>Ga0102832_1000002_pt1 | contig 2053515 bp, 1721 predicted proteins | sample EBPBio282013_DNA_FD_88942 | JGI IMG/M metagenome (GOLD analysis project Ga0102832, IMG submission 88942) | Wastewater treatment Type I Accumulibacter community from EBPR Bioreactor in Madison, WI, USA - Reactor 2_5/28/2013_ DNA (Illumina Assembly) | ecosystem: Engineered > Bioreactor > EBPR... | reverse complement strand
GGCGGCCGACATTCCCGCGACACCGCGTTGAAGCGTGTACGAAGGTGCTGACTTGGGCTTTTCCTACAGCTTCAACGTCTGCTTCTGCTGTGAACGCTTCAACAAGAAGGATTGGGCGGGGCGTCCGCAACCAACGTAGATCATCGTGGACGCACCGCCCAACCCACTCCGCACCGCGTTCATCAGCAGCAAGCGGCGTTAGCGCGCCGCGTGACGATACCCGGTCTTCGTCTAGGCGTCCGCCGGCCCAAGTCAACTGGTGTTCTCGTTCATCATGGTGGTCCTGGCGACGCTGATTGTGATCAGCATCAGCATCTTCGTTTACGTCTACTTCTGGCCTCCGCTCCTGCTGCTCGCTTTTGTGCTGATGCTGTTCTTCATCAGCATCATGTTCTTCTTCCTGTTGTTGGTGCTGTGGGTTGTGGTCATTGAAGATCGAGAATCCTCAGATTTTGAGTATTTGTCGCGAAAGCACTGTTGTTGTCGTGAAGCGATTATTTGTGTCGTGAGATGCCACAATTAGACCCAAAGATTTTTGAGCGACATAAAATATGCGCTGACAGCATTGATCTTATGTCGCGCAATGATTACAATAGTCGTGTTGCCAAATTTAATGGCGCGCAAATCAGTTACCGAAGCGGATACGGTGCGGGAGGAGAAGGCCGATGGCGAGAGTGAGCGAAGAGGTAATCGCTGCTGAGCTAACGAGGATCATGGAGATCCTGAAGGAAAGTCCCGACGCGCTCAACCGCGACGCGATTGGTGAGGCGTATCGCAAGCGCTATTCGGTCGAGCTGCCGCTACGAACTCTCCAGAGACGGCTAGAGAGACTCGTAGTAGAAGGAAGGGTGCGCCCCGAAGGCGAGAGTCGGAACGCGACCTACCGGCACAAAGAAGTCGGAATAGCGCCGCCGGTCGAAGAATCTGCACCGAAGCTCTCAGCCCAAGGGGTTCGGCTCCGCGACCTCATTAAGAGGCCGATTGGCGATCGGGAACCCGTAGGATACGACATAGAGTGGCTGCGCTCCTACCGCCCCGGAAAGACGTGGTATCTCTCGAAGGTAGACCGAGCCCAGCTACGGGAGATCGGGCGTACTCCGGAAGATGACCGCCCGGGTGGGACTTTTGCACGAGACATCTTGGGGCGGCTGCTGATTGACCTTTCATGGGCATCGAGCCGACTTGAAGGCAACACGTACACTAGGCTCGACACGCAAAACCTGCTCGAGTTCGGGCAGGTGGCAGAAGGGAAGGATGCAACCGAGACACAGATGATTCTCAATCACAAGGCTGCGATTGAGTACATCGTCGAAGTCGCGCAGGACGAGGAGATTCGCCCTGCAACCATCCTTGCGCTGCATGCTCTCCTATCCGAGAACCTGCTTAAGGATGCAAGCGAAGAGGGGGGACTCCGCGAGAGGCCGGTGGAGATTGGAGGAAGTAGCTATACGCCAACGGCGATTCCTCAGACCATTGCCGAAGCGTTCCAGCGCATCGTTGACACTCTGAACGAAATACAGGACCCGTTCGAGCAGGCGCTGTTCTCGATGGTGCACCTGGCTTACCTACAGCCGTTTGTTGACGTCAACAAGCGAACGTCACGCCTCGTCGCCAACCTCTGTCTGATTCGAGCAAACATGTGCCCGATGTCATTTGTTGGCGCGGACGAAGAGTGGTACCTGCTCGGCACGTTGGCCGTCTACGAACACAAGCGCACAGAACTCCTGCGAGACTTCTTTCTCCCAGCGTACGCGCAGTCTGCAGCGAGATACCGAGTGGTCAAAGACTCGGTACCGACTCCCGACCCGTTGCGCCTGAGATACCGCGATCAACTGCGCAACGTGGTACACGCGATCGTAAGCGGTGGCCAAGCTCCAAGCTCACGGCTCGTTAGAGATCTCTCTGCGCGCCTCGACATCGCAGGCAATGATCGTGACAGATTTGCCGAGCTCGCGCTTGAGTTGCTGCTGAACCTGAATGTCGGGTCGGCCGCACGATACGGCTTGCGTCCTGGAGAGTTCCAAGGTTGGAGCGATAAGGTCAAGGTCGCGCACCATAATGCACGCGGTTCCGTGACGTAGCGCCAACGAGGCTGTAGGAAAAGCCCGCGCGGCCGATGTGGAAACGAAACCTGCTGGCCGGCGCAGCGTTGGCCTCAGAGAGAATGTGCAGTGTCCTCCGTCCCGCGTCGAGCGACTGCCATGGCCCGCTACAAGCCCATCGACACGCAGCCGAAGTTCCTGCCGATCGACCTCGCCGCCCAGCTGCTCCCGGGCACGTTCGAGCACGCGCTGCACCACCTGCTCGAGCACGCCATCGATCTGACGCCGTTCGATGCGCGATATCGGAATGACACCACCGGCGCCCCGGCGTACCCGCCGGCGATGCTGCTGCGCGTGGTGCTCTTCGCCTACGCCCGCGGCATCGTCAGCAGCCGGGCGATCGCCCGGGCCTGTGAGGACCACGTGACGTTCATCGCCCTGAGCGGCGACACCCGCCCGCACTTCACCACCATCGCCCAGTTCGTGTCCTCGCTGGGTGACCAGATCGCGCCGATCTTCGCCGCCGTGCTGGCGGTGTGTGACCATCAGGGGCTGATCGGGCGCGAGATGTTCGCTATCGACGGGGTGAAGCTCCCGAGCAATGCGTCCAAGCACCGTAGCGGCACGCGCGCCGACTTCGAGCGGCAGGCGGCCAAGATGGAGCGCGCGGCCAACGTGATGCTCGCTCGACATCGCGCGGAGGATGCCCGCGACGTCGAGCCGACGCTGGCCGCGAAGGACACGGCGCGACGGGAGCGGCTGCTGCGCGACGCGGCGGAGTTGCGGACCTGGCTCACGCAGCATCCCAAGGACCGGCGCGGCCCGACGGGCGCGATCCGCAAGAGCAATCGCACGGACAACGAGAGCGCCAAGATGGCGACCAGCAAGGGCGTCATCCAGGGATATACCGGTGTGGCCACGGTGGATGCGAAGCACCAGATCATCGTCGACGCGCAGGCGCACGGCGTGGGCGCGGAGCAGGAGCTGCTGCTGCCCGCGGTGGATGCGACGTCCGCGCTGCGCCAGCCCGAGACGCTGATCACGGCGGACGCGGGGTATCACAGCGAGGCGAATCTGCGGGCGCTGGCGGACGCGGAGGTCTCCGCACTGATTGCCGACAAGGACATGCGCCGTCGCGATGCGCGCTTCGCCACGCAGGATCGGTACACCGCGTTGCCGCACGCACTGCACGACAAGTCGAAGCCCGCCCGGAAGCCACTCGCGGTGTTTGGGCCCGGCGACTTTCAGTACGATCCCGTGACGCGCACCTGCGTGTGTCCCGCCGGGAAGTCGCTCTATCGCCGTGGCGCGACACGCGTCACCCGCGATCATGTCGGCGCGCATTTCCGGGGCGCCAAGCGCGACTGCGGTCCGTGTGCGCTGCGCGCGCAGTGCTTGCGGTCGCCCGACACGACGCCGACGCGCACCGTCGCGTTCTTCCACGGCCGGGTGAGCACGCGGGACGTCGATCACAGCGCGGCGATGCGGGACCGGATCGACACACCCGAGGGGCGCGTACGATACGCGCAGCGCTTCGCGGTGGTTGAGCCGGTGTTTGCGAACCTGCGCGCGAACAAGCGGCTCGATCGCTTCACGCTGCGCGGTCGCGCAAAGGTCGACACGCAATGGAAGCTCTACTGCCTGGTGCACAACATCGAGAAACTGGCCCACGCCGGCTACGCCGCGTAGGCGGGCACCGGTGCGGCAGAGCGGTCACGGTGCGCCACGAGGACCACTGTGCGTGATCTGCACGCCTCGGCCGGTGAAACCGGTCGCAGACCGCGTTGAAGCGCGCACCGACGCTCCCGAATGGGCTTTTCCTACAGCTTCAACGTTTGCTTCTGCTGCAGCCGCTTCCATAAAAAGCAGTTGTGGGGCGGCCGCAGACTGTCCCATACGATAACGCGGGCGCCCCACAACTGCATCCTTACCCGCGGCTGTCGGCAGCAAGCGTCGTTATGCGGCGCCCCCGGGTTGCGCGAGCACCTCTACGCGTAGTCCGCAACGTGCGCGGCGCGTGCGGGTTTCGGGACGCGCGCCCGAACGGACCTCCTCCTGGAGCATCCGCCGACGCGACTCGCTGAGTGCTGACCACGCGATGCGGGCCTGAGGGTCGCGCTGCACGAGCTCCGCCAGCTCACGCGGCATCTCTGTCGAAGCGCGCCGCATCGTCAGCGTCACGCGCTGACCGACATCGATGCCTACCCGCCGACAGCTGCGATCCGGCAGCTCCACGAACCAACGGCGCGCATCCCAACGTTTCAGCGTGCGCCGCCCGATGGTGTTGTCATCGAGCGCGACGTCGACCACGATCGTTTCCGTCACGTGCCATCCGGCGAGCCGCGCAGTCGGGACCAAGAGGTACCGCGGAAGGTTCGGTTGTTTCCGTTGAACCACAACGGTCAGCGTGATCTGTCCGTGGGTACCGCGTGCGCCTCGTCCGGCTGGGCTCATCTGTTGCTTCCTCCACCGTGCCTGCTTGAACTGGGTCGCGTCCGCATAACGTGAGCTTCTACTGTGGACGCTTCAATAGAAAGCAGAGGTGGGGCGGCCGCTAGGCCGTCCCACGCTTCACAAGGCGTCCGCCCCACAACTGCTTTCCACATCCGCGTTCGTCGGCAGCAAGCGTCGTTATGCGGCCCATTCGTTGCGCGCCGGTCCGGTTGCGACTTGACTCTATACCAAGGTACAGGGTTAATCATGGTGTATGGAATCTCCACTACGCATCGGGGCGCTCGCGGCCGCGGCGGGTGTCGGCGTACAGACGCTGCGGTACTATGAGCGCCGAGGTCTGCTGAAGGCCAAAGGGCGGACCGCTAGCGGGTATCGCGAGTACGCCGCCGACGCGGTCCGTCGGGTGGTGTTCATTCGGCGCGCCCAGTCGATGGGTTTCACGCTCGACGAGATTCACCACCTGCTTGCGTTGCGCGTACAGACAGCGCGCCGATGCGAACCCGTCAAGCGGTCCGCCGCCCAGGCTCAGGAGCGCGTCCGCGAACGACTGGTGGCGCTGCAACGGATGGACACGATTCTCGCGCGACTGATTCGCGGTTGTGATGCACGGCAAGTCACCGACGAGTGCCCCATACTCGAGGCGCTCGAACCTGATGGGAGGATGTAGAGATGCGGATTGATTTCCTGTACTTCGAAGGGTGTCCGCACGCCGCGCCCGCGCGTCAGCGGCTTCAGGAGGCGCTGGCAACCGTAGGGGCTGCGCCGCACTGGAGCGAGTGGGATACGGGGAGTTCCTCAACCCCAGAGGCATTGCGTGGCTATGCCTCGCCGACGATTCTGGTGAACGGAGTGGATGTGGAGCAGAAAGCCCGAACGAGCGGCGCGGGCTGTGCCGTCGGCGGCGGACCCAGCATGGACGCGCTGTGCGCGGCACTCGCGGCGGTGCGCCAATGAAGGCGGGGACGCGTGATGCGGCGGCGGTGGTCGGTGCTGTGCTCGCGGCGCTGTGTTGCGCCGGCACGCCAGTTATCATCGCCGGGTTGACGGCGCTTGGACTTGGGTTCCTGCGGCGCGACGGAATCCTCTGGCCGGTGATGCTGTTGGCACTCGCCATCGCAGTCACGGGATTCTGGCAAGGCGCGCGTTCACACGGACGCTGGGGACCGCTCGTCGTTGGGGGACTCGGCGCCGTCTCGCTGGCCAGCGGCGTGATTCTCGTACACGGATTCCCAGCCATGCAGATGATCTACGGCGGCGGTGTAGCGTTGCTCGCCGGGGCGGCTTGGAACGGTATCGCGCGACGGAACTGTGCGACCATGAACTCACGCGAGTCCGCATAACGCTGCGCTCTACGGCGGGGCATGACAACAATGCGGCAGGCGAGCGCAGCGAGCCAGCCGCGTACCGAACTCCGCCTCGTCCGTAGCAGCGATCGTTCTGCGCCTACGAGTCGGCGCTGCCGACGGTTCCGGTTCGGACGTACGTCACGGCGTGCTCGCGAAGCGGTCCAACAAGCCGCATTTCACGCGATACAAAGTCTAGTCGCGCAATGATGTTGTCGTTCCACTCCCCTAGCGCTTCGACTTGGGCGTCCTCGTCAGGAATGAGAATGTCCGCGATGTCCCAAAACCACTTGAGTGGCCAGTCTCGCGGATCGACCGCGTCGGGCATACCATGAGGTACGCTGGAGAGCGCCAGGTACCGCCTGAATTCATCGCTTGCGTCTCCACGTAGTGTGGTCGCGAAAAGCTCCTCTATCTGATCGGGGGCGATTCCCATCTGCTCGCGGAACTGCACAGAGTTCGTGAGCATCCGATGCAGAAGTAGTGCGCAATAGGCCTGCGTCACCGAGGCGCACTTCTCTGCATCCGCAGTCGACATCTGTTGAAGCAAGGGAACAGGAAATGTCGCCGCCTCTTGATTCACCAGCATGTCATGGAACAGTACTTGGGGAGCGATGCAGAGCCAGAACTCCAACGGGCGTTGACTCTGTGTTCCGACACCTCTCCTAATCAGCGCTCGATCGACCTCGAGAACCCTTCCGATCGACTTACACAGATCCTCAATCGCTGCACCGCTCGCAGGCCCATCTCGCGGCTGTGATTGAGCGGCGGCGTGCGCGGCGGAATCAGGTTCGGGAGACATTGCTCCTTCGCTTACAGCCTTGTCGAGCCAAGCTCTTGTCACCTCCACAAGAGCCGGACTTCCGTCTGATCGCGTGATCTGAATGTGCACTCGCTTGCCGAACAGCCGATCCCACCAGCCGACGTATGGCTTCATTTCCTGTCTCCAGATGCGGGTGGATACGGCATGAATCTCTGTGAAGTGCGCAGAACGCTGGCTTCTGCAGCGGGCGCTCAAATCAAATGCGAGCGCAGCGAGCTACCGAGTCGCCCGACTGCAGCAAGCATCGTTAGGCTTTGCGCGGGACAGGCGTCATATGGAGCTCGACTCCTAAGGCGCGGATCAACTTCAGGACCGTGTCGTACCGCGGCTTCGCGCCCGGCGCCAGCGCTTTGTAGAGGCTCTCGCGTCCTAGACCCGTGTCCTTCGCCAGCTGTGCCATCCCTCGCGCCTTCGCCACATCCGCGATAGCCTGGAGGAAGAGATCGGGATGTTCGCTTGCTAGCGCCACGTTCAAATACTCGGCGATGACCTCCTCGCTATCGAGGTAGTCTGCCGCATCGAATACCACAGGCTTCTTCATCGATCGGTCTCCAACTGGGTGCGCAGTGCTTTGGCCTTCTGAATGTCACGACGTTGCGTGGACTTGTCGCCGCCGCACAGCAACCAGTACGTCACGCTGCCTTGCCGCCAGTAATACACTCGATAGCCAGGACCCGTATGAATCCGAAGCTCGAACACCGCATCGCCCACGCTCGCATGATCACCGAAGTGGTCGAGCTCGGCTGCACGAAGCCGAGCAAGGATACGCGCCTTCCCAATCGGATCGCGGAGGGCCTTCAACCACGCATCAAACTCAGCGGTCCGAAGAAAAACGCTCATTTTTGAATGTATCCGTTCGGATACGACAAATCAAGGACGACCTGCCTTCGCCAGCCTAACGCTGGCTTCTGTTGCGAGCGGACCGCACGATCGTTCACCCTGCGCGGATGGTCGGTCCGCTCGGCAACAGCAAGCATCGTTAGGCCGCACCACACGGACGTTGCGTCGAAACGGCCCCTCCCGCAACGGAAAGGTGACGGTCCGCCTCCAAGTCGGACGTATGCTCGGCGCTCCCCGGTCCCGGAGCGCGCATGCCCGACGCGGCCGCGGTGGCGCGCGGCGTCTACAAGCCCCGACGTCCCCAGGCGTCGCCGCTCTTTCGCTTGGTATCGGACCATCTGCATCGCCTGCAGACGGTCTACGACGACCGCTTCGCACGCGAGTACGGCCCGTGGCGCCCCGTGGTCGCGCAGGTTGCCGACAAGTTCCTCGCCTGCGGCGTGTTGGAGCACGGCTTCGCCCGCATCCGCTGCGACGACTGTGCACACGAATACCTGCTCGCGTTCTCCTGCAAGTGCCGCTACTTCTGTCCGAGCTGCCACGCCAAGCGCCTCGCGATCTGGACGCAGTGGCTGGACACGACACTGCTCGCGCCGGTGCCGCACCGCCAAGTGGTGCTCACCATCCCCAAGCGGCTCCGCGCCTACTGTCTGTACCGGCGTCGCCTGCTCGGCGAGATCGCCCGCGTCGCTGCCCGCACCGTGACCGCCGCCATTCGCACACTGACCGGCGAGCGCGACCTCGCCGTGGGGATCGTCGCGTGCCTGCAGACGCACGGCTCCCGGGCGAACTGGCATCCGCACCTGCACCTGCTCGTCACCGACGGCGGGTTCCGGCCAGACGGGACCTTTGTGTCGTGGCCCGCCCACGACACGGCGCGCTTGACTGAGGCGTTCCGCCGCGCCGTCCTCCGGCTCTTCGTGCGCCTCGAGCTGTTTGATGAGGAGCAGGCCGCCGGCATGCTCACCTGGCCGCACTCGGGGTTCCATGTCCACACCGCCGTGTGGGTGCCCGAGGACGATCGCGCGTTCGCCACCCGACTCGCCCGGTACTGTGCGCGGAATCCGGTCGCGCTGGAGCGCTTGACGTACGACCGAGCCGCGAAGGCGGTGACGTACCGGTCGGACAAGTCCGACGGACCCACGGCGGGCACCGAGACCGTGGACCCGCTGGAGTTCCTGGCCCGGGTGCTGGTGCACATCCCCGACAAGGGCCAGGTCACCACGCGGTACTATGGCTGGTATGCCAACCGTCCGCGGGGCATGCGCCACAAGGCGGCGCCGACCGGCGCCGACGGGCCGCCGACGATCGTCCCCGCACGACCGCTGGCCCCGACCGAGGCGTCCCGCCGGTGGGCGACCCTGCTGCAGCAGATCTTCGAGGTCGACCCGCTCGTGTGTCCCAGCTGCCACGGTGCCATGCGCATCGTCGCCTGCATCACCCAGACGTCGGTGATCGACCAGATCCTCACCCACCTCCGGACCCGCGCCTCCCGTGAGGCGCACGCCGGGCCGCGGAGCCCCCCATCGACGCGGGCCCCCGCGAGCCGAGGGGCGTCACGCGCCCCACGCCCGTTCGCCGACGCGCCGCCGGTCCCCTGAGTGGGGCCCGGACGCCCCGCCACCACGCGGGGACCGTCGGCGTGGGCGGCGGTCCCACCGGCGCGACGGATTGGCCCCCGCCGGCATCGCTCCCCCCACGGGGCCCGCCGGTCCCACGGCCCTCGAGGCGCACGAACGAGTCGGCGGGCACGCCGCCACCCGCCAGTCGGTGCTCGTGCGGGCGGTGATCGCGTCGTATACTCAACCGACCCAGATCGAAATTCCTATCCCGGTCGGGCAATTTCTTCCCCGTCAATGACTCATACACCCAGAGTCCATCCGCTGCGAGTCGTGCAATGAATCGATCAAGAACGGGCTGGTCGTCGAGGTGCTCCGGCGCTGGAGAAGCCCAGCCTTCAAGCACCGTGTCCCAGGCAGCCGCAGTCGCAGTGCTTTCACTCGATTGAAGTGCAGAAAGCAATTCCGCGCGATTAGCGCTTCGTGCGCTGGTACGTGCATACGCAATGGCCCGCTCTGTGGGTGTTGTCTCTGACTTCGATTTGCCTGCGACTGATTCCAGGCTGGCCTCCCATTGCGCGGCCAAGTGCTCGTGGATTGCCTGAACAAGCGCTTCCCGCGAAGGGAAGTGGTACATCATTCCGCCCCGCGTCACGCTGGCCTCCGCCGCAACGGAATCAAAGGTGACGCCGATCAAGCCATCACGATGAATGACGCGTACAGCGGCATCCAAAATTTTGCTGCGATTGCTGGGGCGCATAGTCTTGTCTTTCTTTCAGTGTGAGCCGCCGCTGAATGCCGACGACCCCGGCCCGTGTCGCCGGAGCAAGACCGACGTCACCGATGCGCTGATGCTCAGCACGGCGGCAATGACAACGATAACAATCTCGAAACTACGATCAAACGCTTTGGAGGCGGCTGCTATGAGGGCGGCACTATCAGTGCCGCTCCGGGCCGCTATCGCGAGCGCTTGGTCCATACTGTCACGCGCATTATCGGAGACGCCCGCGGGCAAAGCCACACCAGAAGAATAAAGACCAGCCAACAAGCTGCCAAGCAGTGCAACCGCCAACAACGCACCAAACTCGTAGGAAACGCCCTCGACCGATGAGGCCATGCCGGCCCTTGAAGGGGGTGCATTGCCAACGACGGCACTGGAGGCGACTGACATCACCGAACCCAGTCCAAACCCGGTCACTATCAAGCCAGTAATGACCCATCCCAGTCCGACGTGCAATCCGAAGCTGGTCAAGAAGACGCCCACCGTACCCAAGGCCAGGCCACCACCGATGAGCACAAGCAAGCCGATCCGGTGCACAAATGCGCCACCGAGCACTACACTGGGCAGCGCTCCCAGTGCAACGGCTGACACCAACAGTCCGGCCTCCAGAGGGCTAAAGCCTGCGACAAGCTGAAAGCGCTGGGTAACGATCAGTTGTAGACCAGCAACGCCGAACAAGGCAGATGCACAGGCCAACACACCTGCCATAAGCGCTGGATTGCGAAAGATAGCGAAGTCCAGCAGCGGGTAAGTAAGACGCGCCTGGCGACGGACGAAGAGCGTGCCCGCCACAACGGTGACGGCCAGAGCCGTGCCGGCGAGTGTCCAAGAAGAAGGTGCATGCGCAACCTCTTTGATGGTGACAACCAGACCGGACAGTGCAAACATGGCTTGCACGGAAGAAATCAGATCCCACGGTTTAGAGGTATCTGGTGTCACTCGCGGGGTCACGACCAGCGCACTGATGAGCGCGGCGATGACCACCGGTACGTTGAGCAGGAAGGCCGACCCCCACCAGAAGTGATTGAGCAAAAATCCACCCACGATGGGGCCGAGTGCGCTTCCGACAATAGCCATGCACCCCCAAATGGCGAGCGCCAGATTCCGCTCGCGCTCATCCCTGAAGGTGATGAAGATCAAAGCCAGCGTGGAGGGCATCATGGCTGCCGCACCCAAAGCCAGCAATGCACGTGCGCCAATCAGCACGGATGCGTTTGGCGCGAACGCGGCTATCACGGACGCAAGGCCGAACACGCACAGCCCGCCCAAAAACATCTCCCGATGCCCGATGCGGTCACCCAGCGTTCCCGTGCTGAGCAGCATCCCGGCCATCACCAGCGGGTAGGCGTTGATGATCCACAGTGCTTGCAGGCTGCTCGCCTCCAAGTCACGCGTCAGCGTTGGCAACGCCGTGTACAAGATGGAGTTGTCCAGGGTAAGCAGAAGGAGCGCTGCTGCGACGGTCACCAGGAGGGTCCACCGTCGGTCTTTTGGGGGTGTCATAGCTTTAGCGCCAGGAGTTGTAGAGCCAGTAAGTATACATTCTAGAATGTTTACTTACTAGCCAAATTCAGCGCTATCGCAGGCCTTTAGCCGGAACTCTCTAATCTGGTGACAGTGAACTCGAATTCCTGATTGCCCCAAGATAGCAGTCACTCGCGGATGACAACTTCTGGCCCAGACTTGCCGCAGAACCGGGTGTGGTGAGTGACCGCAATCGCGGCATTGTTGAATTACAAATCGCTCCTAAGCTGACACACCATTGTTACCGATTGTCGCCAGGCCGCTCGACTTCAACCCCTCGTAACGGTGGCGGACATAAAGGTGCAACAGGTGGCTGGTTTGTACTGGATGAGTGGCCTACTTTGAACTGGAACGGGCGGCGGTATTCACTGGAATACGAAGACCAATGCCCGTAAGCCGAGTAGGCCCCCAGGCAGGTCACTGGCGCCAACCGGTCAAGCTGCCGTTTCGTCTGACATCTTGACCACGCGTAAGGGCAAGTTCGCTACTGGGCGCTCGACGTTGGCTGCTGAATGGCTGTGTACCGCGTCCCCCACTGCCTTGTAGTCTCGCCAGAACCGCTCGAGCGCGGGCCCGCCTCCGGCCATTTGAACCGCGCGGATGAGGCCGGCGTGGGCGGCCACCATATGCGTGAGTTGGTCTTCTAGCCGCTTGATTTCCTGCCGATAGCCTGCGACCTGGTCTTGCAGACTGCCGCTGGCCCCGCTACCGGCGACGATGTTGCGCACGCCGTGCTGCTGCGCTTGTGCCGCAGCGATGAGTGCGGTTCGAGCCTCGTTGCGCGTGAATGCTGAAGGGTTCTTCAACGTGCTGTGGCGCCGCGCTACCTCGCGTGCCGTGATGTCGATGTTGTCGGTGAGCAGCGTTTTGAGGATGTCGGTCAGCTCTTCGTTTTTGGGGTCTAAGAGCAGCCTCATTTGAAGATGTCCTCCTTCGGGGTGGAATGGTCGACACCGTCCGTGAAGACGGGTCGGTTCGGTTGGGCATCAAGTGCGGCCGACACGCCAGCAATCAGCCGCTCGGCATGGGCAACCTGATTCTTGCGCCCGATGGTGGTGGCCGGCTTGGAACGAGCCACGTCGCGCATCGCCACGAGTTTCGAGCGGAGGTCTTCAAGAGTCACCCGATGCTCAGTGACCCCGCTGGCCGCGAAGTGCTTGCACTGGTCGAAGCACTTGAGGTGTCGAGTGCAGGGGTTGACTGAGAAGCTGTTGGTGCAGAAACCGTACGGCGTGATGTGAAACCCGTCCGCGTTGGCCGCTAGGTAGATGAAGGCTGCTTCGTCACCGCTCTCTTGCTGGATGCGCTTGAACGACTGCCCCAAGTGGCTTTGCAGCGCCATGCCACCGACGACCATCTTGCCCACCAGTTCCTTGGCGCTCCCCGCGGGAAGGACCTTGGACGCTGCAGGGGGCAGCTTTACGAAGCTCAACTTCTCCGCGAGGTTGCGATGGTCGTACTCGTAGCTCTGAGCGACGGTCTGTCGACCGAACTGGTGCGTAATGACGGTGTCAGGCACGTTCTTGCGGAACATCTCTGTATTCATGAGATGCCGAAGGCTGTGCGGCTTGACAGACATCACCTTCGACTCAGGCGACCGCCCGTACGTGTTGAACATTGAACGGCCCGCATGACGCCCTAGCGCGATGAGCATCCCCGGGTACAGCATCGGCTTGATTTCCATGACCTCCTGCAAGGGAAGCTGGAGCGGGTAAGTTTGCCCCTGTGTGCTCCGTCCCAGGCTCAGAAACAGGCGGTCGCTGGTCCACACCGACCTTCCGGAGGAGGTGCGAAACATCCGGCAATCCGAGTCAGGATATTGGCTGGGGTTCTGCTGTTGCAAGCGAAGCAGCTCTCGGATGGGGCCGACAAGCTCTACCATCTCGGCGACAGTTGAGACCACAATCGTTTCGAACATCGCAGGCACATGCTGGTAGGCCTCGACAAGCACATTTGGGGCGCCGTCGATATGCTTCTCGGCGTAATAGTGCAGTCGCAAGGAGCGTGAAACGCCACCCACCGTTCCGGCCGGGCGTCCAGTGACCACGTCGATATGCTCATCCCAAACCAAGCAGTCGGCGGGTATCGTCAGCACCTCCTCGATTCGCAGGCCCGTGAACAGAGCCAGTTTCACGACACCGAAGCGAACAGCGTCCATGTAGGTCTGGGGCTTCTCCTGGAAGACAATTCGCGTCAGTTCAAGAAGTGCGGGAAGGTCAGGCAGCTTCTCTGCGTGCTGACGCTCTTGCAGCGAGGCGAGTAACGCTGGCGACTCCTTCCTGTTGAGGTCCGGGCGGACTGGACAATGAATGGAGATGAGGTTCTCGTCGATGTACCTTGCGACCGTCGAGAAGTCGCGAGCCGGCTTGTCGGACCATTTCTTGAGGCTCAAGACGGCGTCAAAGTGTTCGCGAGACAGTTCCCATGGCGGGCAGCGGACCAGCGAGAAGATGCGGCGAGCAGCTCTGGCGATTTGCTGCGTGTCGCCGGTCGAGCGGCCGCTGCTGCAGTGCTCGACGATGAGAGCTTTGATAAAGTCCTGCGCGTCTCCGTCGAACACTGCGTCTTCCGGCAACAGGCTGGGGTGCCATCCAGATGCGGCCGCTACAGCGGTCAGGTCGCGCGAGACCGCAAACCCACAACTTCCCGGCACGTGGAGGTCGTGGCTCTTGTTCAACTTGCGCAGGTCCCAGTCCGTGTTCGACGCGGCGGCGCCGTTATTGTCGAGTTCGATGTGCCAATCAAGTCCGCACGATGAAGCGATTCGACGCATCCGGTCGATGAAGCTCAGATAGGCCTGCGGCGGTGGCACCCGTTGCGGCGAGAGAACGTGGATGGTCATTCGTCGTTCTTGGGTAGGTCGTCAATCAGAGTAAGGGCCTGCTGCGCCCCCGCCAGCGCGCGCGTGAGCTGCCGGTAGGCCGGCGTCTCATCGGAGATTCCTTGCTTCAGATACAGGCGGACTTGGTCGCGCATCCCTTCAATGGCCTCGACGTGGGCCCCGTGGTCTAAGGACGGCATGAACTTCGGACAGCCATAGCAAGACGTCACCGGGTTGTAGGCGCAGCTACTTTGGCCTGTCTTGCACAGTCCCACGCCGGCAACCAATCGATGCCCCACCACAGCGCCAATCTGCTGGTCCTCAGGAGCCTGCAGGACATCGCTGACTGAGACGAAGCTGCCGGTCGATATGTCCAACAGGCTGTTGTAGAGTTTCGATGCACCGAGCGCCGTATTGATGAGCTCGGCTTGCTTGAAGCTCGCCCGTATGTAGTGCGATGCGGCCTCTGCGCTCTTGTGGCCGAGGAATCCTTGGATGCTGGCTCTGTCATGCCCCGCATCGGCGAGCGTTTGCGCCCCGGTGTGACGAAGCGAGCGCGCCGTGCTGTCCAGTTGCACTGAGAACCGCTTGCAGAGAACCTCTGCCCTGTCCCAGAAGGTAACCGGGCCGGTAGCGCTGAATAGCCGCTGCCGCCCGTGGGCAAGCGCCGTCGCGTGCAGCCTCGCTACGAGCGGAACCCACTCTGGTTTGACTTGGCGCAACAGCTCGAACTCGTTGCCTGGTGTTTGCTTGGCCGCGTGGAAGGAGAGCACGCAAGCAAGGTCGTCGCTTACATCGCGGAAGCAGCATTGGCATCGGCAATGTCGAGCGCACCGAAGCGCGCGACACAGTCGCGCACTGCCGCGTCCACGTCGCTCGCGTTCGTGACATCAGAGAGCGACCACGCGCATTGCGTCGCGGCGTTGGCCTCGCGGACCAGCGCCTCAGTCGCACGCAGCGCGTCCTGGTCGCGCGCCGTGAGATAGATCGCGCGCGCGCCGGAAGCCGCAAACGCGATCGCGGTGGCTTGCCCGATTCCACGCGAGGCGCCGGCGATGAACACCACCTTGCCTGCGGCGCTTCCAGCGAGTGCAGACCGCGGGTCAATCGCAGGATACACATCGTGACGAACCGTCAGGTCGAGAAACTGCGTCTGGATCGATGACATGGGACACTCCCTCGGGTGATTGGCGACGTACGGAGAAGTCTCTCAGCGTCCGGGAGGTCCTGCCTGCCACATTGTGTGCAATATCTGCCTAATCCTCCAAATGTGGGTGGACAAGGCGCTCAACTCCGGGAGAGATTTTTGCATCTCGCGCCACGGAGGGTGATCTCATGACTATCGAGCGACTGATCGACGCGAGCGCACGCTTGCGTGCGACGCACCACGCGAGCGTACCAGGCCTGACGCTGCTCCGGCGCGAGGCGGTGAGCGCGCTGGAAGCCGTCGTCTACGAGCCGGTCATCTGCGTAATCCTGCAAGGTCGCAAGGTCACGTCGGTCGGCGCGCAGAGTGTTCACCTCGGACCGGGCGACGCCTTGCTGGTCAGCCACGACCTGCCCGTCCAGTCGCGGATCACCCGGGCCAGCCCGCGAGAGCCCTATCTCGCGCTTGTCCTCACGCTGGATCTGGAGCTGGTGTGAAGCCTGCACGGCCTGCTCGCCGACGCGCCCTTGAAGGTGGCCGCGGCCCGCCCGCTTGCGGCTGGCAGGGCCGAGGAGGCATGGCTCCAGCCCCTCGGGCGCTATCTCGACCTGATGGACCGCCCGCTCGACGCGCGAGTTCTCGGACCATCGATCCTCCGCGAGATCCACTATCGTCTGCTGCTTTCCGCGCTGGGAGGAATGTTGCGACGCCTGCTCGTCCTCGACAGCAACGCAAGCCGGATTGCACGGGCCATACATCGGCTCCGCCGCGAGTTCGGGACGCCGCTCAGCATGTCCTCGCTCGCGCGGAGCGCCGGGATGAGTGCGTCGTCATTTCATCAACACTTCAAGGCCGTCACCGGCACGACGCCACTGCAGTACCAGAAGGATCTTCGGCTTATCGAGGCCCATGCGCTGCTCGCCGTGCGCGGACGGTCCGTCTCCGAGACCGCCTACGCCGTCGGGTACCAGAGCCCGACCCACTTCAGCCGCGACTACCGCCGGAAGTTCGGCAAGTCTCCGCGGCAGGACGCGAGCCGTATGGACGCCGAGACGCGCATCTCCGGTTGATCGCCGGGCGTCGATCGGGAGAAGAATCCCGTCATGCCATTTCGATTGATTGTCGCGGTCGCGCGAACGCTGGCTTCTGCAGCGGGTGATCACATCATCGCGCGCGCGAGTCGAGCGGATGTTCGACGGATAGTCGACCCGCTCCGATTGAAATTCCTATCTCGCCGAGGCGACGCTGCCCCGACCGACCGCAGCGATCCGCATCGCTCTTCCGCGCCAGGTTCGTCGGTGTCCTCGCACTCGGCGATCGGGCGGTATATTCGTCCGACGTCGACCGTATACCGACCCCGAGCCGTGCCCCGATGACCGACACCACCCCACGTCCGATCAACGGCTTGAGTGACCGCTATGCGATCGAGCGCGAACTCGGGCGCGGCGGTATGGGCACCGTCTATCTCGCGCGTGAGCGGCGGCTCGATCGCTTCGTCGCGCTGAAGGTGCTACCGCCGGAGTTCGCGGCGGTGCCGGACCTGCGCGAACGGTTCCTGCGAGAGACACGGCTCGCCGCGGGATTCTCCCACCCGAACATCGTGCCGGTGTTCGCCGTGGAGGAATCAGACGAGGCACTCGCGTTCGCGATGGGATTCGTCGAAGGAGAATCGCTGGGCGCGCGCGTCGCCCGCGACGGCCCACTCTCCCGACGCGATGCGGTCCGTTTGCTACAGGACGTCGGCTACGCGCTCGCCTACGCCCACGGCCGTGGTGTGGTGCATCGCGACATCAAGCCCGACAACATCATGATCGAGCGCGCGACGGGCCGCGCCTTGGTCATGGACTTCGGCATCGCGCGCGCAATCGCCCCGGTGGGCGAGTCGGCCGGGCTCACGCGCGTCGGCGAGGTGGTCGGTACGCCGGAGTACATGAGTCCGGAGCAAGCCTCGGGCGATGCTGTGGATGGACGCTCCGATCTGTACTCTCTCGGCCTCGTCGCCTGGTTCGCGACCACCGGGCGTACGGCAATGTCGGGCGACAGCACGCAGCGCATTCTCGTACGGCAGCTCACTGAGGTCGTTCCTCCCGTTACGGCGCTCCGCAGCGATCTGCCGAAGGCGCTCAGCGATGTGATCGATATGTGCTGCGCCAAGGAACCATCAGCGCGCTTCCAGTCGGCGGAGGCGTTGGTGGAAGCGTTGGATGCCACGCAGCTCGCGACGCCGGAGCTTCCGGTGGCGCTGCGCTTGCTTGCCCCAGAGCTCACCACGGCCGCCACTCGCGCGGTCGTGGCGATCGCCCTGCTCTTCATCGGCGTGGGCATGGTGGTCAGCAACGGCAACGGGAATGTGCTGGCGATCGGCGTCATCGTCTTCGCGATGTTCTGGGTGGGGCTTGTGAACGCGCTCCGCGAAGTCGGTCGGTTGCGCGGCATGGGTTTTGATGTTGTCGAGATCCAGCGGCTGCTCGCGCTCACGTTGACCGAGCGTGACGAGGAGCGGGCGCGCCGCGCGACGGACGTGGTGCTGGTCAAGCGCCGCACGAAGCGCGTCTGGATCTCCGTGGGCCTCGCCGTCTGGCTCGCCAGTCGCATCGTGACCATCCGCTTCGGCGGCGGATCATCCGTCCGAGGCCAGATCACCGGTGCGGTGCAGACGGTCACGTTCTTCGCGTCGCTACTCGGGCTCGCCGCGGCCATCAGCGTGCTTGTGTCCAGTCCATTTCGGCGCACGGTTGCCGAGCGGTTGTTCAGTCTGTTCTGGCTCGGACGTGTGGGGCGCGCAGTGCTTTCGATTCCTGGACGGCGCGCATCAGGCGGGGCTGACGAGCCGGGCGCGCGGCGTCAGATGAGCGATGCGCCGGGCGCGCCGGACGCTGTGGCATCGCTGGCCAGTGAGGTGGCCGCGTTGCGCGAACGGGTGGACACGTTAGAGCGGCGGTAGCGGCTCGCTTCTCGACAGCAGAGCCCTCAGGCCAATGGCGTCGAGGCAGGCGACGTAGGCGACGTAGGCGCGCTTGTTGCGGGGAGCGTTCCCGCGTCGACAAACGGTGGTATGATCGGCTGGTTGAACAGTCGGGGCATCGACAACACAACTGTCCGGCTCCATGGGTGACCGTCCTCCCTACATGCACGGTTGGGTTATGCTGCCCCTTGACGCTCGTGCGTCTCTTGTACAGCTTTCCTGTACAACTACTCGGATTTTATGGCGACCAAGACCAGCTACAGTCACGCTCGCGAAAACCTCGCCTCTCTGTGGGATGAAGTCGAGAATTCGCGCGAGGCTGCCGTCATTCAACGGCGCGGCCATGAAGACATGGCCCTCGTACCGGCCGATGAACTCGCGAGCCTTCGCGAGACCGCGTACCTCCTCCGGTCGCCCGAAAACGCGGTGCGCCTGCTCGCCGCCCTCACGCGTGCCCGTCGCGGCCGGAAGAAGGCGACCGACTTGTCGACGCTCCGCCGAGAGCTGGGCGTCACCCCCTGAGCATGCCCACCAAGCGCGCACGGCACGCGGTCATTCAGGTCGAGTGTCTCGAGGATCTGCGCTATTGGGTAGACACCAACCGGAAGACCGCGCTGCGGGTGCTGGACCTGATGGAGGCGGCGCTCCGCGATCCAACAGGCGGCATCGGGAAGCCTGAACACCTCAAGTATTTCGGCGGCAACGTGTGGTCGCGGCGCATCAACGAAGCCGATCGCCTAGTGTACGAAATCTTCACCGATCGGATCGAGTTCCTGCAGGCGCGCTATCACTACGGCTGACGCGCGTGACGGCGTAACGCCGATTCTCTTGCAGGGAGAACTTGCAACGCCGGTCTTATTCGGCAATCTCCTGCAAGATAAGCGTCCCGCACGGCGGCGCCGAACGTCACCGCAAGCCCTTGCACGGCAACCGCTTGCAGCGTTCGCCCCGGCGCGGCGCCCGCCGTCTTATCCAGCACGCCCCGCAAGAGAAGACGTCACGGCCCAGAGAGACGCCCGCCTGACCCTCCCCCATGGTCGAGGGGGCTCCGCACGCCGCGCCCGCCGCGGTTCAGCACGTGCGTGTAGATCATTGTCGTCGACACGTCCTTGTGCCCCAGCAGCTCCTGTACGGTACGAATGTCGTAGCCGTCCTCCAGCAGGTGCGTCGCGAAGCAGTGCCGGAACGTGTGACAGGTGATGCGCTGCGCGAGGCCGCTCCGTGCACCCGCGGCCGACACCGCGCGCTGCACCACACTCGGATCGATATGGTGCGTTTCGCGGCGCCCACGCTCCTGGCTCCAGTACTCGCGCGCGGCGGGAAACACCCAGCACCACGGCCACCGCCGTGTCCCCAGCGGACTCTTCCGTGCCATCGCGTGTGGCAGCAGCACGTAGCCGCCGCCACGCGCCCCCCGCTTGAGCATCTCCGAGCGCGTACGGCGCAGATGCGCCTCGATCGGCCCCACCAGCGTCGCCGGCAACATCGTCACACGGTCGCGCCCTCCCTTCCCCTCGCGCACCCGCAGCTCGCGCCGCCCGAGATCGACATCCTTCACCCGCAACTGGCAACACTCCTGCACCCGCAGCCCCGCTCCGTACAGCAGCGACGCCATGAGCCGCGGCACGCCGTCCATGACCGCCAGCACCCGCTGCACGGCCTCCCGCGACACGACGTTGGGCAGGCGGTGCGGACGCTTGGCCGGTGCCACGCCGTCCACGGGCGGCAACGGCGCACCGAGCACATCGCGATACAGGAACTGCAACGCCGCCAACGCCTGGTTCTGCGTGGACACCGCCACCTGCCGCTCGCGCGCGAGGTACGTCAGGTAGGCGCGCACCGCCGCCGCATCCAGCTCGCGCGGATGCCGCAGGCCGTGGAAGCGCACATAGTCACGCACCCAACGCGCGTACGCATCGGCCGTGCGCGGGCTGTAGCGCCGCACGGCCGCACAATCACGCAATCGATGCAGCAGACGCGGCGCGGGCATCCGGCAGCATACCGCCGCCGACGCCCGCGCCCGTCATCAATGACACGCCGCGGCGCGCATTTCCCTGCACCCGCCTCGGTCGACCACCGCGCCCGCAACCCCTACCGCGCGGCGGGCGTCAGCGGCAGGGCGGGACGCAGCGGCGCACGCAGCAGCGACCAGGACGACGTCGTCTCGTCCGACGCCGACTCGGCCGTGACCGGCTCTTGGGCCTCCCGACGCTGCTGCATCCTGCTCCCCAGCCAGGTGGCCCCGACACCCATTGCAGACGCCAGCAGGATCGCGAAGTGCGTCGGCGCACCCTGCACCGCCGAAATCCCGTACGCGAGATGCATCACGTACTCCGCCACCTGCGCCACCGCGGCGGTCCCCAGCACATACGTGAGCGGCCGCGCACGCAGCCGCAGCGCCACGAACACGCTCACGATGGTCGCCGTGAGCGTGAGCCCCTGGCTCACCTGCCACGTGTCGGACAGGCCGCTCGCGGCGACATCGAATACGCTGAGCAGCGCCCAGAAGCTCACGCCGGCCGCGAGATTCGCGAGCACCTGCTCGGACAGGGACTGCTTCGGCGTCGTTCCGCGCAGCCGATCGAGCCAACGCCCCACGGTCGATCGCGGCGTGGAAGGCGCCGCCTTGCGCGTCTCGGCCAACGCCGCGTCCAGCACGTCGTCGGCGATGCCCAGCTCGCGCGACACCTCCCGAAGCCGCTCCACCGTGGTGCCGGAGCGCTGCAGCACGTCGAGCTCGACCGCCCGCGCGAGGACACGATGGGCCAGCTCCTCCGAGAGGATCGTCGGCCGGTTGGAATGGTCAGTCACCACGCCTCCTGGAAATCGTCGGAATCCCGCGCGACCAGTCCACTCGCACCCGCACGCGCCCGCGTTCTACGACCGCCGCTGCCCCGCCATCTCCGCCATCGCCGGCTCCGCCGCCGCGCCGGCCTTGAGCGCCGCGCCCGCATCGGGCCGCGGCGCCATCAGTTGCGTCACGAACCGCTGCCCCTCGCTGATACGCTCGATCTCCACCGCCATCGCGTCGATCGCCTGCTCCATCCGCTCGAGACGCGCCGCACTCTCCAGCACCTGCGGCGCCGGCTTGGCCACGCTCGCCCGCTTGAACAGCAGCCGCGCCACCGCGATCGCCAGCGGCATCAGCACGGTCACCGTCCCCACGATCGTGATGCCGGTGAGCTGCCCGCTGCTGAACGGCCCGTAGCGCGGCTCCGCCGACTCGGCCGCCGCCAGCTCGAGCGGCGCACGCGCCAGCTCCCGGCCGTTCGCCGCGATCTCGGTCTCGAGCTGCACGATGCGCGCATCGAGCACCGTGAGCCGCGACTCGATCCCCTCGCGCGCCACACCGCCGGGACTCGACCGCAACTGCCGCACCATCTCGTCACGCCGGCGCTGCGCCGACGTGAGCTGGTTGCTGAGCTCCGACCGCTTGGCCCGCAGCGCCGACACATCGGCCGACGTGAGCGGACGCGTGTCGATCTGCACCCCAGCACCGGTCTGAATGCCGGTCACCGTCGGCGGCGAGGGGGGTGATACGGCCGACGGCGGCGATGCGGGCGCGGGAGGTTGTGACATGGGCGACTCGCTAACTTTGGGAAGACGCATGCTGCAACCTACGTTCGGCCCGGGATCGCGGTTACACCCCCCGGCCACTCCCGGTTCTCCCGGCACCCCCGGCGCATGACGACCTCCGCTCTCCCGACGCCCCTGGCCTCGCTCGACGCGCTCACCCCGCAGCTCGTCGACTGGCGGCGCCACCTGCACCGCCACCCGGAGCTCTCGTTCCACGAGGTCGAGACCTCGCGCTACATCCGCGAGGTGCTCGCCGGCATCCCGGGCATCACCGTCTCGAGCCCCACACCCACGAGCGTCCTGGGCGTCCTGCACGGCGCCCGGCCGGGCCCCACCATCGGCGTCCGCGCCGACATCGACGCCCTCCCGATCGTCGAGGAGACGGAGCTCCCCTTCCGCTCCACCCGCGACGGCGTCATGCACGCCTGCGGCCACGACGGCCACACCGCCATCCTGCTGGGCCTCGCCACCCGCCTGGCCGCCCGCGCCGACACGCTCGCCGGCACGGTCCGCTTCTTCTTCCAGCACGCCGAAGAGCTCGCCCCGGGCGGCGGTGAGGCCATGGTGCAGGCCGGCGTCATGGACGGCGTCGACCAGGTCATCGGCCTCCACCTCTGGGCCACCCTCCCGGTGGGGCAGATCGCGCTCATTCCGGGGCCGGCCATGGCCTCGCCCGACAACTTCCACTGCCAGGTCATCGGCGCCGGCGGCCACGCCGCCATGCCACACGCCTGCACCGACCCGATCGCCATCGCCGCGCAGGTGGTCACCGCCTGGCAGCAGATCGTGTCACGCACGGTCGACCCGCTCGACCCGGCCGTCGTCTCGGTCACGCAGTTCATCGCCGGCACGGCCTTCAACGTCATCCCGAACGCAGCCTACCTGGCCGGCACGGTGCGCACCTTCGACCCGGTGCTGCGCGAGAGCATCCCGCAGCGCATGGAGAAGATCCTCGCCGGCCTCTGCGAAGGGTTCGGCGCGACGTACACCTGGCACTTCGAGCGCGGCTACCGCGCCGTGGTGAACGATCCCGCCCTCACCGCGCGTCTCACCGACGTTGTGCGCCGCACCTTCGGCGACGCCACACTCGCCGACATGCGCCCCTCGATGGGTGGCGAGGACTTCTCGGCCTACCAGCAGCGGGCGCCCGGCGTGTACGCCTTCGTGGGCGCCGGCAATGCGGCGCGCGGTATCGCCTACCCGCATCACCATCCGCGCTTCGACATCGACGAGGACGCCATGCCGATCGGCCTGCGCTATCTCGAGGCCGCCGTACTCGACCTGCTCGGCGTGGCCTGACGCGGTCGCGCCTGGCGCGATCGCGCCCGACGCGCCTGGCGCGTTACCCGACCGCGCGCGGAATGCCGGTCGTGTCGGCGAGCACCTCGGCCACGCACACGCGATGGCCGTCGGGGTCCTCGAGCTCGAACTCCACTTGGCCGTACGGCATGAGCTCGGGGCCGCGCACGAGCGGCGTGGTGCGACGCGCCGCATCGAGCAGCGCCACCAGCTGACCACCGCTGATGCGCACGTACACATCCCAGTCGTACCGACGCGGGTCGCGCACGATGGGCACCGTGGCCCGGCGCAACATCAGCTCGGTGGCGTCACGGCGCAGGATGCAGAATTCGAACGGGGGCTCGGCCGGAAACGGGTCGGCGGCAAAGCCCAGGTGGTCGCGATACCAGGCAATGCTGCGCGCGACATCGGCGACACGCAGCACGGGTACGATCGATTCGAAGCGTAGCATGCGGAATCAACGCGCCGTGCACGTGGGGAGTGCCCGCCGAGGGGTAATGCGCATCAGCGTGGGGGAGAAGCCCCCGCGGGCGGCAGCCACCGCAGCAGGAACTCCCGCACGTTTCCGCCCATCACCCGCGCCACATCGTCGGGCGCCATGCCACCCGCCTGCAGCGCGTCGGTGAGGGCCAGCACGCCGCGCGTGTCCCACGGCGTCTGGGTGGCCCCGTCGAAGTCACTGCCCAGGGCGACATGCTCGGCCCCCACCACCGACACCGCGTGCCGGATGGCCCGCACGATGTTCTCGAGGGTGGGCGCACACACCGCACCGTCCCAGTAGCCGACACCGATCAGGCCACCGTTGGCAGCAATGGCCCGCAACTGCTCGTCGGTGAGGTTGCGCGGCCCCGCGCACGTTGCCGCCACGCCGGTGTGCGACACCACCACCGGCCGCGTCGCGATGGCCAGCACCTCGGTCACGAGCTGCGGCGACGCGTGCGCCACGTCGACGATGATGCCCAGCGCTTCCATGCGTGCGATGACCTGGTGCCCCAGCGGCGTGAGCCCGCCGTGCGTGACCCCATGCGCGCTGCCGCCCACTTCGTTGTCGAAGAAGTGCGTGAGCCCCATCATGCGAAAGCCGGCCGCGAACAGCGTGTCGACGTGTGACAGTTTCCCGTCGAGCGCGTGCAACCCCTCGATGGCCAGCAGCGCCCCCACCTGCGCCGGATCCCCACCACGCCGCGCCACGAACGCCGCCATGGAGTCGCGCGAGGTGATCACCGTGAGTGCACCGCCACTGCGCAGCGCCGCATCGTGCAGCCGCCCGGCCTGGTATTGCGCACGCGCCGTCAGGCTCGTCTGCGCCGCACTCGGCCACCGCTGCGCGAGCGCCAGCAGGCGGATGTTGTCGGTGGCGCCGGTGTTGTGGTCGTAGTTCATGCCGCGTGGCGTCTTGGTGACCACGCTGAACACCTGCAGCGCGACATGCGCCTCCTGCAACCGCGGCACGTCCACATGGCCGTGCGACGCCTTGGCCAGCGGGTCGCGCCCCCACAACAGCTGGTCGGCGTGCAGGTCGGCCACGAACAGCCGGTTGTGCAGCGCCCGCCCCGGGGCACTCACGGTGGGAATGGTGTCACTCACCACGGTGTTCATGCGCCGGTCGACGATGGTGGGCACGATGGTGAAGAACGCCACCGTGCCCACCACGCCCGCGACCGCGCCTACCACCGCGACGCGACGCCACAGTCCGCTGCGCGCCATCGGTCAGCCTCCCGTGCTGCGGAACACGCCGCACCGGTCGATGCGGTCACGCGATTCCGGGTCCACCGTGTCCGGCAACGCCAACCGATCGACGCGCATGGTATCGGTCGCACTGCGCGCCTCGGCGTAGGCAGCCGTGCACAGCGTGCGCAGCTTCGCGATGCGATCGAGGCGCGCCACCCCGGCATCGGCCGCGCGGCTGAACCACCACCACGAGGCCACCGCAATGGTCACCGCGCCCGCCACCGTGAGCAGCGCGGCCACAGGCGGACGTGCACCGCTGGCGCCGCTGCCACCATTCGACGTCGTGCTCACGGCCCTTCCAGCGTACGCAGGTAGCGCGGCGCCACGCGCGCCTTCGCGCGCTGCTCGAACGCGTGCCCCAGCGCGAGCAGCCGCGCCTCGGTGTACGCCGTGCCGATGAACGAGAGCCCCACCGGGAGCCCCTGCACCTGCCCCATGGGCACGGTGAGGTTGGGGTAGCCCGCGACGGCGGCCACCGCACTGTTGCCACCGGTGTAGCGATCGCCGTGTACATGATCGATGGGCCACGCGGGCCCGTTGCTGGGCGCCACCAGCGCATCGAGGCGGTGCTGCGCGAACAGCGCATCGAGCCCCTGCTCACGCGCGAAGCGTCGGCACGCCGCCAGCGCGTCGCGATACGCTGCATCGGTGAGCGGCCCCTTGGCCTCCGCCTGCTCGAACAGCTCCTGCGCGAAGAAGGGCATCTCGCGCGCGGCGTTCTGCGCGTTGAAGGCGATGAGCTCGCGCAGCGTGCGGAACTTCGCCGTGCGCCCGCGCGACGCGAGGTACTTCTCGATGCCGTCCTTGAACTCGTACAGCAACACCGTCAACTCGGCCTCGTCGGTGCGCCCCACGGTGGGCACGTTGCACGGGTCGATGACGGTCGCGCCCGCGGCGCGCAGCACGTCGAGCGCGCGGTCGAACAGCGCGTCCACGCGCGGGTCGAAGCCCGCCTGCGTGCGCCCCACACCGATGCGCGCCCCCTCGAGCGTCGCGCTCCGCAACGCCGCCACGTAGTCGGGCACGGTGGCCGGCGCACTCGCGGTGGCCGCGTCGTTCGCATCACGCCCCGCGATGGCCTGCAGCAGCAGCGCCGCATCGGCCACGGTGCGCGTCATGGGCCCGGCTGTGTCCTGGCTGGCCGAGATGGGAATGATGCCGCTGCGACTCACGAGCCCCACGGTGGGCTTGAGCCCCACGAGGCCGCAGATGCCACTCGGGCAGATGATCGAGCCGTCGGTTTCGGTGCCGATGCCCACCGCCGCGAGGCTTGCCGCGATGGCCGCGCCGGTGCCCGAACTCGAGCCGCACGGGTCGCGGTCGAGCACGTACGGATTGCGCGTCTGCCCGCCGCGCGCGCTCCAGCCACTCGTCGAGCGCGTCGAGCGGAAGTTGGCCCACTCGCTCAGGTTGGTCTTGCCGAGCAGCACCGCGCCCGCCTCGCGCAGCTTTTGCACCACGAACGCATCGCGCGGCGCCGGCATGCCCACCAGCGCGAGCGAGCCCGCCGTGGTCTGCATGCGATCGGCCGTGTCGAGGTTGTCCTTGACCAGAACCGGCAGTCCGTGCAGCGGACCGCGCACGATGCCGCGCGCGCGCTCGGCGTCCCGTTCGGCCGCAATGGCCAGCGCATCGGGATTCACCTCGATCACGCTGCGCAGCGTGGGTCCCGCCGCGTCGATCTGCGCGATGCGCGTGAGGTACGCCTGCGTGAGCTGCCGCGAGGTGATGGTGCGCGCACGCAACTGGTCGGCCAGCGTGACGGCCGACAGCTCCACCGGGGAGAACGCCCGCGGCTGCGCGGCGAGCTCGCGGATGCCGCGCGTGCCGAGGGCGAGGGTGGCGGCTGATGCAGTGAGGAAGTCGCGGCGGTCCATTGAGCGTTGTGGGTCGTGCGTTGTGAGTCGTGCGTTGTGCGTTGTGCGTTGTGGGTCGTGGGGTGAGCGCGGAGACAGCGTTCCTCCCCCCCTTCCTCCTCCAACCTTCCCCCTTCTCCCTGATCCTCCCTACACAGCCCGCAACGCACGCTCCAGGTCCGCCAGCAGATCCCCCGCATCCTCCAGCCCCACACTCATCCGCACGAAGCCGTCGGACACCACGTCGCCGCCCCAGCGGGCTCGCCGTTCAGCACTGGTGTGCACGCCGCCGAAGCTCGTCGCCTCGTACACGAGCGCACTGGCCGCGAAGAAGCGGGTCACCGCGTCGGCGCTCGGCAACTCGAAGCTCAGCACGCCGCCGAAGCCGCGCATCTGCGTGCGGGCGATGGCGTGCGACGGGTCCCCCGCGAGCCCCGGATAACGCACACCCGTCACCGCGGGGTGCGCAGCCAGATACTCGGCCACCCGCTGCGCACTCGCACACTGTTGCGCGAGCCGCACGTGCAGCGTGGCCAGCGAGCGGTGCGCGAGCCACGCTTCCATGGGGCCCGGAATCACACCCATGCGCGTGCGCCACGTGCGCAGCGTCTCCATGTGCGCCGCGTCGCGCATCGCGACATGCCCCAGCAACAGGTCGGCGTGCCCCGTCATGGCCTTGGTGTCGCTCACCACGCAGAAGTCGGCGCCCAGGGCCAGCGGTTGCTGCAGCAGCGGCGTCGCGGTCGTGTTGTCCACCGCGACCCGCGCACCCATGGCGTGCGCCTGCGCGCTCAGCGCGGCGATGTCGCACACATCGAGTTGCGGGTTGGTGGGCGTCTCGAGCCACAGCAGCGACACATCGTGTGCGCGCTCGGCATGCAGCGCCTCGGCCAGTGCCGTGCCGGCGGTGGGCGCCTGCACCACACGAATGTTCTGGCTCGCGAACCACGCCCCGGCAAAGGGCTGCGTCGCGACCACGCGCGTCGTGTAGTATGACTCGGCCGGCATCACCACCGTGCTGCCGGGGCGCGCCATGGTCGCGAGCACCGCCGTGGTGGCGGCCATGCCGCTCGGAAACAGGAGGCACGGCCCGCCTTCGAGTTCGGCGAGTGCGCGCTCGTACGCGGCCCACGTGGGATTGTCGAAGCGGCCGTAGGTGAACGGCGACTGCGTCGGGTCGCCCGGCGCGTGATACGGCGCGGCGAACACCGGTCCGCCCAGGTACGGCGTGCCCGGCGTGGCGTCGGGGAGCCCCGCGCGCACGACGCGCGTGGCCGGCTGCAGGTCGCTGCGCGGCGACGTCACGGTGTGCGGGCGCGCGGGTCGTCGTCAGGCAGCGGCGTCGCCTCGTCGATGAGCATCACGGGGATGTCATCCTCGACGGCATACACCAGGCGACACGCCGGGCACGCGAGTGACTCCGCGGGGGCCGCCTGATAGGCGAGCGGCCCCTTGCACTGCGGACAGACGAGAATCGCGAGCAGCTCGGGAGCGAGGCTCATGCGGACAGTCTCAGGCGAAGACGAGGACGAAGACGAAGGTCAGGACGGGCGATGATACTGCGGCGCGTCGCTGGTGAACGCGAGCTTGGGCCCGCCAAGCAGTTCGACACAGTAGGGCACGGCGGGCCAGATGGCGCGCAGGCACTCCTCGATGGCGGCGGGCTTGCCCGGCAGGTTCACGATGAGCGAGCGGCCGCGCGAGCCGGCGAGCTGTCGCGAGAGGATCGCGGTGGGCACCGTGCGCACCGACACCGCCCGCATCTGCTCACCGAAGCCGGGCAGCACACGATCGCACACCGCCACCGTGGCCTCGGGTGTCACATCGCGTGGCGCCGGTCCCGTGCCGCCGGTGGTCACGATGAGCGGGCACTGCACGTCGTCGGCCAGTTCGCGCAGCGCCGCCTCGATGGCAGGCTGTTCGTCGGGCACCAAGCGGTACGCCTCGTGCCACGGCACCGCGAGCCACCGCGTGAGCACCTCGCGAATGGCCGGCCCCGACTTGTCCTCGTACACGCCCGACGACGCGCGGTCGGAGATGGTGACGATGCCGAACGGAATGGACATGGGTGCAAGCTAGCGCGTCAGGCCGGCGGCCGTCGCCCCGCCCGCACGGTGAGCGGCCAGCGAATGTCGATGGCGCGGTCGTCCGGAAGCAGCGCGCGCAGCGCCTCACCCACCGGCGCCAGCGGATCGGTCCCGGTGGCCGCTCGGCAGCGCGACACCGCCGACCACGTGCCCAGGTAGCCCATCAGTTGCGCGTACGTCCAGGAGGCGGTCATCGCGAACGACGGCAGCGTGAGACGCTCGTACGGAAAGGGGAGCGTCGCGTATCCCGCATCCACATGCGCACGCTCGGGGGGCCACCACACCCCCATCTCCGCGTCGAAGGCGGTCACCACGGCGCCCACGCGTGTGTCATCGGGCGTCTCGAGCAGCCCATACGACCACTCCGCCAGCACCCCGCCGGGCACGAGCACGCGGTGCACCTCGGCGTGGAACGCCCCGACATCGAACCAGTGGAGCGCCTGCGCGACCGTCACCAGCGACACGCTGTGCGCGGCCAGGCCGCTCACGTCGCTCGGCGCGGCAACGTAATGCACCCGCGGGTGCGGTGTGGCCGAGGCGACCTGCGCCGCACTGACATCGGTAGCGTGCACCTGCGTCATGTGTGCCGCGAGCGCGACCGAAGCCTGCCCCGAGCCGCAACCGACGTCCCAGGCAAGGTTGCGCGACGGCGCCAGCGCCGCGAGGGTCGCGAACAGCGCCTCGGGATAGGTGGGGCGCCACTGGGCGTACGCCGGCGCGACGACGGAGAAGTGATCGCCGCGGGCGGCGCCGGGTGCGCCCCCACCACTCACCGCGGCGTCATCCCCGCACACGTCGCGGCCCCCGCCGCGTCGGGCGTGCCGTACTGGCTGCGCACGAGCTGCACCGGCTGCCCCGCGCGCGCCGGCGTGAGCACGAACAGCGTCGCGTAGCTGGCGTCGCAGATGTCGGGGAGCTTGGGGCCACCCAGCGCCCCGATGATGGCCGGCACGGTGTTGCTGTGCCCCACCACCAGCACCACGCCGCTCGCCTTCATGACCGCGTCGGCCACCGCGCGAATGTGCGCCGCACCGCCCCCGTCGAGCGAGACGACCGTGGGCGTGATGCCGCGCTGCTTCGCCACCACCGCGGCCGTCTCCACCGTGCGCTTGCGTGTCGACACGACGATGGTCGAGGGCGTCACGTGCGCGAGCGCATCGGCCAGCGCCTGTGCGCGCGCCACCCCCGCGGCGGACAGCGACGGATCGTCGGCCGGCTGCGCTTCCTTCTCGCCATGTCGCACCAGCACCACCAGCGAGGGCTGCGCCGCGAGCGGTGTAGTCGCCAGGGGCAACGCGAGCGCGCCGACGAGCAGCAGCCGCAGCGCGCCAAGGGCCAGGCGGGCACGACCGGACGAGACGTGCCGGCGGGGGAACGACGAGCGTGGCATACGAAGGCACTCCAGCGGAGAACGGGACACCGACGGCACCGCGGATGCGGCGGGCGACGGCGCGCGGACGCTCGAGAGCGCCCTTTCGCGGTCGACAGAGAAACCTATGTTGGTGCAGCGGCTCCCGTGTGCACCGGCTGCAGCGGCGGCTCGCCCCACCCTCGTGACCCATGGACCCGCACATGACTCCGCTCCTCCCGCGCCGCGGTCGTGCCCCGTTCGTCGCCATCGCCGGCGCCCTGCTGGTCGGCGCCACCGCCCTCGGCCTCGCGCGTGACGAGACGCCGTTGGGTGCGCAGGGCGCCGTCCCGACCTTTGCGAAGGACGTCGCGCCCATCCTGTATCGCAACTGCACCACCTGCCATCGCCCGGGCGGGCTCGGCCCGTTCTCGCTGCTCGACTACGACAGCGCCAAGGCCAACGGCGATGACATCCGCGATGCGGTGAAGGACGGCTACATGCCGCCGTGGCACGCCGAAGGGCCACATGGCGTGTTCAAGAACGACCGTCGTCTCACCGACCTGGAGAAGGCAACGCTCGTGGGCTGGGTGCAGGGAGGCATGAAGCCGGGCGATCTCAAGAAGCTGCCCGCCAAGCCCGCCTACGCCACCGGGTGGGAGATCGGCGCACCCGATCACATCGTCGAGATGCCGGAGTCGTTCACCGTGCCGGCCAGCGGCACCGTGGAGTACCAGTACTTCGAGATTCCGACGGGCTTCACCGAAGACAAGTGGGTGACGGCCATCGAGTTCATGCCGGGAGCGCGCGAGGTCGTGCACCACGTGCTCGTGTACGCACGCACGCCCATCGCGCAGCCGGTGGTGCGCATCGACAGCACCGGCCAGAGCGCGGCGGCGCCGTCGGGCACCACACCGCCCGGACGCAACGCGCCCGGTTCGCGCCCGCTGCCACTCTTCGCCAACAAGCCGTTCTACGAGACGCCGCCCCCGCCGCCGCGCACCGACAAGCGCTACGGTCCGCCGCGCCAGCTCGGCCAGCTCATCGGCGGCACCGCGCCGGGGACCAACACGATGTACCTGCCCGAAGGCACCGCGCTGCGGTTGCGCGCGGGCACGATCATCACGTTCCAGATGCACTACACGGCACACGGGCACGAACAGGTCGACCGCACCAAGATCGGCTTCCGCTTCGCCAAGGAACCGCCGGCCGAGGAGATGCGCATGAACGCGTTCATCAACGGCCAGTTCACCCTGCCGGCGGGCGCGAAGGATGTCGCCGTCACCTCCGAGCTCGAGCCCAGCGAGCCGGTGCGCATCTACGGCCTGCTGCCGCACACGCACCTGCGAGGCACGCGGTGGAAGTACGAACTCGTGCGCGCCGACGGCACGCGCGAGGTGGTGCTCGACGTGCCGCGCTACGACTTCAACTGGCAGACGTACTACTTCTTCGCCAAGCCGCTCGAGATTCCGGCGGGCGCGAAGCTCGTCTCCACGGCCTGGTACGACAACTCGGCCGGCAACAAGCACAACCCCGACGCCACGAAGGCCGTGAGGTGGGGCGACCAGACGTGGGAGGAGATGCAGTACACCGCCTTCCTGTTCACCGTACCCAGTCGACGCCTGCGGTAACGTCAGCCGCCCTGTGCCGCCTGCGCGCGCTCCCGGTCGAGGAGCGCGCGTTTGCGTTCGAGCCCCCAGCGATAGCCCCCCAGCGATCCGTCGGCGCGCAACGCACGGTGGCAGGGAATGAGCACGGCCAGCCGGTTGGCGCCACACGCGCTCCCCACCGCGCGCACCGCCTGCGGATGCCCGATGGCGTCGGCGAGTTCGCCGTAGCTCACCACGCGTCCCGGCTTCACGCTCAGCAGGAAGCGCCACACCTTGATCTGAAACGCGGTGCCGCGCACGTCGAGCGGCAGCTCGGGGCGCGGGGCACCCTGCACCACATGCGCGTCGAGCGCGTCCATCCACGCATCGAGCGGCTCACGCGCGGCCTCGCTCGCCGGCACGAGCGTGGCCTGCGGAAACTCGGCCGCGAGACGCGCCGCGAGCTGCGGCGCGCTGTCGCCGAACTCCACGAGACACACGCCGCGCGCAGTCGCGGCCATGAGCAACGTGCCGAACGCCGTCTCACGCACGGCCCACGTGATGGTCTCACCGGCCCCACCCGCGCGATACGCCGACGGCGTCATGCCCAGCCCGCCGGTGACCTGCTCGTACACACGGCTGGTCGAGCCGTAGCCCGCGTCGAAGGTGGCGTCGAGCACATCGGTGCCCTCGCGCAGCTTCCCCTTGAAGTGCGCCAGACGCTTCGACGCCTGGTAGGCCTTGGGGCTCACGCCCAGCACCGCCGTGAACGTCCGCTGCAGGTGATGCGGGCTCATGGCCGCCTCCCGCGCGAGGCGTGCCAGCGGCAGCGCCTCATCGAGGTGCGCGTCGATGTACGCCGCGAGGCGCTCCATGCGCGCCACGAGGGCGGCGTCGGGGACAGGACGGACGGACGTGTCGGCGGACATGGCGGCTCCGGGGAAATGTGGGCGGGGCATGCCCTGCAGGAAAACCTCCGCGCGCGCGCCCGGCCCTCCGAATCGTGCGGAGTGGGGGCGCGGGAGCGCATCTTGTCACCATGCTCCTCCTCTACGGCGCCACCGGCTACACCGGCCAGCTCATCCTGACCGAGTGCCTCGCGCGTGGCATCCGTCCCATCGTGGCCGGGCGCAACGCCGACGCGCTGCGCGCCCTCGCCGCACCGCACGGGCTCGAGGTGCGCGCCTTCGACCTGCGTGGCGACATTCCGCTGCAGGGCGTGCAGGCGGTGCTGCACGCGGCAGGGCCGTTCTTCCGCACCAGTCGACCGATGGTGGCGGCCTGTCTCGCGCAGCGGGTGCACTACCTCGACATCACCGGCGAGATCGCGGTGTTCGAGGCCTGTCGCGCGCAGCACGATGCGGCGCGTGCGGCCGGCATCGTCCTGCTCCCCGGCACAGGGTTCGACGTGGTCCCCACCGACTGCCTCGCCGCACGGCTGGCCGAGGCGCTGCCCGATGCGTCGCTGCTCGAACTCGCCTTCGCGGGTGGTGGCGGCTTCAGTCGCGGCACGCTCAAGACCATGCTGCTCGGCGCCGGTGAGGGCGGCGCGATTCGCTCCGGTGGGCGCATCACGCGTGTCCCGGCGGCGTGGCGCACGCAGCGCATCCCGTTTCGCGACAAGGCGCGCGACGCCATCACGATTCCCTGGGGCGATGTGTCCACCGCGCACTGGAGCACGGGCATTCCCGACATCCACACCTATCTCGCCATGCCGCGACGTGCGCAGCGCGCGGTGCGCCTGCAGCGCCTGCTCGCCCCGCTGCTGCGCACGCGCGTCGCCCGCCGCTGGCTCGAGCGGCGCGCCGACGCCGTGCCACCCGGCCCCGGCGCCGAGGTACGCGCCACCGCCCGCATGCAGGTGTGGGGACGCGTCACGCACGCCGACGGACGCGTGCTCGAAGGCACGGCCGTCGTCCCGGAGGGCTATCGTTTCACCGCCATGGCCGCCGTGACGTGCGCACACCGCGTGCTCACCGCGGCGCCCGCCGCCGGCTACCACACCCCGAGTTCGGCCTTCGGCGCCGAGTTTCTCGAGACACTCCCCGAGTGCGATGTCGCGCTCGGGGCGACCCACACCGCACCACCGCCGTGAGGCCCGTCATGCCCAGCCTGCCGCGTTCGCGCGCCCTGCCCGTGTCCAGCGCCGCCCTCATTGCGTGGTCGCTTGGTGCCGCGTCGCTTGGCGCCGCGTCGCTCGGTGCGCAGTCGTCCGTCGCGCCCACGCCGCGCTTCACCGACCCGGACCGCATCGCGAAGCTCACCCGCGCGATGCCCACCGTCGACTCCATCATGCGCGCCTTCGCCGAGCGCGCGCGTGTCCCCGGCATCGCGTACGGCGTGGTGGTGGACGGCAAGCTGCTGCACGTCGCCGCCGCCGGGCTGCGTGAAGTGCCCAGCCGGGCCGCCGTCGACACCAGCACGGTGTTTCGCATCGCGAGCATGACGAAGAGCTTCACCGCGCTGGCGATTCTCCAACTGCGCGACGCCGGCAAGCTCGCGCTCGACGACCCGGCCGAGAAGTACGTGCCCGAGCTGCGCACGCTGCGCACGCTGCGCTACGCCACCAGCGACGCGCCCCGCATCACCGTGCGCCACCTGCTCTCGCACGCCGCGGGCTTCCCGGAAGACAACCCGTGGGGCGACCAGCAGCTCGCGCGCACCGACGCCGAGCTGAGCGCGATGATGCGCAGCGGCATCCCGTTCTCGAACACGCCCGGCGTGGCGTACGAGTACTCCAACTACGGCTTCGCCATCCTCGGTCGCATCGTCGTGAACGTGAGCGGCATGCCGTACGCCCGCTACATCCGCGAGAAGGTGCTGCTTCCGCTCGGCATGACGTCCACCACCATGGAGGCGCGTGACGTCCCCGCCGCGCGACGCGCGCACGGCTATCGCCTGCAGGACGGCCAGTGGCTCGAGGAGCCGCCGCTTCCGGATGGATCGTTCGGCGCCATGGGCGGCATGCTCACCTCGAGCGCCGACCTCGCGCGCTGGGTGGGACTTATGCTCAGTGCGTGGCCGCCACGCGACGGCGCCGAACATCCGGCGCTGAGGCGCGCGTCGCTGCGCGAGATGCAGCAGGTGTGGCGCTTCGCCGGGGGCAACGCGGCGCGCAACGCCCAGAGCGGCGCGTTGAGCTACACGAGTGGCGGTTACGCCTACGGCCTGCGCGTGTCGCAGAACTGTCTCTTCAATCATATCGTCGCGCATTCGGGTGGCCTGCCGGGCTTTGGCTCACAGATGCGCTGGCTCCCCGAGTACGGCGTGGGCGTCGTCGCGCTGGGCAACCTCACCTACACCAGTTGGGGTGGCCCCATCGACCAGGTGCTCGAGGCGCTCGCGAAGGCGGGCGCGTTGCAGCCCCGTACCATCGAGCCGTCTCCGGTGCTGCTGGCCATGCAGCAGCAGACCACTCGACTCGTGCAGAACTGGCAGCCGGCGCTCGCCGACAGCATCGCCGCGATGAACCTCTACCGCGACGAGTCGGCGCCGCGCCGCGCCGCGGCCATCAAGCAGCTCGTCGACGCGGCCGGTGGCGACTGCCAGCCCGATGGGCCCATCTGGGCGGAGAACGCGCTGCGCGGGCTGTTCAAGCTGCGCTGCGCCCGTGGGGCGCTGCGGGTGGGCATCACACTCGCACCCACGACGCCCGCGCGCGTGCAGGAGTTCACCGTGACGGCATTCCCGCTCGAGGGGAAAGTCGGGCCGGCACCGGTCTGTCGACCATAGGAGAGTCCAGCAGGTCCCCGCGGCCGGAGCGAGACAACCGCCTTGCCGCGGATCGCATGGATGCACGCGGATGCACCAGGCTCCCATGCACCGTGCGGTGGACGTTGCATGATCCGCGTCGATCCGTGAAATCCGTGGCAAGGCAGTACCCATGTCGCCGACAAACCGATGCCGCCGCCGACGCACCGATGTCCTGCACCCCTCAGCGCTGCAGCTCCGCGCTCCGCGGCGGCACCCACGGCGGAATCCACTTCCCCTCCAGCGTGCACGGCGCCGCCGCATCGGCCAGTCGCAGCTCTGCGAACCCCGCGCCCGCGCCGATACCGTAGCGCGCGTCGGCCTGCAGTGTGTCGCGTACACTCGCGTCCGACGCAGCGCGCTGCCACACCGGCACCCGCATGAACCGCAGCGCCTCCGCCGCATCGCAGTGCGCGGCGGCCAGCGTGGCGAGGGCGCCCCCCGGCTGCGCCCAGCTCCGCCGCCAGGCCACCTGCGAGGATGCGGGATACGGCACCGCGGTCGTCGCCTGCGCGAGGGGCGCCAGCGGATCATCCGCGAGTCGCGCCACTGTGCCGGCGCCACCGTAGCGCGCCGCACACGCCGCGACCGGCTGCCCTGCCACCGGCGCCACCAGCGCCGAGCTCACGCGATAGGTGCCGTCGCCGCGCGACACCACCAGCGCACTCCAGCAGGTCGGATCGCCCGGTGCGGGCGTCAGCACCACGTCGGTCGCCTCGCCCCGACCATCGGCCACACGCGCCTGCACCTCCGCTTGGGCCGCACGCGACGCACCGGCGAACAGGAGCGTCACCGCCGTCCACGCCGCGACGCCGCTGCGCACAGGCCCCCACCGGCGTGTCCCGGCACCGGGCACCTCGCGGCCACGCGCACGGTGCATCCACCACTGCGCCACTGTCCACAGCAGCGCCACGGCACCGAGCAGCACGAGCGGCCCCCGCGCGATCGCACCGAACGCCGCGCCCACCACCAGAATCGCGACCAGCAGCGTCGCCAACACCACACGGCCGCCGCGCGATCGCGCGCCGAACCACAGCGGAGGAATCGCGGCCACCCACAGCCACGGCTCGATGATGAACACCGCATCGCCGTAGTACCAGCGATTGTCGAGGGGCCAGAACGGATGCACGCCGTAGCTGTTCGTCCAGTCGAGCAGCAGGTGCGACCACGTCCCCACCAGCGCCAGCACGCCCAGCGCGCGCCGCGGCGTGTCCCCGCTCGCGCGCGCCGTTGGTCCCTCGCCGCGCGTCCACCACCACTGCGCGATCCACCAGAGCAGCGCGGCGCTCAGCGTCGCGAACACCAGCGTGTGCGTGTGTCCGCGGTGATGCAGCAGGTAACCCAGTGGTCCCATCCTCAACCGGTCACCAGCGTAGACCAGGTCACTGTCGGGGAACTCCGCGGCCACGATGCCGAGTACGACAGCGGTACGCCGGAACCGGAGCGTGACCGGTGTGCCGGTGCGGCGGCTCGTCCAGGTGGTCGTCGCATCGGCCAGCAGCAGCCCGGCGAGCGCGTGCGTGATGTTGTCCACGCGGTGTTACTTATTCGCACTCCCACCTTCCCGCCATGGCACCGGACTTCGAACCGCACCGCCCCCACCTCATCACGCACTGCTACCGCCTCCTCGGCTCCGTCACCGACGCCGAAGACGCCGTGCAGGAGACCATGCTGCGCGCGTGGAAGGCGCGCGATCAGTTCGACGGGCGGGCGGCGCTGGCCACATGGCTGCACCGCATCGCCACCAACGTCTGCCTCGATGCGCTGAGCGGTCGCTCGCCGCGCGTGCGTGCCCTCGACACCGGCCCCGCGCGCCGCACCACTGACGACCTCACCACCAAGCCCCGTACACACTGGCTCGAGCCGGTCCCCGATCTCGCCGCGATTCCGTCCGAGGACGATCCGCACGAGCAGGCCGTGCTGCGCGAAAGCATCCGCCTCGCCTTCGTGGCCGCGCTGCAGCACCTGCCGCCACGCCAGCGCGCCGCGCTCATCCTCATGCAGGTGCTCAACTGGAGTGCCGTCGAGACGGCCGAGACGCTCGACATGACCGTGGCCGCGGTGAACAGTGCGGTGCAGCGCGCCCGCGCTACGCTCGCCGAGCGGCGCGCCGATGCACATCTCGATCGGCTCGTGGCGCTCGCCGCGCGGGACGCCGACCCCGCCCTGGGCGCGCTCACCGACAGCCAGCGCGCACTGCTCGACCGTTTCGTCGCGGCCTTCGAGGCGTACGACGTGCCCGCCATGGTCGCGCTCATGCGCGACGACGTGACGATGTGCATGCCGCCCTACGACTTCTGGCTCGCCGGCACCACCGACATCGCCGAGTGGCTCACCGGCCGCGGCGCTGGCTGTCGCGGCTCCGCCGTGCAGCGGCTGCAGGCCAACGGCATGCCGGGCTTCGCGCAGTGGCGGCACGCCGGCGCCGAGCCCTGGTCCATTTGCGTCCCCGAGGTGGAGGGCGACCGCATCGTGCACCTCGACTTCTTCCTCGATACCGACGTGCTGTTCCCGCGGTTCGGCCTGCCGCTGCAGCTCACCGCGTCCGCGGCCGGCGACCGATGATTCCCGCCGCGTCGATCCGTCGAATGTGCAGGGGCGAGGGGCCGGGGTGAGGGATCGGGGTCAGTGTTGGAACCTGACCCCAACTCTGACCCCAACTCTGACCCCGACTCTGACCCCACCCACCGGAGCGCCCCGTGCCACGCATGCTCTTCCCCAACCTGCCGGTGAAGGACCTCGAGCGCTCGAAGGCGTTCTACGCCGCGCTCGGCTTCACCTTCAATGCGCAGTTCACCGATGCCAACGCCGCGTGCGTGGTCATCAACGACCTCACCAGCGTCATGCTCCTGCGCCATGAGTTCTGGCGCACCTTCACCACCAAGCCCATTCCCGACGCGCACACTGTGGCCGGCGTGTTCATGGCGTACTCGGTGGACAGTCGCGAGGAGGTCGTGCAGCAGGTCGAGATCGCGCTCGCCAGTGGCGGCAGTGCCGCGTCACCGCAGCAGAACCACGGCTTCATGTTCGGCTGGAGCTTCCACGATCCCGACGGCCATCACTGGGAGCCGTTCTGGATGAATCCCGAGCACGTGCAGCCCGCGACCTGAGCGGCTCCGCGCCCGCTCAGTCCAGGAGGACGGCGCGCAGCACCTCTTCGAGCTGCTGCTGCGCCACGGGCTTCCCGATCACCGCGCTCGCGGCCGACAGGTCGACCTGCTCCGGCACGTGCCCCGACAACGCCACCACCGGCACGTCGGGCGCCAGCGCCTTGATCAGCGGCAGCGCCTCGAGCCCCGACATGCCGGGCATCGAGAGGTCGAGCAGCACCGCGCGCAGGTTCGTCAGGCGCGCCTCGCGCAGCACCGCGAGACCGCGCTCCGCGCCATCGGCCAGCTCCGCGTGCATGCCGGCACGCGTGAGCTGCCGCGCGAGCGCCGAGCGCACCATCGGTTCGTCGTCGATCACGAGCACCGTGCCGGCCAGCGCTGCGCGCCCGGGCGCCACGGCGCGCATCGGCGTGCGCGGGGTCGGGATCGCGAGCGGAAAGCGCACGCTGAACGTCGTTCCACTCCCCGCCGTCGACAGCACCGACCAGGTGCCGCCCGCCTCGGAGATCGTGTGGAAGGCCGACGCGAGCCCCAGCCCGGTGCCACGTCCCGGCATCTTCGTCGTGAAGAACGGCTCGCCGATGCGACGCAGCGTCTCCTCCGTCATTCCCACACCGGTGTCGCGCACCGTCAGCACCGCCGCGCGCGCACCATCCGCTGTGAGCGAGACCGTCAGCGTCGGATTGCGCACCCCCTGCAACGCATCGCGCGCGTTGAGGCACAGGTTGAGCACCACCTGCTGGATCTCACTCGCCGAGCCGCGCACGAGCGCCTGGTCCATGCCGAGATGCTCCTCGATCGTGATCCCACGATCGAACGTCTGTCGGCAGATGTGCAGCGCCTCCATCGTGATCGGCACGAGGTCCACCTGCGGCTGGGCCCCCGGCAGGTCGACCCGCCCGAGAGCCAGCATGCGCCGCACCAGGTCAGCGGCACTGCGCGCGGCACGCTCGGCGTCGGCGAGCGGCTCCGCCATCGCATCGTCCACACCCTCTCGCGCCATCTGGATGTTGGGCAGGATGACGGCGAGCATGTTGTTGAAGTTGTGCGCGATCCCCGCCGCCATGTCGCCCATCGCCTCACGCCGCTGACGCAGCCGCAACGCCTCGGCCAACTGCTTCTCGGCCGTCACGTCCAGCACGACGCCGGTGTAGAGCAGGCCATCGGGGTTCGTGTCGGGCACGCCGAACAGGCGCAGCCAGCGCACCGTGCCGTCGACGTGCTCGAACGAGAGCTCGTGCTCGAAGCGCTCGCGCGTCACCACCACGCGCGCAATGGCCTCCTGCAGCGCCGCGCGCTCCCGCGGCGCGAGTCCCGCGAACAGCCGGTTCGGGTCGATGCGCACGTCGTCTTCCGACACGCCCAGCAACTCGCGAATGCGGCCGGCCACGAAGCTGATGCCGCCCGATCCGTCGTCGCGATGCTGATACTGGTACACGATGCCGGGCACGGCATCGAGCACGCGCTGCACCTGCGCGCGACTCGCCTCGAGCGCGAGGCGGGTGGTGCGCTCCGTCGTGATGTCCTTGAACGTCGCCACGACGCCGCGCACCTGCGCGTCGCCCTGCTCACGCAGCGGCGCCGCCTGCACCTCGAGCCACGCCCGCGTGCCATCCGGGCGATGGACTCCCAGCACCGTCGGGCCCGCCGGCAGCCCCGTGCGCAGCGCGATCTCCGACGGGATGTCCTCCGGCCCGACCTTCTCGCCGCTGGCCGTCACCAGCCGCCAGCGCGAGTCCGTCGCCGCACGCCCCGTGAGCTGGTCGAGCGACAGGCCGAGCACCCGCTGCGCCGACGCATTCGCCGTGCGGATCGTGCCGTCGGCGTTGTGGACCGCCAGCCCCTCCGACATGGAGCTGAACACCGACTGATACGTCGACTCCTGCTCACGGAACGCGCGTTGCGCGTCGCTGATGTCGCTGAACGAGATCACGACCCGCTCGACGGTGCCGTCGGCCGCGAGGTGTGGCACCGCCGACACGAGGATCCAGATGCGCTCGTCGGCCACCCCGTGCTTCACGCCGATGATGACCCCGCGCACCGTCTCCCCACGCTGCAGCGCCTGCGGTCCGGGGTGCTCGTCCGGCGACACGGACCGACCGTCGGCGAACACGGCGTCCCAGCGCGCGTCGTTCGTCCGACGGTCGCGGAACTCGTCGGCCGTGAGCCCGAGCAGCGCCGCGGCCTTCGGGTTCACGTAGCTGATGTGCAGATCCCGCTCCTGCACGACCACCCCGACATCGAGGTCGTGCAGGGTGCGCTCCCAGTCGGCGCGGGGGGCGGTGGGGGCGGGCTCGCGGGCCATGATCAGGGACAATCCGCCGAGCAGGCCTTCACGTCAATGCCCGGCGGCGCCGCCTCAGCCGCGCGCCGGCTGCGGCACGATGCGGAGATAGGGCTTGGGCTCGCGCCAGCCGGCCGGATAGATCGTCTTGGCTTCGTCGTTCGACACCGAGCCGGCGATGATCACATCCTGCCCCTGCTGCCAGTTGGCCGGCGTGGCCACGCGATGGGCAGCCGTGAGCTGCAGCGAGTCGATGGTGCGCAGGATCTCGTCGAAGTTGCGCCCCGTCGTCATCGGATAGGCCATCATCAGCTTGATCTTCTTGTCCGGGCCGACGATGTACACGGTCCGGACAGTCTGGTTGTCGGCCGCCGTGCGCCCCTCGCAGCTCTCCCCCGCTTCCTCGGGGAGCATGTCGTACAGCTTCGACACCACCAGCTCGGTATCGCCGATCATCGGGAAGTCCGGGTGGAACCCCTGCGTCTCCTCGATGTCCTTCGCCCACGCCGCGTGCCGATCGGTGGGATCGACCGAGAGCCCGATGACCTTCACGTTTCGCTTCGCGAACTCCGGTGCGAGCTTCGCCACATAGCCGAGCTCGGTGGTGCACACCGGCGTGAAATCCTTCGGGTGCGAGAAGATCACCCCCCACGAATCGCCGAGCCACTCGTGAAACGAGATGGGACCCTGCGTGGTCTGGGCGGTGAAGTCCGGTGCCGTCTGTCCGATACGCATCGTGAATCGCCAGGTTGGAGGATGGACGGGTGCAAGGAGTCTCCCAATCTACACAACGCACGACGGGGCGATGCGCTGTCGCGCACCGCCCCGTCGCCACCGCATCCGCTGCGGGCCGGCCGTGTTACATGGCCAGCGCGCGCAGGTCCTGCAGCGACTTCTTCAGCATGTCCACCTTCGCGCCATCGCAGCTACGCGCGCCCTCGGCCGCCGTCACGGCGGCGTCGAGCGCGGCGTTCCGCGCCGCTCCGGTGGCCTTCTCGGCGTTCGCGATCTGCGAGCGCAGCGCGTTCACCGCGCCCGAGGCGCAGCCCTTGCGCTCGAGCTGGTCGGTAAAGGCCTTCGCCAGCGGGAAGCTGGGCGGCCACACGATCTTCGGCTGCCCCTGCGCGTTCAGGTAATCCCACTTCACCGTCTTCGCCGCGTCGATCTCGTTCTGCGAGATGTACTTGCTCGGCACGAGCTCCGCGACGTCCATGCCACGCGCGATCTCCGAGCTCACGATCGCGCCGTTGTACCAGTACACCGACCACGACCCGCCGCTCACCATGCGCGTCGAGTCGATCGGGCCGCGGTCGAAGCTCGCGATCTCCTGCGGCTTCGCAGGATCGGTCCAGTCGAACACCGAAATGCCGCCCTGGTACCAGCTCTGCACCATCACGTCGCGCCCCGGGATCGGGATGAGCGAGCCGTTGTGCGCCACGCAGTTCTCGTTGGCCGACTGATACGAGGGGAGCTTGTAGTAGCTCTGGAACACCAGCTTCCGGTTCACGATCTTGAAGATCGCGTTCGAGCCCCACTCCTTGTTGTCGCCGGCGCGGCACTTCGGCGCGCCGCCGCCGCCCCACTCGTCGCTGAACAGCATCGCGGTGCCGTCGTTGTTGAACGTCGCCGAATGCCAGTAGGCGAAGTTCGAGTCGGCCACGGCGTCGAGACGCACCGGGTTCACCGGGTTGCTGATGTCGAGCAGGATACCGTGCCCTTCGCACGCGCCACCCGCGAGGCCCAGCGCCGGATACACCGTGATGTCATGGCACTGCGAGCGGTCGCTCACCGCCCCGTTGCCACCCTGCGGCGCCGGGTTCGCGAACATGCGATTCACCGCCGCCTGCAGCAGCGGACGCGCCGCCGCGCTGTCGGCCGCGTTCACCGCCGTGCCGCCGCGCGCCTTGGTCAGGCTGTCGAGCATCGGGCGCACGAGCTGGTTGGGCGCGAGCATGTCCGCGCCGCTCTGCGGATTCTTCACCACGAAGCCGCCCCGCGCACGCGCATCGGCCATCTGCTTCGCGGCCGCAGCCTTGTCCGCCTCCGACAGGCCGTGACGCGGCGGCTCGGTGAGCCCCGTGAAGATGTTCGCGCGTCCCACCACCGCCGCCTTCGCCGGCTCGCGGAGCGGCACCTTGATGATCTCGATGCGCAGGCGCGACGAGTTCGGATCGTTGGCCGCCAGGTCACCCGCGCACCCCTCGAGCTCCTGCGCCGACCGGATGCCGCTCGAGCCCGACACGTAGATGTACACGTTGTCGCGATCGGTCGGGCTCTCGAGCACCGTGTGCGTGTGCGACCCGCGGCACGTCTGCACGTTCGCGACGAGCTTCGGGTTCTTGATGTCCGAGATGTCGAAGATGCGCACGCCACGCATGCGCTCCTTGCTCACCGCCTCGCGCACACCACCCGGCTTGCAGTCCACGCGACCGTTCTGTGCCTCGGCCGACATGAACATCAGGTTCTTGTACACCGACACGTCGTTCTGCGACGCCGGGCACTCGTACGCCACGACGAGCTGCGGGCTCGACGGGTTGCTGATGTCCCACACCACCGGGCCGTTGTAGTTGCCCTGGATGACGTAGTTGCCCGTGAAGGCGAGGTCGGAGTTGGTGATGCCGAGGAACCCCTTCGGCGACTGGGCACGGGCCAGCACCTTGAGGTTGGACACGGCTTCGCCGGCGTCGAACAGGCCGGCCTTGAGGCCGACGCGCGGATCGGTCGCCGGGTTGGGAGCAGTGTCGGGCTTCTTCGCAGCGCAGGCGCCGAGCAGCACGGCGGCGGCACTCGCCAGGAGCACGCGGGAGGCAGGAAAGGTCATCGGGGGAAGGGGAGAGGAGTGGAGCGGGTCCTGCACAACGGGAACATCAGAGCGGCGGTACCCAGCCGCTTTCGAGCATCATCGTCATCATGCGCTTGATCTCGGTGCTCTGATCGACCTCGACATCGTTGGCGAACTTGAACACCGTCTCGTCCTGGCCAGCACCGTCGGCGGCGAACAGCACCTTCACCATCGTCACCGCGCCGCGGTGATGCTGGATCATGTAGGTGAGGAACAGCCGGTCAAAGTCGGCACCACGCGCCTTGTCGAGCTCCGCGAGCTGCGCGGCGGTCAGCATGCCGGGCATCTCCATCTGCCCCTGGGCGTTCGCACCGCCACCGTGACCGGCGTGCGCACTCATGTCGTGGCCGGCCATGCCCGGCATGGTCACGTTGCCGGCGGTGTCCACCACCGGCGCCTGCTGGTTGCGGTCGGTCAGCCACGTCTGCATCAGGCGGATTTCATCCGTCTGCGCGTTGATGATGCGCGCCGTCAGGCGCTGCACCGCGGGGCTCGCACCGTGCGACACCGCCCAGCGCGAAATCGTGATCGCCTGCGCGTGGTGGTGGATCATCCCGCTCATGAAGTCGATGTCGGCCTTCGTGTACGGGTAGCGCAGGCTGTCGGCGCGCGCACGGGCGACGGCCGCGGCAGCCCCCATGCGGAATCGCTCTTCGTCAGGGGCACGGTTGCCGCGGGAGCCGCCGGCGCAGGCGCCAAGGGCGGACAGGGCGCTCACCAGCAGCGTGGCCCTCACAGGCAGCGCCCGGATGAAACGGACAGATCGCATCGGGTGATCAGGCTGACGGACGCCGGGCCGGAGCCCGGTCGGAGACTCGGTGGGTGAACCACATACCTTACGATGACGGGGGCAGCGACGGAATGGGCGTGGCGCCGTGCCTACGCTTGGACACCACGCGACGGACCATCGTTCGTATGGGTTCGGTAGGCACGCGTCAGAGCCCGTTACGCAGCCCTTCGGCGAGGGCCTCGGGACTGCGCCACACCACCCGACATTCCGGCAGCAGCCGCCCGTCTGGCGAGCGCATCGCGACGGTCTCCACCTCGCGTCCGCCGACGCGCCCGTAGAACCCCCGCGCCGCCGCGTTCTGGGCGTACACCCACAGCCAGAGCCCGCGCTCCGGCGCCACATCCGCCGCCCACGCCGCCACGGCCTGCAGCAGTCGCCGCCCGATTCCGCGCCCCTTCACCGCGGGACGCACATGCAGGTTGTCGATCCAGGTCCCCCACGTCGCGTCGCCCGCCGGCCGCACGAAGACGAAGCCGACGGGGGCGCCACCCGCCTCCGCCAGCCAGCCGACTCCGGCGCCGTCGCCCAGCTTCGCGGCCCAGGTTGCCTCCCGCTCCGCGAGCAGATCGCCGTCGAGATAGCTGTCCAGCAGGACACCACGATACGCGCTGCGCCAGCTTTCTGTGTGCAAGTGCGCAATAAGTGGCGCGTCAGTGGCATTCAACTGCCTCGTAATGACGGAGCCATCGCTCATGACGCCAGCACGCGATACCACGCCGTCATCGCCCGCTCCACACCCGATTTCGTCGCCATCCACTCTCCCAGCGCCGACGGCACCGTGTACCCGGCCGCCACCTCGGCGGCCGGCCGCCCCGCCGCGTACCCCCCGCGCGCCGCCGCCTCGAGGCTCGCCAGCAGCCCCTCGTACTGCGCCATGCCGTCCGCCGTCACCACCCCGCCGTGTCCGGGCACCAGCACCTGCCGCGCTGACCGGCGCACCGAACGCGCCAGGTGCGCCACGCTCTCCGCCAACCGCCGCGGGTCGGCGTCCACGAAGTTGGGAAACATCCCGGACCAGACCAGGTCGCCCGCGAACGTCAGCCGCGCGTCCTCGTCGTGCACCACCAGGTCGCTGGCGGTGTGCCCGCGCAGCGGCTCGAGACGCACCGTGCGATTCCCCAGGTCGATCACCCCGCCCCGATCGGCCCCCACCACAACCACGTCGGCAAAGGCCCGCTCGAGCGCCGCGTCCCGCGCGGGCGCCACCGGGGCGCCGCTCACCGCCGCGGTGCGCGTCGAGGCCGTCGCGTACAGCGCCGGACGGGCCGGCGCGCCCGGCGCCGTGTCCAGTCCGGCGTACCCGTTCACCCCCGACGCGTGGTCGACGTGGTAGTGCGTGAGCACCACGTGCGTCGGCCACCGGCCCGTGAGCGCCCGCGCCTGCCTCGCCAGCCACTCGGCTCCCGCCGAGCGATAGAAGCCCTCGACCACCACCACCCCGGCCGTCCCGGCGATGATCCCCCCGTTCGCGAACGTGGTGCGGTCGCCCCCGAGCGGCGTCGAGATGACCGCCCACGCCTCGGCCCCGATCGCGTCGAGCCGCGCGAACGGCTGCGTCGTGACGGTGGGATTGGACGGCGCCGTCCACTGCCCACGGGCGCGGGGCGACGCGCACGACGCGCTCAGCAACACATGCGCGAGACAGCCGCCCGCCTGCGCGAGAAATGCGCGTGGCCCAACCGCGCCCGCGCTCATGCGCCCTGCCCCTGCCCGTCGCGATCCGCCGCGTCCCGATCTGCCGCGTCGCGATCCGCCGCGTCCTGACGCGCCCGCGCCACCCGCCAGTCGATCGCCGGCGCCACGTCGTGATCGGCCATCGCCAACGACGCGAGCGCCCGCTCGACCACCGGCGCGCCCAGCTCCGGCGGCAACGCGCGCCCGAACGCCAGCTCGGCCCGGCGGCACAACCGCTCCTCCCGCGCCCGATCACGGTCCGCATCGTTCGGCGTCGGCGCAATGAGTGGTGGCCCGCCCGCGAGGCGCACCCGCCAGGCATGCACGCGCGCATGCACCCCCTCGTGCAGGATGCTCGACGCCACCGGCGCCGCCGAGATGTCACGGCGTGCGAGAAACGTGAGCTCGGTGAGGATCACCCGCTCGTCGGGGAGGAACGCGCCGCGCGTCGGGAAGCGCTCCACCCGAATGCCGCGCACGTCACGCTGCAGGTGGCGCCACCGCTGCGGGGCATACGTCGCCACCAGCGCCAGCGCCTCGTCGAGGCGCGCGAGCACCTCCTCGTCGCGAATGTCCGCCCGCGTGTTGTCGAGCTGCACGCGCACACCGCGCACCACGCGCCCGCGCGCGAGCCCCACCTGCGACAGCAACCGATCGAAGAAGCCGCTCATGGGCGTCCTGAAGAGTCCGTGGAAGATCAGGTGACCACCGTCACGCGACCGGCAACGCATCGTGACCTGCCGCGAGCACGGGGGCCAAGCGCAATGCGCGCGCGCGCATCATCATACGGCATGCGCCATCGCTTCCGCATCCAGTCCCGCATCAAGCCCCATACCCTGCGCGCGGTGCGCCGCGCACGCGGCGCGAGCCTCGCGCTCCTCGGCAGCGCACTCGCTGCGGGCGGCATGATCGCCTGCAGCACCGACGCCGACGCCGGTGACGTCCGCGTCGAGATCGCGACCATTTCCCCGCAGCTCACGCGCTTCGCGGCCGACAGTCGCCTCGGGGTCGTCTGGCAGCTCGCGCGCGACAGTCGCCGCGGGCAGATCCTCGCCGTCGGCGAGCACTTCTGCCAGATCGTCGGCACCACCGGGCTCGGAGGCTGCGCGCGCAGTCCCGTCGACCTGCTCTTTGCCGACGTCACCACCGACAGCGCCGGACACCTCGGCGATGTCGTCGTGAGTGCACCCCTCGGTGAACCGTCCGCCGCACGCGTCTCCCCCACGGGTGAGATGCGGTGGCGATACGACGGCTCGTATGGCCACCTCGGCACCATCGCCATCGCCGATCTCCCCGACGGACGCTCCGTGCTGGTCTCCGGTTCCGACAGCATCACCGTGATCGACTTCGAGACCGGTGCCGAGCGCTCGCGCCATCCGCGCGGACGCGCCATGCTCTCCGCCGACTGGCTGGGCGATGCGCGGCGCGAGTACGTGCACAGCCTCAATGACACTACCTTCGCGCTGATGGACAACGCCGACCACGCGGTCGCCACATTGTACCTGCCGCGCGGCTACAGCACCGAGCCCGTCATCACGCCCACGCGACGCCCGTTCCTCGTGAGCTCGTCCGGCGGTCGCGTCGATGTGTTCGACACCACCTTCACGCGCGTCAAGCGCGTCGAGGCAGGCAGCATGGCCGAGGGCATGCGCGTCGTGGCGGCGACCTTCCTCGGCAAGGGCCCCTCCGCGCCGTTCGTGGCCGTGTTCGGCGCCCCCGGACAGACCACGCGCTCCATCCTCGCGGTGTTCGCCCGCGACGGAACGCTCATCTACCGCGAAGTGCTCGACGAGGAACACCGCATCGTGCTGCCGCACGAAGGGCGCGATGGCGTGAGCTTTCTCCTCGGCGGGCGCGGCGTCGTGTGGGAGTATCGCTTCCCGACGTTGTGACGGCGTCGCAGCACCGCCGCGACGGTGTCAGAGGACCTGCGCGCCCGCCACGTCCCAGTTGATGCGCGCCAGCAGCGCGTCGAGATAGTCGGCCCGGCGGTTCTGGTACTTCAGGTAGTACGCGTGCTCCCAGACATCGAGCCCGACAATGGGAAGCTCGCCCTCGAGCAGCGGCGAATCCTGGTTGGGCAGTCCACGCACCGCGAGCCGGTTGGTGGCCGTCTTCACCAGCCATGCCCAGCCGCTGCCGAACTGCCCCGTACCCGCCGCCTTGAGTTGCGCCTTGAGCGCGTCCGTCGAGCCGAAGTCGCGCGCGATCCACTCCGCCAGCTTGCCGCTCGGCGCGCTCGCGCCGCCCGGCGAGAGGAGCTTCCAGAACAGCGCGTGATTCGCGTGGCCGCCGCCGTTGTTGCGGATGGCCGTCTGCACCGCCGCGGGCCAGCGGCGCAGCCCCATGAGCAACTCCCCCAGCGTGTGCTGGTGCAGGGCCGTCTGCGAGGCCAGCGCCGTGTTGAGATTCGTCACGTACGCCGCATGATGGCGGTCGTGATGAATCGTCATCGTCTGCGCGTCGACCGCCGGCTCGACAGCCGTGGTCGCGTAGCCGAGCGCGGGGACGGTGAAGGGGTACTTCTGCTCGAGGATGGCGTCGGGACCAGGAATCACAGCGGTCTCACTTGATGGGTGGAGCGATCTTGGTGGGCGGCGCCGGGCACGGCAGCCCCGTCGCCTGCGTCGCCGAGGCATTGCGCGCCGCCATGGCCGCGCGGACGTTGCTGCCCAATCCACCGCCGGCGAACATCGGTTCGTGCTGCGGACGCTCGAGCCCCTGACTGGCGTCGAGATTGCCGAGCCCCAGGGCGCCCCGCGCGCCTGTCGTCTGCGGCGCGCGCGACGGCACCATCTCGCCACCCGACGCCTCGCGCGTGGCCAACGCCTTGGCCGTCAGGCACTTCATCGCGTGCGCTTCCTGCGCCTCCTTGAGCTGCTGCTTCGTCAGCCGTGGTGCGACGGAGTCGTTCGGCACGCGAACCGACTGCTGCGCACCCGCCACCGACGCACACAGCGTCATCGCGAACCCTGCGATCAGCAGTCGTGTCACCGGATGCATGGATACGCTCCGTTCCGAAGTGTATCGCCCGCGTGGATGTCCTTCTCCCTGACTCCTTCTTCCTGCCCCCTGCCCCCTGCCTTCTGAAGGAAGCAGGAAGCAGGACGCAGGCAGCAGCAGGAGCCTGCCGGAGGGCCGTACCATCTCAATACCGCCCCAGATACCGCTCCAGTTCCCACGCCGACACCTGCTGGTTGTACTCCTGCCACTCCGCACGCTTCGCCGCAAGGAACTGCTGCGTGATGTGCTCCCCCAGCGCCGCGCAGATCACGTCGTCCTTCTCCAGCTCGTCACACGCCTCGGCCAGCGATTGCGGCAGGTCATCCACACGCAAGCGCCTCCGCTCCCGGTGCGACATCTCCCAGATGTTCGTGTTCACTGGCTCGCGCCAGTCGGCCTGCGTGGCAAGCCCATCCAGCCCCGCCGCCAGCATCACCGTGAGCGCGAGGTACGGATTGGCGCTCGGATCCGGCGTGCGCAGCTCGAGTCGCGTCCCCGCGCCGCGCCGCTCCGGCACACGGATCATCGGCGAGCGGTTCCGCATGCTCCACGCCACGTTCACCGGTGCCTCGAACCCCGGTACGAGCCGCTTGTAGCTGTTCACCAGCGGGTTCGTCACTGCAGTCATCGCGCGCGCGTGCCGCAGCAGCCCGCCGATGTAGTGCAACGCCGTCGTGCTCAGCGCCCATTCGCGCTGCGGATCCCAGAACGCGTTCTGTCCACCGCGGAAGAGGCTCTGGTGCGTGTGCATGCCGCTGCCGTTCTGCCCGAACACCGGCTTGGGCATGAACGACGCGAACAACCCGAACTGGCGCGCCACCTGCTTCACGACGAAGCGAAACGTCGCGATGTTGTCGGCCGTGCGCAGCGCGTCGGCATAGCGGAAGTCGATCTCGTGCTGACCGTGCGCCACCTCGTGGTGCGCCGCCTCCACCTCGAACCCCATCAACTCGAGCGCGTCCACGATCGCGCGGCGCGCATCCTCGCCCAGGTCCATCGGCGCGAGGTCGAAGTAGCCGCCCGTGTCGTGCGTGTCCGTCGCGGCGCGGCCGTCGGCCGTGGGCTTGAAGAGGAAGAACTCCGCTTCCATCCCGGCATTCATCACGTAGCCCTGCGCCGCGGCGGCGGCCACCTGCCGCTTGAGCACGCCACGCGGATCGCCCGCGAACGGCGATCCGTCCGGCATCGTGATGTCGCAGATGAGCCGCCCCACCCGCGCCGCCGGATCGCCCCAGGGGAAGATCTGGAAGGTGCGCAGGTCCGGAGCCAGCAGCATGTCCGACTCCTCGACGCGCACGAACCCCGCGATGCTCGATCCGTCGAACATGATGTCGCCCTTCAGCGCCTTCCTGAACTGCGACGACGGGATCTCGACATTCTTGATGACACCGAGAATGTCGGTGAACTGCAGGCGCAGGAAACGCACCTGCTGCGCCTCCGCCAGCTCGAGAATGTCGCTGGCGGTGGCACCATCCAGAGTCACAGGGACGAGCGAACGGCTCGGCGAGGGCACGGCGCGGGGAAGCAGGGTGAGGCGAACGTCGGGGTCCGCGTATTGTAGTACCTTTCGCCTGCCATGACCGCTCCCGCCACGCCTGCCTCCGCGCACACCGTCCCCTGCGCGACCTGCGGTACGCCCCTCGCGGCCACCGCCCGCTTCTGCCATCACTGCGGCATGGCCGTCGGGACGGTCGCCGTGCCCCGCGACCGCGCCCACAGCCAGGCCGTCCGCCTCCCGTGGCTCCTGGCCGGCGCCGCCGTCGTCGGCGCCACGGCGTTCCTCATGGCGCGGGCCCCTGAGCCACTCTCCGCCGCCAGCGCGCCCTTCGCCGCCGGCCCCATGGGTGGCGCAGCGGGTGCCCCGGGTGGTGGTCCGCCCGACATCGCCAACATGACGCCCAGCGAGCGCGCCAATCGCCTCTACGGGCGAGTCATGGCCTACGCCGAAGCCGGCAAGACCGACTCGGCCGCGTTCTTCGCGCCCATGGCCATGGCCGCGCATCAGATGCTCGAGAACGCCACACTCGACGAGCGCTACCACCTCGGTCGTATCGCCGAGATCGCCGGCGACGCCGCGGTGTCCGCCGCGCAGGCCGATACCATCTTGCGCATGCAGGGCGACAACCTGCTCGGGCTGCTCCTCACGGCCCGCGCCGCGCGCCTGCAGGGCGACGACGCCAAGGCGCGCACCGCCAACACCACGCTGTTGCGTGTGCTCGAGGCGCAGCTCGCGACCAAGTCGCCCGAGTACGAGATGCACAAGGTGGAGATCCAGCGCGCCGTCGACGACGCGCGCCGACCGTAGCCGGCGCGTAGCGCGCAGCCCACCGTGGACCGCGCGGCCCACGCCTCACCGGGCGAGACCCGCCGTAGCGGGCGGCTCGCGCTGCTCGCCAAGGCGCAGCGACAGCTCACCGCGCAGCTCACCCAGCACGCGCGCACCGACCGCCTGCCGCGCGCCATCGCCGATGCCATCCTCCTCGTCCTCCCCGCCACCACCTGCGAGGTGTGGGCCGAGGACGGCGCGACCCTCCGGCGTCTCGTGCGCCTCTCGATCGACGCGCACGACGACGACGCACCCGACCTGACCCTCGCCTACGCCGCGCGCGACGCCGCCATCCCGCTGCTCGCCTCGCGCGCCGTTGCCGAAGGCCCCGATCGCGGCCGCACCGAGCTGTGCGCCCCCGCGCACGTCTGCCGCAACGGCCACGGCGTCATCCGGGTCCTCGCCGACGCCTCCGCCGAACTCGACACCGAAGACCTCGAACTCGTCACCATCCTCGCGCGGCACGCGGCTGCCGCAGCCGAAACCGCGCGCCTGCTCGCGCTGCAACTGTCACAGCGACGCCGTGCCGAAGCCGCCGCCGCGCTCGCCCGCGCCTCGCTGCACGCGACATCGCTCGCCGACGGCGCCGCCACGCTGCTCCGGGTGCTCGATCGCACCGTCCCCTCGAGCGGCAAGGCGCTCGGCGTGGCCCGTGCGCGCGACGGCCACGTCGAGTACGTCGCCACCAGCGGCTCGCTCAGCACCCTGCTGGGACATCGCCCGGCCGGCCCGTCGGGCATTGCCGGCGTGGCACCCCAGGGACGCGCCGTCGTCATTCCGGCGCTGCGCACCGAGGCACCGCCCGACCGCCCCGACCTCGTCCCCGACGAGTGGGCCTTCGTGCTCCCCCTCGCCTCGCGCGAGCATCTCATCGGCGTCGTGCTCGTCACCACACCGCGCTCGCAACCGCTCACGCGCCGCGATCAACGCACGCTGCGCCGGCTCGCAGCACCGCTGTCGCTGTCGCTCGATGCGCTCATGCTCGACGAGGAAGAGCACCAGGCGCGCGAGCGCGAACACCTGCTCGCCACCGCCCTCACCACCATCGACCACCCGATCTTCATCCTCGATCGTGTGGGCGTGCGCTACGCCAACATGGCCGCCGCGCGCGAGTACGGGTGGAGCCAGGGCGAACTCATGGAGATGCGCTTCGAGGACCTCGTAGTGGGGGCCGACACGCGACAGGCCCTCGTCGAGCACGACGGCGTGCTCGAGCCCGGCGTGCGCGTGTCGCACGACATCCACCGGCGACGCGATGGCTCCGAGTTTCCGGCCGCGGTGAATGTGAGCACGCTCAGCAGCCAGGAGGGCGAACCGCTCGGGCGCGTCGTCAGCATCCGCAACATGTCGCAGGACCGCAACCTCGAGGAGCAGTTGCGCCACACCGAGAAGATGGTCGCCCTTGGCGAACTCGTCTCCGGTGTCGCACACGAGATCAACAACCCGCTCACCGGCATCTCCGCCTTCGCGCAGCTCCTCCTCGAAGAGTCGCTCACCGCCGAGCAGCGCGAATCGGTGCAGCTCATCAAGCAGGAGAGCGATCGGGCCACCGCCGTCATTCACGACCTGCTGCTCTTCGCGCGCAAGACCGGACGCGGTGTCGAGCCGCTCGACGTCAACGCCCTCGTCGAGCACGTCGTGCGCCTGCGGGCCTATCCGCTGCGGACGGCGGGCGTGACGGTCTCCCTGCAGCTCGACCCCGCGCGCCCGCATGTGCGCGGCGACGCGCAGAAACTGCAACAGGTGCTGCTCAACCTCGTCAGCAATGCTGAGCACGCCATGCAGGGACGAACGGTCCGGACCCTCACGCTCTCCACCGCATCCGAGAGTGGTGACGTGCGCATCGAAGTGCGCGACACCGGTGCGGGCATGACGGACGACGTCCGCCGACGCATCTTCGAACCGTTCTACAGCACCAAACCACCGGGCATGGGAACCGGACTCGGGCTCAGCGTCAGTTATGGTATTGTGCAGGCCCATGGTGGCCGGTTCACCGTCGAATCCGTGCCCGATGCCGGGACGGTGATCACCTTGCTGTTGCCCGCGCTCGCCGCAGTCACGTAAGCTCACGCATGCACGCGCCGAACCCCAGCGATCCCGTCGGAGCCCTCGAGGCAGCCGGCGCGGCGACTGTCGACGACAGTCTGCGGCGCGTCCTGCTCGTCGATGACGAGGCGACCATTCGCCTCGCGCTCAGCCGCTTCCTCCAGTCGCGCGGCTACGTGGTGGACGTCGCCGACTCGGGTGATGCCGCGCTCACGTGCCTGGGCCGCGAGCGCTATGCGCTCATGCTGTGCGATCTCAACATGCCGGGCCTCAGTGGCCTTGAGATCGTCCCACGCGCGCTCAGCGCCGATGGTGATCTCGCCGTCATCATGCTCACGGCCGTGAACGACGCCGCCAGCGCCACCGAGGCGCTCGCCACCGGCGCCTTCGACTACCTCACCAAGCCGGTCGAACTCGCCGACCTGCAGGCGGCCGTCGAGCGCGCGCTGTTGCGCCGGCGACGCACCATGGAGCGACGCGCCGTCGACCGCCTCATTCGCGAGGAAGTCGCGCTGCGCACCGTGCAGCTCGAGCGCGAGAAGAGCGCGCTGCGGGTGCTCACCGTGAGCATCGCCGAGACGCTCATCAACGCGATGGAAGCGAAGGACCTGTACCTGCGAGGACACTCGCAGCGGGTGGCCGAGCTGGGCGCCGCCATCGCCGCCGAACTGGGCGAAGCGGATCACGTCGTCGAACTCGTGCACGCCGCCGGACGCCTGCACGACGTCGGCAAGATCGGCATTCGCGAGTCGGTGCTGAACAAGAACGGGCCGCTCACCGTCGACGAGTTCTCGCACGTGAAGGACCACGTGCGCATCGGCCTCGAGATCCTCCAGCCGCTGCAGCACCTCGGCGATGCGCTCGTGTTCATTCGCGATCATCACGAGCACTGGGATGGCGGCGGCTACCCCCATGGGCGCGCCGGCGACGACATCTCCATCGGCGGGCGCGTCCTCACCGCCGCCGATGCCTTCGATGCCCTCACCTCGAAGCGCGCCTATCGCGATCCCATGACCGCCGACGCGACACTCGATTACCTGCGCACGCAGACCGGACGCCTGCTGCAGCCGCGCGTCTACGAAGCCCTGGGCGCGGTCATCCGTCGCGGCGACGTGCCGGGAATCCCGCGCGTCGGGTGACGCCGCCGACCCACTCCGCGCGTCGCGCCGCTTGACTCCCGTGAGGGCCCCGTGTAATAGGAGCGGTGTCCTGCCCGGTCCGGCATTCTGCCGCGAACGCCGGGTGCAGTTTCAGAGGGGTCTACCGCGGGGGAGGAGAGGTCATGTCGGGTGGCGACGAGCTGGAGAAGCTCCATCTGATCGACGACGATATGGATGATCTGGGGGGCTACGGCCGCTCGTCGTATGACGACGACGAGGACGACGACGGCTACGGCATGCCTTCCGATGAAGGCGACTCCCTGTGGGACGACGCCGAGGAGGACGACGAGGACGAGGACGAAGACGAGATCGACGGCTTCGACGACGACCTCGGCGGCGATGACGAGGACGAGGACGACGACCTGTTCGGCCGTCCGATCGTGCGTCGTGGCCCCGGCCGCCCGCCCAAGAACCCCGGCGCGCCCAAGCCGGCCCCGAAGCCGAAGGCCGTGAAGCCCGCCCCCGCCCCCGCCCCGGAGCCTGAGCCCGAGCCGGTGGTCGAGACGCCGGCCGCACCGCCCGCTGCACCCGCGCCGAAGGCAGAGAAGGCCCCGAAGGCCCCCAAGGCTGAGAAGGCGCCCAAGGCGGCGCCGGCACCGACGAAGCCGGCGGCCACGAAGCCTGCTGCCAAGGCTCCGGCCAAGCCGGCGGCCAAGGCTCCGGCCAAGGCGCCCGCGAAGCCCGCGGCCAAGGCCCCGGCCAAGCCGGCCCTGAAGAAGGCCGCCAAGCCGGCGCCCAAGAAGGCCGCCAAGCCTGCCCCGAAGAAGGCTGCGAAGCCCGCCCCGAAGAAGGCTGCCAAGCCGGCTCCGAAGAAGGCTGCGAAGCCCGCCCCGAAGAAGGCCGCCAAGCCGGCTCCGAAGAAGGCCGCGAAGCCCACCCCGAAGAAGGCGGCCAAGCCGGCTCCGAAGAAGGCTGCAAAGCCCGCTCCGAAGAAGGCAGCCAAGGGCGCGCGCAAGCGCTGAGTCAGGCGTGACCTTCCTGACCGAGCAGCCGCCGTTCGCGCGGCGGCTGCTCGACGCGCTCCCCTTCACGGTCTGGTCGGTCGATCTCGAAGGGCGCATCACCGCGGCCAACGGCTCGTGGTCGCGGTTCGCCATCGACAATGGAGCACCCGCCATCGCGCCGGAAGACGCGGTGCGCGGGTGCTCTGTCTTTGCCTCCGTCGATGACGACGCTGCCCGCGACCAGATCGAACGCGCCATGACCATGCTGCGCGAGCGCCGTACCTCGCTCGTGCGCTGGGAATTCCCCTGCAACTCGCCCACCGAGGAGCGGGTGTTCCTCATGCAGGTCACGCCGCTCGAGACGGACGGCGAGATCAGCGGCTACGTCTTCAGCACGGTCGACATCACGCCGAGCCACCGCTCGCGCGAAGCGCTCATCAACACGGGCATCGCGCTGGCCGAGGCCATCGCCCTCGACCGGGTCTACGAGGAGGTAGCGCAGCAGCTTCGGCGCGTGCTCCCGGCCACGGGATTCGTCATCGCCCTCGCCGACGACGACACGGCGCAGTTCACCATCACCCACCGCGACGGGTTCGGCACCCAGAGTGCGGCCGAACTCGCCTCGCGTCTTACCCGCAGTTGGCTCGACGCCCTCGCCACGGGCGGCGTGGTGCGCGAAGGCACCGCCGACGGGCTCGAGATCACCGCCCCGCTCGAAAGCGCCGAGGGGGTGCTGGGGGCGCTCACCCTGAGCACGCTGCCGCCGGAAACCGAGCAGGCCCTCGAGGAGGCCGAGCGTGTGCTGGCGGTCATTGCCGCCCAGACCGCCGTGGCTATCGAGCGCGCCTGGCTGGTGCGCCGGGTCGAGCAGAAGCGGCGGCTGGAGGCCATCGGCGAGGTGGCGGCGGGCGTGGCGCACGAGCTGCGCAACCCGCTCTTCGGCATCTCGTCGGCCGCGCAACTGCTCCACTTCCGGGCCAAGGAAGACCCGGTCGTCGAGAAGAACGTCGGGCGCATCCTGCGCGAGGTCGAGCGGCTGAACCGCATGGTCACGTCGCTCCTCGAGTTCGGGCGCCCCAACGCGGCGCATCTGCAGCCGGGCGACCCGGAGGCGGTGTGGGACGACATTCTCGAGGGGGAGCGCGCCCGCCTCGAGACCCGCCGGCTCACGCTGCGCCGCACACGTCCCGACGGCCCGGTGTCGTGCCCCATCGACGCCGAACAGCTCGGGCAGGTGTGTCGCAACATCCTGGTGAATGCCTGCGACCATGCCCCCGAGGGGTCGGAGCTGGTGCTGGTGGGGCAGCAGCTCCCCGTGGGCGGTTGGCGGTCTCGACTCACGAACGGCGGCCCGGCCATTCCCCCGGACGTGCTGACGCACGTCTTCGAGTTCTTCTACTCGAACAAGACGGGGGGCACGGGCATCGGGCTGGCGCTCTGCCAGCGCATCATGGACGAGCACGGCGGCACGATCGGCATCGATAGTTCGCCGGAGCACGGTACCACACTCACGCTCACGCTCCCGGCCGCGTGACCCTCTCGCTGCTGGTCGTCGACGACGACGCGACGGTGCGGGAGACGCTCGTCGACTTCTTTGCGATGGGCGGCCACACGGCGCGCGCGGCCAGCACCGCCACCGAGGGGCGCCGGCTGGCGGCGGAGCATGCGCCGGACGTGGTGCTGGTGGATCTCCACCTGCCGGACGCCAACGGCACGCGCCTCATCGAGGCGCTGCGTGCCGACGACGCCGAGACGGCCATCATCGTGCTCACCGGCTACGCCGACGTGCGGAGCGCGGTGCATGCCATGCAGCAGGGGGCCTCCGACGTCCTGGAGAAGCCGGTCGACCTGACCGTCCTGGCCGCGGCGGTGCAGCGGGCGGCCGAGGGGGGGCGGCTCCGTCGGGAGGTGGCGGTGCTGCGCGCCCGTGACCGGGTGCATGGCCGCCCGGACGAGGGGGTGGGCGTGGCCGCCCTCGCTCCCACCTTCGAGCAGCTCATCGACCTGGCGGCCCGCAACGCCGACGCGCCGGTGTTGCTGCAGGGGGAGACGGGCACGGGCAAGGGGTTCGTGGCGCGCACGATTCACGAGCGGTCGGCGCGTGGAGCGTCCCCGTTCGTCGAGATCAACGCCGCCTCGCTGTCGGCGACCTTCTTCGAAAGCGAGTTGTTCGGCCACGAACGGGGTGCATTCACCGACGCGCGGCAGGCCAAGCGTGGGCTGCTCGAGGTGGCGGGCGACGGCACGGTGTTCCTGGACGAGGTGGCCGAACTGGCCCCCGAGGTGCAGCCGCGTCTGCTGACCGTGCTCGAGGATCGGGGCTTCCGGCGGCTGGGCGGTACCACCACGCTGCGGTCGTCGGCGCGGGTCATTGTCGCCACGCACCAGCCGTTGGCCGAGGCCGTCGAGCAGCGCCGTTTCCGGGCCGACCTGTTCTATAGGTTGCAGGTGCTGACGCTCACCCTGCCGCCGCTGCGGGCGCGCCCAGACGAGATCCTGCCGCTGGCGGCGGCATTTCTCCCTCGCGACCGCTGGCTCACGGCGGCGGCGGAGCGGGCGCTCGTGGAGTATGGCTGGCCCGGCAACATCCGGGAGCTCAAGAACACGCTCTGGCGCGCGGCGATTCTCGCCGGTTCGGGGGCGATCGACAGTTCGCATCTCGGGTTGCCCGGGACGATGCCGGCGGCGCCGGCGGCGCGTAGCCAGGGCGCGCACGCACCGCGGACGCTCGAGGAGGCGGAGCGGGAGGCGATCCGGGTGGCGCTTCGGGCGACCGGTTCGAACCGGTCCCAGACGGCCAAGGTGTTGGGGATCGCCCGGTCGACGCTGCTGGAGAAGCTCAAGCGGTACGGGTTGGACTGATTTCGGTGTGCCAGTGGCCGAGCACCGTTGACTGATTTTCGGTCGTACGACCGCCATTGCCACCGAAAACACTACAGCACCGCGGCGTGATTTCAAGTCGACCAGTGCTCGTAATGTGTTGAAATAGAATGTCTTGCATGAATCCGAGCGTTCCCGTCGGATATTGGCCCGATTCTCGCAGAGTCTTCAGGCATGACCGCATCCGTGGCAACCCGCACTGTCCTCGTCGTCGAAGACGAACAGTCCATCCGCGACGCCCTCATTGAGCTCTTCGAGGTCGACGGGAACTCCGTCATCGCAGCCGAGCATTTACCCGAGGCATTGGAGCGGCTGCGCAATCAGCGCTTCGATCTCATCGTCACCGACTTGCGGCTGGGTGGCAAACGGGATGGTGGGCTGCAGGTCATGGCGCTCGCTGGCATGCTCTCTCCGGACGCGATGGTGCTGGTGCTCACCGCGTACCCGGACGATGCCAACCGGCAGGCGTCGTTCCGACTCGGGGCGCTCCACTTCCTCGAGAAGCCCGTCGATCTCGCCGTCATCGCGCAGCACGCCGCCACCGTCGGCGTCAACACCGCAGTCGGGCAGAGCGGCGCCGCCTGAGGCACCGCACTGCCACAGCAAGACCGTAGGACAGCACGCAAGCGCGGTCGCGCGACCGCGCCGACACAATCGTCAGGTCGTTCCGGTTGGTGGTGGGTGATACTGGGGAGTGTCACACGGACGGCCTGGCGAGTCGGCGCGGTTGGCGCGACCGTTGCGCGTTGCACGCCCGGCCGCGTGCCTTCGTGCGCAGCCGCACACCCGCGACGCCGCGCCTGTGCGCCACGACACCGCTCCGCCGTCGGCGCCTGATGTATCACACTCCATGACCACACGCCTCGCCACCTCGCCACTGCCCAATCCGCTGGGTGGGGAGCGGCACGTCTGGCATTGGCGGGACTGGGACATCGCCTACGTCGTGCGCGGCGAGGGCCCCCCGGCCCTCTTCATTCATTCCATCCACGCGGCGGCGTGGAGTGCGGAATGGCGCGATGTCTTTCGCGGTCTCACCGGCGATGCACCGAGCGTCCCGTCACACCGCGGGTACGCCATCGACCTGCTGGGCTTCGGCGCCTCCGACCGGCCGCCGCTGCACTACACCGCCAGCCTCTACGTCGACCTCCTGCGTGACTTCCTCCGCGAGGTCGTCGGCGCGCCCGCACTCCTCCTCGGCTCCTCACTCGGCGCCACCTACGCCATGGCCATCGCGTGCGACGCCCCCGCGATGGTGCGGGCGGTGTGTGCGGTGGGGCCGGCCGGCATCTCGCGGCTCACCAACGGGCCGTCGTTCATCACGCGCGCCATCCAGGCCACCTTCCGCACGCGCGTGCCCGGCGCCGTCCTGTTCCGCGCCCTCACCTCACCACGCAGCATCCAGTGGTTCTTGCGCGGTGTGTACGGCAAGCGTGGCGGACTCACGCCGGAGAAGTTCGAGTACTACCGTGTCACGGCCACGCAACGTGGCGCGCGCTTCGCGCCTGCTGCGTTCGTCGGCATGGCACTCAACCTCGACCTGCGCCCCATGGTGTCACGCTGGCGCGTGCCACTGCTCCTCGTCTGGGGGAGCGCCGCGTCGCAGACACCGTTCCGCGAATCCGACGAGGTCCGGGCCGCCCTGCCCCGCGCGCACTTCGTGGCACTCCACGCCGGCGACCTGCCGCACGACGAATGCCCCGACGCATTTCTGCAGGCGCTGGACGAATTCCTGCGCGAGGTTCGACCGGCAGCGAGTGCGTGAGGGGGGTATATTTGCCCCTCCCATGGCCGAGTCTCCTGTACCGCTACTCCGCGCACACGCGCGCCACGCCCCGTGGAATGCCCGCGGGCTCGCTGCTCACGCGGCAGCGCTCGTCGATTCCGCTGGCGTGAAGCCCACGAACGCCTCGGCGCGCGCCATGCCGAGCGCCCGTGCCGTGCGCTTCTACGTGGCCAATGGCCTGCTCGATCGCCCCGAGGGCGCCGGCACCGCCGCCACGTACGGCTATCGCCACCTGCTCCAACTGCTCGCCATCAAGATCCGGCAGCGCGAAGGGCAGACGCTCGACGCCATCAAGGCAGAGATGCGCGAAGTCACCGGCGATGCGCTCGAACGCCGAGTGGCTGCATCACTCGCCCCCGCCCTGTCACTGCAGACCGACGCCGCCGCCGCCCGCGCCCACGCGCCGGTGGCCTCCTGGCGACGCGTCACCATTGCCGATGGCGTGGAGTTGCAGGTGCGTGATGACTCCCCCGCCGCCCACGACGACACCCTCGTGGCGCTCCGCGACGTGCTGAGGAAGCAGCTCGGTATCTGAGCGCCATCCGGTCGGGCCGTGCGTGCCTGACGAGATTGACCAATGGGCGGACTACCAAGGGTGGCTAGCTTCCGAAGGTCCAGTCGGAATCGTCCGCCCTCTGCTTCGCCCCGATGACGTATCGTGTGCTCGTGACCGATGAGGTCGACCCGGAAGGTGTCGCGCTGCTCGCCGCCGAGCCGCTGCTGCAGGTCGACGAAGTACCCACGCTGCCGAAAGACGAACTGCTGCGGCGCATCGGCGACTACGACGCCATCGTCGGACGCAGCGCTACCCGCATTTCGGCCGAGTTGCTCAATGCCGCGACGAAGCTCAAGGTCGTGGGGCGCGCCGGTGTCGGTGTCGACAACGTCGCCATCGATACGGCGACGGCGCTCGGCATCGCCATCATCAATGCGCCGGCCGGCAACACCGTCGCGGTGGCGGAGCTGTTCTTCGGCGCCGTCATCGGCCTGCTGCGACAGCTTCCCACCGCCGCCGAATCCATGCGCAGCGGCCGCTGGGATCGCGCGCAGTTCATGGGGCGTGAGCTCAAGGGCAAGACACTCGGCATCGTCGGCCTCGGCCGCATCGGCAGTGAGGTGGCCACGCGCGCGCACGCCTTCGGCATGAGCGTGGTGGCGTACGATCCGTACATCAGCGACGAGCGCTTCACCGCGCTGCGCGTGCGCCGCGCCGCCACCCTCGACGCGCTCATCTCCGAGACGAACATCCTCACATTGCACGTGCCCCTCACCGACGAAACGCGCGGCCTCATCGGCAAGCGCGAGCTCGGTCGCCTGCCGGCGCGCTCGGTGGTGGTGAACATGGCGCGCGGTGGCATTGTCGACGAGGACGCGCTGCTGCAGGCGCTCACGCACAATCAGCTGCGGGGTGCGGTGCTCGATGTGTTCACCACCGAGCCGCCCACCGCCGATCATCCCCTGCGCACCGCACCCAACCTGCTGCTCACGCCGCACCTGGGCGCCAACACCGTCGAGGCGCAGCGCAACGTGTCGCGCGACGTGTGCCTCGCCGTGCGCGACGCGCTGCTGCGCAATGATCTGTCGCGCTCGCTCAACGTGGCGGCCGGTGCCACCGGTGAATGGCCCACGCTGCACGGCGCCATGCTCGTGGCGCGTCGTGCGGCGGCCGTCGCGCGCGCCGTGCTCGCCGACCAGGGGATGCGCGCCGTGCGCAAGCTCGCGCTGCGCGTCTCGCCCGATCTCGCGCATGCCAGCGGCCCGCTGCTCTCCGCCGCCGCGGTGGGGTTGCTCGAGGGCGTCATCGAAACCGAGCGCCTCAACCTCATCAACGCCCGCGCGCTGGCCGAAGCGCGCGGCATCGAGCTCTCGGTGGCCGAGACCACCGAACTGGGCGCCACGCGTGGTGTCGAGGTCGCGCTCGCGGGCGGCATGCAGCAACTGGCGGTGGCCGGCACGGCGCCCGACGGCAGCACGCCGCGTCTCACGCGCATCGGCTCGTTCCACATCGATGTGAATCCGCGTCAGACGCTGCTGATTCTCACCAACCACGACGTGCCCGGTGTCATCGGGCGCGTCGGCACGCTGCTCGGCACGCACGGCGTCAACATCGCCGAGTATCACCAGGCGCGTCTCGCGCAGGGCGGAGACGCACTCGCGGCCGTGAGTGTCGATGGCGCGGTGACCGAGGACACCCGCAAGGCGCTGCTCGCACTCCCCGACGTGCTCACCGCGAGCATCGTCCTCTTCCGCGACGAATAGGACTCCCGGCCCACGGCTCCCGGCCCACGGCCCCCGGCCCACGGCCCCCGGCCCACGGCCCCCGGCCCACGGCCCCCGGCCCACGGCCCCCGGCCCACGGCCCACTCCTCGCAGCTCACGGCCCACGACGCGCATCTCCGTGCCCGCCCCTCTCGCCGCCACCACCACCGACGCCGACGTGCGTCGCGCCTTCGCGCGCGATGCGTCCGGGCTGGAGCTCATCCCCGATGCCGTCGCACGTCCGCGCAGCATCGAGGAAGTGGCCGAACTCCTGCGCGAGGCCACGGCCACACGCACGCCCGTCACACCCGCCGGCGGGCAGTCGAGCACAACCGCGGCGTCCATTACCGACAAGGGACTCCTGCTCTCGCTGCGCGCGCTCGACCACATCGGCGCGGTGGACACCAGCGCGCGCACCGTGCGCGTGGGCGCGGGCGCCATCGTGGCCGACGTGCGCCGCGCCGCCGAGGCGCACGGGCTGCTGTTCACGCCCGACCCGACCAGCGAAGAGGAGAGCACCGTCGGCGGCGCGATTGCCTGCAATGCCAGTGGTGCGCGGTCGTTGCGCTACGGCGCCACCGGGCCGCACGTGCGGGCCCTCACGGTGCTGCTCGCCAGTGGTGAACGCGTGGAGCTGCGGCGCCCAGCGCTCGAGAAGAACACCGTGGGCTATCCCATCACGCACGACCCGGTGGAGTGGTTCGTGGGCAGCGAGGGCACGCTGGGTGTGGTGGTCGAGGCCGAGTTCGCACTGCATCCGCTGCCGTCGCAGGTGCTGGGGCTCGCCATTCCGTTCGCCCGCGAGGCCGATGCGCTGGCCTTCGTGGTGAGCGCGCGGCGCAGCACGGTGCTGCATCCGCGTTGCCTCGAGTTCTTCGATGCCGGCGCCATGGACATCGCCCGCGACCAGGGCGGCAGTGCGCCGTGGCCCGCCGAGGCCACTGCCATGGTGTACACCGAGGAGACCGGCGCCGACGAGGCGGGCGAAGACGCGCTCCCGCTCGACGAGTGGCTCGCACTGGCCGAGTCGCACCACGCGCTGGCCGACGACATTCGCGTGTACCAGACCGCGGCGGAGTTGCACGACGCGCGGCGCATGCGCCATGCCGTGCCGGCCACCATGAACGAGCAAGGTGCGGCGCGGCGCCCCTTCGGCGGGCGCAAGGTGAGCACCGACTGGGCGGTCCCCTACGCGCGCCTGGCCGACGCGCTCGCCATCGCACGCCGCCACGCCGATGCCGCCGGCGTGCCGCGCGGGATCGCGTACGGGCACGCCGGCAACGGGCACCCGCACCAGAACATCATTGCGCAGGATGCCGACCAACTCGCGCGCATCGAGCAGGTGGTGCAGGCCACGCTGCGCGAGGTCATTGCCATGGGCGGCACCGTGGCTGCCGAGCATGGCATCGGCAAGATCAAGCGCAAGTGGCTGCCGCTGCAGGCGTCGCCGTTGCAGCAGCGCGTCATGCGGGCACTCAAGCACGAACTCGACCCGCTCGGCCTGCTCGCGCCGGGGAATGTGCTCGACAACGTGCTCGCGAGCGCAGGTGGCGCAACATGACCGATGCCTCGCGCTTCGGTGATGCGCACCCTGCCGATGTGCCGCGCTTCAAGACCGTCGTGTTCGACGTGGACTCGACGCTGTCGTCCATCGAGGGCATCGACTGGCTGGCCGAGTTGCGCGGCCCCGAGGTGGCGCGTGATTGCGCCGCGCTCACCGAGCGGGCCATGAACGGCGAGATTCCCATCGAGGCCGTGTACACCGAGCGGCTCAAGCGCATTCGCCCCACTGCAGCCGAGCTGCTGTCGCTGGCCGATGCCTACCAGCAGTCGCTGCTCCCCGGCGCGCGTGCCTGTGTGCAGCGGCTCATCTCGGCGCGCGTGCATGTGCACCTTGTGAGCGGTGGGCTGCGGGCCGCCATCATTCCGCTCGCGCTGCAGCTTGGCGTGATGGCCAACCGGGTGCACGCCGTGTCGCTCGCGCGCGATGCCGACGGAACGTTCAGTGTGCTCGACGGCGACCAGCCGCTGGCCACGCAGCAGGGCAAGCCCCTCGTGCTGCGCGACCTCGCGCTGCGAAAGCCCGTGGCGCTGGTGGGCGATGGCAGCACCGATGCGAGCGCGCGCGGTGTGGCCGACCGCTTCTTCGCTTTCACCGCGATCGCGCGGCGCGAGGCCGTGGTGGCCGTGGCCGATGCCGAGGCGACGAGCTTCGACGCGTTGCAGGCGCTGCTGTTCGAGTGAAGATCGGGTGAAGGTCGACTGAAGATCGCGTGAAACAGGAACCGAGGTAGGAAACGCATGAGCGATTTCGGCACGTTCTTTCTCCCCGGCCCCACCGAGGTGCGCCGCGAGGTGCTCGAGGCCATGCTGCAGCCCATGCTGCCGCATCGCGGGGCGGTGTTCGAGCAACTGTTCGCGCGGGTCGAGGGCGGGCTGCGCCCCATCTTTCGCACCCAGCGTCCCGTGTACGTGAGCAGCAGCAGCGCCACCGGCCTCATGGAGGCCGCCATTCGCTGTGCGCGTCCCGGGGCCATTTTGTGCCTGGTGAACGGCGCCTTCAGCGAGCGCTTCGCCAACATCGCGCAGGCGTGCGGCCGCGAGGCCACCGTGGTGGGCGGCGAGTGGAGCGGCCCCGTGCCGCTGGACGAGGTGGAGAGCGCGCTGCGCACGCGGAAGTACAGCGCTCTCACCGTGGTGCACAGCGAGACCAGCACCGGTGTGCTGAGCGACATTCACGCGCTCGCGCGGCTTGCGCATGCGTACGACTGCGCCATTCTCGTGGACAGCGTGACCGGCCTGGCCGGTGTGCCTGTGGAGACCGACGCGTGGGGGCTCGACTTCGTGCTCACCGGCAGCCAGAAGGCGCTGGCCATGCCCCCCGGCCTCGCGTTCGGTGTGGCGAGTGAGCGGTTCATCGCCGAAGCGCGCAGCGCCGAGTCGCGCGGCCTGTACTTCGACCTGGTGGAGTTCGAGCAGTACATCGGCAAGCACCAGACGCCCAACACGCCCGCGCTGAGCCTGCTGTATGCGGCGGCGGTGCAGGTGGAGCACATCAATAGAGAGGGGCTCGAGCAGCGCTGGGCGCGGCATGAGGCCATGGCCGAGCACACCTGGAGCTGGGTGCATGAACTGCGGCGGCTCGTGGGCGCGCCGTTCGGCGTGTATGCCCCCGATGCGGCGCGCAGCCACACCGTGACGGCCGTGACCGTGCCGCCCGGCCTGTCCCCCGACGCCGTGGTGAAGGCCGTGGCCGAGCGCGGGTATGTGATTGGCGGCGGGTACGGGCGGCTCAAGGGCTCCACGTTCCGCATCGGGCACATGGGCGACCACACCGTGGGCGGGGTGGATGCGGTGCTCGAGGTGGTGGCGGAGAGTGTCGCAGCGCTCCTGCGATGACCAGCGGCATGTCTGACGCACCCCGATGGATCCCGCGTCTCGAGCGTGAGCGGCTGGCCGTGCTGCCGCCGGCGCCACCCATCGATGCCGCCGACCTCGCCGACCGTGTGCGCGGCATGCTGTTGGGTGTCGCCATTGGCGACGCGCTGGGCAATCGCACGGAAAGCATGCTGCCCGACGAACGCGCGGCGCAGTACGGTCGCATCTCGGGGTATCTGCCAAGTCGCTACGCCGGAGGCCGGCCGGCGGGGACGCCGAGCGACGACACGCAACTGACCGCGCGCGCGATCGAGCAACTCCTCGCCGACGGGGCGCTCGATCCGGACGAACTCGCGTTTCGCATCGCGAACGACCGCATCTTCGGCATCGGCCGAGCCACGCGGGAGTTCTGCAACGCGCTTCGTGCGGGCGCGCCCTGGTGGGAGGCGACGCAGGCGAGCGCAGGGAACGGCGCGCTCATGCGCATGGCGCCGACCGTGCTGCCGCATCTGGTGAATGGTGGCACGCACCTGTGGTACGACACCGCCGTCAGCACGTCGGTCACGCACAACGACCCAATGGCGATTGCCGCGAGTGTCGCGTGGGTTGCGTTGCTGTGGCGCCTGCTGAACGGAGACCTCCCGGAGAACGGGGAAGAGTGGCTCGAGACGTACACCGAAGTGCTGCGCGTGCTCGACGCAGGGCAGGAGTACGAGACGCGTCTGCGCGATGGACCGCTGCAGCACTGGCGCGGCAGTCTGTCGCAGCTGCTCGATGGACACGTGCGTCGCGCCATCGGGGCGCGCACCAGTGTGGCGGACGGCGGACATCGCTGGTACAGCGGTGCGTACCTGCTGGAGACCGTTCCGAGCGTGATGCACATTCTCGGACTCTTCGGAGACGATCCGCACGCCGCAATACTCGCGGCGGTCAACGACACGCGAGACAACGACACCATCGCCGCGCTTGTCGGCGCTGCGATGGGCGCCGCACACGGCACGGCGTGGATTCCCACTGAGTGGCGTGATCAGTTGTTGGGCCGGACGCTCGAGGACAACGACGGGCACTACTTCGACTTGATCGAGCAGGCGGTGGCGCGGTTCGTGAGCTGAATGCGCGAAGGGCGCGCGGCTCATCCCTGCCAGCCGTCTCGCCCCCAGCACGCACGGCCACAAGATTCCCCGCATGGACTCCTCCCCCCTCCTCATCGCCGCCGCCCTCCTCCTCGGCATCCTCGTCGGCATCGCCCTCCACCGCTGGCTCACCGCCGGCGCGGTCGAGGCACGGGTGAGCGCCGCGACGGCGGCGGCCAACGAGAAGCTGCGGTTGCTGGAGAGCTCGCAGGCCACGCTCACCGAGCAGTTCCGCGCCATTGCCGCCGATGTGACCGAGGGGAACGCGCGCCGCTTCGCCGAGCAGAGCCAGACCAACCTCGGGCTGCTGCTCGATCCGCTTCGGCAGCGGCTGGTGGAGTTCCAGCAGAAGGTCGATGCGGTGTACGTGGCCGACACGCAGGACCGCGCGGCGCTCAAGGAGCAGGTGCAGCAACTGCTGGTGCTCAACCGCACGCTCAGCGACGATGCGCAGCGACTCACCAGCGCGCTGCGCGGCTCGGTCAAGGCGCAGGGCAACTGGGGCGAGCTCATCCTGCAGCGGTTGCTCGAAAGCGCGGGGCTGCGCGAGGGCTTCGAGTTCGACCTGCAGGACGCGCAGCGCAACGACGACGGCCAGCGCCAGCAGCCCGATTGCGTCGTGCGCCTCCCGGAGAGCCGCCGCCTCGTGATTGACGCGAAGGTGTCGCTGCTGGCCTTCGAGCGATACGCCACCGCCGACACCGACGCCGCGCGCGATGCCGCGCTGCGCGAACACCTGCAGTCGCTGCGTGCACATGTGCGCGGGCTGGCCGAGCGGCGCTACGAGAAGCTGTACGAATCGCTGCAGGGCACGGCCATCGACTTCGTCGTACTGTTCGTGCCCATCGAGCCGGCGTTCACCGTGGCGGTGACGGGCGACGACACACTCTTTGCCGACGCCTGGTCGCGCAACGTGCTGCTGGTGAGTCCGAGCACGCTGCTGTTCGTGCTGCGCACGGTGTCGTACCTATGGAGGCAGGAGGCGCAGAGCCGCAACGCGCGCGACATCGCCGAGCGCGGCGCTCAGCTCTACGACAAGCTCGCCGGCTTCGTGCAGGATCTCGAGGCGGTGGGCACGAAGCTCGACGCCGCGCGCGACAGCCACGCTGCGGCGCTGGCCAAGCTGGCCACCGGCCGCGGCAACGTGATTCGCCAGGCCGAGCTGCTGCGCGAGCTGGGGGTCAAGCCGAGCAAGGCGCTGCCGAAGGGGTTGGTGGAGGGGGCGGGGGAGGGGGATGAGGTGTCGTGAGGCCGTGCCTAGAGAGGGGTAACGTCCCTGCTGCCCCGACCGCTTTCGCGCGCTAGTTTGGTCTGCAATGAGCGAACTCTTCTTCTCCGGACCAATCCTCAACTCTCCCTATGAGCCGCCCTCGCGGCATTGGGAGCTGGATGCGAGTGGACAACCCACTGGCGTCGAGCTGTCGGGACGTCGCCCGGCCTCCTTCGTCACGCCCATCCCGAAGGCCAAGAAGCAGTCCACAGCGCAGACATCGATTGTCCTGGACGAGGGCAAGGGACTGTCCACGGCCGACCAGGCCTACGACATCCGCTCGCTCATCAATGAGCTGCGCATTCAAGTTGAACGGTGGCGGGCGCTCAGGAACCCCGACCACTGGCGCGTCACCCCGGAAACGCGCCGCCTGCTCCAGCACTGGCGTACGCACAACTTCTCGAGCGTGCGTCCGTTCTTCTGCCAGGTCGAGGCGGTTGAAACGGTCATCTGGCTGACTGAAGTAGCGCCGGACATCGGCAAGGAGGGCCGCCGGTTCCTCGATCACCTCCGCGCGGTCAACGCCGAGGCCAACCCGGAGCTGCTGCGCCTCGCCCTCAAGCTCGCCACCGGCGCTGGCAAGACGACGGTCATGGCCATGCTCATTGCCTGGCAGACCATCAACGCGGTCCGGCATCCGTCGTCGAAGCGCTTCACCCGCGGCTTTCTGGTGGTCACGCCGGGCATCACCATCCGCGACCGTCTGCGGGTGCTGCAGCCCAACGACCCGGATGCGTACTACGCCGCGCGTGAGCTGGTCCCCAGTGACATGCTGCGCGATCTCAACCAGGCGCGCATCGTCATCACCAACTATCACGCGTTCAAGCGCCGCGAACGGCTCGAGCTCTCCAAGGGCGGTCGCGCGCTCCTGCAGGGACACGGCCCGACGCTCGACACCCTCGAGAGCGAGGGGCAGATGCTTCAGCGCGTGATGCCCGAGCTCATGGGCATGAAGAACATCCTGGTCCTCAACGACGAGGCGCATCACTGCTATCGCGAGAAGCCGGACGCCGCTGAGGACGCCGACCTCAAGGGCGATGAAAAGAAGGAGGCCGAGGCCAACAAGGAAGCGGCTCGCCTCTGGATTTCCGGCCTCGAAGCCGCCAACCGCAAGCTCGGGTTGCAACGCGTGCTCGATCTCTCGGCCACCCCGTTCTTCCTGAGCGGCTCGGGATATGCCGAGGGCACCCTCTTCCCGTGGACCATGAGCGACTTCTCGCTCATGGACGCCATCGAGTGCGGTATCGTCAAGCTGCCGCGCGTGCCGGTGGCCGACAACATTCCCGAAGCCGAGACGCCGATCTTTCGGGAGCTGTGGCGTCACATCGCGCCAAAGATGCCGAAGAAGGGGCGCGGCAAGGGGGGCGTGCTCGATCCGCTGCTGCTGCCGCCCGAGCTCCAGACCGCACTCGAAGCCCTGTACGGGCAGTACCGCAAGACCTTCGAGAAGTGGGCGGCAACACCCGGCGTCGATGTCCCACCCTGCTTCATCGTGGTGTGCAACAACACCGCCACCTCGAAGCTCGTCTACGACTTCATCTCCGGCTTCGAGCGCGTCAACGAGGACGAGTCGCGGCAGCATGTACCCGGCCGGCTCGAACTGTTCCGTAACCACGACGAGCACGGCAATCCACTCGCCCGGCCACGCACCCTGCTCATCGACAGCGAGCAGCTCGAATCCGGCGAGGCGCTCGATGACAACTTCCGCAAGATGGCGGCTGCCGAGATCGACCAGTTCCGGCGCGAGATCGTTGAGCGAACCGGCAACCAGCAGAGCGCCGACGACCTGACCGACCAGGACCTCCTGCGCGAGGTCATGAACACGGTAGGCAAGAAGGGGCGGCTCGGCGAGCAGGTGCGCTGCGTCGTGTCGGTGGCCATGCTCACCGAGGGGTGGGACGCCAACACGGTCACGCACGTGCTGGGCGTGCGCGCGTTCGGCACGCAGCTCCTGTGCGAGCAGGTCATCGGCCGCGCGCTGCGCCGCCAGTCGTACGACCTCAATGAGGACGGTCTGTTCGATGTCGAGTACGCCGACGTGCTCGGCATCCCGTTCGATTTCACTGCCAAGCCGGTCATCGCGCCGCCGCAGCGCGTCAAGCCCGTGGTGCAGGTGCGCGCCATCTCGCCCGAGCGCGATGCGTGCGAGATCCGCTTCCCACGAGTCGAAGGGTATCGAGTGAATCTGCCCGAGGAGCGGCTCTCGGCACGATTCGGTGCAGACCACATACTCGAACTCACCCCCGGGCTGATCGGACCCTCGGAGACCCGAGTCGAGGGCATCATCGGAGAGGGCGTGGACCTTTCGTTGGTGCACACCGGTGAGCTTCGGCAATCGACACTCATCTTCCATCTTACGCGTCGCCTGCTGCTGAAGCACTGGCGTGATCCGAACGAGGCGCCGAAGATGCACTTGTTCGGTCCGCTCAAGTCCATCACGAGACAGTGGTTGGACCAGTGTCTGGTGTGCAAGGGCGGAACGTACCCGGCACAGCTCATGTACCTGCAGCTGGCTGACGAAGCGTGCAATCGCATCACCGATGGGATTCTCGTCGACATGGGCAATCAACGTAGCGTCGTGCCCATGCTCGACCCGTACAATCCGGTCGGCAGCACGCGCCACGTGAACTTCAGCACCAGCAAGCTGCTGCGCTGGCAGCCCCGCGCCGACCGCTGCCACCTCAACTGGCTCATCTGCGACAGCAACTGGGAAGCGGAGTTCTGCCGCGTGGTCGAGCAGCACCCGCAGGTGCTCGCGTATGTCAGGAACCACAACCTCGGCTTCGAGGTGCCGTATCGCAGCGGCACCGAGTCCCGGCACTACCGCCCCGACTTCGTTGTGCTGGTGGACGATGGGCGCGGCGCCGCCGACCCGTTGCATCTCGTGGTGGAAATCAAGGGGCGCCGTGGCGAGGATGCTAAGGAGAAGGCCAACGCCATGCGGCAGTACTGGATTCCGGCGGTCAACAACGACGGATCGTACGGGCGCTGGGCGGTGGCGGAGTTCACCGACGTGTATGCCATCGAGGAGGAGTTCGCGGCGACGATCGATGACGCGGTGAACGCGATGTTGCGCGGCGCGCTCACTGACCGCATGCCGCCGTCTGGCGACGGAGCGGCGGCGTGATTGTCACGGCAGATGAGGTGCGCGCGTGGGCGGCGGCCGGTGAATCACTCACGCTCGAGTTCAAGAGCGATGAGAATGCACCGTTGAATGACCGTGAGCTGGTGGAAGCAGTGGCGTGCCTCGCCAACGGTCGCGGCGGGATGCTGCTCATCGGCGTAGAAGACGATGGACGGATCAGTGGTGCGCGTGCGCGCCACGGTTCCGTCACGGATGTGCGGCGGCTGGAGGGGTTGATCGCGAACTGGACGGTCCCAAGCTGTCCGGTCTCGTGTGCGGTGGTACAGGTCGACACCAGGGACGTGATCGTCGTGCGCGTTCCGGACGCGCGTCCGATCACGGCGACCACGGACGGCGTGTACAAACGCCGGACGCTCGACCTGCACGCCAAGCCGCAGTGTCTGCCCTTCTATCCCCATGAGCTGCAATCGCGCGAGGCAAGCCGGGGCGCGCTCGACTATTCGAGCCTGGTCATCTCCGACGCAAGCTTCGCCGATCTCGATCCGCTGGAGTTCGAGCGATTGCGCCGCACCGTGCGCGTGAATGCGGGACGGGCCGACGCGACGTTGCTGACACTCGATGATCGCGAGCTGCTGCGCGCCCTGGGCCTGTCCGAGGGCCGAGATGGGGCAGAGCGCATCCGTATCGCCGGCCTGCTCATGCTCGGACGTGAGGAGGCCCTTCGCCGCCTGCTGCCGACCCACGAAGTGGCGTTTCAGGTGCTGCGCGGGGTCCGCGTGCTGGCCAACGACTTCCTCCGCTGGCCGCTCATCCGGGTCTCGGAGTCGCTCACCGAGCGGTTCGACGCGCGCAATCAGGAGCAGGAGATCCTCATCGGCGCGGTGCGTGCCGGCATCCCCGACTACAGCCGTCCGGGATTCCGCGAAGCCATGCACAACGCGCTCATCCATCGCGACTACGCAGCGCTTGGGGCCGTGCATGTGTACTGGCGCGACGCAGAGCTCGAGATCACCAGCCCCGGTGGTTTTCCCGATCAGGTTTCACTGGACAACCTGCTCGTGACCGCCCCACGTCCACGCAACCCGGTGCTGGCCGACGCCTTCAAGCGCATCGGATTGGTCGAACGGACCGGTCGTGGTATCGACACTATCTATGAAGGACAGCTACGCTACGGGCGTCCCGCCCCCGACTATGCGCGTAGTTCGTCCGGCACCGTGCAGGTCGTCCTTCCGGGCGGACCGGCGAACCTCGCACTCGCCAAGTTCATCATTGGCCGCGACCGCCCTGATGCACCGGTCACCGTCGAAGAGATGTTGCTGGTGAATGCCGTTGATCGCGAGCGGCGAATCGATGTGGAGCGGGCCGCCATACTGCTCCAGAAGGGGGAGCCCGCCGCGCAGGCGGTGCTTGAGCGACTCATCGAATCGGGCGTGCTCGAAGCGCGCGGCCCTGCCCGTGAGCGCAGCTATGGATTCAGCGCGGCAACATATCGTGCCATCGGCTCGGCGACGGCATATACGCGCGCCAAGGGATTCGAGCCTCTGCAGCACCAGCAGATGGTTTTGGCACACATTCAGGCACATGGCCGCATCACGCGATCTGAGACGGCCGAACTGTGCCAGCTCACGTCGGTCGAGGCTAAGCTCCTGCTGCGAAAGCTCTTGCGAAGAAGATTGATCGAGCCGTCCGGTGCGGGTCGATCGGCTTTCTACATACGTGGGCCAGAGTCATTGGACCGGTCCAAAAAAATATCTGCACGGTCCAAAAAACAGACCAAAAGTACACCAGAAACGTCGTAAATCATTTCCCTGCAACTTTTTACAGGGAAGACACGAGTCCAGAAGGCACCCGAAAACGGCCCATTCCATCGAATGGGCTGTCCTGCGGCCCATTCTCCCGACATGCCCAAGCCTCCCCGCAAGCCACCCGCCGAGAAGGCCGTCGAAGCGCTCACCTACCCCGAGGCGCGCCGGCCCAACATTCCCACCGCCGAGTACCAGGCCATGCTGGCATCCAGCAGCCCGGTGCAGGTGGCGTATGCGCGGCGCAACCGCGACCTCGACCCGCAGCTCGTGTGGCGCGGCAAGGACGAGCAGGACGCCGCAAGCCTCGTGGTGAATGCCCCGCCGCTCTACATCCAGGAGAAGGTGCACCCCAAGGCGCTCGTGGACGACCTGCTGCGCCAGACGCGCGAGCAGCAGCACGAGCGCGGCGAACTCATGGCGGACCTGTTCGCCGACTTCAACGGCATTCCCAAGGACGCTGACAAGACCGAGTTCTACCAGCACGACCAGAACTGGACCAACCGCATGATCCTCGGCGATTCGCTGCAGGTCATGGCCAGCCTGGCCGAGCGTGAAGGGCTGCGGGGCAAGGTGCAGTGCATCTACTTCGACCCACCGTACGGCATCAAGTTCAACAGCAATTTTCAGTGGAGCACGACGTCACGCGATGTGAAGGACGGGAATGCCGCGCACATCACGCGCGAACCCGAGCAGGTGAAGGCGTTTCGCGATACGTGGCGCGACGGCATCCATTCGTATCTCACGTACTTGCGCGATCGGCTGGAGATCGCGCGCGATCTGCTGCATGAGAGCGGGTCGATCTTCGTGCAGATCGGGGATGAGAATGTGCACCGGGTGCGTGAGCTTCTCGACGAGATAATGGGAGAAGAGAACATCGTCTCTCAGATTCCGTTCGCAAAGACAAGCGGCGCTACCTCAAGCCAGCTCGCAGCTACTTGTGACTACCTCTTGTGGTATGCCAAGGATCGCGCATCCTCGGTGCGAAAGTACCGCCAGCTCCGGGTCGAGGTAGATCCGATTCCGAATGCGGATGAGCGCTACGTATGCGTCGAGACCGACAACGGCGAGATCATCGATCTGTCCGTCAAGCAGAAGCAGAATCCGGTGCTCCGGCCTCAAGGACGGGTGCTTCGACTTCGTCCAACTGACTCACAGGGTGCCACTGAAGACTCAGAGACGCCCGTCGCCTGGAGGGGACGGAACTACTTTCCGCCGAGTGGTCGTCACTGGAGCGTCACCTCCGCCTTGATGCCGACCGTAGTGCGAAGCGATCGTGCATTTGGCGTAGGCAGTACACTCACGTGGAAGTACTATCGTGAGCCGAATTTCGTAAAGCTTACCAATGACTGGAGCGATCTGAAGAAGTCGGGGTTCGGAAGTGACCAGCTCTACGTAGTGGAGACGATGCCAGCAGTCGTCCAACGTTGTATTCAGATGTCAACGGATCCCGGTGACCTAGTTCTCGACCCCACGTGCGGTTCCGGTACAACCGCGTACGTGGCCGAGCAGTGGGGCCGTCGCTGGATCACCATCGACACCTCGCGCGTCGCGCTCGCGCTCGCCCGTGCCCGCATCATGGGCGCGCGCTATCCGTCGTACCTGCTCGCCGACTCACGCGAAGGGCAGCTCAAGGAAGCCGAGGTCACGCGCACCGCGCCCAGCAGCGCGCCCACCGGCGGGAACATCCGCCTCGGCTTCGTCTACGAGCGTGTTCCGCACGTGACGCTCAAGTCCATCGCCAACAACGCCGAGATCGACGTCATCTGGGAGGCGTACCAGGCGAAGCTCGAGCCACTGCGCGCGGCACTCAACACGGCGCTCAAGAAGACGTGGGAGGAATGGGAGATTCCGCGCGACGCCGACGACAAATGGCCGGCCGCCGCGAAGGACACACACAAGCAGTGGTGGGAGGCGCGCATCGCGCGCCAGCGTGAGATCGACGCCAGCATCGCTGCCAAGGCCGACACCGAGTACCTCTACGACCGCCCCTACGAAGACAAGAAGAAGGTACGGGTGGCCGGTCCGTTCACGGTCGAGTCGCTCTCACCCCACCGCATGCTCGGTGTCGACGAGCACGGGGCCACGGTGGATGCCGTGATGGAGCGCAAGACCGGCTACGCCAGCGGCCGCGATTTCCCCAGCATGGTGCTCGACAACCTCCGTGCCGCCGGCGTGCAGCAGGCCGCCAAGGCCGATCGCATTGCCTTCACGGCCATCACCGCCTGGCCCGGTGACCTCGTGTGCGCCGACGGCCGCTACCTCGAAGGCGGCACCGAGAAGCGCGCCGCCATCTTCATTGGCCCCGAGTTCGGCACCGTCACCCGCCCCGACCTCGTCGCCGCGGCGCGTGAGGCGTCGGAGAGCGGCTTCGACGTGCTCATCGCCTGCGCCTTCAATTTCGAGGCTCACACCACCGAGTTCGCGAAGCTCGGCAAGGTCCCCGTGCTCAAGGCCCGCATGAACGCCGACCTGCACATGGCCGAGGACTTGAAGAAGACCGACAAGGCCAACCTGTTCGTGGTGTTCGGCGAGCCCGACATCGAGGTGCAGGACGCCGGCAGCGGTCGCATTCGCGTGAAGGTGAACGGCGTGGACGTGTTCGACCCCAGCACCGGCGAGGTGCGATCCGACGACGCCGACGGCATCGCCTGCTGGTTCATCGACACCGACTACAACGAGGAGAGCTTCTTCGTGCGGCAGGCGTACTTCCTGGGCGCCAACGATCCGTACAAGGCGCTCAAGACCACGCTGAAGGCCGAGATCAACGCCGACGCGTGGGCGTCACTCAACAGCGATACGTCGCGCCCGTTCCTGCGGCCTTCGTCCGGGCGCATCGCCGTGAAGGTCATCAATCACCTCGGGGACGAGGTGATGAAGGTGATGCGGGTGTAGTGAGACAAGGCTCGAGTACTCCACCCGATCGTTTCGAACGAGGAGGATTCCGCAGTGGATGACCGATACGTGATTGACGAGTATGAGGTGGGAGAGGTGGAGCGCGCCCTGCGCTCCATCACACTCACGTCCAAGGCCCGCGCCATGCTTCAGGCGCACGCTGCGGCCCCCGACCGCGCCATGAGTCGCTATGAGCTCGCACGGGCTGTGGGCAGCAGCAGCGTCAACACCTGCAACCGCACATACGGCAACTTTGCCGGGACGCTGGCGCACGCCCTCGACCCGACGCTTGTAGAGCGATGGAAGCCGGAGAGTGGTCGGCGGGGTGACTTCGTGATGTTCCTGCACTTCGGACCGGCCCGCTGGACGCCTCCACTGCCGGACGACAAGGACACCTGGGTGTTTGTGATGCGCGAGACCCTCGCACGGGCGCTGGCCAATGTAGGGATTGCGAACTACACGCCATTGTCACCCGAGCTGCAGGCCGACGTGGACGCGGAGAACGAGCCTCCTTACGAGCCCGAAGATCCGTTGCTCGATATCGAGGAGGCGGAATCCGAGCTGGAGGGGCTGCCGCAGACCGAGTACGACGCCGTGGTCTCGGCGCGGCTGGGTCAGGGACAGTTTCGTCAGGCCCTGTTGGGCTACTGGGACCGACGTTGCGCCGTGACCGGAGTCGATGTGCCTGAGGTTCTCGTCGCGTCGCACATCAAGCCGTGGCGCGACTCCTCTCACGAGGAGCGCCTCGACGTGTACAACGGCTTGCTGCTCGTGGGGACGCTCGATCGACTGTTTGACGCCAGCCTGATCTCGTTCGCCGATGACGGGACAATGCTCGTGAGCAGCCGGCTCAGCGCCGAGCAGCGCGAGCGCCTTGGCGTGACGTCGCGCCTCAGTCTGCGAAAGATGGACGCACGACACGTGGCGTACCTGACAGCGCATCGAAGGTCGTTTCGCGCATGACCTTCCTCATCGCCGACACCTTCACCGCCGCCCTCGCCCGCCTTACCGGCGAGGAGCAGAAGGCGGTCAAGACGACGGTGTTCGACCTGCAGGTGAGTGCGGCCCACCCCGCGCAGGCGCTGCCGGGGTTGTCGCTGCACCGCCTGGACCACGCACGCGACCGCAACTTCTGGTCGGCCCGGGTCAGCGGCGACATTCGCATCATTGTCCATCGCACCGATGCGTCGCTGCTGGTCTGCTATGTCGACCACCACGACAAGGCCTACGCCTGGGCGGAGCGTCGCACGCTCAAGGTGCATCCCACCACGGGCGCGGCGCAGCTGGTCGAGGTGCGTGAGACGGTTGTCGACATCCCGGTGCACCGCCTTGTGGAGGGCGCGCCCGAGCCGGCAACCCGATATCCGGCACGCGACACCCACCTCTTTGCCCACGTCGCCGACGCGCAGCTGCTCGAGTACGGCGTGCCGGAGGAATGGCTGACCGACGTGCGGGCGGCCACCGAGGATTCGATCTTCACGATCGTCGCCCGTCTGCCGGCCGAGGCGGCGGAGGCCCTGATCGAGCTGGCCACGGGCGGCACACCCAAGGCGCGCATCGTCACGAGCGATGACCCGTTCACGCATCCGGATGCACGCCGACGGTTCCGTGTGCTCACCAATGCAGCAGAACTCGAACAGGCACTCGACGCGCCGTGGGAGCGCTGGGCGGTGTTCCTGCACCCCGAGCAGCGCGAGTTGGTGGAGCGGCGCTTCAACGGCCCCGCCCGCGTCGCCGGTTCCGCCGGCACCGGCAAGACGGTCGTCGCCCTGCACCGAGCCGTGGCACTCGCCCGCGCGAACCCCGAGGCGCAGGTGCTGCTCACCACGTTCTCGATTCCGCTCGCCCGCCTGCTACGCCAGCGACTCGCGGCCCTCGTCGGCAGCGACGACGCCGTCGCCGCACGCATCACCGTGGACGCGCTGGACGAGGTCGTGATCGGACTGCACGAACGGGTGTTCGGCCAGCCGCAGGTGGCCACCGCCACCATGGTGTCCGCACTCATTGCGACCGTGGCGGCCGAGCAGGGACAGCGCGCCTTCAGCACGGCGTTCCTGCAGCGGGAGTGGGACGAGGTTGTGGACGCGTGGCAGGTCTCGTCGTGGGAGGCCTACCGTGATGTCCCGCGGCTGGGGCGCAAGCACCGGTTGAGCGAGGCGCAGCGACAGGTCGTGTGGGCCGTGTTCGAGGAGGTCGTGAAGCGGCTCGACCGCGCCGCCATGACCACCGTACCCCGTCTGTATCGGGACGTGACGGCGTCGTTGGGCGGCGACATCACCTACCCCTACGACTTCGTGGTCGTGGACGAAGCGCAGGATGTGAGCGTGCCACAGCTCCGCTTCCTCGCGGCACTCGGCGGCCGCCGTCCCGACGCGCTCTTCTTCGCCGGCGATCAGGGGCAGCGCATCTTCCAGCTCCCCTTCTCTTGGAAGTCGCTCGGCGTCGATGTGCGCGGCCGGTCACAGGTGCTGCGCGTGAACTACCGCACGTCGCACCAGATCCGCAGCATGGCCGACCGCCTGCTCGACGAGGCGCTCGGTGATGTGGACGGCATCGTCGAGCAGCGTGGCGGTACGGTGTCGGTGTTCGACGGACCATCACCCGAGGTAGTGCTCGCGGACAGCGTGGAACACGAGGCGCAGGTCATCGCCGACTGGCTCGCGAAGCATGTCGCCGACGGCGTGCAACCCGGCGCGATCGGCGTCTTCGTGCGGTCACGGCGCGAGGTGGACCGTGCGCGCAGCGCCATCGCGCGTGCAGGGCTTTCGGCCACCAGCCCCGCTCCCGGCGCCGAAGCCGAGCCGGGCAAGGTGGTGCTCATGCCCATGCACTTGGCCAAGGGGCTCGAGTTCCGGGTCGTCGTCGTAGCAGCCTGCGACGAGGATGTGCTGCCCCTGCAGGATCGCCTCGAGACCGCCGGAGACGACTCGGATCTGGACGACATCTACAAGACCGAGCGCTACCTGCTGTACGTGGCCTGCACCCGAGCACGGGATGCGCTGCTGGTGACGGCGGTGGCGCCGGGGTCGGAGTTTCTGGGGGACCTGAGACCGCAAGCCAGGTCACGCTCACCGTAGTCGGATTCCCCTACCCCACGATATCGACGTTCCTGATGATGTGCTTCGGCAGGTCGAAGAGACGAATCGTCTGCGCACCACAGAGCGCCTCGAGCCGGGCGTCGGCGCGGATCAGCCTCTCATTGCGCGGGTCTCGCAAGCCGTTGGCGACCACGTAGTCCCAGAGCGCCTTCAAGACTTCGGACTGCGCGCGCGGCTTCTTGCCGATGATGGCAGCGAGCAACGGTCGTGGACGCAATACCGGCTCAGCGTCTCCGTCGGCCTTCTCCTCATCAGATCCCTCAATGGCACTCCAGTCGGCGGGCATACGCCCGCGAGGCGTGCTGCGAAACGTCGCGGAGCGAGCGTGCGCGAGGGCGCGATCCACGCGCTTGCGATCACGCGCATCGAGGCTCCAGAGATTGAGCTTGCCGTGGATCCCGTCGACCGGGTCTACGAGCACCGGGTCAACGAGTTTCCAGTAGTACTGCTCGTCGTCGGGTGGTCCAGTGATGATCGCGTCATCGTGCGTGGCCTTCGAGCGAAGCTGCACTGACGTCAGGATGTCATCAAGCGACACGAGGCCGACGATGGCTGATCTCGGAAGCGCCTTCAGCGCACCGAGACTGTCGAGCTGCACACGCGCGAGTAGCGGTAGCATCCCCCACTGCTCCAAGTCTCCGAATAGCGTGGAGGTTGGCAGGGAGGATGATGCGTGAATGAGCAGCGGGCCACGGTACTCAGTGCTCCACTTGCGAATCTCGAACCGCTTGACGCCAAGGACGATCAGGCTGGCCCATGGCTGTCTGATGGACAGAACTCTCATCGCCCCTCCCGTTTGGCCGCCATCAGCTCCGCCTCCGTCATGTACGGCAGCGCCAGCGCCACGCGCACCGCATCCACCCGCGCCAGCCGCTCCGCCGCATCGGTCACGTGCGGCATCACCGTCCGCTCGAGGCAATCCAGCACCTCACGGTTGAGGTCGCGCCCATTGGCCGCCGCGCGCTGCTCGAGCCGCGCCAGCAGCGCATCCGAAACGCCGGTGATCGTGATGGAGCGCATGACGGTAATTTGCATCAACGTCATCCCCATCCCATGCCGACCACCCTCCCCTTCGCGCAGCACCTCCTCGTCCTCACCGGCGTCGGTCGCCCGGGCCAGGTGGGCGAGGCGCTCGCCCGCCACTTCGCCGCGCAGGGCGCGTCGCTGGCCTTGCTCGACCTCGACCTGACCATGGCACAGGCCCGCGCCGACGATGTGCTCGTGGGGCTCTCGGCCGGCGACGGGCTGGCGCCGGGGCAGCAGGTCACCGCTCATGCCGCCAACCTGGCCGATGCGGACAGCGCGCAGGGGGCTGCGGTGGCGGTGCTGGCGGCGCACGGCACGCAGCAGGTGCACGGGGTGGTGTGCATCGCCGGCGGCTTCGGGGCCACGGGCCCGCTCGACGAGGCCGACCCGGCGGCCTGGCACAAGCAGTTCGCCATCAACCTCGACACGGCCTTTGCCACCACCCGGGCCTTCCTCCCGGCGGTGCGTGCGGCGCAGGGGAGCTTCGTCTACTTCGGCTCGGTGGCCGCCACGCCGGGCGGGTCGCCCAAGGGGATCGCCGCCTACGCGGCCGCCAAGAGCGGCGTGCTCACCCTCATGCGCGCCGTGGCCCTCGAGGAGCGCCCGAACGGCGTGCGCGCCAACGCGGTGGCCCCCACCGCCATTCGCACCGCGGCCAACCTGGCCGATATGGGCGACAAGACCGACTACGTCGAGCGTGAGTCGGTGGCCGATGTGGTGGCGTTCCTCCTGTCCCATGCAGCCCGCAACGTGAGCGGGCAGGTGCTCACGCTGGCATGACCGATCTCGGCCTCTCCACCGTCGACCACCCCACCCTCCCCGCCATCCGCGAGGCGCGCGCCGCCCTCGGCGACCGCATCGTCACCACACCGGTGCGATGGCTGCGCGACCACGCGCTCGACGCACGCCTCGCGCCGGGCACCACGGTGTGGCTCAAGGAGGAGCTCTTCCAGCGCACGGGCTCATTCAAGCCGCGCGGCGCGCTCACGGTCATGCTGGCGCTCGACGCCGACACCCTCGCGCGCGGCGTGGTGGCGGTGTCCGCCGGCAACCACGCCATCTCGCTCGCCTACTCGGCCCGCACGCTGGGCACCACGGCGCATGTGGTCATGCCGCGCACGGCCAACGCCTTTCGCGTGCAGGTGTGTCGCGAGCTGGGCGCCACGGTGGAGCTGGTGGACACGGTGCACACGGCCTTCGACCGGGTGCGCGAGATCGCGGCCGAGCAGGGGCGCACGTTCGTCCATCCATATGAAGGGCCGCGCACGTCGCTGGGCACCGCGACGGTGGGGCTCGAGTTCATCGAGCAGGTGCGCGCGGCCGGCAGCGAGCTCGATGCGGTGCTCGTGGCCGCCGGTGGTGGCGGCCTCTCGAGTGGAGTGGCGTGCGCGGTGAAGCAATTGTCGCCCGACACACGCGTATATGTCATCGAACCCGAGGGCGCCGACACGATGGCGCGCTCGTTCCGCTCGGGCGTGCCGGAATCCATCGATGCCGTACGCACCATCGCCGATTCACTGGGCGCGCCGCGCTGCGAACCCTACTCGCTGGCCCTCAACCGCCACTTTGCCGACGAGGTGGTGCTGGTGAGCGACGACCAGATTCGCGATGCCATGCGCATGACCTTCCGCAGCGCGAAGCTGGTGGTCGAGCCCGCGGGCGCGGCCGCGCTCGCGGCGCTGCTGTATCCGCTGCGCGAGCGGCTGGCCGGGCAGCGGGTGGGGCTCGTTGTGTGCGGCGCGAACATCGATGCGGAGACGTTCGCGAAGCAGATACTGCAGTGAACGGCGCTGCGGACTGGTCGTGGGCCGTGAGCGTGTGAGGGGGGAAGCCGGGGGCCGTGGGCCGTGAGCCGGGAGTCAGGGATGGTGTGCTCTTCGCCACGAAACGACTCCCGGCCCACGGCTCCAGGCCCACGGCCCGCCACCTCAGAGCCCACGGCTCACGACCACCCCAAGGACATCCAGCCCCATCCGACGCACGTCACCATGACCACCAGCAACACGCCGTCCCCCCAGCCCACCCGCCGCATCCTCATCGCCGGCGGCGGCTACAACACCACCTTCCTCGCCTACATGGCGCAGCTCACCGGCAAGGTGCGGCCGCGCATCTGCTATCTGCCCACGGCCGTCGGCGATCACCCGGACGCCATCGTGGGCTTCTATCGCGCGTGCGAACCGCTCGACGTCGCGCCGTTCGTGCAGAAGATGTTCATCGAGAGCCTGTCGCAGACTCGCGGCTTCGACGAGGTGCTGCTGTCGATGGACGCGATCGTCGCGAGCGGGGGGAACACGCTCAACCAGCAGGCCATCTGGAAGGCGCAGGGGGTGGACGTCGTGCTGCGTGAGGCGTGGGAGCGCGGCATCGTGCTGGGCGGCGCGAGCGCGGGATCGCTCTGCTGGTTCGAGGAGGGCACGACCGACTCGCGCCCCAAGGCGCTCTCCATCGTGCAGGGGTTGGGCTTCCTGCCGGGGAGCCACTCGCCGCATTACGACGCCGAGCCCGGGCGTCGTCCGTTGTATCACCAGCTCATCGGCAGCGGCCGCATGAAGGCCGGCTACGCCTGTGACAACGATGCCGGTATCCTGTTCGAGGGGACCGACGTGGCCCGTGTGGTCGCGACACGCGCGGGCGCGACGGCGTACCACGTGAGCGCGACCGACGGCCAGGTGTCCGAGCGCGCGCTCGACGCCGTGCTGCTGTGATGGCTCGCTTCTTCGGCCTTCTGCGGTCCTCCGTGTGCGGTGATCGCCGTTCTCACGGTAGTTATTGCCAATATTGGCGGTAATTGAGAAAATGCGCACTATACTAGAGAAATTGGTAAAAATACGTGTATTTTAAGCAAAACTAGCATTGACAACGAATTTATTTACAATAACAATTACACATGGAGGAAATATGATCAAAAAGAAGGGAGGTAAACGAGCAAAAGCCGAGACATCAGCTGAGAAGTCGTTGGTTCTTAGCGCGATCGACCCTATCGAGCCAAGAACGCGAGAACAGGTCGGCCAACGATTCCAGGAGCTGACTGGCGACGCGATCTCATACAGCGCTGTCAGCGCACGCATTGCCGAACTGCTCCAGCAAAACGCAATCGCCGTCGTGCCGGGCAGCAAGCGACCGCTCCGCTACATCCGGGTTGCTGCGCCAACGCCGAAGGATCTCCCTGCACACTCGAATGCAAGTACCGGCGAACCGGCGCGTACCGACGCGCCCCCCACACACGTCGATGGCATCCCGCTAACGCCGGCAGCGACGCGCCTTCGCGCGCAGTTGTTGAAGCCACGCGCAGAGCGCGCGCTCGTGGGCTACAACGCGACGCTGCTCAGAAACTATGAGCCAGGTGCCTCGTGGTACGTACCGGCCACCACACGCGAACAGTTGGTCGGACTCGGACGCACATCGGCGGCCGACCAGCCAGCCGGCACGTACGCGCGTGACATCATGGGACGGCTGGTCATCGATCTCTCATATGGTTCGAGTCGACTCGAAGGATTGCAGTACAGCCGCATCGACACGAAGGAACTGCTCGAACAAGGTCGCACACCGGAAGGAGCAAGCGATCGCGACCGACAGATCATCCTGAACCACAAGGCCGCTATCGAGTTTCTCGTCGAGTCTGCGGCAGACATCGATTTCAATCGCACGACGATCCTCACGCTGCACGCGCTGTTGTCGGAAAACCTGCTCGAACAGAAGGACGACGAGGGCGCACTCCGGCGACGCGCCGTTGTCGTTGGCAGCTCCACCTATACACCGCCCGCAATTCCGCAGGTCGTCGAAGAACTGTTCGAAACACTCCTCGTCAAGGCGGCAGCAATACCCGATCCGATTGAACAAGCGTTCTTTGCGATGGTCCATCTGCCATACTTGCAGCCCTTCATCGACGTAAACAAGCGAACGTCTCGACTGGCGGCCAACATCCCGCTCGTTCGCGCAAACCTGTGCCCACTGTCTTTCATCGATGTACCGGAATCTCTGTACACCGAAGGAGTGCTCGGTGTGTATGAGCAAGCCGATATCGCGCTCCTGCGCGACGTGTTCGTCTGGGCCTATCAGCGCTCCTGCGCACAGTTCAAGGTGCTCAGGGAGGCCATGGGAGACCCTGACCCGATTCGACTCAACTACCGCAACCAACTCCGAGTGGTCGTGCGCGAGATCGTGCTGTCTGGTGCACCGGGCACGCGCGATGAGATGGAGACACGCGCACGCGATCAACGCATACCGGATGCCGACCGGAGTGCCTTCGTAGACCAGGCACTCAGCGATCTGCGTGCACTGCGCCCTGAACTGCTAGCCCGTTACGCACTTCGACCGAGTGAGTATCAACACTGGTTGACAAGCCGCAATCATCCAACCAGCGCGTAACGCGCGATCGCCACGATCATAGACAACCACATCATGAAGAAGACCACAGCAGCCACGCAGGTCCGCCTCTACGGCTTCAAGTCCTGCGACATGGTGCGCAAGGCCATGCAGTGGCTCGATGCGCACCACGTGACGTACGAGTTCTTCGACTATCGCCGCGAACCGCTCGACCCGAAGGTCGTCGACGACTGGTTCGCGCGCGCGGGGTGGGAGAACGTCTTCAACCGCAATTCGACCACCTTCAAGGAGCTCCCGCCCAAGGAGCAGCAGGGCATCGACGCCCGGAAGGCCAAGCGCATGCTCCTCGCGCAGACCAACCTCATCAAGCGTCCGCTGCTCGACACCGGCTCCACCATCCTCCTCGGCTTCAAGGCCGACACGTGGGAGAAGGCGCTGGGTATCTAGCGTCACGCTCGGCGGTCGGTCAGTATTGTCCACGACCATGACCCTCGCCGCCCGCAGGCGTCCCGCCATGCGCGGCATCGTCCTCGATCGCGCCCTCGAGGAGCTGCCGCTCTTCCGGCTCTCCGACTCCGCCGACGACGCCCCCGTCTCGTTCACGACCGAGAATGGCGGGCGCTGGCGCGTGATCCCCGCGCCCGGCGATCGCCTGCCCGGCACCTTCGATCAGGACGTCTACGTCGAGCTGCTGCACCGCTACCACGAGGCGGGGAGCCCGGCCGATGGCATCGTGAGCTTCACGTTGCATGCGTTCCTGCGCTCCATGGGACGGCGGGCCGATGGGCGCACCTACGAACAGTTGCGCGCCGCACTCAGCCGACTCGAACGCACCACGCTCGAGTCGGTGGGAGCCTACTGGTCGGCAGCCACCGCGCACGCCGACTGCAGCTTCACCGTGCTGAGCGCCGTGGCCGTGCAGCGGCGCCGGGTGGCTGACCGCGAGCAGCTCCACCTGTTCGGCAACCTGGCCGCCGGCGAACCGGGCGACGCCCGCGTCACCCTCAGCACCACCCTCCGCGCCAACCTGGCCGCCCGGCACACCGTCACGCTGTCGGCCTCGCGCTACCACGCACTGTCGTCGCCGGTGGCCCGCCGCTTGTACCGCATCCTCGAGGTGGCCCGGGCCGACGGCCGCCTGTCCTGGCGGGTGCCCCTTGAGCGGTTGGCCGAGCAGTTGCCGCTCACCCAGCGCTATCCGTCCCACCTGCAGCGGGTGCTGCAGCCGGCCCACGAGATGTTGCTCAGTGCGGGGCTCGTGCGTGACATCGGCATGCGCCAGTACGACCGCCAGTGGCATGTGGACTACGTCCTCGGCTCCCGCCCCCGGGACGAGGCGTAGTCAGCGGGAACAGCGGGTCATCCCCCGCGTACGTAGTCTGAGGTACCTTTCCCGGTCCTTCCCTTCGCGAGAACTGCATGACCCGCACCCGCAAGGCCGCCCTGGCGGCCATCGCCTGCGTCCCGCTCCTTGCCTCGGGCTTTGCCCTGCAGGCCCGCGCGACGCGCGGCGGCGCTCAACTCCTCGACCAGGTGCTCACGTTCGTGGCGCTGCGCTACGTCGACACGCTCGACGCGCAGCAGCTCTACGAAAAGGCGGCGCGCGGGCTCGTGAAGGAGCTCAACGACCCGTACACGGAGCTCTTCACCCCCAAGCAGCTCGAAGAGTTCTCGCGCAACACCAACGGGCGCTATGCCGGCATCGGCATGGAGATCTCGAAGGTCGGCGACTACGTCACGGTCAACAAGGTCTTCCCCAACTCGCCGGCCGAGCAGGGCGGCGTGCTCGAAGGGGACAAGATCTTCATCATCGACACGACCAACGCCCGCGGCTTCAACACGCAGCAGGTGCAGAACAAGCTGCTCGGGCCCATCGGCACGCCGGTCACGGTGCAGTTCCTGCGCGTGGGTGTGGCGCAGCCGGTCAAGCTCAACTTCAAGCGCGCTGAGATCCACGTGCCGGCCGTGCCGTTCAGCATGATGCTGGACGACCGCACCGGCTACGTGCCGCTGACGCGCTTCTCCGAGCAGACCACCGAGGACATCGCCAATTCGGTGCTCGCGCTGACCAAGCGTGGCGCGAAGGGCGTCATCATCGACCTGCGCGGCAACCCGGGCGGCATCCTCGACGAAGCGTTCTCGATGTCCAACCTCTTCCTGCCGAAGGGGAAGGAGCTGCTCTCAGTGCGCGGCCGCGGCGAGTTCCAGCGCTTCGTGGCGCAGCAGGATCCGCTCGCGCCCGACGTGCCGCTCATCGTGCTGGTGGACGGCGGCTCGGCCTCGGCGTCGGAGATCGTCGCCGGTGCGCTGCAGGACTACGACCGCGCGCTGGTGCTGGGCACGACGAGCTTCGGCAAGGGGCTCGTGCAGAGCGTGTACAACCTCGACGGCGGCTACGCCCTCAAGATCACGACCGGCAAGTGGTACACGCCGTCGGGACGCAGCATCCAGAAGGAGCGCAAGCTGACCGCGGACGGACAGTTCCTCGAGGTCCAGCCCGACAGCATGGAGACCGATTCGGTGCGCAAGGCGCGCCCGACGTACAAGTCGGCCAGCGGCCGCACGCTGTACGGCGGCGGTGCCATCACGCCCGACGTGATCGTCGCGCCGGACACGCTCACGAGCGCCGAGCAGGCGCTGCGTCGCGCGCTGCTGCCCGTATTCGGCAAGTACTTCGCGCACGTCGCGGCGGTGGCCGAGCAGCAGAAGGGGAAGGTGCGCCCCGACTTCACGATGAACCCGGCGTGGCGTGAAGAGGTGTACCAGCGCCTCGTGGCCGACACGGTCAAGATCGACCGCGCCCTCTGGGATGCCGGCGCCTCCGATGTCGACCGCGCCATCGAGGAGCGGGTGGCCAAGATCGCCTTTGGCGATACGCTGGTGCGCCGCCGCAGCCTCAAGGACGACAACCAGCTCCGTCGTGCCATGGAGCTCATGAAGAAGGGCACGTCGCAGCGGGACCTGTTCGTGGCCGGCGCGGCCGAGCCGGTGTCCAAGCCGGGTGTGGCCCGCCGTCCCCCCACGAACAACTGACGCACTGGGCGCGACCGAACGCGCCCTTTCAGATGCGCACGGGGGGATTTGCCTGACACGCCCCCCGTAATTTCCCGAGTGGCACATGGGCCGGACCGGTTATACGGTTCGGCCCATGCGATTTCCCTCCCCTGCCCAGCTCGGTTCCGCGCTCGCACTGCTCGGCGCCGCCACCCTCGCTGCTGCCTGCAGCCGTTCCTCGACCGCCACAGCGGGGGGTGCCTCGCCGGGATCCGCCTTGCGCATGGCCGTCGCGGCCGACCCCGGTGAAGGCCACCTGACGAACATCCGCCAGATCACGAACGGCGGGGAGAACGCCGAGGCGTATTGGAGCGCCGACGGCAAGTGGATCACCTTCCAGAGCACGCGCGACGGCCGGAGCTGCGACCAGCAGTACGTCATGCGCGCCGACGGCAGCGGGCTCACCAAGGTCTCGGTGGGCGGAAAGACCACCTGCGGATGGTTCCTGCCGGGTGGCAACCGGCTGTTCTTCGCCGCCACGCACCACGCCGACACGGCCTGCCCGCCCAAGCTCGATCCGAGCGCCGGCTACGTGTGGGGCATCGACCCCTACGACATCTACACCGTCGATCGCGACGGCAAGAACCTCAAGCGCCTGACCAACTACGGCGTGTACACCGCCGAAGGGGTGCTCTCGCCCGACGGCAAGCGCATCGTCTTCACGAGCCTCAAGGACGGCGACCTCGACATCTATACCATGAATGTCGACGGCACCGACGTGAAGCGCCTCACGACCACGCCGGGCTACGATGGCGGCCCGTGGTGGAGCCCGGACGGCACCAAGATCGTCTACCGCGCCTGGCACTACGACAATCCGCAGGAGCTCAAGGCCTATCAGGACCTGCTCGCGAAGCGCATGATCCGGCCCAACCGCATGGAGCTGTTCGTGATGAACGCCGACGGCAGCGACCAGCGGCAGATCACCAAGCTCGGCGGCGCGAATTTCGGTCCGTCGTGGACCCCGGACGGCACGCGCATCATCTTCTCCAGTAACCACAAGAATCCGCGCAGTCGCAACTTCGACCTGTTCACCGTGAAGCTGGATGGCACGGGGCTCGAGCAGATCACGACGCACGACGACTTCGACGGATTCCCGATGTTCAGTCCCGACGGCAAGAAGCTCATCTGGGCCAGCAATCGCCACGACGCGAAGCCCGGTGAGACCAACCTGTTCATCGCGGATTGGCAACCATGACCTGAGCCCCCCGTCCAATGCTCATCGCCCTCGGTGTCGCCGCTGTCCTCCTGCTCGGCCTCATCGCTGCCTCGGTCCGCATCATCGGCCAGGCCGAGGTCATGGTCATTGAACGACTGGGGCGGTTCGATCGCATTGCGCGATCGGGGCTCAACCTGCTGGTGCCCTTCATCGAGCGCCCACGTCCCATCGACGTGCGCTACCTCGAGACCGATCCGCTGGGCAACCAGAAGATGATCCAGGGCTCGACCTCGCGCATCGACCTGCGCGAGCAGGTGCTCAACTTCCCGAGCCAGCCGGTCATCACGAAGGACAACGTGACCATCGACATCGATGCGGTGCTGTACTACCGCATCGCCGATCCGCAGAAGGCCACGTACAGCATCCAGAACCTGCCGTACGCGCTCGAGACGCTCACGCGCACCACGCTGCGCAACATCGTGGGCGAGATGGAACTCGATCAGACGCTCGGCAGCCGCGACGTCATCAACCAGCGCATGCGCGAAGTCGTCGAGGAGGCGTCGATCGGCTGGGGCGTCGACGTGACGCGCGTCGAGCTGCAGAGCATCGAACCACCGCGCGACATCCAGCAGAGCATGGAGCTGGTGATGCGCGCCGAGCGTGAGCGCCGCGCCGCGGTCACGAATGCCGAGGCGAGCAAGCGCGCCGCGATTCTCGAGAGCGAGGGCCAGCGCGAGGCGCAGGTGCGCAAGGCGGAGGGCGAGCGCGAGGCGGCCATCCTGCGCGCGCAGGGTCAGGCGGAGGCGCGGCTGGCGTTGGCGGAGGCCGAGGCGTCGGCGATTGCGCGGGTGGCGGCAGCGCTGCCCGACGGGCAGGCCGGCATGTACCTGCTGGGGCAGAAGTATCTCGACGCGCTGCCGCAGATCACGCAGGGGAAGGGCACGACCATCTTCCTGCCGGCCGAAGCGAGTGGCGTGATGGGCGCGCTGGGCGGTCTGCGCGAAGTGCTCTCGGCGACCTCGCGTGCGGCGGCGGGTACGGAGAACGCCCCGCCGGCATTGCCGCGTGCGCCGCAGGCGCCGTCGCTCGGCTATCCCGGTGCGCCGCGCCCGTTGGCGGCGCCGGCCACGAAGGACCGCAGCGACGGCTGACGCGCCGCGCCGCCTTCACGCGACCATTTCACCGACATCGTGGCAATTTCCCGGGAGCGCGCCGAGCGCATCGCGCGCGCGCATGCGTGCGTGTCGTGCCAGGAGTACACGTGGCGCAAGCTGACCGTGCGTGAAGCGACGCCGGCGCTGCGCGACGAGCTGGGCGAGGTGTGGCATGTGCTCCTGGTGTGCGGCGTGTGCGGCGCACACCAGGAGTTGGGGCTCGACGACGACGGCGACGTGCTCTACGCGGGGTAGGGCACGTCGCCGCTTGGTGTCGCGCGCGTTACGCGTTACGCGCTACGCGTTATGCGTTGTGCGCTACGTGCGAGGCGTCAGACGGCGGCGGGCGCCGCGACCGGGGCCGCCTGCACGTCGATGTGCAGCTTCACGTCGTCGCTGACGAGCACGCCGCCCGCCTCGAGTGCGACGTTCCACACGAGCCCCCAGTCCTTGCGCGAGATCTTGGTCTCGAGCACGGCCGAGACCTTCTCGTTGCCCCAGGGATCCTTGGCCGGGCCACCGATCTCGCCCTTGAGCGACACGGGGCGCGTCTGGCCACGGATGGTGAGGTTGCCGCTGGCCACGACCTCGTCGCCGGTGCGATCGAACGAGGTGAGCTCGAAGCTTGCCTTGGGAAACTGCGCGACGTCGAAGAAGTCGGGGCTCCGGAGGTGCCCGTCACGCTGCTCGTTCTGCGTGGTGAGCGACGCCATGTCGATGTCGACGGTGAGCGACTTCACCACGCCGTTCTCCTCCTCGAAGCCGCCCGTGAAGGCCTGGAAGGTGCCGCGGACGGTGGAGATGCCCATGTGCTTCACGGCGAACTGGATCTGGCTGTGCGCGGTATCGAAGGCCCACTGCATATGACGGTTCCTCAGAGGTTTTTGGTTGGCTGAGCTATTGCTCACTGCTGAGTAATATGGGCAGCCCTAAGGAGTTTGTCAAGTACTGAGGAAACTACCCGGGCAAGCTTGGCCGCCCGGGCAGGTCAGCCGTCGGCCAGCGGGAGGGCGGCGGCGGCCAGACCCATGCGCCGGAGCAGCGTGGTGACCGTCTGCTGCTCTTCGACGGTGAGGGCGCCCATGGCGCGGGTGAGCGTATCCGCGTGGGCCGGGAAGATCTCCGCGACCAGCGCCTCGCCCTTGGGGGTGAGGGCGGCATAGCGGGCGCGCCGGTCGCTTTCGCAGGTGCGCCGCTCGACGAGCCCCTTGGCGGTCAGGCGATCGACCAGGAAGGTGATGCCGCCGCTCGAGACGAGAATGCGCCGCTGCACCTCGCCCAGCAGCATGGGGCCGCGGTGGTACAGCGCCTCGAGGATCCCGAACTCCGCCAGCGTGAGCCCCTGCCGCGCGATGTCAGCCGAGGCGTGGTTGGCGATGGCGGTGTGGGCCCGGGACATGATGATCCAGAGCCTGAGGGCGGCAAGCTGACGGTCGTCCACCTCGGGCGCGTGCGCCTCGGGGAGGGGGTGGGACGTGTCGGCGTGGGATTCGGGGTGCGTTGTCGTGGCCATGGCGTGCGGAAGTGTCGGGGCTGCCATCGAAGCCTCTCCGAACCGACGGCCGCGCGCAAGGGCACGTCGCTCCCGGCTTCCGTCGTCGTCCGGACCGGGCGAGTTTGCGGCATGAGCCGATTCGACTTGCGTGCTGCTGCGCCCGGAGACCGGGTGGACGACGAGTTCCTCGTGAAGGAACGTGCTGAGAAGAGCACCCGGGCCGGCGCTCCGTTCATCGTGCTGACCTTGGGGAATGCGTCGGGGACGATCGACACGGCGCCCATCTGGTCGGAGCGACTCGACTGGTGTGCGGGCGCCGACAAGGGGCGCGTGGTGCACGTCACCGGCGAGATCACGCAGTTCGGCGACGAAGGACGCAGCAAGCGCCAGTTGCAGCTGGGCGGGCCGGTGCGGGCGCTTCCGCCGGAGTCGGTCGATCCGTCCGGCTTCCTGCCGCGCATCGACGCCAAGGTCGACCAGGTGTGGGATGCCTTCGACAAGCTGCGCACGGGCATTGCCTCACCGACGGTGCGCGCGGTGGTGGACCTGTTCTTCGCCGACGAGGCGTTTCGCGCGCGCTTCGAGCGCACGCCGGGTGCGGTGAACGGGCATCACGCGCAACTGGGCGGGCTGCTGTTGCATGTGTTCGAGGTGACCAGCATTGCCAAGCACATCGCGAAGACAGTGCGCAAGGCCAACGCCGACCTCGCGGTGGCAGGCGCCATGCTGCACGACATCGGCAAGGTGGAGGCCTACGGCATCGCCCCCGAAGGCTTCTCGCACACGCCGACCGGGATGCTGCTGGGTCATGTCACGCTGGGCGCGCTCATGTTCGACCGCACGCTCAACGCGAGCGGCCTGTCCCTGACCACCGCGCAGCGCGACGAGATGCTGCACTTCATCCTGTCGCACCATGGGGCGCTCGAGTTCGGCAGTCCGGTGCAGCCGATGACCGCGGAAGCCGAGATCGTGCACTGGGCCGACGAGGCATCGGCCAAGGCCACGGACATGATGGACGAGCTGTCCGACCCCGAGCTTTTCCCGGCCGGCAGCAGTGCGGAAGTCTCCGCGAAGCGGTCTTGGCGTCTCGGTCGGCGGCTGTGGCGCCGACCGGAGTCGTGGGACTGAACCCGCTGAAATGCGGTTTGCAGGTTACCTGACGCACCGCTTTTGTACGCATTTGTACGGAGCGTGCTGCAAATGCGGGACTGGCTTGAGTAGGTTATGCCCAGTCGGCCGGATGGCTCCCGGCTGGCGCACTTCGCGCTAGGAGGCTGCAGGATGCGTAAGCCACGACCCAATACCTACAACCCGGCACAGGCGCTGCATTTGATTGCCGCCGACCGCACGGGTCTCCCGCTCAGCTGCCCGTCATGCTCCGGGCACATCGACCGCGACCCTGTGTCGCATCCGCCGCCACCCAACTCGCACGTCACGCTCAAGTGTACGAGCTGCGGGCGTCTGGCCCGGTACATCGCGGGCGTGAACTGAGACGCCACGGGCGTCACACAACGAGACAGGCCGCGCTGCATGCGATGCAGCGCGGCCTGTCTCGTTCGGGGAGGTGCGCTCAGGTCACCAGTTGATCGTACCCTGCTTGGTGGTGTCCACATCCTCGCCCTGGCCGGCCTTGAACAGGAAGGCCTCCATGTTGCGGGTGAGGAAGGTGCGCGCCTGGGGGTCCATGACGTTGAGCCCGTAGTGATTGATCAACATCGTCTGCTGCTTGAGCCAGTCGCCCCAGCAGGTCTTGCAGATCTCGCCGACGATGCGCGCGCCGATGGCGCCGGGAAAGGGCGGGCGCTCGAAGCCCTCACGCGTCTGGCCGCAGCGCGAGCAGGTGATGTCAGCCATCCACCGTCTCCGCGATGCGCTCGTGCGCGCCCACGCGCGCGTACTTCACCTGGGCGAGGCCGAAGAGCGACAGGAGCTTGATGTACATCCAGCCGATGTCGAACTCGAACCAGCGGTGCGCGAACTTCGCGCTGTGCGGATCGGCGTGATGGTTGTTGTGCAGCTCCTCGCCGGCGATGATGATGCCGATCGGCGAGATGTTGCGGCTTTCATCCTTCACGTCGTGGTTGCGGTACCCGAGCGCGTGACCGATGCCGTTGATGACGCCGGCCGCCCAGAAGGGAATCCAGATCATCTGCACGCCCCACACCAGCGGCCCGGCGAACCAGCCGAAGAGCCAGATGTCGATGCCGAGCATGAAGAGGATGCCGAGGCTGGAGCGACGGTCGAGGAGGTGCCGCTCGAGGAAGTCGTCGGGCGTGCCCTTGCCGTACTTCTCGAGCACACCGGGCTGCCGCACGGCCTTGCGATAGTAGAAGGCGCCCTTGAGCAGGATGTTGCGCAGCCCTTCGACGAGCGGGCTGTGCGGATCGCCTTCACGGTCGGCGAAGGCGTGGTGCTTGCGATGGCAGGCGACCCACTCCTTGGTGCGGATGGCGGTGGTGAGCCACAGCCACACGCGCATGGGCAGCTCGACGAGCTGATGGAAGACCACCCCGCGATGCGTCTGCGAGCGGTGGAGGAAGAGCGTGACGCAGATGTTGGTGAGGTGGCCGGCAACGAGCACGAACACGACCGGCTTCCACCAGTCGGTTCCCCAGCTTCCGAACTCGGGCATGCAGATGACTCCAGGAGGTCCGTACGTCGCCAGCCCGCGCGCCATGCGCGGGACCCGAGCGACTCAGGAAAGCTAGCCCCGTGTCGGGGGGGCGCCAGCGGCGGCCGCGGATGTGGGCGCCACCACGCTGTCCGCGCCTCCACCATGCGCGTTGAACCACGCGATGACGGCGTCAGCCACGGTGTCGCGGCAGAAGTCGGCCGACAGGATATGGCCACAACCAGCCAGCCACTGCTGTCGCTTGTCAGGTGCGCCAATGGCCGCGAAGGCCCGCTCGGCAACGGACACCGCGATGCGATTGTCTTCGCGCGATTGGAGATAGAGCGTGGGGACCATGAGCTGCGGCAACACCCGCTCCGCCGCGCGCGCGATGTGGCGCAGCCCGCGCAACATGCGCGCCGTGACGACCCCCGGGCCCAACGCTTCGGCCCGCGCGACGGCATCGTGAATCGACCGCTCACCGCCGGTGCTGGTGTGGTACGGCAGCAGCCACTGCAGCAGCGTGGCCGCGAGCGTGCGCCACTGCAGCGCGGTGGTCATGCCGATGTACGGTGCGAGCAGGGCGAGCGCGGCGATGTCACGCGGCGCGCCCGTGCGCGACGCGACCGACTCCACGATGGCCAGCGCACCACCCATGCTCTGGCCGCAGACGAACACGCGGGTGTGCCGTTCCTGCAGCGCCGCGCAGGCCTCGCGCACCGTGCGTTGCCACGCCGCCACGCGGGCCTCGCGCGCCATGCGCGCGAGCGAGACGCCGTGACCGGGAAGCTGCGGCACCAGCACCGCGTACCCCGCTGTGTGCAACCGGGCGGCGAGATACGCCATGGACTGCGGCGTGTCGTTGAAGCCGTGGAGCAGCAGCGCGGCCGGCGCCTCAGGGCGCGGCGCGGGCCACGCGATCTGGCCCGCGCCGATCACGTTGCCCTGCGCGTCGAGCGCGCGCCGGGCCGCGTGTGCCTGCTCGAAGCGGCGACGCTGCCGCGCGCGCCACACGACGGCGCTCATGCCCACCGCCGCCGCGCTCGCGGCAACCGCAGCGGCGGTGACCATCGCGAGGCTCAATAGCGCGGCAGCGAGGGGTCGACGTCGTCACTCCAGGCGTCGATTCCCCCGTCGATGTTGATGAGGCGCGTGAAGCCGTGCTGCGCCATCCACCGCGCGGCCATCTCGCTGCGCATGCCGTGATGGCACAGCAGCGCGTACGTGACGTCCCGATCGAGGCCGTCGGCGACGCCCGGCAGCGTCGACAAAGGCACGAGCGTGCTGTTGGGGAGATGCGCGATGTCATACTCCCACACCTCGCGCACGTCGATGATGCGTGGCGGCGTGTCGCTCGCGAGACGCGCGGCCACCTCGCGCGGCGTGAGGTACTCGATGCTGTTGTCTGGCATGGTCAGCGGGAGGCGAGCGCAGCGCGCGCGGCGTCCAGCGCCTGCGCCGCCGCGGTGAATCGTGCGGCGAGATCGGCGATCTCGGCCTGCACATCGGCCTGGGTGCCGTAGCGCAGCGCCTCGCCGATGCCCGGGAAGGTCATGACCGAGTACCCGTTGTCGACATCCGACGCATACACCAGCGAGCGATACCACGGGCGGCTCTTGAGGCCACTCGGCCGCGCGAAGCCGCGCTCGACCCGCAGCAGCGCCGCATTCGTGGCGTCGCGCGTCGTGCGTGGGAGCGTGCCGCCGGCCAACGCGGCGTCGCGCGCCTGCGTGAACGCCGCCGCAGCCTGCTCCATGGTGCCGATGGCGGCCAGGAGTGGCGCGGCCGCCGCGGTGCTCCACCCCTTCTGCGTCAGGCCGCGCTCGATGGGCGTGACGAAGCGGCGCATCGTGCGCGCGTACTCGACGTAGTCGTACGGCAGGATGTCGGCGTTGGCGAGCCGCAGCGCGAGCGCCGCGCCGATGCGTCCGGCCGTGGCGTGATAGGCAAAGCCGGGGTCGCCGAACCGTTCCATCCAGGCGTGCGTGTCGTAGGCCGAGTGATAGGTGCCGGCGGGACCCCCGAAGCCCCACTCCGCACTCGGAATGCCGAGGTGGTGGTAGAAGCCCTCGTAGTCGCTGCCGCCGCCCGGATCACCCATGGGCGGCTCGAGCGTGTCCGCGCGGGTGCCGGTGGCGAGGCGCCACGCCTCATACACGGTGCGACCGGTCTTGGGGTCCTGCACCTGCCGCGTGATGTCACGCAGAGCCGCCCGCAGCGATGGGGAGCCACCACCACCGAACTGCGCCCCCTGCGCCGCGACATCCTGGTTCAGGTACGCGACTGCACCACGCAACAGTCGCAGCGAGTCGTCCTCGACGTGTTCGGTGCTGCCCATGAGGCCCCACTCCTCCGCATCCCACGTGGCGAAGACGATGGTGCGCTTGGGGCGCGTGCCGCTGCGCGCGAGTTCGGCCAGCGCCGACGCGGCTTCGAGGACGCTCACCGTACCGCTGATGTTGTCGGCGGCGCCGGGCCCCCACGCATCGCGGTGTGCGCCGATGTAGACGAACTCGTCGGGGTAGTCGCTGCCGCGCAGATAGCCGAGCGTGTTGTAGATGGGCTTCGTGCCACGGGTGGCGGCGTCGGAGGTGACGGTGACGCGCACCTTCACCGGGCCCGGTCCCACGTGGTAGCGCAGCGCGAGCCCGCCCTGCCAGCCGCGCGGGATGTCGGCGCCGCGCAGGTCGCCCAGCAGGATCTGCGCGTTGGCCGCGCTGATGGGCACCACCGGAATGCGGGGCAGCGCACTGGCGCTGGCGAGGTCGAGACGCGGCTGGCCCTGCGTGCTGGGGTAGCCGGGGGTGAGCGGATCGCCGCGGCCGTTGAAGACACTCCCCCGCTGCACACTGCGCGCGGGACGCATGGGCCCCTCGGGGTAGACATCACCCTGCACGAAGCCGTCGTCGAGCGGGTCGGTATAGATGAGTACTCCCACCGCCCCGCGCTTCTCGGCTTCGCGCGCCTTGATGCCGCGGAAGCTGCGGCCGTAGCGCGCCAGCACAACCTTGCCGCGCACCGAGATGCCCATGGAGTCGAGGACCGCATAGTCCTCGATGAGGCCGAAGTTCACGAAGACGAGATCGCCGGTGCCCGTGCCGGCGCCGCTGGAGCCGTTCACCGTCGGGTACTGCGGCAGGAGCGTGGCCGGGTCGCCGGCGATGCCGGGTTCGCGCAGGTCGAGCACCGTGGAGTCGCGGCCGTTGAGGCGCACGACGCGCACGCTGGTGGCATGGGGGAGCCAGACGTCGTAACGCCGCAGCTCGGTCTCGAGCCCGAGAGCCTGCATCTGGGCAATGACGTAGTCGGCAGTGCGCTTCTGCGCCGGTGTACCCGCCACGTGCGGCTCGCGCGACAGCGCGGCCGAACGTGTCTTGGCGCGGGCCGGCTGCGGCGCGGCAATGGCGCGGGACTCGGCGGCGCGCTGAGAGGTGGCGGACGCGGGGGCGTAGCCCGGCAGCGCGCCCTGGGCGACAAGGGGCGCGGGGCGCACGACCTGCGCCGCATGCCACGCGATGGCCGTGATCAGCAGCGCGCCGCGTGGTCCGATGTGGCGCGTTGCCACACGCGTGGACCGACGCGCGAGGGACGAACAACCGTGGTCAGCAGCCACGAGCAGGCTCCGGAGTGTGCGGACGGGATGGGACGATCCCGCACGGTGCGGAGCGGCGACGGCGGGCGCAAGAGTGCTGCACAACCTACGGCGCCGTGCTGCGGCATGGCCGCTGCGCTTACGCCCCCTCGTACTCCTCGACGGCGCGGAAGACGGCCTGCTGGAGCAGTGCCTCGCGATCGCCGCTTTCCGGGAGCGCGGCGGAGAGCACCATGAAGTGGCGCTGCATTTCGTCTTCGAGCTGCGCGCGCGTCGGCCCCTTGATGCCGAGCACCGCGAGGGAGAGCTCGGCGAGGTCGCGCAGCCCGCGTCGCGTCTCCTCGTCGAGGCCGAGCAGCGACGCCGGCTGCGGGACCGCGGGCGTGGGCCGCTCGCGGCGGCGGCGCGGCGTCTCGAACAGCGCACGCACCGGCGCAAAGGTGACGACGAACGACCCCGGCGTGTGCTCGGCGTACCCCGCGATGACGTTGCGGCGGCGCAGCGACGGGAGGAGCCGCACGATGGCTTCGCGGACCGGCGAATAGCCCTCGGCGCTGTTGTTGCCGCGCCCCGTGATCACGAGCGCCTCCTCGACCCCGCGCACCTGCAGCTCGCGCAGCCACTGCTCGGTGTGCGCGGTGGCCTGGAGGGCCGTGGGCTGCAGGGCGCGCAGGTTGAGCGTGCGCTCCGCCCCGAAGCGCAACTCGTCGAACGCGCGGGCGATCGACTGGTCACTCACGGTCAGCGCACGCCGGGGCGGAGGAGCATGGTGAGCACCTTGCCATCGACCGGCTCGATGGGGTCGACGCCGACGATGGCCGCGAGCGTCGGCGCGATGTCGACGGAGCGTACCATGGCATCGTAGCGCCCCGGCTTGATGGCCGGCCCCATGAACAGGATGGGGATGTGCGCGTCGAGATCGTGCGGCGAGCCGTGCGTGGCGTAGCGCGTGGTGAACCAGTAGTAGCCCTCCTTGAAGGTGAGCGTGAGCTCGGCCTGCAGGTCGGAGGGCACGGCGTGGAGCCAGCGGCGCGCGATCTTGTCACCGCGGGCGGCGTTCATGGCGAGCGTGCCCACGCGATCGACGCGGGCCATGCCGGGGAGTGCCAGCAGGGCGGTGCGGAGCGCGGTGACGACACTGTCGGCGTTGACGCCGCGCGCGGCGAGGCGACGCCGGTCGAGCGAGACGATCCCGCTCTGGAGCAGCAGTGCGTCGCCCTCGACGCCGCGCGCGGCGAGCGCGCTGCGTGCCGCATCCATGACGCCGCGCGGGTCGACGCGACCGCGATTGGGATCGGTACCCGGGAACGTGAGCTCGGGGAATGGCGAGACCCCGTGATCGGAGCTGAGGGCGAAGACGATGCGCGTGGAGTCCCGCAGCTTGTACAGCGAATCGATGAGGCGGCCGAGCGCGCGGTCGACGCGCAGCACCTGGTCGTGCAGCTCCGTCGAAGCCGGTCCGTAGCGATGCCCGATGGCATCGGTGGTGGAGAGGGACACGGAGAGCACGTCGATCGTGGGGCCCTTGCCGAGGTCGAGCGCGTTCACGCCGTCGAGTGCGAACTCGACGGTGAGATCGTCCATCCACGGGAACTCGGTGAGGTTGTAGGTGCCCGTGCGCTGGTCGGCCTCGAGGGTGTGCGGGAAGGTGAAGTCCTTCCCCTGGCTTTCGACCGGCACCGAGTCCTTCTCGGTGTAGGCGTTCGCGGCGAGGAGCGGCGTCCACGTCGCCCCCAGCCACTTGGCGGTCAGGTTGCGCGCGTTGAAGCGCTGCACCCACGTGGGGACGGTGTCGGCGTAGTAGCGGCTGGTGGTGAAGCGGCCATCGAGGGCGTACCAGTACACCTGCTGCTTGGCGCGGCCGAGGGGGAGGATCGCGCCACGGTCCTTGCGCGAGACGGAGAGCGCACGGCTGAACTGATCGCGCGTGCGCACCCAGTCGAAGAACGCCGACCCGCGGAAGCGGTACGGCGATGCCCCGCCGCCGCGGCCGAAGAGCAGCGGTGCCTGCGGATCGGCGACGCCGATTTCATTGAGCACGACGCCGGTGTGCGCCGGGTAGCGCCCGGACCAGAGCGTCGCGTGGCCCGGTGCGGTTTCCGTGGTGGCGTGGTCGTGCCAGGCGTTGGTGAGGAATGCGCCTTGGCGCAGCAGGCGCCCAAGTCCGCCGGTGAGCTGGTCGCGATAGCGATCGAGATAGTCGGGGCGCAGCTGGTCGACGGTGAGCTGCACCACCAGCGTGGGCGTGGGCGGCGCGACGATGGGCGCGGCGGTGCGTGCGGCCGGTGCGCGACGGGGCTGCGCGGCGAGATCACGCGCGGTGAACGACGGGGCGAGCGCGACCGCACACGCGACGAGCGCGACAGCGGTGGACAGGCGCGGCGCACGGGGGCGCGCGAGGTGCGGGCGGCGGAGAGAGCGCATGCCCAAACGTAGTCGATGCGCTGTCACCGGCGGCCCCGTCCGGCCTCGAGCGCGCCGCCGGATCGACGCGCCAGGACAGGGCCACTCCGCCGGTGTTCACGCCGTGCGGGCTGGTGTGGTGCGCGGATGTGCACGCGATTCGCACCGCATGCGCGGTTCCGCACCGTTCACGGAGGCTCGTGAAGGCGCGGACAATATTGCGCCGAATGGGCGGACGTGCAATGCGCGCGCGATCACGTCGGCGGGATTTTTCTCGCCGACGTGATCGCGCGGGCTCGGCCGGTGTGCCGGCGACGCGCGTGCTCAGCCCTTGAGCGCGTCCTCGAGGATCGCGAGTCCGTCGGCGAGTTGCTCGCGGGTGATGACGAGCGGCGGCAGGAAGCGCAGCGTGTGCTCGCCAGCGCTCACGAGGAGGAGGCCCCGCGCGAAGGCGCGCGCGATGACCGCCGCCGCCGGCTCGTGGACATCCATGCCCCACATGAGTCCCGTACCGCGCACGGCGCGCACCGCGCCGGTGCGCGCACCGATGGCCTCGAGCTGCGCGCCGAACCAGGCGCCCGTCTCCCGCACGTGCTGCAGCAGCGCGGGATCGGCGAGCCGCTGCACGACGTGGTGCGCGACGTGCGCCAGCAGCGGTCCGCCGCCGAAGGTCGTGCCGTGATCGCCGGGCTGCATCGCGCGCGCGACGCGCTCGGTGACGAGCACCGCGCCCATGGGCAGGCCGTTCGCGATGGGCTTCGCGATGGTGAGCATGTCAGGGACGATGCCCACTGCTTCGTGCGCGAACAGGTGGCCGGTGCGCCCGAGTCCGCACTGGATCTCGTCGAGGATGAGGAGCACGTCGCGCTCCTGCGTGAGCCGCCGCACCCCGCGCAGGAAGTCGGGGTCGAGCACACGCACACCCCCCTCACCCTGGATGGGCTCGACGATGACGGCCGCCGCCGTTTCGGGATTCAGCACCGCCGCGAGCTCGGTGAGGTCGCGCTCGACGATGCGCACGCCCCCCATGAGCGGCCGGAACGGCAGGCGATACGCCGGGCGATCGGTGGCGGCGAGCGTGCCGGGCAGCCGCCCGTGGAACGAGCCGCGCACGGCGATGATCTCGTGCTTCGCCGCCTGACCGGTGCCCTTGGCCCAACGCCGCGCGAACTTGAACGCGCCCTCGTTGGCCTCGCCACCCGAGTTGCAGAAGAAGACGCTGCTCGCGAACGAGTGATCGACCAGCCACTGCGCGAGCTGCTCGCCCGGCGCGGTGCGATACAGGTTCGACGTGTGCAGCAGGCCGTTGGCCATCGCCTCCTGCATGGCCTGGTGCACGCCCGCGTCGCCGTGGCCGAGCGACGTGACGGCGATGCCGGCCACGAAATCGAGATAGCGCGTGCCGGCGTCATCGAACAGGTAGACGCCCTCACCTCGGACGAACAGCGGGGCCTGTCGCTTGTAGGTGCCCAGGATGGCGGGCAACGGCGTGTCGGCCGCCGACGCCACGGGGGGCGTGTAGGCGGTCGGAGCGACGGACGAGCTGAGCGTGGACGTCATGGTACCTGCCTGGTGAGAACGGCTGCCGCGTCTGCGCGCGCGACAATCGCGGTCCCCGCAGCGGGGACAGTGAGTGCGGCGAGATCACCGATCCGCACCCGGGACACACCGCCCGCCAGCGCGACCGCGCCGGCGTCGAGCTTGGCCGCCATGCCACCGCCGGCGACGCCGCTGGCCACGAGGGCGCGCGCGTCGTCGAGGGTGAGCGTCGGAATGCGCGCCTTGTCGGCGTCGAGCACACCGGGCACGTCGGCCAGGAGGAACAGTTCGTCGGCACCGAGGGCGGCAGCGATCGCGGCCGCGGCATCGTCGCCGTTCACGTTGTAGGCGCCGCTCAGCGACGCGTCCTCGCGCGCGGCCACCGGCGAGATGACCGGCAGAAAGCCGCCGGCGAGGAGCGTGTGCACGACGCGCGGATCCACCGCGCCCGGCGTCCCCGACCAGCCGAAGGTGGCCTGATCGATGGGGGACGCGCGCAACAGGCCGGCGTCCTCACCGGAGATGCCCACCGCCGGCGCGCCCGTGGCGACGAGCGCCGACACGAGCTGCTTGTTGGCGAGCCCAGAGAGCACCATGCGCACGAGTTCGAGGGCGACATCGGTGGTGACGCGGCGGCCGCCGATGAACACCGGCTCCTCGCCGCGCAGCTTCTGCAGCGCGCTCACCTGGTCGCCGCCGCCGTGCACGAGGACCACCTGCCCCGGCCGCGCGCGCCAGAGCGCGGCGAGCGTGGCCGGCAACGCGACGTCGGACTGCGTGCGGCCCCCGAGCTTGACGACGATCAGGCCGGCGGCCGGCGGCGATGCCTCGCTCACTGCGGCAACCCCGCAGTCTCGGACAGGCCGAGCATGAGGTTGGCGTTCTGCACCGCCTGCCCCGCCGCGCCCTTCACCAGGTTGTCGATGGCGCTGAACACCAGCAGCGTGGGCGAGCGCATGCCGGTGGGCACCACCGCGCCGATGCGCACGACATTGCGGTGCTGCACCTCGGCGAGCGCCGGGAGCTGCGTGGTGAGCTCGACGAACGGCTCGTCGGCGTAGGCTGCGCGGAACGGCGCGAGCGCATCGTCGACGGGCCGGGTGAGCGGCACGGTGATGGTGCTGAGGATGCCGCGCGTTGCCGGCAGCAGGTGCGGGGTGAAGAGCAGGTCGCAGTCGGCCCCGAGCGTGCCGAGCGCGGCGCGCATCTCGTGCAGGTGCCGGTGGCTGTTGCCCACGCCGTACGCGCGGAAGTCCTCGGCCACCTCCGCGAACAGCAGCTCGAGCTTGGGCGACGCGCCGGCGCCGCTCACGCCGCTGGCGCTGGCGATGCTCACGGTGCCGCCCGGGGCGATGAGCCCGGCGCGCGCGAGCGGGGCGAGTGCGACGAGGATGCTGGTGGCGTAGCAGCCGGGGTTGGCGACGACGCGCGCACCGCGCACGGGCGCGCGGAAGAGTTCGGGGAGTCCATACGGCGCATCCAGCGGCACACCGGCCGGGAGCGCGTGCGCCGCGCCGCCGTGTCCGGGGCGCAGGTCGCTCGACAGGTCGACCACGCGCGTGCCGGCCGCGAGCGCCCGGGCCACCCATTCGGCGCTCGCGCCGTGCGGCAGCGCCGCGAAGACGAGATCGACGCCGGCGAGGTCGGCCTCCTCGGGGGCGATGAGCGGGATGTCGTGCACCGCGAGCCCCGCGCGCACGCGCAGCGTGGTGCCACGCTGCGTGTTGGCGGTGGCGAAGGCGAGCGTGAGCTGCGGATGGCCGGCAATGAGCGCGCAGAGCTCGCGGCCGGAGTAGCCGCTGGCGCCGAGCACGCCGACGCGAAACGCGGGGGCGGTGGTGGCTTGCATGGAAGACGGGTGAGTATGCACAATTAATGCATAATTTTGCATACCCTCCCCTGTCAATCGACGGCGCCCCCGTGTCACCCGATCGTGACCCGGTGCGGCGCCCCCAGGAGCCGTCGTGTCCGACAAGCAGGAACGCCATCAGGTCATTCGCGAGATCGTCTCGGCCCACGCCGTGGCGAGCCAGGAGGAGCTCCGACGACAGCTCGTGCGGCGCGGCTGGGACGTGACCCAGAGCACCCTGTCGCGCGACCTGCGCGAACTGCGGCTGGCGCGCATTCCCGACGGGCAGGGGCGCGCGCGGTACAGCTCCCCGGACCATGCGCTGGGGGATGACGCGCTGGCGCGGCTGGAACGCATCCTCCCCGAGCTGCTCGTGAGCGTCGAGGGGGTGCAGGTGCTGGTCATCGCCCGCACCATGAAGTCCGGGGCGCAGCCGGTGGCGGAGGCGCTCGATCAGCTCGAATGGGGCGACGTGGCCGGCACGATTGCCGGTGACGACACGGTGCTGATCATCTGCCGCACGACGAGCGGGCGCGAGCGCGTGCTGAAGAAGCTGCGCGCGTACCTGCGGCGATGACGCCACGCCGCGTACGCCGTGCGCCGCTCCCCGAGGGCGTCATGTATCTTTCGCGCCGCCCAACCTGCCCTTTCCTTCGCACGCCGTGACCGACTCTTCCGCATCCTCCACGCCCTCCGCCGCGTCCCACAAGCTGTGGGGCGGCCGCTTCGCCGGCGGTCCATCGCCGCTGCTCGACGCCATCAACCGGTCCATCGGAACGGACTTCCGCCTGTGGCCGCACGACATCCGCCTGTCCCAGGCGTGGGCGCGTGCGCTGGGCGAAGCGGGGGTGCTGACCCGCGAGGAGAGCGGGGCGTTGCGTGCGGGGCTCGCGCGGGTGGGGCAGCGCATCGCCGACGGCGCGCAGCCGCAGCCCACCGACGAAGACATCCACACCATGATCGACCGCCTGCTGCACGAGGAGGCGGGGTCGGTGGCGTCGAAGCTGCACACCGGCCGCTCGCGCAACGACCAGGTGGCGACCGCGTCGCGGCTGTGGACGATGGCCGCCTGTCGTGATCTCGACGCGGCCATCCGCACGCTGCAGGAGGCGCTGCTCTCACAGGCCGAGACGCTCACGGACGCGATCCTGCCGGCGTACACGCACCTGCAGCGGGCGCAGCCGGTGAGTGGCGCACATGCGCTGCTGGCCCACTTCTGGCCGCTCGAGCGTGACCGCACGCGCCTCGCCAATGCCTCCCGTGGCGCGGCCACGCTGCCGCTGGGTTCGGGCGCGATTGCCGGGTCGGCGTTCGCGGTGCCGCGCACGCTGCTGCAGGAGGAGCTCGGCTTCGCCGCGATCTCGCAGAACAGCATCGATGCGACGGGCGACCGCGACTTCGTGGCGGAGACGCTCTTCACCTGCACGATGACCGCGGTGCACTGCTCGCGCCTGGCCGAGGATCTCATCATCTACGGCTCGGGGGAGTTCGGCTTCGTGCGCTTCGGCGATGGCTTCTCGACCGGCAGCAGCATGATGCCGCAGAAGCGCAATCCCGACGTGTTCGAGCTGGCGCGCGGGAGCGGCGCCCGTGTGCTGGGCGATCTGGTCTCGCTGCTGGGCACGATCAAGGGGCTGCCGAGCGGTTACAGCAAGGACCTGCAGGACGACAAGCGTGCGCTGTTCAACGCCGTCGACCTGCTGCACCTCGTGCTGCCGGCGATGGCGGGCGCAGTGGCGGAGTTGCGCTTCGACCGCGCGCGCATGCGCGCCGCCGTGTCGAGCGCGATGATGGCGACCGACCTGGCCGATTACCTGGTCAAGAAGGGCGCGACCTTCCGGGAAGCACACGGCGCCGTGGGATCGCTGGTGCGGCAGGCAGAGGAAGCCGGCATCGAGATGGATGCCTTGCCGGCGTCGGCCTTCGCGTCGGCGCATGCGCTCTTCGGCGCGGACGCGCGGGATGCACTGGCCGCCGAGGCGTCGCTGGCGGCGCGTGACATTGCCGGGGGCACGGGCCCGAACGCGGTGGCTGCGCAGCTCGCGCAGGCACGGGAGGCGCTCACCGCGGCGTCCGCATCGGCGTGACGCCGCACGCCTCCGCGTCGCCGGTGTCTGCGCGCGCGGTCGCGCACGCGTTCGCCGGCGGCGGACTCGACGGTGTGCTGTTCGATTGCGATGGCGTGCTGGTGGACAGCGAGCGCATCAGCAACGGAGTGTGGGCGTCGCTGCTGACCGAGATCGGGCTGCCGACGACCACCGAGGAGTCGCTGGCGACGTACATGGGCAACTCGATGGCGCGGTGCCTGGCGATCGTCGCCGAGCGCATGGGCCATGCGCCCCCCGACGATCTGCTGCCGCGCTTCCATGCGGCCTCGCGTGCGGCGCTGGCGCGCGATGTCCGCCCCGTGCCCGGCATCGTGGCGCTGCTCGACGCGCTCGACGCCGCCGGCATTCCGTACGGTGTGGCGTCGAATGGCGAGCAGGCGAAGATGGACGTGACGCTGGGCGCCACCGGCCTCGCTGCGCGCTTCGCAGGGCGACGCTTCTCGAGCGCGGACATCGGCCAGCCGAAGCCCGCACCGGATGTGTTCCTGCACGCCGCGCACACGATGCGACTCGTCCCCGCGCGCACGGTCGTGGTCGAGGACAGCGCGTTGGGTGTGCAGGCCGCGACGGCCGCGGGGATGTTCACCATCGGCTATGCCGAGCTGATGTCCGCCGAACGACTCACGGCTGCTGGTGCACGCATCACCGTCACCACGCTCGACGCCGTCTGGCCGGTGTTGCAGCAGATGCGCCGCGTGGATTGACGCGCGCGGTCGGGTATGCGAGTTTCGCGAGGTACGACACGCAGGACCTGCTTGCACGACACCGATACGTCGTGCACCGACCCCATCCCAGGAGATGCCCAGTGCGCCGAGTGTCCTTCCGTAACGCCGTTGTCGCCGGCCTCACGCTGACCACCCTCGCGTCGAACACGGCGTGCTTCGGCAGCTTCGCCCTGACCAAGAAGCTCTACAACTACAACAAGAGCTTCTCGAACGACAAGTGGATGCAGGAGCTGTTCTTCCTCGCCACGGGCGTGCTGCTTCCGGTGTACAGCGTGGCCGGCCTCATCGACGTGGTGATCCTCAACTCGATGGAGTTCTGGACGGGCAAGCCGGCGCTGTCGTCGGCGTCGGGCCCCGAGACGAAGACCAAGGTGCTGGCGCGTGGCAACACCACGGTCACGCAGACGATGACGCGCTCGGCCGAAGGCAAGACGATGCTGCTCGAGGAGAAGGTCGACGGCACGTTCACGCGTCGTACGACGCTGACGCAGCCGGCCGGCGCGAGCATGGTGACGGCGGTCACGACGTACGCCGATGGTCGCAGCGAGACGCGTTCGCTGACGCTGGACGAGGCGGGCACGTTCACGCTGAAGTCGCCGAACGGCGCAGCGCGGACGCTCACGGCGAGCGAAGTGGACGTGCTGGCGTCGCGGGTGCTGGAGCTGCAGGCGAGCACGGCGCGGTCGTTCGGCTCGCGCTGACCGGTTCTGCGGTCATGATGTCGCGGGGCCGCCTGGCGGCCCCGCACGAACGCCGACGCGCCTGCGCGTCGGCGTTCGTCATTCAGCGATAGGCGATGCGCAGGTGCGCCACGGCGCCCATGCCACGTCCCGGCTGCACGACCGGTGCCATGGAGAAGCCCACGCGCGCGCGTTGGCGATCGACGCGCCATCCGTCGAGCTGACCCAGCAGCCACACGGTGGATCCCGCCGCGAGGCCGACGATCGCATTGGTGTTCGTCGAGTCGATCTCGAACGCCCAGGGGCGACTCTTGCCTTCGGGGAAGTTCATGCCGGTAGCCATGTACAGCCCCGCCGCCGCCCCCGCGCCGAGCACGAGGAATGCACTGAGCGGACGCCCCTGCCGCATCTGCATGTAGGCAGGGAAGAGGTCGACGAGGTGGCCCCCGAACGAGCGCCCGCGGCCTGCGGCACTGCGCACCGCCACGGCACGGTCGTCGCTGCCGGGGTCGCGGGCGGTGTCGGCGTTGGTGCTGCGCGCATTGCGTGTGTTGCCGCGTTCCGGTGACGTCGCGCGGTCGGCGGCGGCGGCGGACGGCGTCTCCGCGACACGACGCGGAGACGCATCATCGATGGGCACACCTGCGATGGCCCACTCCGCCAGCAGTTCGCGCGTGCGCAGGACGTCGCCGGTGGGCTGTGGCACGGCGTAGGCGATGCGCAGTCGCTGCGCGCCCTCGACGATGGAGAGCGCCGTGTGCTCGCGGCTGTCCCATGGCGCCGAGAGCTCGGTGCTCACCTCGGCGGCGGTGCGATTGTCGAGCCATCGCTCGAGCGTGACGAAGGAGACCGGCTGTCCACGCGCGGGATCGTGCGCGGCGAACACGAGCCCCGGCAACGGACGGCGTCCGCCGCTGATGGCTTCGCCCTCGAAGCGCGTCCAGAGCGGGCCGCGCGACTCGTTCGCCTGCACCGCTTCCGCAAGCCGACGCGAGCGGCGTCCCTGCTTCACCTCACCGCCGATGAGCGCGCCGGTGTTGGCGTCGCGCAGCAGCTCCGCCACCCCGATGCCCGGCGTGACATCGTCGCCACTGCCCTGATCGACGTAGAAGGCCACGAACGCATCGTCGGGGCTCCACGAAGGGCGGAAGGCGTTCTCGGTGACCAGCGCGGCGACGGTGACCGGAATGCCCAGCGGGGTCCCGGTGATGCGATCGACGGCGACGACGTCGATGACATGACGCAGGGCACCACGCACCGTGCGTTCACTTTCGAATGCGATGAAGCCGCCGCGCGGTGACCAGGCCGGCGCTCGCACCGCGACACCGGCCGCGGTGACCCGCGTGAGTTGCGGCGGCAGCGCATCGCCCCGAAGCAGGCGATCGACATCGGCGGCGATGACGAGGGTGCCGCTGTCGGAGACGAAGGTGAGATGACGGCCATCGGGGGACCAGCGTGGCGCCGACGAGCGCGGGTCACCCGGCAACGCGAGCGGCGTCGTCATGCCGAGGGTGCCGTCGCCCTGGACGTAGTTGATGCGCACGTGGAGCCCGTCGGGCTCACCGCTGACGTAGGCGAACCAGTGCGCATCGCCCCCCACGACGGGACGCCAATCGAGATCCCCACTGTAGCGCCGCACCGGCGGGTCGTGCGACCCCGCGGGCACCAGCGGTGTGGCCAGGAGTGCCGGCGTGCGTCGCACCGGCGTGCTGCCTGCGGCGGAGAGGCGCCGGAGTTCGAGCTCCTGCGCGTCGGCGGCGACGCGGCGCTCGACTGCGACGACATCGGGGAAGGTGGGGCTGATGGCCAGCGCCACGATGCGGCCAACACGCGGCGCCGCCTGGGCGTCCAGGCGGGCGGGGTGCAGCAGGGCGAGGGCGAACAGGAACGCCGCGCATCGGTGCGCGGCGCGCAGGGTGCTACCGGAAGGCATAGCCGATGGTGAGGCGCATCGTCGGCAGGATCCGCTCGATGCCGTTGGCATCGCGGTCGCCGATAAAGTAACGCTTCACGCCGCCGCCCACCGCCACGGCCGTGGCCCGTCGCGCCCCCAGCAGCCACTGGTAGTGCGCCTCCACCGAGAAGGTGGGGGCGGACACCGTCCGCTTCTGCGTGTCCTCGCACGAGAACTCGATGGGATCGCAGTAGTAGGTGTTGCGGCGCCGCACGATGCCGTACCCCAGCCCGGCGGCCACGCCCACCCCGTGCAGGCCGCGTTCCTGCGGATAAAGGCGCACCTTGGCGTCGACGTTCGTGTAGTAGTCGTCAAAGCGCATGTACGAGCCGGCAATCGCGAACGCGACGTTGTCGTCGAGGCGCCGCTCGTACTCCCCCTGGAAGTAGCCCAGGATGGGGAGGAACGGATTGATGGAAATGACCTGCCGGGCTTCGGACGGCGCGTTGCCGGTCTGGGCGCCGAGCGTCTGCGCCCCCACCGGTGTCAGCACGCCGGCCGCGCCCACGAGGGCGACCGCGAGCGCGATCGTCCGCGCTCGGCGCGGCGCCGGGAAAGGGGAAGTCATGTAGGGTCCTGGTTGGGGAGAGTGAGCAGGGCCTCCGCCGCGGCCAGCGCGCCGCGCGCGGCGCCTTCGAGCGAGCTGCTGTGCAGCACCTCGCTCGCGCGCCAGAGCCCTGGGATACCACACGCCACCGAGGGGCGGTGTTCCGCGAAGCCCGGGGGCTGCGCGGCCTGCGCGAAGGGGATGCGCCAGATGGCGAGCCGTTCGAGGCCGGCCTCCGTGTCGCTGAGCCGCCCCATCTGCAGCAGCTCGCGTCGGGCGCGGGTCTCGAGGGTGCTGTCGTCGAGATCGGCGGCGTCACCCACGGCGGTGGCCGCGATGAGCGCGCGGCCGGCGGGCGCATAACTGGGCGCCACGTCGGTCATGGTGACGGCGTGGCTGATCGTCGCGTCGGCCGCGGCATTCAGCCACAGCGCGCGGCCGGGCACGGGGGTGCGCCGCGCCGTGAAGTAGACCGTCGTGCACCCGCGCGCGTCGGGCACGGGGCCCGCGTCGATGCCCGCGGTGGCGGCGAGCGTCGCGGCCGTGGGGGCGTCCGTGGCGAGCACCACGTGCGCCGCGTCGAGCACCGAGCCGTCGTCGAGCCGCACGCCGCACACGGCGCCCTCCTGCACGACGAGCGACGCGACCCGCACGCCGCAACGCAGCGTGCCGGGGCGCAACCCACTCGCGATCTGCCGCGACAGCGCGCCCATCCCCGCTGACGGCACCACGGTGTCCCCCTCGGCCAGCATACGGAAGGTGAAGAGCAGCACGGCGGCGCTGGTCGCGAGGGAGCGATCGAGCAGGATGCCTCCGTAGAACGGCGCGAAGAGACCGGCGATGGTGTCGTCGGAGAAGCCACGCTCGGCCAGGAAATCGCGGGCGCCGCGTCGCGCGACGCTGGAGGCGAAGACTTCGTCGATGGTGCCGCGCTGCGCCGCGCGCTGGAGCGCGAAGAGGCGCAGCGCATCGACCACGCCGACCGCGGGTGCGCGCAGCAGCTCGGGGAGCAGCGTCGGGTCGCGACGGATGTCGCCCACGAAGCTGACGCGGCCGTCGCGCGCGATGCGGGCGGCGGGCAGGAAGCGACGCGGCGCGAGCGCCGGCAGGTCGAGGAAGCGTCCGAGTGTCGGATACGCCGTGAACAGGACCTGGAAGCCGTGGTCGAGGGTGAAGCCGTCGACGACGGTGCTGCGCACACGGCCACCGGGCTCGGGCGCCGCGTCGAGGAGGAGCACCGAACGGCCGGCGCGCTCGAGGGTGCGGGCCGCACACAGTCCGGCCACACCAGCACCGACAATCACGATGGGATCGGCCATGGCCGAAAGATGAACGCGCGCGCCACGTGAGGACACCGTGGCGCGCGCGCTCCCTGCCTGCAGGCCCTGCTGGGCCGTGCGTGCGAAGGCCGGGTCTAGAAGCGGACCCCGAAGGTGATCGGCACCCAGGTGCTGCTCTGGGTCGCGAAGACGTTGACGACCTTCGCCTCGACGAAGGTGTCGAAGCCGGACAGGCGGAAGGTCAGGCCACCGCCGGCCTGGATGGCCACGTCGGAGTCGTCGTAGTTGCGATTGAGCAGCGTGTAGCGCTGCGAGAAGAGGCCGACACCGGCGAGCAGGTACGGCTGCGTGGTCTTGCCGGAGGCCGTGGGCACCTCGAAGATGCCGTTCGCGATGAAGCCGAGCGCCTTCCAGGAGGCGTCCGCGCCATTGGAGAAGTTCCACTGGTCGAAGCTCACGTCACCGCGGAAGCTGAGCGCCTTCGTGGCGTTGGGCTTGGCCCAGAGGTGGCCGGCGATCACGTAGCCGGCGTCGGTGCTCTTGCCCAGATCGCCCATGGGGAGGGAGAGCCCGCCGCTCACGCCGAAGCGGACGACCTTGGCCTCCTGCGCGGAGGCGAGCGTGGTGAAGGTGGCAAGGGAGGCGGTCGCCGCGAGGGTGACGGCCAACTGGCGCATACGATGCATACGAACCTCGATGTCGGTGAAGGGGAAATCGCTTCGGCGCCGCCCTATTCGGTCAGCGCGCGCACGCCCACGACGAAGTACTCGGTGTCACCGAAGCACGACGTGGGGACGCCGATGTGCTGCTGGTAGTCGACCGCGACGCGCTTGCCGCTGAGTGCCTCGATAGCGTGGGCGAGCGAGTCGCTGCGGACCGTGAAGACGAAGCTGTCGGCCCGAAAGCCGCGGGCGATGTCGGTGTAGAGCGTGCCTTCCCACGTTTTGCACAGCCATCCCTTGCGGGACATCTTCTGCACGTAGCCGGCACGCTTGCCGGTGGAATAGCTCCATGACAGTGCGACGACCGTCCACACCGTGAGGACGAGGACCGGCAGGCCGAGCAGCGTCGTGAGCGTGGTGCCCAGCCAGTGCCGGCGGAAGAATCCCCGGCGGGGTGGTGTCGGTGCGGCGACCTCGGCACGCTCGGGCGCGGGGTCGTCGGGTGAGGGGGGTTCCGCCATCGGTGTCGTGGTGTCGTCCATGCGGCGGAACTTGGGGTGTTCGCGGGGGACCCGCTAGCTTGAGCTACCCTGTCCAACCCGAGGTCGTTCCCGTGAAGCCAGTTGCCGCCTTCGGTGCACGCCGCCCCACCGTGACCGTGCGGGTGCGCGACGTCGCCGTCGGCTCGTCGTCGCCCATTGTCGTGCAGTCGATGACGAACACCGATACGGCCGACGCCGCCGCGACCGCCGATCAGGTCGCCGCCCTGTACGAGGCGGGGTCGCAGAAGGTGCGCATCACCGTCAACAACGACGAGGCCGCCCAGGCGGTCCCGGAGATCCGCCAGCGGCTGACCGATCGCGGACTCGACGTGCCGCTCATCGGCGACTTCCACTACAACGGCCACCTGCTGCTCACGAAGTATCCGGCAGCGGCGGCGGCACTCGACAAGTACCGCATCAACCCCGGCAACGTCGGCACGAAGCACCGCGACACGAACTTCACGAGGATCATCCAGGCGGCCATCGATCATGGCAAGCCCGTGCGCATCGGCGTGAACTGGGGGTCGCTCGACCAGGCGCTGCTCACGGACATGATGGACGCCAATGCGCGCGCCGCCGAGCCGCGTGACGCGAAGGACGTCTACATGGACGCGATGCTGGAGAGTGCGCTGCGCAGTGCGGCGCTGGCCGAGGAGGTGGGGCTGCCGCACGATCGCATCATCGTGAGCGCGAAGATCTCGGTGGTGCAGGACCTCGTGGCGTGCTATCGCCTGCTGGCCGCGCGCTGCGACTATCCGCTGCACCTCGGCCTCACCGAGGCGGGGATGGGCAACAAGGGGGTCATCGCCTCCACCGCCGCGCTGTCCATTCTGCTGAGCGAGGGGCTCGGCGACACGATTCGCGTGTCGCTCACGCCGAAGCCCAATGGCGACCGGCGCGAGGAAGTGTTCGTGGCGCAGCAGATCCTGCAGTCGCTGGGACTCCGGTCGTTCGCACCGCAGGTGACGGCGTGCCCCGGATGCGGCCGCACGACGAGCACGTTCTTCCAGCACATGGCGGAGGACATCCAGGGCTACCTGCGCGAGCAGATGCCCGTGTGGCGCGCCACACGGCCCGGCGTGGTGGACATGAAGGTCGCGGTGATGGGGTGCGTCGTGAACGGGCCGGGCGAGAGCAAGCATGCGAACATCGGCATCTCGCTGCCGGGCACGTTCGAGGAGCCCAAGGCGCCGGTGTACGTGGACGGCAAGCTGCTCACGACGCTCAAGGGGGACGCGATCGTCGCGGAGTTCCTCGGCATCCTCGACGACTACGTGACGCGGACGTACGCGACGGCGTGACGCCTCGGCGGGCGCGCCTGTGGCCGCGCCGCCCGCGACTCACCCCGGCGGCAGGACGTCGATGCCGCCGGCCTGCTGGCCGACATCGACACGCGCCACGGTCTTTCGCGCGACGAGGTCGATGATCTCCACGGTGCCGGGTTCGCTGCCGACGCCCTCGACGGAGATGAACGCGTAGCGGTCGTCGTGCGTGATGGCGACGCCGTGCACGACGCGGCGCTGGGTGGGGAGCGTGGCCAGCGTGGCCCCGCTCTTCGTGTCGATAAGCGACACGCTCTGTCCGCGCTTGTTGGTGGCCACCAGCAGCGCACCGTCACGCGTCACAGCGAGGTTGTACACCCCGTTGCCTGCGGGTATGCGGCGGCGCAGGGTCCACGACGCGACGTCGATCTCGACGAGGTCGCTCGTGCCGTTGCACGCCGCCCACACGGTACGTCCGTCCGGGCTGGGCTGCGCCCACGTCGGCGAGCAGGTGGTGCTGCCGGCGGCAGGTTGCGTCATGCCGTGGCCACTCATGTCGTGGCCGGCATGCGCGTTCGCGCCGCGCACGGGCGGCGCCCCGGGCATCCCCTGCTCGGCGCCCTTCGTGAGCCGGAAGTGCCGCGCCACCTGCAGGCCGTCGAGGTCGATCTCGACGAGCATGTCGTCCATCATGCACGCGCTGTAGTGCCGCGTGCCGGTGCGGTCGATGCGCGAGCCGTGCGGCATGGCGCAGGTGGTGATGCGCGCGATCTCCTGCAGCGGTGCCACGCTGTCGGTGCGCACGACGCTCACGTCGCTGGCCACCATGTCGCCGTGCAGGTTGAAGTTCACCACGACGACCTTCGACCCGTCGGGACTCACCTGCGCCGTGGCGGGAAAGTTGCCGAGCATGACCTGCCCGGCGTACGCGTTGGTGCGCGCATCGAACTTCCACAGCACGCCATACGGGGTGCCGTGTGCGGTCGTCACGTAGTAGAAGCGCCCGGCCGGGTCGACGGCTACGCCGTGCGGGCCGTCGGGGTCGGCGAGCATGACGCCCACCTCGTGCTGGCGCACGACGCGCGCGCCCTGCGGCCCGAACGCGACCACGGCGACGCGATCGACCGATTCACTCGCGACGAGCGCGGTGTACGTGGTGGTCGGGTTCTGTGCAGGGAGTGCGGTGGCGGTGGCGACACCCAGCGCCACCGCCCGCAGGCTCCGGAACACCAGCGCGCGCGTCACGGGACGATGGTGGCCTTCTTCGGATCGGGCTTGGGCTCCATGCGCACGATCCAGAGGCCGTTGTACATGTCGTTCACGTACGCGAGGCCGTTGCGCACCACCACGCCCCACGTCATGGCGGCATTCTTCACGAAGCCGTCCATGTCGGCGGTGTTGACGTGCACCATCTCGCGCTGCTGCGCGCGCAGGTCGCCGCGCAACTCGCCGCTGATGTCGAAGGCGCGGAAGCCGGCGTTGTAGGCACCCATGTACAGCGTGTCGCCGGCCACCCACACGTTGTGCACACCGCCGTACTCGGGCTCGTAGAAGGCCACGCTGCGCGGCGCGCTGATGTCACTCACGTCGATCACCTGCAGGCGACCATACGCGCGGCCGGCCGACGCGTCCTTCGCGCCCTTCACCGGCGACGACGGGAACACTTCGTCGGCGATGAACACGTAGTTCTTGTGACGCCACGCGGTATGCGTGCCGCGGATGAAGCCGGGGCCGCCGGCCGCTTCGACCTGCCGGTAGAGATCGTTGAGGTCGTACTTGTATTGCGACACGACCTGCGGGTTGCTGGGCGAGCCGCCCTTGATGCCGTTGCCGATGTCGAGGATGACCAGGCCGTCGTTCCAGTAGCTGAGGTACGCGAGCCCATCCTGCACATCGATGTCGTGCAGCGAGCGGCCGGCGTCGGGGCGCGGCGTCTTCCACACGGCCGCCGTCTTCGGCTTGCACGGGTCGTTCCAGTCGATGACGTGAATGGCGCCCGTGCCGTCATTCGTGAGGTAGATGTGCGTGCCGTACTTCTCCTGCCGGTACACGAACGTGCTGTGCACGCCGCCGGTGAGCCCCTCGGTGAAGTCGGCGCACTTCTTCGGGTGCAGCGGATCCTCGAGCGAGGCGATGACGATGCCGTTCTTGCGATCGCTCGCCCCTTCGCGCGTGAACACGAGGTGCTTGCCGTCGGGCGACGTCATGATGTCGTTCACGCGCCGCGTGTTCTCGACGATGCTGTCGGTCACCACCGGCTTGGCCTTGTCGGTGATGTCGATGGTGTACATGCGATCGCCGCCGGAGCCGGTGCCCAGGTAGGCGATCTCACGCGACGGGTGCAGCCACACTTCCTCGGTGGTGAAGCCGGTGCGCGGCAGGCGCCCCACCACGGTGGCCGGTCGGCGCACGTCACGCGGCGTGAGCCGGATGATGCTCTGGGCGCTCTGCGTGCCCAGCGTCGCGGTGACGACGTACGTGCCACCCTCGTAGCCCGTGAATGCGCCGTCGCTGTCGATGACGCCCTGCCCGGGGCTGAAGCTCCAACTGGGCGACACGCCGGTGAGCGGCTTGCCCGCGGCATCCTTCGCGTTCACGGTGAAACGGATCACGTCACCCGTCTTCGCGTCGCGCGCGGTGGGGGTGATGCTGAACGCGCCCACGCGCGACGCGACCACCTGCACGGCGTGCGTGACCGTCGCCTTGCCGGCCGTGCCGGTGAGCACGGCGCGCCCGACCGCGCGCGCCTCCACCAGGCCGTCGGCGTCGACCGCGGCGACCGCGGGGTTGCTGCTGCGCCACGTCACGCGATCGTCGCGCACATCACCGGCGGCGCTGCGCACGCGGGGCAGGAGCGCGAGGCGCTGCCCACCCACCAGGCGCGTGGGCGCGGCGGCCAGGGTGATGCTCGCGGCCGGACCCGGCACCATGCGCACCTCGACGCGCTGCTGCAGGGCGGGCTGCCCGGGAATCTGCGCCACGACGGTGACCGGCAGCGTGCCGGTCGAGCCGCTGCGCACGAGGCCATCGGGTTCGACGGTGCCCTCGAAACGTCCCCCGGCGGCCACGAAGCGCACCTGCGCGCCGCTCACGGCCTGTCCACTGGCGTCGACGACGCGCGCCCGCAGACGCAGCGTGTCCTCGGCCATCACGACCGGATCGGCCGGGCTCACTTCGAGACGCACCGTGCGCGTCGGGGGCTGCCACACCGCCATGGTGTGCAACAGGGACGCACTCACGAGAGGCAACAGCATCGGACAATCTCCTGGAAGATGCGGGACTGGGGAGCCGCACCGCTCCCCGATGTCAGGCTGACTCGAGCTCGCGCGCGGCGGCGTCGAGTTCGTCGACGATCGGCGCGGTGAAGCCGATCGCACGCAGCGTGTCCGCGACACGCCGGTACCACTGCACCGTGCCGTCACGGCCGGCGGAGAAACGTCCCCAGACGGTCTCGGGGAACGACGTCCGCCGCAGGTCGGAGAGGATGGCGTTGGCGTTGTGCACCTTGTCGGCGGCGCACACCCACCGCGCGGCGTCGCTGGCCTGCGCGAGGCGCGCGAGGTAGTCGGCCTTGCGCTCGTCGGCCGAGAACTCGAGGCCGTCGTCGTCGACGCGCCGCTGCGTGACCGCGAGCACCGTCCCGAGCACGTCCTCGCCGAACTTGCGTCCGATGCGCTCCTCGAGCATCGGACGTGTCATCCCCTCGCGCACGCAGTCCTCGACCACGTCGTGCAGGATGCCGGCCACCACGACCTCCTCGGCGCACCCGTAGCGCGTCAGGATGATCGCGACGTTGGCGGGGTGCGTGAGATAGGGCAGTCGCGTCCCCTTGCGCACCTGCTGGTCGTGGTGCTTGGCCGCGAAAGCGAACGCGTGATTGATGCGATCGGAGTAGCCGGTCATGGCATGGGCCGTGCGTCTCGCGCAGAGGGGTCAGGCAGGGACGGGAACATACGTCGTGCGGGCGAACCAAGCCACCAGACGCGCGAGCCCGGCCTCATCGTCGTCGCCGAACGCGGCGGGCTCCGGGGAGTCGATGTCGAGGACGGCCAGCAGGGCGCCGTGCGCGTCGAACACCGGCACGACGATCTCGCTGCGCGAGCGCGCATCGCACGCGATGTGTCCCGGGAACGCGTGCACGTCGGGGACCACGACCGTGCGTCGCTCGGCCGCGGCGGTGCCGCAGACGCCGCGGCCGAAGCGGATTTCCTGGCAGCCGAGCGACCCCTGGTACGGGCCGACACGGAGCAGGGTGTCGGGCACCACCACGCGATAGAAGCCGGTCCACAGATGCCCGAACGCGTGATGCAGCAGCGTGGCGGTCGTGGCCATGCCGGCGATGACGTCGTCGCTGCCCTCGAGCAGCAGCGCCTGCATCTCGGCGAGTCGCTCGTAGGCTTCGGCGCGCGGTGTGTCGCGGAGATCGGGGATGACGGGTTCCATGATCGGTCAGCGAGAGCGGTGAGACGATGCGATGCGAATCGAGGCAGCCGACGGGACGATCAGCGCAGCGGACCCACGAGCGCAATGAGGCGCAGGTCGAGCAGGGCGAGGACGAGACCCTGCAGCACGACGCCCACCCCGGCGCCGACGGCGCCAAGTCGTGCGCCCCAGCGCCAGCCGAGCAGCGCGATGGTGATGCCGACGGCGGCGTACCCCGCGTCGAGGCCGACGTTCAGCCAGAGGATGTTGAGCAGCTTCTGCACGCCGGCGAAGTCGCGATAGGCGAGCCCACGCCAGGCCCAGCCCACGATGGCGGCGTCGACCAGCCCCCAGGCGATGCACTGGATGGCGAAGTGCCGCAGCAGCGGCGCGGCCGAGCGACGTGCCGCGAGCAGGGCGAGCAGTGCGGTGCCGATGACGACGCTGGCGGCGGCCCACAGCAGCAGGCGCTGCAGGTGTCCGCGTTCGAGCGTCAGGAGAGTGTCGGCCCACATGCGAGGCAGGTTAGGCAGCGGCCCGCACGGAAGCAAACGGGGGCCGGCGCGTGTGCGCCGGCCCCCGTCGTGCGTTGGAACGCGGTCCGCTTACTGGACCGTGACCTTGCCCTTCATGTTCATCGCGAGGTGCGGCGTGCAGTGGAAATCGTACGTGCCAGCCGGGACGCCCGCGAACGAGATCGTGTACGACTCGTTGGCGTTGAGGAGCATCTTGCCCGACAGCTCGCCCGCCTGCTCCGGCATGTTGGCCAGGAGGACCGACTTCGCCGCGGCCGGGATCGTGGCCGGGTCGAACGCCACGTTGTGCGGGCCGCCGCTGACCATCGTGAACTTGATGCCGTCGCCGGCCTTGATCGTGATCTCGGCGGGCTCGAAACGATAGCCCTGCGCGTCACCGACCATCTTCACTTCGTGCGTCGTGCCCGTGATGGCCGCCGCACCGGCCGCCGCCGGAGCCGCCTCAGGAGCCGGAGCCGCCGCCGCCGCCGAGGGCTGCGTCGTGTCCGCCTCAGGGGCCTTCTCCCCACCACCGCACGCGCCGAGCAGAACCGCCGCGCCGGTCACCACCGCAAAGCCGAGAAACCGCATGTTTGTCAGGCCTCCAGAGCCTAGATCGGAAATTTCCTGTGCTGCCTGAGGCCCCCAGTCGGGGCGCCCCCATCCGCAGGGCCCTGCGGACTTCGTGAACTTATTCACAAGCCCCGGCAGCGCCAAGGGCTCTCAGGGAAAACGCCCTTGACGCCCTGTCCGGTTCCGGCTAGCCTCAGCGGCTCATGCTCAGCACGCAGACGCGCCACCATCACACGCATCATGGCCACGGCCCGACGGGTCGGGGCGGTGCGTGCATGCCATGGTGACCAGCGCCTCGCGCTGACCTGACATCGCCGCTCGCTCCCAGGCCCGTCCACTCCGGACGGGCCTTTTTTGTTGTCCCATGGCGGCCCCGGCCGCCCGCACCCCCTGTCGTCATGCTCCGCATCGCCCTCCCCAACAAGGGGCGTCTGGCCGAAGACACCCGCGAACTGTTCACCGACGCCGGCCTCGAAGTCCGGTCGTCCGGTGAACGGGCCCTGTCCGCCTCCCTGGGCGGGGAGTTCGAGGCCATCTTCGTCCGCGCCCAGGACATCCCCGAGTTCGTGGCCGACGGCGCCGCCGACGTGGGGGTGACCGGCTGGGACCTCGTGAACGAGTCCGGCCGCCCCCTCACGACCCACCTCGACCTCGGGTTCGGGCGCTGCCGGCTGGTGGTGGCGGCGCGGGAGGACGCGGGGATCCGCACCCTCGACGACATGCGGGCCAGCGCGGCGACGGCCGGCCGGCCGGTGCGGGTGGCGACAGTGTTTCCGGGCGTGACCCGCCGCTTCTTCGAGGCGCAGGGGCTGCCGGTCGACGTGGTGCCAGTGTCGGGGGCGGCCGAGATCGCACCGCACCTCGGCATCGCGGACGTGGTCGTCGACCTCACCAGCACGGGGTCGACGCTGCGGGTGAACGGGCTGCGCGAGGTCGAGACGGTGCTCCGTTCGACGGCGCGGCTCATCACGGCCGAGGGGTTTCCGCCGCCCGATGCGGGCGAACGCGGACGCGCGCTCGACGACCTCGTGATTGCGTTGGCGAGCGTCATTCGCGCGCGCGGCCAGCGCTACCTCATGGCCAACGTCCCGAAGGCGGCGCTCGACGCGGTGCGTGGCGTGCTGCCCGGGCTCAATGGCCCGACGGTCATCGACATCGCCAACGGCGGCGGCTTCGTGGCGGTGCACGCGGTGGTGGGCGCCGACACGATCTACCGCACCATCTCGCAGCTGCGCGCGGTGGGCGCCGAGGGGATTCTCGTGACGCGCATCGAGCGGTTGGTGCCATGAGTCAGCCCGTCGCGTTGCGGGCCCGTGGCCCGCTGTCCGCGCTCGATGCGTCAGCGCGTCGCGCGCTCGACGATCGACAGTCCACGACCGATCCGGGCGTACGCGCCCGCACGGCCGAACTCATCGAGGCGGTGCGCACCGACGGTGACGCCGCGCTGCGGCAGTTCGCGCGCACGTTCGACGGCGCCACCCTGACCTCGCTCGAAGTGCCCCGCGCCGCGTGGGACGCGGCGCTCACGCGTCTCGACGCCCCCGTGCGTGCGGCGCTCGAGCGTGCTGCGCGCAACATCGCGGCGGTGCACGAGGCCTTTCGTCCGCAGGCGACGGTGTGCACGCCCGAACCCGGCATCACGGTGGGGCGTCGCCCCGACCCGCTGCAGCGCGTGGGGGTGTACGCGCCCGGCGGACGCGCCGCGTATCCGAGCTCGCTGCTCATGGGCGCGATTCCCGCGCGCGTTGCCGGCGTGAGCGAAGTGATCGTCTGTTCGCCGCCGGGCCCGGACGGCCTGCCCAGCGATGTGGTGCTCGCGGCGGCCGCGCTGGCTGGCGTCGATCGCGTGTTTGCCGTTGGCGGTGCAGGCGCCATTGCCGCCATGGCCCTGGGCACCGAGAGTGTGCCGCGCGTCGATCGCATCGTGGGGCCGGGGAACGCGTGGGTGGCCGAGGCCAAGGTGCAACTGGTCGCACACGTCGCGATCGACGCGCCGGCCGGGCCGAGCGAGCTATTGGTGCTGGGGGACGCGACGGCCGACGCCCAGGTGATCGCCCGCGAGATGCTGGCGCAGGCGGAGCACGACCCGGACGCGGCCGTGGTGTGCGTGCTCGCGGACGATGCGGGCGCGTGCACGGCACTGGCGGCGCAGGTGGAGACCGCGCTGGCCGCGCTGCTGGACGCCGCGCCCCGCGCCGACATCGCGCGCGCGGCGCTGGCCGCGCGCGGTGGCATCGTGCGCGTGCCGTCGTGCGCCGACGCCATCGCCTTCGCGAACGCGTGGGCCGCAGAGCACCTGCTGCTGGTGGTTCGTGATGATGCGCGCTCCGACGCGCTGGCCGCGCTGCGCTGTGCGGGCACCGTGTTCGTGGGGGCGTCGAGCAGCGTGGCGTTCGGCGACTACATGACGGGCGCCAATCATGTGCTGCCCACGGCAGGCGCGGCGCGCAGCTACTCGGGGCTGTCGACGCTCGACTTCGTGCGCTGGACGACGTGGCAGGAGGTGACGCCCGACGCCGCCGCGCGGCTGGCGGACAGCGTGGGCACGTTCGCCGACGCCGAAGGGCTGCCGGCCCACGCCGCGGCGGCGCGCGCCTGGCAGACCCCTGTATCACGCGAGGTGGCGACATGAGCAGCGATCGACTGGCCTTCGCGCGCGCGCTGTACGACGGCGTGCCGCTGTACGACCCCAAGCGCGCACCGGTGGCGCTCGACCTGACGGACAACACGAACCTGTGGGGGATGCCACCAGCGGCGGAGCGCACCTGGCGCGCCCTGCCGGTCTCGCGCGTGACGCGTTACCCGTCGCTGTACAGCGCGGAGCTCAAGGACGCGCTCGCGGCATACGTGGGGGTGCCGGCCGACTATCTGGTGACCGGCTGCGGCTCCGATGACATCCTCGACAGCGCGATGCGCGCGTTCGGCGAGCCCGGGAGTCTCGTGGCGAGCTCGGAGCCTTCGTTCGCAATGATCCCCATCTTCGCGCAGATGAACGGTCTCGCGTACGCGGGGATCACGGAACGTGCGGACCAGCAGCCCGACCTCGATGCGTTGCTGGCCACACGGCCACGCATCCTCTACCTCTGCTCACCCAACAATCCCACCGGCGCCCTGGTGGCGCGCGCCACGCTCGAACGCGCCGTGCGCGAGGCGCCGGGGGTGGTGTTCATCGACGAGGCCTACGCGGAGTTCGCCGGGGTGTCGTCGGCGCGACTGGCGCTGGAGCACGAGAACGTGCTCGTCATTCGCACCATGTCGAAGGCGTTCGGTCTCGCGGGGTTGCGTGTGGGTTATGGCATCGGGCATCCGGCGCTGGTGCGCGACGTCGAGAAGTCGCGCGGGCCATACAAGCTGAACGCGATGGCCGAGACGGTCGCGCTGGCGGCGCTGCGTGAGGACGCGACGTGGGTGGCCGATCACGCCGCGCTGGCGGTGACCAACCGCGACCGACTGGCCGACGCGCTGCGCGCACGCGGGTACGCGCCGCTCGACAGCGCGGCCAACTTTGTCTGTGTGCCGGTCGCGCAGGCGGTGGCGGTGGGACAGGCGTTGCGGGCACGCGGTGTCGCGGCGCGTCCGTTCGAGGCGCTGCCGCATGTGGGTGACACCCTGCGTGTGAGCGTGGGGCCGTGGCCGCTCATGGAGCAGTTTCTCGCGGCGTTCGATGCGGCGACGGCGGAGGTGACCCGATGAGCGCGGAGAGTCTGCGCGCCACGGGCGCGCTGCGCGTGACGGTGTTCGACTACGGCGCCGGCAACTTGCACTCGCTGGTCAAGGCACTCGAGGCGGGTGGCGGCACCGTGCACGTCGAGACGGACGCCGCCCGTGCCGTGCAGGACACCGACGCTCTCGTGCTGCCGGGTGTCGGAGCGTTCGCACCGGCGGCCGAGCGTCTTGCCGGTGGCCTCGAGGCGATGCGCGACGCCTTGCACGGCGGCCTGCCGACACTCGGCATCTGCCTGGGGATGCAGCTGCTGTTCGACGGCAGCGATGAAGGACCCGGTGCAGGGCTGGGCGTCGTGCCCGGCCGCGTCGAGAAGCTGCGCGCAGTGCGCGTGCCGCAGATCGGCTGGAACACCGTGGACGATGCCACCGACGTGCTGCTCGCGGCGAGTGCGCTCGATGTGGCGTACTATGCCAACAGCTATGTCGCGCGTCCCACGGACGCGGGCATGGCGTTCGTGACCGCGTGGAGCGAACACGACGGGGATCGCTTCCCCGCCGCCGTGCGGCGCGGCAACGTGGTGGGCACCCAGTTTCACCCTGAGAAGTCGAGTGCGCCGGGACTGGCGTTCGTGCGCGCGTTTCTCGACCTGGCTTCGACGCTCCGGAGGAGCGCATGATCGCGATTCCCGCCATCGACCTGCGCGGTGGCCATGTGGTGCAACTGGTGGGCGGCGACTACGCCGACGAGCGCGTCCGTCTCGACGACCCGCTCGCCGTGGCGCGCGAGTGGGTGCGCGCCGGCTTCGGCCGGTTGCACATCGTCGACCTCGATGCGGCCACCGGCCGTGGCGACAACGACGACGTGGTGCGCGACCTGCTGCGCGAGAGCCCGGTGCCGGTGCAGGTGGGCGGCGGCGTGCGCGACGAGGCCCGCATCGTGCAACTCCTCGACGAGGGTGCCTCGTGGGTGGTGGTGGGCACGCGCGCCGTCGAGGACGAAGGGTGGCGAGAGACGATGGCGGCGCGCTATCCCGGCCAGCTCATCATCGCGGCGGATGTGCGCGGGGAGCGGGTCGTCACCAAGGGGTGGGCCGAGACCTCGACGCTGGACGTGACGGATTTCGTCGCCTCGCTCTCGGCACTGCCGCTGGCGGGCGTGCTCGTGACGGCGGTGCACAAGGAAGGGCAGATGCAGGGCACCGACCTCTGGCTCATGGAGCGCGTGGCCGAGGCGAGCGCCTGGCCCGTGCTGGCGTCGGGGGGCGTGAGCAGCGTCGACGACCTGCGCGCGCTCGAACATCGCGGTCTGGCGGGCGCCGTGCTCGGCATGGCCCTGTACACCGGTGCGCTCGACGCGCGCCATCTCGTGGAGGAGTTCAGCGCATGACCGTCGTGCAGCGGGAATCGAAGGAGACGCAGATCCGCATCGCGCTGGGCGCGAGTGCCGGCGCGCAGCCGGCCATCGCCACCACCGAGCCGTTCCTCGACCACATGCTGGTCGCGCTCTCGCGTTACAGCGGCGTGGCGTTCGACATCAGCGCGCGCGGCGACCTGCGCCATCACCTCATCGAGGACGTGGCCATCGCGCTGGGGCAGGCGTTCGCTTCGCACGCGCCGGCCACCTGCGCACGCTACGGCGAGCGCACCGTGCCCATGGACGACGCACTCGTCCAGGTGGTGCTCGACCTCGGCGGCCGGCCGTTCTACCGCGGGCCGCTCCCCTCGGGGCTGTACGAGCACTTCTTCCGCTCCTTCGCCGACAACGCGAAGGCCACGTTGCATGTGCGCGTGCTGCGCGGCGAAGACCGGCATCACATCATCGAGGCGGCGTTCAAGGCCCTGGGGTTCTGCCTGCGGCAGGCGCTCGAGGAGACCGGCGCGGTGTTCAGCACCAAGGGCGCGGTGCGTCTCGAGGTGACCGGCTGAATGCTCACGCGACGGGTCATCGTCTGCCTCGACGTGAAGGGCGGGCGTGTGGTGAAGGGCGTCAACTTCGTGGGGCTGCGCGACGTGGGTGATCCCGTCGCGCTGGCCGCCCACTACGAGGCTGCCGGCGCCGACGAGATCACCTTCCTCGACATTTCGGCCAGCGCCGAGGAGCGCGCGACGCTGCTCGACGTGGCGCGCCGCACGGCGGAGCGGCTGTTCGTGCCGCTCACGATCGGCGGCGGTGTGCGCACCGCCGACGACGTCGCGCGCGCCTTGCGGGCCGGCGCCGACAAGGTGTCGCTCAACTCGGCCGCGGTGTCCGACCCCGCGGTGCTCACGGCGGCGGCCGATCGCTTCGGCGCGCAATGCGTGGTGGCCAGCATCGATGCGAAGCGCAACGCGCAGGGCGTGTACACCGTGTGGGTGAAGGGCGGGCGCGAGGAGACGCCGCTCGAGGCGGTGGCGTGGGCGCAGGAGTGCGTCGCGCGCGGCGCCGGCGAGATCCTGCTCACCAGCATCGATCGCGATGGTGCGCGCACCGGGTACGACCTCGCGCTCACGCGCGCGGTGGCCGAGGCAGTGCCGGTGCCCGTGATTGCGAGCGGCGGTGCGGGGACGGCGGCGCACCTCGTGGAGGCCGTGCAGCAGGGCGGCGCCGACGCGGTGCTCGTGGCCGGCATCCTGCACGACGGCGTGACCACGGTGTCGGCGCTCAAGCGCGTCATGCAGCAGGCGGGGTTGCCCGTGCGACAGACGGCGGTGGCCGCATGAGCGCGCGCACGACGGCCGCACCGGCCACGTTGCTGCAGGCGGCCGCCGAAGTGGCCGAACTGGCGGCGGGGGTCGCGATGCGCTGGTATCGCCAGACGTTCGACGTGGACATCAAGGGCGACGGGTCACCCGTGACCATTGCCGATCGCACGGCCGAACAGGAGGCGCGCGCGTGGATCGCGCAGCGCTTCCCGCACGACGGCATCATGGGCGAGGAGTTCGGGCTCGAGCGCGGCGACGCGCCGCGTCGATGGATCCTCGACCCCATCGACGGCACCAAGGCGTTCGTGCGCGGCGTGCCACTGTGGGGCACGCTCATCGCGTGCTGCGAGGGGGAGACCGTGCTGGCCGGCGCCGCGTGCTATCCGGCCGTGGGCGAACTGGTCGCGGCGGCCCCCGGCGAAGGGTGCTGGTGGAACGGCAGTCGCGCGCAGGTGTCGCGTGCGTCGTCGCTCGCACACGCCACGGTGCTCATCACCGATGAGCGCTTCCCCGACCGCCCTGCGCGTCGTGCACGTTGGCAGGCGCTGGCCGCAGACGCCAACGTCGCGCGCACGTGGGGCGATTGCTACGGCTATCTGCTCGTGGCCACCGGGCGTGCGGAGGTGATGGTGGACGACATCGTGAATCCGTGGGACGCCGCGGCGATCCAGCCGCTCATCACCGAGGCGGGCGGCGTCTTCACCGACTGGCGTGGACGCGCGACGGCGTTCGGCGGCGACCTCATTGCCACGAACGCCGGCGTGGCGCGCGCCACGCGCGCGCATCTCGTGGAGCCGGAGAGCCACACATGACCGGACTGTCAGTGCCCGCACTCGATCTCGACGCACTCGACTTCACCAAGGGCGGCGGACTCGTCACCGTCGTCGCGCAGGATGCGCAGAGCGGCGCGGTGCTCATGGTGGCGCACGCCGACCGCGAGGCGCTCGAGTACACGCTGCGCACAGGCGAGATGCACTACCGCAGCCGGTCGCGCGGCCTGTGGCACAAGGGCGCCACCAGCGGCAATGTGCAACGCGTGGTCTCGCTCGCCACCGATTGCGACGGCGACGCGGTCCTGGCGCGCATCGCCCCCGCGGGGCCTGCGTGCCACACCGGCGCGACGAGCTGCTTCGGCGAGGCGGCGCTGGCGGCCGACGCCATCGGCGCGGTGGACGCCACCATCGCGCAGCGGCAGGCCACGACCGGTCACGGGGACACACCGCCGAGTCACACACAGCGCCTGCTGGCCGACCGCAACCTGCGGCTCAAGAAGCTGGGCGAGGAGGCGGTGGAGCTGGCGACGGCCTGCGTGGACGGCGATGCGGCGCGCGCGGCCGAGGAGGTGGCCGACCTGGTCTATCACGCACTGGTGGCGCTGCGGGCGACGGGCGGCACACTCGACGACGTGCGACGCGTGCTGGCGGCACGCGCGCGGTAGGGCATCTTCAGGGTGGGGCGCGACTGGCGCGCCTCCCACCTTCGCCCACCACCGCGCATGTCCACGCTGTCGCGCCTCCCCTCGACACTCCTCGCCAGCCTGCGCCCGTCGCGTCGTCACGTCACGCGGCAGTTCGCGGCGGCATGCACCCTGGCCGCACTCGCCGCCATCAGCCTCGACGCGAGCGTGCTGGCCGCGCAGGGCGAGCCCGTCGACCGCGCCGCGGTCGAGAAGATCCGCCGCGAGGCGTTCGAGCACTCGCAGGTCATGACGCTGCTGTCGTGGCTCACCGACGTGCACGGCCCGCGTCTCACCGGCTCGCCCACGACGCGCCGCGCGGCGGACTTCACCGTCGACCGGCTCCGGCAGTGGGGGCTCTCGGACCCGCGCATCGAGGCGTGGCCGAACTTCGGACGCGGCTGGACGAACGAGAAGTTCTATGCGCAGGTCACCGCCCCGGTGCCGTTCCCGATCATCGGGTACCCGCAAGCCTGGACGCCCGGCACGACGGGGTTGGTGAAGAGCCAGGTGGTCTATGTGAAGATCGACAGCGACGCCGACTTCGCGAACTACAAGGGGAAGCTGGCCGGCAAGATCGTCATGCTCGCGCCCATGCGAGAGGTGCCGGCGCGTTTCGAGCCGCTGGCCGCGCGGCGGAGTGACGCGAGCCTCGAGACGCTGGCCAACGCGCCCATGCCGCAACCGGCCGCCACGGGGCCGCGACAGTCGGCACCGCGCACCGCCGCCGACAGCGCCGCCGTGCGCCAGCAGGACGCGTTGCGCGCCAACGCCGCGGTGGCCGCGCGACGCATGGCGTTCATCCAGGACGAGAAGGTGGCCGCTGTGCTCGAGCCCGGGCGTGGCGACGGCGGCACGGTGTTCACCAACAACGGCCAGTCGCGCGACCCGAAGACGCCCTTCGGCACGCCGCTCATCGCGGTGGCCATCGAGCACTACGGACGCATCCTCCGCACCATCGAGAAGGGCGTGCCGGTCGAGATGGAACTCGAGGTGCGCAACACGTTCCACGACGGCGACCTGGGGTCGTTCAACATCCTGGCCGAGATTCCCGGCACCGACCCGCAACTCAAGAACGAAGTGGTGATGCTGGGCGCGCACTTCGACTCGTGGCACGCCGGCACCGGCGCCACCGACAACGCCGCCGGCTCGGCCGCGATGCTCGAAGCGGTGCGGGTGCTGCAGGCCGCAGGGCTCAAGCCCAAGCGCACCATTCGCATTGCCTTGTGGACCGGCGAGGAACAGGGGCTGCTGGGGTCGCGTGCGTACGTGCGGCAGCATCTCGGGACGCGTGACTCGCTGACCGAGGAAGGGAAGCGCATCAGCGGCTACTTCAACCTCGACAACGGCACGGGCGCCATTCGCGGCGTGTACCTGCAGGGCAACTCGGCCGTCGCCCCCATCTTCAGCGCGTGGATGCAGCCGTTTGCCGACAAGGGCGTGAAGACCGTGACGCTGAACAACACCGGCGGCACCGACCACCTCGCCTTCGACGGCGTGGGCATTCCCGGCTTCCAATTCATCCAGGACGAGATCGAGTACGGCACGCGGACGCATCACTCGAACATGGACACCTACGAGCGGCTGCAGGCGCCGGACATGCAGCTCAACGCGGCGGTGATCGCGTCGTTCGTCTGGCACGCGGCCAACCGTGCGGCGCCGCTGCCGCGCAAGCCGTCGCCGAACAGCATTCGTCCGTAGGTGATCTCGCGACACGGGCGCATGGCGTCGTCGTGGGTGCGACTGGGCGGCATCGTTGCGCTGGTCGCGACGCCGACGCTGGCGCTGCGGCCCGTCGCGCCGGCCGCACACACCGTGCGCGCAGACCGCACCGCCGCTGACACCGCGCGCCTCGTGGCGCGGGACTGGCCCAGCGACGGATCGCCGGTCCCCTCCGTGCACGCGTCGACCATCGTGGAGGTTGGCGGGACGCTGGTGGTGGCGTGGTTCGGCGGGGCGTACGAGAGCGCGCGCGACGTGGGCATCTGGCTGTCGCGCTTCGAGAACGGACGCTGGTCGCCACCGGTGGAGGTCGCGCATGGCGTGCAGCCCGACGGCACGCGCGTGCCCACGTGGAACCCCGTGCTCGATGCGACGGGCGGCGCACGCCTTGTGCTGTACTACAAGGCAGGACCCAACCCGCGCGAGTGGTGGGGGCTCCGCCGCGTCAGCACCGACGGCGGCCGCACCTGGTCGGCGGCCGAACGCCTGCCGGATGGTGTACTCGGCCCCATCAAGAACAAGCCGGTGCGGCTGTCGGACGGCACGCTGCTCAGCGGCAGCAGCACCGAGGCGCCCGACTCCGCCAATGCGTGGCGGGTCCACTTCGAGTGGTCACGCGACGCGGGGCGCACCTGGCAGTTCAGCGCGCCGCCACCGGCGGTGCGCGACGTCGATGCGATCCAGCCCGCGCTCCTCGTGCACCGCGACGGACGCGTGCAGGCGCTGGTGCGCACGCGCGGCCCGGGGCGCATCTACGACACGTGGAGTCGCGACGGCGGCCGGACATGGAGCGCGCTCGCGCCCACCTCGCTTCCCAACCCCAACGCCGGCTTCGACGCCGTCACGCTGCGCAGCGGCCGCCATGTGCTGGTGTACAATCCCGTGACCGAAGGGCGTACGCCGCTGGTCGTCGCCACCTCGGCGGACGGTGTTGCCTGGACGACCGTCGCGACGCTGGAGCGTGCGCCCGGGGAGTACTCCTATCCCGCGGTCATCGAGGCGGCGGACGGCACGGTGCATGTGACGTACACCTGGAAGCGCACCCGCATTCACCACGCAGTGCTGCGGCTACCCTGACGCGTGACGGGTTGACCGCGGCGCGCCTTACCCCACCGCCTGCACGCGCTGCACACCAGTCCACGAGGCGCCCGGCGCCAGCGTGACGGGGTGCCGCACCATCGCCGCCTCGACGCACAGCATGTGGTGCTCGTCGCCGGGCACGAAGTCGGCGCGCGCGGCCGTGCCGGCGGCACCGGGGTTCCACACGACCGCGTCGTGGAAGCCCTCCATCTCGATGCGCAGACGGGTGGTCGCGGCCGCGTGTGCGTCGGGGCGGGGCTCCATCAGGAGCGGCTGCGCCGCGCCGTAGTAGATGCGGTCGATCGGTCCGTGAATCTCCACCGACGCGGCTGTCTCGTCGTCCTCGCGCCCGTCGGCCAGCGCGTCGCGCCGGCGCGTGCCGGCGAGCCCCACCACCTGCATGCCGAAGGCATCGGGCACGCGGAGGTACGGATGCAGCGCGCCGGTGAACGTGAACGGCGCCTCGCCGGGATTGTGCACGGTGAGCGTCATCGTCAGCATCGCGCCGCCGATGCGCACCGTGTACGCCACGTGAAAGCGATGCGGCCACACCGCACGCGTGGCGGCACTGTCCTCGAGCACGAAGGTGGCGTCGGCGTGGGCGTCCCCCACGGCCGTGTCGCGCAGCGTCCAGCGCGACACGCGCGCGAATCCATGTTGCGGCAATGCGCCGAACGGCCCGAACTGGGGCCAGCAGATGGGCACGCCGCCACGCATCGCCTGTCCCGCGCCGTAGCGCGCGTTGGCGCTGACGAACAGTTGCTCGGTACCGCCGGCGGGCATCCAACTGGCCACGTGCGCGCCGTCGTGGTAGACGCGGGCCGAGGCGCCGTCGGGTGCCGTGATGGCCGTGCGGGGCGCGGTCGCGTCGTGCGATGCGGGCTGGGACATGCGAGAGCGGGAAGGCGGAGGGCCGGCGCCGGGTGCGCCGCGTGTCCGGGCAGTATACTCGACGCATGACCGACGCCGCCGCCACTGCACTCAGCCAGCGCCTGCAGGGTCGCTACCGCATCGAACGCCTGCTCGGACGCGGCGGCATGGGCGCGGTGTACCTCGCCCGCGACGTGCGCCTCGACCGCCTCGTCGCCGTAAAGGAGCTGCCCGCCGAGCTGGCCGACGACGCCGTCCTTCGGGAGCGGTTCCTGCGGGAGGTGCGCCTGGCGGCGGGGTTCTCGCACCCCAACATCGTCGCGGTGTACGCGGTCGAGGAGCAGGATCATGCCCTCGCCTTCGTCATGAGCTTCGTCGAGGGCGAGAGTCTCACCGATCGCATCCGTCGCACCGGTCCCATGACGGTCCGTGACGCGGTGCGCCTGCTGCAGGACATCGCCTACGCGCTCGCGTACGCGCACGGTCGCGGGGTGGTGCACCGCGACCTCAAGCCGGACAACATCATGATCGAGCGCGCGACAGGTCGTGCGCTGCTCATGGATTTCGGCGTGGCGCGCCCCATCGGCGACGCACCGGCGGCGCATGACGGCATGACACGCGTCGGCGAAGTCGTTGGCACGCCCGAGTACATGAGTCCCGAGCAGGCGACCGGCGATGCCGTCGACGGCCGTAGCGACCTCTACGCCCTGGGCCTGACCGCGTTCTTTGCGCTCACCGGCGAGATCGCGTTCGGCGGCGAGAGCGTCCAGCGCATCCTCGTGCGGCAGCTCACGGAAGCACCGCCATCGCTGGCTGCGCGGCGCCCCGATCTCCCGGACACCCTCTGCGCGATCGTCGACCGCTGCATCGCCAAGGACCGCACCGACCGTTTTGCGTCGGCCGAAGCGCTCATCGAAGCCCTCGAGGCTGCACAGGTGGCCGCACCCGACGTGGCGCTGCCCGTGCGACTCTTCGCAACGGAACTCGAGACGCTCGGCATCATCGGGCTGTTCATGATGCTCTCGTCGCTCGTGATCGGTTCGACCGTGGCGAGCCGCGCGAGCACCCTCGATGCGGCCCTGCCGGTGACGCTGCTGGCGTCGGTGTTCCTCGGACGCGTCCTGCAGACCCGCGCCGAAGCGACCCGCCTGCGACACGATGGTTTCACGCCGTCGTCGATTCGCGATGGCATCGCGATGGTGCTCGCCGAACGCGAGGCGCGTCGTGCGCAGCTCCGCGCCACGCCCGAGATCGTCGCCCGCCGACGGCGCACGATGCGCATGGGGGTGCTGCAGCTCGTGATCGGACCGGTGCTCATCTGGGGGGCGCTGCAGACGCGCCGCCAGATCGGCCCCAGCACCTACCAGACCAGCCTGCCCGGTGTGCTCATGCTGTTCTCAGGGCTCGTCTGTCTCGGCATGGGGCTCGTGCTGTTGGCCCGCAGTCCGTTCCGCGGTGGCGTCCCCGAGCGCATCCTGCGGGTACTGGCGTTCCGCCTGCCGTCACGCTGGATCATCGGGCGCGATGACGCCGCGCCCTCGGAGGTGCGACGGGTGGTCACGGCGCCGGTGCGCGTGGCGAGCGTTGCGGTGAACGCGCCCGTCACGTCGCCCGAGCTTTCCCGCACGCTGGCCGCCATCGATGCGCGCCTGGCGCGCATCGAGGCCGGCCTGGTCGCGGAGTCAGACGCTCAGCGCAACTCCCAGCCGCTGCGGTAGACGCGCGTCAGGTACTGGTTCGCATCCGACGCGTTGGTGAACGTCATGTTCGCCCCGTCGTAGCGCACCTTGCGCCCCTGCCCCGCGCGCAGCGCGGCAATGCCCAGCAGCATCGACTCGGTGAGCGGCGCTGCGTAACTGAACGGTGAGCTGGCCTGCGCCTCGCCCTTCGCGGCCTGGATCCAGTTCACCTCGTGCGGCACGGTGATGCGCGGGAGCGTCTTGGGCACCTCTTCCGCCTTCTTCGCCACCGACTCGGGGTAGATGCGCGGCTTGTTGCCGTACGTCTCGTAGAACAAGATCCCCTTCTCGCCGATGAACACGCCACCGCCGCCATCGCTGCCGGGGTTGGCCATCGGCTGATCGTCGGGGAGCAGCTCCGGGCGCGGCGGCATGAGGCCACCGTCGTACCAGTACAGCTTGACGGGACCACGCTTCCCCTTGGCGGGATACTCGAACTGCACGAACGTCGCCATCGGGTATGACGCGGGCGTCTGGTTGCCACCACCCCACGGGCTCGACGACGCGGTGATGGCGCTCGGGTAGTCGAGGTCGAGCGAGATGAACGGCGCGTCCATGAGATGCGCGCCCATGTCGCCGATCGAGCCGACACCGAAGTCGATCCAGCCACGCCACGCGAACGGATGGTAGGCGGGGTGATACTGAATCTCCGGCGCGGGGCCGAGGAACAGGTCCCAGTTCATCCCCGGCGGGGGCGTGGTGTCGTTGGCCTGCATCGCCGCGCGTACCGCGTTGTCCACCGTGCCCATGTTCCACTGCGGACGCGGGTTGGCCGCCGGCACCTGCGCGTTGGCCGCGCGCGGCCGCGGAATGCCCTGCGCCCAGTACCGCACCGGGCGATCGGTCCACACATGCACTTCGTGGATCTTGCCGAGCACGCCGGCGGCAATGATCTCGCGCACGCGGTGCGTGCCTTCGCCCGAATGCCCCTGGTTGCCCATCTGCGTGGCGAGCTTGGGGTTCGCCGCCGCGGCCTTCGCCAGCAGGCGCGTCTCGTGCACCGAGTACGCGAGCGGCTTCTGCACGTACACGTGCTTGCCGAGCTGCATCGCGGCCAGCGCGATGGGCGCATGCAGGTGATCGGGGGTCGCGACCATGACCGCCTCGATATCCTTCTGCCGCTCGAGCATCACGCGGAAGTCGGTGTACTTGGCTGCCTTCTTGTAGGCGTCGCCCAGCATGACGTTGCGCGGCGTCGGCTCGCCCTGCCGCGGCTTGAGCCGGCCGTCGAGGCCGCGCTCGACGAACGCCATGTCGACATCGCAGACCGCGACGATGTTCTCGTCGAGCATCTGCGCCATGTTGTTCATCCCCATGCCGCCGATGCCGACGCAGGCGATGTTGAGCTTCGCGCTCGGCGCGCGGTACCCGGTACCGCCGAGGACGTGGCGCGGGACGATCATCGCGCCCATGGCGAGCGTGGCGCTGGTGCCGACGAAGTCGCGGCGCGAGACGGAATCGGACATGGCGGGGCGTGCGGAAGGGCCGTGGAGGGGGCGACACCGCGCATGCGGCATCGCATCCCTTGATATAGCCCGCGCACCGGGCCCCGTCGAGACACCGCGGGGCCTCCCCGCCGCTCAGAAGCGCGCGAGGCGCGCCGGCGTGACCCGCTTCGGGTCGCCCACGTAGGCCCAGCGCACTCGCGTCATGTACGTGCGGGCCGCCCGCTGGATGTCGGTGGGGGTCACCGCGCGGAGCTCGTCCACGAAGCGCGCGGCCCGGCGGAAGTCGCCCTGATACAGCTCCGCCCGCGCCAGCATGTTGGCCTGGTCGGCGTTGGTCTCGTTGTCCAGGAAGTAGGTGACGATGAACTGCTGCACCAGCTTCTCGAGGCCGTCGTCGGTGATGGTGCCGTCCTGCAGCGCGCGGATCTGCTGCTGCATGATGGCAAGCACTTCGTCGGGCTGGGTGGTGGTCACGTAGAGACCGCCCACACCGAACGCGCGCTCCTCGAACGGCGCATTGACCGAGTACGACAGGTTGCGGCGTTGGCGCACCTCACCGAACAGCCGCCCCGACAGCACCGCACAGGCGAGGCGCAGCGCGGCGTAGTCCTTGCTGGTGGCGGCCGGGCCGATGAACCAGCCCTGCAGGTAGTTCGTGGGGAGCGACCGCTGGGCGATGACATGCGCGCCGGGCCGCTCGGCGGGGGCCGCCGGTGGCGTCCAGGTGTAGCTGCCACGTGGCAGACGCCCGAGGGTGGTGCGCACGAGCGCCTCCACCTTGGCGCGCGTGACGTTCCCCACCACGACGAGCACCATGCGCGACGTCACCATCTGCTCGCTGTGGTAGCGCTTGAGGTCGGCCACCGTGAGGCGCGCAAGCGACGCCTCGGTGCCCGCCGGTTCGAGCGCGTAGGGATGGCCCGTGAACGCGATGCTGTCGGCCAGATGGTCGAGCAGCGCATCGGGACTGTCGGTGCGCTGGCTCACCGCCTGCACGAACTGCTCCTTCACGAGGTCGACGTCGGCGGCATCGAGCCGCGGTGCCATGATGCGATCGGCGAGGATGGCCCACGTGCTGTCGAAGCCCGTGGTGGTGGCGCGCAGGCCGATGGTGGTCCAGTCCACGCTCGCGCCCACACCGATCGCGCTGCCCAGCCGCGCCATCTTGGCGCGCAGCACATCGCGCGGGTACTTCGCCGTGCCGCGCTCACTCGTCTCGAGCAGCAGCAGTTCGGTGCCGGCCGTCTCCGGCGTGAGCTGCCGATTGCCACCCAGCAGATAGAGGTTGGCCGCGACGACGTTGTTGGCGGTCACGCGGCGCATGATGACCGGGATGCCGCTCACCGTGAACTTCATCGTGAGCGAGTCGTCGCCCATCACCACCGGCGACGGGGGTTCGGCCGCCGGCGTCGTGGCCGGGCGCGCCGGCGCGCGCGGCGGCGTGCGCGTGGCCTGCGCATCGAGCGCGCGCGGCGCGCTCGCGAGGGGCGCTGCGAGCAGCAGCGCGGCAAGTGTTCGCCGGAGGACGCGACTCACGGGCGAATCCCCGCCTTGGTGGTGGGCGTGAGGAGCTCCGCCTCGGTGAGGCCGATCGCGCGGCGCGCTTCACTCGACAGCAGCACGCTGGTGACCCGCGGCTTGCCGGCGATGTACGTCGACGTGTAGCGCATGAGGTCGGCGATGCGCTGCTGCGCCATGCGGTCGGTGTAGCTCATGAAGTAGTCGAGGCTGGCCACGCTCCACCAGAAGCCGATCGTGTGCGCGATCTCCGACGCCTTCTCGATGCCGAAGGCGCTCGACACGGCACGCTGCGCCTTCGTGGCCTCGAGCTCGGCCGCCGAGATGTACGTGGGATCGGTGAAGCGGGCGATTTCGCGTTCGAGCGCGGCCATCGCCGCGCGATACTTGTCCGGCGTCGTCTGCCCCGAGATGGAGATGGGTCCCACCTGGTTGAGCGTGTAGTAGTTCACGCCGATGCCCTGCCACAGCCCGCTGTCCACGAGATTCTTCTGGAACGTCGACCCCGGCGTGTTCAGCACATCACTGAAGACATCGGCGGCGAAGGTCGCGCCGGGGTCCTTCCCCACACTCGGCCCCTGCCACTGCACCAGCACCGCCACCGCGTTGATCGGCTCCTCGCTGATGTTGGCCTTGTTGCCGGTGAGCGGCGGGATGGGCGGGATGGGATCGGCCTTGAACGGATCCTCGCCGCGCGGCCACGCGCCCAGCACGCGCTCGGCCAGCGCGAAGATGCTGTCCGGGTTCACGTCGCCGGTCACGATGAGTGCGCAGTTGTTGGGCACGTAGTACTTGCGCTGGATCGTGCGCATCTGCGCCGCCGTCACGTTCTTCAGCACCGTGCGGTCGCCGATGGTGTTCTTGCGGCTGAACTGCCCGGGGTACAGCAGCTCATTGGCCTTCTGCTGGAACTGGAAGCCCGGCTGCGCCTCGTTGCGGTCGTACTCGCCCAGCACGACCTCCTTCTCCTGCGCCAGCTCGTCGTCGCGGAAGAGCGGACTGATGAGCGCGTCCGCGAGGAACTTGAGGCCGCCCGCCACCGAGTCCGCCGGCAGCGTGAGGTAGTAGTTGACGCGTTCTTCCTGCGTCGTGCCGTTGAACACCGCGCCCAGCTCGCCCGCGCGCTCCGTGAAAGCCTCGGCATCCGGGAGCGCCTTGTTGGCCTTGAAGAACATGTGCTCGTACATGTGCGCGAGCCCGGCGTACTCCGGCGTCTGCGTGAAGGCGCCGTTGCGCACGTTGATCTCGAGCGTGGCGATGGGCACGCCGTGATTCTCGACGACGATGACCTCGAGGCCGTTCGCGAGCACCTTGCGGCGCAGCACCTTCTCGAGCTCGACGCGCGACTGCGCGTGCAGCGGGAAGGCAACGAGCGTCGTGAACAGAGTTGCCGCGAGGGCACGGAAGAGCGCAGTCATGCGAAGTCGTCGGGGGAACCGGCACGGTGCGCCGGATGCGAAGGATGTCATGCCTCGTACCGGGATCGCCAGCGCGAAGGTCCCGCGCCGCGGCGGCCCGCGATCCACGGACCTGCGGACTACGCGCCCGTCGCCACCGGTGTGTCCGGCTGGCTCCCCCATTCGGTCCAGCTGCCGTCGTACACCGCGGTCTCGGTGGCCCCCACGGCCTCGAGCGCGAGCACGACGGCGCACGCCGTCACGCCGGTGCCGCAGCTCGCCACCACCGGCTTCGACGGATCGATCCCGGCCCGCGCGAACAGCTCCAGCAGCTCCTCGCGGGAGCGCAGTGTGCCGTCGCCCTGCACCAGGGTCGCGTAGTGCACGTTGGCGGCACCCGGCATGTGCCCGCCGCGCACCCCCGCGCGCGGTTCGGGTTCGGTGGCCTGGAAGCGGCCCGGTGAGCGGGCGTCGGCCACCTGCCCCGTGCCTGCGGCGATCAACGCGCGCATCGCCGCGAGGTCACGCACACGCGCGCTGTCCCGCGTGGCCGTGAACGTGGTCGCCACGACGGGGCGCACCTCGTCGGTGATCGCGTGGCCGCTCGCGATCCAGTGTGGCAACCCGCCGTCGAGCACCGCGACATTGGTGTGTCCCATCGTGCGCAGCATCCACCATGTGCGTGGTGCGCTGAAGTTCTGTCCGGAGCTGTCGTAGACGACGACCGCGTCGTCGTTGCCCACCCCCAGTGCCCCCATGCGCGCCGCGAAGCGTTCGGCATCGAGCAGCGTGTGCGGAAATGGCGCGGTCTCGTCGCTCAGCACGCCCAGGTCCGCGAACACCGCGCCCGGGATGTGCCGCGCCGCGTACTCGGCGTGCACGTCGCGCCCCATCGTGGGCAGGTACCAACTGGCATCGAGCACCCGCACACGCGGATGGTCGAGATGCGCCGCCAGCCAGTCGGCGGAGACGACGGGGGTGGGGAGGGTGGGGGCGTCGGGCGTGGCCATGGAATCCGAGAGGTGGTGGGTGACTGGGTCCAGCTTACGCTGTGTGCGCGTGGCCGTCCAACGTGTGCATCGTGCCCACGCGACGTGGCGGCGTCGGTTGGTCACGTCGTCCCGTCGCGCGTACATTGCAGGCGCCCTCATGTCGCTACCGCCTTCCCTCTCCGCCCTCGACGCGTCGCGCCTCCGCGCCCACGCGCCCCTCGCCCCCTACACCACCTTCCGCATCGGGGGGCCGGCCGACTGGCTGTACGAGGCCGCCAGCGCCGATGACCTCGCCGCCGCCGTCACCGCCGCGCGCACCGCCGGCATACCGTGGTTCGTGCTCGGCACGGGCGCCAACATCCTCGTGGGCGACAAGGGCTTTCGCGGGCTCGTGATCCGCAACGGCGCCACGACGCACACGCTGCACGACGACGGCACGCTGTGGACGGAGAGCGGCGCGATCGTGCAGGACCTCGTGCTGGAGACGGTGCGCGCGGGCTGGTCGGGACTCGAGCACTACATCGGCATCCCGAGCACCATCGGCGGGGCGCTGTGGCAGAACCTGCACTTCCTGTCGCCAGCACCGGAACGCGCCCGCACCATGTTCATCGCCGAGGTGTTCGCCGACTGCGACATCCTCGCGGAAGACGGCACGCGCCGCACCGTCGACGCCGACTACATCCAGTTCGGCTACGACGACACGGTCTTCCATCATCGCCGTGACATCGTGCTGGCGGCACGCTTCCGCCTGACACGCGAAGACCCGGCCGTGCTGCACCGCATCCTGCAGGAGAACCTCGCGTGGCGCGGGGCGCGGCATCCGTGGTTGCAGGTGCATCCCAGCGCCGGGTCGGTGTTCAAGAAGATCGAGGGCGTGGGCGCGGGACGGCTCATCGACCAGTGCGGGCTCAAGGGTTTCCGCATCGGCGATGCGCAGATCTCGCACATCCACGCCAACATCCTCGTGAATCTGGGCAACGCGACCGCTGCCGACGTCCGCGCGCTCATCGCCCACGCGCAGCACGCCGTGCTCGAACGCTTCGGCCAGCGTCTGGAGACCGAGATCGGGATGATCGGGGAGTTCTAGCGGGGCGAGGAAACTCCCGCACGCGCCCCTGTGTCGAAACGGGTGTCTGGCAGTCCGCGTACGCCGCTGGGTCTGGCGCACCGACCCTCCACCCTGACCGCTCCCCGACGTGTCCCGTCGCTTTGCCTTCGCCGCGAGCCTCCTCGCGGCCCTCCTGCTCGCCGTTGCGCCGCCCGCCCTCGCCCAACAGGTCGATGTGATCCGCGGACGCGTGACCGGCGCCGAGAATGAACCGCTCGAGAACGTGTCCATCATCGTCACGTCCATCTCGGGCAATGTGAACCGCACCGCGCGGACCGATCGCCAGGGACGCTTCACCGTCACGTTTCCGAACGGCGATGGCGACTACATGGTGACCTTCAACGCCCTCGGCTATGCGCAGAAGCGCTTCGAGGTGAAGCGCACCGCCGACGAGGAGTTCCTGCTCGCCGATGCGAAGCTCACCAAGGTCGGCACGGTGCTCGACGCCATGCAGGTCACGGCCGAGCGACAGAAGGTCTCGCGCGGTGAGGCGTCGCAGGACATCAGTGGCACCGAGCGGTTGCTGCCGCCGAACAATCCGGCGCTGCCCCCGGACCAGATGAACGACCTGGCCGCGATGGCCGCGACGCTGCCCGGCGTGCAGCTCGTGCCGGGACAGGACGGTGGCCCCAACGGCTACTCGGTGTTCGGGCTGGGCGCCGACCAGAACCAGACGACGCTCAACGGCATGAACTTCGGTGGCGCGGGGCTGCCGCGTGATGCCGGCGTCTCCAGTGGACTCGCGACCAGCCCGTACGATGTGTCGCGGGGCGGCTTCTCCGGCGGACAGTTCAACCTGCGCACGCGCTCCGGCAGCAACTTCAGCCTGCGCAACCTCAGCATGGTGGGCGACGCGCCGCAGTTGCAGTGGACCGACGCGGCCGCGCGCGCGCAGGGGCAGACGTACGCGAACGGCTCGCTCGGTGGCGCGGTCTCCGGCCCGCTCATCTTCGACAAGGCGTTCTACGCCATCTCGTACCAGTTGGGCCGTCGCAGCAGCGACCTGCAGACGCTCCTCAACACCTCACCGACGGGGCTGCAGGCGAGCGGCGTCGCCGTCGACTCGGTGCAGCGTCTGCTGGGCATCCTCGGCACCAGTCGCGTGCCGACGACGGTGGGCGGGCTGCCGGGCAGCCGGCTGGCCGACAATGGCTCGGTACTCGGGGCGATCGACTTCGCGCCGCCGAGCAGCACGAGCGGGTCGGCGTACAACCTGACGTTCAACGGCAACTGGCAGAAGCAGAACCCGGCCACGCCCCTCACGACGTCGCTCGCGACCACCGCCGCCTCACGCACGAACCTGGGGGGCGGCGTGCAGGGGCGCCACAGCGGCTACTTCATGCTCCGCGGCATCGGCGTGCTGGCCGAGACGAACGTGAGCGTGGGAGGGCAGCAGGGGGAAGGCGACCCGGCGCTCGACCTGCCGGGCGGCCGCGTGCGCGTGAACTCCACCTTCGCCGATGGCAGTTCGGGGCTGCAGATGCTGTCGTTTGGCGGCAACCAGTTCCTCAACACCACGCAGTCGAACCTGTCCATGCAGGCGCTCAACACGCTGTCGTGGTTCAGCGGCAACAACAAGCATCGCCTCAAGCTGGCCACCGAAGTGCGCTCCGAGTCGGCCACGCAGGACCAGACCGTCAACCGCCTCGGCACCTTCAACTACAACTCCCTCGCCGACCTGCAGGCCGGCGTGCCGGTGTCGTTCACGCGAACGTTGTCGCCGCGCGAGCGCTCGACGGGGCAGGTCATCGGCGCGGTGTCGCTGGGCGATTCGTATCGCCGCACCGATCGCCTGCAGTTCCAGTACGGCGTGCGCGTCGACGCCGCGCGCTTCCTCGACCGTCCCCTCTACAATGCCGAGGTGGAGCAACGCCTGGGCGTGCGCAACGACCACGTGCCGAGTGGCCTGTTCGTGAGTCCGCGCGCCGGCTTCTCCTGGCAGTACGGCACCGCGCCACAGATCGGCGCCTTTGCCGGTGCATTCCGCGGGCCACGCGCGGTGGTGCGGGGCGGCGTGGGCGTCTTCCAGAACACACCGCAGGTGACGCTCATCGGCGGTGCGATCGACAACACCGGGCTTGCGAGTGGCATCCAGCAGCTCACCTGCATCGGTGCCGCGGTGCCGGTGCCCGACTGGAGCGCGTATGTGGACCCGAGCCGCATCCCGACGCGCTGCGCCGACGGCACCACGGGCACGGTGTTCTCGAACAGCGCGCCCAACGTGACGCTGTTCGCGAAGGACTATGCGCCGCCACGCAGCATCCGGTCGAACCTCAACTGGAGCGGTGCGATCCTGCGCAACCGGCTCAATGCCTCGTTCGACGCGACGTACTCGGTCAACCTCAACCAGGCGAGCTTCGTCGACCGCAACTTCGCGGGCACGGCGCGCTTCACGCTCGACGGTGAGGGTGGGCGCCCGGTGTACGTGGCCCCGACGAGCATCGTGCCGGCCACTGGCGGCATCGCGGCGGCCGACGGGCGGCAGGTGTCGCAGTTCCAGCGCGTCACCGAGCAGCGCAGCGACCTGCGCTCGCGCAGCATGCAGTTCAGCGCGCGCATCGCGCCCATGACGTTCTCGTCCAACATCTCGTGGAACGCGGCCTACACGTACGGCAACGTGCGCGAACAGTTCCGCGGCTTCCAGAGCACCGCCGGCGATCCGCACGCGGTCGATTGGTCGCGCTCGAGCTTCGACTCGCGGCACCAGATCGCCTACGGCTTCTCGTGGAACGCGTTCGACGTCATCCGCCTCAACTGGTTCGGCCAGTATCGCTCGGGCACTCCGTTCACGCCGGGCGTCGGCGCGGACATCAATGGCGACGGCTACGCCAACGATCGCGCGTACGTGTACGGGCCGGGCATGTCGTCGATCGACCCGGCGCTGGCCAGTGGCATGGGCGCGCTGCTGCGCGACGGCTCACGGGTGGCGCGCAGTTGCCTGCAGCGACAGGTGGGCGCGCTGGCCGCGCGCAACAGTTGCCAGGGGCCGTGGCAGTCGTTCGCCAGCCTGGGCTTCTCCTTCAACCCGCTCAAGCTGCGCCTCCCGCAGCGCGCCAACCTGTCGTTCACGGTGAGCAATCCACTGGGCGCGGCCGACCTGCTCATCAACGGCGAGAAGAACCTGCGCGGCTGGGGGCAGCAGCAGTTCCTCGACCAGACGCTGCTGTATGTGCGCGGCTTCGATCCGGTCACCAAGCGCTACAAGTACGAAGTGAACCAGCGCTTCGGCGCCACCAACCCGCAGTTCCAGCAGTTCCGCACGCCGGTCACCATCACGGCCGCGCTGCGCTATGACATCGGCCCCACGCGCGAGCGGCAGTTGCTCACGCAGTCGCTCGACCGCGGACGCCGGACGCAGGGCACCAAGGCGCCGGAGGCGATGATCAAGGCGCAGTTCGGCACCGGCGGCGTGCCGAATCCGCTCGCCACGCTGCTGCGTGACCAGGACACGCTCAAGCTCACGGGCGACCAGGCGGACAGCCTTGCGACGATGAACCGCCGGTACACTGTGCGGCTCGACTCCATCTGGGCGCCGCTGGCCAAGGAGTACGCGACGCTCCCGGATGTCTTCGACCACGACCGCGTGTACGACAAGTACGTCCGCGCACGCGAGGCAAGCATCGACATGCTGCGCGCCTATGCGCCGGCCGTGCGCAAGCTGCTCACGGCCGAGCAGTACCGGAAGCTGCCGCCGTTCCTCAGCACGGCGCTCGATGATCGCTACCTCAAGTCGATCCGGTCGGGCACGGCCGGTGGCGGCGGGGGCGCCTTCCCGCAGATGGGTGGCAGCCAGATGATCATGGGCGGCGGCGGCACGCAGACCGTCATCATGCGCTGAGTCATCGCGGTCGCGTCGCGCTCGCTTCGGCGACGCACCATCCTCGCATCACCAGCACCACGCCTGTTCACTCCTCCACGTCCCGTCGTGTTCTCACCGATAGCACCTCTCCCCATGACCGCTCACGCACGCACCTCCTCACGCACGCTGCTGTCACTCGGCCTCGCGCTGGGCGCCTCGCTCCCGACGGCACTCGCGGCGCAGGCCCGTCCCGCCATCCGGCAGCTGGGTGCCATCACCGCCACCACCAGCGACTCGCTCGGCATGGTGTCGAACGTGCGCGCCCTTCCCGGCGGACGCCTCCTCATCAACGATGCCTCGAGCCGGCGGGTGGTGCTCGTCGACTCGACGATGAAGATCCTCGCCGTCGTGGCCGACTCGACGACCAGCACCGCAAATGCGTATGGCCCGCGCCCCGGCAGCCTTGTGGCCTATCGCGGCGACTCGACGCTCTTCATCGACCCGGCGTCGCTCTCCATGCTCGTCATTGACCCGCAGGGCAAGGTGGGGCGCGTGATGTCGGTGCCGCGCGCACAGGATGCCAACATGCTGGCCAGCGGACTCGGGGCCTACTACAGCAATGGGCACCTGGTGTATCGCGGCAATCCCGGTGTGCAGATGCGCGCCACGGGTGGATCGGGGAACTCGGCGCCGCAGATCACCCCGCCGGAGTCGCTGCCGATCATCCGCGTGAACCTGCAGAGCCGCGTGGTGGACACCGTGGGCTTCACGAAGATCCCGAAGACGAACACCAACATGCAGATGGTCGACGGCAAGATGTCCATCTCCATCGAGGTGAATCCGTTGCCGACGGTGGACGAGTGGGTGGTCACGTCGAGCGGCGATGTCGCGATCATCCGTGGTCGCGACTATCACGTCGACTGGGTGAGCCCCGACAAGCAGGTCCGCAGCTCGCCCAAGGTGGCGTTCGACTGGAAGCGCCTGAGCGACGAGGAGAAGACGCAGCTCGTGGACTCGGTGTCGAAGATCTTCGAGAAGCAGTTCGCGGCGGGCGCGTCGGGTGGTCAGGCGCTTCAGCAGGGCTTCCAGACCATGATGGGCGGCTCCGCAGCGGGAGCGGCTCCAGCCGCGCCGCAGGTCATGATGCGCTTCGAGGTGTCAGCGGCGGGCGGCGGTGGGGCCGGCGGCCCGGTGCGTGCGCCGCAGGTCATGGCGCCCAAGATGAGCGTGGTGCCGGCCAGTGAGCTGCCGGACTACCAGCCGCCGTTCTTTGCCGGCAGCGCGCGCGCCGATCAGGACGGCAACATCTGGGTCCGTACCATTCCCACCAAGCCGCAGCCGGCGGGTGAGGTCTACGACGTGCTCAATGCGAAGGGCGAGGCCGTCGACCGTGTGCTGGTGCCGCAGGGCAAGGCGATCCTGGGCTTCGGGCCGGGCGGCGTCGTGTACCTCGCGGAGCGCTCGGGGCTCTCGACGAAGATTTCGCGCGCGACGCTGAAGTAGCGCGACGTGACGACGCGCGACGCGGCGGTGCGTTGCCATTCGGCGACGCACCGCCGCGTCAGGACCGTCAGAGGCCCGGGCCCCCGCGCCCGCGCCCGGCCGGCGCAGGCAGCGTCCCCTTGTTCGCGATCGCCTTGTTGATCGCTTCAATGGTCTTCGTGGCGCGGAACTCGATGATCTGCTTGCCCCATTCGGCGTTCTTCTTCTTGTCCGCGATCGACACGCCGTTGATGGTCGCCTTGCCGGCCTTCACGCGCTCCTCGAAGCGCACGCTCTTCGGATCGTCCATCCACATGTTGAGCGTGATCGCGATGTCGTCGTGCAGGTTGTCCGAGGCGCCCTCGGTCATCCCCTTGGTCTTCATGTACTCCGACACGCTCGCGTAGTCGTAGTACTCCTGCACGTGGGCGACGACCGGCGCGCCCTTCCAGATCTTCGTGAGCGAGTCGGCCACCCACCGCTGGCCGGCCTGGTTGCCGCCGCTGTCGCCGATGTAGATGATGTTCTGGAAGCCGTGCTGCTTGAGGCTCATGCCGATGTCCATGAGCAGCGCGCGGAACGTCTCCTCCCGCATGCTGATCGTGCCGGGGCTCGTCATGTGGCTCGACGGCGGATCGATGCGCCCCTCGGGCACGAACTTCACGATCGGCGCGCACAGCGCGTTGCCGAGCTTGCGCGCGATGGCCTCACAGTTGGCGTGGAGCACGTAGTTGTGCTTGCCGGTCACGAGCCACGGGCCGTTGGGCTCCATGCCGCCGGTGGTCACGATCACCGTCGTCTTGCCGTTCTTGATCGCGTCCCGCACGTCCATCCACGTCATCTCCTCCATCCACACCGTGTTGGGGGCGGGGAGGGGATTCGGCGCATCCGCGCAGTTGTAGGGATTCTGGGCGCAGTTGCCGCCGCCCATGCTGCGCGGATCGCGCGGCGGACCGCCCGGCTGCTGCGCGGACAACGACGACGTCAGCGACGAGCTGGCGGCCACCAGCACGGCCGCGAGCGTGAGCACACGAGGGGTGAAGCGCGAACGCATGGCGGAGCTCCGGACGGGGAGAGGGGCGCGTGTCCTGCAGCGCAGCGGTCCAGCAGGGAGGGAGGGGACGGGCGAAAACAGGTCGATCCGGCTGGTGTGGCCAGCGGCCCACGACTATGCGCCCCCCGCCGATCCAACGCCAGACGTCCGCGCGACGTTGGAACGTTGGGGCTGGTGTCCCGTCCACCCCGGTCGCACTTTCGCAGCGTGCGCGCCAAGTGCCGTGGCGCGCCGCCGACCTCCCACCTGGCGCCCTGATGTCCGTCCCTCCGTCGCCCCCGCGGCTCCCGCAGCCTCGCGCCGCGCGCACCGCCCTCACCGTTGCGGCCACACTGGCCTCCACGCTCGCGTTCGGCGCGCTCGCGGCCCAGGGCACGCCCCCTGCGACCCCGCCCACCCAGGCGGCCCAACCCGCCAAGCGTCTCGCCCTCACGACCGACGAGGTCCGTGCCCTGGCCGAGATGCAGATGGCCATCGGGGTCGTCCACGACTCGGCCGACGCGCGGTCGGCGCAGGCCCGCAACAAGAAGGATGAGTCGCAGGCCGAGCTCGCCAAGGCAAAGCAGATGAACGTCGCCAAGATCATCGCCGACCGCGGGCTCACGATGACCGAGTACCAGCGGCGCCGGTATCTCATCAGCACCGACCCCGCGCTGCGCGATCAGTTCGACAGCGTGTACGCCAAGCTCACCGGCGCGCCGCTCCCCGGTCGTGCCACGGCGGCCGCCACGGTCCCCGGGTTCGTGCCGGCCAGTCAGCTACCCTCGGGACTCGTGGGCACCTACATCTCCCACGCCACCACGAGCTCACCCGACACGCCCGACAAGTCCGGCTTCCTGGTGATGGCCTTCGCCGAGGCCGCGGTTGCCGCTCAACACGCCCAGTTGGCGACGCGCACGCCGAACGACCTCGCCGCGATGCAGCTCCACGCCGGCCACGTGCTGCACGCGCTCGATCCGTCGCTGCAGGCGATGGGCCCGGGCAAGGGTTTCGGCATGAAGAAGGCGGCACTGGGCACCGCCAACTCGATCGACCTCGCCGCCAAGGAGGCGACGGCCTCGGCGAACGTGAAGGTGCACGCGAACCACATCGCGACGGCCGCCCGCTCGGCCGCGGCGCGCGCCGATCAGGCGATCGCGCTCGCCCAGCAGATCAAGGCCGCCAAGGACGCGAAGGACGCGGCATCGCTCACGTCGCAGCTCGCGTCCGTGTGCGCCCAGCTCGCGGCCGGTGCGGACAGCAACGCCGATGGACGTATCGAGTGGTCGGGCACCGAGGGCGGCCTGCAGCAGGCGCAGGAGCATATCCAGCTGATGATCGCGGGGGAGCGGGTGCGCTGATCGCTGAGATCACTGAGCACCGCACTGCCATATCACGGATCAGGAAGAAGGGCGAAGAAGACAGGTGGAAGGAAGAGGAAAGCGCCCCGCGTCATCACGACGCGGGGCGCTTTGTCATCCTCGACCTTCTTCCTCGTTCCTTCTCCCTTCACCCTGATCCTTGTGAAAGCGGACCAGGGTGATCCATCACCTGCGGGGGCCTAGCACCCCACGCACTTGTGATTGTTCTTCGCGCCGAGCTTCTCCAGCAACTGGATCGTCTCGGGGAAGGGGCGCAGGCGCTGCACGGGGCCGTTGGCCATGTCGACGGTGGTCTGGCCGTTGCGCGCGACGGCCTTCACGTCGGCGCCCTTGCTCACGAGATACATGATCATCTCGTTGTCGCCACGCGCGGCTGCGTGATGCAGCGGCGTGTAGCCACCGGCGTCGCGCTTGTTCACGTCGTGGTGCAGCTCCTCGACGAGATACTTCATGACCGGAATCCAGCCGTCGGGCGCGTGGCGGTGCGAGTTGCCCGCGAAGCCGTTGCCGTAGCCCACGCCGGCCGCCGAGTGAATCGGATACGTGCCGACACCCACCGGCGCCGGCGCCTGCGCACCGGCCGGTGCCGCACCGGTGAGCTGGTCCGGGCCGCCGGGGCCACCGGCACCAGGCGGACGACGACGGGCGGGCGGCTTGGACGGCGTCGTGTCGATCGCGCCGGCCGCCTTGAGCAGCTTCATCGCGTCGAGATCCACCGCGTAGGCCGCGCGCCAGAACGGCGTGGTGCCGTCGAGCATCTCGAGGCCGCAGTTCGCGTTGCCGCAGTTGCTGTAGCCGAAGAACCAGAGGTTCTTCTTGAGCACCGCGTTCACGTCGGCGCCCGCCTTGATGAGCGCGTCCATGAGCTCGAGGTAGCTCGTCTTCTGCACCTGCCACGCCTGCGGCTGCGGGTAGCGCGACTTCGCATGCCACTGGGTGTTGAGCGCCGCGTACAGGGGCGTGAGCCCCGAGGTGGCGGCGAGCTTGGGGTTCGCGCCGCGCTTGAGGAGCGCCATGGCCATGTCGAACTGGCCGTTCACCGCCGCCATCACCAGCGGCGTGGTGCTGTCGGCGAGCATCGGCGCGTTCACGTCGGCACCGGCATCGATGAGGGCGAGCGCCGCCGAGATGTTCCCCTGCCGCACGGCGTGATGCAGCGCGGTGAGGCCACCCATGCTGCCCACGGCCGCCTCGAGCCCGAACTGGAACCCGTTGGTCGTGTCGGCCGGCACCTCCTGCTGCGCGGGACCCACCGGGCCGCCCGCGTCGTACACCGTGCGCCCCTGCTTCACCGCCTCGGCGATCTGCGCAGGCGTGAAGAAGCGGTCGGGAAGGTTGTTGGGAATGCGGAACGCGGGCGCGGAATCGGTACGCGCCGGCGCGCCCGCAGGACGCGCACTGTCGCCGGGGGCGCCGCCGGCACGCGCACCCGCGCGCCCGGCCATTGCCGGCGCGCCGCCGGGAGCGCCACCGCCGCCACGGCCGAAGCCGCCGCCGTTACGTGCGGCCTCGGCCGCCGCCTTCGCCACCGCCTTCTGAATGGAATCGCGCGTGGCTTCGGGCAGGTAGCTCCACAGTACTTCGTTGCGCTTGCGCGCCGCGGCCTGCTGACGCGCTTGCTCCTCGGACAGGTTCAACAGGCGCGTGCGGAGCGACGCATCGGCGCCACCCTTGGCCAGCGCCTTCACCGCGTCGGGGCGATCGGCGGCGGCCGCGAACATGAGCGGCGTCTGCCCAGACCCGTACTCGCGCGCGTTCGGATCGGCCTTCTTGGCCAGCAGTGCGGTGATGGCGGCGGCGCTTCCCGCCTGCGCCGCCATGTGCAGCGGCGTCGCCCCGCTGGCCGTGACCGCCTTCGCATCCGCGCCGGCCGCGAGCAACGCCTTCACGACCTCTGCCGAACCGCTGCGCGCGGCGACATGCAGCGGCGTGTAGGCGCCGTTCACCGTCGTGACCGTGGGCTTGGCGCCCGCGCGCAGCAACGCGGCGGTCATCGCGGCATCACCGCGCTCGGCCGCCCAGTGCAGCGCCGTCATGCCGTCGCCGAGCGGCGCGTTCACGTCGTAGCGCGGCAGCAGCGCGCGCACTTCGGCCAGGTCGCCGCGCATCGCCGCCTCGGCGATGGCGGGCGTGCTGCGACTGTCCCGCGTGGGCGCGACCTTCACCGGGCGGCGCGCATCGTTGCCGGTGTTGTTCTGTGCCGCGGCCGGCATCGCGAGCAGCGGCAACGCCGCGCCCGCGATGACCAGCAGGGTCCGGGAGGACGTCTGCATGCTCACACCGCCGCGTTGAGGGCAAACGGCATCACGCTGTCACCGAAGCTCGGGACATCGACACCGTACCCGTGCAGCAGCGACAGCATCACGTCGGCCATCGGCGTCCCGTCGGGCGCCTTGAGGTGCATGTTGCCCGGGTGCATGGCGGTGTTGCCACCGATGAGCACGAGCGGGCAGCGGCGATGGTTGTGGATGTTGCCATCGGCCATCGGCGAGCCGTACACGATGGTGGTGTTGTCAAGCAGGTTGCCGTCGCCGTCCTTGGTCTCCTGCAGGCGCTGCAGGAAGTACGGCATCATGGCCATGTGGTACTTGTTGATCATGTTGAACTCGAGGATCGCCTGCTCGCGGCCGCCGTGGTGCGAGGCCGGATGGAATCCCTTGTTCGTGCCGCTCTCGGGGTACGTGCGGCTCGAGGCGTCGCGCCCCGTCTTGAACGACACCACGCGTGTCATGTCGCTCTGGAAGGCGAGCACCTGGATGTCGAACATCAGCTTCATGTGCTCTTCGAACGAATCCGGCACGCCGGCCGGCGCCTCGGCGATGATGCGCTCCTCGCCGCTGCGGTTCTTGGCCTCCACCGCCTGGATGCGGCGCTCGAGCTCACGCACGTTCTCGAGGTACTGATCGACGCGCCGACGATCGGTCGGGCCGAGCTCGCGCTTGAGCGACGACATCTCGCCGACGACCCAGTCGAGGATGCTGCCGTTGTCCTTGCGACGCGCCGTGCGATCCTTGTTGTCGGCGCCCGCCCCGAAGAGCAGGTCGAATGCGGCGCGCGGGTTGCGAATCATCGGCAGCGGATCGTTGGGCGAGGCCCAGCTGATCGTGTCCGTGTATGCGCAGGAGTAGTTGTAGGTGCAACCGCCGGCCTGGTCGAGATTCTCGATGCAGAGCTGCATCGACGGCATCGGCGTGTCCTGGCCGATCTTGCGCGCGATGATCTGGTCGAGCGACGTGCCGACATACAGGTCGGAGCCCTGCGTCTGCTTCGGATGCGCCTGCGTGAGGAACACCGCGCTGGAGCGGAAGTGGTCACCCCCGATCTCCGGCGCGTCGAACGGCTCGGCCATGCGGCAGTCGGTGTTGCTCACGATCGTGAGGTACTTCCGCCAGTTCTCGAGCGGGCTCAACGCGTTTTCCGGTGCGAGCTGGAACTGCCGCCCCACGCCTTCGGGGGCCCACAGGTACTTCGAGGCGCCCCACGCGCTCGAGCCGGCCGCGCCGTGCACCGACTCGATGGCCACGAAGCGCTGACGCCCCGCCGCCGCCGCGCCGCTCACCTTGCCGAGCAACCGGCCGGCCGGGTCCATGGCATCGAGGTACGGCAACGCGATCGTGGCGCTCAGGCCCTTCAGGAACGTGCGCCGGTGGAGGGCCTTCTGGGTCAGCAGATTCATCGGGAGCTCCGGATCGGGTAGAGGGCGACGACTAGTGGGTCTCGGCCGCGACCGGTTCGGCGCGACGCGAGGTGAAGGCCTTGCTGGTGACCACGCCCATGACGAACGCGGACATCCGGTAGTTCTGCTTCGCGGCATCGCGCACGATCGCGCGGATGGCCGGCTGGTCGAAGTCCTCCATGCGACGCCCCATGGCGTACGTCATGAGATTCTCCGTGAAGTTCCGCATCAGCGGCGTCGGCCGCTTGAGCAACGCGGTGATGAGATCGTTGAGCGTGTTGAGCTTCGTGCCGTCGTAGAGCTGCCCGCGCGTGTCGAGCGCGGCGCCGTTCTCGCGATACCGCTGGCGGCCGGTCACGTCGAAGTTGTCGAGCGCGAGGCCAATGGGATCCATGAAGCTGTGGCACGAATTGCACGTGGGGTTGGCCCGGTGCATCTCCATGCGCTCGCGCGTGGTGAGCACCTTGCCTTCCTTGGCGCCCGCCGTCTGCTCGAGGTCGGGCACGTTGGGCGGCGGCGGCGGCGGCGGCGCGCCCAGCAGCACTTCCATGACCCACTTGCCGCGCAACACCGGGCTGGTGCGGTTGCCGAGCGAGGTCTGGACCAGCACGCTGCCATGCGACATCACGCCACGGCGCGCCTCGTCCGGGTACGCGACCTTCCGGAAGTGCGACCCGGTGATGTTCGGGATGCCGTAGTGCTTGGCGAGCTTCTCGTTCACGAACGTGCTGTCGGCGTTGAACACCGTCAGCACGCTGCGGTCCTTCTGCACGAGGTCGGCGAAGAAGAGCTCCGTCTCCCGGTACATCGCGTCCGCGATCGACTGGTCGAAGTCGGGGAAGAGGAACGCGTCCGGGTGCACCTTGTCGAGGTCCTGCAGGCGCAGCCACTGCGCCGCGAAGCGCGACGCCAACGCCTCGGCGCGCGGGTCGGCCAGCATGCGCTTCACCTCGGCGCGGTACACGGCGGGCGTGTGCAGCGTGCGTGCCTTGGCCAGGTTGAGCAGCCGCTCGTCCGGGATGGTGCTCCACAGGAAGAACGAGAGGCGCGTGGCCAGCTCGAGATCGTCGATGCGATAATCGGCGCCCTCGGCGACGTTGGCCGGCGTCTTCTCGAAGCGGAAGACGAAGTACGGGCTGGCCAGGATCGCCTGCAGGCCGAGGCGCACACCGTCCTCGAAGCCGTTGCTGCTCTCCGCGCTCGCGCCGCGATCGTAGAACTTCATGAGGTCGGCGCGATCGTCGGCGCTGAGCGGCCGGCGATAGGCGCGCGTCGCGATGCGCGACAGGATGGACTCGGCGCAGGCCCGCTGCGCGGCCTTTGCGGTGGGCGCGCACGTGAGGATCGCGCGCCGCGAGGGCGAGTCGCTGATGCCGGTCACGTTGGCGGGGCCGCTGACCGAGAAGTCGAAGAGGTACGTGGGCTCGGTCGTGCCGGCCGAGGCCGTGCCGCCCGAGGCGCGCGACCACTCATGCGGCTTGATGAGATCCTCGTACGGCCCTTCGGCGCGCTTCACGAACGCCACCGACAGCGTGTGCTGGCCGGCGCTGATCTTGAGCGGGGCCGTGCGCAGGTAGTCGGCGCCGAGCGGCAGGTCGGCCGACTCGTTGTTGCGCGCGATGCCCTTGTCGTAGGCGAGGAGCGCGACGCGCTTGCCATCGATGGAGACATCGACGTCGTCCACCGGGCGGCCGATGCCGCCACCGACGTTGACGCGGATCTCGTACTCGCCATCGGCGGGGAAGACGTGCTTCACGACCATGCCGCCGCGGGTGCCATACGGCGTGCCCTCGACGTGGTCCCACGGATGCTGCGAAACGAAGATCGACGGCTTGAAGGTGACCACCGAGGAGACCGCCTTGCGATCGCCGAGCGCCATGCGCACGACGGCGCTGGCCGCGTTCAGGTAGCCTTCGAGCAGCGTCGGCGAGATGGCCTGGACGTCGGAGATGTTGTCGAAGTTCGCGCTCTTCTGGTCGAGCGGGAGCCAATCACCGGCGTGGACATCGAGACGGAAGAGGTCCTTCACCACGCGCTCGTACTCGGCGCGATTGAGGCGCTGGAAGCTGCGGGTGCCCGGATTGAGCGGCACGGCGTCGACCATCGTCTCGATCGTCTCGACCAGCGCGAGCAGCGTGTCGCCGCCCGGTCGCTTCGACCCCGGCGGCGGCATCATCTCCGCACGCAGCTTGCGGATCATCTTCTCCGCCACATCGGTGCGCGCCACCGACGAATCGATGGAGAAGCCGCGGAGGTTGAGATTGCCGCGCTTCATCGTCGCGTTGTGACACGATCCGCAGTAGCGCTGGATCGTCGAGTCGAGCGCGGCGATGGCCACGCCGCGCGCGCCGTACTTGGCCCGCAGGCGAATCGAGTTGGCGATGGGCGCGTGCACCGCCGGTGTCGTGACCACCGCGCGCGATGACGGCGACGGTGTCGACGGACGAACGGGTGTCACGAGCGATGCGACGGCGGCGGAAATGCCGGACCACGCGAGCAGAACCTTCATGCCTGCCACTCCACGGTGTTGCGCGGGGGACCTACATCGGCATGCGGCACACCCAAGCCGGCAGGTGGGGGGCCGGTGGGCGATCCGCAGGGGAGGGACCTCTTGACTTCCAATGTACGCCCAACAGGCGAAAGACGCTGCACCAGCGTCATGTATAACAGTTGTGGAGAGGATGTGGACATCTCCACGAGCCGGCAGGGCGTGACGTCTGGCCGCCCGCGCAGCGCGGATCGTCACGCCATCCGCGCGGGTCAGGACTGACCCGTCCGGCGCGCTCGTCCGGCGCGCCGGGCGCGCGCGTCAGGTGGCGGGCGTCGTGCCCGCGGCGAGGATGGCGTGCAGCACGCGGTGCACCGGGACCGCCACGCCGTGACGCTCGGCCAGGCGCACCACCGCGCCTGTCTGCGCATCGAACTCGCTCGGCCGGCCGGCCATGAGGTCGCGCGCCATCGAGGTCGCGCTGTCGGCCGGGAGGCTGTCATAGCGCTCCCAGATGCGTTCGCGTGCATCGACCGGCCACGCCACACCAACGGCCTGCCCCACCGAGATGACCTCGCGTACCGCATCGTCGGCCAGTTGCCTCAGGGCGGGCACGGTGCGGACGACCCCGAACGATTGGCGGCTCGCCGCGCACACGACGCCAATGGGCTCGATGAACAGGAACTTCTCCCAGGAAGCGATGCCCATGTCGCGCGGCCGCTGGGGGACCAACCCCGCCCCGGCAAAGACCGCCTCGAGGGCGTCGAGCCGGTCCAGCAGGGTGGCGCTGGTGGGAGTCCCCAAGCGAGGCCCGAACTCGATGACGGGCCGGACGGCCGTGTGCCGGATGTGCCCCGGCCCGTCGAGCGCGGCGATGACGCGGCAGACCCCCTCGATCACATGCTCCGCGCCGAGGTGGTCGGCGAGCTGTGTCGACGCTTCGACGCCGTTCTGGAGGGGGAGCACCAGGGTGTCCGGGCCGACGAGCGGCGTGAGGCGCGGCGCGAGGGCGCCCACCTGCGTGGCCTTCACCGCCACCAGCACGCAGTCCACCGGACCAATGTCGGCGGCCGCCTCGGCCACGGTGATGGCGGGAAGCGTCACGTCGCCATCGACGCTCTCGACGACCAGCCCGCGCGTGCGGAGATGGGCCGCCGTGGCACCACGCGCGAGGAACGACACCGTGTGTCCCGCCTGCAGCAGGCGCGCGCCAATGAGCCCACCCACCGCCCCCACACCCACGACAGCAAATCGCATCGGTTCCCCTCCTCGCGATTCGCGGGTCGCGGAGCCCGTTATCGCCAGATCCCCAGGGCGGCGACGGCGGCCGGCAGCGCCAGTGCGGCGGCGGCCGCTGTCAGTATACGTCGCCGACGCCGCCCGTCGGCACGGCGGTGGCAGGACGCCTGGACCTGGATGAGTGCCTCGCGCAGGGCGAGCGCCGACGGGATGCGCTGATCGCGGTCGGGGGCCATGGCGCGACGCAGGAGCTTGTCGAAGCGCGTCGGCACGTCGCGGCGCAGCGCGCGCGCGGAGGGCGGCACCCGAAGTCGCGCCGTGGCGCCGCCATCGAGGGCGAGCAGCGGGTCGTGGCTGTCGGTCCAGCGGTGCGTGGCAGTGGGGCGCCCGTCGAGCGGTGAGCGCTCGAACGGCGCGCGTCCCACGAGGCACTCGTACAGCACGCATCCCAGCGCATACACGTCGGCGCGCCCGTCGAGCGCCCCGCCGGTGACCCACTGCTCGGGGCTCATGTACGCTGGCGTGCCATGCACCAGCCGATCGTCCGCGTCGTCATGGTGCGCGGCCGCCGGCGCGTCGGCCAGGGTGCGCCGCAACGCGGGGTGCGACACGCAGGCCAGGCCGAGGTCGATGATGGTGGCGCGATCGCCGTCGACGAGGATGTTCTCGGGCTTGAGGTCGCGGTGCACGAGATGCCGACCATGCAGCGCGACGAGGGCGTCGGCGAGATCGATGCCGAGGCGCACCACATCGGCGACGGGCAACCGCCCGTGTTGCGCGAGGCGCTGACGGAGCGTGGTGCCGCTGATCCACGGCATCACGAGATACAGCAACCGATCGTCGATGGTGCCGGTGTCGACGACCGGCACGACGTGCGGATGCTGCAGCGCGGCGAGCTGCCGCAGCTCCTGCATGGCGATGGCGGCCCCCGCGCGCCGCGTGCCGTCGAGGTCGATGATCTTGATGGCGACCGGGCGCTCCTGCCGACGATCGACCGCGCGGAGCACGACGCCGAGGGTGCCGACGGCCACGGGCTCTTCGAGATCGTAGCCGACCTGTTCGAGTGCGCTCAGCGCGTCGCTGCGCAGCGCGGCGAGCACCGGGGCACGACCATGGGGGTCGGCGGCGCCGCCCGTCGTCGGGCGACTCGGTGCCTCCTGGCGGCCCAGCGTCGGGCGCCGGCGCACGTCGGTCGACGCGCGCTGGGGGGGGAAATGCATCGCGCCACGTTATGAACCCGTGGCGCGCTGCGCAACTCTCAGAAATTGTGATGGTGCATGCACGATCCCGTCACGCACGCGCGCGTGTCATGCTCGCGTGGTGACGGTGTGTTCGTGTCGTGCGAGGCGTGCGTGGACTGTCGCGGTTACGGCGCCTTGGTGAGCGCAAAGCCCGCGATGTGGGCGTCGGTGTTGTGCGCCATGCGGAAGCCCACCATACCGTCAGTGCTCTTGAGCTTGCCCGCGGCGACGAGTTCGGCCTTCGAGTAGCTCGCGACTTCCTGGCCGTTGATGTTGCACGACACCTTGTCGCCCTTCACGATCAGCGCGATTTCCTGCGTGACCGGCTTGCCCTTCGCCTCGGCCTTGTTGACCGCGGGGTGCGCGCCACCGCGCGGACCATTCATCTGGAACGGCGCGGGGCCCATGCCACGCACGATGAAGTTGCCGTTCCCGTACGCCGCGCAGTACAGGAAGCTCTGGTTCTCCGTGCCCATGTCATTGCCGGCGATGACGATGCCATAGGGGTGCGGATGATTGTTGAGCCCCATGTACTCCCGCTCGCTGAACGTGGCCTTCACCATGTAGTCGCCCTTGGCAACCATGGTGGGATTCCAGTAGGTGGTGGCGGGGCCGGTCGTGGCGTGCATGCCAGGACCCATCGAGACGAACTTGGCGCTGTCGACGGTGAGGCCGGCCTTGGCCTCCTTGTCATCGACCTTGCCCATCCAGCCCTTCACCTGAATGCCACCCTTCACGGCATTCGACTTGTCGTCCTGGGCGGCGAGCGGGTGCGCGGCGAGAGCGAGCGTCGCGCTGGCAACGAGCAGTGCAGCGCGCGGACGGAATGACGACATGAGCGACTCCTGAAAGACGGTGGGACCGGCAAGTCGGTGAGCAGGGGAGACGGACAACCGTGTGAAGTTTGCGCCGAATGCCGGCGGGCGATAGATCCGTGCGTCACATCGCCGTCACCCCGCCCCTGCGGCACGGCGCGCCGTGCTCCGCCGCCCCCGCCTCCGGACTCCCCCGATGCCGCATCTCGACACCACGCTCGTCAATCGTCCCGTCTGGTTCGACCTCTCCACCTCCGACCTCGAGGCCGCGAAGGCGTCCTATGGCGAGCTGTTCGGGTGGAGCTATCAGTCGGGCGGCGAGGCGCTGGGCCACTACACGATGGCCTTCCGCAACGGCCTGCCGGCCGCCGCGATCGCCCCGAAGATGCCGGGGCAAGAGGCGTTTCCGACGACGTGGACCGTGTACCTCGGGGTCGCGGACATCGCCGCGGCGACGGCGCAGGTGACCGCCCTGGGCGGCGGCATCATGGTGCCGCCCATGCACATCCCCGGGAACGGTCACATGGCGATCGCCACGGACCCGGACGGCGCGGTGTTCGGCCTCTGGCAGGCCGACCCGTTTCCGGGCGCCCGCATCGAGGGCGAGCATGGTGCCATGTGCTGGGCCGAGGTGGCGTGCCCGAACGCCGAGCGCAATGCGACGTTCTACGCCACGTTGCTCGGCCTGCGTGTGGAGAAGATGGAGGTTCCCGGCGTCACGTACTTCACGCTGCACGACGGTGAGCCCGCGGTGATGGGCGTCATGCAGATGGACGAGCAGTGGGCCGGCATTCCGCCGCACTGGATGCCGTACTTCGCCGTGGCCGACCTGGACGCGGCCAATGCCACGTTCCAACGGCATGGCGGCACGCTGATGCACGGCCCGATCCCGTCCCCCTACGGTCGCATCATGGTCGTGAAGGACGCGCAGGGGGCGGTGTTCTCCTACATGGCGGCGTGAGCCGCGCCTGCCGTCGGGGCTACTCCCCCGACGGCAGTTGCGGCACGCCCTGCACGCCGCCGCTCTGCAGCAGGCCGGCGTTGGCGTACACCGCGAGCTTGTCGCGCGTGTCGATGATGTCGAGGTTGCGCATCGTGAGCTGGCCGATGCGATCGAGCGGCGTGAAGAACTCCTGCCCCTTCTCCATCGTGAGCCGCTCGGGCTTGTAGGTGAGGTTGGGGCTGGTCGTGTCCATGATGCTGTAGTCGTTCCCGCGACGCAGCTCGATGGTGACCTCACCGGTGACCGCCTTGGCGACCCAGCGCTGCGCGCTCTCGCGCAGCATGAGGCTCTGCGGGTCGAGCCAGCGCCCCTGGTACAGCAGGCGCCCGAGCTTGCGCCCGTTGATGCGGTACTGCTCGATGGTGTCCTCGTTGTGGATGCCGGTCACGAGGCGCTCGTAGGCGATGAAGAGCAGCGCGAGGCCGGGCGCCTCGTAGATGCCGCGGCTCTTGGCCTCGATGATGCGGTTCTCGATCTGGTCGGTCATGCCCAGGCCGTGCCGCCCGCCAATGACATTGGCCTCGGTGAACAGCTCGAGCGCGCTGCCGAACTCGCGCCCGTTGATGGCCACCGGGTAGCCCTCGTGGAAGCGGATCGAGACGGTCTCCCTCGCAATGGCCACGTCGTCGCGCCAGAAGGCGACGCCCATGATGGGGTGCACGATGTGCATCCCCTTGTCGAGGAACTCGAGGTCCTTGGCCTCGTGCGTCGCGCCCAGGATGTTGGAGTCGGTGGAGTACGCCTTCTCGACCGACATCTTGTACTCGAAGCCGGCGGCGATGAGGTACTCGGCCATCTCCGTGCGGCCGCCCAGCTCGTCGATGAAGCGCTGGTCGAGCCAGGGCTTGTAGACGCGGAGGTTGGGGTTGGTGAGCAGGCCGTAGCGGTAGAACCGCTCGATGTCGTTGCCCTTGAAGGTGCTGCCGTCGCCCCAGATGTCGACGCCGTCCTCGCGCATGGCGGCGACGAGCATCGTGCCGGTCACGGCGCGTCCGAGCGGCGTGGTGTTGAAGTAGGTCTGCCCGCCGGTGGAGATGTGGAAGGCGCCGCACTGCAACGCGGCGAGCCCCTCGGCCACGAGCTGCGCGCGACACTCGATGAGGCGAGCCTGTTCGGCCCCGTAGGCCATCGCCTTCTTCGGGATGTCGTCGTAGTTGCTTTCGTCCGGCTGCCCGAGGTTGGCCGTGTAGGCGTACGGGACGGCGCCGCGGGCGCGCATCCAGTGGAGGGCCGCGCTCGTGTCGAGGCCGCCGGAGAAGGCGATGCCGACCTTTTCGCCGACGGGGAGGTGTTGGAGGATGCTGGGCACGGCAGGCTCGGGTGCGAATTCGGGACGAACGACGGAGCCGCGCAAGATAGCGATTTCCGCCGCGTCCCGGTGACGTGGGGGGACCTCGGACCGGGCGCTAGATTGGGGCATGGCCTTCCGCCGCGTGGAGCGTTCGCTCGTTGGTGTCCTGCTGGCGCTGGGCGGCGTGTGGCAGCCGCTGCCCGCACAGTCCAACGACGCCCGCCGCACTGACCCCGTGGCGCGCGCCGCGCTCGACAGCGGCATCGTGCTCGAGCGCCGCGGTCAGGTGCCGGCGGCGCAGCAGCAGTTTCGCATCGCGCTGGCCGCCGCGCGACGCGCCGTGGATTCCACCACCATGGCGGACGCCCAGCTGCGCCTGGGCGTGACATGGTGGAGCGTCAATCAGTCCGACAGCGGCCTGGCCTATCTCGCGCCCGCCGTGGCGGTGCGGCGACGCATCGGTCCGGCGGTCGAGCTCGCCCGTGCGCTCAACAGTCTCGGTGCGTCGTACTACCAGCTCGGGATCTACGAGCCGGCTCTCGAGCTCTTCCTCGAGGCGACCCAGCTCCGTCGCGAGACCAACGACAGCCTGGGGCTGTCCCGCTCGCTGACCAACGTGGGCAAGACGTACCACGACTGGCGGCAGTACGCGCGCGCCGATTCGATCTTCGACCACGCCATCGCGGTCGCCGAGCGTGTGCCATCGGCGGCACCGGCGCTCGGCTACGCGCTCAACAGCAAGGCGCTGCTCGCCATCGACCGCGGCGCGTTCGCCGAGGCGGAGCGCCTCATCGAGGCGGCGAAGGCCGCCTATGCGCGCCCTGGCGCACGGAGCACCCGCGGCGACACGATCGACGCGTGGGAACTGAATGCCGCGGCGGAGGGGGCGCTGCTGCTGCGGCGCGGCAACCTCGATGTCGCGCAGCCGCTGCTGGACTCGGTGCTGCGATCGGCCCGCGCGCGCAACAGCGTGCGCGGGCAGGGGCGCGCGCTGCAGCTCCTCGGCGAGTTGCACCTCGCGCGTGGCCACCTGCCCGAGGCGCGGGCGCTGCTCACGGAGGCGTTGGCACTCGCGCAGCGCGCGCACCAGCGCGTGCTCGAGCTGGAGGTGCTGGCGCGCCTGGCCGACGCCGAGGCAACGCGGGATGCGCGGGTGGCCATGTCGTACCTGCGACGCCACAACGCGCTGCGTGACACGATCTTCGACCAGGACGCGGCGCTGCGCATCGCCGCGCGCGAGGCGCGCGTGGAGACGGACGCGGCCCTCCGCGCGAACAGTGCCCTGCGTGCAACGCAACGCTCGCAGGCGGACACGATCAGCCGGCAGCGGCTCACGGTGGCATTCGTGAGCGTGATCCTCGTGCTCGTGTTGGCGCTGTTCGGCGTGCTGGCGCGCTTCAACCGTCGCGAGCGCGCCCGCACGGAGGCGCTCACGCGGGCCAACGGCGATCTGGAGCGCCTCAACAGTGAGTTGCGGACCGCGCTGTCGGAGGTGCGCACGCTGTCCGGCCTGATCCCGATCTGCGCGAACTGCAAGCGGGTGCGCGACGATCGCGGCTACTGGCAGGCGGTGGAGACGTTCGTCTCGCAGCATTCGCAGGCCATCTTCAGTCACAGCATCTGCCAGTCGTGCGGGCCGCAGTTGTACGGCACGCTGTGGAATCCGCAGGCGGGGTCGGCCGACGACCGCGGCGACGGCGCGGCCGACGCGCCGGATCGCGCGGCGTCGCAGTAGTCAGCCGGAGGGCGCGGCGTAGATTGGCGGACGCGGGGCGGCGCGCAGGCGTCGTCGCGTCTTCACTCAGCCCGGAGCCGTCGTGCGGTCGACTGTCCTTGCCGGTATCACGCTTGCCGTGACGTCCCTCGTGCTCCACGCCGTCACGCCGGTGCGCGTCGCGGCGCAAGGCGCGAGCCCGGCCGCCGCCACGCCGGCGCGTGCCCTGCCCAAGGTGCTGCTCATCGCGACGGGCGGCACGATTGCCGGCGCGCAGCAGGCGCCGGGGACGCTGGGCGGGTACCAGGCCGGCGCGCTCAGCGTCGAGCAGATCACGGCGTCGGTGCCCGAGCTGTCGCGCTTCGCGCAGATCGAGACGGAGCAGTTCTCGAATGTGCCGAGTACGGCGATCACGCCGGCCCAGTGGCTGGCGCTGTCGAAGCGCATCAACGCGGTGCTGCGGGAGCGGAGCGACCTGGCCGGTGTGGTGGTCACACACGGCACCGACCGACTCGAGGAGACGTCGTTCTTTCTCTACCTCACCGTGCGCAGCGACAAGCCGGTGGTGGTGGTCGGTGCGCAGCGCCCGGCCACGGGAATCAGCCCGGATGGTCCGATCAACCTGTTGAGCGCGGTGCGCACCGTGGTCTCGCCACAGGCCGTGGGCAAGGGTGTGATGGTCGTGATGGACGACCGCATCCTGTCGGCGCGGGAGGCGCGCAAGCTGTACCAGCGCACCGGCGGCTTCAGCGGCGGTGAGATGGGCATGCTCGGCGTCGTGAACAACAGCAGCGTCGAGTTTCTCTTCGCGCCGACGCGTGTGCATGGCGCGGCGAGCGAGTTCGACATGACGCGCGTCGATTCGCTGCCGACCGTGGCGCTCACGTACTCGTACCCGGGCGGCACCGGCCCGCAGTTCGCACAGAAGCCGGCGGGGGTGGTGGTCGCGAGCAACGGCTTCACGTCGGAGGAGAGCGCGGTGTACGGGCAGCTCCGCCGCGAGGGCGTGGTCGTGGCCACGGTGTTCGCCTATGGCGACAACATGACCGCGGCCGGCAGTGGCGCGCCGCCGGCGCCGCGTGGTGACAGTGCACGTCCTGCCTCGAGTGCGGCCCAGCCCCCCGCATCGACGATGGCGCCGATGCTCACGGTGCAGCATCTCACGCCGGCCAAGGCGCGCATCCTGCTCATGGTGGCGCTCACCCGGACGCGTGACGGGCGCCAACTGCAGGATTTCTTCCGGCGCTATTGAGGGCCGTCGTGCGCCCCTGAAATGACGACGGGCTCCCGAGGGAGCCCGCCGCCATTGCGCCAGACGAGGAACGGAGTCTGGTGTGCCGTCCGTGTCGTCCGCCCTGTTCGCCTGACGCAAACGCGTGCGTTGCAGGGTGGTGCCGTGGGCGGTGCGTGCGTGACGCAACGCGCCTTGATCAGGCGCGGCGACGACGCGCCACCGCGCCGACGACCGCGAGCCCCGCTGCGACGAGCGCCACGGTGGCCGGTTCCGGTACGACCGTGTTGGCCGGGACGTTCCACTGCCAGTTCGAGACGTACGAGTTCTCGGACGCCGCCCCGCTCGACGCGCTGAAGCCGACGCGCGCGTTCGACCAGTCCGTGGTCTCGAGACCGGTCATGCTGCCCGCGAACATCGCGCTGTTGGAGACGCGCGTGACCGACCAGTTGAGCGCGCCGGTGCCGTCGTACGCGAGCAGCACGTCGAACGCGTCGACGAGACTCCCCGTCCAGGCAGTGCCGCCATCGGTGACACCGTTCGTGAACCCGCCGTCGCGCCCTTCGAGCACGTCGGTCCAGAAGGTGCGGAAGAAGACACCGTAGCTGCCCGCCGTGAAGCCGTTCTCGTAGCCCATGCTGCCGCCGCCGACGCCGAGGTCGGTATCGGGGCCATTCGAGACGACGAAGCCGATGCCGTCACCGGTGCACCAGCCGGAGACGTTCACGCAGTCGTACGTCATGCGGAACGCGGTCGACCACGGACCGTTGAGGTTGAAGGTGCTGGTGGTGAGCGCGCTGTGCGACACGCTGTAGGTGCCGTCCATCATCTGGAGCACGCCACCATTCACGGTGATCGCACCGGCGTCGACATTGGTGCGCAGCGTCTGACCGCCAAAGGACACGGTTTGCGCCGAGAGCGGCGCCGCCAACAGCGGCGCGGCCGCGACGGCGGCGAGAGCGAGGGTACGGAGCAGCAGGGAACGCATGGGAGGACCTCGGGCTGTGGACACGGCGACGGATGTCGCCACGAACCAACACGCGCAGCTCCCGGCCAGACTCCCTCAGCGAGGCGTGCGCGCGGTGCCGAGCGGCGCCCCCGTGCGGGCAGGACCCGCCCCCGCGTGATACCGTACGAGTACCGTACCTCGGCCGTCCATCGACCGACGCCGCGCCCCTCTCCCCGCCGCCATGTCGCTCTCTCGCCGCGCGTCGCTGCACCGCCTCGCCGCCCTGTTCGCGGCGCCCGCCCTGCTGGACCTCGGCCGCCCGGGCAGTCACGGCTGGGCTCGGCTGCAAGCGTTGTTCGGGGAGGCGGACGACCCGCTGGCCGGCACGATCGCGCAGTACCAGGCGGGGCGGGTGCGCGGTGCCTGGAGCGCGGCGGAGGTGACCACGCGGGCGCTCGAGCGGGCGCGTACCTGGAACGCCACGCTGCATGCCGTGGACGCGCTGGCGGACTCTGCCATGACGGAAGCGCGCGCGAGCGATACCCGCTTGCGGCGCAACGCGTTACGCGGGCCCATGGACGGCGTGCCGGTGTTCGCCAAGTCCATCTACGATGTGCAGGGGCTGCGCACCACCGCGTCGAGTGCGGCCTGGGCCGAGCTGTTTCCCGAACTGGCGCCGCGCGACGCGATCGAGGTGGCGCGGCTGCGAGCGGCCGGTGCGGTGGTGCTGGGCAAGACCGTTGCCGACGACTTCGCGTACCGGGGCGTGGGCACGAGCTCGCTGAGCGGGCAGGTGCGCAACCCACACGACCGGCTCGGGCAGCGCACGCCCGGTGGATCGAGCGCGGGCTCGGCGGTGTCGGTCGCGTGCGGCATCGCCTTCGCGGCCCTCGGCACCGACGACGGCGGCAGCAACCGCATTCCCGCGCAGTGCAGTGGCGTGGTGGGGGTGAAGCCTACGTTCGGGCTGGTGCCCCGCAGCGGCGTGATTCCCACGTGGCCCGTGCTGGACACGCACGGCCCGCTGTCGCGCTTCGTGGCCGACGCGGCGCTGATGCTCGACGTGCTGGCGGGCCCCGAGTCCGGCGATGCGCTGGCGCTGCGCACGCCGTACACGCGCGGCGCGCTCGCCGCGCTGCGCGACGATGCGCTGCAGGGCGCACGCCTGGGTCTCGTCGAGGCGCATGTGCCGCGCGCGCAGATGACCTTGCCGACGCAGACGCTGTTCGACCGGGCCATCGAGGAGTGTCTCGGAGCGGGTGCGGTGGTGGAGTCGTTCGCGGCGCCATCGAACCGGTCGACCTTTCGCGAGCAGTTCGCGGCCGCCGCGCGCGCGCGCGGCGACGTGGCACCCAACGCCAACGCACCGGCCGCGACCGCGAACGCGTTGCTGCGCTACTTCGCTCGGCAGGGCACCGCGCAGGCTCCGGTCGATGCGAAGGAGCGCGTGCAGCGCGGCCTCGCGGCGTACCGCGCCTTCTACGACGTGCTGCCGGAGACATGGGAGCAGATGGCGGTGCTGGTGGAGCAGCCGTACGAGCGGGACGCGGCGTCGCTGTCGTTCCTGCGGTCGCGTGAGACGGTGGTGGCCGAACTGGCCGCGGCCATGCGCGCGCAGCGGCTGGATGCGATGGTCTATCCCACGATGCCCTTTGGCGCGTTCCTGCTGAGCGCCGGGTGGCCCGACGTGCGCACGGCGCTGGGCTACGGCAACTGGCTGGGGCTGCCGGAGGTGAGTGTGCCGGCAGGGTTCGGACCTGACGGCCTGCCGGCGTGCAACCTGAGCTTCGTGGGGCTGCCCGGGAGCGACGCGCGGCTGCTGTCGCTGGCGCACGCATACGAGCAACGAAGCAAGCGGTTCGCGGCGCCGCCCTCGCCGGTGGGGTGAACGGTACGGCTGCGGCGCGCGCAGCGCGCCGCAGTGACGCGGTCGTTTCTTGCGGGTGTCCTCGGCGGGGCGCAGGTTAGGCGACGCCGCTGGGAGCGGCGTGTTGTTGCGTGTCGCGGTCGCCGCGCCCATCCCGCCCGAGAGAACCAATGCCCACGTCCCGCATTTTCCGTGTTGCGTCGTCGCCGTTCGCGTTCATCTGCACGCTGGCGAGTCTGTGTGTCCTGCCGAGCGCGTCGCTGTCCGCACAGCGCGGCCTCCTCGACAAGGCGAAGAAGGCGGCGGCCGAGATGAAGGAGACCGTCGCAGACATTCGCGACCTCAAGAAGGACGGCACGACGGCGGTGGACGGTGCCAAGGCACTCGGCTGCAGCGCGCGTGGCACCAGCTGCGCCACGGTCACCGCCCATGCGTCGTTCAAGCCGCGGCGTTACGCCATCCTGGCGGTGGCACTCACGTCGAAAGGCAACGCCTACGGCCAGGTCAACCTCGACCAGCTCGTGCGTGATGCGTTCGAGAGTGCGATTGTGCGCAAGGGGTACACGGCGGCGCCGGGGCAAGACGTGCGGCGCATCCAGGAGCGCATCCAGGCCACGCCCGGTACCAACGAGGCAGCGCAGACGCAGCTCAAGGATTTCGCCGAGTCGATCGATGCGGTGCTGATGGTGGAGGCGGGAAATCCCGAGGTGTCGCGCTGCGAGCGGACGGTCGACAAGCGGAAGGTGTACGGCCAGGAGCTCACGGTGACCATGTCGGCGCGCTGGCGGAACACCGACACGCCGGACATTCCGTGGATCGCGACCCACCGCGTGACCACGTGCGAGACGCAGTACAAGGACGCGCTGGCCGATGCGCTCACCCAGCTCGCGACGGAGCTGGCGAATGCGTTGCCGGAGCGGGTGGCGAAGCCGGGTGATCGGTAGGCGTGGCGACATGATGCGGACGTGGCGACCGGGCATGTGCGTGCGTACCGCGGCGTTTGCGTGCGCACTGGTGAACGCGGTGTCGGCAGCGGGTGCACTGCACGCACAGGGGGCGCCGGCACGTGACGACTGCGCGCTGCCGAAGGAAGTCCCCTCGCTGCCGGGCGCGACCGGCTATGCGCGACGCAGCTATGGTTGTGAGGGGTTCTATGTGCAGCCGCAGGCGAGCGTGAACATCCAGGTGCTGTCGTTGCGACGCGGCGCGCTGGAGCTCGCTGATCGTTCGGTGGTGTTCGTTGCGGTCCCGCCTGTACCCGACTCCCTCGCGCGCGGCCTCAAGCTGTACGGCAACAGCCTGCCGGCGGGGCTCAACTGGGCGCTCGATGCGGAAGTCCGTGCCGACCGGCCGATGGCATGGTCGCTGTCGGAGGTCGTGATGACGGCCAAGCTGCCGTCGACGAGCATCGGGCTCGTCGCGCGCACGACGCCGCGAAACCGCTTCGAGTCGCCGGTGTGGGTGGCGGTGAGTGTGTCCGCAGCGCGCGGCGCGGCGGCGGCGGCGGCGGAGTCGGCAACGCAGCTCGTGGTGCGCATCCCGGCGGCGGGGCGCATGCGGTGGCGCGCACCGGGCGGCACGTGGACCACGGTGACCGATCCCAACGGCGACGGACGTTTTGTGTGCGAGCTGCCGACGTCGCTGCACGGCCACGTGACGCTCGAGCTGCAGTGGGCGCCGCGCGTGCGTCCCGTGTTCGGCGACAGTGAGACGTTGCAGCTGTTCCTGTGGTGAGCGAGGCGACGAAGGCACCCGCACCCGCTGCGAACCCCCCGTGGTACATCCGCGTGGGTTCGATCGGACGACTGGCCATGCTCGCGGCCGCCTTCCTGGCGCTGTTCGTGCTGAGCAACGTCCTCGACGCGATCGCCGATCCGGCAGTGATGGCAGACGTCCGCACCGATGCGGTGGTGCTGATGCCCGCCGACACGGTGGATGTCATTCGCAGCGTGCGGCCTCGCTTGGGGCTCGCCGCCGATGGCTTGCCCTTTACCGGCCTGCCCATCAGCACGGTGGGACTGGAACCCCTGCTGCGCGCACTGGCGCCGCACGACAGTGTGTCCGTCGACACGAGTGCGGCCGCGCTGCTGACCGCATTTGACGTCACGCCTGGGTGCGCGCTGCAACTGGAGAGCACCGGTCAGCAGTGGCTGCCGCTTACGGTCGTCCATGCCGGCCAGAGCTCGCCGTGCGTTGTGCGGGCGGAGCTCCGCTACGGCGATCGACGGCGGCGCGGACGGTGGACGGTGAGTCGCATCGACACCGTGAACCAGACCGAGACGTTTCGCGTGACACTCCTTGCACGCGATACGTTGCGCTTCCGCGGAATGGCGGTGCGGTCGGTGGCGTTCTCGACGCGCGAGCGTGATTCGGTGGAGAACGCGATTCGCTGGGGGCGCCTGCGCTTTCCGGACTATCCAGCGCGTGCCGAGTCGTTGGTGCTGGGTGACTCCCTGAGTCTCGGGCCGCTCACGTCCGGTACGATTCCGGAGCTTCGCGCGGGCGCGGCGCTGGACGTCGTCGTGCGGGGAACTGTGCAGCACCCGACGCTCAACGGACGGCCGCTGCGCCCGTCACTGCGGGCGGAGCTGCAGGCGTCTCCGCACTTCGACTTGGTATTCGGGGCCTTCACTGCCCTCGTGACGTTTGCGTTGCCGCTCATCGATGCGGCACTCAAGTGGCGCCAGAAGGCCCATGCCAGCGCCGCAGCGCGAGGTGCGACAGAAGCAGCCACGCCCGCGGCATCCACGCCTGCGCCGCCGATTCCGGCGCCATCCGGACAGGATGTCGCTGCGGAACCCAGCCCCTCCGCCCCGTCGCCCCCGTCCGCACCGCCGCCCTCGCTGCTTGTGCTCGCCGCGGCGGGTGCGGGCGTGCTGACCGCGCTCCACACACCTGCACTCCACGCGCAAGCCGCACCGGCGATGCCGATTTCCCACGCGGTGCCCAACACGGTGGCCATTCGCGCCGGCGCGCAGCAGGGCTTCGGGTTCATCGCCGGCCTCCGGCGCGACACGGCGTTCGTGGCGACGGCGCTGCACGTGGTGGAGGCGCTGGACGGCGAGGCGCAGGTGTGTTTCGCACCCGATGCGAGTCGCTGTGCGCGGGGGACGCTTGCGTACATCGCGGATGCACTTGGCGCGTTGCCGGCCCTCGACCTCGCGTTCCTCGCCGTCGCGTTGCCGCCGGGCATCGCGTGGCGTCCCGACGTGATGGCCCCGTCGGTGCGCGTGGGTGACGAGGTGCGCACGATTGGACGCGCGGGCGAGTGGTACGTGCCGCCGCGCAGCGGGCGGGTCACGGCAGTCGACGCGACACGCGGCACCCTGGAGTACAGCGGATTGGACGTGACCACGGGCGTGTCGGGCGCGCCGGTGCTGAGCGGGGCGGGGCTCGTGGGGATGCACACGCAGGGGCGCGGCGCGGCGGGCGCGGGCGGCATACCCCTCGCCGCGATTCGCGCGCGCCTCGAGCGTTTCGCGACGGGGGCGTGGGCGCTGCGTGAACCCGCGCGTTGCGCCGATGCCCCCGAGCGCGACGCGCTGCGCGACGTGCCGGTCGTCGTGCGGTTCCTGCCGGCCAGCCAGCGCGCCGCGCTCGACGCGGCGGCGCAGTTGGGCTGCCTGGGCGCCGCCATCGTACTGGCGCCCGCGCGCGCGGGCGAGACGTGGCCCGGCGGCGGGGTGCGCTATCCGCCGGGCGACCTGCCGCGGGCGCGCGTGGTGCAGGGCGTCCTCGTCGATGTCGGACGCTTGCCGGGGGTGCTGGGCGCGCGCGGGGAGCCGATCGAGGTGCGCATCCCGTAGCGCGGCGCCCTGTGCGCTCCGTGCGCCGGCCCCGACGACGCCGCCTACGTGCTCCGGTCGAACAGGGCGTGCGCGCCCAGCCCGGCGTCGGTGTCGCCCTGCAGCAGCGTTGCGTAGTGATCGCGCAGCGTGCGCGTGCCGGTGCGCGGCGTCGCGTCGGCGTCGTACCGGCCGCGCGCGGCATCCCACACCAACATCGACTCGGTGGCGTAGTAGTGACCGATGCGCGCGAACTCGGCCTTGTCGGCCAGCGGCGGCACGACGCGGCCCACCGCGCCCAGCACAGCGCCCACGGAGGAGAGCAGGCGCGGCGACACCGCGCGGTAGCGCGGCGGTGTACCGACGAGATCGAAGAGCAACGCGCCCTGCGCACGCGGCGTGAGCGCGGGGCCCGGACCACCAATGGGGAGGATGCGCTGCTGCAGGGCCGGTTGCTCGAGACAGTCGACGAGATAGTCCGCGAGGTCCTCGTCGGCGATGGGCGCGCACGCCGTGAGCGTGCCGTCGCCGAACACCAGGAACGCCTTGCCCTGCTGCACGCGGCGCACCTGTCCGGACAGTGACTTGAAGTACGCGGTGGGGCGCACGATGGACCAGGTGAGCCCCGACTGCTGCAGCGCCGCTTCGCACGCGAGCTTGGCGTGCTGGAATGCGAGTCGCGGCTTCTGCACACAGATGGCCGACAGCAACACGAACTGCGACACCCCCGCCGCGCGGGCCGCCTCGAGCACCGTGACGTGCGCCGCGTGATCGATGGCCCACGCATCGCGCGGTGCCCCGGTGCGCGAGGCGAGACACGAGACGACCGCGTCGATGCGTCGCCCCGCGAACACCGCCGCCATGGCGCGCGGGTCACGCACATCGGCGACGACGCGTTCGTCGTGCGCGCCCGCAGACACGGCCGATGAGGCGGCGGCGCCGTCCGCGCGCGCGGCGCGCACGATGGCCGACACCGCATGTCCGCGCGCGAGGAGCGCCCGATGCGTGGCGCGGCCGATCGTGCCGCTCGCGCCGAGCAGGAGCACGTGGCGCAGCGCTTGACGCGGCGCGGCGACGGTGGGCATGGCGAGCTCGGCGGGGGCAGTCATGGTGGCCGAACGTTCCCCTGACGCGCGTCGTGCCACAAGTTCCGGAGGTTCGGGTGCGCACTGCCACCCGCGTCTTCGTCTCCGATTCCGACGCCTGCCCATGCCCCTGCCCTGCGATACCGCTCCCCACCGCGTGCTGGCGCGCGCACTGCGGAGCGCGACGACGGCCAGTCTGTTCACACTCGCCATGCACGGGACGGTGCGGCCGTTGACCGCGCAACCGTTGGCGGCGCCGCCGACGTCGGCGCGTGACGCCACCCCACGTGTCCCGGGGGCGCCTGCCGCGACCGCACGCGCGCCGCGCGTCGTCGCCGATGGCGAGACGCTCGAGGGCGTCGCGATCGCCGGACGGGCCGTGTCGGTGTTCAAGGGCATTCCGTACGCCGAGCCGCCCGTGGGCGCGAGGCGGTGGACGCCCCCTGTTGCGCGCTCGGCGGCGGCGGCGGCGCGCACCGCGCGTCAGGTGACGTCGTTCGGCGCCGAGTGCATGCAGGATGATCGCGAGCAGCGATGGACGGCGCAGATCTACGCGGTGTTCGGGCGGGACAAGGATGCGACGTATGCGCAGCTACACCCGAGTGAGGACTGTCTCTTCCTCAAGGTGTGGACCGGCAATGCGACCACGCGAGGCACGCCGCGTCCGGTGATGGTGTGGATTCACGGCGGCTCGAACGTGTCCGGCTCGGGGCACGGGAGCTGGTACGACGGCACGCACCTGGCCGAACAGGGCGTCGTGGTGGTGACGATCAACTATCGGCTGGGCGTGTACGGCTTCCTGGCGCACCCGGGGCTGGTGGCGGAGTCGCCGCAGGGCGCTGCGGGCAACTACGCACTCATGGACCAGCTCGAGGCGCTGCGCTGGGTGCAGCGCAACATTCGCGCGTTCGGCGGCGACCCGTCGCGCGTGACGGTGTTCGGCGAGTCGGCGGGCGCGATCGACATTCTCCACCTGCTGGCGTCACCGCTGTCGCAGGGGTTGCTGCATCGCGCGATCGTGCAGAGTGGCTCGTACTTCGGCGGCATGCCGCGGGTGGCGGCGGCGGCGCAGGGTGGCGTGGCGCTCGCGAAGGCGCTGGGCGTGGACAGCAGTGCGTCACCGGCCGCCTCGCTCGCGGCCTTGCGCGCCGCCTCGCCGGAGCGACTCGCGGCGGCGTTGCGCGCGACGCCCACGGCCACGGTGGGCCCCATCGTCGATGGCTGGGTGCTGCCGGATGTGACAGGGCGTCGTTTCGAGCAGGGGCAGGTGCAGCGCGTGCCGCTGCTGGTGGGGAGCAACGCGAACGAGGCCACCACGCTCAAGACGCTGCTGCCGCCGGTGCCGCGCACGGTGCAGGGATACAAGAACTTCCTGTCGTCGCTGCTGTTCTTCGCAGCGCCCACCGAGCAGTTGTATCCCGCGAAGACCGACGCGGAGGTGGAACCGGCGCTCATGGCGGTGTTCACCGATTTCGCCTTCACCTGCACGGCGCGCGGGGCCGCGCGCGACTACGCCAGGGCCGGCGTGCCGGCGTGGCAGTACTGGTTCACGCGCACGTATCCGGGCGGCGAGTCGCTCGGCGCGTATCACGCGATGGAGATCACGTACGCGTTCGGCAACGTCGACCCGATGCTGCCGCGCACGCCCACCGACATCGCGCTGTCGCAGGCGATGGTGCGCTACTGGACGCGCTTTGCCGCGACGGGTGACCCGAACGGGCCCGAGGCGCCGGCCTGGCCGGCGCACACCACCACCGGGAACGAGTATCTCGAACTCGGGGCGACGATCGCGCCGCGGGCGAACCTCAAGCCGCAGGCGTGCGCGGTGGCCGATGCGGCGAGCAAGGCGCAGTGGGGGGCAGCGGCGGCGCGCTGAACGTCAGCGCGTCGTACTGTCCACGCGGGCGGTGACCACCGAGTCGAGCGCGGGGAACCAGCGGCGCAGGTACGCATTGCCCTGCCGCACGATCTTGATGAAGCTGGGCTCCTCGCCGTACTCGGCGTTGAGTGCGTCGACGACGTCCATGCCCTCGACCACGCGGCCGAAGGGCGCGAACACGCGCTGACGGTCGAGCGCCTTGCGATTGTCCCCGGTGCTCACGAACACCTGGGCCGCACGCGAGTCGGGGCCGTTGGCGGCAAACGCGATCGTGCCGCGCACATTGGGCGTGCGCATGGGCTCATCCGGAAACTCCGCGTCGTTCCACTGCGCACTCACGGCGGTGTCGCCGTGGATCCCCCACTGCGTGATGAAGCCGGGGACGATGCGGAAGAAGCGCGTGCCGTCGAAGTAGCCGATGGTGACGAGCTCGTAGAAGCGATCGGCCGCGCGGGGCGCGAGCGAGCGCTCGACGGCCACCACGAAGTCGCCCTTGCTGGTGGTGAAGCGCGCCTGCCAGCGGTCGGGGCTCCGTGGCGGTGTGGCGGCCGGGCCGGGAATGACGCGCGGGGCGGGGGCGGCCGCGCGCGCGGTCGCGGCGGTGTCGCGCGCCGGGCGATCGCCGCAGGCGAGGGTCATCGCGAGCGTGACGACGAGCGTGACCGGCCCGAGCGCCGCGACGGCCGTGCGCGGCGCGGACGACAGGGCGTGGTGCGTGTGAAGAGGCGGCATGCGCACGATAGTGCACCCCCGACCGGCTCCGCTCCAGCGCGGCGCGTGCCGATCGGCGAGATTTCGGGCATGTCTCACATACCGCTTCGCCCCATCGCGGCGCTCGCCCTGCTGGTCTGCGCGCGCACGGCCCTCGCCCAGCCCGCCGACGCCATCCCCGCCAAGTATCGCGACGTCGCCAACCGCATCATCGCGGCGGCACAGGCCGACAGCAGCGGCGCCTGGGACCGCATCGCCGAGCTCTCCGATCGCTTCGGGCACCGCTTGAGCGGCTCGGTCGCGCTCGAGCAGGCCATCGACTGGACCGTCGCGACCATGCGGAAGGACGGCCTCGAGAACGTGCGCAAGGAGCGAGTGATGGTGCCGCACTGGGTGCGCGGCGCCGAGTCGCTGGAGCTGGTGAGCCCGCGTCGCCAACTGCTGCCCATGCTGGGACTGGGCGGCAGCATCGCGACGCCGGCGGCGGGCATCACGGCCGAGGTGATGGTGGTGGCGAGCTTCGAGGAGCTGACCGCGCGAGCCGCCGAAGCGAAGGGCAAGATCGTGCTGTACGACGCGGAGTGGCGCGACTACGGCTACAACGGCGCCTTCCGCCGGCAGGGGGCCATCGCCGCCGCCAAGGTGGGCGCGGTGGCCAGCCTCGCGCGCGCTGCGGGGCCGTACAGCATGCGCACGCCGCACACCGGCAACATGAGCTACGACAGCACCGTGACGAAGATCCCGCACGCGAGTGTCACGGCCGAGGACGCGCAGATGATGCGGCGCATGATCGCACGCGGCGAGAGGGTGCGCGTGACGCTCAAGATGAGCGCGCAGATGCTCCCCGATGCGGTGAGCCACAACGTGATGGGCGAGTTGCGCGGACGTGACCTGCCGAACGAGATCGTGGTGATGGGCGGCCACATCGACTCGTGGGATGTCGGCCAGGGCGCGATGGACGACGCCGGTGGTGTCGTGGTGGCGTGGGAAGCCATCCGGCTGCTCAAGAAGCTGGGGCTCACGCCGCGCCGCACGATTCGCGCGGTGGGGTGGACCAACGAGGAGAACGGCGGGCGCGGCGGTGCCGCCTATCGCGACCTGCACAAACAGGAGCCGCACCAACTCGCCATCGAGAGCGATGGCGGCGTCTTCCAGCCGCTCGGTTTCGGCTTCACCGGGTCGGCGGAGTCGCGCAAGGTGGTGGAAGCCATCGGCGGCCTGCTCGCGCCCATCGGCGCACAGCGCATCGGGCCGAGCGGCGGTGGGGCCGACATCAATCCGCTCATGCAGACGGGCGTACCGGGGATGGGACTCGAGGTGGACGGCACGCGCTACTTCTGGTTCCACCACACCGACGCCGACACGCCGGACAAGCTCGACCGCAAGGAGGTGGCGCGGTGCGTCGCCGCCATGGCGGTGATGGCCTACATCGCCGCCGACCTCGAACAGCGACTCACGCCATGAGCTCCGACAAGTTGTATCGCCTCGTCAGTGCCGACGGCACGAACGTTTCGAGCACCACCCCCGGCACACTCGGCGGGCACCGCAAGAACCGCACGTATGGTCGCCTCGACTGCAAGGCGGCGCGGCGCGCGCTGGGCACGGGGCGCAGCTACGAGCAGCAGCGCGTCTTCTTTGCCGACGAGGCCACCGCGATTGCCGCCGGGTACCGGCCGTGCGCGGTGTGCATGCCGGCGCAGTACGCGCAGTGGAAGGCGGCGGGCGGCAAGGCGCGGTGAGCGATGTGGTGAACGACGTGGGGAAGAACGCGCGCGCTGTAAGCAGCGTGTAAGCTTCGCGCGCGCGGGACAACCGTGCGCGCGACAGCGGGTGACATCCAGGTATCCCCCTTCCATGGAGCCCTGATGCGTCATCCTGCCAAGCTGCGTCGCCGCCACCGCGCGGTTGTCCTGTGTGCCGTACCCCTCGCGCTGCTCCTCATGGCCGCGCGCGCCACCGATGTCGTGTACACGCCACGCGAGACGCCACGGCTCGCGGCCGGTCGTCAGGCGTACCGACTCGTGCAGCAGACGACGCTGAAGATGGAAGGCGCGCTCCAGTCGCCCGATGGTGGGGCGCGCACGGAGCGCGACATCTGGTTCACCTACGAGGCGGTGGCCACGGCCGAGGGCACGCTGGCGGTCACGATGCGCGTGGACTCGGCGTTCGTCACGTCACCCGCCGCACAGCATGCGCGCATCGCGGAGGCCACCGGGGCTGGCTGGCGCGCCGTGGTGGACAGCACGGGGCGACGGCTCAGCAGCAGCCTGCTCGCGGACCTGAGCGCACCCAACGGCACCCGCAAACTCGATGGACTCGGCCTCACGCCGCTGGTGTGGATGCTGCCGCTGCTCGCGCCGGAGGGCACCGACTCGCTCGCCCTACCCGGCGCGAAGATGGGCGAGATCCCGGTCACCGTGGGCGCGAAGCGTCGTTGCGCCGCCGCCGACGCGCGTTCGGTGCGCATGACCGCCGAGATGCGTGCGACGGTACCGCAGGGGGCACAGCTCACCGGCCGCCCGATGACGCTGCACTCCAAGGGGGCGATGGAGGGGCGCTGGACACTCACCGCAGCGGGGCTTCTCGACAGCGCGGACGTCTCGTTTCGCGTGGTCGACGACGTGATGGTGGGCCCCATGGGGATCACCCGGAACGACCACACCACGATGACGCTGCGGCGCGTCCCCTGACCGCCGCGACACGGCGCGCGCGTGGCCCTTACACTTCCTGAACAGGTGCGCGCGCGGGGTGTGGCTGGCAGGGCGTGGCGACCTCGATCAACATGCGGGGGTCCCCCCTGCGCCTCTCTTGCCGGAGCCTCCCACGCCACGCACGCTGCTCGTCGAGGACAACGCCGACCTGGCGTTCGGGTTGCAGCGCACGCTCGAGGCGAACGGTCATGAGGTGACCGTCGCGGCGAACGGGGCCGATGCCCTGCGCGCAGCGCGCACGCTGCACCCCGACCTCATCATCCTCGACCTGATGATCCCCCTGGTCGATGGCTACGGCGTGCTGGCGCAGCTCCGTGCGGACGGCCTGCAGATGCCGGTGCTCATCCTGAGCGCGCGCGGCGAGGAGGCCGACAAGGTGCGCGGCCTGCGCACGGGTGCCGACGACTTCGTGACGAAGCCGTTTGGCGTGCTCGAGCTGCTCGCGCGCGCGCAGGCGTTGCTGCGTCGCGCCGCCACCGCCCCGGCGGCGCCTGTGCCCGGCCCCGTGCGCATGGGCGACTGTGTGGTGGATGCCGCGGCCCGGCGCGTCACGCGCGCCGGCGACGATGTCGCGCTGACACCGAAGGAGCTCGACCTGCTGCTCGCGCTGGTGCAGCACCCCGGGCAGGCGATGCCGCGCACGACGCTCCTGCGCGACGTCTGGGGGCATGCCCCCGACATCCAGACGCGCACGGTCGACATCCACATCGCCGAGTTGCGCCGCAAGCTCGAGCACGATCCATCGCAGCCGCGCCATCTCGTGACGGTGTGGAAGACGGGCTACCGCTTCGACCCGTGAGTGCGCCGTGGCTCACGCGGTGGCGCGTGGTCGGCATTGCCGCGTGGCTGATGGCTGCCTCCGCCGGCATCGTCTGGCTGCATCGCAGCACGGTGCGCGACTTCCTCGGCGGGGCGGTGGTCGCGCTCCCCTACTCGGCGTCGATCGGTGCGGGCGTGCTGGGGGACTGGGTCGCGACGCGCGACGGGCAGGCGCGCACGGTGGCGGCGCTGGTGGCCGCCGTGCCTCCCGCGGAGCGTCTCGCGCGCGTGCCGGCGCTGCTCGAGGCCGTGCGGAGCGCAGGCGGGTTCACGGACGCACGGTGGGTGCGGAACATGGCGGCGCCCACCCCGCTGCGTGTCGGGGTGCGCGACGATTCGCTCACGACCGTCGACCTTGTCGCGCCGGTGGACAGCGCGCGGGAGTGGATCGTGCTGCAGGCGACGCTCACCGAGGCGACGTTTCGGCAGTTCAACGCGGCTGCCCCCGACGACCGCACGCAACGTACGACGCTCGTCGCGGGTGGTGACGCGCCGCGCCTGCTGGTGGTGAGCGCGGCCGGCGGTGGCGCGCGTGACACCGCACCCCACGCATCGATCCCCGCCGGTGCACGCCTCTCCGGCGACCTGCGCGGTGCGCTCGTCGATGCGCGACGCCCCACGGCGGGATTTCACACCGGCGTGATGGGAGAGCCGGTGGTGTTCGCGCGCGCACCCGTGCCGGGCACGCCGTGGTGGCTGTTGCGTGAACGTGACGTGCGGGAGCTGCGCGAACTGCTGCAGATGAGCCTCCTCGTCAACGATGCCACGCTGGCCCTCATTGCCCTGCTGGTGGCGGGCGTGACGCTGCTGCTCTGGCGCGCCGCGTGGCTGCGCCGCGAGCGCGATGCGATGACCCTGCGCTCGACGTTCGTGTCGAGCATGTCACACGAACTGCGCACGCCACTGACCCAGATCCGCATGTACGCCGAGCTGCTGCGGTTGCGGTTGCTGCCCACGCAGACCGACACCGACCGCGCGTTGCAGGTCATCGAGAAGGAGGCCGGGCGGCTCTCGCACCTGGTCGATCGCTCGCTGGCCTTCGCGCGGACGGGGCAGTCCGGCTCGACCGAGGCGCCGCGGGACAACGACGAGCGCACGGAGCTGGCCGCGGCGGCCCGCGACGCCGTGGCCGCCATGGCGCCGCTCGCGGCAGAGCGTGGTGTGACACTGGTGCGTGACGTCCCCGACGCGCTGTCGGCGCGCATCGGTGCCGACGCGCTGCAGCAGGTGCTGCTCAACCTGCTCGATAACGCCCTCAAGTACGGGCCGCACGGCCAGCGCATCCTGCTGTCGGCGTGGCACCGTGGCGATGACGTGCTGCTGGCCGTCGACGACGAGGGGCCCGGTGTCCCGGCCGCCGAGCGCGCGCGGGTGTGGGATGCGTTCGTGCGCGGCGCGGCCGCGCGCGATGGGGCTGCGGGCTCGGGGATCGGCCTGGCGGTCGTGCGCGACCTCGTCACGCGCGCCGGCGGCACCGCCGCCATCGTGGAGCGTCCGGGCGGACAGCCGGGCATGCGCGTGCTGCTCACGCTGCCGGCCATCCTGCCCGCGTCGCTGTAGCCGCGGTCGCGCCGCCGGACGCTACTGCGCGCCCGGCTGCTGCTGTCCGAACGGGAAGCGGATCTTGTCCGGCACCTTGGCCCACTGCGCCGGCGTCAGGACACCCTCCACCTGCTTGAGCGTGGTCTGCAGTTCGCGGACGATGCCGAGGTTGAGTTGCTGCAGCTTCGGTGCAATCGCGCCCATGTCGGGGCGGCCGTTGTTGCTCGTGAGCAGCGCCGCGAACTCGTCGCCGCGCGCATCGACGTAGGCGCGATAGCGCGTGCCGAGCGCCTGCAGTTGCGCCACCTGTTCGGCGGACAAGCCGAGCTGCAGCGAGTCGGCCTTCCGGAGCAGGCTGTCGACGGGATACGGCACCTGCTTCAGCACGCGCGCCTTGACGGCGGGGAGCGACATGGAGTCGCTCGAGGCGGCGCCGGTGAGCGTGCGCAGGTTGGCGCGCGCGGCGTCGTAGCCCAGCCCCACCTGCATGCGCAGCGTGACCTGGAACGGCTGCCCGAACGGATTGCGCGCGCCCATGGGCGTGCCGAAGCGATCGTTCACGGCATACTGCCAGCGCCGCGACGCCGCGTCGAAGCCGGTCACGGTGAGCAGGTTGCGATCGGGAAGCACGGGCTGCCCCCAGCCCTTGAGCGCCTGGCCGTGCAGCAGGCGATCGACGCCGGCGAGGGTGTTCGCCGCGATGAGCGAGAAGGTCACGCGATCGGCGAAGAGTGCGGCGCGTGGGTGCCAGTTGACCTGCACGTCGAGCTGCGGCGTCCACGGACTCGTGCAGCTGTTGCGTTCCGCGATGCGCCCGGCCTGTGCGCGCAGGCAGTCGGCCGCGCGGGCATCGGTGAGGGCGAGCAGTCTGGTGATGTCACGCGCGAGCGCCGAGCCCGTCCCACTGGCGGGCACGAAGGCGCGATCGTTCCGCTGGCCGTCGGCGTTCACGTCGCCGTTCACCATGGGCGTGTAGCGCGGTCCCGAGGTGAGCCGCCCGATCAGCGTCACCTCCACACCGTGCGGAAAGTTCGAGATCTGCTGGCCCACGACCTGGTGACGCCGCTCGAGATCGCTGGTGCCCCACGTGAGGCGATTCGGGTCGCCGTCGGTGGTGGGGATGGCGGCACCGAGTCCGTAGCCGTTCGACTGATCGGTGGCGCGATTGTACGTGTACGACACCGACGTGCCCCCGGCGCGGAAGCTCGGGCCGGCGAGTGTGAGCGTCACCTGCGTGGACCGCGAAGCGCCACGCGCACCCAACAGCAGCGCCGGACCGAAGGCGGCGCTCGGCCGACTCGCGTTGCCGGTCGTGGCCCCTGTGGTGCTCGCCACATCACTCGGCGCGCCGAGCGCCACGCGATTCCCCTCGGCATCCAGCGTGAAGCGCGCCGTGGGCAGGTTGAGATCGGTGGCGATGGGATTGCGCTGGCCGAACGACTGCACGATGTCCGCTGCCGCCGCCCAGCGCAGCTTGAACTGCCGTGTGAAGCCCAGCGAGGCGCGCCACACTTCGGGCGCGCCGAACCCGCTGTCGAAGAGGAGCGCCGTGGGGCGCGCGCCGCTGCCCCCCTGCGGAGTCGTGCCGGTCGCGCACTGCGTCGGGGCTTCGCGTGTGCCGTCGGCGAAGCTGCGCCAGTCGGGCGTGGGCACCGCAGCGCCCGTGCACACCACCTGCGCCTGCGCATCGGCGAGCCCCGTGCCGTTCGCGACCGCGCCGACCAGACCGGCAGGGATGGTGCCGCGGAAGAGCCCGACGCCGCCCTTGAGCGTGCCACTCGGAATGCCGGCGACATTGCCCAGCAGGTAGCTGAAGCCGATGCGCGGGGTGACGCGCACATCGGTTGGCCACGCGTCGGTGCGACGGCCGAAGGCCTGCTCGACCGCGACGTTGCGCGCCGGCACGCCCGGCAGTGTCGTGCGCTCGATGCGCGTGCCGTACACCACCTGCAGCGACGGGTTCACGCGCCACGCGTCGCCCACGTACACCGCAGCCGTCGTGGCGCCGGCCCGTTGCGACGACGCGTTGAGCGTGCGCGCGTAGAGCGCCGGGCGCGCCGCCGTGAAGTCGGCGAGCGAGTTGTAGAGGTACGTGCCCTGCTGGTTGCCCGCGCCGTCGATGGCCGTGCGTGTGCTGTTCACGAGCACGCCCAGCTTGACGCGGTGCGCGGTGCCCACGAGGCGCGACAGCTCGTTGCCGGCCTCGAGGAGTGACGACGACACGGTGCGCGGCAGGCTGGCGTTGCCACCGAACTGCAGCGGCACCTGCGCGGCGCGTGCGCCGCCCAATCCACTGCTGTCGGCGATACCCGCCACCGTGACCACCCCCAGCGGGGCCCGCAGGAAGGGCGCGAGCTCCTGGCGGTCGGCAGAGGCGTAGACGCGCGCCTCATTGATGAACGCGCCCATCGTCGACGTGAGCGAGGTGAGGAACCCGCCGCCGGTGGATGTGACCTCGCCGCCGGTGCTCCCCAGCGCCACACCGCCGAAGCGCGTGCTGTTCTGCGCCACACGCCGGAGGTCACCGCGCAGCATGACCGCGTGCGTGGCCCCCGCGTCCCAGTCGATGCGGCCGAGCACCGAGTGCGACGTGGTGACGCGATCGTCGGGCGCGCCGATGCCGGCGTCGAGCCCCGTCGCATTGACGACGCCGAGAAAGCGCTGCACGGAGTCGTTCGCGAGCCCGAGTCGCGCGAGCGAGGCGGCCGACGCATCACGCAACGTCGTGCGCGGCTCGCTGCGACGGTCCGACTCGGCGGCCAGATAGTAGTACGAGCTGTTCCGGCGCAGCGGACCACCGATGCCGAGGCTGCCGAGCAGTTGACTCGTGCGCTGCGGGAAGGTGGTCGCGCCCACGGTGGGCGCCTGCAGCGCGGTGGGGAGCGTGGTGGCGGTGAAGGTGCCCTGCGTGCGTGGTGTGCCGGAGAGCGTCGTGGTGGCGATCTGCCCACCCGTGAACTGTCCGCGTGAGGGGTCGTAGGCGTTGGTCACCACGCGCACGGCGCGCACGGCGTTCTGCGGCAGCGTGCCGAAGAGGAACGACGCACCGTCGAGTGTGACGTTGTTCTGGTTGGCCGGCTGCCCACCCACCGAGAACGACGCCGGCGTGCTGTCACCACCGGCCACGGTCACGACGCCCGGCACGAGCGACGCGGCGGCGGCGAGGTCACCGGGCGTGAGCGGAAAGCGCGTGAGGAACGCGTTGGGGATCACCGCCTCGGTGCCGCCGGCGGTGCTCGCGGGCGGCGCGCCGGGGCGGCCGGCGCGTGCACGCACCTGCACCGACGAGAGCTGCGTGGCCGCGCTCGAGAGCTTCACGTCGGCCACGAGCCGATCCTCGTCGCCGCGGCGGGCGATCACCACGTTCGCGGGCGCGCGACCGAGCGCGGTGACCTGCAGCCGGTACTGGGCGCCGCCGTCGCGGAAGAGCAGCGTGAAGCGGCCGTCGGTGCGTGACGTGGTCGTGCGTGCCACACCCGTGGCCACCGACGTGACCTGGACACGTGCGTTCGCGATGGGCTGCCCGTCGGTGTCGGTGACACGTCCGGCGATGATCTCGGTCGTGGTGCCCACCTGGGCCTGCAGTGCGGGGGCGGCGAACAGGCCGGTGGCGACGGCACACGCGGCCAGCACGAGCGCGGCGCCGCAGCGCGAGAGGGTGCGTGAAGGTGACATGCGACGCAATGTGCGGCGTCGCGATCACGCACCTCAATGCATCACGCGTGGTGTGGCTGTCGGGATGTTGTAAGCGCTGCGTGTGAGGCTCAACCGCCGGCCATCGCGCCCACCACCAGCAGCGGTTCACGCCCCGACGCCACCGCGTCGGGGAGCGCGACATCGTGTGCGGTGTGCGACCAGTCCTCCTCGCAGGCGAAGAAGCGCACCAGTGCACGGCGCTGCTTCGTCCGGGGGTCGCGCAGCGTGCCCTGCAGCGCGGGGTACTGCGCCTCGAGCACGTCGAGCACGGCCCCGATGGTCACCGGCGCGTGCACCGTGAGCGCGAGCGGCGCATCCGGGAGCTGCAGCAGCGCGCGCAGCGGTGACGGCAGCTCCACCGTGATGCGCTGCACGCCTCGCACGTCAGGCAAGCGTCTGCACCTCGACGCTCAGCACCGGCGGCAGGTCGTGCACGATGGCCTGCCAGGTGTCGCCGCCGTTCGGGGAGACGTACACCTGACCGCCGGTGGTGCCGAAGTAGATGCCGCAGTCGTCGAGCGTGTCCACGGCCATCGCATCACGCAGCACGTTCACGTAGCAGTCCTTCTCCGGGAGTCCCTTCGACAGCTCCTCCCACTCGTGCCCACCGGTGCGGCTACGCCAGACGCGCAGCTTGCCGTCGGGCGGGAAGTGGTGCGCGTCGCTGGTGATCGGCACGACGTACACCGTGTCGGCGTCGTGCGCGTGCACGTCGATGGGGAAGCCGAAGTCGGAGGGCAGGTTGCCGCTGATCTCGTACCAGTTGTCGCCGCCGTCGTCGCTGCGCATCACGTCCCAGTGCTTCTGCATGTACAACCGCTGCGGATTGCTCCGGTGCATCGCCAACCGGTGCACGCAGTGTCCCACTTCCGCGTCGGCCTTGGGGATGTAGAGCGAGTGGAGCCCCTTGTTGATGGGCTGCCACGTCACGCCGCCGTCGGTGGTGCGAAAGGCCCCGGCGGCCGAGATGGCGACGTAGATGCGCTGCGGATCGACGGGGTCGAGGAGGATGGTGTGGAGGCACATGCCGCCGGCGCCCGGCGCCCAGTGCGGTCCGCTGCCATGGCCGCGCAGCCCCGACAGCTCGGTCCACGTCGCGCCCGCATCGGTGCTCTTGAACAGCGCAGCATCCTCGATGCCGGCATACACGGTGTCGCGCTCGGTGAGCGACGGTTCGAAGTGCCACACGCGCTTGAACTCCCACGGATGCGGCGTGCCGTCGTACCACTGGTGCGTGCCCGGTACGCCGTCGTACGCGAACGCATTGTTCACCGCCGTCCACGACCGGCCACCGTCGTCGCTGCGCTGCACGAGCTGCCCGAACCAACTGCTCGACTGGGACGCGTAGATGCGATCGGGGTCGACCGGCGAGGCCTTGAGGTGATAGAGCTCCCACCCCGGGAAGTGCGGCCCGTCGACGGTCCACTTCGTCCGGCCGGCATCGGCGGTGAGGATGAACGCACCTTTGCGGGTGCCGACGAGTACGCGGACCTGACTCATGGGTGGTCTCCGACGCGGGGGATCGCTGGGGGTGGGATGCGCGCTAACATACAGGGGCTCCCGTTGGACTGTGCCACCTCTCCGGAATCATCGCCAGCAGGCTTCATGCACTCTGACGCGGCCTCACTGAACGCGGACGAACGCGCGCGATACCAGCGGCACCTCATCCTCCCGGGGGTGGGCCCGGAAGGACAGGCGCGGCTCAAGGCGTCCCGGGTGCTCCTGGTCGGCGCCGGCGGACTCGGCTCACCGGTCGCCCTGTACCTCGCGGCCGCCGGTGTTGGGACGATCGGCCTCGTGGACCACGACGTGGTGGACGTCACCAACCTGCAGCGCCAGCTCCTGCATGGCACCGCTGACGTCGGACGCAGCAAGATCCTGTCGGCCCAGGCACGCCTCAGCGACCTCAACCCGCATGTGCAGCTCGAATTGCACGATGCGTGGCTCACGCGGGACAACGCGCTCGCGCTCATCGCGCGCTACGACGTGGTCGTGGACGGCACCGACAACTTCGCGACGCGCTACCTCGTGAACGACGCGTGCGTGCTGCTGGGCAGGCCCAACGTGCACGGCGCGATCTTCCGCTGGGACGGCCAGGCGTCGGTGTTCGCGACGGCCGACGGTCCGTGCTATCGCTGCCTGTATCCCGAGCCGCCGCCCCCCGATTCCGTACCCAACTGCGCGGAGGGCGGGGTGCTGGGCGTGCTGCCGGGGCTCGTGGGGACGATTCAGGCGACGGAGACGCTGAAGCTGCTGCTCGGCCACGGCGACACACTCGCTGGCCGGCTGCTCATGGTGGACGCGCAGGCGATGCAGTTCCGCACGGTGCGCATCGCGCGTGATCCACAGTGCCCGGCGTGTGGTACCCGCACCATCACGGCACTCATCGACTACGACCAGTTCTGCGGCACGCCGGGGCTCCACGCGAGCGCTGACAGCACGACCGATCGCGTGGACGAGATCACGCCGACGGCGCTGCGCACGTGGCTCGCGCGCGGCGACGCGGTGCAGCTTGTGGACGTGCGCGAACCGTCGGAGACGGCCGCCGGCATCATTGCCGGGGCGCGCTGTGTGCCACTCGGTACGCTCGACGCGGCGCTGGGCACGCTCGACCGCTCGCGCCGCACCGTGCTCGTGTGCCGGAGCGGTGTGCGCAGCGCGCGGGCCGCTCGACAGCTCATGGCGGCGGGATTCACACAGGTACATTCGCTGGCGGGCGGCATGCTGCGCTGGGACGACGAGACGGCGGAGGCCGACTGATGGCGACGACGTTCGATGCGGTGCGCTTTCTGCGCGGCGAGATCCGCCGCTCGGTGTTCGGCCCCGCGTGGCATGGGCCAGCGCTGCTGGAAGCGCTCGAGGGCGTGACGGCCGCGGAGGCGTTCGCGCGGCCCGTGGAGGGCGCGCACACGATCGCCGAGCTGGCCGTGCACTGTGTGGCGTGGATGGAGGAGGTCATGCGCCGACTCGACGGCAGCGCGCCGCAGGAGCCGGCGCGTGGCGACTGGAGTGCGGTGCACGCGCGCATGCCCGGCGGGTGGGCCGGCGTGTTGCGGCTCGTGCGGGAGACGGCCGAGGCGCTCGATGCGGCGGTGGCCGCCATGCCCCCCGCACGCTTGCTCGACACCGTGGGCGATGGCGAGCGCGACGCCCCACTCGGCAGCGGGGTGAAGTACGCGGTGATGCTGAGCGGCGTGGTGCAGCACAGCGTGTATCACGCGGGACAGGTGGTGCTGCTGGCGCGGGCGGTGCGGGGGTAGTCAGATAACGGGAATGCCGAGGGACGCGAGGTACTCGAAGGTCTCGTCGTAGTAGGCGGGCTTGATCGTCTCATCGGAGCGTCGCCCCTCGGGCACGAACAGCACCATGCCCTGTCGCGCACGGGTGAGCAGCACGCGGTAGGCGTTCAACAGGTAACGACGCTTGTCGTCCTTGTTCACGTTCACCCAACGGTCACCGCGAAAGCTGTGGTACGACCACTGTCCCTTCGCGCGGCGCAGGTCGGCGTCCCAGCTCACGACGGCCCAGTCGAGCTCGAGCCCCTGTGTCTGGAACTCCGTCGCCGCGTCCTCGAGGTAGTACGACGACCGTGTGTCGGACGCGTCGGCGAGGAAGTACTTCCGCGGGTCGACCTGTACGCGCACATCGATGCAGTACGCCTTGAGCCGCTGGGCCTGCGAGGACGCCACGAGGCCGTACCGTTCGCTGCCACGGGCCTGCGCACGCACCCACTGCTTGGCGCGCTGGCGGTTGCGCGTCAGCGCGATGGGATAGCGCGTGAGCACGCGCTGCAGCGTGTCGCGCGCCGTGGTGGTATCGGTGTCCAGCAACGCCTTCACGAAGCGCGACACCTGTCCGGCGCGGAACGAGCGCATCGACACCGAGAGATGAAGGGCCCCTTCGGTGTGCACGTGGGCGTGCCCGGCAAGGTGGGCGAGTGCCTGTCCGGCCGCATACTCGGAGTCGTGCAGCTCCGGCGAGAGATGCACTTGCCAGTCTGGGTGGTGCGCGCGCACCGCGTCGAGCCACGCGCCGATGCCGGCCTCTCCGTCGTGAATCTCCTGACCGCCGCCGACAAGACACACCACGACGGCCCAGTCGCGATGACGGTCCATGTACGACAGCAGGAACTCGGGTTCGGAGTGCGCGAAGCCGTCGATGCTCTTGCGCTGTTTCATGAAGCGCGACGTCTTGTCCCGATTCCATGCGCGCTGCGCTTCATCGAAGATGGCCACGTGCTCGACGGGCGGGTTCACCGGGTCGCGGACGGCCTCGTCGCGGAAGTGATGCACGTTCTGGATGAACGGCTTGACGCGCTGTTCGATGACACCCTTGCGCTCGCGCGTGGTGCCGGCCTCACGCGCACGGCGCTGCTCGTCCTGCACGAGCGCCTCGCGCAGCACGGCCACCAACGGGCCGTTGCCCGAGAGGAACACCGCGTGCGTGTCGTCGGCGCCGCGGTGCTGTGTCGCGATGTTGAGCCCCACGAGCGTCTTGCCGGCGCCTGGCACACCAGTCACGAACACGATCGCCTTCTGCCGCTGCGTCTTCGCGCGCTGGAGGATCTCCTCCACGCAGCGGCTCGTGTCTCGCAGGTTCACCGCGTCGGCATCACTCCGTGAGATCGCGTCGACACTGTGCCGTGCATACAGGGCCCGTGCGGCCTCGACGATGGTCGGACTGGGGCGATAGCTGGCGCGCCCCCACGCGGCGGTGTCGAGTGACAGGGGCGTGGCAAGGGAAAGGGCCGAGCGAATGGCGTCGCGCACGGTGCCCGCGTTGCAGGCACGCGGCGGGTACACACCATCCGCGTGCGGCGCGGCCCACGACACGCTGCCCTCGCGCGCCTCGGTCGCACACAGCACCGGAAAGATCGGCGCCGCGACGCTGCCCGCGTGGAAGTTCTTGAGATCGAGCCCATAGTCCCACGCCTGGTTGACGTGCGCGCGTTCGTGGCGCCGTTCGCCGACCTTGAACTCGATGGGGACGATGGCGTTCGCCGTGACCACGACACCGTCGATGCGACTGCCCAATCGCGGGACGTCGAACTCGAGATAGACCGAGCCCTCGATGCCGCCGACGGCCTCCTTGAGCAGCGCGATCTCCTGTCGCCACGCGTCGATCTGGGTGCCCTCGACCGTGCGCCCCGAGGCGCGAGTCAGTTGCCCGAGGATCGCGTCCGGATGGGCGGCAATGAACGCCTCGATGGAGGCCGCGTAGTACGCCGCGGGCGCAACAATGACGTCATGGCGATCCATCCCGACAATCTCGGCCGCACCCCGCCGATGCACCAGGACCCGCCCCCTAGTACCCGCCCCGCGGCACGCTGTCCTCGAAGTGCTGCGCCGCGCAGCTCTCGCACAGCGCATGCGTCACGTTCACCTTGTGCTCGGCCAGGTACTCCTCGATGCGCGTCCAGTAGCCGGAGTCGTCGCGCACCTTGTGGCACCAGGCGCACAGCGGGAGCATCGTGCTGAGGCGCTGCACGTTGTCGAGCGCCGCGCGCAGCTCGGCGTTGCCCTGCCGCAGGAACGCCACCAGGACGCCCACGAACAGCGCGACCATGAAGAGGCTCACCTCGAGGTCGCCCAACAGCTGCACGAACTCGCTGAGCCCCTCGCCGGGCTGCACGACGGCGCGCGTGGCGAGCAGCGACCGCACCGCATGGAACACCCCCTGCGACGCGAGCACCATGGCCGGCAGGAACATCATGCGCCGGAGCTGCGGCGCACCGCTCCACAGCGTCACCGCCGCGCCGATGGACAGGGCGCCCCAGCCGATGCCGTTGGTGACGGCGCGCCATCCACTGAGCGACGGCATCGCGATGTAGCCGAGCAGGGCGACGCCATGCAGCGCCACGACGGCGATGGCCGCGCGCGTCATCGGCTTGCGCCCCACCCAGGTCTGTGCCGCGAGCACGAGCACCACATGCCCCGCCGTCACCGTGAGCGTCGAGAGCGGACGCGGCACCACCTCGGGGAACATGGCGCGCAGCGTGAACAGCAGGTCGGCCGCGGTGAGCGTCCACGCCGCCACCACCCACCAGCGCAGCGACACGCCCCCCGACTCGAGACGCCAATACTGACTCATCACACCGGCGAGGATCGCGCCGATGATGAGGTTGATGGCGTAGACGACGGCTTCCTGACTCACGCGGGCGAGCGCCGGGGGAGTGTGGCGGCGCGGGGGGATGGCATCGCGGAAAGATGACACGGCGGTCGCAAGCACGCGCACTCACCAGCGCGCGCGGCGCCTTACATGTGCTGATCCCGAGCGGCGCACGTTTCGTCCCCGATCAGCAGGTCCGTGTAGGCGAGCTCATCCATATCTCACTGCAGAGTGGCTGCCGCGACGTGCCACACGCCGGCGCTCAACTGATCCAGGTCCCGAGCGTGCCGGCGATGACGCCGAACGCCGCGACGAGCGCGGCGACGGTGCCGACCGTGGCGGCGATTCCGCGCAGCACGCGCCATGGGCGTGTCACGCGCGGCGCGTCGTCCCATGCCGTGATCGCATCGCGCTGCTCGACCGCGCGATCGGCCCATGCCCACAGGCCGAGCATGGCGAGGGCGACGCCGACGCCGGCGAGCAGGATCCACGCGCGGGGGCGGAGCGCGACTGCTGAGGCCGCGACACCCAGACCCAGCGCCACCTCACCGCCGAGGTGGCGCGCGGGTGCGCGCTGCGCGTAGCGGTGCAGGATGGCGCCGAGCGAAGCGTCCTCGGCCGCGGCGGTAGCGTGCTCGGGGGTGTCGGGCATGGGGGTGGGTGCCGAGGCGCGCGGGGTGGTGCGGACTCCTGTGAACTCTGCGAGCGGGGTGACGGTCACGCCAGCGTGGGGTACGGTGGGATGGTAGCTTCGACGCTCCTTCCCGCCCGACGACTGGGACGAATGCACCTCACCGTCGGGCCTCCTTCACGTGATGCGAGGAACAAGATGACGCAGACCTCCCGCAGTCTGGCGCTGGCGTTTGTCACCGCCGTAGGCACCGCCACCATTGCGACCCCGGCTGCTGCGCAGATTTGCCTCGGCTTGCCGGGCAATGACGCCGCTCCGATGAATCTCTCCGCAGTGATCGGTTTCCCCGACGGGGCCAAGACGTACGGCGCGCGCTTCGGAGCCGGTAGCGACAAGCGGTTCGGTGGTGTGAGCGTGTCGCGTACCTCCGCCGACGACGCGGACGTGAGTTCGACCGGCGTGGGCGTCGACGGCGGACTGACGCTACCCATGAGCAGCAGCTCGGTGCGGGTGTGCCCGGTCGCGAGCCTCACCTACGAGCGCATTCCCGAGACGCTGGGCGTCAAGGTGTCCGGCACGACGGCGCAGGCCGGCATGCAGGTCGGCGGTCAGCTCGTGGTGAACCCCTCGATGTCGGTGGTCCCCTTCGCCGGGGCGCGCGTCGTGTACACGCGGGCCTCCGTATCCGGATACGGCGAGAGTGAGTCGGAGTCGGATACCGGCGGCGTGCTGGTCGGCGGCTTTGGTCTGCAGTTCAACCGCATCTTCACCGTGGCGCCGACCATCAGCATTCCCGTGGGCTTCGAGTCGAGCGACGCGACGTTCGGCATTCAGGCGTCGATCGGGTTCGGCAAGCGCTAGCGTCGCCGGCGTCGTACGCGACACGTCGAGGTGGGCGTGTCGCGTGCGACCCGTCGCACGTCGGCGGCGGTGATTGCATGAGCGGCCGCTACGTGAGCCGCTCCAGCCTTCCCTTCCGCTTCACGAGATTCTTGTAGTCCCACTGCACGTCGCGCGCCTCGGTGAGCCAGAGCATCAGCGCTTCGTCGTCGATCTGTGCCACGTCGGTGTAGCGCGCCTCGGCCGCCTTGAACGTGCCTTCGGCGGTAAGCCCTGGCGCGGCGAAGGACTGGCCGCTCCAGAAGAGCAGACGCACGCACGTCTTGAGCTTGCTGTAGCCCACGATCGGATTGCCATCGAGGAACCAGACGGGGTGCGCGTGCCAGATCTTGTTCTCGGCGTCCGGCAGCGCCGCATCGATGGCGGTCGCGAGCGACTCGGCGATGGCTCGGTCGCGCGGGGGGAGGGCGGCGTTGTAGCGCTGAGTGTCGGGGTGCATGAGCTGACATTGCAGCAAGAACGCCCCGGCGGCCACTTCGGCCACCGGGGCGTCCCGTCCTTCACCACATCACCGCACCACCCGCCCGCCCTACGGCGTGATCGGCCGCGGCGCGGGGCCTTCCACCTTGCTGCGCGTGATCTCGGGCTTCCCCGCCGCCTTGAGCTTGGCGTTCACCTTGGGGAGGTTCGTCGTGATCGTCCGCTCGAGGCGCGCCAGTTCGGCGTCGGTCTTGGGCGCGAGCACGGCCCACACGTCGTACGCCTGCTTGGGTGGCCGACGCTCACCGCTCATGATGAAGCCCATGAGCCCGCCCAACTGGTCGTTGAGGCGGATGGGATAGTTGAGCGGGTCCTGGCCGCTCTGGTTCTTCGTCTGGTACAGCGAGTCCTCCACCGCGTTCAGCGAATCGGCGAACACCTGCGCCAGCGGGCCGAACGTCGCGTCGGCGGTCATCTCCGCCTTGCGCGCCGCCATCTCGCGCTTGAGGTGGCGGCTCTCGATCACGCCCTCGTTGGCCTGCGTGATCTTCCCCTGCACCTGCAGCGCGAAGCGCACCTGCTCCTTGAGGTCTGCCTCGGTCGCGTCGGCGCGCGGATCGGGGAGTACGCGGAAGTCGTACGAGATGGGCGCACTGGTGCCGGCGGTCATGCGCACGCGATACGTGCCCGGCGCCATCGCGGGGCCGTTGCCGCTGCCAGCCCAGGTGACCATACCGCGGAATGTCTTCGCGTTGTCGTGGCGCATGGCCCACGTGAAGCGGTTCACGCCCTTGCGGTTGGCCGGCTTCACCACCGGCGGCGGGCCGCCGAAACCACCACCACCACGACCGGCCTGCGGTGCCGGCGTCGTGTCGTTGCTGGCCGCGGTGCCCACGAGCTTCCCGGCCGCATCGTAGAACTCGAACTTCACCACCATGCTGTCGGCCGGCAGACGATAGGTGAACGTCGCCTGCGCCTGCCCGTTGAGCCGGTAGAACGGCACCGGCTTGTACAGATACGGCGCGCTGCTCGACGCCTTCTCGGCGTCCGGCGCCCAGCGCAGCGGCGTGAGGTTCTCCATGACCCAGAAGGCGCGGCCGTGCGTCGCGATGGCGAGGTCGTCGTCGCGCAGCATCATGTCGTGCACCGGCACCGGCGGCAGGTTGCGCTGCAACGTCTGCCAGTTGGCACCGGCGTCGTAGCTCACCCACACGCCACGCTCGGTGGCGGCGTACAGCATGCCGGGGCGGTGCAGGTCCTCACGAATGGCGCGCGTGAACTGATCGCCGGCGATGCCGTTCGTGATCTTGGTCCACGTCACACCGTAGTCGGTCGTCTTGTACAGATACGGCGCGAAGTCGTCCATCTGGTAGCGATTCCCCGCGGCCCACGCCGTGCCCGGCGCATGCGGACTCGCCTCGATGATGCTCCAGCGCATCCACTCGGGGAGCCCCTTGGGCGTCACGTTCTTCCAGGTGAGGCCGTTGTCGCGCGAGATGTGAATGAGGCCGTCGTCGCTCCCCGTCCACAGCACGCCCTTCACCAGCTTCGACTCGGCGATCGTGAACACCGTGCCGTAGTACTCGACGCTGGTCTGGTCCTTCGTGATGGGCCCGCCGCTCGCGCCGAGCGTGCGCGGATCGTTGCGCGTCAGGTCGCGCGAGATGGGCGTCCAGTTGATGCCGCCATCGCGCGAACGGAACACGACGTTGCTGCCCACGTAGATCGTGTTCGCGTCGTGCGGCGAGTGCACGATGGGATACGTCCACTGGAAGCGATACTTGCTGTCCTTCGCGTCGTGTCCCATGGGGTTCAAGGGCCACGGGTCGATGGCGATGCTCTTGCCGGTGCGGCGATTGAGCATGTCCATGCTGCCGCCGTAGTTGGCGCCGTACGTGATGTCGGGGTCCTTCGGGTTGCTGCTGATGTAGCCGCTCTCGCCACCGGCCACGCCGTAGAAGGTCGAGAGGCCGCCGGTGTTGGCCGGCGCCGCACCACCGGGGCCACCTGGCCCGAAGCCGCCACCGCGCCCGAACTGCGGCGTCTCACGCACGGGGCCGCAGTTGGAGCCGGCATCCTGCTTCGCACCGCACACGTGGTACGGGAAGTGGTTCGTGAGGTGCACGTGGTACATCTGGCCGGTGGCCGTGACCGTGCGCACCTGATCGGCGCCGCCGCCATCCTTGGTGAAGATCACGCCGTTGTCGTGCGCGACCGCGATACGCTTCGGATTCGTCGGATCGATCCAGATGTCGTGGTTGTCGCCCCCACCGAAGCCGCGCGCGAACGTCTTGCCGCCATCCTTCGACACCATGGGGCTCACGTTGGGCGCGTAGACGATGTTCGTGTCCTTCGGGTCGGCGTACAGCTTGCTGTAGTACCAGGCGCGCTGGCGCAGGTTGCGATCGCCGGTCATGAAGGTCCACGTCGCGCCGCCGTCATCGCTGCGATACACGCCGCCATTCGGCTCGTGCTCGATGATGGTCCACACGCGGCTCGTCTTGGCCGGGCTCACGGTGATGCCGATCGCGCCGAGCGGACCGCTCTGCGGCAGTCCGGGGTTGCGCGTGATGTCCTTCCACGTGTCGCCGCCGTCGGTGCTCTTCCAGATGCCGCTGTGCATGCCGCCGCTCACGAGCTGCCACGGCGTGCGCCCGGCCTGCCACATGGTCACGTAGATCGTCTTCGGGTCGGACGGGTCGAGGATCATGTCCGCGACACCGGTCGAGTCGTTCTTGAAGAGGATCTGCTTCCACGTCTTGCCGCCGTCGGTGGTGCGGTAGACGCCGCGCTCCTTGTTGGGGCCGAACACGTGCCCCAGCGCGCCGACGTACACGATGTCGGGGTTGTCGGGGTGGATGCGCACGCGCGCGATGTACTGCGTCTCCTTGAGCCCCATGTACTGCCACGTCTTGCCGGCATCGGTGCTCTTCCACACGCCGTCGCCGTGCGAGACGTTGCCGCGAATAGGCGTCTCACCGCCGCCCACCCACACGACATCGGGGTTGCTCTGCTGCACCGCGATGCTGCCGATGGTGCCGCCGAAGTAGCCGTCGGTCGTGGGGACGGTGGTCTTGCCGCCGTCGACGGTCTTCCAGACCCCGCCGCCGGTGGTGCCGATGTAGTACTCGTCGGGGCGCGCGGTGCTGCCGGCGACGGCGGTCATGCGGCCGCTCTGGTTGGGGCCGATGTTGCGCCAGCGGACGTCGAAGGCGGTGTCGGCGGCCGGGGCCGCGCCGCGACCACCGCGCCCTTGGGCGACGAGCGCCGGGGCGGGCATGAGCAGGGCGGCCGCCGAAAGGGCGGCAAGGAAGCGTGGGGAACGCACGGGCAGGGGCGTTGGGGGTGGGACCGGGACCGCGTCGGGCGGCAGCGTTGGGGTCAGAGTCGGGGTCAGAGCTGGGGTCAGAGTTGGGGTCAGAGTCGTGCTCTGACCCCAACTCTGACCCCACCACGGCTCTACCCGAGGTTAACGCGCCGGGCGGCGGAACGCTCGGCCGAGCACCGCGCGGCTCAGGGCGGCGGCGCCCGGTAGGCCTCGCGCCCACCCACCACGGTGCGCTCCACGCGTGTGGTGAGCAGCGCCGCCGGCGGCAGGGCCAGAATGTCCTGCGACAGCACCACGAAGTCGGCCTGCAGCCCCGCGCGCAGCATGCCCACGTCCCGCTCCATGAAGGCCGCATACGCCGCGTCGCGCGTGAAGTGACGCAGCGCGGCCTCGACGGTGATGCGGCCGGCCGGCTGCCACCCGCCGCGCGGCGTGCCGTCCGGCAACGTGCGGGTGACGGCCGTGTAGATGCCGAGCAGCACGTCCATGGGGAACACCGGATAGTCGCTGCCGAAGGCCTGGACGGCACCGGCGCGGTCGAGGGCGCGGAAGTTGTTCGCGCGGGCAGCGCGCGTGGGCCCCAGCAGCGGCGCGTAGTTGGTGAGCGTCGTGACGTCGGGTGTCGCGAAGAGCGCCTGCGTGCTGGCGATGACGCCGAGCTGCCGGAAGCGCGGCAGGTCCGCGGGATGGGGGACCTCGAGATGCTCGATGCGATGGCGGCGTTGGTCGCGCGCAGCGGCGGGTGTACCGCGGCGCGGCGTGAGCCGTGCGAACGCATCGAGCGCCATGCGGATGGCACCGTCGCCAATGGCGTGGAGCTGCACCTGCAGCCCGGCGCTGTCGTAGCGCGCCACGGTGCGTTGCAGCAGCGACGCGGTCATGAACGGCCGCGCCAGCGTGTCCACGCCAGTGAAGGGCGTGAGCATCACGGCGGTGCGGGCGTCGACGGTGCCGTCGAGCATCCCCTTGGCGATGCCGAAGCGCAGCCACGGCGAGCGCGCCGAGTCGGCCAGGGCGCGCCAGGCGCGCAGCTCGTCGTCGCTGGCGGTGGCGCGAAAGGGCACCGACCAGCGCCAGCGTACGCGCAACGTGTCAGCGGCCGCTGCGGCCGTGAGCAACTCGAAGACGTCACCGCGCGCCTCGCGCGCCGACGCCTCCTGCAGCAGCGTGAGCCCGAACGACGCGGCCGCTCGGCTCTCGCGATCGATGGCCAGCGCGAGCGCCGCGCGCGAGGGTGGTGGCACCAGGCGCCCCACGAGGCTCATCGCCGCTTCCTTGAGCAGCCCGCTCGGTGCACCCGTCGCATCGTGCTCGATGACGCCACCGGCCGGCGCGACCGACGCAGCCGTGACCCCCGCGCGGCGGAGCGCGGCGCCGTTGGCGAGCGCCTGATGTCCGTCGCGATCGGTGAGGTACACGGGCCGATCGGGGAACGCCGCATCGAGCGCGCGACGATCGGCCGCGCCATCGGGGAAATCCGCCGGTGTCCAGCCGCGACCGAGGATCCACTCGTCGGCCGGCAGCGCGGCGCTCCAGCGCTGCAGGCGTGCGACGATCGAATCGGGTGAGCCAGCGCCGAGGAGATCGGCGCGGCTGGTGGTGGGCAGGTGCCAGTGGCTGTCGATGAACCCCGGCACCACGCGCTTGCCGCCCAGGTCGACGACCTGCGTGGCGGGCCCGATGCGCGCGCGCACGGCGGCTGCGCTTCCCACGACGAGCAGGCGTCCGTCGCGCACGGCGAGCGCGGCGGCCGTGGGGCGTGCCGCGTCGCCGGTCCAGATACGGGCGTTGAGGTAGACGGCGTCGGCGGGTTGGGCGCGGGCGACGGTGGCGAGCAGGGCGACCGCAGCGGCGGAAACCATGCCGCTGCGACGGCGCCGTGGTGCGTAGTGGCGGTGCATGACCGCGAGCATGGGGCGCCGGGGTGCGTGTGGCAAGCCTCATCGCAGCGGGCAGCACGTCACCGCCTTGCCGCGGATTTCGCGGACGGACGCGGATCACCTGCGAGAGGGTATTGGCTGACGTCGCGTGCCAGCGCCGTCGGTGGGGCTCTTGTGCAGCACGCCGGTGCACCTACGATTCCAGCGTTCGCACGCGTTCCGCAGGAAGCGTGGTGGTACTCATCCGCGCCCATCCGCGTGATCCGCGGCGGCCGTTCTTCCCCACCTCACGTCATTCGGAAGCACCCTCCATGCTCGTCCTCCACGTCACCATCCACGTGCTCCCCGAGCATGTCGACGCCTTCCGCGCGGCCACGCTCGACAACGCTTGGCACAGCCTGCAGGAGCCGGGCGTCGCGCGCTTCGATGTGCTGCAGCAGGAGGACGACCCGACGCGCTTCGTGCTGGTCGAGGCGTATCGCGACGCCGATGCGCCGGCCGCCCACAAGGAGACGGCGCACTACCTGCGCTGGCGCGACACGGTGGCACCCATGATGGCCGAGCCGCGACGCGGGGTGCGCTGCACGGCGCTGACGCCGGCGCCGCTGGGTTGACGTTGACGTTGACGCTGACGCGCTCCGCGCCGGTGCGTCAGCGCGCGGCCAGCGGACTCCACGCCACGCCGTCGCTCCCCGCCCCCACCGGCAGCGTCTTCACGATGGTTCCGGTGGCGAGGTCGACGACCGCCACCTGCGCGGCGGCCTTGAGCGTCACGTAGGCAAAGGCGCCGTCCTTCGCCACCCACACCCCCTGCGGCGAGGGATTGGCGCCGAACGTCGGCAGCGTGGCCGGCACGTCGATGGTCTTCGTGATGCGGTGCGTGGCCACATCGACCAGGTGGATCTTCTCGCTGCCGGGGTCGGAGATGACCGCGGTGGCGCCATTCGGCGTGAAGCCGATGCGATACGCCATGCCGAAGCCGTCGAGCGTGTGCGCCACCGCGCCGGTCTTCGTGTCGAGCGCGTACACGAGGTGCGAATCGTTGCCGCCCGCCCACACCTCGCGCCCGTTGGGTGTGACGGCGATGGCCTCGACGCGCGCGCCGATCTTCCACGTGGCCGCCAGTGTGCGCGTGGGCACGTCGAGCGCACTTACGCTCATGCCGGTGATGTTGGCGGTGTAGGCGCGCACGCCATCGGGCGTGGCGGCCACCATGTGCGACGTGGCCTGCCCGGTGCTCATGCTCGAATCGATCGCGCCCGTCGCCAACTGCACCGCGAGCAGCCGCTGTGCGCGCTCGCCGGTCACGAGCAGCGTCGCGCCATCGGGGAGAAAGGCGAGACCGTGCGGCCGCTGGTTGCCGGCGCCCAGCTCCACCACGCGCGGCGCCACCGCGGGCTTCGTGAGATCGAACACGGTGAGTGAACTGCCCACCGCTGCGCGGTTGCCGTAGATGGCCACCACTGCGGTGCGCCCGTCGGGCGAGACGGTCACCTCGTGCGGCCCCTGCCCCACGGCGTGTGTGGCCAGCGTGCGGCCGCTCGCCACGTCGACGATGCTCACGGTGTGCGCCTCCATGTTGGAGGCGACGAGCGTGCCCGACGGCTTGGGTTGTGCGAGGGCGGGCGCGACGCCGCCCACGTGGGCGGCAACGGCGAGGGTCGCGACGGCGACGAGGCGGGTGCGTGACATGCCCCAACTATGCGCTCCGGGGGACGCACGGCAAGCACGACGTGACAGACGGCTCGTGGGGGGTCACCTTTCGCGCGTTCCGCTGACGAGTCGTCCCCACGCTCCCCTTCGACATGCCCGCACGTCCCCACGCCCGCCGCCTGCTGACCACGCTGGCCGCCGCCCTTGGCACGGCCCTCGGCGCCGCGTTCGCCGCCACGCCGGCGGCCGCGCAGCACCCCTTTGCCGACGCCGGGGCCACCTTCGACCCGCGCGTCCCCACCCCGCGCGCCATCCTCGGCACCGAGCTGGGCGAGCGCTTCACGTCGCACCGCGCGATGATGCGCTACATCGAGCGCATCGCCGCCGCGAGCAAGCGGGTGAAGGTCGACACCGTCGGCCGTTCGTTCGAGGGGCGCGAGATGCTCCTCATCACCATCACGAGCGAAGCCAACCACGCCCGGCTGGCCGAGATCCAGCGCGACGCCAAGCGCATCGCCGACCCGCGTGGTGCGGCGAGTGGTGAGGTGGAGGCGGCCGTGAAGCGCATCCCCAGCATCGTGTGGCTGGCGCACTCGGTGCACGGCGGCGAGGCGAGTGGTGTCGAGGCGGGGCTCGGGCTGCTGTACCAGCTCGCGGCGGGCACCGATGCGGACACGCGCACGGCGCTCGACAGCACGGTGGTGCTCATCGACCCCAACCAGAACCCCGACGGGCGCGAGCGGCACACGCACGACATCGAACGCCTGTGGAGCACGCGCGGCCTCGCGGTCGAACCGGGCGCGCTCAACAACGCCGGGTCGTGGCCGGGGCCGCGCACAAGTCACTACTACTTCGACCTCAATCGCGACTGGTTCACCATGTCGCACCCCGAAAGCCAGGGGCGCGTGCGCAGCTTCCTGGCGTGGATGCCGCACGTGGCGGTCGACCTGCACGAGCAGGGGACGAGCGCGAGCTTCTACTTCGCGCCGCCGCGTGAGCCGGACAACCAGAACAACCCGAAGCACCTCTGGAAGTGGTACGACATCTTCGCGGCGGCGCATGGCGCGGGCTTCGACGTGCACGGCTGGAGCTACTTCCGGCGCGAGGGCTACGACTCGTTCTATCCGGGCTACGGCGAAGGGTGGCCGATGCTCACGGGTTCGATCGGCATGCTGTTCGAGAGCGGCTCGAGCAGCGGCGGTGCGGTGCGCCGCAACGACGGCACGCTGCGCACGCTCAAGCAGGCGGCCTGGGAGCACTTCACGGCCGAGTGGAACACGGTGAAGACGTCGGCGCGCCGGCGCACGGAGCTGGTGAGCGATTACGCGAAGGCGCGCGCCGATGCCATCACCATTCACCAGAAGGGCCCGCTGCGCGGCGTCGTGTTCGCGCGCGATGCACAGGGGCGTGCCGACTCGCTGGCCGCCAAGCTGCTCGCGAACGGCATCGACGTGGGCACGCTGCCGAACGAGACGAGCGTCGCGGCGGCCACGTCGTACATGTTGGGCACCACCGGCGCAGCGAAGTTCCCGGCCGGCAGCTACGTCGTGGACTATGCGCAACCGCAGGGCCACCTCGCCAAGGCGCTCCTCGAGCCCGACGCGGTGCTCGACTCGGCGTTCATCAAGGACGAGCTCGAACTGCGGCGACAGGGGCAGGGCAACCGCTTCTACGACATGACCGGCTGGTCGATGCCGATGACGTGGCGCCTGCAGGCGTGGGCCGTGTCGGCGATGCCGGCCGGCGTGTCGCCGCTCCCCGCCGTGCGTGGCATCACGCCGACGGTCATCCCCAAGGCCAACTACGGCTACGCGTTCGAGCCCGGCAGTGAGGCGAGCATCCGCATGCTGAGCGGGCTGCTCAACGACAGCATCCGTGTGGTGTACGCGCCCAAGCCGTTCAAGAGCGGTCGCAACTTCCCGAACGGCGCATTCCTCGTGCGTGTGGCGTACAACCGCGCGGACGTGCACGAGGTCGTGAACGCGCATGCGCGCGCGAGCGGCGCCGTGGTCTCGCCCATCGCGTCGGCCGGTGTCGAGACGGGCACGGACCTCGGTAGCAACAGCGTCGTCCCCATTCGTCGCCCGAAGGTCGCGCTCGTGGGCGGCGCGCCGATCAACGGCTCGTCGTTCGGCTTCAGTTGGTACGCGATGGACCAGCGGCTGCAGTATCCGAGCACGGTCATCGACGCGAACTTCATCGCGGGCGGCGACCTCTCGCAGTTCAACGTCATCATCCTGCCGAGTGTGCAGGCCGGGGGCTTCGACCGCCTCATCGGCGACGGTGGACGGCAGCGGCTGGTGGACTGGGTGCGCAACGGTGGTGTGCTCATCACCATCGACGCGGCCAGTGCGTGGGTGGCGCAGGAGCGTGTGGGGCTCGTGCGCACGCGCGTGCGTCGCGACTCCACGCGGGCCGACAGCACCGGCGGTGCGCCGCTGCCGGCGTCGTTGCCGGGCGTGCTGGCGCGCGCGACCATCGACACGCTCTCGCCGCTCCTGGCCGGCATCACGGAGCGGGAGATCGCCGTGTTCGCGAACAGCGACCGCGTGCTGAGCGTGCCGCGCGACCTGAGCGCGGGCGAGGCGGTCATTCGCTTTGCGCCGACGCCGCGCGTGCGCCTCACCGGCTACTTCTGGCCCGAGAGTGCCGCGCGACTGGGCGGCTCGCCGTACCTCTGGACCGAGCGCGCCGGCCGCGGCCGCGTGATCGTGTTCGCCCACGACCCGGTGTACCGCGACCAGTTGCGGGGCACGCTGCCGCTGTTCGCGAACGCGGTGTTCCTGGGCGGGATCTTCTAGGCGATGCGCTTGCGCACGATCTAGACGTCGACGGCCGCCGCGACCGCGCCGCGCACCGTGTGCGCGATCGCGGCGGCGTCGAGCCCGTGGCGGGTACGCAGGAACGCCTGCGTGCCCACCACACTCGAGAAGCGGTCGCGCACGCCGAGCCGCCGGAAGTGCCGCGGCGCGACGCCATGCTCCAGCAGCACCTCGGCGGTCGCGCCGCCGAGTCCGCCCTCGACCATGTGCTCCTCGACGGTGAGCACGACCGGCACGTCGCGGCACAGGGCGGCCAGCGCCGACGCATCGAGCGGGCGCAACGTGTGCACGCTGGCCACGCGCACCGTGATGCCCTCATGCGCGAGCGCGGCGGCGGCGGCGAGCGCCTCGCGCACCACACCGCCCACGGCCAGCACCACGGCGTCGGTGCCATCGCGCAGCAGCCGGGGCACACCCACCCGCACCGGCTGCGCACCATGGGGCGGCACCGGTGCCGCGTCACGATCGAGCCGCAGGTACGCCGCGCCCTGGCGCGCGATGACCGCGTCCACGGCGGCGCGTACTTCATCGTCGGTGCCGGGCGCCATGCACGTCACCTCGGGGAGCGCGCGCAACATGGCCAGGTCCTCGGTGGCGTGGTGCGACATGCCGAGCGCGCCGTAGCTGAAGCCGCCGCCGATCGCGACGACCTTCACGTCGGCATTGTGGTAGGCGGCGTCGTTGCGGAACTGCTCGAGACAGCGCAGCGTCGCGAAGTTCGCGATGGAGTAGACGAACACGATGTGCCCTTCGAGCGCGAGGCCCGCGGCGACGCCCATCATGTTCTGCTCGGCCACGCCGGCGTTGACGAACTGCGCGGGACAGCGCGCGCGGAAGTCGTCGAGCACGACGAAGCCCAGGTCGCCGGTGACCAGCATGATGCGCGGGTCGGCGAGCGCGTGTTCGGTGAGCCGCGCGATGAACGCGTCCCTCATGGCACGAGCGCGCCGGCGGGGTGCCGCCCATGCGGGTCCAGTGCGAGCGCCGCCGCGGCCAGCTCGCGTCGCGCCGCCTCGAGCTCGGCGCCGCGCGCCGTACGGTAGTGCCAGAGCACCTGCTGCGACGGCGCCTCCATGAACGAGACACCCTTGCCCTTGACCGTGCGCGCCAGCACCACCGACGGGCTGCCCCGATGCGCGTCGGCGGCGTCGAGCGCGGCGCGCACCGCGTCGTGATCGTGCCCGTCACAGTCGTGCACGCGCCAGCCGAAGCTCTCCCACTTGGACGCAAACGGCTCGAGCCGCATCGTGTCCTGCACGCGCCCGAGGCTCTGCACGCCGTTGTAGTCGACGATGGCGATGAGGCGGTCGAGACCGTGGTGCGCCGCGAACAGCGCCGCTTCCCACGTGGCGCCGGCGTCGCACTCGCCATCACTGAGCAGCGCGACCACGCGATGCGATGCGTCCTCGCGCGTCGAGTCCTCGCGCGTCGCGGCCAGCGCCATCCCGGCGGCGACGGACAGGCCGTGCCCCAGTGAGCCCGTGGAGAACTCGACACCGGGGATGCCGCGATGCGACACATGCCCGCTGAGCAACGCGCCATCCTGTCCGTGCGTCTCGAGCCACGCGAGCGGGAAGAAGCCGCGCAACGCGAGGGCGGCGTACACCCCGGCGCCCGCGTGTCCCTTGCTCAGGATGAACCGGTCACGCGCGGCCCAGCGCGGCTCCTCCGGGCGTACCCGCAACCATCCGCCGTAGAGCACGGCGAGCAGGTCGGCGCAGGAGAACACCGACCCGATGTGCGCGCTGCCGCCGGCACTCGTCATCTCGAGCGCATGCTGCCGCAGCGCCACGGCAAAGCGCCGCGTGTCAGTCGAGAACGGCATACGCGAGATACGGATCCCACGGCAGCCGCTGCAGCGCGAGCCGTCCGATGCCGAGGGTGTCCAGCAGCGCGCGCGTCTCGCCGGGCCACCGCGGATTGTCGAGTTCATCGAACGCGATGACGGCGCCCCGCGGCATGCGCGGCACGAACGCCTCGAGCGCCGCCTTGGTGGGCTCGTACAGGTCGCAGTCGAGCACCAGCAGGCTCACGACGAGATGCGGATGCGCGGCCACGAACGCGGGCGCGGTGTGCACAAGATCGCCCGCCACCAGCTCGACCTTGGGGATGTGCCCCAGGAACCGGTCGCGATCGTGTTGCGCGAAGAGCGCGTCGAGCTCCGCGCGACTGTCGGCGGCGAGATCGCCGGTGCGGGGCATCTCGGCGCCGTGGTCGGCGTCGCTCACCGACGGAAACCCGGTGAACGTGTCGAAGCCGTAGATGCGTCGCGTGAAGTTCTCGGGCTCGAGGATCGTGCTCAGCTTCGCCCACGACGCCACCCCGAAGCCCCGATACACGCCGCACTCCACCACCGAGCCCTTCACCGGCAGCACGAGCTTGAACAGCTCGTACATGGCGAGGAAGCGCTTGAGCGCCGTGCGTCGTACGTACTTGGGAAAGTTCTCGAGGCGCACCGCCACCGGGTCGGCGCTGGCCATGAACAGGCGCGCCACCTCGGCTTCCACCGCGCGTTCAGTGTCGGTGCGTTGAATGGACGTCATGCGACGGGAGGAGAGGTCGGTGAAGCGAGCGCGTCGAGCTGCGACCGGGCATCGGCCGGGAGCTGCCAGTCACGCGCGGCTGCCAGCTCATGCACCTGCCAGGGGTGCTTGATGCCGCACAGCACCGCATCGACGCACGGTTGCTCGAGCGCCCACCGCAACGCCACCTGCGCTGCGGGGCGCCCGAGCTGCTGTGCGACCGCGTCGAGCGTGCGCACCGCCGCAAGGTGCGTCGGCAGGGTGGGGCTGCGGAAGATGCCGTGACGCGCACGCAGGTCGGGGAGCGCGAACGTCTCGGCGGCCCGGTGTGCGCCGGCCAGGAGCCCCTGCGCGAGCGCCGAGTGCACCAGCGTGTGGAGGCCCCGCGCCTGTGCGCCGTGCAGCACGGGCGTCATCTGGCGCTCGAGCAGGTTGAAGCCCACTTGCAGGCTCGCCACCGGACCGCCGCGCTGAAGGGCGTCGACGTCCTCGATCGCCATGTTGCAGCAACCGACCGCGCGCACCACGCCCCGCGCGCGCCAGGGCTCCAGCCACGCGCGGAGCGCCGAGTAGTCGGTGCCGGGCACCGGCCAGTGCAGTTGCCACAGGTCGACGTGGTCGGTGCACAGCCGCCGCAGGCTCGCCATGAGCGCCTGTTCGAGCCACGCGGGCGACAGCGTACGCCAGGTGCGCCCGGTGGCGTCGAACGCGACTCCGGCCTTGGTCGCGATGAACGCCCGCTCACGTTGGCCGACCAGCGCGCGCCCCAGCACGGTCTCGGCGTGCCCCAGGCCATAGACATCGGCGGTGTCGAAGGCCGTGATGCCCGCGTCGAGCGCCGCGTGCACGGCACGCGTGCTGGTCGCGTCGTCCACCGGGCCGTAGTCGTGGCCGCCCATGGCGGCGCAGCCGAAGACGAGGCCCCGCGGCAGCGGCGTTGCGCTCACGCCCCCGCCCCCGCCCCCGCCACACCCAGCACGCGCCGCACCACCAGCCACGCCGTGCGCGCGAGGATCGCGACATCGACGGCCAGCGACCGCTCGTGCACGTACTGCAGCCGCAACCGGTTCTTCTCGGCCCGCACGCGCCGCACGTACTCGCCGTGCGGGTCGTCGGTACCCAGCTCGCGGGCCAAGTCGGCAAAGCGCAGCGACGCGTAGTCCGTGATGCCGGGACGCACGGAGAGGATTCTGCGCTCCTCGGCCGAGTACGCATCGGCGTGTTCGGCCACCTCGGGGCGTGGACCCACGAGGCTCATCGTGCCCGTCAGCACATGCACGAGCTGCGGCAGTTCATCGAGCTTGCTGCGGCGCAGCCAGTGTCCCACGCGCGTGATGCGTGCGTCGTCCTGGCGGGTGGTGGTGCCGGCGCGCTCGGCGCCGACGACCATCGTGCGGAACTTCCACATGCGAAAGGGCACACCGCCGCGCCCCGTGCGCACGCCGCGGTAGAGCACCGGTCCGCGCGACGACACCGCAACGAGCAGCGCCAGCGTCATGCACACCGGCAGCCACAGAGGCAGCGTGCCGAGCACCAGTACCAGGTCGAGCGCGCGCTTGGCGACCGCGTAGCCCGCACGGGTGTGGTCACCCCCAAGCGTGAGCGGCGCCGTCACGTGTCGCGCACCGGGCGCACCGGCTTGATCGGGTCGCGCATCTCGAACACCATGATCCACGCGTACTTGCCGATGGCCTGCGGTGCGAGCAGCACGCGGTCCACCGCATCGAGCAGCGCGCGCACCGGGCGGAAGAGGGGCGTCTTGCGCAGCGGCACCGCCGCGAGGGCCGCGAGGTGGAAGAAACGCACGTGCACCTGCCGGAAGTGTCGCCGCACCTCGTCCAGGCTCTCCACACCCAGGATGTGCTCCACTTCCCACGCCGTGCGCAAATGGGGGGTGCGCCGTCGGTACGCGTGGATGAACGGATTGTGCCGCAGCGCCTCGATGCAGAGCATGGCGCCGCCCGGTTTCAGCACGCGGGCCAGCTCGCCCAGCGCGCGCGGCAGGTCGACGTGGTGCAGCGCGCCGTACTCCACGCCGATGTCGAAGTGATCGTCGGGGAAGGTCATCGCCTCGCCGTCCATGACGGTGAAGCGACAGCGTGTGTGCACGCCCGCCTCGCGTGCGTTGGCTTTCGCATTCGCGACGCCCTCGGGCGAGAGGTCGATGCCGACGACCTCCGCACCGTAGTGCGCGGCGGCCACGCCGTTCTCGCCGTTGCCGCAGGCAAAGTCGAGCACGCGCGTGCCGGCAGTGCAGTGGCGCGCCATCCACGCCGCCTGGTACTGCGCGCTGGCGTGCGTGATGCTGTAGAACTTGACGTTCGAGAAGTGATACGCGAACGCCTCACGGTCGCGGATCATCCGGTCGAGATCGTGCGCCTCCTCGGCCACGTGCGTGTCGCTGCGGCGCTCACCCCCCTGCAGGATCGTGCGACGCGTGCGTGAATGCGCGATCTCGAGCCGCTTGCGTTCCTCGAGCAGCGACTCGTCGAGCGGCGACTCATCGAGTGGCGATTCATCGAGTGGCGCCGCGTCCATTGGCGGCGTGGCGTCCGGATCGCGCGGCGTCATGCCACCCCCGCCAACCGCCGGAAGGTGGCGTCGAGTGCGGCACCGGCCACATCGAGCGCGAGATGCCGGTCGTAGTACGCGCGGCCGCGCGCGCCCATGGCCTCCCGTTCGGCCGTCGACATCGCCGCCAGGCGCACCATCGCGTCGGCCATGGCGGTGGGATCTTCCGGCGGCACGGCGATGCCGCACGCCGCCTGCTCCACGAGCTGCGCAGTGTCGCCGCGCGCCCCGATGAGCAGCGGCCGTCCGCTCGCCATCGCCACCGACACCTTGCTCGGCACCGTCACGTCGAGGAAGGGCAGGGCGCGCAGGTGGGCGAGCATGACATCGCTCACGGCGTTCACGGCATTCATCTCGTGGTAGGCGCGCCGCGGCAGGAACTGCAGCGTTGGCGCGGCAGCGGCAGCGCCGAGATCGGCCGCCACCTGCTGCGCCGCCGCCAGCGTGGGACCATCGCCCACGATGCGCACTGCGATGCGGGCGTCTCGCGCACCCGCGAGGGCCGCCGCGCGCACGATCGTCTCCACACCCTGCAGCGGCCCCACGTTGCCGGCATACACGAAACCGATGCGCCCATCGAGCGCCATCGCGGTGCGCAGTGCCGGGTCGGGCGCGGCCGGCGCGAACAGCGTCTCGTCGGCCCAGTTGTACGACACGAGCAGCGTGTCGCGCGGCACCCCGCGCGCTTCCAGCAGGCGCGCGGCGCCCGCCGACAGCACGCCCACCACGGCGGCGCGCCGGTACAGGAAGCGGCAGAAGGCGCCAATGCTGGCGTCGGCCACGCGATGCAGGCCACGGGGCAGCATCCCGCTGGCCAGCACCGTGTCGGGCCACAGGTCGGCGATCTGGTGCACGATGGGGGCGCCGTGCAGCAGGCGCAGCAGCAGCGCGGGCACGCCGTTCGTGGGTGGGGGTTCGTACAGGAACACCACGTCGCCACGCCCCAGCAGCGGCACGCCGATGCACGTCGCCGACAGCATGAAGCTCAGGTAGGTCGCGATGCGACGCAGCGGGTTGGCGTCGTGACTCGGATACAGCGGCACGCGCAGCACCGGCACGCCCTCCATCACCTCGCGCATCCACGGCCGCTGCCGATAGCCGTCGAAGGTGCGTCCCAGCGGCCACTGCGGGAAGCCGGTGAGGACACGCACGTCGTACCCACGCGCCATGAGCCACCGCGCGAGCGGCAGGCCACGCTGCGCGCCCGGCTCCGGATCGAAGGTGATGGTCACGAACAGCACCCGCACGGCCCGCCCATCCCGGTGGCGCGGCGGGGGCAGTGCGGGCAGCGGCGACACGCCGTCGGCGGCAGCGCTCACGCGTAGCGGTGCAGCCAGAGGTCGAGCATGAGCAGGCCGAACACCTCACGCGCGTACTTGCTGCCGGCGGTGAAGTTGAGGCGCCGCAGGTCGTACCGGTCGCGAAAGCGCGACGTGGTGAGCTGTTCGCGGATGGCGCTCGCCGACTGGTTCACGAACGTGCCGATGGGCGTGGTGAATCCCATCTTGTCGGCGCGCTGCGCGATGGCCTCGGGCACGAACGGCGCGGCGAGCTGCCGCAGTACCGGCTTGAGCGTGTCACCGCGCAGCAGGTCGGCCGGGTCGACCGCGAGCACCTGCCGCACGAGGCGCTGGTGCAGCAGGCTCGGACGTGCCTCCAGCGAGTGGCGCCCGGCGATGCGGTCGTCCAGCGTGAGCAGGCCGGTGAGGAAGTGACGCCGGTCGAAGCGCAGCATCGCCCCCAACGCCCCCTGCTCGGGCGCACACGCGGCGAACGCCTCTGCGAACTGTCGTTCCACCGCCGGGTCGTAGAAGCGGTACAGCGACACGTCCCCCTTCACGTGTGTCGCCTCGAAGCGCGCCGCACTCGTGGGGAGCGTGCGCAGCCGCTCATGCAACGCACGATAGCTCTCCTGCGGGCACACACCGCGCGCGAGCAGGTAACGCGCGTACCCCGCGAACAGCTCGTCGCCACCGGTGCCGGTCAGCACCACCTTGTAGCGCCGACGCACCTGCGCGAACAGGTCGTCGAGCGGCAGGATGACCGCACCGATGGCGGGGTCGTCGACATCCTCCAGCAGCGACGTGAGGCGATCGACGAGCGCGACCTCCTCCTGCGCGTTCACCGTGAACAGCCGAGTGGGCAGGTCCTCCACCGCCAGCTTGGCCCACGCGGTTTCGTTGCAGTCGGGGTCGGCGTAGTTGGCGTGGTACGCGACATCCGGGCGCACGAGCCGCGTGAGCAGCGTCGAATCGAGGCCGCCACTGCAGAGCGTGGTCACCGGCGTGTCGCTCACGGTGGACGCCAGCGTGCCTTCCCGCAGCAGTGCGCGCGTGTCCTCGATCCACGCGGGCGTCACGGGCGCGGTGCCGTGCATGCCGAGCAGGTCGTCGTAGCACACCGTGCGCGTCGCCCCGCCATCGAGCGGCACCTCGAGCAGGTGCCCCGGCGGCACGGCACGCACCTCGCGAAAGAACGTCTGGCCGCCGAACGTGAACTGGTAGCGCGCATACGCCGACAGTGCCTCATCGTCGAGCGCGAGCCCGGGGCCGTGTGTCTCCGCCACGCTGCGCAGCAGGCTCGACACGATGACGCGATCGCCGCCGCGCCACAGGTACAGCGGCTTCACGCCGAACTGGTCGCGCACGCAGGTGAGCGTGCGTCGCACCTTGTCGTAGACGACGAACGCCCAGAACCCCTCGAGGCGCGGCAGCACCGCCGCGCCCCAGCGCGTCCACGCGTGCAGCAGCACCTCGGCGTCGTTGGCGCCCGGCAGCACGATGCCCTCGCGGGAAAGCGCGTCGCGCAGCGCCACGAAGTTGTAGATCTCGCCGTTGTACGCCAGCACATGCGTGGCGTTCTCGAGCGGCCCGGCTGCGCGCTCATCGAGCCCGATGATGGCGAGGCGCGTGAGCCCCATCTGCACGCGCCCGTCGGTCCAGAAGCCCAGTTGATCCGGGCCGCGCCGGCGCAGCGGTGCGAGCGACCGGTGGCTGAACGGCGCGTCGAGCCCCACGCCCACGAGAATGCCGCACATGGTCAGCGCGCCAGGACGCGGGACGCCATCAGGCGGCGCACCGTCACGTCGACGCGCGATCGGGCACACCCACCGCCGCGGCGATCGCCGCGCGATGCGTGCGGAACCACGCCACCGTCTCCTGCAGCCCTTCGGCCACCGTCACGGCAGGCGCGTGCCCCAGCACTGCGCGCGCTTTCGACACATCGGCCTGCCGGCGCGCGGCGTGGTCCCACGCACGGCGTGGGGCGTACACGATGGGGCTGTTCGATGCGCAGGCAGCAATGACGTCGCGCGCCAGGTCGATCACGCGCGTCTCCCGTCCGGTGCCGAGGTTGATCGCCTCACCGTATGCGGCGGGCGTGTGCGCACTGCGCACGAGCCCGTCGACCAGGTCATCGACGTACACGAAGTCGCGCGTCTCCTCGCCCGTCCCGGTGATGACGAGCGGCAGGTCGTGCAGCGCGCGCCAGATGAAGTTCGGGATGACGTTGCGATACGCGCCCGGCAGTTCACCCGGTCCGAAACTGTTGAAGAAGCGGCAGCGCACGGTGGGGAGCGGTCGCACGTGCGCGCCGCGCGCACTGCTGCCGAACCACGTGCAGTAGAACTCGCCGAGCGCCTTGGTGATCTGGTACGGCGTGTCGAGGTGCAGGCTCACCGGCGCATCCTCGCGAATCGCACCCGGCGTGTCGTGTCCCGCAATCGAGCACCCGGCCGACGCGTACACCACCACCCGCGCCTGCTGCGCCGCGGCCCAGTGCAGTACCGCCAGCGTGCCGTGCCCGTTGGTGTGCAGGTCAGCGAACGGATGGTCCACCGAGTTCTGGTTCGCGAAGAACGCGGCGAGGTGGAACACGATCGGTTCGTGCACCGACAGCGCGAGCGACGCGATGTCGACCACGTCGTGCACGTGCAGCTCCACGCGCGGATCGTCGGGGAGCAGCCACGCATGCCCGGATGTCAGCGTGTCGACCACCACCACCCGGCGCGCCCCGTCGGCGAGGAGCCGCCGCACCAGTCGCGAGCCGATCGCCCCCGCGCCACCGGTCACCACCACATCGCCGAGCGGATGCAACGACGCGTCGGCGGATGATGCGAGCGGTGACAACAGCGGTGATGCGGGCGATGGCGGCGCACCCGTGCCACCGGCCCCGGCATCGGCCGTGGGGTGACGGTGGCTGCGGCAGCGCGGTCCGGCGTCGGACATGCGAGTGGTGTGGAGTGAAGGCGGGCGTGTCGTCGATCGCCGCGCGGGCTGGTCCCGACTCGACGCGACAGGCAATTTACCGCCGTGAAGCCATCGGTTTGGGGAGCCCCTGTGCGCCGTGCGCTGGCCGCGCTCGTCGGCGGCGCGGCGGTGGGTCCGGCGCTGGCGCTGCTGGCGCTGCCGGTGCTCACGCGGCTCTACACGCCATCGACGGTTGGCGCGGCCGCGACCATCGTGGCCTGGGCCTCGGTGGTGAGCATCGTGGCCACCGCGCGCCTCGAGCTGCTAGTGCCCGGTGCCGACACCGACGAGGCGGCCCATGCGCTCGTACGCGCCGGCTTCTGGTGCGCCACGGTGGTGTGCCTGGGCGTCGGCATCGTGGCAACGTGGCTCGGCCTCGGCGACGGCGTTGCAGGAGGTGCGGCAACGACCACCACTTGGTCCGCCGCCATGACGGCGAGCCTCGGCGCCGCCATTGCCTGGACACTCGCCGCCACCGCGCTGCGACGGGCCGCGCTGGTGCGCGCACAGGCGTACACGCGCGCCGCGGAGGTGCAGGGGTGGCAGGGCGCCTTGCGCGCGCTGCTGCCGCTGGCCGCCGGCAGCGCGTGGCCCGGTGTGCCGGCGTTGCTCGCGAGTGAGCTGGTGGGGCGCCTGCTGCCGCTGTCGCGTGCGCACGCCGGCAGCGCGCCCCACCGCCGCGTGCCCGCCTCGCCCGTGCCTGCCTCGCCCGTGCCTGCCTCGCCCGTGAGTGCGATCGCGGCGCTGCGTACCGCGCTCCCCACCGCCGCGGTGCTCCTCCCCTCGGGGCTGCTCGACGCACTCGCCATCGCGTTGCCGCTGCCGCTGGTTGGGCGCGCGCACGGCGTCGCGGCCGCCGGCCTCTTCGCGCTCGCACAGCGGGTGGTGAGCGCACCCGCCGCACTCGTCGCGCCCGCCCTGGGCGACCTGCTACATGGAGACACCGCCGCGCAGTTGCGTGCCGCCACGCCCGGTGGCTCGGCACCGGCTGCGCCGGCACACCCCGCCGCGCCGCCCGTGCTGCGACCTGTGCTGCGACCTGTCCTGCACCACGCCCTCCGTCGCCTCGCGCTCGGCGGCGGCGCGGTGCTGCTGCTCATCGCGCTGCTGGCGCCGCGGTTCGTGGCGCCCCTCTTCGGAGATCGCTGGACCGCCGCGGCGCCATTGCTGCCGCCGCTCGCGCTCTGGAGCTGGGCGGCACTCATCGTCGTGCCCACCAGTCGTCTGCTGGTGCTCGCGGGGCGCAGTGCGTGGAAGCTTGCCTACGACGTGAGTGCGCTCACGCTGTTGCTCGCCACCGTCGTCCTCGCACCGGGCGCGACCCTGGTCGACACGGTGTGGCGCATCGCACTCGGGCAGGCGGCCGCGTATGTCGTCTATGCGTGGCTCATCGATCGCGCCTGCGCGCATCCACGCGTGACGGCAGGAGGTGTCGCGACATCGTCCACGACACCGGGCGTGGTGCCGGTCGCATGACCGTTCCGCCCCCCGCCGCCAGCCGCGCACTGCCGGCGGTCACTGCCGGCGTGCCGCTGCGGCTCACACGCACGCACCCGTTGGCGCGGGTTGCGGCCGTCGTGGGCACCGGCGTGCTCGCGTTGCTGGCCACCGCGGTCTATCGCGGTCCGCTGGCCGCGCTGGTGACGGGCTGGGAGTGGCCCGACCGCCCGCACGGCGCGCTCGTCACGGCCCTCGCGTGGAGCGTGATCCTCGCGCCGGCGTGCCTGCTGCGCCTCGATGCGGCGCGCCCCTCGCGCCCGCTCGCCTGGGTGCTGCATCTCGGCGTCCTGCTCCCCGCCGCCGTGGTCGCGCAGTGGGCGCCCATGCCCGACGCGCAGGTAGTGGGCATGCTGCTCGCCATGACCGCCGGGTTCGCGGTGGTGGCCGGTGTGGGGCTGCTGCCGCCGCTGCGCCTGCCGCAGCCGGCGCTCACAGCGCACACGGCGCTGCTCGTGTGGCTGCTGCTCGCCGGCGCCTGCACGGCTTTGCTGCTGCGCACGTGGGGCGACCTGCTGCACCTCGCCGCACCCAGCGAGGTGTACGCGCAACGCGCCCGCTGGATGGCGCGCGATGCGGGGCTACTGGCCGGATACGCGCAGTCGTGGCTCGTGCACGCCCTCGTGCCGTTCGGGGTTGCCGCCGCATGCCGGTCACGTCGCTGGTGGCCCGCGGTGCTCGCCCTGCTGCTGGCGACGTTCGCGTACGCCATCGCGGCGCAACGCATCGCGCTGGCCGCACCGCTCCTGGCGGCGGGCGCGTGGTGGCTGGCTTCGCGCGCGCCACGTCGCCTCGCCCTCGCCGGGCTCGCCGGCGCCGTCGGCGCCTTTGCGCTGCCGTTTCTGCTCGGTCCGGCGTCGCCCGTCGCGGCAGGCGTGGCCGAGCTCGTGCTCTATCGCGGTGTGCTCAACAACGGATTCCTGGCAACGCTGTACTTCGACTTCTTCGCGACGCGTCCGCCGGTGGGCTTTGCCGCGGTGAAGGGGCTCGCGCTCCTCGGCGGCGATGCCGCGCAGCGCGACTACAAGGCACAGCTGGGCTGGCACTGGTTCGGCACCGAGACGGATCCGAACGCCAGCTTCCTCGCGGACGGCTTCGCGCAGCTCGGCGTCGCGGGTGTGCTCGTCGAAGCGCTCCTGGTCGCGGCCGCGCTCTGGCTGCTCGACAGCATCGCGCACACCCGCAAGCTCCCCGCCGCGTTCGTGCTCGCCGCCATGGCCGCGCACATCGTCACGCTCACCAACGGCCAGGCACCGAATCTGCTGCTCGGCGGTGGCCTGCTCTGCTCGCTGGGCCTGCTGTGGCTGTGGCCCGCGGCGACATCGACACCCACCGACCACGCGCCGTGACACTGCGCCTGCTGCGTGTCGAGAAGACGCCGCACCCGGAGTCGTGGCGCCAGCTCTATCGCCGCACGCCCGCGCTCGCCGACGCGCCGTACGCCGAGCAGCATGCGGCATGGCTCGCGCATCGTGTGCAGGGCGCCGGAGCGTTGCAGCGCGCCATGACGCCACTCGGCTACGACGTGCACGAGGTGTTCTCGGACATCGAGCCGCTGCAGCGCGCGTGGGCACGAGAGCACGACGTGCCCGTGCCACGGGTGGGATGGTCGCAGGCCATTCCCCTCGCGCAGGCGCGTGCGCTGCGCCCCGACGTGCTGTACTCGTACGACGCGCGCAACCTCGACTTCGCGTGGCTCGACCGCCTGCGCATCGAGGTGCCGTCCGTACGCGTCGTGGCCGGCTTCATCGGGTCGTCGAGCTTCGACATCGACACCTTCCGGCGCTACGACATCCTCCTCACCTGCACCGACGAGTACGCTCGCTACTTCCGGGCGCACGGGCTCGACCCGGTGGTGGTCACGCACGTCGTCGACGAGGCGATCGCGCCGCTGCTGGGCCAGCGGGCGCCGCGCGAGGGCGTGGTGTTCAGCGGCAGCCTCTGGCGTGATGCGCAGGGGCATCACGAGCGCGAAGCCCTGCTGGAGGCCATGATCGGTCTGCCCGGCTTCACGCTGCACTCGCCGCAGGCGGTGCTCACACGCAGTCGCGACCTACTCACGACCACGGCGCGACGCGGCGTCTTTGCCACGCATCGCCTGCTGGTGGCCGTCGGTGTGCCGACCGATGCGCGGCGGCGCCTGCCGATCATCGGCAAGGGCGCGACGTGGACACACTGGCCCCGCCGGCAGTGGCACCCGCGGCTGCACGCGGCTGCGCAGCCTCCGGTCTTCGGCCTGGACATGTTCCGCCTGCTGCACGGCACGCGCGTCACGCTCAACGCGGTCGACCACGCCGAAGCGGCCAACATGCGCCTGTTCGAAGCCACCGGCGCCGGGAGCTGCCTGCTGACCAGTCACCGCGAGAACCTCGCCTCACTCTTCGTACCCGACGCCGAAGTGGTGACCTATCGCTCGCCGGCCGAGGCACGCGAGAAGGCGGCGTGGCTGATGGCACACCCCGACGAGGCGGAGGCGATCGCGCAGGCGGGGCAGCGTCGCACGCTGCGCGACTACACCTGGACGCAACGTGCCGCGCAGCTTGACGCGCTCGTGCGCGCCCGTCTCGCGGAGCGCTGACACATGTGCGGCATCGCGGGCGTGCTGGCGCCGCGGCGTGGCATCGTCGACGCGCACGAGGTGGCGCAGCTCGATGCCGCCATCGCCCATCGCGGCCCCGACGGACGCGGCGTCCTCTCGCTCACGCACGACGACCGGTGGCACCTCGGCATCGACGCGCGCGACGTGCCGGCCGGGCGGCTCGCGCTGGTGCATCGGCGTCTCGCCGTGCTCGACCCCACGGCGGCCGGCCAGCAGCCCATGCTGCATGCGTCGGCCGGGCTGGCCGTCAGCTACAACGGTGAGCTGTACAACTTCCGCGCGCTGCGTGAGACGCTGTCGCGGGAAGCCTTGTCGCGGGAGACGCTCGCGCAGGGCGGCGCACACTTCACCACGCGCACGGACACCGAGGTGCTGCTCGCTGCCTACGCGCAGTGGGGCGTCGCGGCCTTCGCCCGCTTCGAGGGCATGTTCGCCTTCGCACTGCTCGACCTGCGCCAGCGTGTACTCCATCTCGTGCGCGATCGCCGCGGCATCAAGCCGTTGCTCATCGCGCGCGTCGGCACCGGCGAGGGTGCCCGCGTGGCGTTTGCCTCCGAGCTTCGGGCCCTGCTGCCGTTGGCGAGCGGCTGGCGTCTCGCGCCGCAGGCCGCCTACGACTACCTGCGCAACGGACTCACCGGACACACCACCGCGTCCATGGTGCAGGGCATCTGGCACCTGCCCCCGGGCACGGTCCTGTCGCTCTCACTCGACGACGACCATCCCGCGACGCAGCTCGACGAGACGCTCGCGCGTGCCGTGCGGTTCGATGACGCGATGCCCAACGCACGGCGCGGCGCCGCGCCGTCCATCGCCACACGCGATGAGGCTGTCGCGCTGTTGCGCACGCGGCTCCTCGCCAGCGTCGACGCGCACCTGCAAAGCGATGTGCCGGTGGGCGCGGCGCTCTCCGGCGGCATCGACTCGTCCAGCATTGTCGCCTGCGCCTTCGCCGCGCGCGACGGTGACGCGCCAGGCGGGCAGCGCGCGACCCTGCAGCGCGCGTTCACCTTCGCCTCGGGCGACGACAGCGACGAAACGGCGTGGGCTGCGCGCGCCGCAGCGCCCTTCGGCCTGCCGCTGCAGCACGTCACCGTGCGCGATACCGACCTGGTCGACGACTTCGACGACGTCGTCACCGCGCTCGACGAACCGGCGGGCAGCACGAGCGTGTACGCGCAGTACCGCGTCTACCGCGCCGCACGGGAGTCGGGCATCCCCGTCCTGCTCGACGGGCAGGGCGCCGACGAGCTGCTGGCCGGCTACCACTCGGCGCACGCCGTGCTGGCCGCCGAGTACTGGCGCACCGGCAAGCTGCGCGACGCGTGGCGCCTGCTGCGCACACCACCGCAGGTCGTCGGTGCGTCGGTGGGGCCGTGGAAGGCCGCGCTGGCGCGCATCCTTCCGGTACCGCTGGTCGCGGTCGGTCGCGCGCTCGCGCGACGCACGTTGGTGCCGGTGTGGCTCGATCGCACGTGGCTCGAACGTCACGGCGTGCGTCCTCGCGACCTGATGAGTGCTCGCACATTGCGGGAGCAGCTCGATGGCGACCTCACGATGGGACTGCGCACGCTGCTGTCCTATCAGGATCGCAACAGCATGCGCTTTGGCGTCGAGAGCCGCGTGCCATTTCTCGATCCGCACCTCGTCCAGCTCTGTCGGTCGATTCCCGCGCCGTGGCTGTTCGGCAGCGAGGGGCGCCCCAAGGCCCTGTTGCGCGACGCCATGCGCGGCCTCGTGCCCGACGTGGTGCTCGACCGCCGCGACAAGGTGGCGTTCCGCACGCCGCAGCAGGCCTGGCTACGCGCCGGTCATGCGCGCTTCGCGCCGCTGCTCGACAGCGAGCCCCTGCGCGCCCTCGGCCTCTTCGCCCGATCGGCGCCGCTGCGCCCACTCTGGGACGCGGCCGTCCTCGGCCGCCGCCGTTACGTCGATGTCTGCTGGCGCTGGATCAACTTCGCCCGCTGGCTCGAGCAGACCGGCGTCTCCCCCCCGTAGTTCCCCTCCGCGCCTCCGCGCAGCAATCGAAGCATTCCCCCTCCGCGCCTCCGCGAAGAAATCGAAGCACTCCCCCTCCGCGCCTCCGCGTACTACCGCCAAGGCAGGTACGGCACCAGCGGATACACCCGCGTCTCATGCCCGCCGTCGTGTCGCACCGCCGTGAACCGTGCCGACACGCCGAGCGCGTCGAAGATGTGGCGCAGCTCCGCCACCTGCTGGCCGTCGTAGCGCTGGTTCGTGCCCGTGTCCGAGCCGTCGGTCTCGAACACCAGCCCCCGCGGTGCGATGAGATAGCGCAGCGCATCGTCGCTCACCGCGCACAGCTCGCTCAGCCACACCCCCGAGCTCGACCCCACCTCGGTCTGGAAGTAGAGTGGCAACACCGCCGCCGGGTTGGAGTACACCAGGCCGCCGATGCGCGCGTCGGTGGCCGTGGCAAGCAGCGCCGCGTAGCCGGCGTACGAGATGCCGTACGCACCGATGCGCGCGCGATCGACCGCCGGGAGCCCGCGCAGCAGGTCGACACCCGCTGCATAGTGCTCGAGCAGCAGCGGCCACGCACTCGCATCGTCCGCGCCACGCCCGCGCAGCAGCGCGGTCGCGCCGCGTGGCACCCAGTCGGGCACGAGCGGCGCGAACACCACGTCACCGTCGCGCGCCAGCACGCGGCCGTACTCGCCGAGGTAGGACGTCACGCCCTGCGGCGGCAGGCCGAACAGTTGCGACAGGCCGTAGTTGCCGTCGAAGCTCAGCACGCCCGCCGCGCTGCGTGCCGCGACATCCGGCGGTGCGCCCAGCAGCCCCACCAGCGGCAGCGGTGACCGCGAGGCGTTGGCCACGATCCACTCCACCACCGTGTTCTGTCGCACCGCGAGCGTGTCACGCCGCACGAGCTGCACCGCCGCGTCGGTGCGACGCGGGCCTGGGGCAGCGTCGGCGCCGGCCCACGCGGCGCCGCGCCGTGCCGCGCTGCCGAGCATGGTGGCGAGATGTCGCTGGGCGCGCGACGCCTGCAACAGCACATCGCCGCGCGACATGGCCAGCACATCGCGGGGCACGGCGCACGCGCGCTGCGAGGCGACGAAGCGCGACATCGTGCGCCGCATCGCCACGGCCTGCGCGGTGGGGTACTGCAGCGCAGCGGGCTGTGGCATCCAGTCGGCCGAACGCACCAGCGGGCGGCCGTCGTCGGTGCGGTCGCCCACCGCGCGCGCCAGGAACTGCAGCGCCCGCGCGAGCGCCGGCCGCGTCGTGTCGCCGGGTGCGTCGGCCGCCTCGAACCAGCGCGTGCTGTCGCCACCTGCGGCGCGATACGCCTCCTTCGCGGCCTGCGCGATGCGAGGGCTCACGAACGCCGCCCGACGCGGCGCGAGGGGATCCTCGCCGCTCACCACATGCGCCAGCGCGCGCGCGGCCAGCCGTCGCGCGACCGTCACGTCGTCGAACCGACAGTCCGCGTGCGTGAACGGGGCGTTGGTCTGTACGCCTGCGACCTGCTGCCGGTACGCGGCGCGATCGACGATCGGCCCCAGCGTGAGCACGCCGGACACGCGTGTGTCCACGGCGGCGAGCATGCGACCCAACGAAGCGCCCTCTTCCCACCCCACCACGACCACCGGGGCGGTCGTGTCGCTCACCTGCCGCACCGCGAAGTCGAGCGCTCCCTGCAACTGCGGCAGCACCAGCGCATAAGCCGACGCCGGGCCGCCGCGCGCGCGCCATGCCGCCGCGTGATTCTCGAGGTCGAGCCACGGCAGCAGCGGCCAGAAGCTCAGGTCGTCGCTCACCAGCGGCACGAACACGGTCCAGCCGCGCAGCACCAGCTCGGCCGCCACGCCATCGAGCGGCGTACGCGCGAAGCCGTCGGGATTGCCGCCCGGCAGGCGCCAGCCGAGCGCCGCTTCGAAGGTCGCGCCGGCCCCGTGCAGCACGAGCGCCACGCGCGGCGTGGCACTGCGGGTGTTGGGTTCGAGCAACCACCCCAGCACCTCCGTGCCGGTGTGACGCCCCGTCACCGTCTCCAGCGACACGCGATACGCGCGCCCGTCGCCGACGGGTGTGCCCTGCAGCCGTTGTCCCGCCGGTGTGCGGGGCAGCGGCCCCACGCGGCGCCAGAGCAGCGTGTCGAGCGCCGCATCGCCGCGCGGCGCGGACACCGTAGGTGTCGCGCCCCCACCCGAACCAATGCACGGCTGCTGCGCGAGATACTGCCACCACGGCAACGAGGTCGCTTCGCGAAACGCCGGCGTGTCCAGGCCGAGGGAGTCGACGCGCGGCGTGGCGGGCGAGCGTTGCGCGCTCAGCACGGTGGCCACGAGCGACCCCGTCACGGCGCCCGTGCGCAGCACCGCGCGTACCGACCCCGCGCGTACCGACGCCGCGCGTGCCCACACCGGGCGCACGCCCGGCGTCCCGCGCACGGGCCTAGTCGTTCTGCGTGACGGCGACATACGCCAGCACCAGCGACACCAGCGACGTCGCCACCTGCGCGATCGTCGTGAGCTGCTGCGACCACTGCCCCGGCGTCTTCTCGCGCCGCGTGAGCACGGTGATCGTGCTGCCACCGGTGATCGTGGGGTGCTGGTCGATCACGAACCGGCCGCGCCGCGGACGCAGCACTTCACCCGAGGGGAGCTCGATGAGCAGCTTGTTCGCGTCGCCCGCCTGCGACACGCCACCGGCCGCCGCGAGATACGCCTGGAGGTCGAGGCCGCGACGATACGGCACCGCCACCTGCCGCTCCACGGCGCCGGTCACGTACACCACACCCGGATCGGGCCCGACGCGCACCTGGTCGCCCGCCAACAGGCCGATGTTCGCCTGCGCATCCTGCGCGAGCGCGCGGTCGAGATCGACCGCCACCACGCGCCCGCCTCGAATGAGCCGGAACGACGGCCGGTACGCCGTGGGCTGCAGCCCACCCGCGCGCGCCACGAGCTCCGACAACCGCTCGCTGTCGCGCTGCAGGAAGTACGTGCCGGGATACGTGAACAGGCCGCTCACCGTGACCGGCGCCAGCGCGCGATAGCCCGGACTCGCGCGCACCTGCACCTGGTCGTCGCGCTCGAGGACGAAGCGCTGCGCCTCACCGGCACGCGCGCGCACCGCCGCCACGGGCACACGCAGTACGACCGCTGCGGTGTCGGTGTACTGCGTCGCGCGCGGACGGCGACTCACCTCCACCACCTGCGCCTCGTCGGTCAACCCCCCGGCCACGTCGATCGCATCGACGAGCGTGAGCCCCGCCGCGTGCGCCACGCGCCGCGGCGCATGCACCGCCCCGGACACAGTGATCGTGCCGCCGGGATAGAGCAGCCGCCCGTCGAGCACGCTCACCGAGTCGTACTCCTGCAACCGGAACGCGCGATCGTCGGCGCGCGCCAGGTCGAGGGAGAAACTCTCCGCACGCCCGGTGCGCGGCACGGTGCGCACCACCTTCACCCGATCGGTCAGCGCCCACGGCGTCGCGCCGTCCGCGCGCGTCACGAGGTCGCCCACCGTGAGGCCGGCCGTGAGCTCGTAGCGCCCCGGCATGTGCACTTCACCGGCAATCGCGACATGGTTGCGCCGCACCTCGTCGAGATGGAAGGCGGTCACCACGTCGCCGTCGAGCAGCGGCACCGTGTCGAGACCGGCTGGCAGCGGCACATCGAGCAGCACCCGCGTGCGCCCCGCACTCCGCTGCGCCACCGGGAGCACGCGGTCCACCTGCACCCGCGTGGCCGCCGCATCGACGCTGAAGCCGCCGGCAAAGCGCAGCACATCGGCAAAGCGCTCCCCACTGCGCAACTCGAAGGTCGACGGACGACGGAACGCGCCCACCATGCCCACCGTGCGCGCCGCGAGCGGCACATGGATCACGTCGCCCTGCTCGAGACGCTTGTCCGACGCCAGGTCGCCGCGCAGGAGCAGGTCGTACAGGTCGATGGTTGCGACGAGCGCACCGCCACGCCGCAGCTCCACCGCGCGAAAGCTCCCGCGCACCGTCGGGCCACCGGCGCGACCGAGTGCGTGCAACACCGTGCCGCCCCCACTCACCGCATACGTGCCGGGGTGCTCGACCTCGCCCACCACCAGCACCGCGATCGTGCGCACCCGCGTCACGGCGAGATCGAGGCGCACGCGCCCCGCGGCGATGCCGTCGTACGAGCGCTGCGCCACCGTGCGCAACGTCGTGCGCGCGGCCTCCACCGTGAGCCCCGACACCCCCACCTGGCCCAGACGCGGCAGCAGCACCGCCCCGTCGGGGCGCACATCCACGGTGTGCGTCGCCTCCACGTCGCCGGTCAGCACCACCTGCACCACGTCACCCGGGCCGAGGCGATACGCCCCATCCACAGGCCCACTGCGCACGGGATCGAACGCCGCGCCCCGATCGGCAAACAACGCCTTGCCGAACACCGTGGCATCCGCCGCACGCTCGGCGGCCGTGCGCGGGTCGCTCGCGCGCGACGCGCTGCCCGGCGTGGCGGCGGTCGCATCAGCCGGCTGCAGCGCATCGGCCGACACCAGCTCCGACGCCAGCAGCGCCGCCACGAACGTCGAATCGGCGGGCCGCTGCAACGCCGCCCGGTCACCCCGCATGGCGGTGAAGAACGGCTCGGCGAGTCGCCCATCGTAGCCTGCCTGCTCGAGCCGCACACGCACCTGCGCCTCGCTCAACCCCGAGCGCGTCAGCAGCGCGCCGATCTCCTCGTTGCTCACGCGACGCCCCAGCGCGCGCGACGCCGCCTCCTGTGCCGCCGTGGGTGCGGTCGGAATGACGACCTGCGGTGCGCCGCCACGCGTCGTCGGTGGCGCCCCCGTCGACTGCGCGACCAGGGGAGGCGCCGTGAGGCAGCCCACCGCCACGGACAGCAGCGCGACGACACGCGTGCGCGACACGGGCGCGCCGCGGCGCGACATCAGCGGGCCACGGCGCGAGATCAGCGCGCGCAGCACCCGCCGCGCACAGCAACCACCAGACGACAACGACCCGGAAGACACGACGCAGTGAGGTAGAGGGAGGGCCGACGCCGGAGCGTCGTGAGTCCTGCGCGTTATTATAGGCCCATGAGCGACGATGTGACGCTGCTTGCCCTCGCCAACGGTCTCCTCCGGCACCGCCGCCTCGTGCTGCTGGGCGCCCTCGCGGGGCTCGTCGTGGGCGCGGCCGACGCGGTCCGTGCGGCGCGGGCGCACACGGCAGCCACGCGATTCGTCGCGCGTACGGGCGGCCGCACCGCCTCACTGGGGGCACTGGCGCAGCAACTGGGGCTGAGCGTCCCGGTGGCCGACCAGGCCGAGTCCCCGCAGTTCTTCGCCGATCTCGTCACCACGCAGCCGGTGCTGGAGGCGCTCGCCCGCACGGCGCTGCGCGATGCGACGGGCACCACGCGCCCCCTGGTCGAGCGATGGGCCGGCGGCGCCGCGCCCGAGCAGGTCGCGCGCACCGTCGCCCAACTGCGCAAACGCGTCACCGCCACCGCCGCCGCCAAGACCGGCGTCATCACGGTGAGTGCCACGGCGGGTGACGACACCCTCGCCACCGCCATCGCCGCCCGCACCGTCGCCATTGTCGATTCCCTCAACCGCACAGCGCGCCGCTCGCAGGCGTCGGCCGAACGCCGCTTCACCGAACAGCGCGTCGACTCCGCGCGCCGCGAGCTGCGCACCGCCGAAGCCGCGCTCGAATCGTTCCTCGCGCGCAACCGCGACATCCGCGACGCGCCCGCGCTCCTGTTCACCAACGACCGGCTCGCGCGCGAGGTCGCGCTGCGGCAGCAGGTTTATGTCACGCTGTCGCAGGCCTTCGAGCAGGCCCGCATCGACGAAGTGCGCGACACGCCGGTGCTCACCGTCATCGAGCCACCCGTGCCCGCCGGCCGCCGCGGCGCGCTCGCACACACGCAAGCGCTCGTCGCGTTCACACTGGGCGGCGCGCTCGTCGGCCTGGTGCTCGTCACGCTCCGCATCGTCTTCGCCCCCTCCCGCACCGGCACGCCCGCAGAACAAGCCGAGTTCGCCGCACTCCGCGCCCGCTGATCCCCGCAGGCAGCTCTCCGCGCCTCCGCGAAGAAACGTCTACTTCCGAACCTCCGCGCCTCCGCGTGGAAATCTCTACTTCCAACTCTCCGCGTCTCCGCGCCCCAAATCCGGAATCAGCGCCGCCAGCGTCTCACGCAACGCCGCCCGCGGCGTGTCCCCCTCGAGCTGCCGTACCAACTGCAGCAGCGCCGCCCCCGCATCGTCGCGCACGGGCAGGGTGTGTGCGCGCAGCACGCGCGGGTGCGCCGTGGGCGACGTCAGCCCCGGGCCGAAGAACGGCTCCTCGTGCAGCTTCTCGCCGGGACGCACACCCGTGTACTGGATCGCGATGTCCACGTCGGGCGTGTGCCCCGCACGGCGGATCAGCTCCCGCGCGAGGTCGGCAATCGACAGCGCCTCGCCCATGTCGAGGCAGAACGTCTCGCCGCCCGTGCCCAGCACGAAGGCCTGCAGCACGAGCTGCACCGCCTCCGGGTTGGTCATGAAGTAGCGCCGCATCTCCGGATGCGTCACCAGCACCGGCCCGCCGCGCGCGATCTGTCGCAGGAAGATGGGCACCACGCTGCCGCGGCTCCCGAGCACATTGCCGAAGCGCACACTCACGTACGCATGGCCGGTGCGCTGCGCCGCCTCCTGCACCACCAGTTCGGCCACGCGCTTCGATGCCCCCATCACACTCGTGGGGCGTACCGCCTTGTCGGTGGAGATGTTCACGAGATGGCGCACGCCCGCCGCCTCGGCCGCCGCCACCACGCTGCGCGTCCCCAGCACGTTGTTGCGGAGTGCCTCGTGCGCATTGCGCTCCATGAGCGGCACGTGCTTGTGCGCCGCCGCGTGGAACACCACCCGCGGCGCGGTCGTCGTGAGCAGCGTGCGCATGCTCGCCGCGTCGCGCACATCGAGGATGACCGGCAGCCGCGCCACCTGCGGGAAGTCCTGCGCCAGCTCCTGCTCGATCTCGAAGATCGAGTTCTCGCCGCGCCCCACGAGCACGATGCGTTCGGGGTGCACCGCCGCGAGCTGTCGGCACAGCTCCGCGCCGATCGACCCGCCGGCACCCGTCACCAGCACCGTCGCCCCCCGCACGCGCGCCGTCAGCGCGGCCGCATCGGTCTCGAGCGGCGCGCGCTGTACCAGGTCGTCGAGCGACAGCGTCACGACGCCTGCGATCGCGCGCCCGCACGGGCGGTGTACCCCGTCGCCTCGCACGCCGCCCGATACGCCGCCGCGAAGCGCCCCGCATCGCTCGCCCGCATGCCGCAGATGCCCACCCGAATGCCCTCGGGCACCGGCACCACGAACACATCGTGTGCCTGCAGCGCCGTGCTCACGGCCGTCGCGTCGAACGCCGCATCCGGCGTGCCGGGCAGCGTCACGAAGAACCCGCCATCCCACGGCGCGCCGGCAAACCCTTCGGCCCGGAGCGCCGCGTCCAGCGCATCGGCGCGCGTCGTGAGCAGTGCGCGCCACTGCGCATGCTCGGCCGCGAGCGCGGCCTGCGCCGCGGCGTCCTTCGCGAGGCGCAGCAGGGTGCTCATCGGCGCGCGCGCGCAGTTGCTCCACGTGCCGCGGCAGCCGGTCACCAGCGCAGCCTGCAGCGTGCGATCGTCGCACCACGGCAGCACCAACGCACCGGCGCGCGTGCCGTACAGCGTGAACGCCTTGCTCAGCGACAGGCTCGCCGCCACCAGCACCCGCCCCTCGGCCGCGAACGCCGCATAGTCGGACAGCGCCGCGTCCACGGCCTGCGGGTCACGGGCGTAGTCGAGGTACGCGAGGTCGAGCAGCAGCGTCACCGGCCCCTGCCCGCTCAGGTCGCGCAGGATCGACAGCAGTGTCTCGCGGTCGGCCGGCGACAGGCTGCGCCCCGTCGGGTTGTGGCAGGGGTCGTTGAGCCACACGAGGAGCCGCCCCTGCGACTCCAGCAGGTCACGCGCGGCGGCTTCCCACGCGCCGGCATCGAGCGCCGCGCCCGGCGCGGGCCACGGTGCGGTCGCGACGCGCACGCCCGCCTCTCCGGCAATCGTGGAGTACGGCCCCCAGAACGGCGCCGCCGTCAGCACCGACTGCCCGCGCTCGAGGAAGTTGCGCAGCGACAACGCCAACGCCCCCGAACCGCCCGGCGTGGCCACCCCGGTGCCCACCCGCTCCAGCGCGGGCCAGTGACGCCGCGCGAGCGCCAGCAGGAACGCCGGGTCGCCGGCAATGGGGGCGTACGGCGCCACTTCCAGCGGCGTGAGCTGCCGCCACTGGGCCATCACGCTCTCGAGCACCACCAGACGACCCTCGTCGTCCAGCAGCGCCCCCACCGTGGCGTTGATGACCGGGGCCCCCGTCGCCGCCCGCTGCTGCGCCGCGGCGTTCAGGGTGAAGATGAGATCGTCGCCCGCGAACCCGCGGCGCGACGGTAGCAGATGAGCCGTGGCGTCCATGCGCGGAAAGTATGCGCCCCGCGCACCGTCCGCGCCCCACAACACACGACGGGCCGGAGCAGCACCCGCCGCTCCGGCCCGCCCACACACACCGTCACGTGTTGCCGCTTCGCGCTACGGGCGCGGCTGGCTCGACGGCGGAATCTTGTTCATGAGCCGGATGTACGTGACCAGGTTGCCGTAGTGCTCCGACACGTGCATCAGGTTGAGCGCGAGCGCCGTGACCCGCGTCGACTTCGAGCCGAAGATGTCCACCGGCTCATTGAAGCGCGTCGTGGTCAGGTTGTAGGCCTTCGTGCAGTACGTCGTCGACGCCTTGAGCGCGGCCACGATCGCCGACTTCGTCTTGGCCGTCTTCTCCACCGCGTCTTCGGCCGGCACCTTGTCGCCCAACGCCGCCGCGCACACCGAGTTCTGCGCACCGGCCACGTGCGCGAGCACCTCGCCGTACGACCGCACCGTCGACACCGGCTTGTAGTTGTACTCGGTCTCGGTCATCATCTCGGCCGCCTTGGTGACGTTCTCGATGATCCCCTTCCACTGTCCCCGCAGGCCGCCCAGGGCGTAGTCCCCGGGCGTCTGGGCGCCGAGTGAACCGGCAACACACAGCGCCGGCAGCAGCAACATCCCGGTCAGCTTCGCAACACGCATGGACATCTCCTCGCGTAAGTGTGGTCGCGCCGGCCGGTCGGGCGGCGACGGCACAGCGCAGGGAACGGGGAGATCCGGAGGGGGACCCGCCGCTCGCCCGCATAGCATACCGCGTCACAGCCCGCTTCGCCCGCGCTCCGTCTCACAGGCCGAGCGTGTTATCCCACCCATGATTGCCCTCCGGCCCTCCCGCCCTCAGGCCCCCCAGCCCCCGGCTCCCGGCCCCCGGCTCCCGGCCCACAACCCACAACCCACAACCCCCTACCACACCTGCCCGAACCCGATCAGCGACTTCCACCCGGCGCCACGCTCGGCGTTGCGCGTCGCCCCCACGAACAGCGCGTTCCCGAAGAAGCGGAGCCCCGCCGTCACACTCGCCCGCACCCGGTCGGTGGGGGTCGACACCGGCGCCCACAGCGCCAGCGACGTCGGGTCCGTCACGGCCAGGCGCCCGATAGCCGCCTGCGCCGCCGCCGAGGGCGCGTCGGCAAAGCCCGCCTGCACACCCAGCGACACCCCCGGCGCCACCGCCGGCAGCCAGAAGCGTTCGTTCACCTTCGTGGGATTCCGCAGCCACGGCGTCGTGTACTGCAGCGACGTGCGCACCGCCGCCGCCCGTGAGCCGGCAAACTGCTTGTCGGCGTAGCCGGGCAGGTTCTGGTACTTCCCCAGCTCGAACAGCTGCTGCGCGGGGATGCGGTCACCGGTCACGATGCCGGCGTCGGCGCGGGCCAGCGCGATGAACGGCCCGAGCGGCCGTCGCCCGCTCACCCGCACCTCCGCGCGCTGCCAGGCACCGTCGCCCAGCGCACGCGGTCCCACGCTGCGCAGCATGTCGCCCCGCTCGAACGACAGTCGCGCGCTCAGCCCCGGCTTCACGAACTCCGCGCTGATGTCCGGGTGCCACTCGAGCAGCACCGCCGACCGTACATAGTCGCCTTCGTCCACGCCCCGGTTGGGACGATACAGGGCGCCGCCGAAGGGGCCGCGCGCATAGGCCGACGGTCGGTAGCGATCCTGCGCGACCCCCAGCTCCGCCCGCACGATCGCGCGCCGCACCCCGACACGCCGCACCACCGCCGCCGTGGCCGTGTTGCGCGACACGTAGTCGTACGGATCGAGCGACGCGAAGAGCGCGCCGAAGGTGTTCCCCGAGTCACTCGGCACGCGGAAGTCGTTCGTGTTGTCGAGCGAACGTCCGCCGCGCAGCTCGAGCGTCCACGGTCCGCGCCGCCGCTCGACACTCACGCGGCCGCGCACGGTCTGCTCCGCCCAGGCATACCCCGCATTGGCGCGCACCACCACGCCCGGCGCGAGGTCGCGCAGCATCCACTTAACACCAAGGCCGGTGAATGCGCCCTCGACACGATTGAAGTGGAACACATCCGCCGCACGCGTGGCCGCAACGTCGAAGCGTGGCGCGCCCGTCGGCCGCCACCGGTCGGGACCGATGTCCATGAAGTCGTCGCTGTGCATCCCGGCCGACAGCGTACCCAGCCCGTGGCGCCACGCGGTGAAGCGCGCGACCGAATCGTCGGGCGCGTACGTCAGGCGACGCCGCGACCGCGCGCGCAACGAGTCGGCCGCCGCAAGCGTCGCCGCATCGAGCACGGTGTCGTTGACCGTCATGTCGGTGATGCGCGTGGCCACGCGGATCACCGCGCGTCCGTCGCCCAGGAACGGCAGCATCGCCTGCATCTCGATGCGCTGCCGCGCCGGCAGCCAGTACTGCCCCTGCCGCTCGCCGTTCTCGTACTCCACGAACGCCACCGCATCGGCCAGCGTCGTGCTCAACCCGCGACGCCTGGAGCCCGCGCGGATGAAGTGCCCGCGCAACCGCACCAGCGTGCCGCGCGACGCATCGAGCTGCAGCTCGCCATCGAACAGCACCACCGGCAGCCGCAGGTCGGGCTTGGGGTGCACACGCACATGCACGATCGGAATGGCGCGGTCGCCCGCCTGGATCGTCACGACGGTGTCACCGCCGGTGTACGTGTAGTAGTTGTCGCGATCGGCCGCGAGCGGATGCACCGCGGGCAGCGTGTCCGCCCCATCGCTCCGCACGCTGCGACGCCGCGACGACGACGTCCCCGCCGTGCTCATCGAGTCATTGAACGCGCGGATACGCAGGCGGTTGCCGTACAGCGCCGGGTTGATCCACCCGGTGCGGAAGATGGTCAGCGCCGAGAAGTTCGCGCCGAGCTGCTGGCTGCGATATCCGGTCACATGCTGATCGTAGGCGCCCGCGCGCGTCCAGCGCAGCGTGCTCGCCACCTGCTCCACCGCGCCCACGATCTCCGTGCCTTCCTCGCGGCGGAGGATCATCGTGATCTCCGACTCCACCCCCGCGCGATAGGCGATCAGGTCGTCGGGCAGTCGGTTGCGGCGACTCGCGTCGGTCAGCAGGTCCGCCAGTGGACGGGAGGCCGGCTGCGCCTCGACCGTCTGGACCGCCAAGGCCGCGCACGCCACCAGGGCGAACGCACGGACATGAATTGGAATGGCACGGAGGCGTCGCATACGGCGCCTTCTACGCTCGGCGCCGTGCCAAAGTTGCAGCTACCGCGCGACCTTGAGCTCCTGCAGCAGCTCCTCGGCCACACTCCAGGCATGCATCGCCTCGTCGAGCGCCTCGCGCTCGTCGTCGAGCTGACGCCCCAGTTGCGTGGCCTTCTGCACGCCCGCCGGCGTGTCGTAGAGCGTCGTGTCGTCGAGCTGGGCCGTGAGCGCCGCAATCGCGTCCTCGAGGGTGGCGACACGGAGCTCGGCATCGGCCAGCGCCTTCTCCGCCGCGCGGATCTGCTTGCGCAGATCGCCCGTGGGCGCCGCGCCGCCCGACGCCGCGGAGGCACGCGCCCGCTGTGCCTCCCGGTCCTTCGCCTGCCGGTCGGCCTCACGCTGCGCATCGGCACGCGCGCGCTGCTCCTCCTGCACCTGTCGCTCGGCCCGCATCTCCTCCCACTCGACGAACGTGCCGGGAAAGAGGTGCAAGCGGCCGCCGCGCACCTCCCACACCTGCGTGGCCAGGCCACGCAGCACCGCGCGGTCGTGACTCACCAGCAGCACGCTCCCCTCGTACTCGCCCAGCGCGTCCTCCAGCGCCTCGATGCTTTCGACATCGAGATGATTGGTGGGCTCGTCGAGGATGAGCAGGTTGTTCGTCGAGAGGGTGAGCAGCGCCATCGCCACCCGCGCGCGCTCACCGCCTGAGAGCGTCCCCACCGTGCGCTGCACCTCGTCGCCGCTGAAGCCGAAGCGCCCAAGGTGCCCCTGCACCTGACGCCGCTCCCAAAGCGGACGCTGCGTCGCGATGGCCTCGTAGATCGTGTGCTCGAGCGGCAGATGGGCGAGTTCCTGCCGGTAGTACGCCACCGTCGTGCTCGGCCCCACCTTCACGGTGCCCTGCAACGGCGGCATCTCGCCCAGCAGCGTCTTGATCAGCGTGCTCTTGCCGGCACCGTTGGGGCCCACCAGCGCCACCACCTCGCCGCGCTCGAGCACCACCCGCACATCCTCCACCAGCGTGCGTGGCCCGTGCGCCGTGGGCACCCCCACCGTCACGCCTTCGGCCTCGATCACGCGGTCACCGCTGCGCACACCCGCCTCGAGACGCAGCGCCATCACCCCCGACTCACCGATGGGCGCCGACAAGCGCGGCATGCGCTCCAGCCGCTTGCGACGCCCCTTCGCCTGCGCCGTGTTCTGCCCGGCGATGTTGCGGGCGATGTAGTCGCTCTCCGCGGCGATGACCTTCTGCTGCTTGTCGAACTGCCGCTGCTGCGTGAGACGTCGCTCGTCGCGCTGCTGCACGAAGCTCGCGTAGCTGCCGGTGTAGAAGAACGCCGAGCCGCCCTCGAAGTGCAGCACATGATCGGCGATGGCGTTGAGGAACGCACGATCGTGCGAGATGCACAGCAGCGTGCGATCACTGGTCGCGAGGTACTGCTCGAGCCAGCTCGTCGTCTCGAGGTCGAGATGGTTGGTTGGCTCGTCGAGCACCAGCAGGTCCGCCGGCGTGGCCAGCTGCCGCGCAAGCGCCACGCGTCCGCGTTCACCCCCCGACAACGTGCCGATGGTCGTGGCTCGCGCCCGCGCCGGGTCGAAGCCCATGCCCATCAGAATCGCATCGACCCGGGCGGCCATCTGGTAGCCGCCTTCGCGCTCGAAGCGTTCGAGATCTCGCCCATAGCGCGCCATCGCGGCCTCGCTGTGGTCGTGCTCCAACTGCTTCGCCTGCTCGGCCAGCGCGTGCTCCAGCCGACGCAGGTCAACGAAGCCGTCGGCCACGATGTCCCACAGTGGCATGTCCTCAGGGAAGCGGCGGTGCTGATCCATGATCGCAACACGCAGCCCCGGCATGCGCGCGACCGTGCCGCGCGTCGGCGGCAGCTCACCCGTGATGAGCCGCACGAGCGTCGACTTGCCCGTGCCATTGCGCCCCACCACCGCCCAGCGGTCGCCGGGGGCCACGGTGAGCGTCACGTCGCGAAAGATCTCGGTCGCGCCGAAGTCGACGCCGGCGTTGCCGATGGATAGGAGTGTCATGGGCTTCGGTGGTGGAAGCTATCGCACCGCCTCCTCCCAGCCCACGTCCCCACGGCTCCCGGCCCCACGGCCCACGGCCCCACGGCCCACGGCCCCCAACCCACTACACCGCCCGCCGCACCCGATCCGCCGCCTCGCGCAGCACCTGCTGCTGCGCAGCCGGCCACCCCCGCACGCGTCGCACGAGTCGCCACGCACGCCACGCGGCGTACCAGCGCATGGCCGAGTCGCCGCAGCGGGGCGCGACAACCACCAGCAGCACGGCCCACCACGCCGACCATCCCAGCGCGCGACAGGCCGCGGCGCCCACCACCGCGAGCAGCAGATACCACCCCACCATCACGTAGAGGCCGGGGATGAAGGACTTGAGCGCCCATTCCGCGGGCCCGCTCGCGCTGCGCCGCGCCCACCACCAGATGCCGCGCCACACCGGCGCATGCAGCGCGGCCCCGAGCAGCGCCACCGGCGCCCCCAGCCACATCCGCCCCGTCGCCACGTCGAGCACAGCGCTCGTCGACGCGCGCCCCACCCCCAGCGCGCCGCACAGCCGCGCCATGTCCATCGCAGAGGTGCCCACACCGCCCGCGCGCGCCACCGCATCGGCCAGCACCGCCGCATCGGTTCGGAGCCGTACGTCAGCCGGGTCGTCGGACACGGCCACGCGCTCGGCGTCTGGCACCAGCGCGGGCGCCACCGCCAGCGGATCCTCCGCCGACACCGCCGCCACGGCCGCCACCAGCCGGTCGCGATCGGCCGCCGCCTCCCAGGTGGGGGCGTTCCGCGTCACCCCCTCCACCGCGCGGCGAAAGCGGCGCGACAGCGCCGCCGCGCCCCGCTCCCCATCCAACTCGGCGGCCATCGCCTCCCGGACGCCGAACGGCGCGCCGACCACCACTACGACATCGCTTCCCGGGGTGTGCGGCGCCTCGTACTGCACGCCGAAGGGCACCACTTTGACGTCGTTTTTCGCATCAGCATCGACGTACTTGAGCACCATGGACGCGACACCAGTGCGAAAAGACCCCAGCGACGGCCCAACGTGCACGCCCCCCTCGGGAAAGACCCCCACCACCGCGCCCTCGGCCAACGCCAGATGCACCGCGTCGTTCGCCGCACGGTTCACAGCCACGGCGTCCACCCCGTCGGCCCTCATCGCCCGCACGTCGCGCACCCTCGCCACCGGCACCACCCCCAGCGCCGCGTAGGTGCGGGCCGAGATCCAGCTCCGGGCCGCGGAAATCGTGGCGATGTAGCGGAGCGGCCTGGGCGTGGTGAGGTACCCGAGCAGCACATCGGGCAGGTCGTTCGGGTGATTCCCGATCAGCAGCACCGCACCCGTCGCCGGGATCTGCTCCGCCCTCACCACCCGCACGTCGCGATAGAACCATCCGAGACACCGCCGCGCGATCCACAGCACCACCCGCCGCAGGGCGGGTGACTCGGCGGACGGCGGTACCGGTTCAGGTCGCATGCGGCCCAAGTAATCACACGACTCAGCCGGACGCGACAGATTCTCTCGCCACGGCCGGGGTACCACCGTTCATCACCGGCAGGGGCGGCTCCTTGCCGCGCGGTTCCACTCGCCGTCTTTCCCATGCTTCCTCCATTCACGCGAGCGCGCCGCGTCGCGCCGACGCTGCTGCTCCTCCTGGGCGCCTGCTCGCTCGACGTCACCAATCCCAACACGCAGCGGGCGGTGCTCACCCCCACCGCGGTGTTCGGCACGCGCACCTACACGTCGGTCGCGAGCGGCTTCTTTCACAGCTGCGGGCTCGACGCGTCGGGCAACGCGTGGTGCTGGGGCAGCAATCAGTTCGGACAGTTGGGCACCACGGCCGTGCTCCCCGGCTGCGGCGCCGGCAGTTGCAGTCGCATTCCCGTGAGCAGCGCCGAGGGGCGGAGTTTCCGCCAGATCGCGCCCGGTACGACGCACACCTGCGGTCTGCTCACCACCGGCCGTGTGCTCTGCTGGGGTGGCACCACGGTGCAGGGGGCTTCGCTGCTGGGCGACGTGCGCATCACCTCGAGCAGCTTTCCTGTCGCGGTCGTCGCCGATTCGCTGTTCACGCAACTCGCTGTCGGCGGCACGCACAGCTGCGCGCTCACAGCATCGGGCGAGGCGTGGTGTTGGGGGCGCAACGAGGCGGGGCAACTGGGCGACAGCTCCATCATCGCGCGCGGCGATCCCGTGCGCGTCGCGACCAGCCGGCGCTTCACCGCCATCGCGACCGGCGCCGACTTCACCTGCGCCCTCGATACCAGCAACGCCGCCTGGTGCTGGGGCGCGAACACGTTCGGGCAGCTCGGCGCCGGCGACGTGCCGTTCAACGCCATCGGGCGCAACGCCAGCACGCCGCGCGCGGTGGTCGGTGGACTCACGTGGCGCCGCCTCGCCGCCGGTGGCTCACACGCCTGTGCCCTCACGCCGACGGGCGTCGCGCACTGCTGGGGTCGGAACAACGACGCGCATCAGTTGGGCGACAGCACCGATGTCACGCATCGCGGCACCCCCGCACCCGTTGCCGGCGCGCGCAGCTACACGGAGCTGGCGGCCGGCGCCGGTACCTCCTGCGCCCGCACCGCCGACGGCGCCACATGGTGCTGGGGCGGCAACTTCTTCGGCAACGCGGGCACCGGCCGCGCCACTCCCGGCGGCGAACGCGTCCCGACCGCCGTCGTTGGTGGCCCCTTCACCTCTGTGGCCCCCGGCGGGAGCCATAGCTGCGCCATCGACAGCAGCGGCAACGCCCGCTGCTGGGGCGACAGCGCGTCCGGCCAGCTCGGCATCCGCTAGCCATCATCCTCCGCCCTCCGACGCCCGACTACCGCCGCCGCCGCAACTCCGCCTCGGCCGCGATGTACCCGAACCCCGGCCACCCCCCGCTTCGCATCGCCCGCTCCCAACTCGCGCGCGCAGCCGCGCTGTCGCCGCGCACGAGCTGCCACACGCCCAGGCCGTAGTACAGCGTCGCCTGCTGCACATCGGCGCTATCGGCCGCCGTCACGAGCTGCGCGGGCGTGATCTCCCCGCGATAGAGCCGCAGCCGCGACACGTACGCATATCCTGGAGGCGCAGGACGCGCGTCCGCCCGGGCATCGATGCGCTGCGCGAGCATCGCCTCCGCATCCGCGCGGCGCCCGGCGCGCATGAGCGACAGCCACAGCCAGTCCGTGCTCCCCGCACGCTCCCCGCCGTCGGGGGCGCGCGGTTGCGCGCGTGCGAAGAACGATGCCGCCTCGGCAAAGCGTCCCTGCACGGAGCGAAGCACGCCCAGGTGAAAGAGGATGCCGTAGTTCGTGCTGTCGAGCGCCAGCCCGCGCGTGAGATCGGCGTCGGCCTTCGCAAACTCGCGTACCGAGAGGTAGCGGTGCCCACGCCAGCGCAGCAGCATCGCGATGTCACCGCGCCGCGCCGCCGCCGCGGAGGGCGGAATGGCCGCCAGTCCGCGCGTGAACGTCGCGATGGCTTCGCGAAACTGTCGCGCCCCGCTCTGCGCCACGCCCAGCGCGATCACCTGCGCGGTGTTGCCCCACGCATCACCCAGCGCGGCACGCGCGCGGGCCACGGGCCCGGTGTCCACCTGCGCACGAAACACTTCGCCCTCGGGCGACCGGTACTGCACCGTCTCGTCGGGACGGGCCTCGAGCGGCCGCATCCACACGTTGCGGAAGCGCACCGGATGCTCGTGATCCTGCAGGCCGATGCGCAGTCGATCGGGGTGCAGCGAGAACGGCGGACGCGAACCATTCGCCGTGGGCCCCACCAGCGCGCGATGATCCTGCACCAGCACGCCATTGTGCAGCACGGTGAGCATGGCCGGTGACACCAGCACGCCACGCGCACCGAAGCGCGGTCGGCGATACACGATGTCGTACGACTGCCACTGTCCGGGCGGACGGCTCGCGTTCACGAGCGGCGGATACTGCCCGTAAATGGCGCCGGCCTGCCCGTCGGCATAGGTCGGGTTGCGATAGGAATCGAGCACCTGCACTTCGTAGCGCCCGTCGCCGAAGAACACGCCGCTGTTGCCGCGGTCCTGGTCCTGCCCGGTGGGCGGATCGGGCGCCATCCACTCGATGTGCAACTGCACGTCACCCACCGAGTCGCGTGTGAACAGCATCCCCGTGCCGGGCGCGACCTGGAAGAACCCGTCCTTCACGACCCACTTGGCCGCGCCACCATCGGCGTGCGTCCAGCGCGCGAGCGACACCCCATCGAACAGCACGATCGCATCGGCCGGCGGCAGCGCGGCCGCTGGCGGCGGCGGCGTGACGACGGCCGGAACCGGCCGCGCCCGCGAGTGCTGCGGCCATCCGCCCAGCGGCGCCTGCTGCGCCGCAACGTGTGGCGCGCTGCACAGCAGCGCCGCGCCATGCCACAGCAGCGCGTTCATCGGGCGCCAGCGCAGGTCCCTCAGTGCAATCGGCATCTCAGAGTCCGTGGAATCGCAACGTGATGGTGACGCGGTCGCCCGCGCCGAGGGTGCCGCGTACCGCCTTGGGCAGCGAGAGCAGCGTGCGTCCATCCTTGCCGCGCCAGACACTCGTTTCCCACGTCGTGGTGCCGATCGAGGCGGTCACCGGCGTTCGTCCCCACGCATGCGTCACGGGCGGCGCGTATCGTTCGGGCACCTCGACGAACGTCCAGCCGCCCGCCCCGGGGTACTTGAACAGCGTCGCCGTGAAGCGTCCGCCCAGCGGTGTGGTGCGCGCGCGCGTCATCTGTGCAGTGTGCGAGTCCGCGCCATGTTCGGCTAGGGCCCGCACCCGCTCCCTCCCGCCTCCCCACGTCTCATGCGGTTTCGCCTCCCGCTTCGCCCGCTCGCTGCCCTGATGCTGAGCGCCGGCATCACGCGCACCGCACACACCCAGACCGTACCGGTCGCGGGGCTCACCGGCACCCTGGTGGTCACCAACAAGACGCCGGCCACCGCGACCATCATCGACGTGGGTACGGGACAGACGCTCGCCACGCTCCCCACCGGCAACGGTCCGCATGAGATCGTCCTCACGCGCGACGGACGGACCGCCGTCGTCTCCGACTACGGCACCGGCCCAGCGCCCGGCAGCACGCTGACCATCATCGACGTCCCCGCGAAGCGCGTCGTGCGCACGATCTCCCTGGGCGAATATCGCCGTCCGCACGGACTCGCCTTCCTGCCGGGCGATTCGCTGGTGGCCGTCACCTCCGAGGCCAACCGTGCACTGCTCATCGTGCGGCTCGCCTCCGGTGAGATCGCGCGCGCCATTCCCACCGACCAGGCCGGCTCGCACATGGTCGGCCTCAGCGCCGACGGCAGTCGCGCCTGGACGGGCAACATCGGCAGCAACACCGTTTCCGAAATCGACCTCGTGAACGGTCGCGCCCTGCGCACGATTGCCGTGCCCGCGCAGCCCGAAGCCATCAACGTCACCCCCGATGGCCGGCAGGTCTGGGTGGGAAGCAACGCTACCGGCCGCGTCAGCGTCGTCGACCCCAGCACCGCCACGGTGTCACTCGCCGCCGAGGGCTTTGGCTGGCCCTATCGCGTGCTGTTCACGCCGGACACCCGCGCCGTGCTCATGCCCGACCTCCGCAAGGAGGAGCTGCGCATCGTCGATCGCGCCACGCGTGCCGAACTCGCGCGTCTCCCGCTCGCCGGGAAGGCGCCGCAGGGGATCACCATCACCCCCGACGGACGCTACGCGTTCCTGTCCTTCAGCGCCGCCCGCGCCGTGGCCATCATCGACGTCGCCGCGCACCGCATCGTCGGGGAAGTCGCCGCCGGCGAAACTCCCGATGGCGTCGTCTACACCGCCCGCGTCGTCCGACGCGACGAGGAGCCGTAGGCCGACACCCGGGACAGCGGACCGCAAGAGCGCAGAACAGCTGCTACGGTACGGTTCTCGTCGAAGTGAAGGCCGTCGACCGGCTGGTGGCGATCCACGTCGCGCAAGTCATCGACTACCTGAAGGCGTCGGGACTGCAGGTCGGACTCCTGCTCAACTTCGGTCAGCGCGCCGACCACCGGCGCCTCATTGTCACCCCGCGCGGACCGTAGGCCGACCACCTCGATGGCCGTCTGTCGCGCGCCACTACCCCAGCCACTGCTTGAACAGCGTCTCGTTCACGCCCACGCAGAGCTGATGCTGCAGCCGCACCAGCGGCTGCTTCAGCAGCAGCGGTTCGTCGGCCAGGATGCTCACCCACTTCTCCTCGCCGTACAGCGCGCTCCGGAGCCCCAGTTCGGCAAAGCGCTTCGACTCGCGGTCGAGGATCGCCTCCACGCCGAACTTCTGCACGAAGCGCTTGAGCTCGCCCGGTGAGGCGGCGCGTTCCATGAGATCGACGAAGTGCGTCTTCACGCGACGCTCCGAGAAGAAGCGAAGCGCCTTGCGCGTCTCCGCGTTCTTCTTCGTGCCGAAGATCTGAACCTGCAGGTCGGCCGGTGGCATGCGGGCAAACTAGTCTCAGCGCAGCGCCTTGCGAATCACCAGCTTGAGCCCCGACCACACCGCCGTCACCGCACACACCTTCACGTCGACGTACCCCATCGGGAGCACCACCGCGCGAATCGCGTCCTCCGTGATGTCCGTCGGCACCTTCGACGCCTTCTTCGGCCACGACACCCACACGGCAGCGTCCGGCGCAATCGCCGCACGCCAGTCCGACAGGCGTGCCTCGAGTACCGCGCGCTCGGTGGTGAAGAGATGGACCACGCGCGCCGACGCATCCACGGTGCGCCCGAACGTCACCCCATCCGGCAGCGGCGCGAGCAGCGTGCGATAGTCGGCCGGCGCGCCCACCGGCACCACGCGCGCACCCGCGACGATGCCCAGCTTCTTCGCCAGCGGTGTGCCGCTGTATCCCGTGGTCGGCGTCACGTCACGCGGCTCCCACGGCGGCGAACGCAACCACCAACGCAGCCACGAACGCAACCACGAACGCGGCCACGTATGCGGTCACACATGCACTCGCTCACGCCGCCGGCTCCACCGCGCCCGACTCCGCCAGCCGGCGCTTCGCGTCGTCGAACGCCCCCTCGCTGCGCGACACCACCAGCGTCGCCACCCCGTTCCCGATCAGGTTCGTGATGGCGCGGGCTTCACTCATGAACCGGTCGACGCCGAGCAGCAGCGCCACCCCCTCCACCGGTACCGTGCGGGTGGCCGCGAGCGTCGACGCGAGAACAATGAACCCCGACCCCGTCACGCCCGCCGCGCCCTTGCTCGTGAGCATGAGGATGCCAAGGAGCGCCAGCTGCTCGCCCCACGGCAGCGTGATGCCGTACACCTGCGCGATGAAGATCGCGGCCATGCTGAGGTAGATGCTCGTGCCGTCGAGGTTGAACGAGTAGCCCGTGGGAATCACCAGCCCCACCACGCTCTTCGCGCAGCCGTAGCGTTCGAGCTTCTCCAGCATGCGCGGCAGGGCGGCCTCGCTGCTCGAGGTGCCCAGCACCAGCAGGATCTCCTCGCGGATGAAGCGCAGGAACGGCCAGAGGCGGAAGCCGTAGGCGCGGCAGATGAGCCCCAGCACGACGAAGATGAACACCGCCATCGTGAGGTACACGTCGAGCATGAGGCGGCCGAGGGGCAACAGCGTGCGCAACCCGAAATTGCCGATCGTGTAGGCCATCGCGCCGAACGCGCCGATCGGCGCGACCTTCATGACGATGGCCACGACCTTGAAGAACACCGCCTGCAGCCGCACCAGCAGGTCGATGATGTCGCGCCCCGCATCACCCACGGCGGTGAGCGCCACACCGAACAGCACCGAGAAGAACACCACCGGCAGCAGCTCGCCCCCAGCGAACGCCGCCACGACATTGCTCGGCACGATGTGCAGCAGGAACTCGAGCATCCCCTGTTCCTTGCCGGCCGTCGTGTACTTGCTCACGTCGCCCATCGCCAGCGACGAGATGTCGAGCCCCGCGCCCGGCTTGGTCACGTTCACGATCACGAGCCCGATGGCCAGCGCGAACGTCGACACCAGCTCGAAGTAGAGGAGCGCCTTGCCCCCCACGCGCCCCAGGCGGCGCAGGTCGGCCATGCTCGCGATGCCGTGCACGATCGTGAGGAAGATGATCGGCGTGATCACCATCTTCACGAGGTTGATGAACGTGTCACCGATCGGCTTGAGCGCCTTCCCCGTCGATGGCGAAACCACGCCGACCAGCACGCCGAGCGACACGGCGATGAGGACCTGCACGGTGAGGTTGCGCAGCAGGCGAGCGAGCACGCGGCGGGGGCTGGAGGGAGGCGGCGTCAGGTCAGCTTGCGGAGGGCGAGGAGGCCGAGGCGCAGGGCGAGGGCCCCGGCGGCAAGCAGCGCCAAGCATAACACGTGCGACCACACGGGGACGCTGGCCATTGCGACCAACGTGGCGGATGCCGTGACGCTGCCCGCGCTCAGCGCGGCACCAAGCACCACCAGCGGCGTCGAGCCGAGGGTATCGCGCACCGTCCATGGGGCGACGCCGCGTGCCTCGAGCAACGGTCGCAGCGCGCCATGGGCGATCGTGGCCGCGATAACGGCCGCGATGAGCGCGGCCGCTCCACCCGCCGCCACTGCCGGGGTCAGAGCTGGGGTCAGAGTCGGGGTCAGCGTTGGGGTCGGAGTCGGGGTCAGAGTTGGGGTCAGAGTCGGACTCTGACCCCCGACCCACCTCCACACATATTCGCTGCATGTCGCACGCCGCGCGTTCCTATCAGGCTGCCTGGTGGCTCCCGGGCCCGCACACCGCCACGGTCTGGGGGCGACTCGGCCGCCGCGAGCGCCTGCCGGCCGTGCGCCTCGAACGCTGGGACACCCCCGACGGCGACTTCCTCGAGCTGGCGCGTCTCGACGCCCCCGCCCATGACCAGGGCGACCCGCACGACCGCCGTGGCGCGCCACCGCCGCACCTGCTCCTGCTCCACGGCCTCGAGGGCGGACTCCAGTCCCACTACGTCCGGGCCATGTTCCGCGAAGCCGCCGCCCGCGGCTGGAGCATGGACCTGCTGCTCTTCCGCTCCTGCGGTTCCGAGCCGAACCGGCTGCCGCGGAGCTACCACTCCGGCGAAACGGGCGATCCGGCCTGGATCGTCGATCGGCTGCGCGCCGCCCATCCCAATCGCCCCCTGCTCCTCATGGGCGTCTCGCTCGGGGGCAACGTGCTGTGCAAGCTGCTGGGCGAGTGGGGCGCCGCGCCGCCTCCCGAGGTGGCCGGCGCCGTAGCCATGTCGGTCCCCTTCGACCTCGCCCGCGCCTCCCGCCGCATCGGGCAGGGCTTCGGGGCGCTGTACGAATGGCTGTTCCTCCGCTCGCTCGTCCCCAAGGCGCTGGCCAAGATCGACCGCCACCCGGAGCTCTCGTCGCTTGCCGATGTCGCTCGCGTGCGAACCATCTGGGACTTCGACGACCGCTTCACCGCCCCGCTGCACGGCTTCGCCGACGCCGCCGACTACTATCGCCGCGCCAGCGCCCTCGGCTTCCTCGCCCCGATCGCCGTCCCCACGCTGCTGCTCAGCGCGGTCGACGATCCGTTCCTGCCGCCCGCCGTCCTCGACGAGGTCCGCGATGTCGTCGCCAGCTCATCTGCCGTCACACCGGAGTTCGTGCCGCGCGGCGGGCATGTCGGATTCACCGCCGGCGGCAATCCGCTGCGCCCGTGGTACTACGGCGAGTGGCGCGCCGCTGAGTTCCTCGCGCAGCACGCCGCTGCATGGCACGCCCGCGGTGCCTAGCTTGCAAGCCACACCCCCGTGGTACCCGTAGTACCCGTGGTATCCGTGGTACCCGTAGTACCCGTCGTCCCGTCGTTGCGCTTCCGCAGTCCCGCTCCCGCCGTTCCCGCTCCCGTTGTTCGCTTTCCCGTGACCGCACTCTACCTCGCCTTCCTCGTCGGCGGCCTCGTCCTCGGCGTCTACGCCATGCTGTATGGTACCGAGCGCCGCGTCGCGTCGCCGCTCGCCCCGCACGAACGCCGCAGTGAGCACGACCCGGCGGCGGAACCGTCGGCGCTGCTCAATCGCGCCAGCGTGGCCGCCTTGGCGTTTGGCGTGGGGCTCGCCGGCTCGCTCGCCATGCGCTACGCCCAGTGGCACTGGGGCGTCGTGCTGCTGCTGGCCCTGCTGAGCGGCGGCGCCGCGTACATGCTGCAGGCGGCGCTCATTGCGCGCTGGGCCATTCCCAGCGCGCGGCGCGACGCGGTCGACGAACGCTTCCTGTTGCAGGGCACGCTCGCCAAGGTCGTCGATGCCGCGCCGGCCGAGGGGCTCGGCCGCCTGGTGTACGCCCTCGACGGGCGCGAGTTCACGTTGCCCGTGCGCGCACTCGATGGACGGGCGCTCACCGCCGGGCTCGAGGTCGTCATCGATCGCATCGAGGCCGGCATCGCGTGGGCGGAGCCGTGGGCGCTCGTGGAGCAGCGCCTCTAGTGTTCGCCGCCGTGCCGGCGTGGTCGCGCCAGGACGCCGTGATCTTCATCGCGGTCATCACCGCGCTGCAGCTCGTCATGTTCTGGCTGCTCACGACGGTGTACGTGCGCATGCTCCCCGAGGGCGACCGCTGCCCCGTGTGCGATCACGGCACGTGTGCGGTGGAGCGACGCGGCTGGTGGCACATCGTGAGCTTTGGCGCGCGCAATCGGCGGAGCTGGTGCCTCGAGTGCGGCTGGGAGGGCGTCATGCGCCGCAGCGATGCGTGGCTCGCACGCGACCGTGAGCGGCGCCGTGCCTGGCGTCAGGCGCGCGCATCCATGGCGAAGAGACGCAGCCAGTCGGGCCAGTTGCCGCTCAGTTCGAAGAAGTCGTCGTAGTACACGAGCCCTTCCTCCTCGAGCTGGGCGATCACGTCGCCCAGGCTGTCCTCGCCCACGAGCGGCCCGACGGCGATGAGGTCGCCCTCGAGGCGGAACTCGTCGGCGGTGAGGTTGAGCGCCTCGTCGAACATGGCGCGCGTGAGGCCGGCGCGTTCGAACGCCGCCTTGCGGAGGATCAGCGTGGGACCGGTAATGGGGATCGGCATGACGCAAGATAGTTTCGAAGCCACGTTCGACGTGCTGGTCGTCGGCGGGGGCCATGCCGGCACCGAAGCCGCCGTGGCCGCCGCCCGCAGCGGCGCACGGGTCGCCCTCGTCACCGGCGCCCTCGAGCAGCTCGGCCAGCTCTCCTGCAATCCCGCCATCGGCGGCGTGGCCAAGGGCACCGTCGTGCGCGAGGTGGATGCGCTGGGCGGCATCATGGCGCGCGCCACCGACCTCGCCAGCCTGCAGTTCCGCATGCTCAACCGCGGCAAGGGACCGGCGGTGTGGGCCCCCCGCGCGCAGTGCGATCGCGGGCTGTATCGCCGCGCCGTGCGCACGCTGCTCGAGGAGCATCCGTCGCTCGTCACGCTGCAGGGGATGGTCGCACGCCTCCTGTTCGACGACCCGCGCGCGAGCACCCCGCGCATCGCCGGCGTCGAGACCGTCGAAGGGCGTCGCTTCGGCGCGCGCGCGGTGGTTCTCACCACCGGGACGTTCGGACGCGGCACCATGCACATCGGGACCGGCACCCGCGTGAGTGGTGGTCGGGCTGGCGAGGCGCCCAGCATCGCGCTCGGCGAACAGCTCGACGCGCTCGGGCTCACCACCGCGCGCTTCAAGACCGGCACCCCACCGCGCATCGACGGACGCAGCGTCGCGTTTGCGTCACTCGAACAGCAGGACAGCGAAGTCGACGCCTTCGACTACAGTTGGTCGCACTGGTGGCGCACACCGCGGGTGACCGACGCACACGGCGTGCGCACCACACGGCACCCTGTGCAGCTCCCGTGCTTCATCACCTGGCTCGGCGAGGAGGGGGTGCAGCACATCGCCGATCACCTCGGCGAGTCGGCCATGTACGGCGGCGCGATCGCCGCGCAGGGGCCGCGCTACTGCCCCAGCGTCGAAGACAAGGTCGTGAAGTTCCCCGACCGGCGACGGCACCAGCTCTTCCTCGAGCCCGAGGGACACGACACGCACGAGCTCTACGTGAATGGGCTGTCCACGTCGTTGCCGGCCGCGGTGCAGGTCGCTGTGCTGCAGACCATTCCCGGACTCGAGCAGGTGCGCATGACACGCGCCGGCTACGCCATCGAGTACGACTACTATCCACCCACGCAGCTGCACGCCTCACTCGGTTCCCGCGCCATTCACGGCCTGTTCTTCGCCGGACAGGTGAACGGCACCACCGGCTATGAGGAAGCGGCAGCGCAGGGTGTGGTGGCGGGCATCAACGCCGCACGCTGGGTGCACGAGCGCGAACCGCTGCTGCTCGGGCGCGAGACCAGCTACATCGGCGTGCTCGTACACGATCTCGTCACGCGCGGGGTCGACGAGCCCTACCGGCTGTTCACGTCGCGCAGTGAGTTCCGCCTCACCGTGCGGCAGGACAACGCGCTCGCGCGACTCGGGCCCATCGCGCGCGACAGCGGCCTGTTGCGCGACGACGAGTGTGCGCTGCTCGACGCGCGCCTGGGCGCGATCGACACCGCGCGGCGTCTGGCCGACGAAACCAGCATCACCCCGGCGATGGCCGAGTCGTTGCTGCAGGCCGCGGGGTCATCGCCACTCGTGCACGCCGTGCGCGCGCAGGAGCTCGCGCGTCGGCAGGAGGTATCGCTGGGGGCGCTCTTCGCGGCGGCCGGCGTGGGCGCGTCGCTCCCCGCCGATGCCGTCATCTCGGCCGAGCTCGAGCTCAAGTACGCCGGATACTTCGCCAAGGAACGAGCGCGCGCGGAACGGTTGGCCGCCCAGGGCGCCCTGCGTCTGGCGGACGGACTGCCCTACGACCGCATGACCACGCTGTCGATCGAAGCGCGGCAGAAGCTCATGCAACGCAAGCCCGCAACGCTGGCGCAGGCGGGCTCGATTCCGGGCGTGAGCCCCGCCGACCTGCAGAACCTGGTACTCGAGCTACGGCGGCATCGGCTTGACTGACGCGGTGGTGATCAGGTTGTGTTTTTATTATGGCGCCTGTTTTCTGGCGTGAAACGGGAGAACAGAAGTCGTGTGCAAGTTCGTGTCGCGGCTGCGTCTTTATATGGAAGGGGAACCGCTGAACCTCGGTGACACTTCGGGGTCACCGAGAGTAGCGAGGATGTCTGCGTAGGCCGGTTTGATCGTTCACACTACTGGAGGGGCCATGTCCCGCCGTTTCGCTGTGCGCCCGTGGGTTGGCGCGTCGTTGTTCTCTGCCGGGGCCGTGCTGTCGGCTGCCGCGCCGGTTCGTGCCCAAACCACGCCGTTGCCACCGCCGTCTATCAACGTGATGTCGCGCGGCGAGGTGCAGGTCGCGCCCGACCGTGCGCGGGTGCAGGTGGGCATCGAGACGCAGGCCAGGACGGCAGCCCTGGCCTCGCAGGAGAACAACAAGAAGCAGACGGCCATTCTCGCGGCCATTCGGGCGCTGGGTATTCCGGCCGCGCAGATCCAGACGCTGAACTACTCGGTGTCGCCCATGCAGCGGTACGACGAGAAGGAGCGGAAGGTGGTGATCGACGGCTACCGGGTGAGCAACATCGTCTCGGTGGAGACCGACAAGCTGGAGCAGACCGGAGCGATCATCGACGCCGGGCTGGCGAACGGGGCCAACCGGGTGGCTGGGTTGCAGTTCCTGGTGAAGAACCGCGACGCGGCGCAGGAGCAGGCGCTCAAGCAGGCGGTGGAGAGCGCGCGTCGACAGGCCGAGGTGGCGGCGAAGGCGGCGGGCGGCGAGGTGGCGGAGCTGCTCGAGCTGTCGATCAACGACTTTGAGCGCGCCGAGCCCATGCCGATGATGGCGATGGCGAAGATGGCGGACGGCGCGGGGGCTCCGACGCCCATCGCGGAGGGGACGACCACGATTGCGGTGAGCGTTTCGACGCGGTGGAGGTTTGCGAAGCGGTAAGTGAGGGATGGGGTCGCGATGGTGGCCCCACGATGCCGACGGGATCAGGAGGCAGGGAGCAGGAAGAAGCAAAAGAAGGGGGAAGGGGGTTGGGGCGGCCATCGGGCCCTCACCTCCTTCCCCCTTCTTCCTGTTCCCTGCCTCCTTGTGGACGACTTCCGCATCCGCCACAGCCCCACGCCCCCCCCGTGTGTACATCCGTTCCACGTGAAACACCGTGATCTTCCCCTCGCGTCAGCCCGCCCGTTCCACGTGAAACGCGCTCGCGAACGGCGAATCGCCCCGCCGCCATGGTCCTGTCGCCAGCGGCTGCCTATACTACCGCTCCCCGCGAACCCCCTCCTCCGCCGCCTGTGGGACGCATCCTCGCTATCGCCAACCAGAAGGGCGGAGTCGGCAAGACGACCACCGCCGTCAATCTCGCCGCCTCGCTCGCCGTCGCGGAGCAGCGTACCCTGCTCATCGATGCCGATCCGCAGGGGAACGCCTCCTCGGGATGCGGCCTCGCGCGCGACGAGATCGGCGCGACCACCTACGATGTGCTCCTGGGCGAAGTGCCCATCGGTGACGCCATCGTGAAGGGGGTCCAGTTCAAGCACCTCGATCTCCTGCCAGCCACCCCCGATCTGGCGGGCGCCGAGATCGAGCTGGTCGACACCGAGGACCGTGGGCTCCGCATGCGCAAGGCGCTCGAGCCCATTCGCGATCAGTACGACTACATCCTGCTGGACTGCCCGCCATCGCTGACGCTCATCACGGTCAACATGCTGGCCGCCGCCGACGGCCTGCTCATTCCGCTACAGTGCGAGTACTACGCCCTCGAAGGGCTGTCGCAGCTCCTGGCCACCGTGCAGCGCGTGCAGGATGCGCTCAACCCGGCGCTCGACATCGACGCGGTGCTCCTCACGATGTTCGACAACCGCCTCAACCTCTCACGCCAGGTTGTCGCCGACGCCCGCGCCCACTTTGGAGAGAAGGTTTTTCAGACGGTCATCCCCCGCAACATCCGGCTCGCCGAAGCGCCAAGCTTCGGCAAGCCCATTGTCGTGTACGACGTCGCGTCGGTGGGTGCGCAGGCGTACATGGCGGTCGCGCGTGAGCTCATCACTCGGCGTGCACAGAGCGACGCGCAGACCGCGCCTCACGTGCCCGAACAGACACCGGCATGACCCCAGAGCCTCCCCGCCGCCTCGGTCGCGGACTCGACGCGCTGCTCGCGCGCCGCGAGCCGGCCAAGCCTGCGGCCGCACCCGCGGCACCTGAAGCGCCCGCGGCCTCCGCGTCGCCCGCCGGCACACCGGCCCCCGACGACCCCAACGCCGAGGGGCTGCGGACGCTCGCTGTGGCGGACATTCGCCCCAACCCGTATCAGCCGCGTCAGGAGTTCCGGGCCGACGAGCTGGCCGACCTCGAGGCCAGCCTGCGGGTGAACGGCCTGCTGCAGCCCATCACGGTGCGCCCCGCGCCCAACGGGCGCGGCTACGAGCTCATCGCTGGCGAGCGGCGCCTCCGCGCCGCCACTCGACTGGGGTGGACCGAGATCCCGGCGCTGGTCAAGCCGGTCGACGATCGCGCGCTCATGACGCTCGCGATGATCGAGAACCTCCAGCGCGCCGACCTCGATCCCATCGAGGAAGCCGACGGGTACCAGCGGCTCATCGATGTCTTCGCGTTGACCACCCAGGAGGTGGCGGACGTCGTCGGCAAGGACCGCACGACGGTCGCCAACGCCATCCGCCTGCGGCAGCTTCCCGCCTCGGTGCGGCGCATGCTGCAGGAGCGGCAGCTCTCCGCCGGGCACGCCCGGGCCCTGCTGGGTCTTCCGCATGAGCGCGCCATCGTCGATCTGGCGCGTGCGGTGCAAGCCGAGGGGCTCTCGGTGCGCGAGGTGGAGCGTCGCGTGGCGGCACAGCGCACGCCGGCCAGCACCAAGGCGGGGGGCAAGACGGCCAAGGGGGGTGCCGGTGACGCGGCAAGTGCCGCGACCGGTTCGGTTCCGGCCGGCGCGTCGTCGGCTGTGGTTCGGCAGTTGGAGGAGCGGTTGCGTCGGCGGCTGCAGACGTCGGTGTCCATCGCGCTGACGGCCAAGGACAAGGGCGAGGTCCGCATCGCGTTTTACTCGAACGACGACCTGGAGCGGGTGTTGGAGCTCCTCGGCGTTTCCCTCGATTGACCAGAAATACCGCGACACTTACAGGACACAACGGGGACATGATGTCAGCACGTAAGCTCATCTCCGCGCTCACGCTGGCGGCGACCATGGTGGCCGCGGCCGCCTGCGGCGACAAGTCCGCAGGCGAGACCGCCGGCGACTCGACCGCCGGCCGCACGCTGCGCGTCGCACTCCTCACCCCGGGCCCGATCTCCGACAAGTCCTGGAACGGCGTCGCCTACGAGGGTCTCCTCGCCCTCCGCGACTCCCTCGGCGCGCAGATCAGCCACATCCAGACCAAGACCCCGGCCGAGTTCGAGGAGAACTTCCGGCAGTATGGTGCGCAGGGGTACGACCTCGTCATCGGCAACGGCTTCGAGTACCAGGAGGCGGCCATCCGCGTCGCCCCCACCTATCCGAACACCAAGTACGCCATCACCTCCGGGCGCGCGACCGCGACCAACGTGGCCGGCTTCGCCTTCGCCTTCGAGGAGGCGTCGTATCAGGCCGGCATGATCGCCGGCGCGACCACCAAGACCAACCGCATCGGACTCATCGCGGGGCAGGAGCTTCCGCCCGTGAAGGCGAGCTTCGACGCCTTCGTGGCCGGCGCACGACGCATGAACCCCAAGGTCGAGGTCATCACGTCGTACCTGGGCAACTGGGAGGACGTCGGCGCGGGCAAGGAGCAGGCGCTCGCGCAGATCGCCCGCGGCGTCGACATCATCTTCCAGAACGCCGACGCGGCAGGGCTCGGCGTCTTCCAGGCGGCCAAGGAGAAGAAGATCTACGCCTTCGGCACCAACGCCAACCAGAACAGTGTCGCCCCCGATGTCATCCTGGGCAGCGTGGTCATCGACCTCGCCAAGGCGTTTCTCCAGGTGGGTCGCGAAGTGCAGGGTGGCACCTTCACGGGGCGCGTGATCGCCCTCGGCGTACGCGAGAACATCGTGCGTCTCGAGCTCAACGCCGCGCTGGCCGATCGCATCCCCGCCGCGGCGCGCGCGGCCTCCGATTCCGTGGGCGCCGAAATGCACGCCGGCACCTTCACGGCGCTGCGCACCATCACCGAACCGGCGGCACCGCCGCCGCCCGCCGCGCGCTGACGTGTCCACCCCCGCGCGCGATCGCGTCCTGGCGGGCGCCGACGGCATGACCGCCGACGGCGCAGCGGCGACCGTGCCACACGCCGCGCTGCGCGACATCGTCGCCGCACTCGACACCGAGCTGCGAACGGCCGACGTGCCCGACTATCCGGGCGCCGTGAACGGGCTGCAGGTGGCCAATCGCGGCACCGTGCGGCGCATCGCGGTCGCGGTGGATGCGTCGCGCGCGGCCATCACCGAAGCGGCCATCTCGGGGGCCAACCTGCTGGTGGTGCACCACGGGCTCTTCTGGGGCGGCGTGCAGCCGCTCGTGGGAGTGACCTACGAGAAGTACCGCGCGCTGCTGGGCGCCGACATCGCCGTGTACAGCACGCATCTCCCGCTCGACCTGCACCCCACCCTCGGCAACAACGCACGCCTGGCGCAGGCGCTCGGCCTCACCCCCGATGGCGGCTTCGCGCGCTTCAAGACCGTCGACGTGGGGCTCACGGGCGCCGCGCACGAGGACACCGCGGCGCTCGTCACACGCGTGGAGGCGTTCGCGGCGCGGTATGGCGGCACCGTGCGCACCTCGCTGCCGGCCGCTGGACGCACGACGCGGCGGTGGGCCCTGTGCACCGGCGGCGGCGCCTCGAGCGACACCCTGCGCGAAGCCCGCGAGCGCGGCGTCGACACGCTCATTGTGGGTGAAGGGCCGCATCACACCACCGTCGATGCCATCGAGCACGACCTGTGCATCGTGTACGCCGGGCACTACGCCACCGAGACGCTCGGCGTGCAAGCGCTCGGCGCGTTCCTCGAGGCGCGCTTCGGCGTGCCCTGGACGTTCCTGCACCTCCCCACCGGTTCGTGATGCTCACGCTCGAGGCCATCACGCGCCGCTTCGGCGCCGTGACTGCGCTCGAGAAGGTCACGATGGTCGTGCGCCCGGGCACGGTGCACGCGTTGCTCGGCGAGAACGGCGCAGGCAAGTCGACGCTCATGCGCATCGCGTTCGGCGCGCTGGCGCCCACCAGCGGCACGGTGCGCTGGAACGGCGCGCCGGTGGTGTTTCGCTCGCCCGCGCAGGCGCTCGACGCCGGCATCGGCATGGTGCACCAGCACTTCACGCTGGTGCCGGCCATGACCGTGGCGGAAAACGTCGCGTTGGGCGGACGCGGGCGCTTCGATCCCGCACAGGCGCACGCGCGGGTGCACGAGGTGGCGGCGCGCGCGGGGCTCGCGCTCGACCCGGCGGCGCGCGTGGACACCCTCGCGGTGGGCGCGCAGCAGCGGTGCGAGATCGTGAAGGCTCTCGCACGCGACGTGCGGCTGCTCATCCTCGACGAACCCACCGCCGTGCTCGCGCCGGAGGAAGCGCGCGAACTGCTCGCGTGGGTGCGTCGTCACGCCGACGCGGGGCATGCCGTGGTGCTCATCACGCACAAGCTGCGCGATGCGCTGGCCGTGGCTGACGACGTGACCGTGTTGCATCGCGGTCGCGTGGCGCTCGCCGCGGCGGCGCGCGACACCACCGAGACCGCGCTGGCGCAGGCTATGCTCGGCGGCGCGGTGACTGCCGCCGCCACGCCGCAGGCCGCGGCGACGCGCGCGTCGGTATCCGCGTCGGCACCTTCGTCGGCGCCCGCGCAGCCGCCGGTGCTGGCGCTCGCCGACGTGCGCTGGCGCGATGCGCGCGACGTCGAGGTGGTGCGCGGCGCCTCGCTCGCCGTGCGCGCCGGCGAGATCGTGGGCGTGGCGGCCGTGGAAGGCTCCGGGCAGCACGCGCTGCTGCGACTCCTGTCGGGTCGCCTCACGGCGACGCAGGGCGTGGTGACCCGACCGGCCGACGTGGGGTTCGTGCCGGAAGACCGGCATCGCGAAGCGCTGCTGCTCGAAGCGCCGCTGTTCGAGAACCTCGCGCTGCAGGGCGCAGGCACTCGGCGCGGGCTGGTGCCGTGGACGCGGGTGCGTGACGCCACGCGCGGTGTGCTCACGCGCTTCGACGTGCGTGCAGCAGGTGCCGACGCCGCCGCGCAGACGTTGTCGGGGGGCAACCAGCAGAAGTTCGTGCTCGGCCGAGCGCTCGACGACGCGCCGGCGGCGCTGGTGGTGGAGAACCCGTCGCGCGGGCTCGACTTCAACGCCACGGCGGCGGTGCACGCCGCGCTGCGCGCCGCACGCGATCGGGGGCTCGCCATCGTGGTGTATTCGAGCGACCTCGACGAAGTGCTGCAGTTGGCCGATCGCGTGGTGGTGATGTACGACGGGCGCGTGCGCGAGGTGCCGGCCGAACGCGAGGTGGTGGGGCAGGCGATGCTGGGGAGCGGTTTCCGGTGACGCCGACGCTCACCGCCTCGGAGGTACCTGCGCCCACGGACGGCGCGCATCCGCGCGCCGCGCCTCGTGCGCTGCAGCGCGTGCTGAAGCAGGTGCTGCAGCTCGCGGCGATGCTCGCGATCGCGTTGGCGATGCTCACGGTGATCCTGCTGGCCACCGGGCACGCGGTGGGGCCGGCGCTCGCGGCGCTGGTGCGTGGCGCGTTCGGCTCGTGGTACGCGATCACGTCGGCCACGCTGGTGCGCGCGGTGCCGCTGGGGCTCGCGGGGCTGGCGGTGGCCATGGCGTTTCGCGCGGGGTTGCTCAACATCGGCGCGGAAGGACAACTGCTGGTGGGCGCGGTCGCGGCGGCCGCGCTGGCCGCGCCGCTCGCCGCGACGTCGCCCTGGCTCGCGATACCGCTGCTGCTGCTGGCAGGTGCGGCGGCGGGGGCGCTGTGGGCCGGTGTCGCGGCGCTGCTGCGCCTGCGCTTCGGGGTGCTCGAGGTGATCAGCACGATCATGCTCAACTTCCTGGCGCTCTACCTCACGGGATGGTTGGTGCGTGGGCCACTCCAGGAGCCGACGCACATCAATCCGCAGAGTGCGACGCTGGCCACGGCGTTACAGCTCCCTGTGCTGGTGGATGGCACACGGTTGCACGCTGGCGTACCACTGCTGGTAGTGGTCGCGGTGGCGGCATGGTGGTGGCTCGCGCGCACGGCCGCGGGCTTCCGGTTGCGCGCCGTGGGGATGAATCCGTTCGCGGCGCACACGACGGGGCGCATCGTGGTGCCGCGCACCCTGCTGCTGGCGTTCGTGCTGAGTGGAGTGTTGGCAGGGCTGGCGGGTGCCGTCGAGTACACCGGCGTGACCTTCTCGCTGTACGAGAACCTGTCGCCCGGTTACGGCTATACCGCCATCGCGGTGGCGCTGCTGGCGCGGCTGCATCCGCTGGGTGTGCTGGGCACGGCGCTGCTCTTCGGCGCACTCGAAGCGGGCGCCAACGCAATGCAGCGTGATGCCGGCGTGCCCAGTGTGGTGGTGAACGTGGTGGAGGCGTTGCTCATCCTGCTCGTGGTGTCGGCCGACCGGCTGCGCGCGCGCGCGCCCGGCGAGGTGGGGACGTGAGGGGCTCCCCATGAGCGTCGTCGACCTGAACGGACTGGGCGCGATCGACGGCGGCGCGCTCTCGGCGGGCGGCGCGTTCCTCGAGGCGACCGTGCGCACCGCCACGCCGCTCGCGCTGGCAGCGATGGGAGAGTGCGTCAGTGAGCGCGCGGGCGTGATCAACATCGGGCTCGAGGGGTCGATCATCGCGGGCGCGCTCGGCGGCACGGTGGCCGCGGGCGTGGTGGGGGTGGGCGGCGGTTTTGTCGCGGGGGCGCTGGCGGGGTTGGCGGTCGCGGCGGTGTTCGCGCTGTTCACCGTGCGACTGCGCGCCGACCAGATCATCACCGGCACGGCGATCACGCTGTTCGCGCTGGGGCTCACGGGTACGCTGTACCGCTCGCTGTTCGGCACGAGTGGTGTGGCGCTGTCGACACCGACCGCGGGTGCCGTGACCATTCCGGGGCTGTCGCAGCTCCCGCTGGTGGGAGCGGCACTCTTCGCGCAGCCGCTGGTGACCTACCTGACGATGGTGTTGGCGCCGCTGCTCGCGTGGTGGCTCATGCGCACGCACAGCGGTCTCGCGGTGCGGGCGGTGGGCGAGTACCCCGAGGCGGCGGTGGTGGCGGGTATCGCGCCGCGGCGCGTGCAGGCGCTGGCGGTGCTGTTCGCGGGCGCGATGGCCGGGCTGGCGGGCGCGACGCTCGTGCTGGCGCAGGCCGGCACGTTCGTGGAGGGGATGAGCGCGGGGCGCGGGTTCATCGCGATTGCCATCGTCGTGCTCGGGCGGTGGAAGCCGCTCGGCGTGGCCGCCGCGGCGCTGCTGTTCGGGGCGGCGAACTCGCTGCAGACGCTGTTTCAGTCCATGGGGTGGAGCGGCGTGCCCTACCAGGCGTTCCTGGCGCTGCCGTACCTGCTGACGCTGCTGGTACTCGCGGGTGCGAGCGGCCGGGCGGCAGCGCCCGCGGCGCTGGGGAAGCGGTAGGGCGGCAGCGGGATGACGGCGGGGGGTCAGAGTTGGGGTCAGAGTTCGACTCTGACCCCGACTCTGACCCCAACTTTGACCCCGACTCTGACCCCGCCGGCGGCGCGGCCGCAGCATTGTAGTGCGCGCCTGCGTTGCCTCACGCAGGCTCTGTCGCTCCTCCCACCCGCGCTCTCATGACCTCGCGTTCTCTCCCTCGCTTCCTCGCCGCCGGGCTGGCGGTGGGGCTGCTGCTCCCCACCGATCCGGCCACGGCGCAGTCCGGTCGCAAGCCCGCCGACGAAGCCTCGGCCATGGCCACGGCCAAGGCGATCCACGCCAAGGTGCTGTCGATCGACACGCACGTGGACATCGCGCCGAACAACTTCATGGCCGGGCGGCCGAACTACACGCAGAAGCTGCCCAACACGCAGGTCGACCTCGTGAAGATGGAAGAGGGTGGCCTCGTGGGCGCCTTCCTCATCGTTTACGTCGGGCAGAACCAGGTCATCAACGACTCGACGATGGCCGCCGCGCACCGGCAGGCGCTCGAGAAGTTCGACGCGGTGCATCGCCTCACCGAGGAGCTCGCGCCGACGCGCGCCGAGATCGCGTACACCGCCGCCGACGCGCGCCGCATCCACAAGGCCGGCAAGCGCGTGATCTTCATCGGCGTCGAGAACGGCTTCCCGATCGGCAGCGACATCACGAACGTCAAGAAGTTCTACGACAAGGGCGGCCGCTACATGTCGCTCGCACACAACGGCCACAGCCAGCTCTCCGACAGCAACACGGGCGAGCGCGACGGTGTGTGGCTGCACAACGGGCTCTCGGCGCTTGGCAAGCAGGTCATCGCCGAGATGAACCGGCTGGGCATGATGATCGACGTGTCGCACCCGTCGAAGGCGTCGATGCTGCAGACCGTCGCGCTCAGCAAGGCGCCGATCATCGGGTCGCACAGCGGCGTGCGCGCCATCTGCAACCACAGCCGCAACATGGACGACGAGCAGCTCGACGCGCTCAAGAAGAACGGCGGCGTCATCCAGCTGGTCGCGTTCAACAGCTACGCGAAGTGCGATCCGACGCGTGACATCCCGCGTGAGCAGGCACGCGCCGCGGCCATGGCGCAGCTCCGCAAGGACTACGGACTCCCCGAGCCCGCCGGCGGCCGTGGCGGTGGCGCCGCCATGCAGGCCGCCATCCAGGCGCTGCCCAACGACAAGCGCAACGCCTACCTCGCGGCGCAGGAAGACATCACCGCGCGCCGCTATCCGAGCGATCCGCCGGCCACGGTGAAGGACTTCGTCGACCACATCGACTACGTGGTCAAGCGCATCGGCATCGACCACGTCGGCATCAGCAGCGACTTCGACGGCGGCGGCGGCGTGGACGGTTGGCGCAACGCCGGCGAGTCACTCAACGTCACGGCTGAGCTCGTTCGCCGCGGCTACACCGAGGCCGAGATCGCCAAGATCTGGGGCGGCAACCTGCTGCGGGTCATGGAGCAGGTGGAGAAGGTGGCCAAGCAGATGCAGGGCGGGCGCTGACGGTCAGGCGGTGACGGGCGGGGAATGGCTGAGCCCGATTGCCCTGCCCGACCGATGAGCGGAAGTTCCTCCGTTCGACGCGTTGTCAGATGAGCCAGCGGCCACCCTCGGCCGCCCCCGCCCCCCTCCCACTCGGAGCACCCCATGCGCCGTTGGATCCGCGCCGCCGCCGTCGGCGTCGCCCTGCTGTCTGCCCGCACCGCGCAGGCACAGACCTACAACTTCCTGGTCGACTACTTCGGCGGCGGCAACGCCGCACAGGCGGCCGGAAGCGACAACATCATCGGCACGAACATCCTGCCCGGTGATTCGTTCTTCTGGCGCATCGCCGCCAACGGCGGCCAGTGGTCGATCAACGGCCCGGTGAGCCAGTTCCCGTTCATGGCGTTCCAGGTGAACGAGACGGCCAATCGTGTCGGCGATTACACGCTCAACCTGTTCCTCGGCAACTCCACCGTGTTCACCGAGACGGCATCGAACGTACCGCATTCGTTCGTGCACCTCGGCACCAACACCGTGTCGCTCACCGGGCCCATGGCCTGGGATCGCATGGAGCTGACGTTCTCGCTCTCGAGCTCCATCGAAGATCCGCAGTACGCCGCCGATCCGAACAACCTGCAGAACACCAACAGCACGATCAGCTCGCTGCTTCCGATCTTCGGCGCCCCCGAGAACAACTCGTTCTACCCCGGCGTGACGTACTCGGCCCGTGTGGTGCCCGAGCCGGCCACGTTCGTGCTCATGGGCCTCGGCCTCGGCATCGTGGGCATCGTCGCCCGGCGGCGTCGCGCGTAAGCTGAACCGGCTGTTCAAAACTCGAACCCCCAACCCATGAACTGATCAGTTCGTGCGTTGGGGGTTCAGGTTTTTGGGGTGCTGCGTTTCTACACGGCCTCGGACAAGCTCGTGAAGTTGAAGTCGCGGACGCGCAGTGACGGCATCACCACATCACCCCCCTGCTCGGTGCCGGCCAGCCGCTCGGCCCTGCCCAGCGCCTCGATGTTGTTGAGCAGGAAGAGCGGGCTCTCGTTGAAGCGGAAGTTCCTGAGTGACTTGGTGATCTTGCCGTTCTCGACGAGGAACGTGCCGTCGCGTGTGAGGCCGGTGTAGAGAATCGTGCGCGGATCGACTTCGCGCAGGTACCACAGCCGCGTGACGAGCACGCCGCGGGTGGTGCCCTTGATGAGATCCTCCACGCTCTGCGTACCGCCGGCCATCTTGAGCGTGCTGGGGCCACCGGTGGGCGTCTTCCCCTGCTTCTTGGCCCAGAAGCGCGCGTACTGGAGCTGCTTGAGCACGCCGTTCTCGATCCACACCTGACGGCCGAGCGGCATCCCTTCGAAGTCCCACGGGCGTCCGTTGAGCTGCGGGTCGGCCGGGTCGGAGAAGAGCGTGACGCGCTCGTCGACGATCTTCTCGCCGATCTTGTTGCCGCCGCCCTGCTTCACGAACGGGCTGCGCCCTTCGTCGGCGCTGCGTGCATCGCTGTAGTTGGCGATGAGCTGCACGAGATCGCCCACCGCCTGCGGCTCCAGGATGACGGTGTAGCGCCCGGGCTCGATGGCGACGGGATTGCGCGAGAGACGCGCCTTCTCGGTGGCCGTCTCGGCGACACGCTTCGCATCGAGCTGCGCCCAGTCGGCATGATCGGCGGCGGCCCAGCCGGAGCCGGTGCCGTCGGTGGTGCGCACGGTGAGCGTGTAGTTCGCGTTGGTGCTGCGGTGGTAGGCGAACATGCCCGTGCTGTTGCCGATGGCGAGGGCGCCTGCGCCAGTCACGAGATAGCCGGCAGCCTTGAGGTCGCCCGCCTTGCGCGCGAGGTCGAGCGCGCCGAGGGCGGCGTTGGCCCGATCGGCGGCCGTGAGGTTGGCGGTGGCGTCGAACCAGGCGTTGACCGGCGTGTACGTCTGCGCGCCGAGCTGCGGCATCGCTTCCGGATCGTCGGGGGCGAGCTTCGCGAGCCGTTCGCTTTCGCGCACCGCACGCTCGATGGCCGCGTCGGAGAGGTCGTTGGTGGTGACGACCGCGTGCTTGGGGCCGAACGCGCTCTGGATGCCAAGCTGCGCGTCGGTGGTGCTGCCGGCCGTGCTCACCTGGTTGTCGGCGAAGCGGATGTTCCCCTGCGTGTAGGTGTTGACCTGCACGTCGACCGCATCGGCCTTGGAGAGCTTCACCGCCTTCTCGACGATGGCCTGCGCCTGCTCGCGCGTGAGGATCGCGCCGTTCTCTGCTGCCAGGGATGAATTGCGCGTGGTCATCAGCCCTTCCTCCCGGTGTTGATGACGTTGACGTTGCGGAAGCGCGCGGGCGGCGAGCCGTGACTCACCGCGTTCACCTGGGGAGGCTGTCCCTTGCCGTCGAAGAACGATCCGCCGAGCTGGTAGCTGCGCTTGCCGCCGATCATGTCCATGCTGTTCCAGAAGTCCGGGGTGCGAATCTGGTAGGCCACATCCTTCAGCACGCCGACGATCTTGCCGCCCTTGATCTCGTGGAAGAGCTGGCCGCCGAACTGCGCGTTGTAGCGCTGCTGGTCAATGGAGAACGAGCCGTCGCCCGTGATGAGAATGCCGCGGTCGGTGGCGGCGATGAGGTCGTCTTGCGTGAGGTCGCGCTCGCCCGGCAGCAGCGACACGTTGGGCATGCGCTGGAACTGCACGTTGTCCCACCCCTGCGCGTAGGCGCAGCCGTGTGAGCGCACGGGGCGGTTGTTCTTCTCGTACCACCAGCGCAGCCACGGCGCCTGTTCACGGGTGGTCTGGTAGTCGTTGAACACGCCGTTCTTGACGATGAGGAACTCGTCGGGCTTCACGCCGTCGTCGTCCCAGCCGATGGTGCTGAGCGCGCCTTCCTGCGTGCGGTCGCCCTGCACGTTCATGATGCTTGGCCCGTACTTGAGCGTGCCCAGCATCTTGTCCGGCGGCGCGATGAAGCTGGTGCCGGCGTAGTTGGCTTCGTAGCCCATGGCGCGATCGAGCTCGGTGGGGTGCCCGATGCTTTCGTGGATGGTGAGCCAGAGGTTCTGCGGGTCGAGCACGAGGTCGTAGCGCCCCACCTCGACCGGCTTCGCGGTGAGCTTGGCGGCGGCCTCCTCGCCCCACTTGGGCGCGTTGCCCACCAGGTCGGCGCCGAGCACATACTCCCAGCCACGCGCCATGGGGGCCACCATGTTGCTGCGATTCTGGAAGTCGGTGAAGTCGGCGTTGACGGCGGTGATCTGCATGGTGGGCCAACTGCGCACCGTGTCCTGCTTGGTGACCGTGCCGTCGGTGTTGGCGTAGTTGCGTTCGTCCTTCACGAAGAAGAAGCCGCTGAAGACGAACTTGACGCCCTTGGCCTTCATGGCGGCGGCGTTGGCGCGGATGAGCAGGTCGGCCTTCTGTTCGACGGGAATGTCGAACGGGTCCTGCGTGTAGGCGCCCTTCCACACGCCGTCCTTCACGACGGGCGCGGGGAGCCACTCGATGGGCGTGGCGCGGGCGACCTTGGACGCCTTGGCGATGGCGACCGCTTCGCGCGCGGCCGCAGCGGCCCCGTCGGTGGTGAGGATGCGCGTGGCGGCAAAGCCCCACGTGCCGTCCACCAGGGCGCGCACGCCGATGCCGACGGTGTCGGTGTCGACGACCTGCTGGATCTGCTGCTCGCGGGTGAACACGAAGTTCTGGCGCTGGCGGCTGCAGCGGACGTCGGCGTAGGTGGCGCCGGCCATCTTCGCGGCATTGAGCGCGGCGTCCATAAGGGCGCGGACGTTCTGGATGTCGGCGAAGGCCTCGAGGGCGCGCGCGTCGGGCGCGGGGGTTGCCGAGAGGAGCCGCGGGATGGCACCCAGGGCGGTACCGCCGAGGAGCGAGGCTCCGGCGGCGCCGCCAAGGGCCGTGCCGCCGAGGCGGAGGAAGTCACGACGGGAGGTCATGGTGTGCGGATGAGGCCGGCAGGGGCGAGGAAGGGGGTGCAGAAGGATGCACCGTTCGCTTGCGACGTGCGCCCCGTTTCGACACCGGAAGGGGGCGGGATGTTTGCTTGGTCTGGGAACTGCCCACCCTCGTGGCGTCTGCATTGTGACGCGCGACGGCACAGACGCACTGAGCTCGGCAACGGGCGGTTGGACCGATCAGAAACTTTGTGTGTGAGGCATATCATGACACCAGAGCGGAGTCAGGATGCCACGGAAGTCGGCAGGGGAAGACGCGGGAGCCGGGGGCTCGGCGATCTCGATCCCCAGCGCGTTGTTGGATGAGCTGGTGAAGGGGCCGATGACGGCCGCCGACGTCCAAGCGGCGTCGTTGGCGTTCAAGAAGGCGCTGATCGAGCGGGCGATGGAGGTCGAGCTCAGCCATCACCTGGGGAATCGACCGGGTGAGCCGCCGCCAGCGGCGCAGACGAATCAGCGCAATGGCCACTCGGCCAAGACGGTCCTCACGGAAGATGGGCCGGTGCGGATCGCCGTGCCCCGGGATCGCGACGGGGACTTTGCGCCGCTCCTGTTCCCCGAGCACGCCCGCCGCTTCCCCGGCTTCGATGACCAGATCATCGCGATGTACGCCCGCGGGATGACGGTGCGGGAGATCCAGGGCTTCCTGCGCGAGCAGTACGCCACGGAGGTCTCGCCCGACCTCATCAGCACGGTGACCGATGCCGTGCTCGCCGAGGTCACGGCGTGGCAGCAGCGGCCGCTCGAGCCCCTCTATCCGGTCATCTTCTTCGATGCGCTCCGCGTCAAGATTCGCGACGACGGGGGCGTGCGCAACAAGGCGGTGTACGTGGCGCTCGGCGTGCTGGCCGATGGCACGCGCGAGGTGCTGGGGCGGTGGATCGAGCAGACGGAGGGTGCCCAGTTCTGGCTCAAGGTCTTCAACGAGCTGCGCACGCGCGGGGTGCAGGATGTGCTCATCGCCGTCGTCGATAGCCTCACCGGCCTCGTGGACGCGCTGGAGACCGCGTTTCCGCAGACGACCGTGCAGACGTGCCTCGTGCACCTGCTGCGCAACAGCTTGGACTACACGCGCTGGAAGGACCGCAAGGCGCTCGCGGCCGCGCTGCGCCCGATCTACACCGCCGTCTCGGCCGACGCCGCCCGCGCCGCGCTGACGGCCTTCGCCACGGGCTCCTGGGGGCAGCGCTATCCGACGATCGTGACCCAGTGGGAACGGCACTGGCCGCAGATCATTCCCTTCTTTGCGTTTCCCCCCGCCGTCCGGCGCGTGATCTACACGACCAACGGAATCGAGAGTCCGCACATGCGCCTCCGGAAGATCAGCAAGACCCGCAGCCGCTTCCCGAGTGACGAGGCCGCGATCAAGCTCCTGTGGCTCGCCCTCAGCAACCTCCACGGCCACACCACCCGCGCCGCGAAAGCCTGGCGGGAAGCCATGAATCAGTTTGCGATCTTCTACGGGGACCGCTTCACCCAGCGGGCCTCGTAGCTTCACGCCTCATACACAAAATTCCTGACACGTCGGTGCGGTTCTCACTCCCAAGCTCTCCGATCCAACCACCGACTCTCAGGAACTTGTCAGGACAGAGGCATGACAAACGTCACCGTTGTCTCGCCGGGAAACGCCGGAGCACAACCTCGATTTTTCGCGTCATTCGCGCTACACGCGAGGTCTCGCGCGATGATGAACTAGCAAGCGCGGCGGAACTCTATTCGCGCGTTCGCGCGGCAAGCCGAGCTCCGAATCGACTATTCGGTCCTTCCTGTCGCCGGATTGTGCAACTCAACCTACGAATCCAGGCCTTTGGTCGTGCTTCGCGGGGCGCGCAGTACTCATTCGCTCACCACTCCAAGCTCAGCCCGCGCTGGATTCGTCCTGTCACGTCTCACTTCTCAACCCTTTCGTGCTTCAAGATGCCCAAACGATCCCAACTGATGCTGAAGCGCAACTCGTGCGCGCTTCTTTGCAGGCTGATGGCCCGAGCTCACCGTCGGCGAGGATCGAGTTGGCACCAACGAGGCCCTGCGAGGACGACGCTTCTGGGATATCGAAGGCTGCGCGTTCGTCTGAGAGATACTGGTGATCGCGGCTCGCCGGCGTTCCAAACGTCAGCGCGACCGACTCCCGGAATCGGTGCGTGACGGGTCTCGCAGGTGGGCATCTGTTTGGCGAGACTATGGCTTGCCTCGGCGTGCATCGACGGTCTTTGCGTCCAGCGCGAAGATTCGCTCAAAGCCATCGATGTCCTTCTTCAGTACGTATACGTGCTCCCCATCGACGCCGAGTAGTGTAGCTCTCTCTGGCAATCGAACGACTCGATGAGTGCGAAGATCCCTTGCCAGCACGTCGACGATCGACGACATCGAATCAGATGCAGGAACAACTCGCTGAATCCAGAGCGCTCCGAAGGGGTCGGCAATAGCCGGCCGCAGCACGTGCGGCTTGAGAAGCGGCCAGATCGTGCCTGGCGGATCCGACTCGTCTGTCAGCCCCGAAATTCCCGCCGCAGGCCGGGGACGCGGATTTCGCGTGCCGACGCCTACAAGTTGTATGCTCCCTGCGATGACCTGTGACTGCCTGAATGCGCGCTTCTCAGCGGCGTCGATCTTGATTCGCTGGACGACCGGTAGTTTCGACGACGAACGCACTCCTCGAGCGTAGCGATCAATTGCTCCGTCCGTCGCACGGAGGACGTAGACGGTACCGTCCTTGCAAACAGTCACTTGGTCCTTCGCGAACATCGGCCTGCTGGTGGAACTACGGAGGAGTCCGGCACCAACTGTTCGGGTGGCAGACCATTCGTTTGCGGGAAGGCGCACGAACGCTATCGTGTCCGGAGGGGTGCTGCTTTCGCACCATCGAAGCAACGGTGCTCGTAGCTCGTAAGCGTCTGGCGACGTTGCGGAAACTTTCGGTGACGAATACAGACAGCCGAGCGTGTCGCCTCCCCAGAGGGTTCCTCCTAACACCCGGCTCATCATGCCATTGAGGTTGGTAACGCCGATCGGCTCACCTTGGGGCGAAACCTCGAGCCAACGAAGACTCGCGAGATCAGTGACTCGTGCGCCACCACCCTTCATTGGAAGCAGCCCGACTGGTCGCTGCAGCTCTTTGGGACCACTTCCTTTGCGCGCCGTGAGTGCGTTGGTTCCGCGTGAAGTCGAGATCGTGAAGACCTCGCGCACCGCAGCATCCAGCACCAGGAAGTTTCCGGGTGCGAGCGGCTGAAACGAAGTGACCCTCAAGTACTCGCCAGGAAGTACCACCGGTTGCGAAGAGTGTCGTGTCGACTGCGACGACAGGGTCGGAGAATCTAGCAAGCATAAAACTGCTAGCTGTATCACTACTGGGTTCAGTCTCACCCGCTTCCCCCCGTCGGTGGTTTGTTCCGGCGTCGTCGTCCTTGGTCGGCTGTCGCTCTTTGCCGATCGGAAGTGGCTCGCGGCGCAGCGTCTTCTCTCACGAGCCACTCCGAAGGCTCGGCTACGACCGACTAGCTAGTCGGGTTCCGTGAAGCAGCACGTGTCTGGCCCAGGAAGAGTGCAGTCGGGATTCCCGCACCAGTCGAAAAGGATCCAGTCGTGGAAAGTCTTCTGCTCCAACACCTGCGAATACGCCGTGGTGTGTGGCACGGCGATTACGACGCCAACTGCGAGCAGTGCGAGCGTGAGTCTCTTCGTCATACTAGCGTCCTCCGAAATGTCTGGACTAGTCACGACCCTTGTCCCGTAAAGCGCGCTCCCTCCAAGGATAGAGAAACGAACACTAGTCGAAGGAACTTCGACAAAGCTCAGCGTACGACGGCCGGGACGAACGCGTCCACCACTGCGCCTCACTGGTGCCCCTTCGAAGGAAAACGCCTGGAGTACTTCCCTTGACGACGGCCACTTCTGTGAGTGTCGGCTTCCTAACCTCACCGTCGAGGTCATACTGATCCAACAAGCCCCTGAAGGACCTGAGGCTGTCACCAACCACAAGCACGGTGAGCTTGGTTTCAGCCTGCTCGCCCACAAGGCGTCGTATCGCGGCGAGCGGATTCTCGCAGCTCTGACAGTCGGTGTCACGAGCGATCCAGACGACAGTCGTCTGCGACGCTCTCTGCAACTCAGATTCTGCGAAGATGCTGGGCCGCTCGATGTTTGCGCGGAGATCTGCACTCCGTTCGCTGCACGACGCGAGCGCTACGAGCACGAGAAGGTGTCGCAGTCGACTCATTTGAACCTGACCGAAAGCAGCGTGGTCGGATCAACGACGGACCGCAGGGCAACGCCAGCGCCGTTGTCTCCGGACAACAACAGTCCGACACTCTCGACTTCGGTAGTTGCTTGCCCATTGCGGAGATCGACCATGAACCACCGCGCGGTGAGTGTTCTCTCGCGACCAGCGACCAACTGGACAATCGCCGTTGAATCACTCACCTGCGCATGCCCACCCAACCTAACGATCCTCGCGAGAGCATTGTCGCTCGGTGGCCTGCTTGCCATTCCTCCGACGCTCGCGAAGCTCAGCGGCATGTCGAGCTTCACCCTGCTTACCTGGGCGCTCGACGGATCGCTGAGAACGTATAGCGTGTCAATCGCGCCGATCGAAAGCGTTAGCGACGCTCTGAACAGGCTCAGTTGCGCCCGACTGAACGCGGTGACGTTTCTGCGATTGCGCCCGATGGTGATGCCAACTGCCCGACGCCGTACTGCGCAACTTGGAGTGTCGACGAACGTGATCCAGTCCGCCTGGACTGTTGAGCTCCAACGGGGACCCGCTACTGCAATCGTCGAATCGTCGACAGGCAGCGCATCCCCTATGACTTGCGGTAGATCCGTCACGTTGCACACGATTGTTCCGCTTGCGGGGTCGACGGCGAACAGTCCGTTGGAGGCATCCGCAATCCAGTACCGATTCTTCAGGCTCATCACCGAGACGGGCACGCGCAGCCGCCCCGTAGAATCCCCGCGTGCGTCGTAGCTCCAAACCAGCTCGCCCCGACTTGAGAAATGTGCGACGCGCCCGTCGCGAGGATCAGCCACGAAGACGTTTCCGTTCGTGTCGCTCCGCGCGAGCGCCGTGACGAAAGCACGGCCAGACTCAAGTTTCAGCGGGCGGACTGCGGATACAGCTGACGCAGGCGCATCGCCCGATGCGCAAGCCGACGAGAGCAGCGATGCAACAACGAAAATGAACCGCGCGAAAGTGCCCGCCATTGCCGCACGCAGCATAGGACATACCTCGAATCCGTGGTAGATGGCGAGATGGGATTCTCGCGAGCACGCCGACAGCTCTCTTGCCCGACCTACTCCGCGAGTCGCCTTCTCGGGCCGCTCCACCACGCGGCTCTGACCGAATGTCGGCTCTTGTAGGGAGCATAGTGGATTCCCGACTCGCGCAACCAGCCACGGTGGACAAATAGCTGCCGCCGTGGGCAAGCGGCTGCCCTTCGCCTGAAGGACTGAGTCTTGAATCGAGGCCTTCTCGTCGGAAAATGCATCGAGCGCGACGCTTTCCCGGGCTTCGGGGGGGTTCGACTGTTGGCAAGAGGCTAGAGAGCCGAGTGGTCCCGCGTCGGTGAGGTGTGAAGACGCGCGGCGACCGCGTCTCGTACCGCTCAAGAGCAACGCGCACACCGCACCAAGCAGGTACAGTGCCACCCCGCCGGCTGACGCCGCGCGTAGAGGTCAACCGGTGTGGATAGGTCGGAGAGCGGCGAGCGGTGCGTCACCTGCGATGAGGACGACGGCCTGGGTCGCACGGGCGCGGCGCGGCTGGAACTTATTTTCTCCGCCGGTGTACCCCGGATCATCACCGGGCGGGGGCGGGATGTTTGCCGCTCTGGCATCTCGGACCGGCCGTCATCTGGTTCGACCTCCGCTACTGACTCGTACTTGCGGCGACCCGCTCAATCGGCCATGTCCTCGACGCGCCTGCGGTGGCAGGAGATGTTGCCGTTCCTCCTCGCGCTCATCGGCGTAGGGCTGCTCGCGTGGCACCATGCGTCGTTCGAGACCCGCGTCGAGCGGCAGGTACAGCGTGCACGAGCGCACGCGGCGGACTATTGGACGGGGATGGTGCAGGCGGGTGTGTCGCCCGACAGCGCCACGCCGGTGGCGCTCAGGCAGCTGCGCGAGCGGCTCGCCGGCACGGCGGCGCGCACCAGCTACCCCTTCGTCGCACGCACGGAAATCGACTCCCTCTGGCAGGCGGTCTATCTCAACCCGTTCCTGCCTCGTGCGGTGCACACGCCGCGCACGGACGCGGAGCTGAGCGCGGTGCGGGCCTCCGAAGTCGATGTGCGCCTCGCGCTGGCTGCGGGCGCGCCGCTGGTGCGGGCGCGCGAAGTGCAGCGGCTCCGTCGGCTCGATGCGCTGGTTGGCCTCGGCGTGGCTTGTCTCGTGATGTGGAGCGCATGGCAGCGGCGCGCGCGGCGCAGGCGAGAGCGGGTGCTGGAGGAGTTGCGGGGGGCGGGGCGATAGTGGGGCGCGTGAGTTGCTCGCTGTTCGGCAGCGCTACGCTTCGAGCTGCGGCTCACCATCCTCGATCAACATCGCGACCACTTCCCGGAGATTCGCTTCCAGCTCCTCCATCGTCGCACCTTGGCTGTGCGCGCCTCGGAAGCCGGGAGTGCGGCCCACGAGCGGCCCCGTTTCGGTGTCGCACTCGACGACAGCGATGTAGGGCGACACTCACTCCCGATACACCTCCGCCCGCCGCCCAGGCGCCCCCTCCTCCACCAGCACCGCCACGACGGGCGCGTTCGCGTTCACCCGCCGCGCCGTCCACGTGAGCACGGTCGGCGCCCCGTCGTGCAGCGTCGCCCCCTGCACCACCGTCTTCGCCGGCACCGTGAGGTTCTCCGCCCGCAGCGACCAGCGATGCGCGCCGCGCCCGGTGATGGTGGCGGTGATGCGCACCGTCGCGCCCTGCTCCGCCGCGCTCAGCACCACCCGCGGCGCATCGGCGTCCGCCACCGGCCTGGCCAGCAGGTCTTCCATGAGCCAGATCCACCGGTTGCTGCTGTGCACCCACACTTCCTTGTACACGTACATGTTCTGCGACGGCCAGTAGGGGAGATCGGTCACCCCCTTGCTCTGCATGCCCACGGGCAGTGCGCCCACGAGGTCGCCGCTCGACACGCTGTACTGCTGCGCCCAGTCGTAGCCCTCGCCGTACATCGTGCTCTGGGTGAACGGATTGCGCCCCACCACCCACTCGGCCTGCCGAAACGCGAGCGCCATGCCACTGCTGTCGCCGCGCAGGCGTGACGCCGCGCTCAACCCCTTGGCCTGCGAGAGCAGCACGCCGTAGTTGCCGCGCCGCTGGAACCACACGGGAAACGTGCGCAGAAACCACCCGCCGCCCATGGGCGTGCCGGCGCGCACCTGCTCGGCGTACTCGCCCTGCTTCTCCATGTAGCGCCCACCCGAGTCGGGCACCTGCACGCTGTCCACCACGCGGTACACGTACGCCGGCAACACGTCGTACGGCGCCGTCACCTGCGCAGTGCGCTTCTGGTACTCGGCGTAGCGCGCGATGGTGGCATACCAGCTCATCCACTCGGCGTGGTCGGGGAGCGCCTCGACGAGCTGTGCCAGCGCCACGATGGGCGCCTGGTCGGCCGCGCGATGGAACTGGTGGAAGATCGTGTCGCGGTCGGGGCCGGTGTAGAAGAAGCCGCTGAGCGGCAGCGTGCTGCCCACGCGCGTGACCTGCTGCGACTGCACCACCGTGCGCGCCAGCTCGACGGCCTTGTCGCGGTACTTCGCCTCGCGCGTCGCGTGCCACAGCTCGAGCGACGCCGTGATGCCGATACCGGCCAGCTCCATGCGCGACGCCGCGAACGCCGGCGTGTGCCACGTGCTGGGTCCCTCGATGCCGACGATGGCGGCGTCCCAGTCGGCGCGCGCGGTGCGCAGCGCGCGTTCGGCCAGCGCGGTGTCCCGCGTGCGCAGCAGGCGCGCCGCGAGCGCCTCGGCGGCCGCGCTGATGTAGTTGGCGTTCGGGTTGTTCTTCGCCTCGACGGTGCGGTCGTCGCCGTCGCCGACGATGTTGTTGGTCCAGAAGTTGTGACTGCCGAAGCCGACGCGGTATCCGCCATCGAAGCGCAGCCGCAGCACCCAGTCGAGCCCCCAGCGCGCCTCCTCCAGCAGCCGCTCGACGAGCGCCGGGTCGCCACCGTCGCGCTCCACCTGCCGCGCCAGCGCGAACAGCGCGTACGTGCCCTCGCCGGTGTTGATGACACCCTGCGACAGGTCGCCCGCATCGTGCCAGCCGCCGCTCATGCTGATGCGCTGCGAGCCCAGCGTGGCGAACCAGTCGCGGTGGTCGATGTCGTGCACACCGGGCACCTCGAAGCCGCAGCGATTGCCGTAGTAGAAGTTGAGCGTCTTGTCGATGCTGCCGCGCCACGCCTGCGGGCCCACCACGAACGGCTTGCTGGTGTAGCTCGCAACACGCAGCACGTACGTCCCCGGCGCGGTGAGGCGCGTGAAGTCGAGGAGCTGGTGCGTGCCGGTGGCCGTGGTGACGGCGCGTACGGGGAGGCGCAGCACATGCTCGCTGAAGGCGTTGTCACCAACCCGCACCACGTCGAACTCCTGCGCGGCCAGGCCGCTCATCACTGCGACCTTGCTCTGCTGCGGCAGGTAGCCGCTGTGGCTGAACGCAAAGCGCCCGGCGCCGGCGGCCCAGCCGGTGTGCACATCGGGCTCGACCCGCTGCAGCTCGATGCGCCCGATCTCGAAGGCCACGCGATCGTCGGGGCCGGCCAGCATGCGGTTCACGAAGTAGCCGATCTCGAGCAGCGTGACCTTGTCGCGCGCCAGCGGATCGATCTCCCACAGCACCTGCTGCCACCCCTGCCGCGCCAGCGTGATGACGTGCGTCCCCTCGCGGTTGTAGCGGTCGGGCACCTTGGTGGCACCGTCGTTGTGCATGACGAGCTGCAGCGGCAGCACCGGCACGCTGTTGAAGTCCGGCTTGATCCAGATCGCGATGCGGTTGTACTGGCTCCAGTCCTCGCCGGCGATCACGCGGCGCAGATTCACCGCCGGCAAACGCAGCCGTTCAGGGAGCGGCGGGCGGTTGAGCGTCAGGTCCACGCGCAGGCTGCGCATGTCGCCGAGGGCGTTGGCCACGTACGAGCCCTTGCCGGCGCCGCTCACGCGCCAGCGCGTGGTGTCAGTCATGTCGTCCACCACGCGGCTCGCCAGCACCGGCTTCGTGAACCAGCCGTACTCGGCCGAATGCACGAACTCGATGGGCATGACGCCGCGCGGCGCGGTGTTGGCCTGGGCGTGGCTGCGCGTGGGGGCGAGCGTGGAGAAAGCCAGCGCGGCGAGCGCGGGGGCGGCGCGGCGAAGAACGGCGAGGCGCATGGGCAGAGCGGTGGAGGTGGGCCCCCCAATCTACCCCAGCAGCAGCTCCAGCTCCGCGCGCCCGATGCCCGACAGCCCGCCGCGGTCCTCGTTGAGAATCGCATCGGCCAGTGCGCGCTTCCCCGCCTGCAGCTCGAGGATCTTGCTCTCGATGGTGTCGCGCGCGACGACGCGGGTGGCGAACACCTGCCGCTCCTGCCCGATGCGATGCGCGCGGTCGATGGCCTGTGCCTCCACCGCCGGGTTCCACCACGGGTCGAGCAGGTACACGTACTCCGCCGCGGTGAGGTTGAGCCCGTGCCCGCCGGCCTTGAGGCTGATGAGGAACACCGGCGGACCATCGGCGCTCTGGAAGCGGTCGACGCGCGCCTGCCGGTCGCGGGTGCGGCCGTCGAGGTACTCGTACGGCACTCCCAGGACATCGAGGCGGTGCCGCAACTGGGACAGGAAGCTGGTGAACTGCGAGAAGACGAGCGCCTTGTACCCTTCGCTGGCGATCTCCTGCAGCGCCGGCACCACCGCATCGAGCTTGGCGCTGGGTGTGCCGCCGCGCGTCGGGTCGACGAGCACGGGGTGACACGCCGCCTGCCGCAGGCGCAGCAACGCCTCGAGGATGTGCATGCGCGACTTGTGCATGCCTTCGCGATCGACCTGCGCGAGCACACTCTCGGCGTAGCGACGGCGCAACTGCTCGTAGAAGGTGCGCTGGCGCGGCTCGAGCGTCACCTCGAGCGTCTGTTCGACGCGCGCGGGCAGCTCGCTGGCCACCGCGGCCTTCGTGCGCCGCAGGATGACCGGGCGCAGCGCGCGCGACAGCAGTGCCGCATCGGCCGTGGCCAGTCGCGCGGACGCGCCGAGCATGCCGGGGTTGAGGAACTCGAAGAGACTCCACAGCTCCTCGAGGCGGTTCTCGACGGGCGTGCCGCTCAGCGCGAGGCGGTGCCGCGCGCGCAGCAGGCGCGACGCCTTGGCGGTGGCGGTGCCGGCGTTCTTGATGGCCTGCGCCTCGTCGAGCACGACGTAGTCGAACTCGTGCGCGCCGAGCTCCTCGACATCGACGCGCAGCGTGCCATACGTGGTGATGAACACGTCGGCGTCCTCCCGCGCCAGGCGGCCCACGTCACGATCACTGCCACTCAGGTCGTGCACCCGCAGCGATGGCACGAAGCGTTCGGCTTCACGCTGCCAGTTGAACACGAGTGAACGCGGCACCACCAGCAGCGAGGGGCCGTGCCCCTGCACGCGACGCTCCTCGAGCAACGCGAGCACCTGGATGGTCTTGCCGAGTCCCATGTCGTCGGCGAGGCAGCCACCGAGGCCGAAGTCGCGCAGGAAGCCGAACCAGCCGAGCCCTTCGCGCTGATAGCCGCGCAAGGTGCCCTGGAAGCCCGGGGGCGCGTCGGGGGTGTCGATGCCGTTGAAGCGCGCGAGTCGCGCGCGCGCCTCGGCGAGCTGTTCGTCGACGTCGACGTGGGGCAGCGCCGCCAGCAGCGCATCAAGCAGCAGCAGTTGCGTGCGCGGGAAGCGCACACGCCCCTCGCGCGTGACGCCCATGGCGAGCAGGCGTGACAGGCGCGCGACATCGTCCATCGACACGAGCCCCCAGTCGCCACCCGGCAGCGCGATGAGGCCGTCGTGTGCGCCCGGATCGAGCGCGAGGAGCTGGGCGAGCGACAGTTCGTGCGGCCCGAACGGGACCGTGCCTTCGAGGTCGAACCAGTCGATGTCGGTGGACACGCGCAGGAGCGGTGCACTGGCCACGTGCAACGCACGACCGGCCAGCGTGACTTCCCAGACGTCGCCCGCAACCGCGCCGTTGCCGCTCGCGCCGTTACCGGCGGCAGCGTTCGCGCCCGTGGCTGCGGCCGGCCCCGACATCGTGCTCGTGCCGCTCAAGGCGGCGACGAGGGCGGCTACGCGTCCGCGCAGCAGCGTGAAGGCATCGCCCGACTGCGTGCCCTGCCAGTGTTCCTGCGCACCGAGCTGCAGCAGTCGTGCACGGCAGCGCCGTTCGAATGCAGCGTCGCGCCGGTGGAGCGTGCGCGTGCTCGTGTCGTAGCTGCTGGTGCCACGCAGCGACGGCGGCACCAGCACCGTGCCGTAGCGGAAGCGCAGGGCGAGCGTGGCCGGCGCGTTGCGCACGCCATGCTCGTCGAGATCGATGGTGAGCACCGGCACCGGCGGCGTGTCGACGCTCGCGAGCGGCTCCTCAGCGGGCACCACCAGCGTGGGCGCGTCGGTCAGCGCATTCCACTGCGTCAGGAAGGCGTTGAGCTGGTCGCCCAGGGCAAGCGGCTCGTCCTGCAGTTGCTGCACCAGCGGGAAGCTCCCCTGCCAGTCGACGCGGGCCAAGGTGTCGTCGAGCAGGAGGAGGCCGGCAGGATGCACCCACGTGACGCGCTCGAGCGAAAGCATGCGGTCGTCGCGATGCAGCGTGGCGCGCAGCGTGTGACGCGCGATGGCATCGGGCTCGATGCGAAACTGCACGCGCCACGCGGCGCCGTCGTCCCAGCGCAGCGTCCGGCCGTCGCGGGCGGCATCGCGCGACAGCGTGCGGCAACGCTCGGTGTCGCAGATGAGGCGCAGCGTGGTGCCGAAGGCGCGCGGGCGCACCGCGAAGCCGTGGGCCGGCATGCCGGTGAGGCCGTGCGTGTCGTTCGCGCCCACGAGCATCTCGGCCACCTGCCGATCGACCGCGTTGGCGGCGGTGAACCACGCGCTCGACGCGAAGTGAAAGCGGCGCGGATCGCCCCAGTTGCCGTCACGGTCACGTCGCTCGGTGCCGATCTCGACGAGCAGCCCGTCGGCGCGCAGGCGTTGGTCGAGATCGACCAGGTACACGATGCGGCGATCGGCGGGGAGCGTGGAGACGCGCGGCCCCTCCTGTCCGGCGGCCACCATGCGCTCCACGGCCATGCGCGCGAGCGCGGACGACCAGCCGGGGGCAGCCGGCATATCGGCGTCGCCGGCGGATGCATCGGCGCCACGCGGTGCAGCGTCCGACCCGGCGTCTGTCGGCGCGGTGAGCGTCGACGCCGTGAGCGACGACGCAATGCCTGTCGACGTCGCGAGCGGCTGTTCCGTCGGCACGCCGTCAGCGGGCGCGTCGAGCGATGCGTCGAGCGGCGCCGCGCGTGACGCGAGATCGAGCGTGAACCCCGAGCCGGCCGTGTCGAGCAGCGTGACCAGCTTGCGACGAATCGCGGCGAGCGTGAGCACCGCGAAGAGATGCGGGCACGCGCCGCGCTCGGCGGCGGTGGTGCAGGTGCAGGTGGCGGTGATGCGTCCGCGTGTGGCGAGCAGCTGCACGGTGCAGGGCGCGTCGCCGGACACCTCGGCGCGCACCTCGGTGCCCGTCATCGCGACCAGGCGCACCGTGCCGTCGACGAGGAGCGGGTGCGCCCGCGACTGGATGTCGGCGGGAAAGCTGCGGGTGATGGCGAGCGGGAGGTTCACGCGGTCCGGGAAGCGGGAGGGGAACCCGGAATAGTAAGGGATCATCCCGGTCTGCCCCAACCACGCACGCCCCACCCACCCCTACCCCCGCCGGTACGGCCCTCCCCGACGCCACAGCAGGAGCAGCGCGCCACCGATCACCAGCAGCAGCAGCGTGGACGGCTCCGGCACGAGCGCGAGCTGGAGGGACACCTCGGTGGCCGGCACAGGCGGTCCGTCGGCGTGCGTGACGTGCTCCGCATAGACGAGGTTGAGGTTCACGAACTGCGGCCGCCAATCGAGCGGCGCGCGAAAGCCGCCGCCGCCCCAGTCATCGTCGGCGTGGGGGCCACACAGGTGCCCCGTGCTCACCACCGGCGTCGGGTGGCTCTGGCGATCGACGTAGGCCCAGCAGAAGGCGCTGGCGTGGCGCAGATCGAGCAGGCCGCTCCCCAGGGGTGGCAGGTTGCTGTTCCACGCGCAGCCGGTGCCGCAGTCCGAAAAGGCGCCCCGCTCGATCCATCGCGTCGCGCCCAGGAACGTCACCAGCATCTCGCCGGGATGCTCGTCGAAGGTGCTCGCGAAGAACTGCATGGTGTGGCAGGAGCGCGCGGCGTCGCACCCCGCAAAGGTGATCGGGCCCTGCCACTGCGCCGCGGCGGTGCGCGGCGTGGCCGCTACGGCCGCGGCACACAGCAATGCTGCCAAGGTCGAACGCATCGGATCATCCTCCAGCCAGTGTCGCGCACTGCCGGTCGGACGCACGGCGCGTCCGACCCGGTCGCTAATTGCAAGCTGGTGTGTTCCGGACTGCCCGGTCGGTGATGTGGCTTACTTGAAGCGCATGCCGTTGGGCGCGACGGAACCCTTCGTGGGTACGAACGGCTTGCCCGCGGGACGTGCGTCACGCCCGCCGCGCGGCCCGCCCTCGCGAGAGCCCCCGTCACGCGCGCCTTCACGTACGTTGCTGCGCTGTCCGTCACGCGCCGCGTCACGCGTGGCATCACGCGCTCCCGGTGCGCGCGGCACGCCGCCATCGCTGCGCATGGTGAGCGCGATGCGATTGCGCGCGAGATCGATCTGCTGCACGGTGACCTTCACCTTCTGCCCGACCTTCACGACCTCGTTGGCGTCCTTGATGTAACGATCGGCGAGCTGGCTCACGTGCACGAGTCCATCCTGATGCACGCCGATGTCCACGAACGCGCCGAAGGCGACGATGTTCGTCACCACCCCCTCGAGCACCATGCCGGGGAGCAGGTCGCTCGGCTTCTGGATATCGTCACGGAAGGCGGGCGGCTCGAACGCCGCGCGCGGGTCACGTCCGGGCTTCTTGAGTTCGGCCACGATGTCGCGCAGCGTGGGCAGCCCCACATCGTCGCGCACGTACTGCGGCAGCGCGATGCGATCGACAAGAGCCTCGTTGCCCACCAGTGCGCGCACCTCGACGCCCAGGTCGGCGGCCATGCGCTCCACCAGCGTGTAGCGCTCCGGGTGCACCGCGCTCGCGTCGAGCGGATGCGCGCCGCCCCGCACGCGCAGGAAGCCCGCCGCCTGCTCGAACGCCTTGGCGCCCAGTCGCGGCACCTCCTTGAGATCGGCACGGCTGGTGAAGCCGCCCTTCCGGTCGCGCAGCGTGACGATGGCCTGCGCGAGACTCGGGCCGATGCCGGCGACGTAGCCCAGCAGCGCCGCCGACGCCGTGTTCACCTCGACCCCCACGCGATTCACCGCGCTCTCCACCGTCTCGTCGAGACGCTGCTTGAGCTTCGTCTGGTTCACGTCGTGCTGGTACTGCCCCACGCCGATGCTCTTGGGGTCGATCTTCACCAGCTCGGCCAGCGGATCCTGCAGGCGGCGCGCGATGCTCACTGCGCCGCGCAGCGACACGTCGAGCTCGGGGAACTCCTCACGCGCCAGGTCGCTCGCGCTGTACACCGACGCGCCGGCCTCGTTGACCACGACCACCTGCGGACGCGGCGCATCCATTTCGCGCAGCGCCGCCTTGGTGAGCGTCTCGGTTTCGCGGCTCGCCGTGCCGTTGCCGATCGCGATGAGCTCCGGCGTGAAGCGCTGCACGAGCGCCCGGATGGCCCCCGCGAAGCGATCCTCCTGATGCAGGTACAGCGTGTCGGTGTGCACCAGCGCACCGGTCGCGCTCACCACGGCCACCTTCACACCGGTGCGGAAGCCCGGGTCGAGACCAATGGTGCGCTGCTCACCCGCAGGACTCGCCAGCAGCAGTTGCTCGAGATTGCGGCCAAAGATGGTGATGGCCTCGTCGTCGGCGCGCGTCTTGAGCTCGACACGCAACTCGACTTCGATGGCCGGCGCGAGCAGCCGCTTGTAGGCATCGGCCGCCACGAGCGTGAGCTGCTGCACGGCCTTGCGCGCCCCGATCACCTCGCGCTGCAGCCGCGCCGTGATGACATCGACCGGCGCCTCGATGCGCCACAGCAGTTCGTTCTCCGCCTCGCCACGACGGATGGCCAGCATGCGATGACTCGGAATGGTGCCGAGTGCCTCGCTGAAGTCGAAGTAGTCCTTGAACTTCGAGTCGTCGCGCGCCTTACCCTCGGACACGAGGCTCTTGACCACGCCCTTCGCGCGCGTCACTTCACGCACCCAGCCGCGCACGACCGCGTCTTCGGCCACCTGCTCGGCGAGGATGTCGCGCGCGCCCTGCAGCGCGGCCTCCGGGGTGGGCACCTCGCTCGGCTTGCCGTCCACCTCGGGAAGCACGAACGCGGCGGCCTGCGCGAGCAGCGCGGCATCGTCCACGTCGCCAGCCCACAGCGCGTCGGCCAGCGGCCCCAGGCCACGCTCCCGCGCGATCATCGCCCGCGTGCGGCGCTTCGGCTTGTACGGCAGGTACAGGTCTTCGAGCGCCTGCTTGGTGTCGGCGGCGAGGATGTTGGCCTTGAGCACGTCGTCGAGCTTGCCCTGCTCGTCGATGCTCTTGAGGATCGCCGCGCGACGCTCCTCCATCTCCTGCAGGTACTCGGCCCGCTCGCGCACGTCGCGGAGCTGCACCTCGTCCAGCCCGCCGGTGACTTCCTTGCGGTAGCGGGCAATGAAGGGGAGCGTGGCGCCCTCGCCGAAGAGGGCGAGGGTGCGCTGCACCTGGCCGGGGTTGAGCGCCAGCTCGGTGGCGACGCGCGCGACGATCGCGGGCGTGAGCGAATCGGTGGTGGGAGCAGTCATGGGCGGCGGAGTCTATGCGCCGCACGCGCCGGTGTGCAGGGCTTGCGTTTGCGGCCGCAGCGCCCGATCACGACCGCGCCCTCAGCGCCGCAGCACCCCCCACGCGAAGTCGCGCGTGCCCAGCACGCCGCTGGCCGTGATCCAGAGCAGCGCGGCGGGCTCGAGCATGCGTGCGCGAACCAGCGGCCCCAGCCGCAACGGCTCGAAACCGATGTCGTGCGCCAGCGTGGCCACCTGCGCGCATGCCTCGGCATCATCGCCGCACAGCCACAGCACCGCCCGGGCATCGCCGAAGCGCGCGTCGGCCATGATCTCCATGCCGATGCTGTTGAACGCCTTCACCACGCGCGCCCCCGGCGCCCATCGCGCCACCTGCTCCGCACCCGAGTCGGTGGTGCCGTGCGTGAGCACCATGCCGGGGCCAATGGGATTGGTGGCATCGATGAGCACCTTGCCGCTGAGATCGCCCGCCGCGGCGAGTGCATCCGCCGCGCCGGCCCAACTGGTGGTGAGGACGAGCACCTCGGCGCGTGCCGCCGCGCCGGCCAGCGTGTCGCGTGCGTCGCGCGGCATGGTGTGCTTCGCGTCGTCGGGGTCGCGCATGCCGTACACGACCGTGTGACCGGCCTCCGCGAAGCGGCGGCCCAGGGTGGAGCCGACGCGGCCGGCGCCGAGGATGGCGATGTGCATGATGTCTGGCTCTGGGTTGGTGATGATGATGCTGAACGCGCAGTGCGCCGCCGCCGTGCCCCGCCTGGCAGCGGTGCGTGCGCTCAGCGCGCGGGCGGCTCGAGCAGCCCGATGCGATTGCCCTCGGTGTCGACAATGAGTGCCGCCGTGCCGAAGGTGCCCAGGTCGATGTGCGGCGCGAGCACGATGCCCCCGGCGGCGGTCACACGCGCGACGGCGGGCGCGAGCGGGCCGAAGAGGTTGAGGTAGAGCACCACGCCGTCCGCCGAGGGGTGGAGCCCCTCCCGCTGCACGATGCTGCCACCCACGGCACTGCCGTCGTGGAAGGGGACATCGAACAGCGCGAGCGGTGCACCGCCGAACGTCCCCATGCGGACATGTCCGTCGAGCACGGTGGCGTAGAAGGTGAAGGCCCGCGCGAGGTCGCGCGCGGGGATCTCGAACCAGTGCAGCGCGTGTGCCGCCATGATGTCCTCAGCGTCCGAGGGTTTCGATGACGAGGCGCGCCGCCGCCGCGCCGGAGAACTGCTGCTGCCCCGTGACGAGTCGTCCATCGCGTACGGCGAACGGGCGGAAGCGCTGGTCGACGACGAAGTTCGTGTCCGGCAGAGCGCGCGCCTCGCTCTCGATCCAGAACGGCTGGATGCGCATGCCCACGAACGCATCGGCGTACTGCTCCTCGCTGTCGGCGAAGCTCGTCCACGTCTTGCCCTGCACCAGCAGCGCGCCCGTGGACAGGCGCGTCTCGAGGAGCAGGCAGGTTCCGTGGCACACGAGGGCCACCACCTTGCCGGCCTCGTAGAAGCGCGCCACCAGCGATTGCATCGCTGCGTTGCCGCGGAAGGTGATCATGGGCGACTGGCCCCCGGTCACGAAGAGCGCGTCGTACGCGTGCACGTCCACGTCGTCGATGCTGCGCGTGTCCTGCAGCAGCGCGGCATGCGCCGCCGACCGCTTGAAGCCCAGCGACAGGATGTCGTGCGCCGAGTAGCCGCTGGCGTCGTCGGGGTCGGAGTACGCGTCAGCCTGCAGGGTGCCACCGGCGGGGCTGCGGATCTCGACCGTGTAGCCGGCTTCGGTGAACTCCCAGTACGGGTGCGTCAGCTCGGCCCACCAGAAGCCCACGGGCCACTGCGTGACGGGCGAGACGGCGGCGTTGGCGGCGATGAGCAGGACGCGCTTGGGACGCGCGGCGTCGGTGACATTCGTGTTGGCACTCAGGGGACCGCTCCTGTTGAAAGGGACGGCCGGAGGGTACGATTGCATACCCGATCGCGACAGTATGCACCTTTCGGGGAGATACACACCAAAAGGAGAGTGCGGTGCCCGAGTTCACCTTCGAAGGGCAGGTCTTCCAGAGTCCCGTCGAGCTCGCGCTGCACGCGATCGGCGGCAAGTGGAAGATGCCGATCCTCTGGCGGCTCAATCAGCGCACGTGGCGCTACAACGCGCTGCACCGCGACCTCAAGCGCGTCTCGCACAAGATGCTCACGCAGCAGTTGCGCGAGCTCGAAGAGGCCGGGCTGCTCGTGCGCACGGTGCACCCGGTGGTGCCGCCGCACGTGGACTACGACATCACGCCGCTGGGGCGCACCGCGCTGCCGGCCATCGAGGCGTTGCGGGACTGGGGCGGGCGCTATCGGCGCAACCGGGAGCGCGCCGCCGGATGAGAGGCGGCAGACGACGCGCGCGCCGCGGGCGGTCCCGCCCCGCGGCGCACACCATCGTCGTCAGCGATCGTTACTCGAGATCTTCCCCGGCAGCGCCTTGAGCATCTTCATCGCTTCCTCGATCGCCGTCTTGAGCTCGCGATCGAGCTTCTGCACCTCGTCGTTGGGCGAATTCTTCACCCACACGTCGGGCGGCACACCGAGGTTCTCGAGGTTCACGCCGTAGTTGTTGGGCTTGGTCGGATCGTAGGTGATCACCTGCGACCCCGGCGTGCGAATCGACCCGCCGTTGATCAGCGCGTAGCTGCCGGTCGCGATCACCGCCGCCGCCGTGGGATTGCCCACGATGCGGCCCAGGTTGAGCTGCCGGAACGCCATCGGCGTCACCTCGCTGTCCGACCCCGACCGCGCGTTGATCATCATCACCTTGGGCCCGGCGATCGCCTGCCGCGGACGGCGCCCCCAGGTGCGCGCCCCGGTGCGCGGATTCCAGAACTGGTACGGCTGCCGCTCCAGGATGTCGATCAGCTCCTGGTCGATGTTGCCGCCGCCGTTGTACCGGATGTCGACGATCAGCCCCTTCTTGTTCGAGAACTGGTCGATCTCGTTGCGGAAGCGCGCCAGCGACGGCTGGTCCATGGACCGGATGTGCACGTACGCGATGTCGCCGTTGGTTTCCTTCTCCACCTGCGCGCGATTCGTCGCGACCCACTCCTCGTACTTGATGTCCGTGAGCGACGTGACCGTCGCCACGCGCACCGTCCGCGCGCCCTCGCCCGTCGCACTCTTCGCGAGCCGCACCGGCACGTACTCGTTGAGCGCCGTCGCCAGCAGCTTCTCGTAGTTGTCACCGCTCCGAAGCTCCTGCCCGTTCACCGCCAGCACGTAGTCGCCTTCGGCGATGTCGAGCCACTCCTTGTCCGCCGGGCCGTCCTTGTAGATGTGTCCCACGCGGTAGCGCCCCGCGGGGCTCGGCTCGAGCTCGAAGCCCAGGTGCCGCGACGTGTACACGCGCGGCATCTGCCGGCTCGGCGGTCCCGACACGCCGGTGTGCGACGCGTTCAGCTCGCCGATCATCTCGTTGGCCAAGTCGTACACGTCCTCGTTGGTGCCGACGTACTTGAGCAGCGGCTTGTACTTCGCCTTCACCGCGTCCCAGTCGCGACCGTGCATCTGCTCGTCGTAGAAGCGGTACTTCATCACGCGCCACGCCTCCTCGAACAGCTGCGTGCGCTCGGCGCGATGGTCGATCGTCACCGGGAAGGTGAAGCTCACCGGGTCGGCCCGCTGCGGCGTGGCGAGCGTCAGCTTCGCGATCTCGAAGCCGGGCGCCGCATTGTCGCCCCCGTCCCCACCGCGGGCGGCGCGACGGAAGAACACGGTGCGTCGGTCGGCCGTGGGCGTGAGCTGTGGATAGACGCCGCCCGCCAACCGGCGCCGATTCGTGCCGTCGAGGTTCATCGCGAACAGCCCCACGTTCGGGCTCTCCGGATCGACGGCGACCGCCTGACCGCCGCCACCACCGCCCCCGCCACCACCCACGGTGAAGTACACCGTGCGCCCGTCGCGCGCGAGGAAGTACTGCCCCACCGCCGTGCCACCGCGCGTGAGCTGCACCGCGCGCCGCGCGATCCCGGCCTCGTCGATCGTGAGCGTCGCGGCAGCGGCAGTCGCGGCAGCGGCAGTCGCGGCAGCGGCAGTCGCGGCAGCGGCAGTCGCGGCAGCGGCAGTCGCCGCAGTCGCCCCGCTTGTCGCGTTGCTGTCCGCCCGCTCACCGCGCCCCCCCGCCGCGCGCCGTAGCCGCTCCTTCACCAGCGGGTCATTCGGATCCTCCGCGAGCTTCGCCAGCGAGACGGCAAAGAGCTGCGACACGCCGCCGTCCCGCGTCGAGGTGAACAGCAGCGTCTTCGCGTCCGGCGTGAGCACCGGGTTCGCATCGGTGAACGGATTGCGCGACACGTTCACGGCCCGACGCGTGCGCAGGTCGTGCACGTACACATCGGCGTTCTGGTCGTCGTCCCGCTTCGTGTAGGTGATCACGTTGCCGTCGGCCGCGTACTGCCCGATGGTGAAGCCGCCCGCCGGGTTGTACGCCAGCTCGCGCGGCGCGCCACCCGCCGCATCCACCTCCCACAGCCGGTTGTTGCCGGTGTACGCCAGCTTCTGCGAGTTCGGCGCCCACGTGAGGTCGGCCTTCACGCTCGCCTGCGTCGTCAGCTTGCGCCGCTGCGCCGTGGCCAGGTCGTACACCCACACTTCCTCCTCGCCCGACTCGTCGCTGACGTACGCGAGGCGCCGCCCGTCGGGCGACCACGCCTGGAAGCGCTCGCGCCACGGACTCTGCGTCACCGCCGTGCGCTCGCCGATCCCCGCCTCCGTCGGCACGATCACGATCTCCCCGTGCTGATCCACCGCCAGGTAGTCGCCACTCGGCGACGGCGTGAACCCTTCGGCGCGGTTCGTCGTCACCAGCGTCTCGATGTCGTTCTCCTTCGGGTCGGCGGCGATCTGCAGCGTCAGCTTGCGCGGCGTGCCCCCCGGCACGTCGAGCGTCCACAGGTCGAAGTCGTTCTCGTAGATGAGGTGGCGCCCATCCGGCGACATCGCCGGGAACTGCACGCCGTCCTCCTTGTGTCGCGTCACCTGCTGCGGCGTGCCTCCCGTGGGCGGCAACCGCCAGATGTTGAAGATCCCGTCGCGCTCCGACGCGAAGTAGATGAGGCCGTCCGCGCCCCACATGGGGTGCACGTCGTGCGTGAATCCCTTGTAGCCCTTGAGGTCGGTGTCCGTCAGCTCGGTGATGGTACCGGTCTTGAGGTCCTGCACCGCGATGTCGGCGTTCGCGTTGCCGCGATACCCCTTGCGCCAGTAGCTGGGCAGCGTGCGGTTGAACGCCACCAGCGTCGCGTCCTGCTTGATCATCCCGCTGCGACCAAAGTCCATCGCCATCGCGCGCGGCTGGCTGCCATCCACCGGCAGGCGGTACAACGGCGAGCCGAACGGATGCGCGCCGCGGTTGCTCGTGAACACGATCTCGCGACCATCGGGCGTCCAGTACAGCGCCTGGTCGTCGCCGCTGAACCACGTCAGCTGCTGCGGCTCGCCACCGCTCACCGGCACCACGTACACATCGTTGTTGCCCATGCGATTGCTCGTGAAGGCAATCGTCCTGCCGTCGGGCGAGAAGCGCGGCATGAAGTCGCGCGCGACATGGGCCGTCAGGCGACGGGGGTTCGCGCCGTCCTTGTCGGCCACCCAGATGTCATCCTGCCAGGTGAACGCAATCGTGCCGTCGTTCGCGACATGCGCGTAGCGTGCGAACTTGATTGGTGCCGCCCCCTGCGCGAGCGCGATGGCAGGCAGGGCGAACAGGGCTGGTGCGAGGCGACGCACGCCACGCAGACAGCGGAGGAATCGGGACACGGGACACTCCGGCGAGAAGGGACGCCCCTATTCTGCGTCCCCAGCACGTCCACCGCAGCGTCCCTCCGTCCCACCCCGCTGGTCGCACCCCGCTGATCACGCAGCCGGCTCGTCGCACCCGGCTTAGTCGCACCCCGCCACGGCGCTCTCCCACTGCACCCGCCACACGCCGCCGCGGCGCACCAGCACCGCCGCCCCCAACGCGACGCCGTCGTCACGGCCGAACAGCAGGTGCGCGTCGTCGCGGCCCGCGAGGCGATACGCCAGCAGCGGCTCGGCCACCACCAGCTCTTCCTCACGCCCGGCGGCGCGCTCGTGCCACCCCACGCGCCACCCCGTCACGTCGTCCGTCGGCGCATCGACCACCAGCACGAGACGTTCCTCGCGCGGATCGTCCTCCTGGTTCACACGCCGCACCAACGTCGCCACCACGAAGCCGTCCGCGCCCGCACGCATGCGCCACGCGCGCAGCGTCACGAATGGCAGCGCGCGGAACGTCCCGCTCGTGTCGTCCGGCAGCGCCGATGCCAGCGCAGCCAGACGCGCCACCAGTGCCGCCGAATCGCGGGGCGACGCACCTTCGATGGAATCGAGCGGCATCGCCGTGAGGCGCCCCGCGGGAAACGCGGCCGTCCACGGCGTCACGGACGACGCGCCCTGCAACGTGAGGCGCGCGACCGGCCAGGCGGTGCACCCCTCCTCCATGGTGGGCGCGCGCTCGACGCGGAGCTGCGCCGAGCCGACCGCCCCCGCGCGCGAGAACAGGTCGACCAGCCCGGTGCCCAGTTCGGCTGCGATGCCCGTGGTATCTCCCACCGTCATTTCGGTCGCGTCCGGGCGCAGCAACGACCCCGACACCAGTCCGCCATCGACCGTCGGCAACACCACGAACGCGCCGGCCGCGACGTCCCAACCACTCGTCGTGGCGGGCGCGTCGGTCGACACACCGGCACCCGTCGCACGCGCGCTGTCGCCCGACGTCGACGCGCCCGGGGTGGCCGGACGGTCACAGCCGACCACCAGCAGCGCCACGACTCCACCGCGCAGCCACACGCGTCGCAACCGACCGATCATCATGCGTCCCAATCTGGCATGCCTCGGACTGGACAGCGACGGGCACCCCCCAGACGTTTCCGCCACCCGCTCCACTCCCCGCTTCTGTTGCCCACCATGGCCGATTCCGCCGCCGCGTCCCCCCGCCCCCCCTCGCGTGGCGTTCTCCACGCGCTCGGCTTGCATCGCCCCGAGCTGCGCGCCTGGGCCATGTACGACTGGGGCATCTCGGGGATGCAGACCATCATCATGGCGGCGGTGTTCCCGATCTTCTACGTCTCCGTCGCCGGCGCCGACCGGCCGGCCGGCAGCGCCTCCGCCACCGAGTGGTATGGATGGTCGCAGACGGTCGCCTCCATCCTCATCGCCGTGCTCAGCCCGGTGCTCGGCGCCGTCGCCGACTTCAAGGCGGCCAAGAAGCGGTTCCTCACGCTCTTCATGCTGCTGGGCGCGTTCGCGACGATGGCCATGTACTTCATCCATCGCGGCGACCTCTTCCTGGCGTCCACGCTGCTCGTGCTGTCGCTCGCGGGCGCCACGGGCAGCATGACCTTCTACGAATCGCTGCTGCCACACATCGCCAGCGAAGACGAGATCGATCGCGTCTCCACCGGCGCGTACGCACTGGGCTACATCGGCGGCGGGCTGCTCCTCGCCGCGAATCTCGCGTGGATCACCAATCCCGCCCTCATCGGCCTCCCCACGGGCGACAACCTGCCCCCCGATGCCGCGTCGCTGCCGGTGCGCATCGGCTTCGTGGTCGTGGGGTTCTGGTGGATCGCCTTCGCCCTCCCCGTGCTGCGCCGCGTCCCCGAACCACCGCGCACCCTCGAGGCCGATGAGCGCGCCGGTCAGCCCGCACTGCGCGTCGCGTTCGCCCGCCTCCGCGAGACCCTCGGCGAGTTGCGCCAGTTCCGGCAGGCGGCGCTCGCGATGGTCGCCTTCACGATCTACAACGACGGCATCCAGACCGTCATCAAGATGGCCACACCCTTCGGCGCCGAGATCGGCCTGCCGACGTCGTCGCTCATCACGGCCATCCTCATCGTGCAGTTCGTCGGCATTCCGTTCGCCTTCGCCTTCGGGCTGCTCGCCGGGCGCATCGGCACCAAGGCGGCCATCCTGCTCGGACTCGTCGCGTACACTGGCATCTGCACGTATGCGTACTTCATCCACACGATGACCGAGTTCTACATCCTCGCGCTGCTCGTGGGCGCGGTGCAGGGCGGCACGCAGGCGCTCAGTCGCTCGCTCTTCGCGAACATGGTGCCCAAACACAAGAGCGGCGAGTTCTTCGGCTTCTACTCCGTCTTCGAGAAGTTCGGCGGCATCCTCGGCCCGGCCGTCTTTGCGGTGGCCGTTGGGCAGGGTGGCTCGAGCCGATCGGCCATCGTCTGGCTCATCGTCTTCTTCGTCATCGGTGGCGCCCTCCTCACGCGCGTCGATCTCGCCGAAGGCGAACGCCTCGCCCGCGAAGCCGACGCCAAGCTGCTCAACGCGTAAACGGGTCGTCGAACAGCCGCTCGTCGTGCGGCAGGTACACGGGGCCACCCAGGTCCCAGTGCCAGGCCGCACGTCGCACGCCGGTGCGCGGATCCTTGAGGGGCTTGTCCTGCAGCCGCGACGCGTCGAGCCCCAACGCCGCGCCAAAGGCCAGCAGCCGCGCGCGATCGACACTCACCAGGTGCACCAGCGGCTTGCCCTGCCACAGATGACGGTGCAGCCAGAGTCCGCCATCCATCGCGTGCACCATGCCGTCACGCCGCTTGGCGAACTCGCGACACCCGTGCGCAAACGACAGCGCCCGCAGGCGCGCAAGGCGGCGGCGGGCGTCCGGGTCCTCCACGACGGGAGGCAGCGCGTCGGTGTGGTCGGTGGTGCGAGGGGTGGAATCGGCGGCGCTCACACCGCCCATCCAACACCGTTACTGGCAGTTGATCAAGCCTTCCTGGGTCGCCGGCGCCAGCGGAGCCGCCTGGCCGTAGAACACGGCGCAGGTGAGCGGGAACGCGGCCGGATGCGTCGCGGTCGCCGACCAGCCCCGTCCATCGGCCTCGACGATCGTGATCGTCACGCCGTTCGTGGGCGTCACGTTCAGCCCGGCCAGCGTGGTCGAGTACGTCTCGTTGTCGTAGAAGTAGCTCTCCTGCATCGATGCGAGGTTCTTGATGTCGCTCTTGATGCTGGAGGCGTAGGCCTTGCCCTTGGTGTTCTGGAACTTCGGCACCGCGATCGCGGCCAGTACACCGATCACCACCACCACGATCAGCAGTTCGACAAGCGTGAAGCCCCGGGCAGGGCGGCGCTGGAATCGCGGATGACGCATGGAGGAAGTCTCGAATCGGTTCCGGCTCGACGTGGCCGGCGCGTGGGCCGCGGGGAATCGCGGCGCTGCCCACGTCTATAGCAACCCCGATGCCGCGCCGGCGCGCGCGCGCAAGTCCTTATATCACAACGCATTGTGAATGGCGTGCCGGCGCCGTCGCAGGACGCCGCTCTCGCACCCCCCGCCAACTGCCGCACATTGCAAGAGCGTCCGAACCGCCCGCCGTATCGTGAGACGAGGCAAGCGGTCCGGCGTTTCGGGCGCGCTCAGGCCTTCGCCGCCACCCAGTCGGCGCCCACCCCCATCTCCACCAGCAGCGGCACATCGAGCGTCGCTGCCCCCTCCATTTCCCGCTTCACCAGCGCCGAGAGCGTGGTCTCCTCCTCCGGCGGCAATTCGAACACCAGTTCGTCGTGCACCTGCAGCAGCATGCGCGCCTGCAGCCCCTCCTGCGCCAGCGCGGCGTGCACACGCAACATCGCCATCTTGATGAGGTCCGCCGCCGAGCCCTGGATGGGCGTGTTCGCGGCCACGCGCTCACCGAAGGCGCGGATGTTGAAGTTGCGGTCGTTGAGCTCCGGAATGAACCGACGCCGATGGAAGAGCGTCTCCGCGTAGCCGCGCGCACGCGCATCCACCACGCACTGCTCGAGGAACGCCTTCACCCCCGCGAACCGCTCGAAGTACGTGTCGATGAACGCCTTCGCCTCGGCGTTCGTGATCTTGAGCTGCCGCGACAGCGCGAACGCACCCTGCCCGTAGATCGTCGCGAAGTTGATCGTCTTCGCGCGTGACCGCATCTCACTCGTCACGTCGCCCACGTCCACACCGAAGATCACCGCCGCCGTCTGCTTGTGGATGTCGCCGCCGGCGCGGAACGCCTGCACGAACGCCGCGTCGTGCGACAGGTGCGCCAGCAGGCGCAACTCGATCTGGGAATAGTCGGCGCTGAGCAGCCGCCACCCGCTGCGCGGCACGAAGCCGCGACGGATGTCGCGCCCGAGCTCCCGGCGAATGGGGATGTTCTGCAGGTTCGGGTCGCTGCTCGACAGGCGCCCGGTGGCCGAGATGGTCTGGTTGTACGACGTGTGCAACCGGCGGTCGCGTGGGTGCACGAGACGCGGCAACGCGTCGATGTACGTGCCCTCCAGCTTGAACAGCTCGCGGTACTCCATGAGCAGCGTCGGCAGCGCGTGCCCCTCGTCCGCCAGCTCCTGCAGCACGCTCGCGTCGGTGCTCGGTCCCGTTGCCGTCTTCTTCTTCACCGGCAGGCCAAGCTCCTCGAACAGGATCGTGCGCAGCTGCGGATTGCTGTTGATGTTGAACTCGCGCCCCGCGGCCGCGTAGATCGCCTGCTCCACCCTGCCACGCTCGGCCGCGAAGCGCGTCTTGAGCCCCGCGAACCAGTCGAGATCGATGGCCACGCCGTCGAATTCCATGTCCGCCAGCACGTCCACCAGCGGCACCTCGATGGCATCGAACAGCGCGCGCACCCCGTGCGCATCGAGCAGCGGCTCCAGCACCGCCCGCAGCCGCAGCGTGATGTCGACATCCTCGCACGAGTAGTCGCGCGCGGCATCCACCGGCACCACGTCGAACGCGAGCTGCTGCTTTCCCTTGCCCACGAGCTGGTCGTACGACGTCATCGTGTGGCCCAGGAACTCGAGCGCCAGCAGGTCGAGCCCGTGCGAGCGACGCCCCGGGTCGAGCACGTAGCTCGCGAGCATGGTGTCGAACGCCAGTCCCGCCACGCGCACGCCCGCACCGCGCAGCACGAGCAGGTCGTACTTGGCGTTCTGCGCCATCTTCTTCACCGACGCGTCTTCCAGCATCGCGCGCAGCGGCGCGCACGCCGCACTGTCGAACGGCGGCAGGTTCACCGGCTCTGGCGCCCCCTCGTGAATGCGGCGCCCCGCGATGCCGCCGTCGCCCGCGAGCAGCGCGAGATTGCCCGCGCCATCGTCGCGTCGATGCGCGAACGGCAGGTAGTACGCCTCGCCCGGCGCCACTGCGATGGAGAGCCCCACCAGGCGCGACCGCATCGCGTCCACCGCATACGGGGCGTCCGGCTCGATGACCGTCTCGGTGTCGAACGCGATGCACGGCACCTCACGCACCCGCGCCAGCAGCGCCGAGAGCGCCTCCACCGTGTCCACCGTCTGGTAGCGCGCATCCTCCAGCACCGCCACGCCCGACGGCGACACCACCGTGCCCACCGTCAGCGGTTGCGCGCCCGATGCCACCGGCGCCGTCGCCGGACGCGACACCACCGTGCCCACCGGTGCCGGCGCCGCCGCCGGCGGTGCGCCACCCACATCCTTGAGCAGCGATGTGAACTCGAGCTCGAGATACAACGCACGCAGCGCGTCGACATCGGGCGCGCTCATCGTGAGCTGTGCCGGATCGAGCGGCACCGGCACGTCGCGCCGGATGGTCACCAGCACCTTCGACAGGCGCGCATTGGCCTCGTGCTCGATGAGCGCCTCGCGCGGCCGCTTCTTCGTGATCTCCTGCACGTGCGCGAGGATCTCCTCGAGCGGCCCATACTGGTTGATCAGCTCGATCGCCCCCTTCTCACCGATGCCCTTCACCCCCGGCACGTTGTCGCTGCTGTCGCCGACGATCGCGAGATAGTCCACCACGCGCTCTGGCGGCACGCCCAGCCGCTCGCTCGCGTTCTCCATGCCGACCCACTGCTCATCCACACTCGCCGGTCCACCGCGTCCGGGGTTGAGCAGCCACACGCCGGGCTCGACGAGCTGCTGGAAGTCCTTGTCCCCCGACACGATCACCACGTTGTAGCCGGCCGCCTTCCCCTTCGCCGCCAAGGTGCCGATCACATCGTCCGCCTCGAACCCCTCGGCTGTGAGCACGGGAATGCCGTATGCCGCGAGCAACTGCAGCACCCGCGCGCGCCCCTGGTCGAAGTCGGCCTGCAGGTCGTCGGCCAGCTTCTCGCGCGTCGCCTTGTAGTCCGGGTAGAGATCGTCGCGGAACGTCTTGCCGCTGTCGTGCACCCACCCGAGCAGCTCCGGCTTGTGCGTCGCCAGCAGCCGCTTGAGGAACGACGCGATGCCCCACGCAATGGAGGTGTTCTCGCCGCGACTCGTGGCGAGCGGGCGCTGCAGCAGGGCAAAGAAGGCGCGATAGATCAGCGCATAGCCGTCGACCAGGAACAGTCGCGGCGCAACCGGAGGAGTGACGTCAGCCATCCCGGGAATCTGGACACCGCGCCACGACCCCGGCCACCCAAGCGCGGCGCCGCCGGCGCCGGGCGGTTACCGCGACGCGCTCAGCTTCCGCCGGATCGCGTTGTCCAGCTCGGTCCGCTGCTGCGTCGAGAGCCGCCACCGCCCGAACCCCGTCTGGTCGACGAAGATCAACTGCAGCCGCAGGTCGCGGTATTCCCACACCTGCTGCCGCACGCGTGCGTTGGGGTCGTTGAGCCCCGTGTCGAGCACGTTGTCCGGGTCGCCCAGCGCCACGAACGCGATGCCGCGATCGGTCTGCCACCCCATAAGCCCCTCGTCACGGTAGCGCAGGTTGGCCTGGCGAATGCGTGCGAAGTAGTCTCGCAGCCCCTCGTGCTCGGCCGTGGCCGGCACCGGGTCGGTCTCCTTGAGGAAGGCCGACCACACCGAACCCCGGTCGGCCGGCGCGGCGTCCCGCAACGGCTTGAGCCGCTCGGGCAGCGCGTAGTAGCGCAGGTAGCCCACCATCTCCTCGAAGGTGGCGATCGGCAGGTCGTCGCCCAGGCTCACCAGCACCCGCGTGCGCACCGTGTCGGCGCGCCCCGGCGCCGACACCTGCACCGTGTTGATGCCGATCCCCAGCCGCTCGACCGGCACCGCCAGCGTCGTGCTGTGCGACCCACCCCGGGTCGGCAGCGACACCCGGCTGTCCCAGGTCACCACATCCCCCTCGGCCAGCACGCGCACCTGCACCTCACTCGGGGTGTCGGCGCCCACGGCATCGAGATACACCGGGAAGACGCTGTCCTGCCCGAACACCACCGACGAGCGCGGACGCGCCAGGATGCGGGGCAGCGAATCCAGCGCCAGGCGGGGTATGGCTTCGTACACGGGCAGCGGCGTGCCCAGCCCCCCGGGCGTCAGGCGCGGCACCTCGAGCGCCACCTCCTCCACCGACGACCGCGTGCTCCCCTCGTCGCGCACCCCCACCGTCATGGTGTAGCGCCCCGGCGCGAGCCGCACGAACTGCTGCCAGATGACGCTCTCGTCGGTCCGCGCGGTCTCCCGGAAGGTTGGCACCCGAACCGTCTCGGTCGCCTCGACGGTGCGCACGATCGCCTGTCCGCGACGGAGCTGTACCCGGGCAGAGTAGGTGGCGGCGTACCGGTCGCCCTCGCGCTGGAACCCCAGCACCCGCGACGGCAGCGATACGGCGACCAGCATTAGCGTACTGTCGGCGGGCGTCGTGCGCAGGAAACTCACGCTGGCCACGAAGGGCATGCCGCCGGCGCCGGCGATGAGCCCCATGGAGCGATAGACGCGCTGCATCTCACTCGGCTGGGGAGGCTGACCGGCCGCCCCCGGACCACCGGGCCCACCAGGACCGCCAGGGCGTCCGCCTGCCCCCGCCCCCGCCGCCGGCGCGCTCGCGCATCCGCCCAGCGCCACACTCGCGGCCGCCAACACCACCGCGCCGCGCGTGACATCGCGTGCCATGGCACGCATGACACGACCAACACGGGGGTGAGCGCCACGGGGCGCATTCGAGCCTGCACGGTGCGTTCGCACACGCATGTTACCATCCCTGCTGGTGGAAGGTGCCGACGCGCATGACGTGCACTGTCGCCGGGGTCATGTGGAGCGAGCTCGCCCGCATGCGCACGCGTTGCACATGTGACACGCCAAGCCGCTGCACGGGTCGTGCGCTGCCTTGCTGCCACTGTCGGTCGGCGTTACGTTCGCCCCGTGCCTATCGAGACGCTAGTCGGGACGACGCTGGCCGGATATACGGTTCGCGGAAAAGTGGGAGAAGGCGGCACCTCGACGGTGTTTCGCGCTGAGCACGCTCAGCACGGCACCGTGGCGCTCAAGGTGCTGCGCGAAAAGCTCCAGCATGACAAGACCGCGGTCCAGCGGTTCCTGCGTGAGGCGCAGTTCGGTGCTCGGGTGGAACACCCGAACATCGTGCGCACCCTAGACTACGGGCAGTCCGACTCCGATCGGTACTACCTGGCCATCGAGTGGGCAGGCGGCGAGATCCTCGACAAGTTCGCGGACAAGGCCGGCCCGCTGCCGATGCGCGACGTCGCGCTGATCATGACGCAGATCTGCAGCGCCGTGCAGGCCGCGCACAACGTGGGCATCGTCCACCGCGACCTGAAGCCGGAGAACGTCATGTACGATCCGGCCACGCGACAGGTGAAGCTCCTCGACTTCGGCATCGCCGCCGACACCGACGCCGCCCCCGACCAGCGCCTCACCCGCGCCGGATTCTTCGTGGGCACGCTCATGTACGTGGCCCCCGAAGCCCTCTCCGGCGAGCTCGTCGGCCCCGCGGCCGACCAGTACTCGCTGGCGACCATCGCGTACTACCTGCTCACCGGCACCCTGCCGTACACGGGCAAGTCGCCGCGCGAGCTGTTCTCGCAGCTCCTCACGCAGCCGCCGGTCGCGCTCAACAAGGCCAAGCCCACGCTCACCTTCCCGGCGGCCGTCGAGATGGTCGTCATGAAGGCGCTCTCCAAGCAGCCGGCCGAGCGCTACCCCTCGGTCGAGGCCTTCGCCCAGGCGTTCGACGCGGCCACCGCCGGGACGCTCGTCACCCCCGCCTCCGCCACGGGTGCCGTCCCCGCCCCCACCCCGCCGGCATCGCCCGCCCAGGACGACGACAGCGGCGGCGGATTCTTCGGCAAGATGAAGGGCCTGTTCAAGCGGTGAACGACTCCACCATCGCGCGTCTCGTCGCCCTGCTGGCCGAGCGATCGGCAAAGCGGGGCGATTTCGTGCTGGCCTCAGGCCGCCGGTCGAACCTCTACGTCGACTGCCGCCTCACGGCCATGAGCCCCGACGGACAGCTCCTCATCGGCCGCGCCGGCCTCGCGCGGCTCCGCGCCACCGGCTGGACGGTCGACGCCGTCGGCGGACTCACTCTGGGCGCCGACCCGATCGCCTACGCCATCGCGCACGCCAGCGCCCTGGCCGCCGAGTCGGGGGCGAACGAGCCGATGGTTCGGGCCTTTACCGTCCGGAAGGAGCCAAAGCAGCACGGCACCGGCAAACTCATCGAGGGGCCGTTCCGCGAGGGCGACCGGGTGGTCGTGGTGGAAGACGTCATCACCACCGGCGGCTCTGCCCTCAAGGCGGTCGATGCCGTGCGCCACGCCGGCGGCACGGTGCTTGGGGTCCTCGCCCTCGTCGACCGGCAGGAAGGGGGGCGCGAGGCGCTCGAGGCGGCCGGACTCGAGGTGCTCCCCCTCGCCACCGCCGCCGACCTGCTCCCGCTCATCGGCGGCGCCTGATCGCGTCCTGACCGCGACCTGAGCGCACCTCTGGATCCCCGCCCCCCGGACGCGAGACGTCCGGGGGGCGTCGTGCGTCTCCGGGTAGCATGTCCAGCGCCCCTTTCCCCATCCCGCAGCACGACGAAGAGCGGGCCCGCGACCTGGCCACCTTCCGGGTGGCCAGCCGGCGCCGCTTCTGGAGCATCTGCTGCGTCGCCGTCGCACTGCTCGCCGCCCTGCAGTTCGGGCTGGCCGAGGTGTCGCTCACGGTGGTGTTCGGCATGCTGGCGGGCGCGCTGGCGCTCAATCAGGCGCTGACGTGGGTCGCACGAACTCCCACGATGTATCGTTGGTGGCTGAAATATGTTGTGGCAGTGTTCGATACAGTCCTCGTCAGCAGCGTCGTGCTGGTCTTCGGCTCGCCGGTGCTGGTGCTGGCCTACACGCTGGCCATCGTCCCGTACTCGTTCGATCAGGGCAAGGCGCTGGGCTATGTGACCAGCGCGGCCAGCGTGGCGGGCTATCTGGCGGCCAGCGCGGGGCATGCGTGGCTGTGGCCGCAAAGCGCCGCCGCGTGGCCGCAGGTGCTCCTGGCGGCCGGTTTGCTGGTGCTCGTGTCCCAGCAGCTCATCCAGATGCCGTCGCGGCTCATCGGCCGCATCCGGCGCACGCGCGACCGTATGGCGCGGGTCGAGCGGGGGGAGTTGCTCGTGCGGGCCGATGCGCGGCACGACGACGAGCTGGGCTACCTCGAGCGCGGGCTCAACCGCATGCTCGACGAGCTGACGTTGCTCATCGGCACGGTGCAGGAGGAAGCCGAGTCGGTGGCGGCGGTGGCGGTGCAGGTGGTGGCGACCACCGGGGCGCTGCAGCGGCGGGCCACCGAGGTCACGGCGCACGCCGATGCGTTGCGCGATGCGCTGGCCGTGCAGCGGGCGCAGGCGGCGGCGGGGGTGCAGGCGGGGCGCGACGCGCGCACCACGGCCGACCTCACGCGTCGCACGGCCGACGTGACCGCGGCGGACGCGCACGCCCTGGACGAGGCGGCCAGCGTGAGCCGATCGGCCATCGAACGGGCCGCGCAGTCGCTGGTGCGGGTGGGTGACGATGTGACCGAGGCGGCGCGGCAGGTGCGGGCGCTGGCGCCGGCGTCGGAGCAGGTGGGCGAGTTCATCGCGACCGTCTCGCGCATTGCGCGGCAGACCAACCTGCTGGCGCTCAACGCGGCCATGGAGGCGTCGCGTGCGGGCGAGGATGGGGTGGGCTTCGCGGTGGTGGCCGACGAGATCCGGGCCTTGGCCACCGAGAGTGCGGCGGCGGCCAAGCGGGTGGCGGCCACGGTGCAGCGGGTGCGCGACGACATCGCGGCGGCGGTGGGGGCCATGGACGCGACCGCGAGCGAGGTGCAGGGCGCCGGTGTCATCGCGCGCGACGCAACGCGGGCGTTGGGGGCGATGGTCGATGGCATCGGCCGCGTCACGCGTCAGGGCGACGAGGCGGCCGGTCTGGCGCAGCAGCAGGCGCGGCTGGCGGTGGGTGCGGCCGGGGCATTCGAGGCGCTGGATGCGACGGCGCAGCGTGCCACGCAGGGTGCCCGCGCTGCCGCCGATGCGGCCCAGGCGCAGCGCGCGAGCATCGAGGAGCTGTCACGCAGCGCCGAGGTGTTGCGATCGACGGCGGCACGGCTGCGGCAGGTGGTGTCGCGGCACGCGCCGGACGTCGACATGCCGCAGGCTAGACCGCAGGCCGGGCCGCTGGGAGGGCCGCTGGGAGGGCCGCTGGGAGGGCCGCTGGGAGGGCGGTACGCGGGCACCGCCGCACGGGGGCACGCGCCCGACGCGTTTGCATTGCAGGCCGAGGATGCGTGGCCTGAGGACTACGGCGTGTTTCCCGCCCTGTCGTCCGGGACCATGCGCAGCGGCACGGCCCACGCCGCCGGCGAGGCGAGCGGATCGAAGCGCAGCAGCGCGTCGCGATAGGGCGAGATCAGCGTCTCGCTGAAGAGGTCGAGCATCGTCTCGCCGGTGTGCTGACGGCGGAAGTCGAGCGCTCCCATCTGCAGCACGCCGTGCAGGTGGCGCGAGAAGCTCTGTGGTGATGAGAAGTCGAGCTGGAAGGCCACCTGGGTGATGGAGAGGCCGGGACTCTCGAGCAGCCGCGCCGCCCGCATGAGCCGCGCATACGACACGAAGCGCTTGGCCGGCGGCAACCCCGCGCGGAAGAAGCGCGACATGAGCGTGGTGGAGTGCACCTGCAGTGCGCGCGCAAATTGCCGTACGGTGGTGAACGTGGTCTCACCGAACAGCGTGTCGAACATCCGGAGGCTGTGCGGATGCGCCCCTCGCAGCAGGGCATGCACCCGCGCACGCGCACGTGCCTCGATGGCATCGGGATCTTCGCGGGTGACAAGCTGGCGCAGGTCGCGCCATCCGGTGGGTTCGCGCGCGTCCACCAGCGTCCGCACGCCGTGGTGGCCGAGTGCGAGCACGGCCTGTGTGGCGCGGCCCTCGCTGGCGGTGAGCAACGCGACCGCCGGCACGCCGGGAAACTCGCGCACGAGACGCGCCACCGTGGGTGCGTGCTGCTGCTGGTAGCGCGACACCGACACCACCACCGCACAGTACGGGCGCGTACGCAGCTCGCTGAGCAGTTGCTCCGCCGAATCGCGATGCACGCTGGTGAACACCCCCTGGCCGGCCGCATCGATGCGATGCTGCTCGCTGGGCGTGACGAACGTGAGGACGGCGCGCGACTGCACCGTGGTGGTCGTGCCGCGCGTCACGGATGCGGGTGAGGTAGGCATGGGCCGCAGCGTACACGCGCTCGTCACTCGTGCGTCAGCGTGCCGCAAGGATTCGCGGGGGCGGCACTATATTTCGGGCACACGGTTGGCACCGGCCGGACGGTCGCGAAGCCGGAGGACGGACCCTCGTGGTCGCGCTCCGGTTCCGAGGAAAGTCCGGGCTCCACAGGGCAGATCGCCAGGTAACGCCTGGGCACGCACGGCGCGAGCCGTACGTGACGGACAGTGCAACAGAAAGCAAACCGCCGTGACGGCAACGTCGCGGTAAGGGTGAAAGGGTGGGGTAAGAGCCCACCGCGCGGGCGGCAACGTCCGTGGCTCGGCAAACCCCGGTCGGAGCAAGGCCAAATAGGCGGTGAGAGACGGCCCGTCTCGAACAACGGTGTCAGCGCTTCGGCGTTGGCGGCGAACCGCGGGTAGGCTGCTGGAGCGTGCGGGCGACTGCACGCCGAGAGGAATGACCGTCCGATGCACGCGAGTGTATCGACAGAACCCGGCTTACAGGCCGGTGCCAACCGTGTGCTCGCCCGTCCTTTTCCTCCCCGCATGCCCTTCACGCCCCACCGACGTGCTCGGCGCTTGTCACGCGGGCTGCCACCGATGCCTCAGGCGCTCGCGGCCATGCCTGTGCTCGCCTGGGCGCTCGGCGGTGCGCTGCTCGCCGCCTGTGCGGGTGGTCGCATCGCACCCGCACCACCCAGCCCCGCGGCACCGGTCGTAACCGACAGCGCCGTGCCGCGGCCTGCGGTGCGTGCACTCATGCTGCCGGCCACCACCGGCTCGCTCACGTGGCGCGTCACCAACAGCGCCGTGCTGCGCGTCTCGGCGAGCGGGGCACCCGCAAGTGGGGCACAACCCGCCGAGCAGCGCACCAGCACGCAGGCGCTCGTGAACTGGACGGCCACGCGCACCCCCACGGGCGGCCTGCGTGCCACGGGACAGGTGGACTCGTTCGTGGTGCGCAGCACGCTCGATACGGGCCGCGCACGTGCCGGCAGCGCGCCGTCCGCCGCGGCGCGCGATGCCGCACCCACCCTCGTGCTGCTCGACGCCACCCTCGATAGTGCGTTTGCGCGGGTGGTCACGCGTCCGCCACTCACCAACGAATGCGATCGCGTGGAAGCGGCGGCCGCGCAGCTCGCGCGCGAACTGCTGCTCCGCATCCCCGACGGCATGGTCGTGGGCGCGCAGTGGCGCGACAGCAGCGTCGCCCTGGTCTGTCGCAGCGGGGTCCCCATGGCGGTCCACACCACCACCCTCTCGACGCTCGAGGGCTTCGACGACGAGGTGGCCACACTGGTGCGCACCACGCAGCAGCGCGTCGACGGCAAGGGCGGCTCGCCCTTTCAGGCGCTCGAAGTGAGCGGCTCCGGCAGCGGGACGCAGCGGGTGCGCCTGCGGGTGCGTGACGGCGCGATCGAGACGCTCGATGACACGAGCACCCTGACGCTGCTCCTCACCGATCGCGTACCGGCGGCGGCGGCGCGCACCCAGCAGGTGGTGCAGCAGCGCACGCTCCATGCGGAGCGTGTGCGGCGCTGATCACGCCGACCGGGATCGACACCGGTCGGCGTGCAGCGCGCGCCGCCATGCTCAATCCATCAGGCGGAGCGGCATGACCAGGCAGAGGTACTTCGCGTTGTCATCCCACCCTTCCGGCTCGATGGTCGCCGCGCGCTCCGGCGCCTTGAACGTCAGCTTCACCTGCTCGGTGGGCATGAAGCGCAGGATCTCGAGCAGGTAGGTGGCGTTGAAGCCGATGTCGAGCTGGTCGCCGTTGTAGTTCACCGGCAGCTCGTCGCTCGCTTCACCCAGGTCGGGGGTGGTGACGCTGAACTTCAGCATCCCCGTGTTGAAGGACATCTTGATGCGATGCGTCTGGTCGGACGCGATGACGCTCATGCGCTTGAGCGCGCTCGTGAGCGCCGCCTTGTCGGCCAGGCAGCTGCGGTCGTTGTCCTTCGGGATGACCTGCTCGTAGTTCGGGTACGGGCCTTCGACCAGGCGCGTGAACACCGAGGTGAACGGCGAGCGGAAGCCCAGATGATTGTCGCCGCGCGCGATCTCGAGCTCCTCTTCGGCCGGGAACAGGCGGCGGATCTGCTCGAGCGCCTTCGGGGGCACGATGAGGTCGCCCGGCGGCGCGCTGCTGGCCTCGACCTCGAGCTCCATCTTGGCGAGGCGATGGCCGTTGGTGGCCACCATGCGCATGCGCGACTCGCGCAGCTCCCACAGCACGCCGTTGAGGATCGGACGCGACTCCTCGGTGCTCACGGCGAACGCGGTATGGGCGATGAGCTTCTGCAGCTCGCCCGACTTGACGCGCCACGAGTCGTTGAAGCGCACGCTCGGGAAGGTGGGGAACTCGTCGCGCGGAAGCCCGAGCAGCTTGAACTTCGACCGTCCGCATTCGAGCGTGACGCGCTGTTCGCCACTGGCCGCGATCTTGACCGGCGACGGCGGCAGTTCCCGCGCGATTTCGCCGAGCTTCTTGGCAGGGATGGTGATCGCCCCGCCCGACTCGACGTCGGCGCTGACCTCGGTGCTGACCGCGATGTCGAGGTCGGTGGCCGAGAAGCGGATACCGCGCTCGGTCGTCTCGACCAGGAGATTGGCGAGCACGGGGAGCGTGGTCTTGGCCGGCACCGCAGCGGTGACCGCCTGAAGACCTTCCTGCAGCTTCTCGCGCGAGATGGTGAACTTCATGCCCGGAATTGTGGAAGGGCTGCTTTTACAGCAGGTCTAGAGAAAAAACCAGCAGTAGTAGCAGTGTATGTGGGCTTGTTGAGAAACGCCGCAAACTACGAGATGGAAAGCACTTTCGCCATGTCCCCTGATGTGAACTGCCTGTGGGATTGGCGGGGGAATCCCCGCCCGTGCACAGACCGGGGTGCCGCGGCTGTGGATGACGGGGTGTGCCGTGTGGAGTGCTGGGGACTCAGCTCCCCAGTTGTCCGGTTGTCCGCAGGGTTTCCAACATCCCGCGCACCTTGAGGACGCGGTCGCTGAACCCGGGCTCGCCCGCCATGTCCTCGGCCACGCGATCGAGGGAATGGATGACGGTGGAGTGATCGCGTCCACCGAACGCGTTGCCGATCTCGACGAGCTGCAGCGCCAGCAGCTCCCGGCAAAGGTACATGGCCACCTGGCGCGGCACGGTGAGCTGCTTGGTGCGCGTCTTGGAGCGGAGGCCGTCGGGCGTCACCCCCCACTCCCGCGCGACCACCTGCTGGATGGTGGCGACGGTGATGGCGGTGGGCGGGACGTCCGGGAAGTCGGACGACGCGCCGCCCCGGAGCTTGTCGCGCAGCGCCTCGCGCGCGAGGTCGACGGAGATGTCGCGGTGCTTGAGCGACGCGTACGCCAGCAGCTTGATGATCGACCCTTCGAGTTCGCGCACCGACGACTTCACGTGCTGGGCGATGAACTCGATGACCTCGTCGGGGATGGTGAGCTCGAGATGATCGAGGCTCGCCTTCTTCTTGAGGATCGCGATGCGATGCTCGAGGTCGGGGGCATCGATGTTGGCGACCATCCCCCACTCGAAGCGGGAGACGAGACGCGACTCGAGGCCGGGGATCTCCTTCGGCGGCCGGTCGGAGGTGAGGACGATCTGGCGCCCCGCCTCGTAGATGGCGTTGAAGGTGTGGAAGAACTCTTCCTGCGTGGACTCCTTGCCCTTGAGGAACTGGACGTCGTCGACAAGGAGGAGGTCGATCTCGCGGAAGCGGCGCCGGAAGTCGCCCATCTGGCCGGCCTGGATGGCCGAGATGAACTCGTTGGTGAATTGCTCGGTGCCGACGTAGGCGAGGCGCAGGGTGGGGGTGCGCTTGAGGAGCTCGTGCGCGATGCCCTGCATGAGGTGGGTCTTGCCGAGCCCGGTTTCGCCGTAGATGAAGAGCGGGTTGTAGACCTTGCCCGGTGCTTGGGCGGCGGCCTGGGCGGCGGCGGCGGCAACGTCGTTGGACTTGCCGATGACGAACTGGTCGAAGGTGTAACGCGGGTTCAGTGGCGTCGACATGCGCGGCTGCTGCGCCGCTGGTGTCGCGACAATTGGAGCCGGCGGCGGCGCCACGAACATGTCCATCTGCCGCTGGGTGACCCTATCCTCGTGCACCCGGAAGCGCACCTTGATGGGGTGACCGAGCGCGACCGGGGCGAATCCGGCGAGGAGGTCGGCGTGCTTGGACTCGTTCCAGTCGGCCGAGAACTGGTCGGGGGCGCCGACCAGGAGGGTGTCGCCTTCGACGCCGAGCGCGGCGGTGGGCTCGAGCCACGTCTTCACGGTTTGCTCTGGGAGGACTTGCCGCGCGCGCAGGCGCAGGCGGTCCCAGATTTCCGTGGCGGAGAGTGACATCGGGCGGGCGCGGGGTGGTGGCAGAGCGTCGGGGACCCGTGTGGCCCGGAGGTGGGCCGCAGGTCGGCGGCGCGGAGTGGGGCGCCGGATCGGGGGGGCGAAGGTACCCGCGCCGCTGTGGATAAGTCAACCAAACGGGCGGGGTCGGCGGGGCGCGGGCCGCGCGTGATACGTGAGGGCAGGCAAATGCCGGAGATGGGCGCCAACTCGTTGTCCCGGGCCCATTTATCACCCGTTTCCCCACTTGACCACGCCCACCGACCGGGCTACTCTTCAAGGCTCCGGTTGAGCCGCATGGCGCCATGCAGGTGGTGCCGTCCGTCCTCGTCGGGGCACCGACCCGATCACATTCCTCGCGATACCACGAGCAGCATATGGGCAAGCCCACCTATCGTCCGCGCAACACGCGTCGTATCCGCAAGCACGGCTTCCGTGCGCGCATGGAGACGAAGTGGGGTCGCGAAGTGCTGAGCCGCCGCCGCCGCAAGGGGCGCAAGCAGCTCACCGTCAAGCTCCCGTCGAAGTACGCCGGCGCCTGAGCCGCGGCCGTTTCCGCGTCAGCAACGGCTGACGCGGGGCGTCGACCTCGAGCGGGTCAGACACGAAGGGAAGCGTGCGCGCACCGCGTCCATGGACGTGCGTGCCACCGCTTCCCTTCTGCCGTTTCCACGGGTCGGATTCGTCGTGCCGCGCTACAAGCAGTCGGCGGTGGCGCGCAATCGACTGAAACGGCGTCTCCGCGAGGTCGTACGATTGCACATGCTCCCCACGCTGGCGCCGGTGGACCTGGTCATTCGTGTGCTCCCCGTGGCGTACACGCGGCCGCTCGACACCCTGCGCGACGAGCTGGCCGCCGCCGTCCGGCGGCTTTCGTGAGCGAGCCGGCCGTGGCCGACACCCCCGCACCGCGCGCGCTCGCCGCGTGGCCGCGACGCCTCCTGATTCTTACCGTTCGCGGATATCAGGTGGCGCTCTCGCCCATCTTCGGGGGGGGCTGCCGGTATTATCCTTCGTGCTCTGCCTACGCCATCGAGGCGCTGGAGAAGCACGGTGCCCTGCGGGGTGGGTGGATGGCGTTGCGCCGTATCGGCCGCTGCCATCCGTTCCGCCCCGGCGGCTTCGATCCTGTGCCCTGATTCCCGACCGTCGCGCCGACGCGACCGCTCGCTCCGCGCGATTCCCGTCACTCTCCCATGGAACCACGCCGTCTCGTCCTCGCCGTCGTCCTGATGGCGGCGGTCCTGCTCGCCACGCCCTACCTCTTTCCCACGCCGCCGTCGGCACCCCTCGCCGACAGCACGCGGGCCGCCCAGACCGACGCGTCGCCCTCGGCCACCCCCACCGTGAGCGGGACGGCAGGTGCTGCCTCGGCGGGCGCTGCGTCTGCAGGCACCGCGTCGGCTGCCCCGGCCGCGCCGACGGCCGCGATGGGCGCTGCAACGAGCGCCATGGACAGTGCGCAGCTTGCGCAGGCGCAGCTCGCCCAGCCGACGCGGGTCGACACGGCGGTGGTGACCACCACGCCGGCGATCTATCGCACGTCGAGCCGCGGCGCCGCGCTCGTGAGTGCGGAGATGACGCGCTACCCCGCGCTCTCCGACAAGGGACGCACGCGCACGGGCACCGTCGAACTCGCGCTGCCACAGTCGCCGCTGCTCGCGTACCGCCTCGTCGTGCCGGGCGACACCATCGACCTGTCGCGCGTCAACTTCACGGCCACGACGGCCGACGCCGCCAACGGTGGGCGCGAGGTGCGCTATGAGGCGGTGCTCGGTGCGCGCTCGGTGCGCATCGCGTACAGCTTCCTCCCCGACAGCTATCGGGTGAACGTCGCGGCCGCCGTGGCCGGCGTCCCCGACAACAGCTATCTCCTCGTCGACCTGCCGCGCGGCATTCGCAGCTCCGAAGCGGATACCGTCGAGGATCACCGCCACCTCGAGTACGCGTTCAAGCCCGAGGCGAGCAGCGCCGGCAAGGTGACCTTCGAGTCACTCGACCCGGGTGAGCGTGAGATCGAGGCCGGGCCCATCACCTGGGCGGTGGCGAAGAGCAAGTACTTCATTGTCGGCGTGCTCGCGCCCCAGGGCGCCTCGGGGTTCGCCGAGGTGAACTTCACGGGCGGCCCGCGCGTGGCCAAGGCCGCGACGCGCAGCGAAGCGACACTCGTGACGCCGCTCAAGGCCGGCAACGCCGCCTTCGAAGTGTACGCCGGGCCGCAGGAGTTCAAGCGCCTCGTGGCGATGGGACGCGAGTTCGAAACGTCCAATCCGTACGGCGGCTGGCTGCAGGGCATCGTGCAGCCGTTCGCCACGCTGGTCATTCGCACACTGCTCTGGATGAAGGCCACGCTCGGCCTCTCCTACGGCTGGATTCTCGTGCTGTTCGGTGTGGCCATCCGCATCGTGCTGTGGCCGCTCAACCAGAAGGCGATGCGCAGCTCGATGCAGATGCAGCGCATCCAGCCCGAACTGCAGGCCATCCAGACGCGCTACAAGGGCGATCCGCAGAAGCTGCAGGCGGCCATGATGCAGGTGTACAAGGAGCACGGCATGAGTCCGTTCTCCTCGCTCTCGGGCTGCCTGCCCATGCTCATCCCGCTGCCGGTGTTCATGGCGTTGTTCTTCGTCTTCCAGAACACCATCGAGTTCCGCGGCGTGCCGTTCCTCTGGTTCCCGGACATCTCGCTCAAGGACCCGTACTTCATCATCCCGATCCTCGTCGCGGTCACGACGCTGCTCATGTCGTGGATCAGCATGCGCGGGGTCAAGACGAACGAGCAGCAGAAGATGATGATGTACCTGATGCCGGGGATGATGCTGGTGCTCTTCTTCAGCATGGCATCGGGGCTCAACCTCTACTACTTCATCCAGAACCTCGCGTCGTTGCCGCAGCAGTGGCTCATCGCGCGCGAGCGTGGCAAGAACGTGCCGCTGGTGCGCGGCTAGCGGGCGGATGCCGTGGCCTCGGATGGCGTGGCATCGCTGACGGCGTGGTCCGCGCAGGTGCCGGGTGGCGATGACACGATCGTCGCCCGCGCGACGCCGGCTGGCCGGGGTGCCCTGGCCGTGATACGACTCTCGGGGGCGCGGGCGACCATGATCGCCCGCGCCCTTGGCGCAGGGACCCTCGCGCCGCGCCGTGCCACGCGCGTGCACCTGCGGGACGCCGAGTCCGGCGTCGCGTTGGACGACGCGATCGTGACCTGGTACGCGGCGCCCCGCTCGTACACCGGCGAGGATGTCGTCGAGATCACCACGCATGGTGGCGCGGTGGCGCCGGCGGCCGTGGAGGCGGCGTGCCTGCGCGCCGGCGCGCGGGCGGCATGGCCCGGGGAGTTCACGCGGCGCGCCGTGCTGAACGGGCGGCTCGATCTCGTGCAGGCCGAGGCGGTGGGCGACCTGATCGATGCCCGCACGGACGCCGAACGCCGTCTCGCGCTGGCCCAGCTCGATGGCGGACTCTCCCGCCGACTCGGCGCGTTGCGCGAGCAGGTGCTCGCGCTCGAAGCGTTGCTGGCCTACGCGGTGGACTTTCCCGAGGAGGACGACGGCCCCATCGCCCCCGCGCGCATCACCGACGCCAGTGCGGCGCTGCACGAGGCGCTCGCGGCGCTCCTGGCCACCGCGAGGATGGGCACGCTGGTGCGCGACGGCGCGCTGGTGGTCATCGCGGGACCACCCAATGCGGGCAAATCGTCGCTGTTCAACGCCCTGCTGGGCCAGGCGCGCGCCATCGTGACCGATGTGCCGGGTACCACGCGCGACGCGGTCGAGGCGCTGCTCGATCGCGAGCCGTGGCCCCTGCGCCTGGTGGATACCGCCGGGCTGCGCGACACCGACGATGTGGTCGAACGCCTCGGCATCGAGGTGAGCACGCGCTATGTGGGTGAGGCGACGCTCGTGCTGGCGTGCGCCGAGCACGACGCCGAGGTGGAGGCGACGCGCACGGCGCTCGCGACGCTCACGCGCGCGCCGGTGCTGGGTGTCCGCACGAAGAGCGATCGGGATGGTAAGACACCGCCCGACGCGTCAGCCGGAGCCGCGACCGTCACCGTGAGCGCCGAGTCCGGCGCCGGGTTGCCGGCGTTGCTGGCGGCCATCGATACGCAGCTCGGGGCGATGCTCGCGGACGACCGGGGCGCTGGTGCGTCTGGCGGCGGCGTCGCCGACGCCGGTGCGGTGCTCACTCGCGAGCGGCATCGCGTGGGAATCGCGACGGCGCTGGCCGAGATCGCGGCGTTCCGCGAAGCCTGGGCGTCGGCTCAGCTCCCGCCGACCGTGGCGGCGGTGCATCTGTTCGCCGCGCGCGAGGCGCTCACGGAGCTGATCGGCCGTGTGGATGTCGAGGACGTGCTGGATCGCGTGTTCGCGACCTTCTGCATCGGCAAGTAGCGGCACGTCCCCGCGCCGCGCTCTGCGGTGCCGACGTCGTCGCGTCAGCTCACGATGGTGAGTCGCGGGCGCTCGACGACGGGTTCGGCCACCGCGGCCAGTTCGTGCGCACTCGCCCGCACCGACCAGGCGAAGCCGCGCGCGGCAAGCGCCGGCTCAACCATGCGCGCGCCCAGGAAGTAGCCGGCGCGCTCGGGCAGGATGGTGCGCTCGACGGTGCGCGCGTCGTCGCTCATGCCGCCCGACAGGTAGCGGAGGCGCAGGCCGAGTGCGGCGCGATCGAAGTCGGCGGCGGCGGCGCGATGCAGCACCGGCTCGACTTCGCGGACGCGCGCATACTGGCGCCGCGTGAAGCCGAAGTATTCCCAGGTCGCGTGCCCGGGGCTCACGGCCCGCGAGACGTGCACCGCCAGCCCTTCATTGATGAGCAGCTCGCGCAGCGCGGCCTGCCGCCCCGTTTCCCAGTACGAGTAGTACCCGCTGGCGTCGGTCACGAGGTCGCGCATGCTGCTGCGCGAGGTGGGCGACGTGTAGCGCACGACGTGGGTGATCTCGTGCGCGAGCCAGAGCGGAATGAGCTCGGGATCGAGGCCGAGCCCCTGCGTGTCGGGATTGGTGATGCCGGTGAAGTGCTCGAGGCAGACGAACGCGATGCCGCGGCCGTTGACGACCAGTTCACCGGCGTTGGCGGCCCCGACGCCGACCATGAGGACGATGTCGTAGGCGACGTCGATGTCGAGCAGGGTGCGGACGCGCTCCTCGGCGAGCTGCGCGAGGGCGACGATGTCGGTGCTGGCGAGGAGGGCGCGCAGGTCGCTGCGATCGGCGGCGACGGTGGCGCGCACGACCTCCTCGAAGTGCGGGCCTTCGGGCTCGAGGACGTAGTTGTCCCAGTAGGCGTGCAGCAGGGCCCGATGGCGATCGAAGTACGCGAGGTAGGCCGCGTGTCGATCGTCGGCGTCGAGAACGGCGAGGAAATCGGGAACGAGGTTGATCAACATCAACGACCCGGGGTCGGGAAGCCGGCGCGATCGTGAAACGGGCGCGCGGTCGCGCGCGCCACTCGCCGAACAAGACGCGGCAAGATAGCCCGCCGGGAGGGGCGCAACAAGACAGGGGCGGGGGCGACGCTCAACCCCGTGCGCCCCGCTGCCGAGACTCCATCGCGCACCCTGAGTCCCGCATCATCATGACGACCCTGCATCTCATCGACCTCGCCTGTCCCGTGTGCGAGCGGCAGTTCCGCTCGCAGACCGTGGTGGCCACGAACGGCTACGGCGGCAAGCGCACCGACTTTCACGAGCGCGCGGCCGGCATGCAGCCGTTGCCGTACTTCGTGCACCTGTGCTCGACGTGTGGCTATGCCGGGACGACGCGCGATTTCGGCGAGGGGGTGGAGGTGAGCGCGTTGCTGCGCGACCAGGTGTGGACGGTGCTGGCGCCGGCGCTGCGTGCGGCGCTGCCGTCCGGCTCGCTCAAGTACGAGCATGCGGCCAAGGTCGCGGCGTGGCAAGGACACGAGCCGCGCTACCTGGCCGACCTGTTCCTGCGTGCCGCGTGGTGCTGTGTCGACGAGGGGGACATCGAGGCGGAGCGGTACTTCCGTCGTCTTGCGGCGTGGCGTTTCGCCGATGCGCTCGCGGCGTTCGATGGCGTGCCGGACGACGAGCGCGCGGTGCTCACCTATCTCGTGGGCGAGCTGTGGCGCCGCATCGGTGACGAAGCGCAGGCGCGCGCGTGGTTCGATCGGGTCCCCGACGAGGTCGTGGCACCCGACGATCAGGGCTGGGTGCTCGAAGCGGCGAGTCAGCAGAAGCACGAACCGCGCGAGTGGTTCGGCTGACGCGACGTCGCGCGTCAACGCGTCCCGAAGAGGCGATCGCCGGCGTCGCCGAGTCCGGGCAGGATGTAGCCGTGCTCGTTGAGTTCGCGATCGAGCGAGGCCGCGAGCACCGGCACGTCCGGATGCTCGCGCGTGAGTCGCGCCACCCCTTCGGGTGCGGCGACCAGGCACAGGAAGCGAATACGCGTCGCGCCCGCGCGCTTGAGTGAGGACACGGCCGCGGCCGCGCTGCCGCCGGTGGCGAGCATCGGATCGAGCAGTAGGAAATCGCGTTCGCTGGCGTCGCCCGGCACCTTGAAGTAGTAGTCGACCGGCTCGAGGGTGTCGTGATCGCGATAGAGGCCGATGTGTCCGACGCGCGCCGACGGCATGAGCCGCAGGATCCCCTCGACCATGCCGAGCCCGGCGCGCAGGATGGGCACCAGCGTGAGCTTCTTGCCGCGCACCGCCCAGCCGGTGGCGTGCTCGAGTGGTGTTTCCACGCCGACGGGCTCGAGGATGAGATCGCGCGTCGCCTCGTAGGCCATGAGCATCGCGATCTCGTCGACGAGCTCCTTGAACAGCTTCGTCGGCGTCGCCCGATCGCGGAGCAACGTGAGCTTGTGGCGGACCAGCGGGTGGTCTACGATGGTCAGCGACGGGAAGTCGTGCGGCTGGGACATGATGACGGAGGCCGGGCGCGGGCGATGACGTGACGAGCGAAGGTAGCGTCGAGTCGGCGTCGTTCGCCACGCGGTGGGCGGTGGTGGCGCGGCATGGTCGCACGGCGACGGCGTTCCGCGCGGTCGGTCCCGACCTTGCGGTCTGGGTACCGCCGGGCACACCGGAGGCGTTGGTGCCGTATGCGCCCACGGGTCGCGCCGCCGTGGCGGCGGGGGAGCCGGTGGCTGCGCTCGACGCGCTCGTGCCGGTTGCCGAGGCCTTCGTCGCGGCGCAGCGCGCCGCCGGACGTCGCACCTGCTTCTTTGCCACGGAAGGGCGCCTCGCGTCGTCCCCGCAGCTCGCACGCCGCCTCGTGGGTGAGCAGCCGGCGTGGGATCCACGCCGCTGGGACATGCACGTGCGCGCGCATCGCTCGTTGCGGGAGCAGCTGCGCCGCGCGCGCGCCAAGCGCGTGATCGTGCACCGCATCACGCCGGCACATCTCGCGCGCGCGCCCTGGCGCGCCGCCGTGGACGCCCTGCTCGCGCGGTGGCGCGCGACCCGCAGCATGGCCGCGATGCACTTCCATGTGCACGTCGACCTGACCGACGGCGACGCGCAGGGCCTGTTGCATCGCCGCTGCTACGTGGCCGTGCAGGATGCGGAGCTCGTGGGACTGCTGGCGCTCGCGCCGGTACCCGCGCGTGACGGCTGGCTGTTCGAGCACCTGCTGCGCGATCCCGATGCCCCCAACGGCACGGCGGAGCTGCTCGTCGATCACGCCATGCGCGACCTCTCCGCAGCGCAGGTGCCGTGGGCGACGCTCGGCCTCGCGCCGCTGCATGGCCCCATCGACCGGTCACTCGCGCGGGTGCGGAGGCTCGCGCGGCCGCTGTTCAACTTCACCGGCCTCTCGGCATTCAAGCGGAAGCTGGACCCCGACGGGTGGGAACCGATCTACCTCGCGTGGCCGCGGGAGCAGTCGGGGTGGTTGGCGCTGGTCGACGGCCTGCGCGCCTTCGCCGGCGGCTCGCTGGGGCGATTCGGCGTCGCGACACTGCTGCGCGGTCCGCGCCCGATCCTCCAGGCGCTGGTCGTGCTGCTGGTCCCGTGGACGCTGTTGCTGGCGCTGTTGCCCACCGCACCCTGGTTCCCGTCGCGCACCGTGCAGCTGGCGTGGGTGGGCTTCGACCTCGCGCTGCTCCTCGCGCTCGTGCGTCTGCTCACGCTCGCGGCGCGCCATGGCGCCGCAGCCCGCCGCGCGACGGCGCGGTGGGCCACCGGAGTGGCCGTCGCCGTGAGTCTCGATGCGCTGTGCACCGCCGGCGAGGCGATCGGCTGGCGCAGCAGTTGGCAGGCGGGTGTGGGGGGACGCGTGGGCACGATCGTCGCGTGCCTCGGGCCGCTCGTCGCGGCCGCGGTGCTGTGGGGTGCCGCCCGTCGCGCGCGCCGCCTGGCAGGTGCACGACCGCGCGTACCGGCCGAGCACGGCGGCGACGGTTAGCTTCGACGCATGACCCTCCAGACGTATCGACGCATCGGGATCTACTGCGGGTCGAACGATGGCGTGCACGCCGGCCATCGTGAGGCGGCCCGCGCGTTGGGCGCGCTGCTGGCGTCGCAGGGCATCGCGGTGGTGTACGGCGGCGGCCGCATCGGGCTCATGGGCGCACTCGCCGACGCGGCGCTGGCGACCGGGGGCGAGGTGATCGGGGTGATGCCGCATGCGCTCGTGCAGCGCGAGGTCGCGCATCATGGCCTCACCGCGCTGCACATCGTCGACTCGATGCACGAGCGGAAGGCGCTCATGGCGGAGCTCTCCGACGCCTTCATCACCCTGCCCGGCGGCATCGGCACACTCGAGGAGTTCTTCGAGACATGGACGTGGGCCCAACTGGGCGTGCACACCAAGCCGATGGGACTGCTCGACACGGACGGCTTCTGGCATCCGCTGCGGGCGCTGCTCGCGCATCTCGACACGGCCGGCTTCCTGCGCGGCGCGCCGCAGCAGTGGCTCGTGCAGGCGGCCACCCCGGACGCGCTGCTGGCCGCGCTGCACCGGTTCGAGGCCCCCGTCACCCGCCGCTGGCTGCGGTTGGGCGAGACCTGACGTGTCGACGCGCCCGTCCGTGACGTCGTCGGCCGCACCGCCGGTGGACGGCGCGGCGCGCGGCGAGCGCGATACGACGCGTCCCGCGCGGTGGCTCGCGCTGGCCGCACTGACCACGTCGCTCCCGGCCCTGGTGGGGTGGCTGCTCGGTGTGCGCAGCCTTGTGCAGCCGGTGGCGACGTTCGCGCCGACACATCCATGGAGCGCCGCGCTCCCGATCCTCGCGTCGAGTGCAATGCTCGCGAAGCTTGGCGGACATCGCCGGGTGGCCGCGTGGCTGGCCGTGCTCGGGACCGGGCTCGCCCTGCTGGGCGTGGGGTTCGGGCTGGGCAATGTGGTGCTCCCGGGTGATGCGTGGTTGCATGCGCGCTTTCCGTCGCTCACGGCCGTCGATCGTGCACTGCCGGTGTCGCTGGGGCTGCTGTACGTGCTGCATGCCTCGGCGCTGCTGCTGCTGCTGGCGGCGCGGCGCGGCCCGCAGGCCGAGCAGCGACAGCAGGTGGTGGGGGCACTGGCGTCGCTGCAGGTGGGCATCGCCGGCGCGCAGTTCCTGACGCAGCTCGTCGGCCTGTCCGAAGGCACGTGGGTGGCGGCGTGGCGTGCGCCGCTCTCGGGGCTGCTCGCGATGCTGCTGCTCGGTGCGGCCTTGCTGCAGCGCGTCGGTGGCGGGGAGCCGACGCCAACGGTCTCGCCGCGATGGGGGCCGCTCCTGGTGGCCGTCAGCGGAACACTGGTGGTGGCGTCCCTGTGGCAGGCGCTGCGGGTGCGGGAGCAGGCGAACGCGCAGGCGCGCGACGCGCTGACCTACGCCTCGCTCGACCGCGCGGTGCAGCGGCAGTTCCGCTCGCTGAATCGCGCGATCGGACGCACCGCCGCCTTCCTCGCGGCGTCGGGCGACGAGGTGCCGTGGCGCACGACGCTGCCACGTCTCGTCGCGGAGACCGATGGCCTGCAGGGCATTGCGTGGCTGGACTCGACCGGACGGGTGCTGCAGTCGGTGGTGCCGGAGCAGAGTGCGCTCGCCGCGGTGCTGCAGCCCGCGTACACGCCGGCGTTCACGCGCTTCGTGCAGCGGCACGCCGACGCATTGGATGACGCCATGCCGGCGCGGATGACCGACACGATCGCCGCGCGGCACACCGACCTGCTCGGCGCCGCGCCGTCGCGGCTCGTGCTGTGGTATCCCGTGGTCTCGCCGGTGCGTGGACCCACGCTGCTCGTCGCGTTCGTCGATGAGCGCGCGTTGCTGCAGCTCCTCCAGGACGAGTCGAACGGCGACGTGGCACTGCGCGTGTCGGTGGGCGACTCGGTGCTGCTTGCGCGTGGTCGCCTGGGGAACGCGCCGTCGCGTCGCACCCTGCGACTGGGGGTGCGCGACTTCCAGGTCGAGCTGACGCAGGGCGGCGGCGCACCGTCGACGTTGCCGGGCGTGGTGCTCACCCTTGGCCTCGCGGTGGTGTGGCTGCTGGCCGTGACGCTCTGGCAGCAGCGTCGGCTGTTCGAGCAGGCGCGGGGCGAAGGGATGGCCCGGATGCAGCGCGCGATCGAAGGCGCCACCGACGGCGTGTGGGAGCTGGACGTCGCCACGGGGCTCGCCTCACGCAGCGCGGGCCTGCTGCGCCACCTGGGACTCGATGCGGCGGAGGCCCCCGACGGTCTCGTGCCGTGGCGCGCGCGGGTGCATCCGGAGGACGCCGCACGACTGCAGCAGGCGCTCGACCAGCATCTGGCCGGACGCACCGAGGTGTTCGAGTGCGCGTATCGGGTGCAGGCGGTCGACGGGTCGTGGCACACGCTCGTCGACCGTGGTCGCGTGGTGGAGCGCGATGCCCGTGGTGCCGCGCGGCGTCTGCTGGGGGTGTCGGCCGAGGTGACGGAGCGGGAGCGCGCCGAGGCGGCGCGCGATGCGAGTGAGCGTCGCTTCCGCGCGATGTTCGACACGGCCTACCAGGTGCAGGTGCTGCTTGATCTCGACGGGACGATTCTCGAGGCGAACCGGGCGGCCGCGGAGCTGGCCGGGGTCAGCCCCGACGCGTTGCAGGGCGCGACGCTCTGGCGCGCCCCCTGGTGGGCGGAGCAGCCGCAGACGGTGCAGCGCGTCGAGGAACGGTTCCGTCGCGCCGCCGCCGGGGAGCTGCAGCGCTTCGAAGTGGAGGTGACGAGCGGCGGCGATCGTGCCGTCACCATCGACTTCTCGCTCACGCCCATTCTCGACGCGCAGCGCGCGGTGACGCAGGTGATCGCCGAGGGACGCGACCTGACGCTGCGCATTCGGGCCGAGGAGGCGCTGCGCGAGGCGAGCACGTTGACGACGCTGGGCCAGTTGGCGGCGCGCGTCGCGCACGAGATCAACAACCCGCTGGCCGGCATCCAGAATGCGTTCCTGCTCGTACGCGGCGCGATTCCGCCGGAGCATCCGCATCATCATTTCGTCGGTGCGATCGAGCGCGAGATCGGCCGCATCGCGGCGGTCACGCGGCAATTGTACGAGACGTATCGTCCCGATCCGGCGCACGCGACGCAGGCGTCGGTGGTGCTGGCGGTGGGCGACGCAGTGAGCTTTCTCGAGCAGGTGAATCGCGGACGGCAGGTGCGGGTGGTCACCGACCTCGCCCAGGCGCCCTCCATGGTGCCGGTGCCGGATGCGCTGCTGCGACAGGCGCTGTACAACCTCGTGCAGAACGCCTTCGACGTGTCCCCGCCGCAGGGCACCATCGCGGTGCGTGCCGCCGTGGACGGGGACGCCTGCGTGCTGACCGTGAGCGATGAAGGACCGGGGGTCCCCGCGGCGCTGCGCGAGCGCATCTTCGAACCGTTCTTCAGCACGAAGGACCGCTCGACCAAGACCGGTGGTATGGGCATCGGACTCGCGCTGGTGCGCCAGTCGGTGCATGCCGTGGGCGGTCGCGTGTCGGTGCACGAGCGTCCGGGCGGTGGCGCCGCGTTCGAGGTGCGCCTGCCGCTCACTCCTCTCGAGACCGGAGCGTTGACATGAGTCGTGGTCGCATCCTGATCGCCGACGACGAGCCCACCTTCCTCACGTCCACGGCGGAGCTGCTGCGTCGCGAGGGGTTCGCGGTGGACACCGCGGCCGACGCGACGTCGGCGGTGGCGGCAATCGCGGCGGCGCGGAGCGCCACCGCCGGCAGCGCGTGGGGTGAGGGCGCGTTCGACCTGCTCATCACCGATCTCGAGATGCCCGGCAATGCCGATCTCGACCTGGTGCGGCAGGTCGCGCACCTGAGCGGTGGGTTGCCGATCATCATCATCACCGGCTTCCCGTCGGTGCGGTCGGCGGTCGCGTCCATTGAACTGCCGGTGGCGGCGTACCTCGTGAAGCCGGTGCACTTCCCGGACCTGCTGGCGCGGGTGACGCAGGCGGTGGCGCGCTTCCGGTCGTATCGCGCCGCGCAGGCGGCCGAAGCGCGGCTGGAGGCGCGCGCGACGACCGCATTGGGCGAGGTCCGCGACACGCTGCTGACGACGAGCCCGACGGCTCCGGCGTCGTCGGAGATCGATCAGTTCCTCGGCCTTACGCTGCGCAATGTCATGGGCAGCCTGACCGATCTCGAGCAACTGGGTCGCGCGCTCGCGGGACAGGCTCCCGGGGAGGGGCATCCCTGTCAGCTCATCAATTGCCCCCGTGGGGCTCAACTGCGCGCCGCCATCGAGGAGACGATCAGCGTGCTGGAGGCCACACGGGCATCGTTCAAGTCCAAGGCACTCGGCGACTTACGCCACAAATTGGAGCTCGTGCTGCGACATGCGTAGGTGACGAACCGTGCGTGATGCATGACACACCTGGGACCAGCCGGGGGTTGCATGGTCCCGCACTCCTCGCAATCTTGGCAGGGACAAACGGATCGCCAGACGATCCACCCTTGACGGACGGGACACTTGGTTCCGGGCAGTCGAAGGCGCGAAGGCACGCTCCCCGCAGAGCGGCTCTCGCGCCTTTTTTGTTTCCCGGGTCCCCTCACCAGGGCCAGTGCACATGAGTCATGCAACGATGGTGGAAGCGAGCGTCGCGCGGCTTGTGCCCGCGCTGCGCGCCCCGCACGCGTTCCATGGGCTGTACGGCGACGCGGCGGTGATGCGGGTGTTGTATCGCGCGCTCGGGCGCGCGGGGCGCGCGGAGATGCCCGTGCTGCTCACGGGTGAAGGCGGGAGCGGCAAGTCGCTGGCGGCGCGGGCGCTGCACGAAGAGAGCGCGCGTCGTGATGGTCCGTTCGTGGCGGTGCACTGCGCGTCGCACGCCACCGCCCATGTCGAGCGCGAGCTGTTCGGATCGGTGCGCGGCGCGTACCCCGGTGCCGTGCGCGATCATGCGGGCCTGGTGGAAGCGGCGCACGGCGGCACGCTCTTTCTCGACCAGGTGGACGCCCTGAGCGCCTCGGCGCAGGCCCGGTTGCTGCGGCTGCTCGCGACGGGCGAGACCACGCGACTGGGCGCCGAGTCGCCGACACAGGTGGACGTGCGCATCGTGGCGTCGAGTGCGCGTCCGCTCGAGGCGCTGGTCCAGGAGGACCGCTTTCGCGACGACCTGCTGTACCGTCTCAACGTCGTCACGCTGGCGATGCCGCCGCTGCGTGAGCACAAGACGGACATCCCGCTGCTCGCGACACGGTTCATGCAGCTCTTCGCCGAGCGTCACGGGTTGCCGCCGCGTCGCCTGTCCACTGCGGCGTTGGCGCGGCTCATGCGGCACGAGTGGCCGGGCAACGTGCGTGAGTTGCGCAACGTCATCGAGGGGGCGCTGGTGATGTGCGACAGCGACGAGATCGATGCCGGCGACCTGCCGGCGACGCTCGCGCTGGGGCACCCGTCGGTGTCGTCAGGCGCGACGTCGTCTGCCATGCTGCCGGCACCGGCTCCGACGCGCGCCGCGACCACGCCGTCGGTCATGTCTCCGGTGATGCCACCGGTCGTGTCGCTGGTAGAGGCGGCGGCGGGCTTGCCGTTCGCCGAGGCCCGCGCGGTGGCGCTCCGGGAATTCGACCGGGCGTATCTCGGTGCGGCGCTCGCGCGACACGACGGCAACATCGCGCGCACGGCGCGCGCGCTGGGGCTGCATCGCCAGTCGTTGCAGAAGCTGCTGGTTCGGCGCGCCCTGCGGGGCGGCGACTACGTCGGTGGCGACTACGCCGGCGGCGAGCCGGTCGACGGCGCGCCCGCGCAAGCCTAGCGCGCGGGCCGTAAGGCACGTGCTGCGGTACGCGCACCCCGTGCGTCGCAGCGCGTGACCGGCAGGATGTGACGCACCCAACACGCCGCGATGCGATGTCGCGCACAGGGTGACGTGGCTCGCGGCGCGGGCGACGGGGTCGGTGACAGTGTCCCGGACGAGCTGGACGGTCGAGTGCCGGCGTGGATCGATCGTGGCACCTGTCACGCAGGAGGCGGACGGTGCCGGCAGTGCCCACGCGACGAAGCGGAGGGAGGGAACCGATGAGCAGCATGCCGATGCACAGCAGACCGGCGCAGAGCCGGCAGCGGTACGGCGCGGACCCGCAGGCGCGCATGCGGGTCCACCACGCGGGTGGCGGCTGGGCGCCGCCCGACGCCGCCCGTCTCTCGTGGCGGGATGCGGCGCGACGCTGGTGGTACCGGGCTCGGAGTTGGCGACCCGGTCCGCTGGCGGAGTGGCCGCGCGACCGGGAGTGGTAGGGGCACCGGTCAGGGAAGTTGGAGGACAACCGATGCGGGGGCGGACGTCGCGAATCAGTATTCGATGACGCCGCCCCCGCGTCCTGCCATCTCCTCCCCGTCTCCCCTGCGCATGCACATCGAATTTTCCGGCGCAGCCGGTGAAGTCACCGGCTCCTGCCACATCCTGCGGATCGGCACCGGCTCCCACGCCCGCACCGTGCTGCTCGACTGCGGCATGTTCCAGGGCAAGCGCAGCGAATCGCGCGCGAAGAACGAGCGGCTGCCGGTGCCGGTCGACGAGATCGATGCGGTGGTGCTGTCGCATGCGCACATCGATCATGCGGGACGGCTGCCCTATCTCGTGGCCCAGGGCTACCGGGGCACCATCTGGTGCACGGCGGCCACGCGCGACCTGTGCGCGATCATGCTCGCCGACAGCGCGCAGATCCAGGAGAAGGACGCCGACTATCTCGCGCGGCATCGCGACGAGCACATCGAGCCGCTGTATCGCGTGGAGGATGCGCGTCGCACGCAGGAGGCGATGATCGGGATGCCCTATCACAAGTGGTTCGAGGTCACCGATGGCGTGCGCGCGATGTTCACCGAGGCAGGACACATCCTCGGCAGCGCGTCGGTGACCCTCGAAGTCCGCGAGGGCGACACGTTCAAGCGGGTGGTCTTCTCGGGCGACATCGGTCGGTCGGGACTGCCGATCATCCGCGACCCGGAGCCGCCGCCGCACGGCGCCGACGTGATCCTCTGCGAGAGCACCTACGGCAATCGCGACCACGAGTCGGTCGAGGGCGCGCGGGCGCAGCTCGCGCAGGTGGTGCGCGAGACGGCGGCGCGTGGGGGACGGGTGCTCATCCCGGCGTTCGCGGTGGGGCGCACGCAGGAGCTGCTGTACGACCTGCATGCGCTGCAGCGCGCCGGGGAGATCCCGGCGATCCCGATCTTCGTCGATTCGCCGCTCGCGACCGATGCGACGAGTGTGTTCGCGATGCACCCCGAGGTGTTCGACCACAGCGAGGAGCTCGTGCGGCGCACCACGACGCTGTTCGACTTCCCGATGGTGGAGTTCACCCGGGACGTCGCGGCCTCGAAGGCGCTCAACAGCCGCCACGGGCCGATGATCATCATCGCCGCGAGCGGGATGGTCGAATCGGGACGCATCCTGCATCACCTGCGCGGTGGGGCGGCCGATGCGCGCAACACGATTCTCATCGTCGGCTTCCAGGCGGAGCACACGCTGGGCCGGCGCATCGTGGAGCGTCGGCCGGTGCTCAAGATCTTCGGCGAGGAGGTACCGCTCGCGGCGCAGGTCGTGGTGCTGAACGGGTACAGTGCACACGGCGACCGTGGCGAGCTGCACCGCTGGCTGCAGGCGGTGCGCCAGCATGGTGTCGCGGACGGCCGTTCGCGTCCGCACGTCTACCTGGTACACGGCGAACCGCCGGCGCAGGAGGCCTTCGCGGAACGGCTGCGCGCCGACGACTTCCATGTGACGATTCCGCAGCCAGGCGACCGCGCGCCGCTCGCCTGACCCTGCCGGGTGCGGGTGGCTAGTTTGGCAGCATGGCCCGCGCGTCCCGCACCCGATTCACCCGCCTCGTGTTGCGGCTCGGCACGGTGCTGCTGGCGGGGTGGCTGCTCGTGCTGGGCGGCATCGGCGTGTGGGCACGGCGCAGCGCGGCCGGCCCGGCCGACGCGATCGTCGTGCTTGGCGCGGCGCAGTACGGCGGACGTCCCTCGCCGGTGCTGCGCTCACGGCTCGACCACGCGCTGGCGTTGTGGAAGGGACGGCGCGCGCCCCGCGTGGTGGTGACGGGCGGTCGTCGCCCCGGCGATCTCATCAGCGAGGCCGCGGCGGGGCGCCGCTATCTCGTGCGCCGTGGTGTGCCGACGACGGTCATTCTCATGGAGCCCGCAGGGCGCACGACGCTGGCCTCGATGTCGGGCGCGTCCACCCTGCTCCGTGCGCTGCGGGACTCGCTGCCGGGGGACAGGCCGCGCGTGCTGCTCGTGAGCGATCCGTTTCACATGCTCCGTCTCGACCTGCTCGCACGCCTGCACGGCCTCGAGCCGCTGCCGTCGCCCACGCGCACGAGCCCCATCTCGGCAAGTCGCGCCGTGCTGGAGTACATGGTGCGCGAGTCGGTGGCGATTCCCACCGACGTCGCGCTGGCCACCATCACCCAGCTGACCGGGTGGCGCCCGACGCCGCGCGCGGACCGCTAGCGCCGCGCGCGGCGACTATCGACGAATCGACGCGCGGATGCGGCGCGGCGTGCCATCGGGTTGCAACTGATACAACGGCCGATCGGGGATGTCGGCGCCGAGTTCGAGAGTCTCCGCGCCCGGCTGGAACGGGAAGCTGTACAGGGCGGCGGTGAGCGTGAACACATCGGCCTGCTGATAGTTCACGACGTAGCCGAGGTCCTGCATGGCGCCCACGGTCACGCGACTGAGCGGATTCACGGCACCGACGTTGTAGAAGCCGGTGAGCAGTTCGCGTCCGAAGACGCTCTCGCGCCAATGGGCATCGCGCGTGCCGCCACCACCGGTGTTCTCGATGGGCACCGGGTTGCCGCTGTACGTGACCGTATTGATCGCGGCGAACTGCCCACGCGCGCCGGCCCCGACGAAGTAGGGATCGCTGCCGCCGATGTTGGCTGCGAGGTTGCGGCGGTAGTTCCACAGTGTGCCGAAGCCGAGCACGTGTCCCATCTCGTGGACGATCACGTCGGTGAGCCCGCCGCGCGAGATGAGCAGGTCCATGTCCGCGCTGTCGAACTCCATGTAGCCCAGCGCCGTCAACTCGGACGCCGTGTGCGTGGCGCAGGGACCGGCCTGGCCGAGCACCTGCCCTGCGCCGTCGATCGGCCGGATGCGCGCGAAGATCACGACATTCGTGATGGGCTCGGCCAGTGCGGGCGTGGAGTCACCGCAGAAGCCGGCGGGAATGTTGGCGAGGCTGGTGCCGGAGACGCCGACGATGACACGCCGCCACCGGTCGGCGGCGGCAAGGAACGCGTCGCGCACGAGGGTGCTGGCACCGGTGCCGATGAAACGCACGTCGATGCTGAAGGTCGACGCGACGGTTGTGGCCGTGAAGGTGGTGGAGCGCCCCGGGATGACGCTGCTGGTGACCACGAGCGTCTGCTGCGGTGCGGTGCCCAGGATCCAGCTGCCGACGAAGGCCGTGCCGTTGGCGGGATCGGAGAGCTGCGTCGCGCCGGTGACGGAGCCCGAGAACGGCCCGGGCGTGAAGGTGACCGGCACGCCACCCTTCGGGTTGCCGAAGCCGTCGACCACCCGAACGCCCGGCGTGATGGGCACGGGCAGGCCGGCGATGCCCTGCTGGTTGTCGCCCGTGACCTTGACGAGATCGGCAGCGGCGGCGGCAACACTCACGACGGTGAAGGTGACCCCGACGCCACCCGCCGCGACGGCCCGCACCTGCTGCGTGCCCGCCAGCGTGCCGAGCAGCCAGCCGCCCACGGTGGCGATGCCATTGCCGTCGGTGATCTGCTGGGCGCCGGTGATGGTGCCAGTGCCGGTGATGACGCTGAACGTGACCGGGACCGTGGGAATCGGATTGCCGTACTGATCGGTGACACGCACGCTCGGCGTGGGTGCCACGGCGGTCGCCACGACCGGGTTGACCGGATCGACGGAGACACGTGTGACCTGGGCGACGGGGCCGGGTGCCGCCTGCGCCGTGAAGGTGACCGTGGGCACGCCGTCGGCGCTCGCCTGGAGGGACTGCTGTCCCGCGGTCGTGCCCAACGTCCAGCCGCCGGAGCTGGCGTTGCCGTCGGCGTCGGTGCGGACCGAGTCGTTCGTGACGGTGCCGCCCCCCGCGGTCACACGCCACCGCACCATGACATTGCGCACCGCACGGCCGCGATCGTCGGTGATGCGGACGGCGGGCACCGTGCCCACACTCGCCGCCACGGTGGCGCTGAGGGTGGTGACGCCGGCGGGCGTGGCCACGCTGGGCACGAGCGGGTCGCTGCCGCAGGCCGCGAGGCCCCACGCCAAGACGCCCGCCAGCAGTGTCTCCAGCAGTGCACGGGGGCGAGCCCGGCGGAGCGCCGGGTGCGCGATCAGGGTCATGACATCACCGAAAAAAGGAAAGGACCACGCGCGTCGCCGCGCGCGGCGGGGTTCCGGGTTGCTGTACCGCGCCTGAAATTTGGCCCATGCGCATCCCTGTCGAGAGCTCTCACCTGTCGAATGGACTGCACGTGGTGCTCTCGGAGGATCACACCGCCCCGATCGTCGCGGTGAATCTCTGGTACCACGTCGGCTCCGCCAACGAGCGCCTTGAGCGCACCGGCTTCGCCCACCTCTTCGAACACATGCTGTTCCAGGGGTCCGCCAGCGTCGAGGCCAACGAACACTTCGAACTCGTGCAGCGGGCCGGTGGCACGCTCAATGGCTCGACGTGGCTCGATCGCACCAACTACTACGAAACGCTGCCGAGTCACCAGTTGGCGCTCGCGCTGTGGCTCGAGGCCGATCGCATGGCGCGGCTGCTCCCCGCCATGACGCAGCAGAAGCTGGACACGCAGCGCGACGTCGTGAAGAACGAGCGCCGCTGGAGCGTGGACAACCAGCCCTACGGCACGTGGTGGGAGCGCCTGCCGGCGCTCACGTTCCCGCCGGACCATCCGTTTCATCACTCGCTGATCGGGTCGATGGAGCACCTGTCGGATGCGTCGCTCGAGGACGTGGCCGAGTTCTTCCGCACGTACTACACCCCCGACAACGCGGTGCTCACGATCGCCGGGGACTTCGATCGCACCGAGACGCTGCGGCTGGTGTCAGAGTACTTCGGTCCGATCCCGCGGGGCGGCGCGCGCCCCCCGCTCCGCGACATGACCGTCCCGCCCGTCTTCGGTGACACCCGGCGCGAGGTGGTACCCGATGCCATCGCGCTGCCGCGGCTGTTCGTGGCGTGCCGCACACCGGTGTTCGGCACCGACGGCTACTACGCCGCCAGCCTCGCCTCGGCGGTGTTGGGGCTGCGCACGGGCAGTCGGCTCGAGCAGTCCCTCGTGCGGCGGCAACAAGTGGCGTCGCAGGCGAGTGCGTTCACCTACGACCTCGCGAAGGGCAGCGATCTGTTGGTGATCGACGCCACCGCGCACCCGGGCGTGTCGCCGGAGCAGCTCGAGGCGGCGGTGCTGGCGGAGCTCGATCTAATCCACCGCGACGGCGTGAGCGAGGCCGAGGTGCAGCGTGCGCGTGCCCTCATCGAAACGAGTGTGGTGACGAGCCTGCAGAGTGCCGCCGAACGCGCCGATCAGCTCTCACGCTTCGCGACGTACTTCGGCGACGCGTCGCTCGTGAACCAGCAGGTCGATCGCTATCGCGCCATCGACGCGGCGGCGGTATCGCGTCTCGCGCGGGAGCGCCTGGGCCCGGACAACCGCGCGCTGTTGCTGTATGTCCCCGACGAGCAGGCCGCCGATGCCGCCGACGCGGCACACGCCGAGGCCGTCTCGTGAGCGCGGACACGACCGCCGCGACGCCGCCTGCGGTGCCGATGATCCCGGCCCCGGCGCGCCCCGGCCCGGGGGCACCGCGCCCGTATCGCTTTCCCGCCTTCGAGACCCGCATCCTGGCGAACGGGCTGCGCATCATCGTCGCACCGGTGCGCGCGCATCCGGTGGTCACCACGCTGGCCGTGGTGGAAGCCGGTGCGACGCGCGACCGGCCGGGCATGGAAGGGCTCGCGCAGCTCACCACGCGTGCGCTGGCCGAGGGGACGCGCGACATGGACGCGCTGACGCTCACGACGCGTCTCGAGATGCTGGGCACGACACTCGACACGGGTGCCGACTGGGATTCGGCGATCGTGCAGCTCACCGCGCTGTCGACGCGTATCGACGACGCGGTGGCGGTGCTGGCCGAAGTGCTGCGGCATCCGTCGTTTCCGGAGGCGGAGCTGGCGCGGCTGCGCGCCGAGCGCCTGGCCGACCTCGCGCAGCTGCGCACCGAGCCACGCGGGCTGGCCGACGTGTTCTTTTCGCGCCTGTTGTATGCGCGCGACTCGCGCTTCGCACGACTCGCCGGGGGCGACGAGACGTCGGTGCAGCGTCTCACGCACGACGTGGTGTCCGCCTGGCACGCCGAGCACTTCCGCCCCGACGCGACGGCCCTGATGATCGTCGGCGATATCGAGGTGGAGCACGCGGTGCAGCTTGCGGCGACGTACCTGGGCGACTGGGACGGGAGCGCGCCGCCGGTCACCGAGCCACACGACGCCGCGCGCTTCGAGACGCCGCGCGTGCACCTGGTGCACAAGGCCGACGCGCCGCAGAGCGAGGTGCGCGTGGGGCATGTCGCGCTGCCGCGCTTGCACGAGGACTACTTCCCCGTGGTCGTGATGAACGCCATTCTCGGCGGGCTCTTCTCGTCGCGGCTCAACCTCAACCTGCGCGAGCAGCACGCGTACACCTATGGCGCGCACTCGGCCTTCGACTGGCGGCGCGCGGCCAGCCCGTTCGAGATCTCGACGGCGGTGGAGACGGCGGTGACGGCCGACGCGCTGCGCGAGATCGGGCACGAGCTCGCGCGCATCCGCAGCGAGCCGGTGTCGGAGGCCGAGCTGTCGCTCGCGATCAGCTACCTCATCGGGGTGTTTCCCATTCGCTTCGAGACGACGGCCGAGGTGGCCGGCGGACTGGCGAACGTGGAGATCTTCCGGCTCCCCACCAACTACTTCGGCACGTACCGGGACCGCGTGGCGGCCGTGACGGCCGACGATGTGTTGCGGGTGGCGCAGCGCCATCTCGACCCGGCGCGCCTGCAGGTGGTGGTGGTCGGCGACGCCGATGCCATTCGTGGTCCCATCGAGGCCCTTGGCCTCGGCCCCGTCGCGGTGTATCAACCGAGCGACGACGACGCGCCGTGAATCGCGCGCACGCTTCCCCTACCCCCTGCTCGTGTCCCCACTGAAGAAGAGCGTCTCGCGGCCGGTGAAGAAGTCCTCCACCAAGCCGGCGACGAAGAAGGCGACGAAGAAGGCGACGAAGAAGGCGACGAAGAAGGCGGCGAAGAAGGCGACCAAGAAGGCGACCAAGAAGGTCGCGGCGAAGAAGGCTGCCGCGCCGAAGCTGGTGAAGCCGCCCAAGTCGACGCTGTACGAAGTGCGACGCTCGAGGATCCAGGGGCGCGGCGCGTTCGCGATCAAGCCGATTCGCACCGGACAGATCGTGGACGAATACTGGGGCCAGCGCATCTCGCACGAGGAGGCCGACCGTCGCTACGACGACAACGACGGGCGGCATCACACCTTCCTCTTCGTGCTCGATGACGACGTGGTGCTCGACGCGCGCTATGGCGGCAACGATGCGCGCTTCATCAACCACTCGTGCGAGCCGAACTGCGAGACGGAGATCGAGGATGGCCACATCTACATCAAGGCCATCAAGCCGATCGCGCCCGAGACGGAGCTGACGTACGACTATCGGTTCGAGTGGCAGGACGAGTACGAGCCGGAAGACGTGCGCTACTATGCCTGCCGGTGCGGGTCGAAGAAGTGCCGCGGGACGATCCTGCGCGTGCCCGTGTACCTGCGTCCGACGATCCGCGAGTGGCTCGCGGGGAACGACGTGCGGAAGCCGCGTCGGCCGCAGAGGCGCGGAGACAAGAAGGCGTCGACCTCTACGCGGAGGCGCGGAGCCAAGAAGACATCGGTTTCCACGCGGAGCCGCGGAGCCACGCATCCGCATGTGGCGGAGCGGCACGCGGCGCGTGGGGAGAAGCACCGCCGGTCCGGCACGCGGTGAGCACAGGGCGTATCGGCGGGGAGCGGTCTACCACGGGCGCATCATCTCGGTCGACCTGGACCAGGTGCGCTTCCCCGACGGGACGGTGGGTACGATGGAAATGATCCGGCACCCCGGCGCGAGCGCGGTGGTGCCGGCGCTGGGAGAATGGGCGGGCGATCCGGAGGTGCTGCTCATCCGGCAGTACCGCTACGCCGCCGAGGGGTACCTGTACGAAGTGCCCGCCGGACGTCTCGATCCGGGGGAGTCGCCGGCCGCCTGCGCCCATCGTGAGCTGCAGGAGGAAACCGGATATCGGGCGGCGCGTGTCGAACCGTTGTTCACGATGTACACGACCCCCGGCTTCACCGACGAGACGATTCACCTGTTTCTGGCCACTGGCCTGACGCCGGGGGACGCGGCGCGCGAGGCGGACGAGTTCATGGAGCTGGTGCCCATGCGGCTGTCCGCGGCGCTCGAGCTCGTCAGGCGGGGCGATATCCGGGACGCCAAAACGGCGCTCGCCCTGCTGTACGCGGCAGCTTTTCGTCCAGCCTGATCCGTATCCTGCACGAAGTCGTCCACTTTTCTGGACGGTGCGTGCCGGAATGAGGACGCCTTCAGGTGGTGACGCGGCGGGGTGACGTGGGGTACTGAAGTGCAACTCGTGTTCTATCAACGTGTTGCACGACTTGGTTCCACCGGGTTCCATCCGGCACGGGCCGTGCGAGAGGGAACAGTGTGCAGCGGACAGGCCTGCCGGAACGTCCGGAACCCTGCCGCGCCGCGAGTCCCTGGCTCGCGTCACCGAAGTGAAGGAGGGCTCCAGCAATGGCCGATCAGGCTCGTACCCGGACGTTGACCCCCATCGCGGCGCTGCCCGTGCGCGAGCAGTTGCGCGCACTGGAAGATGGCGACGTCGTTTCCGCCTTCCTGGGCGGTGAGGAGCGCGCGTTCGAGGAACTCGTCGAGCGCTACCAGGGGCGGCTGCTGAACTTCGTCTATCGCACCATCGGCGATCGGGATCGCGCCGAGGACCTGGTGCAGGAAGTCTTCATCCGCGTCTATCGCCACATCGGGCGCTTCGACCGCTCGAAGAAGTTCAGCACGTGGATCTACACCATCGCCTCCAACCTGGCGAAGAACGAGCTGCGCAACCGTTCGCGCAATCCGCTCGTGCTCTTCCAGACCATCAAGGCGAAGTTCGATGACGAGGAGCGCCCGCTCCAGTTCGAGGATGTGCACACGCGCCCGGACGACCTGTTCCGCAAGCGCCACCTGCGCGAGATGGTGGAGCAGACGGTGGGCAAGCTGCCGACGCATCACCGTGAGGTGTTCGTGCTCCGCGAGCTGGAAGGGAAGAGCTACGAGGAGATCGCCGACATCACCGGCGTGAACCTTGGCACGGTCAAGTCGCGCCTCAATCGCGCGCGCACGGCGTTCGCGGACATCATCGCGCCGCTGGTGCGGTAGGCGGTGACGCGGTAAGGGCAGGCCCAGCGGGGAGGCCCATCGGGCGAGGCCCGTTGGGCCGAACCCGCCAGGCCGGCGGCGGGGTGGGTGGAGGGGCCCGGAGGGGGCTTCCACCCCGCCGTCTGGCCAGGCGAATGCAAACCGGGGCGGTTGCGGACTGTCCCGTCCGTCAGGAGAATTCCCGGAACCGGCCGATACCCCATGGGTATCGCACCGTGTACCTCCGGCGGCTACGTCTCGCGTAGCACGTTTGGTTCCGCTCCGACGGCTCCGATGGACTGCAAGCGATTCCGCAAGCATCATCTCGCGTATCTCGACGATACGCTTCCCGGCACCCAGATGGCCGCCGCGCAGCGCCACGTGCTGGCGTGCGACGCCTGCGCCGCACACGACACCCTCGTGCGGCGGTCGCTCATGGTGGTGCAGAGCCTCCCGACGCTCGAACCGTCGGCGGCATTTCAGGCCAAGTTGCGCGCGCGCCTCGAGGCGTGCCGACAGGGCGACGAGCCCGTACCCACGGGGCGATGGCGTGACCGGGCTGACGGCACACCGCGCCCCGTTCGCACACCCCGCATCTGGGCCGCCGCGGCGGCCAGCGCCGTGATCGGTGTGCTGGCCTATCAGGCCTGGCAGGCGTCCCACCCGCGCATGCTGTCCATCCAGCCGGTCATGGCCATGGGCCCGGTGCCGGTCTCGCCGGCGCCGTACCTCACGCCGCGTCTCGTGCGCGCCATGAGCACCGGCAACCCCGTGTGGCCGGCCGCCCTGATGGTCGAGGATGCGCCGATGCAGGCGATGGCCGACGGCTTCGTGCTGACCCAGGCGACGATGCGCTGAGCGCGGCGCCCCTCGGGGCACCGCACCACACGCGGCACGCCGCCCAGCGTCCTTAGATTGCCGGGATGTCGCACGCGCCGCACATCCCGCCCGAGACGCCCGCCCGTGGCCGGTAAGGAAGCGAACCCGCTGCGCGTGGTGCAGGCCGCGGTGCAGGCACGTCAGTTCGCGCCGGTATACTACCTGCACGGCGACGACGACTTCCTCAAGGAAGACGCGGTCCGCACGCTACTCGACGCCGCCATCGATGCGTCGACGCGCGACTTCAATTGCGAAGTGCGTCGCGCCGCCGAGCTCGACGCCGAAACACTCGGCAGCCTGCTGGGCACGCCCCCGATGCTGGCCGAACGCCGCGCGGTGGTGCTGCGCGACGTGACCGCGCTCAAGAAGGCCGCACGCCAGCAGCTCGACCGCTATCTCGCGCGCCCAGCCGCCGACACGCTGCTGCTGCTCGTGTCGCCCGCGGGCACCAAGGTCGACAAGGAGCTCGCGGCCGCGTCGGAGGCGCTCGACTTCGCGCCACTCACCCCCGACCGTGTGCGGCGCTGGATCGCGCATCATGCGCAGACCGTGCTGCGCGCCACGGTGACCGACGATGCGACCGCGCTGCTGCAGCAGGCGGTGGGGAACGACCTGCACCAGCTCGCGTCGGAGCTCGACAAGTGCGCGAGCTATGTGCTGGGGCAGACGAGCGGCGACGCCGCGGTGCAGATCGACGTCGACGTCGTGGCGGCGGTGGTGGGCGTGCGGCGCGGCGAGACGGTGACCGACCTGCTCGATGCCGTCGCCCGGCAGGATGCCAAGGCCGCCGTTGCCCTCGTGGCGCATGTGTTGGGCCAGCCCAAGGTGACGGCGGTGCAGGTGGTGATCCTGCTCAGCACCCAAGCGTTCGCGCTCGCCTTTGGCCGCGCGCGGCGCGACGCGGGTGTGCCGACGAATCGCCTGCCGACGGAGTACTTCGCCTTTCTCAAGGAGACCGGTGGCTTTCCGGGGCGGCCGTGGGGCGAGGCGGCGTCGGCGTGGACGAAGGTGACCGATCAGTGGAGCGCCGACGCCTGCGCGCGCGCGCTCGACCTCTTGCTGGAGGCCGACATGGCGCTCAAGGAAACAACCGTCTCGAACGCGGAGCAGAACCTGATGTCGTTGGTGTTGGCGTTGTGCGCGACGCGCACTCGGCGGGCGGCGTGATGCGCGCCCGAGCCTGGCGGTCGCCGTCGGTGCGTGGCGGTGCACGCGCACTGCTGGCCCTCGCGTGCGCCATGCTGCCTGCGGCGCGGGCCGCAGAGGCGCAGGAGACGGTCGCGCCGGCGGTGCAGGCGGCGATCGCGCGCGCCCGCACGCTCCTGGAGAGTGGCGAGGGAGCCGCGGCGCGCACGTTGCTCGACTCGCTCGTCGGGGCGCAGGGGAGCGGCAGTGCGAACCTGGCCGAAGCACTCTTCTGGCGCGCGACGCTGTCGGAGCGAGCCAGCGACGCGGAGCTCGACTGGAAGCGTCTCGCCATCGAGGCCCCGCTGTCGGCCCGTACCCCCGACGCCCTCGTGCGCCTCGGCGAACTGGAGCTGCTGCGCGGCCGCACGGCGAGCGCACGCACCTACTTCGAACGTGCGGTGCGCGACTTTCCCGATGCGCCGCAGCGCGTGAAGAGCACGCTGTGGATCGCGCGGAGCTGGTTCGACGATCGGGACGTGGCGAAGGCGTGTGGAGCGCTGGGGACGCTCGCCGGCGTGGCGATTCCGGCCGGGGAGCTCACGCTGCAGAGGGAGGAGATGGGAAAACGCTGCTCGCTCGCGGGCACTGCGAACAGCGTGAGCGCGAACAGCGCGAGCGCTGTGGGCGACAGGCGTGACAGCGTGCGCGCGGGGAGCGACAGGCTCGACGCCGGTCGCGGTGGTACTACGGGTACGACGGGCGCCTTGGCTTCGCCGGCGCGGACTACGGGTACTGCGGGTACTACGGGTAGGACGGCTACTACGGGGTTTACGGTGCAGTTGGCGGCGTATGAGACACGCCGGGATGCGGAGGCGAGTGTGCGGCGGCTGAAGGCGCGAGGGGTGGACGCCCGCGTCGATGGTGAGGCGCGTCCCTTCCGCGTGCGAGTGGGGCGCTACGACACACGGGCGGCCGCCAACGCGGCGCTCAATCGGCTCAAGAAGGCGGGGCACAAGGGCTTCGTGGCGGAGATCACGCCGTGAGCGGTGCGGCGACGCCGCTGATGCAGCAGTACCGGGAGATCAAGGCGCGTCATCAGGACGCGATCCTGTTCTTCCGCATGGGTGACTTCTACGAAATGTTCTACGACGACGCCGAGAAGGCGTCGCGCGTGTTGGGGCTGACGCTCACGTCGCGCAACAACGGTGGCGCGAGCGAAGTGCCGTTGGCGGGCATTCCCGTGAAGGCGGCGGCGGAGTATCTGCGTCGTCTCGTGGGCCAGGGTCATCGCGTGGCCATCTGCGAGCAGGTCGAAGACCCGAAGCTCGCGAAGGGGATCGTGCGGCGCGAAGTGATCGAGACGATCACGCCCGGCGCCGTGTTCGCCGACGACCTGCTCGACGGCGCGCGGGCCAACTACGTCGTGGCGGTGGCCACCGCGCGCGAGACGACACCGCGTGCGGCCCGCGGGCGCGACGCCACTGGCGTGCGTGTGGGCGTGGCGGCGGGCGATCTCTCGACCGGCGAGTTCCGCCTGTTCGTCGTCGAACCCGGCGACGTGAGTGCGGTGCTCGCGCGTCTCGCGCCGCGCGAGCTGCTGCTGGTGCGCGGGCGCGAGAGCGCGGACGCGTCCGGGCCGGACCGCGTGTCGGCCGCGCTCGCGGCGCTCGATGGTGTGCTCGTGACCGAACGCGAGGGGTGGGAGTTCGACGCGCAGCTCGGCGCCGACGACCTCGCGCGCCAGTTCGCGGTGCAGGGGCTCGATGGCTTCGGGTTGGGCGCCGACGACGCGCCGGCGGTGGGCGCGGGCGGTGCGCTGCTGCGCTACCTGCGTGAGCTGCAGCCCGGTGGGCTGCCGCACCTCGCGCGTCCCGTCGTGGAGCGGCCGGGCGGCGTGATGCCGCTGGACGAGATGACGCGGCGCAACCTCGAGCTGGTGGAGTCGTTGCGCGGCGGCGATCTCGCGGGGACGCTGCTGAGTGTGCTGGACCGCACGGTGACGCCCATGGGGCAGCGCCTGCTGCGGCAGTGGCTGCTCGCGCCGCTGCTCGAACACCACGCGATCCATCAGCGCCTCGACGCCGTCACCACCTTCGTGCGCGATGCCATCGGGCGCGGGGCGCTGCGCGAGGCGCTCGACGGCGTGCGTGATGTGGAGCGGCTGGCGAGCAAGGCCGCGGCCGCGCGCGCGACGCCCCGCGAACTGCGCGCGCTGGGCGATTCGCTGGCGCGCCTGCCGCAGGTGGCGGCGGCGTTGCGCGCGGTGGTGGCCCCGCATGCGCGCGAGGCGACCGGTGCGCTGGCGGCCCTGCTCGACACGTGGGACGACGGTGCCGACTGCAGCGCACGCCTCACCACGATGCTCGTGCCGCGGCCCCCGCTCGCGATCGGTGACGAGGATACGATTGCGCCGGGTGTGGACGCCGAGCTGGACGAGCTGCGCGCGCTCCGTGACGGCGGCCGCGATGCGATCGCGACGATCCAGGCCGAGGAGCGGGCACGCACGGGCATCACGTCGCTCAAGGTCGGCTACAACCGTGTCTTCGGGTACTACCTCGAGATTTCGAACGCCAACCGGCACCTGGTGCCGGACGACTACCAGCGGCGGCAGACGCTGACCGGCGCCGAGCGCTACGTGACACCCGCGCTCAAGAGCTACGAGGAGAAGGTGCTCACCGCCGCCGAACGCATCGAGTCGCGCGAGCGCGCGCTGTTCGAAGGGTTGCGGCGCGAAGCCGGGGACGCGATCGCGCGGTGGCAGGCAGTGGGCCAACGCGTGGCCACGCTCGATGTGCTGGCGGCGCTGGCGGAGGTGGCCGAGCGCGAGCAGTACGTGCGCCCCGAGCTGCACGACGGCTTCGACCTCGAGATCGTCGCGGGGCGGCATCCGGTGGTGGAGCGCATGATGCCGCGCGAGCAGTTCATCCCGAACGACCTCGTGCTCACGGACGGCGCGCAGCTCATCGTGCTCACCGGCCCCAACATGGCCGGCAAGAGCACGGTGCTGCGGCAGGTGGGGCTCATCCAGCTCCTCGCGCAGGTGGGGGCGTACGTGCCGGCGCGGCGCGCGCGGCTGCCCATCGTGGACCGGCTGTTCACGCGCGTGGGCGCCAGCGACAACCTCGTGCGTGGCCAGTCGACGTTCATGGTGGAGATGAGCGAGACGAGCGCCATCCTGCACGCGGCGACGCGGCGCTCGCTGGTGCTGCTCGACGAGATCGGGCGTGGCACGAGCACGTACGATGGCGTGTCGATCGCGTGGAGCGTGAGCGAGCACCTGCACGACGCCATCGGCTGCAAGACGGTGTTCGCGACACACTATCACGAGCTCACGCAGCTCGCCGGCGAGCTGGCCGGCGTGCGCAACTTCACCGTGGCGGTGCGCGAAGTGGGCGACCGCGTGCTGTTCCTGCACACGCTCGTGCCCGGCGGCGCCGACCGCAGCTATGGCATCGAGGTGGGGCGGCTGGCCGGGTTGCCGGCGCCGGTCATCGCCCGCGCGAAGGAAGTGCTCGCGCTGCTCGAGGGCGAAGGCGAGCAGATGGCGGCCCGCCTCACGGCCGACGGCATGCAGGCGCCGAGGAGCACGCGCAAGGGACCGCGCCTGAAGCACCAGACGGCACCGACGCCGCAACTGGGCTTCTTCGGCGATGCCATCGCGACGGTCGCCGCACCCGATCCGCAGCTCGCGCGCCTCGCCGATGCGGTCGATGCACTCGAGCCGGAGCAGATGACACCGCTGCAGGCGCTGACAGTGCTGGCCGAGCTCAAGGCGTCGCGCGCGAAGGAACCGGGGTCGTGACCGTGGCGCCGCCCAAGCCCTCCAAGGCCGACCTCGCCGCGGCGGTGCACAAGGTCGTCCCCGACCTCGTTGCGCCCGGGCTCACGGTGCTCTTCTGTGGCATCAACCCGGGGCTCTACACGGCGGCCATCGGCCACCACTTCGGGCGCCCGGGCAATCGCTTCTGGCCCGCCCTGTACGGCGCCGGCTTCACCCCGCGGCTGTTCGCGCCGTGGGAAGAGGCCGACCTGTTGCCGCTGGGGTATGGCATCACCAACATGGTGGCGCGGACCACGGCCACAGCGGCCGAGCTGTCGGCCGACGAGATTGTCGCGGGCGGTGAGCGGCTGCGCGCACTCGTGGCGCGCGTGCGCCCGCGTGTCGTGGCCTTCCTCGGCATCGGCGCGTACCGCACCGCGTTCCGCGCACCCAAAGCCGCGCTCGGTCTCCAACCCGAGACGCTCGGCGACACGGCGTTGTGGGCGCTGCCGAGTCCGAGCGGTCTCAACGCGAATCACTCGCTGTCCGATCTCATTGCGCTGCTCGCGGAGCTGCGCACGTGGGCCACGTCGACGTCCTGACGCGATCGTTGTTCGTCCCGCCTTCACCTCTCGCTGCAGCACTGCCATGCCGATCCTGACCACGCTCCGTCGCTCCCGCGCTGCTGCCGTGATGATCCTGCTCGCCACCGTGGGCCTCGTGGGCACTGCCGGTGCGTTCGGTGCCTGCAGCGATCGCCGCGAAGCCGATGCGGCGCGCGCCAACGACACGCTCGACACGCCCGCCGCGCGGACCCCTGCGTACACCTACGACGTGGTCGCCACCTATCCGCACGACCCCAAGGCCTGGACCCAGGGGTTGCAGTGGCACCAGAATCGCCTCTTCGAGAGCACCGGCGAGGTGGGCCGCTCCGGCATTCGTGAGGTGGAGCTGACCACCGGAAAGGTGCTGCGTCAGCAGCCGCTCGAGGCGCCCCACTTCGGCGAGGGCATTGTCATCCTGGGCAGCACGCTCTACCAGATCACCTGGCAGAGCGGCAAGGCGTTCACGTACGACTGGAAGACCTTCGCGCGTCAGGCCAAGGAGTTCCGCTACGATGGCGACGGGTGGGGACTCACGAGCGACGGCACGTCGCTCATCATGAGCAACGGCAGCGAGGCACTGGTGTGGCGTGATCCGCAGACGTTCGCCATCACGCGCTCCCTCACCGTGACCGACCACGGCACACCGGTGAAGCAGCTCAACGAGCTGGAGTGGGTGAAGGGGGAGATCTGGGCCAACGTCTGGCAGACCGACTCCATCGCCCGCATCGACCCGGCCACCGGCATCGTGGTGGGGTGGATCGACCTCACCGGCATCCTCTCCACTCTCGACCGCACCGGAGAGGAAGATGTGCTCAACGGGATCGCCTACGACGCGGAGAAGGACCGCATCTTCGTGACCGGCAAGCAGTGGAGCAAGCTGTTCGAGATCACGCTCAAGCCGCGCCGCTGAGGCGCCAGCGCAGGCACGCTCAGCGCACCTACTGTCAGCGCACCCGCACGAAGCTGTAGCGCACCGTGCTGGGTGGCAGCGCGCCGTTCGCGCCCAGCGTGATGAGCGCGGTGCGCCCGGCGGGGATCGCGAAGCGGATGTAGCTGCTGGTGCCCCCGGCGAGTGCGAGGCGCTGCGGCACGTTGCTGTTGAGCAGGCGCGCCGAGATGGGGTAGACACCCAGCGGCACATTCGAGCCGATGCGCAGCCCGGGGTAGATGCTGCGGAAGCTCCAGGCCGGGTTTGTGTAGCGCGGATCGAGCGCCGCCGTGGTGGCGGGGATGTGGTCGTCGGCGATGAGTGCCACGCTCCAGTCGGCGAGATAGTCGCCGAAGGTGCCGCCGCTCAGCACGCTCTGCAGGTTCGCGAGCCCGGAGGTGCGCGAGTTGACGAGCGCCCGGAAGAACGCCGCCTCGTTGCCGGCCCCCTGCCGCGCCGCCGCATAGCGCAGGAAGTTCCACGTCGCACCGCGTGTCGCGAGGGAGTCGTTGGGCGCGTACGGGGAGTTCCCTTCGGTGGCGGTGAGGAAGCGCTGGAAGCGGAAGAAGTTGGACGACGCGTAGGTGTTGAACTGTGACTGGCGGGTCGCGTTCTGCGCGACATCGGCCAGCACGAGGTTCTGCCGGTCACCGAAGCCGGCCACGCGGAAGTACAGCAGCTCCTCGGCGATGTGCGCGAGCCCCTCGTCGAGCCACGTGACCTCGGTCTGCTCGGCGCCGGTGTTCACATAGAGGCGCCGCGACGAGTTGATGAGGTGCTGCAGCTCGTGCGCGATGGAGGTGATGTTGCCCAGCGTGACTTCGTCCTTGGTGCGGCGATTGCCGTTCACCTCGCCGTTGGGGTCGGGGACGAGGAGGTAGAACATCTCGTTCTCGTTCGACCCGGCGCATGCGGCGAGCCCGTTGGCCGCCTTCTTGGGATAGAGGTCGCGCGCGAAGAAGAAGCCGCCGATGGTGAACGTGGCGTTGCGCGGCGTGAGCTCGTTGACGGCCTTGGTGAAGAACAGGATGACGCGGCCGTAGCTGCTGATGTTCGACGGCGCGCCGAACGCCGTCGTGTCCATCGGGAAGACGAGCGTGTCGAAGGTGGCGAGCACCGACTGGTAGTCGGCATCGGTGTAGCCGCCGGCCGGGTTGTTCACGTCGGCCACGACCATCGCGCGCGCGCTCACCGCCGCGACGCGACCGGAGCGCGTGTCGGGCGACGAGCAGGCCACGCTCGCGTTGGTGTTGAGCTTGATGACGTCACCCACCTTGGGATCGGCGACGGCGCGGGCGAAGCGGTTCCGCGAGGCGTACCAGTCGCGCGCGGTGCCCACGAGCGGTGCGAGCTCGCGCCGGGCCATCTCGCGCCGCGCCGTCTCGAGCACCTGCACCGTGTCGACATCCTGCGCGCCGTGCCCCTCGGGGAGGAGCAGGGGCCCCGCGGTCGCCACATCGACATCGCCACGCGGGTCGAGGGTGAGCGCGGCGGTGGCGGGGAGCGTGTTGCCGATGCCATGCACGTCGAGGATGGTCGACGTGCCGAACGAGGACCCCGTTGAAATGAGGGCCAGCGCGTAATCGCCGGTGCCGGTGGCGGGCCCCGTGATGCAGAGGCCGATCGAGCTGGCGCCGGCAGCGGGGCGGCGTACCTCTCCGAGGGCGAGCGAGACCGGAGCCAGGGCGCCGCAGGCCACCGACCCGGCGGCCCCGACGGTCACGGGCACGGTGTCCGCGCGACCGGAGGCCTCGGCGGCCACCACACGGCCGGCGCCCTGCGAGAGCGCCGTCACGAGACCGGTGGTCGGATCGATGGAGACGATGGACGGCGTGAGCGAGGAAAAGGCAATCGTTTGCCCCTGAATCGTATTGCCAAGGGCGTCGCGGACGGCCCCACGGACGCGGAGCGTGTCACCCACACCCAGCGTGAGCAGGTCGGGCGTGGCCACCACACTCGCGGCAGCGCCCGGCACGATGGTCGCGGTGAACACGGCCGGATTGAGCCCGGCGATCTGTGCCGCGATACGGATGGTCCCCGCCACCGAACCGGCAGTCCACGTGGTGGTGGCCACGCCGCTGGCGTTGGTGTTGCTCGCGGTGGGTGACAGCGTCCCGGCGCCGGCCGCGACGTCCCAGTCGACGCGACGGTTCGGCACCGGCTTGCCGCTGGCATCGGTCACCGCGACCGACAGCTGCGTGGGGAGCGCCTGCAGCACGGTGGCCGTCTGGTTGTTCCCCCCCTGGATCGTGATGGCAGCCGGCACCGGGCCGGGCCCGCTGGCCGAGCGCGAACAGGCGGCGAGCAGCGCGCCCGCAGCGAGGGCGGGCGCGAGCAGACCGCGTCGCGCGATCAGCGCAAGGACGGCAGGGCGGCGGGGCGGGCGGCAGGCGGGACGCGGCATGCGGGAACGATGGCGGGGAAAGGTGCCGAGGGACAACGGCGGGTAGATTGGGGGATGGCCACGACTCTCGCATCCACTGCGGCTGCAGCCACGGCTGCGGCGCCAGGCGCTTCGACGCCCACGTCTGAGGAACACCTCCGGCATCGCCGTCCCTACGAGAACGTCCTCGAGACGATCGGGTGGACGCCCCTGATACGCCTGTCCCGCCTCGCGAAGGGGATCCGGACGCCGATCTACGGCAAGGCCGACTTCTTCAACCCCGGTGGGAGCGTGAAGGATCGCATCGGCCTGCCGATGATCGAGGCCCACGAGGCGGCCGGCACGCTCAAGCCCGGCGGGACCATTGTCGAGGCGACGAGCGGCAACACGGGTGTCGGCATCGCCATCGCGGCCGCGCTCAAGGGCTACAAGTGCATCTTCACCATGCCAGACAAGATGAGCCAGGAGAAGGTGCGGCTGCTGCGGGCCTTCGGGGCGCAGGTCATCATTACGCCCACGGCCGTCGGTCCGGACCATCCGCAGCACTACGTGCAGATGGCCAAGCGCATCGTCGCGGAAACGCCGGGCGCGGTGCTCGCGGGGCAGTTTGAGAACGCGGCCAATCCGGCGGCGCACGTGGCCACCACCGGGCCCGAGCTGTGGGAGCAGACGCAGGGGCGCATCACACACTTCGTGGCCGGCGCCGGCACAGGCGGCACGATCTCCGGCACGGCGCGCTACCTCAAGGCGATGAATCCGAACATCAAGATCATCGCTGCCGACCCGCAGGGGAGCGTGCTGGCCGAGCTGTGGCGCACGAAGGGTGAGGGACACCCGACGGGTGCGCCGTACAAGGTGGAGGGGGTGGGGCAGGACTGCGTGCCGGCGACGCTCGACATGAGTGTCATCGACGAGTTCATCTCGGTGAGCGACAAGGATGCATTCACGGTCGCGCGGCGCCTCACGCGTGAGGAAGGCATCTTCGTGGGCGGCAGCGCGGGGATGATCGCGCACGCCGCACTCACGGTCGCGCGCCGGCTCGACGACCCGAACGCGCTGGTGGTGACGTTCCTGTGCGACACCGGCGAGCGCTACCTCAGCAAGGTGTTCAACGACGAGTGGATGCGGGAGAACCAGTTGCTCGACGCGCCGCCGTCGCACATCGCGCAGGTGCTGGGCAACAAGAGCGACACCGCGCCCACCATCGTGAGCGTCACGCCCGGCACCACGGTGCGTCAGGCCATTGGGCTGCTGTCGCTGCACGACGTGTCGCAGGTGCCGGTCATGGACGGCACGGTGTGCGTGGGCAGCGTGTCGGAGTCGCTGCTCACGACGCGCTCACTGGCCGAGCCGAAGGTGCTCGACCAGACGGTGAGCGACGTGATGGACCAGCCGTTCCCGATGGTCGAGCACGACCAGCCGGTGGAGAGCGTGGCGAAGCTGCTGAGCAAGTCGAACCGCGCGGTACTCGTGCGGCGCGATGGCCGCGTGGAAGGGATCGTGACGCGGTTCGACGTGCTGGAGTACCTGATGCACCGGTAGAAGCGGCGTGTACGGATCAGGGTGAAGGGCCAAGCAGAAAGGGAGAAGGTCGACGGTGCGCTCCGTCCTCCTTCTCCCTTCGTCCTTCTGCCTACGGCACCACCACCACGCCCGCCGTCCCGCCGAAGCCGTCGTCGACGGCGGCCAGTCCGCGCGGTGCGCGCCACGCGCCGCCGCCCACGCGCACGGCCACCTTGTGCGTGCCGCGCGGCAGCACGAGGCGGTGGGTGAAGCGCGCGCCGTCGTGCGCGACGGCCACGGGGGCCCACTCGGTCGCGCTGCACGCGACCTCCACCACGCTGCCGGCCGGCGCGTCGATGGAGAGCTGCAGCGCTCCGCCGCTCGCATCGCGCACGAGTTGCACCTCACCGGCGCGCAGCACGGGGAGCGCGTCGGCGTTCGCGGGCGTCACGCCGTCGGCGGCGCGTGCGGTCGCGCGCGGTGTGCGCGACGGAATCCATCGCACACTCGCGCCCACATAGCGGGCCTGCGGCACGCCTCGCACCACATCGGCCAGTTGCTCGCCCGCCTGGGCGACCAGCAACAGCGCGCTCGTGAACTGCCACGAGACCGACGCCGCATCGACACGCGCCTTGCCGAACGTCGGGTAGCGCGCATCGCGCCACGTCCGCGACGCCTGCACGCCCACCGCATGGCCCGCCACCGTGCCACGCCACGCCAGCGCGCCGCCGTGGTCGTCCATCACGTACATCGCGGCCTGCCGCCGCAATCCGAAACGCGCGGCCTCCATGAGCTGCCAGTCGTCGGTGGCACTGCGTTGCGCGTGCGCGCGCAGCTCCCATCCGCGATGCTGTGCGGCGAGCGCCGCGCCGAACGCGTGCCCCTCGAACGCGGCGCCGAAACGAGAGGTCGTGCCCAGCCCGCCGTGTGCACTGAGCGTGACGGGCCCGCGCTGCAACGACTGCTGCAGCGACGCGCTGCGCGTCCCGCTGCGCCCCGGCATGACGAGCCCCACGGTCGTGGCGACGAGATCGAGGTCGGTGCGCGCGGCGCCCAGCCACCCAAGCGTGGTGCGCGGTGCCCACGCGGTGCGCAGCACGAGCTGCGCGGCGGCGAGGCTGTCGCTCGCAAAGCTCATCGCGCCTTCGCCGATGAGAGCGAGCGTGCCCCGCTGATGCCACACGCCGCCGCCCGCCGACCCGGTCATGCGCGTGTCGCTCTCCGGCTGGCGCACCTGCGCGCTGCCGACATCGAGCCACGCCTGGGTGCGCGTCGGCGCGCGTTGCGCGCGCGCCGACGGTGCGATGATCGACGCGACGAGCGGCACGGTCAGCACGACCCGCGCCACCCAGCGCGCGGGTCTACTTCTTGACCGGAGGCCGGACGCGTGTGGGTGCGGCGATGCCGATGCCGGCGGTGAAGGCTTCGTTGGCCTGGATGACGGAGAGCACACCCTTGGAGCGTAGCTCCATGGCCGCATCCGGCGCGAGTCCCGCCGCGATATCGGCCTGGACGCTGGTGCCCATCGCCGCCACCTGTGTCGTGGTCGCCCCGCGTGCGAGCAGCTCGCGCACCCGCCGCGTCGCGTTCGCGTGGGACACGCCGTTGGCGACCATCTCGGCCAACACACCCAAGGGGACGGTGAGCGAGCGATTGGGCCACAGCTTGCGCAGGTCGCGCAGCGTGGCGGTGGACACGCCGGCCTGCAGCGCATCGGCACCGGCCGTGAGTTCATCCGCGGCGCGCGTGGGCGCGAGGGCCGCGGCTGCGGCCGTGAGTCGGTCGACGAGCGTGGCTGTGGCGACCCGAATGCGATCGGGGGCGGCTCGCTTGGCCACGCCCTCGCGCACCTTCGTCACAAGCGGCGCCGTGGGAAGGCCGCGGGCGGCGGCATCGGCGATCATCGTGCGAATCGCGCCGCGCGCATCGACATCGGTGATGGCATCGAACGGCGCCGCATCGGCCTGCTGGGCGGACGCGCTGCGCGTGGCGGCGGCAAGCAGCAGGAGCGCGCCGACCGCCGCGGCATGCGCACGCTGGGTCAGGCGTCGCCCGGGCGCGCGACCGGTGGGGTGTCGCATCATCGTCGAGTACGTCATCGGGTTCCTCACGGTGTCTGCACGATGACGACGGAGCCGGGGCGACCGAAGTCGGCGTCGGGCGCGCGCGGCGCGCGCGGATCGGCGACCCAGCGTTCCCCATCGACGACGAAGGCGTAGACATGACGCCCGGGCGTGATGGGCAGTGTGACCGTCCAGGCGCCCGCATCACGCTGCAGCGGGGTGGCCTGTGCATCCCAGTCGTTGAAGTCGCCCACGAGGCTCACCGAGGCGGCGCCGCTCACTTCGCGCGCATCGAGCAGGAACTGTACCGGCACCATGCGTGCCTCGGGGTCGGACGCGGCGGCCTGCAGCGTGGTGGCTGAGGGCGCCGCGATCGTCGGGGACGCGGCACCCGGCGCGCTGGCGACGGTGGCGCTCGGCGTCGCGCGCGACGTGCCGTTGGCGGACGTGCCATCCATGACGGTACCCCGCACCACGAAGCCCACCACGAGGGCCGCGGTCACGAGTGCGGAGCCGCGTGCGAACGGCGGCACGCTGAAGCGCCACCACTCGAGCGCCGCGTCCCACTGCAGCCCCAGTCGGGCGCGCAGCGTGCGACGCGGGGCGCGCTCCTTCTCGGCCACCGCGGACAGGATCTGCGCGATGGCGCGCCGATCGACCGTGGGCATGGGGGTGAGCACCGCGCGCACCTGGCGCAGCAGCAGCTCGTCGTCGGAATCGGGGGGCAGGCCACCCGGCAGGGGCGAACGCGGATCATTCACGGACGGCACCCTCCTGCAGATGGACACGGAGCGTGTCGATGGCGCGCTTCACGCGCATGCGGAGCGTCGAACCCTTGGCGCCGGTCACGAGGCTCATCTCTTCGTAGTCCATGTCGTTCACGTGGCGAAGCAGGAACGCTTCGCGCTGTTCAGGGGGCAGTGAGGCCAGCGCGCGATGCACCTCGCGCGTGAACACCTCGCTGAGCACATCACCATCGGTGCTGCCGGCGGCGGCGGCATCGAGCGGCAGGTCACCGTAGTCGATCGTCTCCTCGTGCCGCTTGCGCTTGGCGAGCAGCGTGCGGCAGCGGTTGCCGAGGATGCGGAAGAACCACGGGTCGAAGGGCGCGTCCTCGCGGAACGAGGCGAGGTGATCGTGGACGCGCAGGAAGGCATCCTGCACCGCTTCCTCGGCGTCGGCACGCCGACGCACCATCTGCAACGCGAAGCGGAGCGCGCGCGGATAGTAGTGCTCCACCAACCGCGCGAAGCTGGCGCGGTCGCCGGCGCGGGCCTGCAGCAGCACGAGGCGCAGCGTGGCGGCGTCGAGGGTGGACACGGGAGCGAGGGGCGAGGGCGAGGGAATGCGGTGCGGGGCGACGCCGGATGCTGAGGACATTCCGGCGTCGCCGTGCGATCAGAGGCGGACGCGGGTGCTGTTCACGCCACCGGTGGGCGCGAGCGTGCCGTCGGCGGCGCGCTGGTAGGTCCACCACATGACGATGGCCTCGGTGGAGCGCTCGGTGTAGCCCGCGATGCGACTGTAGTCGACCGTGGCCTGCTGCCCCTGGACGATGGTGGGGCAATTCTGCCCGCACGGCGGGAAGAGGGCGACGGTCGCCATGTCCTTGTCGACCACCATGTACCCCACGACGAATTCGGTCGTGTTGCGCAGGGTGAGCGTGGGCTTGGCGGCGGTGGCCTCGAGGGTGCCGGCCACGATGCCCTGACTGGGCCGCGGGGTGGTCGGCGCGGCGGCGTCGTTGCTGTTGCAGGCGACGAGCGTGAGGGCGAGGCCGGCGGCCATGGCGGCGTACCGGCCGCGTGTCTTGAAGGTGGTGCTGAAGTGGCGCATCTGTGTTGTTCTCGGTCGCCCAGTCGCGGGCGGTTGCGTAAGCGTGCTGATGAGCAACGGGTCCGGTGGACCTCTCGTGGGGCAGTACCCGCGGCGAGGGACGGGCGTCACCAACGGCCTACGGGGTCAGAGTTGGGGTCAGAGCTGGACTCTGACCCCAACTCTGACCCCAACTCCGACCCCAACTCTGACCCCGCTGCGCTTCACTACCTTTGGGCCCATGAGCCAGCACGCCCCCACCGACGCGGGCGCCCCCGTCGCGCCGCTCCGCATCACCGTCCTCCTCGGCGGCGTCTCGGCCGAACGCGAGGTCTCGCTGTCCTCCGGCCTCCGCATCGCCGTGGCGCTCCGGGAGCGTGGACACACGGTCACCTGCCTCGATCCGGCGGAGGAGCACGTGCTCACCCCCGCGCAGGAGGCGGCGCTGCTGGCCGCCGGCGTGGGCAGCGCGCCCCCGTCGCTCGAGGCGCTGGCGGGGCTGGGGCGCCGCTCGCTGTCTCCCACGCTCGCCATGCACCCCGCCGTGGTGACTGCCGATTGTGTGTTCCTTGCGCTGCACGGTGGGCAGGGGGAGGACGGCACGGTGCAGGCGCTTTTCGACCTGGCCGGCGTTCGCTACACCGGGAGCGGCCACCTCGGGAGCGCGCTGGCCATGGACAAGCACCTCTCCAAGGTCCTCATGCGGGCGGCCGGTGTGTCCACGGCCGACTGGATCATGGCAGCGGCTGCCGCGGCCCACGACGCGACGGCGCTCGACGCCGAGGCGGTGGGCGCACAGCTCGGCTGGCCTGTGGTGGTCAAGCCGAGCAAGCAGGGGAGCACGGTGGGGCTGTCGATCGTCCGCGAGCCCGGTGCCCTGGCCGCCGCGGTGGCCGAGGCGTTCCGCTACGACGACGAGGTGATGATCGAGGCGTTCGTCCCCGGCCGGGAGCTGACCGTCGGCATCCTGGGCGAGCAGGTGCTGCCCGCCATCGAGATCGAGCCGGTGAAGGAGCTGTACGACTACGAGTGCAAGTACACGCCGGGGATGGCGCGCGAGTTCGTCGCGCCGCTCGACTCGGGGGTGCAGGCAATGCTGGCCGACCAGGCACGCCGCGCCTTCGACGCGCTCGCGCTGCGCGGCTACGCCCGCATCGACTTCCGGCTGGACCCTGCGGGGCAGCCGTGGTGTCTCGAAGCAAACACGTTGCCGGGGATGACGCCGACCAGTCTCATCCCGCAGGCGGCGGCCGCAGCCGGCGTCTTGTTTCCGGTCCTGTGCGAACGCATCGTCATGACGGCGCTCGCGTAGGTCGTGTCTGGCGGGTCGCAGCGTCATTCGTTCTGCCCCGCCCCTTTCGCGCGTTTCCGCTCCCGCTCGCTGTCCGCCATGTCCTTCGCCACCTACGACGAGTTCGAGCCGCCCCGCAGCCCCGTCGCCGTCTGGTGGCTGATCGGGTTGTGCGTGGGCGTGTACTTCGTGCAGGCCACGCTGGTGGGCGACGCCAACATGGCGCGCTGGTTCGGCTACGCGCCGGGCGACCTCGCATCGCGGTCGTTGTGGACGGTCGTGACGTACATGTTCGTGCACGCCGACCTGATGCACCTGCTGCTCAACATGTGGACGCTGTGGATCTTCGGGCCACGCGTCGAGCGGGCGTGGGGCGCGAGCACGTTCACCTGGTTCTACCTCTGGTGTGGGCTCGGCGGGTGGGCGCTGCACTACGCGCTGCAGCGCGAGGGGAGCATTCTCGTGGGGGCGTCGGCCGCCATCCTTGGCGTGGCGGTGGCGTACGCCAGTCGCTGGCCCGAAGACGAGGTGCTCTTCTTCGGCGTCGTGCCGATGAAGGTGCGCTGGCTCGTGGTGTTCATGGCGCTCATCAACATCACCATGGCGATGGTCGAGGCCGGGAGCGTCGGTGGTACCGCGTATGCGGCGCACCTCGGCGGCATGGCGGCCGGGTGGCTGTACCTGCGCGCGCCCGGCGCGGGGAGCTTCCACCGCTTCCGGCGCGGCATCGCGTCGGCCCCCGACTACGGCGACGAGCCGCCGCGGGCGGTGCCCAAGAGCAGCCGGCCGCGCGAGCGCGAGGTCGACGACATCGTTGCGCAGAGCAAGGCCGCCATGGCGCGCGTGCGTCCGCAGGTGCAGCGCCCCACGCCGGCCCCCACACCGGCGGCGACGGCCGCCCCGGCCGCGCACACGGCCCTCGACGCCGTGCTCGACAAGATCGCGGCGGAAGGGATGACGAGCCTCACGCCGGCCGAGCGGCTGCTGCTCGACGAGTGGAGTGCGCGGCTCCGCAAGCTGAGCTGAGCTGAGACGCGGCCGCTGGGCCGCCGCTGCGCGACTGATGCGCCGCTGCTGTGCGGGTGATTCGCGCGGCCCGGGCGAGTTAACTTTCGGCCATGCCCAAGCCCGAGTTGCTGGAAACGTTTCCGAATCCGTACGCCGACCGGGCGTACGAGATCTACATGGAAACCGATGAATTCACGTCGCTGTGCCCCCTCGGCGGCGTCGAGACCGATGCGGTGGAGCTCAAGCTCCTCGAAGGCGGCGCGCCCGACTTCGCGACCATCCGCATCACGTACACGCCCGGCGCGACCTGCCTCGAGCTCAAGAGCCTCAAGCTCTACTTCTGGAGTTTCCGCAACGACGGGATCTTCTACGAGCGCGTCGTGAACCGCATCCTCGACGACCTCGTCGCGGCGTGCGCGCCGCGCGCGATGACCGTGGTGGGGGACTTCAAGGTGCGCGGCGGTCTCAAGAGCATCATCACCGCGACGCACACGGTGGCGTAGCCGCGGCGCGCATGACAACCCGGTGACGTGCTCATGACGGCGACGCGCCCGCTGCGCTACGCGGAAATGCGTCCCGGCGCCGACGCCGCGTCGGTCGCGCTGACGTACTGGGTGTTCGACGTGCACGCGCTCCCCGATCCGGCATTTCAGCATCGGGTGTGGCCCGATGGCTGCACGTCGCTGGTGCTGGTGGTCGCGGGCGGCCAGGTGGTGGCGGCGCGTGTGCAGGGGGTGTGCACCGCGCCGCTCGATGTTCCCGTGCACCCCGGCGTGCGCTACTGCGGCGTGCGCTTCCGCCCCGAGGTGGGCGCGCTGTGGTGTGGTCAGCCGGCGCTGTCGCTGGTGAATGCCAACCTCGATGCGCACGCAGTGTTCGGTGCCGCGCTGGCGCCGCTGCTGCATACGGTTCCGGTCGCGCCCGACGACTACGCGCTCGCCGCCGCGTTCGATGCGTGGATCGCCACGCAGGCCGCTACGCAGGCCGCCGCACGGGCGCCGTCGCGCGTGCCGTCGGGCGTGTTGCCGGGGCTCGATGTCGTGGTACGCGACGCCGTCGATCGGCTCATAGCCGACGATGGGCGCACACGCATTGCCGATCTGGCGGCAGCGCTGGGCGTGTCGCCGCGCACGCTGCAACGCCGCTTCGTGGCGGCGGTGGGGCTCACCCCCAAGGCCTTCGCACAGATCCGTCGCGCGCGGCGCATGCTGCAGCGCACCGTGCAGGACGGACGCGCGGCGATGGGCGGCTGGTCGGCGATTGCCGCCGAGGCCGGATACGCGGACCAGGCACATCTCACGCGCGAAGTGGGACGACTGACGCGCTTCTCGCCGTCGCGGCTCGAAGAGCGACTCGACGTCATCGACCACGCCCGTCTCGTGGACTGAGCGCGGGCGCGGGCGTGTCGCATTCCTTCAAGACCACGCCGACCGCTGTGACGACCTTGCGTCCATGCCCAACTGCTCCCGCCTCCGACGCGTGCGCCTCCTGCTGGCGCTCTCGGCCGCCACGGTGCTCGCCACACCGCCCATGACCGCCCATGCGCAGGACCCGCGTGCCGCCAGCACCAAGGCGGCGACCGATGCCATGGCGCGCTTCGCCTGGATGGCCGGCGCATGGGAAGGACCGGCCTCGGTGCAGAACGCCGGTCGCACGTTCACGCTCACGCAGCGGGAAGAGGTGCGAACCTCGGCACGAGGGACCGCGCTCATCATCGAGGGGCGTGGCAGCATGCGCATGGCGCCGGATCAGCCCGAGCGTGAGGTGTTCGCGGCGGCCGGCGTGCTCACGTATGACGCCACCACCAGCCGCTACAAGTTCTTCTCGGCCAGCGGCTCCGGGCAGGCGGGCGAGTCGCAGATCGAGCCGCTGGGTCCCGATGGACTCGTGTGGGGGTTCAGCGACGCGCAGGGTCACCGCACGCGCTACACCATCACCCGCACGTCGGCGGGCGCCTGGCACGAGCTGGGCGAGACGAGCACCGACGGTGGCACCACCTGGACGAAGATCATGGAGATGACGCTCACGAAGCGTCCGTAGCGGCGCGCCTCCCGGCGTGCGCGTGATGCCGTCGTGCGGTATCGTCTGCGCATGCCTCCCGTGTCCCGACTTCTCAGCGGCTGGCGCGCGTGCGCCGCCACCCTGGCGCTCGCGCCGATCGCCCTCGCCGCGCAGGGCGCGCCTCCCGCGGCATCGAGCAACGCGGCATCGGCCAACGCGCCGTGGAACATCGCGGCGCGGCGCGCCACCGCGCGCGATGTGTCCTTCACCACGAGCGAAGGCACGTGGATGTCGGTGGATGTGTCGCCCGACGGCCGCACGCTCGTCTTCGACCTGCTGGGCGACCTCTACACGCTGCCCATCGCGGGCGGCACGGCGACGCGCCTGCTCACCGGTGCGGCCTTCGAGACGATGCCCCGCTTCTCTCCCGACGGCGCGCGCATCGCCTTCACGAGCGATCGCGACGGGATCGAGAACCTGTGGACGATGAAGGCCGACGGCACCGACCTGCGGCAGGTCTCGCGCGAGCGTGAGCGGCAGGTGTCGAACCCTGCGTGGACCCCCGACGGCCGTTACCTCGTGGGCCGCAAGCACTATCGCAACACGCGCTCGCTGGGCGCGGGCGAGATGTGGCTGTACCACGCGTCCGGCACCTCGGGGATCAAGCTCACCGACCGGCGCAACTGGGAGCAGAACGCCACCGAGCCGGTGGTGTCCCCCGATGGCCGCTTCGTGTACTTCACGGAGGACGTGTCGCCCGGCGGCGGCTTCGACTACAACCGCAACCCGCATGCGGGCATCTACGTCATCCAGCGTCTCGATCGCGAGACGGGGCGTCGCGAGACCGTGCTGGGGGGCAGTGGCAGCGCCCTGCGTCCACAGCCGTCGCCGGACGGCAAGACGTTGGCGTTCCTGCGGCGCGTCGACACCGCCACGGTGCTGTTCCTGCACGACCTCGAGAGCGGCCGCACGCGCCCGCTGTGGGACGGCCTCGACCACGATCAGCAGGAGGCGTGGGCGCTCTTCGGCACGTATCCGGGCTACGCGTGGACGCCGGACAGCAAGTCACTCGTCGTGAGCGCGCAGGGCAAGTTGTGGCGCATCGACGCCCAGACCGGCGTGCGGGTGAACATTCCGTTCACGGCGCAGGTGGACCAGGTCATCACCGACGCCGTGCGCTTCCCGCAGCAGGTCGCGCCCGCGCAGTTCGACGTGAAGATGCTGCGCTGGGTGACGGTGTCCCCCGATGCGCGGCGCGTGGCCTACAGCGCGCTGGGCAAGCTGTATGTGCGCGACCTGACCGGCCCGAAAACCGCGCCGCGCCGCGTGACGACGCAGACGGCGGCCGAGGAGCTGTATCCGTCGTGGTCACCCGATGGCACGACGCTCGTGTACACGACGTGGCATGACGATTCGCTGGGCGCCGTGCGGACAGTGCGGGTGGATGCCGTGGGGGCGGCGGCCGTGCCGCGGACGCTCACGTCGGCGCGTGGCCACTACACCGAGCCGCGCTACGCGGCCGACGGCAAGCAGGTGGTGTATCGCAAGGTGGGTGGCGACGGGTTGCGCGGCGATCTCTACACGCGTGATCCCGGGGTGTACATCGTGCCGGCGGCGGGCGGCGCGAGTGTGTTCGTGACGCGCGAGGGGAGCGAGCCGCGCTTCTGGCCCACGGGCGACCGGCTCTTCCTCACGGGCACCGAGCAGGGAAAGGTGGCGCTGCTCAGCGTGAACCTGAGCGGCGGCGACCGGCGGGTGCACGCGACCAGCGACAACGCGACACAGGTGGTGCCGAGCCCCGACGGGCAGTACGTGGCGTGGGTGGAGCGCTTCAACGCGTACATCGCGCCGCTGCCGCGTACCGGCGCGGCCGTGGCGCTGGCGCCGGCCATGAGCGAGCTGCCGGTGCGCCGCGTGTCGCGAGACGCCGGCGCGTACCTGGGATGGTCACCCGACGGACGTCGGCTCACGTGGTCGCTGGGCGCGACGCTCTATCAGCGCGACCTCGCGCAGACGTTCGCGTTCGAGGCGAGCGACACGAGTGCGGTGAAGCGCGACCCCGAGGCTACCGGCACGCCCATCGGATTTCAAGCAGCGCACGATGCGCCGAGCGGGGTGGTGGCGCTGGTGGGCGCGACGGTCATCACCATGCAGGGCGATCGGGTGATGCCCAACGCGACGGTGATCGTGACGGGCAATCGCATCACGGCCGTGGGACCGAGTGCCAGCACGCCGGTGCCGGCGGGGGCGCATCGGGTGGATGTGGCCGGCAAGTACATCATGCCCGGGCTCGTGGATGTGCACGCGCACATCGGGGCCGGCTCGCAGGGGTTCGTGCCGCGCACGAACTGGGGGTTCCTCGCCAACCTCGCCTTCGGCGTGACGACGATGCACGACCCGTCGAACAGCACCGAGCATGTGTTCAGCGCGTCGGAGCGCATCAAGGCCGGCGACATCGTGGCGCCGCGCCTCTTCTCCACCGGCACCATCCTGTACGGCGCCGAGTCGAACGCGAAGGCAATCGTGGGGAGCTACGAGGAGGCGCTCACGCACCTGCGGCGCATGCAGGCGGTGGGCGCGTTCAGCGTGAAGAGCTACAACCAGCCGCGGCGCGATGCGCGACAGATGCTGGTCGAGGCGGCGCGCGCACTGCGCATGATGGTCGTGCCCGAGGGTGGCAGCACCTACTTCTTCAACATGACGCACGTGCTGGACGGGCACACCGGCGTGGAGCACAACGTGCCGGTGTATCCGCTGTTCGAGGATGTGCGGCAGCTGTGGAGTGCGAGCAAGACCGGCTACACGCCGACGCTCATCGTGAACTTCGGCGGCTTGAGCGGCGAGTTCTGGTGGTACCAGGAGAGCGACGTGTGGAAGAACGCGCGCCTGGCGCGGTTCACGCCGGCGGCCGTGCTCGATGCGCGGTCGCGGCGGCGGCAGATGGCCGCGCCCGCGGACTACACGTACGTGCAGACGTCGAAGGCCGCGAAGAGCCTCCGTGACCGCGGGGTGAGCGTGCAACTGGGCGCACACGGCCAGTTGCAGGGACTCGGCGCGCACTGGGAGCTCTGGATGCTGCAGCAGGGCGGGATGACGAACCATGAGGCGCTCGAGGCGGCGACGATCGCAGGCGCGCGCTATCTGGGGCTCGACGGCGACATCGGCTCGATCGAGGTGGGGAAGCTGGCCGACCTGCTGGTCCTCGACGCCGATCCGCTCGCGAACATCCGCAACAGCACCAGCCTGCGGTACACGATGGTGAACGGGCGCCTGTTCGACGCGAACACGCTGGCGCAGCTCGGGAACCACCCGACGGCGGCGCCCAACCCCACGCTGTGGCAGCGGGTGACGATGGCGGCGACCGTGGGGGAGACGCACGAGCACTGAGGGGGAAGCCGGTGCGGCCCCCTCGGCCCGCTCCGTCATTCCCGGCTGATCAATTACGAATGGTGCTGGCGGCGAACAGCAGTGTACACCATGTTCGCGGCCCCTTCGGTCCCTCACCCACGCCCGTCATGCTTCGTTCTCTCGCCTCCCTTATGCGCCTGCGGCGCCGTGCTGCCGCGTGGGCCGCCGTCGCGAGCCTCGCGGCTGGGGCCCCACTGCTGGCGCAGCAGCCGCAACACCAAATCGGCGGCAACGAGGGGAAGCGTCCCCCCGGCTGGCAGGTGCGCGCGGACGGCGCCGCCGACGCCCATGCGGGCAGCGACACGCTGTCGTTCGTGCAGATGACGCCGGGATTCCACGTGACCACCGGCCCAGGCACGATCTTCTGGCACCCCGACAGCGCGGCCCGCGGCACGTACGCCGTGGAGGCGGGGATCTTTCTCTTTCCCACCAAGGGCCGGGATCAGGAAGGGTATGGCATCTTTGTGGGCGGTGCCGACCTGGCTGGTGCGGGGCAGCGCTACACGTACTTCCTGCTGCGCAACGATGGGAAGTTCCTGGTGAAGCAGCGGGTGGGCGCGACCACCTCGACGCTGGTGGACTGGACGGCGCATGCGGCGATCAAGCGGCAGTCGGGCAACGACGCCATGCGCAACGACTTGCGCATCGAGGCGGATGCCGAGACCGTGCGGTTTCTGGTGAATGGCGCGGAGGCGGCGCAGGTGCCGCGGGCGCGGGTTCGCCCGGACGGTGTCTTCGGGCTGCGGCTCAACCACGCGATCAACGCGCATGTGGTGCATGTGAAGCGGGGGAGCTGAGACGGGCCGGACTGCCAGCACGGGCAGGGCGACCGGCGGCCCCCGGTTCCATTCCCCGGCCTCGGAGCTATACTTCACGGCTCCCCGTGGGTGTGCCCTGAGGCGCACCGGCAGGGTGGTACGGCTTGGTAGCTCAGTTGGTAGAGCAGCGGACTGAAAATCCGCGTGTCGGCGGTTCGATTCCGTCCCAAGCCACTGTATTGCATCAGCATCAACGACGCACGCGAACGGCGCCCTGCTTCGGCAGGGCGCCGTTCTTGTGTTCTTGCCGCTGAGTTCAGCGCTCGGTGCCGCTCCGCGATCTCGCCGACCGCCGACGTGTGGCTATCCGTGTCGAGCTAGGCGTTCATGAGTTCACGGGGGACATAGATACGCCATCTTGGATCGTATGTTGGCGCATCTATGCGGTTGCATAGGTAGAAGTCGTAGTGGGTACCACGTTCGCGCAGTGCATCTAGATCGACCCGGTGTACTCCCGCCATCTCAAGGTAGAATCCGATGGCTTGATGATACGGGTATGCGTGGGCCAGGGTCTCAAGCGTGTTGACAAGGTCCGCGACCAGTTCGTGTGGATGTGCCCTTGTGAGCGCATGCCGGTAGGCTTCGAGCACCGCGCTGGGTCCACCTGCGTACGCTGGGCGGACCGTTACGTCCACAAGCGTTCTTGGAAGGTCGGTCACCGGTAAGGCGATGTCGCTTCCGGAGTGGTCGAGTTCAATGACGCGGTGATTGCCTGAGTGCTTCCCCGCAAGCAGCACCAAACGCGTACCGCCGTACTCGAATACGTAGCGGGAGGTCCGGGCGTGATTGCCAAAGGCACGGTCTATCGCGTCTTGCGTCAGCATCCCCCGTGGGGGCGGTTTTGGGCTCTGTTCTTGGTTGACGTATATCGCGTCGACATTCGCTCCGCTGATTCCGTGGGCGCGCAATGCTGACCCGTGTGACAAGTAGCTTCGTGGCCGTAGTGAAGCGGCCAGCTCCTCAGGCGAGGCGGTGCCTATCACGTATCGGTGGAAGGAACGGTATGGGCGGGTGGTCTCCCCCTCTGCAGGCACGGAGGGTATCTCCTCTTCTCGGAGACCGGCCTCTGTCTGCAGTGCCTCCAGAAAGCGTCTTCCAGAGACTCCGGTTGGGACGGTTTTTGCGTCCCTGAGCTTCTCAAGTAGACGCTGAAGGTCAACGGTGGAGAAGACTCGCCGATTCGTCCTTGCAATGGCGCGGACAGCTTCGCGATGCCATTCGACGGGCTTGGGCACCCACTCCTCCTCGCGCGGCGTTTAGCAGGTATATATACCTACTAAACGCGAGTAGCATCATTTCTAGGGATAGACCGGCTGGTATATATACCAGCCGGTCTGGCCCTAGGATTGAGCTGCTTAAGTGGTGTCGGCCAGTCCAAGGAAGGGGTCGAGCGTTTCCCTGCTCCAAAGGATTTGACCGCCGCGATTGTTTGCTCACGGGGGACACTGGTCTAGTAACCTATAAGTTTCTATCATAGTGTGAAATTTATATATTACTTGCATGAAACCTATAAGTTTCTTTATGTGAAAGAAACCTACAGGATTCCTTTCAAAAAGGAAATCTGTAGATTTCCCACAAAGAAACTTATAGATTACATAACAAGGTCCACAGGAGGAAGGCATGGCAGAGTACGCGATTGGCAGCGGAGAGCAGCTACACACGTACCTGCGGGCACTACGCAAGGCGCGAGGACTTACCCAGCAAGATCTCGCGGATCGTCTCGGCGTGGCCCGCCCCCGCGTATCGAAGATCGAGCGATCCCCGGGTGATGTGAGCGTGGGAAATCTTCTCTCGGTGCTACGGGCGCTCGGTGTGCAGCTCACGATTCGAGATCCAAACGAGCCGGAAAGGAGCGCGACCATACCGACCCCCCACGGGAGCTGGTAGTGACGGCTCGCCGATCCCGTCCCGACACGCTTGGCGTCTGGATGAACGGAGAGCAGGTCGGTCAGTGGACTAGCGGAACGAGGACGAGTTCCGAGTTCGCGTACGCGGAGACCTGGTGGGAGTCCACAAGCGCCCGCCCACTCTCGATCTCCATGCCGCGACTGCCGGGTGACGCACCGCATCGCGGACCCTATGTCACCGCCTGGTTCGAGAACCTTCTGCCCGACTCCCCGACTATTCGCGAGCGCTTACGACGGCGCTTCCGGGCGCCCACCGCAGAGGCTATCGACCTCCTCGCGGCGATCGGGCGTGACTGCGTCGGGGCCGTCCAACTGCTGCCGATCGGAGAAGCGCCGTCAGGAACGCGACAGATCGAGTCGGTTCCGCTGAGCGACGCAGACGTCGCGCAGGCGTTACGCGCGGTCACAACTGGTGCGCCCTTCGGCACAGGCAGCTCGTCCGAAATGCCGTTCCGAATATCCATCGCCGGCGCCCAAGAGAAGACCGCGTTGCTTCGACACAACGGAGGGTGGTGCGAGCCGCTGGGGGCAACACCGACGACCCACATCCTCAAGTTGCCGCTCGGGCTGGTCGGCAACGTGAGGGCGGACATGACGAACTCGGTTGAGAACGAGTGGCTCTGCCTGCAACTCCTCTCATCCTGGGGACTGCCGACCGCACGCGCCGAGATCGCACGATTCAGCGATCACATCAGCGAAGAAACCGTGCTTGTCGTTGAACGCTTTGACCGACGTCTTCACATCGAGCCGGATTCCGGTCAGGCATGGTTCATCCGCCTGCCGCAGGAGGATCTGTGCCAAGCCTTCGGTCTTCCACGAGACAAGAAGTACGAGGCGGACGACGGGCCCGGAATCCGAAAGATCATCGAGCTGCTGGCCATGGGAGCAACCCCGAGCGCTGACATCAGGCTGTTTGTCCTCGCCCAACTGGCCGGTTGGCTCTTGGCTGCCCCGGACGGTCACGCCAAGAACTACTCCGTGTTCCTCAAGCGAGACGGATACACCCTGACACCCCTCTACGACGTCCTGTCCGGCTGGCCAGTCATTGGCCAAGGCGCGAACGAGTTGGCCGAGCAGGATGTGGAGCTTGCGATGGGGCTGCGCAGAAGGACCACTCTCGAGCGGAAGCTCAGGCGAATCGCGACGGTGCACTGGAAGGCGCTGGCGGACCAGTCGGCAGTACCGGGAATGTTCCAGATGATGGAGCAGCTCGTCGACCGCGCCGACAAGTCATTCGATAAGCTCGCGACATCCCTGCCCCCGGACTTCCCGCAGCTCGTGTGGGAGCGCATCGAGCAGGGCGTACGGTCCCAATGCGAAAAGTTCAGACTTGGCCTAGCCGCGCTCGCCGGAGAGTGAGCTGTACCTCAGGGCAGATCTCCACGACTGAGGGACCCTCAAGAACCAACCAGGTACGTATTCTCTGGAGAACGCCTGAGTACGTCCGAGTGGCACAGGAACCGAAAATCCGCGTGTCGTCGGTTCGATTCCGTCCCAAGCCACTGTGTGGTGAGGCAACGACTTCTGCGAACGGCGCTCCACTTCGGCGGGGCGCCGTTGTGCGTTCCGGGGCGCTCGCGTCGCGTGCGTGAGGGCCACCGGTTCACCCAATCGTAATGCGGACCTCACGCGACGCTCATACGTCCCCGTCGCACCGGTCGTACAATCGCGCGAGTCGATGACGTCGCGGCCAACGCCGCGCGCCAGATGCCGCAGGCCGGCACCTGCCACCCGGGAGGCCCCCATTGCCAATGCACCGATGGCTCGCCACGCCGCGACTTGCGATCTGTATGGTGGCGTGCCTCGCGCTCGTGACGGTCGTGGGGCTGCAGACGCCGGCGCATTCGGTGGGGCTGCGGTGGGTTCCCGGGCCGCGCTCCCGCACCCTGGAGCTCATTCCGCTCGACCTGGGCGGTGGCATCGAGCTCTCGTTCGGCGGGACGGGGGACGGCGAGTGGCCGGCGTGGCTCACGCGTCTGCTCGTCGTACTTGCTGCCGGGGCGCTCCTCGTGGGGCTCGCGCGCTGGCTGCGCCACCGCCTGCGGCGCCAACCCCTGGTGCACGTGGTGCGCACGGGCGTCGACCGCTCCCCCGCCAGCGACGCGGATGCCCGTGTGCTCCAGTCGGGGCTCATCGCCGCCATCGACATCCTGCGCGACGCGCGGGATCCCGGCAATGCGGTGGTGCGCGCCTGGCAGGAGCTGCAGGACGCCGCCGCAGTGGCTGGCGTCACGCGGCAGCCGGCCGAGACGGCGTCGGAGTTCACCGCGCGCATCCTGTATCGCTCGCGTGGCTCCACGGAGCCCATCGCCGTGTTGCTCGCGCTGTACCATCGCGTGCGTTTCGGCGAACACACGCCCAGCGAGCAGGAGATCAGTGCGGCGCAGCGCGCCCTCGTCACGCTCGTCGAACTGTGGCGCACCGACCTGCCCGAGCGGCGCCCAGTCAGGGCGACGCGCGCATGACGACCAGCCTGCTGGCCGGCGTCGGCGTCGGCGTCGGCGTGGCGTGCGCGGCGTGCCTCGTGTGGTTCTTCGGCTTTGACGTGCCGTGGGCCATCGCAATTGCTGTCGCCGTGACGGCGGTGGGTGGCGTGCTGGCGATGCTGTCCTTCGACGACCCCGCCGCTTGGGACGCCCCTGCGCGCGAGACGCCACGGGCCACCCGCCTGACCATCGGCATGCTGGAGCAATCGCTCGCCGCCTGTGATCGCCTCGCCGCGCCGGCGCTGCTGCGGCGCGTGTACCGCCTCACGAACGCCGAGCGTGACGATCGCCTCGCACGCGCCACCGTGGTGCGTCAGCTCCGCGCACTCCTGCTCGCGGCGCTGCACGATCACGGACTCGACGCCACCGCCCCGCCGCAGGACATCGCGGCGCTGGTGGGTCCCGACGCACTCGCCGTCGTGTCACTGCACGACACCACCGTGACCAGCGCGACCATCGCACGGTGTCTCGACGCGCTCGAGCACCTCGTTCTCCCGACGCCTCCACGCTCATGACCGCCATTGCCGAGACATCGGACACCATCGTCACGCCGCTGACCATCCCCGAGATCACGGAGCTCGTGGCGCGCATCCGCGCCGAGGTGGCCACGGCGGTGGTGGGCATGGATCAGGCCATCGAGCTCGCGCTCGCCGCCATACTCGCCGGCGGACACACGCTCTTCGAGGATGTACCGGGACTCGGCAAGACGCTCGCGGCACGCAGCATCGCGACGGCGATCGGTCTCGACTTCCGTCGCCTGCAGTGCACACCGGATCTTCTTCCCGCCGACATCACCGGGTCGTTCATCTATGCGCCGGCGACCATGTCGTTCGAGTTTCGCGCGGGTCCGGTGTTCACCGGGCTGTTTCTGGCCGACGAGATCAACCGCACGGCGCCGAAGACGCAGTCCGCGTTGCTCGAGGCGATGGCGGAAGGCCAGGTGACCGTAGAGGGGCAGAGCTTTCCGCTGCCGCGTCCGTTTCACGTCATTGCGACCGCGAATCCGATCGAGTACGAGGGCACCTACGCGCTGCCCGAGGCGCAGCTCGACCGTTTCATGGTGCGGCTCGCGGTCGGCTATCCCGGGCGTGAGGGTGAGCAGCGGGTGTTGCTCAACCGCGTGGCGCGTCGGCGGGAGCGGGCGGAGGTCGCGCGTGTCGTCGACGGCGAGACGCTCGCGCGCATGCAGGCGGGTGTGGAGACCGTCACGGTCGACACGGACATCGTGCGGTATTGCGTCGACCTCGCGGAGGCGACGCGGGCTCACGCGGCCATCGCGGTGGGTGCGTCGCCGCGTGGCTCGCAGGCGCTGCTGCTCATGGCCCGGTCGCTCGCGGTCATCGCGGGCCGGGACTTCGTGCTGCCGGAGGATGTGAAGCGCGTGGCGGTGGCTGTGCTGGCCCATCGCGTGTCGCTCACGACACAGGCCTGGGCCGCGGGCACGCAGGCCGCCGACGTGGTGGCCGAGATCGTCGAGCGTGTACCCGGCCCGCTCGTGGCCGGTGTGTCGCGCGCGTGAGCGAGGGCTCGATGTACGTCGACGCACCCGCTGCGATCGACGCGACGTATCGGCCGCGGTGGCGCCGTACGGGCGGCATCGAGCTGGCGATGGCGCTGGGTCTGGTGCTCGCCACACTCGGTGTGCTCACGAGCCGCGTGGATGTCGTGCTGCTCGCGCTGCCGTTGCTGGCGTCGGCGGCGCTCGCACGCGACGGTGCACCGGGCGCGGATGGCGCGAGCCGCGTTCGCATCGACCTCACGCGGCACGACGATCCAGCTCGCCCCAGCGTGTTTCGCTATCGGGTGGCCATCGAGGCCCCGGTCACGACGACGCTCGTGCATCTGCGCCTCACGACACCGGGCGCGCGCGTGCACGACCTGCTGCTTGCACCGCGTGCGCTCGTGACGGTGATGGGTGCGGTGCCGGTGGTGCATTCCGGGAGACAGCGCGTGGTCGCGGTGGGTATGCGTCTTGTCGGCGGCGACGGCGCGTGGATGACCGCGGCGACGCCGACGGTGGCAGCGGAGCGCGTCGTCGACCCCGAGCTCTCCCTGCTCGGTTCGATTCCGTTGCCCCACCGCCTCACCGGCATGGCCGGTGCGCACGCGTCGGTACGCCCCGGCGACGGCGGGGAGTTTCGCGACCTCCACGCCTATGCCCCGGGTGATCGGTTGCGTCGCATTGACTGGAAGGCCACGGCGCGACGGTCGCGTGGACTCGGTGACCTCTACGTGCGTCGTACCGATGCGACCTCGGACGCCACGGTGGTCCTGGTGCTCGACAGCCGTGATGATGTGGGGGAACGTGTCGCCAGTTGGTCGGGCGCACCCGGCGGCGCATCGGGGCTCACGACCATGGATCTCACGCGCGAGGCCGCAACGTCGCTGGCGGCGGCGGCGATTGGTGCGGGAGATCGGGTGAGCCTCATCGACCTCGCAGCCCATGAGGGGATGGTCGTGGCCGGGAGCGGGAAGCGGCACCTTGATCGCTTGCGACGTCGCATCGCGGTGAGCGGGCCAGTGGGTGTGCGACCAAGCCGCCGACGTGCGCCCATCGTGCCGGTCGGTGCCATCGTGTACCTGCTGTCGCCCCTCCTCGACGACGACGTGACGTGGATCGCGACGGTGTGGCGAGCTGCCGGTCATCGGCTGATCGTGGTCGACGTGTTGCCCGCGCCGCAGCTCGACGGCAGTGCCGCGCACACACGCCTGGCGCATCGTCTCCTGATGGCGGAGCGACAGCGCCGCGTCGCGATGCTGCGGGACCACGGCGTGGAGTTGCTGCGCTGGCAGGAGGATGCGGCGCAGCCTTCGCGCGTCGTGGCGCTCCGCACGTTGGCCCGGGGAGGCGCGCGCAGGACCGTGTCGTCGGTGCGTCGCGCATGACGAGTGTCGGCAGGCCGACCGCGGCGCCGATCACCTGCACGGACGCGACCACGCCGTCGATGGGCCGGTCGGTGCCCGTCGCCACACTGCACGTGGCGCACGTCATCATCGCCGCGGTGTTGTGCGTGCTGGTGCTCGAGGGTCCGCTCTGGCGCGCGGTCGGGTTGGCACTCCTCCTGGCTGGCGCGTTCGCACCCGGCCGGATCTCCCCGTGGTGGCTGTTGCTGGCGCTCGCGGCCAGCCAACTGCGGCGCACGCCGTCGGCCACCGACCCGACCTTCTACCTCTTGCTGGCCGGCGTACACCTGCTGCACGTGCTCGCCAGCCTCACGCGCCTGCTGCCGTGGCGCGGGCGGCTCGAGGTGCGTGCGCTCGTTGGGCCGCTCTGGCGCTTTGCGATGGTGCAGATGGTCTCGCAGGCTGTCGCGGTAGGGGCGCTCCTCGCATTCCGGGGTGAGCGCGGCGCGTGGCCCGGGCTCCCAATCGTCGCCGCGGGCTTGCTTGCCGTGGTGGCGCTGGCGCTGGGGCGCGGGGTGCGAACAGCGGGGGCGGACGCGGCGTGAACCGGTCGGGGTGAGAACGCACCCCGTTCCGACGCGCCGATGCGCTATCCTGCGGCGGCAGATGCAGTCGCGCGGCAGGCAGGCGCTCCGCACTCCTCACACCCCGATCCTCCCGGATGCCCTCACCCGGTCGCATCGCCCGCATCTTCGCGCTCTGGACGCTCACCTGCTGGCTGCTCATCGGACTCCCGATCGCGCCGGTCGTGCGTGGCGGGTGGCTCACGATCGCCGCACTGGCCGTGCTGGGTGCGGCGCCGCTCGCGGTGCTGCTGCGCGGCTTCGTGCAACGCCGTACGCCGTCGGCCGCGACGCGACTGTTCGTCCTGCGCCCGTTCTGGTACGTGCAGCTCGCACTGCCGCTGCTCGCCATCGCGTCGGCCCTGGGGATGCTCGCGGGACTCTTCGTCGCCGCGCCGCTGGTGGCGGGGCGCTGGACGCTCGCGCTGGCGGGCGCGCTGCTCGTGCTCATCGCCCTCGTGGGGTACGTGGGGTCGCGGCAGCTCGTCACGCGACACTTCGTGGCCGAACATCCCGCGCTGCCCGACGCGCTCGACGGGCTGCGTGTCGTGCAACTCTCCGACCTGCACGTGGGGCCGCACACCTCGCGCGGTTTCCTCGCGCGCATCGTCGAGGCGACGCACGCGGCCGCGCCCGACCTCATCGCGATCACCGGCGACCAGGTGGACGATCACGCACCGGATGTCATGCACTTCGCCGATGCGTTTCGCGCGCTGCGCGCGCCACTCGGCGTGTTTGCCATTCCCGGCAACCACGATGTGTATGCGGGATGGCCGGCGGTGCGTGACGGCCTGTCGGCGATGGGGCTCGAGGTGCTGGTGAACGACGCCGTGCCACGCACGCGGGGTGACACGACCTTCTGGGTGGCGGGCACCGGCGACCCGGCGGCGAAAGGGCAGCCTGGCGCGGCCACGGGCCATTCCGCACCAGACCCCATGCGGACGCTCGCGCGTGTGCCGGCCGGTGCGTTTCACATCGTGCTCGCGCACAACCCGGCGCTGTGGCCCGCCCTCGCGCAGCGCGGCGTGCCCCTCACGCTGAGCGGCCACACGCACTACGGCCAGTTCGCCATTCCGCAGCTTGGCTGGAGCCTCGCATCGCCGTTCCTCACGCACGCCATGGGCAGCCATCGCGACGGCGACGCGCTGCTCTACATCAACCCCGGCACCAACTCCTGGGGCCTCCCGTTGCGCATCGGGGCGTTGCCGGAAGTCACCGTGATCACGCTGCGCCGCGGTGGGGCCCACCCGCAGTTCGTCCGTGCGGGGACGGCATGACGGACACTCCGATCGTCCGACTCGGCAACGCGACGGGCGACACCTCTGCGGGCGGCGCTCCCGCTGGCGGTGCCGCGCTCGCCGCCACCGTCGCCTGCATCTGCTTCGGCGCGTCCGTGGTGGTCACGCGGTACGTGGTGCCGCAGACGACGCCCGTGGTGCTCGCGTTCCTGCGCTACGCGATCGCGAGCGTGTGCATGGTCGCGCTGCTGCGCCGCGCCGCGTTTCCGCCGATGCCGGCACGCGAGCGGAGGCAGATGGCCGCGCTCGGTGTGCTCTTCTTCGCGGTGTTTCCGTGGAGCTTCAGCGCATCGCTCACGCACCTGCCCGCCGCCACGGTGGCGCTCGTGGTGGCCACGAATCCGCTCGGGACGCTCGCGCTGTCTGCCGTGCGTGGCACGGAGCGGCTGTCGACGCGGCTGGTGACGGGGCAACTGCTCGCGCTCGCCGGCATCGTGTTGGCGCTGCCACCGCTGCGCACGGGTACGGCCGGCACGGACATGTGGATCGGCTATGCCGAAGTGTTCACGACGGTGCTGTGCGGTGCCACGTACAACGTGCTGTCACGCCCCCTCCTGCTGCGCTACCCGTCGGCGGTGCTCACCACGCACGCGATGCTCGCCGGTACCGTGGCGCTGGCCCCACTCGCGTTGTGGCAGGGGCTCGGCGCGCACACGCGCACGCTGTCGGTTGCCGGCTGGAGCGCGGTGGTCTTCCTGGGCACACTCGGCGGCGCGCTGGGCTTTGGGCTGTGGGGGTTTGCGCTGCGCCGCTCCACGCCGTCGCGCGTTGCGGTGTTCCTGGCCCTCAACCCGATCACCGCCATCGCACTGGGTGTGGTGCTGCTGGGCGAACCGCTCACGGTGCGGTTGCTGCTGGCACTGGCCGCCGTGCTTGGCGGGATCTGGTTGGCGACCGGCGCGCGCGCCGCGCGCTGACGCCGGTATCGTGGGCTGAGGCGTGGGGTCAGAGTCGGGGTCAGAGTTGGGGTCAGAGTCGGGGTCAGAGTCGGGGTCAGAGTCGGGGTCAGAGCACGACTCTGACCCCGGTCGTCCCCCCGCGCCCGCGTCGTCTATCCTCTGAGCCGCGTGAGTGCAGCGCGCGCTTCGGCGCGCACGGCGGCCGTGCGCGGGTCGTCGACAGTCCAGCGTTGCAGCAGTTCACGCCACGCGGCGATGGCGACGTCGCGCTGCCCGAGTCGTTCGGCCAGCGTGGCGCGCAGTGCGAGCGAGCGGACGTACCACGCGAGGCCAGGCTCGAGCGCGTTGATGTTGAAGCGTGCGGGCTCGATGGCCAGGTGCTGCGCGAGCGCTTCCGTGCTGTCGCCGAGCGCCAGCAACACGTGCACACGCTGCTGTGAGCGCAAGCCCGCGAGGCCGAGGTTGCTGCCGCGCACGCGCGCCACGGTGGCAAAGGTGCGTCGCACCTCGCGTGCCCGGGCCGTGTCGCCGCGCGCCAGATGCAGGGCCGCGTCGAGCTCGGGGTAGGGGCCCGTCGCATCGAGCTGTCGCACGAACGCGGCGTGCACGGTGTCGCCGGTGAGCATGAACGCGGCATACGCGCTGCCGAGGAGCCACGAGCGATCGAAGACGTTGGCGCGAAAGCGCGTGGCGGCGGCGCGCGTGACGCGCGCGAGCTCGGCGCGCGTGGCCGCGGTGACGGGTTCCCCGAGGGCGCCGCGCAGGATCGTGGTCCACCACGGTTCGAGGAGCGTGCGCCAGGCGTGACGCTCGGAGAGCGACGGGTGCTGCAGATTGCCCGACCGCATGACGGCCGGGTCGGCGGCGTCGATCGCATTCTGTCGCGCCCACACGGCGATGATGTCATCGACGAGCGCACCGTCTCCGCCGCCCGCCGCGAGTCCCGTGGCGAAGGCGAGCAACCCCTGCGCGTTCGCGCGCGATCCCTGCCACCACCGCAGCGGCCCACTGCCGAGCGTCGCACGCAGGTGGCGTGCGAGATCGGGCGACGCGGCGATGTAGTCCCAATAGGCCGCGCGCAGGCCGAGCCCATCGGCGTCGGCGCCCAGGCGCGCGTCCACCGCGCGCGCGAGTCGGGCAGCAGAATCCGGGCGTCCGATGAGCGCGAGCGCGTCACCCATCGCCTGCCACGAGCGCGGCGCGTCCGGATCGGCGACGGTCCAGCGCTGCGCCACCTCGAGCATGCGTTGCCGGCTGGCGGCGCGTGCCGCACGCCGTCCAGTGGAGTCGGTCCACGTCGACTCGGGGACGACCGTGGTGCCGCGCACGATCCAGCGTGCCACGTCGGCGCCGAGTTGGCGGTGCAGCTCGACCAGGTGCGAGTAGGCGAGGTGCATCGTCGGATCGACTTCGAGGGCGCGTTCGAAGCCGGCCTGCGCTTCGGCGATGAGCGTGCCGTACGCGGAGGTGTCCTGCCGGAACTGTGCGAAGTGCCACAGGGCGTCCGCCAGGCCGTACCACGCCTCGGCCGGGGCGCCTTCGCGCGCCACGCCGCCGCGGTACTCGCGGATGGCGTTCAGGTAGAAGCGCAACCGGGTCGTGTCGGGCACCACCTCATCGAGTGCCGACCACAGCCAGCGATGCCCCGCGACGTAGTGGCGTTCACGCTCCGGAAGCCGCGCCGCGTGACGCAGCGCGATCTCGGCGCTGGACGGTGTGGTGTCGCCGAAGCCGTTCCAGCCTCGCGCGATGCCACGCTTGTACCACGCCAGCGCAAAGGTGGAGTCGCGCCGCACGGCTTCGGTGAACAGGGAGTCGGCCCGCGTGAGTTGCCACCGATTGAGCGCCTGCAGGCCCTCGAGGTAATCCCGATAGGCCTGCAGCGATGACGTCGTCGCACTCGTGAGCGCGATGAGGGAACCGGAGGGGGGCAGGTCGAGGAGGCGCACCGCGAGCTGGTCGAACGTGGCGCGCGGATCGGCCGTGCGCGCCATGGAGAGCTGCACGGTGCGCCGCAGTGCGCCGCGGCGATCGTAGCGGCGCGCGACGACGAGCAACGAATCCCGTCCCGGCGTGACCTGCCCCATGATGAAGCCGGCGGCGTCGGCGCGGCGCGCGACGGCGGTGGCCTGCGACAGGGTGATGCGCCCCTCGCCCGACTCCACCTCGCGCACGAGGTCGAGGGTGCGCTCGTAGTCGACGACATCGACGTCGCGCCACTGCGCAAGGTCGAGCGTGAGCATGTTGACGGCGCCCTCGCGCAGCCACGTCTGGTCGGTCAGGCTCGACGGCACGTCGAACGGGAGCACGACGAGCCCGCGCGACGTCGCGGCCTCGCGCGCGCGCCACCACAGCCCCGCACCGACGCCGGCGGCCGCCAGCACCACGGCGGCGACCGCCAGCCACGTGCGCTGTCGTGTGCGGCGTGCACTGCGCAGGCGCAGCGCGCCGGACCCGCCGGTGCCACCGCCACCCGTGGAATTGCCCGCGGGTGTGACACCCATCGCCTGCAGCATCGCCCGCGCATCGCCCCAGCGCCCATCGGCGTGCTTCGCGAGTGCGCCGTCGATGGCGTCCGCAAGCTCAGCGGGCACGTCGGGTACCACGGAGCGCACTGGCGGTGCGGGCGTGGTGAGCTGCTCGACGAGCATGGCCGACGGATGCGTCGCCTGCACCACCGGACGTCCGGCGAGCATCTCGTGTCCGACGAGCGCGAGCGCGTAGAGGTCGGCGCGTCCGTCGATGGAGGCATCGCCCGACACCTGCTCGGGGCTCATGTACCGCGGCGACCCCAGGATGATACCCGTGCCGGTGTGCTGCGCGTCGGCCTCGAGGGCGCGCGCGACACCGAAGTCGGCGAGGCGCACGCGGCCGCTGTCGTGCTCGACGAGAATGTTCTCCGGCTTCACGTCCCGGTGCACGACGCCGCGCCGATGCGCCGCGTCGAGTGCGCCCGCGAGCTCGGCGAGCATGGCGTGCACCCGATCGGCGGGGAGGCGCCCTTCGCGCGTGAGCAGGTCGCGCAGCGATTCGCCCTCGACGAACTCCATCGCGAACCAGAGGAGCCCGTCGTGTTCGCCGGCGGCAAAGACGGTGACGATGGCCGGGTGGCGCAGCGCCGCGACGACGCGCGCCTCCTGCAGGAACCGCTCGCGCGCCGCCGGGCGGCTGGCGTGGTCGTGGCGAATGACCTTGATGGCGACGCGGCGCTGCAGCGCCTCGTCGAGGCCGAGATACACGCGTCCCATGCCGCCCTCGCCCAGCAGGCGCTCGACGACGTAGCGCCCCTCGAGGGCGACTTTCAGGCGGGACAGGATGTCATCGTCCGCTGTGATCATCCGTTCCGTCATGAGGCGCGCCGGACGCGAAAGGCGAAACGCTGCTCGACCTGTTGGGCCACCGGGGTCGCACCGCGCTTGGCGGGTGTGAACTTCATGCGGGGCAGCGCCTCACGGACCGCGCGCGTGAAGAGCGAGTCACTCGACTCGATCGCGAGGAAGGTGCGTTCATCGACGCGGCCGGCGGCGTCGACGACGAACGTGGCCAGCACCGCTCCTTCGACTCCGCGCGCCAGCAGCGCCGGCGGATACTCGGGGCCACCGCTCGCGGGATCGGCCACGGCTGCCGTGTCCACCTCGATATCGGAGAAGGCGAGCACCGGAGGGCTGTCCTCGGCGGCCGCGACCACCGTGGTGTGCGCACTGTCGGGCGCGGGGCGCCCACGGTCGGGACGCAAGACCTCAGCCCGAGGCGTCGCGTCGTGCGCAGCCACCGACGGTCGCGGGGGGGCCTCACCGAGCACGAGGTCGTGCACCACGTCGGTGCGTGGCGCGCGCGCCGACGGGCGCGTGATGAGTGGCTGCAGGAAGCGGGGACGCTCGCGGGTGGCGGCGTCGCGGGCGTCGACGCGCGCAGCCATCACCGCCGTGACGAGCGGCACGCTCATGACGAGCGCGCCGACGGCGAAGCGGCGTGACGCACCGGACACGTCGGCGGTGCGCGCCGATTCGAGGAGCGTGAAATGGAGACGCCGCGCCGCGGCGGCATGGGGGTGGCGCGACATGGGTGGAGGGTGACCCGGCGACCCGGGTGCCGTCGCGACGCCTGTGATGAACGGCGCGATGCCGGGGGCGAGCGGGCGCCGCATGGGGGTGCGAGGTCGATCACCCCTGCGCGGTCGTTCGCCACCGCGTCCGCACACTTCGTCACACGATGTCGACCGCGCGCAGGGCGCTGTGTCGAACATGCGCGTCGCACTCCCAATGACGGCGCGTCATGCGGCCCTGCATGCCGTCCATCCTCCACGCCCCTTCCGACATGCTCCTCACACCTCCTGCACAGGCCCGTCCCGGAGCGGAGCCCGCGCGTCACAGGCACGAGCTCGCGCGCCGCGTGACCGTCACCATCGTGCTGGCGCTTGCTGCCGCCACGCTTTGGCTGCTGCCGGCGCGCGCGTCGGCCCAGCCGGCACGCACCCCCGTCCTGACCGACCGCGCGAAGGACGCGTTTCAGGGGCTGACGGCGGTGCGTGAACTGGCGGACGGCGACCTGCTGGTGTCCGACAGCGAGGGGGCCGCGCTCTTCCGGGTGCGCGGCGACGGCTCCCGCGTGAACGCGGTGCGCAGCGGAACCCTTGGCGCGCCAGGAGCACTGGTGCCCATGGCGGGCGATTCGACGCTGGTGTTCGACCGCAGCAACAGTGTGTTCAAGGTGCTGCGCAAGGATGGGATCGTCACCGACGCGGCCGCGACGCTCGGGCCACCGCAGGGCCCGATGCGGCTCGGGGCCATGACGGACCTGTATCGCGCCGACGCGGCCGGCCGCCTGTACTGGGCTGATCGGCAGCGCGAGCCCACCGGTGTCCTCATCCGGCGCGACGTCGACGGCACGACGCACGAGGTCGCCACGCTGCGCAATCCGCCCATGCGCTCGGTGCGCACCGGTGCCATCGGCATGTCGATCTCGACGCCATTCGCGCCGCTCGACGACTGGGACGTGCTTCCCGACGGCACGCTCGCGCTGGCGCGCGGCGAGCCCTATCACGTGGAAGTCATCCGCAATGGCACGACCGCACGCGGAACGCCGCGTGCCGTGACGCCCGTCGCCGTGACCGAGGCCGATCGGCAGCAGTTCCGGAAGCAGCAGGAGCAGTCCATGCGCCGGGTGAACATCAACGGCATGACCGCGCCGGAGATGCCCGCGGACATCTTCCCCGCCACCAAGGGTCCGTTCGCGCGCGGCCAGATGCGCGTCGGGGCCGACGGCAGTGTGTGGTTGGCGCGTGCGATGGCGTCGGACGCGACCACGCAGGAGGTCGACGTGTTCGGGCCCGACGGCGCGTGGCGCGAGACGCTCGCCCTCCCGGCGCGCAGTCGGGTCGTCGGGGTGGGGGCGCGGCACGTCTACATCACCGTCCCCGACGGCGACCAGCAGCGCCTCAAGAGCTTCGCCCGATGAGCGCGTCGTGGCGGCGACGGGCCGCGCTGGCGATGGCGTTGTCCTTCATCATCACCCGCGACGATGTCGACGAGGCGCAGTACCGTGCGCTTGGCGCGCACGCCGACTTCGCCGCTGCGACGCGCATTCTCGTGGACAGCGCGGGGAGCGGCACCGGCGTGCTGGTGGCGCCGCGCTGGGTGATCACGGCCGGTCACGTCGTGCTCGATCGTCCCGTGGGCGCGCTGCGCGTGCTGGTCGGTGGGCAGACGGTTGCCGTGCGTCGGGCGGTCGTGCACCCGCAGTACATCACGACCCCGCGCGGCATCGCGCGTACGGCGCACGACGTGGCGCTGCTCGAACTTGCGGAGGCGTCGTGCGTGTCGCCCATGCCGCTGGCCACACGACCACCGGAGATCGGCAGCCGGGCCGCACTGGTCGGCTACGGCGTGGGAGGGCCCGGGGCGCGCGACACCGCTGGTACGCGCCGGGGCGCCTTCAACCGCATCGACCAGCTGGGCGGACCGTGGCGCGGCAACAACCTGCCGGCGCACATGCTGCTGCTCGACTTCGACGACGGGCGCCCCGGCAGCCGCAACCCGCTCGGCGGCTCGACCCCGGAACCGCTCGAGGGGATCGCAAGCGGTGGTGACAGCGGCGGCGGGCTGTTCGTGCAGCAGGATGGGCGCTGGCACGTGGTCGGCACCTTCTCCGTGTCGATGGTCGACATCGGAGGCGCCATGGTTCAACAATTCGGAGGGACCGTGAATCTCTACGTGGGCATCGACGGACACCGCGACTGGATCGGGGAGACGATTGGCGGCACCGATGGACAGCGGGGCGTTCGCCCTGCAGGTTGCGGCACATGATCGAGCGCGTGCTGATCGTCGATGACGAACCGCTGGCGCGCGAGCGCCTCGCCGACCTCGTGCGTGCGCAGGCGCCCGGCGCCGTGCTGCGCGAGGCCGGCAACGGCGACGATGCGATCGCCATGATCACCGAGTGGGCACCGCAGCTCGTGCTGCTCGACATGCAGATGCCCGAGCGCACGGGGCTCGAGGTGGTGGCGGCGGTGGGCGCGGCACGCATGCCCCCCACGATCTTCGTGACGGCCTACGACGAGTACGCCGTGCAGGCGTTCGATGTGGCCGCGCTCGACTACCTGCTCAAGCCGTTCGACGACGAGCGCTTCGCGGCGGCGTGGCAGCGCGCGATCACGCGTGACGCGACCGCGACGGTGGTGGCACAGGCGCGCCTCCTGGGCGCGCTCGCCGGGGCGACGCCTGCCGCAGTCGAGGCGGCATCGGCCTCGCGCGCGGCGGCACCGCGCTACATCGACCGCATGGTCGTGAAGCACGACCAGCGCACCATCGTGGTGATGCTGAGCGACGTGCAGTGGATCGCGTCCGACGGCAACTACGTCGTGCTGCATGCCGGCCGCGACAAGTACCAGGTGCGCGAGACCCTCACGAGCCTGGAGTCGCGCCTCGATCCGCGGCGGTTCCTGCGCATCCATCGCCGCACCATCGTGGACATGCGCGCCATGAAGGAGCTGCAACCGTGGTTCGGCGGCGACCAGATCATGATCCTGCGTGACGGCACGCGCCTCAAGGTCAGTCGCAACCTGCGCGCCACGGTGGCGAAGCGGCTGGCCGGCGAGTGGTGAGCCTGATGACGGCGCCATCCGCCACCGCACGGGCCGAGTGGCGGCTGCGCGCGTGGCTGCTGCTCTTCTGGTTCGTGCCGGCCACCATGGGCACGCTGGGCTTCGTGCTGGTGCCGTCGCGCCTCAATCCCACGTTGTCGGTGGTGAGCCTCTTCGCGGCGCAGGTGCTCATCTGGAGCCTGTGGGCGGTGCACACACTGGTGCTGTGGTGGGTGGGCGATCGGCTCCCGTGGCGCCCGGGCTCGCGCCTGCGCGCCGGGGGCGCCTATCTCGCGCTGGGCGTGGTGGTGGTGGTGGTGCAGATCTTCTGGCAGGCCATCTGCGGCACGGCCTTCGGCATCGCCGAGCGGCGCGGGTTCGAGAGCACACTGGTCATCGGCCTGCGCAGCAACGGCGACTACTTCGTCGTCATCTACTGCGCGGTGGTGGTCGCGCAGCTCGCGACCCGCTGGTACGCGCAGTGGCAGGCCGAGCGCATCGAAGCCGCCCGTCTCGGCGAAGACCTGGCCCAGGCGCACCTGCGTGCGCTGCAGGCGCAGCTCAATCCGCACTTCCTGTTCAACGCCCTCAATTCGATCGTCACGCTCATCGGGCGTGATCCGGCGCTGGCGCAGCAGCTCGTCGTGCGCCTCGCCGACCTGCTGCGCGCGACGCTCAAGGCCGGCGAGCTGCAGGAGGTGCCACTGGCGCAGGAGCTGGAGGTGACGCGCCGCTATCTCGACATCGAGCAGGTGCGCTTCGCCGATCGCCTGCGGGTGGTGTGGCCGCACGATCCGCCTGCGGCGCTGGTGCCGGCCTTCGCCCTGCAGCCGCTGGTGGAGAACGCGCTGCTGCACGGCATTGCGCGCCAGGCCGGCCCCGGCGTCATCGACATCGGGGCGCGCATCGCGCCGGCGGCCGAGGGCGACCAGCTCGTGCTCACGGTGCGCGACACCGGGCCGGGGCTGCGTGCGCCGTCCGCGTCACGTGGCACCGGCACCGGACTCGCGAACCTGCGCGCACGACTCGCGCGACTCTACGGCGACGCGAGCTTGCTGGCGCTGCACGACCGGGCCGAAGGGGGCACCGAAGCGGTGTTGCGACTCCCGTTGCGCGTGGTGGTCGTCGAGCCCGTCGCGGTGGGTGGGAGCGGAATGCACCAGACGCGCGTGGGCGAGAACGCGGTACCCGCGCGCGGCTGACCCTGCGCGTCGTACGCGCTCCACTGGCTGTTCGCCACGAACACATAGGCGTCGCCGAAACGGGCACCGATGGTGGGTTCGGGCAGGGTCGTCGCGTCGCGCGCGAGCACATCCACGTGCGCCACCTGCTGCAGCGCACGGTCGAAGCCGATGTGGACGATTCGCGCCGGCTCGACCCCATTCTGCACCGCGATGATCCCGTTGCCCGACCAGGTCAGTCCATCGAGGCCGAGCACGGTGGTGGCAGGCCGGTCCGCGATGCGATGGACGGCGTGCGTGGCGAGGTCGACGCGGAACAGTCCGTGCGAGTAGTCGGCCACGATCGCCGTGCGCCCGTCGGGCACGAGCGCGATGCCCTGCAGGCTGCGAAAGCGCGCGTCGGTCACGACGTCCCAACGCCGCGTGGCAGGATGCCAGTGGAGCAGCGCTGCGTCGTCGCTGTCGGTGACGAGCACCGAGCCATCGGCCGCAATCGCGAGATCGCCGGGGAGGCGGTCCTGCGTGCCGCGCGGCAGCGGGACGATGTCGAGGATGCGCCCATCGTCGACCCGCACCTGCACCAGCGCGGCCACCGGACGCATGCTGTCGGCACGCGTCGCAACCGCGCGCGTGCTGTCACGCTGCATGTTGACGTGGGGCGCCGTCGTGCACCACAGCGTGCGCCCGTCAGCGGCCACGCGCACGCCGAATACCGCGCCGATGCGGGCGTCACGCGCGAGCTGCAGGTCTCGCACGCGGCCCGCGTGCCACGCCACCACGGTGCGCTGCCGGATGCTGGCGACATACACCGTGCCGCTGGCCGTGTGCGCGTCGAGCCCCTCGGCGAAGAAGTGGGGATCGTCCACGGTGGCGAGCACGCCGCCGGTCGCGATGGGCGCGGCGTGCGCACGCAGTGCCGCCAGTGGCGCCGCTTCGAGCAGCGCGGTCGCGGCCGTCGCCAGCCGCGGGTCGCCCAGGAGCGCGGGTGCGAGATTCATGGCATCGAGCGTGGCAGCGGCACGCCGGAAGCGCACGGTGTCGCTCGCCTGCGCGGCAACGCGCGCGAGACCCGCCCAGTACGCCGGTTGCAGGGGCCACGCGGTGGCGGCGCGCTCCACCAGCGCGAGGGCCTCCGCCACCGAGCCGGCGCGCGCTGCCGCGCGCCACGCCTCACGGGCCACCGCCGCCGAGTCGCGGACGGGATCGCCGGTGGTCACGGCGGACGTCGTGGCGGAGGTCGTGGCGCCCTGTGCGACGGCGGACGACGTGGGCACGGCCGCGCAGCAACTCGCCGCCAGGACCACGCCGCAGACACGGTGGCGCGACGCGTGCGCACGCATGGTCACTGCGGGACGGCGTTGCCGTTGCGCTGGATGGCGGTCCACGCCGCCGCCTGCAGCTTGCGCACGGTGATGGAGTCGACCGACGCGCCCGGGATGACCGGCGGGAAGCGATCGGGGCGCACCCCCGCGACCTTCTCGAGCACCGTGAGGGCCGCGAGGTAGCTGCCGTAGATCGTCGGGTGCAGGCCGTCGGAGTAGAGCTGCGAATAGTTGCCGAACGCGACCCAGGCATCACCGGCCGGTGCGAACAATCCGTTCACCGACGCGGCGGCGTTGCGATACGACTGCTGCACGTTGGGGAAGTCGAAGAGGCGGTCCTGCGTGGGCCACACCATGAGCAGCACCGGCTTGGCACCCGCGTCGCGGATGAGCGGGGCGAAGGCCTCGGTCCACGTGCGCAGGTGCACCTGGCTGGCTGGCAGCGCCGAGGAGCCCTGCTGCAGGACGACGAACTCCCAGCGGTCGTTCTTGAGCCAGCGTGCCGCGACGCCCTCGTTCCAGTGATCCTCGAGCGCGAAGTCAGGGCCGGCCAGGACGGCAGTGCGCAGGTTGCTCACGCCGGCCATGGGCGCGAGGGTCTCGACCAGGCGCGGCAGGTCGTTGGTGTACGTAAGCGAGTTGCCGAGGAAGAGCACGCGGGTGGTGCCATCGGCAAATCGCGGAGCGGTGGGCGTGCTGGCGCAGTTCGTGGTGACGAGCACCAGTGCGGCCAGTGCGACGGCGCGTGCTGCGCCGTGCGTCCGGAGTCGGGAGAGTGAGAGCATGAGGCACACTCGCCGGACGCGTTGGGCATCGGCCTGCATGCGGTGGCGAACGGCGACGACGCGAGGGCGAACGGCAGCAGGCGGGGGACTGCGGGCGGCGAAACGTCGGCGGCGCGAGGGCCGTACGGCCAACATGACCCGTTCATCACGACACCCATGACGCGCGACGCCCGCCTGCACGCGTTGCTCGAAACGCACGCGACCGCGATCGAAGCCGTCGTGCAACGTTACGTCGACGATGCCATGGAGCGCGACGACCTGCGCCAGGAGATCGTCATCGCGATCTGGCGTGCGCTGCCGCGTCTCGACAGCGCGGACGATCCGAGAGCCTACGTGCTGCGCATCGCGCGCAATCGCGCGGTCACCTTCTGCCTCCGTCGGGCACGGCGTCACGCACGCCTCCTGCCGCTCGACGATTCGCTGCGCAGCGCGCACAGCATCTCCGGCGAGTTCGACGTGCGCCAATTGCTGCAGCACGCCACGGGCGCGCTCGCGCACCTGTCCCCGTCACAGCAGCACCTGCTCGCCCTCGCGGCCACCGGGCGCACGCCGGCCGAGATCGCGCGCGACACCGGGCGCGAGGCGGGCGCGGTGCGGGTGGCGTTGCACCGGGCGCGCACGCTGCTCCGACGCTGGATGGATCGCGCCACGGAGGATCGATGAGCAGCGTGCTGCAGGCGGAAGACGCCATGGCGTCGGCGACGGTCCAGGCGTGGTCGCAGGCGGCGCGTCGTGCACGCACCCGCCGCACTCGGCGCTGGGTGCGCGTGGCGCTGCTGGCCCCGATCGCGGTGCTCAGCGCGGCCTGGATCGGCATGATTCTCTGGTGGGCCGTGCGTGGTGCCGTGTGGTGGGCGCTTGTGCCCATGCTCGCACACGTCGGGGCCATCCTCCTCGCGCTCGGCTGGCCCACGCAGCCGTCACTCGCCGCCACGGCGCCGCAGGACTTCACCGCACGCATCGTCGCCACCGTGCACGATCGGCTGGCGCGACTCCGCGCGCTGCGGCAGGCGCTGCTGGTGGAGTGGGCGCTGTTGCTCGCCCTCCCGCTCGTGCAGTATCTGGTCTCCGCACAGCCGGTCCGCTGGGGGATCACCTTCACCGCGGCGCTCAGCGCGCTGTGTGTCGTGTGGCCCCTCGAGTGCATCGCGCGCGCGCAGCGTGAGGAGGGCGCCCGCCTCCTCGCGCTGCACGGCGATGACCGATGACCCGCGCCGGCGCTACTTCACGACGGGCGTGCTGGGCGTCATGGTGCGTGTGAACACGAACCCGTCGACATGCCGCGGCCAGCGCGTCGTCATGGGGCTGTAGCCGAGCGGTCGCGCCGTGAGCGGCTCGGCGAGCCATGCCCCGTCGGCGCGCAACGTGCGCAGGTCGATGAAGCCGAGCGACTGTCCGCTGTCGCGCCACAGCCCGTCGAGGGAGGCGGAGTCGGCCGGCGGCAGCTCCTGCCGCGGGATCGCGGTGCCGCGACGCGCCATGCCCAGTGCACCATCGGCCGCGAGGAAGGCGATCGTGTACACCTGGCCCGGCAGCGCGGTGTGGATGCGATGCCCGGCCGGCACCATGCCCGGCGCCGGGTCGCCGACGATGTCGACACGGTCGCGAACCCAATGCGAGCTCGCCCCCCACACGACGATGCGCCGCTTCGGGTCGCGTTGCGCGAGCCACACCAGGTTGGCGGCCATGACCGAATCGCGACTGTTCATGATGGCGGGCGTCTGGATGCCGTTGAGCAGCGGATGCAGGAAGTCGACCAGCGCACCCGCGCCCGTGAGCGTCTGCCGCCAGAAGCCCACCTCACCCAGCGCGCCCAGTGCGGGGACATCAGCCGTCAGGCGCGCGAGCACGCGCGCAACGGTGGCGTGCAGCCGTGCCCGCGTCGTGTCCGCGAGCGCCTTCACGGCGGGCATGGGCGCGCCCACCGCGCCGCGCAGGACGGCGAGGTCGGCGTCGAGTTCGACGGTGTCACGCTGCGCCCGCGCCATGCGCTCGAGATCGGCCAGGAGGAATCGCGACCGGGACCCGGAGGGCTGGAAGTCGAGCCCTGCCAGTTCGAGGGGGCGCTGCGTGCCCTTGAGGCTGTCGACGTACGCGAGCAGAGGCCGCACCTGCGTGCTGTTCGACCACAGCTCGAACATGCAGGTGTCGGCGGAGTCGCGGAGCGCGAGTCCACTGCGGGCATCGCGCCAGGCACGCCGGCAGTCGTAGAAGCCGCTCTCGAACACGAGCAGATCGAACTGCTTGCGTTCGTGCAGGTAGCGGATGAGGCGGGCCTTGGCCTCGAAGGTGGTGCCGTCGCCGTGGCTCTGCTCCCCCAGCAGCACGATGCGGCGGTTGCCGATGGCGCGCCCGATCGGTTCGAGGTCGCGGAAGTCGCCGTCGGCGATGTCGAGCGAGCGAAGGGGATAGGCGTGCGCCGCGAGCCACGCGCGGCGCGCCGCGAGATCACGGGTGGCAGCATCACCCGCCGCGCGGCCCTGTGCCGCGAGCGGATGGAGGGCGGTACTGCAGGCCACGAGGGCCACGAACAGCGCAGGAAGACGGGACACGGGACTCCGGAAGGTGAAAGGTCCGGAGTCCCAGTCTCCCGCGCCGCGCGAGCGTTACATGATGCGGGGCGCGCCGCCCGCGCCGGCGGTGCGCGGTGTGCTCAGAACACCCACGGCACGAGCTGCACCTGCCGCGTGATGAGCACGCGCGTGTCACGCCCGCCAATGACGCCGATCTTGGCGGCGCCCCACCCCACGAAGCCGCCGATGCGCGACTGGCCGGAGAACGGCGACACGAACGCGCCGTCCCGCGCGCCAGCCGCCAGCAGGCCGAACGACACGAACCCCGGACGCAACGCGCCCCCGCTCTTGCCGCCCCAGCCGTCGCGCCAGATGTAGAGGCGCACGCCGGCTTCGGCGGCCGTCACGGCGCTCGTCTTGCCGCCGTCGCGCGGCACCGCGAGATACGTGGGCACGTACGAGGCGATGAGCTCGGCGCGCGAGGGCCACTCGTCGCGATTCGCCCGAAAGCCCGGCACGAACTGCGCGGCGAAGTTGAGCGCCACCTCGGCGCCGTTGCGCGTGGGGGCATCGGGGCCGTACTTGCGCTCGAAGCGCGCCAGCTTCTCGCGGCTGTCGAGCATCGACCGACTGCGTCGCCCCGCATTGAAGGCATCAACCGGCGCCATGAGCGGTACGGCGCGCGTGCGCCCCACCGCGGCGTCGAGGGGCGTGCGCACCTCCTCTTCCAGAATGGCCGCCAGCGTGTCGAGCGCGGCGGCCTCGGCGGTGGAGAGCGCCGCGTATCGGCGGCGCGCCACGGTCACGAAGCCCACGTGGGCATCGCCCAGGGCCCAGAGCCTCTGCGACTGCACTTCGGCGCGCGTGAGACGCTGTGTGAGCTCGACGCGCTTGGCGCGCACCGCCGGCGCCACGGCGGCGAGGGAATCGGCCACGCGGGCACTGTCCAGCAGGTCGCCCAGCGTGAGTGTGCGCAGTGCGGCGGTATCGAGGCGCGCCGCAGCCGGTTGCGCCTGCGTCGCGGTCGGCCACGCGCTCGCGCCGGCCACGACGCCGGCGAGCAGCAGTCGGCATGCCATGCGGCGCGCACTCATGTCAGCCACCCCTTCAGCTTGTCGGTGTTGCGTTCGACGTACGCGGTCCAGCTGTGCGGATTCTGCGGCGTGATGACGGGCGCCTCGTGGTCGCGCAGCGACGCCTTGAGTGTGGCCACCAGTTGCGCCTTGGTGGAGATGTTGAGCGCCGACTGCGCGTCGATGAGCGCCTCCGAGGTGCCGGGCACGTCCATGTATGCCCAATCGGCCTTGCTGCGGAAGAAGTGCCCGCCCACCGGGTCGAGGGCACCGGTGATGGAGATCCATCGCTGCACCGATGTCACCGTGCCGCCCAGCGTCTTCACCTGCGACGGAATCGACAGCGCCTCGTCGCGCCCCGTGTACAGCGTGCGCCGGTTGGGCACGAGCGACCCGAGCTTCATGGCCACGGTGCGGATGAGCTGCACCGGCGACGCCATGAAGACGACATTCTCGAAGCGCACGCCATGCGTGGCCGGCTGCAGCATCGCCGACTTCGTGACCGCCGCGTGGTGCAGCGTCTCGTAGGTGTGGAAGCAGCCGAGCGAGTGGCAGATGATGCTGAGCCGCTGATGCGCGGCGGGAATGCCGGCGGCCACGCCGTCGCTCACGATCTGCTTGAGCTGCAGCAGGTACGCTTCGCGCACCGCAGCCCGCGCATCGGCCACGAGCACGGGCCAGAGCACATCACCGAGCACGTCGGCCAGCACCGGCCCCAGCACCTCGTCGTCGATCTGGTCGGCCACCGCATCGAGCGCCTGCGCGAACAATGCGCCGAGGTTGTTCTTGGCTGCGAACCAGTCGTTCACCTGATCGTAGAACAACTGGTAGATGGCGATCCCATCGGCCTCGCTGCCGAGAGCGGTGCGCACGGCCTGCACGAGATCCTGATAGTCGCCCGGCTTCGCATTGCCGATGCCATGCACGAGGAGCAGGGCGCGATTGTCCTTCCACACGTGTGACTGCACTGGCAGCGGCATACTTCCCTCATGGCGCGCGGGCGCCGTCGGCGTCGACACGACCCGCGGTTCCGTCCGCGGGACGCCCGGGAAAGGTGACGCCGCAAGCCGGTGGCCGCCATGCGGCGCGCATGCCGCTCAGCGCCAGAGACGCAGCTGTTCGGCGCCGAAGTCGAGCTCCACCCGGGACACGACGCGCAGGGCGTCGAAGCCGAGCAGCCCGACGCCGGCGCTGCGGATCTTCGCGAGGACCGGCAGGTCGGCCACGCGCACCTGCGTGATCGGCACGGCGGCCGAGCGTCCCGCTGCGCCCACCTGCAGCGTGCCGATAGCCGCATCCGACATCGTCAGCGGCGCACCGTCGAGCCCGCGTGGCGCCGGGCCCGGCGACGGCGTGAGCGCGAGGGCGGCTGCGCGCGCGGCGGCGGACCCGAGCACGGTGAACGGCGCCCCCGAGTCGAGCACGAGGAAGAGTGGAGTGACCGGTGCGGCTGCGCTCGGTGCGCGCACTGTCGCGTCGATGCCCCACAGCGCCCCCACCGCGCGCATCGTCGCCGTCGCGTCGGGGGCGCGGGGCGCCGGGGACGGCCCCAGCGTGAGGAGCGTTCGCACGCTGTCCTGTCGGGTGAACGAGAGCCGCCCTGCGGTGCGCAGCAGGTCGAGCCCGACGATGGCATCGAGCGGCGCGCCACCGATGTTCGGCAGCGCCTCGAGGACGAGGACCTCGACGTTGCGCAGCGTGGTGGCACCGATCGTGAGCGTGGGGAGCGTCGCTGCGGAGAATCCGTCCACGCTGCCGCCCGCGCCTTCGCCAGCGAGCGGAAGGACTCGCACACCCTCGGCCGACTGCTGACGCATGCTCACCGGTCGTGGCGTCACGCCGGACGGCAGCGCCGCACGCCGGACGATGGTGGTGGCTGCGGCAAGATCGACGACCGCGCGGCGCGGCGCCGCGGTGGCCGTGGCGCCGAACGACAGGGTGGCGATGGGATAGCCCGATCGTGTGTCGAGGGGGATCTGCGCGACCAGCGAGGGTGCCGGTACGAACGCATCCACGACGGTGGTGATGGCGTGATCGCCCGCGCCCATCGGTACGGCGCCGCGGAACATGTCGACGACCGGGGCGTTGTCGCGCGCGGCCTTCTCCCAGCCGTCGAGGCGCCACCGCGCGGTCACGCCATCGCCGCCCGTCACGTTCACCACCACGCGGCGCGCCTGCAGCGTGGCGAGCGGCTGACGCATGAGTTCGCGCGCCGCGCCGTCGCGGAGCAGCGACACCACGAGCGTGTCCCGCTGGCAACGACTCACCACCTGCCCGCCGCGCGCGCGTTGCACGATATCGCCCGCCTGACCCTCCGACACGGCGAGGACCACGGTCACGATGGGTGTGCCGTCGAGGGGGACCGTGTCGGCGGCGCCGGGGGCCACCGTGCGCGCGCGCAGCTCGATGGTGTTGGCGGTGCGGGCGACGAACCAGCTGCGACACTGCGCGTGGGCGTGCGGTGCCACGCCGGCGAACAGGAGCGTGGCAAGAGCGAGGCGGAGTCCGGACATGAGGATGCGGCGGTGGAGTCAGGGAGGCGTGAGGGCCACGCGATACGTGCGGTCGCCCCAGGCGATGGTGAGCGTCGCGTCGCGCACGGCGAGGGTGAGGCGCTCGGTCGGCGGCACGCCCGTGTCGACGGCGAGCGGCACGCGCACGAGATCCTGCGCGGGGGTGTACTGCGTGCCGAAGACGCGCTGCAGGCGGCTCACGACGAGCAGCGGCTGCGTGGGCGATGGCAGCATCCAGAGGGTGTACTCGCCGGCGGGGATGCGCGCGGGGCCGATCTGCAGCGTGTCGGTGAGGTGCAGGCGCGTGGCGAAGTCGGCACCGAGGCGCCAGATGCGATCCCACGGCACCACGCCGCCCCAGATCGAGCGCCCGCGCGCCGCAGGTCGTGCATACACGATCGCGCCGGACGCGCGGCCAACCGTGAACGGCACGGAGTCGCGCGGCGACAACGCGCCGGCGCCGCGGCCCGCCACGTCATCGGCGTGCCACGCCGCGCCGATGCGCTCCACGTCGATGGCCGGCACTCGCGTGACGACCACCTGATACGTCGTGTTGCGCCAGTCGGAGCGCAGCAGCGCACCGTCCCGATCGAAGGTGGCGCCGAATCGCCCCTGTCCGAAATAGTCCACGTCCACCGAATCCCGCGCTGCATACAACACGCTCGTGTGCGACGGCGTGCGTTGCGTCGGGAGGAGGGCGAGCCGATGCAGCATGGCCGGCGTGCCGGACGACAGTCGCGCGCGGCCAAGGGCGTGCTCGAGCACCAGGAAGGACATGCCCAGCGGAATCGTGCCGAGCGGGAACGCGCCCTCCGGCGCCGCGATGCGATCGGTCACCAGCGCGCCGCTGCGGTCGGGCGCCTCACGCACGATCGTGTCGCCCTGGTACGTGAGCGAGGCGCGCGCGGTGGTGGCGCCCAGCGGCGCGCCGTCGCCGCGCCACGTCGTCTGCACGTAGGACGCGAACCGCCCGTCCGGGGCAAGCGTGATCTCGTAGCGCAGCAGGCGCGCCGTGGGCGCGCGGGTGACGATCGCGCCCGTGATGCGCGCGCCGCTGCGGGCGAACGTCTCGACCTGCACCGTGTCGGTGCCGAGGCGGGTGATGAAGGCGCCGCCCTGCGCTGCGGCGGTGACCGGCATGGTCGTGAGCACCACGAGCGCCGCGTCGAGCGGGCGCAGTCGGCGCAGCCGGCGTGCGGCTGAAGAGGAGAGGAAGCGCATGCATCCATACGGCGCTGCAGCGCGACCATGGGTTTCTCCCCTGTGACGAAACGTCAGCGCGTCGCGGTCATCGGTGACGGCGCGGTGACCGGCGCGCTGTGCCGGTGGGAGCACATGCGGCTAGATTGGCCGCGAACAGTTGGCACGACGGCGGAATGATCCGGCGCGTGACCGACCGGAGATCAGTCATGCGCGTCGCCATCGTCGGTGGACCCGGAGTGGGGAAGAGCACCCTCGTGCGCCAACTCGGCGATCTCTATCGCAACGGCTCGTACGGCGAAGGCGAGCAGGGCGTGTGGGATCCGCGGGTGCTCGCCGACATCGCGGCCGGCCGCAATCCCGTGGGTGTGACCGAGTACTTCGCGCGCCTCTACGACGCCAACTACCGGCATGCCGCCACGCACGACGAGCCCGGCGCGGTCGTGCTCATCGAAGGGGCGCGCATCACCCTCGAGGCGCACATCGCCGAGTATCCCGTCGAGGTGCACGAGGCGCTGCACGGCGTGTTGGCGATCGGGGATGCGTGGGCGCCCGACTGCACGGTGGTGCTCACGTCGAGCACCGACACGATCGAGCAGCACATTCGCCGTCGCGGTCGCCCGCACGAGGCAGTCGAGCGCATGATCGAGCGATTCCGCCTCATCGACGGCGAGTTTCGTCGTCTCGTGGCGTCGTACCCGGGTGCCGTGCAGGTCGATCGCGACGGCATGGAGTTTCACACGCGCGAAGGGCTGCTCGCGGTGATCGAGGCGGCGGGGTTGCCGGCGTTCCGGGAGATTCCCTATGAAGACCGGCAGGAATAGCAAACCACGGGAGCAGAACGACGGGAGCGGAACGACGGAAGCCCACCAACGAGACGACGGCAACCACGGGTGATGCGCGCCGCGATCGTCCCAGTGGTTACCGTCGTCCCGCCGTCCCGTTCTCGTAGTCGCTGCTCCCGTTGTTCTGCTGCCGTGGTTCGCCGTTCCCCACGAACAGCGCCTTCGGAATCATGACGTGCGCGCCCATCGTGCCATCCACGAGCTGCGTGATGCGCACGTCGCAGGCGGTGCTCACCAGCATGTAGGCATCTTCGCGCGTCATGCGTTGCACCTCGACGAGCAGCGCGATCGCCTCCTTCACGGCGATCTTGGTGGCGGTGGTGAGGTTGCTGTCGGCTCCCATGGCAATCCAATGCGTCGGCGTCTCGCCGCGCGGCCAGGTGAGGTGCAGGTCCTTGCGCACCACGAGCTGCATGCGGCCGCGAAGCGCGGTCTCGAGCGCCGTGATATCCACCTCGCCGTCACCCTGTGCGGCGTGACCGTCGCCCACGAGCAGCAGGGCACCCGGCACGTGCACCGGGATGTACAGCACCGTTCCGGCCACCATCTCCTTGTTGTCGAGATTGCCGGCGTGGATCCCCGGCGGTGCGCTGTTGATGCGCCCCATGGCCGGCGGCGGCGCAACGCCGATGCTGCCGAAGAACGGCCGCAGCGGGATGTGAATGCCGAGCGTGTCGTCGAAGTGACCGAGCATGCGCGTACGGTCGAGCGGCACGATGCGCGACTTGGATTGCCCGGGGAACGCTTCGGGAATGAAACCGCTGCGCGGGCCGAACGAGTTGCAGGCGTACGGCACATCGAGCGCGATGTCGAGCAGGCGCACCTCGAGGACGTCGCCGGGCTCCGCGCCCTCGACGTGCACCGGTCCGGTGAGCACATGGCCGCCCGGGCCGCGGCGCAGCGTCGAGTCACGCACCGCCGCCTGGATCGCGCGGATGGCCGGCTCGATGCGACCACTGTCGAGTCCCGGCTGCAGCAGTCGCGTCCCGCAGGTCGACACACTTCCCACATCGAGCACATCGCCGGACGCCACGCGTAGCGCGGGGCGCGCCTGCGGGTCGTAGCCGCCATACACGACGGTGGTCGGCGACGGCAGGAGCGTGTGCGTGCGCCCCGCAGCCGGCGCGCCCCAGAACGGGCGCGTGGACCGAGGCGTGGCGCCCTGCGGGGACGCGCAGGCGGCGACGAGCAGCAGCGGCAGCGCCGCCACGAGCGGGGGTCGGTTCAGGGCGTGCCGCATGGGGGGGCAGCGTTGAGGCGTGGTGGGCGGGGGACGGTGGGGAGAAGTACCACGGAAGCCGTACGACGGGAGCGGAACGACGGGAGCTCAACCACGAGACGACGGTGACGACGGTGACGACGGTGACGACGGCACCTCGTCCGCCCGTCGTTCCCGTCGTCCCGCAGTCCCGCTCCCGTCGTTCCCTTCCCGCAGTCCCGCTCCCGCCGTATGCAGTTCACCTGCGTACCGCGTGCTCCCACACCACCCGTCCGCCCGTGGCGGAGTCGAGCCCTGCGACCAGCGCGCTCACGGCGGCGGGGGTGCTCACCGACACGCTGCGTCCGAGATCAGTGTACCAGCGCGCAGTCACGAGATCGGCGACGGCAGCCACGTCGCGCACGCTGCTGTAGATGACGAGCGGACCGGTGGGCGGCAGGGTGAGTTGCGTCCACGTCGCGGTGCGATCGGCAACGAGCGTCGGCGTGCCATCGGCACCCACCTGGTAGCCCACATCGCCACCGGTCACGAACGCGCGCGCACGCGTGGCGCGCGGCAGCACCCACGCTTCCACGGCACCGTTCGCCGCGATGGGGAGCACGGTGAACGGTCGGTTGCGCCGACGCCATGCCGGTGCCACCAGCGCGTTCACGTCGCGCGCGAGCTTGGCGCCCCGCGCGAGACGCGCAGTATCCACCGGCTCGGTGTAGCGCACGCGACCACCGCCATCGAGCCGCACCAGCGCGAGGCGGCGCACGGTGCGGAAGCTGCTGTCGATGTCATAGACACCACCCACCGGCACGCCGTCGGCGGTGCGCTCGCAGTGAATGGCCTTGGGCGCCGCTGCGGCTGCCCCGAAGGTGCCGCCGGCGCGCAGGCGTGCCACGTTGCTCGTGCACTGCAGCCCGTACACCAGCGCGCGGGCGCGCGCGTCGGCGTCGGCAAAGGCCGCGCGGAAGCCCGCGGGCAACGCGTCCACCGGTGGTGCCGGGGCCGTCACCGCCGGCTCCGGCGCGGGCGCCGGCGGCGGCGCGGCGGCTGGCGGCGCGCTGCACGCGCTCCACACCACGGCGCCACCAACACACACACCGATGACACGGGCGCGCACGCGCGCACCGAGCACGCGTGCAACGCGCTGCTCGCGTGCAGGGCGCATCGGGACAGCAGGACGGAAGGGCACCAGCAGACTCAGGGCAGGGGGAACGGACGCGCGCGATCGTCCGAATAGTGCACCACCGCCGCGTCCCCTGTGGACCGGTCGCGCTACATTCCCTGCATGGAGCTGTACAAGACCTTCACCATCGAAGCCGCGCATCGCCTGCCGCACGTCCCCGCAGGCCACAAGTGCGCGCGCCTGCACGGCCACTCGTTCCGCATCGAACTGCGCGTCACGGGTCCCCTCGATCCGCACCTGGGCTGGGTCATGGACTTCGCCGACGTGAAGCGCGCCTTCCAGCCGCTGTACGATCAGCTCGACCATCACTACCTGAACGACATCCCGGGTCTCGAGAACCCGACCAGCGAAATGCTGGCCCTGTGGATCTGGGAGCGCCTCAAGCCCACGCTCCCCCTGCTCAGCGCCGTCGCTGTCCACGAGACCTGCACCTCCGGCTGCACCTACCGCGGCCCCTGACGAGCCCGGGCTCGCCGTCCGCGCGCGCGGCCCCGCGCTACTTGCAGCTCAGCGACCCCTCGTACCCGCGCACGATCTCCGCCTGACGCATCGTGCGCGCCATCCGGCTCGCCGCCTGCAACGCCGAGCAGGCGCTGCGCTCATCGTCGCGCAGCAGGTGCGCCTCGAGCACGCGGATGTAGGCCCAGGTGCTGTCGTCGGCCGTGGTGAGCTTGGGCATCAGCGCCCGCAGCGCACTGAGCGCAGCCGTCACCGTGGCCGCCGACGGGTCGCCCATGGACGGATCGAGCTCGCGCGAGATGCTGTCGAGCGATGCCCGCGCCGGCGACACGGCGCTCGGCGCCGGTGTAGACCCACCCCCCGGCGCACCAGCCGGCGCACCTGCCGGGGCCGATGTCGTACCGTTCGCCGCCGTACCACGCGCGCCAGCGCCTGAAGCCGAGATCGGCGCCCCCCCCGCGCCACCGCTCTGCGCACCGCCGTTGGCACCACCGGCTGGCGTGCTGGGTGTTGCGGGCGGCGCGTCCGCGCCCGCCGTCGTCGGGCCAGCCGCCCCGGTGCTGTCTGCGGCCGGAGGCGCCGCCGCACTGTCGCCGCGCGTGGCGTACCATGCGCCGCCCCCGCCCAGCACCAGCACCGCTGCGGCGATCCCGATGAGTCCTCCCGACCCCTTCTTCGCGGCCGGCGCCGCGGCGGGCGCCGTGGCTCCCGCCCCCGCCGCCGCCTGACGGCCACCAACGGTGGCGCTGGCCACCGGCGTCGCGGAGAGAGGCGTGGTCGAGAGCGGGGTGTTCGACAGCGGCGTCGCAGAGATCGGCACCGACGCCATGGGCGTCATGCGCGTGTTGCGACGTCCCACCACCACGCCCGCCTCGGCGGCCGCGGCCTCGAAGGCGTCGGCAAAGTCACCGGCGCTCGGGGTGCGCGCGTCGCGGTCGCTGGTGAGCGCTTCATCGAATGCCCGCTGCAATGCCAGCGGCCACGGCAGGTCGGGGCGTACCGCCGCCAGGCCACGCGGCTGCGACACGAGACGCGCGGTCATGCCGCGGTCGGGCGACCGGGTATCGAAGGGGAGGTCGAGCGTGAGGCACTGATAGGCCACCAGCGCCAGCGCGTACACGTCGCTCCGCTGGTCGAGATCCTCCGAGAGCAGCTGCTCGGGACTCATGAACTCCGGCGTCCCCACCACCATGCCGGTGCGCGTGAGCTGCGTCTGTCCGCTGGGCGCCCCGACGGCCTTGGCGATGCCGAAGTCCACCACCTTGCAGCGCATCTCGTGGGTGCCCTCGTCTTCGGCGACGAGGATGTTGTCGGGCTTGAGATCGCGATGCACGATGCCCAGCCGGTGCGCGGCGTCGAGGCCGTCCGCCACCTGTCGCACGAGCGACGCCGTCTTGGCCAGGTCGAGCGCGCCATCCTGGTCGAGCACATCGCGCAGCGAGCGGCCCGGCACGTATTCCATCGCGAGGTATACCATGCCGCCGGCCGTCTCTCCGAAGTCGAAGACGCGGGCGACCCCCTCGTGCTCGATCTGGCTGGCGTTGGCCGCCTCGCGATTGAAGCGCGCGACGCTGGCCGAGTCGGCCAGCATCTCCGGGCGCAGCACCTTGATGGCCGCCTGCTTGGGCAGGCGCACGTGCTTGGCCAGGTAGACCGCCCCCATGCCGCCCTCTCCCAGCTTCTTCTGGACGAGGTAGCGGTCGGCGATCACCTGCCCGACGAGGTCGTTCTCGGTTTCGGTAGAGCGCAGCGTCGACCCATCGGCAGGGCAGAAAGCGCTCTCATCCGTATAGTCCTTCCCACAGACAGGACAGATCTTCGCCATGGATGCCGCCGGGTGGCCGGAAAAGCGTTAATGTTGTCGCGTCCCACCTTCCGCGGAGAATATCGCATGGCAGCAGTCCCGTTCGCACGTCGCGTCCTCGCCCCGCGCGTGCGCGTTCTTTCCGCCCGACAGCTCGTGGCGGCGCTGGCCCTCGTCGGCACCACCACCGTGGTCGCGCAGGCGCAGGCGAAGCCGACCGTCGCGGTCATGTATTTCACGAACGGTGCCGTCGGCAACACCGCCGAGTACGCGCCGCTCTCGAAGGGGCTGGCCGAGATGCTCATCACCGAGCTGTCGACCAACACCAACATCCGCGTCGTCGAGCGCGACCGTCTGCAGGCGCTGCTCGAGGAGCAGAACCTCGGCGCCACCAATCGGGTCGAAGCCGGCACGGCCGCGAAGCTCGGCAAGACGCTCGGCGCGATGCACATGCTCATGGGCTCCTTCGTCATCGACGGCAAGGGCAGCATGCGCATGGATGTGCGTGCGGTGAACACCGAGACGTCGGAGCTCGTGTACGCGACGTCGGTGACCGGCAAGGCTGACGGCATGCTCGGCCTCCTCGCCGACCTCGGCAAGCAGGTGAACACCGGGCTCAAGCTGCCGGCGCGTCCGGCGGGCGGGAGCAACAACGACGGCGCGGCACTCGGGGCAAAGGGCCCCAACCAACTCCGTTCGATGATGCTGCTGAGCCGCGCCCTCGAGGCGCAGGACAAGAAGAACACCACGTCGGCGGTCGCGCTGCTCAAGGAATCGATCCAGTCGAACCCCGAGAACGCGCGCGCGAAGACCATCCTCGCGTCGCTCGAGCGCACGAAGTAAGTCCAGCGTCACATCGGCCCGCATCACGCGGGCCCCGAACGCACCGAGCCCCCACGTCGTCATCGGATCCGAACGATCCGTGCGACGTGGGGGCTCGGTGTTTCCGGCGGCGCCGGCCTACTGCATCTGCGCCGTCACCTGCGTGTTCGCGGTGGGCGTGATCGTGCAGGCGTTGCTGCCGCCGAACGACAGGCAGGCGCCGCCCCACGTGAGCAGCCCGTTGCCGATCGAGGGATCGACATTGAGCGTCACCGTGGTCCCCGACTGCACACTCAGCACGCAGTTCCCCGATGTGCCGGTGAGCGTGATGTTGCACCGCTGATTGCCGACGCCCATGAGGATCGAGCCCACGCCGCCGGCGCCCGCCGCACGCGACAGCGTGATGTTCACCATCAGCGGGGAGAACGTGCCGGTCACCGCCGCCGCGGAGAGCGGCGTGAAGGTGCAGACGTTGGTGACGGTGGCGCAGTCGCCGGTGAAGCCGGTGAAGCTGAAGTGTGTCGTGGGGGTCGCGGTCAGCGTGACCGGCAGCCCCATCGGCACGGTGCGCGTGCACAGGGTCGGGGTGCTGTTCGCGCTGATGGTGCAGGGCGGGAGCGCATTGACCTGCACGCTGCCACTGCCCGTGCCGTTGAGCGTGAGCGAGAGCAGCACCGTACGCCGCGCGAAGCTCGCGCCGATCGCGACGGGCTGGTCGGGAGTCACGGTGCAGGGATTCGTGCCGCTGCAATCACCGGTGAAGCCGTCGAACTGCATGACGGAACCGGTGGGTGTCGCGGTGAAGGTGAGCGGCTTCCCGGCGTCGACCTGCCAGGTGCAGAACCGGCCGGCGGAGTTCTCGCTCACCGCGCACGGCGTGAGCGCACCCGGCGCGATGGATCCGGCGCCGCTGCCCGTGATGGTGAGCGTCACGGTGACCTGACGCCGCGTGAAGCCGGCAGTGACGGTGAGGTCCTGCTGGTCGGGGAGGAGCTGGCAGGTGTTGATGCCGCTGCAGCTTCCGGTGAAGCCACCGAACACGCCGTACTGCGCCGCGCTGCCGGCGAGCTGCACGACGCGGCCGGCATCGACGAGCTGCGTGCAGGTGCGCGCCGGCCCGCCGTCGACCACGATGCAGGTGAGCCCGGTGTTGGTCGTCACCGAGCCGCCGCCCGGGCCGTTCGCGATGAGCGTGAGCGTGACTTGCCGGCGCGTGAAGGCGCCGCGCACACTGCGCGCCTGGTCGACCAGCACGCTGCAACTGCCGGTGCCGGTGCAGGCTCCGCTCCAGCCGGTGAACCGCTGATACGTGCCCGGCGTCGCGCCGAGCGTGACCGTGGTGCCGACGTCGACGAGATACGTGCACGTCTGGTCGCCTGCCCCTTCACTCACCACGCAGGCGTTGCCGGCGCTCACGGCGAGACTGCCGCCACCCGGGCCGCCCGCCGTGACGGTGAGCGTGACCTGCTTGCGCTTGAAGGCGGCCGACACGCTCGCCGCCTGCTGTGGCGTGACGGTGCAGCTGCCGGTGCCGCTGCACGCGCCGCTCCAGCCGGTGAAGTCGCTGGTGCCGTCGGGCGTCGCGGTGAGCGTGACGGGCACGCCGCGCGGCACGTTGGCCGAGCAGGTGCCGGTGGTCGTGTTGTTGGCGAGCGTGCAGGCGATGGGGCCACCCGACACCTGTCCGCCACCCGTGCCGGACAGCGCGACCGAGAGTGACACCGGCGCGGTGAAGCCGACGCTCGCGGTGTTCTGCCCAGCGCTCACATTCACGGTGCACGTCGCGCCCGCGGCCTGGGCGCACGCTGCGCCCCACGCGTTGAGCACATGCCCGGCTGCCGCGGTCGCGGTGAGTGTCACCGACGTGCCCACGGGGAAGTCGACGGCGCAGGTGCCGCTCGCCGCGCCGTTCACCACGGCGCAGTTGAGGCCCGCCGGGCTCGAGGTGATGGCGCCGGTACCGTTGCCGGCGCCGGCCGCGATCACGAGGCTGCCGAGGCGGTCGAAGCGCGCGGTGGTGGTGAGCGCGGCGCTGGCGGTGACGGTGCAGGTGGGCGTCGTGCCCGTGCAGGCGCCGCTCCAGCCGCCGAAGGTGCTGCCATTGGTGGGCGACGCGGTGAGTGTCACCACGGTGCCGTCGGGGTAGTTGCCGCTGCAGCTGCCGGAGCTGACGGCGTTGCTGGCGGCGCAGTCGATGCCGCCGCTGTTGGCGGTGATGACACCACTGCCGTTGCCGCTCGCGTCGACACGCACCGTGTGGCGCGCGCGGAAAGAGACGGTCACGCGGCGCGAGGGCGCCGTGCTCACCTGGCAGTTCGTGCCCTGCACGACCGCGCAGTCGCCGGTGAACGACAGGAAGTCGGTCCCCGTGGCCGGGCTCGCGACGATCTGCACGGCGACATCACCGGGGAACGCCGCGCTGCACGTGCCGGTGGTGGCCGCGCCCTGCACCGCGCACGTGATGCCGGCCGGCACGGACGACACCGCGCCGGAACCACTCGTGCCGCCTGCGGTGACGGTGACGACCTGCGGCGGCGGCACGACGTTCACGTCGACGCTCACCGACTGCGTGCCGACATCGACGGTGATGGTGGCGCGTCCCGCGGCCACGCCCGTGACGACACCGTTGGCGTCGACGCTCGCGACCGCGGGATTGCTGCTGCGCCACGTGCCGGTGCGACCCGCCACGGGCTGCTGCTGCGCGTCGCGCACGTCGAGCACCAGCGACATCGTCTTGCCCGCCTCGAGGCGGAGCGGCTGCCCGGGGCCGACGACGTTGGCGGCCGGCAGCACGAGCCGGAGCTGGATGATGTCGCTGAGCGCGACCGGCTGGGCGACGGTGGCCACCTGGCCCGGCTTCACCGAGATGTTGGTGAGCACCTGTCGATCGACGACGACGCCGTCGAGGAGCAGTTCGAGATCGAGGCGCAGCACGCACTCGTCGGCGGCGGCCGCGCCGCCATTGATCCCCGCGCGCGTGTCATCGGCCAGGCACGGCCCGACGTCGAGCGTGATGGGCACCTGCTGCGTGGCGGCGCTCCCGAGCGTGAGCGTCTGCGGTCCGCCCATGGGCACCGTGCTTCCACCTTGGCGGATGTACGCGGCGCTCACGCGCACCTGCGCGAGGCCGGCGCGCGACGAGGCGGCCACCGACGCGTTGAGGGCGATGCGCGCCGGCTGCGCCTGTTCGACGGCGGCCGGCTGGTCGGTGGCGCAGGCGCTGGCGCCGACGAGCAACGTCGCGACCCCGACGCCGCGCAGCGCGCGACTCAGGGGCAGGGCGCGCTCGGCGATCCAGCGGCGGGCGGTGGCGATGGGGGACATGGGATTCCGGTCAGAACCGCGTGACGAGGACGAGCCCCGTGGACAGTCCGCTGAAGGGCAACGACGTGGCTCCGGTGGCGCGCGGGGTCAGCGACCCGGTGTGCCCACGGAGGTACGGCTGCAGGGAGTAGCGCCCCCGCTGCACCACGAGGCCGGCGGTGAGGCCGACGCTGCGGGTGCGGGCGGTGGCGATGCCCTGGTTGATGGCGAGCCCCGAATGCGCGCGGCCATCGGCCGTGAGCAGCAGGTCGACGGTGCGCGCCAGCGGCACGCGGGTGCGCACGCCTCCGTCGAGGTAGTTGCCATTGGATCCTGCAACTTCGGCGCCATCGCGCTCGAACCGCTGCCGGAACCGGTTGGCGCCCCACACCACGAACTCACGCACCCGCGCGATGCCGAGGTGGAGCTGCGCGTCGGTGGTGAACACGGGGCCGAGGGTGACCGACGCGACCGCCGGCACACCATTGCTGCCGCTGGCCGCGGCGCCGTCGCGCAACACGTCTTCGCTGAAGAGATCGGCGGCACCGGTGAGCACGAGGCGATGCCGCCCGACGAGGCGATCGAAGCCCAGCGACAGGCGCGTGACATCGCCGGGGCGGAAGTCGGCACTGGGGGCGCCCGCCGTGAGGGCGGCGATGGGCTGGTAGGTGCCACGCCGCTCGTACGAGATGCCTGCCGCGAGTGCGCCACCGAACAGCTGTCGCGCCGCCACCACACCCACGGTGCCGCTGGGGCCGGTGCCCACCGGCGGACTGCCGAGCCCGAAGGCGGGCGCCGACGCCGTCTGCAGCACGAGGAAGTCGCTTCCCGACAGGTGCGTCTGCCCCGTGGGGAGGTTCGCGCCCACGGTCACGACCATCGCGTCACCCAGCAGGCGCCCGGTCATGCGGAGACGCACGTCGCTCACCCCCGACAGCGTCGCGCGCCCCTCCGGCGCGTTCACACCGGTCCGCGGCCCATACGCGGCGCGGATCTGCGACAGCAGCGACTGCACATCGAGCGTCCACGCCGCACCCACCGGCACGGACACGTTCACCGGAATACCGACCTGATCGAGACGCCGCACGCGCACCGAATCGCGCCCCAGCGCGCCGGGCTGCGTGTAGCCGCCCTTGCCGATGCGGATGCCATCGGCCACCGCACCGATCGCGACGACGCCGGTCGAGATGAGCCGATCCTGCGCCGACAACGAACGCGCACCGACGGCCATGCCGACGGCGCTCACGGCGGCCGCTGCGCCCCACGTCGTGCGTCGTACGGCCCTGCGCGAGAAACCCGAAGCGCTCACAGCCGGTCGCTCACGGGCGGTTGATGGTGATGACGATGGTCGCCTGCGTGCCGGGGAACGCCGGGTCGGCGGGCGTGCCCACCGAGCGACCCAGGTTGGTCACCAGGTCGAGCGGACGGTTGAGGCGGTCCACGGTGCTGGCAATGGCGGCATCGAGCGCGCGCACACCCGGCACGGCCACCGGGCTGGCGGTGCCCATCGCGCCGATCGAACGCGATTCGACCTCGCGTGTACGAGCACCGGTGAACGACGGATCGAGTCGGTAGGCTTCACGGAACGCCTGCGAGGCCCCGCGGAAGTCGCCCTCGTACGTGCGCTGCACACCACGCCCGTATGCCAGCAACGACTCGAGATTGCGCGTCGGCTGCTGCTCGATGCGGCTGCGCTCCTGCGGGGTGAGCGTCACACCCATCGCGTCGAGCAGGCGGAACACCAGCGCCTTCTCGGCCGCGAGAATCTCGGCCAACGGCGCCTGTGCGTCGACGGCGGTGGTCACGGCGCCGCTCGCCACGTCGCCGATGCGCGCGCCAAGGCGAATGGTGCGCGCATCGAGCGGCTCGACGGAACCGAAGATGAGGCGTTCGGCACTCACCAGCTTGCCGACGCGCGGGGCGGTCGCGGAGTCGACGCGGCCGCTGGCGGCGAGGTCGAGTTCGCGCAGCACTTCCCCCAACCGGGCCCGTTCGACTACGGTGACGCGCGCACTGCGCGACAGGTCGGTGGCGACGAGGTCGGCGAGGGCGAAGGCGAGTGGCGTGAGCGACGTGTCGCGTGTCCCCGCCGAGAAGGGCGGGACACCGACGGCGCCGCGTCGCACGGGGGCGCGCTGTTCTGCGGAGAGCTGACGTGACTCGGCGTCGGCCGCGGGGGCGGCGCCGGGGGCAGCCGAACGACCCGCGCAGGCAGCCAGCGTGATCGCCAGCACCGCCGTGAGCGCGGGCCTGATAGAGCAATGCATCGGGAGGTTGGGCAGGAGCGAGCGGTTGCGGCGCCGTGAGGCCGCGCACGGGGGCAAATTGCCTTCCATAATCATGTGGGTCAAGCAAATCCGTGATGTCTCACGGATCGGGTGCCCTTCGACGGAGGCGGGATGCGACAGCACAAGTTGGAACAGGGTGAAGAAGCGGTTGGCAGGCTCAACCGTGAGCACTGGTCGCGGCGTGTGACGGTGGCCGGGCTGGCCATCGTCGCGGCGCTGGCCGGCTGTGCCACCAACCCCGTGACGGGGCGACGTGAGCTGTCGCTCATCTCCGAGGCGCAGGAGATCCAGATGGGGAAGCAGGCGGCGCAGGGCGACCTGCAACGCCTTGGCGAGCTGCCCAGCCAGCCGTTGCGGGACCTGGTGCGCACCATGGGACTGCGCATGGCCGCCCAATCCGAGCGCCCGCAACTCCCCTGGGAGTTCCATGTGCTCGACGATGCGGCGGTGAACGCGTTCGCCTACCCGGGCGGCTTCATCTTCGTCACGCGGGGCCTGCTCACGCATCTCAACAGCGAGGCGGAGTTGGCCGAGGTGGTGGGGCACGAGATCGGCCACGTGACGGCGAAGCACTCGGTGGTGCAGATGAGCCAGGCGCAAGCAGCGCAGATCGGGCTCGTGGGCGCGAGCATCTTCTCGAGCACCGTGGCCAAGTACAGCGACGTGCTGGGCGGCGGCGCCGGACTGCTGTTCCTCAAGTTCGGACGCGACGACGAGCTGCAGGCCGATGACCTCGGGTTTCGCTACTCGCTGGCGCAGGGGTACGATGTGCGTGAGGCGCCCAAGGTGTTCACGATGCTGGGCCGCCTGAGTGGCGGCGGGGGGCGCGTGCCCGAGTGGCAGAGCACGCACCCCGACCCCGGCAATCGCGCGCAGCTCGCGCAGCGTCGCGTCGCGTCGAAGCCCGATTCGACGTTCCGCTCGCTGCGCATCAATCGCGACGGCTTCCTGCGCCTGCTCGATGGCATGGTGTACGGGGAGAATCCGCGGCAGGGCTACTTCCGTGGTACGCGCTTCCTGCACCCCGACGGGAAGTTCCAGCTCGATTTCCCCACCGGCTGGCAGGTCGCCAACCTCCCCGACGCGGTCGTGGGCATGAGCCCCGACAAGGGCGCGCAGCTGCAGCTGTCCTATGCGCAGGGCACGCCGGCGCAGGCGGCGCAGGCGTTCGCGTCGCAGCAGGGCATCACGGTGCGGCAGCGCGGCAGCGCGCCCGTGAACGGCCTGCCGGCGGAGCAGGTGGTGTTCGACGCGCAGACGCAGCAGGGAGTGGTGCAGGGGCAACTGGTGACCGTGGCGTACGGCGGCACGACGTACGCGCTGCTGGGCATCATGGCCCCCGCGGCGGCGGCGCGTGCGCCGGAGGTGGACGCGGCGTCCCGGTCGTTCCGCGCGCTCACCGACCCGGCGGCACTCAATGTGCAGCCGGCGCGCCTGCAGCTTGTTACCCTCGACCAGGCCATGACCGGTGCGCAGTTCGCGCAGCGTCACGCCACCGGCGGGGTGACGGCCGAGACACTGTACCTGATCAACAACATCGACGCGACGACGGCGCTGCCGAAGGGGATGGTGCTCAAGCGGGTGGTGAGCGGCTGAGTCGCAGCGCACATTGAGGCGGCTCCAGAAGAATGGCACGGTGCGCATCGCGAATGGCGACGCGCGCCGTGCCGCGCGACTCCCGCCTCAACCCTCGCGTCGATGTCCATCATCCGCCCCTGGTCGCGCCTGCGTGCGGCCACCCTGTGCGCCGCCACGTGTGCGGCGCTCGCGCCTCACGCGGCCCGCGCGCAGGCCGCCGCGTCGATATCCAACGCGCCGCGTCGTGTCACCGCCGACGACTACGCGCGCGCCGAGCAGTTGCTGTCGTGGAACGCCGGCCGCCTGGTGACGGGCGACGAGGTGACGCCGACGTTCTTCAAGGATGGCAACCGCTTCTGGTACCGCAACAAGACGCGCAGTGGCGCCGAGTTCGTGGTCATCGATCCGGTGGCCAACACGCGCGCCCTGCTGTTCGACAATGCGCGGCTTGCGGCCGTCATGAGTCTCGCGGCCGACAGCACCTACGACCCCGACCGGCTGCCGTTCCGCGCCTTCCGCTTCGGCAACGACGGCGACGACGAGAAGACGATCGAGTTCCGGACCGGTCGGCGGCAGTTCGCGTGCAACATCGTGGCGTACACCTGCACGACGAAGGACACGACGTACAACGAGACGCCGTACGTGCTGAGCCCCGACAAGACGAAGGAAGCGTTCGTCGTGGGGCACGACCTCTACGTGCGCAGCCGCGGCGGCCGCGACACGGTGCGCCTCACCACCGACGGCGAGGAGTACTTCAGCTACGGGGTGGTGGCGATTCGCCCGCAGCAGGCGCTGCGCCCCGGCTTCCTGCGCCGCCCGAATGTGCGCTGGAGCCCCGACTCGAAGAAGCTGCTGGTGGTGCGCCAAGACGAGCGCCGCGTGGGGCTCATGCCGTACGTGTCGTACACGTCGCAGCGGCCGCGGATGTTCACGCAGCCGTACGCGCTGCCGGGCGACACCATCGTGCCGACGCCGAACTTCTACGTGATCGACGTGGCCAGCAAGGCGAGCCGCAAGGTCGAGCTGCCGGTGCGCTTCAACATCGCCAACGTGGGCGGCTCGCTGCGTGACTCGACGTGGGCGCCGGGGTCGGACAAGCTGTACATCAGCGGTCTCGCGCGGGCCTCGAAGGCCACGTACCTCGTGGAGGTCGACGCGGCCACCGCCAAGGGCACCCTCATCGCCAAGGACACCGGCAAGACGTACGTCGAGATCGCGAGCCCGCGCGACCCCGAGAGCTGGTACGTGCTCAAGAGCGGGGAAGTGGTCTGGTGGAGCGAGCGCGATGGCTATGGCCACCTGTGGCTGCTCAACCACGATGGCACGGTGAAGCGGCAGATCACGAGTGGCCCGTGGCAGGTGGGCGCGGTGGTGCATGTGGACGAAGCCACGCGCACGGTGTGGTTCACCGGCCGTGGTCGCGAAACCGACCAGCTCGTGTACAACACGCACCTGTACAAGGCCGGGCTCGACGGCGCGCCGGTGGTGAAGCTCACCGCCGAAGCGGCCAATCACGAGCTCACCATGAGCCCGAGCGGCCGCTTCGTGGTGGACCGCTACAGCACGATCGCGCAGGCCCCCGTCACCGTGCTGCGTGACGCGCTCACGGGGCGCATCATCCGCCCGCTCGAGAAGGCCGATGCGTCGCAGCTCGTGGCGCAGGGCTTCAAGGGCGCGGTGCCGTTCACGGTAAAGGCGCGCGACGGCCTCACCGACATCCACGGCGTGATGTACCTGCCGCAGCAGCTCGACACCACACGCCGCTACCCGATCATCTCGCACATCTACCCCGGCCCGCAGGTGGGGAGCGTGGGCGCGTGGAGCTGGAAGGGGAACGGTGAGCCGTTCGCGCTGGCCGAGCTGGGCTTCATCGTCGTGCAGATCGACCACCTCGGCACGCCCGGGCGCTCGAAGGCCTTCCACGACAACTACTACGGCAACTTCACCGACAACGGGCTCCCCGACCACATCGCCGCCATCAAGCAGCTCGGCGCGCGGCACCGCTACATCGACCTCGAGCGCGTCGGCATCTTCGGCCACTCGGGCGGTGGCTTCGCCAGTACCGACGCGGTGCTCAAGTTCCCCGAGTTCTTCAAGGTGGCCGTGTCGGGCGCAGGCAACCACGACAACCGCTCGTACAACATCTACTGGGCGGAGAAGTACCAGGGGCTGCTCAAGCGCGACTCGACGCGCCGCGGCGAGGACAACTTCACCGCGTCGGCCAACAAGACGTACGTGAACAACCTGCAGGGCAAGCTGCTGCTCATGCACGGCGACATGGATGACAACGTGCACCCGGCCATGACCATCCAGGTGGTCGATGAGCTCATCAAGGCGAACAAGACCTTCGACCTCATCATGGCGCCCAATCGTGCGCACGGCCTCAACGAGCCGTACTTCATCCGTCGCCGGTGGGACTACTTCGTCGAGCACCTGCTGGGCGCCGTGCCGCCGGTGAACTACAAGATGACGCCGGCCGACAACCAGGGCGGCTTCGACAGCACGCCGGTGGACTCGCCCTTCGACCTGCCCTACGACGAGCTGTGGAACCGCGGTGCACTCGATGCACTCGCGCGTCCCGCGGTGCAGACGCCGCTTGGCGTGCGCACCCCGTGAGTGAGGCGGCCGGCAGCCACGAGGCCGGACAGGCGCGCATCCTCGACGAGCTGCACGATGCGGTCTCGCGGCTGCATGTGGTGCGCGCCGCCGGGCCGCGCGTGGTGGTGGCGACCGGGCGCCGCGACAGCGGCGCCCGCGCCATGGCCTGGCAGGTGCTGTTCGAGCGCAGCCTCGGACCCGACGCGCCGGTGCTCGCGTGGCGCGGCGCACCGGCGGTGACGCTTCCCACCGTGCTGCGCGAGGGGTTCGATCGCGAACCCACGCTCGAAGGGGGCTGGGCCTTCACGCGCCTTGGCGACGCGATGCGCGAAGGGCCGGTGCTGCAGGCGTTCCGGCGCGATCGACTCCCCGACGATGTTGCCCAGGCCCTGGTGGGGCTACTGGTGTTCGAGGAGGACGGTCTCTCGCTGGCGGGCGTGCGCGCGCTGGTGCAGGAGCTGCGCGTCTGACCGGCGCGCACCCGTGACGCCGGCATGAGGCGCCCATGACGCTGCTCGCGCTGTACGATCGCGCGCTGGTGGGGCGCGCCGATGCGCCGGCGCTCACCTTCGAGGACGACGAAGGCGCCCTGCACCACGACACCTTCGGCACGCTCGATGCGCGCAGCACGCAGTGCGCGGCGGAGCTCGTGGCGCGCGGCGTGCGCGCCGGCGACCGGCTGGCGCTGTGGCTGGCCAACAGCCCCGCGTTCATCGACCTGTGGCTGGCGTGCGTGAAGCTCGGTGTCATCGTCGTGCCCATCAACGTGCTGTACCGCGAGCGCGAGCTGTCGCACATCGTGCACGATGCCGCGCCGGTGGCGGTGGTCACGACGGTCGCACAGGCTTCGCTGCTCCCCGCCGGCACCACGTGGTGGGATGTGGGCACGTTGCGCGCCGCGGCCGCGGCGCACGACACCGCGCGCGACGCGCTCCCCGCCGTGCGCTGCACCGCCGACACGCCGGCGGCGCTGGTGTACACGAGCGGCACGACGGGTGCATCGAAGGGGGCGATCCTCACGCACGGCAACTTCGCCGCGAACGGGCTGCAGCTCGTGCAGCAGTGGGAACTCACCCAGGGCGACCGCTACCTGTGCCCGTTGCCGCTGTTCCATGTGCACGGGCTGGGCAATGGGCTCCACTGCTGGCTGTTCAGCGGCTGTCACTGCACGCTGGTGTCGCGCTTCGCGCACGACCGCGCGGCCGCACTGTTCGCGCGCCACCGCCCCACGGTGTTGTTCGGCGTGCCCACGATGTACGTGCGGCTGCTCGACCTGCCTGCGGATGCGGCACGCGCCATCGGAAGCGCGGCGCGCCTGTTCGTGTGCGGCAGCGCCCCGCTGCCGGCGGCGGTGCTCGATGCGTTCGCCGAGCGCTTCGGGCACACCATTCTCGAGCGGTACGGCATGACCGAGACGCTCATGAACACCGCCAACCCGTTTCGTGGCGTGCGCCGTGCGGGCACGGTGGGAATGCCCATGCCGCTCACGGCACTGCGCGTGGTGGATGACGCCGGTCGCGATGTGCCCGATGGCACGAGCGGCGAGGTGTGGGTGCGCGGCCCGTCGGTGTGCGCCGGCTACTGGCAGCGCCCGGACGCCACGGCGCAAGCGTTCACCGACGGCTGGTTCCGCACCGGCGACATCGGCGTGCGTGATGCGCAGGGATACCTCACCCTCGAAGGACGCCGCAGCGATCTGATCATCTCGGCGGGCTTCAACATCTACCCGCGCGAGGTGGAGGAGCTGCTGCTCACACTCCCCGGCGTCCGAGAGGCGGCCGTGATCGGTGTGCCCGATGCGGTGCGCGGTGAAGTACCCGTGGCCTACATCGTGAGCGATGACGCCGCGGTGCCGGCGACGCTGGAGACGGCGGTGCGCTCGCAGCTCGCCTCGTTCAAGGTGCCGCGCGCCTTCGTGCGCGTGGACGCGCTGCCCCGCACGGCGCTGGGCAAGGTGCAGCGCCACCTGCTGCCACCGTACACGCCGTGACCACTCACAGGCCGTACAGGCCGCATACGCCGTGACGCCAGCCGAGTGGTCGCTGGCGGCGCTGCTCGTGGTCATCGCCGCGAGCCTCACGACGCGCCTCAACGTGGGCGTGCTCGCGGTGGCGCTGGCGTGGCCCATCGCGCTGTTCGCCGCGGGGTGGAAGGTGGAGCAGGTCATGACGACGTTTCCGTCGTCGCTGTTCCTCACGCTGTTGGGGGTCACGCTGCTGTTCGGGGTGGCGCAGGCCAACGGCACCATGGCGGCCATCACGCATGCCGCGGTGCGGCGGCTGCACGGCCGTGCGGCGTGGCTGCCGCCGCTGCTCTTTGCGCTGGCGTGCGTCATCTCGACGAGCGGCCCCGGCGCGATTGCGACCGTCGCCCTGCTCGCGCCCATCGCCATGGGGCTTGGCCACGAGGCGAAGGTGCGGCCGCTGCTCACCGCGCTCATGGTGGGCAACGGGGCCAACGCCGGCAACCTGTCGCCCATCAGCGCCATCGGTGTGCTGGTGCAGGAGCTGATGACGCGCGCTGGCCTGGGTGGTCACGCGACAGTCGTGTGGGGCGCCAACTTCCTCGCACATGCTCTCGCGGCGGTGGTCGCGTGGAGCCTGTTCGGTGGACCTGCGCTCATGCGTGCGGAAGCACAGGCCACATTGCCCTCGGCGCCGCCGTTCACGCGCACGCATCGGCTCACGATGGCCGTGGGGCTCGCGTGGATGGCCGGCGTGCTGCTGCTGCAACTGCACCCCGGGCTCACCGCGTTCGTGGCGGCGTCGGTGCTCGTGCTTGCGCGCCTGGGTGACGACAGCGCCATGGTGAAGCAGGTGCCGTGGGCGGTGCTGGTGATGGTGTGCGGCGTGAGTGTGCTGGTGGGGGTGCTGGAGAAGACCGGCGGCATGGACCTCTTCACCACGTTGCTCGCACGCCTCGCGACGCCGGCCAGCGTGAATGGCGTCATCGCCGGCGTGACGGGGCTGCTGAGCACCTACAGCTCGACGTCGGGCGTGGTGTATCCCGCCTTTCTGCCGGCGGTGCCCGGACTCGTGACCAAGTTGGGTGGCGGCAATCCGCTGGCCATCGCGCTCAGCATCAATGTGGGCGCGGCCCTGGTCGATGTGTCGCCGCTGTCGACGCTCGGAAGCCTCTGCATTGCCGGCGCGCCGGCCGGAACCGACACCAAGCGCCTCTTCCGGCAGCTCCTCGTGTGGGGCTTCTCGATGGCACTGGGCGGCGCGCTGTTCGCGCAGCTCGTGGTGCCACTCCTCGTGCGATGACGCTGCCCGACGCGCCATCGCGTGCCACGGGGTCGCGTGAGACGACCACGCACGCCATTGCGCCGCTGCGGCGACGGTCGCGTTTCGCGCGCGCGTGGGCCGCGGCGCGTGCGCTCGACGGAGGCGTGCGCAATCCCGGGTTCCGCGCGCTGGTGCATCTCATCGATCGCGGACCGCTGCACGCGGCACCCACACCGCGGTTTCTCACCGACGGCGCCGAGGCCTTCGCGTGCATGCACGACGCCATCGCGGCCGCACGCGAGGAGGTGCTGCTCGAGACGTACATCATGCGTGACGACCGCATCGGGGAACGCATGCGTGCGGCGCTGGCGGCCGCGGCGGCGCGTGGGGTGCGGGTGTCGGTGCTGGCCGATGCCTACGGGTCGTTCAGCACCGGCGGGCGCTTCTGGGAGGCGCTCACGGAGGGCGGCGTCGAGCTGCGTCGCTTCCACCGCTTCTGGCATCACCCGCTCGACGTGCTGCGTCGCGATCATCGCAAGCTGCTGGTGGTCGATCGCACCGTGGCGTACACCGGCGGGATGAACATCGGCGAGGAATACGGATCGAGCGTGCGGCATCATGCCGACGCGTGGCGCGACACGCTGGTCGAGGTGCGCGGGGCGGTGGTGGGCGAGCTCGCGGCGGTGTTCGCCGAGGGGTGGGAGCGCGCGCGCGGGCCGGCATTGCCGGGGCTCGAGTATGTGAGCTGGAGCGAGGGCGTCGTCCTCCCCGCGGATGCGTCGCCACTGGCGCGTCTCGCGCCCATGCGGCGCCTGCGTCTCGCGCTGGCGCGCCAACGCGACCGGCGGCTGGGGCGGCGCGTGCGACGCGCAGCACCGTCCGGCGCCGCGACCTCCGGTGCATCACCGCACGACGCGACCGGTGGTGAGGTGCTCGTGCTCGACCCGCGCCCCGGGCGTGCGCAGCGCGAGACGCTGCTGGTGCTCGCGGCGCTCGTGGGGGCTGCGCGCGCGCGGCTGTGGATCACCACGCCGTACTTCGCGCCGCCCACGCGGGCGCTGCGTCTGCTCGCGTCGGCCGCTCGGCGTGGCGTCGACGTGCGGCTGCTGCTGCCCAGTGCGCGCTCGGATGTGCCGCTCGCGCGGCATGCGGCGCACGGTGCGTACGCGTGGTTGCTCGCGCGGGGTGTGCGCATCTTCGAATACCAGCGCGCGACGCTGCACGCCAAGACGCTGGTGGTGGACGGGCACGTCGGACTCGTGGGCTCGTCCAACCTCGACTTCCGCAGCTTCTGGCTCAACGCCGAGTGCAACCTGCTCACCTTCGACGACCGGGCCGGGGCGGCGCTGGAGTCGGCATTTCTCACCGACGTGTCCGACAGCGACGAGGTGAGCGCGGCGGCGTGGCGCGCGCGGGGCTGGGCGCATCGACTCGGTGACACCGTGGCCCGGGCGTTGCGCTGGGCACTTTAAGCCATGGCCGAGTCCGACTTCGTGTTACACACTTTAGGACCGTAAGTCCGGACCTCTGTGCGGGAATCCCCGACACAGTTGCCCGCTCTCCCCGATAGAGTGGCGCCGCCCGTGGTGCGAGCCTATTCCGCAGTCTCTGGACTCGCCCACCCTCATGGTTGCCATCGCCCCGACACTCACCCCGCTCGTGTCCACCGACGTCTCGCCGTCCGGAGCGCCGATCCTCGTTGCCAGCGATGGTGACGCGGCGCTTGTGGACGCGCTGTGCTCGGCGGCGCGTCTCGCTGCGGCTGCCCTGGGGGGCACGCCAGCGGTCGTCGGCGTCAGCGAAGCGCTTCCCGGGGTGGCGGCGGGCTTCGACGCGCTCACGATTCCCGTCACCCTCGACGAGGAGCGGCGCACCACGCTGCAGGCCGATCTCGAACGGGCGCTCTCCATCGCGGCCGCGGCCGATCCGTCGTGGACGGTCACCACGCGCACGGGCAGTCCATCGCGGGTGCTGGCTGACGAGGCCACCACGCGCGGGGCGTCACTGCTGGTCATGGGCATCGGCCGCCACAATCCGCTCGACCGCCTGTTCGGTACCGAGACGACGCTCGCCACGCTGCGTGAATCGCGCGTGCCCATCCTCGCGGTGCCGTCGCACTTCGTCGGCGCGCCGATGCATGCGGTCGCGGGCCTCGACTTCAGCGCGGCCAGCATCGAGGCGGCGCGCCTCGCACTGCGCATGCTCGCGCCGGGTGGGCGGCTCACGCTGGTGCATGTGCGCCCGCGCTTCGCGCACCCGTCGGCCGACTGGCAGGCGTGGGATGTCGAGTATGGCCGCACGCTGCCGCCGCTGTTTGCCCAGGTGCGCGAGCAGCTTGCCGCCCCCGAGGGCGTGACGGTCGAGACGGTCACGGTGCGTGGCGATCCGGCGCAGGCGCTCCTCGCCTTTGCGCACAACGCCGACGCGGGGTTGGTCGCAGTCGGCACCCAGCGTCATTCGCTGGTCGAGCGTCTCGTGGTGGGCTCGGTGGCCACGCGCGTGCTGCGCGCGGCGCGCAGCGCAGTCCTGGCCGTGCCGGCGCGCGCCTGAAGCGGCGCCGCAGGGTCAGAACACGCGCAGGTTGAGATAGCGGCGCGGGTTCTTGCGAATGTCGGCCACCAGCGACCGCAACTCGCGCACCAGCGAATCGCTCTGCTGATACAGCGCCGGGTCGTTCACCAGGCGGCCCAGTGTGCCGTCGCCGCGGTTGGCACGCGTGAACAGCGAATCGGCCTGCGCCACCGCACTCGAGAGCTGCTGCTGCGTGCGCCCCACGTCGCCGGCCACCTCGCGGAGGCGGGTGGCGGTGGCCAGCAGCTCACGTGCGGCCTGCTGCGAGTTCTGCACCACCTGCTGCAGCTCGCCGCGGCTGGTGGCCGAATCGATGCGCGAGGAGACGGCGCCGAGCTTTGCGGCCGCGAGGTTGATGTCGCGCAGCCCGGTCTGCACGTCGGTGCCGATGCGGTCGAGCTGCGCCGATTGCTTCGTGACCGTGCGCGACAGCACCGCCGACAGCTCGGCGAAGTTGCGGATCGACTCACGCAGCTCGCGGGCGGCCGAGTCGTCGAAGGCCACCTGCACGCGATCGGCCACCTTGGCCACGTCGCCCGCGAGGCGGCCGGCCACGGTGGTGAGCTGCGCGATGTCGGGGAGCACCGCGCCGGGCAGCGTATCGCCGCTCGTGCGTGCCTCGGTGATCGCGGCGCGCACATCGCGGTCGGGAGGCACCGCGCTGGCGTCGGTGATGGTGGCCTGCCATTCGCCGAAGAGGCTGGACGCGGCCAGCATGACCACCGGATCGGCGGGGAGCGACACGTCGCGCTCGAGCCCGAGGGTGAGCACCACCCAGCCACGCTCGCCGAGGGCGATGGACTCGACGCGGCCGGCGCGCACGCCACGGATGACCACCGGGTTGCCGAGTGCGACGCCGCCCACGTCGCGCGCACGCACCGCCACGCGACGCGTACGGCCACCCAGATCAGCCTGCTTGAGCCACAGCACGGCGCCCACGAGCACCACCGTGACGACGAGCACGGTGAGGCCCACGAGGAAGTCGTTGGTGCGGCGAGAAGTGGTCATGCCCTGAAGAATGTCACGGGTGCGCGCCCGGCGCTCATCGCAGCTGCCGGTTGGTGAGCCACACCAGCGCCCAGAACGCGTCGAGCACGAGGATCATGACGGCGGAGATGACCACCGCCCGCGTGGCCCCGCGCCCCACACCCTGCGCACCACCGGCGGTGGTGAGTCCGGCGCGCGCGCCGATGAGCGACACCGCGGCGCCGAAGCTCGCGCTCTTCACCAGCCCGTAGCGCACGTCGAACGCCTGGAAGAACACGCGCACCCCCTTGAGGAACTGTGGCGTGGTGAGGTCGAGCAGCGACAGCGACGCCATCCACCCCGACAGCAGACCGACGAGCATGGCCACGCCCACCACCACGGGGAACATGAGCGTGGACGCGAGCACACGCGGCACCACGAGATGCCGCAGTGGTTCGTAGCCGAGCGTCTCGAGCGCATCGATCTGTTCGGTGACGCGCATGGTGCCCAGCTCGGCCGCGATGTTGGCTCCCAGGCGCCCGGCCAGCGCGAGGCCGGTGAGCACGGGTGCGAGTTCGAGCGTGACGGTCTTCTGCACGAGCGTGCCCACGAAGTACGGTGGCACGAGATCGCCCACGCTGTAGCTGGCCAGCAGCGCGAGCACGATGCCGGTGAACAGCGCGATGAAGATGCCGATGGGCAGCGAGTCGATACCCAGCGAGCGGGCCTGCGCCGAGAACTCGGGCATCCACGTGCGGGTGTCGCGCATGGCGCGCACGACCGACAGCGTGAAGCGCGCGCCCGTGCCCACCGGCTCGACGAGCCGCCGGACGAGGGCACCCAGTGCGCTGATCGCGTCGTTCACGGCCATGCATAAATGAGTCCCGCGGCACTCCCCGCCGCGAGAGCCAACAGCCCCGCCCCGGCCCGCAGTCGGAAGCGCGGCGCCCCGAGCACCAGCACCAGCGTCAGCTTGAGCGCCGTGTTCGCCACCACCCCGAGCCCCACCGCCACCGCCGCCGTGCGCACCAGCGTCGTCTCCGCGGCGTAGCGCGTCATCGACACCGTGAGCGCGTCCATGTCGGTAAGGCCGAGCACCAGCGCCGACGTGAGCACGCCGCGTTCACCCACATGCTCCTGCACCCAGGCGAGCCCGAAGAGCACGAGCTGGAAGAGCACGGCCATCTGGAGCGCGGAGGACGCGGAGAGTATGGACGCGGAGGGCGCGGAGGCGGAGGAAGGCGTCGATCTCTCCGCGGAGGCGGCGGAGGGGCGCTCCTCCTCTGCTGCCTCCGCGGCGAAAAGGTTGTTGTTCCTTACCTCCGCGCCCTCCGCGACCAACGCGCCCTCCGCGACCAACGAGACCGCCACCACCCCGATGCCCGCGACGAGCACGGGCAGCAGCACCGGCAGCGCGGCCACGGCGAGTGGGGTGTGCAGCACCGACATCGTCACCAGCAGTCGCGGAATGAGCACCGTGCAGGCGGCCACGACGCCGAGCGCGAGCGGCGCTGACAGCGCGGGTTCTTCGCGACTCCGGCGACTGAAGGTGAGACTCACCGCCGTCGACGACACGAGCCCACCCAGCAATCCGGTCACGCCCAGCCCGCGCGTTTCTCCCACGGCTCGCCGTGCGATGTGGCCGGCGAAGTTGAGCCCCATGAACAGCAGCACCACGATCCACAGCGCGCGTGGGCGGAACGCCCCGAACGGGCCGTAGCCGCCGGTCGGCAGCAGCGGCAACACGACGAGCGCCAGCACCGCGAGCTGCAGCGCGGCGCGCATCTCCGCCGGCGCCACCTTGAGGAGCGCGCGCTGCACCGACGACTTCTCGGCCAGCAGCAGCACCGCCACCGCGGTGGCGGCGCTCGCGGCGGAGCGATAGCCGAGTCCCGACACCGCGCCGAGGAGCACGACGAGGATGGCGGCGGTCTCGGTGGTGCCGTCGACCGTGGTGCCGGGGCGGCGTACGGTGACGGCCCACGCGACGATGGGGAGCAGCACGCCCCCTGCCACGGCGACGACGGCCAGTTCGACGTGGCCGAGCCGCACGAACCACCCGGCCAGCCCACCCACGGCCCCCAGCAGGGTGAAGGTGCGCGCCCCCGCGAAGCGGCCGTCGGGCCCTGAGGCGTGCCCCGACCACTCGCGTTCGACGCCGACGGCCAGCCCGAGCAGGGCCGCCACCAGCAGATCGGCGAGGAAGGGAAAGTCAAGCACGAGTAGAGGTTAGCACACGGACCGCAGCCGCACACGCGGGGTTCTCCCGACGCGGCCGCCGACGAGGTCATTGATCTATCCGGATCGGCGGATATACTTCGCGGCCGTGACCTCCCCACGCCTCGCGATCCACGACCGCATGGTCGAACTGGCCGACGCCACCCGGTGCCGGCTGCTCGCTGCCCTCGAGATGCACGAGCTCACCGTGGGTGAGCTGGCGGCCGGGCTGCGGCTGCCGCAGAGCACGGCCAGTCGGCACCTCAAGATCCTCGCCGACCAGTCCTGGGTGACCTCGCGCGCCGAGGGCACGAGCCGCTGGTATCGCCGCAACCCGGAGCTGCCGGCCGACATGGTGCAGCTCTGGACGTTTGTGCGGGGCGCGATGGCGCAGACGCCGGCCACGGCGCAGGACACGGCGCGCATCGAGGCCATCGTGGCGGCGCGGCGCGCGCGCAGCGAGACCTACTTCGCCACCGCGAGCGCGGAGTGGGATTCGCTGCGCACCGAGCTGTTCGGCACGCGGGCCGACCTGGGCGCGATGATGGCGCTGCTCGATCCATCGTGGACGGTGGGCGACCTGGGCTGCGGTACGGGCTCCCTGGCCGAAGCGATCGCGCCGCACGTGCGCCGCGTGCACGCGGTGGATGCCTCGCCCGCGATGCTCACGGCGGCCACCGCGCGTCTCACGCCCTACACGAACGTGACCGTGGCGGAGGGGTCGCTCGAGCACCTGCCGCTCGCCGATCGGTGCCTCGACGTCGCGGTGCTCATGCTGGTGCTGCACCATGTGCCCAATCCGGTGAAGGCGCTGCAGGAGGTGCATCGCGTGCTCAAGCCGCACGGGCGCCTGCTCATCACCGACATGCGCACGCATGTGCACGACCGCTTCCGCGAGCAGATGGGCCATGTGTGGCTCGGCTTCGACGCCGGATCGCTCGACGGCTGGCTGCGCGACGCGGGCTTCTCCGGCACGCGCTACGTGCCGCTGCCGGTGGACCCGAATGCGCAGGGTCCGGCGTTGTTCAGTTGTACGGCGACCATGATGCCGAAACCGGCCTTTGTCGTCGCCTGACACGTGAAACTGATCGGTTGATGAGTGGTGAGTTCGCGTTGCGGGTTCGTCGTTGTACAACCCACACCCGAGACCCAAACCCACCACGCACCAACTGATCAGGTGAGCGAATCTCCCTCTTCACCCGCACCATACACATGTCCACCTCCGTCATGACTGAACGCGGCGTCGCCCTGCTGACGTCGCTCGATCGCCCTGCCTTTGCCGTGCGCGACCTCGCGCTGGCGGAGTGGGGGCGCAAGGAAATCCGCCTGGCCGAGCAGGAGATGCCGGGGCTCATGGCGTTGCGCGCGGAGCATGGCGCGTCGCAGCCGCTCAAGGGCGCGAAGATCATGGGCTCGCTGCACATGACCGTGCAGACGGCCGTGCTCATCGAGACGCTCACCGCGCTGGGCGCCGACGTGCGCTGGGTGTCGTGCAACATCTTCAGCACGCAGGACCATGCGGCGGCCGCGGTCGCGGTCGGCCCGACGGGCACGGTCGAGAATCCGAAGGGGACGCCGGTCTTCGCGTGGAAGGGCGAGACGCTCGAGGAGTACTGGTGGTGCACCGAGCAGGCGCTCATGTGGCCCGACGGCACGGGCCCGAACCTGCTGCTCGATGACGGCGGCGACGCGACGCTGCTCGTGCACCGCGGGGCGGAGTTCGAGGGCGTGGGTGCGGTGCCGTCGTTCGACGCCGACAACGAGCCCGAGGAGTGGGGTGTCATTCTCGACCTGTTGCGCGCCGAGCAGCAGAAGCACCCCGGCCGCTGGACCAAGGTGCTGGCGGGCATCCGTGGCGTGTCGGAGGAGACCACCACGGGCGTGCATCGCCTGTACGAGATGGAGCGCGCCGGCACGCTGGCCTTCCCGGCCATCAACGTGAACGACGCCGTCACCAAGTCGAAGTTCGACAACCTGTACGGCTGCCGTCACTCGGTGGTCGACGGCCTCAATCGCGCGACCGACGTCATGCTGGCCGGCAAGATCGTCGTGGTGCTCGGCTACGGCGACGTGGGCAAGGGGTGCGCGCAGGCGCTCAAGGGGCAGGGCGCGCGCGTGGTCGTCACCGAGATCGATCCCATCTGCGCGCTGCAGGCGGCGCTCGAGGGGTATCAGGTCACGACGCTCGAGGACATCGTCGAGCAGGCGGACATCTTCGTGAGCGCGACGGGCAACAAGAACGTCATCACCGTCGAGCACATGAGCCGCATGAAGGACAAGGCCATCGTGTCCAACATCGGCCACTTCGACAACGAGATCGACATGGCCGGTCTCAAGAAGGTCGAAGGGATGAAGCGCATCAACATCAAGCCGCAGTACGACGAGTTCGTGCTGCCCAACGGGCGCAGCATCCTCGTGCTGGCCGAAGGCCGCCTGATGAACCTCGGCTGCGCCACCGGGCACCCGAGCTTCGTGATGAGCGCGAGCTTCAGCAATCAGGTGCTGGCGCAGCTCGAGCTGCACGCCAATGCCGACGCGTACGGGAAGAAGGTGTACACCCTGCCCAAGCACCTCGACGAAAAGGTGGCCCGCTTGCATCTCCCCAAGCTGGGGGTGAAGCTCACGGAGCTCACGACGGAACAAGCCGCCTACATCGGGGTTCCGGTCGAGGGGCCGTACAAGGCTGGCCACTACAAGTACTGAGCGATCCGTGCGGCACACGACGCGCCCCGTTCCGGCTTCGTGTCGGGCGGGGCGCGTTGGTGTTCCCACCCCTGCCCGATTCGCTATGCGTTGTACCATTGCCGTTGCCCTCGCCGGTCTCGGGGTCGTCGCCGCCCGCCCGGCCCATGCCCAGACGGCCCGCGTGAGCGGCGTCGTGTATGACTCCGTGGCCCGGGCGCCCCTCGGCGCCGCCACGGTCCAGTTGGTGTCAGCCGACCGCGCCACGGTGCGCGCGGTCCGCACGGACAGCCTCGGCCAGTTCGCCTTCGACACCGTGGCGAGTGGGACCTGGCTGGTGGGGGCGCAGCATCCGCGCCTCGACGCGCTCGGGGTCACGCAGCTCGCGCGCGACGTGAAGGTGGGGCGCTCGGGTACCGTGAAGACGACGCTCGCCGTGCCCTCGCCGCGCCGGCTGGTGGCGCACGTGTGTGGCGACAGCATTGCCGGCGACACGCTGGGCTACCTGCGCGGCACGCTGCGCGGCGCCACGTCGGCACGTGCGGGCGTGGCAGGGCGGGTGCGGGCCGAGTGGCTCGAGTGGACGCTCGCCAAGGGGGGGCCGCGCACGAGCATCGCGTCGCTGGAGGTGCCCACCGCTGGCGACGGGGCGTTCGTGGTGTGCGGCGTGCCCCGCGAGGCACACCTGCGCGTGCGGGCGTGGAACGATGCCGACAGCACCGGCGCGCTGGATGTCGAGACGCCCGAGAGCGGCATCTATGCGCGCGACCTCTACCTCGGCCCGACGGCGACGCGCGTGGTGCGCGACAGCGCGACGGTGCTGCGTGGCCCCGCGCGACTGGTCGGACGCACGGTGCGCGCCGACGGGCAGCCGGTGGAAGGGGTGCGCGTGACGGTGCGCGAAAGCGGACAGGAGGCGCTGAGCGGCCCCGACGGCCGGTTCCTCCTCGACTCGCTGCCGCTGGGCACGTGGACACTGGGCGCGCGGGCCGTGGGGTACGCGCCCAGCGTGGCGCCGGTGGATCTCATTGCCGGTGATGACGCCAGTGCGGTGGTCGCGCTCGAGCGGCTGCAGTATCTCGACCCGGTGCAGGTCAATGCACGACGCTCGCGCCTGGTGGGGGTGGACCTGCGCGAGTTCGAGCAGCGCGCCAAGTCGGGCATGGGGCGCTATCTCGACGTGACCGCCATCGACAAGTACGCGCCCATCTGGCCGAGTGACCTGTTCATCCGCTTTCCCGGCCTGCAAGTGGCGTGGGGGCTGAGCGGCCCGCAGGTGCGCATGAAGCAGGACTTCGGCACCTACTGCGGACCGCTGGTCTTCGTCGATGGTCGGCAGGTGTCGGGCGACGACCGCTTTGTCGAGGGCGATCTCGACTACCTCGTCGATCTCGACGACGTACTCGGCGTGGAGATCTACAATCGCAAGACGCTGGCGCCTCCGCAGTTCCAGAGTTTCACGTCGGATTGTGGTGCGCTCGTGTTCTGGACGGGGCGCAAGCGCCTCGAGCGCATCGGCGTGCTGCAGGCGCGCAAGCGATGAGCCGCCTCACCGGGTATGGCCGGCAGCGGTCGGTCGCGAAGGTCGTGGCGTGCGTGAGTGCGTTCGCCGCGGCGCAGCTGCAGGCACAGGGTGGCGCGTCGGTCGCACCACCGGGGCGGGTCGACATCACGACCGTCGACAGCATCACGAGCACCCCACTCGCCGGCGCCACCGTGCGCCTCGTGTCGGTGCTCGACACGACGCGGGTGCGTGAGGCGACGCTCGATGCACGGGGACGTGCGCGGGTGGACAGCCTGCCGGCCGGACCGTGGGTGCTCACGGCGCGCCACGCGCGGCTCGACACGCTGGGCGTGGGCAACGTGGTGGTGCCGTTCACCGTGCGCAGCGGGCGCGGCGTGACGGTGCGTGCGGCGGTGCCGTCGGTGCGCACGCTCGTGGCGCGCGTGTGTGGCAGCGCGTCTGCACCGGGCACCGGCTACGTGTTCGGGACGTTGCGACGGGCGGTGCCGGCTGGCGCGAGGGGGCGAGATGCATCGCCACTCGCTACGTCGCCTCTCAGCGCACTGCCGCCCAGCGCCGGACACGTGACCGTGCAGTGGCTCGACCTGCGTGTCGATGCGCGGCGTGTCGAACGCACCATCGTGACCACCGAGGTGCCGGTGGGCGACAACGGTCGCTATGTGGTGTGCGGCGTGCCCAGCGAGACCATCGTGCGGCTGCGTGCGGTGGGCGCCGAGGGGGTGAGCGGCGTGGCGACGTTCAACTCGGCGGGCACCGCGATTGTGCCGCGCGACCTGGTGCTCGGGCGTGCGGACACGGTCGTGTCGACGCCAAGCGGTCCGCAGGCACCGGAAGACAGTGGCGTGGTGGACATCGCGCTGCGCGGCGCGGGTGGGGTGCGCGGCACGGTGCAGACGCCCGAAGGGCGTCCGCTCGCCAATGCCCTGGTGGGGCTGAGTGCGACCGGGCTCGACACGCGCACCGACAGCGCGGGGCGCTTCCTGCTTGCGGGCACGCCCACCGGCACGTGGACGCTCGATGTGCGGGCGCTGGGCTATGCGCCGCGGCAGCTGCCGGTGGACCTCGTGCCCGGCGACACCGTGCGACAGATGGTGGCGATGGTGCGCGCGCAGGTCATGGACACGGTGCGGGTGCGGGCGAACGCGGTGGCACGCACGGCCCTCGGGCGCAACCTCGCGCGCTTCGAAGAACGTCGACGGCAAGGCTTCGGCCGTTTCCTGGGGCCGGGCGACCTGGAGAAGATGCTGCTGTTCCGCTTCACGGACGCGCTTCGCACGATGCCCGGTGTGCGGCTCGAGCTGAGCGGCAGTACCGACCGGGTGATCACGATGCGTGGCACGCGCGGCCGATGCGTGCCCACGGTGTTCGTCGACCGCATGCGCATGGCCGGCACCGAAGCGCTCGACAGCTTCCTCCCGCCCGACTTCGTGGCGGCGATCGAGGTGTATCAGGCCGGCTTCGCCCCGGCGGAGTTCCAGGACATCTTCAGCGACTGCGGCACGATCGTGGTGTGGACGGGCGCGCGGCGGTGAGGGGCGCGGCACCCGTGCCCGCGCGGTACGAGGTGCTGCTAGCCCGAAAGCGCGTCCGGCGTCATCCGAAACGGACTGCACACCAGCAGGCCGTCGAGATCCTGCCCGTGCTGCAGGTCTTCGGTGAGGAGGTACCGACAGCCCGACGCCTGCGCGCTCGCGACGATGAGGGCATCCCACCACGAGAACTGATATCGCTGCTCGACATGGCAGGCCCGCTCCATCGTGGTCATGCCGATCTCGAGGGGGCTCCAGGCGGTAAGCGCGCGCACTTCGCGCTGCGCCTCATCGGCGGAGAGACCGGGGCGGAGTTTGCGGGTGGTGGTGACGTAGAACTCCTGCAGCACCTGCGTGCTCACGCGTCCGCGCTGCGAGGCCCACAGCGCGTCCATCCACGTGCGCGCCTGCACGTGTCGATCGCCGGCGGCCGCGTCGAGGGCGTACACCAGGACGTTGGTGTCCACGAACACAGTCGCGTTCATGCGCGCTCGTGAAGCTGGTCGCGGGTGGGGTACGGCGTCACGCCATCGCTGAGCGCCCGGGGTTCCTGCACCTGCCGACGTTGCCGCTCCGTGTCATAGCGGAGCTCCCGCTGCATCTGCTCCCGCAGCAGGTCGCCAAGCAGCCGGGAGACGCTGGTGTCGAGCTCGGCGGCGCGGATGCGTGCCCACCGGGCGACATCCTCTTCGAGGGTGACGGTGACGTTTCGCATGACACGAATATCGTGAAACACGAATATTGTGTCAAATCGCGTCGCACATCGGTCTCAACCCGGACGCGAACGGGCCCTGTTGCCGCTCCCATCACCCGGCGCGACTGTTCGGCATGGCACGTCCTCTCGCCTCCTGGCAGCCGCGCACGCGACGCGCCTTCATCGCGTCGGCCATGGTGGTGGTCGGTGTGCCGACGATCGCGTGTGCCCAGGACGCTCCGCCCGCCGCCCCTCCGCCGGCAGAGTTCCGCTGGATCGCCCCCGGTGACTCGCTGCTGCGCGGCGCACGGGTGGTGCCCGGTGTCGCGCGCTTTGCACTCACCGCCTACCGCGACGCCGACGAGTTCCCGATCGGGCGCATCCAGGAGGAGGTGAAGGTCGACACGGTGGGCGGCGTGCCGGTGCTGCGTCGAGTCGTCCAGTTGCAGCGCAGCGGCCCCAACGGCACCCAGCGCATCACCGACTCGAGCACCACCGAGCTGCTGACGCTCGCGCCGCGCTGGCATCGCAGTGAGCAGCCGAACCGCCGCATCACGATCGACTTCGCGGGGCGCAAGGTGCGCGCGCTCATCGGGCTGCCGGACGCGTCGCCAGCGGTGGTGGACACCACGGTCGCGCGCCCGCCGTTCGATTCGGGCAACTGGGAGCTGCTGCTGCGCGCCCTGCCGCTCGCGCCCGGGTTGCGCGTGCGCTTTCTCGTGTACGACACCGACGCGGGCATCCACGAGTACCGCCTCGCCGTCACCGGCACCGCGACCATCCAGGGCGAGGAGGCGCACGTGGTGACGTTCGCCCTGTCCCGCACGAGCGAGGCGATGGTGTGGGTGAGCAAGGCCTCAGGGCAGCTGCTGCAGATGGAGACGATGATCGGCGGCAACACGCTCCTGCGGCAGGTGCGGACGACGCGATAGGTCGCGCGCGGCCAGCGCTCCCTGGTCGCCGTTCGCGCCGCTAGCTGCCGACCAGCCGGAAGCGGCACTGCGTACCGCCCTGCGCGGCGCACCGCTCCTCATGCACATGCCAGCGCACGTCGACGAGCACGCGCACGAGCCGCTCGAAGGTGGCCGCGAAGAAGTCGCATCGCGCGCGTGACGCATGCACGCCATCGCACAGCGGACACTGCGCGATGCCGAGTACCACGCCGGCCGGGTCGCGCCAGGCGGTGAAGCGCCCGCTGCCGGCGAAGGTCCACGCGTGCGCCCGCATGGCGCGCAGCAGCACCGCGAGGGCGAGGCGTCGCGGCAGGAAGGGCAGCACGCGCCGTGCGAGCGGCGGAATGCGATTGGCGAGCAGGTAGTCGCCGGTGCGCGTGCCCGCCTCGCGCAGCAGCGTGGACGCGCGCGCCTCGCCAAAGGCGGCCACGACCTGCAGCATGAGCGCGCGCGCCATGGACGCCGGCACCATGTCGTGCGGCAGCGTGTCGAGCGTCAGGCCGGTGGCGTCGTGCAGGAGCCGTTCCGCCACCTCGGCGCCCAGCCGGTCGCGCAGCACGTGCGCGACCTGGATGACCGCGTTGGGGCCAATGGGGCCGTCGGCGTGGTCAGACGGCGCGGGAGAAGCGGAGTACGGCGCCGTCGGCGTCGCCCGGAGCATCGCGGTAGGCATCGAGCGTGAAGGCGAGATTGCGGAGGAAGAAGCGACCGAGCGTCGTCACGCGGAACTGGTCGGCCTCGGCGACGACGAGACCGTCGTCGATGAAGGGGTGCCAGCGTGCGCGCAGCTGCGCCCGGTCGCCGGGGATGAGCGCATAGGGGAGCGCGGCGTTGCACAGCAGGTGCGCGATGGCCGCGCTACGCTGCGTATCGTCGGGTGAGCAGATGTGGCCGCGGTGCACCGGGAGGGCGCCGCCGTCGATGGCGCGCTGCCACTCGCCCAGGTGTGCCGTGTTCTGCAGGTGCCAGCCGTGCACTTCGGAGATGGAGCTCACGCCGACGCCGAGCAGCGACGAGCTGACGCGCGTGGTGTAGCCCATGAAGTCGCGCCGCAGCGTGCCGTTGGCGGCGGCCTCGGCCAGCGGATCGTCGGGGCGCGCGAAGTGATCGAGCCCGATCCACACGTAGCCGGCGTCGACGAAGCGGGCCACAGCCTGCCGGAAGAGCGCGAGCCGTTCGAACGACACCGGCAGCGCCATCGTCTCGATGCGGCGCTGGTGCGCGCGCATCCACGGCACGTGCGCGTAGCCGAAGCAGGCGATGCGGTCAGGCCCGAGCGCGACGACCCCCTCGAGCGTGCGGGCGAATCGGTCGGGCGTCTGGTGCGGCAGGCCGTAGATGAGGTCGACGTTGAGGCCGGAGAAACCCTCCTCGCGCGCCATGATCACGGCGTCGCGCACGAGCGACTCCGGCTGCACACGCCCGATGGCCTCCTGCACCACGGGGTCGAGGTCCTGCACCCCGTAGCTGATGCGATGGAAGCCGAGCCGTGCGAGCGCACGCAACTGCGCGCGGGTCACGAGGCGTGGGTCGGCCTCGATCGAGCATTCGGTGTCGCGATCGATCTGGACCACTTCGTCGAGCTGGGCGACGAGGGCGTCGAACTGCCGATCGGTGAGGAAGTTGGGCGTGCCGCCACCCCAGTGCATGGCGCTGATGCGCGGCCGCGCCCCGATGGCGTCGCGCAGCATGTGCAGCTCGCGCCGCAGGCGCCGAAGGTACTGCTCGACCACCTCCTCGCGCGTCGTGACGGTGGCGTTGCAACCGCAATAGAGGCAGCGCGACACGCAGAACGGGAGGTGCACGTACAGCGCGAGCGGCGTGCGCTCGCCCGTGGCGGCGTCGGGTGCGAGGGAGCGGAGCTGCGTGGCCCAGCGGTCGGCGGTGACGCCGCCGGTCCAGTCGGGCACCGGCGGATAGCTCGTATAGCGCGGGCCCGACACGTCGTACCGCTCGCCGAGCGCGCGGGGCACGTCGGGGATGCGCGCAGGCCGGTGCGTGGCCTGCGCGCGGCGATCGTCGCAGAAGAGGGGCGCGTGGAGCGGCGCGTGGAGCTGAGCGGTCATGCGATGCGCTGCAGAGGAGGCATGCGCACAGCGTGCCCATTACGGACGTCGGGGTCAGTCAGCGATGTCCGCGCCGCGCTGTCCGGTGTTGACCTACACGCGGAAACGCATGTATCCGTGCGGGAACCGCGGTGGTGTCGCGCTCATTGGGGGAGGTTCGGCACGGCGGCGCGGACGCGACGCTTCGCGGCCTCGAGGGCGGCAGTCAGGTCGAGCGGCGCCGACGCAATCTCGGGAATCCGGTCGATGGCCTGGATATAGTAGTCGCGCCAGACCTCGAGGATGTGCTGCTCGTGCGCGCGTGTGCCGCCGCGGGCGAGCGTATCGCGCGACAGTTGCCCCTGCGTGCGCAGGGTGCGTTCGGCGGTCGCGACGAGCTCGTCGAGCACGCCCCGTACGATGGCGGCCGACCCGTCGGCCAGCAGCAGGCCGGCGGTGAGCGCGCAGCTTCCCACGTGCCCCAGGGTCGTGGCGCTCACCATGCCGATGCGATCGGCGTCGGTGTGGTAGAACTGGTCGGTGAAGTGCCAGAGCAGCACGGCCGGAATCTGCGCGGTGAGGAACGGCGTGTGATCGCTGCCGCCTTCGAACGGATTGGCCTTCACCACCCACCCCGTCGCGCGCGCGCGATCGAGACAGCGGCTGCGCACATAGTCATTGAACCAGTGGGCGCGGATGTCCTTCTCCGCCAGCACCCGTCCACCCCACTCGGTGTGCTGGTCCTCGCCGCGCACCCACACGGCGCTGGGGTCGGGCATCTTCTCGATGAGGAACGTGCCGCCGGTGAGCGCGGTGTTCTCGCCCACCATGTCGAGCGACATGCCCCACTTCACACCGGCGCGCCGCACGGAGTCTTCCTTGAGGTAGCGATCGGTGGCGCGGATCTCGTCGCCCCAGAGGAAGGTGAGCGTCCGCTGCGGCCGTGCGATGTTGCGCTTCACGAGGTCGGCGGCCACACGCGCCATCTCGGCCAGCGCGCCGACGCCCGACGCGTTGTCGTTGGCGCCCGGTTCCTGCACATGCGCGGAGTAGACGAAGCGCTCGCCGGGGCGCGTGGCGCCACGCACTTCGGCGACGATGGTGCGCTCGGGGCGCACTTCACTGAGGGTGCGCACGAGCGCGTGCACGCGGAGCGGTGCCGCCGGCGTCGCGGCGGCGAGTGCAGCGCGCAGCGCATCGTGTGTGGCCAGCGAGATGAAGATGGTCCAGCCGTTGCGGATCGTGTCGCGCGGGACACTGTTGAACTGGATCGCGGTGCGGTTCTTCTCCTGCTGGTTGTACGCGGGGAGCTTCTGCGTGGCCAGGAGACCGATGGCGCCCGCGGCCATGGCGCGTGGAAAGACGCCGCGCGCGGCGCCCGTGGTGAGTGCGATGCGCCCCTGCACGTTCACCTTCGCGAAGTCGGCGTCGGTGCCAGCGCCCACATCGACGACCTCGGCGGTGACGCCACCCTCGGGGGTCGCACCCGAGTTGATCGCGAGCATGTTGAGGTTGGTCGCGAATGCCTGCAGGGGCTGCGCCTGGCCCGCGATGGTGAGGCGCCCGTCGAGCGGCGTCCACGCCGGCTGCGCCATCGGGCGCGACTCGATGCGATAGACGAGGCGCGCCGTGGGCGGGGCGCTGTCCTCCCGCACGTAGCCCGCGGCGCGGAGCAGCGCGGCGACGGTGTCGATGGCGGCGTCGAAGCCGCGGTTGCCGGGGAGGCGGAAGTACTGCTGCACGAATGACACCGTGCGCAGCGCGCGCTCGCCGTCGATGCCGCGATGCACGGCGTTGGTGAGGGGCGCGAAGGGCGCGGGCGTGGCGGCGGGCTGCGCGCGGAGGACGTAGGGGGCGGCGATGACCGCGAGGGAGAGCAGGCCAGTGCGTGCGATGGGCATGGAGGCTCGAGGCGGCGGTGGGGTCAGGGGCGGGAGACGACGACGAACCGTGTCCAGTTCGCGGGCATGTCCTCGATGAAGCGGGCGAGCACGGAGAGGCCGTAGCGCGTGGCGGCGACATCGCTGGCGACGGCGGCGCGCGTGCGGTCCGTGCCGGCGGCGATCTCGCGTGCGGCGCCGGCGGTGTCGGCGTGAGGCAGCGGCTCGAGCCAGTCGTGGCGCGCGAGGAAGATGCGGCACTGGGCGAGTGCGGCAGGGTGGCTGAGCACGGTGCGCAGTTCGTCGAGACGCACGCCGGGGAGCGCCATGAGGCAGAGATGCACCGGCACCTGCACCTCGCCGCGAACCGTCACCGCGTCGCCCACCGCATCGAGCGCCTCCTGCGCGATCATGACCGGGCCGATGATCGCGTTCTCGACGGGAATGACCGCGAAGTCGGCGCCGCCCGCGACGACGGTCTGCAGCGCCTCGGGGAACGTCATGCACGGCACGGCATCGGCGCCATCGGGCCACCGACGCTGCACCGCCAATTCACTGAAGGCGCCCAACACGCCCTGAAATGCCACGCGCGGCCGACGGCGCGGCGGATCCAGCGGAAATTCCGTCATGCCGCAACATAGCGGTCACGGCGCGCGGTGGCTCCGATTCACGTCTTGACGCCTGCGTGTGCGTGGCCTAGGCTGCGGGTGATGACGCGGATCACCTTCGCCTGCCGATACTATTTTACGCCGTCCCGCATGGGTCCCGGCGTCCTTGGCATGCGCGGCTGAGCCGCAACGCAACCGACACCGAGAGGCCCGTGCACTGCACGGGCCTCGGTCGTTTCCGGGACTCCTGCAGCGCGTCGCGGCCTCGTGGTGCCACACCCACCCATGAGGACCCGATGATCATCGTCACCACCCCGGACATCACCCCCGACGCGCTCGACCGGCTCATCGAGCATGTCGAAGCCGCCGGCCTGCGCACCCACGTCTCCCGCGGCGCCCACCGCACCATTGTCGGCTGCATTGGCGACGATGCCGCCCTCGGCGAGCACGGACTCACGCACCTCGAGGGTGTCGAGCGTGTGCTGCCGGTGCTCAAGCCCTACAAGCGGGCGTCGCGCGAATTCTCCGTGGGCGACACCGCCGTGCGGCTGGGCGATGCGCGCGACACGGTCATCGGCGGGCGGGCGCTGGTGGTCATGGCCGGCCCGTGCAGCGTCGAGGGACGCGCGATGCTGCACACGACGGCGCAGGCGGTGCAGGCGGCGGGCGCGCGCGTGCTGCGCGGCGGGGCGTTCAAGCCGCGCACGAGTCCCTATGCCTTCCAGGGGATGGGGAGTGACGGCCTCGCGCTGCTGGCCGAGGTGCGTGCCGCGACCGGGATGCCGGTGGTGACGGAGGTGATGGATCCGCGGCACGTGGACATGGTGGCCGCGCACGCGGACATCCTGCAGATCGGCGCGCGCAACATGCAGAACTTCGCGCTGCTGAGTGAGGTGGGACGGGTGCAGCGACCGGTGCTGCTCAAGCGCGGCCTGTCGGCCACCATCACGGAACTGCTCATGGCGGCGGAGTACGTCATGGCGCAGGGAAACGGCGATGTGATCCTGTGTGAGCGTGGCATTCGCACGTACGAGACGGCGACGCGCAACACGCTCGACGTCGCGGCCATCCCGGTGCTCAAGCGCGAGACCCATTTGCCGGTGATCGTCGACCCGAGTCATGCCGGTGGGCGGGCCGAGCTGGTGACGCCGCTGGCGATGGCGGCGGTGGCGGCCGGGGCCGACGGGCTCATCGTGGAAGTGCACCCGGATCCGGCCCATGCGCTGAGCGACGGCGAGCAGAGCCTCGAGCCGGGCGCGTTCGCGGCGATGATGGCGGCGGTGGCGCGTGTGGCGGAGGCGGTGGGACGCGGGGTGGGGTCAGAGTTGGGGTCAGAGTTGGGGTCAGAGTTGGGGTCAGAGTTGGGGTCAGAGTTGGGGTCAGAGTTGGGGTCAGAGCACGGCGCGGCGACGGCTGCGACGCGGGGGGCGTGGTGATGCGCTCGCCCAATGCGGGGTCAGAGTTGGGGTCAGAGTTGGGGTCAGAGCCCACCTCCGACCCCGCTCGCGAGCTTGCCGACGCGCGTGAGGCTATCGAGGCGGTGGACGCCAGGATCATCGATGCGCTGGCACAGCGGGTGGCGCTTGGGCGCGTGGTGCGCGCGGCCAAGCGCCGGGCCGGGCAGCCGGTGGTCGATCCATCGCGCGAGGCGGCGGTCGTGGCGCGCGCGGGCGCGCGGGCGCGTGCCGCAGGACTGCCGGAGGACGACGTGCGCGCGCTCTACTGGCAGCTCGTGGCCATGACGCGGCGCGCGCAGTTGGAGTGAGCGGCCTGCGGGCGCGCGCGCGGCCTCACCGCAACCGCGGGGCCCACAGCAGCAGCCACGCGGCGCCCACGCCGGCCGCGGTGATCACGGTGAGCGCCGCGAGGCCAACCGCGGCCGCCAGGTGGACACCGCCCCGCGCGCTGCGTCGCGCCCGCTCCACGAGGGCGAGCCCCAGCGGCGGCAGGACGACGTACACGCTCCACGCGAGCACCGTGAGGAAGGGGCCCGCGAAACGCTGGGGGTCGAACCCGACGGGGCCGCGGTGCAGCACGAGCCACAGTGCGAGCAGGATGCGGAAGTGAAACACGCCGCTGGCGAAGAGCACCACGTGCAGCGCCCAGCGGCGGTGCGCGGCGATGTCGCGGGCTCGCGCCGTGCGCCACGCCATGACGGTGCTCGCTACCAGCAGGAGCGCGTTGCCGGTGATCGCGAGGTGCTGGCTGGTGTCGCCCACCGTGCCGCGCGCCCACACCAGCCACACGCCGGCGACACTCGTTGCGAGGCAACTGCCGAGATAGACGCGGCCACTCCAGCGGTGCAGCGCCGGCAGGCGCCGCCGGACGACCGGCAAGAGCTGGACGGCCCCGGCGGCGAGGATGACGACCGCGAGCGCGATGTGCGCGACGACGGCCGTGTTGCCGACGCCGTCACCGGGGACGAGCCCGCGCGGCATCGTCGTGGCCCACGCGGCCCGGTCACCCCGCAGCGTGGCGCGACCGTAGAGTCCCAGCACATACAGCAGGAAGACGCCCTGTCCCGCGACCATGACGGCGAGCCAACTGGCGCCCATCCACCGCTGCGCCCGGCGGGCGAATCCCACGCGGGCGGTTTGCCGTTCTGGAAGAGAGAGCATGCTGGCACACTGTCACCACGCGTCGCCCCCGCCCATGATCGACGAGACCACGTTCTTGACGCCCGGTTGCACGGTGGCGGCCGGCTACCTCGATGGTGTCGTGCGGCACGCCGCGCAGCGCGGGGCCGACCGTGCCGCGTTGCTGCGCGCCATCGGGGTGGACGCGCGCGATGTGGCCGATCCGCTCGCGCGCCTGCCGCTCTCCGCACTGGCGCGTGCGTTCGAGGCGGGAGCCACACTCGTGCACGACGCGGCGTTCGCGCTGCACTTCGGGCGCGCCGTCGCGTGCGACCAGCTCACGCTCGCGTCGCCCATGGCGGCCTCGGGGAACGCGCAGGCAGCGCCGTCGGCACCGGTCACGGTGCGCGACGCCCTCGACGGACTCAATCGCTACGTCGCACTGGGCGTCGACTTCGGCGCGCAGGCACCGAGCCCGCGCTTCGCGTTCGCGCCGCAGCCGGGCGGCGCCGTGCACCTGGTCGATCATCGCCCGGGGGCACCGTGGCCCGCACTGACCGAGTCGACATTCGCGCGCATGGCGTTCGGCCTGCGCACGCGATTCGGCCAGGCGGTGGTGCGCGCCGTGCACGTGCGGCACGCAGCGCCGCCGCATGCGGCGGCATACGCCGACGTCTTCGGCGTGCCGGTGCACTTCGGCGCGCCGCACGATGCGCTCGAGCTCGACGGCGCCGTGCAGCACGCCACGGTCGCCCCCGCATCACGCGTGGTGGCGGCAGTGCTGCGCCCGGTCGCCGACCAGCAGCTCGCGGCGCTGCGCGCCCACGCCACCTGGCGCGGACGTGTCGAGGCGGAGCTGCGGCGTCAGCTCGCGGACGACGCGGTCGACATGCAACGCACCTGCCGTTCGCTCGCGGTGAGCCGGCAGACGTTGTTCCGACGCCTCCGCGATGAAGGGACGAGCTACGCGGCGCTGCTCGCCGAGGTGCGCCGCCGCGAGGCCGAAGCGCTGCTCGCGGCGGGGACGCATTCAGTCGGGGACATCGCGCGACGGCTCGGCTTCTCCGAGACCGCCGCGTTCAGTCGGGCATTCTCGCGCTGGACGGGACGTTCGCCGTCGGCGCGACGGTCACCCGATCGGCTTGCGATTCGCGGGCGGCACCACCGCCTTGCCGATCGTGCCGCGGTCGCTGCCGAACCAGATGGTGTGGGTGCTCCGGTCGTAGACCATGTGTCGCACGGTGTTGGCCTGCGCGGGACCGAGGTCCTTCTCGCCGAAGAACGTGCTGGTCTGCGGATCGAAGCCGACGAGTCGATTGGGCTGGCGCCCGGTCTCGACCACCCACAGGCGGTCGTACTCGTCGACGGTCATGGCGTAGGGGAGTGAGGTCGCGCCACCCGGCAGCGCCCACTCCTTGACCACGCCACTCACCGGGTCGAGACGCCCGAGGAAGCCGCGCGAGTAGTCGCCGTACCACACGGCGCCGTCACTGGTGACCGCGATGCGCCGCGGCCGCGCGCGCTCCTCGGGGAGCGGATACTCGCGCACGCGCAGGCTCTGCGGATCGATGGTGCCGATCTTGTTCGTGCCGAACAGGTCGAACCACGGCCGGCCGTTCCGGTCCATGACGATGCCGTACGGCCGTGAGCGCGGCGTGGGCATCTTCACGAGCTGCACCTGTCCCGTGGCCTTGCTGAGGAAGCCCACGAAGTTGCTGTTCTGCAGCGTGAACCAGAGGTTGCCGTTCCGATCGAACGTGATCGTGTGCGGATCGCGCGCGGTGCTGTCGGGCATCGGGTAGCGCGTGATCTTGCCGGTCTTGCCGTCGATGCGGCCGATCATGCCGTTGCGATTGCCGGCATACCACGCGTCGCCCAGCGGATCGACGTTCACCGTGTGCGGGTTGGTGCCCGGGTCGATCTCGTAGCGCTCGAACTTCGCGGTCTTCGGGTCGAACCGCGCGACGTAGTTGCCTTCCTGGCCCACGAACCAGACGCGCCCCTGCGGATCGACCGACGGATCACGCGGGCGTCCGGCCGCGCCCCACGGCACGTCCCACTCGGTGAGCGCGACGGTGTCCTTCGTGGCACGCGGCTCGGCACGCTGCGCGGAGAGCTCGTGCAGCGGCGTGGTGAGGGCCGTGAGCAGCGCGATGGGCGTGAGCAACGACATCGTCGACAGCACGGGCACGGCACAACGACGGGACGTCATGGCGCGGAGTCTCCAGAAGGCGGGATGGTCGGCAGCAGCAGTTCAAACGTGGCGCCGCGGGGCGTCTCCAGCAACGCAAGCCGTCCCCGGTGTGCATGCGCGATGGCCTCGGCGATGGCGAGGCCGAGTCCGGCCCCGGTGCGCTCGGGGGCAGCGGTACTCGCCACGCCGTGGACGAAGCGCTGGAAGATGCGGGCGCGCAGCGCCGGCGGAATGCCGGGGCCGTCATCCCGCACCTGCACCCGCACCGTGCCGGCCGCCGCCGCGTAGGCCACGGTCACGGTGCCGCCGGCCGGGGTGTGCTTGATGGCGTTGTCGAGCAGGTTGACGAGCAGGCGTCGCAGCAGCGCCGGGTCGCCCGACACGCGCGCGGGCGCGGACGCCGCCGCCGAGGGTTCGGCGACGCACTGCAGCCCGCGCGCCTCCGCCAGCGACCGCAGCGAGCGCACGGCATCGTGCACGAGCTCCTCCACGTCGACCGCCTGCGACGCCGACCCGACCCCGCCGGCGTCGACGCGTGCGAGCAGGAACAGGTCGTCGACGATGCGGGTGAGACGCACCGACTCGTCCTGGATGACCTTCAGCGCCTCGCGATACTCCTCTTCAGTGCGTATCGCGCGGCGCAGTGTCACCTCGGCTTCGCCGCGAATGACGGCGATGGGGGTGCGCAGCTCGTGCGAGGCGTCGGCGACGAACTGCCGCTGCGTGCGGAACGCGTCGCCCACGCGCCCCAGCAGGCCGTTGATGATGGTCGCGAGGCGGCCGAGTTCGTCGGGCGGATTGTCGACCGGGAGGCGCTCGTCGAGGTTTGCGGCGGTGATGCGCGAGGTGCGCGCGTTGATGGCCTCGAGCGGTGCGAGGCTGCGCCGGGCGAGCGCGAAGCCTGCCACGAGCGACGCGAGCAGCGCCAGCGGAATGGCGAGAAGCAGTGTCGTGCGCACCTGCCGCAGCAGTTGCACGTCGTCGGCCGACGAGCGCACCGCCACGATGAGCAGTGTGGGTTCACCCACCATCTGCGGCGATGGCACGAGGCGCAGCAGCGCTGCGCGGGCGGGGGCGCTGTCGAGCGTGAGGGCGCCCACGAGCACGCCCGTGTCGGCCAGTGCCCGCAGCGTCCCGTCGTCGCGCGCGGTCTCGATGAGCGCGCGCACCGCGGCGGGCATCGTGGCCGCCTCGCCCGATGGCGCGGCCGTGGCGTCGCCGGCCACCTCCACCGTGGCCTCGACCGGACGCGGCTTGCGCGCCGCCATCACCTGTTCGGCCTCGTCCGCGACGAAGATGTCGAGGTCGCCGGCGCGGAACTCGCGCAGCACGGCCTCCTCGGTGGCGCCGCGCTCCTTCTCCACCTCGCCGCGTTCGAGGAGCGCCTGCTGCCCCGCGCGGATGGCGCCGGCAACGGCGCGCGCCGATTCGCGCACGGTGGCGGCGGCACGACGGTCGAGCGCCTCGGTGAGGGTGAGCCACCCCGCCGCCGCGAAGCAACTCAGCACGAGCGCCAGCACGCTCGAGTTCCAGAGCGTGAGGCGCTGCCGAATGGAGAGATGGGTCACGGCGACGGGTGGGCGGCGGCGACCGGGTGGGTCAGGCGGGGGGTGTGTCGCTCAGCATGTAGCCGGCGCCGCGCTTGGTGTGGAGCAGCGGCGTCCACGGCGCGCGATCGATCTTGCCCCGCAGCCGGTTGATGTACACCTCGACGGCGTTGGTGAACGGATCGTGGTTGTCGTCCCACACGTGCGCGACGATCTGCGCGCGGGGCAGGATGCGCCCCGCGTGGCGTGCGAGCAGCTCGAGCAGCGCGAACTCCTTGGCCGTGAGCGCAATGCGCTCGCCGGCGCGGTGCACCGCGTGCGAGTGCAGGTCGATGCTGAGATCGCCCACCTGCACCACCGATGGCTGCAGCCCCTCGGGGCGACGCAGCAGCGCCCGCAGGCGTGCGAGCAGTTCACCGAAGTCGAAGGGCTTGGTGAGGTAGTCGTCGGCGCCGGCATCGAGGCCCCCGATGCGGTCGGCGACGGCCTCGCGCGCCGTGAGCATGAGCACCGGAGAGCGGACGTCGCTGGCGCGCAGGCGCCGCACCACCTCGAAACCGTCGATGCCGGGGAGCATGACGTCGAGCACGATGGCGTCGTAGCGGGTGACCGTCGCCTGGGACACGGCCGATTCCCCGTCCCCCGAGGCGTCCACGGCGTACGCCTCCTCGCGCAGCCCGCGGGCGAGGAGGTGGGCCAGTTTGGGGTCGTCTTCGACGAGGAGCAGGCGCATGTCGGGTGGCCGCAGGGGCGGCGAGCGCGGGTGGGTCCGGGCAAATTCCGCCCGGGACGGCGGTGTTAGGTTGCTGTCAGGTACGCGTCATAGGTTCCGCCCCGTATCACTGCTGCGCCAACCCAGGGGCGGGACCCGAAGCAAGCGTACGGTGATATCGAAGCGGCGTGTCCGGAGCAATCCGGCGCGCCGTTTCGCTTTCCGGCCCGTCCGTCTCGGACGCGTACGGGCCGGGACGGCTGAGCCGGGCCCGTTCGGCCGCATGACGCCGGAACCAGCTCGCGACGAGGGCGAACTCGTCGAGATCGTGGGTGGGGAGGTCGATCACGCCGCGTTCGGCCGCCTGCCTGGGCCCGCCGAACACCTGCGCCTCGAGGGCCGCCAACGCCGCGGCGTCCTCGGCCGAGCTCGGTGCGGCGCAGTCGGCGCGCACCGTGCCGCGCCGGATGAGGTACACCCACTGGCCGCCGTCGACGGTGGGCGCGGTGTAGCGGAAGGTGAGCCGGTCGACGTTCGCGCGGAACTGCTGCACGCGTGCATGCAGCCACTGCACCAGGGCGAGCCGATCGCGCAGCACGCCGGCGCGTTCGAAGGCGAGGTCGTTCGCGGCGGCGTGCATGGCCTGCGTGAGCCGCTGCACGGGCGCATCCCCGAGCCCTTCGAGGAAGTCGTGCAGCTCCCGCACCGTGGTGTCGTAGGCCGTGCGATCGATGGGACCGAGGCAGGGGCCGGGGCAACTGCCCACGGCGTCGCGCAGGCATCCCGGCGCGCGGGCGCGGGAGGCCGTGGCCAGCGCATCGCCATCGAGCGAACAGTCACGCACGCCGGTGGCGTCGGCGAGGGCGCGCACGGCGTCGCGGAGCTGGGCGACGCGGCGGAAGGGGCCGAACAGCGCCGTGGCCCCGGGATAGTCCGAGCGGTCGACGACGCGCAGCCCGGGAATCGCGCCGCCGGTGAGGGCGACATAGGCGCGCGGCCACTCGTCGCCCACGAACACGGCGTTGAAGTGCGGCCGGTACTGCTTGATGAGCCGCAGTTCGCGCAGGAGCGCGCCGAATGCGGTGGGGGTGTACTCCCACTCGATGGTGAAGGCGTGGCGCACGATGCGCGCCGCCTTGTTGCGGCGTCCCTTGGCGCGGAAGTACGAGAGCAGGCGCGTGCGCAGCCGCTTCGACTGCCCCACGTACAGCACGGTGCCGGTGGGGCCGAGCATGCGGTAGACGCCCGGGCGGTTCTCACAGCCGGTGCGCACGAGGGCGCGGAGCTGCTTGCGGTGCGCGGGGGGCGTGACCGGCGGGCGGGTGTGCGCGCGGGGGGAGGGTTGGCTCTCCATCTGCGGAGTAAGCTACCGAGGCGCCGTGCCTCCCGGCGCATGGGCTCATGGCTCATGGCTCGCGGCTCACGGCCCAGCGCCTCACCGGCACATGGCGCACGACCGTCCCCGAGATTACGACAGAAGGCGGAGGCGGTGCGCAGTCAGATCTTGACAATCAGCGGGGGGGGGGTACGCTAGCCGTGAACGAGGAATCCTCGTTCGACGTGGGCGGTGTGGCCCCGTCTGTGTTCACTTCCGCGACGAGGTGCGACATGCGTGGAATTATTCTGCGGTCGGCAGTCATCTTGGCACTCGCTGGATGGCGCCTCAGTCACCCGATTCCCGCTGCTGCAGCCGCGGGCCCATGCAACATTCAGTTCTGCGACGGCGACTGCTCGAGCGGTTCGATGTGCCCGGAGGGTTGTCCTTCGGCCTGCATCATCACCGCGAACTGTCCTGGCGGCGGCAGCGACTACCAGTTGGCGACCACCTGCAACTACATCGAGTAGTCGCGATGTCGCAACGTCGTCTGGAGATCACACTCTCCGCGACGCTCACCGTCGCCGCAGTAGTCCTAGCGGCGACGGTGCTAGCCGGAGAGGTTCGCGCGCGTTCGGTGGTGCCGCCGGCTTCCTCACTGCGAGAGCCAGCCAGAATTTCTGACTGGGAGTCGCTGCCAAGTCGGGTGCTCTACAACGCCGGGCCTGGGTCGATCTCAATAGTGGAGTTTGCCGACCTCGAGTGCCCGGCGTGCAGAGTGTTTCATCAGACCGTCCTGCCAGCCCTCAAGGAGAGGTTCGGAGAGAAGATCCGGGTCGAGATGATTCATTTCCCCCTTCCGACGCACAAGTTTGCCCGCATGGCGGCGATCGCTGCTGAGTGTGCCGAGAGGCAGGCGCGGATGCCAGAGATGGTGCAATTGCTCTACCAGCATCAGGACTCGATCGGCCTTCGCAGCTGGAACAGCTACGCTCAGGCTGCAGGTGTGGTGGACTCCTCTGCGTTCTCCGCATGCATGTCCTCACCAACCGCGAGTCAGGCAGTGGATTCGTCGCAGTCAATCGCAGATCGGCTTGGCCTGCGCTCGACGCCGACGGTCGCCGTCAATGGCTGGGTTATCGGACACACGGTTCCCGAGATGTCCCGCGTGATCAACGACCTGCTCAGGCATCGCAACCCATTCCCCGAGGTTGACTCCTCACGCCTGCGACGCCTTGTCTGGAAGGCCGACAGCACGCCCTGACGAGCGCCGCCGAAAGCGGCAGCGAGGTACTCGCAATGTGGGGGCAATCCAGGCGGCGTGCGAAGCCGATGCGCCCTTCACGGCCTCGTCGTGACGGCCGCACCAACCGCAAGGTCCCGCCTGGTCACGCGAGCGACGCACAGGCAGCGAGCCAGGGCGCCGAACAACGCGGACAGCCGTAAACGCATGACGCGCACAGGTTCGATACGAAGCCGCACACAATCTTGAGCGCTGACCATGATGCCTAAGCGAAGGGCGGTCGCAGGCGGCGGAATGACCCGCCACAGCAAGTGTATTGATCCGCCCAGCATCCGATGGACGGGTCTCGCTCTGATCGTAAGTGGACTCCCGGCATTTGCGGCGGCTCAGTCCGTGTCAGGCCTCGTGCTCCAAACGGACGGTGCCCCGGTCATCGGTGTCGTGGTCGAAGCACTCGACACGGCCGATCGCGTTCAGGCGCGTGCTCTCAGCGGTGATCGCGGGGCGTACGCGATCACGGGCCTCTCGCCTGGCACTGTGCGACTTCGGGCGCGGCGCATCGGATATCAGCCGCAGACATCGGAGTCGTTCACTGTGGCGCGCGACGAGCATCGGCAGTTCGACATCCGGCTGTCCCAACTTCCGGTGATCCTGCAAACCGTTCGCGTCTCGCAGCAGGCACCGTGCAGTGGTCGCCGGCCGAGCACCTCCGATGCCGTCGAGGCATGGGAGCAGGCGCGTACGGCACTGACTGCCAGCACGATCGGCGCCGAAGCCACCGCGCAGGTCGATCTGGCGGAGTTCGAGCGCACGCTGACTCCACAGGAGAAGCTTATCGCCGAGCGTTGGCAACTGCGTTCGGTTGCCACGTTGCGTCCATGGTCCTCCGTATCGACGGAGGCATTGCAAGCGACAGGGTACATTGTGGTCGATCGGAGTGATTCGGTCGTGTTTCGGGCGCCGGATGCGGAGGTGCTGGCTTCGGAAGAATTTCGGCGGGATCACTGCTTTCAGATCCTGACCAGCGACTCCGCTGCAGGTCTTGAGATCGCGTTCGAGCCGACGAACAATCGGCGTCGCATTCCTGAACTCGCCGGTTCGCTCGTGCTCGATCCTGCCACACTGGAACTGCGTCACCTCGAGTATCGGTACGTGAATACCGACCGCATTCCAGGCGCGCAGTATGCCCACGCACGGCTGGAGTTCCGTCGCGCACCAAGTGGGGCTTGGATCGTGAACCGGTGGCATCTGCGCATGCCAGTCATGGAGCGGCGCACCGCAGTGGTGAGCAGCGGCTTCCGTGCGCGCACCAGCACAACACCGACACTCACATCGCTGTTGGAAGTCGGCGGTGATGTGCTCGCTTGGCGGCGGGGCAGGGACACGTTGTGGGCCGCAGATGCCGTGACGCTCTCCGGACGAGTCGTCGACTCGACAACACAGCGTCCCATCGAACTGGCGCGCATCGGGCTCGCTGGGCACTCGACGACCGCCACCACGGATGGTCGCGGCGTCTTCTCGCTGACCGGAATCAGGCCGGGAGTCCACCGAGTCGAGGTTCGTACCCCGTCGCTGGATTCGATTCATGCGGTGCACGAGGTCCACGTGCTCCTTCCGGCGGTGTCGACGCCCCTTCTGCTCAAAGTCCCATCTGGTCGATCCCTGCGCACAAGGGTCTGCGGGGCCGACCACTCCCGCGCAGATGACCACACAGAGGGGGTGGTGACGGGCGCCGTGATGGGCGACTGGCCAATTGACGACTTGCGGACGGTCGAGGTCAACGCAGAGTGGTTCGACGCGTCGCGCAAGCACAATATTTCTCGAGCAATGGCGGCCTCAGCGGACGGTGCGTTTCGGGTGTGCAACCTTCCCCTGCATGTGCCAATCCGCATGGTCGCGCGCGATTCGCTTGGTCGCTCGGAGGCACACACGGTGACGCTTTCCGCAGCGTCGCCGGTCGCGCGCATTGCGCTGCTGCTCAAGCGCAGCGCGATTGCGACCGCATCACTGGTAGGTACCGTCGTCGATTCATCCGGTATTGCGCTTTCCGGAGCTACAATCACGCTGCCAGATGTCGAACGCGACGTGCGCACAAACGAGCGCGGCGAGTTCACACTCTCACGAGTCGCCCCCGGTGTGCACCGGGTGGAGGTACGACGCATCGGCTCGGTATCGCATGACACGATCGTTCGGGTCGCGGCAGGCGACACCATGCGTCTGACTATCCGCCTCGCCAAGGCCGTGGTACTCGGCGAGGTTGAAACCAAGGCCGACGCGCACCGAACGGGGGATTTTGAGGACAACAGGCGCATAGGCCTCGGGCACTTCTTCACGGCTGACGAGATAGCGAAGCTTCAGCCAAGCACGATGGCCGATCTTCTCTCCGCCACGCCGGGTCTGCGTGTGGTGCGTCCGTCAGCCGGCCCCCCCTACGTTGTCTCAAGCCGCCCACCACGGTCGTTGCAGGGACGCCCATGCGGAGCAACCCGGGCCGCCGACGTCTACATCGACAACGTCCGCATCTACGCGGGGCGCGCGTATGAGCAACCATTCAACATCAACCTGCTCGATCCCAGGACTATCGCGGCGATCGAGTACTACGCCGGCCCGGCACAGACGCCGGCGCGCTACCAGAATCTCGATACCGTGTGTGGCGTGCTGGTGATCTGGCTCAAGCGATAGGCGCCCGAGCGAGCCGACAGCGCGCTCGGCGAGCGTTCCCCATCCCAACAGACTCCCGGCCCAAGGCCCCCGGCTCACGGTGCAGCGCCTCACGGGCTCATGGCGCATGACCACCGGAGCGCGGATGGTCATGGGCCGTGCGCCGGTGAGGGGCTGGGCCGGGGCTGGGCCGGGGCCTTGGGCCGGGAGCCGTGGGTCAGAGTGGCGCGAGGGGGGCCTCGCACGCGATGCCCTCGCGGATTGCCGTTGCCTCGCGACGGATCTGCACCAGCTCCGCCGCCGGGATCTTGTCGACGTGCACCGTCATGAGCTTCATGCGCGGATGGTTCGCGAAGCGGTCGCGATGCCGCGCGAGGAAATCCCAGTACAGCACGTTCACGGGGCACGCGCCCGGGCCACTGCGGCGCTTCACGTCGTAGGTGCACGACGTGCAGTAGTTGCTCATGCGGTCGATGTAGGCGCCGCTCGCGACATACGGCTTGGAGGCGATGGTGCCGCCGTCGCCCCAGGTGGCCATGCCCACCACGTTGGGCAGCTCCACCCACTCGTAGGCATCGGTGAACGCGCTCCAGTACCAGCGCGACAGCGCCGCCGGCTGCACACCAAGCAGCGTGGCGATGTTGCACTGCACCATGAGGCGCGCGATGTGGTGCACTCGGCCATGATCGCGCACCTGCACGAGCGTGTCGTGGAGACAGCGCATGGCACACGGCGCACCGGCTGCCGCGCTCACGACCGCACCCGACGCATCGAGCGTCTCGTACGCCTCACCATCGGGCGCCCAGAACCAGTGCGGCAGGCCGAGTGGCGCGCCCAGCGCGTTGGCGGTGCGCAGCCCGGGCATGAGCTGCCAGTACATGCCGCGGATGTATTCGCGCCAGCCGAGGATCTGCCGCACGAACCCTTCCACACTCTCGATGGGCGCGAGCCCGTCGCGCCACGCCCGTTCGGCGCGGCGCACCACTTCGAGGGGATGTAGCAGCCCGACGTTGAGGATGGATGACAGCGTCGAGTGCAGCAGGTCGGGCGCGCCGTGCATGAGGGCGTCCTCGTACGGACCGAACTCGGGGAGGCGCTCGGCAATGAACCGCTCGAGCCACGCCTTCGCGTCGCGCCGCGTGACCGGCAGCGCGAAGCGGTCCACGGTGCCCCACCGGCCCTTCCAGCGCGCAATGCGCGCCATCTGCTCGCGCGTGATGGCGTCGGGCTCGACACGCCACACCGGCGGCAGCGGGCGCCCCTTGGGCCACGGCTTGCGATTGGCCACGTCGAAGTTCCACGCGCCGCCGCTGGGCGTGCCGTCCGCCTCCATGAGGATGCCGTGCTGCTTGCGCATGGTGCGATAGAACCACTCCATGCGATACTCGCGCCGCCCGGCGGCCCACTGCGCGAACTGCTCGCGCGTGCACGCAAAGCCGCGATCGGGTCGCAGCACGAGCGGCACGCCCTGCGCGCGCAGCAGCGCCTCGGCGCGTGCGAGCTCCTCCACCATGTCCTGCTCGCGCCCTTCGGTGGCCACCACCTTGCTCGCGCCGAGCTCACGGGCGAGCGCGGCCAACCCCTCGGCGTAGCTCGGTGCGTTGCGGAACACGACGCGATAGCCCGCGCGCTCGAGCGAGGCGGCGAAGTGCCGCATGGCGCTGAGCAGCAGCACCAGCTTCTGCCGGTGCCACGGCAGCGATGCCCCCTTGGCGACGGACTCGAGCAGCACCACGGTGACATCGTCGTGCGGTGCGGCCGGAATGTTCGCGACGAGCCGCGAGCATTCCCACGGCGCCACGAAGGCGAGGATCACGCGGCGGTCAGTCGGTGGGGTCCATGTCCACCTGCCCGCTCAACTGTCGCGAGAGGTGACTCCAGTTCATGCCGACCGCGAGGAGCAGTGCGGTGCAGACGAGCACCACCCAGGCGATGCCACGCGCCGATGTGGCGCTCACGATGCCCACGTCGATGAGCACCCACACCAGCACACCCGACACGGCGAGCACGAGGAGCGCGCCGGCGAGACCAATGGCGCGCCGCGTGGCGTTGAGGAACACGCCCCAGCCGGCAAGCAGCAGCAGCCCGACGAGCACCTTGACCGACAGCGGGCCCGGCGTCGCGGTGCCGGTGCGCAGTGGCACGAGCGCCCAATGCACGTACGACCAGCCTTCGGGATTGTAGGTGCCCACGACAAGCACGAGGGCAGCGAGGGTGCGCAGGGCGAGTCCGCGGAGGCTCGGGGAGGCAGGCATCGCAGGCGGGTGATCGGGGAACGGTCAGGCGCGGGGGCTGGGACGCGACGACGTACGTCCGATGCGGCGCGAGAGTGCCACGAGGCACCAGCAGCCCGTGGCGACGACCAGCAGGAACTTGACGGTCGCGGCGACGCCGGCGAGCGCCGCGAGCGCGCCGCTGGGCGACGCAGGGGGCACGGTCTCGACCAAGCGCCAGAGCGCAAGGTTCTCGGCCAGATCGAGGGGGGTGCAGAAGAGCACGAACGCCGCCAACTGCTGCCCAACGCGATCGAAGCCGGTCGCGACCGGCTCCGGCGCCGCGAGCAACTGCACCGAGCTGCGGAAGAACCACGGGTAGACCAGCAGGAAGCCGACATCGACGCCGAGGCTCACGCGTGCGGCGTCGAGGGCACCGGCGGCACGCCACGCGTCGAGCATCGCGGCGGCGCGTGCCGCGGTGACGGCGAACTCGAAGGAGAGGATGCCGAGCGGCGTCGCGGCGGTGCGAAGCGGCGCGTCGAGCCCGCGCAGTTGCAGCAGCAGGATCGTGGAGAGCGACGCGAAGAAGAACCAGCGGAGAAACCGCGACATGCCGGACGCTAGCGCGCCGCCCAGCCGGGCGGAACCGTGCGCCGCCCGGCGCGTCGTGCTATCTCTCGACATCATGACACTCGACCTGCCGTACGAGGCGCTGCTGGGCGTGGCGGTGGGGCTGGGGCTCGCGGCGGCGGCCGGGTTCCGCGTGTTCGTGCCGCTGCTGGCGACCGCCATCGCCGCCAAGTCCGGCGTGCTGTCGCTCGCCCCCGAGTTTGCCTGGCTCGCCACCACGCCGGCGCTCGCCGCGCTGGGCACCGCGACGATCCTCGAGGTGGGCGCCTACGCGATCCCCTGGCTCGACCAGTTGCTCGACGTGGTCGCGTCGCCGGCGGCGGTGCTGGCGGGGATGCTGGCGGCAGCGAGCGTGGTGGTGGACCTGCCCCCGGTGCTCAAGTGGAGCGTGGTGCTGCTGGCGGGCGGCGCGGCCAGTGCGACGCAGGGTGCGACGGTGTTCACGCGCTTCAAGAGCACGACGCTCACCGGCGGCGGGGCGAATCCCGTCATCGCCCTGCTCGAACTCGTGGGGGCCGTGGTCACCAGCGTGCTGGCCATCTTCCTGCCGGTGGTGACACTCGTTGCGGTGCTGCTGCTGCTGGTGTTCTTCTCACGACGCGTGCACGGCGTGCTGTTCAGGCGTCGCGCGCGCTAGTCCGGGGGAGTGGGGAACCCGTCGCGCTGCAGCGCCGCGATGACGCGGGCGCGCAGCTCCTGGCTGGTCGCATCGGACGGCGTTGACGGCGCCCGCATCGCACCGGGTGACGAGGCCGGCGGTGCGCCGAGTGCGGCCAGGAAGGGTCGCGCGAAGGCGTAGTGCTCGCCGCACGAACGGCACTGCTCCACGTGCGCGGCGATGTCCGCGTAGCGGTCGGCGTCGAGCTCGCCGTCGAGATAGTCCCAGAGCTGCCGCACGGCATCGCGACAGTCGATGGGTGGCCGCGGCGGGGCGTGCGTGACCATGGCGTTCATGTGTCGGAGCGGGATGAGGGGTCGGGCGTCCTGTCGGCGCGCCCGGCGCGGCCAAAACCGAGGTCGCGCGCGTGGGCGAACAGCGCCTCCTGCAACAGTCGGCGCGCGCGAAAGAGTCGTGAGCGGATCGTGCCGACGGGCACGCCCAGCACGGCGGCCGCGTCGTCGTACGAGAATCCCTCGACATCGACGAGCTGCGTGGCCACGCGGAACGCCGCCGGCAGCGCGTCGAGCGCCTGCGCAATGGCGGTCGGCAGGTCGATGGTGTCGAGGGCGACCGTGAGCCCTTCGCGGTGCGCCGACGCATGCCCGCGCACCGCCGCCAGCGTCTCCAACTCCGCGTCGAGCCCCTCGTCGGTGAGCTGATAGCGCTGCTCGCGCTGCGCGAGGCGCAGCCACGCATGGTGACAGATGGCGAACAGCCAGCGCCGCATGTCGGCATCGGCGCGGAAGCTGGCGGCACCGCGCCACGCGTTGAGATAGGTCTCCTGCACCAGGTCATCGGCCAGCATCGCATCGCGCGTGAGCGACCGCGCGAAGCGCGACACATCGGGCAGCCACCGCAACGCCTCCGCCTCGAACTCGGCGCTCGGCGCGGCGGGCGGTGCGACGACGTGGTCAGGCGGAGGCGAGGCGGACATGCGCAGGGTGCGAGAGCCGACGAGGATGCGTGGTGGTGCGTCGTGCTGCGTGGCGGCGACGTCAGCGCGTGGGGAGGGCGCGCTTCACCGCCGCGTCGATATCCTGCTCACCGCCAACGCCGGTGTACACGACCTTGCCGGCGGCATCGAGCACGACCACGTACGACGTGTGCGGCGACGCGAACGCCTTGACCGCGGCGCTCTCCTTGTCGAACAGGAACATGCCCTGCATGCCGCGCTCGCGCACGAACTGCTGCTGACGTTCGGCCGTCTGGTTGTCGGGCACCCCGATACCGATGAAGGCGACCTCCTTGCCGTAGCGGGTGCGCGCGGCCTGCATGGCCGGCTCGAGCTTGCGGCAGAGCGGACACCAGGTGGCCCAGAACTCGATCACCGCCGGCTTCTTCCCGATGGCGTCGGCGAGCGGCATCGGCTTGCCGTCGAGCGTCTCGAGGGTGAGCCCGGTGGGCATGCTTGCGCCGACGGCGATGCCACCGGCCTGCGCGCGAAGGGCGGCGGGGAGTGCGAGGGCGACGGCGAGGCCGGCGAGGACGATGCGGAGTGTACGCGTGAGGCGGGGCATGGGCGTGAGGATCAGGGTGAAGGACGAAGGAGGAAGGACGAAGGAGGAGGGGGAGGAAACCGGGCGCACCTTCACCACATCAGAACCAGACCTGGCCGGCCTGGAGGACGTAGTACTGGGACATGGCGAGCATGGCGATCGCGAACACGCGCTTGACGTGCACCATCCACGTGCCGGCGCGGGGGAGACGCTGCGCGGTGCCGGCGGCGAGTCCGACAGCGACGAGCAGCACCGACATGCCGAGCGAGAAGACGAAGAGGTAGCTGAAGCCGCGGAGGGCGCTCTTGGTGGTGGCGACCCAGGTGAGCAGGGCGGCCATGACCGGTGCGCCGCACGGCGCCGCGACGAGTCCACTCGCCGCGCCCATCGCGAAGGCACCGAGCACGCGTCCACCGGCGTCGAGTGTGGCGGCGCGGGTGAGGAGCGCCTGCGGCACGGGCACCGGCAGCACGTCGAGCATCATGAGCGCGAACAGCAGCAGCAGATTGCCCATGGCCAGCAGCAGCCACTTGTTGGTGCTCACGCTGCCGAAGAGTGCACCGGTCATGCCGGCGAGCAGGCCGAGCGAGGCGTACGCGAGGGCGAGTCCGATGACGTATGCGCCGGTGAGCAGCCAGGGCGACGCTCCGCGCCGCGCGGTACCGTCTGCGCGCGACGTCGCGCGATGCTGTCCGCCCACGACCGCCGCCGTGATGGGAATCATCGGATAGAGGCACGGCGTGAGGCTCGTGAGCACACCGCCGGCGAACACGGCGGGGTAGACGAGCCAGGAGTTCGCCTGCAGCAGGGCACCGACATCAGGAAGGAGCATGCCGGCACCTAGACCGCACCCCGGAAATCGGTTCCCGGCGGTCGCGCGGAACTCGCGGGTGCGGTCGTGTCTACGTGGCGACATGCGCACCGCATCGCACCCCGACCAGCCGCAGCCCAACCCGCGGCACCATCCCATCGCGCGGCTCACGCACTGGATCTCGGCCGCGGCGCTTGCCGTCATGGCGGCGTCGGGGCTGCGCATCTTCAATGCGTCACCGGCGTTCGCGCCCAAGGGCACGCCGCCCTTTCCGCTGTGGCCGTGGGAGGGCACGCCAGCGCCGGCGTGGCTCACGCTCGGCGGGTGGCTGGGCGGTGCACGGCACTGGCACTTCGCCATGATGTGGCTGCTGGTGCTCAACGGCGCGGTGTACCTGCTGCACCTGTTCCGGCGAGGCCGCTGGCGCACCATCGTGCCGCGCGTGGGGGGGTGGCGCGATGCGATCGAGATGGCGCGCTTCTACCTGTACCTGCGACGCGACCATCCCGTGCAGGGCAAGCACAACGCGCTGCAGCAGTACGCCTACACGACCATGCTCGTGATCGGCGTGCTGCTGGTGCTAAGTGGCCTGGCCATCTGGAAGCCGGTCACGCTGGGGTGGCTGACGCGGGCATTGGGTGGCTACGCCTGGGCGCGGTGGTGGCACTTCGCGGCCATGCTGCTGCTCGCCGTGCTGGTGCTGGTGCACGTGGTCATGGTCTTCACCGTCGATCCGTATGCGCTGCGCGCGATGACCACCGGCAAGTACGACGCGGCCCGCTGGAGCCCCGAAGCGCGCCACGCACGGCCGCTGCAGCACCTCGCGCCGGCGCGGGTGATGCCCGCTCGGACGGCATCCGCCGGTGCGGTGCCCGCCACGACGGAGGCACCATGAGCGCACGCACGGATCGCGCGCTCTCGACGCTCGTCGACGAGACCGCCGAACGCCTGCGGGATCGCGGGGCGCTCGACCGGCGCGACTTCCTGCGGCTGGCGTCCGTGGGCGCCACCGCGGCGCTCGTGAGTGCGTGCAACGCACGTGGCGGAAGCGAGACGCGCGCGCTGCTCACGGCCATCGGGCGCCGCAACGAGCGGCTCGAGCGGTGGCTGCTGCGGGTGGGGCGTGGTCGCGACGTCGTGCCACGCGGTGTGGCAGTGGCGGGCGAGGCGTTTCCGTCGTACTTCGTCTCGCGCACGGTGCCGCTCTGGAACAGCGACACGCGCGGGGCGTGGCGTCTCGCAATCGGCGGTGCGGTGGCACGTCCGGTGCAGCTCTCGCTCGACGAGCTGCGCGGGCTCGGGGTGGTGACGCAGCGGGTGCACCACTACTGCGTCGAGGGGTGGAGCGCGGTGGCGGAGTTCACCGGGGTGCCCCTCACGACGCTCGCGCGCCTCGTGCAGCCGCGCCCCGATGCCGGCTACGTGGACTTCACGAGCTTCGACGGCGGTTACCACGAAAGCTGGGACCTCGAGAGCGCGCTGCATGCGCAGACGATGGTGGTGCTGGCCAAGGATGGCGCGCCGCTCTCGCCGATGTACGGTGCGCCGGCCCGCATTCACTCGCCGGTCAAGCTGGGCTACAAGAACACCAAGTACCTCACGGGGCTCACCTTTCTCCCCGCGCGCAACGGGGGCTACTGGAGTGACCGCGGCTACGAATGGTTCGGCGGCACCTGAGCCGGCGCGGGCGCGTCGGGACGCGCGTCGCTTTGCTGCGCCGCTGAAGACATTGCCTGCGCGGCATCGTGAATCGCCGCACGGATGCGTGGATAGGTACCGCAGCGACAGAGATTCCCCGCCATCGCGCGGTCGATATCGGCATCGGTGGGGGCGGGGTGCGTGGTGAGCAGCGCCACCGCACTCATGATCTGCCCGGCCTGACAGTAGCCGCACTGGGGCACCGTGCGCCGCAGCCACGCGTCGCGCACGGCGTCGGCCGCAGGGCCGGCCACGCCCTCGATGGTGGTGATGCGCGCCGCTCCCACTGCGCTCACCGGGGTCACGCAACTACGCGTGGGCACACCATTCACATGCACGGTGCAGGCCCCGCACTGCGCCATGCCGCAGCCGTAGTGCGTGCCGGTGAGCCCGAGCCATTCGCGCAGCGCCCACAACAGCGGCGTATCCGGCGGGACCTCGATGGTGAACGGCTGGCCATTCACCTGCAGCGTAATGGACGTCGCGCGTGGGTCGGTCATCGCACGCTCGACGTGTCGGTGGTGGTCGTGGTCGTGGTCGTGATCGCGGTCGTGCGCGTCGGACGCAGCGGCAGGGTGCGCAGCCGCTCGCCCGTGAGCGCGAACAGGGCATTGGCCACGGCCGGCGCCACCGGAGGCACACCGGCCTCGCCCACACCACTCGGCACCTCGGCGCTGGGCATCACGTGCACCTCGATGGCGGGGCAGGCATCCATGCGCAGCACCGGATAGGTGTCGAAGTTGCCCTGGCGCACGGCTCCTCCCGCGATCGTGATCTCGCCCGACAACGCCGCCGACAGGCCGAACACGATCGCGCCTTCGATCTGCTGCTTCACGCCGTCCGGGTGGATGGCCAGGCCGCAGTCGACGGCACTCACCGCCCGATGCACACGCACCGTGCCCGCAGGTGACAGCGACACCTCGACCACGAGGGCGACGATCGTGTCCACCATCCAGTGCAACGCCACGCCACGCGCGCGGGGTTGGCCATCGGCGGCGGGAACGAGCGACGTGCCCCACCCACTCTGCTCGGCCACGGTGCGCAGGACCCGCGCAGCGCGCGGATGTGCGCGCAACAACGACTGCCGATACGCGAGCGGATCGACGCCGGCTGCGGACGCGAGTTCATCGATGAACGACTCGAGGAAGAAGCCGTGCAACGAGTGTCCCACCGAGCGCCACGAACCCACCGGGACGGGCAGCTCGACCTCGCGCTGCGTGAAGCGGACGGCGGGAAACGCGTAGGGCTGGTCCCACGCGCCTTCGCCCGCGTAGCGATCCGGGCCGTGCGACGTCCACACGATGCCCACGCGACGACTCACCGCCTTGAACGGCGCCTGGCTCACGCCGTGCCCGACGACGCCCAGCAGTTGCCCCTGAGCATCGAGCGCCGCCCGCCAGCGTGCGACGGCCGCGGGACGATACACATCATGCCGCATGTCGTCCTCGCGCGACCAGGCAAGGCGCACCGGGCTCCCGGGGCGTGCAGCGGCGACGCGCACGGCCTGCAGGATGAAGTCGATGTCGAGGCGACGGCCGAATGAGCCACCCATCTCCACCTGATGCACCGTCACGGCATCCTCGGGGACTCCGTGCTGCTCGGCCACGGCGGCGCGCGCATGCGCGGGCACCTGCGTGGCCGCCCACACCGTCACCTGCGTCACGCGCCCCTGAAGCGCGGTGACCTGCGCGGTGGCGCTGAGTGGCTCGAGCGCGGCGTGTGCGAGGTAGGGGGCCTCATAGGTGACGTCGATGGTGCGGGCGGCGCGTGCGAGCGCACCCCGGGCGTCGCCACGACTGCGAAACGGAAAGCCCCCGTCCTCGCGCACCGCGCGCCGCAGCGTGCGGGAGATGCCCGCGCTGTCGAGCGTCGCGTGCGGGCTGGTGCTCCACGCGATCCCGAGCGTGGCGAGCGCACGGTGTGCCTGCCACCACCGATCGGCGATGATTGCGACACCGGCGCGCGTGCCCCGCTCGTCGGCCGGCACCGTCACCACATCGCGCACGCCCGGTGCGGCACGCGCGGCGCGATCGTCGACGCGCAGCGGCACACAGCCAAGGGCGGGCGGCATGGCGATGGCCGCGTGCAGCAGCCCCGGCAGCGGCAGGTCGATGCCGTAGACGGCGGTGCCGCGGCTCTTCGCGTGCAGGTCGACGCGGGGCAGCGCCGTGCCGACGCGCGTGAACTGCGCCGGAGCCTTGAGTGTGACATCGCGCGGCGTGCGTGTGGCCGCGTCGGCCACGAGCTCGCCGTACCGGAACTGCCCGCCCGGTACGGTCACCACGCCGTCCGCCGCGCGACAGGCGCTCACAGGCACGCCCGCGCGCGCCGCGGCCGCCTCGACCAGTGCACTGCGTGCGGTCGCACCGGCGAGGCGCGCCACCTCCCACAGGTCGCGTACACTCGACGAGCCGGCCGTGGTCATGACGCCCGCTTCGCGCGCGATCTTCGCGGCCTGCCAGCGGAGCAGGCGCACGAGGCGGGTGTCGCGGTCGTCCGCGTGCAGCGGCATCGCGTCCACGAAGGCGGCGATGTTGAAGTAGATCGCGTCGATGCCGCTCGCGGTGACCGTCACGCGATCCCACGGCACGTCGAGCTCCTCCGCCACCAGCAGGGCAAGCGCCGTGTGGATGCCCTGCCCCATCTCGACCTTGGGGGAGAGCACCTGCACGCGGTCGTCGGTGCCGATGGCGATCCAGCCGTTGAGCGGCGTGACCCCCGGGGGCAGCTCGGGGAAGGCGTCGGGGATGAGGCGCTGCCGCGGCGGGAGGAACGACCAGCCGAGGGCCAGCGCGCCGCCCGCGCCGAGCCCTGCCAGCAGGAACGCGCGCCGTCTCATATAGTCATGGAGTATGCGTCCCCACCTCCGCTCCGCCAACCGTCGCCGTGCATGGCGCACGCCGGGCACCGCGCTCCTCGCCGTGGTGTTGCTCACCGCCGCCTGCGAGAACGAGCAATCGCGCATTGCCCGCGCCGCCGCACAGGCGGTGGCCAGGACGCCGGTGCTCGGCCCCAATGACGTGCAGATCGTCAGCTCCGACGAAACGGTCGCGCTGGAAGTGATCGGCGATTCCGTGCACGTGGCGATGGCCAACAGCTCCATCTGGGTGCCGGCCACGCACATCGAGAACGCGCGCTACGCCGATGGTCGCCTGCGCTTCGACATCCGCGGCTTCGGCATGCGCATGTTCGACGTGGGCGACGGCACCGAGGGGGCGATGTTCCGGCCGCAGGACGCGTTGGCGTTCGTGGCCGCGGTGCTGGCGAAACAGAATGAGTTGGAGGCTCGGGGCGCGGAGGCGCGGAGATGAGGAGTGACCACTGTTGCGTCGCGGAGGCGCGGAGGGTGGACAACCTTGATGGCTTCGCGGAGGCGCGGAGCGCGGAGGGGGCGGGATGAAGCGGATGATGACGGTGGTGCTGGTGCTCGCGCTCGCGGCGTGCGGTGGCGACGCGAAGGTCGCGGTGACGATGGGCAATGGCGAGACGGGGCCGGTGCTCAACGAGGGCGACGTGCAGGTGACGAGCACCGACGGTGCGCTCATTCTCTCGGTGGCGGGCGACTCGGTGTTCATGCAGCTCTCCGACAGCCTGCGGGAGTCGGTCACGTCGGAGGTCGCACAGAAGACGACGCCCCGCAGCGAGGGGGTCGGTGGCGCCATCGAGAAGCTCGTGGGCGGCGCCGTGGGTGCCGCGGTGAAGGCGGCCATGGGCTTTACCGTGCGCGTGCCGGCGGATGCCATCGAGCATCTCCGGTACGAGGACGGAAACCTGCGCTTCGACGTGAAGGGCTCGAACATCCACATGTCGAGCAAGGGCGGTGACACCGGCAACAGCGACAACGGCGGTGCTTTCCTGGAGGAAGACGCCACACGTTTCATTCAGGCCGTAAACGACGCCCAGGCCCGCATTCTGCAGCGCTCCCCGCGGTAGCTCCGCGCTACGACGAGCAGGACAGCATCGAACACCCCGCCTTGGTGCGTGCCCACTCGGGGCGTCGGGCGGCGAAGCGCGCGGATGGCGACGATGCGTGGTCCGGCGGCGTCGTGTAGGGATCGCGCAGCACGTCGAGCAGCGTGTGCACCAGCGACAGGTCGCCGCGCGTGGCCGCGTCGATGGCCTCCTGCGCGATGTAGTTGCGCAGCACGAACCACGGATTCACCGCGTGCATGGCCGCGCGGCGCGCCGCGAACGGGCGGCCGTCGGTGCGGGTGGCGGCGTGCCACCGGCGCAGCCACGCCGCGAACGCGTCGCGCAGGGCCTCGCGTTTCGGCTCGTCGTACCACACGTCGTCGAACACCACGGCGATGACGTCGCGCGCGAGCGCGTCGTCGCCTTCGGGCAGTTCGTCGGGCACCTCGCCCAGCGCGCGAAAGGTGCGGGTGAAATCCATTGCCGCGTCGTACAGCAGGCGATAGCCCTCACGGATGATCGTCGTCGCGTCCGCGTGTCGGTGTGTCGGGCGCACATCGAAGCCGAACTTGGCGGCGTTCATGGCATCGTAGGCCGCCGTGTAGGTATCGGCGAATGCGTCGATGCCCCCCTGCAGCAGCGTCACGTCGCCGAACAGCGGCGCGATGGCATCGGCGAGGCGCAGCAGGTTCCACTGCGCGATGGCCGGCTGCTGGCTGAAGCGATAGCGGCGTCCCTGCGCGTCGGTGGTGTTGGGCGTCCAGTGCGGGTCGAAATCATCGAGCCAGCCGTATGGGCCGTAGTCGATGGTGAGCCCGAGGATGGACATGTTGTCGGTGTTGAGCACGCCGTGCACGAAGCCCACGCGCATCCAGTGCACCACCAGCGTGGCGGTGCGCTCGCACACCGCACGAAACCACGCGCCCCGCACCGCGTCGTCGATGACGGCGCCGTCGGGCACCAGCGCGGGGAAGTCGCGTGCGATGGTGAAGTCGACGAGCTGCGCGAGCCGCGCGCGATCGTTGCGGGCCGCGAAGATCTCGAACGAGCCGAAGCGGATGAACGACGGCGCCACGCGGCAGACGATCGCGCCGGGCTCCATGGCGGGGTGGCCGTCGTAGAACATGTCGCGCAGCACCGGCTCGCCGGTGGCCACGAGTGACAGCGCCCGCGTGGTGGGCACGCCCAGGTGGTGCATGGCCTCGCTGCACAGGAACTCGCGCACGCTCGAGCGCAGCACCGCGCGTCCATCGGCGGTGCGGGAGTACGGCGTGGGGCCGGCGCCCTTGAGCTGCAGCTCCCACCGCTCGCCGGCCGCGTTGACCACCTCCCCGAGGCTGATCGCGCGTCCGTCACCCAACTGCCCCGCCCAATTGCCGAACTGGTGGCCGCCGTAGCAGGCGGCCCAGGGGTCCATGCCGTCCACCAGCGCGTTGCCACCGAACACCTGCGCGAAGGCGGGCGACGCGGTGTCAGCCGCCGAAAGACCCAGGCGCGCGCACAGGTCGCCGCTCGTGGCCAGCAAGTTGGGGGCGGCCACGGGTGTCGGGAGCACGCGGCTGTAGGCGGCACCCAGCACTTGTCGGCGCAGGTTGCGGGTGTCAGGATCTCCGGGCAGCTCGCGTACGAATCGGTTGTCGAAGGCGAGCCGAGCCTCCGGCAGCGACGTCACCGCACCGGTGGCGGGCGCGGCGTGCGATACGGATGCGGTCGGCTCGAGGACGCGGGAATCCATATGGAGAAAGCTATGCGGCATGCGCAGCGCGGGACGATCGGGCGAGCCGGGACCAGGCGGGTGACGTCCATGAGTGGCGTGCTCCTGGCTGCCGCGCTGGCGGGGTGTGGTGGCGGTGCCGACACCGCACGCGCGAGCGACAGCTCGGCCGCCGCCTCGGCCCCGGCGCCCGCGGCGCTCGCGGTGCCGGCGTCGTTCACGGGGACGCTGCCGTGCGCCGATTGTCCGGGCATCGCGACCACGGTGACGTTGTTCGGCGATTCGACCTACCGCCTGCGCGAGGTGTATCAGGACCGTCCCGGTGGCCCGCAACTGAGCATGGGGCGCTGGTTGCTCGACGGTGGGCAGGTGAGGCTGGAGGGGGTCGGGCGCGCGCTGCGCTTCGCGCGCGCGGGAGAGGACACCATCCGCCTGCTCGATGGGGCGGGAGGCCCCATCACGTCGGCGCCGCCTCACGAGCTCGTGCGGACCGATTCCGTGCAGTGGCTCCGCGACGACGCGGTGTACGTGGGGACGTTCACGTACATGGCCGACGCGCCGAGCTTTCGCGAGTGCGGGTCGGGGCAGGAGTATCCCGTGCGCATGCAGGGCGCGTATCGGGCACTCGAGCGCGCGTACCTGGCGGCGAAGCTGCCGCCGGGGAGCGGTCAGCAGGTGGAAGTGCGGGCGCGCTTCGAGCCGCGTCCGGCCGACATGGAGGGCGCGCGCGACCGCGACGTGCTGCACGTGGTCCAGTACATCGGCCCCGGTGCCAATCCCGACTGTCGCTGACGGTGTCTCGGGAACCTCTCCACTCGCCTGCGTCTACTAGGAGATATGACTGACAAGACGTTTTCCAAGCCGGCCGACGACGCGCTCCGCAGCGCGCTGACGCCCGAGCAGTACGCCGTGACGCAGCAGTGCGGCACCGAACCGCCCTTCCGCAACGCCTACTGGGACAACCACGAGGCGGGGCTGTACGTGGACATCGTGAGCGGTGAGCCGCTGTTCGCGAGCACCGACAAGTTCGACTCCGGCACGGGCTGGCCGAGCTTCACGAAGCCGGTGGCGCCCAACGTGACCGAGCACGCCGACACGACCTACGGCATGCGTCGTGTGGAGGTGCGCAGCAAGCATGGCGACTCGCACCTCGGGCACGTGTTCCCCGACGGCCCGCGCAGTGCCGGCGGGCTGCGCTACTGCATCAACTCGGCGTCGCTGCGCTTCATTCCCGTGGCCGACCTCGCGAAGGAAGGCTACGGCGAGTACGCGCACCTGTTCAGCGATGCCCAGCAGGGTGGCGCGCATGGCGGTACCGCGCATGGCTGAGTCGCCCGACACCCGCCCGCAGGAGGTGGCGATCCTCGCGGGCGGCTGCTTCTGGGGCATGGAGGAGCTGCTGCGCGCGATTCCCGGCGTGCTCGACACCGACGTGGGCTACACCGGGGGCTGGCTCGAGCATCCCACGTATCACGACACGCACGACAGCAAGAGCGGTCACGCGGAGAGCGTGCGGGTGGTGTTCGACCCCACGGTGCTCAGCTACGAGACGCTGCTCGAGGACTGGTTCTTCCGCATGCACGACCCCACCACGCTCAACCGGCAGGGGAACGACATCGGCACGCAGTACCGCAGCGCGATCTTCTACACGAGCGAGGCGCAGCGGGAGACGGCCGAGCAGGTGAAGGCGCGCGTGCAGGCGAGCGGGCTGTGGAGCAAGCCGATCACGACGGAAATCGTGCCGGAAGCCACGTGGTGGAGCGCCGAGGGGTACCACCAGGATTATCTGAAGAAGAATCCGGGCGGGTACACCTGCCACTGGATGCGGTGACTGGTTGCGCGTCCCGCGGTTGCTCAGACCTCAGACTTCTGAGACAGTCTGGATTCTGAGTTCTATCGTCGTCTGGCGTCGGACTTCAGATACGGTTCCAGATTCTGCTCCAGAGGTCTGACCGCAGACGACGATAGAGGTCGGAAACGAGATCGGGAGTCAGAGGTCAGAGCTCTGAGTGCCGGTGGCGCGCCGGATCTGCAGCGCGCCGCTGGGACACTTCGCCACCGCGGCCTCGATCTCGGCGTCGGTGCCATGATCGGTGGCAATCCACGGTTGCCGCCGCGGATTGAACACGCGCGGCAGGGCGCGCACGCAGTTGCCGCTGTGCTGGCAGCGTCCCTGTCGCCATTCGACAGTGAGTGAGCCGGCGGGGTACTCGCGGGTGAGGGCGTCGGGGTCGGTCATGGGGCTGGCTCCGGGGACGGCTGGCGTGCCCACTCGCTCAACGGCGGATGAACGCGCACGTTAATGGGACGGTCACCTCCCGTCCCCACCTCTCGCTTCTCACCACAATGTCCCCCTCCCCGCGCAGGATCGCCACCGCGGCGGTCCTCTCCCTCAGCGGCGCGCTGACCCTGCTCGGTCCGGCCCACGCGGCAGCCCAGACGCAGCGCGTCCGGGTGCGCGCCGCGAACGAGCCGGCCCCCGCGCCGACGCCCGCTCTCGTCGCCACCGAGTTCGACAAGCTGCACTTCCGCTCCATCGGCCCGGCCACCATGTCGGGGCGTGTCGCCGACCTCGCCGTGTACGAGGCCAACCCGGCCATCTACTACGTCGGCACCGCGCACGGCGGCGTGTGGAAGACCACCAACAACGGCACGACCTTCTCGGCCCTCTTCCAGGACCAGGGGCTCATCGCCATCGGTGATGTGGCCGTGTCGCAGACCAACCCCGACCTGCTGTGGGTCGGCACGGGCGAGAGCAACAACCGCCAGAGCGGCTCGTGGGGGAGCGGCGTCTACAAGAGCACCGACGGCGGCAAGACGTTCGCCCTCATGGGGCTCCCCAACTCGAAGCACATCAACCGCATCGTCATCCACCCCACCAACAACGACGTGGTGCTGGTGGCGGCGACCGGTCCGCTCTACGGCCCCGGTGGGGAGCGCGGCATCTACAAGACCACTGACGGCGGCAAGAGCTGGAAGCAGGTGCTCAAGGGCGACGACGACACGGGCGCGAACGACCTCGCGATGGCGGGGAGCGATCCGAACGTGCTGTACGCGAGCATGTATCAGCGCCGGCGCAGCGCCTGCTGCATGAATGGCGGCGGCCCCGGCAGCGCGCTGTTCAAGAGCACCGACGGTGGCGAGACGTGGACCAAGATCACCGGTACCGGCTTCCCGGGCGGGTCGCTGGGTCGCATCGCGGTGGACGTGTTCCGCAGCAATCCGAACATCGTGTACGCGCTGGTCGAAGGCCCGGCGCTCGGTGGTGGCGGTCGTGGTGCGCCGCCGGCGGACGAGAGTGCCGCGCCCGGTGCCGCGCCCGGCATGGCCGCCGCCGCGGGTGGTCGCGGTGGCGCCGCGCAGGGGCAGGGCGCCACGGGCACGTATCGCAGCACCGACGGCGGCGCGACGTGGACCAAGCAGAGCAGCACGAATGCGCGCCCGATGTACTTCAGCCAGTTGCGCATCGATCCGGTGAACAGCGATCGGCTCTACCTCGGCGGCGTGGGCCTGCACCTCTCGAACGACGGGGGCAAGACGTTCGAGGCGGACGCGGCGCTCGTGACGCACGACGACGTGCACGGCATCTGGATCAACCCGAAGAACACCGACCATGTGCTCATCGGCAACGACGGTGGCCTCGCGGTGTCGTACGACCAGGCCAAGGGGTGGCAGTTCATCCCCAACCTGCCGGTGGGGCTGTTCTACCATGTCAGCTACGACATGGAGTTCCCGTACAACATCTGCGGGGGCATGCAGGACAACTACGACTGGTGTGGCCCGAGCGCGTCGCGGCACAGCCGCGGCATCTTCAACTACGACTGGTTCCAGATCCTCGGCGGCGACGGCTTCGTGGCCATCCCCGACCTGATCGACTCACGCATCGTCTACACCGAGTCGCAGGACGGCAACATGATCCGGCGCAACAAGGTGACGGGTGAGTCGCGCAGCATCCGCCCGACCAACCAGAACGTCACCAACGCGACGCGTGGCGAAGCCTATCGCTTCCACTGGGATACGCCACTCATGCTGTCGCCGAACGACCCGAAGATCCTGCTCGCGGCGGCCAACAAGGTGTTTCGCTCGCGCGACCGCGGCGACTCGTGGGAAGCGATCAGCCCCGACCTCACGAAGAACGAGGTGCGCGACTCCATCGTGACGATGGGGCTCAAGGGCAAGGACATCACGATCGCCAAGAACGACGGCATCTCGCAGTGGCCGGCCATCGTCGCGCTGGCCGAGAGCCCGAAGCAGGCCGGCATCTTCTACGCGGGCACGGACGACGGCACCGTGCAGATGACGCGCGATGACGGCAAGACGTGGGTGAACATCACGAAGAACCTGCCCGGCTTCCCCGCCGGCCACGCGTTCGTGAGCGAAGTGGTGCCGAGCCGGTTCGATGCGGCCACGGTGTACGTCACGGTCGACAACCACCGGTTGAACGACTACGACCCGTACATCTGGGTGAGCACCAACTACGGCCAGACGTTCACCAAGCTCACGAACAACCTGGCCGGCGAGGTGGTGCGCACGCTCACCGAGGACACGCGCAACCCGGACGTGCTGTACATCGGCACGGAGACGGGGATCTTCCTCACGCTCGACCGCGGCAAGACGTGGAAGCGCCTCAAGGCCAACTTCCCGACCGTGCGGGTCGACGAGCTGACCATCCACCCGCGCGACAACGCGCTGCTGGTGGCCACGCACGGCCGCGCGATCTGGGTGCTCGACCACCTCGAGCCGATCCAGGAGTACACGAAGGCGCAGGTGGCCGATGCCGCGCTGTTCTCGCCGGGGATGTCGCTGCAGTGGAAGAGCAAGGACGACCGCAACGACGAGTTCTGGGGGCACCAGTTCTTCACCGGCGAGAATCCGCCGACGGAGGCGGTGATCCAGTTGCACTTCAAGAAGCCGGTCACCAACCCGGTCCTCCGCATCAGCAACGCGAACGGGGCGGTGCTGCGCGAACTCCCGGTGCCGGCCAACAAGAACGTCGCGGGCATCCAGACGGTGTGCTGGGATCAGCGCGTCGAGTCGGTGCGTGATGCTGGCGCACCCGTCGTGCCGCCGCCGCCGGGTGGTCGCGGTGGCGCGGGTGGCGGTGGCGGTGGCGGCTTCGGTGGGGGCGGTGCGCGTCCGATTCCGGGCTATCCGGAGCCGCTGCCGCCGGTGGGCTACATGGCGGAGAACCCGTGCGCCAGTGCAGGCGGCGGATTCGGTGGTGGTGGCTTCGGCCGCGGTGGTGGCGGTGGCGGTCAGGGGCCGCACGTCATGCCGGGCACCTACAACGTCGCGCTCGTCGTGGACGGCAAGACGGTCGAGACGAAGCCGATCACGATCGTGATGGATCCCGAGGTGAAGCTGACCGGCGCCGAGCGGGCGGCGTACAACGCACTCGCGATGCAGCTCCACGAGACGCAGCAGCGCGCGACGGGTCCGGTGGCGACGCTCACTGCGCTGCTGACCGAGGTGCGCAAGACCAAGGCGAAGATCGATTCGACGCCGTCGCTGTCGGCCGACCTCAAGACGCAGTTCACCAACTTCAGCACGCAGTTCGATGCGTTGCGCGCGAAGTTCGGCGTGGGGGTCGCGCCGGCGTTCGGTGGCCCCGGCGGCGGCGGTGGCTTCGGCGGTGGTGGTGGTGCGAACGACGCGAACCTCGTCGCGCGCATCGGCACCATCAAGGGCAACCTGCTCTCGGTGTGGGAAGCGCCGAGTGCGTCGCTCACGCAGCAGGCCAATGCCACGCGCACGGCGCTCGAGGCGGCCATCGGGGAGACGCAGGCGGTGCTGGCCAATGCCCGGGCGGTGAGTGCCGCGCTGCAGGCGGCGGGGGTGACGATGACGGTGCCGGCGGGGATGTAGCGGTACCGCGTGGACGAGGGGCGGCGCGTGGTGCGCGGCCCCTCGTGACGGATCTAGGAACAGGCAGAAGGGGGAAGGCGAGAGGAGGAAGGCGGTGGGTGGAACCCCACTTCCTTCTTCCTCTCGCCTTCCCCCTTCGTCCTGATCCTGGCGCGCCGTCGCAACCCGGCGCGCGTTCTCCCCCTACACCCCCCGCCGCGCCACCAACTCGATCTCCACCATCGCATTGAGCGGCAGCCCCGCCACCGCCACCGTCGTGCGCGCCGGATACGGCGCCGTGAACCGCGCCTTGTACGCCGTGTTCATCGCCTGGAAGTTCGCCATGTCGGTGAGATACACGTTGCACTTGATCACGTCGTCCATCGTGAGCCCGGCGTCCTCCACCACGGCCTGCAGGTTGTCGAACACCCGATGCGTCTGCGCCTCGACGTCGCCGTCGATGAGCTGGTTGGTGGCCGGGTCGATGGGCGTCTGCCCCGAGCAGTAGAGCAACTCGCCCGCCCAGATGGCGTGGGAGTAGGGGCCGAGGGCGGCGGGGCCGCGCGGGCTGGCAGCAGCGTGACGAGGCATGGCAGGGCTGTGACGGTGGGGGATTAAGATCGGGCCACGAACCGAAAAATACGCCGGGACGCGTCGATACCCACAGGGAGCATGTCTCTCTCCCTCCGCGCCTCCGCCACCGCCGCCCACGGCCCTGACGGCGACGAACCGTCGCCCGTCCAGCTCCGGCTGCGCCGCATCCTCGAAGGGGCCGACTTCCCCGCGCTGTCGAAGCAGATCGTCGACACCGTCTCGGCCCTCGATGACGATGCGACGTCGCTGCAGCGGCTCGCCAACGTCGTGCTGCGCGAGTACAGCCTCACGCTGGGTGTCGTGCGCACTGCCAACAGCGTGCACTATCGCCGGGGCCATCGCCCCATCCAGAGCGCCACGCACGCGATGATGATGCTGGGCGCGAAGGTGGTGCGGCAGATCGCCGGCAGCCTGCTGCTGTTCGAGAACTACAGCCGCAAGTCGCCCGCGCTCAAGGAGCTCATGCTGCTGTCGCTGCTCACCGCGAATCACGCGCGCGCAGCGGCCATGCAGCTCGGCCTCATGGAGCCCGAGGAGGCGCACCTCTGCGGCATGTTCCGCAACCTCGGCGAGGTGCTCGTGGCCGGGCACTTCCCCGAGGAGTACGTGCGCATCCAGACGCTCATCGTCGACGGACGGAGCGAGAACGCGGCGTGCAAGGACATCCTTGGCTTTCCGTACGCCGACCTGGCCGTCGAGGTGTGCCGCCACTGGGGCATGCCGGACGCGGTGGTGCAGGGGATCCGCGCGCGCGCGGCGGCGGCGGCCTCGCGGACGGCGTCGGTGACGGCGTTCAGCCATGACCTCACGCAGGCGCTCTATCGCCTGGGCACCGATGAGGCGGCGGTGTCACAGGCGGTGGACGTGGTGCTCGAGCAGCATGGCGCGCGCGTCAAGCTCACGCGCGAGCAGGTGGGCAAGGTGGTGACGGAGGCGCTGCAGGAGACGCGCGAACTCTTCGTGCATCCGCAGATCGCCACCGACCGGATGCGCTTCAAGCAGCTCACGCATTCGGCGCGCGCGGCCCTGGGGGAGCACGTCACGGCGAGCGAGGACGACACCGAGTCGCCGCGCGTGTCCCATCACGCCTCGCTGCGCGTCAAGCTGCGGCAAGAGCTCGACGAGCGCGTCGATCCCGCGAGCGGCGCAAGCGTCGGCGAGGTGCTCATGCTGGCGCTCGAGACGGTGCTGCGTGGCGGACCGTTCGATCGCGTTATCGCCTGCTTCCTGTCACCCGACCGCACGCGCCTCACCGCGCGCACCGCCCTGGGCGACAACGCCGAGGCGCTGATGGCGCACTTCGACTTCCCCGTGTCGGTGCGCGGCGGGCCCATCGTGGCGCTCACGCAGCAACGCGCGGCCGTGTACGTGCCCACCGATCGCGCCCTCACGACCATCGAGCACCGGTGGGCGCAGGGGCTCGGGCTGCGGCAGTTCGGCGTGTTCCCCATCCTCGTGCAGGGGAAGGTGGTCGGGTGCATCTACTGCGATCGCGAAGGCGACGCGGAGTCACCGGACCGTGCGACGGTACGCTTCGTGAAGGCGGTGGTGGATCAGGTGGTGGAGGGGATCCTGAAACGCCGCGGGTAACGCGACCGGCAGCACGACTTCAGACTTCTGACTTCAGACCACCGTCTGGTCTCTGACCTCTATCGTTGTCTGAGGTCAGACTTCTGGAAGACCCGCTGTACAGACCCGGTGTTCAGAGGTCTGACCCCCGACAACGATAGAAGTCAGATTCCAGACGGTTGCCAGAGGTCGGAGGTCTGAGCAACAAAGCTCGTGCGCTAGCGGTAGCGCCGCGCGGCGAGGATGCCGCCGAGGAAGCCGCCGAGGTGCGCCTGCCAGCTGATCGTCGCCGATTGCGGTGCGATGCCGAGCACGAGGCCGCCCCACAGCACCGCCGTCGCGAGACTCAGCACGATGCTCTTCGCGCTCCGCGTGTAGATGCCCGTCGCGAGCAGGTAGCCGAGGTAGCCGAACACGACACCGCTCGCGCCGATGTGCACTGACCCCGGCGCGCCGAGCGTCCACGCCAGCAGCCCCGCGCCCAGCATCGCGTACAGCGTGACCGGCAGGAAGCGGCGCTGATCGCGCAGCATCACCATCCAGCCGAGCGCCACGAACGGCACCGTGTTGGCGATGAGGTGCTGCAGGTTGCCGTGCAGGAACGGTGCGAAGACGATGCCGCGCAGCCCGTCGAGGGAGCGCGGCACGATGCCGAAGCGCGTGAGCGCGCCCCCCACCGCGGTGTTGGCCACGAACACGAGCCACGTGGCGCCCAGCAGCGAGCCGAGCGTCGTGACCTGTGTCTTGAGCGACCGGGTGACCTGCCGCGTGGTGCGTGCGGCCGATCGCGTGATGGAGGAGCTGGCCATGAGGGCGGGTGGGCGGACCAGGGAGTAACTTCGCGGCATGTCGAACCTGGACCGCCCTACGCCGCACGAGGAAGCCACGTTTCGGCGGGTGGGCCGGCGCCTGCTGCCGCTGCTCTTCACCTGCTATATCGTGGCGTTCCTCGACCGCGTCAACGTCGGGTTCGCCAAGCTGCAGATGACCACCGCGCTGGGGTGGAGCGATGCGGTGTACGGCTTCGGCGCCGGCATCTTCTTCATCGGCTATTTCCTGTTCGAAGTGCCGAGCAACCTGCTGCTCGAGCGCGTCGGGGCGCGGCGGTGGATCGCGCGCATCATGATCACCTGGGCCGTCGTGTCGGCGGCGTTCGCGGTGGTCGATCGCATTCCCTGGGGACCGCTGCCGGCGCTGTTCGGCCTCGAGCGCACCGTGTTCAGCTTCTACGCGCTGCGCTTCCTGCTGGGTGTGGCCGAGGCCGGCTTCTTTCCCGGCATCGTGTTGTACCTCACGTACTGGTTTCCCGCGGCGCGGCGTGGGCGTGCCTTCGCGACGTTCATGATGGCGGTCACCGTGGCCAACGTGGTGGGCGCGCCGCTCTCCGGGTTCATCATGGATACGCTCGACGGCGCCGCCGGGTGGAGCGGGTGGCGGTGGCTGTTCGTGGTGGAAAGCCTGCCGTCGCTGGCAATGGGCGTGGCTGTCTTCTTCGCGCTCCCCGACGGGCCCGCGCAGGCCGCGTGGCTCTCGGCCGATGAGCGGGGCGTGATTGCGCGCGCGCTCGCCGCCGACGCCCCGCACGCGAGTCATGCCGCACACGGCACCGCGATGGCCGCGCTGCTCAGCACGCGCGTGTGGGCGCTGGCATTCGTCTACTTCTCGAGTGCCGTGGCGCTGTATGGTGTGAACTTCTGGATGCCCACCATCATCCAGGAGCTGGGCGTGGGGCGCACCGCGTACCTCACCATCGGCCTGCTGTCGATGATTCCGTGGGGTGTGGCGGGCGTCGTCATGCGCGTGGTGGGCACGCATTCCGACCGCACCGGCGAGCGGCGGTGGCACGTGAGCGTGTCGCTCGGCGCCACCGCGGCCGGGCTCGCGCTGCTCGCGGTGACGGGGCAGGCGGTGGTGCCGTCGCTGGTGGCGCTCGCCATCGTCGCGTCGGGGGTGCTGGCCGCCATGAGCACCTTCTGGGCCATTCCCACCGCGTTCCTGCGGGGCACCGCGGCCGCCGCCGGCATTGCCTGGATCAACAGCATCGGCAACCTGGGCGGCCACTTCGGTCCCGACCTCATTGGACGGGTGCGCACCGCCACCGGCAGCGGCGCGGTGGCGCTGGGACTGCTCGCGGCGCTGGCGCTGTCGGGGGCCGTGGTGACGCTGCTGGCCACGCGGGGCGACCCGCGCATGGGGACGAAGCGCGCGGTGTGACCCGGTCGGCGCGACCCGCCTGAGCGACCGCTCGAAAATTCCTGCGCATCGGTGTCGATTGCGTGTCGATTCCGGCGCGGCTCGTTCGACGCAGGAGTGGAGGGCCGCGGCACGACCGCCGCACCGCCCCGTTCCGCGATACCCACCCCGCAGCAACTCAGGAGACACTCCCATGCGCGTCATGGTCTTCGTCAAGGCGACCGAGGATTCCGAGAACGGCGTCATGCCCAGCACCGAGCTGATGACGGCGATGATGCAGTACAACGAGGAGCTCGTGAAGGCCGGCATCATGCTCGCCGGTGACGGACTCAAGCCCTCGAAGGAGGCGAAGCGCGTGCGCTTCTCGGGCACGTCGCGCACCGTCATCGACGGTCCGTTCGCCGAAACGAAGGAGCTCGTGGCCGGCTACTGGATGTGGCAGGTGAAGGACATGGACGAGGCGGTGGAGTGGGTGCGCCGCTGCCCGAACCCGATGTTCACCGACAGCGACATCGACATCCGTCCGCTGTTCGAGATGGAGGACTTCGGCGACGTGGCCACGCCCGAGCTCATCGCGAAGGAAGCCGAGCTCCGCGCGCGCACCCAGCAGTCGTGAGCCTGGCGTGAGCCTGGACACCGATGCCGCCCACCGCGCGACGGTCGATCGGGCCATCGACGCGGTGTGGCGTATCGAGTCGAGTCGTCTCATCGCCGGACTGACGCGGCACACCGGCGACGTGGCCCTCGCGGAAGACCTGGCGCAGGACGCGCTGCTGGCGGCGCTGCAGCAGTGGCCGGCGTCGGGCATTCCGCACAACCCCGGCGCGTGGCTCATGACGGCCGCGCGACGCCGTGCCATCGATGTGCGGCGCCGCGCGCCGATGCTGGAGCGCACGCACGCGCGCCTCGGGGCCGAGGCCGACGCGCAGGCCGATGACCCCGTGCACGCGCTGCACGACGCGCTCGAGGATCCGGTCGGCGACGAGCGACTCGGCCTCATGCTCATGACGTGCCACCCGGTGCTGTCGCGCGAGGCACGGGTGGCGCTCACGCTGCGGCTGCTGGGCGGACTCACCACCGACGAGATCGCGCGCGCGTATCTCGTGCCCGAGGCCACCGTCGCGCAGCGCATCGTGCGCGCCAAGCGCACGCTGACGGCGGCGCAGGTGCCGTTCGAGGTGCCGCGTGGTGCCGCGCTGGCCGAACGCCTCCAGATGGCGCTCGAGGTGCTGTACCTCGTGTTCAACGAAGGCTACGCCGCCACCGCCGGCGAGACGTGGATGCGCGCGGATCTGTGCGACGAAGCCATGCGCCTGGGACGCGTGGTGGCTGCGCTCGCACCCGACAACGCCGAGGTGCATGGCCTCGTGGCGCTCATGGAGCTGCAGGCGTCGCGGTTGCGCGCGCGCGTGGGCAAGGACGGCGCGCCGGTGCTGCTCCTCGACCAGAATCGTGCGCGGTGGGATTGGACGCTCATCGCGCACGGCCTCGCCGCGTTGCGCCGCGCCGAACAGCTCGCGCACCGCGCCGGTGCGGCGCTGGGGCCGTACACCATGCAGGCCGCCATCGCCGCGTGTCATGCACGCGCACGCGTGGCGGCCGACACCGACTGGGTACGCATCGCGGCGCTGTACGACGCGCTGTACGAGGCCGTACCGGGCCCGGTGGTGGCGCTCAACCGGGCGGTGGCGGTGGGGATGGCCTACGGTGCGGCCGCTGGGCTCGCGGCGGTGGACGCGCTGATGGCCGACGCGCACGACGGCGCCGCCCTGCGCGACTATCACCTGCTGCCCAGCGTGCGCGGCGACCTGCTGGCCAAGCTGGGGCGTGGTGATGAAGCGCGGGCCGAGTTCCTGCGCGCCGCACGGCTCACGCGGAATGCGCGCGAGCGTGCGGTGCTGCTGGGGCGGGCGGAAGCGCTTTAGCGCCGTCGCGCGGCGGGCGGCGCCGCGACGCGCGTGAAGGCGAGGAACACGTTGCCCGGCATGGCGCCGTACATGCCGTAGCCCGAGCCGATGTACAGGCTGGTGCCCGCGACGACCGGGCCGCCCACATCGAGCGATCCTCCGCGCGCGACGCCGCCGTTGCGCACCGGGTACTCGCGCACCGTGTCCTCGTCCCACACCACGCGGCCGGTCGCCGCGTCGTAGCCGCGCAGGTGACCGTCGAGCGCACCCGACCAGACAATGCCATGCGCGACCGTCACGGCGGCGCTCTGCGCCGGGCTGCACCCCTGGCGATTCGTGCACACGGGCGCGGGAGCGCGCCACCGCAGCGCGCCGGTACGCACATCGAGCGCGACCAGGCCGCCGCCCGCGCGGGCATCGGCCTGCAGGCGCATGCCATCCGGTGCCGTGGAGTCGGGGACGGGTACGGTGAGTTGCCCGCCATACGCCGCATACACGCGCGTGCCGTCGCTCGCCGAGCCCCAATGCAGCCCGCCCAGCTTGCCGCTTGGGCCGACCTGGTACTCCCAGCGGAGCGCGCCGTCACGATCGGGGTCGAGTGCGCGCATCCACCCGCTCTTCGCCCCCACGAGCAGCACACGGGTGCCATCCCGCAGCGCGACCAGCATCGGCGGCTGCCCCACGTCGGCGTCGGGGCCATCGGCCTTCGGACAGTTGTACTTGCCGGGCATGTCACAGCTCACGTTGTAGCCATCCCGTGCGGTGAACTGCCGGCTCCACACGACCGCGCCGGTGCGCAGGTCGAGCGCGATGACCGCGTCACTGCGAGCACTCTGCGGATCGGAGTAGTTGTTGCCGGTGCCCACGTACAGCCGCCCGCGACGCACGTCGATGGTGGGCGTCGACCACACCGCGGCGCCCGACGGGCCGCGCACCTCGGCGCCCGATGGACTCGTGCCGGACGGTGCCGGCGTTTCGTCGATGGTGTGGCGCTTCCACCGCTGCGCTCCCGTGCGTGCGTCGAGCGCCACCACACTGCCGCGGAAGGTGCAGCAGGCGTACTTCGGCTGCAGCGCCATGGCCGACTCGTAGGACGACACGCCCACGTACAGCACACCCGCGTGCAACTGCGGCGCGCCCGTCACGATGGCCGTGGGGTGGGCGTCCACCTTCACGCGCCAGCGCACCGCACCCGTCGCGGCGTCGAGCGCCTGCACCTGTCCCGTGGCATCACCCACGTACACGGTCTGCGCCTCACCACGCGCGTCGGTGGCGAGCACGGGGCTCGTGCGCAACGGCACGCCGAGCGATGCCCGCCACCACTGGCATCCCCGCGCGGCGTCGAGCGCCCACACACTACCGGCCTCGCTCACGACGAACACGCGATCGTTGGCCACGGCCGCCTGCGCACGCGCATTCGCGACCTCGCCGAGTCGCAGCGCCCAGCGGAGCACGAGCGAATCGGCCGCAACGCGCGCGGCCGGAGCGACCGCGCGCGTGTTGGCGAGGTCACCGCCCCAGACGGTCCACTGCGCACCGGCAGGCGCGGCCGGTCGACGCGTGGAGGCCGACACGGCGGCACACGACGGTGCATCGTCGCGCGCGGGCGGCTGTGGCGGACGCGGCAATGCGTAGAGGGGCGCCTGCACAAGGCAGGTGAGGAGCAGGACAGACCGGGCGCGGGGATGCCGCATGATGCGAGACCTCGGGACAGGGGCGACGATGTCGAGGGGCGACGATGTCGAGGGGCGACGATGTCGAGGGGCGACGATGTCGAGGGGCGACGATGTCGGGTGATGGTCGCGCTACGGGCACGGAGTGCCGCGTGATTCGCGCGGGCACCACCCGTGTCGTGAGCGGTGGCATCGATGTCGCGAGCGGCTGTCGGCGTCTGCGTGCGCATCCTATGCTTCGCCATGGCCACGCCGCTGCCCCTTCGCTTCGAGGAGACGCCCATTGCCGGCGCACGTCTGCGCACGCGGCTGCTGGTGTGGAGCGCACCGGCGCTGCTGGGCGTGCTGTACGCGCAGCGGATGGGCGCGCACCCCGACAACGACGTGCCGGCGTGGAAGCTCGCGGTCATCGCGCTCGCGACGTGGTACGTGTGGGTGGCCTTCACGCCGTTCGTCGAGCGCCTGGCCGATCGCTGGCCGTTGCGGGCGGCGCCGGTGCGGCACGCGGTGTTTCACCTGGCCGCGGCCGCGTTCTGCACACTGCTCCAGGCGCTCGCGACGGCACTCAGCACGGCGGTCGTCGGGGCGGCCTCGTGGGCCCTGCTCCCCGGCATCGTCGGCGACTGGTTCTGGGTGCTGCTGCCCGCCGGCGTCGTGGTGTACGCCGCGGTGCACGTGGCGCGGCAGGCCGCGGTCGCGCGCGCGCGTCTCGAGCAGCGCGAGCGTCACACCGAGCGGCTGGCGCTGGCGCTGCGCGAGTCGCAACTGACCGCGCTGCGTGCCCAGCTGCAACCGCATTTCCTCTTCAACAGCCTCACCGCGATCACCGCGCTCGTGCGTGACGGCGACACGACGCGCGCGGCGTCGGCGCTCGAGCAGTTGAGCGCCCTGCTCCGCGATGCCCTGCGCGCGACGGACGTGCACGAGGTGCCGCTGCGCGACGAGGTCGAGCGCCTCACGCACTACCTGCGCATCGAGGAGTTGCGACTGGGGCGTGCGCTGGCACTCACGGTGCAGTGTGACGCCGAGGCGGAGGCGGCGCTCGTGCCGGCGTGGATCCTGCAGCCGCTCGTCGAGAACGCCGTGCGCCACGGCCTCCGGCATCGCGCAGCGGCGGGCACCATCGTCCTCACGGCACGGGTGTACGATGCGACGCTCACCCTCACGCTCACCGACGACGGTGCCGGGCTTGCACCCGACTGGGAACGCCGCGCCGCGCTCGGCCACGGGCTCGCCAACTCGCGTGCGCGTCTCGACGTGCTGCACGGCGCGGCCGCGTCGCTGGTGCTCGCGCCGGCGCGCAGCACCGGCGCCTGCGTGACCCTGGTGATCCCCGTGCGCCACGTGGAGGGTTGATGCTGCGCCTCCTGCTCGTCGACGACGAACCGCTCTCCCGGCGGGCCCTGCGCCAACTGCTCGACCTGCAGGACGACGTCGAGGTGGTCGCCGAATGCGCGGATGTCGCCACGGCGTTGCCGTGGCTGGATGGGGTGGACGGTGTGCTGCTCGACATCGAGATGCCCGGCGACACCGGCCTCGCGCTGGCCCGCGCACGCACCGGCCTGGCCCTGCCCGCGATCGTCTTCGTCACGGCCTTCGATCGCTACGCGCTGCCGGCATTCGCCACCGAGGCGCTCGACTATCTGTGCAAGCCCGTGACCGCCGTCGAACTCGCGCGTGCGCTGGCGCGCGTGCGCGCCCATGTGGCGCACCATCGCCCGCCGAGTCCACCAGCGGCACCGACGCTCATCGTCCGCACCGGGCGCACGGAAGAGCGTCTCGCGGTGGCGGACATCGACTGCGTGGAGGCCGACGATGTGTACGCGGCCGTGTACATCGGCGCACGCCGCTGGCTGGTGCGGCAGCCCCTCGCCGCACTTGCCGCGTCGCTCCCCTCGACGTTCCTGCGCGTGCACCGCCGGTGGATCGTGCAGCGTCGCGCGGTGCGTGCGCTGCGCACGGGGCCCGATGGCCTGCACCTGCTGCTGCACGCCGGACGCGCCGTACCGGTGAGCCGTCGCAGTGCGGCGGCCGTGCGGGCCTGGCTGCGGCAGGAGTAGCCGCGCCCGGCCGCCGCGTCAGATCACGTTCTTCTCCAGCAGCGGTGCGTTCTCCGCGATGCGCTCGACGCGGAACGGCGCCAAGTCGAGCGTGCGGTACGCGCCCGTCGCGATCAGCTCGGCCAGCCCGCGCCCCACGGCGGGTGCCTGCTGCAGCCCGTGCCCCGAGAAGCCGCAGGCGGTGTAGGCGTTGCGCCACGGCCGCAGCGCGCCCACGAGCCCGTTGTGATCGAAGTCGTTCATCTCGTAGTAGCCGGCCCAGCTCGACGTCACGCGCAGCGCGTCGAACGCGGGAATGCGCGCCGCGAGGATGGGCCAGATGTGCTCCTCGAACAGGCCGTGATCGACACGGTCGAGCGGGACATCGTCGGGGTCGCCGTCGCGCGGCGGGGCGCCGCAGAGGAACTGTCCGCGCGCCTTCTCGGGGCGCATCCACACCCCGCTCGGGTCGATGAGCAGCGGCCCGTCCTGCAGCTCGGCGTCGGCTTCGATGGCGAAGACATCGCGCTTGCGCGCGGCCACGGGGAGCGTGACGCCAAGGTGCGCGGCCACCTTGGCCGACCAGGCGCCGGCGGCGATCACCACCGCGCTGGCCGGGAACGACGCGCCGTCGGCGGTGTGCACCGCGGTCACCTGCGTGCCGTCGGTCGCAAAGCCCGTGGCCTCCGCTTCGACGAACGTCGCGCCGGCCGCGATGGCGGCCTTCCGGAAGGCCTGCATGGCCACGTAGCCGTCGAACCACCCTTCGCCGCTGGTCGGGGTCGACAGCCCCAGGGACCCGAGCACGACATCATCGACGTGCATCCACGGATACCGCTCGCGCAGCGCGTCGGGGAGCATGAGGGCGGTCATCGCGCCGAGTGAGCCCTGCAGCGCATGCTGGTCGCGCAACTGCTGCGCGCCGGCCTCGGTGGCGGCGAGGTAGAGGTAGCCGGGCTCGACGAGGCCGATGTCGGGGGTGTCGTCGGCCGTGGCGAGCGTGACGCCGATGGTGCGGTAGAACGCGAGGCTCGCCTGCGAGACGCGGATGTTGATGGCGGTGGAGAATTGCTGCCGGATGGCGCAGGCCGACAGCGCGCTCGACGCCATCGCGTAGCTCGCATCACGCTCGAGCACGGTGACGGCCACACCGTGTGCGCGCGCGAGATGCCACGCCGTCGCCGCCCCCATCACACCACCCCCCACGATCACCACCGTCATCGCGTCCTGGTCTCCCCGAGTGTGAACCGACTGGTGCCCGCCCACTGCAGACTGCCGCCGATCGTCCCTGTCCGCTGCCGTCTGCGGTTCCGGCCGTTTGCCGCCACACGCGCGCACGTCTTTCCCCAGCCCCGCGCCGCGCCGTACCTTCCCCGCATGTCCCGCAAGTTGCTCGCCCATCTCGACGCTGAACAGGTCCACCGCGCCCTGCCGTGGCCGGCGCTCGCGGAGGCGCTGTCGGCCGCGTTCGTGACGCCGCCCCTGGCGCCCACGCGGCACGCGCACCCGCTCGACGCGGCAGGCACCGAGCACCTGCTGCTCATGCCGGCGTGGAACGACCGGCACATCGGGCTCAAGGTGGTCACCGTCATTCCCGGGGCACCGGCGCGGGGCGGGCGCACGGTCGACGCGACGTACCTGCTGAGCGATCGCGCCACGGGTGCGCCGGTCGCGCTCCTCGATGGCGAGGCGCTCACGGTGCGCCGCACGGCGTGCGTGTCGGCGGTGGCCGCGCGCGCGCTGGCGCGGACCGACGCGACCACGCTGCTCATGGTGGGTACCGGGCAGCTCGCGCCGTGGATGGTGCGGGCACACTGCGCGCTGCGCCCGGGGCTCACGCGGGTGCGCTGGTGGGGGCGCGACACGACGCGCGCGGCGGCGCTCGCCCACGCACTGCGCGCCGACGCGTCGTGCGCACACCTCGACATCGACACGGTCACCTCCCTCGAGGCCGGCGTGCGCGACGCCGACATCATCTGCTGCGCGACCACGTCGACGACGCCGCTGGTCGAGGGCGCCTGGCTGCGCGCGGGCGCGCATCTCGACCTCGTGGGCGCCTTCACGCCGTCCATGCGCGAGACCGACGATGCGGCCATCGCGCGGGCGCGCGTGATCGTGGACAGTCGCGACGGCGCGCGCGCCGAAGCGGGCGACCTGCTCGCGCCCATTGCCGCGGGCGTCATCACCGAAGCCCACATCGTGGGCGAACTGGGCGCCGTCCTGCGCGGCGACATCGTCGGACGCGAGACACCGCAGGACATCACCTGCTTCAAGTCGGTCGGCCTTGCCCTCGAAGACCTGGCGGCGGCCGAGCTGGCGGTGCAGGCGCCGCCCCGGATCGCGGAGACCTCGGCATGAGACGCATCACCACCCTCGCCGCCGCCTGTGCGCTCGGCGTGTCACTCGATGCTGCCCCCGCCCTGCACGCGCAGGCGCGCCCCGACACGCTCGACGTGCTCATCACTGGCGGGCAGGTGTACGACGGCAACGGCGCCGCGCCGCGCCTGGTCAGCGTGGGCATGCGTGGCGATCGCATCGTGTTCGTGGGAGCGCCGCCGCGCGGCACGGTGGCGCGGACGACCATCAACGCGGCGGGGCTCATCGTCGCGCCGGGGTTCATCGACCCGCACACGCACGCCTACGAAGGGCTCCCGCGCCTCAACGCCGAGGCGCGCCGCAACGCGGGGTCGCTCATGCAGGGCGTCACCACCGTCGTGCTGGGTGCCGATGGTCGCGGCCCGCTCGACGTGAAGGCGGTGCTGGACAGTGCGCAGGCGCTGGGACTCGGCACCAACACCTACGCCCTCACCGGCTTCGGCACGGTGCGCAGCCGTGTCATGGGCGCGTCGGGCGCGGCGGCCACGCCAGCGCAGGTGGCACAGATGCGCGCGCTCATCGCGCAGGCGATGCGCGAAGGCGCATACGGCGTGGGCTCGGGGCTGTTCTACGCGCCGCAGTCGTACGCGAGCACCGAGGAAGTGCTGGCGGTCGTGAGCGCGGCCAAGCCGTTCGGCGGTGTGTACGACACGCACCAGCGCGACGAGAGCTCGTACAGCATCGGCCTCTTCGCGTCGGTGGAGGAGGCCATTGCCATCGGCTGCGGCTCGGGGCTCACCACCAACATCGGCCATATCAAGGCGCTCGGCGTCGACGTGTGGGGGCAGGCCGACAGCGTGCTGCGCATCATGCGTGCTGCACGCCGGCGCGGTTGCCGCGTGGTGGCCGACCAGTATCCCTGGACCGCGAGCGGCACCGGCATCAGCGCGTCGCTGCTGCCCCGGTGGGTGCAGTCGGGCGGGCGTGACTCGATGCTGCTGCGCATGGGCGACGTGAGCCAGCGCGAAGCCATCCTGAGCGAGATGGCCGACAACATGCGCCGCCGCGGAGGCGACAGCACGCTACTCCTCACCGGCGGCGGCGGCGTGGAGGGGCTCAAGTTCATCGGCAAGACGCTGCGCGACGTCGCGGCCGAGCGGGGGAAGACGCCGGTGCAGACCGCGTTCGAGATGATCCGCGATGGTGTCGACATGAGCGTCGCGTCGTTCAACATGACCGAGCGCGACATCGAGACGTTCATGAAGGACCCGTTCGTGATGACGAGCAGCGACGGCTCCGGCGGCCATCCGCGCCTCTTCGGCACGTATCCGCGCAAGATCCGCCGCTACGTGCTCGACAAGCCGGTCATCACGATGCAGCGCATGGTGCAGGCGTCGAGCGCGCAGGTGGCGCAGGTGTACGGGCTCACCGACCGCGGCGTGCTGCGCGCCGGCGCGTTCGCCGATGTGATCGTGTTCGACCCCAAAACCATCCGCGACGAGGCGACGTACGTCGAACCGCGCAAGCTCGCGACCGGGATGCGCTGGGTGTTCGTGAACGGGGTGGCGGCGGTGCGCGACGGTGCGCCGACCGGGGCGCTGGGGGGGCGGGCGCTGCGGAAGCGGTAGGGCGCTTGGTTGGGATCGCAACTGCCACACGCGAAGGCGCGAAGACGCGAAGGGTCCCGTTGATCACTTCGCGTCTTCGCGGCTTCGCGTGATGCTGTTGTCGAGCCGGCTCTCACGCCCTGCTATCCGGAGCCGCGACGACCCTGACGGTACGTGGCCATTCACCACACGTCGAATGCCCTCCTTCAGCCGCGGCACATTGAAGTTGATGAGCAATCCAAGCTGTATTCCGGTAAGCCGCAGGTAGGTCAGCACTTGCCGTGCGTGGACCGGCGCCAGGTGCTCAACGGATTTCAGCTCCACCAGCACCAGCCCCTCAACCACGAGATCGACGCGATACGCGTTGGGAACGACCGCACCCTCGAAGTGCACGGCAACCGGCACCTGCAACTCGAAGCACAGGCCGTCGTTGCGCAATGCCGTTGTCAGCATGACCTGATACGCGGACTCGAGGAGCCCTGGTCCCGCCGCCCGGTGCACCCGCAGCGCCGCATTGATCACGCACCAGCTGATCTCCTCCGCGGACAGCTCGACCGCCATCGCCACCACCCCTTCGCGTCTTCGCGCCTTCGCGCCTTCGCGCCTTCGCGTGTTGCAGTTCAAGAGCGTCCACCCACGATGCATCGACATGCCCCGAGGCGCGTCATCGATCCTCCGCGCGTCCCATCAAACCGACGCAAGCGGGCCAAGCCGTGCGCGCGTCGCGACAGGACGCCACGTCCGCGCAAGCGTTCCGTGTCGAACCGCGACAATCCGAGGGTGACCAAACCCTCCTGCGGGGTCCGCTGTCACAGGTGGGTCGACGGTGCGCGCGCCTGCGGGTGCGCGGCGCTGTGTGCCTCGCCCTCCTGCTGCCGCCCCCGCCGTGCCTGCGATGCGCCCCTCCGTACTCCTGCTGCGTGCCGCCGTGTGCGCACTGCTGCTTGTCCCCGCGATCGTCCCTGCGCGCGTCACGGCGCAGCCGTCGACGTCGCGCCCCGGTCCCGGCCGGCGCGAGCCGGAGCCGGCGTCGGCGTCAACCGAGCGGCGCAGCGTCGCCACGCGCGCCCTCAAGACGCCGGTCCTCGATGGCCGTGACGACGACGCGGCGTGGAAGGATGCGCGTGTCATCGATCAGTTCCTCGAGTACGAGCCGCAGCAGGGTGCCGTGCCGCGCTTCCGCACCGAGGTGCGCGTCCTCTACGACGACCGCTACCTCTACGTGCTCGGCCGCATGCACGACCCCGCGCCCGACAGCATCATCTCGCTCCTCTCACGCCGCGATGTGCGCACCGAGAGTGAGCAGCTCAAGCTCGTCATCGACTCGTACCACGACCGTCGCACCGCCTTCCAGTTCATCACGAACCCGGCGGGCGTCAAGCGTGACTTCTACGTCTACAACGACAACACCGAGGACGTGACGTGGGACGCGGTGTGGGACGTCGCCACCAGCGTCGACTCGCTCGGCTGGGTGGCCGAGTTCCGCATTCCGTTCAGCCAGATGCGCTTCGCGCCCGGTGACGAGAAGACCTTTGGGCTGCTCATCGTGCGTGACGTGGCGCGCACGCGCCAGCGCATCTCGTGGCCGCTGTACCGGCGCGATGTGCAGGGGTACGTGTCGCAGGGTGGCGAGCTCGGTGGCATCGCGAAGCTGCCGTCCCCGCGCCGGGTCGAGGTGACGCCGTACGTGGTGGAGAAGAGCGCGACACGCCAGACCGCCACCGGCTACACCGCGCCACTCACCAGCACCGTGGGCGCCGACCTCAAGCTCGGCATCGGCAGCAACCTCACGGTCGACGCGACCATCAACCCCGACTTCGGACAGGTCGAGGCCGACCCGTCGGTGCTCAACCTCTCGGCCTTCGAGCAATTCTTCGAGGAGCGGCGACCCTTCTTCCTCGAGGGGGCCGGCATCTTCCAGTTCCGCACCGCCTGCAACGACATCGACACCGGCTGCACGGGGCTCTTCTACTCGCGGCGCATCGGCCGCTCGCCGCAACTGCTGGGTCGCTACGGCGACAGCGAGAGCGCGACCGCGTCCCGCATCCTCGGCGCGGGCAAGCTGAGCGGGCGCCTGGCGAACGGGCTGTCGGTGGGTGCGCTCACTGCCATCACCGAGCGTGAGCTGGGCAGCGCGCGCCGCACCATCGAGCCCACGACCAGCTACGGCGTGCTGCGGCTGCAGCAGGACCTGCGCAACGGGCAAAGCGGCATCGGCCTCATGCTCACCGGTGTCGAGCGGCAGGGCGACCAGTGGACGCGCGATTTCCTCCGCAACAGCGCGTACACCGGCGGCATCGACCTGCGCCACCGCTTCGCGAAGAACAACTACGAGGTGGCCGCGTCTCTCTCCGGCAGCCTCGTGCGCGGCAGCGCAAAGTCCATCACGGCGTTGCAGCGCAACAGCGTGCACCAGTACGACCGGCCGGATGACGCGCTCGTGCTCGACACCACCGCCACGTCGATGGTGGGAGACGCGCAGCGCATCTCGCTCAGCAAGTTCGGCGGTGGCGTGACGCGCTTCCAGAGTGTGCTGCAGCGCTACTCCGCCGGCTTCGAGACCAACGACCTCGGGTTCCAGTCACGCGCCGACGAAGTGCTCTTCCGCAACTGGTTCTCCCTGCAGTTCATCCGCCCGACCCGCTTCTACCGGCGCGCGCAGCTCAACTTCAACACCAACAATCGGTGGAGCGCCGCCGGGCTCGCGATCGGGCAGGGGCTCAACACCAATTGGCACGTCGAGCTGCCCAACACATGGTGGCTGCACTGGGGAATGAACGCGAATTCACTGATTCCCGTCTACAACGACCGCATGGCCCGCGGCGGTCCGGCGGTGCGCCTCAACCGCAACCTGAACACCTTTCTCGGGTGGGAGGGCGACCGGCGCACCTGGTACACGCCCGTGCTCTTCATGGGCGGCTTCAAGGGCGCCGGGAACTCCAACGGCTGGTGGATCGAGCCGTCGCTGCAGTTCCGCGTGTCGAGTCGCTTCAGCGCGTCGCTGGCCGGCAACTACGACCGCACCATCGATGACGGGCAGTGGCATTCCAACCCCGTGGTGGCCGGCACCCCGCACTACACCTTCGCGCGGCTCTACCAGTCGACGTTCCGCTCCACGGCGCGCGTGAACTACACCGTGACGCCGACGCTCTCGCTGCAGGTGTACGGGCAGCCGTTCGTGAGCACGGGGCGGTACACCAACTGGCGTGAACTGGCCGACCCCCGGGCCGATACGTGGGAAGCGCGCTTCCGTCCGTGGGCCGGCGACCCGGGTGGATTCCGTCTGCGTGAATTCCGCTCCAACACCGTGGTGCGCTGGGAGTATCGACCGGCGTCGGTGCTGTTCCTCGTCTGGCAGCAGGGGCGCAGCCTCTACGACCCGCGCGCCTCCGATTTCGACTTCCCGCGCGATGTGGGTCGCGTGTTCGAGCTGCATCCCATGAACACGTTGCTGCTCAAGGCGTCGTGGTGGTTCAACCCCTAAGCGCGTACTACGGGAGCAGAGGCACGGGAGCGGGACGGCGGGAGCGGGTGGGGCGGGACGACGGGTACCACGGGTACCACGGGTAGCACGGGCGGATCGCCTCCACTGCGTTCCGCACTCCCCCTGCGTGGGCTAACTTCGACAGACGAGCGCTGCGGCGCTCGCGAGCTCCCCACCCGACCGGAGGATCGATGTCCATCCGCCCCGTCGTTCGCGCACTCGCGGCGACGCTTGCCCTCTTCACTGCCCTCGCGCACAGCGAGCCGCTCGCTGCGCAGGGTGCGCCAGGTCGCATGAGCGGCGTTGTCACCGACTCGGCCACCGGCCAGCCGCTCGTCGCGGCGCAACTGCTCCTGCAGGGCGGCTCCACCCGCCTCGAGGCGCGCACCAACGCCGAAGGTCGCTACAGCTTCGCCGCCGTTCCTGCGGGGACGTACGGGCTCGAGGTGCTGCGCCTTGGCTATCGCCGCGCGCTGCGCGCGAACATCGCGATCGCACCGGGACAGGCGCTCACCTACAACGTCGGCATGGTCGCCGCGGCGCTCAACCTGCAGGCGATCGTCACGACCGGTGTCGTCGATCCGGCGAGCGGCACCCGCGTGCCGTTCAGTGTCGGGCGCGTGGCCGCGGAAGACGCGCCGGTGCCCGCGACCAACGCCCTCGAGACCATCCAGGGCAAGATTGCCGGCGTGAGCGTGGTGCCCACCGGCCAGCCCGGCAGCGGCACGAACATCCAGCTCCGCACGCCGACCTCCATCAGCAAGGGGAACTCGCCACTCATCGTCGTCGACGGCGTGATCCAGTCGGCGTCGTTCGACGCGTCGAGCGCCGACCTCCAGTCGATGGACATCGAGAGTGTCGAGGTCGTGAAGGGCGCCGCCGCGGCGTCGCTGTACGGGTCGCGCGCGTCGTCCGGTGTCATCCAGATCCGCACGCGCCGCGGCACGAACATCGCCGACGGCGCCACGCGCTTCAGCGTGCGCAGCGAGTACGGCTCCAACTCCATCCCCAACAAGGTGGACTGGGCGCGCTACCACTACTTCCTCGCGAACAGCACGGGGGCGTACACCAACGCCGGCGGCACGGTGGTGCCGCGTGAGCAGCGCGTGCCGCGTCCGGCGTACGAGCGCTTCCAGGACCAGCCGTACGCGCCGGGGACGTACTTCAACCAGGTCGACCGCTTCTTCGACCCGGGCAACTACTCGCGCAACTCGCTCAACATCGCGCAGAACGGCGGCAAGACGAACTGGTTCTTCTCGTACGTGAACCTGCGGGAGGATGGCGTGGTGCTCAACAGCGGGCGCTACGACCAGAACGACTTCCGCCTCAACCTCGATCACCGGCCGCGCAGCGACCTGAGCATCGGGGTGAGCACGTACTACATGAAGTCGAAGCGCCTCAACCTGTACGACGACGTCTTCTTCGACCTCATCAACCAGGCCCCCGACGTCGACCTGCGGAAGCCCGATCCCGACGGCACGCCGTACATCTTCCAGCCCGACTTCGAGGGGCGTGAGGAGAACCCGCTCTACGTCATCTCCACCGAACAGCGCAATCGCAACCGCGGTCGCCTCAACGGCAGCATCGAGTCGCGCTGGACGCCGCGCTCGTGGCTCACCGTCGACGGCAACCTGTCGTTCGACCGCTCCGACCGCGCCACCGACTTCTTCCTCGACCAGGGCGTCAAGACCGAGGGCTTCGGCAACGGCGGCCCCGGTGAGATCTCGCGCTTCAACGGCGTGACCAACGCGCTCAACGCGGCGATCTCGGCCAACCTCCTCCGGAAGGTCGGCGACTTCACGCTGCGCAGCACGGTGCGCGGCCTGCTCGAGCGCGAGACCAACGACCTCACCACCGCGAGCGGGCAGATCTTCGCCGTGCCCGGGGTGAACTCGCTCAACAACGCAACGGTGCGCTTCGTCTCGTCGACCAGCCAGACAATCCGCACCAACTCGTTCTTCGTGAGTGGCGCGGCCGACTATCAGGGCAAGCTCATCATCGACGGCCTCGCGCGCAGCGACGGCAGCTCGCTGTTCGGCCCGGAGGAGCAGACGAACTGGTACTACCGCGCCTCGGGCGCGTACCGCATCGGCGAGGAGAGCTGGTTCCCGCTCAAGAGCCTGTTCAGCGAGTTCAAGGTGCGCGCGTCGCAGGGCACGGCCGGCGGGCGTCCCGATTTCGACGACCAGTACGAGACGTTCAACTTCGTCGAGGGGGGCGGCCTGGTGAAGCAGAACCTGGGCAACCGCTTCCTCAAGCCGGAGTACTCGAAGGAGACGGAGATCGGCATCGACGCGATCATCAAGAACCGCTACTCCTTCCAGATCTCGCGCGCCCGGCAGGTCACCACCGACCAGCTCATCCTGATTCCGCTGGCCGGTTACTTCGGCTACGCCAACCAGTGGCAGAACGCCGGCACGGTCACGGGCAACACGTGGGAAGGCACGTTCGAGGCGCAGCTCGTGCGCAAGCCGAACTTCACGTGGCGGGCCGGCCTCGTCGGCGACCGCTCGCGCAACAAGATCACCGAGTTCAACCGCTCCTGCTTCACCGTCAACACGATCCAGTTCCGCTGCGCCGGTGAGACCATCGGCAACATGTACGGCTTCAAGTTCATGCGCAGCGACAAGGAGCTGCCCGCCAGCGTCGGCACGCGCGCGAACGAGTTCCAGGTGAACGACGACGGGCTGCTCGTGTGGGTGGGTCCGGGCAACCAGTACACCGAGGGACAGACCAAGCAGTTGTGGGGCACCAGCACCACCATCGGCAGTGGCGTCTACCGGTGGGGCCAGCCGATCACCTCGGTCGACTCGCTCGGCAACGCGGCCGTCGTGAAGATCGGCGACGGCAACCCCGACTTCCGCCTCGGCTTCAGCAACACGATCGGCTGGCGCAACCTGCAGATCTTCATGCTGTGGGACGCGCAGGTGGGGGGTGACGTGTACAACAACACCAACCAGCGCATGTACCAGTACGGCCGCAGCACCGATGTCGACCAGGCCGGCAAGCCGCAGGAGCTCAAGAAGACGACGGACTACTACGTCGCCCTCTACAGCGCCGCGAGCCCGACCGACTGGTTCGTCGAGGATGCGAGCTTCGTCAAGCTGCGCGAACTCTCGGTCAAGTACCGCCTGCCGCGCAGCTTCAACGCCGCCCTCGCGCGTCTCGGCGCGAATCAGGCGTCGCTGTCGCTCATCGGCCGCAACCTGCTGACCTTCACCGGCTACAAGGGATACGACCCCGAGGTCGGCTCCGTGACCAACCGGTTCGACAGCTTCGCCTATCCGCGCTATCGCACGGTGACGGGCAGCGTCGAGATCATCTTCTGACCGGCGACCTCACCATGACATCACTCAAGAAGTTCGTCCTGCCGGTCGGTCTCGCCCTCGTCGCGGCCTCGTGTCAGGACCTCGACGTGGCGAATCCCAACCGCCCCGACGCCGCGCGCGCGACGTCGCAGCCGCTCACGACGGAGACGTTCGTCGCCACCTCGTTCCGCACCTGGTGGCCGGTGGCGGGACACGACGACTATCCCTCGTGGGCCTTCTCCACGATGGCCCGCGAGATCACCTCGGGCTTCGCCGACTTCGGCCAGCTCGAACTCTCGGCCGAACCGCGCGCCGCGTGGAACAACAGCCCGGTCAACGTGCGGCGCTTCGTGAACGAGACGCCGTGGTACCAGCTCTATCGCACCATCTCGTCGGTCAACGACGTCGTGTCGGCGGTGAACCGCGGCCTCGTCATCGTCGACGCACCCCGCACGGCGCGGGCGAAGGCGATGGGCAAGTTCATGCAGGGCGTGTCGTACGGGCATGTGGGCCTCTACTTCGACAAGGGCCCGCTCATCGACGAACGCACGCAGCTCGACACCATCCGCACGCCGAGCTTCTCCGACTACAAGACGGTCACCACCTTCGCGATCGCGCAGCTCGATTCGGCCATCGCCGTGGCGAACAGCCAGCCGACGATGACCTTCCCGCCGGATGCGTGGTTCTTCCAGGCCATGACGAAGGATCAGTTCGTGCGCCTCGCGAACTCCTTCGCGGCGCGCTTCCTCGTCTATTCGGCGCGCACGCGGGCCGAGCGGGCGGCGGTGAACTGGGCCGAAGTGATCCGTCGCATCGATGCCGGCATCCAGACCGACTTCGCGCCGGTCGCGCAGCCCGACATCCTGTGGGACGACTGGAAGCGTCTCATCGCACGCCTGCGCACGGCGGGCCGCCCGTCGGACTTCGGCCGCCCGAGCTACTGGCTCATCGGCCCCGCCGACTCGACGAATGGGTGGGTGAACTGGGTCGCGACGGCCAACGACAGCCGCCTGCCGTTCCAGATGCGCACGAAGGATCGCCGCATCGCGGGCACCGGTGGTCCCGCGACGCCGGGCAAGTACGTGGGCTACAACCTGAACAACATCTTCGCCGCCGATCGCGGCACGTATCGCTGGTCGCACTACTACTACCTCCGCAACGGCACCGACCTCACCTGGCAGACGGGCGCGCAGGTGGCGATGACGGTGACGGAGATGGACCTGCTCAAGGCCGAGGCGCTCATCCGTCTCAACCGCGCGAGCGAAGCCGTGGCGCTGATCAACAAGACGCGTGTCGCGAACGGCCAGCTGCCGGCGGTCACGATCGACGGTCCGCCGAACGAGGCCGGCTGCGTGCCGCGCAAGGAGAACGGCACGTGCGGCAGCCTGTGGGACGCACTGCGCTACGAGAAGGGCATCGAGGGACTTGGCGTGAGTGGCGTCGTCGCGTTCTTCGACGCGCGCGGCTGGCAGACGCTGCCGGAGAACACGCCGGTGCAGCTCCCGATCCCCGGCCGCGAGCTCGCGACGCTGCAGTTGCCGACGTACACGTTCGGCGGCCCCGGCGGCCAGAGCGTCGCCCCCGCACGCGATCCGGAGCGCTGCCCGGTGGCGGGGTTGGCGAGGTGTCCGTAGCCAAGGGTTGGAGCCGACCCACGGCGAACGCGTAACGGCAAGGCCGTAACCGCTGCACGCGAAGACGCGAAGGCGCGAAGGGGAGCAGCTGTTCCCTTCGCGCCTTCGCGTCTTCGCGTGTTGCCGTAGTGGAGCCGGCCCCCGCGTCGACCCTTACCCGATCAAACCGGTCACCACCTCACACACCCGCTCCGCCGTGATCCCGTACTCCTTGTACAGCCGCTGATACGGCGCGCTCGCCCCGAACGTCTCGATGCCCACGATCGCGCCCGTCTCACCCACCCAGCGGTACCACGGCATCGGATGCGCGGCCTCGATGGCCACACGCGGCACACCGGCGGGGAGCAGCGCGGCGCGGGACTCGGCGTTCTGCTGCGCGAGCAGCTCGAGGCTCGGGCAGCTCACGACACGTGCCCGCACGCCCTGCGCGGCGAGTTGCGTGTGCGCAGCGAGGGCGACCTCGACTTCGCTGCCACTCGCCATCAGGACCACCTGCGGCGCGCCACCTGTGGCGTCGGCCACGACGTAGCCACCCTGCGGCACGCCGGCATGCGCGCGCGCGGGCGCGCCCATCCACGGCAGCTTCTGGCGCGTGAGCACGAGCGCCACCGGACCGCCACGATGCGCGAGCGCAACGCGCCACGCCGCGGCCGTCTCGTCGGCGTCGGCGGGGCGCAGCACGAGCAGGTTGGGAATGCAGCGCAGCGCCGCGAGATGCTCCACCGGCTGGTGCGTGGGGCCGTCTTCGCCCAGGCCGATCGAGTCGTGCGTGAACACGTACACCGCGTGCACACCCATGAGCGCCGCGAGGCGGATGGCCGGGCGCATGTAGTCGCTGAACACGAGGAACGTGCCGCCGTACGGGATGCAGCCGCCGTGCAGTCCCATGCCGTTCATCACGGCGCCCATCGCATGCTCGCGAATGCCGAAGTGGAAGTTGCGCCCTTCCGGCGTGGCCGCGGTGTACGACGTCGCGCCCTTCACGTTGGTGAGATTCGACCCCGTGAGGTCGGCGCTGCCGCCGATGAGCTCCGGCACCAGCGGCGCGATCGCGTTGAGCACCGTGCCGCTCGCAGCGCGGCTCGCCACGCTGCCCGTCTTCTCGTCGAACGTGGGGAATGCGGCGTCGAGCCCGTCGTGCGGGGTGCCCGCCAGGCGACGCGACAGCTCGGCCGCGAGCGCAGGGTGGGCGGCCTCGTACGCCACGAAGCGATCACGCCACTCGGCGTGTGCCGCAGCGCGCTGCGCCACCTGCTGGTGCCAGTGTTCACGCGCCTCGTCGGGCACCGTGAACGGCTCGGTGGCCGCCCAGCCGTACGCCTGCTTCGTGAGCGCGATCTCGGCCGTGCCCAGCGGTTCGCCGTGCGCCTTGGCCGTGTCCTGCTTGTTGGGCGAACCAAAGCCGATGTGCGTCTTCGTGATGATGAGCGACGGACGCGTGGTGTCGGCCTTCGCGGCGGCGATGGCCGCATCGAGCTGCGCGAGGTCGTTCACGTCACTCACGTGCAGCACCTGCCAGCCGTACGCCGCGAAGCGCTGCGCCGCGTCATCGCTGCAGGTGAGCGCGGTGCTGCCGTCGATCGTGATGCCGTTGTCGTCGAAGAAGCCGATCAGCTTGCCCAGCTTGAGGTGTCCCGCGAGGCTCGCCGCCTCGTGCGAGATGCCTTCCATGAGGCAGCCGTCGCCGGCGATGAACCACGTCGTGTGGTCGATGATCGTGTGCCCGGGGCGATTGAACGTCGCCGCCAGGTGCGCCTCCGCGATCGCGAAGCCCACCGCGTTCGCGACACCCTGGCCGAGCGGGCCCGTGGTGGTCTCGACGCCGGGCGTGTGATGCACTTCCGGGTGCCCCGGCGTGCGGCTCCCCCACTGCCGGAAGGCCTTGAGCTCGTCGAGCGACAGGTCGTAGCCCGCCATGTGCAGCGCGCCGTACAGCCACATCGATGCATGACCCACCGACAGCACGAGCCGATCGCGATCGGCCCACGTCGGAGCCGCGGGATCGTGCCGCAGGTGTCGCGCGTAGAGCGCGTACGCCAGCGGCGCGAGCGCCATCGGCGTGCCGGGGTGCCCCGACTCGGCCGCCTGCACGGCGTCCATGGCGAGCGTGCGAATGGTGTCGATCGCGAGCCGCACGGTGGCGGGCGACGACGGAACGGCAACGGACGGGGCAGCGGACACGACGAAGGGCTCCGGAGAGGCGAAGAAGGGGCTGCGCGCGCCGTTCTGCCGACGCACCGCAGCCCCGAAATCTAAAAGCGCCGGCGCCGCGTCGCCGCCGGTGCCCGGTCCGTCACACCGCGAGATAGCGCGTTCGCGTGAGCTCCAGATGGTGCGCCATGTGACCAGCCAGCATCCACACCAGGGCCCGTGCTGTGACAGGGTGATTGCTGGCCGTCCCCCGCTGCGCGAGGGCGGTCGCATCGAGCGAACGCAACAGCGCCATCGTGGCGCCACGCACCGCGCCCAGCTCGGCCAGCACGTCGGCGAGCGACCGCGTGGTGGAACGACTCTCCGGCACCCACGCATCCTGGTCGAAGCCGGGGAGCGGCGTGCTGTCTCCACGGGCAATGCGCAGCAGCCGGTAGGCGAACACCCGCTCGGTGTCGCTCACGTGCACCAGCGACTCGGCCAGCGTCCACTTGCCCGGGGCGTACGCGAACGACGCGATCGACGCATCGACCCCGTCGAGCAGTGCGTGGAAGGCCGCCGGCTGCGAGGCCATGAGCGCGACCACGTCGTCGTCACCGCGTACCGCGAGCGCGGCGGCCGTGTCGGCAATGTAGGTGGCCGCGAACGGCGCGTGCTCGTCGGGGGTCGGGCGGGGAATGGAGAGGGTCATGGAAAGGTCGGGGTCAGGGAGCCAGCGGCTCGATCTTCACGGCCGTGCCGTAGCACAGCACTTCGGTGACACCACGCATGATCTCGGTGGCGTCGTAGCGGATGCCGATCACGGCGTCGGCGTGCGCCATCTCGGCCTGCACGAGCATCGTGTTGAACGCATCCTGCCGCGTGCGTTCGGCCAGCTCGGTGAACAGCGAGATGTTGCCGCCGACCAGCGTCTGCAGCGACGCGCCGAGGGTGCCCACCACGGAGCGGGACCGCACGACGACCCCGCGCACCACACCCAGCGACGACACGATGCGGTAGCCGGGCAGCTCGAAGCCCGTCGTCGTCATGTGATACGGAAAGTCGAGCGCCTGCATGTGCACGATGTCGCTCATGGTGGCTGTCCCTCAGAAGCCGACGGTGCGAACGAGGGCGTCGAGCGCATCCGCGCCCGCGCTGGCGGGAAGACTGCCCTGCGCAACACGTGGTGACCCGCCGCCACGTCCACCGGCCGCCTGCAGCGCGGCGCGGAGCTGCGCGCCGGCGTCGACGCCCGTGTCCTCCGATGCCGCGAGCAGCACACCGGTGGGCGCCGCCGCCTGCACTGCACCCACCACCAGCACCACGCACGCACCGCGCGCCGTGAGCTGCTGGGCGAGTGCCTCGCGCTCCTTCACCGGGCCGTCGGTGTCGAGACGCACACGCCGCACGCCCGCCGCATCCGACGCCGCATCGCGCCACAGCGCGTCCGCCTCGTACGAGGCGAGTGCACCCGACAGGCGGCGCCGCTCGCGCTCGAGATCGGTGACACGCCCCTGCAACTGCTCCACCAGCGCCGGCAGGTCGGCCGGTGCCGCCGAGAGCGGACGCGATGCGCGCGTGAGGAGGTCGGCGTCATCGTGCGCACGCTGCACGGCGCGATGCCCGCACACGAACTCGATGCGCACCGCCCCGCGTGTCCGCTCGGCGCGGCGCAGCAGGATCGCGCCGATCGCGCCCGTGCGCTCGACATGCGTGCCGCCGCAGGCGCTGCGGTCGAGCCCCTCGATGGTGACGATGCGCAGCACACCCGCGCGGTCGCTGGCCTTGCGGAGCCCCGTGGCCGCTGCGGCGTCCTCGTACGAGACGGTCACGGCGCGGTCCTCCACCGCGAGGGCGTTCGCCTCGTGCTCGATGGTGCGAAGCTGCGCGGCGCTCACGTCGGCGGCCGTCACGTCGACGGTGTTGGTCTCGTCGCCGAAGTGCACACTCACCGTGGGCCAGCCGTAGCGGTCGTGCAGCAACGCCGACAGCAGGTGCTGCCCGGTGTGCTGCTGCATGTGGTCGAAGCGGCGTGTCATGTCCACCTGCCCCACCACCATCGCGCCCAGCGGCAACCCGAGCGGTTCGGCGAGCACGTGCGCCACGCGGTCGTCCTCGTCGATGACATCGACCACCGCGATGTCGGCCAGCGTCCCCACATCGTGCGGCTGCCCGCCCGAGGTGGGGTAGAACGCCGTGCGATCGAGATACACCGTGCGCCCGTCGTCGGTGCTCGCGGTCACCGTCGCCGTGAAGCGCGCCAGGCGGGCGTCATCGTAGTAGAGGCGCGTGGTGGCGCCCGGTACGGCCGCGGCGTGTGACGTGGCGCGTGACGTGGCGTATGATGCGCCAGCGTCTGCGCTGGCGGGTGAATCGGCGTCGGACATGGCGAGGGCGTCGTGGTGCGCGCGCCCGGACCGCGCGGCGCACGGTCGGCGCTTGCGCGTATCTTGCACGCATGGTCGAGCATCGGAATATGAACGCGCGCCGACAGCACCGCAGCGGTACCACCGCCACGCGACGGGCCCTGGCACTCGCGGCGGCCGCCGCGCTGTCGAGCGGCGTGGCGTGTACCGCCCTGCTCCCCCGCGCCGTTCCGCCGGCACCGCCCGCCAGTGACCCGTTGCCCCAGCCCGCCCGCCCGCCCGCGCGGCCGCTCCCGGTCGTGTCGCCGCAGGCCGAACCCGACCCGGCGCCATCGGACGCGGCCGGCGTGGAGCGGCTGGTCACGCTCGCGTGGGTGTGGCATCTCGCGTCGCTGCATCACCCCGCCGCCGCCGTGCGCGGCCTCCCGCTCGACTCGGCGTTCATTCGCGCCGTGACCGTCGTGCGCACCGCCACCGATGCCACCGCGCTCGAGCAAGGCTACGCGCGCTTCCTCTCCGTGCTCGGCGATCCGCTCACGCGCGTCGAGCCGGCAATCAATGGCGACGACACGTCGCGCACCCCGAGCGCGACGCCGGCCGCGGTGACCGCCGAACGCACGGGCGACAGCATCCTCGTGCTGCGCGTGCCCGGCGCGGCGCACTACACGCCGGCGGCCGAGGTGACGGTGCGTGAGGCGCTCACGCGGGCGCCCGCGCGCGTCGTGCTCGACCTGCGCACACCGCGCGGGGCCACCCCGCAGGCCGACAGTGTCGCCGCGTTCGTCGCGCGCACCGGCATGGTGGAGGCGCTCGCGTCGCTGCCGTTCACTGCCAGCACGGTGCGCACCCGCCGCGTGGGCGGCGCGCGGCTCGTGCAGGGTACCTGGCAGCACGACGACGCCTGGCTCGTGCGCGATGGGGCGCTGGTGCTGCCGCGCGACACCAGCACGCGTCGCGTCATGCTCCTCGTCGACTCGGCCACGGTGCTGCCGCCCACGCTGCTGGGTCTCGTGTCCACGCTGCGCGCCACGCTGGTGGCCACCGGTGCGCTGCGCGACGACGCGCTCGTCCCCAGTGTGAAGGTCGACATCGGCCAGGGACTCGCCGTGCGTCTCCGACTCGGCGAGCTGGTGCACGCCGACGGCAGCGCGGGGCTGGTGCCCGACACCGTGGTGGCGGATGCCGGAGTGGCCGACGCGCCCGTCACGATCGCAGTGACTGTCGACAGCACGCCCGCGATGCGTGCGGCGCTGGCGTTCCTGCGGGGTACGCGTGTGCCGCGGGCGTTCCGCTTTCCTGCCGTGCGCGCGCCCGCCACACTGCCGGGCTACTACGACAGCGATCCGTGGCCGTTCATGGGCGCGCGTGTGTTGGCCGGCGCGCGCCTGTGGAGCACGATGCGCGCGCGGCACGCGCACCGCGACCTGTACGACGACGACATCGATGCGCGCTTCCGCGAGCAGGTGCCGCGCCTCGAGGCGGCACGCTCCGCACGCGAGTACGCGCGCGCGCTCGAGCCGCTGGTGAGTGCGTTCGACGATGCCGCCGTCACGCTGCAGGGGCCGAGCGTCGACACGCTGCGCGGCGTGGCCAGTGCGCCGTTCCGCGTGCGGTGGATCGACGAGCGCGCCATCATCACCGACGTGGCGCCCACGGCCGAGGCGAGGGCGTTGGCGCTCGAGCGTGGCGTGGAGATCGTGCAGGTCGATGGCTATCCCATGACCAACTGGCTGTCCGAACAGCGGCGTCGCGTGTCGGCGCCGAACGACTGGGCGCGCACCGACCTGCTCATGCGGTTGCTGCCCCGCGGCGACGAGGGTGCGCTGCTGCTGCGGGTGCGCGATGTGACGGGGCGCGAGCGGGCCATCAGCGTGCCGCGTCGTGCCGACGTCATCGCGCAACTGCCCATGGTGGAGCGCCCGACGCAGCCCGCGACGCGCACGCTCGCACCGGGCGTCGCCTATCTCGATGTCGAGCGCCTGGCTGCACCGGCCATGCCCGACGCCATGGCGGCCGTGCGAGGGGCCGGAAGTCTCGTGCTCGACCTGCGCGGCACGTTGGAAAATGAAGCGGGTGTCGGCGGTGCGCTCGTCGCCGCACTGCGCACGCGCGACGTGGCCGTCGTGGCGCGCGAGCTGCACCGCACGCGTGCCACGCCGTGTCTGGCCGTCACGCTGCGCGATGCGATGGTGCAGTGCCCCGATGCACGCGAGGAGCGCGCGCGCCTGTCGCGCGGTGATACCGCAGGGCACTATGCCGGGCGCGTGGTCGCGCTCGTGGACGAGCGCACGCGCGGCGCGATGGAACGCCTCGCGCTCGCGCTGCTCGAAACCACCGACGCGGTGTTCATCGGCAGTGCGACGGCAGGGTCACCGGCCGAGGGCGTGCCGTTGGCACTGCCGGGCGGGTTGTCGCTGGCGGTGCCCGCGCACGAACTGCGACGCAGCGATGGCTCGGTGTGGCAGCGCGTCGGGCTCAACCCGGTGGTCGATGTGCGCCCCACCGTGCGGGGGGCGCGCAGCGGGGCCGACGAGGTCATCGACCGCGCGGTGCAGTGGATCGCGCAGCAGGGCACGTCGCCGCGGCGCCGGCGGTGAGCACCGGTCGTGGCGCGGGCGCCGCGCCCCTTCCCATCGACGACGCGCTCCCCGCGCTGCGTGACGCCCTCGCGTCGCGCCCGAGCGCGGTGCTCGAGGCGCCGCCGGGTGCCGGCAAGACCACGCGCGTCCCCCTCGCGCTGCTGCACGAACCGTGGCTCGGCGCGCAGCGCATCGTCATGCTCGAACCGCGGCGCCTCGCCGCGCGCGCTGCCGCCACGTACATGGCGCGCACCCTCAACGAACCGGTGGGGCACACGGTCGGATATCGCGTGCGCGGCGACACACGCATCTCGGCCCGCACGCGCATCGAGGTGGTCACCGAAGGCGTGCTCACGCGGCTGCTGGCCGCCGATGCCGCGCTCGAGCCGTACGGCGCCGTGCTGTTCGATGAGTTCCACGAACGCTCCCTGCACGCCGACCTCGGGCTCGCGCTGGTGCTCGAGATGCGCGCGGTGCTGCGCCCCGACCTGCGCGTGCTCGTCATGTCGGCCACGCTCGATGGTGATGCCGTCGCGCGCCTGCTCGCCGACGACATGGGCGCGGCGCCGGTCGTGCGCAGCAGTGGGCGACTCTTTCCCATCACCACGCACCATCGCCCGCCACGCGCCGACGAACGCATCGAGGCCGCCACCGCCCGCGTGGTGCGCGAAGCGCTCGCGGCCAATGACGGCGACGTGCTGGTGTTTCTCCCCGGCTTCGCCGAGCAGCGTCGCGTGGCCGAACTGCTGGGTGGGCTGCCGCCGCAGGTGCGCGTGCATCAGTTGCACGGCTCGATGCCGCTGGCCGAGCAGGATGCCGCGCTGGCGCCGGCCCCGGCCGGCACACGCAAGGTGGTGCTCAGCACCAACGTGGCGGAGACGAGCCTCACGGTGGAAGGGGTCCGCATCGTGGTGGACAGCGGCATGGCGCGTGTGGCCCGCTACGACGCGGGTGTGGGCATGACACGCCTGCGCACGGCGCGCATCTCACGCGCCTCGGCCGACCAGCGACGTGGACGCGCGGGACGCGTGGCGCCGGGCGTGTGCTGGCGGCTGTGGGATGCGCACGAGGAGCACGGACTGCTCCCCGCGACGCCGCCGGAGATCGTCGACGCCGATCTCGCGGAGCTCGCGCTCGAGCTGGCGGATGCCGGCGTGCACGATCCGGCCACGCTGCGCTGGCTCGATGTGCCAAAGGCAGGGCCGTTCACGGCGGCGCGCACGCTGCTCGCGCAGCTCGGCGCGCTCGATGCCAATGGACGCATCACGGCGCATGGCAAGCGCATGGCGGAGCTGCCGCTGGCGCCGCGGTTGGCGCATATGGTGCTCGTCGCGGAGGAGAGAGGAGAGCTGGAGCTGGCGGCGGCGTTGGCGGTTGGGGTGGAAGGGCGCGGAGAACAGCGGCAGCTTGGGCGGGAACTGGTGGCGCGCGTGCGTGGTGCAACGGCGAACGGCGTGAGCGGGGACGGCGGGAGCGGTGGGGGCGACAGGCGTCACGGCGTGCGCTTGACGGGCGACAGGCGTAACGGCGGGGGCGGTGGGGACCACGGGTACTACGGGTACTACGGGGATCCGTTCCTCATCGATGGCGCGGGGGCGTTGTTGGCGCTCGCGTTTCCTGATCGGGTGGCGCAGCGGCGGGCGGGACCTGATTCGCGCTACCTCCTGCGCAATGGAGCGGGGGCGGTGTTGCCCACGGGGCATGCACACTACGATCTGCTGCACGATGCGCCGTTCCTGGCGATCGCGGAGCTCGAAGGGCAACCGCCGGAGTACCGCATCGCGCGGGCGGCGGCGTTGTCGCGAGCGGAGCTGGACGACGACTTCGGCGATCAGGTGGTGCGCGAGCAGCGCGTCGCGTGGGACGATCGCACCGCACGCGTGCAGGCGGTGCAGCGCGTCACGCTCGGCGCCATCGTGCTCGAGGAGAAGCCGCTGCGCGAGCCCAGCGACGACCACGTGCGTGCGGCGGTGCTCGCGCAGCTCACGCGCATCGGCGTGGAGGCGTGGCCCCTGAGCGTGGGTGCGCGGCGGCTGCGCGAGCGGCTGGCGTTCGTGCATGCGCACATGGGTGACGCGTGGCCCGAGGTGTCGGATGACGCGCTGGTGCGCGACCTGTCCACGTGGCTCGCGCCGTACCTGGATGGCGTCCGCACGTGGGCGCAGCTCGAGGCACTCGACTGGCACGAGGCGCTGCTGGCGCCGCTCGACTGGCAGCAGCGCGGTGCGCTCGACCGTCTCGCGCCCACACATCTCGAGGTGCCGAGCGGGTCACGCATTGCCATCGACTACAGCGATGCGCAGGCGCCCGTGCTCGCGGTCAAGCTGCAGGAAGTGTTCGGGTGGACCACCACCCCGCGGGTGTGCGACGGGCGTGTGCCGGTCACGCTGCACCTCCTTTCGCCCGCGCAGCGTCCCGTGCAGGTCACGCGCGACCTCGCCGGCTTCTGGGCCAGCAGCTACTTCGAGGTGCGCAAGGAGCTGCGCGGGCGCTATCCGCGACACCCGTGGCCGGAGGACCCGCTCACGGCCGAGGCGACGCGGCGGGCGAAGCCGCGGGGGACGTGAGCTCTGGCGTGAGTGCTGACGCGCGCTACCGACGACGCGCCGCCCACGCGCCCGTGCACCACAGTGCCCACGCCACCAGCACCGGCTGAAAGAACAGCCGTACCAGCCGCTCCCGATCGGTGTCGAGCCCGAAGGCGTCGAGGTGGTGCACGTACTGGTTGATGTTGCCGGGGAAGATGGCCACGAAGAACGCGGCGGTGAGCCAGCCCACCAGTACGCGGTGTCTGGGCAGCAGCAGCAACGCCGCACCGAGGGCGATCTCCACGACCCCGGAAGCGAGCACCACGAAGTCGGCGTCGAGCGGAAGCCAGCGCGGCACCTGCGCCAGGAACGCCGCGCGAGCGAAGGTGAGGTGCGCGACGCCTGCGCCGACGAGCGCGAGGCCGAGGAGGAGGCGTGCGATCAGCGTCATCAGTCCCGACACACCAGCGGCTCCCGCGAGATCCGCTCTCCGCGAATGGTGAACGCGCCGAGCAACGGCACGGTGATGGTACCCTCGATGCGCATGGGCCCCTCAGCGTCCTGCGTCACACGCAGCGGGCGGTCGGGGATGAAGACGAACGGCTGATTGTGGCGGAGTGCCCGCACGGAGTCGGGCGCCGTCCGCAGCGACTCGGCGGCCGCCGCCGACGCCGCGCGCCGACGCGCGTACCACGCGGCGGTCTCGTCCGCGGAGAGCAGCACGGCAAGCAGGCGTGCATCGATCCCGCCCTGCCATTCGCCGGTGCCGTTCGCGGGCATCGGGGCGTGCCAGTCGAGGTCGACATAGGCGATCGTCGAGCGATCGCGCGCGGGACACCGCGAATGCAGCTGCTCGAGCGTCGTGGCCGCCGTCGCGAAGGCGTAGTAGCCCTCCGGCAGACGCGGCACGAGCGCCGTGTCGGGCATGCCGCGCGCCGAGTCCTGCAGTGACGCGACCGTGGTGCCGACGCGCAGGAAGAGCGGGCGTGGGAGCTGACCGTCGATCGAGACGTCGAGTCGAAAGGTGCCGGCCACCGGGACAACGACCGCCGCGGCGCGTGCGCGTGCGAACTGTGCGCGCGCGTCGTGCATGAACGCGGTCACCGGATACCGACCGGCGAGCGCCGTGTCCGCTCGGGTGCGCGTCATCCACTGCAGCGCCGCGAGCGTGTCCGGCGTGCGCCCCGACGGCGGCAGTACATCGTAGAACGACAGCAACGCCAGCGCGCCCAGACGTGGCTCGCGCGACAGCACGCCGTCGAACGTCACCGTGCGCTCCGCACGTTCGCGATACGGCTGGAATGCCGCATCGAGCAGGTCGAAGGTGGGCAGGCCCTCGGCCCACGCTGCACGCGGACGCAGGCGCGCGCGGAACAGGCTGCTTGGCGCATCGGGAAGCCAGCGCGCGCTCTGTCCCCACGCCACCGGCGTGCAGTCGGGCGCATAGTCCCACGGCACGAGCACGACCTCGCGGGTGTCAGGCGGCAGGGCGCGTCGCGCCGCGTCGCCCATGCGGTCGACCCGCACGCGCTGGCCATACACCGTTCGCGCTGCGCCCCGGCCCGAGTGCCCCATCGCCACGACCGGGAGCATCGCGCCGTTGCCGGCCCGCACCGTATCGGGCAACGGCGACCCCATGAACGCCAGCATGCGTGGGTCGTTGATCTCCCACGGCGCCCGCAGGGAGCAGGCAGCGACCGACCGGGGCAACGCGGCCATGGTGAGCAGGATCGCGGCGCGGCGAAGCAGGGCGGTCACGTTACGGTTCAGCATTCATGCACCTCCGCGAGCGCGCACCGCCCGCCACCGGTCGCTCAGCCGACCCGCGCCAACGGCTCCAGCCGCTGAATCTCGGCCGCCTCATCGGAGCGCAGGGCGTGCCACAGGTCCCAGTCCTGCTGCAGGCCAAGCCAGAAATCCGCACTCATGCCGGTGACGCGGGCGAGACGCAACGCCGTGTCCGGTGTCACGGCGCGCTTGCCGTTCACGACCTCGTTCAAGCGGGGGAAGGAGACGCCGAGGCGGATCGCGAACGCCGACTGCGAGATCCCGAGTGGCTTCAGGAACTCCTCGAGCAGCATCTCTCCCGGATGCGTGGGCGGTCGGTGCGAGGGCAGGGGCCGAGCGACGAGCGTGGTCGTACGGCGCGACTTAGTGGTAGTCCGTGACTTCGACATCGTCGGCATGACCGTCCTCCCAGCGGAAACAGATCCGGTACTGGTCGTTGATGCGGATACTGTGCTGTCCGCGCCGTGCGCCCTTGAGTGCCTCGAGCCGATTGCCGGGGGGAATGGCAAGCTCCCGGAGATCGCGGACGCGATTGAGTTGTGTGAGCTTGCGCGCCACGACGGGCCACAGCGTCACCGGACACGCCTGTCGCGCGCGGCGGCTGTCGATGCCGTTGAAGAGATCCTCCGTGGCGCCATCGGCGAACGAACCTATCACGGAGTGTATTATAACGGCACTCGAGCTAACCGGGTACCCCCGGCAGGGCCATGCCGAGGGGACGAGCGGAGGGCGGGCCAGCGGAACGCCCATCCCTCCCGTGGGTATCGCCCCTCGTCCACCACAGTGCTGCCCATTCAGTGCCCGTCCCGTTGCAACGCACGCCAATGCCATTCCTGCACACCCGCACCATGTTCCTCGCGCTCGCCGCCGGCATGGCCGCGGGCAGCGCTGCCTGCGACCGCGGCAGTCACATTGGGCAAGGCAACCCCAGGATCACCGGCGTGGCCATCGAGCGCAGCGTCGTCGTCGAGCCCGGTGTGTCGGTCGCGTACGTGTACGAGCGCGCGCGCACGGCCCCGGGCGGCAGGCCGTGCATCGTGCTCGTGACCGGCGAAGGGGCGCACGACCGCAGCTACCCGGCGCCCATGGGTGATACGCTGCTTTCCGCCTACGACTTCCTCGCGCGCGTGCTGCACTCGCACGGCTATGGCGTGCTGCGTGTCGACGAGCGTGGCACCGGGCGCTCCACGGGCTCCTACGCGAACACGGCCACCACCACGCGGCTCGCGGCCGACCTGCGTGCCGTGCTGCGCGACTTCCAATCGTTCGACCCCGACACGAGCCGCTTCTTCGTGCTCGTGGGTCATGGTGAAGGTGCGGTGATCGCCGCGATGGTCGCGCGGGAACTCGACGCGCGAAGCGGCACGGTGTTCCTCGGCGCGCCCGCGCGGCCCGGTGAGGTGCTCGTGCGCCAGCGGCAGCCGCATCAGGTGCGCGACGCGCGGCAGTGGTCGCGCAGCGCGTCCATGGCCGACCGCCAGCAGGCGCTCGCGCGCGAACATGCGCGGCGCGCCGAGGGTGACGTGTGGTATCGCGAGTTCCTCACGCTCGACCCCATGCCGCACTACGCCGGCGTGCAGGGGCCCATGCTGCTGCTGCATGGAGCAAGCGACTGGCAGGTGTCGCCCGATCAGGCCGAGGCGATCGCCGCGCAGCAGCGCCGGCGCGGCGCGCGTGATGTCACGGTGACCGTGCTGGACGGTGTCGACCACTTCTTCCGGCGCGATCGCAACGATCTCCCCATCGCCACGCCGGTGGTGTGGGATGCGGTGCTCGGCTGGCTCGGGGCGCGGTGGCCGGGGGTGTCGCGACGTGGTTCGCGCGCGGGTGCACCCGCTACCGCGACGCCGCCTGCCCCTTCGGCGTCCACCCCATGAGCAGTGGACAGAGCGTGTCACCCGTGTCCGATTCCCGTACCGGCGCGCGCTGACGCGCGGCGGCGGTGACCGACTGCCGGCCCCAGGCCGCGCGCCTGATGACGAGCGCGCCGCTGTCGCTGCCGACGCGATCCTTCCCGCGGCCGAGGCGCCGCACCACCACCACCGTGGAATCGGTCGTGATGCACGACAACCCCTGGGGCGCGCTGCGGAGCGCGGCGCAGTTGGCATGGGCCACGTCCAGGCGCAGCCGCTCCTGCGCGCCCGCGTCGCCGTCGAGCGACAGCTCAAGGTGCCCCACCGGCACGCGCCACGTGCGATACTCGCTCCCCACGAGCCGAGTGGGCGCGACATGCTCGGCCCACTCGCCCACCGCGAACGGATCGTCCACCCGATCGACCACGCTCACCCCGATGGTCGTGCGGCAGTCGCCGGCGCGCACGCGCAGCGCGGTGCCGCCCGGGCGCTTCGCGCGCACCCGACTGCCACCCACCAACTCCGCCACCGCCGTGTCCACCACCCCCACCTCGGCCGCCAGGTCGGTGATCGGCTCGTCGTCGGTGCCGATGGCGTAGATGGGGAACGGCTGCGGCGCGCTGCCCGGGCGCAGCAGCACCTCGGCCCCCCACACGAACCCCTTGAGCGGGCGGCAGCGCACCACGAACTGTCGCGATACCGCGCCCGCCTCGGCCGCCACCACCGTTTCGCTGCGCCGCGTGCAGTGCACCGTGCCGGTGTCCGCGAGCGCGACCGTGTCGCCACTCACCCGCCGCCACCGCGTGATGCCGCCCGGCAGCGTGTCCCCCGCCGCGTTCACCGCCACCGCCGGCAGCGCGATCGGGCGCGTGTGGTGGATGACCAGCGTGTCCGTGCGCCCGGCGACGATGCGCGCGGGGGTGGGGGTGGTGCAGGCGGGGGCGGCGAGGAGGAGGGCGAGTACGGCGACGCAAGCGACACGGGCTTGCGAACGTATGTCTTGAACCATCACGAGAATCGCCTCACAGAGATGAGTCGCACGCCAAACTCCAACTTCCGCTGCGCGCGGTCGCTCCCGCGCTGCGGTCGCGAGTGCGGGGTGTGGAATTGGCAATAGTCCTGAAGAAGCGATCAGCTTGTGGTGATCACGTCGAAGTGACGTCCTACATGCCCGATGACGAAACGTGGTTCGAGTGGTGCGCGTGACGTGAAGTAGATACGGAGACAGTAGCGCGGGTCATGCGACGAACCAAGAACGATGTGCTCGAGGCACGCGTAGATCTGGCCGCTTCGATCGGCTAATTGGTATTGAGCGCGCTGCTTTCCTGGCGTAGTCTCAGAGATCGTACTTCGATAGTCGATGCCATAGTCACGAAACGCCTGACGTACGGGGAGGCCGAGCGTGCCGTGCTGCCGTCGTCGGGCGATGTCGGCCATAGCGTCCAGTACCTTGGCCACACGGTCAACATCCTCGTAAGGACTGTCGATCGCGCTCCCTTCTGCACTCTCGAGAAAGAGAAGGGCGTCGGTATGCCGAGCCGACGCTTGGCGAACGATGTCGATGAGAGCGGTGCGCTCCTCTTGCTCTGACTCGATGTCGGGAGCGCCCTCCGGTGACCTAGCGAGAAGGCGCGGGACTTCGTTGAGCATGAACGTATCGATTCGCTCGATGCGTCGTTCGATCGATGCGATGCTCGCCAGACGCACGGCGCTGCCGGTGCGAAGCTGGGCCACCTCATCGAAGAGCTCCCGGTTGGCTGCGGTGAGATTCGTGATCGCGCCAGCGAGTACTTCAAGTTGCGCAGCGACCGCTCCAATAGCGGCGGCGATCGCGTCGGCTGCCGCATTGCCTGGTGTCGCGACGCTCGAATCCGCAGGAGCCGAAAGCGGCGTAGGCGACTGAGGCTGCGGGGAATTGGCTTCGTCTTCGGAGCTGTTCTTGTCCGGGGTGGTTACCGCCGGCGCTGAGGGACTCGCCTCCGAAGCGCCGATTGCCGGTGTGCCGACTGCCGACGTAACTGAGCGTGGTCGGCTACGTCGAGCGCGCCTCGCTGCAATCCCCTCAGCGATCGGAACAGAAGATCGTAGGCCAACGGCAAGCTCGCCAACGAGTTCGGCGCGGGAAGCCGGGTCCAGCAGGTCGTCCGGGAACAGCAACGGATGCTCCAACCCGGGATCGGCGCACGAGAAGCGAGGTAGATACACGCGCGTGGCCCCCCAAAAGCAGCTCAGCTCCTTGCCACCCAAGAGGTCGGTAAGTCGGAACGAGGTGGCGTGATTGCCGAGGTAATAGACCCGGGCGAGGCCGAGCAATTCGTCGGCCAAGGCCTCCGGTGGCACCACGTAGCCACCTTGTTCGAAGGCGGAGAGCACGATCACAGGCCATTCACGGCTATCGGCGAACAGCACGTCGCCAACGAATTCACCGATATTCTGCTCATCCAGGCAGACTGGAGTCGTCTCACCCCAGGACGCGACGAGGCGGCAATCCCGAGCGAGCGTGGAAAGCCATGTCGGTCGTGCCTGACCGGCACCCACGAGCCCTCCCAGAGCATTCACACCCCCGTCCGCGAAGACACGAACGGTAAGCTGCACGTGTGTCCCGACCTCGCTGATCATCACGTGGGTGGTGCAGGGAACGCGTCGCATGACTGCGTGGGGGTGCCGCCACCACAGCTCGCCCATCCACGCCGTGCGCTCGCCGTCCACGTCCCACGAGAGGCCCTCGAAGCGCGTCGCAGGAAGCACCGCGGGGCGGTCGATCGCCAGAGCTGGCGCGTCGCGCACCTCGCGTGCGATGGCACCGCCGAGTGCCTCAAGTGCCCGTGCGAGGGGGTCGCTGCTGGCCAACCAAGGGCGCAGGGCGAAACGCGCCGCGAACACGCAGTCGCCAGGATCGGTCGCATCGACCGGGCGGACGTCCGGCACCAGTTCGGCGGCCTTTCCCACAAGCCGCCAACCGGTTTCGGTGGTGCGATTGCGATACGTCGACATTGAAGCCCCGTGAAGGAATCTAGAGCGCGTAGGGTCCGCCGAACCGGGCAAAGGACAAGCTGAATCGATGCCGCGAGGACGTGAGAAACGGCGAAGTGCAACGTCCACAGGGAGGTAGGGGTGGCCGGTCGCGGCGACTCCAGTAAACTGGATCCACGCTCATGATGCGGCAAACACGGCGCGGTTAGGTCCTTGTCACCGGTGGGGCGTTGGCGCTCTCCGCCGGGGCGGGCTCGACCGCGAGCGTTCGCCGGCCGCGTCATCTCTCCGTACTTACTTGATGGCCCGACGCCAAGATGCGTTCGCAGCGGGGCGAGCGCGGTCCGAGGTGGGCATTGGTTGCCAGGCCCGTTCATCCGGGCAGATTGGATGCAGACCAAGCAGGCTGAGGCAGTCGGGTGACGTCATGGAACAACCCGTCGCATTCTGGACGCCGCGCCTTGGCCGGTCACGCCGGTTCAACGACCCACCACGCCCTCCGGGATCGAATGTCAACCGTTCCGAAAGAAGCGTCCGCAATCTGGGAACAGTTTCGCGCGCTCTTCCGCCGCTATAGTTCGAGCGATCCGGCCGGGTTCGCCGCAGACTTCCGAAGCGCTCTGTACCAGGCCACCAAGACGGGCACGCTCACCGATGATCAGCAGGCTGGTCTACTGCGACTGCGTGCGCTGGTAGAGGCCTGGGGCGCGCAGGAGACGGGGCTCGGGGACGAACTGCTACGCGCATGGCTCGCGCTGCGGAGTGAGGTCACGAGAGCACTGCCGTCCTCGCTGGTCGACTCGGTGTTGTACAGGTTTCCGAGACACGCTCGGTCGTCGATCACCTGGTCGGTCCATCTTGCGGCCGACATCGGTTCCGATGCTCTGGAGGCCATGCTCGAGCAGAAGGTGCTCAAGCCGGGCGACCTCGTCGGTTACGCCAAGCAGCATCCGCAAGAGTTCTTGGATTCAGCGGCACTTGATGTCCTTCTGGAGCACGGCACGGCAGTACCACGGAACGTGTGGGATGCCTTCCTTGGGCAGGTTGAGCAGGGCCCGGAGCTGGCCTCACTTGCTTCGGCTCTGGCCCGGTCGTTCGCGGTGGACAACGGGGGCGATGCTGGGTCTTGGTTGATCGGTGTCCTTACCGACCACGAGGCGTTGCGTCGTCCTGTCGTGAAGCTCGTCCTCGCCAATCCCGTGAGCACCGAGCGAGTTGCTAGAGCGCTCACCACCGCGGCTGTGAACGCCGTCGCTGCCCGCAAGGGAGGACCCTCCGGCGACGCGAGCCCCATCCTCGATACGCTTCTGGCGGCCATTGAGGATCAGCTCGATGCCAATGGCCAGCTTGAGACCCATCATATATGGGCGCTCGGAACGCTCGGGCTCGCTACGTATTCTCAATCGGCGTCCTTCACCCGCGAGCATCAGGGACGGCTGGACTCGCTGCTCGGACGGGTGGCAGGAATCCAGATTCCATCCGTGCTGAGGGCACTAGACGGCGGATCCGTGGGTACGGCACCGCTCGTTGTCGTACCCGCGCCGCGTTTGGTGACGGTGATTCGCGACTACCTCGAGGACTTGCCGATCGGCGGCGGCGCGGAGCCCATGGATCGTGGTACACGATACCAGCGATTCCTCGGTCAGAAGGACGTGCTGCAGGAAATCCTGCAGACGCTGGCTGCAACGGGACCGGACGGGGATCTTCGCCAGGCAATCGACATCTCCCTCTTCAATCTCGGCGTGCGGCCGCTCGCGGAAGTCAGTTCCACAACCCAATTTGACCCCTCACGTCACGAGTCCCGCAGCAGCGGTGTTGTGCCGGGTGACCCTGTGCGTGTCATGAGCGCCGGCGCCCAGTTGGGGGAAGCGGAGAGTGGGATCATACTGGTCAAGGCAGGCGTCGTATCGCAAACCCAATGCTGAGCGGGAGTGAGCGATGGTCAACGAAAGGTTGCTGTGCATCGACCTTGGGAGCGCCTATACCAAGGTCGCCGTGAGACAGGGGTGGAGCTCGAAAGCGGAGGTGCTCCGCGGGCTTCCCGCGTTCTCAAGTGGTGAAGACTCCATGCTCATCCCAACGGTCGTGGCGCTCGATGAGCGGAAATCACCACCCCGATGGATCGTTGGTGCCGCCGCAGCCGGTACCACCGGCGGAGTTGGGATCCAGGTGTTCAGCGATTGGAAGCGAAGTCTCTTCGCGACCGAAGCCGGTGCGATAGCCAACAGTGGGCTCACCCGCAAAAGTGCGCTCAAGATCGCCGGCGCGTTCCTGCGGGAGCTTCGTGGGATTGTGCACAAGGAGAAGCCGGAGTTGGCCGACGTTCCTGTCAGGCTCACCGTACCGCAGCTCGATGACGTCCAACCACCGGACGAGTGGATCAGTGCGCTACTCGACGGTGCCGGCTGGCGGCCGGCCAGGAATCGCGCGGCCCTTACCGAGCCGGAGACCAATGCGCTCGGTGTCTTCAGTCGCGGCTTGAATGTCACGTGGATCCCTCCGCAGCAAGACCACCGTGGGCCGCCAAGCAGGCAGATCAATATGCAGCGAATGCTCGATCCTCGACTTGCCCGTCCGTTCCGGCATATGCGCGAGGGTTTCGCAGTGCTCACGACCGATGTCGGTGCCTTCACCACCGACTTCGGCTACATCTGGTTCGACAGCTCTTTCAGGGACGATCGATGGAGTGAGCCGGTGGTCCGCCAGCGCTCGGTTCGCCTTGGCATACACGAACTTGATGCTGCAGTCCTCGATCTTCTCGAACCTGCTGTCCAGCGTCACTTCAAGGCCGGGCCGCGCGTCGAGTGGGAGCGGCGCAAGCGGGAGCTCTACGCGGGGAACTCTCAGAGGGTGAGCGTCAACGGGCGCGTCATGGAGATTGGAGCGGATTTCGAAGCGGAGTCAATCCGTGACCAGATCAAGCAGTTCGCGGACCGCATCGTTCGGGCTCGCGATCGCTTCTGCTCGGCGCTCGGCATCACTGCGGTCGATGCTGAAGCCGTAACCGGTGGCGGAGCCGCCATTGAGACGCTGCGCGCGCGTATAGTTGGCCACGCAGAAGCTCACGCACGCACAGTGATCGATTTGCGCTCGTCGGCGGAGCCCGAACATGCAACGGCCGCAGGCGCTGGCAAGTTCACGGAGGCCAAGCGCGATAGGAGGCTCTCCGAGAACGCAGAACTCGTCCGCACCGCTTCTGCTATCGGTGGTGCCAGTGTGTTCTTCGAATAGCCTATCTTCTCCACTATCCTGTCCGGTATGTCTCCTGTGACGTCCCCCCAGAAATTGTGGGCAGGTCGAAACTGGAGTCCTCGGGTGGTAGGTTAGCGGTCCAGCGCCCCAGGCGGGGCAAGGAGCGGGACCGTGAAGAAGTCCAAGTTCAGCGAAGAGCAGATCGCGTTTGCGCTGCGGCAGGCCGAGAGTGGCACAGCGGTGGCCGACGTGTGCCGGCAGCTCGGGGTGAGCGAGGCGACGTCTTACGTATGGAAGAAGCGGTTTGCCCACCTCGGCGTCAGCGAGCTGCGGCGGATCCGGTCGTTGGAGGAGGAGAATGCGCGCCTCAAGCAGGTCGTCGCTGACCTGACGCTCGACAAGCACATGCTGAGCGAGGCGCTCCGAGAAAAAAGGTCTGAAGCCGGCACGCCGTCGCGCCCTCGCCACGTGCTTTCGGACCACCTTCGGCGTGAGTGTGTGGCGCGCGTGTCGGCTCGCGCAGTTCAGTCGGGCCGCGTGGTATCGCGCGAGCACCGCCCGTGATCAGACCGCCTTGCGGCTTCGCATTCGGGAGCTGGCGCATGCGCGTCCGCGCTTTGGGTATGAACGGATTCACACCTTGCTGCGCCGCGAGGGCTGGGTCGTGAATCACAAGCGGGTGCGCCGCCTGTATCGCCTCGAGGGGCTCCAAGTGCGGATGCGCGTGCGGCGGCGGAAGCACCTGGCCCTGCACCGCGGGCCCGCGCCCCGAGCGACGGCCTTGGGACAGCGGTGGAGCATGGACTTTGTCCATGATCAGCTGCTCGATGGGCGGGCCTTTCGGGTGCTGACGACGATCGATCAGTGGAGTCGCCAGAGCCCGGTACTGGAGGTGGGTCTCTCACTGACGGGGAAGCACGTCGTTGCGGCCTTCGAGACGGCCGTCGCTCCGTCCCATCTGCCACAGTCCATCACCTGCGACCATGGGACCGAGTTCACCTCGAAGGCCGTCGACGCGTGGGCGTTCTATCGCGGGGTAGCGCTCGACTTCACCCGGCCCGGTAAGCCGACCGACAACGGACACATCGAATCGTTCAACGGACACTTGCGAGACGAGTGTCTAAACGTGCATCAGTTCCTCTCGATCGAGAATGCGCGCGGCGTCATCGAGGCGTGGCGACAGGACTACAACGCGGAACGTCCACACAGCGCACTGGGTGGCCTGACGCCCAACGCCTTTGTGACCCAACATCAGGCACACACCACCGCGACCACCGCCTGAACTCTTGCTGCGAGCTGTCCACCAACGGGGCTGACGTCAGAAGGACGGGGGGACCGTCAATCAACTGTCTGCTTGACGGGGAAGCTTACGCACGAAGTCGAAGTTCTTGAGTCCAAGCTTAACGATGAGTTCGCCCAAGAGATCTGTGGTTGACGGAGCCTGTGCGCGCGGCTTACGCCAGCGGAGATAAAATAGGAAAGCGGGTTCCAGGATGTATAGGCGCTGATCTCTCGCACTCCACTCCAAGATCTCGATGCCGAGACGCTGCTGAAAGCTACCAAGAGCACCAAACGTCGAGTTCAGCGAACCGTCCGGAGGTACTTGATCGCCATGAAGAGGCAACTTCTTCAGTCGTTCGATGATCTCCTCCCGTTTCAGCGAGAATACCAGCGGATCAAGCGTGAACGTCGACAGGATAAGTTCATAGGTATCAAACTTTCGTGCGCGCTTTCTTGGGCCTCTGATCAGCCTGTCGTAGTTTGACTCGAATGCTTGGAATCTCTCAAGCGCCACGCGGTGAAGCGCGTCGTAGGCATCGCGACGCTTCCAGTCAACGCGAGTGATCTGCGGTCGCGCCTCTGTGATCCCGGCCTCAAGTAGGAGACTCAGACAGACGGCTTGGGTTATGATTGGCAAACCCACAGACTCAGCAGCGATCGCTTTGCTCGTCTCCGCGGCTACGTCGAGGTTGAGATACTTAAAGCCCTCGGAAGCAATCTTGGATAGATCGTTGTCGCTCCAAGTGGTAAGGTCGATCTGAAAGACGCGTCCGACGAGGTCCTTGTTTGCGTGAGCGAGGTCGGCGGCATGATGCGTCGTGCCCACGACAAGAACCGACACCTCCTCGTCGACGAAAGTCTTCCACTGTTGGAATACCGTTGTCTGCTCCTTCGGATCGAGATAGTGAAAATCCTCCAATACCAGAAGGAGCGGTAGCTGCTTCAGCAAGGGAACAAGGTGCTCCGGACCAGGGTCGGAAAGAACGCGCTGGCGAGCCTCTGCTTCTGTCCACGACGCAACTCCTTCAGCGCTGACTTCGCCGAGCATGCCGGCCAGCCACTTCCATCCAAGAGTGGCACCAAGCTTGGCGCCGACTGATATCTCTCTTGTACGATCTGACTGGAGTTCAGCGACGCGAGTGAAGTTGACCTGTTCCAGTGCCTTCTTCCAAAGCTCGCTCGCCCGTAGCGAGCCGTCACATCGAACCCGCAAAGCCTCAATACTGCGTTCAGCGAGAATTCGGGAGTACAGCGAAGTCTTTCCCGTCTTCGACGGTCCAGTTAGGACGCACACGGACCCACGGCTGTTCAGTGCCTGCGATAGCTTAGCTTCGAAGTAGCCGTTCTGCCGACTGACATAGGTGATGGTCGGTTGGCCCTGCACCTTGAACACATCGAAAACGCGATCGATCGGCATAAGCTTGGCGATTGAGAGTAGCGCGGAAGAGCCAGTGGACGCCACCGAAACACCTCAAGAGAAACGCAAGGGCCGAATTGGCGGCTGGAGAGCCTCGGTTCTCGGCATCCACCTTGCCGGTCGATGAAGTCCGGCAAGAAGAGTACGTCTGACGCCGAATGTAGACTTGAGCGCGTCGCCGTTGCTTGCCTCCGCGTGCCGAGCCGCCCTCATTAGCAGGCAGAGCGGAGGTGCCAAGCGACCCATCCCCTCGACCCTCACCCCCAAGCCCCCGGCAACACCTCACAAAACCCCTTCATCTCCTCCGGCGTCCCCACACTCACCCGGCACCAGTCCGTATACGGCGGAAACGCACGCCCGATGAGATAGCCCTTGCTGCGGAAGTACCCTTGCATCGCCTCGACCGGCTTGCCGGCCTGGAAGAACACGAAGTTCGTCTGGCTCGGCGCGGCCTTCTTGCCCAGCTTGGCCAACGTGTCCAGCAGCAGGGTGCGCCCCTCGCGGTTCTTGGCCTTCGCGAAGGTCTGATACTCGGTGTCCTGCAGGCTCGCGTTGGCGGCGTGCAGGCCGAACACATTGGGGTCGCCAGTCACGTACTGCTGCAGCTTGCGCACGATGTCGGCGCGCGCGATCGCGAAGCCCACACGCAGCCCGGCCAGGCCGTGCAGCTTGCTCGCGGTGCGCGACACGACCACGTTCTCGCCCTTGAGCACGAGGTCCACCATGCTCTTGTGGCCGGGCGTGTCCACAAAGTCGATGTACGCCTCGTCCACCACCACCAGCGCGCGCTTGCTCGCGGTGCCCACGAAGTCGCGCAGCGCCTTGTCGTCGTTGAGGTTGCTGGTGGGGTTGTTGGGGTTGCACACGAACACCAGCTTGGTCGCGCCGCCGATCTTCGCGTCCATCTGGTACAGGTCGTGATCGAGGTTGTGGTCGAGCGGCACGCGATGCACACGCATCTTGAGCGTGTCCCCCCACCGCGGCAGGTCCTCGAACGTGGGCCACGGCGCCACGATCTCGCCGCCATCCATGTTGTACGCCAGCGCGAGGATCGACAGCACCTCGCTCGACCCCTGCGTCACGAGCACGTTCTCGACGGGCACGCCCACATGCTTCGCGAACGTCGCCGCCACCTCCTGGCGGATGGGCGGCACATACCATGTATGCTCGGCCCAGTGCCCCATGAGCGCATCCTTGGCCTTGGGACTCATGCCGAACGGATTCTCGTTGTACATGAGACGAATGGGCCCCGCCGCGGCGCGCGCGGTGGTCACGTCGCGCTCCATCTGCCGCAGCATGTCGGCGTACGACACGCCGCCGCCCATCGCATGCGCCATCTGCGACGCGGGGAGGAGGCCGGGCAGGGCCACACCGGCACCCACGCCCAAACCGGTGGTGCGCAGCCACTCACGACGGGACAGCATGCTCATCTTCGCCTCGGGGGGAACGTCGGGGCCTTCGGTGGAGGAACCGCACGGCGCGCCGAGCGTGCGGGCGCGGGCGGCGGCGGTGTTCGGTCACGATTCGCCTCGTAATCGACCGCATGCCCCCGCCTTGCGCCAGCACCCGTTTACGTTGCGTCCATGCTTGGGGCCGTTTCGTGGCGTCGTTGGGTGGTGACCGTGCTCTCGTTCGCGCTCATGCTGGGCGTGTCGGGATGGGTCGTGGCACGCAACTGGCCGGCCGGCGGCATGCCCTGGCTCCCCCTCGTGGCGCACGCCGGGCTGCTCGCCGCCTTCGCCATCGAAGTGCTCGCGCGGACCTTCAAGATGCAGGCGTCGGCCGCGGCGTGTCGCATTCCGCTGCGCTTCGGCACCGCGCTCCGGACCTGCCTGGCCGGCGACTTCGCCGCCTCGGTCACCCCAGCCAGGAGCGGGGCCGAGCCGGCGCGCTTTTTGGTGCTCGCCGAAGGCGGCGCCACGGCCGCGCAACGCGTGCTGGTGCTCTTTCTGGAGCTCTTCCTCGAGCTGGGCTCCCTCGTGCTCGTCTGCGGCGGGCTCGCCTTCGCCTTCCGCGGCCGAGGCGCCTCGAGCGTGGGGCTGCTCGCGCTGGTGGGCGGGTACGCGACGTTCGTGCTCGGCCTCGCGGCCGTCGGGTGGGTGCTCTCGCGCAACAACGCGCACGGCCCGCCGCCGGCGTGGGCGCGCCGCCTGCACCTGCATGCGGGGCGCTGGCGTGTGGTGCAGCGTGCCCTGCGCGAACTGCGCCATACTGCCCAGGCGCTGCGCGACGCGCACAAGGGACGCATGGCGCTCGCCTTCAGCGGCTCGCTGCTGCACGTGCTCGGCAAGGTGGCCGCCCTGCCGCTGCTCGTGTACCTCGGCGATCCGACCTTTCCGCGCACCATGGACACGCTCGCGCCGCTCGTGCTGTGGCCGCTCGCGCTCTTCTATGGTGGCGTGGCCGTGCCGGCTCCGGGTGGCGGCGGCGCCATCGAGGGGGCGTTCGCGGCCGTGCTGACCGACGCCATTCCGCCGGCGATCTTTGCGTCGAGTCTCCTCTGGTGGCGCTTCTACACCTTCTATCTGTACATCCTCGTGGGCGGTGCGGCCGCCGGTGACGCCGCGCTGCGCGCGCTGCGTGGGGCGCCGTCGCGGAGGCACGCATGACCCCGCACGGCAGCACACTGCGGTGGAGGCTCGTCGGCGGCTTCTTCATCATCTGGGTGGTGTGGGGGTCGACGTACCTCGCCATCAAGTGGGCGGTGCAGACGATTCCGCCGTTCACCATGGGTGCCCTCCGCTTCCTCACGGCGGGAGCGCTGCTGTACGGCTGGTCACGCTGGCGCGGAGCGCCTCGCCCCACGGCGCAGAACTGGCGGGCGAGTGCGCTCATCGGCGCGCTGCTGCTGTTCATCGGCAACGCGGCGGTATCGTGGTCGAGCCAGCGGGTGAGCTCGGGCGTGGTGTCGGTCATCATCGCCACGGTGCCGCTGTTCCTGGTGCTGTGCGAAGCGTGGCAGGGGAAGCGCCCGCGCCTCGCGCAGCTCGCCGGTGTGGGCATCGGCCTCGCGGGGGTCGCGCTGCTCGTGCTGCCGGCGCACGGCGCGGGTGCCGCGGGCACGTCGTCGCGCGCCGCGATCGATCCCATCGCCGCAGCGGTGCTCGCGAGCGGTGCACTCGCGTGGACCATCGGCTCGCTCTACTCGCGCACCGCGCCGCAGGCCAAGCCGGCGTCGCTCGCCATCGGCATGCAGATGCTCACCGGCGGCGTGCTGCTGTCGCTCGCGTCACTCGCCACCGGCGAATGGCACCAGCTTCTCGCGCACGACGTCACGATGCGCTCGGCTGCGTCGCTGCTCTATCTCATCGTCTTCGGGTCGCTCATCGGCTTCAGCACCTACATGTGGCTGCTCACCGTGGCGAGCCCGGCGGCGGTGGGCACCTACGCCTACGTGAACCCGGTCATCGCCGTGCTCCTGGGCGTGGTGCTGGGCGGCGAGCGCCTACCCCCCACGGCCCTGCTCGCCATGAGCGTCATCGTGGGCGGCGTCGCCCTCGTGAGCCTGGCGGCCCGTGTCGCCCCGACACGCCCGCGCCCCCCTGAATCCCCCGCCGCCGACCCCGCGTAAGTTCTCCCATCTTCAACGGCGGAGCATCTGCGGTGCGCACCCACATCAAGGTCGTCGGTCTCGTCAATCTGCTCTTCAGCGCCCTGGGCCTGCTCGGCGCGCTGGGCGTCTTCTTCGGCGGACTGTTCGGCTCGCTCGCGACGCTCAATCCCGTCGCGTTCGTGGTCGGCTCGGTCACCAGCCTGCTCGTGGCGAGCGTCATGGGGCTCGTGAGCCTGTTCGGCCTCATTGCCGGCTTCGCGCTGCTCAGTCACCGGCCGTGGGCGCGCATCGTCATCATCGTCGTGTCCACCTTCCGCCTCTTCAAGTGGCCCTGGGGGACGGCGTTCGGCGCCTACTCGCTGTGGGTGCTGCTGAATGACGAGACGAAGCAGATCTTTGAAAGCAGCGTCTGAGGGCGACTGCGTACCACGGAAGCGGGAACGACGGGAGCGGCGGGGCGGGAGCGGTAGGGGCGGGACGACGGGTACGACGGGTACGACGGCTGACACGACGGGGGTCAGAACAATTGTTCTGACCTCCGTTCGTTTCCTTCTCAACCTCGTGTCACAGCAGCTCGCGGAACGCCTCTGGCGATAGCCCCGCATCGCGTACGATGCCGCCCATCGTGAACGCGTTGATCGGGTTGTGGCGCGGAATGGTCAAGATGCGCTGACCATCGGTCAGCACCGCGTGCTTGCCCTGTCGCACCACCCGAAACCCGGCCTTCTCCAGCGCGCGGATGGCGTCAAGATGATTGATCCCTGGAATCCGTCCCACGCCACCTACGCCGCGACTTCGACTTCGCGCACATCGGCGCCGTCCAGCAGTTCATCGCGAACCGCGAGATACTCGGTGATTGCCGCCTGAATATTCGCCAGCGCCTCTGCCTCGGTGGCTCCCTGGGACCAACACCCCGGCAACCCGGGAACCCAGACGCTGACGCCGTCCTCGTCACGCGCGATGGCAACCTTGAACGTCATCGGGTCATCCTCCTGTTCGGACCTTGTCGAAATCTAGTGTTGGTCGGCGAGGACCACTGAGCATTCTGTTGCTCCGCCCATCCATCGCTTCCGTGGCGCGCCTGCTCCGCGTTGTCCCACCCTCAGCGTCTCCGCGGTAGACTCCCCATGTGTCTACCCCGAGTCCCTCCTCCCCTCCAGGGTTGAGCCCGCGGCAGCGAACCCAGTTGGGCGCGCTGGCCCGCGCGATACTCAGCCAGGCGCCCCCTGCGGCCGACCGGGTGGACGCCCGCGATGCGCACCTCGAGCGTCGTCTGGGCGCGCTGCCCGCACACCGGCACCGTGAGTTCGGCCACGCCATCGGTCTCCTCGCCTCACCCCTGGGCGTCCTGCTGGCCGGGCTGCCCCCGCGCGCCTTCGCCGCGCTGGCGCCGGCCACGCAGCAGCGGTGCTTGGGCGCCTGGATGGACTCGCCGCTGCCGATCGTGCGTTCGGCGGTGCAGGCCGTCCGCAAGCTGGTGCAGTCCGTGCACTACGCGCGCCCCGACGTGCTGGCCGTCATTGGCTACGCGGGCGGGCTGCGTCATCGCGCGCCGGCACTGCCGTGGGAGGGGCCGCTGCCGGCCGGGAGTCCCGCGGACGCGCCCGACGCCGCCGGCCCGGTGGCGCGGCAGCCGCTGGTCATTGCCCCGCACCCCACGCCGGCCGTCGACCCGCCGGGGCTGGTGCGGCACACCGCCGTCACCACCGACACGCACCGCACCGCCGACGTGGTGGTGGTGGGCAGCGGCGCCGGCGGCGCGGTCATGGCGGCGCACCTGGCCGAGGCGGGGCTCGAGGTGGTGGTGCTGGAGAGCGGCGGCTGGCACGATCGCCGCGACTTTGCCGAGGACGAAGCGGCCATGGCGGCGCGCCTCATGGCCGACGGCGGCCTGCGCAGCACCGACGACGGCAGCGTGTTGATCGTGCAGGGCGACACGGTGGGCGGCAGCACCACCGTGAACTGGATGATCATGCTGCGCACGCCCGACGCGGTGCTCGACGAATGGGCGCGCGACGCCGGCACCGAGGGCATGACGCCGCGCGACATGGCGCCGGTGTTCGACGAGGTGGAGCGCACGGTGCACGCGCGTCTCGTGCCCGACGCCGCGCACTCGGCCAACAACCGCATCGTCCTCGACGGTGCCCGCGCACTGGGGTGGCGCGCGCGCGGCGGCGCCATCAATGCGCGCGGCTGTGTGCGCTGCGGCTTCTGCAGCGCAGGGTGCAGCCACGATGCCAAGCAGAGTGCGCTGGTCACGTGGCTGCCGCGCGCACTCGCTGCCGGCGCGACGCTGTACGAACGCGCCACCGCGCTGCGTATCGAGCCACGCGAACGCGACACCGGCAGCTACACGAGCAGCGGCACGCCGCCCATGAAGCGCGTGCACGTGGCCATCGGCGCACATGGGGGTGCGGGCCGGGCGCGCACGCTCACCATCGACGCGCCGCTCGTGGTGGTCGCGGCCGGCGCCGTCGGCACGCCGGTGCTGCTCGAGCGCTCGGGGTTGGGTGGTGGCGGGGTAGGGCAGTACCTGCGGCTGCATCCGGTGACGGGCGTCATGGGGCGCTACGACCGCCCCATCGTCACCAGCACCGGCATTCCCCTCACCACCGTGTGCGACGAGCACACGCGCTTCGACGGCACCGACTACGGCTTCTGGATCGAGACGCCGCCGATGCATCCGTGGTTCATGGCGGCCGCCCTGCCGTATGTCGGTCGCGCGCATGCCGCGCACATGACGGCACACGCGCAGCTCGGCGTGCTCATCGGCCTCACGCGTGACGGTGCGGCCCTGCGGCATTCGAGCGGACGGGTGCGGTTGAACCGTCACGGCGCGGTGTCGATCGGGTACCGGCTGCACGACAGCGACGCACGCCGCGTGCGCGCGTCCATTGCCGCCACGGCGCAACTGCACATCGCCGCCGGCGCGCGCGAGGTGGCCACGCTGCACGCGCCACCGCGCGTCGCCCGTCACGCGCGTGAGGTCGCGGCACTGGCCGAGGGGAGTGTCGCCCCCAATCGGCTCGGCCTGTTCAGCGCGCACGTCAACGGCACGTGCCGTATCGGTACCGACGCGCGCACGTCGGGTGCGGCGCCGGACGGCCAGCGCCATGGCGTGCGTGGTCTGTACATTTCCGACGGTGCGCTGCTGCCGACCGCTCCCGGGGCGAACCCGCAGGAGACGATCATGGCCGTGGCCACCGTGCTCGCGCGTCGCCTGGTGGACCGCCATGCGCCGCGCGCCGCCGTCGGGGCGGCTCCCCGGCACTCCGAGTCCCGCGATCATGCGCAAGGGTGAGAAGAAGCGTCGCAAGGCACTGGACGCGTACGGCACACTGCAACGCGCAGCCGCGTTCGCCGCGGCGCAGGTCGACGATGCGCTGAACCCGTTCGGACTCTCGGCCTCGCAGTACGGAGTGCTCGACACGCTGCAGCAGCGCGGCCCGGTGCATCAGCAGGAGCTGGCCGAGGCGCTGGGGCGCAGCAAGGCGCAGATGACCGCCATCATCGACGCGCTCGAGCACCGCGAGCTGGTGCGTCGCGAACGGCACGCCGTCGATCGCCGGTTCATCTCGGTGCACCTCACCGAAGCCGGACGCAACGTGCTGGCCGAGGCCACCCCCGCCCGCACCGAGGCCATCGTCGCGCTCATGCGCGAGCTCAGCGGTGACCAGCGCCAACGGCTCACACGCCTCTGCCGCCGACTGTTTGACGCGGAGAGCGTGAACGCGGAGACGCGGAGGGGGGATAACCTCGATATCAACGCGGAGGCCGCGGAGGAGGAGCAGGGCCGCGGTGCCGCCGAGTCCACGCCAGCGCCGGCGCCGCACGACGACTAACGTCACCATGCCCCCTCTCCGCGCCTCCGCGTAGAGATCGTTTTTCCTACCCTATCTCCGCGCCTCCGCGATGGGACGACACTTCCTCCAGATCCCCGGCCCCACGCCGGTCCCCGACCGCCTCCAGCGGGCCATGCACCGCCAGATGGAGGACCATCGTTCGGCGGTCTTCCCCGAGTTCGCGCGCCGCATCCTGTCGCGGCTGCCGCAGGTGGTGCACCAGACGCGGGGTGAGGCGTTCGTCTTCCCGGCCAGCGGCAGCGCGATGTGGGAAGCGGCGCTGGTGAACACGCAGCAACCGGGCGCGCGTCTCCTCGCGCCGCGCTTCGGCCAGTTCTCGCACCTGTTCATCCAGACCGCGCGCAACCTGGGTTACACGGTCGACGTGCTCGAGGAACCGTGGGGCGAGGCGCCCGACGTGGCACGCATCGAGGCGGCGCTCGCGGCCGACACGGCCCACGCCATCACCGGCGTGCTGCTCGTGCACAACGAGACCGCCACCGGCGTCACGAGCGATGTGGCGGCGGTGCGTGCGGCCATCGACCGCGCGAAGCACCCGGCGCTGCTGTACGTCGATGGCGTGAGCAGCATCGCGAGCCTCGACTTCCGCTTCGACGACTGGCGTGTCGACTGCGCCATCACCGGCTCGCAGAAGGGGTTCATGCTGCCGGCGGGGCTGGGCATCCTGTACATGAGTGAGCGCGCGCTGGCGCTGGGCGAGACGGTCACCACGCCGCGCGCCTACTTCGACCTGCGCCCCATGCGCGCGAACAACGCGCAGGGCTACTTCCCCAGCACACCGGCGCTGTCGCTGCTGTACGGGCTCGACGAAGCGCTCACCATGCTCCTCGACGAAGGCATGGCGCAGGTGGCCGCACGGCATCGCACGCTGGCCAACGGCGTGCGCGCCGCGGTCGCGGCATGGGGGCTCAGCACGTGTGCCAGGCGCGCGGCCATTGCCAGCGACACCGTCACCGGGGTCGTCGTGCCTGCCGACCGCGATGCGCGCACCGTCATCGACCTCGCCTTCCGCCGCTACGACCTCGCACTCGGCTCGGGGCTGGCCGAGCTGGCGGGGAAGGTGTTCCGCATCGGGCACCTCGGCGACATGAACGCCTTGACGCTTGCGGCGGCGCTCACCGGCGTCGAGATGGCGCTCACCGATGCGGGCATCGCCATCACGCCGGGCAGCGGTGTGGGCGCCGCGCAGGCGCACTGGCGCGTCACCACCTGAGCCGCCGTTCCGGCCCCGACCTCCTCCGACTCCCCATGGCTTCTCCGCTCCGCGTCGTCGTCACACGCAAGTTGCCCGCCGCCGTCGAAGAGGCACTCGCCTCGCGCTACGACGTGCTGCTCAATCGCACCGACATCGGGCTCTCCAGTGACCAGCTCGTGCAGGTGCTGCAGCAGGCCGATGTCATCGTCCCCACCGTCACCGACAAGTTCCACCCCGGCATCTTCGACACCACCGGCATTCGCACGAAGCTGCTGGCCAACGTGGGCGTGGGCGTCAATCACATCGCGCTCGAGGCGGCGAAGCGCGCGGGCATCGCGGTGACGAACACCCCCGACGTGCTCACCGAGGACACCGCCGACATCGCCATCGCGCTCATGCTCATGGTCATGCGGCGACTTGGCGAAGGCGAGCGGCACCTGCGGAGCGGCGCGTGGGCGGGCCTCCGCCCGACGTTCATGCTCGGCCGCACGCTGCGCGGGCGCACGCTCGGCATCATCGGCTACGGGCGCATCGGCCGCGCGGTGGCGCGCGCGGCGCACGCGGCCTTCGGCATGCACGTGCTGTACCATGCGCCGCGCCCGCCGCGCATCGACGATCCCGCCACCGACGGCCCCGCCGGCGCCGAACGCGTGGCGACGCTCGAGGAGCTGCTGCGTCGCAGTGATGTCGTGTCGCTGCACTGCCCGGCCACGCCGGAGACGCGGCACCTCATCAACGCCAGCACGCTGGCGATGATGCCGCCGCACGCCTACCTCGTGAACACCGCGCGCGGCGACGTGGTGGACGAGGCGGCACTCACGCACGCACTCAAGGAACGGCAGATCGCGGGCGCCGGACTCGACGTGTTCGAGTTCGAACCCAGCGTGACCGCGGAGCTCAAGGACATGGAGCACGTGGTGCTGCTGCCGCACCTCGGCAGTGCCACGATGGAGACGCGCACCGCCATGGGCATGCGCGCGCTGCGCAACGTCGACGCGTTCGCGGCCGGCGAGGCGCTCCCCGATCGCGTGGTGTGACGCACCACCTCCACCTCGGTCTCGACACGGAGCTGCACCCCACGCCGCCAGTGCCCGAGCGCGTGGGGTCGTTGCTGCACTTCCCGGAGATCCGCTCGCGCTTCCTGCCACAGGCGCATGATGTGATCGTGGCGCTGCCGCCCGGGTATGCGCGCGACACGCATCGGCACTATCCGGTGCTGTACCTGCACGACGGGCAGAACGTGTTCGACGACCTGCCGCTCTCGCCGTTCGGGGTGCAGTGGGGCGTGGACACGACCGCACGCGCCCTCGCACACGCCGGCGTCATCGAGCCGCTCATCATCGTGGCCGTCGGCAACGCCGGCCGCGACCGCATCGACGAGTACACACCCACCCGCGACCAGATGCACGACGCGGGCGGCCTCGCCGATCGCTATGGCCAGATGCTCGTGTACGAGCTCAAGCCGTGGATCGACCAGCAGTGGCGCACGAAGCGGGGCCCGCACGACACGGGGCTGGCCGGCAGCTCGCTGGGGGGGCTGCTCACGTTGCATCTCGGGCTCGAGCACCCGGCGGTGTTCGGCAAGCTCGGCGTGCTCTCGCCCAGCGTGTGGTGGGACGATCGCTGGATCGTGCGACAGCTCGGCTCCGACCGCAGCCGTCGCGCCGACCTGCGCATCTGGCTCGACGTGGGCACCGGCGAACGGCGCATGCTCAAGGGCACGCGCCTCCTGCATCGCATGCTGCTGCGCAAGGGATGGCGCACCGGCATCGACCTGCAGTATCTCGAGGTGGAGGGCGCGCTGCACGACGAGCGCGCCTGGGGGGAGCGCACCGGTCTCTTCCTCCGCTTTCTCTTTCCCCTGCACGACGCGCGCGCATGACACCCAAGGCCCCCCGCTCGCGATTCACCCCCAAGGCCTTCACCTTCCTGCGCGGCCTCGCCCGCAACAACCGCAAGGAATGGTTCGAGGCGCATCGCGAGACGTACGAGACGGAGCTCAAGCAGCCGCTCGCGCTGCTCATCGAGGAGGTCGATGTGCACCTCGCACGCATCGCCCCCGAGATCATCGGCTCGCCGAAGAAGAGCGCGTTCCGCATCCATCGCGACGTGCGCTTCAGCAAGGACAAGAGTCCGTACAAGACGCACGTGGCCTGCTGGTTCTTCCATCGCGACGCGGGACACGGCGTGGGGAGTGAGGCGGCGCACGGCGGTGCCGGCTTCTACTTCCACCTGGCCCCCACCGGCAGCTTCTGCGGCGGCGGCATCTGGATGCCCCCGCGTCCGGCGCTCGCCCGCATCCGGCAGTCGCTTGTCGACGACACGGAGGGGTGGGAGGAGCTGGTGCTCGACCGCGGCTTCAAGCGCCGGTTCGGGGAGCTCGACCCCGAGCACATGCTCACCCGCCCGCCGCGCGGAGTGGCCCCCGACCACCCCGCGCTGCGCTGGCTGCGCTACCAGTCGTTCACCGCCGGGTGCGCACTGACCGAGACGACCGTCACCAGCACGGCGCTCCCGGCGACGTTGGCGCGCCACTTCGAGGCCATGACCCCGTTCGTGCGGTGGCTCAACACCGCCCTCGGGCTGGCACCCAGCACGCGGCGCTGAGCGTCACCGCGGTCCGCGCCTCCGTACAAGCCCCGGTACCGCCACGGGGCAGCGCCGGTGAGATTGCGGGGCCATGTCGAAGACCGTGAAGCTCGCGCTGGACATCATCATCGGGGCCGTCGTCCCGGTGGTCGTCCTCAAGTACGGCACTGCCCCCCTGGGGACGCTGCCCGCGTACCTCGCGGCCGCGCTCGTGCCGGTCGCGTGGGTGCTCATCGATCTCTTCGTCATCACGCGCCGCTTCAACTTCATCACCACGTACGGTGGCGCGTCGGCCATCATGCGCGGGGCGCTGGCCTTCTGGTATGTCGACGGCGCGCTCTTCGCCTTCAAGGACAGCGCCAGCTACATCCTCGCCTTCTTCGTGTTCGGCGTGGGGGCGCTGCTGGGCAAGCCGGTCACGCGCAGCATCGCCCTGCAGGGGCTCGGCCCCGACACCCCCGAGCGCGAGGCGCAGATGGCGCGCCTCCTCGACGAGCCCTCCGTGCGCCGCGCCATGAGTCGCGCGGCCCTGCTCATCGGCGTGACCAACCTCGCCGCCGGCGCGGTCAACTACGTCATCAACTACCGCATGGTGCTCGCGCCGTTCAACACGGCCGCGTTCAACGATCAGGTGGCGAACGTCAACGCCATCACGCGCATCGTGCTGGTGCTGCCGGACATGCTGGCGCTCTTCTTCGCCTTCAGTCTCATGTACAAGGCGATGTATGCGCTGCTCCCCGAGGACGACGCCCCGGGCGACGACCCCGGCGAGTTCTGGACGCTTCTGGCCCGCCGCGAGGACGCCATGCAGCTCCGGCGCGGTGCCCCGCGCACCGGCACCACGCCCCCTGCCGGCGCCCCCGTCGTGCCTGCCGTGGGCGACACTGCGGCCCCGGCCGACGGCATGCTGAACGACGAGGCGGTGCAGCACCGGGCCGCCCGGCAGGCCCGCGGGGAGTTCGGGCTGGGCTGACGTCGGGCCGACGCGGGGCAGGAGCTGGGCATTGAGGAGACTATGCCGGTTCCCAGTATGAGGAATTGAGTTGGGCGGAACAGGAGCCGATGCTCTGGTCCGAGGCGTCGCAACGTCGCGTAGCCAAGACCACCTCCCCACCCGACCGTGTCGCTGATGCCCATCGATGTTCCCGTGCCGCAGGGCGCCGTGTCGTACGACGACCGCGGCGGTGTCCTCCGGATCACCGGTCAGAAGGACGGACCGCTGGAGCTGCGCGTGGACGAGGGGTTGGTGTTTGCCCGCTATCTCTCCCGCGAGCCGCGCACATGGGCCGACGTGACACTGCCCTCGGTGCTGGCGATGTTCGCCGAGAACTCGCCGGTGGCCACCTTCCTGCGCCGTCAGGGCGCGGTGCCGCTCCGCCAGCTTGTGCTCGACGCGATGACCACTGGTGACGATGCCGCCGCATGAGCGCCTCGGTCGCCGAGTCCTCCGGACCTCAGCTTTCGCCTGAAGCCGAGGCGTTCGTCAACGCCGTCGGTGCGGCGGCGAGCCTGCCCGCGTTCGTGCGCAACGTGCGCGCGATCTCGACGGTGGCCAGCAACCTCGATGCGCGCGTCGCGCAGCTCGAGTCGGCCATCATGCAGGACGTGGCCCTGTCGGCCAAGGTGCTGCGCATCGCCAAGTCGGTGACGGGCAGCAGCGGTGAAGGCGTCGATTCGGTGAAGCAGGCCATCATGCTGCTCGGCTACGATCGCGTGCAGCACCTGTCGACGGCGGCCAGCGTCTTCGAAAAGCTCGAGCAGGATGCGCCATCCACGCGCGACCTGCTCGTCGAGTCGATCCTTTCCGCCAACCACAGCCTGCAGCTCGCGATGTCGGCGGGCTACGAGGCTCCCGAGCTCGCCTACCTGTGCGGCCTGTTCCGCCGGCTGGGTGAGGTGCTCGTGGCCTGCTATCGCACGCGCCCCTATCGCACGTGGCTCGACAAGCTGCAGGCCGGCGCGCCCGGCACCGACGGCGCGCAGACCAAGCACTTCGGCTTCACCTTCGACGAGGTGGGCATCGCGCTCGCGCGGAAGTGGGGCATTCCCCCCGCGGTGGTGCGCACGATGCGCCCGTGCAACGAGCTCACGTCCGACGGCGACGTGCTGCACATGATCACGCAGAGCAGCGCCGACATCGCCCGCGACCAGTACGGGGCCGTGCCCTCGACGCGCGACGTGACCGAGCTGCGTGAACGCATGGCGCTGGCCCTCGGCATCGAGGCCAAGGATGTCGAGGGAGCGATGGCGGTGGCGCTGAAGGAGTCGAAGCCGACGCTGAACACCATGTCGGTCGACCTCGACCGGTGGCTGGCGGGTCACGCCGACGCCATGGCCGTCGTGAAGCAGAAGCAGGCCGTGCGCGCCGCGAAGCACGAGCAGCGCCTCCAGGCGCGTCGCGGGGCGGGGGAGACGATCAGCGAGGACGAGCTGCTCTTCCCCGTGTACGACGATGCGCACGAGGCGCGGGAGCAGGAGGCCGCCGAGACGCAGGCGATGCTCGAGCGCCTCGCGCCTTCGGACCACGACAGCGCGCACGAGAAGAAGCTGCGCGACACGGTGCGCCTGCTCGTCGAGCAGAAGCAGCGCGACGCCAGCCGGCTCGACGTCGGATCGGTCACGCAGTCGGCACTCGGCGCCGCCTGCGAGGCCGGCTACGAGCGCGGTGTGCTGGGCATCAGCAGCGAAGACTTCAAGATGATCCGCGGCAAGCTGGGTATCGGCCGCGGCGGGCACGAGCTGTCGCGCACCTTCCTGCTGCGCCCCACCGCGAGCTTCGGCCCGCTCGGCGCCGCACTGCAGCAGCGGCAGGACCTGTTCGTCATGCTCAGTGGCGCCGAGCTCAAGACCTACGGCAAGGATCGCCTGCTGCGTGACCTCACGCCGGCGCATTTCGCGCTGCTGCCGCTCGTGCTCGAGGACAAGCTGATCGGCTGCCTCTACTTCGACGGCGCAGAGCCGGTGGAGACCACCGAGACGGCGCGCCAACTCATTCGCGACATGCGCGACCAGTTGGTGGGTGCCTTCGCCCGCCGCCGCGCGAGTGAGTCGGCCACGGCGGGCACCGCATCGAACGCGGCCTGACCGCGCCCTGACGCGCCCGGCGGCGCGTCAGGGTGCGGGCAGGGGTCAGCCGCCCTGGAAGCCGAAGCGGCGTCCGAGCTCGCCGAGGTTGCCGAAGCGCTGGTTGACGATGGTGTTGTAGATCGAGCCGAACGTGTAGCCGATGCCGATGTTCGTGTTGTAGCGGAAGTTCGTCTGCAACTGCTGCCGCTGCGTGAGGATGTCGCGCTCCGACTGCGCCGTGCCGCGGATGTAGATCTGGTCGCGCACGCGGGACGCCGACCCACGGATGTTGAGCGAGAAGCCGCGCCCCAGCCGCAGGTCCATCGACCCCGACAGCGTCACGTGGTTGCGCTGCAGGTCGTGCAGGTACTGCGACCCCTCGAGCGAGAGGTTGGTGTTGCCCCACTTCTGTCGCTGCGTGAGCGCGAGCAGCAGCGTCTGGTTGATGCGCGTCTCCGACACCTGGTCGAACACCGTGCGCTCGTAGTACTCGTAGTGATACGGGCCCACATAGTACAGCGCGGTGAGTTGGCGCACCGTGGCTTCGGTCCACGGGAAGATGTTGTACTCGAGCGCCGGCGAGAAACGCACCGTGAGCTTTTGGTTGAGCACCTCGCTGAAGCCCACCGAGGTCTTCACCCCGGCGGTGAGGTGCCCGGTGATGGTGCGCCCGATGAGGGCGTTCGCCGTGCCGGCGCGCTGCAGCACCGTCACGCCGATCGTGTCGCGCTTGGTCGGATCGACGGCGTTGGTCTCGAAGATCTTGAAGTCGCGCGCGTTGTAGCTGCTGTTGGCGCTCAGGTTGATCTTCCACTTCTCCGTCGTGCGCGCGGCCGAGAGGTTGGTGGAGAAGTTCGTGGTCTTCACGAGCTGCTCGCCGTTGGCCGACATGTTGCCGTCGATGCGATACAGCCAGAGGTTCCAGCGATCCTTCACCGCGCGCGTGGAGACGACGGGCGCGACGACGCCGTTCGCGAGCCCGAGCCGCATGCGCGACGCGATGGGCGTGCGGGCCACGAACGGCGCGAGCCCCAACTGGAAGGTGCGCAGCAGGTCACGGCGCACGCGGTCGTCGGCATCGTTGGGCAGCGTGGTGATGACCAGCGTGTCGACCTTGCCCGCGTAGCCCTTCTGCCCGAGGAAGTTGACCGTGATCTGCCGGCCGCCATTGGCCGCATTGAGCGAGGTGAGCAGCAGGTGCACGTCGCTGTCGAAGCGGTCGCGCACCCAGTTCACGAAGCCCATCTCCTGCACGAAGAACGTCCGGTCGCACCCCCGCACGCCGCCCTGGCAGTCGAGGAACACGCGCAGCGAGGTCTGGAGGATGCTGTCCGGGAGGACTTCCGAGCCGAAGGCGTCGCCGCGGGGGCGTCCGGCCCCCGCAGGGCCGCCGGCCCGGCCGCCGGGTGGGGGCGGCTCCTGGGCCGCAGCCAACGCAGGAACGAGCAGCAGGGCGAACGCGCCCTGCCGCACGCGGGATGTCAGTCGAAGCAACATGCTGAATGTCGGGGAGGGGGCATCGCGCCCGGGCGGGATTCCACCAAGGCAGCGAGGGCCGGACGCCAACCTGACAGTCAGATAACAGCGAGCGGGCCAGCCGGATAACGTACGCGCATTCACGATCGTTCGGTGCGGCTTCAAGGCCGGGACGAAACGCGTGAAGGCGCTGGCGCGACGGCCCGCCCCCGTCGCATTCTCACGAGGCGGCGGGGCGACCCCGCCGACTCTCCCCTTTGGGCCTTCCCTCCATGGCCACGCTCGTCTCCCCCGAGGCTTCGCCCACCCCCGCCTCGCGCCGCGCCTTCCCCGCCCCCACCGGCACCCCCTGGGGCCGGCCGCGCACGCGACGCCATGAGCCCGGCTTCCACGAGCTCACCGGGCAGTACCGCATCGACCTGCGCACGCAGCCGCCCGACCTCTTTCGCGATGTGAGCACCACCAACTGGGGCGCACTCACGGCGCTCGATGTCGGCACGCCCTATCGCACCGAGAAGTGGTCGCGTGCGCGACGCGAGTACGAGGCCACGCACGATGCGCCGCTCCCCATCATCGATGGCTGGCGGCTGTTCAACACGTCGTTCCATCGCTTCTTCCTCACCGACGTGCCGGCCGCACAGCAGCAGGCCAAGGCGGCGTTCGGCGCGGCGCTGGCGCGCATGGATGTGCACGAGGCGCAGGAGGCACTCGCCGACCTCGCGCACCTGGCCATCTGGAACAAGATCATGCGCGTCGAGGACGCGGTGTGGGATCCGCGCGGCAAGCGCGCGCTCTTCCAGGGGCTCGACGTGCGGAAGCCGCGCATCCTGTTCCTGGGCGCGGCCGATGGCTACGAGGCGATGCAGCTCGCCGCCATGTATCCGGGCGGCGAGATCGTACTCGTGGACTACGACGCCTTCTGCGCCACCGACCGCTTCGGTGCGTTTCCCACCGAGTATCCGTTTCTCGGCGTCGACCCCACGACGGGACATCCGCGCGCCTGGTATCGCGACGAGATGCCCATCCACTTCGAGGTCGCGGACATCCGCGACCTCACGTACGGCGCCGAGTTCGACGTGGTCGTGTCCATCGGGCTGCTCGAGCACTTCCCCGATGAACACAAGCCGCTGTGCATCGACATGCACCGTCGCTTCGTGAAGCCCGGCGGGTACGTCGTCATGACCACGCCACGCAACCAGTTCCGCACCCGCGCCTTCTACAACCTCATGGCCGACTGGATGAACCACGGCTACCGGGAGCTCATGACGGTCGAGCAGATGGGGCGCTACTGCTTCACCAACGGTCTCGACATCCTGCGCGCCGGGGTGATCAAGGCGCACAACGGGTTGATCATGCGGGTGCGGTAGGCGCGCGCGCGCTACTTCTTCTTCGCGTCGGGCTTGACCGGCGCATCGATGAACTCGATGCGGTCGTTCTTGCCGAACTGGATCGCGAGGCTCGCCGCATCGGTGAGTGCCTTGGTCGCGTCGCCCGAGCTGGAGAGGGCCACGCGCATCGACACGGGACGATCACCCAGCGCCTCGTCGCCGAGCGCGGCGTCCATGCTGAACCACCGTACGAGCTCCGGCACGACCGTCTTGAGCGGTGCGTTGTCGAAGACGATGCTGTCGCGCACCCACGCGAGTGCCACGTCGCGCGCGACGCCCTCGAGCGGCGTCATCGTGCCGTCGGGTGCGAGGCGCAGCGCCTCGCCGGCCTTGAGCTCGCGCTCGGCCTTCTGCGCGCGGTTCTTCACCTGCACCGCGCCCTCGGCCACCTCGACGTACGCGGCGTCTTCGCCTTCGTAGTGGCGCACGGTGAACACGGCGCCACCCGCCGCGCCCGTCACGGCGTAGTCGCCGGTGCGCACCGAGAACAGCAACGCCTCGGGACCCGTCGCGGGGGCGACGGTGAATGTCGCGGTGCCATCGAGGCCGATGGCGCGCTGTGTCGTCGCGAACGGCTCGGGAATGCGCAGCCGCGTGTCGCTGCCGATGCGCACCTTGGTGCTGTCGCGCAGGGCGAGCGACCCGCGCTGGCCCTTGGCTGCGGAGAGCGTCTGCACATTCTCGCCCTTGAGGGCGCGATCGACGGCCGCGTCGGCACCGGCGACCTCCACGTAGCGCTGCAGTGCGATGATGCCCACCACCGCGACCGCGCCGATGATCGTGGGCACCACCCACTTCGGGCGGCCGCCGACACGCTGCACGTGCTCGCGCGCGTGCGCCTTCTTGGCCTCGTGGGCTTCCGCGCGCGCCTTGTCGTGATCGACCTGCGCGTGCAGGGAGGCGACCAGCGACTCGGCCGATTCCTCGGCGGTGGGCACCGTGACGTGGGCGGTGGCCTGCGGGGCGCCTTCGCGGCGGTGGAGTGCCGCGTGCTTGCGCTTCTGTACGTCGACTTCGGCCTGGACGGCTTCGCCGAGGTAGGCCGCGACCGCGATGGGGTTCTGGAAGCGGTCACGGGCGCGCCACGCGCTCAGCATGGCCTTCTCGGCCACCCGGCCGCGGTAGTGTGCGAGGTCCGGCCCGAGCGCGGTGGCCGCGGCGCCGCACAGGGCGTCGTACAACTGGATGTAGAGCGCCTTCAGCGCGGATTCATCGCCGGCCACCATGCGGGTGACGAGCGCGGCATCGGGGGTGGGAAGATCGACCGACATGAGGCAGGGCTCCTGAGCCTGGCAGAGGGGAGCAGGGGGGGAGTGTCACTCCCAGATGCTGCACCCCGGACCGCACTGGCGCAAACAGACTATCCCCGACCAATCCGTCCTGTCCCCACCCCGCGCCGGTCGTGCGACCGGCTACTTGCCGGCCAGTTCCGTGGCGCGCGTGATGTCGCTGGCGTGCGCCTGGTACTCCGGGAGATTCTTGGCCAGTTCGGCCGTCCGCGCCTCACGGAAGCGCGCCCAGAACCTGGTGGCGTCGGCCTTGCGCCCCCCTTGCTCCGCCGTGCGGGCCGCGAGCGCCAGCCCCAGCAGGTGCGTGGGCGCCTGGGCGAGGATGGTGTCGGCCTGCGCCCTGGCGATCTCGGGGCTCCCCACTTCCATGGCCACCCGCCCGTAGTCGTACCGCGCGTCGAGGTCGAGCTCGGCCCCGAGCGCTTCGTAACTGCCCAGCGCCATGGGGGCGAAGAACTGGATGCTGTCGGTCTTCCCCTGCTCCACGTAGCGCATGATGCGGTCGTAGAGGCGGCCGGCGCGTTCGCGGGGGGACATGTTGCTGATGTCCGGCGCCGCGCCACCACCAGACGCGAAAGGCGCCACCACGCCGGCACTGGCGCTATCCGTGGCGGCTGCTGGCTCTGTGGTGCTACGCGCGACCATGAACGACACGACGCCCACCACGCACGCGGCCGCGATGGTCCAGGGGATCCAGGTTGCCGGCGTGGCGGGTGCGTTCCCTGCGCCGACCGACTCGCCCGCCTGCGCCCCGACGAGGGTGCCACACTCATTGCAGAAGCGCGCGCCGGTGGCCAGCGGGGCCTGACAGCCGCGGCAGACGCCGCCGCCCAGGGACACGCCGCAGTTGCTGCAGAACTTGCCGGAGGACTTGGTGCCGCAGGAGGGACAGGTGCTCATCGGTGGCCGGTCGGGAAGAGAAGAGGCGTGTCTGGCGCGTTGGGGTCAGAGCAATTGTCCTGACCCCTTTGGGCCCTTTGGGCACCAATCAGATGCCGCGCACGCGGGGGCGCTATCGCGGGAATCCGGATGTCTTCGTCCGGAGAACGCCGATAGACACTCTCCGACGCATCCTCTAACTATAGCCCAGCCACCCCCTCGTTCGCCGACGCTCCCTCTCGTATCCCGCCCACGTGACTGCCATTGCCCTGCACGATGTCGCCCACCGGTTCGGCCGGCGCTGGGCGTTGCGTGGCGTGTCACTGGCCGTGCCGCAGGGTGAGGTGTTGGCGCTGCTGGGGCACAACGGCAGCGGGAAGAGCACGCTGCTCCGGGTCGTCGCCACGGCCATCCGCCCCACGCGCGGCAGCGTCCGCGTGCACGGGCTCGACGCGGTGCGCGGTCCGGAAGCGGTGCGCGAGATCGTCGCGTTGCTCTCCACCGAACCCGGCGTGTACGGCGACCTGTCGGCGCTCGAGAACCTCACCTTCGCCGCGAAGATGCTGGGCAGCGACAGCGAGCCGCTGGCGCTGCGCCGCGCGCTCGACCGGGTGGGGCTGGGGCGCGAGGAGCACACGCTCGCGCGGACCATGTCGAGCGGCATGCAGCGGCGCCTCAGCATCGCCCGCCTGCTGCTGCGGCAGCCGTCGGTGCTGCTCCTCGACGAGCCCTACAACTCGCTCGACGCCGAAGGCACCGAGCTGGTGAACACGCTCATCCGGGAGACTCGCGACCGCGGGGGCACGGTGGTGCTGGTGGCGCACGACATCGCGCGCGCCGGCGCGCTCCCCGACCGGACGCTGCTCATGGAAGACGGCGTGCTGGTGGACGACAGCGCCGATGAGACGCCCGACCCGGTGGTCGTTCCCATCGACTCGGTGCGCAATGGCCGCGCGGGCGGGCACCCGCGATGAGCGCCTCCGCCATCCGCCCCACCGTCTCTCCGTGGCGCGCCGATCTCCGGCGTGTGCTCGCTGTGGCCCAGAAGGACCTCATGGCCGAACGGCGCACCAAGGCCAACTTCAACAGCGTCGTGGCCATGGCGGCGCTCATCCTGCTCTTCTTCGGCTTCGCCCTCGGCCCCGACGCCGAGGGGCTGCAGAATGCGGCGGCCGGGGTGCTGTGGCTGACCATCCTGTTCAGCGGGGTGCTGGCCTTCAACCGGTCGTACCAGCTCGAGCTCGAGGCCGGGGCGCTGGAGCAGCTCCTCCTCTATCCCGGGGAGCGGTGGACGATCTTTGCCGGCAAGGTGCTGGCCAACCTCGCCTTCATCTTCCTGATGGAGGCGGTGACGCTTCCGCTGACGGCGGTGCTGTACCACGTGGCCTTCCCCGAGATGTGGGCCCGCATCCTGCTGGTGCTGGTGCTGGGTACGGTCGGGTTCGTCACGCTCGGGACGGTCTATGCGGCCATGGCCAGCCGGAGCCGGTCGCGTGAGGTGCTGCTGCCGCTGCTGCTCTTTCCCATGCTGGTGCCGCTGCTGCTGTCGGCCAGCGGCGCCACGGGGGCGCTGCTGGTGGGCGATGTGATGGGGGACAGCCGCGCCTGGATCCGACTGCTGGCTGCGTTCGACGTCATCTTTCTGGTGGGCGCCACCTGGGCGTTCCCATACGTCATGGAGGGGTAGCAGGCACGATGTCCGAGTCGACTTTGCGACCGACCGTCGCGGCGGGAAGCCGTGCCGTGGCAGCGGGAACGCTGACGCTGCCCGCGCCGGCGCCGTGGCTCACGGTGCTCTCCTGGGCCACTCCGGTGCTGCTGCTGGTCTCGCAGGCCGTGTTCGTGGCGCTCTCGGTGCCCGACCGCGACATGGGGCACCTGCAGAAGATCATGTATGTGCACGTGCCGGCGGCGTGGAATGCGTTCCTCGCCTTCCTATGGGTGCTCATCCAGAGCGTGCGCTACCTCATCAAGCGCGACGAGCGATTCGACCTCATGGCCGCCGCCGGCGCCGAGGCGGGCGCCGTGCTCACCGGGCTGACGCTGGCGCTCGGCTCCATCTGGGGCCGTCCCACCTGGGGCGTGTGGTGGACGTGGGATGCGCGCCTGACATCAACGGCGGTGCTCTTCCTCGTCTATGTGGGGTATCTGGCGCTGCGCGGGCTCACCGACGACCCCGAGCGGCGCGCCCGCTGGAGCGCGGCGGTGGGGATCCTCGGCGCGCTCAACGTGCCCATCGTGTACATGTCGGTGAAGTGGTGGCGCACGCTGCACCAGCCGCAGTCGTCGCCGGGGACGCTCGACCCGACGTACACGTGGGGGCTGCGGGTGAATGCGATCGCGTTCCTCGTGGCGCTGGTGGTGTTCGTGGCGCACCGCTATCGCGCGCTGGTGGCGGAGCGGGTGCGTGAGATGCGTGAGGACGAAGCGGCACTTGCCCGGAGGCGTGGCGCATGAACGGCATGGCGCAGGACGTGTGGTCGTACGTGATTGCGGCGTATGCGGTCACGTGGGTGGTGCTCGGTGGTTATGCCCTCTATCTCCGCCGCGTCGTGAAGGCGTCGCGCGCGGGGACTCCCGAATCGAGGTAGCAGGCGATGGCATCACAGCAGGAGCTGGGTCAGGCGGCGTCGGACATGCCCACGCCGGAATCGTCCCGTCGGTCGTCGCGTCGGCCGCTCATCATCGGCGCGGTGGTGGCGCTGGTGGGCGCCTTCGCGTACCTCGCGTACGGCGGCGTCGAGGAGAACCTCGTGTACTTCCTCACCCCCACCGAGTTGGTGGCCAAGGGCGACGGTGTGGTCGGCCGGCCCGTGCGCCTCGGCGGACAGGTGGTGCCGGGCTCGGTGCAATGGAACGCGGAAACGCTGCACCTCGCCTTCCGCGTCACCGATGGCACCAAGGAAGTCGCCGTGCAGAGCAGCGGCGCGCCGCCGCAGATGTTCCGCGCCGGCATCGGCGTGGTGGTCGAGGGGAAGCTCGGGCGCAACGGCACCTTCGACAGCAAGAGCCTCATGGTGAAGCACTCCAACGAGTATCGCGCACCCACCGAGGGCGAGGGGCAGCACCCCGCGCGCCTCGACAAGTCGCTCATCCGGAGCTGACGTGACGCGCATCCTCGGGCTGGTGGCCACGTGGGTCGCACTCGGCATCGCGATCTACGGGCTGGTGGCGCTGGTCGTCGGCATCACGAAGCAGCGCAGCGCCTGGGTCACGAGCGGGCTGCAGGCGGTGTACGTGAACTTCGCGCTGCTCAGCGTGTCCACCGGGGCGATGCTGTACGCGCTGGTCACGCACGATTTCAGCGTGGGCTACGTGGCCCAGGTGGGGAGCCGCAGCACGCCCCTGCTGTTCACGGTCATTTCGCTGTGGGGCGCGCTCGAGGGGTCCATCCTCTTCTGGGGGTGGGTGCTCACGCTGTACGCGGCCATCGTGGTGTACACGAACCGGCATCGCGCGGGTGGCCTCGTGCCGTGGAGCGCCGTCGCGCTCACCACGGTGTCGCTCTTCTTCTTCATCCTGCTGGTGGGGCCCGCCAATCCGTGGCACCTGGTGAACCCGGTGCCGCCCGATGGTCCCGGGCCCAATCCGCTGCTGCAGAACCACATCCTCATGGCGGTGCATCCGCCGCTGCTGTACCTGGGCTATGTGGGGATGACGGTGCCGTTCGCCTTCGCGGTGGGCGCGCTGCTGTCGGGTGAGGTGCACAAGGACGACTGGATCCGGCTCACGCGTCGCTGGACGCTGAGCGCGTGGGCGTTCCTGTCGCTCGCGATCATCGCCGGCATGTGGTGGAGCTACGAAGTGCTCGGCTGGGGCGGCTACTGGGCCTGGGATCCCGTCGAGAACGCGTCGTTCATGCCGTGGCTCACGGCCACCGCGTTCCTGCACTCGGTCATGGTGCAGGAGCGGCGCGGCATGCTGAAGCTGTGGAACGTCAACCTCATCGTGGGCACGTTCCTGCTCACGATCCTCGGCACGTTCCTCACGCGCAGCGGCATCATCTCGAGTGTGCACGCCTTCACCACCGGCACGATCGGCTACTACTTCCTCGCGTTCATCGCGCTGTGCCTCATCGTGAGCCTCGTGCTGGTGGCGGGAAACAGCGCCGGCTTGCGCAGCGAGGGGCGCCTCGACGCCATGGCGTCGCGCGAGACGGTGTTCCTCTTCAACAACCTGTTCCTCACCGGCTTCACGCTGGTGGTGATCCTCGGGACGCTCTATCCGCTGGTGGCCGAGGCGGCGACGGGCGCGAAGGTGAGCGTGGGCGGGCCGTTCTTCAACCGCATGTCGATCCCGATCTGCGTGGCGCTCATCTTCCTCATGGGAGTGGGGCCGTCGCTGCCGTGGAAGGCCGCGAGCAACGCGCAGGTGAAGCAGGCGCTGCTGCCGCCGCTCGCGGTGGCGGTGCTGGTGGCCATTGCGGTGGTCGCGTTCGGTTCGCGTGATGTGTATGCGGTGGCGTCGTACGCCTTCGTGGCGTTCGCGGTGGTGTGCAACCTGCGCGAGTACGGCGTGGGCGTGCTCGCGCGGCGCAAGGCGCACGGCGAATCGGCGCCGGTGGCGCTCGGGCGGCTCGTGGCGGCCAACCAGCGGCGCTACGGCGGCTATCTCGCGCACCTCGGCATTCTCATGGTCGCGGCGGCGGTGACGGCCAGCTCGAGCGGCAAGGTCGAGCGCGAAGGCACCCTCAAGCCCGGCCAGACGATGGACATCGACGGCACGCTGTCGGTGCGCCTCAAGGGGCTGTGGGGCAAGGAGGAGCCGCAGCGGCAGGTCGTGGGCGCGGACGTGGAGCTCATCAAGGGCGGCAAGGTCATCGGCCTCGTCGATCCGCGCATGAACTTCTATCGCTCGCAGGATCAGCCCGTGCCCACGCCGGCGGTGCGCAGCCGTCCGCAGGGTGACGTGTACATGAACCTCATGGCGTTCACCCCCGACGGGCAGAGTGCGACGGTCAAGGTGATCCTCGAGCCGTTCGTGCCGTGGATCTGGTTCGGCGGGCTCGTGGTGGCGCTGGGCGCGGTGGTGAGCGCGTGGCCCACGGCGCGCACGTCGCGTCGAGCCGTGCGGGCGTCGGTGCCGCGTCAGGTGCCGCCGTCGGCCGTCGCCGTGTCGAGCTGAGGCGCGCCATGGATTGGAAGCGGGCCTTCACGGTCACGGCGCTGGTGGGCGTGCCCATCATCGCGCTCCTCAGCTACGGCATGACGCGCAACCCGCGCGACATTCCGTCGCCGTTGCCCGGCAAGCCGGCGCCGGCGTTCGCGCGCCCCGTGTTTGCCATCGGCGACGACAGCGTGCAGCGGCGCAACGTGGGCGACACCGTCGACCTCGGTGACCTCAAGGGACAGGTGGTGGTGCTCAACTTCTGGGCGTCGTGGTGCCTGGCCTGTCGTGACGAGCACGCCGACCTCAGCGCGGCGTCGAAGGCGCTGCATGCCCGCGGCGTCCGCTTCTACGGCATGCTGTACAACGACAAGGAAGCCAACGGCCTGCAGTGGATCGAGCAGATGGGTGGACAGGCGTATCCGTCGCTCAGCGATCCGGCGGCGCGCACGGCCATCGACTACGGGCTGTACGGCGTGCCCGAAACCTTCGTGATCGACGGGAACGGGCGCATCGCGCACAAGTTCATCGGCCCCGTCACCGAAGCGGCGATGATCAAGGTCGTGGATTCGGTGCTCACCGCAGGGACGAAGTGATGCGCGTGACACGCGGCGTGCGCATGACGGCGCTGGTCCTGTGCCTGCTGACCACGGCGGGCGCGTCGCAGCCGGCGCGCGCGCAGGCGACGTCCGCGGGCGCAGATGCGGCGGCGTTGCAAACCGCACCTGCAGGTGTGCAAGTGCCGCTCCCCGGTGCGGACAGCGTGCTCGACCGCCGCGTGAAGGCCGTGGCCCAGCGGTTGCGCTGCCCGGTGTGTCAGGGCGAGAGCATCCAGGACTCGCCGGCCGAGCTCGCGACGCAGATGAAGGGGTTGGTGCGTGAGCAGCTCGCGAACGGACGGAGCGAGCAGCAGGTGCTCGACTACTTCCTCGCCAAGTACGGGGACTGGATCCTGCTCGAGCCGCGTCGATCGGGGCTCAACCTGCTGCTGTATTGGGTGCCGGTGGTGTTCCTGCTGACCGGTGGCATTGCGGTCTATTTCGTCGCGCGCCGCTGGATGCAGGCGGGCGCGCCGGGTGTCGAAGTCGCACCTGGTGGGGTGGATTCACCTCGTCCCTGATCGGTTCGTGCGCAAAGCGACAACCTCGTAGTATTACGCACGAGCCCGGTGCGCCTCCGTAAATGTTCGGGGAAACCCGGACGGCATGAATATGGGCGAATCGTCATTTGTGTAGCGCGACACTCCCTTATCGCGCACCAAGCCCCGCGCACCATGCGACGCACGACGATTCACCACGAACGAGAGGCGACAATGCGGACGCTCACGTCCCATTCGCGCACCACAATGGCGGCCCTGCTGCTGCTGGCCGGAGCGGCCGGCTGCACCGACGAGAAGATCGTCTATCGCGACCGCCCGCTGTTCGAGACGCCCGCGGCCACGGCCGCCGGCTTCGTCGGCTACCAGAGCACGACCTCCAAGACGCCCACCTGCGGCGCCTGCCACGTCGAAGTGCTTGGCAAGTGGAAGGAGACCAAGCACGCCAACGCCTGGGCCACCCTGCAGGCGAACGCCGGCAAGAAGGGCTACTGCGAGGCGTGCCACACGGTGAACAACAACGGCAACGGCAAGACGGACACGATTGCCGGCTGGCGTTCCACGAAGGATGCGCGCTACCAGGACGTGCAGTGCGAGTCGTGCCATGGAGCGGGCACCGCGCACATCACGAATCCCACGAAGGCCAATGTGCCGCTCGTGTCGCTCAAGGCCGGCAGTGGCTTCAGCAACGGCTGCGGCGCCTGCCACAGCGGCGTGCACAACCCCTTCTACGACGAGTGGAAGGTGTCGGGGCACGGCACGCTCGCGAAGTCGAAGGCGTCGGCGTGGCGCGCGTCGGCCGACTCGGCGTACTGCCAGGGGTGCCACACGGGGCAGGGCGCGCTGGCCAACTGGGGCATCGCGCAGCGCACGAACTATCAGGAGAAGGCGAAGGGTCGTGGTGACACGCTCACCATCACCTGCGCCATCTGCCACGACCCGCACGCGAAGAACAACAACGCACAGCTCCGCTTCAGCATCGCGGTGAACAACACCGAGCAGAACCTGTGCATGAAGTGCCACAACCGCCGCAGCGTCCCCGATCCGACGTCGTCGCGTGGGGCCCACTCGGCCGAAGGCGCACTGCTGACGGGTGAGTTCGGGTGGGTGCCGCCGGGCATGGAGATTCCGGCGGGCGTCTCGAAGATCACGACGACGCACGGTTCGACGGCCAACCCGCGCCTCTGCGCCGGCTGCCACGTCAACAAGTACACGGTCACCGACGCGACCGGCTCGTTCCAGCAGAACGTCACGGGCCACCGCTTCCTGCCGACGCCGTGCGTCGACGCGAACGGCGCGCCCACGGCGGACCAGAACTGCACGTCGGACAAGCGCTCCTTCAAGAGCTGCGCGACGGGTGGCTGCCATGGCAGCGAGGCGGCAGCGCGCAGTGCCGAGCTGGTGGCGGAGACCCGCGTCAGGACGCTGGCCACGGAAGTGAATCGCCTGGTGGCGCTGGTGCGGGTGCAGCGTCCGACGGAGTTCAGCACGACCGACAACAAGATCACGACGGCCGAAGGCGCGAACTTCAACTCGGCGAGCGTCTACAACGCGACGACCGGGTCGGCGACGGCGGCGGTGATCCACAATCCGTACCTCGTCGAGGCGCTCCTCACCGCCAGCATCGCGCAGCTCAAGAAGGACTACGGCGTGTCGGTGATGGCCGGGCTCGACCTCCGCAACACGTTCCTGCAGAAGTGAGGCGCGCGTGATGCAGGCACCGCACGGCCCCGGCTCGGGAGTCATCCTCGAGAATCCCGTACCGGGGCCGATCGGCCAGATCCTCCAGTTCGGCTTCAATCTCCCCGCGTGGGTCCAGTTCTCCCTGGTCCTCGCGGGGATGGCCGTTGGCGGCTTCGTGTTCTTCACACTCTGGCGCCGCCGAGTCGAGATCGCGGCGTGGCTGGGGGTGAAGTCGCGCGGTTATCGGATCGGACTCGGCGCGGTGGGGCTCGTAGCGTTGTCGAGCATCGGCGCGGTGGGGTACGCCGGCAATCACTACATGGAGCACAACAACGACTTCTGCATGAGCTGCCACGTGATGGGTGATGCGTGGACGGCCTTCCAGAAGTCCGAGCATCGCAAGCTCGAGTGTCATGCCTGCCACCGGCAGGGGATGGTCGCCAACGTCCGCCAGCTCTACTTCTGGATCGCCGAGCGACCGATCGAGATCCCTGAGCACGCGAAGGTGCCCACGAAGATCTGCGCGGAGTGCCACGTGCAGAATCGCGCCGACAGCAGTTGGAAGCGCATCGTGCGCACCGCAGGACATCGCCTGCACCTCGAGAGCGACTCATCGGCGCTCAAGGAAGTTGCCTGCGTGACCTGCCACGGGCAGGAGGTGCATCGCTTCCGCCCCGTCGACAAGACGTGCGGACAGAGCGGTTGCCACAAGGAGTCGGAGACGAAGGTCGTGCTGGGCAAGATGGCCGGACAGGCCCGGCAGCATTGCACGGGATGCCACACCTTCCTGCGCGTCGCCCCTGAGGACGCGCCGACCGATACGCTGCGCAAGATGCTCACGCCGGTCGGGTCGGATGGCAGTTGCCTCGGCTGTCACCAGATGCAGCAGCGGCTCAAGGATTTCGCCCCGGAGCAGGACAAGGGCCACAAGGCCGTCTGCGGCACCTGCCACAATCCGCACACCCAGAAGGAGCCGAAGGGCGCATACGAGACGTGCGCCAACAGCGGCTGTCACACCAACCTCACCGAGCGGTCGCCCGTGCACGCGAAGGACGGACCGCATGGCAAGGCGACGTGCGGGCAGTGTCATGAGGCGCACAGTTGGAAGCCCAAGGGCGTGGAGTGCGTGGACTGCCACAAGACGATCACGAGGTCCGGTGCCAGACCCAGCGCCAAACCCATCAGTCGGTGGCGCGATGACCCGATGACGCGCGGACGGAGGGCGCGCGGCGCAGCGCAGGCCGCGCGCCGTGTCATTGGGAGGGTGGCGCGCCGCGCATTGGACACGCGGGTGACGCTGCAGCTCGTGCGGCAGGTGCAGCCCGCACAGCCGACGCAACGGGCCGTCGGCAAGCCGCCCAAGGATTCGCCGTCGTTCTCGCACGGTACGCACGGCGTGCTGGCGTGCAGCGGATGCCACCGCGCGAACGGGGCGCTGTTCGTCCGCACCAAGGCCGACTGTGCCGGGTGCCATCATGCGACGGACCGTCCGGTGGCGTGTGAGGGATGTCATCGCATGCGCACGCAACTGGCCACGCCGCTTCCGGCCACGTTGCAGGTGACGCCGGCCGCCGGCCGTGCGCCCCGCACGCAGCAGACGACCTTTGCACACGTCGCGCATCGCGACCTCGAGTGCCGTGGGTGTCATGTGCAGGGTCCGCTGCTGGGCGTGAACCGCACCTGCGCCTCGTGCCATGTCGAACACCACGACGAGGCGCGCGCGTGCAGCGCCTGTCACACGCCGCGATTGTCGACGCACACGCGTGCGGCGCACGACGGCTGCGCCGGGTCGGGGTGCCATGCGAACGCGGCGGTGCTCGCGCTCCCGGCATCGCGCCAGGTGTGCCTCGCCTGTCATGCGGCGCAGCGGCAGGCGCACTATCCGCGGCGCGAGTGTGCCGACTGTCATGCCACGCACTGGACGCCTGCCGCGCGCCCGCCGCGGTGAGGTGCGTGGTGAGCGACGCCGTGTCCGGTGCGGTGAGAGGCGGACCATGAGACGCCACGCCATGCGGCGTGCCTGCACGCTGGCCCTGGGCGGTGCGCTCGTGCTGGGGGGCGTGTCGCACCGCGCGGACGCCCAGGGGGTGCTCGTGCGGGGTACCACCACCGCACAGTTCCTCGAGCTGCGCCCGTTCGAGCGCGATTCGGTGCCGTTTGCACAGACCACGCCGGTCACCGACGCGCTGCGTCAGCTCCCCAACGGCGCGCTGGCGGCGTGCAGCAGCGGCGAGGCCTACTGTCGCTTTCATCGCGCCGGTGCGACCTCCAGCACCGTCCCGCTGCTGCAGGATCTGGACGTGACGGCGTGGGGGCTCGGGCGCGGCGTGAGTGTGCACGCCAGTGTGCGCGTGCGCGGGGCGGTCGGGTCGCAGCCGGACCTGTGGCCGCGCGTGGGCGACCGCGTCGACGCGCTGAGTGCGTACCTGCAGCTCGATCGCGACCGCGCCACCGTGCGCGCCGGACGTCAGTTCGCCGGCACCGGGCTCGGGGTGTACAACTTCGATGGTGCGTCGGTGGCGCTGCGGCCGTGGCGTACGCTGCGCGTCGAGGCGTTCGGCGGATGGAGTCTGCTGCAGGGTGTGAACGAAGGATTCACGAGCAGCGAGCTGGCCGCGCTGGACGAGCTGCCGCCCGATCGCAACGCGTACCTCGTGGGCGCGCAGTTGCAGGCGCGTCCCACCGCACAAACCAGCGTGCATGCCGCCTGGCAGCGCGAGGTGCGCGACAATCGCTCGGCGCTGTACAGCGAGCGCGTGGCGCTCGACGCCACATGGCGCGCGCGGGGGCACCAGCTCGAGGGCGCGTGGCAGGAGGACATCGCCACCGGCACGACGAACGAGCTGCGCCTGCGGTGGCGACTGCCGGCCGTGCGCGGCGTGACGGTGTCCAGCGAGGTGCACCGGTTCCGTCCGTTCTTCGAGCTGTGGACCATCTGGGGGGCCTTCTCCCCGGTCGGTTTCGATGAGGGACGGGTGCAGGCACACTGGCAACGCGCCGACGGCGCCCTGTCGTTCGACGCGCATGGTGCGCGTCGGCGCTGGCAGGCCACCGACGCCGGGTTCGGTTTCGCCTCGCTGCGCACCGACGGCTGGCGACTGGGTGGCGCTGCCCGCTGGCGCGCCGCGTCGCGCTGGGAGCTCGACGGCAGCTACAGCGCCGACGTGGGCGCCGGCGCCGCGCGCACCGAGGGCGATGTGGGCGCGCACTACACGCGCGGCGCCTTCGTGGGTGGGGCAAGCGCCACGGCGTTCGAGAGCATCTACGAGTTTCGTGTGGGCACCGGGCGCGTGCTCGGGCTGAGCGTCGACGGCGGCTGGCAGTTCGCGCCGGACCTCCGCCTGAGTGCCACGGCCGCGCTGTATCGCCAGCTCGCGCGCAACGGCGCGCCCAGCACCGACTGGACGCAACGACGGGCCACCGTGCGCCTCGACTGGACGGTGGGCGGTGACCCGGGATTGCGCGCCGCGCGTCGGGCGGCACGCAGCGATGCGGCGCGGGCCGGTGCGACCACCGTGCGGGCGACTGCTGCGGGAGGGTCGCGATGACGCGCGCGCTTCGTCTGCTCGCGCCGCCCGTCACGCGGCTGCTGGCCCTCATCGGTTTCGTGGCGGCGGTCGCGGCGACGCCGGCGGGCGCGCAGCCCTCTGCGTTTCCCCACGACAAGCATGCGCGACTCTTTCCGCAGTGCGCCGGCTGTCATGCCGGCATCACCAGCGGTGAGCGGGCGCAGGTGTACCCCGATACCGCGCGCTGCACGTCGTGCCACAACGGACGCGTCCAGAAGCGCGTGCCCTGGCGCGGGCCGACGCGCGCGCCGTCCAACCTCAAGTTCGAGCACAGCTCCCACGCCGCCGCCACGGCCAGCGATGGCGCCGCCTGCACGAACTGCCACGCCACGGGCGGCGGATGGATGCAGGTCGGGCGTGCGACGCCCACCGCCTGCCTGGGGTGCCACACGCATCGCGCGCCGTCGCACCTCGCGGCCGAAGCGCGCTGCGGAAGCTGTCATGTCCCGCTGGTGCAGGCGACGGCACTGAGTGCGGCCCGCGTCGGCGCATTTCCCAAGCCGCCGTCGCACGACACGGCAGGCTTCGCCACCGCGCACGCGGCGAGTGCGGCGGCCACGCCGCAGCAGTGCGTCACCTGTCATGCACGCGAGACGTGCACGACGTGCCATGTGAATGGCCGTGCGGTCGCCGCGCGCTTCGGGCTCGAGCCCGACGCGCGCGTCGCATCGCTCGTGCGTGGTCGCGCGCCGCGCTACGTGGCGCCGGCGTCGCACGGCGCGCGCGACTTTTCCGACACGCACAGCGCGGCCGCGCGCGCGCCGACCGCCACCTGTGCCACCTGTCACACCCGCAGCAGTTGCGCGCAGTGTCACACCGGCACGTTGGGCGCCGACGCGATCGCGCGCCTGCAGGAGGCCGAACCGGGTAGCGCGCCGGGCGTGGCGCTGCGGGTGCAGGTGCCGCGCGGCGCCGATCGTACGGCCGACGCCCGCGCGCCGCTCGGCGCCCACGCCACCCTTGGCGACACGGTGCCGGCGCGTACGACGCGCACGGTGCAGATCCATGCGCCGGGCTTCTCGCGCACGCACGGCGTGCAGGCGGCCACGCAGCGCCCCAGTTGCGAGGGGTGCCACGCCAAGAGCTACTGCGTGCAGTGTCACGCGGGCGAATCGTCACGCCGCTTCCACAAGGCCAACTTCGTCGCGCGGCACGCGCCGGAGGCGTATGGCCGCGAGACCGACTGCCAGCAGTGCCACAGCCGCGAGGTGTTCTGCCGCAGCTGCCATGTGCAGGTGGGACTGTCGGCGCAGGGGCGCACCGCCGGCGGCTATCACAACGGCACCTCGCTGTGGATCATCCAGCACGGGCAGGCAGCGCGTCAGTCGCTGCCCACCTGCACCACCTGCCACCAGCAACGCGACTGCATGCAGTGTCACTCGCGTGCGGGGCGCAACATCAATCCGCACGGCCCGGGCTTCGACGCCGAACGCGCGTGGAAGGCCAACCGTCTCATCTGCCTGCGATGCCATTTCAAGGATCCCCTCGGCCGCTGATCGCCACCTGCGCGTCGACCGCGCTGCTGCTGCTGGCCGCCTGCGTCGGTGATCGGCCGGCGGACACCGCCACGACGAACGGCCTGCCGCTCGGCGCGGGCGGCAGTGCCGGCGCGAGCGCCGACGCCAACCGCCTGCCGCTCCCCGTGCGCGCAGCGCTCGATTCCGGCAACAACGCCATGCGTGCCAAGGACTACGACGCGGCCATCGCGCAGTATCGCGTCGCGGCGGCGGGTGCGCCGCAGCACGCGGCGCCGTGGTTCGGGCTGCACATGGCCGCGCGTGCCGCGTCGTACGAGGCGCTGGCCGACAGCGCCATGCGCCAGGTGCAGGCGCTCACCAACGACCCCACGGTGCTGCCGTCGCACGACGAAGTCGCGGCCGCGGCCATGCCGCCGCACAGTGGTGGCACGCTGCCGGCAGGCCATCCGACCGGCACGGGTCCGGCGAGCGGAGCGGCCGCGCCCGGCAACACACCCGCCGGTCACCCGCCGGCGGGCACACGACCCCCGTCGCCGCACTGATCACGGATCTCCTCGCACGCGTGTCCCCGCTGTGCCCATGCGTTCCACGCCACCCCCTTTCGCCGACCTCGCCGGATTCCTGCAGGCGCTCGAGCGTCGGGGGGAGCTGCATCGCATTCGCTGTGAAGTCGATCCCTACCTCGAAGTCTCCGAGATCACGCAGCGGGTGATGCGAGGCGGCGGCCCGGCGTTGCTCTTCGAGCGCGTCCGGGGCGCCGACTTCCCGCTTGCCACGAACATCTACGGCACGATGGACCGCCTCGTGCTGGGCATGGGGTGCGAACCCCGCGCGCTCGGCGAGTCGCTCATCGGTCTCATCGAACGGCTCAATCCGCCCTCGCTCGCGGCGTTCTGGAACGAACGGGCGCTGCTCGCGCGGGCGCGCCACCTGCGTGTGCGCACGGTGCGCACCGCCCGCGCGCAGGAGGTCGTGGAGGCGCCGCAGCTCACGCGCATGCCGCACCTCACCGGCTGGCCGCGCGACGGCGGGCCGTTCATCACGTGGGGGCCGATGCTGACGCAGGATCCGCGCAACGGCCGTCGCAACATCGGGCTCTATCGCTGCCAGGTGTACGACGACACCACCACGGGCGTGCACTGGCAGTCGCTCAAGGGCGGACGCGGTCATCACTTCGAAGCCGAACGGCTCAACCGGCCGCTCGAGACGGCCATCGTGCTGGGCGGCGATCCACTCACCATGCTGGCGGCCATCCTGCCGCTCCCCGAGGGCTACGACGAACTCGCGTTCGTGGGGTGGGTGCGTGGTGCGCCGACACCCATGGTGCAGGCGAAGACGCTGGGCATGCTCGTGCCGGCCAACGCCGAGTTCGTCGTCGAGGGGCATGTCGCGGCGCACGAGCGGCGCTCGGAGGGCCCGTTCGGTGATCACTACGGGCACTACTCCGAGGCGGCCGACTTTCCGGTGTTCCACGCCACGGCGGTCACCCGCGCGGCCAATGCGATCTATCCCGGCACGGTGGTGGGGAAGCCGCCGCAGGAGGACAAGATCGTCGGCATCGCGGCCGGCGAGATGATCGGCCCCCTGGTCAAGCTCGTGCAGCCGAGTGTGCGCGACCTGTACGCCTACGACGCGGCGAGCTTCCACAACCTCGTGGGCGTGTCGATGGTCGAGCGGCACCCGACCGAGGTGCTCAAGATCGCGATCGGCCTGAACGGCACGGGGCAGATGGCGCTCACGAAGGTCATGGTGATGGTGCCCGAGGACGTCGACTGTCGCGACTTCCGTGCGCTGTTTCGCGCGCTGTGGCACCGCTTCGAGCCGCGTGAGCGCATGCTGCTCATGCCCATCGCACCGCTCGACACGCTCGACTACACGAGCTACGTGATGCATGTGGGCTCGAAGGTCATCCTCGACGCCACCGGCCCGGTGCGCGAGACCGAGCCGCCGCCGCGCGCCATCGCCGACCCGCGGGGGTGCGACGACCGCATCACCGACCATCGGTTGTACGAGGGATTCCTCGTCGTCGTGGTCCAGCGGGACCCGCGCGCGGTGCTCGAGCGGCTCATCCGCTGGGAACCGCTGGGGCGCATCCGCTTCGTCGCGGCGGTGAGCGACGACGTGGATCTCGACGACGATGCGCGGTTGCTGTGGGGGCTGTTCAACCGCTTCGACCCGGCGCGCGACATGCTGTTCACGTCGCAGACGTTCGTGGGTGCGAAGCCCGTGTACGATGGCCGCATCGGCATCGACGCGACGATGAAGGACGGCTATCCGCTGCCGGTCACCATGCCGGAGGAGATCGTCGCGCGCGTGGACCGTCGCTGGGCGGAGTACGGATTGTGACCGCCTCGCCTGCGCAGCAGCGTGGGCCGCTCGACGGGCAGGTGATCGCCGGCCAGCACGTGGTCGTGCGGTTCCTCAACCTCGTGAAGTTTCCGCACACGCTGTTCGCGCTGCCGTTCGCGCTGGTGGGCGTGGTGGCCGCGTCGCGCCACGCGCCGGTCACCGGACGCCTGCTGGTGCTGGTGGTGCTTGCGTTCACGGCGGCGCGCTGGGCGGCGCTGGCGTTCAACATGATCGCCGACCTGCGTTTCGACCGGGCGAACCCGCGCAACGCGCAGCGCGAACTGGCACGCGGCGCGCTGTCGACGGGGCAGGCGTGGGCGTCCATCGTCATCGCGGGCGTCGTGTTCTTCTGGGCCGCGGGCGCCATCAGCCCGCTCACGCGCGCGCTCAGCCCCATCGCGTTCGCCTGGATCCTCGGCTACAGCCTGTCGAAGCGCTGGTTCGACTTCACGCAGCTCTGGCTCGGGCTGTCGCTCGCCATCGCGCCGGTGGGCGCCTGGCTCGCCATCACCGGTGCATGGAGCACGCCGTGGTGGGTGCTTTGTGCGATCGCACTCGCGGTCACGGCGTGGGTGGCAGGCTTCGACATCTTCCACGCGCTCCCCGACGAGGAGTTCGACCGCGCGCACGGGTTGCACAGCACCGTCACGCGCCTTGGTCGGGTGGCCGCGCTGCGCTTGGCGCGCGTGCTGCACGCCGCCACGGTGCCGCTGCTGCTCCTGTTCGGCTGGGGCGCCGGCTTCGGTGCGTGGTACGTGGCCGGCGTGGCGGCGGCGGCGCTGCTGCTGCTGCACGAGCATCGGCTGGTGCGCGTCGATGATCTCTCACGCATCGGGCCGGCGTTCTTCCATTGGAACGCGATCCTGAGCGCGACGGTGTTCGCCGCCGCGCTCGTCGATCGCGTGCTGCATGCGTGAGGCGGCGCTAGACTGCGGCCCCTGCCATGGGCCTGGCCGGCGACGCCTCTGCCGCATCGTAGCGCTGCAGCAGCCGCGTGATGCGTCCGGCCGCATGCTCGAGGACGGTGATGCCGCGGAACGTCACGGCCCCCGTGTCGCCCGTCATGCGGCTCGTCCACGAGAGCGTCGCCACCCCAGGGGCCTCCTGCACCACGTCGATGGTGGTGCGCACGTTGGGGAACGTGTCGCGCCAGGTGCTCCAGAAGCGGCGCGCGCCGTCGGGCCCCTGTTCTACCGCTGCTGCGCGCGGACTGCTGAGCGTCGCGCCACCGTCGAAGCAGGACACCATGGTGTCGAGCGTGCCATCCACCTCGACGGCGCGCAGCGCGACCCGGAACGCCTCCACCACGGGCGACAGCGGCGCGGCGGACTCGCTGCGCTCACCGCGCCGCTCCGGACGTATCTGCGTCACCATCTGCATCATCTGCCGTGCGGCGGACTCGATGGGGCCCGCCACCCAGGTGTGCAGCACTTCGGCGGCCGCGCCCACCGAGCCCGTCAGCGACTGGTCGCTCACGCCGAGGGCGCGGATCTCGTCCTCGAGCCAGGCGTAGTGACGTCGCTCGTCGTCGGACGCCTGTGTCACCAGCGGCGCCAGGTCGGCCGGCCACGTCAGGCTCGCGAAACGCGTGTACTTGTCACGCACCTGCCCCTCCACCACGCGCAGCGCGAGCAGCACATGCGCATCGCGGCGCGTGGCCATGCTCACCGCGGCACCCATGGCTTGCACGGCGATCTTGAAGGGGCCGGTGATGTGCGGCAGTTCGATAGCCATGGCTCCGCGCGCGCGAATCGCGGTGGCGAGCGCATCAGCATGCCGATGGTGATCGGCACGGAAGGCCACGAGCTGCTCGCGTCGCGCGTCATCTTGCACGCTGTTGATGGCGACGGTATACGTCTCGATCGCATCGCGATCGAGCTGCAGCAGGTCATTGAGATCGGCGATGAGCGTCGCGCGATCGGCACGCCACGTCGAAGACATCAGGGGTCGGCTCCGGTCAGTGGGATGTCCCCAAGTATCATCGTCGTGCGGGCACGTCGCCATCAGGCGAATCACCGCGCACGAGCAGGCATCGGCAACTCGCACCCGGACATGCGGTGACGGCGCGCGCACATCTCTCGCGGTATCTGCAGCTCCTGCAACTCGCCGTGCGGCACGGACGGCGCGACCTGCTCGAACATGCGCAGGCCACCGACCTGCTGAGCGGCGACCTGCCACAGGAACCGGCCACGCCAGCGGAGACGGCGCGCGCCGAGGCGCTCGCGCACGAGCTCGAACGGATGGGGCCGACGTTCATCAAGTTCGGGCAACTGCTCTCCACGCGCGCGGACCTGCTGCCGCCCGCCTATCTCGAAGCGCTGGAGCGTCTGCAGGACAAGGTCGCCCCGTTCCCCTTCGCCCAGGTGCGCGCCATCATCGAGCGCGAGCTCGGCCGTCCGCTGCACGAGGCGTATCAGTCGTTCGACGAGGTGCCGGTGGCTGCGGCGTCGCTCGGCCAGGTGCATCGCGCGGTGCTGCCGTCGGGCGAGCCGGTTGCGGTGAAGGTGCTGCGTCCCGGCATTCGTGAGCGGGTGCGCGGCGACATCGCGGCCATGCAGTCGCTGCTGCGCGTCGCGCAGCGTGTCAGCGAGACGGCGTACCGCTTCGACCTGCTGGCCACCGTCGACGAGTTCCGCCGCGTCGTCGGTCGCGAGCTCGACTATCGGGCCGAGGCGGTGCATCTCGAGCGGCTGCGGACGAACCTGACCGCCTTCCCCAACCTCATCGTGCCGCGCCCCATCGCGAGCCACACCCGCTCGCGCGTGCTCACGATGCAGTGGATGGAGGGGCGCAAGGTCACCGAGCTGACCCCGGCTGAGCTGGCCCAGGTGCGCGGTCACGCGTTGGCGCAGGAGCTGTTTCGCGCCTACCTGCAGCAGATCCTCGTCGACGGCTTCTATCACGCCGATCCACACCCGGGCAACGTGCTGGTCACGCCCGACGGGCGGCTCGCGCTGCTCGACCTGGGCATGGTCGCGGCTGTGCCCGAGGAGTTCCGCGATGCGCTGCTCCGTCTCCTCGTGGCGCTGGCCGAGGGCAAGGGCGATGCGGTGGCCGACGTGAGCATCGAGACGGGCGAGCGGACCGAGCTGTTCGAGGAGCGTCGGTTCCGGCGGCTCATGCGCGATGTGGTGGCGAACTACTCGGCCACGCCGGCGGCAAGCGTGAAGGGTGGGCGGTTGTTCTTCGTGCTCGGGCGTGCGGCCGCCGAGGCGGGGCTCCGCATGCCGCCGGAGTTCGCGCTGTTCGGCAAGACGCTTATGAATCTCGAGCACGTCGGCATGACGCTCGACCCGCAGTTCGATCCCAACGACGCGGTGCAGCGGTATGCGAACGACGTGTTCGGGGAGCGGCTGCGTCAGGGATTCACCCCTCGCGCGGTGCTCCAGGGCGTCGTAGATGTCGAGCGTCTGCGCCAGCAACTGCCGATGCGGCTGCAGCGCCTGCTCGATCAGTCGGACGACGGCATCCCGGTGCGGCTGCGGCTCGCCGAGACCGACCGGTTCATCCGCGCCATCGATCGCATCGCGAATCGCATCACCGTGGGGTTGTTGGTCGCGGCACTCATCGTGTCGGGCACCATGTGGGTCAACTACCAGAACTTCACCCTGTGGGGATTCCCCGGCATGGTGGTGATCGGGTATGCGCTGGCGGCAGGCGGTGCGCTCGTGCTCATCCGCAATGTGATGACGAGCAACGACTGACCGGGGCGGCGCGCGGCGACGGCATGGCCGGCACCACAAAATCGGACCTCAGGAGCGCCTATGTGGGATCGTGACCGGATCATCGCCGCCATTCTCGACAGCGGTGCGTTCATTGCCGAGCGGAAGTACGTCGAGCGCGGCGGCTACACCGTCTCGCGGGAGCCGCGGCTGTTCAAGGTGCTGCACGACGACACCCTGGTGCGCGTGGTCTTCCCGACCGACTGTGCGGAGATCACGGAAGGCGCCGTCGTGTGCATCACGACGTTGTTCGACATGCGGGCGGGCGAGAACATCTACGGCCACATCATCTGCGCCGGACCGGGGGTGAACACGCTGCTGCGCGCCAAGGACAATCCCATGCCGCCGGCCCCGCCGCAGGCGCCGCCGCTCGGCGAGCGGGAGGTGCGGCGCCTCGTGGCGTGGAAGGAGGCGAGCTGGGTGCAGTTCCTCACCGAGGAGCTCGACCTGGGCGCCGAGGTGGCGAGTGCGCTGTGGATCGCGCGCTTCTGGAAGGCGCTCGATCGCATGTTCGGCTACGGGCATCTCGTGAACTACGACCCCGACGCGGAGATCGCGGCCGTACAGACGCGCGTCGGTTGATACGCGCGGTCACGTCCGTGGGCTGACGCGCGACATCGCCCGCCCGCGGTGCTTCGCGGCGGACGGCATGGGCCATCTTGCCCGTGCCGTCCGCCGGTCGTACCATGGCGCACATCGTTCCCCGCCCTCGATCCCGAGCCCCGCCATGCGTCGCGCCCTCCTCGCCGCTCTCGCGTTCTCACCGGCCCTGGTCGCACCGGCCGCCCTGCCTGCCCAGCAGCCCGCCACGTCCGAGCTGGCCAGGCTCATCGAGACGAAGCTGCCAGCGGTCATGCCCAAGGTGGTCGCATGGCGCCGCGACATTCATGAGCACCCCGAGCTGAGCGGGCAGGAGGTGCGCACCGCGAAGCTCGTCACCGATCACCTGCGCGCGCTCGGCATCGAGGTGCAGGAGAAGATGGGCATGACTGGCGTGGTGGGCGTGCTGAAGGGCGGCAAGCCTGGCCCCGTGGTGGCGCTGCGCGCCGACATGGATGGCCTGCCGGTCACCGAGCTCGTCGACCTGCCGTTCAAGAGCAAGGCGAAGGCGCAGTGGCAGGGGCAGGAGGTGGGCGTCATGCACGCCTGCGGTCACGACAATCATGTCGCGATCCTCATGGGTGTCGCCGAGGTGCTGGCGGGCATGAAGGCGCAGGTGCCGGGCACGGTGAAGTTCCTCTTCCAGCCCGCCGAGGAAGGGTTGGGCGGCGCGCAGGCGATGGTGGACGCGGGCGCGCTCGCCGCGCCGACCCCCAGTGCGGTGTTCGGGCTGCACGTGTGGCCGACGCGTGTGGGGAGCATCGGCATTCGCGTGGGGCCGCAGATGGCCGCCGCCGGCAACTTCACCATCATCGTGAAGGGCAAGCAGACGCACGGCTCGCAGCCGTGGAGCGGTGTCGACCCCATCGTCGTCGCGTCGCAGATCGTGCTGGGGCTGCAGACGATCGCGAGCCGTCAGGTGAATGTCGCCTACCTGCCCACGGTGCTCACGGTGGGGCAGATCGCCGGCGGCAACCGCAGCAACATCATCCCCGACAGCGTGGTCATGGTGGGGACGCTGCGCACCTTCGATGACGCGATGCGCAAGGACATCGCCGCGCGCATCACGCGCACGGCCGAGCAGATCGCGGCGAGCGCGGGGGCCACGGCCCTGGTGCGCATCGACCGCGGCGGGCTCGTGCAGGCCAACGACACGTCGCTCACCGAGCGCATGCTGCCGACGCTCAAGCGCACGGCGGGCTACGGCGGCTTCCAGACGATCGGCCCCATCATGGGCTCGGAAGACTTCCCGGTGTTCGCCAGGGAAATCCCCAGCGTGTTCTTCTTCCTGGGCGTGACGCCCAAGGACAAGGACCTCGCGACGGTGGCCGTGAATCACTCACCCCTCTTCTTCGCCGACGAAGGCGCCCTCGAGACCGGCGTGCGCGCGATGGCGAACCTGGCCACCGACTACCTCAGCGGCGCGAAGCCCAAGCCGTGAGCCAGTCGTGAGGACGCGATGACGCTGCTGCATGTGAACCTCATGTGGGCCATCGTCCTCTTCGGCATCCTGCTGTGGACGACGGCCTGCGTGGTGCTCAACGCGGCGCTGCGGCGCGGCATGGGGCTCATGGGGATGGTGCTGAGCTACGGCGTGCTGGTGTGGATGCTGATCGACCTGCCGGTGGTCGATGCGCTGGTCACGTGGGCGCTGTTCGCCGCGGTGGGGGGCGTGCTCACGAGCGTGTACGAGCTGTGGGCCCGCCGCCGGTACGCGGGCACCGGGCGTCGCGCGCGGCCCATCGTGCGCCTCGAAGGACTGGTGCTGTGGCCCGCGATGGTGCCCGATGCGGTGGGGCTCATGCTCAACGAAGCGGGCATCATTCCGGCCGACGAGCGCAGCGAATCGCACGAGGAGGACACGCGGCGCATCACGGCGGAGCACGCGGCGGCGGGTTACGGGGCGGGCGACGGGACGTAGTCGGGGCGTGCGTGTGGGGGATGAGACGCGCATCGAAACGATGACGCATGCGGCGGCGAGGTCGCGCATCGTGCGTCATGTCCTCTTGCCGCCGTCCCTCTCGCCACCGCAGACTATGGCCATGCCCGCGATCGAGCCCCGCGTTTGGACCGCTGCCGACGTGCAGGCGTTGCCCGACGACTCTGCGCACCGGTCCGAGTGCGTGGACGGGGTGCTGCTGGTGAGCCCAACGCCGAGTCTGGCACACCAGCTCGCTGTGACCGAGCTGTGGCGTGCGCTGGATCAGATTGTCCGACCCCATGGGCTTGGCGCGGCGGTGGTGGCGCCGTCGGAGTGGGTGCTGGACGCGCGAACGCTTGTGCAACCGGATGTGTACGTGATCCCGCTCGTCGACGGTCGTCGGCCACGAACCGACGCGGAGCGTGGGCATCCGCTGCTGTTCGTGGAGATCCTCTCGCCGAGCACGGCCCGCACCGATCGCGTGGTCAAACGGGAGCGCTACCAGCGGGCTGGCATCGAGTACTGGATCGTCGATCTCGACTCGCGCCTGATCGAGCGCTGGATGCCGGGCGACGAGCGCCCGACCATTCACGATGAGCAGCTCGTCTGGCAGCCGGCCGGCGCGCCCACGCCATTCGACATCGCGCTCGCGCCGTTCTTCGACGCGGTGCTGGGGCCGGGTTAGTCGCCGGCGCGGCACGCCTCACCGCCTCGCCCGCGCCTCCGCATCCACCGCCCGCTCCCACGCATCCAGCTTCTGCTTGAGCGTACGCACCGCCGCCGGCTCCAGCCGCGCGAGGTCGCGTCGCTCGCCCGGATCGCGCCGCACGTCGAACAGGAGCATGTGGTTCCCCTCGACGACCAGCTTGCGATCACCATCGCGCACGGCGCGCATGTCGCGCCGCGCCTGCGTGGACCGCCAGAATAGCGTGCGTGCGCTCGGCCGTGCCGCACCGGTGAGCACCGGGAACAGGTCGATGCCGTCGAGCGCCGCGTCCGTCGGCACGGTGGTGCGCGTGGCCGCGAGCACCGACGCCGTGAGGTCCATCGTGATCCCCACCTGCGACGTGACGGTGCCGGCGCGGATGCGGCCGGGCCACCGCACGATGGCCGGTACGCGGATGCCACCTTCCCACGTGCTCCACTTGCGGTTGAAGAGCGGCGTGTTGTCCGACAGCCACTCGCCGCCGTTGTCGTTGGTGAAGATCACGATGGTGTTGCGCGCCACGCCGGCCTGCTCCAGTGCGGCGAGCACCCGCCCCACCTGCGCATCGAGCGCCTCCACCATGCTCACATAGTCGGCGCGCGTGTTCGCGAGCGAGTCGGCGGGCCGGAGGAAGCGGGCGTTGCCCACCGCACGGCTGGGCGTGTCGGGGCGCTGGAACGGCCAGTGTGGCGCATTGAACGCCACGTCGACAAAGAACGGCGTGCCGGCGCGCGCCTGCTGCGTGATGAACGCGATCGCCCGGTCGGCGATGAGCGTCGTGCTGTAGCCCGCCACCTCCACGCGTGCGTCGTTCTCCCACAGGTCGGGCGCACCGCGGCTGTCATTGTGATGCCAGTAGTCGTGATAGCCGCTCTTGAGTCCGAAGAAGCTGTCGAAACCGTGCGCGCGCGGGCTCTGCGCCGCGCTGTAGCCGAGGTGCCACTTGCCGACGAGCGCGGTGGCGTAGCCGGTGCCCTTGAGCAGGCGCGGCAATGAGTACGGTGAGGCATCGAGCCCGCGCTCGCCCGCGTCGGGGGTCGCGCCGTCGGCCGACAACGGCATCTCGACGCCGTAGCGCTGCTGATAGCGCCCCGTGATGAGTCCGGCGCGCGTCGGTGAGCACGTGGTGGCGTTGGCGTAGAAGTCCGTGAAGCGCACCCCCTCGCGCGCGAGGCGATCGATGTGCGGCGTGCGGATGTCCCTCGCGCCGTACACGCCCAGATCGGCGTAGCCCATGTCATCGGTGATGATGAGCACGACGTTGGGGCGCGCTGGTGCTGCGGCGGCGGGGGGCGTGGACTGCGCCCGCAGCGGTGCGGCCGCCGAGAACAGGGCACAGGCCGCCAGCAGCAGCCCGGCCACGCGGTGTCGACTCCAGGGGGTGGTCACGACCCGAACATACATCCGCCGCCACGCGTCCGGCGTACCTCCCGTGCCGGGTCACCACGACCCTCAACCTCTCACTGGAGTCTCCGCCCATGTTCGTCTTCCGTTTCCCCCGCCTCACGGCCACAGCGCTCGCGCTCTCGGTCACCCTCTTCACGGCCACCAGCGCCACGGCGCAGGGCGCAGCGCAGGGCGCGCTCGACGACCCGGCCATCGTGGGCATCTTCGATGCCGCCAACGGGTTCGACATCGCCACCGGGACGCTCGCCGCGAAGCAGGGCGCCAGCGCGGCGGTGAAGGAGTTCGGGGCCATGCTCGCGCGTGATCACACCGGGGTGCGCCAGATGGGGCGCGACCTGGCGAAGAAGCTCGGCGTGACGCCGACCCCGGTGGCGAAGGACTTTGCGCTCAAGGTGGGCAACGAGGAGGCGCTCAAGCGGCTCGGCATGCTCCAAGGCGCGGCCTTCGACAAGGCGTTCCTCGAGCACGAGGTCGCGTATCACACGGCGGTGATCGACGCGGTCACCAAGACGCTGCTCCCCGCCATCCGCAACGCCGAGCTCAAGGCGCTCGTGGAGAAGGTGGCCCCGGCGTTCGTCGCGCATCGAGATGCCGCAGCCGGCATGCTCAAGAAGATGTCGGCCAACTGATGCGGTACGGGCCCGGTGGGGATGGCGTGGCGCGCGTCGCTACGGAGGGCTTCGGCGGATACATTGGCCGCGTTCCCGCGCCACTCCTCACCGGGCCCTCCGCATGCGCACCCGTCTCCTCCTCACCGCCCTGCTGACTCTCGTACCCGCCGCCGGCAGGGCGCAGTCCTCCGACGCCACGCGCGCGGTCATCGCGGTGGCCGACTCGGCACTCGCCGCCATCACGCGTGGCGATGTCGTGGCGCTCACCGACCTCATGGTGCCCGAAGCGCAGATGTACCCGACCGCCACGCGCGACGGCGTGTCGATGTACCGGATGCGCACGCGCGAGGCGCAGCGGACGAGTCCGCTCACGGGCATTGTGGAGCGGGGTTTCGCACCGCAGGCCATGGTGAGTGGTGCGGTGGCCATGGTGTGGATGCCGTACGACCTCTACGTGAACGGCGCGTGGTCGCACTGCGGCGTGGATGTGTTCACGCTGGTCAAGAGCGGCAGCGTGTGGCGCATCGCGACGCTCGCCTGGAGTGCAGAGCAGCCACCGGTGTGTGCGAAGCATCCGGCGGGGCCGCCCAAGCCGCCGCAGTGATTCGCGATGGCGGCGCTCAGCCGCGTTGGGCCCGCACGGTGGCCAGCGCCCGCGCCAGTCGCTCCACGCCGAGGACCAGCGCCGCCACGTCGTAGTGCGCGAAGCTGAGACGCAGGGTGTCGCCGTACACGTCGCGCGTGACGAAACGGCGCCCCGCGTGAAAGGTCACGCCCGCGCGACGCGCGACCTCGAGCAGTGCGGCGGCCGAGACACCGGGAATGCGCACCCACACGAAGTAGCCACCCTGCGGCGCCGTGAACTCGGCGTCGGGGATGGCGTCGCGCAGCGCGTCACACAGCGCACCGGCCCGGTCGGCGTACACGCGCTTGAGGCTCGCCAGTCCTGATTCGAGCAGCCCGAGCGTGATGAGGCTGCGCATGACGCCCGACGTGAAGGGATTGAGACCACCGCCGCTCTGCACGAGCCCCGCGCGCGTGCACTGCTCGAGCAATGTCGGCGCACCGTGGATCCACCCGAGGCGCAGCCCCGGTGCGCAGATCTTCGAGAAGGAGCCGAGCGAGAGGACGCGCGCGTTGCCGTCGAGGGTCGCGAGGGACGGCGGCGGTGCCACGCCGAAGTCGAGCAACTGATAGACCTCGTCGGCCACCACGAGCACGTCGTGTGCGGCACAGGCCGCCAGCACGGCCGTGCGGCGCGCGGCCGACAGGGTGATGCCGGTGGGGTTCTGAAACGAGGGGATGGTGTACAGCAGCACCGGGCGATGTGCCGTGAGCGCCTCCTGCAGCGCGTCCGGACGCATGCCCTCGTCGTCGATGGGAACGCCGACGACGTGCAGGCCGTGATCGCGGAACACCTCGAGGGCCAGGAAGTACGTGGGCTCCTCGACCAGGATCGTGTCACCGGGACGCGTGAAGCGCGTGCAGATGAGATCGAGTGCCTGCGAGTTGCCGGTGGTGGTCATGAGCTGCACAGCATCCACCGGTGAGGCGCCCACGGGTGCCGCGTAGTGTCGTGTCAGGAATTCGGCGAGCGTCTCGCGAAAGGGCGTCTCGCCGGGGTCGGCGCCGTACTGCAGCCACGCGGCATCGGCCTGTGCGAGGAAGTGGTCGGCGGCGGTGCGCAGCGCCTGCACCGGCAGCAGCGACAGGGAGGGCTGGCCGTTGCCGAAATCGATGACGTCGGACGTCGTCACAGTGCGCGGGGAATGGTCTGGCCCACGATGATGGTGATGTTGTCGGTGCCGCCGCCGTCGAGCGCCTCCTGCAGCAGCCGCTCGGCCGTCTCACGCGCGCTGGTCATGGAGGCGAGCGCGTCGGCGATCCGCTCGTCGCTCACGTGCTTGGTGAGGCCGTCGGAGCAGATCAGGTGACGATTGTCCCAATGAAACGGGTGCTTTGTGACGACGGGAGCGGTCTTGTCGGCGCCGAGGGCGCTGGACAGGACGTGGGCCAGCGGCGTGCGCGCGGCATCGGCCGCGGAGAGCACCCCGCCGTCGAGGAGGTCCTGGGCGACGGTCTGGTCGCGCGTCATCTGCTGCAGCCTGCCGTCGCGCCACACGTAGTAGCGCGAGTCGCCCACCTGCAGCAGGTAGTACCAGGGCCACACGCCGAAGTACATGGTGAGCGTGGTGGCCATGGTGCCCTGCAATCCGCGCGCATCGCGCCGCGCACGGATCGCGTCATGCGCCTCCATGGCCGCGGCCTGCAGCAGCGCCGGAAAGTCGTCGTCGCCCACGTCCGCGCCGTAGTACGCGGTCACACCGCTCTCGACGTAGCGCATGGTGGCCTCGAGGGCCACGGCGCTCGCCTCCGCTCCTCCGACCCCGCCGCCGACCCCGTCGGCGATCATCGCGACCATGGCGAGACGCCGCGTCGGCTCCGGAAAGCGACGCTCGAGCTCGGTGAGGTTGCTGCTGAGCACCTGCATGCGCTTCTGGATGGTGGCGAGCAGGAACGCGTCCTGATTCTCGCGGCGCACCTTGCCGGCGTGGGACACGCCGAACACGTCGAGCTCATCATCACGCGGACGGCGCGGGGGATTGCGGAGGTCGGTCATTGCGCGGGCGGGCGGGGGGAGAGGGCAAACGTGCCGAGCATGATGCGGCAGGGCAAGGCGCAGGGACGGAGACCCTGACACGATTGTGCGGACTTTCCGCATGGCGGGAACCGACATCGCACCCCATCGTGCAGTGGTCCCACCAGGAGGCTCCATGTCCAGCACGTCCACGGTCCAGCCGGTCGACTTTCTCGGCCGCCTCGATCCCGTATTGTCCCCGCGCGGCCCGCTCATGGTCGCCAGCGACGCGACGCCGGCGTCGGACTCGGCCATCCCGTTCGCGCAGGTGCTGGCACAGCACACGCACGCGCCCGTGTCGGTGGTGAGCGCCATGCGGCCGGCGACGCTGCCGGCGTTCGCCTTCGATGCGGTGCCGTATCCGGTGGCGCCCACGCCCGAGATGCTCGATGCGCGGGAGGCGATGGTGCAGGCGCAGCTCGCGCGGCTCCTGCCCAGCGTGCCGGCGTGGCCGGTGCTCGTCCGCGCGGGCGATCCGATCCGGGAGATCCTCGCGGCCGCCGATGCGACCGATGCGCGTGTGATCCTCACGGGACGGGGCAAGCACGGCCTGCTCGAACGCATGTTCACCGGTGAATCGGTCATGCGGCTGCTGCAGTTGGGTGACACGCCGGTGTTCGCGGTCGACCGGCAGCTCACGGCGCTGCCTCGGGAAGTGCTGATCGCGACCGACTTCAGCGTGTTCAGCATCTACGCCGCGCAGGTCGCGCTGGACTGGCTGGCGCCGGATGCGCACGTGCGGCTGGTGCATGTCGCGCCCATGCTGAGTGACAACGGCGCGGTGCTGGGGGCCTTTGCCGACGAGTACCGGCAGCAGGCCCAGGCGAGCTTTCGTCAACTGGTCGAGCGGCTCGCGCGTCCGGGCATGCGCTTCGAGACGCACCTACTCGAGGGGAACGCGGCCAGCAAGATCGTCGACTACGCGGCGGCCGTGCGTGCCGATCTCGTGGTGACGGCGGCACACGGATACGGCTTCGTGCGGCGCATGGTGCTGGGCAGTGTCGCGGCGGAGCTGGTGCGTGAGGCCCCGTGCTCGGTGCTGTGTGTGCCGGGGGGCGCGCGCACGCACGCGGCGGCGCGGGCGGCCACCCGCTCGACGCACGACCGCACGCATGTGCTGGCCGATGCGACCCTCGACGACGCGCTCGCGGCGTTCACGCTGCGCAACGCGGGACGGAACTGCACGGTGGAGGTCGATCGGCGTGACATCGGCGCGCAGTCGCTGGGCCATCACCTGCCCCTGGTCGGCATCACGTACGACCTGACCGCACGCATCGTCACCGTGATGTTCGGCGCGTCCAAGCTGGACGGCGCGCACCTGTCGCACGCCATCCCCCGCGTGAGCGCCGTGGACGTGGTGCGCGACCCGCAGGGGCGCGACCTCATCCTCCGTGTGCAGCACGACGACGGCCAGACGCTGCTGATGCTGGAGTGAGCGTCGCCGTCGCGCGACGTGCTACGCGGTGGCCTGCACGAAGCTGCCGGTCTGCCGCACGAACAGGGCGGTGACGAACGCGCCGTGCACGACGTGCACGGTGCCGTGCTGATGGCACGATTTGACCTGCACCACGGCATCGACCGCGTCGGTGGTGATGCGTACGCGCTGATGCGGCGCCAGCGGGATGCCGGAGAAGACGCTCACGCCACCCACGGACAGGTTGCGCATGCGCACATCGATGGGTGGCGCGTCCCAGCGGGGCCGCAGTTGCGCCCAGTCGGTGCGTGAGACGCGGGGCAGGCGGCGTCGGTCGCCCGCGCGATCGCTGCCACCGGTGGCTGCCATCTGCGTGAGCGGTGCGCTGCAGCGCGGGCAGCGCAGCTCGCTGATGGCGAGCGGCAGCGCGCAGAAGGCACAGTGTCCGCGTGGGGCGCTGCTGTCGGTCGCCGTCGGTGCGGCGCCGGTGGCTCCCGTCGCGCGGTGCTGCGCGCGGTCGGCGGCGCGTACCGCCCGCTCTGCGTCGTAGGCGGCGCGTGCCGCGGGATCACCGAGCACCTGCCAGGCTGTGTTGAGCAGGACGGCGCGCTCGGTGTCACCGCCCGCGTCCGGGTGGGCGCGCGCCATCAGCGCCCGGTAGGCCGCGCGGATCACCTCCGGCGGCGCATCGGGCTGCACGTGCAGCAGGCGGTAGTAGTTGCGACGGTTGGGACGGGCGGGCTGGTCCATGTACGGCGATTCCCGGGACGAATGACGCGTGCCCGGGAGACGACCGGCCCGGCAGGGGGGAAACGCCCGCCGAGGGGGGAGCCGCGCTAGCTGGCTGCGGGCGGATCGCGGCGCACGGCCTGCGCGCGCACCGTGGCCATGATGCGCGCCATGTCGTCCTCGCAGCGGGCCCGCTCCTCGGGGGTCCACAGGTCGACGTTGGCGGCGGCGCGAATCGAGGCCAGCATCTCGTCGACCAGCTCGCGGAGGTGCGCGTTGTGGCGGCGTTCAGGGCGCGTCGCGCGATCGGACGCCGAGCCCTCGGCGTCAGCGCCGGGTGTGATGGGGGTCATACCGGCAATGTCGGGCGCGCCCCCCGACCCGACAAGAGGGCGCGGAACGACGGGGGCACCGGATGGCCGGCGCCGGACGGACGCCTCAGCGCGCCTCGTCGTGCAACACGCGCACGGCCGGCGTGTCGAGGTCGTCGAACTGCCCGCTGCGGGCACTCCAGACAAACGCTGCCACCGCCGCGCCCACTACCACCAGCGCGAGCGGCAGCACCAGGAACAGGACACTCATGTGCTGCCTCCCGCGCGCGTCGTGCGCGCAAATGTGCGTCCGTACCATGAACCCAGCACCACGGTCACGGAGCTGGTGGGCATGAGAATGGCCGCGATGAGCGGCGACAGGATGCCTGCCACCGCCAACCCCGCGCCGATGATGTTGTAACCGATCGAGAAGGCGATGTTGCGCCGGATCACGCGCATCGTGCGCTGCGCGCCCTCGGTGAGCTCCACCAGGGCACCCAGCCCCGGGCGCGTGAGATAGATGTCCGCCGAGGCGAGGCATGCTTCCGCGCCGCCATGCACGCCGACCCCCACACTCGCCGCCGCCATCGCTGCCGCGTCGTTCACGCCGTCGCCCACCATGACCACGGTGCGCGCCTCGCGCGGCGCCGCCGCCACGGCGCGTTCGATGAACGCGAGCTTGGACTCCGGTGTCGCACCGCCAATGACCTCGTCGGGCGCAAAGCCCAGCGCGTCGCCCACCGCGCGCGCCACCCCGGGGGTGTCGCCGCTGAGCATGACGGTGCGCCACCCCGCGGCGCGCAGCGTCGCGAGGGCACTCGGCGCATCGTCGCGCACGCGGTCGCCGAGTGCGGCCACGGCCACGAGCATCCCGTCGACGGCCACGTGCACCGGCGTGTAGCGCACATCGGCCGTGCGCGCTGCCGCATCGGCGGCGGCGTCACGCTGCGTAGCGCCGGCCGCGACGAACTGCGGCGACCCGATGCGCACGGTCCGGCCCTCGATGACGCCCTCGAGTCCGCCGCCGGCGACATGCCGGGCGTCGTGCACCGCGGGGAGCGTGCCGCTCGCGGCGAGCTCAGGCCACGCACGCCGGAAGCCCTCGGCCAGCGGATGCGAGGAACCCGCCTCGAGCGCGAGCACATACGGCTTGACCCACACCGGGCCCGTCCAGTCGACGAGGGCCGTGCGCCCCTCGGTGAGCGTGCCCGTCTTGTCGAGCACCAGCAGCCCCGGCTTCGCGAGCTGCTCGAGTGCGTCACCGCCGCGGATGAGCACACCGCGTCCGGCCGCGCGCCCCACGGCCACGGTGATCGCGAGCGGCGTCGCCAGGGCGAGCGCGCAGGGGCAGGTCACGATGAGCAGCGCGATGGCATCGTCCAGCGCGTGTGCCGCGATGCTCGGCGCGAGCTGCGCCTTCACGAGATACGTGAGCGCGGCGACCACCAGCACGACCGCCGTGAACACGCCCGCCAGGCGGTTGGCCAGCAGCACGATGGGCGCGCGCCGCAACGCGCTCGACTCCACCTGACGCATGAGCGTCGCGATGCGGCTCGACTCGCCGGCCTGCTCGACACGCACGCGCAGCGGCGCCTCGACGTTCTCCGTGCCCGCGAAGACGCGCTGTCCGACGGTGACGGCCGCCGGGACCGACTCGCCCGTGAGCAGCGCGGCATTCACCGTCGAACGGCCATGCACCACCACGCCGTCGGCGGCGAACACGTCGCCGGTGCGCACGTCGAGCACCATGCCCGGCAGCAGCGCCTCCGCCGGCAGTTCGCGCACGCGCGGCGACGCGGCCGTGGCCTCGGCCTCATCCACCACGCGAGCCGTCCGTGGCGCGAGTGCATGCAGCAGCTCCGCCGCGTCCGCCGCGAGGCGTTGACCCCGCTGCTGCAGGAACCGTCCCACGAGCAGCGCGAAGATGAGGATCGCGAGACCATCGAAGTACACCGGCCCGCGGCCGGTGATGGTGTTCACGGCGCCCTGCACGAAGCCCGCGGCCAGCGCGATCGCGATGGGCAGGTCCATGTGCAGCGTGCGGGTGCGCAGCGCACTCAGCGCGCCCGTGAAGAAGACGCGCCCCGGCCAGATGAACGTCGGCACGACGAGCGCGAAGCTCACCCACCGGAAGAGGTGCGCGTACGTCGACTCCATGCTGTTCACCTCGCCCGCGTAGAGGGCGAGTGCGGCCAGCATGATGTTGATCGCGATGGCACCGGCCACGCCGATGCGCACCAGCATCGCGCGGTCTTCCTTGCGGCGCATGGCCGCACGCGTCACGCCCCGATACGGATGCGGCGCGTAGCCCAGCGCGTCGAGCGCGCGCGCGATGGTCGAGAGCGACACGGCCGCCGCGTCCCACTCCACCACGGCCAGCGCACGTCGCACGTCCAGCTCGGCCCGCGCCACACCGCCCTGCAGCAGGGGCAGCCGCTCCACCAGCCACACGCACGAGGCGCAGTGCACGCCTTCGAGATACAGCTCGGTGCGACGCCGCCCGCCGGCCGTGTCCCGCACGTACAGCTCGGCGAACGCGGGATGATCGAACTCCTCGTAGCTCCGGCCGCTGGGCCGCACCGGCGCGTCACGCCGCTCGGCGAAGCCGTAGTAGCCCGTGAGCCCGTGCGACTGCAGCAGCGCGTACGCGGTGCCGCATCCGGTGCAGCAGAAGCTCGGGTCGGCGCCGTCCTGCACGAACGCCAGCGGCACCGGCAACCCGCAGTGCGCGCAGGCGACGTCGGTGGCCTCCGTGCTCGCGGACGGTGCCGGCGATGTCGCCACCAGCGACAGGGTCTCCATCACGTCAGTGCGCATGATCATCCATGTGTTGGTCTGCACGGGCGTCCGCGCGGGCGTGCCCAGGCGCCGCGACCGGTGGTGCCGCCGTCATCGTCGCGGCGGCGACATGCCCCGTGTGCGTGCTGCCCAGACGGCCACTCATGGAGAGCAACCCCATCACGAGCACGACCACCGCCTGGACGGTGGGCAGGCGGCGACCGAGTGGCGCGAGCAGGCGACGCGCGCCCACGGCGACCACGAGCAGTGCCGGCACCGTGCCGACCCAGAAGAACGCCATGGTGGTCATGGCCGACGACACGCTCCCCGTGCCCCCGGCCGTCGCGACGAACACATAGAGCCAGCCGCAGGGAAGGAGCGAGGTGAGCAGCCCCGTGGCGCCGGCCCGCACCACGGGCGGCTGCGTCTGCAGGCGCTGCATGGCCCCGCCGAGCAGGCGCTGCCAGGCGAGTGGCGCGCCCATGCCTGCGCGCCCGAGTCCGATGACGTGCCCGTGCCGCGCGGCGATGGCCGAGAGGGCCCACGCGACCATCAGCGCGCCGGCGATGACTGCGGCGCCACGCTGCAGCCCCGCCAGGGTGCCCGCGTGCGTGACCTGTGCGCCCAAAGCGCCGGCCAGCGCGCCCAGCGCGACGTACGCGGCCAGGCGGCCGCCATGATACGCGAGTTGCGTGAGCGTCGGCGTCCAACGCGCCGTGCGCGCTGTGTGCGCCGCCGCCGTGTCAGCCGCGGGCGTGCCCATCGGCACGGTGCCCATGCAGGCAAAGCCGCCGCACATGCCGGCGCAGTGCACACTCCCCACCACGCTCGCCGCCAGCACGCCGATGGCGGCTGGGGCGATCATCGTGGGGTCTCCGTCGCGCGCACTGCCGCCGTCACGGGCGTCAGGGCCGTCACGCGCAGGCGATGCGAGTACTGCGCGTCGTCCTTGGTGGCGTCGATGCGCACTTCCCACTCGCCGGCGTGCGCCACGGGAATGGCCGCCGTGTAGACGCCCGCACGCTCCTCCCGCAGCACGGCCGTCACCGAATCGTTGGCGCGGGCGTTGAAGCGCGCCACCACGCGCACCGTCGCGCCGGCCAGCGGGGCCGCGTCGGCGCCGCGGAGCTGCACGGTGAGCAGGCCATGCCCGTCCCGGTCGACCGGCGCGAGGGCGGCATCGACGCCCCACCCGAGCGCAAGCGTGCGCCGCTCAGCGGCCATGAGGGAGTCGAAGGCGACGGCCTTCGCGTAGTAGTCGGGCTCGATGGCGAACGCCGGATCGGCATTCGCGATGCGCATCACCCACAGGTTGGCCGCAACCGTCGCACCGAGGATGACGGTCACGCCCAACGGCCATGACATACCGGGCTTCACTTGGTCTCTCCAGGAGTGGCGCCCGTCGCCGTCGCGGGCCCCAGGAGGCGCCAGCGCACGGTTTCGTGCCACCCCTCCGTGTCGGTGACCGTGAGCGTCATCCACTTCTCGCCGCCGACGAAGGCGCGCGATGGCAGGAGGATGAACAGGCTGGTCGTGCGCGTGGCGCCCGCCGGGACGGCGAACGGGTTTTCGGGAATGGCCACCGTGACGTCCTCGGCGCGGAGGTCACCGCCGATGAGACTGTCGAGGGTGATGGTGTACGCGGTGCCCTGGCTCCGGCGGTTGGTGAGCTTCACGCGCACCTGGTTGGCGACACGCCCGTCGGCCTCCTGCGTGAAGGGCGCACCGATGCCGCGCAGCACCGTGAAGTCGGCGGGGGCCTTCTGCAGCAGCGCCGTGGCGAGGCCGCCGAGGAGCACGAACAGCACCAAGGGATAGAGGACGGTGCGCAGGCTCAGGAGCTTGCGCGGCGCGCCGGCGATGGCGTCCTGCGACGCGTAGCGGATGAGCCCCGTGGGCTTGCCGACGCGCGTCATGATCTCGTCGCAGGCATCGATGCACTGCGTGCAGTGCACGCACTCCATCTGCAGGCCGTTGCGGATGTCGATGCCGGTGGGGCAGGTCTGCACGCAGGCCGAGCAATCGATGCAGTCGCCGGCGTTCGGGTCGCGCGGGGCGCCCTTGGCACCGGCGGCGTGCGCGCGCGGTTCGCCGCGCGTGTAGTCGTACGCGACGATCGTGCTCTGGCGGTCGATGAGCGCGCTCTGCCACCGGCCGTACGGGCAGACGATGAGGCAGGTCTGCTCGCGGAAGTAGGTGAAGTTGAACCACACGATGCCGGTGAACGCCACCACGAAGGCGAACGCCGCCGGGTGCGCGGCCGGGCTGTGCACCATCCACGTATAGAGCTGGTCGGTGCCGACGAAGAACGCCAGCATCGTGTGCGACACGAACAGCGACATCAGGAAGAACGTGACGTACTTCGCGATGCGACGTGGCGTGAACCACGCGCCCTTCTTGTCGAGGTTTCGCGACTGCGCATAGCCGCCGTCGAACCAGCGGCCGATGGGGCGGAAGAGGAACTCGAGGTAGACCGTCTGCGGACACGCCCAGCCGCACCACGCCCGCCCCGCCAGCGCCGTGACCAGGAAGATCCCGATCACGCCACTGGCCAGCACGAGCATGAAGAGCAGCGTGTCGGTGGGGAGGAACGTGTAGCCCATCAGCGTGAACTGCCGCCGTGGGAGGTCCATCAGGAAGATCGGCTTGCCGAACAGCCGCAGGTGCGGCGCGGCGAAGAAGATCGCCATGAGCGCGTACGCCACCACGCGCCGCCTGCGCCACCACGCCCCGTGCGACGGCTTCGGGCGGATCCACCGCCGCGTGCCGTCTTCATTGAGCGTGGGGAGCACGCGCCGCCCGGCGCCCGGATGCACACTGCCGGGCGTCGCGGGGGTGCTGCGCGTGGGAGCGTCGAGAGAGCTCATGGAGTGGGCGCGGGCGCCTGCGCCGGTCCTTGCGGCGGCTTCGGGTTGGGCGGGTTGGTGCCCTGCAGCGACACCACGTACGCGACGACCTCCTGGAGCTGCGCCGGCTTGAGCAGCTTGCCCCAGTTCGGCATCCCCTTCTCGAGGACGCCGAGGTTGATGGTGCGATAGACGTCGACGGGCGTACCGCCGTGGATCCACGCATCGTCGGCGAGGTTCGGGCCGATGAGGCCACCACCGTCGGCACGGTGGCACGAGGCACAGTTGGTGGCGTACACCGTCTTGCCGCGCTCCCGCGCGCCGGCGTCGGCCACGATGGCCGCGAGCTGCTCCGGCGGCAGCGTGGCCTCAGGCTCGGGGTGCGCCGCCTTGTACGCCGCCACCGAGGCGTCGTAGTCGGCGATGCGTCCCTTGCCGCTGCCCACGGGACCCACGTTGAACATGTAGATGACGGAGAAGATCACCGTGCCCGCGAAGGTGAGCAGCCACCAGCGGGGCATCGGGTTGTCGTACTCCTGGATCCCGTCGTACGTGTGATCGAGGAGCTTGTCGGTGGGCGCGCTCGGCGGGGCGCCCGGGCCAGTGCGAGGTCCGGTCATGGTCAGCGCTCCGGCCGGCGCGCCGGCACGAGCGATCCGTCGTCGAAGGGGAGCCGCGCGGCGTCGTCGAGCTCCTGACGACGCGACGGCAGGAAGGTGCGGATGGCCACCGCGATGAACACCGCAAGGAAGAGGACGAGCGCCACCTGGGTGTAGAAGGACAGCCCCGCGTGGCTCATGATGTCGGAGAGCTTCATTTCTGACTCACCTTGATGTCCATGCCGAGGCGCTGCATGTAGGCGACCATGGCGATGATCTGCTTGTCGGCGAGCCCCTGCGGGCCGCCTTCCTGCACGATCGCGTCGGCGAGCCGCTGCGCCTGTGCCCGCGCCTGCGCCGGGGCGGTGTTCACCGCATCGCCGTACGGGACGCCCACCATGGCCATCGCGTCGACGCGGGCCTGGATGCCGTCGAAGTCGAGCGACTTGGTGAGGAAGTGCGCGTACGACGGCATGATCGACTTCGCGGTGACGGCCCGCGGGTTCTCGAAGTGCCGCACGTGCCAGAGGTTCGGGTACTTGCCGCCCTCACGCGCGAGATCGGGGCCGATGCGGCGCGAGCCCCAGAGGAACGGGTGCTCGTACACCGACTCGCCCGGCTTGCTGTAGTCGCCGAACCGCTCGGTCTCGTAGCGGAACGGACGCACCATCTGCGAGTGGCAGTTGAAGCACCCCTCGGCGATGTACAGGTCGCGGCCGGCCAGTTCGAGCGGCGTGTACGGCTTGACGCTCGCGATGGTCGGCACGTTCGACTTGATGAGGAACGTGGGGATGATCTCGAAGAGCGACGCGACGATCACCGCGAGCGTGGTGAGCACCGTGAAGAGCATCGGCGCGCGCTCCCAGGCGCGGTGCCACTGCACCTGGTTGAAGCGGCCCCAGAGCGTGGTGGCCGGCACCGGCGCGTGCGTGTCGACATAGCGCGGCGCCAGCGGCGCGGCCTCGACCACGGGCACGTCGTACGTCTTCGGGCGGTTGGCCCACGTCTTGAGCACGTTCCAGCCGAAGAGCACCATGCCGGCGATGTAGAACGTGCCACCCACGACACGCATCCAGTACATCGGCATCAGCTTGAGCACGGTCTCGACGAAGTCGGGATACGCGAGGCGTCCCGTCTCGTCGAAGGCACGCCACATGAGCCCCTGCGTCACGCCGGCGCTGTAGATGGCGACGACGTACAGCACGATGCCCACCGAGGCGATCCAGAAGTGCATCTCCATGGCCTTCTTGCTGTACACCGGCGCCTGGAAGAGGCGCGGCAGCAGCCAGTAGATCATGCCGAACGTCAGGAAGCCGTTCCAGCCCAGCGCGCCCGTGTGCACGTGCGCGATGATCCAGTCGGTGTAGTGCGCGAGGGCATTGACGCTCTTGATGGAGAGCATCGGCCCCTCGAACGTCGACATGCCGTATGCCGTCACGCCGACCACGAAGAACTTGAGGATCGGATCCTGCGCGACCTTGTGCCAGGCGCCCCGCAGCGTGAGCAGGCCGTTGATCATGCCGCCCCAACTCGGCGCCCACAGCATCACGCTGAAGAGCATGCCCACCGTGCTCGCCCACTCGGGCAGCGCGGTGTAGTGCAGGTGGTGCGGGCCGGCCCAGATGTACATGAACACCAGCGACCAGAAGTGCAGGATGGACAGCTTGTAGCTGAACACCGGCCCTTCGGCCGCCTTGGGCATGAAGTAGTACATGAGTCCGAGGAACGGCGTCGTGAGGAAGAACGCGACGGCGTTGTGCCCGTACCACCACTGCATGAAGGCGTCCTGCACGCCCGCATAGATGCTGTAGCTCTTCAGCATCCCGGCCGGCATGGACAGGTTGTTGAAGATGTGCAGGATCGCGACCGTCACGATGGACGCGATGTAGAACCACAGCGCCACGTAGAGGTGGCGCTCACGCCGCTTGATGAGCGTGCCGAAGAAGTTCACGGCGAACGCCACCCACACCACCGCGATCGCGATGTCGATGGGCCATTCGAGCTCCGCGTACTCCTTGGCCTGCGTGAAGCCCAGCGGGAGCGTCAGGGCGGCCGAGACGATGATCGCCTGCCACCCCCAGAAGTGGAACCGGCTCAGCCCATCGGAGAACATCCGCGCCTTGAGCAGGCGCTGCGAGCTGTAGTAGCAGCCGGTGAAGAACGCATTGCCGGCAAACGCGAAGATGACGGCGTTGGTGTGCAGCGGACGCAGGCGACCGAAGGAGAGGAATTCGGTGCCGAAGTTGAAGATCGGGTTCGCAAGCTGCAGCGCGATCAGCAGGCCGACCAGCATGCCCACGACGCCCCACAGGATGGTGGCGAAGAGGAACTTGCGGACGATGTCGTCGTCGTAGCTGAACCGATCGAGTGCGGCGACCGATGGGCGAATGCCACCCATATCGGCCGCCGCGCTGGAGGCGGGGGTCATCGAGTGCCCTCAGGCAGGGGGAGTGAACGTGTGCCCGAGAGTGTAGGCCGAGGGGGGAATTCCCTCCGTCAGGGTGCGGTTGGAGTTCGGTCGGGGATTGCCTGATCTGGCCATAGGGTCTCCAGGCCCAAGCCCATGCCGGCGCCGTCCGGCTCACGGAGTCCGTACGCTCTACTGCAGGCGAAGGACCTCGATGTGCTGAAGCTCCGAGGCCGTCCGACGCGCAACGATCAGGTACGGCTCGAAGACTGCGAGAATCAGCGCCCCTTGAGGCAGGTCAACTCGCTGCGGCTTTCGCTCTCCCCGGGCGAATCCATACCACACGCTTCGCCCATTCGTGGCCGGCATCGCCCGAAGCCACACGCGGTCGCGCGACGAGCGGACCGCAATCTCCCCATCGAAGGGTGGAAAGCGCTCGTCCAGATGGGCCTGCAACTGCATCGGCCGTACCGCCTTGCGTACAGAATCCGGAATCAGAATCGGCTCTCCCGGAAACGCCTGCTTCTCCAGGACTCGGCCATCGTTTCCCAGCCACAACACCGCACGCGAGTCACAGTGCGCCACGACCCGCGTGCCGTCGCGAAGAATCAGGAGCGCGTCCCATGCGGTGTAGGGCACCCGATAGGACACCGCAACAGGTGCAGTGGAACGGCCTCCGGCCGGGGCGTCCAAGGCCACTGTAGACCACTTCGGACCACGAAGCGTGCCGTCCAGCCTGAGCGCGTGAAGCTCGCCGGCCGGGTATTGCCAGCCGAATGGTGGCAGCTCCCGTGAGGCAGCACCGAGAGCCGGTGCGACGAAGACGAACGTGCCGCTGTCGTCAATGGAACGCGCCATATCGAGGCTGGAGGCGCCTCGACCCGCCGGAAACGGCGAGGAGCGCACGAACTGAGCGCTTGCGTTGTACTCGGACACGCGCCGCAGCTCCGGATCGATGACGAGTGCGCCGGACCCACGCGGAATCACGAACTGAGGAAGGCGGTACTCCCCAGGGCCCGATCCCGTGCGGCCGACGACGCGGACCTTTCCTCGCGAGTCCACGATGGTGAGTTCTCGGGCGCCCGCGTCCGCAACGAGTAGCCGACCATCAGGTAAGCGCACGGCGCTTGTAGCGCTCGTGAAGTGTGCGTCAGTAACGAGAACTGGCAGCAGTCGCTGCGCGGCGGCTCCCCGGGGCACGGCAAGGCCTGCAATCGCGACGAGGGCGAGAAGGCTGGTGTGACGAAGCGAGGTCCACGGGAGCCGGCGTGAAGGGAGAAGCATGATCCGCCTATTGAGAGCAAACACAGCGTGCAGCCGCTGACATCAGGCCGGGAGAGACTAGGGACGTAGTTCGTAGGTCGTTCGCAGGGTCTCGCGCGTACTTGTGAGCACACCTCGTCGATGAATGACGCTCGGCGTGCGTGCGCTACTCACCGTTGCGAGCAACGCACGTGCGAGGCGATCACTCACCGTTGTGACTGGTAGCGAGATGGCTTCGCGGCGCAGGTAACGCTCAAGTACACGCAGCGAGTCTGCCGGAGCCATAGCAACCACAAGCACCTTTGGCCCGCCCCGATTTCGTTGACGCTCGAGGCTTGCGAGATTCTCGAGCAGCTGGCTGCACTCCGACGGCTCAACGACGACCAGTTTGACTGGATCCGCGGGAGCCGCGCCCAGCACGCGCCAGCTCAGATAGGTCGAAACCAAGTGCCCGCCCGCCGTTGCGAGGGGCGATACCGAGCCACGACGGAAAGCGAGCACAGCCAGGAACGCGAAGGCGAAGATCGCGGCGGTTCGGTGCCTGCTCATCCGGGCGAACACAGAGGCAAGGTTTGCAGAAAGCGGCGAGGTCGATCCTTGTGCGCGCCCGTCCTTCATTCCAGACGCGCACAAGGTCTGCCGAGAGCGCTAGTCCTTCTTGATGTTCCGGTAGTCCATCTCAGTGCACACGCCGTTGGTCCACTTCACACAGAAGTGGTAATAGCCGCAGAAGTAGGTACCCGTCCAGCAGCCTCCGCCCGGTACTTCGTCCTCGACCGCCGCGGCCGTCCTCTGAGGGACGGCAAGAGCGCCAAGGGCTCCCGCCATCACGACCGTCTGGACCGCAGTCCGCCAGTGCTTCGCCATCGATCGGCTCATCTCACGCAACGATCGGCTGTACTGCTGCTGCATTGAATCCTCCTCGTGACTGATTTTCACCTAACTTGCTCCACAGCACTTTCGACACCCAGCTCGTCGGATCACCAGCATTGCCATGAGCGCAAGTTCCGTGACCGACATTGGTCGTCGTGACGCCATCGTACCCCCCCCCGTCGACCGCCGTCAAGAGGCGCGGAGACAGATGAGGCGGCGCCTCAGGTCAGTTCCCCCAAACGCGGCCTCCACCCTACCTCCGCCCCCTACGCCGCTCGCCGCCGCCGCCCCTCCGCGCTCCGCGCCTCGGCGCTCCGCGCCTCCGCGTGGCGACGGTGGTCGTTCCTCACCTCCGCGCCCTCCGCGGTCCGAAAGCGCTCGCTCTGTTCCCGCTGGGCTGCCGCCTGCGCCTGCAGCGCCCGCGCCGCCGCTGCCGTCTCCTCGGCGTTCTCCGCCGCCGTGTGCACCGTGGCGGTGAGCGACTGCGCCGCCGCCCGGATGCTCGACAGCCCCTCGCGCTGCGCCTCCGCCGCCGTGCCGATCTCGCCCATCACCACGTCCACCGACCCGATCTGCGTCGACACCTCGCGCAACTGCACACCCACGTCGCCGCTGATCGCCACACCGCCTTCCACGCGGTGCACCGCCTCCTCGATGAGCTGCGCCGTCGTGCGTGCCGCCTCGGCACAGCGCATCGCGAGCGCGCGCACCTCGTCCGCCACGACCGCGAAGCCGCGCCCCGCGTCGCCGGCACGCGCCGCCTCCACGCTCGCATTGAGCGCGAGCAGGTTGGTCTGGAACGCGATCTCGTCGATCGTGCGCACGATCTTGGCCGTCTCCCGGGCCGCGTCGCGCGTGCTGTCCATGGCCGCGATGAGTCGCTCCACGCCCGCCACGCCCGCCTCGGCGGCGCGGCGCGCTCCCTCGGTGGTCTCACGCGCCGTGCGCGCATTGGCCGCCGTGTCCGCGCCCAACGACACCAGCTCGTCGAGTCGCGTGCTCACCACGGTCAGCGTCTCCGCCTGTTCGGCGGTGACGTTGGCCAGCGCCGCCGCGCCTTCGGCGATCTCCTGCGACGTGCCGTCGACCTGCTGCGCCGTCTCGCGCAGCGCCCCGATGGCCGAGCGCAGGTCGCTGAGCGCGTCGTTCATGTCGGCGGCGGTCTGGTCGTACTCGGCGCTGAATCCGCTCCCCACGACGCGCGTGAGATCGCCCGCCCGCATCGCACCCACCACCGGCGACAGCGACGCCAGGAACTGCGTCGTGACCGCGTGCGCCGCCTCCTGCTGGGCGCGCAACGACTCCACCAGCGCCCCCGCTTCGGCAATGCGCGACGCGACCGCCGCGAACGTCCCCTGCAGCGCCGCGACCGTACCCGACGTCCGCATGGCGCGCCGCTCGGCGATGGCCGCGCCCAGCTCGGTGGCCTGTGCGTCGAGGGCCTGCACGGCGGAGATCACCTCGCGCACTGCCGCCGCCACGCCATCACCGGCTGGCACGACATCGAGTCGTCCCACACCGACTTCGTGCAGCGACTCGAACACCGACTGGGTGGCGTGCGCTTCGTCGGCGAGCTGACGACTCAGGAACACCAGCACCGCCGTCTCGAAGACGACGAAGAGCGCGTGCACGACCACCATGGGGAGCCCACCGCCGTGGTTGAGCAGGTGCACGCCGGTGCCGGCCGCCTGCAGCAGGTGGAAGCCCACGTGATGCACGGCGATGAGCGCTGCCGCCGAGAGCGGCACACGCCAGTCGCGATAGACCAGCAGGAACGCCAGCGACGCGAAGACGTGGAAGTGCATCTCCACCAGGCCGTGCGACAACTGGATGAAGAGCGCCGAGTAGCCCATGAACGCCGCGCCCACGAGGTGCCGGGTGCCGGCGGCGCCCGCCGCGCGCCGCGACGCGACAAACGGGGCGAGGGAGAGCGGCAGCGCGCCGGCCACGGCGAGCAGCAGGGCGTGGTAGTGCCAGCCGACGAGCACGGCGACGGGCAGGTGCGCGAGGAGGACAACGCCAAGCAGGCGGTCGGCCGCAATGCGGCTGCGGCCGAGGACGGTCTCGGTGGACATGGCTCTGGGGTGCGACAAGGAGCGGACAACCGGCTGGCCAGCGCCATCGTCGACGCAGAACACGAGCGCATTGCGGGGGGGCGGACGGGCCGGGCCCTGTCCGCGCTCCTCCCCAGTTATCGGCCATGGTGGGCAACGGCTTGACCCTGCGTGACAGCCCATGCCGCCGCGCGAACGCGGACTTCGCCGTCCGGAATGGGGTCGCCGCGCCGCGTGCGGCGGGCACATTCGTGGCGTGGCGGCACTATAATGAGCGCATGTCGAGCCACCCTTCCTTCGACGGCGCCGGCGCTGCGACCCCACGGTCGCGGCGGGCCGTGCTGGCCGCCCTCGCCGGTGCTGCCGGCGCCCTCGTTCTGGGACGCCCGGTCGCGGCGTTCGCGGCATCCGCGCCGCTCCCCAAGATGGTCGTCTACAAGGATCCGGGCTGCGGGTGCTGCAAGGAGTGGGTCGCGCACGTGCAGAAGGCCGGCTTCACGGTCGAGTCGCACGACACAGCCGACATGGACAGCGTGAAGAAGAACTTCGGCATCCCGGCCGCGCTGGCGAGCTGTCACACGGCGCGCGTCGGCACGCTGGTGGTGGAAGGACATGTGCCGGCCGATCTCATCATCAAGCTGCTGAACGAGAAGGGCACGACGCGCGGCCTCGCCGTACCGGGCATGCCCATCGGCTCGCCGGGCATGGAGGTGGGCACGCGCAAGGATGCCTACGACGTGCTCGCGATCGAGAAGGACGGCCGTACGCGCGTGTACGCCAAGCGGTGAGCGCCGCCACGGCCGCTGCCGCGACGGACGCCGCGGTGCTGAACCTCGCGCCCGACTTCGAACCACCCGCCGACATCTACCACGCGCCGCCGCCCATCGCGGTGGGCGACCTGTTCGTGCACCACGCCGAGGAAGCGGACATCCCGGCGATCGTCACGCTCAACAACCTGTATGCGCCCGACGGCCTGACGCTGCACCGCAGCGAGGCCTTCGTGACCGCGCACCTGCAGGACTACCAGGTCATCCGCGACGGCAACGGCACCATCCTGGGACAGGTGGCGCTCGACGAGTACTCGCCGAGCCTGGTGGAGCTGGTCTCGCTCGCCGTCGCGCCCGAGGCGCAGGGGCGCGGCATCGGGCAACGGCTCATCACCGCGGCGCTGCAGCTTGCGAAGGAGCGGGGCTACCCCGAGCTGTTCGCGATCTCGCTGGCCGAGCCGCTGTTCCTGCGCATGGGCTTCGTGGAGAGCACGATCCTCCACTATCCCGAGAAGATCGCGCGCTACAAGACCATCTCGCGGTCGGAGCTGTCGATCGGGCGGAAGTTCTGTTTCACGGTGAAGCTGCTATAGTGCGCGCATGACACTCTTCGACGCCCTCGCCGCCCGCCGTTCCGTCCGTCAGTTCACCGACCGCACGCCCACGCGCGACGAACTCGAGCAGATGCTCGATGCCGCCGTGCTCGCGCCGAATCATCGCCTCACCAATCCCTGGCGCTTCTATGTGCTCGGCCCCGAGGCGCGTGCCGCGTACGGCCTGGCGCTGGGGCACCGCAAGGCGAAGAAGGCCACCGATGAGGCACAGGCCGCGCAAATCCGGCAGGCCACCAGCGACGACCATCGCGCGTGGCCGTGCATGCTGGTGGTGGCCATGACGCAGCACGAGAATCCGGAGATCCGCGAGGAAGACTACGCCGCCACGTTCATGGCGGTGCAGAACGTCTGCCTCGCGGCCACGGCCCTCGGGCTCGGTACGCACATCCGCACCGGTGCGATCATGGGCGACCCGGCCGCGCGCGCGGCGGTGGGCGTGTCCGACGCCGAGCGCATCGTCGCCGTGCTCACTGTGGGCACCCCCGCGGTGGTGCCCGACGCCAAGCCGCGCACGCCGGCCCGCGAGCTCACGCGCTGGGTGCCCTGACCCGCACCACCCGGCGCACTCAGTCGTAGTGCGCCGGCTTCACCAGCTTGATGCGCGTGCCGTTGATGGCGGTGAGCTGCCCCGACCACACCTTCTGGTACAACGTGCGCAGGTCGTTGCGGTCGGCGTCGGTCATGAGGCTCTTGGCGCCGTAGTTCATGATGCTGAACGGCTTGTGCGTGCCGAAGATCTCGCTGGCCCACTCGCGTTCGCTGATCTTCGCGAAGAAGTGGCGCAGGCCGAACACGTGCCCGAACTCGTGCGCGAGCGTCTCCACCTGCTCCTTCTCGCTCTGCCCGAGCATCATGGGATAGATGGTGAGCTCGTGACGCCCGGAGTCGGGAAAGAACGCACTCGCGAGCGTGCAGCCGCTGATGTCGCAGTCATCGGCGTTGCGCACCGCCACCTCGAAGTCCCACGCATCCCTGCGCTCGGCGAACTTGATGGGCACCGCGTCGCCCCACGCCAGCAGCGCCTTGCCCAGGAGTGTGCGCACGCGCGCCTTGGCCTGCTCCGGGTTGCGGAAGCGCCGGATGGACTGCTCCTGGAAGCGCCAGCGGAGCGTGCAGTTCTTCGCCCACAGCGGGATGAAGCCCTCTGACGCATCGACGACGATGCGGACGCGCGCGTCGTTGCCCGGCGTCGCGAAGCCGCGCGTGTCGGTCACGCACTTGATCTTCTTGCCGTAGACGTGCTGCTCCGACGTGCGCGCGCGTGCGGCCTCGGTGGGGGGAAGCAGGGCGAGATCGTCGTCCGCTGCCGCTCCGGTGCGGGCGCCCGACCGTTTTGTCGCCTGCTTCGATGCCTGCTTCGTCGCCCGCGTCGTCACGCGCGTGGTGGTGCGCTTCGTGGTGGTGCGACGGCGTGTGCCTGCCATGGGTGCTCCTGCGCGAGAGGTCCCGCCCGGTGTGGTGACTGCGACGGCGCGCTTCAGGGGGCGCGCCGTCGGGCCCGGCGGTGGGACGTTGCGCCGCCGGGCCCCGCGCCGCGAGCGTGCTCGAGCATTCGCGGTGCGGGGCCGGCCTCAGGTTCGTCGCGAGGCAGCGTCAGAACAGGAAGAACGCGAAGCGGCCGCCACTCGCGCCCAGGCTGCTGAAGCGCTGGTTCACGATCGTGTTGTAGATGGAGCCGAACGTGTACCGGATGCCGATATTCGTCGTGATGCGGAAGCCGGTCTGGAGTGCCTGGCGCTGCAGCAGGATCTCCTCCTCGGTGTTGCCGGCACGCGGGAGGTAGATCTGGTCGTTCACCCGGGCCGCCGAGCCGCCCACGTTGAGCGAGAAGCCGCGCCCGAGCCGCAGGTCGACGTTGCCACTGAGTGTCAGCGCGTGGCGGTCGAAGTCGTGCAGGTAGTTGAGCCAATCGAGCGAGACGTTGCTCGAGCCCCAGGACTGGCGCGCCACGTACGACGCGGTGGCCTGCTGGCTGAAGCGCGTCTCCGAGTCGCGGTCGAACACCGTGGTCCGCTGGTAGTCGTAGTAGTTGGGGCCGACGTTGTACAGGAACGTGAGCTGGCGTCGCGTCTGCTCCGTCCACGGGAACACGTTGTACTCGATGGCGGGCTGCGCACGCAGCGCGAGGTCCTGGTTGAGGAAGTCCGAGTAGCCCGCGCCGAGCTTGAGTCCCGCCGACCAATGCGTGTTGAGCGAGCGTACCACGAGCGCGTTCGCATTGTACGTGCGCTGCTCGTTGCGCACGGTGAACGCGGGGCGCGACGCCGTGGCCGGGATCTCGAAGCGCTGTTCGTTGAGATTGGAGCTCACCGACACGTTGAGCTTCCACTTCTCCGTGGCTCGGTTGGCCGAGAGCGCCAGCGACCCGTTGAAGGACGACTGCTGCTCTTCGGCGCGGATGAAGGCGTTGAAGTTGGTGGTGTACGTCCAGAGGTTCCACTTGTCCTTCAGGGACGCCGCCGACGGCTGCGCCGCCTGCTGTCCGAAGGGCGCGAGGTACGCCATCTGGAGGCGTGTGGCGATGGGCGACTTCGCGACGTACCGCGCGAGCCCGAGCTTGAACGTGCGGGCCAGCTCGCGGCGGATGCGATCGTCGGGATCGTTGGGGAGCGTGTTGAGGACCAGCGTGTCGGCCATGCCTTCGAACCGCCGACGGCCGATGAAGGTGATCGTGTTCTCCGTGCCGCCGCCGCCGTTCTGCAGCCCGGACACCAGGATCTGCACGTCGGCGTCGAAGCGGTCACGCATCCAGTTCACGAAGTTGACGTCGGTGACGATGAAGTCGCGGTCGCAGCCGCGAATGCGTCCCTGACAGTCGAGGAAGACGCGGATGGCCTGCGACTGCAGCGTCGCCGAGTCGGGGGCAGCGAGGCGGGGCGCGCCGCCGGGAACGCCGGCGGGAACGCCACCGACACCGCCCGTCGGGGGGCGTCCCGGCGGACCGCCTTGCGCGAGGGTCGGACGCGCTGCGGAGAGCGCGAGGAGGACGAGTGCGATAGACGTGGGGCGGGAACGCAGCATGCGAGAGGAGAGCGAGGGGGACAGGACATCCAGACCGACGGCGAACGCGGCAAGACGCCTCCGGGTTGCCGATGCGCCGTGACGGCTCAGCACCTGAGGCGTGCAGGTGCAACCGCTCGGCCCCGTTCGGTGGAGATCTGCTTGACACTGTCACAACTGCGTCGGATGATGAGCGCCCGCAGGATCCCGCCGCGGTCGCGCTCTCCCCTCTCTCGCCACGCGACCGCATTTTCCCATTAGGAGAAAGTCTGGATGAGTGCTCGCGAACATTCGCGCAGGCACCGCGTGCGCCTGGCCGCCGCGATCATGCTGGTCGCCCTGGGCGGCCTTCCGCAGTCCGCACACGCGCAACAGGGGGGTGCCGTCCGCGGCACCGTCACCGATTCGGCGACCGGCCGCCCCATTGCCAGTGCCCAGGTGACCATTCCCGGCAGCACGCGCGGGACCGTCACCAACGAGTCCGGCACCTATCAGCTCACCGGCGTGCCGGCGGGTGCGGTGTCGCTGCGAGTGCAGCGCATCGGGTACGCGGCGGCCACCCGCGCGGTGACCGTCACGAGTGGCGGCACGGTCACGGCCGACGTGGCGCTCGCGCCGGTGGCGACGGTGCTCACCACGGTCGTGGCCACCGGCTACGGCAGCAGCCAGCGCGCGACGGTCAGTGCGGCCATCGCATCGGTCGATTCGACCGCGTTCGCGCGGCTCCCCGTGACCAGCATCGACAATGCGCTGCAGGGGCGCATCGCCGGTGTGCAGGTCATGCAGAACAGCGGTGAGCCGGGCACCGGCGTGTCGGTGCGCGTGCGCGGCCCGGCGTCGCTCAACGCGGGGAACCAGCCGCTCTACGTCATCGACGGCGTGCCGATGCTGCAGGGCACCTTCGAGCAGATCACGAGCACGAGCGGCCAGCGCATGACGCCCATCTCGGGGCTCAACCCGGACGACATCGCGTCGATCGACGTGCTCAAGGACGCGGCGGCGGCGGCCATCTACGGCTCGCGCGGCTCCAATGGCGTGGTGCTCATCACCACCAAGCGCGGCGCCGGCGGCAACAAGTTCCGCTTCAACATCAACAGCTCGCTGAGCTCGCAGAGCGTGGAGAAGACGCTCGACCTGCTCAACGCGACGCAGTACGTGACGCTCATGAACGAAGGGCGCGCGAACCAGGGGCAGGCGCCGCTGTTCGCGGCCGGCACCGACAGCATCAACACCGACTGGCAGGGCGCCGTGTTCCGCAACGCGCCCATGAGCGACGTGCAGCTCAGCGTGAGCGGCGGCAGTGACCGCCTGCGCATGTTCCTGTCCGGCGCCAACGTGTCGCAGACGGGCATCGTGATCGGCTCGCGGTACCAGCGCCAGACGATGCGTCTCAACATGGATGCGCAGGCCACGTCGAAGCTCTCGCTCATGGGCTCGGTCGGGCTCACGCGCGAATCCAACGACCGCGTGCCGGGCGACCTCAACGTCGACGGCATCGTGACGAATGCGATGTCGCTGCAGCCGTTCTCGCCCGTTCGCGGCACGTCGTTCGGCTACGGCGGCAATGCGCAGAACCTGCTGTACTCCAACCCGGTCGCGTTCGCGGCCTACAGCTCGCTCAACGCGCGCACGTTGCGGGCGCTCGGCAACATCGAGGCGCGCCTGCAGGCCACCGACCGCCTGACGCTCACCGGCCGCGCCGGCGCCGACGTGTACGGCGTCGACGAACTGCGCTGGCGCTCACCCAAGGTCGACCGCGCCACCAGCGCCAGTGTGGGCGGCGAAGGCGCCAACGGCCGCACGTCGGCCACGCGCTACGTGACCGAGGCGTTCGGCAACTACGACCTGGTGCGCAACGAGCGGCAGCAGCTCGCGCTCACGGCGGGCACGAGCCTCGAGCGCAACAAGAGCGACTTCAACTACGTCGCCGGCAACGGCTTCCCCACCGGCTTCGAGCGCTACGTGCGCAACGCGGCTGCCGTGTCCACCTTCGACGGCGGCGCGACGGAGAACACGCTGGTGTCGTACTTCGCGCGGGCCAACTGGTCGATGCGCGACAAGTACCTCCTCTCCGCCAGCTTCCGCACCGATGGCTCGTCGCGCTTCGGCTCGGCCAACCAGTACGGCCAGTTCCTCGCGGCCTCCGGCGCGTGGACGGTGTCCGACGAAGCGTACATGAGCGGACTGGCGAAGTACGCGACGCTCAAGCTGCGCGCCAGCTACGGCACCACCGGCAACCAGGGGATCAGCGACTTCGCGAGCCGCACGCTGGCCACGTCGCAGGCGTACTCCGGCACCACCGGGCTCGCCAACTCGCAGCTCGGCAATCCCAACCTCAAGTGGGAGCTGACCAAGGAGACCGATCTCGGGGCCGACGTCGGCTTCTTCGACGGGCGCGTCAACCTCATCGTCGACTGGTACGACCGCGCGACCAGCAACCTGCTCGTGCAGCGCCCCGTGCCGGCCACCAGCGGGTACACCAGCGTGTGGGACAACGTCGGTGCGATCAGCAACCGCGGCTTCGACCTCAACCTGCAGACGGTCAACGTCCGCGCTGGCGGCGCGGGCGGCTTCGAGTGGAAGAGCGACCTCAACGTCACCTTCAACAAGAACGAAGTCACCGAGCTGTACGACGGCCTGCCCATCACGGCGACCGTGTCGGGGCGCGTGACCAGCGTGGCGGCGGTGGGTCAGCCGCTCGGCACGTTCTTCGTGTACCAGTTCCTGCGCGTCGATCCGGCCAACGGCAACGCGCTGTATCGCAAGGCCGATGGCACCGAGACCGCGGCACCCGTCGCGGCCGACCTCACCTTCGCGGGCAACCCGCAGCCCAAGTACTTCGGTGGCCTCACCAACACCGTGACCTGGCGCAACTTCGACCTCAAGGGGTTCCTGCAGTTCAGCCAGGGCGGCAAGGTGCTCAACCTCGCGCGCATCTTCATGGATGACGGCGGCAACTCGCGCGACAACAAGTACGCGTCGGTGCTCAAGCGGTGGCAGAAGCCGGGCGACATCACCGACCAGCCGCGCATGGGCTCCACCGGCGGTGCGCGCTTCCTCTCGTCGCGCTTCGTCGAAGACGGCTCATTCGCCCGCCTGCAGGAGGTCACGCTCGGCTATCGCCTGCCGTCGGTGCTCGCCCGCAGCATGCGCGCCGACAACGCGCGCCTCTACGTGTCGGGGCGCAACCTCGTCACGTGGAGCAAGTACATGGGCTACAACCCCGACGTGAACAGCAACGGGGCCAATGCCAACACGGTCATGGGCGTCGACTACTACGCCTATCCGCTCGCCCGCATCGTCACCTTCGGCGTGAGCGCCGGCTGGTGATCACCATGACTCCTTCCTCCGACTCGCGCACGCCCTCGTCGCGTGCGCCCCTCTTCATGCGCCTTCGCCACACGACGTATCGGGCCACGCTGCTCGCCACGCTGGTCGGCGTCGCCGCCTGCGGCGACATCCTCAACGTCCAGCCGGTCACGTCGCTGCCGCAGGACCAGCTCATCGTCGACAACGCCACCGCCACCGCCGCCCTCAACGGTGCGTACGATGGCCTGCAGTCGGGGAGCTACTACGGCCTCTCGGCGCTGCTCGTGGGCGACCTCGCGGCCGACAACACGGTGTGGACCGGCACCTTCCAGTACCTCGGGGAGATGGCCACCAACCGCATGCAGGCCGACAACCCCGAAGTCACCGCGATGTGGACCGCGATCTACCAGCAGATCGATCGCGACAACGTCCTCATCAACAAGGTGCCCCAGGTGACGCTTGTGACCGACCCCGTGCGCAGCGACGTCATGGGACAGGCGTACTTCCTGCGCGCGCTGGGCTTCCACAACCTCGTGAAGTTCTGGGGCGGCGTGCCGATCCCCACGAAGCCCATCAACTCGCCCGCCGATGCGCAGGCGTACACGCGGGCGACGGTGAACGAGGTGTACACGCAGATCCTCAAGGACCTCGACAGCGCGCAGGCACTCATCCGCAACACCACCAATACCCGCTACGCCACGCTCAACGCGACCCGGGCGCTGCGGGCCCGCGTGCTGTTCTATCGCGCGGGGCTGCCGGGCAATGCCGGCGCGGCGGCGGACTACCAGGCGGCGCTCAACGAGGCGAACGCCGTGCTGCAGGGCCGTGACACGCTCACCGTGCCGTACGCCGATCTCTTCACCGCGGCAGGCACGAACACGAGCGAGGACCTCTTCCGCGTGTCGTTCAACGCGACGGAGACGAACGGCATCTCGAACTACTACCTGCAGGTGGGACGCGCCGAAGTGGCGCCGAGCACCAGCATCGACCAGGCCTACCCGGCCGGCGATGCACGCAAGGCGTGGTCGATCCGGCCGAGCGGCAACGCGGGACGTCCGTTGAACGGCAACAAGTACGCCGCGCGACCGGGCACGGAGCATGTGCACGTCATCCGTCTCGCGGAGGTCGTGCTCATCAAGGCCGAGGCACTCGCACGGCTCAACCGCCTGCCGGAAGCGGTGGCGCAGTACAACAAGGTGCGCGTCCGGGCGGGGCTCGCGCCGCACACGTTCACCACGCAGACACAGCAGGCGGTCATCGACGCGATCGAACTCGAGCGGCGTCTCGAGCTCGCCTTCGAAGGGGATCGCTGGCCCGACCTCAACCGGCTGGGCAAGGCGGTCGCGGTGAAGGGCATCGCTGACCGTCCGGGGCAGGCGCTCTTCCCGATCCCGCTGCGCGATACGCGCACATCGCCCAACCTGACGCAGAACCCGGGCTACTGAGCCGCACCGCTGGTGTGTGTACACGAAGGGCGACCGGTGTGATGCCGGTCGCCCTTCGTCGTGGTGGCCCCGCGCGCGTCGCCGCGCTACTTGAGCTTCGCGAGCGCCTCGTCGAGCATCTTCACGAGCGTGTCGCGATCGTAGCTGAACGGGTGCCCCTGGTTGAGCTGCACGAGTTCATCCATCGCCTTGCGAATGGTCGCGAGCCCCTGGTTGGCTGCCGGCACGACCATGTAGCGCGGCCGCGGCGTGGGCGACGTGAACGCATGCAGCGCCGCCGACGCGACGCTGTCGGGCGCGGGGTAGTTCTCGTAGTTGCCCATCGCGCGCACGAAGTTCTGCATCGCGGCCTCGAACGGCGTGCCCTTGGCCTTCTCGGCGGCCGCCACGGCGGCCGACATCGTGTTCTTGCCGATGTCCGAGCGGTAGTTGCCGGGCTCGATGAGGCTCGACGTGACGCCGAACTGCGCCATCTCCGCGCCGAGCGCGTCACTGAAGGCCTCGACGGCGTGCTTGCTCATGCTGTACACACCCAGCATGGCGCCGGAGAGGATCCCCGAGATGGACGACGTGGTGACCACACGCCCCTTGGAGGCAATGAGCAGCGGGCTCACGGCACGCGTCACCCGCAGCGGCCCCATCACGTTCACGTCGAGCACGCGCCGCAGCTCCTCGTCCTCGGTCATGACGAGCGGGCCGCCGGTGGCGATGCCCGCGTTGTTGACGAGGCCGTAGAGGCCGCGGCCGTCGCGCTGGATCTGCTGGACCACGGCGGAGATCTCGGCGTTCGACGTGACGTCGAGCCGCACCCCCTTCATGTTCGGGATCTTCGACAGCTCGGCGATGTCGTCCGCCTGACGGGCGCCGGCGTAGACGTAGAACCCCTCCTTGGCGAGCCGCTCGGCGATGGTGCGGCCGATGCCCGAGCTGGCGCCGGTGACGAGGACGGCGCGCTGGGGGGCGGACTGTGATGCCGCGAGGGTGGGGAGGCTGGCCGTGGCGGCGGCCACGAGCGCGGTGCGCAACAGGGCGCGACGGGAGAGGCGCATGGAGTCGGAGCTGGGGAGGGAAGGGCGAGAGGGCCGGGTGGATCGTACGCTGGTGGGACACCGCGCACCATGCCGGGGATGCCGGGCTGGTTCGCCGTGGACGCCGCATCTGAAACCGCACGGGACAACCCCGGCGTAGGTTTGCGTGTCTCCCTGCCGACACGCGTCGCCGTTCCCGCCCTTTGCCTGCCGAGCCCGCCATGCCTCAATCGTCCGGATCCGCCGGCGGTGCCCCTGCCGCCGACGTCATTGCCCGCGCGGATGCGCAGCTCGCGCAGCTCAACGCCCTGCAGCAGCGGCGCGAGCTCGCAGGCGAGCAGTACCGCGCCCTCACGGCCGAACGGGGACGCATCGGCCAGGAGCGCCTGAACGCGAAGGCGCGCGGTGACGAAGCCATGGTGAAGGAGTTCGACGGCACGATCGCCCGCATGACCGCACGCATCGAGGAGCTGGAACGGACCGCGTCGCAGTTGGACGAGCAGCTCTCGCGGTCGCTGGCCGCCGGCGCGCACGCGCCCGATCTCGCAGATGCGCCCGCCATCGCGGATGCGCCGTCGCCTGAGCCGGTCGCCATCACGGTGGTCCCGCCCCGGGGCGCCGGGTCGATCGACTTTGCGCTGCAGGCCCAGCGTGTCGAGTTCCAGCGCATGATGCTCATCGAGGGCGGCGTGCTGCTCCTGCTCGGCGCGCTGCTCTGGCGCTTCGGCTGGGCGCGCGGCCGGCGACAGGCCGCGCGCGAGCAGGCGCCGCAGGTCGAGGCCTCGGCGGCGGAGGCGCGCATGCTGCAGGCTGTCGATGCCATCGCCATCGAGGTCGAGCGGCTGAGCGAGGGGCAGCGCTTCATCAACAACCTGCTGGCCAACCGCAAGCCCGAGCGCGACGTGCTGCCCGTGGCGCCGCGCAAGGCGACCACACCCAGCGACGGGTCGCGCATCACGCCGCACTGACGGGGCGCGCGGCTGGCGGTGACGGCGTGCGCGCCGTGCTCGCGGCCGCCGCGGGCGCTCTGTAGTTTCGCGACACCCGCCCAGCGCCGCGTGTGTCGGCGCGGACATGCCCCTCCGCGTGGAGCGTCGTCATGACCGATCGTCCGAGTCGTCGCGAGTTCATGGGCTTCACGGCGATCGGCGCGGCCGGCGCGCTCACGCCAGCCTGGTTGCACGCGGCGGGCGCACCCGCGTGGGCACCTGCCACCGTCGACCCCGACCTCGTCGTGCTCAACGCGACGGTGCACACCATGGATGCCGCGCGTCCGCGCGCGCAGGCGTTTGCCGTGCACGCCGGCCGCATCGTGGCCGTGGGCACGACGGCCGAGATGCAGGCGCTCGCGGGGCGCGGCACGCAGCGCTACGACGCCAAGGGCATGACCATCGTGCCGGGCTTCATCGACACGCACAACCACGCCGGCGGCACGACGCTGCTGTACGAAGTGCTGGTGGGGAATCCGTTCGAAGTGGAGTTCGTGAGCATCGCGAGCATCATCGCGAAACTGCGGGCCCGTGCGGCGCAGACGCCGGCGGGGCAGTGGGTGTCGGGGTACTTCCACGACGACACCAAGCTCACCGACAAGCGGCAGCTCACCCGGCAGGACCTCGACCAGGTGAGTACCGAGCACCCGGTGGTGGTGCGGCACCGCGGCGGGCACACGAGCTTCTACAACAGCAAGGCCTTCGAGCTGGCCAAGGTCACGAAGGACACACCGGCCCCGGCGGGCGGCACGTTCGACAAGGACGCGAATGGGGAGCTGTCCGGTCGCGCGACCGACCGGGCCATGAACGTGCTCAACGCGGCCGGCGCGCGCCCCACGCTGAGCGAGGCCGAGCGCGAGCGGCGCGAACGCGACGGCATCGCGCACATCTCGAAGGAGTTCGCCCGCTACGGCCTCACCACAGTGCATCACGAGGGCGGCGACCTGGCGGCCATCCAGGACGTGCGCGCCCGCGGCGACCTGCGGCATCGCGTGAACTACGAGGTGAGCGGTCGCACGCTCGACGCGATGATCACCAACGGCATCCGCACCGGCTTCGGCGACGAGTGGATCCGCTTCGGCGCGACGTCGGAATACACGGTGGACGGTTCGTTCAGCGAGCGCACGATGGCGCTGAGCACGCCGTACCCCGGCGGCACGTACAAGGGCAACGTGACGCAGACGCAGGAAGGGCTCGACGCGTGGGTGGAGCGGGTGCACCGCGCCGGCATCCAGGTGAACTGCCACGCCAACGGCGACGTGGCCATCGACATGTACCTCACGGCGTTCGAGCGGGCGCAGAAGGCGTTTCCGCGTCCGGATGCGCGCCCCAAGATCACGCACTGCACGCTCATCAACGACGATCTGGTGCGACGGATGAAGGCGCTCGATGCCGTGCCGTCGATGTTCACCACCTACGCGTACTACAACACCGACAAGTTCCCGTTCTACGGCGCCGAGCTGATGCAGCGGTGCATGGCGTTTCGCACGTTGCTGGATGCCGGCATCAAGGCGGCGGCCGGCAGTGACTTCAGCCCCGGCCCGTTCGCTCCGCTCATGGGCATCCAGGGCATGGTGACGCGCACCGGCTGGGACAACACCACCTGGGGTGCCAACCAGCGGGTGAGTGTGAGCGAGGCCATTCGCATCAACACGCTGCACGGCGCGTACGCCGCGCACGAGGAAGGGGTGAAGGGATCGATCAGCGTGGGCAAGCTGGCCGACTACGTGGTGCTGTCGGACGATCCGCACACCGTGGCCCCCTCGAAGATCAAGGACATCACGATCGTGCGCACGGTGGTGGGCGGGGCGACGATGCATGCGGCGTAGGAGGCCTGGTGGTGCGCCGTGCACGGTGCGGCGCGGGCCGCGCGACACACGGTTGTGATCCACGATGTCGTGATCATCGGTGCCGGGATCGCCGGCACCGCCGCCGCGCGCCTGCTGGCGTCATGGGGACACGATGTGCTGCTCGTGGAGCGGGAGCGCGCGGCGCGTCCCCCGCTCGCGCTGTCGCTGCCGCCCAGCTGCGCACCCCTGCTCGACGCCATCGGCGTGCGCGACGCGATCGATGCGGCCGGCTTTGTGCGTGGCACCGGCAACAGCGTGTGGTGGGGCGGTACCCCCGAGGCGCCCGCGCGCCTGCGCCTCGAGCCCTACGCGAGTGGACGCGCTGGCTGGCAGGTGGAACGCGGGGCGCTGGAGGCGCTGCTGCGCCGCGCCGCGCGCGAGGCCGGTGTCGCGGTGTGTGCCCCGGCCGTGGTACGGCAGGTCGCGCCACAGCCGCACCGCGCCGACGCGTCGCCGATGCTGGATGTCACGATCGACGACGACCAGACCGACGGCGCGACGACCCGGCATGCGCGCTGGGTGCTCGACTGCTCCGGGCGCGCCGGCCTGCTCGCCCGCGCGCAGCGCGACGTGCCGGCCGAAGCGCGCACACTCGCGCTCGTGGCCACCTGGGAGCGCGCGAGCGGCTGGCCGGTGGTGGAAGCGACCCACACCCTGGTCGAGAGCGCGCCGTGGGGGTGGGGGTGGTCGGTGCCCATCTCCGACACCCAGCGATGCTTCACGGCGATGATCGATCCGCGACGCACGGCGCGCGCCGGCGCCACGGGGTGGTCGGATGCGCACGGCGACCTGGCCGGCCGGTATCATGCGCGACTCGCCGACCTCCCCAACCTCGGCGCGCTCGTCACCGATGCGCAGCTCGTGCACGCCCCGTGGGCGTGCGATGCGACCCCGTACACGAGCCGCGAGGTCGCCTGGCCCGGCCAGCTGCTCGTGGGCGACGCGGCCAGCATGCTCGACCCGCTGTCGAGCTTCGGTGTGAAGAAGGCCCTGGCCTCGGCCTGGCTCGCTGCGGTCACGGTGCACACCACGCTGCTCACACCGGAACACACGCAGGCCGCGCTCACGCTGTACCGCGACCGCGAAGCCGCGTACGTGGCGAGCGCCGACGCCGCACTGCGCGCCGTGGCGCACGCGACGCGTGGTGAGGCCGCGGATGCCCCGTTCTGGTCGGATCGCGGAGAGCTCGACCCCGACGCCCGGGCGCCGGGGGACGCGCTGGCCGTGACGCTGCGTGACGATGCCGCCGTCCGTGCGGCCTTCGCCCACCTGCGGGCCGCGCCGACGCTCACGCTGCCCGCCCTCGCCGCCTATGCGCAGCGCACCGCGCCGGTCGTGCGGGGCAACGTGATTCGCCCGGAACCGCATCTCGTGCTGTCCGGCATCACACAGCCCGTCCGGTACCTGCGTGGTGTCGACCTGGTGCTGGTGCTCGAGCTTGCGGCCGGGGAGCACGACGTCGGGGCGCTGTTCGATCGCTACACCCGGCAGGTGGCGCCGGTGACCCTTCCCGACTTCCTCGGCGCGGTGAGCGTGCTGCTGGCCAAGGCGCCGACGGGCGCGGCTTGACAGACCGGCACCGGCGCCGCATTTGGGTGCATCCACATCCTCAGGTGTCGTTCATGCGGCTCGGCCGACTGAATCGCGCGATCACACGGGTCGCGCGAGCGACCATCAGGGTCGCGATGGTGCTCGCGTCACTCTCCGCCTCTGTGCTGGCGGTGCCGGCCACGCCGTTGCGCGCGCAAGCGCGTCCGGCCGCCGACACGGGCGGATTCGTCATTCGCGACTCGCTCATCATCGCGAAGTGCCAGCGGTGCCACGTGCGCGACAGCACCGGACGCATGGGACGCCTCAGCTACCTGCGCAAGACGCCCGAAGGCTGGGAGGCGTCGGTGCGCCGCATGGCGAGCCTCAGCGACGTGAAGTTCACGCCGGCGGAGGCGCGCGCGATGGTGAAGTACTTCGCCAACCGGCAGGGGCTCGCGCCGGCCGAGGTGAAGGCGGGGCGCTTCGAGCTGGAGCGACGCTCGATCGACTATCGCTACACCGGGGACGCGAACACCGAGCGTACCTGCCGCGCCTGTCATTCGTTCGGCCGCGTGCTGCTGCAGCGCCGCACCCGTAACGAGTGGGAGCTGCTGGTGGCGACGCATCGCGGCTACTACCCCAACTCCGACTTCCAGGCGTTCCGACGCTTCGGCCCGGTGAACGACAGCGCGCCGCAGCCGCATCCGATGGATCAGGCCATCGGGCATCTCGCGCGCACCTTCCCGCTGCAGACCGCCGACTGGACGGCGTGGTCGACCACGATGCGCCCGGCGCCGATGGAAGGCACGTGGCTGCTGTCCGGCTACGAGGTGGGCCGCGGGGCGCTGTACGGGCGTCTCACCGTCACCAAGGTGCCCGGCACCGACGATGAGTTCACCACGCGCGCGGTGTATCGCTATGCGAACGGCGGGGCACCTGTCACGCGGACCGGGCGCACGGTGGTGTACACCGGGCATCAGTGGCGCGGACGCTCGCAGGCCGCCGCACCGACGGACAGTGCGTGGCGCGAGGTGCTGAGCATCGAGCCCGGATGGCAGGAGATGAGTGGCCGCTGGTTCCGTGGCGGCTACGACGAGTTCGGCATCGACATCACGGCCCGGCGTCTCTCCGCCGCGCCCACGATCGCCGGGGTGCTGCCCAAGGCGTTGCCACGCGGCGCGCGCGACGCCGAACTCACGGTGTATGGCGCGAACCTGCCGAAGGTCGCGAACGCCGCCGCACTCGACTTCGGGCCCGGCGTGACCGTCTCGCGCGTCGTGCGCGCCACGCCCGAGGAGATCGTCGTGCGGGTGTCGGTGGACACGGCCGCGCGACAGGGCGCGCGTGACCTCTTCGTGGCCGGTGCGACCATGAGCGGTGCGCTCACGACGTACGCGCGCATCGATCGCATTCGCGTGCTCCCCAATTCGAACCTCGCGCGTGTCGGCGGCATCCGCTTTCCGCGGCAGTACGCGCGCTTCGAGGCGGTCGGCATCTCGAATGGCGCCGATGGCAAGCCCGACACGCCCGATGACATCGTGACCGGCCCGGTGCCGGCCACGTGGAGTGTCGAGGAGTACGGCGCGACCTACAAGGATGACGATGTGCGCTGGGTGGGGGCGATCGACGCGACGGGGCTGTTCACGCCCAGTCTCGATGGGCCCAATCCGCAGCGTCCCGGCGACCGCAACAACATCGGCGACGTGTACGCGGTGGCCACGTGGACGCCGCCCGGCGCGACGCGCCCGCTCAAGGCCCGCTCGCTGCTCATCGTCACGGTGCCGCTCTACATGCGGTGGGAACCCCTCGGAACGGTGCCCTGATCATGCGTCTGCTCGCTCCCGGTGACTACCACACGTTCACGGCGGATGGCGCGCCGCACGTCTACCTGCTCCCTTCGGCGGCGGTGTTCCGTCTCGACGGACCCTCGGCCGCGGTGCTCGAGGCCGTGCGCGAGGCGCCGCTCGACGCCGATGGCCTGCTCGACCGGCTGGCGCCGCGCTACACGCGCGCCCTCGTGCAGGAGACCATCGACGAACTGCTGAGCGCACAGGCGCTGCGCACCGTGGTGCCCCCGCGGGCACCGGCGCCGGTCGCGGCACCCGTCGCGGCGCCGGCCCCCGCGCCGCCGGCCCCCGCGCCGCCGCGCAAGCGCATCCCGCTCACCACGCTCGTCATGAACGTGACGAGCAAGTGCAACCTGAGCTGCAAGTACTGTTACGAGTACGGCGAGGATCGCATCACCGAGCCGAGCAGCAAGCCGCGCTTCATGAGCGAGGAGACGGCGCGGCAGAGCGTCGACTTCATGTTCGCCGAGGCGGGGGACAGCCCGCACGTGCACCTCACGTTCTTCGGCGGCGAGACGCTGCTCAACTTCAAGGTGCTGCGCGCGGCGCTGGCGTATGCGCAGGAGAAGGGTGCGGCGAGCGGCAAGACCGTCGATGCGAGCCTCACCACCAATGCCACGCTGCTGCGCGACGAGATCATCGACTGGATGGTCGAGCAGAACGTCGGGGTCACGGTGAGCATGGATGGGGCGCGCGAGCAGCAGGACGCGTCGCGCATCTTCGCGAACGGCCAGGGCAGCTACGACGTGGTGCTGCCACGCGTGCGGGCGCTGCTCGCGCGGCACACGCGCCGCCCCATCGGCGCGCGGGTCACGCTCACGCGCGACAACCTCGATGTGCGCAGCATCTACCGGCACCTCAAGGAAGAGATCGGCTTCTGGGAGGTGGGGTTCGCGCCGGTGACCACCTCGTGGCAGCGCGACTACGCCATTCCCGACGAGGGGTTCGAGGAGATGCTCGCGGGCTTCCAGTCGTTGGCGCGGGACTACCTCGACTACGCGCTGGCCGGGCGGCATCACGGCTTCTCCAACGTGCGCGACACCATCCAGGAGATCCACAAGGGGGTCGCCAAGGCGTATCCGTGCGGCGCCGGATTCGGCTTGCTGGGTGTGGCCACCGACGGCGAGGTGGGGCTGTGTCATCGCTTCGCCGGCTCCTCCACGCACAGCCTCGGCACCGTGACGGGCGGCATCGATCACGCGATGCGCGAGGACTTCCTCGACAAGCACCACATCGACCACAAGACCGACTGCCGCCAGTGCTGGGCGCGGTCGCTGTGTGCCGGCGGCTGCTACCACGAGGCGCACACGCGCTACGGCGACACCGCGCGTTCCAATCTCCATTACTGCGAGTGGATCCGCCGCTGGAGCGCCACCTGTCTCGAGACGTACGCCACGCTCGCCGCGCGGCGCCCCGACTACCTGCGCCAGTTCGACGCCTGACCCCCACGGAGCTCCCATGCGTCACCTGAAGGCCATCAACCGCAAGGCGCGCAGCATCGCGGCGCTGCACGACGCGCAGGACGCGCCCGATGTCGTCGCGCTGCAGGGCGCGGCCGGGCCGCACATTCCGCTCGGCTGCTCGTTCGTGTTCTCTCCCGGGTGGGAGGTCGACTCGAGCGGCGGCACCGCCGGCCTGTGCCAGCCCGTGGAGCGCGACCTGTACGACTGCTACATCACCTGCTTCTGGCCCATCCACGTGCCGGACCTCTACAACCATGCGCCCGACTGGACCAACACCTGCGCGGCGGCGCAGCAGGATTGGCGCAAGATCGACCTGATCTTCCCGTGAGCATGCATCGGAGGGCCTCACCCGGACGGCTGTGTGCCGTGCTGGCCGCGCTGGCGGCGGCCGTTCTGCCGCCCCGCGGGATGCACGCGCAGGCGGTGCCCTACGGCGGCAACGGCACGCTGTACTACGGCGCGTACGACAAGTTCATCCGGGTCATCGACGAAGCCACGCTCACCGTGCGCGACTCGATGCCGGTGAAGATCGGCATCCCGATCGGGCTCCAGCTCTCGCAGGACCGCAGCAAGATGTACGCGATCGACGCGGCCTACCAGCACGTCGAGATCTTCGACCTCGCGCGCCGGACGTCGCTCGGCGCGTTCACGCTCAATGATGGGCCGCTGCAGGTGCGCATCGGCGGGCTCAACGTCGATCCGCTCGACCGCTATGCCATCCTGTTCGTGCGCACCGCACGCAAGCGGCAGGACCGGTGGGAGATCGGCCGGCCGACGCTGCTGCGCTACGACCTGGGCAAGCGCGCGGTCACCGACACCATCAAGTGGCCCGACGGGCAGGAGCGCGAAGGGGTCCAGATCCTCTTCTCGCCCGAGGGGAAGTACATGTACTTCTTCACGGACGAGGATATCCTCGTGTACGACGCGGTCACGCTCAAGCAGGTGGACAAGTGGGACCTGCAGCGTTCGGTCGATGATGGGCTCGGCAACTTCGGCTTCGGCTTCCCATTCAGCCTGTACGACGACGTCGGCATCTCCACCGGCCTGTTCCGCACGACCGACCCGGTGAATCGGCGCTCGCTCATGGGCGTCGCGCGCGTCGACCTCGCGCAGCGCACGGTGGACTACTACACGCTTGGCCCGAGCGACGGGGTGAGCTTCACGCTCGCGCCGGGGCGCCAGAAGGCGTACGGGCTCAAGCAGCAGGTGGGCTTCTACCAGTTCTGGGAGTACGACCTGGTGAACCGCCGGGTCGCGCGCCGCGTCGAGTTCGAGGGGCGTCCACGCATGGGGCTGTCGGTGAGCACGTCGGGGAACCAACTCTACGTGCACACCGCCGGCGCCACCATCGATGTGTACGATGCCGCGACGCTGCAGAAGGTGCGCACGGCCACGTTCCGTTCGGACATGACGCGGCTCCTGGTGGTGCCGCCGGCCCGCTAGGGCTGCGTCGCATGCGCGGGGCCCTCCGGTATCTGCGCCCATACCGGGGGGCACTGGCACTCGTGCTGGTGCTCTCGCTGGTGAGCACCGCATTCACCCTGCTCCAGCCCATGCTGTCGCGGTTGCTCGTCGACCGCGCGCTGCTGGGCAAGGATGTGCGCGCCCTCGCGCTCATCATCGGCGGGTTCCTCGCGCTCACCGCCGCGTCGTTCGTGCTCAGCATCGTGAGCGGCCTGCGCTACACGCGCGTGTCCGCGGCCATGCTCTTCGACATGCGGCGGGATGTGTTCCGCCACCTGCAGCGCCTCTCGCCGCGCTGGTTCGTGCGCACACCGCTCGGCCAGATCGCCGCGCGTGTGAACAGCGACATCGCGGAGATCCAGCGCGTCGTGTCGGAGCTGGCGCTCGCGTGGGTGGGGCAGGTGGTGTACCTCGTGGGCAGCGTGGTGCTGCTCGTCTTCCTCGACCGCACGCTGTTCCTCGTGGCGCTGGCCTGCGTGCCGCCGGCGGTGTGGGCCACGGTGCGCTATCGCCGGCAGCTCGAGGGGCAGGTGGCGCGCGTGCGCGCCGAGAGTGCGCAGGTGGGCACCTGGCTGCTCGATGCGCTCATGGGCATGCGCCTGCTCGTGTCGCACAATGCGCAGGCCCGCGCGGAGCTCGACTTCGCGCGGCGCAACGGCACGTTCGTGCACGCGCTCATGGACATGAAGCGGGTGAGCTATCTCGCCGGCGGGTTGCCGGGCGTGATCCTCGCGATGGGCGCGGCGGTGGTGTTCTTCACCGGTGGCTGGCGCGTCATTCACGGTTCGATGTCGCTGGGCACGCTGGTGGCATTCGCGGCCTACCAGATGCGGCTCATGGCGCCCATCCAGGGGCTCATGGGGCTGTACACGAGTGTGGCGACCGCGCGGGTGAGCTGGGCGCGCGTGCGCGAGATTCTCGATGCACCGGTCGACGTGGTGGAAGCCGCGCATCCGGTGGCCCTGCCGCGCGCGCAGGGCGCGCTGGCGCTCGAGGGGGTGCACTGCGCCACCGATCGCGCGCCCGTGCTCACCGACGTGACGCTGCACATCGGGGCGGGAGAGCAGGTGGCGGTGGTGGGGCCCAGCGGCATCGGCAAGAGCACACTGGCTGACCTGCTGGCGCGACACGCCGATCCCGCCGCGGGCACCGTGCGACTCGATGGCCACGACCTGCGCACGCTGTCGCTCGCGGACGTGCGTCGCCAGGTGCTCGTGGTGGAGGGAGAACCCTACGTGTTCCACGCGACACTGGCCGAGAACCTGCGCATGGCCGCGCCGGAGGCCAGCGATGCGGATCTGGAGCACGCGCTCGATGCGGTGATGCTGGGCGCGTGGCGGCGCGCGCTGCCGCAGCAGCTCCAGACCGTGCTGGGCGAACGCGGGCGCGCGATGAGCACGGGCGAGCGACAGCGGTTGGCGCTCGCGCGTGCCGTGCTCGCCGACCCGCGGGTGCTCGTGATCGACGAGGCCACCGGCGCGCTCGACGCGGCCACAGAGGAGGCACTGTTCGCTTCGCTGGCGTCGTGGCTGGCGGCGCGCACCGTGGTGTGCATCACGCATCGCGCCGCGGTGGCGGAGCGCTTCCCGCGGGTGGTGGCCCTCACCGGGACGTCGCTGGTGGACGTGTCGTCGGCGCACCCGTCGCGCGCGCACGGCGCGCAACCGGCAGGGGTGGCGTGACGGTGCCGGTGGCCGCCGCATGACGACACCGCGCTGGGTGGGGCTCGACGTGCCGGTGCTGGCCGCGTCGCGCGGGGAGGGCGTGCGCGTGGCGGTGGTGGACAGCGGCATCGCGCCGGCGCACCCGCATGTGGGCGCGGTGGCGCAGGGAGTGTCGCTGGTGGGCGACGAGCCCCTCGACACCGCCGATCGCCTGGGGCACGGCACGGCGGTGGCGGCGGCCATGCGTGATCTCGCGCCGGAGGTCGTGTTGGTGCCGGTGCGGGTGCTCGAGCGCGACCTCGCGACCACGGCACGACTGCTGACGCGCGCGATCCTGTGGGCGGTCGATCACGACATCGCCATCGTGAACCTGTCGTTCGGCACGACGAATGCCGCGCACATTCCGCTGTTCGACGAGGTGCTCGCGACCGCGCGTGACGCGGGGGTGCTGGTGGTGTCCGCTGCGCGGCAGGCGTCGACCACCTGGTATCCGGGCTCGTTGCCTGGCGCACTGGGCGTGGAGGCCGATGCCGCACTCGCGCGGACGGGGGTGCTGCTCACCGACGGTGGCCTCGCGGCGAGCCCATATCCGCGCAGCATCCCCGGTGTGCCGGTCACGCGCAACCTGGCGGGGGTGTCGTTCGCCGTGGCGAATGCCTGCGGCGTGCTCGCACGGGCGGTGGCGTGTGGGGCACCTCGCACACCCGAGGCGATGCGCGCGTGGTTGCACGCCACGGCGCCCGACCAGCCCCACCACCAGCCATCACCCGCCGACGCGTAGTGCACGCGCCGCGGCGCCGCGTCAGCAGGCGCGAATGCCCTCCGGCTCCTTCACGGCCTTGCGCATGGTCGAACGGCTGGGCGCGATGAACTCGTCGGCCGGAATGTCGTGCCCGGCCACATGCACCATCGGATGGCGCTCCGCTGAGCCCTCGTGCACATGCTGGATCTCGCGCTTGCTGCGCAGCCGCACCAGCTCCTGTTTCGACGTGGTCTTGTCCTCGTCGAACTTCCAGTCGACCGTCGACTGCCCCCAGTAGTTGATGCGGCCGAGGTCGTAGAACCGGCGCTCCATCGCGCTCTTGAGGTACGCCTTGAGGCAACCACGCAGGTACTTGCGGCGATACGGGTCGCGATCCCACAGGTAGCCGCCCGTCGCCTTCTTGAAGTAGAAGCGGCGATAGTTGTGCAGCACGCCCTTGAGCACCTCGTCGCGCGTCATCGTGTCCGGCTGGATGATCGGCGTGACGAAGTTGTACTTCGCGTAGTCGCGCACCTCGACCTTGTCACCGAGGTCCTGGAAGAGGTCGGAGAAGGGCCACGGCGTGTAGCAGTTCCAGTTGACGAGGTCGGGCTTCCAGTCCTGCGCCATCGCGTACGTCTCCTCGAGCGTCTCGGGAGTCTCGTTCTCGAGACCCACGATGAACTGCGCCTCGGTCACGATGCCGTTCTGCCGCAGCAGCTCGATGGCGCGCTTGCTCTGTTCGACCTTGATCTCCTTGTTGAAGCGGTCGAGCTTGAGCTGCGCCGCCGCCTCGGTGCCCAGCGACACGTGCACGAGCCCTGCCCGGCGATAGAGCGGCAGCAGCTCCTCATCGCGCAGGATGTCGGTGACGCGCGTGTTGATGCCCCACGTGATGCCGAGGTCGCGCGCGATGAGCTCCTCGCAGAGCGCGACGAACTTCTTGCGGTTGATCGTCGGCTCCTCGTCGGCCAGGATGAAGAAGCCCACCTGGTGTTCCTTCACCAGCAGCTCGATCTCGTCGACGAACTTCTTCGGGTCGCGCGTGCGATACTGGCGCCAGAACTTCCACTGCGAGCAGAACGAGCAGGTGAAGGGGCACCCGCGCGCGAAGTTCGGGATCGCGACGCGGCAGTTGAGCGGGATGTAGATGTACTTCGACCAGTCGAGGATGCCCCAGTCGGGGGTGAGGCTGTCGAGGTCCTGGATGGGCGGGTGCGGCGTGGTGGCCACCGGCGCGCCGTCCTGGAGGAATGCGATCCCCTGGATGTCGCGCCGCGCCGCCGGCAGGGTGCCCTGGTCGAGCGCGCGGATGAGGTTGACGACCACTTCCTCGCCTTCACCGCGCACGATGTAGTCGATCCACGGGGCCTCGGTGAGCACCTGCCCGTACATGAAGGTGCCGTGGATGCCGCCGAGCACGGTGGTGGCCTGCGGGTGCAGGCGACGCACCATAGCCAGCGTCTCCTGCGCCTTGTAGATGGCCGGCGTGATCGCGGTGCACAGCACGGCGTCGGGACGCTCCTCCCGCAGGATCGCCTCGAGCGCGTCGTCGTCGATGTGATTCGTCATCGCATCGATGAAGCGGATGTCGCGATACCCCGCCTGCTTGAGCGCGCCACTCAGGTAGGCGACCCACGCGGGCGGCCAGTTGCCTGCGATCTCGGCGCCGCCGGAGTGGTAGTTCGGGTGGATCAGCAGGATCCGCATGCCATGTCCTCGGGAGAGTGTGCCGGTCGATGCCTGCACCGATCATCGATCGGCGTGCCACGATGGGCGTGCAACGCGACTCGGAGTCGCCCCAGAACGTGTGCATTCACGGACGGCGTCACCGTCGGCACGCGGCGGACCTGTTGTCGGGCAGCACCTGACGTGCTGCACCGAATCGTGCGCGCACGCAAAAGGGAGTGCACATCGGTGCACTCCCTTCTGGCCTGCTTGTGCTAGCTGGTTCGCGCCAGTCGCGTGCAGCGAAGCGCGTGGGGCGACGTGCGCGCGTGCGCGACTACTTGCGACCGCCGAGCTTGCGTCCGACTTCGATGGCCTGATACGCCGTGGTGTCGCGACGCTGGAAGATGTGCACCGACCAGCCGTCCTTCGTGCGCTGCTCCATCTCGGCCGGCGTGAACGTCGGGAAGCCGCACGGCTTCTTGAACTCCTTGCACGCGGCGAGAATCGTCGCGACCGCCTGCTCGCGCCCGGCCGGGTCGTCGCGGAACACACCGCCCAGCGTGCCGTAGCCGGCGAACACCTGCGCGACGGCGGGGTCCTTCACGATCTCGCGCACATTCTTGATGCCTTCCTTGCTCTCGATGATGACGCCGATGAAGAGCTCACCACGCGGGTTGAGCGGCCACACGTCGGCCTTCTCCTTGTACTTGTCGACCGAGAGTCCCCAGTAGGCGGCCGCCGCGGCAAGGCCGGTGTCGGGGCGTGTGCCGCCCTTCGACGCGAAACGCATGGCCTTCACCACGTCGTGCACTTCCTGCACGGTCTCGACGGCTTCCATGGACACGCTGACATGACCGGCGTTGAGCTGCCGGATGATGTTCGTGTTCACCTGCTCCGGATTGGCGTGCCAGATGCCGATCTTGGCCGTGAACGGATGCGTCCGCATCGAGCCGCCGGCCTTCGTGATCTCCTGGAGGTACTTGAGGAAGGTGTCACTCGTGCCCGACGTGTAGATGTAGTCGGCGCGGGTGAAGCCGACGGTCTCCTTGGCCACATCGGCCAGCACGATCTCCGGCTGCGCAGCAGGCGGCGCGGCCGGCGTGGCGCTGGCCGGGGGCGCGCCCGGCGGACCGCCGCCCGGCATGCCGCCGCGTCCCATCGGGCGGCGCATGATGGCCGGGTGCGAGATGCCGAAGATGGGGAGCCCCTTCTCCTGCAACGCGATGATGGGGTTCATGCGGTCGTTCGCCTGCGCGTGCGCGGCGGCTGGCGCGGCCACGAGGGCGGTGGCGAGGGTGGCGAGGGCGATGCGATGCATGGCTGGGCTTGGGCGGGGGGGCAGCGGAGGCGCCGTTCGGGGGCCGACAGCGCGGCGGTGGGGGGACAGAGAATGTACGCCCGAATGCGCCGAGGGGTTGGGGTCAGAGTTGGGGTCAGAGTCGAGCTCTGACCCCAACTCTGACCCCAACTCTGACCCCACCCCCAACCGGCCGCGGCCACCCGGCGCCGGGCGCATGGACACGTTGCGTGCCACGCGCTGTGTCGCGCCCACCGGGCCCACCATCGTGGATGGGCGCGGTGCATGTCGCCCGTGCCTGACCCGGAGGACACTTCCATGGACTTCACGAAGCTCCGCTTCCTGGGCGCCACCATGCTCGGCGCCTACCTCGTGCTCAACACCCTCATGCTCCTGCTGCGACCGTTCACGCAGGGCATGTCTCCCTTCCTCAGCACCGCCCTGCTGGTGCCGCCCATGGTACTGGCCATGGTGTACGCGGTGATCCCGCTCGCGCGTCGGGCGGGGCACGCCCGCGCGCAGTAGGCGCGCGGGCACACCCACGCCGGGGTTGCGCGTGTCAGTCGAGCACGCGCCACGCCGCGGCGTACGCCCACCCGTAGAGTGCCAGCCCATACACCGTGTGGGTGACCAGACTCTTCAGTCGCGCGCGCCACGGTGTGCGCGTGGCGGCCGCGGCCACGCCGAATCCGAGTGCCGGTTGGAGTACGAAGAAGGGGAGCACGACCGTGCCGACGCCGAAGGCGAGCGCCGGAAGCATCGTGGGACGCGCGAGCCAGGCGGGAAGCGCCCACGCGAACACCAGCGCGAGCCCCGCGCCAATGCCGTAATGGGCCATCCATCCCCACACGCATTCCCCGCGGCGTGGTGCGGCGGCACCAATGTGCCGATGTCGCACCACGCCGCGTGGCATGTGCGCCACCCAGCGGCCGAGCAGGCAGAAGTCGAGCGACGCGACACCGAAGCCGCGCGCGAGCAGCAGGTTCCACGCGTCCAGTGTGGCGGTGGCGGCCACGCCTACGCCGCACGCGACGGCAACGTGCAGCAGAGTCATGCGACCCCCCGCGTGCGCACCACATACTCGGCTACCGCGGCATTGATGAGCCAGGCGCCGCCCATGGCGATGGTGCGCGGCAGGCCGCGCGGTGTGCCCATGACCAGGAAGAGCGGCACATGCGTGAGCACCTGCGTGCCCGCCCCCATCGCGATGGAGTAGGCGCGCGTCATCCAGGCGCCGTGCACCGCGTAGCGTCGCACCACGAGCGCCTGCGTGGCGCGCCACAGCGTGAACAGCATCCAGAGGCCGACCGCGAGGCGCATGGCCGTCAGCGCCACATCATCGGTGTCGGGGCGTGGGAACGTCGCGGCCATCCAGAGACCGGTCACCGCGGTCACGACACCGGAGGGGAGCAGCAGGCGCCCGACCCGCGCATGCCACCGCTGCCGCCGCAGCGCCGGCGCGAACTGCAGCGCGCCGAGCAGCGCGAAGGGGATCATGGCCACCACATGCAACAGCACCGGCGCCGGGGCGTCGAGGAATCGCTGGGCCACGCCGCTCGCTGCGCCGGATGCCGCGGTGAACGTTGCCGCGGAGGTTGCCGCGGACGCGAGCGAGTCGTGCGCGAGCAGCGTGCGGACCACGCGGACCGCCAGCACGGTGCCGGCCAGGCAGGGGATCACCGCCAGGGCGAGCAGCGCCGCCACCACCCGCGAGATGCGCGGGCGTGCCACTGCGTGCGCGGGCGCGTCCGCGCGCGCAGCGTTCGCTGCGCGCAACGGGAACGAGGGCGCGCTCATCGACGGATCAGGCGCAGGCCGGCCAGCACGAGCACGTCGTGGTGCGTGTGACGCACGCCGGGCGAGAGGCGGCTCGACGCACTGACGTAGTCGCGGACATCCACACGGAGTCGCACGCGCGTCGTGCCCACCTCGGCGCCGGTGCTCACGTACGCGGCAGGATCGTACCGGCGATGTGCCGCCAACGTACGTCCGGTGTAGTGCCGGACACCCGCCCCGGCGCCGGCGAAGGGGCTCAGCGAGAACCGCGAGGAGAGGGCGCGGCTGCCTCGCCACTCGGCGCCGGCGTCGAGCATGACGACATCGAGCCGCGGCGCGTCGGCGGCGCGCATGCCGGCCTGCACGGCGTGGCTGCGGGTCCAGCCGAGGGTGGTGTGCAGCGCGAGGTGCGGCCTGGCGTGCAGGCTGAGCTGTGCGGCCGTGTGATCACCGCTCACGAGGGCGTCGCGCTGCGCGCCGGTGGGCATGAAGCGCCCGGTCGTGACGAGCAGCTCGACGCGCGGGTGGTGGGTGGTGTCACGCGCCTGTGCGGCGACCGGCGCAGGCGTGACGAGGCTGAGCGGCAGGAGAAGCGAGAGTGCGGAAACCAGCGTGATGGCGCGGGACATGGACGACCTCCGGTGTGCGGGTGGGAAGGGGGACCGACACCCGCAGGCTACCGGCGACGTGGCATGGCAGGAATCGCAACAGTCGCACGGTATAGTTGCATTTGACGCCATGTCATAGCGGCGCGACATTGGCGCATGGACACGCCCGACCTCAACCTGCTCATCGCGCTCGATGTGCTCCTCGCGGAGGGGAGCGTGACGCGCGCCGGTGACCGCCTGCGCCTGAGTCCCTCGGCGATGAGTCGCACCCTCGCACGGCTGCGCGAGGCCACCGGCGATCCGCTCATGGTGCGCGCCGGCCGCGGCCTGGTGCCCACGCCGCGCGCGCTCGCGCTGCGCGAGCAGACGGCGCGCCTCGTGCAGGAGGCACAGGCGGTGCTGCGCCCGGCGGCGACGCTGCGTCTCGACCAGCTCGTGCGCACGTTCACGCTGCGCGTGAGTGATGGCTTCGTCGAGCAGTTCGGCGCCGCGTTGCTCACACGCGTGCAGGGCGAGGCACCCGGGGTGCGGCTCCGCTTCGTGCAGAAGGTGGACAAGGACAGCACGCTGCTGCGTGATGGACTGGTCGACCTGGAAACCGGCGTGGTGGTGCAGGACACCGCGCCCGAGTTGCGGCAGCAGACGCTCTTCCACGACCGCCATGTCGGCGTCGTGCGCGCCGGGCACCCGCTCGCGCGTGGGCGGGTCACGCTCGCGCGCTACACGGCCGGACGCCACGTGAGTGTCGCGCGGCGCGGAAGCAGCAACGCGCCCATCGACGACGCGCTGGCGGAGCACGATGCGCGACGGGACATCGCCGCGGTGGTGAGCGGCTTCGCGGCCGCGGTCGCGCTGGCACGCGACACCGATCTCATTGCCACGGTGCCCGGTGCGCACACGCGCCGCCTGCGCGAGGGGATGGCGCACTTCCCGCTGCCGTTCGCGACGCGCGACCTCGCGGTGGCCATGCTCTGGCATCCGCGCATGGAGGCGGACGCGGCGCATCGCTGGCTGCGCGCCGCGGTGAAGGCGGTGTGCGCGGGGGCCGGGCCGCGCAGGTAGGTGCGAGGTGGGTCAGAGTTGGGGTCAGCGTTGGGGTCAGCGTTGGGGTCAGCGTTGGGGTCAGAGTTTGACTCTGACCCCAGTCCGCCCGTAGACTCCGGCCACGGCGCCGGAGGGGCGCCACTGGATCCGCGGGAAGAGCGCAGCTCACCCTCAGTCACACCAGCAGGACACTTCCGACACGATGACTCTCACGTGCGGCGTGTTGCGGATCCGGCTGCGCATGGAGGCATCATGTCGTTGCATCCGTCCTCGCCCGCGTCGCTCCCCTCGCGCCCCGACCTCGACCACCTGCGGCGCCAGGCAAAGCACCTGCTCGCGGCGTTGCAGGCCCGTGACCCGGAGGCGGCCGCCGTGTGCATCGCGCACCTGCCGGCGGCGGCGTCACGCACACCGGAACAGGTGTTCGACGCCGGCTATCGTCTCGCTGACGCACAAAGCGCTGTCGCGCGGCGGCTGGGTTTCGCGGGGTGGCCCGCACTCGCCCGCCACGTCGCGCAGTTGCGCGCGCTCGAAGGCGACTGGCGCTTCGTGTCGCTCGAGGTGGACGGACAGCCGGTACCCGCCACGATGCTCGGTGCGTCGCGCATCCTCATCGATGGCGATCGGTTCCGCACGGAGTCACCCGAGGCCACGTACGACGGCGAGTTCCTCATCGACGTCGAGGCCGATCCGCACACCATCGACATCCACTTCGTCGAGGGGCCCGAGGCGGGGCAGCAGTCGCTCGGCATCTTTCGACTCGATGGCGAGACCGTGACGTTCTGTCTCGGGCTCACCGGAGCCGCACGGCCGGCGCGCTTCGCGACGTCGCCGGGCACGCGTCACGCGCTGGAGACGCTGCGCCGGCACGCGTCGACGCGTCCGGTCGGTGTCACGGGGGGCGACGCGACACATGCCGCCTCGACGACCGCGCAGGCCGCCGCGGTGCCGCACGCGCACGGAAGTGCGGGCGCGTTCCCCGCATCGGCGTGCGCGCTCGACGCGCAAGTGGCTGGCACGTGGGTGCCCGTTGCACTGGTACGCGATGGGGTCCCCATGCCGGCCGCCTGGTTGCCCGCCGGACGTCGCATCGTGCAGGACGGTATCGTCGAGGTGCGCTTCGGTGGTCAGCGCATGGTGCATGCGCGCATTCGCCACGACGACGCGCACGCACCGGCGCACGTGGACTACCTGCATCTCTCCAGTGACGCGCAGGGTCAGGTGACGCTCGGCATCTGCGCGTACGATGGCACCGAGGTGCGCGTCAACATGGCGCCTCCGGGGGCGCCGCGCCCAACCGACTGGGAGAGCGCTCCGGGGAGCGGTCGGTCGTTCAGCCGATGGACGCGGAGCGGCTGAGACGCCGCTGCCGACTCTGCAACACCTACCGGATCTGCTTCATCTGCGTCGCCGTGATGCCGTACTGCCCGGGGTTGAAGTTCGGGTCCTTGGTGAGGATGTAGGCATCCTGGTTGTTCACGCGCCACGCGTTGCCGTAGGTGTGGTCGAGCTGCACCGCGCTGCCGGAGACGGGGTCGTGGTACGTGTCCACGCCGCGGATGGCCTCGATGCTGCGCCGCTGGCTGCGGTCACTCGACGCGTCACCGGGGTACATCCCCTCGCTCGCACGTGAGCCGTCGGCGCCGCTCATGCGCTGGAAGCTCTCGATGTTGGCCTTGGTCGCGGCCGCGCCGCCCGCCACGATGATGGCGGCGCGTTCGCGCGTCCCCTGCACGGCGATCTCGCCGAGCTGGTTCTTGACAGAGAAGAGCTGCTGCAGCCACTCGGCGTTGGGCACGATGGAGCGGCGCGATGCCTCGACGAGATCCTTGTCCCACGACGCGACCGGCGCGGTGGCGCCAAACGTGCCAAGCGTGCCGGCGGAGAGCGACGAGAGCGGCGGGCCGCCCATGGCGTTGGGGAGCTGGCTCAGGTAGAACGCCGCGGTGGCGGCGAGCATGCCGTGCATCTCGACGCCGTTCTGCGTGAAGGTGAAGTGCAGCTCGCCGCCTTCGGCCTTCCCCTGGAAGCCACTGCCGAGTGTCTGCAGTCGCTGCAGGTTGCGCTGCACCATCTGCACCGCGCTCTCGGCGAAGTCGGGTCGGTTCGTGAACTCGACCACGCGCGCGCCGGGATAGGTGCGCTCCATGCGCGCCGTGAGATAGTCTTGCACGCTCATGAACTCGCCGAGCGGGCAGTTGCCGGTCGCGCCCGTGTTCGACGCGCTCCACACCTCGGTGGGGAAGATCGAAAGCGTGGACTGACCGTCGGCCGAGGTGGCCGTCCAGTCGACGGCGTAGGGTTCGTCACAGGCACTCGCGCCGCGGATGACCCCACCCTGCGCGCGCCAACCGGCCGGCACGAGCGCCGTCATGGCCGTCGTCGACGCGATGACGCCAGGGTCCGGGATGGACGCGCGCTGGAGCATGAGCACGCCGGGAGGGAGTGGCCGCGCCGGGCCGACGGCGTTGGCGCCTGCGGTCAGGCCACCGCCGCCGCTCGCGTCGGCCGTGGCATCGGGAGCGCCGGCGCCGTCCTCGCCCTGCGCCGTGCCGCTACCGCCGCTGCAGGCGGCGAGTGCCGAGAGCGTGAGCGCCGTGATCAGGCGACGCCCACTCACGGGCAGGGGGCGGGACATCGGGCGAGCAACGGAGGGTCGTGTCATGGCTACTCCACGGCGGGCTGGGAGTCGGGGTGCGGCGTGCTGATGGATGCGTCGACAGGACACGCGTCAGAACGTACGCCGCGGGCTCATCGGCCGTGCGCAGGGGCTGCGCGGGAGGCGCGGGGGAGCGGTGCGCGCGGTGTCGCCGCGCCGTTGACGCGCCGGCGGGCTGCGCGGGTACAGCGGCGTGTCCCCGTCACCTGGCATCCCTCGGCACCGTACGCGTGTCGTAAGGACGTCGCAGCCGAGCTCGCATCTCACCGCGACGCGGTCGCATCCTGCCCCTGCCCCCTTCCGCTCGCCTTCACCGGCCTCCGCATGCGCCTCCTGCCTGCTTTCCTGTCACGTGGCGCCTGGCGCCGCCTGCTCACGACCGCGCGCGCCGCCCACGCGGGACGTCGGGGCGCCATTGCCGCGCTCGTCGTGGTGCCCATCGCCACCGGCGCGTGGACGCTCCAGCGTGCCGCCGAGCAGCGTGGGGCGGCGCTGCTCGAGCAGGTCATGACGCTGGTGATGCTGCGCTACGCGGACACCCTGTCGGCGCAAGCACTGTACGAGCGCGCGGCGCGCGGTGTCGTGCGGGAGTTGCAGGACCCGTACTCGGAGCTGCTCACGCCGGCCGACCTCGCCGACTTCGAGCGCACGACCAACGGCAACTACAGCGGACTGGGCGTGCTGCTCACGCCGCCCGTGAACGGCGCGGTCACCATCGAGAAGGTGTACGACGGCACGCCGGCCGCCGAAGCCGGGGTGCAACCGGGCGATCGCATCGTGCGCATCGATGATTCGAGCAGCGTGGGGTGGAGCACGGAGCGCGTGCACCGGCATCTCGTGGGGCAGGACGGCACACCCGTCGTGGTGCACTTCGAGCGTGCCGGATTCAGCGAGCCGCTCACGCACCGCTTCCTGCGCCGCCGCGTGCACGTGTCGTCGGTGCCGTTCCACCTGCAGCTCACGCAGGGAGTGGGCTATGTGCCCATCACGCGCTTCGGTGAGCACACGGCGCAGGAGCTGCGCGATGCGCTCGTGGCGCTGCGTGCAGGGGGCAGTCGCGGCGTCGTGCTCGACCTGCGCGGCAATCCGGGCGGTGTGGTCGAAGAGGCCCTTGCCACCGCCAACCTGTTCCTGCCGCGCGGCGCGCCGCTGCTCGAGGTGCGCTCGCGCGAGGGGACGCAGCGCTTCGGTGCGGAGCTGGCCCCTCTGGTGCAGGACGTGCCGCTCGTCGTGCTGCTCGACGGCGGCTCGGCGTCGTCGTCGGAAATCGTCGCCGGCGCGCTCAAGGACAATCGGCGCGCGCTGCTCGTGGGCAGCCGTTCCTACGGCAAGGGGCTCGTGCAGACGGTGTACGGCCTCGACGAGGGGTACGCGCTCAAGATCACGACCGGGCGCTGGTACACGCCGTCGGGGCGTTCCATCTCGAAGCTGCCTGATGGCACCGGCGCGATCTCTCCCGACGTGGCCGTGGCCGACGATACGCTCACGAGCGGCGAGCGCGCGCTGCGCGAGGCGCTCGCGCCGCATGCGGGTGCGGTGTACTCGCACATGACGAGCATCGCGCAGTCGGCGGTGCAGCAGCGGCGCGCGCGAGGCGCCGCGCCACTGCGTCCGGGGTTCGCGGTCGACTCGGCGTGGGGCGATTCGCTGTTCGTGCGGCTCCGCGCCGACAATGTGCCGCTCACGCGGGCGCAGTTCGACGCCGGGCGCGCCGACATCGATCGGTCGTTCGCGCAGCGCGTGGCCACCCTCGCGCAGGGCGACACGCTCGCGTTTCGCGTGACGAGCGTGTGGGATGCGCCGCTCCAGCGGGCGGTGCAGTTGCTCGAGCGGTCGGCCACGACGGCGGAGCTGCTGCGGGCCGCGCCGCGGCCGGCCGGGTCGGGTGACGCGGGGGCGGGGGCGGGGGCGGGGGACGAGGTCGTCGCCTAGGTGGGGAGGGGGTGGGCGCTGGGGTCAGAGTCCAACTCTGACCCCAACTCTGACCCCAACTCTGACCCCAACCCGGCTCTGACCGCGTGATGTCGCGGCGCGCCCCGCGACCTACCGCCGTTTCCGCATCCGGAACAGCTCCAGCGCAATGGCCTTGCCCATGGCCGCGTAGCCCGCGCCGCCCGGATGCAGGTGATCGCCCGAGTCGTACGCCGGCAGGAAGCGCGTGGTGTCGGCGGGATCCCAGGTGGCCTTCTCGAAGTCGATCACGCCGTCGTACTCGCCGCTCGTGCGGACCCAGCGGTTGAAGGCGGCGTGCTTGGCCTGCATCTCGACCTGGGCTGGGCGGTTCATGCCGCCGATGGGGGTGAGCGTGGCGCCGATGATGGTCAGCCCGCGCTCATGGGCGCGGGCGATGAGCTGGCGGTGTCCAGCGATCAGCTCCTCGATGGGCATCTCGTCGAGCGGATTGGCGGCGCGCGACCCGCGCGAGATGTCGTTGATCCCCTCGAGTACCACCACGTGCGTCACGCCCGGCTGCATGAGCACATCGCGATCGAAGCGGAGCAACGCGCTCGGGCCGGTCACGTTCGAGAGCACGCGATTCCCGCTGATGCCGGCGTTCACGACGGCCTTGGGCGATTCGCGGCTCGCGAGCAGGCGCGCGGCGAGCACATCGGGCCAGCGCGCATTGCTGTCCACCGGTGCGGCGAAGCCATCGGTGATGGAGTTGCCGAGGGTGACGATCACGCCGGTCGCGCGCGGGTTCACCACATCGAGGCCGGCGACGAAGGCCCACGCGACGACGGAGGTGTCGGGCGTGAAGGTCGCGTCGGCGGTGTGATCGCCGGGCGGCGAGACCCAGCTGCGCTGCACCGACAGGCTGTGTCGCGTGCTCGTGCGCGCCGAGTCGGCGATCGCGAGGCTGATCATCACGTCGGCGCGATCGGGGATCACGAAGTCCACCCCGTCGCTGACGAGGGCACTGCCGGGGCGCACAACCACCGTGTGGCGCCCGTCGAACGTAAGGACGTGATCGGTGGCCGGGTCGATGGCCGGCTCTGCCGCCGCTCCACCCCGACGCAGCGCGACGCGCGCCGACAGGATGCGCAGGGGGCGGTCGCCGTACTCATTCGACAGCCGGAGGCGCACCCGCGTACCGCCGATGGAGACGCGTGCGACCTGCCGGAGCGTGCGACCGACCACCGTGAACACGCGGTCGACCGAATCGGCCGGCGGACGTGGCGCCGACGGTTGCAGACTGGGCGCCCATGTGGCCAGCCAACGCGGTGACGTGGCGGGCGGGCGCGGTTGCGCCAAGAGCGTGTGGGATCCACCGGCCAACGCGATCGTCAAGCCAAGGATCATCGATGCGCCACGATGCGACACGGGAAGCCTCGGAGGTGACGGGGAGCGCAGTGGGTGGTGGCGCGAAGATGCACCGTGCCGGACCCGACCGCGAGCACGGAGAGGCACGCCGGGTGAGGTCGTGGGGGTCAGAGTTGGGGTCAGAGTTGGGGTCAGAGTCGGGGTCAGAGTTGGACTTTGACCCCAGGCTCGAGCGCGCGCTACAATCACGCCTCCCCCACCCGAGATCCGCCGAGATGACTGCACCGCACGCGCCCGACTACCTCGTCATCGGCGCCGGCGCCACGGCGCTTGCGTTCGTGGACAGCCTCACGACGCATAGCGCGGCGACGGTGATGATCGTGGACGGCCATGACGCGCCGGGCGGACACTGGAATGACGCGTATCCGTTCGTGCGACTGCACCAGCCGTCCGCGTACTACGGCGTGGACTCGGTGCCGCTGGGGCGTGGTCTGCGTGACCGCGCCGGCCTCAACGCCGGCATGATGGAGCTGTCGTCCGGTGCCGAAGTACTCGCGTACTTCGATCATGTCATGCGGCAGCAGCTGCTGCCCACGGGGCGGGTGACGTATCACCCGCGCACCTGGGCTGCGGTGCACCCCGACGGCGTTGTGGCGCTGACCTCGCAGGTCACGGGCGCCGTGACCCAGGTGCGGCCACGAACGATCGTCGACGGAACGCTGGCACGCACGGAGGTGCCGGCGACCCATCCGCCACGGTACCCGGTGGCCTCCGAGGTCCCGTGCATTCCGCTCAACGCGTTGCCCGGGCGTGCGGCGCCCGCCGCGTTCTACACGGTCGTGGGGTCCGGCAAGACGGGCATCGACGCCGTGCTGTGGCTGCTCGCGCACGAGGTGCCCGCCGACCACATCCGTTGGATCATGCCGCGGGATGCCTGGATGCTCGATCGCGCCAACTTCCAGATGGATCCCGCGTCGTTCCCCATCGTGATCGGGGGCATGATCGCGCAGCTCGAGGCGATCGCGACGGCCACATCGGCCAGCGATGTGTTCACGCGCCTCGAGGCCGCCGGGCAGCTCGTGCGCCTCGACCCCGCCATCGAACCGACGGCGTACAAGTGCTGCACGGTTTCGCAGCCGGAGCTCCGCGCACTGCGCACCGTGCGCGACGTCGTGCGACTCGGCCACGTGCGAGCCGTGACCGCGCAGGCGGTGCAGCTCACCGCGGGGGTCGTGCCGCTGCGCGCGGGCGAGATCGTGGTGGATTGCAGCAGCTGCGCCGTCGTGCCGCCACCTCCGGTGCCGGTGTTCGAGGACGGACGCATCAACCTCCTCATGGTGCGTACCTGCCAGCCCACCTTCAGTGGCGCACTCATCGGTCTCATCGCGGCGGTCGAGTCGGACACGGCTGCGCGCAACGCGCTCGCCCATCCGGTGGTGAGTCCGAATCGTCCGATCGACTGGCTGCGCATGTGGGCCGGCACCATTCGCAATCGGGTCGCATGGGCGCAGCATCCTGCGGTGGATGCGTGGCTGCGGGCCACGCGCCTCGATCCGATCGCGATCATGGCGCGCACCGTGGGCCCGGACGACGGCGAGCAGCTGGCGCTGCTGAGGCGGCTGCGTGACACGATGATGCAGGCCGGCGTCCGTTTGCCTGCGCTCCTCGCCGACGCGGCGTGAGACCCGGTGGGGGGAAAGCAATGGGGTCAGAGTTGAACTCTGACCCCAACTCTGACCCCAACTATGACCCCAACTCTGACCCCAACGCGCTGGGGGCGGTATCGGGGTCAGAACAATTGTTCTGACCCCACGTCGCCGCGGGTCGCCGCGCCGTCAGCCGATCGCCATCTGCGACGCGTGCGCGGCGAGCCACGCGTCGAAGTCCTGCAGCGCGGGATACAGCTGCCGCGAGCGCACTGGGTCGCGATAGCGCTGGAACTCGTCGCCCAGGATGACCTGAAACTGGAACATGTTGCCGAGGTCCTCGGCGCCGGGGAAGCCGAACGCGCGATAGGTGTCGAACGGCACGTCGTAGAAGTGCACGGTCCGACCGAGCGCCTTCCCCATCTTGGCCGCCACGTCGGCACCGAACAGCGACTCGCCCGCGATGCCGATGCGCTGGCCCACCGTCCCGGTGCCTTCGGCAAAGATGCCGAGCGCGCAGCCGCCGATGTCGCCAGCACCGATGCCGGGGAGCTTCACGCCGCCCAACGGCATGGCGAGCACGAGATTGCCGTCCTCACCGACGCGCGGGCCCATGCCGAAGTGGATGAAGTTCTCCCAGTAGAACGCCACCATCATGTAAGTCGTGGGCGCGCCCTCGGTGGCGAAGATCTCATCCACCTGGCCCTTGGCATCGAAGTGCGGGCACTTGTACTGCCCGTGCAGCGTGGGCAGGCGCGTGTCGGAGAGCGGGATCCACTTGCGCGTATCCTCGAGCGTCGACCACACGACGTGCTGCACACCGGCCGCCTTCGTGGCGCGCGCCATGGCCGCCGCCTGCGCGCCCTCGCGCTCGGCCGAGAAGTGCTCCCAGAAGTTGGTGACGCAGAAGGCGCCGTATGCGCCGGCGAGTGCCGGGGCGAGTGTCTCCGGGTGATCGGCGTCGGCCGCGACGACCTCGACGCCGAGCGCGGCGAGGGCCTGCGCCTTGTCCGAGGTCGGGTTGCGCGTGATCGCCCGCGCCGTGAAGCCGCGTTCGGGGTGCGCGGCGATGGCCCGCACGAGACCGCCGCCCTGGGCGCCGGTGGCACCGAACACGGCAATGACTTTCTGTTGCGACACGCAAGAACTCCGAGATGGGGATGGGAAGTGGTGTAGCGATCGAGGAGAGCCGTCCCGCAGGGGTCCGTCCCGCGGGGGTCCGTCCCCAAGGGGTCAGAACAATTGTTCTGACCCCTGAGGGACGACCTGTGGGCCCCGCCGGCCCGGTTGCCCGACGGCGCACGGGATCAACGCGGCGACCACCGGCAAATGATCCGACAGGAAGCGCCCGTCCCACCGGTCACTCAGGATGCCGTGCCGCAGCACGCGCACGCCATCGCTCACGAAGACGAAATCGATGCGCCGGTCGGGCTCGATCTCCTTGAAGGCGTTCCAGGTGGACAGTGGGCCGAAGTGCGGGGTGACGGTCACGTCGAGCGCATCGCGCAGGGGACGGGACCCATCGGGCAACGTGCCGCGCGTGAGCGCGGCGTAGGCGGGGTGCGAGGGATTGGCGTTGAAGTCGCCGGTCATGGTGAGCGGCCGGCCCTCGGCCAACGCGCCAAGGCGGCGCCGGATGAGACGCGCACTCTCGACGCGCGCACTGTCGCCCACGTGGTCGAAGTGCGTGTTGACGTGCACCCACGTGCACCCGGTGACGCGATCCCGGAAGCGTGCCCACGTGGCAATGCGTTCGAGCGCGGCGTCCCACCCGCGACTTCCCACCACGTCCGGGGTGGGAGAAAGCCAGAAGGTGCCGCTGGCCAGCGCCTCGACGCGCGTGCTGTCGTAGAGAATGGCGCTGAACTCGCCGCGGGCAACGCCGTCGGTGCGTCCGACACCGACACGCGCATACCCGGGCAGCCGCGTGTCGAGATCGCGCAGCATGCCCGCCAGCGCCTCCTGCACGCCCACTACCTGCGCGCCGTGAAAGCGGATGACGCCCGCCACGCGATCGCGCCGGTTGGGCCACGCGTTCACGCCGTCGGCCGGGTTGTCGTAGCGGAGGTTGAACGACATGACGGTGAGTGGCGCGCCGACGGCCGCGGCCGCCGTGGTCGTTGCGCGCCCGCGCCCGCCGGCGTGACAGGCTGCCAGTCCACCGAGCAGCAGCGCACCGTACCACCACCGTTCGACACGTCGAGGGGCCCGCATGGCTCAGTCTCCGGTCATGTCACGCGCCACATCGTACAGCATCACGTCCACGAGCGCGATGAACACCTGCAGGAACAGCGCCGTGGTGAACGCGAAGCACGCGGCGAGGGTGAGCACAACGGTACGCGCCATGCCGCCCACACCGAGCAGCGCCGAGACGCCGTACGCGCACAGCAACGCGAGGATGGGGAGCAGCAGGATCGCACTCAACTGTGCGATCATCATGCTCGCGAACGCGCCGCCCGGCAGCGTGGCGCCCATGCGCGCCAGGCGCTCCGGCGCCGTGCGGGTACCGCCGTGTCGATACCGGTCGACGAAGTGCAGCATGACGGCGACGCCGCCGCTTCGGACGCTCCGCACCGTCTCCAGGTAGCGCCCGAGTGCCGCACGCACCCACGCCGCGTACAGCGCCACGGCCCCGTGCGGTGCGGCCGCGCCGCGTTCCTGCACGACACCCGCCGCGACCGCGCGCCAGGTGATGGTCGTGAAGGGCTGCTCGCGCAGCGCATGGAACACCGTCGCGATGCCGGCCATGGCCACGGGCGTGCTGCAGAACAGCGCGACGTTGAGCAGCAGCATCCACGGGAGCAGGTTGAACGGCATGGGCACCCACGCCAGTCCGATCGCGAAGCCGAGCACGGTGGCCACGACACCCGGCAGCGCGAAGCACAGGCCGAGCACGCTCAACTCGGGCATGCGTTCGGCGAACACGGTGAGGGCTCGTCGCATGCTCTCGCCAAACCCCATCGCATGCGCGCGCAGCGCCGCCGCGAAGGCCGGTGCCGACTGGAAGCGCGCGGCGGGGTCCTTGCTGAGGGCACGACGCACCACCGCCTCGACCGGTGCCGGCACGTTGGCGGTAGCCGGCAGCGGTGGCACCTCGGCCACGAAGTGCTGCCGCAGCAGCGACACCGTGTCGCCGCGAAAGGGCAGCGCCCCCGAGAGCATCTGGTACACCACGACGCCGAGGCTGTAGAGATCGCTGCGGGCGTCGATGGCGTCGCCCACACACTGCTCGGGGGACATGTATGCCGGCGTGCCGAGCGACTCGCCTGCCTGCGTGGTCATGGGTGAGGCCGCGGCAGGCGCCACGGCGATCGACGGCGGCGTCTCGTCGTGGGCCACGGTGCGCGTGGCCGGCACGAAGGTGTCGTCGCGCAGCTTCGCGATGCCGAAGTCGAGCAGCGTGACGTGAAAGCCGCCGCGGTGGTCAGGGGTGAGCCAGATGTTGGCCGGCTTGAGGTCGCGATGCACCACGCCGCGCGCATGCGCGGCCTCGAGCGCGGCTGCCACCTGGGCGACGATATCCACGACCTGCGGCAGCCGCAGCGCGCCGCGCGCCTCGAGGACCGACTCCAGTGTCTCCCCCTGCAGCGCCTCCATGACGAGGTAGGCCACGTCATGGCCGGCCACGCGATCGACACCGAAGTCGGTGACGTTGACAACGTGCGGGTGCTGGAGGCCCCCGGCCGCGCGTGCTTCGCGGGTGAAGCGTTCGGCGGCCGTCGCGTCGGCGAGCAGCTCCGGACGAATGACCTTGAGCGCCACACGCCGACCGATGCCGACGTGCTCGGCCAGATAGACCGCGCCCATGCCGCCTTCGCCCAGCGGCCGTTCGATGCGGTACTTGCCGTGCAGCACGGCGTCCGTGAGGAACTCCATGCGGCGTGTTACCGGCCGCCGCGCTGCGCCCGCTCCATCAATGCGACGACTTCGGTGAGCGTCTTCACGCCCTTGTCCTCGTCATACCAGACCATCTTGCGGGCGTTGGCCTCGCTGTCGGCCAGTACGCCCTTCTGCGCGAGCATCCACGTCTGCAGCTCGGCCGGGCGCTCGATGAACGCACCGCGCTCCGTGAAGGTGGCGTCGAGCAGCAGCACCGTGGGCGTGGCGCCGCGGCCGTCGGGGGTCTTGTGTGCATCCATGATGGCGCGCCCGATGTCGCTGCCGATGATGCGCAGCTCGACGCCGGGGAGCAGGGCCACGAGCTGCGCGATGTAGGGAATGGTGTTCACGCTGTCCGAGCAGCCGTCGACCGCGACCGCCAGCAGCTTCCAGCCGCTCCCCGTGGCACGGGCGCGTGCAACGAGTGCATCCGGCGGCGTGGTCCACGTGCTGTTGCGCTGCCACATCTCGCGGCGTGCCTTCGCATTCGCGAGGAACTCGGCGTACGGGATGCCGCGCTCGAAGAGTGCACGGTGCGTGGAGTCGCGCGCGGCGGCGGACACGGCGAGTGGCGTCTGCGCGTGCGCGACGGGTGCGACCGTCTGGACGAGCAGCGTGGCCAGCAGCGACAGGAGCGTAGGCATCGGGCGCGAGGAGAGAGACGGGTGGGCGAGGAGTGCTACGGCCGGCTGAACACCGCGCCGTGCGGCACGGCAGCGCCGCGCCCGCCGTGCGGCCACGCGACCCCTTCCATGCGGAAGCCCGGTGCCGTACTGCCCGGCGGGTGGAAGCGTGTATCAAGAGTAAGGGCGCCCGTGCGGATGTCGAAGCGCGCGAGCAGCACCCGCGTCTTCATGCCCTGATATCCCGTGATGACCACTCGCTGCTGGTTGGGCTCGAGGCCGATCCAGTGTGGTACCTCGTCGGGTCCGAGCGTGACGCGTGAGACCTCGCGGGGGCGCTGTGGGTCGGAGACGTCGAGACTCACCACTGCGCTCCACGCCGGTACGGTGATGAGGTAGTACGAGCCGGCCACGACCGGCACGGCACAGGAGGTGCCCGGCTTGCGCGGGAAACTCGCCACCAGCCGCGGCTGCGGCGCGGGTCCCGCGACGTCATCGAGCAGGTAGAGCCCGCAATTGAAGGTGCTCACCAGTACCGACGTGCCGTTGGCCAGCACGCGCGGCTCTGCGGACCGGTAGCCTTCGTCGCCGCGGGCACCGACGGGCAGATCGAGCGTGCGCAGCAGCGTCAGGTCGGAGAGGCGCCAGAGTTGCAGCGTCCGCGTGGTGTCGCGGTTGTCCATGTCGGAGGTGGTCACCACGATACGATCGAGCTGCGGCAGGATGGCTGCCGAGTACGGGCGCACGCGACGGTCGACCCCGGGGCGCAGCGCCGACGACGACCGCACGACGGCACCGCCGGGTGTCATCTCGACGAGCCCGCCCGGCGCCATCCCCTGCGCATCGTGCTGCATCTGGAAGGTGGCCAGCACGTTGCCGTTCGGCAGCCGCCAGAAGCTGTGCGGGTGCATGAGCGGGCCCACGTCGCCGAACTGTGCGACGAGGCGCGGTGCGGTCGGGTTGGTGAGGTCGAAGATGAAGCTCTCGCCCGATCCGAAGTCATTGGCGAAGAGCTGCCGGTCGGCGGCGAGTGTGTGCTCGGTGTGGTGCGTGCGATGTCCGCGCCCCGGCACCGGCAGCGTCGTCACCAGCGCGCCGTAGCGATCGGCGCCCTGGCGGTCGCGCACGTCGTACACGGCCAGGAAGTCCGGCGCCGTGCTGTCGGCCGACGAGGCCCACAGGTACAGATAGTCGCTCGGCGCCGAGGGTGGCTGAGCGGGCCACGAAGGCGCGAGCAGGCACACGGCGGCGGCGCAGAGGAGCGCACGGCGAGCGGGCATCGGGGCGAAACGCATGCCGACAACGATGCGCGCAAGAATCGGAGGGCGCCAGCACGGCCAATGCGCACAGGTTGCAGGTCACGGTTGATTCGCTCTCCCACCGCCGGGGCCCCATGACGTCCATGCTCCTCACGCCCGACATGCACGCGACGCACAACAGCGACACGCACAGCCACGACATGTACAGCAGCGACACGCACAGCAGCGCCGCGCGCGACAGCGCTCCCCACGTGCAGATCGACCCAGCGATCCTCTACTTCGGCACCCCGGTGGTGCTGGTGAGTTCGCGCAATGCTGACGGCAGCGCCAACCTCGCGCCCATGTCGTCCGCGTGGTGGCTGGGGCGTAGCTGCATGCTCGGATTCGGCGCCCGCTCGGCCACGCCCGCCAACATCCAGCGCACCGGGCAGTGCGTGCTCAACCTCCCGTCGGCGCACGAGGCGTCGCTGGTGAACCGTCTCGTGCGTACGACGGCCAGCGACCCTGTACCACCGCACAAGCTGGCCATGGGGTACGAGCACGAAGCGGACAAGTTCGCGCGCGCCGGGGCCACGGCGGTGCCGTCGGTGCACGTCGATGTGCCGCGGGTGGCCGAGTGTCCGGTGCAGCTCGAAGCCGAGCTCGAGGCCGTGCATCCGATGGCGGTGCGTGACCCGCTGCGGCGCGGCGGGCTGGTGGCGCTCGAGCTGCGGATCGTGGCGGTACACGTGGCGCCGCACATCCGCATGGCCGGGCACGCGCATCGTGTCGAACCCGACGCGTGGCGACCGCTCATCATGTCGTTCCAGCGGCTCTATGGCCTGTCGGACGTGCCGGTCGAGAGTGAACTGGCCCGCATTCCGGAGGAGGCCTATCGGCGGGGCGCGGCGGGTGCGGTGGTGGCGAGCCCGTCGGCGTCGTAGGAGACCGGGACGAACGCGATCGCGCGCTGGCGCCCGCCTTCTGCTCGCCGCACATTGGCGATCAGTTCGCTCATGAAGACGTCCGTTCACCCGATGTCCCGACCCACCGGGAGGACCAATGATCATGTCCCGTCGCACACGGCTGTCGCTCTCGCTCGCCCTGCTCGCCACCGCCACCGCCGCCGGTGCGCAAGCGGCACCCGACACGGTGCGCACCGTCGACCTCGCCTCGCTGTCGCGGCGTGCGCGCATCGAGGTGCTGGACAGTCGCAGCCTCACCGCCGACCTGCGCGCGTTCGAGGAACGCCAGCGCAAGGGCAAGGGGGTGTTCCTCGGTCCCGACGACCTGGACAAGCTGCGGCCCGTGCTGTTCCAGGACCTCTTCGCGGGGCGCAACGATGTGGTGCTCGCCGACAACGCGCCGACACTGATGATGCGGCGCCTCGCTACCGGTGAGATCTCGCGTCAGGCCGCGTCCCCCTCGTCCGCGCGGAGTACGACGGGCGGAGGCGCGGTGGTTGCGCGCAGCAGCACGACGCTCGCCGCAGACGCGGCGTCGTCGCAGGGCGTCCCCTTCTGCCGTCCCGAGATCTTCATCGACAACGTCTGGATCAGCCGCACCACGGGCACGGTGTCGCTCACCCAGCTCGACCAGCAGTGGGGCGCTGCCTCGGTGGTGGCGGTGGAGATCTACGAGTCGCCGTGGCGCATCCCGGACAGCTTCGTGGTGATGAAGGGCGGCGAGTGCGGCCTTGTGGCGTTCTGGACGTCGCGTCGCGGCGACGTGAAGAAGTAGTCGGTCGCTACACCGTGATCGCCAACCCTCTATAGATGCGCGCCTTGTAGCGGCTGTCCTCGGGCTCGGGGAGCGGCGCGCTGGCCAGCAGCACCGCGTGGGCGAACCGCTCCTGCTCCTCGGCCTGCTCGGCCACGTCACGCGGCTCCTCCGAGCGCACACGCCGCGTGAGGTTGATCTGGTTCACCGGCACGTTGTGCACGAGCCGCTCGTTCTCCACGCCCAGCGTGGCGGTAAGCGCGTGCAACGTGGTCTTCACGAAGTTGGCCAGCGCGAACTCGGCGTGCGTGGGGCGCACGGGTACGTCGGGCGTCACCAGCACGAGCCGCACGTGGTCGAGCAGCGACACCTTGCGCGCCACGCGGAAGTGGTGCGTGAGGTGCGCCTCCACCAACGCCGCGAAGCCGGCCGCGTCGAGCACCGGGGCGCCATCGTCGCCGAAGATCTGCGACGGCAGCGGTGTGAACGGTGTGGACACCACGGCCGCCGGCGCACCGCCGAGTTGCAACGCACGGTCCATCCCCGCCTCGAGGGCATCGCCCACGACGAGGTTCTCGATGCGCTCGGCGCCCAGCACGATGCGCAGCAGCGACTGCACCTCACGCCCCGCCTCCGCCGTGCGCGTCAGCAGCATGATACGCCCCACGTGGCTCTGCTCGAGCGCGAGGCGCGCCGCGCGTGCGAGGTGGGAGGTGAGGTACTCGCCGATGAGCCAGATGGTTTGCCCGCGCATCTGCGCGACGCGCTCGGGCTTCGCGCGGCCGAACAGCTCGCGTTCGGTGATGGTGCGCTCCTGGTGCAGCCCGCCCGACGGCTGGAACGTCTCGCCGCTCACGGCGCGGTCGCTGAGGAAGAACACCGTGGCCAGCGCGACTTCCACCTCGGTGGGCATGTTGTGCAGGTGCAGCATCCCCACGACGCCCTTGGCAATCTTGTCCGCCTCGCGGCGGATGTCCTGCGTGCTGATGAACGGCTCCGGCGGCTCGGGCATCGCCGCCAGCCACGCGTCGTCGTAGGCGGCGCCGGCGTCGCGCGCGGCGAGCAGCTTGCCGCCCAGGCGCAGGCGCGCGATGAGCCTTTGCGCGATGCCGCGATGCATGAGGTAGCGGTGACTCGACGCGTCGTCCTCACTGGCTCGGCCGTCCTTCGCGAGGCGCTCGCCCAGCGCGCGCAGCGGGGCGGGGGCGTCAGGCAGCGAGGCCAGCACGGCGGCATCGTTGCCGCGGACGAGCTCGAGCAGGACGTCGATCTGCGCACCCTGGCGCAGCGCCTCGATGATCGCGGCGTACACCGCGTTGAGGCGGCGGTTCTCGAGGATCAACCGCCCGCGCCGCGCGAACAGTCCCGGCTTGCCGCCGGTCCCGCGCAGCCGATCACCATCGACCGGGCCCGGTGCGATGGCGTTCACCTGGATCTCCGGCCCCACGAAGCGCGCGAAGTTCTCGGTGATGGCGCGCTGCCCCGCCTTGGACACGGCGTAGTCGGCGCGGTTGGGGTAGGGCACGGCCACGTACTTCTCGCCCCCGAAGTACGACGACACGTTGAGGATGTACCCCGTGCCCTGGCGCTTCATGATGGGCACGACCTTCTCGATGAGCGAGTAGTTGGACACGAGGTTGGCGTTGAGCGTGCTGCGCCACGCATCCACGTCCATGTCCACCACCATCTGCTCGGCGCCGGCCACACCGGCGTTGTTCACGAGATAGTCGATGCGCCCGAAGGCCTCCATGGTGGCCGCCACCGCACGGCCCAATGACGCCTCGTCGGCCACGTCGATGTCGGGAAGCGTGTGCACCCGGTCGTGCGCGCCGAAGTAGCCAATGTCCTCGAGCTCGCGCACGATGCCGCTGCGCATCTCCTCGAGTTGGTCGGCACGGCGCGCCACGAGCATCACGCGCGCGCCGGCAATGGCCAGTAGCCGCCCGAGCTGTCCGCCGATGCCGGCCGAGCCGCCGGTGATGAGCGCCACCTTACCCAGATGGAGCCCCATGAGCGACTCCATCCAACCGAAGATCGCACGTCGCGAGCCCGTCGCTTCGATGATCGACGCGGGCAGGTAGAGGTTCACCTGCCGGATGCGGCGCCGCGTGAACAGCAGGCGCGCGGCCTGCCCCGCGGCGAACGGCACTTCCTCCGGATCGCGGTTCCCCCACCGGATGATCTGATTCGACCACTCGACATGGGGACGCTCGCCCGCGAGCTGCTGCGACTCCGACTCGTCGCGCCACACACGGCAGAGCTGCTCCACGGCGCCGCGCAGCACGTCGGCGTACACGTTCCCCTGGCCATCGTCGCCATTGGAGAGGAACACGACACGCGGGTCGCTGGTGAGGCCCGTCGCCTGCTGCCAGCAGCGCGTCAACGCGCGCGCGAGCGCCATCATGCCGGCAATCTCGCCGTCGAGGAACGCGCCCACGTCGCTGTCCGACAGTGACACGAAGTCGCCGCGGAAGCGCCATGCCCCGTACGCCGGCATGATGATCGCACCGTGCAGCGTCACCTCCTCCGCCGCCATCGCGTCAAAGAACGCGCGCACGGTTTCCTCGCGCGTGCGGTCGAGCAGTGCCACACGGATGCGCGCGTCGTGCGGCTCGTGCCCCAGCGCCTCCTCGGCGGCGCGCACGCCTTCCTCACTGCCGAGCGTGAGGCGCACGTTGGCGCCACAGCCGGCCTGCACCCGTGCCACCGCGAGCGCGTCGGCCACCTGGTCGCCCGCCGCCACCAGCACGCACAGCCCCGTGCCATCGACCGTGCGCAACTCGGGGCGCGACACCCAGGTGCTGCGCGACTCCTGCCGCACGGTCATGCCGTGCGTGACCTCGAGATTGTGGCCATTGATGGCGGCGGCGTCGTCGCTGGCCAGGAACACGATGGTGTTGGCCACGTCGGCGACCGTCGGGAACCCCTTGGCCGGCGCGACCACATCCGCCGCCGCCGGCACGGTGCTCGCCTCGGCGACGCGCGTGAGTGCCGGGTTGCGCGTGAGTGTCATCATGCCGAGGAAGTCGTCGGCCGTCTGCCCGGCGGCGACCTTGCGCAGCGCGTCCATGGCCGCGAACACCGTACGGATGCGCGGCGACTCGATGGGCCCGGGGAACACCGTATTCACGCGAATCCCGCGCGGCCCCAACTGCGCCGCCAGCAGCCGCGAGAAGGTGTTGAGCGCCGCCTTGGGCACCACGTACGCGGCACGGCCGTAGTACTGCGTGCGCGAGAAGATGGTGGACACGTTGATGACCGACGCGCCGGCCTCGAGATGCGGCGCGAGCGCGCGCACCAGGTTCCACCCCAGCCCGAGCAGGTTGCGTGCGGCGGCGCTCACCGTTTCCGACTCCACGAGCCCGCGCTCGGCCAGCGCAGCCAGGTCGTCGGCATCGAGCGGCAGGTCGAGCAGCCGACACTTGGGGCCCGCGGTGCCGGCATTGTTCACCAGCACATCGATGCGCCCCACCTGTGCCAGCAACTGCGCGATGGCACTCCGCACCTGCCCCGGCTCGGCGGCATCCATGGCGAGCACCACGAGACGTGACGCCGGCACATGCATCGCGTCGCGCAACGCCGTGCGCGCGGCGTCGAGCTTGGCCTTGTTGCGTCCCGTCATCACCACGGTCGCGCCTTCCTGCAGGAAGCGCCGCGTGATCTCGGTGCCGATGTTCCCCGCCGCACCCGTGATGAGCGCGACCTTGCCGGCGAGGCGCCCGCGAGGTACGCGTCGGCGATCGCTACTGCGGTCCTGCATGGATTCACTCATCGCGACGGCTCCTGCGCAGCCCAGGCTTCGTAAAGTTGATCGATGGTGCGCAACCCGAGGGCGGGGAGCGCGTGATTCACCACGTACGTCGCACCGGTGTGCCGGTTGTCCCACATCGCCTGGTGCGCCTCGGCCAGGCCGTTCCACGGCACCACGGTGGGCGCAGTGACCTCGAGCAGCCCGGCGTCGACCATCTCATTCATGCGCACCACTTCGTACGCATTGCAGAGATGCGTGCCGAGGATGCTCGCGGTGGGCATGAGGATGCGACGCTGCCGGGTCCACACCTGCGGCGCGTAGAAGCTGTAGCGACGCCCCTGCATGGCCTCGAAGTACACGACGCGCCCGGTGAACGGCTGCACCAGCGACGTGGAGACGGCAAGTGCATCGTGCCCCGCACGTTCGACGATGACCGATGGCGCGCCGCGCGGGTTGTCGGCCGAGCGCAGGACACGCCCCACCGCCGTGCCGAACGGCTTGAGCGTGCGCTCCTGGAAGGCGCGCACGGCATCGCGGAACGCTGCCGAGTCGCGGCGCACGTCGGGAAGCGGCGGCATCGTGCACGGCCAGTCGAAGTCGTCGCCCTGCCGGCGCTGCAACTCCTCGATGGAGATGACGCCGCGAATGCGGTCGCCGAAGCCGAGCGACTGCACGAACTCGCGCTGCGCATCGGTGCGGGCCACGATGCAGCCGCGCGCCCCCGCCGCCGCGATGGCCTCGATGGCCACGAGTCCGTCGGTGTCCACCAACTCGCTGTCGGGAAGCCCCACGCCGTAGTACGCGAGCACCGCCTCGCCGGCGCGGAGAGCCGCGCGGCGCAGCATGACGTCGGGGGCCACGGCGCCGGGCTTGCCGACAAAGGTGAAGTGATAGCCCGACGAGGCGCCGTAGAAGGTGAGCGCGCCGCCCTCGGCGAGGAGCTGGAACGAGCGCGGGAAGGCGCGCTCGCCGGCGTGCGACACGACATAGTCGGCGAGACGACCGCCATGCTGCGCGCGGAACGCGTCGCACAGCGCTGCGCCCTCGGCTTCCCACGCCGCAATCGCATCGGCTCCGTCGGGCACCATGCGGAACGCGTCGCGCCACGCCGGCTCGGCGCGGTTGATCCACCCGCGTCCACCGTACTGCGTCACCACGGCGCCGCGTTCGGCGCTCGAGACGAGCCCCGTGACCGCGCAACCGTGCTGCGACGCCGCCTTGAGCGCCTCGAGCCCCGTGCCGGTGGCGGCCCCTTCGACGAACATCGTGCGCCCCGGCTCGATGCGCAGCGTGGTGAACAGCGCGCGCACGATGGTGCCGAGGTTGAGGATGTACGAACCCGCCGCCTCGAGCGTGCAGTCCTGTGGCACCGGGTGCAGTTGCGGCGCCTGCACGGCGAGGAACTGCTGGTGACTCCCCGTGCGCGATTCGTAGCCCTGGATGCGGAAGTCCGCCGACATGGGGTCGCGCGCCGCGAACGGCGACAGCAGTTCACTCTGCCCCGAGTAGATCGCGACGAGGTCGCCGACGCGCAGCCGTCCTTCGGCCTTGGCTTCGCTGCCGAGTGCGACAATGAGGCCCACGCCACCGGAGCCGGTCACCTGCCAGTCCTGGTCGTGATTGTCGAACGGCGACACCGGAATGCCGGTGATGGCCCAGATGTCGTTGAAGTTCACCTCGGAGGCCAGCACGTACACGAGCGCCTCGTTGGGCGACGGGGTGTCCACCGGCACGAGCAGCTCGCGCTCCACATCCTTGGGCAGGCCATGCACCGGCGCACCGGTGTCGGCGTCGCGCTCGACGCCCTGGCCGTACTGCCAGGCGGGAATGGGCGTGACGCCCGGCAGGAACGGGGCGCCGACGGGCAGTAGCTCACCGCGCTCGATGAGGTCGGCCGCGTCGTCGATGGTGACGGTGCGACGTCGTGTGGGGAGCGGCGCACTGCGACGGTCGAAGAAGGCGCGGATGCCAGCCTTGCCGCCCGCGGGATCGACCACCGCTTCCGCGAACAGGCGTGCTTCGCGCGCGAGCCCCGCTTCGAGTCCATCACGCCACCCGGTGCGCACGGCATCGAGGATGCGCGTCGTCGCGTGCGTGCGCCCCACGCGCTCGGCCTGCGCGAGCAGGCGGGCAATGGGGGCGAGCGTGAGGAGTGCGTCGACATCGAGATGTCCCGGCCGCTCCCACGCATTCCGCCGCTCGGCCACCACCGTGAGGTGCGTGCCGAACGCGGTGCGCCCGTCCTGCGCGAGCCATTCGCGCACCAGCGCCGCCGCGCGCGCGACCGCGTGGTCGCTGCCGGAGACGACCTCGTCGATCACACCGGCAGAAAGTGCGTCGTCGGCGTCGAGCTGTCGGCCGCCAAGGATGATCTCCATGGCCTGCACGAAGCCTTCAGCGCCGTCCCGATCGGCGAGCAGGCGCGTGAGGCGCTGCGTGCCGCCGTAGCCGGGGAGCAGGTTCAGGCGGATCTCCGGCTGACCGAACAGCGCCACCGGCTCGGCAATGCGATAATGACAGGCCAGCGCGAACTCGAGCCCGCCGCCCAGCGCCACACCGTTGATGGCGGCGATGCAGGGCTTGCCGAGGCGCGCGAGCATGCGCTCGATGTGACGGAAGGCGAGGTGCGCCACGTTCGGCAGAGGCAGCGCCTCCTCGAGCGTGTGCACGTCTTCCAGCAGCTGCCGCACATCGGCGCCGGCCACGAACGAACTGCTGCCGCTGCCGGTGAACACGACGGCCCGCACGTCGTCCTGTCGCGCGAGGTGTTCCACCACGGTGCACAGTTCGTCGAGCGCGCGCTCGTTGAGCGCGTTGACCGGCGGGTTGGTGACGGTCACCACGGCCAGGCGTGCGCCCGGCTGCACCGGGTGGTAGTGCACGCGGAAGTAGCGCCACGACACCAGCACCCGCTGCGCGTCGCTGATGCGCTGCACCGCCTGCCACTGCTCGATTACGTGTGCAAGCGCCGGGATGCTCTCCGGGTTGCGCAGCGTCGTCGTGTCGCCGATCGGTTCGCCGTCGACCAGCGCGCGCACCATGCGCCGCATGTACTTGCCGCTGCGTGTCTCCGGGAACGCGGCCACCTCGAGGAACTCCTCGGGCACCGCCACCGCGCCCTTCTCCTGCCGCACGAGCTCGGTGAGACGCCTGCGGTCGTCCATCGTGAGGCGACGCCCGGGCGCCGGGACCACGAATGCCAGTGGCGTGAGCCCCTTCTCGCGATGCGGTGCACCCACGACGATCACGTTGCCCACCGGCGAGTCGGGGTTGACCTGCTTGTCGCGCAGGATCGCCCCCTCGATCTCCTCGGTGCCCATGCGATGGCCGCTCACGTTGATCACATCATCGCTGCGGCCGTGCAGCGATACACTACCGTCGGCGTGACGAATGGCGACATCGCCCTGCGTGTACGCCCAGGTGTCGCGCCACCGCGCCCAGTACGTCTGGCGATAGCGATCGCCGTCACCGCGCCACGCGGCGTCCACGCTGCCGTCGCGCACGACGAAGCCCTCGGCGTTCCCCCAGATGGTGCGCGCGAGGTACGGATACGGTGCACGAATGACGATCTCGCCCTTCTCACCATCGGCGGCGCGGCGCGCGGCCACGCGCCCCGTGGCATCCGGCTCGCCGTCGGGAAGCCACACGTCGCCCATCACCCACGGCAGCGCCCAGGTGTGCGCATCGGCACGCAGTGGGAAGTCGTCGTTGCCGTAGAAGTGCGTCCACACGATGCCGCCATGCTCGGTGGCCCAGTAAGAGTTGATGTACTGCGGGCACAGGTGCTCCATGCCGAACTGCTGCACCGCTGGCGACACCGGTTCGGCGCAGAAGGTTGCGACGCGCAGGCCGTCCACGCGATAGCGCCGCACATCCTCGAGGTTCTGCGGGTCGGTCATCACCGACTTGAGGAACGTCACGCCGGCCTTGAAGATCGTGACGCCGTAGCGCTCGATGATGGACGCGAAACGCCCCGCGCTCGGGAACACCGGCGCGCCCTCGGCCAGCACCGACGTCACGCGCGTGGCCAGCGCAGCGGCAATCATGTACGACTGCCCGGTGATCCACCCCGGGTCGGCCACGACATACATCACGTCGCCCGGCTGCGCGTCGAATGACACGCGCATGGTGTGCGCCACGCCGGCCAGCCAGCCGCCGTGCACGTGCACCACGCCCTTGGGCTTGCCGGTGGAGCCCGACGTGTAGATGAAGAACAGCGGGAACTCCGCATCCACCGGCAGCGGCGGCACGACCTGCCAGAGCGTGCGCACGAGCGTGGCGTCGTCGAGCCCGCGCAGCGCATCCATGCTGTCCACCGTGCTCCCCGCGGTGCGCAGCGATGCCAGCAGCGCGTCCTCGGCGTCGCGCAGCAGCTCGTGTGCCCAGCGGTCGCGCCCCGCACGCCAGGGCACGTCGGCCTGTCCGGTGTGCCGCACCACGACGACATGCTCCACATCGCCCGTCACCTGCACCAGGGCGCGCGCGCATCCCGTGCGCGCGGCACTCGCGGCCGCGGCATCGAGCGCGCCCACCTCGACCAGCGCGGCGAGCGCACGCCCCACGCCGCGCATCACGTCGCTCCGTTCGACGGTGATCTCGCCGGCCAGCGCGCGCGTCACCTCGGCCACCAGGCGCTCGACCGTGTCGGCGCCGAGCGCGAGGGCCACGGCCGCCTCGCGCACGGCCGCGATGGCGCGTGGCACCGGCACATAGCGGTCGAGCGCCGGATCGGTGTACGCCGCCTTGAACGGCACGATCTGCGCGTTGCGATAGCCCCCGTCGGCAGTGATCACCACACGAGCGCCGGCATCACACACGCGATCGGCGAGTGTCTTGTCGGAGAAGCCGCCGAACACCGGCGTGTACACGATGCCAAGGCGCTTGGCGGCCTCGGTCCACGCGATCTGCTCGGGGATGTTGGGCAGGTTGAGCGCGATGCGATCACCGGTGCGGAGCCCGAGCTGCTGCAACGCCACCGCGCATCGTGCCACGTCGATGAGCAGCGCGCGGCGGGTGTAGGGCCACGCGACCACCGGACCGCCGCGTCCGCCATCGAGGCTCTGGTCCCAGCGGTCGCCCTCCACGAGGAACGCCGGCTCGGCGCCGTGGCCGGCGAGCACATGCCGGTCCACTTCATTGAAGCAGGCGTTGGTGCGCGCCCCGACGAACCAGCGGTAGAACGGCGGGTCGTGCGCGTCGAACGCCGTCGCCCACGGCGTGAACGGCGCGTCGCCGGGTGTGCGCCACGTCACCGGCGCACCGGTGGCGGCATCGAACCCACGCCACGCGCCGTCGGTCTCGCGAGTGAGCCACGCGTTGGCAGCCTGCACATACCAGTGCAGCGTCTCGGCGGCGATCGCGCCGTGCCAGGCGCCCGGATCGCGCTCGCAGGCCTCGCGCATGGCCTGCCAATCGTCGCGGGTGCGGATCGGATTGGTGGCGGCCGCGCGCGCATCGGCAGCGCGGGGCACAGCGGTGACGGGTGGCGTGGCGGTCATGGCCTGATCATGCGGCATCGGGGAGTGTGTCGCGGCGCCTGCACACACACGACAGCCCCGTGCCCCTGCGGCGCACGCCGCAACGTCACGAAGCTGTCACATGCTGCTGAATGACCGCACCGGCGTTCGACGCATGCCGGGAGATTCCGATGACCCGAGGCCGCGCTCCGTGCGGAGCCGGCGGAGTGCACACAATGCGGACCGACGCGTCAGCTACTCGACCGTGGCAGCGACAGCGGCGACTTCTACATGAACACACGGAGCGACCGGGAAGTGCCCGCTGAGCGCGGGGCGCCCGGAAGATGTCGGCGCGGCGTATCGTCCGCGACGTCGCCGGCCTCACCCCGTCGCGAGGACCTGCGTACTCTGCAGCGCTGCCGGATGAATATCGTCGGTGACGATCGTGGCAAACCGCCGGCTCACCGCCTCTTCCTCGCTTACGGTCTCGCGCAGCAGCGCGGCCACACCGTCCTGACCGAGGGCGTCGGCCAGGGCCACACCGGTGCGGTACGCGGCCATGGTGTAGTGCCCGACCCGTTGCGCCGATCCCACCAGCCCCGCGTCCCGCACGACGCCCGTGCCCGGCCGCACCGTCATGGCCTGCACGTCCGCGAGCAGCCCGCCCACGGTGGCGCACGGGCAGCTACCGGGTGCCGTACCCAGCAGCGCGAAGCACTCCTCGAGGCGCGACAGGTGGCGCGGGCTCTGCCGGAAGTGGTCCTTGAACGCGGTCGCGAGTCGCGGCGAGGCCGTGGCCGCCGCCATGGTCGTCAACGCCGAGACCAACTGCTGTTCGGCGCAGTAGAGGTGCTGCAGGTCGTGGACCAGCAGGTCGTGCAGCGAGTGCATGGTCAGATCGTGGTCCGACGCCGGGCCAGCGTCCGCAGCAGCGCGGTGAGCGCGATGTGCAGGATCACGTAGGCGATCAGCGCGATCACGATGGGAAAGGCCAGTGTGTTGCCGCTCGAGCGCGCGGCGCCTCAGCGCGCCTGCATGTCCTCGAACCAGAAGGCGCCGAGGGCGCCCGCTGCCGAGCGCGTGACGACGAGCGTGTACGACTTGCCCGCGTCCAGCATCAGGGGAGCGGTGCTGTACAGCACGCTTCGGCCGTCACCGGTCCGGATGTCGAGGATGCCCGACATGGGCGCGAACTCGGAGAAGTCCTCGTCGGCACCGTACTTCACGCTCTTGAAGAGCGTCTCACCGCCCCGCGTGCGCAGCTGGATCTCGCCGGCGCCGGGGGCCGCGTGCACCACCCGCAGGCGCGTGCGCCCCGCGACGTTCTGGATGGCATCGGTGAGCACGCGGGTCTCGTACCCGGTGCCATTCTCGGCGCGCAGCACGACCAGCGTGTACCGGCGGCCGTCGATGAGGAGGGTGTTGTCCGTGCTGAGGGGCACGAACGCGGTGCCCGCCGAATCGCCCGCCTCGAAGGTGGTCCACGTGCGATCGATGGTCACATAGTCGCTGACCTTCTGGAACCCGACCGCCGGCATCATCCGCTGGTCGTCGGCGCGGACGCGCAGCGTCGGCGACGCGGGGACCGCATTGACGACGCGCACGAGGGCCACGTCGCGGGAGGCGGCGGAGTCGGCCGACATGGACGGGGGCAGGGTGCCGGCGGCGGTGTTCGTGTCAACGACGGCGTCCGTTTGCGCGGTGTCGCGGCAGGCCGCCAGTGAGACGACCGTGAACAGGGCGAGTGCTGCAGGAACGCGAGCGCGCATGGGAGTCTCGAGGGAGGCAGGACGAGGCGCGCCGACCCGCCTTGGACACGGTGCACGGGAGCGTCGGCGATCCCACGCGACGCAGCCGGGCGAGCCGGCGTACCGGGGCCCTCTGGATCATCGCGCCCCCTGTCGTGGGGAACCATCGCGCACGTGGCGGAGGGCAGGTCCGTCGAAAGAACGACTCGCGGGGCCGGTCCCGCCGACAGGGACCCTCGGGTCACCCGCCCGCGCGGTGACCGGAACACACCCCGAAACAGTTGCAGCAGACTACCCCGCGCGCTCGTATACACGGTGCAGCGGTGCCCCGTCTCCGGGGCGCCGTCGTCCCCATCCTACCGGAGTACCCCACGATGACCGGCCTCAAGACCGGCCCGATGACCGGACGCCCGCTCATCTTCCTGGCCGCCCTGGCCCTGCTGACCACCACCTCCGCCGTCGCCTCCGCCCAGGGGAGCATGGGGGGGATGAGCCACGCCGGGCACCACATGGGCCCTGAAATCGTCATCCCCCCCGGCGCCATCTATACGAAGGCCGACGTCGAGTTCATGCAGGGGATGATCGCCCACCATGCCCAGGCCATCGTCATGTCGCGCATGGCCGAGAAGAACAGCACGAACACCCAGTTGCTCATGCTCTCGCGCAAGATCGACCAGTCGCAGATGCCCGAGATCATGATCATGCAGGACTGGCTGCGGCGCTACAAGCAGTTCGCCCCGGACACCTCGTCGTGGCACAACATGCGCATGGACGGCATGCTCACCGACGAGGAGCTCAAGGCCATGGAAGTGGCCAAGGGCGCCGAGTTCGATCGCCTGTTCCTCAACGGCATGATCAAGCACCACGCCGGTGCCATCAAGATGGTGGAAGATCTCTTCAAGGCACCCGGCGCTGGTCAGGAGGTCGATGCCAACGTCTTCGCCAACGATGTCGTCGCGGCGCAGACGGCGGAGATCATGATCATGCGTCGCCTGCTCTCCCAGCTCCCGAAGAAGTAGCCACGCGACCCTCGTCGCCGTGACCCTTGTTGCCGCGCGCCAGGCCCGGTGCGCGGCGATGCCTCCCCTGCTGCACCTCACCTCTGGAGGGTGATTCGATGCGTGTAGTCCGTAGTCTGCTCCTGCTTGCCGCGGCGGTGGCCGTGCCGGCGCTCAGTGCGCCCGGTGCGCTGTCGGCGCAAACCTATCCGTCCGCCAAGGATCCCCGCAGCACGCTCAAGCCCGGGCGCTTCGATGCGGGGATCGCGATCAGCGGCATGAAGCAGGTGTCGTTCGTGCCCAAGCCGGCGGAGCTCGACACGGTGCGCGGGTTGACGTTCATCAATTCCGACGTCGCCTTCGCCACGCACTACATCTATCAAGCCAACTTCGCCGGCTTCACCATCTGGGACATCACCGATCCCGCCAAGCCGGTCATGGCGTCGGTCACGAAGTGCATCACCTCGCAGGGCGACCCGACCATCTACGGCACACTCCTGTTCCTCTCGGCTGAAGGCGCCGGCAATCGCAAGGACTGCGGGGCGGGCGGCGTGCAGGATCCGAAGGATCACATGGCCGGCATTCGCATCTTCGACGTGTCCAACCCGAAGGCGCCCAAGCTGGTCAAGAACGTCGAGACGTGCAAAGGCTCGCACACGCACACGCTCGTTCCGAGCCCGACGGACAAGAACATCATCTACCTGTACGTGTCGGGGCAGCAGGGCGCGCGTCCGGACACCGAGCTCGCCGGGTGCAAGAACGGCAACGACCCGAAGGACCCGACGAACTCGCTCTACCAGCTCGACATCGTGAAGGTGTTCCTCAACGCGCCGGAGAAGTCGATGGTCATTCCGGGCGCGCGCATCTTCGCCGACCTCGAGGGCGCGGGCGAGTGCCAGCGGTACTGCCTGCCGGCGCGCACCGGTGGACGCGCGGGCGGGCGTCCGCAGCCGGCGGCCGACATGCCAGCCGGGCCGCGCAACTGCCATGACGTGACGGCGTATCCCGAGATGAACATGCTACTCGCGTCCTGCTCGACGCACTCGATTCTCGTGGACATCAGGAACCCCGAGAAGCCGTTCCGCATCAACGCCATCATGGACACGAACAACTTCCAGGGGCGTCACACGGCCGCGTTCAGCAACGACGGCAAGAAGTTGATCCAGACCGAGGAGTGGGGCGGCGGCACGGGCCCGATGTGCCAGGCGTCCAGCATGCAGCAGCTCGGCGGCAACACGATCATCACGCTCGACGCGCAGAAGCGGCAGAAGCAGCGCGCGTACTTCAAGCTGCCGTCGGCACAGGCGGCGGAAGAGAACTGCGTGGCGCACAACGGCGGCATCATCCCGGTGCCGGGGCGTGACCTGTACGTGCAGGGGTGGTACCAGGGCGGCGTGAACATCATGGACTTCACCGACGCCGACAACGCCTTCGAGATCGCCTACTTCGATCGCGGCTCGATCAACCCGCCGCGTCCGGTGGACGTGCCGGCGGCGGCCGCGCCCGATCCGAGCGTGCGTGGCGGTGGCAACACGATTGGCGGGTCGTGGGGCGCGTACTACTGGAACGGCCTCATCGTCTCCTCCGAGCTCGATCGCGGCCTCGACATCCTCGAGCTGGTGCCCAGCGCGCAGCTCTCGGCCAACGAGATCGCGGCGGCGAAGCTGGTGCGCTTCGAGCAGTTCAACCCGCAGAGCCAGCCGAAGTACGTGTGGCCGCCGGCGTTCGTCGTCGTGCGCTCGTACCTCGACCAGCTCGTGCGTGGCAACGGCCTCGCGGCCGAGCGCACCACCGCGATTGCGCAGGCGCTCGACGTGGCTGAAATGAAGACGGGGGCCGCGCGTGGCCTGGCGCTCGGCGCGCTGGCGCTCCAGGTGGACAAGGATGCCGCGGGCGCGAAGGATGCGGCGCGCGTGCGCACGATGGCCAGCGAGATCCGTCGCCTCGCGGCGGTGTCGAAGTAACATCCACGTGACCCCGACCGGAGGCATCGTGCGGACACAGCTCATGGCACTGCTGGCAAGCGCGGTGCTCGCGGTCAACGCCTCGGCGCAGGGTGCGCCGGGGCAGGCGGGTGGGGCCGCGGGGCGCGGCGGAGCGGGACAACCGCCGCGCCGTGACCCCAACGCCCCGCGGACCATCGAGGGCATCAACACCGTGTGGCTCGAGGAGCTCACGCAGCCCGAGTTCCGCGACCTGCTCAAGGACGGCTACACCACCGTGCTCATCATGACGGGGGGCGTCGAGAACAACGACGGCAACCTGTCCATGAACAAGCACAACATCAACAACCGGCTGCACGGCGAACTGATCGCGCGGCGCATGGGCAAGACGCTCGTCGCGCCGCTCGTCACGCTCGAACCCGGCAATGCGGGGCAGGCCATCACGCCGGGGAAGGCCGGTCCGATGATCTCGCAGGCCACATATGTCGCGCTGCTGTACGACATCGGCAACTACCTGCGCAGCATGGGCTTCAAGGAGATCTATTACCTCGGCGACAGCGGCGGGAACGGGCGCGGCATGCAGGCCGCCGCGGATTCGCTCACCAAGGTGTACGCCGAGAGCCCCGACAAGGTGTACTTCAAGCACGTGCCGGAGTACTACAACCACACGAGTGTGGTGCAGCCGTACATCCAGAACGAGCTCAAGATTCCCGAGGGGATCCGCATCGGCGCCAGCACCGGCACGAGCGGGCTGCACGAGGAACTCGCCATCGACGCCACGCTCGCGCTGGCCGACCCCACCAGCATCCGCTACGAGCAGCGCAAGAAGGTGGGGCAGGACGAGATCAACGGCATCAAGTTCCAGTCGCTCGCGTGGCTGCAGGACCTCGGCCGCAAGGTGGCCGAGCTGCGCGTGACGACGACGGTGAAGGCGATCGAGGCGTATCGGGCGACGCTGGTGAAGTAGTCGCGCGGCGCTGTGCGGTACATCACGGTCGACACGTGTGGGCAATCCACCGTGCTCGACCGTGACGCGTTTGTGGCGGTCCCATTACCGCGAAATGTCTGCACCTGTGCCTGCTGAATGATGGCCAACGCGATCGGGGCACCGCATGTTCTTCGCACCGCGCCCCATTGGTTCCCTCGCGACGCCGCGCTGCAGGAGCATGACATGAGCACACTGGTCCTCGACTACACACTCGATTCGCTCACTCCGGCCAATGCGGACGGGACACACGCCGCCACGGTGACCAACGCGACCGTCGTCGCGGGGCCCGGCACCACGACGCTCGGCAGCTTCCCCAGTGCGCTGCAGTTTGCCGGGAGTGGCGGCCTCACGGTGAGCCTGCCGGTCGCGACGCTGCAGCGTGATCGCTTCGCGGTGCGCGTTGTGTTCCGTCTCGATGCCAAGCCCGCCGCGCGCCAGACGCTGGTCGCGTGTGGAGCGCTGCCGCTGTCGGTGCACGTCGAACCCGGTACCGGCACGAGCGACTTCGACCTGGTGGCGGTGCCGGGGCTCGCGGTGGCCAATGCGGGCGGCGCCTCCACGCGCTTCCTCTTCGATCTCACCGTCGGGACGTGGTACGCCGCCGACATCGTGTACGACACGGACACGCTGGCCGTCAGCATCGACGATGTCGTGCGCACGGTGCATGCGTATCCCGCGGGCACGCTCGCGCCGGCCAACGGCGACCTGCTGCGGCTTGGCGTCGCACTGGATGGAAGCAGTCATGCACTCGTCGGCTCCGTCGCGGCGCTGCAGCTCCTCTCCGACCTCCCCATCGCGCTCGAGGCCCCGCTCGATGAGCGGCGTGCACATCCGCAGTGGTACCTCACCTACAAGGAGGAGGAACTGCGCGGGACGCTCAACGCCGGGGCCCCGACCGCCGGCTATGTCTACGACGCGCCCAGTGGCGCGTGGATCCAGCAGTTCGCCGGCGTGACACTCATGTACGCGGACGCCGTGGGCCTCGCCTTCGAGATGCACGGCGCGATTCGCGACGCGTACTGGGCGTATCCGCAGCGCATGGCGCTCGGTCACCTCATCAGTGACGAGATCGACACAGCGCGCGGTGGCGGTCGACGCAACCTCTTCAGCCGGAGCGGCCTGTACTGGTCGCGCGCCACGGGCGTGCGCGCGGTGGTCGGCCAACTGTGGGTGGACTACGAGGCGGGTGGCGAGAGCGCCTGGATCGGCCTGCCCGTCGGCGGTGAGGAGCCGGTGCCTGGTGGTTTGCGCCAACGCTTCCAGGGTGGGCACCTGTATCATCGGGCCGGCGCCCCGCGTGCCTTCGAGGTGCATGGTGCGATCCTCGCGCACTACCTCGCCACCGGCGAAGTGCAGGCGTGGGGCTTCCCCACCACCAACGAAGGCGACGTGCGCGACGGCGCGACCGTCCTCGGGCGCAGCAGCGAGTTCGAGCGCTGCACGATCTACTGGAGCGGCGCCAGCGGCGCGTTCGCAGTGTACGGCGACATCCGCACGACCTGGCGCAACGCCGGTGGGCCCGCCGGCCCCCTCGGCTTTCCCACCAGCGATGAAGGCGACGTGCCCGGCGCGGCGGGAGCGCGCTACAACACCTTCCAGCGCGGCAGCGTGGTCTGGTTCGGCAGCCTGGGCGAGACGTACGTCTGCCAGCCGTTCGACATCACGCTCGGTCGCTTCGACACCAAGGAGAGCGAAGGATGGGGGCGCGGGTCGAACGACGTCTACGTGCATGCGGGTGTCGAGGACAACGGGACGGTCATCCATCATGAGCGCATCCCCGGCAGCGGCGACTCGAATGGCCGCAACGTCTACACCGTCAATCGCACCCTCAACGTCGCGCCGAACGGCATCATGCCCAATCGCGCCGACCGCGTCATCACGCTCACGCTCGACGTGTGGGACAGCGACTGGCCGGACGACGACGACCACCTGGGCTACTACGAGTACCGCCTCGAGATGGCCAACGCGTGGGGGCTGCGTGGCAACCGCACCGGACTGTTCAGCAGCGGCAGCTTCAGTCACATCAACACCATCACCTGGTCGGTGTCGCCCCGGGTGAACGAGGCGCTGCTCACCGACAACCAGCGCTGGTGGGGGGTCGACAATCGCGGCACGCCCGAACTCACCTGGGCGCAGTACGCCACGGCGTTTCGCGACGTCGACAGCGACACCGAGTGGTGGGACCCCACCGACTGGCTGGCGGCCATCTTCTACGAAGCCGCCGTGAAGGGGCTCGCCAAGAGCGGCAACTGCTTCGGCATGTCACTCGAAGCCATCAACAGCTACAAGCATCGCAGCCTGTTGCGCCTCCCCCTCGACCGCTTCGCCGACGCCACCAACCAGTGGGAGGCGGTGCGCGGCGAGTTCAACGTGCGGCATCAGTACCAGGTGGGTGCGTCGGCCATCTGGTGGTTCGCGGGGCAGTTCGTCTCCGGCAACACGCACGACCCGGTCGATGTCTTCCGCGCGACGCGCCGTGCACACGCCCGCGGCGAGGATCCCGTGCTCTGCCTCTCGCAGAACTGGGACTTCAGCGGCGCCCCGCACTGCATCCTTCCCGTCGGGTGGGATGACAGTGCGAAGCCGTGGCGCATCTTCGTCCGCGATCCGAACTTCCCCTCGCCGCAGACGCCGGCACGGCGTGTCGTCGAGGTCGACCCCGACGCGAACACCTTCCGGTACGTGGGCAGCAGCACGTACACCGGCGCCGAGTGGTCAGGTGGGCGGCTGCACTACATGCCCTACAGCGTGCTGTGCGAGCAGCCCCGGACGCCGGTGTTCGAGGCGCTCATGCTGCTCATGTCCGGTGCCATCCTCATCGTCGGCGACGATGGCGAGACGGTGAGCCTCACCGATGACAACGGCGTCGACCTCGATGCGTTCGGCGCGGACGCCGTGGCGCGTCTCCAGTCGGGGCGCTCGGTGGCCGACAAGTTCGTGCCGTTCCGCGGGTTCGATGGGCACACCGACCGGTGCGCCGTCGAGCGCGAGGGGGAGAAGCCGGTGCCGCCGCGCTTCGACAAGCCGCCACGTCCGCGCGGCATCTCGCCGGCGGAGCTGCACCTGCGACCGCGTCCGCGCGTGGTGGGGCGGCATACGCGCCCCGATCGACGCACGGGCACCGACTGGCAGCGGCTCACGTTGCGCGAGTACCTGTGTCAGTGGGCGCCTGCGCGCATCCGCCGCACCATCGAGGCCAACAGTGCGTTCGTGTCCGCCAACGGTGAACGCCTCATGATTCACCTGCTGCAGGGGGCCGCGTCGCGTACCGGTGCCACGCTTTCGAATGCGGCCGGCGCCGCGGTGCGTGTCGATGCCCTGCGGGCGGCCGCGCCCGCGCTGCCCACGGGCAACACGGTGGTCCACACGCTGCGCGGCGTGCGGCGTGGCACGCTGCACTACGCGCTGAAGATGGGGCTCACCGAGGTGCTCGTCGGCGGCGCGTCGATGCCGGGCGACGAGCATCGCATCCGCCTGGCGGATGTCGGCACGCAGACCGGCACCGTGCGCATCACGTCGAGTCGCGATCAGCGGCTCACGCTGCGCATCGAGACCCGCTGGGGTGCCGGCCGCGACCGACTGCGTCTCGACCTCGAGGGCGTGCCGGTGGCGCAGGGGCAGGAGCTCGCGCTCAACGTCAAGCCGGGACTGGGTGGCGTCGACGTGGTGGGCGCCGGCGCGCTCCAGGCGCGCGTCACGCTCGAGGTCGTGCGGCGCGGCGTGCGCTACGCGGGACGCTTCGATGTGGCGTCCGACAACGGGCTGCGGGTGGTGCCCTCCACGTACCTCACGCGCCAGCAGCTCAAGGTCGCGCAGATCGGCGCGCTGTTCGGCCCGTCGCTGCGCACCGAGCTGGTGCAGCCGTTGTAGGCGGGCACGGGCGTCGCGACGGAGGGCGCGACGCCCGTGCGTCATCGCGTCATCGCGTCGCGCGCCGCCGCCGGCCGATGAGCACGCCGGCCAGCCCCACGCTCACCAGCAGCACCGTGCCCGGTTCCGGCACGGTGCTGCGGGCCTGTCCCGGTGCGAACGCCAGCCCGCCCAACGCACCGAACTCGATACCCGTGCCACCAATGAGTGTGGCCTGTCCGTTGGTGAGGTTCATCGAAAAGAGGCCGCTCGTGCTTGGACTCGTCGAGCCCAGGCTGTACATGATGCCGTTGGCGCCGTAGGCGAGGCCACTGTACGTGGTGCCGGCGCCCGTGAAGCCGATGCGCGTGGGCACGCCGGTTATGTCGCTGAGCGTGTACAACGCCGTCGTGAATGTCAGGCCGGTCCACTCCCACCCATTGCCGTACAGCACGTTGCCGGGGCCGTAGCCCAGCCCGTACACGTAGGTCAGGTGCGGATGATTGCCCACCAGCGTCGCCGCGCCCGTCGTGCGGTCGACCGCATAGAACGCCGACCCGGGTGTCGAGCCGGTCGCGTACATCGCGCCGGTGTTGGGGTGGATCACGAGGCCCCCACCATTGAGCCGCGCGCCGGTCGGTCCCACATAGGAGGTGGCGCCCGTGAAGCGGTCGATGCGCCAGAGACCATCCACGCTGTGCTGGTCGTATCCCGTGGCGTACAGCTGGTCGGTCGCGGCGTCGTACGCCAAGCCCCCCTGATGCACCCAGAACGGCAGCACGAACAGCTTGCTCGCATTTCCGGTGGCCGGGTTGATCGCATACAGCCCGCCGGGTCCCCCGGGGCCGACATTGACTCCCGTAGCGTACAGGATGGGAGCGGACTGTGCCGTCACGACAGCGCCTGTCACGGCGGAGCTCGCGAGGACGAGGCCGGCGCACAGCCTTCGGGTCAAGCGCAACATCGGGGATCTCTCCTGCAGGGGGGATCGGTCGGGCGGCCCGACGGGGTCGCAACGGCTCCGCCACCGCGGCGGGAGCACACGACCGAATCTCCCCGACGACGTCAGGCCATCCTCATCCCGTCGTCAAACGGGCCAGTTGATCGGGGGCGACCCACCCGAAACCGCGCAACGCTGCAGTCTTACGGCCGCGTCGCCGCGTCGCCGCGCCGATGCGGTCGAGCCACGCACGGGCGCGCGCGGCGGCAAGCCATCCCTCGAACCCAAAGCCGTGGCGCCGGGCGACGATTGCCCGCCCCAGCCCGCTGGCGCTGCTCGTGTCACCCGCCTGCAGGGTGACCCACGCCAGCGTTTCATCACTGATCGTCGAACTGTCCCCTCGCGCCGCCTCGGCCAGTGCCGGCAGCGCCACGCGGCGCGTCTGCCCGCTGGCAACGGCGATCTCGGCGGCGAGCAGCGCGCGATCGGCGGCATGGGTCCGGGAGGTGGGCACCATGCTGCGCTCGAGCGCGCCGAGCACGGCGCGCGCCTCGGTCACCCGCCCGAGCCGCGCGAGAAACACGCCGATCCAGTACTGCACGGGCGGCTCGTGCAGGCGCACCGCTTCCCTGGCGAGCGAGTCGACGTGCACGCGTCCCCGGGTGCTGTCGCCGACCATATGGAGCGCGCTGGCCAGCCACAGCCGAGACCGCACCCACGACAACGTATCGGACTGCGCGCGACTGGCCCGCACCGCCGCTTCGAACGGCGCGACGGCCGCCCCGGGACGACCGCGCAACAGCTCCATCTGCCCGAGCGCCCGCATGGCGCGTCCGTGCAGGCGTTGATCGCTCGCCCCGATCGACTGGAAGAGTCGTGCGGCACTGTCGTACAACTGGGCGCGCACGAGGAGACCGCCGTAAAGCTGCGGAGTCATCACATTGCGCACCTGCGACGGGTCGAGCTGCAAGGCGCGTGCGTACAGCGCCACGGCGCGCTGGCGTGTTGCCGGGTCCTCGCCGGGGTAGGCGAGCGCGAGATTGGCTAGCACGTTCTCGTTGGCCGAGTCCACCGCGACCAGACGCTCGCCCACCGCGACCGCCTCGCCCGGGCGCCCGCGGGTGAGCAGGTCGTAGAGCTGAGCTTCCAGCATCTCCCGGTCGTCGGGGTGGGCCGCCAGCCATGCCCCGCGCACCTGTATGGCACTGTCGGCGAGCCCGTTGGCGCGCAAAACCGCCACGCGCACGAGCAGCCGTTCCCGCTCGGACAGCCTCGCCGCGTACCGCTGCGCGGCGGCAAGCGCCGTGTCGGCCGCCTGCGGCAGGTTGAGCATCACGCGCGCGCGGCCGAGCCCCATCCACGCGAGCGCGAACGTGGAGTCGACGGCGAGCGCGGCCTGATAGTGCCGGGCCGCCGTCAGGAAGTCCTGCCGCGCAAAGGCGCGCGCCCCTTGGGCAAAGAGTCGCAGCGCCGGCAACGACGCGGTGGTGAGATCGGGCAACGGGCGCGCCGCCGCGAGCGCCGCGCGCGAGGCACCCAACGCCCGGTCGCTGCGCCGGACGACCTCATCGACGGCGTCGAGCAAGGCCCCCGAGTCGACCACGTCCGACTGTGCGATGGTGAGGTTGCTGCCGTCTGTGGCGTTCACCACGCGCAGCGACACGCGGTAGCGCGCGCCCATGCTCACCACGACCGGCACCGCGACCACCGCAGCGCCCGCGCGGGCCGCTACCGTGCGCGCGAGCGTCTCGGTGAACGGACCATGACGCGACAGGGAGTCGGTCGCGTCGGTGGTCAGGCGACGCAGCTCGCGTACGCGACTCGGCGGCAGGGGTTGCACCACCGTGCTCTGCGCCAGCGCCGTCGTCATCGCGAGCGTGATGGCATGGCCGAGCAGCGTGTCGGCGGTGGCGATGTCGGCGTCGGCGACCACGAGCGTGCGCTGGGACGCGGACGCACCGCCACCGAGGCCACCCACGCCGGGGACTGCGCCGGAGCGCCACAACGCCACCACCAGCGGCAACGCCATGAGCAGGACCAGGAGCGCGGCGCCGGGCATCCTGCGTCGCGGTCGGGGTGTGGGCGCGGTGGCCGTTGCCGAGTCGATCGATGCCGCCGACACCGGACCATCGAACGCGGTGGGTGCCTCGGGTTCGGGCGCCGGGTGCGGCCGTGCGACCGGGTTCGTCACCGGTCGACCGCGCGCCTCTTCGGGCGCGCGACGCGCGAGATCACGCTCGGCGTCATCGAGCAGCTGCTCCAGCTCCGGAGCGGGGCGTACGTCATACTCCGACGCCAACAGCGACGCATGCTGCATGAACCGCTGACGAGCGACGTGAACGGCTTCGGCGGTGCCGGGCGCGAGCTGCGCGCGCATCCACGCTGCTGCCGCCTCTGCCGACAGCGGCGCCGCGTCCAACCAGCGCCGCGCAACGGCAACCGCCGCCGCGTGTTCACCGTGTTCGATCAGGCGACGGCACTCGGCGGCGCACGAGGCGAGGAACGCGCGCTGGAGCGTGTCGCGCTGGCGATCCACCCAACCGTCGAACCGCGGGGCGCGCTCCACGTACACGCCGTCGAGAAAATCGGCGCGGTAGAGTGTCACCACCTCGGCGTGATCCCCGCGGGCGTGGGCGGCCAGGCATTGCACGGCGTCCACCTCGAGTGGCGCGCCGGGCGCGAGCGCGAGGTCGGCGGCGCGCGCGGCGATCGCCTCCTCGCCGAGCACGCGCCGCAGCAGGCGCAACGCCTCGGCCACCGAGTGTCGCGCGCGCGCCGGCTCGCTGTCGCCCCAGAAGAAGTCGGCGAGCTGGTCGCGCGTGAGCGGGCGCTCCGACACCGCGAGCACGGTGAGCACGGCCAGCACCCGCCGCCGATTCTCGAGCAGCGCAGCGCGTGCCAGTTCGTCGTCGGCGGCGTCGGCTGGCGCGAGGAGCTGCATGCCACCCAACACGCGCAGGCGAAACGGTCCGGTCATGGGCGAACGGGTGCGGGGTGCCGGGTGCCGCAGGCGGCCACGGGTTGTCCGGTCGTCGGCAACACGCGCCTGGTCGATAGTGCCGTCATCGCACCGCGGTTGTCAAACGCTGCCCCACCAACGACTTGATCGGGCCGGCGCGATGCCCAGGCAGCCACGCGCGACGCGTCATCGCCGAGCGGTGACCATTCCGCCACCGAGTCGCGACACCGCCCCCATGGAGCGCGACCTGCGCGGCACCCTCCGCACGCTGCGCGCCATGCAGGGCGCCACGGAACCCACCACGATCGATGCCGACCTCCGGCGCGTGCGCGCACCGGTACGCCTGCTCGTGGGCGACCATCGCACCCCGCACGCGCCCACCGACGAGCAAGTGCAGCGGCTGCAGCACACCCTGGCCCAGGTGCGCGTCGACACCGTCGCGCGTGCCGGCACCATGCTGCACGAGGAGCGCGCCGATGCCGTCATCGCGGCTGTCCTCGACATGCTGCACGCGGCGCGCGAACGCTGACGCCGCAACGCGAGCCCGGCAGCGTCAGCCGAAGCGCCCGTTGAGATAGTCGCGGGTACGATGGTCTGCGGCGTCGGCAAAGAGCGCGGCCGTGTCGCCGGTCTCCACCAGGTCGCCCAGCAGCATGAACGCCATGCGCCCGCCGAGGCGCAGCGCCTGTTGCATGTTGTGGGTGACCACGAGCACCGGATGCTCGCGCGCGAGGTCCAGCATGAGCGTCTCGACCACGGCCGTCCCCGCCGGGTCGAGCGTCGAGCAGGGCTCGTCGAAGAGCAGCACCGACGGCGCGGTCGTGAGCATGCGGGCGATGCAGAGCCGCTGCTGCTGTTCGGGCGGCAGCGCGAGCGCGCGCTCGTGCCAGCGTGCGCCCAGCACGCTCCAGAGCCCCACGCGCTCCAGCGCGTCACGCGCGATCTGGTCGAGTTGGGCCCGCCCGCGCACACCCGCGGCGGCCGGGCCGAAGGTGAGGTTGTCGCGGATGCTCAGCGGGAACGGATTGGGCTTCTGGAACACCATCCCCACCGTGCGTCGCAGCGCATCGACGTCGACCGCGGCGCCGAGCACGTTCGTGCCGCCCACCAGCACCTCGCCCGTGACGCGCGTGTCCGGCACGAGATCGTTCATGCGGTTGAGGCAGCGCAGCAACGTCGACTTGCCGCACCCCGATGGGCCCACGAGCGCCAGGATCCCCGTCGCCGGAATCTCGAGGGTGACGCCGTGCAGCGCGTGGAAGCGACCGTACCACAGGTCGAGCGCGCGCACCTCCACCGCGGGCGCGTGGGCGGCGGTCGCGACCGGCGACGCGTCGACCGCGGGCGTGTCCACCGTCGGCGTGAAGCGCGTCGGCAGTGGCGTGCGGCGGGGAAGGGCGGTGGTGCTCATCCGAAGCGTCCTGCGACGTAGTCCCGGGTCCGCGCGTCCTGCGGATCGGTGAAGAGCTGCGCAGTAGGGCCCGTCTCGACGAGACGCCCTCCGAGCAGGAAGGTGGTGTCGTCCGACACCCGCCGCGCCTGGGCGAGTGAATTGGTCACCAGCACACAGGTCATCGTACCGGCCAGCACGCGCAACGTCTCCTCGATCTGGGCGGTGGAGATCGGGTCGAGTCCGGAGCACGGCTCGTCCAGCAGCAGCACCTGCGGCTGCACCGCGAGTGCGCGGGCGAGGCACAGCCGCTGCTGCTGTCCGCCCGACAGGCGCGCCGCTGGCAGGTCGAGCCGGTCGTGCACCTCCTCCCAGAGGCGTGCGTGCCGCAGCGCCTCCTCGACGCGCGCCGTGAGCGTGGTGCCCTGCACGCCGGCGCGTCGTGCCCCGAACGCGACATTCTCGAAGATCGAGCCCGGCAACGGATGCGGCACCGCAAAGACGATCCCCACGCGGCGGCGATGCGTCGCGACCACACGCGGATCGGGCCATCGCACCGCCGACAGCGCCACGATGTCGGTGTCGGCCACCCGCGCCGTCCCCGACAGCCGCGCATCGTCGCGGTGCGGGCCCAGCAGGTCGAGGGCACGCAGCAGCGTCGTCTTCCCCGAGCCGGCGGGCCCGATGATCGCGTGCAGCGTGGCGTGCGGAATGCGCAGCGTCAGGTGCTGCACCTTCGCACGCTGCCCCACATGCACGGAGAAGTCGTCGAGGTGAATCATGTGTGGCGGGTCATGTGCGATACCGCCGCGTGGCAAGGTGCAACAGCACATACGCCACCGCATTGATGCACAGCACGGTGAGCACCAGCACCGCCGCCGTGCCATCGGCCATGCGGTCGGAGATGCTCTCCATGGTAAGTGTGTAGAAGTGCACCGCCATGGTGCGCGTACTGTCGAAGAGCGACCGCGGCGCCTCGAGAGCCACACCGGCGGTGAAGATGACGGCGGCCGTCTCGCTCACCGCGCGCCCCATGCCCAGCACGAGGCCGGTGAGGATGCCGGGGGCCGCCGCCGGAATGATCACGTGCCGCACCGCCTCCCACCGCGACGCACCCAGCGACAGCGCGACATCACGGTGCAGCGGCGGCACCGCACGCAACGCCTCTTCACTGGTACGCACCACCGTGGGCAGGATCATGCACGCCAGCGTGAGGGCGCCGGACAACACCGACCATCCGAGATTGAGGAAGCGCACAAAGAGCGCAAAGCCGAAGAGCCCGAGCACGATGGACGGCACGCCGGCCAACGCCTCCGTCGCGGCGCGAATCAGGCGTGTCGTGCGCCCTTCGCGCGTGTACTCGACCAGGTACACCGCCGCGCCCACGCCCAGCGGGGCTGCGAGCAGCACGCCCAGCACCGCGACAGCGAGGGTGCCGAGGATGGTGACGCCGATGCCACCCGCGGCGCCGGCCTGCGACGGCGCGTCCACCAGGAATCGCCAGGACAGCACCGGCGCACCGCGCACCAGCACGGTGCCCACGATGAGCACGAGCAGCGCCACCGCCAGCCACGTGCCCGCCCACAGCAACCAGAGCGGCCAGTCGGTGCGCCAGCGCATGCGCAGCGTACGGCGCGCCGTCATGTGCCCCGTCATGCGCCCCGTCATGCGCTCCGTCCTCGCACGACGCCGGCCAGCGCGTTGAGCGTGAGCACGACCACGAACAGCACGATCGCCGTCGCGAAGAGCGCCTGCGCATGGCGGCCGGTGGCGTACGACATCTCGAGCGCCACGTTCGCGGTGAGCGTGCGTACCGGATCGAGCCAGCTGTGCGGTACACGCACCGCGTTGCCGGCCACCATGATCACCGCCATCGTCTCGCCCACTGCGCGCCCCAGCGCCAGGATGATCGCGGCCACGATCCCCGAGCGCGCCGCCGGCACCACCACACCGCGGATGCTCTGCCACCGTGTGGCGCCAAGCGCCCGTGCGCCGGCGCGATAGCTCGCGGGAACCGCCTCGAGCGCGTCCACACTCACCGACGCGAGCGTGGGCAGGATCATGATCGCCAGCACCACGCTGGCTGCGAGCGCCGATTGTCCGGTGCCGCCCAGCCATGACGTGTCGCGGATGCGGGGCACGACCATCGAGAGGCCGAGCCAGCCGAACACCACGCTCGGAATGCCGGCCAGCAGCTCCAGCAGCGGCTTGAGCACGGTGCGCATGCGCGCACTGGCCAGCTCGGCCAGCGTGATCGCGCAGGCGAGCCCCAGCGGCAGCGCGAGCAGCAGCGCGCCTGCCGTGACCATCGCACTGCCGGCCAGCATCGCCCCCAGGCCGAACTTGCCGCGCGTCGGCGACCAGCGCGTGCGCGCGAGCAACGCGACCGGCCCCTCGTCGACGATGATCGGCATGCCTTCGCGCGCAATGAACGCCGCGACGAGCACGAGCACCCCCAACGCGCCGAAAGCCGCACAGCGCAGCAGCGCTTCGATGACGCGATCGCTCAGCGACCAGCGCGGCGTGCTCATGACGCGGGCGGTTCCGGCGGCGGTGCCACGAACTTCATGGCCCGCACCACCGCGAGGCCGGGCGCGCTGCGCACCCACGTCAGCAACGCACGCGCCGCCGGCGACGCATCGCGCCGCGTGAGGAAGAAGAGCGGTCGGTGCAGTGGATAGCGCCCCGTCGCGATCGCGGCGTCGTCCGGCAGCACGCCATCCACCGCCAGCGGACGCACCCCCGGGCCCACCTGCGACAGCGTCATGTAGCCAATGGCGCGACGATCGTCGGCCACTGTGCGCCGCACGGTGCCCGAGAACGCCGTGATGAGGGCGCGATCATCGAGGCGCGCCGTGTCGAGCACCAGTTCGTCGAAGGTCGCACGGGTCCCCGATCCCTCTTCGCGCGACAGCACCACGACGAGGCCGTCGGCGCCGCCGACCGCACGCCAAGACCGCACCGCCCCGCTGAACAGCGCCTGCACCTGCGCGCGCGTCAGTGCCTGCACGGGGTTCTCCGGATGCACCACGACCGCCAGCCCATCGATCGCCACCACGGTTTGCTCGAGCCCGTCGGCCTCGGCCGCCGTGAGTGGACGCGAGCTCATGCCGATGTCCACCGCGCCATCGCGCACGGCCCGGATGCCCGCCGTCGAGCCGCCCGACTGCACCACCAGCCGCATCGGCTGCGGCGCGCGCGCGTCGGCGTGCGCGAGCGCCTCCGCCCACCGCTCGGCCAGCGGCTGCAGCGAGGTCGATCCGGCGAGCGTGACGGTCACCGCGCCCGACGCACCGGCGGCGCCAGCGCCCGCGTCGGTCGCACGACACCCCGCCACCGGCATGACCAGGAGCGCGAACCGCAGGCCGCGAAGCGACAGACGCATATGGACTCTAACTTCCCTGTCCCACCCGAGAGGGGCCATCAGCACTCTGCTGACCCCGCGTCACGAAACGGCGACGATTCCGTGACGGCGCGGATCCGGCATTCGCAGTTCGCCATCAGAGATGACCACCACCACCCCACGCACGGCCATCGTCCTTGGCGCCTCCGGCTCCGTCGGCAGCGCACTCATGCGCACGCTCTGCGCGAGCGGCGCGTTCTCGCGCGTCGTCACCATCGCGCGACGCACGCAGCCGGCAGTCGCGGCGGTGGCGGCAGGGTCGCAGACGGTGGTGCACGAAGTGCTGATACCCACGATGGACCCGGCCAGCCTCGAAGCGGCCACGCGCGACGCCGTGGCGGCCGAAGACCCCGCCGCCGCCGTGGTGGGCTTCAGCGTGCTCGGCATTGGTGCGGGCACCGCGAAACTCACCATCGACCAGCATCGTGCCGTCGATGTGGCGCTCAACGCGGCTTTCGCGCGCGGACTCGCCTCGTCGGGGCGTGTGCAGCACCTGGCCTTCATGTCGGCCGTCGGCGCCGATCCGCAGGCGTCGCCCGGTGGCTCCGGCGCCGCCGGCACCTCGCGCTACAACCGCGTGAAGGGCGAAGCCGAGGCGGCGGTGCGCGCGAGCGGCATTCCAATCGTGAGCATCTTCCGTCCATCGCTCATCCTGGGCTCGCAGCACACACCCACGGTGCTGGCGTGGATCCTGCCGTTGCTGTCCGTGGTCACGCCCGCGAAGTTCCGCTCCATCAGCACCGGTCAGATCGCGCGCGCGATGGTGGCCGCCGCGCGCGACACGCCCGCGGTGTCGGCCGTGTACCATTGGCCCGAGATGATGCAGCTGCTCAAGCCGACCACGCCGGAGCCACCGCCTGACGGGCGCTGACTCCCCCCCTGCCCGCCCAACGAACACTCCCGTGATTGCCGACCTCGACGCCCTCGAGCTGGAGAAGGACCAGCGCGTGGCGTGGGCCACACTCGCGCTGCTGCTGGTGCCGACACTCTGGTTCACGCGCACCGACCTTGCCGTGGCCGAGCACAGCGCCGAGCTGCTGAACGGGCGCTTCTTCGTCCGTCTCACCTTTCTCGCCGTGCTGGTGCTCGGCATGGTGCAGGTGCGTCGCGCGCGCGATCGGGCGCAGTACGCGCGGGTCATTCTCGTGGTGGGCGTGGTCACGGCCGCCTGCATCTCCCTGCTCAACGTCCTCCGGCCCGCCGGCAGCACGCTGCCGTTGCGCACGCCCCTCATGTGGCTGCTGGCGTACTACGCCGGGCTGGTGAACCGGCCGCGCCTGCAGCTCATCCCGCCGCTCTTCGTCTCCGCCAACCTCATCCTGCTGCGTCTGTTCTGGGTGGACAGCGGCGCATCGGGCACCATCGATGGCGACATCCTCGTCATCGTCGTCATGAACGCCATCGGTGCCTTGCTCGTGTGGTACCGGCACGAGGCGCAGGTGCGCGGCAACGCGGCGTGGAACGCCGAGCGTCTGTCCCGCGCATCGCTCGAGCAGACCCTCTCCGAGCTCAAGCAACTGCGCGGCGTCATCCCCATCTGCGCGCACTGCAAGGAGGTCCGCACCGATGTCGGCGACTGGCAGCAGCTCGAGGCGTACGTCCGCGCGCACACCGAGGCCGAGTTCTCGCACGCGATCTGCCCGCGCTGCATCGTGACACACTTCCCCGAGCACGCGGACATGGTCGCGGGGCGGTGAGCGGCAGCGCGTGTCGTGACCGGGTGGCCCCGGCGTCGCTGGCTCTTCGGGCGTCCGTCCCGAGGCGCGGGGCAGGCGGTAGCCGCCTCGCAGTCCTGCTGTGCGCCGTGGCCAGCCTGACCACGGCGGCCGTCGCCCGCTCGCAGCCCGCCGCCGCTTCGCCCCCCGACGTGCCGCGGGTCCTGCGAACGTCCCGTCTGATCCGACTCGATGGCGAGCTCACCGAGCCCGAGTGGCTCCAGGCCGACTCCATCACCGACTTCCTCCAGCGCGATCCGCAGGAGGGGCAGCCGGCCTCCGAACGCACGGTGGTGCGTCTGCTGGCCACGCCGAACGGCCTCGCCATCGGCTGGTGGTGCTACGACCGGCAACCCGAACTCATCGTGCGCTCGCAGTTGCGTCGCGATGCGTCGCTCAGCTCGGACGACTACGTGACCGTGGCCATCGATGGCCTGCACGACCAGCGCAGCGGCTTCTACTTCCGCACCAATGCCAACGGCGCGCTCTGGGATGGCGAACACCTCACGTTCGAGTCGGGCAACGACAACTGGGATGGCGTGTGGGATGCGCGCGCGCGCGTGACGGCCGACGGCTACGTGGTGGAGATGCTCATCCCGTGGGCCACGTTGCGCTATCGCGACGATAGGGCAGTCTGGGGCATGAACTTCCGACGCTTCGTCCGCCGCAAGAACGAGGAGCAGTTGTGGCGGGCGTGGAAACGCACCGAAGGCATCCGCTTCCTCGAGCGCGAAGGCGAAGTCGCCGGCTTCGACAGCCTGCCACCGCGTGCGCGCGTCGAGCTGCGCCCGTACGCGCTCGGCGAAGGTCGCCTCGCCAATCGGGTGCTGCTGCCCACCGGAGGGGACTCGGCCACCCGCACCGCCGGCGCCTACGGACACGTCGGGCTCGACGTGAAGATCCCCATCACCCGCACCCTCACCGGCGACATCACGCTCAATCCGGACTTCGCGCAGGCCGAGGTCGACCGGCAGATCGTGAACCTCACGCGCTTTCCGCTCTTCTTCCCCGAGCAGCGCCTGTTCTTCACCGAAGGCGCCGGCATCTTCGACTTCGGCCGGATCCAGCAGACGCAGATGTTCTACTCGCGTCGGATCGGCCTGAGCAGCAGCGGCACGCCTGTGCACATCCCCATCGGCGTGCGCATGCAGGGGCGAGCGGGTCGCAACCAGCTTGGCCTGCTGGCCGCACGCACGGCCGCAGGCGACGACGCCACCAACCTGGTGGCCCGCGTGAAGCGGGACGTGCTGGGGCGCGGGTATGTGGGCGCGATGGCGACCCTCGATGACCGGGTGAACGGCACGACCAGTGTCGCGGGTGGCGTGGACTTCAACCTGCCCTGGATCGTGGGTGACGACCAGAACCTCGTGCTGCTTGGCAACGCCGCGTGGAGCCAGGACAGCGTCGGCGGACCGGTTGGCGGGCACTATCGCGTCATCGTCGACTATCCCAACGACCGCGCGGACATCGTCGTGCGTCTCGATCGCATCGATCGTGCGTACAACCCGTCGCTCGGCTTCGTGCAGCAGCGCGGCGTGACCCGGCTGGGCGGTGGCACCAGCATCACGCCACGTCCGCGCGGCGGGCCGATTCGGCGCCTCGAGTTCGACCTGTTGTCGTACAACGTGGTGTGGGATCTCGACGGACGCCTGAGCAACGCCTCGTTCGAGGTGAAGCCCCTTGGCCTGCAGTTCCAGTCGGGCGACCAGTTCGAGATCAACGTGCAGCGGGCGTTCGACGCGCCCGACGAGGCGTTCGAGATCTTCCCCGGCACCACGCTCGCCGCCGGTCCGTACTGGTGGAACCGGGTGGAGGTGCAGTACAGCGGCAACGAAGCGCGCCCGGTGCGCTACTCCGTGAACGCGAGCACGGGCGCATTCTACGATGGCCGCTCCAGCGAAGTGAGCGTCGGCATGCGGGTGCGGCGCACGCCACACCTGCTCGCGCAGCTCGACTTCGTGCACTCCGACGTACGGCTGGGCGATGCGGCGTTCGCCGCACAGACGGCGCGCCTGCGCGCGGACTACGCGGTCGGCCCGCGGCTCAACACCACGCTGTTCGCGCAGTGGGACAACGAATCCGATCGCGCGTCCGTGAACGCGCGGCTGCGCTGGACCGTCGTGCCGGGCAGCGATCTCTACGTGGTGTGGAACAGCAACTGGGACACCGACGTGCTGTCACGCGTGCGGTGGTCGCGCCCGCAGCGTGGAGGGCTGGTGGCCAAGTACGTGTACTTCTTCCGCCGGTAGCGCTCAGCGGGCACCGCGGTGCCCGTCACGCTGCCGGCCTGCCTCACGGCCGACTGCGCGTCCCCGGCACCTCGAACAGTTGCCGGTGCGGCGCCTTCGTCACACTCGGCGGGTCCGGCAACGCCTCGGCACCGCGCGCCGCCATCGGTGTGAGCCACGACGACAGCCACCACTTGTACTTCTGGTCCTGGTGCAGCACCAGGAAGCGTGGCCCCGAGCCCGCCATCGCTGACGCGGTGAACGGCAGCATCGCGCTTTGCAGGTAGCGGCCGTCGTTGTCGTAGTAGTCGATGAGACGCCCCTGCCGGTCGTTCTCCATGCCCACCAGCACCACGTAGCCGCCGTCGACGATCGCCGCGTCGACGATGAACGGCTGCGGCACACGTCCTGCGCTCGTGGGTGCGGTCACGACGCCCGTGTCGTTGAACGCGCGCGGCACCGAGTCGCCCACCAGGCGCACGCGCTCCACCCGCGGTGTCGCGATGCCGCTCGTGGGCTCCGGCGCGCGGACGATGTGCAGCGAGTGCTGCGTGATGAGCAGGCAGCGGTGCGAATCGCCGCTGCCGAAGCGCATGCGTCCGGTGGTGTCGTCGCGGATGCGATGCCGCCCCAGCAGGGAGTCCTCGCTGGCCAGCGCGGTGATCGTGAACGACTCGAGCGTGCGTCGCGTGCCCACCTGCCGCACATGCAGCAGCGTGGCCGGCGTCACCGTGCAGATGCGTCCGCTGCCGCCACGCAGCATCGGCAGGTCGCGGCGGAACACGAAGCCGCCGATCGATTCGCGCACGAGCGTCGTCGTCGCGCTGTCGATGATGTCCACGTCGGCGTCGTCCGTGACGCGCGAGAGGTCGGTGGGCGCGTCGATGCTGCGCGGCACCTGCGCATGCAGCACCGCGTCCACCGGACCCGGGCGTGTCGACAGCAGGCCGCCATGGCTGTGCAGCTCGAACTGCGAGATGCGCGTCGGCGAGGCCTGCAGCAGCGCGACCGTCGTGCGGCTCGCGCGGAACACCAGCGGCACCATCGTGCTGTCCACGTGGTGCGTGATGTCCGTGCGCCACTCCTCGCGCTTGGCCGGATACACTGTGCGGGCCGCGATCGACGCCTGCAGCGCGAGCGGTGCGTCGGCCGTGGCATCGACGCGGTCGGAACACCCGGCGGCGAGTGCCAGGCCGAGCAGCGTGACCGGACCGCGCATCGCGCGAACTACAGGGAGCACACGTTCCAGCGCACCACCGTGTCGTCGTTGCAGCGGTAGGCGCAGAAGCCGCACGAGCTGCCCCCGATGTTCGTGCAGGCGCCATAGCCCGGAACGCGCGCGAAGCGCGGGCACGAGCGGTTGGCCTGTGTCTGCGAGGCGGTGGGAACGAGGGTCAGGATGAGCGCGGCGAGCGCGAAGCGGAGGCCGCTGCGGCGGAGGCGGCTGCGGCGGAGGCGGCGATGCGGCAACGGCCGGGCGGAGAGCATGTCGGTAGTCATGCTGGGTACTACGTTGCGGGGCGGCGGTCGGCAAGGGACCGCCACGCACGCGCCCCTCCACCGCCCGTCGCATGCCCTCGCTGACGTCGTCGTCCCTCTCGATCGCCATCATGCTCCTCGCCGGCGCCATGGTCGCCGTCCAGGGGCCCATCAACGCGACCCTCGGTCGCGCCATCGGGTCGCCGGTCAACGCCGCGCTCGTGTCCTTCCTCGTGGGCACCGTCCTGCTGGCGCTCGTCGCCCTTGTCCAACGGGTGGGTGCAGACACGGCCGCACTGCGTGCCCTGCCCTGGTGGGCGTGGGTTGGCGGCGTGTGCGGCACCATCTTCGTCACCGGGGCCGCGTACGCCGTGCCCCGCATCGGGGTGGCCAGCATGCTCACCATCGGCATCGCCAGCCAGCTCCTCATGGCCGTCCTCCTCGATCACCTCGGCGCGCTCAATGTGCCGCAGCGCAGCGTCTCCCTCACGCGCCTGATGGGTGTCGCGCTGGTGATGCTCGGCACGATCATCGTGCGACGGGCGTGAACGTCGCGACGCACGCACGCGCCGCGACGTGCTGAGCGGCCGCTACGGGCGTGGGTCCAGCACCGCGCGCACCCGCTCGGCCAGGTCGCGCCAGTGCGCCTGCACCGTGCCCGTCGTCGTCAGGGCGCTCGCGGTCGCCTCGCGCTGCACGGCACGCAGTTGTTCGCGCGCCAGCGCCGGCAGGTCGCTCAGCGGCACGGTGGGTGCCGTCACGAACGGCGTGTAGCGCGGTGGCGCACCACCACCGCCCGCTCCGGGTGCGGCCGGTGCGGCAGCGGGCGGCCGGATGAGCGCTTCGAGGCGCTGCACGTAGACCCGCTGCAACTGTCGCCGCCCGGCATCGGGGGCGCCTGCCGTGAACAGGGCGCGCCGCACATCGGTCATGTACTCGACAAGCGGATACGCCGCGCTCGCGTCGTACGACTCCGACTCCGCCAGGCGCCCCAGCCGCGCCGGCGTCAGCAGCGCGCTCAGCACACCCGCCTGCCGCTGGGCCACGACATTGGTGGGGCCGAGGCGCGTGACGATCTCGCGCGGCGCGAGCCACGTGGGCGTGGTGAACACCTGCTCGGCCAGGAACGCGAGCGCCTCCTTCTGTCGTGCCTTCGGGACGACGCGATACACCGCGCCCGACTGCTCGCCGCTCTTGAGATCCACCTCCACGCCGCCCAGCACCGTGGTCACGTGCTGCATGTTGCCGAACCACCGCCCCACCGACTCCTCGTACACCTCGCGCAGCTCGCTGAAGTCCTCGCCCGGGCGCGCGATCCACGTGACCAGGCTCGGGATCATGCGCTTGTAGTTCATCGTGCTGTAGCGGCCGGCCTTCACCGGATCGTCGCCCAGGTCTTCTGTCTGGTTGCGCGGGTCCCCCGCCGCGAGCCCCTGCGACACGAAGCGATACGGGAACGGCCCGCTCTGCTGCGTCAGCCAGCGGTTCAGTGTGCTGCGCTCGGCCTCCGGCGACGGCGCGGCGATGACGCGGTAGCCCCAATTGATGGCAAAGTCGTCGAACGGGCCCACCCGACGAATGAAGTCCCGCGGTTCGAGCCCGTCACCCGGCTGCGCGATGTAGTTCTGCCGAGCGTAGTCCATGATGGTGGCGCTCACGCCGTACACGCGCGTGAACGAGGGCTTGCGCAGCGAGTCCACCGGGAAGCTCGCCGACGCGATCATGTTGTGCTGCAGCCCCAGCGCGTGCCCGATCTCGTGCGTGATGACCTGGCGCATCGTCTCGCCCATCAGCTCATCGGGAATGTCGAGCGAGCGCGCCGACGGATTGGCCGCGCCCGTCTCCATGATGAGCCAGTTGCGATACGAGCGCATGTGGTTGTGGTACCACGTGATCTCGCTGTTGAGGATCTCCCCCGACCGCGGATCATGCGTGTGCGGGCCCGTGGCGTTGCGCACGAGGCTCGCCGCCCAGCGCACCACCGAGTAGCGCGCATCATCCATGTCGAAGTCCGGGTTCTCGGCCTTGCTGGGCGCCTCCTTCGCCATGATGGCGTTCTTGAAGCCGGCCTTCTCGAACACGCGCTGCCAGTTCTCCACGCCTTCCTTCACGTAGCGCTTCCAGCGCGTCGGCGTCGCGGGGTCGAGGTAGTAGACGATCGGCTTGATCGGCTCCACCAGTTCGCCGCGCGCGTAGGCGGCCGGGTCCTTGGGCTCGAGGCGCCAGCGCGTGATGAACTCCTCGCTGCCGGCCTTCTGCACGTCGAGACCATAGTTCACGCGTTCGACGGTGAAATAGCCGACGCGCGCATCGGCATGACGCGGGCGCATGGGCACTGCCGGCAGCAGCACGATGGATTGGCGCGTCTCCATCGTCACCGAGGCGCCATCCGGGTCACTCGGCGGCGTCGCGGCGTCGAACGTCTGCACCTGACGCACTTCAATGTTGATCGGGAACGCGCGCATGCCGGCGACGTAGCTGCGGGCGGGGTCGAAGCGACGGACGCCGTAGGTGCGGCGGCTGGCCGCGTCCATGCCCGAGGTGGCCGGGTTGTCGGTGCCGAAGAAGTCGGTCACGTCGATGACGTACGACGTGCTGTCGCGCCCGTAGGCCGCCACCGCGAACGCCCCGATGATGGCCGGATAGTTGTTCTGCGCCACGCTCTGCGCGATCGGCAGCGACGGATCCGCGACGGCGCCGGTGTTGATGCTCTTGAGGAACAGGCGATCCCCCACGCGCTCCCAGCGGATGAGCCGCTCCGTGAGCGAACTGCCGGCGCTCTGGAAGCCACCCGATCCGCCCGGCACGCCTGCCGCGCGCGTGACCATCAGGAAGTCGCGCGTGAGGAGCGAGTCGGGCACCTCGAAGAACCACCGATCATCGACCTTGTGCACCGTGATCCCACCACGCTCCGACCGGGCGCGCGCCGGGATGACCTGCGCATACGGACGCGGACCGCGCGCCGCTCCGGCGCCGCCAGGCGCGCCACCGGCGGGCGGTTGGGTGGCGGCCGGTGGCGTCGCGCCACCCGTTGGCGGCTGCTGCGCCGCTGCGCGCACGAGTGGCAGTGCAGACGTCGCCCACAGCAGGGCGAGAGAGAGGCGCGCAGGACGAACGGACATGGACGGTGCTCGGTGAGAGGTCGGATCAAGCTACGGAGCGCACCGGGCCTTCGCTGGCGGGCACGTTCACCCCCACGCATCGCGTTACATCGACATGCCCGGTCCACCGTGTCCCCCAGCCGTTCGTCGCCGCCTCGCCGCAGCGCTGGCGTTCGCCGCCCTCGCCGGAGGCGCTGCCGCCTGCGGGACTGCCGCCTCGCCGCCGCGCGCCACACGCACCGCCGACACCACCGCCGACACCACCGCCGGCTATCCGGCACCGCGCCGCCCCGTGAGTGACATCGTCGCGCCACGCTGGACCGACGAGCGTGTGCGCGACCGGCAGGGCGAAGCCGCGCGCGTCTTCGCACATCTCGCACTCGCGCCGGGCATGGCCGTCGCCGACATCGGCGCTGGCGACGGCTACTACGTCGCGCGGCTGGTACCGTTGCTCGGCGACAGCGGCGTCATCTACGGACAGGACGTGCGCGATGACTATCTCGACCTGCTGCGCGATCGCGCTCGCAGGGCAGGGTGGCGCACTGTGCGCATCGTGCTGGGCACCGAGGATGACGCGCGGCTTCCCGCCAGCGCGGTGGACGTCGCGCTCATGATCCACATGTACCACGAGATTGCGCAGCCGTTCGCGCTGCTCGCGCGGCTCGCCACCTCCATGCGCCCCGGCGGTCGGCTCGCGATCCTCGATCGCGACGCGCCCACGGATGCGCACGGTACGCCCATTGCGCTCCTCAACTGCGAGCTGCGTGCCGTCGGGTACGAGCCGGTGAGTCGCATCGACATGGAGCCGGGCGAGTATCTCGCGGTCTTTCGCGCGCCGCCCACGGCGCCGGCGCCGCAGGACATCGCCGAGCGCCTGCGTGCGGGACGCTGCGGCTGACGCCCGCCCGGTAGTGCGCTCAGCATTGGGGTCAGAGTTGGGGTCAGAGTTGGGGTCAGAGTTGAACGCTGACCCCAACGACCGCGCGGTTCCGCGCCATCACGGAAACCCCGGCGGAGCCTGCCGCCGCTTCGTCGCCTGTTCGAACGCGAACGCCAGCGCCACCAGTTTCGGCTCGGCGCACGCGCTCGCCGTGAACGTGATGCCGTACGGCGCGGACTTGGGGTCGAACCCTGTGGGATACGGGGCCCCGGCTGGCGACGTGACCGGCAGTCGCGTGAACGGCACCGTGATGCTCGGATAGCCGGGCCGCGCGCCGATGTTGGCGCTGCTCACGCCGGGAAACAGCAGCGCATCGAGCGTGTGCTGCCGCATCACCGCGTCGATTCCCTGGGTGGCCGACAGGCGGATGTCCTTGCGGCGGTCGGCCTCGTAGCGCGCCCGGTCGAGCGCGAGGTCCATCTCGTCGGAGATGTCGAGCTGCGCCTGTCCGTACTTGATGGCCCCCGCGCGCTGGTGCGCGATGTTCCACTGCCGCAGCGCGGTGAGCGACGCGACCGGGGCGCTGCTGCCGAGCGTGGCCAGGAAGGCGTTGAAGTCACGCTTCATGCCGTACTTGAAGGCAATCGAGCACCCGGCGTCCATGCCGCGCGCGCCCTCGAGGCCGCTGCACGGGTTCCAGTCCAGCAGGTTGTCGTCGGCCCTGGGCGCCACGATGCTCGGAATGTCCACTGGATCCACAATCGTCGCGCCCTGCGCGCGCAGCACCGCCAGCACCTCGTTCATGGCCGTGCGCTGCGCCGGCGTGAGGCCACCACGCGGGCGCGTGCTGCTGCCCGACACCACGCTGTCGTAGAAGAACGCGCGCGGCACGCCGATGCGCGCGCCCTTGAGGGCGTTCGCATCGAGGAACCTCGTGTAGTCGCGGTTGGGCGGCGGCGTGCACGTGCGCGTGGCCGGGTCGTTCGCATCCGGCGTGGCGCCCTCCATCGCGCCCAGCAGGATCGCCGCATCGGTCACCGTGCGCGTCATCGGCCCCGGCGTGTCCTGATCGGCCGTGATGGGGATGACGCCATGGCGGCTGATGCGCCCCACCGTGGGCTTGATGCCCACCAGCATGTTCGCGTGCGACGGCGACAGGATCGATCCCGACGTCTCCGTGCCCACGTTGCCGGCCCAGAACGACACGTTGGTGCCGATGCCGCTCGACGAGCCGCCGGTGGTGAGCACCGCGCGCCCATCGTCGAACCCCGGGCGCGGATCGGGGCGCGGGTCCCACGGGTTCATCCCCTGGCCGTTCACCGCGTTGTAGTTGCCCGGCATTCCGCTCGCGACCCAGTTGGCGAGCTCGGTGAGCTGCGCCTTGGCCAGAATGATGGCGCCGGCGGCGCGCAGGTTGGCCGTGAGCGTCGCGTCGTACGGCGGCACCAGCGACGCGAACGCGAGCGCGCCACCTGTCGTGCGCAGGTCCTTCGTGAGGATGTTGTCCTTGAGCGCCACCGGGATGCCGTGCAGCGGCCCGCGCACCCGGCCCGCCGCACGCTCCCGGTCCAGCGCATCCGCCTCGGCCAGCGCGCGCGGGTTCACCGTGATCGTCGCGCGCAGTGGCTGGTCGTACGTCGCGATGCGCACGAGGTACTGCTCGACGAGCTGCCGCGACGTGACCCGCTTCGCGGCGAGCGCCGCCTGCAGTTCGGGGATGCCGGCTTCGACGACGGTGAAGGGCGCGGCGGGGGGTGTGGCGCGCTGGGCGTGTGCGGCGGCGGGGAGAAGGAGTAGCGCGGCGATGCGCGCACGGCGGGCGGAGCCTGGCATCGACAGACGGACTCGGTCCTGAGGGACATCGGGGATGCGGCGAAGGACGCGCCGCGTGATCACGCGCGGCAAAGGTGCGGTCGCCCGGCTGCCGCGCGCCAGTCGGACAACCCTGCCGGCGTCATCAGCTGCCAACCACCTCCGCACCGCTCCCTGCCATTCCGTACCGTTTCATCGACCGTCTCCGTGCTGCAGCGAACGTTTCATGAAACGTCGTACGCGCCCCAGTGTCGCGCGGCCAGCGCTCCTCTCGCGCGCGCAAGTTGCTGCTACGCAACAACCTGCCCGGCGCCGCGCGTGGCGTTCGGCTCGTGGCCCCCGCCTTGCCCAGACACCGAGTGTGGTCGGCGAATCGCGCACGACCATGCACACCGGCTCCTGGAGGCACGCTTGTTCACATCAGCACGGTACCACGTCCCCGCGCCCCGTCTCACGACGCTCGCCATCGCGCTGCTCGCCACCGGCCTGACGGCGTGCCGCGACGACGACACCACACCACCGACCGTCGGGCGCACCATCGCCTTCTCCTTCGCCGGGCTCGAGCCACTCGCGAACGGCTTCCACTACGAGGGCTGGGTCATCCTCAACGGACAGCCCGTCTCGACCGGCAAGTTCAACCTCACCGCGAGCGGGGGCCTCGTTGCGCTCAGCGGCACCCCGATTCCCAACGGCGCGTTCGTCGTCGGACGCGACGTGCGCGGCAGCAGCGCCGTCGTCCTCACTGTGGAGCCCAACGGCGATACCGATGCGCTGCCCGCCGACTCCAAGCTGATGGGTGGCAGCGTCACCGGTGGGTCGGCCGCGATGTCCGTCGCCTTCAGCGGCGCGATCGGCAACAGCTTTGCCAGCGTGGCCGGCAACTATGTGCTGGCCACGCCCACCAGCGCCGCCACCACCGATGAACTGAGCGGCATCTGGTTCATGCGGCTCGTGAACGGCGCGCCGCAGTCAGGTCTCACGCTGCCCACGTTGCCGACCGGGTGGATCTACGAGGGCTGGGCGGTCATCAACGGTCGCCCGGTCACCACCGGACGGTTCACCAGCGTGTCGCTCGCCGATCTCGCGGCGCCCTTCAGCGGACCGGGAGGCGGCCCGCCGTTCCCGGGCGAGGACTTCATCACCAACGCACCCGCCGGCCTCACCTTCCCGACCTCGCTGCGTGGTGGCATGGCCGTCATCAGCATCGAGCCGCAGCCTGATGATTCGCCCGCGCCGTTCGCGCCCAAGCCGCTGTTGGCCATGATCACCGCAGACGCCGCGCAGCACGTCACTCACGCGATGGCCCAGAATCTGGGCAGCCTGCCCACCGGCACCGCCACGATTCGCTGAGTCACGGCCGTCGCCAACCCGTCAGGCGCCGTGCGCGCGCCGGTGCTACGCCGGCTCGCGCACCGTCAGGCCATACTGCTTGAACTTGCGCCAGAGGGTCGTGCGCCCCATGCCGAGCAGGTCGGCCGCGCGGGTGAAGGACCCCTCGGTGGTGCTCAGCGCCCACTCGATGCGGGCCCGTTCGGCGTCACCCGTGTCACCGGCGCGATACCGCGGGTGTGCGAATCCCTCCAGGCTCTCGCGCACCTCAGCCGGCAGGTGCTGCACCTCGATGCGACGTCCACCCGCCTGCACCGCCGCGCTCTCCACCGCCCCCATGAGGTGCCGCACATTGCCCGGCCATCCGAAGGCCCGCAATGCGCGCATCGCGTAGGGCGAGCAACTCAGCTCCGCCCAGTGCGGCACCCGCTGGCGCAGCCGCAGCAGCGCGTGCTCCACCAGCATGGGGATGTCGTCACGACGGTCGCGCAACGGCGGGACATCGATCCGGAACACCGACAGGCGATAGTACAGGTCCTCGCGGAACTGCCCACGCAGCATCAGCAGGCGCAGGTCGCGGTTGGAGGCCGAGACCACGCGCACATCCACCGGCTTGCTCCGCACGCTTCCCACCGGCGTGACCTCGCGTTCCTGCAACACCCGCAGCAGGCGCTGCTGCAGCGCCGTGCTCATCTCGCCCACTTCATCGAGGAAGATGGTGCCGCCGTGCGCCGCCTCGATGACGCCGACGCGGTCGCGCGTCGCGCCGGTGAAGGCACCGCGCGTGTGGCCGAACAGTTCGCTCTCCAGCAGGCTTTCGCTCAGCGCCGCGCAGTTGACGGCCTGGAACGTGCCGCTGCGGCGTGGCGACAGGTCGTGCAGTGCGCGCGCCACCAGCTCCTTGCCGACACCCGTCTCCCCAGCCACCAGCACCGTGGTTTCCGTCGGGGCCACCCGCGCCACATCGGCCAGCACCGCCCGGATCGCGTCCGAGCGGCCCACGATGGACGCGACGACCTGCGGATCGGTGCCCGTGGGGCGGCGGTCGAGCAGCTCCGCCGTGCGCGCAATCAGCACCGAGGGCTCGACCGGCTTGGTGAGGAAGTCGTCGGCGCCACGGTGCAGCGAGCGCACCGCGAGATCGACCGTGCCGACGCCGCTGATCATGAGAATCGGCAGGCGCAGGCCGCGCACCCGCAACGCCTCCACCAGCTGCATGCCGTCGAGACCCGGCATCTTGAGGTCGAGCAGCAAGAGATCGTAGCGCTGCTCCTTCAGTTGCTGGGCAGCGACATGCCCGTCGGGCGCCTCGTCCACGACGTAGCCCTCGTCGCGCAGCAGCGCGGCGGTCGACCGGCGAAACACCGCATCATCGTCGACCACCAGCAGGCGTCGCGTGCTCACGCGCGTACCGCCTGTGGGCGCGCGTGCGCCGCATCCGCATCCGCGTCGGCATCGGCGGACCGCGCGTCCACCGCCGGCACCGCAGCGCGGAAGTGCGCGCCGCCTGTACTCGACGGCTGCAGCGTGAGCCCGCCGCCTGCCGACCGGACCAGCCCCTCGGCCACGAACAGTCCGAGGCCGACACCATGCAGGTCGGCCTTGGTGGTGAAGAACGGATCGAAGATGCGCGCGTGCAACGCCTCGGGAATGCCGGGACCGTTGTCCGACACATCGATCGTCACGAGGGCGCCCTGCTGGGCCACCGACACCAGGATCACCGCACCACGCGACGCGTCCATGCCACGGACCGCCTCGCGGGCATTCTGCAGCAGGTTGAGCAGCACCTGCTTCAGCGCGTCCGGCGCGATGCGGGCCCGGATCTCCTCGGCGCCCCGCACCTGGATCGCCAGCTCGTCGTGCGGTACGCCGGCCGTGAGCAGCCGCGCGACGTCGCGTGCCACCGGTACGACTGGCGCGTGCGACGGACCGCCTCGACGGGGACGGCTCACATCCAGCATCTGCTCGGTCAGCTCGTGCATGCGCAACAGCTCATCGATCGCCAGCTCGGTGAACTCGTGCGCCTCGGGGTCGTGCGTCACCCGCCGACGGACCACCTCCAGCGTGTTGCGCAGCGCCGCGATGGGGTTGCGGATCTCGTGGGCGAGCTGGCCTACGAGACGTCCCGCAACAGCCAGCCGCTCCCGCTGCATCAGGTCCGACTGCAGCGCGCTCAGGCGCTGCGTGCGGTCCTGCAGCGCGTCATTCACCTGCTGCAGCTCCTCGAGCTGGCGACGCAGCGCCGTGCGCATCTCGGAGAACTGCTGGGCCACCTGTGCGACTTCGGCGATACGCGACAGCGGCAGGGGCGTGTCGAAGGCACCATCCCGCATGGCCGTCGCGGCAGCAGCCAGCTGCTGCACCGGCCTCGTGACGCGACGCATCAGCAGGGTGCCGAGCAGCAGCACGATCAGGGCGGCGGCCACCGCAGCAAGCGCCGCCGTGCGTCGCAGCGATGGCAGCACCGCCAGCTCGTCGCGAACGCGGCGGGTGAACACGACGAAGCCCGCGTCGCCCAGCGGCGCGCGCACCGCCAGGAAGGCCTCACCATCGATGGTCACCTCCATCCCGTCGTCGATTCGGTCGCGCACGCCCCGCGCCAGTGCGTCGGCCGTGACGGTGTCCATCGTGGACGCCGTCACGCGTCCGTCGCGCGACACCACGATCACCTCGGCGCGGGTGAGTCCCTCGAGACCGGCTGCCTCGGTGGCATCGAGGGCGCGGCTCACCCCCGCCGCACCAAGCCAACCGCCCTCGTGCTCGATGGGCGCCAGCGCCAGGGTGCGGATCGTCGCGCCGTCCATCGTCGTCGTCACCGGCATCCGACCCGCGCGGGTTTCCGCGAGCAGCGAGTCGCCGGGCGGCGGCCCGATGGCGATGCCGGACGCCGCCGCGGACACCAGCGGTTGGCTGGCCCCCAGCGAGCCGCGCACTTGCTCCAGCACGCCGGCCACAGCCGCCGCGTCGCGCAGCGCCACCGCGTCGATCAGTCCACGCTGATGCGCGAGCTCCTTGGCGTGCATCATCATCGCGTCGGCGATGGCGGTGTTGCGATCGGCCAGGATGCGCGGCGCCCGCTGCAGGTCATCCCGCGCGCGATCGACCAGCCCGCGCGCGAGCTCGCGGTCGAGCGCCATGCCGGCGGGCACGAAGCCGACGAGCATCGCGCCGGCAATGACGGCCACGAGCACGCGCGTCAGCGGAACCTGTCGCGTCCCGGCGTGGCGCGTCATGAGATGCCCGGCATGAGGGTCGGCGGAATCGGGGGCGGGAAGGCGAACGCGATACGACGCCCCTCAAGTATAGGAGCGCCGCTCGGCGAAACACGCCCATGAAACATGCACCGTGCGTCCGGACTGGCCCGTCCTCGTGTTCCGTGACGGTGTTTCATGACGTCCCGAAGTAGTGTCCGCATGTTGAGCGTAGCAGTACCGACCCTGCAGACGGAGATCGCATCATGCATCGCAGTCAGCTGTGCATTCCACTCCTTGTGCTGGCCGCTGCGTGCGGTGGCAGCGATGTCACCGGCAGCGCCCCGGGCGGCGGCGGGCCCTCGGACGCGGAGGTGAGCGCCCTCGCACGAGCGGCGAGCGGATGGACCTACTACAAGGCGCGCGGTGACACGCTGCTGCGGTCGCAGGGCTCGGGGCATGCCGAGGCACGCCTGCGCACCCGCTACAACGCGAAAGCGGCCACGCAGCTCGATGCCAACGGCAAGGTCCGCGCTGGCGTGAGCTTCCCGGACTCCTCACTCATCGTGAAGGAGCTCATCATCGGCTCCACACTCACTCGCTACGCCGTGATGTACAAGCTGCGCGGATCGGCGAACGCCGCGACCGGTGGGTGGCTGTGGGCCTACTACGCGCCCGACGGGTCACCGCAGATCGGCATCGGCGCGCGCGGCTCGGCCTGTGTCGGGTGCCATGCCTCCGGCATCGATCAGACACGCATGAACGACAGCCATCCGTAGCGGCGTCGCTCGGCGTACCACGGGTCGGTTGGCGGCGCTCGCAGGCCCCGTGCGGTCACGCGCGACGCACCACCGCATGGGGCCGGCACGCTACGCGCGAACGAGCACCACCGACTGGCCCACGGTCACGGCACCCCCGTGCGTGACCGCAGCATTCAACGCGAGTCGCCCGCCGAATCGCCGCCCGATATCGCGCAGCACCTCCGGGTCGCGCGTGATCGCATCCGGATCGACCGTGGTCATCGGACACCGTGCGCGCAGCGAGTCGAGATGGACCTTGGTCGTACCCAGTCGCAAGGTCGCGCCCTCCCACGTCGTCTCGTCCATCCCCGGCACGCCCGCGATGAGGAGGTTGGGCCGCAGTCGCCGGATGTCTCGGCCGAAGGCCGCGACGGCCCCGTCGGTGGCGACCAGCAGGGGCAGGATGTCGAACTGATAGCCGCTCGGCGCCTGCTCCAACCAGGCGTCGTCGCCGGCAGCCTCGCGCACGAGCTGCGCGGCCGCCGGCGAGTCCCACGGGTGCCCGTTCACGCGCACTTCGCCCTCGGGAGACTGCGTGCCGCGCAAGCCGAGCAGTCGATACTGCCGGCGAGCGGTGCGCACCCCTTCGGGACCACGCACCCACACGGCACGGTCACCCGGAATGCCATCCGAGGTGAGCGTTGTCGTCGTGAGGCTCTCGCCCGCCATCGACTTGACCGGGTAGCGCCAGATCCCTCCGAGGACGAGCGACACCGTCCTACGCCGCCTGCTCGAGCGGCACCACGGGGAAGTCGATCGCGGTGTCGGCGAGGTTGTTGAGGTAGTTGGTGAACAGGTTGAGCGCGACGTGGCCGACGACCTCCACGATGGCGCTGTCGTCGAGCCCCGCCGCGCGCGCGCGGGCGAGCGCCGCATCCGACACGCGACCACGAGTGTGCACGATCTCGAGCGCGAGCGTGATGGCGGCCTGTGCGGTCGGGTCGTCGCTCCGGCCATGACGGGCCGCCGCGAGGTTGGCCGGGCTCACGCGATGCATGCCGCCGATGGCCGTGTGTGCCGACAGGCAGTAGCCACAGCCGTTGGCCTGCGCGACCGCGATGGCGACCTGCTCGCCGACCGCGCCACCGAGCGGGGCCTTGCCGAGTGCGGCGAAGAAGGCGTTGAGCGCGGCCAGCGTGGGCGCCGACTGGGCGGCCGTGGCGAACATGTTGGGGACCGAACCGAACATCTGCCGGGTGACGGCGAGCTGCTCGGCAGCAGCGGGCGACGTGGTGGTGGCGTCGACGGGACGGATGCGCGACATGGGGAACTCCGGGAAAGAGGGCGTCCGGCACTGTACCGAACGTTCGGTACACTACGGCGCCCGAGCCGGTGCCGCAAGGGGGGCCCGCCGCCCGTCAGCGGCGCAGCAGCTCTGTCGGCAGCGCGCGCAGCGTGCGCGCAAACACCGTCGAGTCCTGCAGCGACCGCGCCAACACCACCGCGCCCTGGATGCGCGCAATCGCGTCCTCGGCCCGCGTGCGGGCGACCGACGGCGACAGCCCCGCGGCCCGGAGCGGCGCGGCGAGCGCCTCGATCCAACGGGCGAAGATCTGCCGGATGCGCGGATGGAACGGGCGGGACGATTCGCCGATGCCGAGGTTGGCGAGCAGGCACGCATCCTGCCCGTGGTCGTAGAAGGCATCGAGCGTGCGGTTCATCGCCCGCAGCCGCGCCGCGGGTGGCCCATCGCCGCGCAGGGGCGCGAACAGATCGGCCTCGAGCGTCTGCTCGAGATGCGCCAGCACCGCCCCCACCATGTCGTCCTTCCCGTCGGGGAAGTGATGGTACAGGCTGGACTTGCCGAGTCCCGTCGCCCTGGATAGCTCGGACAGGGACGCGCCGTCGTACCCCTGCTGGCGGAGCACCGCCATGACACGGGCCACGACGTCGTCGCGGGAAAGGAGTGGCGCAGGCATGGGGATCGGGTACCGGTAGACCGATCGGTACAATGGCACGGAACGCGGCCGTGTGGCAAGGGCCGGCGCCCGGTCGGCATGTGACCTCACAGGGGGCTGGGCACTCTTGGGAGGGGCTGCCGACGCTGTGCGCCAGCCTCCGCTCCACGCTCCCACACACTGCCCCGGATGCACGTCCGCTCTGTCGACGTTCCGCTCGTCGCCCCATACCGGGTGCCTCGCGTCCCCGCGCACGCGGCGCGTGGGTTCGGCAGCGTCTGGTCGCGCGTCCTCGAGGCCCTGAACGCGACCAGCGTGCGTGGCGCGCTGGCGCTCACGATCGGCACCCTTCTGTTCATGGCGGTCGGGACGGCGCTCTTCACGCGCTATCACCTGACACGCCGGGTGCACGACTACGCGATCCTGACCCTCTCCGGGCAACTTCGCGAACTCGCCAACGGCATGCGTCTCGATGCGCGGCAGCTCGAATCGCTCCCGCCCACGCTCCAGACGCCCGACGCCGTCGAGTACTATCGGGTCAAGCTCACGGCCGCCGTCGAGCAGTACGAGCGGATCGTGCAGAGCTTCGTCACGCGTGAACTGCGCCCGGACCTCACTGGCCTCGATGCCCCGGTGAGCTGCAACTGGGACTCCCCGTCGCTCAGTCAGCTCGAGCGCAGCGCGGCGACATGGCGCATCATCCATCGCGGCATCGCCCCGGCGACCCGGCCAGGCGCCACGCGCGAGGAGGTGCTCGAGGCCGCGGAGATCGTCAGCCGGCACGGCGGGCGCCTGCTCGAATCCAGCCGGTCGTTGAACTACGCGTTCAAGACCATGATGCAGCAGAAGCTGGACCGTGTCATCCTCACGCAGCTGCTCAGCGTGCTGGCCACCTGCATCATCGGCCTGCTGCTGATCGGGCTCGTGCGGCGGCATGTGCTCGCGCCGCTGGTGGACGTGGAGCGGCTGGCGACGCGCGTCATGTCGGGCGACCTCGCGACGCCGGTGCAGGTGGCCGGCAGCGCAGAGATCGCCGCGATCGGCGAGGCGATGAACGCGCTCACGCAACGCATCCGCCTGCTGTTCACGCTGTCGGAGCAGACGGCCGCCGGCATGACCACGTCCGAGTTGCTGACGGCACTGCAACGCGAGCTGGCGACGCAGGTACCGGTGGACCTGACGGCGGTGGCCGTGCGCACCGATGGTGACCGCGGCGGCTGGCGTGTGCTGCGTGCGGCCGGTGAGCTGCCCGAGGCGCTCGCCGACCGCCGCATGCCGCTCGCCGAATGGTCGTCACACGAGGTCGAGGGTGCCCTGAACGACTGGGCGCACAGCGCGGGTTACGCCTCCTCCATGACGGTCCGGCTCAACACCGACACCCGTGATGGTTCCGTGCTGCTCTTCGCCGCGCGCGAGCCGAGCGCCTACGCCGAACCGAACGCGACCCTGCTGCGCGCCGTCGCGGAGCATGTGCGGACGCAGATCGAGCGCACGTTCTCCACGGACGCGCTCATCGTGGCCGCCGTGGAAGGGCTGGCGCGGCTCGCCGAGAGCCGCGATCCGGAGACCGGCAATCACCTCGTGCGCATGAGCGCCTACTCGGCGCTGGTGGCCGAGGAGCTCGTGCGCGCGGGCGCCCACGCGGACGCGCTGGATGCGCGCTTCGTCGACGAGATCCGCCGCTTCGCGCCCATGCATGACATCGGCAAGGTGGGCGTGCCCGACGGCGTGCTGCGCAAGGCCGGCGCCCTGGACGCGGACGAGCGCGCAGAGATGCAGCGCCATCCGAGCATCGGCGCCGAGGTGTTGCAGCGTTGCGAGGCGCAGATGAGCGCGCGCGGTCGGACGGTGTTCCGGCGCGGCATCGAGATCGCTGTCGCCCATCATGAGCGATGGGACGGCACGGGTTACCCCAACCAGCTCGCGGGTGAGGCCATCCCGCTCGCAGCGCGGGTGGTCGCCATTGCCGACGTCTTCGACGCACTCACCTCACGACGCCCGTACAAGGAGCCCTGGTCGGTGGATCGCGCCGTGGCGTGGATCGCCGAGGGGAGCGGGACGCAGTTCGACCCGCAGGTCGTGGTGGCCTTCGAGCGGGCGCTACCACGCATCACCCAATGCTACCTCCAGTACCGGCACGTGGGCTGATCCTCCCGCCGGTGCTCGACGGCAGCGGCGTTCTGCCGCGGTCCTGGCGGCCCCGCCTGCACCGGCCGCCGCGGCACCGTCACGTCACCCCAGCCGCTCCAACGTCGCCGCGAACAGGTCGTACAGCGCGCGCAACTGCGCCGCATTGTCCACGAACCCCGGCACGTCGAGTGTGATCGGGTCGGCATCGGGCGTCGGATCGCCGAAAATCGACGCATCATCGCGGCGGTGCAGCTGCCCCTGGAAGTCACGCAGGTAGCGCGCCCGCAGCGCGTCGTCAGCGAACAGCGCCCGCACCAGGTCGGGTGTCTCGCCCTTGAGCACGAACGCCTGGTCGAACGTCGCGTCGTCCACATGGATGTCCAGCGCGCCGAACCACTCCGCCACCGCCGTCGCGAAGCTCGCCCGCGACACGGAGAAGCGCTGCGCCGCCACCGACGGGCGCGTCGTTGCGAACCGGGTGGTCACGACGGGTACGAGCACCTTGCCGACGAAGATCGGCGTCACGTGCTTCTCGATGCGGATGGCGCCGCGCGGGTGCGCCACTTCGATCGCGGTCACACCGCTGAGCGACGTGGTGATGGTGCCACCGAGTTCCCGCGCCACGGCGGTCCAGGCATCGTCGGCGGTGCCGTGCAGAAAGCGGTCGAGCTTCATGGAAGACCTTGATCGGAGCGTGAAGAGGGAAGAGGGAATGGCGTTCGGTCCATCGTCGGTACTGGATGTCGCGCGACCAGCGCCGACAGCGCGAGCCAGACCGTGAACATGAGCGCGTAAGGCCATCTCCGCGGCAGCAGGCGCGCCACGAGCAGGGTGGTGGTGGCCGTGCCCGCGAGCGCCACCAGCACCGCGGCGGCGTCGCGCGTGCCACCGCCGGCAATCGCTGCCTGGAGGGCGGCGCTCGCCCACTGCGCCGGCAGCAGCACCAGCAGCCACGCCGGCAACACCGAGGCGGTGAGCAGCGTCGCCGCTTCGCCACTCACCACGAGCACCGCGATGATCCAGCCATGGCGTGGATGGGCGCGCGTGAACAGCGTGCCGCGCGCCGCGAAGCTGACGCTGGCAATGACCAGCGCGAGCGCGGTGGACCACGGATGCGCGATCGGCGCCATCCCCATCGCGTGCGCCAGCGCGATGAGCCCCATGCCGGCCAGCAGCGCGAGCGCGACGCCTACCCCGACACGCGCCGCGACCGCGGCGGCGATCATTCCCATGCCCATCAGGCCGGCGGCGAGGATCGCGCCACTGTGTGCGGGCAGCGTCATTGCATCGAACTGCAGCACGGCCACTGCCGGTGCCACGACGCCGGCCGCCCCGGCCGCCAGCCAGCCCCAGTGGGATGTACGCGAATCCTCGGTCAACGCCGCCTCATGTCACCGGCAGTGTCGCCCGCGTCCGCCACACACGCAAGACGGGGCCGCCTGCGTATCGCGCGCATGCGGCCCCGCCCGCCTCCTCAGCCTCTTCGGCCTCTTCAGCCTCCGCCGAACGGCGCCCACCCCGCGCGACCGCGACGGTACACCGCGCCATCACCCGGATCGATGCGGAACAGGTGCAGCCACTCGTGCTCCACCAGGTGCCGCACCACCGCGTGCTGCGCGATGACCCCCTCGATCATCGCCGCCGGCGCCTCCACGAACACCGACAGCCGCAGCGGCTCGTGCATCCAGTCACGACCGTCGTGCACCGACTGTCGCGCGAGTCCGATGCGCAGGTCGCCGCCGGCCCCCTCGAACACGCCCACGTGACCGCCGGCCACGTTGTGCAGCACCTTGTCGCCGCTGCCGAAGCGCTCCGGGTCCACCGTGGACGCGTGGTACTGCAGGTTGATCCAGTTCGTCACGACCATGGGCGCGGTCAGGATGAGCGTGAGCACGCCGTGTGTCGTGTCCTCCTGCCAGCGATACTCGTGCAGGAACGCGCGACCGTCGAGGTGGAGGCCACGCGTACGCTCCCGCGGCGCGATGATGAACGCCGCGTTGCGCGCGAGCGCCCACTCCGGACGCACCTCCGACCAGTCGGTCGCGCGCCGCGCCATGGCCGCCGCCAGCGCGCGCGCGTCGTCGGCCACCGCGCCCAGCCCGAGACGTGGCGCCCGCTCCCGCCGCGCGATCTGCGACGCGCGCTCGCAGGCCCGCACCAGCGACTGCAGCTCGCCGGCGTGCGCTGCCGGCACGGCGTCCACATCGAAGAAGGTGATCGCGTCGGTCACGGTGTCGTGCAGCCCGGGCACGAAGTGCGTCGCCGCCGGCACCGTGACGCCCTCCGCCACCAGCGCCGCCCGCACTTCGGTGTCGTTGAGCAGCGCAGCGAGCGCACGCGCGTTCACCTCGCCGCTCTGGCCACCGCATGCACCACACGCCAGCCCCGCCGCCTGCGGGTTGTTGCAGGTGGTCGCCCCATGCCCGATCAGCGCCACCAGGCGCCCCATCCCCTGCGTGAGGCTCATGCCGCGCAGCACACCGGCCGCGAGCCCCGCGCGCGCGGCGAGATCGAGCGCGGCGCCATCGCTGGCGCGCGCCACCAGACGAGGAGAGAGCGTCGACGCCGGCGTGGCGAGTGCACCGCGCAGCGGATCGGCATCGGCCGCCCCGCCACCGAACGTGCGCCGCGCCAGCGACACGGCGGCGGTCAGGCCGGTCGCCTCGACGGCCGTGAACGCCGACGCCGCGGTGGTCGTGAAGCGCTTCCACGTGTCGGCGAGCGTGGCCGCCGCCGTGCGCGACGCTCCCTGCGCCGCTGCGTCCGCGCCCGTGTCGGCCACGAGCAGCGACGGGGCGAGCAGCCCCGGGAGCTGCGGACGCGTGACGCCGTCCGCCGCCGCATAAGCGATCGGCACGCCGAAGAAGCCGGCAAAGCCGAGCGTGCCCACGTCGGGTGACACGGCCTCGAGTGCGCGCCGCATGACTTCACTGCGCACATCGATGCAGAACACCGCCTGCACGCGCGGCGTCGTGGGACGGGGCCGCACCCCGCGCAACTGTCGCGCGACGGGTTCCTGATACGCCAGCTCGATCGCGCACTGCAGCACCCAATCGATTTCCTGGGCGTCGCGCACCGCCGCGGCCAGCCCTGACCACCGACGGCGCGCGGTCGCCCACCCGGCGGTCAGCCCCGGTGCGCCGCTCGTCCGGTACAGCACGAGCTCCCACGCAGCTCGCATGGCAAGCTGATGCACGAGCTGATCGTCGTCACGCCCCGCGAGGCGCGCCTCCCACCGCTGGAAGGCGCAGGCGGCGGCCCACCCCGACACGCTCAGCAGGAGCGCCGTCGCATAGGCGGGCTGCAACGCGGCCGGCACACCGAGTTCGTCGAAGACCAGCGCGATCGTCGCTTCGGGGTCGTCCGGGAGCGCTTCCACCGACGCACGGAAGCCGCGGAGTCCCATGAGCAGCCGCACGCCCGCGTCCTGTCGCGACATCTCGCGCCAGAGGCCGTACAATCCCGCCTCGCGCGCCGCCGGCCAAGTCGCCTGTCCCTCGCCGAACCACGCGCCGCAGGTGTGACTCAGATGCTCCACCACGAAGTCGCGCCAGCTCGAGTGGCGCACGACGTCACGCGTCGCGTCCACCACATCGGGCATCAGCGCCACGACCGGCCACGCCGGCTCCGCCTCGGCGCGCAGCGCGTCCATCACGTCGGCCACCTCGAGGCGCGACGCGCCCTGGTCGGCGCCGGCGAGCAGCGCGAGCGCGCTGCGCACATGCGCCTCGGTGAGCTGTCCCCGCGCGGCCTGTGCCGCGAACCAGCTCCGCGGCATGGTGAGCCGCGCCCCGCCAAGCGCACCCAACTCTGCCGCCGCGTCGCGGATGTTGCGGTCCACGAACCCCCACCACGGGTTGACGGCGATGAGGCGATCGAGCGGCCACGCGGGGGCGATGCGCGCACAGGCGATGTCGATGGCCTGCCGGACCTGCGCGTCGATGGGGGCCATGGGCATGGTCATCGTCACGCCGCCCGCTCCACCGCGGAGCGCATCCGGGCCGCCGGCGCAGGCTGCGCGCGGCGCACATGGCGCGGCGGCCACACGAGGAACGTGAGTCGCGTGAAGCCTTCATCGAGGTGGAAGCCCGCGAACGCCCACGCCTGCAGCGTGCGCGCCGCGCGACTCGTCGGCCGGGCCGAGACGAGGACCTGGACCAGGAAGAGCGTCAGGAACGCCCCGAGCGCGGCGAACACCACCATGACCGGCGGTGGGGCACTCACCCGCGGCACCAGCGCGCCGAAGGCCACATGCCAGGCGGCATACAGCGTGGCGACGAGCACAGCCGAGCCCACGAGACCGGCGTTGGTAAGCGGCGGCAACGCTCCATCGACTCGCACGAAGAACGGCGTGATGGCGAGTGCGAGCAGGGTCACCGCGATCCACGCGCGTGGGTCGGTGCCCAGCGTCGGCCAGGCTACCCACCCGGCGATCGCCGCAACCAGCGATCCACCGACAGCGGCGGCAATCCAGCGCAGCAGGGTGGGCCGGGCATGCGGCGCGGCGAGCTGCCGCTGCACATGGGTGGCCACCACGCCCCCCGACCCGAGGAACGCGTACGCCTTGTAGCAGGAGTGTGCGACAATGTGGAGCAGCGCCAGCTCCCACGCGCCCAGGCCGCATTCGAGCAGCATGAAGCCCATCTGCGCCGCCGTCGACCAGGCGAGGGCGACCTTGATGCTCACCCGGGTCATCGTCACCAGCGCGGCGAGCACCGCCGTGGAGCCACCCACCAGCACGAGTGCGAGCTCCATGCCGGGCAGCGCTTCGACGAGGGACGCGAGTCGGAGCAGCAGGTAGCCACCGATGTTCACCACCCCGGCGTGCAGCAGCGCCGACACCGGCGTCGGCGCTTCCATCACCTGGATGAGCCAGCCGTGGAAAGGCAGTTGGGCGGAGCGGAGCGCGACACCTGCCACCAGCAGGTAGCCGGCGGCATGCGCCGTCGCCGGAAGATTCGCGAGCGCGCTGGCCTGCGCGTTGATGACCGACAGGTCGTAGCTGCCGAAGGCGCGACCGAGCAGCGCCACCGCCGTGTAGATGGCGACGTCCGCGAGGCGGCTGAGCAGGAACTTCTTGTGCGCCGCCACCTGCGCGGGCTGTCGGTCGCTGAAGAAGGTGAGGAGCTGGTGCAGCGAAAGGCTCGACAGCGTCCAGGCGACGGCGAGCAGCCGCAGGTCACCCGCAGTGACCAGCAGTGACGTCGCCGCGATCGTCGCGAGGAACCACCGCTCGAACCGCGCCGCCGCAGCCTGTCCGTCGAGATAGCGGCGCGCGTAGCTGTGGATCACCACCGCGATGAACGTGACGAGCGCCAGCATGACCAGCACCAGCGCGTCGAGCTGCGGCGCGAGGAGCAGGGCAAGCAGGGGTGCGGCCAGCAGGCCGAGCAAACCGGAAAGGCGCGACATGGGGCTCCGATGGAGGACGCCGAAAGGTGCCCCGACCCATTCATTCGTCAAAATGCAGATTGTGATACCAATCCATAGAGAATCTCTAACTTCTTGGACGGCACCCTGTCGTGCCAGCGTACTCAGGCGCGCGTCAGGCAGCTCCGACAGTGAGGGACACTCCCCGCCGCCGCTCCAACCCGTCGAGAATGAGGTCCAGCCCGAACGCGAAGTCGAGCGTCCCGTCGTGCGACCCCTCGGCCACCTGCACCGACAGCGCGTGCATGTACGGGTACGACTCGGCGGGGAGCATGGGCAGGAATGCCGCCGCCGCGGCGGCGTACTCGTCGGGATTCACCGGAAAGTGCTGCTGCTGCAGCGCGAACCCGAAGATGTAGTTGTCCATCGCATTCCACCCGCGATCGGCCTCGAACCACGAGAATCCCGCGTCGCGCAACGTGCCGAGCGTGGTGTCGATGTAGCGCAGCCGATTGGGGCCCATGGTGATGCGCGACGTGATGAGCATCGGCGCCCATGGATGTGCAGTCATCACCGCGAGGGTCGCCGCCGCACGCGCGCGCAGCGCCGCCTTCCAGTCCCGGCCGCCCACGGGCCACGTGATGTCGCCCATCACGACATCGACCATGTCGTCCAGCAACGCGTCCTTGTTCGCGACGTGATTGTACAGCGACATCACGCCCACCTTGAGCGCCTCGGCGAGCGTGCGCATGGAGAGCGCCTCGAGCCCGTGCCGGTCGGCCAGCTTGATGGCCGCACGCAGGATGCGCTCACGACTGAGGGGGGCTCGGCGGGCGGGAGACATGCGACAGACGCTACCCGTACCGCCCGCACAAGACAAGCCGCCCTCGGCCCGCCCCCGCTTGACCACGCCAGACGTACAGTGTACGGTACGACGTACACTGTACGTCCCCGCGACCCTGTCCCCACTGCGCATGCGCTCCGCTCTCATCGCCCTCACCGGGCTGCTCGCCTTCACCGCCTCCACTCCCGTCCGCGCCCAGTCCACCGCCGCCCGCCCGGACACTGCGGCTGCACCCTCCGCCACCGACACCGTCGTACGCCGTCTCCCCCGCTGGCGCGCCGGCGTGGCCGCCGACATCGGACAACCCGTCGGCGACTTCAAGCAGCATGTGAAGAACGCCGTGGGCGGGCAGGGACACGTCCTCCTGCGCCTCGATACGCGCGGCGTCGCATCGCTGCGCCTGCAGGGCGGGTGGCTCAACTACGGCAGTGAAGGCCAACGCAGTTGCCTCGGCACCGCACCGCACTGCCGCGTGAACGTCAACCTCACCACCGCCAACGGCATCTTCTCGCTCGCAATCGGCCCGCAGCTCGCCCTGCCACTCGGCGCCGTGCGTGCCTACGGCTACGGACTTGTGGGCATGAGCCGCTTCATGACCGTGAGCGGCCTCAACGCCGGACTCATCCCCGACATCACCGCCGCCACCGAGAACTTCGGCGACGGCGGGGCCATGTGGCGCGGCGGCGTGGGCCTGCAACTCCCGCTCGACGCGCGCACCAGCGTGGACATCGGCGTCGGATACGAGCAGCACGGCACGCGCCGCTATCTGCTCGAGGGCGGGCTCGCCGACCGGCCCGACGGTTCGCTCGGCTACACCATCACCCGCTCGCGCGCGTCGCTCTACAGCGTGCGCCTCGGCGTCACCACCGCACTCGGCAGGAAGCTCCGCCAGGGCGCCGCCACGCCGTGAACGCACGCGGACAGGCGTCCATGCAGGCGGCGGTGTGCACGCGCTACGGTCCGCCGAGTGTCGTGCGCATCGAAGAGCGCCCTGTGCCCGTGCCGGCCGCGAACGAAGTGTGCATTCGCGTGCGCGCCACCACGGTGTCCACAGCCGACTGGCGCGTACGCAGCCAGTGCATGCCCCACGGCTTTGGCCTGGCCGGGCGACTCGCCTTCGGGCTGCACGCGCCGCGTCAGCCCATTCTCGGCACCGAGCTGGCCGGCGACATCGACGCCGTGGGCGCGCACGTCACCGCCTTCGCCGAGGGCGACGCGGTGGTGGCGTTCACCGGTGCGGCCATGGGCGCGCACGCCGAGTACCGCTGTGTGCGCGCCGATCGCGTCATCGTGCGCAAGCCGGCAACGCTGTCGTACGACGTGGCCGCCGCCCTCGCGTTCGGTGGCACCACCGCGCTCGACTTCTTCCGACGTGCCGCGCTGTGTGCGGACGAGCACGTGCTGGTGAACGGCGCGTCGGGCACCGTGGGCTCGGCCATGGTGCAGCTCGCGGTGCACGCCGGCGCGGAGGTGACGGCCGTATGCAGTGGTGCGAACGCCGACGCCATGCGCCAACTCGGCGCAGCCCACGTGGTCGACTACGCACACACCGACTTCGCGCGGGAACGTGCGCGCTACGACGTGATTGCCGACTGCGTGGGCAACGCACCGTACGCGCGCGTGCGCGATGCGCTCACCCCGCGCGGGCGTCTGCTGGCCGTGCTCGCCACGCTCCCAGCCATGCTGCGTGCGCCGTGGGTGAATGCCACCACAGGGCGTCGGGTCATTGCTGGCCCGGCGGCCGAGCGGGTGGACGACCTGCGCACGCTGGTGGACCTGGCGGTGGCGGGCGTGTTCACGCCGTGCCTCGACGCGCACTTCGCATTCGCGGATATCGCGCGCGCGCACGCACGCGTGGACACCGGGCGCAAACGGGGCAGTGTGTTGGTCGAGGTGGCGTAGCACCGGCGCGTCGTGACCGTGCCGAGACATCATCGCGCGACGCCCGTGACGATGTGGTGAGGAGTTCATGGGGCTCAGCGCCGTCGTGCGTCGACGGCTGCTGCCCCCACCACATCGCCACCCGGGTGCCGCCGTGACTCGCAGGACTCTCTCCGCCGTAACCACCGCGCTCGCTCTCGCGCTGCTCGCGAGCTGCGCGCCCGACCGCAACGCCACCGGCCCTGACGCGCTGTCGCGGAACGCTGCAGCGCAGTCGCTGTCGCTCGCCGCGGGCATCAAGGTCAACGAAGTCGAGTCGAGTGGCGGCGTCCCGGGCGACTGGGTCGAGTTCTACAACGCCGGCTCGGTGGCCGTCGACCTGGGCGGCTACCAGTTCCTCGACAACGACAACACGCACACGCCGTACGTCATCCCCGCCAACACCATCGTGCAGCCGGGCGGGTTCCTGGTGCTCGATGAGACGCAGCTCGGCTTCGGGCTCGGTGCGGGCGACGAAGCGCGACTCTTCGCCCCCGATGGCACGACGCTCGTGGACAGCTACGCATGGACGGCGCACTCGTCGCTCACCTACGGCCGCTGCCCGGACGGCACCGGCGCATGGGCCACCACGAGCATTTCCACCAAGGGTGCGGCGAACGACTGCAGCGTGCTCATTCGCATCAACGAGGTCGAGTCGCAGAACGGCGTCCCGGGCGACTGGGTCGAGCTCTACAACCCGTCGTCGTCGCCGGTCGACATCGGCGGCTACGTGTTCCGTGACAACGGCACGGTTGGCTACACGCTGCCGGCCGGCACCACGATTCCGGCCAATGGCTACTACGTGATCGACGAGGCAGCGCTGCCCTTCGGGATCGGCGCGCCCGACGAGGCGCGCCTGTTCCGCCCCGATGGCACGACGCTCGTGGACAGCTACGCGTGGTCGGCGCACGCCGCGACGACGTACGGCCGCTGCCCGGACGGCACCGGCGGTTTCGTCACCACGGCAGCGCCTACGAAGGGTGCGGCCAATAGCTGCGCGGCCCCCGCGACGAGCGTCAAGATCAACGAAGTCGAGTCGAATGGTGGCGTGCCGGGCGACTGGGTCGAGCTCTACAACACCAGCGTCCTGCCGGTCGACCTCGGTGGCTACTACTTCCGCGACAACGACAACACGCGCCAGTACATCATTCCTGCGAACACTGTCATCCAGCCGGGTGGCTTTCTCGTGCTCGACGAAGCGCAGTTCGGCTTCGGGCTCGGCGCGGGCGATCAGGCCCGCCTGTTCGCACCGGGCGGCGTCACGCTCATCGACAGCTACACCTGGACGGCGCACGCGTCCACGACCTACGCACGCTGCCCCGACGGCACCGGCGCGTTCCAGACGGCCGCCACGTCCACCAAAGGCGCGGCCAACGATTGCGGCGCGGGGGTCGTGCACTCGCCGTGGCCCGGCGCGCAGACCATCACCACCGCTGATGCGGGCGGCGTGTTCGGCGGCAACATGAGCGGCCTCTTCTACCAGCCGCTGGCGGGCCTGCCCACCGGCATCGTGTGGGCGGTGAAGAACGGACCGGGCACACTCTACCGTCTCACGCTCGTGAACGGCGTGTGGACGCCCAAGGCCGCGCGCACGTGGACCAACGGCAAGGCACTGCGTTATCCCAATGGCACCGGCGATGTCGATGCCGAAGGCGTGACCGTCGTCGGCACGAACGTGTATGTCGCGGCCGAGCGCAACAACGCGGCCAACTCCGTGAGTCGCAACAGCATCCTCCGCTACAGCGTGGCCACCGAAGCCGGGTCCGTGCTCGTGGCCAACATGGAGTGGAACCTCACACCCGACCTGCCGGCCAACGGCGCCAACCTCGGCCTCGAAGCCATCACGCGCGTGCCCGACAGCTACCTCGTGGCGCAGGGCTTCTACGACGAGAGCAAGGCGCGCGCCTACAACCCCGCCGACTATCCGAACAACGGCGGTGGCCTGTTCTTCGTGGGTGTCGAGGCGACTGGCAACGTGTACGCGTACGCGCTCGATCACGCCAACGGCACCTACACACGCGTGGCGACCTTCTCGAGCGGCTACACCAGCATCATGGACCTCACCTTCGACACCGAGCTCGGGCACATGTGGGCCACGTGCGACAACACCTGCCTCGGTCGGTCGGCGGTGCTCAAGATCGACACGCAGGTGGCGTCGCCGCTGCGCGGCCGCTTCGTGGTCACGCAGCGCTTCGACCGCCCGACGGGCATGCCCGACCTCAACAACGAAGGCTTCACGTACGGGCCGCTGGCTGAGTGCGTGAACGGCACGCGTCCGGCGCTGTGGGCCGATGACGGCGAGACCGGCGGCTTCGCGCTGCGGCGCGGCTTCATCACCTGCTCGCCGTTCTGACACGGTTTCGATCCGCCGCGTCGGGTCGCGACGCGGCGGGCCTCACTTCACACGACAAGGTGTTCCAGCACATGCGCTTGCCCTCGCTCCTCCGCCTCGCTGCCACGCTCGTCCTCGTCGCCCTCCCCGCGACGGCGCGCGCCCAGTTCGCCGTGTACACCGACTTCGCCTCGTTCCTCGCGGCCACGTCCAACGCCGGCACCGACACCTTCGGGGATCTCTTCTCCGGCGACACGCCCAACGGTCCGCTCAACCGCACGGCCGGCGCGTTCGCCTACACGGCCAATGTCAACACGTCGTCGTTCTACGTGAACGGCGGCCTCGGCGGCACGTGGCTGTCCACGAATGTCTCCACCGACATCGTCACGTTCGATGGGTTCAGCCCGTCGATGTTCGGCATCGGTGGCACCTTCTTCAACACCGACGAGATGGGCGCGGAGGCGGCGGGCACCAGCCTGACGCTCACGGCCTTCACGGCCGGTGGCTCGTTCACGCATACATTGACGAACCCCGGTGCGTCCAGCTTCTTCGGTATCGTGGCCACCGACCCGTTCGCGTCGGTCACCGTGCAGAGCGTGACGCCCGCGCAGGGCTTCGCCTGGCCCACGGTGGGCAGCCTCACCCTCGCCGCTGCGCCTCAGGTCGTGCCGGAGCCCTCGACGTTCGTGCTGCTGGCGGTTGGCGTGGTGGGCATGGTGGCGGTGGCGCGGAGGCGTCGGGCGGCGTAAGCAGTCAGCTCAGGAGGCAGGTATCTCGTCCAAGGTCATCATCATCACCGGCGCCAGCGCCGGCATTGGAGCCGCCACCACGCACCTGCTCGCCGCACAGGGGCATCGCGTGGTGGCCGTGGCACGTCGCGGTGCGCCGCTCGAGGCGCTCGCGCAGCAGCATGGCTCCGCGGTACTGCCGCTGGTGGCCGACATGACCGTGCGCGCCGAGGTCGAGCGGGTGGTGGCGGAGGCGCTCGCGGCGTTCGGCGGCATCGACGTGTGGGTGAACAACGTGGGCCAGGGGATCACGCGCCCGCCGTCGCAACTCACCGACGACGACATCGATGACATCATGCGCGTCAACGTGAAGTCGGCGCTGTACGGCATACAGGCCATCCTGCCGCACTTCCAGGCGCGCGGCGCGGGGCAGGTGGTCAACATCTCGTCGATGCTGGGGCGCATTCCCATGGCCACGTTTCGCTCGGCCTACTGCGGCGCCAAGCACTTCCTCAACGCGCTCACGGCGTCGTTTCGTGCGGAAGTGCAGGCCACACACCCCGGCATCCAGATCACGATCGTGTCACCGGGCGTGGTGCGCACCGACTTCGGCGCCAACGCGCTGCACGGCGGCCCCGACTCGCGCACGCTGCCGTATTCGCAGAGCGCGGAGGAGGTAGCCAAGGTGATCGCGCGGGTGATCGAGACGCGCGAGCCGGATGTGTACACGCGCCCGGGGTCGGCGGCGCAGGTGGCGGGGTACTACGCGGGCATTGGGGTGGACTGACGGGCGCCGGAACCCGCTATCTTTCGAGGTTCCACCATCCGCCGGGAGGCAGCATGTCGATGGCATTTCTGCGCGATGACGCCGAGGGCGAGAAGCCGCGCCGCAATTATGGGTTGCCCGACAAGCACGACCCGGACTTCGACCGCGTCGCGGCCCGCGCCCTGCTCGAAGCCGCACGCGTGGGGGAAACGGAATTGGCCGAGCGCGCCACCGGCTACTACTGGGGCGAGCCCGGCCTCAGGCCGTACGTGGAAGTCATGCTGCAGGAAGCCGAACAGGCCGGTGACGACCGCCTCGAACAGGTGGCGCGGCGGTTCCTGCGCTGACGCAGGCGTGCCTCGCGACGCTACCGCCGCCGCAACGGATGAATCGCCACATCCACCGGCTCGGCCGCCAGGATCGACACCGGCGCCCCACGCAGCGTGAACCCCGCCAGCGCCGCCGGACCGGTGTCGTAGCGCTCCACGGTGGGCACGTGGATGCGATAGGGCGCATGCGACACCTGTCCGCGATACAGCCGACCGCGGGCATCGGCGCTGTACAGCACGTACCGCTCGACGAGGAAGTGTTCGAGGGTCGCGTGGGCGGCCGGTTGCCCCGGGCCATGCGTGCGCCAGGCGTACTCCCACGGGTCTCCCGCGACACCACTGCGCTGGCTGCGGTACACCAGTGCGTTGGCCGTGCGCGTGGCGTGCATGCGCGCGTGCAGGTACGGCAGGTGAAACAGGGTGCGCGCGATCGTCACGGCGAGCGGCTGGTTGCAGTCGAGCGAGTGGAACCACACGCCCGGCACACCCTGCGCGTCGCGCACATAGGTGCGCACGTTGAGCTCCAAAAACCACGACAGCCATGGCAGGGGCGGAAGCCATCGTGGGCGCACGCGGGCCATGGCGAACGGCACGATGCCCAGCCACGCGTCGCCGTCGAACGTGTCCACGACCAACCCCGGCGGCAGCGTGGCCTGCACCGCCTGCACCGGCACGCGCCAATGCAGGAAGAGCAGGTCACGCCACTGCTGGAAGCCGACGGCGGGCGTGGTGGGGTGTGGAGCGGGCACGTGGGGGTGGTGAGTGGAGACCGCCTAGCGTCCTGCGCACTTGTACAGATGCTGACGCGCTCACGGGTGTTCCAGATGCGGCGCGACGTGCTCGGCGACCGCGACGGCGTCACCCGCAGCCGCACAGCTCCTGGACTTCGAGGAGATCGGCTGCACGCAGAGCGGCGGTCCGGTGCAGGCCGGCTACGGTAGCTTCACCTGGCTGCCCACCTCGCACTGCGCCCTCGGCACCGCGCAGCCGAACTCCGGCTACTACACGGCGGGCGGTGGGTCGAGCGTGCTGTACGGCACCTTCTCGGCGCCCTTTGGCTTCTTCCGGGCGACGCCGTTCACCCTCGTCTCGTTCGACGCGGCCCCCGCGTGGCACGACAACCTGCAGCTCACGGTGGTCGGGTCGCTGCTCGGCGCGCAGCAGTACTCGTCCGTGATCAACCTGACCGGCCCGTTCACGCTTCAGAGCGTGTCGTTCTACTGGGCCAACATCGATCGCGTCGACATCTCGACGTCGGGCGGCACCGACAACCCCATCGCCGGCCCGCTGACCGGCCCCTAGGTCGCGATCGATCGCATCAGCACGACCATCGTCGTGCCCGAGCCGGCCACCTACCTGCTCGTCGCGGCCAGGCTGTCGGCGCTGGCGGTAGTGCGTCGGCGGAAGGCGTAGCGCGCGGAGCGGCGGAGGGGCTCGCGGACGAAAGCGGCGCTGTGCGAGCGAGTGGATGGGCAGAAGGCCACGTGCATGAGGGGCTGCACGTGGCCTTCTGCGAAATTCCGGAAGTTGGTTGCTCGCGACCAGTCCGCCAACGAGGCTGAAGCCAAGTCAACCATACAGACTGGCTCCGATGCAAGGTACGCGGATCAATCACCAGCGGTATCTTAGGCCGATGGAAACCATGAACATACGGATCGACTCTCCGTCCCACGAATATTGTCGCATTGGCCCGCTACCGGTGCGTGCGACGCTCCTCCCTTCTACGAACAGCCGCGACTGACCAGTTCGGCTCCCGAGTTCAAGCCCGCCATGCGCCGTCGGAACGCGAAACGCAGACCGCGGACCGAGTCTTGCACGCAGTTCGTGAGCTCCAAGGCCGCCGTAGATCGACGCGCCACCTCCCAAGGGAACGTGAAGATCGGCCTCGCCGCCAAAGCTGAACACCGTTGAGTCTTCAGCATCTGCGTCTGTGGAGGTCGCTGGCCAAGCGCTTGCGACGCCGCGCAAGCCCAAGAAGAACCACCGTAGGCCAACATCCACTCCAAGAGACGGCGCAACAATCGCGTCATCTGACAGACCGGAAGTATTTCCAGAGCGTCCAGAAACCTCAGCGTAGCCAGCCGAGAACCCGATCGAAGGCGATGCCGAACATCGATGCCGCTTGCAGAACGACGGGTACTCGCGGGCCGTCACCTGCGAGGTGCGCCGTCGCACACCAAGAAACTGAAGGTCGTCGCGTCTTGGGTCAGGACGCGTCCTCGAAAAAAGCACCCCGAAATCCTCAGAAAGCAACAACTCCGTGACTTGGACGATCGGTTGAGCTCCACCGCCGATCCTTCGCTCTTCCGCTCGGGTTGCGCGGAAGACACGAGTTCGACGACCCGAGATGACTGAGTCGACTGGCGGAGCATCAGAGATCCGAAATGAGTACCGCGTACCCTCGTTGCTCCAAGACCACGTCAAGCTCGCCCTGAGCGAAGTCGCCGGAAGAACAAGAACCGGTGCAGCGCTTCCCCCGGAAACGATGATGCCATCCGGGGTGCGGGTGAATACGATTTCCTCGGCAGCGCCAGATCCGACTCTTCGCAGGACCCGCCGTCTGGTCTCGGAGGATTCGGCAATCGAGTCTCGAACAATAGAGCCAATCGCTCCGCTTGATCTCACGTACTCCACGACGTCTCCGGGTCCACCCAATCCCGGAAGTGGAGGCCGCGCCTGCTGCGCAGCTAGCTGACCTGCAAGCAGAAAGGCAGACAGGAAAGAGGTCAGGGTAGGCATCCGAGGGGTTCCAGTGAATGATCAGCGCCTGTTGGCCAGATCTCCAGCCTACCGGCCAATCATGTCCCTGTACAACGGGAGGTCAAGTTGAGCAAACGGAAGCCAAGCCTCCGTTCCGTCGGATATGCGACAACGGGCGAAATCTGCCACGATCTCTAGGACGAGAAAGCGCTCCCCGCTACGAAGGACATACCTTCGCGAATCCGTTGGCGCCGGTGAGGCGCGCAGGCAAGCAAGAAGCTCATCGCATCCCCGAGGTGGTACGGCGAAGATCTCTCTCTGCCGCGGCGTCGCTGAGAGCTGCAAATCTCGGGTCAATCTGACACTGTCAGTCGATGTTCTGGCAGAGAGCTCGGCGCTAGTCAATGGAGATGCGACTGAAGACGCTGGCGGATTCGGCGGAAGCGATGACGTAGTCGTATCGATCGCAGAGCCTGGTGTCTCAGAGGCAGGTGGAGGTAGCGCAGATGCGGAGGCCCTGGGCTCGACCGTGGTAAGGTCGAGTGCCGCCGGAGCTTGAGAAGGCGTCCGTGTACCTGAGTCCGAGGCAACCGCTAACGCTTCCGGTCGCGCGCTGTCAATCTGAGCGGCACCAGACCTAGGTACCACGATCGCAAAGCGATTAGATGGTCGACCGAATGCGAGATATGCAAAGCACAAGAGTCCTGTGGTAGTTGCCACCCTAGTCAGGACCGGAAGCGAGGCTGCGGCATCAAATGGAGATCGCATCGTGGTCAACGTTCAGGGCTAGACGAGTGAGGATCCCACGAAAAGCGCGGAAGCACATGGTCGCACCTTCAACCAATCTCATTCACGTCAACGTACGCGAAGGAATCACAGCAGGCGAGACCAGGATACGACAGTCATGGCGAGCAAACGTTGCAAGCGCGATAGCCTGCGGATCTTGCAGCGCTCGCAGAACCAAATGAAACACGGTTTCTTCCTGAGATCTTTTGTGCCCATCTGCAACCAGGCCGGTGGAATGTGAACCGGATGCTGCTCGCAACAACAACGGTACCTGCAGATCCTGAGGGCGTTGCGATAGAGCGTCGGTGAGCTCCGGGTATCGTCGGCGCACTCAACGTAGTCCCTAGCGGAGACGGACGGTTGTGAGCACTCGCTTGCATCGGAGTACTTGCCGTACCGACTGACGGAGCCGGTGTGATTACTGTCGACTGGATGTTCGATTGAGTGAAGGCTGCATGCCTGTCGGCCTTCGTCCGACGAACTCCCAGGAGGAGACAGAAGCTCAGAAAGATCGCCACTGCGAGCGCAAACTGATCAACCTCAGGGGGAACAACGCCGCGAAGCACCACCAGTAGCACCGGCATCCACACAAAGAAGCACAGTGAGCCGATGAATGCGTATGTCACGGCATGGCTCAATACGGTCGCTGTGAACGACCGGGGCGCCTTCGGCGTGGGGGGCACAACGCTAGGTGTCGTGGCGGCACCCCAAGGCAGTTGCATGCTTGGAGCTGGCGAAGCACTTGTCGACGACTGCGCCTGCTGCCACCAAGGGGTACTAACCGGCTTCACTGACTGCACGTGGTGGTCGGCGCGTTCCCTTCGCGACTGTACCTCCCGAGATGCGGTCGGAATTTCGCGTGTTGGAGCTGACAACATCCAGATGGGCAGTCGCTGTGACTTCACCCCGGCAATGTCGAGGACTGACGGACAGGCCGTGGGCTCATCGCGACAGGCCGCCGCCAAGACCTGTGTGAGGTGGGCACACTCCGATGTCAGTGAGCTGACCAAACGGAAGACAGGCGAGCTGTCAGGGCTCTGAAAGTCGGCGCGCGAGAATATCAGATTCTCATCGTGATACTTGCTCCACAAGGACGGCGATTCGCGCAAAGCAACTAGGGACAAATAGATTACCAACCCAGCAAAGTTATCAAGATCGATCCCAAAATGCGATTCCGATCTCCGCGGGTGCTGGTAGTGTCGATGTCCAAGTTCCGTCGCGCGCTGACCCTCCATGGTTGGTACGAACATTCCGTCAAGGTCTACGAGGCGGACCGCTCTCGACGTGTCAACGATGACATTGCCGTGCTGGAGGTCGCCGTGCGCGATTTGGCTGGTGCGGAGCGAGTGGAGAACCTTTAGCCAGACATCTGCTAGATAGTCCATCTCGAGTCGGTTAGCCACAACGCGACCTACGAACGAGTCGAGCGTGTGACCGTCAATCCACTCCATCACCAAAGTTGGCCACTTCTGGCCCCGGACACGGATCCCCGACGAATCGTACTCGAAGGGGGTCAAGAACGTCGTGGGCACCCGCTCGAGGTACTGCTCCAGCAACGTGTATCGGCGTTCGCGATCCGGGGAGGCACCTCGGAAGCATCGTACCGCTTGTGAAGGCACGCCACCGATCGGGTTCAGCTTGAACACATATGCAAACTGACCAGACGTGACCGTAGGCATCCCCAGTCGATCAAGCGCGGGGCTGGAGGCGCGAAGGCTTGGATCGTCGAAGGAGAGATGTGGGTTCTGGATTGCTTCTTGGTACTCGCGGGCAGTTGGCCATATTGCAGTCGGCAAGAGATCCTCCTACCGCGCCTTCGAAGATTCAACGGCCGAGAGCCTTAGTAGAACAGCAGCCACGTCGTCGTTCCTCAGGCGTCTCGACCGTCTCTCGTTCGACACAAGATCTGCAAGGGATTCTGGGGAAGCTGACTCAAGAAGCCGAAGGAAGTTCTGGGTCAGCTCCGGCTCTGACTTACTGTACCGAAGCATCCACGCTGCGAGCGCATCGGTGAGCAGCAGAAACGCATCGCCTGAACGTGCAGTCCCAGATACGCACCGCACCTCTCCTTCCACCGCGGCTTGAAGTGACGGTTTCGACGGAAGCAATTGAGGATGACTTCCAAACTCGTCCGCCTCATCTAGCGGAAAAGAAAGAACAATCTCGCCACCTCGGAGCTGCACCAGACAGGAATCGCCCAACGCAACAGCCTGCCAGCGGAACCCCTGCTCCGTCGTCTCGGCAACTTCGAATCCCAAGAAGGTCGCGAAGGCGCCAACGGCGGCCTTCTCCTCCGCATACCAAGGTAGCGGACGCTCGCTCCAGCGCCTTGTATGCCGCTCTCCAAGACGCTTCCACCATGACTGCAGTTCATGGGGCTGGGTGAGACCGTTGCACTGCGACCAGTGCTTGGTCAGCAGCCGTGCCCACGTGCGGGAGTCGAAGGATTCAGTGGCACCGTCCGCAACGCAGAAGCGTCCGAGATCGGATCGGATGCCAATAGCGTCCTCGCATTCATGCGGGTGAAGTCCGTCCTTGGGTAGGAGCAAAGAGTGAGCGTTCAGCACAAGTGGATTCAGCTATCGCAGATTTGCGGGTCTGGTGCCGATCTCGAAGAACTGCGCGACGGACACCGGATCGCCGTTAAAGACGAAGCCGTAAGCGCCCTCCTCCACGGCAACCCCCATGCTCACAGCAGCCTGCCGAAAGGACTCAGGCAATCTGGACGAGCAGCGAAACAGCGATCTTGCGTACTCGTCCGGGAGCCTCGACTCATCGTTGGGGTACGCCACCTTCATAGCGTGCTTGGAGGAGACATGACAGTTGAAGAGCAGCGTCGCACCGTCGCTGGTGCCCGTGCCTAGAATCTGTCTTGCGTGTTCAGTTGGATCCCCGTCGGTCGACTCTCCGTCGGTCAGGTGGAGCACCGTCGGCGGAAAGGAATGCGGATGTGTTGCTGTCCACTCGGCGAGTAACCTCTGAGCGAGCGAAAAGGCCTGACACATGGGTGTTCCACCGTTCGACGTCGGATCCACCCAGATCGGGAAACGCACCGTCTGCTCCACAAGTCCCCCCGCACCGTCGGGCACCTTCTTGGAGCGAGTCTCAAGTCGAGCGGGAGAATCTGCAACTTCCGAAATCGGTACGTGGTTTCGGCCGGACAGTCCGCCGCTAAGCATTGAACCAACTGAGGAGCCGTAGCCGATGACAGAAACCTCATAGTAACTGCGGATCTCTTCTGTTCGCGTGCAGCGGATGACTAAGTCGTGAAGAGTCCGATTCACGACGTCTGCAACGAAGTCAGCTTTACGAGCGGCGCTCTCCGTGCCAAATGACTCGCTCATTGAGCCGGACTGATCGATCAAGAAGATGAAACATGTCGGGTTTGAGCGACTGATCTCGGCGGAGTATGGCAAGTAAGCTCCTAGCAGAGGGTACAGAGGTGAATGAGCCGGGCCTCGCTAACGTGACGAGCTCATGACACAAATCCCGTCAGGAGACAGCGGAGGTCAGGCCAAGAACTCCGCAGAATCTGGGCTGAGAGGAACGGGCAACGCAATATTGGCGATTTCCTCTAATGCTGAGATCTCTCCATTAGCCGCCGCAATGGTCGAACGAGTCACATCTTGCGAGTGGACAGCTGTCTTGGGGGGTAGCGAAGGCCTGCGGAAGTCGCGGCGTGCCCTGATGTGGCCCAATTGTCTGCTGCCATGCGACCTTTCCGGTTGATCTGTGCTAGGTCCAGAGGATGGTTCTGCAGGACCCAACCTACTTTGCAGTTCGAAGAGATCGACTGCTAGAATCCTCCCGCAAATCACGTCAACGCCATCAGTCGTCGTGGCCAGGACAGCGTAGCCGAGCAGCCAGAATCGACATCCGCCCCGCCTATCCATCACGCCCCGCAAGACAACACCCCACCCCGCCGCGCGCACCCACCACCCCCCAACGCAAGACGCCCCACTCCGTCTCCGAAGCAGGGCGCCCGCCGTAACCGCGTGAACCGCTGTACCCGCAGTCCCAACCCAACCAGCAACCCTACTGCAACCCGCCCCCCGGTGCCCCCGGCCGACGCAGCCGGAACGCCGTATGGCTCTCGCGCTGATGCGCACGCATCTCGTCCAGGATCTTCGCCGCTTCGGTGTTGTTGTTCGCCTTCACCGCCGCCTGCAGCTTGCCGGTGGTCTCGATGAGCTTGTTGATGCCGGCCTTGTAGTCGGCCATGAACTTCGCCTGCTCGGGCGCGGGCGTCTTGGCCTTCTTCTCGGGCTCGAAATCGAGCGCCGCCTTGGCGTTGGTCTGGATGGTCGCGATGAGCTCGAGCGAGTTCGCGTTCTTGCTGGGGTCCTCGATCTGACGGCCCAGCGCGCGGAACGCCGTGTTCAGCGCCGCCATCTTCTTGCCGAGCGGGGTCTTCTCCTCATCCTGCTGCGCGCGCAGCCCGCTGGTCATCAGCGTGAGCGCCAGAACGGACAGGGTACCGAGGTGCCGGAATCGCAGGTGCATGGGGTCGGTCGGTGGTCAGGACGGGAGTGATGAATTGCGGCACACCCTCCCCCGGCAGCCCGGCCGGGTGGCGGTGCGACGGACGCGCGACAGCCAGCACCCTCATATAGTTGCTGGTCGACGCATCGGCCCTCGCTTCTACCTACGGACGGGGCCGGAGGTTCGCTGGCCAGTTGCTGGCCAGCCCAGCGCTCCCCCCGCATCTTGCGTACCCAGAGAGCACCGGGGGCGGGTACGCCCGCCCCGACCCGCCACGCCGTCCCCGCCCATGACCGAGCCGCACCAGCCGCCGGCCTCCGCGCCCTCCGCCAGCTCCGCGCCCTCCGCGAATCGCCGCAACTTCGTCTCCAAGGCCGCCGCACTCGTCGTGGGCGGCCTCATTTCCGTCGTGGCCCCGGTCGCCGGCCTCTTCACCCTGCTCGACCCGCTCCGCCGGAAGGGCGACACCCGCGGCATGGTCCGCATCACCTCCCTCGCCGCTCTCCCCGACAGCGGCGAACCGCGCAAGTTCCCCGTCCTCGACACCCTGGTGGACGCCTGGAACCGTACCGAGAACGTCCCGGTGGGCTCCGTCTACATCCAGAAGACGGGCGAGAACACGGTGCGCGTTCTCAACTCGGTGTGCCCGCACCTGGGATGCTCGGTGGGGTGGAACGCCGCCAACCACGGCTACTTCTGCCCCTGCCACAAGAGCGCCTTCGCGGTCGACGGCAGCATCGCCGACCCGAAGAGCCCGAGCCCGCGCGCCATGGACGCCCTCGAGGCCGAAGTCCGCAACGGGGAGGTCTGGGTGCGCTTCCAGAACTTCCGGAAGGGCTCCCCCGACAAAGTCCCGGTCTGATGGCGCAGCGACTGGACGACCTGCGCGCCTGGCTCGACTCGCGCACCGGCTACAAGGGGCTGCTGCACGAAGCACTGTTCGAGAACGTCCCCGGCGGCGCCCGCTGGCGCTACGTCTGGGGGAGCACGCTCACCTTCTTCTTCGTCGTCCAGGTCATCACGGGACTCTTCCTGTGGATGTCCTACAGCCCGAGCTCGCAGACGGCCTGGGAGAGCGTCTACTTCATCCAGCACCAGATGTGGGGCGGCTGGTTCCTGCGCGGCCTGCACCACTTCGTCGCACAGGCCATGACGGTGCTGCTGGTGCTGCACCTCATGCAGGTGGTCATCGACGGCGCGTACAAGGCGCCGCGCGAAGTCAACTTCTGGTTCGGCGTCGCGCTGCTGCTGCTGGTGCTCGCGCTGTCGCTCACGGGCTACCTGCTGCCGTGGGACCAGAACGGCTACTGGGCCACCGCGGTCTCCACGAACATCGTGGGCATGAGCCCGCTTGTGGGCTCGCCGATGCAGACGGTCGTCGTGGGCGGTGCCGCGTACGGGCATCACACGCTCACGCGGTTCTTCGCGCTGCACGCCGGCGTCATCCCGGTGCTCATCGCGCTCCTCATCGTGGGGCACGTCGCGCTCTTCCGGCGCCACGGCATCACCCCGAAGCTGCCGCCGAAGGGCCCCGACGAAGGCTTCTGGCCGGAGCAGGTGCTGCGCGATGCCGTCGCCTGCCTCGCGGTCCTCGCGGTCGTCGTCTTCTTCATCGTGCGCGAACACGGCGCCCCACTCGGCGCACCGGCCGACCCGGCCGAACAGTTCGCCGCGGCGCGCCCCGAGTGGTACTTCCTGTTCCTCTTCCAGCTCCTCAAGTACTTCCCGGGCAAGACGGAGATCATCGGCGCCATCATCCTGCCCACGCTGGTCATGGTGCTGCTCGTCGCCATGCCCATCCTCGGCAAGTGGCGCCTGGGACACCGCTTCAACGTGGGACTCATGGGCGCGCTGCTCGCGGGCATCGCGCTGCTGACGTGGCAGGCCATGGCCGCCGACAAGGGCGACGTCGAATACCAGGTGGCCCGTCAGGTCGCCGCGCGTGACGCCGAGCGTGCGGTCGCGCTGGCCAATGCCGGCGTGCCCATCACCGGCGCGCTCACGCTCCTGCGCGACGATGCCTACACACAGGGACCGCGCATCTTCTCGCGCAACTGCGCTTCGTGTCACCGCTACGACGGGCACGATGGTCTGGGCAACGCGCTCCCCAAGGACTCGATCAGCGCGTCGGACCTCAAGGGCTTCGGCTCGCGCGCGTGGCTCACCGGCTTCCTCGACGCCGACACCATTCTCACGCGGCGCTACTGGGGCGGCACGATCCACGCCGAAGGCGACATGGCGGCGTGGCTGGCCGACCACATGCCGGAGAGCGACGAGGAGCTGGAGACGCGCAAGAACGTGGTCCTCGCGCTCTCGGCGCAGGCCCAGCTCAGGAGTCAGGCCGCGCTCGACGTGCAGGACAGTGCCCGCATCGCGCTGGGCACGATGTTCATCCGCAACACGAGCTACGGCTGCGCCGAGTGCCACGTGTTCCAGGATGTCGGCACCGACAGCCCGGAACTCACCGGCTGGGGCTCACGGCAGTGGATGATCGACTTCGTCAATGATCCCGAACACCCCCGCTTCTTCGGCCGCGACAACGACCGCATGCCGAGCTACGGCAAGGAGAAGAGTCTCACGCCGCGCGAGATCGAAATGGTGGTCGATTGGATCCGCGGCGAATGGGTGACGCCAAAGGGAACCATTCGGGGTAGATAGGGCATGTCCCAGGCATTCCTGCGCGATGACGCCGAAGGCGAGATGCCCCGCCGCAACTACGGGCTGCCCGAACGCGACGACCCCGACTACGACCGCGTGGCGGCGCGTGCGTTGCTGGAGGCCGCGCGGGTGGGCGAGACGCAGCTCGCCGAGCGCGCCACGGGTTACTACTGGGGCGAGCCGCAGCTGCGGCCGTATGTCGAGGCTATTCTGGCCGAGGCGGAGACGGCACTCGACGAACGCCTCGAAACGGTCGCGCGGCGCTTTCTCAGATAGGGCGTCGGTTGCGCCCGCGGGCTCACGATGAACCCCTCGCGCCAGGAGCCGCTTTCGAACACGGGCGGCTCGCCACAGACGTGCGCGGCCGCGACCCCGCCGCGCACGAGCTGCACACCGCCGATCCCGGCCACGACGGCCTGCAGCTCGTCGTGCGTGACCGCGCCGAGTGGTGCCGACAGCCAGTGCTGTTCGAGATGCTGCTGCCACGGCGTCCAGTCGCCGCGGCGGCGCTTGGCCGGCAACGCCGCGCGCCCCAGCATGCGCCACGCATGCGTCGGAAAGCTCTCCACGGCAAAGGGCGCGTCCGTCCACGTGGCGTCGAGACGCGGAAACCCGCGCGCGTCGAGCGCGTCGAACAGCGCGATGGAGAACTCCGCCATGCGCGTCCAGGTGCGCGGCTTCACGACACCCGGCGGCCCCGTCTTGCCGGGGGTGCGGGTGGCCAGCTCGCAGACCCGTGCATGCGGCAGCGGTTCGCTCCCGCGCCGCCACGCCTGCGGCCCGTCGATGAGGATGCCGCGCACGTCGTGCGTGCGCGCGAGGTGCAGCAACGCGTCGGCGAAGTGTTCGACGTGCGGCGGGTCGGAAAGCCCGAGTGATGCCGGCGGGACGATGTGCGCGTGCACACGGCCCGGCGGCGCGGGCGTGAGCAGCGCGATGCCGTTGTCGGCGTAGCGTGCGGCGGCGAGGTCGACCGACAGGATCACCGCGCCATGCCGCTACTTGGGCGCAGTCGGTGACCCCGTGTCGATGTAGCGGGCGAGTCGGTCGATCTGCTCGCGCAGCACCATGCCCACCAGCGGCCCCATCTTGTCGAGGCCACCCTCCGACCAGCCGCCCACGATGTACGACGCGGCGATGCGCGTGCCGGTGCCGTCGGCCGTGAGCTGGACGGCGAAGTGCCCCGTGGCGCCCATGGTCTGCAGCGGGCCCAAGGCGCCGGCCATGCGCAGCAGTTCGTTGGGCTTGAAGAACACCACGCGCAGGTGCTCGACCCCACCGCCCCCCGGCAGCGTTTCGCAGAAGCAGCCGCCGACGCGCGGGTCGATGGTGAGGTTCTTCGCGTCACCCGACCAACTGTGCGAGGGGTTCCACCAGCGCCCCACCTGCAGCAGCGCCTCCCACGTGCGCGCGGGGGCCGCCTTCACCTGCACCTCGTGCTTCACCACGAACCCGGCGGCGGGGACCGGTGTGGAGGTGGGCGCGCCCTGCGCGCCGAGGAGGCCGGTGGTGCGCGACGGCACCGTGACGGCCGCGAACAGGAGCGCGACCAGCGTGTGGCGATGGCGGAGAGCGTGGCGCATGGCGGGGGATGAGAAAAGGCGACGGATGGACATCTCTCTTCGTCCATTCGTCGCCTGATCTTCGCGTTCTTGGCGGGCCGGTGGCAAGACCGGCCGCCGCGCCGTCAGGGGGATTCGTCCACCGGCTGCACCAGCTCGCGGGCCTCGTCGAGGGCGGCGCTGGGCACCATGACGGTGTAGCCGCGCGTGGTGGCGCCCTGGAAGCCGGCGCCGAAGATACCGGCGCTGTCGTTGTTGTCGCGCACGGCGGGGATCTCCGCCGCCTCGAGCTGCGCGATGGCGAAGTCGGCCTCGAAGCCGGTCGCGTAGGTGGCCAGCACACTCCAGCCGGGGGCATTCATGGGATGACGCCTCGCTGCTCAGGGGACAGCCGCACGGTGACAACCGCAGGGGGACCCTCGAAGCATAGCGCGCGGGCGCGCCGGTGGCATGTGCCGTGTCCCCCGTCAGGCCGCAGCCTGCCCCTGCCGCCGCGCCGCCACCTCCGCGGCCACGCGCTGCCGCACCACGGGCAGGTACGCGCCGAAGAACTCGGGTTCGCGCTCCAGCACGAGCAGCGCCGCCGCGGTGTCGTCTCGGCGTTGCACGCCGAACAGTCGCGCGATGAGCCACTCGAGCCCCGCCCAGAAGCGCATGCGGTCGAGCACGGGGTTGAGCAGGTCGGTGAGCACGCAGTAGGCCGCGTTGCGGCCGCGCACGTGGTGGCGATGGTGCTGCGATGGCGACTGGATGAGGTGCAGGCGCTGCAGCCACTGCACGAGCGGCGGGTTCTCACGTCGCGCGCGATGACTCCACTTGTGCACCTGGTTCGCGTTGAGCCCGAGCACCAGGCCGAGCGCGATCATCCAGTTGAACACACCCAGCGTCCACGCCCCCAGCGCGAGCAGGAGGCAGATGACCAGCAGCAGGCGCGAGCTGCGCCACCACGAGTTGCTGACGAACGCACGGGGCGCGTAGTGATGCAGGATGTTGGGGCGTGTGACGTGTCGGCCGAAGATGGGCCAGTACGGCCCGCCGTACGCATCCTCGATCCAGTGAAAGACACCGGAGAGGAAGTCGGTGATGAGCCAGACGGCGAGGACCTGCGCGGCGACGAGCATGACGGACACGCGAGCTCCGGGAGTGTGGTGTCCGGAACTTCCGCGCGTTCGGCGTGGTGCGCCATGCGTCGACCGACGTAGCAGACTGTCCGGACGCGCGCCTCAGCGGCGTGCGGCCCTGATGGAGTCCCAGCGCGCGGCGCGCGCCGCCGGTGACAGCGCGAGGGCGGCGTCCCACGCGCCGGGGTAGATGCCGCCGCGGCGCTTCTCGACGGCGACCTCCGTATGTGCAAAAGTGGTGCCGTACGCGCGCTCCCATGCCTCGAAGAGCCAGAGGAACAGCGTGATGTGCTCGTTCTCGTTGGGCGGAAACACCCCGACACCGAGGCGATGTCCCAGCTCGTGCATGAGGGCCGAGCGCCTGGTGTCGAGCGGATAGCTGGCCCGCATGCGCATGGGGCTGACGCGGTCGCCGGAGTAGCTCACCCCCTCGAACACGATGACGCGGATGCTGGTGTCGCCCAGCGCCGAGAAGCGGCGCTTCGCGGCCGCCTCGAGGGCCGCCACCATGCGCGTGCCCTCGTGCACCCACAGCGAATCGTACGCGCGCGCGGCCTCGGCGAAGCGCGGCGACTCCGGCTCGAAGTGCAGGCGCACCGGCGATACGACAGCCGGCTCGGCGGTGCGCGGCGCTGCACCATGGCAGGCACTCGCGAGCAGCGCGACCACGACGGAAAGGAGGCGACAACGCAGCCGGCCGGAGCCGGGCGCGCGAAGGCGGGGAGCGGACATGATCCGGCCGGGTTGGGGTCTCCTCACGAGACACCTCCACACCACATCGCGCGGCGCGACCTGGTGCGTCCGGTGTGTCGAAGGGGGCGAACGGGTGGTGTGGCGCGGTGTATTGCGACCCCACGCGCACCCGCGCGCGCCCATTCAGAACTTCCGGCTGTACCCCACCCGCACCACCTGCGTCTCCAGGTAGTCGGTGCTCACGACGCGGAAGCCGTTGCCACGAATCGTGCGCTGGGCCTGGTTGGTGTTCAGCACGTCGGTCGCGTTGATCACGATCTCGCCCTTTCCCTGCTGCACGCTGCGCTTGGCGCCGATGTCGAGCGCGTAGCGCCCCTCGATGCGCCCCTGCGGCAGCAGGTCGGGAGCGAGCCACGTGCTGGCCAGCTGCGTCTGCCAGCCGGTGGGCATGCGCAGCGTGGCGTTGAGCTTGATGTTCCCCGACGTGAGCTGCTCGCGCGGTGCGCTGTAGGTGCTGGGGCGCGGGTAGCGGTTCACCACCGTGAACGCGTCGAAGGTGCGCTGGAAGAGGCTCGCGTTGGCGTTGAGTGACACCCGCGGCGACACCGTCTGCTGCCACGTCACCTCGCCGCCCGTGCTCCAGCTCCGCCCGGCGTTCTGGAACACGTTGTACAGCAGCACGCTGCCGGGCACCTGCGTGGCAATGCGCGTGATGGTCTGGTCGACGATGCGATGGAACGCCGCCGCGTACACACTGCCGCGGGCCCACGCCGCCTTGTAGCCCACTTCGGCGTTGGTGGCATACTGCGGCTGCAGCGCCGGGTTGCCCACCTTGATGAGCTCCGGCTCGTCGTACTTGGGGAAGATGCGGATGTCGACCTCGTTGGGCCGGTCCACCCGCCGGTTCACGAACAGCGACAGCTTGCGATCGCCGCCCAGCTTCCACGCCGCCCGCACGTTGGGGAACGGCTGGAAGTAGGTGTAGCCGTCGCTCTTGTACGTGTTGTGCGTGGGATTCACGTCGTAGTCCACGCGCACGCCCTCGACCCGCAGCCCACCTTCCAGCTCGACCCGGTCTCCTTCGAAGACATAGGTGCCGTACGCGGCCGGAATGGTCTCGCGGTAGTCGGCCCAGCCACCGGCGCCGCTGTCGATCTGCGAGATCAGGCCGGGGAAGAACTGCATGTTCACGGGAATGCTGCGGTAGCGCCCCTTGAGCCCCGCCTCGAGCCGTCCCTGCCGCAGCGGCTTCACGTAGTCGGCCGCGAGGTCCACCACGTGCTCATCGGAGATGAGCGCGAAGGCATCGGTGCTGGTCGCCTGCGGCAGCGAGTTGGTGAAGAAGTACTTCTCGTCTTCCCGGTGAAACGAGTAGGTGGTGCCGAGGGTGAACACATGCCCCGCCTCGGGGAAGCGGTGCGTGAACGTGCCCGTGCCGTAGGCCGTGTACTTCACCTCGTCCTCGAGGAACTGCCACAGCCGCAGGCGATCGTTGATGGCCTCGTTGAAGTACGGGTTGTCGCCCTTGTCGAGGATCTTCTCGCGGTTGAAGAGTCCGGTCACCGCCAGCGTGTTGTGGTCGTCGAAGGCGTGATCGACGCCGGCGTTGAGCGTCGCGTAGTCCGTGCGCCGGTTGCGCTTCACCTGCTGCACGATCACGGTCCCGTCGTCGTACGTGCGCGTGGCGAACTCGTTCTTGTTGAGCGTGGGCGCATACAGCCAGTCGCCCTGCACGTACACGTTGGTCGCGCCGCTCCGGTGATTCACCGCGAGCGACGGGTTGAACTTCGGGGTGTTGCGTGACTGCGGCCGGATGGTGGGAAGGTTGGCCCGCTTCTCCCACAACGCCCCGGCGCCGCCCACGAGGCCAGCCTTGCCGCTCCAGCCATCCTGGTTCTGCTTCTTGAGCACCAGGTTGATGATGCCGGCGCTCGCATTCGCGTCGTAGCGCGCGCCGGGATTGTTGATGAGTTCGATGCGCTCGATGGCCGACGCCGGCAGGTTGTCGAGACCGCTCTGTGTTCCCGAACCCGTCAGCGCGGTCTGCTTGCCGTCGATGAGCACGAGCACCTTGTCGCTGCCGCGCACCAGCACCTTGCCGTCCTGCCCCACCGTCACGCCGGGCACGGTGGACATGGCCTGCAGCACCGAGCCGCCCGCCTGGCTCACATTCTCGCTCACCGTGAACGTCTTCCGATCGAGCGTCTCGGCCACGCCCTCCTGCGCCCCGGTCACACGAACAGCGGCGAGCGCCTGCGCGGTGGTGTCGCGCACCAGGGCCAGCACTCCCACGTCGAGAAACGCGCTCAGCTCACCCACCAACACGCGCTGGCGCAGCGGGCGATACCCGACCGAGCGCACGAACAGCACGTAGGCGCCCTTCGCGAGACCGGTGAAGGTGAACGCCCCCGCGTCGCTGGTGAGGCGCCCGCCCACGAAGGCGCTGTCGCGCTCCGTGAGGAGCTGCACCGTGAGGAAGGGGAGCGGCGCGCGCGACGCCGCGTCCTGCACGCGGCCGGAGAGGGTGACGCCGGCGCCCTGAGCCCGCGCGTTCGGCGCGGCGACTGCGCCCAGGGTGACGAAGACGAGCAGTACCGCGAGGGTGCGGCGAGCGTGATGCATGAGGAGCAGGGGGCAGGGTCGTGAGCGGGCCGGCATCGGCGCCACACATGATACCTACCGCTGATACCTACCGCGGCCGAGATCGACGCGGCCCACGCTGCAGGCTCACCGACGGCACCACGACCAGGTCGCCTCGGCGCATGCCCAGTGCGGAGCGGTCGTAGAAGACGCCGAGCTCGACGGCGACGCCGCCCGAGCGGCCGCCGAATCGCGTGCCGCCGAAGAGGCCCACGGTCGGGTGGTCGTGGACGGCGCGGCTGTTGAGCGGCGCGATCTGGATGAGGCGCAGGCCGCCGTAGGGGGTGACCGTGCCGGTATCGCTGCGGCTGTGCAGGAGCGTCGCCTCGAAATGGGCGTGGCTGGCCCAGTTCACGACCCCGCCACCGACCATGAGTGCGGTGGCCGCAGAAGGCGACGAAGATGGAGCATCCAAGCGCCGCTTATAGGTCACAATGGCGCCACTTGCAGAGTTCAGGCGAAAACCGACATCGGACCGATCGTCGAGGCCCACCCGCTGCTCATAGTCGAAGCTCGGCACGGCCATGCCGGTGCTGTCGTCCAGTTCGAGCCCGCGTGGCACGACGATCATCATGAGTGCGGACGAGCGTTCGCCGGCCACGAGCGGACGGGCGCTGGTGTGCACCCCGTACGGGGTGCAGGCGGCGAGCGCGAGGGGGGCGACGGCGAGGGCGATGGTGAACACCGTGCGACGCATGGACAGGCTCCGTGAGGGGGACGCCTGCAACGTCGGCGGGCCGAGGGTGCGGCTCCATGCGTCATGTGACGTAGGCGGGGATGCCCCGGGCCTGTCAGACCGGGTCCGACCACCCCTGAGCGGCGCGCCACGAGGCGGTCAGCCCCAGTGCTGCTGCCCGAGTCGCAACGGCGTCGACATCGATGGACACCAGGTGGCGTTCCAGCATGCGCCTGATGTCCCGCAGGTGCCGGTCGCCGCCGCCGGCCGCCGCATACTGCAGCTTGCGGACGATCACGTACTCGGGGGGCGCGATCGCGACGCGCTGGCCAGCCACGTCGATCACACGGCGTCCGCGCAGGCCCCACGCGTGCAACGGGTCGTCGCCCGCCACGTAGACGTCGGCCCGCAGCGCACTTGGCCCATGAATGACGTTGAAGTGGCCGTGGAGCGGCCGCTCCGCCTCCACCTCGAGCACCTCGACCGGCGGGACGTAGGTGTCGTCGGCCGCAAACGCCGCGGCGACGCCGGCGGCATCGCGGGCGCGCATGGCAAGCACCAGGTCCAGATCGTTCGTGAGACGCGGCTCGCCATACACGATGGCCGCCGCACCCCCCGTGATCATGTACGGAAGGCCGAGTCGCTCGAGCGGCGCCGCGAAACGAACGAGGAGGTCGTCGACCACGCGCGGCGCCTACCCGCCGGTCCGGCGAAACAAGGCGCGCACCTCGGCCTGCACCTCGGCCTCGGTCAGCTCCGGACGGAAGGTGCGCACGCCGGCCGCGCTCAGCTCCCAGGCGGTGGCGCGCAACTGCATGGCAACGGAGAGGTTACGCGCAGCCGCCGCGCTCAGCACCGGGTCGACCGGTAGTCCGGCAGTGCTGGACGCCGCGTCGTGTGCCGTGGAGTGGTCGGGTCGCCCCATCATGCAGCAAAGGTACTGTCCCGCCCCCCGCTCGCGCCTTGACACCATCGGCTCGCCGAGAGACTTTGCAGCGCAAAGCACTTGGCAAGCACCCCTCCCCGCCCGTCCATGGACGTCTTCCCTCCGGCGCGCCGCGCCCCATTCGCCCGGGCCGCCGCCACGGCCGCCGTCGTCGCCCTCGCCGGCATTCCGCTCGCGCTCTCGATGTGCAGCCGCGAGGTGTACGCGCAGCCCGCGCCGGCTCAGGCCACGACCACAACGGCGGTCGCCGCCACGCTCGACTCCATCGCCGCGTCGTTCGTACGCACCAACCGCACCGTCGGGCTGGTCGCCGCCGTCGTGCAGGGGCGCGACACGCTGCTGCACCGCGCCTATGGCAAGGCCGATGTCGAATGGGATGTGCCCATGCCCGCCGACGCGATGTTCGAGATCGGCTCGGTGTCGAAGCAGTTCGCGGCCGTCGCCATCCTGCAACTGCAGGACGCGGGGACGCTCTCCGTCGACGACGCCCTCACGACGTGGCTCCCCACGCTCGACACCGGCGGTCGCACGGTGACGCTGCGTCACCTGCTCACGCACACGGCGGGCATCGCGCGCTTCAGCGAAGCGTACGAGTGGGAGCGCAACATGTTCGTCCCCGGCATGCCGCGCGACAGCGCCATGCGGCTGGTGCACCTCACGCCGTTCACCTTCACCCCCGGCGAGGCGCAGGCGTACAGCAACGGCGGCTTCTGGCTGCTGGGGCAGGTGGTCGAGAAGGCCAGCGGCCTCCGCTACGAGGACTATCTCGCGCAGCGCCTCTTCACGCCGCTCGGCATGACGCGCTCGATGTTCTGCAACAGCCTGCAGCATGTGCCGCGCCGAGCACACGGCTATGGCCTCGTGAACGGCGTGCTCAATCGTGCGCCGATGGTGTCGTACACGTGGGTGTCCGCGCCGGGCGCCATCTGCAGCACCGCGGCCGATCTCGTCACCTGGCTGCAGGCGCTGCACGGCGGCAAGGTGCTCTCGCCGCGCGCGTATGCGGAACTCACCACGCCCGCGCGTCTCAGCGACGGCAACACGGTGCGCTACGGCATGGGCATCAAGGTCGCCACCGACTTTCGCGGGGTGCGCTACATCGGCCACGGGGGCACCGCGCCCGGCTTCCGCGCCGACGCGATGTGGTATCCCGACACCCGCACGGCCGTCGTGGTGCTCATGAACACGTCGGCGCCCAACCTCTCGGCCGCCGACCTCGGTGCACGCCTCACGCGCGTCGTGGTGCCCGGCACCCGCAGCATGCCGCCGTTCTACACCGGCGATGCGACCGCGTACGTGGGCACCTATCGTCTCGTGCGCGGCGGCAATCAGGCACAGGCCACGCTGGTGGTGTCGAGCACGCCGGCCGGCCTCGCGTTCTCCATGAACGGCTCACCGCCGCAGCCGCTGCCATGGGTGGGCGGTGGCACCTTCTACGCGGGGGAGACCACGACGCTCACCTTCACGCGCAGCGGCGGAGCCGCGAGCGGAGCGGCCGCGAACGGTACGGGGCCGTACACCGAGGTGCGGCGTGATGATGCGGGGAACCACGCGGTGCTGGTGCGGCGGTAGCGGTGGTGCGGTGGACTAGTACGTCACCACGAACGCATTCGACTCCCGCTGCGGGAGCGGGAGCGGTACACAGTAGTCCGAGTCGCTCACGGCCGCGGCGCACAGCGCGAAGGTCACGCGCATGCGGCCGATCAGATGCTCGGGGCGCAACGGCGGCGACATGTTGGGTTGATCCACACTGCCCAGCGGCACGCGAACCGACACCGACTGCCCGGGGAGCAGGCGTCCGGTGGGCACGCCGCCCACACACGCCCATGCCCAGTCGCTGAACAGCGTTCGTGCGCTGTCGGGGCCGGTGCGACGCAGTCCGTACATGGGCGTGGTGCTGCCGGGCATGCACCGGGCGAAGTGCAGCGGCTCGGTCGTGGTGTTGGTGAGCGTCGCCGTGACATGCGCGCGATACTCCCCCTGCCGGCGCACCAGCGTGTAGCTGAGGGCATCGGTCTGCACCGGCGCCGCGTCGCGCGGCGGGATGCGCACGTCCACCCCGAACGGGGTGTCGCTGCCGCAGCCGGTCAGCACGAGCGCCAGCAGGATAGGGCACGCGAGTTGTCTTGGTGTGGACATGATCACGTGCGCGTGACCCCCTCCACCTGCAGCACGAGCGACTCGATCGCCAGCGCGTCCGTTGCCCCCGAGCCGGTCGCGGACCCGGTCACCGCACTGGCCCAACAGCCAACCAAGTCGAATCGCACCACCTCCTCGCCGCCGGCGTCGCGCACCGCCACCACAAGCGTTCGTGTGCGCTCGGACAGCATCTCGGGGGTGTCGTGTACGCCGCCGGACACCGCGGCCAGTAGCCAGCCCTGAAACGCCGCATCGTCCGTGATGCCGCGTTGCAAGGTCACGTGCGTCGTCATCGGCGATGTCGCGACACGTCGCAGTGACGCGGGGACTCGGTCGTCGCGATAATCGATGTCGCCGAGTGACGGTTGCAGGCCGCTCACCTCGGAAAACCCCGCCACGTCCCGCTCGCCCTCGCGCACGACGAACGGGAACGCGTCGTAGCGCGTGCGCGCACTCACCCCGCCCCCTCGCGTTCCCACACCCAGGCGATGTAGTCCACACCCACCGGCTCGGCGCCCATGGCCCGCAGCGCGGCGTTGGCCTTGCCGCGGTGCATCTGACCGTGCGTGAAGAGATGCAGCAGGATGTCACCCAGTCGCGTGCGGCGCGCCGCACCGGCGAGGTTGCGGTACTCGACGTACTGCGCGAGGGTGTCGTCGGTGAGCGTCTCGAGCACGCGCTCCCACGCCGCGTCGAGTGTCGCACCATGCTGCGCGAGTTCGTCGGGGGTGAGCGTGGGCCACACACCCAGCAGCGGCACGCCCCCGGTGATGCGCGACAGCCAGATGGCCTGCGCGCCGCGGATGTGACCGAGTTCGCGCAGCACGGCGGTGGCGTCACCGGAGAGGGACTGCACGGCGCGCAGCAAGCGGGCGTCGGCCCAGGTGCTGTGGGCGGCGAGGCGGAGGAGGTGGGTGCGCATGCGGGTTCAAGCAGAGGTGACGTGTCGTGTCGTGAAGATACGAGTCATCGCCGCACCGCGTCGAGCGCCGCCTGCACGCCCGCAGAATCGCCCAGCACCGCCCACGCACGTGGACCCTGACGCAGGTGCATCGCCGCGAACTGTGCAAACTGCCCACTCGTGAGTCGATGCAGTGTGGCCGCGTAGTCTCGCCAGTAGGTCGGCGCGCCGTTGACCTCCTGTACGACGACATGGTCCACCACGCGCGCCGCCGTGACGGACTCGCTGAGCCGCAGCATCACGACGGCGTTGCGTGCGACATCCGTCTCGACCGACGCAAGCGGTCGCGTGACGAGCGCGTCCAGCTCCTCCTGCATGGCCCGCACGGCTTGGGCGGCCTGCGCTGCGGGCACGCTCACCTGCACCGAGACGGCGCGTGCGCAGGAGCTCTGGGCGACCTGTACGCGATGGCCGTAGCTGACCCAACGCTCGGTCAGGGCGCGATCGCCGATGCGCGCACGAAGCACCGCGGCGGCGACAGCCAACAGCGCGTGGTCGGCACCAGTGCGCGTGGGGATGATGGTTGCGAGCGTGACCGTGGTCTGCGCTGAACCGGCGCGTCGCTCGGAGTCGACCGGCGGCGCCGTGCGCATCGTGTCCACCGACGCTCTGGCATCGCAGCCCATCGCAGTCGATCGTGGGCGCGAAGTCGCAACGGATGGCCCGCCCCAGGTTCCCAACGCGCGCTCCGCCCATCGACGCACGTCAGCCAGGGCGACGGGCCCTGCCACGACCAGCGACGTGATCTCGGGCCGATAGGTCGCGCGGTGCAGCGCGTGCACCTGCGCCGCGAGGGTCGCGTCGGCCGAAGGCGCGCGGGCAGCGAGATCCGACGATGCACCAGCCGAACGCGTCCCGCTCAGGAGTGACCACGCGCGCATCTGTGTAAAGGCACGGGGATCGCCGGGCACAGTCGCCGCAGTGCGGTTGTGTTGCTGCATGACAGCGCGAATGTCGTCCGCGCGCAGCGCGGGCGCGCGCACGAGTGCACCAAGCACGCCCATGGCCGCCTCGAACTCTGACGCGAGCCCGGTGATGCGGAACGTCGTGGTACGGCCATCTTCGTCGGTGGCGCCCTGGCCAACGACGAGCGTAAGGCCGAGCGAATCGAGCGTGGCTTGCAGCTGCGCACGGGACTGCGTTGCCGTGCCGTACGGCACGACGTCACGAACGACCGCCGCGAGCGGCGACGTCCGCAACGCGGCGGCCGGGCCGTCATGCCGGATCACAAGGCGCACATCGAAGAAGGGCGTCCGCGGATCCACGACGTGCAGAACCTGCACGCCGTTTGCCAGTGTCACCCGCGCTGGCGAGGGCACCGAGAAGGAAGGCGACACGACCGCTGGCATGACAACGGTCGCGCGCGGTGGCGCAGGGCTGGAGGTGGTCGCGGTGGTCGTCGCTTGGGGGCTTGTCGTCGTGGTGGCAGTCACGATGGTCGCGGATGTGCCCGGCGCGCGCGCTGCGCTATCGGGCAGGGTGTGCATCACGACCTGCGCCGGCACCAGCAGATACCGCCGAGCGGCGGCCAGCACGTCCGCCAGCGTCACCGCGTCGAGTTCGTCGACCCAGCCATTGATGCGAGCGGTCTGACCGTCCACCGCCAGTTCGGATAGCAAATAGGCCAGCGCGTCCGGGCCGCGCGCCCGCGTCTCCTCCACGAACGATCGGGCGAGACGCGCCTTGGCCTGCTCGACCAGTCTGGCCGTGAGCCGCTCGTTCACAATCGTGGAGAAGGCGCTGGTGAGGGCCTGTTCGAGGCTGTCCGGCTGACCCTGTGCGCGGCCCACGATTCCGATACCGATCGGCGCGGGCTCGGTGGACCCGGGAAAGCCCTCGCCCCACGACTCGACACGTGCTGCCACCTGGCGCTCATCGATCAGCAGGCGGGACAACAGTGCGGATCCACTCCCGACAAGGAGGTCCTGCAGCACCGCTACCGCTGCGAAGTCCCGGGCGCCGCTCGGCGTGCCGCGAAAGGCGACGTCGACTCGTGGTGCGGTCGCGAGACGATCCGTGACGGCGAGACGAATCTGCGGGCGCACCTGCGCGGGCGCTGCGGCGCGACGCGCGGGGATCGGCTGCGCCGGACGTGCACCCACGAAGCGGGCGATGCTGCGCAGTGCGCGTGGCGCATCGACGTCACCCGCGAGCACCAGCACGGCGTTGTCGGGCCGATAGCGCTCCCGGAACAGCGTGCGCAGTTCGTCGACGGTGGCCGCCCGCACATCGCGCTCGATGTCCTCGGGCGAGCGACACCGTGTGATGCCACGCCAGTAGGCCTCCCACGCGCAGAGGCCGGAGAGTCCATAGGCTTGGTTGTAGACACCCTGAGCATGCTCGGCGAGCACGCCACGCACGCCGCGCTCGAGACCCATCTCGCCGATGTGCTCGCGCTGCAGCAGGTCGGCGAAGTCGAACAGGACCGCGTCGAGATTGGCCGAGGGTGTGCGCGCCGAGTAGCCGGTGTCGCTGAAGCCGGTGAACCCAGGCAGGAAGCCTCCCGACGCCCAACCACCGAATCTCCGTTGTGATGCGAACGCGGGGTCACCCGCAAGATGCTCCAGCAGGTGCGCGATGCCCGTGCGCCCCGGCGTGTCATCGCGACTGCCGACTCGCAGCATCAGCGAGACCGACACGATCGGCGCAAAGCGCTGTGGCACCAGCACGACGCGGAGTCCGTTCGCCAGCGTTGTGTCCACGAAGCTGACGCGAAAGCCCGGCGTATCGCGTATCCGCGAAAGAGTCGGCTGCGAATCGACAACGGACGGCGCAAGCAGCAGAGTCATGCAGGCCGCCGCGCTGCGAGCCGACCACCGGCCGCCGATGTGCGAACCGCGTCGTCCAAACGGTGTCACGCTGGCTCGGCTCCCGACGAGTGCTGCACCTCGTAGTGCAGCGCCACCATGCCCGTCGTGTACGCCTTGGTGCCGACGAGATGCAGCGCCACGTCGGTGTCGAGCCCGGCGAAGAACGGCACGCCCGCGCCGAGCACGACGGGGAGGATGGACCAGCGCACCTCGTCGGCGAGCCCGAGCCGCAGGCAGTCGCCGCACACTGCGCCGCCGCCCACCACCCAGATGGTGCGATGCCGCGTGCGCAGCTCGCCCACGAGCGCGGCCAGGTCACCGCGGTGCAGTGAGACGGTGCTGCGCGTGCGGGGCAGGTCGCGCGTGGTGAGCACCACCACCGGCGTCTCACCATACGCCCAGCCGGCGCCCTTCGCCTCGAAGGCGAGCGCCGTCTCGTAGGTGCGCGACCCCATCACCTAGCAGTCGATGGTGGCGAGGAACGCGCGCGCATCGTCGGCGCTCATCGTCTCGCCGGCGGCGTAGTGGTCGGGGGTCTCCATCCAGTCCACCGCGCCATTGGCCCGGGCGATGAAGCCGTCGAGGCTGGCGGCCATGTGGATCGTGACGCGCGAGTCGGTGTGGGGCATGCCTGATTGTCCGCCCACACGCGACGCCCCGCAACCCTGACGGGTGCCTCGCTCCCCGCGCTCAGCGCGTCATCGCGTCCCACCGCCGAGGCGACGCCGCGCCTCGTCCAGCACCTCGTCGCGACCGGCGCGCACGCCGGCGAGGGTTCGACGCACCTCCACGTCGGGTCGCACGCCGATGCCATCGAACTCGGTGCCGTCGGGCGCGGCATCGTGCTTGGTGCGCACCCGGGCGCTGCCGCCGCCGGGGAGGTCGAAGCTGTAGGGCTGGCCGGTGCTGCCGCCGGTGGCCTCGCCAATGAGCGGGCCGCGTCCGATGCTGCGCCACGCAACCGCGAAGTCCTCGGCGGCGGAGAACGTCGCCGGACCGATGAGCAGCGCGACCGGCCCGCGGATGCGCGTCGTGCTGTCCGGTGCGACCATGCCGCTGGGCAGATGCATGGGCACGCCGTTGAATCCGCGCACGCGCCAGAAGCCCGAGGAGGCGAGGACCCACTGCGTCGACAGCGGAAAGGGGCGCTCGGCCAGCGCCTGCAGGATCGGGAAGCCGGCCGAGGTGTTGCCGCCGCCGTTGTTGCGGACATCGACCACGAGCGCCCGCGCGCCGGCCAGTCGCCGCACGGCCGCGCGCAGCAGCCGGGGAATCGAGTCGGCCCCGAAGTCGTCGACACGCAGGTAGCCGATCCCGTCGGGAAAGATGGTGTCGCGCACCACCGCACCCGCGACCACGTCGGTGGGCCGCGTGCGCGGCACCACGACGCGGCGACGCGCGCCGTCGGGTGCCGTGAGCGACAGCACGACGGGACGATCGACCGGTCCCCGCAGCATGGCGTATCCGTACGCCCGTACCGCGAGGTCCTGCGGCGTCGATGCGCTCTCGAAGGGCGCGATCACCCGCGCCACGTACGGCTCGACGGCCTCCCCGTCGATCGAGTCGACCACCGCGCCCACGGTGACGCCGAGTGCGCGCAGGCTCGCGCTGGGCACATCCGTGACGACCACACGCCCGTCGATGCGGCGCGTCACGATGGGCGGCCGCACCCAGTGGCGCGCAACGAGGCTGTCGGGGGGATACACGTTCGTGTGACCGTCCTCGACCCGCGCCACGAAGCGCTGCAGCTCGCGCCACGCCAGCCACGGCGACGCCGCGTCGCGGACGCGCGGGATCGTGGCCCGATAGAGCGAATCCCACACCGGGATCGCGCCCCGATCGAGGTCGGGGTAGCTGTGACGCACCTCCGACCACACGAGGCTCAACGCAGCCACCCGATCGTCCACGTCGAAGCTGCTCGAGCGCAGCGTGCGACCCAGGCGTCGCGTCTCCCGCCGCCGTGCGCCGTCGATGGCGCGCGCGACGGCGCTGTCGCCGAGCAGCGGCTGCAGCAGCGAATCCCGGCTCACGAAGGCCGGATCGCCGAACAGCGGATCGGATAGCGCGGTGGACAGCCATCGCGCAGCCACCACGCGGTTGCCACGCAGTTGCGTCGCGCGCGCCAGGTCGAGCGCGATGTTGGTGCGCCGGTTCGCCAGGAAGGGATAGCCGTTGGCCAGGTCGCGAATGTCCGGCCGCTGGAGGTAGCGCTGCAGCGCCTCGAGCATCGCGATGCCCGCGGTGTCGCGCGCTCGCCAGCGCAGCTCGGCGCGTGCGCGCTCCGCCTGCACATGCTCGTACGCCGCCTGCGCGGTGATGCCTGGCGCGGGCGCGCCTTGCTCGGGTGCGCCTTGCGCGAGTGCGCCTTGCGCGCCGGCCAGTGGCGTCCAGGCAGCGAGCGCGCCGCAGGCCGCGAGTGCCGTGCGGAGAAGGTGGCGACGAACGCGGACGGGACGGGTGGTCATGGCGCGAGCGGGTGGGGGTCGGGACGGCGCCGCGCAGGCGGCGGATGCCCCTTGTGGACACGGCGGCGATGCAGACTGCCGCACGCGCGATGCGAGGCGGGCGCCGGCAGGGTGCATCGGTGTGTGCGCGGTGACGAACGGCGGCGCGCCGGTGATCGCGCCATTCGGCCCACCCTCACCTAGATTGCCTCCCATGCGCATCGTCGGCGGCAAATGGGCTGGGCGGACCCTCACTTCCCCCAATGACTTTCGCGTGCGTCCTACCGCGGAGCACGTGCGGGTCGCCCTCATGGGGCTGCTCACGGCAGACCTCCCCAAGGCGCGCGTCATCGACCTGTTCGCCGGGACGGGCGCGCTGGGGCTCGAGGCGCTGTCGCGCGGTGCGCGCTACGTGGACTTCGTGGAGTACGGCCCGTCGAGCCTGCATGCGCTCAAGGCCAACATCGCTGCGCTGCGGGTGCGCGAGAAGACGAAGGTGTTCAAGAAGGATGCGCTGCCGTTTGCGGCCACCATTCCCACCGATCGCTTCGACATCGCCTTCGCCGACCCGCCCTACGGATCGCGCATGCTCGACCGCCTCATCGAGACGTGGCAGCGCTCGCACTTCGCACGCGTGCTGGCGGTGGAGCATGCCGCCGATCACGTGCTGCCGCGTGGTGGTGTGCTGCGGCTGTTCGAGGAGTCGGCGGTGACGATCTACCGCGCGCCCGCGCCGCCGCCGCCGCCGGAACCCGACGCGCCGTTGACCTCGCCGACGGCCTGAAGCTCCTCGGCCGAGAGGCCGACCTGCGCGAGCACATCGAGGATGAACGCGGTCTTGCCGGCGATGTAGCGGTCGATGTCGTCGGGGAACTGCTGCGCGAGCGACACCTTGAGCGCGCCGTACGCCGCCGCCACCTCCGGATGCGCACGCAAGTGGTCGCGCAGGCCGAGGTGATTGCGCAGGCTCACACTGTGGCGCGGGCTGGCGTACAGGTGATGCGCGGGCAGCGGTGACGACGCCGGCGCGCGGAACGCCTCGCGACCGGGGACGCCGAGGTCGCCGCGGTGCGCGTAGCCGATCGTCACGAGCCCCTTCACCACGAACGGGATGTCACGCGGCGACGCCACGACGATGGTCGCGTCGATGACCGGCTTGGCGGCGAGACCGGGCACCGCGGTGCTGCCGACATGCTCGAGGCGCAGCGACGCGTGCTGCACGGCGGGCCACACCAGCGCGTGCAGGCGCGCGAAGGTGTCGGGCCAACTCGGGTCGTACGGGACGACCGTGACGGCGCTCATGGCGGCGAGGCCGACATCCGCTCGTACACGCAGTACGCGAACGCCGCCTCGTCGCCCGGGCCCTGCACCTGCGACTCGCGTGACACCAACTGCCATGCCTGCGCGTCGATAACGGGAAAGTGCGCGTCGCCCTCGGGCGACAGCGCCACCTCGGTGATCTCGAGTCGTGTGGCGTGCGGCATGGCCTGGCGGTACACGTCGCCGCCACCCACCACCATGATCTCGTCTGCCCCAAGCGTCTGCGCGCACACCGTGGCGCGCGCGATCGCGTCGTCGAGCGACGCTGCCACATGCGCGCCGCTGGCCTGGAACGCGGCATCGCGTGTGAGCACGATCGTCTCGCGTCCGGGCAGCGGCCGACCGATGGACTGAAACGTGAGCCGCCCCATGATGAGCGGCTTGCCCATGGTCAGCGCGCGGAACCGCTTGAGATCGGACGACAGCCGCCACAGCAGTCGGTTGTCGCCACCGATGACGCCGTTCTCGGCCACGGCGGCCACCAGCACGAGCGGCAGTCGTGACGCAGGCACCGCGCTCACACCGCCACCGGCGCCTTGATGTGCGGGTGCGGGTCGTAGTCGACGATGCGGATGTCGTCGAACGTGAAGTCGAACACCGACGTCACCGCCGGGTTGAGCTCGAGCTTCGGCAGTGCGCGCGGCTCACGCGAGAGCTGCAGCCTGGCCTGCTCGACGTGGTTGAGATAGAGATGCGCGTCGCCGAAGGTGTGCACGAAGTCGCCGGGCTGGAGACCACACCCCTGCGCGATCATCGCCGTGAGCAGCGCATAGCTGGCGATGTTGAACGGCACGCCGAGGAAGATGTCGGCCGAGCGCTGGTAGAGCTGGCAGGAGAGGCGGCCGTCGGCGACGTAGAACTGGAAGAGGCAGTGGCAGGGCGCGAGCGCCATGCGGTCGAGATCGCCCACGTTCCACGCCGACAGCACGAGGCGCCGGGAGTCCGGGTTGCGGCGGATCTCGTCGACGAGCCAGCGGAGCTGGTCGTGCGTGCGTCCGTCGGCACCCTCCCACGACCGCCACTGCTTGCCGTACACCGGCCCCAGGTTGCCGTCCGCGTCGGCCCAGTCGTCCCAGATGGAGACGCCGTGTTCCTTGAGGTAGCGGATGTTCGTGTCGCCGGCGATGAACCAGAGCAGTTCATGCACGATCGACTTGAGGTGCAGGCGCTTGGTGGTGACGAGCGGGAAACCCTGCGCGAGGTCGAAGCGCATCTGGTGCCCGAACACGGACAGCGTGCCCGTGCCGGTGCGATCCATCTTCCGGGTGCCGGTGTCGAGCACCAGCCGCATGAGGTCGAGATACTGCTGCACGACGGGAGTCTAGCGCGTGCCGCGCCCACCTGCCACGGCGCCGGACCCTGTGGCCCGCACGAATCGCAGCGTCGCGGGACGACGTCGCAGGGCACCACCCGACGTCCGTCGGGCGACGGCCTCGTGCGCGCCGCAGGTGAGCTGCTTGCGCACCCACCCCGGCGCGGCACCAGCAGGCACCACGACATCGCGGCGCGCCAGCGCCGGCGCCGCCCACACCTCCACGCGCGGCGCGCGCAGCGCCCACACCCGCGGCAGGTTCGCGGCGAGCGTTTCGTCGCCGATCCAGCAGAGCGCGCGGACATCGCCCGCGGCGCACGAGGCCCGGAGAGCGAGGGGCACGACGGGCACCCCGGCGCGCACTGCGGCCTCGACCAGCGCACTCTTGAACGGCAAGAGCACGCGCCCATCGGTGGTGGTGCCCTCGGCGAAGAGCAGCACCCGCTGCCCGCGGCGCAGGGCCGCCTCGAGCGCCGGCACGGCACGCAACAGGTCGCGCTTGCGCGTGCGGTCGATGAACACCACACCGAGCGCGCGGGCCAGCACGCCCACCACCGGCCAGCGCGCCACTTCGCGCTTGGCCACGAAGGTGCAGTCGACGCGCGCCCCGATGGCCACGATGTCGAGCCACGACAGGTGATTGGCCACCAGCAGCGCTCCACCGCGGGGCACCGCGCCGCGCATCGTCACGCGCACGCCGAGCACCCGCAGCACGAGCCGGCAGAGGACGCGCGCGATCCCGCGCGCCCCCATCACCCGAAGAATGACTGGTACGTCATCGCGTCGAGCTCCTGCACATCGAGCAGCACGAGGAAGTCGGTGGTGCCGAACTCGCGATCGAAGGCCGGCGCCCCGCACACCCGCGCGCCCAGCGACAGGTAGCCGTCGAACAGCGGTGGCAGCGCCGCGTTCAGCGCCTCGGCCGTGAGCAGCGGCCGCGTGCGCTCGTCGGCGAGGGCACGCGCCTCGGCGCGCGGCCGCACGAGCACGCGGTCGTGCAGCACGCGTCGCGCATGCAGCGCGCGCCACGCCTCGAGGGCCACCGTGTCGTCGCAGCCGGCCAGTGAGCAGCAGCCGAACAGGTAGCGCTTGCTGTTCCACTGCACGTAGCGCGCGAGCCCCTTCCACAGCAGGCGCAGCACGCGTCCGCTGCGGTGTGCGCGCGCGACGCACGCCCGACCGACTTCCACCGACTCGCCGAGGATGGCTCCGGGGACGGCGCCGAGTTCGAAGAGGGTGGCGCTGTAGAACCCGAAGCGTGTGGCCGCCATGATCGCCGTCTGCAGGCGGTACGTGCCCACCACCGTGCCGCTCGCGCGATGCACGATCATGAGGTGATGGAACCACGGGTCGCGCGCGTCTTCGTCGCGCCCCGCGCCACTCGGGGCGGCCTCGCCGAGCTCCTCGTGGAACACCTGATAGCGCAGCGCCTGCACGGCATGGAGGTCGGCGCGCGTCCACGCGAAGCGCAGGTCGTACGCGCCCGCACTCACCACACCGGGCGGGATCGCGTCGGGGTGGTGCGGAAACACCTCGGTGTCGATGGCGGGGGGCGTCGGCGCCGAATCAGCGGCAGCGGGGCGCACGTAGGGCGATGACGACGCGTCGTAGGCGCGGGCGAGCATGAGCGGGCTCCTGGGTGCGGGTCGCGTCGGCGTCGGACGCCGACCGTGCCTGTCCGGACGTCGCACGCTCACCCCCGCACGTCTCGACGGCACCGTCGCTGCGCCACGCGTACGTCACCTGCCCGCAACGATTGCGTCGTGAGCGGTGGCGTCGTGCGCGGTTGCGTCGTGAACGGTCGTCGCGTGACGCCCGCGCGGGACGAGAGGTAGGGCGTGCATCACCATTCACACCGAGCACTTCATGCCTGGTCGCACGTATAGAACCGCCGCAGTCCTGTTGTTCGTATCCGTCCTGCAGGGCGCCTGCAGCGACACGTCCCCCACGCAGCCGGGTGATCCCACGCCGGGCAATCCGACGCCGATCGTGCGCGTCGCCACCACGGTCACCATCGCCGATCCCGGTCCGCTCACCGACGGCGATGTGCGCACGCTGCAGGCCACCGTCGCCGATCAGTTCGGCGCGCCGATGACGGGGGTGCCCGTCCAGTGGGCGCTCTCCGACTCCACGCGCGCCTCGCTCACGGCGGCTGGCGTGCTGCGCGCGCACACCGAGGGCAGCACGACGGTGGTCGCCACGGCCGCGGCGCGTTCGGCCTCGCGCCCGCTCACCATCGCGCGCCATCCGGCCGCGCGCATCGAGCTCAATCACGGCGCGCTCGACCTGGTCGTGGGGGCCCAACGACAGCTCGCGGCCACGGTACGCGGCGCGGACGACCGCATCCTGCTGGGGCGCCTGGTGACGTGGGAGTCGAGCCAGCCGCTGGTCGCGCGCGTCGCCGAAAGCGGTGCGATCGTGGCGGTGTCACCGGGACAGACGACCGTCACCGCGCGGTTCGGTGCCGTGACCGCCACGATGCAGGTGACCGTGGCCGGCTACGCCGATCGCTACCAGGCGGTGACCGTCGATGGTCGGGCGTTGCCCGCCGTCGTGGAGCAGGACGACCTCACCGACCCGCAGGGCTATCCGTATCAGCTCGTGCAGCGCCTCGAGCAGGCCACCGTCCAGTTCGATGGTCGCTACAGCATCGACCTCACGCTGGGGCTGTATCGTCGGTACAGCTTCCAGGGCAACGTGATCGAGCAACTGGTGCAGCGGCAGGTCCTCCGTGACCGCGGCGCGGTGGAGTACAACTGGCTCGACGGGTCGGCGCGGCTGGAGTCGGAGATGGTCGGCGGCGTGCAGCACCAGCTGCGACCCGAGGGCAGCGGCGTACGGATCGCCTTCCGCATCCCCGGCACGGATACGGTGCTGGGCCTGTCGATGCGACGCGTCCCCTAGGGCGCCGCCGTCGTGAGACGGCGCCCCGCGAGGGCTGTCCCGGAGGGGCCGACGGCGCATGCGGTCGGCCCCTCCGCGTTTCCGGGGTGTCAGCGTGTCCCCGGCGCACTGGCCCCCCGGTGCCACCGCCGCGACTATATGTAGATGTCGCCTCAGTTCGTGGATCCGTCCCTCCCCAAGCGCATCGACCGCTGGCGCAGCCCCGCGCTCGGTCTCGAGATGCCGATCGTCAGCTACGGCTGGCGCGGGCAGCCGGTGCTGCTCTTCCCCACCGCCGCCGCCGACTTCCTGGAGAACGAGCGCTTCTGGCTCGTGAAGGCGGTCGAGCCGCTGCTCAAGCAGGGGCGCATTCGCGTCTTCTCCATCGACAGCATCAACCGGCTCGCGTGGATGGACCGCGACCTGCCGGTGCGTGAAGCGGCTCGGCGCCAGGCGCTGTACTCGCGCTATGTCGAGGACGAGGTCGTGCCGTACATCCGGCATGCCTGCGGCGACGGCGGCGCGCGCGCACTGACCACCGGTGCCAGCTTCGGCTGCTTCCACGCGGCCAACGCCTTCTTCCGCCGCCCTGACCTCTTCGGCGGCGTGATCGGCATGAGCGGCTTCTACGACCTCGCGCCGAGCTACCTCAAGGGGTACTCGGACGACAACTGCTACTACAACAACCCCATGTGGTACGTGGCGAACCTCGGGGGCGCGGCCCTCGATACGCTGCAGCACCACTCCCGCATCGCGCTGGTGGCGGGGCAGGGCGCGTACGAGGCGCCCGACGCCACGCGCGCGTTTCATGACCTGCTCGACCGCAAGGGCGTCGGCCACATCTTCGACCTGTGGGGGCACGACGTGAATCACGACTGGCCGTGGTGGCGGAAGATGCTGCCACATTACTTGGAGCGTATCGGGTGCTGACTTTCAACAGATCAGTTCTGGGTTTCGGGTTGCTGGTGGTGGGTGGTGGGTGGGGTTCGGACCTTGTTGCTCAGCAGCCGTTGAGAAACGCCCCGCTCGCTGCGCGCGTCGCGCATGTGCGCGCGCTGCTCAAGGCCTCGCCGCTCGTCGATGGGCACAACGACCTGCCGTGGGCGATGCGCGAGGAGAAGGAGAAGCCGCTCGATGTCGTCGCGTACGACCTGCGCAGCACGCGCGGCATGACGGACATCGCGCGCCTGCGTCGCGGCGGCGTGGGCGGACAGTTCTGGAGCGTGTACATCCCCGGCGAGATCCGCGATTCGGGCTATGCGCGCGTGCAGCTCGAGCAGATCGACATCGCCAAGCGGGTCATCGCGCGCTACCCGGATGTGTTCACGCCGGCGTTCACCGCCGCCGATGTGCGCCGCGCCTTCGCGAACCGCAAGATCGGGTCGCTGCTCGGCATGGAGGGCGGCCACGCCATCGAGAACTCGCTGGGCGCCCTGCGCGCGTACTACGACCTGGGCGTGCGCTACATGACGCTCACGCACAACGTCACGCTCGACTGGGCCGACGCGGCGAACGACAAGGCCACCCACGGCGGCCTCACGAACTTCGGCAAGGAAGTCGTGCGCGAGATGAACCGGCTCGGCATGCTCGTCGACCTGTCGCACACGAGCCCGGGCGTGATGAGCGCCGCGCTCAACACCACCGAGGCGCCGGTCATCTTCTCGCACTCGAGTGCCCGCGGCGTCACCAACGTGCCGCGCAACGTGCCCGACAGCATCCTGCGCCGCCTCCCGCAGAACGGGGGCGTGGTGATGGTGACGTTCGTCCCCGGCTTCGTGTCGCAGAAGGTGGCCGACCAGGGTGCCGCCATGACCGCCGTGCGCGACTCCATCGCCCGGCGCTACCCGAACGACAACGACGCGCAGTTCAAGGCCATCGCCGCGTGGCGGGAGACACACCCGACCCCCATCGCGACCATCGCCGATGTGGCCGACCACCTCGACCACATCAAGCGCACCGCCAGCGCCGCGAACGTCGGCATCGGGGGCGATTTCGACGGCATCACGGAAACCGTGCAGGGGCTCGAGGATGTCTCAAAGTATCCGGACCTCCTGGCCGAGCTCGTGAAGCGCGGCTGGACCGACGTCGAGCTCCGGGGGCTGATGGGCGAGAACGTCCTGCGCGCCCTCGCCCGCGCCGAGGTGGTTGCCGCAAAGCTCAGGAAGGAACGCCCCGCCAGCACCAAGACCATCCAGCAGCTCGATCGCAAGATCACGCCGTGACCCGGGACCTCGAGCCATGACCATCGATCGCCGCCAGTTCCTCAAGACCTCCGCCCTCGTGGGCGGTGCCATCGGCCTGGGCCTCCCGAACGCTGCGCAGGCGTTCACCGCCGAGGGCGTGCGTGCGTATCGCCCCGAAGCGGGTGACGCGCAGCCCAAGCCGCTGCGCATCCTCATTCTTGGCGGCACCGGCTTCATCGGACCCGGCCAGGTGCCGTACGCGCTCGATCGCAAGCACAAGGTCACGCTGTTCAATCGCGGCAAGACCAACGCCGATCTGTTCCCGAAAGTCCCGCGCCTCATCGGCGACCGCAACGAGCCCGGCGGGCACGATGCGCTCAAGAAGGGCACGTGGGACGTCGTGATCGACAACCCGACGACGAACCCCAAGTGGGTGCGCGATGCGGGGCTCGCGCTCAAGGGGCGCGTGGGGCAGTACATCTTCGTGTCGACCATCTCGGTGTTCAGCGACAACTCGATCGTCGACATGGACGAGAACGGGCCGCTGCACAAGCCGGTGGACATCGACGCGCCCTTCGACCGCAACCTGTACGGCCAGAGCAAGGTGCGGAGCGAGATGGAGGCCGTCGCGCAGTTCGGCGCCGACAAGGTGACCATCGTGCGCCCGGGGCTCATCGTCGGTCCCGGCGATCTCTCCGATCGCTTCAGCTACTGGCCGGTGCGCATCGACAAGGGTGGCGAGATCCTCGCGCCGGGCACCCCCAACGACCCGGTGCAGTACGTCGACTATCGCGACCTGGGCGAATGGATCGTGCGGCTGGGTGAGCAGCATGTCATCGGCACCTTCAACGCGACCGGCCCGAAGACGAAGACCACGATTGCCGAGATGCTGTACGGCATCAAGGCGGTGACGACGAGCGAGGCGAAGTTCACTTGGGTACCGGCGGACTTCCTGGCCGAGAAGCAGGTGCGGCCGTGGAGCGACATGCCGGTGTGGGTGCCGCCTGTTGGTCGTACGGCGGGCTTCACGAGTGTGAACTGCAAGAAGGCGTACGCCGCTGGGCTCACGTTCCGTCCGCTCGCCGATACCGCCGCTGACACACTCGCGTGGTATCACAAGCGGCCGGCGGCCGAGCAGGAGAAGGCGCGCGCGGGGCTGGCGGCGGACAAGGAGAAGGCGGTGCTGGCGGAGTGGCACGCGAAGATCGGCAAGTGAGCCGGCCATGACCACGCCCAGCGCCCAGCCCCCTCGCAAGCTCCGCATCCTCATCCTCGGCGGCACCGGCTTCATCGGGCCGCATCAGGTCGAGTACGCGCTGTCGCGCGGCCACACCGTCACGCTGTTCAATCGTGGCAGGACGAATCCCGGGCTCTTCCCGAAGGTCGAGAAGCTCTTCGGCGACCGCAACGCGCCCGATGGCTACAAGGCGCTCGCGGGTCGGCAGTGGGATGTCGTCATCGACAATCCGGTGCAGGTGCCGCGCTGGGTGCGCGAAGCCGGTGCGGTGCTCGCCCCCAACGTCAAGAAGTACGTGTTCGTGAGCACGCTCAGCACGTACCGGAATCGCGGCAAGGTGGGGATCAGCGAGGCCGACACCGATCTGCTCAACGCGCCGTCGGCGCCCGACGCCACCGAGCGGGAGGCGAGCTACGGTGAGCGCAAGGTGCGCGGCGAGATGGATGCGAAGGCGACGTTCGGCGAGGGCAAGACGCTCATCGTCCGCCCCGGACTCATCGTGGGGCCGGGCGACCTCACCGATCGCTTCTCGTACTGGCCCATTCGTGTCGAGCAGGGCGGCGAGATGCTCGCGCCCGGCACGATGGACGATCCCGTCGCCTTCATCGACCAGCGCGACCTCACGGAGTTCATGATCCGCCTGTGCGAGCAGGACGCGACCGGTACGTACAACGTCGTTGGCCCGCGCGGCGGACTCACCGTGGCCGAGATGCTGTTCGGGTGCAAGGCGGTCACGACGAGCGATGTGCGCTTCACGTGGGTCGACACCGATTTCCTGCTGGCCCGCAAGCTGCGCCCGTACGCCGACCTGCCCGTGTGGATGCCGCCGCGCGGCGACAGCGCCGGGTGGGCGCGCATGGACATCACGAAGGCACTCGCGGCCGGCCTCACCTTCCGGCCGCTGGCCGACACCGCGCGCGAAACGCTCCGCTACTTCCACGCGCAGCCGCCCGAGCGCCAGGCAGCGCTCAAGGCGGGGCTGCCGCCCGAGAAGGAGCGCGAGACGCTCGCGGCCTGGCACGCCGCCGGTCACTGACCTGCCGGTCACCGAGCGCGACGCCGCTCCGGACTTCGACACTCCCCGCGCTGATCATGCCGAAACGCATCCTCGTCCTCGGCGGCACCGGATACATCGGGCCGCACCTCGTGAACTACGCGCTGTCGCGCGGGCACACGATCACGCTGTTCAACCGCGGCCGCACCAAGCCCGGGCTCTTCCCCAAGGCCGAGCAGCTCATCGGTGATCGCAACGCGCCCGATGGGCACGCCGCGCTCAAGGGACGCACGTGGGATGTGGTGTACGACCTCCCCACCACGAATCCGCAGTGGATCGTGAACGCCGCGGCGGTGCTCAAGGGCAATGTGGGGCAGTACGTGTACGTGTCGAGCACGGCCGCGTACAAGGATTTCACGCGGTCGTTCCCCGACGAGACGCACCCCACGCAGGATCCCGCCCCCATCAGTGGCCCCGACGCCGCGAGCGCGCAGTACGGCCCCAAGAAGGTGCGCTGCGAGCAGCTCGTGCAGGAGGCGATGGGCGCGGGCGCGACGGTCGTGCGCCCGGGACTCATCGTCGGGCCCGGTGACCTCACCGATCGCTTCACCTACTGGCCCGTGCGCATCGAGCGCGGCGGCGAGATTCTCGCGCCCGGCAAGCTCGACGACCCCGCGCAATGGATCGATGTGCGAGACCTGACCGAGTGGATGGTGCGACTGGGCGAGAACGGCACCGGTGGGGTGTTCAACGCCGTCGGGCCGCGCACCGTGTGCGGCATCGGCGAGTTGCTGTTCGGCATCAAGGCGTGCTACAGCAACGACGCGCACTTCACGTGGGTGCCGGAAGCGTTCCTCACCGCGCAGAAGGTGCGCTCGTGGGCGGAAATGCCCGTGTGGAGCTTCACGGGGTCGAGCACCGTGGCGTTCTGCACGTCGGTCGTCGAGAAGGCCAAGGCGGCGGGGCTCACCTTCCGCCCGCTCGCGACCACGGTGCGTGATGCGATGACGTGGTACCACTCGCGGCCGGCCGAAGAGCAGGCGCGGTTGCGCGCCGGCATCACCGCGGAGCGGGAGAAGGAGGTCCTGGCCGCGTGGCACGCAACCTGATCGACCGCCTCGGCAACATGGAACCGGGTGAGGAGCGCTCGACGCTCCTCGCCGCCCTCTACTTCTTCTTCGCGCTCGCCAGCTACTTCATCCTGCGCGCGATGCGCGATGCGGTGGGCGTCGCGGCCGGCACCGGCAACCTGCCATGGCTCTTCACCGGCACGCTCATCACCACGCTGGTGATGAACCCGGTGTACGCGAGCGTGGTGGCGAAGCTGCCGGTGCGGCGTTTCATCCCCATCGTCTACCGCGTCTTCATCGCGCTGCTGCTGGGCTTCGCGGCCATCCTCAAGTATGGGCCGCACACGTGGGAGCCGTGGCTCGGGCCGGCGTTCTGGATCCTCACCAGCATCTACAGCCTGTTCATCCCCTCGGTGTTCTGGGGGTTCATGGCCGACACGTTCACGCCGGAGCAGGGGAAGCGGCTCTTCGGCATCATCAGCGTGGGGGGGACGCTGGGCGCGCTGGCGGGGGCGTTCCTCACGTCGCGCCTCGCGGAGACGGTGGGCACACCGGTGCTCATGGTGCTGAGCGTGCTGCTGCTCGAGTGTGCGGTGCAGAGTGCCAGGCGCTTTCCTCCCAGCTTCCGCCCGGACACCCGCGCGCGTGACGAGGCGCAGCAGAGCGTCGGTGGCTCGTCGCTGGCCGGCATCACCAACGTGTTGCGTTCGCCGTACCTGCTGAGCATCTGCGTCTACATGCTGATGTTCACCATCGGGTCGACGGTGCTGTACTTCCAGCAGGCCGAGATCGTGGGCGCGCGCTACAGTGATCGCGAGTCGCGCACGGCGTTCCTCGCCAGCATCGACACCATCGTGCAGTTGATCACGGTGCTCGCGCAGCTCTTCATCACCGGGCGGGTGATCAAGTGGCTCGGCGTGGCGTTCACGCTGGCCATCATGCCCGTGCTGAGCCTCGTGGGCTTCGGCACGCTGGGTATCTACGGCACGCTCGGCGTGTTCGTGGTGTTCCAGGTGCTGCGTCGCAGCGGTGAGTACGCCTTCGGGCGACCGGCGCGCGAGGTGCTGTACACCGTCGTGAAGGCCGAGGACAAGTACAAGGCCAAGAACTTCATCGACACGTTCGTGTACCGTGGCGGCGACCAGATCGGGGCGTGGAGCTACGCAGGGCTGAGTGCGCTGGGGCTCACGGCGGCGTCCATCTCGCTGGCGGCTGCGCCGATGAGCGCGATCTGGCTCGCGGTGGCCATGTGGCTCGGGCGCGAGCAGACCAAGCGGCAGCAGGCCGAACCGACGGCATGAGGGTGGCATGAGCTTTCTGGCGGGCCCGCAGGGGGCCGTGGTACGCGCGGTGCTGCTGCTCACCGCATCGAACGTGTTCATGACGTTCGCCTGGTACGCGCACCTCAAGGACCTGAGTGGCAGGCCGTGGTGGATTGCCGCCTTCGTGAGCTGGGGCGTGGCGCTGGCGGAGTACCTGCTGCAGGTGCCCGCGAATCGCATTGGCTACACGGCGCTGTCGCTGGGGCAGCTCAAGATCCTGCAGGAAGCGATCGCGCTCACGGTGTTCGTGCCGTTCGCGGTGCTCTATATGAAGCAGCGGCTCACGCTGGACTACCTGTGGGCGGGGCTGTGCATCCTGGGGGCGCTGTACTTCATGTTTCGGGGGAGCGCCTCGGGGTGAAGGACCAGAGGTCTGACGTCAGACGGGTATAGAGGTCAGAGACGAGACGGTTGGCGGAGTTCTGAGGTCTGAGGGTGGGCGGCCGGTGGGCGGCCGGTGGGCGGCTGTCGGTCGGCCGGCCCGACACACTCTGACCCGGACCTCTGCCAACCGTCTGATTTCTGACCTCTATCGTTGTCTGATCTCAGACCTCAGGGCAGTTACCCCGCAGTTCACTTGACACCGTTAAGTGGCTGACGCACCTTACCGTCATGTCCACCGACGCCATCCGCAGCGGCTCGCTCGCCCGCCGGGAACGCCAGAAGGCTGAGACGCGCCAGGCGATCCTCGACGCGGCGCGGGAGCTGTTCGTGCAGGACGGGGTCGAGGCCACGACCATGCGGGCCATTGCGGCCAAGATCGGCTATACGCCGACGGCCATCTACCACCACTTCCGCGACAAGGACGCGCTGCTGGTTGAGCTGTGCGTGGCGGACTTCAGCGCCTTGGGTGCGGCGCTGCACCGCATTGGCCGCATCGAGGATCCGGTGGAGCGGCTCAAGCGGATGGGCATGGCCTACACCGATTTTGCGCTCGACAATCCGAGCCAGTATCGGTTCATGTTCATGACAGTACACGATCACCACATGGTCGACGAGGGCGGCATGCCCCTCAAGTCGCCGGAAGAGGACGCCTACGGGTTCCTCCTCGCGACCGTCCAGGAGGGGATCGACGCCGGGCGCTTCCGCCCCGAACTGAACGACGCCCCCGAGCTGGCCATGATGGTGTGGGGCGGCATCCACGGGGTCATCTCCCTCTGGTTCACCCACCAGAACGACCCCAACATCACCTTCCGCGATGTCCGCGAAACCGTCCGCACCATGTGCGATACCATGATGCGCGGGGCCATCCGAAACCCGTCCTGACCTCACGCCGTTAGGTGAAGCGAATTTCCCAGGGCGCCGCGGCGCCCTTCTTCAGGCTCCACACTTAACACTGTTACTTCGCCAACCGATGGAAACCGAGAACTGCGAACTGCATCACGCGAAGACGCGAAGGCGCGAAGGGACGGCGCTCGCCGACTCGCCGGCCCGTCGCGTCCATCCACTCCTTCGCGCCTTCGCGACTTCGCGTGCGGCCGTTGCCGTCCTCGCTCTGCTCGCCACAGCCGGCATCGGCGCACCACTCCACGCGCAGCCCACCCGCTCGCCCCTCGACGCGCTGGTGGCCGAGGCCCTCGCCAACAACCTCGGCCTCGCCCAGCAGACCGTCGCCACGCAGCGCGCTGCCGCCGCCGTGCGCGAAGCCAACGGCCGCTTCCTCCCGAGCGCCACGGTGAACGCTCGTCGCTCCGAGTTCTCCGGCGTCGTGAACATCGGCGACTTCATCAACCCGGCGTACGCGGCGCTCAACCAGCTCATCGGGCAGTCGCGCTTCCCCACCGATGTGAACGCGACGCTGCCGTTCAAGCAGGAAACCAAGCTCGACGTCACGCTGCCGCTGTACAACGACGCGCTCTTCGCCGCGCGCGACGCCGCCCGCGCGCAGCGCGACCTCACCGGCAGCGCCCGACGCACGGCCATGCGGCAACTCGCCGCCGACATCCAGCTCGCCTGGCTGGGCTACGCCACCGCGAGCCGCGCCGTCGAGACGCTCGAGGCCACACTCCCGGTGCTCGACGAGAACCAGCGCGTGAGCGAACGCCTCATCGGCGCAGGGCAGGCCACCCCCGACGTCCTGCTCCGCGCGCGCGCCGAACGCAGCGACGTGGGCCAGCAGCTCGCCGACGCGCAACGCCAGCGCGATGCCGCGCGCCGCACGGTGAACCTGCTGCGCAATCGCGACGACGACACGCCGCTCCCGCCGGCCACCACCACCGGCGCCGACAGTCTCCTGGCCACCAGTGACTCGCTCGCGGCGCTGACGCTCGATGCGCTCATCGCGCATGCCCTGACGCACCGCGACGAACTCGCGCAGGCCAGCGCCGGCACCCGCATGGCCGATGCGCAGACTCGCGCCGTGCGCGCGAGCTTCAAGCCCACCGTCGCCCTCGCGACGAGCTACGGCGTGCAGGGGGCCGACTACCAGTTCGACCGCGACCACGACGTGGCGCTCGCCTCGCTCGTGCTCTCATGGAATGTGTTCAACGGCGGGCAGGACGCCGCACGCCGGGAACAGGCGCTCGCCACCCGCAGCGAAGCCGACTATCGCCGTCGCGAGATCGAACGCGCCGTGCGCCTGCAGGTGGCCAACGCCCACGATGCGCTCCGCACCGCGCGCACCACACTCGGCGTGGCCGCCGACCGCCTCGCGGCTGCCGAACGCGCCTTCACGCTCGTGCAGCGCCGCTACGCCGAGGGACTCGCGACGCAGGTCGAGTTCCTGAGTGCCCGCAGCGCCTTCACGGCCGCCGCACTCAACCAAGTCGTGACGCGCTACAGCGTCGCCGCCCGTGCCGTCGATCTCGAACGCGCCGCCGCCTTGCGCGCGCTCCCCAACTGACCCGCCTGAGCTGACCTCTCCCATGCCGACCTCCTCCACCCAATCGCCCGTCATGCGCACCGCCCACTTGGCTCCCACGGTCTTCCGCGCCGGCAAGGCCACGCTGGCGGGTGCGACGTTCGCCGGCACGACGCTCCTCGCGGCCTGCAGCGATGCCCCCAAGCCTGCCGCCGAGTCCACGACGCCGGCGATTCCCGTGTCCGTCGCGACGGTGAGCGACGCGGCGCAACCGGCCGTGGTGTCCGCCACCGGCACGTACCTCTCACGCGACGAAATCCCGCTCGCCTTCAAGATCGGCGGCGTCGTGGCGCGCGTGCTCGTCGACGAAGGACAGTCGGTGCACCGCGGCCAGCTCCTCGCCGCTCTCGACGTGCGCGAGATCGACGCGCTGGTGAGCAAGGCGCAGGCCGCCACCGACAAGGCGCAGCGCGATCAGGCCCGCGTGCAGCGCCTCGTCACCGACAGTGTGGCCACCGCCGTGCAACTCCAGGACGCCACCACGGCGCTCGACGCCGCGCGCGCCGACCTGCAGGCCGCGCGCGTCAATCGCGAGTACGCGCTCATCACCGCGCCGGAAGAGGGGGTCGTGCTGCGTCGCATGCTCACGCCGGGGAGCAACGTGGCCGCCGGCACACCGGCCTTCATGCTGGGCGGTTCGCGACGCGGCCGCGTGCTGCGCGTGGGGCTCCCCGATCGCGATGCGCTGCGCGTGCAACTGGGTGACAGCGCCGATGTCGCGTTCGATGCCGTCCCGGGCACACACTTCCGCGGCAGCGTCGTGCTGGTGGGGCAGTCGGCCGACCCGCGCACCGGCACCTACGCGGTGGAAGTGGTGCTGCGCGGTGCGGACGCACTCCCCAGCGGGCTCGTCGGACGCGTGACGCTGCAGGTGCGTGAGCGCCGCCGCGCCCGTGGCCTCACGGTGCCGGTCGAGGCGCTGCTCGAAGCCGACAAGGACTCGGCCACGGTCTACACCGTGCCCGCCAGCGGCGACCTCATTGCGCAGCCGCAGCGCGTGTCCGTCGCGCAGCTCACGGGTGAGCGCGTGGCGGTCCAGGGCCTCGCGCCCGACACGCGCGTGGTGACGCGTGGCGCCGCGTACCTCATGCCCGGCGCCCGCGTGCGCATCGTGCCATGAACCTGCTCTCGCAACTCGCCGCCTTCAGCGTGAAGCGGTGGCAGTTCACGATCCTCATCTTCCTCATGTTCGTGGCGCTGGGGGTCACGAGCTGGTTCGCGATTCCGCGCGCCGAGGACCCCGACTTCCCGGTACCGATCTTCACCGCCGTGGCCGTGTACCCGGGCGCGTCGCCGGAGGACATGGAGCAGCTCGTCACCGAGCCCATCGAGCGCAAGCTCAAGGGGCTCACGGAGGTGAAGAAGCTGGAGAGCACGAGCAGCGACGGCCTCGCGGTCGTGCGCGTCGAGTTCTTCCCCAACGTCGACGTCGAACGCAAGTACGACCAGGTGGTGCGCGAGGTGAACGCGCTGCGCACGTCGCTGCCGCCGGCCATCCGCACGCTCGAGGTGAAGCGCAACGAGAACTCCGACCTCACGGTGTTCCAGATTGCCTTGGTCGCGCCAGCCGCGCCGTACCCGCAGGTGGACGACGCGGCCAAGCGGCTGAGCGATGCGCTCGAGCAGATCCCGGGCGTGAAGAAGTCGGAGCGCTGGGCTGCGCCGCCGCGCGAGATGCAGGTGACGCTCGACCTGGGCCGCCTCGCGCGGCTCGGCATCACGCCGGGACAGGTGCTGCAGGCGCTGGGCAGCGACAACACGCAGATCCCCGGTGGCTCGGTGGACGTGGGCGCGCGCCGCTTCAACCTGGCCACGCAGGGGCGCTACCAGAGTGAGGAGGACGTGCGGCGCACCGTGGTGACCGGCGCCAACGGGAGCGTCGTGCGCGTGGCCGACATCGCGACCGTGGCGTGGAGCGACGGCGACGCGGTGCACCTGGGGCGGTGGAACGGGCAGCGCGCGATGTTCGTGACCGTTGCGGTGCAGAAGGGGCAGAATGTGTCAGCGGTGAAGGAGCGCGTGTGGGAGGCGCTCGACGCCATCGAGCCGACGCTGGCCAAGGGCATCACGCTCGAGCGTGGCTTTGACCAGACCGCCAACGTCGACCGGCGGCTGTCACGGCTGGGCGAGGACTTCGCGATCGCCATCGGGCTGGTGCTCATCACGCTCCTGCCGCTCGGTGTGCGCGCGTCGCTCATCGTGATGATCTCGATTCCGCTGTCGCTCGCGATGGGCGTCATGCTGCTCTACGTGACCGGCTACTCCATCAACCAGCTCAGCATCGTCGGCTTCGTGATCGCGCTCGGCCTGCTGGTGGACGACTCCATCGTGGTGGTCGAGAACATCACGCGCTTCCTGCGCAGCGGCGCCACGCGGGCGCAGGCCGCGGTCGAAGCCACCAAGCAGATCGGCGTGGCGGTGGTGGGTGCCACGGCGACGCTCATCTTCGCCTTCGTGCCGCTGCTCTTCCTGCCGGGGCTGCCGGGGAAGTACATCGCGGTGCTGCCGTTGGCGCTCGTGTACACGGTCCTGGCGTCGCTCGTGGTGTCCATCACCATCATCCCGTTCCTCGCCAGCCGCTTGCTGCCGCAGACCGAGCACGCCGACGGGAATCGCGTGCTGCAGTGGCTCGACCGGGGCATCCACCGCACGTACGCGCCGCTGCTGCAGCGGGCCATGGCGCATCCGCGCGCCACGCTCGTGCTGAGCTTCGCCCTCGTGGTGGGTGCCTTCGCGCTGGTGCCGGCGGTGGGCTTCTCGCTCTTCCCCAAGGCCGGCACGCCGCAGTATCACGTCGACATCACGACGCCCGAGGGCACCTCGCTGGCCGAGACCGACAAGGCCGTGCGCTTCGCCGAGCGGGTGATTGGGACGCACCCGGGCACGCGGGGCGTGTTCGCCAATGTGGGCAAGGACAACCCGCAGGTGTACTACAACGTGTTCCAGCGCTTCGAGGCGCCCAACCGCGGGCAGCTCATCGTGCTGCTGCACGAGTACGACAACGTGCGCACGCCCATCGTGCTCGACTCGCTGCGGGAGCAGCTCGCGCAGTATCCGGGTGCGCGCATCGAGCTCAAGGAGTTCGAGAACGGCCCGCCCATCGACGCGCCGGTGGCCATGCGCCTGTCGGGCACCAATCTCGACACGCTGCAGCAGCTCGCCGCGCAGTACGAGGCGGTGCTGCGCAGCACCGAGGGGACGCAGTACGTGAACAACCCCGTGCGGTTGCGGCGCACCGACCTGCGGCTCGAGGTCGATCGCCAGAAGGCCGGGCTGCTGGGAGTGCCGAGTGCGGAGATCGAGCGCACGCTGCGCCTCGGCGTGGCCGGGCTCGAAGCCGGGATGATCCGAGCCGGCAACGGTGACGAGTATCCGCTGGTGGTGCGCATCGCGCATGCGGGGCGTCCCACGCCGGCCGACCTCGAGCGCATCCACGTGAGCAGCGTGACCGGTGCGCTGGTGCCGCTGTCGCAGATCGCGCGACTCCACTTCGAGGCGTCCCCCACGACCATCGATCACACCGACCGGCAGCGGAGCGTCACGGTCACGAGCTACGTGCGCTCGGGGTACAACACCGACGCCGTCACCAAGGCGGTCATCGCGCGGCTCGACTCGATCGCGCTGCCGGCGGGGTATGCGCTCACGCCGGCCGGCGAGATCGAGAGCCGCGAGGAGAGCTTCGGCGGCATCGGCGGGGCGATCATTGTGGCGGTGTTCGCGATCCTGGCGATTCTCGTGCTCGAGTTCCGCGACTTCCGCACCACGCTGGTGGTGGCGAGCGTCATTCCGCTGGGTATCGTGGGCGGCATCGGCGCGCTCTTCCTGAGCGGCTACACGCTCAGCTTCACCGCGATGATCGGCTTCGTGGCGCTCGTCGGGATCGAGATCAAGACGAGCATCCTGCTGGTGGACTTCACCGACCAACTGCGGCGCGAGGGGATGGCGCTCGACGAGGCCATCCGGAAGGCCGGCGAGATCCGGTTCCTCCCCATCGTGCTCACGACCTTCACCGCCATCGGTGGCCTGCTGCCGCTCGCCCTGCAGGGGAGCGGGCTGTACTCACCGCTGGCGTGGGTGATCATCGGCGGGCTGGTGTCGAGTACGCTCATCGCGCGGCTCGTCACGCCGGTGCTGTACCGCATGCTGGCGCCGAAGGAGCTGGTGTACACGGCGGAGCATGCGGTGGTGGGGGCGGTGTAATCCAGCCTGCATCCTGACCCCTCCTCTCTGCCCCCTGCCTCCTGTGGTTCGGCGATCGCAACCGCAGGAGGCAGGGGGCAGGGGGGAGGAGTCAGGGGGGAGGGTGGACTCGTCGCGCCGCAGCGCTCCCCCCTCCCGTGCCGTAGCATACAGGAGCCTCCCCCCCATCCCGCTCATGCCCCTCCCCCGCGCCCTCGCCATCGGTGCCGCCCTCGTGGTCGCGACGTCCCTCGCGGCCACGTATGCGTGGTCGCAGCGCGGCGGGCGGATGTACATCGAGCCGAATGTGCCGTACGACGGCAAGTACGCCTTCGCGCGGCTGCGCTACACCGAGGGCTACCGCATGGCGTGGAGTGCGGACTATCCCAAGATGGAGCGCAACTTCATGACGATCCTCAAGGATCTCACGCGCATGCGGGTGCACACGCAGGGGAGCAACGTGTACACGCTCGACGATCGCGCGCTGGGGCAGCAGGCCGTCGCGTATCTCACCGAGCCCGGCTACTGGTATCCCAACGACCGCGAGGCGCTGGGGCTCCGCACGTGGCTGCAGAAGGGCGGCTTCCTGATCGTCGACGACTTCTACTTCGACCAGCAGTGGCGCGTGTTCGAGGAAGGGATGCGGCGCGTGCTTCCCGAGGGGCGCATCGTGCCGATGGACCTCTCGCATCCGGTCTTCGACACCTTCTTCCGCATCAAGTCGCTCGACGGGATGACCCACCCGGCCACGCCCATGGCCAAGGCGCAGTACCTCGGCATCTACGAGGACAATGACCCCACCAAGCGGCTCATGGTGATCATCAACTTCAACAATGACATCGGCGACTACATGGAGTGGTCGGGTGAGGGGTGGTACCCGATCAACTTCTCCAACGACGCCTACAAGTTCGCCACCAACTACGTCATCTACGGCCTGACGCACTGACGGCGGGTCGCGCCTGCGCGTGACGCCGCTGCGCGTCTCGTCACGGCGCGCGCGTTGCTACGGCTCCGCCTCGATGGCCGCGAGGCGCTGCCCGAGCTCGAGGTGGCCCCGTGCGGTGGCAAGCATGGCCGGCGTGGTGCCGCCCTCCATGGTCGGGTGCGGCTCGGCGCCGCGCGCCAGCAGCAGGTCGCAGAGCGCGCCGTCGCCGCGTGACGCAGCCAGGTGCAGCGGCGTGATGTGATGCGCGCCCTGTGCATCGACATCGGCGCCGGCAAAGATGAGCCGCCGCACGATGGTCGCGTTGGTGGCGCCGGCCAGCGCCGCGTGCAGCGGAGTGTTGCGCGTGGCGTTGGTGGAGTGCGCGTCGAGCGGCGCGCCGTGGTCGATGAGCAGCGCGACGGCATCCACATGGCCGAAGAACGCCGCCAGGTGCAGCGGCGTCCACCCGTCGCTGCTGCGGCGCACGCGCGCATCGTCGTCCTCCTCGATGGCGCGCCGCAGGTGCACGACGTCGCCCAGGGCCGCGGCCTCGCAGGCATCGGGCGCGCGGCCGCGCAGCAGCATCGGGGCGAGCTCGACGGCGCCGGTGTAGCAGGCGTGGAGGACGAGCGACTCCCCGCCGGGGCCGCGGTGTGTGGCCAGCGCGGGATCCTCGCGCAGCAGGCGTTCGAGGGTCACCTGGTCGCGGCCACGGATGGCGGCGAGGAGCGGTTCGGGCGCGGTCGGCTGCATGACGCGATACCCTACCGCGCGAACCGGGGCGGCACCAGTGACGGGCGCGCACGGCGGGGCGAAACGGTCGGGGGCAAACCGTGACCGAACGCACGCTGGCCGTCGGGGGCCCGCGACGGGTAGCATAGAGCATGACGCGCGCCTGTCTTGTCCTGCTGCTCCTCCTGGCTGCCTGCGCCGGTCCCCCTCGCGCGCCCCTCGCCGCGCCGCTGCCGCGCCCCGCCGCCGGGCCCATCGTCATCGCGCATCGCGGCGCGAGCGGGCACCGCCCCGAGCACACCCTCGAGGCGTACGCGCTGGCGGTGCAGATGGGGGCCGACTTCATCGAGCCCGACCTCGTGAGTACGCGGGACGGCGTGCTGGTGGCGCGGCACGAGAACGAGATCGGCGGCACCACCGACGTGGCCCAGAAGTTCCCGGCGCGGCGCACCCGCAAGGTCATCGACGACGACACGCTCGACGGCTGGTTCACCGAGGATTTCACGCTGGCCGAGCTAAAGACGCTGCGCGCGAAGGAGCGGCTGGCGGCGCGTTCGCATGCGTACGACGGGCAGTTCGCTATTCCGACCTTCGACGAGGTGCTGGCGCTGGCCGACTCGCTGGGGCGCGCGCGCGGGCGGGCGGTGGGGGTGTACCCCGAGACCAAGCATCCCACGCACCTCAAGCGCATCGGGTTGCCGCTCGAGCGGCCGCTGCTGCGTGCACTGCGGGCGCGGGGGCTCGACCGGCGCGATGCGCCGGTGTTCATCCAGAGCTTCGAGGTGTGGAACCTCATCGCGCTGCGTCTCGAGACACAGGTGCCGCTGGTGCTGCTGCTGTCCGGCGGTGAGGCGCCCTACGATCGCCGCCTGGCGGGTGACCGGCGTACGGGGCGCGAATGGACCACGCCCGCAGGGCTCCGGGAGATTGCCGGCTTTGCCGATGCGGTGGGGGTGAACACGCGGATGCTGGTGGGCGCCGACTCCGCCGCCCGCCCCACGTCGTTGGTGCGCGACGCGCATGCGGCGGGGCTGCTGGTGCACGCGTGGACGCTGCGCTCCGAGCCCACCTTCCTGCCGCGCCGCTACGGCGGCGACCCGCTGGCCGAGGTGCGCGAGATCGCATCGCTCGGCGTGGACGGGATCTTCGGGGACTTTCCGGACGTGGTGGTGCGGGGGCTCGGGCGCTGATGCGGTGCGTGGAACGCTAGCGTGTCACCGTGAGCTCGTGGAATCCACTCGGCACCGGTGAGCGCGGCTCCTGTGCGTTGATGGTGACGCGTCCCGGCCGCCATGCGTAGATCCACCCGGTCGCCGAATCGACGGCGGCGATCGTCGGGTCGGATGACCAGTACCAGTACTCGCGAAGCTCGTAGATCCGGCCTCCGCAGGTGCGCACCATGGCGCGTGCGCGCGTCATCTCGCCGACGCGCAATGTTGCACTGGCGTCCTGCATGACGACGGTACCTTCGAGGGTGCAGGGGACGAGGATGTCGTCGGCACAGGCGGTGGCGGTGAGTGTGGCAACGACGGCGAACGTTGCGATGACACTGGTACGTGCGCGGGTCGGCATCAGTCTGGCGTTCCGTTGCGTGGGCATCGCGCTTCGGTACCGCGCTCGCGGCGCGGCAACGACGTCGTCATGGCACCACGTCGATGCCGGTTGTGGCATCGGCCGTGAAGATGGGAAGGGTCACTCGACGTGCCAGAAGCCTCGTGCTGCCGATCGCGCGCCCAGTGACCAGACCTGAAATCGAAACCACGGTCGCCCGAAAGTCCGCTGGGCAGGGCATCAGGACGTCCTCCCCCGCGCAGGCAGCGGCGACGGCAAGGCAGAACGCAACTGTGAGCAACGCGCGCGAGCTTGGCATGGTGATCGCACCATCATGCGTCACGGGCTCGCAGACAAGCCACGACGACATCCTCGCGGGGACAAGCCGTTCGCGCCGGCCACCGTGGGCAACGCCACGCGCCATGGCGTGACACTTGTCACGCTCGCGGACACCTCAGTACAGCAGGTACGTCCCCCGCACCCGCTCGAACGCCCGCACTTCGTCGCGCCACGCGCCGGCGATGTCGTCCGGCGTCTTCCCCGCCTGCAGCATGGCCTTGAGTCGCGGCGTGGCCACAAGCCGGTCGAGCACGGCATCGTTCCACACGAGCTTGTCGGCGTGCAGCGTGTGTACGGCCCACAGCAGCGCGATGCCGGTCGTGTAGGGCGCGAACGCGTTGCGATCGGTGACGTGCAGCCGAATGCCACGCAGCCGCTCGCCGGCCAGCTTGGGCGGCCGACCGTGATACGGCTGCTGCACCGGCGTGAACTCCACGGCCTCGAACCGCACACCCGGCAGGTTGAGGTCACGCAGCAATGCGACGGCACGCGTGTGGTCGAGCCACGACGCCCCGATGGTCTCGAACGGGTGGTCGGTGCCACGCCCCTCGCTCACGTTCACGGCCTCGAACAGGCAGGTGCCGACGTACGCGAGCACCGACCCGAGCGTGAGCAGGTTGGGCGACGGCTTCCGCCACGCGAGCCCGGTCTCGTCGTACCACATCGCCCGCGTCCACCCGGTCATGGGCACCACGTCGAGTGGCACCGTGCGCCCACCGCGCAGCATCCGCTCGCCGTTGTACAGCCGCGCGAGCTCGCCCATGGTCATGCCGTGCACCACCGGCACCGGCGCATACGAGCCGAAGCGGAACCGCGTGGCCGAGTCGGTGACGAACCCCTCGACCTTGATGCCGGTGATGGGATTCGGCCGGTCGAGCACGACCACGCGAATGCCCAGCTCCGACGCCGCCTCCATGACGAAGCCCAGGATGTTGATGTGCTCGTAGAAGCGCGCACCGACCTCCTGGATGTCGAAGACGATCACGTCGACGCCCTGGAGCATCGCGGGCGTCGGCTTGTGCGTCTCGCCGTACAGGTCGTACTTCGTGAGCCCGGTTGTGCGGTCGGTCGCGACCTCGCCATCAGGCGTCACGCTGTAGTCGTTCGACCGGATGTCGTAGTTCATCCCGAACAGCACGGTGAGCCGCACACCCGGCGCGCGGAAGAGCGCGTCGGCCAGGTGCGTGCCGTCAGCGAGGCGCGCGCTGTGGTTGGCGACCAGCGCCACCCGCTTGCCGCGCACGAGGTGGGCGTACTCGCCCAGCAGGCGGTCGGCGCCCACCTGCACGGCGCGACGGGGGGCACGGTCCACCGCGCGGGGCTCGCCAGGCGCACGATCCGGCCCGGCGGCGAGGTGCAGTGACAGGAGCGTCGCGAGGAACATGGCGTGGGCGGCGATCATGCGGTACTCACGCGGCAGTCATGGTCGGATAGGTGGACACGACGCTACGCGTCGATGCCGTTCGGTTCAGCGCGAGCGCGCCACGCCTCGAGCGCACGCACCCGGGCATCGAGCGCCTCGATCCGGGCGGTACCATCTGCACCGCTGGCGTGCGACGGCGCCGCCGGCTCCGTGAGCGACCCGCTGTTCTCGCGCGCCACACGCGCGGTCGAGGCGCTCGTGGGCGCGGAGCGCACCGGCGTTGCCGTCGCCGGTGTGGACCTCACCGGCGTGGACCCGGGCGCCGCCGTGACCGGTGTGCGTGCCTGCGTGGGCGGCACGGTCACGCCGCCGCGGGAGGGCAGCCCCAGTCCCGTACCCAGCGCCCGCAGCAGCCACTGTCCGGGCGCGCCGGCCCACGTGACCGCGAACAGCCGTTCGCCGAGCGACGGGCGCAGCGGCGAGCGCACCAGCTGCACGATGGAGACGCCGCGCATGACGTACGCCGCATACAGGATGATGACCCCCGGCAGCGACACCTGATACCAGCCGGGGCGCACCTCGGTGCGCATGCTGGCGACCACCCACGCGCGCAGCGCGAACGACAGGGCGAGGAATCCACTCGCGCTCACCACCTGCCGCCGCCGACGCAGCACCGCGGTGGGCGTCGCCCGCAGCTGCGCCCGCTCGGCGTCACGTTCGGCGCGCAGCGCGGCAAAGCCGCTCCGGATGGCCGCGGGGGTGAAGCCGCGCGTCAGCAGCCCTCGCGCCTGCTGCAGCGCCTGCGCCAGGCGCCCCCAGGCGATCGCGGCAATGAGCACCACCGGCAGCACGACGTCGAGTGCCCCCCGCCCCCAACTCGCCAGCAGCTGGTACACCACCGGGATGAGGATCGCCGAGAAGACGAGCACCTGCGACACCTTCGACAGCTCCTCGGCGAAGAGGCGCACCGGCAACGGCACGTCACCGCCGCGGAGCGCTCCGGCGTCGAGCGCTTCGATGAGCGCCTCGGCGTTGGCGAAGCGTGCCTCGGGGGCCTTCTCGACGCAGCGGGCGATGACCTCGGAGAGCGGCGTGGGGACGTCGCTGCGCCGAGTGTGCACCGGTGGCACCGTCTCGGTGAGCTGCCGCACCAGCACCTTCTGCGTGCTCTCCCCCTGCATCGCGCTCTCGCCGGCCAGCGCGAACCAGGCCACGAGTCCCAGCGCGTACAGGTCGCTGCGTCCGTCGACGTCGTCGCCCGAGGCCTGCTCGGGGCTCATGAACTCCGGCGTGCCGACCACCTCGCCCACGCGCGTGAGCGCCGTGGCGCCCGCGGCCCGCGCCGGCACGGCGCCCGCCGACACCGACCGCGAGATGCCGAAGTCCATGAGGAGCGCGCGTCCGGTGGCGCGCTCGATCATGATGTTGTCCGGCTTGAGGTCGCGGTGCACCACGCCGCGGCCGTGGGCGTAGGCCAGCGCGTAGCCGATGTCCTGCAGCATGCGCACGACGTCGCGCACCGGCAGCGGGCCCACGCGTCGCACCAGCTCGGCCAGCGTCTCCCCCTCGACGAACCCCATGACGTACGCCAGGAGGTCGCCATGGGCCTCGATGCTGAAGACCGGGACGATGTTGGGGTGCGAGAAGCCGGCCGTGACGCGCGTCTCGCGCAGGAAGCGCTCGCGGAGCTCGACTCGCTGCGCGAACTCCGGCGGCAGCACCTTGATGGCCACCGCGCGCTCGAGCTGGCGGTCGCGCGCGAGGTACACCGCGCCCATGCCCCCCTGCCCGAGGGCGCGCTCGACGGCAAAGCGGTCGCCGAGCGCGTCGCGGAGCGGGCCGACGAGGTGGGACATCGACCCGGACTCCATGGCGGCGGTCCCGCTCACTCCATCGCGAATTCGCGGTTGAACGCCACCGCGAACGAGAAGGTCTTGGCGCGGCTGCGCGTCTCCATCACGTCCGCCACGCGCTCGAGGCGCGCCGTGATCTCCATGATCTTCTCCTGCGCCTTCCGCCCCATCTCGTTCAGCCCCTCGATCTTGTCGATGGCCCAGAACCGGATGAGATCCTCGACAATGCGGATGTAGTCGCGCGGGCCGTAGATGCCGGCGCGACGGATCACGTCGGCCATCTCGCGGAAGTGTGGCATGTTGATGCCGGGCATGTCGATGCTGGGCATGACCAGCGACGCACTGTGCAACGCGCGGTTGGGGTCGCGCTCCAGCACCCGCTTGAAGATCTCGCGGTAGAACACGTAGTGCCGCGCCTCTTCCTTGGCCACGTTGTTGAGCACCGTGCCGATGAGCGGCTCGTACTCACCGGCCAGCTTGCCGGTGTTGGCGTGGCTCACCTGCGTCGCCCGCTCCTGCAGCGACGTGTACACGAACACGCGGTACGGGTCCTTGTCCCAACTGGGCTCGAAGCCGGCCTTGAGGTACTCGAACTGCATGCGCTCGAACACCGGGTTCTCCAGCAACTGGCTGTCCCGCGTGTAGTCGTGCAGGATGGCGCCATGCCGGTCCTCCTCGGCCGTCCACAGATTGTTCCACTTGGCCCAGAACGTGTCGCCCCCCAGGTAGGTGGCCAGCAGCCGGTGAAAGTGCGGCAGTCCCTCCTCGGTGAGCGTGTTCAGGCAGATGGCCACCCGGGCCGGCATGCTGATGCCGCGCGCCCGCTCCCGCAGCCCCTTGCTATGAAGGTCGGGGTCCGTGTCGGGCTCCGGGGCGAGCAGCTCCGAGGGGAACCACAGGATGCGCTTGGACTCGTGTGAGTCCATCAGGGTGTGCACATCGGCTTCCAGGTCGGCGAGCACCTCGACCTTGGCAAGCGTTTCGGAATCTGGAACGAGCATGGCAGGGACGTTTTGAGGGGGGTACCCTCGGAACCTAGCGCCTCCCGGGGGCGGCGTCAGGCGGGCGTGACAGGGAATACCCGACTCAGGAAATCGGAAGCCGCCCGATACTCGCGCTCAAGAGCGCGTCACGCTCCGCGCGGCCACCGCCACTTCGATGCAGAAGGGGAGCCTTTGCCGCGCGCCCTGGACCACGGCGCGGGAGTCGTTCCCGCGCCCAGAGGAACGCTGGAATGCTGGTGAACGTCAAGATCGGCCCCAAGCTCATTGGCGGCTTCGTCGCGGTGGCCGCGCTGTGTGTCCTGGTCGGCATCGCCGGCCTTGTGTCCATGTCCCGCATGAGCACCCAATCGGAGACGGTCACATTGGTGACCGTGCCGCAGTTGGACAAGCTGGGGGACTATCAGGTCGCCCTGGCCTCCGTCCGTCGCTACGAATTCGGACTGCTCGTTGCTCGCCAGACCGGCAACCAGGCGCTCTTCGAGAAGTACACGCGGGAGTACCAGGCCGCGCTGACCGACCAGGTCCAACGCGGCGCCGACGTCTTCGAGGCCATTCCGCGGAGCCCGAAGGCGGAAGCCCTGTAGCGTGACGCCCAGCGCAAGGCGGCCGAGTACCTCGCCAGCGCCGCCAGCTCGCTGAACGCGCTGAACGCGCTGAACGCCAACCAACTGGCCGATGCGACCGAGAAGGTGCTGGGACGGTCCCGCACGAGCTACGAGGTCGCCGACAACGCGCTGAAGGCGCTGAATGTGCAGGCCACGACCACGTCGGTCGAGCGCGCGACCGCCCTGTCGAACATTTCGACGCTCGGCACGCGCATCATCTACGCGACCTCGGCCGCAGCCGTCCTCCTCGCCCTCGCGTTGGGTGTCCTGCTGACACGCTCCCTGACCACGCCGATCGCGGAAGTGGCGGCGCGTGCGGAGCAGTTGAAGACCGTCTGCATCTCCGACCTGGACAGGGGGCTCGCCGCCCTGGGCCGAGGCGACACGTCCATCGCGGTTGTGCCCTCGACCAGGCCGCTGAATTACGACCGGAAAAACGAGGTGGGTGACGTGGCCCGGACGCTCGACAGCATGATCCAGAAGGCGCAGGCATCGGTGGCGTCCTACACGACCGTGCGTGGGGTGATCGCGACACTCGTGCAGGAGACCTCGATGCTGGCGGATGCCGGACGTGACGGACATCTCGCCACGCGCGGACGTGCCGAGCAGTTCGAAGGCTCGTACCGGGCGCTGGTCCAGGGCATCAACGACACGCTCGACGCCGTGATCCATCCGGTGAACGAGGCCGCGGCCGTGCTCGATCGTGTCGCCGCGCGTGACCTGACCGCACGGGTGGAGGGCGCCTACAAGGGCGACCACGCCCGCATCAAGGAGGCACTCAACCGGGCGGTGGACGACCTGGCCAACGCGCTCGCCGATGTCGCGAAGGCGTCGGAGCAGGTGGCGACGGCCTCCGACCAGATCGCGACGGGGTCCACCTCGCTCGCGCAGAGCGCGTCGGAGCAGGCCAGCACCATCGAGGAAGTGAGTGCCAGTCTGACCGAGATGACGGCCATGGCGCAGCAGTCGGCGCAGAACGCCCGCGACGCCCGTGTCATGGCGGAGACGGCCAAGGCCGCGACGCTCAAGGGCGTGTCGTCGATGCAGTCGCTGTCGGGTGCGGTCGAGCGCATCAAGGCATCGTCGGAGCGCACGGCGAAGATCGTGAAGACGATCGACGAGATCGCGTTCCAGACGAATCTGCTGGCGCTCAACGCGGCCGTGGAAGCGGCGCGGGCCGGCGACGCGGGCAAGGGCTTCGCGGTGGTGGCCGAGGAGGTGCGGGCCCTCGCGATCCGCTCGGCGGAGGCGTCGAAGCAGACCGCAGACCTCATCGAGGAATCGGGCCGCCATGCCGCCGATGGCGTGTCGTACACCGGCGAGGTGGTGGCGGCGCTCGACGAGATCGCCGACCGCGCGACGGCGGTGACCGAGGTGATGGGTGAAATCGCCCTCGCCAGCGAGCAGCAGCAGACCGGCGTGGTGCAGGTGAACACCGCCATCGAGCAGATGAACGTCGTGACGCAGCAGGTGGCGTCGAACAGTGAGGAATCGGCGTCGGCCGCCGAGGAGCTCTCGAGCCAGGCCATGCAACTGCAGGACATGCTGGGCCGGTTCACGCTGTCGGCGGCGACGTCGTCGGCGCATACGCGGCGGGGGGTGCGGCGCGCCGCGTGACTGCGGTGCCGCCCACCCGGTGACGGGGCCGGCGTGCGCTGCCGCGAGGCGCACACGCCGGCCCCGTGCCCTATGGCCGTCCGCTAGATTGGGGGAATGAATCCACCGGCCAAGGGGAAGCCCAAGTACGACACGAAGCGCGCCTGGGGCGAGGCCCGCGCGCTCATGTGGACCCATCGCAAGTCGGTGACCATCGGCCTCGGGCTGATGCTCATCAGTCGCGCCAGCGGCTTCGTGCTGCCGTACTCCGTGAAGTACGTGCTGGACGACGTGGTGCCCAACCGCGACGTGCGGTTGCTCGGGCTCATCGCGCTGGCGGGGTTCGTGGCCACGGTGGTGCAGTCCATCACCGGGTACGCGCTGTCGCAGGTGGTGAGTGTGGCGGCGCAGCAGGCCATCGCGCGGCTGCGTGAGGAGGTGCAGGGGCACCTCATTCGCCTGCCGGTGCGCTACTTCGACAGCACCAAGAGCGGTGTGCTGGTGTCGCGGGTCATGAACGACCCGGAAGGCATCCGCAACCTCATCGGCACGGGGCTCATCCAGCTCACCGGTGGCATCCTGAGCGCGCTGGCTGCGCTCGGTGTGCTCATCAGCCTCAACTGGAAGCTCACGCTGGCCACAGTGGTGTTCCTCGCCGTCTTCGGTGCCGGCATGAGCATCGCATTCAAGCGGCTGCGCCCGATCTTCCGCGAGCGCAGCGTGATCAACGCCGAGGTCACCGGCCGCCTCACCGAAACGCTGGGTGGCATCCGCCTCGTGAAGGTGTACACCGCCGAGGAGCGGGAGAAGGCGGTGTTCGGCAAGGGTGTGCAGCGGCTCTTCGAGAACATCGCGAAGACGATCACCGGTACCTCGCTCACCGGCACGCTCGGGTTTGCCGTGGTGGGCGTGATCGGCGTCATCACGATGTACGTGGGCGGCAGCGACGTGATCGCGGGGACGATGTCGCTCGGCTCGCTCGTGACGTTCATGATCTTCATCGCGATGGTCACCGCGCCGCTCGTGCAGGTGGCGAGCATCGGCACGCAGATCACCGAGGCGTTCGCGGGGCTCGACCGCATCCGCGAGCTGCGCGACATGGCCACCGAGGACCAGGAGGACGCCTCCAAGCAGGCCGTGCCCACGGTGGTCGGGCATGTGGAGTTCGATGATGTGTCGTTCGAGTACGAGCCGGGCGTGCCCGTCCTCCGGCACGTGACCTTCGACGCACCGGCCGGCACCACCACCGCGTTGGTCGGTTCGAGTGGCAGCGGCAAGAGCACGCTCATCTCGCTGGTCATGGCGTTCGCGCAGCCGCAGCAGGGGCGCATCAAGGTGGACGGCACGCCGGTGAGCGACCTCAAGTTGCGTGAGTACCGGCATCATCTTGGCGTCGTGATGCAGGACAACTTCCTGTTCGACGGCACGGTGAAGGAGAACATCGCCTTCACCAAGCCGGGCGCGAGCGACGACGAGATCATGCAGGTGGCGAAGATCGCCAACGCGCACGATTTCATCATGGGCTTTCCGCAGCAGTACGACACGATCGTGGGCGAACGCGGCGTGAAGCTCTCCGGCGGTCAGCGACAGCGCGTGGCCATCGCGCGCGCCATCCTGGCCGACCCGCGCGTGCTGATCCTCGACGAGGCCACGTCGAGCCTCGACTCCGAGAGTGAGCACCTCATCCAGGAGGGGCTCCGCCGCCTGCGCGCAGGTCGCACGACCTTCGTCATCGCGCACCGGCTCTCCACCATCACCAGCAGCGACCAGATCCTCGTGCTGGAGAAGGGCGAGATTGTCGAGCGGGGCACCCACCAGCAGTTGCTGGCGCTGGGCGGGCGGTACCGCGACCTGTACAACCGCCAGTATCAGATGGAGCAGGACCAGTTCATCAATCCCGGCGAGGAGATCGCGGCCACCGGGTGAGCCGAGTCCCAGCGCCTGCCGCACCGTCGCCCACGCGACGCCTGCTCGTCGCCGCCCTGCTGCTGGGCGGCGCGGTGCTGTGGCTGTACGGCGGCCTGCTCACCGCCCCCGCGCTGTCGTGGGACGACGGTGAGCACATCTTCGACAATCCGCTCATCGTGCAGGGCGATGTCGCGCCGTTCTGGCGCGGGCCCCGCTTCGGGCTCTACATCCCGCTCGTGAGCAGTGCGTGGGCGGCGCTGTACGCCGTGGGCGACGGCGCGGTGTGGCCATTCCGCGCGTTCAACCTGCTGCTGCACGTCGTCAACGTGCTGCTGGTCGCCCGGCTGGTGCAGACGATGTTGCACACGTCCCATTCGAGCGACGAGCCCCACGCGGCGCCTGTCACCGGGGTCGCGGTGCTGATGGGTGCCACGCTGTTCGCCCTGCATCCGCTGCAGGTGGCGACGGTGGCGTGGATCTCCGGGGGGCGCGACCTGGCCGCGACGGCGTGGGCACTGGGGGCGCTGCTGCTGGTGTTGCGCCGAGCGCCTTCCGGCGTACCTGCCATGCCTGCGACAACGCGTGCGACATGGCGTCCCGGCATGCGTGAGGCGCTCGCCACGCTGGCGTTTGCCGCCGCGTTGCTGTGCAAGCCTCAGGTGGCGGCGGTGCCGCTCGCGCTGGGCGTGTGGTGGTGGTGCACCGACCGGGCGCGCCTCCGCGCGGCGCTGCCCATGCTGCTCGTGTGGTGCCTGCTGGTGGTCGGTGCCGCATGGCTCACGCGGGGCGCACAGCAGGCGCCGCCCGCGGTGAGCATGGGGGCTCGGCTGTTCGTGGCGCTCGATGCACTGGGGTTCCACACCCGCTCCCTGCTCTGGCCCGCGACGCTTGCCACCGACTACGGGCGCACACCGCAGGCGCTGCTGGCACATCCGCAGTGGGCGGCACCCGGCCTCGTCGTACTGGGCGTCTTCGGCACCATGCTCTGGCGCGCGCGCGCGCCACGCACTGTGGGGGTGGCCGCCGCGCTCTGCTGGGCGACGTTGCTGCTGCCGGTGCTCGGGCTCGTCCCCTTCGAGTATCAGCGCATCTCGACCGTGGCCGACCACTACACCTACCTGCCCATGGCCGCGGCGGCGCTGTTGGTCGCGTGGCTGGCGCAGCGCGTGTTGGCACCGCGCGGCGGCGAGCCGAGCACCAGCGAATCGCGCACCGGCGAGCCGCCCACCGGCGCAACCCGCACCACGACGCCCTGGGGTGCGGCGGCGCTCGCGTGGGGGGTGCTCGTGGTGGTGTGCAGCGGTTTCACGGCCGCACGTCTCACGGTGTGGCGCGCCGGTGACGCGGTGTTCTATCGCGCCATGCTCGACGCCAACCCCGCGTCGTACTCGGCGCGCACCAACCTCGCCGTGCTGCTGTGTGAGGAAGGCGGTGTCGGCGAGGCGTTGGCGTTGCTCGATGGCATCACCGCCGACGCAGCACACGACGCTCCCGTGCTGGCCAATCGCGCCTTCTGCCTCTTGCGCGCCGACCGCGCGGAGGCGGTGCTCGCACTCACGCCGGCGGTGCGCGACAGCGCCATGCAGCGCGCGCTGGCGGGCAATACGCGCGCCGCGGCGGTCTTCGTGAACAGCGTGGCCGAGGCGTTGCATCGGCGTGGCGACGAGGTCGCGGCGTTCGCGTGGCTCTGTCAGGCGCAGCGGCTGCACCCAGGCGATGCGACGACCGCCGCGAATCTCGCGACGGCGCGACGCATCCTCGGCGGTGACGGGCCACCGGTCACGTGCCCCGATGGCCTCACCTGGGTGCAGCTCGCGGAGAGCGTCGTGCCGTAGGATGCGGTGGTGCGCGGTCCGGGCCCGCCCGATCGATTAGGTTGCGGGATGTCGACATTCAGCGCGCTGCAACTGCACCCCAGCCTCCTGCAGGGGCTCAAGGACCTGGGCTTCGCCCGTCCCACGCCCATTCAGGGCGAAGCCATTCCGCCCGCCCTCGAGGGGAAGGACGTCCTTGCCTGCGCCATGACCGGCAGCGGCAAGACGTACGCCTTCCTGCTCCCGATCCTGCACCAGCTCATCACGAAGCCGCGCGGCCACACCCGCGCGCTGGTGCTCACGCCCACGCGTGAGCTGGCCGCGCAGATCCTCGAGAGCTTCAACGACGTGGCGGTGCACACGCCGCTCACCGGGGCCGCCGTGTTCGGCGGGGTGGGGATGGGACCGCAGGAGCATGCCTTCCGCACGGGCGTCGATGTCATGATTGCCACGCCGGGGCGCCTGCTCGACCACTTCCGCGCGCCGTACGCCAAGCTCGACCACCTCGAGTATCTCGTGCTCGATGAGGCCGACCGCATGCTCGACATGGGCTTCCTGCCCGAGATCAAGAAGGTGTTGCGGCACCTGCCCAGCAAGCGGCGGCAGACGCTGTTCTTCAGCGCCACCATGCCGCCGCCGATCGCGGCGCTGACGCAGGAGATGCTGCACAAGCCGGTCACGCTCAACCTGCAGCGACAGGCCGCGCCCGCGAAGGGGATCACGCAGGCGGTGTACCCGGTGTCGCAGGACCTCAAGAGCGCGCTGCTGGTGGCGCTGCTCAAGCGCGGCGACATGCCGCAGGCGCTGGTGTTCACGCGCACCAAGCATCGGGCCAATCGGCTCGCCAGCCAGCTCGTCACGGCCGGCATCAAGGCCGAACGCATTCACGGCAATCGCTCGCAGTCGCAGCGCACGCAGGCGCTGGCCGGCTTCAAGGACGGCGCGTACCAGGTGCTCGTGGCCACGGACATCGCCGCGCGCGGCATCGATGTGGAAGCGCTGGGCCACGTGGTCAACTTCGACGTGCCGGTGGCGCCGGAAGACTACATCCACCGGGTGGGCCGCACGGCACGCGCCGAGGCCACGGGTGAGGCGTTCACCTTCGTGAGCCCGGAGGAGGAGAACGAGCTGCGCGACATCGAGCGCGCCATCAAGAAGTCGCTGCCGCGCGTGACCGTCCCCGACTTCGACTACACGGCCAAGCCGCAGGTGAAGCTCGAGGTGCCCATCGCCGAGCGCATTGCGGAGATCCGCAAGAAGAAGGCGGAAGATCGGGCGCGGGCGGCCGAGAAGGCGGCGCGGCGCACGGCGGCGCAGGAGGCAGAGGCGGCCCGTCGCGCGCAGAAGGAGCAGCGACAGCAGTCGATCGCCGGGCAGCCGTCGCGCGGGCCGGCGCGCAAGCGGTCGGGCCCGGCGCGTGGCGCCGCGCCGTCGGGTGGCGGCGGCGGTGCGCGTGGCGGCAGTGGCCCGTCGCGCGGGAACGCACCGTCGCGTGGGAACGGACCGTCGCGTGGTGGTCGCAACGACAGCCCGTACAAGGGCTGACGCTGGTGGCAGCGCGCTACCCGGTGCCGGCGGCGCGACACCGCGTCGAGCAGGTCATCGACCGGAGCCGCTTCCTGTGCACCGTCGAGCGCGTGGAGTCGGTGAGTGACGCGCAGGCGTTCATCAAGGCGGTGTCGGCGGAGTTCGCCGATGCCACCCACAACTGCTGGGCGTACGTGGTGGGTGCGCCCGGCAGCACCGATCGCATCGGGCTGAGTGACGATGGCGAGCCGCATGGCACCGCCGGCCGCCCGATGCTCACCGTGCTCGCGCACAGCGGCGTGGGTGACATCGCCGCCGTGGTGACGCGGTACTACGGTGGCACCAAGCTCGGCACCGGTGGCCTCGTGAAGTCCTACGGCGGCAGCGTGCAGCAGGCGCTGGCCACGCTGCCCACGGTGGAGCGTGTCGACACCATCGACCTGCGTTTCGCCGTGGGCCACGCGCAGGTGGGCGCGGTGCTGCAGGCGTTGCCCACGCTCACCGCCGAATTGCTGTCGCAGCAGTACGGGGCCGACGCGGCGTTCGTGGTGCGCCTGCCGGTCGAACAACGCCCCGCGCTCGAAGCGCTCGTGGCGCATCTCACGCGGGGCCAGGGGACAGTCGTCTAGCTCAGCCCCTCGATCGTGCCGTCGGCCGCGAGGCGCATTCCCTCGGCGGCGGGCTTCTTGGCCAGCCCCGGCATGGTCATGATGTCGCCGCACTTGGCCACCACGAAGCCGGCGCCGGCGCTTCCCCACACTTCGTTCACGGTGATGCGGAAGTCCGTCGGCACGCCCAGGCGCGTCGCGTCGTCGGTGAGCGAGTACTGCGTCTTGGCCATGCACACCGGTGTGTCGGCCATGCCGTTGGCCTCGAGCCAGTCGATGCTCTTGTCGGCGCCGGGCCCGAAATCGACGCCACTCGCGCCGTACACGCGCTGCGCGATGGTGCGCACCTTGTCGCGAATGGGCAGCGCCGTGTCGTAGAGGGGGGCGAACTGCGCGGTCTTGCCGTCGAGCAGGGCGAGCACCTCGTGCGCGAGCGACTCGCCGCCGGCGCCGCCATCGGCCCACACCGTGCACAGCGACACCGGCACGCCGAGCTTCGCGCAGTAGTCGTGCACCATCTGGAGCTCGGCGTCGGTGTCGGAGAGGCGCCGATTGATGGCCACCACCACCGGCACGCCGAACTGCCGCACGTTCTTCACGTGATGGGCGACGTGCGGCAAGCCGCGCTCGAGGGCCCCGAGGTCCTCGGTGTCGAGCTGCGACTTGGGGAGGCCACCCTGCATCTTGAGGCTGCGCACCGTGGCCACGAGCACGGCGGCCTCGGGGTTGAGCCCGCCGAAGCGGCACTTGATGTCGAAGAACTTCTCGGCGCCCAGGTCACTGCCGAAGCCGGCCTCGGTGACGACGATGTCGCCCAGCGCGAGCCCGGCGCGGGTGGCCAGCAGCGAGTTGCAGCCGTGCGCGATGTTGCCGAACGGCCCGCAGTGCAGGATGGCGGGCCCGCCCTCGAGCGTCTGCACGAGGTTGGGGCGCATGGCGTCCTTGAGCAGCAGCGTCATGGCGCCGGTGGCCCCGAGGTCGCGCGCGCGCACGGGTGCCTTGGACGCGCCGCCGGTGGTGCCCACCACGATGTTGCCCAGGCGCTGCGCGAGGTCGTCGGCGCCCGTGGCGAGGGCGGTGATGGCCATGACCTCGCTGGCGGGGATGATGACCCAGCGCTCCTCACGCACGGTGCCGTTGCCGGTGCCCACCCCGATGATCGCGTTGCGGAGCGCGCGGTCGTTCATGTCGATGGTGCGCGGCCAGGTGATGCGCTTGGTGTCGAGCCCGAGGGCATTGCCGTGATACAGGTGGTTGTCGAGCATCGCCGACAGCAGCCCGTGCGCACTCGCGATGGCGTGGAAGTCGCCGGTGAAGTGCAGGTTGATGTCATCCATGGGCACCACCTGCGACCAGCCGCCGCCGGCGGCGCCCCCCTTCACGCCGAAGACGGGCCCCAGGCTGGGTTCACGCATGCACAGCACGGCGTTCTTGCCGAGGCGACGCAGCGCCTGCGAGAGCCCGACGCTCACCGTGCTCTTGCCTTCGCCGGCGGGGGTGGGGTTGATGGCGGTGACGAGGACAAGGCGCCCCTTGGCCGGGGCCATGGCGACGTCGAGCGGGAGCTTGGCCTTGGTGCGTCCGTAGGGATCGATGTCGTCGGGGCCGAGGCCCAGGTCGGCGGCGACGTCGGCGATGGGACGCAGGCGGGCCTGCTGGGCGATCTCGATGTCCGAGGCGGGTGCGCGAAGCGGCGGGGGAGTGGTCGACACGAGGGCGGCGCCAGGGTGGCGGGAGAGGAGGGCGTGGGGAGCGTCGGCGAGCCGGATCGCGGGGGGAATGCTCCCCCCGATCCTGTCCCCGGTGCAGTTTAGGGTGATGCAGAGCTCCTATCGTGCCGCCGGGTTCGCCGCGCGTCCACCCCACCGTTGCCGTCGTCCCCTGTCGCGGTCATGACCATCGCCATCTTCGGCGCCTCCTCGCGCCTTGGACAGGAGGTCATCCGGCAGGCAGACGCCGCGGATATCCCCCTGCGTCTCCACTATCGGTCGAAGCCCTCGGAGCAGGTGCCGAGCGACTTCACGGTGGTCGTGGGTTCGCTGACCGACCCGGCGGCGGTGCGGGAGGTGCTGCGCGGGAGTGAGGTGGCGCTCGTGCTCTTCGGTCACAAACAGGATGCGCGGGTGCCGTATTGTGCGGCGGCCACCAAGGTCATCGTGCAGACGATGCGCGCGCTCGAGCAGTCGCGGCTGATCGTGGTGACCGACGCTCTCGTGGGCGAGCTGCCGGGGAACGTGGGACTGGGCGCCCGCCTCGTGAACATGTTCCAGCGGCGGTCGGCGCACGACGGCATGCTGGAGGACCGCGAGGAGCAGGAGCGTCTCGTGCGCAACAGCAAGCTGGGGGGCTGGACGCTGGTCAAGCCGCCGCGCTTCACCGATGGGCCGGCGACCCCCGTGCGCGCTGCGCCCACCGTGCCGATCGGCGTCGGGAGCAAGGTGTCGCGCGCCTCCGTGGCGCGGATGCTGCTGCAGGAGGTGCAGGTGCCGCAGTTCGCGCAACAGACCGTGTACGTCGCGGAGGGCGCGGAGATGACGAAGTAGGCTGTTGCTTCGCGGAGACGCGGAGACGCGGAAGTGGGCTGTTTCACCGCGGAGACGCGGAGGGCGCCAACGTCGTGGAGAAGTTCCTGCACCCGATGTTCCTGTTCGACGCGATCCTGCCGTTCGGCGCGGGATTGCTGTTCTGTATCTGGATGCTGTGGGACCTGCGTCGGGAGAACCAGAAGGCGGCGCAGCGGGCCGCGCAGCTGGTGACGCCCACCGTCCCGTCAGGTCAGACGCTGTCATCCCCCACCTCACCCGACATGTCCACCTGGAAGAAGATCCCGTGGGAGTCGCTTCCCATCGAGGAGATGACGCCGCTCATCGGTCGGCGCCTCATCTACACCGAGCGGCAGATGCTCGCGCACGTCTACCTCACCAAGGGGGCGATCGTGCCGGCGCACCAGCATCACAACGAACAGCTCACCTACGTGGTGAGCGGCGCGCTGCGCTTCTGGATGGATGCGGCGGCGGACAATCCCGGCGACGACTACGTCGACATCCGCGCCGGCGAGGTGCTGGTGATTCCGTCGAACGTGCGGCACCGCGCCGAGGCGCTCGAGGACACGCTCGACGTGGACATCTTCAACCCGCCGCGCGAGGACTGGATCAACAAGACCGACGACTACCTGCGCACGGGCGTGCCCATGGCGCAGGTCGACGCACCGCAGGGCTGAGGCACTCATGGATCTCGGTATTGGTGGCAAGGTCGCGTTGGTGTGCGGCGCGAGCCGGGGCATCGCGTACGCTGCGGCCGAGGCCTTCGCGCGCGAGGGGTGTGCGCTGATCATCTGCTCGCGCGACGCCGTGTCGCTCGAGGCATCGCGGGCGAAGCTGGCGGCGCAGGGTGCGCCGGTCACGGCCATCGTGGCCGACCTCGCGACGGCCGAGGGCATCGCGACGCTCGTGACACAGGCACAGGCGGCGCACGATCGCGTCGACATTCTCGTGTGCAACACCGGGGGGCCGCCGCCGGGGCCGCCCATGTCGCAGGACTGGACGGCGTGGACACAGGCCAGTGAGCTGCTGCTGCGGAGCGTCACCGAGCTCACGCGTGCCTTCGTGCCAGGCATGCAGGCGCGCGGCTGGGGGCGCGTCGTGGCCATCACGTCCATCGCGGTGAAGAAGCCGCAGGCCAACCTCATTCTCAGCAACAGCCTGCGTGCGGCGGTGACGGGCTATCTGCGCACCCTGGCGGACGAGGTGGGCAAGGACGGCGTGACCATCAACACGGTGCTGCCGGGCTTCACCGCCACCGAGCGGCTGGATGCGCTCGCGACGGCCAATGCGGAGCGCAGTGGCCAGCCGCGAGACAGCGTGTTCGCGGGGTGGGCGGCGGAATCGGCGCTCAAGCGCCTCGGTCGCCCCGATGAGCTCGGCGCGGTGATAGCTTTCCTCTGTTCCGAGCCCGCCGGTTTCGTCACCGGGCAGGCGCTCCTCGTCGACGGCGGCGCGATGAAGTCGCTGCTCTGAGCCGGTCGACGTTCCGCACCATTCGGTTGTGCACACTTTCCGCGAAGGCAGATGAGCAAGATCAGCGAGACGCAGTGGATCTGGCGCGATGGCCAGTTCATCCCGTGGGCCGACGCCACGATTCACGTGCTGTCGCACTCGGTGCAGTTCGGCTCGTCGGCGTTCGAGGGGATCCGCGCCTACAGCACGCCGCAGGGGCCGGCCATCTTCCGCCTGCGGGAGCACCTCGAGCGGCTCTTCCACTCCTGCCGCATCTATCGCATGGAAGTGCCGTGGACGATGGACCAGCTCGTCGCGGCGTCGCGTGAGCTGATCGTGCGCAACGGCCTCGAGAGCTGCTACCTGCGTCCGATGGTCGTGCGTGGCTACGGCACGGCGGGCATGGTGCCCACCGGGGCGCCCATCGAGACGTATCTCCCCTGCTGGCCGTGGGGGGCGTACCTCGGTGACGAGGCGCTCGAGGCCGGCGTGGACGCGTGCGTGTCGAGCTGGCATCGCGTCGAGCCCAACACGATCCCGGCGATGGCGAAGATCGCCGGCAACTACCTCAGCGGGCAGCTCATCAAGATGGAGGCGATGGCGAACGGCTATGCCGAAGGCATCGCGCTCTCACCCAGCGGCATGGTGAGCGAGGGCTCGGGGCAGAACGTCTTCATCGTGTCGAAGGGGACGCTCATCACGACGCCGCTCGATGGCAGCATCCTGGGGGGCATCACGCGCGCCACCATCATGCAGTTGGCCGAGGACGCCGGCATCCCGGTGCGCGAGCTGCACATTCCGCGCGAGATGCTGTACATGGCCGACGAGGTGTTCTTCACCGGCACCGCGGCAGAGCTCACGCCGGTGCGCAGCGTCGATCGCATCCAGATCGGGGCCGGGCGCGTGGGCCCCATCACGAAGCAGTTGCAGGTGGAGTATCTCGGCATCGCCAAGGGCACGCTTCCCGATCGGCACGGGTGGCTGACGCACTGCCGCTGAGCGCACGCGGTCAGGCACAGGCGATGGCAGTCTCGGACACCTACAGGGCGTTCGTGGTGGAGCAGCTCGGCCGGGTGCTCCCCGAGGTGCGGGCGCGCGCGATGTTCGGTGGTGTGGGCGTGTACTCGACGACGCTGTTCTTCGCGCTCATCGACGACGATGTGTTGTACTTCAAGGTCGACGACCGCACGCGGCCGGAGTACGAAGCCCGGCAGATGCCGCCGTTCCGGCCCTTCGGTGAAGGGGGCGAGGTGATGCAGTACTACGAAGTGCCGGCCGACGTGCTCGAGGATGAGGACGCGCTGCGGCGCTGGAGTGAGGCCGCGGTCGACGTCGCCCGTCGCGCGAAACAGCGGCGGGGTCGACGGGGCGCGTGACCCGGGTAGGCGCGCGGCAGGTGTGGGCCCTCGTGGCGATCGCGATCGCCGGACACCTGCTGGTGAACGTCATCACGCCGTTCGGCGTCCACCGCGATGAGCTGCTCTATCGGGCGATGGGCACGCATCTGCGCCTCTGGCGCATGGACTTCCCGCCGTTCATCGCGCTCGTGGCCAATCTGCAGCGCGTGCTGCTCGGCGATGCGTTGTGGGCGATGCGCCTGCTGCCCGCGATCGCGGGCGGGGCGCTGCTGTGGTGTGTGGCCGCCGGCGTGCGGATCGTGTCGCCGCTCCGGGCGGTATCCGTCGCAGCGCTCGTGTGCGCCATGCTCCTGCTGCTCGGGGCGCCGGTGTTCCTGCGCCCGGCCAACCTGCTGCAGCCCGTGGTGTTCGACCAACTATGGTGGACACTGGCCCTCCTCGCGCTGGCCCAGCGCCTCCGCACCGACGGCACGCATTGGTGGCTGGCCGTCGGGGCGGCGCTCGGTCTCGGCCTGCTCACCAAGTTCAGCATCGTGTTCATTGGCGTCGGCATCGTGGTCGGTGTGCTGGCGACGCCGCTGCGTCGCGACCTGCGCACGCCGTGGCCGTACCTGGCGCTGCTCCTCGCGCTCGTGATCGGCGCGCCGTCGCTGGTGGGGCAGTGGCGGCTGGACTTCCCCATCGGATGGCAGTTGCGCGACCTGGCCGCCGTGCAGCTCGAGCGACGCAGCATCGTCGCCTTCGTGGCGGAACAGCCGCTCACGGTGGGTCCGGTGGCGTTCGCTGTCGCGATGACCGGCCTGTGGTGGCTGTGGCGTGCGGCGCACGTCTCGGACGGCCGACCGGTGTCGTATCGCGCCATTGCCGTCGCCGTGCTCGTGAGCTGGCTGCTGCTGACCGTGCAGCGCGGCAAGGGCTACTACGGCGCGCCGGTGTATCCGGTGCTGCTGGCTGCCGGTACCTGCGCGCTGGCCGCATGGCGAAGGTGGCTGCCACCGCTGGCAGCGGCGGTCCACATCGCGTTCGCGGTCATCGCCCTGCCGATCGCCCTGCCCATCCTCTCGCCGGCGCGCACGGTGCAGTGGGCGGCACGACTGGGCGTGGCCGAGGCCACGCGCACCAACACCGGCGGCCAGCTCGCGCTGCCGCAGGATTTCGCCGACATGCTGGGCTGGCGCGAGCAGGCGGTCGCCGTGGCCGAGGCATTTCGCGCCCTGACCCCGGCCGATCAGGACGTCGTGGTGATCGGCGCCAGCAACTACGGGCGCGCCGGTGCGCTCGACCTGTACGGTCCCGCGCTGGGGCTGCCGCCCGTGGTGAGTGGCGCGGGGAGCTGGTGGTACTGGGGGCCCGGCGTGCGCCGCGGCGATGTGCTGCTGGTCCTCACCGATCACGAGCGTGATCTCGCCGACGCCTTCCGGCAGTGCGTCCGACTGCGCACCGTGGGGACGCCTTGGGGAGTGGAGGAGGAGCGCGCCGTGGCCCTGGTGCGCTGCGACGGACCGAAGCAGCCGCTGCAGGCCATGTGGGCCGCGTTCGACCCGGCACGCCCGTGACGGCCGCATGAGCGGCGGGTCCGAGTGGGGCGGCGTCCCCGATCCGGCTAGCTTGTACGCATGACTTCGCTGCTGGTCATCCGCCGGGCCCGCGAGGACGACGCGGCCGAGCTGTCCGTGTTCGCCGAGCGTGCGTTCGTGCAGGCGTTCGGGGCGCAGAACGACCCCATCGACCTGCACCTGTACATCAGCGAGGCGTTCACGCCGGCCAGGCAACTGCAGGAGCTGAGCACGCCGGGCGTGACCTGCCTGCTGGCCGACTGCGACGGCACGATGGTGGCGTATGCCATGCTGCGTGCCGCGGCGCCGCACCATCTGGTGCAGGCCGATGCGCCCATGGAGCTGCAGCGCTTCTACGTGGACGCCGGATGGCATGGCCGCGGGCTGGCGGCGTCGCTCATGGAGGCGGTGCTGGAGGAGGCCCGCACGCAGGGCGCGGATACGCTGTGGCTCGGGGTGTGGGAGCAGAACCCGCGCGCCATCCGCTTCTACGAAAAGCAGGAATTCACGGACGTGGGGTTCCATGAATTCCTGCTCGGGAAGGACCTGCAGCGCGACCGCGTGATGACGCGGCGCGTCACGCCGCAGTCGTAGCCGTCGTCGCCGCCGCCGGGGCGCTCAGCGCCCCTTGACCTTCTGCATGGGCATGGGGACATCGCGCCGGCGCTGCGGCACCGGCTGCGCGGGGACGTCCATGGTGTTGGGCATGTGCGGCGTGCCGCGGTGGCACATGGTGCACGTGACCTTCGGGATCTCGTCGTCGAGCTCCTTCACGTTGACGAGGTACTTCGCGTTCACGTCGCGCTGCATGCGCTCCATCTGCCGGGCGATGACCTTGTTCTTGCGTTCGTCGCTGGCCCAGTTGCCGTTCTCCATGTGGCAGTTGGTGCACAGGAACGACATGCTGCGGCTGTAGTCGACGTCCATCATCTCGAGGAACGCCTTCGCGGGCATGTCCTTGTGCAGCTTGACGTTCTTGAAGACGGTGCCGGCCGGTTCGTTCTCGCGCCCCTTGATGGTGGCGAGCACCTCGGCGATGGCCTGCTTGCGCAGCGTGTCGAGGCGCATGGGGCTCGGCGGTGCCGGGCGCGGGCGGGCGGGTTGCGCTGCGCCCCCGGCCGGGGCGGCTCCCGCAGGCGCCGGCGCTTGGGCGACGGGCGTAGCGGTGGCGGCGGTGCCCGAGCTGGAGCGGGCGCAGGCCACGACGGTGAGGGCGACGGCAGTGCCGGCCACGATGACAAGACGCATCGGAAGTCCGTGAGGGTGGAGGAACCTGCAATATGGCGTGGCCGAATGAACGGCGGATGAGCGCGATGGAGGCGTGGCGGGCGCTACCGCTTCCGCGCCAGAATCGTGCCGCGGCAGGTGATGGCGCCGCAATGACAGGGATAGCGACGCTTGGCGGCCGGGGTGTGCCGCTCGTCGAGCACGAAGGCGTAGTCGTAGACCAGCTCCTCGCCCACCTCGATGTCCTGCAGTGTCTCGATCCAGAGGCGACCGTCGTCGACCACCACATCGCAGTTGGGGGCGCAGGAGTGGTTGAGGAAGCGCGCCTCGTTGCCGTTCACCGACGCGTCCACGACGACGTGATCGTCGATCGCGAAGAGGTACGTGTGGTGCCGCGTCTCGCCGCCGGTGTCCGGATAGCGCGCCTCGGCCTCGGCGGGTGTGAGCCGCTCACCGGCGTACTCGATGAGACGGACGCCGGCCGCGATGGGCCGGGTGGCGAAGGCGCCGAGTCCCTGGATGGGGGAGGCGCGGACTTCGAAGGGGAGGGAAGACGAGGGCACGCTGCAATCTGGTCCCGCGCGTGTCGGCCGGTAGTATTCACCGATGCCGTTCGGGGTCGCTGCCCCGGGATGCCGGACCGGCGCCGCACTTCCCTCCCCACACGTGTGCATTCCGTGGAGTCGTCGTGATCCAGAGCAGTCCCAAGTCGCAGACCCAGTACGACGTCATCGTGGTCGGTTCGGGTGCCGGCGGTGGCATGGCCGCCTACCAGCTCGCGGTCGCGGGCCTCAAGGTGCTCGTGCTCGAAGCCGGCCGCAGCTACGACCCCGTGCGCGAGACGCCGATGTTCAAGCTCCCGCGCGAGGCGCCGCTCATGGGCGCCGGCGGGCGCGAGAAGCCCTTCGGCTTCTATGACGCCACCGTCGATGGCGGCTGGGAGGTGCCGGGCGAACCGTACACCAATGCGCCGGGCACCGACTTCCGCTGGTGGCGCGCGCGCATGATGGGCGGCCGCACGAATCACTGGGGACGCATCTCGCTCCGCATGGGCGAGTACGACTTCAAGCCCAAGACACGCGACGGCCTCGGCGCCGACTGGCCCCTCGCGTACAAGGACCTCGCGCCGTACTACGACAAGACCGAGATGCTCATCGGCGTGTACGGCGGCGACGACGACCTCGAGAACACGCCGCGCTCATCGCCGGGCGTGCTCATGCCGGCGCCGGCGCCGCGCGTCGTCGAGATGCTCGTGAAGAAGCACGCGACCCCCATGGGCATTCCGGTCATTCCGGCGCACCTCGCCATCATGACGCAGCGCCAGAACGCCGACCGCCTGCCCAAGCTGCTGCATCCGGGCAACGCGCTCGCACAGCGGGTGCTGCGCCAGTCGATGCTGTCGCGTCAGGCGTGCTTCTATGCCACACCGTGCGGCTGGGGGTGCAGCATCAAGGCCAACTTCCAGAGCACCACCGTGCTGCTGCCGCCGGCGCTCGCCACCGGCAACGTCGACATCGTGCCCGATGCGATGGTGCGCGAGGTGACCATCGGCAAGGATGGGCGCGCGACGGGCGTCAACTACATCGACAAGCGCACGCGTCAGGACCGGCATGTCGGCGCGCGCGTGGTCGTGCTCGCGGCCAGCGCCGCGGAAACCGCGCGCATCCTGCTCAACTCGAAGTCGTCGCAGTTCCCGCAGGGCGTGTCGAACTCGAGCGGCCTGGTGGGCAAGTATCTCATGGACACCGTCGGCGCGGGGCTCGGCGGACAGATTCCGGCGCTCGAGAACCTGCCGCCGTACAACAACGACGGCGCGTCCGGCATGCACCAGTACATCCCGTGGTGGCTGTACAAGGAGCAACTGGGCGGCAAGCTCGACTTCGCACGCGGCTACCATGTGGAATTTGGTGGCGGCCGCGGCATGCCGGGCGGCGGCTCGATGAACTCCATCGAGGGGCTCACGCAGGGCGCGTACGGCAAGGCGTTCAAGGAGGCCGCGCGGCGCTACTACGGCTCGTACGTGTGGTTCGACGGCCGCGGCGAGATGATCCCCAACGAGGACAGCTTCTGCGAGATCGACCCCGAGGTGGTGGACCAGTGGGGCATCCCCGTGCTGCGCTTCCACTGGAAGTGGTCGGATCATGAGCTCAAGCAGGCCGTGCACATGCAGAAGACCTTTGCCGAGATCATCACGGCGATGGGCGGCAAGCCGACGAGTCAGCCGCAGACTGACGGCAGCCGTGCGATCGCGCGTGGCGGGCAGATCATCCACGAAGTGGGCACCTGCCGCATGGGCGACGATGCGCGCACGTCGGTGCTCAACCCGTACTGCCAGTCGTGGGACGTGAAGAACCTGTTCGTGACCGACGGCGCGCCCTTCGTCTCGAACGCCGACAAGAACCCGACGTTGTCGATCCTCGCGCTCGCGTGGCGCACGACCGACTACCTGCTCGACCAACTCGCGAAGAAGGAGATCGGCTGATGGACGACGAGACGCCCACCCCGGTCGGGCGCCGCGACGCGCTCAAGGCGCTCGCCGCCACCGCCAGCCTGCCGATCCTCACCAGCCTGCCGCTCGACGAGCTCGAGGCGCAGGCCAAGGTGGCAGCACCCGCCGCGCCGGCCACCCCCGGTGCGCAACCCGCGCGGCCGCGGTCCGGACCCCGCGGTGATGCGTGGGACCCCGATCTCCTCCGCCCGAAGAAGGACTGGCCGCGCAAGCTCACGACGGCCGAGATGGCGACGCTGGGTGCACTGGCCGACATGATCATCCCGGCCGATGCGAAGTCGCCGAGCGCGACGGCGGTGGGGGCGCACCACTACATCAACGAGCATGTCAGCGCGCCGTTCGACAACAATGCGCGCGACCTGGTGCGCATCCGCGGCGGCGTGAGCTGGCTCAACCTCGAGAGCCAGCAGCGCTTCGGGAAGCCCTTCACCGGGCTCACGGTGGCGCAGAAGACCGCCATCTGCGACGACATCTGCTACCTGCCCAAGGCGAAGCCCGGCTATCAGGCCGGCGCCCGCTTCTTTTCGCTCGTGCGCAATCTCACCGCGACGGGTTTCTACGCCAGCGACGCCGGCATGAAGGACATCGGCTATGTGGGCAATGTGGCGCTGCCGGAGTGGAAGCTGCCGCCGCTGGAGATTCGGCAGAAGCTGGGGCTCGAGTAGCGACACGCTGGAAATCGGCCGGCGTCCGACGGGGGGCGCCGGCATCCACTAGCTTTCGGGATGGACACCTCCGACAGTACCCACGTCGACACCGGCAGCTTCGCCGCGCTCGGCATTGACCCTCGCATTGCCGAGGCGCTGCAGGCGCTTGGCTACGAAGAGCCCACCCCCGTGCAACGCGCGGCCATCCCGTCGTTGCTCGAGGGACGTGACGTGCTGGCCCAGGCGGCCACCGGCACCGGCAAGACCGCCGCGTTCGCGCTGCCCCTGCTGACCCGCCTCGGCGCGTCGAGCCGCGCGCGGACGGCGCCGGGGGTGCTCATCCTCGTCCCGACGCGCGAGCTGGCCATGCAGGTGGCCGAGGCGGTGCACCGCTACGGCAAGCCGCTCGGCCTGCACGCGCTGGCGGTGTACGGCGGGGCGAGCATGGAGCAGCAGGTGCGCGCACTCCGTCGCGGCGTCGATGTCGTGGTGGCCACACCGGGGCGCGCCCTCGACCACATCCGCCGCGAGACGCTGCAGCTCGCGACGCTGCAGTCGGTGGTGCTCGACGAAGCCGACGAGATGCTCGACATGGGCTTCGCCGAGGAGCTGGAGGCGATCCTCTCGGCCACGCCGCCCACACGGCAAACGGCGCTGTTCAGCGCGACGCTGCCGCCGCGCATCGCCGGCATCGCCCAGCGGCACCTGCGCAACGCGGTGCCCGTCACCGTCGAGCGGGAAGTGGTGGCCGATGGCGAGACGGCGCGCGTGCGGCAGGTGGCGTACGTGGTGAGCCGCGCCTTCAAGATGCCGGCGCTCGCGCGCGTGCTCGACATCGAGCAGCCCACCAGCGCGATTGTGTTCTGTCGCACCCGCACCGAGGTGGACGAACTGAGCGAGACGCTGGGGGCGCGCGGGCTGCGCGCCGATGCGCTGCACGGCGGCCTGTCGCAGGACCAGCGCGACCGCGTCATGCAACGCTTCCGTGCCAAGCGCGTCGAGCTGCTGATCGCCACCGACGTGGCGGCGCGTGGCCTCGACGTGAAGCACGTGAGTCATGTGGTCAACTTCGATGTGCCGGCCGACGCCGAGACGTACGTGCACCGCATCGGGCGCACGGGTCGTGCAGGACGCGAGGGGGTGGCGATCACGCTGGCCGAGCCACGCGAGCATCGACTGCTGCGCAACATCGAGCGGCAGACGGGGCAGCGCATCGAGGTGAGCCAGGTGCCCACGGTCGCCGACCTGCGGGCGCACCGGCGCGAGCTGCTGCGTGCCACGCTGCGCGAGGCCGTGCTGGCGGGCGGGCTCGAGCCGTTCCAGGGGATCGTGGAGTCGCTGGCCACGGAGATCGACATCATGGATCTCGCGGCCGCGGCCGTGAAGCTCGTGGCGACGCAGGACGATGGCGACGAGCCGGAGATCCCGGGTGCGGTGGTGCGTGAGCCGCGCGAAGGGAGTGGCGCGCGCGAGGGCGGTCGTGAGCGCGGCGCGCGCGACGGCCGCGAGGCGCGCACCCCACGGGCCGCGCGACGCGACCAGCCGTGGAGCGCGGTCACGCTGTGGATCAGCGCGGGGCGCAAGCTGGGCATCCGCCCCGGCGACCTCGTCGGAGCCATCGCGAACGAAGCGGGGCTCGACGCGAGCGAGATCGGCTCGATCCAGATCGCCGATGGCTTCTCGACCGTCGAGGTACCTGAGGCGCGCGCCGAGGACGTGATCGCGGCCGTGAAGCGCGGCAAGGTGAAGGGGAAGAAGGTGCAGGTGCGGCGGGATCGGCGCCGGTGATGATGCGCGGGACGCTCGACGACGCCTGCACGGCCCTCGCGCAGGTCCATGTGTTGCCCGACGAGCCGCCCTCGGTGTCGCTCTACGAGGTTGCGCGCATCGTCACGGCCGCCCTCGACATCGAGCGGTTCGGCGTGTGGTGCACGACGGAAGACCGATCGGCGATCCGGCTGTACTTCCTGTACTGTCGTTCCACAGACTCGGTGTCCGACGGGACCATCCTGCGGAAGCAGGAGTTCCCGCGGTACTTCGAGGCGCTCGACGGTCGCGCGATCTCCATCGAGGACACGGCGGTCGACCTCGCGGCCAGCGACCTGCGCGAGTCGTACCTGGAACCGCTCGGCATTGGCGCCCTGCTCGACGCGCCACTCTACGCCGACGGCGAACCGGCCGGCATGGTCTGTCACGAGCATGTCGGTGGGCCGCGCCAGTGGAGCAGCGAAGAGCGGCTGTTCGTGGCCACCGTGGCGGACAACGTGAGCCGGCTGCTCGAGGTGCTGCAGCGGCAGCGCGCCGAGCAGAACCTGCGGGCGTTCCGCGAGGAGCTGCGCGCGCTCAACCGGCTCGAGGAGATGGCGCGCATCGCGTCCGGCGTCGCGCACGACCTGCGCAACATCCTCACCATCGTGCTCGCCAACGCCGAGCTGCTGGACGATGAGCTGCCGGCAGGACAGGACCGCGCGCCCGTCGAGGCGATCCGTCGTGAGATCGGGCGCGGTCGTGACCTCGCGCGTGAACTCATGGACTTCGGGCGCCGTGTCGCTGGGCGCCCGGCGGTGCAGACCGTGCGCGCCTTCGTGGAGACCGTCGTGCGCGGCGCCGCCCCCACGCTCGACGGCTGCACGGTGGACGTCGTCGACCACGGCGCGGTGAGCCGGGTGTTCATCGACCCGACCGATTTCGAGCGGGTGCTGGTGAACCTGCTCTACAACGCCCGTGACGCGATGAGCGGGCAGGGCACCATCCGCATCGAGCTGTCGACCGTGCGTGGCGTGCGCCATTCACCGTCGCTCGGACGGGCCGTGCGCGTGAGCGTGTGCGACACCGGGATCGGCATGGACGCGGACACGCGTCTGCGCATCTTCGAGCCGTTCTTCACGCGCAAGACTCAGGGCACCGGGCTCGGGCTGTGCATCGTGCAGCAGGTCGTCACGCGCGCCGGTGGCGTGGTCGAAGTGGAGAGCGAACCCGGGCGCGGCACCAGCGTGCATGTGCTCCTCCCCGCCATCGACTGAGGTGCGGGCGTGACCACCAACCCGCTCGCGCTCACCGAGTCGCAGCGCGCCGTGCTGCGCACCGCGCGCCTGCTGTTCGTCGCCATCGCCAACGAGATCATCGGCGTGCTGCTGCTGGTGGCACTGGTGGCGCTGTCGCGCCCGACCACGCAGGCCGAGGCCAATGCGCTGGCGCAGCAGATGGGCGCGTGGGAGGGGCCGTTGAGTGGCTTCGTGCTCACCCTGTTCGGTGCGCGCTTCATCGCGCGCCGCACGCCGCATCCCCTGCGCGACGGGCTCACGCTCGGTGTCGTGGCGGCGGTGCTCGATGGCGCGCTGCTGGCGATGTCGGGGGTGCCGTTCGCGTGGCTGTACGTGTTCAGCAACGCCGGGCGTGTGCTGGCCGGTGGGTTGGGTGGGTGGTGGGCGACGCGACGCACTTCATGACGAGCGCCGCCTGGCGTCGTGCCGCCGGCGAGTTCGACCAGGAGGTGGAGGCGTTTGCGGTCGCGATCGCGGATATCGACCCCGCGCGGTGGACCACGCCCCGTGCGCCGGGACGGTGGAGCTGCGCGGCCCTCGCGCTGCACGTCTGCCGCGCGTACGAGTTCGGCGTATCCGCCGCGCGCGGTGAGGGCGGCATGCGCCTCCTCGTCTCGCCCGTCGCGGCGTGGTTTGCCCGCTCGACGGTGCTCCCCGTGCTGCTCGCCCTGCGTCGCTTTCCGCGCGACGCACCGGCACCGCGCGAGGTGGTCCCCGACGCCGAGGAAGCGGTCGCCTTCGACCAGCCGGCCATGGTGATGCGCCTGCGCGCGTCGTCGGCTCTCGCCCTGCAGGCGTTGCAGGATGCGGCGCGCACCACGCCGTCCCGGCGCATCCAGCACGCCTACTTCGGACCACTCACCCCTCGTGTCACCGTGCGCCTGCTGTCGGCGCACACTCGGCATCATCGCGGGGGCATGGTGGCCTGATGGTGGGTACGGCACCCACCCCGCCGCGCCTCACGGCTGACACGCTCGCCGCCGGTACCCGGGCGCTCGCCCGCCGCGAGCCCGCCTTCGCGCGCATCGTCGCCCAGCATGGCCCGCCACCACTCTGGGTGCGCGCGCCCGGCTTCGCCACGCTGGTGCGCCTCATCCTCGAGCAGCAGGTGTCGCTCGTGTCGGCACGCGCCGTGTGGCTCCGCCTGCGCACCGCCGCAGGCGCCGTCTCCGCCAGGCGCGTCTACGACCTGGGCGAGCAGCGGCTGCGCGAGGTGGGGTGCACGCGACAGAAGGCGTCGTACGTGCACGGCCTCGCGGCGGACATCGTGACGCGGCGCCTGTCGCTCGCGCGTCTCGCCACGATGCCCGACGATGCCGCGCGCGCCACGCTGCTGTCGATCCGCGGCATCGGCCCGTGGACGGCCGACGTGTATCGCCTGGTGGCGCTGCGCGCGCTCGACGTGTGGCCCCCGGGCGATGTGGCGCTCGCGGATGCGGCGCATCGGGTGTTCGACTGGCCCGCGCGCCCGGCGCAGGACGCCCTCACCGCGCACGCCGAGCAGTGGGCGCCGTGGCGGTCAGTGGCCGCGCGGCTGCTCTGGCACCACTACCTGTCGGTGCGCGCCGCGCGTTGAGTGTGCCGCGCACGCGTGCCGCGCGCCACCTCGGTGGCCAACGCGTCGAGGCGCGCGTCCCAGAACCCGCGGAACTGCGCCAGCCACGCATCCACCTGCTGCAGCGGCGCCGCATCCACCCGATACAAGCGGCGCGTGCCGTCGGCGCGCACCTGCGCGAACCCGCTGTCGCGCAGCACGCGCAGGTGCTGCGACACGGCCGGCTGCGAGATGCCGAACTCCTGCTGGATCACCTCGACGAGATCGCCCGAGCTGTGCTCGCCCGCAGCGAGCAGCTCGAGGAGGCGCCGGCGCACCGGATCGCCGAGGACGTCGAAGGCGTGCATGTGGTGCGGGCCTGCCGCGTCAGGCGGGCGGGACGCCGGTGTAGAACGCCGTCGTGCGCGCCGCAGCCGCGCGCGCGGCGGTCGCGTCGGTGCCGGCGGCGATCGACGCCTCGCCCCACGCCTCGCTGCTGAGCGTGTAGAAGCGGCGCCCTTCGTCGCTCATCATCCACGCCATCGCGGTCTCGGGTGTGACCGACGCATCGCCCGCCACGTGCAGCGCGAGGCCAAGCAGTCCACCTTCCCACCCCACCCCCACGGCGCCCGGGCCGTACTGCGTCCAGAACTCGTCTGGCACCGCCGCCTCATGCTCGAGCGTGAGGCGCGTGCGCTCCGCCGTTTCGGCGGTGAGGGTGACCGTCACCCAGCTCACCTGCCCCTGCATGCCCCACGTGACCCGCACGCGTTGCGGCGGTTCGCAGGCGAGAATCTCGCCGCCGGCGTTCCCCTGGAACTGGAAGTGTCCGCCGACACGCAGGTCGCCACTGATGGGCAGGAACCAGCGCGGGATGCGCTCCCCATTCGTGAGCGCGTCCCACAGGTCGTCGATATCGGTGGCGTAGGTGCGGGTGGCCGTCAGCACGCGCAGGGTCGTGCCGTCCTGCTCGCGGCTGGTGAGCGTGCGCTGCACTGCGCCGAGGTGATGGGAGAGGTCGAGCGGCATGGTGGGGTGGCGGGTGGAGCGAGAATATAAGTGAACGCTAATATAAGACAAGGCCGCGTGACCAGCGGCGCGCGGTGCGGGCCCAGCGGCAGGTCGTCACGCTTGTCGTGGCGCGCGGGCGCGTGGAGCTTCCGACGATGCCTACTCCACTCCGGCGGCGCCCGTGGCGCGCCCGCGCCCGCATCGTGGGCGCCTGCATCGTGGGCGCCTGCGGGGCGCTCGCGGCCGTCAGCACGGCACTCCCCGCGCAGCCAGTCGACACGACGTGGATCCGCGCGCACTACCGCAAGGTCGAAGCGCGCATCCCCATGCGCGACGGCGTGAAGCTGTTCACGTCGGTGTACATCCCGCGCGACACGGGCGGCAAGCGCTTCCCGATCCTCCTGTCGCGCACGCCGTACAGTGCGCAGCCGTACGGCGACGTCATGCGCGCGTCGCTCGGGCCCAGCGGCAATCCGCGCTTCGCGCGCGACGGCTACATCTTCGTCACGCAGGATGTGCGCGGGCGCTACCTGTCCGAAGGCAACTTCACCAGCATGACGCCGCACATCGCGAACAAGCGGCCGGGGCAGGTGGACGAGAGCACCGACACGTACGATACGATCGCCTGGCTGCTCGCGAACGCGACACCCAACAACGGACGGGTGGGGATCTACGGCACGTCGTGGCCGGGGTTCTACGCCACCGCGAGCTGCATCGATGCGCATCCGGCGCTCGTGGCCTGCTCACCGCAGGCGCCGATGACCGACGTGTGGATGGGCGACGACAACTTCCACAACGGCGCGTTCCTGCTGGCCCACAACTTCGGCTTCTTCTACCGCTTCGGTCGCCCCGACGGCAGCGCTCCCGGCGTCGAGCGCGGCAGCCGGCTCGACATCGGCCCCGATGCCTACGCGTACTACCTGCGACTCGGCGCCGTGGGCACGGCGGCGCGGCGGCTCATGACGCGCGACTCGTCGCCGGTGTGGTACGAGTTCGCGCCGCACGTCACGTACGACCAGTACAACCAGGACCGCGACATCAGCCGGCATGTGAAGGACATGAAGCCGGCCATGCTCATCGTGGGTGGCCACTTCGACACGGAAGACCTGCAGGGGCCGTGGCGCACCTGGCGGGCGGTCGAGCGGCTCTCGCCCGGCAACAACGCGCGCCTCATCGTCGGGCCGTGGTCGCACGGCGGCTGGTCGCGTGGTGATGCCAACACGCTCGGTGTGCAGCGCTTCGGCAGCGCGTCGCTGGGCACGTACTTCCGTGATTCGGTGGAGTACCCGTTCTTCGCGCATCACCTGGCCGGCGGTCCCGATCCGCGCCTGGCCGAGGCGACGGTGTTCGAGACCGGCACGAACGTGTGGAAGCAGTACGACGTGTTTCCGCCGGCCAACGCCGCGCGGCGGACGCTGTATTTCCACCCGAACGGCCGGCTGGCGTTCACGCCGCCCCCGGCCGCGAGCGGTGCGGCGGCGTACGACAGCTACGTGAGCGACCCCATGAAGCCGGTGCCCACAATGGACCGCATCGAGGGGCAGGGGATGCCGCGCGACTATATCGTGGCCGATCAGCGCTACGCGTCGCGGCGTCCCGATGTGCTCACCTATGTCACCGACGTGCTCACCGAGGACGTGACCATCGTGGGCCCGGTCCGCCCGGCGCTGCACGTGGCCACCAGCGGCACCGACGCCGACTTCATGGTCAAGCTCATCGACGTCGAGCCCGATTCCGCGCGCAACCTGCCGAACGACGAGCCGGGTTTCCTGCGCGCCGGCGCGCAACTGCTCATTCGCGGCGAGCCGTTCCGCGCCCGCTTTCGTCGCAGTTGGCAGACGCCGGTGCCCTTCGTGCCCAACATGGTGGATTCGCTCGCCTTCGACATGCCCGACGTGAACCACACCTTTCGTCGCGGACATCGCATCATGGTGCAGGTGCAGAGCACCTGGTTCCCCTTCATCGAGCGCAACCCGCAAACGTTCGTCCCGAACATCTTCGAGGCGAAGCCCTCGGACTATCGCACGGCCACCATGCGCGTGTATCGCGCGGCGGCGCATCCGTCGCGGGTCGAGGTGCGCACACTCAAGTGAGGACCTGCCCGTGACCCCACCGTCTGCCACGCCACCGCCGGTCACCGTCGAGAAGATCCACCCCACGCTGCGCGTGGCCGACCTCGCCGCCGCGATCGACTACTACACGACGAAGCTCGGGTTCACCGAGGGGTTCCGGTGGGGCGACCCACCGGCGTTCGGCGGCGTGAACCTCGGCGGCGTGCAGCTCTTCCTCGATGCCAATGACGGACCGCCCAGCGGACCCGGCAGCGTGTTCTTCGTCGTCGACGACGTCGACCTGCTGCACGCGCACCATGTCGCGCAGGGCGTTCCCATCGCGCACCCCATCGGTGTGCGCGACTACGAGATCCGCGACTACACGGTGCGCGACCGTGATGGGCACTTCCTCACCTTCGGCAGCTACGCGGCCGTCATCGACCCCTCGATGGTCATCGAGCGCGTCGATGTGCCCGTGCGCCTCGAGAAGCGACTCGCCGCCGTCCTGCAGGAGTTGGCGGAGGTGAAGGGCATGAGCCTCTCGAGCGTGCTCGAGGAGACGCTGTTGCACACGTTCGAACCCCTCGGCGACGGCGTCGCGAGCCCGCACACGAAGGCGCAGCTCCGCGCCATCCAGGCCCTCAAGGCGAAGCACGGCATCGACTACGACTGCCATGCGAGCTATCGCTTCACGGAAGCGCCACCGGCGTGACGGCAGCGTGAGTGCGACGCGCCCCGCGCGACTGGCGCGGCTGTTCACGCCCGCCCGCCTCGTCGCGGCTGCGTGGCTCCTCCCCGCCATCCTGAGCGGGTTCGAGGGCGTCATCCAGGCGCAGTTCACCGGCGAGGCGCGGAGCTGGCGACAGGTCCTCTTCAACTCGCTCGACTGGTTGGTGTACGCGTTCCTCACGCCCGGTGTGTTCGCGCTGGCGCGGCGGTGGCCGCTCACCGCGCCGCCCTTCTGGCGCCGCGCGCTCGCCCAGTTCGGCGGCGCCCTCCTCTTCTGCGCTGCCTGGGCCGTGCTGGGCACCGCGCTGCGCGCGGTCATCCAGCCGGAGATGCTCCGCGGCGGGGTCGCGCTGTACATGCTGCGCTGGTTCGTGATCACGCTCCCGTTCGGGGTGGCCGTGTACCTCGCGCTGGTGGGCGTGGAGCACGCGTTGTTCGCCGTGGCCGAGGTGCGGGCGCGCGATGTGCGCATGGCGCGCCTCGCGGAGCAGCTGTCGGAGGCGCGGCTGAGCGCGCTCGAGGCACGCGTCAATCCGCATTTCCTCTTCAACAGCCTCAATACCATCACTGTGCTCGTGCGCGACGGCGACGCGCGTGCCGCGACGCAGGTCATCGAGCAGCTCAGCCTCGTGCTGCGCGCGTCGCTCGACGCGGCCGCGCCGTCGGACGTGACGCTGCGAGAGGAGCTGGAGGTCACGCAACACTATCTCGCGGTGGAGACAGCGCGCTTCCCCGACCGCCTGCGCGTGACGCTCGATGTTGCCCCGGACGCCCTCGAGGGCCACGTGCCCCGTCTCGCCGTGCAGCACCTGGTCGAGAACGCCATCCGCCACGGGGTCGCACCGCGCATCGATGCGGGCCACCTGCACGTGGCAGCACGTCGCGACGGCACCGCGCTCGTCGTGACGGTGACGGACGACGGGCCAGGGGTATCCACCGCCGAGTGGCCGGCCGGACATGGCCTCGCAGGCACCGTCGAGCGCCTCGCGACGCTGTACGGACCCGCCGCGCAGCTCCATGTGGGTGCGCGCACCGATGGGCAGCGCGGCGCGCAGGCCACGCTGCGCCTGCCGTGGCGCGCACACGCCGCCGCTGGGTCACCCGACACGCACGAGCCATCCCGTGGCTGAGTGGCGCGTGCTCATTGCCGACGACGAGCCGGCGGCGCGGCGTGGCGTACGGCAGTTGCTCGCGCCATATCCGGACTTCGCGGTGGTGGGCGAGTGTCGCGACGGTGCGGACGTGCTCGTGCAGCTCGATCGGCTACAGCCCGATGTGGTGTTCCTCGACGTGCAGATGCCCGAACTGAGCGGGCTGGAGGTCGTCGCGCAGCGCAGGCCGGAGACGCTCCCCGCGATCGTCTTCCTCACGGCGTACGACCGCTATGCGCTCGCGGCATTCGACGCGGCCGCCCACGACTACCTCGTGAAGCCGGTGGGTGAGGCACGCTTCGCCGAAGCCATGCGGCGCCTCACGGAACGCCTCGCACGACGCGCGCCCGCCACACCGCCGGCGCCACTGCACGCGGCATCGGGGGTCGCGGCCGTTCCGGAACGACTGCTCGTCAGCTCGGCACATGAGACCATCCCCGTCGCGCCGGCCGACATCGCCTGGGTGGAGGCGGCGGGCAACTATGCGCAGGTGTGGGTCGCCGGCAAGCCGTACCTGTTGCGCGAGCCGCTCGCGCGTCTCGCGACGCGTCTCGCGCCGGCGGGCTTCGTGCGCGTGCACCGGGGCGCGCTCGTGCGGCTGGGCGCGGTGCGGGCCTGGCGCGTGACCGGGGACGGCGGCCTGATGTTGACACTCGACGGCGCGCGCCGCGTAGGAGTGTCGCGGCGCCGACGCGCCGATATCCTCTCCCTGCTCAAGGCACTTGGTCAGTGACTCCTGACATCCAGCCGGTGCGCCGCATGCACGACGGCGACCATGACGAGGTGGTGCGCATGCGCTGCGCGCTCTGGCCCGACGCCACGGCCGCGGAGCACGCCGAAGAGGTGCGCGAGACCGCGGCACGTGACGACCTCGTCGTGTTGGTCGCGCCACGCGCCACCGGTGGCCTGGCCGGCTTCGCCGAGGTGGGCACGCGCGCGTATGCCGAAGGGTGCGACACGAGCCCCGTCGGCTTCCTCGAAGGGTGGTACGTCGACGACGACCTGCGCCGTCGCGGTGTCGGCGCGGCCCTGGTGCGCGCCGCCGAGGACTGGGCGCGTGCCCGCGGCCTCACGGAGTTCGGCTCCGACGCGCTCCTCGACAACACGCTCTCGCACACCGCGCATCGCGCCCTCGGCTTCGACGAGGTCGAGCGCATCGTCTGCTTTCGGAAGGCCCTGTGAATCATCGCACGCATTCGCACCGCACGCGCCGTTTGGCGTGGGGACTCCTCGCGGCATGCACCGCGCCGCTGGCCACGCTCACGGCGCAGGGCACGCGCCCGTCGACGCCATCCGCCGCGGCGGCGCTGCCGAGCGTGACGCTTCCGCCCGCGCTCGCGCGCGTGCTGCGCGACTACGAGGCGGCGTGGGGCACCGGCAACGCTGCGGCGCTCGCGGCGCTCTTCACCGAGGACGGTTTCGTGCTGCAGAGCGGCAAGCCGCCGGTGCGCGGACGCGCGGCCATCACCGCGGCGTACACGGGGCAGGGCGGCGCCCCGCTGCGCCTGCGTGCGTTGGCCCACGCCACCGCCGACTCCGTGGGCTACATCATCGGCGCGTATCGCTACGGCGACGACCCGGGCGACATCGGCAAGTTCACGCTCACGCTGCGCCGCGCACGCGACGGGCGGTGGCTGATCGCCTCCGACATGGACAACAGCAGCCGCGCGCGCTGACGGCCGCGTCGCGCGCGCGGCGTGCTGGCTACGCCGGCAGGTCGTCGGCGGTGCGATCGGCGAGGAGCGTCGCGCGCCCGACCACGCCGTGCGGCCCGCCCCGCGCGGGGACCACACCGCGCAGGCGATCATAGTTGAGCCGGAAGAGCGCGACGGCGTGCGGCACGTCGTGCTCGCTGCGCATGCGCAGGCTGATCCACCCGGAGTGCGGCAGCGCGTGATGCGCCTGGGCGCGCCCTGCCGCGACGAGATCGCGACGCAGGCGCACCGACACCAGCAGGTCGGCCACGCCGCCAACGTGCACGTGCCCGATTTCCCGCGTGCCGAGTCGGAACTCGACACCGCCGAAGCGATGCGGCACGACGGTCACGCCCTCCCAAGCACCGACGACGCCTGCCACCACCGCGCCGAAATCGAGCGTGCCCATGCGAGCTCCGGGGAGAAGGGCGAGATGCCGGCACGGTCGTGCCGATGCACGAGCATGCAGTTGCACGGCCGAATAGGCAAGGCGCGCGCACAACTTGCTCCCGTCATGCACGGGTAGCAGCTTCTGCCATGACCCGCGCAGGAGGCGCAATGGAAGGCGCGCACGCACGTCACATGCAACTCGATACCGTAACGACCGCCGCGCTCGACGCCGCCACGCGCGCCGACCTGTTGCGCCTGCTCGACGCGGCGTATGACGAGCCGATGGCCGAGTACGTCGGCCACATTGGCGAAGGGCTGCACCTGCTGGGTCGTGTCGATGGGCAGCTCGTGTCGCATCTCATGGTGGTGCCGCGTACGCTCGGGCTCGATGACCGCTGGCTGCACACGGCGTACATCGAGCTGGTCGCGACCGATCCCACCTGGCAGGGACGTGGGTACGCCAGTCACCTGCTGCAACACTGCGTGCCCCTGCTGCGTGAGTTCGACATTGCGGCGCTCTCGCCGTCCGATGCGGCGTTCTACGAGCGACGCGGCTGGCTGCGCTGGATCGGACCGCTGGGCGTGCGCACGTCGCACGGCGTGCAGTGGATCCCCGGCGAGGAGGCCATGGTGCTGCCGCTCGCGGGCACGCCCATGCCGCTCGACCGTACGCGGCCACTCACGATCGACGACCGGCCGGGTGAGGTGTGGTGACCGCGCGTCCGCGCGGCACGCTCACGGTGCCGTGACGATGACCAGCTCCTGTGCCGCCGCCGCGCCACCGTGGACGACGCGATAGCGTCCGCCCGGCTGCAGCGTGAAGGGCGCATAGCGGCAGCCGTTGTTCCCGCAGGTCCAGACGCTCACCGTGAGCGGAAAGGATGAGTTGAGCGTCACCGTCGCCCCTGGACGCAGCAGGCCGCCGGGACTCAGGGTGATGTCCCCCGTGAACTCGTTGCGCACGGTGATCGTCGACGCGGCCGTCGAGAGGCGCGCGCCGCTGCCGATGGCCGCGTCCCAGTCGCCGGTGAACTGCCACCAGTTGGTCATCTGCCCCGTGCCGTGCGCGATCGCGTTGCCGCGCCCCGGCATGTTCTGCATCCAGTAGACGTACCACTGCGATTCGTCCTTCTGTGCGATGGCCGGCTCGCCGGGGGCGAGCGCGGTGGGCCAGCGATACGCAATGCTTGCCCACGTCGGCAGTGACGTCGGCGCGAGCGTACCACCACCCGGCCGCCAGTCGGCGATGTCGCTCGGCACCACGCGCGTGTTGAGATAGTCGTAGTCCACCAGCGTGTTGGGTGGCATGTGCGTCCACCCGGCGCGCCCCATGATGAACTTGTCGTTCGCGTCACGTCCCACGAACTCGCGCCAGAACAGCCCCTGGTCGACGTGCGACAGGATTGCCTCGAGCTGGTGCCCGTGGTTGTGCACGGCCTCCGCCTGTGTGCGCGCGAAGTTGTAGCCGTACACGGTGTAGCTCTTCGCGAACACGGGCAGGTCGTCGGCGAAGCGCGAGCTGTTCGAGATGTCCCCGGTGAGGGGGCTCGACATGTTCGACTCGGGCTGCTCGAAGGTGTTCGAGTGGTAGCCCCACACCCAGAATTCCTTCACGCCGCGCTGCTCGACCCACCGCTGCGCGTCGATGAGACCGAGGATGCGATGATAGTCCGGGAAGTAGTGGCCCGGATTCCACGGCACCTCGCGGCCCCGCGGGAAGTAGTCGTACACGGTCACGATATGCAGGACGCGATAACCCAGTGACGGCAGCGCGGACGCATCGCGATAGCCGCGGAAGCGCGAGCCCTCCTCGAGCATGAACTTCACGCGGTCCTCCAGCACGGCGATGCGCTGCCGCATCTCGTCGAGCGAACCGCGGATGACGGATTCCGTGCTGTCGACGCGCCGCCCATCGCGGCTGGGCAGGTAGCGCACGATGACGACCGGGATCTCCCAGGTCGCACCCGCCGCCGGTGTCGCCAGGCTCGCCGGGATGGTCTCGAGGCGGAGGTCCGCCACGTCCACCGTCACCTCGAGGGTGCCGGTGGCCGGCGGCGCACTCGCCGTCAGGCGCACGGTGCCCTTTCGTAGTGCACGCACCCGTGCGGTGCCCTCGACCGTCGCGATGCCGATGTCGCTGGAGCTCCAGGTAGGCGACAGCCCCGCAATGCGGAAGCCGTTCCGGTCCTGCACCTCCGCCTGCAGTGTGAGCGTATCACCGACGGCCACGGCGCGCGTGTTCGCCCCGACGAGCACCAGACGCGCCGGCTGCTGCGCGACCGTGGCGATCGCGCTCCAGCGCTGGGTGCCATCGGTCGCACTCACGGTCGCCGACCCTGCGCCGACGGCGCGTACCACGCCCGCGCTGTTCACGGTCGCGACGCGCTCGTCGGTACTGCTCCACTGCAGTGCCGCGTTCGCGATCGTCACGCCGTTGGCGTCCTGCGCGAGCACGGCCACCACGACCGAGTCACGGAGGGCGGTGAAGGTGATCGGACCCGTGGGGCCCGACAGGCGTGCCGCGGCCTGCGCCACGCGCAGGGACAGCGCACCGGTCGCATTCCCCGCCGTCGCCGTGATCGTCACCGATCCGTTGGCGACCGCCGTGACCGCCCCCGTAGCGGAGACGCGTGCGACCAGGCTGTCGCTGCTCTGCCACGTCACCGTTGCCGACGGCATCACGGCGCCCGCGCGATCCCGGACGACCGCCGTCATCTGGGTCGTCGCTCCGATTGCCGTGAGCGTGGCGGCCGGGCTCGTCACCTCGATTGTGGTGGCCACCGCCGGTGTGGTGGGCGTCGTCGGTGTGGTGGGTGTGGCGACGATATCCCCGCCGCCGCAGCCGACGAGGAGAAGGGCAAGTGCGCATGCAAGCCGACGGCGCACAGGCTGCGCCACGTGCACGCCCAAACACCAGTTGCGGGGAATCATCGTTATCACGAAGCACCAGGTGAAGGAGGGATGTCCCGAAGCTGTCGCCGCCGACGGCGTGGTGCAACAGCCGGGTCATCTGACCCGAAACCGTCACCGCCGCGCAGGCGTACGCCCCCGACACCTGAACGGAGACGGCGATGGAGTGGACCCGAGCGCAGGATGATGTGCGGCGCGCCTATCTCGATGGCGCACCGGGGATGCTGGTCAGTGGCACGCTCTGGGTGGCATCGGCCGCCATCGCCCAGCGCGGCGACGTGCGGCTGGCGATGATCGTGCTGTTCGTCGGCGGCATGTTCATCTTCCCGGTCAGCGCGGTGCTCACCCGCCTGCTCGGCGGCGCGGCGACGCTCCCCAAGGGACACCCGATGACCGCGCTCGCGATGCAGTCGGCGTTCATCATGCCGTTCGGCTGGCCGCTCGTGGTGGCGGCGGGCATGGCGCGCCCCGCGTGGTACTTCGCGGGGGCGGGTCTGCTGGTGGCCGTGCACTACTTCCCGTTCATCACGCTCTACGGCATGCGTCTCTATGGCGTGCTCGCGGGGGCCATCATGCTCGCTGCCGGCGCGGCGTTGTGGTGGGCGCCCGCATCAGTCAGCGCCTCCGCGTGGACGACGGGTCTCGCCGAAGTGATTGCCGGTGGCGTGACGCTCTGGTCGGTGCGGCAGCGTGCACGGACCGCCGCAGCGCCCATGCCGGCCTGACCGCGCCGGCGCAGGCGCGCTGGCGAAGGAACGCTGGCGGAGGAACGCTGGCGGAGGGACGAGAGGCACCGTAGCGTTCATCGCAACCCCAATGGAGCATGCGATGGACGATGCGACGGTGCGCGCCTCGGTGCGCAGGTTGTTCGCGATGGTCGCGGTACTGGCTGGCGCAGTGGCGTGCGGCGAGTCGACGGCGCCGGGCGCCGAGTTGCGGCTCACGCTGCTCGATGACGCAGGCCGCTCCGCCGGCCGACATCAGGTCCTCATTACGCAGCCCGATGGCACGGTCGACACCACCGGCACCGGTCGCGAAGGTGTGCTGACCTTCCGTGTGCGGACCTCCGGTGCCCACGAGATCCGGGTGGTGCCCAGTACCGGCTTCGACGGCGGCCTGCCCGGGCTGCGGCGCGCGATCGTGCTCGACGAGGCGCAGCCCACGCAGTTGCGCTTCACGTTGCATCGTTCGGGCGCCGAGCCGTACCCGTGGTGGATCGAGGAGTGCCAGGGGTGGTGCGGCTGATGCGACGGTGATCAGCGCGGCGCGGGACGCGTACCGTACTTCTGCGTCGCGTAGCCCACGATGAGCCCGACGATCGAACCGGGGATGATGATCTCCCAGAAGTAGACCTCACCCTTGGGCGGCTGCGCTTGCACCGCGATGGGCAGCGCCAGCAGTGCACCGGTCACGAGCCCTACCCCGAGTCCAATCGCCAGGTTGTTCACCTTACGCGCGACCGCACCGATGATCACGCCGGCGACGAGTCCCTTGACCGTCGATCCGGCCACGATGCTCGCGATCTGTGGTGCGACCTCGGGTGTCGACACGAGCGCGCTGAGTCCGTCGAGCGTGCCGAGCACGCCGCCAAGGATCAGGCCAAGCACGGGCTTCTTCATGGAGTCTCCGGTGGTGGTGAGGAGCGGGAGGGGCAGGGGAGTCGATCGAGGTCGGTCGAATGGCGGCACGCGCTGAAGGCGCCGCCATCAGCGCCCGCGCCAGAGCAGGAATGCGACGCGCAGGATGAGATAGGCCACGACGAGCAGGATCGCGGTCTGGTATGTCGTGGCGAACCGCTGCAGACGCTCGATGTACGACTCGCGATGCGCGGCGACGCGATCACCGGCAGCGTACTGGCGCAGGTCGTCGCGGAGCGCGAGCGCGCTCGCGTAGCGCGCGTCAGGGTCGTGTGCCGTGGCGCACGCGATGATCGAATGCAGCGCGCGCGGCACCGGCTCGTCGTGTACCGACACCAGCCACCGCAGCAGCGCGCCGAGGCTGTACACGTCGCTGCGCGCATCGGCCGGCGCGCCAGCCGCCTGCTCGGGCGCCATGAACCCGGGCGTGCCCACCGCCTGACCGTCGGCAAGGTCGGGGGCGGTGCCCCGCGTCGCATGGGCCACACCCCAGTCGAGCACCAGCACTTCGCCGAACGGACCCAGCATCACGTTGCCTGGGGTGAGGTCCCGATGCACGACACCCTGCGCATGCGCGTAGGCCACCGTCTCGCCCAGCGTCTCCACGATGCGCAGCAGGTCGCGCCGTGCCCGTCCGTCGCGTGCAGCGACATCGAGCCGTGTTCCGTGCACGAGCCGCATCGCGTACCACGGCGTGCCGTCGTCGCTCGTGCCCACGTCGAACACCGGGACGATGCCGGGGTGCTCGAGCGACGCCAGCAGGCGCGCCTCCTGCATCAACTGCCCGCCAAGGGGGCCGTCGGCGAACGCGCTGTCGGCGAGATGCGGCGCGAGCAACTTGAGCGCGACGTCGCGCCCCAGCGCGAGATCGTGGGCACGCCACACGACGCCCATGCCGCCTTCGCCCAGCACATCGCGCAACTGGTAGCGCGACGGCACCATCGGGGTGTCGAGCACCGCACGCAGTCGCGAGACGGTGCGGTCGGACAGCGGGGTCGGCGCGCGACGCACCTCGACCGCGCTCACGGCGCGGCGCTCCGCCCGCCGAGCAGGCTGCGCACATCGTCGCGAAACTCGACCTCGTTGCCGGCCAGCGCGCGCAAAGCCGCCAGCACCTGTCGCCGATAGGCGCGACGTGCCCAGGTGAGGTAGTTCGTGACCTGGGTATCGGGAATGCCGAAACGCTGCGCGAGCGCGCGATACGTCGGGCGTTCGGCGTCGGGCACATCGGCCACGTCGTAGGCTTCGAAGAGCTGCACCTGCACGGTACGGCCGGTGTTCGCGCCCTCGTCCCGCAGCGCGTCGAGCGCCAGGGCCAGCACGCTGCGCACCCACTCGGCGTGCACCCGCGCGTCGGTTTCGTCGGGCGTATCGGGGGCCTGCAGGTCGGCCGCGTCGAGCGACTCGGCGGTGAGTCCGCCGCCGCGCTTGAGACGGTGACGCGCCCGCACGGCGTCGGCCGCGAAGCGATCGAGCAGCGTGCGCAGGAAGGTGCGGAAGCGTCCGCGCTCCGGTGCGTAGCGGCTGAACCACTGCTTCTCGAACGCCGCCGCGAAGAACTCCTGCGCCAGGTCCTCGGCGTCGGCGCGGTCGAGGTGCCAGCGCAGCGCGAGCAGCGCCACCACAGGGCCCCAGTAGCCGCGTGCCAGCACGTCGGCCGATAAGGTGCGCACCTCGCCGTCCGCGTCGGTGAGCCCGGCGACGAGGGAGACACGGGTCGGGGGAAAGGTGCGGCGGACCGTGGGCATCTGCCGCGATTCTACCGCATGACGGCCGCGCTCACCATGCGCGAGCGGCTCCCCGGCGCGCAGCGGCTCACGCGAGCGTGGGCGGCGGTCGGTGCGGGGTAATGCGGCGGTGATCATGCCCTCTCATTCGTCGCGGCCGGGGGCAGTCATTGAGCGAGGCAAGACCTGCCCCGGGCGACGACGAACAGGAGAGTGGTCCCCACTTCCCATCTCATCCCGGAGTCCCGATGCGACGCCCCGCACTCTCCGCCCGCGCCACCGACAGCGCCACCTGCCGCGCCGAGACCGGCCGCAGCATCGACGAGTGGATCGCGTGGATGACCGCCACCGGCGCCAGCGGCCGTTCCGCGCTCGGCAAGGCGTTGCTTGCCGAAAAGGTCGACGCGTGGTGGGCGACCGTCCTGCAGGTGTCCTTCGAGGCCGCGACCGGCATCGTCGAGAGGGACGGTCGGCCGAAGGGCTACTCGCTGTGCACCACCAAGACCGTGAGCGCGCCGGTGGCTCGCGTCTGGCAGGCGATCACCACCCACCCCGAGTTCGCGTGCGGCCCGGTCACCAAGTCGCGCGACGAGAAGGCGCTCGTGATGCCGTGGGCCGCGAGCGACTGGGCGCCGTCATCGGTGGTCGAGATCCTGCTGCAGCCCAAGGACGGCAAGACGGGGCTCGTGGTGAATCACACGCGCATCCAGGACCGTCATGACGCCGACCTCGCGCGCGCCGCGTGGGAACGCGCGCTCGCCGAGCTCAAGGCGCAACTGGAGGAGTAGGCGTCGGCGGCGCCACCGGCCGCGCATGTCGGCGCTCGAGCGCCGTCACGATCACATACGCGATGAGTGCCACCACGAAGAACACCAGCAGCATCCACGCGGTCGCCTGCAGGCTGCCGACGATGGTGCGGTACACCTCCAGCACCCACCGATTCGTGGTCAGCGCGGGCGGCGTGAACTGCTCGGCCGCCGGGCGCACGTACGCTTCGAGCTCGTAGATGCGCACGCCGCCGGAGATGCCCACGACGTAGATCGCGAAGCGCAGGAACTGCGTCCACGCCCCCGCCAGCTCCGGCGCCACGATGCGCGAGAGGATGGACGCGATGGGTTTGCTGAAGAAGCGCGCCACCAGCACCGACGTGAGGGTCGCGATGGCCAGTGTGGCGGCGAGCAGCGTAATGAACATGCACAGGCTCCGGGATGCGGCCTCGGCAGGCCGGATGGGCGGGCGCCCACCGGCGCCCGCCCATAGTTACCCCATCGCCTGACGGTCGGTCACTGCGTCACACGACGTAGACCGGGCTGACATTCGGTGTTCCCGCGCGGTCCGATGCGGCGGCCTCACGGCCCGCCGATGCGCCCCGTGACGGTGATGGGCGCCGGCTGCGACGTGATCGACTGCCCCAGCACGGTTTCGCGCGGCCGGCGGATGCGCTGGGTGCCGGTGAAGCTGAAGGTCGCCGTGAACGGGCTCAGCGACGTCACGGTGATCATGCCGGCGTCGATGAGGAAGTGATCCACCTGGTCGGCGCCGACGGGCACGATGAGACGTGCCTGCACCTTGGCGACCCCGGGCACCGTGCCTTCGCGGTGGATCCGATAGCTGCCGGTCTCGATCGGTCCGAGCAGGTTGAGCGAGAGCTGCGGCGACGTCGAGAGCGAGGACGTCGACTGCACGAGCATCACCGGTGTGAGGTCGACCGCGTACTCGCGGCCGTTCACCGTCTCCCGATAGCCGCCCACCTGCGTCGGCAGCTTCAGGGTGGTGCCGGTCAGCTCCACGGTGGTGCTGCCCGAGGCGGTCAGGCTGAAGGCCGCATCCGACAGGGGCGGCGTGGGCGTGCTGTCCGTGCAGGCCGCGGTGGTGGCGGCGAGCGCGAGCACGCCAAGACGAGCGAAGAGACGCGACATGGGGGGCGGGGCTGGAGGTCGACACATGGCCTGAGGCGGGGTGCCTCGGCCGACTCGGTGCCACACTTACCAGATCGTATGAGCGCCCCCTCACGTTTCACCGTACGGACCAACGGTGACGGCTCGGTGATGGAGCGCGAGCGCAAAGGGGCCCGGAGCGCTTGCCCCGGACCCCTCGATGCCCATGGAGCGCGACCCGCGGGTCGATCACACCGGGAAGAGCATCTCCCGGTAGCGCGGGAGCGGCCAGAACTCGTCGCCCACCACCAGCTCGAGCGCGTCGCACGCCTCACGCACTTCGGTCATCGTATCGCAGCCGGTGCTCGTCAGGTACGTCGCCTGGCCATGCGCATCGTCGTGCATCGCCTCGGCGCGCGCGATCGCCTTGGCCAGCTCGGCGCGCTTCTTCTGCAGCGTGGCGACCAGCTTCGACACGCCGTTCGCCGCGTCGACCACCGGCTGCATGTTGATGCCGGCCGCGGCGCCCTGGCCCGCCGTGCCCGCGAGCTGCGCGAGATACGCGTAGGCCGCCGGCAGCACCTGCGTGTCCACCATCTGCTGCAGTGTGTGCAGTTCGATGAGGATGTCCTTGATGTAGCGCTCGAGACGCACGTGGAAGCGGCTCTCGAGCTCCACGACCGAAAGAATGCCAGTGTCCTGGAAGAGGGCCTTGGCCGATTCGGTGCGAAGCTGCGCCAGTGCTTCCGGGGTGCGACGGAGGTTGAGCAGGCCACGCTTGTTGGCTTCGACCACCCACTCGTCGGAGTAGTTGTTGCCTTCGAAGCGCACCGCCGCCGTTTCCTTGAACGCCTTGCGCACGACCTTGAGCGCGGCGTTGTCGGTGCTGACACCGCCGGCGATCTCCTTCTTGAGCTCCTCGATCATGTCGCCGATGGCTTCCGCGACGGCCGCCTGCAACAGCATGACCGGGAACGCGATGCTCTGCGAGGCGCCCACCGCGCGGAACTCGAACTTCGCGCCCGTGAACGCGAACGGCGACGTGCGGTTGCGGTCGGTGTTGTCCTGCTCGACTTCGGGCAGCTTGGCCACGCCGAGCTTGAGCATCGCCTGTTCGGCGTTGTTGGCCGAGGTCTTCCCCGCCGCAATGTCCTCGACGACCTGCGTGAGGCCCGAGCCGAGGAACGCCGAGATGATGGCCGGCGGCGCTTCGTTGGCGCCGAGGCGGTGTTCATTGCCCGTCACGGCGATGCCGGCGCGCAGCAGGCCGGCGTGCTTGTGCACACCCTTGAGCACCGCGCCCAGGAACAGCAGGAAGCGGATGTTCTGGTGCGGCGTCTTGCCGGGCTTGAGCAGGTTGGTGCCGTCGAGCGCGTTGTCCGCGACGATGGCCATGGACCAGTTGCAGTGCTTGCCCGAGCCATTGATGCCGGCGAACGGCTTCTCGTGCACGAGCGCCTGCAGGCCATGGCGCAGCGCGACCTTGCGCATGATGGCCATGACGAGATGGTTGTGATCGACCGCGATCTCGGAGTCTTCGAAATACGGCGCCATCTCGAACTGCGACGGCGCGACCTCGTTGTGACGCGTGGTGATGGGCACGCCGAGCTTGTAGAGCTCGTGCTCGACTTCACTGATGCACGCCTGCACGCGCTCGGGGATGCCCCCGAAGTAGTGGTCCTCGAGCTGCTGGCCACGCGGCGGCGGCGACCCCACGAGCGTGCGGCCGGCCATGACGAGGTCGGGGCGCAGCGCGAAGTGTCCGCGGTCGATCATGAAGAACTCCTGCTCCACGCCGAGCGTCGTGATCACGCGCAGCACGCCGGTGTCGCCGATGAGGCCGAGCAGTTCGGTGGCCCGCGCCGAGAGCACGTCGCAGCTGCGAAGCAGCGGCGTCATCTCGTCAAGCGCTTCGCCGTTGTAGCCGATGAAGACCGACGGGATGCAGAGGTACTTCACCCCGCCCGTTTCGCTGATGAACACCGGCGACGCGGGGTTCCACGCGGTGTAGCCGCGCGCTTCCCACGTGGCGCGGAGGCCGCCCGACGGGAACGACGACGCATCCGGCTCGGACTGGATGAGCTGCTCGCCGGTGAACGTCTCGATGGCCAGGCCGTGCTCGTCGAAGTTCAGGAAGGCGTCATGCTTCTCGGCCGTGAGGCCGGTCTGCGGCTGGAACCAGTGCGTGAAGTGGGTCACGCCACGCGACATCGCCCACTCCTTGATGACCTGCGCGACGACGGGCGCGATGTCGGAGTCGAGCTTTTTGCCGAGGCGGATGGAGGCCGCAAGCTTCTTGTAGACGTCCTTGGGCAGCTTCGCGCGCATCTGGCGAATGCCGAAGGTGTTCATGCCGAACCAGGCGCTCGTGGGGAGCTGGACGCCGTTCTCCTCGGGGCGCGAGGTGTGGCGCGGCGCACGGTGCGAGATCTCGCGCATGGCGATCGCGCGCGGATTGTTGTTGGTAGCCATGGAGACGTGATGAAGGAGGCGATGCCGGAGCAGTCCGGAACGGACGGTACAAACCAATGACGGCTGTGTGGTGCGATCGTGACACAAATATGCCCGGTCATTCGGCAGAAATGAACCCGGAGTGGACCGAATGTGCTGGAAAACGTGCATGAAGTGCACGAAACGCCTATCACCGCGCAGTTGACGCCACTTGAAGCGAAGAAAACCCGAACAAAAGTCGCATCGGGTGGCCGGCCCCATTGGGGTCAGAACAATTGTTCTGACCCCAGTACGCTCGCCCCATGGGGCCGGCCAATACGCTCGCCGATCCGCGCGATCCCCCGCCGGCGCGCGAACGGCTACACTCTGCCTCCATGTCGACCTTCCGATTCCCTCGCGCGCCGCGCGCCGCGCTGACGCTCTCCGTGAGCGCCCTGGCCCTGAGCCTCTTGGTCGCCTGCGGCGGCGACACGCCGCCGCCGAAGACGCAGGTCGCGGCGGACACCGCTCCGGTGCCGCGCCCGCTCACGCCGAGCGACTCGGCGTGCCCGCGTGATGGGCGCTGGAAGGCCTGCCATCTGGAGGACCGCATCAACAAGGCGGGGATGCCGATCAGCGTCATCGACACGCTGCGGCTGCCCGGCGTCGCCGAGCCGGGGGTGCGCTACAAGATCGGGAAGACCGCGAAGATGGTGGTGTTCTTCTTCGGCGATTCCGCGGCGGGTGTGGCGGCCACCGCCGCGCTCGACCCGCAGCGGCTCACGCCCAAGGGAGACACGATCGGCACGTGGCCCACGCGCCCCGCCGAGGTGGTGCGCAGCGCCAACCTCATCGCGGTGCTGTTCGAGGTGAATCCGACGCAGGCCGAACGCGTGCGTCTCGCCATCACCGCCGGGGCGCCACAACCCTACTCGGCGCCGCCGCCGCAACTGCCGGAGATGCAGGCGCGGTAGTCGCGCGCGCCCAAGCTACTCGCGCAGGCGCACGCGGTTGTCCGAACGATCGGCATCGATACGGCGATAGTCGGGGTCGATGGTGGCCCAGAGCGCACCGCGCGGGGCCGCGATGGATGTGTCGACGACCACCACGCCGTTCGCCACGCGCCGCACGAGCCGCGCCAGCGTCACCGGTGTGCCCGCGGAGTCGGCGGTGATCGCCACGGTCACCTGTCGCCCGTCGGCCGGGAGCCGCTGCTCGACGATCCCCGCCGCGGTGGAGTCGGTGCGCACCCGCGTCACCGCAAAGCGCGCCGACACCCGCACGCCACCCGCGGCGGGCACCACCCCGTGTGACCCGGGTGTCGTGTCGGCCACCATCGCGTACACCACGCGATCGGTGAACCACTCGTCGATCTCGGCGCGCGCCACGCTGTCGGGCGCTGCGGCGCGGAGCTGCGCCACGAACGCGTCGGCGCGGGCAGCGCCTCGCGGCCCGCCCTCGGTGGCGAGCAGCGTGCGCAGGGCGCCGACGATCGCGCTGTCCCCCAGCAGGTCGCGCATCGCATGGAAGGCGAGTGCGCCCTTGCCGTAGTAGAGATGGTCTTCGCCCACCATGGTGCGCAGGGTGGGCTCGAGACCGGTGGTGTTCGCGCGACCGCGCAGGTAGCGGTCATGGTCGAACGCCATCATGCGTGCGACACCCGCCCCCCCCTGGGCCTGCGCAATGAGCAACTGCTCGCTGTACTTCGCGAGCGACTCGACGAGCAGCAGGCTTCCCTCCATCGGGAGCGGATCGACCACATGCCCCCACCATTCATGGGCGACCTCGTGGCCGATGCGGCGGACGAGCAGGTCCACGTCTCCCGGTCGCGCGTCCGACAGCATACCGCGGGACTCGGTGAGGAACAGCACGCTGTTCGACGCGTACGCGCCGAACCCCCAGCTCGCCGGCACCTCGACGATCCGCAGGGTGCGGTGCGGATATGGCCCGAACAGCGGTTGCAGCGTCGCGAGGGATGTGGCAGCGATGTCCACGATGCGGCGCGCCTGCACGCCATGCAGCGCGTGATGCCACAACTCCACACGCACGCCCCCCTGCGTGGCCTCGGCGATCGCGTAGCGCCCCGACGCCAGTGAGAAGTACGGCGTGGAGGGGCGTGTCATGGTGTAGCGCGCGTGGGTCCGACCTCCCGCCTGCCAGCTCCGCACCAGGTCGCCGGGCGCGACCGCGCGCTGGTCGGCACTCGTGCTCACGGTGATGTCGAGTGTGAGCCACGCCGGCTCGGCGCCCCGCGCGTGTGCGATGGCGGCGAGGGAGTCGCCCGCGCTCGCAGGCGCCACACGGCGCGACGGCGCGCCGAGTCCGGCCTGCCGGCGCTGCTCGGCGTCCTCATCGCTCAGTTCGAAGCGCGGTTGGTATCCGAACACCGGCATGAATGTCGTCGAACGCACGTAGCTGCCGTTGCCCGCGACGTCCTGCTGGAAGCCGTCGGCGCGCAGTCCGCCACGATCCAGCGTGAGTGCGAAGCGCAACGTGTCGCGCGCGCCCGGCGCCAGCGGCGTGCGCAATGCGAGCGTCGTGACGCCGAACCGGGCGTCATGACGCGATGTGGCCGTGCGCCACGATACCGACGGCGCCTGCACCTCCTGCGGCAGCATCACCCACAGCGTGTCGATGGCCACGTCGTGGCGATTCTCGACGACGAGCGCGCCCTCCACGGTCGCGCGTCGCCGCTCGGGGAAGAGCGCGACGTCGAGCGCGGCGTGCACCACCTCGGGCTGCGCACGGCCGGCGAGGTGGCGATAGCTGCGCTCGTAGTCTGCGCGCCACGCGATGGCGGCACGCTCGGGTTCCCATCGCGCGACGAACACGGTCTGCCACACCATGGCCGCGTAGGCGCCGGCAAACACCACCGTCGTGCCCGCGAGCACCAACCGGCCGCGTGGTGAGAGACCGTCGCGCATCGCACGCGGCACACCACGCAGACGCGCGCTCCACGGCAGCGTTGTGCCTCGCGGCCACAACGCGGCCGCCATGCCCAGCAGGACGCAGGCGCCCAGCAGCCAGAGCGCGTTGAACGCGATCCATGATGGCAGTGGCGCGCCGAAGCCATCGAGGTCGGACCATCGCAGCGTGGGCGCCGCGCCGAAGCGCAACAACGGATGTGCAAGCCCTATGAGGTCGCCGGCGCGCGCGATGATCGCGACGACCAGCCCGAGCACCAACGCGACCCACCGATTGCCGACCACCAACTGCAGCGCCACCGCGACGACCGTCGTGATGCCCAACGGTACCAGCGACGTGAGGGCGTGGGCGCCATAGACACGCCACTCCACCGGCAGCCCGTCCTGCGTGAGGTGCACCACCATGACCGCGCCGAAGCCCGCCACGGTGAGCAGCACCGGCACCAGCAGCAGTGCGCCAAGCTTGCCGAGCAGCAGCGCCGCGTTGCGCACCGGCGTCGCATCACGGATGCCGTCCAGGCGCAACAGGTGCTCACGCCACACCACCTCGGTCGCGAAGTAGAGCGCGCAGATCGTCCCGATGAGCCAGAGGGCCTCGGGCACCGCGTCCGCCAGTCGTGCGCTCGACGCCAGCAGGCGCGTACCGTACTCGCCGCCGCCCAACTGCTCGTGCCCTTCGATGCCGATCATCACCACCCACAGCACCAGCAGCACACGCAGCGGCCAACTCCGCAACAGGTGCACGACTTCGAGGCGCAGCACCGACCACGTCGCGACGAAGAGCGTGCGCGCGCCCGCTGCGGTGGGTGTCACGCGATCGAACGCGGTGCGCGCGCCGGTCACGGCCGTCGGCGTCGTGCTCCCCGCTGTCGCGCCACCGAGCGTGGCAGGCGCGCCACCACGCCGACGCCGTCCGTGCGTGGCGCGGCCGTCGAGCCAGCGCAACGGCAACACACACGCTGCGGCGAGCACCAGCACGCCCACGCGGTTCCACAGCAGATGTCCCGTGAGCTGCGGCAGGCGCGCGTTGCTCTCGGCCGGCGTCCAGTAGCGTGACTGCTCGAAGAAGGCGGACAGTCCGAAGGGATCGAGACGCGCGGCCCAGGCCAGCAACTCCGGCGTGGCCGGACGTGCGCCCGCCATGAGTGGCGAGTCGACCAGCAGCGCGGTCACGAAGTACCCCGCGTAGATGCCGATCGCCGCCACGAACGTGGCCAGCGTGCTGCGCGTCCACGCACCCACGAGGTACAGCAGCCCCGCACAGAGCAGCGTGTTGGGCACCACGAACAACAGGTAGGTCCACAGGTACGGTGCCGCACGCAGCGGCAACAGGCGCCCCTCACGCACCGGTACCGCGAACGGGAGTGTCGCGAGCAGCAACGTCGCGACGGCCAGCGCCGCGAGCGCTGCCAGCACCACGCCGGCGAAACGCACACCCAGCAGGCTCCCGCGCGGCATCGGCGTGGCCGCGACGAGGTCGCGCATCCGATGCTCGTCGTCGCGCACCGCAGCGCTCACGCAGAGGATGGGCAGCGCAAAGACACTCACCAGCGTGAGCAGGGCCGTCGTCTCGGCCACGATGTACGGACTGTTCACCGCAAGGGCACGCGGCCCGAAGCCGGTGGCCACCGTGGTGAGCGGGATGCAGGCCAGCAGCAGGATCGTCGCCGCGAACGAGAGGCGTCGGGTGTGGAACCGCCACTCGAAGGCGAGCAGCGCGGGCAGCGCCGCGCGCGACGCGAAGGCCATGGGGCGCGCCGTCATGACGGTTCGCCGACGGCGTGGAAGTAGACGTCCTCGAGTGTCGCGCTCGCGGGCGCGGACGACGCATCGGGCGCGTGTTCGGCCAGGAGGCGCACGCGCGTCATGCCGGCGTGTAACGTGGTCGTGAGCGCCTGCGCGCTGGCAAAGGCGAGATGCTCGCCGCGCGCGACCGTGCGCTGCCAGATGCGCCCCTCGAGCGCGTGGACGAGGTCGTCCGGCACCCCCTCGCGCACCACAACGCCGTTGGCGATGATTGCCATGCGCGTGCACAGTTGCCGCACATCCTCGACGATGTGCGTGGACAGGATGACCGTCGCCTGCTCCCCCACCGCGCCCAGCAGGTTGTAGAAGCGCCCCCGCTCGGCCGGGTCGAGCCCGGCGGTGGGTTCGTCGACGATGAGCAGCTCCGGGGCGCCCAACAGCGCCTGCGCAATGCCGAAGCGTTGCCGCATGCCGCCCGAGAAGCCGCTCACCGCACGATCACGATGCTCCCAGAGGTTCACCTGCTGCAGGAGCGCGTCCACCTGCGCGCGCCGGGGGCCGCGGTCGGTGAGCCCCTTGAGCACGGCGAGATGATCGAGCAGCGCGCGCGCCGAGAGGCCGGGATACACGCCGAAGTCCTGCGGCAGGTATCCCAGCCGCGCGCGGTGCGCGGTCACATCGGCGAAAACGTCGGTGCCGCCGAACGTGATCGCGCCGGTGTCCGCGGCCTGGAGCGTGGCGATGGTCCGCATGAGCGTCGACTTGCCGGCCCCATTCGGACCGAGCAGGCCGAACAGGCCGGGGCCGATGTCGAGCGAGACGCCGCGCAGGGCGCGCACGCCGTTCGGATAGGTACGGGAGACGTCGCGCAGCACGAGACGCGGCGCGGGAGCGGCAGGGTGGGGAGCGGTCATGCCGATCAGGACGTGAAGCCGCGCGTCAAGTTTCTCCGTAATGCCCATAACTTCACCCTTAAGGCCCACCTGAATGCTCACCACCGCCGACCTCACATTCTTCGCCACCATCGCCCGCACCCCGTCGCTCGCGGCGGCGGCCCGCGTGCTCGACGTGACACCCTCCGCCGTGACGCAGCGGCTGCAGGAGCTCGAGCGCCGCGTCGGGGTCCGCCTGCTCGAACGGCGTGGCCGGCGCCCCACGCTCACCGCCGAGGGCGAGCTGCTGGCCACGCGCGGGCAGGCCATCGGCGACGAACTGGAGGCGCTCGCCGAGGCGCTCGCGCAGCGACGCGGTGTGGTGGCGGGACACCTGCGCGTCCTGGCCCCCTTCGGCTTCGGGCGACGCTACATCGCGCCGGTCGCCGCGGCCTTCTGCCGGGCGCACCCCGACATCACGCTCGACCTGGCACTGTCGGAGAGCGTGGCGCGCGTCCCCGACCACAGTTGGGATGTGGCCGTGCACATCGGTGGCGAACCGCACCATTCACTGCGCGCCGAGCAACTCGCGCCCAACGCGCGGTGGCTGGTGGCCTCGCCCGCATACGTCGCACAGCATGGCGCGCCGGAAACGCCCGACGCACTCCGGTCGGCCCGCTGCATCGCGCTGCGTGAGAACGACGAGGACGTCACGCTCTGGCGCTTCACCGACGGCGCCGGACGCACCACACAGGTGCGCGTGCGTCCGGCGCTGGCCAGCAACGATGGCGACGTGGTGCGCGAGTGGGCGCTGGCCGGTGAGGGCGTCATCGTGCGGTCGGAGTGGAGTGTGCACGACGATGTCGCGGCGGGTCGCCTCGTGCGTCTCCTCCCCGACTTCGCACTCCCGGCGGCCGACGTCGTTGCGTTCGTCGGAGCCCGACGCGGACGCTCAGCGCGCACCACGGCGTTCGTGGCACGCTTGCGGGATGCGTTCCAGCGTGTACCGTGGCGCACATGAGGCATCGGGACATCACCCGCCGCACGTTCGTGTCGCAGCTCGCCCTCGCGGGTGCGCTGCCGGTCGTGGCGCGCGACCTGCTTGCGGCGGCCCAGCAGCCCGCCGAGCGCCGGGCCGATCTCGTCGTCATCGGTGGCGGGGTGGGCGGGTGCGCCGCCGCGCTGGCCGCCTGCGAGGCCGGGCTGCGCGTGATCATGACCGAGGAGACGGCGTGGATCGGCGGCCAGTTCACCGCGCAGGCCGTGCCCCCCGACGAGAACAAGTGGATCGAGACCATCGGCGGTACGCAGCGCTACCGCGCGTTGCGCGAGGCCGTGCGCGCGCACTACCGCGCCGACGCCACGCTGCTGCCGCGTGCGCGCGCGAACGCGCGCCTCAATCCCGGCAACGGGTGGGTGTCGCGGCTCTGCGCTGAGCCGCGCGTCTGGCTGTCGGCGCTGGAGACCATGCTGGCTCCGCACGTTGCGAGCGGGCGCCTGATCGTGCTGCGACACACCCGCGCCGTGCGCGCCGATGTCGAGCGTGACACGGTGCGCGCCATCGTCGTGCGCGACGCGGCCGGGCGCGAAACGGTGCTCCGCGGGGCCTACGTGGCGGACGCGACCGAACTCGGCGACCTGCTGCCGTTGTGCGGCGCCGAGCACGTCATGGGAGCCGAGGCGCGCGGTGACACGGGCGAGCCGCACGCAGCGGACGTCGCGCAGCCCGACAACCAGCAAAGCATCACGGTGGTGTTCGCCATGGAGCATCGCGCCGGCGAGACGCACACCATTGGCCGGCCGCGCGACTACGCCCGCTGGCGCGACGCGACCGTGACGGTCGATGGCGCCGCGTACCGGCAGCTCAGTTTCGACGAACCGGCCAATGCGCGCATCGGCTTCGACCCGGCGAAGCGTACCGGATACTGGTCCTACCGTCGCATCATCGATCACACGCTGTTCACGCCCGGCACGCATGCGAGCGACGTGACGCTCGTGAACTGGTGGCAGAACGACTACGCCGACGGGCCGCTCGTGGGCGGCAGCGTAGCCGATGCGGCGCGGCATGTCGACGCGGCGCGCGCGCTGAGTGCGTGTCTGCTGTACTGGCTGCAGACCGAGGCGCCGCGCCCCGATGGCGGCGCGGGGTGGCCGGGGCTGCGTCTGCGCGCCGATATCGTCGGCACCGACGACGGTCTGGCCATGTACCCGTACATCCGCGAGAGCCGCCGGATGCGCACACGCACCATCGTCCGCGAGCAGGACGTGCTGCGCCCGCTGCTGCCACCCGGCACCGTCACCACGGCCTTCGCCGACAGCGTCGGCATCGGGCACTACGCGATGGACCTGCACCGCACCACGCGCGGCGACACGGGCGGCTACGGCGACACGGTGCCGTTTCAGATTCCTCTCGGGGCACTCGTGCCGGTGCGCCTGAGGAACCTCTTGCCGGCGTGCAAAAATCTCGGTGTCACGCACCTCACCAACGGCTGCTATCGCCTGCATCCGATCGAGTGGAACATCGGCGAGGCGGTGGGACACCTCGTGTCCGAGGCGCTGCGCACGCGGCGCCCGCCTGCGGGTATCCACGAACGCGCCGATCGCACCGCCGACCTGCAGCGCGTGCTGCGTCAGGCGGGGGTGCCGCTGGCCTGGCCCACACCGTTGCCGGCGGAGTGAGCCCGCACACGCGAGCGGCGCTCGCGCGCTATTTCATTCCCTTCACGAACTGCTCGAGCGCAGCGCGCTGCGCGCTCACCTTGGCGGTCGCGCCGAACAGTTTTAAGAAGAGCGTGCCCTTGGGCGTCTCGGCGATGACCGCGACCAGCGACTGACCCGGCTTGGCGGCCGCGGCGTCCCCTGCGCCTACGCCGCGCGCGTAGGTGCCGCGATACTCCGCGATGGTGATGGGAAATGGGCCGGTCTTCTCGGTGGACACCTTCTCGTACACCGGCGAGCCGTCGGGCGTCGAGAACTGCGCCTTCCACCGCTCGAGGTTGGCGTCGACCCCGCCGCCCTGTCCGGGGCCGAAGAAGTACACCACCACTTCGGCGGCGACACTCTGGTCGGTGTCGCGAATCGTGTACTGCGCGAGGCGCATCGACGACGAGCCGGGGGCGCTGGTCCAGCCCGCAGGCACGGCCGTGGTGTAGCCGAGGAAGGAGGCGGTTTGCTGCGCGGCGGCCGGAGTGGACACGGCGAGCAGCAGCGCGGCAGCGAGGGCGGTGACGTGGCGTGGCATGGGCGGAATGTACCGCGCCCCGCCCGCGCTTACCCGGCGCGCCTGAGCCCCGCTCCCGTCCCCGCTCCCGCCCCCGCCGGCTCCAGTGCCGCGCTCAACGCCTCCGCCGTCCAGACGATCGCGTTCGTGTAGAACTCGCTGATCTTGTCCGGGTTCACGCCCAGGTCGCGCGCAAGCTGCGTGGCATGCTCGAAGAGGCCCAGTTCGTAGCTCTCCGCGAAGGTGAGGGCGTCGGCATAGGGACCCTCGCGGCGCAGCAGCGCTGCCACCGCGTCGTCGCTCAGCACCACGCGCTGCAGGATCTCGTCGAGCGGCATGCGGAACACGCCGTCGAGCAGGGAGAAGAGCCCCACGAGGAAGAGCGTACCGCCATCGCGTCCGCCACCCGCCAACTGTTCGAGCAGGCGTCCGCGCTCGACCGCCTGCCGCACCAGCTCCTGGTCGACGCCCGTCTTGCTCTTGCGCGTCGCGGCCACGGCCACGGCGAGCCAGCGCAGGAACGCACTGCGCCCGATCAGGCGCAACGCCTGCCCGATGCTGCTCACGCCGCGTCCGCCGAGGGCAGCGCTGTTCACCAGGCGCAGCAACTGGAACGTGAGCACCGGATCGGTGGCGATGACATCCTCGAGCTGCCGGTCGCTGCAGTCGGGGTTGCGGGCCATGCCCATGAGGCGCATCGCCGCCACGGTGCCCTGCGGCATCTGCGCACTCGGCAGCGGCTCCGGACGACTGAAGAAGCTCCCCTGGAAGCCGGCGAAGCCGAGCGCGCGCACCGCCTCGTACTCGGCGTTCTGCTCGATGTCGCAGGCCAGCAGGCTGGGGGCCGTCGCACCGGGCACGCTCGCGATGATCTCGCCGATGCGGCGATGCACCTGCGCCATCTGCTCCGCGCTGGCTCCACGCGCCGGCACCCGGGCCCACTGCGCCCACGGCAGGAACACGTCTGCGGGCGCGGCGTCGGTGCGGACCGCCTCGAGCGCGAGCACGCCACCAGCCTGGCGATAGCGCTTGACCGCCTCGATCACGTCGGCGTCCGGCGCGAGGTCGCGCGGGAGCATGACGATGGTGCTGCCCGCCTCGGCCACCAGAAAGGCGTCGCCCAGCAGTTGCTCACGCGTCGCGGCCACGAAGGCCGGCTGTCGGTTGCGCACCAGGTCGAACGTGCCGTTCAGCAAGCTCTGTGCGAACGCCTGCTGTCCCTCCTCCGGATCGTTGAAGCGGAGGTCGTACGCGATGAGTGCGCCGTTGACGCCGAAGACGGGCTGGCGGACGAGGCAGAAATCGGTCATGGGACGGGGCGGTCGCGTGCGGAATGAGGGCGCGGAGCACTCCCGGCCACGTCACCGACGCGGTGGCGCAAGGGGTGGCGCGAGGAGCGGACTCCTGACGAGCTTGAGACGATCCAACGGCCCCCCCGTTTCCACCCCAAAGTGCCCGCGTGAGCCTCGCTACTCTCGACGGTACCCTCCACCGCGGCTGCGGCGGACGGTACGCCCTGCACACCGAAGAGGTCGCGATGCGCCTCTCCGGGATGACCGCGGAGGTGACCCGCGAGTTCTACCGCTGTGAGAAGTGCGCCCACGAACAGCGCACCATCGACCAGCGGGACGCCGCCGAGAAGATGGCCACCGAGCGCATCCGGGCGGCCCACGGTCTGCTTCTCCCGAAGGAAATTCGCCAGCTGCGCGAGTCCATCGGGCTGACCGTCGCGCAGTTCGCCGACATCATCTACGGCACGCCCAAGGGCATCGTCGACGGCTGGGAGAAGGGGAAGTACCTGCAGAACCGCGAAGCGGACGCGCTCATCCGCAGCCTGTCCGACCGGGAGACGCTCGAGCGCCGCGCCGCCAAGGCCGGCGTGACCCTGCCCGAGCTGCCCGGCGCGCCCGAGGCCCTGCCGGCCGCGTAGCCGGGGAAATCCCTCTTCCGCCGCTGGGACGAACGGCGGAATTTGTGCGCTCATGCGCGCAGACCCCGACGCCACCCGGCCCGCAACGCTGCTGGAGAAACTGGCCCGGCAGGTCCCGGGGGTGCTCTACCAGTATCAGCTGTTCCCGGACGGGCGCTCCTGTTTCCCGTTTGCCACGCACGGCCTCGAGGACGTCTACGAGGTGCGGCCGGACGAGGTCCTCCTCGATGCCACGCCGGTGTTCGGCCGGCTGCACCCCGACGACCTCGCGCGGGTGGCCGAGAGCATCACGGTGTCGGCGACCACGCTGGAGCCGTGGCGCTGCACCTATCGCGTGTGCCTGCCGGTGCGCGGTGAGCGCTGGCTGCAGGGGGATGCCCGTCCCGAGCGCCTCCCGGATGGCAGCACGCTCTGGCACGGCCACATCAGCGACATCACCGAGAGCGAGCGCGCGCGGCAGGCGCTCCGCGAGAGCGAGGCGCACTACCGGCTGCTCGTCGACGCCGCGCCCGAGGCGATCGTGGTGTACGATGCGCTCTCCGAACGCTTCGTCGACGCCAACCAGCACGCCGAGCAGCTCTTCGACATGACGCGCGCGGCGCTGCTCGCCAGCCGCGTTCTCGATGTGAGCGCGGCCGTGCAGCCCGATGGCCGACGGTCGGAGGACGCGGCCCGGGAGTACATCGGGGAGGCGCTGCGCGGCGGCAGCCCCGTCTTCGAGTGGCTGCATCGCACCGCGGGCGGCGAGCAGATCCTGTGCGAGGTGCGCCTTGGGTCGTTGCCGCTGGCCGGGCGCACGATGGTGCGTGGCAGTATCACGGACATTCGCGCGCGTCGCCGCCTCGATGACACGCTGCGCCAGCTCGAAGCGGCCATCGCCTCGTCGCTCAGCGCGATCGCCATCGCCGATCTTGCCGGCACGATCACCTACGTCAACCAGGCCACGCTCTCGCTGTGGGGCTTCGACACCGCGGAGGACGTGCTGGGACGGTCGGTGAGCGAGTTCTGGAGTGACCTCGATGCAGCGGCCGAGGTCGCGTCGGCGCTGCGCGCGCGCGGATCGTGGAACGGCGAACTCACGGCCGAGCGCGCGAACGGGGGCACGCGCCACCTCTACCTGCAGGCGAGTCTCTTTCGCGATACCGACGGTGCGCCACGCGGCATGCTGGCGTCGTTCATCGACATCACCGAGGAGCGTCACCTGCGCGCGCAGCTCGAGCAGGCGCAGCGACTCGAGACGGTCGGTCGGCTGGCCGGCGGCGTCGCGCACGACTTCAACAACCTGCTGACCGTGATGAAGGGCTTCCTCGAACTCTCCCTGTCCGAGCTGGAGCCCAGTGCGCCCGTGTGCGCCAACCTGCACGAGATCGACCATGCCGTCGAATCGGCGGCGAGCCTCACCCGCCAGCTCCTCGCGTTCTCGCGCAAGCAGGTCATCGCGCCGCGCGTGCTCGACCTCGATGAGGTGGTACGCCGCACCCTCGGCATGCTGCAGCGCCTGCTGGGCGAGCACATCAGCGTGCACTACACCACCCGCTCGGTCGGCAATCTCGTCCGCTTCGACCCGGGGCAGGCCGAGCAGATCCTGGTGAACCTCGCGGCCAATGCGCGCGACGCCATGCCGGACGGCGGCAGCGTGACCATCGAGATCTCCCAGCTCGAGCTTGACGCCGCGTCGGCGGGACGGCATCCGGGCACTTCGCCGGGCGCCTACGTACTGCTGCGTGTGGCCGACACCGGGCAGGGCATGTCGCCGGAGACACGCGATCACGCCTTTGAGCCCTTCTACACCACGAAGTTGCCCGGGCATGGCACCGGACTCGGGCTGGCCATGATTCATGGTGCGGTGTCGCAGAACGGCGGACACATCGAGATCGACTCGGAAGTCGGCCGCGGCACGGCGTTTCGCATCTATCTGCCACGTGTCGACGGCGAGTCGGTGACGATGCGGGAGGTGCCGCCCGCCCAGGTGCCGCGCGGCACCGAGCGGATCCTCCTCGTGGAGGACGACCGGCCGCTGCGACGTCTCACCGAGCGGTTGCTGCGGCAGTTCGGGTACGAGGTGGTGGCCGCGGACGGCGGGGAGGCGGCGCTCGCCTGGCTGGCCCGCGAGGAAGCACCCGTCGACCTGCTGCTCACCGATGTCATCATGCCGCGCATGAACGGCAAGGTGCTGGCCGATCGCGTCTGCGCGCTGCGGCCTGAGGTGCGGGTGCTGTTCATGTCCGGCTACACCGCGAATGTCATCGAGGAGCCCACCGTGATGCGGCCCGGCGTCGAGTTCCTGCCCAAGCCGTTCACCATGGCGTCGCTGGCGCTCCGCGTGCGCGAGGTGCTGGACAAGCCGCCGGCCGGAGAAACCACGCACGGCGGGTGGCGTAGGGGCGGTGCGCCGGGTTAGGTCTCCGGTCGGTTCCCCAACCCCATCCCACCTGTGCCGCTCGCCACGACCGCGCCCACCAGAGCCGTCTCCGACGGCGTCGGGGCGCCCCTCATCACTGCCCGCGAGCTCACGCGCCGTTACGGCGCGGTGACGGCGCTCGACAGCCTCACGGTGACCGTACCCGAGGGGATCACGGGGCTGGTGGGCGCTAACGGCGCCGGCAAGAGCACCTTCGTGAAGGTGTTGCTGGGGCTCATCGACCCCACCAGCGGTGACGCCGCGGTGCTGGGACACGACGTGGTGCGTGATCGCGAGGCCATCCGTGCGCTGGTGGGCTACATGCCGGAGCACGACTGCCTGCCCCCCGAGATGAGCGCGGCCGAGTTCGTGAGCTTCATGGCGCGCTGCAGCGGGCTGCCCGCGACGGCCGCGCGGGAACGCGCCGCCGAGGTGTTGCGGCACGTGGGGCTGTTCGAGGAGCGCTATCGCCCGATGGGCGGCTACTCCACCGGCATGGCACAGCGGGTCAAGCTGGCGCAGGCACTGGTGCACGATCCGCGTCTCCTCATCCTCGACGAACCCACGAACGGGCTCGATCCGGCGGGACGCGACGAGATGCTTGCGCTCGTCGAGCGGACCGGGCGCGAGTTCGGCATCGCGGTGCTGGTGTCGTCGCACCTGCTGGGCGAGCTCGAGCGCATCTGCGATCATGTCGTGCTCATCGACGGCGGCCGGCTGGTGCGGGCCGAGACGATGCGCGCGCTGACCGGCGAGACGGGCACGCTCGTTGTCGAGGTCGATGGCGATGCCGTGGCCGTCGCGGCGGCGCTCTCGGCGCGCGGGCTGGCGGTGCGTGAGGAGCGTGGGCGCCTGGCCATCGAGCTGGGCGACGATCCGGTGGAGCACACGCTCGACGCCGTGCGCGACGCGATCGTGGCCCACGATGCCGGCCTGTTGCGGCTCGAACGGCGACGCGGGCGCCTCGAAGACCTCTTTGCTGCGGCGGGTGCGCTGTGAGCGACACGCTTCCCACGACGAGCACGGCCGAGATCCACGATCTCGGCTATCGCCGCTACGACGGCGCGCGCGAGGGCGGGCGCGGCGCCTTCCGCGCACTCTACTGGCAGGGCTTCCGCACCATCTGGGGCATCGGGCGCCCGCTCAAGGCGAAGGTGGTGCCGGTGTTCGTGCCCGTGGTGACCATGCTGCCCGTGCTCGGATCGCTCGCGGCGTCGAGCGCCTCGAACGGACAGTTGCCCATTCGCTACGCCATGCTGTTCACGCCGCAGCTCATCCTGTTCGTGCTGTTCGCGGCTGCGCAGGTGCCCGAGGTGTTGAGTCGCGACCAGCAGCATCGCGTGCTCCCGCTCATGCTCACGCGCAACCTCACGCGTTCGCGCTATGCGCTGGCGCGCCTGCTGGCCGTGTGGAGCGCGCTGCTCTGCCTCACGTGTGCGCCCTTGCTGTTCACCTGGATCGGGGAGATCGGCATCGCGACGGTACCCTCCACCGCGTTCCGCGAGGGACTCCCCAAGCTCTCGCGGGTGGCACTCATGGCCGCCTTGCCCGCCTTCACCTTCGGGGCTGTGGCCGCGGCCATCGCGAGCATCACGCCGCGCCGCGCGTGGGCCACGGCCGGCATCATCGGCACATTCCTCGTGCTCACGGCGGTGGCGGCCGGCCTACGCGACCTCGCCGGCATGTCGTACTTCAGTGCGATCTACCTCGACCCCGTCGAGGCCATGCGAACGCTCGCGATGCTGCTCTTCGACGAGAAGACGCGCGCGCTCGAAGTGAACACGCCGCCGCCACACTGGCACTTCGCGCTGGCCCCTCTCGCCCTCACCGCGCTCGGGACGGCGCTCATGCAGTGGCGACTCCGGAAGGTGTCGCTGTGACCGGCCCCGCGGGCATGGCGCCCGTGCGCGCAGCGCCTGTCGGCGCGGCGCCGCTCGTCTTCGACCACGTGTCGCACTGGTATGGCGACGTGGTTGCGGTGAACGATGTGAGCTGCACCGTCGAACCGGGCATCACGGGCCTGCTGGGCCCCAACGGCGCCGGCAAGAGCACCCTGCTGCACCTCGCCGCGGGGCTCGTGAAGCCGGCCAGCGGGGCGGTGCGCGTCTACGGCGAGACGCCCCTCGAGCGCCCGTCGGTGTTCCGGCATGTCGCGCTGGTGCCCGAGCGCGAGGCGATGCCCCCCATGCTCACCGCGCGCGCGTTTGTCGAAGCGCGGGCCGTGCTGCTGGGGCTGCCCGATGCGCGGGACGCGGCCGCGCGGGCGCTCGCCACCGTGGAGCTCGAGGGGGCGGCCGACCGCGCCGTGGGTGGTTTCTCCAAGGGCATGCGGCAGCGCACGAAGCTGGCCGCCGCGCTGGTGCACGAGCCCACCCTGCTGCTGCTCGACGAGCCGTTCAACGGCCTCGATCCGCGGCAACGCATGCAGATGATGCGGCTGCTGGAGGCGCGCGCCGCCGCCGGCGCGGCCGTGCTCCTCTCGAGTCACATCCTCGAGGAGATCGAGGGGGTCGCGAGCCGCATCCTCGTGGTGCTCGCCGGGCGTCTCGCCGCGAGCGGCGACCATCGCACGCTGCGCCGCCTCATGACCGACCGGCCGCATACCGTGCGCGTGCAGGCCAGCGACACGCGGGCCCTCGCCGCCGGGCTCGTGCGCGAGTCCGTCGTGGTGGGGCTCGAAGTCGACGCGCAGGGAGTACTCACCGTGCGCACCACCGACTTCACCAGTCTTGGCCGGCTGCTGGTGCGCGTCGCGCAGGCGGGCGGGATTCACCTCGAAGCCGTCGAGCCGCTCGACGAGGGGCTCGAGCATGTCTTCTCGTATCTCGTGGAGCGCTGACGCATGGCGACATCGATGACGACGGCGCCCACCGACGCCGCCACGTCCGGCACGGTGCGGGTGCGCTGGCTGGCGAGTGCGCGCGTGCTCATCCAGCTCGCGTGGGCGCGTACCGCGTCGCCGGTCATGCGCCTGGGCATGCTGGCGCTCGTGCTGCTCCCCATGCTCTTCGCGATCCTCTTCGCCTCGCGCGGCACGCTGAGTGGCGACCCGGTCGTGTTCCTCGTCTCGCGTTACGACCAACTCGTGTGCGCCCTCGCGACGCCGCTGCTGGCGCTGCTGCTGGGCACCAGCGCGTTCAGCGCCGAGTCGGAAGACGGCACGCTGCTCTACCTCGTCACCACCACCACGCCCCGCTGGTGGATCGTCGCGGTGCGCACGCTCTTCGCGGCGCTGGGGGCCGGCGCCCTGTCGTCACTCGCAGTGTGGGGCACCGGCTACTTCGCCGCCGCCGGCGCCGACCCCGACGGTGTGACGCGCGCCTTCACGATCGCGACCTTCTACGGCGGCGCGGCGTACGCGTCGCTGTTCACGGCGCTCGCGCTGCTCACGCGGCGCTCGCTCGTGGTGGGACTCGTCTACGTGCTGTTCTGGGAGGGGGTGCTGAGCAGCACCTTCCGCGCACTCGACTGGCTGAGCGTCCGACGCTGGATGGGCGCCGTGGCCGCGGTGTACACCGAGGCCGACGGTGTCGGACGCGACAGTGGCCCCACCGCGACCTTCGCGCTCGCCGCCGCCGCCGTGCTGGTGGTGTTCACGGTGTACGTGGGCGGGCGCCAGCTCCACGAGCCGCGCCTGACGCGCCTGGGCACCTAGCGCGCCCGCCCAGCGCGCCTGGCTGGCTGGCACCTACCGCGCGCTACCGGAACGTCGCGACGCGCGCCACGTCGTGGCGATGCGACACGAAGCCCTCCTCGGCGCCGCGACCGAGGGCCACCATGGCCGTCACGGTGGCGTGCGACGGAATGTCGAGCAGTGCCTTCACGCGCGTCGCGTCGAAGCCCAGCATCGGCGAGGTGTCGAACCCCTCCGACCGCGCGATGAGCAGCAGGTAGCCGAGGGCGATGTTGGCCTGCGCGTTGGCCCACTGCGCGCGCGCCTCCGGGGGCATGGCGCCCAGGTTGTTGCGCACCACGGCCATGGTCGCCTCGCGCTTCTCGGCCGGGAGCCCCGGGTGCACGACCTCGTCGAGATGGGCGAGCGCGTCCTCGATGTCGGCGTACATGACGATGAGCGCCGGTGCCTCGGTGACCTGCTTCTGTCCGTAGGCCACCTCGCGCAGCGCCGCCTTGGTGTCGACGTCGCGCACGACCACGAAGCGCCACGGCTGGACGTTGAAGGCGCTGGGCGCGCGGCCGGTGAGCGTGAGGAGCCGCGCGATCTCGGCCTCGGTGACCGGCTCGTCGCGGTAGGCCCGGACAGAGCGACGGGTGAGGGCGGCATCGGCCGCGGACAGGGGCGTGGCGGCGCCGGTGACGTCAGCGGCGAACTCGCCGGTGAGGAGCGCGGTGGCGACGCGGTCGGATCGGATCATGTCGGAAGTTCCTGTGGTGTGCGGTCGGTATGACGGAGATCGGTAAACCGGAGATCGTGTAAACAGATATTGCAGTGAAGGAAGTTCCGGGGAGGGCCCGGCAACTAGCGGTCGAGGGTGCGCTGGACGCCGCCGAGCAGCTCGGCCAGGGTGTCCTGCTGGTCACCGGCCAGGCCGCCGAAGATGGTCTGTTCGGCCTTCCGCACCACCGGGGCGGCCTCGGCGAGGAGCGCGCGTCCTTTCTCGGTAAGCACCGCGTGGACCACTCGCCGGTCGTTTTCGTTACGGTGACGCGCCACCAACCCGGCAGCAAGAAGCCTGTCGATCATGCGCGTAATGTCCGGGCCTGGCGCCGCGACGCGGCGGCCCAGTTCGCTGCAGCCGCCGCCGCTTGCCTCGATGGCCTCGATGGCCTGCAGCAGCTCGTACTGCCCCGCGGTCACGCCGAACGGCTCCAACGCCCGCGCCAGGAATCGCTCGGCGTTGGCGGCGGCGGCACGCAGGGCGTGCAGGGTGGTGGCGGTATCGACGGGGCTCATTTCGGTTTGCACGATATATGTTCTAACAACTAACCGCAAGAGGGGCCGACCGACACCCCATACCCACAGCCCACCACGCCGCATACATTGCCCCCTCCGACGCCGCGCGCCTCCGAGGCACGCCGAGTCGGGCAACACCCAGGCGCCGTAGCCAAGTGGTAAGGCAGGAGACTGCAAATCTCCCACCGTCGGTTCGATTCCGACCGGCGCCTCTTCGATGTCCGCGCACCCCCCTGATCAGGCCTTGGGCGACGACGCCCCCCTGTCCGACGCGCGCGTTGTGCGCTCGTGGCAGCGCAACGCGGCGCCGTGGACGCGCGCCGTGCGCGAAGGCGCCATTGGCAGCCGCATCGCGGTCACGAACGCGGCCATCCTCGACACCGTCCGCGCCGTCAGGCCACGCACCGTGCTCGACATCGGCTGCGGCGAAGGGTGGCTCAGTCACGCCCTCGCCGCCGACGGCATGATCTGCGCCGGGGTCGATGTCGTTCCCGCGCTGGTCGAACAGGCGCGCCTCGCCCACCCTGCGGGCACGCCACCCGGCGACTACCGCGTCGCCTCGTACGAGGACATCGCCGACGGTGCCCTGACCGACCCGGCGCGCCTGGCGGATTGGCGCGGCCGCTTCGATGTGGCGGTGAGCAATTTCGCCCTCATCGGGGACGACGCGGTGGCGCGCATGCTGGCGGCGGTCCCCGCGCTGCTCGCCCCGGCCGGGCACCTCATCATCCAGACCCTCCACCCCGTGGTCGCCGGCGGCGATGCGCCCTACGTGGACGGGTGGCGCGAGGGGTCGTGGTCCGGCTTCAGCGACGATTTCACCGATCCCGCGCCGTGGTACTTCCGCACCATCGCAAGCTGGATCGCACTCGTGCACGCGGCGGGATTCCAGCTCGTGGCACTCCACGAACCCATCCATCCGGGCACCGGACGCCCGGCCTCGCTCGTTCTCTGTGCACGGCCTCGCGCCTGACGGTCAGCCGCGTCAGGCACCGACTAATGCACGTTGTGCAGTTCCCCGCAGTCGTCGCCCCTCCGCGTCGCCTGCTCTCTCCCTCCGGAGGTTTCGCATGATGCGCCATCTGGTGCGACGGTGGGTCTTCCCCCGCGCACTCCTGCTTCTCCCCACGCTGGGCGCCGCCGCCACCGCGACGGCTGCGCGCGCCGTCGCGCAGTCACCCACCGGCACCGTGCGCGGCACCATCACCGATGCGGGCACCAACGCGCCGCTCGCCGATGCGCAGGTGTTCGTCACCGGGACGCGCCTCGGGGCCTCCACCGCGGCGAACGGCACCTTCACCCTCGTGGGTGTGCCGACCGGCCCGCGCATCCTCAGCATCCGTCGTCTCGGCTATCAGCCGGTCACGCGCACCGTGACGGTCGACGCCGGCGGCACGGCCACGGTGACCGTGGCGCTCACCGTGAGTGCAGTGAACCTCAGCGAAGTTGTGGTGACCGGCTCGGCGGCGCCCACCGAGAAGCGCAAGATCGGCACGAGTGTCTCGAGCGTGGACTCCACCTTGCTGACGCGTGCGCAGGCCGTGACGCTCGACCAGGCGCTGCAGGGGAAGGTTGCCGGCGCGCAGATCTCGCAGAACAGTGGCGGTCCGGGCGGCGGCGGCATGTCGGTGCGCCTGCGCGGCACCAACTCGTTCATCTCCGGCAGCGATCCGCTGTACATCGTCGACGGCGTGATCGTCGACAACGGGTCGGCGCAGCTCGCCGACCTCGGCGGTCGCTCGAATCCGCAGAACCGTCTCGCGGACCTCAACCCGCAGGACATCGAGCGGGTCGAGATCATCCGCGGGGCGGCGGCGGCGGCGCTCTACGGCTCGCGCGCCAACAACGGCGTGGTGCAGATCTTCACCAAGCGCGGCAGCATCGGCGCGCCGCGCTTCACGCTCACGAGCCGCATGGCGACCAACGTGCTGCGCGAGAAGCAGCCGTTCAATCTGTACCCGTACGACATCAACGGGCTGGCCATCCCGCGGTTCGACTACCAGGACGACATCTTCCGGCGCGCGACGACGCTGGAGAACAACCTGACCGTCGAGGGCGGCACCGATGCCACGCGCTACTTTGCGAGCGCCAACGTGGCCGACGACCAGGGCATCCTGCGCTCGACCAGCTCGCAGCGCACGGGCGCCCGCCTCAACCTGCAGCAGCAGCTCGCGCCGACGCTCATCGCGAACCTCACGTCGAACTTCGTGACGACGCGCAACCAGTTCCAGGCGTTCGGTGAGCAGAATGACTACGGCATCATGGGGTCGCTGTTCTTCGCGCCCACCAGCGTCAACTTCCGCCCCGTGAACGGCGTGTACCCGCTGCCGCCGTCGCTGGGCACGAACCCGCTGCTGGCCATCGATCGCATCCGCAATCCGCAGACGATCAACCGCTTCATCGGCTCGACGAAGTTCACCTGGACGCCGCATCCGCGGCTCCTCGTCGACTACACGCTGGGTCTCGACAACGTCGGCTTCGAGCAGCGCCAGTTCGTGCCCCGCAACGCGGTGCTCGGCACCGCGCCGCTCGCCACCGGGCGCTCGCAGTCGGTGTTCCAGGACACCCGCGTCGTGAACCAGGACGGTGTCGCCTCGTACTCGTGGCGCCTGAGTGATGCGCTCGGCATGCGCACCACGGCCGGCTTCAACTACACGTCGCAGAAGATCCGCACCACGTCGGCCACGGCCAACGGCCTCGCCCCGGTGGGTGAGCTGGTGAGTGCGGGCTCGGTGTTCGCGGCCGCGCAGAGCGAGATCGCGCTGCGCACGCTGGGCTTCTACGCGCAGCAGGAAGTCGACTGGAACAACCGTCTCTTCCTGAGCGGCGCCGTGCGCTACGACGCGTCGAGCACCTTCGCGCCGAGCGAGCGGTGGCAGGCGTTCCCCAAGCTGTCGCTCTCGTACGTGGCGCTCGAGAACCGGCAGGGGTGGCTCAACAACCTGCGCCTCCGCACCGCGCTCGGCTGGGCGGGCTCGCAGCCGGGGCTCGTGAACGCGTACTCGCAGTACATCACCTACACGCAGTTGCCGTTCGCCGGTCGCCCCGGGTTCGTGAACGACGTGACCTTCGGCAACCCGACGCTCCGCAACGAGCGCGCGCGCGAGGCCGAGGTGGGCGCCGAGGCGGGATTCCTGAACGGCAAGGTGGCGGTGGAGGCGACGTACTACGACCGCCTCGTCTCCGACCTGCTGTTCTTCCGGCCGCTCGCCACCAGCACGGGCTTCTCGCGACAGTTCGCGCCCATCGGCTCGATGTCGAACAAGGGCGTGGAGCTGATGCTGCGCTCGACCAACGTCGACACGAAGAACCTGCGGTGGGAGAGCACGGTCACCTACACGCGCAACCGCAACCTCGTCGAGTCGCTGGCCATCCAGGACTTCCAGAGCGCCGGTGGCTACCCCAACCGCATTCGCGTCGGACAGCCGGCGGGTGTGTTTTACGGCTCGTACGCGGCGCGTGATTGCCGCACTGGTGCGCTGCTGGTCGACTCGCTGGGCCGCTACCGTCGCAGCAACCAGACGGTGGACATGGGCGCCACGCTGGCGCAGCGCCAGGCGCTGTCGGGCGGCACCTGCAATGACTCGCTCAACGCGGTCATCGGCGACCCGAATCCCGACTGGATGGGGTCGCTGCTCAACGAGATCACGATCGGCGGCAAGCTGCGCGTACGCATGCTGCTGGACGGGGTGTTCGGCAACGACATCATGAACCTCTCGACGCGCGCGCAGAACGCCGGCATCGCGAGCAACTCACGCACCTTCGAGCGCGAGCTGCTGCCGTATGGCGACCCGCGCAAGGTGGCGCCGAACTTCAACGCGCGCACACAGGGCATCTTCGAGTACTGGGTGGAGGATGGAAGCTTCGTGAAGCTGCGCGAACTGAGTGCGTCGTACCTGTTCGACATGCCCACGGTGAAGCGCCTGTTCCGTGACGGCGTCGAGCTGACGCTGTCGGGGCGCAACCTGGCGGTGTGGACCAAGTACAGCGGCTACGATCCGGAGATCAACCTGTTCGGCACCAACGCCGGTGGCGTGGGCTCGGCACAGACGACGGCGGCCGACCGCGGCTTCGACTTTGGCGGCTATCCCATTCCGCGGACGTGGTCGCTCAGCGCCCGCTTCACCTACTGACCGGAGACGACGACATGCGCACGACTTCGCGCGGCGCGGCGTACTCCGCCGCCCTCTTCACCCTCGGCGCGCTGGCGCTTGGCGGCTGCAGCCTCGACCTGCAGAACCCCAACGCCCCGACCGAGACGCAGGTCACCACGAGTCCCGACGGCGTGATCGCGCTGGCCACGGGACTGCAGGCCCGCTTTGCCACCTCGTACTTCAGCTTCGCCTACACGGCGGGGTTGGTGACGGACGAGTTCGCGGCGACCAGCGCGGCCCTCATCTCCATCTCGGACGCGGAGCAGGGCGCCGTGCCGAGCGGGACGGGCATCGCCGACAACGTGTTCAACAGCGTCTATCGCACGGTCCGTACGGCCGACGATCTGCTGGCCGGCGCGGATGCGCTGGCGTCGCAGCTCGACGCCGGCACGCGCAGTGGCCTGCGTGCGCTCGCGTTCACGCTCAAGGCGGAGGCGCTCGGCGAGGCGTTGCAGGCGTACCAGAAGGTGCCGGTGAACACGTACGGCCAGACGAGTCCGACGTACGTGCCGCGCGCCGAGGCGCTCCCGCTCGTGCGGGCGCTGCTCGACTCGGCCGCGACGCAGGTGGCGACCACGCCGCCGTCGGCCTTCTTCACCAGCAACATTCTCACGCCAGGCGTCAACCTGAACGGCATGATCCAGATGTTCCGCGCGCGGTACGCGCGGCTCGCCAACGATCATGCGAATGCCGTGGCGTATGCGAACCTCGTGCCGCGCACGGGCACGGCGGCGCTGTCGCTGCTGCAGTTCCCGGCGCCCACGGTCAATCCGTACGCCAACGTCACGGGCGGCACCAACGGCATCGCCCCGCGTCGGCAGTTCCGGCTGTCGATGGCTGCGGGTGACCAGCGGGCCACGTACTTCGTGGTCCCGTCGACGACGCTGAGCGGTCGTATCGGCGCACTGCTGGACAACTGGAACCGTTACGCCAACGCCAATGCGCCGCTGCCGGTGTACATGCCGGACGAGGCGCTGCTGGTGAAGGCGGAAGCGCTGGTGGCGCAGGGGCAACTCGCGGCGGCGCAGGCGACGCTCGATTCGGTGCGCACCGACTGCACGGGTGGCCGTGGCCTCGATGACCCGAAGGCGTGCCTCCCGGCGCTGAGCGGATCGCTCACGCAGGCACAGCTCCTCGACGAGATCTACACGCAGCGGCGCTACGAGCTGTTCTCGACGGGCGCGCGGTGGGAGGACGCGCGGCGTCGCAGTGCGATTCGCGGTCCGGTGGCGGCGCCGGCGGTGCCCGTCGATGGCCAGCGGTGCTGGCTGCCGTACGCCCTCGGCGATCGCAACGCGAACCCCAACGCGACGTTCGCGGCGCTGCCGGATCCGGCGGAGCCGAGCACGTTCCCCAGCGGCTGCCAGCAGTGAGCGCACCCATGACGCATTTCCTGACTCGTTCCCTGACACGGAGGGTGCGCGTGGCGCGCTCTGGACGCTCGACCCTGGCGGCCGCCGCGGCGGTACTCGCGCTCGCGGCCTGCGGCACGACGGATGCCGCCGATCCCTTCTCGCCCACGGGCGAGACTGGACGCGTGCGCTTCGTCTCGCTCATCACCGACACGACGCGGGGGCGCGTGAACGCGATCCTCGAGGGCGTGCCGTTCGGCGTGAACCTCACGTACACGCAGAGCACGCCGGCCACGTTGCCGGCGCCCAACACCGCGAACTATTCGGCCATCTACACGGGCAACCGCACGCTGGTGCTCAAGCGCACGGCCGACACGAACACGGTGGTGGCGACGATTCCGTTCACGGTGGCAGCCAACCAGGATCGCACCATCTACGCAATCGGCGGGGCGGCGGGGACGGCGGTGACGTCGTACCTGACGACCGACGACAACACCTTGCCGTCGGCGACCCAGGTGAAGGTGCGCGTGGTGCACCTGAGCCCGACGGCTGGCGCGGTGGATGTGTTCGTGACGGCGCCCGGTGCCGACCTGGCCACCGCCACGCCCGTGCTCTCGAACGTCGCGTACCAGGTGGCCTCGCCTTACCTCACGGTGGTGCCGGGCACCTATCAGGTGCGCACGGTTCCGGCGGGAACGGCGCCGGCGGCACGCGCCGCAGCGGTGAACATCAACCTCGCGTCGCTCGCGCTCGCCGGTGGCACGGTGCGCACCGTGGTGGCGGCGGACAACAGCACGGGCGGTGCGCCGCTGCGGGCGTTTGCGTTGAGTGACCGCTAGTTGACGCGGAGACGCGGAGATGAGGTAGAAACACCGTTGCTACGCGGAGACGCGGAGGGGTCGACGTCCCCCTCCGCGCCTCCGCGGAGAAATAGTTCCTCTACCTCACCTCCGCGTCTCCGCGTCCACTACCAACGCACCATGATGTCGTAGAAGTCTGCGCCGGACCGATTGTCGTCAATGCGCACCACGGCCGTCCACCCGTTCCACGGGCTCGGCTGCTGTGCGAGGGTCACGCTCCCACGACCGTTGGCGCGATCGACGTCGATGGAGACGGGGCGTGCCGGAAGTCCGGCGCCGTCGAAGCGCGCGTTGATCTCGCTCACGCGCACCCCGCTGCGGGTGATCGCTTCCACGCGGCGTCCCGAGATTCGCAGCTCGACCACATCATCGACGCGACCGCTCCAGCGCAGCATGCCGGCGTCGGCGCGCCCACGATTGTCCCACCGATCATCGCGGCGGTCGTCACGACGGTCGTCACGACGGTCATCACGACGGTCGTCCCGACGATCATCACGGCGGTCATCCCCCCACCAGCCGTCGTAGCGACCGCGGTCGTCGCGGCCCCGATTGTCGCGGCCGCGGTTGTCGTAGCGATCGTCGTCGTTCCAGAAGGCCACGATGCGATAGTTGTCCGCGCCGGCGCGCGGGTCGCGCACGCGCAGCGTCGCCTGCCAGCCGTTGCGCGCTGATGGCTGCTCGACGACATCGACGTCACCGCGCCCATCGGCAAGACGCGCCATCACGTACCCGCGGCTGCGCGGCAGGGCCTCGTCGACCCGTGCACGGTTGGGGAGGTATGCGTCGGGGCCGGTGGTGCGGACGTCGCGCCCGCGGACGGTGATGTACACCTCGCGGTCGACGCGGCCGGTCCAGGTGAAGAGCGAACGGTCGGCGGGCAGCGCGTCCGCCGTGAGGGGAAGCGCGACGAGCGAGCCAACGGCGATGCGTACCGCGTTCCGACGAAGCAGGGACATACAGGCCTCCAATGAGGGGTTCGCCTGTATCCAGCGCATTGGGAGTGCCACGCACCTGTTCATGGTGCCGGCGTGGTGGTCGGGCGTGCTGCACGTCACCCAACTCGTCGTGGAGCTTCGACTTAGCGGCGCGTCATGTGACGCGCGTGGGGCCCCTGCTGGTGACGGCGGTCGCCTGCGGTGTCCTCAATCGCGGACAACACCCCGTGTTCCAACGCGGACGCCCCGCAATCGCTGCCAGAACGTGGGGCGCTCAGGGACCGTGACGGCCACCGGTGCAGCCGGGTCGCTGAAGATGGCGCGATAGGGGGCGATGGCTGCCTCGGCATGCGCCAGGATCTCCCGCACCTGCTCGCGCTTGAGCGGTTCGAACGGCTTGAGATGGAACGGGTGGCGTCGAGCGGCATCGGCGAACGCGTGGATCGCGGGAAACTCCCGCGACAGGCGTGGCATGAGTTCGAGCACCGACGCGAGCAACTGCTTGGGGCTGGGCTGTTCGCCAAACGAGTAGGCGAGATAGCGATCCTGCGCGAGTCGCCAGAACGCATCGGTGGCTTCGTTGATGGCCACGGCATCGTATTCAAGCGCCGTGCACATGAGCCCCCACAGCACATGCCGCTCGCGGCCGCTCATGTTGCGGGTGGGCGACTCGGGCGCGCGATGCCAGTGTCGCAGGTAGCCGCGATCGAGGATGTAGCCGGTGGGAAAGCCGTGGCGCCACATGCGCAGGTTGAGCTCGGTCCACTCGCCCCAGAACTCGCGGCGCGGATTGAAGCCGCCGATGTCGCTGAACAGGCGCCGATAGCCCGCGACGAGCATCCCCTGCACGGGCATGTAGCGCACCCGACCGAGTTGCACCGACGGCGTGCTGTCGCGTGGCTTGAAGCGTGTCTCGGTGTCTTCTTCATAGCTGGGGAGGCCGACAATGCCGAGGGGCGTGCTGCGGAGCGTGTCCTCGATGGCGTCGAAGATGTCGCCGTGGAGCGTGAGGTCGTCGTCGATGAACGCGACCAGCGGCGTGCGGCAGACGTCGAGCTGCATGCGGCGTCCGCTGCCGATCGTGGGTGTCGAGGCGTTGAGGTAGACGCGCACCGGCAATCCCGGGGCCATCGCCTGGATGCGGCGCTCGAGGACACGCGGTTCCTCGTCGGTGGGCGCGTTGTGGACGACCACCACCTCGAAGCGCGCGCGCGCGGGCAGCGCGGCAAGCGACTGCAGCGCGCGCGCGAGGAATTCCGTGCGCGACGGAATGGTGAGCAGCGACAGCGTCCACTGCGGGTGGCGCTCGGTGAGGTCGGCCACGAGGTCGGCGGTGCGCGGCGAGCGCAGCGTGCCCGTCCGGACCCGCACTAGTCGTGCTCCGGGGCGCGAGTCGTGAGCCGTGTGAGCATGTCCATCCATCCTCCGGTGCCGGGAACCTGCAGGATGATCGCACCGGCGATGCCGGCCAGGGCGGGGTGTGGGCCGCGCCCCGGATTGTCGATCACGAAGGCGACGTCTGCGGCGGCAAGCAACGAGCGGTCATTCTCCTCGTTGCCGATGGCGGCGATGGTCGGTGATACATCGCACATCGCCAGATGGTTCCGCAGATGCATCAGTGCAGCGCCCTTGCCGGCCGCGCCGCTCACCGTAAGCCACCGTCCCCCGCGCAGGCAATGCAGCCCGTGGGCTGCACACGCCGTTCGCGCGCGCGCCAGTGTCGCGCCATCGAGCGGCGTGGGATCGACGAGCAGGCTGTAGTGGCGACTCACGAGCGCACGACGTCGCGCGCCGCGGCTACGGAACCCGAGGGCCTCCTGCTGCGACGTGCCTTGCGCCGCGGCATCGGCGGCGAGCAGCGGCGCGAGTGCCTCGTCGCTGCGCAGTACCTGGCGCAGCGCAGCCGCGCGCGGCGCCAGGGGTTCGCACACGAGCGGGCGCCGGCCGAAGCGGACGATCTCACGTTCGACATCATGTTCAGGATCACGTTCGCGATCGCGCGCGGCGTCGTGTGGCGCGCGACGCATGTCGTCCACATCGAGCGCGAGCACACCGCCGTCCTCGGCGATGAGGGGGCCACGCACGCCCAAGGCGCGCTGCAGCACGACGAGCTCGCGCACGGTGCGACTCGATGCGAGCGCGAAGTACACCGGAGTGCCCCGCGTGCGGGCCAGCGCGGCGAGCGCCGCGCGGAGTGTGGCCGGCGACACCGGGAGCTGCCCGCGATCGTCCAGCAGCGTGCCGTCCACATCGCTGACGAGCAGCAGCGGTGCGGGCGACGGGGCCGTTGGCGCGACTGCCCCGCGCGCGCCGCCGGTCGTCACCCCACGGGCACACTCGGCGTGGGCGTGACCACACGTCGCGGCTGCTCCACGCAGCGTGACATGCGCGACAGCCAGAGTGCGCCCACCGCGCCGGTCACGAAGGAGCCGATGAGCACGCCGATGGTCGCCGCGCCGAGACGCGGCCCCTCGCCGAACGCGAGCGCGGCGATGAAGAGCGACATCGTGAAGCCGATGCCGCCGAGCGTTGCCACACCGAAGACGCGCCGCCAGTCGGCCTGCTCCGGGAGCGACGCGATGCCCAGCTTCACGGACAGCCACGCCGCGCCGAAAATGCCGAACGGCTTGCCGATGACGAGGCCCGCCGCACTCGCGATGACCGCCGGTTCGCGCAGGAACGTGCCGACATCGGCGGGGATAGTGACGCCCGCATTGGCGATGGCGAAAAGCGGCACCACACCGAACGTGATGGGCCCACCGAGGGCGTGTTCGATGCGCTCGGGGAGGCGTCGCGCCTCGTGCGTCGGAATCGTGGCGGCCAGCAGCACGCCCGCGATGCTCGCGTGCACGCCCGACAGGTGCACCGCATACCACAGCACCAGGCCAAGCAGTGCGTAGGGCCACACGGTGAGCACGCGTCGGGCGTTGAGCCCCATGAGCGCCGCCATGATGCCCGCGACGGCGCCCAACGCCACGACGTTGACGTCGGGGGTGTAGAAGATGGCGATGACGAGCACCGCGCCGATGTCGTCGGCGATGGCCAGCGCCGCCAGGAACACCCGCAGCCCCGGCGGCACGCGATTGCCGAGCAGCGCCACGATGCCAAGGGCGAAGGCGATGTCGGTGGCCATGGGGATGCCCCACCCGGAGATGGCCGTCGTCCCGCGCGCGAGGAGCACGTAGATGGCCGCCGGGAGCACCATGCCGCCAATGGCACCCATCACGGGGAGTGACGCCTGCCGCCAGCTGCTGAGCGCTCCGTCCTGCATCTCGTGCTTGATCTCGAGCCCGACGAGCAGGAAGAAGAGGGCCATGAGCCCGTCGTTCACGAGGTGCCGCAGTGACCAGCCGCCAATGCCGGCGTGCCAGAATGCCTCGTAGGTGGAGGCCCACCCCGAGTTCGCCCACACGAGGGCCAAGGCCGCGCACCCGAGCAGCACGACGCCCCCCACCGCCTGTGAGACGGGTTGGGGTTCGAGCGAGATGAGTCCTTCCTCCTCATCGAGGACGGCGGGGACCTCCGGCGGAGGCGGGGTGGTCTCGTCGGTGGTGGTCATGCGGCGCACTCGGTTGAACTCATGGGGGCCATCTACGCAATGTACGGGTATCATCAGACACTGCGAAGTCTCCTCGTCGAGGCTGCGTGATCGCGCAGCGCACTCTCCTCCGTTCGCCGGCGGACCCTCGAATGTTCCGCGTCCCGTCCCCGCTTCGCCGACACTGGCGCCTGCCGGCTCTCGCCGCGGCGCTGGCGTTGGCGTACGCGGCGGGCGTCACGGTGGAACGGCGACGTCTCGCGCGCGAGGCGGATTGGCAGGGGGCGCGCCTCCTGTCGCAGGCCATCGACTCGGTGCGCGTCAACGCGCTGGATTCGCTGCCCAGCGAAGAGCTCATCCGTCGTGCGGTGGCGGGCATGCTCCGCGAGCTGCACGACCCGTACGCGGCCGTGCTGCGCAGCGAGGGGGTCGAGCAGTGGCGCGGCACGCTGCAGGGCGAGGGGCACGGGCTCGGCCTCACCCTGCGGCGCGAGGCGAGCGGGGCGAGCGTCGTGCGCGTGGCGTCGGGCTCGCCCGCGATGACGGCCGGGCTGCGTCCGGGCGATCGCATCCTCACCGTGGATGGCCAGCCGGTGCTGCAGGCGTGGCGCGCACGTCCGGCGGACGGTACGACCCGCGCGCCGGTGCAGGTCATGACGGTCTGGCGCGCGCCGACGGGCGATGTCGATACCGTGCTGGTTCGACGCGTGCCGTGGCACCTGCCGGCGGTGTCCGAGCAGGCGATGCTCACCGATGGCGTGGGCTACGTGCGGCTCGCGAGCATCACGCTGCGCGCGGCCGAGGAGCTCGAGGCGGCGGTGATGCGTCTCGAAGCGCGTGGCGCCCGCGCGCTGGTGCTCGACCTGCGTGACAACGGTGGGGGGCTGTTCGACGAAGGCGTGAAGGTGGCGGGGCTCTTCCTGCCGCGCGGCGCCGTGGTGGCGTCGCTGGCAACACGACCGGGGGTGGCCACGACGGCGTTCCGGGCCCGCAGCGGGCGGTGGACGACGTTGCCGCTCACGGTGCTCGTGAACGGGGGCACGGCGAGCGCAGCCGAAGTGATCGCGGCGGCGTTGCGCGACCACGATCGCGCCCTGCTCGTGGGCGCACCGACCTACGGCAAGGGAGTCGTGCAACGTGTGGTGCGGCTCTCCTCGGACCTGTCGCTGCGGCTCACGACGGCGCGGTGGCTCACGCCGGAGGGTGCGACGCTGGAGCGTCGGCACAACACGCCCCGCGGCGCGGTGGGTGGCCTCGCCCCCAACGTGCGGCTCGACGATGCCGCGCGCCGCGAGGCGTTCACGGTGCCGACGTGGTGGACGCCCGAGCTTGCGCAGCGCACCGCGCAGCTCGCCGACTCGGCGGCGATGCAGGCGTTGCGCGACCGATGGGCGGTGACGCCACTCGCCCTGCTCGAGGCGCGCCTGCGCCTCGTGCTCGACACGCTGGCGCCGCGCGGGGGGGCGGCGGCGGGCGCTGGCGCGCGGCAGGAGTGGCTGATGGTGGCAACGCGCCAGGCCACGGTGCGCATGCTGGAGATCGAGCGTGCGAACGAACCGCTGCTGCGTCTCGCTGCCCGTGACGATGCGGCGATGCGGGCCGCGCTCGATGTGCTCGAGGCGCCGACGGTGCGTGTGGCGATGACCGATGCGCGTGCCACCGACAGCACGTCGCGTGCGGCGGCGGGCGACACGATCCGTGCGGAGAGGGCGCGTGCGCGCGGCGCGCGCACGGTGCGGCAGGCCGATGCGTCGCGCGACCGACTCGATCGCTGGCTGGTGCAGCGGTACGGGCCGGCCATGCTGCGCCCTGACACCGGTGGCACGACGCCGGTGCTGGCCACGCTCGATCTCGCCCCGCGTGTCGAGGGGGTGATGGCGGGGCGGCAGCGCGACACGCTCGTGGTGCTGCACTTCGGCGACGGGGCGAGCACCGCCGCGTTCGAGGCCGGTCACGACGCGCGGCTGGTGCACGACGCCACCCCGGCGATCGGCGGCGCGAAGGTGTTGTCGCGCCGCGCCTTCCGCGTGCCGCATGTGCCGTCGGCGCGCTCGGCCGACAGCACGGCCTGGCGCGCCGGTTGGGCCTATCTCGTCGCGGTGCCGCACGTCGAGGCGCGTCCGGCCGCGCGGTGGCGGGGCTGGCAGCTCACCCGGGTGCCCGAACCCACGCGGCGCGTCGCGTCGTCGCGTGCGGTCGCGCGCCCCGCGCCCGCCGACTCGATGGCGCGCCCGTGAGCGAAGGGTTGGCGCAGGACGGAGAGGAGGCCTCGCGCGGTCGTGCGGGGCGCGGTGCGCGCCTTGTTGCCCGCGCGGTCGTGTGCGCGCTGGGGTGTGTGGGAGGCAGCGCGCTCGTGCTGCCGGCGCGCGCGCAGGCGCAACGCGACACCACCGCGGCGCGACCGGCCGAGGTGCGCTCCGCCGCGACCTGGCGTAGCGCATCGGCCGACTCGCTCGTGCAGCGCGCGATCGCGCGCCGCGGCGTGCAGCTCGCCGACAGCACGCTCCTGAGCTACACCGCCGACGCGCATGGCTTTCTCGCGTTCCTGGTGCAGCTCGGCGAGGGCGTGCTGTTGCCGCCCAAGGTGGTGCAGAGCGAGGAACTCGCCCTCACCATCGCGTGGTGGCAGCCGGGACGCAGTGCGCAGCAGCTCGTGGGGCGTCGCGACACGACGCTCCTGCCCGCCGACGTGGCGTACTATCGTGATCGCTACGGCGTGGTGCTCGACAACCTGCCCGATCGCATTCGCCTGGGCGATGGGCAGGACGTGCGCGACGTGCCGCATCCGCTCGCGGCCAACGCGGCGGCCACCTACGAGTACGCGATGGGGCGGCCCCTCACGATCAACATTCCCGGGCGCACGATCCTCGTAGACGAGGTGAAGTTCCGCCCGCGGGATGCGGCGACCGCCGCGGCGGTGGGCTCGGTCTATCTCGACCGGGAGAGTGCCGCGGTCGTGCGCCTGTCGATGACGTTCACCCGCGCCGCGATCCTCGACAAGCGCATCGAGACGCTGGTCGTGACGCTGGAGAACGGCCTCGTGCGCGAGCGGTACTGGCTGCCGCGCCGCCAGGAGGTGGAGGTGTCGCGCGGCAGCACGTGGCTCGACCTGCCGGTGCGCGGCGTGGTGCGCGGCAAGTGGGAAATTGCCGGCTACACGGTGAACGAGCGCATCGCCGATGCCGTGAAGACCATGCCGCGCTGGAGCAGCAAGCCCAAGGCGGAGCTCGACGCTTACACGTTTCCCGGGCGTGTGATCGATGTGCTGCCGCCCGAGCTGCAGATCGCCACGCGCGAAGATGTCGTGCAGGCCCGCGTGCAGGCCGAAGCAGCCGTGCGCGCCTCCATGCTCGCGCGCCCCGCCACGGCAAAGGTCGCGACACGCGGCATCAGCGATTTCGCGCGCTTCACGCGCGCCGAAGGGCTCGCGCTGGGCCTCGGCGGCGCGCATCGCACGGGGCAGGGGGTGCTGGTGGCGGCGCGCGCTCGCTACGGCTTCGCGGACGAGGCGGTGAAGGGGCACCTGTCCGTCGGGCCCGTGCCCGCATTCGGACGCACACCGCGCTGGCAGCTCTTTGCCGAGCGGGAGTATCGCGACCTCGCGTTCGCCGAACGCGCCGGTGTGACCAACTCGCTCGCGTCGGCGCTGTTCGCGAGTGACTACACGCAGCCCGTGGACACGCGCGCGGCCGGGCTGCTGTGGCGGTCGGGGAACACGAGCGCGTTCACCTGGCGGCTCGCGGCCGAGGACGAGCGCGCGGTGCTCCCGCGTGCGCATGCGGCCACGCGCACATTCGCCCCGACGCTGCTGGCCTGGCGCCTGCGAGGTGTGCGCGGCGAGGTGCAGGGCACGGGAGGTTGGGCCGGCGATGATCCGCGCGCGTGGCGCGGCACGTGGCAGCTCGTGGCGAGCGCGGGTGGTTATCGCGGCGACGAGGAGCTCGGGTGGGGGCCGCTGGTGGACCCGATTCCCGGCGCGTCACCACCGACGCGCGCGGTACGCCCGCTGGTGGGGCGCGCGCAGGCGCAGCTCCACCTCACGCGTCCGCTCGGCGGCGAACGTGCGCTGTTCCTGTACGGCATGGCCGGCGTGAGCGGCGGACGCGACCTGCCACCGCAGTGGCTCGTGTTCGCAGGCGGACCGTGGTCGGCGCCGGGCTACGACTACGCCCGCTTCGGCGCCCGCGCGCTGGTCTCGGCGCGCGCCGAGGTGCGCCTGCCCACGTGGGGCCCGTCGATTCCCCTGGGTCGCTTCGGTGCGAGTCCGCCGCGCGTGACGCTCGCGCCGTTCGTGCAGGCGGTGGGTGCGGCGAGCGGCGTCCCGACGGCGGCCGGTGCCTCGAGTCCGGCGGCCGGCGTCTATCCGTCGGTGGGCACGGGCGTGCTGCTGTTCTACGATCTCCTGCGCGTCGATGTGGCGCGCGGCCTGCGCCAGGGCACCTGGCGATTCGGCATCGACATCGACCGCGGCTTCTGGGGCATCCTCTAGTGGCACACGAGTGGCACACGACGTGACCGACGCGTCTCACACATCCGACGCGAAGCGCTTCGAACAGGCGTACTTCGACAAGTGGTACCGCCATCCGGCGCATCGCGTGAAGAGCGCGAGCGAGCTGGCGCGGCAGGTGGCGTTCGTGTTGCACACGACCGAGTGGGTGCTGGGGCGCCCGGTGCGGAGTGTGCTCGACGTCGGGTGTGGCGAGGGACAGTGGCGGGCGGCGCTGCGTCGGCATCGGCCGCGAGTGCGCTACACGGGTGTGGACCCCAGCGCGTGGGCCGTGGCGCGCTACGGTGCGCGACGCGGGCTGCTGCAGGGGAGCATCGACACGCTCGACGCGCTGCCCTTGGCCGACGCGTACGACCTGGTGGTCTGCTGTGGCATGCTCAACTATCTGGCGGAGCCCGTGCTGGTGCGCGGCCTCGGGCAGGTGGCGCGCCGGACGGGGGGTGTGGCGTATCTCGAGCTGTTCACCGACGCGGACACCACCGAGGGGGACACCGCCTGGCCAGCGCCGCGCGCGGCCGCGTGGTATCGTCGAGTCATGCGCCGAGCCGGCTTCACCAGCATCGGCATGCAGTGCTGGATTCCCACGGCGGCCGCCGACCATGTGGCGGCCCTGGAGCGTGCCCCGTGACCGCTGGCGTCTGATGCCCCGCGACAGTTGGGGTGACTTCCTCACCATGCTGCGCGAGGAGCGCACCGCGAGCCTCGCGCCGCGTCCCGTGCGGGCGCTGGCGGAGGAGTTCGCGCAGGCGGCGCTCGCGCTGCTGCTGCCGCAGTTTGCGCACCCCGCGCGTCTGGGCGCGGCCGGTGTGGACGAGGAGGCCGGGCGGCTCATCGCGTTGCTGCGCGCGGCGATCACGCCGCTCGTGCCGGACGCGGACGTCGTGCTGTCGGCGTTCCTCGCGCGGCTGCCGGCGGTGCGGGCGCTCATGCACAGCGACGCCGCCGCGATCATGCGGGGGGATCCCGCGGCGGAGAGCGAGGAGGAGGTGATCATCGCGTACCCCGGCTTCCTCGCCACGGCGGTGCATCGCGTCTCGCACGAGTTGTATCGCCTCGAGGTGCCGCTCTTTCCGCGCGTGCTGTCCGAGTGGGCGCACCGCGAGACCGGCATCGACATCCATCCGGGTGCACGCATCGGCGAGGCGTTCGCGATCGACCACGGCACGGGCGTGGTGATTGGCGAGACGAGCGAGATCGGCGCGCGGGTGCGGATGTATCAGGGGGTGACGCTGGGTGCGCTGGCCGTGCGCAAGACGCTCGCGAATCGCAAGCGCCACCCGACCATCGAAGACGACGTCGTGCTCTACGCCAACGCGACCATCCTCGGCGGGTCGACCGTCATCGGCGCCGGGTCGGTCATCGGCGGCAACGTGTGGCTCACGCGTTCGGTGCCGCCGCGGTCGGTGGTGCAGTTCAGCAGCGACGTGGCGCCGCGCGGCGCGCCCGACGATGGCATCGAGTTTCACATCTGACATGGCGTAGCGTTCGTACGCCGCGAGCCGACCATGCGCGCCACTTCCATCCTCGACACCATCGGCCGCACGCCGCACGTGCGGCTTGCGCGACTCTTCCCGGACCACGGCGTCTGGATGAAGCTCGAACGGGCCAACCCCGGCGGCAGCATCAAGGACCGCATCGCACTCGCGATGATCGAGGACGCCGAGGCGCGCGGGATGCTGACGCCGGGGAGCACGATCATCGAGCCGACGTCGGGGAACACGGGGATCGGGCTCGCGATGGTGGCCGCCGTGAAGGGCTACACGCTCGTGCTCGTCATGCCGGAGTCGATGTCGGTCGAACGGCGACGACTCATGGCCGCCTACGGCGCGACCTTCGACCTCACGCCGCGGGAAGTGGGGATGAAGGGGGCCATCGCCCGCGCGCACGAGTTGCTCGCGAGCACGCCGGGCGCGTGGATGCCGCAGCAATTCGAGAACGCGGCCAACATTCGCGTGCATGCCGAGACCACCGCGCGCGAGATTGCCGACGACTTCGCCGACGGCCTGCACTGGCTGGTGACGGGCGTCGGTACGGGCGGACACATCACGGGCGTGAGCGAGCAGCTCAAGCAACGCTTCCCGACACTGCGGGCGTTGGCGGTGGAGCCGGCCAAGAGCGCCGTCATCGGCGGCGGTGCGCCGTCGCCGCATCGCATCCAGGGCATCGGCGCGGGGTTCGTGCCCGCCAACCTGCATGTCGACGCGCTCGACGGCACCGTCGCGGTGACCGAGGAGGACGCGTTCGCATGGGCGCAGCGCTCGGCGAAGACCGAGGGCATCCTGGTGGGGCTTTCGAGCGGCGCGTCGCTGGCGGCGGTGTCGCAGATGCTCGAGCGGGTGCAGCCGGGAGAGCGCGTGCTGACGTTCTGTTATGACACCGGCGAACGCTACCTTTCCATCGAAGGATTGTTCGGTGGGTGACCACGGGAGCGGAACCACGGGAGCACGAACAACGGGAGCGGAGACGACGGGACCACGGGTACCACGGGTGTCCCGCGTGTTGCGACGGGATCGGCGGGGGTCGTCGTCGCCGGTCATCATGGACACCGACGACGGACTGCGCTTCGTGAAGCTCGCGGGCGCCTCGCAGGGCACGGCGCCACTCGTCGCGGAGATCATCGTCGCCGAGATCGCCGCATGCATCGGGCTGGACGTGCCGGCGCGTACGCTCGTGACGCTGCCGCCTGCGGTGCCCAGCGACGACAGCAACGACGAGCTGCGCGACCTGCTCGACCGCAGCGTGGGCACCAACCTGGCATTCGACTACCTCGAGGGCGCGCGTGACCTCACGGCGAGCGAGTTCGCCACGGTCGACGTGGTGCGCGCCGCCAAGGTGCTGTGGCTCGACACGCTCGTATACAACCTCGACCGCTCGCCCCGCAACGCGAACCTCATGATGCGGCGCGGCACGCTGTGGCTGGTCGATCATGGGGCCTGCCTGCCGTGGCAGCACGACTGGAGCGCGCTCGACGAAACCACCCCGCTGCGGGCCTACGACTGGCATGCGCACGTGTTCGCGTGGGCCGCGCCGGTATTCGCCGACGTGCACGCCGAGTGTGCGCCCCAGTGCACGCGTGACGTGTTTGCGGCGGCGGCTGCGCAGGTGCCCGACGCGTGGCTGGGCGCCGACCCGGCCCGATTGCGCGTGCAGCATGCCACCGTGCTCTACAAACGGCTGCGCGCCTTCCGCGACGGGCGGGCGGTGACGCCGCTCGCCGCCCTCGACCGATTGGAGGCTGTACCCTGATGCTGTTCTGTCGCCTGCGCCTGTACACCATCGCGCTCGTCACGTCTGCGCTGTGCGCACCCTCGGCGCGCGCGCAGGACGCCACCGTGACGCGCGCCGACCTCGCGACGCGCTACCGGCTGATGGATCGCGCGTACGCGGTGGCCGACTCCACCGGGCGCCTGGCCGACAGCGTGCGTGCCACGGCCAACCGGCTCTTCGATCGCTCCACGCTCAGCTTCTTCGGCGGTCGCTTCGCGGTCACCGCCGCCATCATGGACTCGGCCATCACACTGGTCGACCCGACGTATCGCTTCGTGCGGCCTGCCCTGCCCGCGACGCCCATCGGCGGCAAGCCGGCGCGCGTGGTGCGCGAGGCGCTGCTGGCGCGACTCGCGAACCTGGACACACTGGGGCCGCTCGCGCAACCGATCGCGTCGGCCAAGGCGCGGGCGCGCCTGCTGGTGGACACCATCTCGCCGGAGCGCAGCGCGGAGTTCCTCGCCGACCGCCCGGCGCTCGCGCGCGCGGTGTCGGCGGAAGTCGCGCAGTTGGAACGTGGCCGCGATCCGTACGCCGAGCAGGTGGGCGACCTGTGGCGCGTCGTGCGCGGCGCAGGCGGTGCGGACATTCCGGTGCGAGTCATCGTGCCACCGCGGGCGCGCGGTGCCGCCACGGCGCCACGCGGCGTGCTCATCGCGCTGCACGGCGCCGGTGGCGACGAGAACATGTTCGTGAGCGGCTACGGGCAGGGCGTTGCGGCGCGCCTCGCGCGCGACGCCGGGCTGCTGCTGGTCTCACCGTTCACGAACGCCATGGCGAGCGACCCGGCGGCGCAGTTCGATTCGCTCATGGCGGTGCTGCGACGCGAGCACCGCATCGACACGACGCGGGTGTACGTGATGGGGCATTCGATGGGCGCCGGCGTGGCCGCACAGCTTGCGGCGCGGCGCCCGCGCGCGATCACGGCGGTGGCGTGCCTCGCGGGTGGTGCGCCGGTGGCCGTCGCCGATGCGCCGCCCATGCTGTTCCTGGGCGCCGCCCTCGACCCGATCATTCCGGCCGCGCGCGTGCGCACTGCAGCCGCCGGCACGCGCACGGGGCGCTATGAAGAGCGGGCGAACGAAGGACACACCCTGATGGTGCGCGGCGCCGTGCTGCGCGCCGTGCCATGGCTCCTGGAGCAGACGCGATGACCCGCACGAGGATGGCCGCGATGGCGCTGCTGGCGACCGCGGCGCCGCACTTCACGGCCCACGCGCAGGCCGCGCCTGCCGCACGGGCGAAGCAGTTCACGCGCGCCGACACTCTCCGCGGCAGCAATGGCCCCGCGCGCGTCTGGTGGGACGTCGAGTTCTACGACCTCACGACGCAGGTGTCCCCTGCCGACAGTTCGCTGCGTGGTGTGAACGCGGTCACCTACCGCGTGCTGCACGCGGCGAAGGCCGGCAGCACCACCTGGCAGATCGACCTGCAGGTGCCGCTCACGGTGGACAGCATCGTGCAGGGTGGGAAGCGCCTCACCGTGTCGCAGGAGGGGAACGCGTGGTTCGCCACCGTGGCGAGTGCGCAGAAGGTGGGCGAGCGTCACACCGCCACGGTGTACTACCACGGCAAGCCGCGCCCGGCGGTGCGTCCGCCGTGGGATGGTGGCCTCATCTGGCGCACCGACAGCCTCGGGGCGACGTGGGTGGCGACCGCCAACCAAGGGCTCGGCGCCAGTGTGTGGTGGCCCACCAAGGACACGCAGCGCGACGAACCCGACAGCCAGCGCGTGGCCATTCGCGTGCCCGACCCCATGGTGAACGTGTCCAACGGGCGGTTGCGTCGCGTGCAGCATCATGACGACAAGACCACCACGTGGGAGTGGTTCGTCACGCGGCCGGTGAACAACTACGCCATCGTGATCAATGCGGGCACCTACGACCACTTCAGCGAGATGTACCGCGGCGAGCGCGGCCCGCTCACGCTCGACTACTGGCCGCTTGCGTATCACCGGCAGGCGGCGGAGCACCAGTTCCGGCAGGTGGCGCCCATGCTGCAGTGTTTCGAGCACTGGTTCGGCCCGTACCCGTGGTACGAGGACGGCTTCAAGATCGTCGAGAGCCCGCACCTGGGGATGGAGCACCAGAGTGCGGTGGCGTACGGCAACCGCTACCAGAACGGCTACCTCGGCACCGACCTGTCGAACACCGGGCTCGGGTTGCTGTGGGACTTCATCATCGTGCACGAGAGTGCGCACGAGTGGTGGGGGAACAACCTCACCACGCAGGACGTGGCCGACATGTGGGTGCACGAGTCGTTCGCGAACTACGCCGAGGGTCTGTACACCGAGTGCCGCCTGGGCAAGGCGGCGGGGGCGCGCTACACCATCGGCAGTCGCGCGAAGGTGCGGAACGATGCGCCCATCATCGCGCCCTACGGTGTGAACGAGCAGGGCTCGGGGGACATGTACTACAAGGGCGGCAACATGCTGCACACGATTCGCACCGTGATCAACGACGATGCGAAGTGGCGCGACATCCTGCGCGGGCTGCAGCACACCTTCCGCGCGAAGGTGGTGACGGGCGCCGAGGTGCAGCAGTACATGAGTGCGCAGGCCGGCATCGACCTGTCGACCATCTTCACGCAGTACCTCACCACCACCGTTATTCCCACGCTCGAGTGGCGCGTGGAAGGCGATGGCATCGCGGTGCGGTGGGCCGACGCGGTGCCCGGGTTTCGCCTGCCGGTGACACTCACGGCGGGCGGGAAGAGCGCGCAGGTGCTGCCGAGTGCGGAGTGGACGCGCGTGGCGCTGGGAGTGGGCGCGAACGGCGCGCTGCGGGTGGACGAGAACCTGTATGTGCGGGTGCGGCGCGCGGGGGACTGAGGCGCGCGCCGTTCCGCGAGCCTACAAGCTCCCCAGCAAGTCGTCGATCGCCTTGCGGTCCGCGTCCTGCAGGCTCTCCGCCCCGTGGATGATGCGCTGCAGGATGTCCACGGCCTCGGCGGCGAGATCATCGGGGTGCTTTCGGTCCTTCTCGAAGCGCACGATGTGACCGAGCAGGATCGTCTCGAACGGGACCTCCTCCTCGTCCTCGTCGTCCTCCTCGTCGTCATCCTCCTCATCCTCGTCCTCGCCGCCGGCGAGTGACGACTCGTAGCTCGGCACGCTCGCCTTCCACGGCTCGTCGGCGTGCGCCTCGGCTTCGAGGAGCGCGCGCGGCACGAGCGCGAACAGCCGGCACTGCAGCCCCGGCGCCTCCTCGAACGCGAACAGTCCCAGCGGCACCGGCGTGTCGAACAGGTGCAGCTCGATGAGCCGCGCGATGGCCTCGGCGGGCATCGCACTGCGCGCGATCATCCGGTCGCCGATGTATGCCGCCAGCGCACTCGACTCCGGCGCGCGCGGGTCGTCGAGCTGCGCGATGCGCACATCGACCGGCTCGCGCGTGGTCACGAACACCGCAGGACGCCCCTCGGCCTCCGCGTCGCCCGCGAACGGCCCGGTCGCCGCGTCGTCGTCGGACGCGTCGTCCGCCGCCTCGTCGTGGGCGTCGTCCTGCGGGTCGTCGGCGTCGTCGTCGGGACGGCGCCCGGGGGGGTCGAAGTCGTCAGCAGCCATGAGAAGAGGTGCCGGTGCGCGCGGGTCGTGTCGCAGGGCTCCTGTCAGGTTAGGCAGTCACGACGCGTGCGGGAAGGGCGCGCGACACACCACGTCGCCGCGACCGCCTCACACCTCACGCAGGCGCCGCGACATCCGTGAGCTCGAGGTCATCGAACACCGTCCCGAGCCACCGCCACACCGGGAGCAGTTCGCCCACCACCACCAGTGCACCGAGCGCGGCCGCGGCCGGCATGGCCCAGGCCGACCAGTCGAGCAGCCACCAGGTGAGCGCCGCGAGCCCCACGGGGAACACGAGCGCGACCGCGGTCACGAGCGTGGTGGCCGCAGTCGTGAGCAGGTTCTGCCCCATCGTCTCGAAGCCGCGGGACTCCGCACCCAGTCGAACCCAGGCGGGGAAGAGCAGCGCCGTGGCGTTCTGCACCGTGAACATGAGCGCGTTGAACACCGGCACGGCCAGCATGAGCGTGAGCGCCAGCGGCACCCCCACCGGCCCATTCCACAGGTCGGGCTCGCGCAGCAGCGTGACCGCCGGCACCACCAGCAGCGCCCACACGGTGACCGTGTGCAGCGCGGTCACCGCAACGATCTCCGCCGTGACCAGGCGCCACCCGGGAATGGGGAAGGTCTTGAGCAGTGCGAGACGGGAGAGGTCGTGGCGCAGGTCGAATCGCATCCACAGCGGTCCGAGGAAGAGCATGACCGCCACCCATCCGATCGCGACGCCGAAGAAGACTTCGCCCGCACGCGCCGACGCGAGGTACGACACCACCGCCAGCAGCCCCAGCGCGAGCGTGAAGGTGATGAGCTGCGTCCGCCATGCCCCACCGCGCAGCGCGGCCGCGATGTTCTTCCACGCGATCGCCACCTCCGGACGCCCCCGCACCGCAAGCGTCGGCACACGCGCCAGCTTCCCCTTCTTCGAGCGCGCCTCGCCGAGTTGCGATGCGCGCACCCGCTGCACGCGCTCGGCCCGATGCTGCGTCGCCTCGAGCGCCGTCTCCTCGAACGCGCCATCGAGGCGCAGCACCCAGGCGCCGTGCGCCAGCAGCAGCGCGAACGCCCACGGCACGCTCCCCCACCACGCCGCCGTGCCCGCGGCAAAGATGGGCGCGAGCAGCTTGTGCACCGGCCAGAGCGCGGCATTCGGGATGGGCGCGCGCAGCGACCGCACCACGCCCTCGAGGAACGACTGCACGCCACCCGTGGCCGCCACCTCGAGCGCGAGCCGGTCGGAGAGCAGGCCGTACGCCACCGCCGCCACCAGCGCCCCGAAGATGAGCATGGGCCCGAGCGAGCGGCGCCGCCCGGCCGCGCCGTGCTCCATCGCACTCGCGCGGACCAGCGCGGCACCCAGCCGGTGCAGCGCGAGCGTGGAGAAGAGCATCCAGAGCCCGATGCCCCGCTGCCAGGTGGCGCCCTGCGCCGCGCCACCGCGCAGCAGCACGGAGAAGAGCAGCGTGTTGATGAGGATCGTGAGCTGCAGCCGCACCAGCTTGGCCATCACGAGCGTGCGGCGCGTGAGCGGCGCGGGGAACAGGAACTGCACCTCGGCCGGCGTGAAGGCGAGGGTGCTGCGATCACCACCGAAGAGCCACCACCGCGCACTCGACACGAGGACGAAGGTCGCCACGAGGAGCTGCACGGTGTCGCCGGTCACGCCCCGCGTGAGCGGCGTCGCGCCCAGGCGCGCATTGCGAAAGAGCGCCCACCAGAGGTACAGCGCGCCCAGCACCACCGCCACGATGTAGCGCGGACTGCGGAGCCGCGCCGCTTGCGCACGCAGCCGGTTCACGGCCGTGCGCGCATGCAGGTACGCGAGCGCGCGCACCGGTTGTGCGGTGACGCCTGCGATCACGCCCGGCGTCACGCCGCGTCGTCGCCGGTGAGGGCGAGGAACATCTCCTCGAGCGAGCGTCCCGTGAGTTCGGGCCGTTCGGCCACGATCTCGGCGATGGTGCCGAACGCCATCATGCGCCCGCGCCGGATGACGAGGAGCCGCGTGCACAGCTCCTCGACCAGGTGCAGCAGGTGCGAACTGAGGATCACTGCCGCGCCATCGCGCGCGCGCGCCGTGATGGTCTCCTTCATGCGCCGGATGCCCACCGGGTCGAGCCCCGTGAGCGGCTCATCGAGCAGCAGCGCGGCCGGCTGGTGCAGCAGCCCGCAGGCAATCGCCAGCTTCTGGCGCATGCCGCGCGAGAGTTCGGTGGGGAGCGCGCCGCGCTTGCCATCGAGTTCGAGCTCGCCGAGCAGCGCGGGGATGCGCGGTTCGGCATCGGCCACGCCGTACAGGCGCGCGCAGAAGCGCAGGTGCTCCTCGACCGTGAGGTAGTCGAAGAGCTGCGGCTCGTCGGGAACGAACGCGAGTCGCTGCTTGGCCGCGACCGGCTCCGTCTTCATGTCGAGGCCCGCAATGCGAATGTGCCCCGAGGTGGGCTGCAGGATGCCGGCGAGTGCGCGCAACGTGGTCGTCTTGCCGGCGCCGTTGGGGCCGACGAGACCGAGCACGTCACCCGGTGCGACGGTGAACGACAACCCCTGCACGGCGACAAAGTCGCCGTAGTGCTTGGTGTAGCTGTCGACTTCGATCACGCGGAGGCGCTCATGCGCGCGGACAGGTCATGTGCCCGGCGGCAGTACGAGGGGCGCGGTGAGCGTTGCCGTGAGTGTCGCGCCGGCCGCGAGGCACCGTTCGGCCACCGAGTTGCGCTTGGCCGCTACGGTACCGGCCGCGGCACCGGCCGCCGCGCCAATCACCGCGCCCTTGCCGCCGCCGCCCAGGATGCGGCCGAGAATGGCGCCGGTGATCGCACCGCCCACCACCTTGCCCTGGTCGCCCCCCTTCGAGACGCGACGGTCGCTGGTGCTCGACTCGGTCACGTCCACGATGCCCTCGGCCGGCACGAAGACGCCGTTCAACTGGATGCCCCGCAGGCGGAACGCGAACTGCGGGTCGGCGCCGGCGAGTTCGACCAGCACCGGCGTGCCCACCGGCAGCGACGCGCCGTCGGCGGTGTTGAGCGGTGCGGTGAGGGACACGACGAACCGGTCGCCCGGGCGGTTGGCGATGGAGCAGATGGCGACGGTGGTGGGACCCGCCAGCCGGGCCCCGGCGCCGATCGACTTTCCCTTGGCGGGGGCCGTGCCTGCGCCGGTGCCGGCGGCGTCCCCGGCCGCGGCGGCGGCCACGTCGCTGGCGGTGCCGGCGGCCGGCGCAGGGGTGGGCGCAGGCGTGGGGGCAGTCACCGGCGCCGCAGGGGCGGGTGCCGCGTCGGCCACGGTGGTCGGCCGCGCACTCGGCTGCGGCGTGGGGCGCCGGGCGGCGGTCCGCGCCGGCCGAGGCGCCGGCGCCGGGGCGGGGGTGGCCGCGGGCGGCGTCTGCGGGGCGGGCGTGGTCGCGACGGCCGTGTCCGAGAGCGTCGCGCCGGGCGCGATCGACGGCGAGGCCGTGCCGGCCAGGGTCAGGTCGCGCGCCATGGCCGAATCGATGGCCGCCCGGGTGTCGGGGCGTTCACTGGCGCACGCGCCGAGCAGGCCGGTGCCCGCGAGCGCCAGCAGGGCCCCCGTTACCGAGGCGCGCAGGGGCGAACCGTGAAGTTGCCGCATGGACATGACGATAGTCGAAAGGGTGAGCAGATCGCTACGCGGACTCCCTGGTAGGCACACCTGAGCATGCCCGTTCCCGACGTCGACGTGACCCCGCCGCCCACGGCGCAGCACGTCTTCATTGCCCGCCAGCCCATCTTTGACACCGCAGACCGCCGAGTGGCCTATGAGCTGCTCTACCGGTCGTCCCTCGAGGCCCAGAGCGCGGGCACGAGTGTGTCCGAGGCGTTCATGTGCAGCGATACCGCGCTGCACGCGCTGCTCAGCATCGGTCTGGACCGGCTGACGGCCGGCACCACCGCCTTCGTGAACATCACCGAGGAGCACCTCCTCGGCGACCTGTACAAGATCTTCGATCCGTCGGCGGTCGTGCTCGAGCTGCTGGAGAGCATCGAAGGTACCCCGGCCGTGGTCGATGCGTGCCAGCGCGCCGTGGCCGAGGGGTACACGCTGGCGCTGGACGACTACGACGGCCGCGCCTCGCTCGACGCCCTGCTGCCGTTCGCCTCGATCGTGAAGATCGACGTGCTCGACAAGGACATCGCGACGCTGGCGCCCACCTGCGAGCGGTTGCGCGCGCTGGGCATCGCCGTGCTGGCCGAGCGCGTGGAGACGCGCGCCACGCTGGCGGCCTGCCGCGAACTCGGCTTCACGCTGTTCCAGGGGTACGTGTTCAGCCGTCCGGAGACAATGGACGGCCGCGCGGTGCAGGTGCAGCAGGTCACGATGTTCCAGATCATGGCGCTGCTCAACGAGCCCAACGTCACCGATCGCGCGCTCGAGGAGGCGTTCCGCAGCCATCCGTCGCTGTCGCTGGCGCTGCTGCGCATCGTGAACGCGGCGGCCTTTGGCGGTCGTGGCATCGAGTCCATTCCGCACGCCATCCGCCTCATCGGGCGTGAGGCGCTGTCTCGCTGGATGCTCATCATGCTGGTGTCCTCGGTGGGCGCGCGGAATCCCGTGGCGCACGAAGCCGTCGTGGCGGCGCTGGTGCGCGGGCGCTTCTGCGAGACGGTCTCGCTGCACGACGCGAGCGGCGACCCGGCCGCGCGCTTCCTCGTTGGGCTGCTCTCGCGCATGGATGTGCTGCTCGGTCTCCCCATGACCGCCGTGCTCGAGCGGCTGCCGGTGAAGGAGGAGATTCGCGAGGCCCTGCTCGAGGGTACCGGTCCGCATGCCGGGGTGCTGCAACTCGCCGACGCCTACGAGCGCGCCGAGTGGAGTTTCGTGCAGGAAGCGGGCGACGCCGGCGCGCTGGCCGAGCTGTCGGAGATGTACGTCGACGCCCTCAAGTGGGCGACGGAGCGACTGTCGGCGGTGAAGGGGTAGGGGTACGAGCTCCAATACCCCAAACGCAAACCCCGAACCCATACCCGAAACCGATCAGTTCCGGGTGCGAGTTCGGGGTTCGTGTTTCGGGATGTGTGTTCGGCGTTCCCTACTGCTTCTTGATCGACTGGATCAGCGAATCCTGCTTGGTCGCGGCGAGCTGCTCGGCGTTCCCCTGCGGCGGTTCCTGGACCTCGCTGTACGGGAGCAGGATCGAGATGCGGCGATTGGCCGAGGCCATGGGATCGCTGGCGACGCGCGGTTTGGTGGCCCCGTAGCCGCGCACTTCGCGCACGCGGTCGCTGCCCAGCCCCACCCCTTCGAGCACCCGACGGGCGGCGTTGGCGCGATCGGCCGACAGCTCCCAGTTGGTGTAGCTCGCATCGCGCCCGAATGGCGCGGCATCGGTGTGCCCTTCGAGGATGACCGGCTGCTCGAGACGCGCGAGCTCCGTGCCCACGAGCTGCAGCGCGAGCATCGTGACCGGCTTCATGCGCGACGAGCCGCTCGGGAAGTACGTGTCGCCCGCCCCGCCTTCGACCAGCTCGATGCGCAGCCCTTCCGACGTGACCTGCACATCGACCTGGGCCTCGAGCTTCTTGAGCGAATCGCTCTGCGCCAGCTTGTCGAGGATCGCGCGTCGCACCTCCTCGAACGTGCGCTGCTCGGTGCTGCGCACGATGAGGCGCATGGGCGTGCGCTGGATGGTCGTGGGTGACGTGCCCGTCGACAGCGGGCTCGAGCCGGCACCGTACCCCTTCTTGTAGCCCACGGGGTTCGCGAAGTAGCCCTCGATGGCCTGCTTGGTCTTCTCGTCCATGCCGAGAATCCACATGACCATGAAGAACGCCATCATGGCGGTCACGAAGTCGGCGTAGGCGACCTTCCACGAGCCGCCGTGGTGTCCGCCACCGCCGGCGACCTTCTTCTTGATGATGACGACCTTCTTGCCACCGCGCGCCGCCATGGGTTACGCCGCCTTCTTGCGCGTCAGCTCTTCGAGCTCCGCGAAGCTCGGGCGCTCGTGCGGTTCGATGTTGCGGCGCGAGAACTCGACGGCGGTCATGGGCGCGTCACCGCGGGCGAACGACAGCAGCGCGGTGCGGATGCACAGCATGTAGTCGTGCTCGGCGTGCAGGCGCACTTCCATGGCCTTCGCGATCGGGCCGAACACGCCGTACGCGAGGAGAATGCCGACGAACGTGCCGACGAGGGCCGCCGCCACCTTGTTGCCGATCTCCGACGCGGCGCCGCCGATCGAGCCCATCGTGATGATGACGCCGAGCACGGCGGCCACGATGCCGAAACCGGGCATGGCGTCACCGACCGTCGTGATCGCGTGGGGCGCCAGCATCCCCTCGTGGTGGTGCTTGTCGAGGTCGACGTCGAGGATGTCGGCCAGGTTGTGGTCTTCGACCGTGCCGGTGAGCAGCACCTTGAGCGTGTCACACAGCAGCGACACGGCGTGGTGGTTGCCCATGAACGACGGATACTTCTGGAAGATGTCGCTGCTCTCGGGGTTCTCGATGTGCGCTTCGAGCCCGACGAGACCGTCCTTGCGGGCCTTCTGGAACACCTCGTAGAGTACCTGCAGCAGCTCGGCGTACGCCTTGGCGCCGTACGGGTTGGGCTTCAGGAGGCCCAGCATCTGGCTCATGCACGCCTTGAGCACGGCCGGTGGATTCGCCATGACCAGGGTGCCGAGGCCGGCCCCTCCGATGATGATGAATTCGGTCGGCTGCCAGAGCACGGCCACCTGACCGTGGTGCATGACATAGCCGCCGATGACGGCGCCGAACACGACGACCAAGCCGATGATGACGAACACGCGTGGGAGACCGGTGGACGGGTGGAGAGGTCAGTCGTGACGGAACAGGCCGATGCCGCGCGCGTGGGACTCGCGCGCTGGCTCACCCTGCATGACGATTTGCTGCGCGGCTTGGCACATGCCCTGGGCAACCGGCTGGGCACCGTGACGGCCACGGCCAGCATCCTCGAAGCCGGTCGCGCCCCCGACCCCCGCCTGGTGGCGGGGCTGCAGGCCGACGCCGGGCGTCTCGAAGGGCTGCTCGAGGCCGTGCGCATGCTGCCGCTGCGGGTCGACGCCGAGGCCGAGCCGCTGCTCGTGACCGACGCCATCGCGGCCGCCGAACGCCTCGTCGCCGAGCATCCGCTGCTGCACGATCGGCAGGTGGCGCTGCACACGGTGGGCGACATTCCGCCGGTGCGGGTGCCGTTCGGCGCCCTCGTGCAGGCCTGCGCAGTCGTGCTGCTCGCCGGCGCGCGCGTCACGGCGCAGGCGGGCGGCCACATCGCGGCGACGCTCACCGCCGACGCGCAGGGTGTGTGCTTCCGCGCCGGCGCGCACGAAGGCGCTGCTCCCGGCGAGGAGGCGGCCGATGAGCTGCTCGAGCACGACGCCCGCGCGATCGACTGGCTGCTCGGGGCGCATGGCGGCGTGGGGCAGGTGCGCGAGGGCGGCTGCCTGCTCACGCTGCCGCCGCTCGTGTCCGCGCCACGCGCCTGACGGGGTCGACATCAGGCGGCGGGGGTGTCGGTGCCGGCGGGCGCGACCGAGTCGGCTTCGGCCGACGGCGTCCCGGTGGATGCGGCCGTCACCTGCGGCGCGCCCAGGGCGCTGAGCCACGACGCGGCGCTCGCGGCGGCCACGGGGGCGGCCGCGGCCAGGTTGGCCTGCGCGACCTGGTCGGCGATCTCGCCGCGCAGGATCTTCACATGCGACGGGGCCTCGATGCCGAGGCGCACGCCGTGCCGGTCGCAGGCGACGACGATGAGCTTGATGCCCCCGTCAATGAGGATCGACTCGCCGGGGCGACGTCCGAGAATCAGCATCGTGGCGTCACGCCTTACGCGAGGGAGAGCAGCACGTCGAGCATTTCCTCGGCGGCCTTGATCATCTTGGCGGCGGCCTGATACGACTGCTGCACGCGCATCATGTTCACGAGTTCTTCGTCGGTGTTGACGCCCGAGACGCTCTGGCGACGGAGTTCGGCCTGGTCGACGAGCGAGCTCGCGACACCGTTCTGGTCGCTGGCGGCCAGCACCTCGATGCCGAGGCGCGTCATGGCGCCGCGGAAGAACGAGGCGTACGTGCCCGTCTCCGTGGCGCCGTTGGGATCGGTCCAGGTGACCGTGTTGCTGGCGATGCGCAACGCCGAGATGGCCTGCGCGGCCGCGTTGTCGCTGGGACCGTTGGCGTTGCCGCTGGCGGCGATCTTCCCCGGGTCGGCGAGGACCGCGGCATCGAGCCGGATCGTCGAGGCACGCACCGGGTTGGACACCGTGCCGGCGTCGAAGAAGTTGCCCGCGGCGGTGCCCGGCAGCGTGTTGCCGCTGAACACGAAGCCGGCCGTGTGCGCGGTGTTCACCCGCGACACGAGCTGGCTGGCCATCGCATCGAGGCGCCCGCGCATCTGCGGCAGGTCGCTGTTGAGCACGCGGACCACCGCGTCGATCTCGCCGCCGAGCGGCTTGAGCGCGTCCTGCGCATCGCCGAGGCGGAGGCGCACCGGCACATCGGTGACTGGCACCGTCGGCGTCGGCACGATGGTCACCAGCTCGGCGCGCAGCGGCGAGGCGCTGTTCCCCTCGACCAGCACCGAGTTGCCGAGGAACACCGTCACGGTGCCCGTGGGCTGCAGGATCGCGCGGGTGCCGGCGATGCGCGCCAGGTCGTCGAGCTTGGCGTCGCGGATGTCGCGCAGGTCGTTGTTCTGGTTGCCGTTGCTCTCCGACGTGATGATGCGCGTGTTCAGCTCGGCCACCTGCGTGGCGAGTGCGTTCACTTCGTCGACGTTGGACTGGAGCCGCGACAGGTTCGTGCTGCGGAGCTGCGTGAGCTGCGTGTCGTAGTCGTTGAACAACTGCCCGAGCTGGCGTCCGCGCTGCTGCACCACGGCGCGCGCCGGCAGGCTGTTGGGGGCCGCCGACAGGTCGCTCCACGACGAGAAGAACTGGTCGAGCGCGTTGGCCATCCCCTGGTCGGTGGGCTCGCCGAAGACGCCTTCCATCTGCTGCATGAGCGTGTTGCGCATCGACGCCTGGCCCGCGGCACCCGAGGCGTCGCGGAACTGGTCGTCGAGCAGCAGGTCGCGCTTGCGCTGCACGGTGGCGATGTGCACACCCGTGCCCACCGAGCCGTAGCTGAATCGCACCGGCGTGTTGGCGCTCAGCACGACCTCCTGGCGCGAATAGCCGGGCGTTTCCGCGTTCGCGATGTTCTGCGAGATCGTCTGGAGTGACGCCTGGTGCGCCGTGAGTGCCGTGCGCGCGATGCTGAACAGCCCGGTGCTCATGGCTCAGACCGTGCGGTTGAGGAGGACGCCGCGCGGTGCGCCGGTGGCCGGGGCCGCCACGCCTTCCGACGCGTACGTCGAGGCCGTGGCCGGCGAACCCACCAGCGTGCGCACATGCTGGTCGGTGGTGCTGAGCGCCTCGCGCAGCAGCCGGCGGTTCATCCCCACCTCGCGCGTGAGCACATCGGCGGCCTGCTGGAGGCGCGTGCGCGCATCGCGCAGGCGCTCGTCGGCCTGGTCACCCAGCAGCTCCTCGAGCTCGCGCAGCGTCGTGTCTTCGTTGCCGCCCAGGAGCACGTTGAGCTGGCGACGGCGCTGCCGCGCCTGGCCGAGCGTGGCCAGGATGCGGTGCGTGGCAAAGGTGCTGTCGTCGACGCCCTGGATGTCGTCGGCGCCCACGGCCGCACGCTGGCGGCGCATCTGCGCGATGAGCTCGTCGAGCAGCCGGCGCTCACTGATGAGCGCATCGTACAGCGCGTGCAGCACCGCACTGGCCGGATGGGCCTGCGGGGCGATGCGGGGCGCAGCGTCGGTGGCGAGCAAAGTGGTCGGCGACATCACGAAGCGGTGGCGACAGGGTCCGGCGTCGAAGCCTGGGGAGCAGCCGGCGGCAGGGCGCCGCGCAACTGGCGATAGAGTGCCTCGCCGAGACCGCCCGCCCATTGGTTGGGAGTTTCGGCAGCGAGGTGCTGATCCATCAGTGACGTGAAGATGTCTTCGCCGGCCCCGCCCGAAACGATCCCGTCCTGCTGTGGAACGGTCTCACGCATGGCCTTGAAGAGTTGTTGGACGAAGAGGCCCTCGAGGGCTTTCGCCGATTCCCGCAGTTGTTCGTCTGCGGAGACCGGCTTGGCCGACGTGGCGAAGGGACCCGTGACACCGCCGATCATCGGACGACGATCTCCGCAGTGATGGCGCCCACCTCGCGCAGGGCGGCGAAGATCGCGGCGATCTCGTTGGCGGGCGTCTGCACGGCATGCAGGGCGGTGGCCACGCGTTGCACGGGGATGCCGGCGGGGAGACGCACACTGCCGGGAATCGGGCTCGTGTCGCTGTCACTGCCCGCGCCGATGGCGAGCGTGATCGCTCCATGACTCACCGTTGCCGCGCCCACCACCATGTCACCGCCGGCCACGACCGTTCCATCCTTGCCGTCGATCACGATGCGCGCCCGCATCTCGCTCTTGACCGCGAGGTCGCGGATGCGCGCCAGCGCGAGCGGCTTCTGCACCGAGTCGGGGAGGGCGAGCAGCACGGAGCCCTCGTCTTCCACCGTGGCGGTCTTGTCGCCGTAGGTGCTGTTCACCGCCGCAGCAATGCGCGTGGCCGTGCCCAGGTCGGGCTCACGCAGCAGCAGGCGTGAGCTCGCGGCGATCGCGGGGCGCGGCAGGTCGGCCTCGAGCACCCCGCCCGTGGGAATGCGCGCCGACGTCTCGTGGGCCACGGCGTAGCGCGTGGTCGCGCCGCCATCGCTCACCATGAGCGTGCCCTGCGCCGTCGCGAGCGGCGGCCCGTTCGGGTCGGCCACGAGCGGCGTCATGAACAGTTGGCCACCACGCAGGCTGCGCGCGTCACCCATGCTCGACACCTGCACCTCGAACCGGTTGCCGGCGCGCAGGTACGGCGTCACCTCGGCCGTCACCAGCACGGCAGCGACGTTGCGCATGCGCATGAGGTCGGCCGGCACCTCGACGTTGAAGCGACGCAGAATGTTGATGACGCCCTGCACCGTGGGGCCGGCACTCTGGCCACCGATGGCGCGATCGCCGGTGTTGTCGAGCCCCGTCACGATGCCGTAGCCCACGAGACGCACCGGCACGGCGCCCTCGGGGGTGGTGAGATCGCGGATCTTCACGTCGCCCTGCGCCTGCGCGAGGCGCGGCAGCACCAGCAGCGCGACGGCGGCCAGCACGGTGCCCACGATGGGCAGGATGGGCTTCTGCACGCGCGTCCTCACGGCCAGAACGCTCCGAGGATCTTGCTGATCATCCCCTGCTTGGGTGTGCCCAGCGGGCCGGGCGAGGCGTAGCCGATCTGTGCGTCGGCCACGCGGCTCGACTCGATCAGGTTGGCGGTGGAGACATCCTGCGCGCGCACCCAGCCGGTGAAGACGACATCCTGCTTCGACTTGTCGACATCGATGGTCTTGGTGCCCTTCACCTGCAGCAGGCCGTTCTGGCCCACCGCGACGACGCGCACGCTCATCTCGTTCTGGAAGCGGTTCTCGCGCCGTGCCTGGCCGCGCTGCGTCTGGTCGGCGGTGTTGCGCGAGTCGATGCCCACGTTCTTCGAGCTCGAGGGCATGCGTGCGTTCACCGACAGGCCGCGGTTGCGCGTATCCTGCGCGACGTTCTCCTTCACGGCCGTCGAGATCGTGTAGTCGTCGATGAGCACCGTGATGATGTCGCCCACGGCGAAGGATCGACGGTCACTCACCCAGCTTGAGCGCGGAGGCGCGGAGGTGGGGACTTGTGTTGATGTCCCCGCGGAGGCGGCGGAGGCGGGGGCATTGGCCGGTGTGGCGCCCTGACGGCCGGCGGCTGGGGCGGCGCCCTGCGCGCCGAGTGTGGACGCGCACAGCAGCGCGGCCAGCGGTGGCAGCAGGCGAATGCGGGAGGTGCTCGGCATGAGTCGGTGCATCAGGGGAGCCTCAGCGGAGGCGGATGAGATTGGGGCCCGCCGCGACGCCATCGAGGCGACGCGTGCGGTCGATGCGGATGCCCACCGGTGCGCCGAGCGCGGCGGTGTTGGTGGCCGTGCCGGCGAGGACGAGGCGCAGTGAACCGTCCTGCCAGATGGCGGTCACGGTGCTGCCGGCGGTGATGACGGGCGGCGGCGTGACGGCCGGCTCGCGCAGCACTTCACCGGCGGCGATCGCACGGCGCGTGACCCAGCCGGCGGCCGGGCGCGTGCTGTCGGGCGGTGTCGCCCACCGCCAGGTGATGACGGTGTCCATCGTGATCATGTCGGCGGCGGTGAGCGTCTCGCCGCGGGCGAGCGCGCGCGTGGCCACCGCGAACGTCACGCGACGCTGGTCGCGCGGCAGGGCAGACGACGACGGCGACGCGGACGCGACCGACGCCTGCGCGCGCAGCACCACGGCGCTGCCCATGAGCATCGCGCCCACGATGGCGGCGCGCAGCAGCCACTGCCACAGCCGCTGCGAAAGCGAGGAGTGCACGGCGACGCGCGTCATGCTCGTGCTCACCGCGCGATGTTGTTGGCGATCTGGCCCATCTCGTCGCTCGTCTTGATGGCCTTCGAGTTGATCTCGTACGCGCGCATGGCGGCGATCATCTCGACCATCTCCTGCACGATCTCGACGTTCGAGCCTTCGAGGCTCCCCTGCTGCAGGTGCCCCATCCCTTCGTCGCCGGGGAAGCCCACGACGGGCTGGCCGGAGCTGGTGGTGGGCGCGAGCAGGTTCTGTCCGAGTGACAGCATTCCCGACGGATTCGCGAAGCGCGCCAGCTCGATGCGGCCGAGCTCCGTGGGCTGGATGTCGTTGCCGCGCTTGACGCTCACCACGCCGGTGGCCGAGATGGTGAGCTCACTCGCGTCAGTGGGAATGCGGATGGGCGGCTGGATGGCGTAGCCGCCGCTCGTCACCAGCACGCCCTGGTCGCTGATCTGCAGGCTGCCGTCGCGCGTGTACGCGGTGCCGCCGGTGGGGAGCTGCACCTGCAGCAGGCCGTCCCCTTCGATGGCCACGTCGAGATTGCGGCCGGTCTGTTCGATGGGCCCCTGCTCGTGCAGGCGCTGCACACCCGAGAGGCGCGTACCGCGACCGACCTGGATGGCGGGCGCCGTCTGCGCGTCGGGATCGCCGAGCACCTGCTGTCCCTGCACCGTCTGGTAGAGCAGGTCTTCGAAGTGCGCGCGGCTCCGCTTGAAGCCGGGCGTGTTGACGTTGGCGAGGTTGTTGGCGATGACCTCGGTGCGGGTCTGCTGCGCCATCATGCCGGTGGCGGCGGCGCGGAGTGCCGGATCCATGCGCTATACCTCTTAGACGGGGCGGGCCAGATCGGTCACCGCAATGCCGCGGGCCGCATCGAGCGTGGAGATGGTCTTCTGTGCGGCGCCGAAGCGATGCAGCACCGCGAGCATGTCGGTCATGGCGCTCATGGGATTCACGTTCGATTCCTCGAGGAATCCCTGGCGGATGGTGCGCTGGTCGTTCTCGACGGGCTTGCGCGTGGCGTCGGGGACGAAGCGCGTGCCGCCTTCGTGTGTGAGGCGCGACGTGGCGGCGACGGTCTCGAGGCGCAGCCGCTGCTGCGGCTTGCCGTCGACGGTGATCAGGCCGGTCTTGTCGATCTCGATGAGCCCCGGCGGGAGCGTGATCGGGCCGGCATCACCGAGCACCGGGTTCCCCTGGCCATCGACGAGGCGCCGGTCGGCATCGAGCGTGAAGTTGCCGCCGCGGGTGAAGCGGTCACCGCCCGGCGTCTGCACGACGAAGAAGCCGTCGCCATCGACGGCGAGGTCGAGGGCGTTGTGGGTCTCGGTCATCGACCCCTTGGAGAGGTCGAGGGCGGTGTCGGTGGTGACCAGCGCGTTGTCCATGAGCCGCGCGAACGCCGACTCGGCCTTGAAGCCCTTCGTCGTGGCGTTGGCGAGGTTGTTGGCGAGCACCTCCTGGCGCCGCTGCAACATCTGCAGGGCGGCGGCGGCGCTGGACATACCGTTGAGGCGTACGGGATCGGGCATGGCGGAGTCGGAGTGGGGTACACGACCACGCCAGAGGGAAAAGCAATGGCCGGGCCACGACGGGCCCGGCCTGATGATGCAGCTCAAGTGCTTGTTGGATAACAACTTACGCCGACACGACGCCGACGCTGCGCACCGCTACGGTCCCGGCAGAAAGTGCCGGTGGCGGTGGGGTGGGGTCGGGATTGCCGCTCTTTGGTATGCGGCAGGTCCTGCCCAGCTCGGCTGCGAGGACCGGGTCCTGAAGGGACCGCCTCGGGTCACCAGCCGCGAAAGCGGTACGCCCGAATGTGCGCCGCACCGTCGTCGTCGTCCTCGCGAACCAGCACGAAGTCCGCACCCACCTGCAGCAGGCGGAACTGCTGGCCGAGCCCGGGCAGGGCAAAGGTCATGCGGCCCACGATCGTGCCATCGGGCCGGAAGACGGTCCACCGCGTCGCATTCTCGTAGTCCTGCACCCACACGCGCTCCTGGGGATCGACCAGGACCGTCGCGAACGCCGGAAACGATCCGTTGGGGTGCTGGGCCAGCATACGAGCGATTCGGGCGCGTCGGGCTGCGGGATCCCCACCGCGCGGCACCGTGGCCTCGACGTGGGCGCGCCATTCCGCTGCGGTGATCGCCGCGACCGGCGCGCTGAGTCGCGCGATCTGTCGGACGGTGCCGTCGCGCCGTCGCCACTGCAGCTCGTACACCGAGGCCGCGCCGACGACGATCCCGTCGGCCGTCGGGACGACGCTGGGCGCGAGCTGCAGGCCGTTCAGGAACTCCGCGGCGGGCAGCATGCCGAGACGCCGCACGACGCGGCCGCTGGCATCGACCATCACGTGCTCGACGCGAAGCTGTGTGCCCAGGCGCTTCGTGGTCTCCGCGCGCGCGACCGCAAACTCACCGCGCGTTCCGCAGGCGCCACCAGCCAGTGCGCCCATGCGCGCAAACGTTCGCAAATGCGCACCTCGCTCGGTCCATACGCTCACGCGGCCATCCAGCAAGTCGAACGCGAGGACGCCGGTGCCCGGCACCTCACAGACGGAGCGTGTCTGCTGGAACTCCACGGGGCCCCTCCCGCGTCGCCCCGCGACGTGCAGCAGACGCCCGTCGGCCGAGAAGAACTTGAGCGCAACGCGGTCGTTCACGACGACGACTCCCGAAGCGAGCACGACGGCGCCTAGCAGCGGATGCTGCGCGTCGAGCTCCTCGACCTCGCGCTGGCGCACGCCACCGATGTCGAGGAACGGCGTGGGCTCGAGACGGAACGCCGGCGCCAGACGATCGAGCCCCTCGGGCAGCGGGTTGGCGCTGCGGCGCGACCGCGATGGCATCGGCGCCAGCGTCGGATACTCCACGACGCGAACGCCGAGGCTGTCACGCACCGTGGGCGATGGTGGCGCCAGCGACTGTGCTTGTGCAGCAACGCGCACGTCGAGCGGGAGGCTCGCAACGGCCAGACCGAGCGCAAGGACGCCGCGACACTGAAGTGACATGCCGTCTACACACCGACCACCCGCATGCCGTTCCCGCGCGCCGCCAGCGCCAGGGCATGGTCGTGGGTGGCCATGACGAGGTCGCGCCCGTTCTGCTCGCGCCAGAGCTCCGCCGTCGCCAGATGCATCGCATCCAGCGTGCCGAGGGGCGCGGGCATCGGCTGCGCCGCGCGGTGCAGCACCGTCGGCGACAGTGCGACGACCTCGAGCGCATCGAGGACGCGGAATACCGCCTCGCGGCGCACGGCCACGTCCTCGGCGCTCAGGTGTCCCAGCAGGCGCAGGCGGTCGAGTGTGCGCAAGCACTCCACCTCGAGCAGCCCGCTCGTCACGCCGGTCACGATGCTCGACCACTCGGCGAGGGCATTCGGCTGGCCGAGGACCACACGCAATACCACGCTGGAGTCGAGGTACGCGATCATCGCTCGCGCTGCCGCTCCTCGAGCAGGAGATCGACCGCGTCGACCGGCAATGCCAGCGGCGGGGGCAGCGGAATGCTTTCGAGCGAGCCGTACCGCGTGACCGGCTCCCGCACGGCGAGCGGCTTGGCGACGCCGCCGTACGGTACGATGCGGGCGATCGGTTGATCGCGATCGAACACTTCGACTTCGCCGCCCGCGCGGACCTCCCGCAGGTACTCGCTGAGTCGGGCCTTGAGGTCTGCCACGCCGGTCTTGGTCATGGTCACAAGCTAGTCATCGGTGACCATGAACACCAGCGTGGTCGCTCGCCCCCCCTACCGCGCCCCCAACGCGAGCACCATCGACACCGCATCGAGCGGCAGCCCGGTGCGCGCCGCGATCTCCGTGGGCGCCGCGCCGCGCGCGGCGAGCGCCTGCACCGCCTGCGGCGTCTTCTGCTTGCGCCCGGCCGAACTCCACGCGCCACCCGCACGCGCCATCGGCATCACGTGCGCCGCTTCAGCGCGCGCGCGCGTCACACGCCGCACCGCCCAGGCGCCACGCGCCCACACCCCCGCCGCCGCGAACAGCAGCAGCCCCAGCACACTCCCCAACACCAGCAGCCGCTGCTGCGGGGCCACCGCCGGCGACATGAGGAACATGCCGCCCACCACGCCCAGCGCGGTCACGCCCACCGTGAGCGCCGCCAGCGCGACGCCGCGCAGCGCCACGCGTCCCGCCGCGCGCAGGCGCGACATCATTTGCCCCATGCGCGGGCTCATACGCTCGTGCTCCGCAGCGGCGCCAGGTCCACGCGCAGCTTGCTCAGCGCCTTCGACCGGATCTGCGACACGCGCGACTCGGTCAGCTCGAGCACCTTCGCGATCTCGTGCAGCTTGAGTTCCTCGAAGTAGTACAGGCTCAGCACGATGCGCTCCTGCTCCTTGAGCCGCAGGATCGCGTCCTTGAGGTGTGCCACCTCCTGCTCGTGCGTCAGGCTGTCCTCGACACCGTGCGCCTCCTCGCTCGTGAGCACCTCGGCCGGCACCGGCGTGGTGTTCTCGCGCTCACCCGGCGCGCGGTCGAGCGGAATGTGGTGCGCGCTCTCCACGTCGGCCTGCCAGCGCCACAGCGTTTCCATGTCGACGCCCAGTTGCGCCGCCAGCTCGCGGTCTTCGGGCGCGCGACCGTGCACCTTCTGGTACGCCTCGCGCGCTGCGGTGATCTCGCGCGTCTTGCGGCGAATGGAGCGCGGCACGTGGTCCTGCTTGCGCAGCTCGTCGAGGATCGCGCCGCGAATGCGCGGTGCCGCGAACGTGCTGAACGCGAGGCCGCGCGAGGCGTCGAACCCCTCGAGTGCCGTCATGAGGCCGATCGTGCCGGCACTCACCAGCTCATCGAAGTCGGCGCGCACCGCCAGCGTGCGCGACACCTGCCGCGCGACGTGATGCACCAGACCCAGGTGCTCCTCGAGCAACCGGTCACGGGCCTGCATGTTGCCCGCCTGGTACGACTGCCAGAGCTTCGTGTTGAGGCTGGCGTTCAACGTGGCGGAGGCGACGGGAGTGGCGTAGGACACGGTCATGCACCGGTACGGGAGAGGGAACGAACAGTCAGCATTCCGCGCACCGCCGCGAGCGCGGCAACGGCAGCGGGCGATCCGGCGGCGGCATCGGGGAAGGGCATCCCCGCGCGCAGCGCGGCATCGAGCGTCGTATCGGCAGGCACTGCGCCGGCGAAGCGCAGCGTGACTCCGAGGAACTGTCGGGCACCGGCGTCGATGGCCTCATGACAGCGAGCGGCGTCGCTCCCCTCATGCCGATTGACGAGCACATCCAGCGGAAGGGCACCGTGCCTGGCGTGCGTGGCCTTGCACAGCGCGTAGGTGGCGGCCACCGCGATCGGGTCGCTGCCCGCGGTGACCGCGACAAGGCGCTCCTCCGCATGCGGCGTGACAGCGGCGAGCACACTGTCGAGACGCGATCCACAGTCGATGACGACGAGATCATGTCCGGCGGCGAGCGACGTCGCGCGGCGCATGCACGCGCGCCGCTCGGCGGCGGTGAGCGGCGCGCCACTCGCGGCGTCATCGGCATCGCGACGCGGCGCACCACCGGCCACCAGCGTGAGTGTCGCGTTCACGCGCAGCGCCACCTCGGCCGGCGTGGCACGCCCGCCGTGCAGGTCACGCCACGTCGCGGTGGGCGTCACGCCCAACGTCATCGCCAGCGGACCCACGAGATCATCACCATCGACGAGCAGCACACGCAGGCCATCGCCCGCCGCGGCCACCGCCATGAGCGTGGCCACGAGCGACGTGCCCGCACCACCGCGACCACTCGCGAGCAGCACCGTGGGCACGCCATGCCCGCCGGCCCCGCGCGTGTCGTCGCGACGCACGGCGTCCGCCTGCGTCTGCCGCAGCGACGCACCGGCCATCGCGCCGCCCGGACTGCCGGCGCGCGGAGGAGTGAGCACCGTCGAAAGCACCGTGGCGCTCACGCGGGGAGCCAATCGGGTTCGGCGTCGGCGGCGAGCCCCACGCTGCGCAGCAGGCGCGGCGCGCCGTTCGCGAGATCGCCGGGCACGGCCTGGCCATCGGCAATCCAGCGCGTGGGGAGCCCAACCGCGAGCGCGACATCGGCCACACCGGTCTCACGCGGCACTTCGTCGAGCTTGGTCATGAGCAGGTGCGACGCCCCCACGTGCGGCGAGCCGCCACCCATGCCCCCATCACGCGACGGCGCGTACGCGCGGGCGATGTCGAGGGCGAGATCGGCCCGCACCGACGCCGGCATCACGAGATGCACTTCGTCAGGGGCGATGGTGTCGAGCATCGCGCGCCAGCGCGCGGTGAGCTCCGACTGGGCGGGGCTGCGTCCCGGCGTGTCGACGATGACCACGTCGCACGTCGCCTGCAGCCGCTTCATCGCTGCGTCCACTTCCTTCGCGTCGTACACGATCTCGAACGGCACATCGGCCAGCTCGGCATAGGTCGCGAGCTGCTCCACGCCGCCCACGCGGTAGGTGTCGAGCGTGAGCAACCCGCAGCGTGCGCCACCGAAGGTGCCGCGGCGCACGGCCAGCTTGGCGGCCGTCGTCGTCTTGCCGGCGCCTGTGGGACCGACCAGCGCCACCACGAACGGGCGTCCGTCGGCGCGACGCAGCGGCATGGGCAGCGGCGCGGCGGTGAGCCGGTCGCGCACGCGATCGAGTGCGGCACCCGAGGTGGCCAGCACCTCGACCATCGGCAGCCCGTCCTCGCGCACCGTGCGCGTGTGCAGGATGGTCACGTCGTCGCCCAGTGTGCGACGCGCGCGATCGGCCACGCGGGAGAGGTCGGCGCCGCGGAAGCGCTCGGCGGGAATCAGGGTATGGGCAGACATGGTGGGCAACTCAGGCGAAGCGTGAAGGCGGTCAGGCATGGGGCATCTCCCACGTCGCGACGCTGCTCAGCGTGATCTGCGGCGGCAGTTCGGCCAGCGAGATCACCGGGAGGCTCGGCAACACGGGTTCGATGAGACGCCGCACGCCCACGCGCAGCGACGGCGGCGTGATGAGCGGCATCGGGCGGCCATCCACCGCGTAGGTGGTGGCCAGGTGGTTGAGGTCGCGCAGCATCGCGGCGAGCGACTCGGGGGTGAGCACCGGCGCGTTGGGCTGCGCGGCGCGCGGCGAGAACAGCCCCATGAGGGCGCTCTCGAGACGCGCACCGATGGTGATGCCGCGCACCGTGCCCGTCTGGTCGGCGAAGAGCCGCGCGATGACGTTGGTGAGCGCCTTGCGCACGACTTCGGTGAGCGCCTCGGGGTCCTTCGTCGTCTCGGCGCCATCGCCCAGCGCCTCGAGAATCGACACGAGGTCGCGAATCGGCACACGCTCGCGCAGCAGGCGCTGCAGCACACGGTGCAGCACGCTGAGCGACACCTTGCCGGGGATGATCTCCTCCACCAGCGCCGGGTGCGACTTCTTGAGCGTCTCCACCATCTCCTGCACTTCCTGGCGACCGAGCAGGTCGGCAGCGCTCGCCTTGAGCGTCTCGAGCAGGTGGGTCGCGACGACCGTCGTGGGTTCGACGACCACATAGCCCATCGCCTCGGCCTCACCGCGACGCCCCGACGCCACCCAGCGCGCCGGCATGCCGAAGCTGGGGTCGACGGTCTCCATGCCGTCGATCTCGGCCATCACGCCGCCGGTGTTGAGCGCCATGAGGAAGCGCGGCAGCACCTCAGCGCGCGCCACTTCGCTGCCGCGCAGCTTGATGACGTACTCGTTGGCGGGCAGGCGGATGTCGTCACGAATGCGGATGGGCGGCACGAGGATGCCGAGTTCGAGCGCGGCCTGCTTGCGCAGCAGCGAGATGCGCTCGAGCAGGTCGCCGCCCTGGCCTTCGTCGATGAGCGGGATGAGCGCGTAGCCCACCTCGAGTTCGATCGGATCGATCTGCAGCAGGTCGCGCATCGGGTCGGCGGGCGCCGGCGCCTCCACCTCGGCGATCGGCGTGACGACTGCGGCGGCTGTCATGCGCTGCGTCTCGGCCTTGGCGGCGGCCCGCGCGAGCAGGGCCGCACCCGCGGCGAGCGCGAGGAAGGGGAGCTTGGGCAGCCCCGGAACGAGCCCGAAGACGCCCATCACGCCCGCCGCCATCCACATGGCCCGCGGATGCGCCCCGAGCTGCCGGGTGAGCGCGGCGCCCATCTTGTCGGAGTTCGTTGCCGCCGTGACCATGAGACCGGCGGCGGTGCTGATGATGAGCGCCGGCACCTGCTGCACGAGCCCGTCACCGACCGTGAGGATCGTGTACGTGCTCGCGGCCTTCGCGATCGGCATGTTCTTCTGGACGACGCCGATGAAGATGCCGCCCAGGATGTTCACGATGACGACGAGGATGCCGAGGATCGCGTCGCCCTTCACGTACTTGGAGGCACCGTCCATGGCGCCGTAGAAGTCGGCGGTGCGCGCGATCTCGTCGCGGCGCACGCGCGCCTCCTTCTCGTCGATCAGGCCGGCCGACAGGTCGGCGTCGATCGCCATCTGCTTGCCGGGCATCGCATCGAGGGTGAAGCGCGCGGCCACTTCCGCGATGCGCCCGGCACCCTTGGTGATGACGATGAAATTGATGCCGATGAGGATGAGGAAGATGACGATACCGACGGCATAGTTGCCGCCGATGACGAACTGCCCGAACGCCTGGATGACCTCGCCCGCGTGCGCCTCGGTGAGGATGAGCCGCGTGGACGAGACGCTGAGACCGATGCGGAAGAGCGTGAGCAGCAGGAGCAGCGACGGGAAGCTGCTGAAGTCGAGCGGATTGACGGTGTAAAGGGCGACGAGCAGCACCACCAACGCCGAGCCGATGCTGGCCGCAAGGCCGAGGTCGAGCAGCACCGTCGGGAGCGGCACGACGATGAGGGCGAGCACCAGCACGACCGCGAGGGCGACGCCGATCTCGCCCCGCTTGCCGGCGGCGCTGGTGGGAATCGGAAGCGCGGCGCTGGTCATGTGGCGATCCTCTCAGGGCCGCCCACGCGTGAAGGCGTCATGCGGCCACCGCCGTGCCCTTCCACTTCTTGCCGTACTTCTCCTGCTGGCGCAGGACGAAGGCGAGCACTTCAGCGACCGCGAGGTACATCTCGACGGGGATCATGGTGCCCACCTTCGCGACCTTGATGAGGGCGCGGGCGAGCGGCTTGTTCTCGATGACGGGCACGCCATGCTGGAAGGCGAGCTCCTTGATGCGTTGCGCGATCTTGCGTTCGCCGATGGCGACGACGTACGGCGCGGGTGCGACGGCGGGGTCGTACTTGATGGCGATCGCGATGTGCACCGGGTTCACGATGACGACATCGGCCTTGGGCACGGCGGCGAACATCGCGCGGCGGATGCGCTCACGCGCGACCTGCCGGCGACGCCCCTTCATCTCCATGTTGCCTTCCTGCTGCTTCATTTCCTCCTTGACCTCCTGCTTCGTCATCTTGAGGTCTTCGAAGGTGCGGAACTTCTGCCAGCCGTAGTCGGCACCCGCGAGCGCGAGGAACATGAGGCCGGCGTTGCGCAGCAGCGCGAGGCCGTAGCGCGACGTCACGTCGAGCAGGGCGCGCGGGCTCGGGTCGAGCGCGAGGGCCTGCACATCGGGCCAGGCGTCGGCGAGCGTCGCGTACACGGCCCAGCTCACGATGGTGACCTTGAGCAGTGACTTCGCGAGGTCGACCCACGCCTGCATGCCCAGCATGCGCTTGGCGTTGGTGAGCGGATTGAGCCGGTCGAACTTGGGCTCGAGCGTCTTGGTGGTGAGCAGGCCGCCGGTCTGCATCGCCTGCACGCCGATCGCGATGGCGGAGAGCGCGCCCATCATGGCGATCATCGCGGCGAGGGTGCGGAACGACTGCAGTTGCAGGTGCGCGATCATCCCCACGCCGCCGTGTTCGGCGTCGGCGGCGGTGGCGAGCCCCTCGCCCATCGTGCGGAGGAGGAAGCTCCACAGCGGCGCGCCGGCGAACGACATGACCAGCACGAAGCCGAGCAGGAACGCGGCGGTGTTGAACTCGGCGCTCTTGGCGATCTGCCCCTTCTCGCGGGCTTCCTCGAGCCGTTTGCCAGTGGGGGCTTCGGACTTTTCGCCGCTTTCGTTCTCAGCCATGTCGCGTGGAGGTCAGCGCCTCCCCGCCGGCGCCGGGGCCACGAGGGCCGCCCGCGCAAAGGTGTCCAGATGCCGGCGATAGGCCGGCGTCCAATCGTTGAGGGCGCGCCCCACGAGACCGAGCGAGCCGGCAAACACCAGCAGGCCGAGGCCGATCTGCAGCGGGAAGGCGAGCGCCATGATCTGCAGTTGCGGCGCCGCGCGGCCGAGCACGGCGAGCGCGAGGTTGGCGAGCAGCACCGCAGCAATGACGGGGCCGGCGAACTGCAGGCCGGTCGCGAAGATCGAGCCCGCACTCGCCACGAACGCGCGCAGCCCCGCGTCGAGGGCAATGGGTGCGCCGAGGGGGAAGGTGGTGAAGCTCTTCCCGAGCGCCTGCAGCATGACGAGATGCCCGCCCGTGCCCATGAGCAGCACGAGCGCGAGGAGCTGCAGGAACGACGCGAAGAGCGAGCCCTGCGTGTTGTTGACCGGGTCGAAGATGGCGGCGCCCGAGAGGCCGATCGTCGTCGTCATGAGCTCACCGGCGAACTCGGCGCCGGCCACCACCATGCCGGCCGCCAGGCCGAAGGCGAGGCCGATGGCCGACTCGGCGAGGAACGTCGCCGGCGTGATGACGAGCGACTCGGCGCTGCCCGAGGCGCGCAGTCCGTCGAGCGCGGCGGGGAGCAGCAGCATCGCGAAGAGCACGAGCAGCGCAGTGCGCAGCTTCATGGGCACCTGCTTCGAGCTCCACGCGGGCGCGACGAGCAGCAGCCCGCCCACGCGCAACGCCACGAGCACGAAGGCCGTGGCGACGCCGGGGGCGAAGAAATCGGGGAGACCCGCGAACTGGATCGGCACGCGACGGTGGTCGTGTCGACGGCGGGCGTCAGCCGATCATGGCGGGAATGCCGCCAATGACCTGCTGGGTGAACTTGATGAGCGTCTGGAGCAGCCAGGGGAGCCCGATGATGAAGGCGCCGCCCACGAGCACGAGCTTGGGGACGAACGCGAGGGTCTGTTCCTGGATCTGCGTGACCGACTGGATGATCGAGACCGTGAGCCCGACGCCGAGGGCGATGAGCAGCATCGGCGCGGCGAGCATGAGCGCGGTCATGATCGCTTCGCGGGACAGGTCGATGACGAGCTGGTGGGACATCCGGTCGGTTGGGTTGGGCAGGATTGCCGACCGGGGTAAAAGCAGGGATGGTGCCAGCGGCGCCGAGTACGCGAGCGATTGCTCAACTCATTCAAGCAATTGGAGTTAGGATCAGGAGGCAGGAAGCAGGAGGAAGGAGTCAGGGAGACGATCGGCAGCTCTTGCCGGGAGGGACGTGCCGGGGTGGTCGGCAGGCGGACTGGGCGAGAAGTGCCGGGTTATGCTTCGGGACCAGAGATGTGAGACCTTTCGGTCCATCCTTGTGGGACTTGTGTGTGGGTCCCATATTCCGGGACCATGGATCGCGCGACGAATCCCTTCATCATCGGGCACCCGGCAGAGGGGGCCCACTTCGCCGACCGCACGCAGGAGGTGCGGCGCATCGTCACGGCGCTCACCGACCGGGCCAGTCGGCTCGTCATCCTGGGCGACCGGCGGCTGGGCAAGACGTCGGCGATTCGCGCGGCGGCCGACGTGGCGCGGCGCGAGGGGGAGCACGTCGCGCTGGTCGACCTGTCCACGGTCACATCCATGGAAGGCGCTGCGCAGCGCGTGCTCGACGCCGCACATCGCGAACTCGGGCGTCGGTGGAAGGACGCCGCGCTCAGTCTCGTGCAGCGCATGCGCGGCGCGCAGGTGTCCATCACGAGCAGCACCGATGCGGCGGGCGCGCCAAGCGTCGCCTTCAGCATTGCGCCCGCGGTGGCGCCATCCACGGGAGACGGCACGGCGGGGCGCGCGGGGCAGGTGTTCATCGACGCGCTCAACGCCATCGAGGAGGAGTTGCGCGAGCGCGGTGAGACGCTGGGGCTCGCGCTCGACGAGTTCCAGCGACTCGCCCGGTGGGACCCGGACATCGACTGGCTCCTCAAGGGCACACTCGAGGCGCACCGCCGCATCAGCTATGTGCTGGCGGGGTCGGAGCGCGCGATCATCACGCAGATGCTCGACGCGAAGAAGGCGGGGTTGTGGAAGGTGGCCGAGGTGCTCGACATGCAGCCCATTCCCACGGCGGAGTTCGCGTCGTGGATGACCGGGCAGGCTCAGGGGAGCGGCGTGGCGATCCCGATCGATGTCGCCGAGGCGGTGATCGCGGCCGCGGGGCCGCGCACGCGCGACGTGGTGCAACTCGCGCGGGTGCTGTGGGACCTGCTGCCGCGAGGCAGCGTGGCCACGCCCGCCGACGTGGGCTCCGCGCTCGACGTGCTGGTGACCGAGCAGAGTGCGCTGCACCTGCGGGCGTGGGAGCGGCTGGCGAGCGACGCGCACCGCACGCTGCTCGCGCTCATGGCGCGGGACCCGCAGGTCGAGCCCACCGCGTCGGCGACGCTGCGGCGGTGGCCGCTGCCGCCCAAGAGCACGGTGGCGCGCATCGTCACCTCACTCGTGGACGACGAGTACGTGGTGCGATCGGCGGATGGGTCGTGGCGACTGGATGATCCGTTCTTCGCGCGGTGGATCGTGGTGTCGGTGGGGTGACGCGGCGAGAACTGCTGCACGCGAAGGCGCGAAGGCGCGAAGGCGCGAAGGGAACCGCCGCGTGCGACGGGGCGAGACTAGCCGCGCAACTGCCGGAGATACCGCTCCGGGTCGGCGAGGAAGTCGCGGGTGATGCGCACGTGCTCGGTGTCGTCCCAGGCGACGCGCTCGATGGTCGCCTCGTCGAACGAGTAGAGACGCGCCTCGGGGTAGGCGAGCAGGAGTGGCGAGTGCGTGGCGAGGATGAACTGCGCACCCTCGCGGACCAGGTCGAGCATCATCGCCAGCAGGGTGAGCTGGCGCTGCGGTGAGAGCGCGGCCTCCGGCTCGTCGAGCAGGTACAGGCCACCGGGCACCAGCCGTTCCTGGAAGAAGTTGAGGAACGCCTCGCCGTGGGAGCGCGCGTCGGGGTCGGCGCCATAGCGACGCTCCAGGGCGGACAGGCTCGCCTGCGCGGGGCCCATGGCCAACGCCTTGGCCTGCAGCGAACGATCGGCGTACTCCACCTGCAGACGCGCGAGATTCGCGAGGAACTCGGCGCGCTCCTGGGCCACCCGCAGCTGGAAGTTGAAGAAGTCCTCCGCGCGCAAGAACAGCCCGCGGGTGCTCCGCGTGCGCCATGACAACCGGAGCGCGCTGGCCAGCGACCGCTGATCGGCGAGCGTGGGATCGTCCAGGGCGCGGCCGACACCGCCTGCGCTGGGCAGCGACGCCGCGATGGCGATGGCCTCGAGCAGGGTGCTCTTTCCCGAGCCGTTCTCCCCCACGAAGCACACCACCGGGGCATCGAGGTCGAGCGTGTCGAGCGACGCGATGGCGGGGACGCAGAACGGGAAGCGCGTCACGTCGGCCCACGATGGACGCTTGTTGCGCACGGAGAGCAGCCGAGGCTGTGGGTGCTGCGCCGGCGGCGCCGGCCGTGCGTCGGCGGTGTGCGGTGACGCCGGTTTGCGGCGTGGCGATCGAGGCGACATCGTAGGCGGTCAGGCGTCGGAGGTCTTCAATAGTATTCACGCGGGTATCCACACGGAGAGCCGGGATGCGCGGTCGTGCGATGATGCGGGCGGCAACGGGATGTCTCATGCTGGGCCTTGCGATGCCCGTGTCCGTTGCCGGCGCACAGGAACCCGCCGCGTGGCGCGACGGGCTCGTGTTCCACACGTTCTCCATTGCCGCCATCGATCCGCGCACGGGTGAAGTGGGCGTGGCGGTCACGACGCGGGTGCCGTGCGTGGGCAACGGTGTGCCGTGGGTGCGGAAGGGCGTGGGCGCGGTGGCCACGCAGGCCAGCACGCGCACCGAGTACGGCACCGAGCTGCTCGATGCGCTGGCCAAGGGCGAGGCACCGGATGCGGCACTCAAGCGGCTGCTGGCCGCCGACAGTGGCTTCCAGCAGCGGCAGGTGGGCGTGATTGCCATCGACGGACGCAGCGCGCAGCACACCGGCACCGGGCCCAACGCGTGGGCCGGGCATCGCGCTGGGCGCAACTACGTCACGCAGGGCAACATCCTCGTCGGCCCCGAAGTCATCGAGGCAGTCGCCAAGAGCTTCGAGGCCAGCGAGGGGACGCCGCGGCATCTGGCCGATCGGCTCATCGATGCCATCGACGCTGGCTACGTGCTGGGCGGGGACAAGCGACACGGACTGCGCACGTCGGCTGCGGTGGTGGTCGCGGACGCGCGCCCCGGCATGTCACGCCGCACCGACGGACAGACCGTGAACATCAACGTGTGCGAGCACGAGAGCCCGGTGAGCGAGATGCGCCGCATCTACAACGCCGTGTCGCAGACGCTCGGCTATCGCACGCTGCAGCAGTTCTCGGGCGCCGACGTGTACCAGCTCAAGGTCATGCTCAACGCGCTCGGCTTCTACAAGGCTGGCGAGACGCTCACGCAGCGTATGCCCGACGCGAACCTGTTCACCGCCGATGTGGTGACGGCGGTGGACGCCTTCCGCGCGAGCGAGCGCATGGGCACACCACGCGTGGGGGGCTCACCCGCCGGGCTCGTGGACGCAGAGACCGTCGAGCGTCTGTGGGCCGCGCTCACGAAGGCCGGGAAGGCCGACGCGGTCCGGCAGCAGTTGCTGGATGTGGTGATGGTGCGGCGGTAGGTTCCGCCCCCTACTTGAAGCTCTGCACCAAACTCGAGATGGTCAGGCTCCACCCATCCACCAGCACGAACAGCAGCAACTTGAACGGCAGGGAAATCATGGCCGGTGGGAGCATGAACATGCCCATGCTCATGAGCACGCTCGCGACGACGGCGTCGCAGGCGACAAGGAGACAATCACGCTGGTAGGTCGCAGCAGTGGCGCGATAGCGCGTCTCGCCGGAGCAACTCGTGCGCTGCCTCTTGAACGTACTGGCGCGGCGACAGGCCGGCGAACGGTTGAGGCAATCGATGGTCGACTGAGACCTTCCACCGTCGGATCGACCGCAGGGTGGTGCGCGCCTCGACTGCGGCCACGTCGAGTGTGCATCCAATCCGCATGCGACTCACGACGTCCAAGACAGTGCGAACTCGTAGGAGCACGCGCGGGACGCCCCGATGGAGTGAGCACGCATCGCGAGCCGCGACTTGACGAAGCGCGCCGAGTGTTGCGACGCGCCTAACAAAGACCGCCTCAAGGCAGGCACGCCACGAGGGGCACACCCCCAAGAGCGTCGAGAGCAGCGTGTGGCAATGGCTGCAGTACGCGAGACTGAGAGCTTCTCTCAGTGCTCTCGCCTCGTCGGGCAACGCCGCGCTGATGTATGGTCGAGAGATCACGACACAGGGCAGCGGTGTAACCTCTGCAATGTGGAGACCAGGCGCACCGCGCACCACCTTCACAATAGCCCGCATCGTCAGATCGCACAGACGGGAGGGCAAGACTGACGGATCGTCTATGACGGCGCAGTCCCTCCGGCGGAGATAAGGGATCGGCGCCTGTCCGCGAGTATCCAAGATCACAAACATATTGCACTCCGGCTGCTGTTCGACTGCGCAGAGCTTGCAGCGCAGAAGGGTAGCGCGAACGCGGGGGGGGGGGGCAAGCACGCGAATCGCACGCAACCATCGACTGCGTCGCGACCAAACTGACACTGTTCCGGTCACAGCACGTGCTGTACCGTGTAAACGGGTGAACCGGTCGCAGGCAGGCTTTTCTCGTGCGTCAGTCATCCATAGGAGATCTCTCCATGCGAACCGCAAAGTGGTTGATTGCTGCGCTCACAATCGCGCAAGCGAGCATAGCGTCTTGGGGTCTGAGCTCTTCAGCAACTGCCGGGTACGCTCAGCTGCCGCGGCCGAGAGTGGTCGATAGCTTGGGGGTGCGCATCGTCGAGTACGACCTCATGCCGCCACCGTCACCAGTCACCCCGAAGTTCGCAGATCCGTTCCGCTACACGCTACGGGGAGTCCCTGCCGCTTTTGTCGTGGCATCGACACCGTTCATTCGCATTGGGGGGCAGCGGTCGCATGTCGATGAGGAAATCGATCCCTCGCACTCGATGGTGAGCGCCTTGCTGCTTGGCAACGGCACGGTGGTTGTGAACGATCGAACGCAGTTGAAGTTCTTCCGTGCCAACGGAACGCTCGTGCGCGCGGTGGGCCGCCACGGACGTGGTCCAGGGGAGTTCACGCGTACCCGGGAGATCTGCAGGAAGCTCGGTGACACAATTCTCGTGTTCGACTACTCTGGTGCTGTGAGCCTATGGGATTCTGCGGGTCGGTTCGCAAGGGCATACGGGCGGCCGCAGGGACGACAGGTTCCTGGGTCGTGTGATCGGAACGGGTACTTCGTACTCCAGTCACCTTCCGCGACGGAGTCGTCAAGCGACAGGCGAGGAGGCGCAGCGGTTCTGCCGACGAGACTGATTCGACCCGACGGCTCGGTCGTGCGCGATCTGGGGCTAGTGCCTGGGCCGGACATACGTGGGCTCATCGGGCGTTCTCCGTCGATTATCCCTCTCGAGGGCGCTGTCCTTGTGTGCAGCGGGCTCACGTATGAGCTGCGTTGGGTAAGACCGAACGGCTCCGTGCGGCAGATAACTCGGCTCGCTCGACTGCCTCTCGAGATCTCGATGGCTGAAGCGCGCGAGAATGTCGAGCTAGCTGTTCCAAGTCGCGCGACGCAAGCTGAGCGGGACGGCTTGGTGCAGCGGCTTACTTCCCGCGGCTTTCCGTCGCGCTGGCCTGCGCATTCCGCGGTGCGCGTCGATCCGTTGGGCCGGGTATGGGTGGCTGACTTCCAGAGTGAGACGTCTTGGACAGTATTCGGCAAAGACGGCATGCTGCTGGGTCGCGTTGACATTGCCAAGCTACCCTCACTGTCTCGGGCTCGACTCATTGACGTTGGCCAAGACTATTTCGGCATTGCGCACGCTGATGGTGACGGATCGATCGTGATCTCCTACTTCCGCATTTCGACTGCCCCCGCCCCGGCCCGGGGTTGACCCTGACCGCATCGGTCAGACTCCGAATAACCTTGACAGGAGTACCATTGTCGACCGCTTCGAAAGTTGATCGCGCCGTCTCAATTGTCCTGACCGTCGCCACGCTGGGCGTCGTCGCCCTGATGGTCGAGCGACGATTCTCCGCACCAGCCCAAAGTCCGGCGCGCGTCGAATACGTGGCGGACTGGCGAAAGCGCTTGGCGCACGCGGGAAGACCAATTGGTCCGCAGAACAAGTCCGTCACCGTTGCCGTGTTTACGGACTTCGAGTGCCCTTACTGCCGTCGCATGGACTCAGTCCTCAGCACACTCGAGGCTCGATTTCCAGGTCGACTTGCCCGGCAGATCATTCATCTGCCGATCTCCCAACACAAGTTCGCGCGGCCGGCAGCGTTCGCATTTGAGTGTGCGCTGCGCGGCGGATACGCCGCGCCGATGCACCGTGAGCTCTACGCTGCGCAAGACTCGCTCGGCGCGTGGTCATGGTCCCAGTTCGCCATGCGCTCGGGTTTGCGAGACACCATGCAGTTCGCATCCTGCATGGCCTCTGACGGGTCGCTTGCTCTGATCGAAGCAGGCGTGCAGCAGGCTGCGGAGCTGAAGATCGGCTCAACGCCAACCGTGCTCGTCAACGGTTGGAGGCTGGATCCCTCATCGCCTGAGCTCGTCGAAAAGGCGGTGTCGGCGGCAGTTCAAGGCAGGTCACCCAAATCAGTGAGGTAACGCGATGTTCCACGTACTACGGAAGTCGACCACTCGCGCCGCTGTCGGGCTCTGCGTCTCCAGTGCTGCCTACTTCAGCACGCCGGCTGCGGCGGCGGAGATTGATGCCGCATGTTCGTCGGTCTGTACATGGTCGTGCGGAATCCAGGACGAGGCAGCCTGTAACGAGGTCGGCGGAAGCAGCTGCCATGCAATCGGGTGCTCCACGAGCTACTACTACTGCCACAACCTTCTCGCGCCAAACCTGCTCACGTGTGGTCAGGAGACGTGAGCGCACGACGTCGCGGCCTGCGGATACTCTCCACAGGCCGCGCCGTCGGCGAGTAACCCCCACTGTGTAGGCGTCAGGGGGAGCGATGAGAAACCCGGCCACGCCGATCTTGCACTGCCCCCTACTTGAAGCTCTGCACCAGACTCGAGATGGTCAGGCTCCACCCGTCCACCAGCACGAACAGTAGCAACTTGAACGGCAGGGAGATCATGGCCGGTGGGAGCATGAACATGCCCATGCTCATCAGCACGCTCGCGACGACGGCGTCGATGATGATGAACGGCAGGTAGATCGCGAAGCCGATCTGGAAGGCGGTGCGCAGCTCGCTGGCCACGAACGCGCTCATGAGGACGTGCAGCGGCACGTCGTCCACGGTGGCGGGGCGCGGCAGCTTGCTCAGTTCGACGAACGTCTTGAGGTCGCTCTCGCGCGTCTGCTTGAGCATGAACGCACGGAAGGGCTTGACCCCTTCCTTGAGCATGTCGACCTGCTCGATCTGGCCATCGAGCCACGGCGTGATGGCGGTGCGATTCGCCTCGGCCAGCGTGGGGCCCATGACGAAGCCGGTGAGCAGCAGCGCCATGGCGGCCAGCAGTTGCGCCGGCGGCGCACTCTGCGTGCCCATGGCCTGCTTGAGGAAGTGCAGCACGATCAGGATGCGGGTGAACCCCGTCATCATGAGCAGCAGCATGGGGAGCAGCGTGAGCAGCCCCATCATGACCACGATGCCCACAGTGCCGTTCAGGCGGAGGCCCCCTTCGCCCTCGCCGAGCTGCACATCCATCTTGGGGAGCACCTTCGACAGCGCATCGCCGTCGGCGGTGGGCGCCGTGGGGGCCGTGGGCGCACTGCGCGCCTTCCCCTGCGGGAGCGGTGCCGGGCGCAGCACGAGCTTGCCGTTGGCACTAGGCGTCGCTGCGGGCTGCTGTGCGGCGGGCTGCGCAGATTGGGGCGCGAGTTGCTGCGCAGCCTGCGTCACGGCCTGCTGCACCGCCTGGGTGACAGGCGCCTGCGCACCCGCTGCCTGCGCGCGCAGCACGGGCGCACCGCCGACGAACAGCATCGCGGCCAGCGCGGTCAGGCGCATGGCGGTCGCGAACGTCGGCGCGTAGGTGGCCGGCGCACCACGCGACGTGGTGAGCGGCGCCGTGAGGAAGCGCGGCACCTCCGTGCGCTCGTCGAACCGGAACGGCGCCACGGCGGTCATGGCCGGCGGCGCGAACGAGGAGATGGGGGCCGGCGTCGCGGGCGCCATCGTGGCCATCGCGGTCATCGGCATGGCGGGCGTCGCGGCGGGCATCTCCACCAGCGGCTGTCCGCGCAGCGCCTTGCCGAGCAGCGAGCCGAAGCGCGCACCCAACTGCTGCGCGGCGGCCGGCGCACCCGGTGGCGGTGCCAGCGCCGCGATGGCGGCGGCGGCCTCGGGGCTCGACGTCATGGACACCGGCACGGCGCTCGTCGCGAGCACGCGCTGGCGGTCGGCCTCGTCGAGCTCGAACAGTGGACGCACGCCACCATCGCCGACACTCAGCGCCATCACCTTCTCGCCCACGCGCACCACGGCGAGCCCGGTCTTGGGGCCCAACGGCAGGCGCTGCACGATCTCCACCGGCACACGCGACCGTGCACCCATCGAGCCGGCGCCCCAGCGCTTGAGCGCCCAGAGGCACAGCGCGCCCAACCCGAGCACGAAGGCGAGGGCGGCGACGATGCTGACGACGGCGATCATGACGACGCGGTGATGCGGAGGTGTGGCAGGATCAGGCGGCGGCCGAGGCGCCCATGGCGCTCGGGTTCGCGAGCACGCGCGTGATGCGCACGCCGAAGTGTTCGCCGAGCACCACGACTTCGCCTTCCGCGAAGCGGCGGTCGCCGACGTAGATGTCGATCGGCTCGCCGGCCAGGCGATCGAGCTGGATGACCGAGCCGCGACCGAGGCGCAGGATCTCCTGCACGGTCATGCTGGTGCGTCCGAGCTCGATGGACACGGGGAGCGTGAGGTCGAGGAGCGCCCCGATGGGCACCTCGGTCGAGCCGAGCATGGTCTGCTCGAAGTCGGTGAACTGCGGGGCGCGCGCGGCGGGCGCGGGCGCGGGGGCGGCGGTCTCCTGCATGAGCGAGGAGATCGGCTGCCCTGCAGCCTTGGCGGCCTGCGCACTCGCAACGAGCGCGTCGATTTCCGCGGGATTCATGAGGTGGTCCGGGCGTCGGGGGTCGTGACGGTGGGCAGCGTATCCACGATGCGCACCGCGAGGTTGCCGTTCACGCGGCCGGCGTGGCCGATGAAGCGTTCCTGCGAGCCGGCACGCACGAGCACGCGCGCGTCGGTGGGAATGCCGGTGGGGACGACACTCCCCTCCTCGATGCGCGCCAGTTCGCGCATGGTGAGCTGGAAGTCGGGGAGTCGCGCGGTGAGCGGCACCTTGGTCGCCCGCAGGGCGGCCTCGCTGCGCATGCGCGTGGTCTCACGCTCCTGCTCGTTGGTCTGCAGCAGCGCGAGGCGCTGCTGGCCGCTCGAGGTGAAGAACTTGTCGAGCACCGAGAAGGGCAGGCAGAGGAGCAGCAGGCTGCTCACGTTGCCGGTGCTGAACTCCACGTTGGCCACGAGCACGGGGTCCTCGCGGTTCACGACCTGGAGGATTTCCGGGCTCGACTCGAAGCCGGTGATGTTGAGGTCGAGCGGCACGTGGTCCTGCCAGATCTCGCCGAGCAGCGCGGTGACCTTGTCGGCCACGTTGCGCACGGCCATGCGCTCGATGGGCGTGAGCGCCCGCGTGAGCGGACTGCCGCCGCCTTCCCCGCCGAAGAGGCGGTCGATGATGTACGTGCTGAACTCGGGGCCGACGTCGATGACGCCCTTCTGCCCCGTGCCTTGGATGTCGAAGATGAACGACGAGCAGGGCATCGGCAGCGACAGCGTGAACTCGCCGAAGGAGAACTGCTCGACGCTCTGGAGGCGCACCTCGATCTGGCCGCGCACACGCGAGATGAGCCACGCCTCGAGCGCCTTCACCAGGCGTTCGTACATGGCTTCGAGCGTGCGCAGGCGCTCCTTGGAGACGCGATGCGGGCGACGGAAGTCGTAGACCTGCACGTCGACGGCCGGCATCGACGTCGAGGCGGGGCCGCTGGCGACGCCTCCACCACCGCCGCTGCGCGACCCGCCGCCCAGCAGGCGGTCGATGTCGGTCTGGGAAAGCGTCTCGGAGCTCACGTCGCGCTCACTGCACCACGAACTGCGGGAAGTACAGGCTCTTCACGGTCTTCTTGCCGAAGCGCGCGTCGATGGCGCCGATCACTTCGGTCTTGAACTCGTCGCGCTTGGTGATGTCGGTGAGCTGCTCGACCGTCTTGGTGCTCAGCGTGGTGAGCACGATGTCGCGGAGCTCGGCGTCGCGGGTCTTGAACTGCTCGAGCGCGGCGGCCTGCGCGGTCTCGATGGCGACGGTGAGGAGCAGGAACCGGCTGCCGCCACTATTCGCGGGATTGAGCACGAGGTTGTCGAGCACATGCGGGGCGACCTCGGCCGCGCCGCCTTCCTTGCCGGCTTCCCCGCCCCCGTGATCACCGGCCGCGGCCTCACCCTCGGCCGCGTGTCCCTCGGCGGCGACGATCGGCGTGGTCTTGCCCATCTTCTTGGCGACCATGGGGCCGATGACGGCGGCGCCGGTGCCGCCTCCCACCGCGAGACCCACGGCGACCATGCCGATGAGCATCGGGAGCTTGGCCTTCTTCGGCGCCTCGGCGGCGTCGGCGGCGGGCTGGGCTTCGGGGTTGGCCATAGGTCGGACGGATCCTGTAGGGGGTGCTGGTGCGGGACTGCGTCGAAAAGGGATGAGCGGAACACCCGGGCCACACGGACGCGGGTCGTCTCTCCTCTCTCGAAAAGCACCAGTCGTGCCACGGCGCGCTGGCGGTGGCGTGAACTTTCTAACGCATTGATTTGCAATCACTTGCGATTTGCAGATATGTGCCGGCCTTTGACGGGGCTCCCGGACGACCCGGCAAAACGCCCCATCTGGCGACGCGAGGCACCCGGCAAGAGCTGCCGGGGTGCGAACGGCTCATGGCCCATGGCTCATGGCGCAGGGCCCAGCTCCTCACACGCCCACGGCCCACGACATGCGAAGCGTCGTGAGCCGTGAGCCAGTGGGGAGCTGCGCCGTGGGCCGGGGGCCGTGAGCCGTGGGCCTAGGGGGCGCTACTACCGCTTGATCGTCATCAGCTCCTGCAGCATCTCGTCGGAGGTCGAGACGACCTTGCCGTTCGCCTGGAAGCCGCGCTGGGCCACGATCATGTTCGTGAACTCCTGCGCCAGGTCGACGTTCGACATTTCGAGCGCGCCGCTGGTGAGCTGCGACTGCGAGCCCTCGAGCGCGAAGCCGAGCACGGCGCCACCGGAGTTGGCCGACTCCTGCAGCATGTTGTCGCCCACGCGGAGGAGACCCGACGGGTTGTTGAAGTCGGCCAGGACGATGCGGGCCAGCGGCGACGTGGTGCCGTTGGTGAAGAAGCCCGTGATGAGGCCGAAGCGGTCGATGCTGAAGTTCTGCAGCGTGCCGGCCGTGTAGCCGTTCTGGTCGCGCAGCACCGCGGTGGACGACGTCGACGCGAACTGGGTGAGGCCGTTCACGCCGCCGGCGAGCTTGAGGTCGATGCGCACCGGGTTGGCGCCGGGCACGGCGAAGTTGAGCGACGCCGTGATGTTCGTGTTCAGGATGCCGGCGTTGTCGAAGGTGAACGTGCCGCTGTTCTCGCTTGCCGTGGCGGCCGTCGGGCTCATGAAGTAGCCGATCTTGATCTGCGAGTCGCTCGGCATGTTGGCCGTGAACGTCACCGCCGGCGGCGGGCCCGCGGAGAACGAGTAGTCGGCCGGGTTGTTGTACTCGACGCCCGTGGTGCTGTACACGCGCACGTCGGTGCCGAGGATCTGGTAGCCGGTGGGCGGCACGGGGAGCGGAATGGCCGTCGGCGGGGAGTTGCTGTCGGTCTGCACGTCGAAGGTCTGCGCCGACGCGATGGGATCGATCTGCCAATCCCACGAGTTCGGGCCGGTCTTCCACATCTGCAGCTTCACGTCGTGCTTGGTGCCCTGCGAGTCGAACACGCCGATCTGCGTCTCGGTCCAGGCCTTTTCGTTGATCGGGTTGGCGCGATCGGCGGCGCTGGCGAAGCTGCCCTGGAAGATGGGCGCCGACGCGTTGAGGTTGCCGGCGAGCACGGCTTCGGTGGTCGGCTTGGCCGACACCTTCTGGCCGAACGGCAGCTTGATGTCCTGGATGCCGTCCTGGAGGTTGCCGTTGTCGTACATGCGCCCCTGCACGATGAAGCCGTTGTTCGGCGACACGAGCTGGCCGAGCGCGTCGACCTGGAAGTTGCCGGCGCGGGTGTAGAAGCTCTGGTTGCCCTTGCGGACGACGAAGAACGAGTCACCCTGGATCGCGACGTCGGTGTTGAGGCCGGTCGTCTCGAGGTTGCCCTGGTTGAAGATCTGGTCGATGGAGCCGATCTGCATGCCGAGGCCGATCTGGATCGGGTTGATACCACCCTGATCGCCAGGCGGGCGGCTCGCGCCGGCGAGGAGCTGCGCGAAGCCTTCCTTGAAGGTCACGCGACCGGCCTTGAAGGCGACGGTGTTGACGTTGGCGATGTTGTTGCCGATGACGTCCATGCGCACCTGGTTGTTGCGCAGGCCGGAGACGCCGGCGTAGAGGGAACGAAGCATGGGGTGTTGTCCTCAGTGACGGGTGGTCGCGCTCAGGAGCGGACCTGGGTGAGCTGCGACATCGGCAGCGACAGCGCGTCGCCGATGAGAAGGATGGGGGAACCGTTGCCGTACTTGAGACCGGTGATCCGTCCGGTCGTGTACGTCTTCACTGCCTGCCACGGGCCGCCATCCTTTGCGACCTCCACCTTGTAGGTGTACTGCCCCGCCGGGAGCGGCGGATTGAACAGGTCCTCGGCGCGGAGCGCCTGCTGGCCACCGGTGATCGCCCCGGCATCAGCCGTCGCCACCACCGTGCCCTTCGCGTCGGTCACGGTCACGCGGCCCACGCCGGTGCTCGTGCCGGCGTCGATGAGCAGGGTCCCCTTGCCGCCCTGGTCGACGAACATCGTGTTGCCCGTCGTCACGCCGACCTTTCCCACGAGACCCATCGCCATCTGGCCTTCGACGAGCTGCGCGATCATGTCGCTCGAGCTGTCCTGCGACTCCTGCAGTGCGGTGAGCGCATCGGCGATCGCCTGGTTGCTCCCCGTCTGCGCCTCGATCGACTTGTTCATCTGGATCAACTGCTCGACGGTCGAGAACTGGGCGAGCTGCGCCGCCATGTCCTTGCCGTCCATCGGATTGAGCGGATCCTGATTCTTGAGCTGCGCGACGAGCATCTTGAGGAACTCGTCACGGCCCATCGCCTTGGAGTTGGTCGGCAGCGTACGCGGCGCCGATGGCTCGGCGGCGCCGACCGGCGGCTCGGTCTGCGGTGTGCCGCTCGTGTCGTTGCTCGTCGCCGTGTAACGGGCCGGCGCGTAGGCGGAGGTCTGGGTGATCATGCTCATGGTCATCACTGACCGGTGAAGAGGGTGGTGCGGCGCGACCGCGCCGGCGCACCGTCACGCGCATCGCTGCGCGCATCGTCACGCGCGGACTGCCGCTGCCGGGCGTCCTGCTGGTCCTGCTGGTCGTCACGCGTGCGCGCCTGCTGGTCGCGACGCGCGTCCTGACGATCCCACTCGCGCGCGGGCGCGCGTCCCTGCTGGCCCGACTGCGCATCGCTGCCGGGGCCGTCCTGGCTGCTGGCCGCGGTGCTGATGAGGCGCGCCGCGAGGTCGCGATCGCCGTCGCCACGCACGCTGTCGGTGCTCTCGGCACGCGCCGCCGCGCTGATGCGCACGGTGTCGCCGTCGAGGCCGTGCCGGCCCAGCGCGTCCTGCAGCTCGGCCGTGTGCAGGCGCAGCCGCGACGCGGTGTCGGCATCGGTGGCGATGTGCGCCTGCACGCTGTTGCCGCGCAGGCCCACGGTGATGCGCTCCACGCCATTTGCGCCATCGACATCGAGCGTCATGCGCGCGATCGGCGAGGCCGGCGCATCGTCCCGCATCTGCTGGATGTCCGCGACGCGTTCGGCCTGCGTGGTCCCCGCGGGGGCCACGTCGTTCGCACCGTGCACGTGCGTGCCGTGCGACGCACCGGTCGTGCCCCCGTGCAGCGCGCCGAAGGCCGGCGTCTCGCCCTCACGGGTCGCGTCGCGCCGCGCGTCGCTCGACGTGCCGCGATCCTGCGCCATGCCGTCGCGTCCCGCCTGCTGGCCGGCATCGCGCCGCGCCATCGCCATCGCGGCGAGGCTCGCGTCGGCGGCGCCACGCGCGTTGGCCTGCGCACCGGTGTTGAGCGTGTCGAGTCCTTCGCTGCGCACCGTGCGGACACCGCGGCCGGGCATCGCGACGCTGGCCACACCGGCCACCCCCGCGACGCGCGCCACCGACGCCACCCCGGCGTTGCCGGTGGCCATCGTGCGCTGCGCGATCTCGGTCTGCGCGGTGCGCGCGGCGCTCGTCGTGTCCGCGGCAAAGCCGGGCGTGCCCGGGCCCTGCAGTTCGAGGTGCCCCGGGTCGCGATCGCCGAGCGTGCGCAGCCCTTCTTCACGGGCCACCCGCTGCAGCAGCGCGAACGCATCGCGGTTGGTGTAGCCGCCGTCGATCATCACATCGACGGCCGCGCCCTGCGTGTGCGCCGAGTCGCGCGTCCAGGTGACCACCGGCCCGCCGCGCGTGCGGCCCTGCGCGAACAGCCAGTCCTGGCGGTCCTGCGAGCGCACGGTCTCGACGACCTGCACGTCGTGGCCGAACTCGTCCTGCATGCGCTGCATGACCTTCGCGAGCCGGGCCTGCAGCTCGGGGTCGAGTGCCGCGACATCCTTGGTGGCGCTGGTGACATCGGTGGTGCGGGCGCGCGCCGTGAGCGCCGAGGCATCGAGGATGCCATCGGTGCCGGTGTTCGCGTTGCCCACGAGCGAGAGCGCGGCCGTGCGCGAGAGCGCGGCGCGGGCGAAGGCGCTGTCGCTCGCAAAGCGCGCGCCGGTGGGCGTGCCGGCCGTGGCCAGCAGCGCCTCGAGCTGCGCGCGGAAGTTCGCGCCCTCGCGGTCACCGCGGGCGAGCAACTGTTCGACCGAGTTGCCCGGGGTCTGCATGAGACGCGACAGCTCGGCCAGCTTGCGATCGGACGCATGGGCCGACGCGTGCGCCGCAGCGTCCCCCTGCAGCAGGGGCCGGACCGGTGTCGGATCGATGTCAGCGCTGGCGTCGCGCGTGCGCAGGCCGTTGCGGAGCGCCTCGCTGGCGTCGTTCGACTCGGCGTTCACGCCTTCGATGGCCGTCCGCTCGGTCGCGTCGTCCTGCGCGTCGTTCAACAGGCGGTCGACGAGCGAGGCGGTCTCCGGCGGCAGGTCGCGCACCAGGTCGGCGCGCACCTGCGAGCCGGCGCCGGCGATGAGCGCGAGCAGTGCCGAGAAGTCGGCCTTGCGCAGCGGACGGCGCTCGGCGCGGCTGTCGTCGTTGTCGACACGCGTGTCGTCGCGGTCGGCGCGCGCGGCGCGGGCCGCGCTGCGCGCATGCCGCGCCGCAATGCGATCGGACGTCGCCCGGTCGATCGACGAGCGATCGTTCGCGGACTCGGCCGCGCCGCGGTCGGTCGTGACCGGAAGCAGCGAGACGGGCGCCATCAGCGGTTCTCCTCGTGCTTCTCCTTCGGCTGGTCCTTCGGCGGCTCCTTCTGCTCCGGCGCCTTGGCGGCACCGCGCGTGATGGCGGCGGCGCGCGCCGGCGGCAGCGCGGCGATGACCGCGGCCGCCTGCTTGTCGCCCATGAGGCCGATGATGGCGCTGATATCCGCTTCGGGCATCTGGTCGAGCACCTTGGCGGCGTCCTTGGCCGGCATGGCGCCGAAGATCTTGGCGAGGCGCGCTTCCGGCAGCGGCGTGCGGAGCGCCGCGTCGCGTGCATCCTTCACCACCGCCGCGGCGTTCGTCGTGGGCGGCACCGGCGCCGGCGCGTGCGCATCCGGGGCGGCGTGCGCGTCCTTTCCAGCCGACTTCGTGGCCGGCGCGGCTGCCTCGGCGTGCGCATCCTTCGGCGCAGTCTTCGGCGAGTTCTTCGCACCCTTGGTGGCGGCTGCGATGAGCGCCCGCGCGGCCTCGAGGGCGCGCAGCGAGTCGGCGGGCGTCATCGGCGCGCCCTCCATGGCCCCGTGCGAGCTGTCGGCCGTCGTGCTGTCGGATGCGCCGGCGTGCGTGCTGTCCGTCGCGGCGCCGTGCTCGCCCGCCTCGGTGCTGTCCTTGGGGTGCGCCTTGAGGCTGTCGGCCAGGTGCGTCGAATCGGCGGTGTACTTGGCCGAGGCCTTCATGTACGAGTAGCCGGAGCCGCCGCCGATACCGGCCAGCAGGCCGATGGCAATGGGAATGATGAGCTGCTTCATGACGCTGTCGTGTCAGAGGTGGAAGCGGGCGCCGCGTCGGCCGGTGACGCGCTTGCGGTGCCGTCCTGCTGTCGGGCAAAGCGCTGCAGTGCGATCTCGTCCATCGCGACGCGGTCCCGCTGCGCCGCGTCGGCGCGATACACGTCCTCATGCCGGCCCTTGAGGCGGTCGAGCACGCGGCGGTCACGCGCTGCGAGTTCGAGGCGGCCAGCGGCCACCAGCACCTCCGCGTCCGCCTGCTGCACGACTTCGCCCGCCTGGTCGACACGCACATCGAGCGCGGCCAGAGCGTGGCCAAGCTGCGTGAGGTGTCCAATGCGGGTGGTCTCGCCGGTGGCGGCGTGGAGCTGCGCCTGCGAGTCGGCCCGCAGTGCGGCCAGCTCGGCCTGCGCGGCCACCGCCTGTTCGGCCGTCACGCGCGCGGCGGCGAGCGCCCGCGCCTCGGCCTGCTCCTTCTGTGCGCGCAGCTCGAGGATGCGCTGCAGGCGGAACTTGAACATCAGACACGCCTCCGCACGCTCTGCTCGATGGCGTCGGCCACCTGCGCGAGCTGCTGATAGGTGTCACCGTACTGCGTGGTCTCGTCCGGCCGCTGCTGCAGGAAGTCGAGCACATGCGAGCGGTACGCGATCGCCGCGTCCACCCACGGGTCGCTCCCCTTCTGGTAGGCGCCCACCATGATCAGGTCTTCCTTCTCCCGATAGGCCGCCTCGAGGCGCAGCATGGCACTGCCCGCGCGGCGCTGCACGTCGTTCGTGATGTGGTCCTTCACACGACTCTTCGAGTCAAGCACGTCGATGGCCGGGAAATGGTTCTGCGCCGCGAGGCGACGCGTGAGCACGATGTGGCCGTCGAGGATCGAGCGCGTCGCGTCGGCGACCGGCTCGTTGAAGTCGTCGCCATCCACGAGCACCGTGTAGATGCCCGTGATGCCGCCGCGCTCGCCGTTGCCGGCGCGCTCGAGGAGGCGCGGCAGGTTGGCGAAGACGCTGGGCGGATAGCCCTTGGTGGTGGGCGGCTCGCCGGTGGCGAGGCCGATCTCGCGCCACGCCATCGCGACACGCGTGACCGAGTCGACCATGAGCAGCACCTGCTTCCCCTGGTCGCGGAAGTACTCCGCAATGGCCGTCGCGACGAGGGCGCCGCGTGCGCGCACGAGTGCGGCCTGGTCGCCGGTCGCCACGATCACCACACTGCGCGCCAGCCCCTCCTCGCCGAGCGAGTTCTCCAGGAACTCGCGCACTTCGCGGCCACGCTCGCCGAGCAGCGCGATCACGTTCACGTCGGCCTGCGCGTGCCGCGCGATCATGCCCAGCATCGTGCTCTTGCCCACGCCGGAGCCGGCGAAGATACCGACGCGCTGGCCGCGGCCGATGGTGAGCAGGCCGTCGATGGCGCGCACACCCGTCTCGAGCGGACGGTCGATGGTCTCGCGCCGCAGCGGGTTGGGCGGTTCGGCGGACAGCGACACGCGTTCGACGGTGTCGAGCTTCCCCTTGCCGTCGATGGGATGGCCGAGGCCGTTGAGCACGCGGCCCAGCAGGCCGGGGCCCACGTCGACGCCGAACGAGCGGCCGAGCGGCTGCACGCTGGCGCCGGCATGCAGGCCGTCGAGTTCGCCCAACGGCATGAGCAGCACGCTGCGCTCGTGGAAGCCGACCACCTCGGCCAGCACGCTGCGATCGCGCGCATGGCTGGTGATGCGGCACAGCGAGCCGAGGCCGACGTCGAGGCCGGTGGCTTCGACGACGAGGCCGACGACACGCGTCACGCGGCCGTAGCTCGCGAAGCGTTCGGCGCGCACGAGACGATCGGCGAGTTGCGCCACCGGCGACTCGTAGCTGCCGGCGAACGGCGAGGCGGCGAGGGGGTTCTGCAGCGTCACGAGGCCTGCACTCCGGCCAGCATGCGATACGCGCGCTCGAGCGCCGTGTCGACACGTCCGTCGATGATGCGCTCGCGCCCTTCGGTGAGGCAGCCGCCGCGCACGATGGACGGGTCGGCGATCCACCGGATCCCCTGCACCTGGTCGGCGTGCTGCGCGATCACGCTGCGGCAGGCGGCCAGGTCGTCGGGGTGCAGGCGCACGGTGATCTCCTGCTCGGCGGGACACTGCTGCAGTGCGCTCTGCACGACCTGCTGCAGGAACGTCGGGTCGACCTCGACCGCCGCCTGCACGACGTGGCGCGCGACGAGCACCGACAGCGCCGCGATGTTCTCCTCGGCGTTCGACAGCCACCGCGCCTCGTGCAACCGCACCGACTCGACCGCCTCGCCGAGCGCCTGCAGCGCACCGGCGAGCGCGTGGTCGAGTGCCGCGCGGGCGGCACGCTCGCCGTCGGCGCGGCCGCGCGCGTAGGCGTCGGCCTCGACGCGCGCGCTTTCGGCGGCCATGCGCACTTCGTACGCGGGCTCCGCCGCCATCGCCGGCGCCGCCTCGGGGGCGGACGCCAGTGCGAAGGCGTCGTGTGTCGCGAACTCGTCGAGCGACCAGGGACGGGCGTGCATCGCTTAGACCACCACGTCGTCGGTGCCGGCGCTGAGCACGATCTCGCCCGTCTCCTCGAGGGCGCGCACCTTGGACACGATGTCCGTCTGCGCCGCCTCGACGTCGCGCATCTTGACCGGGCCGAGGAACTCGATCTCTTCCTTGAGGCCGGCGACGGCGCGCTGCGACATCGTGGCCATGATCTTCTGCTTGAGCTCCGGGCTGGCCGCCTTGAGGGCGAGGGCCAACTGCTTGACCTCCACCTCGCGCAGCAGGCGCTGCAGCGACTTGTCGTCGAGCGAGGCGAGGTCCTCGAAGACGAACATGAGGTTCTTGATCTGGTCGCTGAGGTGCGGATCCTTCTCGGCCACCAGGTCGAGCACTTCCTTCTCGAGCGACGAGCTGACGAGGTTGAGCACCGCGGCCACGGCGGCCGGGCCACCGACGCTCGACATGCCCTGCGAGAACGCGAGGTCGGCTTCGTTGCCGATGGCGCGCTCGACGAGCGAGATCATCTCGGGGCTCACCTTCTCCATGCGCGCGATGCGGAACATCACGTCGCCGCCCAGCACGGGATCGAGCTCGCGCAGGATGGCGGCCACGTGCCCCGGATCGAGGTGCGCGAGGATGAGCGCGATGGTCTGCGGGTGTTCACCACGCAGCGTGTTGCCCAGCTGCTGCGGATCGGCGCGGCGCAGCCGGCCGAAGCGATCGCTGTCGGCGAGCTGCCCCTGGATGCGCTTGAGGATCTGCTGCGCCTTGGTGGGGCCGAACGCCTTCTCCAGCACGTCCTTCGCGAACTCGACGCCACCGGCCGACAGCGAGTCCACGCCGAGCGTGGTCTCGAGCCAGTCGGCCAGGACGCTGTCGATCGTCGTCTGCGGCACGCGGTCGAGCTGCGCCATCTCGAGGGCGACGATCTCTGCCTCTTCCGGATGCAACGCGCCCGTGATCTTGGCGGCGTGCTCGGTCCCGATCGCCATACAGAGGATGGCGACCTTCTGCCGACCGGTGAGGCGGTCGGGGGCGTACTTGTCTGCGCTTTGCTTGGACAGGGCGATCATCGGTGACGCGTGTTACTGCCGGAGCCAGTTGCGCACGACGCGGACGGCGGCGTCGGGGCGCTGTTCGACGGTGGCGATGGCCTGCTCGCGCTCCGGCGTCGTCGGCGGCGGCGGGAGGATGACCGGCTTGCGCTGCTCTTCGAGCGCATAGGCCTGTGCGGCCTCGGGGTCCTCGCTGCCGTCATAGCCGGCCTGCAGTGCAGCCTGCATCGGCGCGCTCGCAGGGAGTTCGGGATAGCCCGGGCGCGCGGGGAGCGCGGCCATGTCCTGGGCCTTCTTCTTGGGGCGGAGCGCCAGCACGCTGACGATCGCGACGATGAGCAGCACGACGAGGGCGGCGAGCGCGACGACCGGCTTCGGGTTGGCCATGACCTTGTCGAGCATGCTCTGCGCCACGGCCGTGGTGTCGGCGGGCACGGCACCGGCGGCGAGCGAGGCGACCGGCGGCGAGAAGTCGAACGCCGCGCTCTGCACGGTGATGAAGTCACCACGCGTCGAGTCGACGCCCAGCGCGTTGCGCACGAGCGCCTCGATGCGGGCGAGCTCCTCGGGGGTGCGCGGCGTGACGATGGGCGCCGGCGCGGCCGCGTTCGGCTGCGTGGTGTCGACCGCGGGCATCGTCACCTTGTCGGCCACCAGCACCGCGACGGTGAGCTTCTGCACGTTGCCGATCGCGCCCGAGAAGTTCTCGGTGCTGCGCGTGTTCTCGTAGGTGGTCTGCGTGCGGCTCTGCGCGGCGCCCTGCTCGGGCGCGCCCGGCGTGATCTCGTCCTTCGACTCCGAGAGCACCGCCTGCTTGTCCGGGTCGACCGCCAGCGTGGTGCGCTCGACCTTGTCGAAGTTGATCGCGGCCGCCACCTGCACGCGCGCATTCCCCGAGCCGACGAGGCTCGTGAGCAGGTCGCCCGCCTTCTTCTGCATGTACAGCTCGACTTCGCGCTGCACGGCGAGCTGCCGGCTCGTGAGCCCCGCGACCGAGCCTTCGTCTTCCATCGTGAGCGCCTGGCCACGCGCGTCGACGATGGTCACGTGGCTGGGCTCGAGGCCGCCGACGCTCGACGCCACCAGGCCGGCGATGCCACGCACCGTCTCCGGCGTCGGCACCTGGCCGCCCTGCATGGCCAGCGTGACGCTGGCCTTCGACGGACGCTCGCGATCCTTGAACAGCGCCTCGCTCTCGAGCGCGAGGTGCACCTTCACGCTCGCGACGTTCTGCATCTTGCCGATGGTGCGCTCGAGCTCACCCTCGAGGGCGCGCTGCAGCTTCACCTTCTGCGTGAAGTCGGTCTCGCCCCACTGCGCGCCATCGAACAGCTCGTACCCCGGACGCCCCGCGTTCGCGGTGCTCCCCGCCGCGAGCAGCACGCGCGCCCGCGCGAGGTCGTCCTGGTCGACGGCGATGGTCGCGCCGCCGTCGTCCAGCTTGAACGCCACCGAGTTCTCGGTGAGCTTCGCGGTCAGGCTACTCACCGTCTCGAGCGGCTGGTTGGCCGCGAGCGGCACCCACGTCGGTTCGGTCGCCCACCGCGACACGCCGAACACCGCGGCGGTCACGAGGACGCCGACGGCGATGATGGCGAGCTGGCGGGGGCCGCCGATGCGGCCGAGGGCAGTGTCCAACGGTGTGCTCATGAATGACTCAGGACTGCATGCTCATGACGGTCCGGTAGGCCTCGACGGCCTTGTTGCGCAGCTCGATCAGCAGGTCGAGCGCGACACCGGCTTCTTCGGTCGCGGCCATCACCTCGTGCAGCTCGACGTTCTCGCCGGCCGCGAAGCGCTGCGTCATCTCGCCTGCATGGTCGCGCGCATCGCTGATGCCGTTGAGCGCACGCGTGAGCGTGTTGCCGAAGGAGTTCTCACCGGTGCCCACCGGCACCGACGTCGCGATCGGACGATCCTGCTGGAAGTCCGGGAGCGCGCGGGTGAGGAGGTCGAGACGGGTCTGCATGGAGGACGCGAGGCGAAGGAGGGAGCGAACCGTGGCGTTACGCGCGCACGTCGAGGCGGACGCCGCGTGCGGCCGGCGGCGCCGGGTGCGTGACCGCCTTGATGCGGCTGTAGGTGAGCGGGCCCGCAGCGGTCGACTTCGCGAAGAAGTTCCGCTCCTCGCTGGTGAGCACGCTCCACAGCGCGGGATCAGTGCCGGCCGGTGCCTCGGCGGGCACGCTGGCCTGCGCCTGCGCCGCGATCGGGGTCTGCGGCTTGAGGGCCGCCGGCGTCGTCGCCGCGCGCTGCACACCAGCCTGACCGGCCTGGCCCGCGCGATCGCTCCCGGCCGGCTGCCCCTGCGGGCGCAGCGTGCCAAGCGATGAGAGCAGCGAAGAGGTGATGCCGTTGACGCTCATGACGATCTCGAAGGCGATGGTGCGGGGTGGTGGAGCGGGATGCGATGTCTGTCGTGTGTCGTGTGCTGCTACTGCGACTGCACGCGCGGCGGGCCGGGAACCGACAAGCGATCGGGAGAGGAGGAGGAGGAGGTGACCTCAGGCCGATTCCCGGACCCGTCGCGCGTTCACATCAGGGGTGTCGTGCGATGGCGAGGCCTCAGATGTCGATCGCCGCGCGAAGCATCGACTTGGCGGTCTGGAAGACCGCCGCGTTCGCTTCGTACAGCCGCTTCGCATCGAGAAGCTTGACCATCTCCTGGTCGGTGCTGATGTCGGGGTACGTCACGTAGCCGTCCTTGTCGGCGTCGGGGTGCCCGGGCTCGTAGACCTTGCGCCCCGCGCCTTCGTCGACCGCGATGCCGGCCACGCGCACGCCGTACTGCCCGGCGCCGGGGCCATTCGCGATGGCATCGCCCTCGTCCAAGCCGCGCGTCTCGAGCACCGGCACTTCGATCGTGCGACGGCCATCGAGCATCTCGGCACGCGCGCGCGCCGCGCCGGCAACCGCGCCGCGGGCCCCGCGTGCACCACGCGCACCGAGCGCGTCCTGCATGACATCGGGGAAGAGCGCCGTGTCCTTGGTCGCCGCTTCCGTGACCAGCTCCTGCCGCTTGTACGGGCCGCCCTCGGCGGAGCGCGTCGCATCGGCGTTGGCGATGTTCTGCGCGATGATCTCCATCCGCTGCCGCTGAGCCGAGAGTCCGCTGGCGGCGATGCCGAGCGAGCGGAACATCGGGCGAATCGGATCCGGCATCAGACGCCTCCACCCTTGATGGCGCTGCGGAGGCTCTGGTAGGTCTTCTCGAGGAGGCGCGAGGTCGCGAGGTAGCGGAGCTGCTCGTCCGCCAGCGCCACCATGTCGTCTTCCACGTTCACCGGATTGGCGGTCGTGCTGGCCGGGGCGCCCTGCGCCTCCAGCGAGAAGCCGTCGCCGTTCTGGAGGCCGGCCTTGGTGACACGGTCGGCGATCTCGCGCGTCCGGCGCGCGCTCGCGTCGAGCGCGGCACGCAGCGGGGAGGCCGAGGTGGTCCGATCGATGAAGCCGAAGAGCATCGGGGGTCCGGTGAAAGGGGGAACTGACTCGGACCCCAGAAAAGCAATGGGCGGGCCACCGTGCGCAGAGCCGCGCCCGATGTCCCGCCCAAGTGACCTAAACCACTGTCACGTAATGTCTTGTGATGCGCCCACCGGCGTCGGTGTCGGCGTCCTCCCACGGCGGAAAACCCTGCCAATGGTACCCAGGAAGGAAATTCCTGCCGGGTAGAAGGGACCCCAACATGCCGACTCGGGCCTCGCTAGTCGTCCCCGTCCTCGCGTCCGGGGCCGTTCAACTTGTTCCGAAGAGTGCGCACGCTGATGCCCAGCAGCTCCGCCGCCTTCGTCCGATTGTTATCGGCAGCTGCCAGCGCATGCTGAATAAGAACCCGCTCGGCTTCGGCCACATTCAGCGAGGCCAGCGCGATGGCGCCGTTCCCGCCGGCCGCCGTCGGTCCGGTCGCCACGGCCATCGACCCCATGGCAGGGGTGGCGCCGGCGACCCCGACGGGGCGGGCCCGCGTCGAGGCGGCGCCCAGCGTGTGGGCCAGCCCGAAGCGGGTGCCTTCGAGGCAGTGCGGCTGGATCATCGCGTCGGGCGTCAGGATCACGGCCCGCTCGATGACGTGCTGCAGCTCGCGGACATTGCCCGGCCAGGAGTAGGCCTGGAGCGCCTCGAGGGCGCCCGGCGACAGCCCTTCGATCTTCTTGCCGATCTCGGCCGCCGTGCGCATCGCGAACCGGAGCGCCAGCACGGGAATGTCCTCCGGGCGCTCCCGGAGGGGCGGAATCAGGACCGGGATGGTGGACAGTCTATAGTAGAGGTCCTGCCGGAAGGTGCCGTTGTCCGCCTCGCGGGCCAGGTCGCGGTTGGTCGTGGCCACGATGCGCACATCCACCTTGATGGGGGACGTGCCGCCCACCCGCTCGAACTCCTGCTCCTGCAGCACGCGCAGCAGCTTGGCCTGCAGGTCGAGCCGCATCTCCGAGATTTCGTCCAGCAGCAGCGTGCCGCGGTTGGCGCGCTCGAAGGCGCCCTCGACCCGCTTGATGGCCCCCGTGAAGGCGCCCTTCTCGTGGCCGAAGAGGGCACTTTCGACCAGTCCCTCGGGGAGTGCGGCACAGTTGAGCTTGATGAACGGCTTGTCGCGCCGCTCGCTCTGGTCGTGGATGGCCCGGGCAAAGAGCTCCTTGCCGGTGCCCGACTCGCCCTGGAGCAGCACGGTGGCGCGGGTGGGCGCGGCCATCGAGACCGTCTGCAGGATGCGGCGCACCGCCTGCGAATCGCCCAGGATCTGCCGCTCGTTGCGGAACTGCATGACCTCCTTGCGGAGCGTCTCGTTCTCGCGGCGCAGCCGGACGAACTCCAGCGCCTGGTCGACCGCCAGCTCCAACTGCTGCGGGCGCACCGGCTTGGTGATGTAGTCGATCGCGCCCGCCTTGATGCTCGCCACCGCATGCTCGATGGACGCGTGCCCCGTGAGCATGATGAGCGGGACGTCGTACCCCTCGCGCGTGAGGAGCTGGATGAACTCGAGCCCGGTCAGTCCCGGCATCCGGTAGTCGGAGATGATCAGGTCGACCCCTCCGCGCTCGAGCACCTGCAGCGCCTCAGGGACGCTCCGCGCGCCGAGGGGCGTGTGGCCGGCGCGGGCGAGCGTGTCCTCCAGGATCAGGCCGACGGACGGTTCGTCGTCGACATACAGGATGGTGGCCATCGCGAGGGTCGAGGGGACTTCTTGCCGGTCGTGCCGTCGGAGTGACGAAGGGGCCGGTGGTGCGTCAGTGGATCAGTGACGCACCCGGCAAAAATAGCCGGTTGCCCCCGCTGCCGCTCAAGACACCCCATTGGCGCCGCTCAAGGCCGGGGTGGAGGCGGCCGAAACTTCCCTAGCGACGGCCCGGCGCCGGGTCGCAGTTCCTCCCGGCGTGCCGGGTCCCAGCCACTCGAGTCATGCGCATCTCCAACGCGATGGTCACGCGGCAAAGTCAGTCCCGCCTGCAGGCGGGGCTGGCCGGTGTCGACCGCCTGCGTGAGGACATCTCCAGCGGGCTGCGGTTGCGCCGCATCTCCGACGACCCCACCAGCGGCGCCGAAGTGGTGCGCGTGGGCAGCTCGATGCGCGCGATCACGCAGTTCCGCCGCAACATCGACCTCGGCGTGTCGCGCGCGACCACCGAAGAAGGCGTGCTCGACCAGCTCACGAACGTCATCACGCGCGCGAGCGAACTGGGCGTCAACGCGTCCAACGGCACGCAGACGGCGCAGACGCGCACGATCATCAAGGCCGAGATCGACCAGCTCCTCGGCTTCGCGGCGCAGCTCGGCAACACGCGCTTCGGCGAAGGCTACCTGTTCGGAGGCACGCGGCAGGGCGAGGCGCCCTTCACCGTGCCGCCGCCGGCTACCGGCACCTTCTCGGCGCTCACGCTCAGCGGCAACCCGGTCGACCCGACCGGCGTGACCACGCTCGAGATCGGCGACAACAAGTTCGTCACGCCGACGCACGACGGAAAGCAGGTCTTCCTCGACACCGACGCGCTCGACGCGCTCCGGGCGCTGAGCGACGCGCTGGGTGCCAACAACGTCGGCCAGATCGGGGCCGCAGTCACGCGCCTCAACACGTCGCTGTCGAACGTGCAGTCGCTCATCGGCACGCAGGGCGCGCGCATCAACGAGATGGAAGACGCCAAGGCGCGTCTCACGCAGACCGAACACGAACTGCTCGCCTACCGCTCCGACCTGCGGGACACCGAGGTCGACAAGGCACTGGCCGAGCTCGTGGGCAAGCAAACCCTGTATCAGGCCGCCATGGGCGCCACCGCGCGCATCCTCGGCATGAGCCTGGCCTCCTACCTGTAACGCCCTGCAACGCATGGACTCGACCGTGCTGGATCCCACCACGCCCGAGGCTGCGGCCTCGGTCACCATCGAACACGCGTTCGGCACCATCACGGTCTCCGACGAGGCGTTGATGGACTTCCCGCAGGGCGGTCTGTTCGGCTTCGAGCGCGTGACGCGCTACGCGCTGCTGCCGGCCGCGCGCCGCGGATTGTGGTGGCTCATGTCGCCCACGACGCCGCCCGTGACGTTCGTCCTGGCCGATCCGTTCGTCGTCGCGCCGTCGTACGAGCTCGACCTCGCCGAGTCGGAGCGGGAGCGCCTCGGCATCGAACAGCCCACCGACGTGATCGCGCTGGTCGTGCTCACGCTCCCCGCCGATCCGGGTGGTGTGGTCACCGCCAACCTGCGTGCGCCACTCGTCGTGAACATCACCAAGCGCCTCGCCGCCCAGATCGTCAGCCGTGACGACACGCACGGCGTCGCCACGCCGGTCGACCTGTCGCTCTATCCGCCGCAGGCAGAAGGTGTGCAGCTGGGGTAGCGCGGAGGCGCGGAGGAAGGGAACAACCACCGTTTCTCCGCGGAGGCGCGGAGACGGCAACAGCCACACGCGAAGGCGCGAAGGAGACCTGCTCTCCCTCGCGCCTTCCTGTATTCACGGGTGCTGTTCCTTCGCGCCTTCGCGGCTTCGCGTGATGCAGTTGCAGGGCGTTGCGGCATCAGGTGACGCCGCCCAACGGCCTCACGCCGCCCGCGAACTCTCCAGTCGCACGGGCAGTGGATACCCGAACGCCTCGAACGCGAGCCGGTCGAACATCCCCTGCAGCGCACGCCCGTAGTCGGCGCTGGCGAGGAAGGGCGCGGTCGGCAGCGCCGCCGCCATGCGCGCGCAAACATCGGCGTGGTACGCGCCGTCGGTCGCGAGGCGCACCACGAGGTCGACGTACGCGTCGGCATCGGCCGCCACGAGATCGTCGAGTCCGATGCTCTGCACGATGCTGGCGTCGCCCGTGCCGCGCAGCCACGGCGAGCGGCGTGTGGCCGCCGGCACCCCCGCCTGCATGGCCAGTGCCACCGACGTCGAACTGCCGTGCGGAAACGTGCCGAGGTACACGCGGGCCATGTCGTAGAGTTGCTGCGTGTCGCGCGGACTCAGCTCACGCAGCACCACCACGCGGCGCGGGTCGACCTGGTGCGCGCGGCAGGTGCGCGAGATGAGCGCGTGCAGGGTCACCGCGCCACGCGTGCCGTTCCACCCCGGATTGAACGGCGCCAGCACCAGCCAGCTGTGCGGAATGCGCGCGAGCGCACGCACCCAGGCGTCGAGCTGCACGGGCACGATCTTGTCCACCGCGCCGCCGTTGTACAGCACCACGCCGTCGGCCGGAATGCGCAGCGCGGCGCGATCGATGCGACGCACGGGGGGCTGAGGCACATGCGGCAGGTAGCTGAGCAGGACACGCGGAATCTCGGCCAGCTGCTCGTGCACCAGCTCGCCCAGCAGCGACGCCCGCGCCTCCGGGGCCGGTGCCACGGTGGCCACGTGCGTGAAGCTCGGCAGCCCCGTCGCGATGGGCACATGACTGTTCATGAGCACCTGCACGCGCGCAAGCTTCGCGTTGGCGAGCAGGTCCACCGGCGACGCACCGATCTGCGCCGCGTAGGAGTACACGAACACGTCCAGGTCGTCGCCCTGCACGCGGTCGATCATCTGCCGCACGGAAAGCCCGTTGAGCGTGCGCACCTCGTGGACGAACCGGAACAGGCGCTGGTACAGCGCCACGTCATGTTCGCACTGCCGGTCGACGAGATCCTGCGAGTACAGGACGATCTCGTAGCGCGACGGATCGAAGTGTTCGAACTGCGCGCAGAACGCCAGCGGATCGGGGTGCTTCATGATCGTGCGCACCAGGAACCCCAGCCGGATGCGACGCCCCTCGGGCCGGGGCCCTTGCGCCGCGCTCCGCGTCCCACGCAGCACCTCGATGTCGGCGGCCATCGCCTCCACCAGCCGCGCCCGCGCCTCGAGCACCGCGCGGATCGACACGTCGGTGTGCACCACCATGCTGATGTCGAGCCGGCGGAGCAGGGTGTTCACCAGCAGCGCCTTGCGTGATGCCAGCTTCGGGTTGCGGAGCTGCTCGCGCATGCAGTCGAGCATCTCGACCAGCCACGCCACGTAGCGCGCATCATCGCCCACCGCGCCGTACACCGGACGCTGGAACAGCCACGTCAGGTAGCGCTCCATGACCGACTCGGGGCACGCGTGGAGGTCGCACATGCGCGGCATCTCCCACGGCTGGGCGTCGAGCACGGCAATGATGAACGCGTGCACCGCCATCGGGTGTGACCAGCCGGCCTGCATGATCTCGCGCGCCGCGGTGAGTCGCGACTCCGCCGCCGGTGTCCGGTCGAACACGAGCCCCGCGACGATGGGCGCGTCGCCCTGCGCGAACAGCGTGGAGCGCACGACGGCGGCGGCTTCGTCACGCGTGCACTGGCCCAGCAGCGCACACAGCTCTTCACGCGAGCGGCGCAGCAGCGCCAGCCAGTCGGCCCGCGGTGCGGGGGCCAGCAGCGGCCAATCCGTGCCGTGCTGGAACCACTGGGTCACCTCGGCCATGCTGTCGGCGAGGGAGGTGCACTTGGTGGCGGCGTCGAGCGACATCGCAGCGTCCGTCGTCAGGCGGCAAGCGCCGCGGTAAGGTCAGGGTCGGGGAGTGCCGCTCCCGCGCGGTGCGCCTGCACCACGGCACCGAGGTGGTGCACCAATCGGTCAAGGGCGAAATGCGCCCGTGCGGCGTCGGTGCCACGGGCGGCCATCGCCTGCAGCGCCGCGTCGCCCGATGCCGCGCGGCGCAGCGTGTCGGCCACGCAATCCGCCAGCGTCGCCACGTCGCCATCCCAGCACACGAACTGGTCGCGCCCCAGCGCGTCGTCGATGAAACGATTGCTGTCCGACACCACGGCCGCGCCGGCGTGCAGCCCGAGCAGGAAGCGGTCGTGAATGGAATCCGTCGTTCCGGGCTGCACGTTGAGCACCACGCGCGAGGCCGCCATGAGGCGGCGCACCTCGGGCAGCGGCGTGCCGGGCAGGAAGGTCGCGCGCGTGCACTGCGGCGCCACGTGCGCCCACTCGCCCCCCACGAACGTCACGGGCAGTGCGCCGAGGGCGCGCGCCACCGCCGTCGCGCGACGGATGCGCGCCAGATGATCGGCGTGCGTGACCAGTGTGTGCCAGCGTGCATCGGCCTCCTGACCACGCGGCGCATGCGCCCACGCCACATCCCACACCCGCTGCGGTGCCGCCTGCGCGCCAAGCGCATCGGCCACCGCGAACACCAGCCTCACGCCTGCGGCATCGACGGTGCGGCGGATGAGCTGCTCGTACGCGGTCGGGTCACCGCCCTTGCTCGCGAAGACAGCCGTGGCCGAACGGAGCGCCAGCGGCGCGAGCGGCGCGGTCCACGGCGCGCAGGCCAGGCGGAACAGCCCGCGATGGCTGCCGTCCGGGGAGATGGCCACCGACACATCGTGGTGCCCGTCGTCGCCGTGCAGGAAGATGGTCTGCGTCGACGCCGTCAGGTGCCGCGCCGGATAGTACGTCGGGTTGTCGAGCATCAGCCCGACATACGGAATGCCCAGGGCGTCGTATGCCGTCTCGCCGGTGCTGGTCTGGATGTTCGCACCATAGCCGGAGAAGCCGCAGCAGAAGGCGGTGCGATCCTCCACCACCAGGCGCCGCAGCTCCGTCGGAATGGCCACGCGCGACAGGTCGAGCACCTCGGCCGTGTAACCCGCGGCGATGAACGCGCGCGCGAGATCGTTGCTGAGATACGACAGCACGCCGTAGCTGCTCACACCGGTGCACAGCACGACGTGCCGGCGCGGAGTGTCCACGCCGGCGTGCGCGACAGGCGTCATGTCAGCGGCCGAAGTGGCGACGAATGGTCTGCGCCACACGCTCCACCTGCGCCTGCGACAGCGAGGGGAACATCGGCAGGCTGAGCAGCTCGGCGGCCGCCTGCTCGGTGACCGGCAGCGAGCCGGGGGCATACCCGAGGTGCGCGTACGCCTCCTGCCGATGCAGCGGAATGGGATAGTGCAGCCCCACACCGATGCGCGCGGCCACGAGCGCCTGCCGCAGCGCCTCACGGTTGGCGGTGCGCACCACGTACAGGTGCCACACATGTTCGGCCCACGGCGCCACCTGCGGCAGGGTCAGTTCGGGCACATCGGCGAGCGCTTCCTGATACCAGCGCGCCACCTGCTGCCGTCCGGCGTTGGCCGCATCCTGGTCGCGCAACTTGATGCGCAGGATGGCGGCCTGGATCGCATGCAGCCGCCCGTTGTACCCCTCGCTCACGTGCACGTACTTCTCACGCTGGCCGTGCTCGCGCAGGCGCCGCACGCCGTCGAGGATGGCGGCATCGCTGGTGGTCACCGCGCCGCCTTCGCCGCACGAGCCGAGGTTCTTGCCCGGGTAGAAGGAGAAGGAGCCGGCCGTGCCCATCGAGCCGGCGCTGCGACCGCGATAGCGCGCGCCGTGCGCCTGCGCGGCGTCTTCCACCACCCACAGGCCATGCTGCGCCGCGAGGGCGAGCAGCGAGTCCATGTCGGCGCACTGTCCGTAGAGATGCACCGGCACGATGCCCACCGTGCGCGGTGTGATGGCCGCCGCGACGGCCGCCGGGTCGAGCGTCATCGTCACCGGGTCGATGTCGACGAACACCGGGCGACCACCGGCCTGCGAGATGGCCTCCGACGTGGCGATGAAGGTGTGCGACGCCGTGATCACCTCGTCGCCCGGCTCGAGGCCCAGCGACAGGAAGATGAAGCGGAGCGAGTCGGTGCCGTTGGCGACACCGGCGCAGTGCGTCGTCCCCACCCAGGCGGCGAACTCGCGCTCGAACTGCTCGACTTCGGGGCCGCCCACGAAGGCCGCCGTGCGCAGCGCCGTGCGGAACGCCGCGACGAACTCCTCCTCGCGGGCGCGGTGCGGCTCGACGAGATCGAGGAACGGAATCGGGGTGACATCGGCCGCCAGGTCGGCGGCAACGGGCATCGTGGCGGTGGCCATCACGCGGCTCCCTTGAGTGCACCACCACGGACGCTCGGCGCCGCAGCGCCCCCCGTCAGCGCGCCGCGCATCGGCAGCCCGCGGTTGGCGGTGAGTTGACGTTGCGCTTCCTCGAGGATGCGCACGACCCGCAGGCCCGCGCGGCCATCGCTGCGCGGTGTGCGGCCGTTCTGGATGCAGTCGACGAGGTGCTCGACCTCGACCGCGAGCGCCTCGCGGCCGCTGATCTGCGGCACATGCATGTCGCCCTGCCGGTAGCTCACGAACTGCTGGTACACCTCGCCCGGCGTGAGCTCCTGCTGGATCGACACGCCGCGATCGTAGATGCGCACCTTCTCCGACGGCTCCACATCGTCGTACACGATCATGCGCTGCGAACCGCCCACGATGGTGCGGCGCACCTTGGCGGGGGCGAGCCAGTTGACGTGCACGTGCGCGAGCACATTGCCCGGGTACGTCACCGTGAGGTACGCGATGTTCTCCTGCGTACCCCCGGCATGCGTGGCGCCCAGGCAGTGCACCGCGAGCGGGTCCTGTCCGTCGAGCAGGTAGTCGATGATGCTGAGGTCGTGCGGTGCGAGGTCCCAGATGACGTTCACGTCGTTCTGGAACAGCCCCAGGTTGATGCGGACACTGTCGATGTAGTAGAGGTCGCCCATCGACCCGTCGCGCAGCGTGTCGTACATCTTCTGCACGGCGCCGGTGTAGACGAAGGTGTGGTCGACGGCGCACACCAGCCCCTGGCGCTCGGCGAGGGCAATGAGCTCCTCGGCTTCGGCGGTGCTGGTGGTGAACGGCTTCATGACCAGCACGTGCTTGCCCGCCAGCAGCGCGCGGCGCGCGAGCGGGAAGTGTGTGGCGGCGGGTGTCGCGATGACGACGAGTCGCACCCGCGGGTCGTCGATCACCGACGCGGGATCGTCGTTGGCCGCTGGCACGTGGAATTCGCGCGCCACGGCTTCGGCGCGCGCGCGCTGCAGGTCGGCCACACGCTCCACGCGGCAGCGCGGATGCCGGTTGAAGTTGCGGATGAGGTTGGGGCCCCAATAGCCGCAGCCAATGATGCCGACGCCGATATCCGACTGATTGCTGGTCATGACGAGTACGAGAAGGAGACACGACACGCAGGCGCCGATCGCGCAGTCACCGGCGCGTCTGCCCCCGCGTGCGTATGCAACAACTGCGCCATGGCGAAGTTGTGGTGGGACAACACCTTGCAGGCGCCGGAACGCCCGTGGACACGACGCGCGGCTTCGCCAGCGGCGAGGCGCGACGGCAACATCTGCCGCATGCACGAACGGCTCACCATCCGCGCGGCTCCACGTGCACCCGGCGCGTGAACTGCTGGAACAGGTCGTAGCCGTCCCAGACGTGATGAAACGCGAGCGCCTGTCCCACGGGCACGATGCGATCGATGCCGCGGCCATTGAACAGCCGTGCGGCCTCGCGCAATGCGGCGGGCGCGATGCCGAACACCGTCAGCGTCTGGTCGCGCCGCGTGAGATGCGGCGCCAGCGCGCCGAGCGAGGGGAGCACCACCTCGTGAAAGAGGCCGCCTCCCGGTGCGACGCGCCGCAACGCATCGAGCGCGGGGAGTTGCACCACCGTCACCTCGGGCGACACGCGCACCACGGCCGTCGCGCCCTCGTCGAGTGCGGCGCGCGCCGCCTCGGTGAACTTGGCCAGCACCGTACCCGGCTCGGCGTACACACCCCGCCGCGAGGCGGCGGTGGCCACACGCGGCCAGAAGTCGTCCCCCGCCGGGCGTGCATGTGCCGCATCACCCAGCCATGCCACCAGACGCGGCGACGCGCAGGCATTCTGGTCGAACCAGAAGGCGTCGTTCGCAAAGCGGTCGGCCAGGGCATCACGCGCCGCACTGTCCAGCGCGAGGTACGCGCCCGCATCGAGCGCGCAGGCGCTGTAGCGATCGGGAAAGGTGAGCTCGATGGCGTGTGGCGGCAGCGGCACGGCGCGCAGGCGCGTCACGGCGGCATCGCCACCCCACAGCACGCGCACATCACACGCGGCCGACAGCGCGGCCGTGCGAGCGTCGTCGTGACCGTAGCGCACGAACGTCGATCCGGCCGCGACGTCGGCGTGCGCAGGAGCGCTCAGCACCGCTTCGGCCACCTCCGCCACACGCGCCCCGACGCCACCCAGACGCTGCGACAGGCGCACGATGTTCCGGTTGCCCACCAGCAGCGACACGATCCACGAGTAGACGAACAACGTGTCCACGTTGGACGGCGGCACGTGAAAGACGGTACCACGCGGCACGAGCACCGCGTCCGGCCCTTCGAGCGCGCGGAAGTGTGCCTCGAGCGCACGCGTCTCGGCCGGACGCAGCCAGAAGGCCAGCGCCTGTACGGCGCCCTCGCGCCGCAGCGACGCGTCGGCCGCGAGGGCCCGCGACAGCGCATGCGTGAACGCCAACGTGCGTGCGTCGAATGGCGCGAGGTTTGGCGCTACGGTTGGCGCAGCGGCAGGCGCGACCGGTTCGAGCGTGGCCACGGTCATGCGCCCACCACCGTGGCAATCACATCGCTGCAGCCGCGCAGCTCGGCGCGCGGCACGCGCCCCAGCACGCGAAAGCCCTTGCCGCGGCGCGATGCGCCCGGCGCGTCCTCGTGCACCACCACGCCGCGGTCTTCGGTGAGGATGGCATGCCCGGGATAGCTCCGCGGCAGCAGGCTCACCACCTCCAGGACGCCCTCGGTGCCGTGCGGCACCGGCTCCAGTGTGCGCGGGTCACGCACGATCACGTCGGCAAAGTCGGGCGGATAGAGCAGGCCGTCGTCGCCCTCGAGGAAGACGCCGCCCACCTGCTCGACCATGCCGTAGAAGTTGTGTATGCGCGTGAGTCCCGTCGCCTCCTGCAGGCGCGCACGGAACACGCGGTCGGTCACGGCACGCTCGGCCAGCTTCTTCCATCCCCCCGAGTGCACCAGGATGCCCTGCGACAGGTCGATGCTGCCCACCGGCAACTGCTCGGCCAGCGCCTGCCAGGCAAGGAAGGTGAAGCCGAACATCAGGAACGGAGCGTGCCCGTGCTTCGCAAGAAACGCCGCGATGACCTCGCGCTGCGGCGCGAGCGATTCATCGAGCGCGAAGGTGTGGGCAGCGCCGAAGGTCATCATGCCCAGCACGCCGGCGCCGCGCGCGGAGAGCGCCCCGCGCCCGCGCACGATCGATGCGGTGTCGAGAACGAGCATGGGCAGGCGCTTGGGGCCCAGCAGCGTGCCCATGATGCTCGCGAGCGCCGTGCGCTGCAGCGCGGCCGCCTCCCGGTCCAGCACGATGCGACTCGGCGCCTGGCCCGTGGTGCCACTCGACACGAGCACCGTGGCGATGTCGCGGTCGGCGACACTCTGCAACTGGTGGCTCTTGAACAGTCCCACGGGCAGGTACGGCACGTCCTCCACGCGGTGTGCGCCGCGCTCCGCGCCCGGGAACAGGGCGTCGATCAGGCGGCGATAGTCGGCCGACGCGGCATGGTGGTGTGCCGTGAGGGCCGACAGGCCACTCGCGAGCGCCGCCTGCTTCTCGGCCGCGCTGCGCGTGTACTGCGGCACCGAGAGCAGCGGTGCCAGGTGCTCGGCGTACGACGGCTCCGCCGTGGCGGGCACATCGCGTGCTGACAGGGCTGCGTCGACGGGCAATGCGGCGGTCACAGCGCGCGCCTCAGGGCGGGATAGTCCACCTTGCCGCTCGTCGTGCGGGGGAGTTCGGCCACACCGCGCACCACGATGGCGCGCTGCTGCACGCGCAACCGAGCGGCGAGGTCGAGCACGATGGGGTGGCCTGCGGTGTCGGGCACCGCGGCATCCGGACGCGTCGTGAACACCACGAGCTGGTTGTCGCCTTCGAGCACTGCGGCCGGCGCGTCGTCGGCCAGTGCGCGTTCGACGGCGTCGAGATCGATGCGCACGCCGAACAGCTTGCCGATGCGCTTGAGGCGCCCCGTGATCACGAGGCACCCGTCGGCATCGACGCACCCGAGGTCGCCGGTGTGAAGCACGCCCTGCTGCTCGTCGCCGAGCGCGAGGTCGTCGCGCGTGGTCGCGTAGCCGAGCATCACGTTGGGGCCGCGATAGACGATCTCCCCTTCGGTGCCCGGCGGGAGCGGAGCCCCCTGGGCATCGCGCACCTCGAGCACGCCACCCGGCACTGCGCGCCCCGCTGCACCGAGGCGCGCTGGCAGCCATTCGTGCGGCATGACCGCGATGCGGGCCGTGGCCTCGGTCTGTCCGTACATGACGTGGAAGCGACCGCCGCGCGCATCCATGAACGCGTGGAGTCGCTGCACCGACGCGTCGCGCAGCTTGCCGCCGGCCTGGGTCATGACCCGCACACACGGCGGCACCGCCCGCGCGACGCCCAGTCGCTCGAGCATCTCGTACATGTAGGGCACGCCGGCCAACGAGGTGACCTCGTGCATCTTCACCGCCTGCCAGAAGGCGCCGTCCATGAAGCCGCGCTCGGTCACCACCAGCGAGGCGCCGGCCATGAGGTGGCTGGTGAGCAGCGACAGGCCGTACGCGTAGTGCAGCGGCAGGCAGGTGATGGCGCGGTCGTGGGCCGTGATGCACAGCGCGTCGGCAATGCTGCGTGCATTCGCCACCACCGCCGACTCGGCCAGGAGCACGAGCTTGGGGCTGCCCGTGGAACCCGAGGTGGTGAGGCACCAGCCGAGTGCGGGGTGCAGCGGCGCGGGCGGTGCGTCGGACGTGCTCACACGGAGCCTCGGGGCGCCCGCGAGTGGTGCCCACTCGGCCACGCCCGGCTCCCGCTCGCTCGTCACGCACAGCGACGGCGCCCAGTGCGCGCGCAGCGCCGCCTGCTGCGCCGCATCGAGCGCGCGGTCGACCAGCACGACGGCATGGCCCGCGGCGCGCAGGGCGAGCAGCGCGACGATGCTCTCGATGTCATTGCGCATCACGCAGAAGGCCAGCGCACGCCCGTGCGGCCACGCGGCGTCGAGCGCCTGGGCCGTGCGCGCGACCGCCTCGTGCAACGCGGCGTACGTGAGCACCCGCGAGCCGTCGGCCGCGAGGAGCGCCACCGCGTCGCTGGCCGGTGCCATGTGCGCCGCAAAGCCCTGCGCGCGAGGTGTCGCGCTCATGGCACGTACCCGCCGTCCACCGGCAGTACTGCCCCTGTGACGTACGCCGCCGCATCGCTCGCGAGGAACGCAATCGCCGACGCCACCTCGGCCGCCTGCCCGGCACGCCCCATGGGCACGCGTGCGCGCAGCGCGTCCCGCTGCACATCGTCGAAGTCGGCCACGAGCTCGGTGTCGATCCACCCCGGAGCCACGGCGTTCACCCGCACGCCCCACGGGGCGCACTCCACCGCGGCGGCGCGTGTCGCCGCCTCGAGGGCCGCCTTGGAGGCCGCGTAGGCCGTACGCCCCACCACGCCGTGCGCGGCCAGCACGCTGGACACGTTCACGATGGCGCCGCGCCGATGGCGCTGCATGAGACGCAGCGCGCCCTGCATGCAAAGGATCGCACCGGTCGTGTTCGTCGCCAGCACCGACTCGATGCCCGCGGCATCCATGGTGCCCAGCAGCATCGACGGCATCACGCCCGCGTTGTTCACCAGCACGTCCAGCCGACGCGTCGTGGTGAAAATGGTGCGGAAGGCATCGGCGATGGACGCGGCATCGGTCACGTCGAGCACGAGTGGCAGCGCACGTCCGCCCACCGCCGACGCGGCGTCGGTGATGGCATCGGCGGTCACGGCACAGGCCGCGGCATTGCGCCCGGCCACGAACACGGTCGCGCCCTGCTGCGCGAGATGCGTCGCCGTCGCGGCGCCGATCCCGCGCGCCGCACCGGTGACACAGGCCACCACGTCGGTCATGGCGTGCACGCGCACCGGTGCCGGCTCAGACGAGCACGCCGTGCTTGCGCAGGATCACCATCGACTCGGTGAAGCTGCTGAGTGCGAGCACGTCCTCGGTCTCGAGCATCACGTCGAAGGCGTTCTCGATGGCCACCACGAGCTGCATGTGCGCGACCGAATCCCACGTCGGCGTCTCGCGGTAGGCGAGCGCCGCGTGATCGGCATCGGCGGGAAGTTCGAGGGCCGCGGAGAACGCAGCCTTGAGGCGGTCCAGCGTATCGGGCGTCGTGGTCGTCGTCATGGAGGGCGTGATGGAGTGCGTCGGTCGAAGGATCAGCGCGCCAGCAGCGCGAGGCGTTCAGTGCGGCGGGCCCAGGCCGCCACCGTCGCGCGCAGCGCGTCGGGCCGGTAGCGGTCGGGGGTGAGCGCGTAGTCGAGGTACGGCACGCCGCGAATGTCGTGCGCGCCCACCTCCACGAAGCCCAGTCGGGCGTTGATGCTCTGCATGACGCCGTTGTCGTGACGCACGCAGGTATCCACCTGCGCGAGCCCGAAGGTGCCGAAGGCGTGGTCGAGCAGCAGCAGCTCCGCCTCGAGCGTGTACGGCGCCTCGCGCGCGTACGCGTCGTCCACCACCAGGCGCCCCTTCTCGGCGCGCGCCCGGTCGGCGGTGATGTTGTAGAGCGCGGTGGCGCCCACCACCGTGCCATCCTTGCGGCAGATGGCCCACTGCACGTCATCGCGGCGCGCGCTGTAGCCCTCGAACCAGCGCGACTGCCCCTCGTGCGTGAGCGGCGCGGGCTGGTGCAGGAAGTAGGTGGCGCGGCTGGTGTTTCGCATCGCGATCACGCGGTCGTGATGCACGGGCGCGTACGGCACGAGGTCCACAATGGCGCCACGCGTCGGCGCGGCACGCAGTGCGAGCACCTGGTCGGCCACCGTCGCACGGGGCGCGTCGCTCATGCGTCACCCCCGAGCGTCGCCATGAAGCCGTCGGAGAGCGAGAAGGCCGTGCCGGCGCCGCAGTCGTCGCGCCACGGGCGCAGCTCGATGCCCTCGTCACCCTGCGCGAGCATGAACGTCGTGAAGCCCGCGGCCTCGAGTGCCTGCTGCGTGCACGCATTCGACGCGGGCTCGGTGGCGTCCCACGCCACGGCCACCGCACCGGCGCCCCACCCGGGGAGGAACGGTTCGACGATCGCGCTCGGCGTGCGGCCGAGGTGCACGATGGCGCGTGCCGCCGTGATGGCCGTGCACGCCGCTTCGATGGTGCCGGCGAAGTGCGGCACGGGTGCGTCGTCGAGCGTCGCACCCACGCCGCTGGCGTTGCGCGCGATGAACGCCGCCAGCAGCACATCGGGCTGCACGATCGCCACCGCGCCCGTCGTGAGCGTCAGCGCCGAGAGCACGGCGAACCCGGCACCCGGATCGAGGTCGACGTAGGCGTCGTGCGCGAGCAGCGCTTCGTCCAGGAAGTTGCGCAGTTCGGCCTGATGCCCGGTATCGCTTTCCTCATGCAACGCGAACTGCACCGTCGCATCGCCCAGCTCCTCGGCCGTGGCGCCGACATAGAAGCGGGGCACGCCGGGCGCGCTTTCCGTGAGCGCGGGCACGACCACCAGCTCACCGGCCAGATGGCGCTGCTGTCGCGCCGCGTCCTGCGCCGAGCAGGCGTCGATCGCGCGGCGCGCGACCTGCATGGCCGGGTGGTCGAGCGGGAGGAGCGCCATCGCCTGCTCGAATGCCATGGCCGCCGCCCGCACGTGTCCGCGCGCCAGGGCGTCGGTCACGATCGTCGGGAGGAGCTCGGCCAACGCCTCCTCGGGGCGGCTGACGGTCGGCGCGGCCACCCACGGGTCCAACGTGGCGGTGAGCGAGGCGGCGTCGGTGGCAAAAAGCGACATGGCACGGAGAGTGAAAGGCGGTCGGTGCTGGAATCCCGCGACGGGAGATGCACGAGCCGTGCCAATTGCAAGTTGTTTATTTTCAACGACTTATTTGAAGCCGGCAAAATCTGCGCGTTACCGGGATGGCCCCATACATTCACCGCCACGGCACTTTCTGCCGGGTGCCCGCGGTCGGCGCATCTATATAGATGAGTCCGGTCGTGCGAGCGTCCGGGCCAGTGACGCCATCGCTTCCGACCAGTCGGCGGAGCGCGCCTGCCGGTGCAGCGTGGCGGTCGGGTACCACGGCGTGGTCACCCCCTGCCATCCCCAGCGCCAGTCGGGGGTGAACGGCAGCAGGACATGCAACGGGCGGCCGAGCGCCCCCGTCAGATGCGCCATCGCGGTGTCCACCGAGACCACCCCATCGAGCGCCTTGACCAGACGCGCCGTGTCGAGCCAGTCGCCGGAGAGCGGCGGCTGCGCGATGTGCGCGAGCGCCGCCGGCGGTGCCAGCCCCGGCTGCAGCCACACCCACTCCACGCCCGGCATGGCGGCGAGGGCGGGGGGCACCGTGTCGTCGGTGTCGCGCAGCAGCGTGGTGAGGTAGTCGGGGTTCCCCGTGAGCACGAGGCCGAGGCGACGTGGCGCGCCGGCGCTGCGCATCGCGCCCGCGGGCAGTGCGTCGGCGGGCAGTGCGTCGGCGGGCAGTGCGTCGGCGGGCGAGGCGCCGGTCCGCAGGTACGGCACGCGCTCGCCGTAGGCGGCGTCCTCGATGCCCAGGTGATGGGGCAGCGACAGCAGCGGCACCGCCAGCACCTCCTCTGCGGCACCGGTGAGTGCCGTGGCCACGTCGGACGCGGTCACCGCATCCACACCGGACGCCCGCAGCAGCGACACCGTCGACGCGGGCGCCGCCACGATCACGCGCGCCGCACCACGCTCGGCCAGCAGCGGCGTGAACCGCACGAAGTGGAAGAGATCGCCCAACCCCTGGTCGCAGACGACGACGATGGTGCGCCCGCCGAGCGCGTCGCCCCGCCACGCGACGGTCCCTGCGGGCAGCGTCGGGAGGCCGCGCTGCTCGAAGTCGGCCCATCCATGTCGCGTGGGGCGCTGCAGCAGGCGGGTGAGCGCGCGCTGGAGGCGCGTGGGCGCATGCCCGGGGCGCAGCGCCTCAGCCTTCTTGAGCCAGGCGAGCGCATCGTCGAGCGCGCCCTGCGCATGGCGCACCTGCGCGGCCGTGAGGAGCAACGCGGGGTTGCGCTTGTCGCGCGCGACGGCACGCTGCGCGAACGCCCAGGCGTCATCCAGGTTGCCGAGTGCCCGATGCGCCGCAGCGAGCGCGCCGAGAAGCGCGGCGTTGTCGGGACGACGTCGCTGCACCGCTGAGAACATCCGGAGCGCCGCGTGGGGGGCGCCCAGGTCGAGCAGTTGCGCACCCAGGGCATACGCCTCGTCATCGCCGGGCCCTGGTGCCGTGGTGTCCATGGCGTCGACCGCGCGCACCAGCACCGCGCGTCCGCGATGCCGTGCACCGGCCAACTGCCACGCGCCGGCCACCATGCGGGCGATGCCGAGGTGCGTGGGCAGGGCGTCGGCCACGGGTTGCAGCAGCCGTGCGGCGTCGGCGTGGCGCCCGGCCGCCAGCGCGGCCTCGCCTGCAGTCAACTGTGCGGCCAGCGTCGCAGCCGGGTCAGTCATGCCGTGCGTGTGATGAAATGGGCCTGCTGGCCGGACCGCGTGCCAGCAGCGTGAGAGGCCGTGCCGGCACGCGCGAGGAGATGCGACCGCGACTCAAGTTCCGCCGCCTTCGGACGACAATGAAGGCAGACCGCGATTCGAGAGTCGGATCCGGACGAGGCACGGAAGCCTCACCATCAACATCACGGAGGATAGTCTCATGCGTATCAACACCAACGTCGGCGCCCTCACGGCCTCGAAGAACGCGTTCGTCAACAACATGGCCACCGAGAACAGCATGCGGAAGCTGAGCTCGGGTCTGCGCATCTCGCGCGCGGCCGACGACGCGGCAGGCCTCTCGGTCGCCAACAAGCTGCGCGCGCAGCACCGCGGCCTGTCGGCGGCGGCGGCGAACGCCGAGCAGGGCAACGCCCTCTTGGGCATCGCGGAAGGTGCGGCGCAGACGATCGAGCGCATCATCGAGCGTCAGAAGGAGCTCCTGGTGCAGGCGGCCTCGGGTCAGAACTCGACCGTGTCGTCCACGCTGACCACGGAAGTGAGCACGCTCAACAGCGAGATCTCGCGTATCGCCTCGGCGGCGAAGTACCAGGGCGTGGCCGTCTTCGGCACGCACAGCTTCGCGGTGGACGAGGATGGCGGCACGTTCTCGGTGGCGGCCACGTACTCGGCGCCGGGCTCGGCTCCGACCACGTCGACCGGCGCGGACACGAACCTCGACGCGATCAACACGACGCTCGCGGCCATCGGTGCCGGCCAGAACCGCCTCGACTACACGGTGCAGAACCTCAAGTCGGCCGTCGTGAACGTGAAGGCTGCCGAGTCCACCATCCGCGATGTCGACATGGCGGAGGAAATGGCCAACTTCACGAAGAACAACATCCTCACGCAGGCGGCGCAGGCGATGCTCGCGCAGGCCAACCAGGGTTCCCAGAGCGTCCTGAACATCCTGCGCTAAGCCTAGCGACAGGCAGGGCTCGCGGAACGCTCCTGGAGCGTGACGAACCCCGGGGTCGGCGTAACAGCCGGCTCCGGGGTCTGGCCGTAACAGTGTCCCCGGCAGCGCCGGGCCACCCCGTAGTGAACCGGGACAGCACCGTCCCACGAGGCATACATGAGTACGTCGTCGAGTTCGCCGAACATCAGCGGAGCGGCGAGCGGCCTGCAGTGGAACGACATCGTCGATACCACGATCAAGGCGCTCGAAGCACGGACGGTCACGCCGATCACCGACCGCATCTCGCTGCGCAACAAGCAGAAGGACGCGTGGACGAAGCTGCAGGGGCTGGTCGACACCCTCAACTCGTCGGCCTTCGCCGTGCGGCGTGCGGGCTTTGGCGGCTTCAGCGCCACCATGCCCACGAGTCCCGTGAGCGGCCGCAGCCTGGTCACCGCGACCGCCTCCAACACGGCAGTCGCCGGGCGCTACCGCGTCGAGGTGCAGCAGCTCGCCGACACCGCGAAGTTCGGGGGCGCGTCCGTGAGCGATACGACGGCCGCGCGCAACCTGACTGGCGGCTTCTCGGTGAACGGACAGGCCATCACCGTGGCGGCGACGGACACGCTCGCGGACATTCGCGACAAGGTCAACGCGGCCGGCGCGGGTGTGACCGCCACCATCGTGTCTGAAGGAGGCACCGCCGGGCGGCTGGTGCTCACCGCCAACAGCTCGGGCGCGTCGGGCATCACCCTGACCGACGGCACCGGCGGCGTGGCGCGCGAACTGGGCTTCCTCGATTCGCGTTCGAAGCCGGTGTCGTCGGCCACGGCCGCCGCGGCCGCTGCGCTCGGGCTCTCGCTGTACCCGCAGCCCGCGTCCATTCGCGTCGGCAACATCACCATCACCGCCGACCTCGCCACCGAGTCCATCGCCTCCATCGCCGCCAAGATCAATGCGGCCGGTGGGTCGGCATCGGTGGAGAGTGAGCAGTACGGCAACGAGACCCGCTTCCGCCTGGTCACCGACGGCAACGTCACGGCCGACCCGGGCGACTCGGGGTCGCAGGCCGTCATCGATGCGCTCGGCATGGCCGCCGGCCAGGCCGGCGCCGTGCGGCAGACGGTGCAGAGTGGCGCGTTCACCAGCAGCGCCGACGCCACCGCGACGGGCGCCACGAGCCTCGTGGGCCTCAAGCTCGACGGGGCGTCGAGCGGACTGGCCGCGGGGGACGCCATCAACATCCGTGGCACGCGCGGCGACGGCACGGCCGTCACGTACGGCCTCGTCGTGCAGCCGGGCGACACCATGCAGACGCTCGTCGATCGCATCAACGATGCGACGTCGGGCTTCGGCAGCGGCACGCGCCCGGCCACGGCGGCGCTCGGTCCCGATGGCCGCATCCGCCTCACCGACGGCACCGGCGGCGCCTCGCGCCTGTCGCTGTCGCTGAGTGTGACGCATGCCGACGGCACGAGCGCGTCGCTGGGCACCAGCACCACCGCCATCGCCGGGCGCAGCCGCGAGCTGCAGACCGGTCGCGATGCGGTCCTCGTCGTCGACGGGCAGCAGGTGGTGCGCACCACCAACACGATCACCGACGCCATCGCCGGTGTGACCCTCTCGCTGCAGAGCGCCGAGGTGGGCACCACGCTCGACCTCACGGTCGATCGTGACACCAAGGGCGCGGTCGATGCGACCAAGAAGGTGGTCGACGCGTACAACGCCATTCGCACCTTCTTCGACGAGCAGCGCCAGCAGGATGCCCCGCTCTACGCCGACAGCTCGCTGCGGCGTGTGGTGAACAGCTTCACCGAGGCGCTCCGCACCACGGTGGGCACCAATGGCACGTACACCAACGCGGTGAACGTCGGCCTGGTGCTCGATCGCGACGGCAAGCTGACCTTCAACGAGAAGACGTTCACCGACGCCTACGCCGCGAAGCCCAGCGAGGTGGAGTCGCTGTTCGGGACCACCGGCCTCGGCGGCGCGTTCGTGACGGCGGCCGACGACGTGACGCGCTTCGGCGAGGGCGCGATCAGCACCAACATCAACAACATCCTGCAGAACGTCTACTCGCTCAAGGGACGCGAGTCGGATGCCCTCAAGCGGCTCGAGGAGCGGCGCCTGCAGTTGGTGTTGCAGTACACACGCATGGAGGAGGCGCTCGGACGCCTGCAGCAGCAGAGCAGCGCACTCATTTCGAGCGTGGCGGGACTTCAGGGCGGACAGAACTAGTCGATACTCCCCAGTGACCGGCGATATCGCCGCCACTCCTCACCGTCCCACCCGTCTCATCCATGTCGTACGGCACCATGCAGGCCAACTACCGCGAGATGGAGATCCACGCCGCCTCGCCCGAGAAGCTGGTCTGCGTCGTCTTCGAGCAGTTGGTGGTCAACCTCGAGCGCGCCCGCGTCGCGATGGAGCGCAAGGATGTCGAGACGCGCGTCGTCGCCCTGCGGCGCGCGCGCGACCTCGTCACCGAGCTCCTCTGCACGCTCGACCTGGACAAGGGCGGGCCGCTCGCGGTCGACCTCGCCGGCATGTACCAGGTCATGCTGGTCGAGCTGGTCGATGTCGGCATGCGCGGCGATCTCGTCACCATGGGGAAGCTCGTGCGCATCGCGACCGCGTTGCGGGACGGCTTCGTCGGGGCGGCGCAGCAGCTCCTGGCCAGCCGCCAGCAGCCGCACCAGCAGCGTCGCACCGCCTGAGCCGGGTCCCGCCCATGCTGCGCGCACCGCACCCGTCCCTCGCCGCACCCGCCCGCCGGGCGGCGGCCGCCCGCGAGGCGCTCGCGCTCTGCGCGCGCGCCGATGTGCTGGCGCGTGAGGCGGAAGCGGCCGTCTCCACCGATGACCATCGCCTGCTCGCCATGCTCGAGCAGCGTGATGCGCTGTTGCAGGACCTCGCCGAGCAGCTGGTCGTGCTGCGTCTCGAGCGCCCGGCGGCGGACAGCCCACTGTACGCCGCCACCGAGCGCATGATGGACGATGCCGACATGCTGGTCGACGAACTCACGGCGGCGCTCCAGGCGTCGCAGCGGGTGACGCTCGACCTCGCCGCGCGCGTCGCGCGCCGCAGCGAGGAGCTCCGTGCCGAACTCGACGCGATGCAGCGGGCGTCCGTGGCTGGGCAGGCGTACGGGCTGCCCGCGGGCGGCCAGCTCGTCGATCGGCGTCGTTGATCGGCGTCGCGACTTTCCCGTCATGACCTTCGACGCGTCTTCCGGCGTGGCAGCCGGCGCGCACCGCTTCGGGCAGATCCTGGCCGAGACGATGGCGGAGGTGGAGGCCGCGGAGGCCATCGACGACGCCGACGCACGGCAGGCGCAGGACGAGGTCGAACAGCTCCGGCTGCGCGCGGCGCAGCTCGTGAGCCGGCAGGGCGGCGGCCCCTGGCACACCGGGGCGGTCGTGCAATTCCAGCAGGATCCGTGGCAGGCGGCCCCCACCGCGCCGACCATGGACATTCGGTACCCGTCGCTGCCGCCCCGGGCGGACGCGACCGCGCCCGCGGAGCCGGGCGCGCACGGGGCCGCAGGGCGACAGGGACGTCGCGTTCCACAACCGGGAAGTGAACACCGGTAAAGTTACTGGCCGACGTTGCCGATAGTCCCCCTGAGGAGGAGGAACCCCATATGAAGATCAACGGCAGTCTGTTCGATCCCCTGCGCCCGACACCGACCGGCACCCCGGTCACCCGTCCGGCACAGGCCCCCACCCCGTCGTCGTCGAGCGACCGGTCGGCCCGTGCCGACTCGGTGCAGATCTCGGACGCCGGGCGTCGCCTGCAGGCCCAGCGCGAGGATATCGATCCGGAGCGCGTGGCCGAATTGCGACAGAAGGTGCTCACTGGCGCCTACAACACCCTCGACGTCGTCGACCAGGTGGCACGGCGCATTCTCACCCGCGGCGACCTGTAGTCGCCGCTCCCTGACGATTGGCTTCGCCCGGAGACTGGTGCACATGAAGTTCCTCGTGGTAGACGACTCCGCGACCATGCGTCGCATCGTCATCAACTCGCTCCAGCGGATCGGTTACAACGACACGGTGGAAGCGGGCGATGGCCAGGAGGCACTCGCCAAGTTCGACCCGTCGGTGAAGTTCGTGATCACCGACTGGAACATGCCGAACATGAGCGGCACCGAGTTCACCAAGGTGCTCCGGTCGCGTGACGACGGGCGCAGCGTGCCGGTGCTCATGGTCACGGCGCGGTCCGTCAAGGAAGACATCCTCACGGCGATGGAAGCGGGCGTCAACAACTACATCGTCAAGCCGTTCACGCCGCAGGTGCTGAAGGAGAAGATCGACGCGCTCCTCCCGGCGGCGGCCTGAGGACCCCGCGATGCCCAGCCCACGTGCCCAGGAAGTCTTGTATGAATCCGAAGCCGCATTGCGCCTTGTCGACCAGGGGTTGACCGGGCTGCGCGATGCGCACGATGTGCAGACGCCCACCCTGTCCCTTGCTGACTTGCCGAACATCCTCGAGCAGGCGAACACGCAGATCCTGAACGTGCTCGCACGGCTCCGGGAATCGCGCGCGGCCCTGCAGACGACGGCGCTGGAGCGCCTCCAGACCACGCACGAGAAGATCAAGGAAGTCACCTCGGCCACCGAGGATGCGGCGATCAACATCATGGACGCCTGCGACCGCGCGACGCAGATGGTCGACGAGCTCGACACGATCGACCAGGATGCGACGCCCGACCGCGAGAAGGCGACGGCCATCCGCGCCACGCTGCGCGACGAGCTGTTCCTCATGATGGGTGCCCTGCAGTTCCAGGACATCACCTCGCAGCAGCTCGCGCACGCGTCGGCCGTCCTGGTCGACATGGAGCAGCGTCTGCTCGACGTGGCCCGCCTCTTCGATCACAACGTCGAGCTCAACACCTCGCTGCGCGTCGACCAGGCGCCGGACGAGAAGACCTACGACCCGAACGCGACCATCAAGGACGCCGAAGGCCGCCAGGCGCTCGCCGACGAGATCTTCACGGCCATTCGTCAGCCCGCCGCCTGAGACGGTCCCCCGGCCTCCCAGCGACGGAACGGAGAACGGTCCGCACACCCTGTGCGGGCCGTTTCTCGTTGGCCCCCGCGCACCGTCCAGCAACACGACAGCGTGCACGCGCGATAAACCCGCGCGCCCTGTCGACCGATACTCGCGTGTGATCGGATCCACCATGCCGGTGGCTCCCCAGGCGCATTCTCTGCCCTTGCCTCCTGTGTCGACTCTCACCCTCGACGACGCCGCCACGCTGCTCATGCAGCTGGAGGCGACCGACACCGCCGACCTGGCGTCGCTCCGCGACGCGCTCACCGATCTCGCCTTCGAGAACAAGGTGCCGCTCGCCGCGCAGCCCGCCGTGGCGCGCGCCGCCCGCCTGCTCGGCACGATCGTGACCGGCAGTGCCGCCGACACCGCGGCCACGCTCACGGAAGTGGGTGAGGCGCTGGAGGCCGCGATGCGCGCCACCGACGCCGCGCGCACGACGATCAACGCCTTCGTCGATGTCGCCGTCGATCGCACGGTCGATGTGTCCGTCGATGTCGCGGTCGACCGCACGGTCGACAAGACGGTGGACGCGACGCCGAAGAAGCGGCGCACGACGCCGCGCGGCACCCCCATCGTCACGCCGGCCGCGCCGGTCGAGGCCATCGCCCCGACGGCCGCGCCGGTCGAGGCCATCGCCCCGACCCGCAGCACCGCGCACGACACCGGCAGCGACACCCTCCCCGACGACGCCGACCGCGACCTCTGCTCCGACTTCATCACCGAAAGCATGGAGTGCATCGCGAACAGCGAGGCCGCGCTCCTGCAGCTCGAGGAGAACCCGACGGACGAGGAGGCGGTCAACACCGTCTTCCGCGCCTTCCACACCGTGAAGGGCACGTCGGCGTTCCTCGGCCTCACGCGCATCGCCGCCTTCGCGCACGAAGCCGAGTCGCTGCTCTCGCGCGTGCGGGACAAGGAGATCGCCTACACCCGCGGCTGCGCGGATCTCTCGCTCCGCTCGGTCGACATGCTCAAGGAGCTGCTCAACGCCGTCGTGACGGCGCTGGGTGGCGACGGGCGCCTGCCGCTTCCCGACGGCTACCACGCGCTGCTCGATGCCCTCGCCGGGTACGACCCCGCGCGGGATGCCGCCGGCGTGGAACTCCCGACGGCGCCCGCCAGCGGCGACGAGATCTTCCCGGCGCCGGCCAGCGCCCCCGCCGCCAGCGCGCCCGCCCCGTCAGGCAGCACGCAGAGCGCCGGCACCGCCGGTTCGAGCGGCGGCAACGCGGCCGGTGCCAACGCCGCCGCCAACGCCTCGCCCGACGCGACGATCCGCGTCCGCACCGATCGCCTCGATCGCCTCATCGACATGGTCGGCGAGCTGGTCATCGCGCAGTCGATGATCGCCGGCGACGAAGCGCTGGGCGCCGGCAAGGCGCACGAGCTCGCCCGCAAGGTCACGCACGCCGGCAAGATCGTGCGCGAACTGCAGGACCTCTCCATGTCGATGCGCATGGTGCCGCTGCGCGCGACGTTCCAGAAGCTCACGCGCGTCGTGCGCGACACGGCCAGCAAGGCCGGCAAGACGGTGCAGTTCCTCACCGACGGCGAGGATGTCGAGATCGACCGCAACCTGGTCGACCGGCTCGGCGATCCGCTCGTGCACATGGTGCGCAACGCCGTCGACCACGGCGTCGAGCCGCCGAACGAGCGCGTGTCGGTGGGCAAGCCCGCGCTGGGCAAGGTGCGCCTGCACGCCTACCACGCGAGCGGCAATGTCGTCGTCGAGCTGATCGACGACGGCCGCGGCCTGCACCGCGACAAGATCGTGAAGAAGGCGATCGAGAAGGGGCTCATCGAGAGCGACAAGGGGATGAGCGACAGCGACGTCTTCAACCTCATCTTCGCGCCGGGCTTCTCAACGGCCGAGAAGATCACCGACATCTCGGGGCGTGGCGTCGGCATGGATGTCGTGCGCCGCAACCTCGAGGCCATCCGCGGCCGCATCGAGATCACCTCGGCGCCGGGGAAGGGCACGACCTTCGCCATCCGCCTCCCGCTCACGCTCGCCGTCACCGACGGCATGCTGGTGCGCGTCGGCGCGGAACGCTTCATCGTGCCGCTCACGCACATCCACATGAGCTTCCGCCCCGAGCCGTCGATGCTGTCGACCGTCGTGGGCAAGGGCGAGATGGTGCTGCTGCGCGGCGAGCTCATGCCCATCATCCGGCTGCACCGCCTCTTCGAGGTGCCCGATGCCGTCGAGTCGCCCTTCGAGGGGCTGCTCATGATCGTCGGCGACGGCACCAAGCGCACCGCGCTCCTGGTCGACGACCTCCTCGGCCAGCAGCAGGTGGTGGCCAAGGCGCTCGGCGACGGCCTCGGCAAGGTGCCTGGCGTGAGCGGGGGTGCGGTGCTGGGCGACGGGCGCGTGGGGCTCATCCTCGACGTCAACGAGACGGTCGCGCTGGCCCAGAGCACCGACACGCCGCCCGCCCGCCGCGACCTGGCGGCCTGACGCGCGAATCTCGTCCCTGTTCCGACTGCACTTCCGTCGGCATCAGCCGATACCTCCAACGGAAGGGGCGCCGTGGCCCCGGATCCTCTTGCATTCACCGAGCCATTCATGAGCACGCAGAGCGCCTCCGACACCCTCACGCACTCCCGCGCGGGCAAGTACCTGACCTTCTTCCTCGCGGGTGAGGAGTACGGCCTCGAGATCCTCAAGGTCAGCGAGATCATCGGCATGCAGCCGATCACGCGCGTGCCCCGCATGCCCGAGTTCGTGCGTGGCGTCATCAACCTGCGTGGCAAGGTCATCCCGATCACCGACCTCCGTCGCAAGTTCGCGATGGCCGAGGAGGAGTCGGGCGACAGCTGCATCATCGTGGTGCAGATGCAGGGCATCCAGACGGGCATCGTCGTCGATCGCGTGAGCGAAGTCGTCGCCATCGGCGACGCGGACATCGAGGACGCGCCGAGCTTCGGCGCCGGCATCCGCACCGAGTTCCTGCTCGGCATCGGCAAGGCGGGCGGCCATGTGAAGCTGCTGCTCGACATCGACAAGGTGCTCGCCACGGGCGAGCTCGCCGCGCTCGAAGCGGCCCGCGCGAACGGCTGAGCTTCGCACCGCCTCACCGACTCCGCTCATGGCCGCCCCCACGGCCGGCGCTGCGCTCCTCACCGAGTGCGAGCTCACGCCGGCCCAGTTCACGCGCATCATCGACATGCTGCACGCGCACGCGGGAATCCGCATGCGCGAAGGGAAGGAGGGGCTCGTCCGGGCCCGCCTGACCAAGCGCCTCCGCGCCCTCGGCCACACCGACTTCGACAGCTACCTGTCGTTCGTCGAGCAGGAGCCCGGGCAGCGCGAGTTCGCCGAGATGATCGACGCGCTGACCACCAACAAGACCAGCTTCCTGCGCGAAGCGACGCACTTCGACTACCTGCGCGACGCGGTGTTCCCGTCGCTCACGGGCGCGGTGCGCATCTGGAGCGCAGGGTGCTCGAGCGGTGAGGAGCCCTATACGCTGGCCATGCTGGCGATGGCGCACCTGCCCGACGCCGCGCGGCGCGACGTGAAGATCCTCGCCACGGACATCAGCCATCGCGTGCTCGCGACGGCGAAGGCCGGGCGGTATCCGGCCGAGCAGATGGCCGACGTGCCCGAGGCGTGGCTGCAGCAGTACTGGACGCGTCGCCCCGATGCCGGGGGACGCGTGGTGTGCGAGGCCGGACCCGCGCTCAAGCGACTCGTGCACTTTGCCAAGCTGAACCTGATGGCGTCCTGGCCGATGCGGGGGCCGTTCGACGCCATTCTCTGTCGGAACGTCATGATCTACTTCGACAAGGCCACCCAGCAGCGACTGGTCGAGCGCTACTGGGGGCTGCTCCGCCCGGGCGGTCACTTGTTCGTCGGACACTCCGAGAGTCTCACCGGGCTCACGCACAAGTTCCGATACGTCCAGCCTGCCGTCTACGTGAAGTGACATGACCGCCATCGCACAGGCGCGCGTGGCGGATCGCGTCGTCGGCGTTGCCGACCTCAAGGTTTCGAACGTTGCCGGAGAACGTCTCATTACGTACGCCCTCGGCAGTTGCCTGGGGATCGCGGTCCATGACCCGGTCGCCGGCGTCGCCGGGTTGCTCCACGTGATGCTGCCCACCGGCACCATCGATCCCGCCAAGATGCAGGACAAGCCCGCGATGTTCGTGGACAGCGGCATCCCGCTGCTGTTCAAGGAGTGCTACAAGCTGGGCGCGAAGAAGGAACGCATGCAGGTGAAGGTGGCAGGGGGCGCGCACCAGGGCGCCCGCGAGGAGGATGACCGCTTCCAGATCGGCAAGCGCAACATGATCGCGCTGCGCAAGCTGCTGTGGAAGAACAACGTCCTCATCCACGCGCATGAGACGGGCGGGGTGCAGACCTCGCGTACCATGTGGGTCGACGTGTCCTCGGGTGAGGTCACGCTGAAGATCAACGGCGTCGAAAGCAAGCTCTGAGGCACGCACAGCCATGGCATTCAACGTACTGGTGGTCGACGACAGCGCCGTGATGCGGCAGATGGTCGTCCGTACCCTCCGGATGAGCGGCGTACCGCTGGGCACCGTCCTCGAAGCGGGCAACGGCGAGGAAGGGCTGCATGTGCTGCAGGAGCAGTGGGTCGACCTGCTGCTGCTGGACATCAACATGCCGGTGATGAACGGTGAGGAGATGTTGCGCCGCGTGCGGGACAACCCCGACACCGCGCAGCTCCCCGTCATCGTCGTCTCGACCGAAGGCAGCGAGACCCGCCTGCACGCGCTGCAGGAGCTCGGCGCCTCGATCGTCCGCAAGCCGTTCGCGCCGGAAACCCTGCGCGACACCATTCTCCGCGTCACGGGAGTCACAGATGTCGAGTACTACGGTTCAGTCCCTGTCGCGAGCGACGACGCGGACTTTTGAGGAGCTCGCGCTCCTCTTCCCCGACACCGAGCCGAGCGACGCGCAAGCCGCGGCGCCGCTCGATGTCGCGGTGTCGGTCGAGTTCCGCGGGCCGCTCAACGGGCGGCTCGTGGTGCGCGCGTCGTCGTCGATCCTCCCCGAGGTGGCCAACAACATGCTCGGCGAGGACGACCAGCGTCCGGTGGCCTTGCAGCGTGATGCCCTCGGCGAGATCGCCAACGTGATCTGCGGGCATGTGCTGCCCATGATCGGCGGCAGCGACGCGGTGTTCCATCTTGCCGCGCCGCTCCATCACGGCGATGACAGCGCCCGCTCGCGCGACGGGGATCGCGCCGATGCCACCATCACGGTGGGTGTCGAGGCGGGGCGCGCCGAAGCCGCGCTGTACCTGTTCGCCGCACGTGGGGCCGAGTCGGCCCACGGGAGCGCGGCGGCCGCGTGAGCCTCCCGCCGGTGGCCTCGCCGTCCCTGCCGGGCGCCCCGGGCGTCCGACGCCCGGGCGTCATTCGCGTCCTCGTCGTCGACGACTCCGCCCTCGTGCGGCGCGTCCTCAGCGAGGCGCTGGCTCGGCATCCCGACATCGAGGTCGTGGGCACGGCCACCGATCCCTACGTCGCGCGCGAACGCATCGTGCAGTTGCGCCCCGACGTCATCACGCTCGACATCGAAATGCCGCGCATGGATGGCCTGTCGTTCCTGGCCAAGCTCATGCGGCACTTCCCGCTGCCGGTGGTCGTCTGCTCCTCGCTCACGCCGAAGCACTCGGAGACGGCGCTGCGGGCGCTCGACCTGGGCGCCGTGGAAGTGGTGGCCAAGCCCGGCGCCACGGTCGCGAGCCCCGATGTCATCGACGACCTCGTGCGGGCGGTGCGTGCGGCCTCACACGCCCGCGTGACCAAGCGGGTCGAGCCCGTCGACGCGCCGGCGGTGCGGCGTCCCGCCATCGCCACCTTCGACGCCACCAACAAGCTCATCGCGCTCGGGGCCTCCACCGGCGGCACGCAGGCGCTCGAGCGCGTCCTCAAGCGCTTCCCCGTCGATGCGCCGGGCACGGTGGTGGTGCAGCACATGCCGGAGCACTTCACCAAGTCGTTCGCCGACCGCCTCAACACCGTGTGCGCGATTCGCGTGCAGGAGGCGCGCGACGGCGACTACGTGGTGCCCGGCCTCGCGCTCATCGCGCCGGGTGGCAAGCACATGGTGCTGCAGGCCAGCGGCGCGCGATGGGTCGTGCGCATCAAGGACGGTCCGAAGGTGCACCACCAGCGCCCGGCCGTGGACGTGCTCTTCCAGAGCGTCTCGCGCAGCGCCGGCCGCAACGCGGTGGGCGCCATCCTCACCGGCATGGGCGCCGACGGCGCCAAGGGTCTCCTCGCGATGCGTGAGGCCGGCGCCTACACCGTCGCGCAGAACGAGGATACCTGCGTGGTGTACGGCATGCCGCGAGAGGCGGTCAAGCTGGGCGCCGCCATCGACATCCTGCCCCTCGACGACGTCGCGGAGGCGCTGCTGCACGCTGCGCACGGCGCGAAGGCCGTCGCGTAGCGCCCGCTGGGTAGCGCGCGCTGTGTAGCGCCCGCGGCTACTTCGCCGCCGGCACTTCCAGCGTCACCACGGTCGACTCGCCTTCGCGGTGGTACGTGAGCGTACCGCCGAGCGCCAACGCGAAGCTGGTGGCCAGCGCGAGCCCCTGACCGGCCCCTCGCACGCCGTTCTTGGTCGTCGCGAACGGTTCGCACATCTCGGCCCAGTCGCCCTGCACCCCGGCGCCCTGGTCGCGCACGGCCAGCGCCACGCGCCCCTCGGCGATGCGCACGGTGAGCGCGATGGGCGTCCCCGCGGGCGCCGCCTCGTGCGCGTTGAGCAGCAGCTCGCCCAGCACATCACGCAGCCACAGCGGATCGGCCTCGATGGCCGCGTCGAGCACCGCCGGCACCGCCACCGTGCGGGCGGGCGCGATGCCACGAAACTCCGCCACCGCGTCGGCGATGGCCTCGTCGATGGGCAGGCGCACGCGCCGCATGGCCGAGGCGCGCGCGAAGCGCGTCACGCGCTGCAGGTAGGCGACCATGCCCTCCGCCGCGCGCTGGATCTCGCTGATGTCCGCCCGCGCCGGCAGTTCCGCCGGCAGCTCGGCCAACAGCAGCTCGCTGTAGGTGCGCACGACGGTGGAGAAGTTGTTGAGGTCGTGCGAGACGCGCCGCGCGAACCGGACCATGGTCGGGTCCAGCGCGGCATTTGTCGGGGAGGTCATGCGGACCATAGAATACGGGACGTCCCCGCTGGCACAACCACACGGCGCGGGCTCGTCCCACCCTCCCGTCTCCCGGACCTCCCCATGCCCGTCCGCTTTCGCCTGCGCGCCGCGCTGCCCACGCTGGCCCTTGGCGCACTCGCCACGACCCTGTCCGCCTCCTCGCTGGTGGCGCAGGGCGTCCCCCCCGTGGCCGAGCAGCTCGCCGGCGCGGTGCTGCCGCTCCCCAAGGAGCTGCGCGACGGCGCCGGCGTCATGGGTTATCGCACTGCCGGCAAGCTCGAGCAGCTCAGGCCGTCGAAGAACGGGATGCTCTGCCTCGCCGACGATCCCGCCGAGGCGAAGTTCCACCCGGCCTGCTACGCCGAGACCATGGAGCCGTTCATGGCGCGCGGGCGCTCGCTGCGCGCGGCCGGCACCACCGGCGCCAACGTCGACACGGTCCGCTTCGCCGAGGTGAAGGCGGGCAAGATCAAGATGCCGACCAATCCCGCGGCGCTCTACCAGGTCTTTGCCGACAGCTACGACCACGCCACGGGCACCGTGAAGAACGGACGCCAGCTCTTCGTGGTGTACATCCCGTTTGCCACGTCACAGACCACGGGGCTCTCGACCGTCCCGTCGAGCACGCAACCGTGGCTCATGCTGCCGGGCACGCCGAAGGCGCACATCATGTTCAGCGCGAGCATGTGAGCGCGGCACCGCCCGGGATCCTCACGACGGCCCGACTGCGTCGGGCCGTGAGGGACTTGTCGGCTGCCGACGCCAAGCTCGGCGCGGCCATTGCGAAGGTGGGGGCCTGCACGCTGCTCCCGCGCCTCGACGGCACGCACTTCGATCATCTCGCGCGGGCCATCGTGTACCAGCAGCTGTCGGGCTCGGCGGCGGCGACGATCTACGGGCGTTTCGTCGCCGCGGTGGGCAACGGCGAGGCGCCGGCCCCCGAACGTCTCGTGGACGCGCCCGACACGCTGCTGCGCGGCTGCGGGCTGTCGGCGGCCAAGGCCAATGCGGTGCGCGACCTCGCGCGGCATGTGCACGATGGGCGCCTGCCGCTCGACCGGCTCGACACCCTCGACGACCAGGCGATCATCGATGCGCTCGTGCAGGTGCGCGGCATCGGCCCGTGGACCGCGCAGATGTTCCTCATGTTTCGCCTGGGGCGCCCGGATGTGCTTCCTGTGCTCGACTTGGGGGTACGGAAGGGGGCGCAGCGCATCTATCGCACGCGCGCCCTGCCCGACGCCGAGCGATTGACCAAGATCGCGCGGAACTGGCGCCCGTGGGCGAGCGTTGCGAGCTGGTATTGCTGGCGCGTGCTGGACCTGGCGGATGCGGGCGGGTGGTGACGAAGCCCACAACCCACAACGCAGTACGCCCAACGCACAACGCACAACGCTCGCTCCCCCACAACACGCACACCCGGTGACCGCCTCCAAGCAGTTCGTCGCACGCATTCGCGTGCCAGTGCCGGTGGACGAGCTGTTCGCCTGGCACGAGCGCCCCGGCGCCTTTGCCCGTCTCGCGCCGCCGTGGGATCGACCGCAGGTCGTCTCGCACACGGGGGGAATTCGCGATGGGGCCCGCGTGGTGGTGCGCGTGCACACCGGTCCGGTCCCGACCACCTGGACCATGGAGCACCGCGACTACATCGCGAACGTGCAGTTCCGCGATGTGATGCTGGACGGGCCGTTCGCTGAGTGGACGCACACGCACGCCTTTCGCGCCGACGGTCCGGACGCGAGTGTGCTCGAAGATCACATCGTCTGGCGGTTGCCATTCGGGGCCGTGGGTGCGCTGGCCGAGGGCTTCGCCACGCGCACGCTCGAGCGCGTCTTCGCCTACCGGCACACGCTCATGGCCGGCGACCTGGCACGACACGCGGCCTTCGCGCAGCGCCCACGCCTGCGTGTCGCGATCACCGGTGCCACCGGGTTCATCGGCAGTCAGCTTGCGGCGTTCCTCAGCACGGGCGGTCACACGGTGGTCCGCATCGGACGCGGGCCGGTGCGCCCCGGTGTCGTCGACGTGTCGTGGGATCCCGCGCAGGGACGTCTCGATCCGCGCGCGCTCGATGGCGTCGATGCCGTCGTGCACCTCGCCGGCGCGTCGATTGCGCAGCGCTGGACGGCGTCACACCGCGCCGCCATTCGCGACAGCCGCATCGAGGGCACGTCGCTGCTCGCACACACCATCGCGCAGGCGTCACCACGGCCGCGCGTGCTGCTGTCCGGCAGTGCGATGGGGTTCTACGGCAGTCGTGGCGACACGCTGCTCACGGAGGAGAGCGCCGCCGGCAGCGGCTTCCTGGCCGACACGGCGCGCGCCTGGGAGGCTGCCACCGAACCGGCGGCGCGTGCCGGTGTGCGGGTCGTGCACCTGCGCACCGGTCTCGTGCTGGGCGCGGCGGGTGGCGCGCTCGCGGTGCAGGCGCCGCTGTTCCGCTGGTGCGTGGGGGGCGTGGTGGGCGACGGAAGCCAGTGGGTGAGCCCCATCGCGCTCGACGACCATATCGGTGCGATGTACCACTGCCTCATGCGTGACGACATTGCCGGCCCGGTCAACCTCGGCATCCCCGAGCCGATGACCAACGCGGCCTACACGCGCACGCTGGCCGGCGTGTTCGGGCGTCCGGCGCTCGCGCCGGTGCCGGCGTTCGCGCTGTGTCTCGCGCTGGGCACGGAGATGGCCGACGAGACGCTCCTGGCCAGTCAGCGCATGGTGCCGGCGGTGCTGGCGCGCACAGGCTTCACGTTCCGCTGGCCCGACCTGGCCGGGATGCTGCGCTTCGAGCTGGGGCTCAGCGGCGACTGAGCGGGCCCAGCGGCACCCGGCGGCAGCGCCGCCGAAACTTTCGGCGCGCCGCGACGTAGGTTTGAGAAATCATGAACGCCATCATCCTGGAAAGCGTCCTGTTCATCGCACTGGTTGCGGTGGTGGGCGCTTTCGTCGTGAAGGCGCTCGGGTGGACGCCGCCGGGGCTCCGGTTCCGGCAGTTGGCCAACCGCAAGCGTCTCGAAAAGGAAGCTGAGCTCACCTGTCCCCTCCACGGGCTGCAGCGCGAGGATACCCTCGTGCGGCTGCCTACAGGTGAGGTGCTCTGTTCGCAGTGTTACCAGGAGGCCGTGCATGGACACATCTAACGCCACATTCGAGGGACTTCGCAGTGCACTCGGCAATTCGATGCGCAACTCGATGCAGGGCGGTGGCATCGGTGGTGGCGGCGGCGGAGGCGCCGGTGGCGCCGGTGGCGTGCTGAAGCGCCTCGCCATGGCCGCAGCGGTGCTGCTCGTGCTGCTGCTGCTCGTGCGCCCGACGGTCGCGTACATCGAACCCGGTCATGTGGGCATCGTCATTCACCGCGCCGGCGGTGGGGTCGATCCGCAGCCGCTGGGGCCGGGGTTCCACCTGCGCAATCCGCTGTTCACGCAGATCCAGGAGTATCCGACGTTCATGCAGACGTTGGTGCTCACGCGCGGCAACACTGAGGGGTCGCCCGGCAACGACGAGATCAACGTCAACTCGGTCGAGGGGCAACCCCTCTCGCTGGACGTGTCGATGTCGTTCGAGCTGAACCCCGCCAAGGTGCCGGCGCTGTACCAGACGTTCCGCACCGACGTGCAAACCATCTCGCACGGCTTCATCAAGCAGGCGATCCGGCAGTCGTTGCAGGAAGTCGTGGGGCAGGAGCAGATCGCCGAGATCCTCGGTCCCAAGAAGGCCGAGGTGGTGACGCGCACGCAGGCGTTGCTGCAGAAGCGGCTCGACCCCTACGGCATGGAAGTGAAGCAGTTCACGCTGAACGAGTTCCGCGCGCCGCCGGCGGTCATGGAGGCCATCTCGCTCAAGAACGTCATGCAGCAGCAGGGACTCACGGCGCAGAACGAGCTGCAGAAGAACCAGTTCCAGGCGCAGGGTGACAGCATCAAGGCGGCGGGGCGCGCGAAGGCGATCCTCACCGAAGCCGAGGCGCAGGCGCGCGCGAACGAGCTGCTGTCGCGCAGCATCACGACCAACCTCGTGCAGTACGAGATGGCGAAGCGGTGGAACGGACAGATGCCGCAGGTGACCGGCGGCGCCATGCCGATGCTGCAACTGCCGGGGTCTGGGACGAAGCCGCCCAACTGATCGCAGGCTCGCGGGGCGGGGACAGACATTTGCACACGGAGGCGCGGAGGACGCGGAGAGCACCATGGCTCACTCCGCGTTCTCCGCGCCTCCGCGTGCAATGCTGTTTCGTTACCCGCCCAGCCAGCGCTCCCGATGCTCGGCCACGAAGCCGTCGTCGGTCAGCTCGGGGTACTGGGCCGCGATCCGCGCGATCGCGTCGGCCTGCCCCGGGGAGAGCTGCTCGTGCGTGTCGAACGTCCACGCGCCGCGCACGAGCCCCTGACGGCGCAGCACCTCGAGGATGCCCGGCAGGCACCCGGTGTAGCCGTTGGCCGCGTCGAAGATGGCCGCGTTGGCCATGGTGAGCGCGGCTCCGCGCGTGAGCCACTCACGGGGCACGGCCTCGGCGCCCGACGCGCGCCACGCGCGGATCTCTTCGAGCCACTGCACCGCCGAGTGGGTCCACACCGCCCACTGCCCCAGCAGCCCACCCACGAAGTGGCGCGTGGTCGCGCGGCCACCGGTGGCGACCGGCACGTCGGTCACCAGGTCGGCGATGATGGCGTCGTCGTTGCCGGTGTACAGCGCGATGTCGTCGCGCCCCGAATCGGCCAGCGCGCGCACCACGTCCAGCGTGGCATACCGATCGAACGGTGCCACCTTGATGGCCACCACCTGCGGGATCTCCGCGAATTCGCGCCAGAAGCGATAGGCGAGGCGTCGCCCGCCCACGGCCGGCTGCAGGTAGAAGCCGAAGAGCGGCATCGCCTCCGCCACGCGGCGACAGTGCGCCATGATCTGCGCGTCGGTGGCGTCGCGCCACGCGCCGAGTGACAGCAGGCCGCAGTGATAGCCAAGTGCGAGCGCGATGTGTGCCTCGCGCAGCGCCTGCGCCGAGTCGCCCACGAGGCCGGCCACGCGCACGAATGGTCGTTCGCTGCCTGCCAGCTCCTGCGTGGCCGTCTCGGCCGCGAGTTCGAGGACCGGGCGGTAGAGCCCGATGTTCGCGTCGTGGATGGGGAAGCCGGTGGTGTGCACGCCCACCGCCATGCCGCCCGCACCGGCACTCACGTAGTAGCGGGTGAGCGCGCGCTGGCTGCGTTCGTCCATCGTGCGCTGCGGGGTGAGCGCCAGCGGATGCGCCGGAATGACGAGGCCGTGCTGCAGCGCGGCGCGCACGTTGAACGCGTGCGAGGCGTCAGAACTTGCCATCGCGCACCTCGAACTTCGTGGGCTTGGCCAAGGTGCGACCGCCGGCGCGCAGCCAGAGGACAGACATGGCACAGAGGGCACGGAGCCCGAGTGGCGTATGGGGGAGGGCGGCGGAGAGCATGGAGGTGTTCGCCAGCAGGGCGGTGTCGCTTTCCGTGCCGACGAACTTCACCGTCGTCTCCGCCGCCTCCGCGCAGGCGGTCGCGATCTCCCGCACCGACACGATGGGTCCGGTGACATTGAGTGACTGGCCCGGCGCCGAGGCCAAGCTCAGCGCTCTCAGCGCCAACCGGTTGGCGTCGCCCTGCCAGATGACGTTCACGTGCCCCGTGGTCACATCGATGGGCTCGCCGACGAGCACCTTGCGCGCGATCTCGGTCACCACGCCGTAGCGCAGGTCGTTGGCGTAGAAGAGGCGATAGCAGAGCAGGGCGGCGCCGGTGCGTCGCGCGACCGACTCGAACACGCGTTCGCGCCCGATGCAGCTCGCGGCGTACTCGCCGTCGGGCGCGAGGGCGTCGTGCTCGCGCGAGCCGCCGGCGGCCACGGGCGTGCGGCCGTACACGTTGCCGGTGGAGAAGCAGACGATGCGCGCGCCGTCCCGCGCGAAGCGTTCGGCGGCGTGCACACTCGCCACCACGTTCTCGGTCCAGGTGCCCACCGGGTCGCCGGTGGTGCCGAACTTCTGCCCTGCCAGCCAGAGCACATTGGCGGCCCACGGCAGCGCCGCCACGGCGTGCGGGTCGGCGAGGTCGGCGCGTACGACGGTGATCCCGTCGGCCTCGAGGGCCGCGGACACGGCGGCGTCGCGGAAGCGCGAGACGGCGATCACCCGCCGCGCGCGATCAGCGATGGCGCGGCGGGCCATGCGCGCCAGCGACGGGCCCATCTTGCCGCCGGCGCCCAGCAGGACCACATCGCCCTCGAGTGTGGTGAGGGTTTCGACGGTCGGCTCGTCGGGCTCGGACAGGAGCTGTTCGAGGGCGGGCTCGGTGGTTGGAGTGGGGGAGGTCATGGGCCGTGGGCCGTGGGGGGCTGGGCCGGGAGCCGTGGGCCGGGGGCCGTGGGACCGTTAGGCGTCGGAGGGCTGAGCGGCGATGCCCAGCTCGGCGGCGAGGGCCTTGCGGCCGGCCTCGATGCGGTCGCGGGCGATCTGCTTGAGCGTGGCGATGTCGGCCAGGGTCATCCCCGCGGTCTCGATGGGGTCGAGCACCTGGGCGATGGCGCGGGCCGGGAGGAAGCGGAAGGTCCCCTTGGCCATGGCGCGGCGGGTGCCGGCGACGGCGATGGGGAGGACGGGGGCGCCGCTCTCGATGGCGAGGCGGAAGGCGCCGTCCTTGAACGGGAGCAGGTCGGCGGTGCGCGACCGGGTGCCCTCGGGGAAGATCATGACGCTCACCCGCTTCGACAGCCGGTCACGGCACTGGGCGATGGCGTCGAGCGTCGAGTCGCGGTTGCCGCGCACGAGCTTGATGTCGCCGGCCATCTGCATCATCCACCCCATGCAGGGGATCTTGAACATCGTGTCCTTGCTCAGCCACTTCATCTCCCACGGGAAGCAACTGATGAGGAAGATGTCGGCGTAGGACTCGTGGTTGGCCACCACCACATAGGGGCGCCGCGGGTCGGCCAGCCGGCCGCGCACGCGGAACCGCCAGAGCGTGTTGAGCCGCATGGCCGTGACCCCGACCAGGCGAAAGGCGCGGCCGGCGGCGTAGCGCCCGGGGTCGAAGGGGGCCGTGCAGATATAGACGAGGGCCACGATGGGGGTGCCGATGATCACGCACAGCACCGTCTCCGTCCACGCCCACCAGTTTCGCAGCGTTCCGAGCATGCCCCAAGCTAACCCCCGCACGGACGAGGTCGTGGGAACGAGTGGGAACGACTGGGAACGACTGGGGGGCCCGGCCGCTAATATCCGTGGTAGCTGCGACTTCCACCCGGTCCCATCCATGCTCATTAGGCACCCCGACGACATTCCCAGCTCGGAGATCACCCCCGAGGGCGTCTACCACAATCGCCGCCAGTTCATCGGCACGGCGGGGGCGCTGGCCCTGGGCGCGCTGCTCACCCCCGCGGCTGCCTGTGGCGCCGCCGGCGTCGAGGGCGGCGACAGCCAGGAGGACAAGGTCACCGACGAGGAGGACGCGACCAGCTACAACAACTACTACGAGTTCGGCACCGACAAGGACGAGCCGATCGAGCTGGCGAAGAACTTCAAGCCCAAGCCGTGGACGGTGAAGGTCGAAGGGCTGGTGAAGACGCCCCGCACCTACAGCTTCGACGACCTCGTGGGCAAGCTCGACGTGCAGGACCGCACCTACCGCATGCGCTGCGTCGAGGCGTGGTCGATGGTGATCCCGTGGCAGGGCGTGCAGCTCCGCGACGTGCTCAATCGCATCGAGCCGCTGCCCAGTGCGAAGTTCGTGGAGTTCACGACGCTGCTCGATCCCGCGCGCATGCCCGGCCAGCGCACCGGCGCACTGCCGTGGCCGTACAAGGAGGGGCTCCGCCTCGACGAGGCGATGCATCCGCTCACGCTGCTGGCCACGGGCATGTATGGCAAGTCGCTCCCCAACCAGAACGGCGCGCCGCTCCGGCTCGTCGTGCCCTGGAAGTACGGGTTCAAGGGGATCAAGGCCATCGTGAAGATCCGCCTCACCGACACGCAGCCGCGCACCACGTGGGCTGACGTGAACCCGAGTGAGTACGGCTTCTTCGCCAACGTGAATCCGGCCGTCGATCATCCGCGGTGGAGCCAGGCGTCGGAGCGGCGCATCGGCGAGTTCCGCCGGCGCGCCACGCTGCCGTTCAACGGCTACGCCACGCAGGTGGCGTCGTTGTACACGGGCATGGACCTGCGGAAGTTCTACTGACCACACCCGCGACCACCCCGACGGCTCGCGTGGCGTCTGGACCTCCGCTCGGTCGGCTGCTCGCGCCGGTCGAGCGGCCGCTGCGTCGGGTGTTGCGCCCGGCGCTGTGGCTGCTCGTCACGCTGCCGGCCGTGTACATCACGGTGCAGTTCCTGCGCGACGAGCTCGGTGCCGACCCGATCGACCGCGCCCAGCGCCTGTCGGGGGAGTGGACGCTGCGCTTCCTCATCGCGTCGCTCGCCATCACGCCGCTCATGCGCATCACGGGGTGGGGCTGGCTCGTCACGTACCGGCGCTTTCTCGGGCTCGCAGCCTTCTTCTGGGCGCTCGGCCACCTGCTCGAGTACATCGTGCTCGACTGGTTCTTCGACTGGAACGAGATCATCAAGGACATCACCCAGCACTGGTACGTGACGCTGGGGATGCTCTCGTTCGTGCTGCTCGTCCCACTCGCACTCACATCGACAAAGGCGTCCATCAAACGATTGGGTGGGCAACGATGGAATGCGTTGCATCGCCTCGTCTACGTGAGTGTGATCGCCGGTTGCCTGCATTTCGTCTGGGCGGTCAAGAAGGACATCTCGGAGCCGATCCTATATGGAGCGGTGACAATGGGACTCCTCGGCGCACGCCTGGTCTGGCGCCCGACACGGAGGGTCTCGGCGTCGTCGTGAGGTAGCCCCTCTCGCCCGAGCCGATGCCCGTTCCCCACGACGCTCCCGCGCGTCGCCCCGACTATCGCACCAACCCGAGCGGCTACCGGCGTCATACGACCGGGGCCGCCGCCGTCGCGCCTGTGGTGCCGACGGCGGTCGAGCTGTTCGGGCCGGGGCGCGATCGCGCGCTGCTGGGTGGACTCGTCGCTTACACCGGACTCGCCTCGACACTCGCGGCGACCGGTGGCGATGTCGGCACCGCCACGCTGTGGCCGCTGGTGCTGCTGTTCCCGCTCATTGCCACGGCGTCGCTGCTGGCGTGGCGCACGAGCCGCGAACTCGCGCTCGATCGTGGCACGCGACGCGCCTGGCGCATCGTCGCCGTGGCCATCACCGGCATGCCGGCGGCGCTGCTCGCGATGGGTGCGCAGTTCATCATGGCGACCGGCTCCGCGGGCGCCGGGTCGCCGGCCCTGCTGCTGCCGTTCACCGGCACGGCGATCGTCTTCTTCGCGCTGCTGCAACTCCCCAGCGCGCCGCGCACGCGACTCGATCGCACACGGCTTGCGCTCGACGTGAGCACGGTGGCCATCGGCGGCGCGCTCACGAGCTGGTACATCCTGCACGCCGACGGCGGCAACGCGCCGAGCGGCGTGGTGTGGCTGCACGCCGCCGCCATTGCCGACCTCGCCGTCATCACGGTGCTCATGACGTTGTGGCGCCGCACGGCACTCGAGCATCGCGCCTCGGTGCTGCTGCTGCTCGCGCTGGCGTTCCTCGCGCGCTTCGTGGGCAACGTAGCCGCGTCGGTGCTGTTCGACGACGGGGCGGTGCGCGTGCTGCGCATCGTCGCGCCGGTCACGCTGGCGCTGGTGGCCTCGGCGGCCTGGATGACGAGTGCAACTGCACTGCATCGCGAGTTCCGCACGGTCACCCGCGGGGCGACGTTCGCCATCAGCACGATTCCGCTGGCGGTGGCGCTGCCGGGCATCGCGCTGCTCGTGCGGCATGTGCTGGTGGAGTACCAGCAGCCGGCGGTGGGGCTGCTCGCCGGCGCGGGGCTGCTGGTCGTGCTTGGCTTCGCGCGGCAGTGGGCGGCCACACGCGAGGCCGTGAGCCTGCTGGCCGAGTCGGCCGCGCGCGAGAATGAGGCCCGCTTCCGTGCGCTCGTGCAGCACTCGAGCGATGTCATCATCATCGTCGACCCGGACGCGACCATCAAGTACGTGAGTCCGTCGATGGCGACGGTGTTCGGTCATGACCCGGTGCGTCTCGTCGGCACCAACCTGCTGGCGTTGCTGCACCCTGACGACGTGGACGGCACGGATCGCTTCCTCGAGGAGCTGTCGCGCACGGCGCCACGCCCCGAGGCACCCCACGCGGGCGTGCTCAAGCGCGAGTGGCGCCTGCAGCACGCCAACGGTGGGTGGATGACCGTCGACAACGTGGGCACCAACCTGCTGCGGGAGCCGGTCATTCGCGGGCTCGTGCTCAACACGCGCGACGTGACCGAGCAGAGCGTCATCAAGCAGCAGTACATGCACCAGGCGTTCCACGACCCGCTCACCGATCTCGCCAACCGTTCGCTGTTCCTGTACCAGGTGGGGCATGCGCTGGCGCGTGGGTCGCGGCAGGGGCATCCGGTCACGGTGCTCTTCCTCGACCTCGACAACTTCAAGACCGTCAACGACTCGCTCGGCCACGCGGCGGGCGACCGCCTGCTGGTGGAGGCGGCTCGGCGCCTCGGCAGTTGCGTGCGCGAGATCGACCTCATCGCGCGCCTCGGCGGCGACGAGTTTGCCGTGCTGCTGGAGGACGTGGAGACGCTGGACGAGATCCACCACGTGGCCGAGCGCATCACGACCGCGCTCACGCGTCCCTTCCAGCTCAGCGGCAAGGAAGTGTTCGTGAACGCCAGCATCGGCATCGCGCGCAGCACGCCGGGCATCTCGGGTGATGAACTCGTGCGCAACGCGGATGTCGCGATGTACGTGGCCAAGACGCGCGGCAAGGGGCAGCATGTGCTCTTCGAGCCGGCCATGCACGCGGCGGCGCTCGAGCGGCTGGTGGTCGAGGCCGACCTGCGGGCGGCCATCGAGCGCGAGGAGTTCTTCCTGCAGTACCAGCCCATCGTGCATCTGGCGTCGGGGGAGATCATCGGCGCCGAGGCGCTGGTGCGCTGGATGTGCCGCGAGCGGGGCATCGTGCCGCCCGGGGTGTTCATCCCCATCGCCGAGGAGACGGGGCTCATCGTGCCCATCGGGCGGTGGGTGCTGAGGCGGGCGTGTCGTGAGGCGCAGCGGTGGACGCGTGAGCGGCGGCAGCCGGTGCGCATCACCGTGAACCTGTCGGGGCGGCAGTTGCAGGACGCGAACATCATCGACGATGTGCGCATGGCGCTGCACGACTCGGGGCTGGACGCGTCGCAACTGACGCTCGAGATCACCGAGAGTGTGCTCATGCAGCACACCGACCTGTCCATGCAGCGCCTGGGCGACCTCAAGGCGCTGGGTGTGACGCTGGCTATCGACGACTTCGGAACCGGTTATTCTTCCCTGAGCTACCTGCAGCGCTACCCGATCGACATCCTGAAGATCGACAAGGCGTTCGTGGACGTCATGGACAAGGGAGGCGAGGGACCGGTGCTGGCACGCGCGATCGTGGCGCTCGGGGACACGCTGCGGATGCATGCCGTGGCCGAGGGGATCGAGACGGAGGCCCAGCGGGGCCACCTGCTCGCGCTCGGCTGTGAGCTGGGACAGGGGTACCTGTTCTCGCCGCCGCGTGATGCGGAGGATTTCTGGCAACTCCTCCAGGCCCGTGGCGCGACGACGCCGTATCTGGCGTACCGTCGTCGGGAGATCGGTGCGCAGGCCGCGTAAGGGCGGCGCGAAGCCGGAGAAGGGCGGAACTGCCGCACGCGAAGGCGCGAAGGGCGCGAAGGGCGGAACTGCCGCACGCGAAGGCGCGAAGGGCGCGAAGGGCGCGAAGGGGAAAAGCAAGAAGGATGCGCCGCGTGAGGAGACGCCGCGGAAGCGGCCGTTGGAGGTGCGCAAGCGCAAGAGTGAGGCGCATCCGGGGCATCGCGGGTCGGCGGTGCGGATTGCGGCGTTGCGTGCGCAGGCCGCGCCTCCTGTTGGGCCCAAGCCGTTCGACGTGTTCGCGATCGCGGCGCCGGGGCTTGCTCCGCTGGTGGCGGCGGAGTGTGTGGCGATGGGGTATGCGCCCACCGACGTGAGTGCGGCGGGCGTGTCGCTCGCGCTCCTGCCCGACGACCTGTTCCTGCTCAATGCGCGGCTGCGCGTGGCGTCGCGCGTGCTGGTGCGGCTGGCCGAGTTCGAGGCGCGCGATTTCGCGACGCTGGAGAAGGCGGCGGCGAAGCTGCCGTGGGGGCGGTTCGTGGCGCCCGGCATGGCGGTGCGGCTGCGCGTGACGTGTCGCAAGTCGCGGCTGTATCACTCCGACGCGGTGGCCGAGCGCGTGGCGCGGGGCATCGCGGGCGCGGTGGACGGTGTCACCGTGGGAACGCGCGCGCCGGCGGATGACGACGACGCGGCGGACGTGGCGTCGGGCGCGTCGGGTACGAGTGCGTTGCCGCAACTCGTGGTGGTGCGGCTCGAGCACGATGTGTGCACCATCAGCGTGGACAGCAGCGGGGCGTTGCTGCACCGGCGCGGGTGGCGGCAGGCGGTGGCCAAGGCGCCCCTGCGCGAGACGCTGGCGGCCGCGATGCTGGCCGGGTGTGCGTGGCAGCGCGACGAGGCGTTGGTGGACCCGTTCTGCGGGAGCGGCACCATCGGCATCGAGGCGGCGCTCCTGGCGCGCAACATCGCGCCCGGGCTGTCGCGCAGCTACGCCATGGAGGCGTGGCCCGGTGCGAGCGCCGAAGTGTTCGCGGCGCATCGGCTGGCGTTGCGGCGGCAGGTCAAGCCGCGGGTGGGTGCGCCCATCGTGCTGCGCGACCGTGATGCCGGCGCGATTGCGGCGGCGCGCGCGAACGCCGAGCGGGCCGGTGTGCTGGCCGACGTGGACATTGCGCAGGGGCCGCTGAGCGCGCTCGCGCTGGCCGACGTGGCTGCAGCCGGCCTGGTCTGCACGAACCCGCCGTACGGACTGCGCGTGAGCGAGGGTGGCGACCTGCGCGGGCTGTTCGCGCGGCTGGGCGATGTCGTGCGCGCCGGTGGCGATGGGTGGCGACTCGGACTGCTGATGCCCGCGGACAAGGCATTGCTGGGGCAGTTGCGCGTGCCGCTGCGCACGGCGCTGACGACGAGCAATGGGGGGATTGGGGTGGGGTTGGTGCTGAAGGACCGGGGGTGAGGCCGGTGCTGCGCGGTGGTGGTGGGCGTGGTGGCGGCGCTCTCGGCGGCATGACGCAATAGGCTGCGAGGCGCGTTGCAGAAGTCGGCGCCGACTCCATGACTGGTTGCTGTGCAACTCAATGTGCTGGAGCGGGTTACAACGGTCGAGTTTGCTTGCGGACGGCCGCGTTATGCTGCGAGGATCAGTGGGATAACGAGCTGGCTGCAGTGTTTCCCTGTCGGCGAAGCGGCGTTCGGTGGCGCGAAACATCAGGTAACCACTTACTCAGCGTATGAACCCAGCTTCGCTAGAGACCTACATTCAAACTGCTCTAGGCATTGCGGTGTCGATCGTGACGTTCCTGATCGGCTATCGCCAGACTATCGGCGCCAGAAAGGAGCGTACGCGCGCCGCCAACGCGTCGTTGCATCGGGCTATCCTTCGGCGCATGGTGCTAGAGGACTATTGCCCGACTACTGCAGACCTAGAGCGGCTAGCCGAGGGAAAGGCGCGTGAGTTCCAAGTTAGACAGTCGGACCTTGCATCGCCTTCTCAGGTGCTGAATGCACTTTTCACCGACGTTTTCGACAGCGATCTGATTCCGCCAGCCCAAAGGGTGGAACTTGAAGGCAAGCTGCGCGATGCGCTGAGCAAGTCCGCTAGTCGAGACGCAGAGCTAAGTCCACCTGGTTCGGGCGAAGAAGCTACGCGGGAGAACATGCGCTCCCGGGCTAACCTCGTCTCGCTGACGGTGGCTACAGCATTGCTGGGAACAGTTGCCTCGCTACTCCCCCAGATCGTTCAGGGGAGGCTGCTCGACCTGCAGTTTCTTGCTGGGGCGCTCGGCGTGTTCGTCGTGAGCCTAGCGGCAATTAGCGGCATCATCACTGTCCGGCGTAACCGCGAAGCACCAGAGGAGCAGAGCGCGGTAGATGGTGCCAGTCGGATGGCTGAGTTCGAGCTACGGGTTGCTCGGGAACTTGATCGAATTGGACTGCCCTACAAAGCGGGCGTGAGAGCTGGAGTGATGGAGGTCGACTTCATTGTAGAAATGTCTTCGGGACCTGTAGTGGTAGAGGTCAAGGGGTGGCGCGGGCCTGTTCCTCTAACTGTGATTAGGCGGACGATTGAGATGGTTGGACGGATGAAGCAGGAGTTTCGGTCAACGGACGCGTTCATCGTGGTACCAGAAACGAAGCATCTCCCGAGGGCGATGCTTGCTACACCAGGTGTCCATTTTGTCCAGCTGAAGGAGTTGGCAGCGGCCCTGAAGCGCAGCGCGGCATAGCGATGAAGCGGCCTAGGTCAACGTCGGTCTGCATACTTCTGCGCGAAGGCGATGGGCCTGCCACCGAACGGATCGCTGCTGCCGACGGGCCCAATTTAGGAGTGCGGCTGGCTCACTGCGTTCGCCTGCAGCATTGTTGTGAGGCCCCGCGGCAGAGCTCAGCGTTACCCTGCAACACACACCAAACAATGGAGAAGTCATGGATGTGCTGAATACGGCCGTCGGACTGATGTCGCTCGTACTTGGCGGCTTCGCTATTTGGCTATCAGTTCACTTCTATTAGAAGGCCAAAGATGCTGAGAAGCAGACCGCGCTTGCGCTCGAAGCGATTCGCACGCAGGGCGATTCGCTCCAGAAGCTCACGGGTCGATGGATGGATCGATTTACTCGACATGCAACCGAGCCGAAGCCGGCAGATGAGGGATTGCTGGCGTTGGTCTCTGCGGTTGCCGATCTACCGACTACGATTCTAACGACGCTTCGAATTGCGCCTGGTGCAGACACGACATCAATAGAGCCGTTACGCCAAGAGCTGCTCGATGCGTACATCGCGCTGTACTACTACAGCGCGCTCGCCAACGTGGCGATGCAGGAGAACCTCCCCGCAGCCTCAGACTATGACGAATCAAATGATGTACATGTGGCGATTCGTCGGATGATTGACGGCAGTTCCGCGGACTTCACGCACGTAGCCAACAGTCTGATGGGAGTCGATGCTTCTAGGCTGCACGCCAGTCGCCTCTCGGCGCTTCTTCTTGAGGCACGCGACGTTTGGCGGCCGCTAGTTCGCACCGCAGATCAAGCATTTCGAAATAGGGAGGGAGAAGCAGCGCCACCCTCCTCGCCAACTGCAGGATAACGATCGCCGCTGCTGTCGAGCGGTTTGCGGAAGCAGCGCTCCGCGTCGCATCCTATCTTGTTCGCTCGCAGCAGAGCTGGGCGCTATGCGCGTTCACGCCATTCAATAGGAAACTCTAGGTGGCTCCAGCAAAGCGTTTCGCCTCGTTGTCTCTAGAAGATGATGGCTACAAGATCCGCCTCACTGACCAGCCGGTCCAGCGAACAAGGCGGCTGAAGAATGCCAAGGGAATCGACTTCCAGCCGTTGCCGCGTGCGATGGAACCTCAAGATGCGGCTCGCTGGTTGGAGCAACAGCCGAAGTGTCAAACGCCAGAGTGGCGAGTCGCCATTGACCGTATCCTTAGTCGACGCGCCGGCGCATCGCATCGGACCCTGCCTCATGTTAACGCCCCGTTGCCTGACGAGATCGACGACGCCGCAGCGACGCATATCGAGGGGGCAAAGAAGTCGATCACGGTGAACGCCTATGAGCGTAACCCGGACGCGCACGCTGCGTGCATAGCGCATCACGGAGCCACCTGCGCGATCTGCAACTTTGACTTTGGGCTTGCCTACGGTGATGAGGCTCGCGGATACATTCATGTGCACCACCTACGACCACTCGCGTCAATTCGCGAGACTTACCAGGTAGATCCGATCAACGATCTCCGACCGCTTTGCCCGAACTGCCATGCGGTCGTGCACTTGGGAGGAACGACTCGGGATATCGAGACTGTACGTTCGATGCTCAAGAAGAGCGGACGACCTCCGCCGAGCGCATAATCGGCGTTAGAGCGCTTTGCGGGATTTGACTGGCGGCCGCCTCGAGGTCTCAGGCCGGCGACACCGACTCTGCGAGAATGCATGGGGAGCAGACAGCGAATCTCAGTCGAACGCATTCAGGCGGCAGCGAAGGCGGTCGGGCTACGGTTTGACGAAGCCTCGTATCGCGGTAAGGATGTTCCCCACCGATTTATGTGCCTAGCCGCGGGCCATGTGCGCATGATGTCGCCCGGAAACGTCGTCTATCGACAGGCACGCTGCGCCCAGTGCATTCAGCCGAATCGAGATGGCGGGATGGCGCTCGCGACGGACCTCGCCGAACGAGCAGGCGGGCGCTGTCTGGCCGTGGACGCACCAACGCTCTCAGAGAAGGTGCTCTGGGAGTGCCGTGATGGGCATCGCTGGAGAACGTCCATCGCGGCCGTGGCCAACGGTCATTGGTGCCCTGAGTGCAACAAGGCGGGCCTGTCGGAACGTCAGTGCCGAACAGCCTTTGAGCAACTGTTCGGGGTGGCGTTCCCCAAGGCACATCCGGAGTGGTTGCGCACCACTGCGTACCGTCGGCCGCTTGAGCTGGATGGGTACTCTGAAGCGCTCAAGATCGCATTCGAGTACCACGGCGGGCAGCACTATCGGGTGATTCCTCGGCTCGCCGGCACTCCGGAGCGTCTCGCAGAGATTCAACGAAAGGACGAGCTCCGGCGCGCGATGTGCGCCGCGCGAGGAGTCGTCCTGATCGAGGTTTCTGAATTCACAACCAGCGACCTCGAGGCGCGCGCTGCGCAGATTCGGAGCGCCGCCGAGGCAGCGCTCGCCGCAGCCGGGCGAGCCGACGTCGATCACTTGCGGAGCACGCCAATCAGTCTGCTGGCCGCGTTCTCATCAACGACCATGCTCCGTCTCGATGAGATTGCCGCGAGTAGAGGTGGGCGGTGCGTCACCCGCCAATTTCAAGGCTGGAACGCAGCCCTGACGTGGGAGTGCAGGCAGGCGCATCAATGGAAGGCCTCCCCGAGCTCGGTGCTTCACCTAGGGTCCTGGTGCCCAGCCTGCGCCGGGCAGGTAGGGCCATCAATTGAGCTTCTGCGGGCAAAGGCGGCGGCGCGCGGATGGAGGCTCGTCTCGACGACCTACGTCAACGCGAAGGCGAAGCTTCACTTCCAGTGCAGCGTCGGGCATGACACCATGATCTCCAGCGACAACTTCCAGCGCGGAAAGGGCTGCGGCGTGTGCAAGCGTCTCTCGGCTGGGGCGTCGCAGCGACACAGCCTGGCGGACGTGAAGGCTGCAGCGGCGAGGCGAGGCGGACAGTGTCTCTCTACGACCTACCGTAATTCTCAGCAGAAGCTGCGATGGCGATGCGCCCGAGGACACGAGTGGGAGGCCGTTTGGGGAAGTGTCCGCCAAGGCACCTGGTGCAGTATCTGCCATCGTCTCGATCGCGTCGGCCGCGCGCCGGGGCCGGGGAGGGCAGCAGTGGCGTCGGACGAGAAGGATCGCTAGGGCGCGCTCTAACCTCGAGTTGGTCCTGACGGCGGCCCAAAGAACTGCGGCCGATTGCTCGCTACGCTCGCTGGCCGCATCCTTTAGTGAGCCGCCGCAGGACAACGCGGGCGCTAGCTACACACAGCAAACTCCTCGAATGGACCAGCTAAGCACTTCAAGCGTCGTTGACTGGCGAGTCTGGAAGGCAGCGAGAGTGGCGCGTGTTGACGGTGACTCCGGTGGCATCGCGAAGCCCGGGGATATCGTCTACTCCTATACCCAACTTCAGGCGTCTGCGATCGGACCCATTGGCTTCATCACTCCAAGTCCGGTCGCGCTGTTTCTCAACATCGCCGTAGGAGCGGCGAACCGTGCACTGAGTGCAAGAAGCAGGTTGGCTCCCGACAAGGCCTTCCGGCCTCCCACAATTCAGCCACCACAACTTCCATCCCTGTATTCGTACTTCGAAGAGTGCTTTGTCTGTGTCACCACAGCATATCAGGCAGTAGAAGCGTTCGCGAACCAGTTGCTCATCGACTCTGACAAGGAATACTTCCTCATCAAGCGCAAGAAAAAGAGCAAGGTATGGATCGAGAAAGTACCACCGAAACAGGCGGAGATTGCGTGCTCGATCGCCGACAAGCTGACTCAAGCGCTGCCGCAGGCAACTGGCAAGGAGCTCCCGATCAACCATCAGAGCTACCTGCGATTCAATGGACTCGCAGATCTCCGTCATTCGATCGTTCACTTGAAGCGAATTGATCAATACACGTATGGCGACGCAGCCCAGCAAACGCTTTACTACCGACTTCTATCGTGGAACCCTCTAGCATCCGTGGAATCAGCGCTGGGAGTCATCCGACATTTTCACGGCATTGGCGGAAGCTGGATCTCCGGCGTCGAGGCGCAGATGACAGATCGTAGTGGTGGTATCTGACGGGTCGCTGTTGCCGACAGAATCTTTCAATGATGGCGGCTGGCTCACTGCGTTCGCCTGCCGCATTCTTATCTAGCCCTGCGGCAGAGCTTTGCGTTCGGTCGCCAAACTTCCTCGCGCCACGTCCTGCCCACGCAATGGCCGCAATCCTCGCCCCACCCAGTCGCCGAATCGCCGGAATCCTGACTGGCCTGCTCTGGACGGCCGTCGCGGCTGCGCACGCGCAGTCAGTGGCGCCCGACGCCCGCCTCGTGGCCGAGATGCGGCTCGACGCGGCCCGCGAAGACTTCTCGCTGCTCGGCCCCGTGCGGATCAGCGCCCGTGGTGACCTCGCGGTGACGCTCCGGCAGGATGCCCAGGTGCGCATCTACGATGTCTCCGGCGCACGCCTCGCGACGTTTGGCCGACGTGGCAGTGGCCCGGGTGAGTTCCAGCAGTTTCAAGTCGGAGGCTGGGTGGCCGACACGGTGTGGGTGAACGACTACGCACTGCGTCGGCTGACGTTTCTCACGCGGACCGGGCAGCTCGTCCGCACCGAGCCCATGGGGCCGTCGATGCCGCGCTCCTTCATGCCGCATGCGCGGCAGTCGAACGGCGCGATGCTTGGCATGTCGGGCAGCACGATCGTGCAGGTGGCGCCCACGGGCGCCGTGCGCGCGCTTGGGACCGCACCGACGTACCCGGAGTGGGAGGACGGATACGCCCCCGGACCGATCGCGCTCTTCGCCGCGGATGGGCAGGCAGTGGTCGTGGTCCGCGTCAATCGCCTGGTGCCGACCGGCGGCACGTTCACGATCACACGTATCGCGGCCGACGGTCGGGTGATCTCTACGGTGACGGCACCGTATCGCGGCGTCGAGCGTTCGCGCGCGTCGTACGACAGCGCGGCGGCGAGGCGGACCGGGATTGACCTCGAGCGCCGGGTCGACCCGCGACGCGTCCCCCCGATCTACGTGCCCGTCGAAGCCGCCCAACTGGGGCCCGACGGGACGGTCGGCGTGACCCTGCGCGAATCCGCGACCTCGCGTGTGGTACGCCTGTATACTCCGAGTGCCGTGGCGATCGCGACGTTCGCGCTCCCGCCCAACGCAGAGCTGGCAGCCGTCACCGCGACGCGCGCGTGGCTCAAGGAACCGGATGCTGACGGTCTGACGAGCCTTGTGCGGTATCGAATCGATGTCGGGCGCGGCCGGCGATGATCGGGATGAGCAGCAGCCCGCGCCGCGGCGGGCTTCGGGGTCTCCTCCAGCGTGGATACGACGTGGGCGATGGCGGTGACCAGCAGGTCTTGCTTCCACATCGCTGGCTGCGGGCGCTGCGCGATCCGATCGCAAAGGCTCGGATCTTGGCGCGACTGCGCGCGGCCGAACCAGGACACTTCGGCGATCACGCGCCGGTGGCGCTCGCGCCCGCTGCGAAGCTGCGGTACGACACGGTGTTGAAACTCATCCGCGCACTGGGAGTCGAATTGCATACCATTCCGTTCGCTGCGGCGGACGAGGGATCTTGCTCCAGTGTGGTGGACACTTCCCCCTAGCCGCTGATCAGCGGCAATCGCGAGCAATCGACTCTTGGCACTGCACGCCGCGGCTCGTGAACCGCTCCAATCGCGCACTCACATATCTTCCCCACTCCCCGTGACTCTCGTGACGCTACGCCGCGCGTTCGCGCTTCTCGCACTGGCGGGCACGGTCTCTGCCTGCGATGCGCCCACACAGTACTGCACGCTGATCGGTTGTCGGAGCGGCCTGCAAGTGCGCCTCACAACCGCACCCGCCGGGGCATTCTCCGTGGAGATCCTCCCCTACTCATCCGGCGGCCAGCAGCTGACGTATCGCATCGATTGCGGCGGGTCGGCGCCGCCGTGTGGCTCGCAGGTCTTCTTCCCCGACCTCATCATCGAGCGCGCACAGATTCGCGTTGTCACTACGCGCGGCACCGTCACGCACTCGGTGGACGAGGTGAAGTACGAGACGTCGTATCCCAACGGTCGCCAGTGTGCTCCCGCCTGTCAGAGCGCCACCGTGACCGTCAGCACTCCCGAGTAGACAGGCAGTTCCGACCACCCCCCGCCCCCATGCGCCTCTCCCTGACCTCGAGCAAAGCCTCCAACTGGGTCGATCGCGGCGGGTCGCCGCTGCCGATGCTGGAGCAGTCGATCGCGCACTTCTTCGAGTGGCACGACGCCGCCTGCGTCGAGAAGCGGGAGCAGGCGGCCCGCGATGTCCTCGGCATGGTCCATGCCGACGCCACGGACGTCCAGATCGTGGGGCTGCTCCGGCACCTCGCGCGCGCGGAGGGGCGCGAGCTCCCGCCGAAGGCGCGCATCACGGCCATTGCGCTCTGGCACATCGCGAAGGCGGCGCTGGTGCGTGACGCGGCGACGCGGCTCCTGAACAGCGGCCTTGCGGATCAGCCCGAGCCGGGGCCACTCTCGGCGCGGCTCGCGGCGCGGCTGCAGGCGCTCGATGACGATGCGTGAGGCGCTCACGCTTGCCCCCAATTTCTTTCCCTGTCGATTCCGATGCCCGTGACCCGCACAATCCGTCTCAGCGTGCAGTTCGCAGCGGCCGCGCTCGCCGCGCTGCAGGTGGGAGGCATCCTGCCTGCGTCACCGATTCTCTGGATGGCACTTGGTGCGTTCGCGCTGCTCGGCTCCATACTGCCACCCCGCAGGGGCGATGAGCGCGAGCGCCTCGCATTCGGCGTGGTCGCGACGGCGTTCCTGACACTGTGTGGCGTATCGGCGGCGACCTTGGCGGTGGCGGTTTGGCAGCTCCCGTTCCCGCAGGCCTTTCTCGCCGCGCTCGCGACCGGCATGGCTGCGGCGACCCTCGTCGAGCTTCGCGCACACCGTCGTCCCAGCGCCTGAGTCGCTACAACCTGAGCCGCACCAGGCGCGCACGGATCCACGTCGCGAGCGCGCCCTCGGTGAGTGAACGGCAGGTGAGTGCCGTCATGGCCTGCACGACCTCCGGCTCGACATGATGCTTCTGCTGCGGCCGGGCCAGGGCAGCCTCCAGCGCGTACTCGTCTCGACTCCATCCACGACCTTGGCCGACGCTGGTGTCGAGCCCTTGCCCGGAACGATTCGCCGCAGCACCGGTACAGGCTGTCAATGCTTCCATACCTGCCACTCGTCCTTGCCTTGGGCTCGGCCGAGCCGTGCCTCGTCACGCATGAGCTCCGGGCACCTACGCGCCAGGGGCACGTCATTGCGGCGGAGTTGGCGACACGACAGCCGAGTCAGCGCTCACCGACCGTGGTCCTCGTCTCTGGTGCAGGCGCGCACACGCGCGACTACGCCACAGACGCCGGGAATCACGCGAATGGGAACGACGCCTTTCGTCTGCTGAGGGACTCGCTGACATCGCGCGGCTATGTGGTCGTACGCTTCGATGAGCGCGGTACGGGCAGCTCGACCGGCAGCTACGCCACGGCCACGACCGCCACGCTCGCGCAGGACGTGGTCGATCTCATCGTCGCGCTTCGCCGGCGTCCGGACGTCGACGCACGGCGGATCGCGTTGCTTGGGCACAGCGAGGGCGCGGCCATCGCGTGGCTGGTCGCCTCGAAGCGTCCGGATGTCGCGGCGGTGATCTCGCTTGGCGGCCCCGCCTGGACCGGGGAGCGCATCATGCGCTGGCAGGATTCGGTGGCGGCGTGGCAGGACATCTCGAGCTCGGCAGACAGCACCGTCGACGCCCGCAAGGCGCTGCTTGCCCAGCGTCACGCGACGCGCCTGGCGACGGACCACTGGTATCGCTTCTTCCTGTCCTTCGACCCGTCGCAGGCGGTCATGGCGCTACGTGTACCGCTGCTGTTTCTTCACGGAGACAAGGACGTGCTCGTGTCGCCTGAGCAAGCATCGGAGCTGGCGGAGGTTGCCCAGCGTCACGGGAACAAGCGGGCCACTGCGGTGCTGCTGGAGGACTTCGACCACGGCTTTCGCTTCCGAGACTCCATGGATCCCCTTCCGCCCCTCGTGATCCGGACGATCGCAGACTGGCTCGGGCGCGTACTCCCGACGTGGCAACCGCGGGGAGACTGCCGTTGAGGCCACTTCGACGAGTCGCACTCCTCACGATGCTCGGGCTGGCGTGCTCGACGGCAGACGAGTGGCGTGCCACGCCGCGTGCGGCGCTACGGGCGGATGTGCTCGGCTGCTGGCGTCTCTCCGGCATGACGGACGAACCAACGCCTGAGCTCGTGCAACTGGATTCGTCCGCGGACACCCTCGACGGTGGCCTTGGCCAGCGTGTGGTGCGCCGCCTCGGCGCATCGGGGCAGCGCATCGTCACCGACGGCGAGGGCCACGAGTTCGTCGATCATTGGGCCGCAGACTCCGCCAGTGACAGCATCCGGCTCGTCCTCGGTCATCGCTACAACTTCTACGGCTCCCATTGGGTGCTGGCCTCTACGCGGGCGGGTGGTGCTCCGGATACACTGCGCGGACGTGCGCTGGCGTTCACGGACGTGCCGCAAGAGACACCGTATCCCATTCGGCCTGTCGCGGCGGTGCGCGTTCCATGCCCGGCCACAATGGACTCCACACCAAACGACTGAGACGTCGACTCGGGAGCGTGTGCATGGGTGTGCTGGCTGAATCGTGCGGGAACCTCGAGCGCACCTACTTCCATCGTGCGCACGGGGAGCCGCGGGTGGTCACGCTCACCGCCGTCGTGGTGCAGCGTCGCCTCGAACCGCTGTGGACGAGGAATCCGATCGGCGCGCTCGGCGTGCTGGCTGCGCTCTTTCGCAGGTCACGCCCTACGCCACCGCCGAAGCCATCCCACGAGGACGATCCGGCCCGTCGGTGGACCAGCGCGAGCAACATCGGCCAGCCCACGGAAGTGTGTTTCTCTGACGATCGTCGTGTCGTGCGCGTCGCAGGTCGGGAGTTCGCGGTGCCGCTCGATCCGCGAACCTTCGTCGTCCTGGTCGATGAGGTGCCCGGTGATCCGGACAATCCGCGCATCGTGACCACGCTCATCGATGTGCCGCCGCGGCCCGACGCGTCTTGCCCTGCGCCGGATCGCGCCGAGCGCGGGCAGGCGCGCGTCGCGTGGATGCGCGAAAGTCAGCACGCATGGGCGGCGGCGATCGACGCCGATCCCATCGTCCGCCGCTTCCTGGAGGCTCGCGCGCACCACCAGGTGCCCTAGTCTTCGCTGCAGCAGGCAGGCGGAACCTCCCGCCGCGCGTTACGTTCGCCCGTACGGCCCACACCCCGCCGTGTCCCGATCGCACCTTGGAGTCACGCCATTGCCCGGTCATCGCATCTTCGCCATGCCGTTTGCCAAGGTGTACCCGATGTACGTCCAGAAGGTGGAGCGCAAGGGACGCACCAGGGCGGACGTAGATCGCGTCATCTGCTGGCTGACGGGCTACAGTCAGGCCGAGTTGGAGCGGCAGATCGCGCTGCAGACGGACATTGCAGGCTTCTTCGGCCAGGCGCCGATGATGCACCCGAACAGCGCACGCATCACGGGCGTAGTGTGCGGCGTGCGGGTGGAGGACGTCGACGACCCGCTGATGAAGAAGATCCGTCAGTTGGACAAGCTCGTCGACGAACTCGCCAAGGGCCGCGCGATCGAGAAGGTGCTGCGTCAGTGAGGCGGCGTGTGGTTGGCGCCCTGACACCACTCCTGGTCGCTTCCATACTACCCGCCTGCTCGTCCGCGCCCACGCCCAAGTCGGAAGCCGAGGTCCGCACGCTCTGGAGCTCGTATCTCGCCGCCAAGCAGGGACAGTACGCCAGCAACGCCGGCACGCCGTCGCCGCACTGGGGCGCCGCCGAGCAGGCGCAGTGGCCGATGTACGACCTGGCTGGCTTCTACGTCTCCGATGGTGCCATTCCCGAGGTCGTGCGCGTGACGCCGGTCGACCAGCGTGTCGATACGGCCTATCGCATCGTCACCCGCTTCTGGCCGGCCGGCACCCGCGTGCGCGACACATCGGCCACGCCCGAGCTGACGACGACCGTGTTCGCGCGCCGTGAACGACGTCGCTGGGTGCTGGCCAATGCGCTGACGTACCATACCGCCGCGTGGCGCCGTGTCGTGCGTGGACGCGTCACGTTCCGCGTCGCGCCGGCGCTCGCGTTCAACGCCACGCGCGCCGAGCAGACGGCCGCGTTCGTGGACTCGCTCGCGCAGACCTTCGGTGTCGCGCCACCTCCCCGGCTCGACTACTACGTCACCGAGAGCGTCGACCAGGCACTGGAGATCCTTGGCGCCAAGTTTCCGCAGCGATATGGTGCGGCCGGCGGATTCGCCAAGCCCGTCAACGTCCAGGTGTTCTCGGGTATCCCCGCGTTGGGCGAGGCGTATCGGCATGAGGTGGCGCACGTGGTGCTGCTTCCCGTCATCCGTGGTGGCACCACGACCTTGCTCGCGTCGGAAGGTGTCCCCACGTGGCTGGGCGGTACCGCGGGTCGCGACTACGCGCACGCGGTGCGAGCCATGGACTCTGCGCTCGTGGCGCAGCCGGACATCACGCTCGATCGGATCGCAGACGACATGCGTGTGCCGTCCGACATTCGCAATGCGGCGGGCGCCGTGCTCGCGGAGCTGGTGCACGAGGCGCGTGGTGTGGCGGGTGTGCGGGAGTACCTGCAGGCACCCGGGTTGGAGCTGCGTCGCGTGCTGGAGCGACTGCTTGCGCGTGAGTGGGCAGAGGTATCTGCCTTGTGGCGCGCGCGTGTGCGGCGCATCGCAGCCTCCTGACTCGCCGCGGCGCATGTGGGAACCACCTCGAGGATGCTCATGAAACGGCTCGCACTCTTCGCCCTCCTCATCGCTGTGCGACCCGTCGCTGCGCAGCGCACGGTACACGAGACCGCATCGGCGTATCGTACCGCGCCCCGCCTCGATCTCGTGGAGACGGGGCGGTGGTGTCGGGATGTCGATGCGCCGGGGTGCGACTTCAAGAACATCACCGAGGCGATCGGCACGGCGGATGGTGGCCTGCTGGTCGCCGACTACCGAGGGCCGATCCGCCAGTTCGATCGCACCGGCACCTTCGTGCGCGAGCTCTCGCGGAAGGGCGCTGGTCCCGGCGAGTATCGCTACGTGCACGCGCTGCAGATCAGCGGTGATCGGCTCGCATGGTACGATCCGATCCTGCGCCGCATCACACGCATCGCGCTGGCGTCAGGGCAGGCGGCCGAGTCACCGGCGATGAACCTGAGCATGTCGCTCGGCGGCGTCTACCTTGTCGGCGGTGGCGAGATGGTCGCGTTCGAGGTGCCGCCGGCCGCGCAACCCAACGACACCGTGAGCGCGGTGTTTCGTGCAGTGACGGCGACTGGTGCGTCGCGCGTGCGGGCGACGGTTCGCCACCCGAGTGCGTTCGTTGCCGGCAGTCCCGTGCCCGTCGCGCCACCGCTGTTCTCGCCCAACACCATCGCCGACGTCGGGTGGACTGGCGTGATCGCCCACTCGACGGGTGCACGCTACGATGTCCGCGTCTTCCCGACGACTGGCGCCGGCTGGCGGTTGACGGTCGATGTGCCTCCGCGACCTGTGCTGCCCGCGGAGCGGGACTCTGCCATCGCGGTCGAGCTGAAGGACAGCAACGCGCGCACGGTCGCAGAGCTTCCGCCGCGAACGCAGGAGCGCATCCGCCGCGCCATGGCGCACTTTCCGCAGGTCGACGCGCTGCGCGTCGTGCGCGATGGCACGATCTGGATTCGTCCGACCCCCGCGCGCAACGCACGCACCGCGCGATGGGACGTCTTTTCGGCCGACGGTGCGCGCGTCGGCTTTGCGGAGCTGCCCCTGAGCGCGATGGTCAAGGATGGCACGGGTACGTGGGTGCTGGCGGTGGTGCTCCAGGAGGATGATGTACCGGCGGTGGTGCGCTACGCGGTGCGGCGGTGAGGGTCGTCAGCCTGTAGCTTCCCGGCATGCGACTCCTCCTCATCGCCACGCTGCTCGCCTCCAGCAGCGTCACGGCCACGCCCACGCTCCCGCTGCCGCCCGCGCTGCCGCTCGCGGCACTCGAGGACTACCGCGTGCCTGCGGGCACGCGCCTCGGCGACACGCTGCGCGCGTCCTTCGCCATCCAGGAAGTGCGCTGGCGACCGGAAGGGGTGAAGGGCGCGCAGCTCACCGCCTACGCGTTCGTCGAAACCGGCAAGCCGGCCCGTGTGCCGGGGCCGCTGCTGCGCGCGCCGTCGGGCACGGTGGTGCGGGTGACGCTGCGCAACACGCTGCCGGTGTCCCTCATGGTGTACGGGCTGCAGGATCATGCGGCGGGGAAGGGCACGGACTCCCTGGCGATCGCACCGGGTGCGACACGCGTCGTGACCTTCACCGCCACGGCGGTGGGCACCTACTACTACTGGGCGCGCGTCCGGCCGGCGGTGCAGCACCCCGCCGCCCCCGTGCCCGACGAGTGGCCGAGTGGTGAGAAGCAGGAAGGCCCGCTGGTCGGTGCGCTCATTGTCGACCCGCGTGGCGTGGCGCCGCCGCGTGGCGAACGCATCCTGCTCATCACGCGCTGGCTCGACGACGATGATCCGCGCGTGCACCACGATCCGGCGTTCAAGATGATGGTGAACGGCGCGAGCTGGCCGAGCACGGAGCGCCTGCGCTACACCGTGGGCGACACCGTGCGCTGGCGTGTGATCAACGCCACCGCGTCGCAGCATCCCATGCACCTGCACGGCTTCTACTACGACATCACGGGGCGGGGCGACGGGCAGCTCGACACGCTGTACGCGCCGGGGCAGGAACGCCGCGTGGTGACGGAGATGCTGCCGCTCAACGGCACGATGTCGCTGACGTGGGTGCCCGAGCGGGCCGGCAATTGGCTCTTCCACTGTCATCTTGTGCGCCACATGGCGCCGGTGCAGCAGATCGAGCCGCGCACGCCGTCCGCTGGTGCGCACGCCGGTGCGTCGGCGGGGGTGCATCACGCCGAGGACAACATGGCGGGGCTGGTGATGGGGATCCACGTGTCGCCGCGTGCGGGGCGGCTGGCGGCGCGCGATCTCGCGCGCGCGAACGGACGCGACGTGGGGGCGGCCGCGCGTCGGCAGCTGCGTCTCGTGGCGACGCAGCGCGCGGGCGTGTTCGGCACGAGTGCGGCGCAGTCGTTCGTGCTGCAAGAGGGCGGTGCGGCTCCTGCGCGCGACTCGGTACGCTTCCCCGCGTCCACGCTCGTGCTGCGTCGCGGCGAGCCCGTGGCGATCACCGTGGTGAATGGGCTGACGTCACCACTGGCGGTGCACTGGCACGGCATGGAGCTCGAAAGCTGGTTCGACGGCGTGGGCGGCTGGAGTGGCGCCGGCACCCGCGTGCGTCCGCCCATCGCGCCGGGGGATTCGTTCGTGGTGCGCATGACGCCGCCGCGCGCCGGCACGTTCATCTACCACACGCACGATGAGGCGGGGAGTGAGCTCTCGACGGGGCTGTACGGCGCGCTGATCGTCGAGGAGCCTGGCGCGCCGCGCGACACCACGCGCGATCACGTCATCGTGCTCGGGCAACTCGGCAAGCCGGGTGAGCACCGCCCGGCGGCGAACGGCCGGACGACGCCGGATCCGCTGCCGCTTGCGCCGGGCACGCATCGGCTGCGCCTCGTGAGCATCCCGGTAGACGAGCAGTTCCAGATCGCGTTCGTGCGCGACACCACGGTGCTCAACTGGACGCTGCGGGCGGTGGATGGGGCCGAGCTGCCCGCGTCGCAGCAGCGCACCGTGCGCGCACGCCGGACCGTGAGTGCCGGGCAGACGTTCGATGTCGACGTGACGATTCCCGCGGACGCCGAGGGCTACGCGCTGCGGGTGACGACGCGCTGGTACCCGACGGACCCGCGCGGCGCGGAGCCGGCGCCGGTGCTGGTGGTGCCGATTCGGGTGCGCCGGTAGGGGCGGCTGGGACGAACCGCGCCATTGGGGTCGGAACAATTGTTCTGACCCCAAGTTGCGCAGAACGCGCAGATCGCGTCCCGGCACCATTCGCCGGTACATTCTGCGCCGGAGCCACCGAGGCTCCCACACTGCGGTTCGCACCCACGCCTCTGCGAGGTCGTCATGCGTCCGTTCCAGTATCACGCCGGTCAGCGCGAGATCCAGGAAGAGGCCAACTCGATCAAGGCCGCCGACAAGCTCGCCACCTGGGTCGGCCCGGTTTCCGACTATGCCAACGAGGCCGACCTGATCGTCCTCGCCTGTGCGGACGCGACCGACGTGCGCGTGGCCGCGCTGTCCGGGCCGCCCCCGCTGGCGGCCGCCCGTGCCGCCGAGGACGGAATCAGCGTCGCGCTGCCGCTGGCGCTCACGACGCTGCTCCCCGCGGACCGCCCCTGGGGCGGCATCGTGATCAACCCCGCGACGGCGCGTCGCTCACGCGTGGCGGGTCATCCGCAGGTGCGTGGCGCCCACGTGGAGATTCCGTGCACGGTCGCGTTCACCAACTGTCGCAAGTACATGACGCCGACGAGCAGCACGGGCTCGGCCGCGCACGTCGGACCGACCGCCGAGGTGCCCGTGGCGCTCGACGATGCCTGGCTCGTGGACACGGTGAGGACCGGCGAAACGGCGTTCCTTTTGACTGTCACGCCCGACGGTGTGGCCGACGCGTCGCATCGTGGTGGGCCTCCGGGCTTTCTGCGCTACGACGCCGAGCGCTCCAGCCTCGCGTGGACGGAGTACCTCGGCGACGGGATGTTCGTGAGCACGGGCAACGTGCGCCGCACGTCGCACTGCGCGCTTGTCGTGCTCGACTACGACTCGGGAGACGCCGTGCGCCTCGATGGTACGGCGCGCTATGCGAACGTGCGACGCGATCGGCACGAGCGCGTGGACGCCTTGCTGCAGGCCGACGAGCCCTTTCCCGTGCAGGGTTCGATGGAGCTGACCGTGACGCGTGCGACGCGACTGCGAGCGTTCTGCCTGCCGCGTGTACGTGTGGCGCGGCGGTCGCGCATCACCTCGGCCGACACGACAGCGGTGCAGCACCCGCAGTAGCGCACAGCGAGCGACCCGTCCTCCCCCGTCCATTTCCGTCCAGTCCCGCCAATGACTTCCATGCCGCTCCTCCTGCGCACCTTCGCCTTGGTCGCGGCCTGCGCCGCCTCCGTCGCCGCACACGCGCAGCCCGCACCCTTCCGTCTCACCCCGACACCGACGCTCACCATCGGCGCCGAGGACCGGGGGCCGAACTATCAGCTCGACCGCGTCTTTGGCGCGGTGCGCCTTCCTGATGGCGGTGTGGCCATCGGCAACTCCGGCACGGCGGAGCTGCGGCTGTACGACGCGAAGGGGCGGTTCGTGAAGAGCGCGAGTCGGATGGGCGCAGGGCCCGGCGAGTTCGACGCGATATCGAGCGTGGTACCGAAGCGTGCGGGCAATGTGCTCCTCGCAACGGACGAGATGCATGCACGCGTGAATCGCTACTCGGTCGACGGACGCACATTGCCGCAACTGCAGTTCACCTCCTCGCCGCCGGCCGTACAGTCGATTCTCGAGGCGGTCGCGGGTGTCCGGCTGATCGGGCGTGTCACGAGCAACGCCACGCTCCAGAGCGCACCCGGCACGCGCATCGTCACGCGCTATCGCTATGGCGTGTACGACTCCACCGGTCGGCAACAGGCACTGCTGTTCGAGCTGCCGACACGCGAGCGCATTGTGCACATGCTGAACGGCGTGACTCGCTATCCCTTCGTGCCCTTCGCGCCGGAGCCGCGTGTCACCGCGGCGGGCGATCGGGTCTACCTCATTCGCGGCGCCGATCCGGTCATCGAGGTGTGGAGCACCGAGGCGAAGCAAGTCGGCACGCTGCGGTGGAACGCCGATCGCACGCGCGTGCGCGACATCTGGTCACGCTGGCGTCAGGGGGAGCTCGATGCGATGACGCGACCCGCCGACCGGCAGTTCTACACCGACTTCTACAGTGACCGCCTGCCGCTCCCCGAGTACGTGCCCGTGGCCGAGGGGCTGCACGTCGACCCGCTCGGGCGGCTCTGGGTGGTGCGGACCAAGATGCCGTGGGAGGATGCCCGACGCGTCGATGTGCTCGACGCGCGCGGCCGATTCCTTGGGCAGGTCGCGCTGCCAGCAGGCTTCACGCTGTTCGAAGTGGGGCGCGACTGGCTGCTGGGGCGCACGCGCGATGTGGACGGGGTGGAGCAGGTGGTGGTGTACGGGGTGGTGGGGCGGTAACGGCGACTCGGAGTGGACCCTGGTCGGCAGCTATGCCCTGTTCGATCTGTCGAGCGGGATTGCTCAACCGGGGTGGTCCAACGGCGTTGCCGTACTCGCCACCCGTGGCGCGACGGGCCCCACGATGCAGAAGGCGCAGCTCTCCGGGACCCGGCGCATCATCGACATGCTGGTGCACCGCGTGCGGCGCAATCTCGGCCTGGATCCGCCCGGGTGTCCCACGTGGGTGATTCCGTCGGTCAAGGGCTCCTTCGACCGCTCGTCGGTGCGGCGTTGGTCGTACTCGTCCTCATATCTGCCCGGCGACGCCGGTCGATCATGACCCGGTGCGGTGCCTCGCCGACGTGCGAGCCTGCCGCTGCAAAGCGGCAAGCGCCTGCATGGCGGGAACGGAATCCTCGACGGGCACGAAGAGGTGATCATGGCTGACGCCGGCCACCACGTTGCAACTGATGCCGGCGCGCCCGAGCGCGGCGGACACCGCCGCCGTCAGACCGACCGCCGCGAGGTCCGAGTGCACGGTGAGCGTGATCCATGCGCAGCGAAAGACGACGTCGAGCCCATGGTCGATCGCATAGGACTCCTCGACGACCAACGACAATCCCTCGGACTCCCGGATGAACGCGACGACCCGTGATGCATCGGTCACGGCGTCGTTGGTGCCCCGCACGAATGCAAAGACGCCACGGTTGAGGACGGGGTCGAGCGTGTGGAGCAGGAGGTCGAGTTCGGTGCCGGCCGTCATGGCGAACGGGATGAGGGTGATGCGCTGCCGTCGATGATCCAGCGGGTCGCGGCGTGGCCGGCCACGTGAGCAGGCGCCGCGCCGCGGGCGATGCCGTGCGCCAGGACGGCGGGTGTGCTCCACGAATGTGTGGCGCGAGCGGCCGGAACGCTCTGGTTCTCGCGCTGGCGCGTCGAAGGACGGCCCCGCATCACGTCTGCGTCAAGACCCAAAGCGACCAAAGGGGTCAGAACAATTGTTCTGACCCCACGACGCCCCCACGACGCCCCCGGCGCCTGCGACCCCCCGGCGCCCGACACGCGGGACATGCTCGCCGCCCCCGGCGGAGTGCCGTAGCTTGCACGCATGTGGCCCACGCTCCCACTGCACCTCACGCGCGACCTCCAGGTCTCGCTGCTCCTGTTGTTTGCGGCGTGCGCGCCGCATCGCGTCGACGGCACGGCGCGCGAGACACGCCCCAACATCATTGTCCTCCTTGCGGACGATCTCGGGATCGGCGAAGTCGGAGCCTGGGGGCAGACCGAGCTCGCCACTCCCAACATCGACCGGCTCGCACGCGAGGGCCTGCGCTTCACCGAGTTTCGCTCGAGCGCGGCGGTGTGCGGCCCTGCGCGCTGCTCGCTCATGACCGGCCTGCACAACGGGCGCTGCCGACTCGACGACAACGACAACGACTACCTGCGCCCGGACGATGTCACCCTTGCCGAGCGCCTCAAGCAGGCGGGCTACGCCACCGCGCTCATCGGCAAGTGGGGGCTCTCATGGGACAGCCGTCCCGAGTCGTGGCCGCAGGCGCAGGGGTTCGACACGTTCTTCGGATACCGCGACCAGGTTCACGCACACAACTTCTTCCCCGAATACCTGCTCGACGGTACCGACTCGCTGCGCACACGCAACGTGGTGCCGGCACCACGTGGCATGGGGAGCGGCAGCGCGAGCGTGCGTCGCGACTACGCGCCGGATCTCATGAAGGCCCGCGCGTTCGATTTCGTGCGGGCCCATGCCTCCACGCCGTTCTTCCTGTTCTGGGCGACGAATCTTCCGCACATCCACAACGAGACGCGCACAATGGCCCCGGATGGCGGCTACGAGACGAACACACTCGGGCCGTACGCCACGCGTCCGTGGCCGCTGCCGAAGAAGGGGTATGCCGCGCAGGTGCACTTGCTCGATGAAGGACTCGGCCAACTCCGTGCGTTGCTCGACTCGCTCGGCGTGAGTGAGCACACGCTCATCGTCTTCCTGTCGGACAACGGCGCCACCTTCCTGAAGGGGCCGCACGATGGCAGCAACGATGTGATCGGCCGCTGGTTCAACGGTACCCAGGGCTACCGTGGCTTCAAGGGCGACCTGTACGACGGCGGCCTGCGCGTGCCGGGCATCGTGCACTGGCCTGGCGTGGTGCGTGCCGGGTCGGCCTCGGCGGCGCGCGTGGACTTCACCGACCTGCACGCGACGCTCGTCGAGGTGGCGGGCCAACCGGCGCCCCCGGCGATCACCGGCCGCTCGTTTCTTCCCGTCCTCACGGGCCGCGGGCGACACATACCACAGCCGTATCAGGTGTGGTACTCACCCGACCGGAGCCAGTCCGCGGTGCTCGAAGGTCGATGGAAGGCCGTCTGGATGCGCGACTCGCTGCACCTGTTCGATGTGGTCCAGGATCCCGGTGAACGGCAGGATCGCTCGGCCACGGAGCCCGCGATCGCCGCGCGCCTCGACGCGATTCGTCGTGCCGAGGACCAACGCCGTCCACATCCGACGCGGCCAAGGGAGTAGCCGCGTCGGCGCGCTCCGACCGTCTCCGGCGAGCGGGGAGGGTTGCACCACTTTCACGTTGGCGACCGTTGATGGCCATCGCACACCGCGGTAGTGTCTCGCCGATGGACTTCCGCACGCTGTTGCGCGCCGAGCTCGCTGCACGGTGCGCGCGCAACTCACGCTACTCGGCGCGAGCCTTCGCCCGTCAGCTCGGCACCGAGCACACGGCCATCGTGCGTATCGTGAACGGCAGCGGGCGCCTGACCGCGCGTCGGATCGCCGCGTTGGGCGCGCGACTGGGGCTCGACAGCCGGGCGATCGCCGGTGCGGTGCTGCACGAGCAGATGGAGCGCATTGTGCGTTTGGTGCCGCGGTCCGGGTTCGTGCCGAATGCCCGTTGGATCGCCACACGCGCGGGCCTCTCGCTGCAGGACGTGCAGATCGCCTTGCACTACCTCGTGCACACCCGTCGCCTCACGATGGCGTCGGCCACATCCTGGACTCTGGAGCCGGTACCATGACACCCGCTGTTGTGAAGTGGCAGATCGTGACGCCGCAGGCAGAGGCCTGTGGCGCGTTCTACGCGACGCTGTTCGGCTGGCACATCAACCGCGACAATGCCCTCGGGTACAGTCAGATTCCTGCGGGGAGCGAGCGCGGCATCGAGGGCGGTATCTGGCCTGCGCCGCCGGACGCGCCGAGCTTTGTGCAGCTCTTCATTGAGGTGCCGGACGTGGACGCGTGCATCGCGCAGGCCACGGCGCTGGGGGCAACGGTCGTCGTGCCGAAGGTCGCCCTTCCCGACGGGGACGAGATGGCCGTCTTGCGCGATCCGATGGGGATGACGTTCGGCGCCTGTCGGCAGCGCTGACGCGCGCGGAGTGCCGGCGCCCGCGCGATGCGGCGGAGCCCGCCAAGACCAACGGGGTCAGAACAATTGTTCTGACCCCGTTGGTCTTGACACGCTGCCCGGCCTACCGGTTCGACTGCGCTGCGCTCTTCGTCGGACCAGGGCACGCGGGCCACGGACGCGGCGTGCCGTCGGCGTTGTTCCCCTGCGGCACCAGGTCCCGCGGGAACTTCTGCGGATCCTCCGACGCCATGTACGCGAGCATCGCGATCAGCGTCGCGTTGTTGCGCAGGTCTTCGGCCACGATCTTGTCGTACGTGTCACGATTGGTGTGCCACGTCGTGTTACTGTAGTCCCAGCTCAACGCACCGGTGCCGATACCGGGTGCCTTGTGGCACACGAACGTCGTGTGGTCGGTGCCGCCGGGGCCCGTGAACGGCGAGGTGCCACCCAGGCGGATCCACTGCGTGATCTCCGACGGCATCGCCTGCAGGTAGCGCGTCAGCACCGCGCCGCCCTGCACGAACGGGCCCGGGCTGATGGACGAGATGCGTCCGGTGCCGTTGTCCTGATTGAACAGCATCTGCATGCCGGCCAGCACCTCGGGGTGCATCTCGGCGTACGCCTTCGACCCGTTGAGCCCCTGCTCCTCGGAGTTCCACAAGCCGATGATGATCGTGCGCTTGGGATTCGGATACACCGTGCGCAGGATGCGCATCGCCTCGATCATCGTGAGCGAACCGGTACCGTTGTCGGTCGCGCCCGAGCCGCCGGTGAACGAATCGAAGTGCGCCGACAGCACCACGTACTCGTTGGGGAGCGTGGTGCCCTTCATCTCGGCGATCACGTTGCCGATCGGACGCTCGTCACCTTTCTCGGCGTCCACCATGAGCCGCATCTTCGGGCCCTGATTGTTCGCGGCCAGGCGATACAGCAGCCCCATGTCCTCGCAGCCCACGTCGACCGTGGGAATCTCCTGCGCGGGCGACCCGAACACCTTGTTGATGCCCGGATACTGCGAGTAGTTGGTCGTCAGCGCGCCCAGCGCACCATTGGCCTTGAGCTTCGCCTGGATGCCGCGCGGACCACCGCCGGCGAGCACCCGCTGGCTGAACGACGCGGTGAGCGCCGCCTGCTCGCGGCGCAGGCGGTCGCGCGACTCGATGGTGCCGAACTCGGCGAGCTGCGACGGCATGCGGCAGGCGAGCTGCGGCGCGTTGAGCAGCACGAACTTCTTGCGCACGTTGGGCACCCACGCCGCGAACTGCTCGGGGGTGACAACATCCTCGGGGATCATGATCACGTTCCCCTCGATCCACTTGCCCTTCGTGCCGGGCGACCAGCCCATGGCACTCACTTCGAGGGCGCGCACACGCGGGAAGGTCAGCTCGGCGAACGCGCCGCCGTTCTTCCACTTGTTCCAGGTGCCGTAGTTCTCGATGCGCGCGGGAATGCCCCACTTCTCGTAGTTCGACAGCATCCACGCCTGCGCGCGGTCGGCATCGGTCGAGCCGGTGAGGCGCGGGCCGATCGAGTCGAGCAGTGTCTGCGCGATCTTCATGACCTGCGACCGCTGCATCCCTTCCTCGACGATCTTGAGGATGGTTGGGTCGGTCGGGGCCGAGTTGCGCACCCACGGGGCGTTGGCACGGTCGACCGGCAGCGCCTGCGGATTGGTGGGCGGCGGCGTGGGACCTGGCGGGCCGCCGCGGCCTTGGGCGAGCGCGACGGAGGCGCCCAGGGTGAGGGCGGCCGCGGAGAGGAGGCGGGTGGTGATGAGCATGCGTGGGATGAGTGCCGGAGGGGCGGTGGGGAGACAGGGTGGCATCGCTGCCCCGGGAAGCTACGTCCGGGGCGGGGTCAGAGTTGGGGTAAGAGTTGGGGTCAGAGTTGGGGGCTGACCCCAACTCTGACCCCGACCCCCCCATCCCCCAGCGTCAGACGCGGAAGTAGTCGCCCCGCCAGGTCTTGATGGACTGCTTGATCTGCTTCGACGGCATGGACGGATTGGCCAGGACCGCCTCGACGAGGCCGGGCAACTCGCCATCGCTGGCAAAGCGCAGCGCGATGTAGTGCCGCGGCGAGAACGTCTCGGCCACCCGCGCGCGCTGGTCGGCCGTGAGCAGGCGCTCGTAGCGGAGCTGCTCCTCGAGGCGGATCAGGCGATCCTGCGCCCGCAGCGGCGACAGGCGCGCCACGGCGACGAGCCCCAACAGTGCAGCCGCGCCGATGAACGCGAAGAGATGATCAGCGTCCCGATGCTGCACGAGCCGCACCGCCGCCCAGATGAAGTAGAGGAAGCCGAGTGGCGACGTGACGTAGTGGTACGGCGGAAAGAACTGCGTGTGGTTCGCGTACGTCTGGCCTGTGGGTGGCATGAGTCGAACGGTGAGGGAACGGGGCGGCACGTGTCTGGCAAAGATACGGCGGCGGCGCGCGCCTACTCCCGCCCCCGCAACGCCCGCCACGCGTCGGTGAGGGCCGCACCACCGGTCACCACGCCGAAGCGGGTGCCGACGAACACCAGCCCCTTGCCATGGTCGGCGCGCTCGGGGCGCCAGGCGAGGCTGAGCGCACTCGCCCCCGCGATGGCGCCGAGGAGGGGCAGGTTGGGGCGGCGCGCGCCGCTCGCGGTGCGCACGACCAGCGTGCGGGCGATGCCGCAGGAGGCCGCGCGTCCGACGCGGGCGACCCAGGCGTGTCCGGGGCCGGCGCCCTCGCAGGGGACAGCGGCGGCGTCACGCGGCGCCCGCCACGGCGACGCGCGCGTCAACACGGCACGCAGCGACTCCTCAGCTACCGCGAATCCCGCCTGGTCGGCCACCCGCGCGCCGTAGCCACGCCACGTGCGCGGCCATGCGGCGGGCATGGCGGTGGCCTGGTTGAACGTCGCCGCCCCCAACGCGCCGGCGGCGACGAGCGTCAGGTGCGCGCGGTGCGACGTGGCAGCATCGTGGCGGGACGAGTCGACCGTCACCGCGGCCGGCGACGGCGCCGCTTGCCCACGCAGCGGCCTCTGCGGGACGCCCACGGCGACGAGCGCGAGCACCGACCATGCGCCCAGCGCAGTCGCGGGGCCCCGACGTCGTGCGGTGTGCGCGCGTTGCGTCCTTCCCTGGTGTGACGGCATGCCGAAAGCTATCGGGGGCGTCGGTCCACAGGTGCGGTGGCCGACACGCGAGCGATGATTCCGGACCGTCGCGTGCGTCCAACGGGTATCCTGCGGTTCGGCGCTGCCACCGCACACATACACCCGCTCGATGAGGTCGTCATGTCTGCTCCCGCGAAGAACACCATCTGCATCTGGTACGACACCGGCGCCGAGGAGGCCGCGCGCTTCTACGCCGCCACCTTTCCCGACTCGGAAGTGCTGGCGGTGCACCGCGCCCCGAGCGACTACCCCGGCGGGGTGAAGGGGCAAGTGCTCACGGTCGAGTTCACCGTCTGCGGCGTGCGCTGCCTGGGGCTCAACGGCGGGCCGGCCTTCACGCACAGCGAGGCCTTCTCCATGCAGATCGCGACCGACACGCAGGAGGAGACCGACCGCTACTGGAACGCCATCGTCGGCAACGGCGGCGCGGAGAGTCAGTGCGGCTGGTGCAAGGACCGGTGGGGGATCAACTGGCAGATCACGCCGTCGATCCTGTCGCGCGCGGTCAGCCACCCGGACCCCACGGTGTCGCAGCGGGCCTTCGCGGCCATGATGACGATGCGCAAGATCGACATCGCCGCGATCGAGGCGGCGATGGCGGGCTAGCCTGGCGCCGAGCGGCGATGTGGGGCTCGAGGGGGGAGAGCCGCACGCCCGCCGCTCAGCGCTTCACCAACTCCACGCGACGGTTCTGCTGGCGCCCTTCCGGCGTCGTGTTGGGCGCGGCGGGGACCGTCTGGCCCAACCCCCTGGCAGTCAGTCGCGCGCCATCGACACCGAACTGCGAGATGAGCGCGCTGCGCACCGCGTCGGCACGCTTCTGGGACAGGGCGAGGTTGGCGGCGGCTGCACCGACGTTGTCCGTGTGCCCCTCGATGGTGAGCTGCAGGTCGGCATGCTCGCTGAGCATGGTGGCGATCTCCTTGAGCGTCGGCGTGCTCTCGGGGCGAATCACGTCCTTGCCGGTATCGAAGTAGATCCCCTGCGTGGCCACGCGCCCCGACTCCGCGAGCGCATCGTACAGCTTCCGACCGCCACCAGCGAGTCGCAGGTTGCGGACGAAGATCGGCTCCTCGTCACTGCCGTCGCACCAGAAGTGCACGCGATCGGTGCGCGTGTGCGTGAGGTTCGGCACGTTGACCACGCGCTTGGCGTCGATGTACGCCTTGACGTAGTTCCCATCCACCATGATGCGCGCCTGGTAGGGCACGCCGAGGCCATCGTCATCCTTGGCATTCACGCGCGTCACGGTACCGTCCTGTCGCACGTAGCCGCCGTCGTGACGTGCCGAGAAGTTGACGTAGGGGAGGTCGGCCGTGCCACCTGGGTACACCCAGCATTCGCCGGCTGTGCCGAGCAACTCGAACTCGAGTGTCCAGCGCGCGGGGAGCGGGCCGGCCGCCTTGATCGCGAACTCGTTGGGCTTGCCGTTGCCGCGCATCCAGCGCTCGCCCTCGATCTCCACCACTTCCCAGTTGCCGCCAATCGCCTCGAGCTTGCGGGGGAAGTCGCCGACCACGTCCTGGCCGAAGTCGGTGACGACAAGCGGCTTCTCACCGGGCAGGAAGTCGTAGTTCGCCCACGCGGCCGCCGTGGCGGTGCGGGCGGGGCCTGCGGACTCGGCGGACTTTGCGGCCGTGCTGGCGGCCTCCTTCTCCACGGCGACGTCGGCGGGAATGGTCTTCCCCTCCTTGTCGGTGCGCACGACGGTCCGTCCGTCGGCACGCGCCTTGTCGATGCACGCGGTGTCCGTGACCACACATTTCACCACCGTGAGGCTGCCGTCGATGGCTTTGTCGACGACCTCATCGGTCTTGCGGTTGACCGCGTCTTCGGCGCGCTGCTTGGCGCGTTCGGCGGCGCGCTGCTTCAGGCGCTCGCCAAGACTCTGGGCGTGGACCGCGCGTGGGGTGGTGGCCGCGCTCAGCGCGGCGAGGGCGAGCACGGTGATGCGACGTCGCATGAGGGGCGGGGCGGGGATGGAAGCACTCGGGACCGGATGAACTCTAGCCACCGGACGTCGAGTGACGCAGGGCCCGGGCGGTCGGGGGGACGGACGCGCTGGTACGAGCGGACGCGAGTACGCCGTCCGTCAGCGCTCGCGCGACTCGTCACTGCCGCGCAGTGACACCCCGGTTGCTGGCGGGGTATGCAGGACGACGGCGCCCGCGCGCCACGCCCACCCCGAGCTCCGATCCCGCCATGACTCGTCCACTGGTCCGCTCCCGCGCACCGCGTTCCGCGGTACTCGCCCTCGTCTCCGCGCTGGTCCTCGGCGCCTGTGGTGACGGCAGCCCCACCGAACAGCAGCCGAGGGGGGCCGATTCGCTCACCGCGCTGCCGCGCGCCCTGTCGGTCGCCGAACGCGAGGGCATCGGGGCCAACAACCAGTTCGCGCTGCAACTGCTGCGCACGACCAGCGCGGGCGCCACGAAGAACGTGCTCCTCTCGCCGCTCAGCGTGTCGTATGCGCTGGGGCTCACCATGAACGGCGCGGCGGGACAGACGCTCAGCGAAATGCAGCGTACGCTCGGCTGGGGCGCGCGCAGTCGTGACGAGATCAACGTGGCGTACCGCGACCTGCGGACGCTGCTCCCTACGCTCGACAGCCAGGTGACGCTCACCACCGCGAATGGCGTGTTCAGCCGGCAGGGCTTCCCGCCCGACACCGGCTTCGTGCGCTTGGCGCGCGAGTACTTCGGCGCTCCGGTCCAGACCGTGGCCACGCCGCAGCAGCTGTACGACTCGGTGAATGCGTGGGGCGGCCGCGAGACCAAGGGGATGGTGCCCAAGGTGCTCGAGGGGAACGCATCGCCCGACCTCGTCATGATCCTCGCGAATGCGGTGTACTTCGCGGGCACGTGGCGCGACGCGTTCGATGCGAAGAAGACCACGGCGCAGCCGTTCACGCTCGCGACGGGACAGCAGGTGTCGGTGCCCATGATGCAGCGCGAGGACCGCTTCAATGCGTACGCGACGCCGGAGCTCGAGGCGGCCGAACTGCCCTACGGCAACGCGTCGTACAGCATGGTCCTCGTCAAGCCGCGCAGTGGATCGGCGGCGGCGTTGGCGGCGTCGCTCGACACGGCGACGTATCAGCGCATTGTGAGCGGGCTGCGTCCGGTGTCCTCCGGCGCCCAGGTGCACCTGCCGCGCTTCACGGTGCGTGGCTCGCTGGAGCTGAGTGGCGCACTCCGCACGATGGGGATGTCGCGTGCCTTCACCAACGCGGCCGAGTTTCCGCAGCTGGTGCCCACGGCGGCGACGAAGATCTCGTTCGTGCAGCACGGTGTGGCGCTGGAGGTGGACGAAGCCGGCACGCGTGCCGCGGCGGTGACCGCCGTGGGGATTCGGCTCGTGTCGCTGCCCCTCGCCGTCCGCTTCGACGCGCCGTTCGTGTTCTTCATCCGTGAACGACTCAGCGGCACCATCCTGTTTGCCGGCGTCGTGAACGACCCGCGCAGCTGACCAACGGCTGGCGAGGCGCGCGGGCTCTGCGCGCTGGTGGCAGGGGCGGGGGAAGGCGGTAGAATTTCGGGGTCGTCCGGCGGCACGCCCCGTGCGGTGCCGCACTCCCGCCCCCTGTGTCGACTCCCATGCCCGCCAAGAAGGTCACCAAGAAGGTCGCCAAGAAGCCCGCCAAGAAGCCCGCCAAGAAGCTCGCGAAGAAGGTCGCCAAGAAGGTTGTGAAGAAGGCGACCACGAAGGTCGCGAAGAAGGCCGCCAGCAAGACCGAGAACAAGACCAAGCCCACCGCTGCAAGCGTCGCCGACTACATCGCGTCGCGCGCCACGCCGCAGCAGGACGCCGACTGTCGGGCGCTCATCACGCTCCTCGCGCGCGTCACCGGCAAGCCGCCCGCCATGTGGGGGCCGAGCATCGTCGGCTTTGGCAGCTACCACTACACCTACGAGAGCGGCCGCACGGGCGAGGCGCCACTCACCGGCTTCGCCATTCGGGGCCGCGAGTTGGTGCTGTACCTGCTCGGCGACGAGTCGAGCCAGACCGCGCTGCGCGCGAAGCTGGGCAAGCACTCCATGGGGAAGGCGTGCCTGTACTTCAAGCAGCTCGCCGATCTCGACCTGCGCGTGCTCGAGCAGCTCGTGGAGCTCAGCATCGCCGACGTGCGTCGCCGCTACGGCGGCGCCTGAAACGCCATCGCCCGAAACGCACATCGCCGGCTCCGCGCGATAGCGCAGAGCCGGCGATGTGGCGTGTGTCGAACGGCTCCCTTACGGCGTGATGCGCGCCGCCGTCGGGGCGGCCTTCGGGTCCACCATCGTGCGCCGGTCCTTGAGGTGCTGTTCCATGCGCAGGCGCGGCACCCCCTCCTTCATCCACTCGGGGGCGGGCTGGTCCCGCAGCAGCGCATCGAACCACTCGGTCATGCGCAGCGCGTAGTCCTTCTGGTTGGCGGGGCGTGCCAGCCCGTGGTTCTCGCCCACGTACTCGAGCAGCACCACCTCCTTGTTCATCTGGCGGAGGTGGTTGTACCAGGTGATCCCCTGGTTGAAGTCGACGGCGCCGTCACGGTCGTTGTGCAGCACCATGATCGGGCTCGACACGTTCTGCACGAACTTCTGCGGCGAGTTGCGGTCGTAGGCCTCGGGCACGTCGTTCGGGCCGCCGGTGAAGCGTCCCTGGCTCGAGATGAAGATCGAGCCGTCGGTGTTGCCGCTGTTCCAGTAGATCGAGCCGAACATCGACGTCATGTCCGTGAGCGGCGCGCCCGAGACGATGGTCTTGAACACCTTCGTCTGCGTGGCGAGGAAGCTGGACTGGTAGCCGCCCCAGCTGTGTCCCTGCAGCCCCACGCGTCCCGCGTCGACATAGCCCGCGGCGATGGCGGCCTTCACGGCCGGCACCACGCACCACAGCGCCGAGCGGCCGGGATCGTTGATCTTGTAGGCGATGTCGGGCTGCAGGAAGGCGTACCCGCGCGACGTGTAGACGCCGGGGTGCGAGTAGCGCGTCGCGTTGGGCTCGGGGAACACATGCGCGCCCTGCGACAGCTTCTCGTAGATGTACGTGAGCGTCGGGTAGCGCTTCCCCTTCTCGTAACCGGCCGGCAGGAACAGCGCCGCCTGCCGGCGCCCGAGCCCCTGCTCGCAGGTGTAGTCGATGAGCACCATGCCCGGCGACCAGGCGATGTCCTTCGTCTGCGCGCCGATGTCGGTGAGCTTGCGCTCGTTGCGGATGCCATCGTCGGCGGCGTAGAAGTCGGGGGCGTTCTTCACGGTCTGGCGTGAGTACACCCACACGTCGGCATCACGCGCCTTGCGGAAGTCCACCTTCGCATCTTCCCACGTGATGCGCGTCGCGCCGCCCTTCATGCCGTCCACGCGCGCGAGCCCTTCCTTCTTCGTCCACTCGCCGTACGTCTCGAAGTAGAGCGGCTGCGACAGGTCGATGCCGTCCTGCGCGGTGCGCGGGTCGGCGGCCACACGCAACTGGTAGCGGATCTGCTCCTTCTTGCCGTTGCCCGTGAGGTTGAGCGCCGCGCTGGCCGGCCCGTCGAGCGACACACGCCACACATCCCAGTTGTCGCGCACGAGCGCGTACTTGCCATCCTTCGACCAGCCCACGAAGCCACCACCGATGGCGGGCTTCACCTGGTTGTGGTCGTCCTCGTCGTCCCAGAAGATCGCGGGCACACCCTGCGTGATGGTGCGCGTCTGGCCGCTCGCGAAGTCGTACACCTTCCAGTGGCCCATGTCGTAGTAGGCGTACTTCGCGTTGTCGGGCGAGAAGCTGCCGCCACCCTGGCCGGGGAGCTTGGTCTGGATCGCCTTGCGCTCGCCTGTGGCCATGTTCACCGCGTACATGTCGCGGTAGGTGAAGCCGCGGATGCTCGCGTCACGCTCGTAGGCCGAGATGTCGTTGCCCACGGCCCACGTGCCGAGGGGGCCCGTCTGCACGGTGCGCAGCTTGTCGTCGGCCAGCTTGGTGACCTTCTGCGACGTGATGTCGTACACCGCCACGTAGCTGAACGCGCGATCGGCCGCTTCCTGCACCTGCTGCGAGCTCTGGGTGCGCGGATCCTTCCAGTGCCAGAGAATGAGCGACGGCACGTCGGGGCTGGTCTGCGGCGCGGCGGCAATCTGGCCGCCTGCGCCGGCGCCCGGCGCGGGCGCATTCGCTGCAGGTGCGGCACCGCCGCCGCCCGCGGCCGGCTCACGTGGCGGACGCGGCTCGCGCAGCCCGAAGGTGAAGCTGCTGCGCGACCGGTTGAACGTCACGGCGCGGTCGGCGCTGATGACGAGCCCTCCGGTGATGCCGTTCGCCTTCGACGTGACTTCGATGGGGCGCGCATTGAGCGTGGTCGCGTTCGCCCACACGAGGATCGTCGCCAGCTCATCGCCGCTCGCACTGTCGCTCACGAGGCGCATGGCCGAGAGCGCCGCGCTCGAGTCGCCCCACGTCAGGCGGCGATACTGCGCCTTCGCGGCGTCGATCGTGCGCGTGACGCCGGTGTTGAGCTCGCGCAACTGCACGCTGTTCCCCACCTGGTCGGGCGCGCTCACGGCGTACGCGAGCCACGCGCCGTCGTCGGTGAAGGCGAACTCCGACACGTTGGCGATCTGCATGGGCAGGCTGCCCGGCGTGCCAAGGTCGACGAGCTCGAGCACCGACGCGGGGGCCGGCGGGAGACCTGCCGCACCACCACGACCGCCGGCCGCCGCCGCACCCGCGGCAGCCGCGCCACTCGGCACCGCGTGATGAATGGCCAGCCAGTTCGACTTGTCACCGGCGAAACGGTAGGCACGCACACTCTCGAACTCGCGCTTCGACCCGTCGTTCAGGTCGACGATGGCGAGCTTGGGCTGCGCCGCAGGACCAGCCGGCGTGGGAGCAGCACCACCCGCGCGACCCGGCGCGGCGCCTCGGCCGCCACGGCCGGCGTTGGCGCTCGCGTTCACGTTGAACGCGACCCAACGGTTGTTGCCGGAGATCGTCGGTGCGCCACCGCGCCCGCCGCCGCCGACTTCACCGATCGGGAAGCGCATCTCGCGCGCACCCGCTGCGGTGCCGCGTACCACGACATCGCCGTCACCCTCCGTGGGCGCCAGCGTGTAGGCGAACCAGCGTCCGTCGTTGGAGACCGCGGTGCCGCGAATCCCCTTCCACGTCACGAGGTCGTTGAGGGTGAGCTGCCGTCCCACCGACGCGGGCGGTGTCCAGCGGGACACGGCCTCCTTCGTGGTGGCCGCGTACGGCAGGTCCGCGAGCGGGTTGACGGGGGCGGGGGCGGCGTTCGGGGACTGGTTGCCGCGACCGCTGGGCGCGTTCTGCGCCGCGAGCGGTGAGAGACCAGCCAAGGCCGCGACCGCGATGGAGGTGCGGACGAACTGGGAGGCGAGCATGGGTCGACCTGTATTGGAGGGAAGGAGGACCCATGAGCATACTTTCGCTGCGTCACTCCCGCACGTCGCGCACCTGCACGGCCCGACTGAAGGAGAGCTCCAGTACCGGGAGGAGCGCCACTGGTCCCCTCTCGGGGAGGGTCACCGTCACGCCCTCGGGCGACGTGGACCAGCGGACGGGCACATCAGGGTGGCCGAGCACCGCCCCCGCGCGGGGCAGGTCGTGCAGCCCCGGCAGCACGAGCGTGCCACCGGCCCACTCCGTATGGACCAGGTGGAGTGCGCGGTCGGTGCAGGTGATCCGCAGCGGCGCCGGCGTGTCCGTGCCCACGTGGTGGGGCGCGCGCGCGAAGGGCGTGGCGCGCGTGCCGTAGATGGCGCGGCTGTTGGTGCGCATCCACGTCCCGATTCCGGCGAGTCCGGCCAGACTCTCGTCGGGAAAGCGCCCGTCGCCACGCGGACCCACGTTGAGCAGCAGGTTGCCGCCCTTCGACGCCGTCTCGACCAGCAGCGACACGAGCGCCGGCACCGACTTCCACTCCTGGTCGTCCTTCGCGTAGCCCCAGTTGCGGTTCATCGTCATGCACGACTCCCAGTCGGTGCCGGGAAGGCCGCGCTCCGGCACCGTATTCTCCGGCGTGGTGTAGTCGCCACCGCGCCGATAGCCCGGCGGGGCGTCGCGCGGCACCCCGACGTCGATGCGGTCGTTGATGATCACGTCGGGCATGAGGCCTCGGCAGTACGCCTCGAGCTCGAGCGCGGCGGTGTGCGTCCAGGTGCTCTCCCACTGCCCGTCGAACCACAACACCGCGACATCGCCGTAGCGCGTGAGCAGCTCGCGCAGTTGCGCCTTCATGAACGCGAGGTAGCGCGCGAAGTCCGCCCCGGTCGCATCACGCTGCTCCCAGTCGCGTCGCGGCAGGTAGTCCGGGTGATACCAGTCCATGATCGAGTAGTACCAGCCGAGCTTGAGCCCATACCGCCGGCAGGCGCGCGCCAGGTCGGCGCAGATGTCGCGGCGGTACGGCGTGTACCGCACGGTGTAGCGCGACACTGCCGAGTCGAACAGCGCGAACCCTTCGTGGTGCTTGGTGGTGAGCACGACGTAGCGCTGGCCGGCATCGCGCGCCGCGCGCACCCAGGCGTCGGCGTCGAGCGCGACGGGGTTGAAGGTGTCGGCGAGGCGGATGTACGACTCGTGCGGGATCTTCGCGTTGTGGCGCATCCACTCGTGCGCGCCGGTCGGCTTGCCTTCCCACTCGCCACCCGGCTCGGAGTAGAGCCCGAAGTGGAGGAACATCCCGAAGCGCGCGTCGCGCCACCACGCCATGCGGTCGGCAGCGGGCGGCTGCGTCGTCAACCGGGCCAGCGGTGACGCGTACGGGCTGGCGGCCAGCGCGGCGGTCCCGCCGACGCAGTGCGCCAGGAAGTCGCGACGATGCATGAAGTGACGGCTGGGGCGGCGCGCAGTGCTGCGGAGGTCGGCCGAATTTACAGGTGCGCCGAGGAGGGCGCATCGGCGCGCGGCGCCCCTGGGTCGCGCGCACGCCACGCCGTCGGCGTCATGCCCACCCGCGCCCGGAAGGCGGCATTGAAGCGCCGGACGCTGCCGAATCCGCTCTCGCGGGCCACGCTTGCGATGCTCCGCGACGGATCGGCGAGCAGTGCGGTGGCCGCACGCAGGCGTGCTTCCGCCGCCACGCGCGCCGGTGTCGTGCCGTGGGCCTGCTGCAACGCGCGGCGCACGTGCCGGTCGCTCACGCCCAGCGACGAGGCCAGTTGCTGCACCGTCTGCGCGCGCAGCGCACCAGCCGCGATGCGCTCGATCACCGCGTCGGCCAGCCGGTGCACCGCCGCGCCGGGCGCGTGTGACGACGCCTCCTCGGGACGACACCGACGACAGGCGCGGTAGCCTGCGGCCGCCGCCTCTGCCCACGTGGGGAAGAAGCGTCGATGCTGCGGGTGCGCCAGTCGCGACGGACAGGACGGTCGGCAACACACCCGCGTGGACGAGAGCGCCACGACGAACACGCCGTCGTACGCAGAATCGCGTGCGTCCACGGCGCGATGCCACTCACGATACGGGCTGCGGGCGATCTCTTCGTCACGTCGCATGACGGAAAGCTAGAACGGGCGAACGCGGGCGGTCTAGCCAGTTTCGGACATGGAAGTCAAACGCGCCGCGCCGTCGAAACCCGTCGTGGTCGGAGACGGTATGTCGCTCGAGTTCACGGTGCGTCGCGTGCTGCCTCTACCTCTCCGATCATGCAACTCCCAATCGTACCTCCGCCACTCGCGGCCTTGGCGTGTCTCGCGGCGTCGCTGGCGCTGCCAGCCGCCGTCCACGCGCAGTCGCCCAGGACCGCGGCACCCGCCTCACCGATCACGGCGTCATCGCTCGACAGCCTCATCGACACCGCCATGCAGGAGGCCGGCATCATGGGCTTCTCGGCGGCCGTCATCGTCGATCGCCGCGTGGTGTGGATGAAGGGCTACGGCCACGCCGACTGGCAGCGCCGCGTGCCCTTCACACCAACGACCTCCGCCAAGATCGCGTCGATCACGAAGCCGTTCGTGGGCGTGGCGATGATGCGTGCGGTGCACGAGGGCACGCTCCAGCTCGATGCCGACATCAACCGCTACCTGCCGTTCCGTGTGGTGAACCCGTTCACGCCCGACGCCCCCATCACCCTGCGGCACCTCGCTACCCACACGTCGGGCATCACCGACCGGTGGGCGGTGTATCGCGACAGCTACCGCTTCGACGGCGTGCCGGGTGAGACGCTGCATCGCTTCCTGCACAGCTACTTCACGCCCGGCGCGCCGCACTACGCACGCGAGAACTTCCTGGATGCCCGACCGGGCGCGATGCGCGCCTACTCCAACATCGGCGCCTCTCTCGCCGGCTACATCGTCGAGCGTGCCGTGGGGGAGCCACTGCAACGCTACATTCTCCGCCACATCGCGACGCCCCTGCAGCTCACGGGCACCGGCTGGTCGGCGCGCGACATCCGGGGTGTGGTGTCGACGCCCTTCGTCTCTCTGGGCGGTTTCGCAGTCCCGATTCCGCAGTACGCGGTCACCACCTGGCCGGATGGCGGCTTGCTCTCGAGTGTGGCCGACCTGTCACGCTTCTTCATCGCGATGCTGAACGATGGTGTCGTCGACGGCGTGCGCATCCTCGACGCGGCCAGCGCCGCAGAAATGCGACGCTTCCAGTTCACCGACGCCAACCACCCCGCCAACTACCCCGCCACCGAGGGCAACTCCGGGCTGTTCTGGCGCACGAAGCTCAACGGGGAGCGGGTGGGACATGGCGGCAACGACCCGGGTGTCGAGGCGGAGATGCAGGCGACGCCCGCCGGCGATCTCGCCGTGGTCTACCTGTCGAACACCTCGCTGGGTGGCCCCGAACGTCGTGCAACCTCAAACATCCTCGACGCCCTGTGGCGCTACGGGGCCCAGCAGCGCGCGTCGCGCGCACCCTGAGCACGTGCGGTGCACCGTTCGCGCGTGCGCACTGCCCAGGTGATCAGCGCGAGCCGAGCAGGCGGTCGACGTGCGCGCACGCGGTGGCGAACCGCTGCGCCCACGTGCCGTGGATCACCACGTATGGTGCGCCGAGTCGGGTGAGCGTCGCGACGAACAGCGCGTGCACCTCGTCCCGCCGGTCGCCGCGATCACGCACGCCGTCCGCCACCCACGGCACGTCGATGTCGAGCAGCAGGTACAGGTCGGCGCGACGCGCGCGGGCGGCCGCCTCGATGTGCGCGAGACACTGCCCCGTGTAGTGATGGCAGTAGGTCACGGTGCTCAGGAGGTCGGTGTCGTAGACCAGCAGCGGGCGCCCTTCGTGTGTTGCCTGGGCGATGGCCGCGTCTTCGGCGGCAATCTGTCCCTGCGCCAGCATGTCGTGATCGCGCGCGTCGATCGGGCGCCCGAGCTGTGCGACCAGCGTGCGCGCGAACTCCGGAGCGAGCGGTGCGCCGTAGTGCGCGGCCAACTGCGCGGCGAGCGTCGTCTTGCCGGTGGATTCGGAGCCGGTAACGACGACGCGGAGGAGGGGGGCGACGATCTTCCGCCCTTCTGCCTGATTCCTCCCTCCTGCTTCCTGCTCCCTTCTGTTCATGGGTGTAGCTCTTAGGAGGCAGGAGGCAGGGAGGAGGATGCAGGGGGCAGGTGCGACGTGCTCCGCCTCCACTGCACATACCCCAGCGTCGCCAACCCGAGGAACACCGCGTACAGCACCGCGGTGAGCGGCAGGCCGCGACTCACGAACACGCCGACGTACACCACGTCGACGGCGATCCACAGCAGCCAGTTCTCGAGCAGCTTGCGCGTCATCATCCACTGCGCGACGAGGCTGATGGCCACCAGCGCGGCGTCGAGAAACGGCAGCTTCGCGCCGGGAATGCGCTGCGTGATGAGGGCGAGCGTGATCCACGTCGTCACGGCCACGGCGCTCACCCAGGTCCACGTGCGGCGCGTCGTGCGTGTCACCACCACGGGTGCATGGTCGGTGCCGCCACGCAACCAGTGCCACCAGCCGTACAGCGACAACGTGAAGTACACGCCCTGCAATCCCGTGTCGGAGTACAGGCCGGTGCGCGCGAACACGACCATGTAGAACACGGCGTTGAGCACGCCCAGCGGCCACGCCCAGACGCTCTCCCGTGTGACCAGCCAGACGTTGAGCACGCCAGTGACAAAACCTGCAGCCTCGGCGCACGAGCTGCCGTGGGCGGTGAGCCACGCGCAGGTGGCGTCGAGCGCCGGGATGTCGGCAAGGCCGGCGAGGCTGGTCATGCAGCGCAAAGCTAATTAGGGTTCGGGCACATGACCGGGGTGCCGGCGCCGCATGTGTGCGTCGGCTGAGAGAGTCCCGTAGAACCTGATCCGGTTCGTACCGGCGTAGGGAGTCCAATCGATGCCGTGCCACACGCACGCGTGCCTCGGGCACGCGCGGCGCCAGGCTGCGTTCTTCGCAGCCGCGCTCTCCTCGTTGCTGCTCGCAACGCCCTCCACATCCCTGCCCGCGCAGGCCCGCGCCGACTCCGCCAAGGCCGATTCGGCGAGAGCCGATTCGGCTGCCCGCCGCATCGAGGGCGTGCTGGTGCAGGCCATCCGCGCCGGCAGTGATGCGCCCATCGCCCAGACGACCATCACCAAGGACGTGATCCGGCAGCGGCACTTCGGGCAGGACGTGCCCATGCTGCTCATGAACGCCGCGCCCAGCCTTGTGGCGCACACGGAAACCGGCACGCAGTGGGGGTACAGCTACCTGCGGCTCCGCGGGCTCGACCAGACGCGCATCAACATCACCATCGACGGGGTGCCGCTCAACGACCCCGAGGACCAGGTGCTGTACTTCGCCAACTTCGCCGACCTCATGGCCAACGTGCAGAGCGTGCAGGTGCAGCGCGGTGTGGGCACGAGCACGGCGGGCACCGCGTCGTACGCCGGCTCCATCAACTTCGAGACCACGCCCGTCGCGCGGCGCGGCGCGAGCGGTGACGTGCAACTGCAGCTCGGCTCGTTCGGTGCACAGCGTGTGAGTGCCGGCTTCCACAGCGGGCTGTCGAACGGGTTCGCCGCCTACGGCCGCGTGAGTGCCCTCCGCACGAACGGCTATCGCGACCACAGCGGCGTCATGGGACGCTCGGCGTTCCTCGGCGCCGGGTGGTTCGGCGCACGGGACATCGTCAAGCTCACGGCGCTGGTGGGGCTGCTGGCCGATACGCTCAGCTACACCGGCGCGACGCGCGAGGAGCTGGCGGTGAACCGCCGCTACAATCCGCTCGACCCGAGTGAGCGCGACAAGTTCGGGCAGCAGATGGTGTCACTGGCGTGGTCGCACGCCTTCGCAGGCGGCAGCACGGTGAACACCACCGTGTACCGCAACAGCGCGGCTGGCAGCTACGACTATGTCGATGGCAGCGACCGCTACCGCTTCAACCTCGCGCACTGGTGGTACGGCGCGACGAGCGCGCTCAACCTCGAGCGCGGCGCGTGGCGGCTGCACACGGGGGTGAACGCCAACACCTACGAGCGGGCGCACCGCGGCTACTTCCAGCCCAGCACCACGCTGTACGACAACAGCGGCGAGAAGCAGGATGCCAGCGCCTTCGCCAAGCTCTCGCGCACGGCAGGGCGGGCGACGTGGTTCGCCGACCTGCAGGGGCGCGTGGCGCGCTTCGGCTACAACCCCGACGCCAACGCCGGCATCGCCGCGCGCGACATCACCTGGCGCTTCTTCAACCCGCGTGGCGGCGTGACCGTGGCGCTGTCGCCCGGGGTGCGCGCCTTCGGCAGCATCGGCGTCACCAGCCGCGAGCCGGCGCGCAACGACCTCCTGGCCGGCGACGACGACCTCAATGCCGGCAACGTGGCCGACTACGGCGACTTCACACGCGTCAAGCCCGAGCGGCTGCGCGACACCGAGCTCGGGCTGTCGCTCACGCGGCGTGCGCTCGACCTGTCGGCCAACCTGTACAGCATGGACTTCACCAACGACATCGCGCGCATCGGCGCGCCGACGGCGTCGGGATCCATCCTGCGGCGCAACGTGGGGGCCAGCTACCGGCGTGGCATCGAACTGGACGTGGCCTATCGCGGCCTCGCGCGCGTGGTGCTGGCCGGCAACGCCACGTGGAGCGACAATCGCATCCGGCAGTTCACCGACTCGTCGCGTGGCGCACCGGTCGTGCGCCGCAATGTGGAGCCGCTGCTCACCCCGCGCTTCCTCAGCACGCACCGCGTCGAGTTCCACCCCGATGCGCGCGCCATGGTGAGTGTCGAGGGGCGCTACCAGAGTCGCGCCTTCCTCGACAACACCTCGAGCGCCGACCGCGTGCTCCCCGACTACTACACGCTCGACGCCACGGCGCGCTACACCGTGGGGCAGGCCACGCTCACCGTGCGCGGCCAGAACCTCGGCGACACGCAGAAGTTCGGCAGCGGCGCGGTGTCGTCGTCCGGGCGGGTGCGGTACTTCGTGCTGCCGGCGCGGGCGGTGTTCGTGACGCTGGGGTGGGGGTTCTAGTCGCGTAGCGGCTGCGCGCGGCCGCTGGATTGGAACTGCTGCACGCGAAGGCGCGAAGGGGAACTGCTGCACGCGAAGGCGCGAAGCCGCGAAGGGTAGGCTGGGGCATGTCAGTGGGCGATCCTGCACATGTCGGGTCCCCTTCGCGTCTTCGCGCCTTCGCGGCTTCGCGTGCAGCAGTTGAACCGTACCGGCCTGGCGGCACCGTTCGCCAAACCAACCGCCGCACAGTAGCGTAGTCGCATGCGCCTCCTCGCCGCCGCCGCACTCGCCTTCGTCGCCACGGGTCTCCACGCCCAGCCCCTCCGCCCGCGCGTCGACGCCTGGCGTCGTGCGCACGAGCGGGAGATCCTCGACGAGGCGTTTGCGCTGCTCGCGATCCCCAACGTCGCCAGCAACCAGGACGACATCGCGAAGAACGTCGCGTTCCTCACGGCCGCCTTCGCCAAGCGTGGCGTCACCCTCGAGGCGCTGCGGGCGCCGAGTGGCGGGAGTCCGGCGCTGTATGGCGAACGCCGCGTGCCCGGCGCCACGCGCACCGTGGTGTTCTATGCGCACTACGACGGCCAGCCCGTGGCGGGCGGCGGGTGGGACCTCGATCCGTTCACGCCGCGGCTCAGCCGCTATCGCAACAGCGTGGCCACCGAGCAGGTCCCGCTGCCGGCGCCGGGCGACACGGTGGACCCGGAGCTCCGCATCCGCGCGCGGTCGGCCAGCGACGACAAGGGCCCCATCGTCGCCATGCTCGCCGCGCTCGATGCGTTGCAGGCGCTGCAGCAGCCGGCGTCGGTGAACGTCAAGTTCTTCCTCGAAGGCGAGGAGGAGGCGGGTTCCGCGCACCTGGGTGAGTTGCTGCGCACGCACAAGAACAAGCTGTCCGCCGACGCGTGGCTCTTCTTCGATGGCCCCGTGCATGTGAGCGGCCGTCCGCAGATCGTGCTCGGCGTGCGCGGCGTGATGGGCGTCGACATCACGTTCCACGGCCCGTCGCGGGCGCTGCACAGCGGACACTACGGCAACTGGGCGCCCAACCCCGCCGTGCTGGCCGCGCAGTTCGTGGCCGGCATCCGCGATGCGAACGGCACCATTCGCATTCCCGGCTTCTACGCCGATGTGCCCCCCATCAGCGCGGCCGATCGGGCGCTGGCGCGGGCCATCAGTGTCACCGACGATTCGGTGCGGCGGTCGCTGGGGCTGTCGCGTACGGAGGCCGGCAACGCACCGCTGGGCGAACGCATCATGCGCCCCGCGCTCAACGTGCGCGGCATCCGCGCCGGCAATGTCGGCGGCGGTGCGGCCAACGCCGTGCCCACCAACGCGACCGTCTCGCTCGACTTCCGGCTCGTGCCCAACCAGCAGCCCGCGCGCATCCGCCGGCTGGTGGAGCAGTACCTCACCGCGCAGGGATACACCCTCACGCGCGACCCCAACGCCGCCGCCACCAGCACCGATCGCTCGCGCCTCGTGAGCATGGTCTGGGACGAGGGCTACACCAGCGTGCGCGTGCCGAGCACGCTGGCGTCCGTACAGGCCGTGAAGCGATTGATGACGAAGGCATACGGCACGGAGCCCTTCACCCTGCCCATCCTCGGTGGCTCACTGCCGCTCTATCATTTCGTCGAGCAGCTGGGCGCCACCGTGATCACCGTGCCCACGGTCAATGCCGACAACTCCCAGCACGCCCCCAACGAGAACCTGCGCGTGCAGAACCTCTGGGACGGCATCGCGCTCATGGTCGAGCTCATGAGCGGGCTGGGACGGGAGTGGCCGGGGGTGGTGAAGTAGCCGTCGCCGCCGCCCCGACGCTACCGCGCCACCGCCGCCCGCTCCAGCGTCGCCTTGCCCGGTGCGCGCACCCAGTTGAGGTACACCACGCCGCCGGGCCCGAAGCCCACCAGCGTGCGATCCTTGGGCAACTGCACGCGCTCGACGATCTGCCCCTCGCGGTTCACCACGTCGTACACGAGCCCGCCATCCTTCGCGTCCTTCGACGTGCTGGGCAGGATCCACACGCGCCCTTCAGGGTCGGCACGCACCTGCCCGCTGCGCACGGGCGGGTAGAAGTCGGGCAGATCGGCGGGGTCCACCACCTCCTGACTGCGCGGCATCGAGAACTGACTCGGCGGCATCGGGGGCAGCTTCGCGACACGATCGGCCTCGGCCCGCTTCACCGAGTCGATGATCGCTTGCTTGTCCTCCTTGGTGATGCGCCGCCAGTCGAACGGCATGCGCGGGCTGCTGGTGAGCTTCCCGTCGGGCGACAACCAGTCCATGTGGTAGTCCTGCCCGCGCACGATGGCGATGGTGCCGTCGGGAAGCAGCGTCCACTCGTCCGATGAGGGCAGGGGATGGATCATGCCCATCGTATACATCATGTTGGACGTCTGCACCGACACCATCTTGGTGGGCGCGATCTTCAGGAAGACGACCGAGTCCACCGAGCGCTTGTCGAAGTCCATGCGCATGATGGGCGCCGAATCGGGCTCGGCAATGACACGTCGCGACGACGTCGCCGTCATCTCGAAGGCCTGGAACGGATTGCGACGCTGGCTGCGATAGAGCAGCCGCCCCTTGGGGTCGAACGCCGAGGCGCCGGCGCGCGCGCTGCCGATGAAGAAGAGGTCGTTCGCGCGCACGGGGGCCATCACGCGCGCGAAGTTGCCGTTGCCGTCGATGACCAGGAACGCCTGCGAGTCGAGGTCGATGAACAGCGTGGAGTCGCCCACGTACGGGATGAGCGATCCGCCGGTGGCGCGCAGGCCGTACGCATTGGGCGAACGGCTCGAGGTGTCGGCAATGATGCGCGCGTTGCGGAGCGTGCGGTCGTACACGACGAGCTGCCGCTTGCTCACGTCGTTCACGATCACGCTGCCGTCGCGCAGGTGCCGCACCGCCGACACATCCATGAGCGTGGTGGTGTCGCCAGTCTCCTGCACCATGAGCTGTCGCACCGGAATGGGCGCGCGCGGCGTCACCGGGCGCACGTCGAGCGAGTCCTGCGCGGCCAGCGGGGCCATGCCCGCCGCGCCGGCCACCACGGCACACGTCGTGGCCAGGCGCAGCACGCCGCGGGCCGGACGATTCAAGGAAGTCGTGATTCGCATGGGAGGCTCAGAAGAAGAAGACGGCGAACTCGCCACCGCTCTGGCCGGAGCGCAGCAGTTCGAGATAGCGAGGCTCGAGCATCTGCACGATGCTGCTGTTGAGCACGCGCAGTTGCCCCTTCGTGAGCATCTTGCGCACGTTGGGCACCGCGGCAATGAGGTAGTCGATGGCCGCCACGCGCGCCTCCACCAGGCGCCGCTGCGCCTCCGTGCGATCGTACTCCTTGGGGAGGGCCGCGAGATACTTGGCGGCCGGCGTCCACGCCGAGTCCACCAGCCGCGTGAAACGCCGGCTCATGGTGGCCAGGCTGTCGGCCTGCGAGCGCGAGAGATGGATCTGCTCGCCCACCTGCAGCAGGCGCGACATGACGTTCGGGAACAGGCTGGGCGACATCTGCCGCACCTGCGCCTCGGTCATCTTGACGCCGGTGCGCGTGCGGCCGCGCGCCAACTGCTGGCTGAGGTTCTGCCAGTCGCGCGTGGGCGCGAGGTCGACGCGCACCTGCATGGTGAGGATGGCCGGCGAGCGTGACGTGACCTGCTGCACCGACGTCGCGCCGAAGCGCTGGTTGACGTCGTAGCGGAACTTGCCCGTGGCCGGGTCGAAGCCGCGCACATACAGCAGCGACTGGTCGACGAACGGCACCTGCCCCCACCCCTTGAGCTTGCGCTCGCCGTTCACGAGGAGGTCGGCCGCCGCCAGCGGGTTGGACAGCGTGAAGGTGAGCGACGTGCGCTGCGGCAGGCGGATGCGGTTGGGGTTGAGCGTGATGCGCAGCGTCGTGTTCCCCGCTGTCCACGGCCCCACGCAGCTGTTGCGGTCGGCCAGCGTGCCGAGCTGGCGCCGCAGGCAGTCGCGCGCGGCCTTCGAGCCGCCGTCGAGGAGCTGCTGGATCCCCGCCGACAGCGCGGCGTCGGTGCCGGCGCCCGGCGCGAACACATAGGCACGATCATTGGCGCGTCCATCGCCGTTCACGTCGCCGGCAATCATGGGCGTGAAGCGCTGCCCGCTGCTGAGCCGGCCGTTCCACGAGATGGTGGCCACGTTCCACGCGTTCCAGTTGAACGTGTAGCTCAGGTCGTGCCGTGGCGCCGCACCGGTGTTCCACGCGATCGCGAGCGGGTCGCCGGCGGTGTTGCTGAAGCCGCGGTACTGCTGCGTGAGGTACAGGAAGTTGTAGCCCACCGACCAGGTGAAGCTGGTCTGCGTGAAGTTCATGGGCGACAGGTTCACGCTGAGCTGCCCGGTCTGCGAGCGCAGGTCGGAGCGCTGCTCCGAGACGGCATTGAAGGCCGTGTTGATGCGCGCATCGCGCGACGCGATGAGCCCGGACAGCGGGTCGATGCTGCCGGGCGCGACGTACACCGGACGCCCCGCCTCACCGGCCAGCGCGAACTGCACCTGCGGTCGGAAGTTGAGGTCGGCGAAGTCGGGCTGGTGCAGGTTGAGCGCGTACTGCCCGTTCGCGTTCAGGCTGAACCGATTGCCCAGGATGAGCCCCTGCCAACTGAGGTTCGTGCGCCACGTCTGCTCCTGGCGGTAGTTGCCGGAGAACAGCGTCACACCGGGCGCACTGTTGGCGAACAGCGAGCCACCCGTGCCGTCGGCGCACTGCTGCGCTGTCGCGTCGGGGTTGGCCAGGAGCTGCGTCCAGTCGATGATGGGCGTGGCGGTGCCGGTGCACACCAACTGCTGCTGCGACGACGGCAGGCCGGTGTTGGTGAGCGCTCCCTGTACGAGGTCGGGACCGCGCATGTTCTGGAAGAGCCCGATGCCGCCGCGAATGGTCGCCCGCGGGCCGGGGAAGAAGCCGTCGGCGAACGCGATCTGCGGCGCCGTGCCCATGAGCCACGAGAAGCCCACGCGCGGGCTCACGTACACTCGGTTGGGCACGCGCGCGTTGGACACGCCGAAGGCCTGCGCCACGGCCGCGTTCTCGGCCGGCCGGTCGAGGAAGACGTTGCCGTCGAGGCGCACGCCGTACTGCATCTGCAGGTCCTTCGTCGGGCGCCACGCGTCGCCGAGCGCGAGCGCACCCACCACCGCGCGTCCACCCTGCGACACCGCGTTGAGGTTGCGCGTGAAGCTCGAGGGGCGCCCCGCCGCCAGGTCATCCAGCGACTGGTAAGTGTAGCGCCCGAACAGGTTCTGCGCGCGCTCGGTGTGCGTGTCATCGAGGCGCAGCTCGGTGATGAGCTTGAGGCGATGCTGGTTGTTGTCGCTGATCCACGACAGCATGTTGCGCCCGCTGAACGACATCTGCCGCGTCGTGCCCGCGTTGACGCCACCGCCGAACGTCAGGTTGCGCGTGGCGTTGGTGCCGTCGTCCAGCGCCGAGGTGACCAGCACGCTGCCGCTGGGCAGGTCGAGGAACGGATCGGTGCGGTTGCTCGACGCCGACGCGCTGATCATCGACTCGGTGAGCACGCCGTTGTTGAAGTAGTTGGTGTGTCGCAGCTGCGTGCCGCCGCCCAGCGACCGCGACTCCGACAGCGCACTCGGCGCCTGCAGCGCGAAGGCCGACTGCGGCCCGGCGTCGGTGAAGTTGCCGTTGAAGGCGATGTTGAAGGCGTGCCCGCTCGTCGGGCTCTTGGGCGCCCAGTCGAGCGTGCCCAGCAGGGAGGCGTTGGTGCGCGGCGAGGTGCGCCCCACGCCGCCGGTCGCGAGCGGCACGCCCAGGTTCTGCAGGATGGCGCGCAACCGCTGCGCCGAGTCGGCCGCCATGCCGTTCGTCTGGAAGAGCGTGGGCGTGGCCGTGAGCAGCGTGGGGAGCCGCGTGTCACGCCGGTCGAACTGGAAGGACACGTTGTAGAAGTCCTTGTCCATGACGATGGGCCCCGACGCGCGCCCGCCGATGGAGGCGAACGAGTAGTTGGACGCACGCCCCACCACGTCGTTCCACTGGGTTTGCGGCGCGTTGAACACCCCGCTCAACGACCGACCGATGTAGTTGCTGCCCGAGTTGGTGGTGATGGCCACCTGCGCGCCGCTGAAGCCGCCGTTGGCCACGTCGTAGCCCGTGCGCACCTGCTGCCCCACCGAGGCGTCACGCGGAATGTTCGAGAGCCCCGCCTGCTGCCCGTTGAGCGAGGCGTTATTCTGCGACGGATCGAGGCCGAAGATCGAGAACCGATCCGGGTTGCCATCGACACCGGGAATGAGCTGCACACCGGGAATCGAGGCCGCGAGGGCCGCCAGGTTGCCGGCCTGGTCGGGAGGCAGGCTCGAGGTGCCCACATAGCGATCGCCGCCGGTCACGTCGCCCATGAAGTCCTGCCGCGGCGGCGGCTGGCGCGCGGCGTTGGCGGTCGTCTGCACCGCCTGCAACTGCTGCACGTTCGACAGCTTCATGTCGGCGATGAGCACCTCCTCGTCGGCCACGCGCTTGATCTCGATGCGCTGCGGCTGGAAGCCGATGGCCGCATACGAGATCCAGTAGTCGCCCTCACCATTCGGATAGGTGATCGAGAAGCGTCCGTCCTTGTTGGTGCGCGTGCTCTTCGTGATGCCACCGAAGTACGACACCGCCGTGATCTGCACATTCGCGATCGGCGTCCCTTCGGGGCTCGTCACGCGGCCGCGAATGACATCGGCCTGCTGCTGCGCCGCGAGCGGCTCGGCCAGCGGCGGCGCGAGGGAGAGCATTGTCGACAACAACAGGGCAGCGAAAACCCGGAGGCGTGGCACAGACACAGGCGACCTCAATGGCGGCGGGGGCAGGCGGGAGACACTGGGACGAAAGGCGACACATGATCCCAGGCGACTGCGCCAGGGACCGGGCAGCGTACCCCGGGACCGGTGGCGTGATCCACGCCACGGTTGACACCGGGTCGAGCGGGAGGGTTGGTTCTGGCGCAACCCTACGACATGCAATGCCGCGACGCAGCAGAGCTGACATGAGACTTCGATTACGGTTTCGTTGCCGTTCGATGACAGGCGTCGCGGCCTGTGTCCTCGGGCTGTGCGGTCCGACGGCGAAACCGGCGCGCGCGTTAATGACACGCGTGGACGTGCACGGTCTCGCCGCTGTCGCAACGCAACCCGCGGTCGACGTCACCGGCATCGTGCGCGACGCGCTCTCCGGGCAGCCCATCGCCGGTGTGCGGTGACAACGCGCTTCCAGCTCGGCTCGACACCGTGCCATCGAACTCCCTGATGAGGCGCATGCTGTTGCCGGTCGCAGTCGCGGTGCTTGCCGTGGCCGTCGCCGCACCCGCCGCCCGCGCGCAGGACGTGCGCCCGCTGCGCGGCGTCGTGTTCGATTCGCTGCGTCAGGCACCCCTGGCCGAGGCGGTCGTGCGGGTGCGCGGGAGTACAGGGTTGGCCACTACCGATGCGCGCGGTCGGTTCCGGTTCGACAGCGTCGCGGCGGGTGCGGTCGTGCTCGAGGTGGAGCATGCCCTGCTCGACTCCATCGGCCTGTTCACGCTGGCGGCACGCGTGCAGCACGATGGGCGCACGGAACATCGGCTCGGGGTGCCGAGCTTCGCGACCATTGCCCGTCCCGTGTGCGGACGCGCCGTGGGAGCGGACAGCGCGTTGTTGTACGGCGCCGTGCTCGACGCCAACGGCGGGCCCGCGGGTGGTGCCGCGGTGGCCGTGTCGTGGCTCGCCGTGCAGCGCACCACCGACGGCAAGCTGGGGCAGCAGCGGCTGACCTACGCCACTACCGCCGACTCGCTCGGCCGCTTCGCCGCCTGTGGGCTGCCGGCCGACGAACCGTACACGCTCGATGTGCGGGCCGCCGGCGCCGACAGCGGGCGCCGCGTCGTGCTCACGCTGCCCGCGCAGGCCGCACGGGTGCTGCGTCACGAGGTCATGCTGCCGGCGTCCGCCGTGGACGCTACCGACAGCGTCGTCACCGTGACCGGCGTGGTGCGCGGTACCGTGCGCGGCCTGCAGGGCGAGGCCATCGTCGGCGCGCGCGTAAGCGGCGACGAGGTGCCCGAGGTGCTCACCGACTCCGCCGGTCGCTTCTTTCTCCCGCGCGTCCCCACCGGGTCGCGGCAGCTCGAGGTTATCGCGCTGGGGCGCACGCCGCAGTCGCGGCTGGTGCAGGTGCGTGCGCGCGACACGCTGGAGGTGGCGTTCACGCTCGAGCGCGTCACCACGCTGGCGGGCGTGCGCACCGAGGCAACGGTCGTCGGTGAACTCGTACGCGGCTACGAGGAACGTCTCCGCACCGGACTTGGCCGCTTCCGCGACTCCGTGGAGCTGGCGCGCATGCCCAGCATGGCCTCGGCGTTCGACGGCCTGCCCAACCTCATCGTCCGCCGAGGTGCGGGCGGCTTTGGCCTGCAATTGCGCACGACCCCGTCCATCGCCACCGGCGTCACCACCTGCGCGCCGCGCGTGTTCATCGATGGGCGCCCCGACGACATGCAGCAGCTCAATCTGCTCCAGCCGCGCGATATCGCGTGGGTCGAGGTGTACACGCGCCCCGGCCTCATCCCGATCGAGTTCATGGAAGGGATCCAGAACCGCGCCTGCGGCGTCGTGGTCGTCATGACCAAACGGAAGCTCGGCCGCTGACGCGCGCGCGGGCCCCTCAGCGCGCGTCGGTGCGCTCGCCGGCGGCGCTCTTCCCCATCCGGCACCGGTCGCTGCAGTAACGCACCTGGTCCCAGTCGCGCGCCCACTTGCGGCGCCAACTGAACGGGCGGCCGCACCGGGCGCAGAGCTTGTCGGGGTGACCGGCCACCCCACGCTCACGGGGGCGGCGGCTCTCGCGTTTGGGACTCACCGCTCCCGAACTCCCGAGCGCGGGTGCACCGTTCCCGCATGAACGCCCCGCACGATCCGGCCAACTACCCCCCGGGAGTCGACCTCCTCTGGAGCGACTACCGCAAGACCGAGGAGCTGGGGACGCTCCGGCAGGTCGCGCGCTCGCTGGCGGCGGAGACCAACCCGGAGCGCCTGGTGCAGACGCTGTGCGAGCTCAGCATGGTGCGCGGGCGCGCGAGTGGCGCCGCAGTGAGCGAATTGAGTGGCGATAATGGCGTGTATGTCGCCTGCTCAGGGCGCACCCAGCCTCTCCTGGGCATGTCCTTCCCGCTCGAGGGCACCTTCACCGGACGCGTCGCCGCCGAACGCCGCGCCATCACCGTCGACGACCCGTCCCGCAGCTCCGCCTTCTTCGCCGCCCTCCTCCCCTCACTCGGCATTGGCCCCATCCTGCTCGTCCCGCTGGTCGCCAACGACGAGCTCCTGGGTGTGCTGTCGGTCAGTCGAGACCAGGGGCATCCCACCTTCGACGAGGTGGACGAGGAACGACTCGGCGTCATGGCCGACCTCGCCGCGCTGGCCCTCTGGAAAGCCCGCCTGCTCGAAGAGGCTCGCTCCGCCGATGCCGCAAAGACCAGTCTTTTAGCGACACTATCGCACGAGCTTCGCACTCCTCTCGCGGCACTGGAGGGGTATGGCGAGATCCTCGAAGACGAGATCCTCGGCCCCCTCTCCCGCGAACAGCGCGACGTGGTCACCCGACTCCGCACCGTCGGGCGGCACCTCGGCAGCCTCATCGAGGACATCCTCACCTATGCCTCCCTCGAGGCCGACCGGCTGGCCGTGCGCGACAGCGACGTGCGCCTGGATGAGCTCGCCGACTCGCTGCACCCCTTCCTCGAGCCCCTCGCCCGCGAGAAGGAGCTCGCCTTCGCCATCGAGCTCGAACCCGGCCTGCCCACCCTCCGCACCGACGAGGCCCGGGTCCGGCAGATCCTCCTCAACCTCTGCCAGAACGCCATCAAGTTCACCGAACAGGGCGAGGTGACCGTGCGCCTGTCACGCGGCTCCCCCACCGCCGACGGCGTCGCCACCGTGCGCGTCGCCGTGAAGGACACCGGCATCGGCATCGCCCCCATCAATCTCCAGCGCCTCTTCCGCCCCTTCTCGCAGATCGACGAGCACGGCACCGGACGACACCGCGGCACCGGCCTCGGGCTCTACATCGCCCGCAGTCTCGCCACCCGGCTCGGCGGACGCATCGAGGTGGTCTCGCGCCCCGGCGACGGGTCGACGTTCACACTGGTGCTGCCGGAGCGACACTGAACCTCGACCGCCCTGCGTTCGACGGGCCCCATGCGCGCTCGTCCGCGCAGAGCGACTGCTGTGGCGCGCGTCAGGGCGCGCGAATGACCGACGCGACCTCGACCACGCGGAAGCCGCCATGCGACTCGAACAGGTGCCGCAGGATGGGCACGTGGCCCGCGCCGATCACGATCACCACGCGTCGTTCGCGGAAGTCCATCCAGCGCAGGGCCTTGCCGAAGATCATGACGTTGCGGCGATACCAGTCGGCCACCAGCTCGGCGCCGGCACGATTGACGCCCGCCGTGTCGGAGAGATCGGTCGCCACGAAGCCGATGCGCGGGTACCGGCTGATGTACCCCGCGTGGTCTGCCACGCGGTAGGCCGGACTGTTCAGATAGCGCAGGAAGGCCGGCAGTGACTGCGACAGGCGCAGCGCGTCCGAATCGACTTGCTCGTAGAAGCCACGGTAGGTGAACGGTGCGCCACCGTCGAGGATGTGCTCCTGCTGCAGCTGCTGCGCGACCTCGACCGTGCGCGCGCGCAGGGCTCCGAAGCGACCGGGGTGATCGATGAGATACGTGCGGGGGTGCCCGAGTCGTGCGGCCGTGCGCACGCCGAGCTGATAGACCTCGTTGCGGCGCGCGAGGGCACCATCGCGGCGGTGGAGCAGGAGCAGCGAGTCGGCCAACGCCTGATTGAACTCTGGCTGCCACTCGAGGAACACCTTGTCGGGTGCCCATTCCACCAGCGCATCGACCACCTGGCTGACCTCCGCCGCGCGGGGCGCGCGCAGCACGTCATAGGTGAGCGTATCGACCTGCGCGAAGTGAAACGTGCCCAACAGCAGGACTTCGATGGGGCGCTGGGCGAGGGGCGTGAGCTGCTGTGGCGGCCGCGCCGGCCGGCACGCGCCGCCGCAGAGGAGGCCGAGCGCGAGCGCGGCGATACGAGCTCCGAGTCGAGACATTCGCTGCTCCATGGTGCAGGGTGGCCGGCTCCGACGAGTCGTGGCGAGGAGGGCGCCTGACTGGCGGTGCGGGGGCAGTAGTGCTAGTATTTCAGCACACTGTTGGTTTGTTAGCAGTGTGCTGGTTTTTTAGCAACCCCATGCGTCCATCGTGTGACTGCTCCCCTCGCCCATCGCCTCTCCCGCCGGGAGAAGCAGATCATGGACCTGCTCTTCCGGCTCGGGCGCGCCACCGCGGCGGAGATCCGCGACGGACTCGCCGATCCCCCGTCGTACAGCGCCGTGCGCGCGCACCTGCGCATCCTCGAGGAGAAGGGCCATGTGCGCCACGACGTCGACGGACCGCGCTACGTCTACCTGCCGCGCGCCGGCCGTGACACCGAGCGGCGTCGGGCGCTGACCCACCTGCTGGACACCTTCTTCGGCGGATCGCGCGAGGCGCTCGTGTCGACGCTGGTGAGTGAGCGTGGCGTGGAACTCGACGACGCCGAGGTCGCGCGGCTGACCGCGCTGATCGCGGCGGCCAAACGACGCGACGCGTGATCGCGACTCACGCCGCCGTGGCGGACCTCGTCGTTCGCGTCACGCTCGTCCTCGCGGCGGCGGCACTGCTCGACGCGGTACTCCGGCGGTCGCGCGCCGCGCTTCGGCACGCAGCCTGGGCGGGTGCCATGCTCATCACGCTCGCCGTGCCCGCAGTGTACCTCGTGCTGCCGTCCTGGCGCGTGCTGCCGGCGCGGGCCGTGCCGCCGGAGGCAGTCACCAATGCCGCGCGGCCGGCGACGCCCCTCGTGCCCGACGGCCAGAGGAGGCCGCGTGCGGCAGCCGACCGTGCCATTCCCGACGCTGGACGCCCGCCCTCCCCGCGCGACGCATCGCCACCGGAATCAACACCGAAGACCTTCTGGTTCGCGATCGTGTGGCTCGTTGGTAGTGGCGCGAGCCTCGTCCGCCTCCTCCAGAGCCTGCAGCGGCGGGCACGACGTGCGCGCGCAACCGTACCGGCATCGGCGCGCCTGGACGCGGCATGCCTCGACACGGCGCAGGCGTTGGCCATTCGCCGCCCGATTCGCCTGCGTGCGACGGCCGCGGAGGCCGTGCCGTACACGTTTGGGATCTGGCGCCCGACCGTGGTGCTGCCGCAGGCGGCCGGCGCGTGGTCGCACGAGCGTGTCAGCAACGTGCTGCGTCACGAACTGGCGCATGTGCGGCGCGGCGACCACGCCGTGTCGATGCTCGCCCGTCTCGTGCAGGTCATCCTGTGGTGGCACCCGTTGTGCCATCTTGCTCGGCATCGCCTCGACCTGCTCGCCGAAGTGGCCTGCGACGATCTGGCCCTCGCCGCCGGAGCGCGCCCGGCCGCCTACGCTGACGACCTCCTGACCATCGCCATCGGGGCGACCCGCGCCACGCCCCTCGTCGCAGGGTTCAGCGACCGTTGCGCCCTCACGCTTCGCATCGAACGTGTGCTCGACGCCACCGTGCCGCGCGGACCGCTGGGTGAATGGGCACCGCGCCTCGGACCGCTCTGTGCCCTGCTGCTGGCCGTTCCGATGGGCACCGCCGGGCCACGCGCAGACACGGCCGTCGCGGCGCGACCGCCGGTGCGCGCGGCTGACGTGAGGCGCACCGACCGTACCCGCTGGGTTCCCGCCGCGGCCGGCGTGCCGACCGGCGCGGCACACCGCGAGGCGACGGCGCGACGCGCCCGCACCGCACCCGCCCGGAGCGCGACCCACGTGTCGCGGCACACGGAACTCGAGGCGCTGCTCCATCGTGTGCAGCAGCCGGCGCTCCAGTTCGAGGACGCGGCACGGGTGCGCCTGCTGACCGCTGCACTCCGGCGATGGGAGGAGACACCTGCCCATCGCGCGCTGCTGTTGGATCAGCTCTGTGGTCTGCCCGCCTCGGAGGACCGCGCGCAGGTCGTGCGAGCCGCGCTGCGTCTCCCGCGCGGCAGTGCCACCGCACAGGCCATGCTGCCGGTCATTCGTGGCATGCCCGGCGCGCGGATGCGCGCGACGCTGCTCGGGATGGCCACGCGACGGGGCGACTTCCGCACCGAGGACACGGCCCTCGACTGGCTCGCCGCGCGCGCGGTCGCGCGGCCCGACGGCGAGTCCGGCGGTGCAGAGGGCGTGGCGCCGGCGGACGCACGCCAGCCGACCGCACGGCCGCGTGCTGAACCCGATGGGCCGGGTCGGCCGTAGGTGCACCCACCTCGAACTCGGATCCCCGCCCCCATGCTCGACATCCAGTCCCTCGCGAAGACGTACCCCGGCGGCGTCACCGCCCTGCACGACATCACGCTGCACATCCCGCGCGGCATGTTCGGACTGCTCGGCCCCAACGGCTCGGGGAAGACGACCCTTATGCGCATCCTCGCGGGGCTCCTCGAACCCACGGGCGGTCGGGTGCGCTTCAATGGCGACGATGTCACGGAGCATCCCGAGCGCATCTGGCCACAGCTCGGCTACCTGCCGCAGTATTTCGGATTCCATCCCGGGCTCACCGGCACCGCGATGCTCATGCACATGCTCCGCCTCAAGGGCGTCGAGCATGCGGGCTCGCTCGAGGCACTGTGCGCCGAGCTGCTCGCGCGGGTGAACCTGACACATGCGGCGTCGCGTCCCGTGAAGACGTACTCGGGCGGCATGCGGCAACGCCTCGGCATCGCGCAGGCCATCGCTGGCGCCCCCGCGCTGCTCATCGTCGATGAGCCCACCGCCGGCCTCGACCCGGAAGAGCGCACGCGCCTCTACCAACTGCTCGCGGAGCTGGCCGAGTCGTGCACGGTGCTGCTGTCGACGCACATCGTCGACGACGTCGCCGTGCTCTGCCCGCGCATGGCGATCATCCGCAACGGGCGGCTGCTGGCCAACACCACGCCGCACGAGGCCCGTGCCGCCATCGACGGCACCATGTACGAGGGCGAAGTCGGTCGGCACGAGGTGCCCGCGCTGGCGACCCGCTTCGAGGTCACGCAGTCCTTCCTGGTCGAGGGACGGCAGCGGGTGCGCGTGCATGCCCCCACGCACGCCGTGCCCGACCACTTCACGCCCGTCGCGCCCACGCTCGAGGATGCGTACATGCTGCTCACGCAGCGCGATGCGCGTGAGCGTCCGCTGGTGGCCGCGCAGCGGAGCGTCGCATGACGTCCGCGCGCGAGGCGGCGCGGCGCAGCGTGCGGCGACGCACGATCGTGTTGCACGAGCTGCGCACCCAGCTGCGCAGCGCCCCCTTCGCGGCCCTGCTGCTCATGCTCGTCGGCGCCGCGAGCGCGCTCAACCCGGTGGCGATGATCCCCGGCGGCAGCGACGCCACACTGCCGGTGCGCGCCGTCGCGAACTCCGTCTATGCGCTCGCGCCCACCTTCGCGATGAGCGCGTTCTTCGTGTACCCCTTCTTCGCGTCGCTCATGGCCGGCCTCTCCGTGCTGCGCGACGAGGAGAGCGGGGTGGCCGAGCTGGTGCACAGCACGCCACTCACCAGGGCGGAGTACATGTGGGGGAAGTTCGCCGGCGTGTGTCTGGCCCTGCTGCTGGTCGTGGCGGTGCACCTGCTGGTGGTGATCGGCTTCCGTGAGCTGGGCGCGGGCGGCGTGCTGCGTGGACCGTTCCACCTCTCCGCCTACCTGCAACCTGTGGTCTGGTTCGTGGTGCCCGGAGTGCTGTGGACCGCCGGGCTCACCTTCGCGGTCGGGGCGCGCACGCGGGCGCCCATGGCCGTGTACGTGCTGCCGGTGGGGCTCTTCGTCCTCGAGTTCTTTCTGCTGTGGAACTGGCACCCGCGCGGCATCGCTCCGGCGCTCGACGCGGCGCTCATGATCGTCGATCCCACCGGTCTCCGATGGCTCACGCACGCGCTGTTCGCGGTCGAGCGCGACATGACCTGGTACAACTCGGCGCCGCTCGCAGTGGACCGCGTCATCCTGGCCGGACGCCTCGTCACGGTGCTGCTTCCGCTCGTGGCGGTCGCGTGGGTCGCGCGCCGTCATCGTGCACCTGCGGCGGCCGGGCGTCGCGCGCGCTCGTGGCGCCGCAGGGCGGGGGCGACCGTCGACGCAGCACCGGTCGCGTCCAGCTCGCCGGCGCACGTGCGCCCCGTGGCGGCCATGCGCATGCGCACGCCGAGTGCGCTGCGCGCGACGGCCACGGTGTGGACCGCCGAGTGCCGTACACTCCTGCGCCAGCCGTCGGTCTACCTGTTTGCCGCCCTGCTCTTCGCGGTAGTCACCGAAGTGGGCGGTACCGAGGTCGACCCCTACGGCTCGACGGCCGTGCTGACGGCAGGCGGCATTGCGGTCGCGGCGCTGCCGGTGGTGACGGTACTCACCTGCCTGTTCCTGCTCTTCGTCGTGGTGGAGAGCATGCACCGCGATCGCGCCACGGGCTTCGACGTCATCGCGCTCAGCACCCCGGTGCCCACCACGGCCTTCCTCGCCGGCAAGGCGCTCGCGGCGGGGACGCTCATCGCCGTCGTGACGCTGGTCTGCGTGGCCGGCAGCGGCGCGCTCTTGCTGGCACAGTCGGGCACCGCCGCGTCGTGGTGGCCGCTGTGGCTCGTCTTCGGTGGCGTGCTGGTGCCCACGTATGTGCTGTGGGTGTCGTTCGTGACGGCTGTTGCCACGGTCGCGCGCACGCGTCCCACGGCGCTCGCGGTGGGTCTGGTCGCGCTGCTCGTCACCGCCGCGCAGTTCATGCGCGGCGCCATGACGTGGCTCAGCAATTGGCCCCTCTGGGGCGCCCTGCGCTGGACGGAGTTCGCCGTCTTCCCGCTCGATGGCGACGCCCTGCTGCTCAATCGCGTGTTCGCGCTGGGCATGGCGCTCGCGCTGTTCGGTGCGGCGCGGCTGCTGTTCGTGCGTACCGAGTCCGATCCGCGGGCCGTGCGCCGTCGCCGTTCACGCTCGGCACTGCGTCAGCTCGCCGTGCGCGTCGTGCCGTTCGCCGTGCTGCCGCTGTTCACGGGCACCTTCCTGGCCGTCCGCGTGCAGCATGCGCATGATGCACCGGGCGCCCGCCCGGTCTTCGCCGAGGCGCAGATCGCGCCGGCGGTCATCACGCACGTCGACGCCGATGTGCGGGTCGTGCCGGCGCAGCGTCGCCTCGACATCGTGGGCGCGTACGACCTCGTCAACCACGCGGCCGGCGCCGTCAGCGCGCTGCCGTTCACTGTGCCACCTTCGTTCGGCGCCGTGTCGTGGCAGGTGGACGGCATGTCGGTGACGGCGTCGGGTTTCGACGGGCGCCTTACCGTGCCGCTCCCGTCGCCCGTGCCACCGGGCGGGCGCGTGCGCGTGGCGTTCGCCTACACGGCGCACGTCAACGCGGGCATCTCGCGAAACGGTGGGCCCGTGGCGGCGTTCGTGCTGCCGGCGGGGCTGCTGGTGTCCACGCATCGGGGAGACTTCCTCCCGGTTCCCGGTCATCGCGCGGCCGGTGCATCGTTGCGCCCCGCCGTGCACCGCGCATCGGGCGAGGCCGCGTCCGCACCGCCGGGCAACCTCGACAGCCCAACGGACAGCCAGCCTGTCGGCGCAGGTGACAGGCCGGACGACAGCTTCAACCGCGGCTGGGCATTCACGGTGGTCGTGCGGGTGCAGGCGCCACGTGCGCTGCGGGTCAACGGCGTCGGCGAACGCACCGCGTCGGTGGTCGTCGGCAACGAGGTGCGCACGGTGTGGGAGTCGCGTGTGTCGGTCGCGGCGCTGAGCCTCGTGGGTGCCACGTACGCCGAGCGTCGCGCTCCGGGCGTCGCGGTCTACCATCACCCGATGCACACCCGGAGCCTCGACGTCATCACCAGCACCCTGGCGGCGGCCCGGCAGCGCTTCGACGCGTGGTTCGCACCGTATCCGTGGACGGAGCTGCGACTCAGCGAGTACCCCGACCTGTCCACCCAGGCCACCTCCTACCCCACGAGCATCGCCTTCTCGGAGGGGCTCGGCTTTCTCACTGTCGATGGCCCCGATGGCGGGCTGGCGTTCGCGGTCACGGCGCACGAGGCCGCGCACCAATGGTGGGGGCATCTGCTCACCGCGGACAACGGTCCGGGCAGCGGCGTGCTCGTCGAGGGGATGGCGGACTTCGCCACCCTGCTGCTCTACGACGCCGAACGTGGTGCCGCTGCGCGTCAGCGGTACGCCACCGTGCTGGAGCAGCAGTACCTCGAGGCGCGGAGTGCGGCGCGGGAACGCCCACTCCTCGCGCTCCGCGAGGACACCGATGCCGACGCGACCATCCTGCAGAAGAAGGGCGCATGGGCCATGTACATGCTGTACCGCCAACTGGGCCCCGAGCGCACCTTCCCGGCGTTGCGGGCGTTCATTGCCGCCCATCGCGCACCCGGGCAGTTCGCCACCACCGAGTCGCTGCTGCGCACACTGCGCACGCACGCGTCCGACACCATCGCGTTCGACGCGGAGGTGGCGCGCTGGTTCCGCGGTGTGGGGCTCCCGGCCTTCAGTGTGCAGGATCCGCGATGCACGGCGGTGGCCGGCACGACGGCTGCGCTGATGTCCACGGACGGGCGCTGGCGCTGCGCGGCGACAGTGCGCAACGACGGCACAACCGGCGCCACGGTCGATGTGGGCGCCATGACCGCGGGGCGATCGGTCCCTGGTGGGGTCCAACGGGTGCACCTCGAGCCCGGCGCGCGCGCGGCGCTCGCGTGGACGCTCATGCAGCGACCCGACCGCATCGTCGTCGACCCCGACGTGCAGCTGCTGCAGGCGGGGCGAGAGCGGGCTGGAGCGGCGGTTCCCCGGTAGCCCTTCGGGCGCCCTTCGTCCCCGGCCCCGTCCGGGGACGGCGGCACACCCCGATTAGATTGCAGGCACTATGAGCCCCGCCATCTCCAGCGTCTTCAACGACGGCATCGTCGCCGAACAGTTCGAGCGCTACCGCCGCGATCCTGCCAGCGTCGACGAAAGCTGGCGCCAGTATTTCCGCCTCGCCGAGTCGCTCTTTGCCGGCACCGCGACGGCCGCCGCGCCCGCTGGGGCGACCGCCGCTCCCGCCGCCGCTCCCGCCGCCGCTCCCGCCGCCGCTCCCGCCGCCGCCGCCGAGTCCACCGCCTTCCTCGCGAAGGTGGCCGGCGCCGCGAACCTGCAGAGCGCCATCCGCCAGTACGGCCACTACGCGGTGCCGCTCGATCCGCTCGGCACGCCCCCCGCGGGCGCCGACGAACTGCGCCCCGAGTTCCACGGCGTCACCGACGACGATCTCGCGCGCATCCCGGGCGCGGCCCTCGGCGACGACCGCTTCGCCACCGCGAAGGACGTCATCGCGCGCAAGCGCGAGGTGTACTGCACGCGCATCGGCTACGAGGTGTGGCACCTCGAGGTCAACGAGGAGCGCGACTGGTTCCGCAAGGCCTTCCGCGATGGCGTGCTCACCCGCCCGCTGTCGGCCGACGAGAAGACGCAGCTCCTGCGCCGTCTCAACGAAGTCGACGGCCTCGAGCGCTTCCTCGGCCGCGCCTACCAGGGCTACAAGCGCTTCTCCATCGAGGGCACCGACGCGCTCGTGCCCATGCTCGACGAGCTCATCGCCGCGCTCGGCCAGGCCGGCGCCGAGGAGATCGTGATTGGCATGGCGCACCGCGGCCGTCTCAACGTGCTCACGAATGTCATGGGCAAGCCATTCGAGACGCTCTTCGGCGAGTTCGAGGGACACTTCGAGCACGCCGACGAAGGTGCGAGCGGCGACGTGAAGTACCACATGGGATACGTGGGCGCGCGCGAGGTCGATGGCCGCACGGTGCGCCTGCGCCTCGTGCCGAACCCGTCGCACCTCGAAGTCGTCAACCCGGTCATCGAGGGCGTCGTGCGCGCGCTGCAGCGCACGGACACCGGCCGCGACGAGCAGGCCGTCGTGCCCGTCGCCATTCACGGCGACGCCGCCTTCCCCGGCGAAGGCATCGTGGCCGAGACGCTCAACATCTCGCATCTCAACGCGTACCGCACCGGTGGCACGATCCACATCATCGTGAACAACCAGGTCGGCTTCACCACCGACCCGTCGGACGCGCGCAGCACGTACTACGCGTCGGATCTCGCGAAGGGCTACGAGATCCCGATCTTCCACGTCAACGCCGACGACGCCGAGGCGTGCATCACCGCCATGCGGCTGGCGTGCGCCTATCGCGCGCAGTTCAAGAAGGACGTGCTCATCGACCTCGTCGGGTATCGCCGCCACGGCCACAACGAAGGCGACGAGCCGATGTACACGCAGCCCGTGCGCACCGCGAAGATCCGCGCGCACCCCACGGTACCGCAGGTGTGGGCGAAGCGCCTGGTGAGCGAAGGCGTCCTGTCCGACGAGCAGGCCGCGCAGGTGGAGAAGGACGTCGCGCAGCGCTATGCCGACATCCACGCACGCTTCAAGCAGTCGCTGCAGGTGGGCGAGAAGCACGCGGCGTGGCCGGCCGAGGCCGCGCACGCGCCGCGCCCCGTGGTCACGCAGGTGCCCGCCGAGCGGTTGCACGCCCTCAACGACGCGCTGCTGCAGTGGCCGGCCGACTTCACGCCCAATCCGCGCCTCGCCAAGCAGCTCGAGCGGCGCCGTGACGCCATGGGTGATGCCGGCGGCATCGAGTGGGGGCACGCCGAAGTGCTCGCGTACGCGAGCCTCATCACCGACGGCCTGTCGGTGCGTCTCACCGGGCAGGACGCCGAGCGTGGCACCTTCTCACATCGCCACGCGGTGCTGAGCGACGCCAACACCGGCCGCAAGTTCGCCCCGCTGGCCAACCTGCCGGGCGCGCGCGGCACCTTCGAGGTGTACAACTCGGCACTCAGCGAGACGGCCATTCTCGCGTTCGAGTACGGCTACAGCACCATTGCCACCGACAGCCTCGTGCTGTGGGAGGCGCAGTTCGGCGACTTCGTGAACGTCGCGCAGCCCATCATCGACCAGTTCATCGTGGCCGACCGCGCCAAGTGGGGGCAGGACAGTGGGCTCGTCATGCTGCTGCCGCACGGCTACGAAGGGCAGGGCCCCGAGCACTCGAGCGCGCGTCTCGAGCGCTTCCTGCAGCTCTGCGCCGAAGGCAACATGACGGTCGCGTACTGCAGCACGCCGGCGCAGTTCTTCCACCTGCTGCGGCGCCAGGCGCTGCGGCAGAACCGGCGCCCTCTCATCTGCATGCAGCCCAAGAGCCTCCTGCGCCTGCCGCAGGCGGCGTCGAAGCTCGACGACCTCGTGAGCGGCGGCTTCCAGCGCGTCATCGACGATCCGGTCGCCTCGCAGCATCGCGAAGAGGTGCGCCGCATCGTGTTCTGCACGGGCAAGCTGTACTACGACATGGCGCTCGCGGCCAACCGCGTGCCCACCGTCGCGCTGGTGCGGGTGGAGGAGCTCTATCCGTGGCCGCACGAGGAGATCGTGCGCCTCATGGACCTGTACCCGGCCATCGAGCAGGTGGTGTGGGCGCAGGAAGAGCCCAAGAACCAGGGCGCGTGGACGTACGTGCAGCCGCGGTTGCGGGCGAGTGCCGGCGCCGCCGTGGGCGTGCGCTACGTGGGCCGCCCGGAGCGCGCGAGCCCGGCCGAGGGGCACGTCGAGGCCCACCAGGCCGAGCAGGCGCGCATCGTGGCCACGGTCATGGACACCGGCGAGGCGGGAGATCGTCGCACGCCGGCGTTCGGGCAGCAGGCGCAGCATTCGTAGCGCGCTCGGAACGATGTTGCGAGGGCCGAACTGCAACTGCATGCCCGCGAAGGCGCGAAGACGCGAAGGGACTCCGCCTGCGGCGGCGTTCGTTGGCCGGGCGATGCTGGGCGTGACGTTGCTTTTCGGTGGGGGCACGCGGCCACTCGCGGCGCAGGCGTCTACGCGCGCCGACGAACGCGGCGCCAGTGCGCTGGCGGTGCAGCTCCGGCAACTCGGTACCTTCGGGCGTGTGCTCACCATCGGCGCGCACCCGGACGACGAGGACACGAACGTGCTGGCGTGGCTCGCGCGTGGGCATGGCATCGAGACGGCGTACCTCTCGCTCACACGCGGTGACGGCGGGCAGAACCTCATCGGCGACGAGCTGGGCGAGGCGCTCGGCGCCATCCGCACCGGCGAGCTGCTCAACGCGCGCCGCATCGACGGCGGGCGGCAGTTCTTCACGCGCGCCTTCGACTTCGGGTTCAGCAAGAACGCCGAGGAGACGTACCGGCACTGGCCCAAGGACACGATCCTCGGCGACGTGGTGCGCGTGCTGCGCGCCTACCGGCCGCATGTGGTGGTCGCGTTCTGGAGCGGCACCCCGCGCGATGGACACGGGCACCACCAGGTGGCGGGGCTGCTCGCGCGCGAGGCGTTCGACCTGGCGGCCGACACGGTGCGCTATCCCGTGCAGCGCTTCGGCATGCCGTGGCAGCCGCAGGCGTTCTGGCGCGCGCGCGCGCCCATCGACAGCGCGACGCTGCGCGTGAACGTGGGCGCGTACGATGCCGCGCTGGGGCGCAGCTATGTGGAGGTGGCGGCCGAGAGCCGCACCGCGCACCGCTCGCAGGGGCAGGGCACGCCACAGCGGAAGGGTGTGGTGTGGAACTACCTGCAGCGCGAAGTGCCCGCGGCCACGCCCGGCAGCGTGAGTGACCTGTTTGCCGGTGTGGACACCACGTGGGCCAGCGTGCGTGCGCAGTTGCCCGCGGCCGCGCAGGGCGCACTCGACAGCGCGCTCGTGCTGCTGGCCGACGCGCGTGCGCGCTACCGCGCCGACGATCCCTCCGCCAGCGTGGCGCCGCTGGCGCGGGCGGTGCGCCTGCTGCGTGATGCACGCAATGCGAGCGGCAACGCACCGGGCATGCTCATCGCCACGCGGCGCGGATTTCCGTCAGGGCTGAGTCGCCGGCAGGCCGGCGAGGCGCCGCTGGGTGTGTACGACGCGCTCACGCTCACGGTGGCGCGTGCGGAGCGTGCGCTGCTGCAGGCGTCGGGTGTGGCGGTCGAGGCCATCGCGCCGCGCGGCACGTTTCCCGTGCGCGAGCCCGTCAAGGTGAACGTGAACGACTCGCTGCCGGTCGCCGTCACCGTGTTCAACCGCGGCCGCCTGCCCGTGCGTGTGGGGTCTGCGCTGGTGCTCGGGCTCGGCGCGCGGCCCGGTGAGGCGTCGGCGGCGGGCGAGCTGCTCCCCGACAGCAGCCGCACCGTGTCGCGATGGGCGGTGGCGTTCGCGAGCACGACCACCTGGTGGCGCGCCGAAGGGCGGCAGGGGAACGACTGGTTCCTTGCTGCCATCGATGCGCGTGACGAGGTCGAGCAGCAGGCGCAGCGCAGTACGCAGGTGCAGGTGTCGCTCGAGATCGCCGGCACCTCGGTGCTGGCCACCGTACCCGTGGTGCAGCGCGTGGTGGACCCGGTGCTCGGCGACCGCGCCACGCCGGTGGCGGCGCTCCCCGGCATCACGCTCAACCTGGCGAGCGCCATGGCGTACATCCGCGCCAATGCGCCCGTCGATCGCATCGTGCCGGTGCGTGTGCAGTCGAGCTATCCGCACCCGGCCACCGTGACCGTGCGGCTCGAGCTGCCGGCGGGGCTCAAGGCCGACAGTGTCGAGCGCGTGCGCACCATCGACTCGGCCGGCACGCAGGTGGTGAACTTCCGCGTGCGCGGGACGGTGAAGCCCGGGCGTCTCGAGCTGGTGGCTGTGGGCACGCACGATGGCGGCCTGCACACGTCGGGGGCGTACCTGCTGCAGCACGACCATCTCGACCCCATCCGCCTGTACGGCACGAGCGGCATGTATCTCTCGGCGGTGGAGGTCGCGCGCCCCACGACGCCCATGCTGGTGGGCTACATCCGGGGCGTGGCCGACCAGGGGTACGATGCGCTCGGGCAGCTCGACATTCCCGTCGAGCTCATCGAGCCGGCCATGCTGGGCACGATGAACCTGTCACGATTCACCACCATCGTGGTGGGGCCGCGGGCGTACGAAGCGTACCCGCCGGTCGTGCAGCACAATGCGAAGCTGCTGGCGTGGGCGCGCGCGGGGGGCAAGCTGGTGGTGCAGTACGGCGCGCAGGACATGAATCGGCTGGCGGGCGTGCTGCCGTATCCCATGCAGTGGGCGCCGCGCGCGGCGCGCGTGTCACTCGAGGAAGCGCCCGTGCGTGTGCTCGCGCCCGCCAACCGGCTGCTCACGTTCCCCAATCGCATCGGCGCGAACGACTGGGCCAACTGGGTGCAGGAGCGCGCGACGTACATGCCGAGCACGTTCGATGCGCGCTACACGCCGCTGGTGTCGATGAACGACGAGGGCGAACCCGAGCAGCGGGGCGCGATTCTCGATGCGCCGCTGGGTGCGGGGCGGTACGTGTACGTCACGCTGGCGCTGTTCCGGCAGTTCCCCGCGGGAGTGCCGGGGGCGGCGCGGTTGTGGGTGAATCTGGTGGGGCGGTAGGGGGGCGCCTCACGGCGACGCGCGCGCGCCGTCCGCTGCCTCAGCGCGTTGGTTCGTCGAGACTGCGAGGAAACGCTCGGGCCGAGTGGAATACCGTCAGGATGACCACCGCCTCGTTTCGCCGCTCGTAGACAATCCGATAGGGCGGGCGGATCAACTCACGTAGCGCGGGGTCGCCGCGCTCCGGCACCATGCGCCCGGCCTCAGGGTTGTCGAGGAGCACGTCGACGGCGTCCACCAGCCGCATCACGACCGTGGCCGCCATCGCTGGAGAGTCGAGCGCGATGTAGTCGCGAATGTGCTGCAGGTCGCGTGCGGCGCTCTCGGTCCAGCGGAGCCGCGTCACAACCCAAGGCGCCGCTTCAGCTCTTCATGCGATATCGTCCGCCCGGCGTCCGCGTCCTCACGCCCTTGCTCGATCTTCGCGAGCAGGAGCAAGCGCTCCATCGCCTCTTCCAGAGAAGCCGACTCCGGAAGTCGCTCTGCTGTCTCGCGGAGCATTTCACGCACGCTGGCCGCTGGCATAAGGCTCTCGGGTTGGTGTTCTGCCAAATCTACCCCCAGATGTCGAGTGGGAGCCACCGCGACTTCCCGCCCCCGATGCGGCCGGACTGATCGCCGATGCTTCGGAGCGTACGAGCGGGGTGGGGCGCCTCTGGGTGAACCTGGTGACACGGTAGGGGCGTGCGCTGTTGGCTGTCGGGGACGGTGGTTGAGCCGACGCAGCGCCCACGCACTCTTTCGCTGGAGCTCCGATGCCCGTTCGTCGTTGCATGAGCGTTACACCACGCGCCATCGCGGCGTGCCTCGCGAGCATGCTGTGCATTGTGTTCTTCGAGCAGCCGGTGGCCGCACAGCCGCCGCAGCCCGCGCCCTGCGCGCAGGACCCCAACTTCCGTGCGTTCGACTTCTGGGTGGGCGAGTGGGAGGTCACGCCGGTGAACCTGCCGGCCGGTCGCCCCAAGCCGCAAAGTCGCATCGAGAAGATCCTTGGCGATTGCGTCATCCTCGAGCACTGGATGCCTGCAGGGAATCCGGGCGGGAAGAGCTTCAACATCTACAATCGCGCGCGGCGTCAGTGGGAACAGACCTGGGTCGACGCCAGCGGCAGCGTGGTGTACTTCACCGGGCAGGCGCGCGAGGGCGCCATGGAGTACACCAGCACCACGCCGCTACCGAACGGCGGCACGCAACTCGGCAAGATGAGCTACTACCGCGTTGCGGCCGACAGCGTGCGACAGGTGTGGCAGCAGTCGACCGACGGCGGCAAGACGTGGACGACGGCGTTCGACGGGATGTACGTGCGGAAGAAGGGCACAGCTGGTTGACTTGCGACTTAGCCGCAGACCGGTACTTGCGGCACGAGTCCGACTCGTGACACTCGGCTAGCTGCCTCAGGACGGCCCGGGTTCGTTATCTGAACCAGACGGCGCGGAGGGCCGCACCGTCGTCGATGTACTCTCGGGCGGGTTGCTCAAGTTCTCCGCGCGTTCCTTTTCAAGTCGTGCGGTCACGAGGGTGTTCACGAGCTTGTCACGCTGCCCCCACTGCGCATCGAGGTTGTAGCGAACACCATCGACCGTGACGAAGTGACCCGTAGTGGTTGCTACTCCGGCGTTGGCGGGTGAAGCGACGACCGCATAAATCAGGCCGACAATCAGGAACTTCGGGATCAGCAGATGGCCGTGATCGTCGGGACCAATCTGATTTTCGGTAATGCGAATGTGGTCCGGAAGACCCGACGCATGGTAAAGGCTGCAGCGCATCAAGTGGTACACGATCTCGGAGAGGCTGTGGCTGCCATCCTTGGAAGGCGGGAGATCGCGATGTGCAAAGCCAAAGCGCAGCCCTGCAAGCGCAGGGCCAATGCCGATCGCACAAATGACTGGGATATTCCGCTCGATCCAAGTCATATAGGATTTCTTTCCGCCGGCTCCCGACTCCAGCTTCGCGGTTGCTTCGATCGCGGTGCAGATCTGGAAGAGCGCTTCCTCCGGATCCCCCCTTACGATCGCCTGAAAGGCCTGGTTGACGCGTTTCTCAATGCTCATCGAGTGCCATGAGGTGCGTCACCGACGGTGCGAAGTGACGGCACATAGGTGCTGAGTGTCGAGACTACTCCGGTGAGACGGGAGTTCCTCCAGCGACCCCACTCACCCCCACGCCCACCACCACCACCGTCACCGCGCCGATCACGTTGTGCCACAGGAAGCTCACCTGAGGCGCCCCGAAGCTCACCGCCGCCACGGTGCCCATGCCGGCCAGCAGCCCCACGAACGCGCCCAGCGCCGTCGCGCGTGGCATCATGGCCCGCAGGAACACGCCCAATATCGACCCGTAGAAGAACAACCCGAAGCGGTTAACCACCTCGATGAGCTCCGCGAGTATCGCACGCTCAACACTTGCTGTAGGCTAAGCGCTGGAGCAGCAGAATGGTGTGCGACCGCTGAGAATGTCCGCGGCGTCTTCCGAGCAAAGGCCTTCGAAGCTCGAAGCGGCGAACTGAACAGTACTTCAACCCCACGAGGTTCGCGTCCGCTAGTGAGGACCAGCCACGCTGATGCCGCGAGATCACATCTGCTGCCCGCAGCGGGAGGACACGGTGGGCAACGGCTCGAACCAGAATTCTTAACTTGCGCAGAGAGCAGACGACTGCGTAACGTCGCGTCGTTCGCGTGGAATAAAGCAAACTGAGCTCTCAGTCTCCGCGGAGCAGGCTATGTCTGTTGATCGAAATGCGCGCGCGCCGACTGGTGAAACATTCGGCGTAGTCGTTGGCCCAAGCCTGCCACGGTCACACGTATTCGAGATTCGTCGACTCCTCTCGGGTTGGATCGCGGTCTTCGGCACCTCGAGGCCTGCTGAAAGCAGGGTAGTCGCGGTTCTGACAGCGCAAGACCAGCCATCAAGTGAGTACCTCCAGTGTCCAATGCTGTTTCTCAGGCACAGCGGCGCATCCCCGCAAGGGTGTCGGCGAGCCTTGTCGCCAGTCTTTGATCTGATGGCATCCAGAGATCGGCTGTCTTTGCTAGCACACCTCGCGGCAATGGTTATATCAGAAACTTCAGCAGAACGAGGAAGAGGCCTGCGAATGCTCGCGGGCGCGCGAAAAGTGTTTGCCGATCTGGTGAATGTTCAAGCAGCTTTCGCGCCGGGCATCACCGTTCGGGATCTCGCCACGCGACTCAGCTGTACAGACCGGAGCATCCGGCGCTGGTGTCGACGCGACCACCTACCTGGACCTGATATCATTCTGCAGTGGGGTCTTCTCCTGCTCGCGACTGAGTTGCTGTCCGAGGGCACTACCTGCGAAGAGGTAGCAAAGGCGCTCAACCTTCAACACGTGGAGTCGCTTCAGCGCATCGCGAAGCGACTGACCGGCGCGTCGCTCGGCCGACTGCGGGTCGAGAGTCAACGCAATCGCGCTCTCTGGCTGCTTCGGGAGTCGACTGGAGCTTGGACTTCTCAGTGCGTGGGTGACCTGTCCGATCGGGTCATTGCGGGCGAGACGTAGGTGAGGCACAGTCCATCAAGATCGCGTGCGATCGCATTACGCTCAGTGTGGTTCGGCGGCCACCTGACCCAGTGCAGGGTACGGCCGGTGTGTTGCGTACACCACAGTTCGCTCCAGGTGCTCTCGGAGGGATGGCCACGCCCCCGTCGCCGATACCTGCGCTGGTCGACGTCGGCACGAATGCGCAAACGCGATCTAGCTGTCGGTACTAAAGCTTGTTTCGTGTGCGAGATCTGGCGGACCTCAGTCCGGAGGCATCCGCAGGAATCTCATCCTTGCAGTCGAACCCTCCGGAGGAATCAATTCATGGGGCGCTCTACGAAATTGAACCTCGCGCTTCTCGTGGTGCTCGGCGTATTTCATGCTGCCGAGAGCCGTGTAGCGATGGCAGCCGAGCCGGTCGTGCTCGAGAGTTGCGTTGCGTGCTGGACCTCTCCGGATTGCCCAACACAAGAGCAACGGTCGGAAGGCTGTCATCAGGCTTGCAACGCCTGGGGGTACGGCTTCTGCCTGGGAGAACTCTCGGGCTGCGATGGTGATGACAATGGCTGGGGGTGTTTCAACGCTTAAATAGAGGCGCCGACGTTGCGCTGCCTGCACGTGAGTCGGAAGCGTGCAGGTCGGCGCGTCTGTTCGTACAGTCCACGGAGGATACAAGTGAAGTCCCGCAGCACTCTCGACACTGCAGCTTCTGTGGCGGTCCTCGTTGCCGCTCTGGCAATGGCCGGGCGTGCCATGTCAGCGACTGTACGAAGGCCGTCCACCAGACCCGCGCCGGCATTGACGCCCGTATGGGTCGAAGACTGGAAGACACTTGCGTCGGCCGGTCAACAGCTCTTTGACTCTGCGGCTGCCGTTCAGCTCGTGGTGTTCTCGGATTTTGAGTGCCCGTACTGTCGTCGCTTTCATCAGCGGCTTCGGCAAGTGTCGGACAGCCTCGGTCTCTCGATCGGCCTCACGCTCGTCCACTACCCGCTCTCGACACATCGATTCGCATTGCCCAGCGCACGGATGTTCGAGTGTACAGATAGTCCCCGTGAGGCGCTACGGATGGCTGAGGCGCTCTATGAGAAGCAGGATTCTCTTGGTCTGCTATCGTGGGAGGCACTGGCCGTGAGCGCCGGCGCAACTGCACCGCAAAGAGTTGCCGCCTGTGCCTTGGATACTGCTCAGGTAGACGCCATACTCAAGGGTGTGCGCGCCGGGGATCGCATAGCGATCCGTGGCACGCCGACCGTTCTGATCAATGGATGGCGTTTTCCAAGTCCGCCGTTCGAGCAGCTTCCCGAGGTGCTGCTTGAGCTCGCTAACACAGGAACCCTGAAGTCTGGGCAACGCGATGCTCCATGAGAAGCCGAAACAGTCTTGCTTCACCGCGGGGGCCGCGACCCGCTGCGCCCTGCTCGTGGCGCTCATCGTCGCTGCCGCACCGCACGCGGAAGCACAGGGCTTCTACCGTGCGCCAACGGTCGAAGAGTCCATCGCTTCCGAGACCAGCCGCCTGTTGTCCGGCTTGACCCTGGCCCCGACGTCAATTGAGCGGATCAAGGGGATGATCCGCGCCTACGAGGTGTCGCGACGATCGCTCCGCCCGCCGGCGGATCGCGTACGCATCGTCGCCGACTCGATCAAGGCGGTGCGCGATTCGTCCATTCGCGCGCTCCTGCCGACAGCCGCAGACAGCGCGCGGTTCGCCGAGAACCTGCGCTCCCGGTCGCCGCGCCCGTCTCGGTGAGCATGCGGCGACAGGCGCGGCAGAGCGCTGCGCTCGCATTGGCTCTCGTCGGATCCGCAGCCGCCGAGGCCCAAACCATGCGCGTCCCGGTACTCTCGCTGTCCGGGACGCGAGAGCGACACGGTGCGGAGTTCTCGGTGATCGGATCGATACGTGAGCTGTCCGGCGATCGAGTCCTGGTCACCGACGTCCGCGAGCGTCAACTCCGATCGGTCCGCTTCTCCGACAATTCCTCGATCTCCATCGGTCGCACAGGCAAGGGTCCGAAGGAGTTCGTCTGGCTTGGTAGCCTGCGCACCCTGTCCCGCGACTCGACGATCTTCGCCGACGCGGCGAGTCGTCGGTGGGTGCTGCTGGATGGCGAGCAGATCCTGGGATCGCTGCCGCCAGATCATCCCACGGTCAGCGGGTTCCGGGGATTGCTTGATGGTGCAGATGCCACTGGTGCGGTCATGCTGCTCCCGTCAGCGTGGCCCATCCGTGCCGAGTCGCCGGGGCGTGTATCCGACTCGTCTCCGGTCGTGTTGGCTTCGCGACGCGGCAGTGCGGCGCGGGTCGTGACGATGCTCAAGCGTCATCCCATGGAGCGCGTCGGCGCCGCCGGCAGGGACTGGCGTCAGACGGGTCTGGTGCAACGACCCATCGGGTCCGTGCTGGGCATGACGGAAGACGAAACAGCGTTGCTCTGCGCCGACGGACGCGTCGCCGTCGCGCGCGTGCAGCCGTTCCGTGTCGACGTGCGACTCCCGAACGGGTCATGGCAGCGCGGCGCGCCGCTGGCCGTTCCGCGCCTACCCGTCGATGGAGTGGAGCGCGCCGCGTATCTGGAGCGGACGGCCGCCATGTACGTCTCGGACTACACGCGGCCGAAGACCTCGGACTTTCCCTCGCACTTGCCGGTGTTCGCTGCGTCGAGTCGGCCGCTCAGCGAGGCGCCCGACGGCGCGCTGCTCGTTCGACGCACGACGAGCGCGCGCGCACGCGGCAATCACTACCTCGTCATCGATCGATCATTACGACTGCTGGGCGAGCTGGTGCTGCCGGCAAACCAGACGATCGTTGGCGCTGGCCAGCGCCACGTCTATATCGCGGAGACCGACGACGATGACCTGCAGCACCTGGTGCGCGTGCGCTGGACGCTCGTGAGCGCGGACAAGGCGAGGTAGGGAACTGCGGGAAATGCCGTGCGTGCTTTTCGCCTCATCCGGCGACCGACCTCGCCGGCGCCATCACGCTGAGCCCCAACCCCACCACCACCACCGTCACCGCGCCGATCACGTTGTGCCACAGGAAGCTCACCTGCGGCGCCCCGAAGCTCACCGCCGCCACGGTGCCCATGCCGGCCAGCAGCCCCACGAACGCACCCAGCGCCGTCGCGCGTGGCATCATGGCCAGCAGGAACACGCCCAGGATCGACCCGTAGAAGAACGACCCGAAGCGGTTCACCACCTCGATGAGTGAACCCAGCGTCGCCGCCTTTACCGCCACACCGCAGGCAAAGATGCCCCACAGCAGCGTCGCGATGCGGCCGGCGCGCAGATACTCGGCGTCGGTGGCGTCGGCCTTCACCCACCGCTTGTAGAAATCCACCGTGCTGGCCGTGGCCAGCGAGTTGAGCTCGGCCGCGATGCTCGACATGGCCGCCGCCAGCACGGCCGCGAGGAACAGCCCCGCGAACCCCAGCGGCAGGTGGTCGAGCACGAGCCGCGGAATGATGTAGTTCACATCGCGCGACCCTTCACCAGTGGCCTTGGCCGCCGCGTCGAGCGCCTCCTTGCGCACCGCATCGACCCGCGCGTTCTGCTCGGCGAACACGCTGCGACCCGCCGCCGCCCCATTGCTGCGCGCACCACCGGCCGTGGCCGACGCCTCGCGCGCGGCCTGGTCACGCGCCGCCAGCGCCGCCGTGTAGCGCGCCGACAGCTCCGCATAGGCGGCCGGATCCTTCTCGCGCAACTGCGCGTCGTGCCGCGGATTGTACAGCAGCGGCGCCGGCGTGAAGGTGTAGAACAGGAACACCAGCACGCCCGTGAGCAGAATCAGCGCCTGCAGCGGGATCTTCCAGTACGCGCTCATGAGCAGCGACGTGCGCGCCTCGTCCACGCTGCGGGCGGAGAGATAGCGCTGCACCTGGCTCTGGTCGGTGCCGAAGTAGCTGAGCATGAGGAACGTGCCGCCAATGATGCCCGACCAGAACGTGTACGTCTCGGTGGTGCTGAACGAGAAGTCGAACACCTTGAGACGCCCCGTGCTGCCGGCCAGCGCCAGCGCATCGTCCAGCGGTACCGGCAGCCGCGCAATGAGCACGACAATGATGGCCGCGAGCGCGAACGTGATGATGGCCATCTGCTTCACGTCGGCCCACGTGACCGCCTCGACACCGCCCAGCACGGTATACAGCACCGTGGGTGCGCCGATGAGCACCACGCACCACACGAGGTCCCAGCCAAAGATGGCGCTCAGCACCACCGCCGGCGCGGCGATGATGGTGCCGCACGACATGCCGCGTGACAGCAGGAACAGCAGCGAGGTGAGCGATCGGGTCTTCGGGTCGAAGCGGCGCTCGAGGTACTCGTACGCCGTGTACACCTTGGCGCCGTGCAGGAATGGCACCAGCGTCACACCCAAAATGACCATCGCGATGGGCAGCCCGAAGTAGAACTGCACGAAGCGCAGCCCGTCGGTGGCCCCCTGCCCGGTGGTGCCGATGAGCGTGACGGCCGAGAGCTGCGTGGCCATGACGCTGAGCCCGACCGCCCACCATGGCAGGCTGCGGCTGGCCAGGAAGTACCCTTCGATGTTTTTCGTCCCACGCGTGCGCCGCAGCCCGTCGCCGATGACCACGACGAGGTACACGGCCACGATGATCCAGTTGATCCAATGCATGGGCGCTCAGCCGGTGTAGCGCTGCTGGAGCAGCCAGAGCAGCGCGAGTGCCACCACCTGCATGAGCAGCACCCGCACGAGCGTGCGGCGAAAGGGAGACGTCATGCAGCCAAGCTACCGCGCCGCACCTCCGTACGGATACGGTTTCGCGCTCCCCGGGGCGGCCGTAGCTTCTGTCGGGCATGGACTCCCCCGCAGCGCCCCCCGACCGCCTGATGGCGGTGCTCGAGGCCCTTGCCACGCCCGCCGTGGCCATCGGCCCCGACGATCGGCTGCTGGCCGCCAACGCCGCCGCCCGCGCGCGCTGCATCATCGACGCGCGGGCCCCGCTGGCCTCGCAATCGGCGGCCGTGGCGCTGCAACCGGTGGGCAGGGCCTGGCGCGCTGCCGTGGACGAGGCGCGACAGGGGGCCGATGCCACGACCCACACCGTGCCGTGGGATGACCGGGGGCACGGCACCGCCTGGTGCGACCTGCGTGCGGCGCAGCTCCCCGATGGCACCGTGCTTGTCACGCTCCTCGACGTCACCGAGCGCGAGACGCGTCGCGACACCATTGCGCGCCTCACGCGCGAGTTCGAGACGCTCTTCGAGATCGCGCCGGCCGCCGTGCGCCTGGTGGACGCGTCGGGGCGGATCATGCGCGCCAATCATCACGCGCTCACCGAGCACGCCGGCCCGACGCCCACCACGGTGCGTGAATTGTGGGAGCTCGACGCACCGCACGACGTCGACGCGCATCGGCCGCTGGCCTACGCCGACACCCCCGCCGTGCGCGCCTTCGCCGGACTCACCGTCGTGCAGCAACGCCTCGAAGTGCGCCGACATGGCGCGTTGCGACGCATCGAGGCTTACGCCACGCCGCTGCGGGACGAGGCCGCCCGCGTGACGGGCGTGCTGCTCTTCGACTGCGACGTCACGGCGCAGGTGCAGCACGACGCCGACGTCGAGCAGCAGGTGCGCGAACGACGCCTCGCCGCCATCGGCCAGCTTGCCGCCGGCGTGATGCACGACGTGAACAACGCGCTGCACCCCATCATGGCCGCGGCCTACCTGCTGCGCCACCACGCCGAGTCGCCCGACGCCGTGCGCGACTACGCCGACCGCATTCGGGCCGCCGCCGAGATGGGTGCCGCCACGGCGTCACGTGTCGGTCGCTTCATCCGGCAGGAGCCGGTGCACGGGGGCGGCGAGGAGGACATCGAGCTCGCGGTGCTGGCCGAGGAGGTGCTCGACCTGACCGAGCCGTTCCGCCTGCAGCGCTCGAGCGAGAGCGGGGCGGTCGAGATCGTGCGCGAGTTCACGGCCGGGCTGCGTGTGCGGGTGGTGCCGGGAGAGATTCGCGAGGCGCTGCTCAATCTCGTGCAGAACGCCATCGATGCGATGCCCGGCGGCGGCACACTCACGGTGCGCACCTGGTCCGATGGCGCCGACGCGTGCATCGCCGTGCGCGACACGGGCACCGGCATGACCGCCGAGGTGCGTGAACGCGCCTTCGAACCCTTCTTCAGCACGAAGGGCGCGCGCGGCACCGGACTCGGCCTGGCCGAGGTGTACGGCATTGTGCGGCGCCATCGCGGCACGGCCACCATCTCGTCGGAGCCGGGACGCGGCACCGAGGTGGTGCTGCGGCTTCCGGCGCAACACCCCGTGGAAGTGCGCGGGCCGGCGCCCGATGCGGCGCCTGCGACCGTGGACGGTGCGGTGCGCCCGCTGCGCATCCTGGTGGTGGAGGACCACGACGATGGTCGCGAGTTCCTGCGGCGCATCCTCGAGGGCGATGGACACACGGTGGAGGCTGTGGGGACGCTCGCCGACGCGCGCGCACGGCTTCTCGCCGGCAGTATCTTTGATTTGCTCCTCACCGACGTCGGGCTCCCCGACGGCAGCGGGTGGGAAGCGGTGCGGCTGGCCCGCACGCAACTGCCGACGGTGCGCGTCGGCGTGATCACCGGTTGGGAACCGTCGAGCGCGGGCGATGACGCACGCGACGCGGAATTCGTGCTCCGCAAACCGTTGCGGGCCGGGGAGTTGAAGGCCCACATTGCGGGGTCGCCTGCTCCTGTCCCTCCTCCAGACTGACCATGTCCGACCTGCCATCGACCATCCGTGTACTGGTGGCCGAAGACAATGCCCTCGAACGCTCGACCCTGGTCGACCTGCTGGCCGTCCTGGGCCACATGGTGGTGGCCGAGGTGGCGAACGGCACCGAAGCCATCGAGAAGGCGCGGCAGTTCACCCCCGACGCGGTGCTGCTGGACATGCACATGCCCGGGGCCAGCGGCGTGCAGGCGGCCGAGGAAATCGCGCAGGCGCTCCCCGGCACGGCGGTCGTGCTCATCACCGGCGACCTGTCGCTCACCTTGAGCAGCGACGACGTCACGCGCAGCACCGCGGTGGCACTGCTGGCCAAGCCCACGCCGCCGGCCGCGCTCGATGCCACGGTGCGCATGGCCGTGACGCGCGCGCGCGAGCTCATCGAGGCCAAGCGCGAGGCGGCGCAGGCCAAGGAGCAGCTCGAGGCGCGCAAGCTCATCGAACGCGCGAAGGGCATCCTGATGCGCCGTACCGGCAGCAGCGAGCAGGAGGCCTATCGCATCATGCAGCGCAGCAGCCAGGATCGCAGCGTGCGCATGGTCGACATCGCGAAGGCCGTCATCGACTCCGAGCCGGGGATGAAGGCCTGAGCGTCGCCACCACGGCGCGTCACTGCATCGTGGTGGCCCCTCCCACGCGCTTCACCAGCTGATACAGGAAGTCCACGCCGTCGTAGAAGCTCTTGATGCGGAGCTTCTCGTCGCGGCCGTGCGCGTTGGTCTCGCCGGGCACCGAGAAGATGCCACTCACGCCGTAGGTGGGAATGCCGGCGTTGCGCAGCCGATAGCCGTCGGTGGCGCCCGTGCTCATGGTCGGGATGACGGGGATGTCGCCGAACATCTGCTTCGTGAGCTGCGTGGTGGCGGCCAGCAGCGCCGCATTCACTGGGCCCGGCGCCGGGTCCTTGCGGTCACCGCGCGTGGCGGAGATGCGCACGGCGGTGTCGTTCACGACGCGCTCGAGCGCGGCCCGCACCTGGGAGCTGGTGCTGGTGGGCGCGATGCGGCAGTTCACGTTCGCCGTGGCCGTCTGCGGCAGCGCGTTGTTGGCATGGCCACCGCCCAGTCGGGTGGCCACGCAGGTGGTGCGCAGCATCGACGCGTAGCGCGGGTCGGTGGAGATGATGCGCGCCGCCGCCGTGTCGTTCGCGTTGGCCGCGATGGCGCGCATGGCGGCGGCCAGGGACGGCATCTCCACCTTGGCCGTCTGCTCGAAGAACGGGCGCGTCACGTCGTTGAGTTCGACCGGAAACGTGTACGCCTGAATCTTCACCAGCGCCTGTGCCAGTGAGTAGATGGCGTTGTCCTTGCGCGGCACGCTCGAGTGGCCACCGGTGTTGAGCACGGTGAGCGTGAAGTCGGTGTAGACCTTCTCCGCCGCCTGGATGCTGTGGAAGAGCGGCTTGCCGTCCATGTCCAGCGTGCCGCCGCCGCCCTCGTTGATCGCGTATTCGGCGTCGATGAGGTCGCGATGGTTCTCGATGAGCCACGAGACGCCGTTGCTGCCACCGCCTTCCTCGTCGGCGGTGAGCGCGAGGATGAGGTCGCGCTCGGGCACCCACCCTTCCCGCTTGTAGCGCAGCACGTTGGCGGTGAGTGCCGCCGCCATCGACTTGTCGTCGGCCACGCCGCGGCCGAGGAACCAGCCATTCTCCTCGACCATGGTGAACGGATCGCGCGGCCAGTCGCTGCGGAGGGCCGCCACGACATCGAGGTGCGCGAGCAGCAGGATCGGCTTGCCGCGTGACGGCGTCTTGCCGCGATAGCGCACGATGAGGTTGTGCTTGGTGGGCGCGTTGGCCGGGCCCACGATGCGCACATCGCTCGCCGGGAAGCCCGCGTCGCGGAATCGCTTGGCGAGCAGCTCCGCCAGCTTCGTCACCGATCCCACCGAGTCGACGGTGTTGACGTCCACCATCTCCTTGTAGATGGCGCGGGCGGCCTGCTGCTCCGGCGTGAGCGTGGTGGGGGCGCCCGGTGCCATGCGCAGCGGCTGCGCGGCAAGCGGGGCGAAGGGGGCCACGCACGGCGCGGCGGCGAGGCAGAGGGCAGGGATGAAGCGGCGCATGGAGGGATGGTGGAGGGACGCCCGACGATGGGGCCGGGACGGCCTCAGCGCAAACCCGACCGGGGGGTAACTTCTTGGACATGTCTCCCTCCAGACGCGACTTCCTGAGAACCGGCGCCACCGTGGCCGCCGGAACGCTGGCGGCCGGTGCCCTCGTGGCGCCCGCCCCCGCGCAGGCCGCCATCCTGCGGCCGCGCCCCCTCACCGGCCTCGACCAGGTCCCGGTGGACGACCCGGCCATCAAGGCGCTCATGGCGACCGCGCTCGACGTGGCGCGCCGCGGGGGCGCCAGCTACGCCGATGTGCGCGTCGCCGCGCGCCGCCAGCAGAACGTCAGCACCCGCGACCGCATCGTGCAGGGGGTGAGCGACACCGACACCTTCGGCCTGGGCGTGCGCACCCTCGTCGACGGCGCGTGGGGCTTTGCGGCCACCAGCACGCTCGATGCCGACAACATCGCGCGCGTCACGCGGGCCGCCCTCGAGCAGGCCCGCGCCAACCGGGCGTCGCAGTTGCGGCCGGTCGTGCTCGCGCCCACCGAGGGGAAGCAGCAGGGCACCTGGCGCAGCCCCATCCAGGTCGACCCGTTCACCATCAGCGTGCCCGACAAGGTCGCCTTCCTGCTCGCGGCCAACGAGGCTGCGCTCAAGGTGAAGGGCGTGCGCACGGTGAACTCCAGCATGTTCTTCCTGCGCGAGGAGAAGTCGCTCATGACGACCGACGACTCCTACATCGTGCAGACGATCTTCCGCACCTATCCGCAGCTCTCGGTCACGGCCGTGTCGGCCGACTTCAGCGACTTCCAGAGCGTCGCGAGCAACGAAGTCGCGCCCATGGGGCTCGGCTACGAGCACGTCACCGGCAGTCGCCTGCGGGAGCGCGCGCCGGAGTGGGCCGAACTCGCGGTGCAGAAGCTGAGCGCCAAGCCGGTCGAGCCGGGCCGCTACGACCTGCTGCTGCATCCGTCCAATCTCTGGCTCACCATTCACGAGGTCATCGCGCACCCCACGGAGCTCGACCGCGCACTCGGCTTCGAGGCCAACTACGCCGGCACGAGCTTCGTCGCCCCGCCAGACGCGGTGCTGGGCAAGCTGCAGTACGGCTCGCCGCTCATGAACATCGTCGGCGACCGCGAGCAGCCCGGATCGCTGGGCGCCATCGGCTGGGACGATGAAGCCGTGAAGCCGGTGAAGTTCGACATCGTGAAGGACGGCGTGTTCGTCGACTACCAGACGACGCGCGAGCAGGCCACGCTCATGGGCGACTACTACCGGCGCATCGGCAAGCCGGTGCGCAGCTACGGCTGCAGCTACGCGCAAAGCTGGGCCGACGTGCAGTTCCAGCGCATGCCCAACGTGAGTCAGTTGCCTGGCAGCAACGACGACACCTGGGAGAGCATGATCGCGAAGATGGATCGCGGCATCGCCATTGTCGGGGACGGCTCGTTCTCGATCGACCAGCAGCGCTACAACGGGCAGTTCGCGGGACAGCTCTTCTACGAGGTGCGCGGCGGCAAGATCGTCGGGCAGCTCAAGGATGTCGCCTACCAGTTCCGCACGCCGGACTTCTGGAAGAACCTCAAGGCCGTCGGTGGCCCGCGCAGCTACCAGTTGGGTGGCGCCTTCGGTGATGCGAAGGGGCAGCCGGGGCAGTCGAACGCCGTGAGCCACGGCTGTGTGCCGTCGCTGTTCGCGCAGACCAACATCATCAACACCGGGAGGCGCGCATGAGCTCCTCACGCATGAGCGCCCCGCGTTCGCTGTTCGCGCCGGTCAACGTGCTCTCGCGCGCGGAAGCGCAGGAGATCGCGCAGCGCGCCCTCCGGCACTCGCCGGCCGAGGAGACGCGCGTGACCATCAACAGCACGGCGCGCGCCGACACGCGCTTCGCGCTCAATCAGGTCACCACGTCGGGCGAGAACCAGGACACGCAGGTCACGATCACGGCGACGGTGGGGAACCGCAGCGCCAGCGTGAACACCAACCGGCTCGACGAGGCGTCACTGGCCGCGGCGGCGAAGCAGGCGCACGAGATCGCGCAGCTCGTGCCGCCCAACCCGGAACGCATGCCGGAGCTGGGCGCGCAGACGTACCCGCCGTTGCGGGAGCGGGCGCTGTCCATGCCGTCGCCGGCTGAGCGGGCGGCGGCGGCCAAGATCGTGACGGAGCTGGCGCGCGCGAACAACCTCGTCGCGACCGGCTTCATCGAGTGCCGCGCCGGGGCGAGTGCCCTCGCCAACTCGAAGGGGCTGTTCGCCTACGACGCCACGTCGACGGTGACGATGACGGCCACCGTGCGCAGTCCCGATGGCACGGGCAGCGGGTGGGCGTGTAGCGATGGATCGACCTTCGCCGATCTCGACCCCGCCGCGGTGGCCGCGACGGCGGTGCAGAAGGCGCGCGACAGTCGGAGCCCGGTGGCCATCGAGCCGGGGCGCTACACGACCATCCTCGAGCCCACGGCGGTGGGCAACCTCGTGCAGCTCATCACCGGCGCCATGCAGGCGCGCGCGGCGGACGAAGGGCGCTCGTTCTTCTCCAAGCCCGGTGGCGGCAACAAGCTCGGGCTCAAGGTGGTGGATGACCGCGTCACCCTGCTCACCGACCCGGCCGACGCGCCGAGCATGACCGGCGGGTTCGATGGTGACGGTGTGCCGCTCGAGAAGGTGGTGTGGATCGAGAACGGCGTGGTGAAGAACCTCAACTACGACCGCTACTGGGCGCAGCAGAAGAACGTCGCGCCCACGCGGGCCGGTGGCGGTGGCTTCGGCGGCGCCCGTTCGCTGCGCATGCTGGGCGGTACGTCGAGCATCGCCGACATGGTGAAGAGCACCGCGCGCGGGGTGCTGGTGACGCGCTTCTGGTACATCCGCAGCGTCGACCCGCGCACGATTCTCTACACGGGCCTCACGCGCGACGGCACGTTCCTCATCGAGAACGGCAAGGTCACGCGCCCCATCAAGAACTTCCGGTTCAACGAGAGCCCGATCTTCTTCCTCAACAACCTCGAGGCACTGGGGCCGAGTGTGCGCATCAACGCCTCGGAGAACCTCGGCGCCGGCGGCGCGGTGTACATGCCGCCCCTCAAGGTGCGCGACTTCACCTTCTCGAGTCTGTCGGACGCGGTGTAGACGGCGCACGCGGGGTGCGCCGTGCGGGCTACACCGCCTGCACGAACGCGCACCCCGCTTCGCAGGCCATGACGTTCGCGAAGATGCCGCTGGGCTGCAGGATGACGCCCGGCACCAGCATGCTGAGCGCCTTGGTGCGCGCTTCGGGCATCTTGAGCTTGTCCTGCTTGACGATCATCGAGACGATGCCGCCGAAGGCGAGGTTGCACCCGAGCACAATCGCGCCGCCAGCGATCTGCTTGTCCAGCTGGAAGGGCGAACCGCTGCCGGTGGCGTCGGGCTTGGCGAGAATCGGATTGAGCTTCATCGTCTTGCCGTCGTCGCCCTTGATCTTGAACTGCTTGCCCACCTCGTAGGTCGTCCAGAATTCCTGGTTCATCGCCAGCGGAATGGCGCTGTGGCGAATCACGATGACCGTGGAGATGTCGCTGGGCTGGAGCTTGAGCACATCGGTGAACTGACGCCCCCAGATGGAGGCACGGAAGACGCCGGCGCCGCCCTCGATCTCGGGCACGTCGAACATCGCCTTGTGCTTGCCGGTGATCCTCTGCGTCCAGCTCGTGTCCCACACCGGCGCCTGTGGTGGCTGTCCGTCGCGCCACTCCGCCTCCCACGCCTCGAGCCCCTCGCGCAGCACGGTGGCCTCGGAGCGGGACGCGGCGTGCGACGCCGATGCGTCCGCGCCACGCGCGATCGCCGGGAGGGTGAGGGACGCGAGGGAGGCAGCGCCGGCATGCAGCAGGAAATCGCGACGGGGCGTGGACATGGCGAGGACGCGGGCAGGGAGAGAGGAGGGCAGGGCGCGGGCCTCGTCATGTGTAACGCGTCGCCAGGGCGACGGCATTGCACGGGGCACGGCGTTGGCCAAAAGCAAACATGACGTCCCGGTGAAGGAAAGATGAGGAGTGGCTGAACCCTCTGGTGCCGGCCGGTGTCGAACCGCACGCTGTGGCCATTGGTCCCCCGCAGATGCGTCTTTCCCCTTTCTCCCGCCACAATGTCACTCGCACGCCAGATGAAGCGATGCCGCCTCGCCGTGGCCAGTGCCCTGCTCGTGCCCGCCCTCTCCCTGGCGGCACAGCCGGGGCCTCCCGCAGGCGCGCCGCCATCGGCGCCGGACACCTCGCAGGCGGGCGCGGTGCGGGTCTTCGTGGACTGCCAGAGCAATCGCTGCGACTTCGATTTCTTTCGCGACCAGATGCGCTGGGTGAATTTCGTGCGCGACCGGCTGTACTCGGACGTGCTGCTGCTGGTCACCTCGCTGCGCACGGGGGCGGGGGGCACGGAGTACACGATCGCGGCGCTGGGCAATGACCGCTACCGCGGGCGCGCGGACACGGCGGTGGTCATCGCCAACCCCAACGACGCCGACGACGTGGTGCGGCGCCAGCTCGCACGCACCTTTGGTCTGCTGCTCGCGCCCTACGCCGCGCGCACGCCGCTCGCCTCGCGCATCGACATGACGTTCCGCGCGCCGACCGGCGCACCGGCCTCGCCGCGCGGTGTGAAGGATCCGTGGAACTTCTGGATCTATCGCATCTCGGCCAACGGCTTCGGCAGCGGGGAGAAGCGACAGACCTTTCGCTACGGTTTCCTCAATGCATCGGCCAGTCGCGTGACGGCGGGGTGGAAGATGGGCGTGGGCGCCAATCTGGGTTACGACGAGAGCAAGTTCCGGGTGTCCGACACGACCACCTTCACCAACCTGCTGCGCAATTACGGCGGCAACGCGATGATCACGCGGGCCATCGGGGGGCATTGGGCGGCCGGCATGGTGGTGAGCGGCGCCTATTCCGACTACAACAACTACCGCATGAACCTGCGCGTGCAGCCTGCGGTCGAGTGGAACTACTTCGACTACAAGGACTTCACGCGGCGGCAGCTCACGGCGTTCTACTCCGTGGGCGTGGTGCACAACGACTACAAGCAGACCACCGTGTACGGGGTGACCGATGAGACGCGCCCCCTGCAGTCGATGACGCTGTCGTGGAATGCGCGCCAGCCGTGGGGGTCGGTCAATGCGCAGCTCTTCGGGTCGCAGTTCCTCCACGACCTCGACAAGAACAGCTACGGGGTGAGCTCGTACGTCGACCTGCGCATCGCGAAGGGGCTCGCCTTCAACTTCGGCGGCAGCTACACGCGCGTGAACGACCAGTTGTACCTGCCGCGCGGTGAGCTCAGTGAGAGCGAGGTCATCGCGCGGCAGCAGGCCCTCGCCACCAACTACCGCTTCAACGTCAACTTCGGCCTGAGCTACACTTTCGGGTCGATCTACAACACGGTGGTGAACCCGCGCTTCAATGCCGGGCGCGGGGTCAGCGTGTCGTACTGAGCAGGGCGTTCTCGGCCGCGGCGCCGTGGGGCGCCGCGCCGTGGCCGAGCACCAGGAAGCCGCGCCGACTGGCGTTGCGCAGCAGCTCGACCTGGTTGTGCGCCTCGAGCTTGTGCATGAGGTTCGCGCGATGGCGCGTGGCGGTGTGCGGCGAGATCCGCAGCCGCACCGCCACCTCGCCCGTCGTGAGGCCGGCCGCGATGAGCTGCAGTACCTCGTACTCGCGCGCGGTGGGGGCGTTGCCCTTGTTCGCGGCGGTCACCACGCGGCTGCGATCGATGGCCTTGGCCAGGTAGCGCTGGCCGCGCAGCAACACCTCGATGGCGTGGAAGAGCTCCTCATCCATCGAGTCCTTGAGCAGGTACCCGTCGGCGCCGTTGCGGAGCGCCTCGCCCACCAGGTGGTGCTCGTCGTGCATCGAGACGATGAGCACGCGGCAGGTGCGCCCCTGCGCGCGCAGCCGTCGCAAAGTCTCGAGCCCGTCGATCCCCGGCAGGTTGAGGTCGAGCAGCACCAGGTCGGGGTGCTCACGGGCGATCACCTCGAGCGCGTCTTCGCCGCTCCGCGCCTCGGCCACCACCTCGTAGCGGGCATCGATGCGCAGCAGCATGGCCAGACCGCGCCGCACGAGCGCGTGGTCATCGACGAGGACGAGACGGGGACGGGGAGCGTGCATGACGGACCTCAGCTAGCGGAGCGGTAGATCGACCGCCACGGTCGTGCCGTGGCCGGGGGTACTCTCGAGGCGTACAGCCCCGCCGAGCTGGTGCACCCGTTCCCGGATGCCGCGCAGCCCGAGTCCATCGGTGGCCTTGTCGACGGCGAAGCCACGGCCGTCGTCGTGGACGCGTACGGCCACGGTGTGCGCCGTCACGGCGACCTCGACCGTCACGTGCGTGGCCTGTCCGTGCCCCACGGCGTTGGTGAGCGCTTCCTGCACCACCCGGAACACGGCCGTTTCCTGCAACGGCCACCGCTCGCCCGCCTGCGCGTCGATGGTGACCCGCACCGCGGCGCCGCTGCGTTGCTCCGTGTCGTGCGCAAGCTGCTGCAGTGCGGCCGCGAGGCCGTGCTGGTCGAGCGTGGGGGGACGCAGACGTCGCGCGAGCTGGCGCAGGCGCGCGGTGGCCTGGTTCACCTGCAGGCGCAGCTCGTCGAGCGGTGCGGTCACCGCGGGATTGCCCGGTGGCATCACGCGGGTGAGCGACTGCAGCGCCAGCTTCACGCCCACCAGCGCCTGCCCGGTCTCGTCGTGCAACTCGCGGGCGACGTGCTGGCGCTCCTCCTCGAGGCGCTCGGCGTGACGCGCGAAGAGCTGGCGGACTTCGTCGTTCTTGGCTTCGAGCGCGGTCACGAGGCGCGAGTTCTCGATGGCCATCGCGGTCGTGTCGGCCAGCGACTCGAGAAACGCCGCGTCGTCCCACGAAAACGCCGCCCGCTCGGCGTCCCGGTGCAGCTCGAGGAAGCCGATGACCTCGCGGGCCGTGTCGCGCAGCGGTACGCCCAGGGCATGGCGCACCAACCCTTCGTCGACGAGCTCGGGATCGGCCGCCGGGTCGTTCGGATAGTCGGGAACGAGATACGCGAACTCGTGGTCGAGCACACGCCCCGGAATGCCCTCGCGCGTACGCCAGCGCCGTGCGACCGGGCGCCACGTGCCCTGCCGCAGGTACGCGGTGCTCTCCATCGCAAGCGTGCCATCGGCGTCGACCGTGACGAGGCCGCCGCGACCGCCATCGGCCTTGAGGAAACGCGCCGCATGCTCGACCATCTCGTTCACCAGGATCGCCGGCGCGCGCTGCCCGTGCACCGAGGCCGAGAAGGCGAGGAGCGCCTCGAGACCATTCGACCACTCTCCCAACCGCCCGACGAGCTGCGCCCGGTCGAGCCCCACGAGCATCTGCTCGGCGATCGTGTCGAGCAGCACCACGTCTTCCGCGTCGAAGGCATCGGCGGCGCGACTCGCGACGAGGACCACCGCCGTGGTCTGTCCGGCGTGATGCACGGCGGGAATGACCGCGAGACTCGACCAGCCCAGCGAGGCGGGCGTGGTGAAGGTGCCGGGTACCAGCGCGAACGGATCGCCGGCCACGAGATGCTGCCGGCGGAGCGCCGCGAGGTTCATGATGGTGCGCAGCACCGCTGCGGTGCGCGGATCGTCGAGTTGGCGATTGCCAGCCAGCGTGGAGATATCGCCATCGTGCACGGTGGCCACGAGCGCCAGTTCAGCGCCCACCAGCGGGCCGATGACCTGCGCGAGCGCCTCGACCAGCGCGGCGCCTTCGAGCCCGCGTGCCAGCACGTGCGCGACCCCCGACACGGCCGCGAGCGGCGTCGCGCGGCGCGCCGCGCTGCGGGCATCGCTGCGGTCGACGCCCGCATCGTGCGTAGTGCCGTGGGCGTCATGCGTGGCCGGCAGGCTTTCTGCGTGCGCGGCGCCGCCATCCTCGAGACGCAGCGTACGCGACGCGCGGTCGGTGCTGCGGGAGGGCGGCTTACGCATGGCGTACACGCGGTTGGCGTACACGCGGTTGGCGTACACGCCGGGGCTGACGCATCGGGTCGACGCGCAGTGCCTGCGCGACGTCGACAACCGGAACTCCCGTCTGGCGATGGCCAGTATGCATCACGCCCTCCACATAGCCGGACGCAGCGTGAGGCTGTCGGGCGTGTCCGTGAGTCCACGCGGCGTCCATGCCCGATGATGTGGCGCGACGCAGCAGGTGTCCATTAGACGCGACAGTCTAGGACTGGCGGGCCCATGTCACGAAGGAACCAGATTCCGGAACGGCTGTTGGAAGCTCGCGCAACCCTGCATTCACGAGGGCACCACTCCCGTATCGCCGTGGCAGGAAGACCGTCAATAGCCAGGCCGATGCGGCTCAGCGACCGTAGGTCGACACGAGCGCGCGCAGCCGCGTCGCCTGCGCGGGCGTGAGCTGGTCCCAGGCGAAGCGGAACGCCCAATTGCCATCCGTCCGCCCGGGCAGGTTCATGCGCGCGTCGCTGCCGAGCGCGAGCACGTCCTGCAGGGGGACGAGCGCGGTATCGGCCACTGAGGCGAGCGCGGTGCGGATGAGCGTCCACGGCATGTCCCGCCCATCGGTCTCGAGGTAGCGCTGCGCGAGGGCGCGCGTCCCTTCGGCGCCCGTGCCGTCGTCCCCGGCCACCACGGAGGCCCACCACCCGGCGGCGGTGTCGTTGTCGTGAGTGCCTGTGTACACGACGCTGTCGCGCACATGCCGGTGCGGCAGGAACGTCGAGTCCGGCGTATCGAAGGCGAACTGAAGCACAGCCATGCCGGGGAAGCCGCACGCCTCGCGCAGCGCGGTCACCTCCGGCGTGATGAGCCCCAGATCTTCGGCCACGATGGGCAGGGGCCCCAGGGCGGCCGTGAGCGCCTCGAAGAACGGAAGTCCGGGCCCCGGACACCAGCGGCCGTCCACCGCCGTCAGGGCGTCGCCGGGTACCTCCCAGTAGGCCTCGAAGCCACGGAAGTGATCGAGGCGCACCATGTCGAAGTGGGCGAGCGCCGCGCGCATGCGCGCGATCCACCATCGGAAGCCGTCGCGCTGCATGCGCGGCCAGTCGTACAGCGGGTTGCCCCACAGTTGCCCGGTCTCGCTGAAATAGTCGGGCGGCACGCCCGCCTGCACGCGCGGGGTGCCATCGTCGCGCAGCTGGAACTGCGCACGATGCACCCACACGTCGGCCGAATCGTGCGCGACGTAGATGGGGAGGTCACCCATGAGTGCGATGCCGCGCGCGCGACATGCGGCGCGCAACGCCGCGAACTGCTGCGCGAACACGAACTGCTCCTTGTGCGTGCGCTCGATGACGGGACGCAAGCGCGCATCCCACGCGGCCAGTGCGGCCGCCTCGCGATGCGCCGCCCCGTGCTCCCACGTCGTCCATGCGCGCCCGTCGTGCGCGCCCTTGAGCGCCATGAAGCGCGCATAGTCGACCAGCCAGTGCGCCTCGGCGTCGACGAAGGCCCGCACGGCGTCGTCGTAGGGCATCGTGTCGAGCCACGCATCGAGCGCGGCGCGCTTGTCCGGCAGCACGCGTGCGAAATCGACCCGCTGGCGGTCGTAGCGGCCGGTGAAGCCGGGCACGTGTACCAGCATCGGGTTCCCGGCGAAGGCCGAGAAGCACTGGTACGGCGAGTTGCCATAGCCGGTGGGCCCCAGCGGCAGCACCTGCCAGACGCGCATGCCGGCGTCGGCGAGCCAGTCGACGAAGCGCAACGCGTCGGGGCCGAAGTCGCCAATGCCCACGCCCGGGAGCGACGTGGGGTGCAGCAGGATGCCGGCGACGCGGGGAAACGGCATGTGGAACGGAGGTCAGGGCAGTAGGCTTGTGCATGGCCAGCGACAGCACCGGTTCCTCCGGCCGCCCGGGTGCGCCGGGTTCGTCGAAGCAGCGCTATCGCGAGTTCGTGCGACAGTATCACGCAGGGACGTTGGGTGATCCCGATCGCGACGGGAAGGGTGCGCCGGCCGCTGGGGACGCGGCGTCGCCGGCACCGCGCGGGGTGTGGCACCGGCTGCGGCGCGTGCGGGACGGGCTGCTGACGGGCAAGCGCGGCGACTACCTGCGCGACTATCTCCGCTGGCTTCGCCCGCATCGCGGGCGGCTGCTGGCGGTGGCGGGGCTCGCGCTGCTCTCGGCGTTGGCGCAGTCGGTGGAGCCGCTCTTCATGCGGTGGATCGTCGACAAGGTGCTGCTGGTCGAGCTGCCGCGTGCCGAGCGGGTGTGGCGCCTGAATGTCGCGGGCGCGCTGTTCCTCACGCTCGTGGTCGCGTCGGCGGGCATCACGGTGGCCAAGGACTACACGCAGCGCATCCTCAATGTGCGCGTCATCCTGTCGTTGCGCCGCGCGATCTTCGACCGGTTCCTGCACCTGCCGCTGTCCAGGTTGTGGGACATGAAGACCGGCGGCTTGCTGTCGCGCCTGAGCGGTGACGTGGAGACGACGAGCGGACTGCTGCAGATGGCGATCATCTCGCCGTCGATCTCCGTGGCCAAGCTGCTCATCGCCATGGGCGTGCTGTTCACGCTCAACTGGCGGCTCACGCTCACGGCCCTCGCGGTCATCCCCGGCGCGATGTTCATGAGCTTCACCTTCGCGAAGCGCATCCGTCCGGTGTATCGCGTGGTGCGCAAGGACGTCGAGCTCATCGACGGGCGCGTGGGCGAGGCGTTCAGCGGCATTCGCGTGGTGCGCGCGTTCCGGCAGGAGGTGCGCGAACTGCTCGCCTACATGCAGGGGCGCCACACCGTGCTGCGGAAGGAGCTGTTCGCCGGGCGGCGCGAACTGTGGTTGTGGACGAGCTGGGGGCTGCTCATCGCCATCGTGAACGTGGTCATTGTCTGGTACGGTGGCCACCTCGCGCTCGACGGGCGGGCCACGGTGGGCGACATCTTCGCCTTCCAGTGGTACACGTTCCTGCTCATGGGCCCCGTCTGGAACATCGTGAACGGCTTCAGCGAGATGCAGCGTGCGCTGGCGGCCATGGAGCGCGTGTTCGAGGTGCTCGCGATGGCGCCCGACAAGCCCGATGTGCCCGGCGCCGTCGACGCCCCGGTGCGCTTCGATCGCATCCAGTTCGAGCAGGTGGGCTTTGCGTACCGCGAGGGCGTGCCGGTGTTGCATGACCTCGCGCTCGACATTGCCGGCGGCACGGTCGTGGCGCTCGTGGGGCGCAGTGGCGCGGGCAAGACGACGGTCACCGACCTGGTCGCGCGCTTCCACGACCCCACCACCGGGCGCATTCTCGTCAACGGCATCGACCTGCGGCAGATGCGGCTGGCGAGCTATCGGTCACGCCTCGCGATCGTGCAGCAGGACGTGTTCCTGTTCGACGGGTCGATCCGCGACAACATCGCCTACGGTCGCCACGATGCGACGATGGCCGAGGTGGAGCAGGCGGCGCGGCGCGCGAATGCGCACGAGTTCATCGAGCGGCTGGTGGAGGGGTACGAGACCATCGTCGGCGAGCGAGGCGTCAAGCTGTCCGGCGGACAGAAGCAGCGGCTGGCCATCGCGCGCGCAATTCTCGCCGACCCGCAGCTCCTGATTCTCGACGAGGCCACGAGCAACCTCGACACCGAGAGCGAGCAGCTCATCCAGGCGTCACTGGGCGACCTCGTGGCCGGCCGCACGACGTTCATCATCGCGCATCGGCTGAGCACGGTGCGGTCGGCCGACCTGATCCTGCTCATGCAGGACGGCCGCGTGGTCGAGCAAGGGACGCACGAATCACTCACGGCCACCGGTGGACTGTACGCCGGCATGGTACGCCGGCAGCATGGCGGCGACGAGTCGGTGGATGTCGGGCTCGCGCCGGCAGACGCGGGGGCGATGTTCGGCTGACGCGACGCGCCAACTGCGCTGCCACGGAGTGCGCGGAACGTGAGCGCCGCGTCGCGCGTACCACGCACATGAACCACACTCACGTCTCGTCGATAGCGCTGAGCCTGCTCGTGGCGTGCTCGGGCAATGGGAACGACCCGGTGGTCGAGACCCCCGTCACCCCGGACACGACCACGCAAACCGCCGCGGTGCCGACGCTCACGTGGACGGTGGTCCTGCAGGGCCTGGCCGAGCCGTGGGACATCGCGGTCGCGCCCGACGGGGCGATGTTCTACACCGAGAAATGTCGCGGCCTCTCCGTGCGCCGTGCCGACGGCAGCGTGGTGCGCCTCTTCGGCACCGCGGGCGCGGCGCTCGTGGCGCCGGACCTCGTGTGTGTGGGGCAGAGCGGCGTGCATGGCGTCGCGCTCGATCCGCAGTTCGCGAGCAACCGCACGGTGTACGTGTACATGCTCTCATCGGCGAGCACGCCGCGCACCAATCGCGTGGTGCGTCTCGTCGTCGACGCCGGCTACACGCAGGCGAGTGGTCGCACGGACATCGTCACCGACATTCCGTTCAAGGATCAGGGGAACGGTGTGGGCGGTGCGGGGGCACACAGTGGCGGGCGTCTCCGCTTCGGTCCCGACGGCCTGCTGTACGTGACGACGGGAGACAACCACAACCCCACGCTGCCGCAGCATCCGACACGGTTGGGCGGCAAGGTGCTGCGCCTCACGAGCGCCGGCCTGCCCGCGCCCGGCAATGCGCCGCCGGCGGGCTTCGACGCCCGCATATTCACGTACGGGCATCGGAACGTGCAGGGCGTGGCGTTTCGTCCGGGGTCAGGGCAGCCGTACGTAGCCGAGCACGGACCCAACCACAGCGATGAGGTGACGGCGCTGGTGAACGGCGGCAACGCGGGCTGGGATCCGCAGCAGAGGCCGTCGCTGAGCTGTCCGGACGGGTACTGCGGCTATGCGGGCAACGCGACGACGATGCCCATGACCGACGTCGGGCGCTTCCCGAACGCGATGCGCCCCGCGTGGACCAACAACGGTGCGTCGCAGGGCATGGGTCCCGCGGAGTTCGTGCGTGGGGCGCAGTGGGGCGCGTGGAACGGGCGGCTGGCCGTGGGCATCATGGCGGCACCGCGCCTCGTGCTGCTGCAGCTCGACAGCGCGGGCGCGGCGCGCGCTGTGGTGCAGGCCCCGCTCCCCAACGTGCGCGTGCGCGCGCTCACCCTGGCGCCCGATGGCAGCCTGTACGTGGCGACGGGGACGGGAGAGATCTGGCGGGTGGTGGCGAGCGTAACCCCGTAGTCTTCCTTCGCGTCTTCGCGCCTTCGCGTGAGGCAGTTCCATGCCCTACGCCCGGCCGGCGACGGCCTCAGCTCTTGAGCGCCCGTGGTGCATACCGCTCGAGGTCACGCCCCATGAGCAGCGTGCTGAGCACCAGCGTCGCGCTGATCCAGAACGGCGTCTGCTCGCCAAGGAACTGGAACGCCGCGCCGAGGATGATGGGGAACGCGACCCGCGTGATGCCGCCGTACGTCTGCTGCACGCCCATGTAGAGCCCGCGCTCGCTGCTGCTCACCACGCGCGACAGCATGGCGGTCACGCACGGAAAGGTGAACGCGGTGCCCAGCGGCAGCAGGCCGACCGCCAGCGCCAGTGTCACGTAGTCGCGCGACAGCGATACGCCCGTGAGGCCCACCGCGAGCAGCACCAGCCCTGCACGCGACAGGCGCGGCTCGCCGATGCGGTCGACGAACTTGCCCAGCAGCAGCGCGCGCACCACCACGCTGAGCGTGCCCATGTACATGAAGAAGTAGCCGATGGTGTCGGCCGTGACCTTGAAGCGCCAGGCGAGGAACAGCGCCAGAATTGCGGTCGTGCCCTGGAAGGCGCCGATGGAGATCGCGTAGATGAGCACGAGACGCGACGCGGGTTCGCTGGGGTGACTGAGCACCCGGAACACGGTCTCGCGACTGCCCCGCGGCTTGGCCTTGGTGGCATCGCTGCCGGCCACGCGTGACTCGCTCAGGTAGCGCCAGGCGAACGACATGTTGAGCAGGCACAGCACCGCTGCCACGAGCCCCGGTGTGTGCGGGCCGAAGTGCTGCATCCAACTGCCCAGCACGGGCCCCAGCGCCACACCCGCGTTGGTGGCGGCCGACAACCAGCCCAGCGTCTTGGCGCGATCCTCGGGCTTCGTGGCGTCGGCCACGTAGGCCTGGATGACACTCACGGTGCCACCGCCTGCACCCTGCACGATGCGTGACAGGAACAGCAGCCACAGCGAGTTGGAGAACGCGAACACCACATAGGCGATCGCACTGGCACCCAACCCGACCATGAGCGCCGGGCGCCGCCCGTAGCGATCGCTGAAGCGCCCCCACACCGGCGCGCTGAGCAGTTGCGCCACGCTGAACGAACTCACCAGCAGGCCCACGACCAGTCCGTCCGCGCCAAGGTTCTTCGCGTAGAACGGGAGCAGCGGCAGGATCATCAACATGCCGAGCATGTCGATGAATGCCGTGATCATGAGAATGACGAGCTTCGCGAAGACCGTGCGATTGTCGGCCGCGCCGTCGCCGGCGGTCGACGGGGGGCCAGCCGGTGTGCCAGTCGGTGTGCCTGCCGGTGTGCTCACTCCGTCTTTCCGAGCGCCGCAGGGGCCACGCTGCGACCGACCACACCGGCCAGCGCCACGATGGTGAGCACGTACGGGATCATCTCGACGAACTGGCTGGGAATGGCCTGCGTCCCCTGCAACTGGATCTGCAACGTCTCGGCGCCGGCAAACAGGAGACACGCCACCGCCACACGCACGGGCTGCCAGCGGCCGAAGATGACCGCGGCCAGCGCGATGAAGCCGCGCCCGGCCGTCATGCCGTCGGTGAACTGGTGCTGGTCGAGCGCGAGGTAGGCACCGCCCAGGCTCGCGAGCGCCCCGGCGAGGAACAGGCCGCGCACGCGCAGGCCAGTGACCGACACCCCGAGCGACGCGGCCGCCTCGGGCTTCTCCCCGACGGCGCGTGCGCGGAGCCCGAACGGCGTGGACGACAGCAGCCAGCCGAGGGCCGGGAGGGCGACGAGCCCGATCCACACCACCGGGTTCATGAAGCTCGCGAGCATCGCGTACGACGCGCCCTCGCCGCCGAACCCGGGCACGCGCGGCGAGTTGCTGGCGCTGTCGAAGACGAGTCGCAGGAAGAAGCGCGTCCCGGCCACCACGAGCAGGTTCACCGCCACGCCCACGACCACCTGGTTGGCCTTGAAGCGCAGCGTGGCCACGGCGAGCACGCTCGTGACGATCGCGCCCGCGACCAGCGCGCCCACGAGGCCGCCCCACGCCGAGCCGGTGTAGTGACTGCCCAGCGCCGCCCCGAACGCACCGGAGAGCATCATCCCCTCGAGCCACAGCGCGATGACGCCGATGCGTTCGCTCATCACGCCGCCCGCCGCCGCCAGCAGGTACGGCACGGCGATGCGAATGGCCTGCAGCAGCATGGCGAGGAGCATCATGCGCCGGCCCCCCGCACGTCGTTGCCGGCGCGATTCGCGCGCTGCCGCGCAGCCGTCGCGGTGGCCAGCACGCCCGCCGCGGCCGCGCGAAGCTGGCGACGCACTTCGGGCACGGCCGTAGCCACCGCGAGAATGACCACCGCGGTGAGGATGTCCGTGAGCTGCTTGGGCACGATGGCGTTCACCGCGAGCCCGCCCTGCGACAGCGTCGCGAAGAGCAGCGCCGAGCCGATGATGCCGATGGGGTGATTGCGCCCCACGAGTGCGACGGCGATCCCCAGGAAGCCGGCGCCGCCGGCGAAGCCGTCTTCGTAGTAGCCCTTGTAGCCGAGCACGAAGTTGACGCCCCCGAGGCCGGCCAGCGCCCCCGACAGCGCCATGGTCACGCCCAGCACCATGGGCACGCGCACGCCGCCGTACTCGGCCGCATCGGGTTGCAGCCCCACGGCGCGCAGCTCGTAGCCGGCGCGCGTGCGGAACAGGTACCACCAGCTCGCGACCGCCGCGCACACGGCCAGCAGCAGCACGCTGTTGGCCGCGCTGCCGCGGAACATGGGGAACCACTCCGCCAGGCGCGGGAGGGTGCCGGCGTTGATGGCGGGCGTGTGGAGCGTCTCGGGCACATGCAGCTTGGCGCTCACGAGCCAACTGAGCAGCGCGAGCACCACGAAGTTGAGCATGATGGTGACGATGACTTCGCTTGCCCCGAAGCGCGCGCGCAGCACGCCGGGCACGGCGCCCACCAGCGCGCCGGTGCTCATGGCCGCCAGCAAACAGAGCGGCACCGCGAGCAGCGCCGGTGTGCCGGCCGGCAGCAGCAGCCCGGCCAGCGCGGCACCAAAGCCGCCCGCGGCCACTTGCCCCTCAGCGCCCACGTTGAACAGTCCGGCGCGCGCGGCGAGCGCGAACGCCAGCCCGGTGCAGGTGAGCGTGGTCGTCTTGTACAGCACCTGACCGATGCCGTAGGCGTTGCCCCACGTGCCCTTCACCAGCAGGGCGAAGACGTTGGCGGGCGCTTCGCCGAAGGTGAGGATGAGCAGGTCGCCCACGACGGCGGCGATGCACAGCGCCACCAGCGGCGGCAGCACGGCATCCCAGACTGCCGACGGCTGCCGTGCGGCCGGGGCTTCACTCTGCGCGCGCATCTCGCCGGTGGTGCGGGCGCTCGCGTCGGTTGCGGTGTCACGCTGCCCGGGCTGTGCGCTCATGCGGCGGCCCCCGTCATGAAGGGGCCGAGAATCTCCGCCGAGCACGCCGACGCGGGCCGGATGGTCACGAAGCGTCCGCCATACATGACCGCGATGCGGTCGGCGAGGGCCAGCACTTCGGTGAGATCGGCGCTCACGAGGAGGATGGCCTTCCCGGCGTCGCGCGCTGCGCGCAGTTGTGCGTGGATGAACTCGATGGCGCCCACGTCCACGCCGCGCGTGGGCTGGGCGGCCAGCAGCACGCTGAAGGCACGTCCCATCTCGCGGGCAATGACGATCTTCTGCTGGTTGCCCCCCGACAGCGCGCGGGCCGGCAGGGTCGCGACCGGCGGGCGGATGTCGAAGCGCTTCACCTGCTCGGCGGCGTTCGCGGCAATGCGCGCCATGTCGAGTGCGCCGCGTGTGCCGAAGTGATGCTGTCGCCCGAGGATGAGGTTGTCGGCGATGGAGTAGTCGAGCACGAGGCCGCGACGGTGGCGGTCCTCGGGGATGTGCGAGAGCCCGGCGTCGGCGCGGGCACGCACGTCGAGCGCCGCGAGATCGCGCGCACCGAGGGCAATGCGGCCGTGCGCCGCTGCGCGCAGTCCGGCGATGGCCTCGAGGAGCTCGGTCTGTCCGTTGCCCTCGACGCCGGCAATGCCGAGGATCTCCCCCGGGCGCACGTCGAAGGAGAGATCGCGCACGGCGTCGGTGCCGCGGTCGGAGCGCACCGTGAGCTGCTCGACGCGCAACGCAGGCGCTGCGTCGGCATGCGCACCCACCGCGCCGGCGCTCGTCGCGTCGCCGCCCGGCGCACTCTCGAGGTGCAGCGCGACGTCGCGCCCGACCATGGCGCGGGCGATGTCGCGGGGCGTCGTGCCCGCCGTCGCGAAGCGCGCAACCGTGGCGCCACTCCGCATGACGGTGATCGTGTCGCTGATGGCGACCACTTCGTCGAGCTTGTGGGTGATGAGCACGACCGTGCCACCCGCGGCCCGCAGTGCGCGCAGCACGCCCCACAGCTCCTGCACTTCAGGCGGCGAGAGCACTGCCGTGGGTTCGTCGAGGATGAGCGTGGTGGCACCGCGATGCAGCGCCTTGAGGATCTCGACGCGCTGCGCCTCGCCCACCGACAGGTCCGCCACCGTCGCGCGCGCGTCCACGTGCAGCCCGGTGCGTGCACACAGCGCCTCCACGTCGCGCACGGCCTTCGCGATGTCGATGCGCCATCCGCTCGTGGGTTCCTGCCCCAGCACCACGTTCTCGGCCACGGTGAGCGTGGGAACGAGCATGAAGTGCTGGTGCACCATGCCCACGCCGGCGGCGATGGCAGCCGGCGTGCGCCACCCCGTCACGTCGCGGCCACCCACCTCCACGCGTCCGGCGTCAGGGGCGTACATGCCACTCAGCACCCGCATCAGCGTGCTCTTGCCGGCGCCGTTCTCGCCCACGAGCGCGTGGATCTCGCCGCGCTGCACCTCGAGCGTCGCGTCGCGATTGGCCACGACGCCGCCGAAGGTCTTCACCACGCCCTGCATGCGCACGGCGATGGAGCCCGTGGCGTTCGCACCCGGCATGGTCATTTCGGCGCCGCCTCGCGAGTCGACGGCACCGTGATGCGGCCGGCGATGATGTCCTGCGTGAGTGCATCGAGGCGTGCGCGCACGTCGTCGGGGATGAGCGCGCGGTTGTTGTCGTCGTACACGTATCCCACGCCCTTCTCGGCCAACCCGAACTGCTGCACGCCGCCGGTGAAGCGTCCTTCCTTGACCGCCTTGATGGCCTGGTACACCGACTCGTCGATGCCCTTCACCATGCTCGTGAGCACGAACCCGGGCGCCTCGCTGTACTGATCGGCATCGACCCCGATGGCGAGCTTGTTGGTGGTGCGCGCGGCCTCGAACACGCCGAGGCCGGTGGAGCCGGAGGCGTGGAAGATGATGTTGGCGCCCTGGTTGTACATCGCGAGCGCCATCTCCTTGCCGCGGCCGGGATTGCGGAACGCTTCCGGCGTGACGCCGGCGTAGCCCACGAGCACCTGGCAGTCGGGGCAGACGTGCTTCACGCCGGCGCGATAGCCGGCTTCGAACTTGTGGATGAGCGCGATGTCCATGCCGCCCACGAAGCCCACCTTCTTGCTCTTCCCCACGAGCGCAGCGAGTGCACCGACGAGGAACGACCCCTCCTCCTCGCGGAACTTGAGCGCCTTGAGATTCGGGGCGAGGGGAATGGGCGCGCCGGTGCTGTCGAACGACACGGCGTAGTCGACGTCGGCGAAGCGCACGGTGGGATACTCACGCGCGAGCACGTTCACGTCGTCGGTGAAGATGAAGCCCACCCCGATGACGAGATCCATCCCCTCGGCCGCCAGCAGGCGCAGTCCCGCTTCGCGGTCGGAACCCTCGCCCGGCTCGATGTACGTGATGCGCGCGCCGAGGTCACGCGCGGCGCGGACGCCGCCGAGGTACGCGCCGTCGTTGAAGGACTTGTCGCCGCGACCGCCCACGTCGAACACGATGCCGACGTCGAGGCCGTCGGCCGACGCCGCGCCGGTGGCACCGGCCGGGGTGATCGTGAGGAGGGCGAGGTGGGCGGCGAGCAGTGCCCCGATCAGGAGGAGGGTCCGACGCATGACCCGGAAGGTTCGCCGCCGGGGCGACCGGTCGGAAGGGGGCGCACCCCGCGACGCGAGAGGGCGGCTAGCGCGTCACGGGCGTCAGCCGCCAGAGGCCGTTGAGCATGTCCGAGGCGAAGAGGCCGCTGGTCGACCAGTGCACGCCCCATACATACGTGGTTCCGCTCGAGAACAGTGCCGTCTCACGTCCCATGAGCCGGAGGTCACACCGACGGTCGGCGGTCATCTGGGCGGCCGTGCAGGTGCCGAGATCGCCGCGCACGTCGAGCACCTTGACCCCGCCGTTGTAGTAGGCGGCGTAGGCAAACCCTGCGGCCTCGTCGACGGAGAAATTGTGCGTGCCGGCGCCGGGCACGTTGTAGACGGCCACCTCGCGCGGGGCGGTCATGTCGCTCACGTCCACCACGTGCACATCGCCGCGGCTCGACGACCCGATGGACCCCGGCCCCTCCTGCCCGACCAGCAGGTATCGCTTGGCTCCCGAGCTGGGGTCGTGCAGCCACCACACGTTGTGCACCTGCCCGCCCACGGTGGTGGCCTGCGCGACCTTGCGCGGCGCGGCCACCGTGCCGGCAGCGGTCGCGCCAATGTCCCAGATGCCGAGCCCGGCGTTCCAGTCGGCCGCGAAAAGCCAGCCGTCGCGCACGAACACGTCGTGCACATAGGGCGTGCCCATGGCCTGCGAGAACACCGTGCGTGGCGCGGCAGGGGTGGAGAGGTCGAGCACCACGAGGCGCGCCGGCACGCCGTTGGCCGGATCGATGGCGCAGAAGGCGTAGAGCACGCCGTTCACCCGCGCCAGCTCGGCGGTGTGCACGCCGTACTGCAGTTCGCCGCCGGTGGTGCGCGTGATGAGCTGCGGCTTTCGCGCGTCGGTCAGGTCGTAGAGAGCGATGCCGCCATTCGGGTTGGACTCGATGGCGACCAGCAGCAGCCGTCCGTCGTCGGACACCTGCACGTCGCCGGTGGTCGAGGCGTTCTCCACGATCACGCTGTCGACGAGACGCGGCGTGCTGGCCGAGACGTCCCAGATCTTCACGGCGTTGCCGCGGGCCTGGCCACGCAGCCCCCAGGTGCTGGTGTATGCCGTGGTACCACGCACCCACAGTTCGGCCGTGTAGCGCTCGTTGACCGCCCCCAGCCCCAGCGAGGCCACCGCCGCAGGCGGGCGCGGAGTGGTCGTGACGGGCGGCTCGACCGCCAACGGCAGGTCGTTGCCATCGCTGCAGGCGCCAAGCAGCGCCAACACCGGTACCAGCGTCAACGCGGCGGTCGTGGTGACGCGGCGAACGGTCGGCAGGCGATGCATACGGGTCAGGAATGGGTTCGACAACATGGCCGCGCGCAGGGCACGCGCATGCCCGGCATCATAGTGCCGAGTCCAATACCCCGTAGCGTCCCATGCGGGCCCGCATGCGTCCCACGTGCAGCCGGAGGCCCGCCGACAGGGACCACTGCCGCGCGCTGCCATAGAACGCCGCGGGCTCGAACACCGCCGGGCGCTGCCGCGCGACGGCCGAGGCGCGCGTCGCCTCGACGAAGGGGACGACGGCGGTGCGCAGCAGGGTGCGGGGCGGGGCGTCGAGGTGCAGCGTGCCCGTCGTCCACCGGGTGATGCCGACGATCTGGAAGTCGATGTGGCCGGTGGTGGTACGGAACACGTCGAGCAGGCGTGTGGGCTCGGGGCGGTCGGTGCGCTCGACGCGCGCCGCGAGCTGCCAGCGGCGCCACGCCCCCGTCGCCTCGATGAGCGCACTCTCGTAGCGGAAGGCGCGCGCGCCGTTGGCGCCTTCGTCGGTGCGCGCGACCTCGGCCAGCAGGTACGTGAGGCGCGGTGACGCGTCGCGCGGGCGTGTATCGCGGTTCGCGTCGTGGTCCGCACCGTGCTCCGCATCGCGCGACGTTGGCGACGCGTGATCGTGCGCCGCGTCGGAGGGCTGCCAGCGCACACTCGCGCTGAGTTGGCGATGATCGAAGGCGCCGCCCTGGGTGATGCCCGGGCTGCGCACGAACGCGTGGCTGAGCTGCGCCTCCAAGGCGCGGGCACCGTGCAGCGTGAGGCGGGTGGCGTGCGAGTCGCCCACGCGGCGCCACTGCGGGCCCGTGAAGGGCGCCACGGGTTCGTCGCCATTGAACCAGGCCTGCTCGAGCGTCGCGCCGCGCGCGCGCGTGCCCACCTGCAGCGCCGCCACACCCTGCACGCGCTCGAGGAGCTGCGCGTGGTGGTGGTTGACGGGATACTTCACGAATGGTCGCATCATGGGGTCGTCGGTGCCGTACGGCACGAACCCCTTGCCCGCCGCCAGCGATGCGCGCCACCCCGCCTCGGGCGACGGCATCGCGCGCACCGTCAGCATGGCCTCGTGCACGAGCGTGTGCGGGTGCCGCCGGTCCACATAACCCTCGCCGTAGCTGCCGGCCGTGAGCTCGCCCCGCCGCAGCGTGTACCCCTCGGCGTTGAGCGTGCCCACTGCGCGCACGGCGACGCGCGGGCGCTGCCACAGCGTGGCCGCGCCCAGCAGGTTGGGTTGCGACAGATACCCTTCGGTGAGCCGACGACCGGCGACCGCGGGGGCGCTCGTCGTGCCCAGCGCAACGGCCATCGCGCCGAGCTGCACACGCGCGGTGCTGTCGGTGGGCTGCGCGTGCGCACGCCCCGGGACGACGACGGGCGTCGCAGCCAGGATGGCCACGACGCCCGCGTACGACTGCCAGTGCATCGCTATTTCAGTGCTTTGTAGCGGAACCCGGCGATGTTGGTGCCGGTGGCCTTGAGCGTCACCGACTTCTTCTCGCCGGCCTTCATGGGGCCCGAGCTTTCGGTGGCCTTGGCGATCACGCCCCCCTTCGCGTCGACGAACTCGACTTCGACGGTGTGCGTGCCGCCCGCCGCCGCGACCTGCTCGAGCGTGAGCTGCAGCGACACGTTGTCCTTGCCGCGCGTGAACGTCGCGACGTCCACCTTGACCGGCAGTCCGTCGGCATACGTCTGGTACTTCACCAGCGAGTCCGTCCACGCCTTCTTCTCGGCCGCCACCTTCGCACCGCGCGCCATGCCCTGCGACGCGTAGGCGAAGAGCATCCACGCCTCGTAGTTGTTCGGGTCGATCTCGACCAGCTTGCGCGTCGGCTCGAACATCTTGGTGAAGTTGTCCTTGCCGTAGTACGTGGCCGCCACGTTGCGGAGCGCGTCACGCGCCGCGACGTTCTGCGCCGACGCGCCCTCGAACAGCTTGAGCGCGTCGTCGCTGCGGTTGAGCTGCGTCGCGATCACGCCGGCCATGGTGAGCAGCAGGTCGGGGTGCTTCTCCGGCGCGGCCAGCAGTGGCGCATAGACGCCGGGAATGGCCGCCGTGTCCTTCGCGAAGGTCAGCGCATCGGCACGGGCGCGCATGATGTTGGCGGCGTCCGGATTCTCCGGCTGCTCCTCCATCACGGTCTTGAGCGTCGCCGCCGCCTCCTTGGCCAGCTGCTGCTGATCGGCGCCACTCGCCGCCGCCGCCAGCTCGAGCTGCGTCATGCCCATGTAGTACTGGCTGTTGTGCTTGAGGTCGCGATACGTCGTGTCGGTGCCGGCGTACTGCACCACGTGGCCCCAGTGCAGCACGGCACCCTTCTGGTCGTTGCGGGCGTTCGCGACGTTGGCCAGCACATAGTGCGGATACGGATTCTTGCCCGTCATGACCATCGAGCGCTTCGCGTAGTACTCCGCCGAATCCATCTTGCCGGCGCCCTGCGCATCGAGCGCCGCGCGCACGTTGGCCAGCCACACCTCGTTCTGCCGCCCGCCCTCGATTTCCTCGGCGCACGACGGGGCGGCCGCGGCCATCGCCTTGAACCCCTTGTCGAGTTCCTGCATGACATCGTACGGCTCGGCCGGGTTCGTCACGAAGCCCAGCTGCCCGCGCGTCACGGGCGTGACCACCATCGTGGGCTCGTTGCCCCAGATGGTCAGCATCTGCGTGAGGACCGAGTTGTAGCCGGCCGGGTTCTTGGCGAACCGCTCGGGCTTGGTGTCGAGCTCCTTCGCGATCTCGCTCAGCAGCTTCCGGCGCTGGTCGCCGGTCGCGCTGCGCGCCTGCGTGAGCTTGAAGACCTGCGCGGCCAGCTCCTTGGGATTGTTCTGGTCGATGGAGCAGGGCGTCGACACGCCGCCGGGCTGAGCCGCGACGGGGGCGGCGAGCCCGGCCAGGGTGGCAACGGCAGCCGCGCCGGCGATGAACCTCAAGCGCATGACACGTCCTCTGAGATGTACGGAAGGGGTGGGGCCGGGAAGTGCGGCAGTGCGGAGGAGCCGCACGTCGACGCCCACGGGCCAGGGGTTCTGTTGGGGACCCGATGTCCTTTGATTGAAACTACTATGACCGACCGGATCCGCACGCGGTTCCTTGTCATCGGGAGCGGCGTGGCCGGGCTCCACACCGCATGGCGTGCCTCCGAGCACGGGCCGGTGATGGTGCTCACGAAGCGCACGCTCTTCGACTCCGCCACGGCATACGCACAAGGGGGCATTGCCGCTGCCCTCGGCGCCGGTGACTCCCCGGACTTGCACCGGGCCGACACGCTCGCCGCCGGGGCTGCGCTGTGTGACGCCGAGGCGGTGCAGGTTCTGGTGCAGGAGGGGCCCGCCCGGGTCCGCGAACTCCAGGCCGCCGGCGCCCGCTTCGACCTCGACCCGGACGGCGACTTCAAGCTGGGCAAGGAAGCCGCCCACTCGCGCCACCGCATCGTGCACGCCCACGGCGACCAGACGGGTGCCGAGGTGGCCCGCGCCCTGGTGGCCAAGGTCCGCGAGTCGGCTGCCGTCACGGTGCAGGAAACGGCCCGCGTGCTCGACCTGCTGCTCGTCGAGGACGAGGACGGCGTGCACTGCGCCGGCGTGCGCGCCTCGCTGGCCGGCCGGCCGGTCGAGATTGTGGCCGACGCGACGGTGCTCGCCACCGGTGGCTGCGGACAGATCTTCCGGTACACGACCAATCCGCAGGTGGCCACCGGCGACGGCTTCGCCATTGCCCACCGGGCGGGCGCCAAGCTGGGGGACATGGAGTTCGTCCAGTTCCACCCCACCGCGCTCGACACGCCGGAGAACCCGCTGGCGCTCGTGTCGGAGGCGGTGCGCGGCGAAGGGGCGGTGCTGCTCAACGCCCGCGGCCAGCGCTTCATGCCGCGTCGCCACCGGCTGGCCGAACTGGCCCCACGGGATGTCGTCGCGCGCGAGATCTTCCGCGAGCAGCAGGCGCACGGGCAGGTCTTCCTCGACGCGACGCACATGGGCGCGCGCTTCGCCGAGCGCTTCCCGGGCATCGATCAACTGTGCCGCGCGCGCGGCATCGATCCGTCGCAGGAGCCGATGCCCGTCACCCCGGCGGCGCACTACATGATGGGCGGCATCGTGACCGACCTCGCGGGGCGGTCGAGCCTCCCCCGCCTGTACGCCGTGGGTGAGGTGGCCCGCACCGGGGTGCACGGTGCCAACCGCCTGGCCTCCAATTCGCTCCTCGAGGGGCTCGTCTTCGCGGAACGCGTGGCGCGCGACCTCGCGCACACCCCGCTCGACCTGCCCGCGCCACCGGCTGCGGACTGGAGCGTGCCCGCGCTCGACGACCGGGGCGCCGCCCAGGTGGCCGCCGATGAGATCCGGCAGCTCATGTGGGACCACGCCGCCATCGCCCGCACGGCCAGCGGCCTGCGACGCTGCATCGCGGCACTGCACCACCTCGGCTCGCGGCTCGCGCCGGGCGCCACGGAGGAGCGCAACCTGCTCACCACGGCGACCCTCGTGGCCGAAGCGGCGCTGCTGCGCAAGGAGTCGCGGGGAGGGCACTTCCGCAGCGATTTTCCCAAGACCCGCCGCAAGTGGCAGGGCAAGCTCATCACGTGGTGACTCGATGACCGTTCTGGAAGCCCATTACGACGTGGCCCTCGCGGAGGAAATCCGCGCCCTCGCCGCCGCCAACAACGCGGTCATCCTCGCGCACAACTACGAGCGCCCCGAAGTGCAGGACGTGGCCGACTATGTCGGCGACTCGCTGGGGCTCTCGCGCGAGGCGGCAGCGACCGACGCCGAGGTGATCGTCTTCTGCGGCGTGCACTTCATGGCGGAGACGGCGGCCATCCTGTCGCCCGACAAGACGGTGCTGCTGCCGGACCTCGCGGCAGGCTGCTCGCTGGCCGGCACCATCGACGCCGAGCAGCTCCGCGCGTGGAAGGCCCAGCATCCGGGCGCGGTCGTGGTGGCGTACGTGAACACGACGGCCGAGGTGAAGGCGGAGAGCGACTGGTGCTGCACGAGCGGCAACGCGGTCGAGGTCATCCACGCGATTCCGCCCGAGCAGGACATCCTCTTTCTCCCCGACATGTTCCTCGGCGCGCACGTGCGTCGCGTGACCGGACGCCAGAACATCCATGTGTGGATGGGGGAGTGCCATGTGCACGCGGGCATCGACCCCGAGCACATCGCGCGCACGCGCGCCGCGTATCCGGGCGCCGAGTTCCTCATCCATCCCGAGTGCGGCTGCGCGACGCCCGTGGTGGAGGCGATCGGGGCCGGTGCGGTCGATGCCGCGAACGTGCACATCCTCTCCACCGAGGGGATGATCAAGCGTCCCGCGCAGAGCGATCACGACACGTTCATCGTCGCCACCGAGATCGGCATCCTGCACCGGCTGCGTCGTGCGCATCCCGGCAAGCAGTTCATCGCCGCCAATGATCGTGCGTCGTGCTCGTTCATGAAGGTCACGACGCTCGAGAAGGTGCGCGACGCCCTGAAGTTCCGGCAGCATCGCATCACCGTGCCCGCCGACGTGGCGGCGCGCGCCCGCACGGCCATCGAGCGCATGGTGGCCGTGGGCGGCACGCCCGGCACCAGCCCCTTCGGACCGGAGGACCCTGGCGAATGACGTCCTATCACCCGCCGCTCCGCCCCACGCCGCCCCACGGCGCCCCGACGACGGGAGCGGCCACTCCACACGGCGGCATGCCCACCCCGGGTGTGCCGCGCACCATCACCCCACTCGACACCAAGGCGGTGCGCCTGCCGTCGGCGCAGGCGCTGGGCTTTCCGCTCGATGCGGACGCCACGGCGGCCCACGTCCGGCAGGCGCTGCTCGAGGACGAGGCGTTCAACGACATCTCGACGCTGGCCACGGTGGTGAGCGGACGACACGTGCGCAGCGCGGTCGTCGCGCGCCACGACGGTATCGTGGCGGGCGTGGCGCTGGCGGTGGAGGCGTTCCGGCAGCTCGATCCCGCCGTCACGATTCGCATCGAGGCCGAGGACGGCATGCGTGTCACGGCCGGTGCCACGGTGCTGGCGCTCACCGGCCACGCACGCGGCATGCTGTCGGCCGAGCGCACCGCGCTCAACTACCTGCAGCACCTCTCTGGTGTGGCGACGCTCACGGCACGCTTCGTCGACCTCGTGCGCGGCACCGACGCCGTGATCGTGGACACGCGCAAGACGCTCCCGGGTTGGCGCGCACTGCAGAAGTACGCGGTGCGCGCGGGCGGTGGCACCAATCACCGCCTCGACCTGCGCAGCGGGGTCCTCATCAAGGACAACCACCTCGCCGCCGTGAACGGTGACATCGCCATGGCGGTGTCCCGCGCCCGCGGTCTCGCGATGCCGGGCACGATGATCCAGGTGGAATGCGACACGCTCGCGCAGGTCGATGCCGCGCTTGCCGCCGGCGCCGACGCGATCCTGCTCGACAACATGACGCCCGAGCAACTCGCCGACGCGGTGTCGCGCTGCCGCGGCCGGGCCCTCACCGAGGCGTCGGGCGGCGTGCGCCTCGAGACGGTGCGCCGCATCGCCGAAGCCGGTGTCGATCGCATCTCCATCGGTGCACTCACCCACTCGGCGCCCGCCCTCGACCTCGGCCTCGACTTCGACGGCCTCTGAACGCCGCTCCGCGCGACGATCGACGCCTTTCTCACCCTCCGCGCCTCCGCAAGGACATCGACGTTGTCCCCTCTCCGCGCCTCCGCGTTCCTCCTCACCGAGCGCGCCTCGCGCCTGCTGTTCGAGGCGCTCATCGACTACGCCGGGTTGTATCCGCCGGCCGAGCTGTCCATGCCGGTGGTCGTGCGCAACTTCGCGCACTATCGCGCCGGCGGCGCCGGCTGGATGCTGGGCCGGTTCATCTGCCCGGCGTCGGCGCTCGAGCTGTTCTCGGTGCAGGCCGATCCGCTGCTGCCGCGTGATGCGGGCGCCATCCCGTGGCGGCTCGCGGCCACGGGCAGCGGCGACGTGCAGGCCGATCTCGCGCAGATCGCCGCCTTCAACGAGCGTCATCGCGTCTGCTTCGAGGAGTGCGGCGCGCTGGTCGACAGCTACGAGGTGAAGGCCGCCTCGCTCGACGACATCGCCCGCATCGACGCCGCCACGCCGCACGACCTGGCGACCTACATCGAGGTCGCGGTCGACGACCAGCTCGAGCCCATGCTCGACGCGATCGCGGCCACAGGGCGCCGCGCGAAGCTGCGCACCGGCGGCATCGTCGCCACGGCGTTTCCGGCGGCGGCGCAGGTCGTGCGGTTCCTGCGCGCCTGCAGCGACCGCGCGCTGCCGGCCAAGGCCACCGCCGGGCTGCACCATCCGCTGCCGGGCGTCTATCGCCTCACCTATCAGGACGACGCGCCCACCGGGCGCATGTTCGGCTTCCTCCCCGTGCTGCTCGCCGCCACGCACATCGCGCAGGGCGGCAGCGATGCGGAGGCGTTGGCATTGCTCGAGACCGGCGACCCGGCCGCCATTCGCTTTGCGGACGAGCAGGTGACGTGGGAGCACGCCGGCGGTGTCGCGACCTTCTCGCGGCAGGCGCTCGCGGAGACGCGCGAACGCGGGCTCGTGAGCATCGGTTCGTGCTCCTTCACCGAACCGGTGGACGAGTCCCGCGCGCTGGGGTGGCTGTGACGCCAACGTCCTCCACGCCAGCCGTGCCGCCCGCCCGCCCCCGCTTTGCCACGCTCGACGAGACGCACGATCCCGCACGCGTGAGCTGGGTCGCGAGCGCCAACGGCCACGCCGACTTTCCCATCCAGAACCTGCCGTTCGGCGTCTTCCGCCGCGCCGGCAGCAACGAGGCCCCCCGGGTCGGCGTCGCGATCGGCGACGCGATCGTCGATGTGGCGGCATGTCACGCCGCCGACTGCTTCGCCGAGGAATCGGAGCGCGTGCATCGCGCAGCACGCGCCTGCGCGGCGCCGTCGCTCAACACGCTCATGGCGCTGGGCGCCGAGGCGCGCATCGCCCTGCGTGGCGCGCTCTCGCGTCTGCTCGATGAGTCGGAGCCGGTGCACCTGCGGCAGACCGCGCAGCACGCGCTCGTGCCGCAGGCCGAGGCCGAGCTCTTCCTGCCGGTGCAGGTGGGCGACTACACCGACTTCTACGCGTCGGTGCATCACGCGTCGAACGTCGGCGCGCTCTTCCGCCCCGACCAGCCCCTGCTGCCCAACTACAAGTGGGTGCCCATCGGCTATCACGGACGTGCGTCGAGTCTCGTGGTGAGCGAGACGCCGGTGCGTCGCCCGCGCGGGCAGCGCAAGGGCCCCAACGACGCGGTGCCGACGGTCGGTCCGTCGCGCTCGCTCGACTACGAACTGGAGCTCGGCGCATTCGTGGGCACGGGCAATGCGCTCGGCAGCACCATCGCCATGCCCGACGCCGAAACGCACCTCTGGGGCGTGTGCCTGCTCAACGACTGGTCGGCGCGCGACATCCAGGCGTGGGAGTACCAGCCGCTGGGGCCGTTCCTCGCGAAGAACTTCGCGAGCACGTTGGGCGCGTGGGTGGTGACGATGGAGGCGCTCGCGCCGTTCCGGACCGCGCTGGCCCCGCGCGCCGAGGGCGACCCGGCCCCGTTGCCGTATCTCGCGGCCGAAAGCGATGCGGCGTTCGGCGCGCTCGACGTGACGGTGGAGGTGTGGCTGCGCACCGCCGCCATGCGCGCACAGGGGCTGCCGGCGACCCGGCTCTCGCAGGGGTCGGCGCGTGATCTCTACTGGACGTTCGCGCAGATGCTGGCCCATCACGCGAGCAGCGGGTGCAACCTGCGCCCCGGCGACCTGTTGGGCAGCGGCACGATCTCCGGGCCCGCACCGGACAGTCGTGGGTGTCTGCTGGAGTTGACGCGGCGCGCGTCCGAACCGCTCACCTTGCCGTCGGGTGAGACGCGCGGCTTCCTCGAGGATGGCGACGAGTTGACACTCACGGCGTTCGCGGCGCGTGACGGTGCCGTGCGCATCGGGTTCGGAACCTGTCGTGGCGAGGTGCTCGCCGCGGACGCGTGACGGATCGCCGGAACGTGCGCCTGCGCGTCGCCGTTTCGCTGGCATGCCTGCTGTCATGACGGCCGCCTCGTTGTCCGACCTCGCCTTTGCGCGCGCGCAGATGGCCATGTCGCTGGCATTTCACATCGTCTTTGCCGTCATCGGCATCGGCATGCCGGCGCTCATGGTCATTGCCGAGTGGCGCTGGCTGCGCACGCGCGACCCCGCGCTGCTCGAGCTCACGCGGCGCTGGGCCAAGGGCACGGCCATCCTGTTCGCCGTGGGTGCCGTCTCCGGCACGGTGCTGTCGTTCGAACTCGGGCTCCTGTGGCCCACGTTCATGGAGCACGCCGGCGCCATCATCGGCATGCCCTTCTCGCTCGAGGGCTTCGCGTTCTTCACCGAAGCCATCTTCCTGGGCATCTACCTGTATGCCTGGCAGCGCATCCCGCCGCGCGCGCACTTCGGCGCCGGTGTGGTCGTGGCCGTCAGCGGCGCGCTGAGCGGCGCGTTCGTGGTGTGTGCCAACGCATGGATGAACGCGCCCACCGGCTTTCGCGTCGAGAACGGCACCGTCGTCGACATCGATCCGGTCGCGGCGATGTTCAATGCCGCCGCGCCGGCGCAGATCGTGCACATGACCCTTGCCGCCTTCGCCGCGACGGGTTTCGGTGTGGCCGGTGTGCATGCCTATGCGCTGCTGCGCGGCACCCCGCATCGGGCGTTCCATCGCGCGGCGCTGCAGGTGGCCCTGTGGGTCGGTCTCCCTGCCGCCGCACTGCAGCCGCTCAGTGGCGACTGGAGTGCCCGCGGCGTGGCCGAACGCCAGCCGGTCAAGTTCGCGGCCATGGAGGGACACCTGCAGACCGGGCCGGCCGCGTTCGTCATCGGCGGCTGGCCCGACGCGGAGACGCTCACGCATCGCGGCGCCATCGAGATTCCCGGTGCGCTCTCGCTGCTGCTGCACGGCAACACGTCCACGTCCATTCCCGGTGTCGACGTCGTACCGCCGCGCAATCGGCCGCCGCTCGGCATCGTGCATCTGGCCTTCCAGGTCATGCTCGGTTGCGGACTCGTCATGGCGACCCTCGCAGCCTGGGGCGCGTGGCGCTGGTGGCGCCGTCGATCCGGGCACGGCGTGGCGCTCCCCGACGACCGTCGCTTCCTCTGGGCGCTCGTCGGCGCGGCCCCGCTTGGCTTCATCGCGCTCGAGGCCGGGTGGACCGTCACCGAAGTCGGGCGTCAGCCGTGGATTCTCTACGAGGTCATGCGCACCGCCGATGCGGTGACGCCGATGCCCGGGCTCCGTTGGTCGTTCCTGCTCTTCACCGCCCTCTACGTCGGCCTCGGCGGGGTGGTCGTGTACCTGCTGCGCCGCCAGGTGCTCAAGACGGGCATCACGCCGCAGATGCTGGGCCTCACGGGCGAGATGCCGCTGCCCACTCCGCCCGAAGGGCTCGACCTCACCGGCCCGCGGCCATGAGCAGGTCGTGAACGCGGTCACGGCGGAGACCCTCACCTGGACGCTGCCCCACGCCGTGGCCGGTGTCATGGTGCTGTCGCTCAACGCGTACGTGCTGCTCGGCGGCGCCGACTTCGGTGGCGGGGTGTGGGACCTGTTCGCGCGGGGGCGCACCCGCGACGCGCAGCGCGCGCTCATTGCCGAGGCCATTGGGCCCATCTGGGAAGCCAACCACGTGTGGCTCATCCTCGTGGTGGTGCTGCTGTTCACGGCGTTCCCACGCGCCTTCGCCCACTTCGCCACGGAACTGCACGTCCCGCTCACCGCGATGCTGGTGGGGATCGTGCTGCGCGGCTCGGCCTTCACGTTCCGCACCTACGACCGCCAGCGCGACAGCGTGCAGCGCCGGTGGGGGCGCATCTTTTCCGTCGCGAGCCTGCTCACGCCCATCGTGCTGGGGCTGTGCCTGGGCGCCGTGGTGGGCGGTCGCGTGCCCATGCGCCCGGTGTGGGCCAACCGGCTGCTGACGGTCCCGGTCCGCTTCTTCGATCCGTGGCTGGCGTCGCCCTTCGCCTGGTCGGTGGGGCTGCTGACGCTCGTGCTGTTCGCGTATCTCGCGGCCTGCTATCTCACGCTCGAGACGCGCGACGAGACGTTGCGCGCCATCTTCCGCCGGCGGGCGCTGCAGTCGCAGGCCGCGCTCGTCGGCACGGCGCTCCTCACCATTGTCCTCGCGCGCGGCACCAACACCACGCTCTTCGCGGGGCTGGTGCATGGCCGCATCGCCCCGCTGCTGCACGGCATCGCGCTGTTGTCGGCGCTGTCGGCCACCTGGGCGCTGCGGACGGGACGTTACGGCGTGGCCCGCGCGGCCGCCGTGGCCCAGGCCAGTTGTCTGGTGTGGGGCTGGGCCTGGACACAGTTCCCGTGGCTCGTCCCCCCGGGCCACACCATCACGGACCTCGCCGCGCCCCGCGTGACGCTGCAACTGGTGCTCGGCATTCTCGCCGCCGGCACCTTCATCCTGCTGCCCAGCTTCGTGTACCTGTTCCGGGTATTCAAGTCGGGCGAGCGCGCCTTCGGACACGAATGAAGCGCGGGTACGGCCCCCCTCGCGCGGCGTGGCTGGTTGCGCCTCCGGGGGTACCGGGTATGTTGCCCGTCTATGCGCCCTGACCTCATCCGCGTCGTGCTCGTGGACGACCACCAGATCGTGCGTGCCGGTCTCAAGGCGGTCCTTTCGGTGGCGCGGGACATCACCGTGGTGGGCGAAGGGGGCTCCGGCAAGGATGCGCTCGCGCTGGCCGAGCGGCTGGACCCGCACGTGATCGTGATGGACCTGTCCATGCCCGACATGGACGGCCTGACCGCCACCCGCGAGCTGCAGCGCCTCAATGCGGCCCGAGTGCAGCCGGCGGACGAACCGCCCACGCGGCGCGTGCTGGTGCTCACCATGCACACCGAGGACGAGCACCTGGTGGCGCTGCTCGAGGCGGGCGCGGGTGGCTACCTGCTCAAGAGTGTCGCAGACCGCGAGCTGGTGGACGCGGTGCGCACCGTGGCGGCGGGCGACGTGTACGTGCAGCCGTCGGCCGCACGCGCCCTCGCGCGCGGGCTCGCCAAGCGCGAAGGCAACGCCGAGGAGCGTGCCCGCTTCGAGAAGCTCACCGACCGCGAGCAGGTGGTGCTGCGCATGGTGGCCGAGGGGTACACCGCGCCGGAGATCGGCGAGCACCTCACCATCTCGCCCAAGACGGTGGACACGTACAAGCAGCGCATCGGCGAGAAGCTCGGGCTCACGCACCGCACCGATTATGTGAAGTTCGCGCTCAAGCTGGGCCTGCTGAAGTCCGAGAGCTGAGCGCCGTGTCGGCTACCTGTCACGTCGCGCGTGTGGCACTGTACGCGCAGCACGGCCCAGGCACTCCCACGCCCCCGGTGGCCGCGCCTGCCACCGAGCGATGCGAGTACTGCGACGCCGAGCAGCTCACCTGGCGCAATTGCAAGCAGGTGTGCCTCGCCTGCGGCCAGATCAACCGGAGCTGCGCCGACCTCTAGGCGGCGAGTCCGCTCAGCTGCGCTCCTGTTCGTCCCGCACCAGGCTCCAGGCCGGCAGCGGCGTCGGTGGCGCATCGAGCACACCATCGGGCGACGCGTAGCCCGCATCGGCCCGCACCGTGGCGGCCACGCGCAGCCGCAGGGCATCGATCGAGGCGCCTGCATCGCCATCGAGCTCCATGCGCAACGCCCGGAAGCGCCGCCCCGACTGCACGCAGAACAGCTCGCACAGCGCGATCTCCCGTGCACAGGCCTCCGCGCCGCGCTCCTCGATGAGCCGCTGCGTGCGCGCGATGGTGGTCGTGCGCGCATACAGCTCGATGGCCATGTCGGCCAGGCGCTCCACCACGAGTTGCCGGTGCAGCAGCGCCTTGCGGTGTGTGGTGATGGCCTTCGACGTCGCCTGCGCGAGCTCCTTCACGTGGCGCTCGACGTACGTCGCGTGCGCCCGCAGCGACGCGTGCAGCGACACGTCGAAGCGATCGCGGCGCCCCAGGACACTCGCCACACGCTCGGCGGCGTAGCCGTACACCAGCCCCCAGTTCTGCATCGGGTTGCGCAGCGCGGTGGCCAGCTCCTGCAGTGTCTCGGCCGGCCCCTGGATGCCGTTGAGTCCCACGAACAGCCGCAGGATCTCGTTGGCGCCCTCGAAGATGCGGTTGATGCGCGCATCGCGGAGGTAGCGCTCGTAGGGCCACGGCTGCACGAAGCCGCGCCCGCCGGCCAGTTGCACCAGCTCGTCGGCGCTGCGCCACACGAGCTCACTCGCGAACACCTTCGCGCACGCCGCCTCGAGCGACGCATCCACCGTGCCGCTGTCGAGCGCCGCCGCGAGCGCGCCCACCATCGCGTCGGCCGCGTACGTCTCGCTCGCCATGGTGGCCATCTTGCGCTGTGTGATCTCGAAGCTCGCCAGCGGACCGCCGAACTGCGTGCGCGCCTCGGCGTAGCGCGTGAACTCACCCAGCAGCCGCTTGCACGCCTGTGCGCAGCCGCTGGCGAGTGACAGGCGCCCCGCATTGAGCGCGTTCACCGCCACGCGGAATCCCTTGCCCACCTCGCCCAGCACGTGGTCGTCGGGCACGAACAACTCCTCGAACACCAGCTCGGCCTGCGTCGAGCCGCGAATCCCGAGCTTCTTCACCGTGCCGTCGATGCGGAATCCGGGCATGTCCGGGCGGATGATGAACGCCGTCGGGCGCTGCACCGTCGCGCCGTCGCGCACCACTGGCGTCTGCGCGAAGGTCGCGATGACGCCCGCGCGCTGGCCGTTGCCGATCCAGTGCTTGCGGCCGTTGAGGATCCAGCCGGTGTCGTCGTCGCTGCGGCGCGCCGTGCTCACGATGTGCTGCGCATCCGAGCCCGTTTCCGGCTCGGTGAGCGCGTACGCCGCGAGCGTCTCGCCGCGTGCGAGCATGGGCAGGTAGCGCTGCTGCTGCGCGGCATTGCCGGCGATGACGATCGCCTTGCTCCCCAGCCCGCAGTGCACGCCGATGAGCACCCCCAGCGAGGCGTCGATGCTCGCCACCGCGCCGAACACGCGCGCGTAGGCACTCGCCGACAGCCCGAGCCCGCCGTACGCCTTCGGGATCGTGAGCGCCAGCAGCCCTGCATCGGCGAAGGCGCGGATCACGCGTTCGTCGATCCCCTCCTCGGCGTCGATGCGGCGCGGGTCGATGAGGCGTGACGCCACCATCGCCTGCACCGCGGCGATGAGGCGCTGCACGGTCGCGGCCTCCTCGGCATCGCGCGCCTCGAGGGAGGGCGGATACGGGAAGACCAGCGCGTCGGTGATCTCCCCGGCGAACAGCTCGCGGAGGAACGACGGGGGCGATGCGACCGGCGCCGCGGCCGCCCCGGTGGGGGCAGCCGCGGCGCCGGTCGCGGAGCGCGGAGCGGTCACGGCGTGATCGTGACCGTGACCACGGCGGGCTTGCCGTCGGGCTGCCCGTTGTTGTTGAGCGCCTGGATGGTCAGCGTCGCGCTGCCCACCTTGATCGCGCTCACGACCACCTGGTTGGCCAGCGCATTCGCGACACCCTGCACGGTCCCCGGATCATCCGACGTCACGATGACGTTGCGGTTGCGGATGGTGTTGCCGGCCGCGTCCCGCAGCGTGATCGCAAACGCGCTCTGCGTCTGCACCTTGAGCGTGAAGGTCGGCGGCGCGATGATCGTGTCCACCGGTGTGGGGAGGATCGCCATCTGCGCCTGTCCCACGCGGTTCTCGCTCACCGCGCTCACCACCACCGACCCGCTTGCGATCGCCGTCGCGAGGCCGCTGGTCGACACCGACGCCCGGGTGGGGTCCGAGGTGAGCCACTCGATGGTGCGATCGGTCACTTCGGTACCGGTGCTGTCGGTGACCGTCGCGCGGAACTGGATGGTCTGGCCTTCGAACAGCGCCACCTGCACCGGGGTCAGCGACACGCTCGTCACGGGCACCTTGGTGACCTGCAGCGAGACTGTGTCGGCCACACCCTCCGCCGTGGCGATGATGCGCGCCGTGCCGAGCGAAATGCCCGTCACGATGCCCGCCTGCGTCACCTGAACGACCGTCGGCGTGCTGGTGGACCACGTCACCACGCGTCCCGGCGGGATGTTGCCGCTCACCGAGTCGAGCAGCGCCACGGTGAAGCCGCGCGGAATGCCGAGGCGCAGCGAGCCGGTGCGCTGCTGGATGATGACCTTGTCGATACGCGGGTCGACGGCCTCCACCACCGAGGTGCACGACACTGCGGGATACTCGACCGATGAGGCGAAGATCGTCGCCGTGCCCGCACGACCCGTGCGCGCCGCGCCGTTGTTGCTGATGATCGTGGCGACCGCCTCACTGCTGCTCGTCCAGGCAATCGGACGCCCCAGCGTCGGGATGACCTGGTTGGCCGTGTCGCGCAGCGTCAGCGTCGGCTGCACCGTCTGCCCCACGGTCACCTTGAAGCTCGTGGGCGTGAGCGAGCACGACTGGATGGGCACTTCGGTGATCGTGATGGAGGCCGTACCCACAATGAGATCGGTCTCCGCCGAAATCACCGCCTGGCCCGCGGCCAGCGCCGTCACGTTGCCGCTCTGGTCCACGCTCGCCACGGCCGAGTTGCTCGACAGCCAGCGGAAGGTGCGTCCGGGAATCGCCACCTGCTGGTTGGTGCGCGCGGTCGCCGTCAACTGCCGGACGTTGCCCTTGCGCAGCGTCAGCACACCCGGCGTCACCGTCACCGTGGCCGCCTGCTCGGGCGTCACCGTCACCTGCACGCTCGAGCTCTTGCCGTCGGCGACGGCGGAGATGGACGCCGTGCCCACGGAGATCGCGAGCACCGTGCCGTCGATCGCGACCGTCGCGACGGTCGGGTTGCTCGACGAGAACGAGATCTTCTTCTTCGCGATCGAGTTGCCCTTGCAGTCGAACGCCGTGCCCACGATGGGCGCCGAGCGATTGATGGCCAGCGTGAGCGTGGTCGGCGCGACCGTCACGGTGCAGGCATCGGGCGTCGCCTTGAGATCGAGGCACCCCGCCAGTGCGGTGAGCAGCAACACCGCCGGCGCGACGCGGCGCACCGTGGGCGACACGAGATGGGCAACGACCCGCATGCAGGTCCGTCCTGTATGAACTGAGGTGAGTAGCGTCCGCGCCGATGAGCTCGGCCCGGATCGGAGTCCGCGAGGGACGCGTGGATACGAGAGAAGGACGCACTGTCAGGGGCAGCCGTAACCGTCACGCCCCCGGCACGCGCGCCCCCGGCCCCGCGCCGGACACGGTCCAGCGCACAACCTGACCGGAGCAGTCCCGCCGGGCAAGCGAGCCCAGGTCCCGATTCAGTCGCCGATCGTGTCGCAGGTCGCACCGGTCGTCCACGCGCCCCGACCAATCGCCTGCTACCCCCGGAGTCGGCGACAGGTGCCGCGTCCCCCGTACGGCATGCACTTTTCCCCGGTCTATGGAAATACGCCGCTGGACCGGCCCCCAGATGAGACCGTCGCGCACCGACGGCGCCCCGGCGTCGGCGGGGTGGTCGAGCGTCGCCGCCTGGGTGGTGGGCGCAGCCCTCCTCCGCATGATCCTCTCGGCCCTCGTCCCGCTGTTGCCGGACGAGACCTACTACTGGGAGTGGTCGCGGCGTCTCGAGGGCGGCTACTTCGACCACCCGCCCGGCATCGCGCTGCTGGTGGCCATCGGAACGATGCTGTCGGGGAGCACATCGGGCGGGGTACGGCTCGGGCCGGCACTCGCCGCCGCCGTCACGCATCTCGCCGCCATCGCCGCCGCGTGGCAGTTGGCCGGGCAGGGGGAACCGGGCGTCCGGGCCGCGCGCCGCGCCGCCCAGCTCGTCGCCCTCCTGCCCATCGCCGCGCTGGGGCTCGTGCTGGCCACACCCGACGCGCCCCTCTTCGCCTCGACCATGCTCGCCCTGGTCGCCGTGGAACGCGCCCTCGCCGCCCCGCTGCGGTCGTCACAGAGCACGGGATGGTGGCTCGCCGCCGGCGGCGCCCTCGGTGTCGCCTTCGTGTCCAAGTACACCGCCGTGCTGCTCCCCTTCGGCCTCGTCATTGCCTGCCTCGTGCATCCGGCGCTCCGGCGCCGATTCGCCGAGCCGGGCCCCTGGCTCGCGGGGTTCGTGGCGCTGCTGCTCTTCGCGCCGGTGGTGGTGTGGAATGCCCTCAACGACTGGGCCTCGTTCCGCTTCCAGTTGGGGCACGGCTTCAACGCCAGCGCGCGCGGCACCGTGATCACGCGCGAACTCGACCTGCTCGGCGGACAGGCCGGGCTCGCGACGCCGATCCTCTTCGTGCTGCTCGCGATGGCGGTGTGGCAGGCGCTGCGCGATGGCTGGCGCGACCGGGTTGGTGCCGACGCGACCGATGTGCGCACGCGCCGCTTCGCCCTCGCGGTGGTGAGCCTCGTGCCGCTCCTGTTCTTCGCCGTGAGCGCCTCGCGCCGAGCCGTCGAGGCCAACTGGCCGGCGCTCATCTATCCGGGCGCCATCCTGCTGCTGGCCACGTCCACCGCGCCGCACGCCGAAGGGCGCTGGTGGCGCCGCGGGCTCGGGCTCGCCGCGCTGCTGCTGGGCGTCCTCGCCGTGCAGGCGTGGCACCCCGTGCTGCCGCTGCCGCCTCGTCGCGACCCCATCGCGCGCGCGCACGGGTGGCAGGCGCTCGCCACCGCCGTCGATCGCGCGCGCACCGACGCCTTCCTTGATGGCACGGTCGATCGCCACGTGGCCGCCGACCGCTATCAGGATGCGTCCGAGCTCGCCTTCCACCTGAGCGGACAGCCGACGGTCTTCTCGTTCAATCTTGGCGGACGCACGAATCAGTACGACCTCTGGCGCACGCCGTGGGAGACCATCCGTCCGGGCGACGGGCTCGTCGTGGTCTTCGACGCCGACGCCAAGGGCGACTCGCTCGCCGGCGTGGTGGGGCAGTGGTTCGCAGAGACGCGGCGCGGCGATCGCGTCGCGCTGGAGCGCGAGGGCGGTGAAGTGAGCGCGCGGCGCATCTGGCTCTATCGTGTGGCGCGCGACCTGCCACGCGCCCGACCGGTGCCCGCACCCGCAGCGCCATGAATGGCGGCGTGACCAGTCCGCTCACCGTGGGTGCGCTGCTGGCCGTCGCACTCGGCGGTGCACTGGGCAGTGTGCTGCGGTACGTCCTGGGCGTGGTGGTGCCGCCCGTCGGTGGATTGCCGGCCGGCACGCTCGTGGTCAACGTCGTCGGCAGCTTCCTGGTGGGGCTCTTCGTGCGCCTCTTCGTCACGCCCGACGCCGATCACGTGCTGCGCCTCGCGCTCACGGCGGGGCTGTGCGGCGGCTTCACGACCTTCTCGACCTTCAGCGCCGAAACCGTCACGCTGCTGCAGCAGGGGCGCGCCGGCCGCGCCCTGCTGTACGTCGCGCTCAGCCTGCTGCTCGGCCTCGCGGCCGCCGCGGCCGGCCTCGCCACCGGTGCGCGCGTCGGCGCGCGATAGCGCCGCGATACGCCCGCTCTCCCTCACTCCGCCCGCCATGTCCGCACTGCAGCAGTGGCTCGCCGCGCACGATGCCCGCGCCTTCGCCGACCTCGATGCCTTCCTGCGCCTCCCGTCGATCTCGGCGCGCAGTGAACACGCAGGTGACTGCGCGCGCACCGCGCAGTTCGTCGCTGACACGCTCACCCGCATCGGGCTCACGGCGCGCATCGAGCCCACGCCGGGCCACCCCATTGTCGTGGGCGAATGGCGCGGCGCGCCGGCGGGCGCACCCACGTTGCTCATCTACGGGCACTACGACGTGCAGCCGGTCGAGCCGCTCGAGTTGTGGACCTCGCCGCCCTTCGAGCCCACCGTGCGCGATGGCAAGCTGTTCGCGCGCGGCGCCGTGGACGACAAGGGGCAGCTCTGGATCCACCTCATGGCGCTCGAGGCACATCTCGCCGTGCACGGACGCCTCCCCATCAACGTGATCGTGCTGGCCGAGGGCGAGGAGGAGGTGGGGAGCGCGCACCTCGAGGAGTTCCTCGCGCGCGAGCGCGAACGACTCGCCTGCGACGCAGTGGTGATCTCCGATTCGACGATGTTCGCGCCGGGCATCCCCAGCATTCTCTCGAGCCTGCGTGGACTCGCCTACGTGCAGATCGATGTGCGCGGGCCGGCCGGCGACCTGCACAGCGGCATGTACGGCGGCGCCGTGGTGAATCCGGCCATGGCGCTCGCCCGCATCCTCGCCACGCTGCACGACGCCGACGGACGCATCGCGATTCCCGGCTTTTACGACACGGTGCGGACATTTCCGGACCACGTGCGCGCGGCCATGCGCGAGCTGCCCTTCAGCGATGCGGGGCTCATGCACGAGGTGCAGGTCGACGCGCTCGGCGGCGAGGCCGGGTACACCACGCTCGAGAAGCTGTGGACGCGTCCCACCTGCGAGGTGAACGGCCTGCTCAGCGGCTACACCGGCGAGGGCGCGAAGACGGTGCTTCCCGCGACGGCGATGGCCAAGGTGAGCTGTCGTCTCGTGCCCGACCAGGATCCCGTGGTCATCGCGCAGCTGCTCGAGGCGCACGTGCGCCGTGTCGCGCCGCCGGGTGTCAGCATCACCGTCACGCACCTGCACGGCGGTCGGCCGTGGCGTGCCGACCTGCAGGGGCCCATCATCGACGCAGGGCGTGCCGCACTCGCGGCGGCGTTCGGGCGCGAGCCCGTCATCACGGGCGAAGGGGGCAGCATTCCCGTGGTCGGCGACTTCGAGCGCATCCTCGGCGCGCCGGTACTGCTCATGGGCTTCGGCCTGCCCGGGGAGAACGCGCACGCGCCCGACGAGTGGATCGCGGTCGACAACGTGCGGCGGGGCATGCACGCGGCGGCCGTCCTCTACGAGGAGTACGGCCGCCGCGCGTCCATCACTTCACATCAATGACCTTGACGCCCGCAGTGCCGGCACTCGCCGACACGTAGCCAATCGCTCCGGGATTCGCCTTCACGAACGCAATCACCTCGTCGTCACTCGCCTTCGTCGCGGGCGGCACGTCCTTGCCCGAGAAGATCTGCTGCTGCCAGTAGGACTCCACCGCGCTCACGGCGCGGCCGAGGACGCCCTTGCTGAAGGCGGCGCGCACGCCGCTGGCCTTGCCCAGGTCCACCGGCTGCGCGGGGGTGCCGTTGGGGAACTTCGTGGCCTGCTTGAGGAACAGCTTCGCGGCAACGTCGGCGGGCAGGTCGCTCGTGCTGTTCGCGCTGTTCACGATCACCTTGTATTCCTGCGCGGCGGCCGGGGCCGAGGCGGCCGCGATGGCCAGCAGCGCCACGGTCAGCCCCTTCGCCATCTGTCGAATCAGTGTCGGCATGGGAGTGGTCTCGATCAGAAGCTGACGGCGACGGAGGCGAGCACGAAGTAGGTCTTCGCGGCCGGCGCGAGGGTGGCGACGAGGGGCGGACGCGTCGGCGGGATGACCGACGGCACCGGCGTGTCGAACTGGTAGCCCTTCACCTGGTGCCCTTCGAGCTTGAAGGCCACGTGCACCGACGGCTTGTACACGGCGCCGATGGCCAGATCCTTGTTGAGCGGCAGGTCGAGGTTCGGGATCGGCGTATTGGCGAAGCGGATCACGTTGCGGCCGCTGTTGTACTCGGCCACCAGCGTCAACTTCTCCGTGGGCGTGATGCCGCCCTGCACATAGTACGACTGGAAGTCGACGAAGCTCGGCGCCTTGGTCTGCTTGAACGTCGTCAGTTCCGCGCGGGCAAACGCCTTGCTGAACACGGCGTCGACCGAGTAGAGCAGCGTGGTCGTGCGCTTCGGACGGTTCGCCGCCGGCAGTGACGCGCTCGGCGTGCTCTGGTAGTTGTTGCCGAAGACACCGAAGCGGAGGCCCTCGAGCGGTGTCTTGAGCCACACCTGGCCACCCACCGAGTTCTCGTTGCGCGAGTCGACGACGCTCACGCCGCTGCTCGTCGGGATCTGCGCCTTGATGTCATAGCCGCCGGCAAACGCCGTCGCGTCGAGCGACCAGTCGCCGCCGAGCGAGATCGGGGCGCGGAACACCACGCCGTCCACGAACTCGAGCGTCTCGCCATACACCGCGTTGCCGACGCGATAGAGCGGGAGCAGCGTGCCGATGTAGCGGATCTCGTTGAAGATGCCGCGCGGCAGCGGGTTGCGGCCGACCTTCACCGACTGGCCGCCGCTGAACTTGTGCTCGTAGAACGCCCACACCGGGTCGATGGCCGGCGTGATCGCGTTGAGCGGGCTCTCACCGTTCTTGCGGTGCAGGAGCTGCGTCACGAAGCGGTCGTTGTCGCTGATCTTGTAGCCGAACTGCAGCGCCAGGATGCGGTAGTCGCTCGTGCCATCCTTCGTCACGCCCATGATCGGGAGCTTGTCGGACTTGCCGTACGCGAGCGAGGCCGCACCATGGATGGTGAGGCGATCGTCCTGCGCCTGCAGCGCGGGCGGCACGAGGAGGGCGACGGCAAGCGCCATCGCGGCAATGCGGTTGAGTGAGTGCATGGGTGGAGTCGTTGTGGAGGGAGCCACGGGGCACCGTCACGGTGTGCGACGGACACGCCTCTGATGGAGGCTTCGGCTCCCATGCCCGCGCGACCAATGTTCGGCGCACAATTGTCCAGATTCTCGACAATCCGTCCCACACGTCGGCATTGACGGACGTTCATCTGCCGGCCGGAACGACGAACGGGGAGCGCGCCGCAGCGCACTCCCCGTCCTGTTCCACCGGTGAGGCCAGTGGACCGTGTCGGCGTCGATCAGAACGTGCCGAGGATATCGTCGCCACCCTCGTCATCGAACGGGATCACCGCAGACGCCGACACGGGAAACACATCGTCCGACTCCGCCGTCGCCGCGCGGGCCTTGCCGGCCGGACGCGCAGTGCGTGCCGGCGCCGCGGCCTTCGCGGCCACCTTGGCCGGCGTCCGCTTGCGGGCCGTCGCCGACGCCGCCGAGCGTGGTGCCGCCTCACGCGATGCCTCACGCTGCGCATCGCGCTGGTACTCGCGGTTCACGACCTCACGCTGCACGTCGCGCGACACCGAGCGGGCCACGGCATGCCGCTCGCCGAGCTCGAACTGCGCCGCCAGCTCCTGCATCTCGGCCGCCTGGGCCGACAGCTCGGCCGCCGCGCTCGCCGACTCTTCGGCGTTCGCCGCCGTGCGCTGCGTGAGGCCGCTGATCTGCGACATCGCGCCCGTGACCTCGGCGAGCTCCTTCTCCTGCTCGACCGCGCCCTCGGCGATGTTGTTCATGATCGTCGCCGCGCGCTGGACGCCGGTGCGGATTTCCTCGAGGCGCCGCGTGACGCTCTCGTTGAGCTTGACGCCCGTCTCGGCCTTCTGCACCGACTCCTCGATGAGTGCCGCCGTGTTCCGCGACGCCTCGGAGGCACGGATCGCCAGGCTGCGCACCTCGTCGGCCACCACCGCGAAGCCCTTGCCCGCGTCGCCGGCCCGCGCCGCTTCCACGGCCGCGTTGAGCGCCAGCAGGTTCGTCTGGAACGCGATCTCGTCGATCGTCTTCACGATCTTCGCCGTCGCGTCCGCCGACTTCTTGATCTCGGCCACCGCATCGGCCAGCGCCGTCATGCGCTCCACGCCCTGCTCGGTCGTGTGCGTCGCCTTGTCCATCGCCGCGCGCGCCTCGGCCGCATCGGCCGCGTTCGCCTTCGTGCGCTGGTCCACCACCCCGATGCGGTTCGACACCTGGTCGATCGCGCCGGCCTGGTCGGCGGCACCGCTTGCCAGCTCCTGGCTGCCATCACCGATCTCGCGCGCCGCCGAGTTCACCTGGCTGATGGCCGTGGTGAGCGAGGCGAACACTTCACTGATGTTGTCGAGCGCCGTGTTGAGCGACTCCTTGATGGCGGCGTGCTCGCCGACATAGTTGCCTTCGACACGCGCCGACAGGTCGCGCGCCGCGACGCGCGTCAGCACGTCCTTCGCCTCGGCGATCGGGCTCACGACCGCATCGAGCGTCGCATTCGTGCCCGTCACCAGCGTCGCGTAGGCCCCCTGGAAGCGCGCCGGGTCGCCACGCTTCGAGAGGTCGCCGCTCGTGGCCGCCTCGATCACGCCGTGGATCTCGCCCACGACGCCGTTCAGCGTGTCCGTCGCGCCGTTGATGCTGCGCGATAGCACATCGTGCTCCGAGCGCACCTCGACCTTCGCGCTCAGGTCGCCACTCGCGAGCCGGTCGGCCGCCGTGGCGACGCCGCCGATGTAGTCGATCATGCCGCGGAACGCCTCGGCCAGCTCGCCGATCTCGTCCTTGCTGCGCAGGTCGACCTGCACGTCGATCTTGCCGCGCGCAATGTCGCGGCCCGTCGACGAGAGTTCGCGCATTGCGCCGATCACGCTGCCGAGCGTGCCCCACGCGAGGAAGGCGAGCAACGCGAGCGCCACGACCAGCACCACCGTCGTGACCGTCTGCGTGAGCGACTGCAGCGAGTTGGCCGACGCGAACGCATCCGCGATCGCCGCCTCCTGCGCCTTGGTCAGGGAGTCCATCTTGGTCGACAGGGCGCCGTACTTCACCTTCACCCCTGTCATGCCGCCCATCAGGTCTTCCATGGCGCCGGTGATCATGCCGGTGCTGGTCGCCTTGGCCTGGGTGGCGTACTCCTTGAAGCCGGTCGCGATCGTCGCCACGGCAGCCGAGTCGACCGTCGTGTTGTGCGCGAGCGAGTCGCTCACGGCGGCGAACCGCGTCAGGATGGTGTCGGCGGTCGAGACCGCGCCGGTGTCGCTTGCGCCCACGGCATCACGCAGCGCGCGCTGGTACGACTCGAGGAGCGCCGTCTGACGACGGCTGTGCTCCAGCGCCGGCGAGTAGCCGTTCTGGATGGCGACCAACTTCGACTCGGCACGCTTGCCAAGCACGATGGTCGTGCCCAGCGTCACGAGGAAGCCGACGCCGGCGACCACAGGAAGGGCCAAAATCTTGGCCCTGAGCGAAAGGGATCGGAACATGGGGAGTTGAGGAAAGGGCGCCTCGACATCTTCACGGGCAGCGTCGCCCACAACTGGAAAGGCTCGATGACGGGTATCGGGCCCCAGCTCCCCTGACTTGAATCACACGTCCAACTCGAGCCGCACCGTCACGCCCCGGGCACCATTGTCACCGGGGCGGAACGGAGGGCGGCGTCAGAGACCGTCCAGCAGCGAATCGTTGTTGCTGGTGGCGGCGATGCGCTTGATGAGCCATTCCATGCCGGCCTGCGGCGGCAACTGCGCCAGCCCGCGGCGCAGCAGGTGCACCTTCTCGAGCTGATCCGGACGGAAGAGCTTCTCTTCGCGTCGCGTCCCGCTCACGGCGATGTCGAACGCCGGGAAGATGCGACGGTCGGCCAGCGAGCGATCGAGCTTGATCTCGCAATTGCCGGTGCCCTTGAACTCCTCGAAGATGATGTCGTCCATGCGCGAGCCGGTCTCGACCAGCGCCGTGGCGATGATCGTGAGCGAGCCGCCGCCATGCTCCTTCGAGATCATGCGCGCGGAGCCGAAGAACGCCTTGGGCTTCTGCATGGCCGTGGCATCGAGGCCGCCGGACATCGTGCGCCCCGTGCCGCGGTCGACGGTGTTGTGCGCGCGCGCCATGCGCGTGATGGAGTCGAGGACGATGACGACGTCCTTCCCCATCTCCACCAGGCGACGCGCCCGCTCCAGCGTCATCTCCGCCACTTCGGTGTGCCGCTTGGGGGGCATGTCGAAGCTCGACGCCACCACCTCGCCATAGCCCCACGTCACCATCTCGCTCACTTCCTCCGGGCGCTCGTCCACCAGCAGCACGAGCAGCACGGCCTGCGGATGGTTGACCGCCACGCCTTCGACGATCGCCTGCAGCAGCGTCGTCTTGCCGGCGCGTGCCGGTGCCACGATGAGCGCGCGCTGGCCGTAGCCGATGGGCGCGATGAGGTCGATCGCCCGCCGCGTCAGCTCCGGGCCGCTCTTGGCCGGCCGGCCCGTCTCGAGTGTCAGCTTCCGGTCGGGATAGCTGGCCACGAGGGTGTTGAAGTCGAGACGCTTCTCCAGCACCACCGGTGAGCCGTCGTTGAGCGCCGTCACTTCGACGACCACCGAACGCCCACGCGGGTCGCGACCATAGGTGACGTCGATCTTGTCGCCGCGCCGCAGCTGATGCAGGCGCACCAGCGCCGGTGGCACGAACGGGTCGGTCGGGTCGGGGAGGTAGCTGTTCATCGCGCGGCGCAGGAAGCCGCCGTCGCGCGAGGGGTCGAACCATCCGGAGAGCGTGCCTTCCACGGCCACCGCACCCTGCGGCGCCCGGTCGAAGGCCACGTCCGCGCCGCCCGGCGGCGGTCCGCCCGGGGCGTTCGGACTGCCACCACCACCGCCGCCACGACGGAAGCGGTTGCGCCCCCGACGTCCGCGACGGAAACCGCCCTGCTCGTCGCCGCGGTCCTGTTGCGCGAACCCACCCTCGTACGGCGCGGGGCGCTCCGGGCGCTCGGGGCGCGTGTCCGGACGAGTGTCCGGGCGCCCATCCTGCCGGTCGCGGTGCCGGTTGCGTCCGCGGCGGCGCCCGCCGCGGTCTCGGCGCTCCTGATTCTGGAAGGGACGATCGCCGCGTCCCTCCGGGCGGCCCTCGCCGCGACCCTCGGGGCGGTCCTGCCGCTCCGGGCCGTCGGTGCGGTCGAACGCCCGGTCATACTGGTTGGGCTCACGCCGCTCGGGGTTGCGATCCGGCCCGTCGAACGGCGACGCGTCGAGCGGACGCGGGCGTTCCGGGCGTGGCGGGAGCGTCTCGAAGCGCGGCTCGCTTCGCCCCTCGCTCCGGGGTTCGGGGCGCGGCTCCGGGCGCCGCTCGGCGCGGGCCTCGGGACGTGGCTCCGATCGCGCATCTGTACGCGGCGCTTCTGCGCGGGGCGCGGGCGCCGCGGCGGCCGGTGGCGCGCTCTCGGCTCCGTCCGCCTTGGTGCGACGTGGGCGCCGGGGCTTCGAGGCCGCCTCGGCCGACGACGTGCTCTCGACGACGGGTGGCGCGGTATCGGCCGTCTTGCGGGCGGCGCGGGGGCGTCCCTTGGCTGGCCGAGCGGCGTCGGCCGCGGGCGCGTCGAGGTACGGGTTGTCGTCCCCGGAACGGTCCGGGGCGGGCCGCGTGCGAGTGCGGCGGGCAGGGGGCTTCGGTTCGGTCATTCGACTACTGCGTGTGGTGCGAACGGCTCACGGGATCGGGCCAGGCACGATCGGACGGAGCCAGGCACAGGGCGGCGAGGCCGCTCCCCATGCCGGGAACAGGCAACGAGACAGAACTCGTCGGAGGCAATGCGACAGGTGCTGCGGCTGCGACAGCGGCGAAGCGAGCAGAGCGAAGCGGTGCTGGGCGTAGCGAAGCGGTCGCCGCCGGTGCGGGTACGTCGCGCGCCGGGGGGCTCGGCTTTGGAGCTGCGGAGGACGGGTCAGGTGAGCACGACGACCGTGAACTGACCGGCCGGACCACCCGCGGGACGCCGTCATCTGCTGTCGGACGACGGCACGATGACCAGGCAGATCCGGGAACCTGATCGCAACGCGGATGCGCAGAGGCTGCGATCCCGAGCGGAGCACGCGTCGGAGGTCCAACGGCGCACAGGTCACTCGGAGTATTGCCCCGCCCCGCCGTTCGCGCAACCCTCGCGGCCGCGTCCGCCCACACGACACAGACGCGTGACACGGCGCACCCGTCACGTGACGCCGCGCCTGCGCGCCGCGCACAAAGCCCGACGACTCCCGGTCGCCACCGGCGCGCCTACCTTACGCGCATGATTGCGCCACTCACCGATCTGCCCGCCGCGCTCGCCGACGCCGTCAACGCCTATGAGGCGAGCGGCAACGTGGGCGCGCTCATGGAGCGCCTGCACCAACTGCGCGCCACCAGCACGCCCGACGCCCTCGTCATGGCCGCCGAGCCGTGGCTGCACCTCCCGGAGGTCGCCGGCCCGCTCTACGAACGCATCGTCGAGGCACAACCCGACAACGTCCGCGCCATCGTCCTGCTCGCCAACGCCTACTGGCTCTCCGGACGCGGGCCCGAAGTGGTGGGCGATCTCGCGGCGCGCGCGCTCGCCCTCGACCCCGCACATCGCGGCGCCTGGCACCTCTGGGCACTCACCGAAGGCAATCAGCGCGACCGCACCGTGCGCTGGCTGCAGGTCACGCAGCGCTTCCCCGACGACCTGCTCGCCAAGGCCGCCCTCGCCGACAACGCCGCCTCGCTCGCCGCCGCCGAACACGATCGCGAGGCGTTGGCCATGGCCATCGGCGCCTACGAAGAGCTGTGGGCCAACTCCCCCACGGCCGAGCAGCGCGCCGCGCTCGAGACGGCGCTCACCACCCTGCGCTCCTACGAGTTCTGAGCATGACCGACACCCCCCGCGGTGCGCCGCACGATCACACCGAACCGCTCGAAAGTGCCGCCCTCGCCGAGTTCCGGCAGTTCCGCGAGCGCATGAACACGCGCATCCTCGGCGAGAACAACCTGGTCATCAATCGCTTCTTCAATCTCGACGGGCGCGCCTACGAGGGCGGCGCGCTCGACGTGAAGACGAAGGAGTTGCTGGGACTCGTCGCCTCGCTCGTGCTGCGTTGCGACGATTGCATCACGTATCACATCGTCCGCTGCGGCGAAGAAGGGTGCACGCGTGACGAGATCTTCGAGACGCTGAGCATCGGGCTCATCGTCGGCGGCAGCATCGTCATACCCCACCTGCGTCGCGCCGTCGATCGCTGGGATGACGTGGAGAAGATGCGGGCGTAGGCCTCACGGCGTAGGCCTCGATGTAGCGCCTACGGCTTCGCCACCGTGCGCGGATTGCCGTCGGAGACATAGCGCGCCCACGCGTGTCCCGGCTTGTCCATCGCGTCGAGGGTGGTACTGAGCTTCGTGCCGCCCTGCAGCGGCACGCGCGGCAGCTTGTGCGCATCGAAGGCCGGGTCGTGCGGGCTGCGCGCCGGCCCGCCCGACACCTCGAGCACGGCATCGTGAGCGTACGCCACGGTGCGCTTCGACTTGGGGTCGGTCCACTTCCCCGACACCGCGAGCGCGCGGTGCTTGGGCCACAACCCGTACGGCAACGCCAGCGCCCGCACCCGGTAGCCCGGCACCGCGCTGTCGATGGCCATCGCGCCGCGCGCGAGCTGCTCCTGCACCACCGCCTCGGGATACTTGTTGAGCTTCGCATGCCACAGCGTGTGGTTGCACAGCTCGAACCCCTGCTGCGCGAGGAACTGCACCTTGCGCAGGCGCCACGCGCTCTGCTGTCCGTCGATGCCCTTGTCGCCGAAGAACGCGTGTCCCGCCGCGGCGGCCGGCAGCATGCAGAACAGCCCGCGCGGCTTCCATGTGGGATGGCTGGCGATGAAGTCCAGCAGGATCCCCACGGCACTCGTCGGGTCGACCACCAGCTGCCCGTTGCGTTCGATGTAGCGGAACTGGCTCGGCGACGCGTCGTCGAAGGTGAACACCACCGGCGACATCCCCTTGGGCACGTCGATCGTGCGATCGAGCACCTGCGACAGGTTCACCGGCACATAGCCGCGCCGATACAGCTCCTCGAGCTCGGCCCGGAAGCGCGAACGGCTCACCTTGTAGGTGCCGTCGGCATCCACCACCTGGTGCCATTCGAGAATGGGGATGCGGCCCAGTTCGTTCGGGGTCCGTGCGGGCGCGCTTGCCGTGGCACCTTCGGTGGCACTTTCGCTGGCCGGTGTCCGTAGGGGCTTCTGCGCCGCGACCGGTACGGCCCACGCAACCCCGGCCGCGGTCAGGAGTGTCCCACCCAGAATGCGTCGCGAGCGGGCTGCGACGCGGTTCATCCCCGCGCAACGGTGACCCAGGACATGGGCGAGCGACGAAACGACGGTGGTCACGACGTGGGGCACGAGGTCGGTCACGACAGCGGGCATGCGGGCGTACAGGAGTTCGGACAGGGACTGGCTGCGGCCCCGCAAGCTAACGAGGAGGCGGCGTCGCCAGCCGCTGCGTCCCCGTCGCGGTTCACGCGCTGGCGTCCGCGACTTCGCTGGCCCACCTCGCGCCTCGGCAAGCGCGTGGCGTGGGGCGCGGTGGGCGCCGCGCTCGTCGGCGCCGCGACGCTCAGTGGCTGGTGGTGGTCGTGCGGCTTCCAGGGCTGCCCCACGCCGGCCGAGCTGCGCGCGTGGCAGCCCACCGAGGGCGGCACGCTGTACGCGCACGACGGCACCGTCGTGAGTGGCCTCGCGGTCGTGCGGCGCGACAACGTGCCACTCACACGCGTCCCCGCCCACGTGCAGGCCGCCTTCATCGCCGTCGAAGATCGCCGCTTCCGCACGCACCACGGCGTCGACTGGCGTGGCGTCGCGCGCGCGACGGTGGCCAACGTCCTGGCCGGCGGCGTACGCGAGGGCGCCAGCACCATCACCATGCAACTCGCGCGCAACGTCTTTCTCGGCAACCGGGCCGCCGAACGCAGCTGGGGGCGCAAGCTGCTGGAGTGGCGCTATGCCGGGCTGCTCGAGGCGGCCCTCACCAAGGACGAGATCCTCGAGCGCTATCTCAACGCCATCTATCTTGGCAACGGCGTGTATGGCGTCGAGGGCGCCAGTCGCGACCTGTTCGGCAAGAGCATCGGCAACGTGACGCTGGCCGAGGCGGCGCTGCTGGCCGGCCTGCCGAAGGCGCCCACCACATACTCGCCGCGCAATGCACGTCGCAAGGCGCTCGCGCGTCGTGCGGTCGTCATCGGCGTGCTCGCGCGCGACAAGGTCGCGTCACCGGCGGCGTTGCGCACTGCGCGCAACGCGCCGCTGCGTCTCGCGCGGTCCGAATGGACGCCCACGCGCGGCGCCGACTCGTGGGCGGTCGAGGCCATCCGCGGCACGCTCGATTCGCTGCGCGCGCTCGGCATCATTCCGCGTGCGCTCAACGACGCGCAGCTCCGCGTGTACAGCACCATCGACCGGCGCGCCCAGGTGGCCGCCGAACGCGCGGTGGCGAGTGGGGCCGCCGCCATCGACCAGGAGCGCGACGCAAGTGGCTTCGCCGTGCGCGGACGCGGCAATCGCACCGAGGGTGCGCTGGTCGCACTCGATCCGCTCACCGGCGCCGTGCGCGCCATCGTCGGCGGACGGCGGGTCGAGCGTCGCGGCTTTCATCGCGCCTTGCGCGCTCAGCGGCAGCCCGGCTCCACCTTCAAGCCGTTCGTGTACGCCGCCGCGTTGCGGGCCGGCTACACCCCGGCGACGATGGTCGACGACGAACCGGTCGAAGTGAGCGTCGGCCGTGATGTGTGGCGCCCCGACAACTACGGCAGTGAGTACGCCGGCCGCATCACGCTGCGCGATGCCCTCGCCCGGTCGGCCAACGCCGCCACCGTGCGTGTGAGTCGCGAGGTCGGCGTGCAGCGCATCGCCACGCTCGCGCACGCGCAGGGCATCGCGAGCCCGCTGCCGCTCGTCCCTGCGCTCGCGCTGGGCGCCGCGTCGGTCACGCCCCTCGAGCTCACCGCGGCGTATGCGCCGTTCGCCAATGGTGGCCATGCGGTCACGCCGTGGCTGGTCACGCGCGTCGAGGACGCGTTCGGCCGCGAGCTCTGGCGGCGCCCCGATGTCGCGCCGCGCGCGGTGATCGACGCGGCGGACGCGTTCCTCGTGACGTCGCTGCTGCAGACCGTCGTCGATCGCGGCACCGGACGCGCGGTGCGCGATCTGGGCATTCGCGGCCCCGTGGCGGGCAAGACCGGCACCACCAACGATGGCGCCGATGTCTGGTTCGTCGGCTACACGCCCACGCTGGTCGCGGGGCTGTGGTTCGGTGCAGATACCCCGCAGCCGCTGGGATACAACCCCTCGGGCGGGCGGCTCGCCGCGCCGCTCTGGGCCCGTTTCCTGCGCGACGGGTGGCACAGCCCCGAGCGCGACACGCCGTGGCTGCCGCCGGCCGGCATCGAGACGCGAGTCATCGACATCGCGTCCGGAAAACTGGCCGGTGAGTGGTGCGGCGAGTCGCGGCGCGAGTACTTCCGCACCGGCACCGCGCCGCGCGAATCGTGCGTCGGCGACGAGTGGATCGCGATGCGCGACGACACGTGGGAGCCGGATGAGCCGATCTGGCGTGGTGACCGGCGCGATCGTGGCCCGCGCTCGGCGCGACGCGATCGCGACCTGCCCGCGTCACCCGAACTCATCGACGACGTGATGGAAGGGATCCTCGATGCGACGCGCGCCGATCCACGCGTCCGTGCCGTGGCCGACAAGGTGCTGCGGGAGCTCAAGCGGGCGGCCCAGGACAGGCGCCCGCCGTCGGTCCCGCACGCGCCGCGCGCGCCGGAGCCACCGGCCCGTCCGCGCGCCCGCGACGGCGCTCGCGACTGAACAGCGTCCAGTGACGCGACCGCGGTCGCGTCACCGACGTCGGCCTCCCGTCAGCGTGGCGGTGGCGGTGGCGGCGGCGGTGCCATGCGCTTGAGCGGCACCGTGGGGGCGCCGGACGGCGTCGGACGAGCCGTCCGCGGCGGCGGTGGTGGGGCGCTGTCGGCGGTCTCGCGCGTGACCGGCACCCGCGCGCGCGCCGGCGGCGGCGGCGGCGCCGACTGACGCACCAGCGGAATACGCGGCTGTTCGCCGGCGGTCGCCGGCGTGCGCGCGGGACTTCCCTGCGGCGCCGCGGAGGGTGAGACCGACAGCGCGGACGCGAGGAGCAACGGCAGCAGCACAGGAACGGGCATGAGGACTCCGGGAAGAGGGGACACTCATGCGAGCGCCCGACGCGACGCCACGGTTGCCGCCGTGTGGTCGCATCGGGCGTCTTCCGACACAATGCTTACACCAGCCGGCTCAGCCCCGCAGCACGCCCAGCCACTCCTTCTCGCGACCGCTGTAGCCCGGGAAGATCGCGTCGAGCCGGTTGCCGCCGAGGTGCCGGCTCACGACTTCGCTGAACACCGCGCGGAAGTCGGTCGTGAGCGCGAGGTCGCGCCCCTCGTACAACTGCTCGGGCGCGAGCCCCGGCCAGCGGCCGTGCACCTTCTTCGACGTGCCCAGCGATCCGCCGATCACGAACATCGCGCCGGCGTGCCCATGGTCCGTGCCGCCGGTGCCGTTCTGACGCACCGTGCGCCCGAACTCGGAGCAGGTGAGGATCACCACGTCGTCCATGCGGTCACCCAGGTCGGCCACCAACGCACTCACCGAGTCGCCGAAGTCACGCAGGCGGTTCGCGAGCTGTCCCTGTGCCGCTCCCTGGTTCACGTGCGTGTCCCAACCGCCCACGTCGGCGAAGGCGACCTCGAGCCCGACCCCCGCCTTGATGAGCTGCGCGATCTGCGCGAGTCGCTGACCGAACGGTGAGCGCGGATAGTCGGCGCCGGCCGCCGGCTTGTACTGCTGCGGATTGGCCGCGCGCAGCACCTTGAGCGCCTCGAACATCTCGGTACCACTGCCGTGCACGAGATCGGCCGACCCGGTGCGATACAGGGCCTCGAGGCGCTTCTCGGCGTCACCGCCGCCCGTGCGGATCGAGAACTCCTCGATGGAGTTCATCGCGACGACCGGCGAACTGCCTTCGAGAATGCGTGGTGTCTGCGCCGCCATCGCCACCGCGCGGAACGGCGGCGGCGCCTTGCCGGGCACGCACGCCTCGCAGGTGCCCTGCACGGCGAGATAGCGGTTGAGCCACCCGTCCGTCGTGCCTTTGCGGTCGGGTGTGCCGGTTTCCATGTAGTCCTGCGCATCGAAGTGCGAGCGCGTCGCACTCGGGCTCCCCACCGCGTGGATGGGCGCCAGCAGGCCGCGATCCCAGAGCGGCTTGAACGACTGCAGCGCAGGGTGCAGGCCGAAGAAGCCGTCGAGGTCGATGGCGCCCAGCGTGCCGTTGCTGCGCGCCGGCGAACCGATCGCGAGCTGTGGCCGCGCCGTGTAGTAATGCGCATCGCCGAACGGCACGAGCACGTTGAGCGCGTCGGCCGCGCCCCGCTGGAAGAGCACGATGAGCGTCTTGCCGCGCGCCGCGCGCGGCAGCTCCATCGCGAAGGCCGTGCGGCGCAGGAAGCTGGGCGACAACCCGAGGGTCACCAGCGACAGCGCGCCGTTCTTGAGAAAGACTCGTCGATCCATGGTCGTGTCTCCTGGCGTGTCAGCGACGCTGGAATTCAGGGGCGCCGAGGGCGAGCCCCACGATCTGTGCGAGCCCGGCCGGTGGCGCACCCGGCGCGGTCATCATGGCCGCCGCGGCGGCGGCACCGCGACCACCGCGCTGCTGCAGGCGTGCCGGTGGCGTCGAGCCCGTCGCGGGCGGTGTGGCGGGCGGCGTCATCATGCGGTCGTCATCACTCACCAACAGCGAGTCGGACGCGCCCCCGCGGGCCGCGAGGAACGGATTCGTGCCGGTGAGCAGCACCTGTCGCGTGTCGGCACTGGCCTGGCCGCCCAGCAGTTCGCGAATCACGCCGTCCACCTGTTGCTCGCGCGGTAGCGCGTTGAGCGAGGCGGCCGCCGGCCACTGCGCCAGGCGCACGCCCGGCACGCGGCCGCTGGCCACGGTCAGCCCGAAGTTGATGCGATTGAGGATCGCGCCCGTATTCATCCACGCGTCGCCGGTCTCCGGCCACCCGTTGGGCGCCTGGTGACCGTACAGGGGCTGCCCGAGGCGGCCCACGAGCTGCGCCACCAGCGGTCCGCCACGCGGCGCCGCGTCAGGCCGGGCCCCAAGTGCCCGGAGCGTGCTCGTGACCAGCTCGAACGGACTCTTCACCTTGGCGCGATAGGCCGCCGTGCTGAAGAACTCCGGGCTCGTGACAATGGTGCGTACCGTCTCGCGAATGTCGCCGTCAGTGCGACGGAAGGTCGCGGCAGCGCGCTCGACCAGCGCGGCGGGGGGCGTGTCGCTCACGAACCGGCGCGCGAGCTTGGTGGCGATGAAGCGCGCCGTGCTCGGATGGCGGGCCAGCAGGTCGAGCACCTGCTCCCCCTCTTCCTGCCCGCGGCCCGCGGGAAACTTCTGCCCGAGGATGACCTTGGCGCCGGCGTCGTGCACCATGGGGCGGAAGACGAAGTCGCCGCCCTGCGCGCCCCGCTCCAGCGTCCAGCCGGTGAGCGCGCGCGCCACCTCGATGACGTCCTGCTGCGTGTAGCCACCATCGACGCCCAAGGTGTGCAGCTCCATGAGCTCGCGGGCATAGTTCTCGTTGAGCCCGCGGCGTCGCTGCGCGAGCTGCGCCACCGCCGGGTTCTGCTGCGCGGCGCGGCGCACCGCCGCGGCCCGCCGCTGCGCCTGGCGCGGGGGCAGCGACTGCAGCACCGGCCGGCCGCTGTCGGCCACGCTCTGCCAGTTGTCGAGGTAGTAGAGCATCGCGGGGCTCTTGGCCACCGCGCCCAGCAGGTCTCGGAACTTGCCCATCGCGTGCGGTCGGATCGTGTGCACGTCGTACTCCGAGAGGAAGTACCGCGTGCGATCCTTGCCGCTGAACACGCTGAAGTGATTCTCCCAGAAATCGACGAGGACTTCCTCGAGCTGCCGCTCGCTGGCCACCGCGCGCGCAATGCGGCTCGCCGTCAGGTCACCCAGAATGGCCGCGCCCTGTCGAGCCGCTTCGCGCAGTCGGGCGGAGTCCTCGGCGGTGATCTGGCCGTTGGCCCGACGGGTGGCCTGGGCCAGCGCCTGCGCCGGCGGCGGATACTTGGCCAGCAGTTCGCCCCCGCTCATGCCCAGTGTGGCGTACTGCCGGAGGAGGGGCGTCATGGCGGTGTCGGCGACGCGCTCCGGGTGGAGTTGCCGCTCGATCCACGCATCGACCCCCATGGCGCGCACCGCCGCCGCGTCGCCGGGACGCGGACCAAAGGCGAGGCGGTTGAGCACATGCTGGACCTGCTGATCGGCCGTCTGCTCGCGCGGACCGCTGGACGCGCGCGCGGCCGTCGGGGCCGACGCCGAGCCGCCCGCCGTGGCGGAGCTGCAGGCCGAGACAACGGTGCCGACGAGCAGCGCCAGCGTGACGCCGGCCGCGGTGCGGCGGTATGGCAGGGAAGGAAACGGCGCCAAGCGGCGCCGCGGGGGTGCAGACGAGCGTGAGCAGTGGGGCATGGCAGCAAACTCCGGATGAGGCAAAGGCTGCGGGACACTCCGTGCGACGGCGGCGCGGTGGCGGGTGTTAAGGCGGGCGGTCCTCTATCTTTCGGCGATGGCCGCCGCCCGGACCACCCGATTCCAGCACCTGCTCGACAGCGCCTTCGCTGTGGGAACGTTGGCCACCATCGCGACGGGTGGCGCCTTGCTCGGGCTCGGCTGGCGCGATGGCGAGCCCGGTCGCGTCTTCCGGCTGGCAGGGCGTGCCCTGCTCGAACGGCTCGGCGTGGCCTCCGTCTCGGCGCCGCTCACCTCGGTGGCGCTTGGATACCTGCATCATCTTGCCATCGCGGCGGGGTGGGGTGTGCTCCTCGCGCTGCTCATCCTGCCACTCCGTGGACTCACGCGGGTGCTGGCGGCGTTGGCGGCGGCGGCGGGCTACTGCGCGCTCTCGCTGTGGATCCTCCCTCCCCTGTTGCGCGTAGGCTACGGAGTGACCGCAACGGTTCCTGCTGCGGTTGCTGTTGCGGTGGCGCTTGCCGTGTCGCTCGTGGCGGGTGTGTGGGTCGCGGCCGCTGAGGTGGACGAGTCGGCAGGCTGACGTCGCACTGCTCACCAAATCGTGACCGATTCCGGTGATCATGGTCACTTCGGCAACAGAAGTGGCGGGTACTACGTTGCTCCACGGGCGGTGGCACGTCTATCGCATGACGGCGAGTGCGAGGCGCCGATGCTGCCGGCCTTCAATCCCGATCCCCAACCCAGGAGGACCCGATGGACGTGCTCGTGCGACTCGAGACGCGTCCGAGCGATTCGCCGGTGCTTGCGCACGTGAACTCGATTCCCGTGCTGCCCTTCGGAACCCGCTCGCGGCGCGAAGTAGTGACGCTGTATGGCGAGGCGGATGCGCAATCGCTCGCGTTGGCGCTGGCCGCCACCGTCGAGAGTGAGCGTCTGGAGGCAGTGCATTCGGGGGTCGTGCGCCACTTGGGTGTGTGGCCGGACCGCGGTGCGGTCGGTGACTCGGCATGGCGCGATCGTGCCACCGGGCGCCTGGTCACGCAGGACCTCGATATCCCGCTGCTGACACTCGAGGCGCGTGCCTCCGAGCTGCTCGGCAACTGTGGCCCGACGCTGCGTCGGGTGGCGGCAGGTCTGGCAATGCCGGACTGGCCGGAAGGCACGGAGCGGGCGCTCAGCTTCTCCCTCAAGTCGGCCACCATGGCCAGCGGCGGGGCGGGCAGCACCATCGAGGATGACGCCGGAGTGGAGAGCTGGCTCGATTCGATTCGGCAGGCTGACGCGTACACCTACGACGTGGAGGGAGACTAGTATCCGTCTCTGTTTCGTCTGAATCGCAGGACCGTGACACCAGCAGGGCGAAGGGGCACATGATCGGCAGCGCACACGCGCACACCGGTCGGTGCCCCTTCGGTATTCCGGCCGGTTCGACGCGCCCGCCGCCCACGGTCGAGGCTGCCGCGCTGCAGGCCGTCAGGTTTTTCCCGTCTTGCCGCACCGGGGTCCCGGCCGCACATCAGAAGGCACCAGATGGAACGGCTCCACCAAGAGCGGGAGGGACCAGGATATGAGGGACTACGACTCCGCTGGCATCAGGAATGTCGCCGTGGTCGGCCACGGCGGCAGCGGAAAGACCAGCCTCGTTGACGCACTCTGCTTCGCTGCCGGTTCCGGCAAACGCCACGGGACGATTCGTGACGGCACCACGATCACCGATCACCTCCCCGAGGAGATCGAACGCGGCTACTCGATCAGTCTCGGATGCGCGTACGCCGAATGGATGGACTCGAAGATCAACTTCATTGACGCACCGGGCTCGCTCGACTTCCAGGGCGATGCGCTCGCCGCCCTCGCGGCCGCCGACGGTGCCCTGTGCGTGGTGAGCGCCCACGGCGGCGTCGAGGTGGGCACCGAGCGGCTCTTCCGGGCCGCGGTCGCCAAGCAGGATCCCGTGCTGTTCGTCGTCTCGATGATGGACAAGGAGCACGCCGACTTCGACCGCATCTACCAGCAGATCAAGGACCGCCTGACCAGCAAGGTCATCCCGGTCGAGATCCCGTGCGGGGAAGGCGCGGACTTCCGCGGCGTCATCAACCTCTTCACGCAGCGCGCCTACATGTACACGGCCGGTGCGAAGGGCGAGTACGTCGAGGCGGACATCCCGGCCGACTGCATGGAGCGCTTCACGCGCTATCGCCAGGAGCTCATCGAAGCCGTCAGCGCCACCGACGACGGGTTGCTCGAGCGCTATCTCGACGGGCAGGAGATCGACCGCGACGACGCCATCCACGGCATGAAGGACGCCATGGCGCGCCTCGACCTCTTCCCGCTGTTCTGCGTCTCGTCGGACAACATGATCGGCATCCGGGCGCTGCTCACCGAGCTGGTGCAGCTCATGCCGAACGCCTGGGAGATGGAGGAGATCCACGCCCTCACCGGCGCCGAGGGGCACGACACGGTGCAGTTGCACGCCAAGGACGACGGCCCGTTCGCCGCGCTCGTCTTCAAGACGCTCGCGGAGCCGCATGTGGGCGACGTGAGCTACTTCCGCGTCCTCTCCGGCAAGGTGCACACGGGGCAGGAGGTGTACAACGCGACCCGCGACGGCCTCGAGAAGCTGGGCCACCTGTCGGTGCCGCTCGGCCGCGAACGGGTGGAAGTGATGACGCTCCACGCCGGCGACATCGGCTGCGTCACCAAGCTGCGCAACACGCACACCAACGACACTCTGTCCACGAAGGAGCATCCGATCCGCCTGCCGGTGGTCACCTTCCCCGAGAGCGTCGTGCACTTCGCCGTGCGCGCCGCCACCCGTGGGGAGGAGGACAAGCTCCAGCAGGGGCTGCACCGCCTGCACGACGAGGACCCGACGTTCACCGTGCACTACAACACGGAGACGCACGAGACCATCGTCGGTGGCATGGGGGAGCGGCACCTCGACGTGGCCATGGCCGTGCTCAGGCGCAAGTTCGGCGTGCAGGCCGAGCTCGCGAAGCCGCGCATCGCCTATCGCGAGACCATCACCGCGAAGGCCGAGGGGCAGGGGCGCCACAAGAAGCAGAGCGGCGGCCGCGGCCAGTTCGGCGACTGCTGGGTGCGCATGGCGCCCATGCCGCGCGGCGAGGGCTACCTGTTCGAGGACAAGATCGTCGGCGGCGTGATCCCGTCGAAGTACGTGCCGGCCGTCGACCGGGGCGTGCAGGAGGCGTCGGCGCGTGGCATCCTCGCGGGCTTCCCGCTGGTCGACTTCCGCGTCGAGCTGTACGACGGGTCCACGCACTCCGTCGACTCGAACGAAATGTCGTTCAAGATGGCCGGCATCCTCGCCTTCAAGGCCGTCGCGCCCAAGTGCCGTCCGGTGCTGCTCGAACCGATCGACCAGCTCGAAATCACCGTGCCCGACGCCTTCCTGGGCGACGTGATGGGCGACCTCTCGGGCCGACGGGGGAGCATCCTCGGCACCGACACTGCCGGCGATCGCACGGTCATCCGCGCGGTGGTCCCGCAGGCCGAGCTGCACCTGTACGCGACGCAGCTCTTCTCGCTCACGCACGGGCATGGCACCCTGTCGCGCCGCTTCGGCGGCTACGAGCAGATGCCGCACGAGGCCGCGCAAAAGGTGGTGGCTGAGCATGCGCGGGAGCTGGAGGAGGCCGAGGCGTAGCGTCGCGTCGCGTCGCCTCGCCTCGCATCACGCCGGCCGGCGGCTCCACGGCCATCGCGCCGTCACGCAGCGGGCTCGCGGCAACACGCTGCGGGCCCGCTGCTCAACCTTCAGGCTCCACCGGTCGACACTCCCCTGTGATGGAGGAGACCGGACTCATGCGCAGCGGCCGATGCAGGCGGCGAGAGCGCTCGGCGCGCGGCTTTACGCTCGTCGAGCTGGCTATTGTGCTGGTCATGATCGGCGTGCTCGGCGCGATCGTGCTCCCCAAGCTGCGCCTCGAGCGATCGCAGGTGGACAGCGGCGCCCGCGCCCTGGGCATGGCGATCATCGCAGCCCGCGCCGACGCCGTGGCCCGGGGCCACAACGTGCTCGTGCTCCTCGACACCGCGCGCGGACAGGCCCGCGCGGTGTGGGACGTGAACAACAACCGCCGGGCCGACGCCGGCGAGAAGTCCCGCCCGTTCCTCATGGGCGAGCGGGTGCGCTTCGGCCGCGGCCTCGGCACGCCGCTCTACGACGGACACACCGACGCCATCACCGCCCTGCCATCGGACAACGGCGTCCCCATGCTCATCGTGCAACGCAACGGCGCCCTCGAGAAGGGCGGCACGCTGTACCTCACCTCCCGCCGCGGCGCCGCCGGTGTGGGCGACATCGACTCCCGCGCCCTGCGCCTCGACCGTGCCACCGGGCGCGTGACCGTGTACGTGCGCACCGCCAGCGCCTGGAGGCGTCAGTGACGACACCACGCTCGCGCGCGCGCCCGCGCCGCGGCTTCACGCTCATCGAGGTGATGATCGCCATGGTCATCCTCTCGGGCGTGGTGCTCAGCATCGCCGTGGGCACGACCAAGCTGCAGCGGGCGGTCGGCGACGCCAACGTGCGCAGCCGCGCCTTCGCACGCGCGGACCAGGTCATCGGTCTCGCGCGCACCTGGCCGGCGTGGAGCACGCTCGAGCAGCTCGCCGGCGCGCGCTACAACCCCAGCAGCGACGGCTTCACCAGCACCACCACCGTCACCGCCGACACGACGGGCGGTCGTCGCATCAAGCGCCTCGAGGTCACCGTGCGCGCCGTGCCGTCGACGCTCATGCCCTTGCCGGTTCGCCGGTCCATCTCGATCACCGCCCCATGAGTCCGCGACTCCCTGCGCGTGTGCGTCCGCGCGTCCGCTGGGCCACGCCGCGCCCGCGTCGTGGTCTCACCCTCATCGAGCTGCTCATCTCGGTGACGCTCTTCGGCATCGTCATCGCCGGCGCGCTGGGCTTCGTCGTGGCGCAGGGGCGGGGGCTGCGCGCGCTGTCCGACCGCAGCCAGTCCGTGCAGAACGGCCGGTTCGGTCGCGACCTCCTGCGCCAGGAGCTGCGCACGGCCGGCACCAACGTGACCGATGAGCAGCCCATCATCGTGCTCGCCAACGACAGCGCCTTCGCCTTCAACGCCGACCTCACGACCAACAGTCGCGACTCGGTGGGGCTGACCGGTGCCGTGTACGTCGATCCGTCGGCGCCCGCCGGCGAGGTGACCGCGATGACGGTCGACGCGGCGTCGGCCGTACGCGGCTCGCGCCCCGGGCTCACGTATCCGCTGCAGAACTACTCGCAGGTGACGGGCACGTTCATCAACGGTGACGCCGAGCTCATCCAGTTCTGGTTCGCCCCCGACTCGTCAGACGCGGGGCGCACCTACGCACTCTGGCGGCAGGTCAACCGCGCGGCGCCCGAGCTGGTGGCCACGGGGCTCACGCGCAACCAGGGGCGGCCGTTCTTCCGCTACTACTACGACCAGGCGCTCTTCAGCACCGCGCTCAGTGGCCTCGACTCGGTGCCGAGCGCGTGGCTGCCGCTCACCAAGAGCGTCGCGAAGCGCGGTGTCGAGGGGGATACCGGCACGGCGGCATCGCGCCGCATCGACGCGCTGCGCGCCGTCGAGGTGCAGTACGAAGCCACGCCGCCCAAGGGCGACGTGCGGGAGGTGGTGCGCTGGATGGTGCCGCTCCCCAACATCGCCAACGCGCGACAGTCACGTGCGTGCGGCCGTCCGCCGGTGCTGCCGTCGGCGGCGTCGGTGAGCTGGCGCAGCGATTCGCAGTTCGTGCAGATCGTCATCCCGCGCGCCACCGACGACGGCGCCGGCGAGAAGGATGTCATTCGCTACGTCCTGTGGCGCCAGCAGGTGGGCGCGGCCACGTGGGGTGAGCCCATCAGCACCGTCGCGGCCACGCAGGCCACGTCGTACGTCGTGCGTGACGGCGGCGTGCCCACACGCCCGGCGAGCTACCGGTACGCGCTGGCCGTGCAGGATTGCACGCCCAACCTCTCCGGGCTCGCCATCTCCGGCAGCGTGTCGGTGCCCACGCCATGACCATGCCCCGAGCCTCTGCGGCACAGCCGCGTCGCCGCGTCATCCGGCCACGCCGCGGCGCCGCGCTCGTCACCGTCATGATCGTGGCGGTCGTTGCCGTCACCATCGCGCTGGCGTCGTCCATGTTGGTCATGGGCACCTCGCTCACGCAGCGCGCGAGTGAACGTGCCGCGCTCGTCGACGACGCGGCGCTCACGGGGCTGGAGGAGGCGCGCAACCGCCTCAACGCCAAGCTCGACTCGCTGCCGCTCACCGGCTACCAAACCTTCGAGGACGGCGCGACGCTGTCCGGTTCGCTCGTGCGCCGCTGGACGTGGGCTTCGCGCATCGGCAACGTCGACTCGCTCGGCAATGCCGGCGAGTACGGCGTGCAGGCCGAGATCATCTCCAAGGCGCTCGACGCGAGCGGGGTCGTGGCGATCCGCCGGGCCCTGGTCTACCAGAGTTCGTTCGCGCGCTACGCCTACTTCACGGATGTCGGCCGCAACGCCTCGGGGAGCATCCTCTGGTTCGCCAACAAGTGGACCGCCAGCGGCCCGCTCCACTCGAACGACTCCATCTACATCGCCGACGGCACGCCGCCCCAGGCCATCTTCAAGGACATCGTGACCACGGCCAAGGGCGTGTACAACGCCGCTGACGGCCAGTTCGACAAGGGCGCCGCGCAGATCGTCGCGCGCATCGCGCTGCCCGGCACCGCCGATCTCAACATCCTGCGCAACATCGCGTCCCGCGCGGGCTACCTGTTCACGCCGTCCTACACCACGGGCGACAGCGCGAACACGACCATGCGCATCGAGTTCGTGGCCGTCGATGCCGACGGCGACGGCAACACCACCGGACCGGACGACGGCTACTTCCGCGTCTATCAACAGACGAACAACACGCTGGGGGCGGGATGGGCAGCGGGACGTCCGATCGTCCCGCCGGCCGGTGCGACCGGTCCGCTCGACTCGACGCTGTACTCCCCCAACTGCGGTGTCACGGTGACGGTGGGCGCGCTCACCGCGACGCCCATGCGCTTCTCCCAGGTGCTGGAGTCTGCCGGGGGAACGTACCGCCTCAAGATGATCCTCAAGCAGGACGCGTTCGACAATCCGAATGCGCGCTGCTTCCTGGGCGGTGACCCGCGGCTCACCGCCACCGGAGTCTTCACCGCCGCCGACGCCGGCGGCCAGTGGCTGCCGCGCACAGCCGGCTCCGTCCCGCCGCTCGTCGCCGCGCGTCCCGACGGCGCGTACCTCTGGCCGCTCAGCACGTCGCTCAACCCCAACTTCCGCGGGGCGATCTTCGTCGAGGGGCGCGTGGGCGTGAGTGGCACGGTGCGTGGGCGTGTCACGCTCGCGGCGCGCAACAACGTCGTGGTCCTCGACGACCTCCGGCAGGCCACGAATCCGGGCACGGCCAGCGGCACCTGCAAGGCCGACGACGACATCATCGGCATCTTCGCTGGCGAAAACGTGCTGTGGGCCGACAACATGCTGCAGTCACCGCAGCAGCGCCGGAAGAACGACAACTCCGGGTGGCTGCTGCCGCGCGAGGACTTCAGTCCCTCCCCCGCCAAGCCCGACCTGCAGTTGCATGCGATCACGCTCGCCTTGCGCTCCGTCGCGACCGAGCGCCCCTCTCCGCCGTCGGGACTCGGCACGGCGTACTGGGTCGACCGCGGCGTCGTGCGACAGGTGGGCGGACGCATCCAGCAACGCGCCGGCCAGGGCAGCACGTTCTCGGGGACCAACGTGCACGGCTACATCAGTGACATTTCGTTCAATCGCTGCGCGATGAGCTACCCGCCGCCGTATTTCCCCACCACGCAGAAGTGGGCGGTGAGTCAGTACTTCGAGCTCGACCCCCAGGGCTTCAGCATCAGCGACTGGTTCGCCCGCCGCTAGCGGTTGCTCAGACCTCGTCAGGCGTCGAGTGCGGTGCGTGCGGCCTCGCGACGATCGCTGCCCTGATGGATCTCGAAGTCCCCGAAGAACCCCGGCGCCTCGGCCTGCAGCACGCGCACCATCTCCACGCCGAGACGCCGCAGCTCGAGTTCGGCCCCCTCGGCCGCGTGCCTGGCGAGCAGGGCGCGCCACGCGCGGGCGTGGCCTGACACGACCAGCTTGGTTTCCGCGCTGCTCGGCAGCACCCCACGTGCGGCATCGCGGGCGATCGTGCGGCGCTGCACCTTGTCGTCGATCCAGGCGTAGCGCGTCATCAATGATTCCACGAGCGCAGCGTAACTCGCCAGCGCCGATGCCACCTGCGCCGTCCATGCCGCCTCCAGCGCCGCGTCGCCGATGATCGCCGGCGGCATCACGAACGGCGCGGCCTGCGTGTCCACAAAGCGCGGCGACAGCTCCGACGATGCGAGCCCCGACTCCGGCCGGAGCAGCGCGTGGGCTGCAGCGCGACTCACGCCCTCCAACAGCAGCGTGTAGGACGCGTGGTCGAGCGCGTGGCCCATCGCCTGCGTCCGGATGGTCGCGAGGTACTCGCGGGTGGGCCGCTGCGCCGGATTGTCCTGACTCATCGCGTGCAGCCGGCCCGCGAACTCGGCCAGCCGCTCCCCGTCGCTCGCGTCCCCGACGTACGCGACGGGCAGGTGGGCGGGCGCCTCGAACTGAGGGCGTGCCAGTACGGTGACGGTCGGCGCGCGCAGGATCGCGGTGGCGGGGAGCGACATATTCGGCGGGATGGCTTGAGGAATCGCGGCGGCGGTGCAGTTTCACGCGAGCGTACGGCGGCGCGGTCGTGCGCTCGTAGTCCCTCCACAGGCGGGGAAGTCTAGCACCCCCGTCACGCTCCCCAGCTGACATGCCCGATCGACCCGCAGCCGCGTCGCTCCTCGACGAGCTGCAGCAGACGCGCCCTTTTCGCTCGGACGCGCAGGAAGCGGCGTTGGCCCTGCTGCGCACGGCCTCCGTGGTCGCGCGCCGCTTCGCTCGCGTTGTCGAACCCACGGGGCTCAGCCTCGCGCAGTACAACGTGCTCCGCATCCTGCGTGGTGCCGGTCCGGATGGGCTTCCCACCCTCGCCATTCGCGATCGCATGATCGACGAGGGCTCCACGGTCACGCGCCTGCTCGACAAGCTCGAGCGCGCCGGCTATGTGAGCCGGGATCGCGACCGGCCCGACCGGCGTCAGGTGCTGTGCCGCATCGCGCCAAAGGGATCGGAATTGCTCGCCACGCTGGATCCCGTGGTCGATGCCGCCGACGAATCGGCCACCGGCATGCTGTCGCCGGAGGAGCGTCGCACGCTCATCGCCCTCCTCGGCGCGATCCGCGCGCCTCAGCCGAGCGACAGTCGGTAGCGGTCCCAGCGCCGCGTGCGCTCGACCTCGTCGAGCGCCGCGCGCGCGGCGTCGGGCAGCGGTGGCGCGGACGGATCGTGCCGCAGGGTGGTGAAGGGCTGCGCCTCGGCTTCGGCCACCTTGCACCCGGTGTTGAAGACGCGCGCCGGATCGGCCGCGTCCTTGATGTTCGCAAACGCCGCGCGTGCGGCCAGCGGCCAGCTCCGCTCCCACAGCGGTGCGCGCAGGCGGCCATCGCCATGCTCACCGGCCAAGGTGCCGCCCAACTGCGCCGTGAGGTCGCAAACGGTGTCGAGCAGCCCGTGGACGCGGTCGCGCCACCCCGGCGCCGTCGTGTCGACGAGCGGGTTCACGTGCGCGTGGGCATCGCCGGCGTGCCCGAAGATCACGCCGGTGGTCTCGAAGCGCGCGAGCGCCGCGCGCACCCCGCGCACGTAGGCCGGGAAGTGGGCAGGCGGCACGCAGCCGTCTTCGATGAACTGCATCGATCGCAGCCGCGGCGCGAGCCGCGCGAGAATCGGACTCGCCGCATGACGGAGCGCCCACAACGGGCGCGCCGCGTCGGGCGAGGTCGCTGCCGTCACCGACGTCGCGCCATGACGGCGGGCGACCTGCGTGAACCCCGCCACCAGTGCGTCGAGGGCTGCGGTTGCGTCGCGCGACGGGGCTCCGCCCAGCGCGGGCTCGTCCGCCTCCACTTCCACCAGCAGCACCGCCTCCGCATCGAGTGGCACGTGCACCGCTTCGCCGGTGCGCGCCACGTCGAGAAAGGTGCGGTCGAGCAGTTCGCAGGCGCTCGCACCGGCTTCACGCGCGTCGATGGCGCAGGCTGTCGCCGCCTCGAGCGAGGCGAACGCTGCCAGCAGCGTCGCGCGCGCCGTGGCCACGGGGGCGAGCGCGAGCTCGACCTGCGTGAACAGCGCGAGCGTCCCTTCACTGCCCACCAAGAGGTCGACCAGATGGCCGCCGGGGGCGAGCGTGTCGGCCACCGCGTACCCCGAGCTCTCCTTGCGCACCCCCGCGCGTCGCAACGTCTCGCGCGACACCTGCGCATCGATGCCCGCCAGCGCCTGCTGCAGCCGGCGCACCGCCGGGATGTGCGTCGGCACCGGCGCATCGCGCCGCACCCAGGCCACACTCCCATCGTCGAACACACACTCGAGCCCGCGCACCCATGGTCGTGTGGCGCCGAAGCGCAGCGAGCGCGCGCCGGCCGCGTTCGTTGCCACCATGCCGCCCACCGTGCAGAAGGCGCCGCTCGACGGATCGACCGGAAAGCGCAGCCCGTGGCGCTGGGCCGCAGCGTCCACCGCGCCGCGCAGCGCCCCGGCGCCCACCGTCATGGCTCGCGCGGCGACGTCGACCGCCCCGATGGTCGTGAAGCGGCTCAGGTCGACCACCACGCCGGTGCCGACGGCGCCTGCGGCCATGCCACTGCCGGAGCCTCGGGGCATCAGCATCGCGCCCGTCGCGCGCGCCCAGCGCACCAGCAGCGCGGCGTCGTCGGCATCGGCCGGCACCGCCACGGCCTGCGGCCAGCACCGGGCGATCCCCGCGCCCTCCGCGTACAGCGCCCGCGCCATGACATCGTCGCGGAACACCCCGCGGAATCCCTCGGGGGCCTCGACCCGCGGCCCCGACGTGTCAGCATGCGTGCCCTGCATGGGCGCAACCTCACCGACCCCCACCGCGGCGGCAAGGGTCGTGTCACGGCGGCGGCCGAGCTGTTGCGCCCCGACGCTTCGGGTCCGGAACCTGTGGTGACGCACCTCGGCTATCCCTCGTATCTTGTGCGTCATGCCCAGCCTCTCCCCGGCCGTCGCCGACGCCCTCGCCCGCGGTGATGCGGCGCGATTCTGCCAGACGATCCTGCCGGCGGTGTCGCGCACCTTTGCGCTGGGCATCAAGGTGCTCCCCGGTGCGTTGGGACAGGCCGTCCTCGACGCGTACCTGCTTTGTCGCATCGCCGACACTGTCGAGGATGCCCCCGGCATCGACCCCGCGGTCAAGGCCGCCCTGTTCGACGACTTTCTCGCGGCCTTCGGCGACGACGACGCGCTCCGCCGGTTCACCGCCGGTGTGCAGGATCTTCCCGGCGAGCTCGCCCATCGCACCCTCACCTGCAATGCGCCGCTCGTCTTCGCGCACTTTGCCGCGCTCCCCGCCGGCACCCGCGCGGTGGTGCAGCGCTGGGTGGGCGAGATGGCTGTCGGCATGCGCAAGTTCGTGCTGCTCTACCCCAACGGCATCCGCATCCAGACGGTCGAGGAGTACAAGGAGTACTGCTACTACGTGGCCGGGACCGTGGGCTATATGCTCACCGACCTCTGGCACGAGCACTCCCCCAGCATCGGCGCGCGCCGCTACGCCATCCTCCGCGAGCGCTGCCGGGCCTTCGCCGAGGCGCTGCAGACGGTGAACATCCTCAAGGATGTGGCCGTCGATGCCGAGCAGGAGAACTCCGTGTATGTGCCGGAGGAGCTGCTCGTCGCACACGGCAGCAGCCAGAGCCGCATCCTCGCCCCCGAGCTGCTCGCGCACAATCGCGAAGCGCTCACGCAGCTCATCAAGCTTGCCTGGCACGATCTCGAGGAGGCGCTGGTGTACCTGCTCGACATCCCACGTCGCGCCGTGAGCATCCGGCTGTTCTGCATCCTGCCGCTGCTGCTCGCCTATGCCACGCTGCGCGACCTCGTGCAGAGCACGGCGATGTTGCGCCCCGGCGGGTCGGTGAAGATTTCCCGCCGCGAAGTGAAGTCCCTGCTCATGACGGGCAGCATGCTGGTGATGAGCAACGCCGGCGTGCGGTGGCTGGTGCAGCGCGTGCGGCAGCGGAGTTTCGAGCTCGCGATCGCCTGACGCCCACTACCCGTAGTACCCGTAGCACCCGTCGTCTCGCTCCTACGCTTCCGTGGTGCCGCTCCCGTCGTTCCGCTTCCGTTGTTGGCCGTTCAGCCGAGAAGCTTGCCCAACAACCCCACGGGAGCCTCCAACCGCCCCACCTCCGCGTCGTCCAGCAACGCCTCCAGCCGCATCTGCGCGCGCCCCAGCAACGTGCGATAGCGCCGCTTGGCGGCGCGCCACGTGAGCCAGCCGCCGCCCGCCGCGAGCGCGCCCAGCACGACCGCCACTGTTGTCGCGAACGCCGGCACCACGAGCGAGAACACGAACAGCGGGATCGACACCCACAGCGCCAGCATCGCGAGCAGCGCGCTCACGCCGATGGCGACCCGGCGCTCGAGCCGCCGTGCCGTGGTCAGCACGGCATCGAAGCGCAGCACCGTGCGCTGTTCGTCGACGGCGGTCGCGGTGACCACCAGGTGATCGACGCGCACGAGGTCGAGACGCCGCCCTCCGCCCACCAGCGCGCGGGCCAGATTCCCCACGGGGTCCCGGCGCGGCTCGAGGATGAGCCGGTCGCCCGTACGCCGCACCGGCACGAGCAGGTCCACCTTGGCGAGCAGCACCTCGAGTTGCGACAGCACGGCGGCCGGCGCGCCACGCACCGTGCGCTGCACACCGAGCGCGGCCGGGCCGAACGCGTTCACCGCCGGCTCCTCGATCACATCCTGCAGGGGCAGCCGCGCGCGCTCCTCCGCGATCGCCTGCCGCATGTGCGTCACGTCGAGACCGACTTCCTTCGCGATGTCGAGCAGGCGCGCCTCGCTGATGCCGTCGCCGGGCTCGCGCTGCTCGGTCATCTGCAGCTCGCTCGCGCGGGCGAGCACCCGCTCGAGGGCGGTGCGGGGGAGTTCGTCGCTCGCCATGTCAGATGCCGCCGAGAATGAGGTCGATTTGGCGCAGGATGGCCGTGCGGATGTCCGCGGACACGGGGAACGTGTCGTCGAACGTCGCCGTCGCGGCGGCGCCCACCTGCGTCCGGTAGTAGCGGCGATACCCGTCGAGCAGCTCCGGCGCAATGCGCTCGAGGAGCAGCGCGCCGGCCCACACCTGCGCCGTGGTCACGAGACGCGCCCCCACGCCGCTCCGCTGCTGCGCCGGTGTCACGTTGTCGGCGACGATCGGCCCCACCAGCGAGCCGGTGACCTCGTGCGCGAACACGTACAGCGCCTCGCGCGCGTCAGCGGCGTGCGCCGGGAACGGCACCGCCACCACCGTGCGCTGCAACCGTCCCGCGCCCGTGCGCCCCTCGCCGCCCAGCGGCACCGACAGCACGAAGTCGCCCATCCGCTGGCTCGAGTTGTTCAGGTACCGCTCGAACTTCGCGCGATACACCTGCTGCCAGAGGCTGTCCACTGCCGTCTCCACATCGCGGCGCGCGCGCACCTGCTCCCGGTACTCGGCGTCGAAGAAGCGGACCTGCTCGTCCTGCACACTCGTGAGGAACAGCCGCAGCCACTCCCGGTCGGCGGGCGCCGGAAACACCGATGCGAACGGCGCGACCTTCTGCACCTCGTCGCGCGCACCGAGGCGGCGCAGGTCGCCATTGAGCAGCAGGAACCGCTCGGCCGACGCGCGCATCTCCTCCCAGTCGGCGAACGCGAACGGCAGGAACTGTGCGTCCAGATAGCCGCCCGCCTTCTGCAGGCCGCGCTGCAGCATCACCCGGTTGCCGTCGAGCGCCGAGGCCACGTTGCGCCGGTTCTTCTCGACCGTGAGCGAGTCGCGATAGCCGCGTCGGAAGAGCGGTACCGCACTCGCGGTGTCGTCGCTCACCAGCGCCAGCGCGTGCAGCCACAGGTCGAGATGCGGCATCCGCTTGACCGGCCACCGCACGACCGCCGTGCTCGCGCCCGTACTTGGCGCCGCCTGCGCCACGGCCGGTGTCGGCGTGCCAATCCCTCCCAGGGCACCCAGCGCGCCCAGCGCCGCCCCAACCCACAGGCGTCTCGTCACTCGTCCATGCATGCCCTGAATACACACGAAGCCGACAGCGGGATTCAACCCACATCGGCTTCTCGGGTACACCTGCTGCCTGACCCCTCCCTCCTTCTCCCTTCTCCCTCACCCTTTCCCGTCCGACTCTCCCTACGCCCCCCGCCCGCACGTCACACAGTGCTTCCACTCCGCCGCCAGCTCCGTGCTGCACGCCGCGCACTGCCGCTTCGTGAGGTCGAGCCCGCAGTGCGGACAGAAGGTCACCGCGCGCCCCTCGGGCAAGCGATGATCGCAGTACCGGCAGCGCACGCCGGCTGCCGTCTGCGCGAGCGCCGCCCGCACGACATTGCCACTCGTCGCGCGCGCGTCCGTGGCACCCGGCACCACACCCACCGCGCTCAGCGAGGGCGCCGGAAACAGCTCGTCGACGCCCCGCACCGCAGCGCCAGTGGCAGCGCCCGCCGATGCCACCGCGGCACGATCACCCGCCAGCGTCAGGTGCGCCGTGGCCCAGCCGCGCACCAGCGCCATCGTGGGCGAGGGGAGCGCCAGCGCGCGGCGACACGCCGCCTGCAGCTCCGGCTCCCCCTGCACGTAGTCGCGCTCGCCCGCAATGAGGCGCAGCAGCGACCGCTCGAAGCCGTCGGCACCGCTGTCCGCCAGCTCGCGCTTCACGTCGCGATACGGGAGCAGCCGCTCCTCGAGATCGATGAGCGTGAACCCCTGCGTCAGCAGGTGCGGATACTGGCCCGAAATCGTCCGCGTGAGCCGGAAGGCCAGCCGGTCGAGGTCGTCCAGCGAACGGGCGACCGCCGTCACCGCTCCGCCTGTCCCAGCTTGGCGTCGATGTCGTTCCCCATCTGCGCGCGCGTCTTGCCCCCGACCTGCTCGAGCACGCGCTCCTGGAGCGGCTTCTCGTGCTGCTGGGCATCACGCCAGCCGTAGCCGTACCCGATGGCAACGCCCAGCGCGAGGATGAGGAGGAACTTGAACATGGACGTCGAGGGTGGAGCCGGCCGCGAGCTCGGCCGAGGTGTCGACGGAAGCCGACTTACCCTTCTCGACGCGCCATTGAAGCGGCCGGTAACGCCGGCGCTGGCACGAACCGTTCCGCTGCGGGAAACGGTGTCAGCGGCTGCCGCGTACCGCGGTACGACTCCCACCAGGTCGTGAACGACGAGGGCACCAGGCCGCCCGAGCTGTCCTGTGCCGCGGCCGCGCGGGTCGCGAGGTGATTCGCGTATTCGTTCTGCGGATGCCCGGCGTGGCCACGCACCCAGCTCCACTGCACCTCGTGCATCGCGATCGCGGACACCGCCTGCTGCCACAGCTCGACGTTCTCCACAGCGCCTTCCTTGCGCCGCCAACCGCGCGCCATCCAGCCGCGCACCCAGCTCGTCATGCCATCCACGATGTAGCGCGAGTCAGTGGTGAAGTGCACCGACAGCGCGTTCCCCTTGCGCGACATCGCCGCGAAGGTGTCGATCACCGAGCGCAGCGCCATGCGGTTGTTGGTGGTGTCCGGCTCGCTCGCCCACAGGTCGAAGCGACGCACCGATCCGTCGGCGCCCTGGAATTCGACCAGTGCGCCCAATCCGCCCGGTGTCGCGCCCGCCTTGCCGTTCCCCAGGCAGCTCTCGTCGGCAAACACCGCCACCAGCGGATACCGCGCACTCACCGCACCACCTCGAGCGCGTCGATCTCGTCCAGGACCAGCTCGAGCCGGCTTCCCGTGCTCGGGTGCCGCGCGACGATGATCTCGCGGCCGCCCTCCACCCGCAGCCGTTCGGGAATCACGACGAACTCAGTGCCGCGCCGCATGCAGCGCAGGCGCGTGCCGTCGATGATCGCGCGCTCGAGCGCGTCGTACTGGGCGGTGGTGAAGTGCATGCGGGCAACCTAGCGCATCACGCCGCGTGCGTGCCCCACGCGCCGCACACCGACTCCAGCACCGCCGCCGCCTGCTCGAGCTGCGACACCTCCACCCACTCCGTGGCCGCGTGCGCCCGCGCGATGTCGCCGGGACCGAAACACACCGCCGGAATGCCCGCCGCCGCGAACAGCGCCGCATCGGTCCAGCACGACAGCCCCTCCAGCGCACCCGGCAGGCCCTGCTGCTGCGCCGCGCGTTGCACCGCCGCGACCAGGGGCGCGTCGGACGCGATGTCGAGTGGCGGCTGCGCGCACACCAGCGTGCTGGTCGCCTGCACCTCCGCACGCTCGTCGCGCAGGGCGTCGAGAAGCACCTGCACTTCGGCCAGCCCCACATCGGCCGCCTCGCCCGGCAGCGTGCGACGCTCGATGCGCAGCCGGCAGTGCTCGGCATACGTCGACCACCCGGTGCCGCCCTCGATCATCGACGCATGCAGGCTCGCACGCCCGAGCAAGGGGTGCGTGCGCGTCGTGAGCACCTCGCGCTCATGCCGGTCGAGCGCGGCCAGCAGCAGCCCCGCGTGGCGCACCGCGTCGACACCCACGTCGTAGCGGCTGCCGTGTGCGGCGCGGCCTGTGAAGGCCACTTCGACCCACGCGAATCCCTTGTGCGCCGGCACCACCGCACACCGCGTCGGCTCGGTCACGATCGCGCCGGTTGCGCGCAATCCGCGCGTCAGCAGCGCGCGCGTACCGATGCTCTCGTACTCCTCGTCGCACACCGCCGCGATGATGATCTCGCTGTGCAACGCACCGCGCGCGGCCGCGCGGGCAGCCGCCACGCACATCGCCGCGATACCGCCCTTCATGTCCGAGGCACCACGCGCATACAGGTCGCCGTCGCGGCGCGTCGCCGTGAACGGCGCGTGCGTCATGCCCTCGGTGCCCACGACATCGAGATGCCCGTTGAGCACGAGCGGCGTGCGTCCCACCGGCCCGATGCGGGCCACCACGTTCGGGCGCCCCGCCGCCACCTCGTCCACCGACACCGCGAAGCCCCACCCCGACAGGATGTCGGCCAGCAACGTGGCCACCGCGCGCTCGCCCGGCGCGCCGGGCACGAGCGACGGATTGCGCGAATCGACAGCGACCAGCGCTTCGGTGAGCGCGACGGGATCGAGCGGGAATCGGTTCGTCACCCCCGCAGTTTACCGGGAGGAGCGCTCCACCCGCACCCCCTCACGCGCGACACGCCACGCCAGGGGCTCGCCCAGCGACGCGGCCGCCGACCACACCTCGGCCACCCGCGACGCGGCCGCCAGCACCAGCACGCACCCGCCGCCACTCGCGCCCAGCGCCTTGAACCCCTGCGCACCCGCCGCCCGCACCGCCCCCTCGATCGCGTCGATGCGCGCCGTCGTGATCGCCGGATGCAGGCTGCGCTGGTGCTCCCAGTGCTCGTCGAGCAGCGCACCAAGCGTCCCCAGGTCGCCGGCGATGAGCGCCGAGCGCATCGCGCGCGCGAGAATCGCCATGCGGTCGAGCGCATCCACCACGCGCCGCTCGCGCGCGCGATACGCATCGAGCACCCCCGTGATCGTCTCGGCCGATATGCGCGATTCGCCGGTGTAGACCACGAGCAGGCGCGACTCGAGCGCGGCGATCGTGTCTGACGACAGCTCGAGCGTCTGCACGCGCGTCGTGGCGCCAAAGGTGATCCCCAACGCGCCGCCGTACGCCGCCGCGTAGTGATCCTGCCGGCCACCGGCGATACCCAGCTCCTCCACCTCAACCGTGCGACTCCGCTCAGCCAGCGTGTCGAGGCTGCACGGGTCGCCACGCAGCGTGGCGAGCGCTGCCGCCAGCGCGACACCCGCCGCCGAGGAGCCGCCGAGTCCCGCGCCGATGGGGAAGTCACTGCGCAGCTGCGCCACGTGGTCGTGCACATCGGCGCGACGGAGCGCCGCGCGCACGAGCGCCTGGTCACCAGCCGACGGGTCGGTGCGTGCCCCGTCGTGTGGTGCGGCGGGACGCAGCGTCACCGTCGCGCGGCGGTCGATCGCGAGGTTGCATACGAAACCGCCTCGCTCTTCGGCGTAGGGGGGGACGTCAGTCCACCCTCCACCGAAGTCGAGGCGGGTCGGTGCCGACGCGACGATCACGCGATGGTCCATCACGCGATCGTCGCGGGCTTACTTCTTCTTCGCGGCCTTCTTGGCCGGCGCCTTGGCCGCAGGCTTCGCGGCGGGCTTGGCCGGCGCCTTGGCGGGCGCGGCCTTCACCGGGGCCTTCGCGGCCGGCTTGGCTGGGGCCTTGGCCGGGGCCTTCGGCGCCGGCTTGGCCGGTGCCTTGGCGGCGGGCTTGGCGGGCGCCTTGGCCGGCGCGGCCGCCGGAGCCTTGGCAGGCGCCTTGGCCGGAGCCGCCTTCGCGGCCGGTGCCGGTGCCGCCTTGGCCGGGGCCTTCGCCGCCGACTTGGGCTCGGCCTTCGGCTCCACCTTCACCTCAGCCTTGGCTTCGGGCTTGGCCGGCGCCGCTGCGGGCTTGGCGGCCGGCTTCGGGGTCGGCTTGGGCGGGAGCGGGGCGAAGGTGACCTTGTCCGACGGCTTCTGCGGCTCAATGCGCATCGCGGCGCGCGCCTCGAGCGCCGCCTCGGCGGCGGCAGCGGGCGCGGCCACGGCCTTGGGCATCTGGCCGAGCGGGATGGGCTTCGGCGGCGGCGCCTTGGGCTCGGGCTTGGGGAGCGAGCCGTGCTTGGCGATGTACGCCGCCTCGGCCTGCTGGATGAGGGTATCGCCCTCGTCCTGGTTCATCTGCCCGCGCCGCACCATGTAGTTGATGAGGTCGCGCGCGCTCTCGATGACGAAGGCGCTCAGGCCGGCGGCGGCGCCGACCACGTCGCGCATCGCACCGGCCATGCGGCTGCCCGCCTCCAGGCTGATCTCATGGGCCCGCTGCGCCATTTCGGCGGCGGTATCGCGGGCGTCGGCAGCGCGGTGCCCGGGGCCGCGACGCGGCGTCGGGGCAGCGGGGGGCGCGTCGGACTCGGCGATCGATTCGTCGTCGACCTGCGGCAGATCAGCCATGGATGGAGCGGACTCCTTACCGCCAGACTTGAGCGTCAACGTGGGCGCGTGCGGTGCACGGGCAGCCCACAGGCGCCGATGCATGTTCCGCGTCCACCGGAACGCGGGTAACTATATGATTTTTCGGCATCTATGCAAGGCGCAGCGGCTCGATTTTCGGGTGGATTCACACATATAATGGCGAGGTGGGGGTGGGTTAGGGGGCCTTGCGTAGGATCAGGGAAGAGGGGGAAGAGGGAGAGGGGGAGGGAAGAAGTGGATCTCAAAAGACACATCAACGCAACACCATAGGGTCACCGATGCTTGAAGGGATTCGCGTGCTGGACCTGTCACGGGTGCTGGCGGGGCCGCTGTGCACGATGATGCTGGGCGACCTCGGGGCGACGGTCATCAAGGTCGAGCGTCCGGGAACCGGGGACGACACGCGGGGATGGGGGCCGCCGTTCCGGGAGGACGGGCAGTCGGCCTACTTCCTGAGCGTCAATCGCAACAAGCACAGCATCGCACTCGACTTCGGGCTCGAGGCCGACCTCGCGCTCATTCACACCCTTCTGGCCGGCGCTGATGTCGTGGTGGAGAACTTCCTGCCGGGCGCTTTGGCTCGCTATGGGCTCGATGCTGCGTCCTTGCTGGCGCAACACGAACGGCTCATCTGGTGCACCATCGCCGGATTCGAGCCACCCAGCATGCGCCCGGGCTACGACTTCGTGGTGCAGGCAGAGAGCGGGTGGATGGCCATCACCGGCGAGCCCGAGGGCGAGCCCATGAAGGTGGGGGTGGCCATGGCCGACGTGACCGCCGGCAAGGACGCCGCCATCGGAATTCTCGCGGCGCTGGCCGCCCGGGGGCTGGCGTCGGGTCCGCTGCCGGCGGCGCAGCGGCACGTGCGGGTGTCGCTCGAGGCCAGCGCGCGGGCCGCGCTCGTCAATGTCGCGGCCAACGTGGTCGTGGGAGGCGCCGACGCCAGACGCTGGGGCAACGCGCACGCGAACCTGGTCCCCTATCAGCTCTTCCAGGCGGCCGACCGCGCGCTGGTCATCGCGGTGGGCAACGACACGCAATGGACGGCGGCTGCGCGTGCGCTCGATCTCCCCGACCTGGCCGGCGACGCAACACTGGCGACCAACGCCGGACGTATCGCCCAGCGGGCGCGGGTCGTCGCAACGATAGCAGCGCAGGTGGCCACGCAGCCCGCCGCCTACTGGATGCCGCGGCTCTCGGCCGCCGGCGTCCCGTGCGGGGTGGTGCGCACCGTGGCGGAGGCGCTGGCCGATGTCACGCCCGCGGCGGACGGCGGCATGCCCCCACTGTGGAATGGCCGAGTTCGCTTGGAGGCGCCGCGGCTCGACCAGCACGGTGTTTCAATCCGGGCAAAACACTGGAGTTTGGGCGACGAGGTGCCGATACCCTCTCGACAGGACGTGTGACCATCCCACGCCTTCGTCGTCCTTCCCACGAGACGACCAGCAGCGTCCGTTACGGATCGGACGTCCGCAGGGGTGTCGATACGCAGGGGTCGGCGTTATCCTAGCGCCGTGACCATGGCGGAATCCGAAACTCCTCCGAACGACATCGACTCCGATCAGGACGTCATCTCCCGGGTACTTGGGGGTGATCGCGATGCGTTTGCGCTGCTGATTGGCCGGTACAGCGATCCGCTGTACCGACACGCACTCGGCATGACGGGCAGTCCCGACGTCGCCGAGGACATTCTCCAGACGTCGTTCATCAAGGCCTATCACCATTTGGGTGAAGTCCGGGGACGATTCGACGCCTGGCTCTTCCGGATCGTCGCGAACGGGTGCAAGGACTGGCTGAAGAACATTCGGCGCACGCACCTGAGCTACGACGAGGACGATCAGCCGTCCGGCTTTGCGAGCCCTGACGAGGATCTCGACCGTACTGAGTTGCGGCAGGATCTCGACGAGGCGCTGGCGAGCCTGGCGCCCTCGCTGCGGGAGGCCTTCATCATGAAGCATGTCGAAGGCCGGTCGTACGAGGAGATGGCGGAGTTGTTGGGAACCACTGTAGGGGCCCTGAAGATGCGCGTGCACAGGGCACGCGAAGCGCTGCAGGCACTGCTCGAGGAGAAATACGCATGATGCCCGCCAAGCACGAAGCGCACGACGATCTCACGCCCCGTCCGCGGGACGCGGCACCGGTGCAGGATCGTCCCCTGGCCGATCGGGAGGTGCCACTGCCGGGCACCCAGGCGGCCGACGCCAGCGCGAGCGTCATTCACCAGTGGCTGGATGGCGAGACCACCGAGGCTGCGGCCCGGTTGGCTGACGCCCGGCAGGTCGACTTCTGGAAGAAGGTCGATCAGGATGCCGACCGGCTCCGCCGCATGAAGACGCCGGCGCATGTCGCCGCGCAGGTCATGGCGGCGATTCCGGTGCGCGAGCGGTAACTCCGCCGGCGCGTACAGTAGAGGTTGAGACCGCGGGCGCCGGCAGATGTCGGCGCCCGCGGGCGTTTGTGGGACTCTGGCCAACGGGCGGGGGAATGCGCAGCTTGTGCGCATGTTCGGATCCCGCTTGCAGGTCTGGTTGGTGTGCGGTGCGCTCGGGTGCGCCGTCGTGGCGAATGGGGCGCAGGCGCAGGGGCGTCCTGCGGCGGCGCCGGCGGTCGGCCGCGTCGACCAATTCGTCGGGCTCGTGGTCGACGTCATCGGCAAGCCGATGGCCGACATCGAGGTCTTTCTGTCGCGCACCGACCGCGCCGTCCGCACGGACGCGCGCGGCATCTTTCGCTTCGAGCAGCCGCCGGTCGGGCCGCACGTCGTCGTCGGGCGCTCGATCGGCTACGTCCCGTATCAGCGGGAGGTCATCATCGGGAGTGCGACGAGCGACACGGTGACGCTCGTGATGCGCCGCTACCCACGCACGCTGTCCACGGTGGAGATCACGGCGAAGACGAACGCCGCGACTGCCGATGCTGCACTGGTGGCGGACCGCCTGGTCCAAATGAAGGCCAGCGCCGGTCGCCTCTACACACGCGAGCAGATCCTCGAACTGCGCCCGTACTCGGTGGCGGAGTTGGTGCAGGGGGTCCCGGGCATTCTGCTGAAGCGGGGACAAGGCGAAATCACGGCGGTGACGACCCGTTCAGGAGTTGGTGTGTTCAACAACTCGGAGACAGGCGCGCCGTGTCAGCTGCAGTTCTACCTGAACACCACGCCGCTCGAAGCGGAGGGCGTGGCGCAGCTCGATCCGCTGACGTTTCGCAGTGTCGAAGTGTATCCGCAGACGGTGTTGCTGCCGGGGTTGCCGTCGCGCCCCGACCGGTGCGGGGCCATCGTGATCAACACGATGCGACGATAGTCGACGGCAGCGTCACGTTCGAGAAGACCGCGTTCGCGCGCGGATGGTGCGGTCAATGTCTTGGTGGTGAAGGGCATTGAGAGCGTGTCACTTTGTGGTCTGGCGTTAATCGTTCGCGCGCATACATTCGCGCGGGTAGATCAGCGGCACCCCTCCGCCGCATTCGTGGTCCTCCGCCCCTCATGTCCATGTCCCTCCTCCGTCACGCGACCGCGATCGCGCGACGCGCCCGCGTGGGCGCGCTCGTGATTGCCGGTCTGGCGCCAGCGCTGTCGCTGGGCGCACAGGCCGCCCAGCCGACCTCGCGTCGTGCCCGCGTCACCGGCGTCGTCACCGACGTCGCCACGAAGCAGCCCATCCAGGGTGTCAACATCTTTGTGGTCGGCACGCCCATCACTGCCAGCACCGGACCGGACGGGCGCTACAGCCTGCCCAGCGTGCCACCGGGCACGCAAATCCTCGAGGCGCGCCGCATCGGCTTCGGCCCGGCCCGCGCGGAGAACGTGCGCCTGGTCGCTGACAGCGTCAGCACCGTCAACTTCACCCTGTCGGTCGCGGCGACGCGACTGGACCAGGTGACGGTGGCGGGCACCATCGATGCGACCTCGGTGGCCAAGTCGACCATCGCCGTCGAGAAGCTCACCTCCGAGAACATTCCTGTGCCGCCCACGTCGTCGGCGGCGGGGCTCGTGGCCGGCAAGGTGGCCGGTGTGGCGGTGACGCGAAACAGCGGCGCGCCGGGTGCCGGCGTGAACATCGTGCTGCGCACGCCCATCTCGGGCATCACGGAAGGGGGCGGCACGCCGGGGCCGCTGTTCGTCGTCGACGGTGTCTTCCTCAATCAGGGGCAGAGCGTCACGACGCAGGACATCGAGGGCATGGACATCGAGTCCATCGAAGTCATCAAGGGTGCCGCGGCCGCCTCGCTGTACGGCTCGCGCGCGGCGGCGGGCGTCATCGCCATCACCACCAAGCGCGGCAAGAGCCTGCAGCTCGGGCAGAACCAGTTCCAGGGGCGCCTCGAGGCTGGCACGGACCAGTTCCTCACGAAGCTGGACAAGAACCAGCACCACGCCTTCCGGCAGAACGAGCAGGGGCAGTGGCTCGACGCCAACAACAACGTCGTGCCACGTGCGCAGCGCGCGCTCACGCCGCTGGGCATCATGGACCAGCCGTTCCGCGGCCAGACGTACAACCACGCCGACCTGTTCTTCCGCCCGGGCAGCTACAACACGCAGCAGCTCCAGGTGCAGGGAAACAGCGCGGCGACCAACTACAACCTGGCCTACACGCGCACGGTCAACCCGGGCATCCTGGAGAACAATGAGGGGCTCCAGCGCCACGTCGTGCGCCTCAACATCGACTCGCGTCTCAACGAGAAGCTGAACGTCGGGCTGTCCGTGAACCACAACCGCACCATCCAGGATGCGTCGGCGCCGTCGTTCAACAATTTCTATCGCATCGACACCGACGTGAACCTGCGGGAGCTGGCGCCCTTCCCGGCGGTCAACGGCTTCCCGTACATCATCGTCCCCGACTCGGTCACGCTGTACACCAACCCGCTGTACTCGCAGTACATCGCGGACAACGTGATCAACCGCGGCCGCACGCTGCTCAACGCCAACGGCTCCTTCCGCCCCACGCAGTGGCTGTCGCTCTCGGCGGACGCGAACTACGACCGCGGCGACAACCGGCAGATCAGCTACACCCCGAAGGGTACCCCGCTGGTGACCGGCACCGGTGGCCTCTCACCCAGCACCGGCAGCTTGTCGGACAACACGGCCGGCAACGAAGGCTTCATCGGCACGGCCACCGCGTCGCTCACCAAGTCGTTCGGTGACCTCACGCTGCGCCTGTCGCAGCGTGGCGAGGTGCGCAAGGAGACCAACAGCAGCATCACGACGACGGGCACGATCTTCGGCACGGAAGGCCTCAAGGCCATGTCGCAGGCCACCGTCCGCACGACGAGCAACAGCCTCACCGACTACCGCGTGCTGGGTGGCATCACCAGCCTCGGTGTGAGCTTCAAGGAGCGCTACATCGGCGACTTCCTGCTCCGTCGCGAGGGCAACTCGCTCTTCGGGCGTGCCAACCGCTGGAACTCGTTCGGTCGCGCCTCCGCCGCGTGGCTCATGAGCGAGGAAAGCTGGTTCCCGCTGCAGGACTTCAACGTCTTCAAGCTGCGCTACAGCTACGGCGTGACGGGTCTCAACCCGGGCTTCAGCAACCAGTACGAGTCCATGAGCTCGGACGGCACCGGTGCGATCCGCCGCAGCAGCCTCGGCAACATCAACATCTCGCCCACGTTCACGAAGGAAGAAGAGCTGGGGCTCGACTTCGCGTACAAGAGCCGCATCTCGGGCACGTTCACGGCGGTGCGCAACTCCAGCCGCGACGTCTTCGTGAATGTGCCGGCGCCCGCGGTCACGGGGTACCAGGTGCAGGTCACGAACCCGGCGCACATCGGCGGCAGCATCATCGAGGCCACGCTGCAGGGCGCCGTGCTCACCAACCCCAAGGGGCTGCGCTGGGACGTGCTCTTCACGGCCGACAAGGCCTGGTACTACACGGAGAAGTTCGGCCGCACCTGCTTCGACGACGGCATCCAGTACAAGTGCGATGGCGTGCCGGTGAGCCAGATGTGGGGCAACATGATCATCGAGGACAAGTCGCAGCTGCCCGCCATCCACACCAACTCGCAGGCCGCCTTCGACATCAACGATGACGGCTACGTGGTGCCGGTGGGCGTTGGCAATACCTGGCGCGATGGCATTGCCAAGAACCTCTGGGGTACGACGATCAACATCGACGGCACCAACTACCGCTGGGGCCATCCGATCCCGCGCCGCACCGCCGACGGCCTCCTCTGGTACGGCCAGATCGGCGACAGCCGCCCGGACCTGCGCTACGGCCTGCAGAACACGTTCCGCTACGGCAATCTCCGCTTCTATGTGCAGCTCAATGGCCAGCTCGGCGGCGACGTGTACGGCAACTCGAACCAGACGTACTACGCGTCGGGTGACCACCCGGACGTGGACCAGTTCGGCAAGCCGGATGAGAAGAAGAAGCCGGTGTCGTACTACAACGCCGCCTCGAACAACAACAACCTGTACCTCAAGCGGTTCATCGAGAGTGCCACGCACCTGCAGGTTGCCGAGCTGCTCTTCGGCTACACGCTGGAGGCGAAGCGCTTCAAGCTGCTCGAGCGTGTCGGTTTCAGCCGCGCGCAGGTCGACCTGATCGGCCGCAACCTCGGCGTCTTCACCAACTACTCCGGCCTGAATGTGATGGCGGGATCGCCCACCGTCCGTCTCGACGACGCGACCTACCCGCAGACGCGCACGATCACCGGCGTCATCACGCTCACCTTCTGAGATCACGCATGTCGCATCCCGATATTCCCGCGGCGACCCGTCGTGGTCGCTTCCCACGCGCGCGCGCGGTCGTCGTGGCCGCCACGCTCGCCGCCACCGTTGGTGGGTGCCTCGACCTCGATGTCACCGACCCCAACAACCTGGGCATCAACACCGTCTTCACGAACGCCGCGAACACGGAAGCGGCGCTGATCGGCTCGTGGAAGGCGTACACCGAGGTCATGCGCGGTACCTGCCCGACGCTGCCGCTCGCCGTGTATGCCAACATGCAGACCTCCACGAGTGCGACCTACCTGGAGTACTCCCAGGAGCCCCGTATTCCGATCAACAATCGCGACAACCTGAACTGCCTGTCGCGCTACATCTTCAACATCTACTTCGAGGCGGCCGCTGGTGCCCGCGAGTCGTTTCTGGGCATCAAGCAGAACAACCTCAAGTACGGCACGGTCTCAGCCGCGTTTCCCGACGGAGACGGCACACCGTCACGCAAGATCTTCGCGCGCTTCGTCATCGCGTTGTCGCAGCTCCAGCACGCCCTGCTGCTCGACAGGTCGTACCTGACGGACACCATCACGCCGGGCTACAACCAGATCGTGGACACCCTGACGCCGTGGCCTGTGGTGCTCGACGAAGCGAAGAAGCAGCTGCGTGCGGCGATCGCCGAGGCGCAGAAGGTGCCCAACTTCACGCTCCCCACGCTGTTCATCAACGGTCGCACGGTCACCCGCGATGAGCTGGTACGCGTGATGTACTCGTACCTCGTTCGTGCCGACGTCTACTCGGCCCGCACCCCCGCGCAGCGTGCGGCCGTACCCTGGGCGGCGGTGCTGGCGCGCCTCGATTCGGGCATCACCCGGGACTTCGGCCATCAGGCCGATCCGGCCGTTGCAGGGACCGGGTCCACCTTCATCACCAACTCGTTCGCGCAGAACACACTGCGTCTGTCGAACCGGTTCGTCGGTCCGGCCGACACGTCGCAGAACTACCAGAACTGGCTCAACGGCACCGTCGCGACGCGCTCCAGCATCCAGATCTTCACGCCGGACCGCCGCATCAGCAACACAACGCTCACCATTCCCGCGACGGGTGTGGGCAAGATCAATCGCGTCACCTCGACCATGGGCAGCGCCGCCAACGGCGCGTACCTCACCTCGCAGTATCGCAACGTGAAGTACCTCAACTCGGCAGCCGACTCCGGCAGCCGCACCTTCGTCCCGGCGATCACGGTGGCGGAGATGAACTTCATCCGCGCCGAAGCGCTTTATCGGCTCGGACGGCTCACCGAGGCTGCGGCCATCCTGAACGCCACGCGAGTGCCCGCAGGGCTCAAGCCGGTCGATGCCAACGGCGTGCCGGCCGGCCGTGACTGCGTGCCGCGCAAGGAAGACGGTAGCTGCGGCGACCTGTTCGAGGCGCTCCGATACGAGAAGCGAATCGAGCTGTTCCCGACTACTGCGGACATCCACTACTTCGACGAGCGCGGGTGGGGGCGCCTGCTGCCCGGCACGCCCGTGCACTTCCCGGTCGTCGGCCGTGAGCTGATCACGCGCCGACTCGAGTACTACACGTTCGGCGGCACGGAGGACAAGACGAACGCGGCGCAGGCACCCAACGCCCATCGCCCGTAACGCACCAGCGACCTCGACACACGCAAACGGCGCCGTCCCTCATGGGGCGGCGCCGTTTGACGTTCATGGTGTCGCGCGGCTGTCAGTCGTCGTGCGCACCGGCCGACGGTGAGGCCTACTGCTTCTCGGCGATGTTCGCGCAGCCCCAGACGTTGTTGTCGGTGGGGATTGTCTGCGGATCGAAGACCCGGATGTAGTACATCTTGCCGGGCTCCAGCTTGGGCACGTTGGCGGTGGCCGTTCCGCTGCCGTCGGTCATGGTCTGCACCTGCGTGAACGTGGCCTGCGGGGCAATGGGAGCGCCCTGATCACGGCACTGCCCGTTCACGATATCCCACGCGATGCGCATGTCGCGCTTGACGTTCCGGAAGCTGACCTTGACCCGCGAATACTTGTCGCCGCGCGGCTCGATGGTGATGTCGGCGGAGCCGCCGGCCGTCGCCACCTGCGAGATGGTCGCCACCCACTTGCCGCTCTGGGCTTGCACGGTGGACGGGAGCAGCGCCGCGATCGCGGCGGCGGCGGAGAATGTGAGCGTGCTGCGAAGCGTGGTCTGGCGCATCGGGCGGGTATCGGACGGTGGACGGACGAATGCATGGAATGCACAGAAGGTGCATTGATGCGGACGCGGCGGCAATCGTGCCGCCGGACCGGCATCGGGTTCTGCACGCATCGCTACATATGCAGTGCCCGCCCCAATGCCGCCAGCGCCGCCTCCTTCACCACCTCGCTGAGCGTCGGGTGCGCGTGCACCGTCATGCCGATGTCGTCGGCGCTCGCACGGTACTCCATGGCCAGCACCACCTCGGCAATCAGCTCCGATGCGGTCGGTCCCAGCATGTGGCAGCCAAGGATCTCGTCGGTGGTGGCATCGACGATGAACTTCACGAACCCCTGCGTCTCGCCCATCGAGCGGGCGCGACCGTTGGCGCTGAACGGGAACTTCGCCGCGCGGTAGGCGCGGCCGCTGGCCTTCACCTCGGCTTCCGTGAGTCCCACCGTGGCGATCTCGGGCCACGTGTACACCACGCCCGGCACGGTGCGGTGGTGCATGTGCGCCGGCTTGCCGGCAATCACCTCCGCCGCCACCACGCCCTCCTCCTCGGCCTTGTGCGCGAGCAGCTTGCCGCCGGTCACGTCGCCGATGGCGTAGACGCCGGGCAGGTTGGTGCGCTGCTGGTCGTCCACCACGATCTCGCCACGCGGGCCCATCGCGAGGCCCAGCGCGGCGGCATCGATGCCGGAGAGCGACGGCTTGCGCCCCACCGACACGAGCACGCAGTCGGCATGCAGGCTCTGCGTGGCGCCGTCCTTCTCGACGTGGATGGTCACGCCATCGGCGCGCACGTCGGCGCCGGTCACCTTGGTGCCGGTGTGCAGCGTGAGCCCCTGCTTGCGCAGGATGCGGTCGGCCTCCTTCACGATGTCGTCGTCATTGCCGGGGAGGATCGTCGGCGCGTACTCGACCACCGTGACCTGCGCGCCCAGGCGGCGCCACACCGAGCCGAGTTCGAGGCCGATGACGCCCCCGCCCACGACGATCAGCGTCTTGGGCACTTCGGCCAGCGAGAGCGCACCCACGTTCGACAGCACGCGCTGCTCGTCGAAGGGCAGGAACGGGAGCTGCACCGGCACCGAGCCGGTGGCGATGATGATCGAACGCCCCTGCCAGGTGGTGACGGTGCCGTCGGCCGCGCGCACGTCGACCAGGTTGCCGGCGCGCAGCGTGCCGAAGCCCTTGGCCCAGGTGACCTTGTTCTTGCGGAAGAGGAACTCGACGCCCTTGGTGTTCTGCGCGACCACGTCCGTCTTGCGGGCCATCATGGCCGGCAGGTCCACCGACACGGTGCCGTCGATGCGCACGCCATGTTCGGCGGCGTGGAGGCGCAGCCACTCGAGATGCTCCGACGACTGCAGGAGCGCCTTGGAGGGGATGCATCCGACATTGACGCACGTGCCGCCCAGGGTGCGGTCGGCCTCGACGCAGGTGACGGTGAGGCCGAGCTGGGCGGCGCGGATGGCGGCGACATAGCCGCCGGGGCCACCGCCGATCACGATGACGTCGGCGGCCTGGGGAGCGGTGGAGTCCGGGGTGGTCATGCACAAAAAGATAGCGGGCCGTCCACGATCGATCGTGGACGGCCCGCTGCGGTCTAACCGGCTATTCTTGGATAGCCAGACGTGGTTCTCGGGGGCTCAGCCAGCGGCGCGGCTGGCCACGAGCGGCCCCGACGCCACGATGCTGCCGCCACTGTCCCGGCGCAGCCAGCGGCCGACCAGCCGTCCGCTGCGGACGCGGGCCTCGATGAGGAGCTGGGTGCGCTCCACGAGCCCCACGAGGGTGCGCGACGCGCCATCGAGCAGGTTGATGGGCTCGGGCGGGGCGTCGGCGAGGGCGATCGTCATGGCTGGCCGTCCAGCGTGGTCGCGCGGCGGCTGATGCAGCGCGAAGTGGGTCGGCTCGCCCCCCTGCTCGGAAATCATGGCCCCCTCCCAGCAACCGGTCGTCATGAGCGGGGACATCGGGGCGGTGCGCAACTGGTCCATCTCGGCCTCCTGCCGTCGGGCAACGACATCGTCGGCGATGTCGTCTGGTATGTCGTATCGATCTGTCCTGTCGGACACGCTGCGACGTCGCGAAGGTTTGCGCCGCGCCGTCACGGAGCCCTACCTGCTGCGTGACGCGCGCGTCACAGCACGGTCGCGCACGCTTGGCAAACCGCGTGTCGGCACCTACCATGGTGGCTCGACGGAGCACGGGAGCGCCGGTCACGGACGTGACGAGGGGTAGCCGACAGGCGTCCACTCGTTGACGGTCCGCCCAGTGCGGCCCCCGCATCGACCTGACATCGCCGGCCACGGCCCCAACCTTCGCGTTGAAAACGTGAACCGGCGAAGCCCGACGTCCCGCGCGCAAGCGTAGGGGCGTCGTGGTGCATTCGGGGGGCCTTCGACCCAAAACGCAAACCCACCACCCACGAACCGATCAGTTCATGGGTGGTGGGTTTGGGTTTCGCGTGTCGCGTGCCGTCAGTACACCAGCATCGCCGCCGGGTCTTCCATGAGCTCCTTGACCCGCACCAGGAACAGCACGGCCTGCTGGCCGTCGATGATGCGGTGATCGTAGCTGAGCGCGATGTACATCATCGGGCGGATGACCACCTGACCGTCCACGGCGACGGGGCGGTCCTGGATCTTGTGCAGCCCCAGGATGCCGGACTGCGGGTAGTTGATGATCGGCGTCGAGACGAGCGAGCCGAACACGCCGCCGTTCGTGATGGTGAACGTGCCGCCGGTGAGGTCGTCCATCGACAGCTTGCCATCGCGCGCCCGCTTGGCGACGGCGCCGATGTCCTTGCCGATCTCCACGACCGACTTGCTGTCGGCGTCCTTGATGTTGGGCACCACGAGGCCCGCGTCGCTGGCGACGGCGATGCCCATGTTCACGTAGTGCTTGTAGACGATCGTGTCGCCGTCGATCTGGGCGTTGACGACCGGGTACGCCTTGAGCGCGAGGCACGCCGCCTTCGCGAAGAAGGGCATGAACGACAGCTTGACGCCCTGCTCCTTCTCGACGCGTTCCTTCAGGCGCTCCCGGAGCGCGGTGATGGCGCTCATGTCGACCTCATTGAAGGTCGTCAGGTGCGCCGTGGCGTGCTGCGACTGCAGCAGGTTCTCGGCGATGCGCTTGCGGCGCGTCGTCATCTTCTCGCGCGTCTCGCGGGGCGCGGAGGGCGCGGAGGACGGACTCGCCGCTGGCGCGGCGGGTTGCCCCGCGGAGGCGGCGGAGGCGGCGCTGGGCTGCGCCGGCGCCGCGGACTGGGGTGCCACGGGCTGGGGTGCGGCCATCGCGGCGACGACATCGGCCTTCGCGACCACGCCGCCGCGCCCCGTGCCCGTGACGGCGCTGGTGTCGACGCCGGCTTCGGTGGCGAGGCGCGCGGCGGCCGGCGACATGCGGGTTTCGGCTGCCGCGGGAGCGGGAGCAGCGGGAGCGGGAGCAGCGGGAGCGGGAGCAGCGGGAGCGGGAGCAGCTACCGCGGCAGCTGGTTGCGACGGTGCCGCCGCGGCCCCCTCGGCGCTCACCTCACCCAGCACGTCGCCCACCGCCACCACGTCACCCTCGCTCCTGGCGCGCGCGGTGAGGACCCCGCCTTCGAGCGCCGGCACTTCGACCGTGATCTTGTCCGTCTCGAGTTCGACCAGCGCGTCGCCCACGGCGACGCGATCGCCGACCTGCTTGAGCCAGCGGGAGACGGTGGCTTCGACGATCGACTCGCCGAGGGGCGGGACCTTGATGGACGACATGCGAACCGTGGGTGAAGTGAATGAAGTGGTGTGCCCGCAATATATCCGCGTGGGATGTGCGCCCGATTGGGGTCAGAACAATTGTCCTGACCCCGGCAAGCGGGGAGATTGCAGCCATGCGCGCTGTCACCTTCCACGCCCACGGCGGCCCCGACCAACTGGCCGTTCGCGACGATGTGCCGACCCCGACCGTCGACGCGCCGGACCAGGTGCGCGTGCGCATCGTCTGCGCCGCGCTCAACCGGCTCGACCTTTGGGTGCTCGCCGGCATTCCGGGCTCGCGGGTCGTCCCGGGGATGCCGCTGGGCTCGGATGGCGCCGGTGTCGTCGAGTCGGTGGGCAGCGCCGTGACCGACGTCGCGGTGGGCGACCACGTGGTCATCAACCCGGGCGTCGTCGACCGCGCCTGCACCTGCGAGTACTGCCGGGACGGCGACCAGCCGCTCTGTCTCACGTACGGCATCCTCGGCGAGCATCGCGCGGGCGCCCTGGCCGAGTACGTGGTGGTCCCGGCGGCCAACGTGCGACGCATCCCGGCCGCCATCCCGTTCGAGGTCGCGGCGGCCTTTCCGCTCGCGACGCTCACGGCGTGGCGCATGGTGGTCACGCGCGCGCAGGTTCGCGCCGGCGATCAGGTACTCATTTGGGGTATTGGCGGCGGCGTGGCGCTGGCGGCGCTGCAGATCGCGAAGGCGCAGGGCGCCACCACCTGGGTGACGTCGGGGAGCCCGGAAAAGCTGGAGCGGGCCCGGGCGCTGGGCGCCGACCACCTACTCGACCATCGCGAGCCCGACCTGGGCAAGCAGATCCGCGCGCGGACCAGCAAGCGTGGCGTCGATGTGGTCATCGACTCGGTGGGTGAGGCCACCTGGCCGCAGTCGCTCATCGCGCTGGGGAAGCGCGGCCGGCTGGTGACGTGCGGCGGGACGAGTGGGCCGCATGTCGCGGTCGATGTGCGGCGCATGTTCTGGAACCAGTGGACGCTCATGGGCTCGACGATGGGGAGCGATGCCGAGTTCGACACCATCGTCGACGCGTTCCGGGCGGGGCGCCTGCAGCCGCCGGTGGACTCGGTGTGGCCAGTCGCCGACGCGGCGGCGGCCTATGCGCACCTCGCATCGGGCCGGCAGTTCGGCAAGGTGGTGGTGCGGCTGTGAGCGCGCGACGGTGAGCGAATCGGCGCGCTACACGGCCGACGAGGAACGGGCGCTGCGCGAGGCCGTGCAGCGTGGCGAGGTGCCCATGTGCCCGCGCTGCGCGGTGCCCATGACGCAGCGCGCGCTGGGGGGCGGCTCGTTCGGGCTGGGCTATCATCGCCAGCGGGATTGGTTGCTCTGCCCCGGTTGTCGCCGAAGTGCCCTGTTCGACGTACGGAGAGGCACGCGCCTCTGATCGGGGTTGCCCCCGGAGGTCCCTCCGTCGCGCGGCGGAGGGGCACTAGGTTTGAGGCGGCGCGACCGACCGCGCCCCAACTTCACTCTCGTGTTTCAGCAAGATCTTTCCGCAGCCGGTGACTCGGTGCAGGTGGCGATGGCCACGATGCAGGGTGCGACCGGTGTTCAGCCGGGCGGCCCCGCCAGCACGTTCTCCGAACGCCTCGAGCAGAGCTTTGCCCTGCTCGGCGAATTCGTGCCGGCGCTGTTCGGTGCGCTCGTCATTCTCTTCGCCGGCTACCTCGTGGCCAAGGTCGTGGAGAAGGGGACGACGCGCCTGCTGCGTCGCCTGCGTTTCAACCAGCTCCTCGAGCGCGGCGGCGTGCTGCAGGCCGTCGAGCGCAGCGGCTCGCATCTCAATCCCGCGAAGGTCCTCGCGAACCTGCTGTTCTGGGTGGTGATGTTCGCGGTGCTGCTGGTGGCCGCGAGCGCCATCGGGCTCGATTCGCTGGCGAATGTCTTCACGGAGCTCATGAGCTACATCCCGAGCGTGATCGCGGCGATCGTGATCATCATCCTCGGCATCGTGCTGGGCGGCTTCGTGGGTGGGCTCATCATGGCGTCGGCCGGCGGCCTGCACGGCGGGCCGTGGCTCGCGCGCACGGGGCGTGGCGGCGTGATCGTGCTGGCGGTGTTCATGGCGCTGCAGGAGCTGGGCATCGCCACCGACATCGTCACCACGGCCTTCGCGATCCTCTTTGGCGCGGTGGCGCTCGCGCTCGCGCTGTCGTTCGGGCTGGGCAACCGCGATCTCGCGGCCGAGATCACGCGCGAGTGGTACGAGCGGTACCGGGCCGAGCGTCGCGCCATCGATGCGGAAGCGGCGGCCGAGGAAGCCGAAGAGCTGGCCGAGGAGCGCTCGGAGGAGGAGCGGCAGGACGAGGAGTCGGCGCCGGTCCCGGCGCCCGGCGCCCCACTCGGCGCGTCCTGATATGGGGCGTGGTGTGTGGGCGCTGCTCAGTCTCGCCGCGGCGCTGGGTCTGTCGAGCATGGGATACGCGCAGGGCGCGACCAAGCCGCCGGCCAAGCCCGCTGTGGCCAAACCCGCTGCGGTCAAACCCGCTGGGGCGAAGCCGTCGGCTGCCAAGCCTGACAGCGACGCGGTGGCCCGCGCCTTCCTGGCGGCTGAAGAGCGCGCCGATATCGCGCGGCTGGCCACCGAGCGGCGGTATCTGCTGTCGCGCGCCGATTGGGCCGACCTGGGTGACCGCTGCAATCCCGGGTCGCTGCGGGTCTTTCCGCGCGACGAGTCGCCGGGGGCCCGTGATTCGCTGCAGGCGCGCATCGAGACCATGGAGCGCATCATCGTGCGCCGCGGGGCGCCCAGCCGGCTGGACACGCCGGAGGTGCGGGCGCTGGTGCGCACGGTGGTGGGGTGGGAGGCCGGTATCGACCGACCGGTCTGGGACGCCGATGGGCGTGCGGCACCGCGTGAGGCCATCGCGACGGGGCTCACCGGCGACGTGCCCGACCCCAATGGCCCGGGTTGCCTGCCGCCGGCAGTGCCCTTCGACACGGTGACGTTCGTGATTCCCGGGGTGAAGGACATGCTCTTTCCCCGGGCGCCACGGCCGCGGGTGAAGGGGTACTTCGGCCCGGAGGCGCAGGCGCAGGCCCGCAGCGACTTCTTCACGAGCGTGGCGCGGCAGGACCCGACGGCCATCCTGCGCTACGTGCTGGTGGCGCCCATCGTGACCTGGCGCGACTACGCCCTGGTGGCGGTGCGTCGCCGTGCGGAAGTGGCGGGGGCGGTGCAGGAGGGGGACGGCCAGGGTGGCGCGGTCTACCTGTTCCGCCGGGTCGGGACCGGCTGGCGGCTCCTCGTCATCGTGCGCAGCTGGGGCTGACCGGCCCGGAAATCGTGCGGGTCGGGGCGGGTCGGACACTGTCCGTCAAGCGGCAAACCACGGGGGCCTGCCCATGTGAATCGGGGCAAGGCTCCCGTTAACTTTCCTCGGCTGTCGTCCTCCGTGAAGGACTCCGGCCGTGAGTCCCTCCGGCCGCAACTCCTGCTGCACCTCCTGCCAGTCGCATCATGACCGCACCGAACGCCCGGGAACGCATCCTTCCGCGCCTCATCGACGAGGAAGTGAAGGAGTCGTTCATCAACTACTCCATGAGCGTCATCGTGTCGCGCGCACTGCCCGACGTGCGCGACGGGCTCAAGCCGGTGCATCGGCGTGTGCTGTACGCGATGAACGAGCTGGGGTTGCTGCCGGGGCGTCCGTACAAGAAGTCGGCGACGGTGGTGGGTGACGTGCTCGGCAAGTACCACCCGCACGGCGACAGCAGCGTGTACGACGCGCTGGTGCGCATGGTGCAGGACTTCTCGCTGCGCTACCCGCTGGTGGACGGACAGGGGAACTTCGGGTCGATGGACGGCGACAATGCGGCCGCCTATCGCTACACCGAGGCGCGGCTCACGCGGATGGCGGTGGAGATGCTCACCGACATCGACCAGAACACGGTCGACTTCGCGCCCAACTTCGACGACCGGCTCGAGGAGCCGCGCGTCCTGCCGAGCGGCTTCCCGAACCTGCTGGTGAACGGCTCGGCGGGCATCGCGGTCGGCATGGCGACGAACATCCCGCCGCACAACCTGCGCGAGGTGATCAGCGCGGCGGTGGCGCTGGTCGACGACCCCGAGCTGGACGCGGCGGCGCTGCGCAAGCTGGTGAAGGGCCCCGACTTCCCGACTGGCGGCTACATCTACGGCCGCGCCGGCATCGCCGATTACCAGAATACGGGGCGCGGCCGCATCATCATGCGCGCCCGGGCGGTCATCGAGGAGAAGGAGTCGAGCGGCAAGTCGCAGATCGTCGTGACCGAGGTGCCGTACCAGGTCAACAAGGCGAAGCTCGTCATCGACATCGCCGAGCTGGTGCGCGAGCAGAAGCTCACCGGCATCAGCGCGCTGCGCGACGAGTCCGACAAGGACGGCGTGCGCGTGGTCATCGAGCTCAAGCGCGACGCGATCCCGCGGGTGGTGCTGAACCAGTTGTACAAGCACACCGCGATGCAGAGCACGTTCGGCGTGATCATGCTGGCGCTGGTGCCCGACCCGAACACGCGGCAGCTCGTGCCGAAGGTGCTGACGCTCAAGCAGTGCCTCGAGCACTACATCGCGCACCGGCACGAGGTCATCGTGCGCCGCACGCAGTTCCAGCTCGACAAGGCGCTGGAGCGGGAGCACATCCTCGAGGGGCTCAAGATCGCCGTCGACAACATCGACGAGGTCATCAAGCTCATCCGCGCGGCGGAGGACACGCCGACGGCCAGCACGCAGCTCCAGACGCGCTTCGGGCTGTCGGAGCGGCAGGCCGAGGCAATCCTCAACATGCGCCTGGCCAAGCTCACCGGCCTCGAGCGCGACAAGCTGGAGGAGGAGCTGCGCGAGGTGCGGGCGTTCATCGTCGACCTCCGGGGCATCCTCGAGTCGAAGCCGCGCCGCATGTCGATCCTCAAGGGCGAGCTGCTGGAGCTGGCCGAGAAGTACGGCGACGACCGCCGCACCGAGATCGTGAGCGACGAGGGCGAGTTCTCGATCGAGGACCTGATCGCCGAGGAGGAGATGGTCGTGACCATCACCCACGGCGGCTACGTCAAGCGCACCCCGCTGTCGCTGTACAACCGGCAGGGGCGTGGCGGGCGAGGCAAGGCCAGCGCGGACCTCAAGGAGAACGACTTCATCGAGCGCTTCTACGTGGCGAGCACGCACACGTACATGCTCATCTTCACCGATGACGGGCGCTGCTTCTGGCTCAAGGTGCACGAGCTGCCGCAGGCAGGGCGCAACACGCGCGGCAAGCCCATCGTGAACCTCATCAACGTCACGCCCGACACGCGCATCCGCGCCATCGTGGTGACGAAGGAGTTCTCCGACACCGAGTTCCTGCTCTTCTGCACGAAGAACGGCACGGTGAAGAAGACGGCACTGTCGCAGTACTCGAACCCGCGCTCGAATGGCATCAAGGCCATCAAGATCGAGGAAGGGGACGAGCTCATGGACGTGCAGGTGACGAGCGGCAACAACGACGTCGTGCTGGCCACGCGCGACGGCCTCTCGGTGCGCTTCCACGAGAGCGACGTGCGCGAGATGGGGCGTGACACCACGGGCGTGAAGGGCGTCGAGCTCAAGCTCAACGACGCCGTGGTGGGCATGGTCGTGATCAAGCGCGAAGCGACGCTGCTGGTGGTCACCGAGCGCGGCATGGGCAAGTGCAGCGAGGTCAGCGAGTACCGGGTGCAGAAGCGTGGTGGCAAGGGCATCAAGACGCTCGACCTCACGCAGAAGACCGGGCATGTCGTGGCCCTCATGGAGGTCGTGCCGGAGGACGAGCTCATGCTGATGACCAAGGGCGGCATCGCGATCCGCTCCAAGGTGAGCGAGATTCGCGTGACCGGCCGCATCGCGCAGGGCGTGCGCCTCGTCGCGCTCGACGAGCACGACGTGGTGTCGGCGGTGGCCCGCGTCATTCCGGACGACAAGGACGAGGGCGAGGGTGCGGACGCGGGTGCGGACGCCGGTGGCGACGCCGCCGCGGGTGAGTCGGACGCAGACACCGGCGCGTAAGCGCGCGCCGGCGGCGACAGGCATTCCCCCACTGAGCTGAGCATGGCGACGTCGCGCATCCTGGTGGCCGACGATGACGAGGCGGTGCTCGAATCCGTGACCTGGCTGCTCCAGGAGAACGGCTACGACGTCGTGCCCGCGCGCGGCGGCCATGCCTGCCTGGAGCAGCTCGAACGCCGCGCGCCCGACCTGCTGCTGCTCGACATCCTCATGCCCGACGCCGACGGGTGCCAGATCCTCGAGCGCATCAAGGGCGAGGAGCGCTGGCGCGACCTGCCGGTGCTCATGCTCTCCGCGCAGCCCCCTGAAGAGGCGAGTGTGCGCTCCCTGGGACTCGGCGCGGCCGACTTCATCCGCAAGCCGTATCGCCCCAAGGAGCTGCTCGCACGCGTGCAGGCGCAGTTGCGCACGGGCGCGCTGCTGCGCACCACGCGGCTCGCCCTGCTGCGCACCGAGGAGGCGCTCGCACGGGCGCAGCAGGACGCCGACAGCCGGCGCAAGCTGGTGGACATCCTGCACGAGGTCACGGGCGACCTCTCGGTCACCGAACTGCTGCACCTCCTCGTGCGCCGCGCCGCGCGCGCGCTCAACGTGTCACACTGTTCGGTGGTGCTGGCGCAGCCGGGTGATGTGCAGGGCACGGTCGTGGCGGCGTTCGAGGACCCGTCGCTGCAGCAGCTCACCGTGCGCCTCGAGCGCTATCCGGAGCTGCGGCTCGCGCTCGAGTCGGGGCAGCCGCTCCTCATCGAGGACGTGGACACGCACCCGGTGTACGACGAGGTGCGCCCGGTGTGGGAGCGGGAGGGCATCGACGTGGCCATCCGCTCGGTCATCGCGTTGCCGTTCTCGATCGACCGGCAGCAGTACGGCGTGTTCCTCGTGCGACGCACGCGCGGGCAGGAGCGCTTCGGGCCCCAGGACCTGGAGTTCGCCGAGGCGGTCATCACGGCCGCCGTGGCGGTCATCCAGCGCGCGCAGCTCGTCGAGCACACGATGGCCGACAACGCGCGGCTCGAGCAGCTCGCGCAGACCGACCCGCTCACGCAACTGCTCAACCGCCGCGCCCTCACGGAGCGCATCACCGCCGAGATGGAGCGCGCGCTGCGCTACGACTCGACGCTGGCGTTGCTGATGATCGACCTCGACCACTTCAAGGCGATCAACGACACGTGGGGGCACCTGGTGGGCGACGACGTGTTGCGTGACGTCGCGCAACTGCTCGGGCAGACCATCCGCCTCAGCGACATCGTGGCGCGCTACGGTGGCGAGGAGTTCCTGATCCTGCTCCCCGAGACCGACGACGAGGGCGCCGAGGCCTTTGCGGAGCGCATCCGCGCCGCGGTGGAAGGCCATGCGTTCGCACGCGACAGCCTGACCGAGCCGCTGCGGCTCACCGCGAGCGTGGGCGTGGCGGTGTTTCCGGCGGCCGGCGTCGAGAATGTCGAGGACCTGTTCGCGCGCGCCGATGCGGCGCTCTATCGCGCGAAGGCCGACGGCCGCAACCGCGTGCGGATGTAGCGTACGCAGTTTGCGTACGCGTACCGCGCGCGTATCACGCGCGCGTCGCGCGCTCCGTCACTCAGTGACGCAACGCGCGGTGGTCGACCTTGGCGCAGTGGTCCTGCACCACGGCGATGCCGGCCCGTGCGAGCGTCTCGGCCACCGCGTCGTGGCGAATGCCCAACTGCATCCAGACGGCGCGCGGCCGGGCGGCGAGGAGCTCGTCGAGGTGCTTCGGCACATCCTCCGGACGTCGGAAGAGGATGACGAGGTCGGCGGGCGGATCGATCGTGGCGAGCGACCGGTGCACCGGCACGTCGAGGATGGTGGCGACGTCGGGGTAGTACACCGGCACCGGGACGATGTCGTAGCCCGCGCGCTGCAGGTACGCCGGCACATCGTGGGCCGGCCCCCCGGCCGACGCCGGCTTGATGCCGATGACGGCCACGCGACGCACGGCGGCCAGCAACTCCGCGCGGGCCTCGGGCGTCTCCAGCAGGAGGGTGCGCCATGCGTCGTCCGACGTGGTTAGCTTCACTGACTCCCTCCCCACCACTGGAGATGATCCGATGCGATTTCTCGTGCTCGGTGCGGGGCTGCAAGGCTCCGCCTGCACGTTCGATTTGCTGCGGCAAGATAGCGTGACGCAGGTGCTGCTCGCCGACCAGGCGATCGGCACGCTGCCCGCCTTCCTGCGCGGCGCCGGCGACCGACTGACGACCCTCACCCTCGACGTGCGCGACGAGACCGCCGTGCGAGCGGCGTTCGCGCGCTGCGATGCGGTGTTGAGCGCCATTCCCTACTACTTCAACGGCACCCTCGCCCGCCTCGCGGTGGAGTGCGGCGTGCACTTCACCGACCTGGGCGGCAACACCGAGATCGTGCGCGAGCAGAAGACGCTGCACGACGCGGCTGTCGCGCGCGGCGTGAGCCTGGTGCCCGACACGGGGCTCGCCCCGGGCATGGTGAACATCATCGCCCAGCACGGCATCGACCAGTTCGACGCGGTCGAGAAGGTGCAACTGTTCGTCGGCGGGTTGCCGCAGGTGCCCGAGCCGCCTCTCGGCTACCAGATCGCGTACTCGATCGAAGGGATGGTCGACTATTACACCACGCCGTCGCTCGTGGTCCGCGACGGGGCCATCACCACGGTCGACGCGCTGAGCGAAGTGGAAGCGGTGCCGTTCACCGGTGCGCTGGGGACGCTCGAGGCGTTCCACACCGCCGGTGGCCTGTCGACGATGGCGTACCGCTACGCCGGGCGCATCCCGACCATGGAGTACAAGACGCTGCGGTTCCCGGGCCATGCCGCCATCATGGCCGCCATTCGCGGCCTGGGGTTGCTGGGCACCGACGCCGTGTCGGTGAAGGGCACGAGCGTCGTGCCACGCGACGTGTTCGTGAAGGTCGCCGGTGACGTGCTGCGCAAGGGCAAGCCCGACGTCGTCGCGCTGCGCGTCGTCGTGACCGGCACCAAGGCCGGTGTGCGCCGCGCCCGGGCGTGGGAGGTGGTGGACCACTACGACGCCGAGCACGGCGTCACCGCGATGATGCGCACCACCGGCTATACACTGGCCATCACCGGCTTGCTGCAGGCGAGCGGCGCCATTGCGCCCGGCGTGCACACGCCGGATGAGTGCGTACCGGCGGAGCGATACTTCGCGATGTTGGCCGCCCGAGGGGTGGTGGTGGCAGAGGTCTAGACGGTACTACGGGAGCGAAACCACGGGAGTGGAACAACGGGAGCGAGGCGCTACGGTGACAACGGAGACGACGGAGACGATGGCATCCCGTTGTTGCCGCATCACCCGTAGCGCCGCTGTCGCGCTCCCGTCGTTCAACTCCCGTAGTTTCGCTCCCGTCGTACGCTTCAAACGCGGAATTCTCCAATCAGCGCGTGCACCCGCCGACTCGCCGTCTGGAGCAGCTCGGCGGTTGCGCTGACCTCCTGCGCCGAGGCCGACGTCTGCTCGGTGCTGGCGGCCACCTGTTCGGCGGCGGCGGCGTGTCCTTCGGCCGTGTCGCGCGCGGCGCCCAGCGACTTCTGCACCTGCGCAAGTGACTGCCGGTTGGTCTCGACGGCACCGCTCACGCGGGCCGTGGCGCCCTCGACCTGCGTGACGGCGTGCTCGATGCGTGCGAGCGCGGCGCCGACACCGGCGGCCACCGCTTCGACATCGCGCAGGCGGCCCGCGCCTGCGTCGACGGCGCCCGAGGCGCTGGTGAGGCGAAGCCGCAGCTTCTTCACGTTCTCGGTGACTTCGTGCGCGGCATGCGCGCTCTGCTCGGCCAGGGTGCGCACTTCCTGCGCAACCACCGCGAAGCCGCGGCCGGCCTGCCCGGCGCGCGCGGCCTCGATGGCGGCGTTGAGCGCGAGCAGGTTGGTCTGCGTCGCGATCTCGGAGATCACGTTCACGAAGTCGTCGATGACCGACGTGGCATCGCGCAGGGCGGTCATCTCCTGCCGCGTATGCGTGGCGGCTTCGCGCGCACCCAGCAGCGTGTCCACGGCCACCTGCACCTGATCGCGGGCGTGGTTGGTGGTGGCGCGGATCTCGCGGCCCACGCGGTCGGTTTCGTCGGCGGCGTCACCGATGGTGGCGCCGGCTTCGGCGAGCGCACTCACGGTGTCGCCGGCCCGGTGCAGTGCGGAGAGCTGCACGGCGGCGCCGTGCGAGATGTCCATGACCGCTTGCGTCACGTGCTGCGTGCTCGCGGCGGCGGAGAGGGCCGAGGCGTGCAGCTCGCCGGACGCGAGCGTGACCTGGTCCGTCTCGGCCTGCACGTTGGCGAGCAGCGCACGCAGGCGGCGGCGCGCGTCGTCCATGGCGCCGATGAGGTCGGCGAACTCGCGGGCGATGCCCGTGGTGTCGAGCGGTGTCTCGGGATCACGCAGGTCACCGGCACCAATGGCGAGCATGCCCTCGCGCAGGCGCGCGAGCGGGCGCGTGACGGCGCGTGCGGTGGAGAGACCGAAGAACGCGGCCACCCCAAACGCTGCCGCGACCACGAGGGCGAAGAGCGCTTCGATGTTGCGCAGCCCGTCGCGCATGCGTTCCATGGAGCTGGTGGCCTGCTCGCGGGCCTCGCGACGCAGCGCGCGCAGTTCGATGTCGACGAGCTGCATGTCGCGCGTGGTGGTGGCGAGCACCCGCTGCGCCTCGGCTTCGCGCCCTGCGCCCTGCCAGGCGCGCGTGACTGCGATGCGCACCTCGAGGGTCGCCTGCAGGCGTCCGACGGCTTCGAGACGCCGGCGCTCCTCACGGCTCAGGTCGCGGCGCCCGAGTGCCGCACTGCGGAGCGTCTCGGCCTCGGCCACCAGTCCTTCGTATTGCGCGAGGTCGCTCGCGTCGCGCGTCGAGAGGGCACGCAGGCCGGCGACGAGCTCGCGCAGCACCGTGGTGGTGGTGCGCTCCAGGAACTCGCTGCGGGCGGCCAGCGCGTCGACCGTGGCGTCGGTCTCGCGGTTGCTGCGCGAGAGCGCGTACCAGCCCAGCAGGCCGGCGAGGAGCAGGAGCGAGATGGACGTACCGAAGCCCGCCGCGAGGCGCGCGCGGATCGTGTCGAGGCGCGAGGCGAAGAGGCGCGGCATCACCGCGGACCCCGTGCCGCCGGTGTGGGCTCGGCGATGCGGGTGACGACGACGCCGCGGCCCCGCACATCGTGCGTGCTGGCGAAGGCGATCGGTCCACCCACGCCGTCCACGGCGGGGGTCGCGGTGCCGACGTCCTCGAGCGCGCGGCGCAGGGCAGCGCGGGTGCGCGCGCCACGCGCGACGGTGCGCCCGATGACGAGCGCGGCGTCGTAGGCCTGCGCGGCGAAGTAGTCCGGGTCGTGCTTGTAGCGGGCGCGGTAGCGCGCGATGAAGCGCTCGGCCTCGGCGCCCGTGGCGCGCGCCGCATCGAAGAAGGTGACGTAGTGCGCGCCGGCCGCGACCGGATCCCGCTGCATTCCCTCGGTGCCATCGCCGCCGATGAAGGGCAGGCGCACCTGCAGCTCACGCAGCGCGGAGAGGAGCGCGATGGCGTCGTCCGCGTCGCCGGGGAAGAGCACGACATCGGGACGCAGGCGGGCGAGGAGCGCGGCGTAGGCGTCCCACTCCACGACCCCGGTGAGGTATGGCTCGCGCGCGATGATCGTGCCGGCCGCGCCAGCGCCGCTGGCGAAGGTGCGGGCGAAGGTCTCGGCCCAGTCGCGGCCGTAGGAGTCGTTGCGGTAGACGATGGCGGCGCGGACCGCGTGCAGCGAGTCGCGCACCCAGTCGGCGGTGATGCGCGCGGCGTCGGCATCGCTGGGGGCGACGCGGAAGAACCAGGGGCTGATGCCGGTGAGACGCGGCGAGGTCGCGGTCGGCGAGATGACCGGCACTCCGCTCGCGCCGTCGTGCTCGGCGTCGGCGTAGACCGGGACGGCTTCGAGGGTGTTGCCGCTTTCGGGGTGCCCGACGACGGCGAGCACCGACGGGTCGTCGCGGAGCTGCATGGCGATCTGCACGGCGCTGGCGGTGCTGCTGCCGGCCGTGGCGGCGGGGGTGCGGAGGCGCAGTGACGGCCCCCCCTCCTCACGCAGTCGCTCGAGCGCGAGGGTCATCCCTTCGACGATGCTGGTGTAGCCAGGCGCGGTGGGGATGGCGCCGACGCCGATGGCGTCCGGGGCGGTCGCCTTCGCGATCGGGGAACGGCAGGCAGCGAACCCCAGCAGCAGGACGGGGATCGCGAAGTGGGCGGCGCGCCGAAGCGCGGCAGTCGGAGGCGGCGTCACGCACAACAGACGAACCGGCGTGGCGGTCGGAAACGGCGGGTGCGCGGTGCGTCCTCGGCAGTTGCGTGCGGGTTCGGACTCCTCCCGAAAACCAGTGTACTTCTCGCTTGCTGGTTAGTTCGACGCGTGAGAATGCCGTGAAGGTCAAACTGTGCCGGAAAGTTCCTTGCGGTGGCCGGAAACGGCGGATTAGCTTCGCACTGCTGTCCCACCACCCTCCGTCGTCACCGGGGGCGCCGCAGGTGCACGCCACACTGGAGGTGGCGTCGGCGGCCGCCACCGATCGGCGGTTCCCACTCACTCAGGAACCGGCATGGCAGTCACGTTCCGCCCGCGGCGATGGGCCCACGCCGCGCTGCTGGGCGCACTGGTGTTCGGGCTCGCCGCCTGCGGCGAGAGCTATCCGAACTCGACGTTCAATCACCACACCGAATACAACCAGGCCATCGACAGCCTGTGGGACAAGCTGCTCATGTGGGGCACGCTCGTCTTCATCGGCGTCGAAGTCGCGCTGGTGTGGACGATCGTCCGCTTCCGGCGGCGTCCCGGTGGTGCGACGCCGAAACAGGTGCACGGGAACACGGCCCTCGAAATCACGTGGACGGCGATTCCGGCCGTCATCCTGATCTTCATCGCCATTCCGACGGTCCGCACGATCTTCAAGACGCAGGCCAAGGCGGCGCCGGATGCGCTGCAGGTCGAGGTGATCGGGCATCAGTGGTGGTGGGAGTTCAAGTACCCCCAGTACGGCATCACGACGGCCAACGAGCTGTACCTGCCGACGGGGCGGACGGTGAACTTCCAGCTCAAGACGATCGACGTGCTGCACTCCTTCTGGATTCCCCAGATGGGTGGCAAGCGCGACCTGATCTCGAACCGCACGAACTACCTGTGGTTCACGCCGAACGCCGACCTGCCGTCGTCGGCGTGGAACGGCTTCTGCGCCGAGTTCTGCGGCGCGTCGCACGCGAACATGCGCTTCCGCACGTTCACGGTGACGCCGGCCGAGTTCGAGCAGTGGCTGGCGCACCAGAAGCAGCCGGCGCTGTTCCAGGGTCCGCCGCCGGCGGCGACTCCGGCGCCGGCGGCCGCGACGGCCGCGGCGAGTGGGGCCCCGGTGGTGCTCGCGGCGAACACGCAGGGTGGTGCGCCCGCGGCGGCCGCTGCGCCGCCGCCGCAGGTGCCGGTGTGGGTGTTCCCGGCGGAGAAGCTGACGGCGGAGTTCGGCTACACCATTCCGAAGACGCCGCTGCCGGCGGGGCTGACGTTCGACGAGGCGACGCTGGCGCAGGGTGATGCGGAGCGCGGCCGGCAGACGTACAGCCGCTCGACGTGCATCGGGTGTCACGTGATCACGGGCAACCCGATGAGCATGGGCCCGGTGGGCCCGAACCTGACGCACATCGGGTCGCGCCACACGATCGGCGCCGGCCTGTATCCGAACGACGCGAAGCACCTGGCCTACTGGATCAAGAGCGCGCCGCACATGAAGCCCGGCAGCATCATGCCGACCATGGGCAAGGGGCTGACGGATCCGGTCCGCAAGAATGTCGTGACGATGGGCGGTCTGTCGGACGCCGAGATCGCCGACATCGTCGCCTACCTGCGCGCCCTCAAGTAACGCACCCCGCCTCCAGCCGACCACGACACGATGTCCAGCATCGCTGCCGCGCCCCCCTACGCCAAGACCGCGACCCCCGCGAACACCGGGATCATGTCGTGGCTCACGACGGTGGATCACAAGCGCATCGGGGCGCTCTATCTCATCTCCGGTCTCTTCTTCTTCGTCGTCGGTGGCCTCGAGGCCGCCGTCATCCGCGCCCAACTGGCCACGCCGAACGGCACGATCGTGTCGGCGGACATGTACAACCAGTTGTTCACGATGCACGGCACGACGATGATCTTCCTCGCCGTCATGCCATTGTCGGCGGCGTTCTTCAACTTCCTGATCCCGTTGCAGATCGGGGCGCGTGACGTCGCGTTCCCGCGCCTGAACGCGTTCTCGTACTGGATCTACCTGCTGGGCGGCATCTTCATCACGGTGCCGATCTTCTTCTCGGTGGCGCCCGATGGCGGCTGGTTCGGCTACGCGCCGCTGAGCACGAAGCAGTACTCGCCGCAGATCAACATGGATTTCTGGGTGCTGGGTCTCCAGATCCTCGGCATCTCGTCGCTCGCGGCCGGCTTCAACTTCATCACGACGATCATCAACATGCGGGCGCCCGGCATGTCGCTCATGCGCATGCCGATCTTCACGTGGATGTCGTTCGTGGTGCAGTTCCTGGTGGTGCTGGCCTTCCCGGTCATCACGATCGCGCTGGTGTTCCTGCAGTTCGACCGGTTCTTCGGCACGAACTTCTACACCATCGCGAAGGGCGCCGACCCGCTGCTGTGGCAGCACCTGTTCTGGGTGTTCGGCCACCCCGAGGTGTACATCCTGATCCTGCCGGCCTTCGGCCTCGTGTCCGAGGTGCTGCCGACGTTCTCGCGGAAGCCGCTGTTCGGCTACCCGGTCATGGTGTACTCGGGCATCCTGATCGGCTTCCTCGGCTTCGGCGTGTGGGCGCACCACATGTTCTCGGTGGGCATGGGCCCGATCGCCGACTCGGTGTTCTCGCTCGCGACGATGCTCATCGCGATTCCGACGGGCGTGAAGATCTTCAACTGGCTGGCGACGATGTGGGGCGGCCAGATCCGCTTCACGACGGCGATGCTGTTCGCGATCGCGCTGGTGGGCATGTTCACGATCGGCGGCATCTCGGGCGTGATGCACAGCTCGCCGCCGGCCGACCTGCAGCAGACGGACACGTACTTCATCGTCGCGCACTTCCACTACGTGCTCTTCGGTGGCTCGGTGTTCGGCCTGATGGCTGGCACGTACTACTACTTCCCGAAGGTCACGGGCCGCTTCCTCAGCGAGTCGATGGGCAAGTGGCACTTCTGGATCTCGTTCATCGGCATGAACCTCACGTTCTTCCCGATGCACTTCAGCGGGCTCCTGGGCATGCCGCGCCGCTACTACCAGTACGACGCGGGGCAGGGCTTCGACACGTTCAACATGATGTCGACGGTGGGTACCGGCATCCTGATGATCGGCACGGCGATCGGCCTCTGGAACATCATCCGGAGCTGGAACAATGGCGCGCCGGCGTCGAGCAACCCGTGGGGTGCCGCGACGCTCGAGTGGACGATCCCCTCGCCGCCGCCCGACTACAACTTCGCCGAGCTGCCGCAGGTGAAGTCTCGCTATCCGCTGTGGAACATGAAGGAAGGGGCGGAGCTGGTGCACGAGACGACCGCTGCGGAGGAGCAGGGGCGCCGCATCCCCACCTCGCAGGAACTCGGCATCGTCATGCCCAACCCGTCGCTCCAGCCGCTGATCACCGCCACGGGCATCGTGGTCATGTTCTGCGGCCTGCTCTTCCTGGAGAAGAGCACGACCACCGGCGTCGCCATCATGCTCGGCGGCACCGTCCTCTGGGTCGGCTCGCTCTACAACTGGCTGCTCACGCCGCTCGAGGACCATCACTGAGATGACCGCGACCACCGTACCTGCCGCGCACGGCGACGGCCACGCCCACGGCGGCGGCCATCACTACACGTCGCTCGGGCTCGACAACCGCAAGATCGCGATCTGGACCTTCATCGGGTCCGAGTGCATGCTGTTCGCGTCGCTGATCTCGACGTACCTCATCTACAAGGGCCGCAGCATCGTCGGGCCCTATCCGCATGAGGCGTGGACCAATCCGTCGACCGGCGAGAAGTTCAACGCGATCCTGAACATCCCCGTCACGTCGGCCTCGACGTTCGTCCTGCTCATGTCGTCGTTCGCCATGGTGATGGCGCTCGCGGCGGTGCAGAACGCCGACAAGCCGAAGCACGGCACTTGGGAGAAGATCCGCGACTCGTCGAAGGTGTGGCTGTGGGCCACGGCGCTCCTCGGCATCGGCTTCCTGGGCTTCCAGGCGTACGAGTTCACCTCGTTCGTGCACGAGGGGCTCACGATCCGCACGAACCTGTTCGGCTCGAGCTTCTTCACGCTCACGGGCTTCCACGGCGCGCACGTGACGGCCGGCGTGATCTGGCTGCTCACGCTGCTGGCCATCGACTACAAGCGGGGGCTCAAGCCCTCCGATGCGCTCCTCGTCGACATCGCCGCGCTGTACTGGCACTTCGTCGACGTGGTGTGGATCGCGATCTTCACGCTCGTCTACCTGATTCAGTGAGGCGCTGATGGCAGACCACGCACACGCCGCGGCGCACGCGGGCGCCCACGAGGAGCACCACCCGGGCTTCTCGACCTACTGGAAGGTCGCGCTGGTCCTCACGATCATCACGGTCGTCGAGGTGGCGGCATACTACATCCCGGCCCTGGTGGCGAGCCCGATCTTCGTGCCCGCCCTGCTGGCCATGTCGGCGGTGAAGTTCTACATCGTCGTCGCGTACTACATGCACCTCAAGTACGACCACAAGCTGTTCCGGGCGCTCTTCTCGGGGCCGCTGATGGTGGCGGCGCTCACCCTCATCGGCCTGCTGTTCCTCTTCTCCAAGCTGGTCCTCCGGTTGGGCAGCATTTCGTGACCGACGGCGGGCCACGCGCCCGCCACGCAGGGAGACGGGCAGGGGGTGCGGCACCATCCGGTGCGGCACCCCCTTAGCTTTCCGGCATGTCGCTGCCCGTCCTCGCCCTGCTGCATCCGGTGGCCGACCTGGCCGCCAGCCGGTTCTCCGTGCATCCGAGCACGGCCATCGGCATCGCGACCTTCGCGATCGTGTACGCCTGGCGCGCCCGGCAGGCCACCGCCGCCGACGTGGGGCCGACGCCGCCCCAGCGCATGGCGTTCTTCACCGCGCTCGCGCTGCTCTTCCTGACGCTCAACGGGCCCCTGCACGACCTGAGCGACTTCTACCTGTTCAGCGCGCACATGGTGCAGCACCTCGTGCTCACCCTCGTGGTGCCGCCGCTGATGATCGTGGGCACGCCGGGGTGGATGCTGCGGCCGCTGCTGACGTCGCGCCGCGCCCCGTGGATCGGGGCGGTGGCACGCCGCGTGACGACCACGGCGGCCTGCTTCACGATCTTCAATGTCGTGCTGGCGTTCTGGCACCTGCCGCCGCTCTACAACCTCGCGCTGGCGGTCCACCCGGTGCACATCCTGCAGCACCTGATGTTCATCGCCGCGTCGGTGCTCATGTGGTGGCCGCTGCTCTCGCCGCTGCCGGAGCTGCCGCGTGCGTCGTATCCGGCGCAGATGCTGTACTGCTTCCTCATGGTCATTCCCATGTCGGTCATCTCGATCTACGTGGCGATGGCCGATACGCTGCTGTATCCCGCCTACGCGACGGCCCCCCGCATCCTGGGCATCTCACCGATGCAGGACCAGCAGTACGGGGGGCTCATCATGTGGATCCCGGGCGGCGTGTTCTTCTACGCCGTGATGACGGTCGTCTTCTTCAAGTGGTCGCAGCGTGGCGAAGACGATCAGGCGAGCGCGCAGGTGGGGTGGACGCCGTCCGCGTCAACGTCGGCGTCCTGAGCCACACCCGGCGTCGCGCCCACGCCCAGCGCGCGACGCGCCGACTTGAGCGCGCGACGCGCAGACTCCAGCGCGCTGACTCCAGCGCGCTTACTCCGGTGCGCCTGCGAGCACCGCGTTCACGCGTGCAGGGAGCGCCGGATGCTGGCGCCACATGTAGAGGCCCATCGCCGCCGCACCGATGATGTTGGCGACGAACACCTGCGCCCATGTGAGTTCACCGAAGCCTTCGGCGAGCACGGTGGTCCAGCCCACCCACCCCACCTCGAACGCGATGAACAATCCCGCGAAGCCGATGAACGCCGACGGCACGCGCTCTGCCTTGTCGACGACCCACGCGAACACGAGGCCGATGACGGCGAAGATGGCGAAGTGACAGACCGTGTAGAGCAGGAATGCGGCGGCGGGACTCGCGAAGCCTTCGCCCTCGAGGAAGAGCGTGCCCAGGGCATTGCCGAGCATGATGGGCGTGGCGAAGACGCGTCCCTGAATGGCGTCGACAATGCCGAACCACACGGCAATGGCGAGCGCGCCGATGAGTCCGACCGAGATGCCTTCGCGGGTGACGTCGCTGCTGGTGCTCATGCGCTGTCTCCTCCTGCGCCTTTCGGCGCTGCGTCAGCGGGTGCGGCGCCACGTGGCACCGCACGAACTGGCGATCGACGGTGTGCGAGGCCTGCCCCTCGACAAACCTCGGCGACGCTGTCACTCTGGAGGGCATACGCCCCAGCCTGCGGGGCGTTCCCCTCGACCGGCCCGAGCCACCCGGGCCCGTTGTGCGACAGTACCACGGAATTGCCCACCCCGCCATGCATCGTCCCCCTGCCGTCCGTCCCGCGCCGGTCATAGGCGTCGTCTCCCTGGCCGCTGTCGTGGCACTGTCGGCGTGCGGTGGTGACGCCGGCTCCAAGAAGCAGGAGGCCGAGGCCCCGCCGTGCGCGACGGCCGACACGAGCGCGGTCGCGGCGGCTGTGCTGGACTACATCACCAAGGCCTCACCGCTGCCGCAGCGCTTCCTGAGCGCCGCCGGCACCGATTCGGCCCTGCCCAGCGATGGATTCCGAGTGTTGCAGGACAAGGGCCCGACGTACTTCTGGAGCGTCGAGGCGAAGGGACAACAGCAGGTGCGGGACAAGCTGGAGCAGGCGGGGCCGTACACGACGCTGCTCGTGGTGTGGCGCGGACAGCAGGAGCAGCCCGGTGGGGCGGCGGTGACGGTGACCCTGGGTGGGCACTACGTGGGAGGCGAGCACGAGGGGAAGCTCGCGCCCGACCGCGCCATCACGGTGCGCTGCACGGATGCGCATTGGCGGGTCGCGGCCCCCTGATGGCTGCGGCGACGCGTCCCGAGCGGCTGCTGGCGCTCGATGTGTTTCGTGGCATGACCGTGGCGGGCATGCTGCTCGTGAACAATCCCGGGACGTGGTCGGCCATCTATCCGCCGCTGGCGCATGCGGCGTGGCATGGGTGGACGCCGACCGATCTCATCTTCCCGTTCTTCCTGTTCATCGTCGGCATCACGACGGAGCTGTCGCTGCAGACGCGGCGCGCGCGCGGGGCTGACGAGGCGGCGATCCTGCGCCAGATCGTCAAGCGCGGCGCGCTCATCTTCCTGTTCGGCTTCCTGCTGAGCGGCTTTCCGTTCTTCACGTGGCCGCCCAACCTGCCGGGGGCGTCGTTCGGCGAGCGCATCGTCGATCGCCTCGAGCACTGGCGTGTGCTGGGGGTGCTGCAGCGCATCGGCATTGCGTACCTGTGCGGCGCGCTGCTGACCTGGCGCACGTCGGCGAAGCAGCAGGCGGTCATCGTGGCGGTGCTGCTGTTCGGCTACTGGGCGCTGCAGACGCTGGTCCCCGTGCCCGACACGGGCGTGCCGGGACGGTTCGTGCTCGACAAGCCGGACCAACTGCTGTCGGCGTGGCTCGACCGGACGATCCTGGGGACCAACCACCTCTGGAGCGGGTCGAAGACGTGGGACCCGGAGGGGCTGCTCACGACGATGCCGGCGATCGGCACGATGATGCTGGGCACCTTCGCGGGGCGGTGGATCGCCCGGCAAGACCGCGCCCTCACCGATCGCCTGGCCGCGCTGTTCGCGGCGGGGGCGATCGCGATGATGCTGGGGCTCATGTGGCACTGGGTGTTTCCCATCAACAAGAGCCTCTGGACGAGCAGCTACGTCGTGTTCACGGCGGGGATGGCGGCGGTGTCGCTGGCCACCTGCATGTGGGTCATCGATGTGATGGGTGTGCAACGATGGACCACGCCGTTCGTCGATTACGGCATGAACCCGATGCTCGCGTTCCTCGGGTCGGGGCTGATGGCGCGGTGCATCGCGTCGCTGTGGACGTGGGAAACGGCGCCTGGGACACGGATCTCCGCGCAGGCGTTCGTGTTCAAGACGTGGTACGCCAGCTGGCTTCCGCCGCGGGAGGCCTCGTTCGCGTATGCCGTGAGCTTCGTCCTCCTGTGGTGGGTCATCCTGCGGGCGGCACGGGCGCGCGGCTTCGTCCTCAAGGTGTGAGGCACGGTGTCGACCATGGGGTTTCGCTTTCGTTCGATCCGGCGTGCCGCGGCCGCCGGTGTCCTGCCGCTGCTCGCGGCGGCGTGGCCGGCCACGCTGCCGGCGGAGACGCGCCCCCCGCTCGCGGCCGGGCTGTCCTTCCAGGGCACCACGCGCCCTCCGGCGGCGCGCACCGGCAGTGCGTCGAGCCGCAAGCGCACCAAGCGCGCGACGGCGCGCCCGAAGCGTACGCCGGTGGTGCCGGCGCTGCGCTTCACGACGCCCCGCGGGGCTGGCGCGCTCACGAGCGACCTCGCCCAACTGCTGGGGAGCCGCACCCGCACCGGCACCTGGGGCGCGATGGTGGTAAGCATCACGCGCGGCGACACGCTGTTCGCGCGTGGGGCGGACACGCCGCTCGTGCCGGCCAGCACCATGAAGCTGTTCACGACGGCGGTCGCGCTCGACCGACTCGGCCCGGATCACGCCTTCAGCACCGATGTGCTGCGTGATGGTCCGGTGGACAACATCGGCACGCTGCGCGGCAACCTGGTGCTGCGCGGCGACGGTGATCCGGCGCTCTCGCCGCGCTTCGTGCGCGGGGCGCCCGACGCGCCGATGGCGTTGCTGGCCCAGTTCACCTCGGGCGCCGGCATTCGGCATGTGACGGGCGACCTGATCGCGGACGCGAGTGCGTTCGAGTCGCGCCGCATACCCGAGGGGTGGCTCACGCGCTACGCTGGTGCGGCCTACGCGGCGCCCTTCTCGGCGCTGTCGCTCAACGAGAATGTCGTGATCGTGGGGGTGACGCCGGGCAGCGTGGGCGCGGCGGCAGGTGTGGTGCTGGAGCCGGCCACGCGCGGTCTCACGGTTACCAACACGACCCGCACGGTGGCCGGTGCATCGACGAAGCTCAGCATTCGGCGCGCGGGCGATGACCGCGTGATGGTGTCGGGCACCATCGGCAGCAAGGCGGGCACGCGGCGCTACCAGCTCGTGGTCGGCGACCCGGTGACGTTCACGGCCGGCGCCTATCGCGCCGCGCTCGAGGCGGTCGGCGTCAAGGTCGAAGGGCAGATCCGCATCGGACGCACGCCGGAGAAGGCCACGCTGGTCACGAGCCTGCCGTCACCGCCGCTGGCGCGGCTGGTGTCGGTGATGAATCGCGAGAGCATCAACCATTACGCCGAGCTGCTGTGGCGCAACGCGGCGCGCGGCAGCGACCGTGCCACGATGGGGTCGGCGGAGACGGCCGCCCGCACGCTGCAGGAGTTCCTCACGCGACAGGTGGGCGCCCGCGCCGACGCCGTGACGGCCACCGATGGCAGCGGCCTGTCGGTGCTCGATCGTGTCACGCCGCGATCGCTGGTGCAGCTGCTCGATCACGCGCACCACGCGCCATGGGCGAGCGCGTTTCACGCCTCGCTGCCGGTGGCCGGCGAGTCGGAGCTGCTGCGCAACCGCATGCGCGCGACACCCGCGCAGGGGAACCTGCACGCCAAGACCGGCACCACCAACGAGGTGATCGGGCTCGCGGGGTACGTCACGGCGGAGAACGGCGAGATCCTCGCGTTCGCGTTCCTCTACAACGGCAACGATCGCTGGCATGCCCGCGAGACGATCGACGCGATGGGTCCCACGCTGGCGGCGTTCTCGCGCGACTAGCGAGAACCCCGTCAGCGGGTCGGCGAGGGGTCAGCGAGGGGTCAGCGGGTGCGGCGCAGCTTGCGTGCGGGGCCGCTGGGGAGCGCGCCGCGTACGACGCGGGCGCCGGGGCGCGGATCGAGGCCCAGCGCGTCGCCGCGCGTGACGCGGGCCGACACCGAGGCGGCGCGTGACGCGGACACCGTGCCGATGCCACCCGCGCCGGCCACCGCACTCACGATGCGGCTGTTGTAGCCCACCGCGAAGCCGCCGCCCGTGCCATCGGGCGCGCCGGACACGCTCCAGAGCAGGTCGCCCGTCCCGCTGGCCATCGCGCTCCACGAGGTGCCGTTGTAGCGGAGGATCGTGCCCTGCTCGCCGGTGGCGTAGAGGTCGGTGTCACTCGGTCCCCACACGCTGGTGAGCACCCGCGAGGAGCCGACGTTGATGCTGCTCCACGACACGCCGCTCGCGAAGAACGCCAGGCCGGTGTTGCCGGCATCGTTGGCGCCGATGGCGTAGTAGTCGTTGGCGCCGGCGGCGAACACGCCCGCGAGCGTTCCCGTGGTGTTGATGTTCGCGGTGCTCCAGGCGCTGCCATTGAAGCGCCACACGGCACCACTCGCCCCTGCGGCCACGACATCGTTGGCCGACGAGCCATGCACCGACCAGAGCGGCGTCCCGGTGTTGGACACCACGCTCCAACTGCTGCCGTTCCAGCGGGCAATCGTGCCGGCGGATGTGACCGCCCAGACGTTGTTGGCCGCCGAGCCCCAGAGGCCGTACACGTGGCCGCTGCCGGGGAAGGCGACCGTGCTCCAGGTGGTGCCGTTCCAGCGCAGCATGGTGCCGTTGTCGCCACCCGCGAAGGCCTCGTTGGGGCCGGCCGCCCAGACTGCGTTGAGCGTGGCCGTGGTGGGCGCCGTCTGCCGCGTCCACGTGCTGCCGTTCCAGCGATAGATGAAGCCGAACTCGCCGACGATGAAGGCGTTGGTCGCCGACGTGGACCACACGTCGATGAGGTCGGGGGCGAGGCTGTTGGTGCTCCACGAGGCGCCGGCGCCGCGCAGCACACTGCCGCGCTGGCCACCCACCCAGGCACTGCCGCTGTTGTCGAGCCCGGCCGAGAAGAGCGCCGGCGCGTAGGGCGTGTTGACGGTGCTGACGGCGGTCCCCGAGAGCTGCAGGAGCCCCACGTCGGTGGCGAGGTACATGATGCCGCCGGTCGATGCCCCACCGGCCACCGCGTAGATGTCGGCGGTGACGACGCCGGCGCCGATGCGCGTCCAGGTCGTGCCGTTGCCACGCAGGATGATGCCGCCGCGTCCAACGGCCACGAGGTCGTTGGCGCTGGTGCCGGCGATGCCGGTGAGCGTGCCGGCCGTGCCCGAGACCTGCCGCGACCAGCTTCCGCTGGCGAAGCGGAGGATCTCCCCGTCCTCACCGACGGCCGTGGCGACGCCGCCGGCGCTCCAGACCGCATCGAGCACGGCGGTGCTGCCGGTGGCGCCGCTGCTCCACGTGCTGCCATCGAAGCGGAGCGCCGTACCGTTGTCGCCGACGGCGAAGGCGGTGTTGGTGCTCTCCACCCAGACGCCGTTCAGGGTGCGGGTGGTACCGCTGCCCATGCTGGTCCAGTTGGTGCCGTTCCAGCGTGCGATGACGCCGTTGGTGCCGACCGCGATGGCCATCGTGTTCGACGCGGCGTGCACGGCACGGAACTGGGTGTTCCAGCTCGCACCGGCGGCCGACATGCTCCAGCTCCCCGCGCTGAAGCGGAACACGTCGCCGTTCGAGTTGATCGCGAAGGCGGTGTTGGCATCGATGGCGGCGATCGAGACCACATCCTCGATGAGCGGGCCGTTGAGGCGCGAGGCCGTCCACGACACCGCGAGGCGCGAGACGGGCGGCGGTGGCGGCGGTGGCGCGCTGGTGATGGTGAGCGCGGCGGTGGCCTTCTTGGTGGTGTCGGCGGTGGCGAGGGCGGTGATGGTGGCGCTGCCCGTGGCCATGCCGGAGACCACGCCGTTCACGTTGACACTCGCGACGGACGGGTTGCTGCTGCGCCAGGTGACCGTCGTCGGGAGTGTGCCCTGGACGGTCACGGTGGCACTCAGCTGCACGGTGTTGCCCACCACCACCGAGGCGCTGGTGGGCGTGACGGTGACCGCGTTCACCTGGGCGACGGGGCCGTTGACCACGACGGCCACGAAGGCGCGGCGCGTCGGATCCGCCACCGACGTGACGGTGATGGTGGTGGAGCCGGCGGCGACCGCGGTCACGAGCCCGGTGCCGGACACGGTGACCACACTCGGGTCGCCCGACTGCCAGGTCACCGCGGTGCTCACGCCCGGATTGGCCTGCACGGTGGCGGTGAGTTGCCGCGTCTGCGCGGGATCGAGCTGCAGTTGTGTTGGCGACACGCTCACGACGGGCGCCTGCGGCGCCGGTCGCACAGTGATGGACGCGCTCGCGCGCTTGAGCGTGTCGTTGGCGGCGATGGCGGTGATGGTGGTCGTGCCGTTCGCGACGCCGGTGACGACGCCGGCGAGCGAGACGCTCGCGATCGCGTTGTCGGCGCTGCGCCAGATGACCGCCTGGCTCACGCCCGGATCGCCGCTGACCACGGCGGAGAGTTGGAGCTGCTCGCTGGGCGCGATGGCCGCGGCCGACGGCGAGACCCCGACCGACTGCACGACGGGCACGATGGTGACGCTGGCCGACCCGCTGCGCGTCGTGTCCGCGACGGACACGGCGATGATCTGTGTGGTCCCGGCACTGACCCCGGTGACCACGCCGCTGGCGTTGATGGTGGCGATGGCCGGGTCGGCCGAACGCCAGGTGACCGCGGTGCTCACGCCGACGTCCGCGCGCACCGTCGCGGTGAAGGCGCGCGTCTGGCCGACATCGAGCAGGGCGCCGGTCGGGGTCACGCTCACCGCGATGGCCGTCCGCACGGTGACGAGCGCGGTGGCGCGCCGCGTGGTGTCGCCGGCGGCCATCGCGGTGATGATCGCCGACCCGGCGTTGACCGCCGTGACGGTGCCCGCCGCGTCGACGGTGGCGATGGTGGGGTTGCTGGTGCGCCAGAGCACGACGCGCGAGGCGCCGACATCGGCATCGACGGTGGCCACGAGGGTGCGCACGTCGCCCATGAACATCGTGAGGGCTGACGGCTGCAGGTCGACGTCGCGCACGCCAGCGGTCACGGTGACCACGGCGGTGCCGCGCCGCGTCGTGTCGGCGATGCTGATGGCGGTGATGGTGGCGGTGCCCTGACCCACCCCGGTGACGAGGCCGCCCGACGACACCATGGCCACGCCGAGGTCGCTGCTGCGCCACGTGACATCGCGACTGAGTCCGGGCTCGACAGCGACGCTGGCGTTGAGGAAGCGCGTCTCGCCGGCTGCGAGCTGCACGACGGCGGGGGTGACGGTCACGGTGCGGGCCGGTAGCACGGTGACGGACACGATCGCCGACGCACGCGGATCGGCCACGCTCGTCGCGCGAACGTTGACGGTACCGGTGCTGACGCCGATGACCTCGCCGGCGGCGGTGACCGTCGCGATGGCGGGCTGTTCGCTCGACCAGGTCACGGCCGCGCTCTGGCCGCTGTCGACATCCACGGTGGCGGCGAGTTGCACGCGATCACCCACGTAGGTGCTGGGGCTGGTCGGCGTGATGGTGACCGTGCGCGCGGTCGAGACGGTCACCTGTGCGGTGGCGGTGACGCGCGGGTCGCCCATGAGGCTCACGCGCACGAGCGTCGACCCCGGGGCGATGCCGCTCACCTCGCCCGTGGCGCTCACCGTGGCCACCGTGATGTTGTCGCTCTGCCACCGGAGGTCGGCGCGGAGGCTGGGATCGCCGTCGAGCGTGGGCACCAGCGTGAGCTTGTCGCCCACGCGCACGGTCGCCACCGCAGGCGCGAGCGTCACGGCGCGCGCGCCGGAGACGGTGACGACGATGTCCTGCACGAACACCCCGAGATGCGCGCGGATCACCGTGCGGCCGGGGGCGCGCGCGGTGATGACGGCGTTGAGGCCGTTGCCCGCGACATCGGCGACCGTGATGTCGGTGCTGGTCCACAGCACCGACGCCTGCGGAATGACGCGCCCCTGCGCATCGCGCACGGTGACGCTCACCTGCTCCGAGGCCCCAACCGCGTTGAGCCCCACCTCGGCGGCCGACGCGTCCATGCGTGCGGGCGCGCCGGGTTGCGACGGCGTGGTGGGTGTGGTCGGCGCCGTGGCGTCGGCGGCCGCACACGCGGACGCATACGCGGCCAGCGCACACAGGGCCACGGCACGCACCACACCGCGCCACGCACGCGCCGTGCGCACGTGCGGGGACGCGATCGCGACAGTATCAGGAGTCCGCGCAGTCGCGCGGGAGCACATCGATTCGGGCATGGGAGCGACACGATCCGTCTGGGGACGTGTCACGTGCATCCCGCTGGTCCATCGGCGACTCCAGCGTCATCGCACGCAGCACGGTCCGTCGAGCGGATGACGACCGATGCACGCGCATGGCACGCAAATCACACAATTTCGCCCGCGTGTATCACACGGGCGGCACAGACGTTTCTCCTGCTGTGCCGTGGGGGCGCATCGCGCGTCGCGCGGTGCGGATTGCGATGCGAATCACGCGCGGCGGTCGACGTCGCATCGCCAGGTCACGCGCACCGCCACCGTGACGATGATGCCGTGTCGGTGACGCGCGCGATGCGCGTCACCAGACATCACCGCGCATCACTGCGCGTCGCTGCGCGCCTGGCGACGAACGCCTAGCGACGCGTCCGGCGCGCGACGCCTGCCGGAAGCGCCCGACGCACGACGCGCGCGCCGCTGCGCGGATCGAGCGATCCGGAGGCGGGTGCATCGACACGCAGCGCCGCGCGCACGCCACCGCCGCTCCCCGCCAGGATCGTGCTGTTGTAGCCCACGGCGAAGGCGCCGCCGGACGCATTCGCGGCGCCCGACACGCTCCACAGCAGGTCGGTGGTGCCGGTGGCAACGCTGCCCCAGGTGCTGCCGTTGTAGCGCAGCAGCGTGCCGCCGTCGCCGGTGGCGTACAGCTCGAGGGTGCCCGGCCCCCAGATGCCTGTCAGCACACGCGTCGATGGGGGCACCTGCGACGACCACGTGGTGCCGTTGAACGCATAGGCCACACCGGCCAGACCGGAGACGTTGGCCCCGACAGCGAACACGTCGGTCGACGACGTCATCCAGACACCGGCGAGCGTCCCGGGCGCGGTGTTGATGGCCGGCAGCGTGGTCCAGGTGGTGCCGTTCCAGCGCATCGCCAGGTTGTTCTCGCCCACCACGACGACGTCGGTGGGTGACACGCCCCAGATGGCCCACAACGGCTGCGTGGCCGTGGTGAGCACCGACCAGGCGGTGCCGTTGAAGCGCAGCACCTCGCCGGCATCGGTGGTGGCGAGCACGTTGGTGCTCCCCGAGCCCCACATCGCATACACACTGGCGGTGGTGGGGAGTGACATGGTCGACCAGGTGGTGCCGTTGAAGCGCAGCATGGTGCCGTTGTCGCCGCCCACGAACACGTCGTTCGCGCTCGCCGCCCACACGGTCTGCAACGCCTCCGTGGTGCTCACCGCCTGGCGCGTCCACGTGCTGCCGTTCCAGCGGTAGATCGAGCCGAACTCGCCCACCGCCCACGCATTCGTGGCGTTCACCGTCCACACATCGAGCAGGTCGGGCGCAAGGTTGAGCGTGGTCCAGGGCGTGCCGCTGCGCATGACGAGGCCGCGCTGTCCACCCACCCAGGTCGTGCCGGTACCGTCGAGCACCGCAGCGAAGAGGCGTGGCGCGTACGGCGTCGTCACCAGGGACACCGCCGTCTGGTCGAGCTGGGCGACACCACCGTCACCCACCAGCATCCGGCGACCGCTGTTCGCGAACGAGCCGGTGATGGCGAAGATGCTCCCCGTGAAGCCCCCGACGCCGAGTTGCGTCCAGTTGGTGCCATCGAAGCGGAGCAGTGTGCCGGCCGAGCCGCCGACGACGACATCGTTCTGCGTCAGGCCATGCACCGCGTACAGCGGTTCGGCCGTCGGCACGGTGAGGCTGCTCCACCCGGTGATGGTGCGTCGCGTCACCTCGCCGTTGTTGCCCACGGCGTACACGACATTGTCGCCCGACCAGACGCTGTTGAGCGCGTTGGTGGTGCCGGTTGCCTCACTCACCCACTGCGTGCCCGCGAGTCGCAGTGCCGTGCCGTTGTCGCCCACCACCCAGGCCGAGGTGGCCGACTCGACCCACACCGCGTACAGCGCGCGCGTGGTGCCCGACGGCATGCCGATCCACGTGGTGCCGTTCCAGCGCACGATGATGCCGTTGGTGCCCACCGCGATGATGGACGTCGCGCTGGTGCCGTGAATCGCGTAGAAGGTCGTGCCGAAGCTCGCGCCGGTGGCACTCTGCACCCACGCGGTGCCGCTCCAGCGATAGATGTCACCGAGGGCGTTTACCGCGAACGCGGTGGTCGCATCGGCCACCGTAAGGGCGACGATGTCCTCGTACAGCGGCCCGCTGAGGCGCGACGGGGTCCAAAGCGACGCAAGCCGCGGGACCACGTTGACCGTGACCGTGTCCCGCTTGGTCGCATCGGCCACCGAGGTGGCGGTGATGAGCGTCGAGCCATTGGCGACGCCGGACACCACCCCCTGTGCGCTCACGGTGGCGATCGTGCTGTTGGCCGTCGTCCACGTCACGGCGGTGGACACGCCCGGATCGGCCGAGACGACCGCCGTGAGCGGTACCGTGCTGCCGACGTTGAGCGACACCGCGCGCTGCGTGATGCTCACACTGACCGGGCGCGGCGTGACCGTGATGGTGGCCGTCGCGCGCCGCGTGGTGTCGGCGGTGGCCAGCACCGTGACCTGCGCCGACCCGACACCGACGGCGGTCACGAGGCCGGTCGCGCTCACGGTGGCGACCGTGGGCGTCGCACTGCGCCAGGTGACCGCCTGCGACGCACCCGCGTCGGCGGTGACGGTGGCGGTGAGCTGCTGTGTGCCGCCGATGAACAGCGAGGCCGCCGTGGGGGAGACGCTCACCGCACGCACGCTGGGCACCACGGTCACCGCCGCCGTCGCGGTGAGCAGGCTGTCCGCGTCGGCGATGGCCGTGATGGTGGCATTGCCGAGCGCCACGCCGGTCACGACACCGGTGGCGCTCACCGTCGCGATGCTGGCCGCGCTGGTACGCCACCGCACCGTGGTGGGGCGCCCGGCTTCCACCTGCACCGCTGCGGTGAGCGTGGCCGTCTGTCCGGTGCCCACACTCACGGCGGCCGGCGTGATGGTGATGCTGCGGGCGACCTGCACCGTGATCTGGGCGGTGCCACTCACGCGGGTGTCGGCGCTCGAGGTCGCCCGCACGGTCGCGGTCCCCGGCGCGACGGCCGTGACGACGCCGCTGGCGTTCACCGTGGCGACGGACGGTGACTCCGAACTCCACGTGACGCCGGTGCCAGCGCCGTTCACGGCATCGACGATGGCGCTGAGGGCCTGCGTGTCACCGACACGGAGTGTGGCGGCCGCTGGCGTGACCGCGACACTGCGGACCGTCGGGGTGGGCGGCGGTGGTGTGGGCCCCGCGCCTCCATCGCCACCGCCGCAGGCCGTCAGCCACCCAGCGGCCAGCGCTCCCGCCAACACACGCACGAAGGTGAGAGATGCGGCACGGCGATGAGGCAGGCGCATGACAGGAGCCGAGTTCAGGAGACGGAAACGACGGGGTCACCACCGCACGCCGCCCTCACGCCGACGGGCGCGTGAGACCGGACGTGGCGAATTCCTGGGTCACGTTGCGCGGCGCCGTCATGGCCGCCGGGTTGAGGATGCCGTCGAGCTGCTCGCGCGACAACAAGCCTCCCTCCAACACCAGCTCGAACACGCCGCGCCCCGTGTCCAGCGCCGTGCGCGCAATGCGTGTTGCTGCTTCGTAGCCGATCACGGGCACCAGCGCTGTCACGATGCCGATGGAGTGCTCCACGAAGTGACGCATCCGGTCGGCATTCGCCGTGATACCAGTCACGCAGCGTTCCCGCAATACCAGGCACGCCTGCCGCAGCATGTCGAGGCTGCGCAGCAAACGATACGCGATGACGGGCTCGAACGCATTGAGCTGGAGCTGACCGGCTTCGGCGGCCAAGGTGACGGTGACGTCACCCCCGATCACGTCGAAGCACACCTGGTTCACGACTTCAGGAATGACCGGGTTCACCTTGCCGGGCATGATCGACGAGCCGGGCTGCATGGGCGGCAGGTTGATCTCGCCGAAGCCGGCGCGCGGCCCCGACGACAGCAGCCGGAGGTCGTTGCAGATCTTGGACAGCTTGGTCGCCGTGCGCTTGAGTACCCCCGAGAGCTGCACGAATGCGCCGGTGTCGCTGGTCGCCTCGACCAGGTCGGGTGCGGTGATGACCGGGATCCCCGTGATCTCCGCGAGATGCCGACAGGCGACGTCGGCATAGCCCGGCGGCGCGTTGATGCCGGTCCCGATGGCCGTCGCCCCGAGGTTGATCTCGCGGATGAGCGACTGTGCCTCGGCCAGGCGGTCGACGTCCTCGGCCAGCGTGTTCGCGAACGCCGTGAACTCCTGGCCGAGCGTCATGGGGACCGCGTCCTGCATCTGCGTGCGTCCCATCTTGATGAGCGGCGCGAACTCCCCGCCCTTCACCCCGAAGGCATCGGACAGCCGGCGCAACTCGGCGCGGAAGTCGCCGAGGCTGCGGTGCAGCGCGAGGCGCACCGCGGTGGGGTACACGTCGTTGGTGGACTGGCTCAGGTTGACATGGTCGTTGGGGCCGATCACGTCGTAGCGGCCGCGCTCCGTGTTCAGGAGCTCGAGGGCGCGATTCGCGATCACCTCGTTGGCGTTCATGTTCGTCGACGTGCCGGCGCCGCCCTGGATGACATCGACGAGGAAGTGCTCGTGGTGCCGTCCGGCGCGCAACTCGCGCGCGGCGCGGACGATGACATCGGTCTTGCCATCGTCGAGCAGCCCGAGTTCCTGATTGGTGAGCGCCGCTGCCTCCTTCACGGCCGCCAACGCCTCGATGAGCACCGGGAACTCGCGCAGCGGGATGCCGGTGATCGGAAAGTTCTCGAGGGCACGCAGCGTCTGCACGCCGTACAGTGCCTCGTAGGGGAGTTCGCGCTCGCCGAGCAGGTCGTGCTCCAGCCGGGTGCGATGCCCGCCGAAGCCGAGCGTGCGACCGCGCCCCACGAGCGTGGCGTCCGCGCGTCGGAGGCGGGCGGAGATGGTGCGGGCGGCGCAGCCCACGAGCGCCGCGTACAGCTGGGGCGCCTCGCGCAGGATGTCGTCGAGCTGGGCGCGCGTCAGTACCATGGCCTCGCCCGGCATGATGACGCGGGCGGTGGTTCCGTGAATCGAGTCGTCGAGGAGGAGTCCCTCGCCTACGGCCTCGCCGGCGCCCAGCGTGACGAGGCGGGTGGTGCGCCCGTCGGCGCTCTTCTCGATGGCCACCGCGCCACTCACCAGGATCGCGAAGCGCTGTCGCGGCTCGCCTTCACTGAAGATCGTGTGGTCGACCGGGAGGGGCGTGGGGGTGACGTGGCGGGCGAGCTTCCAGAGGTGCGCATCGGTGAAGCCTTCGAGGAAGGCGCAACCGCGCAGCAGATCGGCGATTTCGGCCGGAGTGGTCATGGCGGGAGAGAAGGTGGGAGACCGCGTACTGCAACCTGTCGAATGTGACGCGCACGCGCGAGATTTGCCCTGCTGCGGCGCCAAGGGGCGCCCGACCTCATCTGGAGCCCTGCATGCCCATCGTGTCGCGCCGTGACTTCCTCGAGCGTTCCGCTGCCTTGGCCGCGGCGGGGTTCGTGCCCCGTCTGCCCGATGCGCTGTACGACACCCCGAGCCCGGTGACCGACGCGCCCGTGCGGGCTCGGCCGTGCATCGTGTCGTCGTCCAACGGCATCCGCGGGGTGAAGGTCGCCTACGACCGCATCGTCGGCGGGGAGGACCCGCTCGACGCGGTCATTGCCGGCGTGAACATCCAGGAGCTCGACCCCGACGACCAGTCGGTCGGGGTCGGTGGCTTCCCCAATGAGGAGGGGGTCGTGCAGCTCGACGCGTCGTGCATGCACGGGCCCACCAAGCGGGCGGGATCGGTGGCGGCCATCGAGGACATCGCGACGCCCTCGCTCGTGGCCAAGGCGGTGATGGACTACACCGACCATGTGATGCTGGTGGGGGCGGGCGCCAAGAAGTTCGCCAAGGCGATGGGCTTCAAGGAGCAGAACCTGCTGACCGAGAAGACGCGGCAGGACTGGCTGCGCTGGAAGGCGCGCCTGAATGCGAACGACGCCTGGCTCGATCACGACGAGGATGTCCGCATCAAGTTCTCGACGGGCACGATCAACATGAACGCGGTCACCGCGACGGGCGATCTCGCGTCGGTGACCACCACGAGCGGCATGGCGTGGAAGATCCCGGGGCGCATCGGCGACTCGCCGATCATCGGGGCGGGGCAGTACTGCGACAACCTGGTGGGGGCGGCCGGGAGCACGGGGCGCGGTGAGGCGAACATCAAGACCTGCGCCTCGTTCCTCATCGTCGAGTTCATGCGGCAGGGGCTCGCGCCCGAGGCGGCCTGCCTCAAGGTGCTGGAGCGGGTGGTGGCCATGACCGAGACCCGCCTGCTCAACGCCAACGGGCGCCCCAAGTTCGACCTCGAGTTCTACGCGGTGGCCAAGGATGGGCGCTTCGGCGGCGCGACGCTGTACAGCGGCGGACGCTTTGCCGTGTGCGACGAGAAGGGGCCCCGCCTGGAAGAGGCGGCATTCCTGTACCGGCGGTAGGGCGCCCGTAGGGCGAGAGCGAGCCGAGCCGCTATCTTGCGGCATGGCTGACCAGGATCTTCCGACCCCGTACCTCCCCGCCGACATCGAGCCGAAGTGGCAGGCCCGCTGGGCCGAGCGGGGCACGAATCGCGCCGCGCTCGACGCGCCCGCGCGCCCGTTCTACGCGCTCATGATGTTCCCCTATCCGAGCGCCGAAGGGCTGCACGTGGGGAACCTGTTCGCCTTCACCGGCAGCGACATTTCCGCGCGCTTCCATCGGCTCATCGGGCACGACGTGTTCCAGCCGCTGGGCTTCGACGCGTTCGGCATCCACTCGGAGAACTACGCCCTCAAGGTGGGTGCGCATCCGATGGAGCTGACGCCGAAGAACGTCGCGAACTTCACGCGCCAGCTCGAGCGCGCCGGCTTCATGGTGGACTGGGCGCAGAAGGTCGACACCTCGCGCCCGGACTACTACAAGTGGACGCAGTGGGTCTTCCTGCAGCTCCACAAGCAGGGGCTCGCGTACAAGAAGGCCGCCGCGGTGAACTGGTGCCCGACCGACAAGACCGTGCTCGCCAACGAGCAGGTGGAGGGCGGGCTGTGCGAGCGGTGCGGCACGCCGGTCGAGCAGCGCTTCCTCGAGCAGTGGTTCTTCCGCATCAGCGACTACGCCGGTCGCCTGCTGGACAACCTCGACACGCTCGACTGGTCGCCCATCACCACGCAGGCGCAGCGCAACTGGATCGGCCGGTCGCAGGGCGCCGAGCTGTCGTTCGCGCTCGACGGGCACGCCGACCACGTGACGGTCTTCACGACGCGCGCCGACACGATCTTCGGCGCCACGTACCTCGTGCTCGCGCCCGAGCATCCGCTGGTCGCGACCATCACGACCGACGCCCAGCGGGCGGCCGTGGACGCGTATGTCGAATCGGCGCGCAAGCAGGACCTCATCTCGCGCAAGAGCACGCGCGAGAAGACCGGCGTGTTCACCGGGGCGATGGCGATCAATCCGGCCACCGGCGCGCCCATTCCCGTCTGGATCGCCGACTACGTGCTCATGGAATACGGCACCGGCGCGATCATGGCCGTGCCGGGGCACGACGAGCGCGACTTCGAGTTCGCGCAGGTGTTCGGGCTGCCCATCGTGCGCGTGGTGGCGGCGCCCGAGCACGACGCCGCGACGCCCCTTGGCGATGCCGCCTACACCGACGACGCCGATGGGCGCCTCGTGAACAGCGGCCGCTTCGACGGGCTGGCCGTGGCCGAGGCCAAGCGCGAGGTCACCGCGTGGCTCGCCGCGGGTGGGCACGGCCGCGCGGTGACCAACTATCGGCTGCACGACTGGTGCATCTCGCGGCAGCGCTACTGGGGCCCGCCGATTCCCATCATCTACTGCGATGCGTGCGGTGCCGTGCCGGTGCCGGAGTCGCAGTTGCCGGTGGAGCTGCCGTTCATTCCCGACTTCAAGCCCGACGACAGCGGCATCTCGCCACTCGCGCGGCATGAGGAGTGGTACCGCGTGCCGTGCCCGACGTGCGGTGCGCCTGCCCGCCGCGAGACCGACGTGAGCGACACGTTCCTCGACAGCGCGTGGTACTTCCTGCGCTACCCGAGCGCCACCCGCGATGACGTGCCGTTCGACCCCACGCGCACGCGCACCTGGCTCCCCGTCGATTCCTACATCGGCGGCAATGAGCACGCCGTGCTGCACCTGCTGTACTCGCGCTTCATCACCATGGTGCTGAAGGACGCGGGCCACATCGACTTCGAGGAGCCGTTCACGCGCTTCCGCGCGCACGGCATGATCATCCGCGAAGGCGCGAAGATGTCGAAGTCGAAGGGGAACGTCATCAACCCCGACCAGTACATGGAGCAGTGGGGGGCCGATGCCTTCCGCATGTACCTCATGTTCCTCGGCCCGTACGAGGAAGGGGGCGACTTCCGCGACCAGGGGATCAGCGGCGTGCGTCGCTTCCTCGATCGCCTCTGGGCGTCGGTGCGCGACGCCTCGGCCGCGGGCGCGCCCGACGCCGAGGTGGTGCGCAAGCTGCACCGCACCATCAAGAAGGTCGGTGAGGACACGGCCACCCTCGGGTACAACACCGCGATCGCCGCGATGATGGAGTACCTCAACGTGCTCCGTCGCGGCGAGCGCGTGCCGCACCGCGACGAGGTGCTGCCGCTCGTGCAGCTCGCGGCACCCTACGCGCCGCACCTCGCGGAAGAGTGCTGGGCGCAGTTGGGGCACTCCGGCAGCGTCTTCGACGCCGGCTGGCCGGCGTTCGACGCCGCGCAGCTCGTCGACGACGAGGTCGAGCTCGTGGTGCAGGTCAACGGCAAGGTGCGCGGCAAGCTGCGCGTGGCGGCGGACATCACGCAGGAGGCGGCGCTCGCGCTGGCGCTTGCCGACGACGCCATCAGCAAGTTCGCCACGGGCACGCCGAAGAAGGTCATCTTCGTGCCGAAGCGCCTGCTGAACCTGGTCGTGTGACCCCGCCGGGCGTCTCGCAGTGAACGTCCCGTTCGTGGTGGCGCTCGTCAGCCTCGTGTTGCAACTCGGCACGACGGTGGCGATGACCATTCTCGGACGGGCCGCGCGGTGGCGCAAGGCGTGGTGGATCGCGGCGATCGCCGGCACGGCGGCGGCCTACAATGCCACCGATCTCGTCGCCACGCTGCGCACCGAGATCACGTCCACGATCTCGTGGACGCTGCGCGCGAACTACTTCAACGCGACGATGCACGCGGTCGCGTGGCTGGGCTACACGTATTCCGGTCCCGACAGCAGTTGGGGCTCGCTCCCCACGTGGGCGCGCCGGACGATGCTCGGGGCGGCGCTGGCAGCGGCATTTCTCGGCGTCACCGGCGTGTTCATCTTCGACGGCACGGTCGAGCGCCTCATCGTGCCCGCCCTCGGCATCGACACCCCGCGCGCGAAGTTGAGTGACCTTGGCGCCGTGCTGGGCGCCCTGCCCGTGGCACTGCTGGCGTTCAGCGCGGTGGCCTGGTCGCGCCGCGCCCGTGCCGGCGAAGCGGGCAGCTGGCCCATCGTGATCGGCTTCATCGTCTTCGTCCTGGTCGCGGTCGAGGAGTTGGCGGTCGCCTCGGGCTGGCTGCGCTTCATGTTCCTGGGCGACCTCGGCTATGTCTGCGTGGTCACGCCCGTCACGCTGCAACTGCTGGCGCGCTTCCGCGACGATGCCGAAGCGCTCGATACCCTCTCCGCGCGATTGGCCAGCGACGTGCAGCGTCGCACCGACGAACGCGACGAGGCCCGTCGCGCGATGGTCGAACAGCAGCGCCTCGCGGCATTGGGCCGGCTCGCGGCCGGTGTGGGACACGAGATCAACAATCCGCTGCAGTACCTGCGCTTCAACCTCGAGGAGTTGCGCGAGGTGATCGAGCGCGACGGCGATGCGGAGGCGCGGGCCGTGGTGGCCCAGGCGCTCGAGGGCACCGACCGCATCCGGCAGGTGGTGGACGACTTGCGCACCTATGCACGCCCCGGCGATCGCGACGAGGCCGTGCTCGACGTGCGCGACGTCGTGCGGGCCGCGCTGCGCGTCGGTGCGCACCAGTGGCGGCACGGCATCACGCTGGATGTGCAGTTGGGCGACGTGCCGCTCGTCGAGGGCAACGAGGGGCGGCTCGTGCAGGTGGTGCTCAATCCGCTCGTGAATGGCGCGCAGGCGATGATCGCCGCCGCCGACCCGGCGCGCCACACGCTGCACGTCGCGACGCGCACCACTCCGGCCGGGTGGGCGGAGATCGAGGTGCGGGATGAGGGACCCGGGTTCTCCCGCGACGTCATGGGGCGATTGGGTGAGCCCTACCTCACCACCCGGGCGCAGCAGGGCGGCTCGGGGCTCGGCCTCTTCGTCTCGCGCGGCATCGTCGAGGCGCACGGCGGCACCGTGTCGTTCGGCAATGATCCCAACGGCGGCGCCGTGGTGCGCATCCGCCTCCCCGCCGCGCGACTCTCGCGGCGTACCCCCGAGGCGACCGCCATCCCCACGGCTCCCGCGGAACCGCCCGTGCTGTCCGACCCCGCGCAGCGTCCGCGGGTCCTGCTGGTGGAGGACGACGAGGCGGCGTTGCGCGCACTGTTGCGCGGCCTCACGGCAGAGGGGATGGACGCCCACGGCGAGGCCAGTGCACGACGCGCGCTCGCGTGGCTCGAGACGGCGACTGTCGACCTCGTGGTCACCGATCTCATGATGCCGGAGATGTCCGGTGTGGAGTTCGCGGAAGCGCTGGGACGAACGCACCCCACGCTGCGCGAGCGGCTCGTGGTATTGACCGGCGGCGCGTCGACGGCCGACGCGGAGGCGTTCCTCGCCGACGAACGGTTGCTCGTGCTGGAGAAGCCCATCACGCGGCAGGCGCTGTCGCAGCAGTTGCGGGCGCGCCTCGGGCGCTGAGTCCGGCGGGGCAGGGAAACCCTCGGCCGCCACCCCCGTGTCGGATGGGCATCGTTCCACCCTGCAGCCCTGCAGCCATCCTGCAGCCATCCGAGGACACGGACCCATGAAGGCGCTTCCCATGCATACCCCGTATCGTCGCGCGACCGCGGCCGCGACCGCGACCCGATTCGTTGTCTTGGCGCTCGCTCCCGCCGCCCTGCTCGCCCTCGCGCCAGCCGCCGCGCGCGCCCAGTCGCCCGACGTGCGCATCATTCGCACGCCGCCTGGTGGCATGGCGACGGTCTACACGCGCAGCGCCGACCGCGCCGTGCTGGGCGTTGTCATGGCGCCCGGCTCGCGGGCGGACACCGCCGGCATCCGGCTCGAGGAGGTCGACGCGAACAGCCCGGCCGCCAAGGCGGGGCTCAAGGCCGGCGACGTGCTCACGCAGATCAACGGCATCAGCCTGCGCGTGGCGAAGGAGGACGCCGAGGACCTCGCTCTCGCGGGGCTCGCGCAGCGGCGGCTGCAGCGGGCACTGGCGCAAGTGAAGGCCGGCGACGAGGTCACGCTCTCCGTTCGGTCGGGCTCGGCGGCGCCGCGCACGGTCGCGGTGAAGACGGTGTCGCAGGCGGAGCTCGAGCGCGGCGAAGTGCGGCGGATGAGTGACGCCGGCGACGTGCGGGTCCGTTCGCGCAGCGAGCGGGGCGAGGGCGAGCGCTCGGGTGACCGCGGCATGGTGGGCGTGAGCGTCGGCGCCTCTGGCTCCAAGCGCGACACGCTCGGTCTCTTCCTGAGCAGCGTCGTCGGCGGCGGCCCGGCCGAGCAGGCCGGAATCGTCGAAGGGGAGCGCATCGCGGCGGTGAACGGCGTCGACGTCCGGGTGCCGCGTGAGGACCTCGAGGACGCGCAGGCGGTGTCCGCGCGCATCGGGCGCTTCGTCCGCGAAGTGGAGAAGACGGCCCCTGGCGCGACGGTCACGCTCAAGGTGTACGGCAACGGCCGGTACCGGGACGTGGCCGTGAAGGCCGCCAAGGCGTCGGAACTGCCGCGGACCGGCTTCTCGATGTCGATCGGCGACGGCATGGGCATGCCGCGGATGCTGGAACTGGGGCGCGAGGGGCCGGTCGGGCGGATCCAGTTGGACGGGCGGGAGCTGCGCATCGACAGCGAGCGGCTGCGCGACGTGATGGAGCACATGCGCCAGCAGATCCAGGACGGCGTGCGGGACGGGGTGCGCAGTTTCGAGTGGCGCGCACTGCCGACACCGCCCGCTGCGCCCACCGTCCGCGGCCGCCGGGCCTCGCTGGTGATCCTGTAGAGCCGCCGGGCGGACGCTCGCGCGGGTTCGGCGCCTCTTCGGACGCCGTCCGGGGCGGCCACACCGGAACTGCAGACGTGTACACGGAGGGGATGGCGGCAACGCTGTCCCCTCCGTTGCCGTATTCTGCCAGATACCTTCCGCCCACCTGCGCTGCCGCCGCCCGCCCATCTGCTGGAGGACGGCGCGCTTTTTCTTCGCCACGTCGTTCGCCCAGCGAATGTCCCCATATCGGTTCCCGGCGCGCTCCGCGCTCTGGTTGGTCGCCTCGCGCCGGATGCTGTGTGCCGCCGCGCCCCTGCTCGTCCTCGCCGCCTGCAAGGAGCAGCCGCGCCCGCAGCGCCCCACGCCCGTGGTCACGGTGAAGCCCGCGGACAAGGGCCCGCTTCCGTACATCGTCATCGCCAACGGACAGGTCGAAGCCAACCGCACGGTCGCCGTACAGGCGCTCGTGTCCGGGCAGATCATGAGCGTCGGCATCGAGGAAGGCGACGAGGTCCGGCAGGGGCAGACGCTCTTCCAGATCGATCCGCGCCCGTTCCGCGCCGAACTCGATCGCGTGCAGGGCACGCTGCAGCGTGACGAAGCGACGCTCGCGCGTGCGCGCGCCGATTCGGCGCGCTTCGCCGCGCTCGCGAAGGATGGCTACATCACGAAGCAGCAGCTCGACCAGGCCTTCGCCGAAGCGTCCGCGTTGGCCGCGACTGTCGCGGCCGGGCAGGCGTCGCTGTCGCGCGCGCGCTTCGATCTCGAGAACACCACCGTCAAGGCGCCCATCGCGGGGCGCACCGGGCAGATGCCCTTCCGCGCGGGTGCCCTCGTGCGCGCGTCGACCGATCAGCTGGTCACCATCAACGAGCTGCGACCGGTGCTCGTGCGCTTCAGCGTCCCCGAGAAGGACTTCGAGGAGATGCGCCGTCGCGCGGGCCTCGAGAAGCCCCTCGCGGTGCAGGTCACGCCCGGCGGCGCCGACTCGGCGCAGCGGGTGATGGGTGTGCTGACGTTCGTCGACAACCAGGTCGATCGCGCGACCGGCACCGTGCTGCTCAAGGCGCGCGTGGCCAACGAGAACCGCCTGCTGTGGCCGGGGCAATTCGTTCAGGTGGCGCTGGAGCTGAGCGTCGATCAGGACGCCGTCACGATTCCTTCGGAGGCCGTCGTCACGACCGGCACGTCGAGCTTCGTGTACCTGCTGGCCGACGGGAAGGCGGCGCGCACGCCGGTGAAGGTCGGCCGGCAGTTCGGCGACGTCGTGAAGATCGACAGCGGCCTCGTGGGTGGCGAACCGGTCATCACCGAAGGGCAGACGCGCCTGCGTGACGGCGCGCCGGTGCAGACGCGAGAAGCCGCCGCAGCGGCCAACGCCGGGCGCGGTGGACGTAACGGCGGCGGGCGGAATGGTGGTGGACGCAACGGCGGCCAGAATGGGGGCGGCCAGAACGGGGGCGGCCAGAACGGCGGTCGTAACGGCGAAGGACGCGGCCCACGAGGCGGCGGAGGAGCGACTCCATGAGCGCAGGCGTGCAGGGCGGACAGGGCATGCAGGGCGGGCCGTCGGACGACGAACCGACCCCCGGGACGTCCACGAACATCAGCGAGATCTGGATCCGGCGTCCGGTCATGACGACGCTGGTGATGCTGGGGATCCTCGTCTTCGGTGTGGTGGCGTATCGCTCCCTCGCGGTGAGCGACCTCCCCACGATCGACTACCCGACGATCACCGTGTCGGCCGGCATGCCGGGTGCGAGCCCGGAGGTCATGGCGACCTCGGTGGCCACGCCGCTCGAGCAGTCGTTCTCGACCATCTCCGGCATCGACAACATCACGTCGTCGAGCTCGCAGGGGAACACGAACGTCACGATCCAGTTCAACCTCGATCGTGACATCGACAAGGCGGCGGCCGACGTGCAGTCCGCCATCTCGAAGACGCTGCGGCAGCTCCCCCAGGGCATCAATCCGCCGTCATACAACAAGGCCAACGGCGCCGACGCGCCGATCATCATGTTCTCGCTCAACTCCGACGTGCTCTCGCGCACGGAGCTGAACGAGTACGCCGAGACCTTCATCGCGCAGCGCCTCAGCACGGTCACGGGCGTCGCGCAGGTGCAGGTGTTCGGCTCGGCCAAGTTCGCCGTGCGCGTGCAGCTCGACCCCGCGGCGCTCGCGCAGCGCGGCATCGGCATCGACGAAGTGCAGCAGGCCATCAACACCGGCAATTCCAACTCGCCGGCCGGCGTGCTGATGGGCCCCAACCAGTCCTTCACGCTGCAGGCCAACGGCCAGCTCAAGAACGCGGCTGAGTTCCGTCAGTTGGTGGTGGCCAACCGCAACGGCGTGCCGGTGCGTCTCGGCGACCTCGGCAACGTCTTCGACGGCCTGCAGAACATGCGCGGCATGTCCGAGCTCAATGGCCGCGCCAACATCTCGCTGGCGGTCATCCGCCAGCCGGGCGTGAACACCGTGGCCACGGCCAACGGCGTCAAGGCGGAGATGGAGAAGCTCATCCCGCAGTTGCCGCCCAGCGTGCAGGTCACCACCATCTTCGACCGCTCGGAGAGCATCCAGCACTCGGTCGACGACGTCCAGTTCACGCTGCTGCTGACCGTCGCGCTGGTCGTGCTCGTCATCTTCCTGTTCCTGCGCAACGCCCGTGCGACGATCATCCCGTCGCTGGCGCTGCCGTTCTCGATCGTCGGCACCTTCTGCATCATGTGGGTGCTCGACTACTCGCTCGACAACCTGTCGCTCATGGCGCTTACGCTGGCCGTGGGCTTCGTCGTCGACGATGCCATCGTGATGCTCGAGAACATCGTGCGTCACATGGAGATGGGAAAGAAGCCGCTCCGCGCCGCGCTCGACGGCTCGAAGGAGATCAGCTTCACGATCCTGTCGATGACCCTGTCGCTGGTGGCGGTGTTCATCCCGCTGCTGTTCATGCCGGGGCTCGTCGGCCGCCTCTTCCGCGAGTTCGCCGTCACCATCGGTGTCGCGATCCTCGTGTCGGGCTTCGTGTCGCTCACCCTCACGCCCATGCTGGCCGCCAAGTTCCTGAAGGGCGGTGAGGGCCACCATGGCGGCGACGAGAAGGGCGCCTGGCGCTCGGTGGAGCGCCTCTACCAGGCCTCGGAGCGCGGCTACATGTCGTCGCTTGGCTGGGTCATGCGGCACCGCGGGCTCACGATGCTCTTCAGCTTCCTGATGCTCGTCGCGACGGTGGTGCTCTTCATGGTCATCCCGAAGGGCTTCATTCCGTCGGAGGACACGGGCCGCCTGCAGGGCAGTGTCGAAGGCCCCGAGGGCATCGGCTACGACGCGCTGGCGGTCAAGGTGCGCGAGGTCGGCAAGATCCTCTCCGACAACCCGAACGTGAAGTTCGCGCTCATGAGCATCGGCGGTGGGCCGGGCGGTGGCAGCAACAGCGGCCGCATCCAGCTCACCCTCGCCGATCGCGACAAGCGCCCGCACGTCGACCAGGTCATGCGCGAGCTCACCCGCGCCACCTCGCAGGTGCCGGGAGTGCAGGTGTTCTTCCGCAACCCGCCGCCGATCAACATCGGCGGACGCCGCGGCAACAGCGCCTACAGCGTCTCCCTGCAGGGCAGCGACATCGCCGAGCTCTACACCTCGGCGCGCGCCCTCGAGCAGCGCATGCGGGAACTCCCCGAGCTCGAGAACATTTCGAGTGACCTGCAGGTGGGCAACCCGCAGGTGGGTGTGGTCATCGACCGCGAGCGCGCGTCGGCGTTGGGCGTCACGGCCAGCCAGCTCGAGAACGCGCTCTACAGCTCCTACGGACAGCGGCAGGTCTCGACGATCTTCACGCAGACCAACCAGTACCAGGTCATCCTCGAACTGCTGCCGCAGTACCAGCGCGATCCCGCGGCGCTCAGCCAGCTCTTCGTGCGTGGCAACACCGGCAACCTCGTGAACCTCGGGTCGGTCGCCAGCTTCTCGAAGGGCGTCGGGCCGGTGTCGGTGCAGCACAACGGACAGCAGCCTGCGGTGTCCATCTCGTTCAACACGCGTCCCGACGTGGCCCTGGGCACCGCGGTCGACGCCGTGCAGCGCGAGGCGGCCGCAGTGCTGCCGTCCAGCGTGACGGCGGTGCTGAGCGGCGAAACGCAGGCGTTCGCGCAGGCACAGAGCGGGCTCCTCGCCCTGCTGGTCGTCGCGATCTTCGTCATCTACATGGTGCTCGGCATCCTGTACGAGAGCTTCGTGCATCCGCTCACGATCCTCTCGGGCCTGCCGTTCGCCGCCGTGGGCGCGCTCGCGACGCTCATGCTCTTCGGCAAGGACCTGAGCGTGTACGCCTACGTCGGCGTCATCATGCTCATCGGCCTGGTGAAGAAGAACGCCATCATGATGATCGACTTCGCGATCGATGCCGAGCGCAAGGACGGCATGGCGCCGGCGGAGGCCATCGTCGAGGCGGCGCGCGTGCGCTTCCGCCCCATCATGATGACGACGATGGCGGCGCTCATGGGCACGCTCCCCATCGCCGTGGGGTACGGTGCCGGTGGCGAGTCGCGCCAGCCGCTTGGCCTCGCGGTCGTCGGCGGCCTCGCCTTCTCGCAGCTCATCACGCTCTACGTCACGCCGGTCGTGTACACCTACCTCGATCGGCTCGCGAACCGTCGTCGGTATCGCGCGGCGGCCGCCGCAGCGCCCGCGCGCGAGTCCTCGCTCGATCCGGTGCCCTTGGCGGGCGACTGATTCTCGGTCTCGGTCGGCCCCAGTATCGCACAACGCAGAACCCACAACGCAGAACCCACAACACGCAACACAGAACCCACAACAACGCCCCGGCGATCACATGGATCACCGGGGCGTTGTGCCATCACGGGGGCGCGACCTCGTCAGAACTCGATCTGCGTGCCCAGCTCCACGACGCGGTTGGGCGGGATGTTGAAGAACTCCGTGGCCGAACGCGCGTTCCGCGCCATGATCGCGAAGATGATCTTGCGCCACCGTCCCATCGAGACGCGGTCGGTGGACGGGCGCGTGACCGGAATGAGCCGCTCACGGCCCAGGAAGTAGCTCGTCTCCATCGGCTTGGCACGGATGCCCATGTGGTCGACCACCTCGAGTACCTGCGGCACGTTGGGCGACTGCATGAAGCCGTACGACGCGATCACGCGCCAGAAGCCGTGGCCCAGCGGCAGCACCCGCACACGCTCGCCGGGGCTCGTCTCCGGCACGTCGGCGGTCTTCACCGAGACCAGCAGCACGCGTTCGTGCAGCACCTTGTTGTGCTTGAGGTGATGCAGCAGCACAGGGGGCACGCCGTCGTCGCTGCCGGTCATGAAAACCGCGGTGCCGGGCACGCGATGCACGGCCGACTTCTCGACGCCGTCCAGGAACAGTTGGAGGGGCATCGTGCCCTCGGCCAGCCGCTGGTTGAGCAGCAGGCGTCCCCGCTTCCAGGTGAGCATCAGGACGAAGAGCACGACGCCCAGCGCCATCGGCACCCAGCCACCGTGCAGGAACTTCACGACGTTGGCACTGAAGAAGGCCAGGTCGACGACGATGAACAGGGAGGTCAACAGCGCCGCCTGCCACCACTCCCAGCGGAAGCGGATGCGCGCGACCACATAGAACAGGATGCTCGTGATGAGCATCGTACCCGTGACGGCGATGCCGTACGCCGCGCCCAGCGCCGAGGTGTTGCGGAACGCGACGACGATGATGAGGCAGCCGACCGCGATGAACCAGTTCACCTCGGGGATGTAGATCTGCCCCTCCTCGACCTTCGAGGTGTGGCGGATCTCGAGGCGCGGGATGAAGCCGAGCGCGATACCCTGGCGGGTCACCGAGAATGCCCCGGAGATCATCGCCTGTGACGCCACGATCGCGGCCAGCGTCGCGATGACCAGCAGCGGGATGAGGAAGGCGCGCGGCGCGAGTAGGAAGAACGGATTCTCCGCCGCCTCCGGAAAGCGCACCAGCAGCGCACCCTGCCCGAAGTAGTTGAGCAGCAGCGACGGGAACACCATGATGAGCCACGCCACACGAATGGGGCGCCGGCCGAAGTGTCCCATGTCCGCATACAGCGCCTCGCCGCCGGTGATCACCAGCACCACCGAGCCGAGCACGAAGAAGCTGAGTGCGCCGTGCGCCTGCATGAAGTGCACCGCGTACATCGGGTTCACGGCGCCGAGGATCCACGGCGAGTGGCGCAGCTCGTTGAGGCCAAGCAGGCCGATGACGGTGAACCACACCAGCATGATGGGGCCGAACGCCTTCCCCACCAGGTCGGTGCCGAAACGCTGCGCGAGGAACAGCGTCGCGAGGATGACCAGCGTGATGGGCACGATGTAGTCGGCGAGTCGCGGCAGCGCGATCTCGAGCCCTTCCATGGCGCCCAGCACGCTCATGGCCGGCGTGATGATGCCGTCGCCGTACAGCAACGCCGTGCCGAAGAGGGCGAGGGCCACGAGGATGCCACCTCGCGCCATGCCGGTCGGCGTGCCCTTCGGGAAGATCAGCGCCAGCAGCGCGAAGGTGCCGCCTTCACCGCGATTGTCGGCCCGCAGGATGTAGGCGACGTACTTGACGGTCACCACCAGCGTGAGCGCCCACACCATCAGGGAGAGAATGCCGAACACATTCTCGCGCGTGGGCTGCAGCCCGTACAACGGACTGAAGCACTCCTTGAGCGAGTACAGCGGCGAGGTGCCGATGTCGCCGTACACCACCCCGAGCGCCGTGAGCGTCAGGATCGCGAGTCGCTTGCCGGTGGGGTGCGATTCCGGGTGGTGGCTGGAGGTGCGCGCCTCGACGGGGAACATCGCGGTCGTGGCGCGGAACTCGGTGCCGGCCGCTCCCGTGGCCGGCGTCGATCGTTGCGGACTCGGCGGGTCGTCGCTGGGGGCGTCGGAAGACGCCGGCTCGCCGCCGGTCGCATCGGCGCGTGCAGCGCCGGGGTCGTCAGGGGACGCCGCGTGCGGCGCGCCTGTGGATGTCGGTTCGTTTGGCATGGAGTGGTACGGAAACCCGAAATGTATAGACGACCTCGGGCCAGCGCACCGCCAGCGTGCCGGATGCCGCCGGAACGCCCGCTACTCGTACCGCAACGCCTGAATCGGGTCGAGCTTGGCGGCCCGCCGTGCCGGCCAGACGCCGAACACCAGGCCGACCGCGGCCGAGAAGGCAAAGGCGAGGATGACCGACTGCGAGCTGATCGCGGTGTTCCACTGGAAGATCTTGCTCAGCGCCATCGCTCCGCCGCTGCCCACCGCGATGCCGATCGCGCCCCCCAGCAGGCACAGCACGATCGCCTCGATCAGGAACTGGAAGAGGATGTTGTTCCCCGTCGCGCCCAGCGCCTTGCGCACGCCGATCTCGCGCGTGCGCTCCGTGACCGAGACCAGCATGATGTTCATGATGCCGATGCCGCCCACCACCAGCGACACGGCCGCGATGCCCGCCAGCAGCGAGCCGAACACCTTGCTCGTCTCGGCGAAGGTCGTGAGGAAGTCGGCCTGGTTGCGAATCGTGAAGTCATCCTCGCGCTCACGCGCCAGTCGATGCTCACGGCGCAGGATCTTCTGGATCTCCGCCATCGCCTCGGGGATCTTCTCCTCCGACTCGGCCAGCACCGAGATGGAGCGGACGCGGTCAGTGCCGAGCACGCGGAACCGCGCGGTGTTGAGCGGGATGAGGATCTGATCGTCGGGGTTCTGGAAGGGCGAGGTCTGCCCCTTCGACTTGAGCACCCCGACCACCTGGAACTGGATGCCGCGAATGCGCACGCTCTCCCCGATGATCGCCTCGGGGTTGGTCACGCCGAGGTTCTCGAGGACGGCAGGGCCCAGCACCGCGAGGCGCTGCTTGCCGATGTCCTCCTGCGACGTGAACATGCGCCCGCCCTGCAGCTCGTACTTGCGCACGTCGAGGTAGTTCGAGGTGGTGCCCACCACCTGCGTGCTCGCGTTCTTCGCGTTGAACTGGATCTGCAGTTGCCGCGACATCTCAGGCTGCACGGCGCGGAGCATCGTGGCCTGCTCGTCCAGCGCGGCGGCATCGTTCATCGTGAGCCGCGCGCGATCGGCTTCGGCGGCCACGCCCCCCATGCCGCGAATCTGTCCCGGCGTCACGGTCAGCAGCGTGGTGCCGAGGGCCGTGATGCGGTCCTTGATGGCCACCTGCGCGCCCCGGCCGATGCCATCCATCGCGATGACCGCGCCGACCCCAATCACGATGCCGAGCATCGTGAGGACGGAGCGCAGCTTGTTCGCTCGCAGCGCACCGAGCGCCACGCGGATGACTTCGGCGTACAGCATGTCAGATGCCCCCGCCGCCCGGGCGGCCGCCACCACCACCCGCAGCCCCACCGCCGCCAGCGCGGGCGCCCCCGCCACCGGGCGGCGTCATGCCCGGCATGCCGCCGCCGCCCATGTTGCGGAAGCGGTCATTCTGCTGGTCACGGCGCGCCTGGAGGGAGGCCACGTTGAGTGTCGCGACCTTCTCGCCTTCCTTGAGCCCCGAGATGACCTCGGAGTAGTCGTAGTTGGCGGCGCCCAGACGCACGATGCGCGGCGCGAACTTGCCACCTTCCTGCACGAACACCAGCGCGGTGCGTGTGCGGATGGAGCTGCCGCCCGGCGCGCCACCGCCCATGCCGGCGCCCATCGCGCGACCACTGGCCCCGGTGCCACCACCGGCGCGCGGCGCGCCACCGCTCGTCGCCGCGCCGCCGCTGCCGCTGCGTCCACGGCCGGCTGACTCGCCGCCACCCACCGCCACCGACTGTGACGGCGGCGCATCCGCGCCTCGGCCGGCGCCGGCCGGCGCACCGCTCGCGCCCCCGCCCGTGCGCCCGCCGCCCATCGCGGCCTGCTGCTCACGCACCATGGCCTGCACGCTGTCGGGGTCGAGCCCCACCAGCGAGGCCGCGATGGCCGCCTCGCGCAACGTGCGCACGGCATCGTTCGACACCGCCACCACGTTCTCGCGGCGCTCGACGAGCATCGACACTTCCCCGTTCATGCCGGGCTTGAGGAAGCCCTCACGATTGTCGAGGGAGATGATGACCGGGAACATCGTGACGCTCTGCTGCACCACGGCCTGCGGCTCGATCTTTTCCACCGTGCCCTGGAAGGGGCGCTCGGGATACGCATCGACGGTGACCCGCGCCGACTGGCCGGACTTCACGCTGCCGATGTCGGTTTCGTTCACGAGTGCACGCATGCGGACCTTGGTCAGGTCGGCCATCTTGAGCAGCGTCGTGCCCCCGGACACCGAGCCCGTCGCCGACGCGATGACCTGGCCGAGCGAGACCGGCTTCTCGATGATCGTGCCACTCACCGGCGCGATGACGGTCGCGTCCTCGAGCCGCTGCTTGGCGAGGTCGACATTGGTGGTGGCGCGCACGATCGCACCCTGCGCCTGCGTGAGCTGCAGCTCTGCGGCCTCGTACTCCGGCGTCGTGATGATGCGCGTCTTGAAGAGCTCGTCCGACCGCTTCTTGTTCGCCTCGGCCACCTCGAGGTTGGCCTGCGCGCTGCGCAGGTCGGCCATGGCCTGGTCGTACTGGTTCTTCACGTCCCGCGTGTCGACTTGCACGAGGAGGTCGCCGGCACTGACCAGCGTGCCCGTCTCGACGGGGATCTTCACGATCTGTCCGGAGGCCTTCGACTTCACTTCGATGACGTTGATGGGCTCCACCGCCCCGGTGGCCTGCGCATCGACGACGATGGTGCGTCGATCGACGGTCACGACCCCGATGGTCGGCGGCGCGGCCGCCGGCTTCTTGCACGCGCCGAGCGCCACGAGGGCGGCCAGCGCGAGCGGGCGGACGTCGATGCGCATGGACATCAGAGCTCCCGGCCGACGAGCGCGGAGAGTTGCGCGCGCGCGATGCGCCCGTCGAAGCGCGCCTGGATGAGCGCCTGCCGCGCCTGGTTGAGCGTGGTCTGGCTGGTGAGCAGGTCGAGCAACGTCGACGCGCCGAGGCCGTAGCGCTGCTGCTGCACGCGCAGGTCCTCCTCGGCCGCCGCGATGGCGGCGAGTTGCACCTGCACGCGCGCCTGCGCGTTGGCCAGTGACCGCAGCTGCGCGGTGAGGTTCGCCCGCGCGGCCAGCTTGGCGTCGCGCAGTTGCGCCTCGGCGTTCACCAGCCCGACATCAGCTTGCACCGTGGCCTGCTCGCGCGTGAACTGGTTGAACAGCGGGTACGAGAAGTTGAACGACATGTTCTGGCGGTTCGGATCGTTCCCGCCGAGCAGGAACAGGTTGCCGCCCGTGAAGGCCTTCGAGCTCTGCGTGTACGAGTAGTTGTACGACATCGAGAGCGTGGGCAGGTACTGCGAGCGCTGTGCCTTCTTGGACGCGCGCGCCGAGGCGACGTTAGCCTCGGCGAGCAGGACCGCTGGGCCCTGGGCGACGAGCGTCTCGAGTTCCTGCTCGGTGGGGAGCTGGAGCGGCGTGTCGAGCGAGTCGCCGGGCGTCGCGGTGACGGTGGTGGTGGAGCCCACCACGCGCGTGAGCGCGGCATTGGCGACGCGCAGGTCGTTCTGGGCCGTGAGGACGGCGAGGCGCGCGTTGCCCACCTGAATGGCTGAGCGCAGCGAGTCCGACTTGATGGCCACGCCGGCGGCCACCCGGGCCGTGGAGGCCTTGAGCTGCTGCTCAGCCTGCTCGAGCTGCGCGCGCGCCGCGGCTTCCGACTCGCGTGCGGCGAGTGCCGCGTAGTACTGCTGCTTCACCTGCAGCGCGGCGTCGAAGCGGGCCGACAGGAACGACGCCTCTGCGACGTGCTGTGATGCCTTGGCGCGGTTGAGGTCCTGCCAGCGCTGCCCACCATCGAAGAGCACGAGCTGCGTGGCGAGGCCGTTGTTGTAGTTCCACGGGTTGCCGGTGAGCGGCACCAGCTGTCCCTGGAAGAACTGCACGCCCTGCGTCCGCGCGCTCGACGCGGTGAGGTTGAGCGACGGGATGTAGGCGGCAATCGCCGCGCGCCGGGCGGCTCCCGCGTTGCGCTCGAGGCCGCGCGCGTTCACTACCGCCGGCGCGTTGCGCTGCGCCATCTGCACCGCCTCCGCCAGCGTCACCGCTCGCGCGTTGTCGTCGGGGAGTGGCACGGGCGACTGCGCCGCCGCGGAAGAGGCCGAAGCCAGGACGCCGGCCATGAGCGAGACGGCCCCGCGCGCATGCGCACGGGGCCGGAAGATCGAACGCGTCACTTGATATCCCCTCGTGCGCGGGCCGAACTGTCGGCGGCGCGCTGCTGGCGCTCGATCAGGCGGCGGAACGCCTCCTGCTGACTCGAGTCGAGCGTGTTCATGATGAGGGCGCGCATGCTGTCGCGCGCCGCGTCGAGTTGCGGCTTGACCGGCGCCATGATCTCGCCGTATCGCCGGCGCCGCCAGGCCCAGGCGCTGTCGACGATCACCTGCTGCTCGGGGCGCAGCGAGAGCTCTCGCCCGAGTTCGGTGCGCATCGTGCGCTCGTCCGCCGGACGCGGCGGCTCGGGCGTGGCCATGGCGCGATCGGCCCCAAAGCCCAAGGCGCCTCCCAGGAGGAAGGCGCCGATCAGCGACAGCATCGCGAGCGATTTGGGGCGGGGAGTGCTCGTCACCGCACGCTCAGTAGTCGAGGGGATTCAGGTACCGTTCCGGCGCGTCGGCCGGAAGGTGCGGGCGTGCCCGCGACAGCGTCGCGTCGTCGATGGGGAGCGGCATGGCCGCTTCCACTGCCGCGCGCGCCGCGATGTCCCGCGCATGCGCGTCGGCCGCGCGATCGCGCACGAAGGTGGCTCCAGCGGCCAGCAGCGCCAGCGTGGCCGCCACCAGGCCGGCGGTGCGCCAGTCGGCGGGACGCAGCTCGGCAAAGCCACTCCACCACGAGGGGCGGAGCACCGTCTCCTGCATGGCTGTCGAGAGGCGCTGGAGCATGCGCTGCTCCAGCCCGCTCCAGTACGCCGCGTCTACCGGCGGCGCATAGTGCGCCTGCAGCAGTCGCGTGACTTCGGGATCCGCGCCCGGGCTGCGCCCGTCGTCGTTCCGCGTGCTCATCGTTCGCTCCGAAGGTTGCTCAACTGGCGCCTGAGATGCGCCCGTGCATGATGCAGATCCGACCGCGCCGTGCCCTCGGGAATGCCGAGCATGGCGCCGATTTCCGCGTGCTTGTATCCCTCGACGTCGTGCAGCACGATGACGGCGCGCTGCCGTTCGCCGAGCGTGTCCAACGCGCGCATCAACCGTGCGCGCAGTTCATCCGACTCCGCCGGATCGCGATGCGGCGACGACAGCGTCTCCGGCAACTCGTCCGCATCGCGGACCTTGCGACGCCGCGCGATGTCCAGCGCGGCGTTGGCCACGATGCGATGCAGCCACGCCCCGAAGGCCTGCTCCGGACGGAACCGCTCGAGCGCGCGGAACGCATGGAGGAACCCCTCCTGCACCGCATCCTCGGCATCGTCGTGTGACAGGACGATCGCGCGGGCCACCGCGTAAGCCCGCCGCTGATGCCGGCGGACCAACCCCGCGAAGGCCACACTGTCCCCGGCCTGCGCGGCGAGCACCAACCCGCGCTCCTCCAGCGCCTCGGGCGACAACGGTCGATCAGTCCCCATGCGGGAACCCGTTGTCGGCGCGGCTGGAAGGGGAAGGGCGATGACCGTCACGTTGGTGGGTGGGTGCACTGTCGTTACGCATCCCCGTCCGGACCCGTTGAGGGGGACGATGGCGCCACACCCGCCAGTCCGAGTGCCGCGGCGTCTCCCTGCATGGCCGTCAGGACCACCGCGATGTGCTCGTCGAGGGGGACGCCGAGCGCCTCCGCCCCCTGCACGATGTCGTCCCGATTGACACCTCGGGCAAATGCTTTGTCCTTCATCTTCTTGCGCACGCCGGGCACGTCCACGTCGCGCACCGCCTTGGACGGCTTCACCAGCGCGCAGGCCGTGATCAACCCGGTCAGTTCGTCCACCGCGAACAGCGCCTGTGCCATGCGCGTCTCGCGCGGCACGCCCGTGTAGTGCGCGTGGCCCAGCACCGCCGTGCACACGTCCTCGGGCCACCCCAACGCACGCAGGTGTCGGACCCCCTCCGCCGGATGCTCGGCGTCGGCCGCCTGCGCGTCGTTCGGGAAGCGCTCGTAGTCGAAATCGTGGATCAGACCGGCCAGCCCCCACCGCTCCACATCCTCCCCGAGGCGCGTCGCATAGGCGCGCATGGCGCATTCCACCGCCAGCATGTGCTTGCGGAGGGATTCGGAGGCGGTCCAGTCCTGGACCAGCCGGAGGGCGTCGGCGCGAGAGGGGATGTCCACGGCTCTTGGATTGTGGCGGACGGGAAAGGGTTCGTCTATGGGGGCGGGGACCGCAAAGCACGGGAGCGGAACTACGGGAGCAGGAGGGGCGGGAGCGCAACAACGGGACAACGGCAAACACGGACCGTCCCCGCCGTCGTCTCGCCGTTGCGCTCCCGCCCCTCCTGCTCCCGTGGTTCCGCTCCCGTGGTTCGCCCCTCCCCCACCTCGCCACCCACGAACGAAACGCGGCGACCGGTCATGTTGACCGATCGCCGCGTTCCTTGACCACGCCGGAGCGCGTCAGCCCACCGAAGGGGCCACCACCGTCACCGCGCCGGTCTTCGCCTCGGCCTTGTGGCCGGCGAACTTCGCGTTGGTCCACATCGTGATCCCGTACAGGATCGCGCCGATGACGATCACGCCACCGATGAGGCCCGTGAAAGCGGCGCCCTTGTCGCTGTGCTGTTCGTGTCCAGCCATGGTCTCGTCCAGGGGGAGTGTCAGGCGACGTCGGTCACGCGGACCGACACCATGTGGTCATTCTGGGCGATGGAGGGCAGTACGTCCAGCCCCTCGGTCACCTGGCCGAACACCGTGTGCACCCCGTTCAGGTGCCGCGTGTTGGCCTCGCTCAGCACCACGAAGAACTGGCTGCCCCCCGTGTCCTTGCCGGCGTGCGCCATCGACAGGGCGCCCACGTTGTGCTTGTGCGGATTGCCGGCCGTCTCGCACTTGATCTTCCACCCGGGACCGCCGGTGCCCACGGGCCCCTTGCCGTCCTTCGTGTGCGGGCAGCCGCCCTGCACGACGAACTCGGGGATGACGCGATGGAACTTGATGCCGTCGTAGAAGCCGCTGTTGGCGAGCTTCTCGAAGTTCTCGACGGTCTTGGGCGCTTCACCGGGGAACAGCTCGGCGACGAGCGTCCCCTTGTTGGTCTCGAAGGTGGCCAGCTTGGGCACGGAAAATCCCGGGTTGAGGGTGCGCCCGAAAGCTAGCGAGGTGCGGCCCCGCCCGCCGCGCCCGCCCGATGCCCCACGGGTCGGATGACCCCGGTCATTCGCCTCACGACCGCGACGCGGCACGGCCGTAGGCTGCTCACACACCGCGCGCATCACCGCCGCGCGATCGCACCCATACACGGACCGCACCATGCACCTCGCACGCACTCTCGGCCGCCTCCTCGCCGTCTCCGGCCTGCTGCTGACTGCCGCCCGTCCCGCGGCCGCGCAGCTCTCCCTCGCCGACTTTCTCGGAGCCGGCGACCAGCTGCTGGTGACCGACGCTGCCGCCGGGCTCCAGTGGCTCACCCCGGTCTACACCCGCAACGAGACCTTCAACAGCTCCCTCGTCCAGGGCATCACCGCCACACACGGCTTCCGCTACGCCACGCGCGCCGAAGTGCTCTCCATGATCGGCACCAACTTCGGCGGCCCGTTCCCCACCGACTACCCGGGCAGCGCCGCGGGGCACACGGCCGCGGTGTCGTTCCTGAACTGGTTCGGCACCGCCGACGCCATGTGGTGTGCCGACAACACGGTGTTCTGTCCGCGGACGCAGGGCTTCACCGCCGACGAGGGCGTGTGGGGGCCCGGCACGCATCGCACGGTGGGGCTCGTGCAGTGGGGCGACGACGCCGGCTGGCTGATCGACAACGCCTGGTGGGGTGACGAGGACAACGACCGGCAGCTCGGAAGCTGGCTCGTGCGCGCCGCGCCGCCCACGACCACGGTGCCGGAGCCGGCCACGCTCACGCTGTGCATCGCCGGGCTGGTGCTGCTGGCAGTAGCGCGCCGTCGCGTGGCCGCGCCGACGCTGCGTCGCTGGTAGTCGGCCCCAGCGCGGTCAGTCGGCGCGACCCGCGCTGGGACACACATCCTGCACCACGCACGCGCCGCAGGCCGGCTTGCGCGCGGTGCAGGTGCGCCGGCCGTGCCAGATGAGCAGGTGACTGAGCAGCGCCCAATCCTGCTGCGGAAAGAGCGGCATGAGCGCACGCTCGATGCCGATGGGGTCGGGCTCGCGCGTGAGCCCGAAGCGTCGCGCCAGCCGTTGCACGTGCGTGTCGACGACGATCCCCTCGTTCAGGTCGAAGGCGTTGCCGAGGATGACGTTGGCGGTCTTGCGGCCGACACCCGGCAGCGGCACCAGCTCGGCGATCGTGCGCGGGACCGCGCCGCCGTGCCGGTCCACCAGCGCGGTGGCCATGCCCACGAGGCTCTTCGCCTTGGCACGGAAGAAGCCGGTGGTGCGGATGATCGCTTCCACGTCCTCGAGGCGCGCGGCGCGCAGCGCCTGTGCATCGGGGTACCGCGCGAACAGCTCCGGCGTCACCATGTTCACGCGCGCATCCGTGCACTGCGCCGAGAGAATGGTGGCGCAGAGCAGTTCGAACGCATTGCGATGATCGAGCTCGCAGTGCGCATCGGGATACTCGGCCTTGAGCCGCTCGAGCACGACGAGCGCCAACGCGCGCTTCTCCGCCATGGTGCGCGGGCTGTGCGCCACCGGGGCGGCCCGCTGCGAGGGCTTGAGCCCGTAGGTCCTCGTCGTCTTGCGCTTGGGCGACGTCGGCGCGGCGGCACTGCCAGCGGTACCCGCCGGCTGCTGCACCGGCTTCTGCGCCGCCAGCTTGGGCTTGGTCACGGACAGCGGCTGTCGCGCGCCGCTCCTGCTCTGGGCCATGGCGTCGGGCCTTACACCACGCGCAGCCGAGGCACCGCCGCGTCGGTCGCACGCGCGGCGTCCGTGCCACGTCCGTCGCGTCGCGCGCGCGCGAAGGCCTGCACGGTGCGCACGTCGCGCGCGTTGAGCACGTCGGCGGCGGTGAGGCCGCCCTTGCGGGCCATCGCCACGCCGATCTCGAGATTCTCGAACCCCGCCGGCGAGTGGGCATCGGGACCGATGCTCACCAGCGTGCCGTGCGCACGCGCGATGCGGCAGGCCCGCCAGTCGATGTCGAGGCGATGGGGATCGGCGTTGAGCTCGATGGCGACGCCCACGGCACCCGCCTTCGCGATCACGGCCTCGAGGTCGATCGCGTACGGCTCCCGCGTCAGCAGCAACCGCCCCGTCGGGTGGCCGAGGATGGTGATGTGCGGATCGTCGAGTGCCTTGAGCACGCGGTCGGTCATCTGCTGCGCATTCAGGCCATAGCGCGTGTGCACCGAGCCGATCACGAAGTCGAAGCGATCGAGGAACGCGCCGTCGTAGTCCACGCGACCGCACGGCAGGATGTCCGCCTCGATGCCCTTGAGCACGCGGAAGTCGGTGCCGGCGCTCGCGTAGCCTTCGTTCAGTGCATCGATCTCGTCGTGCTGGCGCGCGATCGCATCCCGCGACAATCCGCCGGCGTACGTGTTGCTCTGCGAGTGATCCGACACGCCCAGGTAGCGCAGGCCGCGTCCGCGGGCCGCTTCGGCCATCTCGGCGATCGTGGCGCCACCGTCGCTGTACTGCGAGTGGCAGTGCAGCGCCCCCACGAGCTGCGACTCCTCGAGCAGGGCGGGCAGCGCACCGCGCGCGGCCAACGCCACTTCGTCCGTCGCCTCGCGCAACTCCGGCGGCACGTAGGCGAGGTCGAGCACGGCGTAGAGCGTCGCCTCGTCGGGGATCGCGACCACGGCACCATCCGCGTCGCGCAGCTCGTCACCCCCCAGCACGAGGCCCCGGGCGGCGGCGCGAGCCCCCACCTGCTGCACATGGGCGGCGCTGCCGGTGGCGCGCCACAGCGCCAACGCGAACTGCTCCGGGCGCACGCAGGCGAGGTCCACCCGCACGCCATGCTCGAGCCGCACGGTGAGGGTGCGCCCGCTGCCGAAGAGCACGTCGCGTACGCCGCGGAGTCGGCCTAGCGCCGCCGCGACCGTGCTGGGCGCACCGCGCACGGCGACCACGAGATCCACGTCGCGCACCACTTCCATGCGGCGCCGGATGGAACCGGCAATGGCGACCTGCAGCACGTCCGGGTGCCCCCGCACCGCCTCGGCAAAGCGCTCGGCTTCGGCCCGCGCGTGATGCCAGAGCACGTAGGCGCCCGTGTCGCGCAGGTCGGCGATGCCCTTGAGGACGCGATCAGCGGTGCGCGCGCCGAAGCGCGGGAGCGCCGCGAGTCGGCCATCGCGCGCGGCCTCCTCCAGCGCCTGCACGCTCTCGAGGTGCAGCCCGTCGTGAATGGCGCGGATCCGCGCAGGGCCCAGCCCGGGAATGCGCAGCATCTCGAGCAGCCCTTCGGGGGTCTCTTCCTGCAGCCGTTCGAGGAGCGACGAGCCCTCGTGCGCCGCGAGGTCGTCGAGCACGGCGCGCGCTGCGGGCGCGACGGTGTCGGCGGCCGCCAGCTCACGCTGCAGCGCTTCGCCCAGGGCGCGATCGCCGCACGCCGCGACCGCGCGCGCCGCGCCCTGCATGGCCTGCACGGTGAAGCGATCCTCGCCGTGCAGCTCGAGCAACGTGGCGACCTGGGTCAGCGCATGGGCAGCGGCGCGGCAATCCATGCGGGAAATCTACACGACGCCGGGAGTGCGAGGCGTCCCGCACCGCGACTGCGTCGCCGCTAGCTCTCCACGCCCGCGAGATGTCGCATCTGGCGCACCACGTCGATCATCTGCTGCTCGGTGAGCAAGAGCTCCTGGGAGGCGCCATCGGCGTCGAGCAGCCCCGATCGCATGCTCACGCCCACCTGATTCATGTACCGCACGCGCGACAGGAACTCGAGCGTGAGGTGACGGAGGCCGTGAAAGCGTCGCTTCTCCGCATTCGCGCGCCGCCACCGCTGGGCCAGCTCCTCGGGGCGCAGATCACGCGCGCGGGCCTCGACATCGGCCGGGGTGCGCCCGGGGACCACGCCGCGATCGGGGATGCCGTTGTTGGTCCACCCCGGCTCGGCGAAGAAGAGGCGACCGAGGTACTCGACGCCATCGGACACGGTGTGCAGTGTGACGCGCACCTCCATGTCATCGACCTGGAGGACCGCGAGCGGAGTCTGCGTGACGGGACCGTAGCTGAGCATGCGGAGAGATCAGGCGGGGAGGAACGCGTCCAACGCCTCGAACAGGGCGGCGGGGCGCTCCACGTACGGCACGTGTCCGCAGTCCTCGAGCGCCACCAGCGACGCCCCGAGCGACTCGGCCACGGCAGCGGCAGACGCCATGGGAATGGGGTCCTGCCACCCATGCACGACGAGCGACGGGGTCGCTGCGCCACGACGCACCGCGTGCAGCGCCGCCGTGAGGTCGAAGACGCCCAGGCTGTCCCACACCGACTGCTGGACGCGGCCCGTCACACGGAAGGGTGTGAGTGACACGGCACGGGCCGGGTCGGCGAAGTAGCCGGCCACGCTGAGCTCGAAGGCGCGGTGGCGGTACGCCTCGGGGTCGCGCTCGCGCAGCCCCGATTCGCGCAGCGCGTCGCGCAGCGCCGCGATGGCCGGGGCGCGCTGCCGCTCGGCCAACGCGGCCTCGAACTGGTCGCGCCAGATGCGCGTGACGGGCGCCGGAGACAGCAGCGCCAGCCGGCTGGGCGCGGGCCAGCGATCGCGCGGCGGTAAAAGGTCGCTGCCTGGCACGCCGTGGTCGGGGAGCGCGCCCGGCGTGGTAGCGGCCGCGTAGAGCAGCGCCAGCAGGGCGCCCCACGAATAGCCCACCACGACCGGCGCGGCCAGTGCGGGCGCCTGCGGTTGCCACTCCTGCAGCAGCCGCGCGAGATCGGCGACGTGCACCTGCCAGGTGACCGGTGTGGGGTCGTCCGTCTTCGATTGCCCACCGCCACGCTGGTCGTACGTGAACACGCGATGCGTGGCCGCGAGCGCCAGCAGCTGCGGATACAGGTAGTCGTGGTGCGCGCCCGGGCCGCCGTGCAGCAGCACGAGCGGCGGCGCATCGACGGGACCATCGGCGCGCCAGAAGAGCGGCACACTCGTGGTGGCCGAGAAGCCGGTGACGGTGTCGGGCGTCGTGTGGAGCATGCCCGCAACTTCGCCACCCGCACGCGCCGTCGCGACATCCGGGGCTATCTTGCGGCATGGCACCCCTGGGCTATCGCCGCGCCACCCCCGTGGCCGTCCCCATCGACGGCCCGTCGATGCGTGACACGCTGCGGGCGCTCGCACGGCTCGTCGAGCAGTTGCGCGCCGAGTCGCTCACGGACGAGGCGCGCGCGGCGCGGGACGAAGAGGCGTTGCACGCCCACTGGCTGTCGGTGCCCGGTGTGCGCGACGCGGTGCGGCTGGTGGTCGCGCGCGTGCGCGAGGCGTCGCTGCTGTGCCGCCTCGTCGACGGCGACCTGATCTTCGAGGGGGAGGCGGCCGATCGCGCGAGCACGCGCACCGACGCGGTGCTGGAGGCGCTCGTGCAGCGCTGCCACCAGCTCGGTGTGGGGAGCATTGCGGTGCGGCAGGGCGCCTCGCCCGGCGAGCTGCTGACACTGGCGGCGATGCTGGCCCGCGCACCGCGGCAGGGGCCGCTGCTCACCGACACGCCGACCACGATGAGCAGCGTGGCGCCCGAGGGAATGCCGCGCGAGCTGCTGCGGTCGTGGAGTGTGCTGGTGCTGCCCGCCGAACTGGCGCGGGCGCGTGGGCGCGGGACGCCGGCCGACGGCATCGCGTTGGTCTCGGCGCCTGGTGCCGACGGCACGAGCGGCTCACCGGTGGCGTCGGCCCTGGCCCGCCTCGCCGCTGCCACGAGCGACGACATGGCCATGCGCGCCGTCGACCAGCTCCTGCCCCTCATCGGCGACGCCGAGCTGCGAGGCGACGCCGTCATCCTCGAGGGCGTGGTGCGCGCGGCGATGGCGCAGGTGCACCTCGTGGGGGGAGGGCCGGGACGCCTCGCCCTCGAACGCCTGCTGCGCCGGATGCAGCGCCGCGGCACCCTCGAACTGCTCGCGCGCTGCGTGCCGCAGGCGGTCGACCGGCTGCCCCTCCTCGAACTGCTCGCGCGCGCCGGCGAGCTGTCGGTCGACATCCTCGTGCAGCAGCTCATGGAGGCCGAGGATTCGCCCACCCGTCGCGCGTACTTCGACAGCGTCGTGTCACTCGATCTGGGTGCGACGCTGCTGTTCGAGAAGGTGCACGATCCGCGCTGGTACGTGGTACGCAACGTGGTCGCGCTGTTGGGCGAGATGGGTGTCGAACAGGCCGACGCCGTGCTGCTGCCGCTGCTCACGAGCGACGACGAGCGTCTCCGCATCGCGGTGGCGCGCGCGCTGCTGCGCCTGGGCACCCCGCGCGCACTGCAGGGGCTGCACGCGGCCATCGAGGACAGCGCGGCGGAGGTGCGCCGCATCGCCGCGGTGGCCTACGGCCTCGCCTCCGCGGCCGGCACGACCGGCATCGGCGTACGGCCCCCGGCGGCGCGGCTGGCCGCGGCCCTCGAGCACGAGACCGACGAGGACGTCGCGCTCGAGATGCTCGCCTCGCTCGGACGGTTGGGCAGCGCCGATGCCATCCAGCGCCTGCTGCGCATCGCCCTGCCGGCCACGGCCGGCCCGGACGGCGTGATGGAGACGGCACGTCGTGAGGCCTGGATGCGCGTCGCCGCCATCGAGGCGCTCGTGCGGGCACGCGGCCTCGCCGTGCAACCCGCCATCGATTCGCTCATCAACGACCCCGACCCGGACGTGGCCGCCACCGCGCGGCGCCATCGCACCTGACGACGCCGCGTCCAGTGCTGCGGCGGCTCAGCGGTCGGTGAAGTCGGTCTCTGCGGTCACGGCGCGGCAGGTCTCGGCCAGCAGGTCCGCAGCGCGATCGAGGTCCTCGAGCGACACCATCTCGTTGGGCGAGTGCATGTAGCGGTTGGGAATCGACACCAACCCCGTCGCGACACCCGTGCGCGCGAGCTGCATCGCATCCGCATCCGTGCTGGTGAAACGGCCGGCGGCGTGAATGGAGAACGGCATCTCGAGTCGGCGCGCGGCGTCCGACAGCAGGCGGTACACGACCGGCGAGATGACCGAGCCACGCGTGAGCACGGGGCCGCCGCCGATGGTGTGCTCGCCGATCTCCTCCTTCTTCACGCCCGGGTGATCGGTGGCGAAGGTGACGTCGACGGCGATGGCCATGATGGCATCGACGCTCTGCGCCGCGACGCGCGCGCCGCCGCCGCTGTAGCCGATCTCCTCCTGCGCCGTGGCCGCGGCCACCACCCGCGCGACGCCGGGCGTCGCTGCGTAGCGCCGCAGCGCCTCGAGCACGACGAAGGCGCCGATCCGGTCGTCGATGCTGCGCGACACGAGCCGCCCGTTGGGGAAGTCCATGGCCCGCGCGTCGATGACACCCGCGTCGCCGACCTCGAGGCGCTCGCGCGCCTCGGCCTTGCTGCGCGCGCCGATGTCCACCCACATGTCGGTGAGCTTCGTGACCTTCTCGCGCTCGTCGGGCTTCATGAGGTGGATCGGCTTCTTGCCGATGACGCCGAACACGTCGCCCTCGCGGCCCAGGAAGCGAACGCGCTGCGCGACGAGCACCTGCGGGTCCCAGCCGCCGATCGCGTCGATGTACACGAACCCGTTGTCGTCGATGTGCGTGACGATGAGGCCGATCTCGTCGATGTGTCCGGCCAGCAGGATCGTCGGGGCCGTCGCGCCCCCCGTTCCTTCGACCGTGGCGAGGCTGTTGCCGACGACATCCGGACGGACCGTCGCGGCAAAGGTCGCGGCTTCGGCGCGCCACACGCGCGCGGGTGCGCTCTCGAAGCCCGAGGGACCGGGCGTGTCGAGCAGCAGCTTGAGGAAGGCAACGGAGGACTCTGGGAGCATCCCCCGAATATAGGTGCTAACGTTCGGGCATGACTCTCCTGCTACTCGCGATCGGCCTCGCCGCCGGCGCGCTCTCCGGACTCTTCGGCATCGGCGGCGGCGTGGTCATCGTGCCGGCGCTCATCTACCTCGCCAAGATGCCACCGCAACAGGCGGCCGGCACCTCGCTGGCGGCGCTCGTGCTCCCGATCAGCGCGACCGTCGGCGCGATCACGTACTACCGCGCCGGTCACCTGCAGGTGCGGGATGCCCTGTTCATCACCGCCGGCATGGCCGTGGGCGCCTACTTTGGCTCCATGCTGGGCACCCATCTCGATGCCAGCATGCTGAAGAAAGGCTTCGCGCTGCTGCTGGTGTTCGTGGCGTGGAAGCTGTGGTTCGGGTGAACGCGGCGGCGCGGAGGGGGGACTGCCGCTGACGCGGCGGTTGCTACGCGGAGGCGCGGAGCGCGGAAGCGCGGAGAGGTGCTATGCCACCCGCTCGGCGTGGGCGGCGCTGACGGGCGGGAACAGGGTCGGTGCGAAGATGCTGGCCATCGCCTCGATGCCGTCGACGATGCGGGGGCCCGGGCGCGACGTGAGTCCGTTGGCGTCGAGCGCCCAGACAGCGCGGCCGGCGAGCCATTGCCAGTCGGCGTGCTGCAGACACCGCTCGGCCTCGGCGCGCGCGGCGCGCAGCGAATAGCCGCACGGCGCAAAGAGGACGATCTCGGGGTCGGCGGCAACGAGGGCGTCCATCGCGACCGGCACCGAATGCGCGCCGGCCACCCCCACGACATCGATGCCCCCCGCGCGGCGGATCTGCTCGGGGCCCCAATGACCGGCCGCATACACCGGCGACGTCCACTCGACGAGCGCGACACGCGGTCGCGGCGCCTGCGCCGCCTTGAGCACCTCGTGCACATGCCGCACGCGCCCCTGCAGGCCGGCCAGCAATTCGTCGGCTTCATCATCGAGGTCCAGCGCGTGCGCGACGGCGCGAATGTCCGCGTACACTCCCTCGAGCGTCGTGCCGCCGAGCGTGACGACGGCCGGCTCCGGTGACAGGCGTGCCGCGATCGCGCGCACATCGCTCTCCCGCACCGCGCACACGTCGCACAGCGCCTGGGTGAGCAGCAGGTCGGGATGCAACGCCCGCATGCGCGCTTCGTCCAGCGTGAACAGCGCGAGCCCCGACGCATGCTGCGCGCGCACCGCGGCGTCGATGACGGACGGATCGTGCGTGTCGGGCAGGGCACTGCGCGTCACCCGCGCGCGCGAGGCGACCACGTCGGGGTAGTCGCATTCGTGCGTGACGCCCACGAGGTGATCCGAGGCCCCGAGCAGGGCGACCATCTCGGTCGCCGCGGGGAGGAGGGAGATTGTACGCATGCGATAGGAAACCACGGGAGCGGGAGGAGCGGAAGAGGAACGACGGGAGCGGGACCGCGGGACGACGGTGACGACGGTGCTCCCGTGCTACCCGCGGTCGCCGTTGTCCCGCGCTCCCGTCGCCCCGCTCCCGCAGTCCCGCTCCCGTCGTTCCTTTCCCCGCGTACGCTCACTTCCTGCCGAACACCTCCACCCCTCCCACGTACGTCGCCACCACCTTCGTGTTCAGCACGAGCTCGGCGGGTACGCGCATGATGTCCTGGTCGAGCAGCACGAAATCGGCGTACTTGCCCGGAGTGATCGAGCCGAGCTCCTTCTCCTGGAAGCCGGCGTAGGCCGGCCAGATCGTCATGCTGCGCAGCGCATCCTCGCGGGACATGCGCTGCTCGGGATACCAGCCGCCGGCGGGCCAGTCGCGCGCGTCCTGTCGCGCGATGGCGGCATGGAACGAGATGAGCGGATTCACCTGCTCCACGGGAAAGTCGGAACCGTTGGGAATCACCACGCCCGTCGCGAGCAGCGACTGCCAGGCGTAGGCGCCATACAGGCGGGTCGGCCCGAGTCGCTTGCCGATCCAGTACATGTCGCTCGACTGATGGCTGGCCTGCATGCTCGGAATCACGCCGAGCTGTGCGAAGCGCGGGATGTCGTCGTAGTGCAGGATCTGCGCGTGCTCCACGCGGAAGCGGTGGTCGGCCCTGGGTGTCTTGGCGAGCGCCTGCTCGTACGCGTCGAGCACCACGCGATTGCCGCGGTCGCCGATGGCGTGCGTGTTGATCTGGAAGCCTGCCGCCAAGCCGCGTTCGGCCACCTCGCGGATGTGCGCGGGGGCGCTCAGCAGGAGGCCGGTGTTGTTGGCATCGTCGCTGTACGGCTCGAGCAGCGCGGCGCCGCGCGAGCCCATCGCGCCATCGGCGTACAGCTTCACGGCGCGCAGCCACAGCTGGCCGCCGTGGAGGCCGCTCTGCGGGCCGCGGGCGAAGTAGTGCTGCAGCGCGGCCGCGTCGCCGCCGATCATGACGTACAGGCGGAGGCGCAGCTCGTTCTTCTGCGCCATGTCCTCGAACAGGTCGATCGCACCGCGCGACGCGCCGGCGTCGTGCATGCCGGTGAGCCCCAGGCCGTGCATGAGCGCGATGGCGTCCTTGAGCGACGTGCGCAGCTCCTCGCGCGTGAGCGCCGGCACCTTGTCGCCCACGAGCCCCTGCGCGCGGTCGATGAAGACACCGGTCGGGTCGCCTTGCGCGTCACGCTGGATCTTGCCGCCGTCCGGGTCGCGCGTGGCGCGCGTGACCCCCGCGCGCTGCATGGCGGCGGCGTTCACGAAGTTCGCATGTCCGTCGACCCGCGTGAGCACGACCGGATGGTTGGGCACGGCGGCCGACAGCTTCGCATGCGTGGGGAAGCGCGTGTCGGCCCACGCGTTCTGGTCCCACCCGCGTCCGGTGATCCACGTCCCGGCCGGCAGTGCCCGGGCGCGCTCGACGACGCGCGCGATGACCTCGTCCTCGCTGCGTGTGCCGGTCAGGTCGACGGCGCGCAGCGTCTGCGCGAGCCCCGCGAAGTGCGCGTGGGCGTCCACCATGCCCGGAATGACGGTCCGGCCGCCGGCGTCGAGCACGCGGGTGGCGCTGCCACGGTACACGGCGGCTTCGCGCGACGATCCGGTGAAGACGATGCGGCCACCGCGCACCGCGAAGGCGTCCACGAGCGGGCGCGCGTCGTCCACCGTGTAGACGCGGGCGTTGGTGACGATGAGATCGGCCGGCAGCGACGCCTGCGCGGCGAGAGTCTGCGTGGCGACGGCCAGCGGCGCGCAGGCCGCGGCGAGTGTCGTGCAAAACGAAAAACGGCGCATCGGTTGGGGGCGAAGGGTCGCCCCCAACCTACTGCGCCTCGCGTCGGCCGGTTACCCGGCCGACGCAACCACGACCAGCGTGCTTACTTCGCGGGCGGCAGGACCACCGCGTCGATGACGTGAATCACGCCATTCTTCGCGAGGATGTCCGTCTTCACGATGTGCGCGTTGTTGATCATCGGCGTGCTGCCCATGACGGAGATCTTGGCTTCCGACCCCTCGACCGTCTTCGCGCCCTTGCCCGCGAGCTTGAGCGCGTCCGCCGCCATGACCTTGCCGGCGACGACGTGGTACAGCAGCACGTTCTTGAGCTTCGCCTTGTCCTTGCCCAGCGCCTCGAGCGTCGCGACCGGCACCTTCGCGAACGCCTCGTCGGTCGGGGCGAACACCGTGAACGGGCCCGGGCCCTTGAGCGTCTCGATCAGCCCGGCGTCACCGAGCAGCTTGGCCAGCGTCTTGAACGAGCCCGCCGCCACCGCCGTCTCGACGATGTCCTTGTCCTGTGCCTGCAGCGTCGGCGCGGCCACCGCGAAGGTCACCACTGCCGCCAGCATCGTACGGATCCGCATTGGTGCTGCTCCCTGCGAGAAGTAAGTGCGTGTCGAGAGTCGAGCGCATGAGAAGTGTGCGACCCGCTGCGCGTCGCGGCCACGCGACCGCCGCGCACCCGTCCAACACACCCCTGTACAACCCGGTTCCGGCCGCGAAGATCCTGTGACAGTCCGATGGTGACGGTCCGAATCGGCGGATCGGACCGCCGGGCACCGCCGGGGACTCCCGTCCGGTCCGGACTGCCGGCGCGCGTCCGTCCAAGCGCCCGGTCGCGCCGTCATCAGGGCTTCTTACGGTTGCCGGCGCGTGACGTCCGCCACCATCGGCAGGTGGTCCGACCCGACGTCCTCGCCCAACCAGGCCCCCGAGACGGCGAACCAGCGCGGCGCCGCGAGCACATGATCGATGCGCACGCGCAGCCACCGGCCATCGCGCTTGGTGTAGCCGAAGCCCGTGCCGCGCGCGTCGAACGCGTTGGTGAGCGCCGACCAGTGCGCACGGTAGATCGCGCTCTCCACCGGCATGTTGAAGTCGCCCGCGACGAGCACGGGCTCGCGCTCGGCGTGCCGCGCTGACCACATCGCGGCACGCTCCGACTCACGTTCGCGCACCATGGCATTGAGCTCCGCGCGGGCCGCGCCGCCCGCGCTGGGCACGGGCGACGTGGCGAGCCCGAGGCCGTCGTCGTCGAGGATCCCCTGCGACGACACGAGCCCCTCGAGCCCCTTGCGCGCGGTTTCGAGGTGCACGTTGACGAACGTGAACGGGCCGGCGGGATGCGCCACCTGCACCCGCAGCACCTGGCCCGTGCCGCCGGCGCCGTAGGCCGCCACGCGCGCAAAGGCCGCGCGCGGCATGGTGTCGAGAAAGGTGAGCGGCCAGCGGCTCACGCTGCACAGCCTGCCCACGCGCACCACGTGCCAGTCGCGGCGCGCCTCGAGGGCCTCCGCGATGGCGGGTCCGCACTCCTGCAGCGCCAACAGGTCCGGCGCGTAGCGCGCGCGAATGTCGTCGAGTCGCTCGAGCACCGCCGCGCCGCCCAGCACGTTGAGGGAGAGCACGCGCAATGCGCCGGCCGCCGCCGCCGGCGGCGCGCTGAGCCCGGCGGGGGGCACGGCGACCCGCAACCCGAGCAACGGCCACGCCGCGATGCACAGGCCCACGGCGAGCACACCGAGCGCGCGACGCGACGTCCACAGCGCGAGGGGCACCAGCACCGCGGCCGGGAGCAGCACGACCCATCGCGGGCCGAAGGTGAACAGCGCCGATGGCAGGAAGGTCTCCGCCGTCACGCGCCACACCAGCCACCAGAGCGCCAACGCCCCGGTCCAGGCAACGGCTCCCCACTCCGCGATCCGTGCGACGCGCCGCGTGGCGTGCGTTTGCGCGCGCCCGAAGGTGCGTGCCCCGGCGAAGGACTGCCCCGGACGCCATCGTCGCAGGCGGATCCACCAGCGGTCGGCGTCGAGCTGTTCCTGCAGAAAGCGCGCATGGGCGCTCTCGGGACCCACCGTGGTGCGCCGCCGGCGCCGCGACCCCGACGTCGGGCGGTCGCCTGGCGCGCTGCGTGTCTCCGACACGTCGCCGATGTCGGACGGCGGATAGACCGTCACGCGCGCGCCGCAGCGGCAGCGGATCTGCTGGCCAATGTGGGCCGTGTCGGTGTGGTAGACCACGCCGCACTGGCAGGTGACGTCGAAGGAGTCGGTGGACACGCGGTGACGGAAGGGAGGGAGTGCCGGCGTCCCAATGTACGCTGCCGTCCGCGTAGATTGTGCGCATGTCTCCACGGACCGCTCCGCGCGCGGCACCGCGCCCGCTCACGTTGCTCTGCCTGGTGGGCGCCGGCGCTGCCGTGCTCTGGTTCATCGCCGGTCCGCACGACGCGGAGTATTTCGAGTGGCTCCCGCGCGGCCGGGCTGCGCTGCTCCCCGGCGTGCTGCTCCTGGTGTGCATCAGCTGGCTCGCGCAGCGCGCGTGGTTCCCGGCGCGCGTCGGGGCGCTCCTCCTCACGCTCCTGCTCGTGGGCATGGCCGGCGCCCGCGCGCGGCTCGAGTGGGAGTCCGCGCGCAGCACCGATCACTGGCCGCCGCGCAGCGCGGACAACGTGGCCACCGCGTCGGACAGCACCGCGTTCGCGCGCCTGGCCGACGACGAGCGCGCCCGCTGGGCGGCGCGCGTGGCGCAGCACCGGCTCCTCACCGACAGCAGCAGTTGGCCCGCGGGCGGCACACTGGCGATTCCTGCCAGCTGGGCGTTCCCGCCGGGGGTGCGCGTGGCGCGCCTGCGGGACAGCGTGCGCATGTACGTGTGGGCGCGCACGCCCGACGGCACGGCCGCGTGTGTCGCGGAGCCCGCGCTCGAGGAGATGCGCGAATGCGGCGAGCGTCCGGTCGCACCAGCGGCCCAAAGCTTTCGCGCCATCACTCGCGTGATCGACCCGACGCCGTCGCCGCTCGCGCCCCTGGCCGCCGACGCCACGGGCTGGACCCAGTACCGCCGCAATGGCGCGCACGATGCCCGCCAGGCCAGCGACGCGCGCGGGTCCGCAGACACAGCGGCGTCGACGCCCGCACCACCGCGCTGGAGCTATCGCATCGACGGGCCGATTCGCAGCGCGGTGAGCCTCGCCGGCGACCTCGCGCTCATCGGCGCGCATGGCAGCGGCGCCGTGGTCGCCCTCGATGTCGCCACCGGTCGCCCACGCTGGACGTCGCGCGTGCCGAGTTGGGTGCACATGGACATCGTCTCCGACGGACGCGTCGCGGCCGTGGGCTTTGGCGACAACCACCGTTCGTTCACCGGACGCGCGCCCTCGGGCACCAGCGTGTACGACCTCGCCACCGGGCAACTCCGCTGGACGCGCTTCGACGAGAGTTCGAACATGTCGGGGCCACTGCTGCGCGATTCGGTGCTCGTCTACGGCACCGCGCTCGGCATCATCCGCACGCGCGCGCTCGCCGACGGGCGGCTGCTCGCGGAGGACACGCTGCCGGGCGGCGTGGTCATGGCACCCCCCGCTGCTTCGGGCGACACCGTGGTGTTCACGCTCGAGCACGACGCCGCATGCGCGGTGCTCGCGCCCACGCTGCGGCGGCTCTGGTGCCGCACTTTTCCGGGCCACCGCATGATGGGGCACGCGGCCAGTGCCATCGCGGATGGTCAGGTGGTGCTGAGTGCGGTCACCACGATCGGCAACCTCTCGTGGGCCGAGTTCCGTGCAGCGCCGTTCGCGCTGGCGCGACGCCTCGTGACCACGGCGCTCTTTCCCGTCGTGAGCACCGAGCACGGCGGGCAGCGACTCATCGCGCTCGACCTCGCCACCGGCGAAGAACGCTGGCGCACACCGAACTTTCCGAAGGTGCGCTGGGTGGACGGGCACACCGCGGGCACCGCGTCGCTGTCGGACTCGATCGGCCTCGCGGTCCTGCCGGAGGCCGATGTCACCGTCGGCTTCGACCCGCGGGACGGGCGCGTGCGCTGGAGCGCGCCGGCGCATCTCGCGCGCGGGCCGGCGCTGCTCTATGGCACGCGCGCCATCGTGACCGCCATGGACGGCACGCTCGAGGTGCGCGATGCCGTGCGCGGCGGGGTGTGGTGCGCAGCGCGCCGTGCCGTGGGCTTCGACCGGAGCGGGCCGGCCGTGGGCGCGGGGGCGGCCTTTCTCGCGAGTCGCGAGGGCACCGTCGAAGCGGTGCCCCTCGCCGATGTGTTGCGCTGTGCGCTGCCGCGCGGTCCGCGGCCGCCGCGCGCTACTTCGTCGCCGATGTCGGGACACTGACCGCCGACGCGGCGGTCGCGGAGCTCGGGGCGCGCTTGATGGCCTTCACGCCGCGCATCCCTTCCCAGATGATGCGCGCGAGGAAGCGCGTCCCGTGGCGCACCACGCGGCTCTTCATCTCGCCGCCAGCGCGCGCGCGCTCGTGGCTCGACACCTCCACCACGCGCGACCCGCTGCGCAGCGTGTTGGCGATGATCTCGATCTCGATCTCGAAGTTGGCCGACGTGTAGCGGAAGTCGGTGAACACCTCGCGGCGGAACAGCTTGTAGCCGTTCAGCGCGTCCGAGAGATAGCGCCCCATGAACAGCCCCACGGCGGCGCTCAGGAACACGTTGCCAAGGGCGCGCACATGGTGATACTCCTCGCTGCCGCCCACCACACGCGACCCGATGACGAGGCCGACGCCGGGCTTCATCGCCTCGAGGAATACGGGGAGCTCCTCGGCGCGGTGCGAGTAGTCGGCGTCCATCATGACCAGCAGGGTGCCCTGCGCCGCCTCGAAGCCCGCGCGCAGCGCCATCCCCTTGCCGCTCCGGCCGCTCGTGTTCTGCACTACCCGCGCGCCAAAGCTCTTCGCGATCTCAGCCGTCCGGTCGGTCGAACGGTCGTCGACCACGATGACCTCGACCACCTGGTCGGTGAGCGTGGCGATGGTGGCATTGAGATCCGCCAGGACCATCGGCAGCGTCTCCTCCTCGTTGCGCGCGGGGATGATGACACTCAGGGTGGTCATGGCGACGGATTCTCCGGAACCTGCGGGACGTGTGGACATGAAGGCGTGGATGGTTCAGCGCGCCGAGGCCGCTTCGGCCGCGAGCGCATCGAGCACGTCGAAAATCTGGCGATTCTCGTTGAGCCACGTCAGGAGGCGGTCGATCCCCTCGCTGGCCGTGACGCGCGGCGTCCAGCCGAAATCGGCCCGGGCCTTCGCGATGTCACTGACATAGACGAGCTGGTCACCCGGACGCCACGCGTCGAAACCAAATGCAGGCTTCGTGCCGAACTTCGCCGTGAGCAGGTCGACCAGCTCCAGCAGGGACAGCGTGTTCTCCGGGCCGCCGCCGATGTTGTAGGCCTGCCCCGACGTGACGTCGATGTGTTGGATCGCCGCCTCATAGGCGGACATCAGGTCGTCGACAAAGAGCACATCACGGACCTGCTTGCCGTCGCCATAGATGGTGAACGGGCGCTGCCGCATGGCCTGGATGCTGAACCAGGCCACCCACCCCTGATCTTCGATGCCGAACTGATGTGGTCCGTAGATGCAGGACTGGCGGAAGACGACCGTGCGCAGCCCGTAGATGCGGGCATAGTCGAGCACGTACTGGTCGCCGGCGCCCTTGGAGCAGCCGTACGGCGAGTAGAACTCCAGCGGCCGCGACTCCGGAATGCCCCCGTCGAAGTCCCGATAGGCCCAGCGCCCGTCGCGCTCGGCCACGGCCACGTCGGCCATCTTGCCGTACACCTTGTTCGTGGAGGCGTACAGGACGATCGGCTGCGATTCGGCGCGTCGCGCCGCCTCGACGACGTTGAAGGTGCCGAGCGCGTTGATGTCGAAGTCCTCCCGCGGGTCCCGCACGCTCGTGGTCACGGCGACCTGCGCGGCGAGGTGCAGCAGGACATCGGCACCGTCGGCGAGGCGCACGAGGCGGTCGTCGGTGTCACGGATGTCGCCCTCGACGATACGCACCCGATCGCCGTGCACCTCACGCAGCCAGCGCGCGTTCTCGCGCGTGCCGGCACGGCGGAAGTTGTCGAGGATCGTGACATGCTCTCCGGCCCGCAGGAAGCGATCGGCCGCGTTCACGCCGATGAAGCCGGCGCCGCCGGTGATGAGGATGTTGCGCGACATGGCGGGGCGGGTCAGGGAAGGCTGCGGGAGGTGGCACTGCCGGCACGCGGCTTCTCGGCCACGACCGTCTTGAACGCCATCAGGCTGTAGATGCCGGGATCGACCGTGACCGTGTCGAAGCCGTTGCGCGACATGACCTCACGACCGTGCCGGCGGGAGCGCAGCCGCGAGATCTCCGGCGGATGGAACCGGAACTGTTCCTGCTGGGCGCGCGTGCCCTTGAGCGTGTTCACGACGAACGCGACCGCCTCGAGCATCTTCTGCGGGATCGAGTCCGAGCCCGGCCACAGCAGGATGATGCGCCCGCCCGGGCGCAGCACGCGCCGGAACTCGGCGAGGATCGCGTCGATCTGCGGATGCGTGAAGTGCTCCATCACGCCGACGTTCCAGATGCCGTCCACCGAGTCGTCGGCGAGCGGCAGGCGGAAGATGTCCCCCGCGAGCCGGTGATGCATGATGGGGTGCACCCGAGTGAGCACCGCCGGGATGAGGTCCAGCGCCACGAGCTGGCGACCGTCCTGCGCCGTGTCGATGCGCATCGACGTTTCCGCCGTGCCCGAGCCCGCCTCGACGAGCACGGCGCGCGCCGGAAAGTAGCGCTGCACGAAGTACGCAACCGTGCGTGCGAACACCGCCTTGCGGTACCACGAGAAGAACCGCTGGACGAGCGTCTCCTGGCGGTCGTCGCTCCAGTGGTCTTCCCAGAATCCTTCGTCGTCCTGCACCGATTCGCGCTGCGGCGGGCGCAGGTCGAGCACGCTGCCGCGTACCGCGAACCGCGTGGCGCAGGCGGTGCAGGCCACCGCAGTCACCTCGACGGTGCGCAACGTGGCGTGGCACAGGGGACAGGCGGCCACACCCAGCGCCAGCAACGCGTCGACCGTGGTGGCGGGCGACGGAGGCTGGTGATTGTCGACGGGCGGGAGGGCGGCGGTCATCGGGCCGGGGACGTGGGGGAAGACGCGGGGATCGGTTCCAACACGCTGATGTCGTCCATGAGGTAACCGACGAAGGAGCGGGGACCCTTGACGCCCGGGATCGTGCGCACCTCGCGGTAGTTGGCCGCGAGCGCGGCGCGAATGCCGCTGGACGCGTTCCAGAAGCCGACGTCGTACCACAGGTCGTCCTCGTGCCAGTGCCGCACGAGGATGCGGTCGTACTGCTTCGCGTTGAGGCGGCCGATGATGCCGGAGAAGTCGCCGGTCTGCGAGAGGCCGCGCTCGCCGATGGTGGGCGCGCGGTCCTTCTGCACGGTGCGGCTGGGGAGGTACACCCAACTGCCGGCGTCGAGGAGGAACTTCTGCGGCGGCACACCGACACTCTCCCGCTCGATGGCCTGTGCGTACGCGTACGCCGCGTCCCCGAAGGTCTGCTCCGGGAGATGCACCAGGTCGAAGAGGGGGAGGGCCATGACCACCGCGCCGGTGGGGAGCGCGGTGCGCATCCAGCGCGTGAGCGGCGTGCCCTGATCGGCCTGCGCCATCCAGCGTTGCCACAGGATGGTGACGCCGGCCAGGCACCAGACGCCGGCCAGCAGCGAGGCGGGCCCGATGTGGTTGAGCATCCAGGCGATGCCGCTCGTGTAGACCTCGGTGGCCATGAGCGCGAGCCACACGCACCAGAGCCCGACCAGTTGCCGCGACCCGCCGCGTCCGAGCAGGACGAGTCCGCCCACCAGCCCCGCCACCCAGAACGGCGCCGCCTCGACCGCGTGATAGACGGCGCGAATGGGCGACACCCCGCGCGCCTTGAGCACCGTGAACACCCAGTAGATGAAGTCCGCGCCCCAGAGCGCATACAGCCCGGCGAACGCCGCGGCCACGAGCGCCGTGGCCGTGAGCCCGAACAGGAAGGCGCGCTTGAACGAGGCCTGCGTGTCGAACAGCCAGAGCTGCAGCGGAATGAGCCCGACCCACAACACCGACGACTGCTTCACGAGGAAGCCGAGCACCGGCATGCAGACGAGTGCCACGAGGGCGGCGCGCTGGCGGGTGACGGTGAACTCCACCAGCAGCCAGTACGTGAGCATCGTGAGCAGCTGGTTCAGCGCGTCGTTGTGCAGCAGGACGGTGAACGTGTTCGTGGTGGCGTTCGTGGCCACGAGGAACAGCGTGGGCACCCAGAACGCGGCCCAGCCGGCGGCATCCGGGCGTGCCAGCCGGACCCCCGCGGCCTCGAGGAGGCGGCGCACGGTGAGGGCGCCCAGCACGGCCGCCAGCGCGGTGAAGAGCAGCTGCACGACCCGGAAGGCGACGATGCTGTCACCGTGGCCTGCGAGGGCCGCCAGCAGCCCCGTAAGGGCCTGCGCGCCGGGCATGTAGGGGAAGGACTCGTTGTCGGCCTGCGGCGCGTACACCGGATGGCCGATGCGCAGCTTCAGGATGTCGGCGACGAAGTCGCTCTCCGACCAGATGAGGATGTCGGCGGGGAAGCGGACCAGCGCCAGCAGACGGACGCCGGCGAAGATGGCAATGACCCCGGCCGCCGCCACCAGCGCGAGTCGCCCCACCTCGGACGCGCTCAGGCGTCGCCAGCGCACCGCGAGGTAGGCGAGCGCGGTCAGCACGGTGGCCGCGACAGCCGCCACGGCCAGTCGCGCGGCGGTCTGCTCGGGTGATGCACCGGCGCCACGCGCAACGCCCTGTAGTGACCATGCAACACCTAGTGTCGCACCCAACACACCGCCGCCAGCGAGCGCGATAACGGTCGCACCCGCTTCGGGGCGAGCCGAAGCGGACTCGACTGCAGAAGTCGGTGACGTGGTGGTCACAATGTCGGCCGGTGTGGTGAAAGCCTGGGACATACTTGACGGAGCAGCAAGAAGGGGGCCAGCGGCTGAGTCCGTTCTCGTGGCGTGACGGTCGCGCTCGCGAGTAGTCTACCGCCGTGCCAGAACGTCCCGACTCCTCGCCATCCAGCCCTGTGTCGGACGACCCGACCGCCGGGTTGCCGCTCGTCGTCGACCTCGATCACACCTTTCTGCACGTCGACGTGCTGGTGGAGACGATTCGACGGGTCGCCACGTCTCCGGCGGCCTGGTGGCGCCTGCTGCGGGCCGCGCCCACCAGTCGGGCGGCGCTCAAGAGCGCGCTCGTGCGCGAGGCACCCGACGTGACCACCCTCCCGGTGCGTGCGCCGCTGCTGGCCTGGCTCAGGGAGCAGCGCGCCGCCGGTCGGCTGGTCGTCCTGGCCACGGCCACGCACGAGGTGCTGGCCCGACGGGTCGCGGCACACTGGCCGGTGTTCGACGACGTCATGGCGACGACCGCGACCGTCAATCTCAAGGGGCCGCGCAAGCGTGACGCGCTCGTCGCGCGCTTTGGCCGCCACGGATTCGTCTACGTGGGCGACTCGATGGCCGACCGCGCCGTGTGGGCCGAATCGGCGGGCGCGATCGTCGTGCGCAGCGCGCGCCGCGACGTCGCGCAGGGCCTCACCGTGCCAGTGCTGCGCGAGTTCGCCTGACGCCGTGCGCCGCGCCTCAATGGGCGCGTTGCCTCGGCGTGTTACCGCAGCGCGTTACCGCAGCGCGTTACCGCAGCGCGTCACCGCAGCGCGCCCATCACCGCGCCTTCGAGAAACCCGAGGCCGAAATAGGCGACGAGCACCGTGATGTCGATCATGCCGATGGTCGGGATGATCTGCCGCAGCGGCGCCAGCATCCACTCCGTGAGCACGTACGACCAGCGCCACCACTTGGAATACGGGCTGCCGCCCACCCAGCTCGAGATCACACGCGCCATGAGCGCAATGCGCAGCACGCTGAACGTCCAGCGCACGAGCAGCAGCAGGAACTGCCCCGATTGGGTCGCGATGTAGAGCGTCGCCAGTTCGTCGCGCACGAACTGCACGAGCGAAATGAGAAGCAGGCCGCCCAGGATGACCACGGCCAGCCCCCACCACGGCGCGGCGTACGGCGTGCCGCCGGCGCGCAGCAGGCGACGCTCCATGGGTGCCACCAGCCACGGGTCGATGTTGCCGCGAATGAAGCGCGCGACGCCACCGAACGGGGAGATGCGGCGCGTGCGCACCGCCCACGACCCGGCCGCGCCGAGCGCGGCGACCGCGCCGGCCACGAAGACGGCCGGGCGCAGCAGTTGCAGCACCAGCGAGAGTCCACCGACCACAGTCTCGATCATGTCGGAAAAGATACCCCGCGTGCGCCGCGAGTTGCCGTCCCCGCCGCAAACCCGCCCGCCAGCAGCAGCACCAGCCACACCCATTCCTGCGGCACGAGTGGCGCGACATCCAGCAGGGGCGGCAGCACGCCCAGCGAGACCGGCAGCGGCAGGATCGTGAGCACCCCCCGCGCAGCGCGCGAGGCCGCGAGCGAGCCCGCGCCGCGGTGGCGTCCGGCCACGGCACCGCGCGCCGCATAGAAGCCCGCCGGCGCCGCCAGCAGCAGCAGCCACGCCACGAGCCAAAGCGTGCCGTAGGGACCGATCGGGCGCGCGATGGTCTGGATGAGACTCCACCCCAGCAATGGCGTGAGCCGAAGCGTGACCGAGTCGCGCGCCGCCGCCGATGCCGACGAAAGCGTCAGTGCACGCCCGTCGGCATGTGCCGTGAGCGTCAGCGGCCGCGGATCGTCGGCCGCGCGTTCCGCGAACGCGGACCAGAGCACCACCGGCGGCATCGCGAGTCCCCACATCGACGCACGGCGTCGCACCATGAGCTCGGCGCGCGCGTCGCGCTGCACGAGCATCGCCACCGCCGTCGTGTCACCCGGCAGGTGCACGAAGAGCACCACGCGGCCGTAGCGCGCGGTGTCGCGCCCCGTGAGCGTCGCCTGCAGCGCGAAGGTGCGTGGCACCGCCGACGTCTGCACCACCACGGGGCCGCTGCCACGGTGTCCCACGGCGGTGCCGTTCACGGTGGCGCCCTGCAGCACGCCGTCGTACCAGCCAAAGCCCGGCGCGTAGTCGTAGCGACTCGGCGTGATCGTGACCGGGCTGGTGGTGGCGTCGTCGGGCGGCTGCAGCAGCAGGGCCGACGCGGCGCACACGGCGGCCGCCCCGCTCGACCAGCCCACGGCAAGCCGCCGCGCCAACACGGGCGAGGGCGTGAGCAGGGCGTATCGGGCGCGCCAGAGCAGCACGCCGCACACGGCACCCCACGCGTTCGCGAGCACATCGGCGCTCGCCGGCGAACGCGCGGGAGGAATGCCCACCGACTGCAGCGTCTCCACCAGCAGCGAGAGCAGCGTGCCAGCGCCGATCGCGCGCCACGCCGGGACACCGCTCGCCGCCAACGCGAGCCCCAGCGGCACGAAGAGCACCACGTTGCTGATGCCGTCGGTGAGCCACGCGCCGCCGCAGGCGAGACACCAGCGCGGCGGGATCTGTCCGGGATCGATCGCGCTGAACGGACCGAGCGTGGCGCCCAGGATGAGCACGACGCTGGCGACGAGCGCTGCGCGCGCGAGCAAGACCCCGCGGCCGGCATGGTGGCCGGGCTCCGCGCGCCCGCTCACGCCGTCGCGGGCTGGTCGAGCGCGGAGGTGCTGTGGTCCGACCCCTCGATCGCGCGCACCACGACCGCAGGGTTGCCCGCGATGAGGCTGTTCGCCGGAAACCTGCCGCTGCACACGGCGCCGAATCCGACGACGCTGTTCTCCCCGATCTCGGTGCCGGGCAGCAGTCCCGCCTGCGCCGCCACCCAGACGTTGCGTGCCAACGTGATCGGCTTCACGCGCACCGGTGCGTCCGCGCTCCACCGGTCGGCGCGCGTCGAATGGAAGTTCGTGTCCATGATGCGCGACTCGGCCAGAATGCAGTCGTCGCCGACGGTGATCCGCGCGGCGCAGCCGAAGCGCACGCCGTTGAGGAAGCAGTGATTGCCGATGTCGATCACCGCGTCCGGCGCGTGCGTGTAGGGCGTGACGTGCATGCCCACGGTGGTGTTGTCGCCGAAGCGCACGGTTCCGGGGCCGCGCACGGTGAGCCGTCCGAACACCTGGAAATTGCGACCGGCGGTGAAGCGCACCCCGCGCAGCGGCAGCCACGTCTTGTAGAACTGCCCCTTGGCGAGCGCCCACAGCACGCCCGCGGCGAGCCCGGGATTGCGCAGCGCCTTCGCGAGTCGACTCACCGTGACACGCTCACGCCGAGGCGGCGGCCGTGGGGCAGGAGCGCGCTCAGCGCAGCACCGCCTTCGCGATCGTCTGCAGTTGCATGTTGCTCGTCCCCTCGTAGATCGTGCCGATCTTCGCGTCGCGGTAGAACTTCTCCACCGGATACTCCCGCGTGTAGCCGTAGCCGCCGAACAGCTCGACGCAGAGGCTCGTGACCCGCTCGCACATCTGCGACGCGTACAGCTTGGCCATCGCCCCCTCGCGCGCGATGTCGTGCCCGGCGTCCTTGAGGCGCGCCGCGTTGTAGACCATCAGCCGCGCCGCCTCGAGCTCGGTGGCCGCCTGCGCCACCTGGAACTGGATGCCCTGGAAGTCCGCGAGCGACTTGCCGAACTGCTTGCGCTCCTTGAGGTACGCCGTCGTCGCCGCCAGCGCGCCCTGCGCGACGCCGATCATCTGCGCACCGATGCCGATGCGCCCCTCGTTGAGCGTCTCGATCGCGATCTTGTAGCCCGTGCCTACCTCGCCCAGCACGTTCGCATCGGACACGAACACGTTCTCGAAGTGCAGGCTCGTGGTGCTCGACGCGCGGATGCCCAGCTTGTCTTCCTTCTTGCCCACGGTGAAGCCGTCGGCGCCGCGCTCGACGATGAAGGCGGTGATGCCCTTGTAGCCGGCCTCGGGCTTGGTGTTCGCGAACACCACGAACACCGACGCCTCGCCGCCGTTGGTGATCCACGCCTTCGAGCCCGTCAGCCGCCAGCCGCCGTCCACCCGCTCGGCGCGCGTCGCGAGGCCGAACGCATCCGAGCCGGAGCCGGGCTCCGACAACGCATACGCGCCGATGGTGTCACTCGCCATGCGCGGCAGGATGCGCGCGCGCTGCTCCTCGGTGCCGTAGCGATGGAGCGGATAGTTCACGAGCGTGTTCTGCACGTCGACCTGGATGGCCGCGCTCGCATCGACCTTGCTGAGCTCTTCGACGGCCAGCGTGACCATCATGAGCGAACCGCCCGCGCCCCCCACGGCATCCGGCAGCTCGATACCCATGAGGCCGAGTTCGAAGAACTTCGCGGTCAGTGCAGGGTCGACCTTTCCCGCTTCCTCCATGGCTCGCACACGCGGGCGCACCTCCGACTCGGCCAGTTCGGCCACGGCGGCACGAAAGAGCTCCTCCTCCTCGGAGAGCAGGGTGAGGGGCGGGCGGGCGGGGAGGGTGTCGCTGGACATGACAGGGAATCGGTTGGGGGTGTCGCGCACGTTAATCCCGGGACGGCAATCGGCTCCACCCTGCCGGTGCGATCCCGAAGGCTTGCGAATACCACTGTATATGGTCGAGCTCGGCACGTCGATTGCAACACTCTCGGGGTGTGTCAACTCGTGCCCGCACCATGACGACGGCTCAGGCCTCCGCAAGTTCCTGCCCTGCAGGAGTTTACGGTACTGCCACGCGTTCTGCGCGGCGGCTGGTGGCCATCGGAATAACGGCCGGCGTGGCGTCGCTGCTGCAGGGCTGTGCCGGCGCCGATGCGGTCGCGCCACGGTCCTCAACGCCCACCGCACCGACCAGCCCGTCCACGCCAGCGGTGGCCCCGCGCCCCGCGCTGCTCGCTCCGGCGTCCGACACGCTCGTCGTCGGGGACACCGTGGCGCTCTCCGGCTCGGCGCTCGACGCGGGCACCGTGCTGGTGACGCTCGCCGGGGTGCCACTGCCCGTGCTGTCTCACGGTGTCTCGGCTGCAGGTCTCGCGACTGCGCGCGTCGTGCTCCCGCGATCGCTCGGGGCCTGCGGCACGGTGCCGACGCTCGCGCTGCGCGTGCGCGCGGGTGACGTCGACAGCGTCTGGCAGCGCCCCGTGCGCACCGCACGGCGCCTGACGCTCGCAGTGGGGCAGCACACCGCGCTCGCCGACAGTGGCGCTGCCTGCATCGAATTGGCGGCGGCCGACGGTGCCGACGCGTCCATGCTCCTCACGCTGTCGAACGCCACCGAACAGAGTACGACGCAGGCTGCCGTCGCCGTGCGCGCCACCGCGCGCGATGTCACGTCGGCCCAGGCCGTCCCGTCGGCGCCGGCGCACCCCGTTGCTGCGCCTGCCGCCAGCGTGCGACACGCGGCAGGGGTGTCGGGCGACGCGCACGCCACGCACCTCGATGCGGACCGCGCACACTTCGCTGCGGTGGCGGCCAGCTGGCAGGCCCTGACCGCGCGCGGTGCCATGCGCGCGGCGCGCGCGATGGCGCCGGCGCAGCTCGGTGACACGCTCACGCTGCGCGCGCTCTATGCGAGCTGCAACGCCGGGCAGGCGGTGCGCGCGCGTGTGGTGTACGCCGGCCGCCGCGCGCTGGTGCTGGAAGACGTCTCGGCGCCGCGTGCGGGCAGCATGGACGCCGAGTATCGCGCGCTGGGTGCTGAATACGACGAGGTGGTGCACCCGCTGCTGCTCGACGCCATCGGCGACCCGAATGCCATGGATGCGCGGCTTGGTGGCGACGGGCGCGTGACCATGCTCTTCACGCGCTTCGTGAACGACTCGCTGGCGGGCACGGCGGGCTACGTGAGTGCGTGCAACTTCCAGCCGGCGTCACTGTTCCCCGCCAGCAATGCGCGCCCGCTGCTGTACGGCCGCGTGCCGTCGGCGGTGGAGTCGCCGGCGGAGTGGCGCCGCGTCATGCGCAGTACTGTCGTGCATGAGGCGAAGCATCTCGCGAGCTACGCCGAGCGGTTGTCGGCCGGCCACGCGTTCGAAGCGACGTGGCTCGAGGAGGCGACGGCGCGTGTGGCCGAAGAGCTGTACGCGCGGCGTCTCGCACAGATGGCGTGGAAGGGGCGCACGGGCTATGCGGCCAGCGTGCTGTGCGAGCTGCAGCAGTGCGACGGTCGTCCGCTGGTGGCGTGGAAGCTGTTCAGCGTGCTGCATCAGTATCTCGCGGGCGCCGACACCCTGTCGCTGCTTGGCCCGTCGGGGCGCAGCGACCAGACGTGGTACGCCAGCGGTTGGAGCCTGGTTCGCTGGGTGGTGGACGAGCACGCGGCCAACGAGTCCGCGTGGCTGCGGGCGCTCGTGCGCGGCGGTGCGCAGGTGGGCGCGTCGCAGCTGGCGGCGCTGTCGGGCCGCAGCGCCGACGCACTTCTCGCAGGATGGGCGAATGCGACGGCGGCGACGGCGCTGGGTATCGTGGGGGCCGGCACGCAGCCGGCCACATGGGACGTGGCCGACGTGTGGCGGGGGCTCTCCGACACCTTCGCCGGCACGTACCGGGCGACGCCACTGCAGCCGCTGGCGCTGCAGGATGGCGTCGAGGTGCGCGACCTCGCCGTGCGTCCGCTGGGCGTGCGCTACGTGACGCTGGCGACGGGGCGCGGTCGCGTGCTGTCGCTCGATGCGGGTGCAGCGGTGCGCGTGGGGGTCACGCGGGTGCGGTAGGGTTGGCGTTGCGCTCGTCGGCGAAATGCGAACGGGAGGCCACCAGGGCCTCCCGTTCGATCATCTCACCGGCGCTGCCGCGCGCGGCTCAGCGGTAGCCGAGCCACCGCCAGGACAGCATGTACTGCTGATTGAACTGCTTGTAGCCCTGCAGGTAGGTCTGCTCCACGCCGCCGCGATACGCCTCGTCACCGAGCGTGCGGAGCGTCGGGTCGCCGGTCTGCTTGTAGAGCCAGCCGAGTCCCTCGAGGAACAGTCCGTTCAGGTCCGAACCCGGGGTGGCATCGCCATGTCCCGTGCAGAGGCCGGAGTAGTACTTGAACACGCGCGGCGTGGGCAACCACTGCGTACGCAGGAACGTCCAGGCCTTCGTCACCGTCGGGAGGATGCGCGCGTCGGGCGTGACGTTGTCGTAGTACGAGCCCAGGACGCCGGTGAGCATGGCCGTCATGAAGTTCGAGCTCTGGCCGCACTGGGAGGTGAAGCGCCAGGAGCCGTCGGCCTTCTGGGTGGAAAGAATGTCGTTGACATCCGTTGCCATCGCGGCACGCAGATCGGCGATTGCCGGCGCGGACCCCGTCGCAGGAAGCGATGTGGCGCCCATCTGGAACGCAGCGATCTTGAGGCCAAGTGCACGACCCATGACGCGGTTGTCCATCCAGCCGCCGGGATCATTGACCATGTTGTTGGTGCTGCCTCGTGTGAACTCGAACGCGCTTGCGGCTCTCAACACTGTGTTGCGCGTGGAGTCGTCGCCGGTGAGCCAGTAGTGCGTCGCCATCCCGTCGATAAACGCCTGCCACTCGGGGAGGCCGTAACCGTTCGGCACGACGTACTGGTCGCGATACCGCTTGGTCAGTTCAGCGCCGCGCGCGAAGTAGAGCGCGTTGCCGGTGCGTGCCCAGAAGCCGAAGTACGCACTGATGCGGTCGTAGTACTGGTCGAAGTACGACTGCAGCTTGGCGTTGTAGTGCGTGGACTCCCACGTGTTCCAGTCGCTCTCGTACTTGCTCCAGAACGTGGCCGTGTTGGGAATGCTCGCCCGCGACTTCGTGGGGCCCACGATCCCGGTGGCGATGAGCTCGTCGAGATTGATGTAGCTGATGATCGCGGCCGGCGTGGCGGTCGGGGTCACCTTGTTCAGCGGGGCCAGCGTGCGGTTGCCGAACTCCAGCTTCACCGGCTGGTTGAGGCTCGACACGGGCGTCGTGAACTGGATGAGCACCGAGCGCAGGCTGCCGTCACTGTGCGTGCCGAGCAGCGCGGACGCATGCCGGGCCACTTCGACCCCGTTCACCAGGATGCGGACCTTGTCCACGTCCACGGCCTTGAGCTGGCCCTTGGCGAGGGGTACGCCGGCGGAGACGAACACGGTGGGCGACGCCACCGACGAGTCGAGACGCACGAAGCGCAGGTCGAGCATGGTGGCCGGCGGCCCGGGGGCGACCGGCGCGCTCACCGTCACGGCGAACGACGCCGTCGGGCCGTTGTCGCAGCGCGCGGTGAGTGTCGAGGTGCCTGCGGACACGGCCGTGACCGTCGGGGTGGCCGTGGTGGCGTTGGCCACCGTCAACACGCTCGGAGTGGACGATGTCCACTGCCACGTCGTGCAGGAAACGGGCGTGTTGCCGGCGTCGACGAACGTCGCACGCGGGGCGCCCTGCGCGCCGGTCTGCAGCGACGTGATGTTGCTGATGGTGCCGGACACCGCGGCGCCACGCAGCACCACCGTGCGCGTGCCGGTGCGGCCGAGCGCCGTGACGGTGAGCGTGGTGACACCGGGCTTCTTGCCCCACAACGCCGGGCCGTCGAACACCGCGACCGTGGTGTCGCTGCTGGTGTAGGTGGCCACCGGCGTGGTCAGGGCGCCGAACTGCACCGAGGTCGCGCGCGCCCGCACCTTGAACGTCGTCTGCACCGGCATGGTGTCGCTGACACCGGCCAGCGTGACCGCCGTGATGTCGGTGGGGTTCACCGACCAGATCCGGCTCTGCTCGGTCAGCGTGCCGGCCTTCAGGGTGACGATGCTGACGCCGGCATTGACGCCGCGAGCCAAGCCGCCGCGCGACGTCGTGGAGACGGCGATGGCCGACGTGTTGCTCGAGGTCCAGCTGGCGGTGCGGATGCGCGAGAGGCTCAGCGACCGCGACACGAGATCGATCGTGTTGCCTCGCAGCAACACCACCGTGTCCCCCATGTATGCCGTGTTCGCCACCGACACCGCCGCGGACGCGACGAGCGCGTACGACGGTGCAGCGTCTGACAGTGGCGCCATGGGGACGTCAGTTCCACAGGCTGCGGCGCCTACGGTCAGTGCTACGAACAACGTGGTCATACGGATGTCGCTCCGGAAAAGGCGCGCGATGCGCTGGGCGACGGGGACACTGCGGGTGGACATCTGAGCTCCTTGTGTGTGGATCCTGCACAAGGGCAGACGAGGTCCTCCCCCAGTGGCGCAACGCGCACCCACCCTACAAAACCGTTCACTCCCGGCACCGACTCGCACATCGAGCGACGCGCGACGTTGCGCGACGTGATGCCTGCACGCGGGGGATGAAACGATCATAGAACGCCAAACTGTGCCGTGCCAGCGCCGGACTCAAGAGCGCTGCGTCACAGGAACGCATCGTCATGATGTGGTGCTCTGTGCCACCCATCACACACGTCTCCACGCTTCAGTCCGCCACCACCGCCGGTTCGTGGCGCAGATGTGCAGCCAGTCGCGTGATGTCGCTGTCACGCAGCTGGTCATGAGAGGGTAACGAGACCAGCGACGCCGCAAGCTGGATGGCCCCGGGCGTCACAGTGCCGGCATCGAGCAAGGGGCGGAGCGCCGGATGTTGGGGCAGCGCGACCGGATAAGAGCGGCGCACGCCAAGCGAGCGCAACCGTTGCGCGCATGCTGCAGGCATCACCGCACCGACGCGCAGCCACCCGGGGACCGATGGCGCAGGAATCGCGATGGGCGTCACCAAATCTGCGCGCTCGGCGAGTGCCTGCGTCACCATCTCGGCCCGTTGGGCACGCACCGCACGCTGCGCGTCGATGTGGGCGACGCCACGCGCGGCCACTGCCGCCTGCATGGCGCCCATCGCGCGTGGGTCATGCGGCGGGTGATAGACGGTCTCGCCCAAGGCCAGGAACGGCAGGGCACTGGGCAACGCGAACACGCGCGGATGCGACAGCAGTTGCTGCAGCGCGAGAAACACCACGCCCTTCGCGTCGGCGACGCGCGATACCGCCTCGCGCGGCGTCGGCACCCCGTGCGCGTCGCGCAGCACGAGCGCCCCGCCGCCCGCGCCGCCGAGACCCTTGCCACGACCGAAGCTCAGGACCGTGGCCGCACCGAACCGGCCCAGCAATTGGCCATCCCACTGCGCACCGCCGCCCTGGGCGATGTCCTCGATGAGCGGCACGCCGGCGTGCGCGGCCATGGCCGCGAGGGTGGGCATGTCGGGGGCGTAGCCGAACGTCGACGTCACGACGAGCGCGCCGGCACCCTGCGCCAGCGCAGCCGCCACGCTGTCCGTGACCGGCGCCAGCGTGTGCGGGTCGACATCGTAGACCACGACACGGCGCTGGGCGCCCTGCGCGGCCGTGATGAGGTCGTAGCAGCCGAACGCGGGCAGGGCGACGGGTCTTTCCGATGGGCAGCACGCGGCGATGGCCAACTGAAGCGCGCTCGTACCCGAGTCGGTCAGGCTCACACGCGTGCCGCCGAAGCGCGCGAGCAGCGCCGCGCCGAGCCGTGCGTGTGGTCCGTCGGTCGCGTCGGCCGCGGCACCCATCGCGCGCACGGCGGCCAGCGCGCTGCGCGCCGGAAATGGCGTGGCCGCCGGCGCGAGCCAGCGCGGAATCACGTGCGGCGACTCTCGGCCGTCGTCACGGCACACCGCGCACGATGTGCGGCCCCAACGCGCTCGCCACGCCGAGCGGAAGTCGCTTCCACAGCTTCGTGGCCAGCGCGAACGCGCCCTGCTCCTTCTGCGGCAGTGCGGCGCTGCCGCGCCCCGGGTAGTACCAGTGCAGCGGCACATCGTCGCCGCCCCACTGCTTCTTGAACTTGTGCGTGCCACTGTCCGGGTTGGAGCGCCCGAAGTCGAACCGCTGAACGCCCTCGGCCATGCACTGCTCCATCACGCCCCAGTAGAGCAGCATGTTGGGCGACATCTTCTTGTACGCGATGAGCGACGACGCCCAGGTGATCTCGAACTCGTCGTGCCAGCGAAAGCCGAAGCCGCCGGCGATGGGGACGCCTTCGTGTCGTACCGTCGTCACGCGCGCCTCGACCGGGAACGTGCGCACGATCTCCTCGAAGAACCGGCGCGGCATGACCGGCGTGCCGAGGTCGCGCATGTGGCGACGGAACACCTCGTAAAAGGCCGGCAGCTCGTCGGGGCCATGGTGCACCGTCGCGCCTTCCTTGAGCGCGCGCTTCACCTGGCTCCGTAGCTTGGCGTCGAACTCCTTGAGCAGCAGCTCCGGCGTGGCCGGCAGCGGGCGCATTACGGTGAGCTTGAGCAGCGTCGGGTCCCACGGCAGTGCCTGTGGCGCACGACCGCGCAGCAGGATCGAGCTGATCCCCGCGCGTTGTGCCTCAGCCACCGCGTGCTCGGCCAAGGCGCGCTGTACGGCAGGTGCGCCCAGCGCGCCGCCGTAGTTGAGGAACGGCATGGACACCGCGTGCTTCCCGAAGAGCGCGCTCCGCACATGCGTCACCGGCAGGACGCCGACGATGGCGCCATGGGCGTCCACCATCGCGTAGCGGTGCGTCACGTGCCCCATCGCGCGGGACATCACGTCACGCCAGCCCGACAGGTGCACATACGAGCTGTCCGGCGACGCGTGCACGAAGGCGTCCCACGCCGACGGGTCGGTGTCGGTGCGGATGGTGGCGCCCGGTGTGGCGGAGAGGGCAGCGGAGACGGCGGCAGGCATCGAGGGTGCGTCGGGAAGCGTCAGGAAGCGGAGCAGGACACCGCGCCGCCCATCGGCGCTGGACCGAACGCCGCAGGGCAGAGGTGGTGGAACACATCGCGCACCGGCGCGAAGCGGTGCCGCGCGAGCATGCGATCGATACGCGTCGCTGTGGCCGCGAGCCCGCGGTAGTGGCGCAGTCGCGTCAGGAGACCCACGGGCAGGCGCGGCTGCGATGCGTCCAGCTCCCATGGATGAATGTAGAAGATGGCGGGCAGCGCTTCGCGCGCGCGCGCCGTGAGCGCCCAGTCGGTGATGGCGAACGGAAACTGCCGGAACCATCCGCCGCCGGCCGCCGGCAGCGCACGTCCAAGCGCCTCCACCACGGTCATGGGCACCTCGAGCAGGGCGCCCGCGGCCGTCTGCTGCACATGCGCGGCGCGCGCCACATGCGGCGAGCCATATCCCCGCCGATGGATGGGATAGCGGCTCGAATCCCAGCCGTAGCCCTCCTCCACCAGGATGGGGAGCGCCCACTCCGACTCCGCGATGATCGAGAAGGTCGGCGCCCGGTAACCGCGCACCGCCACACCACCCACCTGCTCGAGGACCTCGCGCGCACGACGCACGTCGGCCCGGAATGCGTCGGGCTGCTGCGTGGTCACGCGCCGATGCCAGTAGCCGTGCGAGGCCAGCTCATGCCCCAGCTCGACGAAGCGACGCACCATGGCGGGATGCCGTTCGGCGACCCACCCGAGCGTGAAGAAGGTGCCCTTCACGCCGTGCGAGTCCATGATGGCCAGCAGCGTGTCCATCGACGCCTCGACGCGCGACGGCAGGCGCTCCCACTGCGCCACCGGCACCGTTTCCTCGAACGCCGACACCTGGAAGAACTCCTCGACGTCCACCGTGAAGGCGTGCGTCACGGCGTCCGTCACGGCGTGCGCGCGGCTTGCGGCGGCGCTCATGCCGCCGCCCGGGTCAACACGTCGCCATAGAGCGCGCGGAGTGCATCCACGCGCGCGGCGAGTGTGTACCGCGCGGCACTCGCTGCCCGCGCGGCGCTGCCCTGCGGCGTGCGCCCCTCGCGCAGCACGCGCACGATGGCGTCGGTGAGCGCCGGGACATTCTCCGGTGGCACCACCAGCCCGGTCGCGTCGTCAGGAATGAGCTCAGGCACGGCGCCCACGCGCGCGGCGACGATCGGCACATCGGCGCCAAGCGCTTCGAGCACGACATTGGGCATGCCCTCCGAGCGCGAGGGCATCACGATGGCGTCGAGCTGCGCGTAGAGCGGCAGCGCGCTCGGAATCTGCCCCAGCAGGTGCACGCGGTCGCGCAGGCCAAGCGCGTCGATGCGCGCTTCACAGGCGGCCCGATCGGGTCCATCGCCGGCAATGACCAGGCTGCACGGCTGCGACACCGGCACGCGCGCGAGGGCGTCGAGCAGCACATCCCACCCCTTTTCATGACTCAGCCGACCGATGTAGCCGAGCCACGGGCGGGGCAGGGTGTCGGGGATGACCGGCGGCACGGCGTTTGCGCGAGCCGCGTCGCCGGGGAGCGCCGCGTTGGGGATGTAGCGCAGGCGCCGCGTGAACGGAAAGCGCGCGCGCTGGTGCGGCGCCACCACCACGAGACGGTCGGCGCGCCGCAGCACGAGGCGGTCCACCAGGTTGTAGACACGCACCTTGAGGTCTTCGTGCGTCTGCCCGTGGAAGAAGCCGATCCAGGGCAGGCGCAGGCCACGGCGCCGCAGCGTCCACAGGATGAACGCCGGGCGATAGCTGTGCGTCTGCACCACATCCGGTCGCTCGGCCGCGAGCAGTGCCTCGACACGCGCAATGAGCGCGGCATCGAGGCGGCCCGGGGCGTGCACCACATGGCGACGGATGCCGAGCGTGTCGAGAAACGACGCGAACGGCGACGGCGGGCCATCGGCGCGCTCGAAGCACACCACCTCCACCTCGATGCCCAGGGCACGCAGCGGCGCGACGGAGGCGGCGAGCTGTCGGCCGGGCCCGGAGACAATGCGCGTGTCCATGAGCGCGAACACGCGCGTCATGCCGCCACCGCCGTTCGCTTGAGGCGCGCTTGCGCGTACCGCACGATCTCCGGGCGCCACGGCCACTGCAGCAGTCCACCCACGACCAGCAGTGCACCGCGCACGCGACGCCCGCTGCCGAGGTAGCGCACGCCGCTGGCGATGCGAATGCGCGAGCGGTAGCGCAGCCCCTCGAACGCCGGCACGGCCGCGAGCGGTGCGATGCGCGGGAGGAAACGCTCGCCGATGGCGAGCATGGCCGCATGCCGCGCATCCACGCGCGAGCTCTCACTGCCCGCACGCAGCGTGTACACGCCCAGCATCGCGTCGGGGAACCGCACGTCGAGCCCCGGCTCGAGCACGAGCCGCAGCCAGAAGTCGTAGTCCTCGGCGCTGGGGAGCGATTCGTCGAAGCGGCCGACGCGCTCGACCACCGTGCGGCGGATGCACACCGCCGACGTGGAGAACGGGTTGAGGCGCAGCACGCTGAGGGCGAGCGGCACGGTTCGGTCCACCATGTCGCCGTAGCGCACGGCCCGCACTCCCTCAGGGCCGCGCCACTCCTCGCCGTGGGCCACCACGTCGGCGCCCTCCGCCACCAGCTGCATGCAGGTCGCGAGCTTCCCGTCGAGCCAGAGGTCGTCGGAGTCGAGGAAGGCCACGACGTCGCCCGTGGCGGCGTCCAGTCCGGCGTTGCGCGCGGCCGCTGCGCCGCGGCGCGGGCTCGTGATCACCCGCACTGCGACGTGCGTCGCGCCCGCGGCCACGCGCCGTGCCCGCGCGATGGTCGCGTCGGTCGAGCCGTCGTCGCACAGCAGCAGTTCCGTGTCGGGCCACTGCTGCGTGACCACCGAGCGCACGGCAGCCTCGATGGTGGCTTCGTCGTTGCGGCAGGGCATGATCACCGAGACGCGGGGGGACACGGCGGCCATCATCACGTCGACACTCGCCCGGCGCCCGCGCCCGCCGTCCGTACGCGGGCACGCAACGCCTCGCCGATGGCGTCCCACGAGTAGTGCGCCTCGGCCAGCGCGCGCGCGGCCGCGCCGAGGCGTGCGGACTCCTCCGGCTGCGCGAGGAGGCGGGCCGTCGCGTCGACGAAGGCGTCGGGCGTGTCGCGCAGCAGCAACTCCACGTCATCGCGCGCCGCGATTCCCTCGGCGCCGATGGTGGTGGAAACGATGGGCGCACGCGTCGCGAGGGCCTCGAGAATCTTGAGGCGTGTCCCGCCGCCGACGCGCAGCGGCACGACCACGGCGGCGGCGTGCAGCAGCTCGGTCACGATGTCGGGGGCCTCACCCACCACCTCGATCCACGGGAACGGGGCCGCCAGGGCGCGCACGGCGGTGGTGTCGCCCGCACCGACGATGCGCAGCCGCACGCCGGGCACGCGTGCGGCCAGCGGCGCGGCGATCGATTCGGTGAAGAAGCGGACCGCGTCGACGTTCGGGAAGTAGTCGAGGCGCCCGAAGAAGAGCAGCGAGTTGGGGTGCGGGGTGCGCACGCCGTCGAAGCGCGCGAGGTCGACCCCGTTCGCGATCATCGTGGCGGCGCACTGCGGCGCGCGCGCCTGCGCGATCGGCACCTCGTCCTGCGAGCAGACCACCACGAGATCACTGTCGGCGAACGCGCTGCGCTCGAACACCTCGAGCTGCCCCGCGGTGCGGGTCGTGAACCAACGGCGCAGCGCCTGCGTGGTGAAGCGCGCCTGCCGCGCCACGGCCAGCGACTCGATGTTGTGCGTGTCGATGAGGCGCACCAGCCCCGGGCGGGCCGGTGGCATGTAGTGCGCCATGTACACGCCGGCGCAGCCCCACACCGACACGGGGCCGGCGGCCATGGCCCGGTCGACGGCCGCGGCGAAGGCGGCACTCGTGTTGACCGGGATGTGCAGCGGCTGGTTGCGCACCAGGCTGCCCAGCACGCCGCGCAGCAGGCGATGCGACGGGCGCGGCAGCGCCTCCACCGTCACGCGACCTTCGAACGCGGCCTCGCACGCGGCGCGGTCCCGCTCCCGCTCGGCGTCGGTGCCCGCGTGATACGCGATGAAGTGCGTCGGCCACTCGGCCGCGAGGGCCTCGAGCACGTGGAAGGTGCGGCGCGCCCAGCCGTCGGCCAGTGGCCACGGGAGACGGTTCGCGATGAACACGCATCGACCGCCCGCCGCGGCATGCGGCGCCTCTGCCGCCGACAACACGGCGCTAGCCGACATGACTCACGCGCGCCGGCTCGGCGTCCGCACCGGACGCGGGCGTCTCCTCGACGACATCGGTGACGCCGTGCGTATGCTCCCACAGCGACAGGAACAGCAGGGAGAACAGCCGCTCCCCCAGCGGCTCGCCGTTGGCGAGTCGCTGGCGCAGCCCGGGCAGCACGTCGGCGTTGAGCAGCAGACTGCGGCGTGCCGCGGCCGCGTCCAGCAGGGGCGCCCACGCCCCGCCCAGCCATGACTCCATGGGCACCGAGAAGCCCTGCTTGCGCGTGAGGTCGAGCGCGGCAGGCAGCAGGCGTGCGCCGAGTCGGCGCAGGAGCACCTTGCGCGCATCGCGGGTGGCGCGCTGGGCGTCAGGGACGCGGCCGAACGCGAACTCGATGATGCGCGAGTCGAGGAAGGGGGCGCGCACCTCGAGCGACGGAATCATGCTGGCCCGATCGACCTTCATGAGCACGTCATCCACCATGTACGTGCCGAAGTCGAGCGCCGTGGCGCGCCGCAGGGCACTCCCCGACGGCTGCAGCAGCGAGCGACGCAGCTCGGGGGTGCGCACCCACGCCGCCGAACGCCCGCGGAACACAGGGCTCAGCGCCACACGCTCATCGTCGCGGAAGATGAGCCCGGCGAAGTTCACGCCGGCCCCTTCGCCCGCAGCCAGCGCGTTCAGGATGCCGCGTCCGCGCGTCCCGGGCGGCAGCACGCCATGCGCCGCGCGCGCGGCCCGCCACACGAAGGGGGGCAGGCGATGCCGCAACTGCTCCTGCCGCACGAACCAGGCGTGCCGCTTGTAGCCGCCGAACAGCTCGTCGCCGCCGTCGCCGCCGATCGCCACCGTCGCGTACTTCCGGATCTCCTTCGAGATCAGGTACGTCGGAATCATCGAGGAATCGGCCAGCGGGTCGTCGAAGTGCGTGACGAGTGTCTGGAGCACATCGGGACTCGCGGGCGGCGTCGGCAACTCGATGTGCTCGGTGCCCAGGTGCTGCGCCACGAGCCGCGCATAGGGACCTTCATCGAAGCCCGCGTGCCCCTCGAAGCGCGCCGTGAACGTGCGTGGCGCATGGTCGCTCACCTCGGCCGCCACCGCCGCCACGATGCTCGAGTCGACGCCGCCGCTCAGCAGCACACCCACCGGCACGTCGGCCATGAGCTGTCCGCGCACCGCCTGGCGCAGCAGCGCGTGCAGTTCGTCCGCCAGCTCGTCGGGCGTCTGTCCCGTCTCCCGGAGCTGCGACGGCAGCGTCCAATGCCGGTCGTTGCGTACGCTCCCCGTGGTGAGATCGAGGAGGACACGTCCGGCCGGCGGCACGCGGTGGATCCCGGCCCAGATGGTGTCGTCACCGGTCACGTAGCCGTAGGCCAGGTACTCGTTCACGCCGGCGGCGCGCACGTGGCGCGGCACGCGCGGGTCCACGAGCAGCGCCTTGAGCTCACTCGCGAAGAGCAGCCCCTCGGCCGAGCGGCGGTAGTACAGCGGCTTCTCGCCCGCGCGATCGCGTGCGAGCAGCACCTGCTGCGTCGTCGGATCGTAGAGGCAGAACGCGTACATCCCCTCGAACTCGCGCACGCAGTCGGGACCCCACTGCCGCCACGCCGCCAGCAGCACCTCGGTGTCCGAGCCCGAGCGGAAGCTGAAGCCCAGCGCGCGCAGCTTCTCGCGCAGCGGGCGGAAGTTGTACAGCTCGCCGTTGAACGTGACCGTCGCGCCCGAGCCGTCCGCATGCTCGTGCATCGGCTGATGGCCGCCCGGTGTCAGGTCGACGATGGCCAGGCGACGATGCGCGAAGCCGATGCGTCCGTCGGGGGAGATCCAACTGCCGAAGGAGTCGGGTCCGCGATGCGCGAGCACGTCGCGCTGCCGCTCGAGCAGCGCGGCGTCGACGGGGGACGCGAAGCGGATCTGGCCGGCGATGCCGCACATGGTCAGGCACTCCGGAGCGTGGCGTCGTCACGCCGCGCTGCACGACGCAGGGCGGGCAAGGCGCCGAGGCGGAAGCGCACGTGCTGCGTGAGGCCGCGACGCACGTAATGCGGACCGAAGGCCCCGTCGTACTGCTCGAAGGGCAGCGCGCCCGTGCGGGCCAGTGTGTCGGCGGCGTGCAGCACGATCTCCGTTCCGCGCTTGAAGGCCCGGAACCACATCGTCATGTCGTCGTCGTCGGCACCCACCGGCACCCGCCCCACGGCAATCGGACGCCCCGTGTCGACCGTCTTGGCCACGAGATGCACCGTGACGCCCACGTTGCCGGCATCGCGACGCGCCATGGCCCAGAAGGTGCTCGCGTGACCGCGATACTCCGGCAACACCCCGCAGTGGATGTTGAGCGCGGCCGTCGCCCCGAGCGAGAAGGTGGCTTCCTTGAGGATGCCGCAGGCGTGCACCACCAGCAGGTCGGGCGCCAACGCGCGGATGAGCGCGTGGGTCGACGGCGCGTTGTGATCGGCCACCACGTGCACCGGCACATCGCCGGCCACCGCCTCTTCCGGCCCGTCGAGGGGCAGCAGTCGCGCGGCATTCGCCGCGAACTCCCCCTGCCGCGTGAGGCGCTGGAACACCTCGTACGCCAGCACGTCGAGCGTGTGCACGAAGCCCTCGCGCTTCACGTTGCGACGCAGGTACTTCAGCGTGTCGCCGGTGCTCCGGAAGCGTTCCTCGTAGATCACACCCGCCAGCACCCCCGCCTTGCGCAGCTCCTGCACGAGGTAGGAGGTGAGGCGCAGGCGCTTCGACAGCACCACGATGCGGGGACGCGCAGAAGTCAGGGAATCCATCGGCCGGGTGACGGGAACGGCGCTACGGCGCGCCGGTGAGGAGCGATCCGGAAAATGACGACCTGAGTGCCCGCCGCGAAACGCTCCCACCGTCTCAGTTGGCGAACACCTCGAGTGCCAGTTCGATCCGCCCGAAGGGGGCGCTCACCTGCACCCCCTGGACCGCCCCCCGCACTTGCGCCAGCATCTCCCGCGCAATCGCGATCCCCTCGGCCAGCGCGTGCTCCTTGCTCTTCTCGTTGGCCTTGCGCATACGGTCGAGCACGGTTGCCGGGACTGTGACACCCGGCACCTCGTTGGCCAGGAACTCCGCATTCCGCGCCGACACCAGCGGCCAGATGCCGGCCACGACCGGGATGCGGACGTCCTCAATGCTGGCCAGGAATCGCTCCAGTTGCTCCGCGTCGAACACCGGCTGCGTGATCGCATACTCGGCCCCCGCCTCCACCTTCCAGTGGAAGCGCTGCAGCTCGTGCGCCGGGTCGATGGCCGCCGGGTTCACGCCCACACCCACGACGAACTGCGTCGGGTCGCCGATCGGGTTGTTCCCCGGATCCAGCCCGCGGTTGAGCTTGCGGACCAGGTTCGTGAGCCCGATCGAGTCGATATCGAACACCGCCGTCGCGTCGGGATACGGGCCCATCTTCGGCGGGTCGCCCGTGATGAGGAGCAGGTTGCGCAGCCCCAGCGCCGACGCACCCAGCAGGTCGCTCAGCATGCCCAGCAGGTTGCGGTCGCGGCAGCAGTAGTGCGTCACCGACTCAATACCGTGCCGCTCCACCACGAGGCTCGTCGCGATGGCACCCATGCGGCTCTGCGCCCGCGGGCCGTCCGGCACGTTGATGGCGTCCACCCCGGCGGCGTGCAGCGCGGCGGCGTCCTGCTCGAGCTTCTTTGTGTCCACGCCGCGCGGCGGCACGATCTCGACCGTCGTGACGAACTGACCGGCCGCCAGCTTGGCGCCCAGCCGAGAGCGCGCGCCCAGCGGCACGGGCTCGCGTCCCACCGGCGGCGTCGCAGCGCCCTCAGCCCCCGGCACGGGGTGCGTGGCGGTCACGGTCAGGCGCGTACGCGGGGCCAGGGGGCGCACCCCTTCCACCATCGCCTTGATGTGGTCGGGGGTCGTGCCGCAGCACCCGCCCACCACCTTCGCACCCGCGTGAATGAGGTGGCGCGCGTAGCTCGCCATGTACTCGGGGCTCGCCATGTACATCGACCGCCCGCCCACGTCGCGCGGCATGCCGGCGTTGGGCTGCGCCGACAGCTTGCGGTCGGTCACGGCGGCCATGCGCTCGATGGCCTCGAGAATGGTCTGCGGACCGACCGAGCAGTTGAGGCCGATCACGTCGACCCCCCACCGGTCGAGCGCCCGGGCGATGTCCTCGGGGGACGCGCCGTACGTGGTGCGGAGATCGGGGCCGATGGTGGCCTGCGCGATCACCGGGCGGGTCGGGTCGACATCCCGCGCGGCGAGGATCGCCTGCTCCAGCTCCTCGAGATCGGCAAACGTCTCCAGGATGAAGCAGTCCGCGCCTCCCTCGACCAGCGCGGCCATCTGCTCACGGAACCAGCCGCGGGCCTCGTCACGCCCCGTCGGGCCGTACGGCTCGAGGCGGAGTCCCAGCGGCCCCACCGCGCCGGCCACGAGACGCCGGTCGCCGGCCGCCTCCCGCGCCAGGCGGGCCGCCTGCGTGTTGATGGCCACCACCTGCCCCTCGAGCCCGTACTGCGACAGCTTCGCGCGGTTTGCGCCAAAGGTGTTGGTCTCGAGCACCTCGGCGCCGGCCTTCGCGTAGGCCGCGTGCACATCGCGCACGAGGTCGGGGGTGCGCAACACCAGCTCGTCGTAGCACTGGTTGATGAACACCCCACGCGCGTAGAGCATGGTGCCCATCGCGCCATCGAACACGATGACCTGGTCGGGGTCGAGCAGTCGGGTCAGCAGGGACATCCGGCCAATATAAGCCGTTCGGGAGGGGCATCCCGGTGCCTTATATTGCCGGCATGACGCTCCGCGCCGACGCCGCACCGCATGCCTCTCGCGCCGCCGCCCGCCGCGCCGCGCTCCCCGGCCAGCTCCAGGCCCGCATCCTCCTCCTCGACGGTGCGATGGGGACGATGCTGCAGCGGCATCGCTTCACCGAAGCCGACTACCGCGGCACCCGCTTCGCTGACTGGTCGCGCGACCTCAAGGGCAACAACGACCTCCTCGTCCTCACGCAGCCCGAGGCGGTCGCCGAGGTGCATCGGCAGTATCTCGCCGTCGGCACCGACATCCTCGAGACCAACACCTTCAATGCCAACGCCATTTCCATGGCGGACTACGGCATGGAGGCGCTCTCGTACGAGATGAACGTGGCCGGTGCTGCGCTGGCGCGACGCGTGGCCGACGAGTTCGAGGCCCGCGAGCCGGGGCGCTTCCGGTGGGTGGCCGGCGTGCTTGGCCCGACCAACCGCACCGCCTCCATCTCCCCCGAGGTCGAAAACCCGGGCGCGCGCAACGTCACCTTCGCCGAACTCGTCGCGGCGTACGTCGAGGCCACCCGCGGCCTGGTCGACGGCGGCGCCGACATCCTGCTCGTCGAGACCATCTTCGACACGCTCAACGCCAAGGCCGCCCTCTTCGCACTCGAGACGTATTTCGACGAGACGGGGCATCGCCTGCCGGTCATGATCTCCGGCACCATCACCGACGCGTCGGGGCGCACACTGTCGGGGCAGACGACCGAGGCCTTCTGGGCCTCGATGGCGCACGTCCGGCCGCTCTCCATCGGCCTCAACTGCGCGCTTGGTGCCGTCCAGTTGCGTGGCTACGTGCAGGAGCTCGCGCGAATCGCCGACTGCCATGTGAGCGCGCACCCCAACGCCGGGCTCCCGAACGCCTTCGGGGGCTACGACGAAACGCCGGAGATGATGGCGGCCGAGATCGGGGAGTGGGCACGCCACGGGCTCGTGAACATCGTCGGGGGCTGCTGCGGCACCACGCCGGACCACATCGCCGCGCTGTCCGCGGCGGTGCAGGGCGTCGCGCCCCGGGCCGTGCCGGCGCTGCCGCCCGTGCTCCGCCTCTCGGGGCTCGAGCCCATGGTGCTCACCGCCGACACGAACTTCGTGAATATCGGCGAACGCACCAACGTGACGGGGTCCGCGCGCTTCGCGAAGCTCATCCTCGAGGGCAACTACGGCGAGGCGTTGTCCGTCGCGCGCCAGCAGGTCGAGAGTGGCGCCCAGCTCATCGACGTCAACATGGACGAAGGGCTGCTCGACGCCGAGCACGCCATGACGACGTTCCTCAACCTCGTGGCCACCGAGCCGGACATCGCGCGCGTGCCGGTGATGGTCGACTCGAGCAAGTGGAGCGTCATCGAGGCCGGGCTGCGCTGCCTGCAGGGCAAGGGGATCGTCAACTCCATCTCGCTCAAGGAGGGCGAGGCCGAGTTCCTGCGCCAGGCGCGTCTCGTGCGGCGGTACGGCGCGGCCGTCGTCGTCATGGCCTTCGACGAGCAGGGGCAGGCCGACACGGTCGAGCGCAAGGTCGCCATCTGCACGCGCGCCTATCACCTGCTCACCGAGCAGGTCGGCTTCCCGCCGCAGGACATCATCTTCGACCCCAACATCTTCGCCATCGGCACCGGCATCGAGGAGCACGCGGGCTACGCCGTCGCGTACTTCGAGGCCACGCGCATCATCAAGCGCACGCTGCCGCACGCGAAGATCTCGGGCGGCGTGAGCAACGTGAGCTTCGCCTTCCGCGGCAACAATCCGCTGCGCGAGGCCATCCATGCGGTGTTCCTGTACCACGGGGTGCAGGCGGGCATGGACATGGGCATCGTGAACGCCGGGCAGTTGCTGCCGTACGAGGACATCCCGGCCGACCTGCGCGAGCGCGTGGAAGACCTCGTGCTCAATCGCCGCCCCGATGCGACCGAACGGCTCATGGAGGTCGCCGCCAGCGTGCAGGGGCGCGCCAAGGCGGTGGAAGACCTCGCGTGGCGCCGCCTGCCCGTCGATGAGCGGCTCTCGCATGCGCTGGTGCACGGCATCGACGCCTTCGTGGTGGAGGACACCGAGCTCGCGCGGCAGCAGGCCGCGCACCCGCTCGAGGTCATCGAGGGGCCGCTGATGCGCGGCATGAACGTCGTGGGCGACCTGTTCGGCGCCGGCAAGCTGTTCCTGCCGCAGGTGGTGAAGAGCGCGCGCGTCATGAAGAAGGCCGTCGCGCACCTCATCCCGTTCATCGAGGCCGCCAAGCACGTGGACAGCAAGCCCGCCGGCAAGGTGCTCATGGCCACGGTGAAGGGCGACGTGCACGACATCGGCAAGAACATCGTGGGCGTCGTGCTGCAGTGTAACGGCTACGAGGTCGTCGACCTGGGCGTCATGCAGTCGTGCGCCACGATCCTCGACAAGGCGCGCGAGGTGCAGGCCGATGTCATCGGACTCTCGGGGCTCATCACGCCGAGTCTCGAGGAGATGAGTTTCGTGGCCGCCGAGATGGAGCGTCTCGGCTTCACGGTGCCGCTGCTCATCGGCGGCGCGACCACGAGCAAGGCGCACACCGCGCTCAAGATCGAACCGGCGTACTCGGGGCCGGTGGTGCACGTGCTCGATGCATCGCGCGCGGTCGGTGTCACCGCCAGCCTGCTCAGCGACGAGCGCCGCGAGGCGTACGTGGCCGAGGTGCGGCGCGACTACGCCGCATTGCGCGCGGCGCGTGAGGCGCGCGGTGGGGCCGATCGGCTCGTGCCCCTCGAGGCGGCGCGCGCCAACCGCGCCCGCATCGATCTCACCGTGCCGGTGCCGGTGCCCACCTTCACCGGCGCGCGCACCCTGACGCGGTACCCGCTGGACGACCTGGCGTCGTGTATCGACTGGACGCCCTTCTTCCAGACCTGGGAACTCGCCGGCCACTTTCCGGCCATCCTGCAGGACCCCGTGGTGGGTGAGGCCGCCCGCACGCTGTACGCCGACGCACAGGATCTCCTGGCCCGCATCATCCGCGAGGACCGTCTCGAGGCCCGGGCGGCCGTCGGCTTCTGGCCCGCCAACGCCGTCGGCGACGACATTGAGCTCTATCACGATCCGGCACGCTCGGGTGTGGCGGCCACGCTACACATGCTGCGTCAGCAGATCGACAAGAAGGGTGACGGCCGCCCGAATCACTGCCTTTCCGACTTCGTCGCGCCCCGTGACAGTGGCGTGCTCGACTATATCGGGGCCTTTGCCGTCACCACCGGGCATGGGCTGGACGAGCTCGTCCGGGAGTTCGAGGCGGCCCACGACGACTACGGCGCGATCATGGCCAAGGCGCTCGCCGACCGTCTGGCGGAGGCCTTCGCCGAGCGGCTCCACCAGCGGGTGCGGACGGAGTTCTGGGGGTATGCGACCGGGGAGGCGCTGGACAACGACGCCCTCATCCGGGAGCGGTACCAGGGCATCCGCCCCGCCCCGGGCTACCCGGCTTGCCCCGACCACCGGGAGAAGGGCACTCTCTTTGCACTGCTCGATGCGCCGGCCCGGGCCGGCATGGCGCTCACGGAGAGTTATGCCATGACACCCGGAGCCAGCGTGAGTGGTTGGTACTTCTGGCGGCCGGAGTCGACGTACTTCGGGGTTGGCCGGGTGCTCCCGGACCAGCTCACGGACTACACCGCCCGCCGGGGGGACGCTGCCGCCGATCCACGCTTCACCGCAACGCTGGTTGCGGGGTAGCAGGGAGGCGCGTCTCCCGGTTGTCCCTTTTGCCAACGTGCCTGTGACGATTCCCGCCCCGACACATACGGCTCCGGCCGCGATGCCCAACGTGCGCAACCTGCTCGACGGCGTGCGCCGCCTGCCGACGATCGCGCTGGCGGCGCATGGCGCCACCGCGCTGGCGTTCGTGCTGCTCTTCGCCCGCCCGGCGCGCCTGCTCTTCGACGCGTGGTGGAACGATCCCAACTCGGGGCATGGCCTGCTGCTGGCGCCGCTCGCGCTGTGGTTCGCGTGGAAGGCGGGCATTCGGCAGGGCGCAGGGCCGCAGCGCGCGCTCGGCATCGCGATGCTCGTTGCCGCCGTGCTTTTCCGCTATGCCGCCGACCTCGCCGCCGAGCTGTTCGTGATGCGCGGGTCGATGGTGCTCGCCCTGGGCGGGCTCGTGGTGTATCACGCGGGATTCCGGCAGCTCCTGCACTGGTGGCTGCCGTTCACGCTCCTGTCGCTGTCGATCCCCATCCCCGAGGTCATCCTCAACACGGTGGCGCTGCCGCTGCAGTTCACCGCGTCGAAGATCGGCGCCGGCCTGCTCAAGTGGCGGCAGATCCCGGTGATGATGACCGGCAATGTGATCCGCATTCCGGGGCACGAGCTGTTCGTGGCCGAGGCATGCAGCGGGCTGCGTTCCCTCACCGCGCTGCTCAGCCTGAGCGTGCTGCTGGGTGCACTCTTCCTCGACAAGTGGCCGACGCGCGTGCTGCTGGTGCTCGCGGCGATTCCGGTGGCCATCATCATCAACGGCGTGCGCGTGTTCCTGACCGGCTTCCTCGTGTACTTCGTGAGCCCGGAGATGGGTGAGGGCTTCATGCACACCAGCGAAGGCATGGTCATGTTCGGCGCAGCGTTCGTCATCACGGCAGGCATCGCCTGGGCCATGGGGCTCGTGGAGCGCCTGTTCACTCGCGGCGGTATCGCCGCCCGCACAGAGGCCCTCGCATGAGCCGCACCGTCCTGTTCACGCCGGTCGCCATTCTCGGCCTTGGTGTCCTGCTCATCTCCGGCATCCGCGAGCAGTACACGGTGCCGGCCAAGGCGCCCATCGCCACGCTGCGCACCGATTTCGCCGGGGTCCCGTCGCACGATCTCGAGGTGCCGGAAGAAGAGCGCAAGGTCGCCGGCATGACCGACTACGTCATGCGCGTCTTCGGCAGCGACACCATGCCCGCGTTCACCGCGTACGTCGGCTACTACGACAAGCAGGTGCAGGGGAAGTCGATCCACTCGCCCAAGAACTGCCTGCCGGGCGCCGGCTGGGAGATCATGGAGAGCGCGCGGCTGCCGCTCGCGGGCGGCGCGCCCGGCCAGACCGTCAACCGCGTGCTCCTCGCCAACAAGGGCGTGCGGGCGCTGGTGTACTACTGGTATCAGGGTCGCGGCCGCATCGAGGCGAGCGAATACAAGGTGAAGTGGAACCTCATGCGCGACGCCGCCCTCACCGGCCGCACCGAGGAGGCGCTCGTGCGCATCGTCATGCCCATTGCCAACAACGTGCCCATCACCCCCGAGGATGACGCGCGCGCGATGCGCTGGTCGGTGCAACTCTCGAAGGCGGTGAACGAGGTCATGCCGTGACCACAGCCGTTCGGCCGCAGCGTCCTGGCACGCCGATGCGTCCCGCCATGGCGGGACGCCCGAGGCCACGCCTGCGCGCCGTTGCGGCCAGCACCGCGGCGCCGTTGGTCATGCTCGTGCCCGTGGCGCTCATGGTGGCGGTCCTCGCGTTTCGCATTCACGAGGCGGTGCCGTCGGTCTCGAAGTTCCTACGCCCGGCCGTCCTGTTTGGCACCGGTGGCTTCATCTTCCTGCTGGTGCGCGCCACGCCCGATCAGCGCGCGCGCATCACCGCCGATCCGCTCGTCAAGATCACGGCGCTTTACCTGCTGTGGGGCATCGCCTCGATTCCGCAGGCGCTGTACATCGGCGCGGGCATCGAGACCATCAAGGTGATCTACACGGTCATCTTCATCACGGCGGCTTTCGCGATGCTGCCGGCCACGGAGCGGGTCCTCGACTGGCTCATCCGTGCCATCGCCATCACCGGCGCCATCGTCGGTGTGATCGCCATCATCCAGAACCAGGGGTCCTGGATCGGTCGCCTGTCGTTCGGCGGCTCGCTCGACGCCAACGACCTCGCGGCCGTCATGGCCATGAGTACCGCGCTGGCGCTGGGCGCTGCGCGCAAGGGCAAGGGGCTCAGCAAGCTCATCTTCCTCGGCTGCGCCGGCATCACCACGCTGGTCATCTTCAAGACCGGATCGCGCGGTGGCTTCCTCTCGCTCCTCCTCACCGCGGGCGTGTTCGTGCTCGCCGTGCCGGGCGCGAAGCGCGCCATCTGGCTGAGTGTCGCGGCGCTGGGGCTCGTGGCGTTCTGGTTCACCGCGCCGCAGGCCACGCGTGATCGCTTCACGACGCTCACCGACCTGTCCAACGACTACAACAGCTACGCCTACTTCGGTCGCGAAGAGATCTGGAAGCGCGGCGTCGGCTATGCCCTGAAGAACCCCATCCTCGGTGTCGGGCTCGGCAACTTCGAGACCGCGGAAGGCGAATCCATTGCGCGCGACGGCTGGCACGGCAAGTGGAGTACGGCGCACAACGCCTACATCCAGGCCGCGGCCGAGCTGGGATTGCCGGGGCTCGCGATGTTCCTGCTCATGATCTGGCGCGCCACGGTGGCCGGCTTCCGCTGGACCACCTTCGACAAGCGGTCGGGCGTGCCGCCCGACCACGCGCGACCCGAGTTGCTCGCAGGGGTGCTCGGCATGGCGGGCGCCATCTACTTCCTCAGCTTCGCGTACTCGTGGATCGTCTTCTCGATCCTCGCCCTCGCGCAGCTTGCTGATCGCACGCGCATCGCGCAGCGGCGCGCGCGGGCGTCCGTACCGGCGCGCGCCTGATCCGGCGGCGCGCCGTCCGGCGCGCCATGCGGCCCACGACTCAGTCGATCGCGGCGCCGGCCTTTCGATAGAGCGCCACGTAGCGCTCCACCATCGCGTCGACATCGAAGGCCGCCCGCGCCCGCGCCCGGGCGGCCTCGCCGCACGCGCTCCGGCGTGCGCCGTCGCGCGCGAATGCTGCGAGTGCGTCTGCCAGCGCCGCAACGTCCTGCGGCGGCACCACGACGCCGGCGTCATCACGCACGATGGCCGGCATCTCCCCCACTGCGGTGGCGACGATCGCACACCCGGCGGCCATCCCCTCCAGCAACGCCAGCGGCAGCGCCTCCGACCGCGAGGGAAGCGCCAGCACATCGAACGCCTGCAACAGCGCGGGAATGTCCGCGCGCGCGCCGAGCAGGCGAAACGGTACGGCGCTGCGCTCGGCAATCGCCGCGATACGAGCGCGCTCCTCGCCGTCGCCCGCCACGACGATCGCCACCTTCGAGGTGGCGTCGAGACGGGCCGCGGCCTCGGCCAGCACGTCGACACCCTTGAGCGGGTGCAGGCGCGCGACGCACCCCACGACCACCGTCTCGTCGGTCACGCCAAGTGCCGCACGCGTCACCTGCCGCAGGGCCTCATTGCGTGCGTGCTGCGCGGTGGGGATGCCGTTGGGTACATAGGTGAAGCGCGACGCCGGCACATGCAACTGCGCGGCGAGCTCGGTCTGCAGTTGCGCCGACACCACCACGGTCACGTCGGTGCGCGCGAGCGCCAACCGCTTCTGTACCGCGAGGGCCAGCGGCTCCGGGCGACTCGTCATGCCGTGCTCCGTGTGCACCACCGGCACGCCGATCGCACGGCCCGCGAGCGCCGCGCCCAGCCAGTTGCCGCTCTGCGTGTGCACCACCGTGGCGCCCAACGCGCGCAGCGTCGCCGTGAGGGCGCGTGGCCGGAGGTTGTCCCAGCGTGACACGAAGGGAGAGACCCGCACCGTGATGCCCAGGGCCTCGGCTTCCGGCACCAGCGCACCGCCGTCGCGTGTGCACACCACGGAGACGTCATGCCCGCGGGTGCGCAGCGCGCCGCCCAGCAGTACGACGAACTTCTCCATGCCGCCGATCTCCAGCGTCGGCAGCACGAAGGCGACATGCGCGCGCGCGGTCGGTGTCGTCCGCGTCTGCGTCACGGGCGCAGGCGGTGTTCGAGTGCGTCGAAGAAGCGGCGCGCTTCCGTGGGAGCGGCGTGCTGGTCGGGGGCGGCCAGCGGCGTCGGGCGCGCCCCTGCGCGATAGGCACGCACGCGCGCCTCGACCCGCGCTGCGATCGCCGTCACATCATGGGGATCGGCAACGTCCGCGCCGATCGCGCTCAGCACGTCGTAGGTGGCACTGTCCGATGGCTCGAGTCCCAGCACCCACGCGGGAAAGTGCAGGTACTCGTACACTTTGCTCGGTACGCAGAGACGCGCGCCCTGCGGCAGGTTTACCAGCATCGCCGCCGAGGCCATCTCCTCGAACAAGGCGCGCCGGGGCATGGCCGCCCGTGCCTCGACGAGACCGTCCGGCAGCCCCGCTTCGGCGGCCAGCGCCGTCACGGATCGGCCCCCGTAGCTCAGCTCCGCGCCGATGAAGCGCAGCACGAGTGCGTCGGCGCCAAGCTGCAGGGCCTGCGCCACGCGCCCGAAGGCCGCGAGCATCGGCCGCGGATCGCGGTCGAGGTAGATGTTGCCTGCGAAGATTGCCACGAAACGCGACGGATCGTGCCGTGCGATCGGTGCGTCGCCGTTGAAGCCGTTCGGGACTGTCACGACATCGGCCGTGGCGTACCGCGCCTGCATGGCGGCCGCCGCGCGTTCGGTGTTCATCACGGCGAGCCGCGTCGCGCGCAGCACACGCTGTTCGTAGCGCTGCGCGAGACGGTAGTACGTCCATGACGCCACTTCCTGCGGAACCACATCGATCAGGCTCCACGGGTCGCGGAAGTCGACGACGAGCGGGGCGCCGCCGTGCGCCGCCGCGCGCCGCGCGGCCTCAGCCGAAAGGTGCGGCGGGCCCGACGAGATGACGGCGTCGTAGCGATGGCGCGCCGCCAGGGCCAGGCCGGCTGTGCTCGCATCTTCGAGCCACGGCAGCCACGACAGGTGCAACAGCCCCGCGCGCACATTGCGCCGCACGTCGGCGAGCGACGTGGGGAACGTGATCTCCTCGCGCCGCAGCGTTTGCTCGCCAATGGCTGCGGGTACCGCGGGCGGGCCAGCCGATGCCTGCGACGGTGCCGTGGGCGTGACAGCGACCGCGGACGCACGCGCCGCGCGTCGGGACATGACGGCATCGACACGGGCATTGATCCAGTGACGCCGGTGCGGCACGTGATGGACCCGGATCGCCCGGTCGGCGGCATCGGAACGCGCGTCCGCAGCCGTCACCACATCGAACGTCCACCCCCGCTCCACACCGACGCGCGTGAACACATCCCATCGCTGCGCGCCCGCCGCCGACGAGGGCGGAAAGTGATAACTGAAGAGCAGCGCGCGGCGTTCCGTCATCCGTATGGGAGAAAAGTCCTGGGGGGCCTTCACACAAACTTAGCGAGGCCGCGGGGGGGGCGAGGTCGTCACGGCTCATAGACTCCACGTACCCACCATGCAGACGACTCCCCTCCCCGCTGCGCCACGCCTGCCCGCTGCGCGTCCGTCGACGCGGGACGCTCGCTGATGTGCGGCTTCGCGGCTCTCCTCACGCTCGGACGCCCAGCGCCGGCGCGTGACGCTGAGTGGATGCGCCGCGTCACGGACACCATCGCGCACCGTGGCCCGGATGACGCCGCCACATCGCAGGAAGGCCCGGTCCTGCTCGGCTTCCGGCGCCTCGCCATCCTCGATCGGTCGAGCGCCAGCCATCAGCCCATGCGCTCCGGTGATGGGCGACTCGCCATCGTCTTCAATGGCGAGATCTACAACTACATCGAACTGCGCGACGAGCTCACCCGGCTCGGGCACCGCTTCCGCACGAGCGGTGACACCGAGGTGCTCCTCACCGCCTACCGGCAGTGGGGCGAGCGCGCCGTCGATCGGCTGCGTGGCATGTTTGCCTACTGCATTGTCGACCACGACCAACGCTGTGTCGTGGTGGCTCGCGACCGCATGGGCATCAAGCCGCTCTATCTCGCCCGTACGGCGGAGGGAGTGCTGTTCGCCTCGGAGCTCAAGGCCATCCGCCGTGCCGGGCTCGCCACGCACGCGCCCAACGTCTCGCGGTTCGCGCGCTTTCTCGCCGCCGGTCGCACCGAGGAGCTCGGCGAGGGACGCGAGACCTTTCTCGACGGCGTCGAGCAACTGCCGGCCGGCGAGCAGTGGGTGCTCGACTTCGACGGACGCGAGCAGCGCCGACGCTACTGGCACCCCGACGCCCTGCCGGAGCGCCCGTTCTCCGGCGTCGACGAGCTGCGCGCGGCCTTCGACGACGCCATTCGCGTGCACCTCCGCGCCGATGTGCCAGTCGGCGTCATGCTCTCCGGCGGCATGGATTCCGTGTCCATCGCCTGTCGCTGGACGGCCCTTGCCCACAACGGGCACGCCGAGCCCGGTCGCGTGCAGGCGTTCTGCTACGTCTCGAAGGAGTACGACGAGCAGACGCAGCTCGACGACACCCTGAGCCGCACCGGCATCACGCCGAACTGGTTGCACGACGGCGACGCACAGGCACTTGCGACGCTGGTGCCGCACGCCGTCTGGCACCACGATGAGCCGTTCCACTCGCCTACGGTGCTGGTGGGCTACGGCCTCTACGCGCTGGCGGCCTCGCGCGGCATCAAGGTCGTGCTGTCGGGGCAGGGCGCTGACGAGGTGCTGGGCGGCTACCCGTCGTTCACGGACAACCTGCTCCTGAGTCTCCTGATGCGCGGCCGTCTGGGCGCGCTGCGCAACCAGGCCAACATCCTCGAGTCGCTCGGCGCGCGCAGCGCCAACGCCCAGTTGCTGCGCGCCGCTGCCATGTTGCGCGCCCGCCTGCTCGGCTCAGCCGGTGGCTACGCCGAGCGGGTACGTACGGCCCGGGCCCGGCGCGAGCCGGGCTTCGCGCTGCTCGGCGACGCCCTGCAGGCGGCCGTGCTGCGCGACGCCCCCGTGCGCCCGGAACTGCCCCTCGGACAGGCGCTGCGACACGCCATCACGGGGGGCACCCTGCCACACTACCTGCGCGCCGAGGATCGCAACTCGATGGCGCACAGCGTCGAGGCCCGCGTGCCCTTCCTCGACCATCCGTTCGTCGAGCTGGCGCTGCGCCTCCCCGACGACCTGCGCCTCTGGGACGGCTGGAACAAGCGCGCCCTGCGCGACGCCATGCGTGGCCTCGTTCCGGACTCGGTCGTCAACCGCAGGCAGAAGTTCGGCTTCCCGGTGAGTGCGCGTGGCTGGCTGGCGGGGGATTGGTTCCCGCGCCTGCAGGCCATGCTGCTCGACGGGGAGCTTGTTGCGCGAGGTTGGGTGCGCCGCGATGTGCTCGCCCGCTACCTTGAGCAGCACCGCCGCCTCGAGGCGGATCACACCTCCGTGCTCTTCGCCGCCAAGCAGGTCGAGACGTGGCTCGCCCTCGACCGCGACGGCTGGAAGCGCCCGGACGCCATCATCGAACCCGCGCGCGCCGACAGCCGGTACGTCATGGCCTGACCGGCTGGGCTGTCGTCGCCGCGCGCATCGGAGCCCTCGCGCGTTGACGTCCCATCAGCCCTCGCAGGACAGCGAACGCGGCGCGCTCGATCGCAGCTTTGCCCGTGGCGTGCTGTGGACGGGAATCGCCCGCTTCGGCACGCAGATCGTGTCGTGGGCGTCGTTCCTGCTCATCGCGCGGCTGCTCGGGCCCACCGAGCTGGGTATCGTCGCGGCCTCGTCCGCGGTCGTCGGGTTCGTGGCGCTCGTCTCCGAATTCGGGCTCGGCTCGGCCATCATCGCCAAGCAGGAGCTGGGCGAGGAGGAGATCGGCCAGCTCGCCGCCGTGTCCGCGCTGCTCGCCCTCGCGGCGTGGACCGTGTGTGCCGTCATTGCGTGGCCCGTCAGCGTCGCCATGCGTGTCGAGCCGCTGCGCTATGTGCTGCCCGTCGTGGGCCTCACGACGGCGCTCACGACCTTCAATGCGGTACCGCTCGCCGTGCTGCGTCGGGAGATGGCCTTCCGGCGGGCGTCGCAGTTCGAGGTGGTCAAGGCCGTGGTGCAGGCGCTGGGAGCGCTCGCGCTGGTCCTCGCCGGCCTCGGATTCTGGTCGCTCATCCTCGCCGAACTCACGGCGACGGCCGTGCTGGCGTTGCTGCTCCTGCGCGCGAGCCGCGTGCGCATTCGGCTGCCCGACTGGACACGCCTCACCACGGCGCTGCAGTTCAGCCGCGAAGTCCTCGTGAGCCGCGCCGCCTGGTACGCCTACTCGAACGCCGACTTCGCGGTGGTCAGTCGTCGCCTCGGCACGTCGGCGCTGGGCGACTACTCCATGGCCTGGACGCTCGCCACGCTGCCGGTCGAGAAGATCGCGACGCTGCTCTGGGCGGTCATGCCCAGTGTGCTCGCCCGCGTGAAGGACAATCTCGTCGAACTGCGGCGGTACGTGATGCTGCTCTTCGAGGCGCTGGCGTTCATCCTCATGCCCGTGTGCGCCGGCATCGCCCTGGTGGCCGACAACCTCGTGTTCGTCGTGCTCGGCCCCAAGTGGGTGGGCGCCATCGACCTCATTCGCGCGCTGGCGCTCTTCGCGGTGGTCAAGTCGGTGGCGCCCATTTCGTCGCAGGTGCTCATCAGCATCGGCAACGCCCGTGCGGCGCGCAATCAATCGCTGTGGGGGCTCGCGGTCATGCCGCTCGCCTTCATCATCGCGAGCCGCTGGGGCGCCGTGGCCGTCGCGCTCGCGTGGACCGCCGTCTATCCCGTCCTCGTGCTGTTCCAGATCGCCGAGGCGGCGCACGCCGTCGACCTGCACCTGCGCGACATCCTCAAGCGCATCATGCCGGCGCTGCTGGGCACGGCGCTCATGGCCGTGGTCGTGGTCGGCGTGCGTTTCGGCATGGGGCAGCTCGACCTGTACGGGTGGCCGCGTCTCGGCGCCTCGGTGGTCGCCGGCGCGTGCACCTACTTCGCCTTCGTGTGGCTCACGGCGCGCGACCGGGTGCGCACCGTCCTCGCCATTCGACAGACCCTGCGCTGAGCGGGCGCCGGACGTGGCCTAAGGGCCACGTCCGGCGGGCCGGCTTCACTTGCGGATGCTGTCCTTGCGCGCGCGCGGGAACTTGTCGTGCAGGCCGTCGACATACGGGCGCTCGGCGGCGCCGGTGTAGATCTGCCGCGGCCGCGCGATCTTCTGCTCCTTGTCGAGGATCATCTCCTCCCACTGCGCCATCCAGCCCGCCACACGCGCCACGGCAAAGAGCACCGTGAAGAAATCGGTGGGGAAGGCCATCGAGCGGTAGATGAGCCCCGTGTAGAAGTCGACGTTCGGGTACAGCTTGCGCGCGATGAAGTAGTCGTCGGACAGCGCGATGCGCTCGAGCTCGAGCGCGATCTCGAGATCCTTGTCCATGCCGACCTGCGCGAACACCTCGTCGGCGAGCTGCTTCACGATGCGTGCCCGCGGGTCGTAGCTCTTGTACACGCGGTGGCCGAAGCCCATCAGGCGCTGCTCACCCTTGCCGCTCTTCACGGCCTCGATGAACGCCGGGATGTTCTTCTTGTCGCCGATCTCGCTGATCATGCGCAGCACCGCCTCGTTGGCGCCGCCGTGCAGGGGGCCGAACAGCGCCGCGATACCGGCGGCGACCGCCGAGAACGGATCGACGTGCGACGACCCCACCGCGCGCACCGCGCTCGTGCTGCAGTTCTGCTCGTGGTCGGCGTGCAGGATGAACAGCACCTCGAGCGCCTTCACGAACACCGGGTTGGCCTCGTACTTCGGCTCCGACATGCGCGCCACCATCGAGAGGAAGTTCTCGACGTAGCTGAGGTCATTGTCGGGGTAGATGAAGGGGAGCCCCTTCACGTGCCGGTAGGCGAACGCCGCGATGGTGGGCAGCTTCGCCATGAGGCGGATGATGCTGATGTAGCGCTGCTGCGGGTCGTGGATGTCCCGCGCCTGCGGATAGAAGCTCGACAGCGCGGCGGTGGCGCTGCAGAGCATGCTCATCGGGTGCGCGTCGTACCGGAAGCCCTCGAGGAACTTGCGGATGTTCTCGTGCACGTAGGTGTGGAACGTGATGTCGTGCACCCACGTGTCGTACTGCGTCTGGTCGGGCAGCTCACCGTGACGCAGCAGGTACGCCACCTCGAGGAAGGTGGCGTTCTCGGCCAACTGCTCGATCGGGTAGCCGCGATACCGCAGGATCCCCTGGTCACCGTCGATGAACGTGATCGCGCTGCGGCACGACGCCGTGTTCATGAACGCCGGATCGTAGCTCAGCAACCCGAACTCGCCGGCCTCGCGCTTCACGGCCCGCAGGTCCATGGCGCGCACGTACGTGTCGCCCGCGGGGCCCTCGGTGCGGATCGGGGCGCTGTAGGTGGTCCCGGTGCGGCTGTCGCGCAGTTCGAGCGCGTCCGGGGGCGTGGTCGTCGGGGAGGTCATCTCGCAGGGGCTCCTGAGGGGTCAGGCGGTGGATCGGGATCCGGAAAACTACATGGGTGCGCAGACGAGGGGCGCGAGGCGACGTGCCGCGAGGCCGCCTACCCGCGCCGATCCGGCGTCGGTGAAGTGGGAGAAATCCGCGAATGCGGCAGTCCCCAGCGGGGAGGTCACCTCACGCGGGTCGATCACGAGCACGGCCGAGTCGGCCCCGACCCGGGCGACGCGCTCGGCGGCCGCGTCGTCGAACGCGAGGATCGCGCTGGCCGCATACAGCGGGTAGAAGCGCTCCCACGCCCGCAGCCACCGCTGCGCCTCAACGCCAGTGGTGTCGGTGAAGCGGTTGCGGTGCTGGATCAGCACCGGCGTGGCACCGCCGGTGCGATAGCGCCCGACCAGGGCGCGCAGGTCGCGCTCGAAGGCGTCGAGACGTTCCGGCTCGGCCGTGACGCGCACCGGCGTGCCGCCAGCCGCCCGGCTCCGTTGGGTATCCCACTGGCGCAGCCGATCGACCAGCGCTTCCGGCGCGGCGCGCTTGAACGCCTCGCGAAAGCGCGGAACAGCCCGCGAGCGCCACGGGGACAGCGGCGCCGGAGGCGTCGGGCTCGGCTCGGCGGCGACGGGCAGCTTGGCCTCGAGGTACTGCATGGGCGTCGGGTAGTACACCACCACCTGCGGGCGAAGCGGGGCGAGGCGCCGCGAGTAGTCCTCCGTCACGGTGGGCAGCGACATGCCGGCAAAGGCGGCGTTGAGCACGCGGACCGGCGTCCGGCACCGGGGGGCGAGACTGTCCTCGAGCTGGCGGGGCCAGTCGCCGCCCGGCTTCTCGTACAGACCGAACGTTTCCGATGCGCCGGCCGCCACGATCAGCACGCCCTCGAACGACGCCCGGTCGAACGGCGCACCGCGAAACCCCTCCGGACTGATCTGGAACTGCTTGAAGGCGGCCCCGGGGCGCGCGTGCACACCCAGCGAATCCCGCACCAGCAGTTCGTTCATCGCGATCGCCGGCGCCGTGGGCGACACCCCGAACTGGGCCCAGTCGTCCAGCCGGACGGTCGCCTCCAGGCTCACGCCGATCACGAGCGCGGCCACCGCCGCCTGCACGAGCTGGGTCGTGGTCGGGCGCATCATCAGAACTGGAAGTAGAGGAACGGCGACGGGCGCGCCGTGACGATCAGCGCGAGCCCGGCGCCGAAGGCCGCCGCCAGCGTCACCCGCCGACGCACGGTCCACGTGTGCGACATGTCGAAGGCGTTTGGCCCGCGCATGCTCCACCAGGCGGCAATCGCCAGCGTCACCAGGACCAGGCGCACGTCGATGTCACTGAACCACGCGCCCTCGGTGGGCACCACCATGATGCGCAGCAGGTGCAGCGCCTCGCCGAACGAGGTCGCCCGGAAGAACACCCACCCCACCATGGCCGCCACGAACATCAGCAGCTGTTGCACGCCACGGGCGAGTCCATCCCACGCGGGTCGGAACACGCGGTACAGGCACAGCAGCACGCCGTGATAGAAGCCCCAGAAGACGAACGTCCACGACGCGCCGTGCCACAGCCCGCCGAAGAGCATCGTCAGCATGAGGTTGCGGTACGTCAGGAACGTGCCGCCGCGATTGCCGCCGAGCGGGATGTACAGGTAGTCGCGCAGGCAGCTCGACAGCGAGATGTGCCAGCGCTCCCAGAAATCGCTGGGATTGAGCGCCTTGTACGGCGAGTTGAAGTTCTGCGGGATCCGGATGCCGAAGAGGTAGCCGAGTCCCACCGCCATCGTGCTGTATCCGGAGAAATCGAAGAGCAACTGGAACGTGTAGCCGAGCACCGCCAGCCACGCGCCGCCCGTCGACAGCTCCCGCCAATGCGCGAACGACGGATCGACCATCGCCGCCAGGGTGTCCGCCACCAGCACCTTCTCCACCAGTCCCACGCAGAAGAACGAGATGCCGCGGCCGAGCCAGCGCGTGCGGCTGCTCTCGCCGATCGCCTCGAGGTCCTCCTCGATCTGCCGGAAGCGCACGATGGGGCCGGCGACGAGCTGGGAGAACAGCGACACGTAGGTCGAGAACTCCCAGATGTTGCGCGTCGGCGTGATGACGCCACGGTACGCGTCGACGATGTAGCTGATCGTGTGGAACGTGTAGAACGAGATGCCGATCGGCAGGATGATGTTCAGGTGTGGCACCTGCACATCCATGCCGAACACACTCGTCACGCTGCGCACCGTGTCGAGCGCGAAGTTCGTGTACTTGAAGAAACCGAGCAGGGCGAGGTCGACCGCGATCGGCACGACGAGGAAGAGCTTGCGGCGCGGCGACCCGACCGGCGTGTTCAGCATGCCGAGCCCCGCCGTGAAGCTGACCAGCGTCGAGAACGCCATCAGCAGGCAGAATCGCGGATCCCACCAGCCATAGAACACATAGCCGGTGATCGTCAGCCAGACGTAGCGGGGGCGCGCACCGGGCAGGGCCCAGAACACGACGTACGCGATCGGCAGGAACGCGAAGATGAACTCGATGCTGTTGAAGAGCATCCGGGCGTCGTTCGGGAACGGAGGTCAGGCCGCCAGCGGCAGCGCGAGAGCGAAATGCAGGCGGCTGCCGGTCGGCGTCGTCGTGAACTCGAGACGACTGTCCACCGCGGCCAGCAGGGAGGTACACAAGGCGAGGCCCACCCCGGCGCCGGGCACCGCCGACGCGCTGTCGGGCAGCGATCGCGCGGGCGCCGTCGAGCGCGCCTGCAGCATGGCCACGATCGCCGCCGGCAATCCCACCCCCGTGTCATCCACGGCGAAGCGCACCACGTCGCGCGTCTCCGTCTCCACCGCCACCGTCACGCTGCCCCGCTCGGTGTACTTGCAGGCGTTGGTGACGAGGTTGAGCAGGACACGGTGCAGCAGCGCCGCGCGCCCCACCCGGCGCCCCAACGGGGGCGCACTGACCCGCAGCGTCACGCCATGCTCCTCCGCGAGCGGCTGGGCGAGTGCGCGCACCGCCACCAGCAGGTCGCTCACCACGAACGCGGTGGGCGGCGCGTCCGCGAGCCCGCGGTTGCCGCGCGCAAGGTCGAGTGCATCGTTGGTCAGCGCCGTCATGCTCACCACCGCGCCCTGGATCAGCGACAGTTGCCGCGCCTGCAGCGGGGTGAGCGGGCCGGCATCGCCACGCCGCAATCGCTCCACGAGCAGCGACACGGCGCCCAGCGGCGAACGGAGGTCGTGGGTGACCTCCACCAGCAGGTCGAGCGCGTCGAACGGCGCGACATGCGCCGGCGTGACATGCGCCGACGCCGGCGGCGTCGCAGCGGCCGGCACGGCGTCCACGCGCTCGCCCAGCACCGTCTCCGCCACCAGCGCCGTCCCGGCCGCCAGCAGTGGCGCGAGGGCGGCGGGGCTCACATCGACCGCGGGTGCGTCGACCCCGGCGGCGTCCGCTGCGGTCGGCGCGGCCACCATGTCAGTCCACGCTGCCGGACAGCACGTCGCGTCGGAAGCCGTGCTTCTCCATGAGCCGGTACAACGTCGTGCGGTCGATCCCCGCGAGTCGCGCGGCCTTCGACATGTTGCCCCCGGCCCGCGTCGTGAGACGCGCCAGGTACTCCTTCTCGAAGTGCGCGATGAGGTTGTCCTTCGCCACATGGAAGGCGTCGTTCATGATGCCGGCCGGCAGCCCCGCCTCTTCGGCGTGCGCCGGCGCATCATCGTACACCGGGATGTCATCGGGCGTGATGGGACGTCCCGCCTCGGCGATGACCGCCACATGCTCGATGACGTTCTGCAGTTCGCGCACGTTGCCGCGCCACGGACGCGACTGGAGAAACGCCACCGTCTCCGGCGTCAGCTCCGGGGCCGGTGCGCCGCTGGCGCGATGCCGCTCCCACGACCGCTTGAGGAAGAAATCCGCCAGCAGCGGGATGTCCTCCACGCGCTTGCGCAGCGGCGGCAGCTTGATGGGGACCACGCGCAGACGATAGAAGAGGTCCTCGCGCAGGTGCCCCTGCTGCACCGCTTCCTGCGGGTCGCGATTGGTGGCCGAGATGAACCGCACGTCCACCACAGCATCTTGCACCTCGCTGCCGAGCCGCCGCACCACGCCATCCTGCAGCACGCGCAGGAGCTTGGCCTGCAGCGGCATCGTCATCTCGGTGAGCTCGTCGAGGAACAGCGTGCCCTGGTGCGCCACCTCGAGCAGTCCGGGCTTGTCGCGATCGGCGCCGGTGAAGGCGCCCTTGCGGTAGCCGAACATTTCCGACTCGAGGAGGTTGTCGGGAAGGGCCGCGCAGTTCACTGGCACCAGCTTCCGGCCGGCGCGCCGGCTGTGCTTGTGGATGAACTGGGCAATCATCTCCTTGCCGGTGCCGCTCTCACCGCTGATCATGACCGACGCGTCGGTCGCGGCCACCTTCTGCGCGAGGTCCACGGCCTTCCGGAACGCCGGCGAGATGCCCAGCAGCGAGGCGATCTCCCCAGCCCCGCCCGATGCCACCACCGAGGTCGGCTTGATGTCCCGCACATCCTTGTTGGCGGCCACGGCGTGCGCGGCGCGCCCCACCAGCACCTGCAGGTGGCTGGCCGAGAAGGGCTTCGGCAGGTAGTCCCAGGCGCCGGCCCGCAGCGCCTCGATGCTCGAGGCCACCGTCGGATTCCCGGTCATGACCACCACGATGACCTTCTTGTTGGCCTCGACCGCGGCCTTGAGGATCTCCATCCCCGAGATCGGGGTCATGTAGAGGTCCTGCAGGATCAGGTCGAACTTCCGGCGCCGGACCATCTCCAGCGCCTCCTCCCCACGCCCGGTCGCCGTGACGTTGTGCCCGTCCATCTGCAGCACGGAGGCACACCCCTCCCGGAGCGTCCGATCATCGTCGACGACGAGGATGCGGAGCCCGGTCCCCTTGTCAGGGACCTCGGGGGACGGCTCGTGGAGGAATGGATCAGTCATTGCGTCTGTGGCGTAGAACGGGCGTCGGGGCCACCCCCAGGGGGCGGCTGGCGGTGCGGCACGGGCCCTACAGGGCGCGGCGTCCTTCCCACGGTGTGTCGTCTGCGCACGCCGTTGGTCGAGCGTCGGGTCTCCAGGCAGGTCGAGCCCGTCACCGACAGCGCGAAATACGCCACCGCACCCCGCCCGTCAAGCTGGTTTCGTGGACTTGACTCGACAGGCGTCGTGTCATGACTGCAACAATATCCGGAAAGTCACAGCATTGTAGCGGTGGCGCGTCGATACCCGGTGCGCTTACGCAGCAGGGTGTTGCCGACCAGATTCCTCAGCCGTCTTTCGCCTGACCTCTCGCCCAGTTCCTCCGTCCACCCCTGAAATGACCGGACAGCACCTCCAGCCCGTATCCGCGCAGGAGACTGCGCTCGACGCCGCCCAGGACGGGCTCGCGCCGGCGTCGTGGGAACCCGCCGCCGATGGCGCTCCCCCGCAGAAGGGCATCAACATCGGGCGGTATGTCACGGCGGTCGGCCGCTTCAAGTGGCTGATCGTCTTGCTCGGCATCATCGGTGGGGCGGGCGGCTACGCCGCCACGAAGTTCATCCCGGCCAAGTACGACGTGCAGGCCACCATCCTGCTGGAGCAGGGGACCGGAACCAAGGGCGGCGATCCGCGCGCGGGGAACGGACCCATCCAGGCCCGCGAGCTCCTCGCCGCGTCGGGCTGGCAGGACCTGCTGCGCTCGTACACCATCGCCGACCCGGTCGTCAACGACCTCGCGCTCTTCGTCACGCCGGCCAGGGCGGCGGACAGCAGCGTCTTCCGGGGCTTCCGCATCAACCAGCAGGGGATGCGGCCCGGCGACTATGTGCTCAGCATCTCGGGCAACCGCTACGCGCTCGCACTCAAGTCCGGCTTCGAAGTCGAGAAGGGTGTACTCGGCGACTCCGTCGGTCGGCAGGCCGGCTTCCTCTGGCAGCCGTCGGCACAGGCGCTCGCGGGGCGCGGCGAGATCGAGTTCAACGTGCAGACGCCCCGTGAAGCCTCGGTGGCGCTCATCAAGAATCTCAACATGCAGCTCAAGGAAGGGTCGTCCTTCCTGTTCGTGAACATGTCCGGCGACAATCCGCAGCGTGCCGCTGCCACGCTCAACGCGTGGGTCGAGCAGTTCGTCGCGGTCGCCACGGCCTACAAGAAGAAGAACATCGCGTCGGTCGCCAGCATCCTCGAGGGACAGCGCGAGTACGCGTCGCTCGCCGTCACCGAGGCCGAGGCCGCCCTCGAGGGTTTCCGGGTGCGCACCGTCACGCAGCCCAGCGAGCGGCCCACCATCCAGCCCGGGCTCGAGATGACCAACAGCCCGGTCTTCGAGAACTACTTCAACAACAAGCTCCAGGCCGACAGCTATCGGCGCGATCGCGAGGCGCTCGAGAAGATCGCCGCCAGCGCGCGCGCCGGCGGACCGGTCACGCGCGAAGCGGTGCTGTCCATTCCGGCCGTCGTCACCGATCCGGCCGCCGACAACCTGCGGCGTGTGCTCCAGGAGGTCTCCGACCGGGACCTCATCATGCGCAAGCTGCGCGAGACCTACACCGACGAATTCCAGCGGGTCAAGGACGAGCAGAAGACGCTCGACTCGTTGCGCACCATCGGGCTGCCGTCGTCCCTCAACGCCTACCTCACGCAGCTCAAGCAGCGCGAAGACCTCCTCAACACCACCATCGAGGCGAGCACCAAGGACCTCAAGGACATCCCGGTGCGCACCATCGAGGAGCAGCGCCTCAAGCGCCAGCTCGCGGTGGCCGAGGAGCTCTATCGCAACCTCAACCTGAAGGCGGCGGAGGCCAAACTGGCCGACGCGTCGACGGTGCCGGACGTCAGCATCATCGATCCCGCCGTGGCGCCGGCCAAGCCCACCCGCAACACGGCGCCGATGATCATCCTCGGTGCCATCGGTGGTGCACTCGCCCTCGGCATCGCCCTCGCGATCCTGCTCGATCAGGTCGATCGGCGCTTCCGTTATCCGGAGCAGGCCACCGACGATCTCGGCCTCTTCGTGCTGGGCGTCGTGCCGGTGGTCGAGAGCAAGCGCAAGCGCAAGCAGGCCGAGCTGGCGGCGACGGTGGTCGAAGCCTTCCGAACAATACGCATGAACGTGCGGTACGCGTGTGACCCATCGCGTCCGCTCACGCTCACCATCACGAGTCCCGGCCCCAACGACGGCAAGTCGCTCATCGCGTCGAACCTCGCGCTGAGCTTTGCCGAAGCGGGCGCCCGCACGCTGCTCATCGACGGCGACATCCGTCGTGGCGATCTCGCGACGACGTTCGGCACGCCGAAGCGGCCGGGGCTCATCGAGTATCTCGAGGGCACCGCGCTCATCGGCGAGGTGTTGCAGCCCACGGCGTCACATCCGAGCCTCACCATCATGCCGGCCGGCACGCGCCGTCGTCGCGCGCCGGAGCTGTTGGCCACGCCGCGTCTCAACCAGCTCATCGCGCAGATGGCCACCGAGTTCGATGTGGTCATCGTCGATTCGCCGCCGCTGGGCGCCGGTTTCGATGCGTATGCGCTGGCCACGGCCACGGGGAACATGGCGCTGGTGCTGCGCGCAGGCCTCACGGACCGGAAGATGGCGCAGGCCAAGATGGCCGTGGTCGAAACGCTGCCGGTGCGGGTCATCGGCGGCATCCTGAACGGCATCGAGATGAAGGGCGTGTACCAGTACTACTCGTACTACCAGGAGTATGCGGCGACGGACGAGGAGCCGACGCCGCGTCTGGCGCCGGTGGCCGAAGTGCAGGAGTCCGAGTTCACCGGAGGCCGGAAGTGATAGCCGTCACCCGGTTTGGCGGGACGCTGTTGCGCGCGCGCGCGGAGTGTGGCGGCCGTGCGGCAACGGTGGCATTTCGCGTCTTGTCCCTGCTCGCCGCGCTGGCGCTATCCACCCCGCGGAATACCGAGGCGCAGTCGGTGACCGCCGGCGCGCAGCGGGCGACGCGCGCGGAGCTCGAAACGCGCGCCAAGGAGCTCGAGTCGCAGTTGGCCGGCTCAGGGCTCAAGGGCGGCAATCGGAACAAGGCGACGGCTGAGCTCGCTGCGATCCGTAACCGCTTGAAGATCGGTGACTTCCGCGTCGGTGATCGGTTCGTGATCACGGTGCGTCAGGACTCCATTCGCGGCGACACGGCGAACGTGCGAGACAGCCTCAAGGTCACGATCATGAACCTCCCCGACATCTCGCTGGAGGGGGTCCTGCGATCGGAGCTCGACGAGCGGATGACGGCGCATGCGGCAAGGTTTTTGCGGAACGTGTCAGTCCGCACCCTCGTCCTGACCCGCATCTCGGTGGTCGGTGAGGTGTCGGGACCGGGGTTCTATCTGGCATCGCCCGACCGTCCGATCTCGGAGGTCGTGATGTTGGCAGGTGGCCCGTCGCAGTACGCCAACCTGAAGGAGCTCGAGGTGGTCCGAGCCGGCACCGTGGTGGTGAACGCCAAGGATTCGCGTCGGTTCCTGAAGGAGGGGCGAACGCTGGAGCAGTTGGACATCCAGAGCGGTGACGAAGTGCGGATCCCGAAGAAGCGTCGGATCTCCGGCGAGCTCGTATTCCGACTGTTCTTCATCGTCTCATCGATGAGTTTCGCGCTGCTCAATTTCCTTCAGTGGTACGTCAACCGGCAGGACGGCTGACCAGCCACCTCATCCGTCTCGCATCTGCATCGCGCTTGCCTCGCATGAACGCCTTCACGTCCGTCATTCCGTTCTCGTCCGGTGCCCGCGCCGCGCAGCGTCGCGGCGCGCCTGATGCGCGCCCCGGCGCGACCGCCGAGGCCGTTGCGGCGCCGGCGACGGGTCCGAATGACGACTTCGAACCGCGGGCCCGCTCCGAGTGGGTGTCGCGGGCGTTCAACTTCGCGATGGCGCTGGTCATGCTCATCGTCGCAGCGCCGGTCATGCTGCTCACCGCGCTCATCATTCGACTGACGTCGCGCGGTCCGGTGTTGTACACCCAGGTGCGCGTGGGGATCGATCGCCGGTGGAACCGTACCTGGGCGTTGCACGAGCGGCGCCGGGAGGACCTCGGCGGCATTCCGTTCACGATCTACAAGTTCCGCTCGATGAAGGTCGATGCGGAGGCGAACGGGCAGGCCGTGTGGGCGAGTCGCGATGACGATCGCGTGACCACCATCGGCAAGGTGCTGCGCAAGACACGCATCGACGAGCTGCCGCAGCTCTTCAACGTGCTGCGCGGCGACATGAACATCGTGGGGCCGCGACCCGAACGTCCATCCATCTTCGTGCGCCTGCGCGAACAGATCGACGAGTATCCGGTGCGGCAGCGCGTGAAGCCCGGCATCACGGGGCTCGCGCAGGTGTCGAATCCCTACGATCAGGATCTCGATGACGTGCGGCGCAAGGTGAAGTTCGACATCGAGTACATGCGTCGGCAGTCGCTGGGCGAGGATGTGCGCATCATGCTGCGCACGATCCCGGTGATGCTCTTCCGCATCGGCGGCTGGTGACGGTCTGGGCCGTCCGAGTTGGGAAATGTCAGGACAGGGTCGCCTTCGGGCGGCCCTTTTTCGTTGTGGCGCAACGACTTGGAACAGCGCGGGCCCAGCATGTCAACAGGGGGAGTGCAGCCACACAACAGTGGCGGCGATGCATCAATCCCACAGGCCGGTGACTGGCATCACATGGGGCGATAGCCGCTTAACTTGTTGACATATAAGCAGTTACCAGTGCAGAGAACGTCTCGCATGCTTAGCTGGTCTTGGCACGGCAGTTGCTCTATACTCCTGCAGCCGAAGTACCGTCCGTGTCACCCGCTCAAGGAGTTCTCTCCAGATGATGTCCAAGTCTCTTCTCCGTGGCATGTCGCTGGCCGTGACCGCTGCTCTTGCGATCACTGCTTCCGATGTGCGCGCCCAGTCGCTTGCCGGCCCGAATCCGTCGCCGACCGATGCGTCCGCGACGATCAAGGTCGGTGGCTCCGGCGCCCAGAACGTCTTCGTGTCGATCCTCGGTGGCACCGATCGCGCGAACATGTCGCTGTACTTCTTCACGTCGCTCCCGGCCAACCTGCAGGCGCCGGTCGGCGGTCAGCTCATCAACCCGTCCAAGCCGGCACTGCCCAACAACAACCCGGGCACGTTCTGGACGGCCGCGCCCAACAGCACCCAGCTGGCGGGTGGCCCGTTCGCGGCCGGTTCCGAGCTGATCTTCGGTCTGCTCATCACGCCGGTGGCGGCCAACTACCCGGCGTACTGGGTGTGGAGCGGCCCCGCCGCCCGCAACCCCGGCTTCCCGGTGGCCATGCTGAACGACTACGGCCCGGGTAACGTGGTCTACCAGAACGGTGGCGTACTGGCGCTGCCGGGCACGCCGACGGGCAAGAACACCTACGGCTTCGAGATCGATTACAGCCAGTCGATCCCGACCCCGTTCGGTGACTACAACGACTTCGTGTTCACCGTCGAATCCCGCGCGGTGCTGCCGGAGCCGTCCACCTACGCGCTGATGCTTGCCGGCCTTGCTGGCATGGCCGTCGCAGCGCGCAAGCGCCGCCGCGCGTAAGCTTGATCGGTTGACACGGACGTCACCTCGGCGAAACGGGGCTCCTTCGGGAGCCCCGTTTTTTCTTTGCCTGTCACTCAGGCCAGACGCGCCCGCTCCGGGTGCACCCCGCCGACGTCAGCTCACCCGCTTCGTCTTCCGGCGCAGAAAGTCCATCAGCACGAACTGACCCAGGCTCATCGTGTTCGTGAAGTACGCCTTGCCGCGGCTGATCTCGCTCACCCGCTTCACGAACTCCACGAGCGCACGGTCCCGCGCCAGCATGAACGTGTTGATCATGATCCCGGCCTTCCGGCACGCCGCCACCTCGCGCAGCGTCTCCGCGATCACGAAGCCGTCCAGCCCCATCGAGTTCTTGTAGACCTGACCGTCCGGCATCGACAGCGCGCTCGGCTTGCCGTCGGTGATCATGATGATCTGCCGCATGTCCTTTTTTTGCGCGAGCAGCAGCCGCCGCGCCAGCTTGAGCCCCTCGGCCGTATTCGTGTGATACGGCCCCACCTGCGCACCGGCCAGCGTCGCCAGCGGGATCTCCTCCGCGCTGTCATGGAAGAGCACCACCCGAATGGTGTCGCCGGGAAACTGCGTGCGAATGAGGTGCGTGAGCGCCAGTGCGACCTTCTTGGCCGGCGTGAAGCGATCCTCGCCGTACAGGATCATCGAGTGCGACGTGTCCAGCATGAGCACCGTCGCACAACTCGAGCGATACTCGCTCTGCCGCACCATGAGATCGCGGTAGTCGAGGTCGATGGGCACGTCGAGTGAACCGGTCCGCGCCAACGCATTCGCCAGGGTGCCCGGCACGTCGAGGTTCAGCGTGTCGCCGAACTCGTAGGGGCGGCTCCATGCGTCGCTCTCGACGCCCGTGGCGAGCTGCGGCGTGTCGTGGCTGCCGATGCTCGACTTGCCGAACGACCCCAACAGGTGGCGAAGCGTCTTGTAGCCGAGGAAGTCGACCCCCTTCTCGGTGAGGCTGAACTGCACGTCGCGTGCGGCCGCCTGACCCAACGATCCCTTGCCTGACACCGGCTGATGGCCCGTGGGTACCGCCGCGGCGCCGTCGGTGGCAAGAAACCCCTCCTGCACGAGCCGCTGCACCAGACCATCCAGCAGCTCAGCGAGTCGCGCTTCCGACACCTCGTCGCCGTCGCCGCGCAGCGCCTGCAGCATCTCCGGCGTGAGCTGGCCGCTCTCGATGAGCGCGCGCAGGATCGCCTCCTTGAGCGCGTCGACCGAGCGGTCGCCGCCTTCCTCCGGCTCGCCCCAGTACGGGTCGTCGCCCCCCGCGAATCCCGACTGCAGCAGGAAGTCCGCGAGCTGGTCGAGCAGCGCCTGCAGGTCGACGGCGTCGGCCCACTGCGGATTGAACTTCGTATAGGTATGGAATCGCATCGGGGCGCGGTGTGGTCTACCCATGCTATACGCGCGGCGCCCCGCGCACGATCCCGCGACTACGGCCGTGCTGCCAGCGCGGCCGCGACGCGTTCTCCCGCCCGTCCGTCCCACCCCGCCGGCCGTCGAGGGGCCGCGGGGCGCGTCGCTGCCTCCACGAGCCCCCCCAGCGTCGTCAGGTCGAGCACCAGCTGGTTGGTGCCCTCGGACACGGTGATCGGACGCTCGGTGTTCGGACGCAGCGTGAAGCAGGGCACGCCGAGCGCGGTGGTCTCCTCCTGGACGCCGCCGGAGTCGGTGACGACGGCATGCGCGCCGCGCACGAGGTCGAGCATCTCGAAATACGCGATCGGGTCGCCGATGCGGATGTTGCCGAGATCGACCCCCAACGCCGTGAGGCGCTGCTGTGTGCGCGGGTGCGCCGGGAAGTACACCGTACGCGAACGCGAGAGCGCGGCGAGCTCCGCACACACGGTGCGCAGGCGCTCCGGGTCGTCGACATTCGACGGGCGATGTAGCGTGACGACGACGTGCGAACCGTCGGCGCCCATGCGCTGCGCGTAGCCCGTGGCTTCGGCCTTGGGGAGCGACGCGTAGAGCGTGTCGATCATGACGTTGCCGACGAACACGATCTCGCTTGCTGGCTCACCCTCGGCCTGCAGCGTCACGTCGGCATCGGTGGACGGGGTGAGCAGCAGGTCGGCCAGCCGATCGGTCACGAGCCGGTTGATCTCCTCGGGCATCGTGCGGTCGTTGCTGCGAAGCCCCGCCTCCACATGGGCGATGCGCACTCCCAGTTTGGCGGCGACGATGGCGGTGGCCATGGTCGAGTTCACGTCGCCGTACACCACGAGCCAGTCCGGCCGCTGCGCGAGCAGCACGGGCTCGAAGCGCTCGATGATGCGCGCGGTCTGCACGGCGTGCGACGCCGATCCGACCTCGAGATTCACATCGGGCTCGGGGATGTCGAGGTCGCGGAAGAATCCGGCCGACATCGCCTCGTCGTAGTGCTGCCCGGTGTGCACGATGACCTGCTCGAGCCCGAGCGCGCGGGCGGCGCGGTGCACGGGGGCGAGCTTCGGAAAATTCGGTCGGGCGCCGACGACGTGCAGCAGCTTCACGAAGCGTTCCGGTTGAGGGAGAGCGAAACCGCGCGAACGCGGTTGTCCAGCAGATTATCATGCCACCATGGCGGCGCCACCCCGATCCCTGAATCCGTTCCGCGTGCTGGGCCGGCACCGGAATTTCCGGATCTTCTGGGTGGGGCAGACCCTGTCGCTCATGGGGTCCTGGATGCAGACGATGGCCGTCGGGTGGCTGTCACTCCAGCTCTCGGACAGCGCCTTCGTGGTCGGGCTCGTCGCCAGCGTGGGCGCCGCCCCGATCGTGCTCTTCAGCATGCACGCCGGCGCCTTCGTCGACCGCACCGACAAGCTGCGGATCGTGCGCATCACCCAGACCGTCTTCCTCGTCCAGGCCGCGGTGCTGTGGCTGGTCACGTGGACGGGGCACGTGAGCATCCCGTTGCTCCTGGGGCTGGCGGTGGTGCAGGGGATGAGCAGCGCCATCGAGATTCCGGCGCGGCAGAGTCTCATCATTCAGTTGGTCGGTCGCGACGACCTGCAGCCGGCCATCGCCCTCAACTCGAGCGGATTCAACCTGGCCCGGGTGGTGGGGCCGGCGCTGGGTGGGCTGGTCATCGCGCGGGCCGGCATCGCGTGGTGCTTCGGGCTCAACGCCCTGAGCTTCGTGGCGGTCCTCTGGGGCCTGCTGCGCATCCGGTTGCCTCAGGAGCCCTCGGCCGCCCCTCCGCCGGCCGGAGTGCGCGCCCTGCTGCGGGAAACGACCGAGGGCGCCGCCGAGGGGCTGCGGCACCTGCTGCAGCGCGGCCCCGTCCGCGATCTGCTCCTGTTGGTCACGGTGGGTGCGGTGTTCGGTGGCGCATTCCTGACCCTCATGCCCGTCGTGGCACGCGACCAACTGGGCATGGGTGCCGGCGGCTATGGCGCCCTGCTGGCCATGGTCGGTATCGGCGGCCTGCTGGGGGCGCTTCTGGTGGCCGGGCCGCTGTCGCACCGCCATCGCAAGGGACCGGTCCTCATGGCCGCGGGGCTGCTCTTTCCGGTGCTGCTCTTCGCCTTTGCCTGGACGACGCGGGCTGACGTCGCCTCGGCGCTGCTGCTCGCGATCGGCGTGACGATGATCACCTTCAATGCGCTGTCGAACGGCGTGCTACAGATGCTCGTCGACGAGCGTTTTCGCGGGCGCCTGATGGCGTTCTATTCGCTCGTGTTCGTCGGGCTCTCGCAGGCGGTCGGATCGTTCGCGCTGGGCGCCCTCGCGCGCCTCGTGACCGCCGGCGGCGCGATCGCGATGTCCGCCGTGGTGCTCATCGGCGCCTCGCTGCTGGCGCTCGGACGGTCGGACTTCTGGCGGCGGGTCTAGACGCGCAGGTCCGTCGCGGGGACGCGTTCGGACACGCGCATCCGTCCGCGCCGTTTGACAGTGTGCGTCGGGCGCCCTATGGTCAGCCATTGCTCCCGCCTGCCGTCAGTCGCGCGATCCCGTCTGCTGCAGCCCCGTCTGCAGCGTCGCGCCGGTGCACCGGCCTCCTTCCTTCCGTCTTCGCTCCGGCCGCATGCGACTCTTGTTGCGCCGTCTTCCCGCGCGAATCGCGCCGATCGTGCTCCTCGTCGTCGGTGCGTGCGGTGGTGACCCCGCGACGCCCGATGTCCCGGCCGTGATCGCCATCTCAGCGACGTCCACCACGGTGACATCGGGCGCGACCGTCCAACTGAGCGGCACCTACACGAACACCAAGGGCAAGCTCGTGCCCGGCACGGTGCTCACGTGGAGTTCGTCAGCGCCATCAGTCGCCTCGGTGACCTCCTCCGGGCTCGTGACCGGCGCGACCGCCGGGTCGGCTACCATCACCGCGTCGTACGCCGGCACCGGCGGAACGGGGGCGGCCTCGTCCACCGTGTCACTCACGGTCGTCGCGGGCGCGCCGACGCGCCTCGTGGTCGTCACGCAGCCGTCCGGCGCGGCCTCGGGGGTGCGTCTCACGACGCAGCCGGTCGTCGAGGTGCGTGACAACGCGGACAACCTCGTCACCACCGCCAGCGTGCAGGTGAGTGCGAGCCTCGTCGGCAACGGCGTGCTGTCGGGTACGGCCACGGTTGCCGCGGCGCAGGGAGTGGTGCGCTTCGCCGATCTCGCGCTCACCGGCGCTCTCGGCAACCGCGCGCTGCAGTTCGCCGCCACGGGCCTCGCGACGGCAACGTCAGGTTCCTTCGCGCTCGGCGCCGGTCCGCCGGCCCTGCTCGCGTTCGATCGTGACGTGCCGGTCGCCGCGGAGGTGGGTGTGGCGCTCACGCCGCCGCCCATCGTGCGCCTCTTCGACAACGGCGGCAACGTCGCGGCGGTGGCGGGCGTCAGCATTCGCGCCACCGCGACCGCTGCCGGCATCGTGCTCGCCAACGACGTGGCGGTGACCGACACGGACGGCCGCGCGACCTTCACCGGCCTCACGGCCACGAGCGGCGCCGCCACGAGCACGCTCCAGTTCACCGCGGCCGGGCTCCCTGCGCTCACGTCTCGTGCGATGAGCGTGGCGCCGCGTGATACCAACGCCACCCCGACGTTCATCACGGTCGCACGCACCGCCGCCGACACCAACGAGAAGATCGTCGTGCTCACCGCGCCGGGTGCGACCGCGACGCCGTTCCTCTCGGCGCGCAACGCGCTGCAGTTCCCCGTCTCGACGGGCGGCGTGACGTGGCTCGTGCGCGATGCGTCGCGCGCCTCGGTGGCCGCCGAAGGGCGCATCACCGGCATCGCCGAGGGGCGCACCTGGGTGGTGGCGCAGGCGACCCGCAACCCCGCGGTGGCCGACTCCCTGCTCGTGTTCGTGCCGCGCAGCGCCACGAGCCCGATCGTGCGCACGCTCATGCCCTCGTATCGCATCACCACCGACACCTTCTCGATCGTCGTGCAGGTCGAGTCCCGTGACGGCAAGCCCCTCACGGCCGCCGATCTCGAGCTGGCGTGGCCGGGCTCGCAGAGTTCGCCGTTCGCGCCGGTCACCGCACTGACGTTCACGACGTTGCGTCCCGGCGTGACCATCACGCAGCCCGATGGTCGGCAGGTGCTGCGCATGACGTGGGTGACCACCACACCGGTGTCCGGCCCCGTCACGCTCTTCCGGCTCAATTGCCGCGTGAATCAACGCGGCGTGGGCAACCAGGTGGTGATCACGCTCAACCAACTGCTCGCCGGCGACCTCACCGATGTGACCGCCCAGGCGAGTGTGTTCAACCCGGTGGTGATCGTTCCATGATGACGTCTCGACTGTCCCGATCGCGCGCCGCCGCGGCACGCGTGGCCATCACCGGCGCGCTCGGCGTGCTCGTCGCCGTCGCGCCTGCCTGTCGTCGCACCATGGATGTCGTGCAGGTGCGCCCGCCCGAGCGCACGCCCATCGCGCTGCGTGTCGCTACCGCGGTGGGCGACACGTTGCGCGTGGCCGTCGCGCTCGGCGTCGGCCCCGTGAGTCCGGTCGGTAGCCTCACGGGCGCGGTCACCGCCGATCCGGCGTGGACCTTCGTGCGCTGCGATGCCGCGCAGGGTTCGCCGCTGCTCGCCTGTCGCGCCGACGGTCTCGGTGCAGACGCGCGCGTGCGGCTCGCTGCGGCGTGGACGGACGGCACGCATGCCGGCGATCTCCTGACACTCGTGTTCACGCGAGCGGGTGGCGGCGCCACCGGCACCCGCTGGCAGCTCGAGTTGGCCGAGGCTCATGCGGTGAGTGGGCACAACGTGCTCGATTCGCTCGCGGTGCGCCGCGAGGTGACGCCGTGAGGCGCGCGGTGGGGGTGTGGTCGCGGCCACTGCTGGCGGCGCTGCTGCTCGCGGCGCCGCTCCTGTCGCCGCGCGCGTTGGCGGCGCAGGAGGAACGCGAGGGGAATCCTGAAGAGCGTCGCCGCGCGCTCATCGCGCTGTGGGATGCGCAGGGCGGCGGTGCGGTCGCGATGAACGGCATGTCGTTCAGCGTGTGGCTGGCCGCGCAGGGCAATGCCCGGGCGGCGCTCGCGGTGCCCGTCCCGACGCGCGGGCGCTGGATGTCGGTGGGGCCCGTCGGCTTCTATGGCAACAACGGCCTGTATGGGTCGTTGCCGCAACTCGACGCCGGTCGCGTGCCGGCTGTGGCGTTCCACCCCACCGATCGCAACACGCTCTACGTGGGCACCGCGGCCGGCGGCGTGTGGAAGTCCACCAACGAAGGTGCCAGTTGGGTGCCGCTCACCGATGGGCAGTGCTCGCTCGTGACGGGTGCGATCACCGTCGATCCGGTCAATCCGAACATCGTGTACGTGGGCACCGGCGAGTTCTACGAGTCCACCGCCGGGTGCGGTGTGCTGCGCAGTACCGACGGGGGGGCGACCTGGACCACGTTCGGCACGAACACCTTCGCGCCGACGCTCGCGTCCGGCATCCCGTTCTATCACATCGCGCTCGACTATGCGACGGCCGGCTCGACGACGAGCACCGTGCTGGTGGCGGCCACGAATCGCGGCGTGCATCGCTCGGCCAACTCGGGGCAGACGTGGACGCTCACGACGCCGGCGCTGACGTTCAGCGACGTGGCGCAGCATCCGACCAACCCGAATGTGTTCTGGGCCATCCGGCAGGGGGTCACCGGCAGCGCCACCCCGCCAGGCTTGTGGCGATCGACCGACAAGGGACAGACGTGGACCACCGTGACGACCTTCCTGGCCGATTCGGTCGGTCGCATGGAGCTCGCGGTCTCGGCCGCGCAGCCGCAGAGTGTGTGGATCGTCGGCGCGCGGCAGGACGGCACGTTCTCGGGGCTCTGGCGCTGGGATGACTCCACAGCCACGCGTATGGCCCTGCCGGCCACTGGGGTCACCGCCGTCCCGGCCGTGCCGAGTCGCCTGAGCTTCGGCGACCAGGGGTGGTACAACCTCATGCTGGCCGTCGACCCGGTCGATCCGGCCGTCATCTATCTCGGCGGTGTGCGCGCGTATCGGAGCGCCAACGGCGGGCAGACGTTCACCGAGTTCGCGCCCACGGTGCACGTGGATTGGCACGTCATCGAAGTCGATCCGCGCGACCCGAAGCGCATCCTCGTGGGCAACGACGGCGGCGCGTTCCTCACGCGCGACGGTGGAGTGTCGTTCCAGAGCCTCAATCGTGGCCTGGTCACGTCGCTGCACTATCCCGGATTGTCGGTCCATCCCACGGACGCGACCGGTGTGCTCACCGGCATGCAGGACAACGGCACCATTCTCGCGCGCAACGGCATCCTGCAGTGGAGCGGTGTGGGCGGCGGCGATGGGGCCTACACGGCCATCAATCCCGATGCACCGGACACGTACTACTACTCGAGCCAGAACGGCTCGATGGTGCGCGTCACCGGGCTCACGGCGCGCGGCATCACGAATGGCATCGATGCGAACGAGCGGCGCGCATTCATTGCCCCGTTCGTGCTCGATCCGACGCGACCGAGTCGCCTCTACTTCGGGGGGACGCGGCTGTATCGCACCCTGAATGAGGGGACGAACTGGACGGCCATTTCGCCCGACCTGAGCGGTGGTGGTTCATCGACGATCAGCGCCATCGCCGTCGCGCCCGGCGATTCGAACGTGGTGTTCGTCGGGGCCAGCAGCGGCAACATCCGTTACACGCGCGACTACGGCGTGACGTGGTTGTCGCCAGTCTCCAACCTGCCGACCCGCCCCGTCACCGACTTTGCGATGGATCCGGCGGACCCGCTGCGCACCGTCGTGACGTTCGGCGCTGCCGGGGGGCCACACGTCTTCATCACGAAGGACGGCGGCGCGACGTGGAGCGACATCACGGCGCAACTGCCGGATGTGACGACGCAGGCCGTGGCGTTCGGTCCGGGCGGCCGGCTCTTCGTGGGCAACATGCTGGGGGTGTACGAGAGCACCAACGACGGGCAGTCGTGGACGCGCAACGACGGCATGCCGTTCATTCGCGTCACCGACCTCGTGTACAACGCGCGCACCAATCGCCTCGTGGCGGCCACCTATGGTCGCGGCATCTGGGCCTTCGACTTCGGTACCGATGCGCCCGTGCTGCGGGGAGACGTCAACAACGACGGCGTGGTGAACGCGGCCGACGTGCTGCTCATCCAGCAGGCGCTCACCGGCGCGCAGATGCCCGCGGGCACGCAGCTCTTCCCGGCCGCCGACGCCAATTGCGACGGCAAGCTGGAGGTGCTCGACGCGCTGCTGGTCCTGCGCTTCTCGGTGGGGGATACCGCTGCTGGGGCGTGCGTGGGGACGCGGCGGTGAGCGGACCGCGTCCCGCTCACCGCACTCAGTGCAGCGTGAGACCGAAGCGCAGCGTACGGCCGGGCTGCGGCAAGCCGCACTGATCGTAGGCCGTGCGGTCGGCGATGTTGTCGAGCGCGAGCACGGCCGTGAGCCGCTGCAGCAGACCGCCGTTCCGCACCCGGAAGGCACGCGTCACAGCGGCGTCGGCGGTGCTCTGCGCGGCAAGTTCGACCTGGCGACCCAGATCGGGGTGCTGGCAATACTGCACGCCCGTGTAGCGGCCCATCAAGCTGGCATGTGCGCCCAGGATGGCCGGCGAGGTGAGCGACAGCGACGCGCGTTGCTCGGGGTTGTGCTCCGGACGACGTTCGTTGTTGGCGTTGCCGGTGATGGTCTGGTCGTAGACGCGGACTTTCTGCAGCGTGGCGTCGGCGGTGATGGACGCGCCCCCCAAGGTGGTGGGGGTCCACTGCGCGAGCAGCTCCACGCCGCCGCTCCTGATTTCGTCGCGATTGATGCGACGGAACAGGCGGTTCGGCAGCGTGATGCGGATGACGGCGTCATCGAGCCGATGGCGGAAGCCCACCGCCTGCAGTTGCAGCCCCTGCGTCGCGAACCAGCCGCCATCGAGCGTGACACCGGCTTCGATGCCCAGTAGCTGTTCGGGCTTGAGGTCAGGGTTCGGGCTGAAGCGGTTGAGTGCTCCACTGTAGAGCTCACGCAGGGCCGCGAAACGCGCGCGCTGGCTGGCGGAAGCGTGAAGGCGCACCCCGTCGGCGGCGAGCAGCGTGGAGCCCACGCGCCAGCCGGTCCGTGTGAGCTCGCCCAGCGACGTGCGGGCGCCGGTTTGCGGCGTGCTCGACTGGTCCTGCGTGACGCCCCCGCTGAGCAGCAGCCGGCTGAACAGCGGCACGTCGACCTCAGCACCGATGCTCGACATGCGCTGCTCGTAACGCGTCGGACGCGCGGTGGCGAGCTGCGCGTCGAGCGTCTCATCGTACTGCACCCGACTTGCCGAACCGGCGACCCGCAGCTGCGCCGCCCTCACAAGCGAGTGCGACGCCTCGACGCGATACATCTCACTGGTCTCGTCGCCCAGCTCGCGCGTGGAGAGCGCGCTGTACGTCCGATTCGTGAACGCGTCGATCTGGACTTCCTGCGTCGTGCGTCCAGCGCTGGCGCTCACGGCGCCCCGACCGAGCGGTGTGGCCCGCGAGCCCGTGCCGAGCGACGCCACCAGCAGCGAGCGGGTCTGCTTGGGGTAGCGCCAGTAACGCGGCGCGCTGAGGTGCTGTTCGGGGGCGACGCCGCGCTCCGCGTCGTACGCGGTCGCCGTGAAGCCGAGGTAGGCGCCGCTGCGATGGTCATAGCGCAGCGCGCCGAAGCCGTCGAGCTGCGTGAGATCGGTGTTGGTGCGCAGGTTGGCGTCGTCGGCATCGCCAGGGTCGGCGGTGCCACCCGCGACGCCGTTCCCCGGGCTGCCGCCGGGGAGCGCAAAGCCGTCGCGCTGACGCTGCGTGATGCCCCCGCGCACTCGGAGCGTGCCCCCGGGCATCGAGACAGGCGCGCTGCCGCTGGCCGAAAGCACACGCGAGGCGTACTGGTCGAATCCGGTGCCCAACTGCAACGCCTTGGACGGTGCCGACGACGCGTCATTGAGGTCGAGGCGGATCACGCCGCCCAGCGAGTTCACACCGCCGAGGACGGTGCCGAGCCCGCGCACCACTGTCACCTGCTCGATACCGGTCGTCGGGATGAGGGACGGGTCGGTGCGGGAATCCCAGCCGACGGAGAGCGGCAGGCCGTCGAAGAGCACGGCGGCCTGCCGGGAGTCCGAGCCGCGCACCGCGAGCTCGTTCTCCCCGCGGGAGTTCTGCCGCACGAGCACGAAGTTCGACTGGCGCAGCACGTCGGCCAGCATCGGCGCCGGGTTGAGGCGCACCGGCAGGGAATCGATCCGCAGCGTGACCGCCGACGCGCCGCCAATCACGGACGCCGCGCGCGCGCCGCGCACGCTGACGCCTTCGATCTTCTGGGCGCTGGAGTCGCGCGACGACGTTTGCTGAGCCGCAAGGGGGGCGACTACCGCCAGGCCGGCCGCGCCGAGGGACAGGACGGGGAAGAAACGCATTCCGTCAACATGCCAGCGACGACCTTAAGGACCGATGAACGATGGACCGCCGACGCGGCGCCGGACCGCCGGTCGTGGCGGTCGGGCGCCGGACGGTGCGTCTACAGCTCGTGGGACCCCGGGCGCCGGCGCGTCTCGCGCTCGGCGCGCGCGTAGGTGCCGGCATCGGTGCGCGACAGCTTGCGGCGCGCGACGAGCGCCTCCAGCACCAGCTCGCACGCCACGACGATCATCGCGTCGTCATCGCGCTTTGCGAGCCCCAGTGCGGTCACCATCGAGACGAGTCCCGGCACCAGGTCGAACCCCTGACGCACGAGCGGCAGGGCGGTGTCGTCGGACACCTGCAGCGCGCTGCCGTGATCGAACCACATCACGATCTCGTCGGTGTCGAGGTCGCCGGTGCGGTCGCGCAGGGTCGCATCGCAGGCGCGACGAATGAGCTCGCGCGCGATCGCCGCCCCGCCCACGAGCTCACCCTCGTACTCCAGCTCGATCTTGCCGGTGATGGCGGGCAGCGCGGCGTACACATCGGCCACCCGCGGCACGGCCTCGCTGTCGCCGTTGCGCAGCGCGCGCTGCTCGGCGTTGGAGACGACGTTCTCCATCGCGCTGATGGGCATGCGCTGCGACACGCCCGACCGCTTGTCGACGCGACGGTCATCGCGGGCCTCGAAGGCGATGCGCTCGACGACTTCCTCGATGAGCTCGGGCACACGCACGGTCACGCCATCGTCGCGCCGCGTCCACGCCTCCTGGCGCGTGATCGAGACGCCGAGGGCCACGCTCTCGGGATAGTGCGTGATGATCTCGCTGCCGATGCGATCCTTGAGTGGCGTGATGATCTTGCCGCGGGCGGTGTAGTCCTCGGGATTCGCGGTGAAGCAGAGCAGCACATCGAGGGGCAGGCGCACCGGATAGCCTTTGATCTGGACGTCGCCCTCCTGCATGATGTTGAAGAGCCCCACTTGCACCTTGCCGGCGAGGTCGGGGAGTTCGTTGAGCGCGAAGATGCCGCGGTTGGCGCGCGGCAGCATGCCGTAGTGGATGGTCAGCTCGTCGCTCAGCACGTGGCCGCCGCGTGCGGCCTTGATCGGGTCGACATCGCCGATGATGTCGGCGACGGTCACGTCGGGGGTGGCGAGCTTCTCGACGTAGCGCTGCTCGCGCGGCACCCACGCGACGGGCGTGTCGTCGCCATGCTCCTCGACGAGCAGGCGGCCGTACTTGCTGATCGGGTGGAACGGGTCGTCGTTGATCTCGCTGCCGGCGATGACCGGCATGGCTTCGTCGAGGAGCGTGATCAGCGCGCGCAGGATGCGCGACTTGGCCTGCCCCCGGAGACCCAGGAGGATGAAGTTGTGGCGCGCGAGGAGCGCGTTGACGACCTGCGGCATGACGGTGTCCTCGTACCCGAGGACACCGCGGAACAGGGGGCCCCCGTCCTGCAGGCGCGCGATGAGGTTACGGCGCAGCTCATCCTTGACGGAGCGGGCACGATGCTGGGCATAGCCGGAGCGGCGGAGCGCGCCGAGGGTGTCGGGCAGTCTGGACACGGATGAGGAAGTCAGAGGCGTGGGGCGTCTCCGGGGCAGTCCGGACGGCGCGCGGGGACACCCACAGGGTATGGCATACGCAGGGGATACTGAAGGATGAGCGCAGGACGGCCTCGATCGGTGCCCGAGCCGATCGTCTGTGTGCCAACGACACGAAAACCATTACACCCCAAGCGCTTCCGCGTCTCTGACCGAAGAGTCGCACTCTTGACAGCCCCGACGGTCACCGTAGATTGCCGATGCTCGAAAGTTCCCCGTCGGCACCCTGCCGGGGGGGCCGTGCGCTTTCTGGACGCACGGCGCACTCACCGCACCGTTGGAGTCCTCCACATGAAGCGCATCGCGTTCGTTGCGGCAGCCATTGTGCTCGCCGCCTGCTCGTCCTCGGAAAAGCCCGCCGCCACGGATTCGTCGGCCGCCGCCGCCGCGCCGGCCCCGGAGGCCGCGCCGGCCATGACGGACTCGGCCGCCAAGCCTGACTCGGGCGCGATGGCTGCCCCGGCCGCCGACACGACCAAGCACTAAGCTTTCGGCTCGTTGCACAAACGGGGAGCACCATTCGGTGCTCCCCGTTTTGCGTCTGCCCCCCCCAGGCCGTCCGCCTACGCCGGGAACGGCAGGGCGACCAATCGCGTGGTGAGCGGCCCCTCGGGCGTCTGGGCGAACAGCGTGGCACCTGGCACCACCTCCCGCCGCACCATGGCCAGCGCAATGGCGCCCCGCCGCGGCGACTCGGCCGTGCTGCGCACGTCGCCGACATCGCGTCCGTCCGCGTCGAGCAGCCGGGCACCCTGCGGAATGGGGGAGGCCGCTTCGAGACCGCGCAGGTGCCGGTTCACATGCCCCCGGAAGTGCACCCGCGCCACCACTTCCTGCCCCGTGTAGCACCCCTTGGTGAACGAGATCGCGTTCAGGGCATCGAGGTTGGCTTCCTGGGGAATCGTGGACTCATCCATGTCCACGCCGAGCATCGGCCGGCCCCCTTCGATACGCGCCACGTTGAACACCGGGCGATTGGCAATCGGGCGACCCGAACGTGCGACGAGATCGCCCACCAGCGCGGCGTCACGCGCATCGGCGATGATGAGGAAGCCGGGCAGGGCGTGCAGCATCGGGGTGCGGATGAGGCGCACTGTCGCCGGCCCGATGTTCCAGTGGTCGTGCTTCCACACGGGCCACGCGCCGAGTCCTGACACCATCACGTTCGCGAGATCCTCGACGGTGTGCGCGCCGCCTCCCAGCTCCGCGACCGCGCGCGCCGCCTGCGGACCGAACACCATCCAGGTGCTCCGCTCCGCGGACTCGTCGGTGATCGTGGCCAGTCGCGGATTCACGTACTTGCGCACGAGCGCCATCCACGCCGTGAGCGCGTCGGGGAGCATGGCGAGCAGGAACTCGTCGGACTCGGTGCGCGCGACCAGCATGTCGGCCACGAGGCGTCCCTTGGCCGTGAGCGCCAGCGCGTTCTGGCCCTGTCCAACCGGCAACGCTTCGACGTCGTTCGTGACGAGCCCGTTCAGCGCCGACGCTGCCTTGGGCCCGCGGAAGGCGCACCAGCGTATCGCCGACGGAAACCACACCGCGTCGCGATGCATGGTCTCGTACGCCTCGCGGTCGACGGGAGACAGCGGGGCAGGGTACGTGAGCGTGGCAGGCGGCGTCGGGGCGCCGGCGGACGAGTCGATCGGGAGGGACACGCGACGGTACGATTGGGGGTGCGCCGATTCCACGGCGGCACGCAATGCTGCAGCGGTCGGGCAGCGGGATGTTCCTTCGCGAAGCTAACGGACCGAACAGGGCGCTCCAACTCCGTCGGGCCCGCTGTCGTTCATTGTGATGCGGTCCACACCTCGACATGGGCAGCGAACGCCCGCGCGATGGCAGCGACCTCGTGCGTGGCCTCGATGGCGAGGCGCGCGGCGGCGGGAATGTCGAGCCCCTGGAGGCGACGGTCGATGGTCTGCCATGTGCGCTCGGCCACGGGGCCGGAATGTTGCGTGGCGGTCCGATCGTCGGCACAGAGGAGTGTGAAGGGCTGCCCCGCCAGCGCACTGTGTGCGAGGAGGGCTTCCACACCGCTGCGCGCGCTGTCGCTGCGCAGCACCACGCGCGTGCCCCCTGCGAGCGCGTCGAGCACGCGCTGCTGCAACGCGCGATCGATGCGCACCCCCTGTCCGACGCGCAGGGACTCGGTCAGCAGGCGCTCGGCCTCGAGCGCGACGAGCGTGAGGCGGGTCGGGTCGTGCTCCACCACGGCGGGCCACAGCAGCTCGACCGCTTCGTGCATCGGTCGTCCGCGCAGCGCTCCCGTCACGAGTTCCGCGCGCACCGGCGGCATCGCGCGGTCACCCGCAGCGGCGAGGGCCGCAGTCAGCACGGCATTCGCGCGCGCCGTGGCGGTGTCGGCCAGCGCCCCGTCCACGGCGACAATGAGTGCGCGCGGCGGGGCGCCGGGCGCGATCGCGTTCACGTGGTCGCGCTCATGTGGTCGCGCTCATGTGGTCGCGCTCACGTGGTCGCGCTCACGTGGTCGCGCTCATGAGCGCGGCGCCGCCGTGCTGTCGTACGAGGCGGCCAGCAGTTCCACGGGGTGCACCGCGCGTACCGACGCGCCGGCACGCATGAGGCCACCGCCGAGTTGCATGAGGCACCCCGGATTGCCAGTGGCCACGAAGGCGGCGCCCGTCGCGCGAATGCGCGCCAGCTTCGGTGCGAGCACGGCGTCGGAGGTGTCGGGCTCGATGAGGTTGTAGATGCCGGCCGCGCCGCAGCACTGGTCGGCATCCTCGAGTGGCAGGCGCGTGAGGGCGGGCACCGCGTCGAGCATCGCGAGCGGCTCTCGCGCGATGCGCTGCGCGTGCAGTTGATGACAGGGTGGATCGTGGGTGACGCGCAGCGCCACCGGACGGGTCCCTCGCACCGGGCCCAGCGCCACGAGTGCTTCACTCACATCGCGCACCCGCGCCGCGAGGCGCTCGGCGCGGGGTGCCCAGCCGCTGTCGCTGTGCAGCAGGTGCGGATACTGCTTGATCATGGCGCCGCAGCCGGCCGAGTTGACCACGATGACGTCGGCGTCCGTGCGCTCGAAGGCGGCGATGTTCTCGCGCGCGAGCGCCCGCGCGCCCTCGAGATCACCGGCATGCGCATGCAGCGCACCGCAGCAGCGCTGGGCGGGCGTCGCGCGCACCGTGACGCCGTTGTGCGTCAACGCGTGCGTGGTGGCGTCGTGCACATGACCGAACAGGCCGTCCATGACGCAGCCCGTGAGGAGCGTCGCCGTGCGCGGGGCGCCCGGGGCGGCGGGCGTTCCGCCAGGCGCTGGCGGGACGCGGGAGGCGCCGCGGACACGCAGTTCGGGCACGGGGGCCGTCGACGCGAGCATCGCGAACGGAAACGCGAGCCGTTCGGGGAGGATGCGGGCCAGCAGCGACGGCACACCGGTCGCGCGCAGGAGGCGCGCGCCCGCGAGCATCGCGTGCAGGAGCTGATGCCGACGGAACAGACCCAATACGAGGCGCGCCACGAAGGGGCGTCCGCGCACGGTCGCCATGGTCGCCCGTGTGGCCTCGAGCAGCTCGCCGTACGGCACGCCCGAGGGGCACGCCGTCTCGCAGCCGCGGCAACCGAGGCACCGGTCGATGTGCGTGCCGACCGACGGATCGTCCAGCGGAATGTCGCCATCGAGCAGGCGACGCATGAGGACGAGACGTCCGCGCGGCGAGTCGGCCTCGTCCTCGAGGTTCACATACGTGGGACACGCCTGCAGGCAGAATCCGCAATGCACACACGCGTCGAGTCCCGCCGACGCCTCGGCGAGGGGTGTGCCGGGCAGCGCGCAGCGATGCGCCGGCGCCAGCAGGTGTCCCGCGTCGGCCGACGCGTGCGCGTCCGCCGCCTGTGGATGTGTCGTCGAGGAGGTCATGTGCTGCGCAGCAGGAGTCACGGTGTTCCGAGACGATTGAGGATGTCGCGCGGGTCGAGCGCGTGCTTGACGCGCTGCTCGAGCGGTGTGCGCCGCCGCACCGTGGCGCGCCCCTGGTCGATCGCGACCGCGACGGTCGTGCCACCACACTGCGTACTGAGTGCCTGTGCCTCGGCGTCGCCGTCGAGCACGCCGTGCGTGAGGTCGGCCGGCAGGATCACGCGCGCGGTTCCGCGCACCGGGTCCCAGGCCAGCGTGGCATGCGGGTAGCGCGCCTCGAGCGCATCAAGCAGGGCGGCGGCGTGCGCGCGCGGCGCGCGCACGCGCAGGATGCGCGCCCCGTCGGGCACGACGTGCAAGGGGCGCACGTCGGTGACGGGGTGCAGCGCGGCGACGCCGAGTTGCGCGAGATGCGCTTCCAGGGCTGCCGCACGCGCCGGGTTGCCGCTGATGCGCGCCCAGATCTGTCGTTCGCTCCCCGGCGTGCGCACCACGAGCATGGGAATGGGCGCGCGATTCTCGACCAGCGCCGCCAGCAGTGTGGCCGCCGGCCTCGTCGATGTGCCCACCACCACGCGGTCGACGTCGGGCACCGCGTGCAGTCGCAGCGTGACTTCCGTGATGGCGCCGAGCGTGCCCCACGCGCCCACCTGCAGCCGCACGAGGTCGAACCCCGCGACGTTCTTCACGACGCGTCCGCCGGCGCGGATGTGCTCACCGGTGCCGGTCACGCTGGCGAGGCCCAAGACGAGGTCGCGCACCTGCAAGTCGCCAAAGGCGAGTGGTGCGTGCGTGCCCGTCGCGACGACCGCGCCCAGCGTGCTCTCGGGTGACCCGTACGGCGCGATCGCCAGCATCTGGCCGTGCGCCCGCGTGATCGCGTCGAGTTCGGCCAAGGTGGTGCCGGCGTAGGCGGTGACGACGAGATCGCCGGGCTCGTAGTGCACCACGCCCGCGAGCGCGCGCAGCGACAGGCGCGAGCGCCCGTCGAAGGGGCTACCCCCGTGCAGCCACGTGCCGCTGCCCACCAGGCGCAGCGGGGCGTCGTGCGCGGCCGCATGACGGATGGTGTCGGCGAGCGCGTCGACACTGCCGACGCGGGCGAGGCCGATGTCAGTCATGCGATGTCCATGGCGCGATCATGCGCGCGTGACCGCAGGCGTGCCGTGCCATTCGCGACAACTGTGCACTGGCACGACCTTGCCGGGGTTGGCGAGCCGATCGGGGTCGAACGCGCTGCGCACGCGACACATCGCATCGAGCGACGCGGCGTCGAAGAGACGCTCCATGTACGGCAACTTGTCGAGCCCCACGCCGTGCTCGCCGGTGATGGTGCCGCCGGCCGCGATGCACGCCTGCATGATCGCCGTCATTGCCTCGTGCACGCGCGCACTCTCCTCGGCGTTCGAGGCGTCGTACGCGATGTTGGGGTGCAGGTTGCCGTCGCCGGCGTGGAAGACGTTGCACACGCGCACGTCGTGTGCGGCGGCGATCGTCGCCACCTCGGCGAGCACGGCCGGCAACTTCGTGCGAGGCACCACGGCGTCCTGCACGACGAGCGACGGCGCGAGGCGCCCCATCGCGCCGAAGGCCTTCTTGCGCCCCTGCCACAGGCGCATGCGTTCCGCCTCCTCGGTGGCGACGCGCACGTCACGCGCGCCCGCCGCACGGCACGCGGCGCGAATGAGTTCGACGTCGGCCGCGAGTCCCTCGGCCATGCCGTCCACCTCACACAGCAGGATGGCGGCCGCGTCGACGGGATAGCCCGCTGCGTACACGCTGGCTTCGACGGCGCGGATGGTCGCGTTGTCCATCATCTCGAGCGCGGCGGGGACGATGCCCGTCGCGACGATCGCGGATACGGCGCGTGCCGCCGCATCGACGGAGGCGAAGTCCGCGAGCAGCGTGTGCACCGCGTCGGGCAGTGGCACGAGGCGCACCGTGATCTCGGTGGCCACGCCGAAGCACCCTTCGCTGCCCACGAACACGCCGAGCAGGTCGTAGCCTTCCGGTTCGTCGACCGCGCCGCCGAGGGTCGTGCAGGTGCCGTCCGGGAGTACGATGTCGCAGGCCACGACGTGATTGAGTGTGACGCCATACTTCAGGCAGTGCGGTCCTCCGGCATTCTCGGCAACGTTGCCACCGATGGTGCAGGCCGCCTGACTCGACGGGTCGGGTGCGTACTGCAGGCCGAATGGAGCGACCGCTTTGGAGAGTCGCGCATTCACGACACCCGGCTCGACCCGCGCAAGGCGTTCGATGGGATCGATGTGGAGGATGCGCGTGAGGCGATTGAGGCCGATGAGCACGACGTCGTCGGCCAGCGCGCCGCCGGAGAGGCCGGTGCCGGCGCCCCGGGGAACGAAGGGGAGCGCCGCGTCGGCACAGGCGCGCACGACCGCAACCAGCTCGTCGCGGGTGCCGGGAAAGACGGCGAGCGCCGGCGTGGCGCGGTAGCCCGGCAGGCCGTCGGCGTCGAAGGGCGCGAGGTCCGCACGGCGGGATTTGACCCACCGCGCACCGACCAGTCGCTCGAAAGTGTCGCGCATGCCGAAAACTACTCGGCCGCGCGGATCAGCCTGCAGTGAGGGAGGTGACCATCGCGCGCAGCGTGGTCAGGTCGAAAGGCTTCTGCAGGACATGGGGATGTCGCCCGAGGACGCTGTCGGGCGGTGCCGCGTCGATCGCGTCGCCGGTCGTGAGCACGAGCCGCTCGACGAGCGCGGGGTGGGACGCCTGCAGGCGCGTCACGAGCTCCTCGCCTGACATGCCGGGGAGATGCAGGTCGCAGATGATGAGGTCGACGGCATCGCCGGCGCCTGCGGCGTCTTCGAGGATACCGAGGGCGGCGGTGCCATCCTCGGCCTCCAGCACGGCCCACTGCTGCCGATCGAACCAGCGTCGGAGCGCGAACCGGATCCCAGACTCGTCATCGATAATGAGCACACGCGGCATGGCGCCTCCGTCGGCGGCCAGTCGACGAAGCGGTGGCGCCAGACGCATTCTGCGCCGAGCCCCACCGCCTCCATTTGGACCTGCAGGACCTGCGATGGCGCCGCGCGGGGCGTGGGCGGGAGCTCGCGTCCCGCCCACGCGCCCCGTCAGCGCCGGTTCAGGCGGCGCCCCAGAAGCCCGCCAGGGCGCGCCCGTCGGGTGACTCGCGCAGCTTCTCGAAGGCCCGCTCGCGGATCTGCCGGATGCGCTCGCGGGTGACGCCCATGAGCGCACCGATGCGCTCGAGGGTCATCGCCTCCGCCCCTTCGTCGAGCCCGTAGTAGAGGTAGAGGATCTTGCGCTCACGCGGCGTGAGATACTTCCGGAAAACGCGATCGATGAACTCGCGCATGAGGCGGAAGTCGGTGCCGTCCTCGATGTCGGCGTGCGTCTCGCCGGCGAAGCGCTCGCCGAGGGTGGACGCTTCGCGATCCTGCCGATCGATGGGGGCGTCGAGGGAGACTTCGGTGCTCGAGATCTGGCGGGCGTTGCGCACCTGCTCGAGCGGCTCGTCGAGCAGCTTGGAGAGCTCCGCGTCGGTGGGCTCGCGGTTGAGCACCTGCGAGAGGATCATCTCGCCGCGCGCCATGCGGATGAGCTGCGAATTCTGGTTGAGCGGGATGCGGACGCTGCGGGTCTGCTCGGCCAGGGCCTTGAGGACGGCCTGACGCACCCACCAGACGGCGTAGGAGATGAACTTGACGCCCTGATCGGGATCGAACTTGCGGACCGCCTTCAGGAGCCCCTCGTTGCCGATGGCGACAAGCTCGGAGAGGTCGAGACCATGCCCCTGGTACTTCTTCACATAGCTGATGACGAACCGGAGGTTCGCTGTTACCAGCCGCTCCGCCGCCGCTTCGTCACCCTGTTGCGCGAGTCGCGCCAGACGCCGCTCCTCCGCCGCATCGGTGATGAGGGGGAGCTTCTGGATGTCGTGCAGATACTGATCGAAGGCCGTGGAGGGAGCCGAACGGAAGAAGCCCTTGGAGCGGGCTTCGGCGGACCTGGTCGCGGCAGCTGCCTGCATACGCCCTCGCCGTACGTGTGCGGATGACCGGGGAAACAGTGCCCTGGCCGGGTGGGAGCGCCACTATACGATCACACTCCATGCCGGTCAACATATTTTTTCGCCCCTCGCTCTATCGGGCCATTTGCGAAGCACTATCCAATCACTGAACCACCAGAATCGGGAACGAATATGGCGGAAAACTAGGTCTCACCGGTCAGGACTTGCAGGACCAAGGCATCAGGGACAGAAACCGACCACCGTCCCTCGCCCGATTCCATCTCACCCACCGCCCGCGGAAGCGCGTACCGGGCCGCACCGCCGCGCGCCTTCTTGTCACCGTGCGTGGCGGCGACGATCGCCGCCGGGTCGAGATGCGCGGGCGGGCGCAGGGGCAGGCCGGCCCGACGCACGGCGTCCTCCACGGCCACCGCCAGCGTCGGCGACGCCAGCCCCAGCCGCACGGCCAGGTGCGCTTCGGCGACCATTCCCATGGCCACCGCGTCGCCGTGGAGCAGGGTGTAGTGCTCGAGCAGTTCGATGGCGTGGGCGATCGTGTGCCCGAAGTTGAGGATCTGTCGAAGCCCCCCCTCGCGCACGTCCTCCGCCACCACGGCCGACTTGATGCGCACGCTCCCCGCGATGAGCGCCGGAAGCGCCGACGCCGCGCCGCCCTCGGCGGACAGCGACGGGAGCGCCTGCAAGGTCGCGTCGAAGTATGCCGCATCGGCGATGATGCCGTGCTTGAGCACCTCGGCGAGTCCCGCACGGAGCTGGTCGGGGGAGAGGGTGCGGAGCACGTCGGGGTCGATGACCACGGCGGCGGGGTCGTGGAAGGCGCCGACGAGATTCTTGCCCTGCGGCGTGTCGACGGCGGTCTTCCCACCCACCGACGCATCGACCATGGCCAGCAGCGAAGTGGGGACCTGCACCACCGGAAGACCGCGCATGAAGGTGGCGGCGACGAACCCGGCGAGGTCGCCGACGACGCCACCACCGAGGGCGATCACCGTGGTGTCGCGCCCAGCGCCCCACGCCAGCAGGGCATCGGTGAGTTGTGCCCAGCGGTCGCGCGTCTTCTCGGCCTCGCCGGCCGGGATGGTGAAGCGGCGCAGGTGCCCCTCGGCAAACTGGGATTCGACGGCCGCGGCGTGGTGCATCGCGACGTGGGCATCCGTAATGAGCGCCACGCGATGCGCCGGTGCCACCGCCTCGACGACCGCAGCGATGTGGGCGAGCGCGCCGCGCTGGCAATACACGGGGTAGGCCAACGGGAGCGCCAGCGGCGCGCCGAGGGCCTCGGGGGCCACCGCGCTCACCAGGTGACTTCGCCGGCGCCCGCTCGCCGGTTGGCCACGCGGGCGAGCATGAAGAGCAGGTCGGACAGCCGATTCAGGTAGATGACGACGAGCGGCGGCAGCTCGATCTCCCGCGCGAGCGACACCACACGGCGCTCTGCCCGTCGGCACACCGTGCGCGCGACGTGCAGGGCGGCCGCCTTGGGCGTCCCGCCGGGGATGATGAAGCTGCGGAGCGGCTCGAGCTCCTGTTCGCAGGTGTCGATCGCGCGTTCGAGTTCGGCGATGCGCGCCTCGTCGATGCGGGCCTTGGCGAGCTGCTCCCGCATCTTCTCATGATCGGGGGTGGCGAGCAGCGCACCGATGGCGAACAGGTCGCGCTGCACGGGCACCAGCACCTCGTCGATGCGCGGCATCATCTCGATGGACCGGGCGAGGCCGAGCGAGGCATTGAGCTCGTCGACGTCGCCATAGGCCTCGACGCGTGGGTGGTCCTTGCCGACGCGGCCACCGCCGAACAGCGCGGTGCCGCCTTCATCCCCGGTGCGGGTATAGATCTTCATGGCCGCAAGATAACGGGTCCTGCCGTCGGGACGTCGGGCCCCTACCTTTCCGGGATGCGTACCCATCCTCTCGTCGACATCACGATCCTCGGCGGCGGTCCGACGGGGCTCTTCGCCCAGTTCTACGCCGGCATGCGCGGCGCCAGCGCGCAGATCGTGGACGCACTGCCGGAGCTGGGCGGTCAGCTCACGGCGCTCTATCCCGAGAAGCTCATCTTCGACGTCGCGGGCTTTCCGCAGGTGTTGGCGAAAGACCTCGTGAAATCGCTCGCGGCGCAGGCCGCACAGTTCCATCCGCAGACCGGGCTGCCGGCGCACCTTCAGCAGCGGGTCATCGCGCTCGAGGAATCCGAAGGGCACTTCGTGCTCGTCACGGCCACCGACCGGTTCCCGACACGCAGCGTGGTGATCGCGGCCGGCATCGGGGCGTTCGCACCGCGCAAGCTGCCGCAGGCGTTCGCGGAGCCGTGGTACGGGCGCGGCATCCACCCGGTCGTCACGGACCCCGAGGAATTCCGCGGACGCAATGTCCTCATCATCGGTGGTGGCGACTCTGCGTTCGACTGGTGTGCGCAGCTCCGCGACCGTGCGCAGTCGGTGACGCTGGTGCATCGCAGCGATCGTTTCCGCGCGCACGCGGCGACGGTGGCCGAGGTGCAGGCGGCCGCCGCGCGTGGTGATGGGCGGGTGTCGATCCACACGTTCCACGAACTCGACGCGATCCACGGCGACACGGCCATCACCGGCGTCACGCTCAAGGACATCAAGGCGAAGACCACGCGTGACATCGCCTGTGACGTGATCCTGCCGATGCTGGGCTACGTCTCCGACCTCGGGACGTTGCTCGAGTGGGGGCTCACGATCGCGAAGGACGAGATCCAGGTGACGACCACGATGGAGACGGGTCGTCCGGGGATCTACGCCGCCGGTGACATCACCACGTATCCGGGGAAGCTCAAGCTGATCGCCGTCGGCTTCGCTGAAGCGGCGATCGCCGTGAATCAGGCGGTGCACTGGGTCTACCCGGACAAGAAGGTGAATCCGGGGCATTCGTCGAACCTGGCGATTTTCGGGCAGAAGGACGACTGAGGGGACGGCGTACTACGGAAGCGGGGGGAGCGGAACCACGGAAGCAGGACGTCGAGACCACGGTAACCGCGGTAGCCGTCGTCTCGTCCTTCGGCTCCCGTCGCTCCGCTCCCCCCGCTCCCGTCGTTCGCTACACCCCCCGCACGCGCGGATCGACGCGGCGATAGGCGCTGTCCGTGAGAACGTTGACGAGCACGAACACCACCGACAGGAACAGCACGGCGCCCTGCACGGCGGGGAGATCGCGGCGCGCGATGGCCATGACGACGTAGCGGCCGATGCCGGGCCAGCTGAACACCGTCTCCGTGAGAATGCTCCCCGTGAGGTAGGCGCCGAAGTCGAGACCGATCACGGTCACGACGGGAATGAGCGCGGTGCGTAGGGCATGGCGCACGAGCACCGTGCGCTCGGCCAGGCCCTTGGCGCGCGCGGTGCGCACGTAGTCGGCGCTGAGGGCTTCGAGCATCGCGGAACGTGTCACGCGTGCCAGAAAGGCGATGGAACGTGAGCCCAAGGCCAGCGCGGGGAGCACGAGAAACGCGAGGCCTCCCGAACCCGACGCGGGGAGCCAGCGCCACGTGACGGCAAAAAGCAGGATGAGCAGCAGGCCGATCCAGTAGACCGGAAACGAGACGCCCACGTAGGTCGCGGCCAGGGCCAGACGATCGAACCAACCGCCGGGGCGCCGTGCGGCGACGACGCCCACGGTCACGCCGACGGTGATGGCCAGCAGCATCGCCGCGGTCGCCAAGAGCAGCGTGCGCGGAAAGCGCTCGAGGAGATCGTCGCGAATGCGGCGGCCCGTGATGTACGAGCGGCCCAGGTCGCCGCGCGCGATGCCCGCCACGTAGTGCGCGAACTGTGTCGGCAGGGGTTCGTCGAGCTTCAACTCGGAGCGCAACCGCGCGATGGTCTCAGCGTCGGCCCGTTCGCCCACCATGGCCTGCACCGGGTCGCCGGGGGCGACGTAGAGCAGGAGGAAGACGACGACGAGGACGCCGAAGAGCGTGGGGAGCGTCGAGAGGAGACGGCGGAGGAACAACGAACGACGGGAGCGGGAGGGGCGGGAGCGGGGGGACGGGAGCGGGGGACTACGGTGACCACGGGTACTACGGAGGGACCTCGAAGGCTAATGCCTCGAGCGCCCGCCGGCTTGGGCGCGCGGGTCGCGGTGGGCAATGCGCTCCTCGATGACGCGGGAGAGGTTCACCAGCATGCGGCAGACCACCTTCCGCTTGGACTCGACGCGCATCCATCCAATCGGATCGATGGCCCCGCTGTCGCGTCCGCGGCGGAGCAGGACGCCCACCTCGTTGGCACTGCCGATGGCGATGCGCAGCGCGTGCAGCCACTGCGGATCGGTACCGCGCCCAGCGCCTTCGGCGATGTTCGCGGCCACCGAGTCGGCGGCATCGACGAGCTGTGCGCGCCAACTGGTGAACCGCACCGTGCCATACGGCTGGGCGAGGCGATGCACATCGGTGGCGAAGTCCTCGACGGCTTCGAGGACACGGAGATTGCGGAGGTCGGCCATGCCGCCACAGTGGCACCGACGCACGCGCACGCCGTCATCGAATCGTTGCGGGCGGTAGCATCGCCACGCACACCCTCACTTCCCGAGCCGCACCTTCACAAACCGCTGTCCGTTGAAGATCGCGGGCGCCGTGAACCCCTGCACCCACGGCTGCACGGCGTACACCTCGTTGTAGAACCAGAGCGGGAGCAGCGGCATCTGCCGATACGCGAGGGAGTCGGCGCTTCGATACAGGGTGGTGCGCTTCGCGTCGTCGCTCTCGCGGCGTGCCGCGCTCACGAGCTTGTCGTAGGCGGCGTCCTTGAAGAACGAGACGTTGCCGCCGGCGCCGGCGTTGGCCCCATGCAGCAGGGGGTAGAGGAAGTTCTCGGCGTCGGGGTAGTCGGCGTACCAGTCCTTCACGATGAGATCGACCTGACCGGCGCGCGCCGCAGCGCGGGACGCGGCGGCGTCGCGCTGCACCAGCTTCACGCGAATGCCGACCGCGCCGAGGTACGCCTGCAGCGTCTGCGCGAGGCGCGGCCAGGGCTGCGTCTGCGAACTCCACAGCTCGAGGTCGATGCCGTTCGCGTGCCCCGCGTCGGCGAGCAGGCGACGCGCGGCGGTCGTGTCGTAGGCGTACGGCGCGCGCGTGGTGTCGGCCCCGTCGAGAGTCGGCGGGATGATACCGGCGGTGACGCGACCACGACCGGCGAGGAGCTGTGTCAGGATGGTGGGCACGTCGATGGCGTGCGCGATGGCCTGCCGCACGCGCACGTCGGTGAGCGGTCCACGCGTCGTGTTCATGCCGACGTACCAGAGGCGCAACGCGGGGGCACTGAGCAGTTGCGCCTTGCGCTCGTCGGTGTTCTCCCACGCGCGGGCCTGGTCTTCCGGCACATACAGCAGATCCACCGTGCCACTCTCGAACTCGGCGACCGCGGTGGACGGCTCGGGGATGATGCGGGCGCGCAGCGTGTCGATGGTGGGCGCACCGTCGAAGTACGCAGGGTTCCGCACGAAGGTCAGGTGATCGTCGTGGCGCCACTCGGCGAGCTTCCACGGGCCCGTGCCGACGGGACGCTCGCGGAAGTCGTCGCCGATGCGGGCCGGGACGATCGAGGCGGCGGGCATGGCGAGCAACTTGGGGAAGATCGCGAGCGGCTCCTCGAGCGTGATGACGACGGTGGAGTCGTCGGGCGTCGTCACACCCAGCGTGGTGCCCGTGCCGGCCGCGAAGGCGCGGGCACCGGCGATGGGGAGCAGCGGCCAGGTGGTACCCGCCTTGGTGGCCGGATCGAGGAGGCGACGGAACGACCGTGCGACGTCGGCAGCGATGAAGGGCGTGCCGTCGTGAAACGTCACGCCGCTCCGGAGGTGAAACGTGTAGGTGCGGCCGTCCGACGAGGTCTCCCAGGCGCGCGCGAGTGCGGGCTCGAGGGCGCCATCGGGGGCGAAGCGTGTGAGTCCGTCGAACAGGTAGGCGACGGCGCGTCCACTGGGCACGTCGGTGGCGTGCGCGGGATCGAGCGAGCGGGGATCGTACCAGTCGCGCGAATCGACGAACACGTGGCGCTCGGGCGCAGCGTCGGTGGCACGGCAGGCCGCCGTGAACAGGGCGAAGGCGCCGAGGACGGGCAGTGAGCGTCGCATGCGTAGTTGACTGGGTGTGAGGGGTACGTGAGCTTTATAGGCTATAGAACGTGCGATTCTCCGTCCATTCCCTCCGCCTCTTCGCGGCGCTCGCCGCCGCCCTTCTCGGTGCCCAGGCGGCGGCCGCGCAGGACTTGTCGTGCGAGCGTGGGGACCGCGAGGTGCGTGCGCTGCGCTTCGAGGGCCATCGTGAGTACACCGCGGCGCAGCTCGCGGCGACGGTGGCCACGATCCCGTCGCGGTTCGGCGCGGTGCCGCTGCTGGGCGAACGACGCTGTCTCGACCCGGTGGAGTTTGCGCGCGACGTGCGGCGGCTGGAGACCCTGTACCGCCGGCGCGGATTTCCCGATGTGCAGGTGGACACGGCCGTGCGGACGCTCCGGCCGGGGGTGATCGAGGTCACTTTCGTGGTGCGCGAAGGCGCGCCGATGCGGGTCACGGCCCTGGCGCTGCGCGGAGTCGAGGCGAGCGCCCCGCTGCGTGAGGCGGCCCGAGACTTTCCGCTCGCGGTCGGCGGCGTGTTCGACCGCGGTGCGCTCGAAGCGGGGCGCGACACCCTCGTGCGGCGGCTCCGCAATCTCGGCTGGCCGCAGGCCGAAGCGCTGCTCGCGTACACCACCAACACGACAGCGCGCACCGCCGATGTCGAGGTGACCGTCGTGCCGGGCGCACGCGCACGCATCGGCCGCGTGGCGCTCGACGTCGATTCCGGTGGGCGGGGGCGGCGCGTGAGCGACGCGACCATCCGCCGCGCGCTCGCGCTGCACCCCGGCGACTGGTACTCCGCGCGTGCCATTATCGACGCGCAGCGGAATCTCTACCAGACCGACGTCTTCCAGCGGGTCGACCTGCGCGCCGACAGTGTGCAGCCCCCGGGCGACACGATCGTGAACCTCACCGTGCACCTCGTGGAAGGTGATCGGTGGGCGGCGCGTGGCGGCATCGGTTGGGCCACGCTCGATTGCTTCCGCACGCAGGGGTCGCTCACTGACCGCGATTTCGTCTCCTTCGCGCCGCGGCTCGAACTCACCGGGCGCGTCAGCAAGATCGGCCTCGGGGCGCCCCTCGACGGTGCCGAAGGCGTGTGCCAGGCGCAGGCGCGTTCCGATCCGTACAGCCGCACGCTCAACTACTACGGCTCGGCCACCCTGCGACAGCCCGTGCGCGCCGGGCAGGTGCGCATTCCGTCGCTCACGCTCTTCAGCAGCACGCTGTCGGAGTACAAGGCGTTCCTGCGTCGCACGCCCATCGGTGGCGTGTTCTCGCTGGGTGATCCGTTCGGCGCGCCGCTGGCGGGGCGTGTGTCGAGCACGGCGACCTACCAGCTCGAGCTCGGGCGTACCGAAGCGGAGCCGGCGTTCTTCTGCGCAGTGTTCAATGCCTGCGACGCCGAGCTCCGCGGCTTCCTCCAGCGCAACAATCGCCTGGCGGCCGCCGAGCTGTCGCTGGCGCGGCAACGGGTGAACGATCCGTTGCGCCCGACGAGTGGGACGGTGCTGCGTGGCTCCTTGCGTCACGCGAGCACGGTCATCGGATCCGACCGCACCCAGCAGTTCAACCGCGCCACGATCGATGCGACGTGGTATCGCGCGGTGGGCACGGCGACACTCACGGCGCACGTGCGCGGCGGCGTGGTGCAGGGGCTGGGGCGTGCTGGTGGCGTGGGCAGTTTCATTCCGCCGCAGGAGCGCCTGTACGCGGGCGGTCCGACCACGGTGCGCGGCTTCCGGCAGAACGAGCTCGGGCCGTCCGTCTACATCGTGAGCGGCTACGCGGTGGACACGGTGGGCGGCGTGGTGCACTACCGCGCCGACGGCTCGACGGTGGCCGAGCGGGTGGTGCCGACGGGCGGCAACACGCTGGTGGTCGCGAATCTCGAGGCACAGTGGCCGAGTCCGATCGCGCCGACGCTGCTGCAGTTCGCGGCGTTCGCCGACGCGGGGCGCCTGTGGAATCGCGGCGCGTCGGACACGCCGGTGCGGAGTGATGGACCGACGATCACGGTGACGCCCGGTCTGGGCGTGCGCGTGGCGTCTCCCTTCGGCGCGATCCGCATCGATTTCGGCTACAACCCGTACGATCGCCCCGCGGGCGCGGCGTACTTCAACGCCCGACCGCAGGGTGGGGTGGCGCCGCTCTACTGCGTGAGCCCGGGCAACACGCTGGCGGTGCAGAATGCGGCCACCACCGGTGCCCCGCCGGTGCAGGAGGCGGGGCGGTGTCCGGCGACGTTCCGACCGCTGCGGGGCAACGGCCTGCTCGGACGCCTGAATCCGAGCATCTGGATCGGGCAGGCCTTCTGATGGCGCCGCGTCGACGCACGGTGGTGCTGAGCGCGGCGGCGGTGCTGCTGTCGCTGGTCGTGGCGCTGGTGGGCAGTGTCGTGGTGCTCACACAGACCGATCGCGGCATGGCGTTCATCCTGCGCCTGGGGCTGCCGCTCGCGCGCGCAGCGATGCCCGGACGGCTCTACGTGGCCGGCCTGCACGGCAACCTGTTCCAGGACATCACACTCGACACGATCGACCTGCGCGCACCCGACGGGACGCCGCTGTTCAGCAGCGGACCGCTGCGGGTCACGTACGATCCGCGCGACCTGCTTGACGGGCGCATCGTGATCAAGTCGCTCGAGGTGACGCGGCCGCGCGTGACGCTGGTGGACTACGGCAAGGACGACTGGAATCTGTGGCGTGCCGTCGGCCGGTCGACCGGCGCACAGCGGACGACGGCGCGGGCGACGCGTTTCGGGCGCTACATCGTGCTCGACACGGCGACGATTCACGAGCTCACCTTCGTGGCGCGGCTGCCGTGGACACTCTCGGACACGCTCAAGGGTGCGAAGCGCGACAGTGCGCTCACCGAGCACCTCACGCGTCTCACCGACGAGTTCCGTGCCGAGGATGGCCGCTACGTGAAGGTCATGCGCTTCGTGCGCGGCTCCCTCGCCCTGGGGCGGTCGCGGCTGCGGGACCCGGACAGCGCCGGCGTGCGCCTTGCGGTGCGCAAGCTCGACGTGGTGTGGATGTCACCACCGTTGTGGTTCCAGGGGTTGTCCGCGGACGCCCGCATCCTGGGCGACACGCTCTGGATGGACGGGGTGCGTTTCGCACTGCCGGGATCGCGGGCGACAGGGTCGGCTCGCGTGGTGTGGGGGAGCAACCTGCCCATGCGCTACGACATCCGCCTGCAGGGCGACACGGTGTCGCTCACCGACCTCGCGTGGATCGACGAGACCATCCCGCACGAGGGCGGCGGGCGCATGGACCTGCACATCCGCAACGATCCGCGCGCGCTGTCCATCATGGACTACGTGATCACGAACATGGACGCGCGGTCGTTGCGGTCGCGGCTGCGCGGACGCATGACGTGGGGTGTGGGCGGGCCGGTCACGCGCCTCACCGATGTCGACCTCACGCTCGCGCCGGCGCACACCGACCTGCTGCGCTGGTTCAACGGCGAGCCGTTCCCGTACGACTGGCGCGGCGCCCTCACCGGCACGGTGCGCGGGCGCGGTGGTGTCCTCACCAACTGGCGCCTCGACGATGCGACGGTGGCGTTCGCGGACGAGCATGTGCCCGGCGCCGTGTCGCGGCTGCAGGCCACGGGATCGCTCGACATCCTCCGCCCGGCTGATGCCGTCCTCGACGGGCTCGATCTCACCATCGCCGCGCTCGACCTGCGCACGCCGCGCTTCGTGAATCCGCTGTTCCCCGAAGTCAACGGCATCGCGCGCGGGTCGGTGCGGCTCGACTCGCTCTGGTACGACGCGCGCTTCTCGCAGGCCGACATCGAACTGGTGGACGGGCCGGGGCTCCCGTCGCGCTTCACGGGCAGCGGCCGCTACACGCTGGTGCCCGAGGGCACGTTGTTCGACGTCGACCTGCAGGCCTTGCCGCTGTCGTGGACGACGCTGTCGCGCTCGTATCCCAACATGCCGCTCCGCGGCTCGGCGGTGGGGCGCATTCGCGCCAAGGGGATGGCCGAACGGTTCGACCTGCAGGCGAGCTTCGCCGGCGAGGGCGGTGAGCTCACCTTCACTGGCAGTGCCGACGCCCTCGAGCCGATCATGGGGGCGAGCGGGGCGTGGCGCGCGCGTGGCGCGAACCTGCAATCGCTCTTCGGGGATGCGCGCCTGCCGGTGACGAGCCTCAACGCGACGGGCACGGTCGACCTGCGAGGCCAGGTCGACTCGACGACCGGCGAGTTCATCATGTCGACGATGACGGGCCCGGTGCAGGGGAGCATCGACCTGTTCTCGCGCGTGGGCGAAGCGCGACTCTTCGGCGGCACCGCCGCGATGACGTTCGAGACGGGCCGCCTGCGCATCGACACGCTCGCCGCGGAGAGCTCGGCCCTGCGCCTCGTCGCGCAGGGTGGCCTGGGACTCGCGCCGGCACGTCGTGATACGCTGCGGGTGGCGATGTACGTCGATTCGCTCGGCGGCCTGCGTCCGTGGCTCGCGCCGACCGACACCGCGCGGCCGGCCTTCCTGCTTCCCGGCGATACGTTGCGCGGCAGCGTCGAGCTGTCGGCGGTGGTGGCGGGGACGACGGATACCACCGACACGAATGGCCTCGACGTGTCGCTGCGCGCCGACGCGCGCGATGTGGTGCTGGCGAGCACGCGCCTGCGCCGCGGTGCGCTCGACGCGACCATTCGCGACGTGCTGCGCCGCGCCGAGGGGCGGGTCGACCTGCTGGCCGATTCCGCGGTCTTGGCCGGGATCGATGTGGCCGACGCGAGTGCGCAGTCGACGGTGCGGGGCGGGCTCGCCGAGCGCTTCGGCATGGCGTTGCGCACTCCCAACGATGCGCGCATCACGGTGGCGGGCGGTGTGACGCGCCGTGGTGACTCGACCACCGTGCGTCTCGACTCACTCGCGCTGCGCGTCGACAGTCTCGGGGAGCGCGCCCGCGGTCTGACACTGGCCTCGCCGGCCACGGTGCACCTCGTTGCCGACGGGGGCGCGACGCTCGACTCGCTGGTGCTGCTGCACACCGACACCGGGCGCATCACGCTGCGTGGCGCCCTGGGCGAGACGCGCGCCGTGCGCGGCACGCTCGATGTCGACCAGCTCCCGCTGGCCGACATCGGCCGCCTGTTCCCCGCGTCACGTCTCACGCGCGGCAGCGCCACGGCGCAGGTGACGCTCGGCGGGACGCGTGAGCTGCCACGACTCACCGGGTCGCTGGCGCTGCGCGATGCCGTGGCCGGCCCGATTCGCCTGGGCGACCTCGCGCTCGCGGCGCGCTACGACTCGCTGCAGCTCGCGCTCACCGGGGGGCTGCGCATCGACAACCGCCCCGCGCTCGACCTCGAGGCGACGCTGCCCGTCGACCTCGCGCTCGTCGCGAATCGACGCCGCCAGCTCGACGCGCCGCTGGCGGGGCGCCTCACGAGTCGCCGTGCCGATCTCGCGGTGGTGGAGGCCTTGCTGCCGTCGGTGTCGGAGGCCCGCGGGACACTCGATGCCGACGTGCGGCTCACGGGCTCGTGGGAACGGCCCCGGCTGCGTGGCCAGGTGCGCATCGACAGCGCCGCGTTCGCGCTCGACGCGCTCGGCATCCGCCTCGACCGTGCGGGTGCGGACATCGCGCTGGCAGGTGACACGCTCATCGTGCGGCGCTTCGGCGCCTCCAGCGGGACACCGTCCGACACGATCGGCATCGTCGGATCGGTCGTGTTCACCGACCCCACCGCGCCGGCGTTCGACCTCCGACTGGCCGCGTCCAACTTCCTCGCCATCGACAAGCCGCGCACGGCGACATTGGCCATCACGACGCCGGTGCCCCTGGTGCTCTCCGGCCCCGGGGGGGCACCGCGTGTGCGCGGCGCCGTACGAGTCGATCGCGGACGCGTGTACATCCGGCAGCTCGCGCAGCGTCGCGCGCTCGACCTGAGCGACAATCTCGACCTCATCGACACGGCGCGCTTCGCGATGGATGCGCTGCTGCCATCGACGCCCAGTGCATGGCTGCAGACGCTGCAGATCGACGATGTGCGCCTCGGCATCGGGGACGACCTCTGGCTGCGTTCGCCCGAGGCCAACCTCAAGCTCGGCGGCCAACTGCGCGTGACCCGGTCGATGTCGCGGGACGGGCGTGGGGCGCGCCTCGCGCTCGCGGACTCCCTCACGGTGGAGCGGGGCACGTACCAGCTCAACCTCGGGCTCGCGCGTCCGGGCTTCGAGGTGGAGCGCGGGCTCGTGCGCTTCTACGGCGATCCCGACCTCCAGCCCACGCTCGACATCTCGGCGTTGCACACGGTGCGCGAGACGCGCGCGAACTCGAATCGCCAGGACGTGCGCATTCGTGTCAACATCGGCGGGACGGTCGATCGGCCGACGCTCGCACTCACCAGCGCGGACAACCCCCCGCTCCCTGAAAGCGACATGCTGAGCTACCTCGTCACGGGTGAGCCGGCGTACTCGCTCCTGGGGACGCCGTACGCCGAGCAAGGCGCGACGCTCGCGCTGCGTCTCGCGGGGAGCTACCTGTCGAGCCGACTCGCGGGGGGACGCTTCGACGTCGTGCAGGTCGAGCCCACGGCGCTGGCGCCGGGCGACGCGGCCAACCTGCGCCAGAGTGGACTTGGCATTCTCGCGTCGACGCGCGTGGGTGTGGGCGGCCAGGTCGCCCGCAACACGTATCTCACCTTCAGCACCGGCTTGTGTGGCCTCGCGCCGCAGTCGTCGGCCGGCGGTGACGCGCTGTCCCTGTTTGCACAGGGGCTCGGCGTGAAGGTCGAGCGGCGCTTCGATCGTGGCGTGAGCCTGTCGCTGGGTCTCGAGCCCGGGTCGAGCGCACAGGCCTGCGGACGCCTGGGGATCAGCCGCACCTTCCAGCAGACGCCGGCGCAGATCGGCATCGACTTCTTCCGCTTCTGGACCTTCTGAGCGGGGCCCGTCGGGCGCGGGTGCCGTGCAGGGCGCACGGGGCGCGCTATCTTGTTTCGCGGCGCACGCAGTGCGCGTCCTCCTGATACGCCCATGGCCCATCCTGTCACGCCCACGCATGCGACGGCCGCGCGGCCGCTGCACGAGGTGCTCGACGCGATCGATCGCGCCGAGGGCACGAGTGCGCGCCTGCAGGTGGCAGCCGACCTGCTGCACGAGCGGGGCTTCGATCGGGTCCTGGTGTCGTTGCGCGATGCGTCGCTCAACCCGACGGTCATCGCGAAGGCCGGCGCGACCGATGTCACCACGCTCACGGGGCTGAGCTTCAAGCCGCTGCCGGGATCGGTGTGGCGTCGGCGCCTGCCGCATCTCGAGCGCTTCCGTGATGGCGACCTGTGCATGCTCGACGGCGCCGATGCGTGGGTGGCGCGCGAGTTCTTCGGCATCGACCCCGCGAGCACCGACGGGCACGAAGGCGACGATCACTGGTTGCCGACAGACCTGCTCGTGGGGCTGCTGCGGGGGGCGCGCCAGGAGATCATCGGCCTGGTGAAGCTCGCCGGCGCGCGCGATGGGCGCCGCCCGTCGGCCGCGCAACGACGCGACATCGGAGACATCCTGCGCCACCTGTCGGCGCGCGTCGCCTATGACGCGCTCGAGGCGCTCGCGCGGCAGCGCCATGAGCGCCTGCAACTGCTGCAGGAATCCGGCGCGTCGCTCACGCGCTCGCTCGACGAGCAGGAGATCCTGCGCGATCTCGCGCGGCAGGTGCAGCGGGCTGTCCGTTGCGACGGCGTCGCGGTGCTCGTGCCCGACCTGCACACCGACCAACTCTCCACGGCACTGCGGCTCGTGCGCGGCGTCGAGCGGCCGCGCGGGGTGGTGCGCCTGGGGGAGGGGATCGTGGCCGAGGTGGCGCGCACGGGGGCCCCCGTGCGGGTGGGCGACCGCGAGGCCGATCGGGCGCGGGACAAGGCGGGGCTCGCGCCGCCGCTGTCGCTGTACGACGTCGTCGGCGAATCGGGCGCGGCCACGTCGGTGCTGGCGGTGCCCATGCGCGTCGGCATCCGGCTCATCGGCGTGCTTGCCGTGCACAGCACGGCCGCCGACGCGTACAGCAACGAGGACCAGGAGGTGCTCGCCACGATGGCGTCGCAGGCGGCGACCGCCGTGGCCAACGCGCGGCGCTATGCGGAGAGTGAGCGCGAGCGGCGCACGACGGAGGCGCTCGCCGATGTCGCGCGCGCCGTCGGGGAGTCGCTGCGGCTGGGCGAGGTGCTGCGCCTGATCCTGCGGCACACGCTGTCGCTGCTCGGCGTCGAGGGCGCGTGCATCGCGCTGCGCAACGGCGAATACCTGCACATTGTCGCCGCGATCGGCAGCGCCGACGTGCTGGGGGGCCTGCACCTGCCGGTGCACGCAAGCCTGGCCGGCCGGGCGACGCTCACGAACGAGTTGATCCTCATCAACGAGTTCACCCCGGAGTTCGCCCTCAGTCGGGTCGTGAGCACGCTGGCCCGCATCCAGCGGGCGATCATCGCGCCGCTCGCCACGGGGCGCGGGACCATCGGCGCCATCGCCGTGCTCGATCGCGAGCGCCCGTTCGACCAGGACGACGCGAAGGTGCTGCGGCGTCTCGCCGACCAGGTGGCGGTGGCGATCGACAACGCGCGGCTGTTCGAGGAGGTCGAGAAGGCCACGAAGGAGTGGAAGCTCGCCTTCGATTCGACGGCGAGTGGACTCGTCGTCCTCGAGGAGGCGCTCACGGTGAGCCGCTGCAACGCGCGCGCCGCCGAGCTGTGCGGGCGCACGATCCCGGGGCTGCTCGGACAGCGCTTCCGCGACGCGCTGGTCGGTGCCGGGGACACCCCCGAGGGGCTCAACGTCGACGCGTTCATCGCCGGCGCACGACGTGACGGCGTGCCGGTGCGCGGCACGGTGCGCGTCTCGTCCAACGGCCGGCTCTTCTCCCTCGTCGCGGCGCCGCACCCCGACGGCGGCTGCGTGATCACCTTCGACGACGTGTCCGACGTGTCGCGCCTGGCCGAGCAGCATCGCGCCGTGCTCGACACGGTGTCGGACGGCATCGTCATCACCGACCTGCGCGGACGCATCTCGTTCGCGAATCCCGCCGCCCTCGCGCTCTTCGGGCGCACCGACCTGTCGGCCGTGCCGGCCGAGCAGCTCATCGCGCCGGGCTTCTTCACCGACGTGCGTCGTCACGAGACGCTCGTGCGCGCCGGCAAGCCGCAACAGTACGAGTGCGAGGTGTTGCGCGCCGACGGGACCCGTCGCGTGGTCGAGGTGGGCTCGGCGCCGCTCATCGAGCTCGGCGAGATCACGGGGTCGGTGGCGTGCCTGCGTGACGTCACGCGTCAGCGCGCCGATACCCTCGCCCGCGAGCGGTCCGAGGCGCTGTACACGCGCCTCGTCGAGAGCGCGACCGACGCCATCTACACGGTCGATCTTGCCGGCCGGTTCATGTCGGTCAATGCCGGCTTCCTCACCGAGTCGGGGCTCACACGACAGCAGATCATCGGGCAGCACTACCTGCTGCTCGTCGATCCCGCCGACCGCCGCGAGGCCGAGCAGGTCATGAATGCGACGCTGGCTGGTGAGCGGCGTCGCGCGCAGATCCGATGCCTTGGTGTGCAGGGATCGCGACTCACGACGGTCACCTCGGCGCCGATTCACGAGAACGGCGTGGTGGTGGGCGCGCTCGGCATCGTGCGCGACATCACCAACGATGAAGTGCAACGGGAAGCACGCGGTCAGCAGGCGCGTCTCGCCGCGGTGGGCCAGTCGCTGGGACGCGTTGCCAACGAACTCAACAACCCCCTGGCAAGCCTGCTCGCGCTGGCCGAGTTGCACGCGGGTTCGCCGACGTTGTCAGCCGAAGACCGCCGGGCGCTCGACCAGATGGTCGTGGAGGCGCAGCGCGCGTCGCGCATCGTCAGCCAGTTGCTCGACGGGGCCACGGCCATCGCCGCCACCGATGGCGCGCAGGGGCCGGGTGATGTGGTGGCCCTGGTGCGTCGCGCCCTCGAGCTGCATCGCTCGTCGCTGCGAACGGCCGGCATCGAGCTGCACGAAGTGCTCGCGGAGACGTTGCCGCCGGTGGAGGTCGATCCGCTGCGTTTCCAGCAGGTGTTGTCGAACCTGCTGGCGAACGCCGAGGATGCCCTCGCCGACTACCCGGGTCCCCGCCACATCACGATCACGACGCGCGACGAGGGTGGTGCGGTCTCGATCGAAGTGCGCGACTCCGGGCCCGGCATCCCCGAGGAGGACCTGCCGCGCGTGACCGAGCCGCTCTTCACGACGCGCGCCACCCGCGGACATCGCGGCCTGGGGCTCACCATCGCGCACACCATCGTGCGTGACCATGACGGCTGGCTCGACATCCGCTCGCGCGAGGGCGAGGGGGTGACCTGCACGGTGCGCCTGCCCGCGGCGGTGCGCGAAGGCGATGTGCAGGAGGCAGCGCCGCGCGAACCGGCGCCACTCACGGTGGAGATTCCGGCAACGGTCCGTCGGACCCCGCCGGCGGGCACCGAGGCCGTCGAGGGGCAGCCGCGCGTGCTGCTCATCGAGGACGAAGTCACGCTGCGCACGACCATCGGTCGGTTCCTGCGCGGTCGGGGCTACGCGGTGGATGTCGCCGACGGTGGGACGGCCGCCCTGTCCCTCATCGCCGGACACAGCTACGACCTGGTGCTGCTCGACCTCCGCATGAGCGACCTCACCGGGGAGCAGGTCTACCAGACCATCGCAAGTCGGGACCCGGAACAGGCCTCTCGCGTGTTGTTCATGACGGGCGACCTGCACAGCGAGAGTGCGGCGCGCTTCGTCCGGGCGACCGGGCGCCCGGTGCTGGCGAAGCCGTTCACGCTGGCCGAGCTGGCCGCGCGTGTCGAGCAGTGCCTCGCGACTCCCTGACTTCCTGCGAGCGGCGTTGACGCCGCGCTCTTCCGTCTTCTGCACATGACCAGTTCGTCTCAGGCTTCGACGGCCGATCGGTTCACCGTGCGCGCCGCCGTGGCGCCGCTGCTGGCCGACGCGCGCATCGCGTCGTCGCCCATCTCACAGCTCGTTGCGGGCGACGTGGTGCGCCTCGTCGACGGACGGGGCGACTGGTTGCGCGTGCGCGGCGCGGACGACTACGAGGGATGGACCCACGTCGGCTACCTCACGGCCTGCTCCGGCGGTGAGGGCACGTGGCGCCTGTCGCTCGGGTGTGTCGTGCGTGATGCCCAGGGCGCGCGGCGTGCGCTGCCCCTCGGCGCGCGTGTGCCGCCGTCCTGTGACATCGTCGACGGCGAGGCCATCGAGGCGGATGACCGCGCGCGGCGCTTTCCGCGCGACGCCCGTGCCGCCGCAAACAGCGCGGTGACCTGGTTCAGCGGCACCGCCTATCAGTGGGGCGGCGTGACGCCGTGGGGCGTCGACTGCTCCGGCCTCGTGCAGCGGGTGTTCGGCCTGCATGGGGTGGTGCTGCCGCGCGACGCGTGGCAGCAGGCGGCGGCCACACCGGCGGTGCATGAGGATGCCTCGGCCGTGCATCCCGCCGGCGACCTGCTGTTCTTCTCCGATCGTGACGACCGCAGGGTGACGCATGTGGGCGCCGCGCTGGGCGACGGACGGATGATTCACAGCGCCCTGCTGCGCGGCGGCGTGGCCATCGACAACCTGTCAGCCGACGACGCGTACACGGCCCGATTGCGCTCGCAGTGCACCGGCGTGCACCGCGTGCCGATGTGAGTCGCGCGCGACCGTCGCCTGGCGGTCGCGCGTGCGGGCTAGCTGACCAACTGGCCCGAGGGCGGCGGGACGACCGGCTGCGGCGCGCCCCCGCGCACATGCAGCACACTTGCCACTTCCGGCCGGTCGCCCAGCGTCACGGTCATGCGATAGTCGCCGAGCATGTCGAGTGGGAGGTCGAGCTGCAGGATGACCGGCATGTCCAGCTCGGTCGATCCCGGCGGCGGCGCCCCCACCTCGAGCTCGGCCTCTGAGCGCCACAGTTCGGCGCCGCGCGGATTGATCCAGCGGACGAGCATCGGGTGGCCGCCGGCATCGGACGGCGTGGCCTTGATGCGGACGACGAACGTGGCGCGCGGATGCAGCGCCGGCAGCTGCCCCACGTGCACCGCATCGAAGATCCCGAGGATGTTGAGCTTCCCTTCCTGCGAGATGTTGGCGGCGTCGGCGAAGAGCGCAAAGGAAACATGCATGGCCCAAGATAACCGGCGCTGGCTGCGGGCGTGGCGCGTCGTCTACATTCCGGCATGACCACGCTGTCCGCGTCCCGGCGGCCTGCTGCCGGCGGCACGCCGGCCGAGGCGTCGCACCACTTCGGCATGACCGATCTCGGCCTCGTGGTCATGGCGGTCATCTGGGGCGTGAACTACAGCGTGGTGAAGGTGGGGCTCACCGCGCTGCCGCCGCTCGCGTTCAATGGCGCGCGCATCCTGCTGGCGGCCCTCGTGCTCGCGCTGGTGGCGACCACCGCGCGCGACGCGGCACGCCCAACCGGCCGCGACGTGCGCGCGCTGCTCGCGCTCGGGGTGCTGGGGAATGGCCTGTACCAGCTCCTGTTCATCTTCGGCCTCGCGCGCACACGCGCGGGCGTCGCCGCCCTCATCGTGGCCGCCGGACCGGCGTGGATCGCCATCATCGGCAAGCTGCTGGGGCGCGGTTGGCCTGGCGCGCGGGCCTGGTTCGGCATCGGCCTGCAGCTCGTGGGTGTGGCGTGCGTGGTGGGGAGCACGCAGGGGTTCGGCGACGCGGGGGGACAGCCGCTGCTCGGTGCGGTGCTCATTGCGGGAGGGAGTGTGGCGTGGGCGTTCTTCACCGTGCTGCTCCAGCCCTACACCGAGCGGGTGCATCCGCTGCAGCTCTCCGCCATCACCATGGCGAGCGGGGCGGCGGTCATCGTGCTGGTCGCCGTGCCGGACCTGCTGCGCATCAGTTGGGGTACCGTGCCGGGACGCGCCTGGGCGTCCATCGCGTACGCCGGCATCGGTGCGCTCGTGATCGCCTATCTCCTCTTCTATCGCGGCGTGCGGGTGCTGGGCCCGACACGCACGGCCATGTACAGCAACTTGCAGCCTGTCATCGCGCTCATCGTCGCCGCCGTTGCCCTGCACGAGCAGCCCACCACCTGGCAGTTGGTGGGTGCGGCATCGATCATGGGCGGATTGGTGGTCTCCCGCCTCGTGCGTCCGCCCGCCGCCCGCACGGCGGCGGTGGCCGATGCCGAGGCCTCCACCAGCGTGGGCGCATGACGTCGCAGGTCCGCATCGTGGATGCCGCGCATCGTGTGGTGCTGTTCGACATCGACGGCACGCTGCTGCGCACCGATCGCGCGGGCCGGCGCGCGATGGACCTGGCGTTCGACGAGGTGCTGGGTGTGCGCGGCGATCCGCACTATCACTATGACGGGCGCACCGATCGACAGATCGTGCGCGCGCAACTGCGGCATGCGGGGCTGGCCGACGACGCCATCGACGCCACGTTCGATGCCCTCGTGGCGCGCTACCTTGTGCACCTCGACGCGATCCTCAGCACCGAGCCCGACGTCGCCCAACAGTGCGCCGGAGTGGATGTGCTGCTTGCCACGCTGTCACGCGAACCCGCGGTCACGCTCGGGCTGCTCACCGGCAATGTGCGCGCCGGTGCGGCGCGCAAGCTGGCGGCGGTGCAGCTCGACATCGACGCCTTCGCCGTCGGGGCGTTCGGGTGCGATCACGAAGACCGGCCGGCGCTCCCCGCCATCGCGCGCGAGCGCGCCACGCAGCATCTGGGCGTCGACGTGCCGGGCCCGCAGCTCGTGATCATCGGTGACACGCCGGCCGACATCGACTGCGGCCGCAGCCTCGGTGTGCGCGCGCTCGCCGTCGCGACCGGGCGCTATGGTGTGGACGAGTTGGCATCGCACGCGCCGTACGCGACCTTCGCGACGCTCGAGGACACCCACCGCGTCATCGAGGCGATTCTCGCATGAGCGACCACCGGCCTGCGTCGGGCGATGCACACGTCGACGCGACGGCTGACGACGCAGCACGCGCTGCGGGCTACGCCGCCGAGGTGCGGGCGCGCGGCATCGTGCGCGGACGGGAACTCGATGCGGCCGCGCGGGTCACGCTCGAACCGGCCGGGCTCCGTCTCGCCTGGTCCTCAGCCATGCCCTGGGTGCTGGCCTTCGATGGTATCGATGGCGTCGACGTCGGGGCGACCAGCGCGCGCCTCTACCTGCGCGATCATGACGTGCTGGAGCTGAGCGGCGACGAGGCGCTCCGGCCGCTCCTGCTGCAGTTGTGCGCACAGTTGGGGAGACTGCCGGAGCTCACGCGCGGCCTGCGCGCCTTCGGCGCCGTGCGCAGTCCGGCTGCCTTGCACGCGGCGCACGATCGCTGGTTCGCGCCCTTTGTCGCAGCCCGACGCGCGGTGCACGACGTCACCGATCCGGCGCGTCAGGTCGCGCTGCTGCAGGGGCGGGCGCTCGCCGCCGACGTCGCCCGGGCCATCGAGGAGATCGCGGCCACGCGGGCCGCCACCGACGCCGCCGAGCGTCGCGCGCTCGAAGCGGCGCTGGAGGATGAGGCCGCGCCGCTGCTCGACGCGCTCACGCACATGCACGTGGCGGGCGAGGCGGTACGCGGTGCCGCGAGCGACACCGTCTTTGCCGACTGGCGGCGGTGGGTGCAGACGGTGCAGGTGGCCTACGCGGCCGCCGACGAGGCGTGGGTGGCCGTGGCCGAGGTGCTGTCGGATCAGTGAGCGCTCAGTGAGCGCAGCCGCAGTCGTGCCCGCAGCCGCCCTTGGGCGCGCGCGCGGCACGCACGGCGATCCACGCGCGGCGCGCGAGATATCCCGCCGCGATGGTCAGCACCACCAGCACCACCAGCGTCTGTGTCGTCATCGAACCTCCCCAGGCTGCATCATGCGCGCTACCCGGCAAAGCCGAGGGCGCGTCCACCCGCGTACACCAGCCACGCGGCGCCATAGGCCAGCGCCAGCATGTACACGAACTGCAGGCCGGCCCAGCGCCAGCCCAGTGCGCCCCCGCCAGCTTCGCGCACCGTCACCGCGGTCGTGCTCATGCACATGAGCGCGAACACGTAGAACACCATGAGCCCGACGGCCACGAGCGGCGTGTAGGACGCACGCCCGTCGGGCCGCTGCTCGGCCCGCAGGCGCTCTCCGAGCGCCGCTTCATCCTCGCTGCCCACGCCGTAGATGGTGCCCATCGTGGAGACGAACACTTCGCGCGCGGCAAAGCTGGCCGCGATCGACACCGCGATCTTCCAGTCATACCCCAGCGGACGCACGGCGGGTTCGATGGCGTGCCCGATGCGGCCCAGCGCCGAATGCGTGAGCTGCTGCTCCTGCCGCTCGGCCTCCGGGAGCGTGTCCGGCAGGTCGGCCTTGGGATAGGTCGCGAGCGCCCACAGCACGATGGAGAGCGCCAGGATGACGGTACCGGCGCGTCGCAGGAAGAGCTGGCACCGCTGCGCGACCGACACGGCGAGCGAACGCACACTCGGGCGACGATACGGCGGCAGCTCGAGGATCATCGGGCGCACGGGACCGCGCAGCAGCGTGCGGCGGAACAGCGCCGCCACACCGAGTGCCGCGAGCGTGCCCAGCAGGTACATGGCCAGCATCGTCGCGCCCTGCAGCGTGAGGCCGGGGATGAGCGACGTCGCGGGCACGAAGGCCCCGATGAGCAGCGTGTACACCGGCAAGCGTGCCGAGCAGCTCATGAGCGGCACGACCATCATCGTGGCCAGCCGGTCGCGCGGGTCCTCGATGGTGCGCGTCGCCATGATGCCGGGCACGGCGCAGGCGTACCCCGACAGCATGGGGATGAAGCTGCGACCGTGCAGCCCCACGCGACGCATCACGCGATCCATGAGGAAGGCCGCGCGCGCCATGTACCCCGAATGCTCGAGGATGCCGATGAAGGTGAACAGGATCGCGATCTGCGGCAGGAAGACGAGCACCGACCCCGCACCGGCAAACACGCCATCGACCACGAGCGAGCGCAGGTCGCCGTCCGGCATCACGCTGCCGACCGCGCTCCCCGCAGCGCCGATCGCGCCTTCGATGAGATCCATGAGGGGCGTGGCCCAGGAGAAGACCGCCTGGAACACCACCGCCATGAGACCGAGGAACAGCACGGGCCCCCACCAGCGGTGCAGCGCGATGCGATCGATGCGGTCGCTCACGTTGCGGCGGCCGTGCGCCTCGCGGCGCACCGTGCGGTCGATCACCTCGGCGATCCAGGCGTAGCGCACTTCCGACTCGAAGCGTGCCGGGGCAAACCCGGCGGCGAGCATCGCCGCGCTGGCCGCCTGCACGGCCGGTGCGAGGCCGGCGATCTCCGCGAGGTGCGGTTCGCTGCGCGACACGCTCAGCAGCCGCAGCGCCTCCATGTCGGCTGCGCTGCGCGTGAGCCCGGCCTGCACGAGGCACTCGGCCAGGGGCGCGAGTGCCTCGCGCGCCGGCGTCGGCAACGTGAAGCGACGCACCGGTGCGGGCAGCGTGAGCGCCGTGACGATCGCGCGCTTGAGCTGCTCGAGCCCCTCGCCGCGCTTCGCGACGGTGGGCACCACCGACACGCCGAGCTCGTGGATGAAGTCGGGGATGTCGATGGCCACGCCATCGGCCGTCGCGACATCGATCTGATTGAGCGCCACCACGACCGGCACGCCCAGCTCCAGCACTTGTCCGGCCAGGAACAGGTTGCGTTCGAGGTGGCCCGCATCGACGACGACGAGCACCACATCGGGGCGCCAGCGATCGGCGTCACGTCCCAGCAGCACATCGAGGGCGATCTGCTCGTCGGGCGAGCCGGCGGAGAGCGAGTAGCTCCCGGGCAGGTCGAGAAGCGCCACCCGACGCCCATCGGGCAGGCGGAAGCTGCCTTCGACGCGCTCGACGGTGACGCCCCCGAAGTTGCCGACGCGCTGCCGGAGGCCGGTGAGCGCGTTGAACAGCGTCGTCTTTCCGGTGTTCGGATTGCCGATGATCGCGACGCGCACGACATCGCGGTCGTTGGCCGGGGAGGCGCTGCCAGCGTCGCGAGCATCGCCGGGCGCGTCGGGGTGCTGCAGCGTGCTCACGGGTGATTCACCGGAGGCGTCGCGCGGCGCGGCGCCAAGCGCGTCAGGCGCGCGGCGACGCGGGGCGGACGGTGATGCCCGCCGTCAGCGCAGAGCCAAGCGCCAGGCGGGTGCCGCGCACCTCGAGCAGCATGGCGTCGCGTGCGTCGATGACGTTGACCGCGGCACCCTCGCACAGCCCGAGCGCCCGCAGGCGGCAGGCTTCGTCGCCCGAGCACTCGATATCGACCACGGTCGCCCGCGTGCCCGCACGGCACGCATTGAGCGCGCAGGTGCGCGGCGCGGCGTCGGCGGCAGGCTGGAGAGTGGGAAGGAAGGCGGGGGCCACGATCGTCTAGTTGAGAACGGTTCTCAAAGCAACTCTCGGAGTATACACGTCAATGGACGAGCTGCGCAATAGGGAGTCTGGGACTCGGGTTTAGGCCGCGCGAGCGCGCGGGGCGGTCCCACCGCTCGCGTTCCCGCGGCGCGCCACCAGCAGCACCACCCCGATGGTCGCAATCGTGATGCCGATGATCTGCGCGGTGGTGAGTCCGAAGGTCAGCGTGTCGTCCTTGGCGCGAAAGAACTCGACAATGAAGCGCTCGACGCCGGCGACCACGCAGTACATGCCGAAGAGCCACCCCTCGCGGTGCCGGTGCGCGCGGAAGCGCCACAGGATGGCGAACATCATCGCGCCCATGAGCGTCTCGTAGAGCTGCGTCGGATACACCGACACCACGTCCGACGGGCTCGTGCCGGACGGGAAGGTCACGCCGAACTGCTGCGACATGACGGCCACGGTGCTGGGCGGCGCCCCCTCGGGGAACTGCGTGGCCAGGAAGCCCGAGAACGGTCGGCCGTAGTCATCGCCCACGGCCCAGCACCCCGTGCGACCCACCGAGTAGCCCGCCGCAATGGCGATGCCGGCCACGTCGGCAATGCGGAGGAAGTTGAGCTTCTTGAAGCGAATGACGGCCGCACAGGCGATGACGGCGCCGATGAAGCCGCCCCAGAACACGAACCCGCCTCGACTCAGGTACGCACCGAGATCGCCCGTGAGGATCACGTAGTACGTCTTTGCGCCCACGAGCGTGCCCAGCAGCGCCGCCATCACGAGGTCCGGGATCGCCTCGGCTTCCAGCGGCTGGCCACGGCGCCACAGCTCGCGCTGGCAGATGATCTGCGAGATGGCGAAGGCGGCGAGGACGGCCAACCCGAAGCCGGTGATCTCGAGCGGCCCGAGGCGGAAGACGGTGGGGTGATGGACGATGGGCGACATGATGTTCAGAAGATACCCGGGAGCGGCAAGGATGCCGTGGCCGTGAGCGTCGGCGGCGCGACATCGCCCTGCGCCAGCCGGAAGAGGCCGGCCGCCGCGATCATCGCGGCGTTGTCGGTGGCGAGGCGCGGGGAGGGCGCGAAGAGCGTCGCGCCGCGGGGGGTGAGGCGCGCCGCGAGCGCCTGCTGCAGGGCGTTGTTGCAGGCCACGCCGCCACCCAACACCACACGCTCGCGTCCGTGCGCCCGCAGCGCCCGCCACACCTTCTCCACGAGCGTCTCGATGACGGCGTCCTGGAAGCCTCGCGCAATGGAGGCACGGGCGGCGTCGAGCTGCCCCGCCTGCTCTGCAGCTCGGACTGCCAGCAGGACGGCGGTCTTGAGGCCGCTGAACGAGCAATCGTAGTAGTCGTCATCACCCGGTTGTGCCTTGCGACGCAGCATGGGGCGGGCGAAGTGGTGCGCGTGCCCGTGTGCGGGTGAGTCGGCGGTGGCCGCGAGCTGTTCGAGCGGACGGCCGCCGGGATAGGGGAGGCCAAGCAACTTGGCCACCTTGTCGAACGCCTCGCCCACGGCATCGTCGCGCGTGCGGCCGAGCACGCGGTAGCGCCCCCACGCCGGCACGTCGAGCAGCAGGGTGTGGCCGCCGCTCACCAGCAGCGCGGTGAAGGGTGGGCGCGCGTCCGCGTGCTCCAGCAGTGTCGCGAAGAGGTGCCCTTCGAGGTGATGCACCGGGACGAGGGGCAGGTCGTGCGTGAAGGCCAGCCCCTTGGCGAAGCTCGTGCCCACGAGCAGCGCGCCCACGAGCCCCGGCGCATGCGTCACCGCGATCGCGTCGAGCTGCTCGAGCGAGGTGTCGGCGGCGCGCAGCGCCTCGTCGACGGCCGGCACGATACCAGTGAGATGCTGCCGGCTCGCGATCTCCGGCACGACGCCACCGAACAGGCGGTGCACGTCCTGCGAAAGGATGACGCACGACGCGAGCGTGGCCGCATCGGGCGTGCCGATCACGACGGCCGCCGAGGTCTCGTCGCAGCTCGTCTCGATGCCGAGGATGCGACGCACCGGCGCGGCGACGGCGGCGTCGCTCAGGACGACGGCTCCGCGAGCAACTGTTCGAGCATGCGACGGTTGCCGGGCGAGTTCCAATCATCCGCGCCCACCCACTTCTTGCGGATCACACCATCCTTGCCGATGACGAAGGTCTCGGGGATTCCGGTGGTGCGGTAGATCCCTTGCATGACGCCGGCGGCGTCGTGCAGGATCTCGAAGGTGAGCCCGAATTCGGTGCGGAACTCGCGAATGCGATCTTCCATGCCGGCTTCGTCGACGCTCACGGCCACGACCTTGAGGCCGCGCGGCCCGAGGTCCTTGTACAGCGCCTCCATGCTGGGCATCTCGGTGCGACAGGGCACGCACCAGGTCGCCCAGAGGTTGAGCACGACCACCTGGCCGCGGTAGTCGGAGAGCGTCCGGGCCGTCGCGGGGCGATCGACGGTCATGGCGGTGAAGCCGGGGGCTGGCACGCCCACGCCGACATCGACGAGCTCATCGCCGATGATGCGCGACGCGCCCCATGCACCGACCGCGAGCAGGGCCACGATGGCGCCCACCATCATCCACTGACGCCGCGCGGTCATGCGGACTCCACGCACAGTGCGCGCAGCGCGCCGATCTCGGCCTGCGGATCGGCGGCGGCGAACACCGCGTTGCCGGCCACGAAGGTGTCGGCACCGGCGCGCCAGCACCGCTCGATGGTGTCGCGCGAGATGCCGCCGTCGACCTCGAGCACCGCGCTGCTGCCGGCCTGGTCGAGCAGGAAGCGCGCGCGTTCGATCTTGTCGACGCTGTAGTCGATGAAGCGCTGCCCGCCGTAGCCGGGATTGACGCTCATGATGAGCAGCAGGTCGAGCAGGTGCGCGACTTCCTCGATGGCACTGAGCGGCGTGCCGGGATTGAGCGCGACGCCCGCCTTGCACCCCAGCTCCTTGATGCGCATGAGCTGCCGGTCGAGATGCGGCGCGGCCTCGGCGTGAATGGTGAGCACGTCGGCCCCCGCCTTCACGTAGTCGTCGAAGTAGCGCTCCGGCTCGACCACCATGAGGTGCACATCGAGGGGCCGTGTCGTGCTGCGGCGCGCCGCCTCGATGACCTTGACCCCGAACGAGAGGTTGGGCACGAAGCGACCGTCCATCACATCGACATGAATCCAGTCGGCGCCGCCGGCTTCGCACATGGCGATGTCACGACCGAGATGGCAGAAGTCGGCAGAGAGGATCGACGGGGCGATGCGGACGGTCATGGGTCAGGATGGCGACGAAGATCGGAGACGGCAGGCGCGCCGGTGTCGGCCGGCGGACGCCCGTCGCTGAGAATGAGCACCACAGGTGTGCCGGTGGCCAGCGTGGTGCCCGCGGCCGGCTCGGTGGCCAGCACGGTGCCGGCCGCCTTGGCGCTGGCCGCGAAGCGCACCTCGCCGACCTGCAGCCCCGCCGCGACCAAGGCATCCCGCGCGGCGCCCTCGTCGAGGTCGATCACCGACGGCACGGCCACCGCGGCGGGCGGCGCCGCGGGCGCACTGTCGATGCTCGGCGTCGCCTCGGGTGGGGGGGCCGCCGGTGCCTTGGCGATGCTGTCGAGCATGAGCTGCAACGAGTCCGCCACGCCGGCGCGGCCGGGTTCGAGCGTGTTCACGGCGAACACGCCCGCGCCAGCACCCACGGCCAGACCGAGCACCAGGGCCAGCCCGATGCGGATGAGCCAGGTGCGTCCGCTGGGCGGGCGACGCTTCGCGCGCGTTGCCGTCATGCGCGCCGCCGCAGGCGGGCCGCGAAGGCGCCGTCGGTGCCGTGGCGCTGGGGCAGCACGCGCAGCATGCCGGCATCGAGCAGCGACGCATCGACCGTGCCCTCCGGCGGGGCGTCGAGCGTGAAATCGGGGTGCGTGGCGAGGAACGCCGAAACCATCTCCTCGTTCTCCTCGGGCTCGAGGGAGCAGGTGCTGTAGATGAGCAGGCCGCCGGGGCGCACGATCGTGGCCGCGCCGCGCAGGATCTCGCGCTGCAACTGGCCGAGGACGGCGAAGTCGGAGACCTTGAGGCGCCACCGCGCATCGGGGTGACGCCGGAAGGTGCCAGTGCCGGTGCACGGAGCATCGACGAGCACGACGTCGGCCGGCGCGCAGGCCGGGTGACGCGCATCGCCCACCATGGCCGCAATGCGGGTGGCGTGCAGGCGCGCAAAGCCGTCGGTCATGCGCGCCACGCGACTGCGATTGCGATCGCCCGCGACCACGAAGGCCGCGCGGCGCGTGAGCTCGAGCGCCTTGCTGCCGGGGGCCGCGCACAGGTCGACCGCCAGGCATCCGTCCGGCACGTGCGCGTACTGCACGACCAGCGACGCGGCCGCATCCTGCACGTACAGCGCGCCGCTCCGGAACGGCGCCAGGGCCGTGAGGGGCACACCGGCCGGCAGCGTGAGCGATGCCGGTGCGAGCGGCACGGGCGTCGCGTCGATATCCTCGGCGGCGAGCTGCGCGCGCAGCGTGTCGACGTCGATGCCGTACGGACGCACCACGATGGCGGCGGGGGCGTTGTTGGCGGCGAGCAGGCGCGTGGTGTCCTCGAGCCCGAAGCGCGCGGCCCACCTCGCCACCACCCAGCGCGGATGCGAATACTGCTCGGCGAGTGCGTCGAGCGTGTCGGTGGGTGCGCGATACCCCAGCGCATCACGCTCCCGGTCGAGGCGTCGCAGGACCGCGTTGGCGAGACCGCTCGCACCGATCCCACCCCGGCGCTTCACGAGCTCCACGGTTTCGCCGATGGCCGCATACGCCGGCACGCTGTCCATGTGCAGCAACTGGTACGCCGCGAGGCGCAGCAGGTCGAGCACTTCGTCGTCGAGCACGGCGAGGCCACCGCGAACGCGCGCCGCCAGCAGCGCGTCGAGCACGGAGCGGGTGCGCAGCGTGCCCCACACGAGTTCGTGCACCCACCGGCGATCACGCGGCTCGAGGGCCTGCACGCGCCGATCGAAAGCGCCGTCGAGCAGTTGCCCGGTGCGCAGGTCGGCCATCACGAGCGCGGCGGCCACGCGCGCGCCGGTCACGCCGGCGACGGCACTGCTGCCGGACAGGCCGCTCGCCGGCGTGCGGCGTGTCGGGCGCACCGCGCGCGTGCTCACGAGCCCGTGGAGGCGCGCGGCGACGCGTCGACGGTCCGGTCGTCGAACCGATCACCCACCTGCACGCCGCGCCCACGCGCCCACGCCGCCGCCGTCAGTCGCGCCTTGCCGGCGGGTTGCACGGCCTGCAGGCGCACCGCACCCACGCCGCAGCGCACGAGGAGGCCGGCGTCGTCGGCGCTGCGCACCGTGCCCGGCGGGCTCGCGGCCGTGGCGGCATCGAGCGTGGCGTCGGTGCCGTCGCCCTCGATGCGCGCACCGAAGCACTTCACCGGCACGTCGCCGAGCAGCGCCCACGCCCCGGGACGCGGATCGAAGGCGCGCACCACCCGCGCCACCACGGCCGCCGGTTGTGCAAAGTCGAGGCGCGCGCTCGCCCGGTCGATCTTGGGCGCAAAGGTGGCGCGCGCGTCGTCCTGCGCGACCGGCACGGCGGCACCCGCCTCCAGCAAGGCCAGCGCCTGCACGATGGCCGCGGCGCCGAGCTCGGCGAGCCGATCGTGCAACTCGCCGTAGGTCTCGTCCGCCATGATGGGCGTCGCGAGAGTGTGCAGCATGGGGCCGGCGTCGAGCGCGAGCACCATCTGCATGATGGTCACGCCGGTCTCGGCGTGGCCCTCGAGGATCGACGCCTGGATGGGCGCTGCGCCGCGCAACGCCGGCAGCAGGGAGGCGTGGATGTTGAGCGTGCCGAGGCGCGGCAGGTCGATGACCTCCGGCGGCAGGAGGTGACCGTACGCGACGACGACGGAGAGGTCCGGCTCGAGGTCGCGCATGGCCTGCAGGAACGCCGCGCCCCGGGGGCGCTCGGGCTGCAGCACCGGCAACCCCTCCTCGACCGCCACGAGCTTCACCGGCGAGGCATCCTGCTGCGACCGCGACCGTCCACGCGGACGGTCAGGCTGCGTGACGACGCCCACGACATCGTGCCCCTCACCGAGCAGCGCGCGCAGCGGCGGGACGGCGAAGTCGGGGGTGCCCCAGAAGAGGATGCGCATGGACGCGCCGTCAGCGGCTGCTGGCCGCGTCGCGCTCGGGCGGCAGGTCTCCCACCGGCAGCACGCGGAGCAGCTTCGGGTACTTCACCTTCTCCTCCTCCCAGTCGCGCATGGCCGCCCGCTTCTTGAGCAGGCTGAGGCGATCGGTGAAGAGCTTGCCGTGCAGGTGGTCGATCTCGTGCTGCAGGCAGCGCCCGAGCAGTCCCGAGGCCTCGACTTCGTACCACGCGCCGTCGATGTCCTGCGCGCGCACCGTGATGGTCGCGAAACGGTCGACGTCGGCGTACACCTCGGGAATCGACAGGCAGCCTTCCTCGCCCCGCACGATGCCGCCCTGCTTCTGCACGATCTCGGGGTTGATGACCACGAGGCGCGCGTCATCGGCGTCGACCACGGCGAGGCGCTCGCCACGCCCCACCTGTGGCGCGGCGAGGCCGACGCCCTTGGCCGCCTCCATCGTGTCGAACATGTCGTCCACGAGACGGCGCAGTTCCGGCGTGATCTGCTCGACGCGCGCCGTCTCCTGCCGCAGGATCGGCGAGCCGAGGACGTGAATATCGAGGAGCGACACGGCGATCAGGCGGTGGCGGTGGAGCTCGAGGCGACCTTCGCGATGCGGCCCCGCTCGACGAGCAGGCGCGTGTCGCCGGACTTGATGGTCACGCGGTCGTCCATGGACACGGCGCCGTCCTTGCCGACCGGCGCGATGTGCAGCACCTCGGCGATGATGCCGCCGGCGGTCACGATCTCGTCCCCCTTCTTGAGCTGCTTCAGCCGCTCCTCGGCCTGCTTACGCTGCTTCTGCTGCGGGCGGATGAGGACGAAGTAGAAGATCGCGAAGATCGCGCCGTACATGAACAGCATCTGCGGAATCGCCGATGGGGGCGACTGCAGGAGGGCGAACGCGGCAAGCACAGGCACGGTCATGGAGTCGTCGTCGATCGGGAGTGGTAGCGGGCGAGCCAGTCGCGGCTCCAGCCCTCGAACGAGCCGGCGATGACGGCGGCCCGGGCGTCGCGCATCAGCGCGACAAGGAAATGTACATTGTGCAGGCTGAGGAGGCGGAGGCCGAGGATCTCCTCGGTCACGAACAGGTGCCGGATGTAGGCACGGGAGAAGCGCCGGCAGGCCCCGCAGGTGCACGCCTCGTCCAGCGGACGTGGGTCGAGCCGCCACGCCGCGTTCTTGATGCTCCGCCGGCCGTCCCGGGTGAAGAAGGCGCCGGTGCGCCCCATGCGCGTGGGGGCCACGCAGTCGAAGAGGTCGACGCCGCGCGCCACACCCTCCACCAGGTCCTCGGGGAAGCCGACCCCCATGAGGTACCGGGGGCGATCGGTCGGCAGCGCGTCGTTGACGACGTCGAGCATGGCGTACATGTCGGGCTTGGCTTCGCCCACCGACAGCCCGCCGATGCCGTACCCCACCCAGTCGCCGCTGTCACGCACGCCCTGCGCCGACGCGCGCCGCAACGACGCGTGAATACCGCCCTGCACGATGGGAAAGAGCGCCTGCACCGGGGTGGGCGCCGTCACATCCTCGGCCTGCAGCACCTCGAACGCCTCGCGGCAGCGCGCCAGCCAGCGCAGGCTGCGCTCCATGGCTTCGCTGGCCAGGTCGAACGGCGACTGGCCCGGCACCACGTGGTCGAACTGCATGATCACGTCGGCGCCCAGGTTGCGCTCGATCTGCATGACCGACTCGGGGGTGAACTGCTGCGCCGAGCCGTCGATGTGGCTGCGGAAGACGACCCCCTCCTCGTCGATGCGGCGGAGCCCCTCGAGCGAGAAGACCTGGAATCCCCCCGAGTCGGTGAGCATGGGCCCGCTCCACTGCATGAACCGGTGGAGCCCCCCCATGGTGCGCACCGTCTCGTCACCCGGCCGCAGGCGCAGGTGATACGCGTTGGCGAGCACCATCGTCGCGCCGAGCGTGTGCAGGTCGTCGGGGTCGAGCGCCTTGACGCTGGCCAGCGTCCCCACGGGCATGAACTGCGGCGTGGTGACGGGGCCGTGGGGCGTGTCGAAGACGCCAGCGCGCGCGTGGCCGTCGGTGTGCTCGACGCGAAAGGCGAACGGGCTCGTGCTCACAGCAGGCACATGGCGTCGCCGTACGAGTAGAACCGGTAGTCGCCGGCGAGGGCGTGCCGGTAGGCGGCCATCGTCGTGTCGTACCCCGCGAAGGCGGCGACGAGCATGAGCAGAGTCGAGCGCGGCAGGTGAAAGTTGGTGATGAGGTGGTCGACGCCGCGGAACGTGTATGGCGGACGCAGGAAGATGTTGGTCTCGCCGCGGAACGGCTGCACGACGCCATGGGCATCGGTGGCCGTCTCGAGGGTGCGCACGCCCGTCGTGCCCACCACCCACAGCTTGCCGCCGCGCGCACGCACTGCGTTGAGGCGGCTCGCCGACGCCTCGGTCACCTCGCACCACTCCTCGTGCATCACGTGGCGTGCCGGGTCGTCATCACTCACCGGGCGGAAGGTGCCGGGGCCGACATGCAGCAGCACCGGCACGCGTTCGATGCCCTTGGCATCGAGGCGTGCGAGCAGGTCGGGGGTGAAGTGCAGACCGGCCGTGGGCGCCGCCACCGAGCCCGACTGGGCGGCGTACACCGTCTGGTAGCGCGTGTGATCGTCCGCCGTGTCACCACGCCCGATGTAGGGCGGCAGCGGCATGTGTCCGTGCCGCTCGATGGCCGCCGCGATGTCGCCGCCCTCGGCCACCAGGCGCACGATGCGCGTGTGGCGCGGCGTCGTGTCGACGATGTCCACCGTGAAGCCGTCGGCGATGGTGACCGTGCGTCCCGGCTGCAGCTTGCCACCCGGGTGGATCATCGCCTCGTAGTGCTCGGCGTCGAGGGGCCGCAGCAGGAGGATCTCGGCGGGCCCGCCACTGGCGCGTGTGCCCAGCAGCCGCGCCTTGAAGACGCGCGTGGTGTTCACGACCAGGGCATCGCCCTCCGGCACCAGGTCGGCGAGGTCGCGGAAGACGCGATCGGTGCGCGCGCCAGTGCGGCGGTCGACGACGAGCAGGCGGCTCGCGTCGCGCGGCTCCGCCGGCTGCTGCGCGATGCGCGCCTCAGGGAGTTCGTAGTCGTAGTCGGACGTGCGCGACCCCGCGGGCAGCGCGTCGTCCACGGAGTCGGGAGCAGCGGACATGACAGGCCACGAAGACTATCGCAGCCGGAACTCCGTGTCACGTTGCGTCTTCGTGCCGGTCGCGCGGTCGGTGAGCGTCACCCGCAGGCGATAGGTGCCCGCGGGTGCGTCGGCCATCTCCAGCGTGAGATACTCGACCACCACCGGCGTCGCCGCCGCCGTGCGGTCGAACGCGATGGTGAACTTGTCGCGCGAGGCCTGCGCGCGCCCCACGGCGCGGCCGAGGGCATCGAGCAGGCGAATGCCGGCACCGAGCGGGCCACCACGCTCGTTGCGCTCGACCGCGATCTCCACGTGGTAGTTCACCCGTCCGTCGCGCGCGGTGGGTTCGTACAGTTCCCACAACAACCCCACCGCACTGCCCCGCGCAAAAGTGCCGTCGTTGGCGGTGATGGCCACGTCGCGCCAGCGCCGGGGCGTTGCTCCCTCCCGCACCGTGGGGCGTCCGCCCAGCAGCACGTCGCTCATACCGAAGCCGGTGCCGGCGACCGGGGTGAGGCGTGACATGGCGCGGGCCGCGCGGCGGCTGTCGCCCTGCATGGCCTCGACGCGCACGACGTTGATGCCCGGGCCGAGGCGACGGGTCCACGTGCGTAGCATCGCACCGCGCGCCGAGTCGCGCGCGAAGGCCGCCTGGTCGGATTCGACGCCCTGCACGCGCACGAACTGGTCGAAGATGCGGAGGTCGATGTCCACCGGCACGCGGTCGAGCTCGACGCCTCGCAGCAGCGAGTCGAGCGGCAGCGCGGCGGCGATGACGGCGTCGGTCGAGTCGGCGCCGACGCGGAAGCGCGTCACCCGCACCGGGATCGTGTCGATGAGCCGTGTCGCGGGGATGTTCGCGAACGTCGCGGGCTGCGCCTCGATGAGGCGCTCGACGTAGTCGCGGTCGCCCTGCGCCATGCGCGCCGTGCCGAAGGCCGGTGACAGGTCGAAGAAGAAGACCGTGCCCCCGTCGTACGCCCACACCAGCGTCGCGCCGTTGTCGACGGGCACGCCCGTCACGTTGGTGTTGCCGCTGACGGTGAGCTCCTCGTCGGGCGGGCCGAAGCGCACGTAAATCTCGCCGCGGTCGGAGTCGGCGCCGTAGTAGCCCATCTCCTCGTCGCTCCAGCGGAGGTCGGCGTACACCACCCGCGACCAGAACTCGAGGCGATACTCGTTCTCGGCCGTGAGCGTGAGCGGGTCGCTCATGAGCCAGAACATCTCCTCGAGGCCGCGCTGCTGCGCCGGTGGCAGCTTGCCGAAGGCGACCGAATCGGTGGAGGTGAGGCTTCGGTCGCGCACGCGCGGTCGCATGACCCGTGTGAAGCGCGTGATGCGCGCCCGTTCCGTGTCGTCCATGAGGGCGAAGGCGCTGTCGAAGGCCCGCTGCGCATCGCCCTCGCGCTGCAGGCGGTGATACGCCAGCCCCAGCACCAGCCGCGACTGCGCGTCGAGCGGAAACTGCCGCGCGCGACGCTCCGCCAACGCGGCGAGGGGCTCCCACGCCTTCTCGGCCGCGTACGTCATGTACAGGTGCCGCGCGTAAGTGAGGTTGGTGGAATCGGCGGCGACCGCCTTCTCGAAGTAGCGGCGGGCACTGGCGAAGTCGGCGTCGCCGGTGGGCGGCTTGATCTTGCGGGCGATGGTCTCGACGTAGTCGCGGGCGTGCTGCCGCTGCCAGTTGGCGTTGGGCCCCACCTGCACCTTCATGCCGCTCACCCCGATGGCGCGGTTGCCCACCACCTCGAAGCGTCGCCAGTCGGACGCGCCGCGCGCGTCGGCCGCCGCGGCGAAGTTGACACGGTCGTTGCTGCGCTCGGCCGCCTCCATGGCGTTCTCGGCCTGGCCGCGCGCCGACACGCGCACGGTGGCATAGGCGCCCCGCAGGTTGAAGCGTACCAGCGCCAGCCAGTAGCGCGTGCTGTCGGGCGCGTACTGCGTGGCGAGACGCAGCGCCGTGTCAGCTCCGCTCAGCAGGCGCATCTTCTTGACGTTGCGCTCGATCCCGATGCGCGCGCCGGTACCGGCCAAATGCCACCGCAGCAGGCCCAGGTAGTGCCACGCGGGCGCGTCGGTGGGTGCGACCTTCACACGCCCCTCGAGCAGCGCGACGGCGCGGGCGGTGTCGCCGGCGGTAGCGGCCGCGTCGGCATCGGCGGCCACCGTGCCGGCCGCCGCGCCCTGAAGGGACGGGGCCGGCGCCATCTGCGCCGCGCCGCGCGCAGCAACGGTACAGACGAGGACGAACAGCGCCGGGGCGAGAGCGGCGCGGCGGGACCACTGGAGCAGAGGAGGCATTGGCGGTGCTCGCGACGATCGCTCGTCGCCGGAACGCATCAGAACAGGCCGGGCTGGTCGGCTGCGCCAGTCGGCGGAACGAATCCAAGATGGCGATAGGCGTGCGCCGTCGCGACTCGGCCGCGCGGGGTGCGCTGCAGGAAGCCGTGCTGCACCAGGAATGGCTCGTACACTTCTTCGATCGTCCCCGGATCCTCACCGATCGCGGCAGCAATCGTCCCAAGCCCCACCGGCCCGCCGTCGAACTTCTCGATGATCGCCTTGAGCAGGCGGGTGTCCATGTCGTCGAGTCCGAAGTGGTCGACGTCGAGCAGGGCGAGCGCGGCCTGGGCCACGTCCAGCGTGATGCGGCCGTCGGCGCGCACCTGCGCGTAGTCACGCACGCGGCGCAGCAACCGGTTGGCCACACGGGGCGTGCCGCGCGAGCGCCGCGCGATCTCGCGCGCGCCGGCCGCGTCCATTTCCACGCGCAGCACCTCGCCGGTGCGACGCACGATGACCTCGAGCTCGTCGTCGGGATAGAACGCGAGCTGGTGCACGATGCCGAAGCGTGCGCGGAGCGGCGCCGTGAGCATGCCGAGGCGGGTGGTGGCGCCCACCAGGGTGAAGCGCTCGACCGGCATGGTGACCGTCTGCGCCTTCGGGCCCTCGCTCAGGCGGATGTCGATGCGCCAGTCCTCCATGGCCGGGTAGAGGAACTCCTCGATGACCGGACGGAGGCGGTGGATCTCGTCGATGAAGAGCACGTCGCCCTCACGCAGGTTGGTGAGGGGACCGACAAGGTCGCCCGGCTTCTCGAGCGCGGGGCCCGACGTGGTCGTCAGGTTGACGCCCAGTTCGCGGGCGATGAGATCGGCCAGCGTCGTCTTTCCCAGCCCCGGCGGGCCGAAGAAGAGCAGGTGGTCGAGCGGCTCGCGCCGGCCCCGGGCCGCATCGATGGCGATGCCGAGACTCTCCTTGACCTTGGCCTGCCCGATGAACTCGGCGAGCCGCTGCGGGCGCAGCGACAGTTCGACGACGCCTTCGTCCGGGAGCTCGTCGGGGGTGGTGATCTCTGGGCGGGCCATGGCGGGGGAATATACCGAAGAGCGCCCGGCACCGGACGCCGGGGCGCGGGGTACAATAGGCCATGCGCTGGGCGGGCACCCGGCGCATGCTCCCGCGTTCACCCAGCGTTCAGGGCGTCGCGACGTATCTTTAGCGTCCCTTCATCGCACTGCACCATGACCCCTCGTCTGTCCGTTCTCGCCACGTCCGCCGCGCTGGTCGGCGTCGTTGCGGTCACCACGGCCTTCACGCCGCGTCCGTCGCCGCGTCCCGCGCCGGCGCCTCGCATCCTCGTGCCGGTTGCCGTGCCGGTGGCGGCGCCCGTGACTGCGCCGGTGGCTTCGCCCGCGGCGCCCACCGAGGACGCCGTCAACATCGATTGGCGCGTGCTGGCCGGGCTCGACTACACCAACGGCACCGCGACCGACACGCTCAAGAAGCTCGAAGGGAAGCTGGTGCGCATCCCCGGCTTCGTCGTGCCGCTCGACGACTTCCAGGAGGAAGGCGCCGAGTTCCTGCTGGTGCCGTACTACGGCGCCTGCGTGCACACGCCGCCGCCGCCGCCGAACCAGATCGTCATGGTGGGCATGTCGGGGAAGAAGGCCATCAAGCTCAACCTGTTCGACGCGGTGTGGATGTCGGGCCGCCTCAAGATCTCGTCGGTCGAGAGCCCGTACGGGACCGTCGGCTACCAGCTCGAAGGGCTCAAGGTCGAGCCGTATTCGTCGAAGTGATCGCGGCGTGACGGCCGCGGTCCGCGACGCGGGAAGCGTTCCCGCCGTCAGCCTGCAGGGGGTCCGGTTTGCGTATGGCACCGGCCCCGTGGTGCTCGACATCGACCAACTCTCCATCGCCCGCGGCGAGACGGTCTTCCTGCACGGGCCGAGTGGCAGCGGCAAGACGACGCTCCTCGGCCTGCTGGCGGGTGTCCTCCGCGCGAACAGCGGCGCGGTGCGCGTGCTGGGGCAGGACTTCACCACGATGTCGAGCGCGGCGCGTGATGCATTCCGCGCGCGTCATCTGGGCTACGTCTTCCAGATGTTCAACCTCATCCCGTACCTGTCCGTGCGGGAGAACATCCTGTTGCCGCTCCGTCTCGATGCGGGACGTCGCGCCGGGCTTGGCGCGCAGAGCATGGACGATGCCGCGCGGGCCATCGCGGCAGAGCTCGACATCGCCCGGTTGCTCGATCGCCCCATCGCCGAGTTGAGCGTCGGGCAGCAGCAGCGCGTGGCGGCCGCGCGCGCGCTCATCGGGCATCCGGAGCTCGTCATCGCCGACGAGCCCACGAGCGCGCTCGATACCGACCGCCGCGAGGCGTTCCTGCAACTGCTCTTCGCCTCGTGCCGTCATGCCGGCGCGACGCTGGTGTTCGTGAGTCACGATCACACCCTCATGCCGCTGTTCTCGCGCATCGTCGAGCTGGGCCAGATCAACCGGGCCGCGCGCGTCGCGGCCGAGGCATAGCGCGTGCTCATCCTGCGTCTGGCGTTTGCGTCGCTGCGGAGTCGCCTGCTCACCACGGCGCTCACGGTGGCGTCCATCGCGCTCTCCGTGACGCTCCTGGTGGGCATCGAGACGGTGCGTGCCGGCGTGCGCGAGAGCTTTGCCGGCACCATTCGCGGTGTCGATCTCATCGTCGGGGCGCGTGGTGGCTCGCTGCAGGTGCTGCTCAGCACCGTGTTCGGCATCGGCAGCCCGGCCGGCAGCGTGCAGTGGGAGACGGTGGAGCGGTGGGAGCAGCACCCGGCAGTGAAGTGGATCGTGCCGTACTCCCTGGGCGACAGCCATCGCGGCTTCCGCGTGGTGGGCACCACCAGCGAGTTCTACGAGCGCTATCGCTTCCGCAACAACGGACGCATCACCTTCGCCCAGGGCCGAGCCGCTGCGGCCGACAGTGAAGTCGTGATCGGCAGCGAAGTGGCGGCGCGGCTCGGGTATCGCATCGGCACCCCGGTGGTGGTGGTGCACGGCTTGCGCGACATCGGCACGTCGAGTCACGAAGCGCATCCGTTCCGCGTCGTCGGCATTCTCGCGCGCACCTTCACGCCCATCGATCGCGCGGTGTACGTGACGCTCGCGGGCATCGAGGCCATGCACGACGAGGAGCCGGCCGCTCCCTCGGCGGTTCCGACCGCGGCAACGCCATCACCGGCCAAGGCGAGCAAGGCTGCGGACACATCGCGCGCCGCGCGGGTGCGCGAGGCCAATCGACAGCGCGCCGCGCAGCAGGCCGCCGCCGCACCGCCGCCGGGCACGCCGATGGTGATGCCCGGTGCCGAACCGCCGCCGGGTACGCCACTCGTCATGCCGGGCGCGTCGCCGCCGCCGGGAACGCCCACCGTCATGCCGGGCGCGTCGCCGCCACCGGGAACCCCGATGGTCATGCCGGGCGCCGAACCGCCGCCCGCCGCGCAGCAGGCCGCGCCCAAGCCCGTGCGTCGCGCCACGCTGAAGCCCGCCCCGGCCGAGACGGTGCAGACGGACGAGCACGCCGACCACGACCACGCGACCGATCAGGTCACGGCCTTCTTTGTCGGGACCAAGAACCGCTTCGAAGCGCTCATGCTGCAGCGCGAGATGAACACCGACCTCACCGAGCCGCTCACGGCCATCATTCCCGGCGTGGCGTTGGGTGAGCTGTGGCAGAACATCGGCAGCGCCGAGGTGGGGCTCCGCGTCGTCGCCATCTTCGCGGTGGCCATCGGGCTCACCGGCATGCTCGTGTCGCTGTACTCGAGTCTCGAGGCGCGGCGCCGCGAAATGGCGATCCTGCGCGCCATCGGCGCCGGTCCGCGCACGATCATCGCGCTGCTGGTGCTCGAAAGTGGCCTGCTCGCGGCCATCGGCTGCGTGATCGGTGTCGCTGGCGTGTACGGCGGCCTCGCGCTCGCCCAGGCACCCATCGAGGAACGCTTCGGCCTGCACCTCGCCCTGCGCCCGCTCGGCAGCACCGAGTGGACGTACCTCGCGGTCGTCATCGGCGCCGGGCTGCTCATCGGCTTCGTGCCGGCGTGGAAGGCCTATCGCACCTCCCTCGTCGACGGGCTGTCGCCGCGCGCCTGAGCGCGGCGGTTCCGCACCGCATCACGCACCGCATCGCACCACGCACCGCCATCTCCGCACACACGCCGATCTGCTGGAGCCTCGCATGACGCGCCGATCGCTTGCCCTGACGTCCGCCCTGGGACTCGCGCTGACGACCTCCGCCGCCGCACAGGGACGCGGCGGGCCGCCGCCGACGACGCGCAATCCGCAGGGCCTCCCGATCGACCCGGCGCCGGCGTACGTCCGCACCACGCCGCCCACCGATCCCGTCATCCAGAAGCTGTGGGAGGAAGGGATGACGCGCTCGCAGGCCGCGACGCTCTCGCAGCAGTTGCTCGACAGCGTGGGGCCGCGGCTCACGGGCTCGCCGGGCATGATGCGTGGACAGGACTGGCTGCTGGCCACGTATCGCGCGTGGGGCGTACCGGCACGCAAGGAGCAGTACGGCACGTGGAGCGCGTGGAAGCGCGGGGTGACCTTCGCCGCCATCACCGCGCCGCGCGTGAAGTCGCTCGAGGCCATGATGCTGTCGTGGAGCGGCAGCACCAACGGGCAGTTCGTCGAGGGCGAGGTGGTCACGCTCACGCCGTACCGAACGGCCGAGGAGTTCCGCGCCTGGCTGCCGTCGGTGCGGGGCAAGATCGTGCTGGCCAGCGCCCCCCGCCTCACCTGCCGCAGCCCGCAGCAGATGGCCGAGTTCGCGATGCCGAGCACGCTCGCCGCGCTCGACTCGGCGCAGCGCGTGCTCACCGCGACCTACCAGGGGCTCACGCAGCGCATCCCGACGTTCTACGACGATCTCAAGGCGGCGGGGGCGCTCGCGGTGTTCGAGCACGCCTTCTCCAACTATCCCGGCATCGATCGCATCTTCGGGTCGCCGCGCAACGCCGCCCTGCCCACGGTCGACATCGGCTGTGAGGACTACGGCATGCTCTTCCGCCTCGCGCAGAACCGGCAGGGCCCACGCGTGAAGCTCATGACCGAGTCGGAGGCGCTGGGCGAGCAGCCGGTGTTCAACGTCATCGCCGAGATCAAGGGGAAGACGAAGCCCAACGAGTATGTCGTGCTGTCGGCGCACTTCGACAGTTGGGAAGGGCACTCCGGCGCCACGGACAACGGCACCGGCACCGTGACCATGCTCGAGGCGCTTCGCATCCTGAAGACGGTGCTGCCCAATCCCACGCGCACGATTCTCGTGGGGCATTGGAGTGGTGAGGAGCAGGGGCTGAACGGTTCGGGCGCGTTCACCGCCGACCACCCGGAGGTCATCAAGGGGCTGCAGTTCGCCTTCAACCAGGACAACGGCACCGGCCGCGTGGTCGGGACCGGCCCGGGGCTGCATCCGGAGAATGGCGCGCGGCTCGCGAAGTACATGGGGCAGATGCCGGCGCGGCTCACGCAGACCATTCGCCTCGCCGGCCCGAGCGGCATCGGCGGTGGCAGCGATGACGCGAGCTTCCGCTGCTGGGGCGCACCGGCCATCGGCCTCAACGCGCTATCGTGGGACTACAGCTTCACCACGTGGCACACCACGCGCGATGCGTACGACAAGGTCATCCAGGATGACCTCAAGCAGAACGCGACGCTGGTGGCGATGTTCGCCTACCTCGCGAGCGAGGACGCCGAGCCGAGTTCGAAGGTGCTGGTAAACCCGCTGCCCACCGGCCCCGGCGGCCAGCCCATCACGCTTCCCGCGTGCGGCAAGCCGGCGCGCGACTCGGGGCCGTACCGGCGGTAAACGGCTACTTCGCCGTCAGCCGCCCCAGCGCACTCCGCACCACCGCGCTCACGTCGTGCGCGTCGCCGGCATCGAGCACGGCGCGCACGGCCTTCGCGGCGTCAACCTGCGCATATCCCAGCGCCACGAGTGCACGCGTGGCGTCATCGCCCACGGGGGTGGACGTCGCGGTCTCGCCGGCGGCTCCCACCAGCGTGTCGGCCTTGTCCGCGAGGTCGAGGATGATCTGCTCGGCCTTCTTGCGCCCCACACGCGGCACGCGCATGAGCGTCGTCACGTCCTTCTCGCGCAGCGCACGCACCACGCGCTCCGGCGTGAGCGTGGAGAGAATGCCGAGCGCGAGCGCCGGCCCCACCCCCTTGGCCACCAGCAGCTTCTGAAACACCGCACGCTCGGCGGGGTGCGCGAAGCCGTACAGCGTCCACGCATCCTCACGCACGGCGAGGTGCGTGTGCAGCGTGACCTCCTTGCCCACCGGTGGCAGCGCCTCGAACACCGAGAGCGGAATGTGGCACTCGTACGCCACGCCACCGGCCGTGAGGATTTCGACGCGATCGAGTTCGCGCACGACAAGCTGGCCACGCACCTGGGCGATCATCGGGGTCGGGAAGCGGAAGGGGAGAGTGGCGCCGTGGCACGCGCTGCGGTCAGCGCAGGCGCAAGACACACCGCGAGCGCGGCGGCCACGCCGTCGGCCGCGTCGGCCGGCTCCGGCGCTGCGCGCAGCCGCAGCAGCTTGGCCACCATGAACTGCACCTGCTCCTTCGTGGCCGCGCCGGTGCCGGTGATCGCCTTCTTGATCTCGGCGGGGGGCAGTTCGTGGATGACGAGTCCGGCCTGTGCGGCGGCGAGCAGGATGACGCCACGCGCATGCCCGAGCACCAGTGTGGTGCGCACGTTGCGCGCGTAGAACGCCCCCTCGACGGCCACGGCATCGGGGCGGTGCCGCTCGATGAGCTCCACGACGCCCTCATGCACCTCGCGGAGGCGCGCCGGCAACGCGTCGCGCGCGGCGGTGCGAATGACGCCGCACTCCACGAGCGAAGTGGTGCGCCCGTCGCGGCGCACCACGCCGTACCCCGTCACGGCAGTGCCCGGATCGATGCCGAGCACCAGCGACGGGCCAAGCGTCACGACACGTGGCTCACGCGCCGGCCATCGCGCTTTCGTCCATCTCGAAGTTCGCGTCCACCTTCTGCACGTCGTCGAGCTCCTCGAGCGCCTCGAGCAGCTTGAGCAGCTGCGGCGCGGCGTCGCCCTCGACCTTCACGGTGTTCTTGGGCACCCACGCGAGTTCGGCGTCCTGTACAGTGTACTTCTGCGCCTCGAGCGCTTCCTTGACGGCGTGCAGGGCCGCGGGTTCGGTCGTGACCGTGTAGAACTCGTCCTCACGTACGACGTCGTCGGCGCCGGCTTCGAGCGCGGCCTCGATGAGCGCGTCCTCGGTGACGCCCTCCGCCGGCACCGTCATCTGCCCCTTGCGGTCGAACATGAACGCGACCGAGTTGGTCGTGCCCAGGTTGCCGTTGTTGCGCGACAACTTGTGGCGCACGTCGGCCACCGTGCGGGTGGGATTGTCGGTGACCGCCTGGATCATGAGGGCCACGCCGCCAGGGCCGTAGGCCTCGTACAGCGCCTCGACGTACTCCACGCCCTCGAGCTCGCCGGTGCCCTTCTTGATGGCGCGCTCGATGTTGTCCTTCGGCATCGAGCTGGCCTTCGCGTTGTCGATGGCCGTGCGCAGCCGTGGATTGCCCGCGGGATCACCGCCGCCGAGCTTGGCGGCCATCGTGATCTCGCGAATCAGGCGCGTGAAGAGGGCCCCGCGCTTCGCGTCGGTGGCCGCCTTGTAGTGCTTGATCTGCTTCCATTTGCTGTGACCAGCCATGACATCCTCGGGCGCGCGGGGTGAAAGACGCCGAAAGATAGTTTGCCCCCACCGCCCGCGACTACGCCTCGGCCATGTCCTCGAACCGCCCACAGCGGGCGTCGAAGTACAGGTCCACGTAGCCCCGCGCACCGTCCCGGTGCTTGAGGATGCGCAACTCCGCCGCGCCGCTCACCCCGAGGTCCTGTTCGTACAGCTCCTCCCGGTAGAGCCCGAGCACGGCATCGGCGTGTGCGCCGACGGCGCCGCCACGCCCGAAATCGGCGAGGGTGGGACGCCGGTCGTGACGCGTTCCCGTGAGGCCCGGAAGATGACAGCCTAGGAGCACCACGAGCCCGTGCCGCAGCGCGAGACGCTTGAGCGCGAGCACGGCCCAGGCCAGTCGTTCGTCGTGGCCCGTCGGGGCGTCGAGCAGCCCCTCGAGCGCATCCACGATCACGAGCTGGGTCGGCGCACTGGCCACGACCCGCTCGAGGGCCGCGACCTCGCCGTCGAGCAACGTCTCCACCATCGGCGCGTGGTCGCGCAGCATCGTGGCTGCGGCAGCCAGGCGGGTGCGCTCCTCGCCACCGATGGCGCCCAACCGCACGCTCTCCACCGGCACCCGGGCGGCCATGGCGAGCGCACGTTCGTACACGCGGTCGACCGACAGCTCGGTGCTGAGGAGCAGCGCCCGCGGCGATGCCCGCAACGCTATGGCGAGGAGCAGCGAGGAGACGCCGCTGCTGTCGTCGCCCCCCAGGACCGCCAGGTCGCCCAGTCGCAGGCCACCGGCCAGTGCCCGGTCGATCGACGGGAAATGCGTGGGCACCATGCCCAGGGCGCGCACGGCGGCCGGTGTCGCCGCCGACGCGGGGGCGGCCGCCGAATGCAACGCCGCGACGGCGTCGAGTCGCGCCACCAGGCGCGTGAGCGGCGAGATATCGCTGTCGTGCGTCATGACCGGCTCACGCGCCGGCGAGCTGTCGCGCGAGCCGCTCGAGCTCCTGCACCGACGCGCTGTCGAGGTGCGAACCGGCCGCCGCCACGAGCGAGCGCAGTGCGCCTGCCACCTGGAGTCCCGTGCCGGTCGTTGCCTCGATGCAGCGCGCGATCGGTGCGCGCGTGGCCGTGGGCAGCGCCATCGACGCCAGCCACACCTTGGCCGCGGTCGCGCGCGTCAGCCGATCGGGAAGCGCAGACGCCTCGCGCCCGGACACCGACGCCGCGAGGCGCGCCACCAGCAGGCACGCCAACGCCACTTCCCGTCCGCCGCCCAGCGGCAGCCGACCGGCGAGCGTCGCCAGCGCAGGAAACGGGAACCGCACGGGCTCCAGTGTGTGGGGCAGGGGTTCTCCAAGCACGGCGGGAACATAACCGCCGCGCCATGTCCCTGCGCTGGACCCTGCTCCCCCGCCTCCGATAGCTTTCGCGCATGGCGCAACCGGCAAAGGCGATTCTGTGGGTCGACGACGAGGCGGACCTGCTGGAGCCGCATCGGCTGCTGCTCGGCGATCGCGGCTACCGCGTGCAGATCGCCACCAACGCCGACGACGCCCTCGAACTGCTGCGGCGCGACCCCTACGACCTCGTGCTCCTCGATGAGCAGATGCCGGGGACCCGCGGGCTCGATGCCTACAAGGACATCCGCGAGCTGGCGCCGGCGCTGCCGGTGGTCATGGTCACCAAGAGCGAGGAGGATGCGACGCTCAAGGAAGCCATCGGCGCCAACGTGCGCGACTACCTCGTGAAGCCCGTCACGCCGCGCCAGGTGCTCACGGTGGTCACGCGCATCCTCGACGGCCCACTCATCCGCTCGCAGGCCATGGCGCGGGCCTTCGTCGAGCGCTTCCGCGCGATCGAAGCCGAGCGCTACCAGGGGCTCGACTGGCGGGGGTGGATCGACCGCTTCGCGGAGCTGATGCAGTGGGATGTCGACCTCGCCGACGCCGGGGAGACGGGACTGCACGAGTCGCTCAAGGGACTCTATCCCGACATGCAGCGGGAGTTCGCCACGTTCATCCGGCGGGAGTATCCGCGCTGGCTCGCCGCGCTCGATGGCGACCGGCCACCGCTGTCGGTCGACGTGGTGGCGGAGTTCCTGCTGCCGGTGCTCGCGCGCGACCGCAAGGCGCTGTTCGTGGTCATCGACTGCCTGCGGCTCGACCAATGGCGTGTGCTGGAGCCGCTGCTGGCGCCGATGTTCGAGGTGGAGACGACCCACTACTACAGCATCCTCCCCACCGCCACGCCGTACGCGCGCAACGCGCTCTTCAGCGGGCTCTTCCCGGGGGAGATTGCCGAGCGGCATCCGCACTGGTGGGGCGAGCGTGACGACGAGACGCTCAATGCCCACGAACGCGACCTGCTGGGCGCGCACCTCACCGACCTGGGCGTGCAGGCCGCCGTGCGCTACCAGAAGATCACCACCGCCATGGACGCGGCGGAGCTCGAGCGACATCTCCCCGCCGCCATCGCCGGCGATGGCGTGCATGCGTTCGTCTTCAACTTCGTCGACATGCTCACGCATGGGCGCTCGGAGTCGATGATCCTGTACGAGGTGGCGAAGGACGAGGTCGCGCTGCGCGCCCTCACTCGGCAGTGGTTCGAGCGGTCGGCGCTGGTGGCGCTGCTGCGCGAGGCGTCGCGTCGCGGCATCTCGGTGGTGGTCACGAGCGACCACGGCGCGCTGCACTGCAACACGCCGGCCACCGTGTTCGCCAAGCGTGACGCCACCGCCAACCTGCGCTACAAGTTCGGCGAGGACATCCGCGCCGAGCGCGAGTCGCAGGCGCTGCACGTCGCGTCGCCCGAGGACTTCAGGCTGCCGCCCCGCGCGCCGGGCACCCACCTGCTGCTGGCCACGGGCGACAGCTTCTTCGTCTATCCTACCAAGTTGCGCGAGTACCAGGGGCGCTACCGCGGCTCGTTCCTGCACGGGGGCGTGTCACCCGAGGAGTGCATCCTGCCGGTGGCACTGCTCACCCCCAAGCGCTGACCGTGGCCGACCTCCGCACCACCGGCGCGCTGCGCACGCCGGCCCCGCAACTCTGGCCGCGCCTCTGGCGCTTTGTCGGGCCGCACAAGGCCAAGCTGGTCGCGGTCGTGCTGCTCAATGCGGCGGCCGCCTTCGCCGACGTCTTCTCGTTCACCCTGCTGGTGCCGTTCTTCAACGCCTTCTTCGGCGTCGAGAACCTCATCCCCACCAGCGGTGCCATCGGGCGGGTGCTCAACGCGACCATCGGCTTCCTGCTCGACGACGCACACCGCCTCGCGTCGCTCACGAACGTCATGCTCATCGTCATCGGGGCGGTGACGCTCAAGAACGTCCTCATCTGGCTCAGCGGCCAGGTGGGCGTGCAGTTGCAGGAGTACGTGGTGCGCGACCTTCGCGCGCGCCTGTACGCCCACCTGCTGCGCCTGCCGCTGCCGTGGTTCACACGCAACAAGGTCGGGCAGGTCATCTCGCGCGTGCTCGCCGACACGGGCACGGCCAAGACGGTCGTCACGGAGCTCGTCACGCGGTCGCTGTGGAGCGCCGCGCAGCTCATCGCCACGCTCGTGGCGATGTTCACGACGTCGTGGCGGCTGTCGCTGGCGGCGCTCGTCATCGCCCCCATCACCATCGGCGCCATCCAGCCGGTGCTCCGCAAGCTGCGCAAGGGGTACTCGCGCCTGGGCAACGAGCAGGGCGAGATGACGAGCCTGGTGCAGGAGGTCGTGAGCGGGGTGCGGCTGGTGAAGTCGTACCGCGCGGAGGGGCGCGAGGAGCAGAAGTTCGTCGAGCGCAACAACGCCTTCGCGCGCGGCTTCGTGCGCGTCGGGCGCCTCGCGCTGCTGTCAGGGCCCGTCACCGAGACGCTGGCGACCTTCACCGCCGTCGCGATCCTGCGCTACGGCGCGGAGCTGGTCATGGTGCAGGGCACCCTCACCGGCGCCGAGCTGATGGTGTTCCTCGTGCAGGTCATGCGGCTCCTGCAGCCGCTCAAGCAGTTGTCGCAGGCGCCGGCCGCCGCCCAGCAGTCGCTCGCCAGCGCCGAACGCATCTTCGAGATCCTCGACGCACGCACCGAGACGGCACTCGACACGGGCACCCGCGCCGACGCGTCCTTCACGCGGGACGTCACCTTCGACGGCGTCACCTTCGCCTACGACCGCGATGGCGTCGCGCTGCGCGACATCAGCTTCACTGCCCGCAAGGGTGACGTGATCGCCCTCGTCGGGGCGAGCGGCGCCGGCAAGAGCACGCTGGTCGACCTGCTCCCGCGCTTCATCGACCCCACCGCCGGGCGCATTCTGCTCGACGATGTCGACGTGCGCACCTTCCGCCTCGACGCGCTGCGCAGCCTCATCGGCATCGTCAGCCAGGACACGGTGCTCTTCAACGACACCGTGCGCGCGAACGTCGCGTTCGGCCGCCCGGACGCCACGCAGGACCAGCTCGATGCCGCCGCCGGCGCCGCCAACGCCCTCGGCTTCATCCGGTCGCTGCCGCAGGGGTGGGACACCAACCTCGGCGAACGCGGCACACGCCTCTCCGGCGGCCAACGGCAGCGCCTCGCCATCGCGCGCGCGCTGCTCTCCGATCCGCCCATCCTCATTCTCGACGAGGCCACGAGCGCGCTCGACGCCGAGAGTGAGCGGCTCGTGCAGGAGGCCATCGATCGCCTGCTGGCGGGGCGCACGGTCTTCGTCATCGCGCATCGCCTCGCCACCATCCAGCACGCCGACCGTATCCTCGTGCTCGACCAGGGGCAGCTCGTCGAGGAAGGGACCCACGCGTCGCTGCTCGCCCGCTGCGGGGCGTATGCGCGGCTGCACGCGCTCCAGTTCGACCGCCGCGACGGCGACTCCGGCGCAGCCGACGATGCGGAGCGCGCGGCCGACGAGCGCGCGGCATCGCTGGCGACGCTCACCGAGACCGATGCGCGATAACCGCGCCCGCACGGTGCTCCGGCGCGACGGGCGCGCCCAGCTCGGCCTCGGCGTCATCGTCGCACTCGTGGCGATCGCGCTGGCTGCCCCACTCATCGCCGGCGGCGACCCCGCGCGCATCGACCTGCGGCACGCGCTCGAGGCGCCCAGCGGTGCGCACTGGCTGGGCACCGACGCGCAGGGGCGCGACGTGTGGGCGCGGCTCGTCTACGGGGCGCGCGTGTCGCTGGTCGTCGGGTTGCTCTCGCAGGGCATCGCGCTCGTGCTCGGGCTGGGCCTCGGTCTCGCGGCAGGGTTTCGTGGACGGTGGACGGACGAAGTGGTCATGCGTCTCGCCGACGTGACGCTCGCCTTTCCCAGCCTGCTGCTGCTCATCGCCATGGCGGCGGCGTTCGAGCCATCGCTCACGGTGGTGTGCGTGGTCATCGGCGTGGTGGGGTGGGCGGCCATGGCACGCCTGGTGCGCGGGCAGGTGCTTGTCGTGCGCGAACTCGAGTACGTGCAGGCGCTCCGTGCCCTCGGCGCACGCGACACGCGCATCGTGCTCCGTCATGTGCTCCCGAACGTGCTTGCGCCGGTGGTCATTGCCGCCACGCTGGGCATCGCCGGCGCCATCATGGCCGAAGCCGCGCTCTCGTTCCTCGGACTCGGCGTGCAGCCGCCGACACCCAGTTGGGGCGCCATGATCGCCGATGGGCGCGACCTCGCGCAGCTCCGCAGCGCGCCGTGGACGTCGCTCGCGCCCGGCGTCGCCATCGGCCTCGCGGTGCTCGGCTTCAACCTGCTGGGCGACGCGCTGCGCGACGCCCTCGATCCCCGTCGTCTCCCCACTCCCGGCTGAACCGCATGTCTCTCGACGTCGCCGCGCTGCGTGCGCGGGAGTATCCCTGGATGGACGCGCACGCCGGCGTGTACCTCAACGCCGCGTCCACGGGCCCCATGCCCCAGCGCGCGGTCGATGCCGCCGCGGAGTGGAGCGCCCTGCGTGCGCAGCCGCACCGCATCGCGCTGTCGCACATGTTCGAGACGGTGGCCACCTCGCGACGACAGTTCGCCGCGCTCGTGGGCGCCGACGCCAGTGAGATCGCGCTGATGCCCAACACCACCTACGGGCTCAACCTCGCGGCGCGCGCGCTCCCCCTGCGGCCCGGGGTCATCCTCACCTTCGATGGCGAGTTCCCGAGCTGCGTCTATCCGTTCCAGGCGCTCGGGGCGCGCGGCATCACGCTCGAGTTCATCCCGCGTCGTGACGGCCTGCCGGACGAGGACGCGCTGGTCACGGCCATTGCGCAACGCGCCGATGTCGTGGCGGTCGTGGTGTCGTGGGTGCAGTTCGCGACCGGGTTCGTGGCCGATCTCGCCCGCATCGGCGCGGCCTGCCGGGCGCGCGGGGTCTTCTTCATCGTCGATGGCATCCAGGGGTGTGGCGTGCGCCCCATCGACCTGCATGCCCTGCCGGTCGACCTGTTCGCGAGCGGCGCGCAGAAGTGGCAGTTGAGCCCGTGGGGGACCGGCTTCGTCTACGTGCGCCGGGACTTGGTCACGGCCCTCGAGCCCCACGACGTGGGCTGGGCGTGCATGAAGTCGAGCACCGACTACACCCGCCTCACCGACTACGCCTTCGACTTCTTCGACGACGCCCGGCGCTTCGAGGTGGTGACCCTCGCCTACCACGATTTCGCGGTCGCCAACGCGTCGACCGCGCTGCTCCTCGAGGCCGGCGTGCCGGCCATCGCCGCGCACCTGGAGACGCTGGGCGACCGGGTGGTCGCGTGGGCGCAGTCGCGCGACGATGTGAGGCTCGTCACACCGGCGTCGCGCGAGCGGCGGGCGGGCGTCTTTGCCTTCGCGCCGCGCGACGCCGACGGCATGGCGGCGCGCCTCCGTGCAGCGGGTGTGGCGCATGTCGTCCGCGAAGGTGCGATTCGACTCTCGCCACACTGCTACAACACGACCGAGGAGATGGACCGCGTGCTGGCGGTGCTCGACGGCTGAGCGCGTGATGGGGGGTTGGAACTTCAGTCCGAACTGTCGTATCTTGCGCAGGCGGGGGAAATCTCCCCGCAGGATGATGATCCCTTCCTCACCCCGGCACGTGCGTCTCAGCGATCGCACCATCGTCGAAGCGTTGCGCTCCCTGCCGCCGTCTCACGGCGTCGAGGATTTGCTGTTCCTCGATGCGCAGACGCTCGGTGCACCCGTCGCAGCACGTACGGCGCTGGTGTACGATCCGGCGCCGCTGCTGCTCGAGCAGATGCAGGCCGAGCTGAGCGCCGCCGAATGGGCGCAGCATGTGCCCGCGGAAGCGTCGCACCGGGTGGGCGCGCTGGCCGGAGGAGCGCTCGTCGCGCTGGCGAGTGTCGGCGCACCGCACGAGCGGCTCGCGCAGATCCACCTCGTGGTGGCGCCGCCCAGCCGTCGTCGCGGACTCGGGCACCTCGTGCTCGACACCATCGTGCGCCGCATCGTGGCGCAGGGCCTCATTCCCTTCGTGAACGTCGGCGCCGACCTGCGCGCCCGTCGGCTCGCCCTGCGCGTCGGTTTCGTGGGCCTCGACCTCAAGATCGTCGCCTGATCGCACGCGCCGTCGCCCGACGGCGCGCGCAAACGGCGCGTGGGCGCCGCGTCGCTTACGGCACCTGCAGCAGGCCGTACTCGCGCTGTCCCTTGCGGAAGAGCAGGTAGCCGCCGGGCAGCAATCTCTCGCGCGACACGGTGCGATCGGTCGCCGTAAGGCGCGCCCCGTTGACCGTCACGCCCCCCTGCTCGAGGACGCGCTTGGCCGCGCCCCGCGACGCGGCCAGCCCGAGCTGCATCAGCGCCTCCGCCACGTCGACGAGGCCCCCACCCGCGATCTCGGTCGACGCGTCGGCCGGCAGGGCCCACGTCGCGAACGGGATCTCCGCGCGCAGCGCGGCGAGCGCCCCCGCCGAGAGCGCCGTGGCATCGCCCTTCTCGAACAGCAACGCCGAGACCTCGCGCGCGATGCGGGCCGCGTCGGCGCCGTGCACCCGCGCAGTCACGTCGTCGGCCAGTGCGCGCTGTGCCGCACGCTTGTGCGGCTCGGTGCGCACCGCCTCGTCGAGCGCCTCGACCTCGTCGCGTGACAGCAGCGAGAAGAAGCGCAGCCACTGCGGCACGTCCCGATCGTCGGCACCCATCCAGAACTGGTAGAAGCGGTACGGTGACGTGCGCTCCGCATCGAGCCACACCGACCCGCCCCCGGTGCTCTTGCCGAACTTCGTGCCGTCGGCGTTGGTGATGAGCGGCAGCGTCAGCGCGTGCGCCTCACCGCCCGTCGTGCGGCGAATGAGCTCGAGCCCGGCGGTGATGTTGCCCCACTGGTCGCTCCCGCCCAACTGCAGCGTGACGCCGGCGCGCCGATGCAGCTCGAGGTAGTCGTACGCCTGCAGCAGCATGTAAGTGAACTCGGTGTACGAAATGCCGCCCTCGAGACGGCTCTTCACCGAGTCCTTCGCCAGCATGTAGTTGACCGAGAAGTGCTTGCCCGTGTCGCGGAGGAAGTCGAGCAGCGACAGCGAGGCCAGCCAGTCGGCGTTGTTCATGAGCTGCGCGCCGCGTGCCCCGTCGAAATCGAGGAAGCGCGAGAGCTGTCCGCGCAGCGCCTCCGCGTTCGCGCGGATCGTGTCGAGATCCTGCAGCGTGCGCTCGCTGCTGCGCCCGCTGGGATCGCCGATCATCCCCGTCCCGCCGCCGACCAGCGCGATGGGACGATGCCCGGCGCGCTGCAGGTGCACGAGCCCCATGACCGGCACGAGGTTGCCGACATGCAGGCTCGACGCCGTCGGGTCGAAGCCGCAATAGGCCGTGACCGGTCCGGCCTGCAGGGCTGCCGGCAGGCCGTCGGTGTGCTGCTGGAGCAGCCCGCGCCACGCGAGCTCGTCGAGAAGGGCAGGAGTGGTGACCATCGGCACAAGATAACGGGGCGACGAGAGCGGACGGTGCGCGGCGGGTGCCCGCCGACGTGGCGCCTCGCGGCGACCGCCAGTAGCCTTCATCCTCGATATGCCCGTCACCACCCTGCTCTCGCGCCGCCCGTGGCTTGGCTGGCTGCTGGTCCTGGCCACCTTCGGCGGTGCCGTCGGGGCCGGCGGACTCGCCGGCGCCTGGACGGTCATCTGCCGCGAGGGACGCTGCCCCTCCATCGCGTCGCTCGAACAGTACGTCCCGCGGCAGACCTCCAAGGTCTACGCCGCCGATGGGCGCTTCATCACCGAACTGGGGCTGGAACGTCGCACGCTGGTGCGCCTGCAGGACATCCCCAAGCACGTCCGCGACGCCGTCATCATCACCGAAGACAAGCGCTTCTACCGTCACGGCGGCATCGACTACTGGCGCATCTTCGGTGCCCTCGCGCGCAATGTGCGCGCCGGCAGCTACGTGCAGGGCTTCTCCACGATCACGATGCAGCTCGCCCGCAACGTCTTCAGCGACCGCATTTCGCGCGAGAAGACGCTGCTGCGCAAGATCAAGGAAGGACGCGTCGCCACCGCCATCGAGAAGCGCTACAGCAAGGACAAGATCCTCGAGCTGTATCTCAACCAGGTGTACCTGGGCAATGGCGCCTACGGCGTCGAGACCGCGTCGCAGCGCTACTTCGGCAAGGGGGTGCGCGACCTCACCGTGGCCGAGGGCGCCACGCTGGCCGGCCTGCTCAAGGGGCCGGAGCGCTACAATCCCCGCCGCTTCGCCGATCGCGCGATCCAGCGCCGCAACACGGTGCTCGAGTTGATGCGCCGGGGGGGCGCCGTGAGCGACGCCGATGCCTCGCTCTCCAAGGCATTCCCGTTGCAGCTCGCCGAACGCACCGAGAGTGGCGACATCGCGCCCTACTTCGTGGAGTGGGTGCGGCAGGAGCTCGACGCGCACTTCGGCAAGCGGCTCTACGACGAGGGGCTCAAGGTCTACACGACCCTCGATGTCGACATGCAGCTCGCGGCCGAGCGCTCGCTGGAGAACCAGCTCGCGGCCATCGAGGCCGGTCGCCACGGCAAGTACTCGCACCTCACGTACGAGGCGTACCTCGCCCGCAGCGCCGAGGGCGGCGGCACGGGAGCGGCCAACTCGCCGTATCTGCAGGGCGCCTTCGTGGCCGTCGATCCGCGCACCGGCTCCGTGCGGGCCCTCGTGGGCGGACGCGACTTCGGCGACTCCAAGTTCAATCGCGCCGTGCAGGCGCTCCGGCAGCCCGGCTCCACCTTCAAGCCCATCGTGTACGCCACCGCGGTGCACGAAGGCTTCGGGCCCGCGCAGGTCGTCGACGACTCCCCGCTCTCGATGGACCAGGTGAGCGGCGAGCTGTGGACCCCGCAGAACTACGACAACAAGTTCATGGGCGCGATGCCCATGCGGCGCGCGCTGTACATGTCGCGCAACCTCGCCGCGATTCGCACCGGCATGGTGGTGGGTGAGGACGCGGTGATCACGATGGCGCGCCGCTTCGGCATCGGCACCCCCATCCCGCCCTACCCGTCCATCTTCATCGGCTCGGCCGACGTGTACCCGCTGCAGATGATCGGCGCGTACTCCGTCTTTGCCAACCTCGGCCTGCGCACCACGCCGCACGCCATCGTCAAGGTCGAGAACGCCAAGGGCAAGGTGGTGTGGCAGCCCTCGCTCGAGCGGGAGGCCGTCCTCTCCCCCGAAGAGGCGTGGCTCATGGTGAGCATGATGAAGGACGTCGTGGTGCGTGGCACCGGCGCCCGCATCTGGAGCTCGGGCTTCCGCGTGCCGGCCGGCGGCAAGACAGGCACCACCAACGACGGCGCCGACGTCTGGTTCATTGGCTACACCGCCGACCTCGTTGCCGGCGTGTGGATGGGCTTCGACAAGCCGCAGAAGATCAAGGCGAATGCGCAGGGCGGTGAGCTCGCCGCGCCGGCCTGGGCGGGTTTCATGACCGAGGTCTATCGCCGCAAGCCGCAGCCCCCCGACTGGCCGCGCCCCGATGGCGTCGTCGTGCGGGAGATCGATGCCGCCACCGGTCGTCTCGCGACCAGCGCCTGCACGGGCAACGTGATCACCGAGTTCTTCGTGCAGGGCACCGAGCCCACGCGCACTTGCACCGATGCCGTCGGCCCGTCGCCCTTCGTCATCGACAGTGCGCGTCTGAGTCGCCCAGCCCGCGACACCACGAACCCGTTCAAGCTGCCGCCGCCGTGAGCGCGGCCGGCGGGGGTCAGAGTTGGGGTCAGAGTTGGGGTCAGAGTCGAACTCTGACCCCAACTCTGACCCCGCCGTCCCACGCCGGGCCGTGACACACCCATGACGACCGCGCGTCGCCTCGTCACGGCCGACTGGGTGCTCCCAGTGGCCTCGCCGCCCATCGCGCAGGGCGCGGTGCTGCTCGAGGGCGCGCGCATCGCGTGGGTCGGGCCCGCGGCGCACGCGCCGGTCGCCCCCGCCACCGTCGAGACCACCGCCCTCGGCGCCGCCATCCTCACCCCCGGGCTCGTCAACGCGCACACGCACCTCGAACTCACGGCGCTGCGCGGCTTTCTCGAGGGGCTGCCGTTCGACACGTGGCTCCGCACGCTCACCGTCGTGCGTCGGGACCTGCTCACCACCGACGACCTCCTCGACAGTTGCCGACTCGGCATCGCCGAAGGTCTCGCCCACGGCATCACGACCTACGCCGACACCACCGACTCGGGGCTCCCGCTCGTCGCGATGCGCGAACTGGGCGTGCGCGGAATCGGCTATCTCGAAGTGTTCGGCCCCGATCCGTCGCAGGCGCAGGACGCGGTCGCCGCCCTCGCGGCACGCGCGCGCACGGCGCGCGAGGCGGACACGCCGCGCGTGCGCACCGGTCTCTCGCCGCACGCTCCGTACACGGTGTCGGCGCCGCTCTTTCGCGAAGTCGCCGAGCTCGCGCGCCGCGAACGCTATCCCCTGGCCGTGCACATTGCGGAGAGTGCGGCCGAGTCCGCGTTCGTGGCCGAGGGGCGCGGGCGGTTTGCCGAAGGCCTCGCGGCTCGAGGCATCGCGGTCGCGCCGCAGGCGCGGTCTCCCATCGCCCTGCTGGAGCAGTGTGGCGTGCTGGCCGCCCAGCCGCTCCTCATCCACGCGATTCGTGCCGACGACGACGATCTGGCCCGCGTCGCGGCGCATGGCGCGACCATCGTGCACTGTCCCATCTCCAACGCAAAGCTGGGGCACGGCGTGGCGCCGCTCGACCGGTTCCTCGCGCATGGCGTCGCCACCGGACTGGGGTCCGATTCCGTTGCCAGCAACGACCGCATGCACCTGCTCGAAGAGGCGCGGCAGGCCGTGCTCGCGCACGCGGTCCGCAGCGGCCAGCCCGACTCGCTCACGGCGCATGAGGCGCTACGACTCGCCACCGCTGGGGGCGCGCAGGCGCTGCGTCTCGCGGATGGGCTGGGCACGCTCACCCCGGGCGCCCCAGCCGATCTGGCGGCGTTCGCGCTGTCGTCGCCACACGGTGCGGCGGCGAACGACGCCGTCTCCTCGTTCGCGGCCATCGGTGCGGTTTACGATCCCGCCGTGACGCTGGTGCACGTGCTGGCGGGCGCCGCGCGCGCCATCTGGGTGGCGGTCGATGGCGAGGTGCGCGTGGCGGGCGGTCGCGTGCTCGACGCCGACCCCGCCTGGCACCAGCGTCTCGGGAAGGTTGCGACCCGGTTGCGCCAGTGGCGCGCCGCACCGCCCTCGTGATATGCTACGGCATGCATCGCCTCGGACCGCGCGCCTGCCACTGGTGTAGGAGTCCCCGCAGAACGCGTGGGAGGCACGTGGTCGTCCATCGGGCCGTGTCGCGTTGATTCCTCGAATCCCCGTTGCGTCATGCCGGCCGTCGCGCCGTCACCGCACCGGGGATTCTTCGTGTGGAGCGCGGCACCCCACGTCTCATCGAGCCTGGGGAGGGAGCGCGTGGTAGCTGGATGTCTCGCCCTGAACGCGTCGTACGAGCCACTCACGATGGTGCCCCTCCGCCGGGCGCTGCGTCTCGTCATCGACGGCAAAGCCGAGATCGTCGAGGCCGACAGCGATGCGCTGGTGCGGTCGGAACGACACGCGTTCCCGCGTCCGGCGGTCATCCGCCTCACGCGCTTCGTGCACGTGCCGCGCCGCTTCCGGCGTCAGGTGACGAACACCTTCCTGTTCGCTCGCGACGACTACCAGTGCCAGTACTGTGGGCGGCGCGCGATGGAGCTCAAACCGCGCGAATCGCTCACGCGCGACCATCTCATCCCGATGTCACGCGGCGGCACGAACGAGTGGACCAACGTCGTCACGGCCTGCAGCAGCTGCAACACGCGCAAGGCGAACCGCATGCCGCAGGAAATCGGCATGCATCCGCTGCACGTGCCGGTCGAGCCGCACTTCGTGCACCTCTCCTGGGCGGTGCGGCGCCTCACGCCCATCCAGGCACAGTACATCCGTACCTTCTACGGCGAGGATGTGCTGCGTGAGCTGCAGCGCATCGAGCACGCCGCCCCCGTGTCAGAACACCAGCGTCGGGCTGCGCGCCTCGAGGCGCCGCACCTCTCCGCCCAGCAGGCGTGAGGCCAGCGACCGCAGCCCCCGGGTGAGCACGGTCCCGGGGTTGCGGCGCCCCTGCACCATGGGCCGCGCCTCACCATTGAGCCAGCGCTCCAGTTCGTCCAGGTCGCTCACGTCGAGCGTCTGCAATTCCGCCTGCACGAGCACGTAGCTCTTCTGGCCACGCGGCGGTGTGGCAAGCGTGGCCACGTGCGGCAACTCGAGCGCCGCGCGCGCGTCGACAAATCGCGTGTAGCTCCCCAGCGGCGTGAGGCGCCCCGCCTCGGCGCGTGCCACCTCGTACGTCCGATCGATCACGTCGTAGCGCACGATCACGTCCCACTCCGCGCGGCCCCGCACCTCGTCGAACCAGCGCCCCTCGGTCCACAGCTCGGCACGCACATGCAGGCGCGCGCGGAATCCGCTGCGCAGCATCTCGTCGAAGGGACGTTCCGCCAGCACGCCACGGATTGCCACGCTCGGCGGGTAGGCCGACGTGGAGACGCGAATGTCCACCTCGGGGCGCCCCTGCGCGCGCGCCGCGACGCTGCCCCCGAACGACAGGAGCAGCGCCAGCAGGACGCGCAGGGTGCGCTCCACGCGGCGCACGGTCACCGCTGGCACCCGGGTGGCAAGGGCAACGACAGCACGTGTGGCACGACGGGAATCAGAAGCGACGCGAGAGACGCACGTACACGTTGGGCGAGAGTCCGCTCTGCGAGACGGCCTGCGCCACATACACACCGAGATCGCCGAAGTCGAAGCCGCCACCCACATCGGTGCGCCACGTCCCGAACCCGGGAATCTCGCCCTTGCCGTACGTGAGGTCGGCGAGGTCGTTGTTGGGCAGCGAACTCGGACCCGGTCGGTCGATCAGCCAGCCGCGCCCGGCGTTGGCGAACAGCACCCACGTGCCATCGCCCCGCATGCGCCCCACGTTCCAGCGACGATCGCCATAGTCGTCATCATCGCCGAAGAAGTTGAAGCGGAAGTCGCCCTTCCACTCCGCCTGCAGCAGCACCATGCGCTCGCACTGCGCGGGACGACCGAGCTGCTCGTACAGCGTCTCGATGCCGGTCGCGCACGTGCCGAGGTCCTGGGTGCCGTCCATCTGCCGGAAGTCGAAGCCCGGCAACGCATCGATGCCGCTGACCGCGAAACGACGCTGGGCCGGCAAGGGGTCGCCGTCGAGCCAGCCGCCCACCACCGCGCGGACGTTGAGCTGCGCGCTCGGTCCGAGCCGGTTGTAGCGTCGCAGGTCGAGCAGCCCACGGCCGTAGGTGACGCCCTGGTTGAGCGGCAGCGCCGTGCCCGCAGGCGGGACGCGCACCCCCTCGGTGAGCGGTGCGAACACGTTGACGCGCCCGTCGCCGCGCTCGTACTCGCCGCGCAGGTACCAGCCACTGCGGGGGCGCGCACTGCTCGTGCGCGTGTCGATCGTGGCCGACACCGTGAGGAGCTTGAACACGCCATCGTCCACCAGCGGATTCGCGCGCCAGGCAATGTCGTCGTTGAAGATCGACCAGACGTTGCGCATCGGACGGGAGCTCCACCGCTCCTCGCCGTAGCCGACGCGCAGCTCGCTCGCCCGCCCGGCGTACAGTGACACGTAGCCCTGGCCGCCGTGACGACGCCAGTAGTCCCGATAGTCGCGCGTGAAGACGAAGCTGTTGAGCCCGATCTCGGTGTCCGTGAGTTGCCACCGCTCCACCGCATCGATCTCGTCGAACAGGCGCCCGCCCACCGCGAGGCCGCTTCGCGCACCCTGCCGCACCTCCAGCAGCGCGCGATGTCCCCGGTTCTCGGGGCGCCACGCGATCTGGTCGCCGGTGCGGAAGATGCCGAACAGCTCGCCGCGCACCCGCGTGTCGCCGGCGCGCACCCGCAGGCGTGGCCCGATATAGATGGGCAGCCCTTCCACGCGGTTGTACGTGTGCGCCGTGGTCACGAACAGTTGGCTTTCGGTGCGCGTCGACTCGTCGTCACGCACCCAGCGGGCCCACCGCGCGAAGAGGTCGGTCTCGGCCACCAGCGTATCCGCCTCCTCCCGGTAGCGGTAGCGCGCACTCCACACGCGAATCTCGCCGTCCACGCCGGGGCGCTCCGGGGCCTCCAGCGTGCCGCCCACGATCGTGAGCGCCTGCGCGATGCGCGCACCGTCGAGCAGCCGCACGTCGCCATTGAGGACCACCAACTGCCCGGTGATCACCCCGCCGATGCGGGCGGTGCCATCGATCACCGCGACATCGCCCCGCACGGTGTCGCCCGACGCGACCGTGAAGTCGCCCCGCACGCGCCGCGTCCCGCTCGCGTTGAACAGCCGCGTCACTTCGAGGGCCACCTCGCGCGGCACGCCACCGATGCGGCGTTCGCGCGCCTCGCGTGAGGCGTCGCGCTGCGCCACCGCCTGCGCGGCGGGGACGACCAGGGCAAGCAGGCCGAGCACGACGGCCGCGCCGATGCTCGTGCGGGAAGGCAAGCGATTGCGCATGCGGTGGCGCATCCGATGGCGCATACGGGCTCCGTGAGCATGACCGGAGGGGGTCATGGTAGGTGTCATCGACGACTCCGTCTGGGGGAACAGCGCCCTGCAGGGCAGGAGCCGTACCATGGGTGCAGCGCGCGACCGCCAGTGGTGATCGCGCGTCGTGACTGGTCCGTAAGTGTGCGCAATATCACGCCTTGCGTCGCTTCCCCCAATGTGCGTCGGGGATTCCCGTGGGTCGCAGGCCAGGGTCTCTCGCGTCGCACAGGGGACACTCGTGTGTCGGAGTGCAACGCGATGGGACGGCGCGACAGTCGCACAGGGGGCAAAGGTTTGAACACGTCCCGCGCGCCGCGGCGTCACGCCCGCCGTCGCCCGAGCGGGCCGATCAGTCGGTGCCGCTGCCGAGCCCAAGGCGTCGCATGCGCCGGTAGAGGTTGGGGCGGTCGGTGCGGAGGCGCCGCGCCGCCTCCGCCACATTGCCGTCGCTTTGTGCGAGCGCCGCGGCAATGAGCCGGCGCTCGTACGCGTCGAGCGCATCGCTCAGCGGCAACCCATCGGCGATGGGGGCGTCCGGTGTCGCCTCGTCGCTGGTGAGCGCCATGTCCGGCGTGGGTGGCAGTACCTGGTGCACATCCGCGCGGGTGATCTCGCTACCGGCGTGCAGGATGGCGAGGCGCTCCACCACGTTGGCCAGCTCACGCACGTTCCCGGGCCACCGGTAGGCGCTGAGCGCCGCGAGGGCGTCGTCGCGCCACGCGACGAGCGGGCGGCCCGTGCGCGTGCGATGCCGGGCCGCAAAGTGCCGCACCAGCGCCGGCAGGTCACCGGGACGGTCACGCAGCGGCGGCAGGTGCATCGGGATCACGTTGAGCCGGAAGAACAGATCCTCCCGGAAGCTCCCGTCGGCCACCGCGCGCGCGAGGTCCTTGTTGGTGGCTGCGAGGATGCGCACATCGATCTTGATCGGCTTGCCACCACCCACCCGCTCGATCTCGCGCGCCTCGATGGCGCGCAACAGCTTGGCCTGCGCTTCGGCGCCCAGGTCGCCCACTTCATCGAGAAACAGCGTGCCGGTGTGCGCGAGCTCGAACCGGCCGATACGCCGTTCCGTCGCGCCGGTGAACGCGCCCCGCTCGTGGCCGAACATCTCGCTCTCGACCAGGTCGCGCGGAATGGCCGCACAGTTCACCCGCACGAACGGCCGATCGCGACGCGGGCTCGTGACGTGCAGCGCCGCCGCGACCAGCTCCTTGCCGGTGCCCGATTCGCCGGTGATCAGCACCCGCGCGTCCGTCGGGCCCACACGGGCAATGAGCGCGCGCACATCGCGCAACGCGGCGCTCTCGCCCACCATGTCGCCCGAAATGCCGAGATCCTCGCGCAGGGCCGCCGCCGCCCGGCGCGCCTGACGCAGCTCGAACGCCGACGCGAGCGCCAGCAGCACGCCCTCCGGCGTGAGCGGCTTCTCGAGGAAGGTGAACGCTCCCAGCTTCGTCGCGCGCACCGCATCGGTGAGTGCCGCCCGTCCGCTCATCATGACGACGGGCACGTCGGGGCGACGTTCGCGCAGCCGCTCGAGCAGCCCGAGGCCGTCGAGCGTGCCCGGCATCATGAGGTCGACCAGCGCGACGTCAGGCTCGAGCGCCTCGGCCAGCGCGAGCCCGGTCGTGCCATCGGCCGCATCGCGCACGTCGTAGCCCTCCGCCCCCAGCAACGCGCCGACCATGCGGCGGATGTTGGGTTCGTCGTCGACAATCAGGACACTCGGCATGGTGTCGGGTCAGCCCTGTCCGGCGCGGGCCGCCGGCACCGCGTCACGCTGGCGATCGGCGAGGAGCTTGTTGGTGAAGCGTTGCCCCTCGGCCAGTCGCTCCATCTCGACCGCGACCGTGTCGATGTTGCGCTCCAGCGTCTCCATGCGCCCTGCGAGTCGCGCCTCGAGGGCGGCCGAGTCCTGCGCCACCGCCGTCTTGCGACGGAGCCAGCCGATCACGGCGCGACTGAGTGGCCACCAGATGAGCAGGATGGACAGCGTCGCCGGTATCGCCCACGCGATCTGCACGGCGCCTCGCGGCACCACGTCGTGGATGGGCAGCGTGGTGCTGTTGTCCCCCTGCTGCACGTGGATGCCGCCGCCATCGACACTGATGCGAATGTCCGGCTCCGGCCCGTCGGTGGGAATGACAATGGTGCCGGGACCATAGGCATCGGTGCGCTGCACCGGCGCGTCGGCCTCGCGCAGCGCGTCGTCGGCGGACTGCTGTGCCGCCCGCCCCGCTTCGCGCGCCGCATCGCGCGCCTCCTGTGCCGCCTGGCGTGCCTCGCGTGCCACCTCGCGTGCCGCCTCCTGGGCGTCGCGCGCCGCCTGCTGCGCGTCACGGGCGACATCGCGCGCCACGTTGCTAGCCTGCATGCGTGCTGGGCTCACCGCTCCACCTCGACCGGCTGACGTTCCGCCAGCAGCTTCGTCGTGAAGCGCTGACCTTCACTGATGCGCTCGACTTCGATCGCCACCGACTCGACCGCCTGTTCGATGGCGGCGAGCCGCCGCGCCACTTCGTCGGGCACGCGCGACTCCCCGCGCCGCTCGATGCGTCGCGCCATGGCCTTCGCGAACGGCGTCCCGATCGAGACAATGCCGACGAACGTGACCACCACCGTCACGAGATCGACGAGCCCATCCGGCAGGGCGCGCCGCGGACGCGGCGCCGCGGGGGCCGCAATGCCCTGGAGCGCGCTCAGCTCGCGCAGGCGCGCCAGGCCGTCGGCACCGACCACATTCTCGGTCGTCACCTGGCCATTGCGATTCACCTCGATGCGGGTCTGCCTGCCGTTGCCGTCAGTGATGGTGATCGTGCGTCCACCGTCTGTGGTGCGCGACATCTGCACCGTCGCCGGATCGGTCTGCTGCATGGTCACGCTCCCCCCGCTGCCGTGATCGGCAGCGTGATGGTCATGGTGGTGCCGCGCCCCTCGACGCTGCCCGCGCTGATGGTCCCGCGGTGCGCCTCGACGGTCTGTCGCGCGATCGCGAGCCCCAGCCCCGTCCCGCCGGGCTTGGTCGTCACGTACGGATCAAAGACGCGCGCGAGCTGCCCGGCCGGAATGCCGCAGCCGGTGTCCTGCACGGTGACCTGCACCTGCGCGGCGTCCTGACGGACGCGCACGGTGATCGTGCCACTCGCGCCGCAGGCATCGACGGCGTTGAGCAGCACGTTCGACACCGCACGCACGAGCGGCTCATGGTGCCCCGTCACCAGCGGCAGGGCGTCGTCGCATGCCAACTCGAGCGTGATCCACTCGGGCACCACCGACTGCGCGACGCGTGTGACCAGCTCGGCCATGTCGATGTCGGCGGGCGGGCCGTCAGGGAGACGGCCGAACTGCGCGAAGCTGCGCGCCATGGCCTCGAGGCGCGCCGCCTCCTCGGCCAGCACGTCCACCGTGTCGCGCAACTCGTCCGGCGCTGTGCGGCGCAGGCGATCGACGGCGAAGCGAATCGGGGTGAGCGGGTTCTTGAGCTCGTGCGCGAACCGGCGCGCCGACTCGCGGAACGCCTCGGCGCGCTCGGCCTCCAGCGCGCGCCGCCGTCCACTCTCGAGTTCCAGCGCCATGGTTCGCATCCCCGTCCGCAACACCTCGAATTCGGGCGCACCGCGCCGTTCGCCTTCGTCGGGGAGCGCGCGCCCCGCGCGAATCAGCCCCGTCCATCCCACCAGCTCGTCCACCGGGCGGCTGAGCTGCCGGCTGAGGTGCCCGGCCACCCGGGACGCGCCGACCGCGATCAGCACCACCACCACCAACGCCGCCACCAGCACCAGCCGCATCGAGCGACCGGCCACGAAATCGAAGCGACGCGCCAGCTCTGCCGATTCCCGCAACTCCGCCTCGTGCCGCGCCAGCGCGGTGCGCTGGTCGGGGGACAGGGGTGCTGTGGTGACGGCCCGCAACGCCTGCTCCCCGCTGGCCGCGATGCGCTCCCATGCCGACCGCGCCGAGAAGCGACTGAGCGCCTGCGCGGTCGCACCGGCCCAGGCCAGCGTGACGACGACCGTGGGGACGAGCGCGAAGAACAACAGCATCGCGAACAGCCGCGTACGAAAGGGAGCACGCGCGCGGTCCCTACGCGGCGGTGTCGCGGTCGGTTTCCCCGGTGCGACGGGAACGCGCCGCGTCGGTGTGGTGCGGTCGGTCGCCTTCCGCATCTCGTTCATACGCGGTAATTTACGCGGCTGTACCCGATCCCGGACCCCGGTCAACGGAGTGTGATGGCAGTCTCGTGGTCCCTCGCCCCCCTCGTCGCACAGCGCGCCCGTGAGCATCCCGAGCGTGCGCTGGCGACGACCGGGGAGCGGACCTGGACGTATGGTGACGTCCACACCGATGCTGAAGCTCTCGCGAGTGCGCTCGTCGAGCTCGGCCTCGGTGCAGGGGATCGCATCGCCGTGCACCTCCCCAACGGCGTCGAATGGATCGTCGCGACGCTCGCGGCCGCCCGCCTCGGCGCGGTGGTGGTGCCGGTCAGTCCGCAGCTCAGCGTGCACGACCTGCGCTATCAGCTGCGTCATGCCGAAGCGAGCGCGGTGGTCACCATCGACCGCTGGAACGGGGTCGATGTCCTGCAGCGCTTCGAAGAGCTGCTGGGCGAGTTGCCCGACCTGCAGTACGTCGTGGCGGTGGGCGACGACGATCCGTGGTACGACGATCGCGTCTTCCAGTTCGCCGCGCTCGTTGCGCGTGGTGCCGGTCGCCCGCTCACGGTGGCGCCGCCGCCTGACAGCGCCGACCTCGCGGTGATGTACACGGCCGGCACGATGGAGAAGCCCAAGGGCGTGCAGCTCACGCATCGGGCGCTCGTCGAGAACGCGCAGCGCACCAGCGACGTGCTCGCGCTCGCGGCCACCGATCGGGTGCTCTCGGCGATGCCGTTCTCGTCGGTGTTTGGATTCAGTGCGATGGTCGGCACCATGAGTGCGGGCGCGACGCTCGTGCTGCAACCGGTGTTCGACGCGGCGGGCGCCCTGGCGCTCATCGCCCGCGCGGGGGTGACCGTGGTGCACGGCATTCCCACGCAGTATCACCTCCTCATGCGTGAGGAGGCGTTCGACCCGTCACGACTGGCGACGCTGCGCACCGGCCTGATGGCCGGCAGCGCCGTGGCCGAGGCGCTGGTACGCAAGGTGCGCCGCTGGTGCGACGTCCTCGTCGCCTACGGTCTCACCGAAACCGGCGCGGTCGTCACCATCACCCGCCCCACGGATTCCGACGCCACGCGTCGTGAGTCGGTGGGGCGTGCCCTTCCCGGGGTGGAGGTGATGGCGGCCGACCTCATGACGGGGCAGTTGCATGGGCCCGAGGCGGTCGGTGAGATCGCCGTGCGCGGGCCCGGCCTCATGCGGGGGTACCTCCGCATGCCGGCGGAGACCGCAAGGGTCCACACGCCGGACGGTTTCTTCCTCACCGGTGATCTCGGGATCATCGACGAGGATGGTACCGTGAGGATCCTGGGTCGTCGGCAGGAGACGATCTCGCGCGGGGGCGTGCAGCTCTACCCGCGTGAGCTCGAAGACCGCCTGCGGGCGCACCCGGCCGTGGACGATGTGTGCGTGATCGGCGTGCCCCATGACGTCATGGGTGAACTGGTCTGCGCGTGCGTCGTGGCAGTGGAAGGGGCCGTCATCACCGGGGACGAACTCAAGCGGTTCGCCCGGGAGACGATGACAGCCGACAAGGTTCCCGACCTCGTGCGCTTCTTCGACACGTTCCCCGTCACGGGGAGCGGCAAGGTGAAGCGACGCGAGCTCGCACGCGCAATCGCGCTGAGTGCGAACACCGCTGCGGCCTACGCGCCCTGAGCGGTCGTGCTCGATCACCCCGTTTCTTCACAGGTTTTCAGGACATGAGAGGTCATTCGTCCCGGTCGGGCGCGTCCGCGCCCGCCCGCTCCGTGGCGCCCTTCCACCGCGGCCCCGCCGCCGTGATGCCCATGGCGCCCGTTGCCCAGCCCAATGTCGCGCCGCCGGCGCATGCGCCCAACGCGGCGCTGCTCATCGACTTCGACAACGTCACGATGGGCATCCGCTCCGACCTGCAGGAGGAGCTCAAGAACCTCCTCTCGTCGGACATCATCAAGGGCAAGGTGGCGGTGCGCCGCGCGTATGCCGACTGGCGCCGCTACCCGCAGTACATCGTGCCGCTCACCGAGGCGTCGATCGACCTCATCTTCGCGCCGGCGTACGGCTCGTCGAAGAAGAACGCGACCGACATCCGCCTCGCGATCGACGCGCTCGAGCTCGTCTTCACGCGCCCCGAGATCGGCACCTTCGTGCTGCTCAGCGGCGACTCCGACTTCTCGAGCATGGTCATCAAGCTCAAGGAGTACGGCAAGTACGTCATCGGCGTCGGCATCCGCGAATCGTCGAGCGACCTGCTCGTCATGAACTGCGACGAGTACTACTCGTACAACGCGCTCGCCGGCCTCGTGAAGACCGGTGAGGACGAGAGCACGCGCTGGGATCCGTGGCAGCTCGTCACCGAGGCCATCGGCCGCATGAAGCGTAACGGCGACGTCATGCGCTCCGACCGCCTCAAGCAGGTCATGCAGGAGATCGACGCATCGTTCGACGAGAAGAACCTCGGCCACCCGAAGTTCTCGCGCTTCGTGCAGGAGGCGCAGCAGCGTGGCCTGCTCAAGGTCACCAAGCTGGAGAGCGGGCAGCTCGAGGTCGATGCGCCCGATGGCGCGCCGGTGGCAACGGCCGATGGCGCCGCGCCCGCCGCATCGGCGGCCGATCGCGAGTCGCGGGACCGCGACGATCGCCGCGGCCGCCGTGGCCGCCGCGGCCGTGGCCGTGATCGCTTCCGCGATCGCGACGGCGTCGAAGGGGCCGAGCCGGTGGACGGTGCGGAGAGCGCGGACGCGGGTGAGCGCGACGACGACGCCATCGGGGCGACGTCCGCGGTCGTCGCGACCGACGACGACACCGATCTCACGATGCGGCTCGCGCCGGAGGGGATTCGCCCCCTCCCGGGTGAGGCGGTGGCGTCGGACACCGACGCGGGCACCGACGCTGGCGAAGGTGCGGACGCGACGGACGGGCGCGGCGAGCGTCGCGGTCGCCGCGGCCGCGGGCGTGGACGCGATCGTGATCGCGGTCCGCGCGCCGACAGCGTGGCGGCACCGGCCGACGCGAGCGCGCCGGTCGCCGCTGTGGCGGCACCGGTGGCCCCTGCGGCGGCAGCGGCGCCCGATACCATCGGGCGCAGCGGCGAACGGCTCACGCGCAGCGACGCGTTCGATCTGGTGCAGCGTGCCGTCGCGGCGCTGGTGCAGGGCGACGACACCACCAGTGCGAGTGCCACCCGCCGCAAGGCGTTCGAGCTGCTCGGTCGCGACAGCGAGTCGCTGGGCGCCCGCATGTTCGAGCGCATCCTGCAGGACGCGCACGACGCCAACCTGATCGACCTGCGTCGTCGTGGCGATGACTGGGAAGTGGCGCGCGCTGCCGACGCGGCGAGCATCGTCGACCAGTTGCGCACGGTGGACGCGGCGCAGAAGGCCGAGGCGGCCGCCATCGCGGCGGCGCTGCCGGCTGCACCGCGCGGCATGGGTGCCCGCGGCATCGGCGGGCGCGGCAAGGGCCCGGGCGCCCCGCCACCGGAGCTGCTCATGGTGGGCGTGGTGGGTGCCACCAGGCCCGCGGCGCCGGCTGCGCCGGCGGCCGTCGCGGCGGCGCCCGCGACCGTCGCGGGACCGGCCACCTCGGTGGCCACGCCTGCCCCGGCGACGTCCACCCCGGCGCCAGCCGAGCCTGCGGTGGAGAGTGGGAAGGGCGCGCCAAAGAGCCCGGGCAGGCAGGGTGGAAAGGGCGCCAAGGCGCCCGCCAAGGCCCCCAGTCCGGCGGCGAAGGTCGAGGCCAAGGGTGGGGCCGCTCCAGCGGCCAAGAAGGCTGCCAAGGCCCCTGCGAAGGCGCCCGCCAAGGCCCCCGCCAAGGCGCCGGCGAAGGCCCCGGCCAAGGCCGCCAAGGCGGCCAAGGCCCCCGCCAAGGCTCCGGCCAAGAAGGCGGCGAAGAAGCGGTGATCGTCCGCGGTGCTCCCCTGTCGGCCGCGTTCTACGATCGCGAGCCGGACAGGGTGGCCCGGGAGCTGTTGGGGGCCGTCCTGTCCCTGGACGATGGTCATGGCGTGGTGAGCGGCCGGATCGTGGAGACCGAGGCGTACCTCGGTCCTCACGATCCGGCGTCGCATTCGGCCGTGGGGCGGACGCCCCGTACCTGGCACATGTTCGGCCCGCCGGGTACGGCGTACGTGTACTTCATCTACGGCATGCATTGGTGCGTGAATGCCGTGACGCGCGAGGAGGGCTATGGCAGTGCCGTGCTCATCCGCGCGCTCACGCCGCTGGCGGGGCTCGATCGCATGCGCCTGCGGCGCCCCAAGGCGCGGCGCGATGCCGACCTGTGCAATGGCCCGGGCAAGCTGTGCGCCGCTCTCGGCATCGACCGCGCCTTCGACGGCGCGTCGCTCACCGGCGGCAGTGCGCTCACCGTGTGCGCCGGTGAGGCGGTGCCCGATGCGCAGGTGCTCGTGACCCCGCGCATCGGCATCTCGAAAGCGGTGGAGTGGCCGCTGCGGTTCGTGGTGCGGGGGGACGCGCGCTGACGCGCGCCCGGCGATGCATCACCCCAACAACCCAGCCACCCGCCCGGCGTCCTTGAACGCCGCCACGACCGCGTCGAGGTCGTCCTTCGTGTGCGCCGCGCTCACCTGGCAGCGCACGCGCGCCTGCCCCTGCGGCACCACCGGGAAGCCGAAGCCGGTCACGAACACGCCGCGGTGGAGGAGCAGCTCACTCATACGAATGGCCAGCGCCGTCTCGCCCACGATGATGGGCACGATGGGTGTCTCGCCGGCCAGCGGACGGAAGCCCGCCTCTTCGATGGCGGCGCGGAAGTAGCGCGTGTTCGCGTGCAACTGCGTCACGCGCTCCGGATGCGCCTCGGTGAACTGCACGGCCGCCAGCGCACTCGCGGCCACCGTGGGTGGCAGCGCGTTGGAAAAGAGCTGCGGACGCGAGCGCTGCGTCATGATGTCGCACAAAGCGGCCGGCCCGGCGATGAAGCCGCCCGCCGCACCGCCCAGCGCCTTGCCCAGCGTCGACGTGATGATGTCCACCTCGCCCAGCACGCCGAAGTGCTCGGCGGTGCCACGTCCCGTCGCGCCCAGCACGCCGGTGGCGTGCGAATCGTCCATGACGACGATGGCGCCTTCCTCGCGCGCGATCTGCAGGATGTCCGGCAGCTTCGCGATGGCTCCTTCCATGGAGAAGATGCCGTCGGTCCAGATGAGCTTGCGTGGTGCGCTGCGGTTGGCGCGCAGCTTTTCGCGCAGGTCGTCGAGGTCGGCGTGGCGGTACACCGCGGTGGTGCACTTGGTGATCGCCTTGGCCAGACGGATCGAATCGATGATGGACGCATGGTTGAGCGCGTCCGACACGACGAAATCGCCTTCGCGCACGATGGTGGCCGTGAGCGCCTCGTTGGCGTTCCATGCCGACACGTACGACATGCTCGCCTCGGTGCCGACGAAGCGCGCCAGCGCGGCCTCGAGCTCGCGGTGCACGGTGAAGGTGCCGCAGATGAAGCGGACGCTGGCCGTGCCCGCGCCGTAGCGGTGCAGGGCATCGACGCCGGCCTGCACCACCGCCGGCTCGTTCGCGAGACCGAGGTAGTTGTTGGAGGAGAGGACGATGACCTCGCCACGCCCTTCCATGCGGACCCGGGCGCCCTGCGGCGACTCGAGGTGATTGAGGTGCTTGTAGGTGCCGGCGGCGCGCAGCGCGTCCAGCTCGGCCTGGAGTTCGGTGAAGAGCGACATCGGGATGGGGGCTCAGGCGATCTCGAAGATGATCTTTCCGGCCTCGCCGCTCTTGATGAGGTGCATCGCCTCGTCGACGGCCTCGAGCGGGAGGCGGTGCGTGATGACCGGCGTGGGGTCGAAGTGCCCGGCGCGCAGGAAGCGCGACATCTGGTGCCAGGTGTCGTACATGCGGCGGCCCACGACGCCGTAGATGGTGAGCCCCTTGAAGATGATCTCGCTCGCGAAGTCGACGTCGATGGTCTTCGCGGGGATGCCGAGCATGTTGACGCGGCCGGCGGGGCGGGCGAGGGCGAACGCCTGGTGCACCGCGCTCGGGACGCCGCTCATCTCCAGCACGACATCGGCGCCGTGTCCGCCGGAGGCGGCCATGACGGCGTCGCGGGCGGCGTCCGGGTGTACGGCGTCGTTCGCGCCCATGCGGCGGGCCAGGGCGAGGCGCGTCGGGTTGACGTCGGTGGCGATGATGTGGGCGGCCCCGGCCGCCTTGCAGATGCCGACGGCGAAGGCGCCGATGGGGCCGCAGCCGGTGATGAGGACGACCGCGCCCGGGATGTCGGCGGTGAGGGCCGTGTGGAAGGCGTTGCCCATGGGGTCGTGGATGCCCCCGATGTCGAAGCTGACCGCGTCGTCGAGCGGCCAGATGTTGGAGGCCGGCATGGCGATGTACTCGGCGAAGCAGCCGTCGCGGTCGACGCCGATGATGCGGGTGGCGGGGTCGACGTGGGCGTTGCCGGTGCGGCTGAAGAGCGAATGCTCGTCGACGATGTGCCCCTCGGCGGTGACGCGGGCCCCGACGGCGACACTGTCGACGAGGGCACCCACCTGGACGACGTCACCGGCGAACTCATGGCCGCAGATGAAGGGCGGCTTGCAGCGCGCGCTGGCCCAGGCATCCCACTCGTAGATGTGCACGTCGGTGCCGCAGACGCCGGCGCGCCGGACGCGGATGAGGACTTCGTCGTCGCGGATGGTGGGTTCCGGGACTTCGGTGAGAGTGAGTCCGCGCTCGGGGGCGCGCTTCACCAACGCTTTCATGGCACTCCAGGGGGAGAGGTGCGCGCGCGCCGAGCAGGGGGGCGGCGAGAGTGCGCGAACCGGGTCGAGCGCCAAAGCTCGCCAGTGCGAAAGCGTGACGCCAGCGGGTGGGCGGGCGTCCTCCGGCAAGGTGCGGGTAGTGTAGTCGCGCGCGTTCTTTATACGCACTATTGCGCGATGCAGTTATCCACGCCTATATTCGCGTCAATTCAACGACTTGCGCGCACTGTCCACATCCGCCGTTCCGACACTCCGGAACAACAGGATCTCAGGGCGCGCCGTCCCCATCGGCAACGCGTGGCCATAAAACGGCACGAGTTCGTCTTCCACGCTTCTGGTTCGACGGTGCGCACGCGCATCGTCTGCGGTCTGTGGGCCTCCCGGTCATCGGTCGAGGCCCTGTCGGCGCACCCCTCTGCGTCGACTGCCCACTACGCGCGCCTCCTGGAGGCCGCGTAGCGCATCCGACGCGGTGCATGCGCCGCTCGTGATGTGCGCTCACCTTTCCACCGGGGGAAAGGGAGCACGATCCACCTCCTCGAGAGGAGAGTTGTTTCCATGGCAGCTGCCAAGAAGGCCGCGAAGAAGGCCGCGAAGAAGGGTGCGCGTAAGGCCGCGAAGAAGGGCGCGCGCAAGACCGTGAAGAAGGCCGCCAAGAAGGGCGCCCGTAAGGCCGCCAAGAAGGGCGCCAAGAAGGCCGCGAAGAAGGGCGCCCGCAAGGCCGCCAAGAAGGGCGCGAAGAAGGCTGCGAAGAAGGGCGCGAAGAAGGGTGCCAAGAAGGCCGCGAAGAAGGGTCGCAAGACCGCCAAGCGCGCCAAGAAGGCTGCGGCTCCGGCTCCGGCTGCGGCGTAAGCCACCAGCCCTCGTTCGAGCAGGACTGCAACACGCGAAAGGCGCCGGCATGTCTGCCGGCGCCTTTTCACGTTCTCCTGCGGGACTGTTCTGTGGTCCTCCTACCGCCGGCTCATGGCCGGCTCAGGCAGCGCTCACGCGCAGCAGTGCGCGCCCGCCATCCGCTTCACTTCGGGGCGCACGTCCACATCGTCAGGCACGGGGCCCCACACGAACGCCGAGAAGCGCGGCGCGGTGTTGACCGGCGCCCCATCCGAAATCACGATCCCGAGCGGCTCGCGCTGATCGGGGCTCTGCAAAGGTGTCTTGAGTCGCATCGGGGTGATCCTCCACCCGGGCAAGAATGTCGAACCGGCATCACGTTGTCGCCGGACAAGTGCGTGGATAGCACAACGCGTGCCATGGCAGCTCAGCAGTGTAACACGTTGAACAGCATGAACTTGTGTGTTGTCTTGCGCGCGGACGGGGGCGGCCGGTGTCCGGGCGACACATCACAAAAACAACAGGGCGTGTCCACTGGACACGCCCTCGCCAAGGTTCCGCGGCCGCGTGCGAACGGTGCTACGCCACCGCCTGCTTGCGCGCCATGAAGGTCTCGCCGCGCGCCGCACTGTGCTCGATGGAAATGGCCCAGCCGCGGTAGCGCGACCGCAGCTCCTCGAGCATGCCCGGCGCACTGTCGCGCGCCTCGGTGCCGGCCGCGATGGTCTCCACAAGGTGCACACCGCCATCCACCGTGGCGCTCTGCAGCACTGCGATGACGCGCGCGCGGTCGTGTGCGTCGAGCCCGGCGAAGGCCGACGGCGCGCACACCACGGCATGGAGCGCCACGTCCGGCGCCCAGTCGCCCAGGTCGGCGCAGTAGCCCCGGACGCGCTCGCCCAACCCTGCGGCTGCCGCTGCGCGCACGACGCGCTCCACGGCGTCTTCGGCGGGCTCCACGGCCGTCACCGCCGCCCCACGCGCCGCGAGGTACATCGCCGGACCCTCGCCCGACGCCCCCGCCACCAGCACATGTCCTTCCGGCGAGTCGGCCAGCGCGCGCACCAGCGCTGCGTCGGGGTCGATACCCCAGTACTCGGGGCGGCGATACTGTTCGAGGGCCTTGAGGCGGCGGCGCTTCCACGTGGCGAACGTCGGCAGCCGCAGCCGCTTCGCGATGATGCGGTCGACCTCGTCGCAGACGAGGAGTTCGGTGAGCCCGATCTGGTCGGACGAGCGGAGCAGCGCCACCGCCTCGTCGCCGATCTTCAGCAGCACGCTGCGCGAGATCGAGTCCTTGTAGTCCTCGATCTCGCGCTCGACGTAGAGCTCGTACTCGTGTTTGAGGGACCGCGGCGAACTGATGTGGGTACCCCTCGGGGCTGTGGAAGAATGTGGACAACATACGGCCTCTTCGCCCACACGCAAGCCCCAATTTTGTGATGACCATTGCAGTAAGTCGCGAGCGGACTGAGGCTTGGCGCTGTCGCCAAACTGCGCCGACAGCGACGCCGATTCGTGACCGGTCGCCCGCACGCATCCCGAACTCCGCACCCCCGTGCCCGAACTCCCTGAAGTCGAGCTCGCCAGCCAGCGCCTTCGCGCGGTCGCCCACCACGCCACCGTCACCGGCGCCGCCGTGCACCACGCCAGCCAGCGACGGCACCTGCCGGCGGCGGCGCAGCGGGCGCTGGTGAACCGACGCATCGAGCAGGTCGTGCGGCGGGCCAAGGTGCAACTGCTGCACCTCAGTGACGGGGCCGTGCTGGAGGTGCACTTCCGCATGACGGGCGACTGGGAATTCACGGCCGCCGACACACCAGCACCGCCGCACACGCGCGTCAGCCTCACGCTCGACAGCGGCACCGCCGTGCATCTCGTCGATCCGCGTGCGTTGAGTGTCGTGCGCCGTCACGCGCCGCACACCTTCGCCGGCATCGACGCGGGTCCCGAACCACTCGACGATGCGTTCACGGCCGACGTGCTGCGCGCGGCGCTCGCAACCCGTCGGGGACCCATCAAGGCCGTGCTGCTCGATCAGCGCGTCATCGCGGGCGTGGGCAACATCTACGCCGCCGAGGCGTTGTGGGAGGCGCGCATCGCGCCGCACGCGCCGGCGCACTCGCTGTCACGCGCACGGGTCGCGCGCCTGCGTGATGCCATCGTGCACGTGCTGCGGAACGCACCCGCCACGCGCTACTACGAGCGCACCACGAGCACGAGCACGAGCACGAGCACGAGCACGAGCACGAACGTCAGCGTCGAGGGCGACGGCACGGCGCACGCGTGGCGCGTGTACGGTCGCACCGGCGAGGCGTGCGACCGCTGCGCGTCACGCCTTCAGTATGTCACGCTCGCGGGACGCGGCACCTGGTGGTGCCGACGATGTCAGCGCTGACGCCGCCATCGCCGCGCTGGGGGCGGGCACCCCGCCCAGGCGCTCGTCGCCAAGCACCTGCGTGAACACGCGCAGTGTCGCGGCCGCGCTCTGCGCCCATGTGAAGCGGGACGCCTGCACCCGGCCGCGTGCCGCGAGCGTCGTGCGCAGCAGCGGATGCTCCACGAGGCGCGACATCTCGGCGGCGAATGCGTCCGCGTCGTGCCACGGCACCAGCACCCCTGCAGGCCCCACCACCTCGGCCACCGCGCTGCCCTGCGCACACACGACGGGCGTACCGGCGCGCATCGCCTCCGCGGCGGGAAGGCCGAACCCTTCGTAGCGCGAGGGGAACACCAGCGCGACCGCACCGCGATAGAGCGTGGCCAACTGCACATCGCTCACGTAGCCCACGTGCGTGAGCCAGGGCGCGCGGCCAAGGAGGTCCCGCGTTTCGCGCGAGATGGAGGGACCGCAGCAGACGAGACGCACCCGCTCTTCCCGCATCCACAGCAGCTCCATCGCGCGGTAGAGCGTGCGCATGTTTTTGCGGCCATCGTGCGCGCCGACCGCGAGAAAGTACGGGCCGTCGACACCATGCGCGCGCAGCGGCGTGTCGTCGTGCCCCTCGTCGAGCGCCAGGTCGTCGGCGCCGAGCAGGGTGATGGCCACGCGGGTGGGATCGACGCCGAGGTGCTGCTGCAGTTCGCGGCGCCCGAACGCGGAATCGGCGATGATGCCGTGCGCCTGCTGCACGGTGGCGTGGTAGCGACGCCGGTACTTGGCCCGCTTGAGGATCTTCCACCACCGGTGGTCGAGCAGCAGCATGGGCGCGAGATCGTGGATCGTCACCACACGACGTGCCCGCGTCGTAGGCGTGGTGATGAAGTTCCACGGGTACCACGCCACCTCCGCCTCGCTGTGGGGCAGGTGGTCGATGTGCCGCACGTCACCGCGTGTGAGGTAGCCCGGGTGCAGCGCGTGCAGCAGCGTGCGTGCGGTGTCGATGTCGTGGTCGTGCGCCACGTACAGCGTGACGCGCAGCGACGCGTCGAGGGTGGCGAACTCGCGCAGCAGGTTGCGGACGTACCGCCCGATCCCGCGCTGTTCACGCGTGAGACGGGTGGCCTCGACGGCCAGGTGACGGAGAAATGCGGGCACAGCAGCTCCGGCGCGCGTGATGGGGAATCCGGGTGTCGCGTTGGCAACACGCGACGCGGACATCACCCCACGCGCGTCAGTCCATCGCCTCCAGCAGCGCGCCCTTCAGGTAGCCGGTTTCGGGAACGCCGATGAGCTCGGGGTGATCGAGCGGCTGCCCCGTGAAGGCGCGCAACGCGAGCCGCCGCCCACTGTCGGCGACGGCGTCCTGGAGCACCTCGAAGAAGTGCCCGCGTGAGAGGTGATGACTGCACGACGCCGTGAAGAGGCGCCCACCGGGTGCGAGCAGGCGGATGGCCTGCAGGTTGATGTCCTTGTAGCCGCGCTGGGCGGCGGGGAGCGCCGCCCGAGACTTCGCGAAGGCCGGCGGATCGACGACGATGGTGTCGTAGCGACGGCCTTCGCGATGCCACGTGCGGAGCAGGTCGAAGGCATCGCCTTCGACCGGGGTGATGTTGGTATAGCCGTTGCGGGTGGCGTGCTCGTGCACGCGCGCCAGCGCCGCCCCGCTCACATCGACGGCATCGACCGACTCGGCCGTGCGCGCGAGGTGCAGCGCGAACGAGCCGTGATAGGCGAAGCAGTCGAGGGCGCGCCCGCGCGCGAGCCCGCCGATGAGCACGCGATTCTCGCGTTGGTCGAGGAAGGCGCCGGTCTTCTGCCCCTCCCACGGCGCCGCGAGATACCGCACGCCGTGTTCCTGTACCTCGACCAGCGACGGCACGTCACCGAACAGGAGACGCACGTCACGCGACAGCCCTTCACGGGCGCGCGTGGCCGCGTCGTTGCGCGCGAGGATGCCGCGGCAGCCGGTGAGCTCGCGCAGCGATGCGACGATGTCGTCGGTGAGCGTGTCGAGGCCGGCGGAGAGGAGCTGCACGACCAGCACATCGTCGTACCGGTCGACCACGAGTGAGGGCAGGCCGTCGCCTTCGCCATGCACGAGCCGGCAGGCATTGGTGAGCCCGTCGAGCGGCGCGCGGCGGGCGATGGCCTTGCCCAGCATCTCGTGCCACCACGCGGCATCGGGGCGCCGCGAGGGGACGCGCTCGAGGTGGCGCAGCGAGATCTCCGAGGCCGGGCTCCACAGCGCCCAGCCCAGCGGCTGCCCGTTGGGCGCTTCGACGGCGACGATGCCGGGGGGCACGGCCGGTGCGCGCGCCACGTCGGAGCGGAACACCCACGGATGGCCGCGGCGCAGGCGTTCGGCGCCACGCTTGGCGACGACGGCGGTGGCGGACGCCTCGACGACCGGGCGACGTGTCACGGTCTGGCTCCCGCCGCAGTGCCGGTGCTCCGTGGCATCGCGAGCGGTTCGGTGGCGGTGGACTCGCCGAGGTACTGGTCGATGCCGCGGGGCGCCCGCACGATGTCGCTGGCGATGGCGTCGGCAAGGCGCGCGTCGTTGCGGGTCACGGCATCACGGCTCGCTTCGCGATGCCAGAGGTGCCAGGCCACGGCGCCGAACTTGAGGTTGCGACGCTGCACCCCGAAGCGGTGCAGGCGCAGCGTGAGATCGCTGTCCTCGCGTCCCCACCCTTCGTAGCGCTCGTCGTAGCCGTTCACGCGCAGCAGGTCGTCGCGCCAGAAGGCGATGTGTCCGCCACGGATGCGACGGAGCGGGTCGCGCGAACCGGTGAAGAGCCGGTCGAGCAGCGGCAGGTGCAGCGCATTGATGCGGTTGCCGAGGCCGGGCGTGAGGGGCGTGAGCGGCACGGGTTCACCGGCGAGCAGGCGGCGTGTGAGCGACTCACCGCACAGCACGCGCGACCCCTGCACGAAGCTGCCGCGGCGGGCGTGACGCGCATGCGCGGCCAGCGCGCCCGGGTGCAGCATGATGTCCCCGTCGATCTGCACGATGTAGTCGCCGCGCGCGCGCGCGATGGCGCGGTTGCGAATGGCGCCGAGGCGAAAGCCGGTGTCCTCGTGCCACACATGGATGAGCGGCACCGGAAAGGTGGCCGCTTCGCGTGCGATAAGGTCGCGCGTGGGGGCGCGCGACCCGTCGTCGGCGACGAGCACCTCGAGTGGGAGCCGCGTCTGCCGGCGCGCCGCAGCGAGCACCAGCGCGAGGGCTTCGGGCCAGTTGTACGTCGCGATGATGAGCGACAGCGTCGGCGCGGCGCCGTGGCTCACTGGAGCTTCGGCGTGGAACGCGGCGGCGGGCTCTTGCTGTTGCCGGTGCCGGCCGCGCGACGGGCGGCGGCGCGCACTGTGGCGATGGCGCGCGTGTGCTCCTCGAACGTCGTACGGAACTCGTGCCCGCCGTCGCTGCGGGCCACGAAGTAGAGGTACGGCACATCGGCGGGCGCGACGGCGGCGGCCAGGCTCGCCTCGCCCGGTGACGCGATCGGGCCCGGCGGCAGGCCATCGTACCTGTACGTGTTGTACTTCGAGTCGACCTCGAGATCCTTGTACAGCACCCGCGCGACGTGCTGCGGCAGGGCGTACTGCACGGTCGGGTCGGCCTGCAGGCGCATCCCCTTCTTCACGCGGTTCCAGTACACGGCCGCGATGAGCGGGCGTTCCTCGGGCTTGCGGGCTTCCTTCTCGACGATGCTGGCCATGGTCACGGCGTCGTGCCGCGAGATGGACATGGCGGTGAGGCGCGCGTCCCACTCGGGCTTCCACGACGCGAGGAAGCGTTCGACCATCGCCTCGACGGCGTCGCGCGCCGTGGTGCCGTCGGGAAAGGTGTACGTGGCGGGAAAGAGGTAGCCTTCGAGCGAGGGCACCGGCAAGTCGAGGCGTCGCTGCCACGCGGTGTCGGCCATGGCAGCGCGCACGGAGTCTTCGGGCACCTCGAGGCCGCGTGCGAGCGCGGGCGTGATGTCGCGCAGGTCGAAGCCTTCCGGCACGACCACGGTGCGCACGATCGCGCGTCCGTTCACCAGCGCATCGAGCACGGGGGCGTACCCCGCGCGCGCCACGAACCGGTAGCGCCCGGGCTTGATGGCGCGGCCCTTTCCGGTGAGCGACACGTACCAGCGAAAGACGCGCGCGCTGCCCACCACCTCGTGGGCCGCGAGCGATTCGGCGGCAGCACGCACGCTGGCGCCACGCGGAATCGTGACCTGGGCCGGCGCGTCGGCGGCATCGCCGGTGCCGGACACCTCACGCCACGTCCAGAAACCCGCGAACAGCAGCGCGAGGAGCGCCACGCGGCGGGGAAGCGACGACGACCGACGACGGGCCATGCGATGTCAGTCCTCGGGCGCAGGCGACGCTGCGGCGACGGGCACCACGGGCTCCCCCATGTCCACGCCCTGACTCGCGGCGCGCAGGACGCCCTCGAGCAGCACGCAGGCGGCCATCGCATCGACGTCGCCCTTGCGACCGCGGGTGCTGCCCCCCTGCTCGCGGATGCTGCGGAGCGCGGCGGAGGTGGTGAAGCGCTCGTCCACCAGGCGAATGGGCAGCGGCTGTCGCGCGGCGAGCTTCGCGGTCACGTCACGCACTTCGCGCGAGCGATCGGTCTCGGCGCCGGCGGGATCGATCGGCAGGCCGAACACGTAGCCCGTCACGTCCAGCGCCTCGGCCTGCCGCATCAACTCCGCGAGCGGCGGCCGCTTGCCGGCGCGGCGCGCGATGATGCCGGCCGGCGACGCGAGCATGCCCAGCTCGTCGCTCACGGCCAGGCCGATACGCTTGTCGCCCCAGTCCACCGCGAGCAGTCGGCCCGGCACCAGCGCTGCCATGCGGTTCAGGCCTCCGCCATCTGCTCGAAGAACTCCTGGTTGTTCTGCGCGCGCTCCATGCGCTTGAGCAGGAACAGCATCGCCTCGTCCATCGGCATGTCGGCCAGGAAGGTGCGCAGCAGGAAGACGCGCTGCTGCTCCTTGGGCGTGAGCAGCAACTCCTCTCGGCGCGTGCCCGACTTGTTGATGTCGATGGCCGGGAAGATGCGCTTCTCGGCCAGCTTGCGGTCGAGTACCAGCTCCATGTTGCCGGTGCCCTTGAACTCCTCGAAGATCAGCTCGTCCATGCGCGAGTTGGTCTCGATGAGGGCGGTGGCGACGATGGTGAGCGAGCCGCCCTCGACGCAGTTGCGCGCCGCGCCGAAGAAGGCCTTGGGCTTCTGCATGGCGGTGGCTTCCATGCCGCCCGACATGAGCTTGCCCCCCTGCGGCGCGACGGCGTTGTGCGCGCGGGCGAGGCGCGTGATGGAGTCGAGGAGGATGACGACATCCTTGCCCGATTCCACCATGCGCTTGGCCTTCTCGATGACCATGTCGGCCACCTGCACGTGGCGCTCGGCCTTTTCGTCGAACGTCGAGCAGATGACCTCCGCGCCCGGGCAACTGAGCTGCATGTCGGTCACCTCCTCGGGGCGTTCGTCGATGAGGAGGATGATGACCGCGACCTCGGGGTGGTTTTCGAGGATCGCGTTGGCGAGCTGCTGCAGGAGGATCGTCTTGCCGCCCTTGGGGGGCGCGACGATGAGGGCGCGCTGTCCCTTGCCGAGGGGCGCGATGATGTCGCAGACGCGAGTCGCGACGTCGCCGTTCTTCCGCTCGAGGTGGAGGCGCTCGTCGGGGTACTTGGCGGTGAGGTTGTCGAAGGCGCTGCGCAATTTGGACTGCTCGGGGTCACCACCGTTGATGCGCTCCACGCGGAGGAGCGCGAGATAGCGTTCCCATTCCTTGGGCGGGCGGACTTCCCCCATGACCGTGTCACCGGTGCGGAGGTCGAAGCGCTTCACCTGGGAGGGGGAGACGTAGATGTCGTCGGGGCCGTGCAGGTAGTTGAAGTCCTGGGCGCGGAGAAAGCCGTAGCCTTCCGGCAGCACCTCAAGCACGCCTTCGCCGTAGAGCGTCGTCTCGGCGTCGAGCAGGGCCTGCTCGATCCGGAAGATGAGCTCCTGCTTCTTCAGCCCGGTGACACTCGTGAGCTGGAGCGACTCGGCCAGCGCCAGGAGTTCGGGGACCGACTTCCGCTTGAGCTCGGCGACGTGCACGGGGCGAAGGAACGGGGGAGGCGGCGCCCGCGTGACCCGGCCACGGTGGGTGGCCGGGTGGGCTGGCCGGGGGGCCAGCCACGCGCGCGGCAGGACTCGAACCTGCGACCTTCGGCTCCGGAGGCCGACGCTCTATCCAACTGAGCTACGCGCGCTTGTGGCCGTCCGAAGGCGCAGGGCGCCACGGCGATCCGCCTGACGGGCGATGGTGCGGGTTACGAGAACCCGTCCGTGCCGGCGTCAGACGGCGCAAGGTAACGGGGCGGGGAACCGGGGGGCAAGCAACAGCATCAGGCCAGCCGCGGGGGCCGCCGCTCGAGGTCACTCGATGGGGGCGGCGACCGGGGTGTGGGTGCGTCGGGTGCGATTGGCGCTGACGAGACGGCGGAAGGCAGCGGCGAGCGTTACGAGGGCGCCGAGATCCCGCAGCTCATTCACGGTGCAGCCGGCGTAGCGGCGGACCAGCTTGCCCAGCGCGCCCCCGTCGGGGAAGTCGAGCTGTCCCGCGATGGAGTCGAGGGTGTGCCCCGGCTGGTCGAGCATCGCACCGGCGACCAGCATGCGGCACCAGGTGAGGAAGGGGCGCGTGGGCGGCAGCCCCACCTCGACGAGGCGGTTGTGCAGCGTGCGACGGGAGATTCCGAAGCCCGCCGCGACGGCGTCGCGCGAGAGATGCTCACCGGCGTGCTCGAGCGCGTACTCGAAGACGGGGCGCACCCGTGGGGGCACGAGGTCGCGCAACTCGGCGGCGATGCGGGCGCTGACGGACCGCTGCGCGGCGTTGGCGATCGTCCGCGCGAGCGTGTGCGGCAGGTCGTCACCGTCGGCGCGGATGAGCTCCTGCACGTCGAGGCGCGCCACGGTGAGCAGCGTGGCGGTGTCGAGCGCGCGCAGGTCGCACCAGACGACGATGGGATGTGCGGGGAATGCGTCGCGCAGGCGCCGGATGCCGGCGAGGGTGAGCGCGCTGGTGGCGCGCCGCACTTCGAGCACGCTCAGTCCCACCTGTCCCAGCGCGACGGCGCTGATGAGCGGGTCGACGTGATCGTAGCGCTCGACGAGGGCACGTCCGCGCACGGCTTCGCGCAGGCGGGGTGCAGCTTCGGGGGCATCGGCGATGAGACCGATGCGGAAGACGAGGCTCACGTGGCCCCTCGTGGGACGAACTGCCGTGCGCTACGCCGGGACGAAACGAAAGTCGTTGCCCACCATGTCCCCCGGTTGCCCAAGCGAACCCGGGCATACGAGGCGACCTCGCGCATTGTGCGGTGTCCCCTCACCGGAGTAACCCGTCATGCTGCGTCGTCGCCTTGTTCTGCTCGCGCTGGTCCTCACGGCCCCGATCGTGGCCGCATGCCACATGCCCACGGCCGCGGACGATCCGGGCGCGGGTGGCGGTGCGGATACGACGCATCGTGATATCAAGCCCTGGGGTTGAGCGCACCGCGTCCTCGGTCAGCCCAGCGTGGCGAAGCGGGCAACAGCCGTGCGCAGGCGTCGGTTCTTCGAACGCGTCGACACGGTGCTGTGGAGCTGCTCGACGAACTTAGGCTGCGGCGCCGCAGCGCGCACGGCATGCTCGAGCTCGTCTGCACGCCACACCAGCTCATGAAACCGATGCGCTTGCGCGATGGCACGTACGGTGTCGAGCTCGGCCACGGCCTCGTCGTCGCGGCCGAGGGTGCGCAGCGCCTCCGCAACGCGCAGGCTGCCGAGCGCGGACTCGTAGGGCAAGTTGGCGGATGCGGCCTCGCGCCGGAGTTCGTCTGCGGCGCGCATGGTCGCGTCGTGGTCGCCCAGCACGGCCGCCGCGCGCACGTCGCCGCCCCAGATGGTCACGCGGATGCGCGGCGACGCGGTGAGCCCGAGCGCGTGAGTGAAGCCTTGACGCGCCGATTCCGGGAAGCCGGCCTTGAGCGCGACGATGGCCAGTTCGCCGAGCGCAGAGGCGCGCGCATCCGCGTCGCTGTCGGTGTGGTCGTAGATGGCCCATCCGTGTTCGAGTGCGTCGCCGAGCTTGTCGCTCACGACGGCGATTGACATGAGGCCCTGATGCGCCTGTACCCACGCGCCACCGCCCGGCGGCGCGAGTCGTAGCGCCTGTCGGTAGTGTCGCGCGGAGGCGGGCAGGTTACCGCGCATGTCCTGGACGAGTGCCAAGCCGATGAAACCGCGGGCCGCTATCGGGGGCTCGCGGCTGTGTCGTGCGTATGAAATCGCCGACCGATAACAATCCTCGGCCGATTCGAAGTCGCTCATCTGCCGGGTGATGCGCCCGAGGTGGAGCGTGGCGAGCGAATGCGAGACCGGGTCGGCGCCGGCGGTGATGCGGCAGACGGCCGAGACGGTGGTGAGGGCGAGTTCGAAGCAGCCGCCCTGTTCCATGGCTTCGGCCATGACGCGCAACCGTTCCGCGACGAGGCCGATGGGGTCGCTGGGGGGTGGGCTGCCGTCGCGCACCATGGTGGGGCGCTGGGCGGCGAGCTCGCGCAGCAACGGGTCCTGCGTGAGCAGCCGCGCGATGCGATCGGCGGCGAGGTCGGCGCTTTCGGAGGTGTGCGCGGCGAGGTCGCAGGCCAACTGCGCGGCCGCGACCCAGTCGAGCAGTTGCGGGGCGAAGTCAGTCGCGCGCGCGTTCACGCCGTCGGCGTCTTCCTGAAAGGCCTGCAGGACGGAAAGGGGCTTTCGCATGGGTCGGGTTGGGCTGATGGGGGCAATACAGCAAAGCATTCACGGTCAAGAGTTGCATCATGGCATTCTTTGCCCCCGTGGGAAATGGACGCATGATCGAGCGAGCGTGACACCGGTCGGGCTCGGCGACCAAGCCATGGTGGGCAAGAATCGGCCATGGTGGGCAACGGATGTTGGGGATGGGCAGGGCGGACCTTGGGGGACGGAATCATTCCCTGGGTTGCCGAAGGGGCATCCGCGCGGCTGAGAAACGCACGCGGAAAGGCGATGAATGCGGACACCTACGCGATCGGCACACGTCCGAAAGGCGCGAAGGCCAAGTGCCGATGCAGGAATGCGGAACGCCTCTGACTCGATACCGTATCCGAGGGACACGCTCGAGCGGCATCTCGACAAAGACAGACGCGACCCCTGAGTGCGCCTCTATATGGTGTGGACGTCAGCGAGAGGAGAACGGCCGATCCACAGCTCGAAGTCAACAATCACAACATCCAGCCGCAAAAACTGGCACTTTCGCGAGGGCGTGCGTAGTGACAAGGTGTCGGCGCGGCTTACTTCTGATCGAACTTGCGGAGGCGAACATGTATGCGTAGTACATTTGAACGGGTGACGACGTTGGTGATGGTCGCCTGCGCAATCATTGCGACTGGAACAGTTGTCTCAGCGCGAGTCGCGACGCTCGGCGCGCCCAAGCCCGGTTCGCCGTTTGGGAAGCGTGTGTCGGACTGGCAACGGCACGCTGCTGTTGGTCAGCGGATGGGAGCTGTAGCGCCACGAGTCACGATCGTGGAGTTTGCCGACTACCAGTGCCCCTTCTGCGTGAAGCTTCATTCAACGATCGAACAGCTCATGGAGCGCCGAGGTGATCAGGTACAGTTCGTTTACCGGCATCTGCCCATTCCGCAGCTCCACCCGACAGCGCGAATCGCAAGCGTCGCAGCGGAATGTGCGGCGCGACAGGGGAAGTTCTGGGAGTACCATGGCGCGCTGTACCGGAACACCGCGCTTGCGCAGACAGCGAACTGGGACTCCCTCAGTGCTCTAGCCGGGATTCCCAATGCTGAGCGGCAGCGGCGCTGTATCGAAGCGGACAGCACCTCCGACGTCCTCGTGCGGGACTCGCTGGCTGCAGCAGCGCTAGATATTCGAGGTACCCCGGTGCTGCTGATAAACGAGGTGCGTGTCGACGGCGCGCAGCCAGCAGCTCTTCTGGACTCCATCATCGCGAGCAAGCTAAAGCAGTCAAGGCGCTAGCCCCAACCAAGGAGGAACAGCATGTCACGTAGCAAACAGCTCAGGTTGACACTAATGGCGGTAATCTGCGCCGCGACCCTCGCAGTAGATGCCGATGCGAGTCCCGTCGACGAGGAAGCCCCGAAGTGCTCGACGGGCGGGCCCGGAAGCACGGAGTGCGGCTGGCAAACTGGAGTTGGCTGCACTGTTTCCTGTTACTCCGGCTACTATGCGTGCTGCAGCATGAGCGGATGTAGTTGTGTGAAGCTTCTCGCAAGTTAGTAGGCGCTCGGACAACACGTACCTGAACCTCAAAACTACGGAATACGGACCATGCGATCGCGCGCTCTGTCGATGTTCAGCTTGGCGTTGACTCTGATTTCAGCGAACTTGGCGCAGGCAAAGGACGTTACAGCGGAAGACGAGGGCGGCTGTTACTCTGGAGGTCCTGGAGCGTCAAGCTGTTCCATCACTATCGGCGTAATCAAGTGCAACGTTTCTTGTCAACCGCCGTTCTTTGCGTGCTGTACGCTTGGGGGCAACTGCAACTGCGCGTACGCCATGTAGCTCCTTCCGCCGCTGCTTGGTGTAGCCGTGCTGTCGATATGGTGAACCTCAGTATCTCCTGCTTGCGCTGGCGCTAAGTGCGCCGTCGTACGGGTGGGACCGGGTACCTCGAGAGCACGCCGAACTTGCACTTGCGACAGCGGATAGTACTGCGGAAATTAGACGGCGTTGGGTGGTCGCCTCCCCCTCCGCTGAAGAGTCGTTGAAGGTCAAGTCATGACGCTTGCGCTCCCTGATAGCCGAAACACGGACAGCCTCATGCTCTTGTTGGTCGCCTACTTACCGTACGCAGTTCTAGCAGCGATCGCCGTCTACGGTATCGCAAGAATTGCGCGATCAATCGAATCGCGACGAGTAGACGTTCGCGCGATGGAGTCTCTTGTTTCGAGAGTAGGTGCGCTTGAGGATGAGGTGGAGCGCTTGCAACGATCACGTGAGAACCTAAACGCGGCTGAAGGTTTCGACCGGGCGCTCGGAGTGAGATCGGACCTGCGCAGATCGGAGTAGTCCCATCGACGCGATAGCCAGCCTAGACTGCTTGGTATCAGTCATGCGTCCAGAAGGCGGGCGTGGATTTGCTGCGACTGACCGACGACACCGGCAAGCCGTGTCAACCTTCCACTACCCATTTCATTGTTGCGCACGTTCTCCATAGATCCCGAGAGGCCCTCGCATGAATGCACTTGATGCGTAGAGCGGATGGTGTCAGGTCTTTCAGCACTCCGGTGTCGATCACGGTCGATCCCAATCAGAAGCTCTCGCTGCCCTGCAGTGCGCATAGTGCCAGGCCACGCGCGTGCAGCCACCGGAACAGCCTGAATCGGAGGCTCGGTGCTAAGGCGGTTCGATTTATTAGTGTCGCTGCATTAGAGTGTGCGAGGTGTCTGTCAGCCCACAGGCCGAAGGCGACATAGCGCGCTGGATACGAGCGGTTGTTTCCCGCAAAGCCTGCTCGGCGCTTTCAAGAATCGTTATCGATGGTGCGGCAAGGTTTCCGTTGTTCGCAATCGCTAACTCTGCTCGATCGACTCATGTGAGGTCTACAGGGATGACTCAGTTAGCAGCGCTAGGCCTTAGATGACGCGGCTCTCTGATGTAGAGATCGACGCGCCAACCGACTCGCTTGACCGAGCCACGCGAGAGTACGCCATCGCGGCGATTACGTCGGCGGACCGCAAGGGTGGCAAGTGCCAAGCGATCTTGTCGGTGCAGTTATTGACGTATGACGGTGTTCTGCCCTCGATTGGAGGTGCGAAGCGATGCCTCACCGCGAGTGTCGCGGGTCTCGGCAGGGATGATCTCGCCTTTCGGGCTCGTCCACTGCTATACCTTGCCATTGTGCTTCGGGTAGCAGCGAGGCGGGTGGGAAACGAGAGCTTGGCGAGATCGCTCCTCAAGATTGGTGTTTCGCTTCGAACCTATCGGAGAGCGAGGCAATGGTACGTGGCAAGGTTCCGCCGGTCGGCTAGCGTACTAGAGATCACCTCGGCATGGTGCGAGTACCTCTCGTGGGCGCCGGCAGCTAGCATACTGAAAAGTGAGAGTTCGGCCCGAGGTCGTCGCCATCGTCGATGGGGAGTCTGTCGGGAAGCAGTCGGACGATCTGAGGTCACACTAGCTGATCGATCAGCAAGCCGCCTTGAGTGTGTTCAGATGCTAGCGGCGAGCTCTCGCGTGGCGGACGGCCAGAGCGATTGCGAGTGCTGAGCAGCAGATGGTCTAAGGTGATGCTCCAGCCGCAAAAACTGGCACTTTCGCGAGGGCGTGCGTAGTGACAAGGTGTCGGCGCGGCTTACTTCTGATCGAACTTGCGGAGGCGAACATGTATGCGTAGTACATTTGAACGGGTGACGACGTTGGTGATGGTCGCCTGCGCAATCATTGCGACTGGAACAGTTGTCTCAGCGCGAGTCGCGACGCTCGGCGCGCCCAAGCCCGGTTCGCCGTTTGGGAAGCGTGTGTCGGACTGGCAACGGCACGCTGCTGTTGGTCAGCGGATGGGAGCTGTAGCGCCACGAGTCACGATCGTGGAGTTTGCCGACTACCAGTGCCCCTTCTGCGTGAAGCTTCATTCAACGATCGAACAGCTCATGGAGCGCCGAGGTGATCAGGTACAGTTCGTTTACCGGCATCTGCCCATTCCGCAGCTCCACCCGACAGCGCGAATCGCAAGCGTCGCAGCGGAATGTGCGGCGCGACAGGGGAAGTTCTGGGAGTACCATGGCGCGCTGTACCGGAACACCGCGCTTGCGCAGACAGCGAACTGGGACTCCCTCAGTGCTCTAGCCGGGATTCCCAATGCTGAGCGGCAGCGGCGCTGTATCGAAGCGGACAGCACCTCCGACGTCCTCGTGCGGGACTCGCTGGCTGCAGCAGCGCTAGATATTCGAGGTACCCCGGTGCTGCTGATAAACGAGGTGCGTGTCGACGGCGCGCAGCCAGCAGCTCTTCTGGACTCCATCATCGCGAGCAAGCTAAAGCAGTCAAGGCGCTAGCCCCAACCAAGGAGGAACAGCATGTCACGTAGCAAACAGCTCAGGTTGACACTAATGGCGGTAATCTGCGCCGCGACCCTCGCAGTAAATGCCGATGCGAGTCCCGTCGACGAGGAAGCCCCGGGATGTATGGGTGGCGGGCCCGGCTCGGTATCCTGCGGATACGAGTTCGGTGTCCCTGCATACGGATGCTCGGTGAGCTGCAACTCCGGTTACTACGCTTGCTGCACCCTGAACGGCTGTACGTGCAAGAAGGCTGCGGCTCAGTAAGTGCGAATCGTCGTCGAAGCGTAATCCACCAATTCGGGCCGAGCCAGGACAGGAGCCGCGCGCTCGAAGCGATCTGTCCGCTGTGCGAAGATTGCACCACTCCAGCGGAGGGGAGCGTTGCACAACACTGACTGGGGAGGCGAAGCGCTGGCTGTTGGAGGAGCAGGTGGCCACCGGCGTTCGAAGAGTGTTCTCGCGCGTATGGTGTTTGACTCCGTGATGGCAGAAGGGAGGTCAGATTGAGACGGATACTGCATGCAGCTCTGGCGTTGACTCTGTGCGCTCCCTGCATGAAAGGGCAAGTTGTCGTTCGAGTATCGACTTTGGAGATCGCATCGGCGATCGGTGCCGTTGATGGACTTGCGATCGTCGGCCGATCTGTTGTAGCCGTGGACATGCGTGCAAACGCGCTGCACGTAGTTTCGGGGAACGGTAACCACTTTACCTACAGTCGATCAGGCTCAGGGCCAGGCGACCTCCTCCTCCCATGCTGTTTGACGGCTCTGGACGACTCCACGGTGGCGGTACGTGAACTGGGCAATCGCCGATATTCACTTTATCGAGTGAGCGAGAGAGGAGCCCAGTTCGTTAAGTATGTCGCGGCGCCGGGGAATCCAGCTGTGGGCGACGCAGGGATTCCGTCGCGAGGTTCTCAGCTCCTGCACTTGGCGGTCGCGCCAGGGGATAGGCCGACGCAGAGAATGTTGGACCTCTACCGCCTGTCGACCGAGCGAGCTGATGTTGAGCCGACGATTGTTCGATCGTTGGCGTCTGGCCCGCTATCTTGGGTGGTCATCGCGGAGATCGTTCGGCTGGTGCCGGGCGGGCGGGCCTCGTACACGATTCGTCAACCTCTCGGCCCGGAGTATCTCTACTCCATCGCCGCGGATGGCTCGTTCGTGCATGCAAGATCCTCCTCAGACACTGTAGTGTGGGAAGAGCGCCCGGACCGGAAGGTCGTACGCATTATCTTGCCAAAGCAACTCAAGCGTGCGCGGCTAAGCGCAGCGGAACGCGACAGCTGCGAGGACGTACTGCGCGAGTGGGCCCGACGGCAGGGCCTGCGACGCGAGCAAGTGCGGTTCGGCGCGCCAACTTACAAGCCGACTATTCAACGGTTGGGAATTGATCCCACCGGCAGGCTGTGGTTGCAGCTCCACGTGGAAGGCGGTGAACCGAATCGTGCCCTCGTCTATGGCTCAGATGGAAGGCAAGCCTACTCTGTCGAGTGGCCCGCCGACATTCAGTTGATCGGCACCGCCGTGGTCGGCAATCGCGGGTTCGGCGTTCGAACCGACAAAGAAGGCGTTGTATCGCTCGTCAGCCTAACTCTTGTGCCGAAGGCTTCAGGCAAGGCAGGGGAATGAGCGTTGTGCGTCTGCCAGGCTGGCGGCGGTTCCGTTATATGGCACACCATGCTTTCGGATTCACCAGCCAACCGAAACCGCCACTCACGTCCGGGTGGGCCTGGGAACCGGAATGTTGGCCGCCGCCCAGTTGGGTAACGTCGCCGCTGCGTTTGAGTTCTGCTACGCCCGCCCCGAACCTCACTGCCGGTAGTACCGGTACTAGTCAGGCGTCCTGTCTGACGGTTGAGAGGTACTGCGCGACGCCTCCGATGCACCAGGTCGCGCGGATCGACTTGCTGCACGACACCGTGCCGGCGGGGCCGCGGTCCGCAGATTCCGGAACCTGATCGCGGCGCATCGGCTCAGGGCGTGCTCGCTGCAGTAAAGCCGTTGCCGACGGGGCCAAAGGTGCTGCGTTAGGCCGAGTCTATTGTGGAGCCGACAGTTGTCGATGCGCCAAGTGCGATGGGGAACGGGAGCCAAACGCGGGGACCGGCAATGACTCGGAAAATGAGGAGCAACCCGCGGTACATCGGCATGAGTTCCCACACTGGCACTGGCCGTATGCGAGATGGTCGCTTGATGCTCACGAAGCGCTCGTGCGAGCAGCCGGTCGACGCCGCTGTTGCGGATGTTCCTCACATCGGTCGCAGCCCTAAGTTGACCAGAGCTTCCCGAGTGCAGACCACGTACTCTCCTTTGGCGGTGAAACTGGCTGAGGTGTCTCGCCCGCCTTTCGACTCTTAAGGAGCGCGTTGTTCGCTGCTCGCTTGCATGCATCGGCCAGGTGCGTACCTCACGCACGGAACGAGGCGCCGGCATGCGAGGTCGTGGCCACGAGATCGGGCCGACCCGGAACTGATACCCTCGTTGGAGCAGAGCACGTCCCTGAACGATCAGCTCGGCTGCGCTACTCGAATACCGTCCGGCTTCAGCGCCACCTCAACCGTCATGGCGCTGAGGGCGGATCGCGGACGCGTGGTGGAAGCACGGCAAGAACGCCTGAGGCCTAGGGGTGGCGGTCAGCCGAACACGCACTCCAGCGTTCCGGGGCCATCCGTGCAGCACGTCGGCGCACCCATCTCTAGCTACTCTCGCGCGACTCGAACCGTATGGTGCGATCTTGGAACCACAGATCGGTTAGGTAGACCCTCCAGAAACCGTAGGCAGACATCGGGCGCGCCGGACTCGTCGGCCATCGCCGGGTACGCTGGGTGCGCGGGTACGCGGGTACGCGGGTACGCTGGGTACGCTGGGTACGCTGGGTACGCTGGGTACGCTGGGTACGCTGGGTGCAACGGGTGCAACGCTTCGATGCACGAGGATCGGTGCGCATCACGTCGGTCACCCCCGCAGCAAAATGATCTCGCGGCCGGCCGCGCTCGGTGCTACACTGGCCTCGCGCACCATTCGTCGTCATTGCCAGCCACGCCAGTCGCGGAGCCCGCCATTCTTCCCCCTGCCCACCACGCACGCGCCGCGCGCTGGACGCCAACGGCTCTCGTCGCCGCCCTGCTCGTCGCGGTCACCAGCGCGGCCTGCACCAAGCCCGACGCGGCCGCAGCCTCAGCGGGCACCACCGACTCCGCAGACGCCGCTGAAGACGCCGGACGCCCGGCGCTGGCGCTCCCGGTGGCCACCGAGGACGCGCGCGACGGCGATCTCATCCTCTCGGTGCGCACCACGGGGCAGATTCGCTCGGACGCCGTCGTGCGTCTGCGCAGCGAAGTGGGCGGCACGGTCACGAAGGTGCTCGTACGCCCCGGGCAGGCAGTGAAGGCCGGGCAACTGCTGGTGCAGCTCGACCCCTACCCGTTCGACCTGGCGGTGCGCGAAGCCCAGGCCAGCGCCGACGAAGCGGAGCAGCGCTTTCTCGAGAGCTATGTGCCGGAGTCGCTGGTCACGGGGCGCGGACTGTCTCCGGGACAACGACAGGCGCTCCTCAATCGCTCCGGACTCGCCGGTGCTCGGCTCCGTCTCGAGCGCGCCCGCTTCGAACAGCAACGCGCCGCCATCACGAGCCCGGTGGACGGTGCGGTGGATGCCGTGGACATCGCCGTGGGTGAAAAGGTCACCGCAGGCCAACTGCTGCTCACCGCCGTGGACACGCGCGGGCTGCGCATCGAGGCGCAGGTGCTGGAGCACGACCTGCCGTTCGTGCGCGCCGGCGGCGAGGCACGCATCACGAGTTCAGGCGCGCCGGGGCGCGAACTGCGGGGACGCGTGGACGCGGTGCTCCCGCTGGTCGACTCGGTGACACGCGCCGGACGCGCGATCGTGCGCGTGACGGGCGACGGCGTGCTGCGCCCGGGCATGTACGCCGATGTGCAGCTCGAGGCCACGCGCCTGCGCAACCGGCGGCTGGTGCCGGCGCGCGGCGTCATCGAACGTGATGGCCGTCCGCTGGTGTTCGTGGTGCGCGACGGACGCGCGCAGTGGACGTACATCGTGCCGGGACGCTCGAACGGGCGCGACACGGAGGTGCTCCCCGACTCCACCACCGGCGAGATTCCGGTCAAGCCGGGGGAACCGGTCATCGTGGAGGGGCACCTCACCCTGACACACGATGCGCCGGTCAAGGTGGGTGTGAAGACGAACCGCCCGTGAGGGTGTTGTGAGTCTCGCGAGCGCCGCCGTCCGCCGCCCGGTGTCGACCGTGGCGGCGATCCTCGCCGTGCTTCTGCTGGGCTCGGTGTCGTTGTCGCGCCTGCCGGTGTCGCTGCTCCCCGATGTGTCGCTGCCGGTGCTCACGGTGCGCACGAGCTACCCGGGTGCCGCCGCCACGGAAGTGTCGCGCGCCGTGGCCGAGCCCATCGAGGAGGCGATGGCGGCCACGCCGGGGCTGGTCGAGCTGCGCAGCGTGAGTCGCAACAATGAAGTGACCACGACCGCGCGCTTCGCCTGGGGCACGGACATGCGCGCCACGGTGCTGGCGGTGCGTGAACGGCTCGACGCGACGCGGGGCACCCTCCCCGAGCGGGCCGAGCGTCCCACACTGCTCACCAGCGACCCTGGGGAGCGCCCGATCGCGGTGCTTGCCGTGCAGGGCACGGGCAGTGACAGCGCCCGCACGTCGCGCGACCTGCGCTCGCTCGCGCGCACGGCGGCCGAGGTGCATGCGCGGCGGCTGGAGCAGATCGAGGGGGTGGCGAGCGTGGCGGTGGTGGGCGCGCCGGAGGACGAGATTCGCGTCTCGCTGGACGCCGACCGGCTGCGTGCCCTCGACCTGACGCCGGAGGATGTGGCCGAGGCGATCCGCACGCAGAACGTGAACAGCGTGGGGGGCACGATCCGGCGGGGGCAGTTCCGCTTCTCCGTGCGTGCGCTCACGGAGTTCACGACGCCGGAGGAGATCCTCGACACGCCGCTGGGGGGCGCGTCGGCCGCAGCGGCGCAGCGCGGCCTCACGGTGCGCGACGTGGGCACGGTGCAGTTGGGGTTGGCCGACGCCGTGACGCGCACGCGGATGGCCGGTGCGCCGGCGATTGGCCTGGTCGTGTACAAGGATGCGGGCTCGAACACGGTGGCGGTCACGCAGCGGCTGACCGCGAGCATCGCGCAGCTCGAGCGGGAATTTCCCGCGCTGCGCGTAACCGTCGTGGCGGCACAGGCCGACTTCGTGGTGGATGCGCTGTCGAACCTGGGGCAGGAGATCGTCGTCGGCGGGCTGCTGTCGCTGCTGGTCATCCTGCTCTTCCTGCGCGACTGGCGGCTGTCGCTGGCGATCGGACTCACCGTGCCGCTATCGGTGCTGATGGCGCTGGTGGTGCTGCAGGCGCTGGGCGTGACCATCAACGTGCTGTCGCTCGGCGGACTCGCGCTGGGCACGGGGTTGCTGGTGGACACCGCGATCGTGGTGGCCGAGTCGGTGGGGCGAAAGCGATCGCTGGACGTGCCGCTGCGGGAGGCGGCGATTGTCGGGACCGAGGAGGTGGCGGCGCCGCTGTTTGCGGGGACGCTGACGACGGTGCTGGTGTTCGGGCCGATCGTGTTCGTGCGCGGGCTGGCGGCGGCGCTGTTCCGCGACCTGTCGTTGAGTGTGGTGACGACGGTGGCGGCGAGTTTGGTGCTCGCACTGACGCTGATGCCGGTGGTGATGGTTGGGCGCAGGCGCGCCCGCGCGGAGGACGCGGAGGGGGGCGGAGGCGCGGAGCCGTCTGCGGACAGCGGGGCGGCGGGCGGCAGGTCCAACGATGCACTCGACCGGCTCGGTGCGCGGCTCGCGCACGCGTATGAACGCGGCGTGGTGTGGTCGCTCGATCATCCGCGTGCGGTGTTCGCGGCGGCGGTGGCGACGCTGGCGGTGACGGTGGCGCTCATCGTGCGGCTCCCGAAGGAGGTGTTGCCGCGCGTCGATGAGGGGATGCTGGTGGCGCAGCTCGCGTTGCCGGAGGGGACGAGCCTCGACGCGACGACGGCGCAGGTGGCGCGGCTCGAAGCGGCGGCGCGGTCGCTGGGGGCGACGCAGGTGTATGCGCGCGTGGGGAAGGCCACCGACGAGGAGATCCTCGCGGGGGCCGATCCGGGGTCGAGTGCGACGGCGCAGCTCATCGTGCCGGTGCCGGACGGTGGCGACGCGGCGCGGTTCGCCCAGCGGTTCCGCGCACAGGTGCCGGACCTCGCGCAGGGCGCGCTGGCCATCGATCTCGCGGGGCAGAGCGAGTTCGGCTCGCTCATTGGGCGCGAAGGGCGTCTGGTGCGCGTGGAGCTGTCGGCGCCCACGTTGGGTGCGGCGGCGCCGTGGGCCGACAGCGTGCGCGCGCGTTTGCGCACCCTGCCGGCGCTGAGCGATGTACGCGAGGCATTCGCGGCGACGCAGCCCATTGTCGAGATCGGGCTCGTGCGCGACCGGTTGGCGCAGCGCAACATCGCGCCGCAGCAGGTGGCGAGCGCGCTGGCCGGCGCGTTGGGTGGGGTGCGCGCGAGTGACCTGCGCGAGACTGACCGCCGCACCCCCATCGCGGTGCGCTATGCCGGCGCGCGCAACGAGGAGCTGGACGCGGCGCTGCGCACGACCGTGCGTGGTGTGCCGGTGGAGGAGCTGGTGACGGTGCGTGAGACGCGCGCGCCGCTCGAAGTGGTGCGGGTCGACCAGCGGCCGGTGACGATCGTCGAAGGGCTGGTGGAGACGGGCGGTACCGCACGCGCCAGCGAGGCAGTGCAGGCGCAGTTGGCCGCGCTCGCAATGCCGGCGGGCATCACCTGGCGCGTGGCCGGCGCCGACGCGGAGCGGCAGCGCACCAGCGACGAGCTGACGCTGGTGGCCGTGCTGGCGGCGGCGCTGGTGTTCCTGGTGCTGGCCGGCGAGTTCGCGAGCTTCACCATTCCGCTGGTGGTCATGCTCACGGTGCCGCTGGCCGGCGCCGGCGCGGTGGTGTTCCTCTGGCTCACGGGGCAGTCGCTCAATGCGGTGAGCCTCATCGGCATCGTGGTGATGATCGGCATGGCCGACAACGAGGCGGTGGTGAAGCTCGATGCCATTCGCCGTCTGCGTGAGGAGGGCGTTCCGCTGCGCGAGGCCATCCTGCGCGGCGGGGCGCTGCGGTTGCGCGCGATCGCGATGACGAGCATCACGACGGTGACGGGTGTGCTGCCGCTGGTCTTCGGCGTGGGGAGCGGCGGCGCGCTGTACCAGCCGCTCGCGGCCGGCATCATCGGCGGGAGCATCAGCGCGCTGCTGGTGACCTTCTTCCTGCTGCCGGTCGCCTATGCCGCGCTCGAGGGGCGTGCGGCCAGGGGGACCACGCGATGATCCGGGCGGCGACGCATCGGCCGGCGGTGGTGTGGGCCACCTGCGTCGCCCTGCTGCTCGCGGGGGGCATCGCGTTCACGCGGCTGCCGCTCGCGACGCGCACCAGTGTGGAGTTGCCGCGCCTGTCGGTGAGTGCCGCGTGGCCGGGGTCGTCGCCCGAGGTCATCGAGACGTATCTCACGTCGCCCATCGAATCGGCGGTGCTGGGGGTGCGCGGCGTGAAGACGGTGTCGAGCACGAGCACCGACGACTTCGCGTCGCTCACGGTCGAACTCGAGGAGCGGGCCGACGTGCAGCTCGCGCGGCTGGGCATCCTCGAACGCCTCGAACTGCTGCGTGGCGAGCTGCCGCCCGGGGCGAGCCCGCCGAGTGTGTCGAACTACGTGCCGGAAGGGCTGGAGGAGGCGCCGCTGCTCACGCTCATCGTGGCGGGGCCGTACACCAGTGGCGCGCTGCAACGCATCCTCGATGAGCGCGTGGGGCCGCGGCTCGCGAGTGTGGCGGGCGTTGCCGGTGTGCAGGTGCGTGGGGGGGCCGAGCTCGGTGTGGCGGTGAGCTACGACGCGGCGCGTCTGCGGCAGATGGACCTCTCGCCGCAACGCCTCACCGACGCGATCAACGGCGCGCGCATCGTGCAGGCGTTGGGCGTGCTCACGCGCGGCGGTGCGGAGCGCGCGGTGGTGTTGCGCGACCAGCCGGGCGCCATCGACTCGCTCGCCAACCTGCCGGTGGTGGGGCCGGGCGGTCGCCTCTTCCGACTCGGCGAGCTCGCGACCATTCGCGCCGAGGAGGATGAGCGCGGGCGCTTCTCGCGCATCGATGGCATTCCGGCGGTGAGCGTGGACGTGACGCGGCACCCGGGCGCCGACGCGATCAAGACGGCCGCGGCGGTGCGCGCCGAGGTGGCCGGGCTGGCCGCGTTGCTGCCGCCGGGCGTGCGGTTGCGGGTGGCGGGCGATGCGAGTGTGGACCTCGCGGCCGAGCTGCGCGACCTCGCGGTGCGCGGGACCATCGCGTTCACGGGCGTGCTGCTGGTGCTCGCGCTGCTGCTCCGGCGGTGGCGCGCGGTGGCGGTGGTGATGGGGAGCGCGGCGGTGGCCATCGCGGCCACGGCGCTCACGCTGTACATCGCCGGTATCCCTGCCAACCTGCTCACGCTGGCGGGGCTCGGCATGGGGGTCGGCATCCTCGTGCAGAACGCGATCGTGGTCGTGGACCGGCTCGCGCGCGCGCCGGACACGTCCGATGGCCGCGCGGCGGCCACTCGGCGCATCGCGCCAGCGGTGGTGGGGAGCACGCTCACCACGGCGGTGGTGCTGTTCCCGTTCCTCTACCTGCAGGGCAATGCGCGGGCGGCGTTCGTGCCGTTCGCGTTGGCGTTCGTGATCGCGCTGGGGTGGAGTGTGGTGACGGCCCTGCTCATGGTGCCGGCGCTCGGGCGTGGCGTGGCGGCGCGCGAGGCCGCGATGCCGCGGGTACGGCGCGCGTTCGCGGCCGTCGTGCGTGGGACGCTGCGGTGGCGGTGGGCGACGTTGGTGCTGACGGTGAGTGCGCTGGGCGGGCTCACGTGGGTGTTCATCGCCAAGGTGCCGCGCAGCTCGTGGGGCGGCTTTGGCGAGCGGCGCACGCGGCTCAGCGTGTCACTGTCGTTCCCGCGCGGCTCCGACCCGGCCACGCTCGACGCGGGCATGCGGGAGTTTGAACGCATCGTGGTGGGGCGCCCCGAAGTGGAGCAGGTGCGCACGCAGTCGTACGGACGCGGCAGCGCGCAGATGGCGGTGCTGTTCACGCGCGACGGGGCCTACACGGCGGCGCCGGCCGAGTTGCAGGAGCTGCTCACGCAACGCGCCGTGCTCATTGGTGGGGCGCAGGTGGGGGTGTACGGCGAGGGGCCGGGGTTTTCGAGCGGTGGCGGGAGCGGCACGTTCTCGACCTTTCGTCTGCGGGTGCAGGGGTTCTCCTACGATGGCGTGACGCGCCTCGCGGAAGACCTCAAGTCGCGGCTCGAGGGCATTGCGCGGGTGCGCGACGTGCGCATCACCAGCGGCGGCTACTGGGGGAGCAGCGAGCGTGGGTACGAGGTCGTGTTGCGTCCCGACCGGGCGGCGCTCACGCGCTACGGGCTGTCGGCCGCGCAGTTCGGCGCGGCGGTGGCGCGCGAGGTGCGCGGTCCGGTGGGGCGACAGCTGCTCGAGGTGGGCGGCGAGGAGCTGCGTGTGACCGTGAAGGCCGCCGGTGCGCGTGAGCGCACCTTGGGCGAGCTCGAGGATGCGCTGCTCCCCAACCTGCGGGGGGCGCCGGTGCGGCTGCGCGACGTGGCGGTGGTGGAGACGCGCGAGTCGCCCAGCACGGTGGTGCGCGAAGATCAGCAGTACATCCGGCAGGTGAGCTACGACTTCCGCGGACCGGCGCGACTCGCGCGGCGCACGCACACGGCATTCGTGAAGGCGCTCACGAGTCCGGCGGGGTACGGCATCACCGACTTGAGCGACGGCGGCGGATGGCAGGAGGACGAGAGCGCGAAGGGGTTGTGGTTGGTGTTCGCGATCGGCCTCACACTGGTGGTGCTGGCGGTGGCGCTGGTGTTCGACTCGGTGTGGGGCGCGGCGATGGTGTTCCTGTCGCTGCCGCTCGCGCTGGCGGGGGTGGTGGTGGCGTTCTGGGGGAGCGGCGCGGCGTTCACGCGCGAGGCGGCGGTGGGCGTGATCCTCGTGGTGGGGCTCGCGGTACACCAGGGCATCCTGCTGGTGGATGCGGCGCTGCAGCATCGTCGCACGCGTGGTGCGCTGCATGCGGGGCACGTGCTGCGCGCGGTGCTCGATCGTGCGCCGATGATCGTGATCATCACGCTGGCGTCGCTGGCGAGTCTCGTGCCGCTGAGCGTGGGCACCGGCGCGACGACGCTGTTCGGGGCCATTGCGCTGGCCACTGCGGGAGGCACGGTGGCGGCGACGCTGGGGGTGCTGTTCGTGATGCCCGCGATGCTGGTGGGGCGGCGGGGGAAACGCAGACGCGGCACCATCCCTGGGGGATGATGCCGCGTGTGGTGTGTTGTGTGTTGTGGGTTGGTTGTTCTGTGTTGTGTGTTCTGCGTCGTGGGTTTGGTGAGAGACTACTTCCCCGCCGGATGGCTCAGCGTGTACACGTACGCGGCCACCGCGGTGATCTGCGCGTCGGTGAGGTTCATGCGGCCGCCGCGGGCGCCCATCGGGTTGGGGCGCGTGGTGACCTTGATCTTTTCCTTGGGCACGCCGCTCACGATGATCGCGCGGATCTCCTCGTAGCTGCCGGTCGTGAGCTGGTCCCACTTGTCGTCCGCGAGCACCGGACCGTTCTGCGCGCCCACACCCTTGGCGCCGTGGCAGCGCATGCAGCCGCCGTTGTTGAACAGCGAGTCGCCCAGCGCGACGTTGGCCGGCGTGACCTCGGCCGGGAGGGTGACCTTGGCGGCGGCACCACCACCCCCGTTGGAGCCGCCACGGGCGGCGGAGCGGCAGGCGGCAAGCGAGAGCGCGGCGAGCGAGACGGCGAGGAGTCGACGCATGGAGGGGTGGCGCTGAGGGTCGTGGGACGGGTGCGGCTGGTCCCCGCTAACGTGCAGCGACCGAGCGAACGGCGCCAATGGAGCCGGGCGTTAGACTTGGGGCATGGCACACATCGCATATCTCGGGACGGGGCTGCTGGGGAGCGCCTTCGTCGAGGCCGCGCTGGGGCGCGGCGACACGGTGACCGTCTGGAACCGCACCCGCGCCAAGGCGGAGGCGCTCACCCGCTTCGGCGCCACGGTGGCCGACTCGCCGTCCGACGCGGTCCGCGGTGCGGAGCGCGTCCACCTGGTGCTCAAGGACGACGCGGTGGTCGAGGAGATCGTCGCCAGGCTGCGCGATGCCCTGCCGGCTGGCGCCATCATCGTCGACCACACCACTACGCAGCCGGCGCTCACCGCCGACCGCGTCGTGCGCCTCAATGCCAGCGGCGTCGCCTACCTGCACGCGCCGGTGTTCATCGGCCCGGCGGCCGCGCGTCAGGCGCAGGGGAGCATCATGGTCTCGGGCCCCACCGCCCTGTTCGAACGGGTGAAGCCGGCGCTCGAAGCACAGGCCGCGCGGGTCGTGTTCTGGGGGGAGCAGCCCGACCTCGCGGCCGCGTACAAGCTGATGGGGAACGCGTTCATCATCGGCATGGGCGCCCTGCTGTCCGACGTGTTCACCATCGCCGCCGGACGCGGGGTGTCACCGGCCAACGCCTTGACGCTGCTCGAGATCTTCGACCCGGGGAGCATCCTCAAGGGGCGCGGCAGGAAGATGGCGGCCGGCGACTTCGCCGCGTCGTTCGAGCTGGTCATGGCCCGCAAGGACGTGCGCCTCATGCTGGAGACGGCCGGCGACCGCCCGATGGCCGTCCTCCCCGGCGTCGCGGCCCAGATGGATGCGGCGGTGGCCGAGGGGTTCGGGGCGTACGACTATGGCGTGCTGGCCCGGCACGTGGTCGGGGCCCCGCCGGCCCACCCGGCCTCGCAGGGCTGACGGGCGCGGCTTCCGGCCCCTCCCCGACCCCCTTACACTTCGCGCGGACCCTTAGCCGAGACCCTGATGCCGTTCTTTTCCTATCCGGCGAACGCCGACTGGCTGCTGCCGATTCTCAAGCTGCCGCTCACGCTGATCTCGCTGATCTTCCAGGGCATCCTCGCAGTGGGCCCGATCGGACAGATCGCCATCATCGCGATCGTGATCGCGCTCTTCAGCCGCAACATCATGGGGCCGGCGCGCGCCTGAGCGGGCCGCGATGTCGCGCCGTATCGGCGCGTCCTGTGTGAGTGTTTCGACGGCCCGTCCCCTGGTGACGGGCCGTTGTCGTTCGGCCCCGATTCACGCCTCGGCGCCGGGCGCATGACGCCGACGAAACGTTTCGCCCGGTTCGGGGTGTCTCACCAACGATGCCACTCCTCGCCGACGACGTACAACGCCATTTGGGAGATGCCTTCGTCCTCGAGCGCGAGCTCGGCGGCGGCGGCATGTCGCGTGTGTACGTGGCGTACGACCGGCGTCTCGACCGGCGTGTGGCCATCAAGGTGCTGCGACAGGAGCTGGGCGCGGGGGTGAGCGTCGAGCGCTTCCGTCGTGAGATCCTCACGGCGGCGGCGTTGCAGCATCCGGCCATCGTGCCGGTGCTCGACACGGGCGAGATGGATGGGCTGCCGTGGTTCTCGATGCCCTTCATCGAAGGGGAGAACCTGCGCGCACGCCTGCAGCGCGGCCCCATGCCCATCGTGGACACGGTGCGCATTTTGCGCGACGTCGCGCGCGCGCTGGCCGTCGCGCACGCGCGCGGCATCGTGCACCGCGACATCAAGCCGGACAACGTGCTGCTGGCGGGCGACGCGGCCGTGGTGGCGGACTTCGGCGTGGCGAAGGCCTTCGCCGAGGCACGCCATGCGCGCTCGCACGCGTCGGGCGCCGCACACCCTACGGGTGCGACGACCACCGAGGGCGTTTCGCTCGGGACGCCGGCGTACATGGCGCCCGAGCAGGTCGCCGCCGATCCGAACGCCTCCTACCCGATGGATCTCTACGCGCTCGGCATCGTCGCGTACGAGATGCTCACCGGGACGCTGCCGTTCGCGGGACGCTCGCCGCAGCAGGTCATGGCGGCGCACATCACGGAGACGCCGGAGCCGGTGCAGCGGCGGCGTGCCGATGTGCCGCAGGCGCTCGCGGCGCTCGTCATGCAGTGCCTGGAGAAGGACGCCGCGCGGCGTCCGTCCTCTGCGGCCGCGCTGGTCGAGGCGCTCGACGATCCGCAGATGATGAGTGGCGGCTTCACGCCGGTCAGCGACGGCACGTCGGTGAGTGGTGCGTTGCGCCTGCTCACGGGTGAGCAGGCGACGCCGGCGCGGGCGCGCCTCCGCGGTGTGCTGGCCCTCGCCGGGGCGGCCGTGCTTGCGGTGACAGCGTGGTTCGTGGGCACGCGCAATGGTGACAGTGCCAACGCCGGGGCGGCCACGCCGCTCATGGCGCTCGCGCCGGACACCATGCCCAGTGTGGCCGTGCTGCCGTTTGCCTACCTGAGTGCCGACAGCACGCAGGCGTTCGCGGCGCAGGCGATCGCCGACGCGATCACCGACGCGCTCTCACGCGAGCCGGGGCTCAAGGTGAGCTCGCGCGCGGCATCCGAGGCGCTGCAGAAGCGCATCGCGGCCGGCGACACGGCACGCATGCCGGTGCGCACGTTGGTGGAGGGCGTCGTCGAGGTGGAGCGCAACACCGTGCGGCTCACGGTGCGTCTCGTGAACGCCGCCGATGGCTTCACCCTCTTCGCCGACCGCATGGAGGGGGAGCGCGGCAACCTGTTCGCCATGGAGGACGACGTGGCCAACGCGATGCGCGAACTGCTGCGCTCCCACTTCAACCTGCCGTCCGCCTCCGCGCCTGATTCGCTCACGGACCCCGGGGAGCGGTCGCCGGCGCGTTCTTGAGCCAGCGAGCCCACCAGTCGAGGGTGCGGGTGTAGAAGTCGGTCCAGTCGTCGAGGCTCGAGAGCGGCGTGCCATGTCCGCCCTTCGCGTACGTCACCCAGGTGACCTCCTTCCCGAGCCGGCGCAGTGCGTAGTACATCTCGCGCGTGTTGAGGGCCGGCACGTTGCCATCGAGCTCACCGGTCATGAGCAGCAGCGGCGTCTTGATGCGGTCGGCGTACATGATGGCCGACTGCGCGATGTACTTCTGCGGCTGCTCCCACAGCGTCGCGCCCAACCGGTCCTGGCTTTTCTCGGCCGCGTGCACGTTGCGCACACCGAGTCGTGGGGAGTCGGTGTAGAAGCTGATCACGTCCACCTTGCCGCTCACGTTGATGGCCGCCTTGAAGCGGTTGGTCTGCGTGATGAGCAGGTTCGTGGCATAGCCGCCGTAGCTGGTGCCCTGCACCCCGAGCTTCGTGCTGTCGGCGACGCCCATCTCGATGAGCTTGTTGGCGGCGGCGGTGACTCCCTTCACCCACGCCTCGCCCGGGTAGCCGATGTCGAAGCGCACCGACGGCTTGACCACGACATAGCCCTGCGCGTTGAGCAGGTTGGCGAGCCCGTCCCAGCTGTCGGCGAAGAAGTCCTCGTAGATGATGAACACCGTGGGATACGCGCGTCCCTTCACGTACCCGGTGGGGTAGTGCACCACCCCGAACTCGCGCTGGCCATCCGCGTCGAGATACGTGAGCAGTTCGGTCGGGCCGAGCGCCTTGGCGGCGAGCGTGGGGTTGGCGTTGGTGAGCCGCCGCAGGGCGCCCGCGGAGGCGTCGAGTGCCCACAGGTCGCCGGGACGGTTGCCGTCGCCGCCGCTCAGCACCACGGTGCTGCCGTTCTCGCTCACCGTGGTGCCACCGAAGAGCTGTGTGCCCTGCCACAGCGTGTCGAGCCGCCCGGTGCTGCGATCGAAGCGGGCGATGGCGCGCTGCCACGCCGTGCGCGACTCGAGCGCCAGCAGCACGTGCGTACCGTCCTGCAGCGCACCCACATAGCGCACGCGCGGCGTGGCGGGCTGCGAGTCACTGCTGGCCACGAGGCGCGTGCGCTGCCGCGTGGCGAGGTCGATGAGCCACGCCCCCTCGGCGTTGGTGGCCACGAGGGCCGGCGCGCTGCCCTCGACGAACGCCACCGGCGTGAAGCGCTCGCGCGCACGACGGGCGCGCGTTGCGGCGGTCGTGTCGGTGCGCGGAGTGGTGTCGCCGGCGAGGCGCACCCGCGCCGTATCGGCGAGCGTGCCCAGCATGAGCTGGTCGCCCTGCAGCCAAGCGTAGCGCAGCAGCGCGCGATCCCAGACGAGGCGCACGTTGCGCAGTGACGCGAAGAGTTGGCGCGGCGTGCCACCGTCCACGTCGCGCACGAACAGCTTCTGCTCGCTGCCCCCGATCACGTCGTAGTCGGTCTTGGTGGTGGCATCCTCGGTGTAGACCACGCGCTGCGCGTCCCGCGTGACCAGCCACTGCTGCCGCATCGCCTCCGGGAGCACGTCGGTGGCGGCGCCGGTCCTGAGGTCGAACTTCACCAGTGACTCGATCGTGCCGAGGCGCTGCAGGCCGTTCCACGCGAGAAATGGCTCGCTGCTGGACTGCACGATGCGCGGCCCCACCGTGAGCCGCGCGAACTCGGCGGCGGCCTTCGTGCGCCACGCGTCGCTGCGCAGTGAGACGAACAGCGCGCTGCCATCCGGCGACCACCGCACGCGGCTGCCCGCGAAGGCGTAGCGGCCGGCAGGCGTGCGCACCGGCGTCGTGCGACGCGTGGCCGGATCCCACAGCAGCACGTCGTAGCGATCGTCGTCGCGCTGCACGAGGACGGCGAGGCGCTTGCCGTCGGGCGCCCACGCCGTCGCGCCGATCACGCGCGGCTCGGCGAAGAGTGGCGTGGCCACACCGGTGCGCGTGTCGATGACCACGCTCTCGCGGCGCGTGGGCGCGGCGTAGGTGGGGTCGCCGAAGCTGCGGTTGTAGTCGACGCCCATGCTGGTGCGCGGCCGTGCCATGAACGCCACGACATGACGGCCGTCCGCGGTCATGTCACCCATGGCCGTCGTCCGGGTGTCGAGCAGGTCCTCGAGCGTGAACGTGGCCGCAGCAGGCGCGCCCTGCGCGCCCAGCGGCGCGGTCGTGAGGGTGGCGACGACCAGGGCGGCGAGGCGTCGTGCACTGCGGGCAGTGAGCATGGCAGCTCCCGGCGTGGCCGGTTCGGTGAGAAACATCACGGCGAGGTGGACAACCGGCCGAAGATACGGCCTCCGTCGACCGACGCGCGAGACTGGACGGGGACGGACCGTGGTGCCATATGATGCGAAGCCCTGTCCCCTCCCACTCCCACCGCCATGCCCCTCTTCTCCCGACGCGCGCTCCGTCACGCCTGCGTGGCCCTCGCCGTCTTCCTCCTCCCGCGTGCGGCGCACGCCACCTGGTCGGTGATCGCCGTCGACATGGCCACCGGGCGTGTGGTCATCGCGTCGGCCACCTGCGTCGATCGCGACGATGCCTTCCTCATGGGTGTGCAGGCCGTCGTGGTGCCCGGCAAGGGCGTGGCCGCCTGTCAGGCGGGCGTCGACGGCACACACGCCAACCAGATGCTCGTCTACCGCGAGCTGCAGAAGGGCACCGATCCCAAGCGCATCATCGAGATGCTCTCGGCCGATCCGGCGTTCCAGTCGCGGCAGTTCGGCATTCTCGACCTGCAGGGGCGCAGCGCGGGGCACTCGGGGCTCGGCAACGGCTACGTCACGCAGGACATCCAGGGGCAGGTACCGGGCACGCAGATCTGGTACTCGATCCAGGGCAACATCCTGCGCACCGGCGATGTGATCCCGAACGCGGTGCGCGCGTTCCTGCAGACCAAGGGCGCGCTCACCGATCGCGTGATGGCGGCGCTCGAGACGGCCGACCGCTTCGGCGGTGACAGCCGCTGCACCTGCCCGCCGCTCCCGGCCGACTCCATCGCGCCGCCCATTCCCTGTGAAGGGCGCACGGCGTACGTCGCGTACATCCTCATGTCGAACCGCACGGACACCAACGGCGATTCGCACAACAATGGCAAGTACGCGATGTACCTCACCGTCGCGCAGCCCAACCAGCCCGGCCCCAACGCGATCAAGGCGGGGGAGAATCTCAATCCGGTGAAGACGTTGCGCATGCGCTACGATGCGTGGCGTCGCACCCAGCCGGCGTCGTACAAGTGAGCGCCGCGACGATGGGACATCGCGATCGCCGTCTCGCGCGCACACTGCGCGCCGCGGCAGCCGTGGCGGTCGGCGCGGTGCTGCTCGCGGCACCACACGCGCTTGCTGCCCAGGGGCGCGGCGGCATTCGCACGATGACGCTCACCTCCACCGCCTTCACCGACGGGGGGATCATCCCCGAGCGGTACACGCAGGCCGGGCGTGACGTGTCGCCGCCGCTCGCGTGGAGTGGTGCGCCCGATTCGGTGCGCAGTTACCTGCTGGTGGTGCACGATGCCGATGCCGCCGTGAGCGATGGCACCGACGACGTGCTGCACTGGCTGGTGTGGAACATCCCGGGCACGGCGACGTCGCTGCCGGAGGGCGTGCCGAGCGGCGCGACCATGACAGGCGGTGCGCGCCAGGTGAGCGTGAGCGGGCCGTACTACCGTGGCCCTGCGGCGCCCGCCACCGGGCCGGCGCATCACTACGTCTTCGAGCTGTACGCGCTGGACATCCCGCTCACGCAGGCGCCCACGGCGTTGCCGCCGGCCAACACACGCGCGGCGCTCATGACCGCCATCGCGGGGCATGTGCGCGCGAAGGGCGTCCTGGTGGGGCTCTACCGACGGCCCGCGCCGTGATCGCGCGCGTCGCGTGGCGCCTGCGTCGCACGGGCGCGGCCGCGGCCGCGCTGGCCGCCTCGGTGATCCTGCCGTTCGCGTCGCACGCGCAGGCCTCCACCACACCGGCCGCGGCGGCGGCCACGGCGCGCCGTCTCGGCTTCGATCCCGTGCGGCTTGCACGCGTCGACTCGCTGCTGGCCCAGGCGGTCGCGCGCGAGGAGATCGCCGGCGCGGTGGTGCTCGTGTTGCGCGACGACGTGGTGGCGTACGAACACGCGGCCGGGTGGAGCGACCGGGAGGCGAAGCGTCCCATGCGCACCGACGCGATGTTCCGCATCGCGTCGCAGACGAAGGCGCTCACCAGTGCCCTCGTGCTGATGCTCATGGAGGAGGGACGGCTCACGCCGGCCACACCGCTGCGCACCATCATGCCCACGTTCGCGCGCCCGATGGTGGCGGTGCGCACCGACACAGGTCCGGCCCTCGTGCCCGCGCGTCGCGCGATCACCATGCGCGACCTGCTCACGCACAGTGCCGGCATTTCGTACGGCACCGATCCGCTGGTGGCCGAGCGCTATCGGGCGAAGGGGCTGGGTCCGGCGGCGGGGCAGGGGTGGTACACCGCCAACAGGACGGAGCCGATCTGCACCACGATGGATACCCTCGGCACGTTGCCCATCGTCGCGCAGCCGGGCGAGCAGTACGTCTACGGCTACAACACCGACATCCTCGGTTGCGTCGTCGAACGCGTGGGCGGGCAGCCGCTCGATGTCGCGCTGCGTACGCGCCTCACCGGCCCGCTCGGCATGGGCGACACGCACTATTTCGTGCCAGCGGCGCAGCGCGAACGGCTGGTCACGGTGTATCGCAGCGACAACGGCCGCGCGGTGCGTGCCGACACCGGCATGATGGGGCAGGGGCACTATGTGGACGGTCCGCGGGTGAGCTTTGCCGGCGGCGCGGGGGTGGTCTCCACCGCGCGCGACTACGCCCGGTTCCTCCAGATGATCGCACACGGTGGGGCGTGGAATGGCCGACGCTACCTCGCGCCGCACACGGTGGGGCTCATGACCACCAACCAGATCGGCACGCTGCGCGGCCCCGGCGCGGGCTACGGCTTCGGCTTCGAGACCATCGAGCAGTACGGCGCGACGGGGCTCGCGTCGAAGGGTACATGGGGATGGGCGGGCGCGTACGGCTCGAACTACAAGGTCGACCCGACCGAGGGACTGGTGATGGTGGTGATGATCAACCAGCTCCCGAATACCAGCGATGTCGTGGCGCGGGTACAGCAACTGGTCTACGCGGCGCTCGTGACGTCGCGTAGCTTCCCGGCATCGCGCTGACCGGCGCGACGACACTCCCCAGGCCGCGCTCCGACACTCCCCGTTACCCACCGTCGGCCCCATGCATCAGGCCCTGCTCATCCTGCACCTGCTCGGCTTCGCACTCGGTCTCAGCGTGCCGTTCGCGAACATCATCATGGCCGGCCTCATCAACGAAGCGGCACCGGCAGAGCGTCCCATCCTTGGTCGCTTCCCGTTCCGCGTGGCCCGCCTCGGCTCCGTCGGGCTGGTGCTGCTGTGGATCACCGGGCCGTGGCTGCTGTTCGCGAAGTACGGCGGCTTCGCGGGCGTGCCGTGGACCTTTCACGTGAAGCTCACGGCGGTGCTGATCCTCACGCTCGGGGTGGGCTTCATCCACATGCACAAGCGCCGCGCGCTGGCGGGGGATGCCACGGCCATGGCCCGCATCCAGCTCATGGCCCGGGTGACGCTGGCGATGTCGCTGCTCGCCATGGTGTTCGCCGTGCTGACGTTCAACTGAGCCACGCGAGGGGGTCGTGTGAGGACGGCGTGATGTGCGCGTGAGCGGTCAGGTCGCGACGCGGTTGCGGTTGCACCCGGGCCTGCGCATCGGCGTGTGCCTGGGGGTGTGCCTTTGCGTGTGTCTCGGACTGCGCGCCACGCCCGCGATGGCGCAATCGTGGGGCCCACGCGCGGCACTCGACGATGCCGCCTACACCGCCTTCGGGCGTCGCGACGGCCTCCCCGACGGGCCGATCCTCTCGCTCACCGTGGGGCGCGACGGGCGGCTGTTGCTGGGCACGTCCGACGGGGCGCGGCGCCTCGATGGCCGCCAGTGGACACGGTTGCCGTCGCCGCCGGCGCAGAAGCGCAACGACGTGCGCATGCTGCTCGAGCGGGCCAATGGCGAGCGCGTGCAGGTGGCGTCCTTCGGCGTGAACATCCAGCGCGGCGACGCCTGGGTGCGGCACATCCTCCTGCCCGACTCGCTCGGCCCCATCTACAGTGCCGTGCTCTTTCCGGGGCCGGACGGCGCCGAGACGGTGTACCTCGGTGGCAAAGGCGGTGTGTTGCTGATCGATGCGCAGGGGCGGGTGCAACGCGTGCCACTCCCGACGGGCATGGTGCCCGACGACGCGATGCTCACCGTGCATCGCGACCGCGACACGCTCGAACTGTGGGTGGGGACGCGTGGCGGTGGCGTCGCGCGACGACGCGGCGATGCATGGCAGCGCTGGGGCGCGGCCGATGGACTGACCAATGATCGCGTCGAGCAGGTCGTGCTGGCCCCGCCCGGCGACAGTGCGCGGGCGATCGCGGCCACGGAGCAGGGCGCGTTCCTCCTCGTGGGCGACCGGTGGCATGCCTTCGGCCCGCGGGAATCCATCGCGCGCGCGCTGCGCGTGCCGGTGCGCCGCGGCATCGAGACGTGGCTGGGCACGCTGGGTGGCGAGCTGCTGCGCTCGCGCGACGACGTCCACTTCGAGGCCCTCGATGTGGCGGCGCGCATCCGCGGCTCGCGCGTGCAGGTGCTCACGCGCGATGCGCTCGATGACGACGAGCCGATGGTGTACGCCGGCTTCCGGAGCGGGGTGTTGCTGCGCTTCCGCATCGGCGTGGCGGGCCGGGTGCTGTTGCCGGCGCCGTTCCAAGGGCGTCCGGTCAGCGCGATGGCGCCGTCGCTTGATGCGGGGGGCATCTGGACCTGGATGCTGGGCGTCGGCGCCGTGCGCTTGCCGGACCTCGCGCGTGTGCCCGTCGATCTCGACGTGATCGGCGGCGGCGATGGACGCATCCGGCTGATGCGCGCGCCGCGTGGCGGACCGCTCCTCGCGACCAGCGAGTGGCGGCTGTACGAGGCCGACGGCGGGCGCTGGCATCAGCGCCTCTCCGCACCCGCGCGCGGCTACCTGCACAAGCTCATGGAGCTGCCGGACGAGCGCGGCGAGTTGCACGTGCACGCACTGGCGGGCTACGGCGGATTCCGACGCGGACCTGACGGGCGCTGGATCGAGTGGCCCGATACCACCACCGCGCTGCATGCGCTCCTCCGTGACACGCTGACGGACCGCGTCACGCTGCTGGCCGTGCGTGCCGACCGTCGCGTGCTGCGCGGCACGATCGGCGCGTGGCGCAGCGAGCCCGGACCGCCGATGCCGCTCCGCGGCGTGCCGTCGTCGGCGCTCCTGTGGCGCCTGCCGTCGGGCGAGTGCGCGTTGCTCGTGGGACTCAGCGATGGCCTGGCACTGCGGCGCACGTGTGGAGGAGCACCGACGTGGCGCACCTTCACCATCGCGAACCTGCCGGGACTCTCCGCGAACGAGGTGATGGACCTGGCACAGCTCCCGGATGGGCGCCTCGCCGCCGCGACCAGTCGCGGGCTCGTCCTGCTGCGTGCCGGTGCGCGCTTCGACGACGGGCTCACCGTCGATCGCACCATCACCGACGCCGACGGGTTGCCGCACGCGAACATCAACAGCATCGGCCCGGTCGATGCCGAGGGGCGATTGTGGGTCGGCACGACGCTCGGCGCGGGCTACCTGGACACCAGAGTGCGCCCGGTGCGGCGGCGCGCGCCGCGCATCGTCGAGCTGCGCATGCAGGATGCGCGCGGCACCCGCATCGCCGACGAGGATGCGGTGGATGTCGGCGTCGATCGCGTCGACGTCGAGGCGATTGCGCTCACGCATCAGCGCGAGGACGAGACGCGCTACCGCTTCCTCCTCGACGGCGCCGTCATGCATCCGACGGCCTGGGTCGAGTATAGCACGGTGAGCATGGTGGGGCTGGCGCCGGGGCCGCACGTGCTGCGCGTGGTGGCGGCCGACTTCGACGGTCGCGTCACGCCATTGGTGGAGCGCCGCTTCCGCGTGGTATTGCCGCCGTGGCGACGGCCGTGGGCGTATGTGGTGTACGCCGCGCTCACCGCCGCCGCCGTCGCGACACTCGTCCAGCGCCGCGCGGCGCGCGCGCGCCGCCGTCTCGCCGCGGTCGAAGCCAATGAACGGCGCCTCGCCGCCAGCGAACAGCGCTTCCGTCGCCTCTTCGAGGCGGGCACCGCGCCCCAACTGCTGGTGGTCGACGGCGTCGTGCGGCAGGCCAATGCGGCCGCCACCACGCTGCTCTGCGCCGACGCGACGCGCCTCGAGGGCGCTGCCGTCGCTGACCTGCTCCCCGGCTGGAGCGACACGACGCCGGAGGGCGGTGTGTGGGAGGGTGTCGCGCAGGCGTGCGACGACACGATCGTGCCGGTCGAGGTGCGCCATGCACGCATTCCGCTCGAGCAGGGCGCCCTCGACCACCTCGAGTTGCGCGACCTGCGCGACCAGCGACGCGTCGATGAGGAGCGACGGGCCCTCGAGGCACGCCTCCGCGAGAGCCAGCGCCTCGAAGCGGTCGGCACGCTGGCGGGCGGCGTCGCGCACGACTTCAACAACCTCCTCACGGTCATCCACAGCAACGCCGAGATGGCCGCCGCGGACGTGGTGCCCGAGAGCGAGGCGGCCACCGCGCTGGGCCAGCTCCTCACCGCGAGCACGCGCGCGCGCGAGGTGGTGAAGCAGATCCTCACCTTCAGTCGCCGCGCCGAGAGTCGCCGCGTCGAGGTGTCCGTCAGTGCGCTGCTGCGTGAGACGCGCTCGCTCCTGCGCGCCACCATTCCCTCCACCGTGCGCCTCGACGTGCGCGTGGAGGCGCCGGACGCGCTGGTGCTGGGTGACCCGACGCAACTGCAGCAACTGCTGCTCAACCTCTGCGCGAACGCCGAGCATGCCATGCGCGCCACGGGCGGTGGCACGCTCACGGTGGTGGCCTCGTGGCGTGAGCACGCCGAACGGCCGCTGCAACTTCGGGTGAGTGACACCGGCGTCGGCATGACCGACGAAGTGCGAGCGCGCATGTTCGAGCCCTTCTTCACGACCAAACCGGTGGGCGAAGGCACGGGCCTCGGCCTCAGCGTGCTGCACGGCATCGTCGGGGCGCACGGTGGCGAGATCGCCGTCCGGTCGGCGCCGGGTGTGGGCACGACGGTCGATGTGTTCCTCCCCGCCACGCGTGCGGGGCGCACGGGCCTGCCCATCGTGGCAGCGGGCGCCACCGTGGCGGTGGGCGCGCACCTGCTCCTGGTCGACGACGACGAAGCGGTGCGCCGCGCCGTCGAGCGCCTGCTCACCCGCGCCGGCTATGCGGTGGCGGTGGCGGCGCACGGCGCCGAGGCGTATGCGTACCTGCAATCGCACCCGGAGGTATCGCTCGTGATCACCGACCAGACGATGCCGATGATGACGGGCACCGAGCTCGCGGAACGGATGCGACGCGACGGCCTGTCCACACCCATCGTCCTGGCCTCCGGCTACGGAGCGGCCATCGATGGACACCACGTGACCGACAGTGCGGGTGTCTATCGTCTCGACAAGCCCTTCGACACGCGCGAGCTGCTGGCCGTGGTCGCGCGTGCGCTGGCTGCGTCGGAGTCCGGGCGCTAGTATCTCGCCATTCGTCCCAGCAGCTCCCCTCTCCCCCCACGATTCCGGACGGCTCGATGCGACCCATGGTCCGACGGGTACTCCTCGCTCTCTCGCTCCCCCTTCTCGCGACCGGCCTCGCCGCAGGGGCAGCCGCGCAGAACACCATCACCCTCGAGGGCGGCGTGCGCGCGGATGGCGCCCCGGTAGCCACGGCACAGGTCACGATCACCAACATCGCCACGGCGGAAGTGGTGCGCACCACCACCCGCGCCACCGGCGAGTTCCGGGTGCTCGGGCTCTTCTCCGGTCGCTACACCGTCAACGTGCGGGCGCTCGGCTACCGACAGGCCACCGACACGGTGGAGCTGGTGATCGGGCAGCGTGCGCGTCTCGAGTTCAACCTGGAGAAGGGGGCGGCGGAGCTCGACGCGCAGACCATCACCGCCGAGCGCGTCAAGCAGGTGGAGGTGCAGCGCCTGTCGGTGTCCGCACCGGTCGTGAAGGAGGAAATCGAGAACCTGCCGTTCAACGCGCGCGGCATCATGAACCTTGCCGGCATCGCGCCGGGCATCAAGACGTACGCGGCGCAGTCGGGACGCACCTTGCCCTCGGGTGGTGCGGCGCCCGACCTCCGCTTCTTCAACGTCTACATGGACGGCGTGGAGATGAAGAGCCTGTTCAACGGCAACATCGTGGGCCTCGGCCAGACCGGCTCGCCGCTGCCGCAGGAAGGGCTCGAGAACTTCCGCGTCTACCTCAATCCGTACGATGCCGAGTTCACGCGTGCCGGCTCGTACGTCATCAGCGCCGAGAGCAAGCGCGGCACCAACAAGTGGAAGGGGTCGGCGTTCGGCTTCCTGCAGAACAAGTCGATGCTGGCCAAGAACGCCTTCCAGGCCGCGGTCCCGAACTTCGGGCGTGAGCAGCTGGGCTTCAACATCGCCGGCCCGCTCAAGAAGGACAAACTGTTCCTGGCCACGAGCTACGAGCTCACCAACACCGACTTCTACCTCGACGTGAACCCGACCACCACGGCGGCGAACACGCAGTGGCCGTCGGTCAAGGGTTCATTCCTGGCGCCCAACAAGAATCACACGCTGTTCAGCCGGCTCACCTACGTCCGGAGCCCGCGGCTCACGTACGATGTGATGGGCTCCACGCGCTTCCTGCGTGGCGAAGGCAACTTCGGCGCGCGCGTCTCGCAGGACGGCGGCATCTCGCAGAAGTACGAGATTTACACGGCGCAGTTGCGCCAGAAGTTCGTCTCCACCAGCGGCAACCTGGTCAACGAGACGTCGCTGCAGTTCGTGGGCTGGAACCACAATGAGGCGCCGCTCCTGCCGGGGCCGCAGCTCAACTATCCCGGCGTGCAGTTCGGCACCTCGGGTTTCCCGCTCATCCTGCAGGAGAACCACTTCCGCTTCGTGAACCGCGCGACCTACAACCTCGAGAAGGCCGGGTCGCACATCATCAAGGCGGGGGTCGAGCTCAGCTCCATCGACGCGACGCAGAACCAGCCGAACAACACGAACGGCACGTTCACGTTCGCCAGCGACGATCCGAACGCACTCCCCACGCAGGCCACCATCGCCGTGGGCTTCACCGATCCGAACGGCACCACCGACGCGATCGCCAGCGCCACCGGCTACACCACCGGCATCTACATCAACGACGAGTGGCGCATCAAGCCGAACTTCACGCTGTCGCTGGGTCTCCGGCACGACGTGGAGTTCAACACGATGAACAACAAGTACAAGACGCCCTGGGCGGACAATGCGACGCTCATGGGCATCGCCGAGCTGCGTCCGTTCATCAACACCGGCAATCGCAAGAACCAGCTCGGCAACTTCTCGCCGCGTGTCTCGTTCTCGTGGGATCCGTTCAAGGACAACCGCACCTTCGTGCGTGGCGGCTTCGGCATCATCTACGACCGCGTCACGAGCTTCATGGGCTTCCAGGAGCGGCGCAACTCGACGTGGCGGACGTACACCTTCGCCAATCCCGGCACGCGCGACCCGGCCGTCCTGCGGCAGCGCGTCATTGCCGGCGCCTCGGCGGCACTCTCGCCCATCCTCATGGACAACGAGATGAAGACGCCGCACTCGAAGCAGATGTCGCTCGGCGTCGGCCACCAGGTCACCCCGGAACTTGGCTTCAACATCGACTATGTCCGGCAGCACATGGACAACCTCTATGTGCAGCGCAACCCGAACTACCTCGATCGCACCGTCACGCCCGCGCGTCGCAAGCTGACCGCGGCGTTCGGCGACATCCTCATCTGGGATGACATCGGGCAGTCGGACTACTCGTCGGTGCTCGTCCAGGCCACGTGGCAGCGCGGCAAGGCGCGCGTCAACCTGGGATACACGCTGGGCTGGTATCAGGGTGACTTCGACACCGCGGCGCTCCCCAACTTCGCCTACCTGTTCCTCTTCAACCGCCAGCGCACCACCGGCGACGAGCGGCATCGCCTGACCCTGTCGCACATCGTCCCGCTGCCGTTCGGCGTGACGTTCTCGGGTGTGACGACCGTGGCCAGCCCGCGTCCCTTCCTCTCCACCGACGGGCGCGACATCAACCTCAACAACATCCTCGGCGACGACTTCCTCGGTGGCACGGTGACCAGCACCGGCAACCGCACGACGATGCCCGCCAACGCCTTCCCGAACTGGTACCGCACGGTCGACATCCGCCTGGCGCGTCCGCTGTTCGACTGGAACGGCAAGAAGGTGAGCCTGTCGGCCGAGGCGTTCAACCTGTTCAACTGGCGCAACAACCTCACCTACGGCAACATCCGCTATACCTCCACCGGCGCCGAGCAGGCCACGTTCGGCGTGCCGCAGTCCGCGTACGCGGCGCGCATGGGCCAGATCGGCATGCGGTTCGACTGGTAAGGCGCTGCCGATAGTCCAGCCGGGGTAGTACGCCCCGAAACACACCGGCGTGCCGTGTCAGCCCATCGACACGGCACGCCGGCGCTTTTGTAACTGGTGCGACTCAGCGGTAGATGAGATGCGGCGCCACGAGTCCGCGGAACTTCGTCGCGTCGGCATCCCAGGCCTTGAGCAGCGCGTCGATCGTGCCCGCCTCGACCGCCTTCGTCAGTTGGTCGGTGCCCGCCAGCCGGTCGATCGAGCGCACACGGCCGGCCGCATTGGTGCTCGGCTCACGCCACTTGAACTGCTGCGGATGGCGCGCGTAGATCGCACGGAGCAGGCGGATGCCCAACTCGACCGGGCGCACGGCATTGCGGTCGGTCACGCTGACCTTGACCATCGGGATGGTCTTGCCGCCGAACTTGTAGCCTGCCTCGATCGTGCGCGTGGCAGTGTCGAAGCGGACCCCTGGCAGCTTGAGCGCATTCATCTCGGCGGCCAGCGCGACATGATCGGTCAGGTAGTCAGCGCCGATGAGCTGGAACGGCGCGTCGGTGCCACGCCCCTCGGTCGCATTCGTGCCCTCGAAGAACACCGTGCCCGGGTACAGCAGCTCGGCGTCGAGCGTGCGCAGGTTGGGCGACGGATTGATGCGCGGAATGCCGGTCTCGTCGAACCACATCGCACGGCGGTAGTTCTTCATCGGCACCACGGTGACCTGCGCGTCGATCGCCTTCGTGGCCGTCAGGTACCGCATCAACTCACCGATGGTGAGGCCGTACCGCAGGGCGATCGCATGCTGCCCCACCAGGGAGCGGTACTGCAGGTCGAGGATGTTCCCCTCGATGCGGTCGGCGCGGATCGGGTTCGGGCGGTCGAGGATGATGAGCGGCTTCTTGGCCGCCGCCGCCATCAGTGCAAGCGTCCACGGATACGTGTAGACGCGCGCACCCACATCCTGGATGTCGTACACCAGCACGTCGACGTCCTTCAGCATCGCGGGCGTCGGCGTCTCCGTCTCGCCATACAGCGAGTATACCGGGACCTTCGTCTTCGGATCGACCGCCGAGCTCACCTTCTCGCCGGCCTTCGCTTCGCCGCGGATGCCGTGCTCCGGGCCGTACAACGCCGTCAGCTTCACCCCGGGCGCGTTGAACAGCAGGTCGACGGTGCTCGTGCCCTTGCGGTCGCGACCCGAGTGGTTCGTGAGCAGCCCGACGCGCTTGCCGCGCAGCAGGTGCAGCGAGTCACTCAGCAGCACCTCGACGCCCGGCACCACGTTGCCGGCCGCCATGGTGCGCGGTGCGGCAGGGCGCGCGGCCGTCGCCGCAGACTGCGCCCCCAGGGGAAGGCCGACGCCGGCCATCAGGAGGCACGCGGTGCCCAGCAGGGGCGCGTGTGTGCGGCGGACGCGCCGGGCGGTCGGGACCGGCGCAACACGGAGTGCGGGAGTGGGGAGCATCGTGCGCAGGATGAGGGGGATGGGATGCGCCGGACAGCGTGTGGTGCCATCGTTGGCGCATGGAACTCGAGCGCTTCACCTATGTGCTGCTCATCTTCGGGCTGTTCGTCGTGCCGCGCGTGCTGCAGCGGTGGCGCATTCCCACCGCGATCGCGGCGTTCGCACTGGGCGGCGTCGCGGGGGCGGGCTTCGGCCTGCTGCAACACGATGATACGCTCAAACTACTGTCCACGTTCGGAATCGTGGGGCTCTTCCTGTTTGCCGGGCTCGAGGTCGAGCTCGACGAACTGCAGCGCGGACGCCGCCCCCTCGCCCAGCACCTCATCATCAGCGCGGTACTGCTCGCGCTCGTGGCGGCCATTGCGGTGCAGGGGTTCGGAATGCCCTTCCGGGCGGCAGTGCTGGTCGCCCTCGCGGTCGTCATTCCAAGTACCGGCTTCATCCTCGATTCGCTGGGGGGGTGGGGGCTGTCCAAGGATGAGCAGTTCTGGGTGAAGGGCACCGCGATCGCCACGGAGTTCCTCGCGCTCGGCGTGCTCTTCGTCGTGCTGCAGTCGAGCAGCGTGACGCGCCTCGCCATCGCGTCGCTCGCGATGACGGCCATGATCCTCGTGCTGCCACCGATCTTCCGTCTCTTCGCCGTGCGCGTCGCCCCGTGGGCGCCGCGCTCCGAATTCGCCTTTCTCATGATGATGGCGGTGGTCATGGCGACCATCACGCGTGAGCTGGGGGCGTACTATCTGGTCGGCGCCTTCGTCGTCGGCATCGCCGCGCGCCGCCTGCGCGACGACCTCCCCGCCGTGGCCTCGCAGGGCATGCTGCACGCCGTCGAGACGTTCGCGAGCTTCTTTGCCCCCTTCTACTTCTTCGTGGCCGGCACGGGCCTCCAGCGCGGCGACTTCTCGTGGTCGTCGCTGCTCATCGGCCTCGCCTTGCTCGGCATCCTCGTGCCCGTGCGCATCGCGACCGTGCTGGGACACCGGAGTCTCGCGCTGCGCGAGCCGTGGCGTGATGGGCTGCGCGTGGCGGTGCCACTGCTTCCCACCCTCGTCTTCACGCTCGTGGTGGCCGGCATCCTGCGCGACCAGTTCGGCGTCGGATCGCCGCTCTACGGCGCCCTGATCATCTACGCCGTGCTCAGCACCGTGCTCCCCGGCTTCATCTTCCGCACGCCGACGCCGGTGTTCGACGCGCCCACACTCGAAGACTGACCGGCACGCGCCCACTCATGCCCATGCACTTCGGCGTCGATCACATCCTGGCCGAGCCTGCTCGCTGGCGCGGCTGGCACCGCGTCGGGCTGGTCACCAACGACGGCGCGCGGTGCGGAACGGACGTCACGCAGCACAGCCGCGTGGCGCTGCAGCAGGCCGGCGTGCCGCTCGTGCGGCTCTTCGGCCCGGAGCACGGCCTCGCCGGCAGCGGAGACGACGGGGCTGCGATGCACGATGGGCGCGATCCGCGCACGGGCCTGCCGGTCGTTTCGCTGTACGGCACGCGCATGCGCCCCGACGCATCGCATCTGCGCGATCTCGACGTCATGCTCGTCGATCTTCCCGACGTCGGGGCACGCTGCTACACCTATGCGTGGACGCTCTTTCACACGCTCGCCGCCTGCGCAGACGCCAACGTACCCGTGGTCGTGCTCGATCGGCCCAATCCGCTCGGCGGCGTGCTCGCGGCGTGCGAGGGACCGCTCGTCGACGACGCGTGTCGCAGCTTCCTGGGCGAGGACGCGATTCCCCTGCGCCACGGTTGTACGTTCGGTCAGCTCGCGCGGCTCTGGCAGCATGAGCGGCATCCGCACCTCACGCTGGATGTGGTCGCGATGGAGACGTGGGATGCCACGCGCGCCTGGCCTGCCACCGGCGTGCCGTGGGTGCCCACATCGCCGGCCATGCCGCACTTCGACAGCGCGGTGTGGTACCCCGGCACCTGTCTCGGTGAGGCGGTCGCGTTGAGCGTGGGGCGGGGCACCGACATGCCCTTCGAGGTGTGGGGCGCGCCGTGGCTCGACGCCGACGCGGTCGCGGCCGAGTTGGCATCGCACGCACTCCCCGCCCTCGAGGTGTCGGTGGTGACATTCACGCCGCGCCCGGGTCCGTGGTCGCACGCGGGGGAGCCATGTCGCGGGGTGCGCCTGGTCGTGCGGGCGCCGGCGGCCGCGATCGACCGTGCCGCCGTGGTCGCGCGTGACACGAGGCCGGTGCGCACCGCGCTGGCGCTGCTCAATGCCATTGCCCGCCGGCACCCGAAGGAGTTCGCCTGGACCACCTACCCCACGGCGGCCAATCCCACGGGGGACGGTCACTTCGAGCGGCTGTTCGGGCGCGCAGGCGCCAGGGCGGATCTTGCCACGCGGCCCTGGGCCGACCTCCGCGAGCAGGTGGACAGCTGGCTCGACCTCGGCGACTGGTGTCGCCGGCTCGCGGCGGCGGGGGTCGGCCCCGGCTGAGTTCGCCGTTGGGGCAGGGGTTGACACTGTCTGAAAGGTTTAATTAACTAGTCAGTCAGCATGGAAACCACGACCGACACCGAACAGCGCATCCTCGACGCCGCGACCCGCGTCTTCATCCGACGCGGCACGGCCGGCGCACGCATGCAGGAGATCGCCGCCGAAGCCGAGGTCACGCAGGCGCTCGTGCACTACTACTTCCGCACCAAGGAGGCGCTGGCCGAGCGCGTCTTCCTCACGGTCGCGCGGCGCACGGTCGGCTCCATCCTGCCGCTGCTGAGCCAGCCGCTCCCCCTCGAACAGCTCATCGAGCAGTTCGTCGTGGGCTACATCGATGCCGTGCGGCAGGCGCCCTTCCTGCCGGGCTACATGCTGGCCGAGGCCCAGCAGCATCCGGAGCGCCTCGAACTCCTCTTCAACGCGGTCGTCGGGGTCGTTCCGAGCGCCGCCGCGCAGGCCGCCCTGCAGCACATCGAACAGCAGATCGCCGAGCGCAGCGCGGCCGGCACGATGCGCGCCATGCCGGCACGCCAGCTCTTCGCCAACGTCGCGGCGCTGTGCGTGTTCCCCTTCGTCGCGCGGCCCGTACTGCAGCTCGCCTTCGGCCTCGACGACGCCGGCTTTGCCGCGTTCCTCGACGAACGGCGCCGGGAACTGCCCACCTTCATCCTCAACGCGCTCCGCCCATGAACCGCGCGTCGACGACCCGCGCACGCAGACGCATGGCGTGTACCATCCTCGGGCGCGGTCTGCTGGCACTCGGCGCGCCCGCAGCGTGGGCGCAGGGCGCTTCCGCTACCGGCGACACGCTCCGCCTCGACGACTTGCACCGACGCGCCGAACAGGTCGACGCACGTGCGGCGCAGTCAGCGCTTCTGGTGCGGCAATCGGCGCTCCGCCGCACCACCATCGCGCGCGAGGCACGACCGGCGCCCGCGCTGGCCGCCACCGGACAGTACCTCTCCGACGTCGCGCGGGTCGCCCTCCCCGGCGCAGGGCCGATGGGTCCGCTCAACCATCAGTACGACGTCTCTGCGACCCTGCGCGCGCCGCTCCTTGATCCCACGCGCGGCGCGCGAGACGCAGTCGAACGTGCGCGGCTCGCCGAGCAGCAGGCTGCACTCGGCGGCGCGCTCTACCAGCAGCGGCTGCAGGTCAACGACGCCTTCTTCGGTGTGTTGCTCCGCGCGGCGCAGCGACGCACCGTGATGACCCTGCTCGAGGACCTCGACGCACGTCGCCGCATCCTCGTCGCGCGGCGCGACGCCGGCGCCGCCCTGCCGAGCGACGTGGCGCTCATCGACGCCGAAATCGTACGCCGCCGTCAGGCACTCTCCGAGCTCGCCATCGAGGACGCCGCCAGTCGCGACCTCCTGGCGAGTCTCACCGGCGCGACGGTCACCGCCACGACCGTACTGCGCGCGCCCGTGCTCGACACCGTGCTTCCCGCCCCCGCGCGTGATCGTCCGGAGTATCGCCAGTTCGCGCGCAGCCGTGACCTGCTCGCGGCGCGCGCCGCCGTGGCCGACGCGCAGTCGCGTCCGCGGCTCGCGGCCGTCACCCGCACCGGCTACGGACGCCCCGGGCTCAACGCACTGGGTCGTGAGTTCGACCACTGGTGGAGCGCGGGCATCCAGGTCGACTGGATGCCGTTCACCTGGGGCGGCACGCAGCGCGAACGGGAGGAGCAGCAGGTCGCCGCCGCCGTGGTGGCCACCAACGAACGGCAGTTCGCCGACGCCCTCGACCGCACTGCGCGGCTCGAGCGCGCCCGCATCGACGCGCTCGCCGCAGGACTCCCGGCCGACAGCGCGGTGATCGCGCTCCGCGAACAGGTACTCGCCGAGGCGCGCCTGCGACACGACGCGGGCGAGCTGCCCACGGCCGATTTCCTCGCGCGACTCACCGAAGCCGCCACCGCGCGCCTCGACCGTGACCTGCGTCTCCTGCGCATCACCGAGGCGCGCGCCCGCTATCTCACCCTCATCGGCCGCGAGGTGCGCTGATGCGTTCGATTCCCCTGCACCGTCACACGGCGATCGTTCCGCTCGTGGTGGCCGCACTCGCTCTCACCGCCTGTGACCGCAGCGAGCAGCCTGACGCGTCGGGCAACTTCGAGGCCGAGGAAGTGGTCGTCTCCGCGCAGACCTCAGGGCAGCTCGAGCAGTTTGCCGTGGTCGAGGGAGCCAGCCTCACCGTTGGGGACACCACGGCTCGTATCGACACCGCACAACTGGCGCTCGAGCGTCGCCAGCTCGAGGCGCAACGCGGGGTGCTGGCAGTGCAGCGGCAGGAAGCCGCCCGGCAGCTCGAGTCCATCGCGGCGCAGCGCGAGATCGCGCAGCGCGTGCAGGAGCGCACGACGCGCCTGTTCTCCGCGAACGCCGCCACCGCCACCCAACGCGATCAGGCCGAGCGCGATGCGCGCGTGACGGCTGCGCAATGGAGCGCAGCAAAGCTCGCCACCGCGCGCCTCGACGCCGAGCGCGCGGTGCTCGACACGCGCACGGCGGCCGTCACCGATCGCCTGCAACGCGCCACGGTGCGCAATCCCGTCGCCGGCACCGTGCTGGCCACCTACGTCCGCGCCGGCGAGATCGTGCAGCCGGGGCAGCCGTTGTATCGCGTGGCCAGCCTCGACACGCTCACCCTGCGCGCCTACCTCTCGGGTGCGCAGCTTGCCCGCGTCAGGCTGGGCCAGGCCATCACGGTGCACACCGACGGCGAGGGCGGACTGCGCGCCCACACGGGTACCGTGAGCTGGATCGCGGCGCGCGCCGAGTTCACGCCGACACCGGTGCAGACACGTGATGAACGCACCGATCTCGTCTACGCGATCAAGGTGCGCGTGCCCAACCCGGACGGGGCGCTCAAGATCGGCATGCCGGCCGACGTCGCGCTGCCCCCCGCGCGCGTCGCGACGAACCCATGACCGCGGACGTGGCGGTGCAGGTGCGCGGCGTGCGGAAGGCGTTCGGTGCGACGGTCGCGCTCGATGGCGTCGACCTCACCGTGCAGAGCGGTGAGCTGTTCGGCCTCGTCGGCCCGGATGGTGGGGGCAAGACCACGCTCTTCCGCATCCTCACCACGCTGCTCCTCCCCGACACCGGCAGCGCCACCGTTCTCGGTCTCGACACGGTGCGCGACCTGTGGCCCCTGCGCGCCCGCATCGGCTACATGCCCGGACGCTTTGCGCTGTACGCCGATCTCACCGTGGCCGAGAACCTCGAGTTCTTCGCGTCGGTGTTCGGTACGACAGCCGAGGCCGGTCGCGCCCTCATCGCGCCCATCTACGACCAGATCGCGCGCTTCGCCGATCGCCGCGCGGGTGCCCTGAGCGGCGGCATGAAGCAGAAGCTCGCGCTGTCCTGCGCGCTGGTGCATCGCCCGGACATCCTGTTCCTCGACGAGCCCACGACTGGCGTCGACGCGGTCTCGCGTCGCGAGTTCTGGGACCTGCTGGACACGCTGCGCGCGGGCGGGCTCACGACCGTCGTCTCCACGCCGTACATGGACGAGGCGTCGCGCTGCGACCGGGTGGCCCTCATGCAGGGCGGCCGCCTCCTCGCCATCGATCACCCGGCGCAGCTTGGCGCGCGCTATCCGCGGCCGCTGTACGCCGTCACCACCGCCTGGCGCATCGAGGCGCTGGCCGCGCTGCGCGCGATGCCTACGGTGGCGTCGGCACTCCCCTTCGGCGAGCGCCTGCACGTGAGCGACCGACGCGTCGATCGCGCACCGGCGGAGATCGCCGCCGCACTCGCGGCCTCGCTGCGCGCTGCCGGCTTCACCGATGCCATCGTGGCCCCCATCGCGCCCGACATCGAGGACACGTTCATCGAGCTCATGGGCGCCCCGCCGCGGGCGGTGGCATGACGCCACGCACCGTGCGAACGGAACGCGCCGCTGCCGAACCGGCCATCACCGCCCGCGCGTTGACGCGGCGGTTCGGCAGCTTCACCGCGGTCGAGGCGCTCGATCTCGATGTCGCCCGCGGCGAGGTCTTCGGCTTCCTCGGCGCGAACGGGGCCGGCAAGACCACCGCCATCCGCATGCTCACCGGGCTCCTCGCGCCCAGCGCGGGCGAGGCGCGCGTAGCCGGGTTCGATATCCGCACCGAGGCCGATCGGGTGCGGGCGCACATCGGCTACATGAGCCAGCGCTTCTCGCTGTACGATGACCTCACCGTCCGCGAGAACATCCGGCTGTACGGTGGCGTGTACGGGCTCGATGCGGCAACCATCCGCACGCGCGGCGATGCCCTGCTGGACGAGCTCGAGTTCAGCGCGGCGGCTGACGCCCTCGTGCGCGCCTTGCCGCTGGGGTGGAAGCAGAAGCTCGCGTTCTCGGTGGCGCTGCTGCACGACCCGGCCATCGTCTTCCTCGACGAGCCCACCGGCGGCGTCGACCCGGTCACGCGCCGGCAGTTCTGGGAGCGGCTCTACGCGACCGCGGCGCGTGGTACCACCATCTTCGTCACGACCCACTATCTCGACGAGGCCGAGTACTGCGACCGCGTGTCGATCATGGTGGACGGGCGCGTGGCGGCGCTGGGTACACCGGCGTCGCTCAAGCAGCAGTTCGGCAGCGGCTCCCTCGACGACGTGTTCGTGCAGCTCGCGCGCGGCGCACCCGCACCGGCTCCCGCGTGAGCACGACCACACCCTCGCGTGCGCCGCTCGGGCCGCTCCTCGCGTTCATGCGCAAGGAGGCCCGCCACCTGCTGCGTGACCGGCAGACGCTCGCGATCCTGCTCCTGCTGCCCCTCGCGCAACTGCTGCTGTTCGGCTTTGCCGTCCGCACCGACATCCACCGCGTGCGGGTCGCCATTGCCTCCCCGTCCCCCGATGCGAGCGTGGCCGCGCTGCGTGCGCGCTTCGCGCACGGCGGCCGCTTCACCCTGCTGCCACCCGTGCGCGACGCGCAGGCCATCGAGGGGTTGCTGCGTCGCGGCGCACTCGACGTGGGCATCGTGATGGAGCCACAGGGGGAGACTGTCGGCACCGCGCAGCGGCCACGCCAGTTGCTCGTGCTCGTCGACGCGTCCGACCCGAACACCGGCACCACCATGCAGAATTACGCCACGGCGGTGATCCGCGGTTGGGCCGCCGGTGAGGGCGGTGCATCGGGCGCCCGGCGCGGCGTCACCATCGAGCCGCGGGTCCGCATGCGCTTCAACCCGACACTCGAGAGTGCATACCTGTTCGTGCCGGGGCTCATCGCCCTCATCCTCACGCTCGTCACGGCGCTCATGACGGCGCTGTCGCTCTCGCGCGAGAAGGAGCGCGGCAGCTTCGAGATCCTGCTCGTCTCCCCGCTGCACCCCTGGCAGATCATCGTCGGCAAGGTGCTGCCCTATCTCGCGCTCGCCATGATCAACGTGGCCACGGTGCTGGGTGTGGCACGCGTCGTGTTCGGCGTGCCGCTCCGGGGCAGCATCGCCCTGCTGCTCGCCAGCAGCATGCTGTTCGCGCTCGTCAGCCTCGCGCTGGGCGTCCTCATCGCCGCGCTCACCTCCTCGCAGATGGCGGCGACCCTCGCGGCGCTTCTCGGCACGATGATGCCGAGCACCATGCTCTCCGGGCTCATCTTCCCACTCGACAGCATGCCGGCGCCCTTGCGTCTGCTCTCGTCAGTCGTGCCGGCCCGCTGGTTCATCGACATCGTCCGCGGCATCATGCTCAAGGGCATCGGCGTCCCCGAACTGTGGCAGGAGCTCGGCGTGTTGGGCCTCATGCTCCTCGTGCTTCTCGTCGTCGCCATTCGCCGCACCAGCGTGCGGCTCCAGGCATGACCGACGCGCCCATGTCGATCCGCCCCACGTCGATCCGCCCCACGCGCGGTGTGCTCGCACGCCGCGCCATCGCGGCGCTGCTGCGCAAGGAGTTCCTGCAGATCCGACGCGATCCGGTCATCCTGCGCATGCTCTTCGTCATGCCGGTGGTGCAACTGCTCATTCTCGCGAATGCGGCCACCTTCACCGTGAATCGGGCCGCACTCTGGGTCGCCGATGCCGACCGCACGCCGGCCTCACGCGCGCTCGTGGAGCGATTCACGGGCAGCGGCCGCTTCGTCGTGGCCGGAAAGTCCACGGCGGTGGGGGCCGGCGATGCGGCGATGCGCGATGGTCGAGCAGCGGTCCTGCTCGGCATTCCCGACGGCTTCGCCCGCGACATCGAGCGCGATCGCGCCGCCGGCGTCCAGCTCGTGTTCGATGCCGTGAACGGCTCGCAGGCCGGCGTCACGTACGGCTACGCCCTCGCCGCCCTCACCGCGCATGGCGAGGCGCTCGGCACGACGCTGCGCCCGCGCGTCAGCACGCTCCGCGTCGCCCAGCCCGCCGTGCAATGGCGAAGTCGCGGCTGGTTCAACACCCGACTCGACTATCGCCAGTTCATGGTGCCCGGTCTGCTCGTGCAGCTCGTCACGCTCGTCGGCACGCTCATGACCGCGCTCAACATCGTGCGCGAGAAGGAGGCGGGGACGCTCGACAGCCTCAACGTGACGCCCACGCCCCCCGTCGTGTTCATCGTGTCCAAGCTGCTGCCGCTGTGGATCATCGGCCTCGTGGAGTTCACCATGGGGCTCGGGATCGCCGTGTTCGTGTTCCACGTCCCCTTCGTCGGCAGCCCCCTGGTCGTCTACGCGGGCGCTGTGCTCTTCCTCTTCGCGGCACTGGGCGTGGGGCTCTGGATCTCCACCATCACCGACACGCAGCAGCAGGCGCTCTTCGTCACCTTCTCGCTGCTCATGGTCTACATCCTCATGAGTGGCCTGTTCACGCCGGTCCGGGGCATGCCCGACTGGGCGCGCGCGATCGCGCAGCTCAACCCGATGCTGCACTTCATCGCCCTCGTGCGCGCCGTCATGCTGCGGGGGGCCGGCTGGGGCGACGTGTGGGCGCAACTGGCCGCGCTCGGCGCCAGCGGCGCTGTCATCCTGCTGCTCGCCGTGCGTCTTTACCGCAAGCAGTCCAGCTAGGCGCAGAGCAGCGACGCCGACGCCGACGCGTTGTCGCGGTGGCCGGTGTGCGCGCATCTTTCGGCGTGACCGGTGACGACGCGTGGCTCTGGGGATGGGACGCGACGCCCGCGATCGTTTCCGTACACGCGGACGATCGCGGCGAGGCGCACATCTGGCGCCGTCCGGGAGGCGGCTCGCTCGTGCACGAGACCGCCCGATTCCGCCCGTGGGCGCTTCTCGCGACACTCGACGATCTCGAGGCGTCGGGGGTGCCCTTTGCGCACGTCGACAATGCGGCCGAGGGGCCCCCCGTCGGGTCGCCGGACATCGCCGTGCAGACGCTGCGCGGGCCGGGTGCGCTGCGCCACATCGTTTCCGCTACGCGCTGGCGCACGCTCGAGGCGGCGGTCTGTCGCGGGGCGTCGCAACGCCTCGGACGACGCCTCACCCGCCTGCAGCAGCTGCCGCCGGGGGAGCGCCATGTGCTGCCGCCCGACGAGCAGTACCTCGTGGCCACTGGGCGCACCTACTTCCGCGACCTCACCTTCGCGCAGCTCCATCGGCTGCAGTTCGATCTCGAGACCACCGGCCTCGACCCCACGCAGCATCGCATCTTCCTCATTGCGGTGCGTGCCCCGGACGGGCGCGTACGCTGCCTCGAGGCCACCGGCGACGATGACGCGGCCGAGGTGGCGCTCCTGCGTCGCTTCGTGAAGGTCGTGCGCGCGCTCGATCCGGACGTCATCGAGAACCACAACCTCCACGGCTTCGACCTGCCGTTCGTGCGCACGCGCGCGAAGCGGCTCGGCGTGCCGCTGCACCTCGGGCGCCTCGACGGCGTCCCGCTCCTCGAGCGTGCCGCGCAGCGCGGTGCGCGCAGCGAGCGCGACACCGAGCGGCGCGTGCGGGTGGTGATTCCCGGTCGCGAGTGCATTGACACCCTCGATGCCGTCCGTCGCTACGACTTCGCGGTGCGGGAGCTGCCGGGGCACGGTCTCAAGGCGGTCGCGCGCCACTTCGGGCTTGCCGGCCCTGATCGCGAGCGCATTCCCGGCGACCGCATACACGCCGTCTGGCGCACCGATCCCGATCGTGTGCGGCGCTACGCCACCGCCGATGTGGTCGAGGTCGAGGGGCTCGCCCGCCTGCTGGGCGGCGCGGCGTTCGCGCTCGCGCGCATGGCCCCGCGTCGCTACGAGCGACTCGCCGACGCCGGACCGGCCACGGGCGTCATCGATCCGATGCTTGTGCGTGCATATGTCCACGCGGGACACGCCCTTCCCGCGCACGAGGAGGGCGACGGCACCGTGCACGTCGGCGCCGCGCTGCACCTGTTCACCGCCGGTGTCGCGACGCGTGTCGTGAAGGCTGATGTCGCGAGCCTCTACCCGTCGCTCATGCGCGCCTTTCGCATCGGCCCCCGACGCGACGCACTCGGTGCGCTCCTCTTTCTCGTCGATCGCCTCGTCGACCAGCGCCTCGACGCCAAGGCCCGCGGCCGCGCCGCGCCACCGGGCTCCGACGAACGCTTCACTCTCGAGGCGGTATCGGCGGCCATGAAGCTGCTCGTCAACTCGGCGTATGGCTATCTCGCGGCCGGCGGTGGACTCACGCGCTTCGCCGACGTGCACGCCGCCAATGAGGTCACGCGGCGCGGGCGCGAGACGCTGCACGTCATGTGTCGTGAACTCGCCGCGCGCGGCACCACCCTGGTGGAGGCCGACACCGACGGGGTGTTCTTCGCGGTCCCCGAGCACTGGACCGAAGCCGACGAACGTCGCGTCGTGGCCGAGGTGGACGCGCTGCTGCCGCCCCTCGTGCGGCTCGAGTTCGATGGGCGCTATGCGGCGATGCTCTCGCACGAACCCAAGAACTACGCCCTGCGCGCCTACGACGGCACGCTCACGCTGCGCGGCGTGGCCTTCCGGTCCAGTCGCGCCGAGCCGTTCGGCGAGCAGTTCCTGCGCGAGGCCATCGCGCACCTGCTGGCGGGCGACGTGGCTGCGGTGCGCGCGGCGTACTTGCGCACCGTCGACGCACTGCACGCCGGCGCCGTGCCCACCGTGCACGTCGCGGCGCGCGTGCGATTGCGCAAGTCACCGGACGCGTACGCGCGCGTGCGGGCCACGCGTCGTGAGTTTCCGTACGAAGCCATGCTGGCCGCCGGACGAGACGACTGGGAGGCCTGGCAGCGGGTGCGCGTGTATCGCACGCCCACCGGCGGCGCCGTCATCGACGAGATCGACGGCGATGTCGACGCCGCGCATGATCCACGCGACTATGATCGCGCGTACTACATCGCCCTGCTGCGACGCACCTTCGTGACGCGGCTGGCCCGCGCCTTCACGCCCGACGACTTCGCGCGCGTATTCGCCGACCCCGGGCAGTTGCCACTGTTCGACAGCGACCTCGCGTCGGTGCGCCCCGTGGCGACGGCTATCCCGGAGGCGTGGGCGGCGCTGCAGTAGGCGCGCCCGGCTCGCCGCGACCCAGCACCACCGCGGCCGTCATGTCGCCGGTCACGTTGGCCGTCGTGCGGAACATGTCCGGTATCGTGTCCACACCGAGCAGGATCCCCGCGCCCTCGATGGGCACGCCGGCGGAGAGCAGCACCGGCACCATGGCGACGATCGTGCCACCGGGAATGCCCGGTACTGAGAAGCTCGCCACGACCGTGGTGAGCACGATGGCCACGAGCTGCGCGGGCGAGAGCGACACACCGTACAGGTGGGCGACGAACACGGCGGCGACGGTCTGTCCGACGCCGCTGCCGATGCGGAAGGTCGACGTGAGGAGCGGGATGAGGAAGCCGCTGATGGTGGGCGGCAGCGCGAGCGTCTCCCGCGTGGCCGTGAGCATCGCCGGCAGCGCGGCCAGCGACGAGCGGCCGCTGAAGGCCATCGCCTGCGGCGGGAAGGTGGCACGTGCGAAGCGTGCGAGCGGCACCCGCCCGAGGAGCGCCGCCACCGGGTAGAGCAGCGCGATGAGCAGCAGCGACGTGACGACCACCACGCCGATGTAGCGCGCGAGCGCCCCCAGCGCGCCCACGCCCAGCGTGGCGGCCAGCGGCGCCGCGAGGCCGAACACGCCGAGCGGTGCGAGCGCCAGCACCCAGCGCACCAGCACCAGCGACGCCTCCTGCACGCCGTCGAGGGTGCGCAGCAGCGGTTCGCGCCGCGCGAGGTCGACGCGCGTGAGCGCGATGCCGAACGCCACCGCGAACACGATGAGCGGCAGCATCGCGCCGTCGGCGGCGGCGCGGATCGGGTTGACCGGCACCAGGTCGGTGAGCCACTGCGCGAGCGACGGGAGCGCCTGCGCGCGTTCGCTCGTGCTGGCGGCGGTGGCGGTGGCGTTCGCGCGCAGTGCTGCGGTGGCGGCCGGGTCGATCGGCATCGCGGCGAAGGCCACGCGTGCCACGGAGACGCCCAGCAGGCTCGCGGCGGTGACGCCCGCCAGCATGAAGGCGAGCGCCCGTCCTCCAAGCCGACCGATGGTGCGCGCATCCGGCGTGGTGCCGATGCCCACGATGAGGCTCGACACGACGAGCGGGATGATCGTCATGCGGATGCCGTTCACGAACAGCGTGCCAAGCGGCGCGACGAGCGCGGTGGCGCGTGCGAGCACTGGCCAGTCGGTGCGATCGGCGGCGACACCCAGCAGCAGGCCGGCGACGAGGGCCAGCAGGACCTGAGTGGCCAGGGCGGGGCGGGGGAGGCGCGGCATGGGCGCAAAGGATAGGCGCCGGCACCGCCGTTCGCCGCCGCAAAGGAAAAAGCCCCGCCGGAGGACCCGGCGGGGCTTCTATCTATCTCAGTCGGGGCGACTGGATTTGAACCAGCGACCTCCTGCTCCCGAAGCAGGCGCTCTACCGGGCTAAGCTACGCCCCGTGCGACTCCGTCCTACATCCTGCGGACTGCTACGCGCCTGGAAGGACTCGAACCTCCAACCTTCTGATCCGTAGTCAGATGCTCTATCCAATTGAGCTACAGGCGCAACGCACCACCGGAACCGCACCCCGCCCGAGGGCGAAGGACCCGCAACCTATCGAGGCACCCGCACCCTCGCCACTGCCGAGGTCGCCCCACCTGCGTACCACGAACCTGCCACCTGCATGGGTCGTACAAGACTCGAACTTGTGACCTCCACGATGTCAACGTGGCGCTCTAACCAACTGAGCTAACGACCCGGACATCGACCTGCACCAGCACCTGCATCCGAACAGAGCGGGAAACGGGACTCGAACCCGCGACCCCAACCTTGGCAAGGTTGTGCTCTACCAACTGAGCTATTCCCGCAGACCTGCCAGCACCCGGTCAGGATGACCGGATACCTTCATGGAGCCGAGGGGAATCGAACCCCTGACCTCTTGAATGCCATTCAAGCGCTCTCCCAACTGAGCTACGGCCCCGGGAGCGAACGCCCCCGCTTGCGAGCGCCCGAGAGCACCCCGCCAGCGAGGGCGTCAGGAACCGCGCAGTCTAGTCGGGTGTATACCGGTCGTCAAGCAGACGCACCGCGATTTCCACTGGCGAAAGACCCTTCTCGGCGTATCTTGCATGGCTCCCCCGTAATTCGGCCACGGTGTTGTGTGCCGACGGGGGTGGGCCACACAGGCGCCTGTCGCACCGGCCGCCGGCCGGCAGTCCGCGCCACACCGTTGGCCCGTCGCTTTCTGCTCCTCGTTACTTCGTCCGGGGTGTCATGCCACCCCGAGGTCCCATAGCACGCCATGACCGACACCAAGCGGAAGCGCCGTCGCGCAGCACCCGCCGGCATCGCCCCCAGCGAGCCCGAGCGCGATATCCTCGACCAGTACCTCTACGAGGTCAGCACCTACCCGCTCCTCAAGGCGGCCGAGGAAATCGAACTCGCGAAGAAAATCCGCGCCGGTGATCAGGATGCGCTCCAGGAACTCGTCAAGCGCAACCTCCGCTTCGTCATCTCCGTCGCCAAGAAGTACCAGAACCGCGGCCTCCCCCTCATCGACCTCATCGGCGAAGGGAACGTCGGCCTCCTCACCGCGGCGCGAAAGTTCGATCCCGATCAGGGCGTGAAGTTCATCTCCTACGCCGTGTGGTGGATCCGCCAGGCCATCCTGTCGTCGCTCGCGCGTCAGGGGCGCACGGTGCGCGTGCCCCTCAACCGCACCGCCGACCTCTCGCGCATCATCAAGGCGTCGGAAATCCTCCGGCAGAAGCTGCGTCGCGAGCCGTCGCCCGAAGAGCTCTCGCAGGTCACCGGCCTCTCGGTCGACGTCGTGCAGTCGCTCGCCGCGCTCAACACCGGCGACGTCCGCCTCGATGCCCCGATGGATCCCGATGGCGATCGCTCGCTCATCGAGCGCTTCGTGGCCGACGAGATGCCCGACACCGAGGAGGAAGCCATGAACCGCTTCCTCACCGACGAGATCGAGCAGGCGCTCTCCACGCTGCCGCCGCGCGATGCCAAGGTGCTGCGCCTCTACTTCGGTCTCGAAGGCGGCCGCGAGCACACCCTCGAGGAGATCGGCTCCATGCTCGGCGTCACGCGTGAGCGGGTCCGCCAGCTCCGCGACCGCGCCCTCAAGCGCCTCCGCGAAGGCGACGTCGGCCGCGCACTGGGCAGCTTCGCGGCGTAACACACCCGCACCCACAACACGAAACCCGAACCCCAAACCCGGAACTGATCAGTTCCGGGTCGCTGGGTTCGGGTTTCGTGTTTCCGGGTGCTGGCCGCCCGCACGTTCGCGCGGCATATTTGTGACATGATCGAGTTTCGCGACGTGTACAAGGCCTTTGGCCCGAAAGCCGTGCTCCGCGGGTTCTCCCTCACCGTCGAGGAAGGGGAGACCATGGTCATCATCGGCTATTCGGGCACCGGCAAGTCGGTCGCGATCAAGCACATCGTCGGCCTGCTCGACCCCGATGCGGGCGAGGTGTGGGTCGACGGCAAGCGCGTCGACCAGCTCCCCCGCTCCGAGCTGTATGCGCTGCGCGGCCAGATCGGCTACGTCTTCCAGTTCGCCGCGCTCTTCGACTCCATGACCATCGGCGAGAACGTGGCCATGGGACTGCGCAAGCAGGGCACGCTCACGCCACGGGAAATCGAGGCGCGCGTCAACGACGCGCTCGAGCTGGTCGACCTCCCGGATGTGCAGTCCCGCATGCCGGCCGAGCTGTCCGGTGGCATGCGCAAGCGCGTCGGCATCGCCCGCGCCATCGCGCTGCGCCCCAAGTACATCCTCTACGACGAACCCACCACCGGACTCGATCCCGTCACGAGCGCCACCATCGACCAGCTCATGGTGCGCATGCGCGAGCAACTCGGCGTGACCGGCATCGTCATCACGCACGACATGCGCAGTGCCTATACCGTGGGCACGCGCATCGCGATGCTCTATGAAGGACGCGTGCGCGCGGTCGGCACCGTGGACGAGATCCAGCACACCAGCGATCCCATCGTGCGGCAGTTCATCGAGGGCAAGGCCACGCTCGATGACGACGCGATGGGAGCATTCGCAGGCGCGCGCGCGTGACCGGCAAGCCCCACGACGCCCATCGGCCGCCCCGCGCCAAGCGCGAGACGTCGGCCGGAGGTGTCGTCTATCGGCTCGAGGGCGGCGAACCGCTCTTCCTGCTCATCCGCGACAGCTACCGCAACTGGGGGTTCCCCAAGGGGCACATCGAGGGTGACGAGGCCCCCGATGCGGCCGCGCTGCGCGAAGTCATCGAGGAGACCGGGCTCGGTGAGGTCGCCCTCGATGGCGAGATCGACACCATCGACTGGTTCTTCCGCTTCCGCGGGCGGCTCGTGCACAAGGTGTGTCACTTCTACCTTATGCGCACCGACGCCGTCGACACCACGCCGCAGCGCACCGAAGGGATCACTGCCTGTCGCTGGGCGCGCTTCGACGAGGCCGCGCGCCTCGTGTCGTACGCGAACGCCCGCGAGGTGTTGTTGCGCGCACACGCGATGGTGCGTGGGGTCGACCTCGAAAACGATCCGGCTGCGGCCCCGCGCCGTCCGCCTGCGCCATGAGCCCGACGCCCCGCCCCTCGGGCGACGCCGCGCAGCCGCCGGCGCCGCTGGCGGTCGTCGCGCTCGTCCGGCGCGACAAGGCCCGCGCGCTCGTGCGCACCGCGTTCCCGCGCCGCCGCGCGCACGTGGTCAGTGCCCGCTCCGCCGCCGATGTCGAGGCCCATCTCGTGCGTGAGTTGGTCGACGCCGTGCTGGTCGACGCCGGTGCCGGCGATGATGCGCAGCGCCTGATCGGCCTCGCCGAGTCGTTCTCCAGCATTCCGTTCCTGCTCATCGCCACGCTGCTGCCCAGCGATGCCCCGCTGGTGGCGCGGGCGGCGGAGTGCGGCGTCTGCGACGTGCTGGTCGACGGGGTCGACGACGGCATCGCGCGCGATCTCGTGTCGCGGCGCGCCTTCTCGACGCGCTTCGAGCGCGCACTCGCGGTGCCGCCCGCCTCGCTGCACCTGGAGAATGCGCTGCAACTGGCGGTCTGGCAGAGTGTCGTGCGTCGCGCCGGGCGCCCCGTGCGCACCGACCAGTTGGCGCGCGAACTGGGCGTGTCCCGCGAACATCTCTCGCGCAGCTTCGCGGTGGGGCAGGCCCCCACCCTCAAGCGCGTCATCGACCTGGTGCGTGTGCTGGCGGCCGCCGAGCTGTGCAAGAACGCCGGCTACGATGTCCGCGACGTGGCGCAGGTGCTCGGGTTCGCCAGCTCGTCGCACCTGTCCAGCACCACGCAGCGACTCGTGGGGGCCCGCGCCTCCAGCCTGTCGCGCCTCCGGGCCGTCGACCTCCTGGCGCGGTTCGAGCGCACCTCCGCGGCCCCGGACGAGGACGACGCCGCCTCCTGAGCGTCGGCCGGCCGGTTCCGTCGGCCCCGCGAGGCGGTGATTCAGGACTCGCGGGTTGCCCCGTCCTCACTCCTTGTGATAATTTTCACAAGCTGTCCCCAAAATCCGTTACCTCCGCTCCCAAAGCCTCAGGATATGGCCACCCAGACCGCCCTGCGCCCCGGCGAAATCAAGGACATCCTCCTCCGCGAGATCGAGGCCGCTGACCTCGCCGATCTCAATGTCGAGGAAGTCGGCACCGTCCTCGAAGTGAAGGACGGCATCGCCCGCATCTACGGCCTCGGCAAGGTCATGGCCGGCGAGATGCTCGAGTGCACGTCGTCGGAGACCAAGCAGATCATCACCGGCATGGCGCTCAACCTCGAAGAGGACAACATCGGCGCCGTCATCCTGGGTGACTACCTCCAGCTCAAGGAGGGCGACGAGGTCCGCCGCACCTCGCGCGTGCTGGAAGTGCCCGTCGGGCCGGAGCTCATCGGCCGTGTCGTCGATCCCCTTGGCCGCCCCATCGACGGCCTCGGCGAGATCCGCGCGACCCACACCCGCAAGGTCGAGTCGCCGGCCCCCGGCATCATCGTCCGTCAGCCGGTGAAGGAGCCGCTGCAGACCGGCATCAAGGCCATCGACTCGATGATCCCGATCGGCCGCGGCCAGCGTGAGCTCATCATCGGCGATCGCAGCACGGGCAAGACGGCCGTCGCGATCGACACGATCATCAACCAGAAGGGCCAGGGCGTCATCTGCGTGTACGTGGCCATCGGCCAGAAGGCGTCGACGATCGCCTCGGTCGTCGAGCGCCTGCGTCAGGCCGGTGCGCTCGAGTACACGATCATCGTCGCGGCCTCGGCCTCCGATCCGGCGCCGATGCTCTACATCGCGCCCTACTCGGGCTGCGCGATGGCCGAGTACTTCATGTACAACGAGGGGAAGCCGACGCTGTGCGTGTACGACGACCTGTCGAAGCAGGCCGCCGCGTATCGCCAGCTCTCGCTCGTGCTGCGTCGCCCGCCGGGCCGCGAAGCCTACCCGGGTGACGTGTTCTACCTGCACAGCCGTCTGCTCGAGCGCGCGGCCAAGCTGCGCGAAGACGAGGGCGTGGTGGATGGCAAGGTCATCCTCAAGCCGGGTGGATCGCTCACGGCGCTCCCCATCATCGAGACGCAGGCCGGCGACGTGTCGGCGTACATCCCGACGAACGTCATCTCGATCACCGACGGCCAGATCTTCCTCGAGACCGACCTGTTCAACGCCGGCATCCGCCCGGCCGTGAACGTCGGCATCTCGGTGTCGCGCGTCGGTGGCTCGGCGCAGACGAAGGCCATGAAGGGTGTGGCCGGCCGCCTGCGCCTCGACCTCGCGCAGTTCCGCGAGCTCGAAGCCTTCGCGGCGTTTGCCTCCGACCTCGACGCGGCCACCAAGCGCCAGCTCGAGCGTGGTGCCCGCACGGTGGAAGTGCTCAAGCAGGGGCAGTACTCGCCGCTCCCGTTCGAGGAGCAGGTGGCGGTCATCTACGCGGTGACGAACGGCTTCCTCGACGGCATCGAGACCGGCAAGGTGCGCGCGTGGGAGAAGGGCTTCCTGGAGTACGTGCGGGCGCAGTTCCCGCAGGTGCTCGATGCGATGCGCACCAGCAAGGCGCTGGCCAAGGACACCGAGGCCGACCTCAAGCGCGCCATCGAGCAGTACAGCAAGTCGTTCACGGCCTGAGCGCCGGACACGCATCATGGCCAAGGGGCGGGAACTCAAGGGGCGCATCAAATCCGTCGAGAACACGCGCAAGATCACGCGCACGATGGAAATGGTGGCCACCTCCAAGATGAAGCGTGCGGCCGACCGTGTCAGCGCGGCGCGTCCGTACGCGCTGGCACTCGGTGACGTGCTCGCGCACGTGTACACGCCGGAGCTCGCGGAGCGGTTTCCGCTGCTCCGGCGCCCGGCGCAGACGCGCACCGTCGCGCTGGTGGTGCTGACCGCCAACCGCGGACTGTGCGGCGCGTTCAACACGAACCTCACCCGCGAGGCGCGCCAGCGCGTGGCCGAGTGGGAGGGGCGCGGCATCACCGTCGAGTTGCACGTGGTGGGCCGCAAGGGCATCGGCGCGTTCCGCTATCTCGGGCGCGCGCTGGCCGAGGCGCGTTCCGACATCGGCGACCGGCCCACGTCGGACGACGCAGCGTCGCTCATCGATCGGCTCATGGCGCGCTTCGCCGCGGGTGACCTCGACGCGGTGCACATCACGTACGCGAAGTACAAGAGCGCGCTCTCCACGCCGCCGGCCACTGAGCAGGTGTTGCCGGTGACGGCGCCTGCGGGCACCGCGGGTGGCACGCTGCGCGACTTCCTCCTGGCGCCGTCGGCGGATGCGATCCTCGAGGCGCTGCTCCCGCTCTACGTGCGCAACACGGTGTACCGCGCGCTCGTCGAGACGGCCGCCGGCGAGCAGAGTGCGCGCCGTACGGCCATGAAGAACGCCACCGACAACGCGACCGAGATGCTGCAGCTCCTCAAGCGCACATACAACTCGGCGCGCCAGGCGCAGATCACACAGGAAATCGCCGAGATCGTCGGCGGCGCGCAGGCCCTGCAGGGCTGACGTCCACATCACTCTGACCGTACCCATGGCTACCACTGCCGCGCCGACGACTGTCGGCAAGATCGTTCAGGTCATCGGCCCCGTCATCGACGTGGCCTTCGAGACCGACGGACTGCCCGAGCTCTACAACGCCCTGCGCGTCGATGCCATCGCGCCCGACGGCAACCGCATCTCCGTCACGGCCGAAGTGCAGCAGCACATCGGCCGCAACCAGGTGCGCGCCGTCGCCATGTCGAGCACCGACGGCGTGACGCGCGGCATGGACGTCATCGACACCGGCGCGCCGATCTCGGTGCCGGTGGGCGCGCCCGCGCTGGGCCGCATCCTCAACGTGCTCGGTGAGCCGGTGGACGACGGCGCGCCGATCGACCCCGCCGCCGAGCGCTGGCCGATTCACCGCAAGCGCCCCGACTTCGTCAACCTCGAGCCCAAGACGGAAGTCTTCGAGACGGGCATCAAGGTCGTCGACCTCGTCGCCCCGTTCGTGAAGGGTGGCAAGATCGGCCTCTTCGGCGGCGCCGGCGTCGGCAAGACCGTCATCATCCAGGAGCTCATCAACAACGTCGCGAAGGGACACGGCGGCAAGTCCGTGTTCTGCGGCGTCGGTGAGCGCACGCGCGAAGGGAACGACCTCTACCTCGAGTTCCAGGAAGCCGGCATTCTCGACAAGGTCGCGCTCATCTACGGCCAGATGAACGAGCCGCCGGGTGCGCGCCTGCGTGTCGCGCTCGCAGGGCTCACGGTGGCCGAGTACTTCCGCGACATGGAGAACGCGGACGTGCTGGTGTTCGTCGACAACATCTTCCGCTTCACCCAGGCCGGTTCCGAGGTGTCCGCACTCCTCGGCCGCATGCCGAGCGCCGTGGGCTACCAGCCGACGCTGGCCACGGAGATGGGTGAGCTGCAGGAGCGCATCACCTCGACGCGCAACGGCTCGATCACGTCGGTGCAGGCCATCTACGTGCCTGCGGACGACCTCACCGACCCGGCGCCGGCGACGGCCTTCGCGCACCTCGACGCCACGGTCGTGCTCAACCGCAAGATCACCGAGCTCGGCATCTACCCGGCTGTCGATCCGCTCGACTCGACGTCGCGCATCCTCGATGCGCAGTACATCGGCGAGCGGCACTACAACGCCGCCACCACCACGCAGCGCATCCTGCAGCGGTACAAGGAGCTCCAGGACATCATCGCCATCCTGGGCATGGACGAGCTCTCGGAAGACGACAAGAAGATCGTCGGCCGCGCGCGTCGCCTGCAGCGCTTCATGTCGCAGCCGTTCGCGGTGGCCGAGCAGTTCACGGGCATCCCCGGCAAGTACGTGAAGCTCGAGGAGACCATCAGCAGCTTCGAGCGCATCTGCGCGGGCGAGTTCGATCATCTCCCCGAGCAGGCGTTCTTCATGGCCGGTGGCGTGGAAGACGTGGTCGCCAACGCCAAGAAGCTCCAGGGCTGATCGGTGGACGGCTCGCTCAAGGTCTCGGTCATCTCCCCCGAGCGCGTGCTCTTCGAGGGCACGGCGCGCGGGGTGGTGGTGCCGGCGTTCGATGGAGAGGTGGGCATCCTGCCCCTGCACGCGCCGCTCATGACGCTGCTCGGCACGGGAACGCTGCGCATCGACACCACCGGCGGCGAGCAGCGCTTCCAGGTGGCGGGCGGCTTCCTGCAGGTCGTGGACGACGTGGTGCGGGTGGTGACGGAGCGCGCGACAGCGGCGTAGTCGGCGGCCGCCTCACTGCATAGTCGGTCAGGTATGCAGCGGGTTATGCAGCGGGTCATGCAGCGCTCGCGCGGTGTGACGTGATGGAAGGGCAACGGGGCCAACGCCTCGTTGCCCTTTTGCGTAAGCGGGAAGACCGCCGCCCACCGCTCTCTCCCCGCCCATGTCCCTGCGTGTCGTCGTCCTCGGCCAGGTGCCGCCCGCATTGCCGACACAGTTGTCGGCGCTGCTCTCTGCCCTCGATGGATCACTCGTGGGCGTTGCCACCGATTCGATGGCGGCGCGTGCGCATCTTGCCGCACCCGTGCCTGACGTGGCCATCGTGACCGCGCAGTTCTCCGACGGGCCGGTGCACCCCTTCCTGCGCGCGCTGCCGCTGGCGGCGCGTCCGACGGCCATCATCGCCGTGGGCATGCGCGACGATGAAGCGGTCGCGGCGTTCGAGCTGCAGGCAACGGACTTCGTGTTGTGGCCGGCGCCGGTGGAGCGGCTCGAGGACGCGTTGGTGCGGGCGCGGCAGGTCGTGCTGCAGCGCGCGCTGCTGCGCACCGCCGACGAATTGCAGCGGCTCATCGGCGAAGCGACGCAGGTGGGCGGCATCGACCTCGCGGCGCTCTTCGCGCATCGCAGCGGCCACGGCGGCGGTCACGCCGGTGATGGCGAGGGCGACGGGTCGGGGCGCGGTGTCCGACGCGTGATGCAGGCGGGCGGTACGGGGACGCTGGTGCCCACCGCGGCGCCGCGCCTGCGGCGGGGTGACCTGCGTGCGGGCGGCTTCACCGAGGACGCGGTGCTCGACCTCTCGCGCGAAGATGGCGGGCGATCGACGGCGGAGGGCCCGCCGCTCCGGGTGCTGGTGCGCGAGGGGCGCCGGACGCGCTTCGTGCCGCTGGCCGAGGTGGACTGGTTCGAGGCGGACGGCAACTACATCCGGGTGCACGCGGCGGGCGAGCAGTACCGCACGCGCGGCACGATCAGTGCGATCGAGACGGCGCTCGACCCGCGCCAGTTTGTCCGGATTCACCGTCGGGTGGTGGTGAACATGGACCGGGTGCGGGAGATGACGCCGCTGCCTGGGGGGGATGGGTTGCTTCTCCTCGGCGACGGGAGCACGCTCCGGTTGTCTCGCACCTACCGGGCCCGGGTGCGGTAGGCGACACGCTGTCGGAGGTCGCACGGGGCGTCGCCGATCGATCGGCGGCGCCCTTTGTCTGCGCTGCCGTGAAACGGTAGAGCTCGGCATAAGCGTCCGGGCACGGCGCAGCGGCCGTCCGACCCGCGAAACGCCGGCCCCCGCGCGCGCCACGTTTCATGGTGACGCGAGTGACGTGGCAGGTGTTCGTATGCCGTGCAGCGGCGTGCGGCCCACGAGCGTGGGGACGAGTCGAAATCGCCTTGCAAATCAAGGCGTTAGGACGAGTTCTGCGATTCGCGGCGTAGGGATGAACGGCATTGACAGTGCCTTTGTCCCCGCTAGCTTGCCCGCCAAACCGGCGTGTTCCGTTACGCATCGTGACGGACACCACGCTGGAGCCACCACCACCGGACGCCAGCGGCGTGCGGTGGTGGTCCTGCCCATTGTCCCCGCAGTTCCGGTCATGGCGTCCCTCTCGCGTGACCGTCCCGTGTCGATCTGTCTCTGGGGTGCCTGAAAGGGTTGCTGCAGAGAGCGATCGACGATGTACGCGTCGTGTGGCCTCACGGCCGTGGCGTCACCGACGCACGTCGAAGCATTCCCTCCGGAGGAGCAGATGAGGTCACTCGGACGTCGTCGGTGGTTGTTCGCGACGCTCCTGGGCGTTGCAATCGCCGCGCCGATCACCGCCGCCCAGGCCCAGACCGGTAAACTGACCGGTGTCGTCACCGACGCGGAGTCGGGCAAGCCGATCGAAGGCGTGGCGGTCGTCATTCAGGGGACGACGCTTGGTGCCAACACCAACGCCTCGGGACGCTACTTCATCATCCAGGTGCCGCCCGGCTCGTACACGGTGCAGGCCCGGCGCCTCGGATTCCAGAGCGTCAACGCGACCAACGTCCAGATCGCGATCGACGCGACGCGTGAGCAGAACTTCAAGCTCAACGCGACCAACCAGACGCTGACCGCGATCACGGTGCAGGCCGAGCAGACGCCGCTGGTTGAACGCGGCCAGGTCGGGTCCCGCACCTCGATCACCGCCGATCAGATCACGGCGCTCCCGGTGACCAGCATCGCCGGTGTGCTCGCCCTCCAGCAGGGCTTCACCGAGGTGCCGCAGAACACCTCGGTCGTGTCGCTGGCGGAAGAGCAGCGCAGCACCACGCCGGCCGTGCGCGTGCGCGGCAGCCGCGGCGGTGCGACGCTCTCCATGGTCGACGGTATCGCGATCAACAACCCGCTCTTCGGCAACGACGCCGTCAGCCTGAGCGCCCTCGCGGTGCAGCAGGTCGACTTCCAGCGTGGCGCGATGGAGCCGCAGTACGGCAACGCCCTCGCCGGCGTCGTCAACCAGGCCATCCGCGAAGGTGGCTCGGAGGTGTCGGGCTCGATCGACTTCCAGAACTCGACGCTCCCCGGCAGCCTCTTCAACACGAAGCAGGACCAGCTCCTCGGTCTCAACCTGCTCCGCGGCTACCTCTCGGGTCCGGTGCCGGGCACGCGCAGCAAGCTGCGCTACGCCATCTCGGGCCAGGTGCAGAGCCAGGCGCAGCGCGTCCTCGAGTTCGACAACGACGTCTACAGCGCCAACACGCGCACGACGCTCGCCGACGTGCTGGCCGTCTCCACCAAGGACTACGTCCCGGGGTGGCAGAGCTTCGGTGGCACGCAGAACTCGTCGATCGCCGCCAAGCTGACGTTCCTGCCGTTCGACAACACGACCATCAAGTTCACGGCGCTCGGCTCCGAGCGGCAGAACCGTGGCTACGATCGTCGCTTCTTCTTCGCCTACCGCGGCGACCCGCTGTCGATCGTGAACAACCGCGCCGACTCGCTCTTCATCCTCACGGGTGGTGACAACCGGCAGTCGCGCGACCTCATCCAGCCGTCGGTGCGCGACCAGGGCAAGACGTTCATCGGCTCGCTCGAGCAGCGCTTCGGCCGCAGCAACCTGACGGTGCGCGTCGCGCAGACGGACTTCGAGCGCGTCACCTGCGCCATCTTCCTCGGCACGTGCATCCCGGGTCCGTTCGCGTACGGCAACTTCGACCAGTCGTTCCTGTCCATCTGCGGCGGCTTCACGGGCTGCGATCGCGTGCCGTACCAGGGCATCGCGTCGGGCGTGTACGGCGGTGAGAAGTACACGACGCGCACGCTGCGCGCCGACTTCCAGTCGCAGATCACGGACCACAACAACCTGCAGATCGGCGGCCAGTTCGTCAGCCACGACTTCACGTACAGCGACGTGGCGCAGGACGCCTCGACGACGTCGGGCCTCAAGAACAACGTGTACCAGATCTACCGCGGCAAGCCGATCGAGGCCGCGGCGTATGCGCAGAGCGTCATCGAGTACGACTTCATCACGCTCAAGCTCGGTGCGCGCTTCGACTACGGCCGTGCGCGCGGCCAGGCGCTGACGAACCCGTTCGACCCGACCAACGGCACGACGGCGCGTGAGGTGTGCGAGGGCGCGACCATCGGTGGCAAGAAGCTGGTGAACGCGCAGGGGCAGCCCTACGGCCTCGCCGGGTGCGCGGCCTCGCCGATCGACCCAAAGACGCAGCGCGCGTCGGCGCTCGACACGGCCACCGCCATCGCGCAGCTCGACGACTTCTCGCAGGCGCCGGCCCGCACGGCGTTCAGCCCGCGCGTCGGCATCGCGTTCCCGCTGACCGAGAAGAGCCAGGTGTTCTTCAACGCCGGCCGCTACACCATGGTGCCGCTGTACGGCAACACCTACCGCAACACGGGTATCGGCACGGTGGCCGGCCCGGGCGACAACTACTGCGCCGCGAACCAGGTGAAGCCGGGCACGAACGAGTGCGTGCCGAACCTCGACCCGACCAACCCGCAGTTCGTCGGCAACCCGCGCCTCCGCCTCGAGGAAGCGCGCCAGTTCGAGATCGGTTACGCCGGTGAGATCGGCCGCAACTACTCGATCCAGGTGGCGGTGTTCAACCGCGCCGAGACCGGCCTGACGGGCATCCGCTCGAGCCGCGCGAACCAGGACATCGGTAGCACGTACTTCGGCGCGCTCCCGACGTACAACATCGTGGTGAACGGCGACTTCCTGTCGTCGCGTGGTGCCGAGGTGCAGTTCCGTCGTCGCCTGGCCAACCGCTGGAGCTACGACATCAACTACAGCCTCTCGCGCTCGACCACGAATTCGCGTCCGCCCGATCGTGCCAACGAGGTCTCGCGCACCGACGAGGCGGTCCGCGCACAGATCGTCGAGACGCTGACGGACATCGACATCCCGCAGTCGTTCAACGCGTCGGTCGCGTACCGCGTGGGCAATGACGTGCCGAAGCTGCCGTACAACCTTGGCCGGGCGCTCCGCAACGCGAGTGCCTCGCTGACGTACAGCTTCCGCGCCGGCATTCCGTACACGCCGCTGCGTGGTGCGGCGGTGGGCATCATCGGCAGCGGCAATCAGGGTGACGTGAACTCGGCCCGCCAGCCGTCGACGCAGGACGTGGGCATGCTCGTGGACAAGGCCTTCCGCATCGGCAACCTGCGGTACTCCGGGTTCGTGCGCGTGAGCAACCTTTTCGACCGCAAGAACTGCTCGCAGGTCTTCCCGAACACGGGCACCTGCGATGGCGGCCTCCGCGACTTCGCGAACCGCCGCATCGGCAACTCGGGTGACAACACGTCGACGGCGTTCGACCAGCCCGAGTACATCGGTGCGCGTCGCTCGATCGCGACGGGCCTCTCCGTCTCCTTCTGACCTGCATCGCAACGACCCCATGGGCAATCCCATTCAGACATACCGGCTCTCGGCGCCTGCGCCCCGCGTGACGCGATTGGTCGCGGCACTCGTGGTGGCGGGCGCGTCGGTGGCCCCCGGCCTGGCCTCGGCGCAGCGCGCCGAGGTCCCGCCGGTCACCGTGCTCGAAGAGCGTCTCGACGACGGCGCCCTCCGGCAGCTCCCGATCAAGGCGGCGAAGGGCTTCGACCTCTTTGCCGCGGAGGACCTTGCATTCGGCACCCTTCGCATGGCGGGCCAGTACCGCGCCGCCATTCCCAACCAGGGCGGCCCGGTCGCACAGAATCAGGGCGACATCGCCTTCGGTGCGCGCGTCGTCAGCCCGACGTTGGGCGCCTTCCACATGTTCTTCCAGATGGGCTTCGTCGGGGCGGCGCCGCCGAGCGAGTTCCGGAAGATCCGCACCGTGAACCCGGCCATCAATGCGATGTCGGGATCGCTCGGGTACACCAACATGTTCTGGGAGACGCTCGTCTCGCAGAACCGCCGGTGGGGCCCTGCGGACGGCAACTTCGGCAAGACCTTCGCGGGCGTGACGGCCGAGAGCGGCTCGTCCTGCCGCGCAGATCCGCTGGTGTACGCGACCTCGGGCTTCTCGCTCCTCGCGCTCAAGGACTGCCCGGAGACCTGGGGATCGACGGGCTTCGATGGCAAGCTGGTGGTGCCGGACTCGGTGTGGCTGAACACGTTCAACGCGAACAAGGCCACCTTCCGCTGGGATGACTGGCGCATCCCGCGCTCGCGCCTGAACACCTCGGACTTCCTGGGCACGCAGAGCGTGTACGGGTTCATGTCCGACTACTATCGCGAGCAGAAGCTCCGCTACGGACGGATCATCCCGGGCGGCGCCGGCAATCCGACGGATGGTGGCTATCCGCTGGGCCTCGAGCTGCGCATCGACAGCTACCAGTTCTCGGCGCCGGCAACGCGCAACACGCAGTTCTACCAGGTGCGGATGGTCAACAAGTCGGCCGACCTGTACGGTACCGGCATCGACTACGACTCGCTGTACTTCGGCACGGCCCCCGGCTTCCTGACGCCCGTGGGCGGCCAGGCGACGTCGCTGTACTTCGACTTCAACAGCAACACCATCCTCGCGACCGAGGGGAACACGTCGGGCAACTGCTCGACGTCGTACCCGCGCCGCTACCTCAACTCGACGTCGGGCGGCTGCCACAGCACGAACGAGTTCCAGGCGGGCGTGTGGATGATGACGTGGCTGAAGTCGCCGCTGGGTGACGTGCGCAACAAGGCATTCAGCAACCCCAACAGCCCGTACTACAACCCGACCAGCCCGCTGGCGGACGACACGATCACGTTCAACCACGCCCACCCAGGCAGCGTGGCCCGCTCGAGCCAGGCGATGACGCGCTCCACGCGCGCCGGGTTCGGCTACGTGGCGTCGAAGGAAGACGACTTCATGGACGGGCGGAACCCGTCCGACTTCACGATCAACAACTACACCGGCATGGTCACGCCGGAGACGTGGGACGGTTCGCTGCCGACGTCGCTGGCTGGCGTGAAGTTCCCGAAGTTCGTGCCCGGTGCACTGGCGCCGCGCTTCGGGCGCTGGGACTACAACAACGATGGCGTGCAGGACTCCATTTCCGTGCCCACCTGCGGCTCGCAGGGGTGTGCGGCGACGTACTCCGACACCATCGTCGGCGGTTACCGCAACGAGTGGGGGAACATCCTGGGTGTCATCACGGCCGGGCCGTTCCAGCTCAAGGCCGGCGACACCACCCAGTTCCTGTGGGCCATGTCGTGGGCGCCCGACTCGGTCGCGGCACGACGGACCATCGAAGGGCTGACGGAGTCGTACCGCACCAATTATTCAGGGCCGCAGGCGATCGCCCTCCCGCGCGTGACCGCGACGCCGCCCACCAATGGTCAGTCGGCGACGGTGTACACGCTGACGAGCGCGGAACTGCGTGACTCGCTCACGATCGGCACGGCGAGCAATGCCGTGGCGGCGCGCATCACGGTGCGCTTCCCCCAGATTGCCCCGGTCGATCCGTACATGGTGCGCTTGTTCGACAAGCTGCGCGCCGACTCGGCGGCCGGAGATGTGGCGATCCGCCGCATTCTCCGCCTCAACCCGGGGTTGATCGATTCGCTGCGCAATCGCGTCAACGACAACCTGTCGAGCGTGTACGTGTTCAAGTCGTGCGACGGCGGCACGACGTTCACGACGTCCAGCGGCGCGGGGGTGACGACCTGCCAGAGCACTCCCACGCGCATGGTCGACGACGCCCAGCCGGCGTTCGCGTGGCGCCCGATCACGACCGTGAACTACGTCCGCGGCGTGCCGCAGACGGCAACCTTCACGGAAGACCTGCCCTCGGGACGCACGTACAACTACGTGTTCGTCACGCGCACCCGTGGCTTTGCGGACCGGCACTTCACGATCGTCGATTCGCTGCCTGGTCGGGGCCTCGTGGTGACGAACGTGCAGGACGCGCTCGGCTTCCCGCGTGACACCATCAACTCGGCGTTCGCCACGTCGGGGCCGGCGTCGCTCACCGTGTACGCCCCCATCACGAACGTCGCCGGGCGCCAGTATGCGCGGGTCGACACGGCGACGACGCAGGGCAGCGCGACGCAGCCGGTGGTCATCGACGCCGTGGCCAACGACGTCGCCGGCACCACCAAGATGGTGTTCGCCAACCAGTTCATCGTGCGCAAGACGGTGGACACCACCACGCGTGCGGCGTCGACGACCATCGCCGCCCGCTGGGTGCTTCCACGCGCGGCCACGTCAGCGACGGGCACGGCCACCACGAACTTCCTGGCGCGCGAACAGGTGTTCACGGCGCCGGTCGACGTCCCGGTGCGCAACGGCCTCAACCTCGTGACCGGCACGTTCCGCGGCTTCAGCGGCGCGTCGCGCGTGTTCGTCGACACGATCAACGCCCCGGCCAACTACCCGGGCTATGTGTGGACGACGGCCGACAACAAGCCGATCTTCGCCATCAACGACCCGTACGGCGCGAACGGTGGCAACCAGGCGCGTGACCAGGTGGCCTCGCCGCTCTACCCGGGCTTCACGGCCATTCCGTCCGACTCGGCGAACGGTGCGAACGGCTTCCGTGTCGAACTGCTGGCCGGCAACGCCACCCGCGACCGCAACTTCGTGATGCGGGGCGAGGGCGACACGCTGCAGGCGAATGCGCGCCAGTTCCTGCCGCAGGTGCTGCAAACGGCGCTGTTCTCGACGACCACGGGCGCGCTGGCCAACAACAAGCGCGTGAAGGGCGGTCGGTACGAGCTGACGTGGCTCACCGATCCGTGGGGGCCGCGGGCGCCGTTCAATCTCGACCCGGTGGCCAGCCTGCAGGGCACGGTGTCGACGTCGCTCGCCGATGTCGCGGCCAAGGCGAGCACGGTGACGGAGACGTCGGCGGCGGTCGCGGCGCTGGTGGGCGCCACGGCCACACGGCCGCTGGTGCGGGTGCGCGTCCCGTTCACCATGAAGTTCTACGACCCCAACGGCAACCGTGTCGAGGACGTCAAGTTCGCCATGCTGGCGCGCCCGACGTTCGCGCAGGGTGGCATCGGCAACACGCGCCTCCTGGGCTCCGGCAACGACACGGTGCGCGTGAGCGTGCCGGACTCCCTGTGGATGCCGGGTGACACGCTCATCGTGCTCCAAAAGGTCGAGCGCGACAGCTCGGCGCTCATCGGCGGCGTGCGCACGGTCATCGTGCAGGCCGACGGGGCCAACGCGTTCCGCCCGATCCCGGTGCTCGTTGACTCGATCGGCCTCAACAAGTTCGTGGTGGGGTGCACGGGCGGTGCGAACGGCACGGGTGTCCGCCCGGCCAATGGCATCGATCAGGTGAGCTGCAATCCGCTGCAGATCAATGCCAACGGCAACTCGCGCGGTGCGACGGTGTCGGGCGGCTACCTGCAGGCGCAGCCGGGATGGCGTCAGGCATTCGAGTTGACGCGCACCTTCGACCCGCGCTCGATCTTCCAGCTCACGGCCACGCCGTACTCGGTCAAGGCCGAGGTGACCAAGGCCGACCTCGCCAAGGTGAGCGTAGTGCCCAATCCGTACCTGGCGCGCACGGATGCGGAGTCGGTCGACGGAACGCGGCTCCCCGTGCCGAAGGTGACGTTCACGAACGTCCCCGAGCAGGGCATCCTCCGCATCTACTCGGTGTCCGGTCAGTTCCTGCAGGAAATCACGTGGACCAAGAGCGACCTGACGTACGCCGGCAACAACGCGACCACCGGTGACCTGCCGTACAACCTCCGCACCCGTGAAGGGACGGATCTGGCGTCGGGTCTCTACCTCTATGTCCTCACTGCGACCGGTTCGTCGGGCAAGAATCAGGTGCAGCGCGGCAAGTTCGTGATCGTCCGCTAAGGGAGACGCGATGCACTTTTCCCGACTTCTCTGCGCCGCTGGCGCACTGAGCCTCGCCCTGGGTGCGCCGCTGGCCGCCCAGGGTCCCGGAGGCCTCCTCCCGACGCCACAGGACACCCCGAATCGTCAGGGTACCCGCGGCGCCAACTTCCTCCACCTCGATGTCGGCGCCCGCATGGGCGCCATGGCCGGCACCACCACCGCCTCGGTCCAGGGGCCGGTGGCGTGGTTCGTGAATCCGGCCGGTGCGGCGTACTCCGAGGGCTTCTCCATCGCTGCCGGACGCCAGAACCTGTACCAGGATCTGGGGCTCGCGCAGACCTACGTGGGCATCAGCCAGCCGGCGCTCGGCGGCGTGCTCGGTGTGCACTTCAACTCGCTCAACTCGGGCGACATCAAGAAGACCACCGAAGCCAACCCGTTCGGAGAGCGTCTCGGCGGCAACACATTCCAGTGGACGTCGACGTCCATCGGGATTGGTTACGCGAAGCGCCTGACCGACCGCCTCACGGTGGGCGGCCAGGTCAAGTACATCGCCGAAGGCATCCCCGATGCCGGCACGCGCTGGATCGCCGGTGACATCGGCAGCCAGTTCAACACCGGACTGTACGGCCTCACGGTCGGTGGCTCGGTGAGCAACGTCGGTACGGTGGGCAAGGCGACCGGCGCGCTCCTCACGCGCGTCGTGTCGACGACCGACCGCACGGTGTTCAGCGAAACGCGCCGCATCTCGTACTACGCGGCCGGCGTGGAACTGCCGGTCGAGTTCCGCCTCTCGCTCGGCTCCGACCTGTTGGGCAGCGCCAACTCGCTGCTCGGCAAGGGGAGCGGCAAGCACCTGCTCAACGCCGAAGTCGCGGTGAACGAGTCGACGGACTTCAGCACGCAGTATGCGTTCGCGGCCGAGTACGGCTTCCGCAACACGCTGTTCGTGCGCGGCGGCAAGCGGTTCTTCAACGACGATCGTGACCGCGGCACCGACACCCCGGTCGGCCTCACCGGCGGCTTCGGCCTGCGTCTGCCGGTCAAGGATCGGGCGCTCCGCTTCGACTACGCGTACCAGTCGGCCGGCGCGCTGCAGAACATCCAGTACTTCTCGTTCGAGGTGTCCCGATGAGGCGCGCCCTGGGGATTCTGGTGGCGCTCGCGCTCACGGCTGCTCCGGCGGTCGCGCAGCTCGCCACCCGCAACTTTGCCGTCACCACCCGCATCGGCACGCTTCGCCCGGAGCGCGCCGCCAGTGTCGACGCCCAGGCGCTGGTCGGCCTGGATGCCGAGTACGCGCTCAGCAAGTACTTCGGTCTCGGCACGGCGATCGACGTGGCGCGTGGCAACACGCATCGCGCCGACTTCCTGACGCGCCTGCGCTTCGCGAATGCGACGGTCAACGGCGGTGACTCGGTCTACTACCAGTACGTCGGCCAGCCGGTCAACACGATCAACCTCGGCCTGATGGGTACCGCGCGGTATCCCGGCAGCCGGGTGACGCCGTTCGTGAACGCCGGCTACGGCACGTACATCATGATCCTCGACGCCCAGATCAACGGGAAGGCGACGCGCAAGAACGACGCCTCCTTCACGTTCGGTGGCGGCGTGTGGTTCAAGCTCTCGGATCGCGCCGGCATCCAGCTCGATGCCCGCGCCATTCAGATGCAGAACTACGATCGGCAGTTCCTCAATCCTGCCCGCGACCGCGCGGAACTCATCCAGCCGTTCCCGGAAGATTTCCCGCAGCCGCCGGCCGCCAAGAACACCGCGCTCAACACGATGTTCTCGCTCGGTTTCCGCTATCTCCCTGGCAACGTGGGGGGTCGCTGACATGACCCGCACCCGTGTGCTTCTCCCCGCTGCCGTCGCCCTGGCCGCCCTTGCGGCCTGCGGCGACGAGCGCTCGATCACGTCGGAGCCGGTCGGCGATCTCGGCTTCGGCACGATCTTCGTGAAGACGTCGACCAATCTGCCGCGCGGCACGATCGTGTTCCCCGCGAGCCCGATCGCGTCGGCCAACCCGGGCAACGACTCGGTGGTGCTGAACCTGTCGGGGCTCGACTCGCTGGCGACCGGCACGTACAACGTGTGGTTCGCCAACGATTCGGCCACCAAGTTCGCGCCGGCCACCTCGCTGCGTATCACGGCCACCCGTCGTGACTCGAGCGTCAACGCGGCGGGCGACCCGGTGTTCACGAACGTGGTGTTCAACACCACCGGCAATGCGTTCCGCAACGGCGGCAACAACATCGCGCTGCGCATCGCGACGGCCCGCAACGCGGCGCCCGCACTCGCCAACACGGACTCGCTCAACGTCGTGCTCGTGAGCATCGAGCCCGGTGCGGCCGGTGCGACGCCCAGTGCGGTCCGTCCAATCTGGGCGCGCCGCAGCCAGGCGACGTCGAACTCGGCGCCGGTGCGCTTCGGCGCCTTCGGCCGCGCCATCCCGGTGCGTGCCGGTGATCCGGCGGCCAATCAGGAGTACGTGTTCGCGACGAACGGCAACATGACGATCGTCCCGCGCGGTCGGGTCGAAGTGCGTGGCAAGATCATGGTCGTGAACGACTCGAACTACCTGCGTCCGCCTGCCGGCTACTACTACAACCTGTACGGTGTGAAGCTCGACACCGCCGGCCGCTTCAAGGACACGGTGTACCTCGGCCGGCGCCAGTCGCCGTACCCGGCGCGCACCTCGCTCTACGACGCCGATGTGTCGAACCCGGCGCCGGACGTGGTCTTCGACAGCCCGCGTGTCATCTTCGCGATGGCGACGCGCCTGTCCACCGACACGATCGCCAAGGCGCAGGCTCCGGGGCCGTGGCGGGACTTCGGCTTCCTGCGCATCAACCTGCAGCCCAAGGCGGGCATCGAAGGGCGCATGGGATCGGCCACGCTGCTCGAAGCCACGCTGCCGCCGTCCATTCGCGGGCGGTAAGCGGGTGGTGGTGACATGACAAAGGGCCCGGCGCAATGCCGGGCCCTTTGTGTTTGGGCGACTGCTTACTTGTACTTCGGATCGAGGGGCAGCCGCACCTCGACCAGGGCGCGCCGCACGCGATCGTACACCCAGATGCGCTGCTGCGCGTCGACCGTCACCAGCGTCACGTAAGCCAGCTCGGCTACCACGGCGCGCACATTGAGTGTCGGCTCCATGCCCACGCGCAGCAGCCCTTCGGTGCCCGCGGCGACCAGCAGGTCGCGCCCACGAAAGGCGATGTCGTACGGGTACGCCGAGCCAAGGTCGAGCAGGCTGCCATTCGTGGCGTCCCCGCCCAGCGCGCGGCGCGACCAGACCAGCAGTCGCTGATCGTCGAGTGCGGCGGCGATGTAGTCGGCGTTCGCCGCCAGCGCATGCACCGGCGTCGGCGTCACGAGCGTCCGGCCGGTGCGCAGCGTGGTACCAGCCGCGATCACTTCGACGACGCTCGAGTCGGTCGCCACGAGCCAGTGTCCGTTCGACGCATCGTGCAACGCCGCCCGCACCGGCGCGTCGATGACGAGCGAATCGCTCACCGTGGGCGCCGCGCCAGGTACGGCCTGGGTCAGGTGCAGCACCCGACCGCGCGCGATGAGCGTGGTGCCCGCACCGTTGCTCGCCGTCGTGGGCGCGCCGGCGACGCCGGCCAGTGCCGACACCTGTCCGCCCAGCACGCGCGAGAACGTGCCCGACTCGGTGCTGCCCGCGTACAGCGCACTGGCACTTCCCAGCAGCATCTGTCCCGTTGCCGGCAACGCGACCTGTCGGAGCCCACCGAGCCCCGCCGCGCGACGCCGCAGCGCGGCAGGGCGCGCCGAGGCGCCTGCTGGTGCGCTGAACAGCGTGACGCCGCTGTCGCTCAACACGGCCACCAGCGAGTCGCGCACGGCGATGCTCCCGGCCGCGCCGACGACGGGCGCCGAGGCAAAGGTCGCGCGCTCACGCGCGCCGAGCCGCGGCACATTGGCCTGCCGCTGAATGGCGAGCTCACGCGAGAGGAAGAGGCCGGTGAGCGCGCCGCTGCCCGCGAGGTAGGGGAGCGCACACGACCACGGCTTGCACCCCGACTCGCGGTCGGCGGGGTCGCTCACGGCATAGTACGCCGTGGCGAGTGCCGTCCCGACGAGTGCGCCGGCCAGCGTGTAGCGCAGCTTGTGCGCGTTGGTCTGCACGACCGCGGCTTCGGCACGCGGCGCCGGTTGCACCGGCTGGGCCTGCAGCGAAGCCTGCAGCGGTGCCCATCCGGTGAGGAGCAGGAGGGCAGCGGGCCCACATCGCATGGTGCGCATGACGGAAATCATCGGACTCCGATGGTGAATTCACGACTGGTGCGCGCCACCTGGCCGGAGGCCTTGTCGCGCACGCTCACGTCGAGACGATAGCGCCCGGCGGGCGAGGTGCCGAGGCTGATGCCGATGGCGAGTGGTACCCGATCGCGGCCGGCGAGTTGCTCGTCGCGCGTGAAGCGCATGCCGAGTTGCTGGTCGCCTTCGGGGGTGAGCCCGACGAGGTCGGCGACGTTGCCGAACCAGCGGGTGAGCGAGCCGCCCTCGCGGTCGATGTCGAGGAGGGTGATGGTGATGCCCACCTCGAGCTGCACGCGATCGGTCGCATCGCGCTGCGCGCCGTACGTCTCCCACGCGACCGTGAAGGTATCGCGTGGCGCGAGACGCGCGCCGGGAATCGCCTGCACGCCGGCGTCCAGCACCGAGCGCAGTGCGGCGTCGTCCGTGGAGGTGCCCGGGCGGCGTCCGCGTCCCAGCAGCAGGTCACTCACCGCGAGCGAGGCGTCGCGTGGGTCGGTGAGCATGACCGCGACGTGCGCGCGGGCCGCAGCGCCCGTCACGGCGTCGTCGACCGCTTCGACCCGAACGCGGTAGTCGCCCTGCCGCATCGTGTCGACTCGCGCGATGTCGGGATCGCGGCGCACCGGGAGCGTCACGGGTACCGCGCGCGTGCCGGCGGGTCGCATGGCGCCCAGCGGCCCGCCGAAGGTGCGCACCGTCAATTCCCCGCGATCGATCTCGGCCTTCGCGTAGAGGCGCGTGGCCGGTACGGAGACGGCGGTGAGGACCACGTGCTCCTGCGGCGTGCGTCCGCGCAGTCGCACCACCTGCACCGGCATGCTGTCGACGGCGTGGCTGCGGTTGAGATTGTCGAGACGGAACGGATCGTCGAACCGCGCTTCGTCAGCGAGTGTGCGGAAGTCACCGGCGAAGGTGGCGTCGCTCAGCGTCGGTGCGCCTGCGAAGACAAAGTCGCGATCGATGGCGGGGTAGCGGAAGATCGTGACGACGCGTCCCGTGAGGTCCCGCGCGGAGATGTCGTTGGTGGGTGGGAAGAGCGCCTCGACCGGCGGCTCTCCGTAGCGCACGATGATGCCGCCGCGATCGGTGCGCCAGCCGCGCACGCTGGTCGTGGGTTCGTCGTAGCGCAGCATCGTGAGCGCGATGCGCGCGAAATACTCGACACGTGCCTCGTTCACGGGGGTCGAGAGCAGCGGGTCGGCGGCGTCCCAGAACGCGGCGACCGTGGCCGTGCGCGCGTCGGTGGGTGTGCCGGCCACGCGTACCGAATCGCCGGGGCGGAGCAAGCGGCCGATGTCGAGCAACTCGTCCCGCTCCGCGGCCGGCAGCAGGGACAGTCCCAGCGTGAACCGCGCATCGGCGGCGTCCGCGTCGGCGAGCCGCCACGCCGCGAGCCCATCGGCGAAGGCGACGGTGGCGAGCTGCGCGCGCTCCGTCGGCGGGAGGGTGTCGGCGACGCCGGCGCGGGCGCGTCGCGCGAGCAGCGGTGCCGCGATGGCGCGCATCTCCGTGTGCCGGTCGACGTCGTACAGCAGGGCGAGCACGCCCACCGCGCTCACCAGGTGGTCCGGGTCGGCCTCGAGCGCACGACGATAGAGCCGGTCGGCGCGATCCCGGTCGCCGTCGCCAGCCTGCGGCATCGGTTCGCCGTGATGTTCGAGGAAGTCGCGGGTGTAGTGCAGCCGCGCGCGCACGGCCCGAGGGTCGAAGAAGATGTTGCTGGTGTAGCGCCAGCGCCGGAACGTGGAGCGATAGCGTCGGGCGTACAGGTCGGCATACTCCGACGCGCACTCTGCAATGAGCGGGCGGTCGCCCTGCTCGAGCGCGACCGTGAGCGCGCGCGCGAAGATGCGTTCGGCGTCGGCGCGCAACATGGGGGTGCGCAGTCGCAGGCGCCCGAGCTCGAGCAGGAACCGTGCGTCGTGCGGGGCGAGGTCGGCGCCGCGGTTGAGCAGGCGCTGGGCGATGGTGATGCGGAGCGGGTTGCCGAAGCCCAGGGTCAGGGTACGCGTCAGCAGGCGCCCGCGCTGGTAGAGCGCCTCGAGATCGCGGGGGGCGCGGTCGGTGGCCTGTTCGAGGAGCTCCAGCGCCTCGGCGGTGTCACCGGCGCTCGCGACCTGACGCGCACGCGCGAGCAGCGAGTCGATCGCCGGCGTCCCCGCGCTGCGGGCGGACTGGGCGTGGACCGTGGGGGCGAGCGAGGCGGCTGGCGCGACGGCGGCGAGGACGGCGAGCACACCACCGATCCGGCACACGCGGCGGCGCATGTGACGGCACATGCGAAGAAAGAAGGGCACGACGAGCGGTCGCGGGACCCGGTTGGACGTGGGGCGGTACAAGCCACCACTCGCGCACGATAACCTGTTGACGGCGCGATGGCGATCAGGGCATCCGGCGCCGTTGCGGTGCCCGTGGCGATGTGATGCAGACGACAAGCGAACCGCGGAGGGCGGTGGATGACAAACAACGTGGGTTGGTGTGCGCGCCACATGGGGCAGAGTGGCGCGTGGCGTGGATGGGCGGCGCTGGCCGCAGTGTCGGTGGCGATGGCTGGAGCGGCGCCGACGGTGGTGCATGCGCAGGCGGCGAACTACGCGTCGCTGCAGGCCCCGTACGCGGCCACGCGGGACTACACCGCGGCGGTGGCGGGCGGTGGTGGGACGACCTTCCTCTTTCAGTGGCGTGAGGGCGCCGGGGCGGGGATGCACTGGCAGCTCGACGCGGCGCTGGCCGACCCCAAGGGGCCGCAGAACCCCCGACTGGTGCTGGGGGGCTACCTAGCCCGCGAACTGACCACGGCGACGCCGGAGCAGCCGCTGGCCATGCTGCTGACCGGCGGAATCGGCGGGAGCTTTGGCGACGGCTCGTCGGTGTGGCGCGTGCCCGTCGGGGTGAGTGTGGGGCACACGTTCGATCTGGACGCCGGGATGGCGCTCACGCCCTACGCTCACCCCCGGGTGGCGCTCGACGCCTGTGCGCGATGCGGGCCGGGGCGGAAGGCGCGCACGACGGCCAGCCTCAACGTCGACGTGGGGGTCGAGTGGAAGGCCAACGACCGCTTCGGGATGCGCGCGGCGGCGACGTTCAGCGGGTCCGACGTGGCCGGGAGCGATGAGTCCGTCACGGTGGGTCTCACCTGGACCCCCGCCATGCTGAGCGGCGGACGGCGGCGCTAGCCGCGCGCGTGAAACAGCTCGTGTAACAGATTTCATCCACCCGGATGGATGGGCCGAACTGCAGGGAAGGGACGAACGCGTCGTGATCCGTCACGGCGCGTTTTTCTGTGTCCCGTCGGTGACGCGCACCGCCGACGCACTGTTGGACGCAGGGAGGTCAACGGTGCACGCGGTTTGTCCCGTGTGGCGAGCGGCGTGCAAGGGTTGAGTTCATCCTGTCCCATCTTGCCAAGGTCCGGCACGCGCGGTAGCCTTGGTCGCTTGTGCTCGGCAGCCTGTCCACTGGTCCCAGACCTCGTGGCGCGGGCGGTTCGTACTGGTGCGGTTCATCAAGGGCAGTACCTCGCTTAGCCCGATCGTGGGTGGAGCAGTCGGAGTGATCGCGCGCGCCGAATCGCGAGCGGTCGCCACTCCGGGTGCTCTGCCCGCCTCGGTTTTCCGATAGACAGCGCAGTCATCAGCAGGTCCTGCAGGTCCCTGTCTTTCACCCTGGGAGAGCGATGTTGCCCAAGTCCTTCACCCGTTTCGCGCGCGTGGTCGCTGGCGCCCTGATGGGCGTGCTGTTGGTGGCGCCCAACGCCCGCGCACAGGCGAACGCCGTGATCAGCGGACGGGTCACCGGCGAAGCCGGCCAGCCCCTCGAGTTCGCGAACGTGTACATCACCGAGCTGGTCATCTCGGTGCCGACCAATGCGCAGGGGCAGTTCACCATCACGGTGCCTGCCGCGCGCGTGTCCGGTCAGAGTGTCAACCTCCGCGTCCGCGCGGTCGGCTACAAGCCGACGTTCCAGGCGGTCACGCTGACGCCGGGCAACCAGTCGAAGAATTTCACGCTCGAGCGTGACGTGAACCGCCTCAGCGAGGTGGTCGTGTCCGGCTCCATCGAGGGCACCGAGCGCAGCAAGGTGGCCTTCGCGGTCGGCCGTGTGACGGCCGAGGACATCCCGGTGCCCGCGCTCAACCCGGTGACGGCGCTGCAGGGCAAGGTGGCCGGCATGCGTATCGCGCAGACGGGCGGCCGTCCGGGCAGCTCGCCGGAAATCCTGCTCCGCGGCCCGACGTCGCTCAACGCGAGCGGCCGCAGCACGGGCCCGCTCATCATCGTCGACGGCACGATTCTCCGGAATCAGAGCCTCAACGAGATCGGTGGCCTGGACATCGAGTCGGTCGAGGTCGTGAAGGGCGCGGCCGGTGCGTCGCTGTACGGCGCGCAGGCGGCCAACGGCGTCATCATGATCAAGACCAAGCGTGGCGCGTCGCGCAACGAAGTGCGCGTCGGTGCCCGCAGCGAGTACGGCATCTCCGACCTGAACTCGCTCCGCTTCGGCGCGCCGGTGAATCACCACCTGCAGCTCGACGAGACGGGCAAGCGCTTCTGCATCGCCGGCTCGGGCGCCACGTCGCCCTGCTCGCGGTCGACCGGGTGGATGGAGGAGATCCTCCGCATCAACAACGTGAACGCGGACACCATCCGGACGCCGCAGTCGATGCAGTGGAATTCGCCGGCCGCGTCGGGCGGTGAGCTGCTGAACGTGTACCAGTCGAACATCTGGCCGGGGCAGTACTACGACGGCTTCGCGCAGGCGTCGACGCAGAACCCGGTGATGATCAACTCGGTCGACGTGAATGGTCGCGTCGGCAACGTGCGCTACTTCGTCACGGGCAACTACACGGACGACGGCGGCGCGGTGAAGGGGCTCGACGGCTCGCAGCAGCGTCGCGCCCGCGTCAACCTCGACTACGACGTGCGCCCGAACCTCACCATCTCGGTGAGCTCGCTGTTCAACAAGTCGCGCACCGACAACCGCTCGGGCGGTTCGTCGAACGGCGGCATTTTCGGCCAGCTGCTGCGCGGCGCGCCGGCGGGCACCGACTACCTCGCCCGCGACACCCTGGGCCGGGCGCTCGTGCGCGGCGGTGGTGCCGGTCTGCGCGGCACCGGCAACGGCGCCGGCACGTTCCTGTACGACATGGAGACGCTCAACGCGTACAACACGACCAACCGCTTCCAGGGCAGCATCAACGCCACGTACACCCCGGCGGCCTGGGCGAGCTTCGAGGCGCTCTACTCGTACGACAACCGCACCACGCTGACCAACTCGTACGTCCAGAAGGGGTACCGCACCTTCACGGCGAACCCCAACACCAACCTGGGCAACCAGCAGGTGAGCAACGGCGACCGTGAGTCGATGAATGCCTACATCTCGGCCACGTTCCGCAAGCAGCTGCTGAGCGACCTGAACGGCAAGGTCAATTTCCGCGGCCTGTTCGACAAGGACTACAACTTCAACAACAACACGTCCGGCCAGCAGTTCGTGGTGAAGGATGTGTACACGTTGAGCAACACGACCACGAACTTCACGACCGGCTCGAGCAGCCAGCTCATCAAGAACGTCGGTTTCATCGCCGGCACGAACTTCGACTACAAGGGCAAGTACATCCTCGACGGCACGTTCCGCACGGACGGCTCGTCGCTGTTCGGCGAGGGCAACCGGTTCGCCTCGTTCGGTCGCGTGTCCGGCGTGTGGCGCCTCTCCGAGGAGTCGTGGTTCAGCCTCCCGAAGGTGAGCGACCTGCGCGTGCGCGCCTCGAACGGCTCGGCCGGCAACTCGCCGGGCTTCACGGCCCAGTACGAGACGTACTCCTGCTCGGCGTCGGGCTGCTCGCTGGGTCAGGCCGGCAACTCGCAACTCAAGCCCGAGACGACGCGTGAGAGCGAGTTCGGCACGGACTTCACGCTCTTCGGCCGGTTCGGTGTCGAGTTCACCTACGCGCAGTCGAACACGACGAACCAGATCCTGAACGTCCCGACGCCGTCGTCGCTCGGCTTCTCGAGCAAGTGGCAGAACGCCGGCACGGTGCAGAACAAGACGTTCGAAGTCGCGCTCAACATGCCGATCGTCACCGGCCGCGACTTCCAGTGGAACGCGCGTGGTACGTGGGATCGCAACCGCACGTACATCACCGAGCTGTTCATGCCGGAGTACTTCACGAGCGGCGGCACGGGCCAGGGCACCGGCTCGATGTTCCTGTACACGGCGCGCACGGACAAGCAGGACGGCGCGGTGGTCAACCGCTTCGGCAACATCTGGGGCCGCAAGTTCTACAAGAGCTGCAGCGACCTGCCGGCCTCGGTGCAGAGCCAGTGCGGCGCGGGCAAGGCCTACCAGGTGGACGACAAGGGGTGGGTGGTGTGGACCGGTGAAGGCAACAGCTACACCGACGGCATCACGAAGAACCTGTGGCAGACGAAGCTCCCGGCGGCGCAGTCGCCGTGGAACTACCCGCTCAACTTCGGCCACCCGATCGTCGACCGGCCGCTGAAGGGCGAGAAGGGCGAGGGCGTGGGCGCCAACCACATCATCGGCAACACGCTCCCGTCGTTCCGCTTCGCGCTCAACAACACGATCACGTACAAGAAGCTGTCGCTGTACGCGCTCGTCGACGGCACCATCGGCCACTACATCCAGAACCAGGGTGAGGGCTGGGGCCTCCTCGACTTCGCGTCGGGCTACTTCGACATGGGCAGCCGCACCGTCGCCACGGCCAAGCCGCTCGGCTACGGCTGGCGTGTGGGTGGTCCGGAAGGCGCCGGCACCGGTGGCTTCTACGACCTGCTCAATCCGAACAACTACAACACCGAGAGCGGCTCGTACGCCAAGATCCGCGAGATGGCCCTCACCTACCAGCTCGGCAAGGTGGGCGCGATCAACGACGTGACCCTGCAGCTCATCGGCCGCAACATCTTCACGTTCACCAAGTACTCGGGCTACGACCCGGAACTGGGCGTGAGCGGCGGTCAGGGTGGCTCGGGCCTCATCAACCAGGTGGACGCGTTCGACTTCCCGACGCTCCGCACGTACACGTTCACCATCTCCACGCGCTTCTAGGACCGGGCCTACATGAATCGCACATTCCTCCGGGTGGCCGCGCTCGCGGCCACCATGGTTGGCTTGGCCGGATGCGACGAATCGCTGAAGGTCACCAACCCCAACTCGGGTGAAACGGCGCGCGTGCTCGGCACGCCGAACGACGCCGAGGCGCTGCTGGGCACGTACTACAAGCGCTGGTCGTCCGGCGTGTACGGCAGCACGACCGACCTGCAGGGCATGACCAGCGTCATGTCCCTCATGAACTACTCCTCGCTGGCGAACAGCGGCATGAACGCCCGCGCGCCGTTCTCGGGCGCGTTCAACAGCAACAATCCGGGCAACACGCAGCAGGGCGAGCAGGTGCGCCTGTACAACTTCATGGGTGAGGTCAACCGCGTCGCGTCGAGCTTCCTGACGCAGATGAAGGGCGGCCTCACCCTGGGCACGGACGCGCGCAACCAGCGCGCCCGCGCCTTCGCGGAGTTCCTGCGTGGCATGTCCATCGGTTACGCCGCGCTGATGTACGACTCGGTGTCGGTGGTGTCGGAAGGGCAGGGGGCGGAAGACCCCGGTGTGCTGATCGGCTACAAGGCGGCGATCGACTCGTCGGCGGCCGCCTTCCAGCGCGCCATCGACGCGACCAACGCCAACGCGGCCGGCGCGGAAGGGTTCCCGATTCCGAACGCGTGGCTGCCGTCGCCGACGTCGTTCACCAAGGTCGAGTTCGTGAAGCTCATCCGCAGCTATCGCGCCCGCATCCGTGCCTACTCGGCGCGCACGCAGGCCGAGCGCGCGGCGCTCGACTGGGACGCGATCATCGCGGACGCGCAGAACGGCATCACGAGCGACCACCTGATCACCACGAACACGGTGTCGGGTCCGACCAACTCGTGGCGCCAGCAGTTCTACTCGTTCGGCACGTGGCACCAGATGCCGCCGTTCTTCATCGGCATGGCCGACACGTCGGGCAGCTACGCCGCGTGGATCGGGACGCCCGTGGGCGATCGCGGCGCGGGCAGCCAGTCGTTCACGATGGCCACGCCCGACACCCGTTTCCCGCAGGGGTCGAATCGTGCCGCGCAGCAGGCCGACTTCGGCATCGCCTCGTGCCAGGGTGCGAGCCAGGTGTGCAAGCGCTACTTCGTGAACCGTCCGAACGGCGGCGACCAGAACGTCGGTCTCGGCTTCGGCTGGTCGAACTACGACCACGTCCGGTTCTACTCCTGGAACATCTCGGGCGACGGCAGCGCACGTAACGGCAACACGATCTTCTTCACCAAGGCCGAGAACGACATGCTCGAGGCCGAAGGGCGCTACCGGAAGGGTGACCTGGCGGGTGCGGCGACGCTCGTGAACATCACGCGCGTGCGCAACGGCCTGCCGGCGATTCCGACGACGATCACGGCGACGCAGCAGGTGCCGGGCGGCAACGCCTGCGTGCCGAAGGTGCCGGTCGGCCCGAGCTTCAACACGGTGGCGTGCGGCACGCTGTGGGATGCGCTCAAGTACGAGAAGCGCATCGAGACGGCGTTCACGTCGTACTCGCCGTGGTTCCTCGATGGGCGTGGCTGGGGCGAACTGCCCAAGGACACGCCGCTGTTCTGGGCGGTTCCGTACCAGGACCTGCAGGCCCGTGGGTATCAGTCGTCGGCGATCTATGGCGCCGGCCCGGGTGTCGGCAACGCGCCGAACTCGTCGGCCCCCGTCAGCGTCTACGGCTGGTGAGTCACTCGCACCGTCGCCGCAGCATCGCACACCGATGAAGCGCGCAGCAGCAGTCGTCGCGATGGCGGGCCTGGTGGCGGGGTGCTATGCAACGCACCCGGTCGCCGGCACCGCAGTCCCACTGGGGAACGTGGTTGTCCTCACGGTCACCGATCAGGGACGTGCGGTGTTGGAGCCGCAAATGGGCCCGTCCATCGAGAGCATCGAAGGGCGTTTGACGGCGCGTGACAGCGCCAGCTACACCCTGTCGGTCACGGCGACACAACTGCTGCGAGGCGGTCAGCAGGTCTGGACTGGAGAACGCATTCGCATCCGGTCGGAGCATGTGGCACTGGTATCGGAAAAGAAGTTCTCGCGGAGTCGCACAGCCATCGTGTCGGCGGCCACCATTGCGGTGATCGTCGGCGTGGCGAAGGGCGGACTCGCAGGACTTCTGCAGGGCGACGAGGGGAAGCTCCCCTCTGATTCCGCGATCTCGGTGCGTATTCCCCGGCCGTGATGCTGCCCCACAACGTCATTCCCTCCACGGAGCCTTTCATGCGCAGCATTCTTCGTCTCACGGCAGCGACCGCGGTGGCTCTCGCCACGCTGAGCGCCTGCCGTCCCGACGAGGTCATCAAGACGGAAGACATCCCCACGGCCGGCGTGCGCTTCATCAACGCATCGCCCGACACGTCAGGCGCCTTCGGCGTCGACTTCCGCTTCGTCGACCTGGTCGAAAGCAACGCCCACTTCCGTCACACCTTCCGCTCGGGCCCGACCACCTCGGGTGGCATCACCGCCTCGACGCTCGTCCAGTACAAGGGCGCGCGTGAAGGGTCGCGTGCCTTCTCCGTCTTCCTCGACGACACGCTGCAGAGCATCGCGTCGGTGAAGGTGTTCAGCGGCACGGCGGCCCTCTCGGCCGGCAAGAACTACACGTACATCATGTGGGGCCAGGGGCGCACCGGCACCCTCAAGCTCTCCAACTGGGAAGAGAACGTGGCCGATCCCGGCGCCCAGGTTGCGCTCCGTGTCATCAACGCCACGGAGAGCCCCATCGACGTGCGTGCGTTCGTCAGCGGCCAGACGGAGCCGGCGGCGCCGACGTGGGCCAACGTGCCCGCGCTGAGCGCGTCGTCGTACGTCCTGGTCGCTCCGGGAAGCATCGTGTACAACGTGAAGGCGGCGGGCACGACGACCAACCTCTTCGCCAACCTCACGGCGCTGCCCGGTGCGGCGGCTTCGTCGAGCGCGGGTGCGGGTGGCAAGCTGGATATCAGCTCTTCGCCGGGCACCACCGTGGCCGGGTCGGCCATCTCGCTCATCGTGTTCCCGCGCTCCACGGCAGGCGCGCGCACGCCGCAGACGGCGGCGTTCGCGGTGCCCGCGGGCACGTTCGTGTGGGATCGTCGTCCGCCGCGCGGCTTCTGATCCATCGCGCTGGCGCGTCGTGAACACGACATGTCACACACAGGGGTCGCCGAGCAATCGGCGACCCCTGTGTGCATTGCCCCTGATCTCCACTGCCGCACCGTGGTCGGTCTTGCCACCGCCTTTCGTGCGGTCTTGATTCCCGCGCATGGCGCGTAAACGACAGTCGCTTTCTTCACCGGCGCCGGCGGCGCGCGCCCGCCCGCGCGAGACGGCTCGTGAGTCCCCAGCAGCCCCTGACGCTGTGCGCGTGCGCGATCAGGCGTCAGTCCGCGGCAGCATGATCAGTCCCGTCGTGGACTGGCTCGCCGTGGGCGGGCTGTCCATGCTCGTCATGGTGCCGCTGCTGCTCACCGGGCGCACCGATCTCGTGCTCATCGGTGCCGGTGCGCAGGCGTGGGTCGCGACGGCGATCAACATGCCGCACTTCATGGCGTCCTATCGCCTCGTGTATCGCAGTCGCGAGACGATCCTCGCGCACAAGTGGGCGTCCCTTGGCGTCCCGCTGCTGCTGCTTGCCTATCTCGTGGCCGCCATTGTCATGGTGGACTACACGCAGGTGCTCGGCATTGGGCTCGTGACCATCGCGAGTGTGTATCTCGCGTGGCACTACACGGGCCAGGTGTGGGGCATGATGGCGTCGTTCGCCTACCTCGACGGCACCAGTTTCGACGCCACCGAACGGCGCCTCGTGCGCACCAGCCTGCGCATCCTGCTGGCGTGGCACCTCGCCTGGTTCCTGTACACGCAGCTCCGCGACCCGTCGCGCGTCGAGCTGCTCTATCGCCTGATGAGCGCGGCTACCGTGGTGGCGTTCGCGCTGGGCGCGATCGGCATCGCGCGTCAGGCGCGCCGCACGGGGCGGCGGCCGCCGCTGCTCTCGGTCACGGCATGGCTCGCGATCTTCGTGTGGTATGCGGTCATGGCGCGCGACCCCAAGGCCATCTTCTGGGTGCAGATCGCGCACTCCATTCAGTACCTGTCCTTCCCGGTGCGCGTGGAGTTCAACCGCGCCGCGCGCGCGACGCGCGAGGGGGACGTAGGCGCGGCACACCCGACACACGCGGGCGCCCTGCGCCACATGGTGCTGTACGGGGTGCTGCTGCTGGCCGTGAGCGTGGTTGTCTCGCAGGTGGTGCCCAACTCCCTCATGGGCGTCATCGGCAACATCTTCGGCGAGGAGCCGGCGCGTGCCGCGCCCATCCTCATCCTGATGTTCATCAACATCCATCACTACTTCACCGACGGCGTCCTCTGGAAGATCAGCAATCCCGAGGTACGCAAGGATCTGTTCGCGCACGTACACGCGCCGATACACGCACCCGTACACGTGCCGCGCTGAATTTCCCGCCCCGCTCGACCCTGCGATCTCCCCTCCAGTTCCACCACCTCCCCGCTCGCCCAGAGGTTCGCATGTCACGCGTTGCGATCATCGCCCTCGCTCTCGCAATCACCCCCCTTGTCGCCACTGCACAGCGCGGCGGCGGACGCGGGATGGGGGGCTCCAAGGAAGCCGACTGGAACGAGGTGACGAAGGACATCCCGAAGGGGCCCACCATTGCCGGCAAGGACTTCGTCGAGGCGAGCCCCCTCGCGATGCTGCTCGACAAGAAGAAGGACCTCAAGCTCACCGACGCGCAGGTCACTGCGCTGCAGGCGGCGGACGCCAAGCTGCAGGCGGACAATGCCGCGCGCTACACGATGGTGGATTCGCTCAAGAAGGCGATGAAGCCCAGCGTGGCGCCCAGCGCGGAGGACGAGGTGCGCGTGACGCTCTCGCGCGAGTCGATGATGGGTGTCGTGCGCGATATCCGGGCCAGCCATGACGCGGGCGCCAAGGCGGCCGTGGGCACGCTCGACGCCGAGCAGCAGGCGAAGGCCCAGGAATTGCTCGGCAAGCACGCCGAGAAGGTGCAGAAGATGCTGCGCGACAAGATGGGTGGCGGCGGCCCGGGCATGGGCGGCGGCCGGGGCGGGCGCGGCGGCTGAGCGAGATTCCAGCGCGGCGACGGCGCACGGTCCGTCGCCGCGCGCGGGTCACCGCCAGGCGCGCTTGGTCCAGAAGGCCACCGTGCCGCAGCTCTGGTTGGCGCGCAGCAGCTCGGTAGGCACGGTTGTGCGCTGCGGGTACACCTCGACGGCCGCGAAGTCCGTGGGGTGCAGCGTGTTCAGGATCTCGCTGTTGGGCTGCTGCACGCCATCGAGCAGGATGTTGGCGAGACAGTTGCCCACGCCCGATGAATACAGCCAGATGTTGAAGTTGCGCCCGTTGGCCGACTGGTTCTGGACGGTCAGGCCAGGCATCGTGGCGAGCGCGGCGGAGATCGTCGCGCGCCGCCCGAGCGCCGTGGAGTCGAGGTAGGTGCCGAATCCCTGACGTCGGCGCTCCTCGAACTGCGCGATGCGAATACGCCCGTTGGCGGAGGCGCGCACGCGCATGGTGTCGAGCGCGCTCACGCGCCAGGTGGTGAGCGTCACCTGCGCGGTGTCGTCCGCGAAGACGTCGACGACGCCCTGCACAGGATTGTATCCCACGGCCGAGGCCTCCACGGGGCGGGTCCCCGTGGGCACGCCGCGCAGCGTGAAGCGCCCCTCGGGGTCGGTCCGCGTATCCAGCTCGCCGATCGCGACGCGCATCTCGCGCACCGCGCGCCCGGCCGAGTCGACGACCGAGCCGCGCACGACACCCCGCCGGGCCGCGTCGGCGGCGCTGGTGCCGCTCAGCACGATGTCCATGCGGCGCACACGGTCACTCGAGGGACCGAGCGTCACGTTGGGCGTCGTGTTGGTGCCGTGGAAGGCACGCACCGAGAAGCTCATGTCGATCGGTGTGCCGCAGACGGCGTAGTTCCCCTCGCCGTCGGCCTGCACTTCGTTCTTCCAGCGTCGCTGCGTCACGTTGGTGCTGCGCTTGGCCGCGTCGAGCTTGACCAAATCGAGCCACGTGAACTCCACCCATGCCTGCGACACGCCGCGTCGCTGCGTCGCATCGCGGACGTTGCCGTACACGAGGCCGGTGTCCCGCGCCGGCACCGGGGCATCACCGCAGGCGGCGCGCCACAGCGTCGTGAAGGAGGGGACCCACAGCTGCACCGGGGTACGCCCGTCCGTCACCGTCACCTTGCTGGTCGCGCCCGAGAGGCCGAGGCTGTCGAACACCGCGTGCTGCATGGCGAAGGTGTACGTGCCGGCCGGCACCGTGTCGAAGCGGAACCGCCCGCGCTCGTCGCTGGTGGTGCTGCGAGAGCTCTCCGTGAGGATGATGAACGCATTCGCCAGCGGCACGTTGCGCAGGCTGTCGAAGGCGATGCCGGTCACGGTCACGCGCGCGGGCGCGCGCTGCGCAGACAACGGCGCCCCCGCGCTGAGATGCGCGGCGGCAACCACGAAGGCGATCGAGGCGAAGGAACGCATGCGAACGGTGGTGTGGCGGCGGACGGTCAGGAGGGCTTGAGGCGGCGCGTGACGAGGTCGGCCAGTCGCTGCTCGAGCGTCCCCTTGGTGGTGCACCGGTTGTACGCCTGGTTGTACGTGATGGGCCGCGCCTGCGCCTCGAGCAGGGTGCTGAGCGTCGAGGCACCGGCCCCGGCCGGCGTCACGGTCGTGATCACACTCAGATACACGTCGTACGAGTCGGCGTTCGGTCCGATCTGGGTGTTGCCGCAATCGATGAGTGTGCTCAGCACCGCCTTGCCCAAGCGCTGGCGGAGCTTGAACCCGTTGTTGCCGATCATCCTGCGGGCGGGGTCGACGGTGTTGATCTGCACCCCCAACGAATCGTACAACGACGGCAGCACGCGGAACACCATGTCCGCGTCGAACGGGAGCGTCATGACATCCGCCTCGGTGGTCGTCGTGATGGTGGCACGGCCAACGCCGGCGCCCCCGATGGTCTGGGTCACGGGCGCGCGCGACGTGCTGCCGGCGTTGCCGGAGGCGCACGCCGCGAGGGCGGTCAGGCTGGCGAGGCAGAGCAGGGTCGTGGGTCGCATACGAGGGCCGAGGTGGGCGTGATACGGAGCGCAGCGGCGCCGTCATGCGCGCGCCGGGGAGGGGACACCGTCAACTTCGTCGGAGCCAGACCAGCATCACGCCGCACACGGCGTCGAGCTGGCTGTAGCGTGCCGGCGTCGTGGCGGCGCTGGCGTAGAACTCGACCCCGGCGATCTGGTCGACCTGCAACGTGTTCACGTCGAAAGGCTCGGTGGGCTTGCCGGGGTTCATGAGCCGATCGTCGACATACACGCGGGCAAAGCAGGCGCACGCCGGGAGCCCGCCGAGCCGCTCGGCGGCCGTGGGACAGTAGTACCCCAGCGACGCGAGATCGTCGGTGGTGATGGCGCACGGATTGCCCCGCCCGCCGCACGGCTGCGCGCGGTCGCCGTCCACCCCGGTCGCGCGCGTGACGGGCGATGTCATGCGCGTCGGCGCGCGACGGCCGACGATGTACGCGTGTCCGCCGTTCCCCTGCACGTTGCCGAAGCCGCGCACCGTCGACATGACCTCGGAGAAGCGCCGTCCGTTCTGTCGCGCGAGGTCGTCCCGCGTGATGTATGCCCCCAACCCCAGCGCCTTGCGCTCGCTGAACTCTTCCGGCACCCCCTCCGCGGTGACGGACACGGCGGCGAGCGTCTGCCCGGTGGCGATGCGCTCGAGCAGCACGCGCTGCGCCGCCGCCTGACCGGGGATCGACTGCACGGTGCCGGTCCACGGCGCGTACCCCACCGCACGAATGCTCACGAGGTGCGGCCCCTCGGGCAGCTCGCCGAAGCGGAACTGCCCGCGCCGGTCGGTGAGCACCGAGCGGCCGATGTCCCGCAGCGTGATTTCGGCGTTCTCGATCGGCGTGCCGGCCGAGTCGGCGAGCACGGCACCGCTGAAGGTCGGCGCCGCCACGATTGCGCTGTCGAGCAGGAGGTCCGCGCGGCGCACGGGTCGCGCCGGGTCGAGCGCGAACGCCACGGGCAACGCCCCACCTGCGAACATGCGATCGGCCTCCGCGCGCACGGTCACGCGACGCCCGGCCGGGACACCGCAGACGTGCCAGGTGCCCGCATCGAGGTCGGGCGTGGCCTGCGCCCAGCCACCGAGCCGTGACTGCCCGAGACTGTCGGTGGCGAGCAGCGACACGGTGTCCGCCTCCCACTCGGCGATCACGCGATAGCCCGCGAGCACCACCGCACGGCCGCTGCGCGGCGCGAGTCGACCGACGATGAGGCTCGTGGCCGCCCTGTTCTCGCCACACGCCGAACGAATCGCCTCCGCCATCGACGGGGCGAACAACCGCAGCGGAGGCATGCCGTCGGCGAGGCGCACGTCGCGACGCGCGACGATGCCGAGCGAATCGAGCGCGGGCGTTCCCACCTCGAGCGTCGCGTCACCCGCCGCGACGCCCCCGATGACGAACTGCCCGGTTTCGTCGGACGCCCCTTCGAGGCGCGTGCCGCGCACCGTCACGCGCGCGTCCGCCACGACGCGTCCCGATGCGGAGTCGGTGACGGTGCCAGAGATGGTGATCAGCGGCCCCGTGGGGGCCGTGCGGCGTGCGTTCGCCACCACGCGCGCCGGCAGCAGCAGCGGCACGATGGCCAGCGGTTGGTCGAGCACCTGCCGTACGCGCACGGTGTCGCCATCGGGATGCCACGCGGCCACTTCGATGGTCGTGCCGCGCTCGAGTCCCTTGCACAGGGCGACGATGCCGGTGCTGCCGGTGGTGCCCACGTCGGTGCGCGGGCGCCACTTGCCCTCCTCGGCTTCGAGCACCTGCCACTTCACGTCTTCCAACGGCTCACCCGCCGCGGTGAGCACGCGCCCCAGCAACCACGTCTCGTCGCGCTTGGGTGTGTCGGTGCGATTGCAGCGCTGCCGCACGACGCCAAGGGCGCCGGTGATCTCCACGCGGGAGAGAATCGCGCTCCCTCGCTGGGCGGTGATCGTGCGTGTGGTGGGCACGGGCAGGCGCAGCGGGCGCAACGACGGGTCGTCGATCTCGACGCCGTAGGGCCCTGGCAGCACATGCGCGATGATCGCGCGACCGCTCGCATCGGACGTGGCGCGATAGTCGCTGGCGGTGAGCCGCAGCACGGCCCCAGCGACGCCCGTCCCCTCGGCCGAGACGGCTGACAGGTGCACGCTGGCGAGTGGCGCCTGCCAGACACGTCCGTCGGACCACCGCGCGTCGGCCAGTTCACCGCCCACTTCGCGCACGATGTAGGACTGTACGGAGCCCGTGCGCTCGGCCACCGGGTTCGCCCCGATGAGCCGCAGGTGCCAGCGCTCGATGAAGGGCACGCCGTTCGGCAGCGCGCGGAAGGTGATGCGGCCGCCCGCCCCCAGACCCTCGGCCAGCGCGTCGAGGCCGAGGTACTTGAAGTCGATGTCGACGAGCGTGCGTTGCACGGTGTCGATCCACAGCGTGCCATCGATGTCGACGCGTCCCGATCGCCGTCCGGCCGGCGTGAAGCGGAGCCCGACCTGCGTGGCGCGCTGGGGCTCGGGCGGAGCCGTGGCGAAGCAGTAGCCGTTCTGGAACGCTTCCGACAGCAGCACGTCGGCGTCGGGGCCGAAGAAGGTGTAGTCCCCGTTGGCGCCGGAGCGGAATCCGCTCGTGAGGAAGCGATCGGCGGAGTACGCCGCGTTGAAGGAGATCGTGGCACCGGCGGACGAGTCGACCCGCACGGTCTGCGACACCGTCGCGAGGCCATCGGCGTCGAGCACGCGGTCGAAGCGCAGCACCTGCACACGCGGCGGGTCCTTCTCACGGGCCACCACCGTGGCCAACAGGCCTGCGCGCGCCGCGTCGAGCAGCGCCAGCGCACTCGCGCGATCGGGGCGGGAGGGGCAGCCCCGCGCCGCGGAGACATCCACCGACTGCAGGGTGCGCGCGAAGGGGAGGAGGCGCACCTCCAGGTCGTAGCCCCCCTCGGCGCGCGGCCGCGCCTGCGACAGTGGCACGGTGGCCGGCTGGAAGCCGAGGCGCACGACGCGCAGATGCGTGGCTTCGGCGGGGCGGAGAATGCGGTAGATGCCGCGCTCACTCGTGAGCACGCGGTACAGCGTGCTCCCCGAGGCATCGAGCAGCATGACGACGGCCGCGGGCACGGGCGCGCGTGAGGCGCTGTCCAGCACCGCGCCGCGCACCTCGGACAGTTGCGCCTGCGCGGCGGCCGACGTCGCCCCGAGCAGGCTGCACGCGAGCAGCCCCGCGCAGCGCGTCGCACGCCACCGCGCAGCGAGGACGACCCGAAGCTGGCTGGGACGAAGGGACATCAAAGGCGCACCGAGTGGTCCGGGAGAGGGAAAAGCTATCGGTCGCTGAGCACGCTGACCAGATTGACAGGATGTTCCCTTCCGACGTTGCCTGGCCTCGCCGACGCGTCGTGTCGGCCATCCTGCTCGCCCTGGCCGCGCTGAGTTCGGCCGCCTGCCGCCGCGACCCCGGTCCCGACCCGCGGGTCGTGTCCGAATACGTCCACCTGCTCTACGGGGCCATTCGCGTGGAGCGCCTGTCGCCGCCGGTGGCCTCCCGGCTCACAGCGTATGCGTCCATGGCGCTGTATGGCGGCACGGCGGCTGCGCGGCCGTCGCTCCGGCCGCTTGGCGAGATCGTGCGCGGCGTGTCACTGCCCGCGCCGGTGGCCCCGTCGTCCGTCGACGCCACCCTGACGGCCGTCGCGGCTGAACGCGTCGTGCTGGATTCACTGCTGCGCGAGGCGCTGCCGACCACACGCGCGGCGTTCACGCGGCTCGCGGACTCGCTGCAGGCGGTGCGCGTCGCCGCCGGCGTGGCGCCGGACGTGGTGGCGCGCTCCGACTCGGCCGGCCGGGCCATCGGTGCGGCGATCGTCGCCTGGAGTGGCACGGACGGTTTCCGGGAGACGCGCACGATGGCGTATGCACCGGCGCTCGGCGATTCGCTGTGGATCAACGATGCACCGCCAACCGTCTACGCCACGCAGAGCATGTCAGCAGTGAGCGAGCTCGTGTTGCCGGACAACCCGGCCAACCAGCAGCGCACCGCCAACATGGGGGATCGCAGCCTCATCCTGAGCCGCCCCAAGACCGTGGGTGACAAGACACTTCCCGCCGCCAACATGGCGGGAATCACCGAGCCGTATTGGGGCCGCGTGCGCGGGTTCGTCGTGAGTGACACGACCACGTGCCCCGGCGGCACGGCGCCCGCCTGGGGACGCGACTCGAGCGCCGCGCTCGTGCGGCAGGCCCATGCGGTGTACGACGCGAGCCGGGCGCTCACCGACGAGCAGCGAACCATCGCGTACTACTGGGCCGACAATGCGGGCGAAACGGGCACGCCGGTCGGGCACTGGCTCGCCATCGCGGCGCAGATGATCGGCGAACGGCAGCTCGATGGTGACGCGGCGGTGCGGCTCGTGCTCGCGACCGCGCTCGCGCAGGCCGACGCCTTCATCGCCGCGTGGCGCGTGAAGTTTGCGACCATGACACTGCGGCCACGCACGGTCATCCGACGCATGATCGACAGCACCTGGGAGCCGCTCATTCCGACGCCGCCCTTCCCCGAGTATCCGTCGGGACACTCGACGCAGTCGTCGGCGGCCGCCGCGGCCATTACCGCGCAGTTGGGCGACACGCCGTTCAGCGACAGCACCAGCATCACGCTGGGGCATGCCGTGCGGCGGTTCCCATCGTTCCGCGCGGCGAGTGAGGAGGCCGGCATGTCGCGCGTGTATGCCGGGTTGCATTACATGCACAGCAACATCGGCGGACTCGGGCTCGGGCGCTGCATTGGTGAACGTGTGGCCGCGGCAGTGGGAGCGCCGCCGGTCGTTGCGGCGCGATGAGGTCGGGCGTGCATCGCGCGGGGCTGTGGCGCAGCGTCGTGACCAGCGGCCTGGTGCTGCTGGCCGGCAGCGCCTGCCGACGGGACAGTGAGACGCGCTGGACGTCCGATGGCGCCGTGCAGTGGCGGGCGTTGCAGGTGGCACGGGGCACGGCGGGCTTCACCGCACTCCCGGCGCGCCAGACCGGCATTCGTTTCCAGAACACGGCGAGCGAGAAGATCCTCCTCGGCAACCGGCACCTCGGCTATGGCGCCGGGGTCGCGCTGGGCGATGTCGATGGCGACGGGCGCGTCGATGTCTTTCTCGCGCGCACCGAGGGGTGCAGTGCGCTCTATCGCAACACCGGCGACTGGCGCTTCGAGGACGTGACGGCGACCGCGCACGTCGGCGCCTGTGATCGTCACGCCTCGGGGGCGGCGTTTGCCGATGTCGACGGCGACGGCGACCTCGATCTCGTGCTCGTCACGACCACCGGCCCCAACGCCCTGTTCGTGAACGATGGCCACGGCCGCTTCACCGAGCGACGCGACGCCGGCCTCGATTCCACCGGACGCGGCGCCACGACCGTCGCGATGGCCGACGTGGACGGCAGCGGGCGGCTGGCGCTGTTCATCACCAACTACAAGCCGTACAACGTCGACGACACCATCCCGCCGCAACTGCGGGCCTTCAACCAGATGGTGAAGCAGGTGGGGCCCAAGCAGTACGTCATCACCCCCGGTCACGAGCGTGATTTCAAGCTCGTGCAGCGCGCGGACATGGGGGGACTGCGCATGACGCAGCGCGCCGAGCCCGACGAGTTCTACGTGAACGACGGCGCGGGCCACTTCCGGCGCGAGGCGATGACGGCGGGGCGCTTCCTCGACACCACCGGACTGCCGGTGGCGGAGGAGTACGAGTCGTTCGGCCTGTCGGCGCGCTTCGCCGATCTCAATGGGGATGGCGCCCCCGACCTGTATGTGGCCAACGACTTCGAGGATCTCGACCAGCTCTGGTTCAACGACGGCGCTGGACGGTTTCGTCTCGCCGACTGGCGCGCGCTGCGCCGGATGAGCAATTCGTCGATGGGGCTCGACGTGGCCGATGTCGATGGGGACGGCCGCTTCGATCTCTTCGTGACCGACATGCTCGCCAACGATCCTCGGCGGCTGCGCACGCAGATCCCGACGCACACGTCGCTCCCCAAGCGCATCGGCGAGGGCACGCTGCAACTGCAACAGCAGCGCAACTCGCTGCTCCTGAACCGCGGGGACGGCACCTTCGCCGAGGTGGCGCATCAAGCAGGGGTGTCGGCATCGGGGTGGTCGTGGGGCGCGACGTTCCTCGACGTCGACCTCGACGGCTGGCAGGACCTCCTCGTAGCCAACGGGCACCTGTGGGATGTGATGGATGCCGACGTGCAGGAAGGACTGCAAAACCGCCTCACGGACATCGCCTATCAGCGCACGCGGTGGCAGTTCCCCACGCTGGCGCTGCGCAACGTGGCGTGGCGCAACAAGGGCGATGGAACGTTCGAGGAGGCGGGTGCGGCGTGGCGCTTCGGTACCGAGGAGGATATCTCGCATGCCATCGCGACCGCCGATCTCGATGGCGACGGTGACCTCGACGTGGTCGTCAATCGGCTCGGATCGCCCGCGCTGGTGTTGCGCAACGATGCACCGTCGCCGCGTGTGCTGCTGCGGCTCGAGGGCGACGGCGCCAACACGCAGGCGGTGGGCGCGCATGTGACCGTGCAGGCACCGGGGCTGCCGCCGCAGGTGCGTGAGGTGGCCGTCGGGGGGCTCTACCTGTCGCACAGCGACTACGCGATGAGCTTCGCGATGGGGCGCGCCGACACCGCGCGCGTGACCGTGCGCTGGCGCGATGGACGCCAGAGTGTGTTCACCGTGCGCGCGAACCGTGCGTACCGGGTGAGTGCCCGTGGCGCGCAGCCGGCGCCGTCGCCCGCGCCGGGCACGACCGCCAGCAACGTCCCGCTCTTCGACGACGCGACCGCGCAGCTCGGTGGCCATGCGCACACCGAGAATGCATTCGACGATTGGGATCGCCAGTTCCTCCTCGTGCAGGCCCTGTCGCAGAGCGGGCCGGGTGTCGCCTGGACCGATCTCGACGGCGATGGCGATGACGACCTCGTCGTGGGTACGGGGAAGGGCGGGCGGCTGGCAACCCTCCGCAACGACAAGGGCACGCTCGTACCACAACCCACCACGGGGCCTGTCGCGACCCACGACGTCACCGCCCTGCTGGGGTATCGCATGGGGGGCGCGCGCGCCGTGCTCGCCGGTGTCGCCACGTGGGAGTCGCGTGATGAGGACGAGCGCAAGCGCACGCCGGCCGCCGTGACCATCGCGGCGCAGGGGGCGCGACTGGCCGCCGCGGCCACGCCCGCCGTCGGATCGCATGCCTCCTCCACGGGCCCGCTCGCGCTGGGCGATGTGGATGGCGACGGCACCCCCGACCTGTTCGTGGGGTCGCGCGCCATGCCGCTCGCCTACCCGATGCCGGTGTCGTCCGGTCTCTTCCGCGCCCGCAACGGCCGCTTCGAGCTCGATACCGCGAACATGGCCGTGCTGCGCGACGTCGGGCTGGTATCCTCCGCCCTCTTTGCGGACATCAACGGCGATGGGCATGCCGACCTCGTGCTCGCCCGCGACTGGGGCAGTGTGCTGCTGCTGCTCAACGACGGCCGCGGACGCTTGTCGCGCGCGCCGGCCTCGTGGGGACTCGACAGCCTGCCGAGCCAGTGGAACGGCATCGCGAGTGGTGATTTCGATGGCGACGGGCGACTGGACCTCGTCGCGACGAGTTGGGGGCGCAACACCGGACTCACGGCCACCGCATCGCAGCCGCTGGTCGCCACCTTCGGCGCGTTCGGCGCCGGCGGCGAGATGGAGCTGCTGCTCGGCGTGCAGGACGCGCGTGTGCAGGGGCTGGCGCCGCTCGCGAGCTACGCCCGTGTGCGCATGGCCGTGAAGGGCGCCGTGGAGCGCGTGAGCAGCTTCAGCGCCTATGCCGACGCCGCACTCGATCGGGTGCTCGGTCCGTTCGCGTCGCAGGTGACGCGTGCGGAAGCGCGCACGCTCGACCACACCGTGTTCCTCAACCGTGGCGATCGCTTCGAGGCGCGTGCGCTGCCGGCCATCGCGCAGCAGGCGCCCGCGTTCGGCCCGGTCGTCGCCGACTTCGACGGTGACGGTCACGACGACATCTTCCTCGCGCAGAACTTCTTTCCCACCGTGGTGGGCATGGCGCGTCACGACGAAGGGCGAAGCCTGCTGCTGCGCGGAGACGGGCGCGGTGGCTTCACGGCCCTTGAGGGCGCGCGCTCCGGCCTCGTGGTGTGGGGCGACCAGCGCGGCGCGGCGACGGCCGACTTCACCGGCGATGGCCGCGCCGATCTCGTGGTGACGGAGAACGGCGGTGCCACGCGGCTCTTCGTCAACCGCGGCGCCGCGCCCGCGCTGCGGGTGCGTGTCGATGGCGGTGCCGGCAATCCCGATGGCATTGGCGTGCAACTGCGCGCTGTGCTCGGTGCGACGCTCGGCCCCGTGCGCGAAGTGCAGGCCGGCGGTGGCTACTGGAGCCAGAACAGCGCCGTGCAATTGCTCTCCGCGTCCACCACGCCACGCGCCGTGTGGGTGCGCTGGCCCGGCGGCGATACCACGCGGGTGATGGTGCCGGAGGGGGCTCGCGAACTACGGGTGGTACGGGAGCGGGGAAGCGAGACAACGGAAGCGGGACGGGCGGCGCGACGGTGACCGTGGGTGAGACGGCAGCGGGACCGTCGTCACCGTCGTCCCGCAGGCCCCGCTCCCGTCGTCCCGCTCCCGCTTTATTGCTTCCGTGGTACGCAGTTCCCCGTCAGCGTCCCTTCGAATTCGGGATCCGCGTCCACAACACCACCGTTCCGCACGGCGTGGTGTTGCGGCCGATGGTCTGGAACTCGAGCGGAATCGTGCTCATGTACGGGTAGAGCTCCACGGCCTCGACATTCTGCGCGGGGATCTCGTCGACTTCCATGCCCGGCGCGCGCGCACCGTCGAGGAAGACGTTGGGCTGGCAGTAGCCGCCGCGACTGCCGAGTGACGCGGCGAACCGGAGCTTGCCCGACACGACGGCCACGCCCTTCTTCGTGCGCAGGATGTCGGTGAGCCGCTGCGAGCCACGATCGACGATCTCGGTGCGACCGACGAACACCCCGATGCCGCGTTCCTTGCGCTCTTCGTAGCCGCGGATGCCCCCCGCACGGCTCATGAAGTTGTCGGTGACCTTCACTTCGCTCAGCTTCGTCGCGGCCGCGTCCATCTGCACGACCACCGTGTCCCACTGGCCGTTGCGCGTGCTGATGAACGCGTCGAGCGGCTCGAAGCCGACACGGCGGAGACTGATGCTGGCGGTGTCGAGGGCGCGCGTGAGCACCGTGAACGCGCCGCGCTTGTCCGTCGTGATCCGCTCCCCGTGGATCTGCACCGTGACACCTTCGAGCGGCCCGCCCTTCACGTCGCGCACAAACCCCACCATCTGGCGACGGTCGGCGGGGATAGGCACCTGCGCCGCCAGCGGCGACCGTGGCAGCACACCGACGAGCAGCAGGAGCATCGCGCTGAGCGGCGCAAGGCGGGAGTGGCGACGGTCCACCATGGAGAGAACTTGGGGCGCGCGGTGCGAGCCGTAAAGAGCCGATGGCGAACCGAGCGGTGATGGCACAGTTTGGCCCATGCCCAGCCGACTCCGCCGACTCTCACTCGGACGTGCCCTCGCCCTCGCCGCCGGGCTGGCCACGGCCCCGCTGCCTGCCCAGGACCTGTCGCGGATGCCGCCTCCGGGCTGGCCGTCATCACCCAAGCGCTACGACGCGCTCAAGGTGGCCAGCGATCTCATGATTCCGGTGCGTGACGGCAAGCGCATGGCGACCGACCTCTACCGCCCCGCGCGTGACGGCGTGCCGGTGGCCGAGCGTCTGCCGGTCCTGCTGGCCCGCACCCCGTACAACAAGCAGTCGCTGGCTGAGCAGGCCGTGTTCTTCGCCGAGCGCGGCTACGTGGTGGCATTGCAGGACACGCGTGGTCGCTATCGCTCCGAGGGGAGCTTCAGCAAGGTGCAGCCCGCCGATGCGACGGATGGCGCCGACGTGGTCGCGTGGCTCGCGGCGCAGTCCTGGTCGAGTGGACGCGTGGGCATGTGGGGCACGTCATTCGCCGCGCACACGCAGGCCGGCGCGGCGCAGTACAACCCGCCGGCCCTTGGCGCGCTGCTGCTCAACATGGGGGGGATGGCCAACGGCTGGGATCATGGCGTGCGCTTTCGGGGCACCTACGAGATGGGCCGCCAACTCACCTGGGCGTGGAGTCAGCTGCTCGCGGACGCGCGCAGCGACGACGTGCGTCAACTGCTCACGAAGGAGAAGGTCGAGGACTGGTACGGCGTCCAGCCCATGCGGCGTGGGCAGAATCCCCTCTCGGTCGATCCGCAGTACGAAGGGTGGTACTTCGAGTTCTTCGAGCGCGCCGACTACGACGCGTCGTGGAAGGACCCGATGCTGGCGTGGAACGAGCACTATCGCGAGACGTCGGACATTCCCATGCTCCACGTCGGCGGCTGGTACGACATCTTCCTCGCCGGCACCTTCGAGAACTACGCGTCGCTGCGCGCCCTCAAGCGTGCGCCGCAGCATGTGCTGGTGGGGCCATGGACGCACGGTGGCAACAATCGCACCTACGCCGGCGACGTGGCGTACGGCGACAGTGCGGCCGTGCCGGACTTCCTCACCGACTACCACCTCGAATGGTTCGACCACGCGCTCAAGGGGGTGCCGCTGAGCGCGCGACACCGGGCCCCGGTACGCCTCTTCGTGATGGGCACGGGCGACGGGCACAAGGACGCGAACGGGCGTCTCTTCCACGGTGGCTACTGGCTGGACAGCGAGACGTGGCCGCTGGCCGGCACACGCTACGAGACCTGGTACTTTCACGGCGATGGATCGCTCGCGCCACGTCGCCCCACGGTCGCTCGAGCGCAGACGGTGTACACCTTCGACCCGCGCCACCCCGTGCCCACCATCGGCGGCGGTTCGTCGGCGCGCCTCAAAGACGGCGCCTACAACCAGCGCGAGGATCCGCGCTTTCCGCCATCGCAGGCACCATGGCTGCCGCTGCGCGCACGCCCCGATGTGGTCGTCTTCGAGAGCGCACCGCTCGAGCAGGACATGACGGTGGTGGGCCCCATCACCGTGACGCTCTACGCCTCCGCGAGCACCGTCGATGCCGACTTCACCGCCAAGCTGGTCGACGTCTATCCGTCGAGTGCCACCTGGCCGGGGGGCTTCGATCTCAACCTCACCGATGCCATCGTGCGCGGGCGCTACCGGGCCACGCGTGACCATGCCGTCCTGCTGCAGCCGGGGCGCGTGTACGCGTTCACCATCAAGCCGTTCCCGACGGCCAATGTGTTCAAGAAGGGCCATCGCATCCGGGTCGACATCTCCAGCAGCAACTTCCCGCGCTTCGACGTGAATCCCAACACGGGCGAACCGCTCGGCAAGAACCGGCGCATGGTCACCACCGACATCGCGGTGCAGCACAGCGCGACCTTCCCGTCGCACATCGTGTTGCCCCTCGCACCGGCATCGGCGGTGCGGCGGTGATGATGGCAGTACGCGCGGGTGCGTCGGGCAGGGGCAGTGGGTCGGCATGTCGCTGACGCTGCTCGCCTACGGGCTCGTCGTCACGTTCATGACGCTCATCATGACGCGCCGACTCTCCCCGCTCGTCGCGCTCATCCTGGTCCCCATCGTGTTCGGCCTGCTCGGGGGCTTCGCGACCGAGCTGGGCGGCTACATGGTGGACGGCGTGACGAAGCTCGCGCCCACCGGCGTCATGCTCATGTTCGCGATCCTCTACTTCGCGATCATGCTCGATGCGGGGCTGTTCGAGCCCTTCGTGCGGCGCCTGGTGGCGCTCGTGCACGGCGATCCGGTACGCGTGGCCATGGGCTCGGCCGCGCTGGCGTTGCTGGTGTCGCTCGACGGTGATGGCTCCACCACCTACATGATCACCACCGCCGCCATGCTCCCGCTGTATCGCGCGCTCGGCATGCGCCCGGCGGTGCTCGCGTGCGTCACCATGCTGGCGTCCGGCGTGATGAACACGCTGCCGTGGGGTGGCCCCACGGCACGTGCCGCGAGTGCGCTCGCGATCCCTGTCGACACGGTGTTCGTGCCGCTCGTACCCGCGATCGTCGCCGGCATGCTGTGCGTCTTCACCGTGGCGTGGCGTCTCGGGGCACGCGAACGCGACCGGCTGGCGCAGGTGGCCGCGACCCATGGCGCGCCGCCTCCCGACGTGCGCGTCGAGGCGGGACTCGGCATCGACGAGGACACGAGCCATCGCCGTCCGCAGCGCCTGCTCCCCAACCTGCTCCTCACCGTGCTGCTGCTGGCGGCACTGCTGGCGGGCGTCGTGCCGCTGCCCGTGCTCTTCATGACGGCCTTCGCCATCGCCCTGATGCTCAACTACCCCAGCATCGACGAGCAGAAGGCGCTGCTGGCGCGGCATGCGGGCAACGTGCTCGCGGTGGTGGGACTCATCTTCGCGGCCGGCGTGTTCACCGGCATCCTCTCCGGGTCGAAGATGGTCGACGCGATCGCCGAGAGCGTGGTGCGCATGGTGCCCGACGCCATGGGACCCTATCTCGCCGTGGTGACCGGCGTGCTGAGCGTGCCGTTCACCTTCTTCATCTCGAACGACGCGTTCTACTTCGGGGTGCTGCCCGTGCTCGCCAAGGCCGGGCAGGCCTACGGCATCACGGCGGCCGAGATGGCGCGCGCCTCGCTGGTCGGACAGCCGGTGCACCTCCTCAGCCCGCTCGTCCCGTCGACATACCTGCTCGTGGGGCTCGTCGGCGTCGACTTCGATGCGCACCAGCGCTATACGCTGCGCTGGTCGCTGCTCGCGGTGCTCGTGCTGCTCGTGGTGGCGCTCCTCACGGGCGTGGTGCCCTTCATGCGCGGCTGACGGGCTCGCTCACGGCGTCGCGGCGGGCGCGGTGCTGCGCGACCAGCGCCTCCACCAAGGCGGCCGAGCGCGTCGTGGCACCAACTTCCCGTTGCACGACGACGCGCCCCGCGTCGCCCGCCGTGCGCGCCGACGTGCGATCACCCAGCCAGGTCGCGAGCAGGTCGGTCATTGCAGGCACATCGCCTGCGATGCGCGCGCCCCCCTCGGCCAGCAGCAGGCTCGCCTCCCGACTGTTGTGGTGCTGCGGTCCGAACAGCACGGGCACGCCGAACGCTGCCGGCTCGATGACGGAGTGCAACCCCGCCGCGTGGAAGCCGCCGCCCACCAGCGCCACCTGCGCGGCGCCGTACAGGTCACCCAGCACCCCCACACGGTCAACGAGCACGATGTCGGCCGTCGCAGGGGTGTGTGACGCCTCGAGCGCCGTCAGTCGCTCGAGCGTGATGCCGCGTGCGGCGGCCCACTGCACCAGCGGGTCGAGGTGCGTCGCGGTGGGCTCGTGCGGCGCGAGCACGAGCCGCGCGTCGGGCACGCGTGCACGCACCGCCTCCCACGCGGGCAGCAGCACCGCCTCGTCCGCCGGCCAGGTGGAGCCCGCGACGAGCGTCGGGCGCGCGCTGTGAAGCAGCGTGAGCGGCGCACGGGTGAGGTCGGCGGCCGCCGCGCGCGCCGCGACCTGGTCGAATCGCGTGTCGCCACTCACCTGCAACACCTCGGCGCGCACGCCAAGCGCGCGCAGGCGCTGCGCATCGCCCGCGTCGATGGCCCCCACCACGTCGAGCGCCGCGTACGCCTCGTGCAGCAGCGCGCGCGACCATGCGCCCTGTCGCCCCGACGTCGGGGCGAGGGTGGCACTCACGAGCCCCACCGGTACGCGACGTGCCTGCGCGCGGGCCACGAGCACCGGCCAGACATCGAGCTTCACGAACACCAGCGCGTCCGGCCGCACCGCGCGCAGCAGGCGGTCGGCGGCGTCGGCGCTGTCGAAGGGCAGGTAGTCCGCCATGTCCGCGCCCAACCCCGCCGCAAAGCGCTCGGCGCTGGGCGAGAAGAACGAGTAGGCAAACTGCCAGTCCCGGTGTGCGGCGCGCAGCGCCTGCAGCACCGGACGCGCCTGCAAGCCCTCGCCCACCGAGGGGGCGTGCAGCCACACCAGCGGCCGTGCGCCATCACGCACCCTGCGGGCGGCCTGCTCCCATCGCTCCACCACGCCGCGTCGCGCATGCAGCGCACGTCGCACCTTGCTCTCGCCCGCCGGCAGCACCGCCGCCGCGGCACGCGCCACGCTCACACCGCCCGCATACGCGAGCCGCACGAACGGGTTCAGCGCGACCCCTTGTTGCGGGCCACGAGCAGCGCCGTGTCCACGGCACGGCGGAAGTCGGGCCACGGCAGCGCTCCCTGCACCATGAACGGGCCGATGATGAACGACGGCGTCGACTGCACCCCGGCGCGCTGCGCCTGGCCGATGTCGTTGTCGAGCACCCCCTCGACCGCCCGCGACGCGAGGCAGTGCTGGAACGCGACGCTGTCGAGCGCGAGGTCGCGCGAGATGCGGCGCACCAGCGGTCCCACATCGCTCATGGAGCGCACGTTCGGCTGCGCGTCGAACAGCGCCGCGCTGTACTCCCAGTAGCGTCCCTGCGCGCCAGCGCACAGCGCCGCTTTGGCCTCGGCCCGCGCATGTGGATGGATCGACGTGAGGGGGAGATTGAGGTACGCGAAGCGAATGCGCCCGGGGGTGATGTAGTCACGATCGAGCGCGGCCATCGCCGAGTCGTGCCACTGCTTGCAGTACGGGCACTGGTAGTCGCTGATCATCACCACCCACATCCCCTGCGCGGGCCCCTTCACGCGCCCGGCATCGACGCGCTGCACCAGCACGGAGTCAGGAAGCGTATCGGTGGAGGTCGCGGCCGGCGTCACGGCCGTCTTCGCGCCGGTCGGCATGCCCGGGCGCTCGCCGCTGGACGCGTCGGCCCGGCCGCAGGATGCGGCAATGAGGGACGCCCAGAGCAGGAGCAGCGCCGGCGAGAGCGGACGATGGGAGCGAACGGACCGTGAGGACATGCGCGTGGGTACGGGGGCGTGCGGGGAGGCTACGAACGGTACTGTACCCGCCCGCTCATCGCAGCGCCCCATCTCGCAAGATTGTCGGCCCGAACAAATGACGAAACGCGAATCAGGCGTCCGTGGCCAGCGTGACACAAGACCGCCTCCCGTCCCGTACAGTTCATACATTCCATGCGTGCATCGACCCGTGGGTAAGTCACTTCGCGCGCGCGCCGCCGGTTGGGCGGCCGCGCTGCTGTTCCTGCTCCCGCTCCGGCCGGTGCTCCCTCCGGCCGCATTGGGCGCGCAGCCTCCGCTTCCCGCGCCCGTCGGTTATGTCAACGACTTCGCCGGGGTGATGTCGGCGGAGTCGCGGGCGCGACTCGAAGGGTTGTCCACCCGGGTGCACGAGCTCACGCGCGGCGACATGGTCATCGTGACCATGGCCGACCTCGGTGGCCGACCGCCCGAAGAGGTGGCGCTGCGTCTCGGGCGCACCTGGAAGGTGGGCGCCGATGCCGGCATCGGCGATTCGGCGCGCAACGCGGGCGTCGTCATTCTCGTGGTGCCCAAGGAAGCGTCGAGCGATGGCCGCGGGCACTGCCGCATCGAGGTCGGGCAGGGCGCCGAGGGGTTCCTCACCGACGCGACGGCGGGCTCGCTGTGCCGTGCGGTGATTCCGCTCTTCCAGCAGCGCGACTATGCCGGCGCGATCGAGCAGTTGGGCGCGTCCGTGGCGCAGCGGTATGCGCGCGCCTTCGGCGTCAACCTCGATGGCACGCCGGCGCCACGTCGTGCGGCGCGAGACTCCGGCGGCGAGTTCCCGATGGTCGTGCTGCTCTTCATCGTGGTGTTCCTCGTCATCGCGATCGCGGGCGGACGTCGGCGGCGGGGGAGTGTCGCGTCCGATGTTGGCACCGCGATCGCCATCAACGTGCTGAGCGAGGTGCTGCGCGGGTCGCGCGGCTCACGCGGCGGGTGGGGCGGTGACGGCTGGGGAGGCGGTGGTGGCGGTGGCGGATTCGGTGGGTTCGGCGGCGGCGGCGGCTTCAGCGGAGGTGGTGGTGGATCGAGCTGGTAAGGCACAGGAACGACAGATGTCGCTCGACGATCTCGTGACGCAGTTGCGCCACGCGCTCGGCGATCCGCTCGAGGCCATCGTGTTGTACGGCTCGGCGGCCAGCGGCGAGCAGGTGGCGGGGCGCTCCGACGTCAACGTCATGGTGGTCGCGCGCCTGTACCACATGGCGACGCTCCACACCCTCGGGCCCACCATGCGTGCCTGGCAGGAGGCGGGAAATCCCCCCGTGCTCATGCTCACGCGCGACGAGTGGCTCGGCTCGGCCGACATCTTCCCGATGGAGTATGCGGACCTGCTCGAGCGGCATCGGGTGCTGCATGGTGCGCTGCCGCTCGATGGCGTGCGCGTGCGCACCGCCGACCTGCGCCTGCAGGTGGAGCAGGAGGCGATGGGCAAACTCCTGAGGCTCCGGCGGGGTATCATGGTGGCGGGCGACGATCTCGCGGCGCAGCAGGAGCTGTTGCGCGCGAGTGTGAGCAGCCTGCTGGTCATCTTTCGCGGTGTGCTGCGCCTGCACGGCACGGTGCCGCCGCGCGATGCGCAGCAGGTGGTCGACGCGGTCGCGACGCTCGCGGGCTTCGCGGCGGCGCCGTTTCGCAGCGCGCTTGCACTCCGTGCGGGCATGGCGGAGGCGTCGGCAGACACGACGATGGTGCTGGACGGATACGTGCACGGCATGGCGGCGCTCGTGACGTATCTCGATCGTTTCGCGCCGCCTGCGACCCCCGACCGGTGACCGCCGGTGGGAGCCGACCTTTTCTTAGTGAGACCGAGGCCCAGTCGATGACCGACCCCCGTATCCTGGTTCACCACACGTCGCCCGCCCCCCGTGCGCGTGCGACGCGCGCGCGTGCGCGCTCCCTGCGGGCGCTCCCGCTGCTGGCGCTGTCGCTGCTGCTCGGGGCCTGCGGCTACAACAGCATCCAGTCGCTCGACGAGCAGGCCGCGCAGGCCAAGCAGAACATCGATGCGCAACTGCAGCGTCGCGCCGACCTCATCCCCAACCTGGTCAACACGGTGAAGGGGTTCGCCGCGCAGGAGGAGCGCGTGCTCACCGAGGTCACGCAGGCGCGCGCCGGCCTCGTGGGGGCGCTGCAGAAGCCGGGTGGCTCCGATCCGGCCGAGCTGGCCAACGCCAACCAGCAGCTCACTGGGGCGCTCGGGCGCCTCACCATCGCCATCGAGGCGTACCCCGAGCTCAAGTCGAACCAGAACTTCCTGCAGTTGCAGGATGAGCTGACCGGCACCGAGAATCGCATTGCCGTGTCCCGCACCGACTACAACGGCGCGGTGCGGCAGTACAACGAGTACATCCGCAAGTTCCCCGCGGTGCTCACCGCCAAGGTGACGGGTGCCAAGCCGCGCACCTACTTCGAGGTCACCGACGCCGCGGCGCGCGCGGCGCCGACCGTCGACTTCGAGAAGAAGTAGCGCGCGGCCGACAGCCGCCAGATCAGAGGCGGTTCTTTTCGTACAGCAGGTTGCGCGGGGCGACACGCCACTCGTACCACCGCGCAACCGGCTGCCCGCGATTGACGGACGGATCCGCGCGCGAGCTCTTGATCTGCGCGCGGATCTTCACGCCCAGAATGTCGTTGCCGTCGTTCAGCGTATCCGCGTCGGCCCCATTGTAGCTCTGGTACTGCGATCCGTTGGTGAATTGCAGCATGGTCGAGAAGGCTTCGACGCCCGAGGCCATCGTCGTGCCCACCAACTGCCCCGACGAGTTCACGGCGTCGGCGCGCTTGATCGTCTTCGTGGACGCGTCCCGCCAGTAGGCGATCACATTCACCTGCTGGATCGTGCTCCCCGAGCGCGTGAGCAGCAGGCTGTCGAGCCCGGACGGGCGATTGATCAGCCGGCTGACCGGCAGGAATTCGATGCGGAACGTGTTGCCGCCGCCCACCGACACGTCCGTGAGCAGGAGCAGGCGCCGCGTGCTCGCCACCTGCAGGCGCACGATGTCGCCGGCCTGCAGCGTCACGGCGCCGTTGACCTTCTGGAACTCGATGCACGTCGCGCCGCAGGTGCCGCCCGGGGGATACGTGGGCAGCGTGTCGCCGTCATCGAAAATGGGATAGACGGGCGCCTCGTCCGGCTCGTACGGCACCGTGAGGACGGTGAGCGTGTCCCCGTAGCCGTCGATCGATGCGAACACCGGCGTGCTGGTGACCGCGATGCCGGCCTCCTGCACATCGCGCGCGAGCGACAGGCCAATGAAGCGGCCGTCGCGATCGACGGTCTCACGCACCGTCCAGCCACGTCGCGTGCGCCAGCTCTGCACGGAGAACGCCGTGGCGCTCGAGATCACCACCAGCGCGATCGTGAGAGACAGCAGCACTTCGGCAATCGTGAAGCCGCGGCGCGGCCGCGTCGACCGGCGTGCGCGCACGGTGGGCACCGGGGCGGGGGCAGGGATCGTCTGCATGCGGATGCCTCAGCTCGCCTGGTTGAGGCCGTTGCCGCGGAACACCATGGTGGTGAGCGTCAACGGCTGCGTGGAGCGCGGGAAGTCCATCTTGACCTCCACGCGTACGAGGTTCTGTCGCACGGTCGTCACGGTCACGGTGCGCACGTACGCGCCGGTCGAACTGACTGTCCCATCGGCGTCGAGATGGACCGGCGACTCGGACTGGAGCATCCACGGGTCGCGCGACCGGATCTGCTCGACATAGCCACGCGCCAGCGCAATGGCGTTGGTACGGTTCTGCGCGAGCGTCTGGAGTGTCGTCGTGCTGGCGTTGGCCGTGGCGAGCGACATCACGCCCGCAGCGAGCAGCACCATCGCGACGATCATCGAGACCAGCGTGAAGCCGCGACGTGCGCGGCGCTGCGGCGTGGGCGCGCCACCACGGGCGCGTCGGCGCAGGAGTGATCGAGTCGGGCGCATCACTGCCATCCCGTGCTGGGCTTCCACGTCCACAGCCGCGGGCTCCCCGACGGGGAGACCGACACGGCCACGACCGCGTTCGCGTTCGTCGTGCTCTGCAGGTACACCACCCCGAACCCATCGCGCGGCGTCACGAGGCCGCGGCTGTCGAACTCGAGACGGTTGCCGGGGAACGTCACGGCGCCACCGCCACTGTTGTCGGGGACGGCCGGCGCCGAGCCGCGCCCGAAGCGCACGCGCGGCGGCAGGTCACGCACGCCGAAACCGCGCAGCGCCTGCCACTCCGCCGTCGACTCCGAGAACGAGCCGTCGCCGTCGTGGTCCAGGTAGCCGCCGTACCGCGTGGCGAGGACCTGGAAGGCCACCCGGGCGGTCGTCCGGGTCGTGAGGGCGCGGGTGCGGGCCACGTCGATGTCCTGGGCGAGCTGCATCCCCGCGAGCTGCACCTCGGTCTCCTCGGACAAGCGGAAACGCGGGGCCACGATCGCCATGGCGACCGCGATGAGCGTCACCACGGCGACAAGCTCGACCAACGTGAAGCCACGCCGCCCCGATGGGCTCCGACGAGGTGTCCTGCGTGCGGTAGACATGTCAGTAGAGCGGCCGGAAGGCCGTCTGAAGCACGGTGCCCACGGAGGGGGTGCCAGGCGGCAGCCGCTCGGGGAACCGGAAGTTCACGTCGAAGCTCCACTGGCGCGTCGGCGCCGAGTAGTACGCCCCGTTGCCGTAGCCCACGTTGATCGAGTTGCCCCACAGCCCCACGCCGTACCGGCTGCGGAACAGCGACACCAGCGACCCGGTGTAGCGGAACGTCACGCCGCCCCAGTTCTCGAGGAATCGCGGAAAGTTCTCGAGACCGCCGCCGTACGGCGGCGCTGCGCACCCCGCGCGCGCGTAGTCGCACGGCGTGGCGGAGTGCCCGGCCAGCAGCGCGGCATTGACCGTCGTGGGTCGTGCCGTGCGCTGCGCGAACGCCGTCTGCAGGGTGTCGCACCAGCCGGTCACGCCGGAGGCGCCGCACCGCGACGCCGCTGGCCACGAGCCGCGCGCATCCATGTTCGCGTTGGGCGGCTGCGAGAGGAACGTGATCGCGTCGCCCAGGATCGCGGCCGGGCGCCACACGGTCGTGTTGTAGTTGCCCAGCACGTACACCGGCCGGTCGGTCGCGATGGTCAGCCCACCGGTGTCCGCATTGGTGGCGGGCAGGGGCAGCCGCGCGCCCTGGCGCAGCCGCACGGCCACGTAGTCGTTGTTCGCCGTCGTGTTGTTGTTGATGACGTTGATGTAGATGATGCGCGGCGCCCGCGTCGCCCGCACCGAGTCGCTCCAGATCCGGAGCGAGTCGATGTGGATGTCGATGAGGTCGGGACGGAGGTCTTCACGCCCCTCGTAGAACGCGTTGCGCCGCGGCTTGAAGATGCGACCACAGGCGCCGCTCGATGGCACCGTGAGGCCTGCCGCGCGCACCTGTACCATGCTGTCGCAGAACACGCTCTTCATGGTATTCGTGTCGAGCGTGTTGAACACCGCCGCGTTCACGGTGATGTACCAGTCCGACTTCCACGCCATCTTCACGCTCTGCACCATCGCGTTGTCGCCCGCGCTGCGCGGTTCGACCAGCGTGATGGCCGGTGTGCCCGCCGGGAGCGGCAGCTTGAGCGGCTTCACGCCGAACGAGTTGTTCATGAGGCGGCCGTTGAACAGCTGCTCACTGCGGGCCTTGAAGGTGGCACCGGCGTGGCTGCGCGAATCGAAGTCGAGCCGTACCGGCGTGCCGGCCGCATTGTTGATCCACACGCCACTGAGGCGCTGGTTCTGCTCCTTGCGCTGCCAGAACACACTGTCGGGCGTCGTGATGTTGCTCTGGAAGGTGGCGCTGTTCGACGACAGGTACAGGTTGCCGTTGGTATGCACCCACCCCGCGAACGTCATCGGCGCGCCCGGCAGGATCTCGAGATCCTCCTCGTAGAACACGCCGAACTGGAAGAGCGGGATCGTCTGCGCGTTCACCGACAGGACGGCCTTGGCGCGATTCCCCGAGGAATCGCGCGCGGTCACCTGGATGTCGATCGGCTGGTTGAGCGAGTACAGCCCCGAGAACGGCCCCGACGTGATCGTCCGCGACACCGGCACCCCCATCGTCTGCGTCTGCTGCGACATGAGATAGCCGGGCATCTGCGGCGTGGTGATCGCCGCGATATCGGAGCCGGAGATGATGCCGTCCTGCATGGCGGCATCCAACTGCGACATGATGTCGTCCGCGCCGCCCTCGGCGGCGTACCCGGCGCGCGCACCGCGATAGTCCGCGTTCGACGTCCGTGCCATCGTCGTCACCGCCGAGAGTCCGGCCAGCACGACAATGGAGAACATCACCAGCATGAGCAGCACGACCTCGAGCGCGAACCCGCGCCGGGCGCGCGGCCCGGTGGCCGACGACGAACGTGTTGGAACCCGCCTGCACCCGAGCGACATGGACCGACTCCTGAAGGTGTTACCACCAGAAGTACGATCCACGGGGCATCCTGCCACCGTCACCCGCGGCCCCGCCTGATTCGCTGTGACGGGGAGGCCCGGCGCTGTTACAGTGCGCTCACCCCACGGGCGGCGGCGCCACCGGTCGTGGGAACAGCGCGTCGCCCTTCGTCACCCGCCACCCCGCCGGATCGAGCGCCTCCAGCGCCGCGATGCGCTGCTCCTGCGCGCGCCCCGGTGCGCCAAGCTGCGCCCACACCGCCTCGACCTTCTCCGGCATGAACGGCGCGAGCAGCACCGTCTGCCGCGCAATGCGCCGGATGAGTGACGCCAGGATGACCTCGAGCTCCACCCGTCGCGCCGCGTCCTTGGCCACCGCCCACGGAGCGGTGGCAGCCGTGTACTCGTTCGCCCGCGCCGTCAGCCGCGCCACCGCCGCGAGCCCTTCGTGCAGCAGCCAGCCGCGCGTGCCCGACATCGCCTCCCGATAGGACGCGATATCGGCGTCATCGTCACGCTCCACTGCCGGGCGCTCCGCCGTCGGCACCACGCCGTCGCAGTACTTCTCGACCATCGCCATCGCTCGGCTCGCGAGGTTGCCGAAGGCGTTCGCCAGGTCGCTCGTGTACCGCTCCTCGAAGCGCTCCCACGAGAAATTGCCGTCGCCGTCAAACGGCACGTCGCGCAGCAGCACGTAGCGGAACGCGTCGGCACCGAATCGGTCGATGGCCTCGCCGAGGTCGAGCTTCACGCCCGCGCTCTTGGAGAACCGTTCGCCACCCAGCGACACGAAGCCGTGCGCCCACACCTGCTTCGGGAGCGGCAGCCCGGCCGCCTGCAACATTGCCGGCCAGATGACGACGTGAAAGCGCGTGATGTCCTTGCCGATGATGTGCACGTCGGCGGGCCACCGCGTCTCATACCCGGCGTCGGGGAACCCGGTGGCCGTGAGGTAGTTCGGCAGCGCGTCGAACCAGACGTACGTCCCCTGCACCTCGCCCGTCGACAGCGGCAGCGGGAAGGGCACCGCCCAGTCGAGGCGCGCGCGCGACGCCGAGATGTCCTCGAGCCCCTGCGCCAGCAGGCCGAGGATCTCGTTGCGACGGCTCTCGGGTTCGATGAACGACGGCGTGTCGCGCAGCAGCTTTTCGAGGAACGGCTGGTACTTCGAGAGGCGGAAGAACCAGTTGCGCTCCTCCACTTCCTCCAGCACGCGCGTCGGATGCAACGCGCACCGCCCCTCCACGATGTCCGCGTCCTGCTTGAACGCCTCGCACCCCACGCAGTACATCCCGCGATACGACTGCTCGTAGAAGTCGTCCGGATTGCGCTCGGCAATGCGACGGATGAGCGCCTGCACGCCGGCCTTGTGGTGCGCGTCGGTGGTGCGGATGAACTGGTCGTACTGGATGCCCAGCCGCGCCCACATGGCCTGGAAGCGCGCCGCGATGGTGTCGGTGAACGCCTGCGGCGGCACGCCCTCCTTCGCCGCCGTCTGCTGCACCTTCTGGCCGTGCTCGTCCATGCCGATGCACAGGTGCACCTCGTCGCCGGTCATGCGACGGTACCGGGCAATCACATCGGCGCCGATCTTCTCGAGGGCATGCCCGAGATGCGGATCGCCGTTGGCGTAGTCGATGGCGGTGGTGATGTAGAAGCGCGACATGTGCGGAAGCTAGCGGCCTCCCGCGCGCGCGGGCCACTGCGCCCGCTGCGCCGACGCGTGGCTACCCGTCCGTCCCCTCGGGCGGCGCTTCTGCAGGCGGCGCTTCCGCAGGCGGCGACTCCTCGGCGCGGCGACGCTCCTCAGCGGCGCGCAGGCGGCGGCCGCCGCGACGTCCACGCCGTCGCTTCCGCTTGGGCGCGCCGTCGCCGCCCTCCGGCGTTCCGCCCGTCTCGGCCTCGCTGCCGTCGTCGTCGTCGTCTGCATCGTCGACATCGACGGCGGGCCGCGCGGCATCGACCGGTGGAGTCGTCGCCGGTGGTGCCTGCGCTGCAACCGGCGCCGGCGGCACCGGCGGCACGGGCACCGGGAACTCCATCGTCGACGTGATCGTCACGCGCGATGTGCGCTCCGCCACGCGTTCGGAGGCGTCCCGCGCGTCGCCGGGCCGCTCGTCGAGCGGCTCGAGCGCCTGCTTGAGCGTAAACGCCTCGAACTCCATGGTGTCCAGCATCGACGCGACCGACGGCTCGATGCGCGCCGGGGTGGTGTCCGGCGCGGCTCCACCCACATCGAAGCCGCCCGTCTCCTGCTTGAGCGCCTCGAGCGAGAGCACGCGCACATCACCTTCGACGCCGCGCAGCGTCACGCGATCGCCGAAGATGTCGCACGACACGACCTTCTCCTCGCCGCGCGACGTCTGCACGATCTTCCCCTCCTTGGGGAAGCGCCGACGACTCAGCACGTAGAACTCGTGCTCGTAGCGGAGGCAGCACATGAGGCGGCCGCACGCCCCCGAGATCTGCTGCGGGTTGAGCGAGAGCCGCTGGTCCTTGGCCACGCCGAGGTTGACCGGGCGGAGGTCGGGCAGCCAGGACGCCGAGCAGTACTCGCGGCCGCAGCGCCCCACACCCGAGAGACGCTTGGCTTCGTCGCGCACGCCGATCTGCTTGAGCTCGATGCGCGTGCGGAACAGCGCGGCGAGGTCGCGCACCAGTGTGCGGAAGTCGACGCGCTTCTCGGCCGTGAAGTAGATCGTCAGCTTGCGCCGGTCGAACTGCCACTCGGCATCCGTGAGCTTCATGACGAGACCGTTCGCCTTGACGCGCTCCATCGCCTTGCGGCGCGTGGCCTCGTTCTCGGCCGTCAGCTCGCGATCGCGCAGCTCCTCGTCCTTGGTCGCGAGGCGAATCGCCGCGCGTGCCGGTGGCTGCGTGCCGCAGCCGTGCGCGCAGCCATTGCAGCGCACCGCCGCGAGCTCGCCGGTGGCGTGCACGCGACCGAGATCCTCACCACGGTCCGCTTCGACAATCACCGCCGCGCGCAGCGCAGGCGGGGTGTCGTCGGGCCAGGTGAAGAACTCCTTGCGATTGCCGCGGAACGCGACCTCGATGAGCTGCGGCACGCGGCGACTACTCGGAGAACTGGCCCATGCGCAGGAACTTCTCCCGACGCCGGCGCACGAGCTTGTCGGGCTTCAGGCGTCGCAACTCCTCGAGGTTGCGCACGAGCGTGTCCTTGAGCGAGGCGGCGGTGGCCGCGTGGTCGGCATGGGCACCGCCCACCGGCTCCGCGATGACTTCGTCGATGACGCGCAGCTCGACCAGGTCGGCGGCGGTCACGCGCAGCGCCTGCGCCGCCTTCTCGCGCATCTCCGGGCTCTTGCCGTCCTTCCAGAGAATCGCGGCGCACCCCTCGACCGAGATGGTCGAGTAGACCGAGTTCTCGAACATCAGCACGCGGTCGGCCACGCCGAGCGCCAGCGCGCCACCCGACCCGCCCTCACCGATGACCGTCGCGACGATGGGCACCTGGAGCTGGCTCATCTCCAGCAGGTTGCGCGCGATGGCCTCACTCTGCCCGCGCTCTTCGGCACCGAGGCCCGGCCACGCGCCCGGCGTGTCGATGAACGTGAGCACCGGCACCTGGAACTTCTCGGCCAGCTTCATGAGCCGCAGCGCCTTGCGATACCCCTCGGGGTGCGGCATGCCGAAGTTGCGGCGCAGGTTCTCCTTCGTGTCGCGGCCGCGCTCATGGCCGATCACCATCACCGTCTCGCCTTCGAGACGCGCCCAGCCGGCGATGATCGCCGCGTCCTCACGGAACAGCCGGTCGCCGTGCAGCTCGATGAAATCGGTGAAGGCCAGGCGGATGTAGTCGGACGTGAAGGGGCGACGCGCGAGACGCGCCACCTGCACGCGCTGCAGCGGCGTGAGGTTGCGATAGATCTCGACGCGCAGCTCGCCCAGCTTCTTCTCGAGCGGTGCCAGTTCACTCGCCACATCGAGCGAACGCTCGGCGGCGGTGCGCTTCAACTCCTCGATCTGCTTCTCGAGATCGGCGAGTGGTCGCTCGAATTCGAGGGTCGGGGCTGCGGCCATGCGAATCCTGAAAGAAGAAGCGCGCTGCGGCTCAACTGCCGGCGCGCACGAGGCGCACCCGCTCGGCGCCGAGCAGCGCACGAAGGTCTGAAAGAACGGCCGACGAGGCGGTCACCGTGAGCGAGCGGGAACGGAAGCGCACCGGATCACCCGCCCCGTCGCGCCACCGCACCTCGAGCGGCGCGGAGCCCCCATGGGCCTCCACCCGTGCCCGCACATCCTCCATCACCGCCGGCGGCAGGTCGAGGTGCTGATCGAGCTCGATTGCCACCGCCACATCACCGCTGGCACGCAGCTCTGCGAAGCGCGTGACCGACTCCACGATGAAGGTGGCGTTTTCGACACCCTGGTCCTTCCGCGAGTAGCCGCCCTTGAGCAGCAGCGGCACGTCGGGGCGAACGCGTTCGGCAATCACCCCCCACGCCTCGGGAAACACCAGCACCTCGGAACTTCCGGAAAAATCCTCGACTGTCAACCGGGCGAACTCGGCCCCCGAGCGCTTCGAGAGCTGCTTGCGGATGGCGGTCACCACCACGCCGATCGTCACCGGCTCCGCCGTCCACGTGCCAAGCTGCGACACCGTCTGGGATGCGAACAGTTCGCATTCCGTTCGGTACGGTTCGAGCGGGTGTCCCGAAATGTAGAAGCCCAGCAGCTCCTTCTCGCGCTGCAGCCGGTCGCTTTCGGTGAATGGCGGCACATTCGGCAGCGCGGGCGCTCCCCGGGGACCGGGCGCCGCCGACTCCTCGGGCGCGCCCAGGAGGTCGCCGAACAGCGAGCCCTGACCCTTCTCCGCCTCTTCCTGCTGCAGCGACGCCTCGCTGATGGCGTGGTCGAGCGCGGCCAGCAACTGCGCGCGGTGGCCACCCAAGGCGTCACAGGCGCCGGCCGCCACGAGCGCTTCGAACACGCGCTTGTTGCACAGGCGCAGGTCGACCCGTGAGCACAGGTCGTACAGCGTCGTGAACGGGCCGTCGGCGCGCGCCGCCAGCAGCGAATCGATCGCCCCGCGCCCCACGTTGCGAATGGCGCCGAGCCCGAAGCGGATGCGCTTGTCGCCCACCACCGTGAAGCGCCACCCCGACTCGTTCACGTCGGGCGCGAGCACCTCGAGCCCCATCTCGCGGGCCTCGGCGATGTACTTGATGATCTCTTCCGTCTTCCCGATGTTCGACGACAGCAGCGCGGCCATGAACTCGGCCGGATAGTGCGTCTTGAGGTACGCGGTGTGGTACGCGACCACCGAGTACGCCACCGAGTGACTCTTGTTGAAGCCGTAGCGGCCGAACGTCTCGATCTGCCCGGCCAGCTCCTCGATGATCTTCGGGTCGTGCCCGCGCGCGACCGCCTTCTCGGTGAACTTGCCGAGCTCCTTCTTGATGAGCTCCGCGTCCTTCTTGCCCACCGCCTTGCGCAGCACGTCGGCTTCGGCGAGCGAGATGCCCGCGAGCACCTGCGCGATACGCATCACCTGCTCCTGGTAGGTGATGACGCCGTAGGTGTTCGACAGGATCGGCTCGAGCTCCGGCAGCGCGTACACCGTCGGCTCCTCGCCGCGCTTGCGCCGGATGTACACGTTGTGCATGCCGGCATCGAGCGGGCCGGGGCGCAGCAGCGCGTTCGACGCCACGAGGTCGTCGAAGCGGTCGCAGCGCATGCGCTTGAGCACGTCCGTCGCGAGCGGGGACTCGAACTGGAACACGCCGCCGGTGCGTCCGGCGCGCAGCACCTCGTACGTGCGGGTGTCGGTGAAGCCGCGCTCCTCGAGCTGCACCGTCACGCCCGTCCGTGCCTTGATGGCGGCGAGCGTGTCCGTGATGACCGTGAGGGTCGTGAGCCCGAGGAAGTCCATCTTGAGCATGCCGGCCTTCTCGAGCGCCGTCATGTCGTACTGCGTCACGATCACCCGCTCGTCGTCGCCGCCGCCCGACCCCTTCGTGGCCTGCGTGCAGATGGGGACGAACTCGTCGAGCGGCCCCGGCGCGATGACCACGCCCGCCGCGTGCACCCCCGTGTGACGCGACAACCCCTCCAGGCGCACCGCGAAGTCGAGCAGCTGGCGATAGCGCTCGTCGCCCGCGTAGAGCGCCTTCACCTCGGGCACCTGCGTGATCGCTTCCTTGACCGTCAGCGAGTTGTTGGGCGCGTTCGGGATGAGCTTCGCCAGCGCATCCGTCTCCGCCGGCGTGAAGCCCAGCGTGCGCCCCACGTCCTTGATGGCCGCGCGCGACTTCATCGTCCCGAAGGTGACGATCTGCCCCACGCTGTCCTTGCCGTACTTCTGGCGGACGTACTCGATGACCTCGCCGCGCCGCTCGAAGCAGAAGTCGACGTCCACGTCGGGCATCGACACGCGCTCGGGATTCAGGAAGCGCTCGAACAGCAGATCGAACTCGAGCGGGCACACGTCGGTGATGCGTGTCGCATACGCCACCAGCGAGCCCGCCGCCGACCCGCGCCCCGGTCCCACCGGGATGCCGCGGTCACGCGCCGCCTTGATGAAGTCGGCGGTGATGAGGAAGTAGCCCGCGTACCCGGTCTTCGTGATGACGCCCAGCTCGTAGTCGAGGCGCTCCTGCACGTGCGCCGGCAACGGATCGCCGTACCGTTCCTTCGCTCCCTCGGTCGCGATCTGCACGAGCAGGTCGTTCTCGGTCGCCACCCCCTCGGGGAGCGGGAACGACGGCACGAAGTACTTCTTCGCGAACTGCACATCCACCGCGTCGGCGATCGCCAACGTGTTGGTGAGCACATCCGCGCGGCCGGGGAAGAACGGGCGGATCTCGTCGGCACTCTTGAAGTAGAGGCCGTCGTCGTACCGCATCCGGTTCGTGTCGTTGCGGTCTTTCCCGAGGCCGATGCACAGCAGCACGTCGTGCGCTTCGTGGTCGTCGTGCCGCAGGAAGTGCGCGTCGTTCGTGGCCACCACCGGCAGGCCCAGGTCGTCGGCCAGCCCCAGCACCTTGGCGTTGAGCGTGGCCTGCCCCTCGCTCGTGTGCGCCTGCACCTCGAGGTAGTAGCGGTCCTTGAACAGCTCGGCGTACCACGCGGCCGCTTCGCGCGCCTCCGCCATGCGGTCGTCCATGAGGTGCGTCGCCACTTCGCCCGCCAGGCACGCCGACGAGACGATCAGCCCTTCGCTGTGACGCGCCAGCAGCTCGCGGTCGATGCGCGGCTTGGTGTAGAACCCCTCGGTGTACCCCAGCGACGACAGCTTGACGAGATTGCGATAGCCCGCGAGGTCGCGCGCCAGCAGCACGAGGTGGTAGTACGGCTTCACCCCGGGCGCGGGACGACCACGGGTGCGCCGATCGCCGGGGGCGACGTACGCCTCCATCCCGAGAATCGGCTTCACGCCGGCCTTGCGCGCCTTCTCCTGGAACTCCCAGGCGGCGTGCATGTTACCGTGATCCGTGATGGCGAGCGCCGGCATCTCGAACTGCTGCGCGCGCGCGATCAGGTCATCGATCCGGTTCGCCCCGTCAAGGAGCGAGTACTCGGAGTGGCAGTGCAGGTGGACGAACGACATGGACCGGGAATGATACTCACCCCCGCAGCACCACGCGATGGAGCCACCACCACCAACCGCCGGCCATGGCGCATGGTCCGCCGCCTCGGCGGGGCCCTTGCGACGGTGCTGGTGCTCGTGCTGTCGCTCACACCCATGGGCTGCTACCTCTCCCGCGCCGCCTACGAGGAGGCGCGCATTCTCGCCCGCCGCCAGCCCATCCAGCGCCTCGTCACCCGCGACGCCACCGAGGCCACCCTGCGCGCCAAGCTCGCCCTGGTGCTCGAGGCACGGCGCTTCGCCATCGATTCGCTGCACCTCGACGCCGGTGAGAGCTTCACCACCTTCTCACCGCTCGACCGCGACACCCTCGTGCTCGTCGTCTCGGCCGCCTACCGCGACCGCCTCGAACGCAAGACCTGGTGGTTTCCCGTCGTCGGCCGCTTTCCCTACAAGGGCTTCTTCGACTTCGACGAGGCGCGGCGCACCGCGCGCGAGCTCCGCGCCGAAGGCTTCGACGTCATCGTCGGCGCGTCGAGCGCCTTCAGCACCCTGGGCTGGTTCAACGACCCGCTCGTGAGCACCACCGTGCGGCAGGACTCGGTCACGCTGGTCAACACCGTGCTGCACGAACTCCTCCACAACACGTTCTTCGCCAAGGGCCGTGTGGCATTCAACGAGTCGTTCGCGACGTTCGTGGGAGGGCGCGGGGCGGAGCACTTCTTCCGGGCGCGCGGCGATAGCGCGCACCTCCGGCGGGCCGAACAGGACTGGCAGAACGACCTCACCCTGGGCGCCTTCTGGGAGCGCACGGCGCGCGAGATCGACAGCGTCTTCGCCAGGCTGCCCGACACCGCGACCACCGCGCGTCTCGTGGCGCGCGACACCGTCTATGCACGCGCGCGACGCCGTCTCGTGGACAGCGTCGCGCCCCTGCTGCATGGCTACCCGCCCGGCTGGGCCGAGCGGGTCCCCCTCGACAATGCGGTGCTGCTCTCGCGGCGCGTCTACGCCGAACGCCTCGATCGCTTCGACTCCGTGTACGTCGCCAATGGACGCGACCTGCCGCGCGCCATTCGCGCCGTGATCGAGGCCGACAAGACGAGGTCGAAGGCTACTTCTCGGGGAGCAGCACGAACCGCGCCCGGTTCGCCTCCGTGAGGTAGGCGCGCGCCGCCGCGTGGAGCTGCTCCGCGGTGAGGCCGTTCACCAGCGTCAGGAAGTCGCCCAGCGTCTCGAGCGGCTCGTCGTACTCCACGCGCGTGCGAATGGCGTTGAGCCACCAGCCGTTCTGCTTGAGCTGCACCTCGTACTCGCGCCGCTGCTGCTCCTTCACCCGCTCCAGCTCCGCGGCCGTGGGAGGCACGCGACGCAGCGAGTCGAGCTCCTGCTGCACCGCCGCGAACATGCTCTCGGCCTTGTCCGGCGCCGAGCCATACTGCAGCGAGATCGTCCACTCGCTGCGCGGCCGGCGCGCAAACGACGTCCCGACGCTCACGCTGTAGGTGCCGCCGAGCGACTCGCGCAGGCGGTCGAGCAGGCGCATCTCCATCAGCTCGCCCAGCGCCGACAGCGCGTAGGCCTGTTCGCGACTGTAGGGCGCGCTCCCTGACAGCAGCACCAGCGTCTGACTCGTGGGTTCGAGGCCGCGCTTCACCGTCTTGCTCACCTGCCCGGTGAACGGCTTGGGGCCCACCTCCTTCCACGTCTCGCGCCGCCCGCTCGCCGGCAGCGCGCCCAGCCACTGCGCCACCATCGGCTTGAGCGCGGTCAGGTCGACGTTGCCGACGAACACGAACGTCATGTCGCCCACGTCGGCGAAACGATCCTTGTAGATCGCCATCATCTTGCCCAGGTCGAACTCGCTCAGCATGGACAGCGACAGCGGCCGCACGCGCGGATGACCGCCACCCAGCGTCATCTGGACCGTGTCCTGGAAGACAAGGGCGGGGTTGGCATCCTTGTTCTTGAGCACCGTCTCGTACTGCTGCAGGAAGGTGCGGAACACGGCCGAGTCGGCGCGCGGCGACGTGAGACGCAGCCACGTGAGCTGCAGCATCGTCTCCAGGTCGCGCGGCGACGCCGAGCCCGAGAGCCCTTCCGACAGCTCACCGATCTGCGCCCCGACGTTCGCGACCTTGCCCGTGAGCTTCTTGCGCAGGTCGATGGCGGAAAACGCTCCCACGCCGCCCTGCTGCACGATGGAGGGCGCGAGCGCCGCCTGCAGCGCGTCCGCGTCCGACACGAGGCTCGCGCCACCCGGGCTCCACGCCGTCATCACCACCTGGTCGTTGTTGAAGTCGGTCGGCTTGACCAGCACGCGGATGCCGTTCGACAGCGTCCACTGCGTGACGCCCTGCGACGCCACCGTCGACTCCGACACGACACGGCCACCGGCCGGCGGCGACGCGACGAGCGCCCCTTCCGCGACAGTCTCCACCCACGGCGTGATCGTCGCGGCCACGACCTTGCCGAACACAGCGCGCACCTCGGCCTCCGTCGGCACCCGCACGCCGTCCTTGTCCGGCACCGTCACCGACACCACGCGATTCGCGGCCCCGCCACGCGCCTGCGACAGTGCGTTCACGTCGGCGAGCGTGATGCCGGGCAGCAGCTTCTGCACCAGGGCGTACTCGAACGCGATCCCCGGGATGGGCTCGGAACTCAGGTAGTGATTCACGTACTCGTCGGTGAAGTTGGCCGACCAGCTCTTGTCCCGCTCGGTGTAGGCCCGCTCGTAGCCGCGCAGCAGGTTGGTGCGCGCGCGCTCGAGCTCGGCCGGCAGGAAGCCATGACGCTGCACGCGCTCGGCTTCGACGAGGATCGCCTGCAGGCTCTCGAGCAGCTTGCCGTCCTTGGCACCGGCCGACAGCGAGGTCACCGCGAGGGCGCGCACGAAGTCTCCGCTCCCCGCACCGGCGCCCGTGAACGGCGCCTCCGGGCGCAGCGCGAGCTCGCTGAAGCGCTGGTTCAGCATCGTCTGCGCCAACTGCTCGACGAGCTCCGTGCGGTAGTCACCCACCGTGCGCCGCACGGTCGGCTTGCGCTTCCACAACACCTGCACGCTCGACGTGGTGAGCTCCTTGTCGGCCACGATCGACACGAGCGTGGAATCGTGCGACGGCACCGTCGGCGTGAAGCGGGCGCGCACGGCAGTGCGGCGCGGAATGGGCGCGAACGTGCTGCGAATGAGCGTCTCGACCTTTGCCGCGTCGAAATCCCCGACCGCCACCACGGCCATGAGCTCGGGGCGGTACCAGTCACGCCAGAAGCGACGCACCGGCCCCGGGGTGGCCTTCTCGAGGATCTCGGGCACGCCGATCGGCAACCGCTCGGCGTAGCGCGAGCCGCGGAAGTACACGGGGAACTGCTTGTCGCGGATGCGTGAACCGGCACCGAGACCATTGCGCCACTCCGACAGCACGACGCCGCGCTCGGCCACGACATCGGTGCTGTCGAACAGCACCCCGTTCGCGACATCGCCCAGGAAGCGGAAACTCTTCTCGAGGATGCCCGCACTGTCCGTCGGCACCGGCAGGATGTAGATGGTCTCGTCGAAGCCGGTGAAGGCGTTCAGGTCGGCGCCGAAGCGCACGCCGATCGACTCGAGGTACTTCACGATGTCGTTCTTCGCGAAGCTCTTCGTGCCGTTGAAGGCCATATGCTCGACGAAGTGCGCGAGGCCGCGCTGGTCGGCGTCCTCGAGGATCGAGCCGGCGTTCACCACGAGCCGCAGCTCGGCGCGCTGCTCCGGCTTGGCGTTGCGCCGCACGTAGTAGCGCAGCCCGTTCGGCAGCGTGCCGATCTTGACCGCCGGATCGACGGGCAGGGGCGCGGTGAGCGCGAACGAATCGCGCGTGGCCGGCTTGGGCGCAGCGGCCTTGGGCGCCGTCGTGCGTGCGGGAGGCTTGGGGGGCGCGCCCTGCGCGATCGCCGTCGCGGCGCCGCTGAACGAGACGGCGGAGAGGGTGGCCATCGCGACGAGCGCGACAGCGCGGCAGTGCATTCGGGAAGTGGGCATCGGTGGGATCGTGGAGACGGGACCATCCGGCTGCCCCGCAATCTAGGGGGCGCCGAACTGCCCGCGGAGGAGGGCGCGCAAGTCGACCACCGGCGCTGCCGTCGTGTCCGGCAACGCGAGCAGCTCGGGCACGTCATCACCCACGGTCACGCGCTGCATGGTGCGGCGCACGCCGGGGTCGAGGAATCGTGAGAGCTGCGAGTAGGCGAAGTCGCCGCCGGTGCGGGTGCTGTAGCTGTGCAGCGGGTAGGTGACCATGAGCTCGTGACGCGCCCGCGTGAGCGCCACGTACAGCAGGCGACGCTCCTCGTCCACCTGCGCCTCGTCGTTCGCGGCGCGCGCCATCGGAAACACCCCGTCGGAGGCGTGCAGCACGAACACCACATCCCACTCCTTCCCCTTCGCCGAGTGGATCGTGGAGATGATCAGTGCATCGTCTTCCCCCGTGGCGCCCACCGCAAGGTCCTGGGTGTTAGCAGGTGGTTCGAGTGCGAGCGTCGCGAGAAAGGTCGTGCGGTCCGGATACCCGGCGGCGATCGTCTCCAACTGGTCGAGGTCGGCCAGCCGCGGCGGCGCGTCGTCGTAGGTGGCCTTGAGCAGCGGGTCGTAGAGCTGCCGCACCAGCCGGATACTCTCGCCCGGCCCATGCGGACGGTCGCCCCGCTCGACGCGGCGCATGCCATCCAGCAACGCGGCGAGCGCCGCCAGGCCCGGGCGCGCCTTGGCCGGCACGCGCAGTCCACCCGGTTCGCCCACCGCGCCGATGCTCATCGGTTCCCACGCATGTCGCGCGAGCAGGTCGATGGCACCGCGCGCGGTCGCATCGCCCACCCCCGGCAGCAGACGCAGCAGCCGATACCAGCTCACTTCGTCGCGCGGATTCTCGAGCACGCGCAGGAAGGCCAGCAGGTCCTTGATGTGCGCCGCCTCGAGGAACTTGAGCCCGCCCCACTTCTCATAGGGAATGCGGCGGTTGGCCAGTTCGATCTCGAGATCGGCGCTGAGATAGCCGGCCCGCACCAGCACGGCCATCTCGCGCAGCGGCGTGCCCTGTTCGTGCAGCTCCAGCAGGCGCCCCACGACGAACTCCGTCTGCGCCCGCTCGTCGCGCACGGTCACCAGCCACGGCGCCTCGCCGCCGTCCCGCTCGGTCCAGAGCGACTTGCTGTAGCGCTCGCGGCTCCGCGAGATCACGGCGTTGCTCGTCTCGAGGATGGGCGCCGTCGAGCGGTAGTTCTGTTCGAGCGTGACCACCCGCGTGCCAGGAAAGGTCGTCGGGAAGTCGAGGATGTTGCGGATGCTCGCTCCGCGAAACGCATAGATGCTTTGCGCGTCGTCGCCCACCACGGTGAGGCGGCCGTCGGGGCACAGGGCGCGCAGGATGCGCGCCTGCAGCGGGTTGGTGTCCTGGTACTCGTCCACCAGGACATGGTCGTAGAGGGCGCGGATCTGGGCCGCGATGGGCGGCGCCTGCTCGAGGAGCAGCGCCCACGACAGCAGCAGGTCGTCGTAGTCGAGGAGATTGCGCTCTGCCTTGCGCCGCACGTAGTCGGCGCAGCACCGCTCGACATCGCCGGCCCAGGCCGTGAAGTGCGGCCACTCGTCGGTCAGCAGGTCGGCGATGGGGCGTCCGGTGTTCACGTGCCGCGAGTAGACCGTCAGCAGCGTTTCGGCCCGGGGGAAGCGCGGCGCCGACCGGGGCGCGCCCTTGAGGTCGCCGTAGCCGAGGGCGGAGCGGGTGAGCCCCATGAGGTCGACCGCGTCGCCCTGATCGAGGATCGTGAAGTCGGCGGGGAGCCCGGCCGAGGGGCCGAACCGGCGGAGGAGCCGGTGGGCGACGCCGTGGAAGGTGCCCCCCTGGACCTGCTGGGAGGCGGCCCCCACCAGCCGTTCGCACCGGGTCAGCATCTCCTGCGCGGCGCGGCGAGTGAAGGTGAGCAGGAGGATGCGGCCGGCCGGGACGCCGCGGCGAATGAGGGCGGCCACCCGATGGATGAGGGTGCGGGTCTTCCCCGATCCGGCGCCGGCGACAATGAGGAGGGGGGTGTCGCCATGGCTGGCCGCGTCGGCCTGGGCGGCGTTGAGGGGCGGGCCGTCCCGATCGGGGGCGGGGGGGAGGACCTTCCGGCGGAGCGGGGGGACGATGCGGGGCGGTTCAGCCATGGTGGGGAAGATACCCCGAAGCCGGGACGCGCAATGTGACGGTACGGCCCCCGGGTCGTCCCTCTGGGTTGTGGATAAGGCCGCCGGCGCCCCCGGTGTCCCTGTTTTGTGACGGCATGTGTCTGCGCCCGGGTACGGCAAGTGCTTGACCGGCTTGCAGGTGCTCCCTAGTTTCTGGGCTTGTCATCACGGCGAGGAGTGTGCCCGGCTTCCCTACCAGGGGAGAAGGCACGCGCCTCGCGCCTGCTGTTGCCGGTGTCAGGCTGTGCGCGCCGGTGCAGATGTTGTCGCAGATGGTGTTGCAGTTGAAGGCGCAGGGCTCGTTGCCCGACGGAGCTTGGACCGGACGGTGACGGGTGCAGGGAAGGGCCGCGGTGTTGTTCGCGAGAGAGGTCGTCGCTTCGGCGCGGCATGTCGCGCGGGTCACCACGGGCAGTTTGATCGGGCATCACGCTCCACGCATGACGCAGGGTTCCATTCGGCCGCTCCCCGAGTCGAGTCCCCGTCCGCTGCGTGATCGGCCTGATGAGACCAGCGCCACTCGGGCGCGGGTCTGCGATCGCAACACGTTGTTCGGCAGGGCACCCGAGCCTGCTGACGGCAGCTACCTCCACGACCTCGCAAGAGGGGGATGAATGCAACTCTTCTCTCGGAACAAGGCGCTCGCCGCCCTGAGCCTGAGTGCCCTCGCGGTGCTCGGTGCTTGCGGTGACGACGTCACGGTGCCCGCACCGGTGAATCCAGCCGTTGTGCTGACGATTTCGCCGCCGAACGCCAACATGAACGTTGGTGAGTCGCTCAACTTCGCGGTGCAGATCACGGGTGGCAGCACGACCACGCCGCCGACGCTCGCGAGCTGCACGTCGAGCAACACGGCCGTGGCCACGGTCGCGGTGTCCGGCGCCTCCTGCCGCGTGACGGCAGTGGCCGCTGGCAACGCCACCATCACGGCGGCTGCCTCGACCGGTAACTCGGCCGCTGCGGCGGTCTCGGTGTCGGCCCCGGCGCCGGCCATCACGTCGCTCGCGGTGTCGCCGCAGGCGGCGCAGCTGGCCGTTGGCCAGTCGGTGACGGTCATCCCGACCGTGCAGCCGGCCGGCCGCACGGCGACGTACACGTACGCGACGTCGGCCGCGTCGATCGCCACGGTCAGCACGGCTGGCGTGGTGACGGCGGTGGCGCCTGGCGTGGCGACGATCACGGTGACGGCCAACGCGGCGGCGCAGGGCGGCTTTGCCGCGGCGACGATCGCGCAGGCGGTGACCATCACGGTCTCCGACCGCACCCCCGGCCTCACGGCCCTCACGGTGCAGCCGGCGTCGGTGTCGCTCGCGCTCAACGGCACGCAGGGGCTCACCCCGGCGGTCCAGGGCCCGCGCGCCTCGGCGGTGACCTACTCGTACGGCTCGAGCGCCCCGTCGGTCGCGACGGTCTCGGCGTCGGGCGTCATCACGGCGGTGTCGGCCGGTCAGGCCGTCGTCACGGTGACGGCGTCGTCGACCGAGTCGGGCGCCTTCGCGGCCTCGTCGATCACGGCCCTCGTTCCGGTGACGGTGTCGCCGGCCGCGCAGGTCGTCATCAACAGCCTCACGAAGGGCGGCGCGACGATCGACATCTCGAACGTCTACGACCAGATCGAAGTCAACCTCCAGATCCAGCCGAACGGCCAGACGGTCACGGAAGCGAACGTCTGGGTGTGCGATCCGGCGGAGACGGTGGCGGCGTGCGCGGCGCGCACGAACGGCGTGCCGGCGGCACGTCAGTCGTTCTCGTCGGCGGGCGCCCAGCTCTCGTCGATGCAGCTCTACATCAACACCTCGGAGTTCGGCACGCCGGACTTCACCACGGGCGCTGATGCCAGCACGCTGTACAAGAACGGCCTCCGCACGATCGTGGCCACGCTGACCACGAACCCGAACTCGGCCGCCACGGTCGCGTCGAACAGCATCTCGCAGGTCAACTTCAACAATCCGGACGGTTGGACGGTGCGTTGGACGGCCCCGGCGAACCGTGCGAACGACGCCGGCAACATCACGTGGTACGGTGGTCCGAGCACGCCGGACGCGCTCACGCCGAACGCCCAGTCGGGCGCCGGCTCGTTCGTCGTGGTGCCGGTCATCTACACGCCGAACCGCACGGTCGTCCAGGCGGTCCTCAACCTGTCGTCGGGTTGCGGCAGCAACATCACCGACCGCACGCGTCCGTTCGCCGGCACCTACGGCACGACGACGCGTGACACGCTCGCGGTGAACTTCAACTGCACGGGCATGGCCACCAACACGGCTGGTCTGGCCCCGCAGGTCGTCGGCGGCGTCGACAACAACAACAACGGCTTCCCCGGCACCGCCGTGGCGCCGCAGGTTGGCCGGTCGATCTTCGACGACTTCACCAACATCGCGAACGGCACGACGGGCGGCTTCCGCCAGTCGCTGGCCTACCGCCAGAACTACCTGTACCTGCCGCACGACTACCTCTCGCCGACGATCAACTACTTCGACGTGCGCGGCGGTTCGACGGGCGACAACACCACGCAGGACTCGGCGTGGGTGAACGCGGCCTACTTCATGGCCGGCACGAACGTCACGACGGCGACGTCGGTCAACTCGGCGTTCCGTTACAGCATCTCGGACAACGAAGTGGGTCTGACGTCGACGAACGGCTCGCAGTTCGGTGCCGGTGCGGCCCAGCGTAACACGCTGTTCAGCGTCTGCGCGCAGGCGGCCGGTATCCCGGCGACCCTGACCTCGTCGCCCAGCTGCACCTCGCCGGTCGCGACGGGCGGCATTACCGCGACGATCGGCTCGATGGGCATCCCCGAGCACGCGACCAACTTCACCAACACGGCCTACTTCGCCCAGGTTGCGGAGACGGACCGCCTTGGTAACCGCGCCACGTCGGTTGTGTACACCTCGTCCGCGCCCACGACCAAGACGCCTGGCCGCAACACCACCGCCACGGGTCCGGCGGTGTTCGGTGTCGACCTCACGGCGCCGGTGCTCGCGACGATCGCGAACACGGGCACGGGTAACGTCGCGAACTTCGTCCGCACGGACGTGGACTCGATCTACTCGGCGCTCGGCAACACGTACGGCACGACCAACAACACGAACGCCGTGTTCGCGGTCCGCTTCACGGACGCCCGCTCGGGCTTCTACAACTGCAACCCGGCGGTTGCGGCGACGGCGGACAACTGCCCGGCCACGACGCTCGCGCAGTTCGCGGGTGCCGCGGGTCCGACGCAGGTGAATGCCGGTACGTTCAACATCCAGCGCCGCACGGCGCCGGTGCTGCCGTCGCTGACGAACGACGCGATCAACGAGTCGATCGTCCGCACCAGCAACACCAGCGGCACGGCCGCGAACCGCTTCCTCAACGTCATCAACGCCCCGGTGTACGCCGGCGACGCCTCGATGCGTGAGTTCGTGTTCAACATCCACGGCTTCGCCAGCCGCGTCGCCAGCACGGTGACGCTCGCCGGCCCGACCCCGGGCGCGGCAGTGGCCGGTTACTACACGTTCAGCGGCACGCTCGTCGACCGCGCCGGTAACACCACGGCCATCCCGGCCCGCTCGGTGGCGATCGACAACGCGGCTCCGCAGATCACCGGCATCACGGTGCCGGCCATCCTCGCGGGTGGCACCTCGGTGGCGTTTGGCCCGACGGGCACGGACGACCTCGAGGCGATCGCGGGCGACCTCGCCCTCCGTTACCCGCAGCTCGGCTACGACTTCGGTGGCCCGGGCAACGCGGTGGTGGCTGGTCAGCCAAACACGATCCGCTTCCGTCGCGTCACGAACTACTCGGCGTCGTCGGTCCTGGGTCTGTGGCACAATCCGTTCGCCGCGGTGAGCGACAACAAGCTCGCCACGCCGATCGGTGCCGCCACGCTCCTCGGTGCGGCGCAGCTCCCGGTCCCGGTGCCGTTCATCCAGAACATCGTGAACGTCGCCAACAACCACGCGCCGCTGTCGCAGGCCAACACGTTCGCCGCGTTCGGCGCCGCCGATGAGGCGCGTCCGAATCAGGTGACCGCGTGGCTGTACGACATCCGTGCGACGATGGCGAACAACAACATCGGCACGGGTATCTCGGCGGCCCTCAACGCCACCATCTTCGGTGGTCAGATCCCGACTCCGGCTGCCGCCGCTCAGGCGAGCAACTGGGGCGTGACGCAGGGCATCCAGTTCTGGCAGATCTTCAACGCCGTCAGCCTCTCGGGCTTCGAGTACCGCGCCCAGACTGGCACCTCGGTGACGAACCCGCCGTTCACGGCGGTCTACATCATCCGCCAGGTTGGCGCGACGGAGTGGGAGTACATCGGTCAGGCCTCGGCGCTCGGCCAGCTCGACCAGGGCGGCAACCGCTTCTGGCGCTACGGCATCACCACGACGGCCGTCAACCAGGGTGCTGGCTCGACCATGGCTGCGCTCAGCAACGGTGATGTGATCCGCGCCATCGGCGTTGACGCGAACGGCAACGGTCTCTCGACCCTCAACGCCGTCATCGGCCTGCCGCCGGCTCTCCCGGCGACCACGACGATCCAGAACACCGCTCCGGCCATCACGTTTGACAACGCGGCGGCTGCGGCGAACACGCAGGATCCGATCACCCTCAGCCTGGGTGGCACGGGCAACGTCAACGGCGTGAACCTGCTGTACTCGTGCTCGTCGAACTCGCCGTTCATCACGGCGACGATGACTGGCCCGGCTACGTGCACGCTCCAGCCGACGGGTGTTGCCGGCGCCAACACGGCGGTGCAGATCACCTTCACGGTGACCGGCTCGCTGGCTGGCTTCAACACCAACAGCCTGAGCAACACGATCACCGTCAACCGCATCCCGTAATCGGATGCCCTGACGGGCAGTAAAACGAAGGCCCCGCGCGCAAGCGCGGGGCCTTTCGTTTACCCGTCGGTCAGAAGCGTTTCGTCTCATGTCCCGGACCGATTACTCTTCAGCCGGGTAGGGCTCCCAGCGCGCCCCCGCGCGCCGTCCCTGCCTGCAGCGGCCGCCGAGCCGCGCCAAGGACCCCCATCACCACTCTCTCAGCAGCCATGCGCTCATACGTCGTTCGTGCAGTACCCCTCCTCCTCGCCGCCACACTGGCGGCCTCCCTCACCGCCTGTGGTGCCGACGAAGCCGCGTCCGCGCGCCTCAAGAACGTCGAGCCCGGCATGACCCGCGAGGCCCTGCTGGCCGAGATGGGCACCGGCCCGCTCATTGGCGAAGGCGCCGACTCGGCGCGCGTCGTCAACGGATTCCGCCGCATGCGCTACCTGGTCGACGGCAAGCAGTACGAGGTCATCTATGCGCGCGACGACGCGGGCAAGGTCTCGGAGGCGCTCAGCGCCACGCTCGAGACGCCGGTGGTCCTCGACGGCGACAAGGTCGTCGGCAAGGGGTGGGCCTACTACACCAAGACGGCCATGACCCAGCTCCGTCTGCCCAACCCGCTGGTCGGCATCGACAGCACCCAGCTTCCGCAGCCCCCGATGCCGCCCAAGCAGGACTCCGCGGCGGCGCCCACGACGCCGACGACGCCGCCGGCTGACGGGAAGAAGATGTAAACGCGGAGACGCGGAGACACTGCACCGCGGAGACGCGGAGGCAGGGCGCTTCGCCGGCAGCGGCACGTGAAAAAGGGGCGCCCACTCTTGTGAGTGGGCGCCCCTTCTGCGTTGAACCGTCCAGCGTAACCGGTGTTACGGATCGGCGGTGAAGTCGATCTGGACCGTTCCGGCGATCGTGGTGATCGACGCCCGCAGCGTCCGCTGCCCGGCGCCTGCGCCAATCGTCCAGATGCCGACACTGGCCACACCGTTGGAGCCGGTCGTGATGACCAGCGGCGTGGTCTGGGCCGGGTTGTTGATGGTCGCGGCCGGCGCGCCGACAATCGTGAACGTGACCGACACACCAGCCACCGGATTGCCGAACTGGTCAACCACCCGCACCGTCGGCGCCTGCGTCGTGTTCTGGTTGTTGCCCTGGCCGGTCAGCGCCTGCGTGCTCAGCGCCTGCAGGGCGACGGGATTCGCCGCGGTGCCGGTCACCACGAACGTCGGCTCCTGACCGTTCTGGTTGACGCCGGTGATGAGCGCACGAATGCGGTAGGTGGTGGCCGCCGTGCCGATGCGCCAGCTCGTGAGCGTGGCGAGGCCATCGGCACCGGTCGTCTTCACCGCGCCGGTAAGCGTGCTGGTGGTGCCCGCGTCCTCGACGAAGGTGACCTCGGCCCCGGCCACCGGGTTGCCGTTCGCGTCGACCACCCGCACCTGCGGCAGGGGCGATACGAAGCTGTTGACCGGGAAGTTCGGCAGCACCGAGTCGGTCACCGCCAGGGCCCGGCTGGCCGCGCCGGCCGCCGCCGTGGCGACAAAGGTGATGCTCGGGAGGTTGTTCGAGCTGGCCGTCAGCACCTGGGTGCCGGAGGCCAGGCCAAGCGTCCACGTGCCGGACGTGGCCACGCCCGAGGCGTTCGTGGTGGCGTTCGGCACCGACACCGTGCCGTTGCCCACGTTCGCGGTGAAGGTGACCGCCACGCCCGGAACCGGGTTGCCGCGCGCGTCACGCACCACCACGCTCGGCGCCACCGGGAGCGGGGCGCCCGCCGTGCCGCTCTGGTTGTTGCCGCTCACGACCGACATGGAGGCCGGCGCACCGGGCGTCGCAATGGCCGTGAAGGTCACCGGGTTGCCGCCGATGTTGGCGCCCGTCACCACCGCGCTCAGGCTGTTCACACCCGGCACGTCACCCAGCGTCCAGGCACCGACCGCCGCGACACCGTTGCCATCGGTCAGGGCACGACGCGCGACCGCCGAACCGCCGCCGCCCGTGACCGTGAAGACCACTTCGGCGCCGAGCACGGCGTTGCCGTAGGCATCGGTCACGCGCACGGCGGGATCGGTGGGCAGCGTACGCCCCACCTGCGCCGTCTGGTTGTTGCCCGCGAAGGCGCTCACCAGGGCCGCCGAGCCCGCGTTGGCGGCCGCCGTGAAGGTCACCGGCGACGCACCGGCCACCGTGGCGGCGAGCGTGTAGGTCTGGGCCACCGTGCCCATCTGCCAGGCGTCAGGCGCCGCGATACCGTTGCTGTTGGTGGTCTTGGCTTGCCCCACCACGTTCGAGCCCACCGAGCCGGTGAACGAGACGCCCACCCCGGCCACCGGGTTGCCATTGGCGTCGGTCACGCGGACGGTCGGAACCGGCGTGACCAGCCCCGCCACCGTGGCGGTGAGCGAGGTGGCGGTCTGCGCGGTGAGCGTCGTGGCCGTACCGGCCGTGGCGTTGGCGGTGAAGACGATCGGGTTGCCGGTCGCGCCGTTGGTCAGGGCCACCGCGGTGAGACGGTTGATGCCGACGTTCGGGCCGAGGGTCCACGAGCCGACCGTCGCGACACCGCTGGCGTTGGTGGTCGCGCCGGCGCCGGTGACGGTGCCACCGCCCGACGTGACCGAGAAGACGACCGTGACGCCGCCGACCGGGTTCTGGAAGCGGTCGACCAGCTTGACCGAGGGCGCCGTGGCGACGACCGCGCCGGCCAGCGCCGACTGGTTGTCGCCGCCCTGGGCGGTCATGGTGGCGGGCGCTGCGGCGCTCACCGAGGCCACGAACGAGACGCTGCCATTCACGCCTGTTGCGGTGGCGGTGGCGCGCTGCGCCACGAGGGTGGTGCCGAGGCGCCAACGCGTGGTGGCTTCACCGTCGGAGTCAGTCGTGTCGATGGCGGGCGACACCGAGCCGCCGCCCTCGGCGGCCGCGAAGGTGACCGGGACACCGCCCACGGGAGCGCCCTTGGCGTCGGTGACCTTGACGACCAGCGGTGGCATGAGCTGATCGACGGTGCCGGAGAGTCCCACGTCGGAGACCGGGGTGATGGCCGCCGGCGCCGGCGGAGCATCGTCCTTGCACGCGGCCAGCGCGAGGAGCGCAACGGCAGGCAAGGCGTGACGGAGGGAGACGCGCATTGGGTGGGGGAATCGGGTGGAGGATTGACGCAACCGGCGCACTCGTTCGAGTGCATCGAAAACCCGCCCCACGCTACCACTCGCCAAGGGCGCAGTAAAGGTGCGCGGGACGACGTGCGTCACAGACGGGGCACTGTTTGTACCCGCGCTGCAGATGCTGCCGTCACACCGTGGCGGCGTGCTCGACCACAGTGAGAGAGAAGACCTCGGCGAACGCCTGCGCGACCGCCGTTTCGACCGTGGCGAACGATGGTATCGGCAGCCCGCGACGCGTGCATTCGCGCGCCACGGTGGTCATCGTGACGCCATCGATACCACACGGCACGGTGTGATCGAACGTCGCGAGGTCATTGCACACATTGAGCGCCACGCCGTGCCAGGTGACCCAGTCGCGCGCGTGCACGCCGATGCTCGCCAGTTTGCGGCTCACCGGCTTGCGGCTCACCGGCTTGCGGCTCACCGGCTTGCGGCTCACCGGCTCGCGGTGGCCGCCGTCGAGTCCGGGCGCATCGCCAATCCAGACACCCGTGAGCCCCGCGACGCGCTCGGCCGCGAGCCCCACGGTGGCCAGGGCGCGGATGACGGCCTCCTCGAGCTGTCGGAGGTGCCAATGCAGGTCCTGCTTGTGCTGCTTGAGGTCGACAATGGGATAGGCGACGAGCTGCCCCGGCTCGTGAATCGTCACGTCGCCGCCGCGCTCGACATCGCGCACCTGGATGCCACGCGCTTCGAGCGACTCGGCGCTCGCCAGCAGGTGGCCGGGCTTCGTGCTGCGCCCGAGGGTGACCACCGGCGGATGCTGCACCAGCAGCAGCGTGTCGTGCGCCAACTCGCCACTGATGCGGCGGCGCGCGGTGTCCTTCTGCAGTGCCCAGGCCTCGTCGTAGGGGACGAGGCCGAGGCGATGGACGTGGAGGGCGGGGGAGGGCATGGAGCGGGTAGCTGATCAGTACGTGGGTCATGGGTGAGGGTTTGGAGTGATGGGTGATGAACGCGCGACACTCGCCACCCACCACCCTCACCCACAACTCACAAACTGATCAGTTCAGACCCTCACGCATGGAGCATCTTGCCCATGCTGTCCAGCACCGCTTCCGCGATGGCTTCCGACAGCGTCGGGTGTGCGTGCACGGCGAGGTCGATCTCCTCCACCGTGTACTCGTTCTCGCGGGCCACGGCGAGCTCGTGGATCATCTCGGTGGCGTGCGCGCCGATGATGTGCGCGCCGAGGATCTCACCGTGCTTGGCGCCGCGGATGATCTTCACGAAGCCGTCGGTCTCGCCACTCGTGCGGGCGCGGCCGTTCGCGCTGAACGGGAACTTGCCCACCTTGTACTCGAGCTTCTGGTCCTTGCACGCCTGCTCGGTGAGGCCGATGCTGGCGACTTCGGGGTGGCAGTAAGTGCAGCTCGGGATGTTGCCGTAGTTCACGAGATGCGCGTGCTGCCCGCCCAGCAGGTCGGCGAGGACGTGCCCTTCACGCGAGCCCTTGTGCGCGAGCATCTGGTTGCCCGCCACGTCGCCGATCGCGTAGTAGCCAGGGACGCTCGTCTCGAACTTCGCGTTGACCTTGATGAAGCCGCGCTCGGTCTTCGCGACGCCAACAGCCTCGAGGCCCACATTCTCGACGTTGGGCGCGCGACCGGCGGCCACGAGCACCTTGTCGACGGCGAGCTGCTGCGTCTGCCCGCCCGCCTCGACGGTCATGGTGGCGCCGGTCTTGGTGACCTTCACGTTCGAGATCTTCGCGCCGGTGAGCACCTCGATCTTCCGCTTCTTGAACGCCTTGGCCAGCTCGGCGCTGCAGTCGGCGTCCTCGATGGGGAGGATGTTCGGCAGCGCTTCGATGAGCGTGACCTTGGTGCCGAAGCTGGCGAACACGTCGGCGAACTCGACGCCCACGGCGCCGGCGCCCACCACGGCCATGGTGGCCGGCGCCTTCTCGGCCACCAGCACATCATCGCTCGACCACACGACGTTCTTGTCGAGCTCGAGCCCGACCTGCGGCAGTCCCTTCACCCGCGAGCCGGTGGCGATGACGACGGCCTTCTTGGCCTGGTGCAGCTCCTTCTTGCCGTCGATGGTGACCGCGACCTGCTTGCCCTTCTCGAGGGCGCCTTCGCCGCGGATCCACTGCACCTTGTGCTTCTTGAAGAGGAACTCGACGCCCTTGGAGTTCTGCGCGCTCACGTTGCGCGAGCGCTTCATGGCGGGGCCGAAGTCGAGCGTCACGCCATCGATGGTGATGCCGTGCTCGGCGGCCTTGCCGAGCTTCTGGGCGAGGCCGGCGCTCTCGAGGAGCGACTTGGCCGGAATGCAGCCCCAGAGGACGCAGGTGCCGCCGAGGGCCTCGCGCTCGACGACGGCGACTTGCATGCCGAGCTGGGCGCAGCGGATGGCGCAGACATAACCGGCGGGGCCGCCGCCGAGAACGATGACGTCGAAGGATGCCATAACGGTGGTGAGGGTGAAGCCGGAAATCTAACCGGCGTCACCCTCTCCACCGACGGTCGGCGACCGTCAGCGCACCACGCGGCTCCGGACGCCGTCGCTTTCGATGAGCTGGACGGCGCGGCCGCTGATGCGGCCTGTGGTGCGTATGTCCTGGGCCGGCTGACGAGAGAAGCCGATGACCTGACCGGAGGCGGCGTCCTTGATCATGGTCATGACGCCCGTGCCGAGTCGCGCGCCGCGGCGGAAGGCGGCCCGGAGGGGCGCGCGGGCGTCCACGATGCGGATGGCGTCGAGGCGATCGGTGAGGTCGGTGCCGGCGGGGACGGCGACGGCGAACTGCTGCACGACATGCCCCTGCACGTGGTCGACGGTGGAGAGGGCGAGCGGCTGGGTGCGCAGCGTGGCGCCGTTGGCGTCGAGGAGTTCGAGCCGGTGCGAGCTGGCGGCGGGGAGCGTGGTGACCGGCGCGGTGATCGAGAACGCCGGCTCGAGGGTGATGACGCCGTCGACGATGCGCCCCCAGACCAGCAGGGCGTCGGTGGGGCGCGCGGTGGCACTGGCGCCGTAGCCGGCCACGCCCATGCCGCCGTTGGCGGCGCGGTGCTGCAGCACGCCGTTCCAGGAGAAGTCGCTCACCCACGTGTTGTCGCAGTAACCCATGAGGTCGGTCGCCGTGGGCGCGACGAGGGTGTTGGTGGCGCTGTTCCACCCCCACTGCCCGATGACGCCGCCGGCGTACGGATACGCCGGGTCACCCGAGACGCCGCAGGGTGAGTGATTGCGCCCGAAGTTGTGTCCCCACTCGTGCGCGGCCACTTCGCTGCCGCTCGGCAGGTGGTCCCAGCCGATCGCGGCGCGCCCGGGCACATAGCCGTAGCCGGCGATGCCGCTGTTGTAGTTCACCTTCACGACGCCGTAGTAGTGCGTCGTGTTGGGCGCGCCATCGGCGGTGCGCAGCGCGTTGATCTCGCTGAGCACGGTGAGCCAGTCGCCGTTGGTGTCGTTGGCCTGCAGCGCGGTCGCGGCCGACGTGAACGTGGCGCGCACGTCGGTGACGACGTCGCGCAGCGGCCACTGCCGCCGCGTGTCCGTGAGGAACTGGTTGGCGTTGGTGGTGCTGACGTTCCCCGTGAGGGCACCGACCGTGACCGGCACGAAGCGCACGGTGAAGGGCGGCACGTCCTGCACGGTGATGGCCTGGGTGCCGGACGCCGGCCATGTGTTGTCGGCGCGGTTGCCGTCGGCAATGGCCTGCGCCGGGTCGAGCTCGACCTGCACGCGGAGCGTGGGGCGCACCGCGCTGGCCGGCACGAGCAGGTTCCACGTGGAATTGAGCACCCCTTCGGCCACGCTGGTGCGCACCGACGCTTCGGGGGCGGCGATGGTGGTGGTCTGGAGTTGCGTGGCGCCGTCGAACAGGCGCACCCGCACGTCGGGGCGCGCCGAGTTGGCGCCGCTCGCGGTCACGAACACGCGCAGCAGCGCCTCGCGCCCACTCACGAGCGGCACGCTGCCGTCGAAGCGCTGCGTGGCCTGCGTGAGGTACACGCCGGCGATGTTGTAGTTGAGGGTGCCGACGAGCGAGTACGTGGTGCTGATGCGCAGCGTGTCGCCGGGGGCGATGGTCACGTCGCCGCTCGCACTCGACGGCTGATACGTGCCGCCGGTGGCCGGCACCGGCGCGGCGCTCCAGCGCCAGCGGCCGGCGCTCACGGGCGAGAGCACCTGCGACGCGGTGACGGCGGTGGTGCTCCCGCTCGGCGACGTGAGCGTCAACGCCGCGGGCGTGCCCTGCGGCAGGCCGTTCACCGTGACCACCACGGCGGTGGGGACCGCCGTGTAGGTGATGGTGCCGGTGCTGACCTGATTGGCGGCCACCGTGAACTGCTGCGTGGCGGGTGCCGCGAGATAGCGGGTGGCGTTGGCGGTGCCCGTGTAGGCCACCAGATGCTGCGCGGACAGCGTGTACGTGCCCGCAGGGAGCGAATCGAAGGTGGTGGTGGCGGCAATGGGGCGCGTCTGGCCGCCGCCGGTGAGCGTGACCAGCGCCGGCACGTCGGCGGGCAGGCCGTTCACGACGATCGCGGCGCGTCCGATCTGCGCTTCGTACACGACCGGCGCCGGCGCGGCCACGAGCGATGCGACGACATCGAGGTGCAGCGTGTCGCGCACCGGGCGCCAGGTGACGCCGCTGCGCGTGACGGGCTGCGCGACGACGCGCCACTTGCCGGGGGTGAGCCCGGTGAGGGTGGTGGTGCCGCCCACTGGCGTCACGGCGTTGTCCGGGCCGATGACCTGCACGTTGGCAGCCGTGCCGTTGGGCAGCCCGGCCACGGCGACGGCGATGGCGCCGCTGGCCACGCCGTAGCGCACCGTGAAGCGCGCGGTGTCGCCGAACAGGACCGTGGTGTCGAGCGCGGCCGGCACCGGCGCGTACACCGCGCCGCCGCTCGTGACCGATTCGGCGCGAAGCTGCCAGGCGTCGGCGGTGGTGGCCTGCTCGAGCTGCGGGGCGGCGATGGTGGCGGGCACACTGACCGGCGCGGCCTGACCGCGCGGCGGCGTGGCGAAGACCACCGGCGTGGCGCCCTCGGGGAGCCCGGTGGCGGTGACCGTGATGACCGACGGGAGCGGGCGATAGGTGATGCCCGTGAGCGAGGCGCTGCCGGCGGCGATGTCGACGTCGACCGAGGCGGGCGCCGCGACCCACTGGCCGAGCGACGTGCGCAGCGGGCGCGCGGCAATCGTGTAGCGACCCGGTGCGACGTCGGCCCACGACGTGGTGCCGGTGGCGGTGCGTGCGAAGCTGGCGTTGGTGCCCGTGCCGCTCACGGCGATGTCGGCGTTGGCGCCGGCTGGCACGCCCGTGACGACGAGCCCCAGCGTGCCCGGCGTGACGGGCGCGGGATTGACCGGCGGGTTGCCACCCGGGCGCGGCGCGGTGGGCGTGTCGCTACCGCCGCTGCATGCAGCGAGGAGCAGCAGGATCGCGGTGGCACCGAACAGGTCGGCGCGGCGTGTCACGAGCGTGGCGAGGCGCATGCGGAGCGGGGCGGCGGTCGTCGGAGGGGTTCCGTAGAGGACGACCGAGCGGGCGGCTCCGGTACGCACGTTTCCGTCGTGGCATGCGGTGTCACGCGGGTGGAGCGCGACATCAGGAGGTAGCTTTTGTCAATTCATGCGTATGCACGGCACGTCTGATCAGGCTTCCATGCACGGCGAGGCAGAGACGGTGACTGGTTCTATCCGCAAGACTCAGATCTGGGTCATCCTCAGATTCGAGCCGTGGTTCCCGACCGACGACGATGACGGCGGGATTGCATCGCCGAAGTCCTATCGGAATCGTGAGGAAGCCGAGAAGGAAGTGGCCAGGCTCAACGCCATCTCTGCGTCCAAGAAGTCGCGATACGGTCTGATCATGTCACGACTGATCGAGGAGCCAGAGTCGGGCTAGCTGGAAGGCTTGGCGCGTTCAGCTTGAGATGCCGGTCGCGTTGGTGGCATCTATTCCCCACTCGGCGCGATGCGCCTCGACGGAGGAACTGGAGTCGGCAGCATTGGAGGTGGACTCGCGACAGACTGGGCGGCGCGCTATCCTGCCGTGAACCTCCCCGGAAAGGTGTGCGCGTCCGCCCGGTAATCGCCAACCAGGCGAGGACAACCCGAGGTGTCAGGGAATGGCATACCGATCGAAGCGGCAGCTACTGCCCGTCGTGCTGCTGGCACTCGCAGGTCTGCTGTCCGGATGCCCGCTGGAACACCATATCGAGATCACGTCGAACCGTGTCGATTCGCTTGTCTTTAGCGTTCGGCGCACACGCGGTAGTCAGCGACCAAGCGACACGGAGAGGTTGATCGTCGCGAGGTGTCGCGCCGGGGCTACCGACTCGACACGCGAAGTGATGTGGCAGGCTCGCGGAAGGCGACGTGACCTCTTGTCGGTGCGCTACGGTGTTGCGCCAGATGGATTCGTGGACTCCGTCAGCGCAAAACCTCTCGGCTCGGGGTGCTACAACATTTGGACCGACCATGCCGCAATGAACTTCATCGTCGATGATACGAAGTATGCCAAACCTGAGCGGTGGTCGCTGCTCGCGTTCCTGTGGTCGCGGTTCTGAGCTGGCGTTCGCGCGACGTCTGAACCACAGCGGGCAGGTACAACCCGGCACCCGCCAACACAGTCCATGGCACTGGAGGCCCCAAGTGGAAAATCCGCTTTCCCCAGATCACTTCACGCCGAGTCTCCGGGTCCTCTCGTATGCCCAGAAGCGAGCCGGACTCGCACCGTTGCTCAATCGGATGCTGATTCCGAAGGCGGACACGTGGAACGCCTTCCGATCGGGCGATTGGCGTCGAGTTGTCGTCTCCTCACCGATCCTGCCTTCGAGGTGGGTCTTCGATGCGCTCCGCGCTGCGAGCGGCGGGAAGGTTGCGCCGCCATGTGTCCTCTGCTGCCGCACAAGCGACAGTCTGTGTGAGGATGCTGCCGTATCCGACTGGGACTACGACGACCTCGAGACGCTACAAAGCGGCCCGCTCATCAATGTCGAATCGGCGCTCGTCGACTCGATGGAGAGATGGGCCTGTCTTCGCAGTGTCGAAGGATACGCCGTTATCGGAGGATCACCAGACTGGTTCGAGCGGTTCGTGCTGGCGGCCGGAGGGTCATCCGCGCTGCTGGACGATTTCCGCGACGGAGTAGCAAGCGGCGCCGTGGGTACAGAGGGTGACGCTGTGTGGCGGTCGCATCAGGCGATGCTCGAGAGCCTTGCGTAGGCGCTGAAAACGGCACGAAGGAGCCGTATCGCCTCTCTGTGCCCCGTCATTCACACGGCAATCAAGCGCCCTGCTCAGAACAGCATCATCATCGGCGCTTCGAGCAACTGCCGCAGGGTCTGCAGGAACCGCGCACCCACCGCGCCATCCAGCGCTTCGCTTGGGCCGGTTAGCTACTGGTCGCGGAGACGCAGGGGCGTGGTGGGCCCGGGACTACGACCACGCAGCTCGAGTCGGACACCACCAGCGGCGACCGTAGGCCGGCTCAACTTCCGGCGCAATCGGCTTGTTGATGCGAGTACCGTGCGGTTTACGACGGTGGATCCGATTGGGGTTCGCGGTGGGCTCGGCGTCTACACGTATGCTGGCGGTGATCCGATCAACTTTCTTGATCCAATGGGGGCGAACCCTATACTTGGGGCACTCGCCATTGGTGCGCGAATCGCAGCGGCTGCGATCGGTCGGTGGGTGGCAGCCGCCGCCATCGCTGTCGGTGGGTGGATTCTGCGCCAAACGCAAGATGAGATCGACAACGCTGTTGACGACTATATCGATGATCTTGAGGGTCGGGGGCGTGTGGAGCGCAAGAAGCCGGGCGGAACCGACCAAATTCACCTGGATGGTGGCGACGGCATGGAAGAGCTTGCAGCTCTCGCGGGTGCAGTGGGTGCTACTCTGAACGGCACAAGCTTTACGGGTCGAGGTGTCAGCGCAGGGTATTACCCTGAGTCGGACAGCGATGGAGTGCCAAGCATTCACATTCACTTTCCGAAGGGATCCGACGGACAAAAGAGGCGCAACGACGTGAGAACTCGCTTCCCTACGAGATAGGAGAGTCCATGCTCACATCACTCACCCCAGAGGAAATCCGAGACGTGCTCCTTCCGCTGGTGGCGCGGACACTGACTGGACGGTCTGCTGAAGACGACCCAATCTTCGTACAACATGGTTGGAGGCGTGTCGCCATCGCGTGCGCTCCGTTCGTCTCCCGTCGTGTTTTCGACGCAATGCGCATCGCGAGCGGTGGAGAAGCTGCACCAGATTGCATCTTGTCAATCCGACTTGCCACCGTGTCAGGAGTGCCACCGGGCTACCGATCGGATTGGGACTACGACGCGCTAGACCGACAAAGTTCGGAGAACATCGACTTCAAGGAGTCATTGCTGCTCGACTCGGCTGCGCGCTGGGCCTGGCAACGACACTGGGAGGACTTCGCTGTCCTTGGAGGAGAGCCTCACTGGATGGAAGCGTTTCTCGGTGCCGTTGGCGGTAGGCATTTGTTGATCGCTGAGCTCAGGACTGCGGTTGAGGAAGGCTCGATTGGTAACCTGAGCGATCCCGTCTGGCGGTCATTCCAGGAGTACCTGGAGCGTCTCGAGTAGTGAGAGGGCATCGCGCTGCCGGCACCACAACCACGCAGCTCGAGTCCGACACCACCAGCGGCGACGGAGCGAGCGGTACGCCCGCGACGTACGGCCAGGTCTGGTACATGCATGCGGGTGGCATTGACTCCCCTCTCGGCGCGATTCGCCTCGGTGGTGGGACCGGCGTTGACAGCGTTGCGATCCCTGCGGTGATCTCTGTCTATCCGCACGCAAACGGACGGGGTGTCTACGCGGTGGCGACGTTCTCGACCAGCGGCGGCGAGCCGAAACTGCGCATGCCCGGCGCGCGGGCGCTCGCGTTCCGCGGCGAGTGGAATCCGGATGACCCGCCGCCGCCCAAGGTTCTGGGGGGCTGGTCGGGGAGCTTGCTCAACGATCAGGCGACGGCTGGCGGGCTCAACTTCCGGCGTAACCGGTTCGTGGATGCGAGTACCGGTCGATTCACAACTGTGGATCCCATAGGGATTCGTGGTGGGTTGGGTGTCTATACGTACGCGGGCGGTGATCCCATCAACGTCGCAGATCCCTTCGGCTTGTGCCCGGGGAAGAAGAGTGGAGTTCCCTGCACGGTCGTGCGAGCAGGGCAGGGTGGGCTGGTCGGCTCAACGGTTGGCGCAGCAATTGGCGTAGTTACTGCACCCGTCTCGGGGCCAGCCGCCGTGGGCGCAATCCCTGGTGCGGCCGCTGCGGGAGGCTGGATCGGGTCGGCGATCGGTGCGGCGATTGGTCTTGTCGAGGACTACGGGCACGACCTTGGCTACGAGATGAGCGGATGGCGGGACTGGGTACTAGTAGGAGGTACCCTCATTTCCCCTATCGCAGACAGCCAGAAGTGGGGAGAGTTCGACGGCCCTCCATCTGCGCCGGTTGTCCAGCCAGCCCAACCACCCAAGCCACCCGGTGGACAGAGCGGTGGCGATTCGACGAAGACTGGACGACGCTAGCAAGAAAGGAGTGACTACATGAACCTCCCCTCAGCAAGGGCAATAGTTGCTGGAATTCAAGGTGCCATGATGAGGCTCTCGCGCCGCGTCGTGTTGTACGGTCGGCCCCGGCACCTGATTCTCGGTATAGAAGTCGTGGACCTATTCTCGAGCAGAGATGAGACTCGCATCGACGCTCTTCGGATGGCACTGCTTCAGCTGGAGAGCAATCATCCAGAGTTCCTTGAGCAGTTTCGAAGAGACGTGCGGCGAATCGTCCTCCTCGCCGTCGGTCCGCGTTATTGGATTCGTGAACGAACGTGCGTGTTGCCGGACCCGAATAGGCTGAGTACCACAAGGCTCGCAATGACAATCGTTCACGAAGGTACCCATGCACGGCAGGCAGCCAGTGGACAACAGTTCAACTATGAAACACTGGGTGCGCAGGAGGTCGAGTGTGTCGGTGCAGAGGTTGACTACGCGTCGCGCATTGCCGGAGCGGAAGAGGATGTGGAATGGGCGGTGTCGAAGCTGGAACGGCCATGGTGGACCGCCGATCAGAAGCTAGGTCGCTATCTTTCGGACCTAGAGCAACTGCAAGCTCCGGATTGGGTGTTGCGAATCGCTGAGCGACGAGTGAGCCGTGCACGACAGCGGAACTCTGATGATGGTGGCTAGACCAAGATGAGGCGTGTCTGAGAATACGGGGCGGTCGCCATTCGGCGCCCGCCCCGTCGTCCGTCCCACCGCGTGCAATTGCTTCGCTCAGAACAGCATCATCATCGGCGCCTCAAGCAACTGCCGCAGCGTCTGCAGGAACCGCGCGCCCACCGCGCCATCGATGATGCGATGGTCGCAGCTCATGGTGACACGCATGCGCTGCCTGGGCACGAAGGCGCCGTTCTCCCACACGGGCTTGGTTTCCGTCGCGCCCACCGCAAGAATGGCCGCCTCGGGCGGGTTGATGATGGCGGTGAACTGGTCGATGCCGAACATGCCCAGGTTGGACACGGAGAACGTGCCGCCCGTGTACTCGCTGGGCTGCAGCTTGCGCTCACGCGCCTTCTTGGCCAGCGACCGCGCTTCGGCCCCGATGGCGCCGAGCCCCTTGAGGTGCGCATCGCGGATGACCGGCACGATGAGCCCATCGTCGGTGGCCACGGCCATGCCCACGTGCGCCGCGCTGAAGTAGCGGATGTGGTCGTTCATCCAGTGCGCGTTGCACTCGGGGTGCCGCGTGAGTGCGATGGCGACCGCCTTGATGACGATGTCGTTGACCGAGACCTTGAACTGGTCACCGGCCGCCACCATCTGCTCGCGGAGCTTGCCGACGTTCGTCATGTCGATTTCCGACGTGAGGTAGAACGTGGGCACGGGCCCGATCGACTCGCCGAGGCGGCGCGCGATGGTCTTCCGCATCTGCGTCAGCGCGACGTCCTTGTACTCGCCGTCGATGACCATGCTCGGCGCGGCGCTCGGCTTGGTCGCGGTGCTGGGGGCTGAGGCCGCGACAGCAACGGCAACTGCTTCACGCGAAGGCGCGAAGGACGCGAAGGGAGTGGACTGGGCGGAAGGTTGGGCGCTCGCAGCGGCTTCGATGTCGCGCTTGATGATGCGCCCACCGGGGCCGCTACCCTGGATGCTCCCGAGGTTCAGGCCCTTTTCTGCGGCCAACCTTCTCGCGAGCGGCGAACTCTTGGACGCGGAGGGCGCGGAGTCGTCGGTGGGCGCCGCTGGCGCGGCGCTCTGTTGCTTCGCGGGAGGCGCGGAGGGCTCCGCGTCTCCCGCGGAAGACGCGGCGGCGGCGCCAGCCGGCGCCGTCCGCTTCTCCGCGCCCTCCGCGAACACGCTGATGTCCTCGTCCGCCGCCGCGATCACGCCGATGACCGCGCCGATGGGGCTCGTCGTGCCTTCCTCGACGAGACGCGCGCGCAGCACACCGTCGCCGCGGGCGACCAGCTCCATGATGGCCTTGTCGGTCTCCACCTCGGCCAGCGTGTCGCCGCTCTTCACGGCGTCGCCCACGTTCTTCACCCACTTCACGAGGCGCCCTTCCTCCATCGTGGGCGAGAGCGCCTCCATCATCACTTTGGTGGCCATGGGTCAGTCGAGGTAGAGGACCTGCTTGACGGCCGCGATCGTCTTGGCGACGTCGGGCTTGGCTGCCTTCTCGAGACTCTTCGTGTACGGCATCGGCGCGTCGGCCTGGTGCACGCGCAGCACCGGCGCGTCGAGATGGTCGAAGCAGTGCCGCTGCACATAGTCCACCACCTGCGCGCCCACGCCACACACTTCCCAGCCCTCTTCGACCACCACGCAGCGGTTGGTCTTGCGCACGCTCGCGGTGATGGTCTCCACGTCCATCGGGCGGATGGTGCGGAGGTCGACCACCTCGCAGCGGATGCCTTCCTTCGCGAGCTGCTCGGCAGTCTGCAGTGCGACGAGCACCATCTTGCCGTGCGTGACGAGCGTGACGTGATCGCCTTCGCGCTTCACCTCGGCCTTGCCGAGCGGGATGATGTACTCGCCCTCGGGCACCTCGCCCTTGGTGTTGTACAGCATCTCACCCTCGAGGAAGCACACTGGATTGTCGTCGCGGATGGCGGCCTTGAGCAGCCCCTTGGCGTCGTACGGGGTGCCGGGCGCGACCACCTTGAGGCCGGGGATGTGCGCGAGCCACGATTCCCACGCCTGCGAGTGCTGCGCGGCGAGCTGCAGCGCCGAGCCGTTGGGGCCGCGGAACACGATGGGCATGGGGAACTGCCCGCCGGACATGTACAGCATCTTCGCCGCCGCGTTCACCACCTGGTCGATGGCGAGCAGCGCGAAGTTCCACGTCATGAACTCGATGATGGGGCGCAGGCCGGTCATCGCCGCGCCGACACCCACGCCGGCGAAGCCCAGCTCGGTGATGGGCGTGTCGACCACGCGCATCTCGCCGAACTCCTGCAGCAGCCCCTTCGACACCTTGTAGGCACCCTGATAGACGGCGACTTCCTCGCCCATGAGGAAGACGCGGTCGTCGCGGTGCATCTCTTCGCGGAGCGCCTGGTTGAGCGCATCGCGGTACGTGATCACTGGCATGGTGGCGGCGCCTCAGCTCGTGGTTTCGACGAGGATGTCTTCCATGAGCGCCTCCAACGGCAGCTCCGGGCTCGCTTCGGCGAAGTCGATGCTGTCCTGGACGATCTTCTTGATCTCGTCGTCCATCGCCGCGATCTCCGCCGCCGTGATCTCGCCCGCCTCCTCCATGCGCGCACGATGCAGCGCGATGGGGTCGCGCTTGAGGTACTGCTCCAGCTCCTCCTTGGTGCGGTACGTGCCGCTCACCGCGTCGGACATGGAGTGACCCATGAAGCGGTAGGTGCGCACCTCGAGCAGCGTGGGCATACTCTCCTTGCGGGCATGCTCGATGGCGGCGGCCGTCGCCTTGCGCACGGCGAGCACGTCCTGCCCGTCGACCACGTCACGCGGCATGTCGTACGACGCGCCGCGCTTGTAGATGTCGTGGATGGACGACGCGCGCTCGAGCGCGGTGCCCATGCCGTAGCGGTTGTTCTCGATGATGAAGATGCAGGGCAGCTTCCAGAGCGCGGCCATGTTGAGCGCCTCGTGGAAGGCCCCGGTGTTCACCACCGACTCGCCCATGAAGCAGGCGATGACCTGGTCGCCGCCGCGGTACTTGATGGCGAAGCCCACGCCGGCCGCGATGGGCACATGGCCACCGACGATGCCGTGCCCGCCGAGGAAGCCGAGCTGCTTGTCGAACATGTGCATCGAGCCGCCCTTGCCGCGCGCGCAGCCATCCTGCCGCCCGAACAGCTCCGCCATGACGGCGCGCGGTGTCATGCCCCGCGCGAGCGCCTGCCCATGATCCCGATAGGTCGTGATGATGTAGTCGTCGGGACGGAGCAACGAGATGATGCCGGTGGAGACGGCTTCCTGCCCGATGTACAGGTGGCAGAAGCCGCCGATGCGACCGATGGCATACATCTCGGCGCAGCGCTCCTCGAAGCGGCGCTGCAGCAGCATGGAGTGGAGCAGTTCGCGATGGAGCGCGGCCTGGCTGTTCGCGGGCTCGGTCACCTGCGTGTCCGTTTTCTTCTTGGGAGGCATGCGGGGAGTGTGCGGTGGGAACGACGGGACAACGGCGCGTGCGGGCGGGCTACGCCAGCGACGCCGCCTGGACCTGCTCCCAGGCGTGATAGCTCGAGCGGACGAGCGGGCCGCTCTCGACATGACGGAAGCCCATCGCCATGCCGGTCTCGTACAGCATCCGGAACTCGTCCGGCGTGACGTAGCGGTCGAGGGCGATGTGCGAATCGCTCGGGCGCAGGTACTGCCCGAGGGTGAGGATGTCGACGTCGACGGCGCGGAGGTCCTTCATGACCTCGACGACTTCCTCGTTGGTCTCGCCCAGCCCGAGGATGATGCCCGTCTTGGTGGGGACGTCGGGGGCGAGCCGCTTGGCGATGCGGAAGATCTCGAGCAGCCGCTCGTACCGGCCGCCCGGGCGCGCCTTCTTGTAGAGGCGCGGGACGGTCTCGGTGTTGTGGTTGTAGATGTCGGGGCGCGCCTCGAGCACCGTGCGGATGCTGTCCTCGTTCCCCTGGAAGTCGGGAACCAGCACCTCGATGGAGCAGGAGGGGAGCTGGGCGCGGACCTGCCGGATGGTCTCGGCAAAGATGTACGCGCCGAAGTCGGGGAGGTCGTCGCGGTCGACCGAGGTGATGACGGCGTGGCGCAGCCCCAGCTCGGCGATGGCGGCGGCGACGCGGGCCGGCTCCTCGATGTCGTAGGCCGGGGGGCGACCGTGGGAGACGGCGCAGTAGGCGCAGTTCCGCGTGCAAACGTCGCCGAGGATCATGAAGGTGGCGGTGCCGTGCTGCCAGCACTCGCCGATGTTCGGGCAGTGCGCCTCTTCACACACCGTGTGGAGCCGCAGCTCCCGCATGAGGTGCTTGAGACGCAGATAGTTGTCGCCGCCGGGTGCCTTGACCTTGAGCCACTGCGGTTTCCGCTCGGGGAGCGGATCGCGGCGGTGGCGCCCCATGATCTGGACCAACGGCTGCGGGAACGGGTCGGCCATGTTGCGGTGCCCGGAAAGGTGCGGTCCCGGTGGTGCGGGACGTGAAGCCAAGAAGCTAGTCCGGTGTCCAATCACCGGGAACAGTTTGCTAACCTTCTAATGCAATATAGCCGGAACGCCGCTCGCGGCAGAAACTTGCGGCACGCATTACCGTAGGGAGCATCGACTCCTTTTTCGCGCTGAGGCGCTCATGCTCCGCACCCTGTTCACCGTTGGTGTCATCTCGCTCGCTGGCCTCGTGGCGCTCAAGCTGGTCTTCGGACTGCTCGGGCCGCTGGTCGGGCTGCTGTTCTTCCTCCTCGGCGTCGCGCTCAAGATCGTGCTGGTGGGCGCGGTGGTGTACTTCGTGCTCCGGGTGGTGAGCCCGGCGACGGCCGAGAAGATCGAGATGAAGTTCAAGGGCTGACGGGCGCGTCAGCCCCTACGCGGCGGCACGCCGCTCCCTCAGGAGGGGGGCGACGTGCCGTCGTGCGTTTCCGGACCCCGGTCGGGGCTTTCCCCGTCGCGGGGCTCGCCGCCCTCCCGGGGTTCGCCCTCACGCCGGTGACGTGAGCGGCGCGAGCCGCCCCGACGGCCACGGCGGCCACGGCGCCGGGCTCGCGGATGGGTGCCGTCTCCGGGGTCGCCCTCACCGGCTTCACCTTCGCCCTCACCGTCGCCCGCGTCACGGTCCGACTCGTCGGCGTCGGCCGATGCATCGTCGTCGGCCCGGTACGGGCTGTCGTCGACGGCTCCAGCGTCGGCCGATGCGCGAGCCGACGTTTCGTCCGGCGCAGCGCCTTCCGACCCCTCAGCGGACTCGCCGCGCTCGCCACGACGCCGGCGCCCGCGCCGCGAGCGGCGCCGACGCTTGCGCGGGCCGGCCGCACCGTCGGCACCGGCCTCGTTCACGTCGTCGCTGCCGTCATCGCCATCGTCCAACCCGTCGTCGGCCCCATCGACCGCGTCCTCGGCCTCGCTGTCGCGGTCCGTCAGGTGGCGGCCGCGGCGGATTTCCGCGCCGGCCGCGGCATCGGCCGTGCGCTCCGAGGTGAGGTCGTCCGGGATACCCCCCTCAGACGGCGTGGGAGCGCTCCAGGTGGGCGGCGTGACGCTCTCGGCCCCGGTGGACGCGGTGGAGGCGGCCGTCGTCTGCGGGTCGTCGTGCCCCAGTGCCCGCGCGAACGGATCGGGCTTGGCCGCGGGTGGTGCGAACGGATCGTCGAGAGCCGGTGGCGCGGCCAGGTCACGCTCGTCGCGGCGACGCCCGCGTTCCGGTCGCGACGACTCCGCTCGCGCGCTGCCCTGCCGCTCGGCGGCGGGGCGATCGCCCGCCTGGCGCTCACCACGGCCGCGCGCCGGGCGTTCTCCGCGCGGCGACTCGGTGCGGCCGCCATCGCGCGGCGTGTCCCCACGTGAGGCGTCCGAACGGCCGGCCTCGCCCCTGGCGCGCTGTTGCCCCGTGAGGCGGGCGGTGGCACCGGCGGCCGGATCGAGGCTGGCCAGCAGCGACTCGCGCGTGTCCGCGGGGACACGCGGGGCACGGTTGCGCTCGGCCTTCTCCGCGCGCTCGGGGCGCTCCGGACGCTCGGTACGCTCCGCGCGCTCGGGACGTTCGGCACGCTCCGGACGTTCGCTGCGGCGACGGCGACCGCGCGGATCCTTCTCTTCCGGCTCGCGTCCGCCGCGCGCTTCACGCACGCGCTCGCGCAGCTTCTCGACGGACAGTTCCGACTCGTCGCGGCGCCGTGACGTCCGCGGCGGCCGGCGATCGTCGACCGGGCTGTCGGCCTCGATGCGCACCGTCACCCGACGGCCACGCGCGCCCCAGGCCCACTTGAGGGCGGCCAGCGCGTCGCGCAGCGCCACGCGCCGCGTGTCACGCATGCGCACGCCGTACGACGGCTCCACATGCACCGACTCGACCTTGCGGGCGTGCGGCGCGAGACGGAGCAGCAGGTCGGCGTTGGCGGTCCAGCTATCGCCCTGCAGGAGCGGGGCGTCGCCCACCTCGCGCAGTGCGTCGCGCAGTGCCGAGATGCGCACGAGGCGCATGGAGGCGGTGAGGTCGCGCACACCGTCGACGCGCACGAAGGGACGCATGGCCCAGTGCGCCCCGCGCGAGAGTCGCCGCACGGGGAGCGGTGCGTCGGTGCCGACCTGACGCTCGCCGACCACCAGATCTGCGCCTCCCTCGAAGCGGCGCGCGAACTCGGGGACGATGCCCGGCGGATCGGTGAAGTCGCCCTGCAGGAGCAGCACCGCGTCACGCCGCGGGTAGCGCGTGTGGCCCGCGATGTGCCGCAGCAGGGCATCGACCGCACCGGCGTAGCCGCGCTGTCGGTCGCCGCGCAGCACGGTGACGGGCATCGCATGCACGTACTGCTGCGCGACCTCGGCCGTCTCGTCGGTGCTCGCGTCGTCGTACACCACCACCTCGTACTCCCGCGGGAACTCGGCCAGCACGGTGCGCAGACGCCACAGCAGGACGCCGATGGTGGCGACCTCGTTGTGGGTGGGGATGGCGAGATAGAGCACGGAGTCCGGGCGCGGGCGAACGGGAGCGGTGGAGGGGTGCGACCGAACATAACAGCTACCGCGCTCCAAATGGGTGCGGGGCGGGGTCACACGCCGGGCACGTGCCTCGCACACGGCCGAGAGGGGGGCCGATGGAGCGAAGAGGGCGGCAGCGGGGTAGGAGACTGTTCCCGGCGGAGGTCTGGTAGCGGCGGGTCCCGTGGTCGCCCTAGCTTACCGCCATGTTCGACGAGTTTCGCGACGCCTTCCGTTCGCTCTCCGATCGGCTCGATCCCGACGAGCGCCGCCGCATGACCGCTGGCATGCGTGACGCCCTCGTGCATGCCAAGATGGCGCTGCAGGACCTGCGCGCCACGTTGGCCGCCACCGAGACACATCTCGCCACCGAGCAGCGTGAGCTGGACACGGTGCGCCGGCGTCAGGGGTATGCGGCCGACATCGGCGATCAGGAAACCGTCGCCATCGCCGAACGCTTTGCGACGCAACACGCCGAGAAGGTGGCGCTGCTGGAGTCGAAGCGGATGGTGCAGCAGCAGGAGTTGGCCATGGCCGAGCGTGAGTACGAGCAGATGTCGGCGGAGTTGCGGCGTGTGCAGTCGGGGCTGGCTCCCGACGGCATTGGCGTCGAGGCCCAGGCACAGCGCGAAGTGGACGAGGCGCTGTCGGGCGCTCCGTCCGGCGCCCCGACGGGCAGCGGAGGAATGGACGACGCGGTCATGCCGCCGCGGCGCACGCGCGCCGAGCGCGAGGCGGATGCCGAGGCGCGGCTCGCCGACCTCAAGCGTCGCTTCGGCCGCTGACGCCGCACCCCGTGTCGTGCTCTCGAGGGTCACGCGCTGCGGCGGCGGACCGCCTGCGCCGCGCCAGTTGGCGCGCGTGCTGGCGCGCCTGCCTGTGTGTGTGCCCAGCGAGTGCGCTCGCGATCGGGCGTGCCGAGGCGCAGGGTGACGGGACCGCCACGCCGCGCAAGCAGCCGCCGGTGTCGAGTCGTGGCCGCCTGCCGGTGACGGGGTGTGCCGGGCAGACGATCTCGGAGATCGTCGTGCTGGCGCGCGAGCCCTTTGCCGACCGTGTGCCCGCGCAGTTCGCGCCGGTGCGCGCCGTGCTGGGGCTGCTGCACACGACGACGCGGGACGACGTGATTTCGCGCTTCCTGCTGGTCAAGGAAGGGCAGCCGTGCAACCAGATCGAGCGCGCCGAGTCGGAACGCATCCTGCGTGCGCAGCCGTACCTCGTCGATGCCCGCATCCATGCGTACGACGATGGGAAGGGCGGCGTGCGGCTCGAGGTGGAGACGCGCGACGACATGAGCCTCATCCTCGCGCCGTCGATGCAGGCGACGAGTCCGATGCTGCGTGCGATCGAGGTGGGCGATGGCAACGTGGGTGGGCGCGCGCTGCACACATCGGTGACGTGGCGCGATGGGCTGGCGTACCGAGACCGGTTCGGCCTCGACTACACCAACTATCAGTTCGGCCTCGCGCGCCAGGAGCTGCGACTCAGTGCGCACCGGTTCGAGGTGGGGCATCGCGTCGACGTGCAGGTCGTGCGGCCGTACTACACCGACTTCCAGCGCTTCGCGTGGATCACGAGTGCGGGGACGGCGCGAGAGCAGTCGTGGCTCGACCGCGACCGGCGCGCGCCGGCGGCCTTGCTCACCACGCGCGAGCACGCGCAGTTGGGCGCGGTGACGCGCATCGGCAGCATCGGACGCCTCAAGCTGGTCGGTGCGAGCCTCAGCCGCGAAGCGGAGAACACCAACGCGACTTTGCTGCGCTACACCGATCGCGGCACCGTACCGGACACGTTGCTGGGGCCGACGCCCGCGTATCGCCGCCAGAACGTCGTGCGGGCCAACCTGCTGGTGGGGTTGCGTGCGATCCGGTTCGTGCGGGTGCAGGGATTCGACGCCCTGACCGGTGCGCAGGACATGCGCGTGGGCATGCAGGTGGGACTCGTGGGCGGTCAGTCGCTGCAAGTGGCGGGTGCCACCGATCGCGATCGGTTCCTGGCGTCGAACGTGTACCTGGGCGTCGGGGGCGAGCAGTGGTTCGTGGGCGCGCAGGGGATCGTCGAGGGACGTTACGATCGCGACACGCGCGCCTGGACGAACGTCGTGAGCAGCGGTCGGGCGGCGTACTACTTCCACCCGGCGGTGCGCCAGACGACGGTGCTGCAGGCCGAGTGGTCGGGTGGGCGGCACATGCAGGTGCCGGCGCAACTCACGCTGGCCGACCGACAGGGGGGGCTGCTCGCGCACAAGGATGCCTTCACACCGGGCGCGAGCCGGCTCGTGCTGCGCGCCGAGCAGCGGTTGGTGGTGCCCACGCGCTTCAACGTCGGTGACGCGGGTCTCGCCGCCTTCGTGGAGGGCGGCCGGTTGTGGAGCGACCCGAGCGTGCCGTTCTCGATGGACACGCCGTGGCGCGGCGCAGTGGGCGTGTCGCTGCTCGCGGCGGTGCCGCCGAGGTCACGGCGCCTCTGGCGTGTCGATGTCGCCACGCCGTTGGGCGGCGACCCCGCGCGCCGTTTTCAGGTGCGCATCTCGAGCGCCGACCGCAGCCGCGTCTTCTGGACCGAGCCGCGCGATGTCGCCGTCTCGCGCGAACGGACCGCACCCACGAGCCTCTTCTCCTGGCCGTAGCGGCCCCGTCGCTGCGGCGTGACGCGTCTCGCGAAGCATCACACGAAGCGTCACGCCGAGGTGCCTGGGGTCAGCGCACGTTCGCCATCATGCGGCGGATGGGAATCACCATCGCCGCGAGGATGGCGGTGGCGATGAAGAGCGCGACGGCCGTGCCGAGGAACACCGTGGGCGTCTGATCGAGCTTGGTGGGATCCACGTGACCACCGACGAGCCCTGCGACCAGGTTGCCGACGGACGTGGCGAGGAACCAGATGCCCATCATCTGGCCGACGTAGCGCCGCGGCGCGAGTTGCGTCATGGACGACAGGCCGACGGGGCTGAGGAACAGCTCGCCCATCGTCTGCAGCAGGTAGCTCATGATGAGCCACCACGGCGAGACGAGCACCTTGCCGCCGCTCGCGACGACTTCCCGGGCTGCGAACAGCATGATGAGGAAGCCGAGGCCGGCGAGGAAAAGCCCGAACGCGAACTTGGCCGGACTCGAGATTTGGATGTTGCGCTTCGCCATGCCCAGCCACATCGCAGCGAACAGCGGGGAGAGCAGGACGACGAAGAAGGTGTTGACGGACTGGAACCAGGTGGCAGGCACCTGCATGCCCAGCACCTGCCGGTCGGTGAAGTCGTTGGCGAACAGCTGCAGCGAGGTGGGCGCCTGCTCGAACGCGGCCCAGAAGATCGCGGCGAAGAGGAAGAGCACGAAGATGACCGCCGTGCGCTTCTTCTCATCACCCGTGAGCCCACCGGCCGCAAAGAGCCAGGCGAAATACGCCACCGCGATGCCCACCAGCACGAACGTCATGGCACTGCCGATGGCCTGCGGATCGAGCGTCACCATGCCGGTGGCCGCCAGGGCGAACACCAGCGCCAGCACACCGAGGCCGATGAAGGTGCCGTTGCGCACGGTCGACTCGCGCTTGGCCTGCACGGCCGCGTCGGGGTGACGCACGATGTCGCTGCCGATGGTGCCGAGGAACTTCGGGGCGCCCAGCCAGAAAGTGAGGAGGCCCAGCGCCATGCCGACGCCCGCCGCGCCGAAGCCCCAGTGCCAGCTCACCCGCTCGCCGAGCCAGCCGGTGACGAGCTGGCCGAGGAAGCCGCCCGTGTTGATGCCCATGTAGAAGACCGCAAAGCCGGCATCGCGCCGCGCACCGCCTTCCGGGTACAGGTCACCGACGATGGCCGAGATGTTCGGCTTGAGGAGCCCCGTGCCGAGGACGATGAGGATGAGGCCGAGGAAGAAGAACGGCTTGCCGGCCACGAATCCCGAGAGGCCGATGGCGAGGTGTCCGCTGGTGATGAGCACCGCACCGGTGAGGATCGCACGTCGCAGACCGAGCCAGCGGTCGGCGATCCAGCCGCCGGGGAGCGAGGCGAGATAGACACTCGCCGCATAGATGCCGACGATGGCCGAGGCCTGCGGACGCTCGAAGCCGAAGCCGCCGTCGGCGAGTGCGGCCGCCATGAACAGGATGAGCAGCGGGCGCAGGCCGTAGTAGGAGAATCGCTCCCACATCTCGGTCGTGAACAGCAGCCCGAGCCCCTTCGGATGCCCGAAGAACGATCGGTCGGTGGTTGGCGCGGTGGGGGTGGTCACGGCGGGGTGGGTGAGGTGGGGAGGCGGGGAGCGACCTTGTGGCAGGCGACGATGTGCCCGGGCGCCTTTTCCTCGAGCACGGGCACCATGCTGGAACACTGACTGTCGCGCGCCGGGTGCTGACAGCGCGGATGAAACACGCACCCGCTCGGCGGATTGGCCGGCGACGGCGGATCACCCGCGAGAATGATGCGTCGGCGCGCGCCGCCCGGCTCGGGCACCGGGACGGCGGAGAGCAGCGCCTGCGTGTACGGCATGAGCGGCGTGGCGAACAGCGCGCGGCGGGGCGCCAGTTCGACGATGCGCCCGAGGTACATGACGGCGACGCGATCGGCCATGTGCGCGACGACGGCGAGATCGTGCGCGATGAACAGGTATGACAGGCCGCGATCGCGCTGCAGGTCCTGCAGCAGGTTGACGACCTGCGCCTGCACGCTCACGTCGAGCGCGGAGACCGGTTCGTCGCAGACGATGAAGCCGGGTTCGACGGCGAGGGCGCGTGCGATGCCGATGCGCTGACGCTGGCCTCCGGAGAACTCATGCGGATAGCGCGTCGCGTGCTCGGCGCGCAGCCCGACCTCGTCGAGGAGTTGCGTCACGCGCCGGTCGGCGGCCGCGCCCTCGGCCAGCTGGTGCACGATCAGCCCCTCGCGGATGGCCTCGCCCACCGTGAGCCGGGGATTGAGCGAGCCGAAGGGGTCCTGGAAGACGATCTGCAGGTGCCGCCGCATGCGCCGGAGCGCCTCGCCGCTGAGCGCGGTGACGTCGGTGCCGTCGTAGTGCACGGTGCCGCGCGTGGGCTCGACCAGCCGCAGCAGCGTGCGTCCGGTGGTCGTCTTGCCGCACCCCGACTCGCCGACGAGGGCGAGTGTCTCGCCACGCGCGATGTCGAACGACACGTCGTCGACCGCGCGCACGGCGCCGGTGACGCGCTGCAGCCATCCGCTGCGCACGGGGAAGTGCTTGGTGAGGCCCCGCACGCGCAGCAGCGCCGTGGACGGCGTGATGGACGACGGCACTGTCATGCGCGCGCGTCCGGCACGGCCCGCTCGGTGGCGGGACGTCGTCGTTCGGGCTCCTGCACGAGGTGACAGCGCGCGCGGTGCGCCGCACTCACCTGATGGAGCGGCGGCTCCTGCTGCGCGCACAGGTCCCACGCATGCGGGCAACGATCGCGGAACGCGCACCCTCCCGCGAGCGAACCGGGCGCCGGCACCATGCCGGGGATGGTCTGCAGGCGTTCGCGTTCGTCGCCGAGTCGTGGCACCGCCGCGAGGAGCCCCTCGGTGTAGGGGTGCGACGGCGACGCGAAGAGATCGGTGACCGACGCCTCCTCGACGATGCGCCCCGCGTACATGACCAGCACGCGGTCGGCCATCTCGGCCACGACGCCGAGATCGTGCGTGATGAGCAGGAGCGCCATGCCGAGGCGCTGCTGCATCGTGCGCAACAGGTCGAGGATCTGCGCCTGGATGGTGACGTCGAGCGCGGTGGTGGGCTCGTCGGCGACGACGAGACGCGGCGACATCACGAGCGCGATGGCGATCATGACGCGCTGGCGCATGCCGCCGGAGAGCTGGTGCGGATACTGCTTCGCGCGTGTGGCGGCGTCGGCGATGCCCACCTGCGTGAGCATGTCCACGGCACGTTCCCACGCCTCGCGCCGCGACAGCGTGGTGTGCACCCGCACCACCTCGGCCACCTGGTCGCCGATGGTGAGCACGGGATTGAGCGCAGTCATCGGCTCCTGGAAGATCATCGCCAGTCGCCGCCCACGCACGGCGCGCAGGGCGCGGTCGTCGAGCGTGAGGAGGTCTTGCTCCTCGAACTGGATGCGACTGCCCGGTGCGATGGAACCGGGGGGCGGCACGAGGCGCAGCAGCGACAGCGCCGTGAGCGACTTGCCGCAGCCGGATTCGCCGACGAGGCACACCGTCTCGCCAGCGGCGACGGTGAAGCTCACGCCATCGACCGCACGCACGGCGCCGTCACCGGCGGGGAAGGTGACAGCCAGCGATGCGACGTCGAGGAGCGCGGTGGAGGCGGCGGAGGAGGCGGTCACGGCCCCGCAACGTGCGCCGGTGCAAAGCGGTCGCGCAAGACATCGCCGGCCCGGTTGCAGGCCAGCACCGCCAGCACGGTGGCGATTCCGGGGAAGACGACGAGCCACCAATCACCGCCGATGGTCCCGGCGCCATCGCGCAGGATCGTTCCCCAACTGGCATCGGGCGGCTGCACGCCGAGCCCGAGGAAGCTGAGTCCGGCCTCGAGGCCGATGGTGTTGGCCACGGCGAAGGTGCCGTTGACCACCAGCAGGGGGCGGAGGTGTGGGAGCAGGTGGCGGCGCAGCAGGCGCCACGGACGGACGCCGGCGGCGCGCGCGGCGAGGGCAAACTCGCGCTGCTGCAGCGCCTCGAGTTCGTCGGCCACCTGTCGCGCGGTGGCGAACCACCCGGTGAGCCCGACCAGCGCGACGAGCACCAGCAGCGACCGCGATTCCACGAGGGCGGCGACGGCGAGCAGCAGCAGGATGCGCGGGAGCGCGAGCAGCACGTCGAGGAAGCGGCGCAGCCACGGGCGCAGCGCGTGCGGCGCGAGCACCGTGAGCGCGCCGTAGCCGACGCCGGCCAGCAGGCCGAGGAGCACGGCCGAGCACGACACGAAGAGCGACACGCGCGCGCCGAACAGCACGCGACTCAGCACGTCGCGCGCGTACGGGTCGGTACCGAAGGGGTGCGCCCACGACGGCGGCTGGCTGCGCAGGGTGAGCAGGTCGAACTGCTGGGCCGGGTCGAAGGGGGCGAGCAGCGGCGCGGCGGTGGCCAGCAGTGCCAACAGCGCCAACGGCAGCAGCGCACGCGTCGAGGCACTCACGCCGGCACGCCCGGCCCCGTCGGCGCGTCGCGACGGTCGGCGTCCACCTCGGTGAGGCGCGGATCGACCACACCGCGGAGCAGGTCGGCCGCGGCCGCAGCGAGCGCGGTGATGGTGGCGCCCACGACGACGATGCCGCTGACCAGCCAGAGGTCACGGCGCGCGACCGCCTCGACGAGCAGGCGCCCCATGCCGGGCCACGAGAAGACGCCCTCGACGAACACCACGCCGGCCGCGTACGCGGGCAGCAGGACGCCGCCGAGCGTGACGACCGGGGGCAGCGAGGCGCGCCACGCGCCATGGAGGATGCGATGCTGCGGCAGTCCCGCCGCGGCGGCGGCTCGCACGAAGGGCTGCGCGAGCACCTGCACCAGACTCGCCCGCTGATACCGCGCCACGGTGGCGACCCCCACCAGTGTGAGCGTGACCACGGGCAGGACGAGGTGCCACAGGCGGTCTTTTGCCCGGGAGAGCGACGTCATGTACGCCGCCACGTCGCTCTCCATGCCGCCGGTCGGGAAGAGCGGCCACTGCCGGGCGAAGAGCAGCACCAGCGTGAGTCCGAGCCAGAACTCCGGCACGGAATACAGCACCAGCAGCAGCGTGCTGGTGGCGCGATCGCGGCGGTGCTCGGCATGCACCGCCTGCCACCGTCCGACAAACACGCCGCCGAGCATCGCGAGGGCGAACGCCGGGAGCACGAGCCGCAGCGTGTTGCCCAACGCTGTGCGCACTTCGTCGCTGACGGGGCGTGATCGGAGGGGCGACCAGCCGAAGTCGCCCGTCACCGCAGCGCCCAACCAGCGCGCGTACTGCACCGGCAGCGGCTGGTCGAGCGAGAACTTGGCCCGCACCTGCGCGCGCACCTGCGCCGGCACATCGTCGCCCATCGCCGTCGCGGCATCACCGGGTGCGAGGTGCAACGTGGCGAAGGCGAGGGTCGCCGCCGCCCAGGCGACGATCCCCACCTGCGCGAGGCGCGCGACGACGCGCGGTGCGACGCGACTCAGCGCGCGCCCCCGAGACCGATGCGATCGCGATCGAGGCGTCGTGCCGGGTCGACGCGCCACTCGGCGAGGTTCGTGTACCAGCCGTCGGCGCGCAGCGGCGGCAACACCAGGCGCGTGTGGAGCCCGATGGGCATACGCGCTTCATAGAGCCAGATGGCGGGCGCGTCGTCGACGATGGCGGCGAAGGCGTCGCCCCAGAGCCGGCGGCTGCGCGCGCGATCGAGGCCGGTGAGCGCCGAGTCGGCGAGTGCGTCGAAGCGCGGGTTGGCGTACCCGACGACGTTGTCCGCGCCGCGCGACATCCATGTCTGCCGCATGCCGATGAGCCCCGGGCTCGGCTGCCAGCCGCCCAGATAGGCGTCGAAGCGTCCCTTGTCGGTGCGCTCCGTGAACACCGCGGGGTCGAGGACCGCCACGGAGACCTTGGCGCCCACGACGGCGAACTGGGCCTGCAGGAGCGTCGCGTACGCCGTGCGTGCGGCGCTGCTGGACGGCGCGAGGAGTTCGAAGGCGAGGGGGCGGCCGCCACGCTCGCGCACCCCGTCGCCGTTGGCATCCACCCAGCCGGCGGAGTCGAGCAGGGCACGCGCCTGCGCCACGTCGAACGGCGGCGCGCGCAGGACGGTGGTGTCGGGGATCAGCGCCCGTGGCGCGGGGCCGAGCCCCACCACCGCGAGCGAGTCGAAGACGTTGCGCACCAGCGTCGCGCGGTCGACCGCCATGGAGAGCGCACGTCGCACGCGCAGGTCACCGAAGATCGGATGCGGCGCGCTGCCGGCGCCTCCCTCGCGCAGGTGGAAGCCGAGGAAGTAGTACGTGAGCGACGGGTTGGTGACGACGCGCAGCGACGGCGTGCGGGCGAGCTGCTCGAGATTGTCACGGCGGAAGTTCTCGAGGAGGTCTGCCTCTCCCGCGAACAGCTTGACGGTGGCCGCTCCCTGATCGGCCATGATGCTCCACACGACGCGATCGAGATGCGGGCGGCCGCGGGGGTGGGTGGTGTCGGCGACGACCTCGATGCGCTGGCCGGCGTCCCAGCGCGCGAAGCGGAACCGGCCCGTGCCCACGGGGGCACGCGCCGCGGCCGACGTGGCGAGGCGCGCGAACGGGATGGAGTCCAGCCGATGCGACGGCAGGATCTTCATGTGGTACGTCGCATCGTAGAACTGCTGCGGTGTGCGTCGCTTGAACCACACGACCGCGGTGCGTGCGTCGGGCACCGACACCGAATCGATGTTGCCGATCAGGTCGCGCTCATTCGCCGCGACGGAGTCGTCCGCGTACACGCGCCAGGTGAAGCGTACGTCTTCGGCGCGCAGCGGGGCGCCATCGTGCCAGCGTGCCGTGGAGTCGAGCGTGAATGCGATCGACAGCGAGTCGGGCGCCCAGCGCCAGCTACGCGCGAGCACCGGGGTGAACCCTTCGTCGCCGATGGTCTCGAGGGCGGGCCCGATGTCGGCGAGTCGCTCGAACATCGTGCCGACGACGGCGGCATCGATGGTGCCCTCGACGCGCGGAGGAAAAAGCGTCGAGGGTTCGCCGGCCACCGCGACGATGAGCGTGCCGCCGTCGTCGCCGGCGGGTGCAGCGCGCTCCCCCGAGGAACAGGCGGCGAGGGTCGTGGCCAGGGCCAGCAGACAGACGCGTCGGGACATGGGCGCAGGATTGGAGGGGACAGTCGCGCGAGTACGATGCCCGCGCGCTCTCATCGGCGCCAGAGCCACTCGGCAGAGCCGATCGTGATGCGGGACCTCTCGACGGCGGCGCCGAAGGCGGCATCGGGGATGGCGTCGCCGCGCACCGTGGCGCCGATCACGCTCGCGAGCGCGTCGGGGAGCGCGGCATCGAGGGCCGTGGTGGCGCGCGCAACGGAGTCGAGCGCGGGCACGAGCTGCGCGAGCGTCGCTGCGGGGTGCGGGGGCGGCAGGGGCCCCGCGGCGGCGGCCATCAGGCGCGCCTGGTCATCGTGCACCAGCAGGCTGCCGTGCTGCAGGTAGCCGCCGCCCTGTCGCCAGACGGCGCTGGCGACGAGCTTCTGGCCGCCGACCACCAACTCGCCCTCGGCGGGTGCGGTGAAGCAGGGGCCCGCGAGTGTGTCGGGCGCTGTATCGGGCGCTGTGTCGGGCGCTGTGTCGGGCGCTGTGTCGGGCGCCGCTGCGGTGCCCCGCGCGGTCCGAGTGCCGGAGACCGGACTGGGCGGCGCGATGGTGGCGGCCACGCCCACCCGGGCCAGCACTGCCAGGAGCAGCGCGTTCACGGCGGCGTAGGCGTCACGCCACGGACGGTCGGCGGGCCAGGGCAGCACGACGCTGTACGTCACCTCGCGCGCGTGCAGCAGCGCGCGGCCCCCGGTCGGGCGCCGCACCGTCGCGAGCCCGGCGCGGGCGCAGCTTGCGGCGTCGAATCGCCCCCGGGTGTGCTCATGGCGCCCGAACGACACGGTGGGCGTGTCCCAGGCGTACCAGCGCCAGGTGGCCTGCGCGGGGGTCACCGTCGCCAGCAGCGCGGCGTCGATGGCCATGTTGGTGACACCATCGGCCGGCGCATCGCGGCGCACATGCCAGCAAGTCGGCAGGTCGTGCATCGATGCTAAATTACTGGTCTGGCGACGCCCGGTGCGGCTCGCCCTCCCGACTCTCTCCGACTCCGATGTCCGCGGGGCGCCGTACGGCCCCGTCTTCCCGAGGATCGACATGGCCACGCGTACCCTCGCCGCCGCACCTGCGACGGACGACTCCTTCATCGCGCGTCACCTGGGCCCCTCGCCCGCCGAGCAGCGTGCCATGCTCGACGTGCTGGGCTACGAGACGCTCGATGCGTTCATCGACGCGGTCGTGCCGGCGCCGCTGCGCTTCCGTGGTGTGCTCGACACGGGGACGGCGCGTGGTGAGGCGGAGGTGTTGGCCTCGCTCCGCACCCTCGCCGCGAAGAACCGCATCTACCGCTCGTACCTGGGCATGGGCTACTACGGCACCCACGTGCCGAACGTGATCCTCCGCAACGTCATGGAGAATCCGGCGTGGTACACGGCCTATACCCCGTACCAGGCCGAGATCGCGCAGGGGCGCCTCGAGGCGCTGCTGAATTACCAGACGATGATCATCGACCTCACGGGGCTCGAGATCGCGAACGCCTCGTTGCTGGACGAAGGCACGGCGGCGGCCGAAGCCATGGCGCTGGCCTACGGCGCGAAGGGGAGTGCGACGCGCAACGTGTTCCTCGTGGCCGCCGACTGTCACCCGCAGACCATCGAGGTGGTGCGTGCCCGGGCCGAGGCGCGCGGCGTCACGGTCCGTGTGACCGCGGCCGAGGCGTTCGCCTTCGGTGCCGACGTGTTCGGCTGCCTCGTGCAGTACCCGGCGACGGATGGCGCGGTGGCGGACTACCGTGCGCTCGCCGAGCAGGCGCATGCGGCCGGCGCGCTGGTGGTCGCGGCCACCGACCTGCTGGCGCTGTGCCTGCTGACGCCGCCGGGCGAGTGGGGCGCGGACATCGCGGTGGGCAGCTCGCAGCGCTTCGGCGTGCCGATGGGCTACGGCGGGCCGCATGCCGCGTTCCTCTCGACGCGTGATGAATTCAAGCGCCTCCTGCCGGGGCGCATCATCGGCCTCTCGCGCGATGTCGAGGGCGCGCCGGCGCTGCGCATGGCGCTGCAGACGCGCGAGCAGCACATCCGCCGCGAAAAGGCCACGAGCAACGTGTGCACGGCGCAGGTGCTGCTGGCGGTCATGGCCGGCATGTACGCGGTGTATCACGGCCCGGAGGGGCTGCGCGCCATCGCGTCGCGCGTGCACGGACACGCCGCCACGCTCGCGGCCGGCCTCGAGCGCCTCGGCTTCGCCATTTCGCATGAGCACTTCTTCGACACCGTGCGTGTCGAGGTGGGGGCGCACGGACAGGCCGACATCCTCGCGGCGGCCGATGCACGGCAGATGAACCTGCGTGTGCTCGAACCCGGCACCATCACGGTCGCGCTCGACGAGACGACGACCGCCGCGGATATCGCCGACCTCTGGGCGGTGTTCAACGGGGGCGCCGCGCCCGACTTCGCGTACGCCGACGTGGCAGCGGGTGTGGACGCGCGCTACGACGAGCGGTTCCGTCGCGTGTCGGACTTCCTCACGCACCCGACGTTCCATCGCTACCACAGCGAGACGGAGATGCTGCGGTATCTCTACACGCTGCAGGCGAAGGACTTCTCGCTGGTGCATGGCATGATCCCGCTGGGCTCGTGCACGATGAAGCTGAATGCCACGGCCGAGATGATCCCGGTCACGTGGCCCGAGTTCGGGCAGTTGCATCCGTTCGCGCCGCGCGCGCAGGCCGAGGGGTACGCGGCCATGTTCCGCGAGCTCGAGCATGACCTGGCCGAGGTGACCGGGTTCGCCGCGGTGTCGCTGCAGCCCAATGCCGGATCGCAGGGCGAGTACGCCGGGCTGCTGGTCATCCGGGCGTATCATCTGGCGCGCGGCGACGCGCATCGCACCGTGTGCCTCATTCCGCAGTCGGCGCATGGCACGAATCCCGCCAGTGCGGTCATGGCCGGCTTCAGCGTGGTGGTCGTGAAGACCGACGCGGACGGCAACATCGACCTGGCCGACCTCGCCGCCAAGGCGCAGGAGCACTCGGCCAACCTGGGCGCGCTCATGGTGACCTATCCGAGCACGCACGGCGTGTTCGAGGCGAGCATCAAGGACATCACCGCGCTCATCCACCAGCACGGTGGGCAGGTGTACATGGACGGCGCGAACATGAACGCCATGGTCGGCGTCGCGCGGCCCGGCGACCTGGGTGCCGATGTGTGCCATCTCAACCTGCACAAGACCTTCTGCATCCCGCACGGTGGCGGCGGCCCGGGCATGGGCCCCATCGGCGTGGCGCCGCAGCTCGTGCCGTTCCTGCCCACGCATCCCGTCATCGCGTCGCACGATGCGCCGACGGCCATTGGCCCGGTGTCGGCGGCACCGTGGGGGAGCGCGAGCATCCTGCCCATCTCGTACGTCTACATCAAGCTGATGGGCGGCGCTGGGCTGGCCGAGGCGACGAAGGTGGCGATCCTCAACGCGAACTACATCGCGAAGCGTCTCGAGAGGCACTACCCCGTGCTGTATCAGGGGCAGAACGGGCTCGTGGCGCACGAGTGCATCCTCGACACGCGGGCCTTCAAGGGCGCAGCCGGCGTCGAAGCCGAGGACCTGGCGAAGCGCCTCATGGACTACGGCTTCCACGCGCCCACGCTGTCGTTCCCCGTGGCCGGCACGCTCATGGTGGAACCGACCGAGAGCGAGTCGAAGGCGGAGCTCGACCGGTTCGTCGAGGCCATGATCGGCATGCGCGAGGAGATCGCGGCGATCGAGCGCGGTGAGGCCGATCGCGAGGACAACGTGCTCAAGAACGCGCCCCATACGGCGGCGCACTGCACGGCCGATGCGTGGACGCATCCGTACACGCGTCAGCAGGCGGCCTATCCGACGGCGTGGACGCGGGCGCGCAAGTTCTGGCCCACGGTGCGTCGCGTGGAGAGCGCGTTCGGCGATCGCAACCTGGTGTGCGCCTGCCCGCCGATCGAGGAGTACTCGAGCTGACCGCGGCGTGACGGTTCCTGGCGACACGACGGCCCCGGCACACCGCAGTGTGCCGGGGCCGTCGCGTCGCGTGGGTCCCTATTCGCCCAGTTGGGTGCGATACGCGTCGGCCGACATGAGATCGGCGTCGCCACCCGGGGCCACGCGCACCTTCACCATCCAGCCGTCGCCGTAGGGATCGGTGTTGATGAGCGCCGGCTCGCCGTCGAGGCGTCCGTTCACTTCGACCACCTCGCCGCTCACCGGCATGAACAGCTCGGAGACGGCCTTCACCGCCTCGACGGTGCCGAACACGTCGTGCGCGCTGTACGTGTTGCCCACCTTGGGCAGCTCGACGTACACGATGTCGCCCAGCTCACCCTGCGCGAAGTCGGTGATGCCCACCGCGACGACGCCGTCGGCCTCGGTGGTGCGGACGTACTCGTGCTCCTTGGTGTAGCGCAGGTCGGCGGGGATGTTCGACACGGAGGCTCCGGCGGGGAAGGGAAAACGGTCAGCGCGAAATGTCCGTCGCGGGCGCCCCGGAGGGAAGCGGGGGCGCCGCGACGAGGGTGGGCCAGAGGGCATCGACCCGCTGCTGCAACACCTCGGGGGTGTCGTCGTTGTCGATGATCCACGTGGCCAGCGGGCGTGTGCGTGTGGAGGGCCATTGCGCGGCGATCATGGCATCGGCGTCCGCTGGCGCAAGGCCGCGGTCGCGCACGAGACGCTCGCGTCGCACCGCCGCCGGGGCATCCACCAGCAGCACGCCGTCGAACTGTGCCGCAATGCCGGTCTCGAAGACGAGCGGACTGTCCGACACCACCAGCGCCGCTCCGTGGTCGCGCGCGGCCGCCACGGCCTCGGCGCGCAGACGGCGCACCTCGGGATGGATGATGGCCTCGAGTGCGCGCCGTGCCGGCTCGTCGCGAAAGACACGCGCGCGCAGCGCGGCGCGGTCGAGCGAGCCATCGGGGGCCAGCACGCCCGCACCGAAGCGCGCGACCACGGCGGCGAGTCCCGGCGTACCGGGGGCCACCGCCGTTCGCGCCAGCACGTCCGCATCGATGATCGTCGCGCCCAGCGCCGCCAGGCGCGCCGACACCGTGCTCTTGCCGGACGCGATGTTCCCGGTGAGGGCGATGTGACGCATGCGCGTAAAGTACCGGGTGACGCGTTGGCCGGCGCCTCGGATCCATGAACGACAACGGCCCCGTCATGGACGGGGCCGTTCGACCTGCGGCGCGCTGGGGCCAGCCGCTTACGCGGCCGCCGAGTCCTGCACGTCGTCCTCGTGGTCGCTCACCTGCCGGCGCTTCTCGCGGTTCACGAGCAGCTCCTGGATGACCCAGCCAGCTCCGCCACGCAGGCGGATCTGGTGCGGCGTGCAGCCCAGGTACCGCTGGCAGGTGTTGCGGAAGGCGCTGCCCGACGGGAAGTCGAGTGCACTCGCCACGCCATCGGCGCTGCGCGAGCCGTCCTCGAGCATGCTGGCGGCGACGATGAGGCGTCCCCATGTCAGCAGCTGATGCGGCGGCGGCAGCTGCGCGCCTTCGAGCCGCTTCGAGAGCAGGCGCCGCGAGACGGCGATGAGGCGGGCCAGGCTGTCCGGCGTGAGGCGCTCGTGCGCGCGCGTGACCGACAGCATCACGGCGTCGCGCACCACGCTGCGCAGCCCCGCGAGATGCGGCTTGATGAGGCTGGATACGCTGCGGGCTTCGGCCTGGTCGAGCAGCGCCGCGAGCATCTGCGGTGTGTCCGACTCCTCGGCGACGATGAGCACGTCGATGCCGCACCGACCGGCGTCGAACATGTCTCGCGCACGCTCACGGGTCACGTCCACATAGGCGACCAGGGCCGCCCGCGGGACACGCACCCGCAACTGGCGGACGCGCTCGAAATCGGCGCGACCGTCCACATAGAGGTCGAAGACGACGACGTTGATCGGCCCGCGCTCGCAGGCGCGGGTGAGGGACGTCCAGTCTTCGCAGGGCACGAACCGATAGCGGTCGCGCGCCGCCGAGCGGAGCCGGGCGAGCCGAGGTTCGTGTGCGAGCAGCGTCGCGATTACACCCATGCGACGATCCGGTCAAAGAAAGGGAAAGGAACGAGTGACAGCGGCGTCAGCATCCAGACGCCCGCGTCGGCCGCAGCGTCACAATGCCGGTCCATCGGCGCGTCACGCAGGCGGTGCCCGGTCGTCCTCTCCCTGACGCGCCTGCCACACCCTTGGCACATTTCGATACACCGACGGCCCACGCCACGCTCCCTTGTGACCACTCGTCCCACACCGGCCCAGACCGACCTGCTCGCCGCGCTCGCCGCCTCGGAAGCGCGGCTGCGCGGCGTGCTCGACGCCGGCTTCGATGCGGTCGTCGTGGCGGAGGCCGAGCGGGACGCGGACGGGGCCATCACGGCGTTCCGCATCCTCGATGCCAATCGCCGCGCGGGGGCGCTGGTGGGTCGCGCGCCCGCCGAGCTGGTGGGCGCATCGTTGCTCGAGGTGTTTCCCCGCAGCCGTGACTGGCAGCTCTGGGAGCAGTGCTGTCGCGTGGTCATCACCGGCGAACCCGTGGAGAGCACGCAGCACACGCCGAGCGACGAGCAGCCGCAGCGGTGGCTGCAGCGTCAGGTGGTGCCCGTGTCGCCCGATGTCGTCGCGATCAGTTCGCGCGACGTGTCCGAACGCCAGCGCGAGCGGCTGCTGCTCGAGGCGAGTGAGGCGCGCCATCGCGAGCTGTTCGAGGGCAATGGGGCGATCCAACTGCTGGCGGATGCCGCGACCGCCGCGATCGTCGATGCGAACCCGGCCGCCGAGGCGTTCTACGGCTGGCCGCGCGCGATCCTGCGCACGATGTCGATGATGGACCTCGAGTCGATCGCACCGGAGCACTGGCGCGCCCTCACCGCGAGCATCCCCGCCGACTGCGGGCTCCGCGCGCAGCGGGAGCATCGCCTGGCGAGTGGCGAGCGCCGACAGGTCGAGGCGTCGATGGGCGTCGCGCAGATCGGCGAGCGTCGCGTGCTGCACATCATCGTGCAGGATCTCACCGATCGCCTGCGCGCCGAGCGACAACTGCGCGAGTCGGAGGCGCGCTTTCGCGCCGTGCTGGCGGGGATGCGCGAAGGCGTCGTGCTGCACGACGAGACCGGCGCGATTCGCCTCGCGAATCCGGCCGCCGAGCGCCTCCTCGGGCTCACGTCGGCGGATCTGCTGGGGCTCCGCCCCGGCGACCGCGAATGGCTGGCGGTGCATGAAGATGGCCGCGCGTGGCCGGCCGCCGAACATCCGGCGCTGGAGGCGCTCCGCACCGGCCTGAGTCAGCCGACGCAGCTGCTCGGCCTGCCGCGGCAGGATGCTCCGGGTGAACTCACCTGGCTCAGCGTCTCGGCGGATCCGCTCGTGCGGGCGGGCGAGACGCGCCCGTTCGCGGTGCTCGTGGTGTTCGCCGACGTCACCGGGTCGCGGGCGTCGGAAGAGCGGCTGCGGCAGGCGCAGAAGCTCGAGGTGGTCGGGCAGCTTGCCGGCGGCATCGCGCATGACTTCAACAACCTGCTCACCGTCATCCGGGGCGCGACCACGTTCCTGCGCGACGGGGTCGGTGCGCGGTCAGCGTTGCTCGATGACATCGGCGCCATCGAACGCGCCGTCGATCGGGCGAGCGAACTCACGCGACGACTGCTCGCGGTGGGACGTCGCCAGTTGCTCCATGCGGCGCCGGTCGATCTCAACGTGTTGCTCGAGGAGCAGTTGCCGGCCATTCGTGACGCCCTGCCAGCGAACATCGGCGTGCGTCTCGCGTTGGCGCCGCAGGAGGTGCCCATCGCGATCGACCGCACGCGCCTGCTGGATGCCGTGCGGGCGCTGGTCGACAACGCGCGCGACGCGATGCGCGGTGGCGGTGCGCTGACCCTGTCCACCGACCGCGTCGAGCGCGTGCACCCGCACGGCGGCATCGACGACGCGTTCGCGCGGCCCTTCGCCGTGCTCAGCGTGCGGGACACCGGCGTCGGCATGGACGAGGCCGTGCGTCGACGGCTCTTCGAACCATTCTTCTCGACGCAGCCGTTCGCGGAGGGGCGCGGCATGGGGCTCGCGGCGGTGCATGGCCTCGTGCACCAGAGTCGCGGGTTCATCGAGTGCGAGTCGGCGCCGGGCGCCGGCACCGTCATTCGCCTGCATTTCCCGCTCGGCATGCCGACGGCCGTGAACGCCCCCGCCGACGCACCGGTCGACGACGTCGCGCCGCTCGGTGCACCCGCCTCGGGGACGATCCTGCTCGTGGACGACGATCCGATGTTGCGCGAACTGGGGCGCCGCATGCTGCTCAAGGCCGGGGACACCGTCCATGTGGCTGCGTCGGGCGAAGCGGCGCTGGCGTGGCTCGCGACGCACGCGGCCGACGTGTCCGCGCTCGTCACGGACATCACCATGCCCGGGATGTCGGGGCTCGACCTCATCGACGCCGTGCGGGCACGCTATCCGCACGTGCCCACGGCGGCGATCAGCGGATACGTCGTCAATCCCGACGCGCGTGCGCGGCTCGACCGGCTCGGTGTGCCGTTCCTCGGCAAGCCGTTTGCCGTGGGCGATCTCGAACGCCTGGTGAACACCGTCCGGCGGCGGGAACCGCCGCCGGAGCGTTGACCTAGAGCAGCGACTGCTGCCCGTCGTCGCGGCGCGGGACCACGTGACAGGCGCGGCAGCGGGCTTCGTAGCTGTCGGCGGCGCCCACCATGATCGTGGGAGAATCCCACGGCGCCGGCTTGCCATCGATGAGCCGCTGATTGCGGCTCGCCGGCGATCCGCACAGCACGCAGATCGCGTGCAGCTTGTCCACGACCTCCGCCACGGCCATGAGCTGCGGCATCGCGCCGAACGGCTCACCGCGGAAGTCGGTGTCGATGCCGGCGCAGATCACGCGACGCCCGCGCGCGGCGAGCGTCGTCGCGACCTGCAGCAGCGCGGCGTCGAGGAACTGCACTTCATCGATCGCGATGACCTGCGCCATCGGATCGAGTCGCAGCATGATTTGCGCGGCGGAGTCGATCGGCACCGCTTCGAGGCTGCGCCGATCGTGGCTGGAGACCGCCCAGAGTCCCGCGTAGCGGTCGTCCAGATGCGACTTGAAGAGCTGCACGCGCTTGCGGGCGATGGTCGCGCGGCGTACCCGGCGGAGCAACTCCTCCGTCTTGCCACTGAACATCGAGCCCGCGATGACCTCGATCCAACCTCCCGAGGCCTGAAAGGCGCCCTGCATGGGACTTACTCGCCGTCGGGGCGACGCGGCGTGCGACGCGCATGCTTCATGCGCTCACCGCGCTCGGCCCACTCGCTGCGCCCTTCCGCGCGTTCCCGCGGCGGACGATCGCCGAAGGCGCGACGCGCCTCGTCACCGCGCGTGCCGCGGAATCCGCCACGATCGCCACCTCGGTCGCCGCCGCGGTCGCCCCGGTCGAAGCTGCGCGGTGCGCCGCGATCACCACCACGGTCGCCGCCGCGATCGAACGGACGCGGGCCACGGTCGCCGCGATCGAAGCTGCGCGGGCCGCGATCGAAGCTCCGCTCGCCACCACGTTCGCCGCCACGTTCGCTGCGCTCCGGACGGTCGCCGCCGCGGTCGCCACGATCGAAGTCACGCGGCGCGCGCGGGCCCCGATCGAAACCGCCTCGGCCGCCGCGATCGCCACCGCCCGGGCGGCCGCCGAAGCGTCCGCCGCGATCGCCGCCGCGGTCACCACCACGCCCGCCACCAAAGCCGCCGCCGCCGAAGCGACGGCCACCTTCGCCACGCTCGGGGCGGTCGCCGCCCCGCTCGTCGATGCGGGCGTTGAGCCGACGTCCCTGCAGCATGGCCGACCCGAGCGCCTCGACCGCCTTGGCCGCGTCCTCGGCCGCGAGATCGACGATGGTGTGCGACTCGAACAGCTCCACGCGACCGATGCGCTCGCCGTCGATGCCCGCTTCATTCGCGATGGCGCCGACCACGTCGCCCACACGCACGCCGTCCCGCTTGCCGGCGGCGAGGAACACCTTCTGGCGACCGCCGCGCGGTGCGCCACCCTCGCCCTCGGCCGCCTCATCACGCGGCCGCTCGACCCGCGGCGCCGGCGTGTGTGGCGCCGCCGCCTTGGCCCACGACGTCGAGGCCCGGGCGCGCACGGCGGCCACGTCGCGACGCGCGCCTTCGAGCAGGCGGAGCGCGGCGCAGGCGATCTCCATCGCATCGTGCGTCTCGAGCAGCGGCGACAGCAGCGCCAACTCGCTCGCCGTCGCGCCGCCGTTGGTGAGCGTCGAACGCACGGCGGTGCGGAGCTGCGCGACGCGATCATTCGCGGCGGCCTTCTTGGCGGCTGGCGTCCACGCCTCGGCCGTCGACGACGTCAGGCGACGGAACGCCGGGAGGTCGTCCGGGAGCAGCAGGGCCACCGCCTCGACCGGACGCATGGCCAGCGCATCGACGAGGGCGTCGTACGTGGCCGGCGCTTCCCACAACACCGTGAGTGCGACGTGCTGCGCGCTGGGCTGCCGCACGACCTGCACATGCAGTCCGTCGACCACGACGCCGAGTCGCGCGAGCGCATCGGTGGCGTCCTGCTCGCCGCGCTCCGTGGCGGCGATAACGACGAGCGACGGCGGATCGAGCTCGTCGAGCACGAGGCGCAGCGCATCGGCGCGCCCCGACGCCGAGGTGACCAGGAAGCGCGGCGTGATGGCGAGCGGCGTGCCACCGATCGGCGCCGGCTCGATGTGGCGGGCGCGGCGGAACTGCGCCTCGAGGAACGCGTCGACCTCGGGGCTCTCCTGCTCTATGGTGGCGACGCGCGCCGACGTGTCCGGCAGATCGCCGAGCAGGGCCAGCAGGGCGTCGCCCGCCTGGGCCGCGAGCAGGTCGTCGAGGCCGACGACCACGAGGCCCACGAGGGCATCGAGCTGCAGGGCGGCATCACGACGCAGTGCGACGAGATCGGCGGCGGTGCCGGTCACGACCGCCACGGGGGCGGAGGCGAGCACACGGCGGGCACGGGCCACGCCAGTGACGGGCACCACGCGGGCCTCGGCATCGCCCAGCAGGCGACGGGCTTCATCGGCGGCGGTGACGGCCTGCTCGATGGTGGGGGTGACCACGAGGCACAGCGGCGCGGACGGCGCTCCCCCCTCACGGCTGCGGGACACACAGGGCCGCATCGCGGCGGTCATCATGCGGACGTCGGCGGGGCCTGAAAGCACCACGTGCTGACTCCGCGTCGCCCCAGGCGACGTTCCTTCCCGATCCTGCTCGCTCACGTCCCGCTCCTTCAGTTGTGATGTGCCCGGCCGCCCAACGGCCGGGAATTGTCGCGCCCCGATGGCGCTCCCGCCCTCGCATGGCGCGCACCAACGGTGGGCGCTTTATTGCGGGCGGTCGTCGCGCGTGCCCGGCTCTCCGATGCAGCGCAACCGTGAACAGTAGTCGGTTTCAGGCCGAATACCACCTCCACCACGTTACCCGCTGCCATGTCGCTCACGTTCCAGCCGTCCGAGAACATCGCCCGCCTGAAGGAATCCGCGACGCTCGCCGTCGCTGCCAAGGCCCGGGCACTCAAGGCGGCGGGACAGGCGATCATCGACCTCGGCGCGGGGGAGCCCGATTTCGACACGCCGGCGTTCATTCGCGAGGCAGCGGTGCAGGCGCTCGCCGAGGGCGCCACGCGCTACACGAACACCGAGGGGATCCTGCCGCTGCGTGAGGCGATCGCGGCCGACGCGAATCGCCTGCAGGCCCAGGGCACGCCCATCACGCCCGCCGAAGTCGTCGTCTCCAACGGTTCGAAGCAGTCGCTGTACAACGCGGTGGTCTGTTGCTTCGGCCCGGGCGACGAAGTGCTCATCCCCACGCCGGCGTGGACGAGCTACTACGAGATGGTGGAGTTGGCGCGCGCCGTGTCGGTGCCGGTGTTCGGCGACGCGGCCAATTCGCTCAAGGTGACCGTGGCGCAGCTCGAGGCGGCCGCCACGCCGCGCACGAAGGGGCTCATGCTCTGCTCGCCGAGCAACCCCACTGGCGCGGTGTACTCCCCCGACGAGCTGTCGGCGATTCTCGCGCTCGCGGCGGCCCGCGGCTGGTGGGTGCTGGCCGACGAGATCTACCTCCGCATTGCCTACGACGGCGGTGCCCGCTCGGCGCTCGAACTCGCGACGACGCGCGAGAACCTCATCGTCATCAACGGGGTCGCGAAGGCGTATGCGATGACCGGGTGGCGCATCGGCTGGACCATCGCGCCGGTCGCGGTGTCCCGTGCGATGACTGCGTTGCAGTCGCACACGACCTCCAATGCCGCCGCCGTGTCGCAGTACGCCGCGCTCGCCGCCCTCGCGCGGCGCGACGAGGCCGACGCGGCGGTCAACGCGATGGTCGCGTCGTTCCGGCAGCGACGTGATGCCGTCGTGCGCGCGCTGTCGGCGTTCCCGAGCGTGCGCTACGTGCATCCGGCCGGCGCCTTCTACGTGTACATCAACGTGGAGGGCTTCCGCGGCGCCGCCGATCCCGGCGCGGCCTTTGCAGCGGCCGTGCTCGAGGAGCAGCAGGTCGCGGTGGTGCCGGGCGGCGCGTTCCTCACGCCGCACTGGATTCGCGCGAGCTACGCCACCAGCGAGCACATCGCCGTCGAGGGCGTCACGCGCATCGCCCGCTGCCTCACCGGCGCCTGAGCGCGCACTCACTTCGCACGCACGCCACCATGATCACCACCATCGTTCTCATCCAGGCCGATCCCCGCAGCATCACCGCCTGCGCCACGGCACTCGCCGGCATCCCCGGCGTGAGCGAGGTCTACTCCGTGTCGGGCGCGTGGGACCTGGTGGCCATCGTTCGGGTGCCCGATCTCGACCAGATCGCCGAAGTGGTCACGCAGGAATTCGCCAAGGTGCCGGGCATCATCCGCACGCAGACGCTCACGGCCTTCCGCACCTACAGCCGTCGCGACCTCGAGCAGGCCTGGGACATCGGCGTCGAGTGACGCGTCAGCCGCCAGGGTTCTGACAGGGCGACAGCTCGTACTTGAAGCTGTCGCGCCAGCGGTTGACCTCGAACTGCAGGGCGTACGTCACGAGTGACGTGCGGGGCCGCGTGTCCTGCACCCCGAACAACAGCTCCGAGACGCCGTCGCCATCGATGTCCACGGCGCCGAGGAAGCGACGGCGCGGCAGGTCCTGCGCATTGGCGACGGTCTTGTAGACGTACCCCGGCTTGTAGCCGTACACGCTCTTGTCGAGGATCACGATGAGATGCCGCGGACGCGCCGTGAGCGGATTGAGCGTGTCGGGCACGACCTCGGGGTCATCGTACACCGCGACAATCGTCGACGCCTCGCCCTTCGCGCGGCTCACCACGTGCACCGTGCGCTGGTAGCGCGAGATCATCGACGGCGGGACGCCGGCGGGCGGCGCGACGAGGTTCGCGATCCCCGCCAGGGCACTCTGGACTTCGCCGTCGCTGGTCGGGCCTCGTCCGGCAGCGGCGGCCGGCGCACTGGTCACCACCTCCACCCCGGCGGGCAGGTCGAGGATCGCCTTCGGCACCAGCACGGGGCAGCCCAGCGTGTCGAGCGCGCTCCCCTCCCACATGCCGCGCCGCAGCGTCACTTCGGGCAGCGCTTCGCCGTCGCGGTACGGCGTGACCTTCATGCCCGCCTGCAGGTACGTCAGGTCGAAGTAGCGCCAGCCGCGATCACGCAGCACGAGGCGCCGGGTGGCCCCGTTCACCGTCGCGATGGGCGAGATGAACGTCGAATCCCCACTCCGCACGACCCGGAAGAGCACATTGGGGTGCCCGGCCACGAGGCCGCTGTCGGACTGCCAGGTGGGGTCGGCGGCCTGCTTCGCCGCATTCTTGATGCGACTCTTGACCATGTCGCAGCCACCGCCGAGCGCGGTGAGCGGAAGCAACGCCAGCAGACGCAGGCGACGGCGGAGGGTAGATGCGGTGGACACGTCGGGGAGTTTCGTCCTCCACTGCCCGGAAGTCCACTCTCGGCGAACCGGAGCATTGCGGGAGCCGGGGGGTAAACGACAGCATCCCGCACGCCATGACGCACGTTCCCCGTCCCTGCCCAGGCCGCCGCACCCGGCGCCTCGCGCGCCGCGCACCGTCGGTGCTGTTGCTCGCCGTGGCGGTGGTGAGCGCCGCGCCGGCCGACGCCGCGGCGCTGTCGAGCCGGCAGCCGCAACGGCCCGACCTGCCGGGCGTCTCCGGCGACGTCGTGCGTCTCGAGGTGCGCCCCGTCGTGGGCGACACGCTCCGGCTGATGGTCGAGCAGGAGCTCGAAATGCACAGCCGCCGCGGCCCGGTCCCCTCGGCGAACGCCGCCGAGCGTGGCGAGCCGCTGTACGGCCCCCGGGCGGCGCTCGGCCCGGTGCGGCGCACCCATGTGCGGCTGTGGGCGCACTCGTTGGTCGAGCACACCGACGGTGCAGGCACCACCCTGTTGGCCACCACCGACTCGATCAGCATGTGGTCGGGCGCGGCCGGTGACGCGGTGCGATTCCAGGCGGTCCCCATGCCGGCGGACGGCCGTCAGGTGCGCGTGCACGTCACGACCGATGGCGCCATGCGCACGGCCGACCCGCCGCCGGGCGCGATGGAGCTGGAGGCGTCGCTGGCGGCTGTCCCGGGATTGCTCCCCGCCGGCCCCGTGCGCGTGGGCATGCGATGGCGACGGGAAATGCCGCTGCCGGCGCTCCCGCTCACGGGATACCATGCCGATGGCGTCGTGCAGGCGCGCCTTCGGCTCGACTCGCTCACCCAGCGGGGGCGCATCGCCTGGATCTCCCTCGAGGGCGAGCTGCGGCGCGACGGCGCCCTGCGCGACCTCCCGGTCGGTACGCGCGTCATCACCGCCGGCACCATTCGCGGCACCCTCACCGTCGATCGGCAGCGCGCATGGATCATCGCGGCCGCGACCCTCGTGGATGCGCAGTCCGAGGTCGTCGCGAGCGCCGCCTCCACGGCACCGCCCCTCGTGCTCGCCCTGCGCCTGCGTCACCGGATCACCGTCCGGTGACCGCGCCGCCGGAGACACCGGACGCCCGCGTGCCCCGCTAGCTTGGGGCGATGCGCGTCGTCCATCTCGCCGACCTGCACCTCGGCTTCCGCCAGTACCAGCGCCTGACGCCGAGTGGCATCAACCAGCGTGAGGCCGACGTCACGGCCACGCTGCACCGCGCGATCGACCAGGTCATCGCCTGCGCGCCCGATCTCATCGTCGTGGCCGGCGACGTGTTCCACACCGTGCGCCCGTCGAACACGGCGATCCTCGAGGCGTTCCGCGCCATCGGCCGACTGCGCGAGCAGTTGCCCGACACCACCATCATCATGGTGGCCGGCAATCACGACGCGCCGCGCACGGCCGAAACGCGCTGTATCCTGCAGCTCTTCCGCGAGCTGGGCGTGCTGGTGGCAGATACGCGCGCAGAAGTCTTCGAGGTGCCCGCACACGACGCCGTGGTGCTGGCCGTGCCCGACGTCCCGGGGCTCGAGCGGCCGCCGCTCGTGCCCCCGCGTGCGGCCACCCACCGCGTGCTGCTGCTGCACGGCGAGGTGGCCGGCATGCTGCCGCCACACGCCGCCGCCACCGACCGTGCCACCGTCGAGATTCCCGTCGAGGCGCTGCACGCCGACCAGTGGAGTTACATCGCGCTGGGTCACTATCACGTGCATCGCGAAGTGGCACCGCGCGCGTGGTACAGCGGCTCCATCGACTACACGAGCAGCAACCCGTGGGGCGAGCTCCACGAGGAACGTGAGCAGCGTGTGCCCGGCAAGGGCTTCGTGGAGCACGACTGCGCGACAGGAACGCACCGCTTTCACGCCGTGACCACGTCGCGGCCGCTCCTCGACCTGCCCGCCCTCGACGCCGACGGACTGTCACCGCAGCAGCTCGACGCCGCCATCGCGCAGCGCGTGGCCACGGCACCGGGGGGCATCAATGACCGCATCGTGCGCCTCGTGGTGCACAACGCGCCGCGGGCGCTCATTCGCGACCTCGACGTGGCCGCGCAGCGCGAGTACCGCGCACGCACTGTGCACTTCCACCTCGATGCGCGGCGCCCGGCCGCGCGGACGCGCACGGCGCCCGATGGCACGCTGCCACGACGCACGTTGGCCATGATGCTGACCGACCACCTGCGCGACTGCGCGCTGGCCGGTGGTGTCGATCGCAGCGCGTTCCTCGCGCGTGGCCTGCAGTTGCTGCAGGACGCCGAGGACGCGGCCGCGGCGGCCATGCCCGTGCTCGAGCACTGACGCATGCGCCTGTACGCCCTGCGCCTCCAGAACTTCCGGCAGCACGTCGACACGCGCCTCAGCTTCTCGACGGGACTCACCGGCATCATCGGGCCCAACGGGGCCGGCAAGTCCACGTTGCTCGAGGCCATTGCCTGGGCGCTGTACGGCAACCCCGCCGCGCGCGGCACGCGCGACAGCATTCGCTCCACGCGCGCGGCCACCCCGAAGGCCCCGGTGCGCGTCGAGCTGGAGTTCGAGCTCGCCGGCCACCGCTATCTCGTGCAGCGCACGCTCACGTCGGCCGAGTGCTATCTCGACGGTGGCGACACGCCCATCGCGAGCACGCTCACGGGGGTCACCGAGCTCCTGCAGCGACGGCTCGGCATGACGCGCACGGAGTTCTTTCACACCTACTTCACGGGGCAGAAGGAACTCGACGTGATGGCGGCGATGGCGCCCGCCGACCGCGCGCGCTTCCTCTCGCGCGTGCTGGGCTACGACCGCCTCACGACCGCGCAGGAGGCGGCCCGGGAGCGTCGCAAACTGCTCGCGGCCGAGGCGCATGGACTGCGGCAGGGGTTGGGTGATGCCGACCTGCTCACGCGTGCGCTGCACGACGCCACCGAGCGTGTGGCCGTGGCGGCCGCGCGGGCTGACGCGGCTTCGGCGGCCCTCACCACGGCCACGGCCGCGGTCGAGGCAGGACGCCCACGCTGGCGCGAGGCACAGGCGCGTCGCGACGCCGCCCGGGCCCTGGAGACCGAGTGGCAGGGCGCCACGCGCGACGCGGACATGCTGGCCCGCGATGTCGACCGCGCCGCGCGTGAGCTCGAGGCCGCCCGAGCGGCCGCTACAACACGCGCGCCGCTGCAGGCGCAGTTGGCGGCGCTCCCTGAGGCGCGCGCGCAACTCGCCGCCCTTGACGCGCTGGCCAGCGCCGAGGGCGCCCGCGCACGACTCGTGGAGCGGCAGCAGCAGACCGCCACACAGCGTGCCGCACTCGAGGCGCGTCGCACGCAGCTCGCACCGGCGCACGCGCTGCTGCCGGAGCAGCAGGCGGCGGTACTCCGCCTGCGCGCCGCCGCCGTCGACGCCGACCACGCCCTCGACGCACAGCGCACGGCGTGGGCGCGCGACAAGCAGGAAGTCGAGACGCGGCTGCAGACGCTGCGGGCGCAGTACACCGAACTCACCGAGCAGCGTGAGCGGCTCGAATCGGTGGGCGCGGACTCGCCGTGCCCGACCTGCGGTCGTCCGCTTGGCGCGCGACACGCCGAGGTACTCGAGTCGGTGCGGGAGCAACTCGAAACGCTCCGGCTGGACGGCAACTACTTCCGTCAGCGCGCCGAGCAGCTTGCCGAGGAGCCCGACCCGGTGCGCGCCGCGAGTGAGGCGCGACGTCTCGCACAGCAGGAGCTCGCGCAGGGGGAGCGTCGCCTGCAAAAGGTGCAGGCTGCGGTGGAGGAATCGCAGCGTCTCGATGCGGACCTCGCCCGGCTCGACGCCGTGGCGCGCGACGCCGACGCCGAGCTTGCCGCCTTGCCGGCGGGGTACGATGCCGGCCGCCACGCCGAGGCGCGGCGCGCCGTGGCCGCGCTGCAGGAGGTGGCCACGCAGGTGGCGCGCCTCGATGTCGTGGCACAGCGGCACGACGCCCTGCGCGCGGAATGGGAGGACGCCGCCGCGCGTCTCGCGAGCGCGGTCGCGCGCCGGGAGTCGCTCGCGGCGCAGCGTGCGCCGCTCGCCGGACAGGAGGACATCGCCGCGCGTGCCCAGGCGGAGGAAGACGCGGCGCTGCGGGCCCTGCGCGACGCCGAGCTGGAGCGGGTGACCGCCCTGGCCGACGCGGCCGCCGCGCGGCAGCACGAGCACGCCGCCCGCGAGGCGGTCGACGAGCGCGCGCGACGGCAGGCCCTCCTCGATGGCGTCGACGCGGAACGGCGTCTGCACGACGAGCTCGATCGGGCGCTGGGGGAGTTCAGGACCGACCTGACCCTGCAGCTACGCCCTGAGCTGGCGGAGCTGGCCGGCGGATTCCTCGACGAACTCACGGACGGGCGGTACGCGGAGGTAACGTTCGACGACGACTACCGCATGTCGATCCTCGACGACGGGGTCGCCAAGCCGGTCATCTCGGGCGGTGAGGAGGACCTGTGCAACCTCGTGCTCCGTCTTGCCATTTCGCAGATGATTGCCGAGCGTGCCGGTCAGGCGTTCTCGTTGCTCGTGCTCGACGAGGTGTTCGGCTCGCTCGACGAAGGACGGCGCGCGAGTGTCGTGGAGCTGCTGCGGAGGCTGCATGATCGATTCGAGCAGGTCATCGTGATCACGCACATCGACCAGGTGCGCGAAGGGCTCGACCGTCTTGTCCAGGTGCGCTACGACGACGCGCTCGGGCGCAGCGTGGTCGTCGATGCCGACGCCATCGCGGGCGAGGGCTGACGGGTGGCGGTCACGACACGCCCTGCACGCGCGCCGCGCCCGGTCGAAGGGCCCATCACCGCCGTCGATGCGGACATCCCGCAGCTCAACGAGGTGTTCGCCGAGGCGTTCACCGAGCGCTATCGCAAGGACGGGCTGGTGGGCGTGCGGGTGCCGCCGCTCAACCCGGCCATCTGGCAATACGCGATCGCCGACGCGGGCGACGGCGCGCTGCTCTGGCGCGATGATCGGGGACGGATCGCGGCGTTCAACATGGTGCACCTCGCCGGCCGTGAAGGGTGGATGGGCCCGCTCTGCGTGCGTCCCGACCACCAGGGGGTCGGGCTCGGCAAGACCATCGTGCAGTCCGGACTGCGGTGGTTGCGCACGCAGCAGGCGCGGGTCATCGGCCTCGAGACGATGCCGCGCACGATGGAGAACATCGGCTTCTACTCCAACCTCGGCTTCGTGCCGGCGTTTCTCACCGTCACGCTCACGCTCGATGCGCGCCTCGGTGAACGACCGGCGCGGCTGCTGTCACAGCTTCCGGCGTCGGATCGCACGTCGTGCGTGGAAGCATGCCGGGTGCTCACCGAGTCGCTGCTGCCGGGCTACGACTTCACCCGCGAGATCGTGCTCACCGAGCAGTTCGGACTGGGCGACACGCTGCTGCTGGGCGATCCGCAGGCGCCAACGGGCTTTGCCCTGTGCCACACCGCGCCGCTGGTGGAAGGACGCACCCGCGACGAGCTGCGTGTGCTCAAGCTCGTGCTGTCACGGAGTGCCGAGTTGCCGCGGCTGGTCGGCGCACTCATCGACTATGCTCGGCGCGCCGGCACACGGCGGCTCGCGATTCGCCTGCAGGGCGACTATCCAGAGGCCTATCGGACGATCGTCGCGCTGGGCGGGCGGGTGCGCTGGACCGATCTCCGCATGAGCGTCCACGGATGGAGTGAAGTGCGTCCGTCCGAGGGGATGGTGCTGTCGAACTGGGAGATCTGAGGCCGACGCGACGCGCGACGGGGTCGTGCGCCGTGGCCGCGCGCGTTCAGCGCGACGGCGGGCCGTCGGGCGTGTCACGCACGACGACACGCCAGATGATGAGGAACACACCGGCCGTCAGCAGCAGGTGCACCCAACCTGCCGCGTCGGTGGCGACGGTGAGCGCGCCCCACACGATCAGCATCACGACACCCGCGATGAGTGGCAAATCCATGCGCACAATCTAATCGGGTGCGCGGCGGCACACACCGCATTGCGCCCTCTGTGACCGCACCCTAGCTTAGGCGTCGTTACAGGACAGCTGTGCGGGGCGGAGAGACTCGCTTCTTGAGCCGATAAGTCCTTAGAAGGGGCTCGACATACGGTGTGAACGTCACGCCCCAGTGCGGGGAAGGCGGTAGCGCGGTGAGGGTCTCATCCTTTCTCTTGGGCTTCAGGAACCCCTCTTCGTTCCCGTATTTTCGCAGAGGCTCCGCGCGGGTACCCGTGCGGAGCCTTTGCTTTCCCCATGGATCCATGGGGAGGGAACCTCTCCCCCTTTGTCCCGGTTGAACCGGCATGCCCATCGTCACGGTGACGCGGCGCCTCCGCTTCAATGCAGCGCATCGCGTCCACAATCCGGCGCTCTCCGATGCCGAGAACACCCGGCTCTTCGGCAAGTGCAACAATCCCAACTGGCACGGTCACAACTACACGCTCGACGTGTCGGTGCGCGGACCGGTCAGCGACGACACCGGATATGTGATCGACCTGGGGCTGCTCCGGGACATCGTCGAACGCGAGGTGCTGGCGGTCACCGACCACCGCAACTTCAATATCGACGTGCCCTACATGCAGGGCGTCAACCCGACCACGGAGAACGTCGTGGTGGCCATGTGGCGGGTGCTCGAGCCTGTCATCGCCCCCGCCCGGCTCGTCCGGCTGCGGCTTTGGGAAACGGAGCACAACTTTGCCGACTATGAGGGGGCGTGACGTGATCCGTGCTGTCCGAACGCGAGCGAGCCAGGTGATGACCGAGCCGGACGATATCGTCGTCGACGACGAGCGACTGCAGGAGTACGAGGAGATGGTGCGCCGGCAACTCGCCCTGCTGGGCGAGGATCCGGCGCGCGAGGGGCTGGTCAAGACGCCGCAGCGCGTGGCGAAGGCCATGGCGTGGCTCACGCGCGGCTATGAGCTCGACCCGCACGAAGTCATCGGCGATGCCCTCTTCGAGGAGCATCACGAGAACATGGTCATGGTGCGCGACATCGAGATGTATTCGATGTGCGAGCATCACATGCTGCCTTTCTTCGGCAAGGTGCACGTGGCCTACATCCCGGATGGCCGCATCGTCGGGCTGTCCAAGCTGCCGCGTGTCGTCGAGGTGTTCGCGCGACGCCTGCAGGTGCAGGAGCGGCTCGGCGAACAGATCGCCGATGCCATCGAGGAGGTGCTGCGTCCCAAGGGCGTCGGCGTCGTCATCGACGCGGTGCATCTGTGCATGATGATGCGCGGTGTCGAGAAGCAAAGCTCGCGCACGATCACGTCATCGCTCCGCGGCTCGTTCCGCGAGGACAGCAAGACGCGCAGCGAGTTCCTGCGGCTCGCGCATGGCCCGTCGACCTGGTGAGGGTGACCGCCTCGTGACCGCACTCCGCGCGTGAACACGACGCCGCTCGCCGGACGTGCGGCGCTGGTTACCGGCGGCTCGCGGGGCATCGGCCTCGCGGTCGCACGGGCGCTGGTGCGGGCCGGTGCGCGCGTGGCGCTCCTGGCGCGTTCGCGAGCGGTGCTCGACACCGTCGTCGCCGAGCTGGGCCCGCTCGCCAGCGCGCACACCTGCGACCTCACCGCACCGGTGCAGGTCGATGTCGTGCTGCCCGAAGCGCTGCAGGCGCTGGGTGGGCGAGCCGACATCCTCATCGGCAACGCGGGCGTCTTTCCGCTGGCACCCGTGGCCGAGACGTCGCCGGGCGCCTTTGAGGAGACGCTTCAGGCCAACCTGGTCGCGCCCTTCCGCATGCTCCATGCGGTGCTGCCGGGCATGCGTGAGGCGGGGCAGGGGCACATCGTCACCATCGGCTCCGTGGCCGACCGGCACATCTTCCCCGGCAACGGCGCCTACAGCACCAGCAAGTTCGGTGCGCGGGCGCTGCACGAGGTGCTGCGGGCAGAGCTCACCGGGTCGGGCGTGCGCTGCACCCTCGTGTCCCCGGCCGCAACCGACACGCCCATCTGGGATCCCATCGATCCCGACCACACGCCCGGCTTTCCCAAGCGCGCCGACATGCTGCGCGCCGAGGACGTGGCCGACGCGGTGCTGTGGGCACTGACGCGGCCGCCGCACGTGAACGTCGACGAACTGCGCATCGCGCGCAGCTAGACCCGCGGCCGTACCGGCGTCGCATGCCGCGCGGCTAGCTTGCAGCATGCTGCGCGACCTGCTCGACGCCCTGCGTTGTCCCGCCGACCACGACGAGACGTGGCTCATCGCGCTGGTGCAGCGGGCCGAGGGCCCGTCGCTCGTGGAGGCGACGCTCTCCTGCCCACTGTGCAGCGCGCGCTATGCCATCCGCGACGGCGTGGGGGATTTCGGGGGGCGCCCCGCGTCCGACGTGGTGCCGCGCGACGGTACGCTGATCGTGCCGACGCTGCCGGACGCCGACGCCCTGGCGGCGTGGCTCGGCGTGACCGGCGGGCTGACACCGGTCGCACTCGCAGGCCAGTGCACGACGCTGGGTGCCGCCATTGGTGCGCTTGTCGAGGTGCCGCAACTGTGGATCAACCCCGACGCAACACCGTCCCCCGCGGCGTCCGCGCTCGTCACGCCCCAGCGCGCGCCCCTCGGAAGCGGCACCCTCGCTGCCCTCGCCGTCGATGCCACCCATGCGGCCACGCCCTCGCTGCTGCACTCGCTCGTGCGCGCGGTGCGGCACGGGGGGCGTGTGGTCGCGCCTGCGTGGGCGACGCTGCCCGCGGGGCTCACCGCCGTCGCGCGCGACGACGCCTGGCAGGTGGCCGATGTGGCGACGCCGGCGCGGGGGCTCGTCACCCTGCGCCGGCGTCCGCCCGACGTGTAGCCCGCGTCTGGTCCGCTCGGCGGCGGCCTACTCGGCGTCCGCCTACTCGGCGTCCGCGTACAGGGCGTCGATGCGGTCCTTGTACCGCTCGGTGATGACCTTGCGCTTCACGCTGAGTTTGGGCGTGAGTTCGCCACGCTCGATGGTGAAGTCGTGCTCGAGCAGTGCGAGCTTCTTGGGACGCTCGAATTTCGCGAGCCCCTCGAGCGCACCGAAGACTTCCTTCTCCATCTTGGCATTGATCGTCGGCATGGCCAGCAACTCGGCGCGCGAGGTCCACACGATGCCCTGCGTGGCGGCCCACTTCTCGAGCTGGTCCCAGTCCGGCACGATGAGCACGATGGGGAACTTGCGCTTGTCGCCCAGCATAACCGCTTGCGACACGTACTTGTTGTGCTTGAGCAGCCCCTCGATGGGCTGCGGCGCGATGTTCTTGCCGCCCGCCGTGACGATGATGTCCTTCTTGCGATCGGTGATGCGGAGGAAGCCGTCTTCCAGCACACCGATGTCGCCGGTGTGGAACCACCCCTCGGCGTCGATCGTCTCGCGTGTGGCAGCGGGGTTGTTGTAGTACCCCTGCATGATGTGCGGGCCACGCGACAGGATCTCGCCATCGGGGGCGATCATCACCTCCACGCCGGCAATCGGGCGCCCCACCGTGCCGATGCGAATGTGCTGCTCGGTGTTGCACGAGATGACGGGCGACGTCTCCGTGAGCCCGTACCCCTCGAGGATCGTGAGACCGGCCGAGTAGAAGAAGCGCGCGATGTCCGGCGACAGCGGCGCACCACCCGACACGAAGAAGCGCAGGTTGCCACCCGTGCGCTCCTTGAGCTTCGAGAAGACGAGCTTCTGCGCGAGGCTGTACTGCATGGCCAGCAGTCCACCCGGTGTGCGCCCGGCGAGCCGTTCGTTTGCCCAACGCTCGCCCACCGCCTTGGCCCAGAAGAAGATGCGCTGCTTGAGGCCGCCGCCGGCGACCGCGTTCTCCAGCACGCGGGCGTAGATCTTTTCGTACAGGCGCGGCACCGACATCATGAGCGACGGCTTCACCTCCGTCATGTTCACCGGCACCGTGTCGATCGACTCGGCGTACGCGATGCGCACGCCGAGCGAGAACAGGAAATAGTCGCCCGTGCGCTCGAAGATGTGGCTCAGCGGCAGGAAGCTCAGCGCCGTGTCCGCGCTGGTCACCGACAGCGCCGAACGCACCGCCACGCAGTTCGAGTACACGTTGTCGTGCGTGAGCATCACGCCCTTCGGATGCCCCGTCGTGCCCGACGTGTAGATGAGCGTCACGAGGCGGTCGGGCGTGATCGCGAGCGCCGCCTCCTTGAACACCGTGGCGCGGTCCGGCGTGTCGTCGGGCGCGCCCATCGCCTCGAGGTCGGCGAGCGTCAGGTCGCAACCGTCGGACTTCGTGGCCGCGAAGCCGATCACCCACTGCACGCCGGGGGCTTCCGCGCGCACGGAGGCGAGCTTGCGCGCCTGCTCGGGCGTGGAGACGAACACCGCGCGCGCGCCCGAATCCTGCAGCAGGTACGGGATCTGCTCGGCGGGCAACGTGGGATAGATCGGCACGTCGGTCACGCCGCTGCACAGGCACGCATAGTCGGCAATGAGCCACTCGGGACGATTCTCCGAGAGAATGCCCACGCGATCGCCCGACACGATGCCCAGCCGCGCCAGCCCCAGCGCCGCGCGGCGCACGCGCTCGAGAATCGTGCGATGACTCATCGGCTCCCAGACGCCGCGCACCTTGTACAGCAGCGCGTCTGGGCGGTCATGGCGCTCGACGGCGTCGAAGAAGAGCGCCGTGAGCGTGCCCGGTGCCGGGCGGGGGCCGCCCTGCGCGTACAGCGGCGCTGGGACGCCCGCGAGCGTATCGGCAAGCGACGGGACGGAGGACACGGTCGAGGTCATCACGAACTCCGGCGGGGTGGGACGGCGCAGGACGCGCCGACGGCACGGGACGGCGAGGGCGGGACGGAAAGGGCGGGACGGAAAGGGCGGGACGGTCGGGCTCGAGCGCGTGGGAAGGCGACGCGCGAAGCATCCAGACCCCGCGAAAGGTTGCGCCCCGTCACGCGGGGCGGGAGGGGTCAGCCGCCGCCGCGGCGAACCGGCGCCTTGAGCAGGACGCCGGAGCCCGGAAGCACACGCCCCCGGTACAGGGCCGACGCCCGCACCACCACCGTGTCGGTGCCACTCACCGGAAAGGTCGACGCCCGGACGCGAAGGCGACGCCCGGCGTTTCCTCCGCTGTCCGTCGTGTCGATCACGCTGGCCGTCCCGACATCATTGACCAGGAACACGGCGCTGCTGGTGTCGTTGGACGGGTTCGCAGGCGACACGATCTCGAACCGCACGATCCACCCGTTCACCCCCGACAGCGTCGCGCTTTCGCGGTGCTGCACCAGCACGCCCACGGCGAGGGTGGTGTTGAGCTGCGCCCGCGCCCGTCCGGTGTCGGGCAGTGTGGTGGTCAGCAACTGGGGCGCCGTTCCCGCCACGACGGTATCGGGGCGCGTCGTGACGATGAGGCTGCGGAGCACCTGCAGCGAGCTCCCCACACGGGCCGCGACCCGCGTCTCCTGGCTCACGATCGCACGCCCGATGACCAGCCCCGTGAGGGAATCGACGCGCAGGGCGGTGTCGCGATTCGCATTGGCGTAGAGATACCGCACCGACGCGTCGTCGATCGGGTCGCCGTCGAGGTTGCGCACGATGGCCTGAATGCCGGCGACGGCGCCGGTCGTCGCGTCGCGCAGCGTGTCGCCCACCACCACCGCCGGCGACGGAAATGGCGCGAACTCGATGGCCGCCGGCACATCGGGCCCCGTGCCGACTTCGGCGCATCCCCACGCCAGCGCCGCGCCGCAGGCCAGTGGCAGCAGCCGCAGCAGCGGCAGCAGCAGCGCGCGGCGGGTGTGCCCTGCGCGCCGTGCTTCCCGGCGGGGCATCACGCGAAGCGCTCGGCCAGTTGCGTCGCGACGTTCACGTACGCCTGGCTCGCGGCATCGGCCGGGCTGCGCAGCACCACCGGCTGTCCGGCCGCGAACGCATCGGCCGTGGCCGGCGTGCGCGGAATGGGCGTGTCGAGCACGAGGTGCTGTGGAAGGTGTTCACGGATGTAGTGTACGACGCGTTCCGACGCAGGGTTCCCTGCCTCGTGCATCGTGAGCAGCACCCCGTCGAGCGTCAGCTCCTCGTTTTCGCCGATCACGTCCTGGATCGCCCGCAGGATCTGCGGGGTGGTCTGCAGTGCCAGTGGCTCGCACTGGAGCGGGACGATGACGTGCTGGCTGGCCTGCAGCACCCGTCGCGTGATGGCGCCCAGCCCCGGCGGCGTGTCGACCACCACCACGTGACACCGCTCACGCGCCATCAGCAGCAGGTCGCGCAGGACGGTCGACTCGCCCACCGCCTGCTGAAACGCGGAGTGGTCGGCCGCATCGCTCACGCTGCCCGCGAGGATGACCCGCAGCCACGGCAACGCCGTCGGCAGGATGACTTCACGCAGCGTCTTCTCGCCACGCAGGTAGTCATCGAAGCCGATGGTCGGGTGCCCGCGGCGAAGGCCAACGCCATACCGCACCGCGCCCTGCGGGTCGGTGTCGACGAGCAGCGTCTTGAGGCCGCGGCGCGCAAAGGCGGCCGCGAGGTTCACCGCCGTCGTGGTCTTCCCGACTCCACCCTTCTGACTGACGATCGAGAGAACGCGCCCCACGTCAGCCCTCGGGTCGGTCGTCGACGCGCGTCGCGTCGTGCAGCGCGTCCTCGTCGTCGCCCTGCGCGACATGCGGCGCCTCGGGCACGCCATCACGCAGCAGCGAGAGCGTCCGCTCGGCGTGCGCGCGGAACTTCAACGACTCCGCGTCGTCGGCGTGTCCGTGGCGCAGGAAGGCCTGCAGGTGCTGCTCGGCCGCCATCGTGTCGCCGCGGCGCAGGAGCAGGAAGGCCAGGCCGTAGTGGGCTCCCGCGAGCGAGCCGTCGAGCTGCAGCGCACGCCGATAGTGGCGGATCGCCTCGTCGGGGCGGCCCGTGCGCGAACAGGCGATCGCCATGTTCTGCAGCACGCGCAGGTCGTCGGGACGCTCGCGCAGCGCGAGCTGGTAGGATACCAGCGCGCTGGCCACGTCACCGCGTGACTCGAGTTCGAGCGCCTCGGCGAGGTAGTCCGGCTGTCGACCGTCGGGTCCGGACGATCCGCCCACGAGGCGGCGCAACCAGTTCATGCGCCCGCTGAGGGTCGTGAGGGAAGACGAAGAACACTCGGCGAACGCGCGCCCGGCGAGTGCCCGTGCAGGTAGGCAAACCTACCGTTCGCGCGGGTCACCAACAAGGCGCGCCCAACGGTGCGCCAGACGGTGCGTCGGATACGGCGCATGTACCGATGCGTTGCGGTCGGCGACCCGCCGGGGGTAGACTCCGAATCACCTCAGTCGGAGCCGTGGATGCCCGCACCGCAGCCGTACGCGCCAGATCCCGCGAAGGGCGTCCTCAATGTGGACTGGCCGCTCTTCGGCGAGCTCTCCCGGGCCCTGGCCCTCCGAGTGGCGCGCGAATGGAGCCCCGAGCTCATCGTCGGTGTCGCGACCGCGGGTGTGGTGCCGGGCGCGGCCGTGGCGGCGATCCTCGACCTGCCGTTCCACTCCATCCTGATCTCGCGTCGCTACAGCACCGAGCAGGTGCGCGAGACGCCAGCGGTGTTCGGCGCCGCGCCCAGCGATGCGCGCGGCAAGCGCGTGCTGGTCGTCGATGAGACCTGTGACTCAGGCCAGACGATGCGACTGGCCGTCGGGGCCATCGTGAACGCCGGCGCGCGTGAGGTGCGCACGGCCGTGAGCTTCCGCACGGGCAGCTTCCTGCCCGACTACTACGCGCTGGCCACCGAGGCGATGATCATCCTCCCCTGGGATCGCGAGATCCTGCTCGACGGGGAGCTGCGCCCCAACCCGAAGTACGCGGGGCTACTGCCGGAGTGATGCGGCGCGAGGCCGTCTGCGCAGGCCCCGCTCGGGGACCGCTCAGGCGCTGAAGGCGGCGCGCTCGTAGGGAATGCCGCGCCCCATCGCATCCCACACGTAGTCGAGCACCTCGACCGAGGCCACGAGGAAGCGGCTGCGCCCCGCGTTTTCCGCGCCGGCGTCCACCTCGAGCACGGCGAGGGGCGCCTCCGCCAGGCGGCCCAGGAACCCCGACAGCAGCCCCGTGGTGAGCAGGCAACCACCGGGGCCATCGCTCGCTTCGGCCCAGTCGTACGCGTCCACCGCCATCACCGCATCGCTCAACGGCGCGAGCTCGAGACGCCCCCAGCCCAGGTGGTGGAAGAACGCTTCGAAGAGCAGGGGAAAGCGCGCGTCGGCGAGATCGTCGACGCCAGCCTCCCCCTGATCGATGAGCCAGTCGGCGAACTGCGCGAACAACGCGTCGCCCGCTGCGAAACCGGCATCGCGCACCGCGTCGGCGGCGAGCGGCGCCGGCGCGGCGGCGTCGGTCGCGACGCGCAGGGCGCGCAGGAAGGCGACGGGCAGGCTGACGGCGCGCAGCGCCTCGGGGGCAACGGCAGGGCTCATGACCCGGTGACGCTCGCCCGGCACGGCGGTCACGTCAAGCGCCCTCGGTGTGACGATCGATGCCGGCCGCGCACCGTCGGCGCAGCTCGTCCTCATCGATCACCTCCACCCCGAGTTCGCGGGCCTTGTCGAGCTTGCTCCCGGCCTCCTCGCCCGCCACGAGGAAGGTGGTCTTCTTGGACACGCTGCTCGTGACACGTCCCCCCGCCTGCTCGACCAGGGCGGTGGCATCGCCGCGAGAAAGCGTCGGGAGCGTACCGGTCAGCACGACCGTCGCGCCGGTGAGCGGACCGTCGCTGCGCACGGCGTTCGGTTCGTCCGTGCGCAGGCCATGGGCGCGGAGCCGCGTCAACAGCGCCTGCGCGGCCGGGTCGGCAAACCAGCCGGCCACACTCTCGGCGATGATCTCCCCGATGCCGCGAACGGCCGCGAGCTGCTCGACCGTGGCGGCCTGCAGCGCATCGAGCGAGCCGAAGTGCCGTGCGAGCAGTTGCGCCGCCTGCGCGCCCACATGGCGAATGCCGAGTCCGAAGAGCAGGCGTGAGAGCGGTTGCTGCTTGGCCGCCGCGATGGCGACGACGAGGTTCTCCGCACTCTTCTGCCCGAAGCGCTCCAGCGCGATGAGCTGTTCGACGGTCACCGTGAACAGGTCGGACACGTCGCGCACATAGCCGGCCTCGAGCAGCTGCTGGATGCGCGCATACGAGAGGCCGTCGATGTCCAGTGCATCCTTGCCGGCGAAGTGCACCATGCCTTCGAGCTGACGGCCGGGGCAGGCCACGTTCGGGCAGTAGCTCGCGACATCCTCACCATCGCGCACGACGGCCGTGCCGCACCGCGGACAGTGCGTGGGCAGGCTCCAGGGGCGTTCGCTGCCATCACGGCGCTCAGGTACCGGGCCCACGACGTAAGGAATGACGTCGCCGGCGCGCACGACCTGCACGTAGTCACCCTCGCGCAGGTCCTTCGCGGCGATCTGGTCGGCGTTGTGCAGGCTCGCGAAGGTCACGCGCGCGCCGCCCACATCGACGGGGTCGAGCACGGCGAACGGGGTCAGCACGCCCGTGCGCCCCACGTTGACGTCGATGCGCAGCAGCCGCGTGACCGCCATGTCTGGCGCGAACTTGCGCGCGACCGCCCAGCGCGGCGTGCGATCGTTGCGCACCCCCAGTTCGTCCTGCAACGCGATGTCGTTGACCTTCACGACCCCACCATCGATCGCGAAGCCCAGCTCCGCGCGCACCTGATGCTCAACCCGCTGGGCCCACGCGCCCACCTCGGCGATGGTGCGGCATTGCGCCCGGTGCGGGGCCACCGGCACCCCCCACGACGCGAGCCGGTCGAGCAGCTCCCACTGCGTGCGCGCCGGCGCGGTGCCATCGGGACGCACCGCCGCATAGCCGAAGAAGCGCAGCGGACGCTGCGCCGTGACCGACGGGTCGAGTTGCCGCATGGAGCCAGCGGCGGCGTTGCGCGGGTTCACGTACACCGGCTCGCCCGCGGCCACGCGGGCCTCGTTCATGCGCTCGAAGCCGGCATAGGGCAGGTACACCTCGCCGCGAATCTCGAGGAGCGGCGGATGCCCCTCGCCCAGCAGGCGCAGCGGCACACCGCGAATGGTGCGCACATTGGCCGTGATGTCCTCACCCTCGGTGCCGTCGCCGCGGGTGGCCGCCGTCACCAGCACGCCGTCGCGATAGGTGAGCGCCACCGCCGCCCCGTCGATCTTGAGCTCGACCGTGTAGCCGGCACGATGCACGGCGTCCCCCACGACACGCTCGATCGACTGCTCGAAGGCGTCCAGTTCGCCCTGGTCGAAGGCGTTGTCGAGCGACAGCATCCGCACGAGATGGCGGTGGCTCGCGAACGCCGACTGCACGGCCGCGCCCACGCGCAACGTCGGCGAGTCGTCGGTGCGCAGCGCGGGATGCTCCGCCTCGAGCGCCTGCAACTCGCGAAAGCGGAGGTCGTACTCGAGGTCGTCGAGCATCGGCTGGTCGAGCACGTAGTACTCGTACTGCGCGCGAGCGAGCTGCGCACGCAGCTCCGCCGCGCGTGCCACGAGCGAGGCAGCGGGTTCGGTCATGCCCCCAATCTAGGGCCCGTCGCGGGGCCTGCGCTCAGCGCCGGAGGCGCCGCAACTCCGCCTCGGCCGCCTGCCGATACTGTCCGTCGTTGGCATCGGTGTCGGGACAGCGCAGCGCCGCCTCGTACGACGCGCGTGCCTCGGACAGGCGCCCCGCGTCACGCTGCACCCGCGCGAGGTCGAGGCGGTGCACCAGGCGGTCCGGCTCGACCGCCACCGCCAGCTCGAGGTGACGCAGGGCCTCGGCCCAACTCGCGCTGGCGAACACCGCACCGCCGAGGAAGGCGCGAGCAAAGGCCCGCTCGAAGCCGTTGAGCCGCATGACCTCCGCATGCCACACCCCGATCACGTGCAGCGCGCCGGCGTGACGCGGCTCGAGCGTGAGCGCCTGCTGCGCCGCGTCGCGCACCTCGACGGCGTACTTCACCCGCTCGCGCGCCCCGAGATTGAGCGCCGTGCGTCCGAGCGCACGCGCCAGATGGAAGTGCGCGTCGGCGAGCCCGGGTTGCACCGCGACCGCACGCCGCGCGTACTCCACCGCCCGGCGGAATCGCGTCGTGCGGCGATCGGCGCTGGTGTCGAACTCGCCCAGGTCGACGAGCTCGCGCGCGGCACCCACGAGCGCCGGCACCGCACGCGCGTCGAGCTGCAGGGCGCGCTCGTACAACGCGAGCGCCGCCGCCGAGTGACGTGCCGCACTCTCGTGGTCGGCCTCGCGCACGAGGGACGTCACCGAGACGGCGCCCTCTGCCGCACCCGCGGCGCCACTGGTCGTTGCGCCGGCGGCGCTCCCCGACGCCGCGCCTCCTTGTGCGCGCACGGCGAACGCGGGGACGGCAACGAGCAACAGCAGGCGGACCACGATGACCGCGAGATGCGGTCGTGCGGCCAGCAGGAACGGGCGGTATCTTCGCATCACGTATGGAAGCTCGCGCATTGATCGAACGGAAGCGTAACGGCGGACGCATCGCGCCCGCCGAATGGCGTGCGCTCATGCAGGCGTATGCGGCCGGAGAGGTTCCGGACTACCAGATGGCCGCGCTCGCCATGGCCATCTACTTCGTCGGGCTCGATCGCGAGGAGCTGGTGGCGCTCACCGACGCGATGCTCACCAGCGGCGCGTCGCTCGATCTCACACACCTGCGGGCGGGACGCGTCGACAAGCACTCCACCGGCGGTGTCGGTGACAAGGTCTCGCTCGTGCTCGCCCCGCTGGTCGCGGTGTGCGGCGTGGTCGTGCCGATGATGTCGGGGCGCGGACTCGGGCATACGGGCGGTACCCTCGACAAGCTCGAGTCGATCCCTGGATTCCGCACGGCGCTGCCCCTCCCGCAGGTGATCCAGCAGCTGGAGGCACTCGGCTGCGCGCTAATCGGCCAGACGGCCGAGATCGCGCCGGCCGACAAGCGGCTCTACGCGCTGCGCGACGCGACCGCGACGGTCGAGAGCATCCCGCTCATCGCCGCCAGCATCATGTCGAAGAAGCTCGCGGAAGGGCTCACCGGGCTGGTCCTCGACGTGAAGCGTGGCTCCGGCGCCTTCCTCCCCGAACTCGAACGCGGACTCGCCCTCGCCGAGACCATGATTGCGCTCGGCGCCGACCACGGCTGCCCCGTCGTGGCGCTGCTCACCGCCATGGACCGCCCGCTCGGACGCGCCTGCGGCAACGCCATCGAGGTTGAGGAGTCGATCAACGCCCTGCGCGGGGAAGGGCCGGCCGACCTCATGCAGCTCACCTTCGCGCTGGGCGCCGAGATGCTGGTGCTCGGGGGGGCCACGGCGACCCGTGACGAGGCGCGTCGGCGTATGGAAGTGGCCATCTCGAGCGGCAAGGCCGCCGAGCGGTTCCAGCGCATCATCGAGGCGCAGGGCGGAGACCCACGTGTCGTCGACGATCCCTCGCGGCTGCCGCAGGCGGCGGAGTGCGAGTGGTACGTCGCACCGCGCGACGGCGTGGTCGCCCAGGTGGAGCCACGCGCCATCGGCCATGGCATCACGGCGCTCGGGGGAGGGCGCACCAAGGTCTCGGACGTCATCGATCCGTCGGTCGGGTTCGTGGTCACCGCCCGCCCGGGGGACATCGTGCGGGCCGGGGAGCCGCTCGGCACGATCTTCGCCCGCGACGCCGCCGGGGTCATGAGCGGCCGCGCGACGTTGGCCCGGGCCATCGTCATCGCGGACGACGCCGACCCGCCGCTCCCGCTCATCTCCCATCGGGTCACCGAGGCGGGGGCCACCCCCTGGGAGCACGACAGCTGACCCCCGGTCCCACGGCGCTCCCGCCTGACTAGATTGTCGGTTATGGTGCGCGGGGGCCGCTCCGGCCCCCGACTTTTTCCGGACCCGTGCCACGGCGCGGGGCCATCGTCCTTCACGCGATGCTCGCCCCTTCCACCAACAAGCTCCTCGGCGCCATCGCGGCGCTCGCCGTCCTGCCGCTCCTCGGCCTGTACGGTCTGCTGATCTACATCTCGATGCCGTCGGCGACGGGTGGTATGGAGCCCACGGTGGCGACCGTCTGCTATGTCGCCTTCACGGCGCTGATCGGTGCGATGATCGTCGTCGCGCTCAACTTCTCGAGCCAGCTCAACCGCCAGGCGAAGGGGCAGATCACCACGCCCTGATGTCCTGACCGGCGCCGCCCAGTCGGCGGCGCCCGCGGCCCTGGCCCACTCTTGGAGGTGCCATGGCCGATGCACACGCCTTCCTTGCCGACCTCGCGGTCGTGCTGGGCGTGGCTGCCATCACGACGTACATCTTCCAGCGCATCCGGCAGCCGGTGGTTTTCGGCTACCTCGTCGCGGGGATGATCGTCGGTCCGTATTTGCCCGTCCCCCTCGTCGCTGACACCGCGACCATCGGGACGCTCTCCGAACTGGGCGTCATCCTGCTCATGTTCGGACTCGGCCTCGAGTTCTCGCTCAGCGCGCTCGCCAAGGTCGGCCCCTCCGCCGGTTTCGTTGCGCTTGTCGACACCGGCGTCATGTTCGGGCTCGGCATGCTCCTCGGACGTGTCCTCGGGTGGGGCGTGCTGCCCAGCGTGTTTGCCGGCGCGATCGTCGCCATCTCCTCCACGACGATCATCGTGAAGGCGTTCGCCGAGCAGGGGGTGAAGGGGCGTGTCGCATCACTGGTGTTCGGCATCCTCGTGTTCGAGGACCTCGTCGCGATCTTCCTCATCGCGATCCTCACCACACTCGCGGCCGGCGCCGCGCTCTCGGGCACGGGGCTGGGCGCGACGACGCTCAAGCTGCTGCTGTTCCTCGCGGCATTCCTCGCCATCGGCCTGCTCGTGGTGCCACGCCTCGTGCGCGCCGTGGTCCGTCTGGGGCGTGACGAGACCACGCTCGTCGTCAGCCTGGGGCTCTGCTTCGGTGGCGCGCTGTTGGCCGTCGGTGCCGGCTACTCCGTGGCCCTGGGCGCCTTCATCGCGGGCTCGCTCGTGGCGGAGTCGGGACATGCGCACGAGGTGGAGAAGCTCATCGCCGGCGTGCGCGACATGTTCGGCGCCATCTTCTTCGTGTCGGTGGGCATGCTCATCGATCCCAACCTGGTGCTCGCGCACTGGGGCACGGTCGTGGCATTCACCGTGGTGGTGGTCGTGGGCAAGCTGCTCGCCGTGAGCGCGGGGGCACTGCTCACCGGCAATGGCGTGCGGACCTCGTTGCAGGCCGCCATGAGTCTCACGCAAGTCGGCGAGTTCGCGTTCATCATCGCGGCACTGGGGCGCGACACACGGGTGCTCCCCGACTTCGTCTATCCGGTGGTGGTCGCCGTGTCGGCGCTCACGACGCTCACCACCCCCATGCTCATTCGCGCGTCGGGGCCCGCAGCGGCGTGGGTGGACAGGCACCTGCCGCGACCGTTGCAAACCGTCGTGGGCCTGTACGGGTCCTGGCTCGAGCGCATGAGTGCCGGCCTCGTGGCCGACGACGCACGGCGCCTCGTGAAGCGCAAGGTGCGGCTGCTCACGCTCGACGCCGGTGTCCTCGCCCTGCTGATTGTGGGCACGTCGCTGCGCGGGCCGGCCGTCAGCACGTGGCTCGCCGAGCATCTCGGCCTCGACCGCGCGCTGACCTCGCTGGTGGTGACGATCGGTGCGGCGCTGCTCGCGCTGCCGCTCATCGTCGGCATCGTGCGTGTGGCGCGCGTGCTGGCCCTGTTGCTGGCCGCGCGTGCCCTGCCGTCGGCCGCCGGGCGTCTCGACTATGCGGCCGCACCACGGCGCGTGCTCGAAGCGCTCCTGCATCTCGCCATCGTCGCCCTCTGCGGTGTGCTGGTGGTGGCCATCACCTTGCCCTTCGTGCCGCCGGTCGGCCCTGCCGTGCTGGTCGTCCTCGTGGGCTGGCTCACCCTGGGATTCTGGCGTAGCGCGCGCGACCTGCAGGGGCACACCCGCGCCGGTGCCGAGGTGCTGCTGGGTGCGTTCTCACGCCACCTCGCGCGGGCCAGCGACACCGAAAGCGACACGGCCGCCATGGTGGACGACGGCCGCGACCTCGCGGCGCTCCATCGCGTGCTGCCCGGTCTGGGGGATCCGGTGCCCGTCTCCATCACCACGGCGAGCCCGGCGGCGGGGCGGTCGCTCGCCGCGTTGCAGCTCCGCACGGAAACCGGCGCGATCGTGCTTGCAATCACGCGCGGCGACGAGCAGCTCCCGCTCCCGGAGGGGCACGAGGTGCTGCGTGCAGGTGATGTCCTGGCGCTGGCCGGCAGCACCGAGGCCATTGCGCAGGCGCGTGCGGTGCTGTCCGGCCGCACGCCGGCCGCAACGGTGGCCTAGGCCAGCCACGGGTGTGACGCGGGCCACATAGGGGGACGTGATCGTTGGCGTGTCCCCCGGGCATCTCGCTCCTGGATCTCATCATGCCCGTCATCCGACGCGTCCTGCTCCCCACCGGTCGTCATCGCACCGTCCTCGCCGTCTCGGCGCTCGCCCTGCTCGTCGCCTGTGGCGGCGGCGATGCGGCGACCGAAGGCACGGCAGGCGCTCCGACGTCGCCCACCACGCCCGTGACCAACGCGGACCCCATCACGGTCGCCAGCGCCATCACCGCGCAGGCGGCCACGGTGGGCGCGCCCTTCCGGTTCGATGCCAGCAAGGGTGGCACCGCGTTCACCGATCCGCGGCGCACGGGGCTCACGTACACCACCACGATCGCGACATCGGCGCCCGGGCTGTCGACCAGCGGCTGCGACGTCGTCGGCACGCCGACCGCGCCTGGTGTCCACACCGTGACCATTGTCGCCCGCGACACCACGGGGCGGAGCGCGAGCCAGCAGTTCACGCTGGTCGTCTTCGCGGCCGACCTGTCGACGCCGGTGCTTCCGACGACGCTCTTTCCGTACAGCGATGCCTCCTCGCCGCTGCCCCGGCACTTCGCCAATGGCAACACCGCGGCGCTCGACAACATGCCGACCAGCAACGCGACCACCGATGCCGGCGCGACGCTCGGGCGCGTGCTGTTTCACGATCGTCGCCTGTCGGCCAACGATCGCGTGTCGTGTGCGTCGTGCCACGGGCAGGCCACGGGCTTCGCCGACACGGCGCGCCTCTCGCGCGGCTTCGCTGGCGGACTCACCGGTCGCCACAGCATGGCGCTCACCAATGCGCGCTGGTACCAGAATGGGCGCTTCTTCTGGGATGAGCGCGCCGCGACGCTGGAGGCGCAGGTCCTCGCGCCCATCCAGGACGCGACCGAGATGGGGCTTACACTCGAGCAACTCGTCGCGAAGGTCACGGTGACGCCGTACTACGGCGCGCTCTTCACCGCGGCGTTCGGCAGCGCGGAGATCACGAGTGACCGCATTGCCCGCGCCCTCGCACAGTTCGTGCGGTCACTGGTGAGCAGTGGCGCCAAGTTCGACCAGGCCTTTTCCGGCGCGCCGGGCAACGGTCCCAACTTCGCGGGCGTGTTCACGGCGGAAGAGCTGGCGGGGCAGCAGCTCTTCACCGGCCGGGCCGGCTGCGCGCGGTGCCATACGGCCGACGTGCAGGCGAGCGATGCCGTGCACAACACGGGTCTCGATGCCACCATCACCGATGCGGGGGCCGGCAACGGGCGCTTCAAGGCGCCGTCGCTGCGGAACGTCGCGGTACGCGGACGCTTCATGCACGATGGGCGCTTCACGTCGCTGGCACAGGTCATCGACTTCTACGACAGCGGCGTGCAGGCCAATCCGGCGCTCGACCCGCGACTGCGTGCAGGGCAGGGCCCCAACGGGCCGCCGCTGCGTCTCAACCTGTCCGCAGCCGAAAAGGCGTCGCTGGTCGCATTCCTTGGTACGCTGACCGACCAAGCATTCCTCACCAATCCCAAGTTCGCGAACCCGTTCCCGCGGTAGGCGCGGGAACGGCAGCCCGGGTCGGTCGAGCAGAATCCGATCGACCCTGTGCCGCGTATGGACGCGGGCCACTTCGCCCGAGGCCATACCGTGCACCAGTCACCGCGGCCGCGCATCGCGGCCACGCTCATCCTTGCGATCATGCTTTCGCCCGCATCCGGGCCCCACGTTCTGCAGGGGCAGGGCGCTGCGCCCCGTCGCATGAGCGAGCCGGCCGAGCGCACCCGCGCCATCGCGCGACATCTCGTCGAAACCGCGTCCCTGCCCGGTCTGTCGGTCGCAATCAGCCGCAACGGGCAGGTCGTGTTCGCGGAGGGCTTCGGCTATGCCGACATCGAGCGACGCGCACCCGTGACCGCCGCCACGCGCTTTCGCACCGGATCCGTCGGCAAGGTCATCACCGCAACCGCGCTCGGTCGACTGCTGCAGGACGGACGCATCGATCTCGACGCGCCGGTCCAGCGGTACGTGCCCGGCTATCCCGTGCAGCAGTGGCCCATCACGGCGCGCGACCTCGCCGGCCACGTGTCGGGTATGGCGCACTACGGACCCGGCGATCGTCTCGCGGCGCGCTTCTACCCGACCGTGAGCGACGCGCTCTCCGTCTTCTCGCACCAACCGTTGCGGGAGGCTCCGCGCACGGCGTACCGCTACTCGACGCACGGGTACACCCTGCTCTCGGCGGTCATCGAGGGCGCAGCAGGGCAGCCGTTTCTCGACTACCTGCGCGAAGCGGTCACGGCGCCTCTCGGCATGACCGGCACCGGGCCCGACCTGCGGGCCACGCCGGACACGGCGCTGGCCACGTTCTATCGATGGACGAACGACGCGCTCGCGCGCGTCACCGCACCCGAGGATCCCAGCTACAAGTGGGCCGGTGGTGGACTCGTCAGTACGCCGCGCGATCTGCTTCGGCTGGCCGACGCCTACCGCAACGGCTTCCTCGACGCGAAGACCGTCGACGCGCTGTGGACGAGCCAGACACTGATCGACGGACGACGGACCGGCGTGGGATTGGGCTGGCGCAGTGGGCCGGACATGGCCGGTCGCCGCGTGATCGAGCACGCGGGCTCCATGGAAGGCACGCGGGCAGTGCTGAGCATCTTTCCGGACGAACAGGTGGCCGTCGCGGTCATGACCAATCGCGAGTGGCCGAGTCGCATCGAGGAAACGGCGCACCTGCTGGCGCTGCCGTTCATGGCGCCCCCGCCGCAGCGTGCGATGCCCGCGGCTTCCCGGCCGGTCACCGTGGAGCGGCGATCGGACGCCGGCGTGAAGACGACCGAGGACGGAACCCTCGAGCTTCGCGACGACCGCGGCACGCTGGTCATCGCGCCCGGTACGACGCGCAACGTGTCGTATCCGCTCGTTCGCGTCACCGACGAGGTCTACGCGATGGTGGCGGCCGACGGCGTGTATCACCTCACGCTGCGCGCAAATGCCGATGGGCTCGTAGGTACGGCCATCGCGTACGGCAGCCCGCGGCTCGCCAGCCCCGCAACCACGCCACCGTTCCTCACGTTCACCGCGTCGCGCTGACGCTGACGCTGCCGCTGCCGCCGATACGACAGCGCCCCCGCCCGATCGGTGCGATCGGTGCGGGGGCGTCGCCTATTGGCGGGTGATGCCGCTCAGATGTCCAGGTTGCTCACGAAGCGCGCATTGGCCTCGATGAACAGGCGACGCGGCTCCACATCGTCGCCCATGAGCGTCTGGAACGTCTGGTCGGCGAGCACCGCGTCTTCCATGGTGACGCGGAACATCGTGCGCGTCTCGGGATCCATGGTCGTCTTCCAGAGCTGCTCCGGGTTCATCTCGCCCAGACCCTTGTATCGCTGGACCATGATGTTCCCCTTGCCCTCGGGGCCACCGAGCCGCTCGGCGTAGCCGTCGCGCTCCTTCTCGGAGTAGGCGTAGAACTCCTCCTTCCCCTTCGCGACGCGGTAGAGCGGGGGCTGCGCGATGTACATGAAGCCCGCGTCGATGAGCTCGGGCATCTGCCGGAAGAAGAACGTGAGCAGCAGCGTGCGAATGTGCGCACCGTCCACGTCGGCGTCTGTCATGATGATGATCTTGTGGTACCGGGCCTTCTGGAGGTCGAACTCCTCCTTGATGCCCGTCCCGATCGCCGTGATGATCGTGCGGATCTCCTCGTTCGACAGCACCTTGTCGAAGCGCGCCTTCTCGACGTTGATGATCTTGCCGCGCAGCGGCAGGATCGCCTGGAAGTCGCGCTTGCGCCCCTGCTTCGCGGAACCACCGGCCGAGTCACCCTCGACCAGGTAGATCTCGCACAGCGCCGGGTCGGAGAGGGAGCAGTCCGCGAGCTTGCCGGGCAGTGCGGCGACGTCGAGCGCGCTCTTCTTGCGCGTCAGGTCACGCGCCTTGCGCGCCGCCTCGCGCGCGCGGGCCGCCGAGATCGCCTTGTCGATGATGGCGTTGGCCGTCTTCGGGTGCTCCTCGAGGTACTGCGTGAGCAGCTCGTTCATGACGCTGCGCACCGCCCCCTCGGCTTCGGAGTTGCCCAGCTTGGTCTTGGTCTGCCCTTCGAATTGCGGCTCCCGCACCTTGACCGACAGCACCGCCGTGAGCCCCTCGCGCACGTCGTCGCCGGAGAGCCGGATCTCCTTGTCCTTCTTGTTCAGGCTGCTCGTGCGCTCGATGTACTTGTTGATGACCGATGTGAGCGCGCTCTTGAAGCCGGTGAGGTGCGTGCCGCCTTCGTGCGTGTTGATGTTGTTGACGAAGGAGAAGACGTTGTCGGCGTAGCTGTCGTTGTACTGCAGCGCCATCTCGATGCCGATGTCGTCGCGCTCGGTGTCGAGGTACACCACGTCCGGATGCAGCGCCTTCTTGTTCCCCGTGAGGAAGGTGACGAACTCGCGGAGCCCGCCGCGGGCGAAGAAGATCTCTTCGCGCGCCTGACCGTCCTGCATCTCATCCGGGCGCTCGTCGCGCAGCGTGATCTGGATCCCCTTGTTGAGGAAGGCCAGCTCGCGCAGGCGGCTCGCGAGCGTCGCCCACTCGTATCGCGTGGTCTCCTGGAAGATCGTCGCGTCGGGCTTGAACCAGGTCTTGGTGCCGGTCTCCTTCGCGGGCACGTTCCGCAGCACCTGCAGCTTCGTCGTGGTCACGCCACGCGCGAAGTCCATGTAGTGCTCCTTCCCGTCACGCTTGATCCACACCTTGAGGTGATCGGACAGCGCGTTCACGACGGACACACCGACGCCGTGCAAGCCGCCCGACACCTTGTAGGTGTTCTTGTCGAACTTGCCGCCGGCGTGCAGCACCGTGAGCGCGAGCTCGACGCCCGGCAGCTTCTCGATGGGGTGAATGTCGACCGGAATGCCGCGCCCATCGTCCTCGACCGTGATCGAGTCGTCGGCGTGGATCGTCACCGACACGCGCTTCGCGAACCCCGCGAGCGCTTCGTCGATGGAGTTGTCCACCACTTCGTACACGAGGTGATGCAGGCCGCGTGCCGACGTCGAACCGATGTACATGCCGGGGCGCTTGCGGACCGCTTCGAGCCCCTTGAGGACGGTGATGCTTTGCGCGCCGTAGTCGTTCTCGGGCGTGTCGCTGCTGTTCGCCATGGAGGTGCTGCCGGAGGGAATGGAGGGCCGATTGCTGGCCCGGAAACACAACCCCGAAATCTACCCGCCAGCCCCAGCGAATGCAACTTGGAGGCCGCTGTGCAAGTGATTGCTGGTCAATGACTTACGGAGTGTTAAACGGGCCGGTCCGGTGCCCCCAGTCCAGCCCCCGTCTACCGACGCAGGACGAACCGCAACCGCCCCACCGCCGGACGGTCCGCCTGGCCGTTGAGCGCCGACAGCAATTGCGGTTCGAGCAACGTCAGCTCCTGCATCCAGCCATGGGTCGTCACGGCCACCCAGAGCGTGCCATCCTGCTGCAGTCGCACCGGTTCCGTCACCGCCGCGATCTGCGCACCCACCAGCGTCGGCCACTCCGGAATCACCGAGGCCTGCGCCACCCGATCGGTGAGCCCGGCCTTCGCGAGCACGTTGGCCACGACATCGCCCAGGCGCGCCGGCGGCCGTCGCGGCCCCTCGTCCCGGCTCATGCGACCGCCGTCGCCGACGACGCGGCGTGCGCGCCGTCCGACACGATCCCGTCCCGCATCGTCCGTCGGGCGAGCCGCGTGAACGCTGCCGGAATGTCCTCCTCGCGCGGCACCACGAGCAGCACCTGCGCCGCACCGGCCTCTTCCAACAGGTGCAGCACCCGCTCCGCGCGGCCGAGGTCGAGTTCGGCGAACGGATCGTCGAGCAGGAGGAGGGGCGCGTGTCCCAGGGCATCACGCAGCGTGGCCAGTTCCAGCAGCCGGAGCGCGATGGCGGCACTCCGTTGCTGGCCGGCCGACCCGAACGTGCGGAGATCGCGCGCGCCCAGCGTGAGCGCGAGATCGTCGCGATGCGGCCCCACCAGCGTCACCCCACGACGCAACTCGGTGCCGCGCTGGTGGGCGTACTGCGCGGCCAGCTGGGCGGCCACGTCGGCGGCCACGGTGGCGGCCGGTGCCGTGGCATCCTCGAGGCCGCCGGTGCCGCCCACGCGCACGTAGCGGAGGAGTGCGGTCTCACGCTCCCCGATGGCGGCGCACAACGCCGCGTAGCGCCCCGCATGGGCCTGCACGAACGCACGACGGGTGGCGACCAGCACGCCTCCGTGCTCGGCCAGCGCGGGCTCCCAGACGCTCACGCGCGAGGCATGGTCCCCGCGTGCGCCCTCGCGCTGTGCCGTGCGCAACGCCGCGTTGCGCCGCGCGAGGGCCGCCCGATACTGCTGCAGCGCGTACAGGTAGGCCGGCTGCGACAGCGCCAGCAGCACGTCGAGATAGCGGCGCCGTTCGCCCGGGCCGCCGGCGACGAGAGCCACATCGGCGGGGGAGAACGCGACGCTGGGGAGCGCCCCCAATGCCGCGGCAAGTCGCGGCTGCTCGACACCGTCCAACATCGCGCGCTTGCGGCGCGACACCCGCTCCACACCGACACTCACCGTGTGGTACGCCGCGGGCGCCGACAGCGTCGCCCGCACATGCATCGCCGGTGCGCCGAAGCGGATCACGTCGACATCGCGCGCACCCCGCCACGACCGCAGCAGCCCGCAGAACGCGGCCGCCTCCAGCAGGTTGGTCTTGCCGTGACCGTTCTCGCCCACCACCACGAGGCCGGCCGGCGGCACGTCCAGGTCGAGGTGGGCGAAGTTGCGGAAGTCGCGCGCGACGAGGCGCGTGAGCATGCGGCGGGGCGTCGGTGACGGCCGCGCGATCAGCGACCGTGGAAGGTCGGGGCGCGCTTGTCGAGGAACGCCCGCATCCCTTCCTGCATGTCCGCCGTGGCCGACAGCAGGCCGAATGCATCGGACTCGATGGTGCATCCCTCGTCCAGCGACGCGTCGAGCCCGCGATGCACGGCCTCGATGCACCCGGCCAGCGCCAGCGGCGCATTGGCCAGCATTGCCTGCAGCAGCGCTCGCGCCGTGTCGAGCAGGGCGTCGGGCGCGACCACCTGGTCGACCAGGCCCAACCGATGCGCCTCGGTCGCGTCGATCATCTCGCCGGTGAGCAGCAGCCGCAACGCGGCCCCACGGCCGACCAGGCGCGGCAGCCGCTGCGTGCCGCCATACCCGGGCACGATGCCCAGCTTGACCTCGGGCTGCCCCAGCTTCGCCTTCTCGCTCGCGACACGGACATGGCACGCCATGGCCAGCTCGCAGCCGCCGCCGAGGGCGAACCCGTTGATGGCCGCCACGACCGGCTTGCCACTCCGCTCGAAGCGGCTGAACACGGCCTGACCATCCCGCGCCCGCCGACGACCCTCGAGTGGCGACTGGCTCTGCAGCTCCGAGATGTCGGCGCCCGCGACGAACGCGCGCCCTGCGCCGGTGAGCAGCACACCGCCCACATCGTCGCGCGCCGCAGCCTCGTCGATCGCGCGCCCCAGCTCCGCGATCGTCGCGTCGTTCAGCGCGTTGAGCTTGTCGGGGCGGTTCACGGTGATCGTCGCGATGCGATCGGCGACGTCGAACAGCAGGTTCTGGTAGGACATGGGCGGTGGGACGGGGAGCAGCAGGGAATCGGATGGGCCGGGCCTCGAAATCTATCGGACGCCGCTGGCTGCGTGCCCGCGCGCTACCTTCCCTGCGTGCTGCCGATCCCTGCCGTCGGCTGGTCTCCGGACCGCCGCGCCCTTCGATTCCTCGACCAGCGCGCGCTGCCGGAGCGCGAGGTCGTCTGTGAAGTTGCGCATCTGGATGGCGTCATCGACGCGATCCGGACGCTCGCCATCCGCGGGGCGCCGGCGATCGGGGTGGGGGCCGCGATCGGCCTCGCGGCGGCGCTGGAGCTCGACAGCGAGGGGCACGGATCCCGCGCGCGCGACCTGCTGCCGGACTACGCGGCGCGCCTGGCGGCGGCCCGCCCCACCGCCGTGAACCTTGCGTGGGCCGTGGGACGGCTCGCCGCCGCTGGCGCCGCGGTGCCCGACGCGCAGTTGCTCGCCACCCTGCAGGCAGAAGCCGAGGCCATTCGCGCCGAGGATGCCGCGATGTGCGCGGCCATCGGCGCGCATGGTCGCGGGCTGCTGCGCGACGGCGCCCGCGTGCTCACGCACTGCAACGCCGGGGCACTCGCCACCGCAGGCATTGGTACGGCGCTCGCGCCGATCTATGCCGCGCACGCCGACGGCGTGCAGGTCGAGGTCTTCGCGGACGAGACGCGCCCGCTCCGCCAGGGAGCGCGCCTGACGGCCTGGGAGCTGTCGCGCGCCGGCATCGCGGTGCAGGTGCTCCCCGATGGTGCGGCAGCCGCGCTGCTCGCGTCCGGGCGCATCGATGTGGTGCTCGTCGGGGCCGATCGCATCGCCGCCAACGGCGACACGGCCAACAAGGTGGGCACCTACGGGGTGGCGCTCGCCGCGGCGGCGCACGGCGTCCCGTTCTATGTGGCGGCGCCGTGCAGCACCATCGACCTCGCGACGCCCGATGGCGCGGCCATCATCATCGAGCATCGCGGCGCGGACGAACTCGGCACGCTGCCCCACGGCGTCGGCGCGTGGAACCCGGCGTTCGATGTCACGCCGAGTCGCCTCGTCACCGGCTACCTCACCGATCGCGGTCTGCTTTCTCCACCCTTCGACCTCCTCCGCGCATGACGGCCGTTCTCGCCATCGATCAGGGCACCACCGGCACCACCTGCCTCGTCATCACGCGCGACGGTCGCGTTGCGGGGCGCGCGTACCGCGAGATCACGCAGCACTATCCGGCGCCCGGGTGGGTCGAGCATGACGCACACGAGATCCTCGAGCGCACGCTCGACGCGGCGCGCGAGGCGCTGGCGCTCGCCGCGCTCGATGGCGTGGTGCCGGTCGCCGTGGGCATCACCAACCAGCGCGAGACGATCGTGCTCTGGGAGCGCGCCACGGGGCGCGCCGTGCATCGCGCGATCGTCTGGCAGGATCGACGCACCGCCGATCGGTGTGCGGAGCTCGCGCCACAGGCCGACATGATCGCCGCCCGCACCGGGCTCGTGACCGATCCGTACTTCAGCGCGACCAAGCTCGAGTGGCTGTTGGCGCAGGGCGATCATCGCGCGCGCGCTGAACGGGGAGAACTCGCGGCGGGCACCATCGACAGTTGGCTCATCTGGCACCTCACCGGTGGCGCGGTCCACGCCACCGATCACACCAACGCCTCGCGCACGATGCTGTACGACATCGACGCGCGCGATTGGTCGGACAGCCTCTGCGCGCTGTTCGCGGTGCCGCGCGCGCTGCTGCCGCAGCTCGTCGCATCGAGCGGTGAGGTGGGACACACGACACGCGCAACGCTTGGCGCGACCCTGCCCATCGCCGGCATTGCGGGCGACCAGCAGGCTGCGCTGTTCGGTCAGGGCGGATGGCATCCGGGTGCCGGCAAGAACACCTACGGCACGGGTGCCTTCCTGTTGCTCAACACCGGCAGCGCGCGCCCGCAGCGCGGGGGCGGTCTGCTCACCACGATCGCCTGTGACCCGCGGGGCGCGCCGGTGTTCGCGCTCGAGGCCTCCATCTTCATCGCGGGTGCGGCGGTGCAATGGCTGCGCGATGGGCTGGGCATCATCGCCACGAGCGCGGAATCGGAAGGGCTGGCGCGCTCGCTGTCCGGGAACGACGGGGTGTACTTCGTGCCGGCGCTGGTGGGCCTCGGCGCACCAGACTGGGAGCCTGCCGCGCGTGGGACCATCGTCGGGCTCACACGCGGTACGACCCGCGCCCACTTCGCGCGTGCTGCGCTCGAGGCCATGGCGTTCGCCACGCGCGACGTGCTGGGCAGCATGCGCGCGCTCGGCGGGGTGCCGTTCGAGCGCCTTCGCGTCGACGGAGGTGCCGCAGCGAACGACTGGCTCATGCAGTTCCAGGCGGACGTGCTGGGTGTGCCGGTTGAGCGGCCCGATCTGGTGGAGACCACGGCGCTCGGCGCGGCGGGGCTCGCGGGGCTCGCCACGGGCGTGTGGCGGGACGGCACCGACTTCGAAGCGAACCGGCAGCTCGTGCGCTTCGATCCGGACGCGGCGGGGCGCATGGCGGCGGACGCGGCGTGGCAGGGGTGGCGCCGCGCCGTGCGCGCAGCCCTGGGATGGGCGCGCGATCGCGACGGCGACGCCGGCATCGCGTGACCGTCGACGCAGGCGACGTGGTCGGGAAGGCAGCGACCCGCACGGTGATGTGCGCATGAACGCACTGCTTGGCGCCACCGCCCTGTGGTTTGCGTTGGGCACCGGCGCGCTCGCGCTCTGCTGCGCGCTGCCGCTCGGCGCTGGAACCGGACGACGCGCCGGTTCGTCGCTGCGCCATGTGCGTCGCGCCGCACCGCTGCTGCTGGCGCTGGCAGCGCTGGCGGCGATCGGGGCATGGGGCATATTGGGCGCCGCACTGTGGCAGCACGACCTGCAGCTGCGTTACGTGGCCGAGTGGAGCAGTGTGCTGGTCGTGCCGCGTCAGACACTGGCGGCGCTCGCGGCGGGTGATCTCGGCGTGCGCTTCACATGGAGCGTGGCGTTGGCGGTCGTGGCGCTCGGCGTTGCGATGCACGCGCTGTGGCCTGCCGACGAATCGGCGCCACGCCGCGCGACGCCCGTGGCGTCGCACAGCACGCTGGTGACGCTCGTGGCGGCCGCGCTCGTGGCGGCGCTCGTGTCGGTCCTGACGCGCGGCACGCCGTTCGCGCTGTTGCCGACGATTCCACCCGACGGTCGGGGGTTGCCACCCACGCTGCAGCATCCGCTCGCCACGGTGCAGCCGCTGCTGCAACTGCTCGGGTTCGCAGCGGCGCTGCTGCCACTCGCGCACCTCGCGGCCGCCATCATCGACGGCGCCCCTGCCACGCAGTGGCGTGACGCGGTGCGCCGTGCCCTGCGGCGCGCATGGCTGCTGCAGACCGTGGCGATAGCGGCGGGTGCGCTCTGGGCCCAGCAGGCTACCGGATGGTTCGGGACATGGCTCACGTGGGCGCCGTGGTCGACCATGGCGCTGCTGCCATGGCTCGGCGCGACGCTCGCGCTGGTGTTCGAGCGGGTGTTCGCGCATCGCGACGCGCTTCGCGCGCGTGCGCGCGTGCCTGGCGACAGCGCGCCAGGCGACAACGCGGCGGCCGATGCTCCGCCTGTTGTCGTTGCCGTGCCCGTGGCGCTCGCGTCGTGCCTGGCCGGCTTCGCCGCGTGGCAGGCCCGGGTTGGCACGGCGGCCAGCGTGACGCTGCCGACCACGGGCGTCCGTCTCGAGACGACCGCCGTCGCGATTGCGCTGGGCATGCTCGCGGCCGGCGCGCTCGCGCTCCTGACGCTCGCGTGGGCGGCGCGGCGCGCGCGCGTGCCGGCGCTGCTTCTCGTACTCGCGCTGCTCGTCTCGACGGCCGGCGTGACCGCGTCGCACTGGCGACGCGAATCCGTCGCGGCGTTGGAGATGGGCACCCCGATCGCCATGACCGATCCCCTCGGCCAGCGCTGGTCGTTCACGAGCCAGGGCATGTCGTCCTATCGCGAGCCCGATCACGCCGTGTTGGCCGTCGCCATCGCGGTCGCGCAGGGCGCGGAAGGCCCCCGCCTGCTCACGACCGCACAGCGACAGTACATGGACCTCGCGGGCGAGCCGCTCTTCGATGCCATGACGGTGGTCGGGCAACGGCACACCCCCCTGGTCACCATCGCGACGACGTTCTCGCAGCCGATGAGTCGCGACGTCGCTGCCGTCCGCGTGGGCTTCGTGCCGGGTACCACGCTGCTCGCGGCCGGTGTGCTGCTGCTGCTCGTCGCGGTCCCGCTCGCTGCGCAGGCGGCGCGCGCCCCGTCTCCTTCCCAAAGCACCGATATGCCATCCGATTCGCACGCCGACGATCCCGCCGAAGCGGCGATCGCCCGCGCTCGCGCCCGTCAACGCACCTGCGCCACCTGTGGGCCGCGCCCCGAGCTCGACGCGCGCTTCTGCTCCGAATGCGGCGCGGCCCTCGAGGGCGTCTGTCCGCACTGCGGCGCGCCCCTGGCGTCTGCCGCGTCACGCTTCTGCGGCGACTGCGGCGCGTCCGTCACGCGCTGACGGCGCCGATCACTCCGCTGCCGTTCTGCGCCCCGCCTGCACGTCGCCGGTGGCCGCGTACGTCGCGCAGTGCGTGCGCACCGGACACACGGTGCAGCGCGGTGCGCGGGCCGTGCAGACCAACGCGCCCAGTTCCATGATGGCCTGGTTGTGCGTCCAGCTCGCGCGGCCGGTGCGTGGCAGGATCGCTTCGGCGATGGCCCACAGTCGCTTGAGCCCCGGCCCCGACTTGGGGTGTGCGTCCGGTGCGAAGACGCGGTGCAACACGCGCGCGACGTTGGTGTCCACCAGCGCCGCGCGCTTCTCGTAGGCGAACGACGCCACCGCACCGGCCGTGTACGCGCCCACGCCCGGGAGCGTGCGCAGCGTGTCCGGCTCGTCGGGAATGACACCGTCTGCGCGCGTCACCCGGCGCGCCAACGCGTGCAGGTTGCGTGCGCGGGCGTAGTAGCCGAGGCCGTGCCACGCCTCGCGGACACGGGTCGGTCGCGCCTTGGCGAGCGTGGGGAGATCGGGAAATCGCTCGAGGAATCGCGCGTAGTAGTCGAGGACGCGCGAGACCTGCGTCTGCTGGAGCATCAGCTCCGAAACCAGGATGCGGTACGGATCGCGCGTACGGCGCCACGGCAGGTCGCGCCCGTGCGCCCGGAACCAGCGGTGCAGGCGTCGACGGAACGCGCGGGCGACCTCGGGGTCGGGCAGCGGGTGAACCTTGGGCGCGCGGGGCATCGGCGCGGGAAGCTAGCAGGGGGCCGAGGAGGCGTGCAGGGTCTCCCCGCGTCTTCCGTGTCGCTCAGCCCCGCTCGAGGGCGTCGAGCGCACGATGCGCGATGCGGAGCGGCACGAGGGTGCCGGCCACGCACAGCACCGCGGCCCCGACGAAGGGCACGACCATGGCCATCGGGTCCCGCGTCCATCCAAAGTGCTCGGCCACCACGAAGCGCGCGGCCGGTCGGCCGGTGAGCCATGCCACGGCGCCGATGAGCACCACCGCGCTCATCATGTACAGCAACCCGCCGAACGACGTCGGAATCTGCGCGGCATTCTCGGTGTCGAAGCGCGGATACACCGCCCCGAACGCCAGCGCCATCGCGGCCAGCGGGAACACCAGCCCCGTGATCGCGGCCAGCGACACGACATGCACGAACGGCCGCACGCCGAGCAGCACGTTCGTGAGACCCACGAGGATGAGGGCGAGCACGAGCAGCGGCACCACGCCCACGAGGTACTTCGCGAGGAGCAGGGTGCGCATCGAGAGCGGGCTCGATCGCAGCAGCCACAGCGCGCGCCCCTCGAGGCTCACCCCGGGAAAGACGAAACGCGCGGCGATGGAGGCCAGCACGAAGCCGGCGAGCGCGAGGTTGAGGAACGGGATCACGTTGCGCAGCAGTGTGGTCATGCCGCCGCCATTGAGTGGCAGGTAGCGCACGTTGGCGACGTAGACCACCAGCAGCACCATCAGCAGCACCAGTTGCGACCACTGCGTGCTGTCGCGTGCGAAGACGCGCAATTCCTTGAGTACCAGCTCACGGCGCACCGGGCCGAGCGACGCGAACAGGCGGTCGAGCCACGGCCGGGCGCCCCCCGTGCCGCGGCGCGACGTCGCGCCCTCCTGCGCAAGGCTGAAGGCGCGCGCCCAGCCGCGCGCGTACGCCCACTCGCCGACCGCCAGCAGGGCGAACGCGGCCGCCCACAGCGCCGCCAGCGGTGTGAGCACATCGCGTCCGCGCGCGGCGGCCATGAGCGCCTGCGCGGCCCACTCGGTCGGCATCCAGGGCGCCGACGGCGTGTCGAGCGCGGCGATGAAGTCCATGAAGTGCGCGAACCCCTCGGGCCGCGCGAGCTGTTCCGGGCGCGCCGCGCGGAACAGCAGCACGAGCCCTGCGATGGCCAGCGCACTCACCACGCTCAGCAGGTCGCGCGTGCGCCGCGCCGGAAAGATGTTCACGAGCGCCAGCGTGGCCAGCGCGCCCGCGGCCGCCGGCACCACCAGGAACGGCAGCAGTGTGCCCACCGCCACCATGGCGAACCGTATGCCGCCGCCATACGCCGCGCCGTACGCGGCCACCACGGGCAGCAACAGCAGCGCCACCATCCAGCTCGCGTGCGTCGCCGTCTCGAAGAGGCGCGCACGATACAGCGCCCGTGGCGGCACCGGGGACGCCGCGATCTGGTCGAGGTCACGCGCGAGGAAGAATCCGGACAGCGCGCCGATCACGTTCGACAACAGCAACAGCGAGCCGAAGGCCAGCAGCAGCATCGCCAATACCTTGGCCGCCAGCAGGTGCCCGATCTCCTCGGCGTCGCGGAAGTACGACACCATGCGGAACGCGCCATAGAAGGCCGCCGCGAGGAACAGGACGGCCAGGGCGATCACGACCAGCGCGCGCCCGCCGCCCTCGCGCACCGCGTGCGCGAGGCGATGCCGCGCGATGGCGCGCTTCGGGCTGAGCAGCGCCGCCGGCCCCGCGATCGCGACGTGCCCCGCGGCGACATCAGGCATCGAGCACCGCGACCAGCTCGCGTGCCACTTCGTCGCCGGTGAGGCGGAGGAAGATGTCCTCGAGGCCGGCGTCATGGCCGGTGGACGCGCGGATCTCGTCCATCGTGCCACACGCCACCAGGCGCCCCTGCTGCATGATGCCGATACGGTCGCACATGGCTTCAGCCACTTCGAGCGTGTGCGTCGACATCATGACCGTGTGGCCGCGTTGCACATACGCGCGAAACAGGTCGCGCAACGTCTTTGCCGACTTGGGGTCGAGGCCCACCATCGGCTCGTCCACCACGATCACCGCCGGCCGGTGCACGAAGGCGCTCGCGATGATCAGCTTCTGCCGCATGCCGTGGCTGTAGCTCTCGATGAGCGCGTCGCGCCACGGCTCGAGATCGAAGAGGGCCAGGAGCTCGCTCGCGCGCGTCTCCACCTCGGCACCGCCCTCGCCGTACAGCCCCGCGCTGAAGCGCAGGAACTCGATGCCGGTGAGCTTCTCGTAGATGAACGGCCGGTCGGGGATGAAGCCGAGCGCGCGCTTGGCGGCGAGCGGATCCCGCTGCAGGTCATGTCCGGCGATGCGGATCGTGCCGGCCGTGGGCTGCAGGATGCCGGCGATCATGCGCATCGTCGTGGTCTTGCCCGCGCCATTGGGGCCGAGGAAGCCGAACAGCTCCCCCGCCGGCACGACAAGGTCGAGATCACGCACGGCGGCGAAGGTGCCGTACCGCTTGGAAAGCGAGGTGAGGGCGATCATGCCTCGCTGACGACTGACGGCTACCCCGTGGCAACTTCTCCCAGCACCCACGCCACATACGGTGGGAACCCATCGTCACAGCGCAGGATCAGCAGCTCGGGCACGTCGTACGGATGCAACGCCGGCAGTCGCTCCCGGAGCGGCGCCACCCGCGCCCCACTGGTCTTGAGCAGCAGGATCGTCTCGCCGGCGCGCTCGATGCGCCCCTCCCACCGATACACCGACCGGGCGCCCGGCAGCAGCGTCCCGCAGGCGACCAGTCGTTCCGCCAGCAGCGCCTCGACGAACGCCTCGCCGTCGGCGTCAGGGGGGAGCGTGGTGAGCGCGATCACGACCTCGTCCGGACTGTGCACGTGACCTCGGGTAGGGCAGGGTGGCGGGGTTGTCATGGCACCGGGCGCCCGGCACCTTCAGAAGCTATGGCCGAACCGGTGAATCCGTCCGATGCGCTCGTCGTGCGTGGGGCCCGCGAGCACAACTTGCGCAACATCAGTGTCACGATCCCGCGCGACAAGCTCACGGTGGTCACCGGCTTGTCGGGTTCGGGCAAATCGTCACTCGCCTTCGACACCATCTACGCCGAGGGACAGCGGCGCTACGTCGAGTCGCTCTCGGCCTACGCGCGCCAGTTTCTCGGGCTCATGGAGAAGCCGGACGTCGACGCCATCGACGGCCTGTCACCTGCCATCTCCATCGAGCAGAAGTCGGCCGGCCACAATCCGCGATCGACGGTCGGCACCGTCACCGAGATCTACGACTACCTGCGCCTCCTGTTCGCGCGTGCCGGCACGCCGCACTGCCCCAACTGCGGGCGACCGGTGCAGCGCCAGAGCCCCGTGCAGATCGCCGAGCAGGTGCTCGCCTGGCCCGAGGGGACGCGCATCGAGATCCGCGCCCCACTGGTGCAGGAGCGCAAGGGCGAGTTCAAGGAGGTCTTCGAGAGCGCGCGCAAGCAGGGCTTCGTGCGCGCGGTCGTCGACGGCGACATGATCGAGCTGGCTGACCCGCCGAAGCTCAATCGGCGCGTGAACCATTCCATTGCCATCGTCGTCGATCGGCTCGTGGTCCGCAGCGACGATCGCGGCCGCCTCACCGATTCCGTCGAGACCGCCCTCCGCCTCGCGGAAGGGTTGGCCGAGATCGTGCGCTACGATGGCACGGAGTCCACGACGGAGATGTTCTCCGAGCGGTACGGCTGCCCCACCTGCGGCATCTCGATGCCGGAACTCGAGCCGCGTCACTTCTCGTTCAACAGCCCGTTCGGCGCCTGCGAGACCTGCAGCGGACTCGGCACCACGCGCAGCGTCAGCGAGGAGCTCATCCTCGGCGATGCCGGCATCTCGATCCTCGAAGGGGTCATCCTCCCGTGGGGCGAACCCGACGGCTACCTGCGCAAGGTCATCCTGCCGGGGCTGGCGAAGCAGCTCGGCTTCGACCTCGCCGCGCCGTGGGGACGTATTCCCGCCGCCGTGCGACGCCAGTTGCTCTACGGCAGCGAGGACAGTGCGCCCCGCGCGCGCACCGGTGTGCGCAAGACGGCCAAGGGCGCCAGGACCACGGCCAAGTCCGCCGCGAAGGCTGAGTCGGCGGTGTGGGAAGGGATCGTCACGCACGTGCAACGTCGCTACGACGAAAGCAGCAGCGATGGTGTGCGCCTCGAGCTCGAGCAGTACATGGTGGCCGCGCCCTGCCCGACCTGTCAGGGAAGGCGCCTGCGCGCCGAGTCGCTCGCCGTGACCGTGCACGGCCGCAATCTCGGCGAGGTGGTCGAGCAGAGTGTGCAGGACGCGCTCACCTTCTTCGAGAGCGTGCCGGTGCGTCGCGCGGGGCACCCCGGGCTCGATCCCGGTATCGCCGGGCCCATCCTGAAGGAGGTGCGCGAGCGGCTGCGCTTCCTCGTCGATGTCGGTCTCGACTACCTCACGCTCAACCGCAGCGCGGAGTCGCTGTCGGGCGGTGAGGCGCAGCGCATCCGCCTGGCCACGCAGATCGGCTCGCGCCTGGTGGGTGTGCTCTACATCCTCGACGAGCCGAGCATCGGCCTGCATCAGCGCGACAACGGACGCCTGCTCGCCACGCTCAAGCAGCTACGCGACCTCGGCAACACCGTCATCGTGGTCGAGCATGACGAGGAGACGATTCGCGAGGCCGACCACCTCATCGACCTCGGTCCCGGCGCGGGCAAGCATGGCGGCGAGGTCATTGCCGACGGCACCGTGGCCGACGTCATCGCCACCGAGGCGTCGATCACCGGACAGTACCTGCGGGGCACGCGACGCATCGAGATCCCGGCGCGTCGTCGTCCACGCGATCCGGCGCGCCTGCTGCGCGTCGAGGGCGCCCGCGCGCACAACCTGCGGGAGGTCGATGCCGAGTTCCCGTTGGGGCTGTTCGTCGCCGTGACCGGCGTCTCGGGCTCGGGCAAGTCGACCCTCGTCACCGACATCCTGCAGCGCGCCCTGTCGCGTCACTTCTTCCGCGCCCGCGTCATCCCCGGCGCGCACGCGCGCATCACCGGCATCGATCACCTCGACAAGATCATCGACATCGACCAGAGCCCCATCGGGCGCACGCCACGCTCCAATCCGGCCACGTACACGGGCCTCTTCACCCCGGTACGCGAGCTGTTCGCGGAGCTCCCGGAGTCGAAGATCCGCGGGTACGGCCCCGGGCGCTTCTCGTTCAACGTGAAGGGCGGTCGGTGCGAGGCGTGTCAGGGGGACGGCCTCGTGAAGATCGAGATGCACTTCCTGCCGGATGTGTTCGTTCCGTGTGACGTCTGCAAGGGCAAGCGCTTCAACCGGGAGACCCTCGAGGTGCGCTTCCGCGGCCTCAGCATCGCCGAGGTGCTCGACCTGACCGTCGAGGATGCCTGCAGCGTCTTCGAGAACCAGCCGCGCATCCTGCCGCGCCTCGAGACGCTGCGCGATGTCGGCCTCGGCTACATCCATCTCGGGCAGAGCGCGACCACACTGTCCGGTGGCGAGGCGCAGCGCGTGAAGCTCGCGACCGAGCTTGCCAAACGTGACACGGGGCGCACCCTCTACATCCTCGACGAGCCCACCACGGGGCTGCACTTCGAGGATGTGCGCGTGTTGCTCGACGTGCTGCACAAGCTCGTCGAGCGTGGCAACACGGTGCTGGTCATCGAACACAACCTCGACGTCATCAAGACCGCCGACTGGATCGTCGACCTCGGCCCCGACGGCGGCGTGCGCGGTGGCACCATCGTCGCGCAGGGGACGCCCGAGGAGGTCGCGGCCGTCCCGGAGAGCCACACCGGGCGCTACCTCGCGCCCATGCTCGCCGCCGTCGCGCCGCCAGCCACCGCCGCCGGACGGTCGCGCACTCGCCCGCGCGCTCGGTAGGTTGCGTCCATGGTTTCTCTCCTCGACATCATCGGCCCGGTCATGGTCGGGCCCAGTTCGAGCCACACGGCCGGTGCCTGTCGCCTCGGGCTGCTCGCGCGGTGCCTCGTGGGGGGCACCCCCGAGCGCGCCCACATCGAGCTGCATGGCTCCTTCGCCCGCACGGGAGAGGGGCACGGCACCGACAAGGCGATCGTCGGCGGCCTCATGGGCTTCCGTCCCGACGACGAACGACTCCGTACCGCGCTCGAGATCATGGAGCGCGAAGGACTCGCCTACCGCTTCGAGAAGACGACCATCGACGACGAGGCGCACCCGAACACGGTGCGCATCACGCTCGAGCGGGCCGGACGCACCGCACAGATGCGCGGCGCCTCCCTCGGCGCGGGACGCGTCGTCGTGCAGGAAATCGACGGCTATCCCGTCGAGGTCACGGGCAACCTGCACACCATCGTGCTCGTCGCCCACGACGTGAAGGGCTCGGTCGCGCGCATCGCCGGGCTGCTGGCCGATGCGGACCTCAACATCGCGACGCTCAAGCTCACGCGAAAGGAACGTGGTGGCGACGCGTTCATGGTCATCGAAGTCGATCACGAGCCCGGCGAGAACGTCCGCGATGCGTTGCGTGCGTTGCCGTGGGTCACCTGGGCGTTCCGGCTCGACAAAGTCAGCGCCTGAGGAGGCACAGTGTACAAGAGCCTGGCGGACGCCGTCCGCGATGCCGAGGCACGGGGCGTGTCACTGGCGACCGTCGCCCTCGATGCCGAAGCGAAGGACCAGGGGCGCCCGGTGGCCGAGATCCGCGATGCGCTGCGTCGCGCACTCGTGGTCATGCGGCAGGCAGTCGATCGCGGCCTGACGGGCGACTTGCGGTCATCGTCGGGGCTGGTGGGCGGTGATGCCGCCAAGCTGCGTACCGGCCCCGCCGGTCCGCTGGCCGGCACGCCGTTCCGCGATGTGCTCGCGCGCGCACTGGCGGTACAGGAGGTGAATGCCGCCATGGGTGTCATCGTCGCTGCGCCGACGGCCGGTGGCGCCGGCGTGTTGCCGGCGGTGCTCACCGGGCTCGCGGCGGCGCAGCGCATCGACGACGAGCGCGTGATCGACGCGCTGGCGACCGCGGGACTCATCGGCGCCGTCGTTGCCGAACGCGCCTCCCTCTCCGGTGCCGAAGGCGGCTGTCAGGCCGAGACCGGCGCTGCGGCCGGCATGGCGGCCGGCGCTGCGGTGGAGATGCTCGGTGGCACACCACGCCAGGCGGCACACGCCACCGCCCTCGCGCAGCAGGGCACCCTGGGGCTCGTCTGTGATCCCCTCGGCGGACTCGTCGAACTGCCCTGCGTCTTTCGCAACGCCACGGGCGCGGCCATCGCACTCGCCGCGATCGAGATGGCGCTGGCCGGCATCGAGTTTGCGATCCCCGCCGACGAAGTCATCGACACCATGGGCGAGATCGGCGCGAGCATGGATGTCCGCTACCGTGAGACGGCGGGCGGAGGTCTTGCCGCCACCCCCACCGGTCGTCGGCTCGCACGTGAGCGACTCTACGAATTGAAGCGCACCGGCGGCTGATGACGCGTCGGCGCGACCTCGTCCTCGCGGCGTCCATTGCGGCATTGGCGCTGGTCATCGCCGGTGCGTTGGCGCTGTTCGCCAAGCGAGATGGGGGCGCGCAACGGCTTCGCGATGGGGAGGTCGCGCTGCGCGAGGTGGTCGTCACCGGCACGCTCGGAGAGCCGACGCTCCGTGAGACCTCGGGGCTGGCGGCGCCGCGCGCGACGCCCGGCATCCTCTGGGCGCTGAACGACAGCGGGAACGATGCCGTCCTCTTCCGTCTCGATAGCACTGGAGCGCACCGCGGCACGGTACGCGTGGACGGTGCGGAGAATCGCGACTGGGAGGCGCTGGCGGCCGGGCCGTGCCCCGAGGGCGAGTGCCTCTACATCGGCGACGTCGGCGACAACGGCGCGAAGCACCCGTGGGTGCGCATCGTACGCGTGGTGCTGGGAGCCGGCGCTGACACCGCGACGCACCTGCCTATCGCCGCCGCGCTGCTGCTGCGCTACGACGGCGGCGCACGCGACGTGGAGGCGATGTTCGTGGCGCCTGACACCGCCGTGTGGTTGGTCCGCAAGCGGCCACTGCGCGACTCCGACAGAACGCGGTGGCGTCCGGCGCACGCCTTCCGTGTCTCGCCCGCGGCGTGGCAGGCGGGCAGCGTCACCGTGGGCATCACCGATTCGCTCCCCAGTGTGCCCGAGAAGGACCGCTCGCGCGACTGGGTCACCGATGCCGCCCTGCGCGTCCCGGCGAGTGGCCCGGCGCGGCTTGCGGTGCTCACGTACGGCGCGCTCTGGATGTACGAGGCCGATCGGCTCTCCGGATGGCCGGGCCGTCTCGTCGCGCGCTGCGCCCTGAGCAGACGGACCGGCCAATACGCCGAGGCGGTGACCTGGCTCGCGGACGATCGCCTGCTGGTGATCGCCGAGGGGCGTGGGGCGGCGCTCGTGACCGGGCGCTGCCCCTGACCGCCCAAGGCGGTAGAATTCGGCAGAGATCGGCGTGTCGAAACGATTCACCCGGTCCTGCCGTACGGCCCCGCATCCGAACCGACAGGGACGCCCACTATGGTCACGCGTGAAGACATCCAGGACTTTCTCGATCGCTTGAGCGGCGAGGGAGCCAGCCACACCGAACTCGAGCCCGGCCTGTGGGTCGTCAAGCCGGGGGGCGCCTTCGACTTCGATGTCGTCGTGACCCACAACCCACCGGTAGTCGTCCTGCGCGTGAAGGTCATGCCGCACCCCGCGGAGGCCGCCGAGCAGGCGTCGCTCAACCGCCGCCTGCTCGAACTCAACGCCACCGACCTCCTGCACGGTGCCTACGGCATCGAAGGCGACGCGGTGGTGCTCACCGAAGCGCTCGAACTGGCGCACCTCGACTTCGAGGAGTTCCTCGCCGCGTTCGAGAGCATGACGCTCTCGCTCACCACGCATATGCGCGAGTTGGCCGCCTTCCGCGAGGCCCGCTGATCCATGGGTATCTTCGATCGCCTGTCGACCCTCATCAAGTCGAACCTGAACGACCTCATCTCCTCGGCGGAAAACCCCGAGAAGATGCTGAATCAGATCATCGTCGACATGCGCAACCAGCTGGCGAAGGCCAAGCAGCAGGTGGCCGCATCCATCGCCGACGAGAAGCGCCTCAAGGACCAGGCCGACGCCGAGTTCAAGCTGGCGGACGACTGGGAGCGGCGCGCCATGCTCGCGGTGCAGGAAGGACGCGATGACCTCGCCAAGCAGGCGCTGCTCCGCGGACAGGAACACCTCGAACACGGGCAGGCGCTCGCCACCACGTGGGAAGCGCACAAGCTCGAGACCGAGAAGCTCAAGCAGTCGCTGCGCGACCTCAATGACAAGATCGAGGAAGCGAAGCGCAAGAAGAACCTGCTGCTCGCCCGCCAGCGGCGTGCCGAAGCGCAGGCGCGCATCTCGCAGACCATGTCGGGCATGTCGGAGAACTCGGCGTTCGAGGCCTTCGCCCGCATGGAGGAGAAGATCACCGCCAACGAGCGGCAGCTCGCGGCCGCCCAGGAGATCGACGAGGAGTTCAGCGGCGATCGTCTGGCCGGCGAGTTCAAGCAGCTCGAGCGTTCGTCGGGCGGTGCCAGCGCCGACATGCAGTTGCTGCAGCTCAAGCAGCGCATGGGCATGCTCCCCTCGGGCGCGCCCGCGGCCAGCAAGCAGCTCGCAGCCGGTGCGGCCGCTCCGGCCGAGGCAGCCGCTGCCGACGCGGCACCAGTCGCGGCGCTCCCGGCGCAGACGCCGGACAAGCAGACCGGCGAAGCGGAGCTGATCGCCGAGATCGAACAGCTCCGCGGGATCAACCCGCGTTCGTGACCGGCGCGTGCGGGTGATGCCGCCCGCAACAGAATGATGACATGGGCGCACGGTGCAGCTTGCATCGTGCGCCCATGGACTATGCCCCTTCCACTCTCCTCGAACTGCACGACACCTCCGCCTCGTGGCGGGCGGGTGTCGCGGGCTGTCGTGTGAGCGTGACGCTGCTCGATCGCGTGCACCTGGTCGTGCACGGCGGCGACTGTGTCGTCATTCGGCACGCCGATCCCACCGCGGCCCACCTGCTGGCCGTCGCGCTCGAGGGCGAGCACCGCTTCCGTCGCCTGCATGCGCGTGGACTGGTCGACGGCGCGCGCGCGGCGCACCCCACGCTGCAGGTTCGACGCGCGTCCATCGGCTCCGCGGCCGTGGCCTGGCTCTGTCGGGGGTGGCGCGCGCCGATGGTCGAGTCGTCCGCGTGGTCGTCCCCGCTCCACGACATTGCCGGTCCCGTGCTGCACCTGCTGCGTGCTTCACGCGGCAGGCATGGCGGCGGGGTGCACACGCCGGTCCGGGACGGTGCGGCTGAGCGTGACGCCTGGATGACGTGGGCGCGGCAGCAGCGCGCACGAGGCGGTGCACTGGTCATTCTGCACGATGGCACCGTCGATGCAACGCCGATGTCCGGAGCATCGCGCACGCCACGGGGTGGAGCCCCGCGTGCGTCCGTGCGCGAGTCCGCGACACGCGCGTCAGCGCGCACCATCCCCGTGGCGTCCCCAACCCCCACCCAGTTTCGCCTCGTGAGCGGACGGCTCGTTGCGGCGGGAGACAGCACATGACGCCGCACGACGTGTCGCGTACGGCGTCATGGTCGCGCACTACCCACCTGCCACTGCCGTCGCAGCTCCGACGACTGCTGCAGCGTCTGGTGCGCCTACTGCTGTCCCAGCTCGGCGCCCGTGACCGACGGCGCGTACATGCGATGCCGTACGGCCGACCGCTTGTGGTCGGCGTCCCACAGCGTGGCCTGGATCATCACGCCACGCATCCGACGCGTCGCCGTCAGCGGAGCGGGCCCGGTCCCACCAACGACCGCGGCGGCCGGCGCGGGCGGTTCGCCACGCAGGGCCGCCGCCACGTCGGCGATCTTCACGGTGCCATCGGTCTTCTGCATGATGAAGACGCGTCCAACCACCGGCTCGCCGTTGATGAGCGTCTGTCCAGTCGCCGGGTCCACCGGCCAGCTGGTGGGCGCGGCGCTCGTCATCTCGGGAGCCATCGTGACGGTGGCCATGGGCGCGGCGGCGAGGGAGTCGACGGCGGCGCTGTCCATGGGCATCGCGCTGTCCGGCATGGCCTTGGCGGTGCTGTCCGGCGCGACCATCGGCGCCGTCACCGGCGGCTGCGCGGGCGCAGCGGGGGGCACCGCCTGATAGCGGGCAGCGACACCGACGGCACACAGGCCGCTCATGAGCAGCAGGGGGCGCCGGAGGGCGCGGCTCGGCGAAACGGGGGGCATGGGGGAGTCCGAATGGAGGGTGGGAATCGGGAGGGGCCGTCGCCCCCTTAGATTCAACGGCCGCGCACCGCTCCCGGATCCCGACCGATCCGGACCGCGCCGCTTCTCCCCTCGATCCGCTCGCACACCCCGCGCCGCCATGCCCGAGTTCCGCCTGTACAACACGCTCACGCGCCGCGTCGAGCCGTTCGCACCCGCCGATGGTCACACGGTGCGCATGTACACGTGCGGACCCACGGTCTACAACCCGGCCCACCTCGGCAATTTCCGCACGTTCCTGTTCGAAGACCTGCTGCGTCGCACCTTCCGGCTTGCCGGCTGGGGCGTCGAGCAGGTCATGAACCTCACGGACGTCGACGACAAGATCATCCGGAAGGCGCAGGCCACCGGGCAGCAGATTCTCCAGGTCACCGAGCCCTTCACCGCGCTCTTCCACCAGGATCGTCGCTACCTCCGCATCGAGGACGCGGAACGCTATCCCAAGGCCACCGAGCACATCCCCGAGATGATCGCGCTCGTGGAGCGACTGGTCGCGAACGGCGTCGCGTATGTCGCCGACGACGGCTCCATCTACTTCGCGATCGACAAGTTCGCCGACTACGGCAAGCTCTCGCAGCTCGACAAGCGCGAGGTGCGCAGCGGCGCGCGCGTCGCGCAGGACGACTACGCGAAGGAGAACGCGCAGGACTTCGCGCTGTGGAAGGCCGCGAAGCCCGAAGACGAAGCCACCGGCGCCGCGTGGGATTCGCCGTGGGGACGCGGACGCCCCGGGTGGCACCTCGAGTGCTCGGCGATGGCCATGAAGTACCTCGGCGAGACGTTCGACCTCCACGCCGGCGGCATCGACCTCATCTTCCCGCACCACGAGGACGAGATCGCGCAAAGCGAGGCGGCCACCGGCGTGCAGTTCGCGCGCTGCTGGTGCCACGGCGAGTTCCTGCTCACCGATGGCGCCAAGATGGCCAAGCGCGTCGGCAACGTGTCGAACGTCGTCGGCATGCGCGAGGCGGGCATCAGCGGTACGGCGTACCGGCACTTCGTCTTCAGTGCGCACTATCGCAAGCAGCTCAACCTGGGCGAGGACTCGCTCGAACAGTCACGCGCGGCCGTCAATCGCGTCGGGGCGTTCGCGCGGCGGCTCGCCCAGGCCACCGGCGGCACCGAGGCGTTGGCGGCGGCGGCGACGAGCGCGGAGCGGGCCTTCCTCGACGCCCTCTTCGACGATCTCAACGCGCCCGAAGCCATGGCGGCGCTCTTCACCTTCATCACCGACGCGAACCGCGAGCTCGACGCCGGCGGTGCCGACACGGCCGCACTCGCGCGGGCGCGCGCCGCGTTCCGACTCATGGACGGGGTCCTCGACCTTGTGCCGGAGCAGGAGGTCGAGGACGGCCTGGCTGCCTGGGTCGAGGAGCGGATCGCCGCGCGCCGAGCGGCGCGGGAGCGGCGGGACTGGGCCGCGGCCGATGCGGCCCGTGACGAATTGACCGCCCGAGGCATCCTCATCGAGGACGGGCCGGACGGCACCCGCTGGCGCAAGGGGTGAGCTGGGGGACGATCAGACCGGCGGGGCGCCCTTTCTTCACTCGCCGGCCCTGATTATCCTGTTGTGCTCCCGGGGGTCCGACCCTCTGCTGCTGACGTAGCTCAGTTGGTAGAGCAGCTGATTTGTAATCAGCAGGTCAGGGGTTCGAGCCCCCTCGTCAGCTTTCGGCCACCGCGGCCCTTTGCCGACGGACTTGGGTGGGGTACTCAAGTGGCCAACGAGATCAGACTGTAAATCTGACGGCGCAAGCCTTCGAAGGTTCGAATCCTTCCCCCACCATCCAGCAGGACCGCAGGCCTGGCCCGCGGGTAGCAGCAGCGCACGCGGGAGTAGCTCAGCTGGTAGAGCGCAAGCCTTCCAAGCTTGATGTCGCGGGTTCGAGCCCCGTCTCCCGCTCTGGTTCGTGTCTTTTGTAGGTTGCAGCAGTCGCAGGCAGGTCGCTCACGTAGCTCAGTCGGCAGAGCACATCCTTGGTAAGGATGAGGTCACCGGTTCGATCCCGGTCGTGAGCTCTCACAGTCCAACGCCCCGGTCCGCGTAGCGGACCGGGGCGTTGTCGTAATTGTCGGGGCCGGCGGGCCATCTCTTGCGGGAACAGCCGGGGTCGTCGGGCGTCTGACGGAGCGCCACTAACCCGGCTCCCGGCCAGCACTTGCGGGGTAGACCGCACCTGTGTGGACACGGCGGGCCCGTGACTTGCGGGGGGCTCCCAGCGCCACTACGTTGCAAGGCTCACCCCGTTCAGGCCCGACACGGGGGCCCCTACTGTTGCTGGAGCCGTCAGATGCCGCGCGAGAAGATCATCCTCGGGTGCACCGAGTGCAAGAACCGCAATTACTTCGTCATGAAGAACAAGCGACTCCACCCGGAGCGCGTTGAGTGGAAGAAGTATTGCCCGCGCTGCAACAAGCATCAGACCCACAAGGAAACGAAGTAATCATGACCGCTCCCGTCGAGGTATCCCGACCGGGACGTGGCGCGCGGCTGGTGACGTTCTACCACGACGTCATCGCCGAGATGAAGAAGGTGACCTGGCCCGACCGCCCGCAGCTGCAGCAGGCGACCATCCAGATCATCATCTTCGTGCTGCTGCTCGGTGCGGTCATCGGGCTCGTCGATGTCGGCCTGCAGGCGCTGCTCGTGCGTCTGCCGTCGATGCTCATCGGCCGCTGAGCCTGTCGCCATGACCCTGTCGATGCTCGAGCACCGCTGGTACGCGATCCAGACCACGTCGGGCCACGAGAACAAGGTGCAGCGCCTGATCCAGCGGAAGATCGACATGGATCCGGCGCAGCCCGAGGATCGGCTCATCCGTCAGGCCATCGTGCCGACGGAAGAGGTCGTGGAGATCAAGAACGGCAAGAAGGTCACGGTCGAGCGCAAGAAGTATCCTGGCTACGTCCTCGTCGAGATGATCGCGAGCCAGGACACGCTGCACGAGATCAGCGCGATCCAGGGCGTCATCAAGTTCGTGGGCAAGGACCGCGATCCGATGCCGCTCCGCGACGACGAAGTGCGGCGCCTGCTGGGGCAGGCCGACCTGGCCGAGGAAGCGCCGGCGCGCGAGGAGATTCCGTTCCTCGTCGGGCAGGCGGTGGCCATCACGGAAGGGCCGTTCGCCGACTTCAACGGCACGGTCGAGGAAGTCCTTCCCGACAAGGGGAAGGTGCGGGTCTCGGTCAGCCTGTTCGGCCGACCGACCAGTGTGGAGCTCGACTACCTGCAGTTGCGCGGGTACTGACTCCACCCGTCGCCACCACACGACGCAAAACACGGTGGCAGCACGACCGCGCACGCATGGTGCGAGCGAGGAACCTGCGATGAGGAAGGAAGATGGCGAAGAAGGTCACGGGATTCGTCAAGCTGCAGATCCCTGCAGGCAAGGCGAACCCGGCGCCCCCCGTTGGTACGGCCCTCGGCCCCCAGGGGATCAACATCATGGGCTTCTGCAAAGAGTTCAATGCTCGGACGCAGGGCGGTGATATGATCATCCCGGTCGAGGTCACGATCTACGCGGACAAGTCGTTCACCTTCGTGCTCAAGACGCCGCCCGCGGCGGAACTGATCAAGAAGGAGATCGGCGTGGAGAAGGGCTCCGGTCAGCCGAACAAGGTGAAGGTGGGCACGATCACCAAGGCCCAGCTGCAGAAGATCGCGTCGGTGAAGATGCCCGACCTGAACTGTGACTCCATGGACAGTGCGGTGGCGATGATCGCCGGCGCGGCGCGCTCCATGGGCATCACGGTCAAGGACTGAGCATCATGAAGACGCATGGCAAGAAGTACCGCGCCGCGAGCGAGCGGCGCGACATCGCCAAGGTGTACGACGCGAAGGCGGCCCTCGGCCTCGTGAAGCAGATGAGCTTCGCGAAGTTCGACGAGACCGTCGAAGTGGCGATCCGCCTCGGCGTCGATCCGCGGCACGCGGATCAGGTCGTTCGCGGCACCGTCGTGCTGCCGGCCGGGACCGGCAAGACGATGCGCGTGCTCGTCATCGCGGCCGGTGCCAAGGTGCAGGAAGCGCAGGACGCCGGCGCCGATTTCGTCGGCACCGAGTTCCTGCAGAAGATCAAGGATGGCTGGCTCGACTTCGACGTCATGATCGCCACCCCGGACCAGATGGGACAGATCGGCCAGCTCGGGCGCGTCCTCGGTCCGCGCGGCCTCATGCCGAATCCGAAGGCGGGCACGGTCACCTTCGATGTGGGCAAGGCGGTCCGCGAGTCCAAGGGTGGCAAGATCGAGTTCCGCGTCGACAAGGGTGGCAACGTGCACGCGCCCATCGGCAAGATCTCGTTCACGCCCGACCAGCTCGAGACCAACTTCGCGGCACTGATGGACACCATCGTGCGCTCGAAGCCGGCGGCGGCGAAGGGCGTCTATATCCGGAACGTGGCGGTCTCCAGTTCGATGGGCCCCGGCGTCTCGGTCGACACCACGCCGTTCCGCTAAGGGAGAGACGTCATCATGAAGGCAAAGCCCAAGGCGAAGCAGAGCGACAAGAAGCTCCTCGTCGATGCGCTCAAGGCGCAGCTCGAGGGTGCGCAAGCGCTCTACTACACCGACTTCACGGGACTGAACGTGAAGCGCATGACGGACCTCCGCCGCCGGTTCCGCAAGGCGGGCGTGGAGTACGTCGTCATCAAGAACACGCTGGCGCTCCGGGCGGTCAACGAGAGCGGCCTCGTGGCCCAGCGGTTGAAGGGACCCACGGGGGTGGTGGTGGCCAAGGATGCCATCACGGCGGCGAAGGTCCTCGCCGATTTTGCGAAGGAGAACGACCAGCGACCCGCGGTGAAGGGCGGCATCTACGAGGGCAACGCGGTCGACGAGGCGATGGTCAAGAAGTTGGCCTCGCTGCCGACGCGTGAGGAGGCGCTCTCGATGTTCGCCGGCTACCTCAACAGCATCCCGATGATGTTCGCCCTTGCCCTCGACGCCCGTAAGGCGCAGCTCGAAGGCTCCAACTGAGTTCCCCAGGCGTCTGCCTGACTACACGCCCCAGGACGACTGGGGGACATTCACGGAGAACGTACCACCATGGCTAACACGACCCTGAGCAAGGACGAGATTCTCGACGCGATCGGCGCGATGAGCGTCATCGAGCTGTCCGAGCTCATCGAAGCGTTCAAGACGAAGTTCAACGTCACCATCGCCGCGGTTGCCGCGGGCGGCGGCGGCGGCGCGGCGGCCCCGGCGGCCGCGGTTGAGGAGCAGACCGAGTTCACCGTCATCCTCAAGGATGCCGGCGCCAAGAAGATCCAGGTCATCAAGGTCGTGCGCGAGCTGACCGGCCTGGGCCTCAAGGAAGCCAAGGACCTGGTCGATGGCGCCCCGAAGACGCTGAAGGAGAACGTGTCGAAGGACGAAGCCGCGCAGATCAAGGCCAAGCTCGAGGCCGAAGGCGCTGGCGTCGAAGTCAAGTAACCTCGGCGACCGCCGAAGGCGTTACGTCGATCCATCGCAGTTCCGCCGTTGGACCGCTCCGCCCCGGGGGCTCCCGTCAGATTGACGGGAGCCGTCGGGGACGGAGCGCTTTGCGCCCCCGGTCAACCGGTCGCGGCGCACCCCGCACCAGGGTGAGCTCCCCAAGCCTATGATGAACCAGATCTCGTTCGCGAAGCTCGAGACGGGCATGGATATGCCCCATCTGCTCGACATCCAGACGCGTGCCTTCGAGTCGCTGCTCCAGCTGGACGCAGCCTCCGCAGAGCGTGAGGACGTCGGCCTCGAGCGCGTCTTCAAGGACCTGTTCCCGATCACGGACGTCCACGAGAACTTCTCGTTGGAGTTCGTGCGGTACAGCCTGGGCGAGCCCAAGTACTCTGTCGCCGAGTGCATCGAGCGCGACATGACGTACTCGGCGCCCCTCAAGGCCACCCTCCAGCTCGTCATTTTCGAGGACACCGGCGACGGCAAGCGTCCCCGGAACATCATCGAGAAGGAAGTCTACCTCGGCGAACTGCCGCTCCTCACCGAGCTCGGCACGTTCGTCATCAACGGCGCGGAGCGCGTGATCGTCTCGCAGCTCCATCGCTCGCCGGGCGTCGTGTTCGAGGAGAGCACGCACCCGAATGGCCAGCGCCTGCTCTCGTCGCGGATCATTCCGTTCCGCGGCTCGTGGGTCGAGTTCACCGTGGACATCCACGACGTGATCTACGTCCACATCGACAAGAAGAAGAAGTTCCCCGCCACGGCGCTCCTGCGCGCCTTCGGCTACGGGGAGAATCGCGACATCCTGCGCCTCTTCTTCGCCGAGCGCGAGCTCGACCTCACGAAGAAGCGTGAGACGCGCAACGACCAGCGCGAGGTGCTCGGCGCGATCATCGCCGAGGACATCACGCTCGAGGGCGAAGTCACCGCCGCCGATGCGCCGAAGCCGAAGACCAAGAAGGCGAAGGCCGAGCGCGAGCGCTCCGAGTCGGCGCTGCTCGTGCGCGAAGGCGACGAGCTCACCGAGGAGGTGCACAACCGCCTCGTGCGCCAGGGCGTGAAGACCGTGAAGGTCTTCGCCTCGTACACGCAGATCGACCTGCGCGACGAGCAGGACGCCATCGACCGCGGCGAGCGCGATGTGCGTCGCGTGCTCGCGCGCGACGTCGTCGATGCCGACACGGGCGAGGTGGTGGCCGAGAAGGACACCACGCTCACCGACGCGGTCATCAAGCGCATCCGCAAGGCCGACATCACCAAGGTGCACGTGTTCGTCGCCTCCGGCCGCGCCGAGTCGACGCTCATCAAGAACACCCTCGCCAAGGACCCGACCAAGGCGGAAGAGGAGGCGCTGCGCCAGATCTACGCGCTGCTCCGTCCGGGTGACGCGCCGAACCGCGAGACGGCGAAGCAGGCGCTCGAGCGCCTGTTCTTCTCGCCGAAGCGCTACGACCTCGGTCGTGTCGGCCGCTACAAGATCAACCAGCGCCTGCGCCTCGGCACGCCGATGAGCACGACGGTCCTCACGAAGGAAGACTTCGTGGAGATCATGCGGCAGCTCGTCGAACTGCACGAAGGCCGCGGCGACGTGGATGACATCGACCAGCTCGGCAACCGCCGCATCCGCTCGGTCGGAGAGCTGATCGCGAACCAGTTCTCCGTCGGCCTGTCGCGCATGGCGCGCCTGGTCAAGGAGCGCATGTCGATCAACACCGACCCGGAGAAGATCTCCCTCGACGACCTCGTGAACGCCCGTACGGTGTCCGCGGTCATCCAGGCGTTCTTCGGTTCGTCGCAGCTCTCGCAGTTCATGGACCAGACCAATCCGCTCGCCGAGCTGACGCACAAGCGTCGCCTCTCGGCGCTCGGACCGGGCGGCCTGACGCGCGAGCGCGCCGGCTTCGAGGTGCGCGACGTGCACTACTCGCAGTACGGCCGCATGTGCCCCATCGAGACGCCGGAAGGTCCGAACATCGGCCTCATCACGTCGCTCGCCTGCTTCGCGCGGGTGAACGATCTCGGCTTCATCGAGACGCCGTATCGCATCGTGAAGGACGGGCGCGTGACGGGCGAGATCGTGTGGCTCGACGCGAACCGCGAGGAAGACGCGATCATCGCGCAGGCCAACGCGAAGCTCAATCCCGACGGCACGTTCGTCGAGGATCTCGTGCTGTCGCGCAAGCGCGGCGACCTGCCGCTCGTGCCGCCGACGGACATCGACTACATGGACGTGGCGCCGGAGCAGCTCGTCTCCATCGCCGCCGCGCTCATCCCGTTCCTCGAGCACGACGACGCCAACCGCGCGCTCATGGGCTCGAACATGCAGCGCCAGGCGGTGCCGCTCCTCAACCCGCGCACGCCGCTCGTCGGCACGGGGCTCGAGGGCACGGTGGCCGTCGACTCGGGTGCGGTCATCATCGCGCGCCGGGCGGGTGTGGTCACGAGTGTCACCGCCGACGAGATCATCGTCGACGCGGGGCTCATCGAGGGCGTGGTGGACGCCGGGCGTCCGCTGGCGCGCCTCGGCCACATCGATCGCTACAAGCTCAAGAAGTACTGGCGTACCAACCAGGACACGGCCATCAACCAGCGGCCGCTGGTGCGCATGGGCCAGAAGGTTGCGAAGGGCGAAGTGCTCGCCGATGGCGCCGCCACCGAGATGGGGCAGCTCGCGCTCGGCGCGAACGTCACCGTGGCGTTCATGCCGTGGTACGGCCACAACTTCGAAGACGCCATCGTGCTGTCGGAGCGCCTGGTGAAGTTCGACGTCTTCTCGTCGATCCACATCCAGGAGCTCGAGCTGCACGTGCGCGACACGAAGCGCGGGCAGGAAGAGATCACGCGCGAAATCCCGAACGTCGCCGAGGAGTCGCTGGTCGACCTCGACGAGCGCGGCATCGTGCGCATCGGTGCGGCGGTGAAGCCGGGCGACATCCTGGTCGGCAAGATCACGCCGAAGGGTGAGACCGAGCTGTCGCCGGAAGAGAAGCTGCTCACGGCCATCTTCGGTGAGAAGGCGAAGGACGTGAAGGACAGCTCGCTCAAGGTGCCGCCCGGCATGGAAGGCGTGGTCATCGACGTGAAGATCTTCTCGCGCGTCGAGGACCAGGTCGTCGAGAAGGACCGCGGCGAGCGCATCGGCGAAGTGCGTCGTCTCGAGGGCGAGGAGAAGATCCGCGTCAACGAGGTGCGCGACGCCGAGCTGGCGACGCTGCTCGAAGGCGAAGTCGTGGCGCTCGCGCTCAAGGCCGGCACCGTCGAGGAGGCGATCCCGGCCGGGACGACGCTCACGAAGGAGCTGCTCGCGGGTGTGCGCTTCGCGACCATCGACCTCAAGACGTTCCGCGTCGAGAGCAAGAAGGCCAACGATCGTGTGCGCGAGCTCATCGACGCGGCGAACGAGGAGAAGAGCCGCATCGAGGAGCGGGCGGAAGAGCGCATCGACCGCATCCTGCAGCCGGATGAGCTCCCGCCGGGCGTCATCCAGCTCGTGAAGGTGTACCTGGCCGAGAAGCGCAAGATCTCGGTCGGCGACAAGATGGCCGGCCGTCACGGCAACAAGGGTATCGTGGCGCGCATCGTCCCCGAGGAAGACATGCCGTTCCTCCCGAACGGCCGTCCGGTGGACATCGTGCTCAACCCGCTCGGCGTGCCGTCGCGCATGAACGTCGGGCAGATCCTCGAGACCCACCTCGGGTGGGCCGCGAAGCTGCTCAACTTCTACGCGAAGACGCCGGTGTTCGAGGGCGCGAACGAGCGCGAAATCGGCCTGCTCATGAAGCTGGCCGGGCTGCGCTGGGCGCGCGAAACGCTGGTCGTGGGCTCGCCTGCGGCGGACGCGACGCCGGCCGAGCTCAAGGTGCTGCTGGCGGACATCAAGCCGGATCGCCGTCTGCCCGACAAAGTCGAGCTGCTCGGCGATGCCAACCTGAACGACCTCGGTGGCAAGGGGATGTCGGCGGAGACGAAGGCGCTGTTCGGCCGCGTCCGCGACTTCCTCGCGCAGGCCGCACGCGTGCTCGCCGAGCGCGAGCTCGATGCGGTGAAGGCGGCGCTCGCGATTCACCGCGCCGGCGAGGAACTGCCGGGTGATGCGGTGCAGGCGGTGTCCTCCCTCGAGACCGACGCGGCGCTCACCCCGGTGGCGACGCTGCAGCGCCTCGGTCACACGGCGCTGGCCGCGGTGCTGGCGGGCGGCAAGGACGCGGACGTCGACGCGGCCGCGACGGAGATCATCCGCCTCGCGGGGCTCACGCCGACAGGGAAGGTGCGCCTGCGCGACGGACGCACCGGCGAGACGTTCAACTCGCCGGTGACGGTCGGCGAGATCTACATGCTCAAGCTGTCGCACCTCGTCGACGACAAGATCCACGCGCGCTCGATCGGACCGTACTCGCTGGTCACGCAGCAGCCGCTCGCCGGCAAGGCGCAGTTCGGCGGCCAGCGCTTCGGAGAAATGGAGGTGTGGGCGCTCGAGGCGTACGGCGCGGCGCACACGCTCCAGGAGATCCTCACGGTCAAGTCGGACGACGTGAACGGCCGCAGCCGTGTCTACGAGGCGATCGTGAAGGGGCAGAACCTGCCCGAACCGGGCATCCCGGAGTCGTTCAACGTGCTCGTGAAGGAACTGCAGGCGCTCGGCATCAAGGTCACCCTTGGGGCGAGTGATGGCACCGGGGTCGAGCTGATCGACGCCGGCGGCAACAGCAACGGCGGGGAGGAGTAAGCGATGATCGATTTCCGCAGCTCGCGAGAGGCGCGTGCGTCCGCGTTCGACTACATGTCGGTCCGGATCGCGTCGCCCGAAGAGATCCGCGGCCCGAAGGACCCCAAGGAGCGTGAACGGCTCGAGATGGCCGGCCTGCGCACCTGGTGGTCCTGGGGCGAGGTCACGAAGCCGGAGACCATCAACTACCGCTCGTTCAAGCCGGAGAAGGACGGCCTGTTCTGCGAGCGCATCTTCGGTCCCGTCAAGGACTGGGAGTGCCACTGCGGCAAGTACAAGCGCATCCGCTATCGCGGCGTGATCTGCGATCGCTGCGGCGTCGAAGTGACGCTCAGCAAGGTGCGGCGCGAGCGCATGGGGCACATCGAACTGGCGGTGCCGGTCGCGCACATCTGGTTCTTCAAGACGCTGCCCAGCCCGATGGGCAACCTGCTCGACGTCACGCTGCGTGACCTCGAGAAGGTCATCTACTACAGCAATTACATCGTCGTCGACCCGGGCAACCAGGAGGTGCGTGAGCGCCAGCTGCTCGACGAGGACGAGTACCTGACGCTGCGCCAGAAGGCGAAGGCCGAAGGCGACACGACGTTCCAGGCCGACATCGGCGCGCCCGCTGTCCGCGAGCTGCTCCGTCGCCTCGACGTCGACAAGGTCGCCGAGGAACTGCGCGGGTCGGTGGTCGGCGAGACGTCGCAGCATCGCAAGAAGCAGATGCTGAAGCGCCTCAAGATCGTCGATGCGTTCCGCACGTCCGGTGAGGGCGGCGAGATCCGCAACAAGCCGGAGTGGATGATCCTGGACGTGATTCCGGTGATCCCGCCCGACCTGCGGCCGCTCGTGCCGCTCGACGGCGGCCGTTTCGCCACGTCCGACCTGAACGACCTGTACCGCCGCGTCATCAACCGCAACAACCGCCTGCAGAAGCTCATCTCGCATCGCGCGCCGGAAGTCATCCTGCGCAACGAGAAGCGCATGCTGCAGGAGGCCGTGGACGCGCTGTTCGACAACGGCCGTCGCTCCAAGGCCATCCGGGGTCGCGGCAAGCGTCCGCTCAAGTCGCTGTCCGACATGCTCAAGGGCAAGCAGGGCCGGTTCCGCCAGAACCTGCTCGGCAAGCGCGTCGACTACTCGGGCCGTTCGGTCATCGTCGTGGGCCCGGAGCTCAAGCTGCACCAGTGCGGCCTGCCGAAGGCGATGGCGCTCGAGCTCTTCAAGCCGTTCATCATTCACAAGCTCGTCGAGAGCGGTGAAGCGGAGACGGTGAAGCGCGCGAAGAAGATCGTCGAGCGCGAGAACGCGATGGTGTACGAGGTGCTGGAAGGCATCATCCGCGACCATCCGGTGCTCCTCAACCGTGCGCCGACGCTCCACCGCCTGGGCATCCAGGCGTTCGAGCCCGTGCTCGTCGAAGGCAAGGCCATCCGCATTCACCCGCTCGTCTGCGCGGCGTTCAACGCCGACTTCGACGGCGACCAGATGGCCGTGCACGTGCCGCTCTCGTTCGAGGCCCAGATCGAGGCGCGCGTGCTCATGCTCTCCTCGAACAACATCCTGAAGCCGTCGGACGGTCGTCCGGTGGCCGAGCCGTCGCAGGACATCGTGCTCGGCTGCTATGTCGCGACCAAGGCGCCTACCGACTTCGACAAGCACGTGAAGGATCCGGCGTACGTGGCGAAGCTGCCGGCGTTCACGACGCAGTCGGAAGTGGAACTCGCCATCGCGAACGGCAAGGCCGGCTACCAGACGCCGATCCGCTGGTTCGATCGCCGTCCCGAGACGCCGGAGTGGATCGCCACGACCACCGGCCGCGTGCTGTTCGACGCGATCGTCCCGGCCGGGCTGTCGTTCCGCAACCACGACATGAAGAAGAAGGCGCTCGGCCAGCTGGTCTTCGAGAGCTACCGCGAGGCGGGGCTGGCGGAGACGGTGGCGCTGCTCGACCGCCTGAAGGAGTTCGGCTTCCGCAACGCGACGCGTGGTGGCGTGTCCATCGGGATCGAGGACCTGCACATCCCGCGCGACAAGCAGACGCTGCTGCAGGAAGCCTCGGAGCGCGTCGAGCGCTTCCAGCGGGCGTACGCGACCGGCAACATCACGAACGGCGAGCGCTACAACAAGGTCATCGACACCTGGACGCACGCCAACACCGACATCGCCGACGCGATGGTGCGCACCATGCGCGAGTCGCAGGGTGGCTTCAACCCGGTGTTCATGATGTTCGACTCCGGCTCGCGTGGTTCGCGCGACCAGATCCGTCAGCTGGCGGGCATGCGCGGCCTCATGGCCAAGCCGCAGAAGAAGCTCACGGGCGGCATCGGCGAAATCATCGAGAACCCGATCAAGTCGAACTTCCGTGAAGGCCTCTCGGTGCTCGAGTACTTCTCGTCGACCCACGGCGCCCGCAAGGGTCTCGCGGACACGGCGCTGAAGACCGCCGACGCCGGCTACCTCACGCGTCGTCTCGTCGACGTGGCGCAGGACATGACGATCGCCGAGGAGGATTGCGGCACGATCCTGGGCATCGACACGAGCGCGCTGAAGGAAGGCGAGGACGTCATCGAGCCGCTCGCCGAGCGTCTCGTCGGCAACGTCGCCGCCGAGGACGTGTTCGACCCGATGGAGCACGACGAGGCCGGTCGGCCGCGCCTGCTCGTCGAGGCCGGCGCGCTCATCAGCGAGGAGATGGCGCAGGCGATCGAGGACGCGGGCATCGAGACGGTGAAGATCCGTTCCGTGCTCACCTGCGAGGCGAAGCGCGGCCTGTGCCGCATGTGCTACGGCCGCAACCTGGCCACCATGCAGATGGTGGACCTCGGCGAGGCGGTGGGCATCATCGCCGCACAGTCGATCGGCGAGCCCGGCACGCAGCTCACGCTCCGCACGTTCCACGTCGGCGGCACGGCGGCGCGTATCGCCGAGCAGACGGCGCGCAAGACGAAGAAGGCCGGTGTCATCGAGTACGGCGACCGTCTCATCACGGTCATCAATCCCGATGGCCAGAAGGTCGTCACGTCGTACGAAGGCGAGCTCGTCATCAAGTCGTCGGCCGACAAGAACGCCAGCATCGAGGCGCGCCTCCAGGTGCCGCTCGGTGCGTACCTGATGGTCGAGGACGGCCAGGTCGTGAAGAAGGACGACACGGTCTTCACGTGGGACCCGTACTCGAATCCGATCATCGCGGACGTCGAAGGCACCGTGCGCTTCGTCGACCTCGTCGAGGACGAGTCGCTGTCCGAGGAGCTCGATGAGCTCACCGGCCTGCGCCAGCGCGTCGTCATCGAGGACCGCGAGAAGAAGCTCCACCCGCACATCGAGATCTGGCAGAACAAGGGCGGCAAGGAGAAGCGCGTGCGCGACTTCATCCTCCCGGTGGGCGCCGTGATCACGATCGAGGATGGCTCGGAACTCCAGGCCGGCACCATCCTCGCCAAGATCAGCCGCGAAGCGTACAAGACCCGCGACATCACGGGCGGTCTGCCGCGTGTCGCCGAGCTCTTCGAAGCGCGTCGTCCGAAGGATCCGGCGACGATCTCCGAGATCGATGGGTTCGTGCGCTTCGGCGAGATCAAGCGCGGCAAGCGCGAGGTGTTCGTGCGCCCGGCCACCGTCGAGAACGGCGTCTGGCAGGTGGACGAGGCCCAGGCGGAGCAGGTGTACGAGGTGCCGTCCGGCAAGCACCTGCGCGTGCACGAGGGTGACCGCGTGCGCGCGGGCGATCGCATCAGCGAAGGCCCGGTCAATCCGCACGACATCCTGCGCATCAAGGGCCCGCGCGCGGTGCAGGAGTACCTGCTCAACGAAGTGCAGGAGGTCTATCGCCTGCAGGGCGTGAAGATCAACGACAAGCACATCGGCGTGATCGTCAAGCAGATGCTCCAGAAGGTGCGCATCGCGGACTCGGGTGACACCGAGCTCCTCGAAGGCGAGCATGTCGATCGGTCGGAGTTCCGTGACGTCAACGAGGATGCCAAGAAGCGCAAGATCCGGCCGGCCACGGCGGAACCGCTCCTCCTCGGCATCACCAAGGCGTCGCTCACCACGCAGTCGTTCGTGTCGGCGGCCTCCTTCCAGGAGACGACGCGCGTCCTCACCGACGCGGCCATCCGTGGCTCGCGTGACGACCTGCTGGGGCTCAAGGAGAACATCATCATCGGCCACCTCATCCCGGCCGGTACGGGTATGTACCGGTACCAGGAAGTGGACGTCGATTCGGATTCGCTCCCCGAGCCGGAGCCGCTGCCGGAGCCGCTCGAGCCGAACTTCGAGTCGCTGCTGCCGAGCTTCGAGCCGACGGCCTTCACGATGCCGGACGAGTAAGCGTCCTTGCTGGAACAGGAACGGGGCGGGTCACCGACAGGTGGCCCGCCCCGTTTCCATTGGAGCGGGTTATCGGACACAGACCTGCGAGTCCGTCTGGCTTCCGGAATACGTGACCAGTATGCTGTGACAGTCGTCACCATCCATCGAACGGTAACCCCCGCCCCGCCGTCTCATGGACTTTCACTGGAGCGCCGAGCAATCGGCGTTTCGCGACGCAGTCGTCGCGTTCGCACGCCGCGAACTCGCCGACGACCAGCGCACTCGCGACAAGCAGGCCACCTTCGACCGCGCACGCTGGTCGGCGTGTGGCGCGTTCGGCATTCAGGGCCTGCCGTTTCCGGAGGCCTACGGTGGAGGAGGGCAGGACATCCTCACCACCGTGCTGGCCATGGAAGCGCTCGGCTACGGTAGCCGGGACAACGGACTGCTCTTCGCGCTCGCGGCGCAGATGTGGAGCGTGCAGATGCCGATCTTCCGGCACGGCACCGATGCGCAGCGCGCACGCTGGCTCCCCGCACTGTGCAGCGGCGCCCTGATCGGCGCGCACGCGATGAGCGAGCCCGGTTCCGGGTCGGATGCCTTCGCCCTGCAGACCACCGCCACGCGCGATGGCGACCACTACGTGCTGCGCGGCGCGAAGACGTGGGTGAGTGAGGCCCCGGTCGCCGACCTGTTCCTCGTGTTCGCCACCCTCGACCGCAGCAAGGGGGCGCTCGGCATCACGGGGTTCCTCGTCGAGGCCGGGACACCGGGACTTCACGTCGGGCAGCCGATCGACAAGATGGGGCTGCGCACATCACCGATGGCCGAGCTCGTGCTCGACGAGGTGCGTGTGCCTGTCGAGAATCGCCTCGGGCGGGAGGGACGTGCCGTCCCGATCTTCAACGACTCGATGGAGTGGGAGCGCGGGCTCATCCTCGCCAGCACCATCGGCTCGCTCGAGCGTCTGCTGGAGGAGTCCGTCGCCTACTGCCGACAGCGCCGACAGTATGGACAATCCATCGGCGCGTTCCAGGCGGTCGCGCACCGGCTGGCTGACATCAAGGTGCGCCTCGAGGCCGGGCGCCTGCTGCTGTACAAGGCGGCGTGGGCCAAGGAACACGCGCAGGATGCGGCCATGGCTGCCGCAATCGCGAAACTCTACGTGAGCGAGTCGCTGGTGACCTCGTGCCTGCACGCACTGCAGGTGCGGGGCGGCTACGGATTCACGGCGGAATACGAAGTCGAGCGTGAGCTCCGCGATGCCGTCGGCAGCACGCTCTACTCGGGGACCTCCGAGATCCAGCGCAACCTGATCGCCCGCGGCCTCGGCCTCGGCATGGCGGAGCTGTCGGCATGAGCGCGCCCGGCATTGTCACCGGGCGGGCGACGCCCGCGGCGATGACGTCCGTCGAACCCCTCGTGTCGGTCACGCCGGCCGTGCTGGTCGACACCGCCGTGCGCACGCTCGTGCTGGCGTTGGTGGGCATCGTCGCGCGTCGCTACCAGCTCGAGTCGCCGGCGTTCATCCGCACTTTCATGGTCATCACGGCGGCGTATCCGGTGGTGACCGTGCTGCGGCCGGCGCTGCGGCAGGGAGCCTTCGTGCTTGCCTCGCTGGTGGCACTGGTCCTCGTGATGGGCAGCGCGTCCGTGTGGGTCCTCGGCATCGGTGCGGGACTCATCGCGGCGTGTCATCTCCCGATCGCGTTCCGCTGGCGCGTGCTGGTGCTGCTGGGGCTGGGCAGCCTGCTGGCCTTCGCCCGTGCCGGGAGCCTGCCTTCGGCCATTCCTGCGGCGGTGTGGGCCGTGGCCGGCGCGATGTTCATGTTCCGCATCATCCTGTATGCGCAGGCCGTGGGGCAGGGCGAGCGGGCACCTGTCACGACGGTGCTGGCGTACTTCTTCATGCTGCCGAACGCGGTCTTTCCGCTCTATCCGATCGTCGACTTCAAGGGCTTCGTGTCGAGCTGGCGCAGTGCGCCGGACGCCGCCGTCGCACAGCGTGGGGTGACGTGGATCGTGCGCGGCGTCGTGCACCTGCTCGCCTATCGCCTGATCTACCACAATGCCGTGATGGAGAGCTCGGCGATCGCGTCGCTGGGCTCGCTGGTGCAGGCCCTGCTCGCGACCTTCTTCCTGTATCTCAAGGTCTCCGGGCAGTTCCACGTCATCGTGGGTGCGCTGCTGCTCTTCGGATGGAACCTGCCGGAGACGCATCACCTGTATGTGTTGTCCTCCAGTTACAGCGACCTCTGGCGTCGCATCAACATCTACTGGAAGGACTTCATGATGAAGGTCGTCTACTATCCGGCCTACTTCCGGCTGCGGAAGTTCGGACATCGGCGCGCGCTGCTGCTGGCCACCGCGCTGGTGTTCGTCGCCACCTGGGTCCTGCACGCCTACCAGTGGTTCTGGCTGCTCGGCGGCGCGCTGCTCACGGTGCCCGACACGCTCTTCTGGACGATCCTTGGCGCACTGGTGGTGGGCCAGGCGTGGTTCGATACGCGCGGTGGCGCACGTCCGCGTCGCACCAACCGCTGGAGCCTGCGCCGCGGCACGTCCGTCGCGCTCACGTTCTTCGGACTCCTTGTGCTGTGGACGATGTGGAGCGCCGAATCGATGGGAGAGTTCTTCGCGATCTGGCCGGCCGCGCTGCATGCATCGCCGGTGGAGATCGTCGTGGTGGTGCTGCTGGTCGCCGCGTTCGTGGTGTATGCCGGATTCCCGTGGGGCGAGCGGGCGCTCGCGGCCACCATCCCGAGCGCACCCACGCTCAAGACGATCGGTCCACCGCTCGCCGTGGTACTCGCGCTGCTCGCGCTGAGCCTTCCGCAGGCGCGCGCGCCCCTGGGGCCCGTGGCCCAGGGCATCCTGGGGAGCCTCGCGGATCCACAACTGAACGCGAAGGACCTGTCCGACCTGAATCGCGGCTACTACGAGGATCTGACCCGCGGCAACAAGCTCGCGGGCGCGACCTGGGGGCTCAAGACGGACAAGCCCGCCGACTGGATCGACCTGCGCGAGACCGGTGCGGTGGAGCGGCGCGACGACATGCTGCTCGAGACGCTGCGTCCGAACGTGCAGCAGCAGTACCACGGCAAACCGTTCCGCACGAACAGCTTCGGCATGCGCGATCAGGAGTATGCTCTCGCAAAGACGCCGAACACCCTGCGCATCGCCCTCCTCGGCCCGTCCGACGTGATGGGCAGTGGCGTGGGCGATGACGAGACCTTCGACGCGCTCCTCGAGCGTCGGCTCGATGCGCTGGCGCAGCAGCAGGGGCGTCGCGTCGAAGTCCTCAACTTCGCCGTGGAGGGCTACAGTCTGCTGCAGCAGCGCGCAATGCTCGAGCAACGGGTGCTGGCCTGGCAGCCGGACGTGGTGCTGAGCGCGCTGCACGAGGTCGACCCCATCTACTTCGCGCTCACCCTGCAGCGCGCGACCGAGCGTGGCATCGTCGTGCCGTGGGCCGACGTTGCGGCGATCGCCGCGCGAGCCGGCATCACGTCGACGATGGACGTCTCCGCCGTGCGGCGCCGCATTGCCGGCGACATGCCCGCGCTGTACGACGCCGCGCTCGGCGGCATGGCGTCGGCGCTCGACTCGGTCGCCGCGCGCCGCGCCGTGCTGCTGATGCGGGAGCCGACGACCCGCCGCGACGCCTTCACGCTCGGTCGTGCGTCGGCGTCGCGATTCGGCTACGCCGTCATCGACCTCCAGGACGCCTACCGTTCCACGCTCGAGTCGACCTTCCGGCTCGCCCAGTGGGATCGCCACCCCAACGCGCGCGGGCACGCCGCGCTGGCGACCGCCCTCGGCGACGCCCTGCTCGCACCGGGTGACCCGCTGCATCTCGGCCTTTCCTCTCCCTCCCGCGCCCCATGACCTACGACGCCGACGCGCTCACTGCGCCCGTGAAGCAGTTCATCCTCACCCGTTTCCTGCCCGGCGAAGACCCGCGCAACCTTGGCGTCGACACGCCACTCATCACGGGTGGGGTGCTCGACTCGCTGGGCACGCTCGACCTCGTCGCCTTCATCGAGCAGCAGTACGGCGTCGAGCTCGGTGCGCAGGATGTCGACGCCACCAAGCTGGACACCCTCTCGCGCATCGCCACGCTCGTGCGCGAGAAGCAGGCCACCCCGTGACAGCGACACCGCTGCATCGGCTGGTGCTCGACGCGGCCGCCCGCTTTGGTGAGCGCACCGCGCTGGTCGAGCCGGGGCAGGGCCGCGTGTCGTACGCCGAGCTCGATGCAGCGACTGCGCGTGTCCGGGACCGACTCGTCGCGCACGGTGTGCGGCCGGGCGATCGGGTGGCGCTGTGCCTGCCGAAGACCATCGATGCGGTGGTGGTGCTGTTGGGCATCATGCGGAGCGGCGCGGCGTACGTGCCCATCGACGTCGGGTCACCGGCATGGCGTGCAGCGTTCGTGATGGCCGATTGCAGCGTGCGCTGCGCGTTCGTCGATGCCGCCGTGCATGACGCGATCGCGGCGGAGCTGGTGACGCGCTCGAGTGCGCCCGCCCTCTTCGCCCTCGAGGCACCGGGCGGCGGCGGCGCCATCGCGGCGTGGTGCGACGCCACGGACGCGGCAGTCACCGAGGACGCACCGGACGACACGGAACGGCTGGCGTACCTGCTGTACACGTCCGGGTCGACGGGGACGCCGAAGGGCGTGATGATCACGCATCGGGCCGCGTTCGCCTTTGTCGACTGGTGTTCGCGGCAGTTCGCGCCCAGCGAGGCCGATCGCTTCTCCTCGCACGCGCCCTTCCACTTCGACCTCTCGGTGTTCGACCTGTACGTGGCGCTTCGTCACGGCGCGTCGGTGACCCTGCTCGGCGAGGAGCTCGGCAAGGAGCCGCAGCGCCTCGCGTCGGTGATCGCCGATGAGCGGCTCACCGTGTGGTACTCGACGCCCAGCATCCTTGCGATGCTCGCGCGGCATGGTCGCCTCGAGCGCGTCGACTGCAGTGCGCTGCGCCTCGTGCTGTTCGCCGGCGAGGTGTTCCCGATTGCCGGGCTCCGGTCGATCATGGCGGCGTGGCCCACGCCGGCGTACCACAATCTCTACGGCCCCACCGAGACCAACGTGTGCACGGCGTTCCCGATTCCTGCCGTCGTGCCGGAATCGCGGACCGATCCGTATCCCATCGGCTGGGCGTGCGATCACTACGAGGCGCGGGTGGCCGACGAGGCCGGACGGGCCGTCCCCGCAGGCACCATGGGTGAACTGCTCATGCGCGGCCCCGGCGTCATGGAGGGCTACTGGCATCTTCCCGAGCGCACCGCTGCCGCCTTCGTGGAGGTCGAGGGCGCACGCTGGTACCGCACGGGCGACCTGGTCGTGGAGGAAGCCAATGGCTGCTTCACGTTCCACGGGCGCGCCGATCGCATGGTGAAGCGACGCGGCTATCGCATCGAGCTCGGCGAAGTCGAGGCTGCCATGCTGCGACATCCGTCGGTCCGCGATGCCGCCGTGGTGGCGCACACCGATGCCGACGCGGGCACCCGCATCGTCGCGTTCCTCACACCACGCGCCGACGATCGCCCGTCGCTGCTCGTGCTCAAGCAGTTCGCGATCGAGGTGTTGCCGCGGTACATGGCGCCCGATGCGTACACCTGGCTGGAGCAGATCCCGCTCACGTCGACCGACAAGACCGACTATCAGGCGTTGCGCCAGCGCGTGGCGGGGTGACTGCCCGCGTCCGCCGATCCTGCGTGGATCAGCGTGCCTCGAGCCGCACGCCCACCGCGCGCTCCACGACGGCGCCACTCACGAGATCCGTCACGCGGAGTCGCAGGACGTGGCGCCCGGGCGTGGCGGCGACGGGCAACGGCAGGCGCAACTGCTCAACCACCGCGGCCGATCGCGGGGCCTCGCGCGTGTAGCGCAGCTCGGCGGCCTCCGGCTCGTTGGCCTCGAGCAAGGCGTTCGCGCGCGGCGCGCCGCGAAGGACATCGCGCACATTCACGCGTGCGACCTCGGCACCCTGTTCGCGACGCACTTCCACCTGCCAGCGCACACGCCCCTGCGCGTCGGGTTGCAGGTCGTACAGCTCCCACAGCACCACGAACGGCGTCCGCGGCGCCACGACCCCGCCGTTGGGCGTGAGTTCGTAGTCACTCCACCGCCGCGGCAGCGTGACGCGCGTGCGGGAGGCCGCAGCGACGAGCAGGTCGCTCATGCCGAAGCCGCGCATCGACTGCTGCACGGCGCCCGCGCTGGTGAACGTCATCGCCCCGCGCGCGCCCCGCGTGCGCGCCGGGTCGAGGAGCTCCACGCGGTGCAGCCATTCTGCATTGGGCACGCGGGGTGACCATTGCGTGGTCCACCGCGCCGTCGCCGAGCTCGGACGCACGCGCGTATCGGAGCGACTCCAGTGTACGTCACCGTCAGGACGGCCAAGAAACGCCGTCAACTGCAAGCGTTCGGCGGCACGCGAACCGGTGGCCTCGCCGCGAAACGAGGCCAGCGGCACGGAGGCGCCAAGATAGATGTCCGTGGAGTCCCGGCCGGCACGGAACCGTGCCGCAATGACATCGATGGGAACCATCGTGGCGAGAAACGGCACCTCCTTCCAGCGTGCACGATCACGCTCCGCGCAGTCGACGAACGACGCGTACGGCGCGTCGAACAGTGTGTCGGCCGGCGCGCCCTGCGTCGCAGCACACGGCGGCGCGAGCGGAGACAGCATGTGGTCGGCCACGCGAGGCCACGTGAACTGCCCGCCGTGGATGACGCGCCAGAGCTCGTCGGTCTGCTCGATCTCGAGTGTCTGCTCGAGCCCATCCCAGCCGCCGCGCAGGCGCTGGAACGGTGCCGCTGAGGACCGCACCGCCGTGGTCCAGCGCGGTGTGGGTGGGCCTCGGCGGACAAGCAGGCGTCCCGCCGCGGTCGTGCTCCCGCTGGTGCCTGGCGGGGCGATGTCCGCATAGAGGAAATCGGCCGTCACGACGCGTGCGCGCCGGGCCAGCCGAACCTCGTTCACCGGCGTACTCCAGAGCGGATCGAGCACGAACCAGCCGCGCGTCTCCAGTCGCGCGCGATCGAGGGGCAGGAAGCCGGCGCGCCACTCGTCGTCGCTGCGCGCAAAGACGCCATCGAAGCTGTCGTGTCGCGCCGAATCCTCCGGCGCCATCGCGCGCAGCGCCTCGTCGAACAGGGCATTGACCCGCTCGGCCTGCAGCACCGGGCGGACGATGCGGTGGTACGCGGCAAGCGCGCGGGCGGGCAACACGACGCTGTCACCGGGGGCGCGCTGCAGCAGCGCCTGTGCCGCCGAGTTGAGCGCGTTCCAACGGCGCATGGCCACCCACGGCGCGAGGGCGAGACGGTGCCAGGTGGCGCGCTCGGTTGTCGGCGCGAGTTGCGCCAGCCGATCGAAGAGGCGTGCGCTCCACTCGGCGTCGGTGGCACCCACCGTGTCGCTGCGCGCGGGATACGGGGGGAGCACGCGCAGCGTGGGCATCGGCGTGGCGCCGCGCGCGGCTGACTCCTCGTCCGAGAGACGCCACGCGGGCCGTGCGAGCAATGCCTGCGCCTTGGTCCACATCGCGCGCGCGAGGTGCTCGAGTGCGTCACGCACCCATGCGCTGTCGCCGGTCGCGAGGTGCCTCGCCAGCGCCGCGTCGAGCGTGTCGAGCGCCGCGGTTCGCGTCGATGGATCCGTGGAGGACAGCTGGAATCGTGTCCGATCGACGAGGACATCCGGCGTGTCCATCCAGCGCGCGGCCGACGGATCGAACGCGGCGATCTGTGCCGCGCGCGCCCACGCCACGCTCACGCAGCGCGCGGTGCTGTCGTCGGCCGCCCACGGCGCCCCGCCGGCCCGTGCCCACAGCGTGCGCGCATGCTCCACGGCCTCCGGCGCGCCGTCCTGGGCGCGCTGCGGCAGGCAGGGCAGGCACCGGCGCGTGGGAAAGCGTGCCGCCTGTCGGCCCAGCGAGTCGGCGCAGACGAGCGTTCGTGCGAGCTCACCGTCCACTGACGGGAGGGCCACGCGCGGCGCGTCACCGGGCAGCGCGGCGGCCAGCAGCCCTGCCTCCACCGGGACGCGTGCGCCACGACAGGCGAGCAGCAGGAGCAGGGCGGTCGCGCCCCACGTCACCACGCGACGCCCGGTGCCCATCATGTGTTCAGCTGCCGCCGCGTCCGCCGCGCGAGGTGCCGCGTGGATCAGGACCGTTGCGCCCGTCGAAGCCCGGGGGGCGACGCGTCGCGATGGTCGCGGCGGTGTCGAGCCAGGCGGTGACTTGCGCCTTCGACGGTTCGAACCCGCGGCGTGCCTCCTGCTGAGGCACCGTGACTTCGGCATAGCGCGAGAAGCGCCCGCTGCGCACGTCGATGATCTGCGTGAGGTACACCAGCGAATCGCCGCGCGCGGAGATCATGCCGCTGAGCATGTAGTCGGCACGCAGCCCCCAGCCCATCGCGAGTCGATCGGGCATCGCCCGTGCGGCGCGATCGAGCACCTCCTCGGAGATGACGTCGAATCGGTCGGCGGGAATCGCACTGCGCAGCGCCTGCGTCATCTCGCGCGTCAGGCCACCCAGTTCACGGCGCGACGTCGCGTTCGTGAAGGGCATGACCATCACGCGCACCCGATTGTCCGTGGGAGGCGCGAGCAGCGGCGTGATGGTGGTGATCGTGCCGCGCCCACCCGGCGCGCCGGGGGCGGGCGGGCCGCCGGTGGCCACGTCGAATTGCAGGGTGCGCGGAGCCGAGCGCACCGCCGCGAACGCGCTGTTGATCTCCTTGAGTGCCCGCGCCATCGAGTCGGCGAAGACGCGCCCCACTTCGGCCATGATGAGCTGTCGATCGACCTCGGTGAGCGCGCCGTCTGTCGTGTGCACGAAGACCCGGTTGGCGCCGATCGCGGACGCCGATGCCGGCGCGGGCGCCGCGGCGTCGGTGGCCTCCGGGGAGGCGCTCTTCTGCGCCGTCTTCTGCTGCGCCTGTCGCTTGCCCACCGCCTCGGCGATGGCCAGCGACTCGGCGCGGGTGAGCACGATGGGCACCGTGGTCGACGGGGTGCCGTCGCCGACCTCTCGGAATACCGGGATGGTCTCGCTGGCTGCACGCGGTGCGGCGTCCGCGTCGCGTGCGGTGGGCGCGTTGGCGATACGCCCCCGTGCGCGCGGTGACGGGCGCGTGTCCAGGGAATCCGCGCCGCCCGACGCGCGCGTGCCGAGCGTGGGGCGCGACGTGAGGGCCCAGGCCGCGACACCCACCACCAGCGCACCCGCCAGCGCCGCCCGGACGCGCGACCGCCGCGCCAGGGGCATGGACCGCGCGATCGTGCCGCCGGTCATGGGCGGGAGCGCCTCGAGCTCGGCCAGCAGCGCCTGGGCGGTCTGGGGGCGCTTGCTGGCCTGCTTCTCGAGGCACTGCATGATGATCGCCGACAGCGGCGCCGGTACGTCGGCCACGACGTCGTGCGGCGAGGGCGGCATGTGGGTGAGCTGCGCCGCCAGGGTCGCCTGTGGGGAATTGCCGCTGAAGGGACTCTTGCCCGTCAGCAGTTCGTAGGCCAGCAGTCCCACCGCGTAGAGGTCGACCCGATGATCGGCGGCCGGGTCGGCGGCCAGTTGCTCCGGCGCCATGTACGCCGGCGTGCCGATCGCCATGCCGGTGGTGGTGCCACCGTGCAGCGGAATCGCCTCGCTGAGCGCCTTGGCGACGCCGAAGTCCGTGACCAGCGCGTGCATCCCCTGCGTGAGGATGTTGCCGGGCTTGATGTCGCGATGCACGATGCCGCGCGTGTGCGCGTAGGCGAGTGCGTCGACCACGTCGTGCAGGATGCGCACCACATCGCGCGCGGAGAGCCGGCCACTGCGCGCGAGCGCCTGGCGCAGCGACTCGCCCTCGATGTACGGCATCGAGAACCACAGCAGGTGGTCGTCCTCGCCGGCGGCGAGCAGCGGCACGATGTGCGGGTGCTGCAGTTGGGCCGCGAGCTGGATCTCCCGGCGGAAGCGCTCGACGTTGACCCCGGCCGCGAGCTCGGGCGGCAGCACCTTGATGACCACCCGGCGCTGCAGGGCGCGCTCGAGGGCCACGAAGACGCGCGACATCCCGGCGCCATCGAGCTCCCGTTCGAGCAGGAAGTCGTCGCCGATCGCGTGCTGCAGGCGGGCCTGGAAATCACTCACGGAGATCACATCGAGGGTAGCGGACATCGCGAAGATACTGCAGGTCCCGCGTCGCGGGATGGTGACGGCAAACCGACGGGGGCCCGCGGAGACCGCGTGACTCCCCCTTGGCGGACGTGCCCATCACGCCGCCGTTAAGGACTACGACCCGTGTGGGACGGGAAAAGGTTGTGGGGGAGGGTTGCGGCGCGAGCGAAACGGCGCGAGCGGAACAACGGGAGCCGGGGGGCGGGACCACGGGACCTACGGGTACGACGGCCGTTGTTCCCGGTGTGGCCGTCGTCTCGCCGCACCGCTCCCGCCCCCCGCTCCCGTGGTTGGGCTCCCGTGGTTTGCCCTCCCGAGTTGACCCCTTCCCAAGGCCTGACTACACTTCGGATTCCGTTCCGTGCCGCCTACCGTAGCTGTCCCTCGGGGGCGATCCACGTAGAGGTCGGAGTCCGAACACTCCCGGTGCTCGCATCGGGCTACCCCTGTCGAATGCCTACGATCAACCAGTTGGTCCGTCGCGCCCGCAAGGACGTGGTGGAGAAGTCGAAGGCGCCTGCGCTCAAGAGCAATCCGTTCAAGCGTGGCGTCTGCACGCGCGTCTACACGACGACGCCCAAGAAGCCGAACTCCGCACTGCGCAAGGTTGCGCGTGTCCGCCTGACCAATCAGCTCGAGGTCACGGCCTACATCCCCGGCGAAGGGCACAACCTGCAGGAGCACTCGATCGTGCTCGTGCGTGGTGGCCGTGTGAAGGACCTGCCGGGCGTGCGCTACCACATCGTGCGCGGTACGCTCGACGCCTCGGGCGTCAACGGCCGCAACCAGAGCCGCTCGAAGTACGGCACGAAGCGTCCCAAGAAGGGCGCCGCTGCCGCCGCCGGAGGGAAGAAGAAGTGAGCCGTCGCAAGAGTGCCGTGAAGCGCAGTGTCCTGCCGGACGCGCGCTACGACAGCCAGACTGTCTCGAAGTTCATCAACTCGCTGATGCTCCAGGGCAAGAAGTCCACCGCCGAAGGGATCTTCTACGGCGCCATGGACATCGTCGAGAACAAGACCAGCCAGCCCGGCGTCGCCGTGTTCAAGCAGGCGCTGAACAACCTCAAGCCGGTCGTCGAAGTGAAGAGCCGTCGCGTCGGTGGTGCCACCTACCAGGTGCCCGTCGAAGTGCGTCAGGATCGTCGCACCGCGCTGGCCATGCGCTGGCTCATCTCGTATTCGCGCGATCGCAACGAGAAGAACATGAAGGAGAAGCTCGCCGCCGAAGTGCTCGCCGCCTCGCGTGGCGAAGGCAATGCGGTCAAGAAGAAGGAAGACACGCATCGCATGGCCGAGGCCAACAAGGCCTTCGCGCACTATCGCTGGTAAGGCTCCGCCGGTCCGATACACGAACGGCCCCGCTTCGACATGTCGAAGCGGGGCCGTTTGCGTTGTGGTGCCGCGTGGTGCCGCGTGGTACCGCGCGCCGCGACTACCGGCGACGACGACGCGTCATCACACCCATGGCCACGAGGCCGGCGCCCATCAGCGCCCACGTCGACGGCTCCGGCACGACGTTGGTGGGCACCTGCTTGATCGAGATGGCGATGACGAAGTCGTTGAAATCGCCGTCGCTCACGCTCGTGTCTTCGAAGCCCAGCAGGCCGCCCAGCATCCAGCCGGCGCCCAGCGTGCCGCCGATCGTGGTCCAGTCGAACTCTGCCTGCGGCGGACGCGAGCCGGTGGGGTCGAAGTCCCCCCAGGGCGACGTATTTCCCGTGAACAGCTTGGCCTGCGTGTAGGACCCCACATAGGGCGAGTTGCTCCCCTCGCAATTGGGGGTCGCGAACGTCGGGAACTGACAGTTCACCCGGAAGTTCGGGTTACGCACGTTCACCCACGGCTGCAGGACGTCGGCCTCGAAGCCGCTCCAGTACCACGGGCCACCCTGGTTGTCCGACTCCAGCCCGAAAATGAGCTCGTCCACCGAGGTGAAGGTGCCGATTCCGAGCCACGACGGCGGGGCTGGGAAGTCGCCGCCGCTCACGCCGCGCTGCGCGATCTGCGTGGCGCCAGCCAACTCGCCGGCGGTCGGCGCGGCCCAGTTGGCCACAGGTGACGAGAAGAACCAGCCGGTGCTGATCTTGTCGGCGATGCTGCCGACATAGGCCACGCTCACCAGGTAGTCCGTCCCGGGGAGCATGCCCAGCAGCGACCCGTACACCGACGACTGGGCCGCCGTGGGCGAGAAGAAGCACTTCTGGTCGCGATCGTCCGGTGCCGCGTCACGGCAGCCGCCGTCCTGCGCGAGCGCGCTGGACAGGGGGAGGACGAGAGCCGCGGCCAAGGTGGCGACCGAGCGGCGTGCGAGACGTGTGGACATGCGAAGGAACGAAAGGGGAAACCGACGACGGTCAAGCAGGCACGACCGTACGTGGACTTTGTTCAAGATCCGTGCCCTGCGAAGCTAACGGGTCGACCTGCGCCACAGCGTGATTCGGCGCACCGATTCCGGAAAACGCGTCGCGCTGCCCCCTCTACTGTGGCGGGCAAGCCACAGCAGTGCTGTCGGCGCTCGCCCGACGCACCTCGGGCACCAGGACCTCATCGAGCAACCGATCCACTACGTCGGTCACGCGAATCCGGATGAGGTGGCGGCACCTGTGTACTCCTTCCCCGGAGAGTCGCACGGGGACGGCGAAGTCGTGCGACGTGCCGATGAGCGGGCCGACCTTCCCCTGCGGGTACCAGCGATCGGTGAACACGTCGACGGTCACCGTGACTCCCACGGGCACATTGCGGACGGTGCCCGAGACGACGGTTTCGGGGGCCGGGCCGCCTGCGACCACGAGCTGCCCGGGGGTCGGCGCCGTGACCGTGAGGTGCGAATTCCCGCGGCGGGGCGGCACGGGGCTCGATCGCTCGTAGATCTCCATCGGCAGCCCGTTCTCCGGCTGCACCTCGGCAAACACCAGCGCGTACCGCCGATCGAGCCCGGCGCGCACCGCCTGCTGCAGCGCGACGGCCGGTGGAGACGCGGTACCGGCGAGGACCACGTAGTCGAACACGCCATCCTCCACCGCGCGACCGAACGACACCGGCGCGCTGGTGCCCTGATAGTCGAACCAGTACTGGTCGGCGACCTGCCCCTGCGGCAAGGCGTTGCGGAGCGCGTAGCGCACGGACGGGTCGTCGATGAGCACGCGGCTCTGCTCGCCAAGTCGTGGGGCGAGGAAGTCGCCGATGCGCGCCGTGTTGGGCCAGGTGAATGGCATGCCGCCATGGACCGGCAGCAGGCCGCGTCGTCCCGCCGCGTAGAGCAGCGCGCAGGCAAGCAGCACCACGAGCGCTGGCGCGCCGCGGTCGGTGCGCTCGAGTCGATCGGCCAGCCCCACCATGGCGGCCGCGGCGGCCGGCGTGAGGAAGAGCAGCGCGTAGACGGTGTGCTTCCAGGTGTGGTAGTCGAGACGGCGTGACACGTGCACCGCCGCAAAGGTGGCGGCGCCGGCCACCAGCAACAGCACCGTCACGCGGCGGCGACGATCGCCGCGCCAGAGTGCCGCGAGGGCCAGCGCCAGCATCGCCCACAGATCGAGCCGCTGCCACAGGTAGATCGTGAGCAGCTGCGCGTCCGGCGCGCGAAACGCCGCGAAGCTCGACACGAACTGCATGAGTGCGACGAGTGTGTCGCGATAGTAGAGCGCGTAGCCACCCACGCAGGCCGACAGCACCACCGAGAAGATCACGCCGCCCCAGCCGCCGACCGCCATGGCGACGAGGCAGAGGCCGGGAAAGAACGCCGCCATGGGGTGCTTCACCGAGAAGGCGGCGAAGCCGAGGAGCGCGGCGATGATCCAGTCCTGCGTACGCCCCGCGCGCGCGGCCTGCGCGAAGAAGACCAGCGTGAAGACGAGCAGCGGCACACTCGCCGCGTCGTGCGTGGCGAGACGTGACGTCAGGATCGCCGGCGTTGCACAGGCAAAGAGGCAGGCGGCCACCACGCCGCTGCGCGCATCGAACAGGGTGCGCCCGAGGCGATAGATGCCGTACACGGCCAGCGTCCCGAGCGACGCAGCCAGCAGCCGCAGCGCCAACAGCCCGCCGAGCGAGTCGGCGATGGCCGCCGCAGTGGGCCAGAGGTACCAGCCGAACGCCGTGCGCATGTAGATCGCGACATCGCTTGCGCCCGCGAGGATGCTGCGCCCCATGAGGACCATGAAGCTCTCGTCCTCGAACGGGGTGTTGAACAGCGGATCGGTGGCCCGCAGCACGAACGCGAGGAGCAGCACCGCGGCGAGCCACGGACCACGTGCGTCGGCGGGCGGCGTCTCGCGCACACGCGGCAGCTCCGGAATGACCGGGCTGTTGGCCGGTGAGACCGAGTGCGTGGTGGCGGCGGACGCGTCAGGGGAGCGCACGATTTGCAGACTGCTCAGAACGACTTGCGGAGGAGGGCGCGCCACTGCTGCAGGCGAAACCCTCCGAGGTTGTCGAGATAGAAGTAACCCGCGCCCGCGTCCCAGCCGCGTCGCAGCGTGCCGCGCAGGTCGGCGGCGCCCGACAGGTTGAACGCCTGATACCCCGGGACGCGTCCCGCGAACTGATACCCGCCGGCGGCGTCGACGCGCAGCGTCACGCGCCCCGTGAGTGGCAGGCTCGAGCCCAGCGTGAGGGCCGCGTTGCCGAAGCCCGTGGGGCTCCAGTACGCGCCGCGTTCGTCGCGTGGGACCTCGGGGCCGAACCGGTTGGCGTCGAAGGCGAACGACAGCAGCGACACGCCAAGGCCGGCCTCGATGGCGGTCCCGCGCACCGGCTGCGAGCGCAACAGCGACGCGTTGAGCTCGCGACGCACGTTCGTGCGGAGATTCCGACCGGTGTAGGCGCCCAGGCTGCCGCTCACCTGCAGGCCCATGCCTCCGAACAGCGACGGCACGCGCAGACCGACATCGAGGGCGTTGGCGCGGACCTGCCCGATGAAGAGACCGTCGAGACTGTCGCCGTTGGCTGCGCGACGCGAGTCTTCCACTGCGCTGCGGCGGAGCGCCACCCGCAGCAGTCCCTCGCGATGCACCGTGCGCGACGCTTCGACGCGTGAGGTCCACGCGGTCGGCGCGTTCGGATACTGCTCGACACCAGCCTCGACACGCAGCTCGCGCAATCCCTGCACGGGCTGCGAGAGGGACACCGTTGCCTGCGACGCGGTGAAGGTGCCGTCCGGCGCATCGAACGTGATCGGACCACCGGCGAGGGCGAGGCGGCCGCCGCCGACCACCGGTGCGCTGAACGACAGGATCGCGCGCGCGGTGCGCAGGTTGAGGGACGTCGACGAGTACACCCCGTCGAGCCCGACGGCCACACCGGTGCCGCGCCGAATCCAGTCCGGCGCGCCCGGCGCGAGACCCTCGGGCAGGGCGAGCGCAACCCGGCGCGCACGACGCCGATCGCCCGTCGTCTGCAGCGCATACGCCAACTGCTCAGCCACCTCGCGATCGCCAGGGGACGCGCGGAGGAGCGAATCGAGCACCCGCACCGCGTCGCGCGGCCGACCGGCCGCCGCGAGGAGCAGGCCGCGCTTGCGGGCGATGTCGGCGTCACCCGGCGCGGCCAGCAGCAACGAGTCGGCGAGGCGCACCGCCTCGCGCGGACGGTTGGTCCACGACAGCACGTTCAGGCGGCCCAATGCCGCGCGCAGGGCCAGCGAATCGTCGCGCGGGACACCCAGATAGAGCGAGAGCGCGCGCGGGCGTGTCGGCCCGACCCACGACAACATGTCGGCGTAGTCGAGCCGAATGCCGGTGGCCGCCGGGTTGTCGCGAAGCAGGCGCTCAAACCGCTGCGACGCCTCATCGCGGCTGCTCGGATTCCACGACAGCGCCGACGCCAAGGCACGCGCGACGCCCACGTCGCCCGGCCGGCGCTGCTCGAGCTCGCGCAGCCGCCGGATACCTTCGCCGCGCGTCGGCGGACTCCACGTGAGCGACTGGGCCAGCGCCAGCGCCCACTCGGTGGAGTCGGGGCGCGCCGTGACGGCACGGCGCAACAGCACGGTGCCCGAGTCGACCTGTCCGCTCCAGGTGAGCCAGAGTCCGTAGTCGTGCAGCACCTGCGGATCCGTCGCGCCCTGACCCACCAGACGCGCCAATCGCGGCATCGCGTCCTTCCAGCGGCCGGATGCACTGAGGAGACGGGCGCTCTCGCGCAGCGCGAGTGAGTCGGCAGGATTGGCCGTCAGCGCACGGTCGTACCACACCAGCGCTGCCGCGCGGTCGCCGCGCAGGTCGGCCGCGCGGGCGGAGTCGCGCGCGGCACCCGCGGTGCCCTGCGCCGCGGCGGACTGCGGTGCGAACACGAGCGGGAGCATGAGGGCGAGGGTCGCACACAGCAGCGCCACCGCGCGTGTGATGCCCATGGACGCACGCGACCGCAGCCCGTGCCGCTCGCGCGACGCGGTCGCGTCACGCATCTTGCGCGCGTGCACTCCCTTCAGACGCAGGCCAAGCGCTGGCTTCCCTGGCTGCTCGCCCTCGTGGCGGTGATGGCCGCGCATCTCGCGCTCGTCCGCACGCTGCACAACGACGCCTTCGTCGACGAAGCGACCTACATCGTGATCGGCGACATGGTCCGCGCGTGGCACCGCGCTGATGGCGTGGTGCCGGCCAGCACGTACCTGTCCGGAGCGCCGCAGCTCTATCCGGTGCTGGCGAGTCACCTGTTCGCCGCCGGCGGGCTCGAGGCCGTCCGTGCCCTGAGCACGGGGTGCCTGCTGGTGGCGTTGGTGGCCGTGGCGTTCAGCGCGCGCACACTGTTCCGCAGTGACTGGGCCGCCATCGGCGCGGCGGGGCTCTTCGCCACCCAGGCGCCGGTGCTCTTCCTCTCGCGTTTCGCGACCTACGATGCGCCCGCGCTCATGCTGGTCGCCCTGGCGCTCCTGTGCGCCGCGGCGCCCGCCCGCGTGAGCGTGACCCGCGCGCTGCTCGCGGGCGGCTGCATCGGTGCCGCCGCCCTCGTGAAGTACGCGTCGCTGCTGTACGTCCCCATGGTGGTCGGCGCGGCCGTGCTGTGCGCGCCGCGCGAACGGCGCCTCGTGGTCGCGGCCGTGGTCATCACCGCGACCGTCGCCACCGTTGCCGCGCTCGCGCTGCTCGGCTCGCCGGCGGCGCTGTTCGAAGGCTTCCTCACCACCACGCTGCGTCGCACCTCGGTGAGCGGCGGACGTCCCGGCGACCTGCTGCTGTTCGCGGCCACGCTGGGCGGCGTCGCGTTCCTCGTGGCCAGTGCCGGTGCGTGCTTCGTGCCGCGCGGCGCGCGCGTCACCGCCGCGCTGCTGCTCGCCTCGGCGCTGCTCGCCCCGCTCAATCACGTGCGCATCGCCGAGTTCGTGTCGCTGCACAAGCACATGGCCTTCGCGCTCGTGCCCACCTGCGTGCTGGCGGGCGGTGCGATCGCCGCCGTGCAGGAGTGGAGCCAGCGGGCGTGGCAGCGCGGACAGGCGGTCATCGCGGTGGCCGTGAGCGGCGCGTTGCTGGCCATCGGCGCGCGGGCCGTCGTTTGGCCCGGTCGCGACGAAGCCGTGCGCCTGTTCACGTACTGGCCCGACAACACGGCCCGGGCATTCCGCCTGCTCGCGCCGGTCGCGCACGCCAACGCCGTGCTGCTCGCGGAAGAACCCGATCTCGGGCCGCTGTATCTCGCCGGACGCACGCGCCCCACGCAGTGGGTCCACCCCTACTACTTCGACTTCGAGGGACGCGCCTCGCGCACGCCGGACGATGTCGAGCCATTCCTGCGCGCCATCCGCCTGCGGCATTTCGACGGGATCGTGCTGCGTTTCGGTCCGCAGCGCCAATGGGCGCGCGCCATCGAGGCTGAGCTGCTGCGTCAGCAGCCCACTTATCGCCTCGCGGCCGAGTTGCCGTTCGAACTTGCCGACGGACCCGGTGCCTGGCAGGTGTGGGTCCGCAGCGATGCCGCCGGTGCGGACGCGGTCGGACGCATCGACGGCAGCGCAGACGGCAGCACCGCGCCGCCCTGAGGTCGAGCCGCCCTCCACGCGCGCCGATGGGCGGGGCGTCATGCCGCCGGACGGTTCGAGGTGGAGACGTCGCGCGTCGAGGCGCCCGCCGCCGGTGCGGTCGCCGTGTCCTCCTGGTGCTCGCTCGTCATGGTCAGCAGTTGACCGTGCTTCGGCGCGATCTGGCGGAACATGTGCATCATGATCGCGTCGCCGTCGTTGACGTCGGCCACGAGGAACCGGATGCCGTTGGCGCAGCGCTTGCGCCCCTCGACGGTGAACGGTTGCGTCCAGGCGACCTGACCGAAGGCCGCGATGCGGTGCTCCGCGAGCGCCAGTTCGAGCTGCACAAACGATCCGATGGGGAGCTCCTCATCGAGCGTGAGCGACACGCCCCGGCGATTCAGGTTGCGCGCGAAGGTGATGCCCGAGAGCCGCCGTTGTCCGCTCGCGTCGAGGCGCTGGACCTCGTAGCGGGCGCGGATGTCGAGGTCCTGCGGAAACCGATACGTCGCACGCGCCTCGCGCCGTTCGAGCACGCGGGCCACCGCGGGTGAGGTGACGGCGAAGAAGTAGACGCCGAACGTCGCGGTGATGATGTAGGCCCAGAACTGCCCTTCGTTGTTCGTCTGCCATGCCTGCACCACGGCCCACACGACCGACGTGTAGACGAGGAAGAGCATGCCCACGTACGGCATGACCTGGCGCAGCGGCGTGGCGGGCGCGCGCGACTTGGGCGTGACCTGGAAGGTCGCCGTGCGTGTGAAGTAGCCCGAGAGCGCCGTCAGCGTCGCGTGGATCTTGACGAAGTTGTAGCGCTCCATGAGGAACGGCGTGCGCCAGTTGCCCGACAGGAGCGACGTCGCGGCGAGGTTGGTGGCGAGGAAGGGCAGGTAGAACAGCGCAAAATCGAGCGGGGCGCTCAGCAGCGGGAAGATGCCCGTGAACGATGCGAACACCACGGTCGCGACGCTGAGCAACCGCACCCAACTGAAGACCACGTTGTACTCGTACGACGTGAGGTAGCAGAAGCGCTGCCCCAGCGAGAGCCCGCGTCCGAGGAGCGGATTCTCCATGCGCAGCACCTGCGTGGAGCCGATGCCCCACCGGCGCCACTGGCTGGCAAACCCGGCAAACGTCTGGGCCGCGAGTCCGCGCGCCACACTCCGGTTGACGTAGCGCACACGCCAGCCGCGCTTCTGCAGCCGCAGCCCCGTGTGCAGGTCCTCGGTGATGGTGCCGGTGGCAAACCCGCCGATCTCGTCGAGCGCGCGGCGCCGGAGCATGGCCGGGCTGCCGCAGTAGATCGTGGCGTTGAAGCCGTCCTTGGCGGGCTGGATGACGTTGAAGAACAGCTCCTGCATCTGCCAGCCGCTCTTCGCGCGCCAATCGACCTCGTGCTGGAACGAGTCGAGGTTGTAGCAGTCCTGATTGGCCTGCACGATGCCCACAGCTTCCTCACGGAAGAAGCCGAGCAGCTCGTCGATGAGACCCGGCAACGGCACGTGGTCCGCATCGAGCGTGACGATGAACTCCGCCGTGCTGTGCGCGAGGCCGTTGTTCAGGTTGCCGGCCTTCGCGTGGACGTTGTCGGCGCGACCGAGGTAGATGGCGCCGAACTCGGCCGCGAGGGTCGCCACGTCCGCGCGATTACCGTCGTCGAGAAGCAACGTCCGGTGTGGATACCGAATCTCGGTCGCGGCACGCAGTGTGTCGCGCAACAGCTCGATGGGCTCGTTGAACGTCGTGATGAAGACGTCGACGGTGCGCCCCTCGAGCGGTTCCGGCACCTGCCAGAACCGCTGGCGCCATACGACCAGCATGAGCCCGGCGGTGGAGAGATAGCCGAGCGCCTCGGTGATGAGGAAGAGCACCCAGAAGCCGTGTGCCGCCGGATTGTCCGTCGACGTCGCACGCCACAGCAGGTAGCGTGCGCCGAGCGCGATCGTGAGCAGCGCGAGCACACGCTGGAGCCATACGCGCGACCGGTCGCGCGGTACGGGCGTCGGCGTCCACCCCGCACCCTTGCGCGACGCGGCGCGTGTGTGACTGGCGCGTGCGCCTGTCGCCACTCAGCGCCCCGTGCGCGCGGGCGCCAGCTCGGTGTTGAAGTAGGGCAGCAGGGCGTTGAGCGCCGTCACGTAGTCAGCCGCGAGCAGGTTGTCCGCGGTGCGCAGCGTGATGTTCTGCCGGCACACATTGCGCCGCGCGGCGTCGAGCTCCGGGCGGAGCACGGCAAGCAGGGTGTCGATGGGTCCCGTGCGTCCCCGCACGGTGTAGCGCGTCGCACCCAGCACCTGGACCTCGGCGATCACGCCCGTCGCGATGCGCAACTCGATGCACGTGGGCGTCTGACGCGAGCGCACGCCGCTGCCCGCCTCGGCGCCGGTCCCACTCCCCGAGCCAATGCCACTGCCTACCGTTCCGCGGGTTCGCAGCGGCGAGATGCCGGTGCCCATGCCCGTACCCGTTCCCACGCCACTCCCGGGTTGGCCGGGAGAACCGGGCGCGCCCGGGGGCGCCAGGGCCGCGAGCGCGCGCACGACCTCCTGCGAGTCGGCGCGCGTGGCGGCGAGGGCCAGCATCGCGCTGAGCACGCGCCCATCACGCGCGGGCGCCGCCTCGTCGGTGGCTGCGAGTCGCTGCGCTGCGGCGCGCGCCGCGCTGGTATCCGTCACGGCCCGCACGGCCGCGCGGGTGGGCGATTCCACCGCGCCGCCGCGTGCGGCCAGGGCGCGCGCCACCAATTGCGTGTCGCGACGCGTGACCGCCACATCGAGCAGCGCGTCGCGCAGCTCCGCCTCGGCACGGGCGGTCTCGCCCGCCGTGACCGGCGGTGGCACGAAGGCGCCGCGTGCGCGTGAGACGGTGAACGCGAGGACGGCGGTGGCGGCGTCGAGCGGGCGCAGCGGTCCGAGGTCCTCGACGCGCTGCGCAGGGGCGTTGGCCGGCGCCGGCGGCGCCGTCGCCAGTGCGCGCTGAACGGCGGCGGTATCGGTCGCGGTGTTGGCGAGTGCGAGGAGTGCGGCGGTGAGCCGCGCGTCCACGATAGGCACCTCGAAGCGCACGGGTGTCACGGTGGGCACGATGGCCGCGGCGAGTCGCGGCGCGATGGCATCGAGCCGCTGACGGGTCGAATCGACGACGCGGCTGACCTCGGCAAGTCGCGGCGCCGTGCTCTGTCGCTCGAGCAGCGCGCGCGCGAGATCGCGCTCCACGGTGGTGAGGAGCGCGCTCACGGACGAGGGTGTGCCTTGTGCGACTCCAATGGCCACGCGGAGGGCCGAGAGGGAATCGCGCTCGCGCTGCAGTCGAGCGATGCGCTCGGCCAGGATGCTGTCACGGCGTGCCGCCGCGCGTGCCGCGCGCTCGAGCGAGTCGAGCTGCTCGGCGAGCGACATGAGCTGCTGCAACCGCGGATTGCGGAGCGCGGTGCTGTCCACCGTCGCGCGCTGCTGTGCACCGATCGCGCCGGCGCCCCGGTCACGCCCGAGCTGGGTGAGACCGAAGAACAGGAGCGCGAGAAACAGCCCGAGTTCGGCTTCTGTGAAGCCGATGATGGTGGTTTGCCGGCCGGACCGGCGACGTCGGAACGCCATGGGCGTGGCTCAGCCGCCAGTGCCCGTCGAGCCCGGCGGGCTCGGCGGGACCGCACGCTCCGGGGCGCGCGGCGTCAGGCGCTGTCGCCCGAGGGCGCTGTCGACGTTTCCAGCGGGATCATCAACGAGCATGCGCAGCACCTCGGGGATGATCTCGTTGCCGCCTGGCGGAGTCGTGCGACCGAGTGTGCTGGCGGTGGTCGACGCCGGGGCCGGGAACGGTGGGGTGGGCGTGGCGACGATGGGGGGACGCGCGACCGGCGCCGCCGGCGGCGCGGGTGCCTGTACCGGCGCGGGAGTTGGTACCGGCGCGGGAGTTGGAGCCGGTGCGGGAGTCGGTGCCGGTGCAGGGCTCGAAGCCTGAGTCGCAACCGCGGCAGCGGTTGGCGCGGCAGCGGTTGGCGCGGCAGCGGTTGGCGCGGCCGGGATGGCCGCGAGACGATCGAGCAACTGGGTCTGCGCTGCGCGGAACTCGTCGGCCTGCCGAGCGCGCTCGTCGCTCATCTCGCGGAAGAACTGCTGTCGCGCGACCTCGAAGGCGACGGCGTGACTGGTCACGGCGTTGGCGAGCGCCGCGAGGCGATCCTCCTCCTCGGGTTCGACGTCTGCGATGAGGGAGATCAGGGCCTGACGGCAGAACAGCCCGATGATGGTGGTGAGGACGGCGCCGCCGACCTCCTGCGTCATCAGGGCCGGGTTCTGGCCGAAGAGCGTGGAGTTGAAGGAGACGTCATTGAAGATCTTGAACAGCGCCAGCATGGTGAGCAGGAAGCCCAGGAAGTAGGGCGAATCCCGCAGGGCGTCACCGCCCAGCTGGCCCACGGCGACGCGGTTCGCGAACAGGTACACGCTGTAGACGACAATCGGCACCGACGGCAGGAAGGGCCGGCCGATGTCGGTGAAGAGTGCCCACAGGCTGGCGCCCAGCGCGATGGTGAACGCCGCAAAGGCGCGGTTCGCGAATTCGTTCACGCGAGGGGGTGGTGGAGACGCGGTCCGCGAGCGGTGGCGGCGCGGGCTTCGACTGATGGCGAGTTCATGAATAACGATGTGACGCCCATCGCGTCCGGGGCGGTGTCGTAGGTCACCGTCGGGGCGCCGGGCGCTGCGGGGAGCGGGCGTCGCAGGGCGCGGCGCGGGCCCCCTGTGTAACGATCTGGGGTGCTGGAAGGACGACGCGCGTCCCTCTCTGGCAACTATAGTATGGTCCGGGCGACAGTTGCATGGCGTGGCAACGATCGCGCTTCGTGGGTTGACTTCCCGGCAAGACCTGGTGATGTTGGGGGTCTCCCGTTTTCCCGGTCCAGATCACGCAGGCCTGGCCATGGGGAAGCGGCACCAATTCGACGTCGCGTCCGGAGTCAGCAGGTCTCTGGTCACGGCGCGCCTGGGTCCCCACTCGTGCAGCAGCGGCGAGCGTACCCGGCGACAGCGGATGGATACCGCTCCCGCGTTCCGGCGGGGGGTCTGGTCCAGCCGTTTTTTTGCTGGTCCACTTTCGTCACCCACTGGCGCCGCCTCGGCGGTGCCGCCTGAAGACTATGCCGCGTACGACCCCGCTCGAGCACTACCGCAACATCGGCATCATGGCGCACATCGATGCCGGCAAGACGACGACCACCGAGCGCATCCTCTATTACACGGGGAAGTCGCACAAGATCGGTGAAGTCCACGATGGCGCGGCCACGATGGACTGGATGGAACAGGAGCAGGAGCGCGGCATCACGATCACGTCGGCCGCGACCACGTGCTTCTGGATGCGTCATGGCCAGTCGCACGAGAAGGGCAACGGGCCGGAGTTCCGCATCAACATCATCGACACGCCGGGACACGTCGACTTCACGGTCGAAGTGGAGCGGTCGCTGCGCGTGCTCGACGGCGCGGTGACGCTGCTGGACTCAGTGGCCGGTGTCGAGCCGCAGACGGAGACGGTGTGGCGTCAGGCCGACCGCTACCGTGTGCCGCGCATGATCTTCTCGAACAAGATGGATCGCGTGGGCGCGAACTTCGATCGCTGCCTCGCGATGATCCGTGACCGCCTGAGCAAGCGCGCGTTCCCGCTGCAGCTGCCGGTCGGTTCGGGTGAGACGTTCACGGGGCACATCGACGTGCTCGAGCGCAAGCAGTACATCTTCCACGACGAGACGATGGGCAAGACGTTCTCGGTGGTGGATGTGCCGGAGGAGTTCAAGGAGGCGTGCGAGCTCGCGCGCCACGAGGCGATCGAAGCGGCGGTGGAGCACGACGATGCGCTGATGGAGAAGTATCTCGCGGGCGAGGAGCTCTCGATGGATGAAATCCGTCGTGCGATCCGCCAGGCGACCATCGCCATGGAGTTCATCCCGGTCCTGTGCGGCGCGTCGTTCAAGAACAAGGGTGTGCAGGCGCTGCTCGATGCCGTGATCGACTATCTCCCGGCGCCGATCGACGTCCCGGCCATCCAGGGGCACCTGCCGCACCACGACGAGACGTTCATCGATGCGCCCATCAAGGACGAGGCGCCGTTCGCGGCGCTCGCGTTCAAGATCGCGACCGACCCGTTCGTCGGAAAGCTGACGTTTTTCCGGGTGTATTCGGGCGTGCTCGCGTCGGGCAGCTACGTGTACAACAGCACGAAGGACAAGCGCGAGCGCGTGGGTCGTCTCCTGCAGATGCACGCCAACAAGCGTGAGGAGATCGAGGAAGTGCGCGCGGGCGACATTGCCGCGGCGATCGGCCTCAAGGACACGCGCACCGGCGACACGCTGTGCACGGAAGACAATCCGCTGATCCTCGAGGCCATGAAGTTCCCGGCCCCCGTCATCGACGTCGCGATCGAGCCGAAGACGAAGGCGGACCAGGACAAGCTGGCCATCGCGCTGCAGAAGCTGGCCGAAGAGGATCCGACGTTCCGCGTGCGGTCGGACGCGGAGACGGGGCAGACGATCATCGCGGGCATGGGTGAGCTGCACCTCGAGATCATCGTCGACCGCATGATGCGCGAGTTCAAGGTCGACGCGAACGTGGGTCGCCCGCAGGTGGCCTATCGCGAGACGATCAAGAAGCGCGTCGAGAAGGTCGAAGGGAAGTTCATCCGCCAGTCTGGCGGCAAGGGTCAGTTCGGCCACGTGGTCATCAACATGGAGCCCAGCGAGCAGGGTCAGGGCTTCGTGTTCGAGGACAAGATCGTGGGTGGTGTCATTCCGCGTGAGTACATCGGTCCGGTGGAGCAGGGCATCAAGGAAGCGCTCGAGACGGGCGTCCTGGCCGGCTACCCGGTGGTCGACGTGAAGGTGCAGCTGACCTTCGGTTCGTACCACGAAGTCGACTCATCGGAAATGGCGTTCAAGATCGCCGGCTCGATGGCATTCAAGGAGGCGGCCCGTCAGGCCAGCCCCTGCCTGCTGGAGCCGGTCATGAAGGTCGAGGTCGTGAGCCCGGAAGCGTACATGGGCGACGTCCTCGGCGACCTCTCTTCGCGTCGCGGCAAGATCGGCGGTATGACGCAGCGTGGAGAGGCGCAGGTCATCTCGGCCACGGTTCCCCTCGCCGAGATGTTCGGCTACTCGACCCGCCTGCGCAGCATGTCGCAGGGGCGTGCGGTGTACTCCATGGAGTTCTCGCACTACGAGGAAGTGCCGAAGTCGAAGGCCGAAGAGATCATCAGCAAGGCGAAGGCGTAACGCCTTCCCGGTATTCACCCCCAAGCACAGAATCGAACCATGGGCAAGGCAAAGTTCGAGCGGACCAAGCCGCACGTGAACGTCGGGACGATCGGCCACGTCGACCACGGCAAGACCACGACCACCGCGGCGCTGACGAAGATCTCGTCGGACAAGGGCTACGGCACGAAGTACGTCGCGTACGACGAGGTCGCGAAGGCGTCGGAGTCGCAGGGCCGTCGTGACTCCACGAAGATCCTGACGATCGCGACGTCGCACGTCGAGTACGAGACGGAGAACCGTCACTACGCGCACGTGGACTGCCCGGGTCACGCGGACTACGTGAAGAACATGATCACGGGCGCCGCGCAGATGGACGGCGCGATCCTGGTCGTGTCGGCCGTCGACGGCCCGATGCCGCAGACGCGTGAGCACATCCTCCTGGCGCGCCAGGTGAACGTGCCGAAGGTCGTCGTGTTCCTCAACAAGTGCGATCTCGTCGAGGACGAGGAGCTCCTCGACCTGGTCGAGCTCGAGGTGCGCGAGCTGCTCTCGAAGTACGAGTACGATGGCGACGACGCTCCGGTGATCCGCGGCTCGGCCATCAACGCGATCAACGGCGACCCGAAGTGGGTGGCCGAGTTCCAGAAGCTGTACGACGCGCTGGACACCTACATCCCGGAGCCGGTGCGCGAGACGGACAAGCCGTTCCTCCTCCCGGTCGAAGACGTGTTCTCGATCACGGGTCGCGGCACGGTGGCGACGGGCCGTATCGAGCGCGGCGTGGTGAAGGTCGGCGAGGAAGTGCAGGTCGTCGGCTACAACAGCGAGAAGAAGACGACCGTCACGGGCGTCGAGATGTTCCGCAAGCTGCTCGACGAGGGTCAGGCCGGTGACAACGTCGGCCTTCTCCTCCGCGGCATCGCGAAGGAAGACATCGAGCGCGGCATGGTGCTCGCCAAGCCGAACTCGATCAAGCCGCACACGAAGTTCTCGGCCGAGGTGTACGTCCTCACGAAGGAAGAGGGTGGCCGCCACACGCCGTTCTTCAAGGGCTACCGCCCGCAGTTCTACTTCCGCACGACGGACGTGACGGGCACGATCGAGCTCCCCGAGGGGATGGAGATGGTGATGCCGGGCGACAACGTGCAGATGGTGATCGAGCTGATCATCCCCATCGCCATGGAAGAGTCGCTGCGCTTCGCGATCCGTGAAGGCGGCCGCACGGTCGGCGCCGGCGTCGTGACGAAGATCCTCGCCTAACCAAGCAGAACCGATCAGTTCCGGGTTCAGGGTTCGGGTTTCGAGTCGTGGGTCACTCGAAACCCGACACCCGAACACCGAACCCACGCACTGATCAGTTCCTTACCGGAACCCAGATGGCTGGCCGCATTCGCATTCGCCTCAAGGCCTTCGACCACGCCGTGATCGACCAGGCGTCGACGGACATCGTCCGGACGGCGGAGAAGACCGGCGCGTCGGTGTCGGGCCCGATCCCGCTGCCGACGAAGACGCAGCGTTGGACGGTGCTCCGTTCGCCGCACGTGGACAAGAAGAGCCGTGAGCAGTTCGAGCTGAAGACGCACAAGCGCGTGATCGACATCCTCGATTCGCGTGCAGGCACGGTGGACGCGCTGACCAAGCTGGATTTGCCGGCGGGCGTGGACGTCGAGATCAAGGTCGAATAGTCGACCGGCAGGGCGGCGCCCTCCTCGGAGGGTGCCGGTACCGACGGCCTTGCACAGGGCGAGGTCGTCCACAGTCCAACGGCGCTTCTCCGGAAGCCCGCGACTCGTACGGAGACAGTCAGGACATGATCGGTATCATCGGCAAGAAGCTGGGCATGACCCAGCTGTTCAACGAGCAGGGGCAGCAGGTGCCCTGCACCGTGGTGGAGGCCACGCCCAATCCCGTCACGAAGGTGATGACGTCGGAGCAGGCGGGTTTCGCGTCGGTGGAGCTCGGATTCGGGGCGCAGCGGACCGCGCGTCCCAACAAGAAGGGTGAGCGCACGCCGAAGGGGCGTCGCGCCACGAAGGCGGAGTTGGGCCATGCGAGCAAGGCCGGGCTGGGGTTCGCGCCGGCGGTGCTCAAGTCCTTCCGTCTCGACGATGCGCCCGGCAAGGCCGAGGTGCCGACGTACGCGGTGGGTGAGACGATCACCGTCGCGATCTTCACGCCGGGTGAGCGCGTGAAGGTGACGGGCACGTCGAAGGGTCGCGGGTTCCAGGGTGTCGTGAAGCGTCATGGCTTCGGCGGCGGCCCGAACACCCACGGCAACACCAAGCACCGCAAGCCGGGCTCGATCGGCGCGGGCACCGACCCGTCGCGCGTCATCAAGGGCAAGAAGATGCCCGGTCACTACGGCGCGGCGCAGCACACGGCCATCGGTCTCCGGGTGGAGAAGGTGGATACCGATCGCAATCTCATTTACCTGCGCGGCAGCGTGGCGGGGCCGACCAACGGCATCGTCTTCGTGCGCAAGCAGGGCTGAACACCATGACGGAAACCAAGACCTTCGAAGCGCCTGTGTACACGGCGCAGGGGAAGCAGGGCGGCACGCGCGCGCTCCCCGAGGGCACGTTCGATGGCATCGTCAACGTGCCGGTCATGCATCAGGCGGTGAAGGCGTTCCTCGCCAACCGCCGTCAGGGCACGGCCAAGACCAAGACGCGCGGTGAGGTGACCGGCGGCAACCAGAAGCCCTGGAAGCAGAAGGGCACCGGTCGCGCCCGTCAGGGCTCGACGCGCGCGCCGAACTGGCCGGGCGGTGGCACGGTGTTCGGTCCGCAGCCGCGGAGCTACACGCAGATCGTGCCGCGTCAGGTGCGCCAGCTGGCGCGCAAGAGCGCGCTGAATGCGCGGGCGCGTGAAGGCGCGGTGCTGCTGGTCGAGTCGCTGCCGAACGGCACGCCGAAGACCAAGGCGATGGCCGAGCTGCTGGCCAAGCTGGGCGTGGGCACGCAGAAGGTGCTGCTGCTGACGGACGGCGTGAAGCAGAATGCGTACCTGAGCGCGCGCAACCTGGGTCGCGCGCATGTGATGCCGTACAGCGATGCGAGCACGTACCACATCCTGTGGTCGGATGTGGTGGTGATCGAGGCGTCGGCGCTGACCTCGAACCGCGCGGAGGGCTGACACGATGGCCACGCTGCACCGCACCATCGTGCGCCCGATCATCACGGAGCGCACCTCGGCGGCCTATCAGGACCGCGGGGAGTACACGTTCGAAGTGGCGCCGAGCGCCACGAAGCTGTCGATCAAGGCCGCGATCGAGCGCCTCTTCGGCGTGAAGGTCACCGGCGTCTGGACGTCGAACGCGCGCGGCAAGGCGCGGCGCGTCGGGCAGTCCATCGGACGCCGTCCACACACCAAGAAGGCGATCGTGAAGCTGCGTGACGGCGACACCATCGCGATCTTCGAGGGCTGAGTCGCATGGGCATTCGTCAATTCAAGCCGGTCAGCAAGGGCTCGCGCTTCCGCTCGGTGTCGGACTTCGCCGAGATCACGCGCTCGACGCCCGAGAAGTCGCTCACGGAGTCGCTGCACAAGTCGGGCGGCCGTGACAACCACGGCCACATCTCGATGCGTCGCATCGGCGGTGGGCACAAGCGGAAGTACCGCATCATCGATTTCAAGCGTGACAAGCACGGCATGCCGGCGACGGTCGCGCACATCGAGTACGACCCGAACCGGTCGGCGCGTATCGCGCTGGTGGAGTACGCGGACGGGGAGAAGCGGTACATCCTGCATCCGAAGGGACTGAAGCAGGGCGACACGGTGGTGGCGGGCCCGGGCTCGGATGTGCGCACGGGCAACGCGATGCCGCTGCGCGAGGTGCCGCTGGGTACGGCGGTGCACAACATCGAGCTCAAGATCGGCAAGGGCGGCCAGATGGCGCGCTCGGCTGGTGCCTTCGCGCAGGTGGTGGCGAAGGAGGGCGAGTATGTGACGCTGCGCATGGGGTCGACCGAGATGCGCCTGGTGCACGGGCTGTGCACGGCGACGATCGGCGAAGTCGGCAACTCGGAGCACGAGCTGCAGTCGCACGGCAAGGCGGGCAAGAGCCGCTGGCTGGGCAAGCGCCCGAAGGTGCGCGGTGAAGTGATGAACCCGGTGGATCACCCGCACGGTGGCCGCACGCGCGGCGGCCGGAACGTGGTGAGCCCGTGGGGCAAGAAGGAAGGGGTCAAGACGCGCAACAAGAAGAAGGCGTCGCAGCGACTGATCGTGCGTGGCCGCAAGCGCGGCCGAGCCACGCAGTAACCGCCAGGCGAGACGAGAACCGATATGTCGCGAAGCATCAAGAAGGGTCCGTTCGTCGCCGAGCGCCTCGAGGCGAAGGTGGTGGCGATGAACTCCAGGAACGAGAAGAAGGTCGTCAAGACCTGGTCGCGGGCGAGCACGATTCTCCCCGAATTCGTCGGGCACACGTTCGCGGTGCACAACGGGAACAAGTTCATCCCGGTGTACGTGACGGAGAACATGGTGGGCCACAAGCTGGGCGAGTTCTCGCCGACGCGCCTGTTCCGCGGTCACGCGGGGCAGAAGACGGACGCGAAGAAGCCTGGCGGCAAGGGAGGCAAGTAAGCCATGGCGACGACGAAGACGGGCATCGAGGCGCGCGCGATCCAGCGGACGGCGCGCCAGTCGCCCTACAAGATGCGGCTGGTCATCGACCAGATCCGCGGGCAGCGCGTCAATGACGCGTTGGCGCTGCTCAAGTTCTCGAAGAAGCACGCTGCGGAGCAGATCGAGAAGACGCTCAACAGCGCGGTGGCGAACGCGGAGCAGGCGGCCCGTGCGGCCAACACGTCGCTGGATGTCGACGCGCTGGTGATCACGAAGGCCATCGTGAACGAAGGCCCGAAGCTCAAGCGGTGGACGCCGGCGGCCATGGGCCGTGCGACGCCGATGCTGAAGCGAACGAGCCACATCGAGATCATCGTGGCGGAGGCGGTGCGCTAATGGGACAGAAGACCAATCCGATCGGGTTCCGCCTCGGTGTCACGAAGAACTGGCGCTCGACCTGGTACGCGAAGAAGGAGATGCCGGCGCTGCTGAAGGAAGACGCGCTGCTCCGGAAGTACCTGAAGGCCCGTCTCGAGAACGCGGCGATCGCCGACGTGACGATCGAGCGGAAGCCGGGGAAGGTGGTGGTCACGGTGCATACGGGGCGTCCCGGTGTCGTGATCGGCAAGAAGGGCGCGGAAGTCGACAAGCTGCGTGATGAGCTGGCGCAGCTCACGGGCAAGGAAGTCGGCATCAACGTCGAAGAGATCAAGCGTCCCGAAGTCGAGGCGCAGTTGGTGGCGGACAACATCGCCGCGCAGCTGTCGCAGCGTATCTCGTTCCGTCGCGCGATGAAGCGCGCGGTGCAGAGCGCGATGCGGATGGGCGCGATGGGGATCAAGGTGAAGGCCGGCGGCCGCCTGGGCGGGGCCGAGATCGCGCGCGTCGAGGGCTACATGGAAGGCCGGGTGCCCCTCCACACGCTGCGCGCCGACATCGATTACGCGACGAGCACGGCGAAGACCACGTACGGCACCATCGGTGTGAAGGTGTGGATCTTCAAGGGTGAGATCGTCGAGGATCGTCGCGGCAAGACCTACTCGACCGGCAACTGAGGAACTGAACGATGCTGAGTCCGAAGCGGGTCAAGTTCCGCAAGATGTTCAAGGGCCGGACGACCGGCCTGTCGCACCGGGGGGCCGAGCTGTCCTTCGGGCACTACGGGCTGCAGGCGCTCGAGCCCGCGTGGGTGACGAGCCGGCAGATCGAGGCGTGCCGTGTCGCGATGACGCGTCACATCAAGCGTGGCGGCAAGGTGTGGATCCGGATCTTCCCGGACAAGCCGATCACGAAGAAGCCGGCCGAGACGCGCATGGGCAAGGGCAAGGGATCGCCGGAGCTCTGGGTGGCGGTGGTGAAGCCCGGGCGCGTGATGTTCGAGATCGAAGGCGTGTCGCGCGAGCTGGCCGAGACGGCCATGGCGCTGGCGGCCGCGAAGCTCGGCGTGAAGACCAAGTTCGTTGCCCGCGAGGAGGCGGTGACCCATGAAGGCTGAAGAGATCCGCTCCCTGGCTGACGCCGACCTGACGGCGCGCATCGCGTCGCTGGAGGAGGAGCGTTTCCGGCTCCGCTTCCGCAGCGCGACCGAAGCGCTCGAGGAGCCGCTGCGTCTGCGCTCGATCCGCCGGGACATCGCGCGGCTGAAGACGGTGCAGCGCGAGCGTCAGCTCGCCGCTGCCGCCCCGGCCGCGCGTGGCCGCTAACCAGGACCCCACCGATGGCTGAGACGACGAACGCAGTGGACCGGACGGCGCGCAAGGTGCGCGTGGGCCTGGTCGTGAGCGACAAGATGGAGAAGACGGTGGTCGTGCAGATCGACCGCCGCATGCCGCATCCGCAGTACGGCAAGATGGTGACGCGCACCCGCAAGCTGAAGGCGCACGACGAGGCCAACGATGCGAAGGTGGGCGACACCGTGCGGATCATGGAGACCCGGCCCTTGTCGAAGGACAAGCGGTGGCGCGTGGTCGAGATCGTCGAACGCGCACGCTGAGGACTAGACCATGATCCAGCAGGAATCGGTCGTGAAGGTGGCGGACAACAGTGGCGCCAAGCGTGCCCTGGTGATCCGCGTGCTGGGCGGCACGCGCCGTCGCTACGCGGGCCTGGGAGACCGGGTGATCGTGGCGGTGAAGGACGCGCTGCCGAACGGCACCGTGAAGAAGTCCGACGTCGCGAAGGCCGTGGTGGTGCGCACGGTGAAGGAGACGCGCCGGAAGGACGGGTCATACATCCGCTTCGACGAGAACGCGGTGGTGATCATCAACGACAACGGCGAGCCGAAGGCGACGCGTATCTTCGGCCCGGTGGCGCGCGAGCTGCGCGAGAAGCGGTACATGAAGATCGTGTCGCTGGCGCCCGAGGTGCTCTGAGATGCGGAAGAACGTGTACTACAAGACGGATCGCGGGCAGCGCCTCGGCGTGGCCCGGCACGCGCTGAAGGCGTCGCGCGAAGTGATCCACGTGACGAAGGGCGACACCGTCCGCGTGATGCGCGGCGACGACAAGGGGCGTGAGGGGAAGGTGCTCCAGGTCTACCCGAAGACGGGGCGCATCAAGGTGGAAGGGATCAACATCGTGAAGAAGCACCGCAAGGCGCGGACGGCGGAGGAGCAGAGCGGCATCATCGAGATGCCGGCGCCGTTCCATGCGTCGAACGTGATGCTGCTCGACTCGAAGACCGGCAAGCCGACGCGTGTGCGCAATCGCGTCGACAAGGACGGCACGAAGGAGCGCGTCGGCGTGAAGAGCGGTGAAGTCATTCCCCGTGCGCGCTGACCGGAGCAACTGAGATGGCGACCAAGGAGAAGGGCGCAGCCAAGGGCGGCGCAAAGGCTGGAGCGGCCAAGGGCGGCGCGGCGAAGGGTGGCGCGGCCAAGGGCGGTGCGAAGGGTGGCGCGTCGAAGGGTGGCAAGCAGGGTGGCCAGCCGCGCCAGGCGGTGGACTTCACGAAGCGCGATCACGCCGGGGCCGGCCTGCCGGTGCCGATGCCGCGCCTCAAGGCCCACTACGAGCAGACGGTGCGCGCGGTGCTGGCGAAGCAGTTCGGCTTCACCAACCCGATGGAGATCCCGTCGCTCGAGAAGATCGTGATCAACTGCGGCGTCGGTGAGGCGGTGAAGCAGCCCAAGCTGCTCGACGTGGTGGTCGAGGAGCTGGCGCTGATCACGGGCCAGAAGCCGGTGCGTCGCAAGGCGAAGAAGTCGGTCGCGAACTTCGGCCTCCGCGAGGGGCAGGAGATCGGCGCGTCGGTGACGATGCGCGGCGCCCGCATGTGGGAATTCCTCGACCGCTTCGTGACGGTGGCGTGCCCGCGTATCCGCGACTTCCGCGGCCTCGGTACGAAGTCGTTCGACGGGCGCGGCAACTACACGCTCGGCATCAAGGAGCAGATGATCTTCCCGGAGATCAACTACGACATGGTCGAGCAGATCCACGGCATGGACATCACGTTCGTGACGACGGCCACGAAGGACGCACACGCGCTGGCGCTGCTGCACCAGCTCGGGATGCCGTTCCGTGGAGACGACAAGCCGGTGACGCCCAAGGTGGCGCAACCGAGCGCGGCCTGACCAGGACCGGACCCCATGGCAAAGACGAGCAAGCTCGCGAAGAACGCGCAGCGCAAGGAGCTGGTGGAGCGGCATGCCCAGAAGCGCGCGACGCTGAAGGCGACGATCAACAGCCCCAAGAGCACGCCGGAGGAGAAGCTCCAGGCGGTGAATGCGCTGCACAAGATGCCGCGCAACTCATCGGCGACGCGCGTGCGCAATCGGTGCAACATCAGTGGCCGCCCGCGCGGCTTCCTGCGGCACTTCGGCCTCTCGCGCATCGCGCTCCGGGACATGGCCCTGAACGGCCTGATCCCCGGCGTGCGCAAGGCGAGCTGGTAATCCATCCACTTCCTACAGGTCCGGCCTGGCCCGGATACCATAGGAGCCCAACGAGAGCATGAGCCTCAACGACCCCATTGCCGACATGCTGACGCGGATTCGCAATGCGTGTGCCTCCCGGCACCGCCGCGTCGACATGCCGGTCTCGAAGATGAAGATCGAGATCGCGCGCATCCTCAAGGAGAACGCCTTCATCCAGGACTACCGCACGGTGGACCTGGAGGACGGGAAGAGCGTGCTGCGCGTGATCCTCAAGTACGCCCACGGTGGCCAGTCGGTCATCCGCGAGGCGCGTCGCGTGTCGACGCCCGGTCTGCGCAAGTACGTCGGCGTGACCGAGATTCCGCGGGTGCGAAACGGCCTCGGCATGGCGATCCTGAGCACGTCGAAGGGGATCATGTCGGATCGTGACGCGCGCTCGGCCAACACCGGCGGCGAGTTGCTCGCCCTGGTCTGGTAAGGAGACGCCAACATGTCGCGTATCGGTAAGCGCCCGATCCCGGTTCCGGCCGGGGTGTCCGTGGCGATCGACGGTAGTACGGTGACGGTGAAGGGGCCGAAGGGTGAGCTCGCGCGCACGCTTCCGTCCGAGATCATCGTGTCGCAGGAAGGGGCCGAGCTGCTGGTGAAGCGCCCGTCCGACGAGGAGCGCCACAAGGCGCTGCACGGGCTGACGCGCACGCTGGTGGCCAACATGGTGGAAGGGGTGACGACCGGCTTCAAGAAGACGCTGGAGATCACGGGTGTCGGCTACAAGGCCGAGATCAAGCCGTACGGCGCGCTGCTGTCGCTCGGCTTCTCGCACCAGATCGAGTACAAGGCGCCCGAGGGCGTGAAGATCAGCGCGCCGAATCCCACGACGGTGGTGATCGACGGCGCGAGCAAGGAGTTGGTGGGGCAGGTCGCGGCCGAGATCCGCAGCTTCCGCAAGCCTGAGCCGTACAAGGGCAAGGGCGTCAAGTACCAGGGCGAAGTCATCCGGCGCAAGGCCGGCAAGGCGGGAGGCAAGTAATGGCCAAGATCGCGATCCCGCGTACGAATGCAGAGCGACGGAAGCGTCGTCACCTGCGCGTGCGCAAGGCGGTGTCCGGGACGGCCGAGCGGCCGCGCCTGGTGGTGTTCCGCTCGCTGAAGCACATCTATGCCCAGATCGTCGACGACGTGGCGCAGAAGACGCTGCTGACCGTCGGCGATGCGGGGATGGACGGCACGAAGTCCGAGCGCGCGCTGGCCGTGGGCAAGGCGGCGGCGGAGAAGGCGAAGGCGGCGGGAATTTCCAAGGTCGTGTTCGACCGCGCCGGTTACCAGTACCATGGCCGCGTGAAGGCGGTGGCCGACGGAGCCCGCGAAGGCGGGCTGGAGTTCTGACATGGCAGACGCACAGAATCAGGGTGGCGCCCCGCGGGGCGGACGTGGCGGCCCGGGCGGCGGTCGCGGTCGTGGCGGGCCGGGGGGTGGTCGCGGGCGTGGTCCCGGCGGCCCCGGCGGTGGTCCGGGCGGTCGTGGACGTGGCCCCGGCGGCGAGGGCGGTCCTGGGCGTGACGGCCGTGGCCGTGGCCCGGATCGTGGCGGCCCGCAGGAGCGCGAGCAGAGCGATCTGGTCGAGAACGTGATCGCCATCAACCGTGTGGCGAAGGTCGTGAAGGGTGGTCGTCGCTTCAGCTTCAACGCGCTGGTCGCCGTGGGCGACGGGCAGGGGAAGGTGGGCTTCGCGACCGGCAAGGCGAACGAAGTGTCGGAGGCGGTCCGCAAGGCCGTCGATGCGGCGCGTCGCTCGATGGTGCAGGTGCCGCTCACGGGGTCGACGATCCCGCACGAGGTGGTCGGCAAGCATGGCGCCGGCAAGGTCCTCATGAAGCCGGCGGCGCCGGGTGCCGGCGTGATCGCCGGTGGCGCGGTGCGCGCGGTGCTCGAGTGCGCCGGCATCCACGACATCCTCACGAAGTCGCTCGGCTCGACGAACCCGCACAACATGGTGCGCGCGGCGATGGACGGCCTGACGCACCTGGTGACGGTGGAGCAGGCGGCGCGCGAACGCGGGATCGACATCGCGTCGATCGGGTACAAGTCGCGCGCGACGTCGAAGCGTGAGGTGGTGGACACGCGCAAGGCGGCCGTGGCCGCCGTGTCGGCGGAGGTGGCCTGATGCCGCGGACATTCGTGTGGCACCCGTCGAAGGGCCCCGCCAAGACGCCGAAGCTCCAGGCGCCGACGTCGGGGAAGGTGAAGATCACGCAGGTGCGCAGCTCGATCGGCCATTCGTGGCGGATGCGGGCGACGCTTGCGGCGCTCGGCCTGCGGAATCATCAGGCCAGCGTGGTGCAGCAGGATTCCGCCTCGCTGCGCGGCCAGCTCAAGAAGGTGCGTCACCTGGTGCAGGTGACGCCGGTGGAGGAGTAAGCGATGGCCAACAACGAGTCGGTCGAGAAGATCGGCCTGCACAACCTCGCGCCGGCGCCCGGTTCGCACCGGGCGCGTCGCCGCGTGGGTCGCGGCCCGGGTTCCGGGCTGGGCAAGACGTCGGGCAAGGGTCACAAGGGCTCGATGGCGCGGTCGGGGCATGGTGGCCCGGGCGGCGGCAAGCCGCACTTCGAAGGCGGCCAGATGCCCATCACGCGTCGCATCCCGAAGCGTGGCTTCACGAACCCGTTCCGTGTGGAGGCGCAGCTGGTGCGTCTCGACGCGCTGGCGCGGGTGGCGGGCGATGAGGTGACGGTGGAGACGCTGGCGGCGGCGGGGCTGATCCGTGCGGGGCACGGGCCGGCGAAGCTGCTCGCGAACGGCACCGCGCCGCGCGCGTTCACGGTTCGTGGCGTGAAGGTGAGCGCTGCGGCCAAGGCGAAGATCGAGGCGGCCGGCGGCCGCGTCGACTGACACCCGGATAGGGGCGCATGGCTGAGTCCAGGACGAACGCCGCGCAAGCGGTCGCGAATATCTACCGGACGCCGGAGCTCTGGCAGAAGATCACCTTCACGTTCCTGTGCATGGTGATCTACCGGGTGGGGTCCCACATCACGGCGCCTGGCATCGATGTGCAGGCGCTGACGGACTACTTCACCCGGCAGCAGGGCGGCGGGCTGCTCGGCCTCTACGACATGTTCGTGGGCGGGGGGCTCTCGCGCGCGACCGTGTTCGCGCTCGGCATCATGCCGTACATCTCGGCCAGCATCTTCGTGCAGATCGCCGGCGCGGTGCTGCCGACGGTCGACAAGATGCAGAAGGACGAGGAAGGGCGGAAAAAGCTGACGCAGTACACGCGCTACCTCACGGTGGTGCTGGCGTTGGTGCAGGCGTACGGGTTCGCACTGTTCACGGCGTCGTTGCCGGCGGCGGTGTCGCGTCCGGGGCCGTGGTTCACGATCCAGATGATGCTCTTCCTCACCACGGGCGCGATCTTCGTGATGTGGCTGGGCGAGCAGATCACCGAGCGCGGCCTGGGCAACGGCGCGTCGCTGATCATCTTCTTCTCGATCGTCGAGCGGATGTGGCCGTCCATCTTCCAGTCGTTCAACTTCGTCGCGACGGGAGCGGTGTCGCCGCTCACGCTGGCGGTGCTGGCGATCGTGATGGTGGCGGTGGTGGCCGGTGTCGTGGCCATCACGGTGGCGGCGCGACGCGTGCTGATCCAGATCCCGCAGCGCACGATGGCGCGGGGGCGGCAGCGTGAAGCGGCCCGCAACTTCATCCCGCTGCGCATCAACACCGCCGGCGTCATGCCGATCATCTTCGCGCAGTCGGTGATCGTCATTCCGGGCGCGCTGGCACAGTTCAGCGGCAACCCGAAGCTGCAGGAGATCGCGGAGTACTTCAATCCGCAGGGGCCCAACCCGTGGCTCTACTTCGTCCTGTCGGCGATCCTGATCATGCTGTTCACGTACTTCTACACGTCCATCATCTTCAATCCGGTCGACCTGGCCGAGAACCTGAAGAAGCAGGGCGGGTTCGTGCCGGGGATCAAGCCGGGCGCGAAGACGGCGGAGTACATCGAGCAGGTGGTGGAGCGCATCACGTTGCCGGGCGCGCTGTTCCTGACGTTCATCGCGCTCATGCCGATCGTGATCGCGCGGCTGGTGAACGTGCCGTTCGCCTTCGGTGGCACCTCGCTGCTCATCGTGGTGGGCGTGGCCCTCGACACGATGGCGCAGATGCAGCAGCACCTGCTGCTGCGCAAGTACGACGGGTTCATGAAGAAGGGGCGCGTGCGCTTCCGCGGCCGTCAGGCCACGCAGGGCGGATTCTGAGGCCCGGCGCATGATCATCGTCCTGCTTGGACCGCCGGGTGCGGGCAAGGGGACGCAAGGCGAGCGGCTTGCCGCTCGCCTTGACGTTCCCAAGATCGCCACGGGCGATGTGCTCCGCGCCGCGGTGCGCGACGGCACGCCGCTCGGCCTCGAAGCGAAGGCCGCGATGGATCGCGGCGATCTCGTGCCCGACGCCGTGATCATGGGCATCATGAAGGAAGCGCTCGCGTCGCCGACGGCGGCGCGTGGCGCCATCCTCGACGGCGTGGTGCGCACCACACCGCAGGCCGATGGCCTCGGTGAGACGCTGGCCGCCCTCGGGCGCAAGCTCGATGCCGTGCTGCTCTTCGACATCGACGAGGATGAGCTCGTGCGGCGGCTGAGCGGTCGCACGACGTGCGACGTATGTCAGCGCCCCTTCTTCGGTCGCGCGCCCGGCGAGAAGTGCAACATCGACGGGCACGACCCGCAGGGGACGCTCGTCCGGCGCCGCGACGACGAACCGGAGTCGATCCGCAAGCGAATGCAGGTCTATCGCGACCAGACGTCACCGGTCGTGAACTGGTACGAGTCGCGTGGCGCCAACCTCGTGCATGTCGATGCGCTGGGCGCGCTCGACGAGGTCGAAGCGCGCGTGCATACGGCGCTCGGCCTGGCCTGAGGCCAGATGTTCGGTACCGCAGCCCCCGGGACGTTGCTCAAGTCGCCGCGCGAGATCGAGATCATGGCGCGCGGCGGCGCGGTCCTGCAGGCGACGCTGCAGCACCTGAAGGCGCATGTCGCCCCCGGCGTGACGACCGGTGAGCTCGATGCGCTGTGCGAGGCCTTCATTCGCGGCCACGCGGGCGCCGAGCCGGCGTTCAAGGGGCTCTATGGATTCCCGGGGAGCGCGTGCATCTCCATCAATGAGGAGATCGTGCATGGCATCCCGTCGCGGAAGCGTGTGCTGCACGACGGTGACATCGTCACCCTCGATGTGGGCGTCAAGCTCGATGGGATGTACACGGACGCGGCGATCACCGTGCCCGTGGGCACCATCGACGCGCAGACCCAGCGCCTGCTCGACGTGACGCGTGCATCGCTGGACGCCGGCATGGCGGCGGCGATCCCCGAGAATCACGTCGGCGATATCGGTGCGGCCGTGCAGAGTGTGGTGGAGGCCGCCGGCTTCTCCGTCGTGCGTGAGCTCGTCGGACACGGTGTCGGGTTCTCGCCGCACGAAGAGCTGCAGGTGCCGAACTACGGCAAGCCCAAGCGCGGCCGCAAGCTGAGCGTGGGGCTCACCATCGCGATCGAACCGATGGTCAATGTGGGCACCGCCAAGACGCGCACGCTCAGCGACAAGTGGACGGTGGTGACAGCCGACGGCAAGCGGTCGGCGCACTTCGAGCACACGGTCGCCATCACCGAGCAGGGCCCGCGCATCCTCACGCTGGGCTGACGACGCCCTGCCGGCGCGTCAGTTGCGCCGGCGCCAGAGCACGAGCGTGCCGCAGGGCGCGTTGCCGCCGCGGTTGAAGCGCGTGGGCACCGTGGACGGCGTGTAGTACTCGGCCGCCGCGATCGATCCGGGCTCGATCTGCGTGATGTCGAGGAGTGGCTCGCCGACCGCGCTGCCATACCGCACCAGGTCATCGATGACGATCGCCACATAGCAGGCGATGGGTGCGCCCTGCATCTTGTCGAAGCTGTCGCCGCCTGGCGAGTTGCCGAAGCTGATGACGCCGCGTGTGGACGCGAACGATTGGCGCCCATTGTACATGATGATGCGGATCCCCGGCACGCGTCCGACGATGTTGGACGCCCAACTCTTGCCCTCGGCCTTGCTGAGCACGTCCTCGTCGATGAAGTGGCCGATGCCGAGGCGGCGCCGTTCGTTGAAGTCATCGCGCCACCGCGCGCGCGTGATGGCGTCGGTGCTGACGTCGACGGTGCCGAGCTGCTGCGGGGCGCGCGTGAGGAGCAGGTCGGCCTCGAAGCGCTGCCCGGCGCCGAGCGTGACCGTGGTGTTGAACGGGTGATAGCCGAAGGCGCGCACGACGAGGCGATAGGTGCCGGGCGCGACCGCCGCGAGCGTGAAGATGCCGGCGGAATCGCTGCGCGCGCGGGCCGCGTTCTCGCCCAGGACGATCTCGGCCCCCTCGATGGGGCGTTCGGTGGAGTCGGCGAGGATGGTGCCCGTGACCACCGCACTCCTGGCTGCGGCCTGCGCATGCACCCCGGGCGCGGCGCCGAATGTGGCCATCGCACTGACGACGAACACGGCGGGCATCGCGCGCAACGGGAAGCGCATGGCGGGCCTATCGGCGGGAGAGGGGGACCGGGAGGTTGATGTCCTTGCCGCACACGACGGCCACGGGCTGATCGACGCTGCGATAGCCATTGACCGCGATGTGCAGGATATAGCGCCCTTCCCGCAGTTCCATCAGGGTGCCTTCGGCGACGGGCACGCGCACGGTGGCGCGGGGCTCGGGCCCTTCGATGCGAATGACGGCCTCTCCGCTCGACGCGCCGGTGAACGTGAGCATCACGCGCCCGGTGAGCGACGCCGACGGGTTGCGCGGGTCGCACTTGTCGCCGGGCACGACGGGGCGCGGGCCGACGGCAGCCTCTCCCCCGGCTGGCGGGCGCGAGGCGACGCGGTGGCAGGCGGTCGTGCCGACGGCCGTGAACGCAATGGCCGCGACGAGGAGGCGCCGTGCGCTGGGCATCAGGCCGGCGTCATGGCGCGCTCGGCCGCCGCCTCGGCCCGGGCGGCTGCGGCGGTGGCGGTGGCGACGCAGGCCGCTGCGGACTCGGCGAGGGCGGCACCGCGGGCGGCGCCGTCACTGTCGAGCGATGCCACGTTGATGCGCACGTTGAAGGCCGCGCCCTTGCAGGCTGCGAGCGCGAGCAGCGCACCGACACAGGCGTCGGAGACGGCGTTGGTGTTGCCCTGCTCGGCCATGTCGGCGGCGAGCACCGCGACGTCGGCGGCGGCCTGCGCCGTCTCGAGCGGCACCTCGGCCGCAAAGATGAGCCCTTCGCGAATGGCGATCGCGCGCAGCGCGCGATCGTGGTCGGTCTCCTTGGGCATGGTGTAGCCGGCACGCACGCGCTCGTAGGCGTCGGCATCGCGCTGCACGAGGCCGGCGAGTTGGCGACGCAGCGCCGAGGCGCGCAGGGCGCCGTCCTTCATCGCGTCCTCGACGGCGGCGTACTTCTTCTTGCCCACCGTGAGCCCCGCGACCATCTGCGCGAGCGCGGCGCCGAGGCTGCCGGCCAGCGCGGCCACGCTGCCGCCGCCGGGGGTGGGTTCGGGGGCCGCGACACGGGCCGCGAAGGTGTCGGTGCTTTCGCCACCGGCCACGGCTTCACGCACCTTGGTTTCGAGGAGCATGGCCTTCGAGAAGCCGCGGAGCTGCACGTGCCGCGCGCCGGCCTCGAGGAGGACGCGTTCCGGCACGAGGCCCACGATCTCACTCCAGGTGGGCGCCACGCCGTGCGCGAGCGCCTCGGTCTTCACGTGCTCGAAGACGCGATGCAGCGGCGTCTTCTCCGTGTCGACGAGGTTCATCGACACCTGCGCCTGTCCGTCGACCTCGAGGCCGAGCCCCTTCACGTAGCGCAGGCCGCCGGAGGAGCCACGGATGGCCTTCGCGACCTCCTTGGCGACCGGCAGGTTGGCCTTGTCGCCCAGGTAGACGTTGTAGGCGACGAGGAAGGGGCGCGCACCGACCGCGGTGGCGCCGGCGGTGGGGTGCAGCGCTGCGTCGCCGAAGTCCGGGCGTCGCGCGGCGTTGGTGCGCACCTCGTCGCGCAGCCCCTCGAACTCGCCGCGGCGTACGTCGGCCAGGTTCTCGCGCGCCGGTGTCGTGGCCGCGCGCTCGTAGAGGTACACGGGGATGCCGAGCTCCGTCCACGCGCGCTGGCCGAGTTCACGGGCGAGCGCGATGCAGTCGTCCATGGTGCAGCCGTCGAGCGGGATGAACGGCACCACGTCGGTGGCGCCGATGCGTGGGTGCTCGCCCTGGTGCCGCGTCAGGTCGATGCGATCGCGTGCGACCTGCATGGCCGCGAAGGCCGCCGGCACGGCCGCCTCGAGGCTCGCCACGAAGGTGATGACCGTGCGGTGGTGCGACGGGTCGCTCGAGACGTCGAGGACGTGCGCGCCGGCCGTGGCGGCGATGGCATCGCGAATGGCGGTGATGACGGCCGGATCACGGCCTTCCGAGAAATTCGGGACGCACTCGACGAGGGACACGGAGGAGAGGGGACGGGGGAGGGCGACGTGCGGAAGAGGGGAGTGACGGAAACTAACGCGGGGGCGGTGCATCCTCGCCGCGGAGGATGCCGAGGAACCAGTCGTGGAGGATGCCGTTGGAGGCCACGATGGGGCCGCCGATGAGGCGCGCGTCGTGGCCCTCGAGATCGGTGACGCGACCACCGGCCTCACGGATGAGGAGGACGCCGGCGGCGAGGTCCCAGGGATTGAGCCACAGCTCCCAGAATCCCTCGAAGCGGCCTCGAGCCACATCGCAGAGGTCGAGCGCCGCAGCGCCGGCGCGCCGCATGCCCGACACGATGGGCATGAGGGCGCGGAACTGGCGCAGGTACTGGTCGGCGTGCGTGACGTCCTTGAACGGGAACCCGGTCCCGATGAGCGCGCGGGCCGGCGTGTCGATGGGGGAGACGCGGAGCGGCACGCCGTCCACGGTGGCGCCGCCACCGGCCGTGGCCGTGTACAGCCCGCCCCTGGCGACGTCGACGATGGCGGCGGCCTGCGGCACGCCGTCGAGGGCCACGCAGATGGAGACGGCGTAGCTCGGGAAGCCGTGGAGGAAGTTGGTCGTGCCGTCGAGCGGATCGACGATGGCCACGAGCCCCTGCTCCGTGTCGGCGCCGCCGAGTTCCTCGCCGACAATGCGAATGTCGGGCGCCTCGCGCGCAAAGTGCGCACGCACGATCTCCTCGGCGCCGATGTCGACGTGACTCACGAAGTCGGTGGCGCTCTTGGATTCCCAGGTGATGGCGTGCCGCGCGGCCGATTCGCGGGTGATGAAATCGGCGGCGAGCGTGCCGGCACCTGCGGCGATATCGCGCCAGCGCGCGCGTTGCGCAGAGGTGGTCATGAGCGGGGCGAGGGTGGTCCTGCCGAGGGAGCGGGGCGCGATTACGTTTGAAGGATGGCACGCATCTTCAGCGGCATCCAGCCGTCCGGCGAACTGCATATCGGCAACTACCTCGGCGCCGTCAAGAACTGGGTCCGCCTGCAGGCGGAGCATCCCGGCGCGATCTACTGCGTGGTGGACTACCATGCGATCACGGGGAGCTACGACCCGGCGGTGCTGCGGGCGCGGCGGTGGGAGATGGCGCGGTCGCTGCTGGCGGCGGGCATCGACCCGGCGCAGGCCGTGCTGTTCATGCAGAGCGACGTGCCCGAGCACACCGAGCTGTCGTGGATCTTCACGACCATCACGCCGCTGGGCGATCTCGAGCGCCAGACGCAGTTCAAGGACAAGTCGTCGAAGATGGAGAGCATCCCGGCGGGGCTGCTCATGTATCCCGTACTGCAGGCCGCGGACATCCTGCTCTATCGTGCCGACAGCGTGCCGGTGGGAGAGGATCAGGTGCAGCACCTCGAGCTGGCGCGGGACACGTCGCGCAAGTGGAACGCGAAGTTCAACGTCGAGTTCTTCCCCGAGCCCAAGCCGCTGCTCACGCCGACGCGACGCATCCTTGGCCTCGACGGCAGTGCGAAGATGTCGAAGTCGCTGGGGAACACCGTGGGGCTGCTCGAGGACGACGAGTCGATCTGGCAGAAGCTGCGCCCCGCGGTGACCGACCCGGCGCGTGTCCGCAAGACCGACCCGGGCAACCCGGACGTGTGCAACATCTTCCAGTTGCACAAGGCGTTCAGCAGCGAGGCCACGCAGGCGCATGTCGCGCAGCAGTGCCGCAGCGCGGGGTGGGGGTGCATGGACTGCAAGAAGGTACTGCACGAGGGGATGGTGGCCGAGCTGACGCCCATTCGCCGCCGCGCGGAGCTGCTGGCGGCCGAGCCGGCGCGCATCGCGGACGCGCTCTCGGATGGCGGGAAGGTGGCGCGCGGGATCGCGCGGGAGACCATCGACCGGGTACGCGACATCATGGGGTTGGGGTCGCTGCACGCCCCGTGACGGCGGGGACCCGCGGGATGACGGCCGGCCCGGGCGCGTGACGCCCGTGCCGGCCGTTTTCCATTGCGCGGTCGGCGTGTCACGCGCCGTTGCGCCCGTGGCCCCCAACCGTCCTTCAAGCGGTACCCGGCGCGCCGCGATTGCCCCGCGCGCGCCGCACTTCCGACCGTGTCCTGGTGTCTCCGTGGCGATTGAACGCATCCTGAAGGCGGCCGTCGATCGCGGCGCGTCCGATGTCCACATCAAGGCGGGCGATGTCGTGCGCGCGCGCATCGACGGACGCCTGGTGGCGCTGACCCGGCAGGCACTCACTCCCGACCAGACCCGCGGCGTGGCGCTGCACCTGCTGGCCACAGAGGCGGCGAAGCTCGACCTCGACAACCTGCGCGATCACGACTGCTCGTGGGCCGCGGCCGGGGTGGGGCGATTTCGCGTGAACATCCTGCGGCAGCGCGCCTCGTTCTCGATCGTGCTGCGTGTCATTCCCGAGAACGTGCCGACGTTCGCATCGCTGCGGCTGCCGCCGGTGCTCGAACGCATCGCGCACACCGAACGCGGCATGGTGCTGGTGACGGGCGTGACCGGCAGCGGCAAGTCGAGCACGATGGCGGCGCTGGTGCACGCCATCAATGGGGTATACGACAAGCACATCCTCACGCTCGAGAACCCGATCGAGTTCCTGCACACCGACCTCAAGGCGTCGGTGACGCAGCGCGAGGTGGGGGTGGACACGGACAGCTTCCGCAACGGGCTGCGGGCAGCGCTGCGTCAGGATCCGGATGTGATCCTCATCGGCGAGATGCGCGACGCCGAGACGATCGACACGGCGATGAAGGCCGCGGAGACGGGACACCTGCTGATCTCGACGCTGCATACGCCCGATGCGCAGAGCACGATCGTGCGCATCATGGCGATGTTCCCGCCCGAGGAGCAGCTGGTGGTGCGCATGCGCCTGGCCGAGTCGCTGCATGCCGTGGTGTCGCAACGCCTCCTGCCGCACAAGAGTGGCACCGGGCGCGTGGTGGCGGCCGAGGTGATGGTCGTGTCGAGCACGATCCGCGACCTGATCGCCGAGGGGCGCATCGCGGAGATCCGCGACTACATCGCCGACGGGGCGCAGTACGGCATGCAGACGTTCGACCAGCACCTGGCCGAGCTGGTGGCGCGCGATGAAGTGACGTTCGAAGTGGCGAAGGCGGCGGCGACGAATCCTGCCGACTTCGAGCTGGGTTTCCGCATGGGGCGCAGCCGACAGACGCCGATGGCGACGGCCGCTGTGGACACCGCACGTCGCCCGACGGCCCCCGCCGGCGAGGTCGTGCCACACGGGGCGCTGGGGCGGGGCGCGTCGATGCCACCGTTGGCCACGAGCCCCTCGTCACACGAGGTGGTGTCGAGCCCCGACCCGTTCGCGGGCGGCAGCGCGGCGTTCGGCAGCGGCTTCGAGAGCCTCTTCGGCAGCTAGGCGACAGCGGGGCGGGGTTGGTAGCTTTCGCGCATGACTTCCCTGCGCGCGTCGCTGCCTCCCTTGGGCGGGGTGATGGTCCCCGCCGTGTCGACCTTCACCGCCGACGGCGCGCTCGATCGCGCGGCCTTCGAGCGCAACCTGCAGGCCCACCTCGGCTTCGGCATGCAGGGCGTGCTGGTGGCCGGCTCGAGCGGCGAATCGGCGCTGCTGGAGAACGACGATCGCGCGCAGTTGCTCGCGTGGGCGCGTGCGATCGTGCCGCAGGATCGCTGGCTGCTGGCCGGCATCGGCAGCGAGAGCACCCGCCTGACGATCGCGCGCGCGCACATGGCGCAGGAGATGGGGGCTGATGCGGTGCTGGTGGTGTCGCCGCACTACTTCCTCAAGCGCATGACCGACGCGGCGCTGCTGGCACACTTCACGGCCGTGGCCGACGCGAGTCCGCTGCCGGTGCTGCTGTACAACATCCCGGCCTATGCGCACGTGGTATTGAGCGGCGCGTTCGTGCAGACGCTGGCGCAGCACCCCAACGTGATCGGCATGAAGGACAGCGCCGGCAACTTGCCCATGCTCGAGCAGTACCTGGCCGCCGCCGGTGACAGCTTCCGCGTGATGACCGGCAGCGGCGCGACGGTTGTGCCGGCGCTCGAGCGCGGCGTGGCGGGGGCGATCCTCGCCATTGGGCTGTACGCCGGGCCGACGGTGCTGCGCATGGTGGAGCTGTACCGCAGCGGCGACCACGCTGCGGCCTCGGCGCTGCAGGCGAAGCTCGCGCCCATCGCGACCGACATCGGAGGCGCGTTGGGCCCGGCGGGCATCAAGGCTGCGATGGACATGGTCGGCCTGTCGGGCGGCCCCACGCGCGCGCCGCTGCTGGCCGTGAGCGACGACGAACGCGCGACGGTGCGGGCGAGACTCGAAGCGGCCGGCGTGCTCTGAGGCAGCCGACCGCTTCGTGAGTCCGTGTGCGTGCCGCGCCGTGCGGGCGCGACGCGCGACGCTCAGCCGAGGTTGAGCGGAATGTCGAGGTTGCGGAGCACGGCGACGACGCGGTCGAGATCGGCGTTGATGCGCCCGTCGAACCATACGACGCGCAAGTCGAGCGGCTTGCCGCGACGATGCGCATGGTCGGCTGCCTCGGCGACGTAGACCACTTCGCCGAGCACGTTGGGCCGCCCGTCGCTGCTGCGGCGGTGATGTTCACCGATGGCGCGTGAGGCGGCTTCCCCCATGTTCCACTCGGACGCCGCGAAGGCGCCGAGGGGCTGGTGCAGTTCGTCGAGCACGGCGGAGACGAAGGCGGGGGCAAGCTGCGCATCGCGGCGCAGCTGCGACCGCAGCACCGAGATGCGATCGAAGATGACCAGCTTGCCGACGTCGTGGAGCAGCGCGATGGAGAAGGCTTCGTCCGGATCGGCGCCGAAGGCCGGCGCGAGCGCGCGCGCAATGGGCGCAGTGCGCACCATGTGATTCCAGACTTCGCTCACCATCGCATTGAACTCCCCGCCCGGGCGGCTCAGCACGCCGTCGATGGAGTTGGCGAAGATGATCGAGCGCACGCCGGCGATGCCGATGCGATCGAGTGCGGGCGCGATGGCGAGGACCGACGTCTTGCCGCTGCCGAACGCCGCGCTGTTGGCGGTCCGGAGAAGCGCCTGCACCAGCGCGGGATCCTCGGCCAGCTTCTCAGCGAGTTCGCGGCGGGTGATGTTCGGGTCGTCGCACAGGGCAAGGCTGGCCTGGGCGGCGGCCGGAAGCTGGCGGATGACCGATGCCGGGCCGCCGCCCAGCAGGGTGAGCAACGCGGCGGCGTCCGGCGACTGCTTGACGCCAGCATGGAGCGTCAGGCCGGCGATGATCAGGTCGAACGGCGTCGGCATGGCCAGCGGCTCGTTCTGGTCGCCCAGGGACTGGGCGAAGAGCGCGCGCATGGCGTCCGGCGCGGGCGCCATCGAGTCGGCGAGCGCGTCCCGGGGTGCGGGACGCGATGTCGCGGTCCCCGGCGCGGGCTTGCCTGCCGGCTTCGGGGGCGTGGAGTCCCCGCCCACGAGCTTGTTGAGCCATCCAATTGCCACGGTTGCAACCCTGTATGAAAGGAGCTTCATCCCAAATCTCGTCCCTAGACGGGACGAATGCCAGACGCGTAACAGGTTGCCTTGCGCAGCATCGGGGGGGGGCGGAGGAGTGATACGAAACCGTGATACCGACCCCCCGTAGTGTCGGCCATGGCTGCCATCCTCTTGAGCGTCAGTCTGTTGGCCGGCCTGCTGCTGGTGCCGCTCGGGCTGCCGGGGCTGTGGGTGATGCTGGGCGCCACCTTCGTGTACTGGCTGGCCGTACCCGGCGGGGCTGTGGGCGGCGCGACGATGCTGGTGGTCGGCGCGCTGGTCGCGGCGGCCGAGGTGTTGGAGTTCACGATTGCCGGTCGCTATGCCAAGCGATACGGCGGATCGTCCCGGGCCTCGTGGGGGGCGGTTGCGGGCGGGCTGGTCGGCGCCGTGGTGGGCGTCCCGGTTCCCATCATCGGCCCGCTGTTGGGGGCCTTTGCGGGAGCCTTCGCCGGTGCGCTCGTGGGCGAGCTGACCGTGACACGGGAGGTTCGTGGGGCCCCGTTGCGGGTGGCCGGCGGAGCGCTGCTGGGGCGGGTGGTCGCGGCGGGCGTGAAGACGGGCTTCGCGGCGCTCATTCTGGTGTGGGTCGCGTCGGCGCTGCTGGTGCAGCGGCTCAACGGCGCGGGCTAGCGTGGAGCGCGCCGCCGAGCGTCGCGGTGTTGGGCGCCCTCGTTGCCTCAGTCCGGTGGCAGCCTAGATTCCAACAACGCCCTGCGGATCGTCCGCGGGGCGTTTTTTGTGCGCGGCCCCCGCGGCCGCCGGAGATCGCATGTTCGATTCGACAACGCGCACCGTGGTGGTCGTCGGGGCGCAGTGGGGCGACGAAGGGAAGGGGAAGCTGGTGGACGTGCTGGCCGAGCGCGCCGATTGGGTGGTGCGCTACCAGGGCGGCGCCAACGCCGGCCATACGGTGCACATCGGCGAGAAGTCCTTCGTGCTGCACCAGATTCCCAGCGGCATCCTGCATCCGGGCGTGCGCTGCGCGATCGGCAACGGCGTGGTCATGGATCCCGAGACGCTCTTCACGGAAGTGGATGAGCTGGTGTCCGATGGCGTGGATGTGGAGGGGCGGTTGTACCTGAGCGAGCGCGCGCACCTCGTGATGCCCTACCACAAGCTCGTGGACAAGGCGAGCGCAGCGAGCAAGGCGATCGGCACGACCGGGCGCGGCATCGGTCCGGCGTACGAGGACAAGGTGGCGCGGCGTGGTGTGCGCGTGCTCGACCTGCGGAACGCGACCCGCCTGCGCGAGCTGGTGACGGCGGGTGTCGAGCGTGCGAATGCGCAGCTCGAGCGGTCGGGGAGCGACGTGCGTGCGTCGGTGGATGAGACGCTGCGCGTGCTCGAGGCGCTCGCGCCGCGGCTGCTCGGCATTGCCGACGACGTGGGGCTGTGTGTGCATCGCGCGATCAAGAGTGGCGCCGCGGTGCTGCTCGAGGGCGCGCAGGGGTCGCTGTTGGACATCGACCATGGCACGTATCCCTTCGTGACGTCGAGCAACACGACGGTGGGCGGCGCGGCCACGGGCGTGGGCATCTCGCCGATGGCGCTCGACGCGGCGCTGGGCGTGGTGAAGGCGTACACGACGCGCGTGGGCAACGGCCCGCTGCCGACGGAGCTCGAGGAGCCGCTGCACAGTCACGTGCGTCAGCTGGGGCACGAGTTCGGTGCCACGACGGGGCGTCCGCGACGCTGCGGCTGGTTCGATGGCGTGGTGGTGCGGTATGCCGCGCGCGTGAACGGCCTCACCGGTCTTGCCATCACGAAGCTCGACGTGCTCGACACGCTCGACCGTCTTGCGGTCTGCACGGGCTATCGTGTCGACGGTGAGGTGCACACGGAGTTTCCGGCCGACCTGTCGTTGCTGGAGCGTGCGGAGCCGGTGTACGAGTGGATGGACGGATGGCAGGCGCCGACGACCGGTGCGCGCAAGCTCACGGAGCTGCCGTCGGCGGCACGGGCCTATCTCGACCGCCTCGAGGCGCTGTGTGAGACGCCGATCGCGTTCGTGAGTGTGGGGACGCGGCGCGACCAGATCATCGGCGTGCACGCGGCGGTGGCCTGATCGCGTCGACGCCGGTGGCGGCCTCGGTGGACGCGTCGCGCGTCGACGTCGCGGTGATCGGTGCGGGGCCCTGCGGGCTCGCGGCGGCCATCGCGGCGCGTGCCGCGGGGCTGTCGTGTGTCGTGTACGATCGCGGCGCGCTGGTGAGTGGGCTCGCGGGATACCCGACGGACATGACGTTCTTTTCCACGGCGGAACGGCTCGCGATCGGCGGTGTGCCGTTCCTCGTGGCCGAGGCGAAGCCCACCAAGCGCGACGCGCTCGCGTACTATCGCGGCGTGGCGTCGCATCATGCGCTCGACGTGCGGCTGTACGAGACGGTCGAGGCGCTGCGTCCAGTGCGGGTGGACCTGCGGGCCGGTGAGCCCGAGCCTGCGGCCGCGTCGGCGCGACCGCCGCAGTGGCTGGTGCAGTCGGTCACGCGCGCCGGGGTGCGGCATGAACTGGCGGCGCACGCGGTGGTCGTGGCCACGGGGTACTTCGGTCGCCCGAACCGCCTTGGCGTGCCGGGTGAGTCGCTGCCGCATGTGCGACACGGCTACGTGGACGCGCACGAGGCGTGGGGGCAGCGGGTGGTCATCGTGGGCGGCGCGAACAGCGCGGTGGATGCCGCGCTGGCCATGCATCGTGTCGGCGCACAGGTGACGCTGGTGCACTTCGCCGAGGGGCTCGACGCGAACGTGAAGCCGTGGGTGCGTCCGGGCATCGAGGCGCGCCTCAAGGAGGGCGTGATCGGTGCGCACTTCGGCAGCCGGGTGGTCGAGATCACGACCACGGCGGTGGTGGTCGAGGGCCCGGGTGGGCGCACGGCGGTGCCCGCGTCGCAGGTCTACACGATGACCGGCTACCTGCCGGAGACCGGTCTGCTGGAGGCGGTGGGGGTGCCCATCGACGCCACCACGGGGATCCCCGCGCACGATCCCGACACGATGGCGACGCCGCTCGCGGGTCTCTACCTTGCGGGAGTGATCGCCTCGGGGAACCAGGCGAATCGCATCTTCATCGAGAATGGTCGCGATCACGGCACCGCGATCGCCCGGCATCTCACCCGAACGCATCCATGAGCCAGCCAGACGTGATGGACAAGCTCGTGTCGCTGTGCAAGCGGCGCGGCTTCATCTTCCAGAGTTCGGAGATCTACGGCGGCGCCGGCTCGGTGTGGGACTACGGTCCGTTGGGCGTGGAGCTCAAGCGCCAGATCAAGGACCGCTGGTGGAATGCGATGGTGCGCTCGCGCGACGACATCGAGGGGCTCGACGCGGCCATCCTGATGCATCCGCGCACCTGGGAGGCGAGCGGCCACGTGGCCGGCTTCGTCGATCCGCTGGTGGACTGCAAGGCGTGCAAGGGGCGCTTCCGCGCGGACAAGCTGGAAGACGCGCGCTGCCCGCAGAAGCCGAGCAAGCAGCCGGGGCAGCACGACACGTGTCAGCTGACCGAGGCGCGGCAGTTCAACCTGATGTTCAAGACGCACATGGGCGCGCTCGAGGAGAGCGCGAGCGTGGTCTACCTGCGTCCCGAGACGGCGCAGGGGATCTTCGTCAACTTCCTGAACGTGCAGCAGAGCATGCGCCAGAAGGTGCCGTTCGGCATCGCGCAGATCGGCAAGGCGTTCCGCAACGAGATCACGCCCGGCAACTTCATCTTCCGCACGCGTGAGTTCGAGCAGATGGAGATGCAGTTCTTCGTCGAGCCGGGCACGGACATGGAGTGGTTCGAGACGTGGAAGGCGCTGCGCATGCAGTGGCACCTCGACCTCGGCCTGTCCCCCGATCGGCTGCGCTTCCACCAGCACAGCGCGACGGAGCTGGCGCACTATGCGCGCGCGGCGTTCGACGTGACGTTCGACTTCGGCGGCACGCTGGGCTTCCAGGAGATCGAGGGCGTGCACAACCGCAGCGACTTCGACCTGACGCAGCACCAGCAGTATTCGAGCAAGAAGCTCGAGTACTTCGACCAGGTGAACAACAAGCGGTACGTGCCGTACGTGATCGAGACGAGCGTGGGCGCGGATCGCGTGACGCTGGCGGCGCTGGTGAATGCCTACCGCGAGGAAGCGGTGGCTGGCGAGGACGAAGGGCGCGTGGTGCTCGGCCTGCATCCGTCCATCGCCCCGATCAAGGCGGCGATCTTCCCGCTCACGAAGAAGGACGGTCAGCCGGAGATGGCGCGTCGCATCGTGGACGACCTGCGGGGGAGCTTTGCCGTCGACTACGACGAGACGGGATCGATCGGCAAGCGGTATCGTCGGCAGGACGAGGTCGGCACGCCCTTCTGCGTGACCATCGATGGCCAGAGCACCGGCGACCAGACGGTGACGGTGCGCGACCGCGACACGCTGGCGCAGGAGCGCATCGCGGTTGGGCAGCTCAAGGGGTATCTGGCGGGGAAGTTGGTGGGGTGAGGGCGGGAGCGTACGAGCGTCCCGGCTGACCAAAGGATCGGGGAGAAGGGGGCAGGGGACAGGGGGAAGGAAGCAGGGTACGGCTTCGGAGGGGCGTGACTCCAGCGAGTTGCGCCCCTTGTTCGTTGTCCCCAACGTAGGCGTCACCTGCCGTTGTGGTCCGTCTCGCGGCGTGGCCCTGCGGTCGTCCCTCCTCTCCTGGACCTGCCATGTCTGTCCCGCGTCCACTCGCGTTGCTGGCGCTGCCGGCGCTCGCCCTGCTGCAACCACCTGCGAAGCCCGCGACCCGCGCGGCACCACCGCCACCGCCGGCCGTGCTCGCGCCGGTGACGCTCGACTCGGCGTTCCTGTCGCAGTTCCGGTGGCGCAACATCGGCCCCGACCGCGGCGGGCGCTCGATTGCCGCGAGCGGCGTGAAGGGACGCAAGAACGAGGCGTACTTCGGCGCGGTGGGTGGCGGGCTCTGGAAGACGACGAACAGCGGCGAGACCTGGGCGCCGGTGACCGACGGGCAGATCACGAGCGCGTCGGTGGGTGCGATCGGCGTGAGCGAGAGCAACCCGGACGTGATCTACATCGGTACGGGCGAGAGCTGCATTCGCGGCAACATCATGCCCGGTGACGGCATCTACAAGAGCACGGACGCCGGCAAGACGTGGACGCACGTCGGCTTCCGCACGGTGGACGCGATTTCGAAGATCCGCGTGCACCCGACGAACCCCGACATCGCCTGGGCGGCGGTGTTCGGCAAGTACAGCGTGAACAGCGCCGAGCGCGGCGTGTTCAAGACCACCGATGGTGGCAAGACGTGGCGCAAGGTGCTCTTCCGCGATGACAAGACGGGCGCGGTGGACATCGCGGTCGATCGTACGAATCCGCAGGTGCTGTTCGCGGCGATGTGGGAGGCGTACCGCAAGGAATACCAGATGTCGTCGGGCGGGCCGAGCTCGGGGCTCTTCAAGAGCACCGATGGCGGCGAGACGTGGACGGAGATCACGCGCGCGCCGGGCATGCCGAGCGGGCTGGTGGGGCGCATCGGCGTGGCGCTGACGGCGGCGAACCCGAACCGCGTGTACGCGCTGGTGGAGAACGAGAACGGCGGGCTGTTCCGCAGCGACGACGCGGGCGCGTCGTGGACGCTGGTGAACAGCGACCGCAACATCCGCCAGCGTGCGTTCTACTACACGCACCTGTACGCCGACCACAAGAACGCCGACCTGGTGTACGCGCAGAACGTGTCGTTCTACAAGTCGACGGATGGTGGCAAGACGCTCACGAGCGTGGGCGGCGGCAGCCACAGCGACTGGCACGACCTGTGGATCGATCCGGATGACGCGAACCACTGGGTGGGTGGCAACGACGGCGGTGGCGCGGTCACGATGAACGGCGGGCAGTCGTACAGCGCGCAGGACTTCCCCACCGAGCAGTGGTATCACGTGATCACGACCAAGCACGTGCCGTTCCATGTGTGCGGGTCGCAGCAGGACAACAGCACGCTGTGCACGCCGATGAACTGGAACCTCGGGCGCCAGAACGCGGCGTCGGGGCAGGAGGCGCAGGGCGGCACGGCCGTGTCGTACCAGGTGGGCGGTGGTGAGCCCGGCTACATCGCGCCCGATCCGCTCGACCTCGACGTGTTCTTCGCGGGCACGAACAACGGCGGGTACGTCGACAAGTTCAACAAGCGTACGGGACTGTCGCGCGAGGTGAACCCGTATCCGTGGTTCTACTCGGGGGAGCCGTCGAAGGAGATCCGGGAGCGGTGGCAGTGGACGTTCCCGATCCTCTTCTCGCAGGCGGACCCGAAGTTGCTGTTCACGTCGTCGCAGCGGCTGTGGGCGACGCGCGATGGCGGCCGCACCTGGAAGAACCTGAGTCCCGACCTCACGCGTCATGCGCCGGAGACGCAGGAGAAGTCGGGCGGGCCGATCACGGGTGACATGAACGGCCCCGAGGTGTACGGCACGATCTTCTCGGTCGGGCCGAGCAAGAAGGACGCGAACATCATCTGGACCGGGTCGGACGACGGGCTCGTGCACGTGACGCGGGACTTCGGCAAGACGTGGACGAACGTGACGCCGAAGGAGATGCCGGAGTTCGGGCGCGTGTCGCAGATCGATGCCTCGAACTTCGACCTGGGGCGCGCGTACGTGTCGGTGCGACGCCCGCTGCTCAACGATCGCGCGCCGTACATCTTCCGCACGACCGACTTCGGCAAGACGTGGACGAAGATCGTGAAGGGACTGGGCGCCGAGGACTACGTGCACGCGGTGCGCGAGGATCCGACGCGGCGGGGGCTGCTGTACGCGGCGACGCAGCACGGCGTGTTCATCTCGTACGACGATGGGACGCAGTGGCAGAAGCTGTCGCTCAACCTGCCGGATGTGCCCGTGGCCGACCTGGTGGTGGAGCGCGACGAGCTGGTGATCGGCACGCACGGCCGCGGCTTCTGGGTGCTCGACAATGCGTCGCCGCTGCGGCAGGCGACGCCGGCGGTGCTCGCGGCGCGTGAGCACTTGTACACGCCGGCCCCGGCGCTGCGCTCGTCGCCGGGCGCGACGATCGCGTGGCGTCTGGCCGAGAAGCCGAAGCGCGGCACGCTCGCCATCGTCGACTCGGTGGGGGCGGTGCTGCGTGAGTACACTGGCGACACGCTGGCCGTGGCTACGGGTGGCCCCGGTGGCGGTCGTCGTCGCGGTACGTCGTCGACGTTCCCGCTGGCCGCGGGCACGACGCGCTTCACCTACGACCTCCGGGCCACCGGCATCGAGAGCTTCCCCGGGATGATCCTGTGGGGTGCGGGGACGGCGGGACCGGCGCTGCCGCCGGGGCGCTACACGGTGCGGCTCACGGTGGATGGCAAGGCGCTGACGGCGCCGCTCGTGATCCGGCGCAGCCCGCTAATTCCCGACGTGACCGATGCCGACCTGCGCGCGCAGTACGCGTTCGGCAAGCAGGTGCGCGACAAGACGAACGAGGCGCAGCGCGCGGTGATCGAGATCCGGCGCGTGAAGGAGCAGCTCGCGGACCGTCTCAAGCGGTCGAACGACGACGCGGCGCTCAAGACGACCGGCGCCACGCTGCGTACCAACGCCTCGGCGGTCGAGGAGAGCGTGTACCAGGTGCGGAACCAGAGCGGGCAGGATCCGCTCAACTTCCCCATCAAGGTGAACAACCGGCTCGCGAACCTGCTGGCGATGGCGGAGCGCGGTGACGGCCCTCCGGGGACGTACATGCCGGAGATTCTCTCGATCCTCACCAAGGAGCTCTCCGGCTATCAGGCCACCCTCGACAAGGTGTGGACGGTCGACCTCAAGGCGGTGAACGCGGAGCTCGCGCGGCTCAAGCTGCCGCCGCTCGACCCCAAGTGCACGACCGTGGCCGGGTGCACGGCGACGCCGTGAGTGTCGCCGCGCGCCTGCTGACGCTGTGCGTGGTGCCTGCGGCGCTGGCCGTGGGCACCGCGTGTGGCGAGGGGGTGAGGGGCCGCGTGGCGAAGGCCATGGACGGCTGCGTTGCGGCGCGAAACGCGGCCTTCCTGCGCGGCGACGGTGAGGCCGCGCTGGCGGCGCCCCTGCCCAAGGCCGTCGATTCGCTGGCGGCGGAGACGGCGTACACGTTCGGATTGATCGTGTACCAGGAGACGAGCGACAACGCGCAGACGCAGGCGGAGCTGACCTGCGCGCTGGAGCTCGGGTCGCGCATCGACAGCGACGAGACGCGCGAATGGCTGGCGTACTACAGCCGGCACCCGGATGCGCCCGTGGCGAACCTCGCCAAGCGACGGCTGGCCGCGCTCGAGGCGACGGGCCGGGCACCCTGACGACACAACGGGGGCATGACCTGTGGTCATGCCCCCGTTGTATCGATCGCCGGACGGCGGCTCAGCGCTCGATCTTGATGCCCATCATGCCCCAGGGCTTGTAGAACTCATAGCTCGGATCGTCGCCACCGCCACCGCGGTTCTGGCGATCGCCGACGTAGGCGCGCAGCGGCGTGTTGCTGAGGTTGATGAACTCGCCGAAGAGCTTGACGCCGGGGCGCAGCATGACGCTGCCCGACGCGTCGACCTGGAAGCGCGCCTTGGTGCGCGTGTCGGCTTCCGGCGAGACCGCGCTGATGGTCGAGACGAAGCTGCCCGAATAGTTGCCGCCCACGCGGAGCGAGACGGGGCCACGATCGAAGAAGACGCCGATGTTGCCGGCGTTGCCCGTCTGCCCGGGGAGCGGCACATCGACCCCGTCGCGGCCGCGGCCGGGAATCTCGGCCGTCGACGTCGTGTAGGTGTAGTTCGCGTTGAGGCCGAACGAGCGCAGGACGCCGGGCAGGAAGGTGAGGTTCTGCTGCCAGGCCACCTCGAAGCCGTAGAGCGACGCCGTGGGGCCGTTGACCGGCTGGATGATCTGCGTGGCATCCGGGCCGACCGCATCGGACGCCGTGCGGGCGCGCGAGGTGGCGAAGATGAAGTTGTCGAGGCTCTTCGCGAAGGCGCCGGCAGAGACGAAGCCGACGCTCGAGAAGTAGTGCTCGAGCATGATGTCGTAGTTGATCGCCGTCGTGGCCTTGAGCGCCGGGTTGCCGATGCTGGCCGTCTGCTGGCCGGCGGTGACGTTGACGTACGGCACCATGTCGCCGAACTGCGGGCGCACCAGCGCCGTGGTGACCGCGGCCTTGAGGTTCGTGTACTCGCTCAGGCGGTACGTCGCGTTGATGGACGGAAAGACGTTGACGTAGTCACCGGTCGCGGTGGTGTCGGCAATGGGGCGCGTGAGCGCGTTGCCGGCGGCATTGAGCGACACGATCTTGGCCGTGTTCTCGATGCGCGTGGCCTCGACGCGCACCCCCGGGATGACGCGCAGCGCGCCCACGTCGAGCGTCGCCATGAGGTAGCCGGCGTAGACGTCCTCGCCGACCTTGTAGGAACCGCCCGCCGACGTGGTCTGCGAGGTGAGCGTGTTGACGGTGAAGGCGTTCGGGTTGGCCTTGATGAAGTCGCGCATGCGCGTCGCATCGAACATGCGCCCGAACTGGTAGTCGCCGTCGAAAATGGTGCGACCGGCGGTCTCGGTGGTGAGCGCGCTCATGAGCGTCGCGGCGGTGGCGCCGGCGCTGTTGGTGCCGAGGGCGCTGGTGTACGTGGTGTTGTCTAGACGATTGCTGCGTTCCTTGAGGCGCGCGGCGAGACCGGCCTTGAGCGTGCCCTCGAAGCCGCCGAAGCGCACCGGCATGGAGGCGTTGAGCTTGCCCCCCACATCGTTGTCGCGGGTCGCGCGCACTTCGCGCACGAGGCTGTTGAAGCCGAAGCGCGCGGGATCGTCGAAGGAGCCGGTGACGACGTTGGCACGCGGACGATCGGCGTCGGCAAAGTTGTAGGCCAGCGTCATGCCGCTCTGCCGGAAGCCCATCGTGAGAACGTCCGGGCGGTCTTCCTGCGCGAGCGACGTGCCGATGGACCAGTCGAGCGTCTTGCCATCCTGCGCGTAGTGCTCGCCGCCGAACTGCGCCGTGTAGATGTTCTGCACGACCTCGCGGAGGCGGATGTCGCGGTCGAACTGCGAGCCCGTGGTCGTGCCCGAGTCTGGCGTGACCATGGTCCAGCGCGAGCCGCTGCCGCCACGGAAGCGGAAGCGTGCGCGATTGCGGATTTCGTCGTCGGCGAACTGGTTCCACGTGCCGCGCAGGAACAGCTTGCCGTTGTTCGCCAGCAGGTAGTCGAGCGTGGCGTTGGCGCCGTTGCGCTGCCGGTTGACCTGCGGATAGTCGCGCAGCTCCATGAGGTTGGGCGCGTCGAGCGACGTGAGCGAGGGCGCCACGCCGCAGTTGCGGGTCTGCGAGCACCAGTCGCCTTCGACGTTCTGCGAGGCGCGGTCGTTGCGGTAGTACGTGCCGCCCACCATGGCGCCGAACTTCTGGCTGGCGCCGAAGCGCTTGCCGGCGTTGAGGCCGAGATTGATGAGCGCGCCGCCGCCCAGTTGGTTCTGTCCGCCGGCCGCGGTGACGTTGAGCAGCGGCACGTTGGCGCGGGCCGAGCGCGTCACGATGTTGACGTTGCCGCCGATCGCATCGGCGTCCATGTCGGGGGTGAGCGTCTTGGCGATCTGGATCTGCGCCGCCTGGTCGGACGGGATGACGTCCATGGGCAACTGGCGACTGCCCTGCTCCGGCGTGCTCACGCGCAGGCCGTTGAGCGACATGCTGTTGAGATCGGCGCTGGTGCCGCGGATCTGCACGAAGCGCCCTTCCCCCTGGTCGCGCAGCACCGCCACGCCCGGCACGCGCGCGAGCGCCTCGGCCATGTTCGGGTCGGGGAGGCGGCCCACGAGCTCATTGTCGATGACGCTGGAGATGGTGGGCGCGGTACGCTGCTGGTTGAGCGCCGACGCCTGGCCGACGACCTGACCGCGGACCTGAATGGCGGCGAGGGCGGTGACGGCCTCGGTCATCTTCACATCGACGATGGCGGTGCGGCCGTTCTCGACCGTGACGCTCTTGGTCTGCGGCTGGTAGCCGATGTAGCGGAAGGTGAGGGTGCGCGCACCAGCCGGCACATTCACGGCGCGATAGATGCCCTTGTCCGTGGCGGCGCGAATGGCGGTGCCGTCGACGAGCACGAGGACGCCGGACAGCGGACGGCCAGTGGGGTCGGTGACGGTGCCGGAGACGACACCCTGCGCATGGAGCGCCTGGGTGGCGAGACCGAGACCGCACACGAGACGCATGAGATGCGAACGCATGACGTGGAGAGTCGGGAAAGTGGAGGAGAGCGACGGAAACGACGGCAGGTGGCGCGACATCATCGGGCCCCCTGCGGCAGGCGCTTGCGGACCTCGCGCCAGTCGTAGAGGTGGAAGGTCCGGTCGGTGGACATCATCACGAGCAGCCCTTCGGGGAACGCGGGCGAGAGCGCGCGTGCCGTGACCTCGAGGCCGTCGGTTTCCTGCGCGGCGACGGGGATGGTCGTGAGCACGGGGTGCGTGTGCGGCGCGCCGGCGACGCCTTCACGCGGGAAGACCTGCAGGCGCTGTCCCTGCTGGTCGCTGACGAGCAGGTAGCCGGTGCTGTCGCTCGTCGGGTAGACACCGATGCCTTCGTGATCCGAGACGAAGCCGGTGGTGCCGAACAGCGCGAGCTCGACGCTCGCGTCGGCCGCGTCGGGATCGACGCGGTACTTGCGGATGCCGACGGTCTCGTCGCTGTAGTACACGTAGCCCAGCGTGCGATCGACAGCGATGGCTTCGATCTCCTTCTTGCCGCTGTAGCTGCCGAAGGCGCGGACCTTCGTGCCGCGCACGATGCCGCGCGCGTCGGCGTCGAGGCGGTATTGCCAGAGATAGCCGCTCGCCGGACCGCTCTTGCCGCCGACGATCGCAAAGACGGCGCCGTCGCGGGCGCGTCGCCACAGCGCCACGCCCATCGGCGCGCGCGTCGAGTCGCCGTCGAACACCGGAATGCCGCCCCCGTCGATGGGCGTCATGTCGGGGAGGCGGAAGACGCGCAGTGCCATCGCCCCGCGCTCGGTGGTGACCGCGATGTCCATCGTGCGGCCGCCGAGCGTCACGCCCTGCAGGATGTCGACGTTGTTGGTGCGCTTGAGCGGACGCCGCGTGCGCGCGCTGTCGATGGTGCCGTCGAGGCGGAATGCCCAGAGGCCGCCGGTGGTGTCACCCTTGTCGGTGCCGATGAGGAGCGACTGGGCGGGATCGCGCTCGTCGATCCAGATGGCGGGATCGTCGGAGTCGTTGAGGACCGGCTGGGTGACGACGGTCGGGCGAAGGGTGTCGGCGGCGGTGCCTGCACTCGTCGCGCCCGCCGCGGCGGAGTCGGCGGCGGGCTGATCACCGCGGCCGGCACAGGCCGCGAGCAGCAACCCCAGGCCGAGGGCGGAATGTCGAAAGGTCACGGATTCGGAGCGGGGGACTGCCGTCCGGACGGTCGCCGGGACGGGTGGGACAGGCGGCAAGATCCCGGTCCCCCGTGAAGGCCCCGCCACGGCGTGGTCACGACGCGGTAACGGCGGCCTCAGCGGCCCGATTCACGCACCGGGGCCGGCGCTCTAGCTTTCCCTGCGTCGGCCGTGCGATGTCACGGCGCTCGATCACCGCTCACCCTGCCCGATGTCGTCCCGGAACCAGCAGACCGCCCGACTCCTCCAGGAACGCACCACCACCCTCGCCGCGGACGCCGTGCTGGCCGAGGCGGTCCGCTTCTTCGCGACCGGCAGCGGCGTGTACAGCGCCTTTCCGGAGAAGCGGGGGCCGGCGCACGTGGTGCTGCGCGGGCAGGGGGGCGAGGAAGTCGTGATCGGCGTGCGGGCGGTGGCGAACGGCACGGCCGTCACAGGGTCGAGCTATCTGTTCGATCAGCAGATCGCGCAGTTCCTGAGCGGACTGCCGCTGGCGCCCGAACCGGTCATCGAGGCGCTTCCCGCCGCCGACGAACCTGCGGTGCTTCCCGCGCCCGGTGGTGCGGCATGATGCGCGAGCCGATGCTGCGCTTCCCGACCATGCTGCGCGCGCGTCCCGGTACGATCGTGGTGGGCGACGTGCCCGCCGGCGTGGAGCCGTGGACGTTGCGTGTTCAGGCCGCCGAGGCGTGGGATGCGGTCAGCGTGCTGTGCCTGCCGACCACGACGGTGTATGCGGTGAAGCAGGCGGCGATGGCGGCCCTGCTGCCCGACGTCACCGCGCTGGAGGATCAGGTGGTCAAGCTGCACGGGTATCTCGTGCAGGATGAATCGCGGTCGCTGCAGGCGGTGGGCGCGCAGGACGCGTCGACACTGTTCCTCGCGCCGCGTCGCCGTCGCCCGCTGTTGTGACGACCAGCGCGCGGGACGGCGCCGACAGCTCGCGCGAGGCGCTGGTGGCGGCCGTCGCGCAGTTGCGCGCGCAGGTGGCGCGCCGGGTGGTGGGGCAGGACGCCGTCGTCGACGAGATCCTGATGTGTCTCGTGGCTGGCGGGCATGCGCTGCTGGTGGGGGTGCCCGGACTCGCGAAGACGATGATGATCCGCGCGCTCGCCGATGCGATGCGGCTCGACTTCCGTCGCATCCAGTTCACGCCGGACCTGGTGCCCAGCGACATCACGGGCACGGAGATCCTCGAGGAGAGCGGCGGCGGCGCGCGGGCCTTCCGCTTCGTGCAGGGGCCGGTGTTCGCGAACGTGGTGCTGGCTGACGAGATCAACCGGGCCCCGCCGCGGACGCAGGCGGCGCTGTTGGAGGCGATGCAGGAGCACAGCGTGACCGCCGCGGGTGCCACGCGACGCCTGCCGGAGCCGTTCTTCGTGCTCGCGACGCAGAATCCGATCGAGCAGGAGGGGACGTACCCGCTCCCCGAGGCGCAGCTCGACCGCTTCCTGTTCGACATTCGCGTCGGCTATCCGGCCGAGGCGGAAGAGGTCGCGATCCTGCGCACCACGACGGGCGGGCCGCCGGCCGCGATCGAGGCGGTGTTCACGGCGGAGCAGGCGCTGGCCCTGCAGCAGGCGGTGCGCGCGACGCCGTGCAGCGAGCTGCTGCTGCAGTACGCCGCGCGGCTCGTGCGCGCGACGCGCCCGCAGGAGCAACACGTGCCGACGCTGGTGTCGCAGTACGTGCGCTGGGGCGCCGGCCCGCGCGCCGGTCAGGCGCTCATTCTGGGGGCGAAGGCGTCGGCGTTGCTGGCGGGGCGTGCGGCTGTGTCGCCGGCGGACATTCGTCGCGTGGCGATGCCGGTGCTGCGACACCGCATCCTCACGAACTTCGCGGCCGAGGCCGATGGCGTGGTGGTGGAGCGCATCGTGGAGGCGCTGCTGGCGCACGTGCCGGCACCGTCCAGCGCGCTCGACTGAGCCCCGCGCAGGCGGCGACGATGGCGAGGGCCATGGGTGAGTACGGTGCCCTCCTCGATGCGCTGCGGGGCGTGCGGTGGCCCGCGCGTCGTGGCGTGTCACGGGGTGCGCCAGGCGCACATCGGTCGACGCAGCGCGGTGCGGGCGGCGAGTTCACCGAATACCGCCTGTACCGTCAGGGCGACGATGCGCGCACGCTCGACTGGAAGCTGCTGGCGCGCAGCGATCGCCCGTTCGTGCGCCTCACCGATGACCGTGCCGTGCTCCCCACGTGGTTGCTGGTGGACGGCAGCGCGAGCATGGACTTTCCCGCTGGTGCGGCGACGAGCAAGTGGCGCTGTGCGAAGCGGCTGGCCGTGGGGCTGGCCGCGGTGGTGCACGCGTCGGGCGATCCGGTGGGCGTCGTGGTGGTGCACGCCGGCGGGACGACGCGCCTGCCACCGCGCACGCGTCGCGGCACCGTGCAGGCCATTGCCCACCTGCTCGATGGGTGTGTGCCGGGCGGCGACCACACGCTCACCCCCGAGGTCGCAACACTTGCGCGTGCGGAGGGCGCCTCGCGCGTGGTGTGCATCACCGATGCGCTGTCGGATGGTGAGGCGCTCTGGCGCGCGGTGACGGCGCCGCTTGTGAGTGGCGCGCTGGCGGAGTGCCTGCACGTGGTGGCCGCCGAGGAGCTCGCGCCGACCGCCGGGGTGTGGCGCGTGCAGGACCCCGAGGCACTGGCGGAGCGTGATCCGAGCGCGCCGGACGAGGCCTCGCGCGTGCTGACCGCCACGACACGCAGCGGCTACGACGCGGCGTTCGCGACGTTTCGCGAGGGTGTGGCGCAGCGGTGGCGTGGCGTGGGGGCCGGGTACACCGAGGTATCGACAGCCCATGACGTCGCCCGCGTGATCCGCGGTGTGGTGCGGGGCGGCTGACGATGCTCGAGGTCGCGATGCCGTGGGTTCTCGGTGTTGCCGGTGGCGCCGCGCTGCTCACAGGCGTGCTGCATCTCATCGCCGCGCAGCGTCCGACGGTGCTGTTGCTCCCCACCGCGCGCTTCGTGCCCACGGGCGAGGCGCGGGCGGTGGCGCGACAGCCGCGTCCGACACACCTGCTGCTGTTGACACTGCGCGTGAGTGCCCTGCTGCTGGCCGGGGCGGCTGCGGCGGGCGTGCGGTGGCGTCCGAGCGCGTCGCACACGGCGGTGCTGGTGGTGGCGGACGCGCGCGCCCGTGCGGACTCGGCGCGGTGGCTGGCGCCGCTGCTCGCGGAGCGCGTCGGTGACCGGCGCGCGGAAGGCCCTGTCGTGCCTGCGGTGCGGTGGGTGCGTGGTGCCGACGCGGATGCGGGTGTGCTGCTCGTGGAGGCGCAGCGTGCCGCGCAGCAGCTCGTGCAGGACGATCCGACCGTGTCGCGCATCGCGCTGGTGGTGGGCGCGCCGCCGCGCTCGCGCGCGTGGCGTGGGTACGCGGCGTGGCGTTCGGCGTGGCCGGGGGCGATGTCGGTGGTGCCCGTCGATGCCGGCGCGGTTGGCGACGACACCTCGGCGGCTGCGGCGGCCGTGCGCGTGGTGGGAGCGCGCGGCGATGATGCGGTGGCGGCGGCCATCTCCGCGCGGAATGGGGCGGCGGGCGACGCACCCATCGTGACGATCGACCGCTCGGTGGGCACGCCTGCCGAGGTGACGAGCGACGCGTCGATTCTCGTGCGCTGGCCCGTCGACGGCGTGCCGGCTGGCTGGGAGGCGCTGCCCGCCGCACAGACGGTGGGCGCGCTCACCGCGGGTGAGGCGGCGGTGGTGGCGCCGTGGACACGACGCGCGCGGCTGCCCAATACGGTACTGGCCGACACGAGCGCACGCCCCATCGCCTGGTGGAGCGACGGGCACGTCGCCGCGGTCGAGCGTCTGCGCGCGGTCGGGTGCACACGCGAGGTGGGCGTGGTGGCAGCAGCGGGCACGGACCTCTTGCTCAGCGCGCCTGCTGCCGGCCTGCTGCGTGCGCTCACCGCGCCCTGCGGGCACGCGCGTCCCGCGCCGGCCAGCGTGTGGCGTGACCGTGTTGCGTCGCTCGACCGCGATACGCTGCCGACCGTCGATGCAAACGCATGGCGCGCCGGCGTGTCGCCAGCGCAAGCGCGGCCCTCACTCATGGCGGTGCTGTGTGCGTTGGCCGCGCTGCTCTTGCTGACGGTCGAGGGCTGGGTGCGTCGTCAGACGCGTTCGGGTGGGGTTCGATCGCACGCGTCGCAATTGCCAGCTGCGCGCGCACCAGAGGGGCACGCATGACGGCGGTGCTCACCCCGGAGGTCACGCCGCGCGACGCGGGCGGCCACGCCGCCAACGCACGTACGGTGCGCGACGCCGTGACACGCGTGCGTGCGCATCGCCAGCGCGTCGAGCTGCTGCGCGCGGCGCTGCTGGCTGTCGGCGGCGGCGCGGCGGTGGCGGTGCTGCTCCGCCTGCTGGTGCAGGTGCCGCCGTTGCGCGGCAGCGCGCTGTTTGCGGGAGGGAGCGCTGGCGCCGCGCTGAACGTCGCGACGGTGCTGCTGCCGCTGGTCGTGGTCACGCTGCTCGCGCGGCGCCTCGTGCCGCGCGTGAGCCGCACCGCGCCCGACGCGGCGCGCGCGGCGCTCTTCATCGAGGAGACCGCGCGCGCCACGCCCGACGCCGCACTGTCGTACGCCGTGGTGACGTGCAGCGAGTTGCTCGCGCCGCAGTGGGCACACGGCGCTGGCGCCACGGACGACACGTCGCCCGAGGCGCTCGCGGCCGAAGCGGCACGCATCGTGGCGCGGGCCGACCTGCAGGCCGTGCTGGCGCGGCGCGCGCGCACGCGTGTGGGCGGGCCGCTGCTCTTCGCGGCGGCGTCGGCGGCATTGCTCCTGTGGGCTGTGCGTTCGCCGTCGGTGGACGCCGGCGTTGCGGCGGGTGTTGCGTCCGCCGCTGGCGACGCGGCGGCGCGCGGCGCCACGGCCGCGCTGGGAGGCTGGCAGCTCGACGTGACGCCGCCGGCATACAGCGGGCAGCCGGCACGCGATCTTGGCGACGCCGGCAGCGCACGCGTGCTTGCGGGCAGCGCGGTGCGCCTGTCGGGGCGTGGCGACGTGCCGGCCGTCGCACGTGTCAGTGGCGACTCGTTGTCCGAAGCGACGCCCACCGCGCGCGCGCTCGACGGGGCGTGGGCCGTCTCGCAGGTGGTCGCGCGCTCGCAGGCGTGGCGCATCACGCGCGGTGGGAGGTCGCGGTTGCTGGTCGTCGAGGTCGTGTCCGACTCGATCCCCCAGGTGACGCTCACGTTGCCGGCGCGCGATACGGTCCTGCGTGTGGCGACCGGACGCGTGCCGTTGTCGGCCACGCTGCACGACGACGTGGGGCTCGCCGACGCGCATGTGGAAGTGCTCGTGACCAGCGGGGAGGGGGAGCGCTTCACGGTGACGCGCCGTCGTATGGCGCCCATGACGTGGGGCGCTACCGCAGGCGCCACACGGGACGCGACGCTGCGTGGCACGCTCGACCTCGCGGCGCTCGGACTGGCGCCGGGCGATGTGGTGCATGTGCGCGCGATCGCGCGCGACCGGCATCCCGCGGCATCGCGCGAGTCCGGCAGCAGCGAGACGCGGTCCATTCGCATTGCGAGGCCGTCGGAGTACGACTCGGTCGCGGTGGAGCCGGCGCCGCCCCCGGCAATGGACAGCTCGCTGCTGAGCCAGCGCATGCTGCTGCTCCTCACGGAACGGCTCGATCGCCGACAGGCACAGCTCGCGCGATCGGTGGTGGTGAGCGAGTCGCAGCGCATCGCGCGCGACCAGAGCCGACTCCGTCAGGCCGTGGGGGATCTGGTGTTCCAGCGGCTCTCCGGCGAGTCGAGTGGCGAGCACGCGCACTTTGCCGGTGATGGGCACGACCACGGTGTCGAGGCACAGGGCGGACGGTTGTCGCTGAGCGCGAGTGCAACGGCGGGCATGCTCGAGGAGGGGAGCGACGGGCCGGTGATCGCGGTGAATGCGCCGCTGCTCGAGGCCTACAACGCCATGTGGGATGCCGGGCGCGCGCTGGAGCAGGGCGACCCGCACGCCGCCATTCCCCCGATGCGCCGAGCCCTGGCGGCCATCGAGGCCGCGCGTGCGGCGTCGCGACTGTATCTGCGCGGGCGCCCACCGCAGGTCATCGTGGACATCGCGCGGGTTCGCCTCACGGGCAAGGACACTGGCGGTGTGAGCGTGCGTGGCGCCGGCGCACCGCTCGCCGATATGCTTGCACCGTTGGACGCGCGCCTCGTGCGGGCGGCGGTGCTGGCGGCGCGGGGCGATGCGGCCAGCGTGGCGGCCGCGCGCGACTCGCTGGCACTGCTGCGCCTCGATGCGTTGCAGCCCGCGCCCGCGTTTGCCGCTGCGGTGGATGGGGTGCTGGCCGCGCTCGCGCGCGCTGGCGACGCGACGCCGGCGTTCACCGCCGCGCGACGCGTCTTGGGCACGGTGCGCCGCGTGCCGCCCTCGGCATGGTCGCGCGGAGGGCCGCCATGAGCGACGTGCGCGCTGTCCATGACGTGATGGTCTCGCGCACGGCGCCGTTCGTCTTCGCCACCGCGCAGTACGACTCGGGCGACTGGGACTCGGCGCCGATGGTGCCGGCCAACGTCATCGACGCCATCGCGCGCTACACCAGCCTGCCGGTGGCGCCGCAGGGGGTCGTGGTGCCGCTCGCCTCGGAGGCGGTGTTCGAGTATCCGCTGCTCTATCTCACCGGGCACCTGCCGGTGCGGTTCACGACACGCGAGGCCGACACGCTGCGCCGCTATCTCGAGCGCGGCGGGCTGCTGTTTGTGGACGACCACAATCACGATGTGGACGGCGCGTTTCACACCACCGTGCGCGAGGAGCTGCGCAAGGTGGCCGGGCCCCTCACGCCGCTTCCCAACACCCATGCGCTGTATCGCTGCTTCTTCACCTTCGAGAACGGCCCGCCCACCACGTCGCACGAGCTGAACGGCTGGGGCGACAACCTCGTGCACGAGCACCTCGATGCGTTCCTCGTGCGTGGACGCATCGCCGTGCTGTACTCCAACAAGGACTACAGCTCGGAGTGGAGCTTCCACCCCGACAACAAGCGCTTCCTGTCCATCGACAACACGCGCTTCGCGGTGAACCTCGTGGTGTACGCCCTCACGCGATGAGCACGCGTCGCGCAGGGTTCGAGCGCGTCCTGCGCACCGTGGCGCTGGTGGCGAGCGCGTTGCTGCTGCTCGACATCGTGTGGGCGTGGACTGGCGCACGAGGCCCGGACGCGCGGTCCGGCTCGGCGGCACGCACCGTCATGCTCGGCGCAGACGGCACGGGTGCGCCCGTGGAGGCGATTGCGACAGACAGTACGCAGTTGGCCGCGCTGCTGCCGCTACTCGGGGCAGCCGCGCGCGACACGACCACGGTCATCATGCGCGTCGTGCCGAGTGCGCCCGTGCGTGCGGCGCTTGGCTCGGCGCGCGCGGCGGGCATGCCGCTGCAATGGACGCTCGCGGCCGGTGCGCGCGTGCACCCCATTGCGCTCTCGGTGGAGCGTCGCGCAGGTGCAATGGCCGATGCCGGCGCACTGGTGCGCGCGTCGCGGGATGGCCTGCCCGACACCGCCGACGCGGCGGGCGCACGACCGCCGCTGGTACTGCGCGATGCCGGCGGAGTCCTCGACTCGCTGGTGAGCGTCGCACCGCGAGATGGTGTCGCACCGTCCACGTGGAGCTGGGCGCTCGCGCAGGGCACGCCCTCCGTGGCGCTCGTCAGTGGCGACGTGGTCGGGCGCGCCGCGCTCACCGACACCGCGACGGCGGCGACGCGCGTGCTGCTGGTGGGGTCGGCGTCGTGGGAGACGCGATTCACGGCGACGGCGCTCGAGGAGGCCGGATGGACGGTGGACGGTCGCCTCACGCTTTCGCCCACCGGCGGCGCGACGATCGGGGCCGGTGGGGCGCTCGATGCACGTCGGCATGCGGTGGTCGTCGTGCTCGACAGTGCCGAACGCAGCATGCCCAGTGCGCGCGCCCTTGCGGCGTTCGTCGAAGCCGGCGGCGGCGTCGTGTTCGCGGGCGACGGGCTGCGGAGTGGTGCGGCGGCGTCGCTCGCGCCGGCTGAGGTGGGTGCACTCCGGCGCGGCCTCGTGGGCGGTGTGCGATCGGCCGCGCCGCGGCTCGGACTCGATGCCTGGCAGCTCACGCCGCGCGTCGGCGCGCTCGTGCTGCAGGCGGACACCCTCGATGCGCGCACGCCGGTGCCCGCCGTGGTCGTACACCGTCGCGGCGCGGGACGTGTCGCCGCGGTGACCTATCGCGAAAGCTGGCGGTGGCGCATGGCGGGGAACGACGACGGGTTGGCGGCGCATCGCGCCTGGTGGGCCGCCGTGGTGGGGAGTGTCGCGCGGGCCTCGGAGGCGAGTGCGCTAGAGCAGGCCGATCCCGCACCCGGCGACGCCGCCCCGTGGGCCGATCTCGTCGCGCTGGCCGGCCCGTCGATGCCTCGCGCCGCCGGGATTGCACCGTCCGCCGGCGTCGCGGCCGACGCAAGCCGTGTCTGGCCCGACCGCCGTGCGCTACTCTTCGTGGTGGCCGCGCTCGCGCTGGTGAGTGAGTGGGCCTCGCGGCGTCTGCGCGGCCTCGCGTAGGCCGTCACCCCTCGCCAGTTCGCCAGCCCCTGCCCGAACGTCCCCGACGCCTGTGACGCCTCCCGTCGCCTTCATTTCGCACCCCGACTGCGGCCGCCACGACACGGGGTGGGAGCATCCGGAACACGTGGGGCGCCTCGTGGCCATCCCGCGCGCGCTCAAGCAGCGCCCGGCCTTGCTCATGGGGCTGCACCATGTCGAAGGGCGTCACGCCACCATCGACGAGCTCGCGTTGGCGCATGACCGCGACTACCTCGGGCGCATCCGCACGATGGCCGAGTCGGGCGGCGGGCGTCTCGATCCGGACACGGTGGTGAGTGAAGGCTCGTGGGATGCGGCCACCGCGGGCGCGGGCTGTGTGCTCGACGGCGTCGATCTCGCCTTTGCCGGCACCGCCCCCCGCAGCTTCTCGGCCGTGCGTCCGCCGGGGCATCACGCACTGCGTGATCGCGCGATGGGGTTCTGCCTGGTGGGCAACGTCGCGGTCGCGGCGCACTACGCGCTCGCGCGACATGCCGCCGAGCGGGTGCTCATCGTCGATTGGGATGTGCACCACGGCAACGGCACGCAGGCACTCGTCGAGCACGAGCCGCGCATTCACTTCGTGTCGATGCATCAGTGGCCGTGGTATCCCGGCACCGGTGCGCGCGACGATCGCGGTCCGCACGACAACGTGTGGAACGTGCCCATGCCGCCGTCACTGCCGGCCGCGCAGTATGTCGAGGCGCTGCTCGCCGCCATCGACGCGGCAACGGACGGCTTCACCCCCGATCTCGTGCTGCTCAGCGCCGGCTTCGACTGTCTCGCGGGTGACCCGCTGGGCGCGTTCACGCTCACGCTCGACGACGTGCGCACGCTCACGCGCGCCCTGGTGACGCGTGCGGAGGCGTGGTGCCACGGGCGACTCGTGAGCGCCCTCGAGGGGGGCTACGCGCCCGAATCGGTGGCCGAGGCGGTGTGCGTGCATGTGGAGGCGCTCGCGTGAGCCGGCATCATCGCACTGGCTCCCGCCCGCGGCGGGGTGGGCGTTCCCGCGACGGCGCGGCGAACGCTGGCCATGGCGTGGGCGCTGCACGCACATTGGCGGACATGACGCGCATCGTCCCCACCTCGGTACCCGGGCAGCCCGACCCGCCACCGCGCACGCTGTATCGCTCGCCCGATGGCGTCGATGTCGTCGACTGCCACCCGCGGGAGGTGTCGCAGCTCCTCGCCGCCGGCGGGCCCTTGTGGGTGGACATCGACTCGACGGTGCGCTCGCAGCACGCGCTGCTCGAGAAGGTGTTCCGCTTCCATCCGCTGGCGGTCGAGGACACGCTCAACCCGGCGTCGCGCGTCAAGCTCGAGGAGTACGAGGGGTACCTGTTCATCATCATCCGCGGCGTGACGCTCGCGGACGACACCAGCGACCCGTACGACCTCGAGACGAAGGACCTGTACTGCTTCCTCGGCGCGCAGTACCTGGTCACCGTGCACGCGGGACCGATGGCATCGGTCGACCGCGTGGCCGAGTCGATGCGGCGCAACCCGGACATCATCGGCCGGGGAGTGGAGCGCGTGCTGCACGCCATCCTCGACGACACGATCGACGCGTACTTTCCGATCCTCGACCAGATCGACGCGTTCATCGACGGGCTCGAGGAGCAGGTGTTCGTCGACTTCCAGGAGGACGCGCTGCGCGAGCTCTTCCATGTGAAGCGCCTCGTGCTGTCGCTGCGCCGCTACCTGTCGCCGTCGCGTGAAGTGATGAACATCCTCACCAACCGGCCGAGCATGCTGCTCACCCCCGACGCGCAGCTCTACTTCCGCGACATTTATGACCACGTGCTTCGCATCAACGACGCGCTGGATACCTATCGCGACCTGCTGAGCAGCACGATGGACTCGTATCTCACGCAGGTCTCCAACCGGTTGGGCTCCACCACGAAGGCGCTGTCGGTCATGGCGACCATGTCGATCCCGTTCGTGGTGGTGAGCGGCATGTGGGGGATGAACTTCCGCGATGTGCCGCTCTCCAACTGGCCGCACGGCTTCTGGGTGTTGCTGCTGCTGCAGTTGGGGCTGGGCGGGTTGCTGGTGGCCTACCTGCGTCGTCGACGGTGGCTGTGATGTCCCCTAACTGTCTCCACGCGCCCGATGTTCTGTCCTGACTGCGGCACCTGGAATCGTGCGGCTGCCGCGACGTGCACCCGCTGCGGCACCGCGCTCCCGGAGGTGTCGGCGCCGCCGCTCGACGTGCCCGACCAGGAGCTCCGCGCCCTGCGCCTCGCCACCGGCAACCGCTACGCCATCGTCAAGCGACTCGGCAGCGGGGGCATGGCGCACGTGTACCTCGCCAAGCACGCGCTGTTGGGGCGTCCGCTCGTCATCAAGGTGCTGCACCAGTCGCTGGCGCGGGAATCGGAGATGCGCGAGCGCTTCCGCCGCGAGGCCGAGGCGGCGGCGCGGCTCGTGCACCCGTACATCTGTGCCATCGCCGACATGGGCACGTACGAGGACGTCGACTTCCTGGTCATGCCGTACTACGCCGGCGGTTCGCTGGCCGACCTGCTCGCGCGGCGACGCACGGTGTCGGCGGTGACGGCTGCGTCGGTCGCGTCGCAGGTGTCGGTGGCGCTGGACTACGCCCACCGGCGCGGCGTCGTGCACCGCGACATCAAGCCGGACAACATCCTCTTCGACGAGGACGGCAATGTCGCCCTCACCGATTTCGGCATCGCGACGGCGCGTTTCCACGGCCGCCTCACCGCCAGCGGGCGCGCCATGGGCACGCCGCACTACATGTCGCCCGAGCAGGCGATGGGTCGGCTCGTCGATGGACGCAGCGACCTGTACGCCGTCGGGCTCCTGCTGTACGAGATGCTGCTCGGCCATCCGCCGTTCGATGGCGACGACTCGTATTCGGTGGGCTACAAGCACGTCCACGAGACCCCGGTCGCGCCGGACACGGTCGACACGCGCATTCCGGCCGCGCTCAGTGCCATCGTCATGCGGTGCCTCGCGAAGGGGCCGGCTGAACGGTACGACCGCGGCAACGAACTGGCCGATGCGCTCGTGCAGTTCCTGCAGGGGCAGGGCGGCGGCGCCGAGTTGCGCGCCGCACGCACCGCGCGGGCGTCCGGGCTCACGCCTCCGTAATCGCGTTCCACGCACTCGCTCTCACTTCACGTCCGATGCAACTCTTCGCGGAAACGCTCACCGTGCGCACGCGGCACCCGTTCATCATCGCGCGCGGCGGGCAGGATAGCTGGCGCACGGTGTTCGTGCGTCTCGTCGATCGGGACGGTGCCGAAGGCTGGGGCGAGGCAGCGCCGAGCCGCTTCTACGGTGAGACGGTGGACACCGTGCGCGTGGCGCTCGAGCGGTTCGCCCCGGTGCTCGCCGACGCCGATGCGTGGAGCATCGAGGCCGTGGAGCGCGCGGTCGAGCAGGCGTTGCGCGGCAATGCTGCGGCCCGCGTGGCAGTGAGTGCGGCGCTGCACGACCTCGCGGCCAAGCGCGTGGGGCTGCCCCTGTGGAAGTGGTGGGGACTCGACCGGACCGCGGCGCCGCTGTCGAGCTTCACCATCGGCATTGCGCCCGACGAGACCACGCTGCGCGCCCGCGTGCGTGAGGCCGCGCCGTATCCCATCCTCAAGATCAAGTTGGGCTCGTCGTGGGATCGCGACGTGCTGCGCATCGTGCGGGAAGAGGCGCCGCGCGCCACGCTGCGTGTCGATGCCAACTGTGCGTGGACGCCCAAGCAGACGCTGGCCATGCTGCAGCCGCTCACCGATGTCGGTGTGGACATCCTCGAGCAGCCGCTCGCGCCGCACGACCTCGAGGGGCTGCGCTTCGTGCGTGACCGCTCGCCCATTCCCGTCATTGCCGACGAATCGTGCCTCGTGGCCACCGACATTCCGAAGCTCGTGGGCGTCGTGGACGGGGTGAACATCAAGCTCGCCAAGTGCGGTTCGCTGCGCGAGGCGCTGCGCATGATCGCGGTGGCGCGCGCGCACGGCATGCGAGTCATGTGCGGCTGCATGATCGAGACGACGCTGGGCATCGCGGCCGCCGCGCACTTTGCGCCGCTGCTCGACGACGCCGACCTCGACGGCGCCGCACTCCTCGCCGACGATCCGTTCACGGGCCCCGGCATTCCTGCCGGGCAGGTCACGCTGGGCGACGCGCCGGGGCTCGGCGTGTCGCGCGCGTAGCCGCGGGCGCGCTGCGCGTGGTGGCTGCGCGGGGCGCCGCATGACCGTCGGGTCGGCACGCTGCATCGAGGTGGCGCTCCCGGCGCCGCTCTTCCGCACGTTCACCTACGTGGTGCCCGAGGGCATCGCGTGGCCCGTGGCGCCGGGCACCCGCGTGCTGGTGCCGTTCCGCAATCGTCCGGAGATCGGCATCTGCCTGGGCGAGGCCGAGCCGCCCGTGGGGATCACGCTCAAGGCAGTGCAGGCGGTGGTCGACAGTGAGCCGTCGCTGCCGGCGCCGCTGCTGCACACCGCGCGGTGGATCGCCGACTGGTACGCCGCGCCCATCGGGCTCACGCTGCGCGCGATGCTCCCCACGGCCCTCGCCAGCGCGGCCACGCCGGCCCCCGCGCCGCGCACCACGCGCGTCGTGCGCATCGTGCAGGAGCTGCCATCGCTCTTGCAGCGCGAGCAGACGTTTGCGCGCGCGAAGCAGCAGCGCGCCGTGTACGACCTGCTCGAGGCGCAGGGGGGTACGGCGCCACTCGAGGCGCTGCGGCAGCAGGCGGGGTGCTCGCCGGGTGTCATTGTCGCCATGGTGAAGCGCGGCCTCGTGGAAGTGCGCGACGAGGTGCGCCCACGCGATCCGTTCGCCGATCGCGCGGGCGTCGCCCCGCCGCCGCATCCGAGCCCCGCCCAGCGCGATGCCATCGATGCCATCATCGCGGGCGCGCCCGGCGACACCTTTCTGCTGCACGGCATCACCGGCAGCGGCAAGACGCTCGTGTACATCGAGGTGCTGCGCGCCGTGCTGCGGCAGCCGGGGCGCACGGCCATCGTGCTCGTGCCGGAAATCGCCCTCACCTCGCAGACCGTCGATCGCTTCCGCGGCGCCTTCGGCGACGATGTGGCCGTGCTGCACTCGGGGCTCTCCGACGGCGAACGGCTCGACGCGTGGCTCGCGCTCCGGCGGGGCGAGCGCCGCATCGCGGTGGGCGCGCGCTCGGCGCTCTTCGCACCGCTGTCCAACGTGGGCGTCGTCATTGTCGACGAGGAGCACGAGGGGAGCTACAAGCAGTCGGAGACGCCGCGCTACCACGCACGCGAAGCGGCCATCGTGCGCGCCCGGGCCGAGGGTGCGCTGGTCGTGCTCGGCAGTGCGACGCCGAGCCTCGAGAGTTGGGAGCGCGCGGCACGCGGTCATGCGGTGCACCTCACTCTCCCGGAGCGCGCCGGTGGTGCGGTGCTCCCGCCGGTGCAGGTGGTCGACCTGCGCGAGGCGGTGCGGGACGCACTGGCGCAGCGCGCGCCCGGCGCGCCGTGGGATCCCGTGACCGGCATCCTCACGCGGCCGCTCGTGAGCGCGCTCGCAGAGCGCCTGGACCGTGGTGAGCAGAGCCTGCTGCAGCTCAACCGCCGCGGCTACGCGGCGTACGTGCAGTGCCACGCCTGCGGGCACGTCGAGACGTGCCCCAATTGCAGCATCTCCCTCACGTACCACCGCATTCCCGAGGGGCTGGTGTGCCACTACTGCCAGCACCAGGCGGATATGCCCTCGCACTGCACGGCCTGCAGCACCACCACCATCCGGCCGCGCGGACTGGGCACGCAGCAGGTGGAGCGAGTCGTGGCCGAGCGCTTCCCCTCGGCGCGTATCGCCCGCATGGACGTCGACACCACCACCGGCAAGTGGGCGCACACGCAGATCCTCGATCGCGTCGGGCGCGGCGAGGTGGACATCCTGCTCGGCACGCAGATGATCGCCAAGGGGCTCGACTTCCCCAACGTCACGCTCGTCGGCGTGATCGATGCCGACACGGGGCTCAACCTTCCGGACTTCCGCGCGGCCGAGCGCACGTTTCAGCTCCTGAGCCAGGTCGCGGGACGCGCGGGGCGTGGTCCCAAGGGCGGCGAGGTGCTCGTGCAGACGCGCAGCCCCGACCACTACGCGGTGCGTCATGCGTTGGCGCACGACGTGGACGGCTTCGTGCGCGAGGAGCTGTCGATGCGGCGGCTGCCCGCGTACCCGCCCTTCGTGTCGCTCGCCAATGTGGTCGTGAGTGGGGCCGACCAGAAGGGCACGGCGCAGGCGTGCATCGCGGTGGCGACGTGGGTCGAGGCGCTGGTGCGCGCGAAGTCGCTGCGCGGCGTCGTGCTCGTGGGCCCCGCCCCCTGTCCCATCGACCGCATCAAGGAACGCTGGCGCTGGCACTTTCTCATCAAGACGAGCCAACCGTCGCTTCTCTCGCGCCTCGCGCGCTACGTGGCCGAGCGGGCCACGGTGCCGCACGGTGTGCGGCTGGTGGTGGACCGCGACCCGGTGGCACTACTCTGACCACCGGGCGGCGGGCAGCGTAGCTTCTGCGGGCAAGTCTGCGCTGAACCCGTCACCGAGGTCGTCTGCATGTCGCCGAAGGTCCTGTCGTTGCGTGGTGTGCTCTCCGTGGGCGCGGTCGTGACCGCCGCCATCAGCCACGAAGCCTCTGCGCAGGCGCGTACGGCGCCCGCGCCCTCCGCCGGTGTGCTCGGCTTCTACCGGCAGCCTGCCATTCGCGGCGACCGTATCGTGTTCACCGCCGAGGGCGACCTGTGGACCGTGCCGGTGAGCGGTGGCGTGGCGCAGCGGCTGACGACGCACCCGGCAGCGGAGACGAATCCCGTCATCTCGCCCGATGGCCGCACGATTGCGTTCACCGCGCGCTACGAGGGGCCGGCGCAGCTCTACACAATGCCCATCGCGGGCGGCATGCCCGTGCGCCGCACCTTCGAGCCCGAGAACTCCATCGCCACCGCGTGGACGCCCGACGGCAAGGTGGTGTACACGACGACGCGCTACTCCGGCATTCCCAAGTTGCAGATGGTGCAGCTCGACCCCGCGAGCGGGGAGCGCACGCTGGTGCCGCTGGCGGGCGCGAGTGAAGGTGCGTGGGATGCGACGGGACGTACGGTGTTCTTCGCGCGGCCTGGTTTCCACAACAACGTCACCAAGCTCTATCGCGGCGGCACCGCTCGCGACATCTGGAAGTACACGAGCGGGGCGGCCGAAGCGGTCGAGGTGAGCAAGGGGTATGACGGCGAGAGTCACTCGCCGATGCTGTGGAACGGCCGCGTGTACTTCGTGACCGACCGCGACAGCACCATGAACCTCTGGTCGATGGACACGAACGGGGGTGACCTGCGGCAGCACACCCGACACAAGGGCTGGGATGTGCGCACGCCGTCGCTCGATGCGGGGCGCATCGTGTACCAGTTCGGCGCCGACCTCTGGCTGTTCGACATCGCCAGCGGACAGACGCGGCAACTGGCCATCACGCTGGCGTCCGACCTCGACCAGTTGCGGGAGCGGTGGGTGACCGACCCCATGGCGTCACTCACCAGCGCGCACCTCTCGCCCGAGGGTGACCGGCTGGTGCTCACCTCGCGCGGCCGGGTCTTCACGGCGCCGGTGCGGCAGGGGCGGCTGGTGCGGGTGACGCGCAAGGACAGCGTGCGCTACCGCGACGCGGTGTTCGCCGATGCGCGCAACGTGCTGGCCTTTGGCGACGAGAGCGGGGAGTTCGAGGTCATGAAGCTTCCCGCCAACGGCGTCGGGCGCGACACGGCCCTCACGCGCAACGGCACCGTGCTGCGCTTCGAGCTCACGCCGTCGCCCGACGGCAAGCGTGTGGCGTGGACCGACAACGACAACAACCTGTGGGTCATGGCGGTCGGGGGTGCGCCGCGCAAGATCAACGCCATCGAGGAGGGCGTGGGCGACCTCACGTGGTCGCCTGACAGCCGTTGGCTGGCCTACGCGGCCGTGGCGCGCAACACCTTCCAGCAGATCATGCTGTACGACGCTGACAGCGCGCGCACGCTCACGGTCACGTCCGATCGGGTGAACAGCAGCAACCCGGCGTGGGACACGCGCGGTGAGTTCCTGTACTTCCTGAGTGATCGCAACCTGCAGTCGGTGGTGGGGGCGCCGTGGGGGGCGCGGGCGCCGGAGCCGTACTTCGATCGCCCCATCGAGGTCTACCAGGTGGCGCTGCGTGCGGGGCTGCGCTCGCCGTTCGCGCCCAACGACGAACTGGCGCCACGCGCGGCGACGCGTGCCGACACCGGTGCTGCGGCACGCGCGGTGCGCATCGATGCGGCGGGGCTCGAGCAGCGGGTGCGACGCGTGCCGGTGCCGGCCGGCAACTACCGCGGTCTCGCCGCGAGCGCCGACGGGCTGTTCTTCATCGCCGCCGGCTCAGGCGCCGACACGACGGTCAACCTCATGGGCGTGCGCTTCACCAACGAGCGCCCCACGCCCACGGTCATCGCGGAAGGGGTGCGCAGCTTCGAGCTGTCGGCCAACGCGCGGCGGCTGCTGCTCCGGCGCGGCAACACCTTCCACGTGGTCGACGCGCGCGTGCAGCGCATCACCGACCTCGCCGACAGCCGCGTGGACCTCGGCGGCTGGACCTTTCCCATCGATGTGCGGGCCGACTGGCGCCAGATCTTCGTGGACGCGTGGCGCATGGAACGCGACTACTTCTACGATCGCGCGCTGCACGGGCTCGACTACCAGCGCTCCCTCGCCAAGTACCTGCCACTCGTCGACCGCATCACGACGCGCGAGGAGCTGTCCGACCTGATCGGCTGGCTGGTGGGTGACCTGTCGGCGCTGCACACGAGCGTGGGGGGCGGCGACACCCGGCGTGGCCCCGACAACGTGGGCATTGCCTCACTCGGCGCGCGGCTGCTGCGCGACGCGGCGGCCGGCGGCTATCGCATCGAGCGCATCTACCAGCACGATCCCGATTATCCCGACACGCGCTCGCCGCTGGCCGATCCCGAGCTCGACGTGCGGGCTGGTGATGTCGTGACGGCCATCAACGGCGTGGCGCTGGCCGAGGTGGCGGACATCGGCGTGCCGCTGCGCAACCAGGCGGGGCGGCAGGTGCTGCTCACGCTGCGGCGCGGCGCCACGTCGCGCGATGTGGTGGTGTCACCCATCGGCAACGAGGCGGCGCTCCGCTACACCGACTGGGAGGTGACACGACGCCAGGCGGTGGAGCAGGCCGGGAAGGGGGCCATCGGCTACGTGCACATTCGCGCGATGGGTACGGCCGACATCGAGCAGTTCTATCGCGAGTTCTATCCGGTGTTCAACCGGCAGGGACTCATCATCGACGTGCGGCAGAATCGCGGCGGCAACATCGACTCGTGGCTGCTCGAGAAGCTGATGCGCAAGGCGTGGATGTACTGGAAGTCGCGCGCTGGTGAGCCCTACTGGAACATGCAGTACGCCTTCCGCGGGCACATGGTGGTGCTCGTCGATCACGAGACGGCGAGCGACGGCGAGGCCTTTGCCGACGGCTTCCGGCGACTCGGGTTGGGGCAGGTCATCGGCACGCGCACGTGGGGCGGCGAGATCTGGCTGAGCGGCGTGAACGTGCTCACCGATGGCGGCGTCGCGCGGGCGCCGATGAACGGCGTGTACGGTCCCGAGCGGAAGTGGCTCATCGAGCAGCGTGGCCTGGAGCCCGACATCGAGGTGGACAACCTTCCGCACGCGACGTTCATGGGCAAGGACGCGCAGCTCGAAGCCGCCATCGCACACCTGCAGCAGAAGATCGCGCAAGATCCGCGCGAGGTGCCCGCGCCGCCGCCGTTCCCGAAGCGCGGGGTGCCGCCGGTGCCGCCGGAGCGGTGATGGCCCGTTTGGGGGAGCTGTGATCGCGCAGGGAGGGGAGAAGGGAGCTACTGCTGCACGAACACCTCGGCGGTACTGGCGACGCCGGGAGCCGGCGCCGCGGTCGGGACCCATCGCTCGATATCCAACTAAGCGGAGTCGACTGTTGCGGGAGATCGCCAAGCGTGGCGACGCCGCATCACGCGACCTTGGCAGGAAAGGGACGGCCGGTCGCCTGCCGAGGGCGGCCGGCCGTGCGTGCATAGAGAGGGGCAGGGGGCTCAGCCGACGGCGACCGAGTTGGTGGCACGCGGCTTGCTCAGGATGGGACCGACGCAACTCGTCCCCTCCACTCCACCCGCCCCCCCATGAAGACCACGCTTCGAGTCCTGACCGCCGCGCTGCTGCTTGGCACCGCCTTCGACGCCCAGGCGCAGAACCTGGTTGTCGGCACCGCCAACAGCGGCAACTGCTATCCGTTCATCTGCGCGTCCGGCGATGGACGCACCCGTTGGCAGCAGGTGTACAACGCCAACCAGTTCGGCTCGAGCCCGGTGAACATCACCGGCCTCTACTTCTTCTCGAACCTTGGCCAGGTGAACGCCGGTGTGAACTGGGACAACGTGAACTTCACGCTGTCGCTCTCCACCACCACGGCCGGCTTCCCGTTGAGCACCGCGCCGGGCGCGAACGTGGGCGGGAACCAGACGCAGATCTTCAGCGGCACGCTGCCCACCGGCTTCATTCCCACCAGCGGCGTGGCGCTCTCGTTTGCGTTCGCGCCGTTCACGTACGACCCCAGCCAGGGCAACCTGCTGCTCGACGTGAACATCGGCGCCGGCAACGGGCAGTACGTGTCCTACCTCGACGCCGACTACTCGTGCCAGAACGTCACGGAGCGCTACTACGGTGACGACAACAGCGGCACCTCCACGTGTGGTGGCGGTCTCGTGACGGGCTTCGACGTGTCGACGGCCACCGTGCCTGAGCCCTCCACGTATGCGCTCATGGCGGCCGGCCTCGCGGGCATCTTCGCGGCCCGTCGTCGTCGCAAGCAGGCCTGAGTCGACGCTCGCCGCGCGCGATGCGCGCGTGGCAGGGGACGTGACAACACGGGGATCGGTGGCCAGAGACGGCCGCCGGTCCCCGTTGTCGTGAGGGACTGGCCGCGCGCACTACATTTCCCCCATGCCAGCCCGCACGCTCGACGCCATTCCGCCCTACGTCTTCTACGAACTCGACGCCCGCCGCGCCCGTCATCGCGCGGCCGGGAAGCAGCTCCTCGATGTCGGCATCGGCAGCCCCGATGGGCCGATCCCCGAGGTCGTTGTTGAGGCCATGCGCACCGCGGCCGGCGAGCGTGCCCTGAGCGGCTATCCGTTCTTCCAGGGACACCCGCGCTTCGCCGACGCTGCCACGCAGTACATGGCGCGCCGCTTCGGCGTGACGCTCGACCCGCGCCACGAGTTCCTCGCGCTGGCCGGCTCGAAGGAAGGAATCGCGGAGCTCATCCAGGCGCACGTCGACCCGGGGGACGCCGTGCTCGTGCCGGCGGTGCACTACCCGGTGTACGCGCGCGCCACGCTGCTGGCCGGCGCCGAGCCGGTGTTCGTGCCGCTGCTCGCGGACGGGCGCATGGATGTCGACGCGATCGATGCCGCCACGATGCGGCGCGCGCGCGTGATGATCGTGAACTACCCCGGCAACCCGACCACGGCCACGGTGCCGTTCGAGGAGCTCACGCGCCTGGTGGACTTCGCGCGCCAGCACAAGCTGCTGCTGCTCAGCGACCTCGCGTACAGTGAGCTCGCCTACGACGGCTATCGTGTGCCCAGCCTGCTCGAGGTGCCGGGAGCGATGGACGTGGTGGTGGAGACGCACACCTGCAGCAAGAGCTTCAACATGGCCGGTGTGCGCTGCGCGTTCATGGTGGGGCAGCGCGCCGCCATCGCACGGGTCGACGGCTATCGTGCCAACATCGGCTACGGCGTGAGCACACTCGCGCAGCTCGCGGGCGCCGCCGCGTTCACGCACGCCGACACCATCGTGCCCCCCATCGTGCACGAGTACAACGGCCGCCGCGATGCGCTGGTGCTCGCGCTGCGCGACGCCGGCTGGCCGGTCACCGCGCCGCGCGCGACGATGTACCTCTGGCTCGATGTCCCCGCCGGCTACGACGATTGGGGGTGGGTGGACGCCCTGATGGGCGGCCCCGGTGTGGTGGTCACCCCGGGCCTCGCCTTTGGCGACGCGGGCCGCGGGAAGTTCCGGGTGTCGCTGGTGCAGCCGGCGGATGTGCTGGAGAGGGTAGCAGGCTTCCTGGGGGAACTGCGAACGACGGAAGCCTGACGACGGGAGCCTGACAACGGGAGCAGGGGGACGGGACGACGGGTACCACGGGAACAACGGCCGTTCCTCCCGCAGGTCCCGTAGCGCCGCCCCTCCCGCTCCCGTCGTTCCACTCCCGCTGTTCCGCTCCCGTAGTTCGCCCCCCCTCGCGATCTTTCCCATACACCTCCGCCAGGATCCCCTTGCCGCTTCCCGAATCGCCCGACCTCGACGTGCCCGCCGCCGACGGCCCCGTCCCCGACGCGACGGCCGCCGACGCGCCCATCGAGACCGCGGCGCCGGTGCGCGTGATCCCCGACCGGGCCGACGCGCCCGTGTCCGAGGTGACGGAGCGGTTCCTGCGCGCGATCGTCGCGGTGGTGCCCATCGAGCGCATCGACGAGCTGCATCTCTTCTCGCCGCTCCGGCAGGGCACCGTGGAGACCGGCATCGCGGTCCTCGCGGCGAGCGTTCCCGCGCCCGCGCCCGCGCCGGTTGAGGTGCCCGCCCCCGAGCTCGCGCTCGAGCCCGGAGAGCCCGACGTCGCCGCCGACGAACCCGCGGTGCTCGCCGCCGACGAGATCGCCCCCGAGCCCCAGGCCGACGGCGCCGACGCCCCCGTCGCCACCGAGGCTCCCCTCGTGGCCGAGGCGCCGGTCGTGGCCGATGCGCCGGTCGCGGCCGAGGCACCGGTCGCGGCCGATGCTCCGATCACGCGCCACACCGTCTACACCTGCCGCTATCGCCTCGTCATCAAGGGCCCCGAGCGCGGCAAATGGGAAGCCAACGTCGTCGCCGAGGCCGACGCGCCCCTTATCACCGTCGAGACGGTCGTGCGCGGCGTGCAGCGCCGCGCCGGTGAGGACACCGAGATCGTGCGCTACACCGGCACACAGATCGCGCGCGCCCTGCGCCTCACGCCCGCGTCCGCGCCGGTCGTGACGACACCGGCTGTGACGCCGCCGGACGTCACGACGCCGGCCGCCCCCTGAGCCGGCCCACGACCCGCGCATGAGCGACGCTCCCGACAGCGCGGCGGTCGCCGCCGACCGGGCGGCGTTTCGCGAGTTCCTGCGCGACCACAACCTCCCGGCCACGTCGCAGCGCCTCGCCATTGCCGATGTCGTGCTGGGCACGGATCGCCATCTGTCGGCCGAGGAGGTTGCGACCGAGCTGCGCGCGCGCGGCGCCGCGGCCGGCACGGCCACGGTGTATCGTACGCTCGAGGTGCTGCTCCGCAGTGGGCTCGTGGTCGAACGCGACTTCGGCGAGGGGTTCAAGCGGTACGAGGCCGCGCGTGGCGTGCCGCATCATGAGCACCTGCTGTGCACCAACTGCGGGCGCGTGACCGAGTTTCGCGACGAGCGCCTGGAGCGCATGACCACCCTGCTGGCGGAAGCGCACGACTTCTCCCGTCAGCGCCATCGTCTCGTCATCTACGGGCTGTGCGGCGACTGTCGTCGTACCGCCCGCCCCGCGTCGGCCTCCGCCGGTCGCTGACCGCCGCCCACCGCCATGGCTCCCGAATCGCTCTCCATCGCCGTCGCCTTCGTGGCGGGGCTGCTCAGCTTCCTGAGTCCGTGCGTGCTGCCGCTCGTGCCCAGCTACGTCACGTTCATCACCGGCATGGGGCTCGACGACATCACGCAGAAGCGCCGCGCCGCCCTCGTGCACGCGCTGCTCTTCGTGCTTGGCTTCTCCGCCATCTTCGTGGCGTTGGGCGCGGGCGCGAGCGTGTTCGGGCGGCTGCTCCTCATGAATCGCGTCTGGATCGCGCGCGTGGGCGGCGTGCTCATGGTGCTCATGGGGCTCTGGATGCTCGATATCATCCGCATCGGGGCGCTGCAGCGCGAACGCCGCGTGCATCTCAGCGACAAGCCCCTCGGCTACCTCGGCACCGTGCTGGTCGGCGTCGCCTTCGGCGCCGGCTGGACGCCGTGCATCGGCCCCGTGCTCAGCGCCATCCTCGTCATGGCGGCCAACGAGTCGGAGCTCAGCAAAGGGGTCATGCTGCTGAGCGCCTATTCGGCCGGGCTCGCGGTGCCGTTCCTGCTCAGTGCGCTGCTGCTCGACCGGTTCCTCGGCTTCTTCCAGAAGTTCCGGCGGCATATCGGCACCATCAATCGTGTCGCGGGCGTTCTGCTCATCCTCGTGGGTATCGGCATGTTCACCGGCTGGTTTGCGCGGTTGGCGGCGTTCCTGCAGCCGTTCACGCCCGAGTTCCTCGTCGAGCGGCTCTGACGCGCCACCGGTGCGCCCCGCAAGCCTGCCGGGCGCGTCACCACCGCCCGTGATTCCCGTCACCCGAAATGCGTGGGGGCGGTCACACACGTCAGCGTGATCTGTGCAACTCGGCCCTGCTGGTCGGGGTACATTCTGATCGAACAGCGTTTCTCATCCTCCACGGAGACTGTCATGTCCGTGCACACGACCCGCATGACCCCATCGAAGCACTTCGCACCGGCGCTCGCCGTGTTTGCGTTGGCCGCCCTTGCCGCCTGCGGCGGTGACAAGGCCGATACCACCCTCGCGGGCGACAGCACGCTGGGGCGTGACCTGGCCATGGCGCAGCGCGACAGCGTCGTGCCACAACTGCAGGACGTGCCCGCGACGCCACCGCCTGCGCCCACCTCGACGCCGGCTCCGGCGCCGCGTCCGCGCCCCACGCCCACCAAGCCGGCACCCACGCCCACCAGGCCGGCACCCACCCCCACGGTGACGCCGACCCCGGCCCCGGTTGCGCCGGTCACGGGCACGGTCGCGGCGGGCACGAGCTTCCGCTTCGCCTCGGAATCCAAGGTGTGCAGCAACACCGTGAAGGACGGCGATTCGTTCACCGCGACGCTGCGTGAAGAGGTGGCCGCATCCAACGGCATCCGCATCCCCGAGGGCGCCACGGGCACCTTCCAAGTCGTGAGCGCGCGCACCGCGCAGAACGGCCGCGACTCCACGCACCTGCGGGTGAAGCTCGTGTCGGTCACCTTCGGCGGGCGCAACTACCCGGTCGATGCGACCGTGCAGACGGCCAGCACCGAGCGCGTGCGCAGCGCCACCAAGGGTGACGATGCCAAGAAGGTCGCCGGCGGCGCGATCATCGGCGCCATCGCCGGTCAGGTGATCGGCAAGAACACCAAGGGTACGGTGATCGGTGCGGCCGCGGGTGCGGCGGCCGGTACCGCGGCGGCGGCGGCCACCGCCAACTTCGACACCTGCCTCGCGAACGGCGCCGCCATTGCCGTCACGCTGGACGCACCGGTGACGGTGCGCCCGGCCGCGACGCCGTAACGCCGAGCGTCAATCGTTTTTCAGTAGCCCACCGCGCCGCCGCTGCGGCGCGGTTCGGGCACCCCTTCCCAGCCACCCGGCACGCGCATGATCGCGTTCACGTTCACGAGCGCGCGCAGCCGGCGCATGCGGTACCCCATCTGCGTGAGCGAGTCGAGCACGGCGGGCGCGAGCCCGCCGTCTTCGTAGGTGAGCGAATCGGGAAGCGCCTGGTGGTGAATGCGCGGCGCGCGCATCGCGTCCATGAGCGACATGCGGTGTTCCAGCACATTGAGGATCACCTGGCTCGTGCCGGTGATGATCGTCGGGCCGCCGGCGGCGCCCAGCACCAGCAGCACCTGCCCCTTGCTGTCCAGCACGATGGTGGGAGACATGGCGCTCAGCATGCGCTTGCCGGGCTGGATGGCGTTCGCCTCGCCCTGCACGAGCCCGAACATGTTGGGCTTGCCGGGCTGTGCCGCGAAGTCGTCCATCTCGTCGTTCAGCATGAAGCCGGCGCCGCGCACCCACACGCCGCTCCCCCACGAGTTGTTGAGCGTCGTCGTCGTGGCCACCGCATTGCCCTTCGCATCGACCACCGAGTAGTGCGTCGTGTGCTCGGGTTCGCGCTCACGCGGCACGCTGATGGCATTCATGGCGGTCTCGAGCTCCGCCGTGCGTGACGCGCGCGGTCCGATCGTCGCCCGCAGCGCCTGCGCGTACGCCTTGCTCGTGAGACGATCCACCGGCACCGGCACGAAGTCGGGGTCGGCGAGCTTCGCGTTGCGGTCGATGAAGGCGCGCTGGTACGCGCTCCCCACCACGTGCGCGTACTGCGTGCTGCCGAATGCCGGCAGTGTGGGGTACTGCTCGAGCACGTTGAGCGCCTCGGCCACCACCACACCGCCGCTGCTCGACGGCGGCATGCTCACCAGCGCATAGCCGCGGTAGGTGGTGCGCAGCGGCGTGCGCCAGGCCGGCGCGTAGCGCGCGAGGTCGGCTTTGGTGATGATGCCGCCGCCGCGCTGCATCTCGGCCACCAGCGAATCGGCGATCCACCCGCGGTAGAACGCCGCCGCGCCCTCCTTCGCGATGGCCTCGAGGGTGCGCGCGAGGTCGGGCTGCACGAGGCGATCGCCCGCACCCACCACGCGGCCGCGCGGGAAGTACGGTGTGGCGATGCCGGTGTAGCGATTCACCATGTTCTGCGCGCGCGACATCGACCCGGCGAGCGCCGTATCCACCACGAAGCCGTCGCGTGCGAGGCGGATGGCGGGCTGCATCACGCGCGACAGGGGCATGGTGCCGTACCGCTCGAGCAGCGCCGTGAGCCCGGCCACGGCGCCCGGCACGCCCGACGCGAGGTGCCCGTAGATGCTCTTGTCGGTGAGCTTGCCGTTCGCGTCGAGATACATGTCGCGCGTCGCCGCCAATGGAGCGATCTCGCGGTAGTCGATGGTGGCGGTGCGGCCGTCGGCCATCTGCACCACCGAGTAGCCACCGCCTCCGATGTTCCCCGCTTCGGGCCACGTCACCGTGAGCGCGAAGCCGAGCGCGACCGCGGCGTCCACCGCGTTGCCGCCGGCCCGCAGGATCTCGACCGCTGCCGCACTCGCGTCCGGGCTGTTGCTCACCGCCATCGCCTGCGGGGCCACCGTGCCCTGCGCGCCCGCCGCGAGCCGCCAGCCGCTCGGAAACTGCGCCGCGACACGCGCCGGAATCGCCGGCTCACCACGCGCCGCCGGTGTGGCAGGGCTGCCCGCGTTGCCACTGCACGCCGCCAGCGCGATGCACGAGACCAGCGGGAGACGACGCGCGAGTGCGCGCGAACGACGCGAGAGACGATGCGAAAGCCGACGCATGGAGGGAGGTGCGAGGGGAGGGATCAGCGGCCGCCGAACTGGAATCTGAGCGACGCGCGCGTGACACGCGACCGCCACGTGCGCCCGACGCTCGGCGGCAGGTTCTCGGCCGAGTGGAAGCCCATGCCGAAGTCCTGCACGAGCTCGATGACGGTGCCGCGCGAGAGCGTGTACGAGACGCCCGCGCCCAGCGTGCCGCTGATGTCAGTGCGCAGCCCGCCGTCACCGATCGTCGTGCCACCGTTCAGCTCGCGCAGGTTGCGAAAGGCCGTCACGCCACCCTGTGCCGCGAACAGCGTGCCGAACCCCTGTGTGGCGCCACCACTCCGGAACTGTCCCATGAGCGTCCACACCTGTGTGCGTGCCTCGCAGCTCGTCGCGCAGGCCCCCAACCCCGGGTCACTGGGCGACGGGTCGAGCGGAACGGCGAGTTGGCTCACGTTCACATCCACGTCGCCGAACGCAGCCGCGACTCCCAGCGTCGTGGCATCGTCGAGCGCCTTTTCCAGCGTGCCACGGAAGAGCCACAGCGGGTCGCTGCCGAATTGCCAGCGCGTGTTGCTGCGACCGTCGGAGATATCGCCCAGCGTGAGGGCGCTGGCCCCACCCGAGAACCACCATCCCGTGCTGCCGCCGGTCGTGCTGCGCTGCGTGGGCGGCTGCCCGCGAATCTGGGCCGTGAGGGTGGCGGGGAGCGCCGTCAGGGCGATCGTGAGGGCGAGCACCGCGACCGCGATCACGCGGTGGGGCTGGGGCGACGAGACCAGGGCCGGTCGGCGCCGGAGGGCGTGGACGCGAACCATGACGACTCCTCGGAGAGTGGCGGGGGGGCTAACTTTCACGGCTCAAGTTACCCCACGCACGGTCGTTGGGGTCACACCGCCCCGGATCGCGCCTCCCGCGCCGCGCCGGCCCTCCGCGCCCGCTCCAGCCCCACACTGTACGCCGTGACCGCTTCCGTCGTCGATCCTCGCGTCACCGAGCGCCGCAATCCGCGCACGGTCGACATCGACCTGGCCGATCCCCTCGCCCTCGTCGACCTGATTGCCGCAGAGGATCGCACGGTGCCCGACGCGGTCGCGTCGCAGCGCGAGCCGATCGCGCGCACGATCGTCGCCATCGAGCAGGCCTTTCGTGCGGGGCGGCGCCTGCTCTACGTCGGGGCCGGCACGTCGGGGCGCCTCGGTGTGCTCGATGCGAGCGAGTGCCCGCCCACCTTCGGCACCGATCCGTCGATGGTCGTCGGCATCATTGCCGGCGGCGATCACGCGCTGCGCAATCCCATCGAAGGCGCCGAGGATGATCCGGACGCGGGTGCGGCCGTCATGGACACGCATCATGTCGTCGCGGGCGATGTCGTCGTGGGCATCGCGGCCTCCGGGACCACGCCGTACGTGCGTGGTGCACTCACGCGTGCGCGCGAGCTGGGCGCGACCACCGCGCTCATCGCCTGCAGCGAACCACCGGCCGCCATGCGCGCCGTCGCCGACATCCTCATGCTCCCGATCGTCGGCCCCGAGGTGCTCACCGGCTCCACGCGCCTCAAGGCCGGCACCGCCACGAAGCTGGTGTGCAACCTGCTCACCACCGGCGCGATGATCCGCGTCGGCAAGAGCTACGGCAACCTCATGGTCGACCTGCGCGCGACCAACACCAAGCTGCAGGACCGCGCCGAGCGCATCGTGTGCGAGGTCACGGGGCTCGCGCGCGAGGACGCGCGCGCGCTGCTCGCCGCCGCGGACGGGCGCGTGAAGCGCGCGCTCGTCATGCACGCGCTGGGTGTCGATGCCGCCACCGCCGACGCGCGCCTCGCCGACGTGGGCGGTGTCATTCGCCGTCTCGCGCCGCCGCCTCCCCCCGTGCGCGCTTCGACGGAGGGCGCGGCGTGAGCTGCTTCATCGGGCTCATGTCGGGCACGTCGCTCGATGGCATCAGCGCCGCCGCCGTGCGCTTCGCCGAGGGCGAGGACGGCCGCCCACGCGCCACCCTGCTGCACTTCACGCAGCGCAGCTATCCCACCGCGGCACGCGCCCGTCTCGAAGCGGCCATGCACGGCGCCACGGCGCAGGAGTACTGCCGCCTGCACGCCGACCTGGGCGACTGGCTGGCCGATGCGGCGCTCGATGTCATGCGTGCCGCACAGCTCCGGCCCGACGACATCACCGCGATCGCGTCGCATGGGCAGACGCTGTGGCACGAGCCGGGACACAGCACCTGGCAGGTGGGTGACCCGGCGCGACTGGCCGAGCGCACCGGCTGCGCGGTGGTGGCCGACTTCCGCACCCGCGACATGGCGGTGGGAGGGCAGGGGGCACCCCTCGTGCCCATGGCCGATCGCCTGCTCTTTGCCGAACAGGGCGCGTGGCGCGCGCTGCAGAACATCGGCGGCATCGGCAACGTGAGTGTGGTGCCCCCGGCACCCACACTCACGCGCGAGTCGCGCGACGTGCCCGACGAACGCGTGCGCGCCTTCGACACGGGTCCGGGCGTCGTCATCATCGACGGCACCATGCGTCGCCTCTTCGGTCAGCCGTACGATCGCGATGGCGCCATCGCCGCATCGGGACACTATCGCGAAGCCGTGCTGCGCGAGTACCTCGAGCTGCCGTTCCTCAAGGAACCGCCCCCCAAGAGCACGGGGCGTGAGCTGTTCACACCCGCCTTCATCGACGCCTTCGTGGCGCGCTGCACCGCCGACGGCGCCACGCCGGCCGATGTGGTCGCGACGGCCACCGCGTTCACCGCGGCCACCATCGCCGACCAGTACACCCGCTTCATCAGCGAACCCATCGCCGATGTCGTCGTGTCGGGCGGCGGTGCGCACAACCCCACGCTCATGCGCACCCTCGAGGCCGCGTTCGCGTTCCATCACGAACGCTTCGGGCGGCCGAACATCGCCGTGCGGCGCTTCGACGATGTCTTCTTCGACGCCGAAGCCAAGGAAGCGGTCGCCTTCGCACTCCTCGGCTACCTCCACCTGACCGGCCGCGCCGGCAACGTGCCCAGCGCCACCGGCGCGCGCGCGCCACGCGTCCTCGGCTCGTACACCCCGGCGGCGCGCGATGGCGTGACGCCTGCATCTTCCGGAGTTTCGCACGCGTGACGTCGTCCCCCGCTCCTGAGTCGTCCAGCGATCCCGCGCGCCTCGATCCGGCGCGCCTCGATCCGGCGCGCCGCGATCTCGCGCAGTTGCTGCTCCCCGTCATTCGCTGGACCCCGGAACGCGGCTTCAGCGATGCGCGCCCCCTCATCGACGAGGCGCTCGCACTGGGCGTGGGTGGCTTCCAGCTCGTCGGTGGTGAGCAGGACGGCGTGCGCGCGCTGGCCAAGGAGCTGCAGCTCAAGTCGAAGCATCCGCTGCTCATTGCCGCCGAACTCGAGCGCGGCGCCGGACAGCAGTTTGCCGGTGCGACCGGGCTGCCGCCGGTGGCCGCCATCACCGCGCTCGGCGATGTCGAAGCGTTGCGTCGTGCGGCGCGGCTCACCGCGCGCGAAGCCCGCACGATGGGGGTCAACTGGAACCTCGCGCCCGTCTGCGACCTCGACCTCGTCATCGAGAATCCGCTCATCGGCACGCGGGCGCTGGGGCATGATGCGCGCTCGGTGGCGCCGCTCGTCACCGCGTGGATCGAAGCCTGCCAGGCCGAAGGGGTCCTCGCCTGCGCCAAGCACTTCCCCGGCCTCGGCCGCGCCATGCACGATGGGCACGTGTCGCGTCCCGTCGTCGACACGCCGGCCGATCAGCTCAAGGAGCTCGATCTCCATCCGTTCCGTGCCGCCATCGGTGCCGGTGTCGCGAGCGTCATGGCGTCGCACGTCTGCTATCCCGCACTCGATCCGAGTCGCGTGCCGGCGTCGCAGTCGCGCGAGATGCTCCAGTGGCTGCTGCGCCAGCAACTCAAGTACGACAACCTCATCGTCTCCGACGCGCTCACCATGACGGCCGCACTGGGCGAGGGGGGCGAGCCGGCGCACGCCGCCGTGCAGGCGTTGCGTGGCGGGTGCGACCTGTTGCTCGACCCGGGGCCCCTCGAGGCGGCACTCGCCGCGCTCACCGCGGCGTTCCACGACGGCACGCTCGACCCCGAGCGGGTGCGACAGAGCGTGCGACGGCGCCTCAAGTGGGCCCAGTGGGCGTCACCGCCCAACGACTGGCGTCGACCGAGTGGTGCCGACACCGCGTGGGGCGCCCTCCTGGCCGATCGCGTGCTGCGCATCGAGCATGGCCCCGTGCCGCCCATGGGCGCCATCACCGAGGTCGCCGTGGTCGATGACGATGACGAGGTGCCCGAGCGTCGTCCCGACCGCACCGGCATCGTCGAGGCGATGCGTCTCGCCGGCAACGACGCCCGCATCGTGAGTGCGCCGACGCCGGCGAGTGGCGGCCCGTTCGTGATTGCCGTCTTCGCCGACTACGTGCCGCGCAAGGGACGGCACACGCTGCTGCCACGTACCGCCGAGGCGGTGCAGCAGCTCGTCGCGCAGGCCGAGGCGCTGCAGCGGAGTGTCGTGCTGGTGGGGCTCGGTGATCCGCGCTTCGTGGCGCAGCTCAACATGGCGGTGCCCACGATCGGGTCGTGGAGCGGTGACCGCGTCATGCAGCAGGCGGCCGGTCGCCATCTCGTGAAGGCGAAGCGCTAGGCGCCGCGCCGTTGGGCCGGGTTGCGCGTCAGCCGGCGCGCCACTGGTACACCAGCCACGCCACTGCCGCGAGCGCGACCACGCCCAGCACCACATAAATCGGCTGCGCGAGTTCGCGGCGATGCTCCACCACCTCGGGGGGCATCCCCACCACGCGGGGCCCTTCGTCGGCCAGCGAGGGCATCGCCGCCTCCGACCCCAGGTCGCCGAGGCGCGCACGCTCGGCCTCGATTTCCTCGGCCGTGGGCTTCTGTGTGCCGAAGCGCGGCGTGGGGTCGCTCTTGATGACCGAGGCCGGTGTGCGTGGCGTCGCGAAGTCGCGATTGAGGTCGTTGAGCGTGCCCGGAAGCGGATAGGCCGTGTACCCCACCGAGTCGGTGGTCGTCACGTCGGCCAGCCCTTCACCATCGAAGCGCACCGCCACCACGGTGATGTTGTCCGGGCCGCCGCGCGCATTGGCGCGGTCGATGAGGCGCTTGCACACGACGCGCATGTCCTGTTCCTGCACCACGACATGCGCAATCTCGTCGGCCTTCACCTGCCCCGAGAGCCCGTCGCTGCATAACACCAGCACGTCGCCACGGCGGAGCTGCTGCTGCGTGATGTCCACCGTGACCGAGGGCTCCGGGCCCAGTGCCTGGAGGATGATGTTGCGGCGTTCGCTCCGCTCAGCCTCCTCCTGTGTCAGCTCACCGGCTTCGACCAGGCGCTGCATGAGCGACTGGTCCTTGGTGATCTGGCGGGCCACACCGTCACGCACGAGGTACGCACGGCTGTCGCCGACCTGCACGACGTACAGGTGGTCACCCAGTTGCCCCGCGATGGTGGCGGTGGTGCCCATGCCCCGGTGCTCGGGGAACTCGCGCGCATGCTGGTGGATGCGCTGATTGGCGCCCACGGTGGCATCCCGCAGCACCTCGGCGAAGCTGCCCACGGTGGGCGCCGCGGTGCCCCACGCGGCCCGGATCGCCTCGAACACAAGGGTGCAGGCCATGCTGCTGGCCAACTCGCCCGACGCTGCGCCACCCATGCCATCGGCCACAAGGAACAGCGTCCCGTGCGGCCCCGGCGCCACGGTCGTCGTGCCGGCCGTCACATCGAGCACGACCCCCGTCTCCAGGTCGGCGACGAGGTACGCGTCCTCATTGTGTTCCCGCGTACGCCCCACATCGGTGAGGGCAGAGACATCGGCGCGGACGCCGTGTGCAGGACTCGGACTATTGGATGACGTGGCGGAAACCGTCACGGATGCATGGGTCGGGCCGGTGCGAAGTCGAGGGGCCATGACGGCCCCTACGGACGGGAATGTCGGAGGTTGCACCCGCGACGGCCTGAGCGGAAGGGTGCCCGCAATACCTCGGCGGATCGTGGGATGTACGGAGTTGGTCACCACGCGCCGCCGAGGGCATCTTCCCGTATGCCTGAGATTCCCCGCACGATGTGGTCGCGCATCGCGATCTGTGCTGTGGGCGCGTGGAGTGCGGCCTGTGCCGCGCCGTCGCGCACCGCGGCGCCACCCCCGTCGCCCGCCGGTGCAGCGGCGGTGACGCCGTCGTCGCGCCCCGTGACACCTGGCGCCGCCGGCGGCACCAGCGGGCCTGCACGTGGTCTGCCGCCCGTGCCGGCGGTGCGCGGCGCACCGCTCGAAGCGCGCGTGCAGTACCCCAGCGACAACCAACTGCTCACCAGCCGCGATTCCAACTTCGTGCTGGGCAGTGTGGGGTCGGGTGATGCGACGCTCCGCATCAACGGCACGCCGGTGGAGGTGGCCCCCAACGGCGCGTTCATCGCCTGGCTGGCGAACCCGCCGGCCAGTGCGGCGCGTTATGAGCTCGAGGTCACGCGGGGCAGCGACACCGCGCGGCGCACCGTGCGGGTGCGGTATGCCACGCGCACCCCGCTCATGGCCGGTGGCCCGCTGCGTGTCGACAGTGGCTCCGTGTCACCGCAGCGCGGGTGGTGGGCGCGCCCGACGGATTTCGTGCGCGTCAGCGTGCGTGCGCCCGCCAACGCGCGGGTCACCGTGACAGGTCGCGACGGCGTGACGCGTCCGCTGCTCGCCCCCAATGGCGCACCCAACGGTGCGCCCGCCTGCTGCGCGATGATGGCGCGACCCGACGCGACGGACAGCACCGATGTCGCGACGGTCTTCGCCACCGACGTGGCCGCCGCACTGCTGGCTGACAGCAGCGCGCCGGCGCGGCTCGTGGTCGCCCGCGGCGCCGACACCGTGCGTCTCGCGGTGCCGGTCGTGCGCGCCCTTGCCACGGAGTCGCGCCTGCTGGCCATGCTGCGCAGCACCAGCACCGTCGGCAGCGACACCGATCGCGTGGTGAACGCGCGCACCATCGTCGACGGCACGTACAAGTGGCTGCTGCTCCCCGGCACCGTGCTCGAGGTGGCGGGGCGGCAGCAGGGCTTCACGCGCCTGCAGCTCGATGGCGCGCTCGATGCGTGGGTGGCCAACGACGACCTCACCCTGCTCCCCGTCGGCACACCGCTGCCACGCCGCGTCACCGGCGGCATTCGCGTGACGCCCGCCGCCGGCTGGGTCGATGTGAGCATCCCGATGGGCGAACGACCTGCGCACCTGGTCGAGTCCGACGGACGGAAGCTTGTGCTCACGCTCTATGGCGTGCAGGGCAACCCCGAAATCTCGCCGGTGCTCGGAAACGACACGCTCGTGCGGCGCATCGCGTGGGATCAGGTCACCACCGACCGTCTGCGCATCGAGTTCACGCTGTCGCAGCCGGCCTACGGCTGGCTCGCGCTGTGGGATGATGCGCGTCGCGCCTTCGTGCTGCGCGTGCGGCGTGTGCCCACGGTGCATGCCACGCGGCCACTCACCGGGCTCACCATCGCCGTCGACCCGGGACATCCGCCCGCCGGTGCGACGGGCCCCACCGGGCTGTATGAAGGCGACGCGGTGTTCCCCGTGGGCCAGCGCGTGGTCGAGCTGCTGCGCGCCAAGGGCGCCAACGCCTTCAGTACCCGCTCGAGCCTCGACCCGCTCGGCCTCACCGATCGCGGTGTGGCCGCGCGGCGCGCCGATGCGCACGCGTTCGTCTCCATCCATCTCAACGCGCTGCCGGACGGCGTGAATCCGTTCCTCGCCAACGGCACCAGCACGCTCTTCTTCCACAACGCCAGCGAACCGCTCGCGCGCTTCACCGAAACCGAACTGGTCGCGCGCTTCGGCCTCCGAGACCTGGGCGTGCACTACCAGAACCTCGCCGTGGCGCGACCGAGCTGGTGTCCGAGTGTGCTCACCGAGGGGCTGTTCCTCATGATGCCGGAGCAGGAAGCGGCGATGCGCGACGCCGGCTTCCGTGAGCGGTACGCGGAGGCGATTGTGGCGGGGCTCGAGCGGTACTTCGTGTGGGTGCGGGAGGGGGGGCGGTAGTGGTCGTGAGCCGGGTGCCGTGGGTCGTGGGCCGTGGGCCGTGGGCCGGGAGCCGGGGGGCATGGGCCGTGGGCCGTGGGCTGGTCGCGCTCGCGGGGCTGCTGCTCACAATGGCGACGACCGCTGTCGCGCAGGTCGATCCCCGCGGCGATGTGCGCACGATCGTCACGCCGCACTTCCGGGTGCACGCGGTGCGGGGCCTCGATTCGCTCGCGCGCCGCGCGGCGGTGCTGGCCGAAGGGGCCTACGTGCAGTTCGCGGCCGAGCTGGCGCCGCCGGCGGGGCCCATCGACCTGCTGGTCATCGACAACGTCGACTACAGCAACGGCTACGCGCAGGTGTTTCCCACGCCGCGCATCGTGGTGTACGCCACGCCGCCGGTGGCCAGCACCGAGCTGCGCTACAGCGGCGACTGGCTGCGCATGGTCATCACGCACGAACTGGCGCACATCTTCCACCTCGACCGCGCGCGCGGCGTGTGGACGCTGGGCCGATGGGTGTTCGGACGTGCCCCCGTGCTCTTTCCCAACAGCCTCACGCCGTCGTGGCTCAAGGAAGGGCTCGCGGTGCACTACGAAAGTCGCTTCACGGGCGTGGGGCGCGCGGTGGCATCGGAGTTTCCGAGTGTCGCCGCCGCCGCGGCGCGTGACAGCCTGCTGCTGCCGCCGTGGCGATGGAGCCTGGCCACGACGCGATGGCCGCGCGGCAACACCGCGTACACCTACGGCACGCAGCTCGTGAGCGCGCTCACGCAGGGCGACACCGCCACGGGCAGCGCGCGACGTCTGCGCACGTACGTCGATCGCACCGCCGGCACCCTCGTGCCCTATCTGTTGGGGCGACAGGCGCGCGCCGCGTTCGGGGGCAGCTTCGACGAGCGGTGGCGCGTGTGGCGCGACTCCGTCGTGGCGCGTGAGACGCGACGTGAGGGAATGCGTGCGGACAGCGCCGTGCCGCGCGCCACCGAGCCGCGGCCTACCGTGCCGCGCACCCCCGTGTGGGAGGCGCCCGACGGCTTCCTCGCCGTCGCGCCGCGCTGGCTCGGTGCCGACTCGGTCACGTGGACCTCTGCCAACGGACGTGACATCACCGGACAGTTCGTCGCCGCGGTGGCCTCGCCGGCACGGCCGCAGCGCGTCGCGTGGCGCAACGGCTTCGATGCCCATGTCCGCGTGGGTACCACGACGTACTTCGCGCAGCCCGACTTCAGCGACCCGTATCGCTTCCGCACCGATCTCTATCGCGACGACGCGGGGACCGTCACGCGCCTCACGCACGACGCGCGGCTCATGATGCCCGATGCGCGCACCGATGGCCGCGTGGTGGCGGTGCAGATCGGGCCGGCCAGCACGCGGCTCGTGCTGGTGCGCACCGAGCGTGCGCTCACGGGCGACACCACGCGGATCGTGCCCATCACGCGGGCCGATGCGCGCACGCTGTGGAGCGACCCGCGCTGGTCGCCGTCGGGCGACCGCATCGCCGCCACGCAGCTCCTCGCGAGTGGCGAACAGCGCATCGTGGTCATCGACACGCTCGGACGTCTGCGGCAGATCGTGAGCGGCGGGCGCGGCGTGTTCGCGAGCCCCTCGTTCACCCCCGACGGACGCGTGCTCGTGTGGGCCAGCGATCGCAGCGGGCGCATGCAGCTCGAGCGCACGCGGCTGAGCGACATGACCGACGGTGACACGACATCGTGGCGTGATGCACACCGCGAAGCGCGTCGCACCGCGGGCGGCGCGCCGGCACGCGTGCAGCAGGTGAGCGATTTTCCGGCGGGACTCTACGCCCCCTCGGTGAGCCCGGACGGCACACGCGTCGTCGCGCTCGCGCCTCGCGGCGACGGCTGGCATGTGGCCGTGGTTCCGCTCGACACGACGGGCATGCCCGTGCGCGATACCTGGTACGCCGGGCGCGACACGGTGCCGCTGCCGGTGGTGCAGGGTGCATGGACGAGTGCCCCGAGCCGCCCCTATCGTCCCGCGCGACAGCTCTGGCCACGCTACTGGCTTCCCACCATCGGCGAAGGGCGCGACGGCCGCGCCACACTGGGTGCGATGACCGGCGGCAGCGATATCCTCGAACGCCACACGTGGGATGCGAGTCTCCTTGTCGAACCCACGCGCGGCGAGGTGGACGGGGCACTCGCCTGGCGTTGGGCCACACTCGGCGTGCCGGTGCTCAATGCGTCGGTGAGCCAGTCGTGGGACGCGACCTTTCGCGTGACCGACACGGCGGGCACGACACTCGGCCTGCTCGCCCGGCGTCGCCGTTTCGCGACGGTGCAGGGCACGTGGAGTGCGCCGCGCGTGCGCTGGAGCGTGAACGGCACGCTGGGCGCACAGTACGAGTGGCGCGACTTCACCGCGACGGTGGACTCGGTGCTCGGCGCGCCCGGCTCGCTGCTGCGGCGCGGTACGCGCTATCCATCGCTCTTCGCGGCGTCCACGGTGAGCACCACGCGGCGCGCGCTGCGGAGTGTGAATGTCGAGGAGGGCATCGTCTTCACGACCAACACCGCCTATCGCTGGCGCGAGGACGCGCCGTCGCTCGGCTCGTGGCGCGGCACGGCGACGCTGCGCGGCTACCTGCCGCTGCCACTTCCCGGCTATGCACGGCATGTGCTCGCGGGGCGGCTCATCGCCGGACTGGCCGACACGAAGACGGCGAGCGAGTTCAGCGTGGGCGGCACGAGTGGTGTGCTGGCCGAGCTGTTTCCGGGTGTCAACATCGGCGACCCCTCGCGGCCGTTCCCCGTGCGCGGCGTGGCCCCCGGTGTGCAGCGCGGCACGCGCGCCGTGGGCGGCACGGTGGAGTACAAGGCGCCGCTCCTGATGTTCACACGCGCGCGCATGCCGCTCACCGCCTTCGCCGACCGGCTGTCGCTCACGGTGTTCAGCGATGCTGCGCGCGCGTGGTGTCCCGACGTGCTCGTGCGCGGCAACAGCGCGCTCTGCGAACGTCGCGGCGTGCGCGACGGCATCATCGCGTCGGCCGGCGCCGAGTTGGTGGCCGACATCGCCCTCGCGTACGACGAGCCGTATCGCGTGCGGTTCGGTGCCGCGGCGCCGTATGCGGCGCCGGCGGGAGTGAAGCGGGGCGGGGCGTGGTATGTGAGTTTGGGCGGGTACTTCTAGGCCGTCCAGTTTGAGGATGAGGGAGCAGGAGGCAGGGGGGAGGAATCAGGGGGAGGGCCCCGTTGCCAGCGACCGCGCCGTCCACGCTCCCTGAACCCTTCCCCCTGCTCCCTGCCTCCCTTTCCGTTCCTCGCTCTTCACAGGTGCCCCACCACGCATGCCCTCCCCCTACATCCACCCCACCGCCGTCGTGCTCGGCCGTGTCACCCTCGCCGAGGACACCAGCGTGTGGCCCACGGCGGTCATTCGCGGTGATGTCGAGCAGATCACCATCGGCCCGCGCAGCAACGTCCAGGATGGCGCGGTCATCCATGCCGACCCCGGCATTCCCACCATCGTGGGCGCCGACTGCGTGATCGGGCATCGCGCGGTGGTGCATGGCACCGTGCTCGAGGACGGCGTGCTGGTGGGGATGGGGGCCATCCTGCTCAACCGGGTGCGTGTCGGGGCGGGCTCGATCATCGCGGCGGGCGCGGTGGTGCTCGAAGGCACCCAGATCCCGCCAGGCTCGCTGGTGGTGGGCGTACCGGGCAAGGTGGTGCGGGCCCTCGACGAGGCGCAGCAGGCCCGTACGGTGGCCAATGCGGCCCGCTACGTGGCGCTGGCGCAGGCCCACCGCAGCGGGGCCGTGCCGCGGGTCGTCATGGGCGACTGAGCGGTCCGTCCGCGGGGGGGGGCAGTTCGCGCGAGCAAGCAAGTCGCGGCGCGTCGATGTGAGTGCAGGCAAGCGTCCCGAAGAAACCCCAGTTAGGGGTGATACTGCACCGCTGAGTGCGTGCCGTGGCACCTGTCCGGTTGGTGCGCGGTTGCTGCGCCGAGTGGGTGGGCGCGTGCCAACGCAAGTCACTTCACTGCAAGGGCTTGGGCGTATAGATTGTCACTGTCGCATTACGGTGCCGTCACGCCCTCGCAACCGAACTCGGCCGTCGCCATAGGGACGGCGTCACACCTCTGGTCTCGGTGGACAACTCGGGCTGCGCTGCACATCCGTGATGTGGCAAATGCAAGTCATGCAGCCCCAACGCGTTGCCCCGCGACTTGCGCGGACTCACGTCCGGGGCCACCATTCGCGCCCGCTCGGCCCCCTCCCCAGTCCTCCGGGGACGCACCCGGAGCCTGCCGAAGCGCTCGTCCGCATCGCCCCACGTCAAACTGCAGGAGCACCGCCGCATGCCCTTCTCCGCCACGCCGCCGGAAGGTCTGGTCACGCTGTCCCAGAACGCCAGAACCGTCCTCGACAAGCGCTACCTCGTCAAGGACAAGTCCGGCAAGTCGGTGGAACGCCCCGAGGACATGTTCTGGCGCGTGGCCACGGTGGTGGCCGAGGCCGACCGTCGCTACGGGGCGAGCGATGGGGCGGTGCAGGCGCTGGCCGAGGAGTTCTACTTCCTCATGACGCAGCGCCGGTTCGAGCCCAACTCGCCGACGCTCATGAATGCCGGCCGCCCGCTCGGGCAGCTCTCGGCGTGCTTCGTGCTGCCCGTCGATGACGCGCTCAGCAACGGCTCGAGCGGCATCTATGACACGCTGCGCAGCATGGCGCTCATCCATCAGTCGGGCGGGGGCACCGGCTTCTCCTTCTCGCGCCTGCGTTCGCGCGGCAGCATGGTGCGCAGCACGACCGGCGTGGCGTCGGGGCCCGTGTCGTTCATGCAGCTCTACGACAGCAGCACCGATGCGGTGAAGCAGGGGGGCACGCGCCGCGGCGCGAACATGGGCATCCTGCGCGTCGATCACCCCGACGTGATGGAGTTCATCGCCTGCAAGGAAGACCTCACCCAGATCACCAACTTCAACATCTCGGTGGGCATCACCACCAAGTTCATGGACGCCGTGAAGGCGGACACGAACTACGACCTCGTCGACCCCGTGTCGAAGCAGGTCACCGGGCAGCTCCGCGCCCGTGAGGTGTGGGACAAGATGATCCTCGGTGCGTGGCGCACCGGCGAGCCCGGCGTGTTCTTCATCGACGAGGCCAACCGCTACAACCCGGTGCCGCACCTCGGCGACTACGAGGCGACGAATCCGTGCGGTGAGCAGCCGCTGCTGCCGTACGACGTGTGCAACCTCGGGTCGGTCAACGTCGGCTACTATGTGAACAACGGCACCGTCGACTGGGAGGCCATGCGGCGCGACATCGCGCTCAGCACGCACTTCCTCGACAACATCATCGACGTCAACAAGTACCCGCTCCCCGAAATCGACGCGCTCTCCAAGCGCATCCGTCGCATCGGCCTGGGCGTCATGGGCTTCGCCGACATGCTCGTGCGGCTCGGCATCCCGTACGACAGCCCTGAAGGCGTGGAGATGGGGCGCAAGGTCATGGAGTTCCTCGACGTCGAGGGCAAGAAGGAGAGCGAGCGGCTGGCCCGTGATCGTGGCGCGTTCCCCGAGTGGGCGCAGAGCATCTGGGGCCCGGACGAGACGTGCGCGCGCGATGCCAACGGCCAGCGCATCCGCCCCATGCAGCTCCTCCGCAACTGCAACGTCACCACGGTCGCGCCCACCGGCACCATCTCCATCATCGCCGGCTGCAGCTCGGGTCTCGAGCCGCTGTTCGCGGTCGCGTTCATGCGCAACCAGGCGGGCGTCATGATGCCCGACGTGAACGAGGACTTCGTCGCGATCGCGAAGAAGGAAGGCTGGTACAGCGACGCGCTCATGGAGCGCATCGCCAAGACCGGCAGCGTGCAGCACGACGAGGTGCCGGCCCGGTGGCAGGCGGTGTTCAACACGGCGAACAACATCTCGCCGGAATACCACATCAAGATGCAGGCCGCGTTCCAGCAGCACTGCGACTCGGCCATCAGCAAGACGACCAACTTCTCGCACGCCGCGACGGTCGAAGACGTGCGCGCGATCTACGAGTACGCCTACGACATGAAGTGCAAGGGCGTCACCGTATATCGCGACGGGTCGCGCGACGGCCAGGTGCTCAGCACCGGCGCCACCGCCGATGCGGCGGCCAAGCGTGATGGTGACAAGGCCGACAAGGCCGAGCTCACAGCGCTCAAGCGCGAGATCGGCGAGCTGCAGGGCACGATGGCCGAGATGGTCAACGAGCTCGATCGCACCAAGAAGGCGCTGTTCAGCGCCGAGGCCGAGAACGCGAACCGTCGCGGCAAGCGGTCGCGCCCCGAGGTCATGCGTGGCACGACCATCCGCAAGGAGACGCCGCTCGGTGTGATGTTCGTGAACATCACCGAGGACGAGAAGGGGCAGCCGTTCGAGGTGTTCCTCAACCTCGGCAAGGCCGGCGGCAGCGCCATGGCCGACGCCGAAGCGATTGGCCGTCTCATCTCGCTGGCGCTGCGCAGCGGCATCTCGCTCCAGGAGATCCACCGTCAGCTCCGCGGCATCAGCTCCGACCGTGCCGTGGGTCTTGGCCCCAACAAGGTGCTCAGCCTCCCCGACGCCGTGGGCATCGCGCTCGAGCAGTGGTGGCGTGAGAAGCAGGGCGTGCAGCAGGACCTGCTGCACGGCGGATCGGCTGCGGTGGTGGGTCAGTCTCCCGTGAGCTCGCTCCAGCCGCCGGTGCCGACGCCGGCCGCCGGTGTGCCCATCACGCGTCCGCCTGCCGTGGAGGGGATGGCCCCGCTGGTCGAGTTCGGCAAGGGTGGCGGCGAGGTGTTCATGGGCACCTGCCCCGACTGCGGCTCACAGCTGGAGTTCGCGGAAGGGTGCGTGAAGTGTCACGTGTGCGGGTTCAGTGAGTGCGGGTGAGCGGCGCTAGCTGAACAGCGGGTTGAGATGTGAGAGCGCCGCCGGTGTCCCGTGAGGGATGCCGGCGGCGTGTTGGTATGTCGCTCGGACGGCGAGGGTGATGATCTGACAGCGCGAGATGGCTAGCCGCGCGTGAACAAAGTCCACAGCAACCCTTGGGTCATGGGCTGCTCTCGACCCCAGGCACCACTCGCGACTCACTTTCTGACCGCAATTGCGTCTCGTTGCCGTCGCGCCAGTCGCAGGGTTGCAAACGTTCGACACGCGCTTGCGGAGGGACGAAACCGACCGGATCTTCTCGCGATCGCGACAGGCTCATGAGACGGCCACGCGGAATTGGCTACACCTGGACCTTCACTCTGGACGACAATATGGCTCGACGCGGCTTCTTTGCCGAGCTGAATCGCCAGCTCAAGATCGCTCAACGCGAACAGGAAAAGCGTCAGCGTCTCGCGCTGCGCGAACAGTCTGCAGATGCACGACGACGCGAGCAGCACCAGAAGGCGCTTGTGCGGCTCGGCTCGCAGCTGGCCAAGGCGCAGGCGGCGGAGCGAAAGCGCCTGGAAAAGGCGCAACGTGAAGCCTATCTGGCCTCGCGCGAGGATGAGGCCGACGCGAAGAGTGAGGAGAATGCTGATGCGCTGGCGGCCATCGACACTCTTCTGCAAGCGACGCTGGAACGCGATGACTACGTAGATCTCAACACGCTTCGCGTAACGGCCAAGCATCCTCCATTTGATCGACAGGACCTCACATGGCCAATCACACCACCTGCCCCGGCTAAGCGCCCGACGGCGCCGGTACTGGTGATCCCTGATCCGCCCACAGGGCTTCGCCAGATCTTCGGCAAGCGCAAGCACGAGGAGGCGGTCGCGGCGGCTCAGGCGTCGCATCGACGCGCCCTAAAGGAATGGGAGTCCGGATGTGCCGCCGCTGATGAGCTGGATCGTGAGGCGCTGGCAAGACATGAGGCCGCAGAAGAGCGCCGGCTCAAAGAGCTCGAGCGAGAGAAGGCGCGCTACGCGCGGGAGTGTCGTGCGCGTGAGGAGGCGGTGGTCCAGCAGAACCAGAGTCTGGATGAGCTGATTGCCAACCTCGGATACGGCACCCCGGAAGCCGTGCAAGAGTACGTCGCGATCGTACTCGGCAACTCCGTGTATCCAGAACAGTTCTCAGTCCAGCACACCTTCACGTTTGATGCGAGTAGTGCGGAGCTCGCCTTGCGGGTTCGAGTTCCCGAACCGGCCAAACTTCCAACGGCGAAACACTTCAAGTACGTAAGGGCGTCTGACGAGATTGTGCCGGTCCCGCTCCCACAGAGGGAGTGCAAGGACCGCTATACTCGCGCGGTCCATCAGGTCGCTCTTCGATCGATCCACGAAATCTTCGAGTCCGATCGTCGCGGCCTCATTCGGACGATTGCGCTCGAGGTAGTGGTATCTGCGGTAGACGAAGGTACAGGCATTCGGCGTGAGGTCCCTCTCGTCATCGTCGGCGCCGAACGCGACTCGTTCCTGACGTTTGACCTTACAAACGTTGTTCCAGAGAAGTCGCTTGCCCACCTCGGGGGCGCCGTGTCGAAGAATCCCTATCTTCTACTCCCGGTGGAGCGCACCGGAGTGCGGCGCGCATGACTGAACCCGCTCGCCCGCGCTTCAATCCGCCTCCAGGTTGGCCCAAGCCTCCGGAAGGGTGGACGCCCCCAAAGGGATGGACACCGGATCCGTCTTGGCCACCCATCCCCGACGGGTGGGTGCTTTGGCTGGCGAGCGATGAGGTGGACGCGTCCGCGGCCCCGCAGGAAGCGCCAACCGCTCGCGCGTCTGCCTCCGACACGGGGGCTGCGGCCACGATCGCCGCGCTTCAAGCGGAGTTGCTCGCACTGCGCGCCACACTCGCCTCAAGACGAGATGTCACCGAGGAGACGATTCTGCTCGACGACGAGCAGGCGCTGCAGCACGTCGGAATCTATCGGTATCACCATCCGCTCGAGCACGCGGTGGCCTACCGAGAGCGACTCGAGGCACTCACCGGACGAATCGCGGAATCGGTGAGGTCGAGCGCCGCGATCGAAACGTCTAATCTGTTCACCTTCGATGGCTCACTCGCGAAGGGGCGTGCGATGACTCGCGACTTGAGCGCCCTGATGCTTCGGGCATACAACGCCGAGGCGGAGAACGTTCTGCGCACGCTTCGTGCAGGCAACGTAGAGGCGGCTCGCAAGCGTCTCGAGAAGGCTCGTGCTACCATCGCGCGGCTTGGTGGACTGATGCAGATGCGCATCAGCGACAGCTTCCACGCGCTCCGGCTCGAAGAGATTGAGCTCACGGCCGACTATCAGATGAAGCGCGAAGAGGAGAAGGAAGCTGCACGCGAGGAACGCGAGCGCCTGCGTGAGGAACGCCGAGTCGAGCAAGAGCTAGCGGCAGCGCGTGAGAGACTCGACAAAGAGTGGGCGCACATTGTGACAGTACTGGAGAAGCTTCAACAGGCCGGTGCCACCGATTCCGCGCTCGAGCAGAAGCTCGCCGATGTCGATGCTGCGATCGCACAGAACGACTTCCGCGCGGCCAACATCCGTGCGGGGTACATCTATGTGATCTCCAACCGGGGTGCATTCGGTGAGCATGTGGTCAAGATCGGCTTGACACGGCGTCTAGAGCCGATGGAGCGAGTGCTTGAACTGGGCGATGCATCGGTGCCATTTCGATTCGACGTGCACGCCCTCTTCTTCTCGGAAGACGCCGTCTCGCTCGAGGCGGACCTGCACGCGCATTTTCGGGATCGGCGCGTGAATTGGGCTAACGACCGGCGGGAGTTCTTCTTCGCGACCCCTGCGGAGGTCCGGGAGGAGCTAGCCGCGCGAACCGGAAACCTCCTCGAATTCGTTGAAGAACCGGAGTCACTGGAGTACTTGCAGAGTGTTCGGTACTGGCCCCAACATGTGCTCGCCATTCGCCAAGGTTCACCCTGACTCTTGAATCCTCGAGTGCCTTGTGTTGGGGAAGGCGCCGGGTGATAGGTAGGTGTCGAGCCTCCGATTATCACGGTACTCGCAGGGAGTTCCCAAGTACGCACGCCTCTTGAGGCGTCGGAAGCTGAGTCGGATCCTTCGCCTTGCGTGCCTCAAGTGTCGCCATGAGTTCTTCCCCCTTCACGTAGGAGCCCGCCGGAAGGTCAGGCCACCAACGAGAGGCCCCTCGCGTCCTGCGTTCTGTATTGGACTTCCACGCCGCCTCACCGCCCACTCGCACACCCGCATACACGGCATTGCGCTGCCAAGCTGGTACGCTGTCTTCCACCATGGCAATAAAGAAGTGCCGGTCGGCTTGGTCTCGCGAGCAGGACTGCGTCCAGTAGAGGTAGTCGTGCACGACCGCCGCGAACTTGTAGATCCCCCATGGTGGGAGGATCGGCCACATCGCGCGCGGGATCGAAGCAAAGTCAGTGATGAAGCCCTTGGAGACCCGAATTGAGTGGCTGGTAGAGCCGACACGATACACGAGGTCTTCGCCGATGACCGCGCTTTGATCTCGGAGGAGGTGAAACACCGGTCGCCCGGGCTGCCAATCCCACTTGGGGCAGCGCCTGCGAAAGATCCTGCACGTCCAGGGCACGCCAGGATGAAGTGCGGCATCTCGCGCACTCTCGTCCGGATCATCGCCGCGCTTCTGCACTTCCTGATACGAGAATCTCTCATCCAAGCGATTCACGCGAGTCTCCGGAGGTGACAGCTCGGCGAAGTCCAGCCACCCGCGGCGTCCGCCCGCGCGCACGAGGATGAACTGGCCAGTCAGGACGCCGTTGGTGTCGGGCTCGACCCACGCTCGCGGCGGAAGTTGCGCTTGGACAGCGCTGTCCGCATGCGGCGCAACTCGAAGGCGTCCGCCCGCCGCAGCAACACGCAGACGGGACTGAGCGCCGAGATCACCTGCAAACGCCAGCGCGAAAAGCAGTGCGAATGGAAGTCTCATATCGTGCGAAGTGTGTACGCGCTCAGTTGACGGCGGCAAAGCGTCCTTGATGCCCCCTCTCACTCATGCATCCTCCGCAACAACCCCGCCGACACACTCGAATGCTCCGCCCACGCCGCCTCACGCACCTCCGCGGGCTGCCTCTTGAGCCACGCCCGCTGTGCCTTGAGACGTCGCTCCGAGTCGACGTCTTTCCGCACCGCGTAGCGCACGCGCCCATCCGCGTCGATCACCAGCGTCGAACCACCAAAGAAGAACCCCTCGCGCACTTTCCGCTTCTGCGTGATCTCGGCCACGGTGTCGAAGTTCACGGTGCCGTCGGGGGACACGCGACGCAGGGTGCGCAGCGACAGCACGCGCGGCGGACGCACGGTGCTGCTGGGCGGCAGCAGGCCGAACTCGCGCCCATGCGTCGCATTGCACACGGCCTTGCCGAGTGCCTCGGCGGCGGCCACCTGGCGGCTGTCGTCGCTCCAGTCGATGAGGCCATCGCGGCACTCGAGGCGCAACTGGCTGAAGCGCAACGCCTCGATGGTGAGCGGCGTCTCGGGACGCTTCCACGTGAGCGCGGGCTCGCTCAAGTCGGGTACATCGGGCACGGTGATGCCGTAGTGCCGGAACGCACTCACGAGACTCTCGCGATACGCCCACGGATCGTCGCCCACGAGATCGGCGTCGGCGGTGATCATGGCCCGCAGATACTCGCCAAACGTGCAGTGGAAGCTGGGGCAGTAGTCCACCGCACGAATGACGATGTTGAGGAACTGCCGCGCGAGCGTACACGCCTCGCCGGCGAGCAGCTCGACACCCTCGCTGGGGAGGCGCCCCTGGTACGGCGCCAGTGCATGCCGCAGCCGATGCGTCTTGGCCTCGAACACGCGGCGGAACGCCTCGAACACGGCCGACACGAGCACGGCGCCCAGGTCGTGCTCCTCGGCGTTGGCGCCGTACGTGTGCGCCTCGGGAATGGGCGTGTCCCACGACGTGCTGTGCACGGCTGTGCGCAACGGGCCGGTTCCGCTGTTGAGGTCGAAGCCGAACTGCCGGCCGATGGCCGCGAGCTGGTCGGTGTCCACGCGCCCCTGCGTGCGGTCGATGGCCGCCGCCACGATGTCGCGTTGCGAGAAGTGCAGGAAGATGGCGACGAGATCGGCGAACCCTTCGTGCAGCGCGGGTACGTCGCGGTGCGTGGGGCGCAGGAAGTTGGGGCGCAGCCCGTCGAGCAGCGCGTGACTCACCTCGTGCGCGATGATGTCGCGCGACAGCGCGAGGTACACGAGCCCACCGGGTTGACTGCGCCCCTGCGCGAACGCCTCGGCCTTCCCCCACCCGAACTCCACGGTGCCGGCGTCGCGATCGTAGTACGCGTTCCCCTCCTCGAAGGCGCGGGGAATGATGCGCAGCCGCCGGTCGGCGTGCGGGATGGGGCCGAAGCCGGGGTCGCGGCCAAGCGCGTCGCGGAAGCGCGCGTACGTCTCCATGGCCACCGCGTAGACCATCTGACAGGCAAACGCACGCTCGGTGGTGCTGGGCGTGAGCCCGTCGCTCATGAGCAGGGCAGGGCGGTCGAGATCGAGCGGCGCCTCGGGGGAGCCGCGATCGTCTACCACAAACCAACCACCGGCGGGGCCCGGCGTGAGCGTTTCGTACGGCACGGCCAGCGTGCACACCTGCCCGTCGAGCCGGCCGATGCTGGGGTCCTGCGTGTAGACGCGCAAACGCCGGTGCGACGGCATGTCGGCCGGGGGCGTGGGGCGCCGCAGTGCGCGGTGACGCACCGATGGATGCAGCTCGAAGGTCCACGCGTCGCGTGCGGCGGCACGCCCGGCACGCCCTCCCGGCGAGGAGGTCATGCGCGTCCCCCGAGGAATCGGCGCGTCTTGAGCCCGTCGGCTGGAAGCTGCATGAGGGGCGTCTGTCGGCGTGCGCTCCCAAACGCCTTCACGACCGCGGTAATGAACTGCTGATTGGACTGCCCATGGGCGATCGCCTCGTCGAACAGTGCCAACGCCTTCGTGGTGAAGTCGCCGTGCCCGTTGCTCTCGTAGGCAAACTCATGGTCGAGGCAGGCGGCAAACGACACGACACCGGGTTGCGGATCGCGTTCGCTCACACGCGGCAGCGCGGCCTCACCGCGTGTCCGCGCACGCTTCGCCTTGTATGCGCGCACGTCGTCGGCGCTGAGTGTGAGGTAGCGCACCTTCTCCTTCTTGCCGGTCCTGGGCAGTGGCGCCGCCCGCGTGTTGCTGCCGGAGTGACAGCAGTCCATGAAGAACGTGAGGGTCACGCCCGGCCGTTCGGCCAGCTTCGCACACGCACGGTAGATGTCGTCGTCGATGAGGAGTGCGCCGCGCTGATAGTCGTAGGGAACAAGCGCCTCGTCGAGGCGGTCGACCTCGTCGCCATCCAGGTCGTCCACCTGCGTGCCGTGGCCGGCGTACTGGTACACGAGATGATCGCCGCGCTTGCTGTCGGCGATGAGCGTGGTGAGCGCCTCGAGCATCGCCTTGCGGGTGGCCTTGGCGTTGTGCAGGGACGTCACCTCGAAGCCTGCCGCGGCGAGGCGTGCGGCCCAGTTGCGGCTGTCGTTCACGCAGCCGTCGAGCGGCATGGTGGGATAGCTGTCGATGCCGATGCACACAGCCCGGCGACGTCCGCCGGTGCGTGGCCCGGGCGCAGGCGTGGCGCTGTCGTCTTCGTCGCGGTCGTCGGCGGGCTCGTCGTCATCCTCCCGGTCGAACTCCGACACGGTCTTCGCCGCCGTGCCCGCGCTGCCCTGACAGCAGCGGCAGCAGCAGCACTCGCCACACCCGCCATCAGGCGTGTCGTCGACCAGGAGCTCGTCGGGGGCGAGCGCACGCGGCGCGTCGTCGGCATCGAGCGCCCCGTCGAACACGGCCTTCGAGGGAAAGCGGGCGCCCTCGTAGCCGAGCTGGTCGGCGTCCACGCCCAGCACATTCGCGACCACGCTGCGCATGGTGGCTTCATCGTTGTCGAAGCCACCGTGCGCGGTCGCGGCGGTACGCGGGTTGCTCGGGTGATCCTTGCGGCGCTGCGCATACTCGATGGCGCGCGCAGTGGCGAGCGTGTAGGCGCCCTGGGCCGAGAGATCGGACGTGCCTCCCAGCGAGAAGCGCTGCCGAATGTCCGGGTGGTCGAACTGGTCGCGCTGCAGGCCGAGGACCTGTCCGTCGTCACGATCCTCACAGGCGTCGCGCACGTAGTACAGCAGTGACTTGCGGTAGACCTGGGCGACATTGTCGTCGCGTTCGGCCTTGTCGCACATCGTGAACATGCGGAGGCGGTCCACCCACGGCCCGATGAGCGGATCGACGTCGCGCAGGTAGTCGTCGATGCGGATGGCGGGCGCGAGATAGCTGAGCGTGCTGAACCGGCGCTTCTTGCCTGCGGCGTCGATGATGAGGGGCATGAAGGTCGACAGCACGATCGGGCCGGTGCTGTGGCCCACGGCGTGCAGCGACACCTTCGGATGCGCGTCGAGCCACGGAGCCAGGCGGGCGGCGAGCTCGTAGAGACCTCCCGGGCGGCCGAACTTGGTCATGGGGCTCGAGCACCGCCGCGCGTTGTCCTTCATCTCCGCCCAGATGGGGCGGGCAAGCAACTGCGTGGCCAGCTCGACGCTCTTGTCGAGGAAGTCGGTGACGCCGCGCTGCCCGCGTGGGCGGCGCCAGATCGTCTGCAGCAGGCTCGACTCCCAGACGAAGAAGATCGGATAGACGCCGTGCGACTTCCACCAGGGGAGCATGGCGCGCGCGTAGCGCAGTGCCGACTTCTCGCTCACCAGGCCGCCGTGCGCGTAGAACAGCAGGTGCTTGAATGCCCCCGAGGCGAACTGCGGCGTGAGGTAGTCGCGGATGAGTGTATCGAGGTCGGCCGTGGTGTTGCGCATGGCGCCCTTGCCCGAGAGCACGCCCTGCGACGTGTTCACCACATGCCCGATGAGATCGCGGTACTCGCCGTCGGCGCCGCGGGCGCCGGCCTCATCATCGTCCGGGTCGAGACGCCCCTCATCGATGAGTCGCGCGCGCACGCCGATTTCGGCTGCGGCCTCCTCGTGCTCCGGCACCTCGAGATCGTCGGGCTCGGCCCGCAGGTCGGCGGGGGTGATGTCGCGTACAGCGGCGCGTTCCACGCCGTCCGGGACCGCCACGTCGAAGGCGCGCAGCGTGTTGCGCTGCAGCAAGGCCGCGATGTCCGCGCGAAAGGCCGTGGGGTCGAGATTGAGCCCCGGACAGGTCTTGCCGGTGTTGGGGAACTCGCGGTGGAACTTCACGGCCTGCTCGCGCAACCCGAACTTCGCCAGCACCGCACGCACGACCGCGTACGCGCACTGCTTCTGTGCGCCGTCGAACGGATCGATGATCGTGCCGTTCGCGCGATTCTGGAACAGGCCGACCATCTCGATCATGAACGGACCTGCCGCGCTGCTGCCGTTGTGTCCGCGCACGCTGGCGGGCACGGCATCGAACGGGCGTCCGGTCCAGATGAGCCCCTGCGGATCGATCGTCAGGTGCTGTGCAATGTCGGCCATGCCGATGCTGCGGTGATACGACCGCATGGCCTCGATGCTTGCACGACCGCGGAACTCCGCATGGCGCGGATGATCGGTGCAGTGCACATGCACTTCGGTGATGCGACGCGCCGGCGTCCACGCCTCGAGCCTCGCTTCGAATTCGGACAGACTGAGCACTTCGATGGAACTGGGCATGAGTCCTCCAGGGACCTGTCAGATTCAATACGGCACTGAGTGGGCCGGACCCTCGCCCATGTTGTAGCATCGCGTGGTCCCGGTCGCAACTCTGTGTACCTCGCGACGGACACCCGGCCAAGGACGTTGTGTGCTGCACGGCGTGGCGGAGCGTCGGCGTGGCGTCCGTAGTCAATGCGGCGTTCGGAGGCGGAAGGACGCCGTCTTGTGCACTTACCGGACTCGACTAAGCTTAGTTCAATGAAGATCGTCAACATCCACGCCGCCAAGACCCAGCTGTCCCGCCTCATCGCCGACGTGGTCGCCGGCGAGGAGGTCGTCATTGCCAAGGCGGGCACTCCCCTCGTGCGACTCGTGCCGGTCACGGCCGGCGACGGTCCGCGCCGTCTTGGCACGTTGGCGGGGGCAGTGGTGGAGTCGGCCGATTGCTGGGAGCCGGACAGCGAGGTCGAGGCGCTGTTCTACGGGGGCAGCGTGGAGCCGACGCCCGCGCGGCGCGCGGCCGAGCCACGCCCGAAGGCGCGCACTCGGCGCAAGAAGCCGTGAACCTGCTGCTCGACTCCCACGCCCTGCTGTGGGCGCTGCACGATCCGGAGCGGCTGGCGCCCGCCGCGCGCGATGCGATCAGCGACCCGCGCAACCTCGTCTATTTCAGCGCGGCCTCGGCGTGGGAGCTCGCGCTCAAGGCGGCGCGTGGCAAGCTGACGCTTCCCGCCGACTGGCTTGTCGCGGCCGAGCAGGCCGGCTTCGACGAGGTCGCGATCTCCGCGCAGGACGCGCGGATGAGTGCGACGCTCCCCTGGCACCACAGTGACCCGTTCGATCGCCTGCTGGTTGCACAGGCACAATCGCGCGGGCTCACCCTGGCCACTCGCGATGCCATGCTGGTGGCGTATGGCGTGGCGCTCCTCACCGTGTGAAGACCTGGGGACAGGAATCCCTCCATGACAGTACGTGTCGGCCGGCTTGCGAGGCTTGTGGCGTTCCTTGGCGTCGCTGCGGCGTGTCCCGCCTACGCCCAGCGCCTGCCCGCGCTTGTTACGGTGCACACGGGCATCGCGAATCCTGCCGACGCCTACCAGTCGAACTGTGGACATTCGAGCATCGCGCTCGGCGCCGATGTGCAGGGGCGCGGGCGGCTGTTTCCGCAGCTCTCGGCCTCGCACTTCACCGGCTCGGGGGGCGGTGACGTGTTGTGCATCCGCTTCACGCGCGACCTCAAGACCGTGGGGGGGCTGCGCCTCGAGAACGCCACGCGCGCTGGTGTGGGCGGTGGCGTGCGCGTGGGGCGCGGGGCGCTGCAGCTCGAGGGCGCGGTCACGGCAGGGGTCATCACCGGACGTCGCGGCTACGTGAACGTGTCCAGCGACGACACGCGCGTCACGGCGCCGCACATGGCCGCGCGCGGCGCGCTGGTGGTGGCGCATCATGTCGTGCTCTCGCTCGACGGCGGGTGGACGCGACTCACGCGGCACGCCGACACCGACGCGCAGTTGGCACGCAGCACAAGCTGGTCGCCGCTGGTGACGATGCAGGTGGGTGTGCGATTCGGGCGATGAGCGGCGACATGCATCAACGGCATCACGTGCTGACACGCATGCTGGCGTCGCGACTCCTGCGCTGGGCCCTCCTCGCGCTCCCGGCGTGCGTTGTGACACGCGTGGCGCCGCTGCAGGCGCAGCAACCCGCGGCGACCGCCGGCGTGCGCGGCACCGTGGTCGACGCGGTCACCGGTCGCCCGGTTGCCGGCGCGGTGGTGCAGGCCCTGCACAGCGACACGATGGTCGCGCGTACGCTGAGCGACGAGCGGGGGCGCTTCCTGATCAGCGTCGCGCCGGTAAGCGCAGTGCGCGTGCGCCGCATCGGGTACCGACCGGCCGACGCCGCACTCACGCCACCAGTGGGTGAGGTCACGATTCGCCTCACGCCACTCGTGACGTTGCTGCAGCCGGTGGCGGTGCGCGCGAATGCGCGCTGCACCACGGGAGAACGGGTGGCGGTCGCACACGCCGTGTACGAGCAGGTGCGCGAGGCGCTGCTGGCCGAGATCGTGACGCGCGAGACGCGGTCGGCGCGGTCGCGTCTCGTGCGCTATCGTCGCCCCATCGACGACCCTGCGCGCCCGATGGTGACGCAGGAGGTGGTCGTGGACTCGCTGCACGACGAAGCCGGCACGTTCCGGGCTGCGCGCACGCCCGCACTGTTCGTGCAGCGCGGCTTCGCGACCGAGCCGACGGGCGATGGCGCCGGCGAGCGCGCGTTCCTGGGGCCCGACACCGAGCTGCTGAGCCACGATCTGTTCCGCCAGACCTGGTGCCTCGACCTGGCGGAGCGTGACAAGGACGCGCCGACGCTCGTGGGGATCCGCTTCACGCCGGCCACGCGGCGCCCCGCGATCGTGGACATCGACGGACGGCTGTGGGTGGACACGGCCACGCGCACGCTGCAGCGCATCGAGTACACATATCTCAATCTCTCCGACGCGGAGAAGAGTGTGGCGCCGGGTGGGCGTATCGAGTTCCGCACGATGCCCAACGGCGCGGTGTTCGTGGAGCGGTGGACGCTGCGTGTGGCCCAGCCAGTGGGGCTGCGCGCAGCGCTGTCGGTGTTTCGCGGCTCGGCCGTGTCGCGCGCCCGCCCGCTCGATACCGGGGGCGAGGTGGCCGCCGTGCAGTGGGCGGATGGCTCCTCGTGGCGCGGCTCGCTGCCGTCGCTGCGTCTCGTGGCGCGCACCGACAGCGGCGCGCCACAGCGCGGCATCATGCTGGGGCTGGCCGGCACCAGTTACGCGGCACGCACCGACAGTGCCGGCGTCGCGGTGCTGGAGGACGTGCTTCCCGGCCGCTACCGCGTGGTGGTGCTCGACTCGGTCTTGCATCGTGTGGACATCACGCTACCCACGCCGCTGCGGGTGGACGTGGCGCGTGGCCCTGAGGTGACGCACACCGTCGTCGCGCCGACGCGGGCGAGCTTCGTGAAGAACGTGTGCGGCGTGGACACCGCGGTGCAGCGCCTCCGCCGCTACGATGCGCAGGCCGATTCGCTCGCCGAGGTGACGATCGAGCCGGGGACTACCGCCGTGGTGCTCATGCGCGTCGTCGATCGGACCGGGAGGCCGCTGTCGGGCGTGCCGGTGTTCGACGCGGTGACGCTGGCCGGTGCGCCGCCGCTCACCACGCCGCGCGCGCCGCGGTCGCGCTCCGACGCCGACGGGCGTCTCGTGAGCTGCTTTGCCTATGCGCCCGGCGAGACCATCCAGGTGCTGGCGCAGCCGCAGGGAGGCGAGGTGCAGGGGCTGGTGCACACGCTCACCTCACTGCTCGAGGCGGTGGTGCTGGTGGTGCGGCGGTAGGACTCCGCGCGCACCACCGCACGACGCGTTACCGCCCCGTCCCCGCCTTCACCTCCGGCGCGACCGGACGGTTGGGCACCACGGGGCCCGCCTTCTTCGTCGGATACAACTCGGCCAACGTGTTGCCATCGTACAGGCGGCCGTTCTTCATCACGTAGCGCACACTGTTGGTGTTGCGCAGGTCGGCGAGCGGATCCTTGTCGAGGATGACGAGGTCGGCCAGCTTGCCGGCCTCGATGCTGCCGACGTCGTTCTGCAGGCCGATGTCGGACGCACCCACGATCGTGGCCACCTTGAGCGCCTCGTGGTTGGTCATGCCACCGCTCGCCATGGCCCACAGCTCCCAGTGGTAGCCGAGCCCCTGGAGCTGCCCGTGACTGCCGATGCCGAGTCGGCCGCCCGCGCGCAGGATCTTCGTGGCGTCGGCGGCGAGCTGCGGGAAGACGTACTCCTCGTCGCGGAACCAGCCGCCCGCCGTACCCCCGTTGGGCATGCTGGCCATGCGCCGTCGCGTCTTGGTGGCGAGCTCCTCATATGCGGTGAAGCGCTGCAGCTTGGGGTCGGCCCACGGGTTCTCCTTGGTGTAGAACCAGTTCTCTCCCCACGGTCCACCGTAGTTGACGAGCAGCGTGGGCGTGTACGCGCGCTGCGACCACGCCATGAAGCCCACCACGTCGCTGCCGAGCGGGGTGATGCCCATCGAGTGCTCGAGCCCCGGGTAGCCGTCGAGCGTCTCGGTGAGGTTGAGCTTCACGTCGAGCGAGCCCTCGGTGGTGGGCATGAGCTGCTGCTCGCGCGCGGCGGTGATGATCCACTGCCGCACCTGCCGCACGCCGCTCACGTACATCTTGAGCGTCTTGGTGTCGTAGTAGCTGCTGTACCGCTTGAGCATGTTCCGCGCATGCTCCTGGTCGCGGATGTTGTCCTGCGAGAACACGCCGGGGCCGGTGGAGTAGATGCGCGGCCCGATGATCTGCCCGGCGTCCACCATGTCCTGATAGGTGAGCACGTCGGTGGTGGCGGTCTGCGGATCACGCGTGGTGGTCACGCCGTACGCGAGATTGGCGAGGTACGCCCACGGTTGCGTCTCGTGGATGGTGCCACGCTCGGCCCGCAGGTGTGCATGCGTGTCCACGAAGCCGGGCACCACGGTCGCGCCGGCGAGGTCCATCTCCTGCGCACCGGCCGGCACGGTCACGCTGCCGGCCGCACCCACCGCGGCGATGCGGTTGTTGCGCACCACGATGTCTCCGCGCGCAATGATCTCGTCGCCCTTCATGGTCACGACCTTCGCGTTGCGCAGCACCACGGTGCCCGTGGGCAGGTCGCGCGCGACGGGCACCAGCACGCGCGTCTCGCGTGGCGTGTAGGGGCGCGGGCGGGCGCTCTCGGCGATGCTCGAATCACGCCGCGCCGCGGCGATGGCGGCGTCGCGCACCGCGGCCGAGTCGAGGTCGTAGACGACGTAGGCGTTGCCGATGGACCAGTGCACCGCCCGGCCGTTGGCAGCCCACGCGGGGAACTGGCCGCCGATGTCGGTGAGGCGACGGACCGGGAAGGCGGCCGTATTCGGGTCGGCGACGTTCACCGTGGCCTGCACACCGCGCGGCGGAATGACGACGGTGTAGAAGTCCGCGCTGATCTGCGCGAGCGCGAGGTCGCCCGTGGGCGACATCATGATGAGCTGCGCCGGCGGCCCCGGTGAGCCGGGCTCTTCGGGGTCGTGCTTCGATGCCAGCTCGAGGTCGGAGAGCGTGCGTTCGGTGTGGCCGTGGTCGTCGTCGATGTCACCACCGGTGCCCGCACCGACGACGCGCAGATGCTGCTGCGGGTCGGTGCCATCCCAGCGGATGGAGACGAGACCGTTGCTCGACGAGAGGTAGATGCGCGTCGTGTCGCGGGCGAAGTGCGGCTTGCTGCGCCCGGCTGCGCGTGCGATGACCGTCGCGGCGCCCCCGTCGGCGGCCGCGGGCGTGGCGGCGAACCACACGAGCTGCGTGGTGCCGGTCACCCCGGTCTGGTCCTGCCGCCCCTGCGCGGGCGTGCTGAGCGCGACGATGCGCGCGCCGTTGGGGGAGAACACCGGCTGGCGGATGGTGGCCGTGCCGCGACTCACCGGCACGATGCGCGACGCGCGTCCGGCGGTGATGGTGGCGCGATAGAGACGGCCGCCACGCTCGGTCCACGTGGCCCACGCGAGTGACTTGCCGTCGGGGCTCCACGCCGGCTCGGCTTCGATGGCATCGAGCGTGGAGACGCGCTGTGGCGTGCCGCCGGGCCATGCCATGAGGTACAGCTTGTCCATCGCGACGAACGCCACCTGCGAGCCGTCGGGGCTGGGCACCGCATCGCGGATCTGGCGCGCGTTGAACTGGGCGCTGTCGGCGATGGGGTAGGCGAAGCGCAGTTCGGGTGCGACCTCGATCTGCGCCTGCACGCGGAAGGGAATCTCGGCCTGGCCGCTGCCATCGATGGCGACGCGCCAGAGCTTGTTGCCGTAGCTCGCGACGAGCTCCTTCGAGTCGGGCGTGAAGCTCATGCCGGGGAGCGCGTCCATGGGCGCGCGCGACTCCATCTCATCGCGCTGCGTGGGGTAGGCGAGCCAGCGCTCATCGCCGGTGGCGAGGTCACGCACACGCAGCCCGGTCTTGTTCTCGTAGCGCGAGCCGTAGACGAGCCACTTGCCGTCGGGGCTGAGCGTGGGGCGCACGGCCGATCCGTAGCGCGACGACAGCGCCTCGCGTTCGCCGGTCTCGCGGTCGTAGCTCCAGATCTGGTACTGCGGGAACTGTGCGTTGTAGTTCCACGCGCCGTTGCGCTGCGTGAAGTACACGAAGCGGCCGTCGTGCGTGAACGCGGCGCCGGCCTGCTGCACGGCCGGTGCGCCGGCCGTGGCGGGCGGCGCGGTGTAGAGGGGCACGCCGTTGCCACCATCCACGTGGTACATCCACAGCGTGGGGAGGCCGCCGCGGAAGCCGCCCTTGCTGGCCACGATGTACTTGCCATCGGGCGACCAGTCGGGGGAGAGGTACACGTTCGCGCGGCCGCGCGTGACCTCCTTCACCTCGCGCGTTGCGAGGTCGAGGGTGTGGACGTTGTCGGCGCCCTGCCGGTCGCTGATGAACACGACCGTCTTGCCATCGGGGCTGAAGCGCGGCTGGGCATCGAACGGCAACCCGGTCGTGAGGCGCGTGGCGTCGCCGCCGGTGAACGGCATGAGGTACAGGTCACCGAGCATGTCGAAGACGATCGACTTGCCATCGGGGCTCACGTCGACCGACATCCACGTGGCTTCACGCGTGTCGAGCGCGTAGCGGCGCGTGGCCTCGAGGGGGAGCGGGCGCGCGGCGGCGGGGCGCGCTGGCGCCTGCGCCTGCGCGTGAACGATGGAGGGCAGGGCGACGCAGGCGAGACCCTGCAGGGCGACGCCGAGCAGGGCGGCGGCAACGGACTTCGGCACGGGAGCTCCGGGCGGGTGGGACGGCCGGCCCGGGTGGGCCGGCGGCTGCGCAAAGCTCGGATTTGCGGCGGGGGCTGTCAAATTGCAGGCATGCCGATTCGCACATCGTTGGTTTGCGCCCTTGTGCTGGCCCTGTGCGGCTGGCCTGCCGGGGCCATGGCGCAACGCCCGACCACCACGCGCCCCGCCGCGCGCGCTGCGGCCGCACTCGAGTCCATCTGGTACATCCGCAACGACTCGCTCGCGCTCGACGACTTCGCGGCGCACGCGAGGCAGATCTCCGTCATCGCGCCGCAAACGTTCTCGATCGACAGCATGGGGGCCATTCGCGGTGCGCTGCCACCACGGCTCGTCCGCGTGGCGAGGGAGCACGGCGTGAAGATCATGCCGCTGGTCATGAACCCCGGCTTCGACCTCGCGACGTTGCACCGCATCGTCACCGACCGGACCGCGCGCACGGCGTCGGCCCGCAACATGGCCGCGCTCTGCCGCGACGCGCAGGTGTGGGGCATCCAGCTCGACATGGAGAACCTGCATGTGAGCGACCGCGACGCCTTCACCGCCTTCGCGAAGGAGGCGGCCGACTCGGTGCACGCGGCCGGCTGCACGCTGTCGGCAGCCGTGGTGCCGCGCACGAGCGACGACCGCGGCGTGCTGCCGTACCACCAGTGGATGCACGACTACTGGCGCGCCGGGTACGACTACAAGGCGCTGGCCGAGGTGCTCGACTTCCTGTCGTACATGACGTATGCGCAGCACACGGGTGGTTCGACGCCGGGGCCGGTGGCGGGCTATCCGTGGATGCTGGCGGGGCTGCAGTACGTGCTGGCGCAGGGCGTGCCGCCGGCGAAGCTCTCGCTCGGTCTCGCCGGCTACTCGGACTACTGGTATCCGGGGTACACGCCGCGCACCGGCGATGCGCGCCCGCGCGGCGAGGATATCGGTTACACGCGCCTGATGGGCATCGTGCGCGCCGCGGGCGCCACACCGCGGTGGGACGCCACGCAGAAGGCCTGGTATGCCATGTGGGAGCGTCACGGCGTCTTCGAGCATGCGTGGATCGAAGATGCGCGCGCCTTCGACGCGAAGCTGGCCCTCGTGCGGCAGTACGGGCTGCGTGGCTACTCGGTGTGGCTGCTGGGGCTCGAAGACCCGGCCACGTGGCGGTTGCGGCTCCGCTAGCTTGTCGCGGCGCCGTCTTCTCCTTCTCTACACATCAGTCTTTCCGTCATGCGTCTTGGCATCCTCGGCGTTGGTCGCATCGGTCACGCGCACGCACGCGTCGTGCACGCACACCCGGATGTGCGCGCCGTCGTGCTGTCCGATGTGGACACCGCGCGGGCAAACGCGCTGGCGCACGAGCTGAACGGGGCGCGCGCGGCATCGGCGACCGTTGCGGACAGCGCGGCGTCACTCCTCGCGCAGGTCGACGGTGTCGTCATCGCCACGCCCACCGACACGCACGCCGCGCTCATCGAGCAGGCGGTGCGGGCGCGCATCCCCGTGTTCTGCGAGAAGCCGGTGGCGCTCGACCTCGCATCGACACGCCACGTGGTGCAACTGGTGGCGGAGTACGACGCGGTGGTGCAGATCGGATTCCAGCGCCGCTTCGATGCCGGCTACCGCGCCGCACGCGCCGCGGTGCGGGCGGGCGCGATGGGGCGCGTGTACAGCGTGCGAGTGGCCGGGCACGACCCCGCGCCGCCGGCCGAGAGCTACCTGCCAGGCTCTGGAGGCATCTTCCGCGACCTGCACATCCACGACTTCGACATCGTGCGCTGGGTGCTGGGGCAGGACGTGACCGAGGTGTACGCTGACGGCGCGGTGCTGGTGGACCCGATGTTCGCGCGGCACGACGATGTCGACACGACCGCCGGTACCCTGCGCTTCCGCGATGGCACGCTGGGCGTGATGACCGGCGGGCGCCACAACCCGCTGGGGTACGACATCCGGCTGGAGCTGTTCGGCAGTCGCGACAGTGTCACGGTGGGATGGGACGCCCGCACGCCGATGCACTCGCTGGAGCCCGGCATGCCCCCCGCACCGCACAACGCCTACGCGTTCTTCCTCGACCGCTTTGCCGATGCGTATCGGGCCGAATTGCACGCGTTCGTGGAGGTGGTGACCGGTCGCGCCGAGAACCCGTGCTCGGTGGCCGATGCGGAGCAGTCGCTGCTGGTGGCGCTGGCGTGCGATCGCTCACGCGCGGAGCGCCGTCCGGTGACGATCGCCGAGATCGCGGCGGGGTAACGCGGCCGCGGTCGCGCGCCGCTACTTCACCAGCGCGATGGGCACGGGCTGCTGGGCCGGCACGGACTCCCCCTTGAGGAGACGCGCGGCGGTGAGCATGGCCAGCCGTCCCATCTCACGCGGGTTCTGCGCGATGGTGGCCGCCATGGTGTGGGCGGCGATGGCCTTGCGGGCCTCGTCCTGCGCATCGAAGCCGACGACGGCAATGGCGCCCGTCTTGCGCGCCGCCGCAATGGCCTCGACGGCACCGAGGGCCATGACATCGTTGCAGGCGAAGACGGCGGTGATGTCGGGGTGCGCCTGCAGGATGTTCTGCATGACGGTGAACGCCTGATCGCGCTCCCAGTTGGCCGTCTGCGACGCGACGATGGACAGCCCGGGTGTGCCGGCCAGTGCCTCGCGGAATCCCGCGAGACGCGCGTCGCCGGTCTCGTGTCCGGGAATTCCCTCGAGCACAACCACCTTGCCGGTGCCCCGCGTCTGCTCGACCAGGAACCGGCCGGCCATCCGTCCGCCGTCGATGTTGTCGGAGCCGATGAACGTTGCGATGGTGCCGCCGGCCGCGGCCAGCGCGGCGCTGTCCACGCGCGTGTCGACAATCACCACGGGCACCTTGGCGCCGTTCGCCTTCACCACCGCCGGCACGATCTCCTTCGAACCACTCGGCACCAGCGCCAGGACCTGCACCTTGCGCTGCAGCAGCGTCTCGACGAGCTGCATCTGCCTCTCGACGTCGATCTCGCGCTCCGGAGCCTGCACGATGAGCTCGAAGCCCAGGCTGTCGGCCACCGCGCGCGCGCCGGCCTCCATGTCGATGAAGAACTGGTTGTTGAGCGTCTTGAGCACCAGCGCCACCGTGGGCTTGGCCGCGGCATCGGCGCCGCGGTTGCAGGCACTACCGACGGCCAGCGGTGACAACAGCAGCGCGATGCGGAGCGTGAACTGGCGCAGGCAACGCACCGCGGCGGCGCGGGAGGGCAGGGGACGCGAGGACGACATGGCGATGCGGTGAGGCAGAGGAAGGCGATCAGGCCGTGCGGCGCTCGGCACGACGACGGAGCGTCATGTCGACCAGCACGGCGGCGACGATGACGACGCCAATGGCAACCTGCTGAACGTACGACGACACGCCGAGCAGCGTGAGTCCGTTGCGGAGCACACTCATGATGAGCGCGCCGGCCAGCGTGCCGCCCACCGAACCTGCGCCGCCGAGGAGGCTTGTGCCGCCGATGACCACCGCGGCAATGGCATCGAGCTCGTAGCCGATGCCGGCGATGGGCTGCGCCGAATTGAGGCGCGCCATGAGCAGCAGGGCACAGGTCGCGGCACTGGCACCGGCCATGGCGTACACCACCACCTTGTGTCGCCCCACCGAGATACCGGCGAGCGTAGCGGCCTCCTCGTTGCCGCCGATCGCGTACACGTGCCGGCCGAACACCGTGCGTGTGAGCACGAGGTGCGCGATGCCGTACAGTGCGAGCAGCACGATGATGGGGAGCGGCACACCCACCCAGCGCGCCGATGCGAGCGCGCGCAGCGCGTCGGGAAAGCCCGAAATGGGGCGGCCGTCGGCCAGCATGAGCGCAACACCGCGGGCCGCACTCATCATGCCCAGCGTCGCGATGAACGGCGGCAGTCGCCCGGCGGTGACAAGCACGCCGTTCAGCGCACCCGCCATCACACCGGTGCCCACGCCGCAGAGCACGGCCAGGGATACCGAGGCACTGCTACGCAGCACGAGCGCCGCGACGATGCCACAGAGCGCCACCAGCGACCCGACCGACAGGTCGATGCCGCCGGTCAGGATCACGAACGTCATGCCCACCGCCAGCACGCCCACCACCGCGCTCTGCTCGGCCACGTTGAGCAGGTTGTCGACGGTCGCGAAGTGCGGGGTGGCGGCCCACAGCGCCAGCGAGAGCAGCACGAGGCCCGCCAGCGTGCCCAGGTCACGGCGGTGCAGCAGGCGGCGACTCATGCGGAGCGGAGCGCGGGAGTGTCATGCCCCACCGCGCAGGCGAGGAGACGCTCGGGCGTGGCCTGCGCCCGGTCGAACTCGCTTACGATGCGTCCGTCACGCATGACGAGCGTGCGGTCGGCGATGGCGACGACTTCCGGCAGCTCGGAGGAGATGACCAGCACGGCGGTGCCTTGTGCCGCCAGGTCGGCGATGAGGCGGTAGATCTCCTGCTTGGCATGCACGTCGACGCCGCGCGTCGGTTCGTCGAGGAGGAGCACCCGTGCGCCGGTGGCCAGCCACTTGGCCAGCACCACCTTCTGCTGATTGCCGCCGCTCAGGAGCCGCACGCGTTGTGTGTCCGACGGCGTGCGAATGCGGAGCCGCTCGATGGACTCCTGCGCGAGCGCGCGTTCGGCGTGCGAACGCATCACGCCCCACAAGCTGAGTGCGCGCGTGGTGGCGAGCGCGATGTTGTCGCGCACGCTGCGATCGAGCACCAGCCCCTGCGCCTTGCGATCCTCGGTGACGAAACCGATGCCGGCGCGAATGGCATCACGCGGCGTCCGGATGCGCACCGGCACGTCGTCGACCAGGACCGTGCCGCCGCTTTGCGGCTCGCACCCGAAGAGCGCACGCGCCGTTTCCGTGCGCCCGGCTCCGAGGAGACCGGTGAGCCCCACCACCTCGCCGGCGTGCACGGTGAACGACACACCGCGTACGGCATGGCCACTGCGCAGGTCGTCCACGCGCAGGCGCGCGGGGCCGCGCGGGCGCACCTCGCTGCGCGCCGCGGCGGTCGGCACGTCTGCGACGTCACTGCCGGCCATGAGGCGCACCAGGTCGCTGCGGTCGGCCGAGGCAACGGTGTGCGTGGCCACGTGGCGGCCGTCTCGCAGCACCGTCACACGATCGCCAATGGCGGCGATTTCCTCGAGGCGATGCGAGATGTAGATGATGGCGACGCCGCGGGCGCGCAGGTCGGCGAGCACACCGAAGAGGGCCTGCGTCTCGCGTTCCGTGAGCGCCGAGGTGGGTTCGTCGAGCACGAGGATGCGGGCGTCGAGCAGCAGGGCGCGCGCGATCTCCACCAGTTGCTGCTGCGCGATGCTCAGCGACCCGACCAACGCATCGACCGGCAGGGTGACGCCGAGCCGTGCGAGGACGTCGTGTGCGTTGCGACGCATGCGCGCGCTGTCGACCACACCCAGGCGGTGCGGGATGCGCCCGAGGTGCAGGTTCTCGGCCACCGAGAGAGCCGGTACGAGCGCGAGCTCCTGATGGACGATGGCAATGCCGAGGGCCCGCGCGTCGCGCGGCGACGCGATGTGGGCGGGTGCGCCGTGGACCTCGATGGCACCGCTGTCGCAGGTCACGGCACCGCTCAGCACCTTCATCAGCGTCGACTTGCCCGCGCCATTCGCGCCGAGCAGCACGTGGACCTCACCGGCCCGCACATCGAGACTCACGCCGTCGAGCGCGACCACGCCGGGGTAGGTCTTGCGGATGTCCGTCATGCGCAGCGCGAGCGTCGACACGGGGGCCGTGGCGCGCGATCCGTGCATGGCCCCGTCGCTCAACGGCCGCCGAAGTAGACGGTGTTCACCGCGCCCGAGCGGGCCATGACGATGTCGAGCAGGCCGTCCTCGTTCAGGTCACCGACCGCGAAGCCATAGGCCTGCCCCTTGTCGTCGCCGAACGGCACGGGCGTGAAGCGGCCGGGACCGTCGTTGAAGAAGACGATGGGACGTCCCTCGCCATAGCCGACGATGAGGTCGGGGCGGCCATTGCGATCGACATCGTGCACGAGGAGCGCGTAGGGCGTGGCCGCCGGTCCCAGCGCGACGGGTGCGTCGTACGACCCATCGGTGCGGCCGCGCATCGTGGTGGCGGTGCCGTTCTCGTCGATGGCCGCAAGGTCCAGTGTGCCGTCGCCATCGAGATCGGCGGCGTACGCGGCGCGAAAGGTGGCCGTGGCGGGGCCGAACGCACGGCGGGTGGGAAATACGCCCTTGCCGTCATTGAGAAGCACGTAGCTCTGCCCTCCATCGCGATGCGGCACGACGAGGTCGAGCGCGCCGTCGCGATTGACATCGGCCAGCGAGATCGTGGTGCTCGACCCGGTGGAGACGGCGGTGCACGGGTCCACGAGACGTCCGCCCCCCGCACCGAGGCAGAGGTAGCTGGCGGTGGGCTGCCGCGGGTTGCGGTTGGCGAGCACGACATCGGCGATGCGGTCGCCGTTCACGTCCCCCACCGCGACGTGTCGCGTGCTCCACTGCGGTGCGCCGAACGTCGTGACCAGCGTGAACCGCCCGGTGCCGTCGTTGCGGTAGACCTTCTTGGGGTCGGGGGTGTCGTTGCTGACCACCATGTCGAGGGCCCCGTCGCCGTCGACGTCGACCAGCACGCCGGAATACGACTTGTCGGCGACGGTGTCGACCGGGGTCGCGGCGCGGAAGGTGCCGTCGCCGTTGCCGAGCCGCACGAGGTTGCGCAGCGGCCAGTGGCGCCCCTTCACGAGCACGATGTCGAGGTGGCCGTCGCGATTCACGTCGCCCACCGAGGCGTTGGCCGAGGTGTAGCTGGAGTCCTCGAGGGCGAGGGCGCGGTCGAAGCGGCGGGCGCCGGCGGCGGGCTGCGCGGCCAGGAGCGTGGGGAGGGCGGCGAGCAAGGCGAGCGCGGCCGCGCGCGGTGTCAAAGGCATCATCAGGGGGAAAGGATGGGACGCGCCACGCTGGCGCGCCAGCCCGCATGGCGCAACTTCCGACCATGCTCATGCGACCCACTACACGATGGCTGGCGCGGTTTGCTGTCGCGCTGCTCACGGCGGCGCCGACGCTCCACGCCCAGCCGCGCCTCCTCAAGCTCTCCTCCCAGGTGCTCGGCGAGACCCGCGTGGTGCACGTGCACCTGCCGCGCGACTATGCGCTCGCGAAGCAGCGCTATCCGGTGGTGGTGGTGCTGGACGGGCAGGTGCGGGCGTTCGTCGATCTGGCCGTCGCGGCGGCCGACTACGATCTCACGAGCGAGCAGTTTCCGGTGGGCATGCCGCGCCAGATCGTGGTGGCCGTCGAGCACGCCGACCGCGGGGTGGATCTCGGATCGAATGCCGAAGCATTCCTGCGCTTTCTCACCAGCGAACTGCTGCCGCGCATCGACCGGGAGTATCGCACGCTGCCGTTCCGCACCTTGATTGGCCATTCGCGCGGCGGCGCCTTTGCGCTGCGTGCCGCATGTCGGGCGAGTGACGCCTTTCCTGCCATCGTCGCCATCAGCGCGTCGCTGACTGACTCGCTCGAGGCGGACGTGGTGCGGTGCCTGCTGGCCGACAGCGCCGCGCAGGGACAGCGGCACTTGTTCCTGTCGGCGGGTGCACTCGAGCCACGCGCGCTGGCGGCGACGGCACGACTGACGGCACGCCTGCGGGAGCGCCCGTTGCCGCGGTGGCGTGTGCAGCAGGTGGAGGGATCAGGCCTCGAGCACACCGGGGCGCCGCTGATCGGCATTCCGCTGGGATTGCGCTTCGTGTTCGACCCCGGCGCATGGGACCTGCCGCAGCCGTTCAAGGACAGCCTCGCGCGCGGGCAGGGCGATCCCGACCGGGTGCTTGCCGCGGGCCTCGAGGTGCTGTCCGCGCGCCTGGGGTTTGCGGTGCCGGCATCGGCGCGGCTCCTGAGCGCGGTGGTGCGCACATGGCTGTCGCGCGGCGATCGCGAGCGGGCGCTGGCCAGTGCGCGGGACATGCTGGCGCGCTATCCGGAGGAGATCCTGAGTCACACGCTGCTGGCCGATGCCTGTGAGCTGGCCGGTGACGCGATCGGCGCACGCAAGGCCATCCAGAGCGCGCTCGACATGAGCGGGCGCATCGCGTGGCACGACGAGACGCAGAAGGCCCGCTTTCAGGCGGACATGCGGAAGCAGTTGGCGGCGCGCACGCCATGAGCGCCAACGGGCCGCGCTTCTCTTCGGAAGCGCGGCCCGTCGACACATCAACACGCAGCGGCCTACGGCGTGATCTTCTTCGGCGCCTGCTGCTTGATCTTCTCCATGTACTTCTCGAAGAAGAACTTGTGGATGTCCATCATGTTGATTTCGCGCCCCTGGATGTACGACTGGATGATGTTGCTCGTCATGTCCAGCGGCGTGCCACTCGTGATGAGCAGCGTCCCTTCCTTGCCCACCTCGAGGGAGCCGACTTTGTCGGCGATGCCCATGAACTCGGCCGCGTTGATGGTCACCGCCTTGAGCGCCTCCTCCTCGGGGAGCCCGAACGCCACGGCCACACCGGCCTCCCAGGGCAGGCGATAGCTGTAGAGGCCACCGCTGCCGCCGGCGATCGCGAACTTCACGCCCGCCGCATGCAGCTTGGCGGGCGTCGCGTAGGCGTTGTCGTAGCTCTCGTACTGCCGGTCGGGCGCGCTCATGGTGCTGGTGAGGATCACCGGCACGTTCTCCGCCTTGAGCCGGTCGGCGACGAACAGCGCGTCACGCCCGCCGCGAATCACGAGCTTCACCTTCTCGGCCTTGGCCCAGGTGATGGCATCGTTGATCTGCGCGGCGCCCTCGGCCGCGACGACCACCGGAATCGCACCGTCGAGCGCCGGGATCATGGCGGCGTAGCGCGCGTCGGTGCGCACCTGCTGCCCGCTCTTCACTGCATCCCGGTACGCACGCGCCTCGGCGAACCAATCCTTGATCTGCTGCACCTGCTCGGCGTAGGTCTTGGGCGGCGGGCCGGCCGCACCACCACGGCCTCCGGGGCCACCCGGCGGACCACCACCACCGCCGAAGCGACCGCCGCGCGCGTTGGGGTTGGGCCACGTCACGTTGAGGGCCGCCGCGCCCTTCATCGACATCTCCTCCCACGTCCACCCCTCGAGCGACATCGCGCTCGAGAGGCCGGAGATGACGCCGCCTTCGGGCGTGCTGAAGGCGACGAGCACACCCGCCGAGCGCGTCGTGCCGATGTGCCGGCTCTCGGCGTTCACCGCGATGTCAGCGCGGACGTTGGGGTTGAAGTCACCCAGTTCGGTGATGTCGTTGGAGACATCGACCGAGCCGATCTCGGTGATGCCCACCGTGCTGTAGGCGTCGATGAGTCCCGGGTAGATGTGCTTGCCCGTGACATCGACGACCTTGGCGCCTCTAGGCACCGCCACGTCGGCCCCACCGATCGCGGCGATCTTGCCGCGATCGAGCACGATGGTGCCGTTCGTGATCGTGCCCTTGGTGACGGTGTGGATGGTGGCGCCACGCAGCACCACCGGCTGCGACTGCGGTGCCACCGGCATCATGACCTGCGCCGACGCGACGGCTGGCGCGAGTGCGCCCAAGGCGACCGCCGCGAGCAGGCCGGCCGTGCGTCGTGCGTTGGTGTGCAAGGTGCGCATGGTGTCGAGGGTCGAATGGAAGGAGTAGGTCACTTGCGGGCCCCCGTCGTGCCGGCACCACCACCGCGACCGCCACGCCCACCGGCCGGCGCGGCCGGTGCGTCGCCACCCGCGGCGATCACCGCCTGGATGAGCTGGGCGCGCTGCTTCGCGATCTCTTCACGCAGCACCTTGTCCTCGTCGAGCGAGAAGTACTTGCGGCCGTCCACCCACGTCTGCTCGGCCTTCGTGAACTGCGAGAGCGGGTTGCCGTTCCAGATGACGAAGTCGGCGTCCTTGCCGGCTTCGAGCGAGCCGACCTTGCTGTCGATCGCGATGGCCTTGGCCGACTGGTTCGTGACGGTCGAGAGCGCGTCGATCTCGCTCACACCGGAACGCAGCAGCTTGCCCGCCTCCCAGTTCATGCGCGTCGAGATCTCGGCGTCGTCGGAGTGCAGCGAGGTGACCACGCCGGCCTCCATCAGCAGGCGCGCGTTGAACGACGTGGCATCGTACGCCTCGAGCTTGAACGCGCCCCAGTCGCTCCACACCACGGCCGCCACGCCACTGTTCTTCAGCTCCGTCGCGATCTTGTACGCTTCCACGCCGTGCTGCAGCGTCTGGATGCGGAAGCCGAACTCCTCGGCGAGGCGCACCAGCGCGAGGAACTCGTCGGCGCGGTAGCCGTGCGACGAGACGAGCAGCTTCTGGTTGAGGATGTCGAGGACGGCCTCCATGCGCAGGTCCTTGCGCGGCGGGATGCCGGTCTTCGTCTTCTCCCACGCCTTCCACTCCTTCTCGTAGTCACGCGCAGCCAGGAAGTGGTCGCGAATGATTTCCTGCACGCCCATGCGCGTGTTCGGATAGCGCGTCGGGCTGCGCTTCGGGTTCTCGCCCAGCGCGAACTTCACGGTGCGCGGCGCGCCCTGGATCTTGTACTCGTCCGGCAGCGAGCCCCACCGCGTCTTCACGTACACGTTCTCGCCACCGATCGGGTTGGCGGAGCCGTGCTTGATCATCGTGGTGGTGAGGCCACCGGCGAGCTGGCGGTAGAACCAGATGTTGTTGTGCGTGACCACGTCGCCCATCTGCACTTCGGGGACGATGGCGAAGCCGCTCTCGTTCACCGCGCTCACGCCGCTGTGCGTGTGCGGATCGATGAGCCCCGGCGTGACGTGCTTGCCGGTGGCATCGACGACGACCGCACCGGCCGGCGCGGTGAGCCCCTTGCCCACGCGCACGACCTTGCCGGCCTGCACGAGGAGATCGGCGCCCTCGAGGCGCCCCTGCGGGCCCTGCGTCCACACGGTGGCGTTCTTCACCAGCACGGCGGCCGGCTGCACCGGCGGCGCGGTGCGGCCGAACTCCATGCTCGGGCGGACGAACGGCAGGTCGAGCTTGGGCACGCGCACCGCGACGGTGCCACGCGCGGGGCCTTCGTACGCTTCCGTGCGCGAGCCGCGATAGCGCGCGTCGGTGCCGTTGGGGAGCGAGAGCCAGCCGAAGAACGACGTGTCGCGCACCGAGCCCGAGAGCAGCAGCGCGCCTTCCTGGCCGAGCGGCTCACCGGGGAAGCTCGCCTCGAGGCGGCCGGTCTCGGTCGTGACACGCACGTTGGTGAGGTTCACCGGGCGGCGTCCCGCCATCTCGATGGTGCCGCGAATGCGGGCGAGCGGCCCGTCGAGACGCAGCGTGGCCGTCTTGAACGTGCCCTGGTCGTCCGACGTGATGGTCCACGTGCCGCGCGGATCGATCTGCGCCGGGCGCGTCACGCCGTACTGCTTGCCCTGCACCCACACGTCGCGCACGGCGGCCTCTTCGGTGAAGAGATCGCCCTCGCTGACGACGAGGTTGGCGACCTTGCCCACCGCGATCGTGCCGTGCGTCTTGTCGATGCCGAGCATCGTGGCCGGCGTCGTGGTGAGCGCAGCGAGCGCCTTGTCGGGCGCGAGGCCGCGCGCGACGGCAGTGCGGAGGTTGGGGAGGAACTGCTGCAGCGACTGCAGGCCGTCGGCGGTGATGGCGAACGGCACGCCGGCCGCGGCGAGCTGCGCCGGATTGGTGGGTGCGAGATACCAGTGCCGCAGGTCGGCGAGCGACGCCCCGGCAGCCGCTTCCGGGCTCGACACGTTGGGCGCGTCGGGGAAGGCGAGCGGCACGACGAGTGGCTGCGTGCGGCCCTTGAGCACGTCGATGAGGCGATACTCCTGGCCGCTGCCGCGGAACCAGGGCGTGAGCTTGTAGTCCTGCGCGAGCTTGTAGGCGCGCAGGTATTCCTCTTCGCTCGTCGTCTCGAAGAGCACGGGCTGCGTGCCCTTCACGGCCTTGCCGAGCGCGGCGAGGGCTTCGCTGGTCTCGGGCGGGAGCAGCGAGCGACCGCTCGTCTCATAGGCGCCCCAGGCGCGGATGTACCACTCCGCATCCATGAAGGTCTGCTTCATGAGGGCGACCGTGCCCATGGCCGAGTTGGGATACATGCCGCCCAACTGGAACGAGCGCTGGAAGCCGACGGTCTGCACGAGGTCGGGGCGCAGCACGCGCTCGCGAATGCCTTCGTCGCCGAGGTTCACGACGCTCGCAGTGCCGCGGAAGATGCCCTGCTGCGGCACGGCCAGCGCGGTGCCGAAGCCGAGCGACCGCAGCGAGACGCGGCGCGTGGTGTCGTCCTTGGCGTTGGCCGTGGTGCTGAACCAGGCGCGCACCTGGGGGTTCCAGTGCGTCGGGCCGACGTCGCCCCCCTGCGGCGGGGTGTCGCCGCCCAGGTCGGCGGACGCGTCGATGAAGCCGGGGTACACGGTGAGCCCCTTGAGGTCCCACACCCGCGCACCGGCTGGGGGCGCCATGCCGGCTCCGACCGCTGCCACCATGCCGTTCCGGACGACGATGGTGGCGTTGGTGAGGACCTGTCCGGGGGCCGTCACGACGCGCGCGCCGACGAGGGCATGATACCCCGCCGGATTGCCGCGCAGCCCCGTGACGGGCTCGGTACGGGAGGACTGCTGGGCTCCGAGCGATCCGGCGGCATGGGCCGTTCCGATCGCCGCGAGGCCGAGGAGGAAACGAGACACTCTCACGAAGGGCTCCCGGGGACGGCCGAACGCGCGGCCGTCGGTGACGAAATGGAGGGGGCGACTGACGGCGCACCGGCCGTTGCGAGTGCAACGGGGGCCGACGCTCATATGTTGGCCTGTGAGCGGGCGGGGGGCAAATGACGCGAAGCGGCTACCCTCGCGATCCCGACGCGCCGCACTGCGGGACGAAGCGCGTCGCGCGCTGACTGGACGGCTCCCGAGAGGTGGGGCACTTTACCCGCCTATTCACTTCCGGACCTCGAGGGGGCCCATGGGCATCATCAAGAAGGTGGCGATTGGCGTGGGCGGGCTGGTGGGCGTGCTGGTCGTCGCCGGGGTCGGGGGCTACGTCTGGGCCGGCAACGCCAGCGCCACCCAGTTGGCGCGCACGGTGACGGTGCCCACCACGGGTTTCCCGATGCCGTGGCCGGCCGGCGCCGACTCGGCCGGGGGCACCGACAGCACCGCGATGGCGACGACGGCGGCGATCGCGCGCGGCAAGCACCTCATCGAGGCGCGCTACCCGTGCGCGGAGTGCCATGGCGCCGACTTCGGCGGCGGCACCATGGTCGACGACCCCGCGATGGGGCAGATCCTCGGGCCCAACCTCACGACCGGCGCAGGGTCGCGCACGGCGTCGTACACGGCCGAGGACTGGGATCGCATCGTGCGGCACGGGGTGAAGCCCGATGGCACGCGCGCACTCATGCCGTCCGAGGACTTCTTCGCGATGTCCGATCGCGAACTGTCGGACGTCGTCATGTACATCCGTTCGCTGCCGCCGGTCGACAAGACGGTGCCCGTCTCCACGCTGGGCCCGGTCGCCAAGGCGCTCGTCGCGACCGGCAAGTGGACGTTCTCGGCCGACATGCACCCGACCAAGCACGAGGGCGCGCACGCGGCGCTGCCGCCGGCCGAAGTGGCCGATGCGACCTTCGGCAAGCATCTCGTGCAGGGGTGCACCGGCTGTCACCGCGCGAATCTCGCGGGGGGCCCCATCGTGGCCGGCCCGCCGAACTGGCCGCCCGCCGCGAACCTCACGCCGGCGGGGCTGACCGGGTGGAGCTACGACGACTTCGTGCGCGCGATGCGCGAGGGCGTGCGCAAGGACGGCACGCCGCTGCGCGAGCCGATGTCGGTGATGCCGAAGTTTGCCAAGAACATGACCGACGTCGAGATGCAGGCGCTGTGGGCGTACATCAGCACGGTGCCGGCGGTGGAGAGCGCACCGGCGAAGTGAGCGGGCCGCGCATGCGCTCTGGCGCGATCGGTCTCGCGCTGCTGCTGACGGCGTGCGGGCGGGAGACGACAGGCGACCTCGTGTCGGCGAGCCCGCCGCCCGCGGTGTCACCGTCGCGTGTGCCGGCGCCTGCTGCGTTGGCTGCGCAGCCACATGTCGACACCGTGCACGGCGTGCCGGTGCCCGATCCGTATCGCTGGCTCGAGGACACCACGCGCAGACGTCCGGGCCTGGCTTGGCGCGCAGGCCACGTACACGGAGCAGGTTCGCGCGCAGTTGGTGGGGCAGGATTCGCTGGCCGCGCTCGTCGAGCAGGTCATGCGGGATCTGCCGACGCTCGATCAGGTGCGCGAGACGCCGGCCGGACTGGTGCTCACGCGCTGGCTCGGCCCGAGCCCGTCGCTGTTCGCCCTCGACCGCGGTGCGCGTGTCGAGCGCGCGATCCTCTCCGACTCCGCGCTGGCAGCCGCGCGAGGCGGGGCGTCGTTGCGCGCCTACACGCCATCGTGGGATGGCGCCGTGGTGGCCATCGGGACCACCGAGAAGGGTGACCGCAACGCCGCGCTCAGCGTTGTCGACGCGGCGAGCGGCGCCCTCCGTGCCGACCGGATCCCCGACCTGCTCACCACGACGAGCGGCACGCGCTACGAAGTGACGTGGCTGCCCGACAACAGCGGCTTCTTCTATCCACGACAGTGGCCCGGGAGCGCGTCGGGCGCCTCGGCCGACCGGCTCGCGCGGGGCCGTCAGTTCCTGCATCGGCTGGGCACGCCGCAGTCGGCTGACGTGCCCGTGTTCGGCTTCGAGGTCTCGCCCTCGGTGGCGTTCGACAAGGACGACCTGCCGACGCGCGTGCTCACAGGCCCGGACTCGCGTTGGCTGGTCGGGTCCGTGTTCCGCGCGCGGCGCAACGGAACCGACTGGTACGTGGCGCCCCTGCCTGACCTGACACGTCTTGCGTCGCCCGCGGCGGCGTGGACGGCGCCACGCTGGACCCTGCTCGCGGACACGGCCGACCTGCTCGCTGCCCCGCAGCTCCGCGGGGACACGGTGTACGCGCTCATGCGGCGCGGAGCGGATCGCGGCGCCATCGTGCGGCGTGTGCTCCGCGCCGCGCCGGATGTCCTGCCGCCGTGGGAGACGGTGGTGGCCGAACGCGCCGGGGTGATCACGGCCTTCAGCGTGCAGGCGGACGGCGTGTACTTCACGGAGCGTGCGGCGGGCGCCGTGTCACTGCGCCATCTCGCGCCGCGCGCGGCGACAGCGCGGCCGATCGCGCTGCCCGTGCAGGGCACGGTGCGTCTCGTGCGGCGTGCACCCACGGAGCAGGGCGCCGTGGTGAGTGTCGAGACCTGGGCCACGACGCCGCAGTGGTTGCGGGTGCGTGATGGCTTCGCGAGCCCGCTGGGAATCGACGATGGCGCGACCGGATCGCGTCCGACGCTCGTCTCGGGACAGCTCGAGGCGCCCTCGCATGGTGGTGCGCGCGTGCCCGTGTCGTTCGTGTACGACACGGCCGCCATGGGGCATGCCCCCGATGGGACGGCGCCGCTGCTGATCGAGACGTACGGGGCGTTCGGCACCACCACCGACCCGCACTTCGAGCCGCGGGTACTCGCCTGGGTGGCGCAGGGCGGCGTGTATGCCTGGGCGCATGTGCGCGGCGGTGGCGAGTTGGGCGATGCGTGGCATCGCGCGGCGACCAAGGGCGAGAAGCAGCGCACCATCGACGACATGATCGCGGCCATCGAGGCGCTCATCGCGCAGCGCTTGACGAGTGCGGGACGCGTGGTGGTGACGGGGACGTCGTTCGGCGCCATGGTGCCGGCGCTGGTGGCCATGCAGCGCCCGGCGTTGCTGGCGGCGGCGTTGTACGAGGTGGGGCAGCCCGACGAGATTCGCGGTGCGCGACTCGATCCCACCGCCGCGCGCAACATCGCGGAGATCGGTGATCTCGACACCGAGGGCGGCGTGCGGCAGTTGCTGGCGGCGTCGGCCTATCACCAGGTGCCGCGCGAGATCGCGTTGCCGGCCATGCTGCTGCACAGTGCGTCGGGCGACTACAACTTCGGCACCGAGATGCTCATCGGGAAATACGTGGCGCGACTGCAGGCGGCCAATCGCGGCCGGCGGCCGGTCGTGTGGGTGCGCACCCCAGGCGGTCACGGCGAACTGTTCTACGTGTCGCCGGCGTGGGGCGCCACGGTGTTGGCGTTCGTGCTGTGGCAGGCGGGTGATCCACGCTTTCAGCCGGGGCCGAGCGCGCGCCGCTGAGCGCCCTTGGTCGGGACGCATCGCACGTTTCGCGACGCGCCATGCGCTACTTGCGCCGCGCTGCCTGCGGCGCGCTGCGCGTTACTCGCCCGTCGTGCGTGACGCGCTGCCGTAACGCTGGCCGCCGAACAGCACGGGGAGCCAGTAGCTGACCTTCACGGACACCAGGTTGTCGCCGGCCGCGCGGGTCGTCTGGAACAGCTCGCGCGGGCTGAGCGCCTGCCGGTACGCGTCGCTGGTGCGGCGGTTCTGCTGCCACACGACGAACAGCGTGCTCCCCGGTGTCCACTCCCAGCGCATCACCACGTTCGAGCGGAACGACAGCACGTGAAAGTCACGGTTGCTGAGCGTGAACTGTCCGGCGCCATCGGTGATGGTGCGCGTACCGGCCGAGTCGATGGACACGGTCGTGCCGTCCGTGCCGTACATGCGCAGCGCCCGACTGCGTGGTGCCACGAGTTCGCCCATGTCGGTGTAGTGACCGGTCGCCGCGAACGGCTCCGCATACCCTTCGATCGTGAGGTTGGGCGAGAAGGTGTAGTTGAGACGCAGCTTGGTGGACAGCGTGCTGCGGTCGATGACACCGAACACGTACCGGTTGCCGTACGTCCGCGTGCCGCCCGCCACGCGCGTGACGTACTGGCGCGGGTCGGTGCCCTGCTGCCACGTCGGTTCGACGGACAGCGACACGCGCGACGACGGCCGCAGCGTGACCTGACCGCCGGCGTTCACCCGGTAGGTGTCGAACTCGTCGACGCCGTAGCCGGCGTTGACGCGCCAAAAGGTGGGCGCGCCGAACGCGTTGTTGAGCCGGAGCTCCTGCTTGAACTCGCGCGGCCGCCCCATGAGGGGGCCGCCGCGCGTGAGTGCGTCGTCGAGGGTGGCCAGGTCGATGGAGCTGCGCAGGTTGATGTTCCAGAAGTTCTTGAGCGTGAAGCGGGTGTTCTGCGTCCAACTGTTCCCCTGGTGCACGCCCCCGTACGTGCGGGCGCCGCGCGTTTCGAATCCGAGCTGCCAGCTCTGGAACCACCGCCCCGGTCGCGTCTCACGCACTTGCAGGTCGGCGTTGTACTCGATGTCGTCGGTCGACTGCATGCGGCCGAGATCGTTGAGCTCGAAGCCCGGCGACTCGGCCTTGAGCTCGGCGCCCCACAGGATGCGTCGCCCCGCATCCTTGTCGGCGCGCAGCATGAGCGAGTAGCCCGACAGGGACGTGCGCAGCGGGTCGAGCGGCGCGTGGGTCATGTCCGGACGCTGGAAGAATCGCGTGCTGGCCGTCTGCAGCCGCCGGATGGCCGCGGTGTCGCCGTCCACGCGCGTGCCGGCCGCGAACCCGCTGATCGCGTACTTGCCCTGCTGGAAGCGGAGGCGCCAGTCGACGCCGGCGTAGTACGCGTCGCGTGGCAGCAATGCGGCGAGTTGGGAGTCCCCGCCGAACTGCCGGTTCGTGGTGGACCACGACAGTGCCACGGTCGATGCCTGTTGGCCGATCTCCTGCTGCAGGCGCCCCACGCTGTACGCGGTGCGGGGCTCCACGCGCACACGGCCCGTGAAGGCGGAGTCGATGTGATACGTGCGCGCCACTTCCTGCGCCGTGACGGCCGCGAGCCCGCCCACCGACAGGCGACTCGGCAGACGACCCGTGATCTTGGCGGCGCCGAGAATGGTGCTGGCGCGCGGGATGTCGACGAAGTCGCCGCTCGCGCCGGCATGCGGTGGTGCCCCGATGCGTCGCGCATAGAAGTACTGCGCGCCGCTGCCGCGGAGCATCTCGCCGCCCTCGACGAAGAACGGACGCCGTTCGTCGAAGAACGTCTCGAAGGCGCTGAGATTCACCTCGGCCGGATCGGCCTCCACCTGTCCGAAGTCCGGATTGATGGTTGCGTCGACGGTCAGGTTCGAACCGAGCCCGAACTTGATGTCACCACCGACCCGACCGGCGAGGGGGCGATTGAGCGGATTGCGCACGACGCCGGTGGTCGCGCGGCGCGTGGCGTCGCCGGCGAGGTAGGGGAGCACCTCCACCGGGCGCACGTTGCGCACGCTGTCGATGCCGACGAGGGTGCCGAACCGGGAGATGTAGCCGGTCTCGGTCGGCGGGATCATGACCCACTGCAACTCCTCGTTCTTGTCGGGGAGCCAGCGATCGAACTGCACGCCCCACTGCTGTCGCGCGGCCGCCGGGAAGCGCAGTTGCGAGAGCGGGATGCGCATCTCCGCCGTCCAGCCGGCCGAGTCGACCTGCGCGCTGGCCGTCCAGACGGGATCGAACTGGCTCTCGCGGCCGCGCATGTCGTCGTCCTGCGTGTGCCGGAAGTCGGAGCGCACCCCCGCTGCGGTCACGCCGAAGCCTACACCCGTTCGCCGGTCACGCTGCGGATCGAGCGTAATGGTGAAGCGCTCGGCGCTGCCGCCACCGTCCCGGCGAGACAGGTTGCGGACGATGGCGCGCGGGTCACGGCGGAGCAGGCGGGCACCCACGTACACCGCCTCGTCGTCGTAGAGCAGGTAGACGAGGGTGCGTTCGGTGGGGGCGCCGCCCGGGAGCGGCCGCTGCTGCGTGAGGTCGCTGATGACCTCGGCGCGCTGCCATTCCGCCTCGGACAGCCGGCCGTCGATGCGCGGAGCGCGGGATGTCCGCGTGGCCGATGCGATCTTGGGTGACGGCTGGGCGGTCGCCCGGCGCGCGCCGACGGGCGACGCGCTGGCGAGCAGGACAAGAGCGGGGATCGATCGAAGGCGCACGGGTAGGGCGAAACAGTTGACAGGGCGTCTCTCTCGGTACGCCACCCGTCCGCGAGGAGTGCGCGACCGGATCTCAGGGACTACCCGCGAGACCCGGGGAACGTTGGCGTTGGGCGGAAGGCGACTACGCCCATTCCCGGGTCACTCGACCCATCCCTCCTCATCTGGCCGTTCGCACTGTAGATCATGGGTGATGAGCCGCCGGTCCCAATTGTGCCGCGTGGTACAGGGAAGCGGCCGCACCCGATGTGTGCCCGATGTCCGTCCCCTCCGTGGAGGTAGTGTCGTGTCCGTGTCCCTCGTTGCGCGCGCGTTCGCGCGGTCCAGCCAGCGCCGTCGGCCGACGCTGTCGCTCGGTATCGTGTTCCTCCTCGGCCTGTCGGCCTGCGGCGGCGATCCGGCGGGCCCGCCGGTGGCGGCCACCGTGACGGTGAGCGGCCCCTCGGCGCCGCTCACGTCGATTGGTGAGACGGTCACGCTCACCGCGACGGCCAAGACGTCCAAGGGCGCGACCATCTCGGGTGCCGAGATGGCCTGGTCGAGCGCGAATCCCTCGGTGGCCACCGTCGCCGGCGGTGTGGTCACCGCGGTCGGCAACGGCACCGCGAGCATCAGCGCGACGTCGGGTACGGCGGTCGGCTCGTTCCAGGTCACCGTGCAGCAGACGGTGACGCAGGTGGCGGTGACATTTGCGTCCGATACGATTCGCGCGCTGACCGATACGGTGCGCGCCACAGCCACACCGCGCGACGCGCGCGGCAACGCGGTGGCCGGGCGCACCGTGACCTGGTCGTCGCTCAACCCGGCCGTCGCGACCGTGAATGGCGCCGGCGTGGTGACCGCGGTGGCCGAGGGCTCGGCGGCGATTCGCGCATCGAGTGATGCGGCGCAGGGGGAACGCAGCGTGGTGGTGCGGCAGCGCGGTGCGCAGTTGGTGTTCCTGCGGCAGCCGGGCGATGGTCGCGCGGGCGTGACGCTTCCCAACCAGCCGCAGGTGGAGATCCAGGATGCGCGCGGCAATCGCGTGACGACCGACAACACCACCATCGTCACGGCGACGCTGGGCACGGGCGCGGGCACGGTCGTGTCGGGCGCCACGGCGAATGCGCTGGGTGGCGTGGTCAACTTCACCGGCCTCACGATCGGCGGCACGGTGGGGCAGAAGACCATCACCGCGAGTGCACCGGGGCTCACGGCGGCCACCAGCCAGCCGCTCGCGCTCTCCGCAGGCAACCCCACGCAGCTCGTGGTCGCGTCGCAGAATCCGCAGACGGTGCTCGCGGGCGACCAGCTCGCACAGCCACTGGCCGCCGGTGTGCGCGATGCCTTCGGCAACGGCGTGCACAGTGTGGCGGTGCAGTTCAGCGTGCCCACCAACGCCGGCACGCTGGGCAACACCCTCGTGGTGACCGACAACAACGGCAACGCGGCGACGACATTCACGACCTCGCGCTTTGCCGGCACGGCCACGGTCACGGCGTCGTCGCCGGGACTCAACCCGGGGAGCGTGCAGTTCACGATCATCGGCGCGCCGAACGGACGCATCAGCGGTGTCGTATCGCTGGGGGCGCTGTTCCCGACGGTGCGCACGTCGGCGGCCGCCGCCGCCGCTGCGGCGAAGGGGCCCACGCACCGCACGCGCAGTGCGCCGGTGGTGGTGCCGGACGTGGGCGGCCGTGTGGTCGGCAAGTCCGCTGTGCGTGCCGCGTCGGCGGCGCGCAGCAGCGCGTCGGCGCCGGCCGCCCCCGATCACGTGCCGGGCGAACTCCTCGTGACGTACGCGGCTGATGGCGTCAACGCGCCGGCGTCGGTGAGTGCGTATCGGCAGGTGGGTGCGATGGCGGCGCTACGCACGACCATCGCCAACGCCATCGCCCCGCTCGAGAACGCGCGCCTGGTCTCGGTGGCGGACATCTCGCCGGCGCTGCTCACGGCGCGAGTGAAGGTGGCCCCGGGCGTCACCGAAGCCGAGGCGATGGCAGCGCTGCGCCGTGATCCGCGCGTGCGCTCGGTCGAGCGCAACGGCATCATCCGGCTGTCGCGCATCGAGCGTGGCGGCATCGGTCGAGCGTGGAGTGTGGCGATGCACCGCGTGGGCGACCTGCGCGCGCTCGTGCCCGACCCGTTCGGCAAGCCGTACGCGACACCGGCGTCGGCTATGGCAGCGCTCTCCAGCTTCCCGGGCAGCGGCAATTTCCCCGGCACGTCGCGCTACGTGGAGCAGTCGTGGCACTACAACATGATGTCGCTGCCGCGGGCGTGGCAGATGACGACCGGCTCCTCGAACGTGCTCGTGTCGGTCATCGATGACGGCATCCGCTTCGATCATCCGTCGATGATCGGCGTGCTCACCAACGACGGCTACGACTTCGTCAGCGCCAACTCGGTGCGCCTGTGCAGCGGCGGCAACATCGACGCCGGCTCCGACGGCAACGGGTACGATCCCGACCCGACCAATCCGGCCGATCGGGACTACAACGAGGCGCTCGACTGCTACGGCGCGTTCAAGACGAGTGGCAACCACGGCCTGCACGTGGCGGCGACGATCGGTGCGGCGCGCGGCGCACCGGGTGGGCTGGTCGGCGTGAACTGGCAGTTGCGCATCCGCCCGATTCGCGCGCTGGGACTGGGCGGTGGCACCACCTTCGATGTGGCGCAGGCCGTGCTCTATGCGGCGGGCCTGCAGGCGTCGAACGGGCAGGGCGGATTCATCTCGACCACGCCGTCGCGCATCATCAACATGAGCCTTGGCGGCAACTTCCCGTCCACCGTGGGACAGGCGGCCGTGCAGTCGGCGCAGCTCGCAGGGGCGCTCATCATCGCGGCGGCAGGCAACGATGGCCAGCCCACCTCCGGCTACCCGGCCGGCTACCCGGGTGTCATCTCGGTGGCATCCGTGGGGCCGACGTACCGCAGCCCCAACTACTCGAACTACGGCTCGACGATCACCATCGCCGCGCCGGGCGGTGATGTCGGCAGCGCGTTCGGGTTGCCGGGTGGTGTGCTCTCGGCGACGTGGAACTTCCAGACGCAGCAGGCCAGCAGTGACTTCTGGCAGGGTACGTCGATGGCGACGCCGCACGTGGCGGGCGTCGCGGCGCTGCTGCTGGCGCGGGAGCCGGGGCTGTCGGCCTCCGAACTGCGTTCGCGGCTGGTCGACTACGCGATCCCCATCCGCGACCAGGCCGATCCGAACAACAACCTGTTCTTCTTCGGGCGCGGTCTGCTGAGCGGCCGCAATGCCCTCACGGCCACGTCGGCGCCGCCGCGGCGGTTGCAGGTGCGGCTCTGGAACCGTGTCACCGGCGTGATGACGACCATCCAGGGGGGCAGCGACGGGTCGTTCCGCTTCACGGGGCTGTCGGACGGTACGTACCTCGTGATGGGCGCGACCGATGAGGACCTCGACGGCCGGTACGGCGCACCGATGCGCGCGTTCGGTGCCTTCGGCCGCGTGGTGAATCCCACCGTCATCACCGTGAACGGCGCGGGTGAGTACAACGCCAGCTTCGCCCTCCTTGGCGCCGCAGAGCTCGAGGCGAACAACACCCCCACCGACGCCGACGTGCTGTGGGTGGACGGCTACATCACCGGTGAGATCAGCAGCCAGAGCGACCTCGACTTCTCGGTGATTCCCGTGACGCAGGCCGGCACCTATACGCTCGAAGTGACCGGGCAGAACGGCGCCTGCGGGTTCGGTGTGGAGCTGGATCCGGTGCTCACCCTGCTGGATGGGAACAACACGCTCATCACCAGCCTGGACGACAACGACGGCAACAACCGCGACTACTGCGCGCGCATCACGCGCCAGCTCACGCCCGGGCTGTACTCAGTGCGCATCGAAGGCGCCGCCGTGGCGAACAATCGCAAGTCGCAGGGGCGCTACGTCGTGAGCGTGCGGCGGCAGTAGGCCTGACGGCCCGGCGGTCGCCCCCGCGGTGACCGCCGGCGCCTCGGCGTCGTCCGTAGGCATGACCGCCGAAGCCCGCGGGTTCCTCGAAGTCGCATTGATATCGCTGCTGCTCTTCGCCGGCGGCGCGGCGTTTTCGTGGTCGCGACGCCGGCTGCTGCGGCGCTGGCATGTGGTCGTGCCGGGCGTGTTGCTCGCCGTCGCGACCGTGCTGGCGCTGCCCATGGTGCGCGACCTCCGCGAGCACGCTGGTGGCGAGGCGGGCGCGTGGGGGCGCATGGGGGAACTCATCATCCTGATGGGGCTGGTTCCCGTCGCGTGCGTCGTCGCGGGCGCATTCGTCGGCGCGCTGGTCGCGCTGGCGCGTCACGGCTTCGCCGACGCCGCCACGCTCGCGCGGCAGCCGCGCGTGCCGTGGTACACGCCCTTCGTGCGCCGACGGACACCCGCCGAGCTGACGCTGCGCTTGTACATGTCGCTCGGTTCACTGGTCATCGTGGGCATTCTCTGGCTCCTGGGCGTCCGGCCCGGCGCGTAGTCTCGCTCGAGGGGCGTCGCGGCGCGCTGGCGGCGTGCTGGTGACACACGCCACCGGTGGCGAAATGCCGGGGAATCGGCGAGCTTCCGCGCGCTTCTCCTGCCACTCCACCTCTGCCACGCCGCCCACCATGGTGCTCACCAAGGACGAACTCGTCGGTATGCTCGCGCACGAAGTCAACGTGCTGCGTCACCTCATCACCAAGCTCGACGCGTCGTCGGTCAACTACCGTCCCACGGAGACGCAGCGCAGCGCGATCGAACTCGTGCGTTACCTCGTGCTGCAGGGGCCGGTGCTGGTGCAGGCCATCAAGGCCGGCCAGTTCGATGGCGCGGCGTGGGGCGCGGCGCAGGCCGATGTCGACGCCAAGGATCTCGCGGGCCTCGATGCCATGCTCGAGATGCACCCGGCGTGGTTCGCCGACCAGATCGGCGCGATGACCGACGATGAGCTGCGCGGTGTCATCCAGCTCTTCGGTCCGCCGGCCACGCGTGGGGCGCACCTCGTGAGCCTGGTGCTCGCGAACTACGCGGCGTACCGCACGCAGCTCTTCTGCTACCTCAAGCTGTGCGGCCGCACCGAGCTCACCACGTCGAACCTGTGGCGCGGGATGGACGCGCCGGCCAAGGGCTGAGCGTCGCGCGCGACCTGCGGCCCGGCGGTGCGCCACGACGCGCCGCCGGGCCGTGTTGCACGTCTACTTCACGTTCGCCCGGAAGAAGCCCACCGTGCGCTCCCAGGCGAGCTTGGCGGCGGCGGCATCGAAGCGCGGCGTCGTGTTGTTGTTGAAGCCGTGCTGCGTGCCCGGATACAGGAACCGCTCGTACTTCACGCCCGCCGCCTTGAGCGCCGCCTCGTACGCCGGCCAGCTGTCGTTGATGCGCTGGTCGTTCTCGGCGCTCTGGATGATGAGCGGCGCCTTGATCTTCGGCACTTCGGCCAGGTCGGGGGACGAGCCGTAGAACGCGACGCCCGCCGACAGGTCGCTGCCCAGCTTGGTGGCCAGGAAGTTCACCATGCCGCCACCGTAGCAGAAGCCGACCGCCCCGATCTTGCCGGTGCACTCGGGGCGCGCCTTGAGGAAGCGCGCGGCCGCGATGAAGTCCTCGCGCGTCTTGGGCTGCTCGAGCTTGGGGAACAGCTCACGCGCCTTCTCCTCGTCGCCGGGATAGCCGCCCAACGGGAAGAGGGCGTCCGGGGCAAAGGCCACGAAGCCGTCCACCGCCAGGCGCCGCGCGATGTCCTCGATGTGCGGGTTGAGGCCGCGATTCTCGTGGATGACGAGCACGCCCGGCGCCTTGCCGCTCGCGTTCGCCGGCTTCGCGAGGTAGCCACGCATGGTGCCGTAGCCGTTCGGCGACGGGTACTCGACGTACTGCTGCTCGATGCGCGCATCCTCGTGTGCGATGACCTGCGCCTCGAGGAACTTGGGTGTGAGCTGCTCGAGCAGCATGGCCGCCGTGACGCCACCCACGGCGTACTTGGCGGCCTTGTCGAGGAACGTGCGGCGGTCGATGCCACCGTGCACGTAGGCGTCGAACAGGATGAGCAGGTCCTGGTCGAAGTCGTGGGCGGTCTTGCTGGGCGCGGTCATGGGACGGTCGGGAGATAGGGTAGGGAGACGGGCGGGAAAGTAGCCCCCGCACGGGCCGGTGCGCTGCGGCGGGGCGCTGCCCCGAGTCGCCCCGCCGGTATCGGTTGCGCAGGGGTGCTCGTCACTTTACACTGCAAAGTGCTTTCGGGGGCGGTTGTTGCCCCCGCCCCCCGGCCGCCGTCCCTCCGATATGTCCAAGACCCCCGCCACTCGCGTTCCGCAGCACCTCGCCATCATCATGGACGGCAACGGCCGCTGGGCCTCCCGTCGCGGCCGTCCCCGCTGGATGGGACACGCCCGCGGCGCCCGCACGGCCCGTGAGATCGTGGCCCACTGCGCGCGACTCGGCGTCAAGGACCTCTCGCTCTACGCCTTCTCCAGCGACAACTGGAAGCGGCCGCGCGAGGAGGTGGGGTTCCTGCTCGAACTCTTCTCGTCGCACCTCGAGTCCCAGCTCGCCGACCTCATCACGCACGGCATCCGCCTCTCCATCTTCGGGCGGCGCGACCGGCTGCCCTCGGCGCTGGTCGATGCCATCGTGCACGCCGAGGCGCGCACCGCGGCGGGCACACGCATGCACCTGCATGTGGCCATCGACTACTCGGGGCGCGCGGCCATCGCGCAGGCGTTCGCCGAAGCCCCGGACTTGCCCGATGCGTCCACGGCGCTGCTGCCGCCGGTCGACCTGCTGCTGCGCACCGGTGGTGAGCGGCGTCTCTCCGACTTCCTGCTCTGGGAGAGCGCGTACGCCGAGCTGGCGTTCGTCGAAGCGTTCTTTCCCGACCTCACGCCGTCCATGCTGAACGAGGTCATCGCCGACTACGCGTCGCGCGAGCGGCGTTTCGGCGATGTCGGGGCAGCGGCGACGCCGGCGTCCGCGGCACCGGCGACGCGGGTGTAGGCACGGGCTGGCGCACCCGCGTCAGCGAACCCGCGTCAGCGCACCCGCTCGCCCCCCACGTACACCCCCGCCTGGCGCCGCACGTTCGCGATGCGCTCGAGCGGCGACGCATCGAGCACCACGAAGTCGGCCCACTTGCCGGCCTCGAGCGATCCGAGCTCCCGGTCGAGCTGCAGGCAACGCGCCGCGCCAAGCGTCGCGCTGTGGAGCGCCTGCGCGGGCGTCAGTCCGGCGTCGACCATCATCTCGAGCTCCATGAGCTCGAAGTAGCCCTGGAAGCGGCCGAGCGGGCCGGTGTCCGTGCCCATCGCGATGGGTACGCCCGCCCGATGCAGCGTGGCGAGGTTGCGCATCGCGACCGGCAACTGCGCCTTGTAGCGCTGTGCGCTCGCGCTGGTGCGCGTCGCTTCCATGCGCGCCGGCTGCTGCACCGTGGCCATCCACTCGCGGTTGGCGTGCGCGAGGAACAGTGAGTCGGCAAAGAATGGCGGCGTGGTCTCGTACACGTACGTCGACACCTCGCGCATGAGGGTCGGCGAGTAACACACGCGGCTGGCGACGAGGGCCCGCACGAACGCGTCGTCCACCGGCAGGTCGCGCACGCTGTGGGCGAGGTAGTCGGCGCCGGCCGCGAGCAGTGCCTTCCCGTCCTCCAGATAGTAGAGGTGCGCCGCGACGCGCAGCCCACGCGCATGTGCCGCAGCGATCACCGCGCGATACACGTCGGGCGACATCTTGCGCGCCGTGCCGAGGTTGTCGTCGACGCGAATCTTCACGATGTCGACGCCCTGCGCGGCCACGCGCGCAACCTGCACGGCGGCGTCCGCCGCGTCGGCGGGATTGAGCACGGGCCCCGCGACATACACACGCGCATGACGCGGGGGCGCCGTGCGCTGCGCCGCACGCGCCGCGAACACGGCGGGCGTCTCGTCGCCCAGCGAGTACACGGTGGTCACGCCGTAGGCCGCGTACGTGGCCAGGTTCTCCACGCTCGACGCATGGCCGTGCGCATTGATGAGCCCCGGCATGACCACCTTGCCGGCCAGCGACACCCGTTCAACACCGGCAGGGATGGACACGCGCGCGGCCGGCCCCGCCGCCACCACCTTGCCGTCGCGCACCAGCAGCGTGGCGTTGGGCACGGGCGCGGCGCCGGTGCCATCGAGCAGCGTCATGCCGGTGAAGGCGCGCGTGATGCCGGCCTGCGCTCGAGTGGCCGACGGCATACCGGCCGTGGCAAGAGCGACAATGAGACCGCCGAGTGCGACGCGGGTCGCGAGGCGGCGAGGCGGGCGTAATGGGGCAGGGGAGGTCGGCATGCCCGGAAGCTGCCTCGCAGGCGGCGTCCGTCAACCGAACGCGGGGCGGAACGCGCCGCGCAGTGGTGCCGCGCGCGACCCCGCCGCCCCTCAATACCGCAGTCGCAGCGTCGCGCCGGGCTCGAGGGTGCTCCAGCGCGTTCCCATGAAGCGCGTGAGCCGCTCGACGAACGGCTGCGGCGCGATGGCGGGTACGATGCGCGCGGCATCGTCGTCATCCACGCGCTCGAAGAAGTCCTCCCAGTGACTGAGCACCACATGCTGCGGCTGCAGCGTCGCCAGCAGCACCTCGGGGTACCCCGCGGCGTTGTCGTGGCTGGCCGGTGTGATCAGCGCGACGGTGGTGCGCGCGGCCGGCAGGGTGCCGAGCGCCTCGACGGCCCGCAGCACGACGGTGCGTGACGCGGCCGCATCGGCAACGAGCACGCGGGTGATGCCCCGCGCGCCGGCGACGTCGATGACCCACGCCAGCGGCGCCCCCATCTTCCACGACAGCGCGCGACGATGCAGCGCCGCGCGTGGCGTCGTCTCATCGCCGCGCGCGATGGTGTAGCGCAACGGGCCTTTCCACAGGTTGGGCGCATGCTCCCACGCGAGCGGCTGCACGGTGACCGTCGGCCCCACGGCGATGCGATCGCCCGCAGCACGCGTCGTGTCCGCCAGGAAGCCGTCCACCGCCTGCGCGGGCAGCGTCGCCGCGAGAGGAGCCAGCAGGTGCTGCACCGTGCGACTGCCGTACACATGCGCCGCCGGCAGCGACGGTGCCATGCTCGGCAGGTCCATGAGATGGTCGTAGTGCCCGTGCCCCACGAGCACGGCTTCGACGCGCGCCAGGCGCGCGGCGGTCGCCCCCTGCGCGGCCAGCGTCTGCAGCCGCTCGGCCACGAAGCGCCGGTCGGACGGCGCGAAGCGCAGGCGCGCCCAGTCGAAGAAGAGGCGCACGAAGCCGGGATTGGTGAACGCGGGCGGCGTCATGACGAGGTGCGTCGTGTCACGCCATGGCACCACGAGCCAGCCCCCGACGCCGAGCGCCACGAGGTCGACCGAGTCGGTGCACGCGCCCTGACACAGGTCGACGCGCTCGAGTCGGCCACGCGGGAGCGGCGCAAACGGCGCCGCGTCGGGCCCGCGCAGCAGGCTGCAGCCGACGACGCCCAACAGCGTACCGAGCCCCGTGACCGCCATCACGACCGGACGCAGGGCCGCTCCGAGTGTTCCGCGCAGGTGCAAGGCCGTGTGCATGCCTGAAACTTGGGGGCACGCACGCCGTTCGGTAGAATCCTCGGCGCGTCGGCATTTCACCCGGCGCGCCACCGCCTCCCCAACCGGCCCCCGCACATGCCGAAGCTGCTCGATTGCCTGCGCTGCCGTACGCCACTGCAGTACATGGGCACCAAGAAGTTCCACGAGGGCACCCGCTGGAGTGTCTTCGGCGACCTGGCCGAGCTGTTCGAGAACCGCGAGCACTTCGACGTGTACATGTGCCCGCGCTGCGGCAAGGTGGAACTGTTCGTCGACGGCGTGGGAGAGGAACTGCGTGCGGAGTGAGCGACGCCTGATGCGCCTCGCGGCGCTGGCGCTGTCGCTCTCCGGCCTGACAGGCGCGGGACGCGTCCACGCGCAGCGCGCACAGACGCCGCCCGCCCCCGCGCCGGTCGTGTACACCATCGGTGGCCGGCCGGCGCCGGGAGGATGCGAGTCGTGCGCCGAATGGAGTGTGCCACATGCGCCCGTGCGAGTGCACGGCACATCGTGGTACGTGGGCACACGCGACCTCGCCAGCATCCTCATCATGACGCCGGCGGGGCATGTGCTCATCGACGCCGGGCTCGAGGCCACCGTGCCGCAGCTCCTCGCCAACATCAAGGCCGTGGGCGCGAACGTGCGGGACATCCGCTGGGTGCTGAACAGCCACGTGCACTACGATCACGCGCAGGGCACGGCCGCCGTGGTGGCCGCGAGCGGCGCGCGCGTGGCGGCGCTGCCGTGGAGCGCGCGGGCGCTCGAGGCGGGCGTCATGCCCGCCGACGATCCCCAGTTCGGCATGGCGTTCGACAACCCGCGCGTGCGTGCGGTGCGCGTGCTGCAGGATGGCGACACGCTACGCGTGGGCGGGCTCGTGCTGCGCGCGCATGCCACGCCGGGACACACCCCTGGCAGCACGACGTGGACGTGGCAGAGCTGTGAGGGTGGGCGCTGCGTCGATGTTGTGTACGCCGACAGCCAGACCCCCATCAGCGCCGACGGCTTTCGGTTCACTGCGCAGCGCGGGCTGGCCGAGGCGGTCGAGCGTGGGCATCGCACGCTCGAGACGTTGCCGTGTCGCCTGCTCATCACGCCACACCCGGGCGCGTCCCGTTTCTGGGAGCGCGTCGCGCAGGGCACGCGCGCTGGCGCGGACTCGCTGCTCGACGTGACCGGGTGTGCACGCTACGCCGGGCGCGCCCGCGCCGCGTATCAAGCGCGCTACGCGAAGGAGCGCGCGGGGTCGCCGCTGCGCTGACGTGCCCTGTCGGTTGGCGCGCCACCCCTACTGCGGGGGGCGCGCCTCGAGCAGGTCGCCGCGGCGCGTGATGCGCCATCCCTTCGCCAGCGTCACGGTCCAGCCGCCTCCGCTGAGCGTGCGTGGCGTGTCGAGCACGGCGTCGCCGAGGGTGTTCGTATCGAGGGGCACCTGCACCCAGTCCCACGCGCTGCTCACGAGCGCGCCCGCGTCGGCCACCAGCTCACTGCCGTCCTTGGCGCTCCAGCGAAAGCCGCGCATGACGGTGCCACGGCCCGCGAGCGGTGTCTGTCCGTTCGGGTCGAAGGCGACCTGCATCGACGTCGGGTACAGGCGGAGCATGGCGCCCTCCGCGAACCGCATGCGCAGCGAATCGAGCACGCGCGCATTCGCCACGGCGCGCGCGTGCTCGGCGGCCCGGAGTGCGGTGCCGTCGTACGTTGCCTGGCGACGCACCGTGACCGTCGTGTCCTCGACCGCCGCGCGCGGCACGCGCAGCGCGTCCGCGGCGAGGTCGGGGAGCCGCGCGCCGCGCTTCGCCGACGAACGCCAGTCCCGCACGCCCAGCGCGTCGAGCGCGTAGCCCCACGCAGGGCCCGTCCAGTAGCCGCTCGCGCGCACCCAGCTCACGCGCGCCGCCGCGGCGTTGCCGATCTTGTCGGCGAGTTGCGTGGCGGTGACGCCCGCGAGGCGCATGCCCGTGTACTCGGGCAGCCCCTCGGACAGGTCGAGCGCGTCAAGGCGGGTACGCTCCTCTGCGTGGGCGAGGGCGTCGCGACGGGCGCGGAAGGCGAGGGCATCGCGAACAGCGCTGCGCTGCGCGTCACCGGTGGCGCGCAGCGCAGCGGCCAACGCGCGCAGCTCGAGGAAGAGCCACGAACGCCCGTCCTCGCCGTCGAGGAAGTCGCCGCCCGTGCCGGCCTCGGTGCGCGTCGCGCCCGGCAACTGCGTGGGCTGCAGCGTGTGCATCGCCTCGTGCACGAGCAGCGTCGTGCGCTGCTGCGCATCGCGGGGAAGCGGCACGCGCACCATGGCGACGCGGCGCCCGTTCCAGTCGGTCGCGTGGTTCGCAATGACCGTCCCGGCCGGGAGCGCGATGGGGTCGAGTCGATCGCCGTCGTCGCGGCGTACGGTCACGACGTGCGCTCGGCCGTCGGTGAAGAGCCACGTGAGATCACGCGGATCGATGGCCCAGAGCTGGGGCAGCGCCTGCAGCGTGCGCCGCGCCTCGCGCACGGCGTCGGCGAGGCCGCTGGTGTCGGGGTGCGGCGGCGTGGCTGCCGCCGGGGCGGACTGTGCCCGCAGCGGCGCCGCGAGCAGCAGGGTTGCGACGAGCAACCAAGGCGCACGCACGGGGCGCGGCGTGGCGCGTCGAATCGGGGAGGGTGGCATGCGACTCTGACACCCATGCGGCGGAGGCGGTTGGGCGGCGTGGGGCGAGGCGATCGCAGCCCGTGGCGAACGGCGAACCCCGACGGTACGCTGACACATGTCCTCACCCACGCCACCGCCGTTCCCGCCACGCGTCACCGAGATGCCGCCGCACGACCCGCGCGAGGTGCACACCGCTTGGCGGGAGACCTCGCGCACGGGCCGCTACGCCTGGGTGGGCGCCAATCCGGTCATGGCCAAGCGCCTCTGGTTCGTGCTGCACGGGTACGGGCAACTGGCCGAGCGCTTCCTGCGCCCGTTCATCGACGTGGTGCCCGAGGACACGACGGTGGTGGCCATCGAGGGGCTCAACCGCTTCTATCGCGGCATGCCGCAGGCCGACGGGAGTCACCTGCAGCATGTGGGCGCGAACTGGATGACCCGGGACGGGCGAGAGCATGACATCCGGGACAGCCTGGACTGGCTGGACACGGTGCATCGCGCGGTGGCGGGCGGTGAGCCCCTGCTGGGGCGCAGGCAGCGCATCGGCGTGCTGGCGTTCTCGCAGGGGGTGGCCATGGCCAGCCGCTGGCTGGCGCGCGACCTGGTGACGGTGGACGCGTTCGTGGCGTGGGCCGGGACCGTGGCCGCCGACATCGACGACGCGACGTTGGCGCGGGCGCTGGGCCGGCGTGCCGTGACCTTCGTGTGCGGCGATGCCGACCCGTTCTTCCCGCCCGAGGCGCACACGGCCGCCCTGACCCGGCTGCAGGGCGCCCAGCCCGCCACCGAGGTGGTGCGGTTCGCCGGGGCGCACCTGCTCGATGCCGACACGCTGGGGCGAGTTCTGGCGGGTCTACCAGTGCGGGAGGGCTTGTGAAACTTTTCACAAGCGTCGAGCGTATTACCCGGTAGCCCTGCGCGCCGGCCTGCCCGACGCGCCCTGCACCCACGCAGTCCGAGCCCGTCCGGGAGTCCTCATGGCAGACGTCACGCCCTCAGTGAGTCGCCTCCAGTCCGTTGCAGCCCCTGGCGCTTCTGCGACGCCATCCATGGCGCCCGCGCCGGCTGCGGTCACGTCAGCGGCCGTCCCCATCGACGGCCGACCGCACGTGGTCATCGTCGGTGGCGGCTTCGGTGGTGTCGCGGCGGCGCGCGCACTCGCCAAGGCGCCGGTGCGCATCACGCTCATCGATCGCACCAACCATCACCTGTTCCAGCCGCTGCTGTATCAGGTGGCCACTGCGGTGCTGCATCCGGCCGACATCTCGGTGCCCATTCGCTGGCTGCTGCGCAAGCAGGCCAACGTCACGGTCATCATGGCCAGCGTCGACACCATCGACGCCGACCACAACACCATCGCCCTCGACGGCGGTACGACCACGCTGGCCTACGACTGGCTGGTGCTGGCCACCGGTGCGCGTCATGCCTACTTCGGTCATCCGGAGTGGGAGCACTTCGCGCCGGGGCTCAAGAGCCTCGACGATGCGATCGACATGCGCCAGCGCTTCCTGCTGTCGTTCGAGGCGGCGGAACGCGCGAGTGCGGCGGCCGAGCGCGACGCGTTGCTGACGTTCGTGATCGTGGGTGGCGGCCCCACCGGCGTCGAACTCGCCGGCATGATCCCCGAAGTCACGAAGCATGCGCTGTCGGGGGAGTTCCGCCGCTTCGATCCCGCGCAGGCGCGCGTGCTGCTGCTGGAGGGTGGTCCGCGCGTCCTGCCCGCCTTCCCCGAAGCGCTCTCGGCACGCGCCCAGCGCGATCTCGCGTCGCTCGGTGTCGAGGTGCGCACCAACTGCGTGGTCACCGCGGTGGACGCCGATGGGGTGATCGCGAACGGCGAGCGCATCGCGGCGCACACGGTGTTCTGGGGCGCGGGGAATCAGGCGTCGCCGCTGGGACGTCAGCTCGGCGCGCCGGTCGATCGCGCGGGGCGCGTGCAGGTGCAGCCCGACCTGACGGTGCCGGGGCACGCGAACGTGTTCGTCGTGGGCGACATGGCCGCGACATTCACCACCGACGGCGCACCGGTGCCCGGCGTGGCGCCGGCGGCGGTGCAGATGGGCACGCGAGCGGGGCGCAACATCGCCCGCGCGCTCACCGGCGAGCCCAGCGAGCCGTTCCGCTACCGCAACAAGGGCGACCTCGCCACGATCGGGCGGCATCGGGCAGTGGCGGTGCTGGCGGGACGTCCGCTTGCGGGCGCGTTCGCGTGGCTCACCTGGCTGTTCGTGCACCTGCTCTATCTCGCCGGCGGACGCAACCGGGTGAGCGTCATCGTGCAGTGGGCCTGGCAGTACCTCACCTTCCAGCGTGGGGCGCGCCTCATCACCGGTGACACGGCGCACCGTCTGCTACGGGGACGGGGCACTCCCGGGTCGCCCGACGCGCGAGGGCAGCGCGCGGCGTAACTTGCCGCCATGTCTGCTGCCTCGCGCCCGTCGGCGCTCGCCAATCTCTCGGTGCCCGCGCTGGTGGCGCAGTGGGCCCGCATCGTCGACGACGCCGAGCGCGCAGCCGGGCTCACACCGGGCGCGCGTCGTGACGACCCGGCCCACGACCCTCGCGCCGACGCCGACGTGCGGCACGAACTCGCGCTGCGCCTGCGGGCGCGTCCAACCACGCTCGAGACACGCGAGATGCTCGCCGAGCTCGACGCGGCGTATCGGGCCGCCACGACCGCGGTGACGACGTGCGTGCACGGCGCCGCGCGGGCCGAGGCGGAACAGTGGACCGCGCAGCGCGAGTGGTACTACTGGCGTGCGCCACACGGTGCGGAGTCGCACGGTGCGCCGCCGCGCGGTGCTGATTCGCACGGTGCCGAGTCGCAGCGTGCGTGACACCATCGCGTGCGCGATGCGCGGCGCGTGGCACACCGCTGCCGCGTCGCTGCTCGCGTTGACGACGCTCGGCTGCCAACCGGCGCCACGCACGCCGAAGCGCCCCCCTGTCACCGGGGCCGAGCGCACGCTGGTGGTCATCAACCGCCGCAGCGTGGCGAGCGACAGCGTGGGGCGCTACTACGCCGCGCAGCGCGGGCTCGCGCGCGACCACATCGTGGTCATCGACACCGACACGACCGACGATATCGGCACGCTGGCCTATCGCACGGGCATCGAGTCGCCGGTGCGCGCGGCCATCGACGCGCTGCCGGTGCGCATCGACTTCGTGGTGCTCACGCCGGGCGTGCCGCTCCGCGTGGGTGGCGATCGCGGCTACAGCGCCGACGCGCTGCTGGCCGGCATGCGCCTCGCGTTCGCACCCATGGTGGGCTACGACACGACGTGGATGCGTCAGCACCGCAATCCGTACTTCAACGCGCCGGGCCCCTTCGACAGCGAGCGCTACGGCATGTACCTCGTCACGCGGCTCGCCTGCGGGGTACTGGCCGATTGTCTCGCGTTGGTGGACCGCGCAACCGCAGCGCGCGCGGCGCGTGGGCCGTTCTTCCTCGATGCCCAGCCGCCGCGCGCAGGGAACGACGGATACGCCGAGCTCAATGCACAGCTCTATCGCGCCGCCGATCGGCTGCAGCGCATGGGCGCCGTGGTGCAGCTCGACACGTCCCCGCGCTTCGTCGCTCCGACCGGCGCCGTCATGGGGTACGTGAGTTGGGGGAGCAACGATCCGCGCTACGACAGCACGGCGTACCACGCGGTGCGCTTTCTCCCGGGGGCGATCGCCGAGACGTTCGTCTCGACGAGTGCGCGCACGTTCGGGCCCGTCGTCGGGGGACAGAGCCGCATCCTCGATCTCGTTGCCCAGGGCGTGACCGGCGTGAAGGGGTACGTGAGCGAGCCGTACACCGTCGCCCTCGCGCGTCCCGAACTGCTGCTCGACCGCTACCTGCGCGGCGCGACGCTGGCCGAGGCATTCTACGCGGCCTCGCCGATGGTGCTGTGGAAGGACGTCATCGTGGGCGATCCGCTGTGTGCGCCGTACCGCATGGCCGGCGCGCCGCCGCCGTAGCGAGCAGGGCGCGCGCGGCGCACATTCGGGGGACACCCTCCACGCTCCTGCCCATGCGTCGCGTTCCGTATCTCCTCGGCCTGCTCTGTGCGGCCGCTGCTCCGCTGGTGGCCCAGTCGCCGTTCGACGGGCTCCGCTTCCGCTCCATCGGCCCCGCCGTGATGGGCGGCCGCATTCACGATGTCGAGGTCGATCCGCGCGACCCGTCGACCATCTACATCGCGGCGGCGGGCGGTGGCGTCTGGAAGACCACCAACCATGGCATCCTCTGGACGCCGATCTTCGATGCGACGGGCGAGAACTCGTTCGGCGACCTCGCGATCTTCGCGGGGAACTCGCAGATCATCTGGGCCGGCACCGGGGAGCAGAACAACCGCCAGAGCAGCACGTGGGGCGCGGGGATGTTCCGCAGCACCGACGGTGGCGCCACGTGGTCGCGCATCGGCCTCACCGGCACGGGGAGCATCGCGCGCGTGGTGCTGCACCCCACCGATGCGAACGTCGCATACGTGGCGGCCACCGGGAACCTCTGGCGCCCGAGCGCCGAGCGCGGCGTGTACCGCACCACCGACGCCGGCGCGACGTGGACGCGCGTGCTCACGGTGGACACGCTGACCGGCGCGGTGGAGCTGGTCATGGACCCGCGCAACGCGCAGGTGCTGTACGCGGCCACGTACCAGCGGCTCCGCACGGCGTTCGGCTTCAACGGCGGTGGCCCCGGCAGCGCGCTGTGGAAGAGCACCGACGGCGGCACGACGTGGAACCGCCTCGAGAACGGCATCCCCACCGGCGACAAGGGGCGCATCGGCCTGTCGCTCGCGCTGTCCAAGCCTGACGTGCTCGTCGCCACCATCGAGCATGCGTCGCAGGGCGGCACGTATCGCAGCGAGGACGCGGGTGCCACGTGGCGGCGCGTGAGTGGCACGAATCCACGGCCCATGTACTACTCGCATCCGTACATCGACCCCACCACCGACCAGCGCGTGTGGATGATGGGGGTGCAGCCGAGCAAGAGTGAGAATGGCGGTACGACGTTCGAGCCGATGCCCAACTCGCCGACGTACGACCTCGGGCTCAAGGACGACCATCATGCGCTGTGGATCGATCCGAAGGATCCGCGCCACCTGCTGCTGGGCGGCGACGGCGGACTGCACGAGAGCTGGGACCTGGGCTACACCTACGCACGTCTCAACAACTTCCCCATCGGGCAGTTCTATCGCGTGGCGGTGGACAACCGTGATCCGTACTGGGTGTACGGCGGCATGCAGGACGCGCACTCGTGGATGGGACCGAGCGCGACCAGTCACTGGATGGGGATCCTCAACAGCGACTGGCTGCAGATCGGCTTCAGCGACGGCACGGGGCATGCGGTCGACCTCAAGGGCGAGCGCTTCGTCTACTCGACATCGAGCGGCGGCAACCTCACGCGGGTCGATGTCGTGACCGGCGACCGCTACGACATCCAGCCGCAGGCGCCCGCGGGCGAGAGCTATCGTTTCGACTGGACGGCGCCCATCGTGGCGTCGCAGCACAAGCCGGGCACCGTGTACCTCGGCGCCAACAAGCTGCTCATCTCACGCGACTTCGGCAGCAGTTGGACCGCCACGAAGGACCTCACCAAGCAGGTCAATCGCGATACGCTGCGCATTGGCGGGGTGCTCAACACCGACATCCGCCTGTCGCGCAACGACGGCGAGGGCAATTTCAGCGAGATCACGACGATGGCCGAGAGCCCCGTCGACGCGCGCGTGCTGTGGGTGGGCACCGACGACGGCAACGTGCAGCTCTCGCGCGACGGTGGCGCGACGTGGACCGAGGTGGGGCGCAACCTCCCCGGCGTGCCGCCGCTGTCGTTCATCGACCGCGTGGTGGCGAGTGCCGCCGGTGCGTCGACCGCGTACGTGACCGTCGAGAATCACCGCATGGGCGACTTCGCGCCATACGTGTTCCGCACGACCGACTTCGGCGCGACGTGGTCGCGCGTGACCACCGGGCTGGCGGGCGGCCATCCGGTGCGGTCGATCGCGGAGTATCCGGGCAAGCCGGGGCTCCTCGTGGCCGGCACGGAGCGGTTCCTCTACTACTCACTCGATGCGGGCGCGCGCTGGACGCGGCTCACGGCCAACCTGCCCCCGACGCGGTACGATGACATCGTGATCCACCCGCGCACGAAGGACATCGTGCTGGCGACGCATGGGCGCAGCATCTGGGTGCTCGATGACGCCTCGCCGTTGGCGGCGTGGGATGACGCCGCCGCGCAGCGGGGCGCGACACTCTTCCCGGTGCGCACGGCGACGCTCACGCTCTATCGTGCCGATGTCTCGACCGCGGCCCACGCGTTCTTCGCGTCGGAGAACCCGGCCGAGGGCGCGACGTTCACGTACCACCTGGCGCGCGCGGCCGATGCCGTGCGCTTCACCGTCACGAACGCGGCGGGACGTGTCGTGCGCACCATGACCGCGGCCGGCACCGCTGGCGTCGTGCAGCGGGTGAACTGGGATCTGCGCTGGCCCCCGGCGAGTGGTGGCTTCGGCGGCTTCGGCGGTGGCGAGGAAGGTGGTGGCGCGCCGCCGCCGCCGGCCGGGGCTGGTGGCATGACGCGCCCGGCGCCTGGCGCCTCGCGACGTCCCGCGCTGCCGCTGCCGGCGCACGACATCGGTGCGCGCGGCATTCACGTGTCGCCGGGGAGCTACACCGTGACGATGGTCGCGGGCGCGGACACCGTGCGGCGGACCTTCACCGTGCGTGGCGATCCGACGAGCGGCATCACCGACAAGGAGCAGCGCGACCGCGAGGCGTTCCTGCTCGAGGTGATGGATGTGCAGTCGCGCATTGCGGCGCGCACGACCGAGTTCCGCGCAAAGCTGCAGGCGGCGAGCGGTGACGAGGCGGCGCGGTTGCAGGCGGTGGCCCAGTCGCTCGGCATGGCGGCCGCAGCGGGGCGTGGCGGACGCGGTGGTCGCGGTGGCCCCGGCGCGTCGCTCGGTGGTGTCGTGGGCGCGTACACCGGCAGCGGTGTGCGACAGGCGAGTCTCAAGGGTCCCACGACGACGCATCGCGCCGCGCTGGCCGACGCGAAGAAGGCGCTGGCGGCGTTGGAGGCGGCGCTCAAGTAGCGGTGTGAGAGGGGGAGGCGCCCCGGCTTGCGGTTCGTCCCGGCGGACCGGAAGTTGGGGGGCATCCCACCCTCGGAGGCTGCGTGTCGTCGCGTCTCGCCCCGCGCCGGTCGGTGTCACTCGCCGCCGCCGTCGCCATCCTGCTGCTCCCGCTCGTGCGTCCCGTGGCCGCGCAGCGATCACTGGCACCGCTCTCGCCACGCGGGCAGACGGTGACGCCGGTGTTCGAGGGGTGGTACCGCAACGCCGACGGCACGTATTCGCTGTCGTTCGGCTACTTCAATCGCAACAGCGAGGAGCGCGTCGAGATCGCGCTCGGCGACAGCAACTTCGTCTCCCCCGGTCCGCGCGATCAGGGGCAACCCACGTACTTCGCGCCGCGTCGGCAGTGGGGCGTCTTCGCGGTGGTGGTGCCGGCGGATTTCGGCCAGAAGAAGGTGACGTGGACGCTGCGCGTGCGCGGCGAGACGTTCGCCATTCCCGGGCACCTGCACCCCGACTGGGAGATCGACGCCATCCAGGGTGAGGCGAGCGCGGACAACACGCCGCCCGGGCTGCGCTTCACCACGGCCGGCGCCGATGCGCGTGGCCCCGGCGGCGCGCGTGGCGGTCCCGTGGAGGCCAAGGCGGGTGTGCCGGTGGCACTCACCGTGTACGTGACCGACGATGCCAAGACCGGGAGCACCGGCAGCGACGGACGCCGCAACGCGACACCTGTCGATCTGACGTGGATGAAGCATCAGGGACCGGGAGCGGTCACGTTCAGCACGGCCACGCATCGTCTCGCGCCGACGGGCGGCACGGGCACGACGATGGCAACGTTCACGGCGCCCGGCACCTACGTGGTGCGTGTGCGCGCCGGCGATTCGGCCGCCTCGACGGCCGGGCATGCGCAGTGCTGCTGGAGCAACGGATTTCTCACCGTGAGGGTCGCCCCATGAGCCAGTTCCGTGTTCTCCGTCGTGCTGCGCGGGCGTTGAGCGGCACCGTCTCCCCGCTCGCGCCGCGCGTCGCCGCGCTGGTTGCATCGCTCGTCGCCGTGCCGGCGCTGCATGCGCAGACGCCCACGTATGCGCGCGACGTCGCGCCGATCTTCCAGAGTCGCTGCCAGGAGTGTCATCAGCCCGGCTCGATCGCGCCCATGTCGCTCCTCACCTACGACGATGCGCGCAAGTACGCGCGACGCATCAAGGCGAAGGTCGAGCAGCGGTTGATGCCGCCGTGGCACATCGACCGCACGGTGGGCGTCCAGCAGTTCGCCAACGACCGCAGCCTCACCGACGCGCAGGTGTCGACGATCGTGCGGTGGGTGGATGGCGGCGCACCGCTGGGGAACCCCGCCGACCTGCCGGGCGCGCGCCAGTTCCCCGATCCGAATCGCTGGCAGTTGGCGGAGACACTCAAGCAGCAACCCGACCTGATCATCAAGTCGAAGCCGTACACGCTGGCGGCGCGCACGCAGGACAAGTGGTTCCGCCCCGAAGTGGAGACGGGGCTCACCGAGCCGCGCTGGGTGCGCGCGATCGAGATCAAGCCGGTGCGCGGCAGCGACCGGCGCGTGGTGCATCATGTGCTGGCGTACCTGCTGCAGCCGGAGCAGGGCGTGACGGGACTCGCCAGCACGGCGCACGACCACCAGATGAATGCGGGGCTGTTCATGGAGTGGGCGGTGGGGAAGACGGGGCAGTTGTTCCCCGAAGACGCCGGCAAGCTGATGCTCCCGGGCTCGCGCATTCGGTGGGAAGTGCACTACCACGCCATCGGCGAGGAGGTGGCCAACAGCCAGGTGGAGATGGCCATCTACTTCTATCCCAAGGGTGTGGTGCCGCAGCATCGCACGGTGCTGCGCATGTTCGACCTGTCGCGTGGCCGCGACCTCGACATCCCGCCGGGGGAGAAGACCATCACCCAGAACTACTACGTGATGCCGGCGCCCGGCCGCCTCGAGAACTTCCAGCCGCACATGCACATGCGGGGCAAGGCGATGGCGCTCGAGGTGGTGTATCCCGATGGGCGCAGTGAGGTGATCAGCCAGGTGAGCAACTTCCAGTGGAACTGGCACATCAACTACGTCTACACGACCGACGCGGCGCCGCTGCTGCCCAAGGGCACGACGCTCATCTTCACCGCGTGGCACGACAACACTGCCGCCAACCCCAACAACCCCGATCCGGCGCAGTGGGTCGGATGGGGCGACCGCACCGTCGATGAGATGGCGCACAACTGGATCGACGTGACCTACCTCGAGCAGGCAGAGTTCGACAAGCTGGTGGCCGAGCGCAAGGCGAAGGCCGCAAAGAAGGTGACGCCGTGAGGCGTGTCCGGACGAGCTGTGCCATGTCGCTGTGCGGCATGGTGATGCTGGTCGGGGCACTGCCGGCGCAGCGTGCGCCGATGACCACGGCGACGGGGGAGTGGCCCAGTCATACCGGCGACACGAAAGGGTCGCGCTACGCGCCGCTCGAGCAGATCACCGCGGCCAACTTCGGCACGCTCGAGGTGGCGTGGCGCTTCAAGACCGACGCGTTGGGGCCGCGCCCCGAGTTCAAGTTGGAGGGGACGCCGCTCATGGTGGGCGGCGTGCTGTACACGACGGCGGGGAGTCGCCGCGCGGTGGTCGCGCTCGATGCGGCCACGGGCGAGCTGTTGTGGATGCACAGCGAGCACGAAGGCGAGCGCGGTGCCGCGGCGCCACGCCCGCTGTCGGGGCGGGGGCTCGCGTACTGGAGCGATGGGAAGGACGCGCGCATCCTGTACACCACGCCGGGCTACCGACTCGTGGCGCTCGACGCGAAGACGGGGGCTCCGGTGAAGTCGTTCGGCGTGAACGGCGTGGTCGATCTCAAGGCGACGATGGACGACCCCATCCTCCCCGACCTGGTGACCGGCGAGATCGGCTACCAGGGCGCACCGGTGGTGGCGCGCGATGTGGTCATCATCGGTGCGGCGTTCCGGGAAGGTGGCTCGCCGAAGTCGTTCCGCAACAACAAGGGCGACATTCGCGGCTTCGATGTGCGCACTGGCAAGAAGCTGTGGAGCTTCCACACGATTCCGCGCAAGGGCGAACCCGGCTACGACAGTTGGCTCGAACAGTCGGCCGAAGCCGCCGGCAACACGGGCGTGTGGACGCAGGTCACCGCCGACGAGGAGCTCGGCCTCGTGTACCTCCCCGTCGAGTCGCCGACGGGGGACTACTATGGCGGCCATCGTCCGGGGAACAACCTGTACGGCGAAAGCCTCGTGTGTCTCGACCTGCGGACCGGCAAGAAGCGCTGGCACTACCAGATCGTGCGCCACCCCATCTGGGACTTCGACCTCGCGTCGGCGCCGATCCTTGCCGACGTGACGATCGATGGCGCGGCGCGGAAGGTCGTCGCGTTGCCCACCAAGCAGGGCATCCTCTACGTGTTCGATCGGCTCACCGGCGAACCGGTGTGGCCCTTCACCGAGATGCCGGTCGAGAAGGGTGATGTGCCGGGCGAGTGGTACGCGCCCACCCAGCCCATGCCGACCAAGCCGGCCGCGTACGCCCGCAACGGCGTGACGCTCGACGATCTCATCGACTTCACACCCGCACTCAAGGACGCCGGGCGACAGCTCGCGTCGCGCTTCAAGCTTGGCCCGATCTTCACACCGCCGGTCGTGAGCAAGGCGGAGGGGCCGCTCGCCACGCTGACGAACGGACCGACCAACGGTGGCAGCAACTGGCCGGGCGGCTCGTACGATCCCGAGACGGGGATGGTCTATCTCTCGGCCACGAACGCATCGCCGAGCCCCCTGGGACTCGTGCCGCCACAGGCCGGGCAGTCGGACATGCGGTGGGTGCGTGGCTTCGCGGCCGGCGCACCACGTGGGCTGTCGGTGCAGGGGCTGCCGCTGCTCAAGCCGCCGTACGGCACGATCACCGCGATCGATCTCAAGCGCGGCGCGATCGCGTGGCAAGTGCCGCACGGCGAGACACCCGATGCCGTGCGCAACCACGAGGCGCTGAAGGGACTCTCGCTGCCGCGCACGGGGCAACCCGGCAGCGTGGGCACGCTGGTGACCAAGACGCTGGTGATCGCGGGTGATCCCGAGGTGACGACCCTCGCGCCACGCGGCCGCGGCGCCATGCTGCGCGCCTACGACAAGGCCACGGGCAAGGAAGTGGGCGCCGTGCTCATGCCCGCACCGCAGAGTGGGTCGCCGATGACCTATCTGCTGAACGGACGACAGTATCTCGTCGTGGCGGTGAGCGGTGGCCCGTACTCCGGGGAGTACATCGCCTACCGCCTGCCGGTGGAGCGTCGGTGAGCGGCACGACGTCGCGGCGATGGCACGGGCGTGCGCGCCTGCGCGCTGCGCTGGCGGGTGCCGTGCTGCTGCTGCCGGCCGTGGCGGCGATGCGTCCGGTGCGCGCCGCCGAGACGCGTGCCATGAACGCCCGCGCGAATGAGCGCACGACGTGGGACAGCGTCTTCACGCTGGTGCAGGCGGAGCGTGGGCAGGCGGCGTACGCCAAGGAGTGCGCGCGCTGCCATGCGGCGGGGCTCGAGGGCGCCGACGCAGCCCCGGCGCTGGCCGGCAGCGCCTTTCAGGGGGCGTGGAACGGCCAGATCCTCGAGGAGCTGCATGCGCGCATCCACACTGCCATGCCCACCGATACGCCGGGTGTCTACAGCAAGCAGCTCGTGACCGATGTGGTCGCGCACCTGCTCCGCGCCAACGGCTTCCCCGCCGGCGCGCAGGAGCTCACCCACGAGAACGGCGCGTTGCTGGGCATTCGCTTCGTGGCCACGCGCCCGGGTGCGCGCACCCGCGCCGCTCAGGGCGCGCGCGTCCCCTCGACGCGATAGCGCACCAGCACCGAATCGGGGTGCGTCGCAATGTGCGCGCGCCCCGTGCCGGTGAGCGTGCCGTCGACGACACGCACGACCCAGGTGTCCTGCAGCGGCACGCCGCGCATGGACGGATCCTCGTACACGGCCGACGTGCCGACCGCGCTGTCGCCGGACAGCACGTACGTCTGCACGAGCGTGTCCGGGCTACCCGCGATGATGGAGCGGCAGGTGCCCGCACCGCACACCTGCGTCCACGCGTTGAGCGCGGCGTCCGAGGTCATGCCCATCGCACGCCCGTTCCAGGTGCCCGCGAGCGTGGCCTCGGTGAGCGGCGCGCGTGGCGCCACGCGCGGCTCGGCGAGCGCCGAGTAGGCGGCTGCGGAGTCGGTGACGGTGCCCGTGCCGGGGCGGCAGGCGGTGCACAGCGCGACGGTGGCGCAGGCAAGGCGAGCGGTGAGACGCATGCGAGGGGGGAGAAGCCTGAGCATCAGAAGTGATCGGCGCTGGCCTGCTGCCAGGCGCGCGACATGCCCGAGGTGGCGACGGAGGTGAAGAGCTGCCCTGGGGCGAGCTGCGGATAGATGTCCGCGTAGCTGCGGATCTCCGAGGGGCTGATGCGCTTCATGATGAACCAGGGCTTGAGGTCGCGCGGCCGCTGCAGGCCGGTGGCGCCGAGTACGTCGAAGAAGCTGTGCACCGTCTCGCGATGATAGCGGGCGACGCGCACCGACTTGTCACCGACGTGCAGGCCGTGCACGAGCTGCGGGTTCTGCGTGGCCACCCCGGTGGGGCAGTGGTTGCTGTTGCAGCGGAGCGCCTGGATGCAGCCGATGGCGAACATCATGGCGCGCGCGGCGCTGCACATGTCGGCGCCCAGCGCGACCTTGGTGGCCATGGTGAAGCCGCTCGACACCTTGCCGGAGGCGATGAGCTTGATGCGGTCGCGCAGGTCGGTGGCGACGAGCGCGTTGTGCACGAACGACAGCCCCTCGTTGAGCGGCGTGCCCACGAAGTCGGAGAACTCGAGGGGCGCGGCGCCGGTGCCTCCCTCGCCGCCGTCGACGGTGATGAAGTCGGGGGTGATGCCGGTCTGCAGCATCGCCTTCACGATGCCGAGGAACTCGTGGCGCTTGCCGACGCACAGCTTGAAGCCCACCGGCTTGCCGCCGGACGCGTCACGGAGGCGCTTGAGGAAGTGCACGAACTCGAGCGGCGTGCGGAAGGCGGTGTGCGCGGGCGGCGAGATGACGTCCTTGCCCGGCTCGACGCCGCGGATCTCGACGATCTCCGGGGTGAGCTTCGAGGCCGGCAGGATACCGCCGTGCCCGGGCTTCGCGCCCTGCGAGAGCTTCACCTCGATCATCTTCACGTTGGGGAGCGCGGCGCGCTTCGCGAATTCCGTCTCGCTGAAGTTGCCGGCGCGGTCGCGCGCACTGAAGTAGCCGGTGCCGATCTGCCAGACGAGGTCTCCGCCCGGCTCGAGATGGTACGGACTGAGCCCGCCCTCACCCGTGCTGTGTGCGAAGTTGCCCAGCTTCGCGCCGGTGTTGAGTGCGAGCACCGCATTCTTGCTGAGCGAGCCGTAGCTCATCCCCGACACGTTGAGCATCGAGGCCGAGTAGGGCTGCGTGCAGTCGGGACCGCCCACCAGCACGCGTTGCTGGCTCTCGTCCGCCTTCACCGGCACGAGCGAGTGGTTGATCCACTCATACCCCACCGCATACACGTCGCGCTGGGTGCCGAAGGGGAGCGTGTCGAGTTCGCCCTTGGCGCGCTGGTAGATGAGTGAGCGGTCGTTGCGGCTGAACGGCTTGCCGTCGACGTTCGACTCGATGAAGTACTGGTTGATCTCGGGGCGGATCATTTCCAGCAGGTAGCGCGCGCGCCCCACCACGGGGTAGTTGCGGCGGATCGCGTGCCGCACCTGCAGCATGTCCTGCATGCCGACGAGGAACAGCGGCAGCAGCACGGCCAGCGTCCAGAGGACGGGTGGCCACAGCGTGGCGACCCCCGCCACGAGTGCGAATGCCACCGCCGAGATGCCAAGGAAGAAGAGTCTCACGGCAGGGAACTTGCGACGTCCGCACGGTCGGCGGAAGTTGACGCGAGGTTCCCGCCCGCTCGCGCCCTCCCTCCGGACCATCGCCCATGCCTCGCCCCCGTCGCTGCCCCGGTGGCCAGTCGTCCGCTCGCGCCCTGAACCTGGCGCTGCTCCCCGCACTGTTCCTCGTCGCCACGGCGTGGGGCTCGCGCGTGCAGGCGCAGGGGCGCGTGGCCCCCGACACGCCGCGCCCGATCGAGGCGGGCACCAGCCTGTGGGCGGAGGAACTCACCTTCATGGAGGTGCGCGATGCCGTGAAGGCGGGCACCACGACGATCATCATCGGCACGGGCGGCGTGGAGCAGAACGGCCCCTACGTCGCGGGGGGCAAGCACAACTTCGTGCTGCAGACGGTGCTGCCGGAGATCGCCCGCGAGATCGGCCACGCGCTCATCGCGCCCATCGTGAAGTTCGTGCCGGAGGGGAACATCGAGCCGCGCGCCACGGGGCACATGGCGTTCGCGGGCACCATCAGCCTCGAGGCGGCGACGTTCGAGGCGCTGCTCACCGACATCTGCCGCAGCTACAAGGCACACGGTTTCCTCGATCTCATCCTGCTGGGTGACAGCGGCGGCAACCAGCGCGGCATGAAGAACGTGGCCGACGCGTTGAACGCGAAGTGGGCGGCGGCGGGCGAGAAGGCGCGTGTGCACTTCCTGCCGGAGTACTACAGCGAAGACCAGTGGAGCTGGAATTTCCTCAAGTCGATCGGCGTGGTGCAGATCGATTCGACGCCGCCGGCGGGGCAGGCACGCGACCGGGCCGCCGATTATCGCAACGGCATCCACGACGACATCTACTACGAGGCGCAGATCGCGGTGCAGGATCCGGCGCTCATTCGCATGGCGCAGCGGGTGAAGGCGGGGCAGTTCACGCTGCACGGGGTGAACCTCGCGCCCATCAGCCGCACGATCGAAATCGGCCGGCAGCTCGCGCGCTATCGGGCGGGGATCACGGCCAGGGCCTTCACCGCGTCGCAGCAGCGGTTGCGCGGCACACCGCCCGCGTAGCCTGCTGCGCGCGCCGCGCGTGCCGCACGGGTCAGCGCTGCTGCACCACCTCGAGGCGATAGCGAAACACCACCGAGTCGTCGTGCTGCGCGAGATGCGTGGCGCCGATGCCTTCGAGGCGCCCCGGCGCCGTGCGATGCACCACCCACCGATCGCGCAACAGCACACCGGGGCGTGAACGGGCCGGGAATGCGCTCGATACGGCGGTCGCGCTGTCGCCGGCCAATTGGTAGTCGAAGCGCACCGTGTCGCGCGCGCCGTCCATGAGGCCGCGGCAGACGCCCGCCCCGCACACATCGACGAAGCGGCCGAAGACCGAGTCGCGATCGAGCAGCCGAATGGTGCCGCGCCACGTGCCCGTCATCTCGGCCTCGGTGAGGGTCGGTGGTGTGTCGGCGCGGCAGGCGGCGAGGAGGACGAGCAGCCACGCAGCGTGCGCGTACAGTCGGCGAACGGGGAGTGCCATGCGCCCAATATTCGCCGTCCGTCAACCTCCAGCCCCGCGATGCGTGTCGGAGCACGGTTCGTGGCGCCGAATCGCGTCTGGCCCTGTCGGAATAGCCGTCTGGAGCGCACCTTGGCGCGTGGGACCACCCGTGTCCTGCGGGCGGACTCCGACGGCCGAGGCGAGCGATGGAGCAGGGGACAGGGCAGAGCCGGTCGTCGACGCGTCGCGGGCGGGAGGGAACGTCCAGTCGCTGGAGCCGTCGGGGGCGCATCGGCGCGTTGGTGGCGGCGCTCGGTGTCGGCATCGGCGGGTCGCTGGCAGGGTGTGCCGAAGCCGATGGCGAGGGCGGTGCGAATGCGGCGGCCGCGCGCCGCACGACGGACGAGCGTCGTGCCACCGAGGAGATGGCGCGCACGCTCGCCCAGGTGGCCGCCGATGCCGCGGCCCGGCCGCAGTCCAACCCGTTCAGCAATCGACTCCGCGCCGACTCCATCGCCGCGCAGCTCGTGCGCGTGGGCAATGCGAGCGGCGACGCCGAGGGGCGGTACCTGCTGGCGCAGGAGCGGATTCTCGCCGGGCAGACGCGTGAGGGGATCGCACTGCTCGAGGCGCTCGCGATGGAGATGCGCCTCTCGGTCCACACGGTTTCGGCGTCCACGAAACCGCTGCTCGACCTGCTCGCCATCGCCAACCTGCGGCTGGGGGAGCAGGAGAACTGCGCGATGGGGACCGCCGCCAACGCGTGCATCCTGCCGCTCGAGGGCGGCGCGCGACACAGCAAGCCCGAGGGGGCACGCAAGGCCATCGCGCTGTACACGGCCCTCGCGCGCACCTTCCCGAGCGACTTGGGTTCGCGCTGGCTGCTGAACATCGCGTGGATGGCGCTCGGCGGATATCCCGACAGTGTGCCGGCGGCGGCGCGCATTCCGGGGCTCGACCGACGCGAACGCGCCGGCGTACCGGTGCACCGCAACATTGCCGGCGCGCTGGGAGTCGACGCCATGTCCAACGCGGGTGGTGTGGCGGTGGACGACTTCGACGGCGATGGCCACCTCGACCTGTTCGTGACGTCGTGGGGGCTACACGATGCGCCGCGCCTTTACCTCGCCGACGGGCGCGGCGGCTATGTCGACCGCGCGCCACTCGCGGGGCTCGAGGGGATCACCGGTGGGCTCAATGTGTCGCACGCCGACTACGACAACGATGGACGTCCCGACCTGTTCATCATGCGCGGGGCGTGGCTGAGCGGTGACCATGGGCATGCCAACTCGCTGCTGCACAACCTCGGCGGGGGACGCCTTGCCGACGTGACGATGCCCGCGGGCGTGTTCGCGCAGCATCCGACGTCGACGGCGGCGTGGGCCGACTTCGATCTCGACGGGTGGCTCGACCTGTTCGTGGGCAACGAGTCGGGGCGCGCGCAGGGCGGCGCGTCGCATCCGTCGGAGCTGTGGCACAACAACCACGACGGCACGTTCACGAATGTCGCGTTGCGTACCGGCGTGGACGTCGATGCGTTCGTGAAGGGCGCGACGTGGGGGGACGTGAACAACGACGGACTCCCCGACCTCTACATCTCCGTGCTCAACGGCCCGAACCGGCTCTACGTGAATCGCGGCGGGAAGTGGCCCGGCACCTGGCGATTCGAGGAGCGCGCAGTCGCCGCCGGCGTCGAGCGGCCGCACGCTTCCTTCGCGACGTGGTTCTGGGATGTCGACCAGGATGGCTGGGACGACCTCCTCGTGCAGAGCTACGACATTGGCGCGGGGCAGGCGCTGCACGATGGCGTGGCCGCCGAGTACCTGCGGCGCGGCGGTGTGCGTGTGGCCGGTGCACCACCCGAGGCGATGCGGCTCTATCGCAACCAGCGCGACGGGACGTTTCGCGACGTGACGCGCGCGTACGGGCTCGAGTCGATCGTGGCGTTCACCATGGGCGCGAACTTCGGCGATCTCGACAACGATGGTTGGCTCGACATGTACCTCGGCACCGGCAACCCCGACCTGCGCTCGGTGATCCCGAATCGCATGCTGCGCAACGTGGGCGGCACGCGTTTCGAGGAGGTCACGATCGCCGGCGGCTTCGGACACCTGCAGAAGGGACATGGCGTGGCCTTTGCCGACCTGGACGGCGATGGCGACGAGGATGTGTATGCCGTGATGGGCGGTGCGTACGAGGGCGACGTGTTCGCCAACGTGCTGTTCGAGAACCCGGGCTGGTCCGACGCGTCGTGGGTGACGTTGCAGATCGAGGGACGACGCGCGAATCGCTCAGCCCTGGGCGCGCGCGTGCGGCTGGTGACCCGCGACGCGCAGGGCGGGCGGCGGGTGCAGTATCGCACCGTGGGGACGGGCGGCTCGTTCGGTTCGAATCCGCTGGCGCTGCACATGGGGCTCGGGAGCGCCACCGTCATCGACACGGTGGAGGTGACGTGGCCGGATGCGTCGCGGTTGAGGGAGACGTATACCGGCATCGCGATCCGGAGCAGTTGGCGGCTGGTGCAGGGCACGCCGGCCGAACGGATGGCGCGCGCCGCGGTGCCGTTCGCGACCGCCGGCCGTGCGTCGCGCGGCGCCGCGATGCCGCATGTGATGCCGCCAGCGACATCGTCACAGGCCGCCGCGCCGTCATTGCCGCAGTCACCACCGCCCGCGCCCGGGCGGCCTCCCTTGCACTGAGCGCGGACTGGACGGCGCTCACCACGTCGCACGCGGATGGCTGAGCGCCGGTTATCCGCGCCCCGTGTCGGAGTGCCTCGTGCACGAGCATCACGGTGCGATGGGGTATCACCACGTGAACCGCGCCAACATGACGGCGACGCCGGCGGTGGCGCGCCCGCAGATCCTGCTGTACGAGCGCATGCCGGACGGGGCATATCGCCTCAACGGCGTCGGGTACATCATTCCGTACACCCTGCTTGCCCGCGAGGCGCCCGCGCCGGTGCTGCTCGGCCAGCGGATGCATCGCGAGGACACCCTCAACTTCTGGTACCTGCACGTGTGGGTCTGGCGCGGCAATCCTGACGGCGTGTTCGCCAACTTCCATCGCGATGTGGCCTGTCCCCCGGGACAGGGAAAGATCTATCGCCCGTTCGAACGCGCGGGGGCGGAGTGAGCCTGCTCGAGACGTTGCAGGCGCGGGCGCGTCAGTGGCTGCCCGGGCATCTCGGCATCCGCATCACGCACGCTGCGCATGGACGCGTGGACGCCGAACTCGACTTCCGCGAGGCAGTCATGGCGGCCAACGGCTTCCTGCATGCCGGCACGGTGGTGAGCCTCGCGGACACCGCGGCCGGTTTCGGCTGCATGTCTTCGCTCCCTGAGGGGGCGACCGGCTTCACCACCATCGAGCTCAAGACGAGCCATGTCAGCACGGCGCGCGAGGGGACGATCGCCTGCACGGCCACGCTGGTGCACGGCGGGCGGATGACGCAGGTGTGGGACGCGGTGGTGACGCATGCGAACACCGGCAAGACGATCGCGCTCTATCGCTGCACGCAGATGGTGCTCTACCCCAAGGGCTGAGCGTGCGCGACGGCGTTGCCACCGCGAGCGGCACCATCGCGATCACGCGTGCCGTGAGTCCGACGCTCGCCGACTGCGAGCTCACGCACATCGCCCGCGAGCCCATCGACCTGGCACGCGCTGTCGCCCAGCATGCGGCCTATGAAGCCGCGCTGGCCACGCTCGGGTGTCGTGTGGTGCGCGCGCCCGACGCCCCCGGGTGTCCCGACGCGGTCTTCATCGAGGACACGGCAGTCGTGACCGACGAGGTGGCGGTCATCACCCGCCCGGGTGCCGCGAGTCGGCGCGGCGAGTCGGCGGCGGTGGCCGCGTTGCTCGCCACATGGCGACCGGTGGTGACGCTCACCGACCCGGCGACGCTCGATGGGGGCGACGTGCTGGTGGTCGGGCGCGCGGTGTTCGTGGGCCTGTCGTCGCGGACCAACCGCGAGGGGCTGCAGCAGCTTGGCGCCGCGCTGGCGCCGCACGGCTACGTGGTGCGCGGCGTGCCGGTGGCGGGCGTCCTGCACCTCAAGACCGCCGCGACGGCGCTGGACGACCACACGGTGCTGGTGAACCCGGCCTGGGTCGACCCGACGGCCTTCGCGCCGCTCACGGCCATCCCGGTCGATCCCGGCGAGCCGGGCGCGGCCAACGTGGTGCGGGTGGGTACCCAGGTGCTGGTGGCGGCCGCATTCCCCCGCACGGCGCAACGGCTCCGCGACCGGGGGTACGCCGTGACCACGGTGCCGGCCGACGAGTTGGCCAAGGCCGAGGGGGCGCTGACCTGCTGCAGCCTGCTGCTCCGGGACACCGAGGCGGTCTCACGGGGGTTGTGACCGCGCGGGAATTGGGCGAGTTAGGAGGCGTGACCGTTTCCGATGCGTTCCCCGAGCCGCTCGCCGCGCTCCCCGAAGCCGCCGTCGTCGCCCGCGTTCTCGCGGGCGACCGGGAGGCGTTCGGCGTGCTGGTCGACCGGCACCACGCGCGGTGCCTGCGGGTGGCCACGCAGTTGCTGGGAAATGCGGACGACGCCGACGACGTCGTGCAGGAAACGTTCCTGCGTGCGTTCCGGCACCTTGGGCACTATCGCGAGCGGGACAAGTTCGCGGCGTGGCTGCTGCGCATCGCGGTGAACCAGTGTCGCACGCGGCGTGCCCGCGACGCGCGCTGGGTGCCGCTGGTGGATGAGGCCATGACGCATGCGGGGTCGGACGCGGGCATCCTCGCGTCCACCGACGACGCGATCGTGCAGGCCGAGCAGCGTCTCGAGATGACGCGCGCGCTGGAGCGCCTGGCGCCGGCCGAGCGTGAGCTGCTGGTCCTCAAGTACGGTGAAGAGATGGGCTATGCGGAGCTCGCCGCGCTCACGGGCGTCAGTGTCTCCGCACTCAAGATGCGTGTGAACCGGGCCTGCGCGCGGCTGCGCGCGCTGCTCCTCCCTCAATCGACGCGGTGACGGACGGTGACGGACGGTGACGGCATGACCAGGTGGAACGGAGTGTCGAACGCGCAGGACGCGGACGACCCGCTGCCCGAGGCGGTGCGCGCGGTGCTGCGTAGCGCGTTGCGCGATGCCTCCCGGGCGTCGTCGCACTCGGCAGCGCGTGCCGACGGCGACGCGGCGATGCGTGCGTCGCGCACGGCCATCATGGACGCCGTGCGACGTGAGCCCTTGCCGCAGCGCGTGCAGGGCATGCGGGCGCTCATCCGGCGCGGCATCACGCTGCGGGCGCTGGCGCCCAGTCGCTGGCGTCGCCGGGGTGTGCTGGCGGGCGTGCCCGGGATGCTCGCCTCCACCGTGCTCGCGCTGGTGCTGTCGGTGCGGGTGGGCGACGAGATGGTGCGTCGGTCGGCGGTGCCCGAGGCGGTGTTCGTGGGCGACAGCGTGCGTCCGGCGGCGACCGTGACGGCGACGCACTGGCTGGACACGCTGCGCATCGTCGAGCTGACGTGGGCGCTGCGCACGCCGGACACGGGCGCCATGCGCCTCGCCGACGGCGGGCGCCTGTCGTGGATGCCGCCGGTGCGCGCCGTCGCGGCGCTCTTCTCCATGCGCGACCGTGCGCGCGATGGGGTCAGCCCATCGGCCGCGGCCGCGGGTGATGCCCCGTCGCGTCGGCGGGTGTGGCGTGCGCGCGTGCTGGTGCCGCGTGGCACGGCCGTGCTGTCGCTCACGGCCCATGGCGCGCCGCTGCCGGCTGTTGCGCTGCCCGCAGCCACGGACTCGCGCGGCGCGGCGCATCCAGCCACCCTGGCGCCGACTGTCACCGTCGACAGCGCGCTCCCCTGACGCCTTCCTGATCGCGACCCGACACCGCGTCGCCGTGCCTCGCACGGCGCCAGCGCGTGCGGCCTCCCACACCAATCCATGCACACATTGCGTTCCGCGCCGTTCCTTGCCGGCGTGGCCGGCCTCGTCCTGCTGCTTGCAGGCTACGCCGACCTGTGGCGTGGCGGCACCGAGCTGGCCTCGGTGCTGCTGGTCCTCGGCTACGTCGTGGCCATTCCGCTGGCGCTGGTGCTCTCGGCGCGTCGCGCGCGCGCGGCGGTGGGTGCGACTGCCGCCGGGGCGACTGCCGTTTCGGCTGGCGACCGTGTGCCGTGGGCGACCGCAGCGGCGGTGAGTGCGGCGGTGCTCACGTTGTATGTCATCACCCTCGCCCCCACGACATCGATGTGGGATGCGAGCGAGTACATCGCGGCCGCCAAGGTGCTGGGCGTGCCGCATCCGCCGGGCAACCCGTTCTTCGTGCTGCTGGCGCACGCGTTTGCGATCATTCCGTTCCCGCTCAGCTACGCCGGCCGCGTCAACCTGCTCGCGGCCACGACGAGCGCGCTGAGCGCGGGATGCTGGTTCCTGGTCACGTGGCGTGCCCTGCGAGGCGTCGCCCTGCCCGCGTGGGGGCGGCAGGCTGTTGCCGCGAGTGCGGCGTGGCTGGGCGCCACCTGCTTCACGGTGTGGCACCAGAGTGTGGTGAACGAGAAGGTGTACACCGTGGCGATGCTGGGGCTGGCGACGTGCAGTTGGATCGCGCTCCGGTGGGGGGATGCGCCGCGTGGCGGCGGCGAACGCGCGGCGTGGCTCGCGCTGGTGGCCTACCTGTGTGGCTTGGGCTACGCGAACCATCCGGCGGGGTTCCTGCCACTGCCGGCATTCGGCCTGTTCGTCCTGCTGCGCGAGCCCGGCACGCTGCTGCAGTGGCGCGCCCTCACGCGTGCCGCGCTGCTGCTGGCCGTGGGGCTCACGCCGTTCCTCGTCGAGCCCATTCGCGCGGCGTATCACCCGGCCATCAACGTGGGTGAAGCCACCGCCTGCACCGGCGCGCCGGAGTTGTCGTGCACGTTCAGCAGCGAGACGGCGGCCAAGGTGTGGTCGAACGTGTCGCGCGACCAGTACGGCGGACACGCCGTCGCCGACCGCCAGGCGCCACTCGGCGCACAGTTCGGCATGTGGTGGCTCTACTTCAAGTGGCAGTTCGTGCGCGACTTCGCCCAGCGTGCGCCCACCACGCAGTGGCTCTTCGCCTGCGGCGCGCTGCTGCTGGGGCTCGTGGGCGCGGCCACGCATGCCCGACGCGACCGCGACAGCTTCCTCTTCGTCGCGCCGCTCATCGCGACGCTCACACCGGCGCTGATCGTCTACCTCAACTTCAAGTACGGCGCGTCGCAGGCGCCCGAACTGGGCGACAGCGTGGAGCGCGAGGTCCGCGACCGCGACTACTTCTACCTGTGGAGCTTCGCCACCTGGAGCGTGTGGGTGGCCATGGGGCTCGGGGCGCTCTGGGAACAGTGGGCCCGCTGGAGCCGCGCGCGCGGGCGCGAGACACTCGTGGCGGCCGGCGCACTGCTGCTCGCGCTCACGCTCGTGCCGCTCGCCGCGAATGCGCGCGTGGCCTCACGCGCGGGACAGACGTTCACGGCCGCCTGGGCGCGCGACCTCCTCGAGAGCGTCGAACCCAACGGCATCCTCATCACCAACGGCGACAACGATTCGTTCCCGGTGTGGTACGCGCAACTCGTCGAAGGGGTGCGACCCGACGTGTCGCTCGCGATCGTGCCGTACCTCAACTCCGACTGGTTCGCACGGCACCTGGTGAGCCAGGCCGAGTCGATTCCGCCGTACGTGCAGCTCAACAGCCCGGCGCGCTTCGAGCATGCAGGACTGGTAGCCACGGTGCCGGCCGGGTTCGTGACCAAGGACCAGTTGGTGGTGCTGCAGATCATCCGCGAGCACTTCCCCGCACGCCCCATTCACTTCTCGATCGGCGGCTACCCGATCTCCATCGGGTTGGGCGATGCGGTGGTGCAGCACGGACTCACGCAGCGCCTCGTCGTGCCACCGGCCGGCGCGGCGAGCGCAGACCCGCGCGCCAACGCGCTCGCCAATCCACGGGTCGACATCGACGCGTCGGCGGCGCTGTGGAAGCGGTACGAGGGGCCGGAGGCATTGGTGCGGCAGGGGCACTGGGTGGACCGGCCGTCGCTGTCCATTCCGTACGCCTACCTCGCCAGCGCGCAGGCGTTGCTCGACGCGTGGGCATCGCGTGGCGCGATGACCGAGGCCAACGCGCTGCTCGCGCGCCTGCAGCCGATGGCAAAGATCGTCATCCCCGAGCAACCGCAACCGCAGCCTTAGTGGGCGCGGTTGGTCGGGGCACGCCGCCTCAGGGGGCGAGGCGCTTCACGCTGATCCAGGCGCGGTAGGCGCCCGCTGCAATCGGATCGGGGGTCGACGGCCAGGGCGTGAGCGAATCGAAGACGAGACGCACGCCGCCCACCACCGTGTCCGACGGCGCAGCGCCCCACCGGAGCTCCATGGGCACGGTGGGCCCCATGCCGACACGCACACCGAGGAGAATGGTGGCATCGCCGAGTCGCACGCACTGCACGCTGCGCGGACAGCGCGAGTCGCCCGCGACGGCGAGCAGCGACACGCCGAGGGCGCTGCCGGCGGGTGTGACTTCGGCGCCGCCGACGGCCAGCGCTGCCGTGCGGGCGGCGTCGTCGGGAGCCTGGCTGGTGCTGCTGCTGCACGCGGCGAGCACAACGCCCGCGGTGAGCAGGACAACCGTGTGCGACCAGAGGGCGCGTGCGAACATGAGGCGACGGGCAGGGGCGCGACGTGCGCCGTGAGCGACGGTGGACACCCGGCCGTACCCGCGCGCGGGCACCGCCGTCACGCGGTCACACCGGTCACGCTAGCGGCGCCAGAACACCACCGACCCGCACCCGTTCATCGCCTGGTCGAACTGCGGCGGCACCTGCCCGGGCTGGTACACCTCGACACCGAGCAGCTCACGCGGCGAGACGAGCATGTCGACCTCGGCGGCGGTCACGTCGCGCAGCATGGCCCCATTCACGAAGATGAGGGGCACGCAGCGATTGGCGAACACGCCGCGCATCATGATGCGCAGCTCGTTCATGCTCGACGACTCCGGCTGGGCCCCGCCGGCGAAGATCGACATGGTGTCGGCCGGCGTGATGGTCTCGAGATACACACCGACCATCGCGCGGAAGAGGTCGGAGGTGAGCGTCGGATTGCGCTGGGCGATCTCGCGGGCGTCGATGAAGCGCCCCGGCGAGCTGCGCCGCCGCTTCTCGAAGTCGAGCACGGCGGCGGCCGGCCCGAGGCTCGCGACCACTTTCATGGTGTCCAGCACCGCCCGCAGCGTCGACAGGCCGAGGCGCAGCGTGGGCATCGAGTCCTGCACGGACACGACCTGATGCACCGGGTAGTACCCCACGAGGCGCGCATCCAGCGTGCGCGTGCCGGCAGGCGCGGTGAGGGTGAACTCGCCGCGCAGGTTGGTGCGCACCGGCGGCCGGCCGCTCACGGCCACCTGCACGTTGGGGAGCGGTTGCCCACCGACTGCGGTCTGCACGACACCCGTCATGCGCACCGTGTGGCCGGCGGGCGCAAGAGTGAGCTCGGTGCGCGCGAAGCCCCGTCGCGGCATCTCGAACTCGATGAGATCGGTGCTGTCGCTCCCCGACGTCGCCTGGAGCGCGATCTGCCCCGGGCTGGGGACGTTGCACAGCGCGAACCAGCCTGTCGCGAAGCTCTTGGCCACGCGCGTCGGGCGTCGCCCCTGCACGCCGCCGCGGCCGAGCGCATACTCGAACCACTGGCCAGTGATGGTCGCGTTGGCCACCGGCGCACCGGTGCGCGCGTCGCGCACGTAGCCGACGATGAGCGTGCCCGTTTGCGTGAGCGTGGGCGCCCCGCACACTGCGGCGCGGATGGTGGCCGGGCCCGGGATGGAGAGGTCGCTGCGCACGGGCGTGCCGTCGCGCACCGTGAGCGAGCGCGTGGGCGGCTCCACGCCAAGTGAGTCGAGCATCGGGTGCTGGAAGCCGATCACGTAGCGGCCGGCCGGCACATCGGTGACGGTGAACTCGCCGTAGCTGTCCGTGCGGACGCCGCGGGTGAAATTGGCGCCGTCATCCGTGGCGACCAGTTGCACCACCGCGCCGCGGAGGGGCGCGCCGGCCACGCTGTCGTACACCACGCCGCTCACGCGCGCGAGGCGGGAGGTGGGCGAGACCTGTGCGGCGAGGGGTCGCGTCAGCGCGAGGACGCCCGCCGCCACGGCGAAGACGCTGGCCAGCCCATGTGCCACGCGGCGGGCCGCCGAGGCGGGGCGTCGGCGCAGGCGCCGGGCCCCGGACGGAAGGGGGGAGAATCCAGCCATGATCAGGGAATGGTAGCGACCGGCCGCCGCACCGTCGCCTGCCACCCCGCGCAGGCCACCCCGCGCAGACCACCCGGCGCAGGCGACCCAGCGCAGGCCACCCTAGCCGGACCTCGCGCGCGGGTTGATCGTGCGGGATGCGGGCGGGCCCCGATCCCGCGTCCCGAACGCCCGCCCCGCCTCGCCCGTAGGCGTTCGGCGAGTCGCACCACCCCGCCCTGACGTCCCTCCATTCCCTCCGCATGACCGCACCCGCTTCGGAGTTCGATCGGCGCATCCGCCCGGCGCTCCCGTTCCTCCTCGTCCTGTTCGTCGGCAGCGGCGCGAGTGCCCTCATCTACGAAGTGGTGTGGTTCCAGTTGCTGGAGCTGGTCATCGGCTCGTCCGCGATCTCGCTGGGCGTGCTGCTGGCCACGTTCATGGGCGGCATGTGCCTCGGCAGCCTCGGATGGCCGCGCGTCGCCGCGCGCTTCGGGCTCACGGGGCATCCGCTCCGCAACTACGCCGTGCTGGAGATCGCGATCGGCGTCATCGGCCTGCTCGAACTCGCCCTGATCCCGGTCGTGGGCAAGCTGTACTCACCAGCGGTCGGGCACGGCGCCCTGTCGCTCGCGCTTCGCGCGGTGGTCACGGGGCTCTGCCTGCTGCCGCCGACCATCCTCATGGGCGCGACCCTGCCGGCCATCGCGCGGTGGGTCGAGAGTTCGCCGCGCGGGATCGCGTGGCTCGGCTACTTCTACGGCGGCAACACGGCGGGCGCCGTGGTGGGCAGCGTCCTGGCCGGCTTCTGGCTGCTGCGTCTGCACGACGCCACGGTGGCCACGTTCGTGGCCGCCACCTGCAACGTGATCGTGGCGCTGCTCGCGCTCGTGATCGCCGCCCGCACGCCGTCCACGCCCGGCACGCCCACCACGGCCGCGGGCGCGACCGCCGCGACGGTGCGACCGGGTGCGCGTCTCGTGTACATCACCGCCGCGCTGAGTGGCGGCTGCGCCCTCGCGGCCGAGGTGGTGTGGACGCGCCTGCTGTCGCTCACCTTCGGCGCCAGCACGTACACCTTCTCGATGATCCTCGCGGTCATCCTCGCGGGGCTCGGCGTGGGCAGCGCGAGTGGTGCGGCCCTCGCGCGCAGCGGCACACCGGGCCGTGCGCTGGCGCGGGCCCAACTGTTGCTCACGCTCGGCATCGCGTGGGCCGCGACGGTCATCTACGTCGCGCTGCCCAACTGGCCGGTCAACCCGAGCCTCGCACCCAGCGCGTGGATCAACCTGCAGTTCGACCTGTTCCGCTGCGCGGTGGTGGTGCTGCCGAGTGCGTTGCTGTGGGGCGCGAGCTTCCCGCTGGCGCTGGCTGCGCTCGCGGTGCCCGGGGAGGACACGTCGCGTCTCGTCGGCCGGGTGTACGCCGCGAACACCGTGGGCGCGATCCTTGGCGCCACGCTGTGCAGCCTCGTGTTCGTGCCGATGCTCGGCACCTATCGCACGCAACAGCTGCTCATCGGCCTCGCCGCGCTCGCGTCGGTGCTGGCCTACCTCGCGTTCAACACCATGCACGCAGAGCCGGCAGCGCACGCGGGGAAGGCGGCGAAGGGCGCCCCTGACACCGCAGCCGGCCGGCGCGCGCTGCCGGTCGGTATCGCTGCCGCACCGCTGCTGGCCGGTGTGCTCATCGCGACCATCCCCAATTTGCCCGGCGCGCTGGTCGCGCACGGACGCTGGGCCGTCACGTGGCTGGGCAAGACGGAAATGCTGTACGTGGGCGAGGGGATGAACAGCTCGGTGGCCGTGACCCGGTTGCTCAGCAACGACGCCATCCAGTTCCACGTGAGCGGCAAGGTGGAGGCCTCGAGCCTCATGCAGGACATGCGCCTGCAGAAGATGCTCGCGCACATCCCGGCGCTGGTGCACCCCAACCCGCAGTCGGTGCTGGTGGTGGGCTTCGGCGCGGGCGTGACGGCGGGCAGCTTCCTGCCGTATCCGACGGTCAAGCGCCTGGTCATCTGCGAGCTCGAGCCGCTCGTGCCCAAGGTCGTGTCGACGTGGTTCACGAAGGAGAACAACAACGTCGCGAACGACCCGCGCACGCAGATCTACTTCGACGATGCGCGCAGCTTCGTGCTCACCGCCAACGAGCAGTTCGACATCATCACGTCGGACCCGATCAACCCGTGGGTGAAGGGCGCGGCCACGCTGTACACACGCGAGTACTTCGAGGCGGTGAAGAAGCTGCTCAAGCCGGGTGGCGTGGTCACGCAGTGGGTGCCGCTGTACGAGAGCACACCCGAGGCGGTCAAGAGCGAGCTGGCGACCTTCTTCGAGGTGTTCCCCAATGGCACCGTGTGGGCCAACAACCTGGCCGGCGGCGGCTACGATCTCGTGCTGCTGGGCACGAACGACGCGCAGCGCATCGACATCGGCGCCATCGAGACGCGTGCGCAGACCGGCTTCGAGAAGGTGGCCAGCTCGCTCATGGAGTCCAACTTCTCGTCGTCGCTCGACCTCTTCTCGACCTACGCCGGCAGTGCGAAGGACCTGCAGCCCTACCTGCAGGGGGCCGAGATCAACACCGACCGCAGCCTGCGCCTCCAGTATCTGGCCGCGCTCGGCCTCAACTCGTACACCAACGCCTCCATCGCCGAGGAGATCTTCCGCTTCCGACGCTTCCCCGAGGGGCTGTTCGTGGCGAGCGACGCGTGGCAGCAGCGGTTGGCCGAGTCGATGGGAGTGATGCGATGACCACACCGGCCGGCACGTCGTCGCCCACGGCCGCGCAGTTCGAGGCCGCGGCGGCGCTCGCGACGAAGCTCGACGCCGAGATCGGTCGTGTGATCATCGGGCAACGGCAGGTGCGTCGCGAGGTGCTCATGTGCCTGCTCGCCGGCGGTCATTGCCTGCTGCGCGGTGTGCCGGGACTGGCCAAGACGCTCCTCATCAAGACGCTGGCCGACGCGGTGCACCTCGAGTTCCGCCGCATCCAGTTCACTCCCGACCTCATGCCGTCCGACATCCTCGGCACGGAAGTGATCGAGGAGGATACGAGCACGGGGCGTCGGCAGGTGCGCTTCATCCGCGGGCCGGTGTTCGCGAACATCATCCTGGCCGACGAGATCAACCGCACACCGCCGCGCACGCAGAGCGCGCTGCTCGAGGCGATGCAGGAGTACCAGGTCACGGTGGGCGGCGTGCGCTATCCGCTCGAGCGGCCGCTGTTCGTGCTCGCCACCGAGAACCCCATCGAGCAGGAAGGCACGCATCCGCTCCCGGAGGCGCAGCTCGATCGCTTCATGTTCAACGTGGTCATCGACTATCCCGATGTCGACGACGAGCGGCGCATCCTGGCCGACACGACGCAGGGCGCGGCGCCGCAGGTCCAGGCCGTGGCGACGGGCGCGGAGCTCGAGGCCGCGCGCCATCTCGTGCGCGCGTTGCCGGCGGCGAGCAATGTGGTGGACTTCGCGCTGCGCCTCGTGCGCGCGACGCGGCCGGACGACGCGACATGCCCGGCCACCGTGAAGCAGTGGGTGCGGTGGGGGGCGGGTCCGCGCGCAGGACAGGCGCTGCTGCTCGGTGCCAAGGCCGCCGCGCTGCTCGACGGACGCACCGTGCCGTCGCCGGCCGATGTGGCCGCGGTGGCGTTGCCGGTGCTGCGCCATCGCCTGCTGGTGAACTTCCGCGCCGAAGCCGAGGGTGTGAGCGCCGACCGGGTCATCGGGCTGCTGCTCGACGCGGTGCGGGCGTAACACGCGCGCGTGGACGTGCTGTCGCCGGCGGTCGTCACCGCCATCGATGACCTGGAGCTGGCGGCGCGCGTGCTCGTCGAGGGGCTGCGCGTGGGCGGGCATCGCAGCCCGTTTCATGGCTATGGTGCGGAGTTCCATCAGCACCGGCCGTATCGCGCGGGCGACGACCTCAAGTATCTCGACTGGAAGCTGTACGCCCGCACCAATCGGCTCTACACCCGGCAGTTTCGCGAGACGACGAATGTCGCGGTGATGCTGGTGCTCGACACGAGCGCGTCGATGGCGTTCCCGGCCGAGGATGTGGCCACGATGCGCCGGGGCGATGGGCCCGTCTCGAAGTTCCGCTATGCCGTGGTCGTGGCCGCAGCGTTGGCGTACCTCGCGAGCGAGCAGGGGAACGCGGTCGGGCTCATGACGATGACCGACGGGGAGATGGTGTACCTGCCGGCGCGCAGCGGCCGCGTGCACCTGCGCGCCCTGCTGGCCACGCTCGACCGCCTGCGTCCGTCGGGCGCGTGGCAGCCGGCGACGGTCATCGGCCGCGCGGCGGAGCTGCTGGCGCGACGCGGGTTGCTCATGGTGCTCTCCGACTTCTACGACGACGAGGACGGCACGCGACGGGAGCTGCGCCACGTGGTGCAGCGCGGGCACGACGTGGCCATGCTGCAGGTCGTGGCCGGTGCGGAGCGCACGCTACCCTATCGCGAGGCCCTCGAGGTGGAAGAGCTCGAGACCGGTGCGCGTCGGCTGGTCGAGCCGGACGTGGTGCGCGAGGGCTATCGGCGCGCCATGGCCGCGTTCCTCGACGGAACGCAGGCCGCAGCGCTGCACGAGGGCATGGACTATGCCTGCTTCGACACGGCGGTGCCGGTCGAGCACGCGTTGCGCGACTATCTCGTGCGCCGGGCGATGGGCGCGCAGGCCGCCCTGCAGGCGACGGTGCATGACTGATCGGCGCGTCGCATGACGTGGCGCGCGCCGCTCGCCTTTGCCGGGCTCGTCGTGCTGGCGCTGCCGGTGCTGGTGCACCTGCTCAGCCGACGCCCGGCGCGCGCGTTGGCGTTTCCCTCGTTGCGCTTCCTGGCGACGGCGACGCTCACGGCGACGCGCCGGACGCGCCTGAGCGACATCCCACTACTGCTCGTACGCGTCGCGACGCTCGCCATGGCCGTCGTGGCCCTGGCGCAGCCCGCGCGCGACGACGCTGCCTCGCCGACCGGTGCGACCGCGCTGCTCGTGCCCGCTGCCGCCACGGGCGTCGACACCGTGTGGTCGCCGCCGGATCAGACCGGCGCGATGGACGCGGTGCGGGTGATGCGCGGCGCTCCCGATGTGCTGCTCGACGGCGCCATCGGGTGGCTGCGCACACAGCCGGCGCCGCGCCGCGTGGTGGTGCGCGGTCCGGTCCCACGCGGTGTGCTCGACTCGGCGCGTATCGCGGCGCTGCCACGCGACGTCGCGCTGTCGTTCGAGCCGATGCGCGAGGTGGCGCCCACGCGGCCGGTGGCCGACACCATCGCGTGGGTCACGACGCTCGACGGAGAGACGACGGTACGGGTCGTGATGGCGGTGGCGGCGCGCACCGGTGTGGTGGTGCGCACGGTCCGCGAGGTACGAGGGGTATCGGCGCAGGATCGCGCCGTGGTCAGCGCCTGGGCGCCGTCGTCTGCCGCCGGCGATACGCTGGCCACGGGCACCGACGCCGCGTCCGCGCTGGAACTGGCGCGCCGCGTGGCGGGCGACGCCGCGCTGCGCGATGTGCTGTCGACCATGACGGCCGATACGACGGCCGCTGCCACGGCCGCGGGTGCAGGGGGGCGCGCGACGGGGCCCGGTGTGCTGCTGCGCGCCGACGCACGCGGTCACGCGATCCTCTCGTTCCATGTGCGTGGGGCAGGAGAACGCGCACAGCCCTGGTTCCACCTGCAGGTGCCGGCGCCGCGCGTGGGACCGTCGGCATCGGTGGCCAGTGCGCCCGCCGCGGCTACCGCGGCACTCGCGCTGCTGCGCGCCATTGCTGAGACGCAGGATGCGTTGCGCGCGCGGGAGGCCACCGCGCCTGAAGCGACGAACGTGTTGACGCGGCTGGCCGCCATGCCCGCTGGTGCGCCCATCGGCGCCGCGGTGGCCGTGCCCGACGTGCATCGTGGCGCCACCTGGGCGCGCTACGGTTGGCTGCTGGTGCTGCTGCTGCTGGGCGTCGAGACATGGATGCGCCGTCGCCCCGCTGCATCTGCGCCGGAGCGTGTTGCATGAGCCGCAGCGCCGCTGGAGCGAACGCGCTCGCGCTTGCCCGACTCATGGCCGCCGTGCGCGCACGCCTCGTGCAGCGCGGCGCGTGGATGGGCGCGAGCGCCGGTGCGATCATCGCGGTGGTCCTCTTCGCGGTGCAGTGGTATGCCGCCCCGCCGTTTGCGACCTCGCAGGCAGCGACGACGCTCTCCGCTGGGTTCACTACCGGCTTCACTACGGCGCTCCTCGCCGCCCTCGCGGCGGTGGGTCTGGGTGCGGCATTGGGCGCGTGGATGGGCAACGCGCCAGCGTCGCGCGTGGCCACCACGCTCGAGCAGCAGGTGCCCGCCAGTCGCAACCTGCTGTTCACCGCGTGGGAGCGTGCGTCTTCGCGTGAGCGCGACGCGACCGCGGTGCACGCGACCGCGGTGCACCCGACCGCCGTGGACGCCTTCGTGGCGGCACATGCCGACGCGCTGGCGGCCACCATTTCCGTGGACGCGGTGGTTCCGCTCAGCCGCGTGCGACAGGTTGCGGCGGCCACGATCGCCGCGGCGGTGTTGGTGGGCGTGCTCACAGCGCGCAGCCATGGCGCCGGCGCGCGGCGCGCGGTGGCCCGCACGGTCGCGGCGCTCACCAGCACGGTGCGCATCGATCGGCTCGACGTGCGCGTGCAGCCGCCGGCATACACGGCGCGCGCGCCCTTCCAGCTGCGCGATCCCCTGCGCGTCGACGCCCTGGAAGGCAGCGCGATCGAGCTCGCCGTCGACGCCGCAGCCGACTCGGTCGTGGTGGGGCACGGCGGGCGCGATACCACGCTGCGGCGCACCGAGGGCGGCGCGTTTCGCTGGCGTCTGACCGCGCGCGACGACGGCGTCGTGGCGGTGACGCCCTGGCGCGCTGGGCGCAGCGGGGTCGCGCAGGTCATCGGCATCGGTGTCACGCGGGATCGCCTGCCCGTGGTGCGCATCGTAGCCCCGACCCGCGACCTGGTCGTCACCGACACCTCGCGGCAGCTCCCCGTGCGCCTCGAGGCAACCGACGACCTGGGTCTCGCCCAGCTCGAGCTGCACTTGACCCGCGTGGCCGGCGCCGGTGAACGATTCACCTTCGCGGAGCAGGTGCTCGCCGTCGCCGTCCGGCGCGACAGCGCCACCGGGTGGCGCGCGACCACCACGGTGCCGCTCGACTCGCTCCTCAAGGAGCCGGGGGATGTCGTCGTCTACCGCGCGCGGGCCCGCGACGCGCGCGCGGGCGCACCGTGGGCCGAATCCGACGCCCTGCTCGTCGAGCGCGCGCAGTCCGGCGGCGTGGCGGCGCTCGGCTTCTCCACCGATCCCGACGAGGACCGCTACGCCGTCAGTCAGCAGATGGTGATCCTCAAGACCGAGCGGCTCATCGCGTCGCAGCGCACCCTCGCGCCGCAACGCGTCGCCGACGATGCCGACGCGCTGGCCGTCGAGCAGCGGCGCGTGCGGGCCGAGTTCGTGTTCATGACGGGCGGCGAGTTCGAGCAGGCCGTGGTGAGCTCCGAGGAGGGGCTCGACGAACTCGACGAGACGGAGGAGGCCGAGCACGAAGCCGACCTCTCGGCCGGCCGCATGGCCAATCGCGGACGCGCCGCATTGCTCACGGCCATCCGTGCCATGAGCCGCGCCGCCCTCGCGCTCACCGAGCGGAACCTGCCGCTGGCGTTGCGCCACGAGAAGACCGCGCTCACCAACCTGCAGGAAGCGTTCGCGCGGCAGCGCTTCCTCATGCGTGCGCTCTCGCAGCGCGAGGCGCTCGATCTCACGCGGCGGCTCACCGGCCCGCGCGACAGCATCGCCCGCACGCCCACCGCCGTGCCCGCCGCCGACCGCGACGCGCTGCGACCGCAGTTGCGCGACGTGCTGGCGGCGCTTCCCGCGCTGCGCCGCGCGCTGGTGGCGCCCGCGCGTGATCGCGCCGACGCACCCGCGGCGTCGGCGTCGGCGTCCGCGTCGGCGACCGCAAGTGCGCTGTCGCTGCAACTGCTGCAGGCCGACGCGACCGCCCGCGACGCCCAGCAGGCCGCCGCGTGGCTGGCGCAGGTGGCGCGCGCACCCCGCGACGCGGCCGCACCGGCGCGCGTCGACTCGGTGGCGACCGCGCTGAGTGGGTGGTTGCAGCGTCTTTCGCCGCTTGCGCCAGCACCGGCGAGCGCGCGCCGCGCCCTCGAGGCGGAGCTGTCGCGCCGCGCGACCGGCGGTCGTCCGTGAGCATCACGCCCACCGTGGCGCCGCCGTCGCGCCCTGCGACACTGCCGTGGTTTGCGCACGCGCTGCGCGCGCTGGCGCTGGTCATCGCCGTGCTCGGCGTCATCGATCCCGCCGTCATGCGTGCGCGGCGCGGCGCCCCGGTGGTCGCCCTCGTGACCGCCGACAGCGCGCGCCATGCGCGCCGCCTCGATGACGCGGCGCGAGTCCTGCGTGGTCGGGCTGCCGTGGTGCGCGGACCGGTGCATGACGCCGACGTCGTCGTGGTGGTCGGCGACGCGATACCGTCCACACTGCGCGCCGCCGCGGGCGATCGGGCACCGGTGGTCGTGTATTCGTCGCATGTCGCGGGCGCGGTGCGTGTGCGGGAGGCGCAGCTCACCGCACGCACGTCGCTGTTCGATGCGGCCGCGGTCGACTTCGTGCTCGAGGCAGCGATGCCGACCCGCGCCGTGGCCGAGCTGCTGTTGGACGACGTCGTCGTCGCGCGGGACACCGTGACGGCGCGCGCGCACGGAGCGCCGCACCGGCTGACGTTCGTGCCGACCGCACTGGGCGTGCAGCGCGTGCAGCTCCGGGTGCACGGCGCGGACACGGCGCGCGTGGACCTCGTCACGCGGGTCGACAGTGGCGTGGTCCAGGTGCTGGCGTGGGATGCGCGTCCGTCGTGGCTTGCCACGTTCGTGCGGCGCGCGCTTGCACGCGATCCGCGGCTCGCCGTGCGCAGCCGCGTGGTGACCTCGCGCGACGTGTCGCGCGCGACGCGTGGGGCGCCCGCGTCGGTGCGCGCCGTGACGTCCGAGACCGACGTGGTGCTTGTCGGCGCGCCCGACGCCCTGTCCGCCACCGAGGCGTCGGCGCTTGCGGAGTTGGTGAGACGCGACGGCGTCGCTCTGGTGGTGCTGCCGGATGGTCCCGCGGCGACGCCGCTCGATGCGCTCGTGGGACACGGCGCGTGGGTGAGCACGCCACGCGCGGTGCCGGCGCTTGTGGCAGGCACCCGGTCGCCCGGTGCTGCGGCCGACTCATCACCGATGGCCGACACCATCGCCTGGCGTGGCGTGGCCATCGGCACGCCGCGCACGCTGCCGGCCGGCGCGACGGTGCTGGCGCGGCTGCGGCTCCCCGACGGCATGGTGGGCGACCCGGTAGTCTGGCGGACGCCGGTGGGACAGGGTGAGGTGCTCGTGAGCGGCGTGTTCGATGCCTGGCGGCTTCGCGACGCCACGCAGTCGACGTTCACGACGGACTGGCCGGCGCTCGTGCTCGAGCTGGCCGCGCGACGCGTGCCACCGTTGCGCGCCATGCCGGCGGCACTGGCGCTGCGTCCCGGCGAGCGCACGACGTTCACCATCGAAGCGCGCGACCCGGTCCTGTCCGGTACGACTACGGGCGACAGCGCGTCCTCCGCGCTTCGCGTCACGCTGGAACCGGTTGCCCCACGCACGGCCGCGCCGGCGGTGGCCGCGCCGGCGGTGGCCGCGCCGGCGGTGGCCGATCCGCGGGTCACCCCGCTCGGCGGTGGACGCTGGCAGGTCGCGATCACGGCCCCGGCCGACAGCGGACGGTGGCAGTTGGTCGCGACGAACAGCGCCGCGCGCGTGGCCGTGCCCATGCTGGTCGGTGCGATGCATCGCGACGTCGATGAGCCGGCCGCCGTGCTGGCGGCATGGGCGACGGCGCACGGCGGGCGCGTGGTCGCCTCCGACAGCGGCGCGGGGCTCTTCGACGCGGTGCGCGCGGCCCAGCGGGCGACCCCGCCCCGCACACCGTGGCACCCCATGCGCTCGCCCTGGTGGATCGCGCCATTCGCCCTTGCGCTCGCCGGTGATTGGTGGCTCCGTAGGCGGCGAGGATGGCCCTGACCCGGCGCCACGCCCAGCATTCCCCCCGACTCCTGCGTACCCCGCGCATGTACACACGCGATCAGGTGAAGGCGATCACCGACAAGGTGATCGACATGGCCAAGGCCGATGCCGTCGAAGTGCAGTTCAACGGCGGTGAGCGCTCCGGCACGCGATGGGCGAATTCGTCCATCACCACGAACCTCGTGCAGTTCGACCTCAACGTGAATGTCACCGTGCGGGTGGGTGCGAAGGTCGGCACCGCCAGCACGCGCGACATCACCGACAAGGGACTGCAGGCCATGGTCACGGAGGCCATGACCGAGGCGCAGGGCGCGCAGGACTCGCCCAACCTCCCCGAACTGCTCGGGCCGCAGAACTACATCCCCGTCGATTCGGCGCTCCCCAACATGGTCGCGGTCGGCCCCGCCGAACGCGGCCGCATGGTGAAGGAGAGCATCGAGATCGCGAGTGCGCGTGGCGTGGTCGGCGCGGGCTACATGCCCAAGAACGATGTCGCCACGTGCACGGCCAACTCGAAGGGACTCTTCGCCTACTATCGCTCGGCCGACCTGGGCTTCGTGCTCACCTGTCGCATGGCCGACGGCAGCGGCTCCGGCTTCGCGGCCATCAGCGGCGTGAAGGACTTCAGCATGATCGACGTGAAGGCGCTCACGGAGAGTGCCGCGTCGAAGGCGCTGCGCAGTCGCAATGCGAAGGCGATGGAGCCCGGTCGCTACACGGTCATCCTCGAGTCGCGCGCCAGTGCGCGCTTCCTCTCGCTCATGACCAACATCTTCGGTGGCCGCGGTGGCTTTGGCGGCTTCGGCGGTGGTGGTGGTGGTGGTGGTGGCGGCGGTGGTGGCGGCGCTGCAGCGGGTGGTCCGCCGGGTGGCGGTGCCGCCGGCGCCGCGGGTGGCCCGCCGGGTGGTGGGGGTGACGGGCCGTTCGGCGGCCTCGGTGGCGCCGGCTCGTTCATGGCCGGCAAGAAGCCGGGCGACAAGATCTTCAGCGACGCCTTCACGCTGAAGAGCGACATCGGCAACCCCATCCTGCGCCAGAACACCATCGGTCCCGACCTCAAGCCGGCGGCGCCGGTCACGTGGGTCGAGAACGGCGTGCTGCGCTCGCTCGGTGCGACGGCGCCCGCCAGCACGAACCAGAGTCTCGTGCAGGTCGGCACCGATCTCTCGATCGAGGACATGGTCAAGCAGACGCGGCGCGGCCTGCTGGTCACCTCGTTCTGGTACATCCGCGGCGTGCCGTCGCAGGAGCAGCCGCTCCTCAACACCGGCATGACGCGCGACGGCCTCTTCCTCATCGAGAACGGCGAGATCATGGGCCCGGTGCAGAACTTCCGCTGGAACATGAGTCCGCTGGTCGCTTACAACAATCTCACGCTCGTCGGCAAGCCGATGCCCATGCTGCTCGGTGAGTCGTTCGACAGCGGCAACGCCGCGCTCGTCCCGCCCGTGCGCATCGAGGAGTTCTACATGACCTCGGTGTCTCCCGCCGTCTGATCGCGCTCACCGACAGCTCACAGGACCTGCCATGAATTCCCGTCGCGAATTCCTCAAGAAGTTCGGGGCCGGCGCCGCGCTCACGCTCTACTCGCGCGACCTGTTCGGCCAGGTGCTCGCCGACTCCCCCACGGGCCGTCCGATGGAGACGCGCTTCAAGGGGCTCGCCGATATCGTGCTCGCCGAAGGCAAGCTCGCCGGCTGCAGCTACACCGACGTGCGCTTCACGCTCACGTCGTCGCTTCCCGGCGCAAGCGTGGTCGTGCGCCCCGGCGGACCGAGTGGCCCCGGTGGTGGGGGCTTCGGCGGAGGCCGTGGTGGCGGTGGTGGTGGCGGCGGAGGCGGTCGCGGCGGCCGCGGTGGTGGCCGCGGACAGGGCATCCCCACCGATGCGGAACGCCAGCCCGGTGGCTTCGGTGTGCGCGTCATCCACAGCGGCGTCTGGGGCTTTGCGTCGAGCCCCATCCTCACGGAAGACGAGCTGCGCCGCGTGACGCGCGTGGCAGTCGAAGTGGCCAAGGCCAGCGCCATCGCGAAGAAGACCGACCTCAAGCTCGCGCCGGTCAAGCCGTACCAGGAGCACTACATCACGCCGGTGGTGAAGCATCCGACGAGCGTGTCGGCCACCGACAAGCAGAACTGGGCGCAGGCCATCGCCGACAAGGCAGCCGCGGTGAAGGGCGTGACGGCGGTCAACGTCGCGTGCAACCACGGCTACGAGTGGCGCTACTACGCCAGCAGCGAGGGCTCGTACATCGAGCAGGAGCTGTTCACCACCTCGCCCACCATGTCGGTCACGGCGCGCGTGGGTGACGTGACGCGCACGCGCAACTACCCGGGCGTCGCAGGCACAGGCGGCTGGGAGTTCGCCGAGAACTGCGACTTCCTCGCGCAGGCCGAGAAGGTGGCCACCGACGCGGTCGAGATGTGCACGGCGAAGCCGCTCGGCTCGAGCGGCCTCAAGGACCTCATCCTCTCGCCGAGCCACGCGATGCTCACGATCCACGAGATCGTGGCGCACGCGACCGAGCTCGACCGCATCGTCGGGTACGAGGCCAACTACGCCGGCACGAGCTTCGTGAAGCTCGCCGACCTCGGCAAGCTCAAGTACGGCTCCAAGCTCTTCAACGTCACCTGCGACAAGACCAGCACGGGCCTCGGCTCGACGGGCTTCGACGATGACGGCGTGAAGACGCAGAAGTGGCCGCTCATCCGCGATGGCGTGCTCGTCGGGCTGCAGACGAACCGCGAGACCGCCCACTTCATCGGCGAGAAGGAAAGCCGAGGCTGCACGTTCGGCACCTCGTGGCGCGACTACCCCTTCCTCCGCATGCCCAACGTGCATGTCGAGCCCGGGCCGGCCAATTCGCCCACGCGCGACCAGCTCATCGCCGACGTCAAGGACGGCGTGATGATCGACGGGCGTGGCTCGTACTCCATCGACCAGCAGCGCTACAACGGCCAGTTCGGCGGCCACATCTTCTGGGAGATCAAGAACGGCAAGATCACGCGCCAGGTCACCGACGTGACCTACAACGCGATCACGACGGACTTCTGGAAGAACCTCGACGGCATCACCGGCCCCAACGAGTGGCAGATGCACGGCACCGGTGGCGACGCGAAGGGCCAGCCGACGCAGACGAACTCCATCTCACACGGCAGCCCGTGGCTCTGCATCCGCAAGATCAATGTGGGGGCGGCGTTCGACTGAGCGGGGGGGGGGGCGTACGCATCGCATGAACCGCAGGAGACAGGAAGCAGTCTGGAGGCACGAAAGGGGGCAGGGTGGACTCAATCCACCCTGCCCCCTGCGTCTCTCTCTCCCTGCCACCTGCTCCCTGCGATTGCGCAGTGGCGGTTCACGTCATCGCATACACCACCACGTTCACCCCGAACCTGGTGTTGTCGCGCCGCCGGAACCTCTTGTTCTTCCAGTCGTAATCCCACTCGCAGCCGTAGTCCTTGTTGGAGTACAGCACGCCGAGCCGGCCATGGCGCTCCGTGCCACGCAGGTAGTCGTGCACGATGTTGTCGCCCCAGCCGTTGAGCTCGTGGCTCGTGCGCGGCGGGCCGTCGGGGAACTCGAAGAACGCGCTGTACAGCGCGTGGTTGCGCGGCAGCTTCGGCAGCGGGTCGGGGCCGAACGCCTTCACCATCTCGGCTTCGAACGTCTTCGCGTAGAGGCCGTTCACGTCATGGTTGCAGTCGTCGCTGAACAGGAAGCCGCCCTCCTCCACGTAGCGCACCAGCCCCCTGCGCTCCGCATCGCTGAAGCGCACCAGCTTGTGCCCCGTCATGAAGAGGAACGGGAAGGCACCCAGTTCCTTGCTGTCCGCCGTGATCACGACCTCGCGCTGGTTGACGGCGATCTCGGTGTACTGCACGACCGCGTCCAGCAGGTTCGCGCACACCTTGGGGTTGTAGTCCCAGTCGCCCGAATCGTAGCGGAGCCGCGCAAAGGTGAACTCCGAGGCCCGCGGCGCACGGAGAGGCGCCGCCGTGCGCGTGGTCGCTGCGGCGAGCGCGCCGGGGAGCGCCATCCCGGCTGCCACCACGCCCAGCGCCTGCGCAGACTGCTGCACAAACGCGCGCCGGGAGAGGGCAGGGGATGACGCCATGCCGGTAAGCTAACGCGCCGGCGCGCTGCCTTCCACGTCACCCTGCTGTCGGCGGAAGTCCGTCAGCTCCTGGTCGACACGCTCGCGTGCCTCGCCGTAGCGCTTCTGGATGAGCCCGGACACCTGCTCCCACTTTCCCTCGAGCTGGTCGAGCTCGTCGTCCGTGAGCTTGCCCCAGCGTTCGCGCAACTTGCCCTTCATCTGCGTCCACGTGCCCTTCGCGCGGTCGGTGTTCATCGCGTGTCCCTCCCTGGAAGTGATCCGTCACGAGCATCGTCGCCTCGGTGGACGGTGCTGTGAAGGCGTACCCGCGCCGACCACGAAGGGTCGCGGCCTCGTGCAGGGCGCGTGCCGAGCGCATCACACAGCGACGCACGCGACAACGCGTGGCAAGTGGGACGATCGCGGTGGGATGCGTCACTGCCGTGCGAGCGATGCCGTGGCATCCTCCAAAGGGCGCGCGCAACATGCGCGCACTGGTGCGGCCGGCATCACGCCGAGTCGCCTCCCCATTGCAAGGAGACACACCATGGATGTCCGCATGCGCAACGCCACGCTCGTGGCGACACTGATGCTCGCCGCGGCCGGCTGCTCCCGCGATCGCGGCGACGATCGCACGGTCAAGACCGAGTCCGACGCGGGAACGCTCGCGAGCACGCTTTCCGGTGACAGCGCCGCACGGCGCGGGGTTGCCCTCGTGCGCGTCGCCAACGCCGTCGCCACCACGCGCGACCTCGTGCTGCGCGCCGACGAGTCGCACGTCATGCCGGCGGTGAAGTTCGGCACCGTGGGTGCCTACCAGCCCATCGACGAAACCTGGGTGTCGTTCCAGGTCGGCGACACGGTGGCCGGCACCTTCGTGCCGCTCAACAGCAATCGTGAGCTGCTCACCAACGGCGACCGCTACACGCTCGTCGTGCTGCGCAACGCCGAGGGCACGGGATTCGAGACGCGCATCGTGCGCGACCGCCCCGCCGCGAGCCCCGGCAAGGCCGCCGTGCGGTTCGTGCACGCCGCCCCCGGCATTCGTGAAGTGATCGTGCAGCCGCGCGGCAGTTCGCCCCTCGTCGAGGGGCTCGACTACGGCGACGACTATGTCGATCGCGAGATCGATCCGTGGAGCGGTGTGCTGGAGGTGCGCGCCGATCAGGCCAACGCGCCCGTGCTCGTGACGCCCAAGGCGATCTTCGAGGCCGGCAAGGCGTACACGGTCGTCCTGGTGCGATCGGCGAAGGGCAAGGTCGATCTCTTCTGGTTCGCGGACTCGGCCGAGCGCTGAGGCGATCACCGCACGACGTACGAACGCCGGCCGGGACCTGCTCCCGGCCGGCGTTCGTGCACTCTGGCACCGTGGGCGCGCACGTCGTGCGACGCGCCCGCCGCTGCACGGCGTCAGCCCACGGGCTTCCGTCCCTGGATGATGCGAACGAGGACCATCACCACCGCCACCACCAACAGCACGTGAATGAAGCCGCTGATCGTGTAGGAGGAGAGCATCCCGAGCATCCAGAGCAGGAGCAGGACGATTGCCAGCGTGGTGAGCATGAACGCCTCCAAGTGACCGGTGAAGCCCGCGACCAGTGCCGAACGGGCGGGGAGCCGGGCCCGACGGTGCTGACAGCCGCATCGTCTTGCCGTAGGCTTATGCATCCTCTTCCCTCGACCTTCCTACCCATGGGTACCATTTCGGTTGCACTGTGCACGGTGTCGTGCATCACGCTTCGCGCGATTCTGCCGGATCAGCGCACACGGCAGCGTCCGCGCTTCTGGGCGATGGCCGCTGCCCTGGTCGTACCATCCGCTTCGCTGGCCGCCCAGCCCGCATCACTTGTGTACCGCCTTGGTCGTGACACCGTGGCGGTCGAGCAGTTCACGCGCAACACGGTGGGCCTCACCGGCGAGATGGTGCAGCGCAACGGCGCGGTGGTCGCGCGCTACAGCTATCAGGTCGCGCTCGGGCGCGACGGACGGCCCACTGCGGCCACCGTCGCACGACTCCAGCCCGACGGCACACCCGTGAGCACCGGCGTCCGCGAAACGCGCTTCACCATCACCGCCGACTCCATCGTGCGGGAGGCGGTGTTTGCCGACAGCACGCAACGTCGCGCGTTTGCCGCGAAGGGCGCGCTCGTCAACTTCCCGGTGTTCGTCTACGGCCCCACCGAGCTGCTGGCCGTCCTGCGGGCCCGTAAGCTCCCGACGGACTCGCTGCCGGCGCTCGGCCTCACCGGGCCGCTGGGCATGACGGGCTTCACCGCGTCGGGCGACACGCTGCGCCTGCGCGGTGGCGCGTACGCGATGGTGCTGCGCTACGACGCCAGCGGTCGCCTCCAGGGTGTCGACGGGTCGGGCACCACCAACAAGGTGCTGGCCACGCGTGGCCCCGGCGGACTCGACATGAACGCCATCGCGCGCAGCATGACCCCCACGGGCACGCTCTCGGGGCGCGAGGATGCGCGCGCAGCGTTCGGCCCCGGCGGCTTCGTCATCGTCGACTACGGCCGCCCCTCCGTGCGTGAACGCACCGTCTGGGGAGGAACGCTCGTGCCGTACGACAGCGTCTGGCGCGCCGGCGCAAACGACGCCACGCACCTCATCACCACGCGCACGCTCACCATGGGCGACCTGACACTCGCGCCCGGCATGTACTCGCTGTGGATCCAGCACACGCGCAGCGGCACCTTCCTCATCGTCAACAGCCAGATCGGGCAATGGGGCACGCAGTACGACGCCACGAAGTACCTCGGCCGCGTACCGATGACCTTCACCACGGTGGCCGCGCCGGTCGAGGTCCTCACCATGACGGTCCGGTCGCTCGCCGCCAATCGGGGCCAGCTCGACATTGCGTGGGGCACCGGCCTCGCATCGCTCACCTTCGGCGTCGGGGCGCGATGAGCATCACCACGGCCGGCGTGGCCGCGCAGCCCACGTTGCGCACCGCGCGACTCGAGCTGCGCCCGTTCAGGCTCACCGACGGTCCCGATGTCGAGCGTCTCGCCGGCGCGCGCGCCATCGCAGACACCACCGGGACCATTCCGCATCCGTATCCGGCGGGCGCGGGGGCGCCGTGGATCAGTACACACGGCGACGAGTGGCGCGCGGGGCGCAGCGCGCGCTTCGCCATCGTGAGCCGCGAGACAGGTGAGCTGCTTGGGGCGGTTGGTCTCGAACGCCGCATCGACGGCTACGTGGCCGAACTCGGTTACTGGATCGCAGAGCATGCGTGGCGCAACGGCTATGCGAGCGAGGCCAGCGGGGCGATCTGTGCGTGGGGGTTCGCGACGCTGGGCCTCCAGCGGATCCAGGCTCACTACCTCACGCGCAACCCGGCGTCGGGGCGTGTCATGGAGAAGCTCGGCATGCGCTTCGAGTGCGTGCAGCGCAAGGCGGCGCGCAAGTGGGACGTGGCCGAGGACATCGCGTGCTATGCGGTGCTCGCCGAGGAGTGGTTCGCGAGCCCCGCGGCGCCCATGCCGGAAGTGATGGCGCCCACGGAGCCGCTCCCCGCGTGGCCGCGCGTGCTGTCGGCGGGCGCGGTGCTCTTCGCCGGCAACACCGCGCGACTGGCGCAGTTCTACGAAGCCGTCGCCGGCCTCGCTGTGGTGCACGAAGACGATGGCCTGGTGGTGCTCGAGGGGCACGGCCTGCAACTCGTCATCCACGCCATGCCCGGACTCGCAGGGCAGGGCGACCCGGCCACGCCGCCCACCCCCTTCGAGGACAGTGCCATCAAGCTCGTCTTCCCCGTGCGGTCGCTCGCGCGTGCCGCCGACGCCGTCGCGGCGCACGGGGGGCGCATGATGGAGGGGCGGACCTTCGAGGCGCGGGGCTTTCGCGCCACCGACGTGTGCGACTGCGAAGGGAACATCGTGCAACTGCGTGAGCTGCTCGTGCCGACAGCGTCCACCTCGCGCGTGGGGGGCGACACATGACCGCACGCAACCGGTTGGCCCTGTTGCTCACCGTGGTTTCGCTGGCGCTGCTGTGGCCCGGGCTCACCGAGCCCGTGCTCACCATTCGCGCGACGATGGAGATCTTCGGCAACGTGCGCGAGCTCTCCAACGAGACACGGAGCGTGCTGGGGGCGGTGCGCACGCTGCACGACGGCGGCAACAATTTCGTCGCCGGGCTCATCCTGCTGTTCAGCGTGCTGGTGCCCATCACCAAGGCGGCGCTGCTGGTGCCCATGCTCGCCTGGCGACACGAGGCGCGCGGCTATCGCCTCTACACCTTCGTGCGCGCCATCTCCAAGTGGTCCATGGCCGACGTGTTCGCCGTCGGCATGCTCATCGCGCTGCTCGCCGCCAAGGGCACAGCCAATCTCGAAGCGGTGGCGGGGCGGGGCTTCTATTTCTTTGCCGCGTACTGTCTGGTGAGCAACGCGGCGTTTCAGGCGTTGCGGCTCGAGCCACCGGCCGCAACGCGCTGACGCGCCGCGCGCTGACGCGCCGCGCGCTGACGCGCCGCGCGCTGACGCGCCGCGCGCTGACGCGCCGCGCGCTGATCGGCGTGTGCCGCGCTACTTCCCTGGCGTCTTGCTCGGCGCGATGCGGAACTTCGCCACCGGCTGCTTGTCGAGGTTCACGAATCCCTCGATCGCGCCGTCGGCGGTGAAGGCGCCGTCGTGCTCGAGCGTCCGCGGCGTGGGCGGCGGCGGCGCAGGCTTGCCGGGCACCGGCTTGGACGGCAGCGGTGTGGCCACCACCGTGAAGCGCACCTTGGTGCCGGTCACGCTCACCGCGCTGATGGGCCCCGACCCCTGGCCCGGCACGCTGGCCGTGCCCCCGATGCCGCTGGCCGTCTGCTCGAAGGTGTAGAACACCGGCACCGTGATGGTGCTGTCGCCGAGCGGGACGGACGCGGTGCCCGCCCACTTGCCGGGGAGCGTGGGGGCGGACTTGGGTGCCGTGCGGGTCGACTGTGCCCGCAGGGAGGGCAGCGGCGCGACGCTGGCGATGGCGAGTACGGCGACGATGACGGCCGCGCAGCGCGCGCGGGACGACGCTTCAATGATGCGGTTGGGCATGGGCATCAGGGTGGGCAGGTGTTGGCAGCGGGGAGGCGGCGCCGCGCTCCGGACAATCTAGTATCATCCGGCATGCACGCAGCGTGCGCGGATCGCGGCACACCACGCGCTTGCCCCCGTCCGCCACGTACCGCACCCCATACCCGCCGCCCCGTGCGACGGTCCTCCCTCTCCGCCCCCATGCCGCAGAAAGACCACCCCGATCACCACGACGGCGAACTCGTTCTCCGCTTCTACGAGCTCCGCCGCGAGCCCGTCATGCGCGAGGCCCGTGCGAACATCATCCAGAAGTTCCATCCGCTCACGCAGGACGACGCACTGGCCATCCTCAAGGGTGACCATCCGCTCAACGCCGCCTATCGCCAGGTGTCCACGTACTGGGAGATGGTGTACGGCATGGCCCGCAACGGCATCGTGCACGGCGACTACATGATGGAGAGCAACGGCGAAGGGTTGCTGCTCTTCACGCGCATGGAGCCCTGGCTCGACGCGGTGCGCGCGGCGCAGACGCCGCTCGCCTATCGCAACGCGCAGTGGGTGGCCGAGAACACCGCCACCGGCAAGGCCACCGCCGAGCGCTTCCGCGCGCGCCAGCGCGCCGCCATGGACGCCGCCGGCAAGAGCTGAGCGCCACCGCTCCACGAGACACGCGCGCGGCGGGTGCGATGGTCTGCACCCGCCGCGCGTCGTTGCGACACGTCGCCGGCCCGGCTACGGGCGGATCACCGGCGCCGGCGCCGTGGGACGGTCCTTGAGGATGAACGGCACGCCGTCAGTCATCCACTTGGGAGCCGGTGTGCCCTTGAGGTAGTGGTCGAAGAACTCGAAGTAGCGCGTCGTCAGGTCGCGGCGGTTCGCGAGACCGCGCAGCCCGTGCCCTTCACCGGGGTACGCGAGCATCACCGCCTCCTTGCCATTGAAGCGGAGCGCGTTGTAGAAGTTCATCCCCTCGGTGAACGACACGGTCGGATCGGCCGTGCCGTGCATGATGAGGAACGGCTGCGAGACACTCGGCACGTGCGTGAGCGCGCTCTCGTAGCGGTACACCTCGGGCTTCTCCCACGGCGAGAAGCCCCACCGCCCCTGACCGGTCATGTAGTAGCCGTTGCCGTTCGCGCCGCTGCCTCCCTGCACCTGGTAGCTCCACCCCCAGCTCTGGCTGAAGTCGGTGAACAGGTCGGTCACGCCGGCGCCCATCCCCACGGCGGCAAACAGCTTCGAGCGCGTGCCGATGAACGCCGCCCCCTCACCACCGTAGCTGTGCCCGTGCACGCCGATGCGCTTGGGATCGGCGTACCCCATGGCGATCACCTTCTTCGTCGCCGCCTCCACCGCGTCCAGCATGTCGCTGTGCGATGAGCCCGTGTGGAACTGCACATCGGGGATCATCGTGATGTAGCCGCGGCTCAGCGCATCCACCGGGATCGCACCCATGCCGGTGATGAAGCTCGGCATGGGATAGCGGTGCATGTTCTGCGAGTTCTTCTCGTAGAACGACACCAGCATCGGGCGCTTCTGGCCGGTTTGGTAGTCATCGGGCACCGCCAGGATGCCCTGCAGCTTGTCGCCACGCCGCGTCGTGTAGTCGAACAGGATGCGGCGCCCCCACAGATACTCGGCCTGCTGCGGATTCGCGTCGCTCACGATGCGCGCGTTCGCGAGCGTGCCGTTCGCCACGCGCAGGTCGGGGAACTCGCGGAACGTCTGCCGCGTGAGCAGCACCACGTCGGCCTTGGCCGCCCGCACCGGCGTCGAGAAGATCGCATCGTCCCACACGAGCGGCGTGAGCGTGCCGCCGTTCAGGCGCGTGAAGCCCGCCTTCTTCGTGTACTCGCCGTAGGTGGAGAACACCACCGGCTGCGCGAGGTCGATCTCACGTGACACGCGCGCCGCGCGCTGGGTGAGCGAATCGATGGGCGTGATACGCACGACGCGATACACCACCTGATCCCGTGCGCCGGCGCCGTTGGTCAGGTTGCGCGCCGCGCTGCCATTGAGCGGCAGCACCCACTCGTCGAAGCGGTGATGCACCACCACCGCCGAGCCATCCGCTGTGAACCCCGCCACGCCGTACGGCGGACGTGGCCCCGGATGGTCCTCCTCGGTGTCGAGGAAGCTCGGCGCCCCGGCACCGAGCGCGCGACTCGCGTTCGTCGCCAGGTCCAGCGCCTGCCACTTCCCGTTCGCGAAGTACAGGAAGGTGCGGCCATCGGGGCTCATCCCCGGTGCGAAACGTCCCGTGAACTGTCCGGTGAGCATCTTCACGCGCTCACCGGTGCGCAGGTCCACCCGATAGAAGTCGGCACGCGGCGGCAGGTGATCGGAGGTGTACGCGCGCGCATCGCGCCCGACCGCCCAGGGGCCCGTCACCGGCATCTCCAGGTCGCGCAGCGACGAGTCCGAGAGCGACACGAACTTCGCGGCGCCCAGCACGAACGCCTGACGGAACGTCCGGTTGCGATCGGCCTCCGCCTGGATCATCTGCTGCGACTGCACACGATCGTCCTGCGTCCGCCAGATGTCCACGTCGGCGATGGAGTCGGTGCTGCGCCGCCGCGTCGTGTCGGGCAGCGGAGACTGCGGGATGATGCCGAGGTAGACGCGCGCGCCATCGTCACTGAAGGCGAGCGGCGCACGCTCCGAGATCATGAAGCCGGATGGGAAGCCCAGCGCCTTCGTCTCGAGCAGCGACGTGACGGGTTCGCCGGCGACATCGCCCACCACCAGCAGGCGATTGTCGCGCTCCCGCATGCGCTCCACGTCACGCCCCTTGAGCACGGCGACCGCGGTGCCCGCCTCGTTCCACGTGAGGCGACTGTAGCGCAGCGAGTCGTTGTCGAGCACCCGCGTGGTCGTCGTGCGCAGGTCGATCACGAAGAGGCCGTTGCCGTCACGCGTCGCAGCGTCGACGGTGTAGGCGAGCATCGAGCCGACGCGATTGAACGCGGCGTCGCCCACGCTGCCGAGAAAGAGGCTCTTCGCGCCGGCGAGTTCGTGCAGCACCACATCGGTCGCGCGCACGGCGCTCGCCGCGCCGGCACCACCGCCGCCGCCCTGCGGCCCCGCGCCACCGGCACCGGCACCGGCACCGGCAGCTACGCCAGCGCCTCCGGTGGGCGGACGACGACGCAACAGCAGGTGCGTGCCCGTCGGCGAGAACGTCGCCGACTGCATTTCCGTCCACGACTGCGTACGCCCCGTCGCCAGTTCCCGCAGCTCCCAGCGCCGCGGCGGTGTGGCGGCGCGTGCGCCATTGGCAGGTGCGCCGCTGGCGGGTGCGTTGCCACCCGGCGTGGCGGCGGGCGCACCCCCTGCCGCTGCGCTGTCTCCACGTGCCGCCGCACCACGCGCCGGTGGCGGGGGCTCGACCAGATAGGTGATCCACTTGCCGTCCGGCGAGAACTGTGGCTGCGTGGCGTGCGCGATCTCCGTCTCGGCATTCGTCGACAAGTTGCGCAGGCGCAGCACCGGCTTGCTGTCGGCGGGCAACGTATTGGCGAAGCGCAACACCGAGGCCACCCAGGCGCCGTCGGGCGAAAGCGCCGCGCTCTCGATCGTGCGCCACTTGGTGTAGTCGGCGAGGGTGAACGGCTTGGTACCGGAACGCGACGCGCCCTGGGCACCCTGCGCGATCAGCGCGTGGGGAAGGGTCGTGACGCAGGGCAGGGACAGCGACAGCAGCAGGGCGAAGCGGGCGGGAGAGCGCGGCATGGCGGGCGGCAGGCGGTGGCGACAGGCAGTGGCGACAGGATCAGGTACCGCGGCACAGGGCCGGCGGTGAACGCGCCAAAGCTACCGCCGCTACCCACCTCGCGCCGCCGCGTGGCTGGACACCCGCCGTCATCCCGCCGCCGGCCGTCACGCATCCGTCGCCGTCCCGCTGGCGTAGCCGCTGCGTGCCCTCGATTCACCGTGCATCCGATCCGGCGCGCTTTGCCGACTGCTGGCGACCTCGCCCTGCCTTCCCCGTGGGCGGCTTCGGCGGGTACCTTCCGCCCATCCCCGCGCCCGAGTACGGGCTCCTGCACGCGCCGCGTCTCCCGTCCTTCGGCATGTCCGCCTTCGCGTCTCCCGAACCGCCGAGCCCCCCCGCCGACGAGGTCGATGCGACCGTCGTCGCGGCCATGGCCCGCGGAGACGAGCGCGCGGCGGCGCGCCTCTACGACCGCTTCGGGGCGCTCGTCTACGGCATTGCCCTGCGGGTCACCGGCGACCGCACCGACGCCGACGAAGTGGTGCTCGAGGTGTTCGCGCAGGCGTGGCGCGAGGCGGCGCGCTTTGCCGAGACCCGTGGCAGCGTGACCGCCTGGATCACGGTGCTTGCCCGCTCGCGGGCGCTCGACTGCGTGCGGTCACGCACCCGTCGCGCGCGGGCCACCGAACGCGCCGCCCTCGACACCGAGGCGCCGGCCATGGGGCAGGCACCCGCCTCTGCCGAGGTGCATGTGGAACAGCGCGAGCGCGCGTCGGCGGTGTCGCAGGCGCTGGACGGCCTGCCGCTGCCACAGCGACGCGCCATCGAGCTCGCCTACTTCGAGGGACTCACGCACCTCGAGATCGCCGACCGGTTGCAGGAGCCCCTCGGGACTGTGAAGACGCGCATCCGCCTCGGGCTGCTCAAGCTGCGAGACACCCTTGGCCCGTGGCGATTCCGCGCGGAGGAGTCGCACTGATGAACACCCGTTCGCTCGACGAACTGCTCGATCTCACGCCCGGCTTCGTGCTCGACACCCTCACGCTCGAGGAGCGGGCCGACCTGGAGCGCGGGCTGCGCGACCCGTCGCTGGCACCGCGCCTGCAGGAGGAGATCGACGCGATGCGCGAGGCCCTCGGCCACGTGGGCGCCTCGACGCCGGTGGCCCCGCCCCCCGCCCTGCGGGAGCGGGTCCTCGCGCGTGTTGCCGCCGAAGCCGCAGTTGGGCCCAGCGTCTCCGCAGCGACGGACGCCCCGGTCGCGCCGGTATCCGCGCCTGCGGCTCCGCGCGACGTCACCCGGGTCGCGACCACCGGGCCGGCACGACGCGCGTGGGTGCCGGCGGTGTTCGCGCTCGCGGCGGCGGCGAGTGTCGTCGTCGCCCTGGGACTCCGCCGCGATCGCGATGCGCTGCAGGCCACACTGGCCGCGCAGCAGGCAACGCACGCGGCGACCCTCGACTCGCTGCGTGCCGCGCTCGCGCGTCGCGATGCGACCATCCGCACCCTCGCCGATGCCGGCAACAGCCTGCAGCTCGTGCGTCTCGCGCCCAACACCGTCGATGGGCCGTCGATGCAGGTGTACTGGAATGTGAAGCGCGGCGCGGCGGTCATCGTCGCGGCCGGGCTCGCCCCCATCGCCGCCGATCGCGCGTACTGTCTGTGGATCATCCGTGACGGCAAGCCGGCCGCCGTCGCACTGTTCCGCCCCGATTCCACCGGCGCGCAAGTGCTCCCGGATGTCGCGGTGCCCACCTCCGTCGCCGGGGTCGCGGCGTTTGCGGTCACGGAAGAGCCGGCCGCCGGATCGCCGCAGCCCACCATGACGCCGTTCCTCGTCGGGAGCGTCGGTACGCGCTGAGCGCGCGCGTTGAAGATGTGAGAGATCCGCCCGCGCGTGGGCGGCGTACCTCCAGCGACGTGACGGTCATGATGCCGTCACGCGACCACCCTCGCTGGAGTTCGCCATGCCTGTTTTGCGCGGCGCCCGACGTACGGCCTTCGGCCTCACGCTCGGCGCCACCGCCCTGGTCGGAATCGCCGTGTTCGCCGTGGGTCTGCGTGCGTCAGATCACCAGGACACGCCCGAAGTCGAGCTCAATCCGCGTCAGGACATCAATGATGTGTACGCCTTCCCCGGTGCGACGAGCGATCGCATCGCGCTCGTCGTCACCACGTCGAGCCCCATCGCCGGCCAGAGCGCGTCGTTCGACCCGAACCTGCTCTATCAGATCAAGGTCGACAACACCGGTGATGCCGTCGAAGACCTCGTCTTCCAGGTGACCTTCGACAACGGCGTCGGCAGCGCGCAACGCTACACGCTGCGTGGCCCCGTGGCGCCGGCCCGCACCGGCACCGTCAACACGCTCCTCGAGACCGGGCCGACCGTCACCGGCACCGTGGGCAGCACGAGCGGCAGCGCCACCGGCACGCAGGTGTTCGCGGGTCTGCGCGCCGATCCGTTCGTCATCGACCTCGAGCAGTTCTTCAACATCGTCCCCGACCGTCGTCCATCGACGGGACCGCTTTCGACGCCGCTCACGGCCACGGCGTCGGCCTTCCGGTCGCCGGGCGTCGACTTCCTGCGGCCCTTCAACACGCTCGCGATCGCCATCGAGCTCCCCAAGGCGCTGCTCGTCGCCGGCACCGACGCCGCGGCACGCATCGGCGTGTGGGGGACGATCAGCCGATGAATCGCACACACGCCCACACTCACGGAGCCCCCATGCGGACCACCACACCTCTCCGCCGTCGTGTCGCGCTGCTGCCCCTGGCCCTGCTCCTCGGGCTCGGTGCCTGCTCCGACAACGACGACGCGCCCACCGCGCCCACCACGACCCGCACCTACGTGCAGGTCGAACGCCTCGGCAATCCATTGGTGAGCGAGGTCTTCTTCCTCAAGCGCGATCACCCGCTGCACAACATCACCGCGCCGTCCACCGATGCGGCGAACAACTTCGGCGATCGCATCCGCGCCTTCACCAACCAGTTCAACCGCGGCCCGACGATCGCGAACACGCTCGCCACCGTGCTGGTGCCGGACATGTTGCTGGTGTTCCCGAATCGACAGGGGAGCACGGCCGGGTGGCTCAGTTGGGCCCTCGCTGCCGGCTACGGTGGGCGCACGCTGCGTGACGATGTCGTGGACGCGGGGCTGACGGCCATCTTCGGCAACCTGCTCGATCCGCAGGCGCAGGTGCTGCCGGGGCTCACGTCGGACAACGTGCCCATGAGCACGCGCAACTTCGGCACGACGTTCCCGTATCTCGAGGCGCCACGCTGATGGCGGCCGCTCCGCGCCGCCCGGAGGCACGGCCGCGTGCGCTCGGTGCGCGGCGCGGCGCGGCCGGGGCCTGGTTGCTCGCCGCAGGCCTCGCCGTCTCGGCGACGGTCACGGCATGGCAGGGCTACGAGCGATTCCCGTATCGTCCCGCGGTGACGCTCGCCGTTCCCGCGGACAGCGCGGAGCACGCGCAACGCGACACCACGCTCGCGGTCTGGTATCGTGCGCTCGCGGCCGACACCGGCAGTGCGCTCGTGACGAGTCAACTGGCCGGGCTGCATGCGGCCCGGGCACGCGATGGCGTGGCGCCCGGCGACTGGCTGCGCGCAGATTCGCTCGCCCGGCGTTCCCTCGCCCGACGCGTCCAGCACAACGGCGCGGCGGGTGCCACGCTCGTCGCGGCGCTGCTCGCCCAACACCGCTTCGCCGACGCCGTGGCCGAGGCACGGGAGCTCGTCGCGCACCATCCCGACGAACCGGTCTATCGTGCCATTCTCGGCGAGGCCGCGTTGGAGGCGGGTGACGATGCCACCGCGCGCGCCATGTTCACCTCGGTGCATGGACAAAGGCGCGCACTCGCCATGGCGCCGCGCGTTGCGCGCTGGCTCGAGGCCACCGGACACGTGGGCGATGCACGCCATCTCCTGCGTACGGCGGCCGACAGTATCGCGGCACAGCATGGCACGCCGGCCGCGACGCGGGCATGGTTTGCCCTTCGCCGCGCCGATCTCGAGCGACGCGCCGGGCATCCGGGCGCTGCGGCGCGTCTCCTCCGTGCGGGACTGCACACGGCTCCGGGCGACGCGCGCCTCATGCAGGCCCTCGCGCGCCTGGCGGTGGAGCAGGGAAGCGTGATCGATGGTCGCTGGTGGGCGGAGCGTGCGGTCGCGGCACGCACCGACGCCTCGACCCTCACCACGCTGGCCGCGGCGCAATGGGCCACCGGCGATCGCGACGACGCCCGGTTCACCATCGCCTCGGCGCTGCAACTCGAGCCGGGGCATCGCGAGGCGTTGCTCTGGTCGCTCGCCCACGACGGCGACATCGAGGCGGCGCGTCGTTCGGCCGTGGAGGCACTCGGGGTGCGGCGCGATGTGTACGGCTTCGATCTCGCCGCCTGGGCCAGCCATCGCGCCGGGAGGGTCGACGATGCGCGCACCTACATGCAGCAGGCGCTGCGGCTGGGAACGCGTGACGTGCAACTGCGTGAGCATGCGCGGCACATCCTCAACACGCCCTGATCATGTCGAGCCCGCTCTTGTCGTCACTGGCCAGCTACGCCGAGTTGGGCGTGCGGCACATCATCTCGCCGGATGCCCTCGACCATCTGCTGTTCCTGCTGGTGCTTGCCGCCATCTACCGACGCCACGACTGGCGCCCCGCGCTCGCGGTCGTCACGGCATTCACCGTCGGACACTCGCTGTCGCTCGTGCTGGTCACGCAGGCCTGGCTGCGCCCGTCCATTCCCCTGGTCGAGTTTCTCATTCCGCTCACCATCGTGGCTGCGAGCGTCGAGAACCTGTGGCAGCAACGTCGTATCGTGCGCGGCAACCACAGTCGCTGGCGCCCGGTCTTCGCGACGGTGTTCGGCCTGATTCACGGCGCAGGATTCGCAGGCTATCTCGCCGCGCTCTCCGTGTCCGATCAGTGGATGCCGCTCATCGGCTTCAACCTCGGCATCGAGCTGGGGCAACTGCTCGTGCTTGCCGTGGCGGGGGGCACACTGCTGCTGGTGGATCAGCTCTTTCATCGGCTCGCGCTGATGCTTGCGCATCGTGCGCCGGTCGCATCGCCGGGGCAGGCGCTGGGGTTCCCCTGGCGGCTGCGCGTCGTGTCCATCACGGTGCTGCTGGTCGCCGCGCGGGTCGCGGCGACACGCTGGCCGGTCACCTCATGAGTGGCACCAGACGGATGTCGGTCGCGCGCCGCGCGCGTATCGCCATCACGATGCTGCTCGTGTGTGCGTCCACGTTGTCGGCGCACCCCGTGCACACGACCTACGGGGAGCTGCGCGTCGCGCAGGGCGCCGCGACGCTGTGGGTCCGCGCCTTCGCCGACGACTACGCGGCCGCGGTGGCGCGTCATCACCGCCAGGCGACGCCGCCGGACTCGTCCGCGCCGCCCGCGCAGGTGGCGCAGTACCTGGCGGCGGTGGTACAGGTGCTGGACGCGCGGGGGCGTCCCGTGCCGACGCGCAGTTGCGGGGTGCGACGCGCAGGCGCCGTCACCTGGTCGTGCCTCACGTGGGCGGCGGCGCCCGGGCAGACGCTGCGCAACCGCATGCTCGCCGATCTTCACGCCGATCAGGTCAACCTCGTGCAGGTGCACCGCGGACGGACGCTCCTCTTCGGCGGCCCGGACCCACGCCCGCGCGCGCTCGACTGACGCCACGGGACGGCGTCGCACCGGTGGGCGCCGACGCGCGTGACGGGACGCGCCAGCTCGGGGTAGAACAGGCATGACACGCTCACGCCGATCTCTCGCCCTGCTGCTGGTCGCCGTGGTCGGCGCGACCGGCGCCGCCTGCGGCTCCGACGGCCCGCTCGCGCCGTCCACACGCCGCGCCCTCGACGAGGCCCGCGCGACCTGGCGCAGCCGCAACGTGCGCCACTACGAGTTCGAGACCGAGGGCTCGTGCTTCTGCCCGCTCGAGGTCATTCGCGCCGCCAAGGTCGAGGTGCGCAACGATACGGTCGTGAAGGTCACCTACCTCGACGGCACCGCGCCGCCCACCAACATGTGGGCCGCCCGTCCCACGGTCGAACGGCTCTTCGAACTCGCTGCCGGCGCCCACGGCGAGTACATCGCGCGCGTCGAGGCCACCTTCGACCGCACGTACGGCTATCCGACATCGGTCGCGCTGGTGGCCAAGGCCGGGATTGCCGACGGCGACCAGTCCTGGACCGCACGCGCCTTTCGCGTGCTGCCGTGATCTGAGCCGGCGGCGCGCACCACCGGCCCAGGCGACGCGGTTAGCTTGCAGTTCCGCCCCGTCGCCCGAGCTTCTCGTGCCGCTCCTCTCCGATTTCACGCTGCGTGCCCTCGACGGCACGCCGCTGCCGCTCGCCCCGCTGGCCGGCCAGGTCGTCCTCGTCGTCAATGTGGCGAGCGCGTGCGGCTATACCCCGCAGTACACCGGCCTCGAAGCGCTCTGGCGCCGGTATCGCGATCGCGGCTTCACGGTGCTCGGCTGCCCCTGCAACCAGTTCGGCGGGCAGGAGCCGGCGGGGGTGGAGGAGATCGCCACCTTCTGCGCCACGACCTACGACGTGACCTTCCCACTGTCCGAGAAGCTCGACGTGAATGGCAGCGGCGCGCATCCCCTCTGGACCTGGATGCAGCAGGAGCGCCCCGGGCTGCTGGGCACCACGGCGATCAAGTGGAACTTCACCAAGTTCCTCATCGGTCGTGACGGCACCGTGCATCGACGCTACGCGCCCACGACCGAGCCAGCCGATCTCGCCGAGCCGATCGAGCGGTTGCTGGGCACACCGGGCGGATCGCGCATCGTGACGCCGCCGCACGGCACGGCGCCCCTCGAGGACGCGTAGCGCGCACCCCGGGTTCAGCCCGCGCTGAACGCCTCGGCCAGCGCGAGGAGTTGCGCATCGCGGCCGCGCGCGCCGATGAGGGACAGTCCCACCGGGCAGCCATCCACCGTCGCCACGGGCATCGAAAGCTGCGGCAGGCCGCCCAGTCCCGCGATGCACAGCAGCGCGAGCGCACGCTCGCGCACACTGATGGTCTCGTCGGGCGGCAGGTTGCACAGCGGCGCGATGTCGGGCACCGTGGGCAGCACGAATACGCCGCCGTCGGCGAGCAGCGCGTCGAGATGCGCGCGAATCGCGGCGCGCACCGGCTGCATGCGCGCCACGTCGGCCGGATCGGTGCGCATCACGATCGCGAAGCGCGCACCGATCTGCGGACCGAACGTCGGCGACGTGTCGCGCACCCACGCTTCGTGCGCGTCACGGATCTCCCCATGCTGCAACGTGCGGAACACCTCGAACCAGCCGCGCAGGCCACCGGCGGTCTCGGCCACGGACACGCCATCGCTGACTGTCACTGGCGTCGCCGCACCACACAGCGCCTCGAGTCGCGTCACCGCAGGCGCGAGCGCCGCCACCACTTCGTCGCGCGCCAGCGCGAAGGCATCACGCGCCAGCAGCAGGCGCGTGCCATCGCGCGCCGCCTCCGGCGACGGCACCTGTTCGTCGAGCAGCACCGCCCCCACACGCGAGAGCAGTGCTGCATCGCGCGCAAACCATCCGACCGTGTCGAAGCCGGGGGCCAGCGGACAGGCCCCGTCGATCGCGACGCGCGCGTGCGTGGGGCGCACGCCGTAGATGCCACAGAAGCTCGCGGGCGCGCGCACCGAGCCACCGGTGTCGCTGCCGATCGCGAAATCCACGAGCCCCGCGGCCACTGCCACCGCCGAGCCGCTCGACGAACCGCCCGGCACACGACCCGGCGCCGCAGGATTCACCGGCGTGCCGTAGTGCGCATTCTCGCCGGTGAGGCTGAAGGCCATCTCCTCGGTGTGCGTCTTCCCCACCAGCGACGCCCCTTCCGCCAGCAGCCGCGTCGCGACGCTCGCCGTGTGCCTGGCCGGCGGGTGGGTGCGCAACCAGTCCGGGCTGCCGAAGCCCGTGCGGTGTCCGGCGATGTCGAACAGGTCCTTGAGGCCAAAGGTCAGCCCATCGAGCCGCCCCGCGCCTGTCGGCGCAAGCGCCACGTGCGTGTGACGGCAGAAGGCGCCGAAGGGGTCGCGATCGAGCACGGACGACGGGAGGGACATGTGAGGCGCGGGAGAGGGAGGGGGGGACACGGCGGCGGGTGCGAAAAGATCGCCTCGCGCGCCCGTCCGTGCGCGAACGGAGGAACGCGCATCACGTCAGGGGCGCGGTTGCCGGCTCGGCGCCGATGCCGCGAACTGCCGTCGATACGCCGCCGGACTCACGCCGAACCGCCGACGAAAGTGCGCACGCATCGAGACCTCGCTGCCCAGGCCGCAGCGCGTCGCGACCCGCGCCAGCGACAGACGCGTCGTCTCCAGCAGTTCGCGCGCCACCAGCAGGCGCTCACTCAGGAGCCATTGCAGCGGCGAGGTGCCGATCTCCGCCCGGAAGCGGCGTGTGAAGGTGCGCTCGGCCAGCCGCGCGTGACGTGCGAGCTGCGCCACCGTGAGCGGCTGCGCGAGGCGCTCGCGCGCCCAGCGACACGTGCCTTCGAGTGTCGAGGCCACCTCCGCGTCCACAGGACGCGCCACGAACTGGGCCTGCGACCCCTCGCGATGCGGGGCCACCACCATGCGGCGAGCGACCGCCGCTGCCACAGCCGCGCCGTAGTCGCAGCGGACGACATGCAGGCACAGGTCGATGCCGCAGGCGATGCCGGCCGAGGTGAGGATGTCGCCGTCGTCGACATACAGCACATCCGGGTCGACCGTCACGGTCGGATGTCGCGCCTGCAGCAGGGGGGCGTCGATCCAGTGCGTGGTCGCGCGCCGTCCGTCCAGCAGCCCCGCCTCGGCCAGCACGAATGCGCCGGTGCAGATCGAGACCAGGCGCGCGCCGCGCCGGTGCGCACGTTGCAGCGCGGCCACCGTCGCCGGCGTGACGTGCAGGTCGAGGTCGTCGATCCCGGGCAGCACGATCGTGTCCGCCTGCGCGAGCGCACGCAGCCCATGCCGGACGTCGATCGCAAAGCCGGCGGAGGTGTGCACCAACCCCGGTGTCGGCGTGCACACGGTGACACGATAACGGCGCACGCCCAGGTCGGGGCGCGGATACCCGAACACCTGCATCGGCACGCCCAGGTCGAAGGGCACGACCGACGGGAGCACCAGCACGGCCACGCGTCGCGGAGTGACGGACATGGCCGGAAGTTATCGACTGGTGGCGTTCTGGCCACTCGCGCCCGCATCGGCGTCGGCGGAGCTTTCATGAGCGTGCGGCACGCACCTCGCCGGGCGCACCACGTCCTGTCTCACCCTGCCTCGCCGGCGCGCCGGCGCCACCACCTGGAGAACCCATGATCGGCTCCCCGTCCCCCGGCACATGGGCGCGTCCGGGCGCCCGCCGCGTTGCCCACTTCGTCGCGGCGCTCACGCTCACGCTCGCGACCGTGACGCCACGCGCCGCCGCCGCGCAGACGGCGGCGACGGCCGTCGCTGGCCCGCCGCCCATTCGCGTCGTCGACATCCGCTGGCTTGCCGACCACCTGCGCGATCGCGACCTCGTCGTGATCCAGGTGGAGCGGGAGGTCACGCCAGAGACGCCGCGCATTCCCGGGGCACGCGTCATTCCCTACCGCGCACTCGTCGTGAACCGTGACGGGCTGTCGACCGAACTGCCGCCGCCGGACAGCCTCGCGTCGCTCTTCGCGTCGCTCGGGGTGAACGCCAACTCCCTCGTGGTCGTCACCACCTCGTACGAGCCGCCCATGGCCGCGCGCGGCGTCATGTCGCTCGATGTGCTGGGGCACAACGCCCTCGCGTTCCTCTCCGGCGGCGTACACCAATGGAAGCAGGAAGGGCGCGCGCTCACCACGGAGACGCCGGCCGTGTCGCGCGGCACGTTCACCGCGCGACCTCGCCTCGAGTCCGTCGTCGACGCCGCGTGGATCACGGCCCGACAGGGGAAGGGGCTCGCGCTTATCGACACGCGCACGGACGAGGAATACACCGGCGCCGGTGGCCGCAACGGCATGCCCAGCGATGGACACCCGACCGGCGCTCGACAACTGCAGTGGGAGCAGCTCTTCGCTGACGAGGCGCACCAGCAGCTCCTCGGGCCGGCCGCGCTGCGCGCGTTGTACGCCAACCGCATGCAGCCGGGCGATACGCTCGTCACGTACTGCTGGATCGGCTACCGCGCGTCGATGACCTATGTCGCCGCGCGCACGCTCGGGCTACCGGTCCGCTTCTATGACGGGAGTTACCAGGACTGGCAGAAGAGAGGGCTGCACGTGGAGAAGGGACGGTGAACCACCGACTGCGTGAGCGGAGACCGCCGACTGCGTGAGCCACAACCGCGGGAGCGGAGACCAGCGACAGGCGTCACCGCGTAGGCCAACAGGCGACAGGCTCACCGCGCTGGCGGCGCACCACCAACCGCGCCAGCCCTCGCTCCCGCCCGCCGCGCAGCCGCGCCCGCAGCCCCGCTCCCGCCCGCCGCGCAGCCGCGAAGCGGCGCCCGCGGCCCCGCTTCCGCTGTTCAAGCGCCCGCAGTTCAGGCTCCCGCAGTCAGCAGGTCAGCCGCCAACGCCCTGTGCCTGTCGCCGTTCACGCGCACGCGGTGACGCCTGTCGCCCGTCTCCGCTCCCGCCGTCACGGCTTACGCAGTTCGTGGTGTCGAGCGACGCCCCGCGATCCCGTACAACCCCGTCGCGACTCCCAGCGTCGCCGCCAGCACCGTCCACTCCGCCTTCGTGATGCTCGTGAGCAGCCAGCCGATCAGCCCGATCGTGATGATGGGAATGATCGGGCCACCCGGCACCGCGAACGGAGTCGCCTCCGGCTGCCGGATGCCGCGCTGGCGCAGTACGATCGTCGCGGCCGCACACCCGGCGTACAGCAACAGCGCCGCAAGGTTCGAGATGACGGCGAGCTGCTCGAACGAGTTGAACACCGCCAACGCGCACACGAGCGTCGTCTGGATGATGATCGCCACGTGCGGGGTGCGGAATGTCGGATGCACGCGCCCCACCGCCGGGGGCAGCAGCCCGTCCTCTGCGAACCGATACAGCGCACGCGGCACCGCCAGCGTCATGCCGCTCACATAGCCGAACATCGAGATGCTCGCGCCCACGAGCAGCAGCACGCGCCCTGGCGCACCGAGGAACCCCTCGGCCGCGGTGGCCAGCGGGGCGGTCGTGGCCGTGGCCAGCGATGGTCCGAGGGTGCCGGCCGCCACGAGGTGCACGCAGAGGTACAGCAGTGTCACGCCGGTCATCGCGATCGCCAGCGCTCGCGGCACCGTGCGCGCCGGGTCCTTCACCTCACCGCTGGGCACGAGCGCCGTCTCCACGCCGCTGAACGCGAACGTGAGCACGATGGCGGCGCGCGCGAGGCTCGCCGGCGTCGGCATCTCGTGGATCGCCAGGTTGGCCGGCTGCACGAAGAACGCACCGATCGCGATGAACAGCACGAGCGGCAGCAGCTTGGCGACACTGGCCACAACCACCAGTCGCGTGCCCTGCTCGATGCCGCGGATGTTCACCAGCGCGAGCAGCGCGAAGAGCGCCACCAGCACCGGCACCCGCAGCGACGGCATGCCGAGCAGCGCGCCCAACCCCTCGGCAAACGCCGAGGAGACGCCCGCCACGGCCGTGGTGCCGAGCATCCACAGCAGCACACCGGCCATCGACCCGACGTACCGGCCGAACACCGCCTCGACATACGCGTAGGGGCCACCGGTCATCGCCACGCGACTGCCCGCTTCGGCGAAGCAGAGCACGACGCATCCGAAGACGGCGGCGCAGATGAGGTAGACGAACGGAGCCGCCGGACCGGCGGCGGCAGCAGCGCCGGCAGGGAGCCGGAAGATGCCGCCACCCACCGTCACGTTGAAAATGCTGGCCGCGAGGGCCCAAACGCCAACCGCGCGGACCAGTCCTGGCCCGCGCGGCGACGCTGCAGTGGAAGCTGCAGGGGAAGTGCTCACGCGATCACGCCTTCGTCAGCAGCGGGATGAGCAGCAGCGCGACGATGTTGATGATCTTGATGAGGGGGTTGATGGCCGGGCCGGCGGTGTCCTTGTACGGATCACCCACCGTGTCGCCCGTCACCGCCGCCTTGTGAGCGTCGCTCCCCTTGCCGCCGTGGTGTCCTTCCTCGATGTACTTCTTGGCGTTGTCCCACGCGCCACCACCCGTGCACATCGAGATCGCGACGAACAGACCCGTCACGATCGTGCCCATGAGCAGGCCACCCAGCGCCGCGCCGCCCAGCACCATGCCGACGAGCACCGGAATGACGAGCGGCAGCAGCGACGGCAGAATCATCTCGCGAATGGCCGCCTTCGTGAGCAGGTCGACGGCCTTGTCATACTGCGGCTTGTCGGTGCCCTTCATGATGCCGGGCAGCTCGCGGAACTGACGACGCACTTCCTCGACGACGGCACCCGCAGCGCGACCCACCGCCTGCATGGCCGCCGCACCGAACAGGTACGGGATCATGCCGCCGATGAGGAGGCCGATCACGACCTTCGGATCGTCGATGGAGAAGTTGACCGGCGCGCCGAGGTGCGCGCCCAGCTTGCTCGAGTAGTCGGCGAAGAGCACCAGCGCGGCGAGACCGGCCGAGCCGATCGCATAGCCCTTGGTGACCGCCTTCGTCGTGTTGCCGACGGCGTCGAGGGCGTCCGTCGTCTTGCGGATCTCCGGGCCGAGGTGGCTCATCTCGGCGATGCCACCGGCGTTGTCCGTGATGGGGCCGTAGGCGTCGAGCGCGACGATCATGCCCGCCATCGACAGCATCGACGTCGCGGCGATCGCGATGCCGTACAGGCCGGCGATCGCAAAGCAGCCGTAGATCGCCGCCGCGACCACGAGCACCGGCGCGGCCGTGGACTTCATGGACACCGCGAGGCCGGCGATCACGTTGGTGCCGTGACCGGTCTCCGACGCCTTCGCGATCTGGCGCACCGGGGCGTACTCGGTGGCCGTGTAGTACTCGGTGATGACGACGAGCGCCGCCGTGAGCGCGAGACCGATCATCGCGCAGATGAAGAGGTTCGTCGCCATGTCGGCGCTGAACATCGCCCGCGTCACGAAGAAGAACGCGATGGCCGCCAGCACGCCCGACACGATGAGACCGCGGTACAGCGCCGCCATGATCTTGCCGCCCGGCTTCACCGACACGAAGAACGTGCCGATGATCGAGGCCGGAATCGACACGGCGCCGAGCACGAGCGGATAGAGCACGCCGGTCGTGCCGTACGTCGCGAAGCCCAGGCCGGCGACGAGCATCGCCGCGATGACTGTGACCGCGTAGGTCTCGAACAGGTCGGCCGCCATGCCGGCGCAGTCACCGACGTTGTCGCCGACGTTGTCCGCGATCACGGCCGGGTTGCGCGGGTCGTCCTCGGGGATGCCGGCTTCGACCTTGCCCACGAGGTCGGCGCCGACGTCCGCACCCTTGGTGAAGATGCCGCCGCCCAGTCGCGCGAAGATCGAGATGAGCGACGAGCCGAACGCGAGACCGACCATCGGCTCGAGCGCGTGCTTGATGGCCTCTTCGCCGGTCGCGTCGCCGACGACGTACATGTAGAAGCCCGCGACGCCCAGCAGCCCCAGACCCACCACCAGCATGCCGGTGATGGCACCACCCTTGAACGAGATGTTCAGGGCCGCGTTGAGGCCGGTGGTGGCCGCCTGGGCGGTACGCGAGTTGGCGCGCACCGACACGAACATGCCGATGAAGCCGGCGACGCCGGAGAGCACCGCGCCAATCGCGAAGCCGATGGCGGTCATCCAGCTGCCGAGCCCGAGGCCGACCGCGAGGAAGAGCACCGCACCCACGAGGGCGATGGTGGTGTACTGACGCTTCAGGTAGGCATCGGCGCCTTCCTGGATCGCGCCGGCGATCTGCTGCATGCGTTCGTTGCCGGCGGGCTGGGCGATGATCCAGCGGGCCGAGACGATGCCATACACGATGGCAACGCCGGCGCAGGCGAGGGCAAGGACGAGAGCGTACTGCTCGAGCACTTGTGGTCCGGGTTGGGAGGAGGGGAGTCGGGACGACCCCAGTTCCGGGGCATCCCTGCAAAATCACAGATGAGACGGCCCGGTGCCAGCCCCATTTTCCCGACGGCGGCAACCCGTGCACGGGCCGTAGCTTCCCCGCGTGCACTCCCCTGAATGGCCGCGGCGGGCCGAATCGCCGGATCAGGTCGTCGCCCGCATCCGGAGCGGCGACAGCGTCTTCGTCCATGGCGCCTCCGCGACGCCAAGCCCACTGTTGGCCGCACTGGCCGCCCGCACCGACCTCGAGGGGGTGCGCATCTACCACCTCCACCTGGCCGGGCCCGCGGCGCGCACCGCGGCGCACGCGCCGCACCTCGAGAGCTGCTCGCTGTTCACCGGCCCCGCCATGCGCGAGCCCATCGCCGAGGGGCGCGCGCAGTTCATTCCCGTCTTCCTGAGCGACATCCCGCAGCTGTTCGTGAGCGGTGCCATCGCGCTCGACGTGGCGCTGCTGCAGCTCTCGCCGCCCGATCGACACGGCCACTGCACGCTCGGGGTCTCGGTCGATGCGGCGCTGGCGGCGGCCGCGTCAGCGCGTACGGTGCTCGCAGAGATCAACACGCGGATGCCGCGCACCACCGGCAACAGCGTCGTCCCGCTCGCCCGGGTCGCGGCGTTCACCGCCACCGACCGCCCGCTCGAGCCACACGCGCTGGCCGAACTCACCGCGGTCGACCTGCAGATCGGTGAGCACGTCGCCGCGCTCGTGGAGGATGGCGCGACGTTGCAGATGGGCATCGGCGCGATTCCCGACGCGACCCTCGCGCGCCTGGGCAACAAGGTGGGTCTCGGCGTGCACACCGAAATGTTCTCCGACGGGCTCATTCCGCTCGTGGAAGGCGGCGTCGTGACCAATGCACACAAGACGGTGCATCGGGGGCGCACGGTGACGAGCTTCGTGACCGGCACGGCGCGCCTGTTCGACTTCGTGCACGAGAACCAGACGGTGGAGTTCCATCCGTGCGATCGCACGAACGACACCGCGCTCATTCGCGAGAACCCGCGCGTGACCGCGATCAACTCGGCCATCGAGGTCGACCTCACGGGTCAGGTGTGCGCCGACTCCATCGGCCATCGCATCTTCTCCGGCATCGGCGGACAGATGGACTTCATTCGCGGTGCGGCGCTCTCACCGGGCGGCAAGCCGATCATCGCGCTGCCGTCGATGGCCGCAGGGGGCACCGTCTCGCGCATCACGCCGGAGCTCAAGGCCGGCGCCGGCGTCGTGACGACGCGCGGGCATGTGCACTGGGTGGTGACCGAATACGGCGCGGTCAACCTGCACGGACGCACGCTGCGCGAGCGGGCCGAGCGACTGATTGCCATCGCGCATCCGGATGTGCGGGGCGAACTGCGGCGCGCGGTGTCGGCCGTGCGGCACTTCGTGTTCTGAACCCACGGCCGTCGCCGCAGCCTCGCAGCACGAAGGCGGGCCGACACCGTCGTGTCGACCCGCCTTCGAGAATCGCTTCGCTGTTCGGGGGGAGCGTGGCGAGCGTCCGCACTCCCTCCCCGAACCGACGGCAGAGTCCGCCGTCATGTCCGGATCGCGACTGGTCACCCAGCATCACCAGCCGCAGCTGCATCGCTGCACTGCGTCCAACGGCCCGTCACAGAGCACGAATCGTGCCTGTCACGAAGTGACGGCATTTCAACGACTTCGTGTCACGAAGGCCTCGAAAACTGTGGCATGCGTCACACAGCACTGTCGCGTGTGTGCGATTTGGTGTGACAGAAACGCGCCAGTGGCGAGCTCGGCCTTTCGCGCGGCACCGCTGGCGGGTCTCTCCGCCGTCCTCGACCTTTCGGTATGCCTCTTCGCACGCCTCACTCGCCGAGCGCTCATCTGCGCCTCGCCCGCGTCACCGCCGGCCTCGCCGCCCTCCTCCTCGCCGCCTGCGCGCCGCGCGCCGTCGCGCCCACGCCCGACGTGCCGCCACCCGCGCCGTACGTCATCACCGATGGGCAGGCGCAGGTGGTACCCGCCTTCGCCGATTCCACGCAATGGGTGCGCGAGCACCTCTGGGTGGAGACGGAGTTCGACAGCGACTTCGATGGCAAGCGCGATCGCGTGCACGTCGATGTCACGCGGCCCGTGCAGACGACCGCCGGCCTCAAGGTGCCCGTGGTGTACGAGACGAGCCCCTACTTCGCCGGCACCCTCGGCAACGACGATGTGTTCTGGCCGGTCAAGCAGGAGCTGGGGGCCGCGCCGCCGGGGCGCACGCTTGGCAAGGGCGTGACGTTCAACCCCAATCGCACGCGCATCGGCAACTCGCAGGTGCGGCAGTGGCTGCCGCGGGGCTTTGCGGTCGTGCACTCGGAGAGCCCCGGCACCGGACTGAGCCAGGGGTGCGTCACGATCGGCGGCAGCAACGAGTCGCTGGCGCCCAAGGCCGTGGTGGATTGGCTCAATGGTCGTGCGAAGGGATTCACCACGATCGACGGCACCACCGAAGTGCGCGCGACCTGGAGCACCGGCAAGGTCGGCATGATCGGCACGTCGTTCAACGGCACGCTCCCCATCGCCGTGGCAACCACCGGGGTGAAGGGGCTCGAGGCCATCATCCCCGTGTCGCCCAACAATTCGTACTACCGCTACTACCGCGCCAACGGGCTTGTGCGCAGTCCCGGCGGGTACCTGGGCGAGGACGTCGACGTGCTGTTCGACTACGTGCAGAGCGGCAACCCGGCGATGCGCGCCACGTGCAATGCGCGCGTGCGTGACGCCGTGCTCAACGTGGGGCAGGACCGCCGCACCGGCGACCTGAACGACTTCTGGACCGGTCGCGACTACATCCTGCAGGCGAAGGGCATCAAGGCGGCGATGCTCACCGCGCACGGCTTCAACGACTGGAACGTCATGCCGTCGCACACGCAGCTCATGGTCGAGGCGGTGAAGGCCAACGGCGTGCCGGTGCAGCAGTACTGGCATCAGGGTGGTCACGGCGGCGAACCGCCGGTGCCGATGATGGTGCGCTGGTTCACACGCTACCTGCTGGGTGTGCGCAACGGCGTCGAGAACGACCCCAAGGCGTTCATCGTGCGCGAGGGCCAGAATCGCAACGCGCCCACCGCCTACGGTGACTATCCCGTGCCGGGCGCGCAGCCGGTCACGTTCTATCCGCAGAAGGGGGGCGCCACGATGGGGGCATTGGCCACCGCTGCCGCGCCGGGGCAGGGCACCGAGACGCTCACCGACGATGTGCAGGTGAGCGGCACGCAACACGCCCTCGCGGCGTCGTCCACGCACCGCCTGCTGTACGCCACGCCCGTGCTCACGAAGCCCGTGCACCTCTCGGGCACCGCCCGCGCGCGCATCACCCTCTCCGCGAGCAAGCCGGCGGCCAACCTCTCGGTGTGGCTCGTGGAGCTGCCGTGGCCGGCCAACCAGGCACAGAACAACCAGGCCGGCATCATCACGCGGGGCTGGGCCGACCCCGCCAACGCGCGGTCGCTGCGCACCACCGAGCCGCTCGTGCCCGGCAAGCCGGTCACCGTGACGTTCGACCTCGAGCCGGACGACCAGGTGATCCCCGCCGGCAAGCGCATCGGGCTGATGATCTTCTCGAGCGACAAGGACTTCACGCTCTGGCCCGCGGCGGGGACGCAGCTCACCGTCGACCTCGACCAGACCACGCTCACGCTCCCCATCGTGGGTGGTGCGGCGGCGCTCCGCTAGCTTTCCCTCCATGACCTTCCTGTCTCGCCGCGCGTCCGCGGCCGCTCTTCTCGTCGTGGCCGGCTGCGCCACGACGTCCCAGCAGTCCGGCACCGCGACGGGCGCCCAGCCTGCTCCGGCGCGCATCGACCCGCGCACACCTCCCATGACGGTGGCCACGCCGGTGGCCAGTCGCCGCGATCCCGCGGCCGATGCGCGGTGGGCCGACTCCGTGCTCAAGACCCTCACCGTGCGCCAGAAGGCCGCGCAGATGGTGTGGGTGTGGACGCTCGGCGACTTCGCGCCGGTGGACGGCGGCGCGTATCAGGCCATCGAGCGACAGGTGCGGGAGCTCGAGCTGGGCGGCGTGATCGTGTCCGTGGGCGGGCCCACCGATATCGCCATCAAGATCAACGCGCTGCAGCGGGCGTCGCGGTTGCCGCTCATGGTCGGCGCGGATCTCGAGACGGGTGCGGCGTTCCGCGCGCGCGGCGGCTGGTTCCTCCCCAACGCCATCGAGCTCGGCGGCGCGACCAACTTCCCCTACCAGATGGGGCTGGGCGCCACGCGCGATACCACACTCGCCTACGAGATGGGGCGCGTGACCGCGGTCGAGGGGCGCGCCATGGGCATTCACATGGCGTTCGCGCCGGTGCTCGACGTCAACAACAACCCGAAGAATCCGGTCATCAGCGGCCGCTCGTTCGGCGAGGACCCGGCGCTCGTCGCGCGCATGGGGCGCGCGCTCGTACGTGGCATTCAAGAGAACGGGATGCTCGCCACCGGCAAGCACTTCCCGGGACACGGCGACACCGAGCAGAACTCCCACCTCGAGTTGTCGAAGGTGAACGTGTCGCGCGCACGGCTCGACAGCGTCGAGCTGCGCCCGTTCCAGGCGGCCATCGACGCGGGGCTGCGCGGCATGATGACGTTCCATGGTGACCTGCCCGCGCTCGACACGACGCACACGGCGGCGACGCTCTCCAAGGCGGTCATGACCGACCTGCTGCGCAACACCATGAAGTTCGACGGCCTGCTGGTCACCGACGCGCTGGACATGAACGGCGTGCTGGGCGGCATGACGATGAGCGAGGCGACGCTGCGCGCGGTGGAGGCTGGGAACGACATCCTCCTCATGCCCACCGACGCGAAGGTGTCCATCCAGTCCATTGTCGACGCGGTCGCGAGCGGGCGCATCAAGGAGAGCACGATCGACGCGGCCGTGCGCAAGCAGCTCATGGCGAAGCACGAGTTCGGGCTGCACGCGAATCGTTTCGTCGACGTCGAGGCGGTGCGCATGCGGGTGGGCACGCAGGCCAACCTCGGCCCGGCGAACCTCGCGGCGGAGAAGGCCATCACGCTCGTGCGCGATTCGGCCGGACTCGTGCCGTTCAAGCTCGCGCGCGACGCGAAGGTGGTGAGCATCACCGTGTCGGGGCGCGTGGACATCAGCGCCGGGCGCACCTTCGACGCCGAGCTGCGCGGCGCGTTCCCGCGGCTCCAGTCGCTCACGCTCACGCCGGAAGTGGTGGCGGAGGCCACCGCGGGCGCGGCGGCCGGAAACACCGGCGGCTATCGCGTGAGCCCCGACCCGACGATCCTGCCGGCGAGCGTCGAGAATGCGCTCAACATCGCGCGCGGTGCCGACGTGGTGATCGTGTCGAGCTACATCGGCGCGGCGACGAACACGGCCAACATGCTCCCCACGAAGGGGCTGCCGGAACTGCTCAATGGGCTGCGCGCGGCGAACACGAAGGTCGTGCTCATGAGCTTCAACAACCCGTACCTGCAGCTCGGCCTGCCGCTCACCGAAGCGCATGTGATCGCGTGGAGCCCGTGGACACCGTCGCAGCGCGCTGCGGCCCGTGCCCTCCTGGGGCGCGCGCCGATCAGCGGCCAGTTGCCCATCACCCTGCCCGGCATCGCGCCCTTCGGCGCGGGCCTCCAGCGCTGACCGCGCACCACCACCTCACTTCTCGCTACCACGTCTCATGCGCCGCACTTCGGTCGCCATTGTTGCCGCTGCCCTCGCGCTGCCCGCCTCGCTCCTCGTGGCGCAGCGCACCCTCGCCGACCTCACGGGCACGTGGAACTTCGCCGTCGTAACCGAGAACGGCACCGGCACGCCCACGGTCGTGCTCAAGCAGCAGGGCGACTCCTTGAGCGGCAGCTACGAGTCCGCGCGCATGGGGCTCATCAACTTCAAGGGGAGCGTGAAGGGGAACGCCTTCACCTTCGTGGTGAACACCGGCGGCGGCGCGGCATTGACCTTCAAGGGCACGGTCGTCGACGCCGACCACGTGAAGGGCGACGTCGACTTCGGCGGTCAGGGCAGCGCGAGCTTCACGGGCGAGCGTCGGAAGTAGCCGCAACGAGTGCCGCGACGAGTGTCGCGACGATCCGATCGAGCGGGACCTTCTCGATCGGATGCGGCACCCCGTCCAGCAGTTCGGCGTGTCCGCGCGGGAGCGCCGCGGCGAATGCCGCCGTGTCGCCGAAGACGACCGAGTCGTCGCGGCTCCCGACGAGGCAGGTGACGGGGCAGGCGATGTGCGCCGCCCCAGCGGCTGAGAGGGGCGGCGCGTCGCCCAGGGCGCGCAGTAGCCGCGCCGTGCGTCCCATGAGCAGTTCCCACCCACCGGCACCCGCGTGGCGCGCGGCCAGCTGGTCCGCGAACGCCGGCACCTTGGCGCGCACCGTGTCCGGGTCGAGTCGCGCGGCGCCCTGCGTGGCGATCTCCGGTGTCCACGTGAGCATCGTGCCGAGCGTGACGATGGCCGCGAAGGTGCCCGGATGGTCCTGCTCGGCCAGCAGCGCGGCGTAGCCGCCCATCGAGTACCCGAAGCAGACGGGTCGTGCGTCGCCCAGTGCCCAGGCCGCCCGCGCGACGTGATCGGCAAAGGCGGCCATGGTGAACGCACCGTCGTGCACCGGGGTATTGCCGTGTCCGGGCAGTTCGAGGGCCGAGGCCGTGACGCCGGCGGCCCGCAGGGCGTCGACTACCGGCGCCATTTGGGTGGCGCTGCCGAGGGCGCCGTGCACCACGAGCACCGGGGCAGCGAAGGTGTTGGACATGGGATGAGGGGCTGGGCGTGAAGCATCTGCGCCGAAGGGTGCCACAGCCCCTCGCGAACCGGCAACCGGCGCAGGTACAATGCGCTGCGCCAGTGCCGACCGTCACCATGCCGGCACGCCGTTGACCGCGCCGGTCGGCGTTCGTGTCCGCAGGCCGCTTCATCGACTTCGTCGCCGGCTGTTTCGCCGGCATTCATTCACCACTTCCCAGGGTCACGCTGCATGACTGCCGACCTCGTCATCCCGATCGCAATCGCGCTGGGTGGCCTGCTCGTGGCTGTCATTGCCGTGGTCTGGTGGATGCGGCGCTCCCCGCTGCGTGACGCCGACGACAGCACGCCGTTGCCGCTCTTCACGGGGCTCACCGCGCCCGAGGCGATGGCCATGTCGGCCGCGCCGCCGCGCGCCGCTCCGCCGGCTCCAGCGCCGAGGCCGTCCGCGAGTCCAGCACCGATCGCCGCGGCGCCGCCGACACCCGCCCCGATGCCGCAGGCGCCCTCCGCGCCGCGTGTGCGGGCCGAACCGCGTGTGGTGCGTCCACCGGCGCCGCAGCCGCACGATCTGGATGAGGACCTGCCGCGCACCCGCGTAATTCGGGAGTTCACGACGTTCGCGACGGCACCGACCCGGCCGGCGGCACCAGCTCCGGCACCGGCACCAGCGCAGGCCCCAGCGCCAGCCCAGGCATCAGCGCCGGCACCAGCGACGGCACCAGCGACGGCACCAGCGACGGCACCAGCGACGGCACCAGCTGCGATCGCCGAGGCGCCGCCGCCCGATACGGCGGTGGTGAACGCGGCGGGGGTGCCCGGCACCATGATCGAGGCGCACACGGTGCGTTTCAGCGTGCCGGCCGAGGGGACCCTGCAGTTTCTCCCGGGACGCCTCGAGATTGCGTCGGGGATGGACAGCGGTCGGGAGATCCGGTTCGTGCACGTGCCCGGCCCCGACGGGACCACGGTCACGTTCGGCCGCTCCGACGGGGAGCTCTACCGCCACATCCAACTGCGCGACAAGACCGTGAGCCGTGCGCACGCCCGTCTCGCCTGGCGCGACGGCGCGTGGCACCTGGTGAACCTGTCGCGCACCAATCCGGTGGCCTGGAACGGGACGATCCTCGAGGATGGGCGCGAAGAGCGGCTCACCGACGGCGATCGCATCGAGATGGGCGAAGTGCTCTTCACGTACCGCAGTCGCTGATGCGACGCCGGACCGTGCGCCGCGCGCGCACGCACGGCAGCATTGGCGGAGTGTCATGACGAACGATCCCGATCAGAACGAGGTCGCCGACCTCGCGTCCGACTATACCGTGCTGGGCGAGCTCGGTCGCGGTGGCAGTGCCATCGTGTACCGCGCGCGCGACCGCGCGCTCATGCGCGACGTGGCCATCAAGGTCGTGCGTCCGCGCTACGCCGCCAACGCGCAGGAGGCACTCGAGCGTCTCGAGCGTGAGGCGCGCACGGTGGCCCGGCTCACGCACCCGAACATCGTGACGGTGCACGCGGTCAAGCGGCTCTCCGACGGTGGACTCGCCCTCGTCATGCAACTGGTGCCGGGGCGCACGCTCAAGCAGGCCGTGCAGGAAGACGGCGCGTTCGATCCCGAGCGTGCCGAACGCGTGCTCAAGGATGTGGCGCAGGCGCTGGCGTTCGCGCACAGCAACGGTGTGGTGCACCGCGACGTGAAGCCGGAGAACGTCTTCCTCGACGACGTCACGGGGCGTGCACTGCTCTCGGACTTCGGCATTGCCTACTCCGAGGACGAGGCGCGCCTCACGATGCCCGGCGCCGCCATCGGCACGCCGGCCTACATGGCGCCGGAGCAGATCGACGGGGCGCCAGCCAACGCCCGCTCCGATCTCTACAGCCTGGGCGTGATGGCGTGGGAGATGCTCACGGGCCACAAGCCGTGGGATGGCGAGGCGCTGTACAACGTCATCTACAAGCAGAAGCACGAGGACCTGCCGGCCATCGACGCGTTGCGTCCGGGCGCAGTGCCGCCGCGGCTGCAGTACATCGTCGAGCGCATGCTGCAGAAGAAGCCCACCGCGCGGTGGGCCGGGGCCGACGGCGTGCTCGCGGCGCTCACCACCTGGGTGGTGCCGGGCGATTGGCGCCAATGGGAGGAGTCGCATCGGCGTCGTCGCGAACGCGAGAAGACCAACCCTGTGAAGGTCGCGCCGCGCAGCGGCGCCGGGGACGACGCGACGGTGCGCTTCGAGCGTCCGCCGGTGGGGTGGAATCCGCAGGCGGCGTCGATGATGCAACCGGGCGCCGGTGACGGCACGCCGGTTGAGTTGCCGCCGGTGGTGGACGACGCGGCCGAGGAGGCGCCGTCGTGGGCAGAGTTGCCGGTCGAGCCGGAGGCGACGACCTCACCGATGCGACGCGGCCTGGTGTACATCGGCGTACTCGCGCTGCTGCTGGGTGGCGGCGCGTATGCGCTGGTGATGTCGCGCGGGGGGCGCCTCGCGCCCGCGAGCACGGCGACCGTGGGCACCGACGTCGCCACCGTGCCGCTGCCGGTGCTGCCGCCGGCCGCGCCCGTGAGCGGCACGCCGGTCGACAGCGTGCGCGCCGACAGCCTGCGTACCGACAGCGTGGCTGCGGCGTTGCGCGCGGGCGCACCCGCGGCCACACCCGCGGGCGACACGTTGCGTGGCGGCGACAGCGCGACGCGCGCGCCGGTGTTGCTGCGCACGACCACCGCGTTCGGCGCGCCCCTGCCGGGCATGCTGGGCGTTGGCGCCGATGCGGGGAGTGCGCGTCGTGCCGACGCGCTGCGCGATTCGCTCATCGCGGCCACGCGCCGCGCCGACTCGATACGGACCGACTCGCTGACGCGTGCGCTGGCGGCGGCGCGACGCAGTCTCGCCCAGCTCATGGCCAGTCGCGGCAACGACGATGGCGTCCGCGCGACCGACGACGCCGGTGTCGTCGCGGCGGGGGAGCGTCACGTGTGCGCGGCGCTCCCGTCGGGGCCGGCCTGCTGGGGTGGCAACGATCGTGGGCAGCTCGGGGTGGGCGACGCGACCACGCACGATCGAGCGACGGCGGTGCGGAGCGACGTGGTGTTCACGCAGTTCGCGAGCGGCTTCGCGCACACCTGCGCCCTCACGGCGGCCGGCGAAGCGCACTGCTGGGGCGCGGGCGATCGCGGACAGCTGGGCGACGCCACCTTCACCGCGCGGCCACGCGCGATGCCGGTGTCCACCACGGTGCGATTCCGCAAGCTGCGCGCGGGCATGGCGCACACCTGCGGCATCGCCACGGACGATCGGCTCTATTGCTGGGGCAACAACGCCCACGGGCAACTGGGCGATGGCTCCACGACCAACCGTTCGACGCCAGTGCCGGTGCGCGGCGGGCTGCGCTTCATCGCGATCGCGGCCGGAGACGATCACACATGCGGGATCACGCGCGAGGGCACGGGCTACTGCTGGGGCGCGAATGACTCGGGGCAGCTTGGCGTGGGGTCGACCACTGAATCGCGCGTGCCGATCACGCTCAACACCAGCACCCGATTCACCGCCGTCGCCGCTGGCGCCGGACACAGCTGCGCGGTGAGCGAGGCGGGTGAGGCGTGGTGCTGGGGCAACAACGGGTACGGTCAGGCCGGTGCGGCCGGCGACGACGAATCGACCTCACCCAGCGCGATCGCCACGTCGGCCCGATTCGCGTCGATCGCGGCGGGCACGGCGCACAGCTGCGCGCGCACGAGCGCGGGGCAGGTGTGGTGCTGGGGTCGGAACCAGCGCGGACAGGTCGGCGGTGGCGATGCACCGCGGGTGGCGCCGTCGCTCGTGGCCGACCTGCCGCGCGTGACGGCACTGACCGCCGCCGGTGCGCAGAGCTGCGGGCGCACCGCCGCCGGCGACGTGTGGTGCTGGGGCGCGAACGACTACGGGCAACTCGGCGACGGCGGCCGTGCCTCGTCGTCACGCCCCGTGCGGGTCACCCCTTCGCCTTGAAGCTCGCGATCGCGTTGCGGGTGAAGTCGGAGAGCACCAGGGTACCGCTCATACCCGCGCGCTCGGCCAGCAGCGCCTCCCACTGCTCGGTGCCGGCCCAGAAGACGCGCTTGAGCATGGCCATGGCCTCGGGATTGGCCTTGGCCAGCGTGGCGGCCTGCGCCGCGACGGCGGCATCGAGTGCGGCGACATCGGGCACCACCTTGGCGTAGAGGCCCCGCCGTTCGCACCACGCGGCATCGCGCCAGTCGGCGTCGACGGCCATCTGGCTGAACGAGGCGAGTCCGATCTTGCGCTCGATGGCAGGCCCCACGACGAACGGCCCGATGCCGACGGCCAGCTCGCTGAGCTTTGCGGCCGCCTTCTCGGTGGCGATCGCGAAGTCGGAGGCCGCGATCAGTCCCACGGCGCCACCGGCCGCCCTGCCGTGCACACGACACAGCACGAACTGCGGCGCGCGGATCATCGCGAGGATGACGCCGGCGAAGCCGCTGAAGAAGCGGAGCCCGTCGGCGGTGTTGTCGATGGCGGCGAGTTCGTCGAAGGACGCACCGGCGCAGAAGGGGCCGGTGCCGTCGCTCGCGAGGATGATGACCCGCACGTCGGGATTCGCGCTGACCGAGGTGATGGTCTCGGCGATCGCGCGCAGCAGGGCGCCCGGGAGCGCGTTCGACTTGGGGTGGAAGAAGGTGACGCGTCCGACACCGTCGGCGACGGTGGCGTGGACATAGCCGTCCGGACTGGCGGCGGCGGAGGCGTGATCGGGAGTCATGGCCCGGAAGATAGCCACGGAATTACATTGCTGAAGCAATTCCCCGCCTACCCGTCGACGCATGAACCCCACGACGCCCACTCCTGCCGACGACGCGAGCCAACTGGCCGCGTTCGAAGCCCGCATTGCCGCTGGCGAGAGCATCGAGCCCAAGGACTGGATGCCCGAGCGCTACCGCAAGCAGCTCACGCGCATGATGTCGCAGCACGCGCACTCCGAGATCGTCGGGATGCTTCCCGAAGGCAACTGGATCACGCGCGCGCCGAGCCTCCGCCGCAAGCTGTCACTGCTCGCCAAGGTGCAGGACGAGGCGGGCCACGGCCTCTACATCTACTGCGGCACGGAGACGCTGGGTGTCGACCGCACCGAGCTCGTCGACCAGTTGCTCGACGGCCGCGCGAAGTACTCCAGCATCTTCAACTATCCGACGCTCACCTGGGCGGACATCGGCGTGATCGGGTGGCTGGTGGATGGCGCGGCGATCGTGAACCAGACGGTGCTCGCCAAGGCCAGCTACGGGCCGTATGCGCGCGCGATGATCCGGATCTGCAAGGAAGAGAACTTCCACAAGCGTCAGGGCTACGAGATCTGCACGGTGCTGGCCAACGGCACGCCGGCGCAGCGCGAGATGCTGCAGGATGCGGTGAACCGCTTCTGGTGGCCGTCGCTCATGATGTTCGGCCCCAGCGACACCAACTCGCCCAACAGCGCCGAGCTGCTCAAGTGGCGCGTGAAGCGCAAGACCAACGACGAACTGCGCCAGCGCTTCGTGAACCTCACGGTGCCGCAGGCCGTCGCGCTGCGCATCACGCTCCCCGACCCCGACCTGCGCCTCAACAGCGCGACCGGCGACTGGGAGTTCGGCGAGATCGACTGGAGTGAGTTCCACGCCGTGGTGCGTGGCGAGGGGCCGTGCAACCGCGAGCGGCTCGAGGCGCGGCGTACGGCGCACGAGGACGGCGCGTGGGTGCGCGCGGCGGCGACGGCGTACGCCGCCAAGCAGCAGGGGAACGGCGCGACGGTGGCGGCCTGATGAGCACCGCGATCGCACCGGATACGCAGTGGCCGCTGTGGGAGGTGTTCACGCAGGGCAACCACGGTGAGCCGTTCGAGCACGCCGGCAGCGTGCACGCGACCGACGGCGAGCAGGCCCTGCAGAACGCCCGCGACGTCTACGCGCGCCGTGGTGAAGCCGTGAACCTCTGGGTGGTGCCGAGTGGCGCGATCGTCGCATCAGCGCCCAGCGACGCCGGTCCCTTCTTCGATCCCGGCAACGACAAGGCGTATCGTCACCCGCAGTTCTACGTCGCGCCGCGCGGCGTGCGCATCTTCTGATGGCCGTCGAACGCGAACCCATCGGCGGGCAGGCCGGCATCGTGCACAAGCAGCCGGATTTCAACCCGGCAGGGGTGCGCCGTGCGCCGGTCGCCCAGCCGCTGGTGGAGTACCTGCTGCGACTCGGCGACGACCGACTGGTGCTCGGGCATCGCGTGTCGGAGTGGTGTGGTCATGCGCCCATCCTCGAGGAGGACATCGCGCTCTCCAACCTCGCACTCGACCTCATCGGGCACGCGCAGTCGCTGCTCAGCCTGGCGGGCGAGGTGGAAGGGGCAGGGCGTGATGCCGACGCGCTCGCGTACTTCCGCGATGCCGTGCACTTCCGCAATGCGCTGTTGGTGGAACAGCCCAACGGCGATTTCTCCGTGACGATGGTGCGGCAGTTCCTCTTCGACGCGCACAGCGTGCTGTTGTGGGACGCGCTGGCGTCGTGCGGTCACGCCGGGCTTGCCGCGATCGCGGCCAAGTGCCGCAAGGAGGACGCCTACCACCTGCGGCACAGCAGCACGTGGGTGGTGCGCCTGGGCGACGGGACGGCGGAGAGCCATGCGCGCGCGCAGGCCGCGTTGGACGCGTTGTGGCGCTTCACCGACGAGCTGTTCGCGCACGACGCGGTGGACGACGCGGTGGCGGCGTTCGGCATCACGGTCGATCACGCCGCGCGCCGCGCGCTGTGGGACGGCATGGTGCGCGACGTGCTGCAGCGCGCCACGCTCAGCGCCCCGACCGACCCGATGCAGCGCCCCGGCGGACGGCGCGGCTTTCACACCGAGCACCTCGGCCACTTGCTGGCCACCATGCAGAGTGTCGCGCGCGCGCACCCCGGCGCGAGCTGGTAGCTGTATGCTGACGCAGGACGAGGTGTGGGCGGTGCTGGAGACGGTGCCCGACCCCGAGGTACCGGTCATCAGTGTCGTCGAGTTGGGCGTCGTGCGTGATGTCGTCGTGCAGGGCGACGGGGTGACCGTGACCATGACGCCCACGTACTCCGGCTGCCCCGCGATGCGCGAGATGGAGGAGGACATCCGCACCGCGCTCGCGGCGAAGGGTGTGGCGCAGGTGACGGTGCACACCGTGCTGTCGCCGGCGTGGACCACCGACTGGATCGGCCCGGCTGCGCGCGAGAAGCTCCGGGCCTACGGCATCGCGCCGCCGGGCAAGGCCGAAGCGGGCGGGCTCGTGACGCTCACCCGCGCCCGTCCGCCGGTGCCGTGCCCCTTTTGCGGCAGCAGCGACACCCGGCTCGAGAGCGAGTTCGGGAGCACCGCCTGCAAGGCAATCCGGTTCTGCCGCGCGTGTCAGCAGCCGTTCGAGGAGTTCAAGAGCTTGTGACGCGGCGCGAAGCGCCTCCGCGCCTCCGCGTAGAAATGAAGCGGCCCCGGTCGAGCGAAGCTCGACCGGGGCCGTCTCATTGATCTCCGCGTCTCCGCGTTACTTCAGATCGCCGAAGCTCACGCGCTGGTTGCGCTCGTCGGCCGAGCGGCAGCCGGTCGGCGCGCCCTTGCCGTCGAGGAGCTGCCAGATCTCCACGCGGCGGTTGGGCGACTGCGCCTTGCGGTTGGCCGCGCTGATCTTGCTGCGATCGGCCGGCGGCGGCTCCTGCTCGGTGTCGCCGTCACGCGTGACGACGCACTGCTCACCGAAGCTCGACGTCACGATGCGGTCCTTGATGCTGTCCGCGTCCTTGCCGGCCAGCTTGAGGAGCTGCTTGGTGACCGCCTCGGCACGGCTCTTGGCGAGCTTGCTGTTGTACGCCTCGCTGCCGTACCAGTCGGTGTGCCCCTCGATCGAGATGCGCAGCGTCGGGATGCGCTTCATCGCCTCGAGCACGACCTTGAGCGTGTCGTTGCCCGCCTTGAGGACCATCGCGCGGTCGAAGTCGAACAGCGTCTGGTCGAGCGCGACGCGGGCGGCCGGCGGCGGCGGCGGCGCGTTGCACGTCACCGACGTGGTCTCGCTCTTGGTGCTGCCGTAGGCGGTCTTGCTGGCCGTGATCGTCACGGTCCCTGCAGCGACGCACGTCACCGTGCCGTTGCTGACCGTCGCGATGCCGTTGTTCGACGAGCTCCACGTGACGGCGCCGAGGTCGACGTTGTCCGCATCCACCGCGCGCGCCGTGAACGGCACGGTGTTGCCGACCATCGCCGTGCCATTGCGCGGCGAAACGGTGAGCGTCCAGTTCGGCGGCGGCACGGTAACCGTCGCGCGGGCGGTGCGCTCGAGCTTCTTCACGATGCCCTTGCAGGTGATCTCGGCGGTGCCGTTGCGCACGGCCGTCACCTTGCCGGTGTTGTCCACCGTGGCCACGTTCGCGTCGCTCGACGAGCAGGTCAGGTTCTGCACCTTGCGCAGCTCGATCGGCTTCTGCTGCGCGTCGGCCGCGCTGAGCGCGAACTGACGGTTCTGGCCGCGATTCACCGTGGCGCTGGACGGATCGATCTTGAGCGCCCAGTCGAACGGCGTGACCGTCGCGCAGGCGCCGCGCAGCGCGTACGACACCCCGACGCGGCCGCCGAAGTTCATCGACGTGCCCGTGAGCTCCTGCTCATTCGGGGACGGATTGCGGTCAATGATGCCGTCGAGGCGCATGCCCCACTTGCTGTTGCCGCAGAACTTGAGCCCGGCGAGCGCCGAGAAGCCGTCCTCGTACTCGTTGGCGGTCGAGCGGCCGGCATACACCGAGTTCACGTAGCCCGCGCCGAGGATGAGTGACGCCTTCTTCGACGGCGTCATCGGCAGCGTGAGCGTGCCGTAGCCGTGGAAGGGACGATACGTGATGTCCTCGAACGGATTGCGCGTGGCCTTCGTCTTGCCGATCTGAATGTCGGCTTCGGCGCCGAGCCACTTGTAGACGGAGATGCCGGCGCGGCCACCGATGCCGAGCACGTTGTCCATCCGGATCTTGTCATCGATCTTCGTGAACTGTCCGAAGACGCCGACTTCGACGCGTTCGCCAAGGTTCTGGGCCTGGGCCGTCGAAACCGCCGCGACGGCGGCGAGCAGCGAGAGTCCGACCAGCTTTCGTGTCATGGAGACCTCTGTGATAGAGCCTGATCCCGGGGGCGTTGACCCCCTCGGCCGACCGGGACAACGGTCCCGAACGGCATCGCAATACTAAACCCTTGAAGCCGATGGCGATACGTCACAGTCCAGTGGCGTATCGTCCCTCACGGCTCCGCCCGGATCGTGCGGTTCCGCACAATCCGATAGGGTAGAGTAACTGCTCCCGGACTGTCAGGTCGTGATGAGCGTCACGAGGTCGGCGGCAATCGCGTCGACCGTGGGGACGACGGCATCCAGCAGATCGGTGTGGTACGGCACCGGAATGTCCCGCGGGGCCAGGCGGCGTACCGGCGCGTCGAGATACCAGAAGGCGTCCTCGGCCACCGTCGCGGCGATCTCCGCCCCGAAGCCCGCGGTCAGGTTGTCCTCGTGCACCACGAGGCACCGTCCGGTCTTTTCGACCGATTGGAGCACGAGCGCGCGATCCCAGGGGGACACGGTGCGCATGTCGATGAGTTCGATGTCCGCGCCGACGCGCTCGACGGCCTCCCGGCAGCGGTGCACCATGGCGCCCCAGGTGACCAAAGTGGCAGCAGAACCTGCTCTCAGTACCGAACCGCGCCCGAAAGGCAGCACATATTCGTCGCCAGGGTAGCGCGCGCTGCCATCGCCGGTCATCAGCAGCGACCGGTGCTCGAAGAAGATGGTCGGGTTGGGACTCCGCATGGCTGCGCGGAGCAGCCCCACCGCGTCGGCGGCGTTGCTGGGCATGGCCACCTGCCAACCGTAGGCGTGGGCGAAGCGCACTTCGTCGCTCAGGGAGTGCCAGGGGTCGCCCACATCCTTGCCGAAGCCGCCGGGCATGCGCACCACGATCGGGGCCGCGAATCGATTGGCCGTGCGCCAGCGCATGGTGCCGCAGTTGTTGAGCTGCTCGGCGGCCGGGTCGGCATACTTCCGGAACTGGATCTCTGCCACCGGCACGAGCCCGCCAATGGCCAGCGCCACGGCGCGCCCGATGATGCCTTCCTCACTCAGGCTGGTGTCGAACACCCGCTGCGCGCCGAACTGCTTCTGCAGGCCTTCGGTGACGAGGTGCACGCCACCCTTCCGCCCCACGTCCTCGCCGAACACCACGACGCGGTCGTTGACCGCCAACTCGTGCCGCAAGGTGCGCCGGATGGCTTCGGCGAAGCGGAGCAGGTCGCCGTCCTCTGCTGGCACATCCGTGCCGCCCAGCGCCGCACGCTCTGCCTGCCGCATGCCGCCCATCGCGGCGTCCTCCTCGCCCGGCTCGGCGAAGACGTGGCGGTGCACGATGGTGGGATCGGGCATGGGGCGCGCGCGCGCCGCCTCCACGGCAGCCGTCACATCGCGGGACACCTCGGCCTCGAGTGCGGACCACTCCGGCGCACTCATGACCGCGGGCACGAGATAGTCGCGCAGCCGCGGGAGCGGATCACGCGCGAGGTCGTCGGCGATCTCGGCCTCCGAGCGGTACCCCTTCTGGTTGTCGGGGCCCGAGTGGCTGCTGAGGCGTGGTACCGTGAGGCGCACCAGCGCCGGGCCGTTGCCGCCGCGCACGTGCTCGACGCCCTGCTGCAGCAGCCCCGCAGCCTCGTGCGGATCGCAGCCGTCGCCGCTCAGCACGTGGAGATTCGTGAACGACGCGAGGTTGCGGGCGATGTCGCCACCCGGCGTCTGCATGTCGCCGCGCACGCTGATGCCCAGATCGTTGTCTTCGATGTAGAAGAGCATCGGGAGCGACAGCGTGGTGGCCATGGTGAGTGCCGCCCAGAAACCGTTGGTGGCCACCGAGGCATCGCCGCCCAGTGCGACGCTCATGGCGAACGCATAGCCATCGTCCTGCAACGTGTCGCGGTGATAGACGATGTTCTGGGCCCACCCAGCGGCCGGCGTGTACTGCCCGCCCACGTCGCCTGCCATGGGCAACACGCTGGCACCCTGCCCCGGACGCGGCAGGTTGCACACCACGCCGATGTCCCGGCCATCACTGAAGCCGCCCGAGCGACCGAGCGGGCTGCCATGCGCGTCGGCAATGCTGAGGCCGAGCGAGAGGAGCAGGGGCCGGGAGCGATAGTAGGCGCCCACGCCATCGTGCCGGCCGGTGAGCAGCGACCCGAGGATGACCTGCGCCATGTCATGCCCGCGCGCCGAGAACTGGTACAGCACCTGATGCTCGCGGGGGACGCCGGACCGGTTGCGATTCGTGGCCTCCTCGAGATCATCGAGGGCGCGCGAGACGAGCGTGTGGTAGGCGATGCGGCGCCAATCGAAGCCGGCTCGCGGCGCGTCACCGCGCACGAGCCCCCGGGGCGCCGACCGGACAGCGGTCTTGGCAGGCATGGCCACAAAGGTAGCAGGGCGCTCACGCGTGGGGGACGCTCCGCACAGGGACGCGGGTGCCGACCGGCGGGGACCGGCGACGCCGTGCTAGCTTTGGTGGCATGCCGCTCCCCACCTCTTCCACCCTCCGCACGGCGCAGGGTGACGACGGCGTCCTCACGCTGACGCTCCACCGCCCCGACGTCCTGAACAGCTTCAACCGCGAGATGGCGCAGGCGCTGCAGGCCGCGCTCGCGCATGCCGCCGCCGATCCGCTCGTGCGGGCGGTGGTGCTCACGGGCGCCGGGCGCGGCTTCTGTGCGGGGCAGGATCTCGCCGAGGCGCTTCCCGACGGCGACGGCCCGATGCCCGACATCGCCGAGTTCGTGCGCGGCAGCTACAACCCGATCGTGCGCGCCATTCGCGCGCTCGAGAAGCCCGTGCTGTGCGCGGTGAATGGTATCGCCGCCGGCGCCGGCGCCAACCTGGCGTTCGGGTGCGATCTCACGATCGCGGCGGAGGAGGCGACCTTTGTCGAGAGCTTCGCGAAGCTCGGCCTGATTCCCGACACGGGTGGCACGTTCTATGTGCCGCGGCTCGTGGGGTGGCAGCGCGCGACCGGCATGTTCTTCCTCGCCGACAAGATCCCCGCCGCGACGGCGAAGCAGTGGGGGCTCATCTGGGATGTCGTGCCGGGAGCCACGCTGCACGAGACGGTGCATGCGCTCGCGGCCCGCCTGGCGCAACAGGCGACGCGCGGCTTCGGGCTCACGAAGCGCGCGATGGCGGCGAGTGCGCACAACACGTTGGACGCGCAGCTCGAGGTCGAGGCGCAGTGCATGGCGGAGGCGGGGCGCACGGCCGACTACGAGGAGGGCGTGCGCGCGTTCCTCGAGAAGCGGCCCCCGGTTTATCGCGGCGCGTGAGGACGGTTCGATGATCCGATCGATGCGGGTGGGTGTGGTGGGTGCGGGGGCGATGGGTGCGGGCATCGCGCAGGTGGCGGCCCGCTTCGGGCACAGTGTCGTGCTGGCCGATGCACAGACCGCGGCCATCGCCCGCGCGCGCGATGCGTTTGCCGCGCAGTTGGCCAAGGATGTCGCGAAGGGGAAGCTCGACGAGCTCGCCGCGCGCGACGCCGCGGAGCGGGTGCGCTACGTGGACGGCGTGGACGCGGATGCCCTCGCAGCGTTCGCCGAGTGCGACATCGTGATCGAGGCGATCGTCGAGCAACTGGCGGCGAAGCAGGGGCTGTTCCGGGCGCTCGAGGCCGTGGTGAGTCCACAGGCGATCCTCGCGTCGAACACGTCGTCGCTGTCCATCGCCGCCATCGCGGGGGCGTGCGCGCACAAGGGGCGCGTGGTCGGGGTCCACTTCTTCAATCCGGCGCCGGTGATGCCGCTGGTGGAGATCATCCCGGCGCTCTCCACCGACAGCGCGGCGGCCGACCGCGCGCGCGCGCTGGTGACGTCGTGGAAGAAGGTGACGGTGCTGGCGGCGGACACGCCAGGCTTCCTGGTGAACCGCGTGGCGCGCCCGTTCTACGGTGAGAGCCTCCGCATCGCGGAAGAGGGGATCGCCGACTATGCGACCATCGACCATGCGCTGCGCACGGGCGGCGGTTTCCGTATGGGGCCGTTCGAGCTGATGGACTTCATCGGGCACGACGTCAACTTCGCGGTCACGCGCGCGGTCTTCGACGGCATGTACCAGGACCCGCGTTACCGGCCGAGCATCGTGCAACAGCGGCTGCTCGAGGCGGGGTGGCTGGGGCGCAAGTCGGGTCGCGGCTTCTTTGACTACGCGGAGGGCGCGGAGGAAAGGAACGACAACTGTTTCTCCGCGGAGGGCGCGGAGGGGGCGGAGGGGCTTGCGGACGCGATCGTGCTGCGCGTGCTGGCGATGCTGATCAACGAGGCCGTCGAGGCGGTGCACCTGCGCCTGGCGTCCGTCGCCGACATCGAGCTGGCGATGACGACGGGGGTGAACTATCCCCGTGGCCTGCTGGCGTGGGGCGATCAGATCGGACCGGCGCGGGTACTGGCGCAGCTCGACGCGCTGCACGCCGAGACGGGCGACATGCGCTATCGCGCGAGCGTGCGGCTGCGGCAGGTCGTGCGCGCCGGCACGTCGCTGCTCGACGAGCGACGCTACACGTCGGCCGCACACGACGGCGGACGGTCATGACCACCGGAGAGAGATGATGGCGCAGGGTGCCGCATCGCAGGCTTACCTCATCGACGGCGTCCGCACGCCCATCGGCAGCCTTGGCGGCGCCCTCTCGGCCGTGCGGGCCGACGACCTCGGCGCGCACGTCATTGCGTCGCTGGTGGCGCGCGTGCAGGCTGCGTCGCCGTCGTTCGACGCGGCGGAGATTGCCGACGTGGTGATGGGGTGCGCCAACCAGGCCGGTGAGGACAACCGCAACGTGGCGCGCATGAGTGCGCTGCTGGCCGGGTTGCCCGTGTCGGTGCCCGGCGAAACGGTGAACCGCTTGTGCGCATCGGGGCTGAGCGCCGTGGCACTGGCCGCGCGCGCGATTCGTGCGGGCGAAGGCGACGTGTACATCGCGGGTGGCGTGGAAAGCATGACGCGCGCGCCGTTCGTGCTGTCGAAGGGTGCCACGCCGTTCGCGCGCGACGTGCAGCTGTTCGACACGAGCCTCGGGTGGCGCTTCGTGAATCCGCGCATGAAGGCGATGCACGGTACCGACAGCATGGGTGAGACGGCAGAGAACGTCGCGGCCCAGTACGGCGTCACGCGCGCCGATCAGGACGCGTTCGCGGTCCGGTCGCAGCAGAAGGCCGCCGCGGCGCGCGCCGCCGGGCGTCACGCGGTGGAGATCGTGCCGGTGCCGGTGCCGCAGAAGAAGGGCGACCCGGTGCTCGTGTCGCAGGACGAGTTCCTGCGGCCGGACACCACGGTGGAGACGCTTGCGAAGCTCAAGCCGGCGTTCCGCTTCGATGGGCAGGGGAGCGTGACGGCGGGCAACGCGAGTGGGCTGAACGATGGCGCCGCCGCACTGCTGCTGGCCGGCGAGGCCGCGGTGGCGCGGCACGGCTGGACGCCGCTCGCCCGAGTCGTGGCGAGTGCGGCGGCCGGCGTGGAGCCGCGCATCATGGGCATGGGCCCGGTGCCGTCCACACGCCTCGTGCTGCAGCGCGCCGGGCTCACGATCGACCAGATGGATGTGATCGAGCTCAACGAGGCGTTCGCGGCGCAGGGGCTGGCGTGCCTGCGCGAGTTGGGCGTCGCCGATGACGATGCGCGCGTGAACCCCAATGGCGGCGCCATCGCGCTGGGCCACCCGCTGGGGATGAGCGGTGCACGACTGGCGCTCACGGCGGCGCGCGAGCTCGAAGCGCGCGGCGGTCGTTACGCGCTGTGTACGATGTGCATCGGCGTGGGACAGGGGTTCGCGCTCGTGCTCGAGCGCGCGTGACGCACTGCCAGTGCCCTGTGCAGCCGTCGGCGTGAGGCGCGCGTGATCTACGCTTTCGACGGGTTCGTGCCGGTCGTGCACGAGACGGCGTTCGTGCATCCGCAGGCGGCGGTGACGGGCAATGTCATCATCGGCCGCGACGTGTACGTGGGCCCCGGTGCGGCCATTCGCGGCGACTGGGGCGGCATCGTCATCGAGGACGGGTGCAACGTGCAGGAGAACTGCACGATCCACATGTTCCCGGGCGTGGTGGTCACGCTCGAAGCGGCGGCGCACATCGGGCACGGCGCCATCGTGCACGGGGCGCGCATCGGCGCGAACGCGCTCATCGGCATGAACGCCGTGATCATGGACAACGCGGTGGTGGGCGCCGGGTGCATCGTGGGGGCCCTCTGCTTCGTCCCCGCGGGCATGGACATCCCGCCGCGCAAGGTGGTGGTGGGGAATCCCGCGAAGATCGTGAAGGACGTGAGCGACGACATGCTGGCATGGAAGAGCGAAGGGACGGCGCTGTACCAGCAGTTGCCGGCCGCCATGCGCGCGTCGTGGCAGGCGGTGGAGCCGCTGCGCGCGGTGCCCGCAGACCGGCCCGCACAGATGGCCATGTTGCAGACCTGGCAGGACACCAAGTCGGCCTTGAAGAACCGGGAACGCCCGCAGGGCGAGGAGTCGTGATGGCGCAGGGCACGCAGCGCGGGCACGGACCGCGACAGTTGCAGAACTTCGTGCAGGGCGAGTGGGTGACCGGCACGGGGGCGATGACCCCGCTGGTCGATGCCGTGACCGGCGAGACGATCGGCGAGACGAGCACCGGGGGTGTGGACTTCAAGGCGGTGCTGCAGTATGCCCGCACGGTGGGTGGTCCCGCGCTGCGCGCGTTCACCTTCCACGAACGCGCGCTCATGCTCAAGCGCGTCGCCATCGCGCTCATGGCGCGCAAGGAGGAGTTCTATCCGCTCTCCTTCCAGACCGGCGCGACGCGCCCCGACTCGTGGGTCGACATCGAGGGCGGCATCGGCACGTTCTTCGCGTACGCGAGCCGCGGACGCCGGGAGTTCACCAACGAGCGCTACCACATCGACGGCCCCACCGAGCCGCTGTCCAAGAACGGCACGTTCGTGGGTCGGCACATCATGGTTCCGCTCGAAGGCGCGGCGGTGCACATCAACGCCTTCAACTTCCCCGTGTGGGGGATGCTCGAGAAGATGGCGCCGGCGCTGCTCGCGGGCGTGCCGTGCGTGGTGAAGCCGGCTACCACCGGCAGTCACCTTTCGAACGCCGTGTTCCAGGCGATCCTCGAGACCAACGAACTGCCCACGGGCGCCATCCAGCTCATCTGCGGTGAGGCGCGCACGCTGCTCGATCACGTCGAGGAGCTCGATATCGTCGCCTTCACCGGCTCGGCCGCGACCGGCCAGAAGCTCAAGTCGGGCGCCGCGGTGGTGTCGCACGCGGTGCGCTTCAACATGGAAGCCGACTCGCTCAACTGCTCCATCCTGGGCCCCGATGCGGTGCCGGGCACCGAGGAGTTCGACCTCTTCATCAAGGAGGTCACGCGCGAGATGACCACCAAGGCCGGGCAGAAGTGCACGGCGATCCGTCGCACCATCGTGCCCGCGGGGCTCGAGGAGGCGGTCATCCAGGCGCTGTCCAAGCGACTGGGTACGACCACCATCGGTGCGCCGACGGCCGACGGGGTGCGCATGGGGCCGCTCGCGAGCCGGCAGCAGCAGCGCGCCGTGGGCGAAAGCGCCGAGCGCATTCGCGCCGTCACCGAGCGCGTGTATGGCGTCGACGACTTTGCGGTGGTGGGCGCCGATCGCGCGGCGGGTGCGTTCTACGCCCCCGAGCTGCTGTACTGCGCGGCGCCGCTCACGACGCTCGCGCCGCACGACATCGAAGCGTTCGGGCCGGTCAACACGGTCATGCCGTATCGCGACCTCGGCGAGGCGGTGCAACTCGCGCGCATGGGGCGCGGCTCGCTGGTGGGCTCGCTGGTCACGGCCGACGCGAACGTGGCGCGCGAGGTCGTGCTGGGTGTCGCGCCGTATCATGGCCGCCTGCTGGTGCTCGACCGCACGAGCGCGAAGGAGAGCACGGGGCATGGCTCGCCCCTCCCCAACCTCGTGCACGGCGGCCCCGGGCGCGCGGGCGGCGGTGAGGAGATGGGGGGCGCACGCGGCGTCTCGCACTACCTGCAGCGCGTGGCGTTGCAGGGAAGCCCGACGATGCTGACCGCCATCACGCGCGAGTGGACGAAGGGTGCGGCCGAGCATACCGATGCGGTGCATCCCTTCCGCAAGAGCTTCGACGAGCTGCAGGTGGGCGACACGCTCATCACCGCGTCGCGGACGATCACGCTGGATGATATCGAGGCGTTTGCGAAGCTGAGTGGCGACACCTTCTACGCGCACATGGACGCCGAGGCCGCGCGTCATCACGGCGTGTTCGAGGGGCGCGTGGCGCACGGCTACTTCATCGTGTCGGCAGCCGCCGGGCTGTTCGTCGAACCGTCGCTCGGGCCGGTGATGGCCAACTACGGCCTCGAGAAGCTGCGCTTCACGAAGCCGGTGTATCCGGGCGACACGATTCACGTGCGCCTCACGGTGAAGCAGAAGACGAAGAAGGATGTCCCCGAGGGGACGGTGCCGCAGGGCGTGGTGGAGTGGGACGTCGAAGTGCGCAACCAGGAGAACGAGGCAGTGGCGGTGTACTCGATTCTCACGCTCGTGCGCCGCGACGTGCCGTTCAACGCCTCCACGCCGGCCTCCGCCTCCGCTGCGGCCTGAGTCATGGCCACTTCCCCCACTGGCAGCACACGCAAGATCGATCGCTCCATCGTCGAAGGACCGATCGGGCCGGCGGTGTGGAAGGTGGCGTGGCCCACGGTGCTGCAGAACGTCATCGGCGGGCTGCAGGGGATGATCGACCACGCGCTGGTGGGGCAGTTCGTCGGCTACGCGGCGAATGCCGGCATCGGCGTGGGGTTCCAGATCTTCCTGGTCGTCATGGTGTTCATCTCGTCGCTGTTCAGCGGCATGGGCGTGCTGGTGGCGCGCTACGCCGGCGCCGGTGATGAAGCCGGGGTGAACCGCGCCGCCAGCCAGGCGTTCCTGCTCGCGCTGGTGCTCTCCATCGGCGTGCTCGCCCCCATTGGCTATTTCTCGGCGCCGTGGCTGCTGTCGATGGTGAATGCCGCGCCCGAGGTGCAGCGAGAAGCGCTGCCGTTCCTGCGCATCATGTTCGTGTTCGGCTTCGGCATGATGATGTTCTTCATGCTGGGCGGCGCCCTGCGCTCGGCCGGTGATGCGAAGACCCCGCTGCGGCTCGGCGTCGCGCTCACGGTGGGGAACATCTTCTTCAACGTGATGCTCATTCGCGGCATCGGTCCCTTCCCCGAACTGGGGACGGCGGGAGCGGCGGCCGGCGTGACGATCTCGAGCGGGCTGGTCGCGATCTTCTCCATCTGGAAGCTGTTCAGCGGCGCGTGGGTCATCGACTTCCGGCACGTGTCGTGGAAGCCGGATTGGGAGGTCATCCGCGCGCTGTTCCGCTTCGGATTGCCCACGGGGATCCAGGGTATCGCGATGAACATCGCCGGCGTGCTGCTGCTGCGCTTCATCGGCGCGACGGCACAGAGTGCGCAGGCACAGGCCGCGTACGCGGTGGGCTACACCGAGCTGTTCTCACTCGTCACGTGGACGAGTGTGGGGCTCATGGGCGCAGCCGCCGCGGTGGCGGGGCAGAACCTTGGTGCGGGGCAGCCCGAGCGGAGCCGACTCGCGGTGCGGCAGGCGGCGAAGTACGGGCTCGGCATCGCCGTGTTCGTGGGCGCGCTCTTCCTCGTGATTCCCGGCCCGCTGCTGGGACTGTTCGGGATGAGGGACCCGGCCGTCGTTTCGATCGGACGGGAGCTGCTGGCGTACCTCAGTGTGTCGGGACTCTTCATCACGGTGGCGCTCACCTTCACCGGCGGGATGCAGGGGACAGGGGATACCCGCAGCCCGCTGTACATCACGCTGGTGTCGCAGTTCGCGCTGCCGATCGGGATGCTGACGGTGATCCAGGGGATGCGCCCGCTGCAGCCGAGCGATGTGTGGCTGGCAATCGTGCTGGGGCACATGACGCGCTGTGTGCTGAGTGTGTGGCGGTTTGAACAGGGGAAGTGGAAGACCATAGGGCTCGGCGTGAAATCCTGAGCACTGCTGACTGCGTAAGCCGGGACGGCGTGAGCGGCGAGGGGCGACAGGCGTCACGGCGTGCGCGGGAGGGGCGACAGGCTCGACGCCGGTTGCGGTGGGACTACGGGTACTACGGGGCGCGCGGCGCTGCGCTGGCGCGGGAACTACGGGGCGCGGCGCTGCGCTGGCGCGGGAACTACGGGGCGCGGCGCTGCGCTGGCGCGGGAACTACGGGGGAGACGGGTGGTATTGCGGGGCGTGCGTCACATTGCGCTCCTGACTTCCCCGTTCGCGTGGCTGCACGTGCGGCTCTCGGCGTTCCGATACCTCGGCCTGCGGGGGCTCGCAGTGTTCGTGTACGGCGTGGCGCGCGTTCCTTCACGGGAGTGGGGGTCGGTGGGGGCACTAGTGACCTTCGCGGGTGTCGCTGCGGCTCTCGGGGAGCTGGAACTACGAAGGACGGGCACGGCGACGCTGTACGACAACCTGGGTGTTGGCGTAGCGCCCCGATCACTCCTCGCGGTGGCGCCGGCGCTGGTGGGAGAGCTTGCCCTGATGGCGCTGCTGCGGGTGTATGCCTGACCGCGCTGCGGCAGGACCGGTGCTCGAGGCGGACTGCGTCGCGCTGCGGCGCGGCGATCACCTGGTGCTCACGTCGGCGTCGCTGCGCGCACGTGCGGGATGCATCCATGGGTTGCTGGGGCGCAATGGTGCCGGGAAGACGACGCTGCTGCGCATCCTCGTCGGGAGGCTGCAGGCCGATGGCGGCACGGTGCGCATGGACGGTGTCGCGGTGGACGAGCCCCGACTGCCGGCGCTCGCGCGGCGCGGCGTGTTCTTCCTCCCTGACCGCGACCTGCTGCATCCGCGTGCGGCCGTGGGGGCGCAACTGCAGTGGATGGCGGCCGTGCACGGCACCGCAGCGCAGGTTGCCGTCACGTGTGAGCGTATGGGCATTGCGGCGCGGCTTGGGCAGCGGCCTGGCACGTTGTCGGGCGGCGAGCGACGGCGCGCGGAGGTGGCGTGCGCGTTGCTGCGGGCACCACGGGTGCTGGTGCTCGATGAGCCGCTGCGCGGCGTGGCGCCGCTCGATGCGGAGTGCATCCTTGGCGCGCTGCGCGACTACGTGACGTCGGGAGGAGCGGTGGTGCTCACGGGGCACGAGCTGCCGCTGCTGGAGCCGTGGCTGGATACCGTGACCTGGTGCGCAGGATCGCGGACCACGGCGTTCGAGAGTGTCGCGCACGCGAAGGCCGAATTCGTGTTTCGGCAGCAGTTCCTGGCGTGGACGGCGCCTCAGCGCAGCCGCGACACCACGTCGGAGTAGCGCCAGGCGCGCTCCACGGTCGCATCGGTGGCAAATCCGCCGAGCGACTCGGTGAGCTGCGTGACGTGGTAGCCGCGCACATTGAGCGGATGGGAGCCTTCGCCGCCGAACCAACTGCGGATGAGCACACTGTTCGCGGTGCGTGGCAGGGCGCGCACGCCGCGCACGAAGCTCGGGAAGCGGCCGTCGCGGATGAGGTAGTCCTCGACGTTCGACGTGTACAGCACCGACACGCTGTCGCCGCGCTCGCGGAGCAGTGCGGCCACCTTGGGGAGCACCGCACCGGAGAGGTCACCGACGACGGGGACCACCAGGTTGCGCTGCTCGAGCGATTGCACGACCCGAAACGCGGCTTCGCTGGCCATCCAACCGCTCTGCACGCCGTCGGTGTCGCGCTCGGCGAGGAGCTGGCCGAGTGTGGGGTAGTACCACTGCGGCGGCCGGCCGGTGCTGGTGAAGCGCAGGCGCACCCCCTCGGCGATGAAGGCGCCGTGGAAGCGGTCGATGGTGGCGAGGTCCTGCGCGCTCAGCGTGAAGCCGCTGGCCGCGACGCGCGCACGCACCGCGCGGCGGGCGGCGGCGATGGAGGCGTCGGTCGTCCTGGTGCGCGCCGCCCACGCCACCAGGGAGTCCACGCTGCGCGTGCTCCACGCGTCCACGTCGGCAGGCACAGGGCGCCCGGTCCACAGCGCCAGGAACTCGGCGCGGTTGCGCGCGCTCTCGAAGAGCGCCTTGAAGAGCAGGTGGTGCAGCAGGTTGTCGCGGCGGATGTCGGCAATGATGGCCAGCCGCGGCTGCACGCGCGCGATGTAGTTGAAGTTCTGGTCGGGCCCGACCCCGATGTACACGCCGCCCTGCACGCCACGCCGCGTGAGCGTGGGGAGCGGGTGCAGCAGGCTCGCCTCGTTGGAGATGAGGTTGTCGGTGTCGAAGTAGCCGCCCGCATCGGACAGACGGGCCGACAGGGCGGCGAACTGTGCGCTGCTGAGACTGTCGGCGCGCTGCGATGCGGCGCGCTGCGACTCGGCGCGCTGCGCAGCGGCGGACGTGGCGCGCGATACCGAAAGCGATGACGCCGCGATCAGGAACGTGAGGACGCGGCGCGTCGTGCGCGGGCGGCGTATGGAGGCGGGGAGCGGAGCCATGCCTCACGCTCGCCCACGTGCCGGCGCCCGGCAAGCGATCGGGCGGCGCACACCGTAAGTTGGGCAGGCCTTCACCCCCTCCTGCCATGCCCATCCGCCACGCCGTTCGCGCCACGGGCCTCGCGGCCCTCGCGCTGTCTTCGTCCCTCGCGACGCTCACCGCTCCCTCGCAGGCTCAGGCGCCCGCTGGCGGGCCCAACGCGGTGCCGAGCATCGCGCCGTTCATGTCGCCGGCCTCGCCGCTCATGCTCACGTCGGCGCGCAAGGCCGACCGGCTGGCGTGGATGGCGTACGACCGCGGCATGCGCAACGTCTACACGGCCGCGGCGCCGAGCTTCACGCCGGTGCGGCTCACGAACTTCCTCGACGACGACGGGGTCGATCTCTCCGACGTCGAGATCAGCGACGATGGCAGCACGATCATCTTCGTGCGCGGGTCGGCGCCCAATCGCTGGGGGTGGATCGCGAACCCGTCGCATCGCCCCGACGCCGAGGAGCGCGCGATCTGGGCGGTCCGTGCGACCGGCGGTCCCGCGTGGCGCGTGGCAGCGGGCGCGGCGCCGGAGCTCTCTCCCGACGGGCGGCACGTGCTGTTCACGCGGGACGGGCAGATCTACCGGGCGCGCGTGGCGCGAGGCGGCCCGGTCACCGCGATGGACACGGGCGGCGTGCCGTTCATCAATGCGTGGGGGCGTAACGGCACGCCCCGCTGGTCGCCCGACGGCAAGCGTATCGCGTTCGTCAGCGACCGCATGAATCACAGCTACATCATGGTGTACGACGTGGCGACGCGGCGGCTGCAGTACGTCGCGCCCGGTGTGGACTGCGATGCGGGGCCGACGTGGTCACCCGACGGCAAGTCGCTCGCATTCTATCGGCGTCCGGGCGTGCCCTTCGGCAACCAGACGCAGGCGGGCACGGGGGGCATCGGCAATCCGGCGGGGCCGGCCGCCAACCCCAACGCGGCGGCGCTTCCGGGCAATCCCGCAGGCGGCTGCGGCGGTGGCGGCTTCGGAGGCGGGGGCGGGGGCGGAGGTCGTGGCGGTGCGCCGCAGGACAGCACGCGGCGCAACAACATGCTGCGTTCGCCGGGCTTCTTCAGCGCGCAGTTCTCCGGTGGCCACACGCTGCAGCTCATGGTGGCCGACATCGCCGGCGCGAACTTCGCGTCGCCCATGATCAGCGCGCAGATCCCCGCGCGCGAGGTGTGGCGCAATGCACCGCGCGACACGCTGTTCACGAGCCTGGCCAACATGCAGTGGGCGGGGCGCAGCATCATCTTCCCCGTCACGGTGCCGCGCGACGAGTGGGACCGCTGGTACGCGATTCCCGTGGCGGGTGGTGCGCCGATGCGCCTCACCACCACCGACGGCCTCATCGAGGATGCCACCTCGCTCGCGCTGTCGCGCGACGGCGGCACGACGCTCTACTACTGCACGAACGCCGAGGACATCGAGCGCCGGCACATCTGGGCGGTGCCCACGAGCGGTGGCGCGCCGAAGCGCTTGTCCACGGGCGACGGCATCGAGACGTATCCGCAGCCGCTCGCGAGCGGCAAGCAGGTGGCCGTCATCTACTTCGACGCGAAGACACCGGCGTCCATCGCGCTGGTACCGGCCGAGGGCGGTGCGCCGAAGGTGATCTTCCCGAAGCTCACGAGCGCGTTCCCGCAGGTGGCGCATGTCGTGCCGGAAGTCGTGAAGACCAAGGCGGCCGACGGGCTCGAGATCAGCAACACGCTGTTCCTCCCCAAGGACGTGAAGCCCGGCGAGAAGCGGCCGGCGCTCATCTTCGTGCACGGCGGCCCGCGGCGGCAGATGCTTCCCGGCTACCACTACATGCAGTTCTACCACTGGTCGTACGCCGTGAACCAATGGCTGGCCGATCAGGGGTATGTCGTGCTGTCGATCAACTACCGGAGCGGCATCGGCTACGGGCGCAGTTTCACCAATGCGCCCAACACGCAGGCGCGCGGCAACAGCGAGTATCAGGACGTGGTGGCGGGGGCGAAGTATCTGCAGGCCCGCGCCGACGTCGATCCCGCGCGCGTGGGCATCTGGGGATTGTCGTACGGCGGGCTGCTCACCTCGCAGGCCCTCGCGCGCAACAGTGACATCTTCGTGGCCGGCGCCGACCTGGCGGGGGTGCACCTGTACGGCAACGTGATCGACTCGACGAACCTCGCGTTCAAGTCGAGCGCGGTGGGCGCCATCGATGGATGGACGTCGCCCGTGTTCCTCGTGCACGGCGACGACGATCGCAACGTGGACTTCGCGCAGACGGTCGGGCTGGTGCAGCTCCTGCGCGCGCGGGGCGTGTACCACGAGCTCATGGTCGTGCCCGACGACCTGCACGAGTCGATGCTGCACCAGAACTGGATCGACACCTTCGACCGCATGGGGGCATTCCTCAAGCGGTTCGTGTGGAACAGGGAGAAGGCGCCGAAGGCGATGGAGTGAGGGCCTATCGCTGAATCGCCCCCGCCGCCCCCGCACGCCGCGGATCGGCTCCCGCCGTCGCCTTCTTCCCGTCGATCTTCACCGCCGCGCCATACCCCTCGCGCAGCTCACCACGCGCGGACACGAACGACAGCTCGTAGCCGAGCGCACGCAGCCGGTCGATGACGCTGGGGGCGAAGCCGTCTTCGACCTGGATGGTGTACGGCTGCACGCGCCCCGCCTGCGGCGCACCGCCGAAGCCGCCGCCGGGGAGGAAGCGCGGCAGCTCGAGCGCGGCCTGCGGCCCGAGGTTGTAGTCGAGCGCGCCGAGCAGCGTCTGGTACACCGCGCTCGTGATCCACGCGTTGCCGGCCGCGCCCACCGCGAACACGGCCTTGCCATTCCTGAAGGCCACCGTGGGGGCGAGGGTGCTGCCGTGGCGCGCGAACGGCAGCCGCGAGCCGTACTGCGTGGGGTCGGTGCCGTAGCTCGTGAGCTTGTCGTTGCTCAGGAAGCCCAGCCCCGGGGTGACATAGAAGTTGCCGCCCCACGTGCCCAGCGTCTGTGTGACCGCCACGGCGTTGCCGTCGGCATCGGCCACCGCGAACGCCGTGGTGCCGGCCGCGTGGCACACCGTCATCTCGGCCGCATGATCGTCGCCGCAGGGTGATGCGGCGCCCGCCGCATCGGCGGCGTCCCCGTCGCCACTCCCCGATGCCCGCCCACCCGCAGACACGGTGTCGCGCTTCGCGGAGAGGCAGGGCAGCGTGTCGCCGCGCACTGACGCCGGCGTGAGCGCCTTCGCCGGGTCGAAGCAGCGCCAGCGGCCGCGCGCGGTGTCCTTGTCGATGATGGGCGCGTAGTCCACCGGCCACAGGGCCGGATCGGCAATGCGGTTGCGTGAGCTGGGTACGAGGAACCACGCCGACAGTGCCGCATGCAGCGTGGCGGCATCGTCGGCGTAGAGGCGCGGATTCGGGAACTGCTCGAGCAGGTTGAGACGCGCCACCAGCTCGGCCCCGCCGCTGACTGGCGGTGCGCTCGAGCAGATGCGATACGCGCGGTACGTGCCGCACACCGGCTCACGCTCGTTGGCGAAGTAGCGCGCGAGGTCGCTCACCTTCATCGCGTTCCCCTTGCCGCGCAGGTCGGCCACCCACTTCGCGGCCACCTCGCCCTTGTAGAAGCCGTCGGCACCCTTGGCCGCCACCTGTTCCAGCACCCATGCGAGGTCGGGATTGCGGATGGTGTCACCGGCCACGCGCGGCTTGCCGTCGCGGAAGAACAGCGCCTTGCTCCCCTCGTACTTGGCGAAGTGCTCTCGTTCGGTGGCGAGCGTCGTCGCGAGCCCGTCGCTCACCACATACCCGTTCTTCGCCGCGGCGATGGCCGGCGCCACGAGCGCGCTCCATGGCACCTTCCTGCTGCCATAGCGCTGCCACGCGAGGTACATGCCGGCAATGGTGCCGGGCACGTTCACGAGCACCGGCCCGTCGCTGGGATAGCGGCCGTTCACCAGCAGCGACGTGTTGGTCAGCCCGCCCTCCTCCGGCACACGACTCATGAACTCGATGAGGGTCGGTGCCTTGCCGTTGAGCGCCACGACCATCTCGCCGTAGCCGCCGATGCCGCTCGCATCGGGCTCCACCACGCCCAGCGCGAAACTCACCGCGACCGCCGCGTCGACCACATTGCCGCCCTGCCGCATCACGCTCAGCCCGGCTTCGGTGGCCACGGGGTGTGCGCTCGACACCACCGCGCGGCCGCTCGCCTCCTCGCGCAGCGCCGGACGCGCGCGCAGCGCCTCGTGAAGGACGCCCTGCAGCGCGCTGTCCGTCGGCGCCGCCACCGCGCGCGGCCGCAACCGGTCGCGCACGGCCTGCCACTGCGCGCGACGCGACTCGGCGCCGGGCGCGCTGAAGTACAACCGGTCGCTGCGCGCCCACACGCGGTCGAAGGCGGCGGCATTCGCATCGGCACGATCGAGCGTGGCCGTGGCACTCACCGCGGCGCGCCCGCGATCTGGCGATGCGGGCGCGGGCAACCGATACAGCCGGTCGCGTTCGCGTGACGGCGAGCCCCGCTCGGCCGCGCTGCGATCGACGCCGCGATCGGGGTCGCCATTGTAGCCGACGCTGACCTCGCTGAATTCGGCGATCGTGATCGTCGCGCCGTCCGGCGACCAGTCGAGGTCACCGTGCGCGCGCGACACCACGTTGGTGTACGTCGTGCCCTCGGCGGGCACCACCATGACGCCGGCGCGCGTGGACACGGCCAGGCGACCGTCGTTGCTCCACGCGATGTCCTCGATGCCGGCGTCGGTGAACACGGTGCTTTCGTTGCCCCCGGAGAGCGCCCGCACCGCCACACGGCGGGTCGTCTCGCCGACGACGATGTACGCCACCTTCGCGCCGTCAGGCGTGAGCCGCGGCCGTCGCTCCGTTTGCTCGACGGTCCCAAGCCGGCGCTCGGCGCCGTTGGCGTCGCGCACCATGATGCGCGACTCGCCGCCCAGGCCACGTTGAAACACCACGAGCCCCGAGGTGCTGGCCGACGGCGCCACGTCGGCCGCCGCGTGTGTGGTGATGCGCGTGGCGGCACCGCTTGGCATGCCGGCCGCATCGAGCGGCTGGCGCCACAGGTCGTAATTGCCGGCGGAGTCGGACGCGTACCACAGCACCGAGCCCGTGAGCGCGGCGTCGCGGTGCCAGGCACTGCCGCGCGTGACGCGCGTGAGTGCGCTGGCGCCGCGCGGCTGCGCGTACAGGTGCCCATCACGCTCGACGACCAGCAGGCCGGCGCTGTTGCTCGCCGGTCGACGCGCGCCGCGCAGCGACAGGGAGTCCGACGCTGCGGCCTGCGCACTCACGACCGACGGCAGCGCGCCCAGGAGCAGCGCCGTGCCCACACACACGCGTCGCATGCTCATCGCGCCCCCGCCGCGCGGCGCGTGATGGTGATCGACTCGATCACGTCGCCCTCCTGGATGCGGTCGATGACATCGAGGCCGCGCACGGTCTCGGCGAACATGGTGTAGTCCCAGTCGAGGCGCACGTTGTCGATGAGGTTGACGAAGATCTGTCCGTCGCCGGTGTCCTTGCCGCGCGTGGAGATGCCGAAGGTGCCGCGCGCGTGCCGCCCGCCCACTTCGTCACGCATGAAGTCGCGTGTGACCGGGTCGTACTCGTCGGCGCCGGGGCTGCCGCCCTGAATGACGAAGTTGGGGACGATGCGATGAATCGTGTTGCCGGCGTACCGCTTTGCCTCCGCCTCGCGCACGAACGTGTACACGGTCATGGGGGCGATGTCGGGGCGCAGGCGGAGCGTGACGTCGCCGACGTTGCGGAAGCGGATGGTGGCCGTGGCTCCCTCGAGCGCGGCGAGCGCCGCAGCGGTGGGGAAGGCGGGCGGGGCATAGCGCTGCGTGGTGGGAGCGACCGTCGTCCCGCCCGCCGACAGTCGCTTGGCGGCCGCGGCGGCCACACCCGGGTCGGCATCGGCCAGCCATCGCCGCATCCAGGTGCGCGCGGCGTCGTCGTCGAGCGGCATCGCCTCGATGATGGCGACGCGCGGGTCGCGCCAGGTCACGCCGTGTGCGCGCGTGATGCGCTCGAACGCAGCGCGCAGCGGCGCGACCGATGCTGCGGCGCGCGCCTTGCCGAGTTGCGTGGCCGCAGCGAGCAATACGCCGGCGTGGTCGCGCGTGAGCGCGGCGATGGCCTCGGCGTCGGTGGTGATGGCGGCCGCGGCGACGTTGGGTTCGGGGTCCGCCGCCAGCGTGTGCAGCGTGGCGGTGTCCCGCGCCACCTTCGCGGCCTCGGCCGCCCAGGCGCGCGCCTGCCACACCGGCGAGGAGGCGAGTTCGCGCACGGCACCACGCGCGCCCACACTGTCGATGCGCGCCAGGGCCATGGTGGCATGCGCCCGCTGACGCCACGGCGTGGAGGCAGACAGGAACGGCTGCAGCAGCACCTTGTCGCAGCGGCGCTCGCCCAGCACGTCGAGGGCGAGGAGTGCGACGTGCCAACTGCTGTCGCGCAGGCGCTGCGTGGCATGTTCGCAGGTGGGCGCTGCACGCAGCCCCTGCCAGCGCACCATGGGCGCGCGATCGTCGGCCACCCAGACGCGGTACAGCGCGACGGTCGTACGACGCACCTGCGCGTCGGCGTCGCTGAGGCCGCGGGCCACAATGCTGCTGTCCCGGTCGCCCGCCGCCGTGAGCGCGAGCAGTCCCACCATGCGCAGCTCGGCGTCGCTGTTGTCGACAAAGGCGCGACGCACGGCGGCCAGCACCGGCGCGGGGGCGCGCCAGGTACGCGCGTTGCGACGCAGCAGCATCTCGAGTCCGCGCATGGCGCCACGACGCGCCACGAGGTCGCTCTCGGCAAGGCCGTTCACGAGCGCCACGACGCGACCGCTGTCCACCGGCGCGCGCCCGAACGATTCGAACAGTGCGGCGCGCACGACGGGGTCGCGTTCGTCGCGCAGGCGCGCCTCACCGAGGGGAAGGCCCATGAGGAGCGCCGCGCGGGCCGCCTCGAGACGCACCGATGCGGCCGGCCACGCCAGGTGCGTGGAGACCTTGCCGGCCTGCTGCCCATCGCCGAGGCGGCCGAGCGCACGCAGGGCCAGTGCCTGCAGCGTCGTGTCACCGCTGGCGAGCGCGCGGTCGAGGACGGGGAGCCCTGCCTCGCGGGCGTGCTCGGCCGCGAGCACGGCATGACGGGTGAGCGCGCGTGCGGACTGCGCGAGGGTCGCGCCGGGCAGCGCACTCAGCACCGCGAGCGGCGCGACGGCGGCGCGAACGGCAACCAGCAGCGTGCGGAAATGTGTCACGGTAGGCGGAGGCGGGAAGGCGGGTCAGGGCCCCGGAAGGCGGGGGACGGGGCGATGCCGCGAGGCGCCCCCGTTTCCCCAAAGATGTCCGGCGTTCCCCCGACATGCAGCGGGGGGCCGAGCGCTAGCTTTCCCGGCTGCGGCGATGGGCGCAGGTCGCGCCCGCTGCCGTCCCGCCCGACCCTTACCCGGAGTTTGCTCATGCGGCTCGTCCGCACCGTCCGGCCCGCGCTTGCGGCCGTCGTGTTGCTCCCCACCGTGCTCGCGGCGCAGGCCGCCTCGGTCAATCGCTACGGCAACCCCGCGCGCGTCGCGCCGGCGCCAACCAAGGCCGCCATCGACGTGCGTGACCTGCAAGTGCGTCTCTATCAGTTCGCCGACGACTCCATGATGGGGCGGCAGGTGGGGCGCGTCGGCAACAAGAAGGGCACCGACTATATCGCCGCCGAGGTGAAGCGCCTGGGACTGCTCCCGGGCGGCCCGAATGGCAGCTACTTCCAGGTGCTGCCGTACCACGTGCGCAAGTACACCGAGCACTCGCAGGTGGCGGCGCAGGGGAATCCGCTGCGCTGGAACGAGGATGTGGTCGCGGTGCCTGGTGCTGCGGCGCCACGCGCGGTGCGTGACGCCGAGGCGGTGTTCGGTGGCACGATGGGCGACGAGGCGAGCTACATCACTGAGGCGCAGGCCGCGGGCAAGGTGGTGGTGCTGGCCAAGGCCGCCCCGGCACAGGCCGTGGGCCCCGGTGGCTTCGCCGGTGGCGCCGGCGGGCGAGGTGGGCCGGGCGCGCAGGTGCCGGCGCGCTTTGCCGGTGCGGCGGCCATCGCGGTGGTCGACCTCGACGGGCTGACGGCGGCGCAGAAGAAGGCCATCAACGAGCCGACCGTCGCCACCATGGCAGGCGGCGGGCGAGGCGGTCGCGGCGGACCCGGCGCGAACGCGGCGGTGGATTCGCTCACGCTGCTCAAGGCGCAGCTCGCGGCCACGCAGCCGCCGGCTTACCTGCGCCTGACGAATGCCGCGGCAGGTGCGCTGTTCGGGCGCAGCGGCATCGAGGGGCTCACGGCGGGCGCGAAGGGCGGCACGGTGACGGCGTCGCTCGAGTTCGTCGAGCTCCCCACCGACTGGGCGCGCAATGTCGTGGCGATCCTCCCCGGCAGCGACCCCAAGCTCAAGCACCAGTACGTCGCGGTGGGCGCGCACAACGATCATGTGGGATTCAACACGCCCGTCGACAAGGACTCCATCAAGGCCTTCAACGACATCGCGATCCGCATGCAGATCGCAAACGACATGAAGGGGCTCACCCCCGACATGCGTGCGTCGATCAAGGTCAACATGGACAGCATCCGCAAGGTGCACCCCAAGCCGCGCCTCGACAGCATCAACAACGGCGCGGACGACGACGGCTCGGGCTCCATGGGTGTGCTGGAGATTGCCGAGGCGCTGGCGAAGGCGCCGGTCAAGCCGAAGCGGTCGATCCTGTTCGTGTGGCACACCGGTGAGGAAGGCGGCCTCGTGGGATCGGCGTACTACGTCGCGAACCCCACGGTGCCCATCGACTCGATCGTCGCGCAGCTCAACGTCGACATGATCGGCCGCGGGCGTGCCGAAGACCTGCCGGGCGGTGGCCCCGACTTCCTCGGCGTGGTCGGGTCGTACTTCGACTCGAAGGACCTCGGCGATCAGGTGAAGGCGGCCAACACCAAGCAGGTCAAGCCCCTCGCGCTCGACTACAAGTTCGACGACCCGATCAGCTGGGCGAACTACAACAACATCTACGGCCGTTCGGATCACTTCAATTATGCGCGGCAGGGCATCCCCATCGCGTTCTTCTTCACCGGCCTGCACGGTGACTACCACCAGCGCAGCGACGAGCCGGAGTTCATCGACTATCCGCACTACGCGCGCATCACGAACTTCATCCGTGACCTGACGGTGGATGTCGCCAACGGTCCGCGTCCGCGGCTCAACGGCACCAAGCCGGCGAAGCCGAAGGTGATCGTGCCGTAGGGGGCCAACGGGTCGGGGCGACGTCGGCGAACACCCGGCGTCGCCCCGGTCTCCGCCAGGCTCAGCGCGACAGGCGCAACTGGAACATGTGCGAATTCATCCCCGGATTCGCCCCGCCAAAACTCGCGTTGCTGAGGTGGTGCAGCACGTAGCCGAACGCCACCCCTCCCGTGGCAAGGCGCCGCTCGAGCAGCAGCCCGGGGGCCACGGTGAAGTTGGCGCGTGTCGCCTTGCCGTAGGGCACCACCTGCGAGAACCACGCGCCTCCGGACGTGACGTTCACCACCAGCGTGGTACGCGCGCCGAGCGGTGTGCGCGCTTCGGCGCCCAGCACGCCGAGCCCGGCGCCGTAACCATTGCGGCGCGTGTAGCGCGCCAGCACCGCCGGATCGTTCGCGTCGGGATCGATCCCCTCCTTCGGCACGCGATGCGCGGGCGCATCTGATGTGACGAGCACGAGTGGCTGCAGCTCGAACAGCCACGCCGCCCTCGTGGGCCCGAACCGGAACAGCGGAATCGCGGCCTGCACTCCGAGCGTCGTGAGGGCGCCATCGATGGGTTCGTTGTGCGACGCGGTGTAGGTGGCCACGTCGCGCGCCAGCGCGACACCCCAGCGTGTGGGGCCGCGCTCGACGAAGCGGCGCCATCCAGACCTCGCGGTGGGAGTTCCGCCGCTGCGCGTCGCGCCGTCTGGCCCCGTGGGTAGCGTCTGCGCGGCGAGGCGCGATGCTGCCCGATCGATCGGCAGCGCAGGGGTGAGCAGCAACGCCAGCGCGCTCGTCAAGGCGATGAGACGAGCGCGCGACGCAGCAAGGGGTGCACACGAAGCGGGCATACAGGTCGTGAATCGGGTGGCGACGACGGAGAGCGACACGTGCCAAGTCTCCGGGGTGTGTCCGCATCGCGCCAGTCTGGCGTGGGTCTGACGCACGTGCGAGTTGTGCAGAATCACCACATCGGAATATGGAATATGAAAAATAACTAAGACTCGCAACAATTGTTCAACTATGAACTGGAACGTGCCGATAGAGGGGCATCCGATCGCGATGTTGCCTTCAGATCCTCGCCATGTCGTCGCTGACTCTTCGCACCAAGCTGCTCTTCCTCGCCCTTCTGGGCGCCGCCGCTACCCTCATCGTTGCCCTGCTCGGTAGTCGCGGGGTTGGGCAGGTCGCACTCGCCGCGAACTCCCTGCAGCGCACCGTCGTGCTCCAGCGCGCGCAGATGTCCGCGGACATGATGCACGATGCGCTCAACGCCGAGGTGTTGCGGGTGCGGATCGATGCCAGCCTGCCGCAGCCCACCCGCTCTCTCGACACGCATCGCGCCGGCATGCAGGAGATCGTCGGCAACATGCTCGCGCAGCTCGATACGGTGCTGGCCGGCGCCAACGATACGGTCCTCACCAGGCAAGCCGCCGCGGCCAGGGCCGAGGTGGAGGAGTATGGGCGCCTCGCCGACATGGTTGCCGTGGCGGCCTTTGCGCGCGACACGGCCCTCGCACGGCATGTCGCTGCCTTCGACGCCAAGTTCGACGTGCTCCTCGAGGAGCTCGAGGCGTTGGGTGATCACGTCGCGGAGAATGCGGCGGAAACGTCCGCGGCCGCCCGCGACACGGGCACGCGCATGCAGTGGACGCTGCTGATCGCGGGCGCACTCACGCTGCTGATCGTGGTGGTCTTCGCGCAGATGGGCATCCGCAGCATTCGCCGCCCCATCCTCGCGCTTTCCGATGCGGCGCGGAACCTGGCCACGGGCGACGCGAGTGCGATGCTGCCGCCGGCCGGTGCCGATGAGATCGGCGACCTGACGCGCGCGTTCTCCTCCGTCGCCGGATTCGTCGCCGAATCGGCCGACGTGGCCGACGCCATCAGCCGCGGCGACCTGACGCGCACCGTGACGCCGCGGTCGTCGAAGGACGTGCTCGCCCAGAGCATGAACCGCAGCGCCGACACGTTGCGCCGACTCGACGTCGCGATTCAGTCGCTGGTGCGCGCGGCGCGCGGTGGCAACCTGACGGTGCAGGCGAACGCCGCCGAGTTCGACGGCGCCTATCGCGCGCTGCTCGAGGGGATCAACGACATGACGGCGCACCAGCTCGCGCCGATGCAGGCCGCCGCGACCGCACTCTCCGCGCTCGCCGACCGCGACCTGTCCACGCAGATGTCCGGCAGCTACGCCGGCGATCACGCCGCGATCCAGACCGCGCTCAATCGCGCGGTCACGCAGCTCGCCGAGGCGCTGGGCGAAGTGCGCCGTAAGAGTGTCGACCTGTCGGACGCATCGAAGCAGGTGGCGTCGTCGAGCGAATCGATGGCGGCTGGTGCCACCGAGCAGGCGAGCGCCCTGGAAGAGGTGAGTGCCAGCCTGCAGGAGCTTGCGTCGCTGGCCCGCGACAACGCGCAGGCCTCGGCCGAAGCGCACCGCAGTGTGGCCGACGCGCGGGCCCGCACCGAGCAGGGCGGTGCGAGCATGCAGCTCCTCACGTCGACGATCGCCGAGATCCGCGATGCTGCACGATCGACCGCCGACATCCTGCGCACGATCGACGAGATCGCCTTCCAGACCAACCTGCTCGCGCTCAACGCGGCCGTCGAAGCCGCACGCGCCGGCGATGCGGGGCGGGGGTTCGCGGTGGTGGCCGAAGAGGTGCGCGCACTCGCCAAGCGCAGTGCAGAAGCGGCGCGCGCGTCGGCCGAGATCATCGCGAAGTCGGTCACGGTGGCCGAACGCGGTGTGCAGCTCAACGCGGACGTGGCCGAGCACCTGGGCGCGATCGGCGGTGCCGTGGTCTCGACGGGCGAGGTGGTCGATCGCATCGCGATGGCCAGTCGGCAGCAGGCCGACGGCGTCGCGCAGATTCTCGTGACCACCGAGGAGATGAACAACGTCACGCAGCGCGCGGCATCGGAGAGCGAGGAGTCGGCTGCGCTCGCGCAGTTGCTGCTGGCACACGCCGACGGCCTGTCGGCCATGCTCGACACGTTCACCTTCGGCCACGAGGAGAGGCCCGCGCGCCGCACGCGCGGCACGCGGGCCCTCGCCCTCACTGCATAGTCGTGACCTTCTTCTGGTTGGCGTTCTTCACGTACTTGTCGAGCCACGCCACCCAGCGCCCCCACTGATCGAGCACGGTTTCCTTCGCGATGGGGCCGTGGTCCTCGTAGGGGTACATGTACAGCGACGTCGTCTTGCCGAGTCCCATCAGGGCGTGGTACATGCGCACGGAGTTGATGGGATCGGTGCCGACGTTCTGGTCCTCGGTGCTGTGGTACATCAGCAGCGCACCGTTGAGCTGGTCCGCATACAGCATCGGTGACATCGACAGGTAGGTCTCGCGTCCCTGCCACAAGTCGCGGCGCTCACTCTGGAAGCCGTTCGGGGTGAGCGTCCGATTGTACGCGCCGTCGCCGGCAATGCCGGCCTTGAAGTACGGCGTGTGCACCATGGCATTCACGGTGCTGAACGCGCCATAGCTGTGGCCCCCGAGGCCGAGGCGGTGCCGGTCGATGATCTGCAGCGTGTCGAGCGCGTCGATGATGGCCGCGAGGTTGTTGCGCAGGTCGGCCACATAGTTGTCGTTCGGGAGCTGCCCGTCGCTCGCGAAGATCGGCGCATCGGGCTCCACCACCGCGTAGCCCTGCGTGACGAGGAACTGCAGCGAGCGCGGTCCGAACGTCGGGTAGCGCCGTTCGGCAGCGGCCCCCTGCTGCAGCGAGCGGTCGTACGCCTGCTGGTTGTCGTACTCGCGCGGGTAGAACCAGAACATCGCCGGCAGGCGCGTGCCGTTCTGGTAGTCGGCGGGCAGCGTGACCTTCACGTTGAAGCTGTAGCCGTCGGCGCGCCGTGCGACCACCGTGCGCTTCTGCGCCTTGGAGATCTCGGGCATGAGGTCGACGTTCTGCGTGAGCTGCTTCGCCTCCTTGCTGGCGAGGGTGAGCGCATACGACTGCGGCACGAGCGTGGGCGATTCGCGCTGGATGACCGCACGCGTGAAGTCGTCGTCGAGCGGGGCCGAGATGGTCTCCAGCACCGTGCCGTCGCTCTCGTAGAGACGCGTGCGCGTGCCGGTGCGGATCTCGATGCGTTCGACGTACACGCGCGGGCTGCGCGCGCTGTCGGGTGTGGTGCCCTGCTGGAAGACGTACTTGCCGTCCGTGCTGACCATGACCACCGGGACGCCCTTGCTGCCGGGGCGCGTGACGAGCGCGCCGCCGCCGGCACCGCCGCGCCCACCGAACGCGCCTGCCGGCGGACCACCCGCCGGCGGCGTCGGCGCCGACGCGCTGTCGCCACGCCCACCGCGCCGCGGCTGGCTGATGGTGAACTTCGCGTTGTTCTCGGTCAGGAAGATCGCGTTCTCGATCGATCCACCCGTGCCCGTCTCACTCACGAAGAGGATGGTGCCGGCGTCGTTGAAGCGCGCCGAGGCGATGCGGTTGGTCGTCTCGTAGAGCACGCTGGCACTGGTCGAATCGAAGGGCGCCTTCCAGTGCATCAGGCGATCCGGGCGCCGTGCGACCGACGCGCTGTCGGGGCGTGCGGCGCCGCGACCACCAGCAGGTGCCGCCGGCGCGGGCGCGATCTGCGCGTAGAGCAGCCCACCCGCGAAGGGATGCCACTGCAGGTTGCGCTTGCCCGTGTCGGCCGCGGCGTTGCCCCCGCGGCCGGCGCCGGGCGCCGTGGCCGGGCGCGGATCGCCCGGGTCACCCGGATCCTCGCCCTCGCGCAGCGGACGCTTGGCCAGCTCGCGCAGCACCGTTCCCGTGCCGTCGATGATGACTTCACGCGTACCGAACGACGACACCGGGAGCACGTACGAGAACGGCTGCTCGAGATAGGTCACGCGGAAGTGCTGCCCATCGGGTGATGCGTCGAGCGCACGGATGACGCCCGGCGCGCCCACCTTCTTCACCGCGCGCGTCTTCACGTCGAGCAGCGCGAGCTGTCCGGTGGTGTGGTACACGAGCAGGTCCTTCTCGTACGGCGTTTGCAGCAGGTCGGGATACGTGCGCGTCTTGAGCTTGTTGTTCTCGTTCACGCGCACCTGCGGTCCCGTCGCGAGCGCCGGCTCCCTGGGCTCGGCGGCGCGTCCGTCGGGGACGAGCACCGTCACGAGCGACTTGCCGTCGGCGGTCCACGCTGGCGCCGTGACCATCGTGGCGAGCAGCGACGTGCGCGACACCGGACGCGATGCGCCCGTGGCCGGGTCGGCGACATAGAGCTGCGTCGCGTCGTCGAAGAGCGCGAGGAACGCGATCTGCGTCCCGTCGGGGCTCCACACGGGCGTGCTGACGCGCGCACCGGCAGGCACCTGCACGCTGATGCGCTTGCCGGTCTCCCACTCGGTGACTTCGAGGCCGGCCGCACTGCGCATGGTCATGCCGCGATCGCGGTTGCCGCGTGGGTCGACCTGAAAGCCGCCCAGGTTGTGGTGCACCTTGCCCACCTGCTTGAGCGCCGGCAATCCATCGCTCACGGTGCGCATGAACCACTTGCGCGCGCCCGGGCTGGGCGCGGCCAGCGTGCGATTGGTCTCGCGCGCCGCTGTGACCAGCTTGGCGATGGCCGGCGGCGGCGTGACGTAGCCTTCGTCGGCGAGGATGTCCGGCTTGTCCGCCTTGGCGGGTGCCGCGGGTGCGGGCGCTGCGGCGTTGCCGGGGCGATTCTGCGCCACCGCGACGGCGGGCAGGGTGAGAAGCAGGGCTGCCGACGCACGGAGCGTCCAGCGGGAGGGGAGGGGGGGCAGCGCCGAGGGCGCCGCGGGCCGGGCAGAGTGCGGGAGCATTGGGAGGGGTCCGTGACGGGCGGGGCACGGTGAACCGTGAGGGACGCGGGAGAGAATACGCGGCGCCGGGGCGAATTGCTCGCCCGGCTATCTTTCGTCAGGAGCCCATCATGACCGACGCCCCCGACAACACCCCCATGCCCCCTGCGGGCCCCGCACCGGCCGCGACCTCGTCGGCGGACGACCTGCAGCGCCTCGAACAGCTTCGCCGCGCGCTGCTGGCGGTGCATCGTGCCCTGCTGGACGCCGAGCGCATCCGGTACGAGGCGGTGCACGGGCGCATCCCCAACAACTCGGTCTTCCTCCAGCTCGTCATCAACGACAACTGGTTCGAGTGGCTGCGCCCGATGGCGGAGCTGGTGCTGCTGATCGACGAGCGGACGAGCGACAAGGAGCAGCCGGTGGGGGCCGACGAGGCGGCGGTGCTCTTCGAACGCGGCATTCGTCTCCTGCGCCCTGATGCCGCAGGGGACACCTTCCAGCGCCTCTTCCACGATTCCATGCAGGCCGTGCCGGCGCTGGCGGTGCAGGTGCGACAGGCCGTGACGCGTCTGGGGCGTTAGCCGGTCCGGCAGGCGCTGCCGGGGGCGGCGCGTGGCGCGCGCGGGCCGCGGCTCGTCCCGGGAACGTGCACCCCGACCCTCGCGTTCACCGCGGTTTCGTCCCTCCTCTGGACCGATGGGGTTCCGGTCCGCATCGTAGGGGCATGCGACAGGCAGGACGCGGGACGATCGTCCTTGCGCTGGGCCTCGGTTTGCTGGCGATGGGGTGTGCGGGCGCGGGTGCGCTCCGCACGTCGCGCGCGGCGTCCGCAGCACCCAGGGTGATGCCGTTCGTCGATCAGTTCGATTCCCTGTGGACGCGGTTCGACGAGGTGTATCCGTCGTTCGCGTACAAGCAGGTCGATTGGCAGGCGGTGCGCGAGAAGTATCGCCCGCGTGCCGAGCGCGCGCGCACGCAGGACGAGCTGGTGGCCGTGCTCCTGGACATGCTCGCGCCGCTGCGTGACCGGCACATCTGGCTCGTCGACCCGCGTGGCCATGTGGTGCCCAGCTATCGCGCGGTGCCCGTGAGCAACTTCGATCGCCGCCGCTGGCAGAGCGCGCTGCGCGATGCGAACTACATCGCACGCCCCGGCGATCTGGGCGAAGCGACGGTCGGCGGCTACGCCTACCTCTACCTCGGCTCGTGGCGGGCGCCCGTGAACGCGGAGGTGCTCGATGCGGCGCTGGCCCGTGTCCGCGATGCGCAGGGGCTCATCATCGACGTACGCACGAACGCCGGTGGCAACGACCAGACGGCGCTGGCGTTCGCGAGTCGCTTCACGGTGAGGGCGTTTCCGGCGTCGTTCGTCGAGATCCGCCTCGATCCGCGCGTGACGGGCGCCGAAATGCCCCTTGCCCGCACGATCAGTCCGCGCGGTCCGTTCCAGTTCACGCGCCCCGTGGTCATCATCGCCGGGCGCGGAGGGCTGAGTGCGACGGAGAGCTTCGTCGCCGCGATGCGCACCTTGCCGCAGGTCACCGTCATCGGCGACACGACGGGCGGCTCGTCTGGCAATCCCGCAGCGTTTGCGCTGGGCAACGGATGGCAGTTCACCGTGCCCCGCTGGCTCGAGTTCGGACCGGACCGCAACCCTATCGAATGGCGCGGCGTTGCGCCGCACATGGCGTTGGCGTGGGAACCGACGCGCTACCCGGGCGATCGCGATCCGCTGATCGATGCGGCGGTGGGACTCCTCGGCGAGCGTACCGGCGTGTATCGTATCGCCCCGGCAGGTGGCGGCGAATCGCCACCCCGCGACGAGCGGATTCGCGATACGTTGCCGCGGCACTGATTGCGCTGCTCACCACTCCCCTCCGATGCTGCTCCAAACCGGTCCAGTCTGGGACGATGACCGCTGGGTCTCGCTGCCCGCGTTGCATGGCGATGTGAGTGCAGACAGTTGCGTGATCGGCCTGGGGGGCACGGGGCTCACGCTCATCGAGGAGCTGCTGCAGCGCGACGAGCGCGTGGTGGGCATCGATGCCCACGACGTGGGCGCGGGCGCGGCGGGGCGCAACGGTGGCTTCCTGCTGGCCGGTGCGTACGACTTCTATCACGATGCGGTGCGGAAGCACGGCGCGGTGCGGGCCCGCGCCATCTACGAGGCGACGCTCGGCGAGATCCGTCGCATCGCCGAGGCGGCGGCGGGCACGGTGCGCTTCTGTGGCTCGCGTCGTGTGGCCGCCGACGAGTGGGAGGTGTCGGACTGCCGCACGCAGCTCGACGTCATGCGGGCCGATGGTCTCGCGGTGGAGTGGTGTGAGGACGCCGATGGCGTGGGGCTCTTCCTGCCGAGCGATGCCGCGTTCAATCCGCTGGCGCGTTGTCGCCTGCTTGCGCAGCGTGTGCGCGCCGATGGGGCCCGGCTCTTCGCGCGCACGCCGGTCACGCGCATCGAGGACGCGCGCGTCGTCACGCCGGCCGGCGTCGTGCACTGCGCACGCGTCTTCGTGGCCGTCGACGGACATCTCGAACAACTCGTGCCCGAACTTGCGGGTCGCGTGCGCACGGCGCGGCTGCAGATGCTGGCCACCGCGCCCACGCGTGAGCGGGAGGTGCGGTGCCCCATGTACTACCGCGAAGGCTATGAGTACTGGCAGCAGACGCCCGACGGACGCATCGCGCTGGGCGGCTTTCGCGACAAGGCCGGACCGTCGGAGTGGAGTCACGACGCCCACCCCACGCCCGCAGTGCAGTGGATGCTCGAGCACTTCCTGCGTGATCGCCTCAAGGTCACCGCGCCGATCACCCATCGGTGGGCGGCCTGCGCGGCGTTCAGCGACACGGGGCTCCCCATCATTGAGCAGGTGCGTGAGCAGTTGTGGGCGCTGGGCGCGTATTCGGGCACCGGGAACGTGATCGGCGCGCTGGCCGCACGCGCGGTGGTGGCGGCGGCGCTCGACAACGATCCGGCCGGGGTGCAGCGCCTGCTGGGCGCGCACTGGTCGCCACATGTGACGCGCGGACAGGTGCGGGTGGCCTGAGGGTCGGCGCGGGCGGCTACATTGCAGGGGGTTCTTCCTGCCGCTTTTCCCTGCCGCCATGCCCCGTTCACTCCCCTCCGTGTCGCCACGCGCGTTGCTGTGCGCGCTGCTGTGCGCCGTCGTCTGCGCGCTGCTCAGCGTTGCCGCACCGCCCGCCCTGCATGCCCAACGCGGCGGCAGCAAGAAGCCGCCGGGCCCGCCGCCGCTGCCGGACCTCCCCAAGGTACCGTCCACGCAGACGGGGCTCTTCGCCGAGCGTGATCGGCGCGCGGCGGAAGCGCTGGGGTACGTCCGGTGTGTGGAGCGCACGGTGGGTGCGGTGCGGGCGGGGCTCGTGGGCACGATCGCATCCACGTGGGAGCTGGCGTGTGTGAACACCGGCCGCGAATGGCGCGGGGTGTACGGCGAGATCACCGCCGGCATGCCCGGCGCGGCGGTGCGGGTGCAGGTTGCGGCACGCGGGGCGGCCGGTGCGGCGGTGCGTGGCGTGGCGGTCGTGACGGACGAGGTGGACACGACCCTCGTGGGCGCCGTGCTGCGCGCGCAGCGCCGGGGCGCCTCCGTGCCGCTGCGGGGCCGCGACGTGACGCCGTTCGTGCCGGTGGTGCTGCCGCAGGAGAACATCATGGAGGTGTGGTTCCTGCCGTTGCCGGGCACGGCGGGGCGGGTGGCCGTCGGCGGCGACTCGGTCATCCAGATGGCCAAGGATGGCAGTCGCGAGCTGGGACACAGCCGGTCGTCACCCGCGATTCGCTTCGTGACCGCGCCGGCAGCCAACGCGCGCACGCTCACCATTGCCAGCGTCGAGGAGCGCATTCCGCTGGTGAGTGAGCTGTTCGCGGCGCGGGAACTGCTCACGCAGGTGCCCGAGGTGCGCGTGCGCACGAGGCAGTTCGAGTCGGTGCTGACGCGCGCGCGCGGCACCTGGGTGCACACGGCCCTGCCGGGCGCGACGCCATGAGGAACCCGTGAGCACGCCGCACGATGCGCGGCTCGCCTTGCGAGCGGCCACGCGGGCCGACGTGCCGGTCATCCGTGCGCTCATCGAGGGGCTGGCCGACTACGAGCGGTTGCGCCACGAGTGCGTCGCGACCGACGCGCAGCTCGAGGCCACCCTGTTCGGGGCGCGCCCCTACGCCGAGGTGGTGCTGGCGGAGTGGGAAGGGGCCGTGGCCGGGTTCGCCCTCTTCTTCCACAACTACAGCACGTTCCTTGCGCGTCCGGGGATCTACCTCGAAGATCTGTTCGTGCAGCCGGCGCTGCGAGGGCACGGGATCGGCAAGGCGCTGCTGGTTCACCTCGCGCACCTGGCAGTGGCGCGTGGCTGCGGCCGGCTCGAATGGTCGGTGCTGGACTGGAACGTGGACGCGATCGGCTTCTACACGAAGCTCGGGGCGCGGCCGAACGATGCGTGGACCGTCTATCGCGTCACGGGCGACGCGCTGACTCATCTTGCGAGCGGAGAAGCGTGACGATGCACGAAGGCAACGGGAAGGCACTCGATCGCCGCGCGGCGCTGCGGCTGCTGGCAACGGGCGTGGCGGGTGGTCTCGCGGGCGGCGCCGCGCTGCCGGCGCTGCTGCGTGCGGCGGCCACGCCGGTCGTCGGCGGCGCGCCGCGCATCGACCGCATCGGTCTGCAGCTCTACACCGTGCGCAGTGTGATGGCGAAGGACATCGAGGGGACGCTCGATGCCATCGCGAAGGCGGGCATCACCGAACTCGAGTTCGCGGGCTACTACAACAAGGACGCCGCGTGGTGGCGCGCTGCGCTGTCGGCACGCGGCCTGACCGCGCCGGCCACGCACGAGGGGATGCCCGCCACCGACGACGGCTGGGGGCCCATCTTCGAGCGCGCGAATGCGCTGGGGCACAAGCTGGTCATCGTGCCGTCGCCGCGCGTGCGCGCGCGCACCGAGAAGGCCGCATGGCAGGAGTTCGCCGCGCGGCTCAACACCGCCGGCGAAAAGGCCAAGGCGGCGGGGCTCGGCTTCGGCTACCACAACCATGACGCCGAGTTCGCGGCGGTCGAGGACACGACGCCCTTCGCGATCATCACCGGCACCGACGCGTCGCTCGTGCAGCTCGAACTCGACTGCTACTGGGCGGTGAAGGCGGGGCAGGACCCGCTCGCGCTGTTCCGCACGCACGGCAAGCGCATCGTGGCCATCCACGTGAAGGACGCGGGGCCGGCGCCTGAGCGGGCGATGCTTCCGGTAGGGGCGGGCACCATCGACTTCCGCGCGATCCTCGACGCGGGGCGGAAGGCGGGGCTGCGCCATTGGTTCATCGAGCACGACAACCCGGGCGACGCGATCGCGTCGATCACGGCCAGTGCGGCGGCCATGAAGGCGTACAAGTAGCCGTGCGCGCGCGTTGGCGGGTCGCCGTCGCCGTGCTGTCGTCGATCACGGCACTCCACGCAGACGCGCAGCGCGCGCCGGTGGGGCCCGCCGTGCGCAGCTTCGTCCGCTACGACACCGCGGTCCTCGCGCTCACGCATGTGCGCGTCATCGACGGCACGGGGGCGGCTCCGCGCGACGACCAGACGCTCATCGTGCGCGACGGGCGGATCGCCGCCATCGGCCCCGCGGCGCGCACGCCGGTGCCCGCCGGCGCGCAGGTGGTCGACCTGACCGGCAAGAGCGTCACGCCCGGTCTCGTGATGGTGCACGAGCACCTCTTCTACCCCGTGGGGGCCGGCACGTACGGCAACCTCACGGAGAGCTTTTCGCGGCTCTACCTCGCCGGCGGCGTGACCAGCATGCGCACCGGCGGCAACATGAACGGGCTGGCCGAGCTGCTCATGGCACGCAGCACGGCCGCGGGCGCGAAGCCCGGGCCGTTCATCGATGCGACGGCCCCGTACCTCGAAGGCCCCGGCATGGGGTTCAACCAGGTGGTGCCGCTGCGCGACACGCTCGACGCGAAGCGGCTCGTGGACATGTGGGCCGACCTCGGCGCGACGTCGTTCAAGGCCTACATGAACATCACGCGCGACGAGCTGCGCGTGGCGGCCGCGGCGGCGCACGCGCGCGGGCTCAAGATCACCGGGCACCTCTGCTCGGTCACGTATCGCGAGGCCGCCGACGCCGGCATCGACGACCTCGAGCATGGCTTCTTCGCCATGAACGACTTCGTGCCCAACAAGCGCCCCGACATGTGCACCGGGCGCGGCGGCGCGGCCACACAGTCCATGGCGGCGCGCGAGCCCGATGCGCCCGAGGTGCAGGCGCTGTTCCGGCACCTCATCGAGAAGCGCGTCGCGGTCACGAGCACGCTCACGATCTTCGAGACGTTCACCCCCGGGCGCCCGATCGGTGCGGGGCTCGACGTGCTGCTGCCGCAGTTGCGTGAGGACTACGAGCGCCGGCACGCCGCCACGCAGCGCAACACCCAGTCGCCGTACATCAAGGCGTTTCCGAAGGGGATGGCGTTCGAGCGGGCTTTCGCGAAGGCCGGCGGCACGCTGGTCGTGGGCACCGACCCCACGGGCGGTGGCGGGCTCGTGCCCGGCTTCTCCAATCAGCGTGCCGTGGAGTTGCTCGTCGAGGCGGGCTTCACGCCGCTCGAAGCCATTCGCATTTCCACGCTCAATGGCGCGACCTATCTTGGGCGCGGTCAGCTCACCGGCTCGCTCGAAGTGGGCAAGCTGGCCGATCTCATCGTGCTCGACGGCAACCCGGCCTCCACTATCAGCGACATGCGCAAGATCGTCACGGTGTTCCGACAGGGCGTGGGCTACGATCCGCAGGCGCTCATCGAGTCGGTGCGCGGCAAGGCGGGCCTATGGTGAGTCCCACCGGCATCCTCCGCAGCCCGCACCCCGACGTCGTCATCCCCGACTCGGCGTTCGTGCCGTTCGTGCTCGGCCGTGCCGCCGAGTTCCCCGACGCACCGGCGCTCATCTGCGGCGTGACGGGCAAGACGTACACGTATGCGGGGCTCGTCGACGCGGTGCATCATGTCGCGGCCGGCCTGCACGCCCGTGGCATCCGCAAGGGCGACGTGATCGGCATGGTGAGCCCCAACCTCCCCGATTTCGCAGTCGTCTTCTACGCGGCCGCCCTCATCGGCGCGGTGCCCTCGACGGTCAATCCCATCGCGACGGCCGAGGAGATCGGTGCGCAGTTCGCCGACAGCGAAGCGCTGTGCATCGTCACCATCCCCGATCTCTACGAGAAGTGCGAGGCGGCGGCGCGGCTGGCCAGCACGGTGCGCGAGATCGTCGTGCTTGGCGAGCGCGAGGGCGCGGTGCCGTATCGCGCCCTGTGGGCGCATGGCAACACGCCGCCGGTGGTGGACATCGACCCGGCGAACGACCTCGCCGCGCTGCCGTATTCGAGTGGCACCTCGGGGATCCCCAAGGGGGTCATGCTCACGCACCGCAACCTGGTCGCGAACCTGTGCCAGATGGAGGGCGTGACGCAGGTGCTCGCACCGGGCGACCGCGTGCTGGGCGTGCTGCCGTTCTTCCACATCTACGGCATGATCGTGGTCATGGGTGGCGCGCTGCGGCAGGGCGCGTGCATCGTGACGCTGCCGCGCTTCGACCTCGAGCAGGTGCTGCGCGTGCTGCAGGAACATCGCATCCGCATGGCGAACATCGTGCCGCCGATCCTGCTCGCGTTCGCGAAGCATCCGGTGGTCGCCAACTACGATCTGTCGGCGTTGCGCTACCTGTTCAGTGGCGCCGCGCCGCTCGGCAGCGAGGTGGCCAGCGCCGTCGAGGCGCGCCTCGGCGTGACGGTGCGGCAGGGCTATGGGCTGACCGAGACGAGCCCGGTGTCGCACTTCCATCCCATGTCGGGCGATCGTGTGCAGCTCGACTCGGTGGGACCGAGCGCGCCCAACACCGAGTGTCTCCTGGTCGACCCGATGACCGGCGAGGACGTCGCCACCGGTGAGCGCGGCGAGGTGTGGATTCGCGGGCCGCAGGTGATGAAGGGGTACCTCAACAAGCCCGAGGCCACCGCGGCGTGCCTCACCGATGACGGCTGGTTCCGCACGGGCGACATCGGCGTGGTGGACGAGTACGGCTGGTATCGCATCGTCGATCGCGTCAAGGAACTCATCAAGTACAAGGGGCTGCAGGTCGCGCCCGCCGAACTCGAGGCGCTGCTGCTGGGGCACCCGGCCATCGCCGACGCGGCGGTGATTCCCGTGCCCGACGCGGAAGCGGGGGAGATCCCCAAGGCCTACATCGTCGCCCGCACGCCCATCGACGCCGACAGCATCATGCAGTTCGTCGCCGAGCGTGTTTCGCCGTACAAGAAGGTGCGACAGGTGGAGTTCATCGACGCCATCCCCAAGTCGCCGTCCGGCAAGATCCTGCGGCGCCTGCTCGTCGATCGCGAGCGCGCGAAGGCCGCCGCGGCCCACTAACTTTCCGTCATGACATCCTCCCGTCTCGGTATCGGTTTCGTCGGCTCGGGCTTCAACGCCCGCTTCCACATGCAGGGCTTTCGCTACGTGCGCGACGCCGACGTGCTCGGCGTCTGGAGCCCGAACCAGAAGAACGCGACCTCGGCCGCGCGCTATGCGCGTGAACTCGAGGTCGGCGAGGCCAAGGCCTACAAGAGCATCACCGACATGGTGGCCGATCCGGCCATCGATGCGATCTGGCTGAATGGACCGAACCAGGCCCGCATCGAGAACGTCGAGGAGATCTGCGACGCGGTGCGCACCGGCAAGGGCACGCTCAAGGGCATCGCCTGCGAGAAGCCGCTCGCGCGCAACGTGGCCGAGGCCAAGGAGGTGCTGCGCCTGGTCGAGAAGGCGGGCATCATGCACGGCTACCTCGAGAACCAGTACTTCTCGCCGCAGGTGGCGGTGGGGCACGACCTGCTGTGGCGCCGGGGCGCGGCCACGACCGGCGTCCCGTACCTCGCGCGCGCGGCCGAGGAGCACAGCGGCCCGCATGCGCCATGGTTCTGGAACGGCGCGCAGCAGGGCGGCGGCGTACTCAATGACATGATGTGTCACTCGGCGCTGGTGGTGCGGCAACTGCTCTCGCCGCCGGGCGCGCCGCTCTCCGATCTCGCGGTCAAGCGTGTGACCGGCCGCATCGCCTCGCTCAAGTGGTCGCGCAAGGAGTACGCGGCGCAGCTCAAGAAGCAGACGGGCGTCGACTACACGAAGACGCCGAGCGAAGACTTCGCGAGCGTGACCATCGAGTTCGAGGACAAGCAGGGGCGCACCATGATCGGGGAGGCGACGACGAGCTGGAGCTTCGTCGGTCCCGGCCTGCGCCTGAGCGCCGAACTCCTGGGCCCCGAGTACTCGATGCGCTGGAACACGCTCGAGAGTGGGCTCGACCTCTTCTTCTCGCGCGCCGTGAAGGGGAAGGTTGGCGAGGATCTCGTCGAGAAGCAGAACGCCGAGATCGGACAGATGCCGGTGGTCGTGAACGAGGCCATCGCCTACGGCTACGAGGCCGAGGACCGACACTTCGTGCGGGCGTTCCTCGGCAAGGAGGCGCCGCGGCTCACCTTCCACGACGGCCTCGACATCGTGCGCATCCTCATGCACGCCTACAAGAGCGCCGAGCTCGGGAAGACGCTCGACTACAGCGAGAAGGGCGTGGACAAGTTCGTGCCGGCGGTCGCTCAGGGCACCTGGAAGCCCTGAGCGTCGGTCGGCGCGGAGGGCCGTAACTCAGCGCAACTCGCGCGTCATCTCCTCGAGACGCGCGAGGGTCCACTTGCTGCTGCCGGTGCGCGCCGTGGGCGCCGCCAGCAGCAGCGCACGCGCCTCGTCGACGCAGCGCCGTGCCGTGTCGGTGTCGCCGGCCGCCAGGGCGATGGCGGCGTCGACACGCAGGCGCTCCGGGGCCGGCACCATGCGGAGGGCCTTGTCATGCGGCGCGATGAGCGCGCGAGCCGCCGCCGCGTCTCCATCGGCACGCGCGGCCAGAAAGGCCTGCTCCAGCGCCACGGCGGCATCGAGGTGGAACGGAAGTCCGGCCGCAATCGCGGCGGCGCGTGCAAGGTGTGCCTTCGCCTCGGCGAAGGCGCCGCGATCGACCAGCCAGGATGCCGCCGTGCTGCGACCGACGAGTTCGAACATCGACCCGTCGACTGGCTCGAGTAGGGGCAGGATGGCGCTCGCGGGCTCCGCGGCGAGGACGTGACCGGCGCGGTCGCGCACCGTGCGCAGCAGCATCGCGGCGTCGCGATGTGCCGCCGCACTGTTCGAGCGGAGTTGCAGGAAGCGCTTGCCGTCGGTGAGGAAGCTGCCGTTCTGCATGGGAAGCAGCGTGGCCAGCGCGGTGACGCCGGCCAGCATCGCGGTGATGAGCACGAAGCCGCTCCATGGGGCCGCCGGCATCGCGCGCCAGAGCAGGGCGCCCAGCGCGGCGAGCAGCACGCTCGCCAGCGGTCCGCTCAGCACCATCCACTGCAATCGCGCCAGCAGACGGTCCTCGGAGCGCGGCATGCACCCCGCGAGTCCGCCGGCGAGTTCGAGCTGACGATTGAATCCCACGCCGATGCGCTCGGTGACCGGGTCGCGCGCGATGCGCAGCGGGCCCACCACGAGCATCTGGAAGCGGAACCCCTGCAGCGCCCCGCCCGCGAGGTGCCCCACCTCGTGCACGAGGGTGGACACGAACCACGCCGCCAACAATTGCCCGATGAGCGCCGGGCCGGAGTGCGGCATCGCGCGCAGCGTCTCACTGAACGTGGGGCCGGCCAGCCGCGCGCCGGCCAGGTATCCAAGCACGCCGACGCCTGCGCCGACCACGCCACCCCCGGCGAGGGTGCGCACGACCGAGCGCGCAGGACGGTTCTCGGTGGTGGTGTCGGGAACAGGGGGCAGGAACGTCATGTCGGGCACAACGTGCGCGCGCGGCGCCCGGTGTCAGCGTCGCGCGTCATCTTACACCTGTCAGGGCACCGGCTTGTCGAGCTTGCGGAAGTTCACGTCGAGGGCCTCGAGACGCTTGAGGTGCGTCTGCATGCGCGCCATGAAGTCGGGAAAGTCCTTGCGGGTCTTCGCGCTCCACAGCCCTTCGGCCAGTGCTGACAAGCGCGGGAACGCCATGTACTCGACCTGCTTCGCGTTGGGGATGTACTCGGTCCACACCTGCGCCTGCGCGCCGAGAATGTGCTTTGCTTCGGCAGCGGTGAGTGACGCCGGCACCGGTTCGAAGGCGTACGCACTGTCGATGGGCGTGAAGCCCCCGATGGCCAGCGGCTCCTTGCTCTTGTCGCGCGACTGGTAGTGGTCGAAGTATGTGTGGCTCCCGGGTGCCATCACGACATCATGCCCCGCCTTTGCCGCGGCAATGCCGCCCTCCATGCCGCGCCAGCTCATGACGGTGGCGTTCTCGGCCAGGCCGCCTTCGAGGATCTCATCCCAGCCGATGAGCCGGCGCCCCTGCTTCGTGAGGAACGTGTCCATCTGTCGGATGAACCAGCTCTGCATCTCATGCTCGTCCTTGAGGCCGAGCGCCTTGATGCGCGCCTGGATCTGCGGGCTGGCCTTCCACTGATCCTTGATGGCCTCGTCGCCGCCGATGTGGATCCACGGACTCGGGAAGAGCGTGAGCACCTCGCGCAGCACGTCCTGCATGAACGCAACGCTCTCGTCCGATGGATTCAGGATGAACGGACTCACGCCCCACACCTGCATGACGCCCGGTGTCGAGTCGGGCTTGCTCGAGAGCTGCGGATACGCGAAGACGGCGGCCTGCGCGTGTCCGGGCATCTCGATCTCCGGCACGACGGTCACCATGCGCGCGGCCGCGTAGGCCACCACCTCACGTACATCGTCCTGCGTGTAGAAGCCGCAGTGGCGCTTGCCGTCGAAGACGCGCTTGGCGGGATCGGACACATAGGGGCCGACGAGCGTCTGCTCGCGGCACGAGCCCACCTCGGTGAGGCGCGGATACTTCTTGATCTCGATGCGCCATCCCTGGTCTTCGGTGAGGTGCCAGTGGAAGCGGTTCAGCTTGTGGCGGGCGAGGAGGTCGATGTACTTCTTGACGAACTCCTTGGGCATGAAGTGTCGGGACACATCGAGGTGCGCACCGCGCCAACTGAAGCGCGGCGTGTCCTCGATGTGCACGGCGGGCGCGGTCCACGTGATGCCCGGGAGCGGCGCGTCGCGGAAGATGTCCGCTGGCAGGAGCTGCTTGACCGTCTCGAGACCGTAGAAGGCGCCCGCCGGTGCGGACGCGCGCACCACGATGGCGGCGGGCGTCACGTCGAGTGTGTACGCCTCCTCGGGCAGCGTCGCGTCCTTGCGCAGCACGATGCCGGTCGTCGCCGGTGCCTCGGCGGTGCGCACCGTGAGATCGAAGCCGGTGGGGTTGGCCACGTCGCGCGCGAAGCGGTGCGCGACGGCACGGAACGCCGCCGGCGCGTGAATGACCGTGGTGCGCGTGAGCGTGAAGGCGCCCGTTTTCGGCGTGAGCACCCCGGGGCGCGGGATGACCGCGTAGCGCTCGGCGTTCGAGGCCGGCGCCTGCGCCGCGAGCGTCTTGCTGTGCAACGCGCTGCCGTGCAGCGCGAGTGCGGTGACGACGGCGGCGACGACGGTGCGGCACGACGCCGCGTGCCGCCGCACGCGCGCGAGAGGACGGGGCATCAGGCGGACCTCAGGAGGGGCGGGGCTGCTGCAGCGCGCCGGCCAGCGCGCGCACGATCTCGGGATCGGTACTGCGGGCATGCAGCTCGCGCAGCGGCGCACGCTCGAGCAGCGCGTGCACGTGGTCGCCGCGCACGCCGCCGCCGGCGAGGACGGTGAGGCGCTCGCCCGCCTGCACCTGCAGCGCGGCGAGCTGTGCGGCGCCGGCCAGCGCCGTGGCGCCCTGGCCGGAGGTGAGCACGCGGGCGACGCCCAGCTCGAGCAGCGTGTCGAGGGCCGCGAGCTGGTCGGGGACGCGGTCGAAGGCGCGATGGAAGGTGACCGGCAACGGCCGCGCGACGTCGACGAGTGTGGCGAGCGCTCGCGTGTCGATCGTGTGGTCGGCGTTGAGCGGCCCGACGACCACGCCGTGCGCCCCCAGGGTCTTCGCCGTCACGATGTCATTGCACATCACGTGCAGGTCGTCGTCGCTGTACACGAAGCTGCGCACGTGCGGGCGGATCATGACGAACACCGGGCACTCGACACGGTCGAGCACATGCGCGATGAGCCCGAGCGACGGCGTGCTGCCGCCGTCGCCCGGGCCGCACAGCTCGATGCGTCCGGCACCGAACGCCTCGGCCTGCCGCGCGGTCTCCGCGCTGTCGCAGCAGGCCTCGATGAGCGGGAGGGTGGTGAGCATGGGCGGGACCTCGGCGTGCCGTCAGTGCGCGGTGCGCGCGCTGCCTGTGGGGCGGAAGAGCAGCAGGAACACGAGGAACACGGCGCCCGCGCCGAGCGCCGCCACCTGCCACACCTGGAACCAGTCGTGCGTGACCGCGCCCGTCGCACTCGTGCCGGCGTGCTGCGCGACCACGCTCCCCGACACCGATGCGCCCACGAAGTAGCCGACGCCGTTGGTGACGAGATTGAGGAACCCCTGCGCGGCCGCACGCACCTTCGGGCCGGCGCGCTCGTCGGTGTAGATCTGGCCGGCAACGAAGAAGAAGTCGTAGCAGATGCCGTGCAGCAGGATGCCGATGTACACCAGCGACATGACCGGCCCGTTCGCGCCACGCGAGAAGGCGAAGTAGCGGAGGGCCCACGCCAGCATGCCGACCAGCATGATCCACTTGATGCCGAGCTTTCGCAGGGCGAACGGCAGCAGCAGCATGAAGCCGATCTCGCTCATCTGCCCGAAGGTCTGGATGAAGGCCGGCTCCGGCGCGCCGATCTCGTTCAGGTACGGATTCGCGAAGGCGTAGTAGAACTGCAGCGGGATGCAGAGGAAGAACGAACCGAGCACGAAGATCGTGAAGTCGCGGTGCTTGAGCAGCGCGAGCGCGTCCCAGCCGATGGCATCGCGCACCCGGAACTGCGTGCCGGCCGCCTTCGGAGGCGTGTGCGGCAGCAGCAGCGAGAAGAGCCCGAGCGCCACCGAGCCGCCGGCCGCGAGCAGCATGGGCACGTTGCTCTTGTCGGCCTGCAGCACCTTGCCCACCACGATGCCCGCCGCGATCCAGCCGATGGTGCCCAGCACGCGAATGAGCGGGAAGTCGCGCGCCGAATCGGTCACATGGTGAAACGAGATGGAGTTCGTGAGCGACAGCGTCGGCATGTAGCAGAACGCGTACGCGAGCAGCAGGGCGTAGAACGTGCTCCAGCTTTCCTGCTGGGCCATGAGGTACATGAGCACGCCGCCGGCGAGGTGCAGGATGGCCAGCAGCCTCTCACTCGCGAAGAACCGGTCGGCCACGATGCCCATGAAGAAGGGCGACACGATGGCCGCCACCGCCATCGCGCCATACGCGGCCCCGATGTTCGTGTCGGCGAAGCCGCGGGTCTGCCCCAGGTAGGTGCCCATCGTGACGAACCACGAGCCCCACACGAAGTACTGCAGGAACATCATGACGGACAGGCGGGCTTTGGTGCCCATTACGGCAGCTCCCGGATGCGGAGGTTGCGAAAGGAGACGCGATCACCATGGTCCTGCAGGGCGATGGAGCCCGTCGTGCGACGACCGTACTCGGCCACGTCGGCGAACTTGCTGGCGGCGCGTCGCGCCTCCCAGTCTGGCGAGCCGAGTTCGTACTGCACCACGCGCTGGCCGTTGAGCCAGTGTTCGACGTGCGCACCGTTCACGACGAGGCGCGCCGTGTTCCATTGTCCCGCGGGCTTCACCACGCCGCGCGGCGCCGGGTACAGCGCGAACACCGCGCCGGCGCTCGTGAGCGAGTTCTGGCCATCCGGGTGCCCGGCGTCGTCGAGCACCTGCATCTCGGGGCCGCTGCGGTAGGTGATTGTGCCGGCCGGGTCGATGCGATAGATGACACCACTGTTGCCACCCGGAGCGACCTGCCACTCCAGTTCGAGCTCGAAGTTGGCGTACTGGCGGTCGGTGACGAGGTCGCCGCCGTCGCCGGTGCGGACGATGACGCCGCCCTCGACGCTCCAGCCGGTGGCGGGCTGGCCGGGCGTCGCGACGTTGTGCCACCCCGCCAACGACGTGCCATTGAACAGCGGCGTCCACCCGCCGGCCGCGCTGGCCGTGCCCGCAGCGCCCGAGCTCCCCGCGGCGGCCAGCCGTGCGCTGTCGGTGCGGGTGCCACGCGCGCCCTGGACGGCCGCCCGGAGGGCGGCTGCGTCGTCCTTGGGGCGCGACGCGCGTTGGCAGCCGCCGAGCGTCAGCGCGAGCAGGGCGGTGACGAGTGGCGCGGAAGGGCGCATGGCTGGTGCGGGAGGGGGAGGGTGGGGAACCCCGCAATGCTAGAGCCGGTGCTGGCCTCACGGAAGACACGTGCGCAGCTTGCAGGGAGCGCAGTGGACCCGAACCATGCCCCGACCATGTCTGACGTGACTTCTGATCTCGCGACCGAACAGCAGCGCTATCCCATCGGCCGCTTCGCGCGCCGCGACAGCTACTCGCGGGATGAGCGGGCCGCGCACATCGCGCGCCTCGAGGCGCAGCCCGAGCGGCTGCGTGAGGTGATCGACGGCTTCACCGACGCCGACTGGGAGGCGCCCTATCGCCCCGGCGGCTGGACCGTGCGGCAGCTCGTGCATCACATCGCGGACAGCCACCTGAACGCGTTCCTGCGGGTCAAGCTCGGGCTCACGGAAGCCACGCCCACCATCAAGCCCTACGACCAGGATGCGTGGGTGCAACTGGCCGACGCGCGTCTCGACCCGTCGGTGTCGGTGGCGTTGCTGACGGCGACGCACGCGCGCTTCGTGGCCGTGCTCATCGCGATGACCAGCGACGACTTCGCGCGGGACATCATGCACCCGGAGACGGGGCGCATGACGCTCGACCAGGTGGTGGCGCTGTACGCGTGGCACGGCGACCACCATCTCGCGCAACTCGAGGCGTATCGCGCGCAACGCTGAGCGCGATACGCTGAGCGCGATACGCTGAGCGCTGCGCGCGTGGTGCGGGCTACGGCGTCCCTTCCCAGATGCGGCCGCCGTCGCCCACGGCCACCACGCCACCACCCGGCAGCCCCCACAGGGCGTACATGATGGTGCGGAGCGGCGTGGTGAGCGGCTGCCACCCGCTGCCGTCGTAGCGTACCACGGTGCCGCTGTCGCCCACCGCATACACGTCGGTCGGGCCGCGCCCCCAGAGGGCGCGCAGGTCGCGCGTGGTCGGTGCGGGGTATCCCTGCCAGGTGGCGCCGTCGAAGCGCAGCACGGTGCCGCTGTCGCCCGCGGCGAAGACATCGTTGGCGCCGCTCCCCCACACGGCGCGCAGCCGTCGGGTGGTGGGCACGGCCATGGGCAGCCACCGCCCGCCGTCGAAGCGCAGCACGGTGCCCGAGTCGCCCACCGCGAACACGTTGGTGGCGTCGGCGCCCCACACTGCGCGCAGGAAGCGCTGCGTGCCGCTGGCCTGCGGGGTCCAGCCACTCGCGCCGCCGCGCAGGATCACGCCGGCCTCACCGACCACGACATGCTGCCCGCCACCGCTCCAGATGGCACGCAGCAGGCGATTCGTGGGCGACGCCTCGCGCCGCCAGGTCGCCCCGTCGTAGCGCAGGATCGCGCCGGTGTCGCCCACCGCGATCACGTCCGTCGCGCTCGTGCCCCCGATCCCGTAGAGATCGTTCGTCGACGGCACGGGCTCCCAGCTCCACGTGGAACCGGTGCGGCGCAGCACGCTGCCGCCAAAGCCCACCGCGAACAGCGGGCCGTTGGGCGCGCCCCACGCCGACAGCAACGGCGGATCGCCGGCCTCGATGGTCCCGGTCACGTCGCTGCCGGTGCCGCTGCGCCGCAGCCGCACGATCGCGCCGTACCACGCCGCAAGGCGCACCGTGCCGTCACGCAGCGGCATCACGCCCCGGAGGTTCTGTCCCGTGCCGATGGAGAGTGCACGCCACGTGCTGCCGTCGAACTGCCACGTCGCCCCGGCATTGCCGACCGCGTAGATCTCGTCGAAGGCACGTCCGCGGATCGCGAACAGGTTGGCGGTGCCCGGCGTCGCCATGCGTGACCACTGCACGCCATCCCAGCGCAGCACCGTGCCGGCTGTGCCCACCGCGAACACGTTGCCCGCACTCGTGCCCCAGACGTCGAAGTAGGGCGTGTTGTCGGGCGTGGTCATGCGCCGCCACTGCACCCCATCCCACCGCACAATGGTGCCGTTGTTGCCCACGGCGAACAGCGTGCTGCTGTTGGGGCCCCAGATGCCCCACAGTTCATCGCTCACCCCGGTGGGCACCTGCTCGAGCAACGCGCCGTTCCAGCGCAGCACGCGCCCGGCATCGCCGGTGATGTACACCTCCTGCGCCGACAGCCCCCACACCGACAGCCATGTGCCACCGGACACCGGTGCCGACACGCGCGCAAAGCTGCTGCCGTCGCCGCGCAGGATCGTCCCCGCCGAACCCACGATCCAGAGGTCGGTGGGCGACGCGCCCCAGATGCTCACGAGCGTCTCGGTGACACCCAGCGGGATCACCTCCCATGGCCCGTCCTGGCGCGAGCGCATGAAGAGCCCGTCCTGCCCGACGGCGTAGCTCGTGCCGGCGCCATCGTCCCATACGTCCAGCAGCGACGCGTCGGCGAGGCGCGTCCGCACCGCGCGCCATGAGGTGAGCGGCGGCACCACGGCGGTCACCGTCACGGTCGTCGCGGCGGTGAGCGTCCCCCGCGCGCCGTCGGCGGTGGCGGTGATGCGCGCCGTGCCCGGCGCCACCGCGCGCACCGTCCCCCGTGCATCCACGGTCGCCACGGCCGGCGCTTCTGAGCGCCAGGCCACACTCACGTCGGCGACCAACGTCCCCGCACTGTCCCGCCCCTCGAGCACCAGCGCGCGCTCGGCGCCGGCCTGGAGCGCCAGCGCCACCGGCTGGCTCACCAGCGAGACCAGCCGGGACGCGCCCGGGCCGGGGCCGGGCGGGGCGACGGGGTCTGTGCCGCAAGCACCGGCAACGAGGGCCATGGACGCCACGAGGCCCCACGCGCGGGCGACGCGCCATCGCCAGCGCACAGATTCGCGATTCGGCATGACACGGAGGCTAGCGAACGCGCGTCGACGTTCGCAACGTGCTGGGATGGACGCTTTCTCCCTCTTTGCAGACGCGCCGGCCAAGCGGGCCCGCGTCGTCGTGACTGCGGTCACGCTCCTCCTCACGACCGGCGTCTCGCCGCTCGCCGCCCAGCGCGGCGTGCCCCGCACGTCGGTGCCCTCGCCCGACGCCGAAGTGTACCTGGTGCCCCTCACGCTGCGTGGCGACACGGTGCGTGCGGGCGTGCCGGCCAACCTCACGCGGCGTGCCGGCTACGACAACCAGCCGATGTTCTCGCGCGACAATCGCGCGATCTTCTACACGTCCAACCGCGGCGACGGCCAGAGCGACATCTATCGCCTCGATCTCTCGAGCGGCCTGTCGCTGCCGGTCCAGCGCACGACCCCTGAGAGCGAGTATTCGGCGGCGCCCATCCTGGGCGACACCGGCGCCGTTGCCGTCATCCGCGTCGAGGCCGACTCCACGCAGCGCCTCTGGCGCCTGCCGCTCGGTGGCGGCGCGCCGAGTGTGCTGCTTCCCGACCTCAAGCCGGTCGGATACTTCGCGCAGCCCGACGACAGCACGTGGGTGACGTTCGTGCTTGGCTCGCCGGCCACGCTGCAACTCGCCCGCACGAGCCGGAGCGGCACCGCGGCGCCCGCCATGACGCTCGCGCGGGAAATCGGCCGGTCGCTGCATCGCATTCCGGGCACGCGGCTGGTGAGCTTCGTGCAGAAGGGCGCGCAGCCGTGGCGCGTCATGCAGCTCGATGTGAGCACGGGGCGCATCGAGGCGCTGGTCGCGCTTCCCGAGGGCACCGAGGATGTGGCATGGGTGGACAGCACGACGCTGCTGACGGGGAGCAACACGAAGCTGCTGCAGTGGTCGCGCGGCAGCGGGGAGGCGCGCACGGCGTGGCGGGAAGTGGGCGACTTCGGCTTCGCGCATCTCACGCGCATCTCACGCCTCAGCGTGAGCGCCAATCGCCAGTGGCTGGCCATGGTCGCCGAGGCCACGCCGCGTTCCGCTGCCGCAGCGAGCACCAGCGCCGCCGCCCGCTTCGTCGATCGCATCGACACGGCGCGGGTGCGTCGCGGCATCGGCATCCTCGCCGCCGACAGCATGGAAGGGCGCCTCACCGGCTCGCCGGGCATGGAACGCGCCGCGAAGTGGCTCGAGCAGCAGTACCGCGAGGTGGGGCTCGTTCCCGCGGGTGATTCCGGCAGCTATCGCCAGCACATTCCGCTGCGTCAGGCGCAGGCGATGCCCGGTGGACGCGGCGGCACTGCCCCCGTCGAGTCGTGGGCCGCGTGGAATGCGCTTCCCGTCGAACAGCGCCTGCTCACGCAGAACATCGCGGGCATGATTCGCGGCAGTGATCCGACGCTGCGTGACGAGGTCGTGTTGGTCACCGCACACTACGACCATATCGGCATCGGCCGCGCGGTGGATGGCGACTCGATCAACAACGGCGCCGATGATGACGCGTCGGGGAACATCGCCCTGCTCGAGATCGCGCGAGCGCTGCGCAACGGCCCGCGCCCCAAGCGCACCATCCTCTTCATGAGCATCACCGGCGAGGAGCGGGGCGGCATCGGCACGCGCTGGTACCTGCAGCATCCGCTGCTGCCGCTCGAGCGCACCGTCGTCGACCTCAACATCGAGATGATCGCGCACCCCGACTCGCTGGCCGGCGGATTCGGGCGCGCCTGGCTCACCGGCTACGAGCGTTCGACGCTGGGCGACCTGCTGGCCGACAACGGCATCCCGCTCATGCCCGATCCGCGTCCGGGGCAGAGCTTCTTCACGCGCAGCGACAACGCGGCGTTCGCGCGCATCGGGATCCCGGCGCACTCGCTGTCCTCGTTCAACACGGTGACGCCGTACCATCACCCCAAGGACGAACCCGCGACCGTCGACGTCGCGCACATGGCGCAGGTGATCTCCGCGACGACCAAGGCCGTCCGCCTCCTCGCCGACGGCGACAAGCCCACCTGGCACCCGGGCGGCAAGCCCGAGGCACGCGCCGCGGGACGCTGAGTCGGCGCCTCTCGACGCCTGCGCGAAGAAACGGAAGCGGCCCGGGTGCGCCATGCACACCCGGGCCGCTCTACTTCGCCTCCGCGCCTCCGCGCCTCCGCGCCTCCGCGTCCTACGGTTTGGTCACGCCGCGGAACTTGGGTGTGAAGTCCGGAAAGATCACGCCGAGGTTCGCGTTGCCGAGACGGTTCTGCACGATCTCGGCCAGCACGTCGCGGTGGTCGAGCGTGACCCGCAGGTCCTGTCCCGACTCGAGGTTCTCGCGTGCGAGTCCGGGCCAGCCGTTCGTGAGCACCTTGCCGCCAGCGATCTTGCGTCCCATCGCGAAGGCGACGTTGCCGCGGCCGTGATCGGTGCCGCGGTCGCCGTTCTCGCGCGCATTGCGGCCGAACTCGGAGATGAGCACCACCGTCACGCCGTACGCCGTCGTCCCCTGGATCACGTCGGCGTGGAACGCCGCCAGCGACTGCGACAGGTTGAGCATGAGATTGTGCATGTAGCCGCCGTCGAGCGTCGGCAACGTGCCCTGCGTGGCGTGTGTGTCCCACCCGCCGAGGAAGGCGTGAATGGCCTCCACGCCGACATCGGCCTTGATGAGTGCCGCGGCCGAGCGGAGGGAATTGCCGAACCCGGTGTTGGGGTACACCGCACCGTTCTGCGTCGTGTAGCCGGCGAAGTTGATGCTCTGCAGCAGCGCGACGGTGTTGGTCGTGTCGAGCGCGTTGGCCGCCACGGGATCGGGGGCGTTGGCGTAGTCCTGCGCCAGCCACTGCGTGCGCGCGGTGGCGGTGTTGTTCGCGCCGCCGATGGTGAAGTTGGCCGGGTTCTGGATGGGCAGCGCCTTGGGGCCGCCCGACAGCGTCACGGGGAGGCCCGCGGTGAGCCCCAACGCGCGGAGCGGCGCGGTACTGCGGAGCGGCGTGCTGGTGGCGAGATGCCGCCCAAGCCACCCGCCGCTGATGTTGGGGTCGGCAGGCTTGCCCACTTCCATGTAGCGCTGCGCGTCGAAATGCGAGCGCGAATTGTTCACCGAACCGGTCGCATGCACGACCAGCAGGTCACCCGCCGCATAAGCCGGGTACAGCGGCGCCATGCCCGGTGAGAACGCGAAGAAGTTGTCGAGCGCGGTGCCCTTGGGCCCGGTGCCGGCGGCGTCGGGGCGCGGAATCGCGATGTTCGGGCGGCCCGTGTAGTAGTCGGGGTCGCCGAACGGCGCCACCAGCGACATGCCGTCGACGCCGCCACTCAGGAACACCGACACGATGATGTCGCGCTGGCCGTTGGACGACTGCGCCAGCACCACTTGCGGCAACCACGTCGGGAGCAGCGCAGCGACGCCGATGCCGCCGGCGACGGTGAGGAAGTCCCGCCGCGTGACCTCATGGTACTCGTGGCACCCCTGGCCTCTGTGCTCGTGGCTCATCGCGCCCTCAGTACCACTGGAATTCGTTGGCCGAGAGCGCCAGGGACAGCGTCTCGCGCACGCGGGTGTCGTTGTACGTCCCCGCGCGCAGGTAGGTGAGCAGGCGACTCCGCAGCGTCGTGGACATCTCGCCGGCGAAGAGGCGCGTGTTGATCTGCGCGATCACGCCGTCGGCGTTGTCGGGCACGCGGAACAGCGTGGAGTCGACGCGCGCGGTGGTCGCGTTGTTGAGCGCGGACATGGCCTGCGAAAAGCTCCAGCGCGTCACGACCAGGCCGCTCCACCATTCCACGTTGTCGGGGAAGCCGTCGGGCTGCTCCCACGAGTACACCGGCATCCCCATAGCATCGCTGCGCTGGCGCACCGGGCGGATGTTGGGAATGAGCGTCGGGGTGGTGCCCAGCCCGCGCAGCGACGACATGGCGAGATGCAGCGGGCGCTTGTACTTGGCCGGCGCCGCGAGCAGGTACGTGCTCGAGAGGAGGGTGCGCATCATCGACTTGATGTCGCCGCCCGTCTTCGTGTACACCGCGGCCACGGCGTTCACCGCCGCCGCCGATGGCTGATAGCCGAGGAAGAAGCGCGCCATCTTGAACGCCACGAACCGCGCCGTGCTCGGATGGTCGAGCAGCATCTGGATCGCGACGTCGCCCTCGCCCTTCATCTGCGCATCGCTGGCCGTGGTGGCCATGGCAGGGAAGCTGCGTCCGAGGAACGTCTTCGCGCCGCGATCGTGGAAGTTGCGATTGAACTGGAACGCGCCGTCGTTGGTGGTGCTCCAGCCCGTCAGGATGCGCGACAGCTCGGCGACATCGGTTTGCGTGTACCCGCCGTCCACACCGAGCGTGTGGAGCTCCATGATCTCGCGGGCGTAGTTCTGGTTGGGCGTCGGCGTGCGGCTCGTGTGCTGGTCGAGATAGCGCAGCATCGCGCCGCTCTGGGCGCTGGCCTTGAGCAGGGTCTGGAAGTTGCCCAGCGCGTGCTTGCGCACCACGTCGCGGTCGTCGACGAACTTGAGGTAGCCGACCTTGTTGATGCTGATGTTGAAGTGGTCGGTCCAGAACTCCACCATGCGCTCGCGCAACTGCGCGCGCGAAAAGGTGCCGCGATACCACGCGGCGTCCTCCGTCTGCGCCTCGATCTCGTTCGTGTCGGCCCGGCGCATCTCGGCGAGCGGGAGCTGCGTGAGCGGCAGTCGGGTGGCCACCAGCGTCTCGATCGCACTGTCGTCGATCGCGGCCGCGTTGAGGTGGTAGTCGAGATACCCGGCGTAGCCGAGGCTGCGCGCCAGCGCCACTTCGGACGGCTCGAGCCCCATCGTGATGCGGCGAACGAGGCGCAGCACAGGGTCTTTCCACAAAGTGGCGACGTCGCTGCCCGGTGCGCGTCCGGCCGGCAGCGGGCCAGTGCGGCCACCACGCGGCGGCTGGGCGTCGGCCGTGTCGGCCGCGAGGGTGCCCAACGCTCCCGCGCCCAGCGCGCTCGCGCTCAGCGCGCCCGCACCCAACGAGAGAAAGCGTCGGCGACTGGAAACAGGAGGCATGTCGGCGGGCGCTGGCGGCATGGGAGTATCCTTCAACCAACTGGACGACGTGTCAACGCGCGCCGACGTTAAGTCGTGTTCGGCGTTGCGCGCCGGATATGACGCTGTAGCGCGGCGCGCCGTTACTGTGACACCCGCCACGCCCTCGTGATGACGGTCACAGGCCCTCGTGGCTCAGAAGGTGGCGGCGTTGAGGCCGTAGATGGCCTGCAGGAGCGCCAGCGCCACAAACCCCACCACGCCGCCGAAGCCGAGAATGAGCAGGGGCTCCACCAGGGCCACCGTCCGGGCAACGGCCCGCGTGACCGTGTCGTCGGCCGCCGCCGCCGCCCGTGTCGCCATGGCTGCCAGGGCGCCCGCGCGCTCCCCCGCCTCGAGCAGGCGGAGCGTGAGGGGGGGAAGTACCGTCGCGAGCGACGCCGCGAGCGGCCGGCCGTCTCGGACGGCCGCCTCGGCCTCCGCGCAGGCCGTCGCCAGCGAACGATTCGACACGGCCCCGCGGGCCAGCGCCATCGCCCGGAGCAGAGGCACGCCGGCGTCGAGCGCCATCGCGAGGGTACCGGCGTAGCGCGCGCCTTCGCGCTGCCGCTCGAGCGGGCCCACGACCGGCCAGCGGAGGCGACGCGCGTCCTGCCGTGCGCGCCAGTCCGGGTCGGCGCGCTGCACCCGCCACCACCACAGGGCGCCCCCCGCGACCAGCGGCAGCGCCCACCCCCAACGCGCCAGCAGGCGCCCGAACGCCAGCAAGGTGGACGTGCTCCAGGGCAACGCGACCCCGGCGTCGTCGAGCAACAATGCGAAGCGCGGCACCACCACGAGGAGGATGACCGACGTGGCGACGGTGGCCGCCACCGCCAGCACGGCGGGATAGGTGAGCGAGGCGCGGATGGCGGCGCGGGTGCGCGCCTCCGCCTCGAGCGCGGTGGCCGCACGGGCCACGACCTCCGCGAGCGTCCCGCTCTCTTCCGCGGCAGCGAGGCTGGGCGCCAGCGCCACGGGGAACCCGGCCGCCGGCCCGAATGCCGCGACCGCCGCCGACATGGCGACGCCTTCACGAATGCGCGCTTGCAGCTCACGAAAGATGCCGGCCCAGTGTCCGTCGTCGATCGTGGCCGGCGTCGCGACGGATGCGTCGGCGTGCGTCGCGTCGATCGCATCGCCGGCCACCGCGCCCAGTGCGCGGTCGAGTGGCACGCCCGCCGCCAGCAAGGACCCCAGCGCACGCAGGCTCACGGCCAGCGACTCCGCCTCGGCGCCACTCACACGCCGCCACCACCGGTTCAACGCGACGCGCCACGGTGCCGCGTCGCGGATCGCGATCGGCTGAGCACTCGCATCGTCCGCGCTGCTCACCTGGCCGTCGCGGTCGAGCGCAATGAGCCAGAGCGCCTGCTGCCGCACCTGCGCGCGCGCCTCGTCGGCCGACCGCGCGACCACGGTGCCCGTCGTCTCGCGGCCACTGGCGTCCGCGGCGCGGTAGCGCCAACGCGACGGGTCGTGCGGCATGCGCCCGGCGTCTGCCTCAGGCATGCGGTGTCGACGTCGGGGCGATCTCGGACTCCGCTTCGCCGAGCACCCGGAGCACTTCGGCTCCGGTGGTGAGCCCGTCGCGCACGGCGCGTTGGCCATCGGCGCGCAGGCTGCCGCTGCCCGCGTCTCGCGCCATGGTGCGCAGTGTGCTGGTGGATGCACCGCGCACCAGCGCGTCGCGCAGCGCGTCGTCCATGCGCACGAGTTCGGCGATTGCGATGCGCCCGGCGAACCCGGTGTCGCTGCAGCGCGTGCACCCCGCGCCGGCAAGGACCTGCGCCGGCGGCGCCTGTGGTGCGAACAGTGCCAGGTCGGCCGCATCGGGCGCTCGCGGGGCGGCGCAGGCCGCACAGCTCCGCCGCACCAGCCGCTGCGCGAGCACCCCCTGCAGCGTCGCCGCGAGCAGATACGCGGGCACCCCCATGTCCCGCAGGCGCGTGAGTGCGCCCACCGCGTCGGTGGTGTGCACCGTGCTCAGCACGAGATGTCCCGTGAGTGCCGCCCGCACGGCGATCTCCGCCGTCTCGGAGTCACGCATCTCGCCCACCAGAATGACGTCGGGGTCGTGGCGCAGCATCGCGCGGAGCGCCTGCGGGAATCCGAACCCGGCGCGCAGGTTGACCGGCAGTTGCGTCACCCCATCGAGGCGGTACTCGACGGGATCCTCGACGGTGACCGTCTTCACGTCCGGTGTGGCGCGCTCCGACAGCGCGGCATACAGCGTGGTGGTCTTGCCCGACCCCGTGGGGCCGGTGACCAGCAGCAACCCGGACTGCCGCTGCAGGAGCGCGCGAAGGCCGTCGCGCAGGGCCGCGTCCATCCCCAGTGTGTCGAGCGAGCGCGGGGTGCCGTCCACGCTCGCGTCGAGGAGGCGCAGCACGATGCCCTCGCCATGCAGCGCGGGCAGCGTGGACACGCGCAGGTCGAGCTCGCGGGCGCCCACCCGGATGCGTGCCCGTCCGTCCTGCGGCAGTCGCCGCTCCGCGATGTCGAGCCCCGCGAGCACCTTGAGGCGCGAGAGCACGGCCGCGCGGAAGTCGGCGCCGAGGGTCTGCACATCGTGCAACACGCCGTCGCGCCGCATGCGCACATGCACGCCATCGGCGCGCGACTCCACGTGAATGTCGCTGGCGCCCGTGCGCACCGCCTCGGCCAGCATCGCGTTCACGAGTTGCACCACCGGCTCGCGACTCGCGGCCGCGCGCAGGTCGTCGACGCGCGCGACGTGGTCGCCCGTCAGCGCGTCGTCCGCCGCGCTCCTGCCATCGCTCGTGACTTGCGCATCGCGCTCGGGCGACGTGCGCGGTGCCGCGTGCAAGGCGGCCCGCAGCTCCGACGACGGCACCGTCACCCACGTGATGGGGACGCGCAGCACGCGCGCCACTGCGTCGCGCACCTGCGGCGACGGCGGGGCACCGACGGCCACGTGCGCGTCGGTGGAGGACTGAGCGAGGGGCAGCACGGCATGCTCCTCGAGCCAACGGACCGGGAAGCGCTGCGCAAGCGCACCGGCCGCGGCCTGTCGGAGCGCCGCCGCATCGGACGGCGGCGACGCGGGCGCTGCCGACGACGGCATCGGCGCCTCAGGCATCCGGCGGCGGACGGCGCGTGACCGGCGTGCCGTCGAGCGCGCCGGGAGAGCGGTCTTCCATGCGGCGGCGGATCCGCTCGCGAATCGCGTCGGCATCGGCGTCGGAGCGCACGATGTAGGGCGTCACGAAGATGGCGAGCTCGGTGCGCTGGCGCGTCGTCGACTGTCGCCGGAAGAGCGCACCGAGCCAGGGGATGTCCATGAGCAGCGGGATGCCCTGATCCTGCACCTGCCGCGACTCGCCGATGAGGCCGGCGATGACGACGGTCTGTCCGTCGCGCAGCACCGCGCGGGTGCTCGCCTCACGCGTCGAGATGACCGGTGCGCTGAGCGCCGCCGCCACCGTCTGCGGCGTGAGCGAACTCACCTCCTGCAGCAACTGGACCGACACGTAGCCGTCTTCGTTGATGGTCGGCAGGATCGACAGCTTCGTGCCCACGTCCTGGTACTGCACCGCCCGGTCGATCGACACGTCGTTGCCGAGGCGTGTCGATGCGATGAACGGCACCTTGCTCCCCACGAGGATCGACGCCTCGCGGTTGTTCGCCGCGATGAGTTCGGGGGTGGAGAGCACATGCACCTCGCTGCGCGAGGCGATCGTGCGCAGCAGCGCCCGCACGCCGGTGCCGTCGAGCCGCACCAGCCGCAGCAACGCCGACGACGACGTGGTGTCGGGCATCTCGGGGCGCCCGAACGACGCGTTCACGTCGCCGCCACGATTCACCGCGGCCCAGTCGATCCCGAACTCGAAGCCCCGGCCCAGCGCGATCTCGGCGATGGTGACTTCGAACAGCACCTGGGCGGGGCGCGTGTCGAGCGCCTCGATGGTTTCCCGCAGCATCGGGAAGTTGGGCGGCGCCGTGCGGATCACGAGCGAGTTGGTGGGAGCATTCGCCACGATCGTCGTGCGCCCGGTCAGCAGCCCCGCCGCGGAATCACGCGGTGTGCTGAGCGTCGGGGTCGTCGTCGACGCGGCGCCACTCGTCGTGGCGGCGCGCGCGCGGAACGTGTCGAGCTCCCGGCCGCGGAAGCTGTCGAGCGCACGCGAGAGCGAGCGGTCGGCGAGGTTCCCGCCCGTCGCGCCCGCGACCGTCGCGCCGAAGAGCTGCCCCACCGCGCTGGCGAGGTCGTCGGCGGCCGCGTACTTGAGGTGCACGACGTAGGTGCGGAGCCCCGCCTCCCCCGCCGGCGCCTGATCGAGCGCGCGCAGCAGTTCGAGATAGCGCGCCACGTTGCTGCCGCGATCGGTGAGCAGCAGCGCGTTCGCGCGCGCCACCACTTCCACCCGTGCGCCCTTCGCCAGCACGGCGCGCAGCGCGTCCGCGCCCTCGTCGGCACGAATCGACTGCAGTGGCACGAGCTGCGACACGAGTCCGAGCGGCGGCGGGTCGGGGAACGTGAACCCACTGCGCAGCGCCCCCGCGGCCGGCGCCTTGTCGTTGGGCAGCACCTGCGCGACGACACCGTCCGGCACGAGCATCAGGCCGTGCGTCTCGAGCAGCGCCTCGAGCACCCGCTCGAGTCCGACGCGATCGACGGCGGCCGGCGTGGAGAAGGTCACGCGCACGTCGGGCACGTCGGACAGCAGCACCGTGCGCCCCAGCGCACTGGCCAGCGCGCGGATCGCGTCGGCCAAGCGTGCATTGGCGAAGTCGACGGAGCCGGCGCTGTCGCGTGGTGGCTGCGACGCCGCCTGGGCGCCCGGTGGTGCGGCAGGACGTCGGGGCGGTGTCGTTTGCGCGTGCATGCGCGCCGCGCCCCCGAGCAGCAAGAGGCCTCCCACCGTCACGCGCCGCAGCAGCGGGCGTACCGGGGAAGCGGGAGCTGAGCGATCGGTCACGGTCGGGATGGGCTGGAGTCGGTCGACGGGCGGGACAGTCGCACCACGCGACGTCCGGCGGCAGAGCGAAGCGTGACGGAGGTGCGTGTGATCGGGCCCACCTGCCAGGGACCCACCCGCGCGCCTTCCTCGACGAGACGGGCCGTGCTGTCGCCGTCGACTTGAAGCAGCGCGCGGGGACGGCCATCCACCAGCAGCACGCCAAGCAACTGCGGGCCCGTCGCGACGGCCACCTCGGGCGGGCCGGACAGCTCGGCCGGTGCGAGGCCCGGCGCGACGGGCTCGTTCCCAGGGGCCACGAAGCGTGTGCGTGGGGCGCGGCGTGTTGGGCTGAACGGGTGCCCCGTGACCAGCGTGCGCACGGCCGCCTCGACATCGGCCGAGGCCGCACGCGGCGCGGCAGCCGCCGCGGTGGCCAGCGCGGCGAGCGAGGCGTCGCGCGCACCTTCCGTCGCGCCTCCGGGCGTGATGACGGGCGCGCGAATCTCGAGCGCCAACTGCAGCACCTCATCGGCGCCGCGCAGCGCGGTCGTCTGCGTCACGCCCAGGCGCAAGACCGAGGCCACGCGCGGGCCGTCGGCCAGCGTCTGCAGCAGCGCCGCGAGGCCGTGCACGTCGCCGACGGCGTTGACCGAGACGGTGGCGTACGCGGCGTCGCCGGCCGTGCCCTCGATGCGCGAGACCACGAGGCCCGCCGCGGTGGCGGCGTCCTCCACGAAACGCTGCAGCGCATTGGCGGCCAGCGCTGGCGACCCGGCACGCAACACGCGCCGCGGGGCACCCGCCAGCGCACGCTCGGCGGAGTCGGCGCCAGCGGCGAGCGACGTCGCGCGCGCCTGCAGCGTGTCGAGGCGCGCCGCCTGGTCACGCAAGGTGGCGATGCGCATCTCGCGCGCGCGGGTCTCTGAGACAAACGGGACCACGCCGCGTGCCAGCAGCAGCGCCACGACGACGATGCCGGCGCCCCACACCACCACTCGACGTTCGCGCGTGTCAGCGGCCATCGTCGCTCCGGGGCGCGGCCGGCTGCGACACCGGGCGCGCTGCGCTGTCCGGCTGCACGGTGAAGCCCAGCGCGAACGAACCGCGGGGCTGCCCCGCGTCCACGAACCGCAGGCTCGGCGCGAGCGACTGCACATCGCGGAAGCCGCGCGAGGTGAGCGCCGGCACGAGCGCCGCCACGTCGCGGGCGCTGCCCTCGATGCGCCAGCGGTCGGCTTCCCAGGTCAGGCGCTGCACCCACGCGTCGGGCGGCAACGCGCCAGCGAGCTGTGCGAGCGTGCCCAGCGGCGAGGCGTTGCCGGCCGCCAACTGCGCCTGCTCGGCGCGCGCGGTCAGCAGGCGCTGTTGCGCCGCGCGCGCACCTTCCGACTCACGCGTCACCCGTGCGACGTGCGCCTCGAGCGTGCGTTCGACGCGCGCACGCCAGCGGTCGACGCCCCAGCCCAGCAGCAGCAATGCGGCCGCGGTCAGTGCACCGGTGCGCCACCATGCGCGCTGTCGCGACGCACGCCAGGCCGCTTCGCGCGCGGCGTCCGCGAGCTGCAGGTCGAACGGAGGGGTGGGGCCCACGGCCAGTGCCGCCAGCAGCACAGTCACCGGGAGCGGCGTGGCGGCGGCGCGGTCGGCCGCGTCGAGCAGCCCCACGCGGGCGTCACGCACGGTGCCGTCGCGCACCTGCAGCAACATCTGTCCCCAGGCGGCCTCGCGAGGCGCGTCGGGCACGTCACCCACGCCGGCGTGCCACCACGTGCCGTTCAGCGCTGGCGCACGGCGCGATGCCCAGGCCACCGAGCAGGGCAGGGCCAGCACCGCGTCCACGTCGAAATGCGCGCCGAACGCCCGTGCGAGTCGCGTCGCCAGCGCCGCGTCGGCCCCGAACGCCCACGGGTCCATCAGCGTCGTGGCCTGCGGCGTGTCGGTCGCGAACACGCGATCGCTCTCGAGCCGCAGCATGCGGCGCCGAGCCTCCGGTGGCACCGGCGGGAGCGTCGCGCGCGCGACCTGCAACCATGCGCCGCCCAGCACCAGCAACACGCGCGCGCGGCCGTGCGCGCCGCCCCGCTCACGGATGACGCCGAGCACGGACGCGGCGGCGCCGTCCGCGTCGGCCACGTCCCATGTGCGCAGCACGGGCGCCGCGCCGCCCTGCGCGATCGCCAACTGCGTGCCGTCCAGCAGCACCACGACACGTGCGCTCATCGCGTCCGCTCCCGCCACGCGACCAGGCGCAGCTCGTCGCCCTCGATGGCGTAGACCGCCTGGATCTCTCGAATGAGCGGGTGCCCAATGCGCGCCCCGCGCGACACCAGCAGCAGTCGAGTGGGCAGGTCGATGAGCCCTCCTGTGGCCACCTCGCGGACGGCCGCGGGAGCGCCCACGCGATCGACCTGCCCGTCGCCATCCACTGTGATCCACGCAGCCGCCGCCTGCAGACGCGCCGCATCGGCCGGCCCCAGCAGCGCCTCGACCTCGTCGAGCGACGCGAACGGGCGCTGTCGCCCGTCCCCCGCCGCCGTGCCGCGCACATGTCCCGCGAGGCGCGCGGCGATGCGCTGCGCATCGTCGGCGGCCATCACGCGCGAGAACAGCCTGGCAAGCGCCTCGTCGTCCGTGCGATTGAGGTCGAGACGCGCCTGCACGTTGTCGGCGGCCACGGCAAAGCGCCCGACGCCCAGCGTGTCGTCAACGAACGGGCCGCCGCCGTCGGGCGCAAACACCGCATCCAGCACACGACGACGCGCGCCCCTGTCGTTTCCGGCATCGTTTCCGGCATCGGCTCCGGCGTTCGCCAACGCCCCCTCGATCGCGGCGCGCGCGGCGAGCACACCGCTCTCGGCCATCGCGCGTGCCACCACCAGCGCCTCGGCGTTGCGCGTGACGTCCGCGCGCTCGCGGGCACGACGACTCGTGATGGCCGTGACACTGGCCAGCACGGCAATCGTCGCCAGCGCGGCCACGAGCGCACTGCCGCGCCGTGCGCGTGGCTGACGGCGTGCGATGTCGCCTCGTGCTCGCGTGGTCATGAGCCCTCGCCGCCCAGCGGGTCGAGCGGCACGAGCAGCGTCGTGGCGCCGCGCGCACCCTCCCACTGGAGCCGCACGGCTCGCGGTCGCGCCTGCCGCAGCGGCCAGTCGGTGCGCCACCGGGCCACCTCGCCCACGCGGACGGGCTCGAGCACGTCGATGCGAAGCGCACGCGCGGGGGTGACGTATGCGTCGAGCACCGCATCTGCCGTCGCGTCGGCGTCGGGCGCTGCAGCGGCCGGAGTCGCGCGCAAGTGCAGCGTATCGTCGTGCTGCCAGACGCGCACGCGCCAGGTGCGCCCGGTGCCCATCGACGGCGCGAGGCCGCGCGACAGGAACTCCAGTGCCGGTGCATCCGTCGCGCCGAACACGGCGAGGCGTGCGTCGTCGTGCGCAGCGGCCGGGGGCGCGTGACGCAGCAGGTCCGCCGTCATCACGCGCCAACGCAACTCCGCCTCAGCGCCCGCCCGATGCCGCTCGACCACGTCGGCCGTACTCCGCGCCGCCGACAGGGCGCCCCCGGCCATGGCCGCGGCCAGCGCGGTGAGCGTGAGCCCGACCAACAGCTCGAGCAGCGTGAAGCCGCGCGCGGGGCGCGTGCTCATCGCGGCGCTCCGCGCGCCGTCGTGAACCCTGCGGCCGGTACCAGCCGGGACAACCGCACCACACTCCCATCGGCCGTGCGCGCCTCGACATCGACTCGCACCAGGCCTGCGCGCGTCGGGCCGACGCGCGGCGCGGTGCGGTACGGCGCACGCGTCATGCGCACGGCGTCCGACCGCACCATCCCGGACTCGTCGAGCGCCTCGGCGTCGAGGGCCGCCTCCGCGGTCACCAGCGCGTCGAGTCGGGCCTGACTGCGATGCTGGAGCTGCGCCGCGCCGCGCGTGCCGTCGAGGCAGGCAACAGCCACCAGCGCCAGGAGCACCGTGGCGATGATCCCCTCGAGCAATGTCATGGCGCGGGCGTCCGGCGCAGTGCATCGCGACGCGCGACCGCGTCCGGAGACGCATCGACGGCGCGCAGGCCACCCAGCGCGTCCACCTGCACCACCCGCGCGGGTGGTGCGCCGCTGTCCGTGTGCGGCGCGTCCAGCACGCCGAGTGCGAGGGTGTCACCCGCGCTGCCTTCGAGAGTCCACGCGCCACTGGGCGTGATGCGCAGCACGAGAGGGCGCCCTTCGCGCACGGCGAGCCGCTGCGCCCGCAGGGCCAACACGGCCGGCACGCCCGCCATGCTGCCCTCGAGGGTGCGACCGGTCGAGTCGGGAGGGCGCACCGCAGGCACGAGCAGCGCGGCCGTCGCGAGAACTGCGAGCGCGACCACCAGTTCGAGCAGCGTCAGTCCGCGCCGCAGCGCCGGGCGAGAGTGTGGCACAACCGCACAATCTCGGGAGCCGACGCGCGAAGTCAACAAACGGAGGGTGTGGCCTATTTCCGAATGAGGGGACGCACCGCCTCCGGCACGGCGAACGCATCGGCCGGCGCGCCGTTCAGCACCACCTCGCGCAGCGTCAGCAGGATCTTCTGCGGTCCCATCGTCGTTTCGTTGCGCGTCGCGAAGCGCACGCCGCCGAAGTCCTTGTAATCGCCGACCACCGTGCTGGCGGACACGGTGCCCATCTCGGTCACGGTGGTCAGGTCGTAGCCCACCATGAGTCCGCTGGCGACCGAGAAGTAGCGAAACATCTCCACGTCGGTGGCCTTGCTCACGAGCCGCACCTTGTACGCCTTCTCACCCGCGAAGTCGACCACCCCCACCGTCTGGATGGACGAGTAGACCGACGGCGACATGGTGAGCGCCGCGTAGAAGTCCGACTGCTCCTTGGTCTGCGCGAGCTCCTTGTCGGCCAGGAGCCGCGGCCCCTGCATGGGATTCACCGACCACGCCACCTCGCCATCCGTGCCGTTCATGACTTCCCCGATGCCCGGAATGGTCATCCGGGTCACCATCTTGGCGGGCGCCGCGAGCAGCACCTCGGCGTCCGCCGAGAGCCCGACACCGGGCATCTCCATGCGGCCCAGTTGCTTGACGGACGTGAGTCGCATGAGCGCCTCCTTGCCCCCCACGGCCGCCACGTGTCGGGCGAGCACGCTGTCCGCGGATGGCAGCGCCTGCGCGGCCGCACGGTGCGCGGGCCACGCCACGGCCGCGACGAGCGCCAGGGTGCCTGCCGCGGCACGACGGAGGGCGCGAGCAGAGAGCGACCCGCGCGCCACACGCGCACGGGCAGGGGCAGTCAGCGACATGGCTGGACTCCAGAGGGAAGTCAGAGTTCGGGACCGCGACGGGGGCGGCTCGGAAAGGACGACCGGCCCCCTCAGGGGGTGACGCGGCGCGGTGCCACGGTCAGCAGCCACGTCAGCGCGGCGTCAGCGGCCGGGTCGCGGCCGGCCAGCAGCGCACGACGGGTCAGCGGCACGAGCTGGTCGGGGCGCACGCCGGGCCCCTCGATGGGCTTCCCGGACGGCCCCAGGAAGTCGGCGATGGCGTGGTACAGGATGTCGCCATTTGGCAGGGGCTCGGGAATCGAGGGCAGCGCCTGGCCGGCCGTCGTGTTGCCGAACACGCGTGCCCGCCCGACCGCCTGCATGCCCCCGGCGAAAATTTCGCTGGTGCTCACCGACAGCTCATCCACCACCAACGCCAGGGGCCCGGCGAACGGCTGCACCGCGCGTCCCGCCGCCGTCGACCGGCGCGGGTTGGCCAGGAACCGCATTTCCGAACCGCGCTGCACCATCGTGCCCAGCGACTTGGCGCTGTCCAGGAAGTGCCCGCCGATCCCCAGCGCCATCCCCCCGACCCCGCCAAAGTTGCCGCGCAGGTCGATCAGGATCGCGTCGGCGCCCCGCAGCGAGTCGATCGCCGCGTCGAACGCGCTCGCCAGCACCGGCATCCACAGGTTGAAGCGGATCACCCCGATCGTGCGCCCGTCCCGCCGCAGTCGCGACCAGGTGAGGTGCGCACTCACCGGCGGCAGGTTGCCGAACTTCGTGATGGTCCCTGGGGTGGGCACGAGCGTGAGGGCCGTCGTGATCGACTGACCACTCCCGTCGCGAAACGCGTAGCGACGCCCGGAGCCGGACACGCCCGAGATGGCGACCATGCCCAGCCGGTAGGCATCGAGCGACGTGAGCCGGGGGTCCTTGTGCTTCGGCAACCGGGCCAGCCGGGGCGCCAGCGCGCAGCCATCCACGGCCTCCAGCAGCCAGCCCGTGCGCACCCCCTCGGCCCACGCCGGTCCCGCGCTGTCCACCGACGCGACCACCAAGTGCCCATCCAGCAGGCGCAGCTCGAAGCCCGGCGTTCCGGCGGGTCCAGCGGGCGCGGCTGCCGCCGACGTCGCGGGCGCGGCACTCGCGTTCGCCACCTCCTGCGGAATGATCGAGAAGTGCGACTGCCCGAGCCGGGAGACCATTTCCGACAAGACGCCGCGCAGTTCCCCACGGGTGCGTGCCGCCGCCGCGCGCGGGCGCAACTGGGTTCGCACGGCGGTCCAGTCGACCCCGTTGAAGGTCGTGTCCCAGTGCGAGCGGCGCACGATGGTCCAGGCGCTGTCGAAGACGGCCGCGCCGTCTCCGGCAGGCTCCGCCGCACGGGACACGGCGGCCGCGGGAGCCGCGCACGAGGCGTCGTCCGGCGCGGCGGTGGCGGGACGCGCGCCGCGGGCACGACACGCCGAGAAGACGATGAGCGCCAGCGCGGCGCAGTGGAGCGAACGCATCCCGAAGAGTACACACGCCACGCGCCCCTCGCCGCCCGCGCCACTGGCCCATTACCATGTCCTTACCGCATGCGCGGGCGATCACGCCCGCTGGAATGCCCCCAACGCCGCCCCGACGCCGCCCTCGACGCATGTCTGCCCGACTTCACGCGCTGCACGCCGCCGGCCAGTCCCTCTGGCTCGACTACATCGACCGCACGATGCTCGGCAACGGCGATCTCGCGCGCCGCATCCGGGAGGACGCCCTCACCGGGATGACCTCCAACCCGACGATTTTCGAGAAGGCGCTGGCGGAGGGCGCGGCGTACGACGCCGAACTCGCCGGCATCGACCCCGCGGTCAGCGATCGCGACGCCTTCTTCACGGTGGCCGCCACCGATGTGCGCCACGCCTGTGACCAGTTCCGTGGCGTGTACGACGCGACGCAGGGGCGCGACGGTTTCGTGTCGCTCGAGGTCTCGCCCGATCTCGCGCACGACGCCGAGGGCACGGTGGCCGAGGCGCATCGCCTCTGGGCGCTCGTCGACCGGCCGAACCTGATGATCAAGGTGCCCGGCACTGCAGCCGGCGCCGACGCCATCCGCCGGCTCATCGCCGACGGCCTGAACGTCAACGTGACGCTGCTGTTCGCCATCGACGCGTATGCCCGCGTCATCGAGGCGTATCTCGCGGGGCTCGAGGCGCGCGCCGCCGCTGGGCACGCGCTGGGGCATGTCGCGTCGGTCGCCAGCTTCTTCGTCAGTCGCGTCGACAGCGCCATCGATGCGCGGCTCACCGCGCTCGGCGGCGACGCGCTCGCGCTCAAGGGCAAGGCGGCCATCGCGAACGCGCGCCTCGCCTATCGCCTCTTCACCGCCAGCTTCGCCGGGCCCCGTTGGGAGCGGCTCGCGGCGCTGGGCGCCCAGGTGCAGCGGCCGCTGTGGGCCAGCACGAGCACCAAGAACCCCGCGTATCGTGATGTCATCTACGTCGAGGAGCTCATCGGCCGCGACACGGTGAACACCCTGCCGCCGGCCACGCTGGAGGCCTTCCGCGATCACGGCGAGGTGCGTCAGTCGGTGACCGACGATCTCGCCGGCGCCGAGCGCGCGCTGGCGGCGCTCGAGGCCCACGGCATCGCGCTGCAGGGCGTCACCGACACGCTGCTGGCCGAGGGACTCGCGTCGTTCGAGCAGTCGTTCGTGACACTGCTGGCCGGGTTGCAGCGCAAGCGCGCCGCGCTCGCCGCCGTCTGACCACCACGCACCTGCGGCCGGCGCGCTCCGCGTCCGGCACTTCCCCCGCACTCCCCAGGATGACCATCCCCCGTACCGGCCCCGAGCAGGCCGCTGCCGCCGACGGTGACACGTCGGCGGCGCCGGCGACCTTCACCCGCATCCATGTGCCGCGCACGAAGATCGTCGGCACACTGGGGCCGGCGAGCGCGAATCCCGAGGGGATCCGCGCGCTGATCGAGGCCGGGCTCAATGTCGCGCGCATCAACTTCTCGCACGGCACGCACGAGCAGCACGCGCGCACCATCCAGCTCGTCCGCGAGACCTCCGAGGCCATGGGCCGCCCGGTCGCCATCCTCGGCGACCTGCAGGGCCCGCGCATCCGCATCGGCGTGCTGCCCGCCCCGCGCGAACTCGAGCTGGGGCAGGTCGTCACGCTCGCGCCGGAGGAAGTGGCCAGCGGCGACGACATTCCCACGACCTTCGCCGCGCTCGCGCAGGACGTCGCACCAGGCAACCGCATCCTCATCAATGACGGCCTGTTCGAGCTCATCGTGACGGGCATCGACGGCGTGCGGGTGCAGGCCACGGTCGTGCATGGCGGCACGCTCACGAGCAACAAGGGGATGAACCTCCCCGGCATCGCCGTCTCGGCGCCGTCGCTCACCGAGAAGGACGAGGCCGACCTCGCCTTCGCGGTGCAGCACGACCTCGACGCAGTCGCGCTCAGCTTCGTGCGCCGCGCGCAGGACATCCTCGACCTGCGTGGCAAGATCCCGAAGACGATGCTCGTCGTGGCGAAGATCGAGAAGGATGTCGCGCTCGCGAACATCGAGGAGATCATGCGGGCCACCGACGCCGTCATGGTGGCGCGGGGCGACCTGGGCGTCGAGCTGCCGTTCGAGGAGGTGCCGATCGCGCAGAAGCGCATCATCGCCACCGCCAACCGCATGGGCCGGCCGGTCATCACCGCCACGCAGATGCTCGAGTCGATGATCGAGCATCCGCGCCCGACCCGCGCCGAAGCCAGTGACGTCGCCAATGCCATCCTCGACGGCACCGACTGCGTCATGCTCTCGGCGGAGACGGCGGCCGGGAAGTACCCGCGCCTCGCGGTCGAGGCGATGCGCCGCATCATCACCGAGATCGAGACGCATCCGCGTCCGGGCTCCATGCAGCGCGTCGACCGGCGCGTGCCCGGCAGCGTCAACACCGAGGAGGCCATCGCGGCCGCCACGGTGGCGGCCGTGCGCATGCTCGAGGCGCCGCTCGTGGTGGTCTTCACAAAGAGCGGCTTCACCGCGCGCATTGTCGCCTCGCACCGCCCCAGCGTGCCCATTCTCGCCCTCACCGACGAGCCGCGCGTCTGCCGGCAGCTCGAGCTGGTGTGGGGCGTCGTGCCGCGGCTCGTGCCCACGGCGCGCGGCTACGATCACATGGTGGCCATGGCGCTGCGTGAAGCGCTCGACCTCCATCTGGTCACCAAGGGCGATCGGGTACTCGTGACCGCGGGCGTGCCCTTCGATGTGCCGGGCACGACCAACCTGCTCAAGGTCGAGACGGTCTGACGGCGCCCGTGCGCCTCACCTTCCTCGGCACCGGCACCAGCTTCGGCGTCCCGCAGATCGGCTGCGGGTGCGCCGTCTGTCGTTCGCCCGATCCGCGCGACAAGCGTACGCGGAGCGGCGCGTTCCTCGAGACCGACGCGGGCGCACACCTCCTCATCGACACGCCGCCCGAATTGCGGTTGCAGTGTGTCGCCGCCGGCATCAGCCACCTCGATGCCGTGCTCTTCACGCACGAACACGCCGACCACATCCACGGCATCGACGACCTGCGCAGCTTCTCGATGCAGCAGGGCGCGCCCATCCCGCTGTATGGGCAGCGTGCCACGCTCGACGTGCTGCACGAACGCTTCCCGTACATCGTGCGCGACGGCTACGAGTCGCTCCCCGGCACCACCCGCCCCGAGGGGCGGGCCATAGCGATCACGCCCGGCGAGCCGTTCACGGTGCAGGGCACCAGCATCCTGCCCATCGCCGTTCCGCACGGCAGCACGCCCGTGGTGGGGTTTCGCGTCGGTGCGCTCGGCTACATCACCGACGCCAAGCGCCTCGATGACGGTGCGCTGGCGGCGCTGGCCGGTGTGCGGGTGCTCGTGCTCAACGCGCTGCTCCGCAAGCCGCATCCGACCCACCTCTCCATCGACGAGGCGGTCGCCACGGCGCAGCGCGTGGGCGCTGAGCGCACCTTCTTCACGCACCTCACGCACCACCAGTCGCACGCCGACCTCGCGGCGGAGTTGCCGCCGGGCATCGCACCGGCGTACGACGGCCTCGTAGTCGACTGCCCCGCGACCTGACCCCGGTGACCGCCCCATGACCCTCTCGCTCGACTTCACGAACATGATGGCCGGCGCGCTCCCCGACGGTGCCGGCATCACGCCAGCGCAGTGGGATGCCGCCGCGGCACCCTTTGCGACGGCCCACGCGGCGGTGCATGCGCGCGTGCACGACCTCGGGTTCCTTTCCCTCCCCACCAACGAGCCGCTGCTCGAGCAGTCGCTGCGGGTGGCCGAGCACGCGCGGGGGCGCTTCACCGACGTCCTCCTGCTGGGGATCGGCGGGTCCGCGCTCGGGCCGATCGCGCTGCGCAACGCGCTGTGCCCTCCGCAGTGGAACATGCTCGACACGCAGGCGCGGGGCGGCCATCCGCGGCTGCACGTGCTCGACAACGTCGATCCCGGCACCATCGCCGCCCTGCTCGCGCGCCTCGACCTGGCGCGGACGCTGGTGCTCGTCGTGTCCAAGAGTGGCGGCACGGTCGAGACCATGGCGCAGTACCTCATCGTCCGCGAGGCGCTGGCGCGTGTGCGCGGCGAGAAGGGCGCGCGCGAGCACCTGGTGTTCATCACCGACCCGGTGGTCGGGGCGCTGCGTCGCATCGCCAAGGCCGAGGGCGTCACGACCGTCGACATCCCCGCGAACGTGGGGGGACGCTTCTCGGTGCTGTCCCCTGTGGGCATCCTGCCGGCAGCGCTGCTCGGCATCGACGTGCGTGCACTGCTGGCCGGCGCCGCGCACGTGATGCAGGGTGCGGCCAGCAGCGCGCTCGCCGACAACCTGCCTGGCGCCTTCGCCGTGCTCCAGCATCTCGCCGACACCCAGCACGGCCGGCATGTGCAGGTGCTCATGCCCTACGCCGACCCGCTGCGCGACCTCGCGCTGTGGTTCGTGCAGCTCTGGGCGGAGTCGCTGGGGAAGCGGCGCCCCGACGGCATGCATGTCGGGCCCACCCCGCTGCCGGCGGTCGGTGCCACGGATCAGCACTCGCAGGTGCAGTTGTTCATGGAGGGGCCGCGCGACAAGACGGTCACCTTCCTCGCGGTGCGCGGTCGGGAGCAGGAGGGGCGCATCCCCGCGCGACACGGCGACATCGCCGAACTCGGCTACCTCGGCGGCCACACGCTCGGCGAGCTCATCGCCATCGAGCAGCGCGCAACCGCCGGGGCCCTCGCGGCACGTGGCCGCCTCAACGCCACGCTCACCATCGACGCCATCGACGCCTGGCACCTCGGGGCGCTAGTGCAGACCTTCGCGCTGGCCACGGCCTACGCCGGGGTGCTGTACGGCGTCGACGCCTTCGACCAGCCCGGGGTCGAACTGGGCAAGCAGTTCGCCTACGCCATGCTCGGACGCGCCGGCAGCGAGCAGGCGCGTGCCGAGTGGGATGCGTTGCCGGCCCCCGATCCGCGCTGGCGCATCGGCTGATCCTCGCCGAAGTTTCCCGCGCGCGATTCCCGTCGTCCTCCTGCGGTTCGCCCTCTCCCGTTCGCTCCTACAGTCCGCCCCTCATGTCCGATACGACGACCCTCTTTGGTGGCGCCGTGACCGTGGCCAACGGCACGGTGCAGCTCCACGACGCGGCCGCGCTGCAGTCGCCCCATCTCGATGCGCTCGTGCGGCAGGCGGTGTTCGGCACCGAGTCCGAGCGCACCTTCGCGCGGTGGCTGGTGTGGGAGCTGGGGCAGCTCGTGGGCGTGCGGGCCGCGTCGATTCACGACCTCTATGTGGCGCGCGGTGCCGGCAAGTGCGGTGGCTTCACCGTCCCCGCGATCAACGTGCGCGCGGTGGCCTACGACACGGCGCGTGCGATCTTCCGCACCGCCATCAAGCTCGACGCCGGCGCCTTCATCCTCGAGATCGCGCGCTCCGAGATCGCCTACACCGAGCAGCGCCCGGCCGAGTACGTCACGGTCATGCTCGCCGCCGCGCTGCGCGAGGGCTATCGCGGCCCGGTGTTCATCCAGGGTGACCACTTCCAGGTCAACCACAAGAAGTACGCCAACGACCCCGTGACCGAGGTGAACGCCGTGAAGGCGCTCGTCACCGAGGCCGTGGCCGCCGGCTTCTACAACATCGATGTCGACACGTCCACGCTGGTCGACCTCTCCAAGGCCACGCTCGACGAGCAGCAGCGCCTCAACTACGAGGTGTGCGTCGACATCACGCGCTTCGTGCGCGCCGCCGAGCCCGCCGGCGTGACCATCTCGGTGGGTGGTGAGATCGGCGAAGTCGGCACCGAGAACAGCACGCCCGAAGAGCTGCACGCCTTCATGCAGGGCTTCAACCGCACGCTGGCCGCGCAGGCGCCGGGCATGGCGGGGCTGTCGAAGATCTCCGTGCAGTCGGGCACCTCGCACGGTGGCGTCGTGCTTCCCGACGGCTCCATCGCCGACGTCGCACTCGATCTCGATACGCTCGAGACGCTCTCCAAGCTCGCCCGCGACGACTACGGCATGGCGGGAGCGGTGCAGCACGGGGCGTCCACCTTGCCGGATGGCGCGTTCAACAACTTCCCGAAGCGCGAGACGGCGGAAATCCACCTCGCGACGAACTTCCAGAACATCATGTTCGATCACATCCCGGCGGACCTCCTGCAGGAGGTGTACGCGTGGCTCGATGTGAACGCGAAGGACGAGCGGAAGGCCACCGACAGCGACGCGCAGTTCTACTACAAGACCCGCAAGAAGGCGATTGGCCCCTTCAAGCAGCGCCTCTGGGGGCTGCCGGCCGACGTGCGCGCGAAGCTCGGCGCGGCCTACGACGACAAGTTCACCTTCCTCTTCACGCAGCTCGGCATGCAGGGCACGAAGCAGTACGTGGATGCCTTCTGTCATGCGCCGGTGCAGCATCGTCCATTCCCGACCGGGGCGTCCACGATCGTCGCCGCACCCGACGACGCGGACCTTTCGGACTGATCGGAGAGTACGGGGGGTGGGGGGCGACCCTGTCGTCCCCCATGCCGTTCACGTCCGCCAAAGGAGGAAGCGCCCATGCCCCGTGAGTACGATGACGACCGCGTCGTGGTGATCGATAGGGACCGCGCAGGCGGCCTCGGTATGCTCCTGCTCGGTCTCGCCGTGGGTGCTGGCGTCGCGTTGCTGTATGCGCCGGCCAGTGGCAGTGAGACGCGTCACCGTCTCGCGCGCGGTGCGCGTCGCGCCAGCCGTCGCGCCCGCGAGTTGGCCGAGGACATGGGTGACGAGGTGACCGAGAAGCTGGGCCAGGCACGCCGCCGCGCGTACGAAATGGCGGACGACCTGGCCGATGAGGTGGGTGATCGCGTCGAGCGCGCACGCGATGCCGTGGGCACGCGCGCCCGTGCCGTGCGGGAGGCCGTCGACACGGGCCGGCAGGCCGCCGGACGTGCGCGCGCCGACCTCGAGCGCAACCTGGCGGATGCGCGCACCGCCTACGCCGAGCGCCGACGTGGCGCGGAGGAAGTCGCTGGCGAGGTTGTCGAGGGGACTTGACCCCTGGTGGGACGTTGTCCGCCGCGTCTGGAACCAGAGCGCGGAGGACAACGTCCCGTTCCTCGCGGGCGGGCTGGCGTTCAACGTCCTGCTCGCCCTTGTGCCGTTTGCCCTCCTGCTGGTCACGGGTCTGTCATTTCTGCTGGGCAGTGGCCCCGATGAGGCCGCCCGCACCGTCACCACGCTGGTCGAGCTCCTGCTCCCCAATGATGCGCCCGGCGCCAGCGCGCTGCTCCGTGATGTCGTCGGCGACATCCTCGTCACGCGACGCAGCGTCACGCTCTACTCGGCCATCGGCTTCGCGTGGTTCAGCACGCGTCTCTTCGGCTCGCTGCGCAGCACCCTCGCGCTGACCTTCGACGGTACCGATCGTGGCATCGTCGCCGGCAAGCTCTTCGACTTTGCCGCCACCATCGTCGCGACCGTCGCGGTAGTGGCGTACGTCGTGGTGTCGGCCTATCTCGATCTCGCCACCACGCAGGGGCTCGCGCTGTTGCGCGAAGTCGGCCTGCGTGAGGACGCGATGGGGACCGTCGGATACCTGCTGGGCCGGCTGCTGGCCCTGTCCCTGGTGCTGGCGCTCTTTCACGCGCTCTATCGCGGGCTGCCCCGCCGCCGTCCACCGCGCGACGCCGCGTTCATCGGCGCGCTGGTGGCCACGTTGCTCTTCGAGATCGCGCGCCACCTGTTCGGCGTGATCGTCGCGCAGACCGATCCCGGGTCGCTGTACACCGGAACCATCGCTGCGATTGTCTCCGTGGTGTTCTGGACCTACTACGGATCGTTCCTCTTCCTCGTGGGCGGCGAAGTGGCGCAGGCCGTGGCGCTGCGCCGCGGTGAATTGGCCGCACTCGCCGCCGTCGCCACCGTCGCACCGCCGGCCGCTGCTCCCTCCACCCGCTCGACACCGTGACCGCGCCCCTCGACCTTCGCAGCGACACCGTCACCCGCCCCACTGCCGCGATGCGGCGCGCCATGGCCGAGGCCGAAGTCGGCGACGATGTGCTGCAGGACGATCCAACCACGAAGCGCTTCGAGGCCGCGGTGGCCGAGCGCCTGGGCAAGGAGCGCGCACTGTTCTTTCCCAGCGGCACCATGGCCAACCAGGCGGCGCTCTGGGTGCTCGGCGCGCCGGGTACCGAGGTGTACGTCGACGCCGAAGCGCACATCGTGCACTCGGAAGTGGCCGCAACCGCCGCGCTGTGCGGCATGCAGGTGCGGCCCGTGAAGCCCGTGGGGCTGGTGATGCGTGCGGCCGATCTCGAGGCGTTCGTGCGCACGCCCAGCGCCGACGCGCCCGAGGCGAGCGTGGTGTGCGTCGAGAACACGCACAATGGGGCCGGTGGTGTCGTCAGCAGCCTCGACGAACTGCGCGCCATCCGCACGGTGGCCGATCGCCTTGGCCTTCCCGTGCACCTCGACGGTGCGCGCCTCTGGAACGCCGCAGCGCGCAGCGGCACCGCCCTCGAAGCGTTTGCCGCAACGGCCGACACCGTCATGGTCTCCTTCTCCAAGGGGCTCGGCGCACCCATTGGCGCCTGTCTCGCCGGCAGCGCCGAAGCCATCCGCCGCGCACGGATCGCGCGGAAGCGCTTCGGGGGCGGCATGCGGCAAAGCGGTGTCATCACCGCGGCGGCGCACCATGCGCTCGAGCATCACCTCGCGCGCATCGCCGACGATCACGCGGCCGCCCGCCAACTTGCGTCGGTTGTCGACGGGGTCGCGGGTGCGCGGGTCGTGCCGCCGGACACGAACATCGTCATGATCGACCTGCCCGCGCCGCGCGCGGCCGAGGTGCAGGCGCGCGCCCTCGCGCTCGGCGTGCGCATCGGCGTGTGGACTGCGTCGCGCGTGCGCGCCGTCACGCACCTCGACGCGCCCGCGGATCGCGTCGCGGAGGCCGCCCCTCGCATCGCGCAGGCCATCGAAGCCACCTTCGCCGGTTGACTCCCGGCTCGAGGCCCACGGCCCACGGCCCAGTCTCCTCATCGCACACGGCTCACGACAGCAGTTGTACCACGCACGCACCATCCGCTAACTTGCGGATGCTCCGGGTCCCGGAGGGCGTCAGCCCGCCAACCCCGTCAGGACCCCGAAGGTAGCAGCGGTACGTGGATCCTGTCGTCGCTTCGTCAGGCCCGGAGCACTGCGCGCGGAGGGAGCGCTCGATACGAGCGCTGCCCCCGCGCGCTTTTTTTGATCCTGTGCCTGAACGCGTGAGCGTTCAGGCCGCCGCCGCCGCCGTCAGGGCGCCCACCAGCGCCGACCCATGACGCTGCAGCGCGCCGTCCTGCACCGCGGCGATGAACTGCGCGGCCGGCAGCGGGTGCGCCAGCAGGTACCCCTGGCCCGTCGGGCAGCCCAGCGCCCGCAGCTCTGCAAGCTGTGCGCTTGTCTCGATGCCCTCGGCCACGGTCGTGAGCCCCAGCGCACCGCCCAGCGCGATGATCGCGCGCGCGAGCGCGTCGTCGGCGCCCGGCTGCCCCAGCGCCGTCACGAAGCGACGATCGATCTTGAGGCGACGCACGGGCAGCGTGCGCAGGTTGGCCAGCGACGACACACCCGTGCCGAAGTCGTCGATGGCGATGCCCACACCGTACGCGTCGAGTGCGCGCAGCACGCCCACCGCCGGCGTCGCGCCCTGCAGCAGCGCCGATTCCGTCAGCTCGATCGTGAGCAGCGTGGCCGGCAGCCCCGCGGCGGACAGCGCACCCGTGATGTCGGCCACGACGCCCGTCTCATGCAGGTGTCGTGTGCCGATGTTCACCGACAGGCCGAGCGGCAGCGGGCACGCACCGCGCCAGGCGGCGGCGTCACGGCACGCCGTGCGCAGCACGAACCGCCCCAGCTCGGACATGAGCCCGGCCTGTTCGGCAATCGGCACGAAGCGCGACGGGGCAATCTCGCCGCGTGTCGGATGCATCCACCGCAGCAACGCCTCGGCCCCCGTCACCACGCCCCGCGCGAGGTCGAACTGCGGCTGGTAGTGCACCGCGAGCGTCTCCTCCGCGATCGCGCGACGCAGGTCGGCACCCAGCAGCAGGCGCTCGGCCACCTCGGCCCGCATGGCCGGGGCAAACTGCACGACACGTCCGCGACCTTCGGCCTTCGCGACGTACATCGCCACATCGGCATCGCGCACGACGTCATCGACGTTCGCGCCGGCGTCTGCCAGGGCAACGCCGATGCTGGCGCCACACACCACCTCGCGCGCCTCGATCACGAAGGGGCGCGTGAGCTGTGTGAGCAGGCGCTCCGCTGTCTCGAGGCACTCGGCCGCGCTGGAATCCTCCAGCAGTACGGCAAACTCATCGCCGCCCAGACGTGCCACCGTGTCGGCGGCACGCACCGACTGCTGGATGCGCCGCGCCGCTTCGCGCAGCAGCGCGTCACCGGCGGCGTGGCCCAGCGAGTCGTTGACCTTCTTGAGGTGGTCGAGGTCGATGAACAGCACGCCCACATCGATGGGCGCGCGGGAGCGGCGCGACAGGGCGTGCGACACGCGGTCGGTGAACAGCACCCGATTCGCGAGACCGGTGAGCGGGTCGTGGAAGGCCTGCCACTCGAGGCGGCCTTCGAGCTCCCGCTTCGCGGTGATGTCACGCAGCGTGAACACGAGCCCACCGATGGTCGGCACCGCCAGGGCGTTGCTGCCGCAGGCTTCCATCCAACGCCACTGGCCGGCCTCACCGCGCACACGGCACGTGAAGGTCTCGGCGGACGCCGGATGCTGCACCAGCCGCGCCAGGGCGAGTCGGGCGACGTCCATGTCATCGGGGTGGAGCAGGGCGGTGCCCACACGTCCCGACAGGGCCTCGGCATCGACGCCAAGAAGCGCCTGTGCCGACGGGCTCGCGTAGCGGATCCGGCTGGCCTCGTCCACGACCAGGATGAGATCGCGCGCATGTTCCACCAGCGCCGCGCGGAGCGCCGTCACGTCCGGATGCGACGGGTTCACGGGCGGCTGGACCCGGTACCCCCCGCCGCCGACACGTCCGGTGACGGGGTGGGCCGCAGGCGGAACGTGACGAAGGCAGGCACGACGGCGAAATCTCCGGGGCTGAGAAGGGGGATCGCCGGAAGTGTCGGCGGGTTCGCCCCCGGTCTTTAGATTCCCGGGATGTCGCTCGCCCTCGCCCGGAAATACCGCCCGCGGAACTTCGCGACCGTCGCGGTCCAGTCGCACGTCGCGAACACGCTCAAGGGGGCCATCGCCCGCGACCGGGTCGCGCACGGCTACCTGCTGTGTGGCCCCCGCGGCACGGGCAAGACCACGCTGGCCCGTGTGCTGGCCATGGCGCTCAACTGCGAGCGCCGCGGCGATCCGGCCCTCGCCGGCGAACCCTGCGGGCAGTGCGGCAGTTGCCAGCGCATCTGGAGCGGGTCGGCCTCGCTCGACGTGGTCGAGATCGACGCCGCCTCCAATCGCGGCGTCGACGATGCGCGTGAGCTGCGCGAACGCGCCATGTACGCCCCCTCGGGCGACGATCGCTACAAGGTGTACATCGTCGACGAGGCGCACATGCTCACGCGCGAGGCGTGGAACGCACTGCTCAAGGTGCTGGAGGAGCCACCGCCACGCGTCGTGTTCGTCTTCGCCACCACGGAGCCGCAGAAGATCGCCCAGGCGGCTGCGCCGGTGCTCTCGCGCCTGCAGCGCTTCGACCTCAAGCGCATCGGTCCAGCGGAGATTCGCGAGCGCCTCGCCGCGGTCCTCACCGAGGAACAGGTCGCCTTCGAGCCGGATGCGCTGGGCCTCATCGCGCGCGCCGCCGACGGCGGCTTGCGTGATGCGCTGTCACTCACCGACCAGGTGCTTTCGGTCGGGGAGACGGCCGAGGTGACCACGGCACGCGTGCACACGGCATTGGGCCTCGTGCCGGACGAGGAGTACCTCGCGCTGCTCGACCTCGTGGCCGACCGCCGGGCTGCCGACGTGTTTCCCGCGGTGCAGCGGCTGGCCGACGCGGGCGTCGACTTCGCGCTGGTGCTCGCGGGGTTGGGTGACCTGCTGCGAGCGCAACTCGCGCTCGCGCTGGGCGGCACCCCGCCGGAGTTGCCGGAGCGCCTGCGCGCGGCGCTGGCCGAGCGTGTGGGGCGACACGCCGCCAACGACCTGCTGCGCATGCTGCATGCGCTGCTCGAGCTCGAGCCGATGTACCGCCGCAGCGGACAGCCGCAGTTGCTCCTCGAGACGCTGCTGGTGCGCTTCGCACTGCTCGATCGCACCATCGAGCTGGAGGAAGTGCTGAAGGGATTCGCGGAGGGTGGCCACGACGACCCGCCGCCGCGCCGCGTCGCGCACGAACAGCGCGTGGCATCGGCCCACGCGTTGCCTCCGGCGCCACCGGCGGCGGTGGCCCCGGCGCTCGCACCGCCCGTGCCCACGTCGGCCACGCAGCGTGCGGCGGCCGCCGCCGCACGCGCGCAGGAGGCGGCCGCGGCGGCGCCACCGCCGTCGCCCGCCGTTGCGCCCGAACGCGTGAGTGGCGCGCCGGCCCCGTTGCTCGACGAAGTCGAACGCGGCTGGAGCGCGGTGTGCGATGCGCTCCGCGCGCGCGGGCGCGGCATGGTCGCCCAGGGGCTCTCGCACCTCCGCCCCGTCGCCATCTCCGGCGAGGGCGCGCTCACCATCGGCTACGCCGCCGCCGACGACACCTGGGCCCACGCGGCCGAGCAGGCGCGGAGCGATGTGTTGGCGGCGCTGCAGGCCACCTTCGAGGGGGTGCGCACGTTCACGCTCAAGCGCGACGGTACCCCCGGCGCGGCGCCGGCGACCAGCGCGGCGACGGCCGGCACCCCCACGCGTCGGCTCACCGCCGACGACGTGCAGAAGCAGCGCACCTCACACGCCGCGCGCCGCGCGCCGCTCCTGGAAGCGGCGGTCAAGGCGCTCGATCTCGAAATCCTCGACTGACCACACGGACGACGCATGGATCTGTTCAAGATGATGGGCCAGGTGAAGGAGATGCAGGGCCGCATGGCGGCCATGCAGGAAGAGCTCTCCAACCGCACCTTCAGCGCCCTCGCCGGCGGGGGGCTCGTGACCGCCGATGTCGACGGCAAGATGCAGCTCAAGCGCCTCAAGCTCGATCCGGCGGTCGTGAATCCCGCCGACATCGAGATGCTCGAGGACCTGGTCGTCGTGGCCGTGGCCGAAGCGCAGAAGAAGGCCGCCGAAGCGATGCAGATGGAGATGCAGAAGGTCACCGGCGGCATCGACCTGCCGTTCAAGCTGCCGTTCTGATCGCGGCGTGTCGGCCATCGACGACCTCACCGGCGAGCTCGCGCGGCTCCCGGGCATCGGGCGCAAGACGGCGCTGCGCCTGACGTACCATCTGCTGCGCCAGCCCGCGGAGCAGAGCCGTCGTCTGGCCGACGCGCTCGTCGCCCTGACCGAGCGGGTGCACCCCTGCACGCGGTGCCACAACCTCACCGAGGCGCCGTTGTGCGCGATCTGCGCCGACCCGCGCCGCGACGGCGCACTCGTGTGCGTCGTGGAGCAGCCCAGCGACATTGCCAGCATCGAGCGGTCGGGCGAGTTCCGGGGGCGCTACCACGTGCTGGGAGGGCGCCTGTCGCCGCTCGACGGGGTGGGGCCAGACGATCTCACCATCGACGGCTTGCTTTCCCGGCTCTCACCCGAGGGGGTGCAGGAGGTGATCCTCGCCACCAACCCCTCGCTCGAGGGCGATGCCACGGCGCTGTACCTCCAGCGTCAGCTCGCGGGGCGCGTCGGGCGGGTCACCCGTATCGCCCGTGGCCTGCCTGTGGGTGGTGACCTCGAGTATGCCGACGGTGTGACGATCGCGCAGGCACTGACCGCCCGCCGCGAGATGTAGCGACGGCGCCGCGTGCGCCCCATGCGCCAGCACGGGCCCGTCGGTTACTTTCATCCCGCCTGCGCGTAGATAGACGACGTGCGGCGCGGTCCGGGACCCGCCATGCCAGCCGTGTGACGGGGGCGCGCCGCGACCCGCTTCGCTCCGACTCTCTTTCGCACCACGCCCGATGCCCATTGGCGCCGCCACCTGGTCGTTCACCGAGGACGACTTCGGGGCCATCACCATCACCCTGCAGCGCTTCCTGTACGACGCCAAGGCGCGCTGCGCCCTGCTTGTCGATCGCAGCGGGCAGCTCGTGGCCACCGTCGGCGAACCGCCGCAGTTCGATGCGACGGCGTTCGCCACCCTCACGGCCGCAGACTTCAGCGCCAACGACCAGCTCGCGCGCCTCATCGGGGAGAGTGACTTCAGCGTCCTCTTCCATCAGGGCGAGAAGGAGTCGATGTACCTCGCCGACATCGCGCGGCGCGTCATCCTCGTGGTGCTCTTCGACAACCGCACCACCCTCGGCCTCGTGCGCCTGCGCATGAAGTCGGCGGTGGACGAGCTCTCGCGCATCTTCGAGGCCGTGTTCGCGCGCGGCGGCTCCGGCGAGAACACGCCGCCGGGCTTCCTCGCCGGCGCGGAAGACGAAATCGACCGCCTCTTCCAGTAAGGAGCCGCGGCGATGTCGATGATCAACTACGCCTCGCGCGAGATCAACTGCAAAATCGTCTTCTACGGCCCCGGACTCGGTGGCAAGACGACGAATCTCGAGTACGTCTACGGCAAGGTCGCGCCCAACACGCGCGGCAAGCTCATCTCGCTCGCGACCGAAACCGAACGCACCCTCTTCTTCGACTTCCTCCCCGTCGACCTCGGCACCATTCGCGGATTCCGCACCCGCTTCCACCTCTACACGGTGCCGGGGCAGGTGTACTACAACGCGAGCCGCAAGCTGATCCTGAAGGGCGTCGACGGCGTCGTCTTCGTCGCCGACTCGCAGGTCGAGCGCGCCGAGGCGAACGTCGAGTCGATGCAGAACCTGTACGACAACATGGCGGCCTACGGCTACGACCTCACCCGCATGCCGTTCGTCATCCAGTACAACAAGCGCGACCTCCCCAACGCGGCCCCGCTCGACGAGCTGCAGGCCATGCTCAATCCCGGGTGGGAGGTCACCGACCCGGCGCGCCAGCGCGCCGTCCTCGACCCGTTCCGCCCCGGCGAATTCCTCGTCACCCAGCTCCCCACCGGCGAGTGGGTCGAGCGGGTCCCCTGGTTCGAGGCCGTGGCCGTGACCGGCGACGGTGTGTTCGATACCTTGAAGGCGGTCTCCAAGCTGGTCCTCAAGACGCTCGCCTGACCTTCACTTCCCGCCCCGTGAACCTTCCCAACGCGATCACCATGGGCCGTATCGCCCTGACGCCGCTGATCGCGTGGCTGCCGTTCACGACGTCGTGGAGTGCGCGCCTGTTCGCCTTCGTGCTCTTCCTGGTCGCGGCCATCACCGACTACTGGGACGGGCACCTCGCCCGGCAGCGCAACCTCGTCACCGACCTCGGCCGTCTGCTCGACCCGCTCGCCGACAAGCTGCTGCTGCTGGCGACGCTCGTGCCCATGTACCTGCTGCAACGGCACTATGCCTTCGTCGTCCCCGACGGCAGCACCCCGACGCCCTCGCCGCTCCTCTTCGACACGCCGCTCGGCAAGGTGTCGCTGCCGCTGTGGATCGTGGTCATCGTGCTCGGGCGCGAGCTGTTCATGACGATCTTCCGGCAGGTCGCCGCGCGGCGCGGTCTCGTCATCGCCGCCATCGGTCCGGCCAAGTGGAAGACCACCTTCCAGAGCATCTGGCTCGGCGCGGCCTACTTCTGGTTCTTCGCCATCACGCTGGCCACGCACCGCGGCTGGGTCACCGAGTCCGCGTGGCGGGCGTTCGCGTTGTTCAATGGCTTCGTGGGCGTGGTGAGCATGGTGGGCGCCGTGGCGCTCACGCTGTGGTCGCTCTGGCTCTACCTGCGGCGCTACGGCGGCCAGGTGCTGCGAGCCGCCTGAGCGCGTTGCGGGCCTGAGTCGCCGGGGGCGCGGGCGCTAGATTCCGCGCATGAACCTCGAAATCGTCACCATCGGCGACGAGCTCCTCCTCGGCTTCACGATCGACACCAACGCCGCGCACCTCGCGCGCGAGCTGGCCGCCCTCGGCGCGCGCATCGTGCGCCGCAGCACCTGCGGTGACGACGCGGCGGCCATCGCCGACGCCGTACAGGCCGCCCTCGATCGCACCGGCGCCGTCATCACCACCGGTGGGCTCGGCCCCACCGCCGACGACCAGAGCAAGCCGGCCATCGCCGCGCTCTTCGGCCAGCAGATGGTGCTGGACGAGTCCATCGTCGCCGCGCTCGAACAGCGCTGGCTCACGCGCTTCGGACAGCCGCTCCCGCCCAGCAACCGGCAGCAGGCCATGGTCCCCACCGGGGCCACGATCCTCGGCAATCGGCACGGCTCGGCCCCCGGCATCTGGCTCGAGGACGCGCGTGGGCGCTGGGTCGCGATGCTCCCGGGTGTGCCACGTGAAATGCGCGGCATGCTCGCCGATACGCTCATCCCGCGCTTGCGCGATCGCATCGGCACCGGCGGCACCGTCATCCGCTCGCGCACGCTGCGCACCTGCAGCATCGCCGAGAGCGCGCTGGCCGACCGGCTGGGCGAGCTGGCCGGTGGCATCGACGGGCTCTCGCTTGCCTACCTCCCCGGCAACGACGGCGTCGACCTGCGGCTCACCTCCTGGTCGCTCCCCGCGCGCGAGGCCGAACGGGCACTCGACGCGGCGGCGGTCAGGGTGCGCGAAAAGGTGGGCCGCTGGATCTACGGCGAAGGCGACGATGACCTCGCCGCGCTCATGCTGGCCGAATGCGCCGCACGCGAGGCCACCGTGGCCGTGGCCGAGAGCTGCACGGGCGGCGGGCTCGGAGCGCGCTTCACCGCCGTTCCCGGCTCGAGCCGGTCGTTCATGGGGGGCGTCATCGCCTACCACAACGACGTGAAGGTGCGCGAACTGGGCGTGCCGACCGAAGCGCTCGACGCGCAAGGCGCGGTGAGCGAGCCCGTCGCGCGGGCCATGGCCGCCGGCGTGCGCCAGCGCTTCGGCACCCGCATCGGCATCGGCATCACCGGCATCGCCGGCCCCGATGGTGGCACCCCGGACAAGCCGGTGGGTACCGTCTGGGTGGCGACGGACATCGACGGGGACGTGCGTGCGGTGCGCGCCGTGCTCCCCGGCGATCGCAATGAGATCCGCTTCCGCGCGGGCCAACTGGCCCTCGACCGGTTGCGCCGGACCTTCGCCCGTGACGCCGACGGCGACGGATGGACCGTCCGCGCGCCTTGAGTCGCCCTCCGGAACCCCCGAACTTTCCGGGCCGCACCTTCGTACGCCCCAGCATATGACGCCGATGACCGATCCCCAGGCCAACGACCCGATCGACCCGACCTCCGCAGCCAGTCCGGTCGACGTCCAGGATGAGACCACCACCCCCGTGGAGGCCGATGGCGCCACCCGCGAGCAGCAGCTCGCCGCCGAGGTTGAGGCGGCGCGCGAGAAGCACCTCCGCCTCGCCGCCGAGTTCGACAACTTCCGGCGCCGTGCGGTGAAGGAGCGGCAGGAAGCCGGTTGGCGCGCGCAGGGCGACCTGGTGCGCGGCCTGCTCGATGCCCTCGACGACCTCACGCGCTTCGCCAACGTCGATCCGTCCACCATGGACTCGAAGATGGTCATCGACGGCATCGCGCTCGTCGAGAAGAAGATCTTCAAGTCGCTCGCCGGCCACGGTTTCGAGGTGCTCGATCCCACCGGGCACCCGTTCAACCCCGGCCTGCACGAGGCCGTGAGCACCGCGCCCGCCGCGTCCGCAGAGGAAGACGGTGTCGTCGCGGTGTGCTTCCAGGCGGGCTACGTGATCAACGGCCACGTCCTGCGGCCGGCGCGCGTCGTCGTGAAGCAGTGGACCGGCGCCTGAGCGCGCGCTGATCTCCGCCTGACTTCCATCTGACATCCATGGCCAACGGCACCGACTACTACGCGGTCCTCGGGGTCCCGTCGTCCGCCACGGCCGACGAGATCAAGAAGCAGTACCGTCGTCTCGCGAAGCAGTATCACCCGGACGCGAACCAGAACGACCCGAAGGCCGCAGACCGCTTCAAGGAGATCTCCGAGGCCTACAACGTCCTCGGTGACGCGGAGAAGCGGAAGCAGTACGACGACATGCGGAAGCTCGGCGCGTTCGGCGGGTTTCCGTCGGGCTTCGGCGGCGGCGCACGCGCACAACGTCCGGGCGCGGGGCGCGCGCAGCCCGGCGGCGCCTCCGGCGCGGCGTACAGCACCGAGTTCGACATCGGCGGCATTGGCGGCCTCGGCGACCTCTTCTCGTCGATGTTCGGGGGCGCTGGCGGTCGTGCGCGCAGCAAGGGCCCCGAGCGCGGGCAGAGCATCGAGCAGACCGTCGAGGTGCCGTTCCGCGTCGCCGCCGCCGGCGGCAAGGTGCCGGTCGAGATCGAGGTGAACGAGGAGTGCACGAGCTGCCGGGGCAACGGCGCGGCGCCCGGCGCACAGGTGAAGCCGTGCGGCGAGTGCAGCGGTCGCGGCGTGATCTCGTTCGGTCACGGGAGCTTCGCCGTGAATCGTCCATGCCCGGTGTGCATGGGACGCGGCAGCATTCCGTCGGAGCGCTGCCCCACCTGCCGTGGCTCCGGCGAGATGCGGGCACGCCGGAAAGTGCTCATCACGGTACCACCGGGCGCCGAGTCGGGTACGAAGGTGCGACTGCGCGGGCAGGGTGGCAAAGGCGCGGCCGGGGGACAGCCCGGCGACCTCGTCATCACCTTCGCGGTGCAGACCGATCGCTTCTACCGTCGTGACGGCCTCGACCTCATCGCCACCGTGCCCATCAACATCGCGCAGGCCACGCTCGGCTCCCGCGTCAGCGTGAAGACGCTCGACGGCAAGAAGGTCGCGCTGCGCATTCCGGCCGGTACGTCGGCGGGGAAGCGCTTCCGTATCGCGGGGCAGGGCATCGAGAAGGAAGGCCAGAAGGGCGACCTGTTCGTGGAGATCACCATCACCGTGCCCGAGACGTTGAGCGAGGCACAGGAGAAGGCGATGCGCGACTTCGCCGAGGCCGGAGGCCTCAAGTTCTGATGTCGCTCGTGCGCGCGCGTACGCGTGCCCTCGCGGCCATGCTCTGCATCGCGGGCTCTTCGGCGGTGGTGGCGCGTACTGCCGCGGCGCAGGTGCAGCCGCAGCCGGCGGCGGCGCGTGCGCCGCGCGACAGCAGCGGTGCGGACAACTCCGTGCGCTGGCAGTTCGACCAGTGCATGGGTGGACTCACGTACGGTGCGCCGCTCAAGTGGGCGTTGGCGTACGGCATGGGCTATGTCCGTGAGTCGACCACCAGCGACTGGTGTGTGCTGGGCGCTGCGAAGGTCGGGCTCGGTGGCGCCAGCCTCAACGTGGGCATCGCCAACTCGCTCGGACACTTCGGCAGCGGCGCGGCGCTCACGGCCGGTGTGCTGCGCACCTTCGACAATCCGCTGCGCGCCACCGCCAAGCGCACGTATGTCGGCGCGTCGCTGCACCTGTGGCCCCTGCTTGCCCTCGGCGGCGAGGTCGGGGTGTACACGCGCGTCGGCAAGGACCCCGCGTCGGTGACGGCGGGGCGCCGCCTCATCGCGTGGTCCACGGGATTCGGGTTCTAGCCGCACATGGCCGTCACGCGCCACACGTGGAGCGGCGGCTGGTGGGAAGTGGAGCAGGCGGAGCCGCATCCCGCGTTGCGCGGCATCGTCGTCGGCCCGTACGTGGCGTGGCGCGAGCGCGCGCAGGCGCCCACCACGCGTCGGGAGTTCGCGGCCACGGTGGTGCCGCTCATCGTGAACTTCGACGCGCCCTACCGTCTCGAGTCCGCGGCGCACACGCCGTTGCACTGCACGTCGTTCTCGGCGGGCGTCTATGACACCTGGGTCGACGTGCACGGCGCGACATCGGCGCACGCCGTGCAGGTCAATCTCACGCCGCTCGGTGCGCACGCGGTGCTGCAGCAGCCGCTCTCGACGCTCACCAATCTCGCGGCACCAGTCGAGACCCTGCTGGGGCGCGAGGGGGCGCAACTTGTCGATGGGCTCGGCCACGCACGGGACTTCGGCGCACGCGTGCGCCTCCTCGACGCTTTCCTGCTGCGGCGCGTCCAGTCCGCGCCACCGGTGTCGCGCGTGGTGCTGTGGTGCTGGGCACAGCTCGCACAGTCGCACGGGCAGGTGGCCATCGGTGCGCTGCAGCGTGAGACCGGGTGGAGTGCGGCGCGCCTCGGCCGCGCCATGCGTGAGCACTGTGGCGTGACGCCGAGGCGCCTCGGCAACCTGCTGCGCTTCGAGCAGGCCGTGCGCGATGCGCGCGCGCTGCTGCGCGCCGGTCAGCGTGTCTCGTGGAGTCGCATCGCGGCATCACGCGGGTACGCCGACCAGGCGCACCTCTCGCGCGAGTTCCAGCGCTGTGCGGGCATGACACCGGGGCAGTGGGCAGCGCAGGTGACCGCGGAGACGCCCGCTCCGCTCGGTTGAGCGCTGGCGCGACACGCGAGAAAAAAGTTCAAGCGGCCGCGCGCCGCGGAACACATGGTTCGGGCATCCCCAACCTGGAGTGCCCGTGACGCAGCCGCCCAAGTGTTACCCGTGCCTGTCCTACCGAGACCCCGATGCCGCCATCGCGTTTCTCGCGGCGGCCTTTGGCTTTGACGAACTGCTGGTCGTGCGCGACGATGCCGGTCGGGCACAGCACACCGAACTGACGCTGGGTGCGGAGGTGCTGATGCTCGGCGCGGCGAAGCCCGATCTGGGCTGGGTGAGCCCGCTCGACCTCCCGGCCCGCAATGCCACGCTGTACTACGCCCTCGATGGCGATCTCGACGCCGCATTCGCCCGGGCGACGGCGGCCGGCGCTGCCGTCGTGCGTGCGCCGTACGACACGAGCTACGGCACGCGCGAGTGGAGCGTGCGCGACCTCGAGGGCCACGAGTGGCACTTCGGGTCGTATCGCCCGGGCGCGCGCGGTTGAGCGCCCACGCCCGGGCGACCAGCGGACGGCGCGACGCCCTAGTGGTGCGCGCCGGCCGCTGACTCGGCCATCTCCAACACCGCCGTTGCCGGATCGGGCAGCGCTGTCGATCCCACCAGCATGGTGGTGTCGTAGAATCGCACCGCGCCGCTCTCCACGTCGTACATCGCGCTCACGATACCCAGCTCGCCGCGGCGCACCATGCCGGCCAGCAGCGGGCTCCAGTCGAGGATCTCCTGCTCGACGTGCACGACGTTGAGTTGCGCCACCCGCTCGACGAAGTCGCTGTTCTTCGAGGTGCGGTCGACGCTCGTGATCTGCTCGAGGTCCACCGCGGTGCGGATCTTCGCGAGCAACCCCGTGAGGTTGCCCAGCTCGACGCCGTCACAGGCCCCCTTCACGGCGCCGCAGCGCGTGTGCCCCAGCACGACGATGGCCTTGGCGCCTGCGACCTTGCAGGCGAACTCCATCGAGCCGAGGATGTCGCCATTGAGCACGTTGCCGGCGACGCGCACGCTGAAGATGTCGCCGAGCCCCTGGTCGAAGATCAACTCGGCGCTGGTGCGCGAGTCGATGCAGCTCAACACGATCGCCATCGGGTGCTGGCCATCGCTCGTGTCGTTCACCTGTTGCAGCAGGTTGCGATTGGCCTTGAGGTTGTTCTGGAAGCGCTCGTTGCCCTTGCGGAGGACATCGATCACGGCGGCGGGGGAGAGCGCGTCTCGGCTCTCGCGGGTCAGGGTGCGCATGGTGGGACCGGGTGGGGAGTGGCGGGAAACTCCGGGAACACGGCCGGTCCGGGGTGATCATTCCGGACCCGCTTGTGTCGAAAGTACCCCCGGTTCGCATCTTCGAAACCCGCGTGGGACGAATCGTTCCAATGTCGAGAAGGCGGCAGCGCGCCGGCCCGCCCCGCGGTCCCCCCGCTGGCCATCCGTGATGCGCCCGTTAGCTTCGCGCCACATGACTGCTGCCCCGTCCGCTGCCACCGCTCCCCGGAACCCGCTCCGCTCCCAGGGGGTGCAGGTTTCCCTCGCCCTGGCACTCGGCCTCACCATCGGGATGCTCCTGTCGCGGGAGCCTGCGCCCACGGGTGCCGCCGCGACCCTGCTGGGCGCCCTCGATACCATCGGAACGGCCTGGATCAACGCGGTGCGCATGACGGTCATCCCGCTGGTGGTGCCGCTCCTCATTGTCGGGGTCGCCGGAGGCGACGATGCCCGGGCCACCGGAACCGTCGGGGTGCGGGCGTTCGCCTGGATGCTGGGCATGCTCATCGCCTGCGCGATCTTCTCCGCGGTCGCCGCCAAGCTGTGGTTCGCCGGCTTCACGGTCGACCCCGAAGCCACCGCCCGCCTGCGCGCCTCGGCCCACATCGACATTCCGGCCGGCGACGCGCTCTCGGCGCGCACCTGGTTCCTGTCGCTCATCCCCCTCAATCCCATCAAGGCCGCTGCCGACGGCACGCTGCTCCCCGTCGTGCTGTTCACGCTGCTCTACGCCTTCGCCCTCGCGCGCGTGGCCGACGGCGCGCGGCAGGCGCAGTTGGCGTTCTTTCGCGGCATGGCCGATACCATGCTCACGGTCGTGCGCTGGATTCTCGCGCTGGCCGGCATCGGCATCTTCTGCCTCGCCCTCGTCTTGGGGCAGAAGCTCGGCACTGCGGCACTCGGTGCCATCGGCTTCTACTTCCTGGTGCTCATCACGCTGCTCGTGGTGCCCACGATTGCCTGCTACGGTGTCATTGCCATCACGCGGCGCGTGCCACTTGGGCAGTTCGCGCGGGCGCTGCTCCCGGCGCAGGCGGTGGGGGTGGGCTCACGCAGCTCGCTGGCCTCGCTCCCCGCCATGGTGAAGGGCGCCACCGACGTGCTGCGCCTGCCGCCCACGGCCACCGGCTTCGTGCTGCCGCTCTGCGCGAGCGTGTTCAAGCTCAACAGCGGCATCTACTGGGCGGTGGGCGCGTTCTTCACGAGCAAGCTGTACGGCCTGCCGCTCACCGATGGGCAACTCGCCATCGTCGCGCTCGCAGGCGTGGTGCTCAGCTTCAGCACGCCCGGCATCCCGAGCGGCGGGCAACTGCTGCAGGTGCCCGTCTACACCGCCATCGGGCTCCCTGTCGAGGCGGTGGGCATCATGATCGCACTCGACACCTTGCCCGACATGTTCAAGACGCTGCTCAACGTCACGTCGGATGTGACGGTGGCGGTGATGACGAGCCCACGCGTCGAGCCGGCGTAGCGCGGACGCCTCGCGACGCGTTTACGCCGCTGCGTCGCGACGCACTTACGCCGCCAGGATCGGCAACCCGCGCGCGCCGCTGCGCCCCGGTACGCCGCTCACGCCGCGCGTGATGACGCCGCCGCCCAGCACGACGTCGCCGCGATAGAGCACCAACGACTGTCCTGGTGCGATGGCGGTCACCGGCTCCTCGAGCGCGACCTCCACCTCGTCGTTCTCGACCCGCACGAGCACGGCGCCCACCGGGCGGGCACGATTGCGCACCTGCACCTCGACCAGGTCGCCCACCGCCGGTGCCGCGCCAAGCCAGTTCAGTTCCGATGCCACCACGCCGCGGCCGAGCAGCGCCTCGCGCGGGCCGATCACCACGACGCACTCCTCGGGGACAATCGCGACGACGAACATCGGTGCGCGAAAGCCGCCCGGCAGTCCCTTCCGCTGCCCCACCGTGAAGTGCACGTAGCCCTCGTGCTCGCCCACCACCTCGCCGCTCACGAGGCGAATGGGACCGCGCCGCAACGCTGGCGCATCCGCGCCCATGCGCTCGGCGAGCACGCGCACATGATCACCGTCGGGCACGAAGCAGATATCCTGGCTCTCGGTCTTGTTGGCGGTGCGCAGGCCGAAGCGCCGCGCGATCGCGCGCGTCTCCGGCTTGGTCTGCGTGCCGATCGGCAGCACCAGTCGCGACAGTGCAGGGAGCGGCAGCCCCCACAGGAAGTAGCTCTGATCCTTGGCGGCATCGGCGCCACGACGCAGCACGGGCGCGCCCTGCTCATGGGTCACGCGCGCGTAGTGCCCGGTCGCCAGCCACGGCGCGTCGATGGCGTCGGCGGTGTGCAGCAGGTCGCGAAACTTCGTGAACGTGTTGCAGCGCACGCACGGAATGGGCGTGCGTCCCGCCGCGTACTCGCGCACGAAGTCATCCAGCACGTCGCGGCCGAACGCCTCGACCAGGTTGGTGACGTAGTGGGGGATGCCCAGCGTCTCGCACACGCGCCGCGCATCATTGGTGGCGTCGAGGGAGCAGCACGGCTTGTCGGGCACCGACGCATCATCGCCATGCAGCTTCATGGTCACGCCCACCACATCGCAGCCGTGCTCGAGCAACAGGGCGGCGGCCACCGACGAGTCCACGCCGCCGCTCATCGCCACCAGCACCCGCGCACCGCGCGGCGGAAGGAACGTGGGCGACGCCATGGGCGCGTGCGGCGCTGCCGTCAGAAGTCGACGGTCTCGAACACGGCCTGCGGCGCGCGCGCCTTGCTGGCGAGCGCAGTGAGTGCCTCGACCGTCCGATCGACGCAGGCTTCGGTGCTGAGCGCGCCGAAGGACAGGCGCAACGCCGAATTCGCGATGTCGGGCGCCACACCCATGGCGGTCAGCACATGCGAGGCCGACGTGCTTCCGCTCTGACAGGCGCTGCCCGCGCTGCAGGCGATGCCGCGCAGGTCGAGCGCCATGAGCAGGGCCTCGCTCGACATGCCGGGCACCGACACGTTGCTGATGTGCGGCGCGCGCGTGGCGCCCGCGCCGTGAATGACGACGTCGGGGAGCTGTGCCGCGAGCAGGCGCTCGAAGCGGTCGCGCAGCGCGGACAGGCGTGCGTGCTCGGTGGCGTGTTCGGCCAGCGTGAGCTCAGCCGCCGTCGCGAGCCCCACCGCGAACGCGACGTTCTCCGTGCCGGGCCGACGCCCGCGATCCTGCGAGCCGCCATGGAACATCGGCGCCAGCGGGGTGCCACGCCGAATGAACAGTGCGCCGATGCCCTTGGGTGCCCCCAGCTTGTGCCCGGAAATCGCGAGCAGGTCGAACGGCGTCGCCTGCGCGTTCACCGGCACCTTGCCGAACGCCTGCACGGCATCGGTGTGGAAGATCGCGCCGACCGCCTTCGCGGCCTCCGCCAACGCCGGTACGTCCTGCACGACGCCGACCTCATTGTTGACCCACATGACGCTGGCAATGGCGGTACGCTCGTCACACAGCCGCGCGAAGGCCTCTGCCGTGACCCGGCCGTTGGCGTCCACGGGGACGAGGCGCTCCTCGCCCCCTTCCTGCGCCACCTGATGCACGGCCGCCAGCACCGCCTTGTGCTCGATGGGGGTCGTCATGGCCGCTACCCGTGCCCCGCCACGCATCGCGCGCCACGTGCCGAGGATCGCGAAGTTGTCGCCCTCGGTCCCGCCGGAGGTGAAGCACACCTCGTCGGCATGCGCGCCGAGACAGGTGGCGACCCGCTCCCGGGCCTCGTCGAGCGCCACTCGTGCCTCGCGTCCCCACCGATGCACGCTCGATGGATTCCCGAAGCGGGCGCCGAAGTACGGCGCCATGGCCTCCATCACGGCCTCACGCACCGGGGTGGTGGCGGCGTGGTCCAGGTAGATGGGCTGGGTCATCCGCCGAATCTAGCTAAGTTGAGGGATCGCCTCAACATACGCCCAGCCATGTTCACGACCTGCATTCACTGCAATGGGGCACTCGGCCAGAACGAGGCCTTCGAGGCGTTTCCGGTCGGGGCGCGACTCGCGTTCGACGCCCGGCGCGGACGGCTGTGGGTCGTGTGTGTGCACTGCGCCCGCTGGAACCTCTCCCCCCTCGAGGAGCGGTGGGAAGCCATCGAGGCCATGGAACGCCGGTTCCGTGACACTCGGCTGCGCGTGAGCACCGACAACGTCGGCCTCGCGCGCCTCCGCGAGGGGGTCGATCTCATCCGCATCGGCGAGCCGCAGCGCCCGGAAATGGCGGTGTGGCGGTACGGCGACCAGCTCGGCAAGCGTCGCAATCGGCAACTGCTCGTGACGGGGGCCGTGGTCGGCAGCGCCGCCGCCATCATCGGTGGCATCGCGGCCGCTGGCGTGAGCGTCGGTTCATTCGCCGGCGTTTACGCGAACGGCGGACTGTGGGACATGCTCGTGCATGGACGGCCCGGGGTGTCCATCGGCAAGGTGCGCCTCCCGGACGGTCGCCTCGTGGACGTGCAGCGTCGGCACGCCCGCATGAGCGCCTTCGTGCGCAGCGAGCCGGGCGGACCGCTCCAGATGCGCGTCGAACATGTGGACGGCAGCACGCTCGTCACCGGCGACGACGCGATGCGTATCGCGGCGCGCATCATGCCGACGGTGAATCGCTTTGGTGGTTCGCGCACGCAGGTGCAGGAGGCGGTCGGCCTCCTCGAAGACCTCGGCAGCCCCGCCGAGGTGCTGGTGCGGCTGCAGCAGCGCCACGGCTGGAAGCCCGGTGACAAGCAGTGGGGCACCGGTGAACGCTTCTCCGGCAACGGGAAGCGCCAAACGGTGCAGAAGCTTCCGGGCTCGCTGCACACACTCAACGTGCGTGAACGCCTCGCCATCGAGATGGCGCTCCACGAGGAGCAGGAGCGCGCCGCCATGGAAGGTGAGCTCGCGCAACTCACGGCCGCGTGGCAGGAGGCCGAGGAGATCGCGCGCATCGCCGACGACCTGCTCACCCCCGCGGCGGTGCAGGCACGCCTCGGCAACCTGCGCGGTTGAATCGGTTCGCACGAGCGCCCCGATGTATCGCACCTGCCTGCACTGTCACGCCCGATTCCCCGGCAACGAGACGCTCGAAGCGCTGCCGGTGGGTCGGCGCGTGGCCTTCGACGCGAGCCTCGGCCGGCTGTGGGTCGTGTGTCGGCAGTGTGAACGCTGGAACCTCACGCCGTTCGAGACACGGTGGGAGGCCATCGAACAGGCGGAGCGTGCGTTCCGCGGCACGCGTGTGCGCGTCAGCACCGACGAGATCGGTCTCGCGCGCATGCGCGATGGCACGGACCTCGTGCGCATCGGGACGCCGCTCCGTCCCGAGTTCGCGGCGTGGCGATACGGTGATCAGTTCGGTCGACGACGCATGCGCTACGTCGCGATGGGCGTGGCGGCCACGGCCGGCGCGGGTGCGCTGGTGGCGGGCGCCGCCACGCTCGGTGTCGGATTGGCGGCGGTAGCGCCGCTCATTCATGTCGTCAACCTGCTCACCATCATCGGGGCCACGGGCCGCAAGGGGCGGCGACACGCGCTCCCCGATGGCGGCTTCTTCCAGCCAATCGGCATGCCGCGCCTCATTCCCGGGCCCCCGGAAATTGGGTGGGGCGTGGAGATCGGGTACACGGTGAAGCGCGCCGCCGGCGACACCCGTCCCACCGACGTGCTCTGGCCCACCGAGGGCATCGACAGTCAGGAAGGGAAGAGCGAACTCGGTCGCGTGCAATTGTACGGCGCCGATGCGGTGCCGCTGCTGCGCGAGTACATGCCGAAGGTCAACAACAGTGGCGCGAGCGCGTCCACCATCCGCGACGGCGTGGCGCTCATCGACGAAGCCGGCGGGCCGGACCAGTTCGCGCGATGGGCGGCGGCGCGGCGTGGTGAGTGGGCCGCTCGGCAGACGTTCGGTGACACCGGCGATCTGCAGTACATCCCGGTCGCCGCGCGCCTCGCCTTCGAGATGGCGTTGCATGAGGAGACGGAGCGCGCCGCGCTGGCTGGTGAACTCGATGCACTCGCGCAGGCTTGGCACGACGCCGAAGCCATCGCGTCGGTCGCCGACTCCCTCGCGATCCCGGCCAGCGTCGAGCGGCGCCTCGACGATCTCAAGCGACGGCGCTAGCGCACCGCACGCAGCAGGGCACGAACCGGCGCGGCGTCCGCGCCTTCGACCGCCAGCGGTGGCGCGATGAGCTCGTACCGGCCCGGTGACACCGCGCGCAGGTCGAGATTCTCGAGGACGAACGCGCCGCGGCCGAGCAGCGCATGGTGGACCGGCAACGTCTTGCTCGTGCGCACGTCGACGCTCGGTGCGTCGACGCCCCAGAGCCGAAGACCCACGGACACCAGCCACACCGCGGCATCCTCGGTGAGCACGGGCCAGTCGTCCGGGAACATCCCGTCGGCCGTGCTGCGCCCCGTGCGGAGCAGGAGCCGTGTCGGCCACGCCATGGGTGCGCCGCGTGCGGGCGTCACCGCATCGGCGCCGGCACCCAACGCCTCCGCTACGAGAGCCTGCACGTCGCGCACATCGATCGGTCCCGGGTGATCGGCATCCACGGCAATCACCACCGCCTCGCCCAGGAACGCATCAACAGCGAGTGCTTCGGAGGCCGGCCACCCATCCTGCACATGCAAAGGTGCATCCGCGTGGGTCCCGACATGCAGGCTCGTCGTGACGGCCGCGAGGTTCACGCTCTCGCCATCGCGCATCTGCAGGGTCCACCCACAACTGAACGGCTGATCGCCGGGCCAGGGAGGAGTGCGCGAAGAAAGAGGGATGGAGATGTCGAAGAGCATCGAAGCAGGGGCTGGTGTCCGTACAACTCCGAACGGCGTGAGCGGAACAGCGTGAGCGGACGGGAGCGACAGGCGGCACGGCGTGCACGGGTGGAGCGACAGGCACAGGGCGCGTGCGGTGTCACGACGAACCGCGGTAGCCTTCCCGCGCCAGCGCCGTCAGCAGTGACCGCGCACGCCGTCGAGCCTGTCGCCTCTCCTGCATGCGCGGTGCAGCCTGTCGCCCCTCTCCGCTCCCGCGGTCACGGCTCACGCCGTTCGTCGTGTCCCGATGCCAGCCACTACGCTCCGTAAAACGCGCGGCGTGTCTCCCACAACTCCGGGAAAAACCGCTGGCTCACGGTCCGCGCGAGATACTTCGCACCGAGCGTCCCGCCCGTCCCACCCGTGCCCGGCCCGATGATCCGCTCGACCAGTTGCACGTGCAGGAAGCGCCACCGCGCGAAACGTTGCTCGAACTCGAGCAAGCCCTCCACCAGGAGGAAGAGGGGTGTCGGTCCCGGCCCGGTATACAGGGACTCCAGTGACACCTTCTCGTGCGCCACCAGCGCGAGCACCAGCGACTGCAACGTGGGACGCTCCAGCGCGGCCTGCACTTCCGGTGGCGGCGCGCCGTGTTCGGCGATGGCGGCCAGGAAGTGCGCATCGCGCAGCCCCGCCGTGGCCTCGATGGCGCGGAACTGCGCACTCTGCGATCCGCTGCTGCTGCCCAGATAGCCGCGGAACTGCGCGAACCGCTGGGGGGGCAGGGTGTCGAGCGCGCCGAGCTGCTGCGCGATGATCTCGGTGATCACGTTGATGCGCTGCACGGCCAGCAGCGCGCGCATCGTGTCGAACGCCTCGAGCGCGGTGATGAGCGTGTCCATTTCGTGCCGCAACACCTTGAACCACAACTCACTGGCCTGATGCACCACGATGAACAGCAACTCGTCCGGGTGCTCCGGCGTCGATTGCGGCACCTGCAGATCCAGCAGCGCATCCAGCTTGAGATAGCTGCCGTAGTCGATGGAAGCGGTCATGGAAGGAGGGGAGTGAACGGGTGAACGACACACAATGTAGAGCGCACAGGGTGCGGCACACGGTGTGCCACACACGGCGCTGCGACAGGACCATCAGAACGTGGAGACCCCGAGGCTCGTGACGTCGTCGACCGCCATCGTCTCCTCGGTCCAATACGGTTCGCCGTACCGCACGCGAATGAGCGAGCCGTAGTGCGCCGCGTGATGCGTGATGATGTCCGCGAGCGGCTCGCCGTTGGGATAGACTTCGCCGGCCTGCGTCAGCCCCGCGAACTGCGAGTGATAGCACGCGATCGCCTCGAGCTTGCGCGCGAACTGCGCGGTGATGTCGACGACGAACGTCGGCTTCACCGCGTCTTCCCGATAGCTGATCGCGTGCAACAGCTTGAGCGGTCGAAAGGCGGGGTCGTTTCCCGGGGCATACTTCGCCAGCCCCGACAGAAAGCACGCATCCCGCACCAGTTCGGTGGTGCGCCGGTGGTCCGGGTGCCGGCCGCGCGGAGCCGGTGCGATCACCACGCGCGGACGCAGGCGGCGGAGCATGGCCACGAGAAGCGCCCGCGTGTCGTCGTCATTGCGGATCCCGGCGTCAGGGAGCCCCAGGTTCTCGCGCACGGTCAGCCCCATCAGCCGCGCCGACGCCTCTGCTTCGGCCGCGCGAAGGTCGGCGCTGCCACGGGTCCCCATTTCGCCCTGCGTGAGGTCGAGGATGCCGACCCGCTTCCCGGCGTCGAGCGCCTTGAGCAGCGTGCCGCCGCAGGTCAGTTCGGCGTCGTCCCGATGGGGCGCGACGGCCAGCAGGTCGAGAGTCATGATCTCCCAACCTACTGGCCGGACGCTCGCCGCGGGACCGCGCCTATCCCGCGCGCGCCAGGTACTCCGCGACCCGATCGGCCACGCCGAGCCCGCCCACGATGCAGTCACCCACGCTGACCCCCGTGCGGTAGTTGCCCGCAAGGTAGAGGCCGGGATTCTGCCGCTCAGTGGCGTCCGCCGCGTCCTTGACCGCCTGATAGCCGACCCCGTACTGCGGGATGGCGCGTGGCCAGTACACATGCGATGCGAACACCGGCTCGCCGCGCACGCCCAGCAGCTCCCGCAAGTCGTGCAGCACCCGCTCGACCAGCACATCGGTGGCTTCGCGCGCACGTTCCGGCTGCCGCGCGCCGCCCACGAAGCAGGTGAGCGTGACGTGGCCCTCCGGCGCCCGCTCAGGGAACAGCGTCGAGTTGAACAGCACGCCCAGCACGCTGCGGCGCTCGACGCGCGGCACGAGCATCCCGAAGCCGTCCAGCGGATGGGCCACGTCGCCGCGGCGGAAGCCGATCGTGAGCGTGCTCACCGGCGGATACGCCACCTGCTCAATGGGCGCCGCATCGCGACGCAGGGCGGCCGGCAGCTCCATCGCCGCCAGCACGTGCGCCGGCGTGGCCATCACGACCGCATCCACGAGCCGCGCATGCGGCGCCCCCTCGGCGCCCGCCTCGACCATCCAGCGCGACTGGTGGCGGTGCACGAGGCGCACGGGGCAGTCGGTGCGGACGGCGTCGCCCAGCGCGGCACCCAAGGCGTCGGGGAGCGTCTGCATGCCGTCGAGGAACGCGATGATGCGGCCGGCGCGCGAGGGCGCGCTCGGCAGCGCGGCCGGGGCGGCCGCCTTGCGCGCCGCCTGTGCCTCACGACGCGTGGCCATCAGCCCCTTCGAGAGGGAACCGTACTGGCGCTCGAGGTCGAAGACCTGCGGGAACGCATGCGCCATGCTCAGCGCGTCCGGATCGCCGGCGTAGATGCCGGCGACAAACGGGTCCACCGCGTAGTCCAGCACCTCTCGACCCAACCGCCGCTCGATGAACGAGGCGATGCTCTCGTCGGCCTGCGTGCGGCGACGGCGCACCAGCGGCTCCATCAGCACGCGCAGCTTGGCCGGCCACGAGAGCAGCGGCGTCGAGAGCATGGCCAGCGGCGAGATCGGGAACGCGCGGGCCACACCACCACGCACCACGTAGCGGTGCTGCGCGGCCGCACTCACCTCGATCACCTCGTCATCGATCCCGAGCTGCGCGATGAGTTGCTCGGCGGCGGGCGTACACAGGATCGAGTTCGGGCCGTGCTCGGCCAGAAAGCCGCCGGCATGGGTCGTCCGCATCGCGCCGCCGACCTGCGGCGCGGCCTCGTACAGCGTCACATGCACGCCGCGCCGACGCAGCGCGTGCGCCGCCGTCAGGCCTGTGATGCCGCCGCCGACAACCACCACCGTGCGACGCACGTCGTCGTCGTCACCGCCGGTCACCGGGGGTAGCCCCGTTGCTTCCGCCATCGCGCGCATCGGTACCTCGTGGTTACGGTCGCTCGTCGAGCGCGTCGTCCGCCCACGCGCGCGGCGCCAGCATGGCCAGCAGACGTGCCTCGTTCGAATCGGGCGCGTAGCGCGGCGCGTACTGCCACATCGCGAGGGGCGGCAGGCTCATGAGCACGCTCTCGACGCGCGCCGCCGTCTGCAGCCCGAACACCGTGCCGCGATCGTGCACGAGGTTGAACTCCACATAGCGGCCGCGACGGACGAGCTGGAACTCGCGCTCGGCCTCGCCAAACGGCTGGTCACGACGCGTCGTCACAATGGGCTCGTACGCGGCCCGCAACACGCGCGCGACGTCGGACACGAAGGCCGTGACCGCATCCAGGTCGAGCCCGTGCGCGGCGTCATCGGGACGCAGGTGGTCGAAGAAGATGCCGCCCACGCCACGGGCCTCGTTCTCCCGGTGCGTGTTCACGAAGTACTCGTCGCACCAGGTCTTGAACTGCGGATAGAACGACGCGTGATGCCGGTCGCACATCGCGCGCAGCGCCCGATGAAAGTGCCGGGCATCGTCTGCGTGCGGCTGGAAGGGCGTGAGGTCGGTTCCGCCGCCGAACCAGGCGTCCGTGAGGTTCCCCGCCTCGTCGGTCAGCTCGAAGTAGCGCACGTTGAGGTGCACCGTGGGCACATGCGGGCTTCGCGGATGCACGACCAGCGACACCCCCGTCGCGAAGAAGCGGGTCGCGCCCATCGCCGCACCGTGTCCACCCAGTCGGCGCGCGGCCAGCTCAGGCAGGTCGCCCATCACCGCCGACCGGTTGATCCCGGCCTTCTCGAACGTGCGCCCGTCGGTCATGACGCGCGCCACGCCACCTCCTCCGCCGGGGCGCTCCCATCGGTCCTCGGTGAAGGTGCCGCCGCGATCGAGCCGCCCGAAGAATGACGTCAGTTCGTCGTGCAGGCCGGCAATCCACCGAGTCGCCTCGGCGCGCCGACTCTGCAGCGGTGTCGCGCGGGTGGGGGCGAGCAGTTCCGGTGCCGCATGGCGCAGGGCGACGGTCATGGGGCACCTACCAGGGTGGAGGGTTCGGCGTCGTGCGTGGCGTGCCACTGATCGATGCGGGCCGGCGTCCACTCCCACTCGCGCACCGCGTTCACGAACGCGCGTGCGTGATCGGGCTGCATGTCAGGCAGGATGCCGTGGCCGAGGTTCGCGACGTGGCCAACGGGACCGAACGCCTCGATCATCGCGTGCGTGCGGCGGCGGATCTCCTCGACCGGGGCGTACAGCGCACACGGGTCGAGGTTGCCCTGCATTGCCACCCCGAACGGCTCGAGGGTGCGACGCGCCTCCGCCGGTGCGGTGTGCCAGTCGATGCCGATCGCATCGGCGTGCGTCGCCGCGGCGATCTCGTCGAGCGCCCAGCCGGCCCCGGGCGCGAAGACGATCACCGGCACACCGGCCTCACGGGCGCGCTGCGCCGCGCGCGCGAGCGCCGGCAACGCGAAGGTGCGGAACTCATCGGGGGCCAGCGCGCCGGCCCACGAGTCGAACAGTTGCACCACCTGTGCTCCGGCCTCCACCTGCGCGACGAGGAACTCCCCGACGGCATCGGCCAGGAGCCCGAGCAGGTGGTGCGCCATCGCCGGCTGCTCGAAGAGCATGCGCTTCGCGACGGCGAACTGCTTCGTGCCACGCCCCTCGACCATGTAGGCCGCGAGCGTCCAGGGAGCACCGGCAAAACCGATGAGCGGCACGCGGTCGTTGAGGGCACGACGCGTCATGCGCAGCGCGTCGAGCATGTACGACAACTGTTCGCGCGGCTCGACGGGGCGCAGGCGCGCCACGTCGGTGGGCGAGCGCAGCGGATTGGCGAACTGGGGCCCCACCCCTTCATCGAGGGTGAGGGACATGCCCATCGCCTCCGGCACGACCAGGATGTCACTGAAGATGATCGCTGCATCCACCCCGACCAGGTCGATGGGCTGCAGCGTCACTTCCGTCGCGAGCTCGGGCGTCCGACACATCGTCAGGAAGTCGGACTGCGCGCGCACGGCGCGATACTCGGACAGATACCGTCCCGCCTGACGCATCATCCAGACGGGGGGACGGGACACCGGTTCGCGTCGGAGCGCGCGGAGGAGCAGGTCGTTCATGTGGGCGTGCGATGGGTGGCGGTCGACGCCGCGGCGCGCAGGTCGCGCGCGGGAGACTCGGCGGTGGGCGCGAACATCTCGAACAGCATCATGGCGTGCGCATCGAGTGGCTCGCCGCGTTGCAGGGTACGGCGCAGGGCGGCCATCGGGCCGGCCAGCAGCTTGGCGACAATGCGCGACGCGGCGCGCTCAGCCACGTGCGCGTCCTTCGCATGAAAGGCCACTTCGCGGCGCGCGACATCCTCGAGCGCCTCGCGCAGCGGGCGAATCGCATCGCGGGCGGGCGCCGTGGCCAGCCACGCCATGAACGCCTGCGTCTCCGACTCGCAGATCCCCTCGGCCAGCGGCACCGCATCGCGGCGCAGCACCTCGGCGTCCAGCAGTGGCTGGTGCAGCGTATCGAGGTCGACCAGCGCGATCGCGGGATCGGCCGTCACCGCGGGATCGATGTTGCGGGGCAGGCTCAGGTCCATGAGCAGCAACGCGTAGCCGGACGATGCGCAGGCCTCCCGGGCGCGCTGCAGCGCCGGGGCTGTGATGACCGGCGTCTCGCTGCCCGTGGCGACGATCACCACGTCGCCCATCGCCGCCTCGACATGGCGGCTCTCCCAACTGGCGGCGCGCCCCTGCACGAACGCTGCGAGCTCCTCGGCACGCTCCGGTGAGCGATTGACGATCACGAGATCGCGCGCGCCCAGCTTGCGGAGCTGCTTGGCCGCGCGCGCGCCGGTCTTGCCCGCTCCGACGATCACGCACCGCGCGTTGGCGAGGTTGCCGAAGCGCTGGGCCGCCGTGATGGCCGCCTCGGCGCCCACGCTGTTGCGCCCCGCGGTGAGCGACGTCTCGGTCTGCACGCGCTTGCCGGCGCGCAGCGCCGTCTCGAACAGGCGATGCAGCACCGGCCCCGCCGCGTCGCCACGCGATGCGCGCTTGTACGCCGCCTTGAGCTGCCCCAGGATCTGCCCGTCGCCCAGCACCTGCGACTCCAGCCCCGACGCGATCCGCACGACATGGCGGGCCGCCTCGATCCCCTCACGCCGCGTGGCCGTCTGCAGCAGCTCCGCGCCATCGGCCCGCGTGCGCATCCAGCGCCGCGCCAGGCGCTGCACCGCGCGCTCGACCGCCACCGGGTCGTCGGCGTCGATCCATGCGTACAGCTCCGTGCGGTTGCAGGTGGCGATCAGCGCCGATTCCGTGACCACGTCGGTGCGTGCCGAACGGTACAACTGCGTCAGGCGCTCCTCCGACAGGTGGAAGCGCTCGCGCGTCGCGACGTCAGCATGACGAAAGTCGATGGCGATCGAGATCAGCATGGAGGAGCGGAGTCGGTCCGGGTCAGGCCGTCGCCAGACCGGTGAGGTGCGCCAGGTTCTTGAAGAAGATCCTGACGTGCGACATCGGCCGCGCGCGCACGAGCTGCTTGCGCATGTAGCCGTCGAACGTGAGTTGCTGCACGTCACGATCCCGACAGATCGCCACGAAGCGCTCGCGCCGGTCGTCGGTGGTGTACCAGAAGCGCTGCATCACGTCGAGCACGAAGAACACGGGGCCGTGCAGTCGCATGAAGCGGCGCCGCGCCTGCGCGAGGGCGCGCGCATCGCCGGTCTGCAACGCCTCCTCCACCGCATCGGCGGCAAACCGGCCGCCCGTCATGGCGTAGAAGATGCCCTCGCCACTCGCCGGCGCCACGACGCCTGCCGCATCTCCGGCAATCACCACGTTCTGGCCGTCGTCCCAGCGGGGCAGGGGGCGGAGCGGAATGGGCGCCCCTTCGCGCCGCAGCGTCTCGAGGGTGTCCATGCCCGTGTCGGCGCGCAGCTTGGCCACCGCCTCCTTGAGGCCGAAGCCCTTCTGCAGCGTGCCCGTGCCGATCGACGTCGTCGCGCCATGCGGAAACACCCACGCGTAGAAATCCGGCGACAGCGGCGCGTGATAGTAGACGTCGACCCGATCGTGGCCGAACACCTCGGAGTCGACGACGGGCGACTTCACCACCTCGTGATAGGCGAAGACATGACGCGCGCGGTGCGATCCGGGAATGCACTGCCGCGCCACCGGCGACAGCGCGCCGTCGGCGCCGACCACGAAGCGCGCACGCACGGTGCGCTCCTCGCCGTGGCGCGACCGCCCATCGGTGTAGGTGAGGACCGCCATCCCCTGCGCGTCCCGCGCGAAATGGGTGAAGGTGCCCGTGCGGCGCTCGGCGCCCGCCTCGTGCGCGCGGTTGCGCAGCCACTCGTCGAACACATCGCGGTCGACCATGCCCACGAAGCCGTCGCCCACCGGAATGTCGACCTTGCGTGACCGCGGCGAGATGACCCGCGCCGTATTGACGCGCGCCACCAGCAGGTGCTGCGGAATGCGGAAGTCGCGCAGCAACTGTGGGGGCACCGCACCGCCACAGGGCTTCGTCCGCCAGGCGCGGTCGAGCAGCAGCACGCGGCGGCCGGCGCAGGCCAGTTCGTGCGCGGCCGTGGCGCCGGCGGGACCGCCGCCGACCACCACGACGTCGTAAAGATCCGGATCGGTCGACATCGCTCGAGGGCCCTGGGGAGTGAGGGGAGCCGGCACGTCGGGGGTCATGACTGCAGCACCGCCGGCAGCATGTCGCTGCGCTGACGGAACACGGCGGTGGCGCGTTCGCGCGACGCGCTCTGCAGCGCCAGCAGCGCCGAGGCGCCGAACAGCACGGCCTGTACAAGGAACACGGCGAGGTAGCCGCGCACGGGCGAGTCGAGCACGGCACGTGCCACATCGACGCCTGCTGCGCCGGACATCGTGCCCACGGCATACGCGAGCGCCTGCGCCGCGCCGAACACACCGAGGCGCAGCCCCGCGCGCCCGTCGGCGCGGTCACCGGTGAGCGCCATCATCGATCCGATCGCGCCGATCGCGAACACGCCGTTGGCCACGCCCAGCACCACGACGATCGCGCGGAATAGTCGCACGTCGCCAAGCGCCGGGGCCCCCACGAGCGCCACATACGCGACCGCCGATCCCAGGCATCCCGCCGCGGCCCAGTGACGCAGCTGGCCGCGCCGTGCAGCCAGCAGCGCGGTCGCGATCATCCCCACCAGCACACCACCGTGGTGTGCGCCCGACAGCGAGGTGCTCTCGCCCGGCGACATCCCGAACGCGACCCCCGCGAAGGGCTCGAGGATGAGGTCCTGTGCGCTGTACGCGAACATCGCGAGCAGCACGAACCCGGCGAACAGGCGCGACGCCGGCTCGCCCAGCACCGCGCACAACGCGTCCATGAAGCGTCCGGTGTGGCTCGGCGCGCCCATGTCGTCACGCGGGGCCGCGATGCGGGGCGCCTGCTCGATGCCGCGCGTCGCGATGATGGCGAGCAGGAGCCCACCCACGCCGATGCCGCCCGCGATGGCGGACAGGCGCGTGAACGAGAACGGGTCGAGCAGCGCACCGGAGAGCGCGGCCGTCATGATGATGCCGACGATCATGAGGATCCACGTGATCGCCGCCGCACCGGCGCGCCGCGCGGGTGCCGCGCGCTCACTCATGAGCGCCAGCAGCGGTGTGCCCGCGGCGCTCACACCGGCGCCCAGCACGACGCTCGCGAGCGAGGCGAGCGCGACACCGGTCCACCGATCCGTCTGCATGACGGGGAGCGCAAGCGTCACGCCGACGCCACTCACCGCACACACGGCGAGCCCGCCGAGGATCCACGTGCTGCGCCGGCCGTGCTGGTCGCTGGCATGCCCAAGCCGCGGCCGCAGGATGAGCTGCACCGCGAAGTGCAGCGCCACGAGCAGGCCGGGAATGCTGGCCGGCAGCCCAAGCTCCACCACGATGACACGGTTCACCGTCGTCGTGAGCAGGACGACCACCGCACCGATGGCGGCCTGCACCAATCCGAGACGCGCGATCTGCGGCCAGCTCAATCCCGTGGGCATCGTGCTCACCGCACACTCCCGTCCACGAAGGGAAGCGCGCGGACCGCGAACGCCGAGATCATCATGCCGCTCACATAGAACGGCACCCCGAACGCGCTCAGGTACAGCGCGCGTGGCACCGGCTGCTGCAGGAACCAGCGCATCAGCCCGGCCTGCGCGAGCACGAGCGCACCGATCGCGAGCGCGTGCAGCGGGCGCTGCCAGGCGATGAGCAGCGCGATCACCACGCACTGCGCGAGCAGCATCACGCCGCACGCCACCCACGCGGCACCGCGCGCACCCAACTGCACGGGCAGCGACCGCACACCCATGCGACGGTCGCCGGCGATCGCCTTGAAGTCGTTGAGGGTCATGATGCCGTGCGCGCCGATCGACCAGCAGAGCGCCAGCAGCAGCAACGGCGCCGGCGGCATCACATTCCCGAGGAGAATGCCGGCTCCGGTCACCCACGCCAGCCCTTCATAGGTAAGGCCGACGGCGAGGTTGCCCCACCAGCCGTTCTGCTTGAGGCGCACGGGCGGCGCGCTGTACGCCCACGAGAAGAGCAGCGCCACCGTGACGGCCACCACGCCCGTGACACCAAGCGGCAGGGCGGCGAGGACACACAGGACACTCCATCCGATCGCGATGCCCAAGCCCCACTGTCCGGGAATGCGCCCGGAGGGGATGGGGCGATCCGGCTCGTTGATGGCGTCGACGTGTCGATCGAACCAGTCGTTCACCGCCTGGCTCGACGCGCACACCAGCGGGCCCGTCAGCCCGATGCCCAGGGCCAGCGTCCACAGGCGGTCGCCCGTGAGCGGAACACCCGCGGAGATCGCGCCACAGGTGAACGCCCACATGGGCGGGAACCACGTGACTGGCTTGAGCAGCGTCAGGACCGCACGCGGCTCCGGTCGCGAGGCGTTCGCCCGAACCTGGTAGCTGACAGTCATGAGTGTCCCGGAAAGTTGACACTCGGATAGTGCGACGCCGACCACGTCCGTTCCATGGCTAGATCCTATCAGGTGGCAGGATCGTCGTCGCGGTCGGCGCCCGGCGTCACCAGCCGGTGCCGACGGAGCTTCACGTACAGACTCTGGCGGCTCACCCCGAGCACTTCGGCCGCGGAGGTCCGGTTGTCGTTCGTGAGCTCGAGGGCGGCTTCAATGAAGTGCCGCTCCACCAGGTCGACCGTGTCGCGCACCAGGTCGCGCAGCGAGACCCGTCCCACGAGCCCGGTCAGCTCCTCGACGGCGCGCGTGAGGTCGCGGGCACCGTGGGGACCACTGGCCAGCCGCCGCCCGATGTCGCGAATGGCGAAGCCAATGCTCGGCTGCTCGCCCTCGGGCACCCAGACGGCCGACACCTCCACCTCGCTCTGGTGCCCATGACTGCCCCGGGCGGCGGTGGCCATGAGGCGCACGACCCCGTTGCGCCGCAGCATGCCGGTGAACATCGCGAAGTCGGCGCCCGGACGGCCGATGAACGTCCCGATGGACACGCCACGCACCTGCTCCTCGCTGGCGACCTCGGCAATGTCGAGGAAGGCCCGGTTGGCCGAGAGGATCGCCCCCTCGAGGTCCGTGACCACGAAGGCGTCAGGCGACCGCTCCAGCAGGTCGAGCAGGCGTGACGGACTGCGCCCGCCGGTCTCGCCGTTCGCGACGAGCGAGGAGAGCCGCACGAGCAGCAGTGTCGACGACTCCTGTCGGAAGCACGACGCCGAGGCATGCACGCTGCGGCCGTCCTGCAGCGTGACCGTGATGTCGCCAGCGCGCCCTGCACTGCGGGCGGTCGAGACGAGCTCCTCGAGCATGCGCGTGGCGTGCGCGTCCGCGCCGAACGGGAAGGTGCGACCGATGAGGCGATCGGCGGCCTCGGCGAACACCTGACCGGCGGCACTGTTCGCGTCGAGCACCTTGAGGGTGGCCGCGTCGAGGACGAGGATACCGTCGCTGGCGAGCTGGAAGAGCAGGCGATATCGCGTCTCGACGTGCCGCAGGCGCCAGTAGTCGCGCTCCATCGCCTGCTGTGCCTCGACGAGCCGCTGCTGCAGTGCCGACACATGCCGCTGATCGCGGCCGACGGCCACCAGCGCACCATCACGACCCGTGCGGAGACACGAATAGGCGACGGGCACATCGGCGCCGTCGCCCAGCAGGTGATTGACTTGTCGGCGTCGCGAGACGCCTTGCAGTGTGGCTTCGCGGAGCAGGGCGTCCACCTTGCTGCGCGAGTCCGGCGCGACCGTGTCGCTCCACGAGCGCCCCACCCATTGGCGCGCGGCCTCGAACTGTGTGTCGCCCGCACTCAGGGCGACGTCACGGATCGTCCCGTGGGCATCGAGCACAAGCGAGATATCGCCGGCGACGGCGAGGAGCGTCGCGGCACTGCGGGGATCGAGTTCGCCGAAGGGGCGATCAGGCCCGTCGCGGGGCGTCAACGAACTTGCCATGCTCGCCGGGCGAAGCCCATGGAGTGCCCTCGGGTGCGAACACCCGTGCTTCGGGGAGCAGGGAACGAGCCAGACGCGGCGCGTCCTTGGCGCAGGTCGTGACGGCGTGAGCACCGAGCTGTGCGGCCAGGCCCGGGCGTTCCTGGAAGATCGGACCGCCCACCATGACCTGCACGTTCGGATTGCGCGATGCCGCCTTGAGACGGCGAATATCGCGGCGGAGCGCTGTCACTCGACCTTCGCATCCTGCGGAAAAGCCCACGACGTCGTACCACTCGGTGCCCACCATGGTCAGGAGGTCGCTCTCGGTCCAGGGCGCTCCCACCAGGACGCGCCAACCGTCCCGAATAAGGAACTCACCTACCATGATGATACCAAGGGTGTGCTGCTCGCCGGGAACGCAGGTCAGCAGGATGTTGCCCACCGGCTCGCCCTGACTGACGTCGGCAGAGGAAGCGCTGGGACAAGTCGCGCAACAGGCGCTGCATGCGGCCGAGGGACACGGTCACTTCGACGAAGTCGCACTCGTCGGCCTCCCACATCGCGCCGAGCCGGCGGGCGGCGGGCGCAAGGAGGTCGAGATACACCGTGTCGATGGGCACGCCGCTGTCGATCAGCAGTCGCACATGCTCCGCCGCCCGCTGGTCGTCATGGCCCCGCACCGCCGCCACGAACGCATCGACATCCAGCGCCGGCGGCCGCCGGAACGGGACATCGTCGTGCTGAGGGCTTGAAGCCGTCTGACGGCGAGCGTGGACCAGACGCGGCATGAGTTCGCGCTGGAGGGAGCGCTCGAGGCGCTCCAGTCGCTCGCCCTGGTGGGCGCGGAAGGCGTTGTCCATGTGGACGGGGCAGGAGCCCTGCACGAGCGGCGCAAAGAAGGCCGGCCGTGAGAGGGCCTGACAGGGTGCGGTCCGCCGAACTTTGCGGTGGGGGTAGGGGGGCGCAATGGCGTAAAGGACCCACAACACGCCAGAGCGATGGCGTCGCGAGTATGCGAGCGACGTGTGGTATTGTCAAGCCATATAGACGTCAATTCTTATTGACAGATCCGCGCACCACCCGTAGCTCGGTGACCGCCATGAGCATGATGTTCATGATCACGATGCCGCCCACGAGCACGCCGATGGCGACCACGGCGGGCACCACGGCGAAGAGCACCTTGGTGAGCTGCTTCCAGAAGTCGACGAGGGCATCGGCCGTGCCGACGTCGAAGTTGTTGCGATCGGATGGCCGGAGCCCGCGCGAGACGCGCATCGCCTCTTCGGCGCGCGCCATGGCAGGGCCCACACTGGCGGCGTCGTCGAGCTTTACCGAGATGGTCGTGGCCTGACGCCGTCCGTAGATGCTCTCGAACGCCGCGATGGGCATGAGCGCGAAGCCGTCGAACGACTGGCCAAGGACACGCCCCTTGCGCGCGATCACGCCGACAATCGTGAACCGCTTGCCGGCCACGCGGACTTCCTTGTCGATGGGGCTCGTGCCCTCGAACAGCTTGGTCGCGATGTCGGCGCCCACGACGATGACGTTGCGTCGCTCCCGCACGTCGACATCACTCAGCGGACGCCCTGCCGTGAAGCGATAGTCCTGCACGACCTGATAGTCGGCGGTGACGCCGAAGAGCTGCACACTGCCCAGCGTGCGATCGCGCCACGTCATGTCCGCCTGCGGAGTGGGCCAGCCGCTCTGCAGGCTGATGGCGCGAGCGTCGGGGAGCGCCGCACGGACGGCCTCGGCGTCCCGTTCATCGATGCGGGGGCGGCGCTGCAGCAGCCGGAACTCGTCGTCGGTGAAGAGGCCGAGACTGATCGGGAGCCGGCGTACCTGGAAGGTGTTCATGCCGATCATGGCGTCGGCGATGTTCTCCTTCACGTACGCGTTCATCCCCTGGATGATCGCGACGACGGCCACGAGGAAGCCGACGGAGACGACAATGCCCAGCAGGGTGAAGAGCGTGCGCAGCGGATTGACGCGCAATTGCACGAGAGCCAGGCGCACCACGTCGGCGAACCGCATGCCTTGAGTCTAGCGCGGTGCACGGCGTCGCGGGGAGCGGGGCGTGTGACGCCGCTCCGGGTCGCGTCAGCCGCTGGTCAGCGGGAGGTCACTCGTAGCGGAGTGCTTCGACCGGGTCGAGACGACTGGCGCGGAGGGCCGGGATGATGCCGAACGCCACGCCGGTGAGGGCGCTGGCCACCAGCGCCGTGACCACGATGCTGGTGGGGAGCGTGGCCGGGATGGTGGTGTTGGCGCGGATCCCCCACGCCAGCAGCGCGCCGATGGCCAGTCCGATGAGCGCCCCGATGCTCGTGAGCGTCGCCGCCTCGACCAGGAACTGCCAGCGGATGGTGCCCGCGGTCGCGCCCAGCGCCTTGCGCACGCCGATCTCGCGGGTGCGCTCGGTGACCGAGATCATCATGATGGCCACCACGCCCACGCCGCCGACGAGCAGCGCCACGGCCGACAGCGCCAAGCCCACCGAGAAGATCGCCGCGAAGAGTTGGTCGAACGTCTCCTTGATGCGGTCCTGCTCGATGAGGTAGAAGTTGTTGCGCATGCCGGGCTTGAGCCCGCGGCGCGCCCGCAGGGAGGCGAGCACCTCGTCCATCACCTCGGACTGCACGGCGTCGGCCTTCGGCCGCACCAGCAACGTGAGGCTGCCGCGGAAGGCGTCGAGGGTGCGCAGTGCCGTGTTGAGCGGGACGATGGCCCGCGGGGTGTCGGGGCCACGCCCCTCGAGCGAGCGGAGGAAGCCGGCGCGCGTATGAAACACGCCCACGACGGTGAAGAGCCGACCCGCCATCGTGACCTGCTTGCCGATCGGGTCGGAGTCGCCGAACAGTTGCGCCGTGAGTGTGTCGTTCAGCAGCACCACGGGCGAGCCGGCCTCATCCTCGGCGCGCGTGAAGTTGCGCCCCGGCATGATGTCCGACGCGTTCACCGCCGGCCACTCGACGCTGTAGGCATCGTAGCCGACGTTGTCGACGCGGTTGTTGCGATAGCCGAAGTTCGCGGTGCCACCGTTGGTGCCGATGACATCCTGGATGCCGGGCAGGCGCTTCACCATGTCCCACTCGGACACGGTGATGGGTGGATTGCGGCGGTCGGGGCACTTCTCGTCGGTGCCGTCGCACGCCGAAAGGCCGATGCCGCGGCGCTGCACGATGAAGGTGGTGGCGCCGATCTCGTCGAGGTCCTGCTGGAACGACGCCTGGATGCCGTTCACGACGGCGCCCATGGCCACGACGACGAAGACACCGATGGCGACACCGGCGATGGTCAGCGCAGCGCGCACCTTGTTGGCGCGAATGGCGTCGAGCGCCATGCCGACCCCTTCGAGGGCGAGGAGCAAGCGGGTCATGGCGGGCTACTCCTGCCGCAGCGCGGTGATGGGATCGAGCCGTGACGCGCGGCTCGCGGGGTAGAGACCGGCCGCGATGCCGACGCCGGCGCCCGTCACCAGTGCCGCAACCACCGACCACGGCGCCACCGCCGCCGGCAGTGGGGTGAGTGCGGCAATGGACTTCGCCAACCCGATGCCCAGCGCGATACCGATGGCGGCGCCGAGCGTGCTGAGCGTCGCCGCCTCCACGAGGAACTGGGAGAGAATGTCGCCGCGCCGCGCGCCGAGCGCCTTGCGCACGCCGATCTCCCGGGTGCGCTCGGCAACGGCCACCAGCATGATGTTCATGATGACCATCGCCCCGACCACGAGGCTGACGGCCGGCAGCGCCGTGCCGAAGACGACGAGACGGCCCTTGAGCTGCTTGATGAAGCCGAAGGCTGCGTCCTGCGTGACGAGTCCGAAGTTGTCGGGCTCCCCGGCGCGGAGGCCGCGGAAGGCGCGCAGCGCGCTGCGCGCGGCTTCGATGCCCTCGGCCACGTCGGGCGCGGTGGGCGCCTGCACGATGAGGCTCGAGATGTCGCGCTGCGGGCGAATGATGCGCCCCATGGGCGACGTGGTGGGCGCGATGGCCAGCCGGTCGAGCGAGAAGCCGAACACCGACCCCTGCTTCTCGATGACGCCGATGACCGTGAAGGGCACGCCCGACACGCGAATCTGGCGTCCTTCCGGGTTGAGGCCCGGGAAGAAGTGCTCGGCCACCTCCACGCCGATGACGAGCACCGGGGAGCCCGCGCGCACTTCCTGATCGGTGAAGGCGCGCCCCTGCGTCACCGCGAACTTCTTGATGGCGAAGTAGTTCGCGTCGGTGGCGACCGCCTGCACCTGCCGCGGCCTGGCGCCGGGCGCCGACGCGTACTTGAACGTCTCGCTGCTGATGGTGCTGCGCAGCGTCGTCGGGAGCGCGGCGCGCACCGCGTCGATGTCGGGCATGCGCAGCAGGGGCCGACGCGCGGCCTCCCGGGCGTCGAAGCCGCGATTGCCGCCGGGGCCGACGTTGTCGAACCGGCGCAGCGTGAAGGTGTTCGTGCCGATCAGGCGCGACGCGAAGTCCTCCTCCACATAGCGCCCCATCCCTTCGACGATGCTGACGACGGCGATGAGGAACATCACCCCGATCATGACACCGAGCAGGGTGAAGAAACTCTTCAGCTTCTGGACCCGGAGCTGGGTCAGGGCGAGGCGGATGGCGTCGAGGGGGTTCACCCGGGAACAATAAGCGCCCGGTCCAGCCCTGTTCCCACGCTCCTTGGCCCTGCGCTTGTTTCCAGCCGGAGCGGGCCCCCCGCTGGCCGGTCGCTACTCGTAGCGCAGCGCTTCGACCGGGTCGAGGCGCGCGGCCCGGCTGGCGGGCAGCATGCCGAACAGGATGCCCGTGACACACGAGGCGCCCAGCGCCGCCACGACAGCCAGCGGGGGAATGCTCGCCTCGATGGGGGTAAAGGAGCGAATCGCGATGGCGCCGAGCCAGCCCACGAAAAGTCCGATGGCGCCGCCGATGCCGGTGAGCGTGGCCGCCTCGACGAGGAACTGCCAAAGAATCGTCGCCTTGGTCGCGCCCAGTGCCTTGCGCACCCCGATCTCCCGGGTCCGCTCGGTCACCGAGATCATCATGATGGCCACGACGCCCACGCCGCCGACGATGAGCCCGACGCCGGACAGGGCGATCATGACCAGGAAGAACATCCCAAAGACGCTGTTGTAGGTCTCGAGCAGCTTGTCCTGGGTGATGATCGCGAAGCTCGATTCCTCCCGCGGACGGAGGCCGCGGATGCCACGGATCGCGGCGGTCACATCGTCGATCACGATCGACTGGGCGACACCCTCACGCGGCTTCACGGCGAGCCCCTGATTGCTCTCGCGGGCCCCGAGGTAGCGCACGATGGCGCGGATGGGCACGACCGCCTTGGGCCGATCGCCACCGGACAGGAAGCTCGCGTTGTCCTTGTAGATGCCGATGACCTCGAACGGCACGCTGTTGAGCAGGATGGTCTTGCCGAGTGGGTCGGAGTCGCCGAACACGCGCTCGGCCATGAGCGCGGTGATCACGGCCACGCGCGCGCCCGTGCGCGCCTCGGCGGCGGTGAAGGCGCGTCCCGGATACACCTCCGGCGCACTGATCGTGGTCCACTCCGCGGAGTAGCCCTCGACCGCCGTCGAGGGGAGTTCGCGGTCGCGGTACTTGGCCTTTGCACTCCAGTCGATGCGCTCGCCGACGGCTTCGACGCTGGCGAGGCGGCGCAGCGACTCGATCTCGTTGGCCCGCAGCGGCGGATTACGGAGCCACGCGCAGCTTCCTTCGCTGCCATCGCAGTTTTCGAAGCTGATGGGATAGCGCGTGACGAAGAACGTCGTCGGGCCGGTGCTGGCGAAGTCTTTCGCGACGGACTGGTTGATGCCGTGAATCGCGGCCGAGATGGCCACCACGACGAACACGCCCACGGCGATGCCGAGAATCGTGAGCCCCGCGCGCACCTTGTTGGCGCGCACGGAGTCGACAGCAATGCGCACGCCTTCGGCGACGGCCGAGAGACGGGTGGTGAAGGCGGACATGGACTATTCCTGGCGCAGGGCCGCGATGGGATCGAGACGCGACGCCCGGCTGGCCGGGTACACGCCGGAGATGATGCCCACACCGGCCCCGAGGAGCACGCCGACCACGATGGACCACGGGGCGACGCTCGCGGGGAGCGGTGAGACGGCGGCGATGAGCTGGGCGAGCCCGATGCCAAGGCCGACGCCGATGGCGGAGCCGATGGTGCCCAGCGTCGAGGATTCGATGAGGAACTGCAGCAGGATGTCGCGGCGCTTGGCGCCGAGGGCCTTGCGGATGCCGATCTCCGCGGTGCGCTCCGCCACCGCGACCAGCATGATGTTCATGATGACGATGGCGCCCACCACGAGGCCGATGGCGGGGAGGGCCACACCGGCCAGCACGAGGTAACCCTTGATCTTGTTCCAGAACTCCAGCGCGGAGTCGGCGGTCTGGAGCGCGAAGTTGTCCTTCTGGGCCGGGCGCAGCTTGCGGATGCCGCGCATGGAGGCGCGGACGATCTCCATGTTTTCGCGCATCGCCACTTCACTGGGCGACTGGATGACGACCGCGTCGACGATGTTGGGACGCGAGTTGAGCAGGCGGCGCGCGGGGGAGCGGAACGAGGTGACGAGGAAGTTGTCGAAGGACATGCCGAACGCCTTGCCCTGCGACTCGGCCAGCCCGACGACGCGGTACGGGACGCCGCCCATCTTGAGCTCCCGGCCGATGGGGTCGAGGCCGGGGAACAGCCGCTCGGCGGCATCGATGCCGATGACGACGCTCTTTTCGCCGCGGGACAGCTCCTGCTCGGTGAGTTGGCGTCCGGCGGTCACGCCGAGGTTCTTGACCTCGAAGTAGGCGCCGTCGACGGCCGTGACGCGTACGGTGCGCGGCTTGCCGCTGGTGCTGGACGAGACCGCCACCTGGGCATCGCTGTAGAGGTACCAGCGGCTTCCCTCGGGGAGGCCGGCGGTGGCGGGCTCGACGTCGGTGATGTCGAGCCGCGGGCGCTTCCGGTACTCCTCCCAAGTGGCCTCGTCCACATCGCCGATGTTGATGTTGGGGCGGTGCCGCAGCTCGAACGTGTTGACCGAGATGAGCTTGCCGACGAGGTCCTCCTCCATGTAGCGCCCCATCCCTTCGACGATGGAGACGACGGAGATGAGGAACATCACCCCGATGCAGACGCCCAGGAGCGTGAAGGCGCTCTTGAGCTTCTGCGTGCGGATGGTGCGGAGGGCGAGACGAATGGCTTCGAAGAAGGGCACGGGCGCTGGGGCGTGAGGGCAGGGGGACCTACGCGCGCGGGGCGCGATCGTTTCAGATCGCGCCCCGCAGGACGTGCTGGCGATGGCCGGGCGGACGGTCGGCGCTCAGGGCGCCGCGTGCCCCACGCCCACCCGCTCGATGAACTGGTCGCGCCGCTCGTCACTGGCGATGACGCCGTCACGCAGCACGACGACACGCTTCGCATGCGCCGCGATGTCGGGCTCGTGCGTGACCATGACCACCGTCTGACCGTGCGTGGCCAGCTCTTCGAAGACCTTCATGATCTCCTCGGAGGTCTGCGAGTCGAGGTTGCCGGTCGGCTCGTCGGCCAGGAGGATGGACGGCCGATTGACCAGCGCGCGTGCAATGGCGACACGTTGCCGCTGACCGCCGGAGAGCTCGTTCGGGCGGTGATGCACGCGCTGGCCGAGCTGCACGCGCTCGAGCGCTTCCATCGCCCGCTTCTTGCGCTCGTCGGCGCTGATGCCGGCGTAGACGAGCGGCAGTTCGACATTCTGCAGCGCCGTGGCGCGGGGGAGCAGGTTGAACGTCTGGAAGACGAAACCGATCTCCTTGTTGCGCACGCGGGCCAGCTGGTCGTCGCTCATCTCCGAGACGAGCATGCCGTTGAGCCAGTACTCGCCCTCATTGGGCGTGTCGAGGCAGCCGATGAGGTTCATCAGCGTCGACTTGCCCGAGCCGGACGGGCCCATGATGGCGACGTACTCGTTGCGGCGGATGGCGAGGTCGACGCCACGCAGGGCGCGGACGATTTCGCCGCCCATGTCGTACTGCCGCTTGAGCTGCCGCGTGACGATGACCCAGTCCTGCGTCGGGGCGGCGCCGCTCGTCGCGGTGACCGCGCGGCGCTCCCCCGTCGTGCTCAGGCCGATGTCGTCGTGGGTTGTGCTCACGATTTGGTCCCGGTGGCGTTGGGCTTCTTCTCGTCGGGCTTGGTGGCCTTCACCAGCGCACCGTCCTTGAGCTCACGGATGGCCTGGTACGTGCCGGCCACGATCTGCTCGCCCGCCTTGAGACCGCCGAGCACCTCGAAGTGGCGCTCGCCCGCGATCCCGACCTTTACGGGACGGAAGGTGACTTTGTTGTCGGCGCCGACGATGAACACGCCCTCGACGTCGCGCTTGCCGACTTCCTTGGACGGCTGGCGCCCGACCGACACGGCCGTGTCGGCGTTGGGGAGGTTCTCGTTCTCCCGCACGGTGAGCGCGATGATCGGGATGCTGAGCGCCTGCTTGCGCGTGGCCGTCACGATCTTGGCCGTGGCCGAGAAGTCGGGGCGGGTGTCGCTGGGCGGATTGAGGAGCTGGACGCGCACCTCGTAGTCGATGGCCTGGTCGCCCGAGGTTCCGGCCGCGGCGGTGCGGGTGACCGAGCTGTTCGAGATCTCGACCACCTTGCCGATGAACGTGGTATCGGGGAAGGCGTCGATCTGGATGACGGCCGAGTCGCCCACATTGATGCGCGCCACGTCGGTCTCGTCGACCTTCACCTTGGTCTCCAGCACGCTCATGTCGGAGATGGTGAGCAGCGTCGCCGCGTCCTTGTTGAGCGTGCCCATGATGGCCGTTTCGCCCTCCTCGACGTTGAGGCGGGTGACCTTGCCGCTCATCGGGGCGGTGATCGTGGTGCGGCTGAGGGCCTGCTTCGCGTCGCGCACAGACGCCTGCGCCTGCTCGACGGAGAAGGTGGCCGCCTCGACGAGGGCCTTGTTGACCTCCATCTGGGTGCGGAGCTGTTCGACGGACTCCTCACTCACCAGCGCCGGCGTCGCCTGCTTGATCTGCTGCGACCGCTGGAAGTTGCGCTCGGCCTGGATGAGGTTGGCGCGGGCCTGTGCGGCCTGGGCACGCGTCGACGCCAACGCGGCTTCGGCGCGCTGCAGGGCCGCCGTGGGCTGCTCAGGGTCGATCTGCAGCAGGAACTGTCCGCGCTTGACGATGTCGCCCTCCTTGACCGAGAGGCGCACGATCTTGCCGGTCACGTCGGCCGAGACGTCGACCTTGGTGCGGGGCTGGATCTGGCCGCTGGCGGTCACCGACGCGACGAGGTCACGCGCCTCCACCCCTTCCACCCGCACTTCGACGGGCTTGGTCTTGTTCTTCTGGGAGGCGGCGTAGCCGAGCGCGCCGACGACGGCGACGAGGACGACACCGATGCCTACCTTGACGGGCGTTTTCATGACGGGATCTGGTTAGCGGAGGGGGCGCCCGACGGCGTTCTCGAGCGCGGCGAAGGCGCGCTGGACGTCGTACGTGGCGGTGATGCGGTCGGTCTCGGCGCGCTCATAGTCGCCTCGCGCCTGGACCAGGTCGACGATGCTGATCGCACCGACACGATAGCGCTCCTGCGCGAGCGACAGGGCCGTGCGCGCCGTGCGCACGTTCTGCTCCTGCAGGGTCACGGTCTGCTGCGCCGTGGCGAGCTGCAGGTGCGCCGCCGTCACATCGGCGATGACACGAAGCTCCTGGCCACGTACGTCGTTCTGGGCGTTGCGGCGCTGCACCTGGGCGGCCTCGATCTGCTGTTCCCGGCGGAACCCGTTGAACACCGGCAGCGACAGCGAGGCCGACAGGCTGTACGGGTTGCGCGTGAAGTCGAACGGATACTTGCCCTGCGAGTCGCGAATGGCCTGTTCCTGCGCGGGCGTGAACGCGATCGCATTGCAGGAGGAGAGGTTGTTCGAGAGCCCCACCGCGGCGCGCACTTCCTCGGAACGAATGCAACTGGCCTTCTGCGACACCACACTCGCCTGGCTCTGGGCGATGAGTGCGTTGGTGTTGGTGAAACGGTTCGTGAAGGCCGACACGCCGGCACTGAGCGACAGCGACGGGAAGTAGGCGCTGCGCGCCGACGCGAGCGAGCGCTGCGCGGACTGCTCGCGGGTGGCGAGCGCGGCGAGCTGGGGATTCGACTTCCGCGCCATCTCGATGACCTGCTGCAAGTCGACGGAGGGCGCCGCCGGCAGGTTGGGATCGAGCTCGGTGCCGAGCACCGGCACCATGCCCATGGCCTGGAACAGCCGCACGATCTCGATGGCTGCCTGGTTCCGTGCGTTGAGCGACGCGACGCGCTGCTGTCCATCGGCGACCTCGGCGCGCTGCACGTCGAGCTGCGAGCCGGAGCCGACCTGATTGCGAGCTTGCGCGAGCTGCAACTGTGCGGCGGTCGTCGCGAGCAGCGAATCCTGGAGGACGGCACGTGCACGTGCCTGCAGCGCGGTCAGGTACTGCGTGATGACGCTGTTGCGGACCGACTGTTCGGCTGCCGAGATGTCCGATTCGACCGCGTCACGGTTCGCGATCACTGCCCGACGGTCATTGATGGCGCCGGGCGTGATGCTCAGGCTGACGTTCGCGCTCGCGTCGGTGGAGAGCTGATCGTTCGTGGAGCCGAATCCCTGGCCCTGGAAGAACGTCTGTCGACCTTCGCGATAGCCGCCACCGAACGACGTGCTGAGCGACGGCAGGAACTGCCCGTTGGCGGCGCGCAGATTGGCGGCGGCCGTGGCGCGGGCGTTCCGGCTGCTCTGGAGCGTCGGGCTGTTGCGGAGCGCGAGGGTGATCGCGTCGGCGAGCGTGAGGACGTTCCCCGCGGCCGCCGCCGGGGCGCCTTGAGCGGGGAGCGCCATCGGTGCTGCCGACGTGGCCGCCGCGGTGACCGCGAGCGCGGTCATGACGACGGCTCGCGCCGAAGCCTGCATGGTCCTGGAGGTGTGCATGGAATCGTGCGAGGGAGGTGAGTTTGGACTGGGGGGCGTACGGCGCCCGTCTGAACAGGGTTTCAGGGAACGCATCGTCCCGGCCAATCAGCGGGGGACGTCGTCGCGAAGCGCCTCGAAGCCGCGGGACGGAATGCGGACCCGCAGGAGATGGCCGTCGGCGTCGCTCCAGAGCAGCCGGACTTCCGCACCCGCCATGAGCCGCCAGCGCTGCGCCGGGAGTCGCGTCGCGGCCACGAGCACCTGCTCATCCACGGCCTCCAGCACCAGGCGCACGGTGTCCTGACGGTTCGCGGCCGGCATGAGCGACGGCAGGGTGAGGCTGTCTCCCACCGCGAGTGTGCGACCGTGCACCAGCAGCGCGTACTGCACGAGTCCCTCGTCTTCCACGACAACGGCGAGGGGGCGCAGCAGGTACTCCCGGGCGGCCTCGCCGGTGGAGCTGCGGGCCAGCGTCGCGAAGCGTCCGCGCACTCGCTGACCGCCCAGCCGGAGCGTCGTTTCGGCGCCGCGCCGCACCTCGATGGTATAGCGCACGGGGGTGCCGGCTGAATCGGCCTCGAGACGCACGGCACTCCGCCGATCGCCCTCGGCCGCTTCTGCGCGCAGCGCCAACGTGGCGCCGTCGGCGGAGATGGTGCGCTGCACCGAGAACTGCTCGCGGCCGACGCGTTGGCCGTTGCGCACGACGGTGAAGCTCCCTTCGTCGAGACGCGCGGGGGTGGCGGGCGCGGTGGACTGGGCGCGGACGGCGCGGGGCACGAGGGGGGAGAGCACGGTGACGACGGCGACCCCGGCGGCCAGCACGCCGCAGTGGGCGCGGGGTGGCCAACGCAGTGCGCCGCGGCGCGGCGTCGACGCCAGGGCGGTCGCAGACATTGCTGCAACATAATGAGTTCGGCCGAGGGGTCTGCGGGGGCGTCGCCGTTTGGGGTGACGCGGGGTATCGTGGGCCATGCCGCCCGCCGAGCCTGCCGCGACGTCCCCGCGTGTCCCCGTGGTCCCGCCGCCCACATCCGGGACGGCCGCGGACCGATGGCCGCTCGCCTGGCTGGTGTGCGTGGCCGCCGCCGGCGCCGCCTTTGCCGTGTGGCAGCATGGACCGTCCTGGAAGCGTCTTGCGGTCGCGGCGGCGCCCGCGGTGCTCTCGGCGGTGCTGCTCCCCACCGTGCGCCGTCCACGGTGGGCGGCCTTCGCCACCAGTGCCGCGCTCGTCCTCGCCACGGCGATCGCGGTCGTCGAGACGGCCACGCTGACCAGCGTCTGGCACGACTGGAGCGGGTGGTCGGCGCAGGAGCGCGAGGCGCGCGCGGGGCGGGTGGCCGCGCGCGTCACCGAGGTGGCGGACGTGCTGCGGCGCTCGGCAGGGGCCTACGCCGGCGATCCGGCGTTCGTGCAGCAGGTCGAGGCGGGGCAGGCACCCGCGGTCACGCCACCGCTCGCGCCCGACGTGGAGTCGGCGGTGCTCGTGTACCACCGCGGGCGGCTGGTGGCGCAAGCCGGCCAGACGCACACGCCGGTCCCGGCGGGCGGCGCGAGTGGAGGCGCCATCGGCGTCCGGCTGATCGAGAGTCCCTTTCACATCTCGCTCGCCGCGCGCGCCCAGAGTCCGCAGGCGAGCGTCGAGGTGGTCGCCATTGCGCTGCTGTCGTCGGCGCCGCCAGCCGACCGGTTCGCGCGGCCACTGCTGGCGACGGTGCCGGGCGTCGACGCGGCGCACACCATCATCGAGAGTCCGGACAGTGCGAGCGTCTCGCCGGGCACCACCGTCGTCGTGGTGCCGGACGGCAGTCGTCGTCTCGCGCGCGTGCGCGCCGCGACCTACAGCGCCGGCGAGACCGAACTCGATGTCACGCAGCGCCTGCGCACCCGCAACAGCATCGCGCTCGCCGTGGCCTGTGCCGGCATGCTCGCGGTGGCCTGGCGGCGTCCGGCCAATACGCGACGACGGCTGCTGGCCGCGTTGCTCGTGCTCGGGGTTGTCGGGCTCACGCCCCTCTCCGGCCTCTCCAATGTGTCGGCGGTGTTCGATCCGTCGACGTACTTCGCGCCGATGGGTGGTCCGCTCACGTCGACCGCGGCGGCGCTGCTCATCACGGCCGCGCTGGCGCTTGCGGTGCTGTTGTTCGCGCTGCGCAGCAGTCGTCGTCGCCGGGGGCACGTGCTGGCCGTCGGTGCGCTGCTGGTGATCGCGGTGGCGGGGCCGTTCCTGCTGCGCGACCTCGCGCGGGGAATCGCGTTGCCGGTGAGCGGTGCCGGTGTGTGGCTGTGGGTGGCATGGCAGTTGGCGCTCACGCTCGTCGGCGCCACGATGCTGCTGGCCGGCGCGGCGGCTGGGCAGGCGGCCTTCGGCGCACGGCGCGCGATGCCCGCGGTGGTGGCGCCACTGCTCGCGAGCGCGACCGCCCTCGCGGCGCCGGTGCTGTGGAGCGCACCGGGCGCGTGGCCGGGGTGGTATCCGATTCCGTGGATCCTCGCGATGCTCGCGTTGGCGCTCACGCGGCGCGGGCTCGCGCAGGTGCTGGCCGCTGCGGTGGTGGCCGGATGCGGCGCGGTCACCCTCACGTGGGGCGCGACGATGCGTGCCCGCGTGGCACTGGCGGAGCATGACCTCGCGCGTCTCTCGACACTCGACGAGAACGCGCTGCGCCTGCTCGAACGGTTTGCCCAGACGGTGCGCGAGGTGCACCGCCCCGAGCAGGGAACGACGACGCTGCTGCGTCGCTATGGCGAGAGTGAGCTGGCGCGGGCTGGCTATCCGGCGCGGCTGGCGGTGTGGTCGCCGGACCAATTGGACAGCGCGCGCGCGGTGCTCGCCCTCGCGCCGGTCACGGACACGGCGGGTGGGCAGTCGACGCTCGCACTGCTCGCGCGCTCGAGTGGCACGCTCGAGCTCCGCACCGTCACCGACGGCCCGATCACGCTGCTGCTGGCGGCCGTGCCGGACACCAGCGGGACGGTCATCACCATTGCCGTTCCGCCGCGTACCCGTCTGCTGCCGGTCGACCCATTCGCGACGTTCACGGGCGTGACCGGGACACCGGCGCGTGCAGCGCCGTATCGCATGGAACTGCGTGCGCCACAGCCCGGTGACACGGTCCCCAAGCCGCTCACGTGGCGACGGCGCGCCGATGCATTGCACGCGGACGGCGTCGTGGGGGCCGCCGACGTGCCGGGAAGCGTCGACCTCCGTCGCGTGCACGCCGAGGTCGAGTTGCGCGGCCTCGACGCGCTGGCCCCCCGTGGCGCCCTGCTCGTGCTGCTGGACGCGTTCGTGGTGCTCGGGCTCTGGGCCGCGACGGCGCTCGCCGATGGCGCCTTCGGCCGACTCGTGCGCGTCCGGCGCGCACGCTGGTCGCGCTCCTACCGCGCGCGACTCAGCGCGGCGCTGTTGGCCTTCTTCATCGCGCCGGCGGCCACCTTTGCGCTGTGGGCGTGGTATCGCCTGCAGGACGACGATCGCGCCAGTCGCGAGCTGCTCATCCGCGAGACGTTGCGTGTGGCGGCGGCGGAGCAGGGAACGCGCGCGATCGGTCGCGCGGCCTCGAGCACCGGTGCGCCGCTCTTCCTCTATCGCGACGGCGTGCTCGAGACGGCGAGCGACTCGGTGCTCGACGCCCTCGCCCCACTGGGGCGCCTGCTTCCCGCGGCGTTCGCGGACGACGAACTCGAGCCGGACGAACAGTTCGTGTCCCGGCGCATCACCACGGGGCGGTTGCGTCCGCTCGTGGGCTTCCGGCGCCTCGGACGGGGCCCGGAGGGCGACGCGGTGCTTGCCACGCCGGCGCGCGGCGACGAGTTCGCGCTCGATGGGCGCCGCGAGGATCTCGGTGTGCTGGTGCTCGTCGCCACGATGCTGGGCGCCCTGGCCGCGGTGTGGTTGAGTGGTGTGGCGGCGCGTTCGCTGGCGCGGCCCGTGGGAGAGTTGCGCGAAGCGGCGCTCACACTGGCGGCGGGCAGTGAATCGCGCCTGCCGGGTGCCGCGCCCGCCACGGAGTTCGGCCCCGTGTATCGGGCGTTCGGACGCATGGCGCAGGATCTCGCGACGAGTCGCGCGGCGCTCGAGGCGGCACAACGGCGCACGGCCGCCGTGCTGCAGCATGTGGCGAGCGGCGTGCTCGGCATCCTGCCGACCGGCGAGGTGAGCCTCGCCAACCCCCAGGCACTCACGCTGCTCGATCTCGCCCTGCCGACACCGCCGCTCGCGCAGTGGCCGCCGCGCCTGCGCGCGCTCGGCGAGCGGACGCAGGGCTTTCTCGCACGCGCGAACGCCGATCCGGCCGACGAGGAGTCATTCGCGCTTCGGCTCGGCGCGCGCGAACTGCGCGGTCGCCTCACGCGCCTGCCGGCCGGCGCGGTGCTCACGCTCGACGACGTGACCGATCTCGCGTCGGCGCAGCGCGTGCTCGCCTGGGGTGAGATGGCGCGACAGGTGGCGCACGAGATCAAGAACCCGCTCACGCCCATCCGGCTGGGGGTGCAGCACCTGCGGCGTGCGTGGCGTGACGGGCGCAGCGATTTCGGCACGATCCTCGACACGAACGTCGGACGGGTGCTGGAGGAGATCGATCACCTCGACGAGATCGCCCGCGCCTTCTCCCGATATGGCACCGCACCGTCCGAGCGCGCACCGGCCGTACCGGTCGACGTGGGGCAGGCCGTACAGGATGTGGTGCAACTCGAGCAGCTCGGGGGCGATCATCACCACGATGACGACCGCTCGCAGGCGGCCGTGGCGCCCGGCGAGAGCGGCGGCGCCATCCAGTGGCGCACCGTACTCCCCGAAGCGCCGACCACGGTGGACGCGTTCGCGCAGCGCGACGAGCTGAAGGAGGTGCTCCTCAACCTCCTCGAGAACGCCCGTCTGGCCGGCGCGCGGACCGTGCGCGTCGAGGTGACCGCCGCGCGCGACGACGGGATGGTCCACATCGACGTGCAGGACGATGGCGGTGGCATCGCGCCCGAGGTGCTTCCCCGCATCTTCGAGCCGCACTTCTCGACGCGCACGAGCGGCAGCGGGCTCGGTCTGGCCATCAGCCGCCGACTCGTGGAAGGGTGGGGTGGCACGCTCGAAGTGGTTGCGAGCGACCCGCAGGGGACGCGCGTGCGCCTCCGCCTCAGGTCGGCACCGTCCGCGTCGCCGGGACGTTAGACTTCGGCATGTCTGCGCCCGTCCACCTGAGCGATCACATCGCGACTCCGTCGCCGCCTCCGCACCTCGAGGCGTGGACGTTGCCGCCCGGCTGGTCGTGGGGTGACGAGGCCATGCGGCGCGAGCACCGGCACTATCAGGAAGTCATCGACGCGCTCGGACGCTCGCTGTCGCTGGTGAGTGCGCCCGACCCGGCGCACTTCGACTGGCTGCACAACGAGGCGCGGGCACTCGCGCACCGCAACCATCCCTCGGTGCCCACGACGTACCACTACTGGGCGTCGTATCAGGAGAGTCGGCGCGGACCGGGGTACCTGCGACGCTGGATCAGCGGCGAAACGGTGTGGTCGCGTGTGACGCGCCTGGGCCCCGAGGGCATTCCACTGGCCTTCCAGGTGCTCCGCGAAGCGGGCAGCACGCTCGCGTACCTGCACGACACGGCGTCGGCGCACGGGGCCATTTCGCCCAGCACCGTCTGGCTCACGCCGGGCGGTCGCCTCTGGCTGCTGGGGTGGGAGTGGGCGTTGCCGCGGGACAAGCGCCCGGCGGGGCTCATCCCCGACCCGGATTTCACGCCGTGGGCCCCCGAGTGGGCACCGGGCGAGTGGCGGCCAACGGCCGCGTCCGACCAGTGGCAGCTCGCGGCCATGCTCTTCCGCATGCTGAGTGGAGAGTCGGCGCCGGTGCACGACGTGCCGCCGCTCGGGCTGTTGCGGGCGGAGTGTCCCCAGGTGCTCACGACCGTCATCGCGCGCGCGCTCGATCCCGACCCCGAGGCGCGCTGGCCCAGCATCGCGGCCATGCTGCGCGAACTCGACCGCAATGTGTCGATCCGGCCCACGCTCATCGCCCCCGAAGGCGACGAGTTGCCGCGCGCGCTCGACACGTCGGAAGGGCGTCTCCGCTGGGCCACGTCGGACGACTACGAGATCCTCGCGCCGCTCGGCAGCGGCATGTTCGGCAGCGTGTGGCGTGCGCGCGACCTGTCGTTGTCACGCGAAGTGGCCATCAAGGTGCTGCATCCGCACATCGCGCGCGACGACCTGGCCGTCTCGCGGTTCCGTCGTGAGGCTCGCCTCGCCGCGCAGCTCGCGCACGCGGCGATCGTGCCGATCTACGACAGCGACAGTCGCGGCGGCGTGGTGTGGTACACGATGGAGCTCGCGGAGGGCGGCAGCGTCGCGCAGCTCGTGCAGCGCGCGGGGCCGCGTCCGTTCGAGGAGATCGCGCCGCAGGTGGACGAGGTGCTCGAAGCGCTGCACGCCGCGCACACGAGTGGCATCATCCACCGCGACCTCAAGCCCGAGAACATCCTCATCGATCGCTACCGCCGGTGGCGCATCGGTGACTTCGGCATCGCGTACGCCCTGGGCGACGAACGCGCGGGCACCAGCGGCACGCCGTCGTTCGCGGCGCCCGAGCAACTGCTGGGCGAGGCGCAGGGCCCCGCCACCGACTGCTACGCGCTGGCGAGCATCGTGTTCTTCGTGCTCACCGGGCGCCCGCCGTTCGGTGACGGCAGCGCCGAAGCGATCCTCGCGCAGCAGCTCTCGGACACGCTGCCGGGGCGCCTGCCGGACCTCGGCTTCGCGCCCGAGCTGAGCGCGTGGCTGGCCCGCGGTCTCGCGCAGCGCGTCGACGAACGCTTCGACGATGCGCAGGAGATGCGCGCCGCGTGGCGCGAGGTGGTGCGCGCCGTGCGTCGCGCCGAAGACGAGCGACCCTGGTGGCGTCGCCTGCTCACGGCGGTGCAGGACGAGGAGCCGGCGTCGGCGCCGGAGTGGTAGGCGCCGCCGCGCCGCGGGGGTAGCCCCGCGGCGCGGTTACGACGGCACGCCAGGCGCGGGAACGGCCGGTGCGGGACGTGTCGCGGTCGTGCCCACGGAGGTGGGCAGGTGCCGTACCGTCGCGCGGGCGACCGCCGCCACATCGGCGGGCACCACCATGGGCGGCACCGCCGGCGTGCGGCGTCCGGTGCGTGCGACGGCTGCGCGTGGTGCCTGCGCCCGCACGGCACCCGCCACCTGCCGCCGACGCTTGCGCGCATACAGCAACTGGTCGGCGCGCGCGAGCAGCTCGGCCACGGCGGCCGTGTCGGTGGGACGGACACGCGTGTAGCCGATGGTCAGCGCGAGCGGTGCCGGCAGTTCACCGCTGGCGTTCATGACGGCGAGTCGTTCCTCGATGCGGCGCTGAATGACGCGCGCGCCGCTGCCATCGGCCTCGCAGGCGAGGATCGTGAATTCGTCGCCGCCCAATCGCGCCACGACATCGCAGTCGCGCACCGTCTCACGCAGGAGACGGGCAACCATGATGAGCGCACGATCGCCCGTCGCGTGGCCATAGTCATCGTTGAGCTGCTTGAAGCCGTCCATGTCGGCGTACATCACGACGGTGTCCTTGCCGGACCGTCGCGCGACGCGCAACTGCTGCTCGGCCAGTGCCATGAAGCCCCGGCGATTGTAGAGCCCCGTGAGATCGTCCGTGAGGCTCGCCCGCCGCAGGGCGAGCTCGACGCGCTTGCGGTCGGAGATGTCGCGCGCCGTGACGGCGAGGCCATCGCTGGTGGGCATGGCCTGATGCAACACCCAGCCGGCCGCGAGCAGACGTCGGCTGACGCGCTGCTCCTCCACGACCGGCGTGCCGGTGGTGAGGGCCCACGCGTAGCGGGCGTAGAGCGCATCGCCGATGGGGCCACCGATGTCGCGGCGCAGGCGGCACCCGACCAGCGCCTCCGGCGCCCGATAGAGCAGGGCGGCGCCGCTGCGATTCACATCCGTGATCTCGAAGTCTTCGAGCACGCCCTGCGTGGTGCGCACGGCGCGCAGCAGGAACAGTCCATCGACGCTCGCGTGCATGGCCTCGTGCAGGCGCCGCATCTGGTCGCGCACGACGGAGTCGTCGTGCAGTCGACCCTGTACCTCCCGGTGCAACAGTCGCCATCCAATGAGGGCCACCGCCAGCGCGAGGGCCGAGAGCCACGGTGCGAGGGCGCCGAGACGATCGGAGGGGAGGCGCGTGGCCGATGCCGCCGCCGCTCCAGCGGGGAGCGCGGCCAGCAGACACCAGGCGAGGAATCGGACGGACAGACGACGGAGCATGTGACGGGGGCGAATCGCGACAAGACCTGGTCAACTCCGGCATCGGAGGACCACGTCTTGTCCCGGACGGGCGGCGGTTGCGTGGGGACGAAACGCAACAGCCGTGCCATCGGACTCACCCATTCGGACCGCAGCGCACACGGCTGTGGGGAAACGCTGTAAGGCATTGAAAGGAATCAGCTTACCGTGCAGCTCGGGGGGAAAGGCACGGGCCTGCCGTCGCACGCCGGAACCAGCGACGCCGCGAGCAAGGTCTGCCGGCCGCCCGTCGGCCGGGCGGCGAAGCCTGCCGCCGCCCAGCCACGTCAGGCCGCTTCGCCGCCTTCCTGCCCCAGCAGCACGCGTCGTTCCAGCGCCGCGAATCGTGCTGCGCCATCGCGGTCTGGAAAGAGCAGCGACACCGCGATGCCCACCAGGAACGAGAGCGGAATCGTGACCAGCGCCGGGTTCTTGAGCGGGAAGGGTGCCGTGGCGTGCTTGAGCAGGTCGACCTGCACCGCCGGTGAGAGGGCGATGAGCCCCACGGTCGCGACCGTGCCGACGAGCATGCTGGTCGCGGCGCCCGCCGTGCTCGTGCGGCGCCAGAAGACACTCAAGACGAGCGCGGGGAAGTTGGCGCTCGCCGCAATCGCGAACGCGAGCCCCACCATGAAGGCGACGTTCTGCCCCTTGAAGGCCACGCCGAGCGCGATGGCGAGGAGCGCGAGGGCCACGGTCGCGATGCGCGCCACGCGGAGCTCCTCGCCGGGCTTGGGCGCTCCGCGGCGTACCACGCTCGACCAAAGATCGTGCGAAATGGCGGCGGCCCCACTCAGTGCGAGCCCCGCGACCACCGCGAGGATGGTCGCGAAGGCCACCGCGGCAATGAACCCGAGGAACGCACGGCCGCCCAGCAACTCGGCGAGCATGGGCGCGGCCATGTTGCCGCCGGCATCCACGGCGCGGATCGCGTCGGGGCCCACGAGCACCATGGCGCCGAAGCCCAGCACGAACGTCATGAGGTAGAAGGTGCCGATGAGCCCTGTGGCATAGAACACCGAGCGGCGCGCGGCATGCGCATCGGGGACGGTGTAGAAGCGCATGAGGATGTGCGGCAGTCCTGCCGTGCCGAACATGAGCGCGAGTCCCAGCGAGATGGCGTCCCATGGATTGGACACGAGCTTGCCGGGCGCGAGCACCCCGGCACCGTGTGCACGGGCCGCCGCTGCGAAGAGGGCCCGCGGATCGAACCCGAACTGCGACAGCACGAGCAGCGCGAGCAGCGCCGCGCCCCCGAGCAGCAGCACGGCCTTCACGATCTGCACCCACGTCGTCGCCAGCATGCCGCCGAACAGCACGTAGGCCATCATCGCGGCGCCGACGATGAGCACCGCCGTCTCGTAGGGGATGCCGAACAGCAGACGGATGAGCGATCCCGCGCCCACCATCTGCGCGATGAGATAGAAGGCGATGGTGGCCAGCGTGCCGCACGCCGCCGCGATGCGCACCGGCACGGGATTCAGGCGGGCCGCGACCACATCGGCAAACGTGTAGCGCCCGAGATTGCGCAGCGGCTCTGCGATGAGGAAGAGCACGACTGGCCATCCCACGAGCCAGCCCGTCGAGTAGATGAGCCCATCGAACCCGCTCGTGGACACGAGGCCCGCGATGCCGAGGAAGGACGCGGCGCTCATGTAGTCGCCCGCGAGCGCGAAGCCGTTCTGCACGGCGGTCACGCTGCGACCGGCCGCGTAGAAGTGCTCGGCGGTGCGCGTGCGTCGCGCGGCCCACCAGGTGATGCCCAGGGTGATGGCGATGAAGACGCCGAAGAAGCCGATCGCGACCGCGTCCGGTTGGCCGTATCTCATGCCGAACGCCCGGCGGATGCCTCGTCGGGGTGCGCACGCAACGCGGCGAGCGCCGGGTCGTAGCGCCGGTGCGCCCACGACACATAGGTCAGCGTGAGCAGCCACGCACTCACGATGACGAGCGCGCCCAGCACGATGCCGATGGTCAGGCCGTCGCCGAGCGGTGACGCCAGGAAGGCGGGGCGAAAGGCCACCAGGGCGATGAAGCCGAAGTAGACGACGATCATGGCCGCCGTGAGCAGCGTGGCCACCACGCGGCGCTGGGACGCGACGCGGCGGGTGGCCTCGAGTGCGCGCGCCTGCGAGCCTGCGGACGGCGGGGCGTCAGCCGGCGACGCGGGAGGAACGGAGGGGGGCGTCATGGCGCGCGAAGGTACGGCCGGGTGATCTTACGCGGTAGAGTGGGCCGGGCCGGCTGTCGCCGACATCCCGAGCTGTCCCCACGCTCCGTCACCACCCCTGCCGTGTCGCTGCGCAAGACGATCGCCATCATCGCGCTCGTGAACGCGATGGTCGCCCTGTATCTGCACATGTGGAAGCTCGGGCTCACCGGGTCGCTGGCCTGCTCGGGGAGCGGCGGTTGCGCGTTCGTGCAGGGGAGCCGCTTCGGCTGGTTCCTCGGGATCGATGTCGCGCTCATCGGCGCGGTCGGCTACACCGCGCTGTTCGTCTGTGCGGTGGCGTTTTCCAGCGCGACCCTCGAGCACGCGGCGTGGCCGGTGACGGTGCTGCAGGTGATGATCTGGACCGCCGTGCTGTTCACGGTGCGTCTCAAGTACGGCGAGTTCATCGTGCTGAAGAGCTTCTGCCCGTGGTGCGCGATCAGCGCGGTGAGCATCACGGTGTGCGCGGTGCTGGTGACGCTCGAGCGACGGCGCGTGCGGCGACTCGCGCATGCGTGACGTCTACGGCGTCTCGGCGTCGCCCACCATGACGGCCCACCAGCGCTCCAGTTCGGTGCGCACGGGATAACCGGGCAGCGTGCGCACCACCCGACCGTTGCGATCGATCGCAACGAAGGTGGGCGTACCGGGATAGCGGAAGGTGAGCAGCACTTCGTCGCTGCCGGAAGCCGGGCCCACGAGACGCGCACCCGTGAGCTTGGCGACGTCGAGCATGGGCGCACCGTCGGACGCGCCCTCGAGCGTGAGCAGGGTGAGTCGTGGGAGCGGCCGCCCCTTCGTGATCTCGCCGAGGTCGCGCAACGCGCGCTTGCACCAGGAGCAGGTGCGCGAGCTGATCATGAGGATCGTGGGCTGCCCGGCGGGTACGATGGGGACGACGCGGCCGCGCGTGTCCTTGGCGCGGCCGGTGCCGAGCGCCTTGGCGAGCGATGGCGCACTCTGCGGCGCCGTGTCGCTGCCCGCGACGACCCCGGCCGAGGCGAGCGGATTGACGTCGCCATCGCCGCCTGGGGCGCCCCGCGAGAAGCCCTCAGCGGCAAGACGCGCCGCGCCCACCAGTGCGGCCAGCCCCACCAGCGCGAGCACCAGCGAGCCGAAGCGCATGCCGGGACGCGCGGCCGGGGCCGCTGACGACACGGGCGAGGACTCTTCGGTGGGCGCGGCGGACGACATGCCTGCAATATAGCCCATCCATGCCGACCACACCCTCGCGGGACCAACGCCCGCCGTCCCGCCTCAGCGCGCTCGATGTCGACGCCATGCTCGACGATGCGACGCGCAAGCAGGCGTTCGTGACGCCGATGTTCGACGTCATCGCGCCGCGTTACGACCGCTTCACGCGCTGGTTCTCGTTCGGAATGGACGCCGGGTGGAAGCGCGAGGGGTTGGATGCGTTGGCGCAGTGGCATGCGCGCGGTACGCGTGCCGGCGACGTGACCGTGCTTGATGTGGCGAGCGGCACCGGCGACCTGGCGTTTGCGGCCGCATCGCGGTGGCCCGCGGCACAGGTGGTGTCCACCGATGCGGCGCTCGCGATGACACGTCGTGCGCAGGCGCGCGCGAGGTCGGCGACTGACTCGCGCGTCGTGTGTGCGACGGCCGATCTCATGACGCTGCCGCTCGCGACGGATTCAGTGTCGCTGGTGACGGCGGGCTACGCGCTGCGCAACGTGCCCGATGTACGCGTCGCGGTGCGCGAGATCGCGCGTGTGCTGCAGCCGGGCGGCCTGCTGCTCACGCTCGACTTCTACCGTCCGGAGAGCACGTGGTGGCGTGTGCTGTTTCTCGGCTATCTGCGCACGGCCGGTGACGCGGTGGGGTGGCTCTGGCACCGCGACCCCGTGGTGTATGGCTACATCGCCCGCAGCATCGCGCGGTTCCTGTCGTGGCAGGCGTTCTCGGCGCTCCTGGAGGCCGAGGGCTTCATCGTGCGCGACGTCCGTCGGCACCTGGGGGGCGGCATCGCGCGCCACGTGGCGGAGCGCGTGGACCGCCGTGTGAGCGCGCCGCGCGTCAGCGGCGACTGACGGCGGTGGCGACGATCCACTCGTCGTCGAGGTGCCACCAGGCGTCGACGTGCCACGTTGTGTCGAGCAGCTCCGGCACGGCGAGCGTCACCAAGACGGCGCCTTCGTCCTGCACGCTGAGGGCGACCTCGGTGAAGCGCACGTAGCGCTGCACGACCGGGTCGATGGCCTTGTAGACGGCTTCCTTGAGCGCGAAGTGCACGAGGGTGCGTTCACGCACGAGGCGTGCGACATCGTGGGGCGGGTGCGCCTGGCCGATCGCGCGGGCGTAGTCGGCGAGGGCGTCGCGCTCGCGGTCGGTGAGGATGCGCGCGGCGATATCGGTCGCGTTGGCATCGCGCGGTCGCCGCTCGAGGTCGACACCCAGGTGGGTGACCGTGGGCGACAGGCGTTGCAGCGCCGCCAGCGCCCGCGACCCCTTGTGGGTGATGGAGCCGGTCACGGCATCCGGGAGCAGCGGGGCACCGCGCGCCGTCCGCAGGACGGGCGGCAGGGCGTCGGCATCGCGTGCTTCCGGCAAGGTCGTCCGCAGGGCGGTGCGCATCGCGAGTCGCCCCGCGACAAAGAGCGGACGACGCGGCGGGGGGAGCGTGTCGGCGAGCGCCAACTCGTCGGCGTGCAACGCCTTGCTCTCGGCCAGTTGCTCGCGCACCTCGGGCCAGGCGTCGAGCGGGGTGGACGGCACATCCACCGCCACGAGGACGGCGTCCGGGTGCGCGGCAGCGTGCGGGGCGCGCACGGGGCGCGGCGAGTCCGTCATGCCACGAAATCTATGGGGCGCTGCGCGGGGCTGCGCACGGTATCAGCTTTCGGCGTCCGCGACGACCGCCACGCCGCCACCGGCCGTGCCTGTCTCCGCCCGCGCCCGTTCCCACTCGCGCCCACAATGTCCACATCCGGTTCGTCCGACCCGAACGCTCCCGACGCGGCGCGCGCTGCGACCGGCCCCGCGCTCACGCAGGCGTGGTTTGCCGTCGCGATCCTCACCCTCGCCAACATTTCCGGGTTCGTCGATCGCCAGATCCTCTCGCTGCTCGTCGAACCCATCAAGCGCGACTTGCACGTCACCGACACGCAGGTGAGCCTCCTGATGGGGCTCGGCTTCGTGATCTTCTATTCGCTACTGGGCCTCCCCATTGGCCGCTGGGTCGATCGGGGGCATCGCCCGCGCATCGTCGCGCTCGGCGTGGCGGTGTGGAGCCTCATGACGACGCTCACGGGTGTGGCGCGCAGCTTCGGACAGTTGTTCGCGGCGCGCGTGGGTGTGGGTGTGGGCGAAGCGACGCTCGGCCCAGCTGCCGTGTCCATCATCGCCGACCGCTTTCCGCGTCGCCTGCTCGGCACCGCGATGAGCACGTACATGATGGGCACGTTTGCCGGGTCCGGCGTCGCCTATGCGCTCAGTGCGTACGTGGTCGGGCAGTATCGCGAGCCGGGCCGCATCACGCTGCCGGTCGTGGGCGATGTGTTCCCCTGGCAGATGGTGTTTTTCATCGTCGGCCTGCCCGGGCTGCTCATCGCGCTCCTCTCGCTTGCCATCAGCGAGCCGCGGCAACGCGGTGCGGCGAGCGTCGTGCCGGCGACGGGCTCGGGGTTCGGCGACCTGCTCACATGGATCCGGCAGCATCCCCGCACGATCCTCGCGCTCTCCTTCGGCTTTGCCTGCTCGGCGAGCGTGAACTACGGCATCGGCGCGTGGCTGCCAAGCTTCTTTGCGCGCACGCACGGGTGGACGGAGGTGCGCGCCGGCACGCTCATGGGCATCCTCACCTTCACGCTGGGGCCGGCGGGTGTGCTGCTCGGCGGCCGACTCACCGACGCGTGGAGCAAGCGCGGCCACGTCGACGCGCCGCTGCGGGTGGGCATGCTCGGTGCGGCGGGCATGCTGCTGTGCGCGGGGCTGTATCCCGCCGTGCCGTCGGCCACGATCGCTGCCGCGTTGCTCGTGCCGGTGAACATCTTTGCCGCGCTGCCGTGGGGCGCCGCGAATGCGGCAATCGCCGAGGCGATGCCCGCGTCGCTGCGCGGGCAGGGGAGCGCGGTCTATCAGCTCGTGGTCAACCTCGTGGCTGGCGCGCTCGGCCCCACGGCTGTGGCGGTGCTCACGGACCAGGTGTTCGGCGATCCCGCCGCCGTGCGCTGGAGTCTCATGACGACCACCGTGGTGGGGATGACGCTCACGCTGCTGCTGCTGGGAAGCGCGCGACGCGCGTTCGTGAGAACTGTCCTCGCCGCGCAGCAGCCGAGACGACCGTAGCACCCGTTGTTGCCGTCGTCCCGCGCTTCCGACATCCCGCTCCCGTGCTTCCCGCTCCCGTTGTAAGCGGTCCTAAATGCGAACCCGCTCCGCCGCCCGGCTGGCCACGTTCCCTGCGAGAATGCCGGCTGCCAGCGAGATCCCCACGATCGCCACGCGGAAGCCGGTCGTGACGCCGGCCTCGACCTCCTGCCCCAGCAGTGATGTCACGCTGCGGAAGCCGATGCTCCCCGGCACCATGATGAGGAGGCCGGGGACCTGCGTGACCATCGCGACACGGCGACGCAGGCGGGCATGCAGGTTGCTGCCGGCCGTCACCACGAACGCACCGAGGAACGCGCCGAGTTCTTCGCCCATGGCGGCGCCCGCGAACTTCGAGGTGAGGTAGGCCGCGGCGCAGGCGACAACGATGAGCGGCGCGTCGACGCGACGGCCGCTCAGCAGCACGGTGAACGCGAGCGGCGCGACGATGAGGCCGGCCCACTCGGCCCACGCGGGCAGCGCGGTCTGCGAGATGAGTCCCACCGCGTCTGGCCACGCGTGGTGCAACACGCTGCCCAGCCAGGCGCCGGCCTTGGCGCCCAGCGCGAGGCCGAAGCCCAGGCCGAGGAAGGTGACGATGGCGCCGCTCAGCCGCGCCGTGCCGGACGCGAGGTGTCGCGTGCTCAGCTCGGTGAGGGCGACGGTGAAGGTGAGCCCGGGGAAGAGCACCACGAGCCCGGCGAGCGCGGTGAGGTAGCCGCTGGTGGTGCCGAACAGCGCCTCGAGCGCAAAGGCGACCGTGGTGACACTGAACGCCGCGAGGGGTTCGGTGACGTGGCGCGTGGACTCCCAGCGCGCCGCACCGAGCGCAATGCTCCCCGACAGCAGCCCGAGCAGTGACGCGGTCACGACATCGCCGCGGCGCACGCCGAGGAAGCAGGCCACGGCCGCCGACGCCAGCACGAAGGCGAGCAGGACCAGCGCACGTGGATAAGCCGGTGGCTCGCGATCCATGGCTTCGAGCCGCGCGAGCCCCTCGGCCGGCGTGATGGCACTCTCCACCACGTCGCGCGTGATCGCGCCGAGTCGCGAGAGCTGACCGAGGTTCGGCTCGCCCGGCTCGACCCGCAGCAGGTGCACGCGCTGCGACTCGAGGGACCCCATGCCCACCATGATGCTGGTGGGGGTCGAGAAGATCTCGGCTTGCACGCCAAGGCGCCGGGCCGCGGCACCGAGCGCCGATTCCATGCGATCGGCCGGCGTGCCGTGCTGATGGAGCGCCCGGGCCAGCCGCAGGATGAACCGTTGTGCGTCGTCGACCGGTGGAGGCGCCGGGGGCAAGGCGATCATCCGGTGAGCGTAGGGGGGCGTCTCGGTGTGCGCAACCGCGCGCAGGCACCGGGAGCGCAGCGCACGGCGGCGCGGACGGGGTGGGGGACGCTAGCTTTCGGGGGTCGTGGGCGTTGTTGCGCACTGCCGCATGGGCACTCGCCCGCAGCGCGCGCGTCGCGTCGTTCCATCCCACACCCCCTCGTCATGCTGCGTCCTGCTCCTGCCTCATCGGCCGCCCCGCGCGGCTCCGTCACGCGCCGCCTGCGGCGCTCCCTCGCCACGGTCGCGTCGCTCGCGGCGACGGCGTTCACCCTTGGCTGCAACAGCGGAGAGACCGTGGTCCCGAACGTCCCGTCCAATCCCTTCGTCGAGACCTACGCCAGCGCCACCGGGGTGGTGATCGCGAACATGACCCGCGTGAACGCCAACCTGTACATCCAGGACGTGACGGTGGGCTCGGGTGCGGAAGCGACGGCCGGCAAGACCGTCGAAATGCGTTACACCGGCATGCTGGTGAACGGCAGCAAGTTCGACTCGAACGAGCCGAGTGGCCCGCTGCTGACGTTTCCGCTGGGTACCGGCTATGTGATTCCCGGTTGGGATCAGGGGCTGGTCGGGATGAAGGTGGGTGGCAAGCGCAAGCTGGTCATCGGCTCGGCGCTCGCGTACCAGAACCAGTCGCCCGACCCGCGCGTGATTCCGCAGAACGCCACGCTGGTGTTCGACGTGACGCTGGTGGCGGTGCGCTGATGCGCCGCGGCGCGGCGAAGGGTGTGGGCGTCGTCCTCGCGCTCGGCGCGGCGGCGGCGCTGCTCGTGGCGGCCACACGGCGGCCGACGGCGCAGTCCGCGGCAGGGCAGCCCACTCCCTTCGACGTGCTCATCGTGAATGGCCAGGTGCTCGACGGCACCGGCAGCCCGGCGCAGCGCGTCGATGTCGGTGTGCGTGGTGATCGCATCGTGGCCATGGCGGCGTCGCTGCCACGCACCGGCGCCACACGTGTCATCGATGCGGCGGGGCGGGTGGTCAGCCCCGGCTTCATCGACCTGCATGCGCACCTCGAGCCGTTGCTCACCATGCCGGCCATGGAGAGCGCGCTGCGACAGGGGGTGACGCTCGCGTTGGGCGGCCCCGACGGCACGGCGCCGCTCCCCCTCGCACCCTATCTCGATTCGGTGCGCGCCCTGCGCCCCGGCATCAACGTGGCGTTTCTCGCGGGGCACAACGAGATCCGGCGCCGCGTGATGCGCCTGGATGCGCGCGCGCCCACACCGGTCGAACTGGCGCGCATGCAGGAGCTGGTGGCCGAGTCGATGGGGGAGGGGGCGTACGGGTTGAGCACGGGGTTGCTGTATCTCCCCGGCACGTACTCGACCGTGGACGAGGTGGTGGCGCTGGCGCGGGTGGCCAGCGACAGCGGCGGCATCTACACGTCGCACCTGCGCAAGGAAGGCATCGGCCTGCTCGACGGCGTGGGCGAGGCGCTCGAGATCGGGCGTCGCGCACGCATTCCGGTGGTGCTCACCCACCACAAGGCGGTGGGGCAGCAGATGTGGGGGAAGAGCGTCGTCACGCTGGCCATGGTGGACAGTGCGCGGAAGGCCGGCACCGACGTCATGATCGACCAGTACCCCTACACGGCCACGCACACCGGTATTTCCGTGCTGGTGCCCAGTTGGGCGCTGGCGGGGGGCGACGCCGAGTTCCGGAAGCGCTTGGACAATGCGACGCTCAAGGACAGCATCGTGCGCGGCATCGTCGACAACATCCTCAACGACCGCGGCGGTGGCGACCTGGCTCGTGTGCAGTTCTCGCGGGTGGCGTGGGACACGAGCCTCGAGGGGAAGACGCTCAAGGACTGGGCGGTGCGTCGCGGAGTGGCGCCCACTCCCGCCAACGGCGCCACGCTGGTCATCGAGGCGGTGCTCAAGGGCGGCGCGAGCGCCATGTACCACGTGCTCGACGAAGCCGACGTGCGCCGCATCATGGTGCACCCGCAGACGATGATCGCGAGCGATGGCCGCCTGTCGCGCCCGGGCGACGGCCACCCGCACCCGCGCGCCTACGGCACGTTTCCGCGGGTGCTGAGCGAGTACGTGCGCACCCAGCGGCTGCTGCCGCTGGCGGTGGCGGTGCACAAGATGACGCAGATGCCGGCGCAGCGGCTGAGGCTGTCCGACCGCGGCGTGCTGCGGGTGGGGGCCTACGCCGACGTGGTGGTGTTCGACCCCGCGACCGTGCGCGACCGCTCGACCTTCACCGAGCCGCACCAGTACCCGGACGGCATCGACGTGGTGCTGGTGAACGGCGCCGTGTCGGTGGACGGGGGGCGCGTGGCGCGGACGCGGAGCGGGCGGGTGCTGCAACGCGGGGCGAAGTAGCGCGGGACGACATCGCGACGCTGATTGCAACGCCCCTACACATCGCCCGCACGCAACACTTCGGGCAGGCGCGCGCGAAAACGATGACAGCGGCACCGACGCACGCACGCACACTGTGCCCATGCTTGCCGCCGCGCCATCCGCCACCGTCCTCGGCATCGACGCCGTCGATGTCCTCGTCGAAGTACATGTCGCCAACGGGCTGCCCCAGTGGACGCTGGTGGGGCTGGCCGCGACGGCAGTGAAGGAAAGCCGCGACCGCGTGCACGCGGCGCTGGTGAATTCGGGGTTCACGGTGCCGCCGCGGCGGATCACCGTGAGCCTCACCCCCGGTGAACTCCCCAAGGCCGGCACGGGCTTCGATCTCCCCATCGCCCTCGCGCTGCTCGCGGCCAGCGGACAACTCCCCGCCGACGCGCTCGAGACCACCTGCGCACTCGGGGAACTGGGGCTCGACGGCCAACTGCGCGCGGTGCGCGGCGTCCTCGCGGTGGCGCGACACGTGACCGCGACCCGCGATGCGCTGCTCATCGTACCACCCGCCAACCTCGCCGAAGCCCTGCGCGTGCCGCAGGCGCGCGCCATGGCGCCGCGCACCCTCGCGGAACTCGTCGCCGCCCTGCGCGACGGCTCCGCGCGCCCCAGCGCACGCCCCGCCACCCCGATGCTCGTCGACACCACCACCCCCGACCTCGGCGATATCGTCGGCCAGGACGAAGCCGTGCGTGCCGCAGTCATCGCCGCCGCAGGTGGACACAACCTCCTGCTCGTCGGACCGCCCGGCGCCGGCAAGACCATGCTCGCACGACGGCTCCCGGGACTGCTGCCACCGCTCGATGACGACGAAGCGCTCGACGTGCTGGCCATTCACTCCGTCGCCGGGCTCCTCTCGCCCGCCGATACCGATGTCTCCACCCTCGCACGCCCGTTCCGCGCACCACATCACTCCGTCTCGCTCGCCGGACTCGTGGGCGGCGGCAGTTGGCCACGTCCCGGTGAAGTGAGCCTCGCACACCACGGCGTGCTCTTCCTCGATGAACTGAGTCTCTTCCCGCGACACGCGCTCGAAGCACTGCGCCAGCCGCTCGAGGATGGCACGGTCGTCGTCGCGCGCGCCGCGCGCGCCGCACGGTTTCCCGCCCGCTTCGCCCTCGTCGCCGCCAGCAATCCGTGCCCCTGCGGCTACGCCGGCTGCGACGACCGCACCTGCCGCTGCTCCGTCGCCGACCTCGAACGACACCGCACGCGACTGTCCGGCCCACTCGCCGATCGCATTGACCTGCACGTCACCGTGCGACGGGTGCCGCCGCAGGCACTCGCCCACCACGCCCCCGCGCCACGCAGCGCCACCGTCCGCGAGCAGGTGCTCGCCGCCCGCGCGCTCCAACGTGCGCGCTACAGCCACGCGGCACGCACGAATGCCACCGCCCCCGCGCGCCTGCTCACCCCCGCCGCACGCCTCGACGGCGAAGCGCGCACGCTGCTCGTGCGCGCCGCCGATCGCCTCACACTCTCCGCGCGCGGCTACCACCGCGTGCTGCGCGTCGCCCGCACCATCGCCGACCTCGACGCCAGCGAGAGCGTCACCAAGGCCCACATCGCCGAAGCGCTCCGCTATCGGCCGTCGTCGGACGCGGACACCGCGCCCCGCGCCTCGGCACCCACGCCGTCAGGCAACGGCGAGCTGGACCGTGTTGCTGCCAACTGAATCACATCTCCTCCTCTTGTCCTTCAACCGGACCCTTCCGTCCCACGCCGGCGGCGCTATGGTCATGCAGGAGCCCGCCCTCCACGTCTCTCGCCCGACGAGGTCCTGCATGCGCCGTCGCTTTGCCCTCGCGCCTCTCGCCGCCGTCACGCTCGCGGCCTGCCAACCCTCGGACAGCGTCACGCCGGTCGAGACTCCCGACGTCGACATCGCCACCAGCGCGCCGCGCCTGGTGGCCACCGCCGGACTCGGCACCGACGCACAGCCCATTCCCGGGCAGTACATCGTGCTCCTCAAGCCCGGCACCAGCGCCACCGCGGTGGCCGGCAACATGGCGAGCGTCACCGGGGCGCCGGCCACGGCGGTCTACACCACGGCCGTGAACGGCTTCGCGATGAACATGTCCGCCACCCAGGCGGCAACACTCGCCAACAATCCCGCGGTCGCCAGCATCGAGCCCGACCAGATCGTCACCGCGAGTGCCACGACACAGACCAGCGCCCCGTGGGGCGTCGATCGCCTCGACCAGCGCAACCTGCCCCTCAGCGGCACGTTCAAGTGGGAGGCCGGCGGCAAGAACGTCTGGATGTACGTCATCGACACCGGCATTCGCACCGACCACCAGCAATTCGGCGGCCGCGCGACGCTCGGCTTCAACAACGCCGGCGGCCTGGCCCCCACCGGCGACTGCAACGGCCATGGCACCCACGTCGCCGGCACCATCGGCGGCACCACCTACGGCGTCGCCAAGCTCGTCCGCCTCATCGGCGTGCGCGTGCTCGACTGCAACGGCTCGGGAACCACGTCCGGCGTCATCGCGGGCGTCGACTGGGTCACGCAGCAGAAGCTCGCCAACCCGTCGCGGCTCATGGTCGCCAACATGAGCCTCGGGGGTGGCATCTCGACGGCGCTCGACGCGGCGGTGAACAACGCCGTGGCCAGGGGTGTCACGGTCGTCGTGGCGGCGGGCAACAGCAACACGAACGCCTGCAACTCGTCGCCGGCACGCGCGGCCAACGCCATCACCGTGGGCGCGACGAACTCGACCGACGTGCGCGCCTCGTTCTCGAACTTCGGTAGCTGCGTCGACCTGTTCGCACCCGGCGTGTCGATCACGTCGGCCTGGAACACCAGCAGCACCGCCGCCGCCACGGCAAGCGGGACGTCGATGGCGTCGCCGCACGTCGCCGGCATCGTGGCGCAGTACCTCATGTGGAACGGGGCGGCCACGCCGACGGTGGTGACCAACACCCTGCTGGGAGCCGCGACGCTCAACAAGGTGGCCAGCCCGGGCACGGGCTCCCCCAACCGCCTCGCCTTTACGCAGTGGTAGGCACACTCGGCGGTCGCGCGTGCTGCAGGCCACCGCGGCGCGCGCGATCGTTGGGTACGGCCGTGGGGTACTGACCGACGTGGCTGCCGCCGCCGTCGGCGGTGGGCTAGGTTGACCCGTCCCCTCACCCCCTCTGGCCGTGGGCTGTCTCACCCGTGTAGGCGTTGTCGCCGTGCTGGTCGCGGCCGGTGGTGTCCTTTGGTGGCGCGCCGGCGGGCGGCCGGAGGAGGTCGTGCCGCAACTCGCCGGTCGCCTGCGTGCGCGCGCGGCAGACGACCGCGCGCCGCGTGCGACCGACAGCGCGCAGGCGCCTGCGATTCGCGGTGCCGAACGCGCCGACGCGCCGCCGGCCCGGACGGACGGGCGCCACTGGGTGCCACTCGATGGCGCGGCGCCCATGCCCGCTGCCGCGCGCGAGGCGCTTGCGGGGCTCGCGCGGCGTGGGGGACGCGCGTGGCAGTCGCTCGACGCCGACGCCGCCGTGGGTGCACTCGGCCCGCTGGCGCGCGTACTGCCGCCGCAGCTCGAAGGGGTGGCCGTGGCGCTCGATGACGACCAACTCCTCGTGCGCGGCGCCATCAGCCGCCGCGCCCTGGCGACCCTCGTCGGCGACAACGCGGTGACCTCCATGCTCGGCGCGGCCCTCGACGGCACCGACTCGCTGCAGTTGGCCGGCCCCATCGAGCCGGCCGATGTGCGCGCCGCGCGCGAGCCCGGCGCCCCCGCACCCGCGGAGCTCGCGTGGTGGCGGGTGCGTCGTCTTGCCGTGCGCGGGGTGCCGCTGCCCGAACGGCTGCGGGTGTCGGTGGTCGGGGCGCTCCGCCGCGCGGCCGTGCGAAGCGCGCCGCGCGGCACGGTGGTGGCCGCAGCGCGTGCCGATGCTCTCGAGGCAGCGGTCGCGCAGGCACCCGCCGACGCGCTCCCGCTGCCACTCCCGCGCGGCGTCGGTGACGCCCGTGTGGTGGCCGGTCGCCTCACGCTGTATCGCAACGCCGAGGGGGGCGCCGAGGCGCCCGCCAAGTCGGCGCCACGGTCTTCCCGCTCTCCAGCCCCCTCCGCGCGATGAGTCGACGCATCCTCGTCATCGACGACGAACCCGGCATTCGCCAGGCGCTCGGTCAGCTCCTCGAGTACGAGGGGTTCGAGGTGAAAGTCGCGAGCAATGGCACCGAAGGGATCGCGGTGTACGACACCTTCCGGCCGCAGCTCGTGTTTCTCGACGTGAAGATGGCCGGGCTCGACGGGCTCGAGGTGCTCAAGCGGCTGCGCCAGGCCGATCCGCACGCGACGGTGGTGATGATCAGCGGACACGCGACCATCCAGACCGCGGTCGAAGCCACGCAACTGGGCGCGTACGACATCCTCGAGAAGCCGCTCGACACCGATCGCGTGATCGTGCTGCTGCGCAACGCCTTCGCCACGCGGCAGCTCAGCGAGGAAAACGCGCGGCTGCGCGAGACGATCGAGTCTCGCTACGAGATCGTCGGGCGCAGCTTCGGCATTCGCGCGTTGCTCGAGCGCATCGAGAAAGTGGCGGCCACGCCGGCGCGGGTGCTCATCACCGGCGAGAACGGCACCGGCAAGGAGCTCGTGGCCCGCGCAATCCATCGTGGGTCGCTGCGCGCGCGCAAGCCATTCGTCGAAGTGAACTGCGCGGCCATTCCCGGGGAGCTCATCGAGAGTGAGCTGTTCGGCCACATGAAGGGGTCGTTCACCGGCGCCATCGCCGACCGCGCCGGCAAGTTCGAGCAGGCCGACGGGGGTACGCTCTTCCTCGACGAGATCGGTGACATGTCGCCCGGCGCGCAGGCCAAGGTGCTGCGCGTGCTCCAGGATGGCGTGGTCACGCGCATCGGCGGCAACAAGCCGGTGCAGGTCGATGTGCGCGTGCTGGCGGCCACCAACAAGGAGCTCGAGCAGGAGATCGCCGAGGGGCGCTTTCGGGAGGACCTGTACTATCGGTTGAACGTGGTGCCCATCACCGTGCCCCCGCTGCGGGAGCGTCGCGAGGACATTCCGCTGCTGGTGGTGCACTTCCTGCAGCAGTTTGCCGCGCGCGACGGGCTGCCGGCGCGCGGCGTGACCGACGAGGCGTTGCGGCGCCTGGCTGAACTGGACTGGCCGGGGAATGTGCGGGAGCTGCGGAATACCATGGAGCGGCTCGTCATTCTCGCGAGCGCCGCGACCATCCAGGTTTCGGATGTCGACCGCCTGGTGGGCCGTCGTGCGACCGAGCCGGCGGGGCTGGGCAGCCTGCTCGACTGCGCGACCTTCGAAGAATTCAAGATGGCGGCCGAACGGGCGTTCCTGCTGGCCAAGTTGCGGACGTTCGACTGGAACGTGTCCGAGACGGCGCGGGCGCTGGACATGCCGCGCTCGAATCTCTACAAGAAGATCGAACGTTATGCCCTGACGCGGGAAAGCGCTCCCGCCTGATCGTCCCGTCATCCCCCACGTCATGTCCGATCGCAACTGGGAAGCCGAGCTGGCGAAGATCGACAAGCAGCTCGCTTCCATTTCCGATGAGCAGTTGATGGCCACGTCGGCGCCTGCGGCACCGGCGGCCGGCGCGAAGGCCGGTGGTCGTGTCGCCGCGCCGTCGGCAGCGCCCAAGGCGATCGCGGCGCCCGCGGCCAGTGGTGGCGCACTGGCGTCGGGACGGCCGTGGGTCACGTGGGTCAAGGTGCTGCTGGCCGTAGGAGCGGCGGCAGGGCTCATGTGGTGGCCGTGGCCGGCGCGCTGCGGCGTGCCGCTGTGGGGGTTCACGGCGGCCACCGGTGGCGTGGCAGCGCTCGGGATCTGGAGTGCGATCGGGACGTGGCGGCACCGACTCGGTTGGGCGCATCTCGCGTCGCTCGGTGTGATCGCCTGGGGGGCGGCGCTGGGAGCGCGTGAGGTGCTCCCGCGTGTGGGCTACGCCATCGCGTCGGAGCAGCGCCCGGCGCAGTGGAGCTGCGAGGGACTGCCGCCGGTCAGCACGCCGGCGGTCACGCCGCCGGCCGGTGGTGCCGCGGTGCCCGACGGCACGACGCTGCCGCCCACCACCCCTCCGTGAGAAGGCCGCGGCTAGATTTCGCGGCATGACGACCTTCCGCAACTTCATCGGTGGCCACTGGGTCGCGCCGTCCACCGGCGCGTACTTCGAGAATCGCAATCCCGCCAATCAGGACGACCTGATCGGCCAGTTCCCCGCCTCGGGCGTCGCCGACGTCGAGGCCGCCGTCGCGAGCGCGCAGCGCGGCTTTGCCCGTTGGAAGCGGACGCCGGCGCCCGCGCGTGGCGATGTGCTGCGTCGCGTCGGCGACCTGCTGGCGGCGCGCAAGGAGGAGCTCGCCGACATCATGACGCGCGAGATGGGCAAGCCCCTCGCCGAGACGCGCGGTGATGTGCAGGAAGGGATCGACACGGCGTACTACGCCGCGACCGAGGGGCGTCGGCTCTTCGGGCATACGGTCCCCAGTGAGCTCGCCAACAAGTGGGCGATGAGCATGCGGCGCCCCATCGGCGTGTGCGGACTCATCACGCCGTTCAACTTTCCGCTGGCCATCCCGACGTGGAAGGCGTTCCCGGCGCTGCTGTGCGGCAACGCGGTGATCCTCAAGCCGGCCGAAGACGTGCCGCACACGGCCACCGTGCTGGTGGAAGTGCTGCTCGAGGCCGGACTGCCGCCCGAGGTCATCCAGCTCGTGCACGGCATGGGTGAGGTGGTGGGGAAGGCGCTGGTGGAGCATCCGCAGGTGCCGGTCATCTCGTTCACCGGCAGCACCGAGACGGGCCGCCTCGTGGGGGAGACGTGCGGGCGCATGCACAAGCGCCTGTCGCTCGAGATGGGCGGCAAGAACGCGCAGATCGTGCTCGACGATGCCGATCTCGACCTCGCGCTCGACGGCGTGCTGTGGGGTGCCTTCGGCACGACGGGGCAGCGGTGCACGGCCACCAGCCGGCTCGTGCTGCAGCGTGGCATTCACGACCAGTTCGTCGAGCGCCTCGTGGCGCGCGCGAACGCGCTGCGTCTCGGTGACGGGCGCGTGGCGGGCACCGAGGTGGGGCCGCTCGTGCACGCCGACGCGCGCGCCAAGGTCGAGCGCTATATCGAGATCGGGAAGGCGCAGGGCGCGACCCTGGCCTGCGGTGGTGCCCGCGCGACGGGCGGCGCGCTCGACAAGGGATTCTTCTTCCAGCCGACGATCTTCACCGGCGTGACGGCGGGAAGCCGCCTCGACCAGGAAGAGATCTTCGGGCCGGTCCTCTCCGTGATCCGCGTCGACACCGTCGACGAGGCGTTCGCGGTGAACAACGGCGTGCGCTACGGGCTTTCGAGCAGCGTCTACACGCGTGACGTGAACGTCGCATTCCGGGCTCTGCAAGAGCTCGACAACGGCATCACGTACGTGAACGCGCCGACGATCGGCGCCGAGGCGCACCTGCCGTTCGGCGGCGTGAAGGAGACCGGGAACGGGCACCGCGAGGGGGGATGGGAGGTGTACGAGTTCTACTCGGAGACCAAGGTCGGCTACATCGACTACTCCGGCGCCCTCCAGCGCGCGCAGATCGACAACTACTGAGCGGGTGTCACGCCAACGGCCCCCGCGTGAAGATGCGCGGGGGTGCGTTGACGGCCGCACGTCGCTCGATCACGATTAATCATCGTCGTTCCGCAGTACACCGCGCTCTCCCTCCCGCGCGGTCCCCGTCGAGACTCCCGACCCGTCGAGCCGCACCAGAGATGGCCGTCACCCCGCCGAAGAAGAAGGCTGCATTCGAGGAAGGCTCCCTCGATCAGTACCTGCGCGACATCAGCGCCTATCCGCTGATCTCCCGCGAAGAGGAGGCGGAGCTCGCGCGCCGCATCCGCACCGGCGACCAGGAAGCGCTCGACAAGCTCGTGCGGTCGAACCTGCGCTTCGTCGTGAGCGTCGCGAAGAAGTACCAGAACCAGGGCGTCTCGCTCTCCGACCTCATCAACGAGGGGAACCTCGGCCTCATCCGGGCGGCCCACAAGTTCGACGAGACGAAGGGCATCAAGTTCATCTCGTACGCCGTGTGGTGGATCCGCCAGGCCATCCTGCAGGCGCTCGCGGAGCAGTCGCGCATCGTGCGTGTGCCGCTCAACCGCGCCGGCACGCTGCACCGCATCGGGAAGCGCGCCAACGCGCTGCTGCAGGAGCTGGGCCGCGAGGCCACGCACGCCGAGATCGCCGACGGGATGGACATCACCGAGGAGGAGGTGGCGAAGACCATGTCCATCTCCCAGGTGCACCTGTCGCTCGACGCGCCGCTCACGCCGGGCGAGGACAATCGCCTGCTCGACTACCTCCCCGACACGAACCACGCTACGCCCGACGAGCAGACCTTCGAAAAGGCGCTCACCGAGGCCATCGAGGAATCGCTGGGGAGCCTCAAGGACCGCGAGTCGAAGATCCTGCGCCTCTACTTCGGCATCGACGGCTCCGAGCCCATGACGCTCGAGGAGATCGGCTCCCAGCTCGGCATCACGCGCGAGCGCGTGCGCCAGATCAAGGAGAAGGCGCTCTCCCGGCTTCGCCACGTCTCGCGCTCGAAGGCGCTCGAAAGCTTCCTCGGCTGAGCCATGGCCGAGTAGCTTTCGGGCATGGCCAGCACCTACTCGTTCGACGTCACCACCGGCTGCGACCTCCAGGAGGTCGACAACGCCGTGAATCAGGCCTCCAAGGAGGTCACCCAGCGCTTCGACTTCAAGGGCTCCCACGTGGTGGTGGAGTTCAAGCGCACCGACAACCTCGTGCACCTCGAAGCCGAGGGCGAGATGCGGAGCGACGCGCTGCTCGACGTGCTGCGCGGGAAGCTCATCAAGCGTGGCATCTCCGTGAAGAACCTCGATATCGGCGAGGCGAAGCCGGGGAGCGGGGACATCCTCCGCCGCGATGTGAAGCTCAAGATGGCGCTCGACGCCGAGACGGCGAAGAAGGTGAGCACGGCCATCCGCGACGCGAAGCTCAAGAAGGTCACGGCGAGCATTCAGGGCGAGCAGGTGCGGGTGCAGAGCCCGGACAAGGATGCGCTGCAGGAGTGCATCGCGATGCTGCGACAGGGGGACTTCGGCGTGGAGCTGCAGTTCGGGAACTTCCGGTGAGCCTGCGCGTCGGGCTCGTCACGTTGGGGTGCGACAAGAACACGGTCGATTCCGAGCGCTATCTCGCCGACCTCGTCGCGCACGGTGGCACGCCCGTGCAGGACCTCGCTGACGCCGACGTGGTGGTGGTCAACACCTGCGGCTTCATCGACGCCGCGAAGGCGGAGAGCATCGAGGCCATCGTCGAGGCGGCGCGGCTCAAGGAGCACGGCCAGGTGAAGGCCGTGTTCGCGGTGGGGTGCATGGTCGAGCGCCACAAGGGCGAGCTGGCCGAGGCGCTGCCTGAGGTCGACGTGTTCCTCGGCACCTCCGAGTCCGATCGCCTCGTGCCCGAGCTGGTCGCCCGCGGGTTGCTGGGCGGCTCGCTGGTGGAGCATCCGGGCGTGCGCCTGTTCGGCGGCGACCTGCCGCACGTGCGCTACCTGAAGATTTCCGAAGGGTGCGACCACGGGTGTGCCTTCTGCGCGATTCCCCTCATGCGCGGCAAGCATCGCAGCTTCGCGGTGGACGATCTAGTGCGCGAGGCGCAGCTGCTCGAAGTGCAGGGGGCGCGCGAGATCAACCTCGTCGCGCAGGACCTCGCGCACTACGGGCGCGATCGGCGCGATGGCATGGCGCTCCCCGAGCTGCTCGAGGCGCTGGTGCGCGAGACGGACATTCCGTGGCTGCGCCTCATGTACCTGTACAGCACCGGCATCACGCCGCGCCTGCTCGAGGTGATCGCCGCGAACCCGCGCATCGTGCGCTGGCTCGACACGCCCATGCAGCATGGCAGTGACGCGGTGCTGGCGCGCATGCGCCGTCCCGAGCGGCAGAAGACGATTCGCGAGCGGCTCGCGCGCTATCGCGACGTGGTCCCCGACCTCGCCGTGCGCACCAGCGTGATCGTCGGCTTCCCCGGCGAGACGGAGGAGGACTTCACGATCCTCTGCGACTTCCTCGAGGAGCTGCAGCTCGATCGCGTGGGCGTGTTCACCTACTCGCCGCAGGAAGGCACGCGGGCCTGGGCCATGGAGGACGACGTGGCCGAGAGCATCAAGCAGGAACGCAAGGCGCACCTCGAGGCGCTGCAGGCCGCCATCACGGCCGAGCGCTACGAACGCTTTGTCGGCCGCGACGCCACCCTGCTCGTCGAGCGGGCCGGCGAGACGCCGGGCGGTTGGGTGGCGCGTGCGCCGTGGCAGGCCGACGACATCGACGGGCTGGTGCACCTGACCGTGCCGCCCGACGCGGCGCACCACGTGGTGGCGCCCGGCGCGATGGTCGACGCGCGCATCGATCATGTGGTCGACGAGTTCGACTTCGCGGCGACGCTCCGTGGCGTCGCACGTCCCGCCGTCGTCGTCACGCGCGCGTCGTCGCGTGTCCTCCCGCTCGTGACTGATCCCACCTCTGCCGGAAGCTTTGGTCGATGACTGCGCCCGATTCGCCCGTCTCCTCGTCGATGTCCACCGCCCGTTCGGCCGAGGTCATGGCGCGGTCGCGGGCGCGCTTCCCTGGCGGCGTCAACTCGCCGGTGCGCGCGTTTCGCGGCGTCGGGGGTGATCCGATCGTCGCGGCGCGCGGCGCCGGAGCGCGCGTCTGGGACGTCGACGGCAACGCCTATTACGACTACGTGCTCTCGTGGGGGCCGCTGGTGCTGGGCCATGCGCCGCCGGTCGTGCTGGAGGCGGTCGCGGCGGCCATGCGGGACGGCACCAGCTTCGGCATGCCCACCGAGCGCGAGGTGCAGCTCGCCGACCTGATCGCGGCGCGTATGCCCCACATCGAGATGGTGCGCTTCACGAGCAGCGGCACCGAGGCCGCGATGAGCATTGCGCGACTGGCCCGGGCCGTCACGGGGCGCGAGCATCTGCTCAAGTTCGAAGGGTGCTACCACGGCCACGCCGACAGCTTCCTCGTGAAGGCCGGCAGCGGCGTCGCGACCCTGGGACTTCCCGATTCGCCCGGGGTGCCGGAGGCGCTCGCCAAGCTCACGCTCACCTGCGCCTACAACGACCTCGAGGCGGTGGAGCGCATCGCCCGCAGCGTGCCGCTCGCGGCCATCATGCTGGAGCCGGTGGTCGGCAATGGCGGCTACATCGAGCCGCAGCCGGGGTTCATCGCCGGGCTGCGCCGCATCGCTGACGAAACGGGGGCGTTGCTCGTCTTCGACGAAGTCATGACCGGATTCCGTATCGCCTGGGGCGGTGCCGCCGAGTGCTTCGGTGTCACGCCCGATCTCACTGCGCTCGGGAAGGTCATCGGGGGTGGACTCCCGGTGGCCGCCTACGGGGGCGCGCGTGCGCTCATGGAGCGCATTGCGCCCACGGGGCCGGTGTATCAGGCCGGTACGCTCTCGGGCAATCCGCTGGCCATGGCCGCCGGCATTGCCACGCTGGGCGCGCTCACGCGCGAGGTGCACGACGGCATCACCACGCAGACGGCCGCGCTGGTGCAGGGGCTGCGCGACATCGCCGCGCGGCATGGCGTGCCGTTCACTGCGAGCCACACGGGCAGCATGTGGGGCTTCTTCTTCCACCCCGGGCCGGTGCACACGTTCGAGGACGCGAAGCAGTCGGAAGTGCCGCTCTTCCGCCGCTTCTTCCACGCGGCGCGCCGTCGCGGCGTGAGTCTCGCGCCCAGTGCCTTCGAGGCGGCGTTCATGTCGTCGGCGCACGGCCCGGCGGAGATCGCCGACACGCTCACCCGCCTCGACGACGCGCTCGGCGCGGCGGTGGCGGAGCGCGACTGACGGTGCCGCCACGCGACCCTGTGCAGCCGATGCACCGCGCCCTGCTGGGCGGTGCGGCGGTCCTCGCCGTGGTCGCGTTGGCCTGTGCGCCCGCGTTGGCGCCCTTGCCGTCGGCCGGGCGCGCCCCAGCGTCCAGCGCCGGGGCACCCGACGTGGCGCGCGTCGACTCCGCGACCGGTCGCCTTGCGAGCGACCGGCAGGTGCTGGTGGCGCTGGCCGGCCGCGGACGTGTGGCCGAGGTGAGTGCGACGGGCGCGTGGCGCATCGACGAGGACGGCGGCGCCACGGCGTTCGTGCGCGGTACGGGCGGTGAGCCGTGGCGCGTGGAGGTGCAGGGTGGGCGCCTGCGTGTCGCGGGCGCCGGCAACGATGCGACCCCGTGGCGCGCTGGCCCCTTTGTCGCGCGCGCGGCGGCCGGCGCGGTGCTGCGCTACGGCGGCACGCGCTATCGCGGCGAACTGGTCTTCTCGGCCACCGACACCGGCGTGCTGGTGGTGAATCGCCTGCCGGTGGAGGACTATCTGCGTGGGGTGGTTCCGCTCGAGATCGGCACGCGGCAGGGCGGCGACCAGGCGGCGATGGAGGCGCAGGCGATCGCGGCGCGCAGCTACACGTACATGCGCGTGCCGGGCGAAGGGGCACCGCCCCCCGCCGCCGGCTGGCATGTGGTGGCCAGCGTGCAGCATCAGGTGTACGGCGGGCTCGACGCCGAGCATCCGGTCGTGTCGGCGGCGGTGGAGGCCACCGAGGGCCTCGTGCTGCGCTACGGCGGTCTGGTGGTCGACGCGCCGTATTTCGCGAGCTGCGGGGGGCAGACGGCGGGGCCTCGCGAGGCGTGGCGCGATGCGAAGGAACAGCCCTGGCTCCGTCCGGTGGACGACATCGACCCGCGCACGGGACGCCCGTATTGCGACCTCTCACCGCGCAATCACTGGCAGGCGAACTTCGACCCGTCGATGCTGCGGGCGGCCGCGCAGCGGGCGCTCGAGGCCAGTGGCGTGAAGGCGCCACGGGCGGTGTCGGTGACCGGGGTCCGGGTGCCCGAGCGCACCCCCAGCGGGCGCGCCGCCACCCTGGTGCTCACGACCGACCGCGGCGACGTGCGGGTGGCCGCACGCGACATCCGGTACGTGCTGCGTGATGCGCGCGGCGCGATGCTGGCCAGCACGCACTTCACGGTGGGGCGCGAGGAGCGGAGCCGTGGCGCGTTGACGCACCTCACCCTCGAGGGAGCGGGCAATGGCCATGGGGTAGGGCTGTGCCAATGGGGGGCGATCGGTCGCGCGCGGGCCGGTGCGGATGCCCGGGCCATTCTCCGTCACTATTATCCGGGGACCGTGGTCGGCTACGCCGACTGATCCGAACCCCCGGAGGCGTGAATGAAGGACGGCGTGCGCATCGCCGTAGTCGGGACGGGCGCCATTGCCCAGCTGACGCACATCCCGGTCCTCGCGAAGATGCGTGGGGCCTCGCTCGTCGCGTTGTGCGACAACGACGGCGCGAAGGCCCGCGCGCTCGCCGATCGGTTCGGGGTGCCGGACGTCTACACCGACTTCGAGGAGCTGCTCGACAGCGACGAACTCGACGCGGTGGTCATCGCCACGCCGAATCACCTGCACGAGCCGCACGTGCTCAGCGCGTTGCGCAAGAAGCTGCACGTGCTGTGCGAACGTCCGCTTGCGCTGTCGGCGCGCGGCATCGATCGCTGCCTGGCGGCCGCGCAGAAGGTCGACCGCATCCTCGCGGTGGGGCACAACCATCGGTTCCGCTCCGACGTGCAGGCGCTCGACCAGTTCCTGCGCAACGGCGAACTGGGGCAGGTCACGAGCATCCGCGCAGGCGCGCTCTTCGTGAAGAAGGCGAGCGACGGCTGGCGCACGCGTCGCGCCGAGGCCGGTGGCGGCGTGTTCCTCGAGCACGGCTTCCCCCTGCTCGACCTGGCCACGTGGCTGGCCGACGAACCGGCGCCGGTGCGCGTCGTGGCGAGCATGCGGCGGGCGCGTGGCGCCGGCGCGGTGGAGGAGGCCATGCAACTCTTCCTCGAGTGCGCCGGCGGACTCGTGGTCAATATCGACGTGTCGTCGTCCTACGTGGGCGATGAGGATCGCTGGTGGTTCGAGGTGCACGCGACGCGCGGGTCGGCCCGCCTGTCGCCGTTGCGGGTCATCAAGGAGCTCAACGGACGTGCGGTCGACGTGTCGCCTACGGGCGCCGCGGCACGCGAGAGTGCGTTCCTGCAGAGCTACCGGGCGGAACTCGCGCACTTCCTCGCGGTCATTCGCGGTGAGGCTCCGTACGAGCCGCCAACCGATCAGCAGCAGTTGCAGCGCGTGGTGGAGGCCGTGTACAAGGCCGCGGACGACGGGAAAGAGATTCGCTTCTGATGGCAGCCGGCGGGTGGTTGCGAGCGGCTGTGCGCACGATGGCCACGGTCGCGGTGGCGACGTGGCTGGTCGGCACTCCGGCGCAGGCGCAGGCGCCCTCGCTGCCGGACAACGTGCCCACCACGCCGCCGCCACCGCCGCCGGGCGTATCGGCGGCGCTCGACAGCGCGCGCGCGGAGAGTGGCGCGCACCTCACGGTGTCGGTGTACACCTACGGGCCCGGGAGCGCGGTGTTCGAACGCTTCGGGCACATCGCGCTCGCCATTGCCGACGACCGCACCGGTGAGGAGGTGGCGTTCAACTGGGGGATGTTCGACTTCAACCAGCCGAACTTCATCCCACGCTTCCTCACGGGCGACACGCGCTACTGGATGGAAGGGTACCGCGCGGCGGCCTTCAACGCCGTCTACCAGTCGGAGGATCGCTCGATTCGCCGGCAGGTGCTCGCGCTCGATCCCGTCGCACGCGGGGCGCTGCGTGACTTCGTGGTGTGGAATGCGGCCGAGCAGAACAAGTACTACCGCTACGACTACTACAACGACAATTGCAGCACGCGCATCCGCGACGCCATCGACTGGGCGCTGCAGGGCCGGCTGCGGCGTGCGCTGGCCGGCTCGGAGCGTGGACTGACCTGGCGCGACGAGACGGCGCGCATCACCGCGACGGACTTGCCGGTGTACGCGGGCATCCAGCTCGCCCTTGGCCAACCGGCCGACCGCGATCTCACGGCGTGGCAGGAGGGCTTCCTGCCCGAGCACCTCGCGCTGCACCTCGCGCGCGTGCAGTTCGCCGATGCCGCCGGACGGCCCACGCCCCTCGTGCGTGAGGATACGGTGCTCTATCGGGCGATGCGGGCCCCACTCGACACGGCCGCGCCCGACCGCCGTGCCGCGGCGGCGCTGATCGGCGTGCTCCTCGGCGTGGTGTTCCTGCTGCTCGCGCGGGCACCGGGTGCTGCCGCGCGCACCGCGCTCACCGCGCTCGGAACCGCATGGTTCGCGGTGGGTGGTGTGCTGGGCACCCTGCTGCTGCTCGCGGGCACCGTGACCCGGCATGCGGAGTACATGGGGCGCAACCTGTCGCTCTTCCAGGTGCATCCGCTGCTGCTGGTGGCGGCCGCCTGCTGGTGGGCGCGTGGACGCGCCGGTGCGGCCGGCCGCACGGCGCACGTGGCCGTGAGCATGGTGGCGGTCATCGCGCTCGTGGGCGTCGTTGCGCAGCACCTGCCGCTCTTCCATCAGCACAACACCGAGGTGTGGTTCCTCACGGCGCCGGTGCATCTGAGCGCCGCGCTCGCGCTGCGACTCGTGACGCGTCGCTCGGCGACCATGACGCCGGTGACGACGCCGCGCGTGGATCGCCTCGCGTGACGCCCGCGCCCCGCATCGCCGTCGGCATCGACGTCGGGGGTACCTTCACCGATCTCGCGGCGCTGCACGACGACGGACGCGTGGCCACCACGAAGGTGTTGAGTGTCCCGCACGACCGCGCCGCAGGCGTGCTCGAGGCGCTGCACGCCGGCGCGGTGCCGCCGGTCGAGGTGGCGTACATCGCCCACGGCACCACGGTGGTCACGAACCTGCTGCTCGAGCGCCGCGGCGCGCGGGTCGTCGCCTGCGCCACGCAGGGCTTCACCGACCTGCTCGAACTGCGGCGGCAGGAGCGCGCGCAGCTCTACGACCTCACGGCGCACCACCCCGCGCCGCTCGTGCCGCCGGAACGCGTCGTGCCGGTGCGCGAGCGCCTCGCGCCCGACAGCGTCGTCACCCCGCTCACTCCCGACGCCATCGACCAGGCCATCGCAGCGGTGCTCGCCGCCGCGCCGGACACGGTGGCCATCACGCTGCTGCACGCCTACGCTGATGCGCGGCATGAGCAGGCGCTTGCCGACGCGCTGCGGCGGGCCATCGCGGCGCGCGGCCTGTCGGTGGACGTGGTGGCGTCGCACGAGGTGTTCCCGGAGATCCGCGAGTACGAACGCATGGCCACGACCGTGGCCGAGGCGTACGCGCGGCCGGCCGTGCGACAGTACATCGCGGCGCTGTCGTCGCGCCTGGGCGCGGCGGGGTATCCGGCGCCGCGCGTGATGACGTCGGCTGGCGGCACGCTCGACGCGGATGCGGCGGGCGCGCATGCGGCGGCGCTCGCGCTCAGTGGTCCCGCCGGCGGCGTGACCGGTGCCGCCGCGATCGCGCAGGCGCTCGGCATCACGCGCGCGCTCACCATCGACATCGGTGGCACCAGTGCCGATGTCGGTCTCATCGACGACGGTGAGCCGCTCGTGGAACGCGGCGGGGGCGTGGGCGGCGTGCCCATCGCCCTGCCGCGCGTGCTCGTCGAGGCGGTGGCTGCCGGCGGCGGCAGTCTCGCGTGGCTCGACGATGGCGGCGCGCTGCGCGCCGGCCCCGAGAGCGCGGGAGCCGTGCCAGGGCCCGCGGCCTACGGACGTGGCGGGACGCGCGCAACCGTCACCGACGCGCACGTGGTGCTGGGTACCATCGCGAGCGGCGCGTGGAGCGGGGGCGTGACCATCGACGCGGCGCGCGCGACAGCGGCGGTTGCAGCGTTGGCGACACCACTCGGCGTTGCGGTGGAACGCGCGGCCGCGGCGGTCATCGCCACCGCCGACGCGACGATGGCCCGTGCACTGCGTCGGGTGTCGGTCGAGCGCGGCATCGATCCGCGACACCTGCCACTCATCGCGTTCGGGGGCGGCGGACCGCTGCACGCGTGTGGGCTCGCCGAACGCCTTGGCATGCGCACGGTCATCGTGCCGCCGCACGCGGGCGTGCTGAGCGCGGTGGGGCTGGCCCTGGCGCCTGAACGGCGCGAGCGCCTCACGAGCCTGATGGTGGAGGCCGATGCCATCAGCGACGCCGCACTCGCCGCGCTCCTCGCGCAGTCCGCGCACGCGCTGGCGGCCGGCGCGACGCATCTCACGCCACGGTGGTGGGTGCGCGCGCGCTACGTGGGGCAGGGCTACGAACTCGACATCCCCGTGCGTCCCGGCGATGCCGTCGTCGCGGTGCGCGATCGCTTTGTCGCGCGGCATGTCGAACGTGCCGGCTTTGCGCTCGAGCGGCCGGTCGAGTTCATCAGTGCGCGTACCACGATGAGCAGTGCGCCGTGGCCGGTGCGCTTTGCCCGTCCGATATCGACGCTGGGTGCGATGCCCGGCGATGTCGATGATGGTCGCGCAGGCGACCGCACGGTGCGCGGTGAAGCGGTCGTGCGCCTGCCCGACGCGACGCTGCGCGTCGCTGCGGGCTGGACCGCGCGTACGCTGCCGCTCGGCGGATGGATCCTGGAGGCCGACGCATGAGCCCGACCCGCCGCGTCACGACCGCTGCGGCCCGCACGCCGCGTGCCGGAAGCCGCATCACCGGCGCACCGGTGCCGCTCTGCGCGCCGAACGACGGCGAGGTGTACGTGCTGGTCATGGGCGAGGCCCCGGGGCCGCGCGGCGCCGACCAGAGCGGCGTGCCGTTCTTCGGCGACGGGGCCGGCAAGCATCTGTATCGCGCACTGGAGCGCGTCGGCGCGGTGCGCATGCCGGCCGCCGTGGCGACACTGCCGTGGGATGGTGCCGCGTTCCGCGCGCACGGCCTCGTGCCGGCGCTGCACGGCGTGGCCGTGGGCAATGCCTTCGACCGCTGCCCCACCGACGACGGCGTGCGCTTTCGTGCGCCGACCCGCGCCGAACTCGAGGGCGACGCGAACCTCGCGCGTCTCGCCGCCGACGTCGCGCGCCTCGTACCGCGCGGCCTGCGGGGCATCGTCACGCTGGGCAAGGTGGCGGCGCGCACCGTCGGAACGCTCGCGCGCGTGACCGACCTGTCGCTGCTGCGACATGTCGCGCTGCCGCACCCGTCGGCGCAGGGGCTGCTGTCCATGGCGCCCGACCGCGGGCGCGGCGCGCGCCTCGCCGACCTCGAGGAGGCGTGGGTCGCGCAGTGCATGCGCGCGGTGGGCGAGGCGGGCTATCCGATCACGCCCGGTGTCGTGACGCCGGAGGATGCCGCATGATGGCCCGCACGTTCGACGCGCTCGAACTCACCGTGTTCGCGCAGGGCGTGGCCATGTTGGCCGAGGAGATGGGCGGCCTGCTCGAACGCAGCAGCATCTCGCCGAACATTCGCGAGCGGCGCGATGCGTCGTGTGCGCTGTTCGACGCCGACGGACGCATGGTCGCGCAGGCGGCGCATATTCCCGTGCACCTGGGCGCGATGCCCGAGTCGGTGGCGGCGGTGCGGGCCCTCGGCGCTCGCGCGGGCGACGTGTTCCTGCTCAACGATCCGGCCGCCGGCGGGTCGCACCTGCCCGATCTCACCATGGTCGAGGCCATCGCGCACCCGGACGACGCGTCGCAGCTCATCGGCTACGCGGCCGTGCGTGCGCACCATGCGGATGTCGGCGGGATGAGCCCCGGCAGCATGCCGTTCGGTGCCACGGAGCTGTTCCAGGAGGGCCTCATCGTGCCGCCCGTGCGCATCGAGACGGTCGCCGGTGCCAACGAGGACCTCATGCGCCTCGTGCTGGCGAATGTGCGCACGCCGGGCGAACGCGAGGGCGACCTGCGGGCGCAGCGCGCTGCATGCGCCGCGGGCGCGCGCGGATGGCAGGCGTTGTGGACGCGCCTCGGGGCCGACACGTTGCGCGCGGCCGTGGACGCGCTGCTCGACTACACCGAGCGTCGCGTGCGGGCACGCCTCGCCGCGCTCGAGGGCGCGACCGGCGCGGCGTCTGATGTGCTGGAGGGCGACGGCGTCGACGACGGCGTCATCCCGATTTGCGTCGCGGCACGCGTGCACGCGGCCACGCTGCATCTCGACCTGACCGGCACCGCGGGCGCGGTGCGCGGCAACGTGAACGCGCCGCCGGCGGTGGCGCGCGCGGCGGCGGTGTTCGTGCTGCGGGTGCTGTGCGACGATGATGTGCCCGTCAACGACGGCGTGGCGCGCGCGCTCGTGCTCACCATCCCCGACGACTGCGTGGCCAACGCGAAGCGGCCGAGCGCGGTCGCGGCGGGCAACGTCGAACTGTCGCAGCGTCTCACCGACGTGACGTTTGCGGCGTTGGCGCGTGCGGCGCACGGCGTGGGTGACCGGTCGCTGGCCATTCCGGCGGCCGGGCAGGGGACGATGAACAACGTGACCCTGGGCGCGCCCGGGTGGACGTTCTACGAGACGCTGGGCGGCGGACAGGGCGCGAGTGCGCGCGGCGGCGGTCCCGATGCCGTGCACGTCGGCATGAGCAACACGCGCAACACGCCGGTGGAGAGCCTCGAGCGCGCCTATCCGCTGCGGGTGCGGGAGTACGCCGTGCGTCGCGGTAGTGGCGGTGCGGGTGTGCATGCCGGCGGCGACGGCATCGTGCGGCGCTACGAGGCGCGCGTGGACTGCACGGCCACGCTGCTCACCGAACGGCGCACGGTGGCGCCCCCGGGGAGCGACGGTGGCGCGTCGGGCGCGACGGGGCGCAACCTGCTCAACGATGTGCCGCTCCCCGCGAAGACCCGCGTGGCGATGCGTGCGGGGGATGTCCTGACCATCGAGACGCCGGGCGGCGGCGGCTGGGGCACGCCCCCTGGCTGATCAGGTGGCTGGACCGATCTCGTAGACGGCGCCTTCCCGCGCCGCTTCGGCCCCGGCCTCGCGGGCCATGCGCTCGACCTCGTCGTCGCGGCGATCGGGATGATGATGGAAGAGCAGCAGCCGCTTGGCACCGCAGTCGTGGGCCAGCGCCGCGGCCTCGGCCGCCGACGAGTGTCCCCACCCCTCGTACATCGTGAGTTCGGCCGTCGTATACATCGCGTCGTGCAGCAGCAGGGGCACATCGCGCAGGAAGCTGACGAGCTGCGCGCGCCAGGCTGCCGCGGCTGCATCGCGCTTGACACTCGTCGCAAGCTCGTTGTCGGGCGCGTAGCCGAGCAACGGACCGTGCGCGTCGTCGATGCGCAGGATGGCGGCATCCCCGGGGTGCTGCGCCGGCATGCGATGCACGCGCAGGTCGCCCCAGTGCACGACGCCGCCGAGCGGCCACGGGTGCACCGTGAGCGATGAGCCCGCGCTGCGAATGGGCGGCAGAAGCGGCGGCGACAGCAGGCTGCGCACGAACGGCTCGACCGCCGTGCGGGAGTCGTCGGCGCACCAGAGGTGAATGGCGTGACTCCCGGAGAGCAGCGGCGAGAAGTGCGAGAGCCCCTGCACATGGTCGGTGTGTCGGTGCGTCAGCACCAGGCCGATGAGCGCCGGCGCCGGTGGTTCACTGCTGGCGGGTGTGCCACGCACGGCCACGGCAGGCAGCCCGAGCGCCGCGCCGAGGGCGCGGAGCCCTGTGCCGGCGTCGAGGATGAGCCGCGTGCCGTCCGGCGCGCGCACCTCGACACACGAGGTGTGCCCACCGTACCGCACCGTGTGCGGCCCCGGTGCGGGAAAGGTGCCACGGGCACCCCAGACATGAATCGTCGCGCGCATCGGGGGCGTGTGGTGGTCGACGTGCGGGGCCGTGAGCTGCGCGGTGGCGCGTTAGGCGCGCGCCCGCGCACGCGCCTCGAGCGCCTGACGATTCACGATCGTCACCACGCGGCGCTGCACCGAGATCATCCCCTTGTCCTGGAATTCGGCCATGGCCCGCGAGACCGTTTCGCGGCTGGCCCCGATCATGTGGGCGATGGTCTGGTGCGTGAGCTGCTTCACCATGCGCGCCGGCTCACCGGGCGTGGCGTTCTCGAGCAGCACCTTGGCCACGCGCCCGGGCACGTCGAGCAGCACGAGGCTGCCGATGGTGCCATCCGCCTGACGCAGGCGTCGCGACAGCTCGACCATCAGCCCCCACGCCACGCTGGGACTCTGCTCCACCTGACGGCGGAAGTCCGCGCGGCGCAGCACCAGCAGGGCACTGGCCTGGGTGGCCACGACGTGGGCCGAGCGGGGGCGTCCATCGATGAGTGAAAGCTCACCGAAGTGGTCGCCGACGCTGAGGACATCGAGGATGACTTCGCGACCGTCGTCGCCGATGAGGATCACCTTCACCTCACCCGAGCGGACGACGAAGAGCGCTTCCCCCTCGTCGCCCTCGGTGACGATGAGCGAGCCCTTGCCATAGCGCTGCTCGCGCGTGAGGGCGGCGAAACCGCGCACGGCCGTGCGGTCCAGCTCCCGGAACAGCGGGACCGTGGACAGGAAGTCCGTGATACGTTCGAGCGAGACGCTCATCGTGGGCGGCATTTGACGCAGCGGAATCGTTCCAGTCGTGACCATGCAGGAGTCCTCGGTGCGGCGGCCCCTGTGGGGACCACCGGGAAGCTGAAGACACAGTCGTAGGGCGGCAACGCGACGCAGCTCGCGCCCCGCGGGGGATCGACGACTGCGCCAGAGGTTTGCGCCGTGGTATCTTGTCTTGCTACCCGCGAACCGCCCTGAGGTGCGTGATCGCGATCAAGTGTGCCAGCAGCGTAACCCTCGCAGGCAGCCTAATCGGCGCCCTCAACCGGTCGCCGTGACCCGTATCACCGAAATGCGCCTTCCTCCATGCTGAGTCACCTCCGCGACCGCCTCGAGGAGGCGTTGCGTCGTGCGACCGAGGTGGAACAGCTCCTCGCTGATCCCGAAACGACCCGCGACGCCGCCCGCCTCGCCGACCTCGGCCGTGAACATCATCGCCTCGCGGCAGTCGTCGCACAGGCCGACCGCCTTCGGCGGGCTGAGCAGGAGCTGGCCGATGCCCGCGAGCTCGCCGCCGGCGACGACGCCGACTTCGCGGCGGAAGCGCGTGCCGAGATCGCCCGGTTGGAGGCCGAGCTGCCGCAGCTCGAAGCGGCACTGTTGCCGCTGCTCATCCCGCGTGATCCGCTCGACGATCGCCCCGCCATCGTCGAGATCCGCGCCGGCACGGGTGGCGACGAAGCCGGCCTGTTCGCGGGCGACCTGCTCCGCATGTACACGCGCTTCATCGAGCGTCGCGGCTGGCGCATGGAGACCATCGCGCACACCGAGGGCACCCTGGGCGGCGTGAAGGAGGCCGTGTTCAAGGTGGCGGGCGACGGCGCGTTCGGCGTGCTCCGTTTCGAGTCCGGTGTGCATCGCGTGCAGCGTGTGCCCGCCACCGAATCGCAGGGGCGTATCCACACCTCCGCCGCCACCGTCGCCGTGCTGCCGGAGGCCGAGGAGGTCGACATGCGCATCGACGACAAGGACCTCCGCATCGATGTGTTCCGGTCGTCGGGTCCGGGCGGGCAGAGCGTCAACACGACCGACTCCGCCGTGCGCATCACGCACATCCCGAGCGGCATCGTCGTGTCGCAGCAGGACCAGAAGTCGCAGTTGCAGAACAAGATCAAGGCCATGCAGGTGCTGCGCGCGCGTCTCCTCGACTTGCGGCTCGCCGAGCAGGAGGCCGAGCGCTCACGCATGCGCAAGTCGCAGGTGTCCACGGGCGATCGCTCGGCCAAGATCCGCACCTACAACTTCCCGCAGGGGCGCGTCACCGATCATCGGGTGGGCGTGACACTGTACGACATCGATGGCGTCATGAACGGGGACGTCACGCCGTTCATCGATGCGCTGGCGCTCGCCAACGCGCAGGAACGTCTCGAAGGGTGAGCACGGCCACGGCCATGCGCACGTTGCTCGCCGAGGTGGCATCGCGAATCGCTGCGGCGCCACGGCTCGAGGGCGATGTGCGCGATGACGCGGTACGCGAGGCGCAGCTGCTCGTCGCCGGCGTGCTCGACGTCGCCCCCGGTGTCGTGCTGCAGGCGGCGGCGCGCGACGACACGGTGACACCGCTCGTGGTCGACGCCGTACGGCGCGCCACCGCGCGCCGAGCCGAGGGCGAGCCGCTGGCGTACTGCGTGGGGCACGCCGCCTTCCGGCATCTCGTGCTGCAGGTGGATGCGCGCGTGCTGGTGCCGCGCCCGGAGACGGAAGTCGTCGTGGACGAGGTGCTGCGGTGCACCGCCGACGCGCCTGGCGGCGTCGCCGTGGATATCGGCACAGGATCGGGCGCCATTGCCCTGGCGCTCGCCACCGAGGGGCGCTTCGACCGGGTCATCGCCACCGACGTCTCGCGGGACGCGCTGGACGTGGCGCGAGCCAATGCCCGACGTGTCTCGCCCGCCACGCCGCTCGACTTCCGCGCCGGCGCCGACCTGGCGCCGCTCGCCGAGCTGCGGGCGTCTGGCACACGGGTGCGCGTGCTGGTGTCCAATCCGCCGTACATCGCCTGGTCGGAGGCGGCGGCGTTGCCGTCGTCGGTGCGCGACTGGGAGCCGTCGGTGGCCCTGTTCGCCGACGACGACGGGATGGCCCGCTACCGGGTGCTGCTGGCCGGGGCGCCGGCGCTGCTCGAGGTGGGCGGCTGGGTCGTCCTCGAGGTGGATGCGCGGCGCGGGGGCATCACGGCGGATCTTGCTCGACAGCATGGTTATGATCCGGTACGGCTGGTCCGCGACTACGCCGGCCGGGACCGGGTGCTGGTGGCGCGGTGGCCGGGGCCGCGTGAGCGAGCGATATCCGGTTCGATCGGCCAGTGACCCGACAGCGCACTACCTGATCCTCGACCGCGCGGCCACTCGGCGTCGCGCACTGCTTCACTCACGGTACTCACCGCGCCGCGACGGTAGATGTCGCGGCCTGCACGGCCAGGAGGCCGACGGATGCTCGAAGACAAGGCAAAGGACCTCGGTCGCACGATCGGCCAGAGCGAGGAGTACAAGGCGGTGAAGCGGTCGAGCGAGGCGCTCGAGGGCGATCGCGAGGCCTCCACCGTGCTGCGGCAGATGGAGCAGGTGCGTCAGGCCGCACAGCAACTCATCAACCGCGGCGAGGAGCCCACGCCGGAGATGGAGCAGCAGCTCGACGGCCTGCTGGCGCAGGTGCAGGGGAACGCGTCGTATCAGCGCGCGATCGCGGCCCAGGAGAACTTCGACAAGCTCATGCTGCGCGTGAACCAGTGGATCGCCGAGGGGATCCGCACCGGCGCCCAGAGCCCCATCATCCTCGCCTGATCGTCGCGGTCGCCCCCTCACGTCCTCGCGTCATGTCCGTGCCTGTCGACGCCACGCCTGGTCACTTCATCGTCCTCGAGGGCGGTGAGGGGGCGGGCAAGACCACGCAGTGGGACCGCCTTGCCGCGGCGCTGCGGGGGTTGGGGCATGACGTGGTCGCGGTACGGGAGCCCGGCGGCACGCCCATCGGGGATGCGCTGCGGGCACTGCTCCTCGATCCCGCGTCGCAGCTCGAGGCGCGCACCGAGGCCCTGTTGTTCGCCGCGTCGCGGGCGCAGCTCGTGCACGACGTGATCGCGCCGGCGCGGGCACGCGGGGCGCTGGTGCTGGTCGACCGATTTCTCCTCTCCACGTACGCCTATCAGGGCGCGGGGCGCGGGCTGCCCCTCGAAGGGCTGCGCGCTGCGAATGCGCTCGCGACGGCAGGGCAGGCCCCCGACCTGACCCTGCTGCTCACCGTCCCCGAGCCCGTGGCCGCGTCGCGCCTTGCCCAGCGCGGCGGCGCCGACCGCCTCGAGCGCGCGGGGGCGGACTTCCATGCCCGGGTCGGCGCGGCGTTTCACGACGCCCTCGACGCGGCGTGGCAGGCGCGACACCCCGAGGTCGGTCCGGTCGTACGGATCGACGCCGATGCCGATCTCGACGTCGTCACCGCGCGCTGCATCGCCGCCCTCGTGGCGCGGTGGCCACAGCGCTTCGCCGACGCCGCCTCCGCCCAACTTCCCCAGCGCCACGCCCCGCATGTCTGACGAGCTCCCCGAAGCCCCGCGCTCCTCTCCACGACGGGCCCGTGCAGTCGCCGCCGGCGTGGTGTTCGTTGGCGCGCTGTCGGTGGGTGGCTGGTGGGCCGGACGCGACCTCACGGGGGCTGCACCGGCGCCACGCGCGCCGATCGGCGGCGCGCACCTCTTCGACCAGGTCGTCGCGACCATCGCGCGCACCTACGTCGACTCCCTTGCCGACACCGCGCTCTACGCGCGGGCCGTCTCCGGGATGCTGCGCGAGCTGCAGGACCCGTACACCAGCTACCTCACCGACGACCGCATGAAGCGCCTCAGCGAGCAACTGAGCGGCGTGTATGCGGGGGTGGGCCTGCAGATCGACATCCGCGACGGCTGGCCGGTGGTCATCGAGCCGATCGCGGGCGGCCCGGCCGAGCGGGCGGGGCTGCTCACGGGCGATCGCATCGTGCAGGTGGGCAAGGAGTCGACGCGTGGGTGGGCGCGCGAGGAGACATCGCGGGCGGTGCGCGGCGCGCCCGGCTCGGCGGTCACGATCGTCGTCGAGCGCGCGGGACAGCGCCTGCCGTTCACGCTCACGCGCGACAAGGTGCACCTTCGCGCCGTGCAGCGCGTCGCGCTGCTGCCGCAGGGCGTCGGCTACATCGACATCAAGACGTTCAACGTCGAGACGGCCAAGGAGACCAGTGCGGCCGTCGATTCGCTGGTGAAGGCCGGCGCGCGCGCGCTCGTCATCGACCTGCGCGGCAACCCCGGCGGACTGCTCGAGCAGGGCGTGGCCGTGGCGGACCTCTTCCTCGATCGCGGGCAGGGGATCGTGCAGCTTCGCGGCCGCCCCGGCGCCGCGGCGCAGACGTTCTCTGATTCACTCCCGCAACGCTGGCCCACGCTGCCGCTCGCGGTGCTCGTCGATCGGGCCAGCGCGAGTGCGTCGGAAATCGTCGCCGGCGCGCTGCAGGATCACGATCGCGCGCTGGTGCTGGGGGTGACGTCGTTCGGCAAGGGGAGCGCGCAGAACGTCTACCCGCTCTCGTCGGGCGGTGGCCTGCGCCTCACCATCGCGCGCTGGTACACGCCGGTGGGGCGCAGCATCAGCCGCCCGCCGGTGCGCAACGACGAGTACGACGTGCCGGACACGGCCGCCGGACCGTCACTGCCCGACACCATCAAGCCGCGTTTCCGCACCGACATCGGACGCACGGTGTTCGGTGGCGGGGGCATCACGCCCGACGTCATTGTCGGCGACACGGTCACGCCGGCGCCGGTGCAGGCGCTCGCGCGCGCCATGGGCGCCAAGGTGGGCGCATATCGCGACGCCATCGCGAATCAGGCCACGGCACAGCGCCGTCGCATGTCCGGCCCGGGCGATCCGGTCACGCCGGCCATGCTCGACGCGATTTACCAGGACCTGGTCGCCCGCAAGGCGGCCCCGCCGCGCGCGGTCTTCGACGGCGCTGCCCCGTGGATCGCGCGCGCGCTGGGCTACGAGATGACGCGCCTCGCCTTCGGCAATGACGCGGAATTCCTGCGGCGCACACAGGACGACCAGGTGCTGCAGCGCGCGCTCTCGGTGCTGCACGCCGCCCGCACGCCGCGTGATGTGTTTGCCGGATTGGAGAAGAGCAGCGTGACGGTGCCGGCGACGACGCCGTAGGGCGCCGTAAGGCGTCGCCTCACGCGTCGCGCGTCAGCTCCCCGGCAGTTTCGTCTGCACCTTCACGCCCTTCGGGACGTCGAAGCGGAACACATCCTTCGCGAGCGTGGCGCCCGGCGACCAGGACGTGAGCGTGATGGTGCGATCGACACCCTGTCCATCCACCACCTGCACGCGCACCGGGCGCGGCTCCTGCGTGTCGAGCCACAGCACGGCCCGCGTAAACGGCACGGCGTCGGCCTGGCGCGGCACCAGCTGCACCCGCGTTGTGCTGCGGCCATCGATCGTCTGTGCCTCACCACCGGTGATGGCGAATGAGCGGCGCGGCGTGTCGAGCAACTGCCCGAGCAGGTCGGCCACGATCGCGCCATCGGCACTCGCCGGCAGCTTCAGCACGTGCCCCGGTGCGCTGCTCGGCAGGTACACCCACAGCGACGTGCCGTCACCCACGATGCGATCGCCCTTGGGCTCGACGAAGTCGATGGCGATGCGTCCGGGCTTCGCCTGTCGGTAGAGCCCGCGCGACGTGACCGTGCGCCCGATGATCGGGTTCGTGATGCGCTGATCGAAGCGCGCCTCGAGCGTGGACATCGCTGCCCACGCCTTGGCCACGCGATCGTAGGCGGCCTCGGCCTGCGGCGCCTGCTGTGCCGAGGCGGCGAGCGGTGCGATGGCCAGCAGGGCGGTGGTGAGCGTCGTCACCATCGCGCGGGTCGTTGGAATCGTCATGGCTGCTCATACCCCCGCACGCGGGAGGCGTGCCGGAACGCGCGTGCCGGAAGGCGCGTGCGAGGGCCCACCGGCGCGCGCGGCGCGCGTCAGGCGTTGGCGGTGATGCTGCGGTCGATGGCGGCGGCGATGGTGCGCAGCTGCTGCACGAGCTCCTGGAACTGCGCCGGATACAACGACTGCGCGCCGTCGGAGAGCGCCTTGTCGGGCGTGGGGTGCACTTCCACGAGGATGCCGTCGGCGCCGGCCGCCACGGCCGCCCGCGCCATGGGCGTCACCTTGTCACGCAACCCGGTGCCGTGGCTCGGATCGGCCACGATGGGGAGGTGCGACAACTTCTGCACCACCGGAATGGCCGTGAGGTCGAACAGGTTGCGTGTCGCACTGTCGAACGTGCGCACCCCGCGCTCGCAGAGAATCACGTTGGGATTCCCCTCGGCGAGGATGTACTCGGCGCTCAGGAGCAGGTCGTTGATGGTGGCCGCCATGCCGCGCTTGAGCAGCACCGGCTTGCCCAGTCGACCGACGTGCCGCAGCAGCGAGTAGTTCTGCATGTTGCGCGCGCCGATCTGGATGCATTCGGCGTACTCGGCCACGAGGTCGGCACCACGCTCGTCCATCGCCTCGGTGACGATCGCGAGGCCGGTTTCGCGGCGCGCGAGCGCGAGCAGCTCGAGGCCCTGCTTGCCCAGCCCCTGAAAGGCGTACGGGCTCGAACGCGGCTTGAAGGCGCCGCCGCGCAGCGCAACGGCGCCGGCCTCGCGCACCTGCCGCGCCGCGAGCAGGATCTGCTCCTCGGTTTCCACCGAGCACGGGCCCGCGATGACGGGCACCTCGCGTCCGCCGATGCGCACGCCCGGCGCCAGCTCGACGACGGTGCTCTCCTGCTTCCACTCGCGCGCGGCCTGGCGATACGGCTTCTGGACGATGAGCACGCTGGCGACGCCCGGCAGCCCCTCGATGTACGACCAATCCACCTTGGCGTCATCACCAAGGAGACCGATCGCCGTGCGGACTTCGCCCGGCATGGGGAGCGGCTTGAAGCCCTGTCGCGTGATCTCCTCGCAGACACGATCGATGTCTGCGGCAGACGCGTTGGGCGACATCACGACCAGCATGGAAACGTCCTCGGGGGTGACTGCTCAGAGGGTGATGGACCAGCCGTCGACCGCGAGCGTGCACGGTCCGGCGTACTGCTCCGCCACCTCGGCCAGAATGTCCACGGCCTCGACCGGCGGATAGAAATGCGTGCAGACAAGCTGTCGTGCGCGAGCCCGCGCGGCCAACGCACCGACCTGTCGCGGCGTGAGGTGCTCGCGCATGGCCATGGCGTCCGGCAGGGAACACTCGGCGAGCAGCAGGTCACATCCGGCCGCCCAATCGGCGAGCGTGTCGCTCACGCCGGTATCCCCGGTGTAGACGACGCGCCGCATTCCCTCACTGATGGAATATGCCACGCTCTCGGTGGTGTGCGGTACCGCACACGACTGCAGCGTGACGTCGCCGGGAAGGCGCACCACCTCGTCCGCGGTCACCTCCCGCACGGTGAACGGGTATCCCGGCGCGAGCAGCCATGCGCCATGCACGGCCGCCATGCGCTCGAGGAGCGCGCCCGTGCCCGGCGGGCCGTACAACGTCACCGGCTCGGCCCGCGCCGGCAACTGCCCCCATTTCCACGCCATGACCAGCAGCGGCAGGTCGGCAATGTGGTCGGTGTGGAAATGCGACAGCGCGACATGCGTGATGCCGCTCCAGTCGATGCCGAGCTGCGCCATGCGATGCACGGCGCCACTGCCGCAGTCGAGCAGCAGGCGCACGCCGCCCGCCTCGACGAGGTGCGCCGCCGACACCCGCGACGCATGCGGCGCCGCCGTCCCGGTCCCCACCGTGGTCAGCTTCATCGCCGCGCCTCCGCGGAGAAATGGATCTCGCTCCTCATCTCCGCGCCTCCGCGTCCCACCTAGCGACCCTTGAATACGATGCGCCGGAACGTCGGCGCCGCGTTGTCCGGAGAGAAGCGCGCGAGATAGACGCCTGGCGTCACCACGCGCCCGTCGTTCGCAGTGCCGTCCCAGGTGTAGCGATTGTCGCAATTGCTCTCGCCGCCCGGCAGTCCGCGCCCGTACCGCCCGGCCTCGAAGCGGGTGCCCTTGGGCACGATCGTCTTGACCAGTGTGCCGCGCGCATCGAGCACCTCGAGTGCCAGCGAGGCGCCCTGCTGCCCCACATCGAACCAGAAGCAGGTGAAGAAGACGCTGGGCGACGGAAACGGATTCGGGAAGTTCTGGAACAGCAGCGTCGTCGTCGGGAGCGGCGGGTCGGTGATGACGAAGGTGCCGAGGCTCGGCAGTCGGATCGACTCACCGGACGGCAGCCAGGCGCGCACGCTCCATCGATACGACGTGTTGGCCTGCAGGTCGGTCGTGGGGCGGAAGGTCGTGTCGGTGAGCCCCACCACCGCCAGCTCCGGCCGACCGGCGCTCGTCAGCTCCAGGTCGTAGCGCCAGGGTCCGACGCTGGGCAGGATGCGGGCGCTGCGCCACACGAACAGCGGACGCCTGATGGCGAAGCTGTTGCCCGTCGGCGAGTTCGGCGTGATGAGTGTGAGCCACGACGGCACCGCGAAGGGTCCCGTGACTGTGGACTCCACCAGCGGCCCGGCAAAGGCGCGCGCACGCGCACGCACATACAGACCGGCTTCATGCGGGAGCGGACGCGTCACCTGGATGGTGAGCACCGTGTCCGGCGTCGTGAAGGAGCTGTCGAAGACCACGCCCGTGAAGTCGAGCGTCGTGCTGAGTTGCAGCGTGACGAGCAACGGGCGCCCCGGCCCGAGGCCGATCGCGCGAAAGCCGAAGCTCGGCGTGACCGAGGAGAACGTCGCGCCGCTCGGACCGTCGAGCAGCACCGCCTGCGCCCCCGCTGGACGCGCCGCAAGCGACACGCCCAGCAGCGACACCACGGTCGTCAGGAGCGCCGCGATCCCGCGCCCACGCCGGCGGCGACGCCCGTCACTCACGCCGGCTCGGTCGGCGCATCGGCCCCTTCGTCCACCGGCTCGTCGACGCCGGCGGTGGTAGCGTCCGTCGCATCCTCCACCACGTCGTCCGCGCGGTCCTCGTTCGACGGGGCAGGGGGCGTGCCGTTGCCCTCGTCCACCGCCGGACCGCCGCGCAGGCGCACGCTCACGATGCTCGACACACCCGGCTCCTGCATCGTGACACCGTACACCGCGTCTGCCGCCTCGCTCGTCGTGCGCGGGTTGTGCGTGATGACGATGAACTGGGTCTTCGACTTGAAGTCGTTCAGCATCTTCACGAAGCGCCCGATGTTCTGGTCGTCGAGCGGCGCGTCCACTTCGTCCATGAGGCAGAAGGGGCTCGGCTTCGTGAGGAAGATGCCGAAGAGCAGCGACAGCGCGACCAGCGCGCGTTCGCCACTCGAGAGCAGGTGGATGCGCTGCGTCTTCTTGCCGCGCGGGCTGGCGTGCACCTCGATGTCGCAGTCGAGCGGCGCATCGGGATTCTCGAGGCGCAGGTCGCACTCGCCGCCACCGAACATGCGCAGGAAGATCTGCCGGAAGTTCTCGCGCACCTGCGAAAACGTCGCGAGGAACAGCTCGCGCGCCGTGCTGTCGATCTCGCGGATGGCCTGGTGCAGCGACTGCTTGGCCGACGTGAGGTCGTTGCGCTGGCTGGTGAGGAACTCGAGGCGTCGCTGTTCCTCCTCGTGCTCCTCGATGGCCAGCGGGTTGACCGGCCCGAGATCGTCGAGCGCCTCGCGCAACGTCTTGGCCTCGGCCCGCAGGGCGTCCGTCTCCACGTCGAGCGGCTCGAAGCCCGCGAGCAGGTCCTCGAGCGAGCGACGCCATTCGGTCTCGAGACGCTGCCGGATCGCCTCGCGACGCCCCGCCAGTTCGGTGTGGCGCAACTGTGCGCCATGCAACTGCTCGCCCAGCGCGCCCGCGCGGCGGCGGGCCTCGTCGAGCGTCGTCTCGCAGGCATCCGACGCCGCGGTGGCGGCGGCCACCGCACGCTCCGCATCGGCGAGGCGTGCGTCCGCATCGGACAGCGACTTCTGCTCCGTCTCCAGCTCCGCGCGCCAGCCGTCGAGCTGCTGCGCGAGCTGCTGGTCGGCATCCGACAGCGTCGACAACTCCTTCGCCAGCGACTCGATGCGTGCGGCCGCCGTGCTGTCCTCCTCGAGCAGCCGCTTCTCGCGGTCGATCGCGACGCTCAGGCGCGCCTGCGCCTGTGCCTGCGTCACCTGGCAGCTCGCACGCGCCTCGCGGGCCTGCTCCTGTTCGCGCTCCGCCACGGCGAGCGTCTCACGCCCGGTGGCGATGTCATCGTCGGCTTCGCCGGCCCGCGCGAGCAGCGCCTCGGCCTGCTGCGTCAGCTTCTGGGTGCGCTCCTCGAGCTCGGCGAGGCGCGTCACCAGCCGCTCGGCCAGCGCGCTCGACTGCGCGAGTTCCCGCTGCGCACGCTCGCGCCGGCGATCGACTTCCTGCTGCACTTCCGCCGCGCGCCGCGACTCCTGCTGCGCGCGGTTGTGCTGCTCCTGCGCGGCCTGCTGCGCGTGCTCCGCCTCGCCCAACGCCACACGCGCCGCGTCGGCGGCCTCCGCCGCCGCCACGCGACGGGACTCGGCGGCGGCCAGGTCGGCTTCGATGCGCGTGAGCTCGGCACGGCGCTGCAGCGGGCCGGGGCCCGTGGCCGTGCCCGGGAGGAACACCGCGCCACGCTCGTCGATGAACGCCTCGCCGCCATCGAGCGCACGCACCTTGCCCAGCAGCGCACGTACCCAGCGCCCGGCGGCGCCCGTCGCCTCGACGCTCGCACTCAGCGCGTCTGCGTCGGCGCCCAGCTCCACGGCGACATCGAGCGGCAGCAGCAGCAGCGGCCCGGGCTGCGACTCGGTGTGCCACTTCCGCACGGCGGCGGCAACGCTGGCGTCGCGCACCACGATGGCGTGCATCGTCGCGCCGAGGTAGCGCTCGACCAGCTTGGCGGCCTCGCCGTCGGCGGTCACGAAGTCGGTGAGCGGGCCCAGCACGGCCCCGTCGCCGAACCGTTCGCGCTCCTTGAGCAGCTTCGCACTCGACGGCGCGAGCCCCACACGCTCGCGCTCGAGCGCCGCGAGGGCGTTCATGCGCCCTTCGAGCGCCGTGCGCGCCTCGACCGCGCCCGCGAGGGCACTGCGCGCTTCGGCGTCGGCCGTGCGCGCACTGGCCGTGGCCTGACGCGCCCCGTCCAGCGTGAGCTGGGCCTCGTGCGCGTTGGCCTGCGCCATCGCGACCGCGTCCTTCGCCTGCGCGAGCTCCCGGTCGATCGCCTCACAGGCGTCGGCGAGGTTCTGCCGCTCGATCTCGAGCACTTCCTGCCGCTGCTGCGTGTCGGCCTGCTCACGCGCCGCGCCGTCCCGATCGAGTTCGAGACGCCGTGCCTGGTCGCGCTGCTCGCGCACCTGGCGTTCGAGTTGCTCGAGCGAGGCCCGGGCCTGCTGCACCGCCTCGCGCGCGACCTGCTCGGCCGACAGCCGCTCCTGCAGCGCTTCGCCCGCCTCGCGCAATTCGCGCTCGAGCGTCGTGCGGTCGGTCGCGGCCTTCTCGCGGTCCTCACGCAGGCGACGTCCGAATGCCTCGTTCTCCTGCCGCTCCTGTTCGGCGCGTTCCCGCCGCATGGCCGTACTGCGCTGGCGCTCCTCGGCCACCGCGAGCTCCCGCTCGAGTCGCTGCGTGCGATCGCGCTGCTCGGTGGCGAGGCGCGCCAGCTCCTGCCGGCTCGCTTCCGCGGTGGAACGTGCGGTGTGCGCGCCTTCGCGCTCGGCCTCCGCCGCGGCGATCGCCTCCTCGGCGCCCGGCACGTCGGCCTGCAACTCGGCGAGGCGTCCATCCAGCGCCTCGAGTTCGTCCTTCCAGGCCGCCATCTCGCGCGTGGCGAGCGACAGCTCCACTTGGAAGCGGCGGCTCGTCAATTCGGCGTGGCGCTCGGCGCGCCGGCGCTGCCGCGCGAGCGAGCGCACCTGACTCTGCACCTCGTTGATGAGGTCATCGAGGCGTGCGAGGTCGGTCGTCGTCTCCTCGAGGCGGCGCTCGGCGCTGCGACGACGATCGCGATACAGGCCGACACCGGCCGCCTCCTCGAACAGCTCTCGCCGCTCGTCGGGGCGATCGGAGAGCAGCGCGTCGATCATCTTCGACTCGATCACCACGCCCGAATCGGCGCCGAGCCCCGTGCCGCGCACGAGGTCCTGGATGTCGCGCAGGCGGCACGGCGCGCGGTTGAGCAGGTATTCGCTCTCCCCCGACCGCAGCAGGCGTCGCGTGATCACGACCTCGCGGAACGGAATCGGCAGCTCGCCCGCGCTGTTGTCGAAGTGGAGCGACACTTCCGCCATGTTCACCGGCTTGCGCGCCGACGACCCGTGGAAGATCACGTCCTCCATCTTCGCCCCGCGCATGGCGCGCGCGCGCTGCTCGCCGAGCACCCAGCGGACGGCGTCGGAGACGTTCGACTTGCCGGAACCGTTGGGTCCGACGATCGCGGTCACGCCGCGTTCGAACGCGAACTCCAGATGATCGGCGAAGGCCTTGAAGCCATGCACCTCCAACTTCGTCAGACGCACTAGAACGCTCTCCCCGTTCGGTAAACCAGCACCGGCGAGACGCCGGTGGCGCGCAGCGAATCCGCGAGCGCCGTAGCCTGGGCCGGCGACTCGAAGGCGCCGGTGTACACGTTGGCGCTGCCGTCACCCTGACGGAGCGCATAAGCCTGGATGCCACGCCCTGTGAGGGCCGCGAGGCGCGCGGACACCAGCGAGGGTGCCACGTTGCTCTCGAGACGCAGCGCGAAGGGCACGCGCACGATACTCCCCGATCCGATCAGCTTCTTCGTGCGCAGCGTGCCGAGCAGCTTTTCCGCCTCCTCACGCGTGGGGGCGGCACCCACGGTCACGCGAAACCACGTCTCGCCGCCTTCGGGCACGGGCGTGAGGGCCAGCGCCTCGAGGTCGGCGGGGCGCGCGTCGGGCATCGCCCCCGCGCGCGTGTTCGCCGTCGCGAAGTACACGGCGTACTGCGACGCGGCACTGCTGTCGGCCGGATTGGCTACGGCCAGCGGCGGTCCCGCCGGCGTCGCACCCGTCGTGTCGCCGGCAGCGCGCAGCGAGTCGGCGGTCGCCGAATCGCGTGCCGCACTGTCGACGCGCGGCACCGTGTCCATCGGGGTCGGCGGCACAATCATGCGCGCCGTGTCCGGCGGCGGTGTGCGGCCGAGCATCGACTGCACCGACTCCGGCAGGTACGCGACGAGCTGCGACCAGAACGCGCCGCCGGCCACCGCCACCGCGAGCACCACGAGCAGCACCGCGAGCAGCTTCCGGCGACGGCTGTCGGCATCCTGCGTCGCCGCCACCTGCGCCTTGACCTTGGTGGCACGCGGCGTGGGCGCCGCCGGCTCGACCGGTGGTGGCGGCGGCGGCGCGGGAGGCGCGAGCAGCGGCACGCCGACGGGCGTGGGAAACGCCCACTCGCCCACCGGCATCAGCGCGCCGATGTACGCACACAGATCCCCGAAGCCGCCCGACGTCGGTCGCGCGATGACGATGAGCAGCGCGCCCACCTGGTGGAATCCTGCCGCGAGGCGACGCCACCGCTCATTGGCGTAGACCCCCTCGTGATCCACCGCCTCGGTGCCGCTGGGCATGAGGAAGATGTTCTCGGCGCCGGCCATCGGGCGCGCGATCTTGTTGAGCGACACGCCGTACAGAAAGCTGTCAGCGACGCCGTGCGGATCGTCGCCGGTGAGCAGCGCTTCGATGGGCGGCAGTTCGCCGACGAGATCGGCGATCGCGACGCGCCGCTGCTGCCCCTGCAGGCGTGCCGCGCCCAGCGCGACGTGAGCGGCCACCAGCGGGTCGCTCGCGGCGATCACCACCGCCGACACCTGGTCGAGCAGCGGCGCAAGACGACGACCTTCGACTTCCCACGGATCGATCGGCAGACCGGCTGACGTCACGGGGCCCCCTCGAACACCCAGTAGCTCTGTCCGGACGCGCGACCCACGCGTTCGGCTTCCGCACGCGTGGCGTACGGGCCCAGCACGACGCGGTACAGTGTGCGACCTGAGCGCTCCGTCGCGGTGATGCGCGGCGCCTTGCCGTCCACGCGGATGCGCGCCGCGACGGCCTTGGCCTGCGCTTCGTCGAGCACGGCCGCGAACGACACGGTGAACGCGGTGGGCATGGTGTCGCTCCCCGCGCCGGCGTCGGTGCTCGTGGAGCCGGGCGGTGTGACCGCGCGCGCATCCCCGCTGTCCGCCGAGAAGTCGGACGAGTCGCGCGGCGCACTTTGCCGGAACTGCACCGGCTGGTCGAGGCCGGCCGCGCGCGGTCGGAAGCCGTTCCACCGCACCGTGTGCCAGAACTGGCCGGCGCCACCGGCAACGACGCGCATGTCCGCCAGCGTCGTCGGGTGCGCGAACACCACGTCGTTGCCGCGCGTGTACGCCACCGCGGCGTCGGGGAGCACGAGCGGCAGGTCACCGCGCCAGGCGCTCTGCACCACGCCGATCATCGCGTCGCTCGCGAGACTCACCACGTACACCGAGTCGCCGCCGCCGCGCGCGAGCAGCACGCGGCCCAGCGGGTCCATGCGCAGGGCACGGACGGGGCCGGGGAGCCGGATCTTGCCCGACACCCCCTCCTCGAACCGGTCGACGATGCGCAACGTCTCGTCGTCGGCGCGGGCCACGAACAGCCGGTCGCCACTGGGCGTCGCGGCGATCGCCTGCACTGGGTCGCCCACGTCGACATCGAGCGCCTTGGTGAGATCGCGCGAGCGCACCGCCAGCACCTGCTCGTCAGCGCCGAAGAAGATGCGGTCGCCCACCGCACCGATCGTCTGCGCGAGCGACATGCGGAGCAGGGGGACTTCGCCGCCCACCTTGAACGACAGCGAATCCGACACCGCCTGATTGGGCGGACGCACACGCCACACCAGCACGCGCTCGCCCTGCGCACCGACCACCACCAGCGAGCCGTCCCGCTGCGCGCTCAACGCGTCGGCCGGCACCGGCGGGCGAAAGCGCCAGTCACCGCCACTCGGGGTGTAGCGCGTCAGCTCGCCCGACGACGTCAGCGCGTAGATCGCGCCGCCATCCTCCGACGACACGGCCCGCAGCGTGTCGCCCCGCATGGTCGCCACGCTGCCCAGGCGCAGGTCGACGCGCACGGGTGCTCCGGACGTGTCGAGCGCCGCGAGATAGCCGTCCTCACTGCCGAACGCGAGGATCTGCGAGAGCGCCGGGACGCGCGCGGCCGACCGCCACACGATCGAATCGAGTGCCGGGTAGCGGGCAGCCGTCAACACGCCGCCCGTGCGCGCGACGCGCAGGATGACGGGATCGGGACCGGCGGGGATGCTGGGTGGGGCGCCGGCTCCGGAGGGGGGCGACGCGCGATCGGCACAGCCGCCGGTCACGCCGCACGCAAGGAGCACGAGCGCCGACGCGAGGAGCGTGCGCACGGGGGTAAGCTACCCGTCCGGGGCAGGGGGAGGGAGGGGCTCGCATCCCACCGCGCGATCCGCTACCACCAGCGATATTGAGCGCGCGTCCGACGCGCCGCCAACGCGCGGCGGTCGCGCACGGGTGACATTCCGGTGCTCCTCACCGTCTCTGTGATGTGACTTCGCCGCTCCCGCCATCCGCGCAGGGCCTCACCGACCTGCTTCGCGCCGCCCAGGCCGGCGACACCGACGCCCGCGACGAGGCGGCCCGGGTCGTCTATGCCGAGTTGCACGCGTTGGCGGCCCACTACCTCGGGCGCGAACGCGGCGATCATACCCTGCAGCCCACCGCGCTCGTCCACGAGGCGTATCTGCGGCTGGTGGGGCAGGAGGCCCCGTGGCGCAATCGCGCGCACTTCTTCGGGATCGCCGCCCGCATGATGCGTCGCATCCTCGTCGACCACGCCCGTCACGCCTCCGCCGACCGCCGCGATCGGGCCCGCACCGTGTCCCTCGATGACCCGTCGGCCGAGCGGGTGGCCGCGCGCGACGTCCTCGATGTCCATGACGCCCTCGACCGTCTCGAGCGCATGGATGCCCGGCAGGCCAGCGTGGTGGAACTGAAGTTCTTCGTCGGCCTCTCCCTCGACGAGATCGCCGAGGTGCTGGAGATTTCGCCGGCGACCGTGAGCCGGGAGTGGAGCCTCGCCCGCGCCTGGCTCCAGCGACAGTTCCGCAGCTAGCCGGCCGCGCCGACCGGCCCGGGCCGCCACGCCACCGATGAGGGAGCGCCCCGACCGGATGCGCGTGACAGGCAGATGCGTGCTCGACTCACCACTCTCCGCTCGCCGCCGACCCCTGCACCCGTGACCGAAGACCTGACGCCGGCCGAATGGGCCGAACTGAAGGCGCTTTGGAGTCGCGTGGAGGAGCTCCCGGCCCAGGCGCGCGCGGCCGCCGTGGCCGAGGCGCCGGTGGGGGACGCCGTCCGCCGGACGATGGCCGACCTGCTGGCCGATCTCCCGGCCGCCGACGCGCCCATGGCGGCCGTGGGGCCGCTCGACCGCCCGGCCTTCGAGCTGCTGGGGCTCGGCGCGACGACCGCCGCCAACGGCTTGGCGGCCGCAACCGGGTCCTCGGACAACGCGCCGGACGTCGACCTGCCCCTCATCGGGCGGCGGCTGGGCCCCTTCCGCGTCGTGCGCCTCGTTGGGCGGGGCGGCATGGGCGCCGTCTACGAAGCGGAACGCGCCGACGACGCCTATCGGCAGCGGGTTGCCATCAAGACGCTCTGGCGCGGCGCCGACAGTGGCGTGCTGCTGCAGCGCTTCCGCTCGGAACGACAGATCCTCGCGGGGCTGCAGCATCCGCACATCGCCCAGCTCGTCGACGGCGGATCGACGACCGAAGGCACGCCCTGGCTGGCGATGGAGTTCGTGGAAGGGACGCCCATCGACGCCTGGTGCGACGCGCGCGCGCTGCGCCTGCCGGCACGCCTCGATCTCTTCCGGCAGATCTGCGCCGCCGTGCAGCACGCGCATCAGCGCCTGGTCGTGCATCGCGACCTCAAGCCCTCCAACATCCTCGTCACTGACGACGGCGTGGTGAAGCTCCTCGACTTCGGCGTCGCGAAGCTCATCGCACCCACGCGTGACGACTCCACGCTCACCGACGCCGGTCTCTCGCCCTTCACGGCGGCCTACGCCGCGCCCGAGCAAGCCACCGACGACGCGGTCTCCACCGCCACGGATGTGTACGCGCTGGGTGCGGTGCTCACCGTCCTGCTTGCCGGCGCGCCGCCGCGCGAGGTGCAGGGCCTGACGCCCAGCGAACGATGGATCGCGGTGCGCGACGGCATCGTCCGCAAGCCCAGCGACATCGCGCGACGGGCCGCCACCGAGGTCGCGCGCGCGCGCGGCTTCGCCACCCCGGATCGGGTCGCCTCGGCCCTCGCCGGCGAGCTCGACGCCATTGTCGCCAAGGCGCTCAGTCGCGAGCCCGCCCGACGCTACGCGAGCGTCGAGGCGCTCTCCGACGACGTGCGGCGCTACCTGCGTCGCGAGCGCGTGCTGGCGCGCCCCGACAGCCTGTCGTATCGCCTGCTGAGCCTCGCCCGTCGTCGCCCGGCGCTCACCGCCGTCGTGGTCACGGGCGTGGTCGCCGTCACCACCGCCGCGGGCGTGGCGTGGCAACAGGCGGTGAACGCGCGCGCCGAGGCACATCGCGCCGAACGGGCCACGACCTTCCTGTCCGGTCTCCTCACGGGTGTCAACGCGACGTCGTACGAGCCCACGGTCCGTCTCTCGCCGAGTGGCACCTTCGCCGAATTGCTCGACAGTGCGCTCGTGCGGGTGCCGCGTGAGTTCGCCGACGACGCGCGCATCCGTGCGCGGCTCTATCTCGCGATCGGCGCCAACCTCGCCACGCAGCGTCGTCACGACCACGCGGTCGACGTGCTCGACTCGGCGCAGTTGTTGGCGGCAGAGGGGTATGGACGCTCCTCGCCCGAGCACGCGCGCGCACTGCTCGAATGGGGGGCGGCGCGCCTCGAACAGGCCGGACCCCGCGCCATCGATTCACTGCTGACGACGGCGGCGCGCATCGCCGCGACCAGCGACGCCGAGCCCGAGCTCGGTGATCGCCTCGCGCTGCTCCGGGCCGCGCAGGCGATGCAGGACGGACGCGTGCGCGAGGCCGATTCACTCGCGGCCCAGGTGCTCGTCGCCGAAAACGCCCGCGGACGCCGCGGCATGCTCGCACTCCGGGCCGAGGCGCTGCGCATGTACGCCTCCAGTTGGACACGACGCGATCCGCGCGACTACCTCGCGCGTGCCCAGGCGGTGTTGGCGCTCGGTGACTCGATCGGCGTGTCGGGCACCTCCGAGCAGATGTCCGCGCTGGGCGCGCAATTCGAGGCGCTCGCGGTGCTCGCGCGCACCGAGGCGGCCACTGCCGCGCTCGAGACCTGGCGCAACACGTCGGAGCGCATGGCGGGCACCGATCCGATCCATCAGGCGGAGCTGGCGCGCCAACGGAGCTATCTCGCGAGTGTCGCGGGCGATACGGCGCGTCGTCGCAGCGAAGCGCAGGCCGCGTTCGATGGCCTGCGTGCCGGGCTCCCCCTCTCGCTCAGCGACCAGTTGCTCATCCTGCGCTCCTATCTCGACGACGCCCTCGCGCGTGGCGACACCAGTGCGGCACGCGAGGGAGCCCACGTCGGCCTGGCGCGCCTGCGCCCATCGGGCTCGCCCATGCTGCTCGGCTTCGGCTATCAGGGGCTCGCCCGCGCGGAGCTTGCGTCACGCAATCCCGACGCCGCGATCGCCGCCGCCCGCGAGGGCGCGCGGTGGGTCCGCGGCACCGACCTCGAGAGCCTCCTCCCTCTCCTCCGTCGCGTCGAGGTGCAGGCGCTCGACGCCGCCGGGCGCACGCGCGATGCCGACAGCGTACGCGCGCTGCTGCCCAAGCCCGGCTCCCTCCCACGCTGTACGCCCGGGGGCGACTGGCGCGGCTGCTAGCGAAGCGCATCAAGGACGCGCAGAAGCGGCACCCCGGCCGCCCAGAAAAAGTCGACGACAAGCACTCCCTCCCCCACACGCGCCCAGCAAAAAAAATGAAGCGGCGAGGCACGCACGTGCCTCGCCGCCCTCCGAACTGCCGCGTACGCCGTCGAGCCTGTCGCCCGTCCCGCGTACGCCGTGCTGCCTGTCGCGTTACCCGTTCACGCGGTTCCGTTCACGCCGTCAGGTCTGAAGCAGTCGTCTGTTGTCTGTCGTGCGCCGTGCGTCGCTAGAACGAGTACCCGAAGAACCACCATCCGTATCCCTTCGCGCCCGGTCGACTCACCGGAATCGCGTAGTCCCATCGCACGATCGCGATGTTGAAGAGATTGAGGCGGAACCCGAATCCATAGCTCGTCAGCAGCGCGCGCTGCGTGGTGAAGTCGTAGTCGGGGCCACGCCGCAGCGTCAGGCTCTGGCCACCCGACCACGCCACACCGGCGTCATAGAAGAACAAGCCGTCGATCGGCGGGAATCCGCCCAGCAGGTTGGTGCGCGAGCCGTAGCGTCGGATGATCGGGAAGCGCAGCTCGGCGTTGGCCAGCGCGACACGACTGCCGATCGTCTCGACCGAATTGCACGCCTGCCCGCCGTCGGTCGGCAGCCCGGTGCAGCTCACGTTGCCCAGATCTTCGCGATTGTAGCCGCGAATGAAGTCCGGTCGGCCGATCCACTTCGGGAAGCGCAGCTCGTCACGCCCCACGCCCATGCTCGCCATGAAGCGCGTGGCGAAGGTGACGTAGTTGAACAGGATGGGCACATACGACCGCGCGTCCACGAGGTACTCCGTCCACTGCCAACTGCCGATGCTCGGCTCGACTTCGAGGCGCGCGCGCCGGCCGGAGATCGGACCCGTGTAGCCCATCATCGAGTTGTCGGTCACCCACGCCAGGTACGGCGCGATGGTGTTGGCCGACGCCACGTTGCGCGTGTCACCCCGCTGGTAGCCGCCCGCCAACCCGTAGTTCAGGTCGACCACGCGCGACAACGGGAACACCTGCTGGTCGACGTTCTGGTAGCGCGCGCCCAGCTCGAAGCGCGTGAAGCGATTGAGCGGATACAGCCCGGCCGCGAACATCTGGCGCACCACCAGCCGCGTGATCTCCTGCGTCTGGATGAACTGGTTGTTCGATCCGCTGCCGTACGGCTCCAGGGTCGAATTCGTGAAGAGGTACAGCGGCTGCTGCATCACGCCCGTGGTGTACTGCAGCCGACGACCGAGGCTCGTGTACCCCGCGAACACCTGCGCATCCTGCAACTGCCCGTTGATCGAGCCCGCCAGCGCCAGGCGACTGTCGCCCAGCAGGTCGCTCAACACGATCATCGTGCCGCCGTAGGTGCCCTGACCCCATCCGCCCTGCTGGTAGCCGATCTGCGGCTGCGCGACGTACTCAGGCGTCAGGCGCGACTTGTAGCGATAGTCCTTGAAGCCCGTGGTGTCCGGCAGGTTGAAGTCGAAGCTGTCCATGAGCGCCTTGACGCTCACCGCCTCGGCCATGCGCGCCAGCGACGTGGCCGGCATCTCGCTGGACACACGCGCCGTCGCGCCCGTCACCGGGCGGTAGAACGACTGCCGCGCCGCCGCCGTGTCCTGCACCGTCGCGCGACGCAGGTGCGCGGTGGGGTCGGCGGGTGGCTGCGATGCGGCGGGAACGCCCGCCGCCGGCCCCTGCGCCACGACCACCGGATCGCGATACGGCTGCTTCTTGAGCGCGCGCGGGTTGTTGATGCGCCAGATCGCGTGGTCCGTCTTCTCGTAGTAGACGAACGCCAGCACGTCGGCACCACGCGCCCACGTGATCGCCGGCGACTGCTCCGCCACGGCCGTGACCGCGCCCAGCACGTTCGTGAGCTGGTAGTGCTCGCGGTCGTTCAGGTCGTACAGGAAGATGTTCGCGATGCCCGTGCGATCGGTGACGTACGCGATCGACTTGCCGTCGGGCGCCCACTGCGGATTGATCGTGCGGCCGCCCTGGCCCGGCACGATCGCGATCTTCTGCGTCTCCAGGTCGTACAGCGACAGCCGCCACGGACCAATCTTGAGGATGTCCATGTCGGTGTCGGGGCCACGCTCGGAGACGAACGCGATCGTCCTGCCGTCGGGCGACCAGGCCGGCATCAGGTCGCCGTAGGTGTCCTTCGTGATCTGCGTGTACCCCGGCGCATTCATCGAGACGACGTACAGGTCGCTCATCCCGTTCCGCATGCCACTGAACACGATCCGCTCGCCATCGGGCGAGAAGCCCGGGCTCATGACCGTTTCGAGGCCGAGATCGAAGCTCTTCACGACGTCGCGGCGCTTCACGTCGAGGACGTACAGCACATCGCGGCCGCCCCGCTGCCCGGTGAACGCGAGGAAGCGCCCGTCGGGAGAGAAGGCAGGCTGCGAATAGATGAACCGCAGCTGCTCGAAGTCCGGGTTCGTCGTCGTCTTGACCAGGCGCGTGAGCCGCTTGCCGGTCTGCGCATCGGCCAGGTAGAGCTCGGGGAAGACCTCGCCCTTGAGCAGGCTGCCATAGCCGATGTACGTGATGTACTTGCCGTCGTTCGAGAGCGCCGGCGCCACGAACATGTTCGCGATGCTCCCCGTCCGCTTCTGCGACAGCAGCGGCTCCGCGAAGCTGCGCGGCCGGTCGAGCTGCGACACCGTGGGCAGGAACTTCGCCTGCATCGCCTGCTTCCATTCGGCGCTCAGCTCGTCCAGCGACATCCCGATCTCGCGACGGAACGCGCGGTCGATGCCGAGGCTCGGCGTGGCGTTCATGATCTCGCCGATGACCTCGTCACCCCACCGCTGCCCCACGTACTGCCACAGCGAGAGGCCGTAGCGGTACGGGAAGTACTTGTCCGGGCGCTCCGTCATCTGCTGGATGCTCGGCAGCGTGTTGTTCACCACGGCGTCCCGCACCCACGCATCCGTCCACGGATGATTCGGGCCGATCGAGAAGTACTCGGCCAGCCCCTCCATGTACCACAGCGGCGGATTGACCATCGACAGGTTCTGCAGCCCGGCGCCGGCGCGCCCGCGCGAGAAGATGTCGAAGGTGAACACGTGCACCATTTCGTGGGTGAGCACGTGCTCGAAGCTCGCCCAGTCGCCGTTGAAGAACTGCGCCATGCGCTGACGCAGCGGATCGGTCACACCGCCGGTGCCCTCGCCGTTGTCGCCGAACACATTGCTTTGCGCGAAGTCCGTCGACGAGCCGTACAGCAGCACCGGCTTCTTCTCGCGGAACTGGTGCGCCGTCAGGCGCGAGAGCCGTGCATACGCCCGCTCGGCCATGCGCGCCGCATCGGGCGCGACCTCACCGATGGACGGGTAGTAGTGGATCAGGAAGTGCTCGGTCTCAACGACACGCCACTTGAGGCGATCGTACTGGACCTGGTTCTGCCCGAAGTACCCCTGGGCCTGCACCGGCGACGCCGCCGAGAAGACGCTGGCGGTCGCCAGCGCGAGAAGTGCACTCCATCGGATCCGCTGCGTCGCCTGCACCATGGTCACCGGGCTCCCAGCCTGCCTGCTGGCTCCAGAGGAACCGGCGTCGCGTCGCTCCACAGCCGTTCGAGCTGGTAGAACTGTCGCAACGTCGGGTGAAAGACATGCACCACGCAGTCGGCATAGTCGAGCAGCGCCCAACGCCCCTGCGTGAGCCCTTCGGTCATGCTGGTAGACACCCCACCGGCCTTCAACCCTGTGTGGATGTGCTCAGCCACGGCACGCACGTGAGTGTCGGACGTCCCCGACGCGATAACAAAGAAGTCGGTCATGTCCGTCACTCCCCGGAGATCGAGGACCACGATGTCGGTGGCCTTGAGCTCGCTCGCCAGTTCGGCGGCGCGGCGGGCGATGGGTTCTCCAGGGCTGGGTGGTCGGTCGGCCATGTCTGCAGGGAAGGGGAGGGCACGGGAGCCCCTCATGGGCCGTACCCGCGCGTGATAGGAAGGTTGCGCCTCCGGAGGGGGGAAACGCAACGAGGGGAGCCACATCGGGCCCCCCTCGTGGTACCGCGGTACAGCGTTCCGGACCGGGCTCCGTGACGGGAGCCGACACCGGCGCCGCGCCTTACTGCTTGATGACCCAGACCTTGATCTCGGGGTGCACGTCCGCGTGCAGGCGCACGCCGACCTTGTACATGCCGAGCGACTTGATGGGCTCGTTGAGCTCGATCTGGCGCTTCTCGACCTTGAAGCCCTGCGCTTCGAGCTGGTGCGCGATGTCGGCCGTGGTGACCGAGCCGAACAGCTTCCCCTCTTCGCCGACGCGCGCCGCGAAGGTCACCGAGACCTCGGCGAGCTTGTCCGCGATGGCCTTGGCCGCTGCGATACGCTCGTTCTCGAGCGCCTCGAGGCGGCTCTTCTCGAGCGCGATACGCTTGCGGTTGCCCGGCGTCGCCTCGTAGGCCATGCCGCGCGGCAGGAGGAAGTTGCGGGCGTACCCAGCCGACACCGAGACGATGTCACCGGGATGGCCAAGCTTGTCGACGGCGCTGCGAAGGATGACTTCCATGGGCACTCCGGACTCCGCCTGGACGGCGGCCGATGGGGAAACAGGAACGAACGAAACGACGGGAAACCGGGCTACGACGTCCGGCGACGCGCGCGCGCGCCGGCCCGGAAATCCCGCCAGGTGTCCCCAAGACCAAGGGCGAAGGTGACCGCCAGCAGTGCCAGCAGGAACCACATCGCCCCGAGCAGGGGGACAAGCAACACCAACCCCAGCGGCACCCACCCCGCAAAGCGGTCGGGAACCCACCAGGTCACCACACCAGCACCGCGCAGCGCGTACAGCGTCCCGAAGAACGCCACCAGGTTGATGCCCGCTGTCCGCCATGCCGACAGCGTCGGCAACAGCAGGATGGTCGCACCCACCACCACGCCCCACACGAGCTGATCATTGAACCGCAGGTCTCGCAACGCACCCAGCGGCGGGCCGATGCGCGCCCGCGCCAGTCGATGATACGCCGCCCACCCGAGCGCGAGCGCCATCAACGATTCGAGTGCGAGGAGCGCCGGCGCCAACCGCACCAGCGCGCTGGCCCCCGACCCCGCGCCACTCGTGGCCGGCGCCGGCTCGGCGAGGGCCACCAGCACCCCCTCCATCCGTCCCGCGCGCGCCGCAGCCTCGGGAAAGCGCTCGGCGAAGCCGCGCCACGTCGGCGAGGCGGCGCGTTCACGCCAGTCCTGCAACGAACCATCCAACCGCTGCTGGTACTCACGCACCAGCACCTGTGACATCGGGGCGAAGGGCTCTCCAGCCACCCCCTCACCTGCCGTGACACCGAACAACGTGACCGTACCGGCGAGCAGCAGGGCGCCGAGGGCGCGCGAGAGGAGCGCACGCGCCGGTGACGCCAGGCACACCAGCCCGAAGGCCGCGGCGAGGCACAGCGCCCATCCGCGGACGAACGCGCCGTAACCGGCCGCAGGCAGCGGCGCACGCCACAGCACCCACCCGGCCGCTCCGGCCCACAGCAGGGCCATCAGCAGCGTCCCACCACTCCACCAGCCGATTGCCGCGCAGGCCGCAATGGCAGCCAGCACGAGCAGCGCGAACTGCTCGACGGGGAGCAGGAGACGGACGGCCGCACCGGGAAGCGCGAGGGCACCCGGCCACGCCGGCGCCGCGGTCACCAGGACCATCAGCACCAGCCCGACCACGAACCACCCCCACCCCCGTTCCTGCGGAGCCGCTCCCGACGGAGCAGTCGCGGCGGGGCCCGACGCGACTGCTCCGGGCATGATCAGCCCGTCTGCCCCTTCACGTACGGGAGCAGCGCGAGATAGCGCGCCTTCTTCACGGCCTTCGACAGCTGGCGCTGATGGCGCGCGTCGACGCCGCTCAGCCGGCTCGGCAGGATCTTGCCGTAGTCCGTGATGAAGCGGGCGAGCAGGCGGTCGTCCTTGTAATCCACATAGCGAATGCCCGCTTCCGTGATCGGGCAGGGCTTCTTCTGGCGGCGCATGGCTTACTCCTCGTCGTCGTCGTCGTCATCGCTCGCGCGACGGCGCGCCGCGAGCTCCTCGTCGCTGAGCTTGGGCGCACCCAGCTCATGCTCGTACAGCGTCACCAGGTAGCGCACCACACCCTCGTCGAGCTTGAGCGCGCGCTCGAACTCCGGCAGCACGGCCGGCACGGTGGTGAAGTGGCTGATGACGTAGTAGCCGGCCTCGTGGCGGCCGATCTTGTACGCCAGCTGACGACGACCCCAATGCTCCATCTCCGCCGGGTCGGCGAGGTTGAGCAGCGCCTGCAGCTTCTCCAACTTTTCTGCGATGACCGTGTCTTCGAGCGCGCTGTCGAAGATGTACACGGCCTCATACCGGCGCGTCGGAGCGCGACGGATCTTGAGCTTGGCCATGCGGCAAGACCTCCCTATGGTCTGAGTGCCACCCCATGGTGCCGATCCACGAGGCGGAGGGTTGTTGCAGTTGAGCCCTGAAGCCTAGTGGAGCAGGGGGCGGTGGGCAACTCCGCCCATCACCTCCGACGTCCCTCACCCCGACCGGACATGTGCGGCCGCTACGGCATCGCCAATCCCGCCCGCCTCACGGCGCTCCCCCTCGGGGTGACCCTCCCGGATTACCTCGAGGCCCGCTTCAACATCGCGCCGTCCAGCGCCGTGCCCCTCCTCACCGAGGAGCGGGATGGTCGGCACCTCCGGGCGGCCCGCTGGGGACTGGTCCCGTTCTGGGCCGATGACCCGGCCATCGGCAACCGCCTCGCCAATGCGCGGGCCGAGTCGGTCGCCACCAAGCCGTCGTTCCGGCAGCCCTTCCAGAAGCGGCGCGGTCTCATGCTGGCCGACCTCTACTACGAATGGCAGGTCGTCCCGGGGCGCAAGAGCAAGCAGCCCTGGTGCGTCCGCCTTCCGGGGGACGCCCCCTTCGCCATGGCCGCACTCTGGGAACGGTGGCGCCCCAAGACGCAGCCGGACGCCGAGCCGCTCGTCACCTGCTGCGTCATCACCACCGACGCCAACGAGGCCATGCAGGTCATTCACGATCGCATGCCCGTGATCGTGCACGAGCGTGACTACGCCCGCTGGCTCGACCCGGACACGCCCGGCGAGGAGGCGCAGGCGCTGCTCACGCCGTGGACAGACGCGCTGGTCACCTGGCCGGTGAGCACGCGGGTGAACATGCCGTCGTTCGACGACCCGCAGTTGCTCGAGCCGGTTACGCCTCGTGCGGCGCGACCGGGTGACGACACCGGTGACACGCCGCCGGACGTGCAGCCTACCTTGTTCCCGTAGCCTTGCGCAGGAACAGGTTGAGCGAGCCGATGCTCAGCTTCGACTTCATCTGCACCATCATGCGCCGCGCGTCGTCGGTGATCCACACCTCGGCCTTGCCGTTCTGGCTGAAGATCCCCTTGCTCTGGAACGTCGGCTGCAGCACGACGGTGTTGAACGTCCCCGCCGGCGTGGTGATGGTCTCCTTGCGCAGCACACGGATGCGCACCGGATTGCCCTGCGCCTTGAAGTAGCGCGCGTACTCGTAGGTCGCGCCCACCTCGAGCGGCAGCGTGCGCACGAAGTACAGGAACGACCCCTCGTCGAGCGGGTTCGCGACCGTCGGCTCCTCGTCGCGATCGTTCTCCTTCAGCATGCCGCGTTCGGGGAAGATCTCGTAGCGGCGCGTGCGCTCGTAGCTCCCCTCGTCGACGTCCTGGTGGTAACGCAGGGAATTGAGCGTGACCACGTCGAACCACGACTCGTACAGGTCGTTCACGCGGTAGAGCGGGATGCCGCCGGTGATGCGGAAGGTCGTGTGCCAGGTGGTCTTGCCGCGCACCTCGGTGATCTCCTTCACCTCCATGCTGCCGCTCCCCACCTTGACCGACCCGAAGCGCACGTCGTACTCGAGGCGCTCCCCCACCGTGAACGGCACCACCGCGGCATTCGCCGGCAGCCGCGCGGCCGCATCACCCTGCACGGACGGGGGCGTGACGCCCCCGGGCTGCGCCTGCGCGCGCGTGACCAGCGGGGCCAAGGCCAACAGGGACAATCCGCCAACGGCCAGCAGGGTGGCGACTGCGGCGGGGGCTCGGCGGTCGGTGGCCGGGCGCGTGGAGGTCAGGAATCGCCGCATGGTCGGAGCGTACACCCGAGGGTCCGAAAAGGTCGCGCCTGCACGGTCAGACGTTGAAACGGAACAACAACACATCGCCATCCCGCACCACGTACTCCTTCCCCTCCGAGCGCACCGCACCCTTTTCCCGCGCGCCCTTCCAGCCGCCCATCGTCACGAAATCGTCGTACGACACCGTCTCGGCCCGGATGAAGCCCTTCTCGAAGTCGGTGTGGATCACGCCGGCGGCCACCGGGGCCGTGTCGCCGTGATGGATCGTCCAGGCCCGCACTTCCTGCTCGCCCGCGGTGAAGTACGTCTCGAGGCCGAGGAGGGCATAGCCGGCGCGAATCAGCCGGTCGAGCCCCGCACTCTCGATGCCGAGCGACGACAGGAACTCGCTGCGCTCCTCGGGCGGCAGCTCGGCCAGCTCCGCCTCGATCTTGGCCGAGAAGGGGACGATCTGCGCATGCTCGCCGCTTGCGGCCACCGCCTCGCGCAGCGCCTTCACGTACGGCCCCTCCTCGCCCGAGAGCTCCGCATCGACCACGTTGGCCGCGTAGAGCACCGGCTTGGCGGTGAGGAGCTGCAGCCCGGCGAGCTTTGCGAGCTGGTCGGCGTCGAGTCCGGCGCGCCACAGCGGCTTCCCCTCGGACAACGCGGCGTTGGCGGCTTCGAGCGCCGGCAGCTCCGCCTGTGCCTCCTTGTCGGCAGCCTTGGCCGCGCGGCGCGCCTTGTCGAGGCGCTTCTCGACCTGCGCCAGGTCCGACAGCGCCAGCTCGAGCTCGATGATCTCCTTGTCGCGCGCCGGGTCGGGCTGCCCCATCACGTGCGTCACGTCGTCATCGGCGAAGCAGCGGATGACGTGCACGATCGCGTCGGTCTCGCGGATGTTCTGCAGGAACTTGTTGCCCAGCCCTTCGCCCTGCGACGCGCCCTTCACGAGCCCGGCGATGTCGACGAACTGCACCGCCGCCGGCACCGTGCGCTTCGGCTGCACCACCTCGGCCAGCTTGTCGAGGCGCGGATCGGGCACCTCGACCATGCCGACGTTCGGCTCGACGGTGCAGAACGGATAGTTCGCTGCCTCCGCCTTGGCGGCGGTGAGTGCGTTGAACAACGTGGACTTGCCGACGTTGGGGAGGCCGACGATACCGAGACGGAGCATGGACGCTTGTTGAGGCAACCCAAGGGCTGACCGTGAACCGATCAGTGGTGGGTCTTGGGTTCGGGTATGGGGTGTCGGGTGAGATACCCGATGCGGCGAAATGTAGTGGGGGTGCAGAGGAATGATGGCGGTCCCGGCCGGCGCGTCGGCTACAATGCTGGGGTGCAGGATTTTCGACGACTCGACGTCTGGCAGGCCGCGCAATTGCTGGCCGTGGCGGTACACGGTGCGACACGCAGGCTCACCGGGCCTGACAGCGCCGGTCTTCGCGCCCAGATGCGCAGTTCCGCGCAATCCATCGGCGCAAACATTGCCGAAGGCGCAAGCGCGGGTGGCGCCGTGCAGTTCGCGCGCTACCTGCAGATGGCCATTGGCTCAGCCTCGGAGACTGAGAGCCACTTGGATCTCGCAGCGCGCCTGCGCCTCCTCGATGGAGACGACTCCATTCGCCTGCAGGAAGACGTCGTCCGCATTCGCCGACGGCTGATCGCGCTGCGTAAGCGCGTCCTCGAGGCATCGGCGTACCCACGAACGCGAAACCCGAACCCACCACCCACGAACTGATCAGTGAGCGGTGGCGGGTTCGGGTGTGGTGTAGCCGGTTGATCTACTGCTTGCATTCCCCCCGCGGATCCATCCGCGCGCCGTCCACCTTCACGCGCGTCGTGCGGTTCCCCAGCTCCACGGCGATGTCGGCGATCAGCCGCGCGACCTTGGTCATGTGCGGATAGTCGATGTACTGCGCTTCGTCGGTGAGCTGGTGGTACGCCGAGTGGCCACCGGTGGTGAAGAACGTCACCGGGATGTTCCACTTGGCATACTCGTAGTGGTCGGAACGGCAGTAGATGTTCATCGGGTGCCCGTTGGCATCCATGCCATAGTCGAACGTCATGCCGTGTCCCTTGGCGGTGTTCACCTGCTCGACCAGGTCACCCAGCTCGGTCGAAAGGCGCCGCGAGCCGACGAGCTGCACATAGTTCGGGCCACCATACAGCGGCTTGCCGTCCTTGCTCTTGCCCGTCTCGTCCGTCGCGGCACCGCGTCCGACCATGTCGATGTTGAGCTGCGCGACGATTGAGTCGCGCGGTACGGTCGGATGCTCCGTGAAGTAGGCCGAGCCCCACAGCCCCTTCTCCTCGCCCACGTGCCAGACGAACAGCGTCGAGCGCTTGGGCTTGGTCTTGAGCGACGCCATGTACTCGGCGATCTCCTGCACGCTCACCGAGCCCGAGCCGTCGTCGTCGGCGCCGTTGAAGATCGAGTCCGGGCGCGACGGTCGCGTGGCACGCAGCGCGGCGAGCTCCTGGTTGATGCGCGTGAACTGCTCCGGCGTGCCGAACTTGTCACTGTCTTCCGCACCGCCCGGGCGCACGATGCGATTGAAGATGAGGATCGAGTCGTGGTCGGCAGCGCGGCGCACCATGCCCACGTGGTCGCTGTGTGCGCCGACGGCCACATACGTGTGCTTGAGCACCGGATCGCTCCCGGGAAGGATGGCGACCACGTTGCGCGCGGCGAACGGCGACGGCGCCGCGCTCACCTTGGCCTCGACGTCGATGGGCGTACCCATCGCGCCGGGCGTCAATTCCCCCACCGGCTTGCCGAACAGCGCCTGCGTGGCGGTGCCCAGCACCAGCACGCGGGACTCGGTCGCCGCCGCCGGATCGTCCACGAAGGGGCCGTTCTGCATGAGGTAGCCGATGATGCCGCCACCGTTGCCGGGAAGGATCACGAGAATGCCCCGCGCGCCCGCCGGCAGGAACTTCTTCGAGCCGACCACGAGTTGCACGCCTTCCTGTGACAGCGGCATGGTGAACGCCACCACCTTCCCCGCCACCTGGTCGGCCGGCAGCGACGCCTTGCCGAGCTCACCGGCGAAAATGAGCGGCGCACCCTGCAGCGACATCGGCGACGCGCCGGAGAAGCCCCATTCGCTGCGCAGCTTGAGCGTCGTGCTCCCCGCGCGCAGGAACGACGCCGTGTCAATGCGCTTGGTCTTGAGCGGCAGCACCTGGAAGTAGGTGCCGTTCTCGCCGGCCGGCTGCAGCCCCAGGCGCTGCGCCTCCGCCGCGAGCATGGCGGTCGCCTTGAAGCTCCCCTCGGTGCCCGCGTCGCGTCCCATGAGCGAGTCATCGGAGAACGCATAGAGGCGCGACATCAGGTCGCCGGCGGAGATCGCGGCACTGGTGGGGCGCGGCGTGTACTTGAGCGGCAGGGCGCCGCTCACGGGCAGCGTGAATGCGGACGCGGCGGGCGCGCCGCCCGCGGCGGCGCCAGCGCTGCTGCCACTCGACGCACATGCCCCGAGGAGGACGATCGTAGCCAAGGACAGCGTCGGCGCGGCAACCGCACGCGAAAGAACCGGGAAGGTCATGGTTGGTGAGTGCGAGGAGGACATCGATCAATCGAGCTGGACACGGGTGAGCCGCACGCGTTGCACGGGCTGCACACCGGTGAAGGCGAGGTAGAGATGGTTGCCCATGCGGGCCACGCGCGGGAACCCGCTCGCGCGCGCGCCGCTGGTACCGCCCACGCTGGCGACGGGGCCGAGCCGACCGTCGTGCACACGACGCACCAGCACCGCGGCATCGGTCGGCGTGCGCTGCTCGAGCCACACGACGAGCGGCACGTGGGCCGCGTCCAGTGCGAGCGCGATGCGCCCCACGGGTGCGCCCTCGTCGACGCGCACGGGCGCGCCGAACGACCGGCCGCCGTCGGTGGAGGTGGCGACCAGCACCTTGGCGGTGTCACGCGCTCCGGTGAACCAGGCCACGGTCACCGTATCGCCGGCCGCGACCACCTGCGGTCCGTTCACCGGGCAACCGGTCATGTGCCACTCGTCGGCGTGCACGCGCTGCGGCGCGCTCCATCCGCTGCTGTCGCGTCGGACGATGGCGATGTCGCGAATCTCGTCGGGTGAGCGATCGCGGTACACCACGATGCGTCCGCTGCGTGCGAGGGCGGTGCCGGTCTGGCAGCAGTCGCACGTGCGGGCATCGAGCACCGTCTCGTCGGCCGCCGTCGCATCGGGCGCGAGGCGTCCGGCACGCACCGTCATTTCGCGCGTGCTGTCGGGCATCGCGCTCTTGCGCCCGTCGAGCCAGGTGAGGCCGACGGCACCGTCACCATCATCCCACAGCGACACGAAGCCGTGCTCGGCGGCGAGTCCATCGGCGTGCGGGGTGACCGGTGCGCTCCACGTGCGCCCCTGGTCGCGCGAGCGCACGACCCGCACACCATACGCGTACTTGCCCGCGCCGTCGCGTTCGAGCCAGTGGGCCACGAGGTCGCCGTTGGCGAGCGCGAGCACCGCGGGGAAGTCGGCCCAGTTGTCGAACAACGGTCGGCCGGTCGCCACGGTGCGTGTGCTGTCCCACCGGCCACCGGCAAAGCGGGCCAGGCGCACATGCGAGCCGCTGGCATCACGCTCGGTCCAGCTCAGGAGCAGCGCGCCGTCGGCGGCGACCTCGAGAAACGGCGTGTGGCTGCTGTCGGCGGCGGGCACCGACACCGTATCGATCGCCCCGAGGGCGCGCGGCGTGGTGGCGTCGGGCGTTGCGGTCGCACCGTCACATGCGCCGAGGAGCAGCGCGTGCGCGAGCACGCCGGTGACCGTCCATGTGCGCCAACTGCCGTGTTGCTTCGTCGACATCGCCTCTCCCGCTGTGAGATGAACGAGCCCACCCGCTCGACCGGCTGCCGAGCGATACCCCGATGGGCGCCTCAGCGTCCCATCGTGCTGACGGCCTTCTCGGTGCCCTGGGTGATCCACAACTCGACCGCATCGCGGAGACGAGGCCAGAGCGCCTCGACCAACGCGCGCTCGTCACGCGGCATGGTGTGCAGTACGAAGTCCGCCAGGTCGCCCACCGTTCGCCGTTCGTCCACAGGCCGGATGCCGATGCGGAGCCGCGGATAGGTGGGGGACTTGAGATGCGCCTCGATGCTCTTGAGGCCGTTGTGTCCGCCGGGGCTCCCGGCCGCCCGCAGCCGGTACTCGCCTGCGGGTACGGCGACTTCGTCCACCACCACCAGCAGATCCTGCGCGGCGCTCCACCCCTCGCGCTTGAGGTAGGGGCGCAGGACGACACCGCTCAGGTTCATGTAGGTTTGCGGCTTGACCAGCTTGACCTTCTTGCCGCTCACCATGCCACTCGCCGTGAGCGCCTCGCCGTCCTTCTTCCAACCGTCGAAGTGCCACGCGGCGTGCAGGTGGTCGACGAGCCACCACCCCACGTTGTGTCGCGTGGCCTCGTACTCGCGTCCCGGGTTGCCGAGGCCGACGATGACTTTCATGTGCAGGGGAAGACGCGCGGGGCGCGGAATGCGCCAGCGTGGGGTGACCATGCTGTGCGGACTCCGCGCCCCGCGAATGGATCGAGTCGCTTACTTCTCGTCGTCCGGCTTCGGCTTGCGGATGAGCTCCGGCTCCGGCGCGCCCTCGGCGGCCGGCGTGTCAGCGTGCACCTTCGGCGCCGCCACGACGCAGATCGTCGCGCCCGGCTCGTCCAGCACGGTGATGCCGGCCGACAGCGTGAGGTCGGAGACGTGCATCGACTTGCCGAGCTTCACACCCGACACGTCCACGTCGATGTGATTCGGGATGTTCGACGGATCGACCTCGATGTGCAGCTCGTGCATGATCTGGTCGAGGATGCCGCCCTCGAGGCGGACACCTTCCGGCGTGCCCACGTACACGATCGGGCACTTCACCGACACCGTCTCACCGGCCACCAGCTCCTGGAAGTCGATGTGGAGGATGGAGCGCTTGAACGGGTGGCGCTGGATCTCGCGGATGAGCGAACGCGCGACCTTGCTGTCGATCGCCAGGTCGATCACGGTGCTGCTGGTCGCGATGCCCTTGAGCAGGCGCTCGGTTTCACGCGCGTTGAGCGTGAGCGACTGCGGCTCGCGGCCGTGGCCGTAGATGACCGCCGGAATGTTGCCGGCCTGACGGATCTTGCGCGCCGCGCCCTTGCCGGACTCGGCGCGGACGGTGGCGTTGAGGGAGACGGAAGCCATGAGAACCTCTGCTGATGATGTTGGTTCGGGAGTAACCGGACTGGTCGTCCCGGCCAGACTGCATGCTGCGTGCTGCGTGCTGCGTCCTGCGTCCTGCGTCCTGCGGTCCTGCGTCCTGCGTTGCCCTACTCGAACAGCACCGACACGCTCTGGTCGGCGTGCGTGAAGCGGATGGCCTTGGCGATCAGGTCGCCGACACTCAGCACGCGGAGCGAGTCGAAGCGGCGCTCGGGCGGCAGGTTGATCGTGTCGGTGACGACCACTTCCTTGATGGGCGCGTTGCTGAGGCGCTCGACGGCGGGGCCACTGAACAGCGCGTGTGTGGCGCACACGTAGATGTCGTTCGCGCCCAGGTTCTTGAGTGCGCGCGCGGCCTCGGACACGGTCCCGGCGGTGTCGATCATGTCGTCGGGGATGAGGCAGTCACGCCCCTCCACTTCGCCGACGACGTTCATGACTTCGGCCACGTTGGCCTTGGGACGACGCTTGTCGATGATTGCGAAGGTGGCGTCGAGGCGCTTGGCGAAGCCGCGCGCCATCTTGGCCGAGCCGACGTCGGGCGCCACCACGCACAGGTCCTTGAGCTCCTTCTTGCGGAAGTAGTTCGTGAAGACCGGCGCCGCGTACAGGTGATCGACGGGGACGTCGAAGAAGCCCTGCAGCTGATGCGCGTGGAAGTCGAGCCCGAGGACGCGATTGGCGCCGGCGGTCTCGACGAGGTTGGCCATGAGCTTCGCGCCGATGGCGACGCGCGGCTGGTCCTTGCGGTCCTGGCGGGCGTAGCCGTAGTACGGCAGCACGGCGGTGACGCGGGCCGCCGAGGCGCGCCGGGCGGCGTCCACCAGCAGCAGCAGCTCCAGCATGTTCTCGCCGGGCGGATTGGTCGGCTGCACCACGAAGACATCAGCGCCGCGGATGTTCTCGTCGATGCGCACGAACACTTCCCCGTCGGCGAAGCGGGTGCAGGTGACCTTGCACAGCTCGACGCCCAGCGAGCGGGCGACCTCCTCGGCGAGGGGCCGATTGGCCGTGCCGGAGAGGATCTTGAATCCGCGGGTGGAGACCGGTGCCGGTCCGTCCGGGGCGGCGTGCATGGGGCGCTCGAGAGAGTGAGGGGTCACGGCAAACGGGGCGGAGTGTCGCCGGTACCCCATGAGGCGCGGCGTCTCCGTCCCGGATTTCTGGACAGCCCTTTAACGTAACTGCCTTTGCTGCTGGAGGAGTAGGCCCACTTGGAATCGAACCAAGATCTCCGGCTCCAAAGGCCGGGGTAATAGCCGTTATACGATGGGCCAGCAGGGGCGGGCGACCGGCGTCGCCCGTACCCGAATGCTATCGGCGCTCCGGAGCCCCGACAACCGCCGGCCCCGACGCGGCCGCGCCGTCTGACGCGCCAGCGCGCGCCGCCCGCTCCCAGTCGTGGAGCGGCAGGGCATCCCGGGCCCGCACCCCCTCACTGAAGGGGCCCAGCAGGTGCACGATGCTGTTCGCGTAGTAGGTCACCAGGGGCCGACCGCGGGGGAGCAGGACGTACCCGTCGCCCACCCGCGCCACCATGCGGCGCAGCCGCAGCATGCGGTATGCCCGTTCGAACACCTCGGCGATGTCGCGGTCGGCGCGCACCACGCGCCCATTGAACTCCTGCAGCACGCTGCGCATGGCATCCATGCGGTCGAGGAGCGCTACCCGCGAGACATAGTCGGCGTCGAAGCTCTGGAGCGCCGCACAGGCGAGGGGCACGCTGGTCACCGGCACGATGGCGCCGATGTGGCGCAGCATCTCGTCGCAGAACGTCTGTACATGCGGCAGGCGCTCCTCGCGGGGCACGTCGAACAGGGACACGCCCTCGGCTTCGAGTCGGTCCAGCCACGCGCGGACGGGCACCGGGGCCCCGATGCTCACGGCCGCCTGTCCGTAGCGACGCCAGCGCCTGGTGAGGAGCCGCCCCAGATTGAACGCCAGGAAGCGCAGCACGCCGGCCGCCTGCTGCACGCGCTCGCGCGGCCGAGCAGGCGCACGCGTCTCGAGCTCCCGCAGCAGCGTGCGATCTTCGAGCACGCGATCGTAGTTGATGCCCACCGGCACCACGTACAGCCGTTCGCGCAGCGCCGGGTCGCGCGCGACCCCCAGCGCGTAGTCGAGCAGGCCGATCTTGGCGGGGCGCAGGACGCCGTCGCGCGTGAGACCGCCCTCGGGGAAGATCCCCTGCGTGACCCCCTGCCGCGTGATGAGCTGCACATAGGCCTGCAGTACGGCGTGGTACAACGGTTCGCGATAGCGGCGGCGGATGAAGTACGAGCCGAAGCTCTTGAACAGGTACTCGAGCGGAAAGGCGCGCGCCCACTCGCCCACGGCATACGAAATGGACACGTCGCCCATCATGACGTAGGCCACCAGCACGTAGTCGGCGTTCGAGCGGTGGTTCATGAGGTACAGCACCACCGCGTCGCGAGGGAGCGCGCGGAACGGGTCGGCCACTTCGTGCTCGACGCGCACCTTGTAGAAGAGCCCGAGCGCGGCACGTGCCACCCAGTAGCCCAGCCGGTAGTACGCGAGCACGTTGAAGAACGGGACGATCTCGTGCAGGTAGCGCTGCACGCGCTGCCACGTGACGGCCTCGTCCTCGCCGTGTGTGCGGGCATGCGTCGCCACGGCCGCCGCGACGGCGGGGTCGTCCAGAAGGTGCGCAATGATGTTCGACTTGCGCGTGAACTTGAAGCGGTCGACGCGCGCCCGAAACCGCAGCAGGGTGCGACGCCCGGAGCGCGCTGCGAGGCGGCGCCCGGTCCAGGTCACGCCGACGATCACCAGCCCCACCGCGAGCAGTTGCAGCACGCGAGTGAGGAGCTCCGGGGACGAGAGCCTCAGGGCGTCCACAGCCACGCGGCACCGCGCACGCCGCTGCTGTCACCGTGCCGGTTGCGCACGACGGGCGTGGTGACGGTGTCGGAGAACACCCACGGCGGCAGCGCCTGCGACACCGACTCGGCGAAGCCGGGCAGGTTGGAGACGCCGCCGCCCAGCACGATGACATCCGGGTCGAGCACGTTGACGATGGTGGCCAGCGCGCGCCCGGTGCGCTGCACGAGGCGTTCGAGCGTCTCGCGCGCGTGCGCGTCGCCTGCGGCCGCATGCGTGACGATCTCGGGAAGCACCAGCGTGCCGCCGTGTCGCCGGGCGTGGTCGGCGGCGACGCCCGGGCCGGAGATCCACGTCTCGATGCAGCCACGCCGGCCACAGTAACAGGCCGGTGCGAGCGCGTGCTCCTCGTCGGTGGGCCACGGGAGCGGATTGTGCCCCCATTCACCACCGATGAGGTTGCGTCCCGTGTGACAGTGACCGTTCACGACAATGCCGCCGCCCACGCCGGTGCCCATGATGACGCCGAACACGACGGACGCACCGGCGGCCGCGCCGTCGACGGCCTCGGAGAGTGCGAAGCAGTTGGCGTCGTTCTGGAGGCGCACCGGGCGCTCGAGCTCACGCTCGAGGTCGGCGTGCAGCGGCTGCCCATTGAGCCAGGTGGAGTTGGCGTTCTTCACCCGCCCGGTCTCCGGCACCACCACGCCGGGGATACCGATGCCCACGGTCGCGCACTCCGGCCCTTCGGTGGCACGCTCCAGCGAGCCCACGAGTGCGACGAGTGCATCCACCGTGGGCTGGTAGGCGCGCGGCGTGGCGACGCGCTCCCGGGCGCGTACCGTCCCATCGAGCGACAGCGCGACGCCCTCGATCTTGGTGCCCCCAAGGTCGATGCCGATGCGGACGGTGGAGGCGGAAGGCAGGGATGGGAACACGGACATCGGGCGATCATGCCGGCGAGCGGCGCGGGCGGCAAGGGCCGCGTGAGCCGCGTACACCCCACCGACAATTGCCGCCGCGCGACGCGCCGCTCAAGTTGCGCGAGACGTTGCTCCCTCCCGCCGCTTCGAGGATCCCGCCTTGGCCCGTTGGTCGCACCCCTCCCGTCTGCTCGCGCTCGCCGCCCTCGCCGCCCTCGCGGCCTGCGGCGATTCCCCCACGTCGCCGACTGGCTCGACCGGAGGCACAGGCGGGACCGGAGGCACCGGCGGAACCGGTGGCACGGGTGGCACCGGCGGGAGCGGGACCCTCACCGTGCCGCCCATCAACCGCGAGTTCCGCGGCATGTGGATCGCGACCGTGGCCAACATCGACTGGCCGTCGCGCAACACCCTCACGGTGGCGCAGCAGCAGGCCGAGCTCAACACGCTGCTCGACGCGGCGGTTGCGACGGGGCTCAACGCGGTCGTGCTGCAGGTGCGTGCGGCCGGCGACCTGCTGTATCCGTCGAATCTCGAGCCGTGGTCACGCTCGTTCACCGGCACGCAGGGCGTCGATCCGGGATACGATCCGCTCGCCTTCGCGGTGCAGGCGGCCAAGCTGCGCGGACTCGAACTGCACGCCTGGTTCAATCCGTTCCGCGCCGGCAACCTGAGCGACACCGCGCGCCTTGCCACCACGCACTTCGGCCGCAAGCGCCCCGACCTGCTGCGGCGCACCTGTCAGCAGCTCTGGTTCGACCCGGGTGAAGATGCCGTGCACGACCAGGCGATCGCCGTGGTGACGGAGGTGCTGCGGCGCTACGACGTCGATGCGGTGCATCTCGACGACTTCTTCTACCCGTACCCTGAGACCGGGTGCACGCTCGAGTTCCCGGACACGGCGGCCTTCGGTCGCTACCAGCGGGGCGGGGGCGCGCTCGCGCGCGCTGACTGGCGCCGCGACAACGTCAACCGCTTCGTGCGCCGGCTGTACCAGGAGGTGCGCGCGGTGTCGACCTCGGCGCGCGTGGGCATCAGCCCGTTCGGCATCTGGCGTCCGGGCAATCCGGCCGGCATCACCGGACTCGATGCCTACACGGCCATCTACGCCGACTCGCGCCTCTGGCTGCAGGCCGGGTGGGTGGACTATCTCGCGCCGCAGCTCTACTGGGCGACGACCTCCACGGGACAGAACTACAACAACCTCATCACCTGGTGGGGGCAGCAGAACACCATGCGGCGGCACCTGTGGCCGGGGCTCGCGAGCTATCGCATCAACGACGGCTCGTCGTCGCCGTTTCCCGCGAATGAGATCGCGACGCAGATCGGCATTGCGCGGCAGCAGGCCAACAGTGCCGGCGGCGCCACGGGGACGATTCTCTACAACGGCAGCAGTGTGCGCGACAATCGCGGGGGCTTTGCCGCCTCACTGGGCGCGGGGTTGTTCGCCGAGGGCGCGCTCGCGCCCGCCACGACGTGGCTCGACGCGACGCCGCCGGCCGATCCCACGGTCGCGGTGAGCACGAGCGGCGATCAGCTCAGCGTCACCATCAGCGGCGATGCGACCGACGTGCGCTGGTGGTTCGTGCGGTGGCGCAGCAACGGCACCTGGCGCTCCAAGACGTTGCCGTCGGCCAATCGCGCGACGACCGTGCCCGGCACGGGCACGGATGCGGTGGTGGTGAACGCCGTGGATGCGGTGAGCAACGCGAGCGGCAACGCGGTGTGGCGGCGGTAGCGGCGGCCGCGCGTCACCCACAACCCGGCAGGAACACTCACGACTCGAAACCCCGCAGCCCGGAACCCAGAACTGATCAGTTTGGGGTTCCGGGCTGCTGAGTAGTGGGTGTTGGGTAGAATGGCCGGGTTGTGGGTTGTGGGTGCTCGTCATTCCCCCATGTGCCCGATGCGGCTCGATTCGCGCATGGTGGCGTACACGACGAACGATGCGGCGATGCAGGCGCTCACGTACCAGTAGAACCACTCCTCGTGGCCGGCGTTCTTGAACCACAGGGCCACATACTCCGCCGTGCCGCCGAAGACGGACACGGTGATGGCGTACGGGAAGCCGACGCCGAGCGCGCGGATGCCGGTGGGGAAGAGCTCCGCCTTGACCACCGCATTGATGGCGGTGTAGCCGCTCAACACGGTGAGTGCGCAAAGCAGCAGCAGAATGGCCTCGGTCTCGCTCGTCGCGCCGCCAAGCGCGCGCAGCAGCGGCACCGTGCCGATGGCGCCGACGAGGCCGAAGGTCATGAGCACCGGACGCCGGCCGATGCGGTCGGAGAGCGCGCCGACGAGCGGCTGCAGCAGCATGTAGACCGTGAGCGTCACCGCATTCACGAACGTCGCCTGCCTGGCGGTGAAGCCGGCGGTGTTGACCAGGAACTTCTGGGCGTAGGTCGTGAAGGTGTAGAAGGCGAGCGCGCCGCCGGCCGTGAGACCCACCACCGTGGCCACCGCGCGCGGATGCTGCGCGAGGCCCCGCAAGGTGGCGCGGGTCTTGGCGTGGCTCGTGTCGGCCACCTCGTGCTGGAAATCGCCCGTCTCCTCCATCGAGCGTCGCAGCAGGATGGCCACCAGCGCGCACAGCGCCCCCACCACGAACGGCACGCGCCACCCCCACGCGTTGAGTTCCTCGGTGGTGAGCGTGCGTTGCAGTACGAGCAGCACCGACAGGGCCAGCAATTGCCCGCCGATGAGCGTCACGTACTGGAAGCTCGACCAGAAGCCGCGGTGCTTCTGGCCCGCCATCTCGCTCAGGTAGGTCGCCGAGGCGCCGTACTCGCCGCCCAGGCTGAGCCCCTGCACGAGGCGCGCGAGGACGAGGATGGCCGGCGCGAGCGGTCCGATGGTGGCGTAGCCCGGTGTGATGGCGATGAGCAGCGACCCGCCGCACATGAGCAGCACACTGAGCGTGAGTGCCGCGCGACGTCCCGCCTTGTCGGCGTAGCGCCCCATGATCCAGCCGCCCAGCGGGCGCACGAAGAATCCCACCGCGAACACGGCGGCGGCGTTGAGGAGCTGGACAGTCTGGTCTGCCTGCGGGAAGAACGCCTTGGAGAAGTAGAGCGAGAAGGCGGAGTACGCGTACCAGTCGTACCACTCGACGAGGTTGCCGATGGAGCCGCCGAGGATGGAGCGGAGGCGACTCGCGCGGGGGCGGGTGACCGGCTGCGTCGTGGCCGATGCGGTCACGCGCGCTCCGTGGCGCGGGTGTCAGCCGTCCTTCCTGCGGGGCCCTGCGCATCCACCGTGCGCGCGAGGAGATCGAGCAGGTCGCGCTCGTCGCGCACGTGTGCGACATCGGCCATCTCCACCACGTAGCCGTGCTGCGCGGCGATGGCCTCATACAGCGGGATGCGGTGGTGCAGGAGCTGCTCGAACCCCCACACGGCGAAGTCGTCGGGGTCGACGGTGTCGTCGTCGGTGATGGCGCGCGCCGTCTTGTAGCCGTCCCACAGGCGCAGCAGCAGCGCCGGGTCGTAGTACATGGGTTTGGGGTGCCGCTTGAAGCGCGCCACCAGCTCCTCGGCGTGCGCTGCCGTGCCGCGGATGTACACCAGCATCGTGTGCTGGGCGAGGCAGGTGAGCACCGGGTCGTGCGGGTCGGCCGCGTCGACCACTTCGCAGAGGCTGCCGCCGGCGTCGCACACGAAGTGCGCGTAGCCGTAGATGTCGCTCGCGCGGCCGATGAACTCGGGGACGTCGAGCAGCGCGCGCACCTCGGCGTCGCGGTGCTGCGCCTGGCGCCGACGGTACTCGTCGAACGGAATGCCGCCGCGCGACGGATCCCCGGGCTTGCCCAGGTAGGTGGAGAGCGGGCTGAGGTTGTCGAAGGTGATGTTCGACCGGATGTAGATCGAGTCCGAGCGCAGCAACTGTCGCAGGAACGGCACGCGCATGGCTTCGCGCTTGAAGTTGTCGACGATGTGCTCGTCCATGTAGCGCGTGCCGATGCGGTAGTCCACCGAGTAGTGGAACCAGTCGTCGCGCTGCAGCCGCGCGGCCAGCGAGGTCTTGCCCACGCCGGACATGCCGAAGAGGGTGACGGCGTGCGCAGGGCGCGCTCGGAGGGCCTGTCCCGAGGGGAATCGCATGGCGCTAACTTCCCTGCCGGCGCACCGTTCCTCAACCCCCGGCCCACTCCCCATGCAGGTGTTCCAGATTCCCGTCGTGGTGCGCCCCGACGACATCGACGACAACGACCACGTGAACAACGTGGTGTACCTGCGCTGGATCTTCGACGTCGCGCTCGCGCACTGGGAGGCGAGTGCCGATGACGCGATGCGCGCCACCTACGGGTGGGTGGCCACGCGTCACGAGATCGACTACCGCCGCGAGGCGCTCATCGGCGACCCGATCGTGGCCCGCACGTGGATCGGCGGGGTCGAGTCCCGGAAGTTCGAGCGACTCACCGAGATCGTGCGCACGAGCGACGGGCAGGTGCTGGCCCGTGGACGGAGTTGGTGGGCCCTCATCAGCCGCGAGACGGGGAAGATCACGCGGATTCCGCCGGAGATGGTGGCACTGTTCGAGGCGTATATGGCTCCCGTGGGGGAGGGCTGACGATGGGATGGCAGACGACGGGAGCGGAACCACGGGAGCAGAGGAAGACGGGAGCCGAACGACGAGACCACGGGTACGCCGGGAAGCACGCCGCCGTCATTCCCGAGGTTCCCGTGGTCTCGCAGGTCCCGCTCCCGCTCCCCTCGCTCCCGTCGTCGAGCTTCCGTCGTATGCCCTACCAGTCGACACTCACCTTCACGACGACATGCCGTCCCGCCGCGTCGGCGAACTCCTTGTAGCGGCTCATGAAATCGCGGTAGCGCACATCGAACACGTTGCGCACACTCACGTCCACGTGCAGCAGGCCGCGCGGCGTGAGGCGACTGAGGCCCGCACTCGCGTGCAGCAGGCCATACGAGGGTGGCGCGAAGTCCTGGCGGAACACTCGCGTCTGACGCGCCACCCATTCGCCGTTGAGCGCGACGAAGCGGCCGGGCGCACGCTCGTCCCAGCGGAGCGTGGCCGCCGCGCGCGCGGGTGGCACGAAGGGCAGGGCGGAGTCATCGCTTGTGCTGGTGGCGTACACGATGTCGGCCACGGTGCTCGCACTCAGGCCATGCGCGAGCGGTACGGTGAGCGCGGCTTCGGCGCCCACGAGTCGCGCGTGCCCCTGCCGCACCTGCAGCGAGTCGAGCGCGCGCCCGGCGCCCCCCACCGGCGCCAGGTAGATGTAGTCGCGAATGCGATTCACGTAGCCGGTGAGTTCACCGCTCGCCCGCGCCGTGCGCAGGCGCAGTCCGAGGTCGGTGTTGAGGCTCGTCTCCACCGCGAGGTCGCGCTGGCCGATCTCGAAGGCGCGGGTCCCTTCGTGGAAGCCGTTCGCGAAGAGGTCGCTGGCGCTGGGCGCGCGGAAACCACGCGCGACGTTGAGCGCCACGGACACGGGTGACTCGGCACGATACACCGCGCCCACGGTGCCGGTGAGAGCCGAGAAGGACAGGCGCGTCGGGGCGACCTGAATGGTCGCGCTCCCCGGCGTCGTCAGCGTGCGCCAGTCGTGACGCAGGCCGGCGGACAGCGACCAGTCACCGCGCACCATCTGCTCGAGCGCGTACACGCCGAGGCTTCGCGCCGTGTTGTCGGGAATGAGCGTCTCCTCGCCGAACGTGCGGAAGCGCGTCTCCTGCGCGGCGACGCCGAGTACGCCGGTGAGACCGCGCCACGGCGCGTGGTGCCAATTGGTGAAGCCGGTGAGCGTGCGCGAACGCAGCCCGAGGTCGACGCGTGACGTCACGGCATCGCCGTACTCCGCGCGGCGATTGTCCTCGGCGCCGAACTGCGCGTGGATCCGTGCACCCTGCACCTCGTCGGCAGCGCGCAGGCGCCACGTGCCGTCGAGCGTCGCGCGCGTCGTGCGAATGCGCTGGCGGCCATCGTACCCCGGCGAGGTGACCGGGTCGTCGGCGATGCGGATGGTCTCGTCACGGCGGTTGACCGTGAGCTCGACATCGAGTGGCGTCGTGCGCCAGGCGGCCGCGCCTTCGATGAATCCGGTCCCGTTGCCCGTGTTGAACACCGTGCCGCCCGGCGTGCGGAGGTCGCGGGCGCGCCGCAGGGTACCGTTCACCCGGGCCGCAAAGGCGCCGCGCGCGCCTTCACCCACCAGCGTGGTGGACGGTGCGAGGTTGGCGGAGTTGTAGGCCATGGTCGCGCGACCACGCAGCACGGTGCCGTTGTCGCCACGGGGCAGCGCGCGCCGCACCACGTTCACCACGCCGCCCAGCGCGTCGGAGCCGTAGAGCACACTGGCGGGCCCCTTCACCACCTCGAGACGCTCGGCGTCGGCGCTCTCGACGTTGGGGGAATGGTCGTGCCCCCACTGCTGCGTCTCGGTGCGCTGGCCGTTGGCCAGCGTGACGACGCGATTGTTGGTGAGGCCGCGAATGACCGGCTTGCCGATGCCGGTGGTCATGGAGAGGGAGCGCACCCCCGGCAACTGCTCGAGCGTTTCGCCCAGGGAGGCGCCCTGCGCACGACGGAGCGCGGCGCCGGCGAGCTGCGCGGTGGGCTGGGCCACGCGGCGGGCGTCGGTGGCGACGGCCGTGGCGGTGACCTGCAGCGTGGTGAGCACGCGGGCGCTGTCGCTGCCGGTGGAGTCGGGGCGCGGGCGCGCCGGCGGTGTGCCCTGCGCCGCGAGGGCGGCGGGGAGAATTGAGCCCAGAAGGAGAACGGGAAGTCGGAAACACATAAAACAAAGTTAGGCAAGCCTAAATCAATGGCAAGCCCCGGCCTTCAGGTGGCCGCTCAGCGGGACGGGCGCATCTGGGGCAGCCGCTCCGCGTTGGCCGAACAGGCGATGAGTGTTTCGAGTCGCCGCCGCCGGGTCGCTTCCTGCTTCGCGGTGATCACCCACCACACGGCGGCCTTGCGATAGCTCGGGGCCTGCGCCTCGAACCAGGCGAAGGCCGACGCGTGGCGCGCAAAGGTGGCGCGGTAGGTGGCGGGGAGCTCGACGGCGCCCTGCTCGAACGAGTAGACCCCGACCTTGTGCGCCTGCCGCGCCTCGAACGCCGCGTGTCCGGCCGGGAGCATGCGCCCCGCCGCGATGAGTTCCTCGGCGTGGCGCACGTTCACCGCACTCCAGATGCTGCCGGGTTTGCGCGGCGTGAAGCGGATGCTGTAGGTCGCGTCGTCGATGCGGCGACGCACGCCATCGATCCAGCCGAAACACAGCGCCTCGCGCACCGACTCGGTCCACGTCATGCTCGGCACGCCGGTGCCGGCCTTGTGAAACCCCACGAGCAGCGCCGTGGCCGTCACGTGGTGCGCGACGAGCCAGGCGCGAAACTCAGTGGCGGAGGCGAAGAAGGTGGGCGTCAGGGAACGATCGCCGCCTTCGCCGGCTCCACCTTCTTCCCCTGCTTCACGTGGACGTCCATCCACGCGACCCAGCGCGCCCAGAGATCGAGGTCGCTGGCGTAGGTGGCCACCGAGTGATCCTCGTACGGGTACATGTAGAGTGCCGCCGGCTTGCCGAGCCCCTGCAGCGCCGCGAACATGCGCGTCGACGACATGGGCGCGGTGCCCTGGTTCTGGTCCTCCCAGGCGTGGTACAGCAGCAGCGCCCCCGCGATCTTGTCGGCCCGCAGGAACGGCGACATGTCGAGGTAGGTGTCCTGCGCCTGGAAGAAGTTGCGGCGCTCGCTCTGGAAGCCGAAGGGCGTGAGCGTGCGGTTGTACATGCCGTCACCCGCGATGCCCGCCTTGAAGTTGGGCATGAGGGTCATCGCGTTGACCGTGCTGAACGCGCCGTAGCTGTGGCCGCCCAACCCCATCTTGTCGCGATCGACGAAGCCCGAGTCGACGACGGCATCGAGCACGGCGTCGAGGTTCTCCTTGAGGTCGCGCGTGTAGTTGTCGTTCATGCGCCCGGCGTCACCGTAGATGGGGATGTCGGGCTGGATGAACGCGTACCCCTGTGACACCCAGATCTGCATGCTCGACGCGGGGCGCGCGCTCGGCACCGCCGGGAAGGCGTTGATGTTGGTGGTCCACCGCGTGCGGTCGTACTCGGCGGCGGTGGTGTACTCGCGCGGATAGAACCAGATGATCCCCGGAAGGCGCTGCCCCGGCTTCCAGTCGCGCGGGAGGAGCACATCGGTCCAGTACTTCGTGCCGTCGCGCGGCCGCGTGACCTGGATGCGCTTCATGATGGCGCCGCTCACCTCGGGGCCCACGTCGACGTTCTTCGTGAGCTGCTTGGCGTCGGTGGTGCCGGCGGTGCGCAGCCATGCGTCGGGAATGACCGTCGCCGTTTCGCGCGTCACGATGAACTGCGCGAGATCATCGTCCACCGGCGCCACGAACGATTCGTACATGTCGGCCGGCGAATCCATGAGCCGCATGCGCGTGCGCGACGTGATGTCCATGCGGTCGAGCCACGGACGCGGTGCCTGCTTGTGCCAGTTGGCGCCGGGCGTGCGCGTGCCGGTCAGGGCCACGCTCTTGCCATCCTTGCCCAGTACGACGTAGTTGCGCCCCGCCACGTTGCGCATGACGAGCGCGCCGGCCGTCGAGTCGGCGCCGGCGCCCCCACGTCCGCCACCACCACCACCGCCGCCAAAGGCAAAGCCGCCCGCGGGCAGCGAGACGTTGCGGCCGAGGTTCCACCGCTGCGTCGGGTCCTTGACGCGCACGGCGATGACGGCGCCCGAGTCGCTCACGAACAGCGTGCTGCTGTCCGTGCTGTAGGCGAACGACGAGAACTGCGGACCACCGCGATAGAGCACGGTGGTGTCATTCGGGCCGTAGGGCGCCTTCCAGTGCACGAGGCGGGCATGCTGCGCCTGGACGCGCACCGGCGCGCCGGCGGCATTCGGTCCACCCGCGCCACCAGGGCCACCCGCACCGCGACCACCACGACCTGCGCCGTCAGCGGGGGGCATCGGATTGGGATTCGGATTCGGGTTCGGCACCGACTGGATGTACAGCATACCGGGGCCAACCGGGTTCCACTGCAGGTTGCGCTTGCCGGTCGTGTCGGCGGCCGGCGCGAAGGCCGCCGGCGCGTCATCGCCGCGGCCGCCTTCACGGAGGGGCGTGGTGGCGAGCGTGGTGACCACCTTGCCGGTCGCGTCCCACAGCTCCTGCACCGAGCCGAACGACGCGACCGGCACGAGATAGCTGAACGGCTCGGTCATGCGCGTCACGCGCAGGTGCGCGCCGTCGTATGACGCATCGACATCGCGGACCATCGTGGGCGCGCCGATGGGCTTCACGGCACGCGTCTTCACGTCGAGCAGGGCGACCTGGCCCGTGGTGTGGTAGCGGAGGCGCGCCTTGTCGTTGGGGTCCTGCAGCAGCGAGAAGTGCACCGGCTGCGGCACGGCGCGCGATTCGGTGAGGCGCACCTGCGGGCCATCCTCGATGCCGTCGCCGCCGTGATTGGGCTCGGCGCCGCGATCGGCGGGCACGAGCACCGCCACCAGCGCCCGACCGTCACCCGTCCACGCGAGGTCGGTCACGAGCGTCGCCAGCAGCGGCCGCTCACTCACGCGCGTGCTCTTGCCGCTCGCGACATCCACCACGTAGGCGTAGCTCGCGGTGGGAAAGTTGGCCATGTACGCGATGTGCGTGCCCTTGGGCGACCAGACCGGCGACGAGATCGTGATGCCGGCCGGCACGTCGAGCGCGCGCGTGGCGCCGGTCTTCGGGTCGACGAGCTGCAGCCCGGTGCGGGTGCTGGTGGTGACGCTGCGATTGCGGTTCGCGCGCGTGTCCACCTGCAGCCCGCCCAGCCAGATGTGCGGCGCGCCGTACGCCTTGATGTCGCCGCGGTCGGTGCCGGTGGCGCGCAGGAACCAGCGCTGGTCGGGGCTCGGATTGGTGAACGAAATGTCCACGCGCGGCGCCATGATCATCCGCTCGATGTTGGCGGGCGGCTTGACGAAGGCTTCGGTGCGGAGGACTTGCTGCGGGTCCCAGGCGCCGTTGCCGTTCGCGGCGTTCTGGGCCGTGAGGGAGGCGAAGGGCGCGAGGGCGGCGACGGCGACGAGGGAGGCCAGCGACGCGGTCAGGACGACCGCAGGCCGGGACGACACGGACATGGAGGCTCCGAATGGCAGGGACCCGAATGGCGGGGACGTCGAAATTACGCGCAGGCGGGCGGGGGTGTTCGGCCGGGGCGCCCGCGCTACATTCGCGCCATGACCCCACGCCCGCTTCCCCCCGTCGGCCGCCGCGACTTCCTGCGCCTCACCGGCGCCGCCGCCCTGCTCCCGCTCGTGCCGGCGCCCCTGAGCGCGCTCGCCGCGGCCCCGGTGCCCGCCGGCCAGCTCTCCCGCATTGGTCTCGAGCTGTACGCCGTGCGCAAGGCCATGCGCGCCGACCCGGAGAAGACGCTCGCGGCCATCGCCTCCATGGGCTACACCGATGTCGAGCTGCTGTGGAGCTTCAAGAACTTCGACCGCACCACGGCGCAGGTGAAGGCGGCGCTCAAGAACACGGGCCTCAAGGCGCCGTCCGCGCACATGGCGCCGGAGACGATGCTGACGGCGTGGGGCGACCGGCTGCGCGAGGCGAAGGAGCTGGGACACGAGTACCTCATCGTGCCGAGCCTGCCGGGCGAGGCGAACAGCTCGATTGCGGCGTGGAAGATCTGGGCGCAGCGCTTCAATGCCGCCGGCGAGGAGGCGCGGCGCGCCGGCATCTGGCTCGCGTTCCACAACGAGCCCAATCACGAGAAGCGGCTGCAGGGCGAGCATCCGCTCGAGGTGTTCCTGGCCGAGACGGACCCCAAGTACGTGCGCTTTCAGCTCGACGTGGGGAACATGCTGATGGGCGGCGGCGACCCGATGGCGTTCCTCGCGAAGCACGGCGACCGCTGCTGGAGCTTCCACCTCAAGAACGTCATCGCCGATCGCAGCAAGGACACCGAGCTGGCAAAGGGCGTGTTCGACCTCGGGAAGTTCCTCGCGCAGGTGAAGGATCTGGCGAAGAAGCCGTGCTTCGTTGAGCAGGAAGGGTCGGGGGATGAGCTGGCGAGCGCGCGGGACAACGTCGCGTACCTGAAGGGGCTGCGCTGGTAGGATGAGGAAGAAGGGGGAAGGGGACAGGGGGAAGGAAGACGAACGCATCGTCCACCTTCCCCCTGTCTCCTTCCCCCTTCTCCCTGTTCCTGCCGCTTCATGCCGACCGCCCGCTACCAATCCGTCGGCTTGTAGTCCTTGAGGAACTTGCCCCACACATGCTCGCCGGTGTTCATGCCGTCGATGATCGGGTCGACGATGCGCGCGGCACCGTCGACGATGTCGAGCGGCGGATGGAAGCGATGCTCCTCGACCTTGCGCTCGGCGATGTGCACCGGGTCCTCGTCGGTCACCCAGCCGGTGTCCACGGCGTTCATGTGGATACCGTCCACCTGGTAGTCGGCCGCACTGGTACGCGTCATCATGTTGAGCGCGGCCTTGGCCATGTTCGTGTGCGGGTGGCGCGTCGTCTTGAACTTGCGGTAGAACTGCCCTTCGACCGCGCTCACGTTCACGATGTGCTTGTCCCGCTCCGGCGTGCGCAGCATGAGCGGCTTGAGGCGCGCGTTGAGCAGGAAGGGCGCCACGGCATTCACCAGCTGCACTTCGAGCAGCTCGACGCTCGGCACCTCGTGCATGAGCAGCCGCCACGAGTTGCGGTCGCGCAGGTCGACCTGCTGCAGGTCCTGGTCGAGCCGCCCCTCGGGGAAGAGATGCGCCTGCCCCTGCGTCTCCTCGGCCAGCAGCGGCACCTGGCTCAGCTCTGCGGCGTGCGTGATGCCTGCCACCTCGGCCAGCGCCCGCGGCAGCGTGGCCGGCGAAAGCGTGTCCTCGTCACGCGACGCGCCCGCCTCCGGCAGCATGTGGTAGCCACGCACCCCCTCGTACGCGCCCAGCAGCTTGCGCGCGTGCGCCGGCATGTCGCTCAGCGACGCGCGCTCGAGCTCCATCATGTGCCGATAGAAGTCGGGCGGACGCCGTACGGTCTGGCAGGCGTTGTTCACGATGTAGTCGAGGCGCGTGTGCGTCTCCATCAGGTGATGACAGAAGGCTTCGACGCTCGGCGTGTGACGCAGGTCGAGCCCGTAGATCTCGAGGCGGTGCCCCCACTCCGCGAAGTCGGGTTCGGCGGCGTAGCGCTGCGCCGAATCGCGCGGGAACCGCGTGGTGACGATGAGGTGCGCGCCCGCGCGCAGCAGCTTGATGCCCGCCTGATAGCCGATCTTCACGCGGCCACCGGTGAGCAGCGCGACGCGCCCCGACAGGTCGGCCAGCTCGGTGCGCTTGCGGAAGTTGAACGCAGCGCAGGGCGGGCAGAGCTGGTCGTAGAAGTGATGGATGACCTCATAGCGCTGCTTGCAGACGTAGCAGTGCTGCGGCTCGAGCGCCTCGCGGAACTCGGCGTCATCCACCGTCTCCTGCGCGTCGGTGCCCGGCGGCAGGTAGTTGGGGGTGGTGAACACCGTCTGCCGCCGCAGCCGGCGGATGCCCGTCTCCTGGAGCTGGCTCTCGGCTTCCTTCACCTTGAGCGTGCGCTCGGCCTTCTTCTGGCGCTTGGTGGCCTTGACCATCTGCCGGCGCAAAATGGCGTCGGGGCGCGACACCTCACCGGCGGCCTTGAGGAGGCGGGTGCGCTCGGCCTCGGGGATATCGAGCAGCCCCGCACGATCGCCGGCGAGGCGCTCGAGGAGGGCGGTGGCGGCAGCGATCTGCTCGGGCGAAACGGTGTGCGGTTCTGGCATAGTCTGAAAAGGTAGCCGCTGCCGGAAGCCAAGCAGGAGCGTGATGGACACCCGCCACCCTGAACCCTGACTCACCACCCACGAACCGATCAGTTCCTGGGTCGTGGGTGCGGGTGATGAGTTGTGGGTTCGCTGCCATATTTCGTCGCATGTCCATCGTCGACGAACTGCTCTCCCTGCTCGAGCTGGAGAAGCTCGAAGTCAACATCTACCGCGGACAGAATCGTGATCTGGGCACCGGACGGGTGTTCGGTGGCCAGGTGTTCGCGCAGGCGCTGGTGGCCGCCCGGCGCACCGTGGACGCGCCGCGCGAGGCGCACTCGGTGCACGGCTACTTCCTGCGTCCCGGCGACCTCGCGGCGCCCATCGTCTTCTTCGTCGATCGGCCACGGGACGGCGGCACGTTCACCAGTCGGCGCGTGACCGCGATCCAGCACGGCGAGGCGATCTTCCACCTCTCGGCGTCGTTTCACATTGAGGAGGACGGGCTCGAGCATCAGGCGCGCGAGATGCCGCCGGTGCCGCAGCCCGACACGCTGCGCCCCGAGCTCGAGCACCTGCGCGAGAAGGCCGATCGCCTGCCTCCCGAGCTGCGAACGGTACTCACACAGGACCGTCCCATCGACTTCCGCTCGGTCGACTCGCTGGTGCCCGGGTTGCACCCGCCCAGCGATCCGCACCGGCAGTCGTGGTTCCGCGCGATGGAGCGGCTCCCCGACGACCCGATCATCCACCAGGCGGTGTTGGCGTACACGAGCGACTACGGCTTCCTCCCCACGGCGCTGCTCCCGCACCAGGTCACCTATCGCGACCCGCGCCTGCAACTCGCGTCGCTCGATCACACGCTGTGGCTGCACCGGCCGTTCCGCGCCGACGAGTGGTTGCTCTACGTGATGGACAGCCCCGTGGCATCGGGCGCGCGGGGGTTCGTGCGGGGGCAGATCTACCGGCAGGATGGCACGCTTGTGGCGAGCGTGGCGCAGGAGGGGCTGCTGCGCCTGCGCAAGCCGCCCACGCCCACGTCGTTCACCGCCGACTTCGAGGTGCCCGATGGGCGCGCGTGACCCGCGCGTCGACGCGTACATCGCGAGCGCGCAGCCCTTCGCGCGCGACATTCTCTCCTATCTGCGGGAGCTGGTGCATGAGACCGTGCCCGCCGTGCAGGAGGAGATGAAGTGGAGCCGACCGCACTTCTCGTACAACGGCATCTTCTGCGGCATGTCGGCGTTCAAGGCCCACTGTGCCTTCGGCTTCTGGCTGCACGACCAGGTCATGGAGGGCGAGGCGAAGACGGGCGCAGCCGGTGACCTCGGGCGCATCACGTCGCGTGCCGACCTGCCATCGAAAACCAAGCTCAAAGGCTGGCTGAAGAAGGCGAAGCAGTTGCAGGACGCCGGCGTGAAGCGCTCGCCCGACGCGCAGAAGGCGCCGAAGAAGGACCGCCCCATCGTCGTGCCGCCGGTGTTGGCGCAGGCGCTGGCGCGGGAGCCGGCGGTGCAGGCGCGCTTCGACGCCATGCCACCTTCGCACCGGCGCGAGTACTGCGAGTGGATCGCCGAGGCCAAGCAAGAGGCCACGCGGGAGCGCCGCGTGGCCAAGGCCCTCGAGCAGATCGCCGAGGGGAAGTCGCAGAACTGGAAGTACGAGACGCGGAAGGGGTGACCGACCGCGCCTCGCACGTCGGTCACACGCTCACTTCAGGTTGCTCTTGAAGAACGCCACGGTCTTCGCGAACGCGTCGTCGGCGGTGGCCTTGTCGTACGACTGCCCCGTCGGATTCGCAAAGGCGTGGCCGGCGTTCGGATACACGATGATGCTGGCCGCGCGCCCCGCCTTCTTGAGCGTCGCCTCCATCGCGCGCACGCTGTCCACCGGAATGCCGGTGTCCTTGCCGCCGAAGAGGCCGAGGAGCGGCGCCTTGAGGCGCGAGAGGCCCGCGGCGTCGGTGATCGGTGCGCCGTAGTACATGACGACGGCGTTCACCTGCGCGCCCCCGGCGAGGCCGGTGCGCAGGCTCCAGTGGCCGCCGAAGCAGTAGCCCACTGAGCCGACACTCGTCGCGCCATTCTTGCGCAGGTACTGCACCGCCGCGGCCACGTTCTGCTCACCGGCGGCGATGTTCGCCATGCCGGCCTGATAGAGCTTCATTGCCTCGTCGGGCTTGGTCGCCACCTTGCCGTCGAACAGGTCGACCGCGAGCACCGTGTAGCCTTCGCCGGCGTAGCGATCGGCCATGGCCTTGATGTTGTCGTTGATCCCCCACCACTCGTGCACCATGACCACGGCGGGGCCGGGCTTGGCTGCGCCCGCCGGTCGGGTGATGTAGCCGCGCAGCGTCTTGCCGCTCACGGTGCCGTAGGTGACCATCTCGCCCGCGACCGGCGCGCGCGGGGCGATGCGGGCGCCGGGCGAGGGCGCGGCGGTTTCGTGCGCGTGCGCGGCGGCCATGCCGGTGGCGTAGGTGGGCTGCTGAGCGTGCGCGGTGGCCGAGAGGGCGGCGAGAGCGGCGAGGGCGGCGGCGGGGAGGCGGAGTGAGGTCTTGGTGCGCATGATGATCGCTCGGCGGTCGTGAGTTGTGCGCGATGAGGAGCCGCGCCGTGGGTTCTGCGTTCTGAGTCGTGAGTCGGTTCGGCGCGACGACCGCATCAGGAAAAGCTGAGGGCGCGGGAAAGTATTCCGGGGTCGATGTTGCCGCCGGTGGTGACCACCAGCGTCGTGCGTCCGGCGGTCTCGATGCGTCCGGCGAGCAAGGCGGCCAGCGCTGCCGCACCACCGGGCTCGACGACGAGCTTGAGCTCACGCACGGCGAAGGCGATCGCGCGCAGCACCTCGTCGTCGGACACACGCAGACCGCGTCCGACGCGCGGCTGGTTGATGCTGAAGGTGAACTCGCCCGGCTCGGGCGTCACGATGGCGTCGCAGATGGAGCGGTGCGCCGGATCGTTGGACACGCGATGGCCGGCCTCGAGGGAGCGCGCCGTGTCGTCGAACAGCTCGGGTTCGCACGAGTGCACCACGGTGCGCGGCGACACCGCCTCGGCCGCGAGCGCACAGCCGGCCAACAGGCCGCCGCCGCCGCAGCAGACCAGCATCGCGTCGGGCACATACCCCATCGCCGACGCCTGCGTGAGTGCTTCCAGCGCGAGCGTCCCCTGGCCGGTCACGACGTACGGATCCTCGAAGGGCGGTACGACCGTCGCACCCCGTTCGGCCGCGATCGACCGGCCGATGGCGACGCGATCTTCCGTGTAGCGGTCGTACAGCACGACCTCCGCGCCAAACGCGCGCGTGCGCTCGATCTTGATGGGGGGCGCGTCCTTCGGCATGACAATGACGCTGGGCATGCCGAGCAGCGTCGCGCTGAAGGCGACCGCCTGGCCATGGTTGCCTGAGCTGAACGCGACGACGCCGCCGGCGCGCGCGTGCGGTTCGATCTGCAGCAGGCGATTGAGTGCCCCGCGCAGCTTGAACGAGCCGGTGTGCTGCAGCACTTCGGCCTTGAGAAGCACCGTGCCACCGGCGGCGGCGTCGAGTGCGGGCGAGTGAAGCAGCGGGGTGACCGCGGCGTGCGGTGCGATGCGCGCGGCGGCGGCGCGGATGTCGTCGATCGTCGGAACCGCGAAGGTCGTGGTCATGCCGAAAGATCCGGCCACGCACGGAGCTTCGGAAGCGTCCGACATGCAGATCTCCGAATCGCCGCGCCGCACGGCTGGGGCCGGGTGCGGCTTCCCCGCACGCGGGTGCGCAGCTTCCCCCGATGGTGCGCGCGCACGGGGCGTGACAGTGTACCGGCACCCCAGCAACACGCGCCCGGAGAGGCGCAGGAGGTTGGTATGTCGACGCTCATTCGCCGTTCGCCCAGCGCAGTGTCGACCGACGACCCGCTCGGTGGGCTGGTCCGCCGGCTCTTCAACGAGCCGCTGTTCACCCCCGCCATGGCGCAGAGCCCGTGGCTGCCGGCCATGGAAGTGTCGGAGAACACCGACGCGATGATCCTCACGGCCGAACTGCCCGGCATCGACGAGAAGGACATCCGTATCAGCATCGAGAACAACGTCCTGACGGTGGCCGGTGAGAAGGAGCAGGAAGTCACCGATGCGCCGCCGGCGAAGGCGTTCTACCTCGCCGAGCGGTTCTACGGCGCGTTCCAGCGCTCGTTCTCGCTGCCGCGCTCGGTGGACGTGGAGCACGTGAAGGCGGTGTTCGAGAAGGGCGTGCTCACCATCACGCTGCCCAAGCTCCCGCAGGCCAAGGGGCGGGTGATCGAGGTGCAGGCGCGGTAGGCAGGCGACCCGGCGGACTGGCCGGGCATGACCCGGTGAGACTGGCGAGTCGACGAGCGGGCATCGGAGCGCGGGGTATCTTGGGGGAGTCCTCCAACCCGACTTCGATGCCCGCTTCGCGTGTCGTCTCGCTGCTTCGTGCCACTGCGGCTGCGCTGGTCGCGCCGTTGCTCCTTGCCACTGCGGCGCCCGCGCAGGGCACGCGCGGAACCCTTTTCATCGTGGGCGGTGGCTCGGCGCCGCCGTCGGTCGCGCAGGAGTTCGTCGAGCTGGCGGGCGGGCGCGGCAAGGCGCGCATCGTGGTGTTCGCGATGGCGAGCGCGAGCGGTGCCACCAGCGGCGAGGCGAAGGCCCGCGACCTGCGCGCGCTGGGCGCGGACGCCCGCAATGTGTGGATCGACCACGCACAGGCCGACCTGGATTCGGTGGCGCGCCTGCTGGATGGCGCGACGGGCGTGTGGTTCGGCGGCGGCGACCAGAACCGCCTGCTCGCCGTGCTGCGGGGCACCCGCACGGCGCGCGCCATCCGCGCACGCTTCGAGGCTGGTGCCGTCATCGGTGGCACGTCGGCCGGCGCGGCCATCATGTCGACGCCCATGATCACCGGCGACGAACTGGGCACGCGGCGCGATACGACCGAGGCGTGGACCCGCGTCGAGCGCGGCAGCGTGGCGGTGGACAGCGGCCTGGCCCTGATCACCACGGCCGTCATCGACCAGCACTTCCTGCGCCGCAAGCGCCACAACCGCCTGCTCAGCCTCGTGCTCGCGGACACGCCGCACCTCGGCGTCGGCATCGACGAGGGGACCGCGCTCATCGTAGAGCCGAGTGGGCGTTGGCGGGTGATCGGCGTGAGTGCGGCACTGGTGATCGATGCGCGGCAGGCGATGCGCACGACGCCTGGCCAGAAGGTCCTCGGCGCGGCCGGCGTCACGATGCACCTGCTCCCGGCCGGCAGCACTTTCGACCCCGAAAAGAGCATCGCGACGCTGCCGCCCATCTGACTCCCGGCCCACGACCCACGGCCCACGGCCCACGTCGCCGCTACAGCGTCACCGTCTCCACCAGCCGGGCTCCGGCGCACACGGGCAGCTCCACCGCGACACCGACCGGCCGCAGCAGAAAGCACGTCGCGCCGCTGCCACTCATGGCACCGATGGCGGCGTGGCCCTTCGCCCGCAACGCGCGGGCTGCATCGCGCAGCACCGGCAGCATCGCCGCGACGCCGTCGTGCAGCGTGGGCACGACGCGTTCGAAGTCATTCGCGGAATGCGCCGCGATCGACGTCCAGCTTGTGAAGGTCTCGACGTCGTACGCGCGCGCCCGCGGCACGCCCTCGTCGTCACGCGCGTCGGCAAACGCGCCATACGCCCGCCCGGTGTGCACGCCCGTCTCGAACGCGACGAGTGTCACCGCCATCGGTGCGAGCGGGTCGAGTGGCAGCAGGCGATCACCGCGCGACCAGCCCCACGCGCGCGGGGCCGGATGCACGAGGAAGGGCACATCGGCGCCCAATGTCCCGGCCAGTTCGAGCAGCGCGGCTTCGCCCAACGGTGTCGGGCAGGCGCGCTCCAGGAGACGCAGCGTGGCGGCGGCGTCGGCGCTGCCGCCGCCGAGCCCACCGCCCACGGGGATGTGCTTCTCGATGGTGATGTGCCAACCGGTGTCCCAGGCCGCCGCGCGGGTGTAAGCCTCGGCGGCGCGCCAGGCGAGGTTGTCGTGTGGCGCACCGATGCCGGCCGGAGGCATGGCTGGCCCGTCACACACGAGCGTGCGATCGGTGTCGTGCAGCGCGAGCGTCACCACGTCGTGCAGCGCGAGCCGCTGAAAGAGCGTCTCGATGCCGTGATACCCCGACGCTTCGCGGGCGAGGATGCGCAGCAGCAGGTTGAGCTTCGCGTGGGCACGGGCGCGCGCGCTCCCCTCGCCCGCGCCTCCCGCACCAACGCTCACGTCGTCACCGCGAGGTCGAGCAGGTCGCTCAACTCCTCGAACAGCGCGTGAGCCTCGGGCTGCGCGAGCGTGCCGCGCTGCCAGTGCACGGTGAGTTCGTCGCGCACGCTGCGCGCCCGTGCGATGGCGCTCTTGCCCCGATAGAGCAGGGACTCGATGGGCACGACCGCGGGCTCCGGCGGCGGCGCCCCGGCCCATGCGACGCCGGCTTGCTTCACCTGTGCGGCGAGCTGGGCGTCGGGGAGTTCGCGGTCCATGAGCAGGCGGGCGAAGGCCTGCACCGCCGCCGTCTCCTGCGCCGCCGCCAGCGGTGCGCGCGCCATGCGCGTCGCGAGCGCGGTGATGCTTGCGGCGCCGTAGCTGTCGCCCACGTCGGCCAGTCCGAGCAGGGCGCGGCGCACCCCGTCGGCCACCGCGAGTCGCGCGGGGCCGGCGGTGCTGGTCGCCAGCGTGGCGGCTTCGCGCGCGACGCCGTCGGCGGCTGCCGCGATGTCGATGCGGAAGCGCTGTGCGAGTGTCATCGGCGGCTGCGCATTGCGCTCGAGGATGGCCGGCATCCCGTCGTCGGGGAAGAAGCGCGCGATGGGCAGCACCTGACCGGCGGGCGCATCGGGCGCGGAGCGTGTGGAGAGGTAGCCGGCGGCGACGGCCGCCAGCGCGACACTCTGCGTGCGGCTCCGCCGGATGTCGCCGTCCGCCCAGAGCGGCGTGCGCTCGACCAGCGCGCGCAGCTCCGCGAGCGCGCCGCGCACGGCGAAGTGCAGCCGCTGATCCCAGCGGAGTTCATGGTCGCGCAGGCCGATCGCGATGCGCTCCACGGTCGACGCAAGGTCGGGGAGCCCCTCGAGGCGCGTCATGCTCGCGCTGCCACGCAGCGCGCGGGCGCTCGCGAGAAGCGCGGCCGCGTCGGGCGCGCTGTCGTCGCCACCCGCGAGGACCTGGTCGAGGCGGTCGAGATACTCGGCCGCCTCCTTCCGGAAGAACTCGATCAGCGCCTGCGGTGCACTCATGCGTCTCGACTCCGTGTGTGCTCGGCCGTCTCCATCGGTCGCTTCCGAACGTCAGCGCCCGCCGGTGGTGCGCGCCGCGTCCATCGCCGCGCGGATCTCGCGCACCGCGTGCGCGAGTCCCACGAAGATGGCGCGTCCGACGATCGCGTGCCCGATGTTGAGCTCCTCGATGTCCGGGATGGCGGCCACCGGTGCGACATTCTGCACCGACAGCCCGTGCCCGGCGTGCACGGCGATGCCGAGCGACGCGCCGAGGGCGGCGGCGTCACGGAGCGCCTGGAGCGGGCGGGGATCGAGGAGGACGCCGGTGGCGTCGCAGGCGTGGGCGTACTGCCCGGTGTGAAGCTCGATGGCGTCGGCGCCGAGGGCGTGCGAGCGCCGCACGGCGTCGGGGTCCGGGGCGATGAAGAGGCTGGAGCGAATGCCCGCGGCCCGCAGGCGGGCGACGGCGGCGCCCAGCATGGCCTCGTGGCGGGCCACGTCCAGCCCCCCTTCGGTCGTGATCTCCTCGCGTCGCTCCGGCACCAGTGTCACCTGGGCGGGGCGAAGTGTTTCGGCGAGGGTCAGCATGTCGTCAGTAGTGGCGCACTCGAGATTCAGGAGCGTCGTCACCTGCGCCGCGAGGCGGTGGATGTCGTCGTCCTGGATGTGGCGCCGGTCCTCCCGCAGGTGGGCCGTGATGCCATCGGCACCGTGCTGCTCACAGAGGAGCGCGGCGGTCACCGGATCGGGCTCGCTCCCGCGCCGGGCCTGCCGGACGGTGGCGACATGATCGATGTTGACGTACAGGCGCTGGTATCGCAGGGCCATCGCTGGGGTACCCGATTCACGAACGGTGAAGGGAAGCGACCACGGTCACGAACAGGCAAGGAGGCCGTCGTGCGGCGAAGTGTATACGGACGCAGGTGGGTGGCGGGATGGTGCGGCGCGTTGGCGCTGCTGGCCGGGTGCTCGCGCCAGGTGGTGTCGACGGAGTCGTCGCTCCCCGGCGGCGCACCGCGACCGTCGGTGGGCGCCGAGGTGACGGGGGCCATCGGGGCAGCCACGGCTCGCGGGGCTGTCGAGGGGTTTCTCAAGGCGGTGAACGCCCAGGACCTCCAGACGATGTCGACGCTGTGGGGGAACGCGCAGGGGCTCGTGCGCGAGCAGATCAAGCGCGAGGACCTGGAGAAGCGCCTGGTGGTCATCCAGTGCCTGCTGCAGCACGACAGCTTCCGCTACACCGAGGATCGCCCGCGGCTGAGCTCCGAGGGGCGTCAGCAGCAGTACCTCGAGATCGTGCGGGGCAGCACGCGCAAGGTCACCCACTTCACGCTGGTCGCCTCACGCGGGGGCCGCTGGGTGGTGGAGAACATCGACGTGGGCCCGCTGCAGGAGCTCTGCCGCTGACGGTCACCGCGCCGGTGGTCTCCAGGCCGGTGGCGCGGTGACCGGTGCAGGGAATGGAACGGGAACGGCGACGGGAACCGGGGCTTTACATCCCGACTAATATTCGGACAGCTCGACGAGGACACCCCCGGTCGAGGTCGGATGGAGGAACGCGATGCGTTTCCCCTCCGCACCCAGCCGGGGTTTCTCGTCGATGAGCCGGAGTCCGGCCTCCCGACAGCGCTGCAGCATGCCGTCGAGGTCGTCGACGGCGAAGCAGACGTGATGGATGCCGGGCCCGCGCTTGGCGATGTACTTGCCGATCGGGGTGTCCTCGGCGTTCGCCTGAAGCAGCTCCACGAGCGACTCGCCGCTGGCGAGACCGACGATCGTGGCGCCGTCCGAGTCGCCCAAGGGCACTTCGGGCATGCCCAGCACGTCGCGCATGATGGGCAGCAACTCGTCGATGGCGCGCACGGCAATGCCGATGTGGGCGATGCGCGTGCCGCGGCGGTTAGGTTCAGTCATGACGGTCGGGACGTGGTCGAGGTGGCCAGCCCCGAATTCTAAATCCTGCACTCGGGCACCGGTGCGGCGGCGGTGAGCCGTCGCCGAGGGCCGGCGCCCACGGAGCACATGATGGCCAACGCAGTGGAAGTCCGGGACGACAGCTTTGCGACGGAGATCGAGCAGCACCAGGGGCTCGCCGTCGTCGACTTCTGGGCAACGTGGTGCGCCCCCTGCCGCATGATCGCGCCGATCGTCGAGCAGCTGGCGGGTGAGTACGCGGGCACGGTGAAGGTCGCGAAGCTGGACGTCGATTCGAACCAGCAGACGGCGATGCGCTTCAACGTGCGGTCCATCCCGACCATCCTGTTCTTCAAGAACGGGAAGCTGATCGATCAGGTGGTGGGCGCGGTCCCGCGTCCGGCCCTCGAGGCGAAGTTCAAGGAGCACGCCTGACGGACCGCGACGCGCCCGGTGACGTCGGTGCGGAGGAGGCGGCAGCCGCTGCCCCTGCCGCCCTGGCGCACCGGGCCGCGTCGCTGTGGCCCCACGCGGCCACCCCCGGGGCGCTGCATATCGTCAGCACCCCCATCGGCCACCTGGCCGACATCACGCTGCGCGCCCTCGCGGTGCTGCAACAGGTCCAGGCCATCTGCTGCGAGGACACGCGCCACAGTCGCGCGCTGCTGCAGCACTACGGCATTCGCACGCCGCTGCTCGCCGTGCATGAGCACAACGAAGCGAGTGCCATCCCGGGGCTGGTGGCGCGCCTCGCGCGGGGCGAGTCGCTCGCTCTGGTGAGTGACGCCGGCACCCCGCTGGTGTCCGACCCGGGTGCCCGCCTGGTCACCGCGGTGCTGGACGCAGGCCTGCGGGTCGTCCCGATTCCCGGCGCCTCGGCCGCGCTCGCCGCGCTTGTGGGGTGCGGGCTCGTTCCCCACCCGTTCACGTTGCTGGGCTTTCTGGCCCGCCGGGGGCGCGAACGCGACGAGCAGCTGGCACTGGCGGTCCGCCTGCCGCACGCGGTGGTCGTGTACGAAGCCCCCACCCGCCTCGTGGAAACGCTTCGGGACGTTGCGGCTGTCACAGGAGCGGGGCGGCAGGCCGTCGTGGCCCGTGAGCTCACCAAGCACTTCGAGGAGTTCCGTCGCGGAACGCTCGCCGAACTGGCTGCGTACTACGAGGAGACGCCGCCGAAGGGCGAGGTGGTGGTGGTGCTCGAGGGCGCGCGGGACGAGGCGCCCGCCGAGGACAGCCTGCGGGCCGCGGCGCTCGCGTGGCGTGCCGAAGGCTTCCGTCCCCGTGATATCGTTCGCATGCTCATGGACGAGCACGGGGCCAGTCGCAACCTTGCCTATCGCCTCGCGCACGACGCCTGATTCGCACCAGCCCCACCGGCGTTTCCTCCCCACGTTCTTCCCGCCTTCCTGCATGCGTCGTTCGCCGCGTCCGGCTCGTCTCGTTCTCGTCGCGGCTACCGTGCTCGCGCCGTGGCTGCTGCTTGCGGCACGTCCCGCGGCGGCGCCCGAGGCGCCAGCGGCGGCGGGCCCCGGACGGCTCGCCCTCGCGCGGCTGCACTACGACGGCGGCGGTGACTGGTACGCCAATCCATCGGCGCTGGCCAACCTCATCCGCGCCATCGCCGAACGCACGGCGCTGCCCATCGAGCGCGGCGAGGCGACGGTGCGGCTCACCGACTCGGCGCTGTTCGACTTCCCCTTCCTGCATGCGACGGGGCACGGAGAGATGCGGCTGACCGAGACCGAGGTGCGACGCCTGCGCGAGTACCTGCTGCGCGGCGGCTTCCTGCATGTCGATGACAACTACGGCCTCGACGAGAGCTTTCGGCGCGAGATCGCGCGCGTCTTTCCCGATCGCCCGCTCACCGAAGTACCGCACGCCCACCCGATCTACCACCTCGTGTACGAGTTTCCCGAGGGCGTGCCCAAGATTCACGAGCACGATGGCAAGCCCGCCAAGGGCTACGGCATCTTCATCGGCAATCGCCTCGCCGTGTACTACACCTACTCGGCCGACCTCGGCAACGGATGGGAAGACGTGGGCACGTATCCGGATCCCCCCGCACTGCACGAGCAGGCGCTTCGCATGGGCATCAACCTCTTCACCTACGCGGTCACGAGCCGGGTGACGCCATGACCGCTCCTGCCTGCACGCCGGGCGGCGCCGGGAACGCCGGCACGCAACTGGCCACGCGACTGCAGGTCGAGCGGACGCGCCTCATGCGCGCCTCCTTGGGCGCGCGCCTGCTCGCGGGCGCAGGTGCGGCGGCGCTGGTGCTGGCGGCGGCGGGCTTCCTGCTGGCCGACGGGCGCTGGATGTCGCTGCCGCGCGCGCTGCCGATCGCCGCGTGGCTGCTCGCCGCGGGCCTCGCGGCGCTGGCGGTGCGGTGGTGCCTGCGACGCGACGCGGCCGTGCTCGACACGCGCGCGCTCGCCACGCGCATCGAACAAGAACAGCGACTGCGCGACGGATCGCTGCGCGGGGCGCTCGAGGTGGCCGGCAGCGGCGAGCTGGGCGCGTACGCGGCGGCGGATATCGCACGGCGCCTCGGTGCGGGCGTGCTCGCGCCACAGGCTGCGCTCGATGTGCGCCGCACGCTGCTCATCGGTGGTGCGATGGGCGTTGCCGGGCTGGCGTTGCTGGGTGGCGCCGGACGCGGACGCCCCGACGGCGTCGCGGCGGTGCTGCAGCCGGTCGCGGCTTGGCGCGGTACGCTGCTGGCGCCGCTCGCATTCGAGCGGGTGCCGCGCACGGTGCCGCGCGGCATGCCGGTGACGCTCACGGTGCAGGCGGCGGGGCGTCATACGCTCACCGTCTCGCGTCGCGTCGAAGGTGAAGCCTCGAGTGACACGACGCTGGTGGTCGATGAGACCGGCGTCGCGCGCCTCCCGATCGGACCCGTGCGCGCGAACATGACGCTGCAGGTCTCCGACGGACGCTCGACGCCGCTCGAGGCGGTGCTGGTGGTCGAGGATCGCGGCTGGCTGGGTGATGTCGCGCTGCGGGCGTCGTTCCTGGCGTACCTGGGCCGCGCCGACGAGACGCTCGAGGCCGTGCCGCCGGTGCGCGTGCCGCGTGGTACGCGCGTGCAGGTGCGGGTGGTGCAGCGCGGTGGCGCGCGCGACGCGGCGCTCACCAACGGCACGGATACGGTGCGCTTCACCGAGGTGCCGGGCGCACGCGGCGACGGCACGGTGGCGCAGGGTGTGGTGACGGTGGACAAGGAAGGGAGCTGGCGGTGGCTCGCCGCGGCCACGCCGCGTGCGGACGGCGCCGTGCTGCCCCCCGAACTGCCTGATGCGCTGTCATTCGAGATTGTGCCGGACCAGCGCCCCGAAGTGGAGATCATCGCGCCGGCGTCGGACACGGCGATCGGGGTCACGGGCAGTGTGCCGGTGGAGATCGCGGCGGCCGACGACCACGGCGTGGCGCGGGTGACGTTGCAGCTCTGGCGTGAACAGGTCGGGGGAGACCTCGGCAATCGCGAACAGGTCGATGTCGCGTCGCCGGCCATGCCGCTCTTCGAGGGCGGCACGACCATCACGCTCGACGGGCGCGGCCTCGAGCCGGGCGACCGGTTGCACGTCGTGGCCATCGCGACGGACAACTCGCCGTGGGCGCAGGTGACGCGCAGCGCCGAGGTCATCCTGCGCGTGCCGACGCTCGTCGAGCAGCGCGCGATGGCGCGGTCGCTCGCGGACTCGCTGGCCGCGCAGGCCAAGGCGCTCGCGCAGCAGGAGCGCCGCCTGCAGCAGAACACCACCGATGCCGCGCGCAACCGCGACCTCAAGGGGAACGCCGCGGGGCAGCAGCAGGGGGGCGCCAAGTCGGACAACGCGAAGTCGATGAGCTTCCAGAACGCCGAGAAGGCGAAGGAACTCGCGCGCGACCAGCAGCAGCTCGCGTCGCGCGTCGACTCGCTGCGGCAGAACGCGAAGGAGCTGGAGAACCGGCTCCGCAACGCCAATGCGCTCGACACGACACTGGCGTCGCGCATGAAGGACATCCAGAAGCTGTTGCGCGACGCGATGACGCCCGAGATGCAGAAGCAGCTCGAGGAGCTCAACAAGAGCACCGAGCGGCTGAGTGGCACCGAGGCGCAGCAGTCGATGCAGCAGTTGGCCGAGCAGCAGAAGCGCATGCGCGAGCAGCTCGAGAAGAGCGCGGAGATGCTGAAGCGTGCGGCGCTCGAGGGCGCGATGCAGACGCTGCGGGACGATGCGCAGGATCTCGCGAAGGCGCAGCAGCAGATGGCCGAGCAGCTCGATGGCGCGCAGCGACGCAGCGGGCAGAGCGGCAAGACCGAGGCGGGGCGTGAGCAGGGCTCCCGGACGCCGAGCGATGAGGCGAAGTCGCTCGCCGATCGGTCGCGCGATCTCGAACGCGAAGTGCAGGCGCTGGCCAAGCGCCTCGAGGAGTCGGGGGCCAAGCCCGGCGCGAGCAAGACGCGCGAGGCGCAGCCCCTGGTGAAGCAGGCCGGCGACGCGATGCAGCGTGCAGCGCAGCAGCAGCAACAGCAGCAGCAGCGTGAGGGCCAGCAAGGCCAGCAGGGTCAGCAGCAGCAAGGCCAGCAGCAACAGGGCCAGCAAGGCCAGCAGCAGCAGGGCCAGCAGGGGCAGCAAGGCCAGCAGGGCCAGCAGCAGCAGGGCCAACAGGGGCAGCAGCAGGGGCAGCAGGGCCAGCAGGGCAGCCGGCAGAATGCGCAGCAGGGCGCGCGTCAGCCTGGGCAGCAGGGGCAGGCGTCGCCACAGGGGCAGGGCCAGCAGGGGCAGCAAGGGCAGCAGGAGTCGCGGAGCGGCACGCCGCAGGCCGGCCAGAACGGGCAGCCGGCAAGCGCCGACGACGCGCGCCGCGCGGCCGATGCGATGAACCAGGCCGCCAAGCAGCTCAGCGATGCGCGCAACGCGCAGGTCGATGCCTGGAAGGGCGAGCTGTCCGATCAGCTCGACCAGTCCATCAACGAGACCATGCAGCTTGCGCGGCAGCAGGCCGATCTCGAGCGGAAGGCGCGGCAGCAGGGGGCGCAGGGCATGCAGGGCGAACAGAGCGCGTTGCAGCAGGGGGTGCAGCAGGCGGCGCAACGCCTCGAGGAGGCGGGTCGCTCGTCGTCGCTGCTGTCGCAGCGCTCGCAGAAGGCGATGGGCGAGGCGCAGCGCCGGGTGCAGCAGGCCACGCAGGCAATGCAGCAGAGCGGCCAGCCCGGCGGCAACGAGCAGGCGCAGAACGCCATGAAGGACGCCACCGAGGCGCTCAACCAGGCGCTCAGTTCGCTCGTGCGCGATCGCGAGAAGGTCAACAACGCGAGCAGCGCCTCGGGCTTCACCGAGATGATGGAGCAGCTCAAGCAGCTCGCGCAGCAGCAAGGGCAGCTCAACGGGCAGATGCAGGGGCTCAACATGATGCCGGGCGGCGCGCAGGGAGACGCGGCGCGGCAGCAGGCGCGTGTGCTCGCGCGGCAGCAGCGGGACGTGGCGCGCAGCCTCACCGACGTCTCCGACGCCGACGAGACGGGCCGCACGGATGCGCTGGCCAAGGAAGCGCAGCAGCTCGCGCAGCAGATCGAGCGCAACGGCCTCGATGCGAACGTCGCGCAGCGGCAGCAGCAGCTCTATCGCCGCCTGCTCGATGCGGGGCGCTTCCTCGAGCAGGACGAGCGCGACGACCAGGGGCCGCGTGAGGCCAAGGCCGGCACCGGCGCGGGCGCCGCCGGGCGCGTCGACGGTGCGCAAAGCGGCAAGGCCGCAACGAAGTTCGCGCCGCCCACGTGGAACGAGCTGCGCGGACTCGGCGCGGAAGAGCGCCGTCTGGTCATCGAGTACTTCCGACGCCTGAACGGCGGCGACAGGCAGCCGTGAGATCTCGCGGCGCGTGGCTGGTCGCGCGGTTCGCCGTCGCGACGTGCGTGGCCGTCGTTGCACCCGCGGGCGCGGCCGCCCAGGCAACGGGGCAGGTGCCGCCCCGCAGCACGGCCGGCAGCGCGCCGCGCGATTCGATGACCGATCCGCTCGCGCGCGCGCTCGATGCGGAAGACAAGGGGAACCTCAAGGCGGCGGCCGTCGCGTATCGCGAGGCGATGCTGCAGGCCATGCAGGGCCCCAACGTCGACGGCGACAAGATCGCGTTCGCGCTGCTCGGCCTCGAGCGGGCGTGGGTGGAGCAGGGGGTGCTGGATTCGCTCGTGCCCGTGGTGGGGCGCGTGCTCCAGCTCCGTCCGTCCGATCCGGTCGCGCGCGGCATCCAGTTGCGCACGCTGGTGGCGATGGGGCGCGATGACGAGGCGCGGGCGTCGTTCATGTCGTGGCGTCGCGCCGCCGGCGCCGACGGGCAGCCGTTTCGGGAATACGCGCGCCTGCTCATGCAGCAGGGGCGCACACTCGCCGCCGACAGCCTGCTGAATGATGCGGCCCGCCTGCTGGGCCCGGCCGGCGCGCTGTCCGGGGAGACGGCCCAGCTCCACGTCGCGTTGCAGCGCTGGAACGCCGCGGCCCAGGCGTATCGCGAAGCGTTGCGCGACCAGCCGTGGATAGAAACGACGGCACTGTTCGGCCTGAGTCGCGCGCCGGCCGCGGCGCGGGATTCGATTCGCATCGTGCTGTTGGCACCGCCCATCACCTTGCCGCCGCGCCGGCTGCTGTCGCAGCTCGAGTTTGCGTGGAGTGAGCCGCGTCGTGCGTGGCAGGCCATCGCGGCCGTGAAGGGCGACGACTCGACGGCGGCCGCCTGGCGCGCCTTCGGCGAGCGCGCGGAGCTCAACGAGTCGTGGCTGGTGGCGCGTGATGCCTGGACTGCCGTGTTCACGTTGCGTGGGGACCTCGAATCACAGCGCCGCGCCGCCGAGGCGGCGTTGCGCGCGGGTGATGCGGCGGGCGCGCTGGCCATGGTGCGACGTGCGGGCACCGGCGACGCGGCCGCTCGCGCGAAGGCGCTGCTGGCGCTCGAGGTGGCGGCGCTCGCCGAGGCGGGGCAGGTGGACGAGGCGCGCACGCTGCTCGACAAGCGCGGCAGTGCGCTCGACGCGGAGGCGCGGGCTGCGCTCTCGCGTCCGCTGGTGAGCGCGATGTTGCGCAGCGGTGACCTCGCGCGGGCGCGTGCCGCGATGCAGGCGGGCGACCTCGACGACGACGACGAACTCGCCGGCGTGCTCGCGCTGTACGAGGGCGATCTCGCGACGGCGCGCAAGCGCCTCGTGCGGGCGGCGAGCCAGCGCGCCGAGCTGGTCGACGCGTTGGGCATCCTGGCGCGCGTGCGCCTCGACCACTCGCCGGCGCTGGGGGCGGCCTTCCTGGCCCTCGCGCGGCGTGACAGCGCGGCGGCGGCCACGCAGTTCACCCGCCTGGCCGACTCGGTGGGGACGGCGGCGCCCGCGCTGCTTGCGCAGGCGTCGCGGCTCCGCCCGCCCGCGCAGGCAGTGCCGCTGTGGGAGCGCATCGTGCGAGACCATGCACGCAGCCCCGAGGCGCCCGAGGCGCTGCTCGCATGGGCGCGTCACCTGCGCGACGGCAAGGACGCCGCCGGCGCCACGGCGCGACTGGAGCAGATGCTGCTGGACTATCCCACCAGCGCCCTCGCGCCGCAGGCGCGGCGTGAGCTCGAACAGCTCAAGGGGCGGGTTCCGCCCGCGCCCGCCATCTAGATTTCCCGCATGCATCGTCGCGCAATCGCTTCATGGCTCCGGACCACCCTGGTCGCGGGCATCCTGCTGGTGACCTCCGGCAGCGCGTCGGTGCTGCGCGCGCAGCACCTGCTGCTGCCCATGGATGACGCCCAGCGCAATCACCTCAAGGCGTACGGCGTCACCTATCAGGCCATCAAGGCTGGGCAGAAGGCCGAGTGGTTCCTCAACTACCGGGGCGGCGCGTTCCTCATTCCCGACGTGCCGGACCTGCGGCGCCGCGCGGCCCTCGATGGAGTGACGGTCGAGCCGCTCACCGACGCCGGCGTGGCGGCAGCGCGCGCGGAGATCGCGGGTGGCAACATGGACGCGGTGGTGCTCGAACGGGCACCGCGCATTGCCATCTATCGCCCTGTCGACCAGCCACCCTGGGACGACGCCGTCACCCTCGCGCTCACCTACGCCGGCATCGACTTCACGTCGGTGTGGGACGACGAGGTGATGCGCGGCGACCTGTCGAAGTTCGACTGGGTGCACCTGCACCACGAGGACTTCACGGGGCAGTACAACAAGCTGTACCTCGCCTATCGCGATGCGCCGTGGTTCGTGGCGCAGCGGGAGCGGGACATGGCCACCGCGCGACGCTTCGACCGGCACGACGTGCCCGGGCTCAAGAAGGCGGTGGCCGACAACATCCGGCTGTTCGTCGAGCGCGGCGGCTTCCTGTTCGCGATGTGCGGCGCCACCGAGTCGCTCGACCTGTCGATCGCGTCGTTCGCCGTCGACATCGCCGGGCCGTTCAGCGACGGCACGCCGCCGGCGCCCGATGCCGACGCACGCATGGACTGGACGCGCGCCCTCGCGTTTCGCGGTGCGCACGTCGAGCCCAGCCCCTACGTGAACGCCCTCAGCGACATCGACGGCCACCAGGTGAACGTGCCGTCGCGGCGCCAGCCGCTCGGTGCCTTTGCACTGTTCGGCTTCTCGGCCAAGCTCGATCCCGTGGCGACGATGCTGGTGCAGGATCACCGCACGGTGGTGCCGGACTTCTACGGCGTGACCACGAGCTTCAATCGCGCGGTCATCAAGCCGGGCGTGACGATCCTCGCGCAGGAGGATGGTGCGCCGTGGGCCAAGTACCTGCACGGTGACTACGGCAAGGGCTCGTGGACATTCCTCGGTGGGCACGATCCCGAGGATCCGCAGCACGCGATCGGCAGCGCGCCCACCGACCTCTCGCTGCACCCCAATTCTCCGGGGTATCGCCTGATCCTGAACAACGTCCTGTTCCCGGCCGCGAAGAAGAAGCCGCGCAAGACGTGAGCACGGCGACCGCCGGTGAGCCGCGGCTCGCCCGGGCGGCCGCCGCGGCCATTCGCACGCAGATCCGCCTGCATGGCGGCAACGAGGTGTGCTTCGTCTGCACCGTGGACGACAGCGGCATCATCGTGACGGCACGCAAGGTCGCCGCGGGCGACATCGGGAGCGTGCTCGCGCTCCCCGGGGTGGCCGATCGCGGCGAGATGCTGCTGCACAACCACCCCGGTGGCGACCTCACCCCGAGTCAGGCCGACATGGAGGTCGCGTACCGCTTCCACGGCAACGGCATCGGCTTCGGCATCGTCGACAACGACGCGACCCGCGTGTACGTCGTCGTCGAGGTGCCGCGCGAGCGCGCCGTGCAGCCGCTCGATGTGGACGCGGTGGACGTGGCGCTCGGTCCGTACGGCAAGGTCGCGCAAGCCATGCAGCATGCGCTCGGAGGGCGCAGCTACGAGGACCGGCCGAGTCAGCGGGCGATGGCGCGCGCGGTGACCGACAGCTACAACGACGGTGGTGTCGCGCTGCTCGAGGCGGGCACCGGTGTCGGCAAGTCGCTCGGCTACCTCGTGCCGGCGCTGCGCTGGGCGGCAGCCAACGGCGAGCGCACCATCGTGAGCACCAACACGATCACGCTGCAGGAGCAGTTGGTCGCCAAGGACCTGCCGTTCCTGCAACGCGCGCTCGACGACCAACCGGTGCGCTTCGCCCTGCTCAAGGGGTGGCGCAACTACGTGTGCCTGCAGCGCCTCGAGCAGGCGCAGGGGGCGGGCGCCGCGCTCTTCGAAGATGATGTGTCGGTCGAGGTGGTGCGGCTGGCCGAGTGGGCGACGCGCACGACCGACGGCTCGCTCGCCGACCTCGCGACCCCACCGCGCCCCGATGTGTGGGACGAGGTGGCCGCCGAGCCGGACCTGTGTACGCGCATGCAGTGCCCGCACTACGCGAACTGCTTCCTCTTCGCGGCGCGACGGGATGCGGCGGTGGCCGACGTGGTGGTGGTGAACCATCACCTGCTGCTTTCCGACGTCGCAGTGCGGCGCCAGGTGCAGAACTGGGACGATGCCGCCGTGCTGCCGTCGTATCGGCGTCTCGTCATCGACGAGGGTCATCATCTCGAGGATGCGGCGGCGGCGCACCTTGGCAGCACGATCACGCGGCGCGCCCTCATGCGCCTGTTCGGTCGCCTCGAACGGCGCGGGCGTGGCCTGCTGCCCGCGCTCGAGCTGCGGCTCATGACGCAGCGTGACCTGCTGAGTGTCGCCAGCACCGACCTGGTGCGCGAGCGGCTGATGAGTGCGACGGCCACCGCGCGGGATCGTGCGCAGCTCCTGTTCGAACTGCTGCGCGACGTGCTCGAACAGCATGGTGCGCCGGTGCTGCGACTCACGCCGGCCTTCGAGCAGCATCCGCTGTGGGAGAACGGCATCGCCGAGACGCTGGGCGAGCTGCTCAACGAGATCGACGCGATCGGCGCCGGGCTCGAGCTCGTGCGCGAGCGCCTGGAGACCGATGAGAAGCGCGCCGAGCAGTTGGCGCCGCTCCTCAACGAGGTACGGGCGGTCACGCGACGGCTGCAGACCGCGGGCGATTCGCTGGCCAAGGGGCTGCGCACGCCGACCGATGGCCCGGCCTCGGTGCGGTGGATGGAGTTCCAGGGAAAGCCGACCCCGCAGGATCGCAACGTCGCCGTGCACTGTGTGCCGCTCGACCTGGCGCCGGTGCTGCGCGACGATCTCTTCGCGCGCGTCCGCACCGCGGTGGTGACCAGTGCGACCCTCGCGACGCAGGGCGGCTTCGGCTTCCTCGCGGAACGGCTCGGGCTCGACCCGCGGGCGGCGACGACACGCAGCGCCATGTTTCCGTCGCCGTTCGACTATCCGCGACAGGCGGTGCTGGCGGTGCCTACCGACCTGCCGGCGCCCAATGAGGACGCCGGCGCGCACTTCGCGGCCGTCGAGCGGCACCTGAGCGACCTGGTGCGGGCCAGCGGCGGCGGTGTGTTCGCGCTGTTCACCAGCCATCGCGACGTCCGTCAGATGGCCGAAGCGCTGCGGGCGTCGGGGGCGGTGTCGGGGTTGCCGCTGCTGGTGCACGGCGAAGAGCCGCGCGATGTGCTGCTCGAGCGTTTCCGCGACGCCGGAAGCGCGGTGCTGCTGGGCACGGCGACCTTCTGGGAAGGCGTCGATGTCCCGGGCGATGCGCTGCGCGGCCTGCTCATCGCCAAGCTGCCGTTCCGGGTGCCGTCGGAGCCCATGGTGGCCGCCCAGTGCGAGGCCATCGAGGCGCGCGGTGGCAACAGCTTTGGCGAGTACATGCTGCCGCACGCGGCGCTACGCCTCAAGCAGGGGTTCGGGCGGCTCATTCGCAGCGGCACCGACGCCGGCGTGGTGGTGTTGAGTGACCCGCGGGTCACCACCAAGCGCTACGGTCGCGAACTGCTCGACGGATTGCCCCCGGCCCGCCGCCTCGTGGGCCCATGGGGTGAACTGCGGGCCCAGGTGTCAGCGTTCTACCGAGCGCGACGTTAGGGCAGGCAGTGGCCCTCCCGCAGTGGCCGTTCGGCACCGGCCCTGCCGTCACCCTCCACCGACTCCTCCACGTCCTCATGTCTCACGCGCCCTCCGCCACCCCCAGCAAGATCATCTGCGTCGGCCGCAACTATGTCGCCCACGCCAAGGAGATGGGCAACGACGTGCCGAAGTACCCGCTCCTCTTCCTCAAGCCGCCGTCATCGCTGGTGCGCGAGGGGCAGGCGGTGGTCCTGCACCCGGTGTCCACGCACATCGAGTACGAGGGGGAGATCGCGGTGGTGATGGGCGCGCGTCTGTCGAAGGCCGCGAGTGAGGCGGAGGCGGTGGCCGCCGTCGGTGGGGTGGTGGCGTTCAACGACGTGACCGCCCGCGACCTGCAGAACAGCGACGGACAGTGGGCCCGTGCCAAGGGGCTGGACACCTTCGGCGCCATCGGCACGGTGGCCCCCGCGCCGGCCGACTTCGACGCCATCGAACTCGTGACCCGCCTCAACGGGGCGGTGGTGCAGCACGGCCATGGGCGGGACATGGTGTTCCGCATCCCCTTCCTCGTGCACTACATCTCGCAGTACTTCACCCTCGAGCCGGGCGACGTCATCGCCACGGGCACGCCGGCGGGGGTGGGACGACTCGCACCGGGAGATACGGTCGAGGTGGAACTCGTGGGGCTCTCCCGGGTGAGCAATCCCGTGGTCGCAGGCACCTGAGCGCCTCCATCGGGTAGATTCCAGCATGCCGCACTCCCGCCCCCCCGTGCCGCCCGCGTCCCCGCCGCCCGCCGAGCCCCGGCCGCCGCGCCGGAAGCGTGTGGCCGTGCAGGGGCTGCCGACGGCGCGGCCGCGCAACGCGCGCGCGCTGGCCATCGCGGTGCTCGTGCACGTCGTGCTGGTGGTGGCGGTGATGCAGTGGATCACCTTCGGGCACGGCCTCCCCAACTGGATGCGCTTCGGAAACGAGCAGCGCCCGCGGGAAGAGCGGTTGCAGTACGTCGCCACACGCGACGTGGCACCGCCGGTGTCGCGGACGCCCGCGGCCACGCGCCCGAACGCTGCGCCCACCCAGCCCGCGCCCGCGCAGCCCGCTCCGGCAGCGCCGGCCGAGCCGCCGGCGGCCGGTCCGCCTGCCATCCCGACGGCGCCGCGTGACACGGGCGCTGGCGCACCCCCGGGCAACGGCATCGGCGCGCTCGACCCGCGGGTGCGCGGTGTGCGCCCTGGCTACACCGACGAGCGCGTCTGGCGCGGTACGGGCGGCGGCGCTGGCGGCACGGGCGCCGCATTCGGCGGAGGGGGCACCGGCGCCGACAATCTCGACAGCATCATGGCGGGTGGCATCATGGCGGCCCGCGATTCGCTCGACTCGCTGGCGCGGGCGCAGGGCAAGTATGGCCGCGCTCCCGGCGACTGGACCCGCACCGACAAGAACGGCAACAAGTGGGGGTGGGATCAGGGCGGCATTCGGCTCGGCAAGGTCGTGATTCCCAACGCGCTGCTCGCCCTGTTGCCGCTCAACGCGGCCACGGCGGCCAACATGTCGGGGAACATGGCGATGATCGAGTCCGGCCGACGCACCGCCGCTGCCACCGCCGACATTCAGCGCATGTCGGCGCGCGGAGCCGGCGATGCGGAGTTCCGCCGCATCGTGAAGGAGATGGACGCGCGGCGTGACACCGAACGGCGCGCCCGACTGCGTGCACCCAGCGCAAGCGTCGCCGCACCGCTCAAGGACGCGGGCAAGAGCGAGAGCAAGAGCGGCCCGCCCTGACGGGCGCCGCTCAGGCCGTCAACTCAGGCAGGACTGCGCAGGTAGCCGACCGCGGCGAGGATGCGCGCGAGTGACCGCTCGCGCCCCACGTAGAGCAGCACGTCGAAGATGCCCGGGCTGACCGTGAGCCCCGTGAGCGCGACGCGCAGCGGCTGGAACACCTTGCCGCCCGAAATGCCGCGCTGCTCGGCCAACTGCCGCAGCGCCTCTTCCATGGCTGCTGGCTCCCACGTCGCGAGCGCCGCCAGGGCGTCGTGCGTGGCCTCGAGCACGTCGGCAGTGGCCGCCGCATCACGCCACTGCTTCGCCACCGCATCGGCGTCGTATTCCACCGCGTCGGTGAAGAACGGCCCGGCCTGCGCGACGATCTCGTCGGTGAGACGCGCGCGAATGCGCAGCAGTTCGAGCACGCCGCAGAACCATTCGTGACGTGCGGTGAGGTCGGCCACCGTGGCCAGCCCCGCGCGCTCGAAGAGAGGCGCCATGAGCGTCGCCAACTCGGCGATGGGCAGCCGCGCGAGATGCTGCCCGTTCATCCACTCGAGCTTCTTGGTGTCGAAGATCGCGGCCTTGGCATGCAGGCCACGCGTGTCGAAGCGCGCGACGAGCTCATCGAGCGTCATCACCTCGGTGTCGTCGCCCGTGCTCCACCCCAGCAGCGCGAGGAAGTTGAGCATCGCCTGCGGCAGCATCCCCTGATGCTGGTAGTCCCCCACCGCCGTCGCGCCGTGCCGCTTCGACAGCTTCTTGCCGTCGGTGCCGTGGATCATCGGCACATGGGCGAACTCGGGGACGTGTGCCCCCAGCGCGCGGTAGAGCAGGATCTGCTTGGGCGTGTTCGAGATGTGGTCGTCACCCCGCATGACGAGGGTGACGCGCGCGGCGATGTCATCGGACACGACAGCGAGGTTGTACACCGGCGTGCCGTCGCTGCGGAGGATGACGAAATCCTCGATGTCCTTGTTGGGAAACGCGATGCGACCGTGAACCAGGTCGATCCACTCGGTGTGCCCCTCGGGCACGCGAAAGCGGATCGCGTACGGCTCACCCGCGGCGAGTTTGGCCGCCAGTTCACTCTCGCTGTAGGCCGCGAGGCTGCGATCGAACCGAAATCCCTCGCCCTTCGCCTCGGCCTCGGCGCGCAGCGTCTCGATCACGCTGGGCGGCGTGAAGTCGCGATAGGCCGCGCCCGTCTCCAGCAGGCGATGGGCATCCGCATAGTGCTGCGCGACGTTGGCGCCCTGGTACACGACCTCCTCGTCCCAGGTGAGCCCCAGCCAGGCGAGACCGTCGAAGATGGCGCGCGTGCTGTCCTCGGTGCTGCGCTGACGGTCGGTGTCTTCGATGCGGAGCAGGAAGTCGCCGTCGTACTTCTTCGCGTAGAGCCAGTTGAAGAGCGCCGTGCGAGCGCCACCGACATGCAGGAAGCCGGTGGGCGACGGAGCGAAGCGCACGCGCGGACGCGATGCGGGGGACGCAGAGGTCATGACGACCGAAGCTCGCGAAATACCGGGTGAAATGACACGCGGGCCCGCCGGAATCCGGCGGACCCGCGGAACGGAGAGAGCGGGATTCGAACCCGCGATAGGGGTTGACCCCCTATGCCGGTTTAGCAAACCGGTGCCTTCAGCCTCTCGGCCATCTCTCCCAACCCCGCGACGATCGCTGGAAGCCCTTGAGATCCAACAGCTTGACGATCGTGCGCGCCGCCGCAGCCCGGCTGGACCGCAGCGAGGCGGAAATGTAGCGGCAGGCGCACCGCCGGGGCAATCGGGGGCCGCGTTCGAGGCGGATGTGACCGCCGTCTCCCGTGTCGGGGAAGCACGGATCGCGAGGGCAGGCCGGCCGAGTATTCTCCAGACGTGTATCACCGCCGCAGTCCCATGATCGACCCTCTCTCCGCATCAGGAGCGCCCGTGCCCCCGAAGAAGAAGCTCACGACGCCGTTCCACAGCCGCATCGACCTGCCCGAGGACACCCGCAATGCGATCGGCCTCATTCTCAACGAACGTCTCGCGGACTTCCTCGACCTCGAGCGGCAGGCCAAGCAGGCGCACTGGAACGTGAAGGGACCCAACTTCGGCCCGCTGCACGCGCTGTTCGACGAGGTGGCCGCGCTGGCGGTGGGGTGGGCCGACGACCTCGCCGAACGTGCGGTGCAACTCGGATGCGTGGCCGAAGGCACGCTGGGGGTGATCGCCAAGCGCAGCCGCCTTCCCGAGTGCCCGCTCCAAGCGCCGGACGCCACCGCGTGGGTGCATCAGGTGGCCGAAGCGCTGGCCTTCTGCGCCAACGCGGCGCGCGCCGACATCGAGGAGGCCGACGCGGCCGATGACGCCATCACCGCCGACCTCCTCACCCGCATCACGGGTGAGGCGGACAAGCAGCTCTGGATGGTGGAGTCACACCTCGCGTAGTCCGTGCTACTTGCGGCCCAGCACCGAGTCGCGCTTCGCCTTGAACTCGGTGCCGGGCTTCCAGGTGGGCCACGTGTCGGTGGTGAGCACGCGGTAGCCGACCGCGAGCAGCACCTTGGCGTCTTCCACGGCGCCACTGAGATCCCAGTCGGGCTTGATCTCGTCGCTGGGCTGATGGTAGTCGCGCGTCGTGTACTCCTCGCGCTTGGTCATGCCGTAGGTGGAGTCCTTGCCGATGAAACGGGTGCCGGCCTCGGTGTAGAGCGCCGGCACACCCATCTTGGCGAACTCGAAGTGGTCGCTGCGATAGAAGAAGCCCTTCTCCGGCTCGGCGTCGCCGACGATGGTGCGATTGTGCGGGCGCAGGACGTCGGCCAGCACGTCGTCGAGGGTGCTGTTGCCGAGGCCGATGACCACGAGGTCGCTCGTGCGCCCCCACTGGTTGAAGCCGTCCATGTTGATGTTCGCGAGCACCTTGGACAGCGGCACCGGCGGGTTCGCGGCGAAATACTTCGCGCCCAGCAGCCCCTTCTCTTCGGCGGTTACGGCCACGAACATCACCGAGCGCGCCGGCTTCTGCGCGAGTTGCGTGAAGCCCTTGGCGATCTGCAGCAGCGTGGCCACGCCCGACGCGTTGTCGAGCGCGCCGTTGAACACCTGGTCACCCGTCAGGGTGGTATCGCGCCCCATGTGATCCCAGTGCGCGGTGTAGATGACGACCTCGTCCTTCTTCACCGGGTCACTGCCGGGGAGCATTGCGACGACGTTGCGCGAGTTCACGGTGGCGATGTCGCTGCGCAGATGCAGCTTCGCCTTCGCGGAGAGGGTGACGGGCTTGAAGTCCTTCGAGAGGGCGGCGCGCTTGAGCGCCGCGAAGTCCTGGCCGCTCGCCGACAGCAGCTCCTCGGCCTTGGGCTGCGACAGCCACGCCTCGAACTTCACGCGGTTCGCGTTGCCGTCGGCCGCCTTGATGTCGAAATTCTCGAGCGCGATGTTGCTCAGCGCCTGCATCGGATAGCCGGCCGGCCCCGTCTCGTGGATGATGATCGCGCCGGCGGCGCCCTTGGCGGTGGCGATCTCGTACTTGTACGTCCAGCGGCCGTAGTACGTCATTGCCCGGCCCTTGAACATCGTGCTGTCGAGGCGCGACGAATCGTTCGGGTCGGGAATGGCGGGGTCGTTGACGAGCATGAGGAGCACCTTCCCCTTCACGTCGACGTCCTTGTAGTCGTTCCAGCCGTACTCGGGTGCGTCGACGCCGTAGCCCACGAACACGATGTCCGCGTTCACGTCGATGACCGGCTGCTCGATGCGCGTGCGCACGAGGTAGTCGGTGGCGTGGGACAGCGGCAACGTGCGGCCCCCCACGAGGAACTGCATCTCCGGGTGCGGCACGTTGCGCACGAGCGACACGTTCTGCACGAACGAGCCGTCGGGCATCCCGCCCACGAGACCGAGCGCCTTGAACTGTGCCTCGAGGTAGCGGACGGTCTTCTCTTCGCCCGCGCTCGCCGGCGCGCGTCCTTCGGTGGAGTCGTGGCTCAGGTCCTTCACATGCGCCATGAGCCCATCGGCCGTGATGGCGGCGTAGGCGGGGGCGAGTGCGGCGTCGTCGGCGGCGCCGTTGGCGGGCGCGGTGTCACCGCACGCGGTGAGGCTGCCGGTGGCGATGGCGCCGACGAGCAGCCGGCGCATCGCGGAACGTGGGGAGAGGTTGGGAGAGCGCATCTCCCAAACTGCGTCGCGAGCTACGGAAACGCGACTCGGTAGATGACGCCCCGCCCGCCGAGCCACGCGACCTTCCCGGCGCTCGTCACCCCGGCGGAGGCGGCGGTGTTGATGGCGGTCCACGTCCGGCCGGCGTCGTGCGTGTAGGCGGCCCCGCCGTAGCCGGAGACCACCGCCGTCTCGGCGCTCGCGCCCGGTACCCACACGATGCCGGCGAGTGCGCCGGCAACCGGAGGACGCTTGCGCATCTCCCACGTGCGGCCTCCGTCGGTGGTGACGCCCACCACGCTGCTGCTGGTGTCGTTGCGCAAGCGGTTGATGTCGGCGCCAACCGCGATGCCGCGCTGGGCGCTCTGGAAGGCCAGGCCGGTGAGCCCGGCCGCCGTACCGCGCACGAAGGGCGTGTTCTCGACGGCCCAGGTACGCCCCGCGTTGCGACTGACGAACAGCCGGGCTCCCGGCGCTCCAGTGGCGATGTACACCGTGTTCGCGTCGCCGTGCATGACGCACTGCCCGCTCGCCGCGAAGGCGCCTTCGTCCTGCAGTGGAGCGGGGACGGCGGCGGGCGGCAGCATGCGCCACGTCGCACCACCGTCCTCGGTGCGGAGGATGCTGGTGCGGCGCTGGTCGGCCGTGCCACTCGCGTCGCCGAACACCACGGCCTGTCCGCGCGCGCCCACGCTCAGGCAGTCGAGGAACACCGTGGTGTCCCGGTTGATGAACTGCGGCGTCCACGTCGCGCCGGCGTCGGTGGTGTGATAGATGCGCGAGGCACTGCCGTTGCCGATGGAGAGGATCCACGCCTCGGTGTCGCTGGCAGCGTGCACGTCGCGATACTGCAGCGAGTCACCGCCCGGCGCGGGGAGCCGCGTCCACGTGCTGCCGCCGTCGATGGTGCGCAACACGACGCCATTGTTCGCCGCCGCCCACACCACGCGGTCGCTCACGGCGTGCATCGCCTGGACCAACGTGTTCACGCCGAACGGCTGTTCGGTGACCACCGGTGCCTGCGCGCGCAGGGCCGTGGGGAGCATGGCGATGCCGGCAACGCAGGTCGAGACCGCGGCACGGCGCAGGGCGGGGGGCAGCATGTCGGAGCGGGTCAGCGTGGCGCGCGGCGGAAGCGCGTGGGGCCGCCGGTGTCGAAACGGCGGTCGTAGGTGCCCACCAGAGTGTCACCGGCGAGCCGTCCCGTAAAGAAGGCAAGCGTGTCCGCACTCGACGTGCCCGCGAGCGTCGCGAGACGCACCGTCTCGCCGGTGAGGATGCCGAGGATGTAGCGACGCGGCGCGCGCTGACGTCCGCTCAGGGCCGATGCGGTCGGTCCCGGGTCGTCCACCCAGAGGTCGAGGTCGACCGTCGCGCCAGTGGCCGCCGTGCCGGTCCAGCGCGCGTCGATCGTGGCGCGATCGTCGCGCGTGGTCGAGACCTCGTACGTGCCGAGCACCACGAGACTGCCGAAGAGCCCGAGCCCGCCCGTGACGCTCGAGATGAGCCCCGTGCCGCCGAACGGGTCGTTCCCTGAGCGGTTGTAGTCGTAGAAGTTGCGGTCGACCGAGGTGATGGAGAGCGGCTGCGTGAACCCGGGCAGGAACACGTGCGGCAGCCCCGGCGCGAGGAAGTTGCGCAGCGCTCCGCTCAGGGTGAATGCCGTGCTGTCGGAGAAGAGCGCCCACGGCCCGAAGGGTGTCTCGACACGCACCGCGTAGATCCGACCACCCGCGGCGCCGGTCCAGGCCAACCGCAGCGCGTCCGCGTCGCGATTGAATGGCAGCGGCTGTGAGGTGAGCGCAGCGGTGGCGTTCCAGCCCGCCGGCGCACCGGGCACCGTGGTCGCCCCGGTCACGACGCGCCCGTCGCGCGTGCGGATGCGCAGCGTGTAGGGGGTACCCGGGACGATGGCGAGCTGTGCACGCGACACCACGTAGCGTCCCGTGCCGCGTCCGCGGACGCGTGTCTCGCTCGCCAGGACGCCCACGGTGTCTGTGCCCGACGCAAGCCGCACCTCGGCCCCCTCGACGGGTTCGCCGCCCGCCGTGCGAATGGGGTCGAGCGGATCGAAGGCCAGCGAGTCGTCGACCGCCACGCGCCCTGTGAGCGACGACTCCAGCAACACGATCTGCTCGGCGGCGCCGGCATTGAGCACCGCGTGCACGACGAGGCGCGGCGTGGGGGTGGGAATGACCGCCTTGCCGAACTCGCACCCGGCCAGCCACGCCGTGGCGGCGAGCAGGGTAGTGGCGTGCGCGCGCCGCGCGCGTCGATCACCACGCAAAGGAGACACCCACGGTGGGCAGGAACGGGAACTGCGAGAACGCCGAGCGCGTCGGCGGATTGTCGGTGTAGTCGAAGACGTACGTGAACACGTTGCGCGCGTTGTACGCGTTGATGAGCGAGAGGTAGGGTGTCACCTGCCGCGCACCGGCCTTGACGTACGTCGCGCTCAGGTCGAGCCGCTGCACGAGCGGGAAGCGCGCGCCGTTGCGCGTGCCACCAATGGGCTCGCGCTGCACGGGGAGGTTGTCGGTCACGTAGCTGTTGGTCACCGGATCGAACCGGCGCCGCACGAGCTGCCCCTCGATGTCGGTGAACGGCGTACCGGTGCCCACACCCAGTCGCGCCCCGTAGCTCCACTTGCCGCCGGGACGCCAACTCGACACCACGTTGAGGTTGTGACGCCGGTCTTGCACCGGCGCAAACCGCCCCTCGGGGGCATCGCGCCAACTGCGCTGGAACGAGTACGCCACCCAGCCACTCAGCTTTTCGCGCTCGAGCTGCCGCAGCAGCACGTCCACGCCGTACGAGCGGCCCGTCGTGACGATGAACTCGTCACCCAACACGTCGGGGTCGTTGAAGAGATTGCTCGAGGGCAGGCGGTCATAGTCCTTCACCCACGCCTCGGCGCGCACGAAGCGTGCGCCGCCGAACCAGCGCTCGACGCCAAGCCCGCCCTGCCAGGCGTTGGCCACCGGTGTGGTGCCGTTGGCGATGAGCCAGAAGTCGAAGACGCGCACCGGCGCCTGCTCGTTGCGCAGCGACGGCGTCCACTGCGTCGTGCGCCCTGCCGAGGCGGTGACGGCGAGATCGCGCCCGGCGAACCACTTGAGCGACGCGCGCGGCGACAGGGCGCTCCAGCCGGCGCCCGTCACCGTCTCGCCGCGCAGGCCGACGCGCGCGAGCACGGCGCCCATGCGCTGGCTGCGATCGATGTAAAAGGCGGCCGCACTCGGCCCGTCGCGCGTCGCCAGCAGGTTGGGCGTGCCGGCCGCGCGCGCGTCCACGTCGTAGGTGAGCCGATAGCTGCTCCACTCGTACCCCACCTGGGTCGCCCCCGCGCCGGCATGACGCGTGAGCTCGCCCCACGCGCGAGTCTCTCCCAGCCGATTGCGGAACGTGAGGGAGCCGCTGCCCAGGTCGAGTGTCGTTCCGAAGCCGGTGTACGAGAGACGCTGCATGAACCGTGCGGAGTCGCCCCCCAGTGCGCGCGCGAGCGGCTGCTCCCACGCGAGTCCCACGAGCCGGTTGCCCCAATCGAACTGCAGGCGGCCGCCGCCGGCCTGCGGCGAGTCGCCGAACGTCGCGAGCGATGCGTCGAGCACATCGCTGCCCCAGTAGCCCGTGAGCGACAGCGCGCCGCCCCCCGGCAGCGCGTGCCGCACGTGGGCCTGCAGATCGGTGAACCAGTACGGCAACTGTCGATCGGAGAAGAGCGCAAGGAACTTGTCGGCGTAGGTGCGGCGCGCCGCCACATTCCAGCTCGTCTTCCCGCGCACCGTGCCGCCCAGCGCCAGCGTGCTCGCCAGCAGTGACACCGACGCCTTGCCGTGCACCCCACTGCGCTCCTCGGCCTTCGGCTGCACCGTGAGCACGCTGGAGAGGCGACCGCCGTGCCGTGCGGGAAACACGCCGGGCATGAGTTCGAAGCTCGCGACCGTCTCGTCGATGAACGTGCCGAAGAGGCCGCCCAGGTGAAACGGGTTGTAGAGCGGGAAGCCGTCGAGCAGCACGAGATTCTGGTCGCTTTCGCCGCCCCGCACGTTGTAGCCGGCGGTGAAGTCGTTGGTGGCGACGACGCCGGGCAGCAGTTGCACCACGCGCAGCACATCGGGTTCGCCGATGACCGGGAGTTGCCGCACCACCTGTCCCGTCACACTCACCACACCGGGCGGCGCGTTGCCCAGAAATTGCGCTCGCTCGGTGGCCTGCGCTTCGACACGCACCGCGCGCAACTCGGTGGTGGATGCCGTGAGGCGCAGGAGGAGCGGGGTGGCCGCATCGCGCGGCAGTTGCAGGGTGCGCTCGGTGCTGGTGTAGCCGATGCGACTCGCCACCAGCGTGACCGACCCGAAGGGCAGGTCCCGAATCTCGAACGCGCCTGCCGTGTCGGTGATGGCGCCCTGCCGCGCGTCACGCCGTCGCACAGCGACGCCCACCACCGGCGTGCCGCTCGCGGCATCGACCACCCGGCCGCGCACCGTCGCGACGGAGTCCTGGGGTTGCAGCAGCGCCGTGGCGAGCGCCAGCGAAATGAGATCGATCATACGTGCCGCCAACACCCCGGATGTGCGTGTGGGTTCCGAACGCGATGTCCGGAACCCACAGCAGCGTGTACGGGGGGAGTGGGATTCGAACCCACGGTACCGTTGCCGGTACGCCGGTTTTCAAGACCGGAGCGATCAACCACTCTGCCATCCCCCCAGAAGGTCGGTCCAAGTCTAGCGGGCGGGCCCGCCGCTCTCCAAGGGCACCGGAGGCGGGCGGCTCGTGACCGCCAAACGCAAACGGGGGACGCGCGATGCGTCCCCCGCTCGACACCCGCCACCTCCGATCAGAGCGCCGCGAAGATCTCGGCGTCGGACTCCTGCTCCGGTGCCCACACGCGCGCGTGTCGTCGCGGCGCCTTGCCGCCACGCGCGCGCGAACGCGACGCACTCTCGACCCGCTGCTCGAGCACGAAGGCGGCCACCTGCGTGCGGAGCGTGCCCGACTGTTGGTCGAGTGACTGACTCGCCGCAGACAACTCCTCGGCCAGCGCCGCGTTCTGCTGGTTGGCGCCGTCCATCGTGCTGACGGACGCATTGACCTGCTGAATGCCGGCGGCCTGCTCCTGCGCGGCCGTACTGATGCGGGCGATGAAGTTGGTCACCTCCTCCACCTCGGTCACGATGCCGTCCAGCGCAGCGGAGGTCTCGCCCACGAGGCGGCCGCCTTCAGAGACGCGCCCCATGGTCTCCTCGATGAGGGCACTGATCTCCTTCGCGGCGGTCGCCGATCGCAGCGCCAGCCCACGCACCTCATCTGCCACCACGGCGAACCCGCGACCATGATCGCCGGCGCGCGCCGCTTCGACGGCGGCATTCAGCGAGAGCAGGTTGGTCTGGAACGCGAGGTCGTCGATGACACGCGTGATCGCGCCGATGCGCTTGCCGCTCTCCGTGATGGCGGACATCGCGTTCAGCGCCTCGGCCATGAGGCTTCCGCTGCGCTGCGCTGCGACGCGGGTGCGACGACCGACTTCGTCCGCCGCCCGGGCGTGCTCCGCGTTCTGGCGCACGCTCGCGGTCATCTCCTCCATGGCCGCGGCCGTCTCCTCGAGCGCGCTCACCTGTGCGCTGGTGCGATCGGACAGGTCGACCGTTCCCTCCGCAAGCTGGGCGACCGCCTCCTTCATGTCGTCGGCGACGGCGCTCACGTCGGACAGGGTGGCGGTGAGCGACTGCGCCGTACGATTCAGCGCGGTCGCCATCTGGCCCAGCTCTCCCGGGTAGTCGCCGTGCACGCGGCCTGTGAGGTCGCCGTTGGCCATCCCGTCGAGGACCGCGCCCGCCTCACGCACCAGCGACTGCAGCGCGCGCTCCGACTCGACCTGGGCGGTCACGTCGATGCAGGCCTTCACCACGCCGATCACACGTCCTCGGGCATCACGGAGCGGGTTGTACGAACCCTGGATCCAGATGACGGTGCCGTCCTTGCGCACGCGCGGGTAGCGGCCCGTGAACGTCTCACCGGCGCCCAGGCGCTTCCAGAACGCCGCGTACTCCGCGGACGCAGTGAACTCCGGCTGACAGAAGAGGCGATGGTGCTTGCCCACCACCTCCGGCGCCTGATAGCCCATGGCGCCGAGGAAGTTCTCGTTGGCCTGGATGACGGTGCCGTCGAGCGAGAACTCGATGATGGCCTGGCTGTTGTTCATCGCCGCCATGCGCGACGCCGTCGCGGCGACCTGACGCTGCTCCGCCGTGACATCGGTCGCGAACTTGATGATGCGCGTGACCCGCCCGAAACGGCGGACGGGGTTGTACGAGGCCTGTAGCCAGATCTCGCGACCGTCCTTGGTGCGGCGCGGATAGACGCCCTCGTCGTGCTCGCCACGACGCAAGCGCTCCCACAGTGCCGCGTACTCTGCGGACTGCGCATACTGCGGGTCGCACAGCGTGCGATGATGCTGCCCGACCAATTCGCGTCGACTGAAGCCGACGGCTGCCAAGAGCGTGTCGCTCACCGCGAGCACGATTCCTTCAGGAGAAAACTCGATCCACCCTTGCACCCGCTCGATGGCGGCCAACTTGGTGGACGCCGCCGACCCGCGACGGAACAGCGCTGACAGCATCATGACCTCGTGATCAGGGCCGACGACCGCCAGCTTCGGGGGTCGCTCGGAATCAAGGGCCCGCAGGCCCAGGCCTCCCGCTGTTATCGTCCCGTCATCTTGGGCACTTGAGCGGTGATGCGCGCGGCGGGATCTTTCATCATGCCCACACTTCGCAAGCCCTATTTGCTGTATCTCGGGGACGCGCAGCACCCCACCGATGCCAAGACGGCCTGTGGGCTCCGTGACTGGTGCAATGCTGACGTGATCGGTGAGTGGAGCCTCCCCGAGGCCACCGTGTCCGTTGGCCTCGAACGCGTGGCGCCCGCCGACGCGGCCGCGCGGGGCGCCGGGAGCCTGGTCATCGGCATCGCGAGTGTGGGTGGCAAGCTGCCGGACACGTGGCTCCCCGATCTCGAGGCGGCGATCGCGGCGGGACTCGACATCGTGAGCGGCATGCACACGCGGCTCACCTCGTTCCCGACGCTGGTGGCGGCGGCCGCGCGCCACGGCGTGCAGTTGCACGACGTGCGCCACAGCAGCCAGACCTTTCCCGCGGGCACCGGACGCAAGCGCAGCGGCCTGCGTGTCGCCACCGTGGGCACCGACTGCGCCCTCGGCAAGAAGTACACGGCGCTCGCGCTCACACGCGCGCTCGCCGCTCGCGGCGCGAAGGCCACGTTCCGCGCCACCGGGCAGACGGGCATCATGATCGCCGGCGAAGGCATCGCCATCGACGCGGTGGTGGCCGACTTCATTGCGGGCGCGGCGGAGGTGCTCTCGCCGGACAACGACGCCGATCACTGGGATGTCATCGAGGGGCAGGGGAGTCTCTTCCACCCCGCGTACGCCGGCGTCACCCTCGGCCTGCTGCACGGGTCGCAGCCGGACTACCTGGTGCTCTGTCACGACCCCACGCGGAAGACCATCGAGTACCGCCCGGACTTTCCGATTCCGGCCCTCACCGACGCGGCGGCCCAGTACCTGCAAGCCGCGCGCATCACCAACCGCGGCGTGCGGCTGGCGGGGGTGAGCATCAACTCCTCGTCGCTGGACGACACCGCGTGGGCGGCCTATCGCGCGCAACTCGAGGCGGAGCTGGGGGTGCCGGTCGGGGACCCGATTCGCGACGGTCTCGGAGTGGTGGCGGACCGCCTCCTGGCGCTCCGGCGGGGCTGACGCCGGCGAGGCGTCCGGCGCCGCGCTGCGGGGGGCGGCAGCCAACGACCGCCGGCCGCCTGCGTGACGTCACCTCGCGAGCGCCGCGGTGTATCATCCATGCGTCGGACCCTGCGCCACGTCGTCCTTCCGGACCTGTCCCGCACGCGGCGCTTTCCTTCTCAGTTCACGCCATGCGCAGCTCCAATCCCGTCCTGACGCGGTTCGCCGAAGCGGCCCGCGCCACCATCGGCACCGACGCCGGCGCGATGACCGTGACCGGCACTGCCGGCAAGGCCGTCCTGCTCCTGCTCGTCCTCGCCTTCTCCACCGCGATCACCTGGCAACAGGTGGCGGCCGGCGCCGTCTCGCCCATGCTGGCCATGGGTGTGGGTGGCATCGGCGGCTTCGTGTTCGCCCTCATCGCCAGCTTCCGTCCGCAGAGTGCGAGCTGGGCGGCGCCCATCTACGCGTCGCTCGAAGGCATCTTCCTCGGCGCGCTGTCAGCCGTGTACAACGCGCGTTTCGCCGGGCTGCCGCAGCAGGCCGTGCTGCTCACCATCGGTGTGGCGGCGGGCGTGTTCGTCCTCTACCGCGCGCGCGTGTTGCGGGCCACCGCCGGCTTCCAACGCATGATGGTGGCGGCGATGATCGGCATCGGCCTCTTCTACCTGGGCTCGATGCTGCTGTCGCTCTTCGGCGTGTCCATCGGCTACTTCACGTCGAACGGCCCGGTGGCGATCGGCATCAACCTGCTCATCGCGGGTGTCGCCGCGCTCAACCTCGTGCTCGACTTCGATCGCATCGAAGAGGGCGCCCGCATGGGCGCGCCGAAGGCCATGGAGTGGTTCGCGGCCTTCGGACTCATGGTCACGCTGGTGTGGCTGTATCTCGAACTGCTGCGCCTGCTGAGCCGCCTGCAGGGTCGTCGCGACTGACCGTCGCCTGACTCGCAATGCACACGGGGCGGTGACTCACGCGAGTCACCGCCCCGTTGTCGTTCGCCGCCCAGCGCCGTGCTACTTCGGGAAGCCCGGCACGTTGATGGCCGGCATGATCCGCAACGCGTTCTGGTAGTAGATCTTCTTCAGCACCACGTCGGGGAGATCGATGCCGTACAGCTTCCAGAACGCGTGGTAGTCGCGGTAGTAGTCGAAGTAGTCGTCCTTCGTCTCGAACACGCGCCAGTAGTACGGATACTCCTCGGGCTGGAAGCTGTCCTTGCCGAAGAGAATGCGGTCCTGGTACTTCACGAAGAAGTCGTGGGCCACGCGCGGCTGCCGGCCGATGTCATAGAGCACCGCGCCCAGCTCGCCCAGCACGTTGGGCATGCGGTCGAACATCCGGCCGAGGCGCGGCAGGTCGTTGGCGTGCCACCCCATGTGCGCGGCCACGAACGTCGTCTGCGGATTGGCGAGGAACAGGCTGTCGCGTTCCGCCATGAGCGTCTCGAAGCTCGGGAACCGATCCTGCGGGTAGCGCCGCTCGGGGAACAGCGCCTGCTCGAGCCACCGCTCGTTCGTGAAGTCGTTGTCGCGGAAGAACTCCTGCGGGTCGGCCGTGTGGATGAACACCGGCAGCTTGAGTCGCGCCGCCGCCGCCCACACCGGCTTGAGCTCGGGGTCGTTGAGGCGTAGCCGCGAGCCGTCCGCCTTGCGCGTCGAGAGCCCGAAGCCCTTGCCGATCTCGCCGATCCCGACGGCGCCCATCTTCGCGTCGGCTTCGAGCTGCGCCACGGCCTTGTCGGCCCACCCCGGCGTGCCGACGCCGGAGAAGCTGATGCCGGTGAGGTAGCGGACACGGTCCTTCATCGTGGGCGAGGCCTTTACCAGCGCGATGCCGCGCTCCAACGCCGCGCCCGACGTGTTCCCCGCCGAGATCATGAGGCGCACGTTGATCGAGTCGAGCGTGGGCCCGAAACGCTCCAGAGCCTCGGCGCTGCCGAGCTGCGCGTTGGTGGGGTGCCCGTGGAAGTCGATGACCGGGAACTTGGCCTTCCGGCGCAGCCCGGTCGCGGGGACCACGAGTGTCGACTTGGGTCGGTAGTCGACGATGCTGGGCACGGGCCCCTCGGGCGCGAGGCAGCTTCGGGGGCGGATCTCGGTGGTGCCCGGCGGGCACTGCTCACCGGGCTGGATCTGCGTGCCACCACGGAACCCACCGCCGGCGCCGCGGCCTGCGGGCGGCTGTCCACCGGCGGGCGGCTGCTGCGCGGCGAGCAGGGTCGGTAGCGCGAGGAGCAGCGCGCCGACCCGCGCGGGGCCGGCAACGAGGCGAAGGGCAGAACGAGCCATCACGGACCTTCCGGGAGTGCGGGAGAGCGGGACGGTGAGCGGCTTACGGCCGCTTGGGCGGAGCCGTTGGGGTCACGGGCGCGGACGGCTTGGCCGCCGTGTCGCCGCCGAGCAGTTCGGGGACCGGGGCGGGCTGGCGGTCGAAGCCGAACACCTCGACGCGGCGCATGGCCGTCGCGATGCGCTTCGACTCCTGGTAGACCGAATCCGACAGCGCCATCTGACCAGCCTGCGCGAGCGCCTCGGCCAGCGTCACGCCGCTGATGACGTAGAGGTCGGGGATGCCGACCGACGCGTCGTCCACCCAGCCGTTGCGGGCCGCGAGCGACTTGGTGGCCGTGAACACCTTCGTCCACAGGTCGTAGCTGCGCTGCACGTCCACCAGCCCTTCGCCGGGAATCGCGGCGATGCCGCGGCCGGGCGCGACCTGCGTGGGGAGCAGCTTCTTGGCCATCCCCTGCGTGACCACATAGCGCTCGAGTCCGAGCTCGTACGGGTACCCGCCGGCGGTGCGGCTGAAGTAGATCGGGCGGGCGGGGTAGGCGTCACGGATCATGAAGTACACGAGCTGGTCGGCCTTCATGAGCTGCGGCGTACGCGGCACGGCGATGATCGAATCCTTCTGGAAGGCGGCGTTCTGCGGCGTCGGAATGGCCAGCGGCAGCGCGTCGGCTTCGTCGAAGGTCATGATGAACGGCGGGCCCTTGGGCTTCGTCCATTCGCGGTCGTTGTAGATGGCCGGTCCCTTCGCCTTGTCGTACTCGTACACCGGACGGCGCAGCATCTGGCGCACGTACCAGTCGGTGTTCATGAGCGACGTGTTGGCGACGATGACGTCCTTGCGGATGCCCTCGACCTCCTGCGCATACCACAGCGGGAAGGTGTCGTTGTCGCCCACCGTGATGAGCACGCCGTACGGCTCGACCGAGTTGAGCAGGTCGCGCGCGAAGTCGGTGGTGTCGGTCTGGCCCGCACGCGAGGCCTGCGTCCAGTTGCCGAAGAGCGGCACGAACGCGATGGCGAGCACCGGCGATGCAAAGGCGAAGCTGCGCGGACGCGGCTCGGTGACCGTGCCACGCCCGAGGCGCACATCGTCGGCGCCGAACAGCGAGGCCACCGTCTCCCAGAGATAGAAGAGCCCCAGTGCGGCCCACACGGACAGCGCCGAGAAGCTCCAGAGATAGAAGTAGTCACGGTCGCGCACCTCACGCGGGACGCTGTCGCCGAGGTCGGGCGCCTGACTGTGGCCGTACTTGAAGTTGAGGTAGAAGATCAGCCCCAACGTCATCGTGAACACGAGCGGCCCGAAGAACCAGAAACTTCGTCGGTCCTTCTGGAAGTGCATCCAGCCGCCCAGCAGGCAGAGGATGAAGAAGAAGACGGCGAGCCCGTTCTGCGCGCCCGGGTGCTCGTGATAGGCGTCGCGCAGCCACTGCCACTTGAAGTACAGCCAGTACATCCCCAACTGCGCGGTGAACGGCGCCTGGCGCTCCCCCAGCTCCGGCTTGCCGTACTGGCCGCGGTTGAAGTTGTACATGAAGCGGTCGTACGTGAGCTTGCTGAACGTGCAGTCCATCTTGAGTTCGGTCACGCACCCGGTGGGCTCGCCTTCGTTGATCGCCGGGAAGTGCGCGGCGCGAATGGGCTGCGTGGCGAAGGGCGTGAGGCCGAACAGGCCGGCGGCCACGAGGGCCACCAGCAGCTTCCAGCGGAGCAGCGTCTGCGGGCGGCGAATGAGCACCGCGAAGCCCACGGCCGGTGCCGCCAGCATGCCGGCCATGTGGTTCGTGTAGCCGAGCCCCAGCAGGTACGCGACGAGCACGAGCAGGCGGTCGGCCACGGGGCCTTCCGGATCGTCGCACCAGCGCACGGTGAGCCAGCAGATGACCGCGAGGCCGACCAGCGAGACCGTGTACACCTTCTCATTCACGACCGACTGGTTCCACACGGTGAACGCCGTCGCGCCGATGAGCACCGCGAGCGACCCGCCGAGAATGCGCTGCCAGCGCCGGGGCATCCAGCCGACGAGCACGCGTTCGGTGACGAGGAACCAGAAGCCGGCCGAGACCGCGCTCGAGAGGGCGGCCAGCACATTGATGCGCATCGCCACCGTGGGCGCGATGGGCAGGATCGAGAAGACGCGCCCGATGAGGACGAAGAACGGATTCCCCGGCGGGTGCGGAATGCCGAGCACGTAGGCCGCCGCGATGTACTCGCTGGTGTCCCACATCGACGTGGTCGGCGCGAGCGTGACCAGGTAGAGCAGGAATGCCACGGTGCCCGCGATGGTCGCCGCCAGGTACGACGGGCGGTAGTCGAGCTCGGTGGCAGTGGCGCTGGAAGCGCCGGCGGTGCGTGCGGAAGTCGCGGAGGCGGCTGCGGCGACGGTCATGGGCGGGGCAGAGGTCGTGGCGCCCCCAGGCCGCCAGTCGGGCGGCCGTGGGCGAGGCAAGCCCGAAAGCTCGCCGGGTGGCCCGCCCGGAGCTAGTGCCGGAAGAGCCGCTCCCCAGTGAACACCATGACCATGCCGTGCGCGTTGGCCGCCGCGATCACTTCGGCGTCACGCACCGAGCCGCCGGGCTGCACGATGGCCGTCACGCCCGCCGCGGCCGCGTGATCGATGCCGTCGCGGAAGGGGAAGAACGCGTCCGAGCCCAGGGCCGCGCCCGCAGTCGTGTGCCCCACCGTTGTGGCCTTGTGGACCGCCAGGAAGCTCGCGTCCACCCGGCTCATCTGCCCGGCGCCGATCCCGATGGTCGCGCCGTCCCGGGCCAGCACGATGGCGTTCGACTTGACGCTCGCCACGGCCCGCCACGCGAAGCCCAGGTCGATGGCCTGCTGCGGCGTGGGCTGGCGCTCGGTCACCACCGTCCACTGCGCCGGCGACGAGGGCACCGGAGCGCGATCCTGCACCAGGAGGCCACCGCGCACGCGCTTGTAATCCATGCTCCCCGCGGGCCACGGGGCGCTCCCCTCGAGCACCCGCAGGTTCTTCTTGCGCCCGAGGATCTCCACTGCCTCCTCGGCGAACGCCGGCGCGACGATGCACTCCACGAAGAGGCTCGAGATGGCCTCCGCCGCCTCCGCATCGACCGGCACCGAGAAGGCGATCACGCTGCCGAACGCCGACACGGGATCGCACGCATACGCCTTGCGGTACGCGTCGAGCGCCGACGTGCCGATGGCCAGCCCGCAGGGCGTGGTGTGCTTGATGATCGCGCACGCCGGCTCTCCCGCGAACGGCTCGATGGCCAGCATGGCTCCCTCGAGATCGAGGAGGTTGTTGAACGACAGCTCCTTGCCGCCGCGCTGCCGCAGCGCGCCCAACCCGGCCCCCGCCTTCTCGACGTAGAACGCGGCGCGCTGCTGCGGATTCTCCCCGTAGCGCAGCGCCTGCTGGTGCTCGAACGCCAGCGGCATCCGCTGCGGGAACGGCTCCCCGCGCTGCTGGGCGAACCACTGCGCGATGGCGGCATCGTAGCTGGCCGTATGGGCGTACACCTTCTCGGCCAGCAGACGACGGAAGACCGGGTCGTCGGCGCCGCTGCGCATGGCCTCCAGCACCGGCGTGTAGTCGGCCGGATCGACGACCACGTACACCGCCTCGAAGTTCTTCGCGGCCGAGCGCAGCATCGACGGCCCGCCGATATCGATGTTCTCAATGACCTCCTCGGCGTGCACGCCGGGCTTGGCCACGGTCTCGCGGAACGGGTAGAGGTTCACCACCACGAGGTCGATGAGCCCGATACCGTGCGCGGCAATGGCCGACATGTGCTCGGGCAGGTCGCGCCGCGCGAGCAAGCCGCCGTGCACCACCGGATGCAGCGTCTTCACGCGCCCGTCGAGCATCTCCGGAAAGCCCGTCAGCTCACTGATGTCCTGCACCGCGAGGCCGGCGTCGCGCAGCGCGCGCGCCGTGCCACCGGTGGAGACGAGCTCCACGCCAAGCGCGGCGAGCCCCTGGGCAAACGGGACGAGGCCGGACTTGTCGGAGACGGAAAGAAGAGCGCGCATCGGAGTGGCGGAAAGGAAAGGGTGGAGCGGAACGGCGGGAGCGGAACGACGGGAGCGGGGACGGCGGAACTACGGTTGCTGCGGGAACGACGGGCCGAAGACCGCGCCCAGTTCGTGGCTCGTCGGACCCGACGACTGCGCCACGGCAAAGCGCACGGCGCCGCTCTTCTCGGCGGCTGCGAGGCCAACGCGTCCGACCACGCGTCCGTTCGCATCGAGGCGCAGGGCGCCGGTCGCGACGGCCTCCACGCACGGCGGATAGAGCGCGTGCTCCACAGACAGCACGCGCGCGGCGAGCGACTCCACCGTGTCGGCCATCAGCACGGGCACGGGCCACTGCGCGACGATGGGGCCGCGGTCGAACTCCTCGTCGACGAAGTGCACCGTCGCGCCGGTCACGCGCGCGCCGTGTGCCAGCACGGCCGCGTGAATGCGGGGGCCCCACATGCCCGGGCCACCGAACGAGGGCAGCAACGCCGGGTGGATGTTGAGCATGCGGCCGTGATACGCGCGCACCACCTCTGGCGGGACCAGCTTGAGATAGCCGGCCAGCACCACCACATCGACCTCGAGCGCCTGCAGTTGCGCGCACATGGCGGCGCCGTCGAGCGGTGCGTGCACGAGGCCGTGGGGGACGCCCGCGCGCGCCGCGCGCTGCAGCGCGCCCGCGTCCTCGCGGTCCGAGCCCACCCACGCAATGCGCGCGGATGCTGCCGCCGGACCGGCGAAGTGGCCGAGCAGCGACTGGAGATTCGAGCCGCCACCCGATGCGAGCACGGCGATGTTGGCGGGGCGCGAAGGCGAAGACGGAACCGTCATGGCGCCCAAGCTAGCGGGACCGGGCAGGTCGCTGCAGGGGCGCCGCAGTACACCGTCAGCCGTGCGCGGCGAGGACGATCGACACCGCTTCGGCGAGCGCGCGCGCGATATGAATGCGCGGGCCGAGCGCCTGCCGTGTGGTGCGGACGTCGCTCTCCGGCGTCTCGACGCCGGGCACCAGCACACCCACGCCGCCGGTGGCCTGCGCGGGGGCCACGTCACGCCAGCGGTCGCCCACATACCCGGAGCGAGCCAGGTCGAGCCCATACCGCGACGCGGCGTCGCGGTACAGCCCGAGCCCCGGCTTGCGACAGTCACAGGGCCCGCTCACCTCGGGCCAGTGCGGACAGTGCACCGTAGTGAGCACCGTGGCGCCGGCCGCCGCCAGCAGCGCCTCGGTGCGGGCACGCACGGCATCGTACTGCGCCTCGGTGATGAGCCCGCGCGCAATTCCCGACTGGTTGGTGACGATCACCACCGGCAGTTGCGCCGCATTCGCGGTGCGCACCGCCTCCGCGGCGCCGGGAATGAGGCGCACGCGCGATGCATCGCTCAGGTAGTGCGCATCCTCGATGAGCGTGCCGTCGCGATCGATGAACAGCGCCGCGCGCGCCGACGTTTTCGCGGCTTCGCGCGCGGCCTCGCGCGCGGCCTCCGGCTCTGCATGACTCACCGGCTGCGTCCCGGCGGGGGGCGTCGCACGGTGCTGTCACGTTTGGTGGTGTCGGTCGGCGCCGGCTTGGGCGTGGTGAAGTTGCGCGCCGGTGATGTCACGGTCTCGTTGAGGCTCCGCATGCCGTTGAACTGCACCCGAAACTGCGTGCCCGGTGGCAGCGGCGTGTCGACGGTGAGATAGACGTCGGGGTACACCTTGGGGCGCTGCAGCTTGGGCGGCGGCGTCGTGTCCGGCGGCCCCAGCGGACGGCGCGCGCCCCCGCGCGCCCGGGCGGCTGCCTGTGCGGCCTGCTGCGCCGCGAGCCGGCGCGCGCGGTCCGCGGCGGCCACACTGTCGGCCCGTCGCACCGCGAGAATCGAATCGCGGCGTGCCGCCAGCCGCGGATTGGTGTCCTCCGGCGTCGGGTTCGCCCGCCTAATGGAGTCGGCACGCTGCACGGCCTTGAGCGAGTCGAACAGCAGCTTCTGCGCCGCGCCCATGACCAGGCGGATGGGGATGCGCGTCGAGTCGGTGGCCGTGATGCGCGTCAGGGTGATGGCGTCGACGACGAACAGCTGGACCGGCGAGTACGGCTTGTCGAACGTCACCTTGAGCACGCGACTGCTGTCCTGCACCTCGACGTTGGCGATGCGAAGCCCAAGCGTGTCGCGCGCGATGGCGTAGAGGTCGGCGGTCGCGTTCTGGGTCACCGTCACGCGCGCCGAGTCCCACACCTCGAGCGGGTCGAGATCGCGATTCTTGTTGCGATCATCGAACGCCCGCACGAGGTACGGCCCGGGCGGCAGGTGCCGCAACGTGTAGCGCCCCGACGAGTCGGCGCTCACCTGATATGTCGTGCTGTCCTCGGCGATCGCTTCGACGACGCCGTTCGCGAGGCCCTTGAACTCCTTCCAGTCGAACACGGCGCCGGTGATGCGCGTGTCGGGGATCGCGCCGCCCGTGCTGAACACCACCCGAATGGCGGTGTCGAGCGCGTTGCCGCGGAGATCCTGGACGCCGGGACGAATGAGGATCGAATACACCGTGTTGGGCTTCCACCCCTTCGACGGTTCGATCGTGAGGCGCGTCCGGTGCCAGTCCACGCGCGCCCGACCGCTCTTGGGGCTGATGAACACCAGCTCCGACAGGTCGCGCGCCCCCAGCGGAGTCTCACTCACCACCTCGTCGAAGCGCAGCTCCACGCTGCGCGGCTTGGTGATGCCGGTGGCCTGGTCCTTCGGCGTGACGGCCAGCACGAGGGGCGGCGCCGCATCGGGCGGGCCACCCGGCGGCACGGTCTGGTTCGCGCAGGCGATGCCGGCCAGCGTCGCACTCACGACACCGGCCAGCCGCCATCCCGCGCGCGTGGCGATGGACAACCTCACGCCCCCAGCGACGCCAGCTTGGCACGCAACTGTGCCGCGCGCGACGTCCAGTCGGCGAGCTTCGCACGCTCCGCCTCCACGACCGCCGGCGGTGCCTTGTCGACGAACGCCGCGTTCGCGAGGCGCCCTTCGAGCGCGCCGATCTGCTTCTCCAGTTGAGCCAACTCGGTCTCCACGCGCTGTCGTTCCTTGGCGAGGTCGATCATGCCGGCGAGGGGCACGATGACATCGATCCCGCCATCGATGATGACATGCGCGGCAGCGCCCGTCGGCGCGTCGGTGGCCGCGGACACCCGCGCCCGCGACAACGCGCCCACCGTGGCACTGCCGGCCGTCAGCGCCGCCAACACGGCGTCGCGATCGCCCGATACCCCACTGCCTGCCACAAGGGTCGCCTCGACCCACGCCCCGGGTTGCACGTTGTACTCGGCCCTGACCTGCCGGATGGCCTGCACGGCGGCGCGAATCCGCTCGAAGTCGGCCGCGTCGGCCTCGCCGCGCGACGAAGCGCGCGGCCACGGCGCCGTCGCGAGGAACGCGCCGGCGGGGGTCTGCGGCAACTGCTGCCAGAGCGCCTCGGTGATGAACGGCACGATGGGATGGAGCAGGCGCAGCGCGCCGTCGAACGCGTGCGCGAGCACGGCGCGCGCCACGTCGGCGTCGGGCCCCTCTGCCGCCAGCCGCGGCTTGACGCTCTCGAGGTACCAGTCGGCCAGCTCGTTCCACGCAAATCGGCGGGCGGCTTCGGCATACTCCGACAGTCGCAGCCCGCGCGGACGCTCGGCCTCGGTCCAGCGGTCTCCGTGCGCCGGGCGCGCCGGTCCCAGCGCCGCGTCGCAGTCGGCGATGGCCACGTCGAGGCGGTGCAGGATCCAGCGATCGGCGGCGGTCAGCGATGCCGCGTCGAGCGACGTCACCGGCGCGACCGGAGCGGTGCCCACGCGCGAGAGCAGGAAGCGGCCGATGTTCCACAGCTTCGTGCAGAAGTTGCGTCCCGGGGCGAACGACTTCTCGAGGTCGTCGGGGTCGAGCATCACGTCCACGCCCAGCCCGAGTCCCGCGATCATCGTCCATCGCAGCGCGTCCGCGCCGTACAGCTGCACGACGTCGAGCGGGTCGATGCCGTTGCCCAGCGACTTGGACATCTTGCGATGCTGCATGTCGCGCACGGTGCCGTGCAGGTACACCGTGTGGAACGGCGCCTTGCCGAGGAACCAGCAGCCGCTCATGACCATGCGCGAGACCCAGAAGAAGAGGATCTCGGGGGCGGTGACGAGCACGTCGCCCGGGTAGAACGCGCGCAGGTCGGGGGTGTCGTCCGGCCAGCCCAGCGTACTGAACGGCCACAGCCAGCTCGAGAACCACGTGTCGAGCACGTCCTCGTCCTGCCGCACGGTGCCGCCGCAGCCGGGGCAGGCGCTCACATCGGTACGCGACACGATCGGCGCCTGGCCGCAGGCGGCGTCGCAGTACCACACCGGCACGCGATGGCCCCACCAGATCTGCCGCGAGATGTTCCAGTCGCGAATGCCTTCGAGCCAGTTCACGTACACCGCTTCCCACCGCTCCGGGAGGATGCGGAGTTCGCCACTGCGCAGCGCCTCGAGCGCCTTCTCGGCGAGCGGACGCATGCGCACGAACCACTGGTCGCTCAGCCGCGGCTCCACCACCGTGTCGCAGCGATAGCAGTGCCGCACGCTGTGCTGGTGCTTCTCGATCTTCACCAGCGCGCCGGCCGCCTCCAGCATGGGCACGATGGCGGTGCGGGCCGCGAAGCGGTCGAGGCCGCGCAGCGACTCGGGCACACGCCCGGCCGCGCCGTCCACCTCGCGCACCACGCCCGCCGCGTCGATCACCACGGGCATCGGCAGGGCATGCCGCTTGCCCACCTCGAAGTCGTTCGCGTCGTGGGCCGGCGTGACCTTCACGGCGCCCGAACCGAACGCGGGATCGGTGTAGGTGTCGCCCACGATGGGGATGTGCACGCCGTTGATCGGCAGCACGACCGCCTTGCCGATGAGCGCCTGGTAGCGTTCGTCGTCGGGGTGGACCGCCACGGCCACGTCGCCCAGCATGGTCTCAGGACGCGTGGTGGCCACCGTGATCGACTGCGACGGGTCGTCGGCGAGCACGTAGCGCAGGTGGTACAGCGAGCCGGCCGTCTCGGTGAACTCGGCCTCCTCGTCGGACAGCGACGTGCCGCAGCGCGGGCACCAGTGGATGACCCGGTGTCCCTTGTACACGAGCCCGTCTTCGTACAGTCGCACGAACGTCTCGCGCACCGCACGCGAGAGGTCGGGCGAGAAGGTGTAGGCCGTGCGCGTCCAGTCGGCGCTGGCGCCGATCGACTTGAGCTGGTTCAGGATCTCGCCGCCGGTCTTCTCGACGAAGCCGGCCACGCGCGCCACGAACGCCTCGCGCCCCACGTCGAAGCGCGTCTGCCCCTCCGCGGCGAGCTGCTTCTCGACCACGTTCTGGGTCGCGATGCCCGCATGGTCGGTGCCCGGCACCCAAAGGGCCTCGTCACCGGCCATGCGCCGCCAGCGAATCAGGACATCCTGGACCGTGTTGTTGAGGCCGTGCCCCATGTGCAGCACGGCGGTGACGTTGGGGGGCGGAATGACAATGACGAACGGTTCCCGCGTCGCAGCGCGCTCGGCGTCGGCGGTGAAGACCCCGTGCTCGGTCCAGCGGGGGTACCAGGCCGCCTCGGTGGCGGCCGCGTCGTAGGTGGCGGGAAGGCCGTTCGGATCGGGTGCAGTCATGGGCGTAAGCTAACGCGTCGGCTTGGTGCACCCGGACTGCCGCCCGTGGCCCGGACCGGCCACGAGGGCTCCCGGTGGGGTGCGTGGCGTGGCCTGTGAAGTCGGGCTAACTTGCGCGGTCTCGCCGACTTGGGTCGGGGAGCCGATCTCGCATCCAGACCTCCGCACCGCACGCCCGATGATCGCTGGACCTGCCGACGCCGTTGCCGCTCACGACGCCCCCGTAGTGCTGACGCTCCCCGACGGTTCGACCCGAGAGGTCGCGCCGGGGACGCTCGCGCGGGACGTCGTGGCCAGCATCGGAGCCCGGCTGCTCCAGGCGTCGATTGCCGTCGCGGTGGACGGCGAGGTGCAGGATCTCATGACGCCGCTCCGGCGCTCGGGCGCCTTCGTGGTGCTCACGGAAAAGGATCCGCGGGCGCTGGCGGTGCTGCGTCACAGCGGCGCGCACATCCTCGCCACCGCCGTACGACGCCTGCGCCCCGACGCCAAGATCGGGTTCGGTCCGGCCATCGACGATGGCTTCTACTACGACTTCGAAGTCGAGAAGCCCTTCACGCCCGAGGACCTCGCCGCCTTCGAAGCCGAGATGAAGAAGGTGGTGGCGGAGAAGTACCCGTTCGTGCGGGCCGAGGTGTCGGTGGAGGAAGCGAAGACGCTCTTCGTCGACGACCCGCTCAAGCTCGAGCGCCTCGCCGACTTCGACGGCACCGACGAGGTCATCTCGACGTACACCGACGGGCCCTTCATCGACCTGTGCCGCGGCCCGCACGTCCCGGACACGTCGTACCTCAAGCACTTCAAGCTGCTGCACACGGCCGGCGCCTACTGGCGCGGCGACGTGAAGCGGCAGATGCTGCAGCGCATCTACGCAACGGCCTTCTTCAAGAAGGACGAGCTGGACACGCACCTGCACAACCTCGAGGAGGCGAAGAAGCGCGATCACCGGGTGTTGGGGAAGCAGTTGGGGCTCTTCCAACTGTTCCCGCACGCGCCCGGCGCCGCCTTCTGGACGCCCAAGGGCACCACGCTCTACAACACCCTCGAAGCGTTCGTGCGCGAGCGGCAGCGGGAGGCCTTCCAGGAGGTCAAGACGCCGCTGCTGTACAACAAGATGCTGTGGGAGCAGTCCGGGCACTGGGGCAAGTACAAGGAGAACATGTTCCTCGTCCTCGACAACGAGACGGGCGAGCACGACATGTCCCTCAAGCCCATGAACTGCCCGTCGCACTACGTGCTCTTCGGGTCGCACAAGCATTCGTACCGCGAGCTGCCGGTCCGCTACGTCACCTTCGACGTGCTGCACCGCAACGAACTCTCCGGCGCGCTGTCGGGGCTGACCCGCGTGCGGCAGTTCTCGCAGGATGACTGTCACGTGTTCCTGCGTGAGGACCAGATCGCGAGCGAGGTGCACTTCCTCCTCGACTTCATCCTCGGCTACTACGACACGTTCGGACTCTCGGCCACGCTCAAGTTCGCCACGCGCCCCGAACAGCGCATCGGCAGCGACGACCTGTGGGACCGCGCCGAGGGGGCGCTGCGCGCCGCGCTCGACGCCACCGGGCGGCCGTACGAGATGAAGGAAGGCGACGGCGCGTTCTACGGCCCGAAGATCGACTTCGACGTCACCGACAGCATCGGGCGCGCCTGGCAGCTCGGCACCATCCAGCTCGACTACAACGCCCCCGAGCGCTTCGACCTCACCTACACGGGTGAAGACAACGCGCCGCACCGCCCGGTGGTCATTCACCGCGCCGTGAGCGGATCGTTCGAGCGGTTCATCGCCATCCTCATCGAGCACTTCGCCGGGGCCTTCCCGCTCTGGCTGGCGCCGGAGCAGGTGCGCGTCATCCCGGTCGCGAGCGACTACGATGCGGCCGCGCAGGCGCTGGTCGATCGCCTCAAGACGCACGGCATTCGCGCCACCCTCGACGCGCGCAACGAGACGCTCAACTACCGCGTGCGCGAGGGCGAGGTCGAGAAGGTGCCGTACATGGTCGTCATCGGGCGGCGCGAGGCCGAGGAGCAGACGGTGGCGCTGCGTGCGCGTGGGGCCGGCAAGAAGCAGGAAGTCATGACGCAGGACGCCTTCGTCGATCGGTTGTTGCACGAGGTGCGCACCCGCGCCTTGCCGGCCGCTGCCGTGGCGCCCTCGGCCGGCGCGGCCGAGACGGCGTCGACATGATGCCCGAGGCGCTGCTCGACCTGTTCGTGCTCGCACCGGTCGGCCTCGTCGAAGTCGATGATGCCGGCCGGGTTTCGGTCGCGAATCTCGCGGCGCGGCGCCTCCTCACGCCGTTCACCCGCACCGGCACGCTCGACGACCTCTTCGCCACGCTGGCCGACGTGGCGCCGGACCTGGCCGCCCGCGTGCGCGCCTTCGACTCGCCGCGCGGCGTCGTGGTCGAACGGCTCGAACTGCTCGCGCCGGGACAGCCGCGCGGGATCCTTCTGTCGCTGGTCAAGGTCGCGACCGGACGTCTCGTGGCCATCGCCTCCGACGCGGCCGATCTCTCGGTCGCGCGCGGGCTCGTGTCGCGCCTCGAGCAGCGGCTCAACGCCATCGAAGGTGCGGTGCGTGACTACGCGCTGTACACGCTCGACGCGCAGGGCACGGTGGACAGTTGGAGTGCCGCGGCCGAACGCGTGCATCAGTGGGCTGCGGCCGACATCATCGGACAGCCCATGAGCGCGCTCGTCGGCCCGGGGCTCTCGGGCGACGGACACCTGCACGACACGCTCGCGCTGGCCGCCCGCAACGGCTGGTGCGAGGAGGAAGGACATCGTCTGCGGCAGGACGGCACGACTTTCTGGGCCAGTACGGTCGTGACGGCACTGCGTGACGCGGCCGGCGAGGCGATCGGCTTCAGCGTCATCACGCACGATGTGTCCGAGCGCCGCAAGCTCGAGGAGCAGCTGCGCGAGGATGCGTCGAGCAGCACCGACTACCTCACGGGCGTCTCCGCGCGACGCGCGTTCTTCGAGGTGGCGCAGTCCGAAGTGGCGCGTTCGCGCCGCTACGGCCAGCCGCTCACCATGCTGCTCGTCGACCCGGATCACTTCCGCGAGCGCGTGGAGCAGCACGGCGAGTCGTTCGCCAACGAGTGGCTGCGCGCCATTGCGTGGGTGTGCCGGCAGGAGTCGCGCACGACCGACGTCGTCGGGCGCGTGGGTGGTGAGGCCTTCGCCGTTCTGCTCCCCAGCACCGAACTCTCCGGCGGGCTCGTGCTGGCCGAGCGTATCCGCGAGCGCATGCAGCGTCACGTGTTCTCGGGCGACCATCCCGGCGTGCGGTGCACGCTGAGCATCGGCGTCGCCGACGTGACCGACGCCATCACGAGCGTCGAAGGGCTGCTCGAGACGGCCGGCACCGCCGTCGAACGTGCGCGGCAGGCCGGCATGAACCTCGTCGTCGGCTACGACGACTGACCGGGTACCATCACCGCGCGGTCAGCGCGGGTGGCGTCAACGCGAAAGAGGTCAGCGCGGACGGCGTCAGCGCCCGCGCGGTCCGGTCCAGATGACGATGCTGCCGCACCCGGTCTGGCCGCGGTATTCCAGCGGCATCGTTCCCGTGCCCGGGTAGACTTCGATGCCCTTGATGTCGTCGGGGCGCACGATGTCGTCGATGATGCCGCGATCCACCACCGCCAGCACGCCGTTCAGATACACGCTCGGCCAGCAGTCGCCGCTGCCGCCGAGGCCGCGCAGCCGTACCTGATCCTTGCCGCCGTTCGACCCCGGCTGGATCGTGACGCCAGGAGTCCCGCGCAGCAGGTCGGCGATCCACTGCACGCGCCGCGACGCGATCTTTTTCTCGTCAAAGAAGTAGCCGCCCATGCCCGCGCGCATGCGCGCCTCGAAGCCGGCCAGGTTCCGCTGCGACAGGTCGGCGCGCACCTTCACGGTGTCCACCGTCTTGGGCACGTCGGCGAGGCGAAACTCTGTGGTGATCTCCTGTCCCTCGACCAGGTCGATCACCTGCCGCGTCGGCTGGAAGCCCACCGCGCGCGCCTCGATGGTCCACGTGCCACTCGGGAGCTGGTCGAGCGCGAACACCCCGCCCAGCATCGTGCCCACTTCGATCTCGTTGCCGGGGACGACGACGCGGGCATTGTCGACCGGGCGCCCCAGCGTGTCACGCACCACGCCGCGCACACGCGCCGTCCCGCTGGCCACCGACATCGATCGTCCGCCAACCGAGGCCTGGCGGCGGGTGCTGGGCCCCACGAAGAGGTCGCGGACAATGATGCCGTTCTCCGGCATGCGCAGCTCGATCGTGCCACTCGAATCACGTCCCGCCGCCGCGCGCGTCGTGATGAGGGCGTCCGTGGGCAGCCCGCACATCGCGAAGATGCCGTTGGCCTCGGCGTCGGTGAATCGCGCCGGCGACCGTCGTGAGACGCCCGTGGCGGTGACGGTCACCTCGACGTACTGCACCCGCACCCGCGCGGGGCCACGAAGCGGCCCGTTGGACGAGGTGCGCACGCGACCGAGGAACAGTCCGCTGGCCCCTCGGCAGTGCCGCTCGCGCAGCGCCTCCGCCGACGGCGTGCCCAGCGGCAGTTCGATATCGCCACCATCGGCGATGCGGATGGGCGTGACCTTGTCGCTCACCCCCAACTGGTCGGCGCGCGGATGGATCAGGCCGATGAGATACACCCCCGGCACGATCGAGTCGACGCGGTAGCGGCCGAGGCTGTCAGCGATGACGGTGTGCACGCGCCGCGGGTCCTGCGCATTGGCGAACTGCACGACTGCGCCTGACAGCGCCGCGCCCGTGAGGCTGTCGATGACCGGTCCTGACACTCTCGCGAACGGGGCGGTCGCCCCCTGCGCCTGCAACGCGCCGCCGTCCCGGGCCGGCGCCAGAACCGTCGCCGTCAGGGCGAGGACCGTCAGGGCAGGGACCGCGTGACGCGTGCCGCCGGTGAAACGGCGGAGGGTAGGGAACGAGGTGCGGCGGGCAGGGCGGAAGAGCGACATCGCGTCTCGGTGAGAGGATCGGTGGTCGTAAAGTACGACGGGATGGGAGCTACGGGAGCGGAGGGGTGGGAGCGGAACGACGGGAGCGGGACGGCGAAACGACGGAGACCACGGGGACGACCGCTTCCGTCGTACCCGTCGTCCCGCCCCTCTGCTCCCGTGGTCCCGCTCCCGCCCCTCCGCTCCCGTCGTTTGCATTCCTCCCACTGCTTAGATTCCCGAAATGTCTGACACCACCCAGCCTGTCATCGTCGCCGCGGCGCGGACGCCCATCGGCAAGTACCTCGGCGCCCTCGCGGCGCTCTCCGCGCCGGAGCTTGGCGCTATCGCCATCCGTGAGGCCATCCGTCGCTCGGGTGTGGCCCCCGAGGCGCTCAACGAAGTCATCATGGGGCACGTGCTCCAGGGCGGCACGGGACAGGCGCCGGCCCGGCAGGCGATGCTCAAGGCCGGCGTGCCGGCCGCCGTGTCCGCGGTCACCGTCAACAAGGTGTGCGGCTCGGGGCTCAAGGCCGTCATGCTCGCGGCGCAGGCCATCAAGGCCGGCGATGCCCAGGCGATCGTCGCGGGCGGCATGGAGAGCATGAGCAACGCGCCCCACTACGTGTACGGCATGCGCGGCGGCGTGAAGATCGGCGACCAGACCATGGTCGACGGCATGATCAAGGACGGCCTCTGGTGCGGCACCTGCGACGTCCACATGGGCTCGCACGCCGAGTACACCGCCACCAAGGCCGGTGTCACGCGGGCGCAGCAGGACGAGTTCGCGGCGGCGTCGCACGCCAAGGCGGTCGCGGCGCAGCAGGGCGGCAAGTTCGCGGCCGAAATCGTCCCCGTGGAGATCGCCGGCCGGAAGGGTCCCACCATCGTGAGCGTCGACGAGGGGCCGCGCGCCGACACGACGGCCGAGTCGCTCGCCAAGCTCCGCCCGGCCTTCCCCGGCGAGGATGGCACCACGCTCACGGTCACCGCCGGCAATGCCTCGTCGCTCAACGATGGTGCCGCGGCCGTGGTGGTCACGAGCGCCGCGTTCGCGAAGGCGCATGGCCTCACGGTGCTCGCGCGCATCAGCAGCTATGCCACCGGCGCCGGTCACCCGCGCGATCTCTTCTTCGCCCCCATCACCGCGGTGAAGAACCTCATGGCCAAGGATGGCCTCCAGATCGGCGACTACGACCTCATCGAGGCCAACGAGGCCTTCGCCAGTCAGTCGGTGGCCGACGGCCTGGGGCTTGGCTGGGATCCGTCGCGCGTGAACGTGCACGGCGGTGCCATCGCGCTGGGCCACCCCATCGGGGCGAGCGGCGCGCGCGTGCTGGTGACGCTGCTGCATGCCCTCGCCGACCGTGGTGCACGTCGCGGGCTGGCCACCCTCTGCCTCGGTGGTGGCGACGCCGTGGCGCTCTCGGTTGAGCGCGTCGGCTAGCACGCGCGTCGGGCGTCTCCTGTGGCGCCTCGGGGCGTTCGCGACCGGATGGATCCTCGTGCAGGGCATCGCCGAGTCGACGCTGCAGCCGGCGTTCGCCGCGCTGTCGCGTGCACTGGGCGAGCCCGTGCCGTTGTACCCGGTCGCGATGCTCGCCGGTGCGGTGGGCGGTATCGCGGCGGCCCTGCAACTCGCGTTCGTGGCGCCATGGTCGCTGGTGGGACTCACCACGCGCGACTGGGCGCCGGCGCGGCTGGCCACGGGCGCGCTGCTGGGCACTGCGGCCGTGCTGCTCACGGCTGGCATGCTGTGGGCCGTGGGCGCGCTGCGCTTCGAGGGCGCGGCGACCTCCGACGGGCTCACGCCTGCCGGTTCGTGGGGCATGGCCGCGCTGCGTCTGTTCCTCGTGCTGGCACCGGCGGCGCTGTGGGAAGAGCTCGCCTTTCGCGGCCTGTTGCAGGGGGCGCTCGATGAGGCCACCAACCAGCGCGTGGTGGCGCGCGCGCTGTCGAGCATCGCGTTCGGGCTCGTGCACCTCGACAATCCCGGCGCCGGGGTCCGCACCACCGGCATCGTCATGCTCGCCGGCTGGTGTCTCGCGCTGGTGCGTGAGCAGCGTGGGCTGCCGGCCGCATTCAGCGCGCATCTGGCGTGGAACTGGATCATGGCCGCCGTGCTGCACGTCCCCGTGAGCGGGCTGCCGTTCTCCACGCCGGGCTATCGTGCGCTGCCCAGCGGCCCCGCGTGGCTCTCCGGTGGCGCCTGGGGCCCCGAGGGGAGCCTCATCGCGGCGCTCGTGCTGGCCGGTGCCGCATGGTACTGGCGTCGTCCCGTCACGCGCGCCGAGCGGATCGGCGCGCCATCCACTTCACCGCTCACGTCGAGCTAGGTCGTCATGTCGCAGCAGTCGTCGTCCGCGTCCTCCTCCTCTGCCGCCGCGCACCTTGCCGGCGCGCGCGTGGCCGTCATCGGCGCGGGGCAGATGGGCAACGGCATCGCCCACGTCTTTGCCGCGGCCGGGCATCCGGTTACGATGATCGACGTCAACGCCGACGCGCTGCAGAAGGGGCGCGACACCATCGCGAAGAACCTCGACCGTCAGGTGAAGAAGGGCGCGGTCGACGCCGAGACGGCGGCGGCGGCGCTCGCGCGCGTGGCGACGTCCACGGCGTTCGACGCGGTGCACGATGCCCGCGTCGTCGTGGAAGCGGCCACCGAACGCAGCGACCTCAAGTTCCGCATCTTCGAGGAGCTCGACCGCCTCGCGCCCGCCGACGCGATCCTCGCCAGCAACACCAGCTCGATCGCCATCACCGAGATCGCGGCGCGCACCAAGCGCCCCGAGCAGGTCATCGGCATGCACTTCATGAATCCGGTGCCGGTCATGCAGCTCGTCGAGGTCATCCGTGGCCTCGCGACGAGCGACGCGACCACCGCCACCGTCATGGCGCTCGCCACGGCGCTGGGCAAGACGCCCGTCGAGGTGAACGACTTCCCCGGCTTCGTGGCCAATCGCATCCTCATGCCGATGATCAATGAGGCCATCTACTGCGTCATGGAGGGCGTCGGCACGCCCGAGGCCATCGACACGGTCATGAAGCTCGGCATGAACCACCCGATGGGCCCGCTCACGCTGGCTGACTTCATCGGCCTCGATACCTGCCTCGCCATTCTCGAGGTGCTGCACGACGGGCTCGGCGACCCGAAGTACCGCCCGTGCCCGCTGCTGCGGAAGTACGTCGCGGCCGGTTGGCTCGGCCGGAAGAGCGGTCGAGGCTTCTACCAGTACTGAACACGTATGGAACGCAGGAGAGAAACGCACCCGCATCCTTCTCCCTGCCATCTTCTCTCTTCTTCCTGATCCTTCAAGGGATCCGCCCCCATGTCGCTCCTGCCCCTCACCGAAACCCAGGCCGAAATCCAGCGGCTCGCGCGCGACTACGCGCAGCGCGAGCTCGTGCCGCTCGCCGGCGAACGCGATCGCGCCTCGCGCTTCGATCGCGTCATGGTCGAGCAGATGGCGGCGCTCGGTTTCCTCGGCATGCTCATCCCGGAGTCGTATGACGGCCTCGGGCTCGACGCCAACAGCTACCTGCTGGCCCTCGAGGAGATCGCGGTCGCCGACGCCACCGCGGCGGTGACGCTGAGCGTGCACAACTCCCTGCCCACGCAGATGATCCTGACGTATGGCAGCGAGGCGCAGCGCACGCGCTGGCTGCCGCCGCTGGCGCGCGGGGAACTGCTCGGCGCGTTCGCGCTCTCGGAGCCCGAAGCCGGCAGCGACGCCGCGAGCTTGCGCGCGCAGGCCACGCGCGACGGCGACGACTGGATCCTCGACGGCACCAAGGCGTGGGTCTCGCACGGCAACGAAGCCGGTGTGATCCTCTGCATGGCGCGCACCGACACGCCCGAGAATCGTCGCGGCAGCAAGGGCATCTCCACGTTCATCCTCACCCCCGACCTGCCGGGCTTCGCCGTGAGCAAGAAGGAGGCGAAGATGGGACTCCGCGCATCGCCCACCGTGCAGATCGTGCTCGACCGCTGCCGCGTCCCGGGCGATCGGCTCGTGGGCGAGGTGGGGCGCGGCCTCACGTATGCGCTCGGCTCGCTCGACCACGGCCGCCTCGGCATCGCCGCGCAGGCGGTCGGCATCGCGCGCGCGGCGCTCGAGGCCAGCGTGCGCTACGCGGGCGAGCGCAAGCAGTTCGGTCGCGCCATCGGCGAGTTCCAGGCCATCCAGTTCAAGCTGGCCGACATGGCCACGCGCATCACCGCGGCCCGCACGCTGCTGCACACCGCGGCGGCCGCCAAGCAACGCGGGGAGAAGGTCACCCGCTACTGCAGCATGGCCAAGCTCTTCGCTACGGAGACGGCCATGTGGGTCACGACGCAGGCCGTGCAGGTGTTCGGCGGCTACGGCTACGTGACCGACTACTCGGTCGAGCGCCACATGCGCGACGCGAAGGTGACGGAGATCTACGAGGGCACCTCGGAGATCCAGCGCATCGTCATCGCGCGCGAGACGCTCGCCGCTGCGGCAGCCGCCGACGGCTGCCTCCCCGACTGACCCGCACACTTCCCAGGACCATGCGTTTCTTCGAAACCATCGCCGACATGGGTCATGAGCAGGTGGTATTCTGCCATGACAAGGCGTCCGGCTACCGCGGCATCATCGCGATACATGACACCACGCTGGGCCCCGCGCTCGGCGGCGCCCGCTTCTGGAACTACGCCTCCGACGAGGAGGCCATGATCGACGCCCTGCGCCTGTCGCGCGGCATGACATACAAGAACGCCGTGGCCGGCCTCAACCTGGGCGGCGGCAAGTCGGTCATCATCGGTGACAACCGCACGACCAATCGCGAGATGCTCTTCCGCGCGCACGGCCGCTTCGTCGACTCGCTCGGCGGACGCTACGTGACCGCCGAAGACGTGGGCACGACGGTCGAGGACATGGACTTCGTGCACATGGAGACGACGTACGTCACCGGCATCGGCTCCAAGTCCGGCGACCCCTCGAGCGTGACCGCGCACGGCGTGTTCCGCGCCATCGAGGCGTCGGCGCACCAGAAGTGGGGCAGTGACGAGCTCACCGGCCGCACGGTGGCCATCCAGGGGCTCGGGCATGTCGGCTTTCACCTCGCCACGGCGCTGCACCTCGCCGGCGCACGCCTCATCGTGACGGACATCGACGCGGCCCGCATTGAGCGCGTCGTCGAGGCCACGGGCGCCACGGTCGTGGCGAGCGACGAGATCTTCGGCGTGCAGGCCGACATCTTCGCCCCCTGCGCGCTGGGCGGCATCATCAACGATCAGACGATCCCGCGCCTGCAGGTGGGCATCGTCGCCGGTGCGGCCAACAACCAGCTCCTCGAGGCCCGTCACGGGGACGAACTGGAGGCGCGCGGCATCCTGTACGCGCCCGACTACGTGGCCAACGCCGGCGGCGTCATCAATGTGTACAGCGAGCTCACCGGCTGGAGTCGCGAGCGCTCGCTGCGCAAGGCCGACGAGATCTACGAAACCGTGCTCAGCGTGTATCAGATCGCCAAGGACACGGGGCTGCCCACGTACAAGGCGGCCGATCGCGTGGCCGAGCAGCGTATCGCGGCGGTGCGTGGTATGATCCGCACGTGGCCGCAGTATCCCAACAAGGAATCCTGACTCCGAGGCAGACCGGCATCATGGTGGACGTCGCGCACACCGGCGAGCGCATTCCGATCGCCTCCGATCACGCGGGCTTCGAGCTCAAGCAGCGGCTGCAGGCTGTCCTCACGGGGATGGGCTATGCGGTCGATGACATCGGCACCCACAGCACGGCCAGCACCGACTATGCCGACTACGCCCATCCGCTCGCGCAGCAGGTGAGCGATGGGCGGGTGCAGCGTGGCGTCCTCCTCTGCGGCACCGGGTTGGGCATGTCGTACACCGCCAACCGTTATCCGGGGGTGCGGGCCGCGGTGGCCTGGGCCCCCGATATCGCGGCCCTCGCCCGACAGCACAACGACGCGAACATTCTGGTGCTCCCGGCGCGTTTCGTGTCCGACGAGGACGCCGAGGCGATCCTCCGCACCTGGCTCGAGACGCCCTTCGAGGGCGGTCGGCACACCCGCCGCGTCGAGAAGATCGAGCAGACCAACGCGCACATCACCGACGATCGGGAGACCTCCGCATGAACGCAGGCGCCAGCGCACGCTGGTCGGAATGGGATCGGATGCCGCCGGGCGCGGCGCTGCAGCACACCGACCCCGTCATCGCGCACCTCATCGACGAGGAGATCCAGCGCCAGAGCGATGGACTCGAGCTCATCGCCAGTGAGAACTTCGTGTCGCCGGCGGTCATGGAGGCCATGGGCTCGCCGCTCACGAACAAGTACGCCGAAGGACTCCCGGGCAAGCGCTACTACGGCGGCTGCGAGGTCGTCGACCAGGTCGAGCAGCTCGCCATCGATCGGCTCAAGCAGCTCTTCGGTGCCGAGCACGCCAATGTGCAGGCGCACAGCGGCGCATCGGCCAATGCGGCGGTGTTCCTCGCGTTCATGAAGCCCGGGGACACGTTCCTGGGCATGGACCTGTCGCAGGGCGGCCACCTCACGCACGGCTCGCCGGTCAACTTCTCGGGACTGTTGTACAACGCCATCTCGTACGGCGTGACCCCCGAAGGGCTCATCGACTACGACCGCATGCGGGCGCTGGCGCGTGAGCACAAGCCGCGCATGATCATCGCCGGCTACAGTGCGTACTCGCGCGTCATCGACTGGCAGGCGTTCGCCGAGGTCGCGCAGGAGGTCGGCGCCGTCTTCATGGTCGACATGGCGCACTTTGCCGGGCTCGCCGCCACCGGTGTGTACCCGTCACCGGTGCCCTTTGCCGATGTCGTGACGAGTACCACGCACAAGACGCTTCGCGGACCGCGCGGCGGCATCATCCTGTGCAAGGCCGCGCACGCCAAGGCCATCGACAAGGCGACGTTCCCGGGTATGCAGGGCGGGCCGCTCGAGCACGTCATTGCCGCCAAGGCCGTGGCGTTCCACGAGGCGCTGCAGCCCGCATTCACCGACTATTGCCGCCAGGTGGTGCGCAACGCGCAGGTGCTGGCGGCGGCGCTGGCGGCACGGGGCTATCACATCGTGTCGGGCGGCACCGACAACCACCTCATGCTCGTCGATCTCCGCAGCAAGGGCCTCACCGGCAAGGTGGCCGAAAAGGCGCTCGACGCTGCGGGCATCACGGTGAACAAGAACACCGTGCCCAACGAGACCCAGTCGCCCTTCGTCACCAGCGGCATCCGCATCGGCACGCCGGCGGTCACCACGCGTGGCATGGACGCGGCGGCCATGGAGCAGGTCGCGGTGCTCATTGACCGTGTCCTCTCGGCCCACGAGGACCCCGCCACCCTCGCGGCGGTCCGTGCCGACGTGAAGGCGCTGGCCGACGCCTTCCCGCTGTACCGGTCGGTGGCGCGCGTCTGACGCGTCACCGGCCCCCCGGTTGTGGCGGCCGGGGCGGCACGGCAGTTTTCCTGACCGACATTCAGGGAGCAGGGGAGTGACCGAGCTGGCGTTCCGTGAAGGCATCATGGACCAGATCCGGCTGCGCGAGCAGCGGTTCGACGAGCGCGCATATCTGTTCGTGCTCTCGTCGCTCGAGCATTCCCAGGCGCGGCTCATCGAGCGCCGCCACATCTCGGGCCCCGAGCTCGCGCACGCCTGTCGCGAGCTCGCCCTGCAGCGCTTCGGCGTCATGGCGCGGCTCGTCCTCGAGCACTGGGGCGTGCGTGCGACGGCCGACATCGGCGACATCGTCTTCACCCTCGTCGACCTCGGCCTGCTCATCAGCCAGCCCGACGACTCGCGGGAAGACTTCGAGGACGTGTTCGATTTCGCGGACGCGTTCGAGCGCGAGTATCCGTGGAGCGCGGCGCACGTCTGACCGACGCGCCGTGACCGCGCTGCCACCCACCTCATGACCGCCTCTGGCCGTCCGCGCGCCACCACCGCCACCGAGGCGGCGTCGCGCGACCGCGCCGCCATCGCCGCGGGCACGCCGTCCCGCACCTTGATGGTGGCGGCTGGCACCCGCGCCGCGCAGTGGATCCTCACGCACCTCGCCGATCGCCTGGCACACGGCGTGGCGGTGTACGCGGGAGCGGGAAACAACGGCGGCGATGCCTGGGTCGTGGCCGCACAGCTCGCCCGCGCCGGCGTCGCGGTGCGGGTGCATGCCGCGGCACTCCCCGCCACCGATGACGCGCGCCACGCCGCCTCGCTCGCCGCAGCGTGGCCGGTGCAGGAAGTCCCGCACGGCGAAGAGCGCCTCGTCATCGACGGCCTGCTCGGCACCGGACACCGCGGCGCGCTGCGTCCGCACATTGCCGCCGCGTGTGTGCAGATGCGCCGCGCCCGCGAGAGCGGCGCCACGATCGTCGCGCTCGACGTGCCATCGGGGCTCGAGTCCTCCACCGGCGATGCCTGCGACGGCTGTGTGCCGGCGCACGTCACCCTCACCTTCGGCACCATCAAGCGCGGCCTGCTGCTGCGCCGCGATGTCGCCGGGCGCATCGTGCTGCTCGACATCGGGCTCGGCGCGCACGCTGCGGGCGATGACCACGCGTGGTACTGGGCCACGCGCGCATCCCTCGAAACAGCGCTGCCGCCCATCGCCTGGGACGCCCACAAGGCGCGTCGCGGGCGTGTCGGCGTCGTGGGCGGCATCGCCGGCATGGCGGGTGCGACCATCCTCGCCGCACGCGGCGCGCTGCAGGTCGGCGCCGGGTTGGTGCACACCTTCGTCGATGCCCCCAGCATCGTGCCGCTGCAGATCGCCGTGCCGCAGGCCATCGCGCACCACTGGCCCGCGGCGCGCGACACGAGTCCTGATGACGCGACGGACGTGCTCCCCGCGCTCGATGCGCTCGTCATCGGCCCGGGCCTCGGTCGCACCCGCCACACCGCGCGCCTCGTCGAATCGCTCATGCGGGCCGTCGAGCACGCCGACGCGGCGGCCGCGCTCGTGCTCGATGCCGACGCGCTGTACCTCGTCACCGAAGTCGCGGCGACGCTCGGCACCGATCCCGCGGCGTTGCTGCGTCACTGGACGCGCCCGGCCGTGCAGCGCGGCCTGGCCGTCGTGTGCACGCCGCACCCCGGGGAGTTCGCCCGCCTGCTGGGCACGCCGTTGCCCGCGGCGTGGGACGAGCGCGCCGAGTCGCTGCGGACGTTCGCGGCGCGGGCGGGCGTGACCGTGCTGCTCAAGGGGGCGCCCACCCTCGTCTCCGACGGCCACGACATCGTTGCGGCGCCGTACGGCACCGCGCTGCTCGCCACCGGTGGCAGCGGCGATGTGCTCGCGGGCATCATCGGCACGTTGGTGGCACAGGGGGCGCACGGCATGGACGCCGCACTCCTCGGGGCTGCGCTGCATGGGCGCGCCGCCGAAATCATCACCGCGCAGCGCCGTGGTGTACGAGGGGCCATGCTCGATGATGTCCTGCACGCGCTTCCTGCCGCGCTCGAGTGGCTCACCACCGCCGACGCGGTGCACCCCGGACTGCTGGCGGACCTGCCGGCTGTCTGCTGAGCGCGCGCGTGCGCGTCGTCACGGGCCGCGTCGCGCGGCATGCTGCGCGTGGCCTGACCCTCGTGGCGTGGTTCGGCGCCGGCGTCACGGCGTGTGCGCCGGCCACCGGTGCACGCGGCGCCGCCGATGGCCCAGGGCGCGCCTTCGTCTCGCGCCGCGACGAAGTCGTGCGCATTGGCAGCTTTGCGTCGCTGCAGGCGGTGGCGGCGTCGCGTCGCTATGTGTACGCGGCCGGCGCCGATGGCATCGCCATCTACGATCGACTCGGCGATCGCTGGCTGCCGCCCCTCACCCGCGAGGCCGGGTTCACCGATCGGCAGGTCACCGTCATGGCCGGCGACCCGGTCGAGGAGGCCCTGTGGATGGGGGTGCCCGGCGGCATCGTGCTCTATCGCCCGCTCACCGAGCAGGTGCAGCGCACCATGCTCACCGGCGTCCCCGATCTCATCGTGTTCGATCGCAGTGGCACCGGCGATGCGTTCGTGCGGAGCGGTGGGCAGTGGACACGCGTCTCCCGCGTGGGCATCACCACCCCGCTGGCCACAGCGCCCGCGGGCAGTGCCGTCATCGTGCCGCCCGCACTCCCACAACTCGTGCAGGCGTGGCCGCAGTTGCGCATGCAGCCGCAACTCTTCGTGCGTGGTGCCGACGCCACGCGCCCGCAACGCCCGCTCGACATCGTCGCCGCCAGCGCGTCGCCCGATCGCAGCAGTGAGCTGTGGCTCGCCACCAACGGCGATGGACTCGTGCGTCTCGATCCCACCTTCCAGCAGGGACGCGCGCTCGCGTTCGGCCTGCTCGAACCGGGTGTCGGCGCGCTTGCGCCGGCGAGTGACGGTGTGTGGATCGCCGGCCTGGGCGAGAGTCGCACGCGCGCCGGGCTGACCTTCGCGACGCCCGACCTGCAGCGCTGGCGCTGGATCGATGGCACCATCGCGGTACCGCTCCTGGGCACGCGCACGTTCGCGCTCGCCTCGCGTGCACACCGCGTGTGGATGGGCACCGATCGCGGTCTCGTGCGCGTGGACACCCGCGGCACCGGCGACCTGGTCGCGTGGACGCGACTCGACGGCCTGGCCGACGAGCGCGTGCTGGCCCTCGCGCCGCAGGGTGAGGGCACGTGGATCGGCACACCGCGGGGACTCACCTGGGTGAGCGATTTCGTCGACGCCGGCGGCGCCGCTCGACGCGACACCCGCACGCGCGGGGTCGGGCCGCACCTCCTCGACGGCGTGCCGGTGCAGGCGCTGCAGGCCGTCGGTGACACGTTGTGGGTGGGCACGTCGGCGGGGCTCCTCGCCATTCCACGCGCGCTGTCGGGCGGCGCGATCAGTCGCCCGGTCAGCGATGACCCGGCGCTGCGGCGCGGTGTGCGCGCCCTCGCCTGGAGCGACAGCGTACTCCTCGCCGCCACCGACGGCGTCGTGCTGCGTCTTGCGCCGCGCGCCGCGCGTGCCCCGCAACGCGTCGACGCGCTCGACCCCACGCTTGTGGGTGTACCGACGCGTGTGGGCATCGATGCCTGGGCCATGTGGGTCGCCGGCACCGATGGCCTCGTCATCGTGTCGCGCGCGTCGGGCGCGCGTCACGTGTTGCGCAGCGGGGTGGACCTGCGCGGCGCCGTCACCGATGTCGTCGCCACACGCGACTGGTTCTTCGTGGGCACCCCTTCGGGGCTCGTGCGCGTGCGCCGCACGAGCGATGGCACCATTCCATGATGCCTGACGACCCGCACACGCCGCCGCCTGTCGCGCCGCCTGTCGCACCACCGCATGCCGCGCCACCGCACGTGGCGATGGGCCCCGGTGTCGAGTTCGACACCATTCGCGGCCTACTGGCCCGCTGGGGGCCGCTGGCGCAGCAGTTGGGTGACGACGCCGCGCTGCTCGCTCCCACCGCGGGGTATCGCGTCGTGAGCACCGACGCCTGCGTGGAGCAGGTGCACTTCTGGCGGTCGTGGCTCACACCGCAGGAGGTAGGTGCTCGCGCGGCAGCGGCCGCGCTCAGCGACCTGGCCGCCATGGGCGCGTCGGCCGAGAGCGTGCTGGTCTCGTTCGTGGTGCCCGACGACTGGCGGCACGACCTGGGCGCCGTCGCCGATGGCATTGCCGGCCCTGTACGCGATGCGGGCGCCGTCATCGTCGGGGGGAATCTCAGCCGAGGCGCGACCTTTTCGGTGACCCTGACGGTCATCGGACAGGCCGAACGACCGGTCACCCGCGCCGGCGCGCGCGTGGGCGACGTGGTGGTCGTCACGGGGGTGCTGGGCGGGCCGGGCAGGGCCCTGGGCGCGCTGCTCGCCGGCCGCAGCCCGGAGCCGTGGGCGCGCGCGCGATTCGCCGGCCCGGTGCCGCGCCTGGCCGAAGGGCAGTGGCTCGCGGCAGCGGGGGCCACCGCGATGCTCGACATCTCCGACGGCCTTGCCGCCGACGCGCGACACCTCGAGGCGGCGGGAAACGTAGCCCTCGTCATCGACGACGCCCGCATTCCCTGCGGCCCGGGGTGCACCGCCGCCGATGCGCTGGCCAGTGGCGAGGAATACGAGCTGCTGGCCACGCTCCCCGCCGACGCCCTGGAACGGCTGCGGGCGCAATGGCCGGCGGGCCACCCGGTCCCGTTCACCGTCATCGGCGAGGTCCGGGCGGCTGCGCATCACGAGGCCGCGCATCGCGAGGCCGCGCATCCGGGGGCGCGCGATACCACACGGCCGGCCGGACACGATCACTTCGGAACGCCCTGAAGTCGCTAGTTTTCAGGCGATGATTCGCACGCTCTTCACGGCCGTGGTCCTTGCGTTGGCGACGGTGATCCTGGGCAGTCTCGTGCTCGTGGCCCGCGCCGTCGGTGTCACACCGCGCAAGGGCGGCGTGTACGAGAAGGCGCCGGAATGGTGGGCGCGCGCGTTGCTGTGGGCGGCGGGGGTGCGCGTGGTGCGCAAGGGACATGATCCGCTGGCCGAGGGATCGCCGCGTGTCTTCATTGCGAATCACGTGAGCTGGTTCGACATCCCGGCGATGATCGACGTGTTGCCACACTACGGCTTCGTGGCCAAGCGCGAACTCGAGCGCATTCCGCTGTTCGGTCCTGCCGCGCGGGGCGTGGGCGTCATCTACATCGATCGCGAAAATCGCAAGGCGGCGTTCGGCGCGTATGACGATGCGGCGAAGAAAATCCGCGAGGGGCAGTCGGTGCTCGTGTATCCCGAGGGCACGCGCGGCAGCTCCTATGCGCTGCGCCCCTTCAAGAAGGGGCCGTTCGTGCTCGCCATCGGATCGGGGGCGCCCATCGTCCCCGTCGTCGTGCACGGCACCATCGCGGTCAACCCGCGCGGCGAGTTCCGCGCGTCGCCCGGACTCGTGCACGTGCACATTCTCGAGCCCATTCCCACCACCGGCCTCACCTACGACGATCGCGAAGCGCTCGCCGAGACGGTGCGGCAGCGCATGGCCGAGTGCCTGCGCACCGAGTACGGTGTCGATCCCGCCATCGAACTGCGCCTCGGCGCGTCGGCGCGCACCGCGGCCGAGCCTGGCCTGTCCACGTAGGCGTCGCTCCTCCGCCTTCTTCCTGCGTTCTTCCCCCTTCTCCCGGATCCTCCGTCACATGGCCCCCATCGTCTCCATCTCCGCCCGCGAGATCCTCGACAGCCGCGGCAACCCCACCGTCGAAGTCGACGTGATCCTCGAGACCGGTGCGGCGGGACGCGCCGCCGTGCCCAGCGGCGCCAGCACCGGCGAGCGCGAGGCGGTCGAGCTCCGCGACGGCGATCCGTCGCGCTACCTCGGCAAGGGCGTGCAGAACGCCGTGAACAACGTCAACACCGAGATCGCCGAAGCGCTCGAGGGGATGGACGCGACCGACCAGATCGCCGTCGATCGTGCGCTGCTCGACCTCGACGGCACCGAGAACAAGGGGCGCCTGGGCGCGAATGCGATGCTAGGTGTCTCGATGGCCGTCGCGCGTGCGGCGTCCATCGAAGTGGGACTGCCGCTCTATCGCTATCTCGGTGGCCCGATGGCGCGCACGCTCCCCGTGCCCATGATGAACATCCTCAACGGCGGCGCGCACGCCACCAACACCGTGGACTTCCAGGAGTTCATGGTCATCCCCGTCGGCGCCGACTCGTTCGCCGAGGGGCTGCGCATGGGCGCGCAGGTGTTCCATCAGCTCAAGAAGGTGCTCGTCGCGCGCAAGCTCTCCACCGGTGTGGGTGACGAGGGTGGCTTCGCGCCCAACCTCGCCAGCGACGAAGAGGCACTCAAGGTCATCATCGAGGCCATCGAAGGCGCGGGCTTCCGCCCCGGACAGGACATCGCGCTCGCGCTCGATGTCGCGGCCAGCGAGTTGTACCAGAACGGGCAGTACCACTTCAAGAAGAGCGGTGGCGCGTCGCGCAGCCCGCAGGCCATGGCCGAGCTGTACGCCGGCTGGCTCGAGCAGTACCCGATCGTCTCCATCGAGGACGGCATGGCGGAGAACGACTGGGATGGCTGGAAGCTGCTCACCGAGATGATCGGCGATCGCTGCCAGTTGGTGGGCGACGACCTGTTCTGCACGAACAGTGAGATCCTCGCCAAGGGCATCGAGAGCGATGTCGCGAACGCGATCCTCATCAAGGTGAACCAGATCGGCACGCTCACCGAGACGCTCGAAGCCATCGAGCTCGCGAAGAGCGCCGGCTACAACAGCATCATTTCGCATCGCAGCGGCGAGACCGAGGACACCTTCATCGCCGACCTCGCCGTGGCGACACAGGCCGGGCAGATCAAGACCGGTGCGCCGTCGCGCAGCGACCGTGTGGCCAAGTACAACCAGCTCCTGCGCATCGAGGAGCAGCTCGAGGGGTACGCCGAGTACCCCGGCGGCGCGATCTTCGGCCTCTGAGCGAGCGCACCCCATGGCCACCCGGACGAAGGCGAAGGGGCAACCCTCGCGCGCGATGGTGCTCGCGCGCCGGGTGGCGTGGGGCGTGGGCATCGTGTCCGTGCTCGTCTTCGCCGTCGACGGCGGCGAGTACGGCACCATGGACCTGCTCGCCCAGCGCAAGCAGCGCGCGCTGCTGGAGGATTCGGTGCAGACGCTCCGCGATTCCGTGGCGACGCTCAAGGCCATGGTGGAATCGATCCAGAGCGACCCGGCCGTGCTCGAGCAGGTGGCGCGCGAGCGCTACGGCATGATCAAGGGCGACAAGGAGTTCCTGTACATCACCGTGCCCGGCGACAGCGCGCGGGGTGACGGGAAGTAGTGCACCGGCGTGCAGACCGCCCTGTCGTGGGGTTGACTCCCCCGTTCCGCCCGCTAGTTTCCGAAGACTGCCGCGGGGTGGAGCAGCCTGGTAGCTCGTCGGGCTCATAACCCGAAGGTCGCGGGTTCAAATCCCGCCCCCGCCATAGTTGCACTCGGCCGGCCTCTCGAGGCCGGCCGTTTGCGTCCCGGTCAGGCCGTCGGCTTTGCGCCGGCTGGCCGCTGGGGCTGGGTAGCTCAGCCGGTTAGAGCGCACGACTCATAATCGTGAGGTCGAGAGTTCGAGTCTCTCCCCAGCTATCACGTCACGAACCCCTGCCTTCGCATGCGCGAGGGCAGGGGTTTCGCGTTCACGACACCATCGGCACCACCCCGCTCACGGCATCCGCACGTACGTCGCGAACGTCACGCCCGTCGTCTTCCCGTCTGCGTCCTCGCGCATGTAGATGACGGCGATCGTGTTGTGATCGGGAGACAGCACGTTGGTGAGCCGCTGCGTCACGCGGCCGTTGTTCTTGTTCACGATCTCGTTGATGAGCGGCGTGATGGTGCGCACCGCCGCGTGTGTCTGCCCCGCATTGCCGGTCACCGGCATGTCGCGGCCGTCGAAGTCGGTGGTGTACCCCCACCGCGTCGTGTCGCCGCGCGCATTCACCGCCTGGATGGTGACCCGCATCCCGTTCGCGCCGAACGGTTCGTAGGTCATGATGTTGCTCTGCGGCGCCGGCGCGTCGCTCTTGAGCAGCCACCGGCCGAAGCGCGGATTGGCCGACTGCGCGTGCAGGGTGCCCGCGCCCAGCAGCAGCGCGGCGCCAGCGAGACGGGCGAGCAGGATGCGCATGGTCAGAGTGGTGAGGGGACTAGTGCGTCTGGAGGATCTGGGCCAACACACCGGCGTCAATATTGCCGCCGGATACCACGCACACCACACGGCCACGCCCCGCCTTGCCGGCCAGCGCGGCCGCCACGCTCGATGCACCAGCGCCCTCCGCCACCACGTGCGCGCGGGTGGCCAGCAGCCGCACCGCCTCACGCACCGCGTCGAGTGACACCACGCCCGACCCATCGAGCAGCGTGCGCGCCCGCGGCCACATCGCGTCGAGCACGCGACGGCTGCCGATGCCATCCACGAAGCTCGGCGTGTAGGTCACGTCGGTGGGTTCACTCGCCGCGAGCGCCGCGGCGAAGGCCGCCGACGTGTCCACCTCGCTGGCCACCACGCGCGCCGTGGGGCATCGCGCCTTCACTGCCGTCGCGATGCCGCACGCCAGGCCACCCCCGCCGTACGGCACCACCACGGCGTCCACGTCGCCAAGCTGGTCGACCATCTCGAGGCCGATGGTACCGTTGCCCGCCATCACGGCGACGTCGCTCACGGGATGCACGAACAGGCCGTCGAGCCCGGCGAAGCGGTGCGAGATCATCACCTCCCACCACGCGGCGAACGGCACCTTGATGTACTGCGCCCCCAGCCGGGTGATGGCATCGAGCTTGGCGGCCGGCGCATGGTCGGGCACGACGGCGGTGCAGGGCACACCGCGCGCACGCGCCACATAGGCCACGCCCTGCGCCATGTTGCCCGCGCTGCAGGTGAACACACCACGCGACAGCGCGGCATCGCTGGCGAGCGCCAGCGCGTTGGCGGCGCCGCGAATCTTGAAGGCGCCAATGGGCTGCAGGTTCTCCAGCTTGAGCCACAGCTCGTCCGGTGCGTCGGGGAAGCCGTCGGGCACCTCGAGCCGTACGAGCGGTGTGACCAGCGCTACGCCCGCGATGCGTTCCCGCGCGGCCTCGATGTGCGCGAGCGTGAGGTCGCCGAACGGCGCCGCCTCCGCCGGTGCGCCGTCAGGCATGACGCGTGCCGCCCAGCTCCACCGACACCCCGAGACCACGCTCGCGCGCGGTCTCGAACACGAACTGTGCCGCCGCCAGGTCTTCCACAGCCACGCCCAGCGACTTGAACAGCGTGATCTCGGCGTCGTGCGCCCGCCCGGCCAGCGTTCCGCGCAGCACGTCGCCCACCTCGCCCACGATGTGCGCCGGTGTGATGGCGCCTTCGTTGAGCGGGAAGAGATAGTCACCGGCCTCGTTCACGGTCGACTCCACCCGATCGACGAAGAGCCGCGCGCGCACCACGGCGGCGGTGTCGAGTTCGCGCGCGAACGCGACGCTCGACCCCACGGCGTTGATGTGCGCGCCCTCGGCGATCCACGCGCCCTCCAGCACGGGCTCGCGCGACGTCGTGGTCGTGCAGATGAGGTCGGCCCCGTCCACAGCCGCCTGCGCGCTGGGCATGGGTTCGACGGGCACGGCGTAGCGCGCGCGCATGCGTGCGGCGAACGCCTCACACCGCTCAGCCGAGCGGCTCCACACGCGCACCCGCCGCAGCGGGCGCGCGAGGTGCATCGCCTCGAGGTGCGTTTCCGCCTGGGTGCCCGAGCCGAGCAACGCGAGGTCGCCCGCATCGGCGCGGGCGAGCGCTCGCGTGGCCACGCCGCTCACCGCCGCGGTGCGGATGGCGGTGATGCTCGACGCATCGACGATCGCGACGAGACGGCCGTGCGACGTCTCGTGCAGCAGGATCGCGCCGAGGTGCGACTCGAGCCCCACCGCGCGATTGCCCGCGAAGACGCTCACCGCCTTGAGTCCCATGACCTGCGTCGTGGGCAACCAGCCCGGCATCACGCCGAGCACACCGGTCTGCTCGGGCCCACGCACCACGCTGCGCAGCGGCTGCACGGCCAGCCCGGCCGACAGGGCGCGCAGCGTGTCGGTCATGATCTCCATGCAGGTGTCCATCGACAGCAGCGTCTCCACCTCGCGCTGCCCGAGCACGAGCGTCGCACTCACCGGCGCAGCGTCCCTTCGCAGCGGTCGCTCACGGACGGATCTTCTCGCGCTCGAGCGCGAGCTTCACCGCGGCGTAGGCATCCACCAGGCCACCGGTGCGCGAGAGAGCCGCGAACGGCACCTTCTGCCCGTCGCCCCCCGGCTTCTCCACCTCGAGTCCGGGGAAGGTGCGCACCGATTCGAGGATGATGCTCTTCACGTCCATCGGCGTGAGGGTGGGGAAGTAGGCCAGCAGCAGCGCCGCGACGCCGGACACGACCGGTGCGGCCATGCTGGTGCCGCTCTCCTTCTTCACGCCGCCGCCCGGCGCGGTGGAGAGGATGTCTTCGCCGGGGGCGAACAGGTCGACGCGCTGCTTGCCGTAGTTCGAGAAGCCGGCGACGAGCTTCGAACCGCCCTTCCACGAGGTCGCACCCACCTCCAGCCAGTTGGTGGCCACGCTGCCGTCGGGGCGGCGCGCGGTGGGGAACGACGGCACCACGTCGTTGTTCTCGCCATCGTTGCCTGCCGCGTGCACGAGCAGCACGCCCTTGCTCTCGGCGTAGCGCACGGCGCTGTCCACGGCCGCCTTCCCCGGCGACCAGCCCTTGCCGAAGCTCATGTTCACGACCTGCGCGCCGTTGTCCACCGCGTAGCGAATCGAGCGCGCGACATCGTCGTCGCGTTCGTCGCCATCGGGCACCGCGCGCACGGCCATGATGGCCACGTTGGGCGCGACGCCCTGCACCTGGTTGGCCGCGCTCCGCACCGCGCCGATGATGCCGGCGACGTGCGTACCATGCAGCGCGTCCGGTCCGGTGACATCGCGGTCACCCGCGACCCGGCCGGCCGGGTGCGGATTGAACAGCGTGTCGAGGCCGTACCGCGCCTGCCCGTCGTACGCCTTCTTCGCCTCGACGATCTCCTCGGTACCGAGGCCGTTGTCGGCAAGCTGCAGCCAGATGCGCTTGGCCTGCTCGAGCTGCGCCGACGCCGGGGTGTAGCGTTCGACGCGCGCGCGGGTGAGCGCGCCGGGTCCCATCGCCTGCTGCAATGCGGCCGTGACCTGCTGCAGCGTGCTCTCGATGCTGCGAATCTGTGCGAGCGTGCCGTTCACCTCACGGCTCTTGGCCGTGTACGCCGTGGCGAGCGAGTCGCAGCCACTGGCCGACGGCTTGGGCACATCGCGCCCCGCCGGCAAGCCGCGACAGGCGGCGTACAGTCGTGTGAGTTCGAACGTGTCGTGATGCACCGGCTTGCCGTCGGCGCCAGCCAGCACGTTCCAGCCGAACACGTCGTCGACGATGCCATTGCCGTCATCGTCGCGCCCGTTGCCCGGCGTCTCCTTCGGATTGCGCCACAGCACCGGCGCGAGATAGGTGTGCGCCGTGTCCACGCCGCCGTCGATGACCGCGACGAGGACGGTGCGCCGCGGCTGTCGCCCGGCGAGCAGCTCACGCAGCGCCCGCTCCGACCCGATGCCGGGCACCTGGTCGGTCTCGACGGCCAGGCGATGCCAGTCCGCCCGCGGCCCGTCGCCCGCAGGTGCCGCGGGCGCCGGCTCCGCCGCCACCGTGATGGGTGGATTCTGCACCGGCACCGGCACCGGCACCGGCGCCGAGCCGGGCGCGGCGCCACCGGCGCAGGCGGCGGTGAGGAGAAGCAGGAAGGCGGGGAGGTGTCTGGGCATGGCTGGGAAGGGCAGACAACGGGAGCGGAAGCACGGAAGAGGAACCACGGGAGCGCAACAGCGGGACCACGGTCAGCGCGGATACGACGAGAAGCGGCCGGCAGCGGAAAGTACCGGCGGGCGGCCCCCGTCGTGCAACGGTCGAGCCGTGGGGACGGTCTGCTTCCGGAGATGGAGGTACCCCGCGGTACCCGCCGCACCCCGTGGTACCCGCCGTCCCACCTCCGTCGTTCCCGCAGCAACCGTCGTCCCGCGGTCCCGCTCCCGTGGTTCCGCTCCCGCCGTTCCGCTTCCGCTCCACCCCACCACGCCACAGCATTTCCCCATGCCACGCTGCCTCCTCCTGTTGCTGCTGGCGCTGCCCCTCGAGGCGCGCGCCCAGCTCGTACGCGGCACCGTGCGCGATCGCACCGGTGCGCCGCTCGGCGGGGTTGTCGTTGTCCTGGCCGACAGCGTGGAGAATGCGGTCGGGCGCGCGCTCACCGAGAACGACGGTAGCTATCGGCTCACGGCGGCGCGCGCGGGCACGGTGACGCTCCGTGCCCTGCGCGTGGGATTCGTGCCGGCGCGGTCGGCTCCGTTCGTGGTCGGAGCCGGGGAAACGGTCGAGCAATCCCTCACCATGGACGGCGCCCGCGTGCAGCTCGCGGCGGTCAGGGTGGTGGGCAAGTCGAGCTGCCGTGCGACGGCGGCCGACGGGGAGATCTTCGAGGTCTGGGAGCAGGCGCTCGCGTCGCTCTCGGCCTCCACCATCACGGGGGCGACACGCGGGCTCACCACCAGCACCCTCAAGATCGATCAGGCGCTCGACGCGCGCGGCCGCGTGCTCGACCAGACGCTGGCGATGCGCACCGACAATGTGCTGCTGCCATGGCGCGCGCTCCCGCCCGACACGCTGCGCAAGCATGGCTACGTGTGGTTGGGGCGCGATGACGCGCTCACGTACAACGCGCCCGGCATCGACGTCTTCGTCGCACCCACGTTCCTCGTCGACCACTGCGTCAAGCTCGCGCAGTCGAAGGACACGAGCGAGATCGGCATTGCGTTCGAGCCCGCCAAGGAGCGCTTCCGAGTGGCGGAGATCAGCGGCACGCTGTGGCTCGATCGCGCGTCTGCCGCGTTGCGACGCGCCGAGTTCACCTTCGGCACGGTGCCCGGATTGCAGCCGTCGCCGGTGCCGGCGGGCGGGTCGATGCGCTTCGCGCGCTTGCCCTCCGGTGGCGTGGTCATCGAGCAGTGGGAACTGCGCATGCCCGAGACGGTGCGCGACGGGGCGTCGAGTCGGGCGCGGGTGGATCGCGTGCAGACCACCGGTGGACAGCTCATCGCGGTGCGGCGCGGCAGCGACACCCTCTACCGTCGCCCGCCGGTGCGCCTCGTCGGTGAGGTGCGCGACTCCACGTCGAACCAGCTCGTGCCCGGTGCTCGGCTGCGCCTGACCGGCACGCGCGCGACGGCCGTGGCCGATGCCAGCGGTCGCTTCGCGTTCGACGATGTGCTGCCGGGCGAATACACGCTGGCCGTGCGGACACCGTCGCTCGACTCGATTCGCGCGGAACGGGGCCAGCCGGTGCTCGTGCGCGAAGGGGCGCCGACCGTCGTGGTGCGCGTGCCCACCGCGCGCCAGATGGCGCAGACGCTGTGCGGCGCGAACTTCGCGAATGGCAGCGCCTCACGCGGGGCGCTCTTCGGCTCGCTGCTGGCGGTGGGCGACACGATCGGCCCGGAGGGGGTGTCGGTGGTGGCGGACTGGGTCGAGCGCAGCACGACCAGCGCGTCCGCATTGCTGCAGGGGCAGGGCAAGCGCCTCGAGACGCGCACCGATGCGACGGGCAGCTATAGGCTGTGTGGCGTGCCCACGGAAACGGCGCTCACGGTGCGGGCCTTCCCTCGCGAGGGGCGCAGTGCACCGGTGCAGACGCGGCTGGCTCCCGACCAGCGCTTCGCCACGGTGCCGCTGCAGTACGACCGCGCACGTGCCGCCGTGGCCAGCTTCAGTGGGCGCGTGCTTGCCGACTCCACGCGTCAGCCCGTCGAGGGCGCCGAAGTGTCGGTGGCCGGCGCAGCCACGCCGGCGCGCACGAACGCACAGGGCGAGTTCCGCATTGCCGACATCCCGGCCGGTGCGCAGGAGGTGACGGTGCGCCGCGTGGGGTTTGCGGCGTACACCGGACAGGTGACCTTCGCCGCAAACGATGAGGAGCAGCGGGAGGTGGTGCTGCGTCCGCTCACCCTGCTCGATTCAGTGGTGACCACGGCACGTCCCAACGACATCCGGATGTCGGAGTTCGAGGACCATCGCCGCCTCGGACTCGGCTGGTTTCTCGATCGGGCGGCCATCGAACGACAAGAGTACATGACACTCCGACAGGCTGTGGCTTTGGCACCTGCGCTGTTTCAGGTGAACGGGCGATACGCGGTGAGCAGCCGCTACAACAACCCGCGGCGAGCAAAAGAGGAGTGCAGTGAGTACGGTCAGGCGCGGCTCCGTGCCGCAGGCATGCGCGGGGTGTTCTACTTCCCAGACATAACCGAGCGGCGCCAGGGCGTCCTCTGCTCGTGCTACGCCAAGGTTTACATGGATGGGAGACTCGAGAACCGTGGGACCCCGAGGCCGCCCTTCGATCTGCGCCAGGTGACGCTGACGAGTCTCGAAGCCGTGGAGTGGTACAACAGTCCGGCCGACACCCCGGGGCAGTACAGTGGCCTCGATTCACCCTGCGGTGTTCTCGTCTTGCACACCCGCCGTCTTGGCGCGAGATCTCCCTGACCCGCCCGTCCTGAGCCGTTCCGGTGCCCCACCGCCACCTGGTCCTCCACCTCATCGAGTCCGCCATCCGGCCCCTCTGGCCGGCAGTGCGTCGTGAGCTGCTGGGACTGGCGGCGCTCGGCGGCATCGCCGGCGTCGCCGTTGGCATCGAGCGGTGGCAGGCGTCGCGCCCGCCGGCAATCGATCCGGAGGAATCGGCCGCCGTCCGATGGCTGGCACCACTGGTGAAGCGTGCGCCACCACCGCCGCGCCAGGAGCACCTCGAGTTCGTGGGACTCGGGCAGGTGCTCGCCCCCGCCGTTCCGGTCAGCGCGCCCACCGCGCCACGTGGCGACGAGCAGCGCCCCACGCCCGTGAGCGCGGCGGAGGCACAGGGAGAGAAGACGCTGGTGGCCGAGGAGTCGGTCACGGAGTCGATGAAGCCGCTCACGGAAATCGACGTCGATTCGGCCGCGGCGCTGGACCCGACGGCTGATGGGCCGGTGTATCCCGCGGCGATGCTCAAGCTCAAGATCGAAGGGATGGTACTGGCGCGTTTCATCGTCGACTCCACCGGCCAGGTCGACATGACGACCTTTCGTGTGCTGCAGGTGACCGATCCCGAGTTCGTGGCGGCGGTGCGCGCGGCGCTGCCGCGCATGAAGTACCGGCCGGCCGTGCTGGCGGGGCGGCGGGTACCGCAACTCGTCGAGCAGCCCTTTACCTTCCGGATCCGCCCCTGAGCCATCCGAGCGGCGCCCCTCCCACCGCGCCGTGCAGTGCCCCCTACCCGGACGAACCGCGTGAACTCTCCGATCGACCTGCTGGAGCAGGCCCAGGCCGAGCTTGCGGCCATCGACTACGACGAGACGGCGGCAGGACTCGATCGCCGCCAGTTCATGTTCCGCTCGCTCGTGGCCGCCGCGGCCAGTGCGTTCGGCGCGCGCGCCGCCGGCGCGCAGCCCACGGACGCGATCGGTGCCGATGCGATCGGGTCGGCACTTGCCGAAAGCGCCGGCGTCTGGCGCTCGCTGCAACCTCCCGTGCAAGGGCAGACGCCCGTGCCGCTCGGCAACGGCGAAGCACCGGCGCTGCAGTTCATGCCCTATCCGGAAGGGACGGGCGCGCTGATGGAGAAGCTCATCGCCGAACGCGGCGCAGCGGCGTTCAAGCGCACGCCGTTCGTGGTCGAGCCGTGGGTGGGCACCGTGCCGACGAGCGCCGAGGACCTCGCCTTCCTGCCGGCCCATCGCATCGCGGCGCTCATTCGTGCGCGCAAGCTCACGTCGCGGCGCATCACCGACATCTATCTCGAGCGGCTCGAGCGCCTCAACCCCACGCTCAACTGCGTGGTCACGCTGATGGCGGATTCGGCGCGGGCCGAGGCCGATGTGCTCGACAAGGAACTCGCGGCCGGCAAGATCCGCGGGCCGCTGCACGGCGTGCCCTATGGCGTGAAGGACCTCTTCGCCACGAAGGGCGTGCCCACCTCGTGGGGCTCGGCCGACTTCAAGGACACCGTCTACGACTACGACGCCGAGATCGTGGTGCGGTTGCGCGCTGCCGGGGCGGTGCTGCTGGCCAAGCTGTCGACGGGGCTCTTCGCGCAGAATGACTGGTGGTACGGCGGCCGCACCAACAACCCGTGGAATCTCAATATCGGCGCGAGTGGCTCGAGCGCGGGTCCGGGGAGCGCCACGGCAGCGGGATGCGTGGCCTTCGCCATCGGCACCGAGACGCAGGGCTCGATCGTCTCGCCGTCCATTCGCAACGGCATCAGCGCGCTGCGCCCGACGTACGGCCGCGTGAGTCGGCACGGCGGCATGGTGCTGTCGTGGTCGCAGGATCGTGTGGGGCCCATGTGCCGCAGCGCCGAAGACTGCGCGCTGGTGTTCTCCGTGCTGCACGGCGTCGACACGAAGGATCCGAGCACCGTCACGACGCCCTTCCGCTTCGATCGCGCGCTCAAGCTCGCGTCACTGCGCATCGGCGTCGACCCGCAGGCACCCAAGGAGCTCGTCGAAAAGCTCAAGGCGCTCGGCATGACGCCGCGCGAGGTGGGGCCGCGTCCCACGGTGGCGGGGATGGCGGGGGGTGGGCTCAACGTCGAGTACGCGGCCGCGTTCGACAGCTACGTGCAGCGCAAGGCGAAGGAGTTCAACATCGACTTGGCGGCGCTGCCTGAGCGTCCGACGCAGGGACCGGGAGCCAACGGACCGTTCGGCAACACGCCGCCCGCGCGTCCCAAGGGAGTGAACGAAGGTGAGCCGAACCCGATGGCGGCAGCCGACTGGAATCCGCGCTTCGTGGGAGGTCGCAACACGCGGGCCTTCGACTTCGTGAACAACCAGCGGCGTCGCCACATCCTCGTGCAGCGGTGGGGCGCGTACATGAAGGACCTGGACGCGTTCATCGGCGGACCCAACGCCGATGTCGGCCCGAACGCGCAGACGGGACATCCGTGCGCCGTGCTGCCGTACAAGTTCGACGTCCCCGCCTTCGGCGGCGGCGGGCCCGGTGCGAATGCGCAGGCGGCGCCGACGTACAAGCCGCAGCCCATCTGCGCCGTCATCACGGGTAACCTGTACAACGACGACGTCATCCTTTCCATCGCGCACCAGTTCCAGAAGGCGACGGACTTCCACGCGCGACGCCCGACCCTCGGATAGCCCGATGACGTCACCGCAGTACGCACCGGTCGCGGTCTCCTCGTCGCAGCGCGAACGGGTGGCCCATATCCTGTCGATGGCGTTCGCGAACGACCGCATCAGCCTCGAGCAGCTCGACGAGCGACTGGGGATGGTGTATCGCGCCCAGTCGCAGGCCGAACTGGAGATGCTGCTCGCCGATCCGTCCGATGCGTCCCGGTCGCTCGCATGGGAGGCAGAGGGCGCCGCCCGCATCGCCAGTCCGCAGATCGTCGCCGATCGCGGCGTGCTGTGGGGCGTCATGGGCGGCTTCGAGCGCAAGGGGCCGTGGATCGTGCCGCGCCACCTCAAGATCACGGCCATCATGGGCGGTGGTGAACTCGACCTTCGTGAGGCGAAGCTGGGGCCCGGCGTCACCGAGATCGAGATCTTCGCCCTGTGGGGCGGGGTCGAGATCATCATCCCCGACGGCGTGCGCGTCGAGCTCGTGGGCATGGCGTTCATGGGCGGCCTGAGCGTGAGCGGCGGCGACATCAGCGAGGACCCGAACGCGCCCGTACTGCGTATCAGCGGCCTCGTCGTGATGGGCGGCGCCGATGTCCGCAAGAAGAACCGCACCAAGAAGAGCGAGAAGCGCTACCTGCAGGCCCTCGAGCGTGCCGAACAGGTGCGTCGCCTCACCGGCGAACGCTGACCACTCCCACCATTTCGTCTTCCGCATGACCGACAAGCAGGGGCTCCCGAGTCGTCACGCCACGGTGGGCCCCGAGCGGGCTCCCCATCGCGCCTTCTATCACGCCATGGGGCTCACGGCCGAGGAGATCGCGCGGCCGCTGGTGGGTGTCGTATCGAGCTGGAACGAGGCCGCGCCGTGCAACATCGCGCTCAAGCGCCAGGCCGAGGTGGCCAAGCGCGGGGTCGTGGCCGGCGGCGGGACGCCGCGCGAGTTCACCACGATCACCGTCACTGACGGCATCGCGATGGGGCACGCCGGCATGAAGGCGTCGCTCGTGAGCCGCGAGATCATCGCCGACAGCGTCGAACTCACGGTGCGTGGCCACTGCTACGACGCGCTCGTGGGCATCGCCGGCTGCGACAAGTCGCTGCCGGGGCTCATGATGGCCATGGTGCGTCTCGATGTGCCGAGCGTGTTCCTCTACGGCGGCAGCATCCTGCCGGGGCGGTGGCAGGACCGCGACGTGACGGTGCTCGATGTCTTCGAGGCGGTCGGCTCGTACGCGGCGGGGCGCATGCCGCTCGAGGAGTTGCAGGCGCTGGAGAAGGTCGCCTGTCCCGGCGCGGGCTCGTGCGGCGGGCAGTACACGGCCAACAGCATGGCCTACGTCTCCGAAGCCATTGGGCTGGCGCTGCCGGGGTCGGCGAGCCCGCCGGCCGAGTACGAGTCGCGTGACGCGTACGCGGAACGCGCCGGTGAGGCGGTCATGCACTGTCTGCGCGCCGGGCTGCGCCCGCGTCGCATCGTGACGCGTCGTGCCCTCGAGAATGCGGCCGCGGTGGTGGCGGCCACGGGCGGCTCCACGAATGCCACGCTGCACCTGCCGGCGCTCGCGCACGAAGCCGGCATCGCGTTCGACCTGTTCGACGTGGCCGAGGTGTTCAAGCGCACGCCGCTCATCGCGGACCTCAAGCCGGGTGGCAAGTATCTCGCGAAGGACGTGCACGACATCGGCGGCGTGCGGGTGGTGCTCAAGGCGCTGCTCGATGGCGGCTTCCTGCACGGCGACTGCCTCACCGTAACCGGCAAGTCGCTCGCCGAGAATCTGGCCGACATCGAGGTGCCGTCGAACCAGCGGGTGGTGATGCCGGTGTCGCAGGCCATCTCGACAACCGGCGGGCTGGTGGGCCTGACCGGCAACCTCGCGCCCGATGGTGCGGTGGTGAAGGTGGCCGGGCTCGCGCATCGGGTGCATCGTGGCCCGGCGCGCGTCTTCGACAGTGAGGACGCCTGCTTCGCCGCGGTCATGCAGCGGGCGTATGCGGCGGGTGATGTGCTGGTCATCCGCTACGAGGGGCCGGTGGGAGGGCCCGGCATGCGCGAGATGCTCTCCACCACGAGCGCGATCTACGGGCAGGGGATGGGTGAGTCGGTGGCCCTCATCACCGACGGCCGCTTCAGCGGCGCGACACGTGGCCTGTGCATTGGTCATGTCGGTCCCGAAGCGGCGGTCGGTGGCCCGATCGGCCTGCTGCGCGACGGCGACATGATTGCCATCGACGCCGATGCGGGCACGCTCAACGTGGAGCTGAGCGATGAGGAACTCGCTGCGCGCCGCGCCGCATGGACGCCGCGCGCCACCGACTACCAGAGCGGCGCCATCTGGCGCTACGCACAGACCGTGGGCCCTGCGCGCTACGGCGCGGTGGTGCATCCGGGGGGTGCGGCCGAGACGCACGTGTACGCCGACGCCTGACGCACGATCCAACCCAGCGTGGGTTGTCGGGGTCTGATCATCGCCCTTTTCCTTCGTGGAGACGTTCATGTCGTTCCGAGTCACTCGCCTCCTGGTCGCTGGCCTCTGCATGCCGGCGTGGCTGATGGCGCAGCCGGCTGCCACCGGCAAGCGCCCGATGACCTGGCTGGATGCGCAGTATCTGCGCAGCACCGGTTCTCTCGCGGTCTCGCCCGATGGGCGTCAGGTGCTCTACACCCTCACGACGCCGGACTGGAAGGAGGCGACGTCGCAGACCGACATCCATGTCGTGTCCACCGATCGCGGGGTGGCGAGTGCGCGGCAGCTCACGTTCACCTCACAGAAGAACGAGACGCAGCCGCGCTGGGGCCCCGACGGCAGCTGGTTCGTGTTCGCGTCCAATCGCGAGGCACCGGCGACGAGCGCGAACCAGAACCAGCTCTTCCTCATGCGCGCCGACGGCGGCGAGGCGCGGCGCATCACGAGCGCGCGCGAGGGCATCTCGACCTTTGCCTTCTCCCGCGACGGACAGGCGCTGCTCTATCGCAGCGGCAAGGCCGGTCAGGAGCAGCTCTACAGTGTGCCCGTCGCGTCGATCGTGCGGGCGGTCGTGCCGGAGTCGATGCCCGCCACGGCGCTCACGAAGCACGCCACCGGCATCGGCGAGTGGAAGCTCTCGCCCGACGGGAAGCGCGTGTACTTCCTGACGGTCGACACGGTCGACACCGACGAGCGCCTGCGTCGCGAGAAGCGGTTCACGGTGAACGTGCGCAACAGCGCGACGCCCACCGTGTCGCTCTGGGCGTTCGACCTGGCGATGCGCACGACCACGCGCATCACCGCGGATACGAGCGTGGCGGTCACCGGCTTCACGATCTCCCCGGACAGTCGGTGGATCGGCTTCAACGCCGTACCCAACGACCGCTACAAGCGGAACATCACCGAAGAGGGGATCTACGCCGACGTCTACCTGCTGGACACGCAGGGCGGGGCGGTGGAGCGGCTCACGAACAACGCGGAGAACGGGGAGAGTGCCCTGAGCTTCTCCCCGGATTCGCGGACGATCGCCTTCTCCGGCTCCGACGACCTGTCGGCGTACAACATGAAGAACCGGCGCGTGTACGTACGTGACGTGGGTGCGCGCGGGCAGCCTTTCCGCAAGATCGGCGACCTCGACGGCGACGTGAGTGTCGGCTTCTGGAGCCCCGACGGCCGGACCATCTACTTCAATGAAGGGTGGCGTGCCACGCAGCAGCTCTTCGCGCTCGACGTCGCGAGCGGCAAGGTCACGCCGGTCACGTCGGTGCAGGGCGTGATTGCCGTCAACCAGGACCAGGACACCAAGCGCATCCTCTTCAATTACAACGACCCCACCACCACCGGCACACTCTTCACGGTCTCGCAACTCAGCGACGTGACCGACCGCGGCAAGTGGACGCAGCTCACCGACCCGAACCCGTGGGTGCGCGAGCGCCTCTTGCTGGGCGACGAGAGTGAGTACACCTGGACGTCGAAGGACGGCAAGAAGGTGGGCGGCGTGCTGCTCAAGCCGGTCGGCTGGCAGCCCGGCAAGAAGTATCCGCTGCTCGTGGCCATTCATGGCGGGCCGGCGGCGGCCGACCTGCTGAGCTTCAACGGCGGCTACGGCGCGCAGGTGTACGCCGGCGCCGGGTGGGTGGTGCTCATGCCCAACTACCGTGGTTCGACCAACTACGGGGAGGCGCACAAGAACGGCATTGTCGGCAACTACTTCGCGCCCGGCTACGACGACATCATGACCGGCGTCGATGCGCTCATCCGAGAGGGCATGGTCGACAGCACGAAGATGGGCGTGCTGGGCTGGAGCGCCGGCGGACACTGGAGCAACTGGATCCTCACGCACACGAATCGCTTCAAGGCGATCTCGAGCGGCGCGGGTACGTCGAACTGGATCTCGATGTACGCGCAGTCGGACGTGCAGCGGAACCGCCAGTACTACCTGGGCAACAAGCTCCCCTACGACGACTTCGACGCGTACTGGCGGCAGAGTCCCATTCGCTACATCCGCAACGCGAAGACGCCCACGATGATTCACGTGGTCGAAGGTGATCCGCGTGTGCCCAGCCCGCAGAGTGTCGAACTGCACATGGGGCTCAAGCGCGTCGGCGTGCCCACCGAGCTGTTCATGTACCCCGGGGCGTCCCACGGCATTCCGGACGCCCGCAATCGTCTCGTGAAGAGCACCGCCGAGATGGCCTGGATGAACTACTGGGTGCTCGGCAGCGGCAAGAAGTTTTCGTGGCGCGAGGTCCTCGAGACACTCGAGGACCCGAAGGCAGAGAAGAAGGTCGAGATCAAGGGGCCCTGAGCGGCCCCGACGGACCGGTCTCGCTGCGCGGTCAGCCGACGGCGAGACCGGGGAGCGGCGTGGGCGTGGCGAGTGCCTCCTGCACGGCCAGCAGGACTGCCGTGGGGAGCGGCGCGGCGCCCGCACGGCGCGCGGCCTCGACCACCATGGAGAGCGCACGCGCCTGCGCGGCGTACGCCGCCAGCAGCGCGCCACCGGCGCCGGGGATGGCCACGATGTCCTGTGCCAGATCGTCGAGCTGCCGCGCCAGCGCCGGCGTGGCCGCCGAGAGGGAGGCCGCCACCGTGGCGGCCGACGGCTCGGAGCTGGCCGCCGCGGTACGACGGTTGCGCACCACGCGCGCCGGCGCCGGGGAGGGGGCCGCTCCGCCGGAGGTGCCGGGGTAGGTGGCCGGGGCGAGCGCTTCCTGAACGGCCGGGTTCGATGCTGCCAGCACGGCCAAACGACGCCGTGCCACCTCTGACGACTCAAATCCCACGTCTGGTCTCCGGAAATGATCGGCGATCTGCGGCGGGCAGTTGCGACTGCCCTCTTGACAGATCCCGACCTGTTACATAAATGCGACAGTGAAAGCGACGCAGCTCCGATGGAAACGGCGCATGTTCTGGCCGGACAGGGGCTTGCGTGGTGGCGCGAAGGCGGCGGCGTCGGCGCTCAGGGCGCGGATCGTCGGCGCCGAGTTCGTTCGAACGTCAGTGAGAAGCTCTGGGACCTGACTGGCCGCCACGTGGGGTGGCCAGCGGGGCGGTTCGGCTGGTGCCCATCGCGGGAGCAGGCTGGATGAACGTCCTCACCCCAGCGGTCGAGCGGGATCTCGTTGCGCGTGATCTGGCGGCCTTGGCCCGCGTCACGCTCGACGAGCATTGGGCCGTCGCCGCCATTCCCCCCGAGCGTCGCACACTGCTGCTCGAGCGAGCCGACGCGGCGGCGCTGCGCCCCGGCGACGGACTGGGTGAGCCGATCGCCGATGGCCTCGCGCTGCTGGGCACCGCCTACGAGCTCGCCGCCCTGAGCCAGCTTGAGGCGGCCCTCCAACCGGTCGCCTCGGCCGCCCGTGACCTGGCCCAGGCCGTGCTCTCGCTGGGGGCGGCGCGCGCCTTCCGCTGCGCGGCGGCCCTGCGCCCACCCCTCGATGATGGGGAGTCCGCCATCAAGTGGGCGCTCCGCCTCGGCGCGCTGGCGCTCGTGTCCCGACAGACGGATGCCTACGTCCGCTGGTGGGAGGTCCGGGCCCAGGTGGCCGATGTAGTGCGACGGGCCGCCAGCCAACTCGACGCTGAGCCGTGGGAGGGGTACGCCCGCGGGACGCTGTGGATGTCCTGGCTGGGACTGCTGGGAGCTCCCATCGCCACGGCGCCCGAGCATGCCGCCGACGACCTGCCGACCATCACAACCACGCGGAGCCGACTGGCGGCCTTCCGTGAGCGCCGTGCCGAGCATGAGCCGCCCGGCGACGGGCCCGTGCTGAATGCGGCCGCCCTGCGAGCCCGCATGACCGAGTTCGCGATTCGTCACCTCGCGGACGCGACGGAACTGCTGACCGTCGCGGTGCTGCGACGGACGCTCCCCGACGTCTCCGCGGAGTTCAAGCTGCACTTGAGCGCGGCGCGCTCCGCCATGGCGGGCGATCACGGACAGGACGTGCTGCTGGCGTGGTTGCAGGCAGCCGGCGTTACGCTGGCTGGCGGTGTGACCGCGCAGCTCGAACTCCCAGGATTGTAGTCCGGCGACGCCCCGTGGCGCCCGCCTTGCCGCGCGGGCCGCGCCAGACGCGGTACACCTGACGCCCCGTGGTGCCGAAGGGGAATGCCACGCGGCCACCGCCCATGGGCAGGATGTCCGCCAGCAGGGCGCCCAGCGCGAGGCGATCGGCCTCGCTCATGTCCGTGGCCGTGTCGATGCCGGCGTCCATGGCAAACCAGCGCTCTCCCGCGGTGCCGGAGGCACGCAGGAGGTAGCGGTCGTCGTCGGCCCAGAAGGCCTCGAGGGTCTCCCCCTCCGCCGCGATGTGTACAGGCAGGCTTGTGATGGGGGCGGGCTCCATCTGGCCAACCGGTGCGTCGCAGGGGACAACGTGCATGGAGGGATTCCGTGAGGAGGCAGGATCGTGACAGCGCGTCGTGGAGGCCGGGTTCCGGCGGCGACGGGCGGGGATGTTATGACGATCCGCGCGTCCACGCAATACAGGGGAGGTGAGCTAAGTTGTTGACATACTTGTGTATAGCTGTTGAAAGCGGTGTGGATAACCCGGTAAGTACCGCTGCGGTGGACGAATCCGGCATCGCCCTTTGTGGATAAGACCGTCTGTGAGCGGGTCGATCTTTGGGGTTCCGGACGGCAGTTTCTCCACACTAGGGAGAATCACAAACATGCTCATTGCTTGTTTGCTCACACTTCTCACGGGCGGTCGAAAGAGCTGCGCGCGCTGCAACTCGCCATGGCGGTGCGCGCGTTCCTGTCCCATTCTCCCGAACCGCGTCCCCCTCGAATTTCCTTGGCCCGCACCAGGAGCCCTCGCACGTGTCCATCGATCCCCGGATCGGCCTGCTCGTCGGCAGGGAATGGTCCTTCCCCCCGGCCTTCCTCGAGGCTGTCGCCCGTCGCCAGAGCGGCGTGAAGGCGGACTTCATCTCGCTCGACGCCACCCGGATGGCGCAGGCGGTGCCCTACACGCTCATCATCGACCGCATTTCGCATGAGGTCGGCTTCTACCGCACCTTCCTCAAGCACGCCACGCGGATGGGGGTGACGGTGGTCAACAACCCCTTCATGTGGTCGGCCGACGACAAGTTCTACGACGCGACCCTGGCCGTGCAGCACGGGGTGGCGCACCCGAAGACCATGGTGCTCCCCAACAAGGACTACATCCCGGGGATCTCCCATGAGGAGTCGCTGCGCAACCTGGCCTTCCCCATGGGATGGGACGCCGTGGCCGACTATATCGGCTTCCCGTGCATCCTGAAGGACGCGCACGGCGGCGGCTGGCGCGACGTGTACGTCTGCAACTCGATGCAGGAGCTGCTGCACCACTACAACAACAGCGGCCTGCTGACGATGGTGGTGCAGGAGTTCATCAACTGGGAGGGGTACGTCCGGTGCATGGTGCTGGGCCGCGACCAGGTGCTCCCCATGCCGTACGACCCGAAGCAGCGGCGGTACGTGCCCGACCCGGGGTACCTCTCGCCGGAGCTCGAGGCCCGTTGCATCCGCGACGCGCTGACGCTGTGTCGCGCGCTGGGCTACGACATGAACACGGTCGAGTTCGCGATCCGGGACGGCATTCCGTATGCCATCGACTTCATGAATCCGGCGCCGGACATGGACATCAATTCCCTCACCCCGACCTACTTCGCGTGGGTGGTGGAGCACATGGCCGACCTCGCCATCCGGCTTGCCACCGCGCCTCGGCCCGCCCTGACCGAGGGCCCACCGATTGGCGGCGGTGCCGTCGGGGGCGCGTCGTCGCCTGCGGCCCCGAAGACCTGACGCCCCGGACGAATCACATGGCTGCGATGTCCACAGAGAGTGCGGTCGCGCGCTATCACGAGCTGCTCACCGACGAGACCCTGGCCCAGGGGTCTGCCGAGGTGCTCGATCAGCAGCTACGCGCACAGGGGCTGTTCTTCGGCGACCGTCCACTGTGCAGTGTGCTGCGTCCGCGGTTCCTCACGCTCGCGCAGTATCGGACGGTGGCGCGCGCGTCGTCGCTGGTGGGTGTAGCGTTCGAGCGGGTGCGCGTGGCCGCGATGACCGACGCCGCGCTCCGGGCCCAGTTCGGCCTGACCGCATGGGAGGAGCAGCTCGTGCACGCCGACCCGGGCTTTGCCGCCGCGAGCCCGACGTCGCGCCTCGACGCCTTCTATGCCGACGGCCCCGACGGGGCAGGGCTGCGCTTCACGGAGTACAACGCGGAGACGCCAGCCGGAGCGGCCTACAACGACGCCCTGTCGCGCGCCTTTCTCGCCCTGCCGGTCATGCAGGCGTTCACCGCGTCGCACGTGTCGCTGCCCATTCCCGCGGCAGCGTCGGTGGTGGACGTGCTGCTGCAGGCGTTCCACGCCTGGCGCGGCGTCCACGAGGCGCCCCGCACGGTCATCCTGGACTGGAAGGAGGTGCCCACGTACAGCGAGTTCGTGCTGTACGAGCGGGAGTTCGAGGCGCGTGGGTTGCCCGTGTGGATTGGCGATCCGCGTGATGCGACGTACGAGGGCGGTGTGCTGCGCGTCGCCGGCGAGCCGGTCACGCTCATCTACAAGCGCGTGCTCATCGACGAGCTGGTAACGCGTGAGGGGCTCGATTCGCCCGTGGTGCGAGCTGTGAAAGAAGGTGCGGTGTGCATGGTCAACCCGTTTCGCTGCAAGCTCTTGCACAAGAAGGCCTCACTTGCCGTGGTGAGTGACGAGCGGCAGGCCTCGCTGTTGTCGGCGGAGCAGCGGGCGGCGGTCGTACGCCATGTGCCGTGGACCCGGGTGGTCGAGGAGCGTCGTACCGAGCACGATGGCGCGTCGGTCGACCTGCTGCCGTTCATCGCCGAAAACCGCGAGCGCCTCGTGCTCAAGCCGAACGACGAGTACGGCGGCAAGGGGATCGTCCTCGGGTGGACGGTGGACGATGCGACGTGGCAGCAGGCCATCGGCACAGCCCTTGCCGAACCGTATATCGTGCAGGAGCGCGTGGAGATCCCGAGTGAGCCATGGCCGGCGTGGGTCGATGGACGTCTTCACGTCGGGGAGCGGATGCTGGACACCGCACCGTTCCTCGCGAATGGGGTGACGGTCAACGGCTGCCTCACCCGCATTGCCACGGATCCGCTCCTGAACGTCACGGCGGGTGGTGGTTCGAACGTGCCCACCTTCCTCGTCGAGGAGCGTTGATGTCGTCCCTGTACCGCCCGGTCATCGGGCTGACCACGCAGACCCTGCACTCCATCGACGGCATTCCGCCGGCGTTGCCCGCGTCGTGGGTCATGAACCAGCGGTATTTCCTGGCGGCGACCATGGTGGGCGCCGTGCCGTGGATGATTCCGCTGCTGGATGACGACCTGCACACCCTGCGCGAGATCTACGAGCGGCTGGACGGCCTGCTCATCCCCGGCGGTGTGGATATCGACCCGAAGCAGTACGGCGAGGCGGTGCGCCCCGAGTGCGGCAATCTCGACCCTGCGCGCGATCGCGTGGAGCTGCAGCTCGCGCGGTGGGCGATGGCCGACGGCAAGCCCATCCTCGGCTTGTGCCGCGGGCACCAGATCATCAACGTGGCGTCGGGCGGCACGATGTGGCAGGACCTCGCCTCACAAAACCCAACGTTCCACAAGCACGACTTCTTCCCGACGGCTGGCTTTGAGCGCGATCATATCGCGCACGAGGTGGATGTGCTGCCGGGATCTCGCCTGTCACAATTGCTCGAATCCACACGGGTCGGTGTGAACAGCATGCACCATCAGGGCATCCGCACGCTCGGCCGAGATCTGCTGGCGTCGGCGACGGCGGATGACGGCCTCATCGAAGCCATCGAGGGCACCGGCGACGGCTTCTGCGTGGGCGTGCAGTGGCACCCGGAAGTGTTCGAGATGACCGATCCACACACCCGTCACCTGTTCGGCGGGTTCATCCGGGCGGCCCAGGAGTGGGCGGCAGCCAACACAGCATCCCGCGTCAGCGTGGGGGGATAATGCGTGGTCCGAGCCTGACGGTTGGCATCGAGGAAGAGTACCAGATCATCGATCCGGTGACGCGGGACCTGACACCGGGCTTCGACTCGCTCATCCAGAGCGCGTCTGCCGTGGCGGCCGACGTCAAGGCGGAGCTGCACCAGTGTCAGGTGGAGATCGGGACGCGGGTCTGCGGCAACATCGCCGAGCTGCGCGACGAGCTGGTGAAGCTGCGCGGGCTGGTCATCAAGGCGGCGGGGGAGCACGGGCTGACGATCGCGTCGGCGGGCACGCACCCGTTCTCGAACTGGATGAACCAGGAGATGACGCCCAAGGAGCGGTATCTGGGTGTGAAGGCGGAGCTGCAGGATCTTGCCCACCGCCTGCTCATCTTCGGCACGCATGTGCATGTGGGCATTGAGGATCCGGAGTTCCGCATCGACTGCCTCAACGCCGCGCGGTACATCCTGCCTCACATTCTCTGTCTCTCCACATCGTCGCCGTTCTGGTTCGGGCGCAACACCGGGCTGCACAGCTATCGCAGCATCGTGTTCAAGAACTTCCCGCGCACCGGCGTGCCGCGGATCCTGAACGGGTGGGGCGACTACGCCGACCTCGTGGACACGCTGGTTCGCACGAAGAGCATCCCCGACGGCTCGAAGGTGTGGTGGGATGTGCGTCCGCACCACGCCTACCCGACGCTCGAGTTCCGGGTGTGCGACGTGAACACGCGGGTGGACGAGGCCGTGTGCATCGCCGCGATCCTGCAGGCGGTGGTCGCCAAGATGTGGAAGCTGCGCCGCGACAACATGACCTTCCGCGTCTATGCCTCGGACCTCATCGAGGAGAACAAGTGGCGCGCGGTGCGGTGGGGGCTCGGGGGCAAGCTCATCGACTTCGGCAAGAAGGAGGAGCTGGCCGCGCCCGTGCTCATTCGCGAGCTGATCGAGTGGTTCCTCGACGACGTCCTCGACGAACTCGGCACCCGCAAGGAAGTCGAATACGCCTTCCGGATTCTCGAGGAGGGGTCGAGCGCGCAGCGGCAACTGGCCACCTATGCCCGCACGGGCGATCTGCGCGCCGTGGTCGACCAGCTCATCCGCGAGACGGCCGAGGGGGTGTGTGAGCCCACGTTGGGCCCACCGCTCGAGTCGAGCCGCGCGGCGACGGTGACGCCTCCCGGAGTCAGGGCACAGTCGGTTCCCTGAGTGCTTACCACGGAAGAGGGTTCGCTTCGTCAACTGCTTACTACGGAAGCGGGGGGAGCAGGGGGGCGGGAGCGGGACGGCGAGACAACGGCTACTACGGAAGCTTCCGCGGTAGCCGTTGTCTCGTTGCTGGGCTCCCGTTGTTCCGCTCCCCCCAAGCCAACAACGGAAGCGGCGCTTGTCCGCGTGCTTCCGTAGTACGCAGTTCCCAACAATGCCGAAATGCCGGACATTCCCCTGAGGGAAATTCGGACCGCCTTCCTCGGACAAGTACGAATGCCGCCCGTTGTGGTGCGGATCTACCGTGCGTCCAAGGCCGCAGCAGTGTGCTGTGGCGGAGTGCCGGACGCGTTGTGACGCCGGCATTCAGGTGCCCTCGCGGCGCCCGTGACGAACCACGATGCCCTCAGGCGATCCGATGTTTGCGTCTCTGTCCGCTCCCGCGACTCCCCGCGCGCCCCGTGCCGTGGCGCGTCCGCGCTCGGCCATCACCGCGGCGATGGCCGTGGTCGGCCTCTCGCTCCTCACGGCGTGCGAAAGCGAATCGAACCCCACCGGTCCGGGCGGGGGGACCCGCGAGCCCGCGATCAACGAGATCGTGACGTCGGCGCCGCTCAATGCCAGCAGCAATGACACCCTCGTCTACTTCAGCCTCACCACCGGCACGCTGGTGTCGCGATCGGCGGACTGGGACCTCGCGCTGCGTCGCTATGAGCTGCGCCTGAATTCGCCGGCCATCGGGGGTGCGACCAGCAAGAATGTGCTGGGGGTGGGCCTCGACAACAACAAGGCGGCGACTGACGCGCAGGTGCTGGCGTTCACGGCGGCGTCGACGCGCCCGGCCTTCGACTCGGTGCGCGTGGCACAGATTCCGGTCGAGAGCGCATTCCAGACCGACCGCCTGACCGAGAATCGGCAGGGCTATCTCAACCTGGCCGGCGTGCCGACGGCGAACTCCGCCAACTACTGGAAGGTCCGGCTCGCGAACGGCGGCTTCGGTCTGCTGCGCGCGACGCGCATCAAGTTCACGCCGCAGTTCGCGGTGGACACGCTGTACATCGAGTCGCGCCTGCAGACCGGCACGACACTCGGGGCCCCGCAGACGCTCGCCATCGCCCCGGCTGGCCAGGTGGTATCGGTGAGCCTCGCGACGAATGCCGTGGTGGCCGCGACGGGGTGCAACTGGGACCTGCAGTTCAATCCGGCCGCCAACGCGCTCTCGTTCGTCGTGAACACGGCGTGCAACGCGGGCACGTACCCGGGGCCCGCCTCGCCGACCTTTGCGAACGCCACGGTCGCGAACGATGCCCCACAGTACGCGGCGTACCTCTCGCAGCTCGTGGGGCCGATTCCCAACTCGGTGCTCGACAAGAGTGCGCCGTTCCGGTACAACCTGCTCGGCAACGACCGCCTGCATCCGTCGTACAACACGTTCCTCGTGAAGGTCGGCGCGAAGGTCTACAAGCTGCAGGTGATCGACTACTACAGTGACACCGGCGCGCCGGGGTGGCCCACGCTGCGCTACGCCCGCATCCAGTAAGGAGATCGCTCCGTGCGCATCGCGAGGCGGGTGGCACTCGGTCTGGTCCTGCTGGTGTCGGCTCACGACATGAGTGGGGCGCAATCGCCCTCCGGCGCGGGCGACCCGTCACGCCGCGGCGTGGTGACGGGTCGTGATGACGGGGCGCCGGTGCTCGGTGCGCTCGTGGTGCACGAACGGAGCGGGGCGCGGGTCCGTGCCGACGAACAGGGTGTGTTCGCGGTGCGTGCACGGACTGGCGACACCATCGCCGTGCGTGCCCTCGGCTTTCGCGAGGCGCGCACGGTGGTGCCCGCTGGCGCCGCCGCGCCGCTGCGTGTGGTGCTGACGCCGCTGCCGACGCTGCTGCCCAAGTTCACGACGACGGTGGGGCAGCGTGTGATCCGTGCGAGTGAGTCGCCGCGGAGCATCGCGATCGTGTCGAAGGAGGAGCTCGCGGCGGCGGCGGCGGTGTCGGTGAACCAGTTGCTGCGCCAGCTGCCCGGACTGCAGGAGCTGCCCGCCGCGCCGAGTCGGAGCTCGATTTCCATTCGCGGCTTCGATGATGCGCGTGTGCTGGTGCTGGTGGACGGGGAGCCGGTGTCGGGGACGCTGGTCGAGAGTCGCGATATCGGCCGCCTCAGTGCGGTGGGTACCGAACGCATCGAAGTCACGAAGGGGCCGTCGAGCGTGGAGTTCGGCAGCGATGCGCTGGGCGGCGTGATCAACATCGTGCGGGCGGCGCCCACCAAGGCCCTGTCGGGCGAATGGCTGGCGCGTCGCGGTGGACTCGGACGGCAGGAGTCGTCGGGGAGCATCAGCCAGACCGTGGGCGGCGTGGGCTATCGCATCGACGGAAGCTGGCGTCAGAGTGATCGGGTGACCGGCTACGATGCCGCCGGTTCCACGTTTCATCGCGTGTACGACCTGCGCACCGATGTGCGCGTGCCACTCAAGGGAGGCTGGCAGGCGCGCCTCGACGCGCGCGGCTCGCAGGAGCGCCAGCGCTTCCCGGTCGATGCGAGCTTCAACGGCTTCATCGACGATCGGGGCGGCCAGGCGTTCGTCGAGGGGGCAGGGCCCACACTCGGCGGACTGCTCCGTCTGCGGGCCGCGGGGCAGCGCTTCCTGTACACGTACCGGCAATCGCGCGGGATGCTTCCCATTCGCGGTTCGGCCGATTCGCTCGAACAACGCGAGCGGGTGGCGCGCTATCTCGCGTCGTACACGCGGGTGCTGGGCGGACACGCGATCGACGCGGGCGTGCAGCACGCGGAGCGTCATCTGGCAGCCCCCGGCAAGCTCACGGGCGACAGCGCGGCGGAGTCGGTGACGGAGGCGTTCGTGCGTGATGCGTGGACGGTGGGGCGGTGGCAGCTCACGGCGGGGGCGCGCACAACGCGCAGCACGTTGTGGGGACAGTCCACGAATCCCTCGCTCGGCGCGACGTGGCAGGCCACGTCGCGGCTGCAGTGGCGGGCGAATGTCGCGCGGGGCTTCCGCGCGCCGGGATTCAAGGAGATCCGCTACACGTTCACGAACCCGGCGGCGGGATACACGCTCATCGGCAACACGGCGCTGCGCCCGGAGCGCTCGGTGAGCACCAGCGTGGGTGGTGCATGGGCCGTGTCGTCACGCCTGGGCCTCGATGTCGAGGCGTATCGCAACGACGTCCGCGACCTCATCGACTGGCGCTACCAGGGCGACAATGCGGCCGGGTTCCAACAGTACGCGAACGTGAACGTGGCCGAGGCGCGCACGCAGGGCGTGGAGTTCAACGCGCGGCTGGTCGTGGCGGGCGCCGAGTGGACGGCGGGATACGACTTCCTGCGGGCACGCGACCTGGGCAGCGGGTTGCCGCTGAGCCGCCGGGCCACGCACACGGCGCGCCTGCGTGCGAGCCACGAGTGGCGTGTGCGCGAGGGGCTCATCGGCGACCTGTCGGCGCGCTACACCGGTGGTGCGCCACTCATCGGCATTCCGAGTGGGGCGCCGATCACGGGCCCGTTCTCGACCGAGTCGGGCGTGGTGGGGCGTCAAGGTGCGCTGCTGTCGGTCGATGCGCAGGTGCGGCTCGCGGTGACGCCGGTGGCGGAGCTGAGTGGCGGCGTGAACAACCTGCTGGGACAGCGCCCGGCGCTGTGGACGCCGGCGTTCGACCGGCAGTTCTACGTGGGGGCGAGCGTGAAGTGGAGCGGCGTGGAGCGCTGAGGCGCGCGGGCTGAGCGCGTGACGTCAGCGCGTCCAGATGGCGATGAGGCCGCAGAAGGTGCGGGTCGACTCTCCACCTCCCCACAGGCCGACCGAGTTGCTGCCCTGGGAGCTGAGGCCGAGTGGTATGGTGGCGGGCCCCGCGAACACCTCGATGCCTTCGATTTCGCCGGGCGCCGGCAAGAGCGCGAGGTTGAAGCGGGCATCGGGCATGACGCGTCCGTCGATGGCCACCCGCATCCAGCAGTCCAGCGTGCGCTCGCGCGTGGACTTCGCGTAGTACGAGCCGAGGCTGTCCACGATCAGGATCGAGCCCACGCGCGAGAGCATCTGCCACGCGCTCACCGGGTTGCGCTTTTCGATGTCTTCGCGGGAGAACGACGCGGACGCGAGGCCGCGCGCGCGGCGCGTGTGAAACTCGCTGTGGCGCACGTTGCGCTCGCGCAGCGCGACCACACGCACCGTGTCGAGCGAAGGCGCTGACACCGGGTCGAGGCCGACCGGCACCTCGTTGTGCCCGTCGGCCAGTTCGACGGTCACGGTGCCCTCCTGATAGCCGACGCGCCGCAGACGCACGGTCGCCGTGCCGCGCGGGAGCTCCTGCACGGGCGTGCGACCATCGCTGGTGGTGCGGAGGGCGAACGTCGGGCCGCCCAGCGGTTCCACTTCGGCCACGACATCGCGCAGCGGCTGGCCCTGCGCATCCAGGACGCGCAGCGTGAGCGCCGCGGTGACTGGGCGGCGCAGCGTGAGGTCGAGGGCCGCAAGCGGCGCGTCGGGCATGGTGAAGACCGTGTCGCCCGCACTGATGCCTCCACTCCCGGTCGTGCTCTCCGCGTTCCCCGCCGCGTACACGACGAGCCGTTCGCCGACCGGGACGCCACAGAGGCGCCAGTGGCCCGTGCTGTCCGTGGGAATGCGTCGCGCGTCGTCATTGAGGATGACGCGTGCATCTCCGGGGCTGGCCTCGCCGTTGCGCACGGCGCGCACGCGCACGATGGCGCGTGGCACCGCGCGGCCGCGCGCATCGCGCACCTGACCGCGCAGGAGGGTGCGTGGCAGCGCCTGCGTCCCCGTGAGCGCGGCATCGCGGCAGACGGCGTCGACAAGTTGGCGGCTGTCCGGCAGGCGCCATTCGACCAGGCGCCCATCGGCATCGACCGGCACCACGCGCGCGTCGACGCGAACGCCCAGCGTGTCCATGAGCGCCGACGAGACAGCGAGGCGGTAGGTACCGGGGAGGATGGGCGCGAGGCGCAGCGTGCCGTCGGCGGCGGTACGCCACGCGTCATCGGTGCCGTCCAGCGTGGCGCGCACGCCGGTGGGTGTGTGCAGGGGGTCGTCGCTGCGCGCCTGCACGACGAGTGCCGCGGCGTCGGTCTCGAAGAGCGTGGCGGTGCCGCGACGCACGCGCAGCACCTCGCCGCCGGTGACCTGCACGCCGGTGAGCGTGCGCGCGGTGGCGCGCACCACGATGCTGCGCCGCCCGATGCTGGGCGCGCGTTCGGTCGCGTCGAGGATGGGCATGCGTACATGCCAGCGATGCACGATCCACTCGCCCGAGGCGATGCGTGCAAAGGTCACCTCGCCACCGGGTTCCGCAGGCTGCGCGGCGGCCGGGAGCGCCGTGTAGCGGAAGTGGAGCCGCCGCAATTCGCTGCTCGCCCGATCGATCCACAGCACGCCTTCGATGTCGCTGAAGGCGCCCTGCGCGCGTGCGGGGCGGAACGCGACGCCGATGAGGCCGGGTTCGCCGGCGGTGGGTGGTTCGAGGCGCACGCAGTGCGCGGCTGCAAACGACGCGGAGAGTAGCACGTCCGCGTCGGGCGCATAGAAGGTCGTGATGCCATCGGCGCCATCGACGACATAGCCGAATCGCGCGAGGGAGTCGGCGTCGCGACTGCGGAGGGCGCGTGCCGTGAGGCCCGTCCCGCGCGCGGTGCGCTGGTGCCGCACGGTGCGGCCATCGCTGTCCAACTCGCGCTCGTATTCGAGAAACTCCGTCACGAGCGGCGCGTCGCGGTCGCCGGGGGCCGCCTCACTGCGAAGCCGTGCCGAGAGGAGCGCCTTGCGGGCTTCCTCCCAGGCGGCCGCAACGACGGTGCCACCCGCCGCGCGCTGGCCGCACAAGTCGGCGCCCTGCACACTGACCGTCGGGAGCGTGACCGCAGCGCCCGAGAGGCGGAAGGTGATGGGCTCGCGGCTGCCCGCGTCGCTCTCGCGTGCGGCGCCCGGTGCGAACGGCCCGAGCGTGGGTCCCGGCGAGGGCTCGCGCCCGACCTGCAGGGCGCGCAGTGTCCAGCGGGCGCTGGGTGTGGGGAGCGCGAGGCGGAACCCGCCGCGCGCGTCGGTGAGGGCGCGCGCCTCACGCGTGGAGCCCGACTCCTGTGCGACCACGAGCACGTACGGGGCGCCGCTCCCATCGTCGCGCAACACGGTTCCCAGCACCACGCGCTCGGCGATCGCGGGTGCGCGCGGCACATCGCCCTGCGCACCGAGGCCGCGCTGCGGGCTGGCCGCCGCCACAAGTACCGTGCAGAGCAGGAGGATGCGTCGCGGGCGCATGCTCTACGTTTCAGCGCCTCACGGAAAAGGGCAAGCGTGGGACGGAACCGCTCGCCTGCGGATCAGTCGAGCGCGTGCGGGCCGCTCGCTGTGGCCGACAGCAGCGCGCGCGCCGCCGCTTCCGGGAACTCGTGGACGGGGATGTCGTACCACGCGCCACTGGTGCCGGCCTGATCCAGGTGCCGAAGTCGTACGACGTGCGCCGTGTGCGCTTCATCGATGTGTCCTTCGAAGTCCGAGACGGTACCCGTGCGTCGGTGGCGCAGCTGCACGCGACGGAGCGACATGCCGTCGACTGCCGTCGTGTCGGCCTGTGCGTACACGTCCCACACGGCGACCGGCGACGCGGGGAGCCCGGACTCGATGAGTGCGATCGCGGCGGCGGCGGCCGCGACGACCGGTGCGCGCGCCGGCATGGCATCGCGGACGAACACATCCGCGGCGCTCGGTGCGCCCGGGGCGCCGTTCGTGGCGTCGGCGAGCCGTTCCACGAACTCGGGCAGGAGACGCGAACCGGCGCCGCCCAGCTCGAGCGCGCGGGCCGCGTAGCGCAACACCTGACGCACCTCGATGCGATCGACCTCATCGAAGAACCAGGCGCACGACGTGAAGGTGCGCAACGAGGCGCGCGCCCCCTCGAGCAGTTCGCGGGCCCGCGCCACCTGCGCATCGGTCGCCTGGGGCGGCAGGGCGGCGCGTGCGAACGCCTCGAGTGGGGCGCCGTCACGCGCGACGACCGCGCCGTACGCATCGCGCACGTCCCACGGATCGTCGGTGAAGAGGGCGCGGCCGTCACGTTCGAATGCGGCCTCGTGCTGCGCGGCGAGCCACGTGAGCGCTTCCCGCAGCGGGCCGCGCCACTGCTGCGCCGGCGGCTTGCTGCCGTCGAGCCGGCACCCGCAGTTGCTGCGCCACCGCTCGACGCCATGGGCACAGCTCCACGCGCTGGGCGAGACGAGGCGCACGTCGGTCACCGGCGGAGTGTGCGCCACCAGCGCGGCCGTGTTCAGTAGCCGACGCCCCGGCGTGCGTGCCACGAGCGCCAGTGCCTCCGCGAGCGCGACCTCACCGCCCCGGTGATGATGTCCGAAGGTCTCACCGTCGGTGGCGAGGGTGACGCAGCGCGCGAGCGGCCCGGCCGCTGATTCGTGCGACGTGCGGTCGGCATCACCCGGGAGGGCGCCGGCCAGCCGCTGCGCGAGCGCGCGCGGGTCGCGCAGGAGTCCGCCGAAGGCCACGTCGCCGGCCACGGCGCCGTCGTACGGCACGATGATGAGCTCGCGGCCGCGCGCGCCGCGCCAGCGTACCGGCAGTCCGCGTCCGTCGTGTCCCTCGACCTGATACGGCGCGAGGATCGTGAACCGGATGCCCGCCGCCGCGACGGCGTCGAGCGTGTCCTCGTCGGCCGCGCACTCGGGGAGCCAGAGCCCTTCGGGATCCCGCCCGAAGCGCTGCCGGAAGTCGCGAATGCCCCACCGCAATTCAGTGGAGCGATCGCGCGGGGAGGCGAGCGGGAGGATGACGTGATGGTACGGCGCGGCGATGGCGTTGCCGTGCCCCCAGCGCGCCACGCTCGCGGCATCGCCCTGCTGCATGGCGCGCAGCGTGTCGGGGGCGTTGCCGTCGAGCCATTCGCAGAGCGTCGCGCCGACATCGAACGAGCACCACGCATAGAGATTGACCACGCGCGCGATGCCGGCCGTGGCGTCGGCGTCATCACGGCGTGCGCGCGGATCGCGCCGGTACGTGGTGGCGGCGGCGAGCCGGGCGTAGCACTCGCGGTCGATGCGCGCGTTCCAGTCATGGTCGGGCGCGGCCGACGGCTCCACGCGCACCGCCTCCATCCACGGATCCTCGCGGGGCGGCTGGTACAGGTGCTGATGGACGATGATGCCGTGCGCGGCACTCATGCGCTCACGCCCCGCTCGACGCGCGGCTCACGCGCTTCTCACTCGCTGCGCATGCGCGCATCCCCTACGCATCCCTCACGCATCACTCGCGGTCGCGTGCGATGCCGATGGCGCGGCGGTACACGTCGGCGTAGCGCTCGGCCGCGATGCCCCAGCTGAAATCCCGTCGCATCGCCGTCTGCATGCGCGGGGTCCACTGCGCGGGGTCGGCAAAGCGGGCCAGCGCACGGGCGATGCCCCAGTCGAGCGCGCCCGGCTTGAACTCGTCGAAGAGGAAGCCACCGGCGTCGTCCTCGACGGTGTCGGCAATGCCACCGACGCGCCGCCCGATGGGAAGCGCGCCGTAGCGCTGGGCGCGGAGCTGCGTGAGGCCGCACGGTTCGTACTGCGACGGCATGAGGAACAGGTCGGCGCCGGCCATCAGCCGATGCTCGAGGCGGTCGGTGAAGGCGAGTTGCACGCCGACGTGCCGCGGCCGCGCCTTGGCGAGCGCCAGCAGCGCCTGCTCGAGGCGTGCCTCACCACTGCCCAGGAAGACGAACTGCGCATCCAGCGTCCACACCTGGTGGGACGCGAGGATGAGGTCGAGCCCCTTCTGCGCCACCATGCGCCCGGTGAAGCCGAACAGCGGCGTGCGCTTGCGTTGCGGCAGGCCGAACAGCCGCTGCAGGGCCGACTTGCAGCGTGCCTTGCCGGAGAGATCGTCGACGCTGTAGCGCGCAGTGATGTGCGGGTCGGTGGACGGATCCCACACCGCCTGGTCGATGCCGTTGGCGATGCCGGTGAAGCGGTTGCCGAGATACTGGAAGGTCTCGTGCAGCCCGAAGCCGCCGCCGGCCGTACGCAGCTCGAGAGCGTGCGTCGGGCTGACGGTGACGACCATGTCCGCGAAGGTCAGCCCGCCCTTGAGGAAGTTGAGGCGGCCGTACCACTCGAGATAGCGCCAGTCGAAGAGTTCCGGCGGAATGCCGCACTCCCCCATCATCGACGCGGGGAAGTGTCCCTGATACCCGGCGTTGTGCACCGACAGCACGGTGGGCGTGCCGCGGTAGCGCGCCCGGAGCTCGTCGTACGTACGCATGTAGACCAGCGCGAGCGCCGTGTGCCAGTCGTGCGCGTGCACGAGCACCGGTCCCACGATGAGGCGCGGGATGGCATCGAGCACCGCGCGCGAGAAGAGCGCGAAGCGCCGTGCGTTGTCGGCATAGTCGCGGCCGCCCTCGCCGTAGAGCCCTGCGCGCGCAAACGCACCCGGAATGTCGACGAACACGACCTTGGGCCCGGCGGGCGGATGCACCTCGCGGAAGAAGCGCACCTCCTCGGTGCGAAAGCCGAGGTCGACGTCGATGGGGCGGCCGATCGGCGCGAGATCGGGCGCGTGGTCGCGCACGCCGCGATAGAGCGGCAGGAACACCACGACATTCGCACCCCCCGCCACCTGATTGGTCGCGAGGCCCATCACCGCCTCCGCCAGTCCGCCGCTGCGCGCGAACGGATGGTACTCGGCGGTGAGATGGACGATCGTGGGCGCCCCGTGCTCCGGGACACGCACGAGCGGCGACCCGAAGCTCGGGGTGGGCAGGGCAGTCACGTCGGGGATCGGCTCAGCCGGTCGGTGGATCGTCGGGCAGTGCGTCGCCGAGGATCGACGGCGCGTAGTACGCACGGGCGTACTGCTCGACCATGCGGCGCGCCGTGAACTGCTGGCCGGCCACGCGGATTGCGTGCTTCATCGTGGTGAGCCAGCGCCGCGGCAGTTCGTTGCGGTCGTGATCGTAGTAGCGCGGCACGACCTCCTGTTCGAGGAGTGTGTACAGGCGCTCGGCCGTGCGATCGCCCGCGTCGTCGTCCACCTCGGGCTCGATGGACCAGCCATTCGTGCCGTCATACCCCTCCTCCCACCAGCCGTCGACGGTCGAGAGCTGCGGCACACCATTGAGCGCGGCCTTCATGCCGCTGGTGCCCGACGCCTCGAGCGGGACGCGCGGCAGGTTCATCCAGAGGTCCACACCCTGCACGAGCAGGTGTGCGAGGTGCATGCCGTAGTCCTCGACGAACGCGACGCGCCCCTCGAAGCGCGGGTCGCGCGTGAACTGGTAGACGCTCTGCAGCACCTGCTTCCCCGGCGTGTCGGCCGGATGCGCCTTGCCGGCGAAGACGATCTGCACGGGGCGCGCGCTGTTGGTGACGAGCCGCGCGAGGCGCTCGACGTCGCGGAAGATGAGGCTTGCGCGCTTGTAGGTCGCGAAGCGTCGCGCGAAGCCGATGGTGAGCGCGCTCGGGTCGAGCAGGGTGCCGGCACCGACGAGCTGCTGCACCTCCATGGAGCCACGCGCGAACGCTCGGCGCGCCTCCTCGCGCATCTGCCGCATGAGCGTGTGCTTGAGGCGCATGTGCGTGTACCACAGGCGTTCGTCGTCGAGCGTGAGCACCTGCTCCCAGAGGGCGGGATCGTTGCTGTAGCCCCACGCCGGCCCGAGGTGCTCGTCGAGCAGCTTCATGACGGGGTTCGACATCCACGTCGCGAGGTGCACGCCGTTCGTGACATGGCCCACGGGCACCTGGTCCGCCGCGCGTCCGGGCCAGAGCGCCTGGCTCATGTCGCGGGTCACGATGCCGTGTCGGCGCGAGACCGCGTTCACGCGACGCGACAGGCGAATGGACGCGGCGGTCATGTGGTACACCGACGCGCCGGAGCCGGGGTTGTAGCCGATGCGGAGGAACGTCTCGGCGTCGATGCCCATCTCGGTCCACACCCCGTCGGCACACTGCAGCACCTCCTGCACGCCGAAGTGATCGTGGCCGGCCGGGACCGGGGTGTGCGTGGTGAAGACGCTCGCGTTGCGCACGCTCCGCACCGCCTCGGTGTACGACATGCCCTGCGTGCACAGTTCGCGGACCCGCTCGACCATCATGAAGGCTGCGTGCCCCTCGTTGGCGTGCCAGGCTGCGGGTGCGATGCCGAGCGCGCGCAGTGCGCGCACCCCGCCAACGCCGAGCAGCCATTCCTGTCGCAGCCGCATGGCGGGGCCACCCGAGTAGAGCTTCGAGAGGAGCGGACGGTCGTCCGGATGGTTGCTCTCGAGGTCGGAGTCCAGCAGGTACACCGGCACGCGGCCGACCTGCATGGTCCAGACACGGATGTTGATGTCGCGCCCGAACGTGCGGACGGTGACGAGGTGCGGCGCGCCGTCCTTGCCTGGGAGCGGCCGAATGGGCACGGCCCCGAAGTCGATGCGCGCGTCGGAATCCTCCTGCCAGCCGTCGACGCGGATGCGCTGATCGAAGTAGCCGTTGCGGTAGAGGATGCCGACGGCGACCAGCGGGATGCCGAGGTCGGACGCCGTCTTGAGATGGTCACCCGCCAGCACGCCGAGTCCACCGGAATAGATGGGCACCGAGTTGTGGATGCCGAACTCCGCGCAGAAGTACGCGACGGTGCGGCCGCGGAGTTCGGGAAAGGTTCGGGTGTACCACGTGTGCTCATCCGATCGCTCGGCGGCAAGCCACTGCATCGCGCGATCGTAGCGGGCGCAGAACGTCGGGTCGCTGGCCAGTTCCTGCAGGCGCGCCGGTGCGACGGTCTGCAGCATGCGGATGGGATTGTGGCGCAGGCGATGCCAGAGACCGTCGTCGATGGCGCGGAAGAGCATGCGCGCCTCGCGGTTCCAGCTCCACGCGAGGTTGCGCGCGAGCTGGGCGAGCCCCTCGAGTCGCGCGGGAAGGCGCGGCGTGTCCGGGGTGGAGGGTGCCGACGGGGTCTCAACGGGTGCGGTCATATCGCCTGGACGGTGTCGCGAAGTCGAGGGTCGGCCGGTCGAGGCCGCCCACCTCGCGAAAGGTAGGGGGGCGACCGGCGGTTAGGGACGGGTGTGGACAGCACAGACGGGCGGGACTAGTCTGCGAAATTCCGACTCTGGGCCCGCTGTGGCAGACCGCCAGCGTGCCGTTCTCGTCACGTCACTTTCGCATGCCAGCGCGCCGCCTTCGCACCCGGTCGTCGTTCGCCCCCGAAGTCTTCAAGTTCGGCGGCGCGTCGCTGGCCGACGCGTCGCATGTGCGTCACGCCATCGACCTCATTCGCGCACCACGACCGGCGCGGGTGGTCACGGTGGTATCGGCACTGGCGGGCGTCACCGACGCGCTGCTGGAGGTGGCGGCCAAGGCCGTGGCGGGGAACACCCGCGCCGCCGAGGCCGCGCTCGACAAGCTGGCCGAGCGTCATCAGGCGGTCGGTCGTGGGGTGCTGGACCGTGCGGCGGCCCGCAAGGCGCTCGCGACTGAGCTCGATGCGGCCTTCGACGAGTTGCGCGCCCTCGCCCACGGTGTGGCCACGCTGCGCGAGCTCACGCCGCGTACACGCGACTTCCTGGTGGCGCGTGGCGAGCAGCTCTCCGCGCGCATCGTGGTGGCGGGGCTCCGTGATCGCGGCAGTGCGGCGCAGTACGTCGAGGCCGCGGAGCTCATTCACACCGATGGTGTCCACGGCGGCGCGTTTCCCGACCTGCCCGCGACCGACGCGGCGGTGCGGCGCACACTGCGGCCGCTGCTGCGTCGCCGCACGTTTGCGGTGGTGCCCGGGTTCACGGGGCGTGGTGTGGATGGCGCGGTGGTGACGCTCGGCCGCGGCGGCAGCGATCTCACGGCCACGGTGCTGGGACGCGCGCTGCGCGCCGCGCGCATCACGCTGTGGAAGGACGTGCCGGGCCTCATGACCACCGATCCGCGCCTGGTGCCGAGCGCGCGCATCGTGCCGCAGCTCAACGTGCGCGAGGCGGCCGAGCTGGCGTACTACGGCGCCAAGGTGCTGCATCCGCGCGCGCTCATTCCGCTGGCACGGCTGCGCGTACCGTTGTTCGTGCGTCCGTTCGCCGAGCCGGACGCGCCGGGCACCGAGGTGTCGCATCGCCAGACGCTCAAGCGCTATCCGGTGAAGGCGCTGAGCGTGGTGCGTGGGCAGGCGCTCGTCACGGTCACGGGCAATGGCATGCTGGGCGTGCCCGGCATCGCCGCGCGCACGTTTGCCGCGCTCCAGCAGGCGGGCATCTCCGTCACGCTCATCACGCAGGCGTCGTCCGAGCACTCCATCAGCCTGTGCATCCCGCACGAGCGCGGGGCCGACGCGCGCCGTGCGCTGGAGACCGCGTTCGGTGCAGAGATCGCGCGACGCGAGCTGGAAGGGGTGGCCGTGCAGGGGCACATGGCGACGTTGGCCGTCGTCGGGCTCGGCATGGCCGGCACACCGGGCATTGCGGCGCGCATGTTCACCGCGCTCTCGCAGGGCGGCGTGAACATCGTGGCCATCGCGCAGGGGTCGTCGGAGCTCAACATCTCGGTCGTCATTGCGGAGGCGCACGCCGAGCGCGCTGCACGGGCGGTGCACGACACCTTCCAGCTCGACCGGATCGGCGGCGGCGGCATGCACGACGGCGAGCGGCTCGACGTGGTCGTGCTGGGCGTCGGGACCATCGGACGGGAACTGCTGCGCATGCTGCCGCGAGTCACCGGGCGTCGACGCCCCACCGTGGTCGGGCTGATCGATCGCAGCGGCTACCTGTTCGCACCCGACGGCCTGTCTGCGCGCACGATCGCGCAGGCGGTGCAGCGGAAGGCCGATGGCGGCACCCTCGCGTCGCTGCCGGGTGCGCATCGCGGCACGGCGGAGCAGGCGGTGGGGTTCATCGCGCGCCACGCGCTCACGAGCCCGGTGCTGGTCGATGTCACTGCCGATGAGACGCTCCCGGCCATCAAGCGTGCGGTGCAGGCCGGCATGCACATCGTGATGGCCAACAAGCGACCGCTCACGGCGTCGCGCGTCGAGGTGGAGGCGCTGCGCGCGTCGGCCGATGCGGCGGGCGTGCGGTTGCTGCACGAGACGACCGTGGGGGCCGGCCTGCCGGTGATGGACAGCTACGCGAAGCTGGTCGAGACCGGCGATCGCGTGCTGCGTATCGAAGGGAGCACGAGCGGTACGCTGGGATTCCTGCTCACCGAGATCGGACGCGGGCAACCCTTCAGCGTGGCGTTGCGCGAGGCCATGCGACTCGGCTACACCGAGCCCGATCCGCGCGACGACCTGTCCGGCATGGACGTGGCTCGGAAGGCGCTCATTCTGGCACGCATGCTGGGCTTCCAGGGCGAGCTCTCCGACGTGCGTGTGGCCTCACTCGTGCCCGAAGCGTATCGCGCGTTGCCCACCGCCCGGTTTCTCGCGACGCTCGCCGAGCAGGATGCGGCCTGGGCCGCGCGGCAGGCCGCAGCCGCCAAGCAGGGGCGTGTGCTGCGCTATGTGCTGCGCGCGACACGGACGGCGGTGCGCGTGGGGCTGCAGGCGGTGCCCACCTCGCACCCGCTGGCAAGCCTGCGCGGCACGGACAATCAGGTGGTGTTCACCACCACGCGCTATCGCGAACATCCGCTCGTGATCACCGGGCCTGGCGCAGGTCCCGTGGTCACCGCCGCCGGCGTGCTCAACGACATCCTCCAACTCGCGCCGCGCTGAGGCGCGCTCCGTCATGACCGTGTTTCTCTCCCCCGGCGAGGCGCCCGGTGCCTCGAGTGTGCAGCGATGCGACGCCTGCGCGCACACGCTGCCCGCCCTCGATCCGGCGCCGGCCTGCCCGCAGTGCGGCGGCCTGCTCGCCATCGTGCATCATGCGCCGCGTCATGCCGACGGGTCAGCGTGCGATGCGGCGGCGGTGCGGGCGCTGGTGGCGCCGCAGGGCGTGACCGGCGCGCGCGGCCACGCGAGCGGGGTGTGGCGGTTCGCGCCACTCGTGATGCCCGACGCGGGGACGGCCATTACGAGTCATCCGGAAGGGAACACGCCGCTCCTGCTGCGCGATGCGGTGTCGGCGTACGCCGGGTGCGACGGACTGCTGCTCAAGCACGAGGGGTACAACCCGACCGGCTCGTTCAAGGATCGCGGCATGACCGTGGGCGCCACCCAGGCGGTGCGCACCGGTGCGCGCGCCGTCGCGTGCGCGAGCACGGGCAACACGTCGGCCTCGCTGGCGGCGTACGCGGCACAGGCGGGCATTCCGGGGCTGGTGTTCGTGCCGGCCGGCAAGGTCGCGCTCGGGAAGATGGCGCAGACCCTCGCGTACGGCGCCACCACGCTGTTGGTGCACGGCGATTTCGACGCCTGCCTGCGGCTCGTGCAGGAGGCCAGCCGGGAGCTGGGCATCTACCTGCTCAACTCGATCAATCCGTGGCGGGTGGAAGGACAGAAGACGATCGTCTTCGAGCTGCTGCAGCAGCTCGACTGGACTCCGCCCGACTTTCTCGTGCTGCCCGCGGGCAACCTCGGCAACACGGCGGCGTTCGGCAAGGCGCTGCGTGAAGCTCACGCGCTCGGGCTCATCGCGCGGCTGCCTCGTCTCGTGAGTGTGCAGGCGGCCGGGGCGGCACCGTTCGCGGCGGCGTTCCGCGACGGCTTCGCGGAACGGCTGCGAGTGCAGGCGGAGACCGTCGCGACGGCCATTCGCATCGGCGATCCGGCCAGCTGGGACCGCGCCGTGCGGGCCATTCGCGAGACCGACGGCATCGTGACCAGCGTGACCGACGACGAGATCATCGACGCCAAGATGACCATCGACGCTGCGGGCGTGGGGTGCGAGGCGGCGAGCGCCGCCAGCGTAGCCGGGGTGCGGCAGCTCGTGCAGCGTGGCATCATCCGCCCGGAGCATCGCGTGGTGGCGGTGCTCACCGGTCACGTACTCAAGGATCCCGGCATGCTCGTGGAGTTGCATCAAGGCAGTGGAGAGCGCGGTGGACACGCGCGCGCGAACCGTCCCGTCGAGATCGACGCCAGTGTGTCGTCGGTGGCGCGCGTGCTGGCGGAGCGGGCGGCGCTGGTGGCACGCGCGGAGGGCGCATGAACGCCCTGTCGCCGCGCCGCGTCCTCGTCACCGGCGCCGGCCGCCCGCTGGGTGTGGAGTTGGTGCGGCAGGCGTTGCTGCGCGGCGATCGCGTCATCGCCGCCGCGCGCAACCCCGCGCGGGTACCGGTGCTGGCCGACCTGCGAGCGGAGTTCGGCGGGCTCGAGCTGCTCGCGCTCGACCCGGCCGATGCCGCGAGTGTGGCCGACGCCGTGCCGGTGCTCGAGACGCTCACCGATTCGCTCGACCTGCTGGTGGTGGCGCCGGCCGAGGCGGGAGCGCACGACCGCGCGAGTGATGCGGAGCGCGACGCGCACTTCGACACGCTCACCGGAACCGGGCTCACGGAGCACTATCGGCGCCATGCGGTGGCTCCGCTGCTGCTCGTGCGCACGCTGCTGCCGTGGCTCGCGAAGGGCGAGGGCGCGCGCGTGCTGCTCGTGTCGTCGTGGCTCGGCTCGCTGGCCGGAAAAACGCAGGGCGGCGACTACGCGACGTGCGCGAGCGCGGCGGCGCTGCACATGCTGGGGCGCGCGCTGGCGCACGACCTCGCGGAGGAGCGCATCACGGTGCTGCTGGGCAATCCCGGCAACTACGCGACGTCACCCGAGGGGCCGCAGTTCCGCATCCCCATCGACGAGGCGGCGGCGGGGCTCCTCATGCAGATGGAGCGCCTGCCGCGCGAGCGGACAGGCGCGTTCCTCGACTGGACGGGAAGCGAACGGGGCTGGTGACGATGGTCGCGGCAGGGGGGCCACGCGGTGCTCGCGCGCCGATGCGCCGCGTCGGGCCGACGCTCACCGCCGCGTGCGTCCTCATCGTCGCCTGCGGTCGAAACCCCGCACCCGCGCCAGACCCCACACCAGCGACCGGCGCGCCGGTCGTGGGCGCCGCGCCACCCGGTGCCGCCGTCGATTCGTCGCGCGTGGCGGCGGTGCCAGGCATGGCCGTCATCCCCGTGCGCGTCACGTACGTGCTGGCCGCGCTGCGCCCCGCACTCGACTCGCTGTTCCCTGAGCGCGATTCGCTCACCGCGGCGCGATGCGCCAACGCGGGCGGACTGGTGTGCCACCAGTACGTCTATCGACGTGACCCGCTGCAGTTGCGCGCGACGGGGGCCCAGCTCGACATCACCACGCAGCTTGCCTACCGCGCACGGCTCGGTGTCGTGGGGGGCGCGAAGGTCGCGAGCTGTGGCTACGCGCCGGAGACCATGCGGCGCGCCGATGTCGCCATGACGACCACGCTGTACTGGCGGCGCGATTGGCGCATTGGTGCACGCGGCACGCGCTTCACGGCCGCCCTGCGCGACCCATGCCGCGTGACGGCCCTGGGCGTGAACGCGACGAACACGCTGCAGGGCGTGCTCGACAAGCAGATGACGCTGTTCGCCGCGCAGGCCGACAGCGCGATTCCGGCGGTCGGGGAGTTCCGCACGCTGGCCGACTCGTTGTGGCGGAGCTTCCTCGAACCGACGCCTCTCGACACCACCGGTACGCTGTGGCTGCTCGTCGAGCCCGAGGCGGTGCGCGCCACCCCATTCACGGGAACCGGCACGGGGATCGTCACGACGCTCGTGCTGTACGCACGGCCGCGCGTCGTGGCCGGCGCGAAACCCGCGTCGGTGAAGCGTCCGCTGCCCATGCTGTCGCTGGCCTCGGCGCCCTCCGAGTTCACGGTGCCGGTGACGGTGGAGTTGCCGTTCGACGAACTCGCGCGCCGCGCCACCGCGACGCTTGCCGAGGAAACCGCGCGACAGAGCGTGCACGTGGATTCGGTGCAGTTGCGCGGGGCAGGGGACAGCGTGTTCGTCGAGCTGGCGGTGAGTGGGGCCCTCAAGGGGCGACTCGCACTCACCTCGCGGCTGCGGTGGGATGCGGCGACGCGCGAGCTGCGGCTGGATGACCTGCAGTGGACGCTCCAGAGCCGTGGCGCGCTGTCGCGCGTGACGAGCACACTCGCGGCGCCGCTGGTGGGCCGTGCCATCCGCAAGGCCACGAATGGCGGCCGCGTGCCGCTGGGCGCGCAGCTCGACTCGACGCGCGCCGAACTGATGCTCAAGCTCAACGGCACGCTCGCACCGGGCGTGGTGATGGGCTCGAGTGTGCGCCCGGTGCAGATCGTGCAAGTCACGTCGAGCGCGACGGCGTTCGTGGTGCGCGCGCTCCTCACCGGGCAGAGCGGCGTGTGGATCCAGTGACCGTGTCCCCACGCCGCACCGCGCGTCATGGGTGCGTCAGGGCGTGATCGCGCGCCGCCGCTTCATGAGCGCCTCGATCTCGTCGATCTCCCGGGGCACCAGCGAGATGCGCTCGAGCCCCTTGTCGGTGATCACGTAGTCGTCCTCGATGCGCACGCCGGTGTTCTGGTACTTGAGCACATTCGCCTTCACGGCGGCGATGAACGCCCGGTTCCTCGGCGTGTCGGGGAGCACGTCGAGCGCGCGCGTGCTGATGTAGATGCCCGGCTCGATGGTGAAGGCGTCGCCCACCTGGAACGTCGCGTCGGGGCCGGTGCCCTGCAGCGGGTCGTGCACCGCGAGGCCGATGCCGTGCGTGATGCCGTGAATCATCCACAGATTGGCCTGCCGGCACTGCATGGGCTGCGCGGCGCAGTCCACCCGCCAGGGCGGATCGAAGGTGGCCGTGTCGCTCATGATGAGGCCCAGCGCGGTGAGGCCACGCGTGCGCACCGCCACGCTGGAGTCGGCAGCGGCGCGCACCCGCATGCCGGGCTTGGACATCGCTTCGGCACGCTTCTGTGCGTCGAGCACGAGTGCATAGATCTGCTTCTGCGCGGCGGTGAACGTGCCGCTCACCGGAATCGTGCGGGTGATGTCGGCCGCGTAGCCGCGATACTCCCCAGCCGCATCCATCACCACCAGGTCGCCGGGCTTGACCGGGTCGCTGTCGCGCATGTAGTGCAGCGTGGTGCCATTCTGCCCCGCGCCCACGATGCTGCCATAGGCGGGTCGCTCGCTGCCGCGCCGGGTGAACTCGTACTCGAGCGCCGCGCGCAGTTCGTACTCGTGCAGCGGGTTCGCGGTGAGCATCGCCGCGCGGTGCCCTTCCGAGCTGATCTCGGCCGCCTTCCGGATGAGCGCCAGCTCGCGTTCGCTCTTGCGCGCGCGCGCGGCGAGCACGTGAGGCATCGCGTTCCTGATCGCGACCTGCGGAAAGCGCCGCGCGATGGTCTTCACCGCCTCCTGCCCGCGCGTGAGCGTGTCGTTGCGCGCGAAGTCCATCGTCTCCACATCGGGGATGTGGTGCACGGTGAGCCCGAGTGCGGCGAGCGAATCGATAACCCCGGCCAGGGCCGCGTACGGACGCCCGGGGAGGCCGAACGTCGCGAGCGCGCTGGCCGAGTCGGCGCGGAAACCGTCGTAGAAGGCCGTGCGTGCGTCGATGGGTGAGAGGAAGAGTGTCGTCGACACGGGGCGCTTGTCGCGGACGACCATCACGAACGCAGCGTCGGGTTCGTTGCACTCGGTGAGGTAGCGGAACGCGGCGAGCTGGAAGAAGCCCGAGAAGCCGACGGTCGCGCGTGCGCCGAACGCCAGGACGACGCCATCACCCACACGCTCGGCCACCGCGGCGCGGCGGGCGGCCATCTCGGCGGCGGGGAACGTGGGTGCCGGCTGGGCTGCGAGTGGGGCGACGCCGACGGCGAGCAGCGCGGGGGTGGCAAGCGCCAGTGCGGCACGCGTTACGGTGGCGGCGCGCGCTCGGCGTGCAGGGCGGGGACAGGCGGACATGGTGGTCGACCGGAGTGCGTGAGGAAGGGTCCGGAGACTATACCGCGGGAGACGTCTTGCCGCTGCGTTGGCGCCTCCGACAGTGACCTCACCCGCGCGTCGCCGCCGCAGCTACCTTTCCGCCATGACGACTCCACTCCTCCGCACCCTCGGCGCCGCCGCGCTGCTCTCGCTCCCCACGCTTGCCGCGGCGCAGGCGCGCCCGGCCGGTGACGCCGAGACCGCGCGCCTCATGCAGCGCCTCTCCGTGCTCGCCGCCGATTCCATGGAAGGGCGTCGCGCCGGCAGCGCAGGCGCCGCCCGCGCGCGTACCTGGCTCATCGGCCAGCTCACGGCCATGGGCGCCAAGCCGGTGAGTGGCAGCAGCTTTGAGGTGCCGTTCGCGATTCGTCCGCGGCAGGGGAGCACCGACACGGTGGGCGTCAACATCGTCGCGCGTATTCCGGGGAAGAATCCGAGCGGGCCGGCGCTCGTCATCAGTGCGCACTACGACCACCTCGGCGTGCGCAACGGCGAGACGTACAACGGGGCCGATGACGATGCGTCCGGGTGCATCGCCCTGCTCACCATCGGCGAACGGCTGCTCAAGGAGCCTCCACAGCACGACGTCATCCTTGCGTTCTTCGACGCCGAGGAGATGGGGCTGCAGGGCTCGCGCGCGCTGGTGGCGTCTCCGCCGTTCGACCTCGCGCGTGTGGCGATGGACATCAGCCTCGACATGATCGCGCGGCAGGATGGCAAGGCGCTGTGGGTGGCGGGCACGTCGCACAACCCGACGCTCAAGCCCCACGCCGAGGCCGCCGCGAAGAGCGCGTCGGTGCCCATTCGCTTTGGACACGACACCAAGGATCTCAAGCCCGGCGACGACTGGACGAACTCGTCGGATCACGGCCCGTTCCACGCCAAGGGGATTCCGTTCCTGTACCTCGGCGTCGAGGATCATCCGGACTACCACAAGCCCGGCGACGACGTCGAGAAGGTCGATGCGGCGTTCTATCGCGGAACCGTGGAGTTCGCCTACGCCCTCGCGCGGCGGGTCGATGCGGCTCTGCCGGAGATCCTCAAGACCCGTCGATAGCCACCACCGGTTGGGGCCCACAGCAAACGGCCGCACCTCCCGAGGGAGATGCGGCCGCTGGTGCTTTCCCTGCCGGCTCGTGCGCGAACGCCGAACCGGTTCACCCGTACTAGTGGGCGCAGCTCAGGAGATCGCTTGCCCTGGACGAGCCGGCAGTGGTACTGACGCTAGACAAATGATCACCTCCTCAGGATAAGGGTGGGACATCGGGCCTTGGACTACCGATTTCCAGCGAAGAAGCCGGTCGGGACGGTGGATCGACGGGATGCCGATGCCGGGCCGGGGCTCCGTGACGCGGCCGCTCCTCCGCATCGCCGCCAATGCTAGGGGTTTGTCGCGCCGAGCGCAAGCAAATTTGTGACCTCACCAGCATTGTGGCCCCTGCCCGCGTAGCTTCCCCGCACCGCCGCATCGGCGGTCCGACTGACTCCCCCTCCGCACCCCCGCCATGGCCCCGACCGACCTCCGGCCACGCGCACGCGCCCGACTCGCCGCGCGCGCAGTTCCCGCGCTGACCGCCCTGCTGTGTGCTCCCGCGCTCCTCCTCGCCCAGCGAGGGCAGGGGGCGGGCGGCACCGCCGCCCCCGTCGCCGCGTCCGCGCTGACGCCGCTCCCCAAGGGGCCACGCGCCATGCTGCTGCACGACTGGTACCGGGTCGCCAGCGTCAGCGCGCCGGCCGTCTCTCCCGACGGCAAGCGCATCGCGATGACGGTCACCACGCCGGTGGAGGCGGAGAATCGCCGCCACAGCGAAGTGTGGGTGGTGAACACCGACGGCGGCGCGCCGCAGCGGTGGACCTCGCCCAGCACGGAAAGCAGCAACCCGCGCTGGTCGCACGACGGCAAGTACCTGTTCTTCAATTCGCAGCGCTCGGGTGGGCGCGGCGCCACCTGGGCCATTCGCCTCGACCAACTCGCCGGCGAAGCCATCCAGGTGGACGGCTATCCGACGGGCTCGATGCCGGAGAACCACGCCTTCGCGGTGTTCACCGACGTCGCGTCGCCGGCACCCACGCTCACCGGCGCCGACCCGTTTGGCCGCATGCCGGCCATGGCGCGGCCGCCCCTCGAGGCCATCACCAAGCCGGCCGACCCGGCGCGCTTCGACGGGCGGCACGTGGTGGACATGGTCTACAAGAACAACGCGACCGGCTTCGTCCCCGGCCGCCGGGTCGAGCGGAGCTGGCGTCCGCAGCAGCTCTTCCGTCAGGCCATGGGCGACACGGCGCGCAAGCAGCTCACCAACACCCTCTACTCGCATCGGTCGCCGGTGGTGTCGCCCGACGGGCAGTGGATCGCCTTCGTGGCTGAAGCGAACCTGCGCCCCGATTCGGTGGTGGACCTCGAGCGCGAAGCCATCGCCAAGCTGCCGTACGACAAGAAGCGCGATGAAGCCGAGCGCAACGACGCCGACATCTACGTCATCAGCGCCAACGGCGGCACGCCGCGCAAGGTGACTGACTGGATGGGCGCCGAGTCCGATCTCACCTGGTCACCGGACGGCAAGCAGCTCGCGTTCGTGGGCCGCCCGGGGCGCACGAAGAGCGCGCGCATCTATGTGGTCGACGTCGCCGGCGGCACGCCGAAGAACCTGCTGGGCACGTGGCAGTACGAGCCCGGCGCCATCGACTGGCTGCCGAGCGGCATCCAGTTCACGGCGGAGATCGGTGGCCGCAGCGCGATCCTCCGTGCGGACATGAACGGCGGCGCGCCGAAGGAGATCGTCGGTGGCCGCCGGCAGATTCGCGGTACGAGCTACGACGCGGCAGGAAAGACGATGGCGTTCGTGGCGACGTCGATGACGAAGCCCACCGAGCTGTTCGTGGCGAACGCCGACGGGACCGGCGAGCGCAGGCTGACCGGCTTCAACGATGCGGTGAACGCCGACGTGGTCTGGAGCGACGCCGAGCGCTTCACCTACAAGAGCGTCGGCAACCTCGAGATCGAAGGCTGGCTCATGAAGCCGTACGGCTACGAGGCCGGCAAGAAGTATCCGATGGTCATCTACATCCACGGCGGCCCGCACTCGGCCTACGGCGAGGGGTGGTTCGACGAGTTCCAGAATCTCGCCGCGCAGGGGATGTTCGTGCTGTTCACGAATCCGCGCGGGTCGAGCAACTACGGCGCCGATTTCACCTACAGCACGCGCGGCCGCTGGGGAATGGAGGACTACCAGGATCTCATGAAGGCGGTGGACATCGTTGCCGCGCGGCCCGACGTGGACAGCACGAAGATGGGCGCCACCGGCGGTTCGTACGGCGGATTCATGACCACGTGGCTCGCCACGAAGACCACGCGCTTCAAGGCCATCGAGACCGATCGCACCATCACCGACTGGACGTACTGGTACGGTTCGAGCGACGCGCAGGGGCTCACCGAGTTCGAGTTCTACGGCAAGCCGTGGGACAACCAGAAGCTGTACGACTCGCTCTCACCCATCCGCTACGTGAGCAAGGTGAAGACACCGATGCTCATGGTGCAGAGCGAGGAGGATCACCGCACGCCGATGGGCAGCGCCGAGATCTGGTTCATGGCGCTCAAGAAGCAGGGTGTGCCGGTGGAGCTGGTGCGCTATCCGCGGTCGAATCACGACCTGTCGCGCACGGGTGAGCCGTGGCTGCTGGTCGATCGGCTCGGGCGGCTGCGGCAGTGGTTCGGGTACTGGCTGCAGGGGAGTGCGAAAACGGCGAACTGATGCGCAGTTCCGGCGCCTCTCCCCTGGCGCCGTGACAGGAGAAGGAGGCAGGAGGCAGGGGGGAGGAATCAGGGGGCAGGTGAACCACCCTCCCTCCGCTGTTCCTCCATCCTGCCCACTGCCTCCTTTCTCACACACCGACGCGCAGGACTGAGTCCCTACTGCGCGAAGCAGTAGTACAACCCCGCGCCGCCGGTCGCGACCAGGTTCCGCTGGCTGCAGCCACGCGACTTGTGCGCCGAGTTCCACGAGGTGGGGTTGGCGCCGCCGCCGTTGCGGTCGTGGTGACCGACCCACGCGCCGCCGGTGCTGTCGCTGCTCGTCCAGTTGCGGCAGTTGTCCGAGCCGTCCGTCGACATGCGCCCGTCGAGCCCGGAGCCGGTGAGGATGTCGTGCGTGTTGGGCGTGTCGCCGCGCCCGTTCACCGGCATCCCCTTCTCGGTGAGGCTGTGCTCCTTGCCGAGCTTGGCGTTCTCGCTGTGCAGGTCGTCGACGCTCGTCGCCACGACGACACCCTTGGCGTTCTTCCACGGGCCCTTGCCGATGCGGTCGCGCGCGTTGACGGCCACCTTGCCGTCCATGGCCGCCGTGCTGAGATAGGCGCGCCACGTCTTGCCACGCACTCCCGCCGCTTCGGCGAGCATGGCGCAGTGGCGATCGGCGCCCTCGAGCCCGCCGAGGTCGCCGCCATTGCCGGAGCCGGCGCTCGTGATGAAGAAGCTCATGTCCTGCTGTGGCGCCGGCGCGGCCGGGGCCGCGGCGATGAGGGCGAAGGCGAACACGGGCAGGGGAATGCGACGCATGGATCCTCCGGGCGGGTGGGAACGACGCGGAGCGCGTCGGGTGGGATGCGCCGAAGCTACTGCGCGAGCGGCACCGCCGCCGCGAACTCCGTCACGATATCGGCCGCGCGGCGAATGTCGTGGATGGCCGCAACGCTGCGCCCGGCCTGCCAGTAGTCGCTCGACGCCCCCTCGATGCTCGACCGCTTGAGTGCGCGCAACGACTTGAGGGCGTACCAGGTACGGATCCAGTGCTTCGTGCGGCGCCCGCGGAAGAGCCGTCGCGCGAGCGGGCCCACGCGCGTGCCCAGCCGCTCCACGTAGGGCGTACGCAGCACCGCCACGGGGACCCCGGTGAGGCGTTCCGTGAGCACCACATCATCGGCGGAGGCGGCGACGATGGCCTGCTTGTAGCGCGTGTCGGCGGTGCACTCGGTGGTGGCAATGAAGCGCGTCCCGAGCTGGACCGCCGCGTACCCCATCTCCAGGAGCGCGCGGAAGCCGGCCGCGTCCCCCACGCCGCCGGCCGCCACCACCGGCAGCCCCAGATCGGCGATCTCGTCGAGCAGCGCCTGCGGTGTGCGCGACCCGGCGTGCCCACCGGCCTCGCGATTGACCGCAACGAGCCCGTCCACGCCACCGTCGCGCCCCTTGAGCGCCCACTTCCGCTCGGTCACGTCGTGGTACACCACGCCACCCACCGCATGGACCCGCTCACACACCCATCGCGGATTGCCGAGCGAGGTGAGGAAGAAGCGGACCCCCTCCTCGAGCGCGATGTCGATCCACTGGGTCATGCGCCGTTGATAGGCGCTGCTGGACGCCTCGATGAGCGCGTTGAAGCCGATGGGCGCGCCGCCGGAGAGGGCCGCGATGTGCCGGAGCCCTGCCCGGAGCTCCCAGCCGTGCACGAACGTGAGCGAGATGGGCTGGACGATGCCCAGCCCGCCGGCGGCCGACACCGCCGCAACCAGTTCGGGGTTGCTGCAGGGGTACATGGGCCCGCACACCAGCGGCACGCGCACGCCGGCGTGTCGCGTGAACCGCGCGACGGCCTCGGGCGTTGAGGCAGCAGGGTGGGGAAGCTCGGCGGCGTCGCGCATCGGGTGAGGCTACCCCGAGGACAAGAGGCGCGCCAGCTTTCGCGGGAGGGCGCGCACCGGGGCGCCCGCGCAAACGCGTACGCGTACATGTGAGCCGCGGGGCGCCCGCGGCCGCATCGCATTCACAGGGGAGCGCTGGAGCATGAGCGGGTTCGCGTTGGACGCCGGACGTGCGATCGGGTTGCTGCTGCTGGGGGTGCAGGTGCCCCTGCTGCTGCTGCTGCTCGTGCGACTCGTGCCCGGACGCAGCCGCCGCCCGCCCGAGCCGCCGCGCCTGACGCCCCGCACCGACACGTCGGTCACGGTCATCGTCGCGACGCTCAACGAGGCGAAGCGCATCGGCCCCTGCCTCGACGGGCTCATGCGGCAGAGCGCGCCGCTCACCGAAGTGCTCGTCGTCGACAGTCGCTCCACCGATGGCACGCGCGAGCTGGTCGAGGCAGCGGCCAAGCAGGACCCGCGCATCCGCCTCATCACCGACGATCCCCTCCCTGCCGGCTGGGTGGGGAAGGTGTGGGCGCTCGAGACCGGCCTGCGGGAGGCGCGTGGCGAGTGGGTGCTCGGCATCGATGCCGACACCGTGCCGGCGCCGGGGATGGTGGGTGCGGTGGTGGACGCCGCCGAGCGCGATGGGTTCGACGTGGCCAGCTTCGGTCCGCAGTTTCGCGACCAGACGCCGGCCGAGCGCTTCGTGCAGCCGGCCATGCTGGTCACGCTCGTCTATCGCTGCGGGGCGGCCGGTGCGACACAGCCGCCGGCCGATCGCGTGCTCGCGAACGGACAGTGCTTCCTGGCGCGCCGCGACGTGCTGCAGGCACACGGCGGCTACGCGGTGGCCCGCGCGTCGTTCAGCGACGACGTGACACTCGCGCGACACCTGGCGATGCGCGGCGCGCGCGTCGGCTTCCTCGACGGCTCGCGCATCATCCAGGTGCGCGCGTACACCACGCTCGGCGAGATGTGGCGCGAGTGGGGACGCAGCTTCGATCTCAAGGACGCGACCCCGCGCTGGCGCCGCTGGCTCGACGTCGCGCTCGTGTGGGCCGTGCAGGCCGTGCCGGCGCCACTGCTGCTCGTGCTGCTCACGCTGGTCGCACTCCCCGGCGCTGCGAGTCCCGATCGCATGCTGTGGGAGGCGCTGGTGCTGGTGAACGCATCGGCGCTGCTCGTGCGGTTACTCATGCTCGTCGCGCTCCGCGGCAGCTACGCGGAGCGTGGCGTCAGCTACTGGACATCGTGGCTGGCTGATGTGGCGGCGGCGTGGCGCCTCACGCTCAGCACTGCCCGCGTGCCGCGCGCCTGGCGTGGGCGACAGTACGAGACGCTCGCCGACGCCTGACGCGCAGCACGCCGGACGTGTCGTGCCCGACACGTCCCACGTCCACGGTCACTTCGGGTGGCTGAGGCGATAGACGTACGCGGCGACGGCCCGATGCTGCACCGGAGTGATGGGCGTGCCACCGAATGGCGGCATCACGCTCGTGAACTTCTTGGGCGCCATCACGCCAGACTGAATCGTCTTGTAGATCCCCTCGAAGCTGCCGTCACTGTGCAGCCACTCGGCGTCGGTGAGATCGGGCGCGACGGTGGACTGCTTCGCATCGGCGCCGTGGCACGCCTGACAGGACGTCGCGCCGATGAGCCCGTGGAACAGCGAGTCGCCCAGCGCGACCTCGGTGTCGGTGATCGACGCCGGGTCGAACGAGGCCGTCGCGGCCGGTGTCGCCGCACTCGCGTCGGCAGCTGCGTCGGCGGCGGGGGTGTCCTTGGCACCACCGCAGGCAGCGGCAGTGACCGCAAGCAGCAGGGCACAGACGCCGGCGAGGGAGCGGGATGTCACGGCAGGAACAGGCATGGGGCAGCTCCGGAGGAATGGACGGGTGACGGGGAGTGAGGACGATCAGAAATCGCGACGCTCGAAGCGACGCTGTGCGGCCAGCACCGGGACGACCATCCAGAGCAGCAGCCCGGCCGCCGCACTGAGGGTGCCCAGTGACGAACCCAGGAATCGCTGCAGCACCGCGCCGGTGTAGCCGAGGAGCGCAGCGGCGTCGCTCTGCAGCACGATCAGCGAGCGCGCGAGATCCACCGGGTTGCCGAGCATGAGCGCCAGCATGGGGCGCTCGAGCGCGTAGTCGCTGAAGGTGGTCGCGACGAGCAGCACCAGCGCGTCGTACCCGACCGTGAGCAGCAGCCACACCAGCAGCCCGGCCATGACCCCGCGCAGGCGGTCGTCGATGGCCACGCCGATGCCCAGCGCGATCCCGCCGAACACGAAGGTGAGCAGCACGCCACTCGACACCATCGCGAACAGCAACGGCGCGGCACTCGCATCGACGACGCGATGCCACAGGAACGGGAGCACGAGCCCCAGCGCGAAGGCGCCGGCGAGCGGCAGGACCAGCGCGAGGAAGAGCCCCGCGAACAGGGCACGCCGCCGCACCGGCTGCGTGAGCAGCAGCTCGGTGAACTCGCGCGACGCGTGCCACGAGATGATGCCGCTCATGAGCGACACCAGCGGCACGATGAGCAACACGAGGTTGAGCAGCGCCCCCAGGGCGCGCGGCGCCGAGCCGGTGAGCCGCAGCACGACCTCGGTGAGCACGAGCGTGCCGACACCGAAGGCGAGCACGCCACGATTGCGCAGCACGCTGCGCCACTCGTGCCGCAACACGGTCGCGACGATCGAGCGCTGCGCCGGTTCGACGTGGCGTATCCGTCGTGCATCGTGTGCGGTCACCGCGGACTCGGCGCGCTGCGCAGCGGACAGGAAGGCAAGGGGCAGGGTCATGAGGACATCCGATCGCGTGTCGCCATCATGGGCTGCGGCGCGGCATCTGTCGAGTGCGGCGGCGCAGGCTGCATGGACTCCCGCATGAGCTGCGCGATCGCGCGCTCGAGCGACTTCGTCCCACACATCGTGAGCAGGTCATCGAGCGGCCCCGACCAGTGGATGCGCCCCTCGTGCAGAAACACCACACGGTCGGCGAGCTCCTGCAGCTCACTCAGGATGTGGGATGTGATGACGACGGCTCGTCCCTCGCCACGCACGCGCGCGATGGCGTCCTTGAGGATGCCGCTGGCAATGGGGTCGAGCCCGGCCGTGGGCTCATCCAGCAGCAGCAGGTCGGGACGAAAGAGAAACGCCGCGGCCGCGTTGAGTCGCTGTCGCTGCCCGCCCGACAGCGCTCGGGCCGGGCGGCTCAGCAGTGGCCCCAGGGCGAACGCGTCGATGAGGGTGTCATCGGTGTCGGTGTCGGCGCCGCGGAAGTCGCGCAGCAGGTGCAGCACGTCCCCGGCCGAGAACGCGTCGGGGTAGCGCGGCGTCTGCGGCATGTAGCCGATGCGTGCGCGGTAGGCGATTGCGCCGGCCGTGTCGGTGCCGTCGAAGTGCACGGTGCCGCCGTCGGCGCGCACGAGCCCCAGCAGCGCCTTGTTGAGTGTCGTCTTGCCGGCGCCGTTGGGGCCGATGACGGCGGTGACGGCGCCACGCGGAATGTCGAGATCGAGTCCCTGCAGCACGGTGCGGGTGCCGTAGCGCTTCGTGAGGCCGCGCACGCGCACGAGGGGGGCTGTGGTCGAAGTCATGAGGCGCTCAGTGGGCGGTGCGCGGCTTGCGCATGAGTGGCCGCGTGTCGCGCAACGCCGCCGGCGTGAGCGTCGGCACGATGCGCTCGGCCACGTCCAGCACATCGACCAGCAGGCTGCGCGTGAGCACCAGCGCGGCCGGAGCCTGCTCGATCAGCAGCGCGAAGAGGCGCACCGGCGCATGCGGGACATCGCCCCGCCCATTGCGGTCGAGGTCGTAGCCGCGGTAGCGATCCCACCAGTTTCCTTCGAGTGTGCTGTAGCTGGTGCGGCTGTTCGTGGTCACGTCGAACACATTGCCGAGGAAGATGTTGCCCTGCAGCACGTTGTCCTGCGCATCGGCCAGGAGTCGCACCGCCCAGCCGTTTCGCACGAAATCGTTGTCGGTGATCCGGTTGCGGTTCGCGCCCTCGAGGTGCAAGCCCACCGAGTTCTCGACGAAGCGATTGCCGCGCAACTCGCTGTCGCTGATCTCCTTGAGGAGCAGCCCGTAGGCGGCGCTGCCGCGGTTGTGCTCGAAGCGGTTGTCCACCATGGTGATGTGCTTCGTGTACATCACCGCCACACCCGATTCGTTGTCGCGGAAGGTGTTGCCTTCGTAGCGGCACGAATCGGAGAACATGAAGTGCAGGCCGTAGCGGCGGCTGTCGCGGCTCACGTTGCGGCGCGCGACGCCGTTCACGGTGAACTCGAAGTAGATGCCGTCGCGGTGCCCGACGATCTCGTTGTCCTCGAGCACGATGTCGCGGCTCGACCACGCGTGCAGTCCGTTGCCCGTCACCGTCTGCGACCCCTCCATGCCGTGCAGCACGTTGCGGCGCACGAGGCACGCCTCTGCGCGTTGCAGGTAGATGCCAAACAACGTCTGCTCGAAGCGGTTGTCCTCGATGAGGCAGCCGGCCGCTTCCACCACGCGCAGCGCGGCGCGGTCGGTCGCCTGGCTGGTGCCCGTATTGCGGAAGGTGAGGCCACGCACCGTGACGGAGTCGGCACCGATGCGCAGGATTTCCTGCGTGCCCTGTCCATCGAGCACGGCGCCGGGCTGCCCCTGCAGCGTGAGCGGCCGCGTCACGATGACGGTGGGCTCCCGGTACACTCCCGGCGTCAGCACGAGCACAGCGTGGCGTGAGGCCCGCGCAATGGCGCGCGTGAGTGGACGATCGCCACGCGGCACCACCACGATCGTGTCGGGCGGCACGACGCGGGCACGCTCCTGCGCCGACGCGCGCGGCGCCACCAGCACGGACAGCGCCAGCGCGCGGACGACCGCCATCGCACAAGCGAAGACGGCGCAGCGTCGGGCGAGCATGCGCCGGGCGAGCATGCACCTACCGTGCATGATCTGGCTCCGCGCTGTCGGAGGTGCCCGGGGCCGAGAGCGGCCGCGCGGTCAGGGCGACCACCTCGGGCCACGTGAGGGCAGTGCCGCCATGCGCGGCAACCAGTGCTGCGGGATTCGTGTCGGCGCCGAACGCCGCGAGGTCGCGCCCCATGGGCGACCGCAACGCACTCCCGTGCAGGTAGCGCGCACTGGTCGCCTCCACCCAGCGACTGGGCATCGCGAAGTCGGCCACCCACACCGTCTCCGGTGACGAGTCCGTGCCGAGCGACGCGACGTAGGCCGCCACACATTCGATGGAGTCGAAGGTGAGCAGCTTCCCCTTCGCGGTGCGCACCAGCGCGCCGAAGCGCACGTCGTCGATGGTCATGCGGCACCTCGCGCAACTGTCGGTGCCCGGCACGAGCGCGCGCGGCGCGTCGCCACACGCCATCGCGACCAGCGAGCCGGTGAGCAGGAGCAGGGCATCGCGCCGCGAGATGGGAGCCGTGTGCGACGCCGCGGTCATGCCTGCTCCCGCGCGCGGAAGGCGACGCCCAACCCCAGCACCATGGCACCGAGGGCGAGCACACCACCCGTGGCGGGGAGCGACGTGGCCGTGAAGTTGAGCAGCGCCTTGCTGCCGATGAGCGGCGGCTGGTAGGTCATGCCGGGCACCTTGATGGGCGCGTGCTCCAGGTCGAGGTTGTGGCCGTAGTCGTACTCCCAGCGCCAGAAATCGGCGAGCCCCACGAGCGCACTCACGAGGAGCAGCACGGCCCAGGTCCGCATGAACGCGCGACGCCCCATCCAGGCGACGAGGAGCCCCAACGCTGCCATCGCGAGGATGCCGGGGCGCATCACGCGCAGCTCGGGAATGGCGTCGGGTTCGATGCGCTGCATGCCGATGTAGTGATTGAGCCCGTTGATGTTCTGCAGGTCGTTCGGGCCCACGCCCGCCACCGTATGCGCCCAGATGTACATGCCCAGTCCTTCGGGGTACTGCGGCGCCGTGAGGGACACCCGCCAGAGCGGGAACAGCACGGCACTCCCCAGGGCGACGGAGGCAAGCGCGAACAGCAAGCGGGCGTTACGCGAGACTTTCATGAGAGAGGGAGACGTGGGGCGGGGTGTCTGGAGCACCACCGCCCCCGTCCTCCAACTGGAAGGTGTGTGTCGGTGCAGGCGAGTCCGCAGTCGGGCTCAGCGCGGCTTGGGCGTCTGCGACGGCATCGCATGCCCGGCGTGCGGGTTGGGCGACGAACTCGGCGCCACACTTCCCGGCGGCGTCGGCAGCGTCACGCCACGCGCCGCGGCCCGCGCCACCTGGCCCTGCGCCTTGAGCGTGTTGCCGGACAGCGGTACGCTCGATCCCACCGGCGACACGCGCACATACCCCTGCATCTCCTGGTGCAACGCCGAGCAGAAGTCGGTGCAGTACATCGGGTACACGCCGATCGCCTTCGGCACCCACTTCAGCGTGCGCGTCTCGCCCGGCATGATGAGCAGCTCGGCGTTGGTCGCGCCCTGGATCGCGAAGCCGTGCGGGATGTCCCAGTCCTGCTCGAGGTTTGTGACGTGGAAGAGCACCGTGTCACCCACCTGCACGCCCTCGATGTTGTCCGGCGCGAAGTGCGAGCGAATGGCCGCCATGCGCACGTGCACCACCTTGCCGCTCCGGCTCACCCCGACTTCCCGCTCACTCTTCGTCACCTGCGGGTGCCGGTTCTCGGCCAGCGTGTAGAACTTCTTCTGGATCTTCTTGACCACGTCGGCCGCGATGGCGTTCGCATAGTGCGGCTCGCCGGTCGTCGGGAAGTCCAGGATGAGCTTCATCTTGTCGCCCGAGATGTCGTAGAGCTGCGCCGACTGCGTGAGCTCCGGGCCCGTCGGGAGGTAGCGATCCTTCGTGATCTTGTTCATCGCCACCACGTACTTGCCGGCCGGCTTGGCCGTCGCGCCGCCGGGAATCATGAGGTGGCCAATCGAGTAGTAGGTCGGCGCGCGGTCGACGATCTCCCACGTGCCGAGCTTCCACTTCACGATCTCCGACGAGATGAACATCGATGTGTAGGCGTAGCCCTTGCCGTCGAACTCGGTGTGCAGGGGGCCGAGCCCCGGATCCTTCACCTCACCGGCGAGGATCGCCTCGTACTTCACCACCGGAATGCCGTCGATCTCGGTCTCGTACGCCTTGTCCTTGATGGCCTGCTGCAGCTTGGTGAACGAGTGCACCGGAATGACCGTCGCCAGCTTGCCACCGGCCACGATGTACTCGCCGCTCGGATCCACGTCGGCGCCGTGCGGCGACTTGGGCGTCGGCAGGAACCAGATCGAGTTCGGGCAGCTCTGCGGCGTCAGCATCCGCACCTGCTTCTTCGTCACCGAGGTCGCCTGGCGCGTGAACTCGTCCATGTGGTTGTGCATGTACTCCGCCGGCCACACCTCACCCTTGCCGGACGCGGCACACGCCTCGAGCGACTTCCAGTTGATGGCGGCGATGAAGTCCTTGTCGGCCTTCGACGCGTTCACCTCGAGCTTCTCGTACGCCTGCTCCGAGTTGTAGCTCGTGAAGAAGACCCAGTCCTTGCTCGGGCCCTTGCCGGCGCGCGCGAGGTCGTAGTTGTAGCCGGGCACGAGGAGCTGGAACGCGACGTCCATCTTGCCGGGCTCGTTGGCCTTCACGAACGAGATGGTGCCGCGGAAGGCCTTCTTGTACTCACTGATCGCCACGTCCTTCTGCGGGATGGGCAGCGAGAAGCGCGTCGACGCGACCACGTACTCGCTGTTCGACGTGATGAAGGGCGAGCCGTGGTTGCCCCCCGAGTTCGGGATCTGCAGGATCTCGCTCGTCTCGAAGGTCGCCAGGTCCACCCGCGCCACGCGCGGCGTGTTGTTGGCGTTCACGAAGATCCAGCGGCCGTCGTCCTCGCCGTTCGTCTGCGACAGCGCCGTGTGGTGGAGGTCATCCCACGGGATGTTCCCGAAGGTCGTCTCCAGCATCGGCTTGGTCTCTTCCGAGTAGCCGTACCCGTTCTCGGGGAACTGCGAGAAGACCGGGACGATGCGCAGCAGCCGCCCGCTGGGCAGGCCGTAGACACCGATCTGGCCGTTGAAGCCGCCCGACATGAAGGCGTAGAACTCGTCGTGCGTGCCGGGGGCGACATAGGCCTTCTGTGCGGCGTCGCCGGCGCCGATGGCACCAGTACGGCCGGTGGCCGGAGCGCAGGCGTAGCCCAGCGTGAGCAAGGCGGCAACCGCCGCCGAGGCGGCAAGCCAACCGGTGCGGTGGGAGGTCGACATGGAGAGGGACCCAGAGATGAGTGGTCGTGCACGGGGGACAGCGGGGCCGTCGTGGCCTCCGGTCGTGCACGGACGAATCTCGGATCTTGGATACTTCATACCAGTCAGTGATTCACCGGACTTCTTCGGGGATTCCCCGACGCGGAAGCCTTCCGTCCCCGGCGAGCTTTAGCGGTATGCGACTCACCCGCTTCACCGACAACGCGCTCCGCTGCCTCATGGTCCTCGGCTGGGAGCCCGACAAGGCCCACACCGTGCAGTCCATCGCGCGCAGCATGAGCATGTCCTATGAGCACCTGGTGAAGATCGTGCAACGACTCGCCGAACTCGGCTACGTCGAGACGGTGCGCGGGCGCCACGGCGGCGTGAAGCTCGCGCGCGCGCCGGAGTTGGTGCGCATTGGCGATGTCGTGCGCGCGACCGAGGAAAGTCTCGCGCTGGTCGAGTGCTTCACCCCGGGGACAAACGCCTGTCCCGTGGCCCCGGCCTGTCAGTTGGCGGGCTTCCTGGACGACGCGCTCACCGCGTTTCTCGCCGTGCTCGACCAGCGCACGTTGGCCGACGTCCTCGAGCCGCGCGAGCAGCTCGTCCCGCTGCTACGCACGACGCCCACGCGCCTGGCGCGTGGGCGTGGCTAGCGGGAAGGCACCGCGGGCGCTACTTGGCAGGCGGCACCAGCACGGCGTCGATCACGTGCACCCAGCCGTTCGATGCGCGCACGGACGCCACGATCTTCGCGCTCCCAATGAATGTACTGCCGTCCTTCTTCGTGATGCGCTCCGTGCCGCCGCTCACCATGCCCAATTCCTGACCGTCGGTGAACGCATCGACGTCGAGCGCCGACGTGGTGACGTGATGCTGCAGGACCTCCTTGAGTTGGCTCACGTTGCCGGGCTCGAGCAGTGAGGCGACGGTGCCGGCCGGCAGCTTGTCGAAGGCCGCGTTGGTGGGGGCGAACACGGTGAACGGACCCGGATTGGCCAACGGATCGACGAGCTTGGCCGCCTGCAGCGCCGTCACGAGTGTGGTGTGGTCCTTCGAGCCCACGGCGATGCGGACGACACTGGGCGTGGAGGTGCTGTCCTCCACGGCCGCCTGACCGCCGGCGGGCGGTGCGCCCTCGGCCGCGTCAGCGGACTGGTCTTGAGCAGCTCGCCCGCAGGCGGCGAGCAACAGGCAGGCAAGCGTGGCGGTCCAATGCAGGTGGCGTGACATGACAGCTCCGAGTCGACGTGAATGAGACGGTGGAGAGGACGGGCACCACAGCGCGTCGTCAGGACAGCATGATCCGACGCGCGGACACGGGGCCGCGTGGCGCGCGCCCGCGCGCGACGCGCACGCGCCACCACAGCCCGACATGCGTCGCGAGCACACACACCACGCCGCCGCTCCAGCAGAGCGCGGCGCCGCGTGCCCACGCGGGGTTACCAGCGAGGAGCGCAATGACCAGCGCGACCCAGCCACACGACAGCGCGCCGCACGACCCCCACAGCAGGTCGGTGCGCAGCAGCGCGTTGGGCGGCGCCGGCGGCACGGCGACCGCGGGCCCGCCGGCGCTGCGTGCACGCGCCGCCTGCGCGGCCACGGTCATGCGCGGCAGGATGCGCGCGAGCACGCCGGCGAGCAGCGTGACGAGCCAGCCGACGACGAGGGCGACGAGCAACGCGGCCCAGCGACGAAACGCGTACGCATCGCCCACGATGAGCAGGAGGCCGACGCACACGGCCACGGCCAGCGCAGCGAACGCCGAGACGAGATGCCACAGCACCGCATCGAGCCCGCGGCCGCGTCGGCGCCACCAGCGCCGCGCGAGCGACAGCGACAGGATGCCGCTCGCGAGCAACGCGAGCGCGCTCACGCGCATGACCACACCCGCACCGAGCACCGCGCCGGCCGTGAAGGCCGTGAGCGCGAGGGTGCAGAGCCAGAGCAGTGCACGCAACAGGCGCGCGTCGTCACCCGGTGCCTGCAGGAACGTGGGAAGCATCCGGCTGCCCACGCCGATCGCAGACAGTGTGCCGAATCCCACGGCCCCGAGCAGCGCGTGCGCCGCGAGCAGGGCCATGCGGTCGACGTGCCACCAGCCGAACGTCTCGCCCAGGCGTGCCGCGGCCACGAACATGCCGGCGCCAAGCGCGCTGTGCGCGACGAGCAGGTACCAGCCGACGAGCTTTCCCTGCACGGACACGCGGTAGGCGCGCAGCACGTTGCGCGAGGAGGCACCCATGCCGGCAAAGAGCAGCGTCCACCCGATGCCCTGCGCCGCGCCATGCCACCACCAGAAGCCGAGCACCAGCAACAAGGTGCCGGCGCTGTGCAGCGCGAGTGCTAGGTAGCCGAGTCGCACGCTGCGCAGCGGCACACCGAGCCCCACGGGCACGAACTGATGCAGCGTGCCGGTGATGGCGGTGCCCACCACGCCGAGCGTCAGCACATGCACGAGTGCGAACACGGCGGGGGCGAACACGTCGCCGCGCGCGAGCGCGGGCGCCACCACGGGGAGCAGCGCGGCGGCCACGGCGAGCCAGCCGAGGCTGGCCGCCAGGAAGGCGACGGGAAGGGTGAGCGGCGGGGCCGGGGTGGCGGTCGGGGCCAGCGGCAGGGACGAAAAAGTAGGCATATGGGATGCAAGAAACCTGCGGAGGGGCCGTCCCCTGCCAGTCGGCGAGTCCCTGACGCCGTGTGCGGCAGGACCGCGCGCGACTCAGGCCGCGCGGGCTCGTCTCAGTTTTATGCGGCATATGTTCGGTTGAATGGCATTTCTTGGCGCACTGCCTGCAGAATTGTGCGCAAAACGCACCGTAGTTGACTCATCAACACATTTTCTGCGAACTTTGGCGCCGAAACGCGCGTTCAGGGTGTCAGGTTTGCACGTTCACGCTCTCGACTTCCCATGAAGCTCATCGTTGCCGTCATTCGCCCCGAGAAGCTCGCCGACGTCAAGCGGGCCCTGTTCCGGGTCGGCGTCACCGGCATGACCCTCTCCCGCGTCAGCGGCCACGGTGGCGAGCGCGACGTGGTGCAGCAGTACCGGGGCGAGCAGGTCGTGCTCGAATTCCACGAGAAGGTGCGCATCGAGATGGCCTGCTCCGAGGAGTTCGTCGACCGCACCATCGAGGCCATCTGCGACGGGGCGCGCACCGGCGAGGTGGGCGACGGCAAGATCTTCGTGCTCCCCCTCGAGCGGACCGTGCGCATCCGCACCGGCGAGCAGGACAATGACGCCCTCACGGCCGTCAACGCCGATCAGGTCATGCGCATGACACAGCTCGAGTATCCCATTCCGACCATCGAGGGGCGCTGACGTGACCGCCACCGTCGACACCGCCATCTCGGCCGGCGACACGGCCTGGGTGCTCGTCAGCACCGCCCTCGTGCTGCTCATGGTCCCGGGGCTCGCCTTCTTCTATGGAGGGCTCGTCCGCAACAAGAGCGCCCTCAACACCATGCTCATGTGCCTCGCCGCGCTCGCGGTGGTCACGGTGCAGTGGGTGCTGTTCGGCTACAGCCTCGCCTTCGCGCCCGGCTCGTCGGTCATCGGCGGTGGCGCCTTCCTCGCCTTCGGCGGCGTGGGCGCGGCGCCCAACGCCACCTATGCCGGCGCGTTGCCGCACGTGCTCTTCGCCGCCTTCCAGGGGATGTTCGCGGGCATCACTGTCGCGCTCTTCTCGGGCGCCATCATCGACCGCATGCGCTTCGCGGCGTATCTCGTCTTTGGCGTGCTCTGGACCACCTGCATCTACGACCCGCTCGCGCACTGGGTGTGGGGCGACGGCGGGTGGATCCGCACGCTCGGCGCACTCGACTTCGCCGGCGGCACCGTGGTGCACATCAGCGCCGGCGTCACGTCGGTCGTGCTGGCCCTCGTGCTCGGGCCGCGCCGCGAGTTCAAGAAGGTCCCCAACGTGCCGCACAGCGTGCCGTTCACGCTGCTCGGGGCCGGGCTCCTGTGGTTTGGCTGGTTCGGCTTCAACGCCGGATCGGCGCTCGCCGCCGACGGCATCGCGGCCAATGCGCTCGTCACCACGCACAGTGCCGCCGCTGCGGCGCTCGTCACCTGGATGCTGCTCGAGTACCGCAAGGGGGGCCGTGCGACGGCCGTGGGTGCCGCCACCGGCGCGGTGGTGGGGCTCGTCGCCATCACCCCGGCCGCAGGCTTCGTGACGCCCGCATCGGCGCTGCTCATCGGCGCACTCGCGGCCCCGGTGTCGTTCCTCGCGCTGCACTATCGCCCCACCACGCGCCTCGACGACACGCTCGACGTGTTCGCGTGCCACGGCGCGGCCGGCATCGTGGGGGCCGTGCTCACCGGCGTGTTCGCCACCAAGGCGGTCAACCCCAACGGCGCCGACGGACTCCTCGCCGGCAACGCGTCACTGCTGGGCATCCAGATCGCTGCCGTCGCCGCGACCATGGTGTTCGTGGGCGGCGCCAGTGTGGTGCTGCTCGTTGCACTGCGCGCCGTCATGCCGCTCCGCGTGAGCGTCGAGTCGGAAGTGCAGGGCATCGACATCGCCGAGCATGGCGAGGAGGCGTATCACGACGCCGACCTCTCCAACCTGAGCGCGCGCGCGACCATGCTGAGCGACGCGGTGGTGCTGCCGGTGAGCGACCTGGGCGCGCTGCGGCGCTCGGCGTAAAGAGGGCAGGGGGCGGGGGGGGCGGGGGGCGTCGGTCGCACCCGTCCGCTTCCGACAACTCCCGAACATCGCCCCGCTTGGCGCAAGCGCTGCCAGCGCCCACCGTTCATGGTGGCATGTACGCTCACTGCATCTACTGCGTCGCCGCGCTGCGCACCAATACCGACGTCGACGGCTTTCCGGTGGGGCGGCAGCTCGCGTTCGACGACGCGCGCGGCCGCCTCTGGGTGGTGTGTTCACAGTGCGGTCGGTGGAACCTCAGCCCGCTCGAGACGCGCTGGGATGCGATCGAGACGTGCGCCCGGCTCTATGCACGCACCGCGCAGCGCGCGGGGGCGGCGCACATCGGACTCGCCCGCCTCGCCAGCGGTGTGCAGCTCATCCGCGTTGGTGCGCCGGCGCATGAGGAGTTCGCGGCGTGGCGCTATGGCCGCACCTTCGTCACGCGGCGTCGGCGCGCGTACGCCACTGCGGCGACGCTGGCGGTCGTGGCGGCCGGAACGCTGACGCTGCAGCATGCGAGCCCCGCGTTGTACGCGGCGCTCCCCATGGCCGCGCTGCTCCCGCACGTGGGCAGCCTCCTCGGCCTGTATCGCACCACCATGCGGCCCACTGCCCGGCTTACGGGCGGCGATGGCCGCGCCACCGTGGTACGCGGTACGTCGGTGTCGCGTCTCCGGCTGCTGACCGACGCCGACGCGCCCGGCGGATGGATGCTGCAGGTGCCCTCTGGAGGGGCGGTGGCGCGACTCACCGGCGACGCCGCCACGCGCGTGCTCGCGCGTGTGCTCGCGCACACGAACCATGCAGGCGGTGGTGACCGCATGGTGCGCGATGCGGTGCACGCACTCGCCCAGCGTGGTACGGGCAGCGCCTTTCTCCGCGACTATGCCACGCGCCACGGTGGCGTGGTGGCCAACCCCATGCACTCGCGCGTCACCGCCGACTGGCTCGCGCTCGAGATGGCATTGCACGAGGACGCGGAGCGGAAGGCGCTCGACGGCGACCTCGCGGCGCTCGAGGTCGCGTGGCAGGAGGCCGAAGCGCTGGCGGCGATCGCCGACAACCTGCTCACACCCACGTCGGTGCTCGAACGCGTGCAGCGCTGGCGCGAGCAGCGCACGCCACGCATAGAGCGCGTACTCGACGGCTGACGCGCGCGCTCACGCGCATCGCCCTCGCTCACCGCGCGCCGATACTCACGCCCACCCGCACCTGGCGCGGTTCGACGGGGTGTGCGTGCACATCCTCCACGCCTTCGGCCGCTTCGCCCGGCAGGCGTGACGCGTACCAGTACTGGATGTCGCGTCCGCGGCTCCCGAGCAGGTTGAGCACGCTCGCGGTGAGGCGCAGGTCGCGCAGTCCACGCACCGGCACCCCCAGGCTTGCATTGACCAACGTGGTGGGCGTCGCACGCACGGCGTTGCTCTCGATGAGTGGGTACGCACCCAGGTGGCGCAGCCGCACGACCGCAGTGGGGCCGTTGCGGAGTGGTGTCCAGTGCACGCCTGCCGCGATCACATTCTCCAGCGCGCCGGGCACGCGTCGTTCCCCGGGCGCCGCGTCGCGGAAGCGCGCCGTGGTGAACGACACGTCGCCATCGAGCACGAGGCTCGGCAGCGGACGCCAGTAGTTGGCCAGCGTGAGGCCGGTGCGTGCGCTCCGACCCTGCGGTTCCGTCGTGCCCGCGTCACCCACGAACAGCAGCTCGCTGTCGAGTCGCAGCGTCCACAGCGACAGCGTCGTGCGCAGCTCGCGCGGGCCGTGCAGGCGCAGGCCCACCTCGCCCCCGGTGGAACGCACGAGTGGGTCGACCGCCGCAACCGCGTCGCCGCTCACGGGATCGGTGCGAATGGTGGTGCCGCGCGCATCGTTGCTGTGGAAGCCCAGGCCACCGCCCGCGTAGAGCTCCACGGCGTCCGATGCGCGTAGGATGACCGACGCCTTGGGGCTCGCGAGGAACGCACGCCGGTTGCCGGAGTTCTCGGTACGGTCACTGCGTACATCGAACAGGTACCCGTCGCCGCGCACGCCCAGCACCGTGCGCACGCGCGGACTCCACTGGGTCTCGAGCGACGTCCAGAGCCCCGTGCTCCCCTGGCGCACCACGTCGGCCCGCACCACGTCGGTGAGCGTGCGCGTACGGCTGCGCGCGAGCGACACGTCGGCGTCGTCGAAGCGCGACTGCAGGCCGTAGCGCCACTGCTGCGCGCGGCCCGCCACCGTGAACAGCCGACGCTGCTGCGCCTCGACGCCGTAGATGGTGCGGCCATCGCGCTGACGGATCTGGTCACCCTGCGCGGGGTCGTCGAGGAAGTAGGTGAAGTTGGAGTACAGCGTGAAGTCGTAGCGCACGGCGTACGCGTCCACCGTGGTTTGCGTGCGACCGCGCTGCCGTTCGAAGGCCAGCGACAGGCTGTGCCGGCGCGTGCTGCCGCCGAGGCTCGGGTCGACCTGTCCGAAACGGCCGAGCGATCCGTCGCGCACCGCGCGTTCGGGGACTTGGTCGCTCGCGTTCCATGCGTTCGCGTAGCTGAGGCTGAGCAGCGAGAAGGTCTGCTGCTGTCCCTGCCAACTGTAGCGCGCGAGGCCGCTGCGCTTGGCGAGCCCCTGCGGTACCGCCCACGGGCCGTCGTAGTCCTTCACCTCGCCGCCGGCCAGCAGCGTATGTGCGCCGCGAGCTGCACTGCCGGCCGTCACGAGACGTCGAAAGCCCCACGCGCCCCCGTCGGCCGTGGCGAAGGGACGCGGCAGGGTGCGCACCAGGTTGAGCGTCGCCCCGCCCGCGCTGCCGAAGTCACCCAGCTCGGCGTAGTACGGGCCCAGCGCATACGACACGTGGTCGACCAGCTCGGGGATGAGGAGGTTGAGGTCGCTGTATCCCTGGCCGTGCGCGTGGGTGACCAGGTTGAGCGGCATCGATTCGATGCGCGTCTGGAAGTCGGTGCCGTGATCGAGGTTGAAGCCGCGCAGGAACATCTGGTTGGCCTTGCCGTCGCCACTGTGCTGCGTGAGAATCATCCCCGGCACCGCTTCGAGGAGCTCCCCTTCGCGCACGAGCGGGCGCTGCGCGAGGTCCACGCGCCCGATGCGCCCCTGCGATGCGCTCAGCGCGCTGCCGCGCAGGTCGTCGCGACGCCCCGTGACGCGTACGGTGTTGAGCGTGCGGCTGGTGTCGCGCACGGTCGAGTCGGCCCGCTGGGCGGCGAGCGGGTGGGGCAGGGTGGCGAGCACGGTCGCCACGCTCAGGGCGGCAGGCAGGAGGGAGCGCATGCAGCGAGTACGTCGGCGGGACGCCGGCGGATCTCTGCGTGCCAGGTCGCCGGCGGCGGAGCCGGCGGCGAGTATGCGCCCGCGCACCGCCGACGGGCGTCGGCGCGGCCCCTACTGGCGGCGCCCCACGAACAGGCGTCGCGCGGCCCGGTCCTCGCCGGTGCGCTCCGTCACGACAGTCACTGCGAACCCCTGCGCCTCCAGCAGCCGCACCCAGGTCGCTTCGGGGAACACGCCGGCCTCGTGCCGCTCGTAGAGGTGCTGCACCTGGCCGTCGGCCGCGCGCAGCAGGAAGGCGTAGTGCACGGCGACCTGCGTGGCCCCCGGCGCGAGCGGCTCGTTCCACTCCATGAGCCGCGCCGACCGGCCGTCGGCGTGATCGCCCCCTGACACATCGGCGCCGGGCTCGTAACGCTCGGCCACCGCATCGGGGAGCAGCACGAACACGCCGCCAGGCGCGAGGTGCTGCCACGCGGTGTCGATCACCTCGGCCAGCGCCTGCTCGCTGGTCATGTAGTCGATCGCGTCGTGCACCAGCACCACATCGAACGTGCGCTCCAGCCGCAGCGTGCGCATGTCCCCCACCAGGTGGTCGCACGACGGGTTGAGCTGCCGCGACAGGGCCAGCATGTCGCCGCTGATATCGGTGAGGCAGCAGTGGTAGTGCGGGGCGAGGTAGTGCGCGACATGCCCGCCACCGCTCCCCAGCTCGAGCAGCGTCGTGGCCGCCGGATGCTGCGCGGCGATGACGTGCCGCACCTCCTCGGCCTCCTCGGCGTAGTCGGCCACCGGTGAGATCACCGGCCACCACTCCGCGAGGGTCGTATAGAAGTGGGTCATGGACCGCGGGCGCTCGGCGGTGTCGGTTGCGGCGTTCATGGCGTGCTCCGGTAGTAGCGCTGCTGTCGCAGGCGATGGCTGCATTCATCCGAGCAGAAGCGGCGACGGCCGTGCTGTTGCACGAAGAACAGCGTGCAGCCCACCCCCTCGCAGCGGCGCACCGGGTGCGGACCGGTGAGCACCTCGATGCACGAGGTGGCGAGACGGGCACGTGTGGCACCGGCGCCGTGGTAGCGCACGCCCGCCGTGAGTGCGTCGTCGGCTGTGCGCTGCAGCACGGCCGTTGCACACCCCGCGGCCGCGTGCCGGTTGACGGTGGCGATGACGCGTGGCGTCGGCGTCTCGCCGTTGGCGTGCGCCGCGAGCGCGGCGTGCACGGCGTCGCGCAGCTCGCGCAGCAACACCAGGTCGTCGACGCCCGCGCTGCCGAGCACCTCGCGCATCCAGCCGCGCGCGAGGACGTCGGTGTCCAGGAAATCGACGGCATCGCTGCCGGTGCCGTAGCGTGTGTTGGCCAGCTCGACGCCGAGGGGTTCCCCGATCACGGGGTACTCGACATCAGCCGGGCGGGGCAGTCGGTGACTCGTCATGGCTGACGGTAAACAACTACATTTGCCGTCATCACGCAATCCGGGGTCACACCGAGCACCAGGGGAGCATCACCATGTCCATGCAGGTCGGCGTGCTGGCGGCGCTCGCGCGCTATCCCATCAAGTCGATGCGCGGCGAGGCCGTGCTCGAGGCGGGTGTCGGCTGGCACGGGGTCGAGGGCGACCGGCGCCTGGCGCTCCGACGTGCCGCCGATCGGGGTGGGTTTCCGTGGCTCACCGCGTCGCGCTGCCCCGCGCTGCTCCTGCACACGCCCGTGCGCAGCGCCGACGCCCCCGACACTGCGCTGCCATCGCAGGTCCGCACGCCGGACGGCACCGTGCACGACACCTTCGACCCGTCGCTTGCGGACGCCATCGGCGCACCGCTCGGGTTCGCGCTCGAGATGGTGCACCTCGATCGCGGCATCTTCGACGAAGCCAGCGTGTCGATCATCTCCCCCGCGACGGTTTCGGCGGTGTGCAGCGCTGCGGGACTCCCCGCCGATGCGCGGCGTTTCCGCCCCAACCTGCTCATCGACGCCGGGGGAGACGCACCCTTCGCCGAGGATGCCTGGGTGGGCGGTGTGCTCACCGTGGGCGACCGGGCCGACGCGCCGCAGCTGGCGGTGACTCACCGTGACGTGCGCTGCGCGATGGTCAACTACGACCCCGACACCGCGCGCACCGATGCCGCGCTGCTCAAGACCATCGCGAGCACGCGGGCCACGTGCGCCGGCGTGTACGCGACGGTGTTGCGGCCGGGGGTGCTGCGTGTGGGGGCGGTGATATCGTGGCGGGCCGGTTAGCGGACTGCGCGCGCAGGCCGTAGGATTTCGTATGCGCCGTATTCGTGAAGTCCGTCTGATTGCCGCATGCATCACGCTGGCCCTGCTCGTGCTCGCACCGGGAGGCACTGCCCGCGCCCAGGAGGACAGCGCGCGCGTGCATGGCACGCTGCGCAAGGCCATGCATCAGTTCTTCATGGCCTGGCGCAAGGAGTGGATCGCCTCCGAGCTCGAGCGTAACGATCCGCAGGAGCGCTTCGGTCGCGCCGCACCGGAATCGCCCCGGGCGAGGCGGGTGGGGATGCAAGTCTGTCCGAAGGTCTGGAGCAGCGCGGTACTGCCCCCGATGATGGTCCGCTACCGCTTTCAGGAGGGGGAGCACAGCGTCCTGCGCTGGATCCAGACGAAGCGCGGCGACACGCCGGGCGCGGTGTGCGTCGACTGGATCTTCGACCCCACGACTGGCTACCCCGACGAGTCGGAGCGTCTCGACCACGCGCTGTCGCTCGAGCGGCGGCGGCCGATGTACGCCGCGCGCGAGCAGCTCCTGCGCACCATCTCGCAGGCGGCGACGCGGTATCCCGCCGATCGCTGGATTCTTGGCCAGCAGATCCGGTTCCTGCTCGACCAGGTCCAACTGGACGCTGCGTTGGCTGCCGCGCAAAGCTGCGAGGGCGACGACACACTGTGCCTCTCCCTGCGCGGCCTCGTGCATGCTGCGCGCGGCGACATCGTGGCGGCCGAGGCGCACTTCACCGCGTACGACTCCGTCGTGAGCCGCGCAGGCCGCACCGCGGCGGACAGCGTCGGCTGCCGTGTCGATGAACTCGCGATGCTGCGACCCCGCACCGATCGCGAGCTGGAGAAGACGCCGTGTGCGCGACTCGACTCGCTGGTGCAGACCCTGTGGTGGTTGGCCGATCCGTTGTGGAGCGAACCCGGCAACACGCGCTTCGTCGAGCACCACGTGCGACGCGTGCAGGTGGCGCTGCGCGCGGTCACCGACGAGGACGAGCGCTACCCGTGGGGACGCCTCTGCGATCGCGAGGCGCGTCGATCGCAGGTGCTCCGCTACGGATGGCCCTCGTATCACTACCTCATCACCGACCGCTACCCGCCGCGCGGTGCGCCGCCGCAGGTGTGTCCGTTCACGCCGCCGCTCACCCTGGAGTACAGCGAGCAGCAGGTCTCGCTCATTCCGCAGTGGCGCGCCCTCGAGGATCCGTTCGGCGCCACCCCCGACGACTGGTGACTCACGCGGCCGGACAGCATCGACCGTTTCACCTGGTGGCCGCAGGAGTTCGTGCGCATCGATCGTCCGCTCGACGAGCTCCCCGAGGGACAGCTCGCGCAGTTGCGGCGCGACACGACGGTGCGGCTCGGCCTGGCCATCGAGCGTATCGACGAGCGGCAGCGCCCCAGCGCGGCGGCCTCGGCGGCAATCGCCTCCACGTCGCTCCCGGCCGTGGCGGTCCTGATGGGTGCCACCGCCCCGGGTGCGCTGGAGCAGCTCGATTCCACCACGGCCGACGCGGGAGCGCCATTCCGCTGGCGCGCCGAGGTTGACGACACGCCGCGCGTGCTGAGTGCGGAGGTGCTGGCCACGTCGGAGCGGCAGGGACACGCACGGCGGCGCTTCGGCCTGCGCCCGGCGCCCGCGCTCCAGCGGCTCGCGCGAGACAGCGTCGCCCTGTCGCAGCCGCTGCTCATTGTCGCCGGCGTGCCGCAGGACGCGTGGCGGGGCGAGGCGCTGGCCGACACCATGCTCGCGGCGCTGCGCCCGTCGACGGTGTTCACACGCAGCGACACCCTCGATCTCTACTGGGAGAGCTACGGCTTCGCGCGCCGCGACAGCGTCGAGATCACCGTGAGTGTCGCGCGGCGTCGCGAGGACGGCGCATTGCGACGCCTCGTCGGTGCCATCACACCGGGCTCGCCCGATCGTGACAGTATCGCGATCAGTTGGCGCGAAGCGCCGGAGAGCGGGACGGGCGTGCCCATCGACGTGGCCGCGCGCATCGTCGGCCGGCGGGTGCGCCTCGACCTCGCCCCCCTCGTGCCGGGCCGCTACGCGGTGCTGGTCGAGGTGCGCGCGCGGGGCGGTCGCGTGGCGCGGGGGGAGCGGGGGATCACGGTGCGGTGAGCTCGAGGCTGGGCCGCGGCCCCAGCCCCGCAGCCGAGGGTCCCCACGGTGGTCACGACAGTGCCGCAGCGCATCTGCGAGAGAACCTTTCCGCGAGCGGTCGTGTCGAACCCACGGTAGCTCGCCCGCCTCTCGCCACCCACGCGCCTCGCATGCCTCGCCTCGTCCCTCTCGCGCTCGCCGCACTGTGCGCCGCCCCCCTGTGCGTCGCGGCCGCGCAGCCGGCGGCATCGGCCACCTGCGTCGACTCATCGGCGGCCTTCCGCCGCATCGTGACCGAGTTCCAGGCGCGTCAGCAGAACTTCGCGATCTCGGTCGGCGTGAGTGCCGGCGGGCGCACGGTGTTCCGCGAGGCCACCGGGTTCGCAAACAGCGCGCAGCGCATCGCAGCGCGTCCGGAGATGGCGTTCAGCATCGCGAGCATCACCAAGGCGTTCACCGGCGTCGCCCTGCTCAAGCTCGCCGAGGCCAGTCGCATCGATCTCGACGCGGAGGTGCAGCGGTACGTGCCCACATTTCCGCGACACCCCTCGGGACGCCCGGTCACGCTGCGTCTGCTGGCGCATCACCTGGGGGCGGTGCGGCATTGGGGCGCCGAGCGGGACAGTGCGCTCTACGCGCGACAGTTCACCGACATCGACGAGATCCTGCCGCTCTTCCGGGACGATGCGTGGGTCGCCGACCTGGCGCCGCTCACCAAGGCCTCATACTCGAGCTACGGCTACAACATCATCGGCATGGCCATCCAGGCGGCCACGGGAATGCCCTTTCCGCAGGCGCTCCGCACGCTCGTGCTGCAGCCACTGCAGCTCTCATCGGTGCAGTTCGATCGCCCCGGACTCGGCGGCGCCATGCGCCCCGCGCGGTACTCGTGGTACGACCTCACCGACTTCCACGAGCTCACCGATGCGCCGCAACTTGTGCCCGACTGGAACTACAGCCACAACATGGCCGGCGGCGGGCTCATCGCGAACGTCGATGACCTGCTCACGTTCGCGCGCGCCATGCGCACGCCGGGGCTGCTGAACGACGCGTCGATCGCACGCCTCTGGACCGCGCCGACGGTGCAGGGCGTCCCCGCCACGATGAGCTTCGGCTGGAATCCGAAGGCGAATCCCGAGCGCCTCAGCATCAGCGGCTCCAACGCCGGTGTGCAGGCTGGCCTCACCGTGTGGAGGGATGCCGATGTGGTGGTCGCCGTACTCGCCAACAGTTGGGGGCGTGGCTCACGCAGCGGCGAGTTCATGGACGATGGCCCCAAGGGGCTGATCGGCAGGCTGGGCGCGGTGTGCGGCGTGCGGTGACTGCCCCGATCGCGCGTGCTGCGTCAGGTCACCGCCGCACCACGTGCCCGCGCAATCGCCTCCAGCAACTGCTGTTCAGAGAACGGCTTGGTGAGGAACTGCAGCACCTGTCGCGCCGCCAACTCTGCGACCTCGGCATCGTCGAGGAATCCGGACACGGCCACCATCGCGGCGTGCGGCACGCGCGCACGCGCTGCCTCGATCACCTCGAGCCCGCTGCCTCCGGGCAACCGCAGGTCGGTCACCACGAGATCGACCGCGCTGGTTGAAGCGTCGCGCAGGTAACCGACGGCGTCTGCGCTGTTGTCGAACGCGCGCACCTGTCCTCCCGCGCGCGTCAGCAGCCGCGTCGTCAGGCGTTGCACGGGCAGGTCATCCTCCACCAGCACGACGTGCAGGCCGTTCAGCGGTCGCGGTGACGCCTCAGGCCGAGGGTCCGGCGCCACGACGGGCTGCTGCGCCGCCCGCGGCAGGTCAACACTGAAGACGGCACCGCCCGTGGGCGCATCGTCCACATGAATGGCGCCGCCGTGCTGTCGCGCGATGGCAAAGGCCGACGCCAGGCCGAGCCCGGTGCCACCCGCTGTCCCCTTGGTGGTGAAGAACGGCTCGAAGATCCGCTCACGCAGTTCCGGCGCCACACCGGGCCCGCCATCGATCACGCTGCACCGCACGCGCTCGTCGTCGACACGCAGCACGAGATGGATCTCCCCACCCGGTGGCGTCACATCGCGTGCGTTGGTCACGAGATTCATGATCAGGCGCTCCAACTGCGCGCGGTCCACATCGGCCACACCGGCTGCGCCGACGCGGTCGGTGTCGAGCACGAGCGAGTTGCGCGGCGACACCAGGGTGCGCAGGCTGGGCGCCAGCTCGTGGAGGAACGCCGCCAGGTCCGTCGGTTGCCGGACGATGGGGCGCGGTGAGGCGAAGTCCAGCACTTCGCGCGTCACACGCGACGCGCGGGACACGGCACCCATCAGGTGCTCCACATCGGTGCGGCGCGCGGAGTCGGCCGGCGTGTCGTCGGCAATGAGCCCCGTGTAGCCCGCGATGACGGTGAGCAGGTTGTTGAAGTCGTGCGCGATGCTCCCAGCCATGCGCCCCATGGCATCCATACGCTGCGTCGCGGCCAGCTCGTTGCTCAGGCGATCGCGCTCCTCGATGGCCTGCCGCAGCTCCGCGTTGGTACGCGCCAGGCCGTCCGCCTGTACGCGGACGGCGCGCAGTGCATCGGTTACGGTGGAACGCACCTCGACAGCGAACAGGGTGCAGAAGCCGAGGATGAAGAGCATGCCCGTGGCCACGCTGAGCGGCGTGGACTCCATCACCCAGCGTGGCTCGTTGAACAGCCCGAACACCAGTACGCCGCCGTTCAACGCCACCCACACGGCCATCATCCGCGGACGTTCCACCAGCGCCACCACGGAGAGCAGCGCCAGCGTGAGGAGGTGGGGGGTGGGCGTACCGCGAAGGCCGTAGGCGTGGGCGAAGCCGAGGTTGAACGCCATGATGCCAACCGCCGAGAAGCGCGCGGACGCCAGGATCCGCCCGGATCGCGTGAACAGCAGCAGCGCGGCGATCATCAGGCCGCTGATGGCCGCATTGATCAGCAACCGCACCCGCAGGTCGGGATCGGCCCACCCGCCGCGCGAACCGATCACGAACACCTGCATGAGTGCGCCCAGCGCGGCGACGACCTCCATGACGGCGAAGGCGTCCTGCGCCCGCTGCTGCAGCGGGTCGTCCGGGATGCGCATGCGCAGGCGCCGGACGAGCCACGCCCCGAGCGTGCGGGCCCGCGCGGGCGTCGAGGGCAGGTGAGGGGTCGTGATCGGGGCAGGCAAGGCTGGCGTGCTGGGCGTGACGCGCGACCGATGCCCCAATGTACCGTGCGTTGCGAGCGGTCGCCCTGTGACGAGTCCTTCATCGTCGAACGCGCCCGCTTCACAGCATCATGGCCCGCCCGCCTGCAACAGTGCTGCGCGCATGGACGCTGAGCTCGGGCCACTGGGAATCACGACGGCGGGCGCCGCGCGCCCCCCTCCAGCCGTTCACGCGTCCAGGTGACCAGGCGGAGCGCGTCTCGCGGCACCAGCACGTCCGGCGCGATGCCGAGCGGGTCCACCGGCGCCATGGGCAGGCGGTTGGAGCGCGAGAGCGGGACGTGCACCGTGAACGGTGTGCCCTCCACGCGGCGCGGTACGACATTGGAATAGTCCAGGATCCCGGCCGTCCGGTCGCCGTACACACGCACGCGCGTGCTCTGTCGCGCCTCGAGCACGAACTGTTCACAACTGCTCGCACAGCCGCGATCGGTGAGGATGGCCACCTGGCGCGGGCGGGGTGTCGGGCGCATCGAAGAATCCACGGTCGATCCCGTGGTGACGAACTCGCCGGGGTGGCGCTTGAGGGAATCGAGCAACGTCCGCAGATACCCTCGCGTGCCCTCGCTCATGTCGGTGCTGTCCACGTAGCGCTCGATAGTGCGGATGTTTCCCGGTGTCGATCGAAAGCTCGTACCGGGCATCGCGATCGGGCCGCTCGCCACGAGCGCGAGCAGCGGGCGATAGACATGATCGAGACCGCCGCCGTTCCCACGCACATCGATGATGAGGTTTCGGGTGCGCGTGATCTCGTCGCGGTGCGTTGCGAGAAGCCCCGCGACCGAGTCGACCTGATCGGGGCGAAATGAGGGGACGCCGATCAGCAGGGTGTGCGCGCTCACGCGCCGCACGCCGAGCGTGGGGCGCTGCTCGCGGAGGATCTCCTCGATGGACAGATCGCCGGCACGTCGTGGTGCGTCCCGCACGAGCGTGATGGGCGCCACGGTGGAATCATCGCGCGCGAAGAGCTGCAGGACGTTCGCGCGCAGCGTGGCCACCACCGCGCGCGGCGAGTGATCGCGCAGCAGGTACTCTCCCTCGACGCGGCCCCCTTCGCCTATTGAGAGCCGCGCCTTGATCTGCCCCGGCGTCCACCAGACCCCATCTGCGGCGAGCACGACGACGTCGAGTGCACGCGGCGTCGTGGGCACCAAGGCCAGACGGTACGCGCCGTCGAGCGTGCGCCACGTGCCGCGCCAACGCCGACGTGCCAGCGGCTCTCCCGGCGTGGGCGTGGTATCGCTGCCAAGAACGGTCCTCGTGGGCGTCGCCCGAAAGCGGGCCCGAATCTCATCGGCACTCGGCGAGGCGATCGGGCCGGCGTCGTCGAGTGTCGCCGTGACGGCAAGGTGTCCGTCGCGGAAGAAGCCGACCCATGCGAGCAGCAGTTGATGACACCCAGCGACGGAATCGCGCCCGGCCAGAGCTTCGGCCCTGCGCCTGAGGCTGTCCGTATGCATGGCATAGCGCTGGCGCGCCGCCCCACCGGTCTTGTCCGGAAATCCGGCGTAGTCGTCCTCGATGACACGCTGGACGCGGTCGAAGGCAGCGGCGCAGAAGGCCGCTTGCCGTTTCGGCGCGCTGGTGGGCGCGTTCGAAAGGATCACGTGACCAAGCCAGAGTGGCGCTGTCCACTGCATCACGACGGCGACATCGGCGAGGCGCATGGGTGCCAATGTGTGCGCCGTGAACCCGACGCGACGGCGCGTGACGGGGGGCCGTACAAGCCTCGAACATGTCGAGCACGGCGGTCGCGGCGCGCCGTGCTGGGGGAGTTGTCGGCCGTAGCGCGTCAGGCTCGCAGGGACCCGCCCTAGCGGAACTTCGCCAGCACCGCGGGATCGCCCACGATCGTCAGACGAAGCTGTGGTGGCGCGAGCATCGCGCGCGCGGCGGCGATGTCCGTCGGACCGAGCGCGGACACCGCCGCCAGACATGCGTCGCGGAATCGTGCGGTGCGGCCTGCTGAAATGTCGGCGCGCAACTGCCGCTCGCGTCCGGTGAGTGTGGAGCCATCGCGGAGCGCGGCCTGCAGCAACGTCTCGCGCAGCGTCTCGATGGCCGGCACGGCAAGGTGCCCATCGGCGAACCGTGCCACGGTCTCGCGCAGCACCGCGGCGGCGTCCACCGCCTTGTCCGGCTGCACCTCGGCCGCAACGCGAATCACGGCCGTCCCCGCGCGGCCGTCGACGGTGAAGCTCGCGCCGTACGACCAGCCACGGCGCGTCCGCAGCTCCAGGTTGAGCGCCTGCCAGAGTTGTCGCGCCGCCAGTTCGGCAGCGACCTGCTGTTGCGCCTCTTGCACCGTCACCATCCACTCGGCGACGAGACGCACCTGCGCACGACCCGGCTCCGAATGTGTAGAGTCGCCGGGGGTGAGCGGCGGCATCGGCTGGAGCGGCGCCGCATCGCCCATGGGCCACGCAGCCACGACGCTCGCCACGCGTGGCAGCACGTCGGCGCGCGCGCAGTTCCCCGTGAGCATCAGCACGGTCGAGCGACGCGGTCGCGGCGGACGCGCAGCGAGCCACCGGCCAAACGCATCGGGTGCCAACGTGTCGCTCTCGACTGCGGTGCCCTGCACGAGGCTGGCCCGGATCATCGGCACATGACGCAGCGGCGCGAGCACGACGCGCAGCCCCAGTACCGTCGTGTCCACCGTGGCATCTGCCGTGGCGTCCATCGCGACCGCCGGCGATGGGGTCAGGGCAATCGGCGCTGGCCCCTGCGCCGCCTGCACGGCGCGCGGTGGCGCTGCGGGAACCAGCACCTCCACACCACGACCGGCGAGCCACTCGGCGGCCACGCGGGCCAGCGCCGCCGGTTGTGCCTCGCGGTACTGGCGGAGACGTGTCGCGATCCATCGCGCATCACCGGCAAGCACGAGCCCTTCGGCCAACTGCTCGGCCCGCGAGTCGATGAAGCCCATGCGGTCGGTGCCCGCCCAGAGCGCCCGCTCCGCCGCGCTGCGAGCCTGCGCGACGCCACCCGCGCCAGCGGTGCCGTTCGCGACGCGCAGCAGGAACGCGTCGACCGTATCCGCGAGACGCCGTACATCGCCCCGCTGCGGCAACGAGGCGGACAGCGTGAGCGTCGAGCCCAGGGCGCCCGGCGTGCGCTCCACGCTCCACGCCACGTCACCGCCCGCATCGCGTGCGACACGCGCGGCCGCCCACCGCAGCACGAGCTCTGCCTCCTCCAACGCCACATCGCCGAGTGGAGGCAACGCGAAGCGACGCGCGTAGCGCGGCGCGTCGCCCGCGGCCGAGAGGACATGCCGCTCGAGGCGCGCGGGCGACGGCGCGACACGCACGCGCACCGCGGCCGGGGGCGTGCCCGCCGGCAGCGCCGCGAAGTGCACTCGCACGCGTTGCGCGACGCGGGCCGGGTCGAAGCGTCCGACAATCACCAGCAGCGCACCGGCCGGCGCCGTGCGCGCGCGCAGGAAGGCGCGGAGCATGGACGCATCCACGGCGGCCAGCGACCCCTCCGACTCCGGCGGAAGCGCGTACGGATGGTCGGTGGCAAAGACGCGTGCGAGCGGCGCTGTTGTTTGCGTCGCACCCGTCTGTCCATTCCGCAGCTCGTTGAGGACGATCTGCCGATTGATGGCCAGCACCGAGTCGGTGATGTAGGCCTGATCGATGCGCAGCCGTGCGGCGTTCATCGCCAGAGTGGCGTCAATGGCGCCGGGGTCGGTGAGCACGAAGTATCGCGCGTAGTCCAGCCGCACCTGCGCGTTCGAATCCGCGAAGCGCGGACGCGCCATGCGGACCCCCGCCGTGTCCACAGCGAGCGGCGCGCCGGCCATGACATGTTCGAAGAGGTGCGACAGCCCGCGGCGCCCCGGTGGATCCTCGCGCGTGCCCGTGGGCAGCCAGAGCTCGACGCTGGCGTGCGGCACCCGCGCGTCGGGGGCAAGCAGCACGGTCAAGCCGTTCTCCAACTGCTCCACGCGCACATCCCGCAGCCAGTCCTGGGCAGTGAGTGGCCGCGCGACGATCATCGCGGCGAACGATGCCAGCGTCAGGAGCTGCCGCGTCGCTCGGCGCATGTGGTCATATGTATGCGTCATCGTCCCACCTCCGTGCGGAACCAGCCACCATGCTCGCGGCCCAGCGTCTGCTCGATCATGTCGAGCACGGCGGGCGTCGTGCGGAGCGGCTCCGTCATGAAGCGTGTGAGCATGGCGTCCATCAGTGCGCTCCCCACCCGCGCCTCGAGCTGGGCGAGCAGTGCCGGTGCCTTGCGGTAGGCGACGTTGGGGTGCGGGCGCGCGGTCTGCGTGGGTGTCCAGATGGGCCCCTGTCCCGCGGCGCCGGCCTGCCACTGCTCCAGCAGTCGCAGCCACGCGCTCTCGCCGAGCAGGGTGCGCACCGCGCGCGCGGCCACGAACTCGGCGAACGCCTCGTTCAGCCAGTTGTCCGGGCCCGACGGCACGGCGCCGATGCTCCAGTAGTGGGCGAACTCGTGGCAGACGAACTTGGTGAGGCCCACACTGTCGGCGGGTGCGTTGCGTTGCGCACTCGGCCCCACCGAGATCACCACGTAGCGCTGACGCGCGTACCCCGGACCGGTGCGCGGGGCCATGACCAGGTCGGCCGTGACCATCGGGTCGCGCGCGCCGTAGCGCGTATTGAGATAGCCGGCGCACTGCGCCGCCGTGGCCAGCATGCGCGCGATCTGCTCCGGCGCAGCACCGGCGTCGAAGGTGCGGGCCTGTCCTTGCGCGGTCGTCTTGAGGGCGCGGGAAGCCACGAATGCGAAATCCGGCAGCGCGCGCGTGTTCACGATCTCGACCGTATCGCCACGCTGCGTCTGCGAACCGCTCGAGATCACACGGTAGCCGGCCGGCAGCACGACGCGTACGCGGCCCCGCGCGTCGTGCGCGAGATCGGCCACGACGGGAAACCAGAAGCTGTCGAGCCCCAGTTCGACCCACGCGGGCGAGAGCCCGTTGATGCCGTCCTCACCGAAGTGCAGGGCACCGGCGTACTGCAGGCGCCGCTCCGTCTCGGCGGCGCCCGATCGCGGGCTGAGGTGCACGGTGAGCTTCGCGAGGCCGCGGTCGTTCTGCGTGTCGTAGCGCGCCACATCGCGGCCCGTGAGTGCGGCGACGGTGACGCTGCTGTTGAGCAGCAGTACCACGCTGTCCGCGCCGGGGCGCCGCGCGAGGCGCAAGCTCCACGACGCTACGATGGTGCCGCTGTCGGGGCGCAGGGAGACCACGCCGTCATACACCGCGCGCGTCGGGCTCGGGGCAGGCGCGGAGGGCAGGAGTGGCGTGGCGCTCCGGCAGGAGAGTGCGCCCAGGATGCTGACGAGACCTGCGACCACGGGATGGCAGGCGCGCATGCGATGCTTGGGCGGGTAGATGCGCACGCTACCTCGGCCGCAATGCTCGACGCAGCGCCGCGCGGAACTCGTCCGGGTTGTCATACCACACGTTGTGGCTCGCGTCTCGGATCACCACCACGCGGACATTTCGCGCCACGGTCTCGGCGAGCCTTCGCCAGAGCGGGCTGTTTCGTGGCCCGACCGTGTAGTCGAACTCCCCATTGATGACGGTGACGGGGAACTCGAGACGCGCCAGCAGCGGACCGACGTCGTACTCGAACTCGGTCGTTTCACGTGTCCGACGTGCCGCGTCAGGACTGACCCGAATCGGCATGGTCTCTCTCCATCGGTCAACGCGAAGGCGCTCGGCGCCGACCTGCCGAATCTGCGCCAACTGTGAGCGCTCCTTTGGTGTGAGGGCATCCCGATCCAAGCCCGCGAGCCGGATCTCACGCTGGACTGCCTCTCGCTTCGCGAACGCGTCCGCGGAGTCAGCCAGCCCACGCCACAGCGTCGCGTACTCTTTGTCGAAGTGCGCTCGCCCGTTCTTGTGGGGCAGCGCCCCGACGAGAACGATGTTCGCAACCCGGTGAGGAAAGGACTTGAGGTACTCGAAGGCCAGCAGCGTCCCTGCGGAGTGAGACACCAGGTGGAGCCGCTCGACGCCGAGCGCGCGACGCAGCTGCTCGAGATCGGCAACGTGCTTGCCCATCGAGATGCTGTCCGGCGTCACACGTGATCGAAGCGATCCGCGTTGATCGTAGAAGACGAATCGGAATTCCCGTTCGAGTCCAGTCGCGATGGGCAGCATGTAATCGAAGTCGGCGCCGGGGCCGCCGTGTAGCACCACCACCGGCGTGGTGGAATGCCCGCCCTTCTCGAAGACAAAGAGCTCGCCGGCTGAGTCAGCCGTAGGGAGATACCAACCCTCTGCCGACGGCGCACCCTGGGCCTTTCCGGCTTGAGCCCCGCTCTCGGACAGCGGACTCAGCAAGGTTGCGACGGCGAGTAGAAGGCAACGTTTCATGGATTCCGCTTCGGATGTTTGCGCCCACGAACCCCGCGGCGGCGCAGGGCAGACCGCGCTCCGCCTTCCGCCCCACGTCACTCGCACAGTCAGGGCGCGCACGCGTGCGCTCAGCCGTCCGGCGCAGAACCCTCGCCGCCGCCGGTGTAACGAGGTACAGCGACGTGGCGAACGGCTGCCCTGTGAGGACGAAGAGTGGCGGCGGCGTGAATGGCATTGGGCGCTCACTCGCGGCTCGATGACGCTCGCGGCGGAGAGCGATGTGACCTCGGACGTGGCGAGTACGGCAATGGGCAGCGGCGCGCCGCCGGGCGGGGCCAGTACGTGGTGAATGGCCTCCGTGTCAGCCGCGTCAGTTGCCCGACCTCAGCGCGGGAAGCCTGCCGCGCCGTCACGCGCTTGCAACACACACTCGGCGAATGTCGGCACGGCGAGGCCGAGGAACACGCCCCACAGAATGGGCGCATCCGTCGTGACGATGGCGGCACGCCGACTGCGGCAGGGCTGGCGCGGCGCCCGAGGGCCGGCCAGCGAGGTGGCAAGCTCGTAGCCGCCGTTGCTGAGTGCATCGACGTGAAGCACGCCGTAGACCGACGTATCGGCCGTGGGCAGCGCCGTCTTCGCCACGACACACAGCCGCTTGGTCGTGCGCCTGCTTCTTGGCGGGAATTGTCATCCACACTGGAGCAAGATCCCCCGCCTGCAGCAGCGCTCCCTCAGGTGCTCACGCTGTGGGTAGAAGCGCAGCCCTCCAAAGCCTTCAGGCTCGCCAAGGTGACGCCGCGCGCGGCAAGAAACTGCGTGGCAGGCCCGGTAGGCCTTCGCAGAATGCCGAGGAGGAGATGATCAGGCATGGCTGCGGGTCGGTGGGAGTCGGCAGCAACGCGCACCGCCTCCACAAGAACCACGAGCGTAGCATAGGTGAACGGGAGCGCTCGGGCCGCGGCAGGGTCGGCCGCGGGTGCCAGCGCTTGTTCGCGCTGGGAGCCGCCCAGATCGGCCGGCGACGCGCTCAAGTCGAGCGCTGCCCGCGCGAGGTGCATGGGGGTGACGGCGTTTGCGCCCTCAACCTGCGCAATGACTTGAGCCCGCTCGATCGCATGCCGCGATTCGTCCGAGAACGGAATGCGCGCACCAATACGCTCAAGACGCCGAACTTGGGCGCGCTGCATCCACGGCAAACCTGTACTGATCAGACCGAGGACATCCAACATCGTCAGCATTCAGCTCCAGATCGAAAGTACCTAACGCCAGCGGTCAGCTGCTGCAGAATGTAGTAGAAGCGCGCGAAGCGCGCCCACGATAGCGCTGCTGTGAGACTGCAGCGCACAGTTCGGCGTTCCCCCCATCTCAGGTCCAAGAGTTATGTGAGAGATGGGGTAGGATGATCCTTGTTGGTGAATGATGCAGCAAACTCGGCCGGGGTGCGATCCCCCAGCGCGCTGTGCCGACGTGCCGTGCGGAATTCGTGTTGGTAGGCCGCAATCGTACGCCGCGCGTCCGCGAGCGAGAGGAACCAATGTTGATTGAGGCACTCGTCCCGCACGCGGCTGTTGTAGCTCTCCACGAACGCGTTCTGATTGGGCTTGCCTGGTTGAATGTGCTGCAGGGTCACGCCGTGCTCCGCCGCCCAAACGGCGAGCGCGCGACTGATGAACTCCGGCCCGTTGTCACACACGATCCGCGCTGGTCGGCCGCGCGCGGCGACCAAGCGCGTGAGCACCGCCGCGACCGCACTCCCGGGGAACGACGTGTCCACTTCCATGGCCAGTGGCTCGCGCGTGCAGTCGTCTACCACGTTGAACAGCCGGAACACGCGACCCGTCGACAGTGTGTCCCGCATGAAGTCCATCGACCATCGTGTGTGCGGGAACGTTGCGGCCTCGTGCGGCACGCGGGGGCGCGTCAGCTTGCGACGGCTTCGCTTCCGGACGGCCAGACCGGCGTGCCGGTAGACGCGCTCAATACGCTTGTGATTGTCACCCCAGCCTTCGCGCCGCAGCTGCCACGCCAGCAACGGCACGCCCCACCGTGGATGATCGCCAGCCAGCTGCTGCAAGCGCTCGCGCAACGGCCCGGCGTCGCGCCGCGGCGTCGCGACATAGCGCACCGGTGCCCGATGCACGCCGAGCCAACGGCATGCGCGGCGCTCACTGACGGCGGCGCTCTCCTGCACGTAGGTGACCGCACCACGCCGCTGCTCGGCGGTCACCAGTCTTTTCCCGCCACATCCTTGAGCACTTGGATGTTGAGGGCCTGATCCGCGACGAGACGCTTGAGGCGGCGATTCTCGTCCTCAAGCGCCCGGAGGCGCCGCGCCTCAGGCACCTGCATCTCGCCGAACTTCGCCTTCCAGCGGTAGTACGTCGTCTCGGTGATCCCGAGTCGTCGACACACCGTCTTCAGCTTCGCACCGCTCGCCACTTCGCGCAGCACGCCAATGATCTGCTCGTCCGTAAACCGCGACTTCCGCATGAGTCCTCCCGATTGCCGGGGTCGAACTCACATAATATCTGGACCTCAGGACGGGGGGAACGCCGGGGGGAACGCCGGCCCCTTTCCACCACAAGGGGATGCCGAACGAGACGGCTCAGTACCAGCAATGCTGCATCGACGAATGCGTCTTCCTTCATGTGTCCTCGTGAGTGCTTTCTAACGAGGCTGTAGGAAAAGCCCGCGCGGCCGATGTGGAAACGAAACCTGCTGGCCGGCGAGGCGTTGGCCTCAGAGAGAATGTGTAGTGCCTCTCGTCCCTCGTCGAGCCGCCCGCCATGGCCCGCTACAAGCCCTTCGACACGCAGCCGAAGTTCATCCCGGTGGACCTCGCGGCCCAGCTCCTCCCGGGCACGTTCGAGCATGCGCTGCATCACCTGCTCGCGCACGCGATCGACCTGACGCCGTTCGATGCGCGGTATCGCAATGACGCGACCGGCGCGCCGGCGTACCCACCAGCGATGCTCCTGCGGGTGGTGCTGTTCGCGTACGCCCGCGGCATCGTGAGCAGTCGTGCGATTGCCCGGGCCTGCGAGGACCACGTCACCTTCATCGCGCTGAGCGGCGACAGCCGGCCGCACTTCACCACGATTGCGCACTTCGTCTCGACGCTGGGTGACCAGATCGCGCCGATCTTTGCTGCGGTGCTGGCGGTGTGTGACCGGCAGGGGCTGCTCGGGCGAGAGATGTTCGCCATCGACGGCGTGAAGCTGCCGAGCAATGCGTCGAAGCACCGGAGCGGGACCCGCGCC